>WLWD01000006.1_pt1 | contig 1584182 bp, 1385 predicted proteins | sample 6712731 | NCBI WGS metagenome assembly WLWD01 (sample SAMN12718690, study PRJNA576275) | sponge metagenome | isolation source: marine sponge | host: Mycale hentscheli | place: New Zealand: South Island, Marlborough, Capsize Point | collected 2014-11-01 | reverse complement strand
TTGGGCAATATTGAGTTTTTCAGTCCACCGCGCCAAGGCTTCATTGCGTGAAGCGGCATTCAGCTCCTCAATATCATCCGTAGTTTTTTGAACTGTCTCGCGCAATTCCTCCATTTCGGCGGCATGATCTTTCGCAGCTTTTCCGGCTGCGTCATGACCTTGGGCCAGCTTATAGAGGGCCAGTCCTGCAATGATGGCAATCCCAGCGGGACCGCCCAATAACAGCATGACATTGCGAAGCCCAACCATCGCCAAGGTGGCCAATTTAGCTGCACCTTCGGCAATCACCATTTTGGCTGCTGCTGCCACAGAAACTTGCGCCATCAAACGAAAGCCGACAATGGCTCCGGCATTACCCAGCATGGCTGTGTTCATGGCCGTAATTGCACCACCGACCGTTCTGGCAATGAGCAATGCTGTCAAACCTTCAACCGCCAGATTGGCATTGCGAACCAAAAACCCGAGCCCATCAGCAGCAACGCGCACAACACCGCCCAAGGTTTCACCCAGAGCTCGCGCTGCCTGTTTGCCGCTATCGGTTGTTTCCTTCAGGCTGATGGCAACATCACGAATGGCATCATTCAAACCACCTGCACCAACCTCACGGGCCAGCTTGGAAAAGTTATCCTGAATATTGCTGAATATCCCACCGAGCGTATTCATCTGTTCAGACATGGCTCCGGCAAACTGCACATTCCCAATCTGGCGCAGATAGCTCTCAATTTCAGCGGCGTTTTTACCAACCGTGGTGGTCACACCCTGAAATGTGAATGAAACTTGCTCACCTTGCGTTCGGGCTTTAATCCCGAATTCTTTTAGGCGTTCAAACTCACCCGTGGCAGCATCAGCAATGGCCTCCACAAACTGCATCAGGTTTTTACCCATCGCAGAAGCGGTATTGCCGTATGACATCAGCGCTTCTTGAGAGGGATCAAGACCCAAGGCTTTCAGTTTGATAAAGGCTTCGGTGATTTGCTCCACATTAAACGGTGTGGAGGAGGCAAAATCCTCAATCATTTTGAAGGCGCGATCTGCACCCTGTGCGGAGCCTGTCACGGTTTTCAAACTGGCATTCAGACGCTCAAACTCACGGTTAGTCGATACAATAAACCCAAGCGAGCGGCTAATGCCTTGAATACCTGCATATGCTCCAATTAATCCGGCAGCCTGACGCAATACGCCATTTAATGCCCGGGCTGATGCATCAACGGCTTTAAGCCCAGCACTTGCGGGAGCGGTTGCATGGCTGATTTTATGAAAGGCCTGTTGGCCTTCCTTGCCTAGCTTGCCAAACTCACGGCGCAACTGCTCTCCACCCGTCGCAGACAAGCGGATCGATAGTTTTTTAGTTGCTGCCATTATTGTCGCCCATATCTTTTATTGCCAAAAGCGTTCCCATCGCGACTTCTGGCAACAGTTCGGCCATCGCTTGCGGCTCATAGCCAAGGGAGGCACTGAGATGCAGAGCGGTCTCTAGGGGAAAACGTTCATGTGATTGTGTGATTAATTTGCAAGCCACATCCCAAGCTTGCCAGCCTTCCAAGGTTTTTAAGCTGTGCTCGTGATAGGGGCATTGCTTGCCTGTTTCGCTTTTTTGTCCTTGGGCGCAGGCTCGGCCTTGTTCGGCGCAGTTGCCGCAATATCTTGGCCCGTCTCCGAAGTGCCACCGGATACGAGCCCGCGTGTGTTTTTTTCCGCTTCCAACAGCTCCCGCATGCCTGTGTATTGTTGACGAAAGGTCTCAGCGATAACCCAATAGGCTCCGAAAAGCTCATCAATCTTTTCATCCGTAACCGGAGCGGGCTGATCCGCATCGGCTTCGAAAATACCTTCCCACTCGATAATCCCGGCGCGTGCCAGACCAACGGTGAGATATTGTTCAGCCAAGGCTTCACGCACATTGCTGTCTTCAAGATCAGGTAACTCTGAATGCTCCACGCCAACATCTTTTTCAGCGCGGTAGGCATCACCGAGTTTCTGCAGCTTTTGGTTCATAAAGGCACGCGCCTGATAAAACACAGCACTTGTGCAGGGACGGACTTTCAGACGGACATCCAGTCCAACATCAATCCAGTAGGGTTCCTTGGGCAGGGATAATTTAAGCATTAGAGATAATCCTCCACATCATTGGTTAGCGTTATGGTCAGCATTTTGCCGAGGCTGGCGTCTTTTGCGCCTTGGAAGTCATAGGAGGCTTCAATCCCGCCGGGGCCGTTAATGCTGCGTTTTGGTTTGGGCAGATACACCTCATGCGCGGTGATCTGCAGTTTGCGATCTGCGTCAATGGTGTAGGCCAGTTCAATATCAATCGGCGTCCCGGATCTGGCTAAATCCATCAGCGTGTTATCGCCATAGCGCACAGAAATAGACCCAGAAAGTGAACTCATGCCCGGATCAATACCCTCGACCTTGCCGTCATCTCGGATGGTTTCAATCTTCTCCAAGTTATTGCTGTAGGTCAGCGAGGCTGCTGTGACATCGGCAAGGTTTGAACCTGCACGTTTGATTGAGCCTTGGAATTGAGAGAAGCGGCTATAAACCGCTTCCAATGGGCTGGCATCGCGTGTGCTACTAGCGGGCGTTTCCCCCTGACCAATCAAGCCGATAGTCACTTGCGCTTCGCCTGATCGTTGAAAGTTAAAAGCACAGCTATTGGCGCGGATACCTGTAAAAAGCGGATAGTCCGGCACATCAGGCAAACCAACTTCCAAGCTCAAGCTCGGCAAATTGACTTCGCCCGAAACAAAGTCATGGCCGTAAGGGCCAGAGCCATTGGTCGCTGGTGCTCCAAAGAGCGCTTTCAGCCATAACCGATATTGCGAAGGTCAACAGGCACAACAATATCGCCGTCCACATTGATCACGTCCTGAAATGGAGCCGTGGGATCACGCCCCAAACCAAGAACGCTGGATTCAATCAAGCCTTGCTCAGAATCCAATGAGCTTGAGATGAACGGAACCACGTTATAATCGCCGCTTACTGGCGGCTGTCCGTATGCTGTTTCAAAGCCAAGCAAAAGCCGGGCATTCCAACCATAAGCGCGAGCCATATGTTTTCTCCTATTTGTTTGGTTAAATGAGTGGGTTTGCTGTCACATATTCCAACGTGACAGGCAGTGTGGCAGCCTTGATTGCAGCGGCACCTTCAATCGGTTCCGTCAATAATTCAGGGCTTCCGGGGTTTAAAATGTCTATGACACCATCAAGCGTGCCTGCAGTTTCCAGAGCAGCGCCAATTTGTGTGATCAGCTGATCAAGACCAGCTTCACGCTGTGCGGCATCGGCGTTTTGTACGAACACCTCAATATCGGCGCGGTGCTTGTAAATGTAACGCGGCGGTGAGAGCAGAATATCCGGCTCTCCGGGATCACCATCGCGCAGCACCACAAGCCCAGTTTCAGGAATGGCCGTGGTCAGCACTTCATTGCGAAGCACGCTGATGTCGGGCAATCCTGTTTGCAGGCATAAAAAAAGGCCCTGCAGGGCCTGTTCGCGTTTTGATGTCATTTCTAATCTTTCCAATATTTGACGATCAGCTCAGGTATACGCCTGTGCCATTTTGCGGTTTCCGGCTCAAAACGGATGAGCTTTGGCATTTTGACCTGCGGCACCATCCAGAACATCACAACCGATGTGAGTCCACGACCGGATTTCAGTGCCGATTGACTGGCCTTTCTAAAACCACGCAGATCACCTGTTTTCCGGCTATAAGAGGCTCGCATATTTTCAGCGACAAGCAGTGATGGTCCATTTTTGCGGTAAACAAAACGCAGCCTGATCCCACGCGCTTTTTCAAGATTGCCGGGCGTGACACGCTTGCCGAGAACCTTCTTTGGCGCATTCGGGGTTGGAATAGCCAGCCAAAAACCGTCTTTGCCTTTGATCACTTGGCTTTCTTCAAAACCCTCCATGATCTTGGCGGCTTTGGTATAAACCATGCCAGCGGCCTTCAGGCTTTTACCCTGCTTGGGATAAACATCGCCGCGCCATGATTTGGCCAAACGAGGGCCAAGACCTGCGGCTGTCACCTGAGCACGCATGCTGTTTTTAAGGCCCGTTGTGGCTGTGCGGATGGCTCCGGTTACAGCTTGTTCGGCTTCCAGCAATTCAGCTATCAGGTATTTATCCAGATCACCACTTATGGCAGCACGTAATCTCATTTCAGAACCTCCATTTTCCACACCAGATGATGTGTGTCTTGAACAGGCTCGCCCTGAACACGGTAGCTTGCGCCATCAAGGATGATTTCATCTCCGGCCTTCGGCTTGACGATGTCCGTTACCCGAACCTCTATCATGTTGGTAGGGGTGTGGATTTGCGCCTCTCGAAAATCAATGATCTGATCCGGCGATTTTAGAATGACTTTGACAGGTGTGTCTTCACCATTCACCCGGTAGAGCGCATCAAGCCCCAAGCGGTCAAACAGCCGATCTACCGCCTGTTTGAAACTTGGGATCATGAGGCATTATCCTGTTCATAGCGTTTCCAAGCCTGATCGCGTTGCTCTTGGCTAATGTCACGATCCAGCACATCTTCCAGCGCTTTGACCAAAGGCTTGCGATCCTTGCCAAAGCCGCTTTCATCAAGAACTGCAATGGCATCAATGATTGCCAAAATATCAGCATCAACCTCATCGGTTTTTGTTTCAGGTGTTTTGGCCGCCGTTGATTTTCCGGCAAGTTCGGCAAAGCCACGCGCAATCAGCGCTTTGGCTTCCGCATCGTCCAGCTTGAGTGTCTCACCCGGCTGCACAGTGCCATCGGGCGTTTGAAGGGAGATTTTTGCAATAATATTCATGTTTCTAACCTCCCTTAAGCGACTGTTGCATACAAAGATGCGTTGGGACGATACGGCACCACCAACGGCGCAGACTGCATCAACAACCAGCGAACCGCAGGGTCTTCTTCCAGCCATGATTTGGAGAAATAGCGCAGGGCCTTGAAGGCTGCTTTTTCATCCATGATCATGCCATAGCAACGTGTGCCCTCTAGCTGACCTTGGCTGACCAGCAGGACCGTGTAATCGGGCAGCAAGTTCTGCGTTGTGCCATCATCGGCGACATAGACATCGTTATAGACATGGAAATCAAAATCCCCGATGGAGCCGACATAACGTGCTTTCTCATTGCCCTGACCACGCACGATAGGATCGGTGGAGATCGTCGCATTGGTGCCGCGACGGATTTCAAGCTGCCCGACAACCTGTTTGTTCTTGCGGAAATGTCGCCATGCTTTCGGGTCCATGATTACAACACGCGCCACGGCACCGGATTTTTCCTGCACCAAGCTGGCCCAATCTTCCAGATGATCCAAAGCGGGCGCGTCCACGCTATCCCATTTGGCAGCACCTGTAAGTGCCAGTGTCAAAGCAGGATCACGTTTAAAATCAACGATCTTAGTCGGGTAATCTTCACCTGCAACGGTAACAGTGCCTTTGATCAAGGCTTCTGCTGCCATCACTTCCTCACGGCGTGTGAGATTTTCAAGTTGATTACGCAGCGAGCGACTGACAGCTGCTTCCAAACGCCTACTTGCTGGAAGAGAACCACCGATCTTTTCACCGATGCTGCGTTTCAGCGGTGTATTGGCATCAAAGCGGCGCTTGTCCTTCACGTAAGCTGGCTTAAAGCTCTGGGTTGTAAAGCCTTCATTGGCCACTACACGGCCCGCGACTAATGGCGAAACAAACGGTGCAAGGCGCGGCTTTGACTGATCAATGTCAAAGTGGATTTCTTCGGATTCTTCCGTCTGGATCGAGCCAAAAAACGTGTCCAGCAAAAAGGAGGCTGGTCGCTCCAGATGCTCAACGGTGCGGTTCAGCACAAATGTAGAAAAAATATCAACCATGATTATACCTCCTGATTTTTGCGTAGAAAGATGGTGCAAGGACCAACATTGCGGAAGCTGTTCCAGACGCTCGTTGCATCATGGCCAGCACCGTAGGTCAGTGCATTGCTGTTAAATTCACCTGAGTGATAGACAACCGCCTCGGCATCACCCGATGTGGTGTCAATCGGCTCAGCCAGAATAGCGGCGGGCTTTTGTGATCCATCGGTCGCACTGGCGTCACTCAAGACGTAAAGACCTGATGCCGTGATACGGCCCAAGACAGCACCGCGTGGATAGGCTGCTGCCCCTGTGATGGTTTCAATGCGCTGGACTGCAGGAAATTCACCTGCAACCAGATTATCCGGGGTATAGCCACCTTGATCGGTAAAGCCTCCGGCATGATTAGAATATGCGTTCATATCGATTTCTCCTTATCGTTAGTAAGTTGCCAGACGCTTGGCGACAGCTTCATCGCTGTCATCCTCGGTCTCGGGTGATGGGATGATTTCAGGGTTAGGAATTGCTTCCATCGCTGCACTAAAGCCCGACACATCATCACGTGTGGGCGTTTCAAGTGGCGCTTTGGATAAAACAGATACAGCAGCTTCCACTTCCATATCCGTTTCAAAGGCCAGATGCTGTGCCAGCAATGTGCGTGCATTGGCTTCATCATGAGACAGAATGCCTTGCACACGGCTGCGCTCGGTGGCGACACCTTGTTTGACCGCATCGTGTTCAAGACGGGCCGTTAAATCGGGGTAAGCCTCCCGCAGGCTTTGGATATCATCCATGCTTTTCTCCTGTTGGTTTGGATTGATAGAATGCGGGGAAGGCTCTGAGACCGGATTGCCGCTGATTTCATTGAGGAGCTTTTCAAACGAGCCGATACGGTCGGCCAGACCTTGCTTTACAGCAGCATCCCCAATGAACACATCGCCACTGCCGTAATGGTTTTGCACATGGCTGGAGGCCACGCCGCGATACTTGGCAACCGCCTCCACAAACACATCTGCCATCGCATCGATGCGCTTTTGCAATCGGGCGCGACCATCATCCGTATCCGGATCAAGCCGTTTATAAGGGCTTTGTGAAGACACGACTTCCACCGCATCCTCACCCTTATTGCCGCGATAAACGCCGACCACGCCAATGGAGCCAAGAGCGCTGGTTTTTGACACCACAATCTCATCGGCTGCGGCTGCAATCCAGTAGGCACCAGATGCTGCATCGCCAGAGGCGTAAGCGATAATGGGTTTAACCCCGCGTGCCTCATGGATCATGTCAGCAAATTCGGCGCAGCCATTCACTTCACCGCCCGGTGAATCGATGTTCAAGACAATGGCTTTCACATCGGGGTTCTCTGCCGCTTGTGTGAAATCCTTGGCCAACAATTCATAAGAGGATGCGCCGCTCACCTGCGTAAACAGGTTGGCATAACGAAAAAGCGGCCCAACCACTGGCAGGACCGCTATTCCGTCTCTCATCTCAAGGCGATAACTGTTTTGCAGCTCTCGCCCCAGTTTGGCTGCGACCGCTTCAGGCGGTGCATTTTGCCTTGCGGCAATATCCAAAATTGTTGTCAGCGCTGATGATGTAATTGCCCAAGGCTCATCAGCTGCTTTATTCCATACTCTCATCTTTATCATCCTGTTTTAATGTTGCGGCCATAGCCGGGGTGCTCAAACCAAGCTCTTTCATCTTGGCTTGTTCACGCGCACGCTGTTCCAATACTTCTTCCCAGTCCAAGCCTTGTGAGGCACATTCTTCTTCCAAAGTAGAGAGGCCGTTTTCCATGCGGATGCGTGAGGCCTCAGCTTCTTTGACTGGATCAATCCAGCCGCGACCGGGGCCAATCCATTTAGAGCGTGTCCATGCGGCGCGGTTTTGATAAAAGCCGGGAGCCTCGATCAAGCCTTTGCTAATCGCTTCTTCCAGCCACAATTCATAAACCGGGCGTGCCCAGTAGGTTGCAAGCCATTGCCTGCGCCCCATAAAAAAGCGCCATGCTTCCATGAGTGCTGCTCTTGCACTGGAATAGTTGGTTTTTGAAAAATCCTTCATCAGCAATTCAAACGGAATGTTTAATCCCGTTCCGATATGCCGCAAAATACTCTCCACAAACTGGCCGTATCCGCTATTGGGGCGGCTTGGCGTAAAGGGGGATACCTTATCGCCCGGAAAAACCGGAATAATGGCACCGCCTTGCAAGCGTATTTTCCATTCATTGCGGGCAGCCACATAATCATCCACGCTGCCGCCAAACATTTCACCGATAGCCTCACTATCAAGCGGGGTTTCAATAAATGCGGCGATCATGGCGTTGACTACAGCTGCTTGCAGTTCGCTACGCTCATAATGATCAAGCATCTTGAACAACGGCATGATGCTGGTCAGAAGCGGTTTGCCTCGGCTTTGTCCACTGCGTTCCAGATCAGCAATGTGCAGCACACGGCGACGACCAAATGGTGTTTCCACTGGAATGCGTTGCCAATCTTTTTCTGATCCTGCCGATAACAAATAATCACCGGGATGATTTTTTCTGATCCAGTAGGCTTTGGCGGCACCATAGCTATCAATCTCAATACCACCGCGCAACAATTTGGAATCTGGCTTGCCATCAGGATTACTAAGGCGGTCCGGCTCTACCAGTTGCAAGCCTGTTGAGAATCGACGCTCTTTCAACCAAAGTGGCAAAGCCAAAGCTTCACCATTAAGCATAGAAGAGCGATATACTTGAGATGTCATTCCGGCAAAGGTCAGAGACTTTGCTGCATCACATTCCGTGGTTTCGGCCCAGCTACGCCATAAGGATTCCACATGACGTGACCATTCATCTGCCCACGCTTTATCCTTTCCCAATGACTTGTAATCAGGTTGTGCTGCCAATCGCAGCCCAGTGCCGACAACATTATCCGTCAGGGTTTGAAATGCACCGGAAGCCACGCCGTGATTACGCACCAAGTCGCGTGAGCGTGATACCAAGGTGCCAAGCTCAGGGATTAAGTCACTATCGGCAGATCCGGCAGGCGGTAGCCATGATGCCAGCTCTCTGGCAGACAGGGATGCTGCCCGATGTGCTGTATCTGGCTGACCATTGCTTTTTGTCATATTTAAAACTCCACATAAATTGCCTTACGACCGGAACCTCCCTGTTTGCGTCTGATTTCCAGCTTCAAATGGGCAATGTATTTTTCCAGCTTGGGCGCATCTGCTATTTGATAAGTAACAGCGCCATACCCGCCGATATTGACTGAGACTTCTTTGCCACCTGTCATCAGCAGGTGATAGGCGTTTTCAGCCTCACCAAGGCGGCTTTGTAATATGGCCAAATCTGTCATTGCGGTTCCTTACAAATACGGATCATCAGCCATCTGAACAGGCCGCTGTTTCAAACGCTCGTTCAAAGCCGCTGCTTCCTTTGTTTCTGTTGGTTGGGGGTGAATCTGCGCCGTCGGCACAGGCTTTCCCAAGACTTCCTCCAGCTGCAGCCAATGGCGTTCTGAAAAACGATCCAATCCATAAATGCTGGCAGCGGCGCGGGCATACACCCGGCAATCCAACGCCTCATTATTACGGGTGGGGTCTTTCTCCCACACAGCGCGGGGATAACCGCGATGCACCCGGATAATGCGTTTCTCAGCCGTCAGCTGTTTGAAATACTCTTCCGCATATTGCGGAAAATGACAGCTACCTGCCGGATATGGCATACCATCCTTCAGTTCGGTCTCTGATGGCCAGTCCAGTTTCAGCCAGCGGTAAAGTTCAACCTTGGCCACCGGACCGGAAACATTCCACACCCGAAGCCCGCGTCTACGACCGCCAACATCAGCTTTCGATACGCTTAAAATCAGCGCTGTATCCCGATCTTGGCCTTTGACGGCCACGACGGTGCGCGGCTGGCTGGCTCTGGCACCACCAGCGCCCCAAACAGCTTGGGGGTGACCTTTGGCCCATGCATAAACATCCTGCGTGGCATAACCAGAATCCACAGCCATGACGCGGATAGGGATGGTGTGTCCGGTTTCATGCGGCCAGTCACGGCGCAAGACATCATCAAGTTTTTGCCACACATCACGGCGGGCGGTATCACCATCCATCACAATGTAATCGACAGACCAGCTTTGTTTATCGCGGCCCCATGCAACCACTTCACATTCAAGGCGGTCTTTTTGGACATCCACACCAGCGGTCAAAAATAAGCCTGTCTTGGGCACAACACCTTGCGCGTAAGTTTCCCGCCGCGCATAAAGTCTCTCCCAGTCAGGTGCTTCATGTTCTTCTTCAAACGGCTCACCCAGCACTGTGTTGACGAAACTTTTCATCAACTCTGGATGTTCCTTGGCTTGCTCGAACATCGCCGCTGCATCTGACCAGCTGAACCAGCCCACCGGGCTGTAAAGCGAAGACAAATGATAACCAACCGTCTGCCCATCACCTTTGGCTGTTGCCATCCACTGACCCTTGGCAAGCATTTCTGTTTTGTGATGCTCTGCGATCAGTTCTTCGCAAGATTCACATTCATACGTTACATCCGAAGGGTTACCCTCGGTCCAGCGGAGCTGTGAAAACCTTAATGGCTGCTCATGCCTGCAATGAGGGCAAGGCACATGAAAATAACGTTGGTCTGAATTGTCAAATTCCCGGGCAATGCGCGATAATCCTTTCAATGTTGGTGTGCTCACAAGAAAAACCTTACGTCGCCCCTGAAATGTGGCGCTTCGGCGTTCTGCTAGTATGATTGGATCGCCTTCACCCTCGACATCGCCGGGATAGCCATCCACTTCATCCATAAACAGATACCGCGCTGGCATAGAACGTAAGCCCACTGCCGAATTCGCGCCTGTCATGACCAGCACACCGCCTGGAAACTCTTTCGACAACACGGTGTTGCCGGAATCTCGTGAGCGTGCGGGCTTCACCCGCGCTTTTAATTCCTTGGAATCCTCCAAAAGCGGATCAATACGCTGTTTGGAATTTCGTTTGGCCATTTCAACTGTTGGTGCCACAGCCATCATTGGGCCGGGAGCCATGTGAATGACATATCCCATCCAGTTATTACCAGCCTCGGTCCCGCCGATCTGGGCACCTTTCATGAAAACCACTCGCTGCGCCCGCTTATGAGGCGAGAGTTGATCCATAATTTCGCGTAAATACGGCGTACGTTCTGTGCGCCAGCGCCCGGGTTCTGCTGCAGCTTTAGGGGATAGGAAGCGATATTCGTCCGACCATTCAGAAATGGTCATAAATGCATCAGGCTTTAACCCTTCAAGCCATGCTTGTTCAAGTGTTTGCGCTCCATCGTACAGCGATGCCGTATCGAAAAGCATAGAGTGCTTTTTAGGCATCGCGCCGTCTTCCTTATCATTTGAAGTTTGCTGTAATCTCTCCAAGTTCTTCCAAATGTTCACGGACATAACGCTCCAACGTCACATGTAATTGGTGTGCATCGGTCTCAAGCTCTGCAGCCATCTGGCTAGAAATCCTTGCAGGCCATGTTTGCCACGCATCACGTTCCTGACGCGCAAGGCGAAACACATGGACAATGGCTTCACTGCGGTCGATAAGCTCACCTTTTAATTGTTTGAGGCGTACCCGATTGGTTTGTGCTTTTAAAACCTCATTGGCCGTTTTGGCCTGCATGTAGGTTGTGCCGCCCGATGAGACCGGAGCGCCACTTTCCTTCAATGTGTCTTCGACGGCTTCTACAGCCGCTGTTGGCACTGGTTTGGTCTTTGCAGCCCGCTTTGTTTGCGGTTTGGCCGTGTTGGATGACCATTCCCGATCAGCGCGATCTACATCAATGGTGCCATCAGGCTCAGCAGTAATGCGGCCTTGTTTTAGTGCCTTTCTGACAGCGGTGTCGCTGACGCCGCGCTGCCTTGCATATTCTCTGATCGATACGCCCATATTCTTCGATTAATCCTCTGAATTGACTTGATAAGCCTTGGTTTCCAAGCGTTCATGAACATGTCCACAAACAAAGGAGCAACCATGACAAACCACATAACACAAACCCAAAAAGACCAAATATTGGCGCAGATCGCCAAAGAAGATCTGCACCTTGAAACCCTTGAGACTCGCAAGAGCGACAGCCTTGATTTTCACGACTGCGCGGTCTGGTGCATCAAGTCTGCATTAGAGGCTGCTTATGAAGCGGGCCAACAATCTACCACCAAAGGAGATAAGTAATGAGTAAGACCACCAAACAAGCCCAGATCATCGAAACGCTTAGCACCAAGGAAGGGGCCAGCATCGATGAGATGATGAAACTGACAGGCTGGCAAAAACATACGGTGCGCGGCGTTCTGTCCCGAGTCATCAAAAAGCTCGAAGGCTTTGAGCTGAGCTCAGAAAAACAAGACGCTGAGCGCCGATATTACCTCAAACCAACTGAGAAAAAGGAGACCCAAGAATGAGTAACCAAAATCCCGTTATCAATAACGCCATCCAAGCCAACATGAACGCCATGCGTGACATGCTGGAAAAAGCCGCCACCCTCGCGCAAGAGGGTTGCGGTTACATGGACGAAGGCAATCGCAATGCTGCCATCGGCTCCATCATTGATCTTGATCGGCTGCTCGGCGATGCCAAGGCCTTACACGAAGCATCACTCGCCCTCCACAGGCAGTGAGGCTTCTGCCTTACCGCCAAGGCGGTCTTTTTCAACAGCCTTAAACTCCTGATCGCTACCAGATAGCGTTGCTTGTACTCCTGTCATTTCCTGCCAGCGACGCACAATCACATCCACATATTTGGGATCAAGCTCAATCAAACGCGCCTGTCGCCCGGTATGCTCGGCTGCAATCAATGTTGAGCCAGAACCACCAAAGGGGTCGAGGACAATATCCAATGTCTTGCTGGAATTTTTAATGCCGCGCACCACCAAATCAACAGGCTTCATGGTCGGGTGCAGATCATTCTTATGCGGTTTGTTATAGAACCAGACATCGCCCTGATCACGCGCACCGCACCAGTAGCGATCATTGCCATCTTTCCAGCCATAAAGGATGGGCTCATATTGACGTTGGTAGTCGGAGCGGCCCAGCGTAAATGTATTCTTTGCCCAGATGATAAAGGTCGACCATTTACCACCCGCATTGCGGAAGGCGCTTTGCAGCGTGTCCAATTCGCTAGAACTCATGCAGATGTAAAGAGCACCCTTGGTATGAGCCAACATGTTTTTGCAGGCTGCAGTTAAAAATCCTTCGAAATCGTCGCCCAGATTATCGTTCATAATCTTGCGTCCGGCTTTATTTCCACCTTTAGAGCGCAGTTTATCTTTGGCGGTGTCACCGTAATTCACATTGTAGGGTGGATCGGTAAAAACCATATCCGCCAGCTCACCAGCCATGAGTGTTTTCATATCGGCTTCGCTTGTGGAGTCGCCGCAGAGCAAACGGTGCTCACCCATAATCCAGACATCGCCTGTGCGGCTGACAGGATTTTCCTGTACTTCTGGAATGTTTTCATCAAGTGCGGCTGCTTCATCGTCATCGAGTGATGCCAACAAATCATCCAACTCCACATCGTCAAAGCCCAGCAGATCAAGGTCAAAATCCTCATCTGCAAGGTTCTTTAATTCTAAGCTCAGTAACTCTTCATCCCACCCAGCATTTTCAGCAATTTTATTATCAGCAATAATCAAGGCGCGGCGCTGATTTTCTGAGAGATGGTCCAGCTTGATGGTCGGAACGGTTTGCAGGCCGAGCTTCTTGGCTGCCATCACACGACCATGGCCCGCGATGATGATGTTATCGCCGCCAACCAGAACAGGGTTCACAAAACCAAATTCAGCAATTGACCCTGCAATCTGTGTGACCTGTGAGTCGCTGTGTGTGCGGGCGTTGCGGGCATAGGGAACCAGCTGCTCCAGCGCTATTTGCTGAACATTCAAATCCATTGTTAAACCTTTTTATGTGTTAGTGACGTGCGAACCCGGGTGCGAACTGCGAACCTCTTTTGCCGCCCTGACGCTAGCGAAATACTGCGCCCAGCCCGCCCGCATACGTTCCAGCCGCAGGAAGGACCCGTGGTTCGGTATGTGAGCGGAGCATCGATAAATGAGCGGTGTGAGGAAACAAAAAAGCCGCAATCAGATTGATGGCGGCTCGCTTGAATTCTTGACGGCTGCCTGTGCGTACACTGCTGCCGATTATGGTTCTTATAGTAGCCAAAAATGTTGCAAGTGTCGAATACTAAAGTGTTGCAACACTTTACTTCTGTCCTGCGTTCAAGCGAGCAGCAATTTTTGCCAGTGCAATATTCCACTTGCGCCATGCTGTGCTGCGATCACAGCCTAGCTCCCAGCAAATTGTTTTCCAGCGTCTGCGTGCGGCGCGATGCCAGATCAAGCGACGCTCTTCAACATCAACCCATGTAATCCAGCGCAGTGTTTGCTCCATGCGTGAGATGGCATCAGGCGTTGCACGTAAGCGAAGCGGCATGGGTTCACCTGCCGCAATCTCTTCTGGGGTGCGAACAATCTCGGGCCACGCATTAAAATAGCCTTGCGCCCGCACAGGCGGTAGCTTTTTCAAAGTTGAAATAGATTCTTCAAATTGACCTGCCACGTCCTTTTCTGTCCAGTTATGCTCCATAAGCACCTCCGTTGTTATTGATGATTTCGTTTAAAATTGCTGCATACCCGGCAACGTCGAGAATGCTGTCCTGATGCCCGGGGCTGCTGTTCAGTCGCGCCAGCTTCAAATCAATCAAACAAGTGATGACCTGTTCAGCACTCACATCCACGCCCAACGTCAGTGACCAGCGTTTGGCCACGTTTTCGAATAGCGGTTGCGGCGATCCGTAGCTTTCACCACGCTCTGCCAGCGTTCGTGTCGCTTCCTCCAAAAGTCGGTTGGCGTGTCTCATGACTGACCTCCGATCATTTGCTCACGGGCAAAATGCAGGAGAGCCAGCGCATCGGCTTCGTTGTCATCTTCGGGATGGTGGCCAAGAACTTTCACTGCTTCGATAACAGCTGCCTTGCCAGCATTGCCTTTGCCCGTGATGAACTTTTTGAATGTCCCGACCGGAACGCCTTCATAAGGGATGCTGTGCTCTTCACACCATGCGGTAAGCGATGCCAGAAAGCCTCCATAAGCATGGGCTGCATCGACACCAAGGTGTCTTCGGACTTCTTCGAAATAGACCGCGTTAATCTCGCCCGACACATCACGGGTTTCACCCAGCCAGCGTTCAAAGCGTAGGTAGCGCATGCCGCCACCCTCAAAGCGACGGGGACGAAAATGCGCTGTACCGCTCATGATGCGTCCATGTTTGTTAGAGAGCGCCCATCCGGTAGCTGTGCCCAGATCAAGACTGAGCAAAATTGGTTGATTGGTTTTTTCCATAGAGAACTCCTGTTTGGTTGTTGGGAAAGATGAAATGAGCACCCACAAAACCCTCGACCGGGGAGAGTTGCCCCCATAGGGGCACTGTCTCCCGTAGGGAGAGGGAGTCTTTTTCCTAAACACTTCCAAACTGGCTAAGCCTTGAAATAAATGGCTTTCCGTCCAGTTTGGGCAGTTTGGAACGAAACTGGATGACCAAAACTGGAATCTGGCCCGAAACTGCGCTAAAACCGTTGATATGGCTGGCGTTTTCCAGTTTTGGCAGATTTGCTGCAGTTTCAGATTTGGCCGAAACTGCTCCAGTTTGGGAGCGCACCAGACCATTTTTCCCGGGTGGGAAAATTGGTTTTTGTGGGTGTTTTGGTGCTGGTTCATCATGCCTGATCCTCCTCGTCATAAATCCACACGCGAGGGTTCTCAACAGGCAGGACGGCGGCTGTCTGGCGGCATTTATAATGGGTTGGATAGACCGCTTGCAGCTTGGCTGAAACTTCGCCTGTGTGCGGATCAACCATCTCTTCACCAGTGCTAAGGTGCATGTCTTCAACACACAAAAAGCCGTATTTTGTGCGAGAGGGACTGCTCAGACCGTAATTGTCTGCATCCTTGAAAAACTTGACGTAGCCCTTGGTGGAAAGCACATCCAAGCGGCCACGAATGGTGTCCTTGCCGCCAAGCCCGGCGCGGTTTTCAAACGCCTGACAAAACTGGTTCATGGTGTACACACGGCCAGCGCGGGATTCCTCGTAGATGATTTCAAGGATGACATCGTGCTTACGACGGCGCTCCGCATCGAGCTTCTGCCCATAGTCACGACCCACCAAACGATCCGAGCTGTATTCCATCTCCTGCCAAGCGCCATCAACTTTATCGATCAGCTTGGAGCGCAGGCGTGGGCCGTTTCGCAGCTCAAAAATCAGCTGACGATAGGACTGGTTTTCATCTGGCTGGAACATGATCAGCCCGGTGGTGTAATAGCCTCGCAAACTGCTGGCACCGGAGAGTGCCTGAAACGGGTCTTCTTCTAGCTGCTTCTTTTGGATTTTGCGTGTGTGGTGGGCAAGGATAACCCCGGCATCAGGATTAACGGCATCACGCAACGCATCAAGACGCTGTTGCAAGAAAAACAGCATGGCTGAATTATCATTTTCACCCGCATCACCTTCGCCTCCATCAAAGACGTTTCTGAGCGGATCAACGACGATAATGTCAGCGCTGAGATCAGAAAAGTGGCTGCGAATGGCCTCACAGGTGGCGGCCACACCATGCTCATTGAGCAGCATCTTAAACTGCGGCGTAACAACCAGATTTTTACGAACCAGTGGCAGCAGGTTTTTGTCAAACGCCATATTTTGCAGGCGCTCGCGCAAATAGTGATACCCAATCTCTGCCTGCAGATAAAATATCCGCAAAGGGCGTGGTGGCTTCATGCCAAGAAAAGGAACACCTGCCGCCATATGGGCCAGCAGGGAGAGCAGAAAGTCACTCTTGCCGACCTTTGGAGCACCACCGAAGACCATTAGCCCACCCGGCGTTAATACACGCGGCAGGATCAAATCTTCCGGCATGGGCGATGTGTCATCCAAAAAATGCCCAACCGTGAAGGCTGGTACAGCGGTAACAGCAGCTTTTTCGGTTTTAATACACTCAGCAATGAAGGCGCGAATATCCATGCCATCAGACACAGCATCGGCTGCATCCCATTTTTCGGGCTTATCACTTGGCACGTCTAAAATGGTGAGCGAAGCGGCAATGCCCTGTGCACCAAGATATGTGCTGACAGCCTCGGCATAGTCACGACCAGCCTCATCATGATCCGGCCAGATCAGCAGGTGCTTGCCTTTAAGCGGAGACCAGTCTGTTTTCTCCGGCGGGGCCTTTGCACCATTCATTGCGGTTGTGGCTGTGATGCCATGGGCCATCAAAGCTTCGGCAGCTTTTTCACCTTCGACCAGCACCACATGCTGATTTTCTTTGAGACCCGGCTGATTAAAAAGCGGTCTTGGTGTGGGAGCGCGGTGTTTTTTCGCCAGCACATCCCATGGCCTAAATTCCTTGCCGTCGGCTGTGTCATAGCGATAGACACAGGCAATCAGCTTGCCGTCGCCATCTAAATAGTCCCATTTGGCCGTGTGTGGGCCAAGCTCATCCTCGGGGATATGTTTGACAGGTTTGGCTTGAGCAGCAGGCATCGGCGCGGGAGACGACAATCCTAGCCATTCACTGGCTGAGCTGACCACCTGCGGGAATTGATGCTTGGTATCCAAATTGTGGCAAGCAGCCCATAGATCAAAGATGTCGCCACCTTCGCCCGTGGCAAAATCATGCCACATGCCAGCCTTGCCACTACCCAGCTCAATCTTGAGGCTGTCACCCTTATTGCCTTGAATATCACCAATCTCATACACGCCGCGTTTGATGCGACCTGCAGGCAGCAAATAAGACAGAACTTGATCCAGCCTCCCGATCAGTTGCTGACGGATATCATCCGTGGGAACAGTAGCGTCTTTGAATTCCGGGTATTGGCTTGGCGCATCGTTGAAGTCGGACCAGCTTACTGTCATGCAGGCACCTCCCAACATCGATTGCGGTAGGCACAGAAACGACATTCAAAGTGTTCAGGATCAGCGGTATGGCGCGGCAATAATTCACCAGCCTCGGCTGCTTTTAAGATGGTAACCGCACGATCACTGACTTTTTGAGCAAGGCTCGCATCAAAAGGAACAAGCTCAAAATGCAGCTCTGCCGTATCTTTATTAATGGCCGTGAATAGCGCCGGGTTTTTGCTGATGCCCGGCACACTGCCTTCCATATAGGCTTGGTAGGTTGCCATTTGCGCGGCATAGACAGGCTTTGATTTAGCAACGCCGCGTTTGACGGTCTCTTTCCATGCATTGGCATTGAGCGACTTGCACTCCCATAGCATCGGGAATGTCAGACCCAGTGCCTCGGGTGCGCCATTAATAATGCCGTCAACATGACCACGGATACGACCATCGGCGACTGAGAACCCGAATTGATAGCCATTCGGCTTTTCAGTGAAGAGCTCAAGCCCGGCAAGACGCAGCCAGCGAATGGCCAGATCTTCAAACACATGCCCTGCGGCAAATATTCGCAAGGTCTGACCGGAAAAACCTTCGTCTTTGGGCGTGTTGGTATATTCGTACTGTAATTTACGGCTGCAGTTTTCCCCGAGGCGGGAAGCCCCCAGATAATCGCGTTCTGGCTGGGCGTTATGTTCCGCGCACAGTGCCTGATCAATCAATTCAGACACACGCTCGGTAAAACTGGGCCTGTGATTAAAATCAAGCATCTAAAACGGAATCTCCTCCGAGCCTTTGGAAAGCTCGTCCATGTAAGCGGTCACAACGACTTCGATCAGCGTCAGAACTTGCTCACGGGTTAAATCTTTGAAGGCTTTGTCTGTGCCAATCTCAGCGACATATTCCCCAAGGGGGCGCAGAGCCTTATTCATGCAGTCACGTTCAAAATCAGTGGGATCAATCATGCGGCGATCCTCCCGTTTTCAATGACCTGACGGATGGCCGTGTTGTTAAACCGCATGGTCATCAGCGCAGATGCCTTGTAACGGGTCAGGCTGTAATCATTGCGATATTCAGGAGGGAGATGACGAAGCTGTTTTTCGGTGGCAGGCTGGTGCAACCAGTTCTTGGTTTTATGAGCAGCGCTCTCGGTTTCAAACAGGTTGATCCAGTCATCGGCAGCGGCGAAGCACACAATACGCTCACCAGCAGCCAAGAGCTTAACCGCGTGGTTTTTGCGACCACCAACGGCGTACCATTCACCGTCGCGGTAAAAGACACCGCCCCAAGCCTCAAAGCCCGTTGCAATGAAATACTGATCATCACCGTGTAAATCACACCAAAGAAAGCTGGAGCGTTTGAGAATATCGATTTCCGTCATGTGGAAATCGGCAGTTGGTGTGGTGTCAGCCTCGGGCTGGCCTTCCCAGATATAGCCACATAGCGGACATTCCTTACTGGCCAGCGGCACATCAGCGCCGCATTCCGGACAGTCTTTATATGGCGCATCGCCTTCAATAAACTGATCGTCCAGCTGGACTTCCTGTTCCAGCGAGCCATGCATTAACGTTGACGTGCCAAAATCCAATACAACGCAGTCTTTTTTGATAATGCCGGGATGCTCGTTTGGATCAATGGTACGAAGCCCGCGCCCGATCATCTGAATCATGGTGGATTTGTAAGAGCTTGGGCGCAGTAAAACGATGCAGGATGTTGGCGGGTGGTCCCAGCCTTCAGTTAGTACCGCAACATTCACGATGACTTGCAAATCGCCTTTGCCGTAAGCTGCTAGAGTATCAGCGCGATCTGTTTCGCTCATATCACCCCAGATCATGCCTGTGGAAATGCCCGCACTGATAAAGCTGGCCATAACATCCCGCGCATGCTCAACGGTCGAGCAGAATACGACGGTTTGGCGGTCTCCGGCTTTTTCCTTCCAATGCTGAACCACCGCATCATTGATCGGGCGCGTGTTCATGATGTCAGCGACCGCGCCCATATCGTAATCAAGGGCGGTTTTACGGACTTTACTCAGTTCTTCTTGAACACCGACATTCATGACAAAGGTGCGTGGCGGTACAAGATGACCGGAAGCGATCAGCTCTTTGACAGTGATCTGGTCCGACACATTGGAAAAGATCGGGCGCAGACCTTTTTTATCACCACGGTTGGGCGTGGCGGTCATACCTAGCAGCTTCAAATTCGGATTGATGTTTTGAGCGTGCTCAATGACCCGCATATAGCTGTCGGCCCGGGCGTGATGGGCTTCATCAATCACCAATGCATCAAGTGGTGGCAATGATTGCAGGTTGCTCTTCCGCGAGAGGGTTTGCACCATGGCAAAAGCCACTTGGCCATCCCAGCTTTTCTCATTCGCATTAAAAATGCTGGTGGAGAGCGATGGATTTACGCGCTTGAACTTTCCTTCATTTTGAAAGGTCAGCTCATCACGGTGAGCAAGCACGCAGGCACGCTCAATATCGCGGTCAAACATGCGTCCCAGCACTGCTGATAGCATAATCGTCTTGCCAGCACCTGTTGGCGCGACCGCTAGCGTGTTGCCGTGGGTGTAAAGCGCATCAACGGTCTTGGAGACGAGCTCCTTTTGTCTTGGTCTGAGTAACATGCCGCCCCTTATCATTGTGCCCATGACGGCAGGTTGCTGGCAGAATTCGCAGATGCGGACTGATCACTATTGGACGGAGGCGCAGAAGCTGCACCGGATACAGCGCCCATGAGAGAGGCGTATTCCTTGTTGTCCGGTGTGATGGCCAGTTTGATGACGTTCTTGTCGTCACCGTTCTGGTCTTTCTCAATGTCGATGCGGGCAGCAAACTCGACACCATCCAGATCGCCAAGGCCGTTGATACGGCGGGCATTTTGGGCAGCTGGCGAATTATCCTTGTTGGATACACCGCGAGACGAGTTCAAAATCCCTTTGATAAAGGCGCGACCAATATTGGCCTATTCCGTTGAAAAACTCATCTGAGAAACGACGGTTTCGTTGATTTGATTTCAGTGCGATCCTGTTTGGGCATTGCTTTACGGGGTTGGGCTTGGCGCCGGGATCAATTTTGCCAGTTTTCTAAGGTTCTGGGCGGTTGCTGCGAGATGGAATTCGTCTCTGGCTCCGCAGGGGCCTCGTAATCGGAGCCGATCCAACTTCAAGATGCGTTTGAGATGGGCAAACAACATCTCGACCTTCTTGCGCAGTTTGCATGAGATTGCATAGTCGATTGTTTGGGCGATCTTGCGGGCGACATCGCGTGATGGTTCGTAAATGGAACGCAAGACTTTTCGCTGAGGTGCCTTTGGGGTGCACTGTGCCTTTAATCCACATGTATCGCAGTCTGACTTTCGTGCGCGATAGCGCATGATACCTTGTTTATCGACGCCGGAACGCGGCACCGCATAGGTTCGCCGGAATTGCCGCAGTTTCTTGCCACCGGGACAAGTATAGGCATCCTCGTCAGCATCATAGGTGAACTGGGCCCGTTGAAAGGTTCCGTCTTTACGCCCGGACTTGTCGATGACGGGAATATGAGGGGCGATACCGCGTCCTTCGACAAGCCAGTCCAGCATAGCTGCAGATCCATAGGCCGTGTCTGCGATCAAACGTTCTGGGTGTAAATTGTAAGATTGTGCCACACGATCAATCATAACACGCGCGGCACCCACTTCAGCCTGGCGAACAGACCGTGTTGCTTCAACGTCAATGATTACAGCATTGTCCGTATCGATCATATAGTTGGCAGAATAAGCGAAATAGGCAGGCCCTTTGCGTGCCGCAGTCCATTGGGATGCCGGATCACAATGGGATGTAAACTTGGGCCGAACCGCAGTGGCAGCACCAAAAGCTGCATCATCAAGTGTTTCCAGATATTCACGCACAGCACGCGGCGCGTCATCTGGATCAATCTTGTTCGGTTCCCATTCTTCTTTCGATGTGGAGTTCTGCCGATTGGTATCGGCTTCGATCAAACTGGCATCGACAGCCAGACGCCGGCCACTGACCAACCCCTCTGTGATGCAGCGGGCAACAACTGTCTCAAACACATGCCGTAACAGGTCGCTATCGCGGAACCGACCGTGACGGTTCTTGGAAAAGGTTGAGTGGTCGGGAACAGGATCAGCCAAATCCAAACGGCAAAACCAACGGTAGGCCAGGTTCAAATGAACTTCTTCGCACAGCCGTCGTTCAGAACGAATGCCCATGCAATAGCCAACCAGCAACATTCGGATCAGAAGCTCAGGGGCAACAGAGGGTCGTCCGGTTGAACTGTAAAATGGGGAAAGGTGAGAGCGAATATCACACAAATTAACAAACCGGTCTATCGACCGTAGTAGGTGATCAGACGGAACGTGCTCCTCAAGACAAAACTCGTAAAACAGCGCCGCTTGAGCTTCCAGACGTCGTCCCATCATGGCAATCAATCTCCCAAATCAATGAGAAAACTGAATCAGCAAAGACTGCCGAGATTAAGGCGAGTTTTTCAACGGAATAGGCCCAGTCCGGACCTTTGGCACTGTACAGTCCGATCAGACTCCAAACTTTACGGCGAGCATATTTGCCCTCAAGCACCACGAACTCACAGTTCAAATAGACTGCACCTGTGGTGTTGCTGCGCGTGGCCCAGCCACCCGTCCAGCCTTGCGACGCATCATCATGACCGCCGGGCTTAATGGTCATACGGACCTTAACCAGCGTTCCTTTGGGGATGACATCAAATCCGCTTTGATCATCTGCACTATTAAAATCGTTCCAACTCATTCTTGGCCTCCTTGTGTTTCGTTGTTGTGTTGGGAATCAGGGGTGCTGCTGGTAGGCGCGTCCTGTTCAATTGAGAACGTGAGGCGTTCGGCAGCAGGCTTGGCTTTGCCTGCAATCTTCTGCATGAGGCGGCCAAGATGGGGTTCTTCCATCAGGTCAAGACGACCGGAGCGATCCTTGGCCGGGTATCCGGCATCATTGATGGTGTGGCAGATAAAGGCGCGGAATGACTTGCCTTCGGGGCTTGTCATCTCGGTCATAGTGATGACCTGATCGACAATGCCGGGAAGCTCTAATGCGGTTTTGCTGCCTTCAATTTGTGGCTGGAAGAAACGGCGATTAAAGTCATCGATCTTTTCGTCCAAGATGCCGACAAACCAGATATTCTTGCCGCGTGTGTGCTGGAGATGCGTAAGCCACGCGATCATTTCCTGCCCATGCAGGCCGTAAGCACCACGCGTATCAGGCTTGCCTGTTTTGTCAGAAAATGCCTGCGGCTGGCCCTTGCACCAGTTGAAACACAAGCGTCCGGCAACGGTGATGCTGTCGATGAAGATCGTGTCGTATTTATCAAGAGCTCCGGCATCACCATACTTGGCGGTGACGGCATCATAATGGGCTTGGCTGTAAGGCTGCTCATCACGCAAAGCCGGGTTCGGACCGCCTATAAAGGCTGCAATATCGCCGCAGTCCTGCCATGTGCGTGGACGAATGGTGTCGCCTTGCCAGCCTTCTATGGCCAGATCACCAGCCTCGAGATCAAAAAACAGCGTCTTTTCAGCGGGAAGCGTCCAAAGCAATGATGTTTTGCCAATACCGCTTTTACCAAAGATGCATCCTTTAATGCCCTTGGTTTCTTTCAAGCGTTCATCGGCTGAGATGATAGGAAGGCTCATTGGGCACCTCCTTTGCGAGAGAGTGCATCCACAATGTTTTCAGCGCCTAATGCGCCTTTGGAACGTGCGTCCGTATAAAGCTCACGGATGGCAGACAGGCGCTTATAGATGGCGCTTTGTTCTTTATCCAAAGCCTGTGCGGCAAAGACCAGATCATCCAGAGTTGCCTCATGGATAGGTTTGGTGGTGTCTTCAGGAATAGCACCAAGCTCTGGAATTTGAATAAATGCCGGAACATGTTTGGCGTAGTAGCTGTCTTTAATCAGCTTTTGTAACGATGGCTTAAACATAAAACCTCCTTGATTTCGTGGGTTAAAATTTGCTCTTTGGTCATGTCGTTTCGGCTGCCGGGTTCTGACGCCGCCCAAAGAGCAAAGCGGTCGCGGTATTTCCTTATGGGGTCTTGTATTTCCGCGAGAACCCGGCATGTTTTCTTGCCTTCAAGGAGTTACTTACCGAGAGGGCTCAAAAACTGTCGGCGGCTCAGTGCAGATATTCCGCAAAACCACGCTCCTTCAACGATCCGCGAAGTTCGGACAGCGTCCCGTAGAGGGTTGAGCGTGGGGTTTTGGTTTTGCGTGAGATTTCACTGATGCTGAGCGTTCGCAGATCAACCAGCAGCAACACCAGATGCGGCGGCATCTGCTGAACGGCCTGTTCAAGGTCAATTTGAAGGTCGCGGCTGGTCAGATCTTCGGTTGCAGGATCAGGCAAAGCGTTGTCTTCGCCGTCCTTGTCCTCCAGCCACGCATCAAGCGAAAAATCACTGATGCCAGACCCACGTTTTTGTGCGCGGGCTGCTTCTATCAGGCTGGCACATTTGTGGTTGAGGATGCGGTCAACAAAGGTCGACCATTTTGCTTTTTCGGGATCATAAGCCTGCTTGCGGGATAGATAATCCAGCATCAGCTCTTGCTCGAGGTCCTCGACTTCTACGCCATGAATGGCGGAATGCCGCATCAGGCTGCGTGCGTGATAACGGACTTGGTTTACGACATAAGGATCAATTCCTTGGTACTTGTTTTTGCTCATGGTTTTCGTCTCCAGTTGCGGTTAGCCGCCACGCGGGCGGGTCAACTGGGACTGGCGAAAACTCACCGGAGGCTCTGAAAATCGGTGCGTTAATCAGGGCGCAAAAACAAAAAAGCCCCAACATGCGGGGCTTTGATGGAGGTAAATTTTTTGTAACTACTCAGCTACCCTATTTCTGCTGCCATTAGGTGCGACAATTTGATTCATGGCGCATATTTGAGGTTCCACTTTTTTCATTTTGGTGTTTGACTGCGAGGATGAAACTCGAAAATCTGACACCTGAAATTCTTGCTGATTTCTCAAAATCAGAACTGATTGATGTGGTCATGGCTCTGGTGGGTCAGGTTGTCTAACTCAAAGAACAAAATGCGCAGCTTTTGGAGGTGAACGCTCGGCTCCTGAAGGAAAACGAACAACTCAGGAAAGACAACGAGCAACTTAGAGAAGATAATGCGGTTCTTAGGCAGCGTGTTTCAGATCTTGAGCGTCGTCTGGGATCGAACAGTCGTAATAGCAGCAAACCACCTTCGAGCGACGGACTGGCAAAGCCGTCTAGCGATAAGAAACGGCGGACCAAAAGTCAGCGGGGCAAGTCAAATCGAAAGCCTGGCGGCCAACCCGGACATCCCGGCAACACACTGAAACAGGTTGAGAACCCAGACGAGATCACCAGTCATTTTCCGAACCAATGCCAAAACTGTCAGGCCGCGCTTTCGGCGGAGGATACCATAGGTTCTGCGTGCAGACAGGTGTTTGGCCTCAAACCTCCACCGCCGCTTTATGTGACCGAGCATCGTGCGCATATTTGCCAATGCCAGCATTGCGGTGCAAAAACCCGCGCCGATTTTCCTGAAGGGGTAACATCACCCGCCCAGTACGGCGATGAAATAGGGGCGTTGGCCGCCTATTTACAGACGCAGCACTGCATTCCCCAAAATCGCCTGGCGCAGGTTTTTGCGGACATTTTCGGGGTCACAATCACATCGGCAACCCTTTCCAGTCTGGTTGCCAAAAAGGCCGAGCAGATGCTCTGTTTAGCTGAGGCGGTGAAGAACCTGCTGTCCGGGCCTCAAACGGCAGTGAAGCATCTGGATGAAACGGGGTTCAGGATTGGTGGCAGAACGCGCTGGCTTCATATGCTATGCTCCACCGCTCTAAGCCACCTTCGGCTCGGAACTGCGCGAGGTGAAGTGCCACCAGAACTGGCGGGAACGGCAGTGCATGACTGTTTCTCTTCCAACTGGGCAGTGGAAAATGTGACCCATGGATTGTGCAATGCCCACATCTCCCGCGAATTGGAGGCATTGACCGAATATGAAAAAGAAGCTTGGGTGCCGGACATGAAAGCCATTCTGCTCGACGCACTGAAGCTCACGCATGTCGCGCGAATCCAAAATCGGAGCGCGGTCAGCCCGGAGGCAATCACGGATATCGAGCGGCGAGTTGATGCCTGTTGCGAGCGTGCTATCGCGTTCCACGAGGCCCAACCGCCTCTCGCGCGCCCAACGAAAGGCAAGAAGCGGGGTCGCCCGAAACGGCGGATTGGGCACAATCTCGCTTTGCGACTCCAAACGCATAAAGCAGCGGTTTTGCTCTTTCTCAATGATCTGCGCGTTCCCTACACGAACAACGAGGCAGAGCGTGATCTCAGAATGACGAAAGTTCGACAAAAGGTCTCGGGAAGCTTTCGAACAGAGGCTGGTGCCGAGAATTTCTGCACTTTACGAACGGTCATTGAAACGGCGCGAAAACAAGGTTGGGACATCCTGAAAACCTTGAAAACCGCGCCTGATCAGCTCATCCTCAACCTCAGACCCGTCTGATGGGCCGTCTATAAAAGCATCAGGTTGGGGTAGCTGGGTAGTTACAATTTTTTTGAAAAAAATTTCAGAGTGTTCAGTGAAATTTCACCGAAGCCGGATTAGGCAAATCCAAAATGCTTTAATTGCTCATCCCAAATATCGGGAAATGGGGTTTGCATATCCTGCAGGCTTAACTGGCGCGGCTGCGTGCCATCCAAGATGGCCTTTTTGATCTGTGGAGCGAGTTGATTGAGGCGCAGTATCCGCGACATATAGGATGAATTGATCTTGCGCTGGCGCGACATGTCATCGATGGATTTATAGCGCCCGGTATCAATCAGGTTTTGCCAGTAATAGGCTTTGGCCAAGGCTTTAACGAGCGTCTCGTCGGGTTTCGAAGCTTCTAGCGGTGCAGTCATATGAGCACCTTCAGGAAGTAAAATCAGTTTTTTGCCGCCGTAGCGTTTGATTTTTATAGGCACCCGAACCGAGATCACATTGCCTTCCATCATTTTTATGCGTGCATCCATGCTTGCTCCTCCAATTGTTTGGTTGAAATTCCTTGGAGGCGCTTTTCTTGTTCGTCCAATTCTCGTGCAAGGCTGAGCATGCCATCTGCCCGGATACGGACATCGACATATTCATAATTGACGATGACTTTCTCAATCATCAGCTCAAGAATACGTTGCTGCTCTGCCGGAAAAAGCTCTTTCCAGATTGGTACAATATTGCCAAGCGCGTCCCGGACTTCCGTTTCAGTCAAGCTTTCATCCTCTTTGTATGCCTCGCGCCATGTCTCAACGATCATTTCAGGTGAAGCAAAAACGGCTTGCAGCTGTGTCAGGATTAAAGCTTCCATCTCACTGGCACTGACATTACGAACTTTGCAATCCGGATTGATGCCTTTGCGATAGTGCTCGCAGGTGTAATAGCGATAAAGCCTGCCGCCTTTTTTACGGGTATGGCTTGGCACCAGAGAGCATTCACACTCACCGCATTTCAAAAGCCCCATCAAAATAGCCTTAGTTTTCTTGCGTGTGATTGCGCCTCGATTGATGGTGTTTTCTTTCATAATGGCGCGGACTTTATACCACGTATCCATGTCAATGATGGCGGGATGACGGCCCTCGTAGACCTGGTCCTTATGTTTGATTTTTCCGATATAGATGGGGTTTTGCAGAATCTTATAGAGGCCGCCTTTATCCAGTGCCTTACCGCCGATAACACGTCCGTTCTTGGTTGTGCGCTTCTTGCTTAACACCCCCATGCGCGGCAACATTTTTGCCATCTCTGTGGGCGACTTGGTCATCAAAAATAGATCGAATATTTTGCGGATGCCCTCAGCTTCATCAGCCTCGATCACAAGCTCGCGGTTTTTTACCACATAGCCCATGGGCGTAACACCGCCCATCCACATGCCTTTGCGTTTGGAGGCTGCCAGTTTATCGCGGATACGTTCGCCAATAACTTCACGTTCAAATTGGGCAAAGCTGAGCAGGATGTTCAGCGTCAGTCGGCCCATTGATGTGGTGGTGTTGAACTGCTGGGTAACGGAAACGAAGGACACTTTGTGCTCGTCAAACAGATCGATCAACTTGGCAAAATCAGCCAAAGAGCGTGACAAACGGTCAACCTTGTACACGACGACTGTATCAATCAGGCCACTTTTGATATCGTCCATCAGACGTTTCAAAGCCGGGCGATCCATATTGCCGCCTGTAAAGCCGCCATCATCATATTCATCAGGAAGCTGAAACCAGCCTTCATGTTTTTGTGAAGCAATGTAGGATTCACAAGCCTCGCGCTGAGCATCAAGGCTGTTGAACTCCATATCCAAGCCTTCTTCGGTGGATTTGCGCGTATAAATCGCGCAGCGTTTTTTCGGTGTGGTTTTGCTCAATGTTTACCTCCTTGTGCTTTGTTGTTTAATCCGAAGAAGGCAGGTCCTGACCAGCTGCTGCCTGTAATGGCCAGTGCGACTTTCGACAGGCTTTTGTATAGGCAGCCTGCATATTCGTAGCCTTCTTCTAAAATGGTGACTTGATATTCGATGCCCTTATATTCCCGGACCAGTTTGGTGCCGGGGATGGGGCGCTGATATTGTGTCTTGCGCTTTGGCTTGGCTTTCTTGCCCGAGCCGAATAAATCTTTAGCCTGCTGTTCGATCCGGTTCTCAATCTGCGGATCAACGCCATAAGCAAGCTCTTGCAGGCGATAAGCCAGTTTGCGGACAATGTGGCTTTTATGGCCGCCGGGTGGTTCGTCCTGATACACATCCCGCCATAATGCTTTAAGGTCTGATAGCGGCATGTTTGGGAGTGCCGCCACACGCGCCAGAAGTGTTTTATCCATTCTTTACCTCCTGCAATTCCGCTTTTTTCTTTTGCTTCAAGCGGAGGCGTTGCCAGCCCAAGCCGACAATATGGGCGACCTCCTTTTGTCGATCTGCATCGGACACAAGTCCGGCAGGTAGCTGGCCCAATTTGATTTGTAATCGCTCTTTTTCGGTAAGCTCTTTGTTTTCATGACTCATCAGGAACTCCTTGGTTTTTTGGTTCTTCGTCATGGGCATGAACGCTTGGAAAAACTTGTAAGTCCAATGAATTAGAGGGATGTGTTGCTTCTTTCTGATGGTTCAGGCGGATCTTTCGGCGCAGAATGCCAAGAGCCAGCAAACGGGCCACTTCGGTGCGGCGATCTCGCTCAGTTATTAGGTTTGGGGAAAGTGAAGACATGGGCGTTCCTCCTTGAGAATTATTGCGTCGTTCAAGGAGTTACTTACTGAAATGACTTGAAAACTGTCGGTTCAGTCAATGCTGTGCATTGAATCAAATTAGGCTTGTGAAAATAAAAAGCCTAATTTATATTAGGTCATTAGCCAAAATTGAAAGGATGCTATGGAGCAACTGACAAACACACAGAATACGCTATTACAGGCCATTGAACGCCTGAAACGTGCCATGGGGATGTCACCCACGGTGCAAGAGCTTGCTGTGGAATTGGGTGTGAAAGCGCCCAGTGTATTTGAGGGGCTCAAGCGGCTGGAAGATAAAGGCTATATTCGCAGACAGGCTCGAAAAGCGCGGTCCATCGAAATCCTCCACGCACAAACACCAGATAAAACCAACCTGACGGCTGTTCCTGTTTTGGGGATGGTGGCAGCGGGTGCCCCAATTCTAGCCCTTGAAAACAAGATTGGTCAGGTCATGGTGCCGAATAATGTTCTGCGCGGGAAATGCTTTGCGCTCAAAGTGCAAGGCGACAGCATGATTGATGCTGATATTTTCGAGGGAGATTACGTGGTTGTGCGCCAGCAACCGATTGCTGAAAACAGCGATATTGTGGTGGCCATGGTCGGCGAAGAAGCCACTGTAAAGCGGCTGAGCATTGAAGGGGAGCATATAGAACTGCGCCCTGAAAATCAGAAACTTAAACCCATCATCATAGGACAACAGGATGAACTTAAAATAATTGGGAAGGTCTTACACGTCTGGTCGGGTGTTGACACCGAGGCCCTCCTAGAAAAAGCCAAAGGAGGATAACCAAATGAGCACCTATAATTTACGACGTTTTGCCCAACCAGATGTTTTGAAACACATCCAACAGGATAACCTGACCACTTTTTTAAAGCGGTATGAAGACTATCTGACTGGGCGCAGTTTCAGTTTTGAGCTAAATGAAGAAGGTGAGCTAGATTTTGAAGCGCTTTGCCAAGTATTGATGAACCCCTCAGAGGATATGGATATTGAGTTCGTTGAAGCCTTGTTCTTTATTCAGGAAATGTCTGATGATGATCATTTTGAGGAGCTAAGCGAGCAAGCCGAGGCAAATAATATCGATACTCATGAGGATTCGACATCTGCTGATTTGGCTTTAGCGTTATGGCTGCACGACCCTGAACTTTTGAAACGCCCTCATGCCGAAGTCATGATCCTCAAACCCAAGTCCTTCATGTACTTCCAGTCAGATCAAAAATCTCCCGATACGTTTGATCTTCCAAAACCAGATACCATGAGAACGCTTGAAGCTGATATGGACGCGTGGTTTTTGAAGAATAAGCGGGGCGCTGGGTGTCGTATTTTGCCTGTCAGCGCTGATGATGAGGACAAGACTTACTTTCTGATCCGTCATGGCATGCCTTTTAAACGAGAAGGCAAAATGGAATCAGGTGAATCCAAAACCATATTTTACCGACCAGAGTTTCATGATGTGATTGTCTATGATCGCGCCAATAATGAACTGGCCGTCTTTAATAAATCCGGTGCCAAGAAAGAGCGCACCATGTATCTGGATTTATTCAGCCAGCATCTTTTCAGTCAGGCTGAATATTTTCCGGGCGCAGAAAAATATACATTACAGCCACTGATCGATAATGGCGTTGATGCTTTGGCCTGTACCGATATTGATGGGCTGGAAGATATAAAGCTGGTTGAAATCCAACACCAGTTTCTTGGGCCGTATAATGACAAGCAAACGCTACGCTCAAATGATGTGTTTGCGTCATTAGCTTCAAGAGATCGTGAATTTCCAAACTTTGGCAGATTGGTTTCTGCCAGCTTTTCGGTGAAATTTGAAAACGCTAAACGTCCACGAATGGTCAAGGTACGAACTCCGAATGTGGCCAATTTTGACCGGAAGGAAGATTCTCACCTGATTGAAACATGGTTGCGAAAACGTGGCTTTGTAAATGAGCAGAAAGAGGAAGAAGATAGCACACAACCCGTAACTCATCAGGAGAGTCATGACGCCGTATCAATCGCCGCCATGGCGTAAACTCACAGATCTTTCTGGTGGAAAGGGCGTAAAGGCTGAATGGCAAGACTTTCCAGAAGAATTCCTCGCCATCACCAATGAGCAGGCATCTTCCGTTCCCTGTAATGGGCGAGCGGGGTGTTATATGAATGTCGTACAGCATGGTCCGCGAGATATTGTTGGCATTTGCACTTCTGACACCAAGCAATGCGACCGCCGCACGCTCAAGAAATCAGAACTGGCGCTGTATCGCATTGATCACAAAAAACTGGCTCACAAGATTGCTGAGGCCATTGGTTTTACGGAGGAGCATGAAAAGGTTACAGGTCATGCAGCCCTTTGGAAATTTGGCGTACTCAATCCGCAAGCTGAACACAGCTTTCCTGTTTACTGCTTTTTAGGCCAGACATCCTCGCAGCTGGATAAGATCATCAATCATCTGTGCATGGGACAGCAGACGTTTTTGTTGATTGCCTCCACCAGCAGTCTCATCAGTACTGCCAGCTCTGACGCGAGCAGCAAGCATAAATCCAAGCTAATCGGTATAGATGATGTGCTTGCTGTTGATGGCGCAAGCAAGGTCACGGTTAAAGATAGTGTTCAAACCATTGTATCCAACTGGCTGGAAACAGTGCTGCCAAAATCAGCTAAACCGGGATCGGAGTATCAATTCCCGACACCAGCAGGCGCAACATGGGAACAGTTTGTATTCGAATTTACTGCAACAGAGATGTTGTTGGTTTCGTGCGGACAGATTCAAGAACGGCTGGAACCTGAGCACTTGAAGATGAAGAACCAGAATTCCGGCAAGCCAACACTACAGTGGACATTGTTACGTTCTCTCGCCACAACAGGTGGCAGCATCTCATGGCAAGATCCGGATGCCACTGATCGCGTCAAAAAACAAAAGCAGGAACTGGCGAACAAGCTCAAACAAACCTTTGGCCTTTCGGAGGACCCGCTTCCATGGTCGCGTAAAGAAAATTGCTATAAAGCCCGCTTCATCATTCGTGCAGATGATAATGTTCTGCGCCAGCTCACTGGTTGATAATGACAGGCATAGACTGGTGCGAACTGGTCAATTGCCAAGCCCTTGATTTCCCATGACTAAAAGCTCCGTACTTCGCTTTTCCAAGTACGGAGCTTTTCAGGAAAGGGGCATATATAGGAGAAAAATTAGAGAAAAACGGGGTGTTTTTATAGAGAGGAAGTCAATTGCAAATAGCGAAAAAGCCCGCAAATGCTGGGCTTTTGAGGCTATGCCATCTCGAGCATATGAAAGTTCGTTTTAAGTCAATGGCGGTGAGGGTGGGATTCGAACCCACGGTACGCTTCCACGCACGGCAGTTTTCAAGACTGCTGCCTTAAACCACTCGGCCACCTCACCACGCGGCACTCCTATGGTGCATTCGCGGCTGCAAATCAAGTCACTATTCAAACAGATATGGTAACTACTCAGCTACCCTATTTCTGCTGCCATTAGGTGCGACAATTTGATTCATGGCGCATATTTGAGGTTCCACTTTTTTCATTTTGGTGTTTGACTGCGAGGATGAAACTCGAAAATCTGACACCTGAAATTCTTGCTGATTTCTCAAAATCAGAACTGATTGATGTGGTCATGGCTCTGGTGGGTCAGGTTGTCTAACTCAAAGAACAAAATGCGCAGCTTTTGGAGGTGAACGCTCGGCTCCTGAAGGAAAACGAACAACTCAGGAAAGACAACGAGCAACTTAGAGAAGATAATGCGGTTCTTAGGCAGCGTGTTTCAGATCTTGAGCGTCGTCTGGGATCGAACAGTCGTAATAGCAGCAAACCACCTTCGAGCGACGGACTGGCAAAGCCGTCTAGCGATAAGAAACGGCGGACCAAAAGTCAGCGGGGCAAGTCAAATCGAAAGCCTGGCGGCCAACCCGGACATCCCGGCAACACACTGAAACAGGTTGAGAACCCAGACGAGATCACCAGTCATTTTCCGAACCAATGCCAAAACTGTCAGGCCGCGCTTTCGGCGGAGGATACCATAGGTTCTGCGTGCAGACAGGTGTTTGGCCTCAAACCTCCACCGCCGCTTTATGTGACCGAGCATCGTGCGCATATTTGCCAATGCCAGCATTGCGGTGCAAAAACCCGCGCCGATTTTCCTGAAGGGGTAACATCACCCGCCCAGTACGGCGATGAAATAGGGGCGTTGGCCGCCTATTTACAGACGCAGCACTGCATTCCCCAAAATCGCCTGGCGCAGGTTTTTGCGGACATTTTCGGGGTCACAATCACATCGGCAACCCTTTCCAGTCTGGTTGCCAAAAGGCCGAGCAGATGCTCTGTTTAGCTGAGGCGGTGAAGAACCTGCTGTCCGGGCCTCAAACGGCAGTGAAGCATCTGGATGAAACGGGGTTCAGGATTGGTGGCAGAACGCGCTGGCTTCATATGCTATGCTCCACCGCTCTAAGCCACCTTCGGCTCGGAACTGCGCGAGGTGAAGTGCCGCCAGAACTGGCGGGAACGGCAGTGCATGACTGTTTCTCTTCCAACTGGGCAGTGGAAAATGTGACCCATGGATTGTGCAATGCCCACATCTCCCGCGAATTGGAGGCATTGACCGAATATGAAAAAGAAGCTTGGGTGCCGGACATGAAAGCCATTCTGCTCGACGCACTGAAGCTCACGCATGTCGCGCGAATCCAAAATCGGAGCGCGGTCAGCCCGGAGGCAATCACGGATATCGAGCGGCGATTTGATGCCTGTTGCGAGCGTGCTATCGCGTTCCACGAGGCCCAACCGCCTCTCGCGCGCCCAACGAAAGGCAAGAAGCGGGGTCGCCCGAAACGGCGGATTGGGCACAATCTCGCTTTGCGACTCCAAACGCATAAAGCAGCGGTTTTGCTCTTTCTCAATGATCTGCGCGTTCCCTACACGAACAACGAGGCAGAGCGTGATCTCAGAATGACGAAAGTTCGACAAAAGGTCTCGGGAAGCTTTCGAACAGAGGCTGGTGCCGAGAATTTCTGCACTTTACGAACGGTCATTGAAACGGCGCGAAAACAAGGTTGGGACATCCTGAAAACCTTGAAAACCGCGCCTGATCAGCTCATCCTCAACCTCAGACCCGTCTGATGGGCCGTCTATAAAAGCATCAGGTTGGGGTAGCTGGGTAGTTACCAGATATGAGATTATCAACCATGCTGCGCCGCACCCAATGATCCAGCCCAGCACCATACCTCCCCACAAGACGTGCGCATAAGCCTTTTTGCGGGCCTCAGTCACGTTTACCCCGTCAGCAAGGTTTCGGAAAAGCAGAACCGACGGCAACATTCCAATCGGAATACCCAACATGCCAGTCACCGCGCAGGCGAATATCTTGACGAGAAAATACAAGCTCATGAGCCTGTGATAGGTCAAAAGGGTAAACAAAAAGGCGCCCGGAAACCGGACGCCTGAATGTTTTTTGGTCGTTGCTGTGCTTATTGCGGCAGTTTGTCGTCAACACCTTTGACGTAGAAGTTCATGCCCAGAAGGGTTCCGATGTCGGACTTTTCACCGTCCTTCAGCCAGACTGTTCCATCCTGTTTCGTAACAGGGCCAGTAAACGGCTCCAGCGAACCATCCTTGATGGCTGCAGCTGTTTTGGTGGCCAGTGCTGCGACATCGTCAGGCATATTGGTGTATGGTGCCATGACCACACTACCATGATCCATGCCGTGCCAAACGTCCTGTGTTTCCCAGGTGCCGTCTATGACCGCCTTAACCCGCTCCACATAGTAAGGAGCCCAGTCGTCAATAATCGCGGTCAGCTGCGTGTTAGGACCGAATTTGATCATGTCTGAAGCCTGACCAAACGCCTTGATACCGCGCTCTGAAGCCACCTGCATGGCAGCTGTAGAGTCTGTGTGCTGCGTGATAATGTCGACACCCTGGTCGATCAGCGCTTTTGCGGCATCGGCTTCTTTTGGTGGGTCAAACCATGTTGAGACCCAAACCACTTTCAGCTTGTAATCCGGGTTAACTGACTGAGCACCAAGAATGAATGCGTTGATTCCGCGCACAACTTCCGGAATCGGGAATGATGCGATGTAACCGGCAACACCGGTTTTTGATATGCTTGCTGCAATCTGACCCTGAACGTAGCGGCCCTGATAAAATTTCGACGAATAGGTCGAAACATTGGGGCTTTCACGCTTGAAGCCGGTCGCATGTTCAAACTTCACTTTGGGATGTTTTTTTGCCGCCTTGTTGGTCGGATCCATGTAGTTGAAAGATGTTGTGAAGATGATATTGCAGCCATTGCGGGCAAAAGCTTCGATCGGGCGTTGTGCCTCAGCACTTTCCGGCACGTTTTCCAGATAGGCCGTCTCGACTTTATCGCCAAATGCGGCTTCCACAGCCAACCGTCCCTGATCATGCTGATAGGTCCAGCCGAAATCACCTGTTGGGCCGATATAGATAAAGCATGCCTTGGTTTTGGCATGGCCGTCGGCCAGCGCCTGGCCTGACAGCATGACCGCGACAGAAGCGGCCAACGCAAAGAGTGTTTTTTTCATAATTGGGTTTCCCTGATTTTGAGGACATGTCCTCGAGTGTGTTGGTGTTTTTATTATTGGTTATGTTTTTACCGGTCGGGCACAAAGGATGTTCCCAGCGCCGCCGGAGTGTTGATCATTGTGAGCCTGCGATTGCGAGCAATCAAGACCAGAACCACAATGGTTGCTAGGTACGGCAATGAGGTGAGGAATTGCGCGGGTATCGGAACACCGACAGCCTGCGCGTGAAATTGGCCAATGGTGACAGCGCCAAACAGATAGGCACCAATGAGCAGCCTACCGGGGCGCCAGGAGGCAAAAACCACCAGCGCAAGGGCGATCCATCCCCTGCCCGCGGTCATGCCTTCCACCCACTGAGGAACATAAACGAGAGACAAATGCCCCCCGGCCAGCCCCGCGCAGGCACCACCGAACAAAATCGCCATATAGCGAATTTTGATCACCTGAATGCCCAAAGCATGAGCTGAATTGTGGCTGTCACCAACCGAACGAAGCATCAGTCCGGCGCGCGTTTTAAACAGGAACCAGGCGACGCCCGCAAGCAGAGCAATCGACACATAGAAAATCAAATCCTGCCCGAAAATGATTTTACCAATCACCGGAATGTCGCTCAGCAGCGGTATGTTAATCGCCTCCATGCGCACCCCGGGATGGCCGACAAAGCTCTCTCCGATCATGCCGGAGAGGCCAAGTCCCAATATCGTTAGCGCCAGCCCTGTCGCGACCTGGTTGGCCACAAGTGTCAGGGTCAAAAACGCAAACAGAAGAGAAAATGCCGCCCCGACAATGATTGCGGCAACAGCGCCAAAATAGGGGTTGCCCGTCACCTGAGCAGTTGCAAATGCTGCAACAGCCCCCATGATCATCATCCCTTCAACCCCAAGGTTGAGGACTCCGGAACGTTCCACAACCAGCTCGCCAGTAGCGGCAATCAGCAGCGGGGTCGAAGCTGCACAAACAGACAGAATAATGCTCGCCCAGACGTCCATCACATTTTCGCTTTCATAGAAGAGACCAGCACGACCCGATAATGGATCAACGTATCGCAAGCCAGAACAAAGAACAGCAGCAAGCCTTGAAATACCCGTGTTGCCCGGTCTGAGACGCCGATCGATATCTGCGCCGCCTCACCACCGATATAAGAAAGCGCCAGCACCAGACCTGCAGCTACGATCCCCAATGGGTTCAGCCGTCCAAGAAACGCAACAATAATGGCTGCAAATCCGTACCCAAGCGACAGCTTATCATCGAGTTTGCCGACGGTTCCGGAAACCTCGCCAATTCCTGCCAGCCCGGCCATTGCGCCGGAAATCAGGAAGGCAAACAGTGTCATCTGTTTGGCGCTGAACCCTGCAAACCGCCCTGCCCTTGGGCTTTGGCCAAGAACTGCAATTTCAAAACCTTTCAGGGTTTTTGAAAGCATGAACCAGAGGGCAACCGCGGCTATGATCGCAATGACAGCACCATAATGGGCGTCGCCAAATTCGAATATCTTTGGCAGCAATCCACTGTCGTTGAAAGTCTTTGTTCCAGGAAACCCCATGCCCTGCGGATCTCTCCAGGGGCCACGGACCACCCAGTCGACAAATTGCTGGGCCACGTACACCAACATAAGACTGGTCAAAATTTCATTGGTACCAAAACGAGATTTTAGGATCGCCGGAATGAAGGCATATAACGCACCCCCTGCCATGCCCATGATAAGCATGAGTGGCAATAAGAGGGGAGATTCCCAACCATGGAAGAGTACTGGAATCATCGCTCCGAACATGCCGCCAATCAAATATTAGCCTTCCGCCCCGATGTTCCAATTGCCCGATCTGAAACAGACCGCAAGCCCAATCGCAATCAACGTCAGCGGAGTTGCCTTGACCAGAATTTGCTCCCGACTCCAGGGGTCCGTTAGCGGTTCAATGAAATAGACATAGAGGCCGTGAAAAGGGTTCTTGCCGAGCAGCAGGAACATGATGGCGCCTGCGGTCACCATCAGCGCCAGCGCTATCAACGGTGACAGAAGCGAAAACAGCTTGGAAATTTCTGGACGTTTTTGAAGTTCTATCCTCATGCCGCCTGCCCTTCATTGCCACCGGAACTGGCCATCAGCAAACCAATTTTTTCGCGGTTCATATCAGCCGCTGGTTGCGGGCTAAACATATGGCCGTCCGCCATCACCGCGATCGACGTGGCGATTTCGAAAATCTCGTCCAGATCCTGCGAAATTACCAGTACCGCTGAACCGGATGCTGCCAGATTGAGCAGCGATTGACGAATATGGGCTGCAGCGCCCGCATCAACCCCCCAAGTCGGTTGGTTCACCAACATAAAGGACGGGTTGCGATCCAGTTCCCGGCCAACAATAAACTTCTGCAGATTACCACCACTCAGCGCACCGGCCGGCGGGTCTTCGGCTGATTTGCGCACATCCATGACTTCGTTGACGCGTTTGGTTGCAGCAACAATCGCTGATTGGGCAATGACGTTGAGCCGCCCCATTTTCTTGAATTCGGAGGCATCGGAGGCGTGGCGTGCCAATAACATATTGTCAGTAAGGCTCATCTCCGGCACCGCACCGTGGCCAAGTCGTTCCTCCGGCACGAAGGATGCGCCAAGATTACGGCGTTGCGAAATAGACATATATCCGGCGTCGGTCCCTCGGATAACGACCTGATTTGGATCATCCTGTCGATCTTCTCCGGAAATGGCTTCAAACAACTCGCCCTGGCCATTGCCCGCGATACCAGCGATGCAAACGACCTCTCCCTGCCGCACTTCCAGAGATATGTTTTTGAGAGCAACGGCGAATGGATGCGATGTTCCCATTGAAAGATTGTTCAAAGCCAATACAACATCGCCGGTTTTACCCGCAGTCTTATGTTCAATACCCTCCACATCTGCGCCAACCATTTTGGAGGCCAGACTGCCGGCGGTTTCTTCACGGGGGTCGCAACTGTCCACCACCTCACCATGTCGCATGATGGTTGCAGCGGAACACAACCTTTGAACTTCTTCGAGGCGGTGACTGATATAAAGGATAGAGCGACCTTCTTCGCGCAACCGAAACAGGGTTTCAAACAGTGTATCGGCTTCCTGTGGGGTCAGCACAGAGGTCGGTTCGTCCAGAATGATCAATGCCGGGTCCTGCATCAGACAGCGAATAATCTCAATGCGCTGTCGCTGGCCCACCGACAAATCACCAACAAGAGCATCAGGATCAAGTGGCAATCCATATTGCGCCGAGAGCGACCGGGCTTTCTCCGACACATCACTCAATTCCACGCCTGCGTCGAATGAAAGAGCAATATTTTCGGCCACGGTGAGGGCTTCAAACAACGAGAAATGCTGAAACACCATGCCGATGCCCAGCGCCCGAGCTTCAGAAGGCGATTTCACATGCACCTCCTGACCTTTCCAAAAGACTTCGCCGGCGCTCTGTTGCAGCGACCCAAAGAGGATTTTCACTAAAGTGGACTTGCCAGCGCCGTTTTCGCCCAGCAAAGCATGAATCTCACCTTCCTGGATGGCAAAGTCGACACTGTTATTGGCATAGAGTTCACCAAATATCTTGGTGATGCCCTTGGTTTCCAACAATGGAGGTTGATTTGCGTTGGTATTCACCTGTTCATTCCCGGCCATATGCTCCCACCCAACTCAAAGGCGCAATCGGCCCTCAGCCACCCTAGAACCCAGATTGCCGGTTTGCCAACCCAAAATGCAATATCCACAATACCACGCTAAGGCTTGATCAAACTGCATCCTACAGTTTTGCGACCCTCAAGGTCGATGTGAGCCTGCGCCGCATCTTCCAGCGCGTAAGTCTGGTTGACCGCGATATTCACCTTGCCCGACCCAACCACGTCAAACAGATCACCGGCGGTTTCTTCCAATTCTGGAGATGTTGCAATGTAATTGAACAGTGTCGGCCGTGTTGCAAATAATGAGCCTTTTTGGGCCAGAATTCCCAGATTAACCTCTGGAAGCGGGCCGGATGACTGCCCAAAGCTGGCCCACATGCCGCGTGGTTTCAGACATTCCAAGGATCCGGGGAATGTGTCCTTGCCAACTGAATCATAAACGACGTCACATTTGGCTCCATCAGTGATTTCAAGCACACGTTCAACAAAATTTTCGCTATTGTAATTGATGACATGATCATAGCCGTTGGCCTTGGCCAATTCGATTTTTTCAGCAGATCCCGCCGTGCCAATTACCGTAGCGCCCAAACTTTTTGCCCATTGCCCGGCAATCAGTCCAACTCCACCAGCAGCAGCGTGAAACAGAATTGTGTGGCCGGGTTCAACCTTGAAAGTGGCTCTCAGCAAGTAGCGTGCAGTCATATCTTTCAGCATCATTGCAGCGGCGGTATCGTCGGAAATATTGTCCGGTATCTTCACCACTTTAGAGGCTTCGATGTTGCGGACTTCTGCATAGGCACCGACGGGTGCTGCGGCATACGCTACCCGATCTCCAGCTTTCAGATTGGAAACATCCTCTCCGGTCTCGATAACTTCTCCAGCGCCTTCCATTCCCGGTGTAAATGGAAGGTGCGGGGCTGGATACAAACCGGTGCGAAAATAGACATCGATAAAATTAATACCGATCGCCGTTTGCCGGATAGTAATTTGATTGGCTGAGGGACTTGCAACATCCCGTTCCACCAATTTCAAGACCTCGGGCCCACCAATTTCTGCAACTTCTATCAATCGACTCATTTTCAAGATCCCTTGTTCAATTCATTAGTCAAAAACAGCGAACTCGCCGCCAGTGGTGCCACCAGCAACAATGCAATTCGCAAACCAAAACCATCAACAATCGCTCCTAACAAAGGCGGCGCAAGCATAAACGACGAAAACGCAAACAAAGACATTGCTGATACGTTGTCCTCTGATTCTCCTGGGCGACTGGCCGCAGCAGACATAGTCAGAGGATAAAAAATCGCCGTTCCAAGCCCAGCAAATGCTGCCGCAATGAAAGCAACAATCGTATTCGGAGACATTGCAAATAACGCAATTCCGAAGGTTGCAGCAATCGCCGAGACCCGCGCCACTGGTAGCGGTCCGAAAGTCTCCAACAACCAGTCTCCACCAAGTCTGGTTACCGCCATGACGGTCGAAAATGCTGCGTAGATCAATCCACTCGCAAGCGCTCCAGCAGTCAGAACTTCACGGACAAACAGTGCCGACCAGTCAATAAACACCCCCTCAACCACCATTATGCCAATGGGCATCAGGCAAAGCAGGATCAGACCCCGAGGCGGAAGTTTAAACGTCGCCTCTTTCTTTTTCTGTTCTCCCCGGCGAATTTTCGGGTCCGCCTTGGGAATGCGCAACGCAAACAATCCGCCAGCAATTGCTGTTGGAATGAGCACCAGCGCAAAATGCTCGATCAGCCCCAGACCCGCGCCTCCAATTGCCCCACCAATCAATGCCCCGAAAAGCGAGCCAAGGCTCCAGAAACCGTGCGCCTTGGACATCAATCGCCGTCCGGTTGTTTTTTCCAAACGGTCAGCTGCGGTGTTCATCGCAATTTCCAGCAATCCGATGCTCAAGCCACCAAACAACAACAGAATTGCCAGTGTTGTGCCGTCCAGCATCAGCGGCACGGCAAATACAACCAGCGTCCAGACCGGCAAGGTCACCGCACAGGAATTGCGCAGCCCAAACCGCTTGAGCATTTTGCCACCCGCCAGAAATGCCACCATCGTTCCCGAAGCAAGGACAAACAGGCTCAGTCCCAACTGAGAGGCTGAAAAATCGAAAGCTGTTTTGACATCAGGAATGCGGGGAATCCAATTTCCGAGCACAAATGCTTCCAGAAAAAACATAGCAAACACCGGCGCAACGCCTTCCAGGCGCCACCATCTTGGTCGCAAGGCGGTTGCTGTCACGGGGTCATCCTCGCGGAGTTTTCCGGCGTTTACGACCGGCCAGAATATTGATCGCCTCGACCATGACGGAAAAACCCATCGCAGCGTAAATGTATCCGCGTGGAATGTGGAAACCCAGCCCATCAGCAACCAGCGATACGCCGATCAACAGCAGAAATGATAGCGCCAACATTTTTGTTGTTGGATGACGTTTGATAAACTCTGAGATGGTTGCTGACGCCACATACATAACCGCAACAGCAACAATTACCGCGGCAACCATAACTTCCACATGCTCGGCCATGCCGATTGCCGTGACGATTGAATCGACTGAAAACACCAGGTCGATAATGATGATTTGACCGATAATCTTGGCAAATGATCTCACCGACATTCGTTCAGCGGTTTCAGCTTCGGTTTCACCTTCAAATTCTTCATGAATTTCGGCAGTCGCTTTATAAATTAAAAAGACACCACCGCCGAGAAGAATGAGATCACGCCAGGAAAACGATTGTCCAAATAGGCTAAACAGGTCCGCTTGCAGCCCGATGATCCAGGTCAGGAACATCAACAAAACAATTCTGAACACCAGGGCCAGCAACAAGCCCAGTCGACGGGCTTTTTCGGCTTGCTCAGGTGGCAATCGATTTATGATCATCGATATGAAAACAATATTGTCGATGCCCAGAACGATTTCCATCACCGTCAAGGTGAAAAAACTGGCCCATACGGTGGGATTGGAAAGTAGTTCTAGCATGCGGTTGATCCAATCAGACCGTCAGAATTTGCGACACGGCGTCAGGCGACTTTGCCCATATATTGCAGGACAAAACCAACACAATAAAGATAAATGCCAGATGCAGCGATGCCGATTTTGGCGAACGAAGGAACCTCGTAGCCAACATACCAGCTGTAAAGTGCAACCAAACCGCATGCAGTCCACACGGCGAACATGGACAATGTGGCAGGACGCCAGATCGTCACCCGTACCGGATGCACGAACAATAAGGGAATAAAGCTGAGAATGGCCGAGGCAATCACCACAGAAAACGCAATATACCAACCCGGTTCAATGACAAGCAGAGTGAACACAACCATGTTCCAGCAAATCGGAAAACCAATGAAACAGTTGTCGCGGCTCTTCATACGCGTATCGGCATAATAGATCGCGCTGGTACACACGATCAATGCTGCGCAGATGAAGGAATAGGACTCAGCCAGAAATCCGCTTTGATACAGCGCAAACGCCGGGATCATCGCAAATGTTACATAATCGATGATGCAGTCGAGCAGTTCACCTGACCAGTTAGGCAGGACAGATTTTACGTGAAAATAGCGGGCCATTGGGCCGTCCACACCATCAACCAGCAACGCAACTCCCAACCAGAACCACATATTGGTAAAGCGACCCTCAGCCGCCGCCACCAACGCAAGAAATGCCCAAAATGCGCCCGACGCCGTAAATACGTGGACGGAAAATGCAATCAGGACGGATTTTGATGGTGCGCTCATGAGGCTCTCAACTGGATCTAGTTGTGCCAATCCAGTTTGCAAATTTCAGCGGACAGTCCTTCAAAGTCCCAGTTTCGCCCAAATGCCCTGATGCGGCTGCGGTTCGAACGGGCCACAACAATTTCTTCGGCGATCCAGTACTGGGAGTTCTTGATGATTGTAGGCTCTCCCTTATTCTTTCCTTCAATCGGTGTGACAGAACCATCCAAAATCTTTGGAATTTTGACAATACGAGTGTCCCCTTCGGTTTCATACGTAATCTGTTCGCGCTTAATACCCAGGAAATTGCCTACCAGGATCGACAAAAGATGGGTGGTGCCTCCAACCTTGCCGCTGAAGATCTTCGTCAGAGCCTTGGTTGCATATATACTTGCCCGTTCATCAATGAACAATCCGGCACTCCAGTTACCCCGGCTCATATATCCGGGAATTTCCATCATCAGAGCCAAATTGATTCCTGCCAGATCGACATCTCCAAAATGGCCTTCGTCTATTCGAAAGCCCGCCCATGTCTGGCAATAGCCTTCCGACGGGGGATGATCACCCAGCGACAAAACACAGGGGCAGAACACCTTACAGTTACAAGCAAGGACCAGTTCACCCTTCATGCTCCACGATTCTTTTGCCATTCAGAATACTTTCTTAGAATTATATGGATTGACCATAGCCATTAGATAATTGTGATGGCTATGAGAAGCCCTCCCCACACCAGCAATATGCCGCCGGAAAAATAGGAAGTCACTTGTCCTTTGCCGCTTTTTTCCAAAATTGCAAATAGAGTAAAAAACGCCATCCATGCAAGGTTCATGGTTCCGACCACCAACATGACCAGCATTAACGCCCAGCAACAACCCAGACAAAAAACTCCCTGATCGGCTCCGAGTTTGAAAATGTCCGCGTAACTTTGCGACCAGCGAGCAAACAGGATTGAAAACGGGTTGCGGCATTTGCGCAAACAGGCATCTTTCAATCCGCTAAACTGATAGGCCCCGGCCAGTAACAATATGCTGCCCGCCACTAGCCCCTGCAATGGAAACACCGGATCACCTGCCAGTCCCGCACCTATTAGCAACAACTGAAACAGGCTCATAGCCAGGGCAAAACCTGTCCAGACAGAAAGGTAACCGGCCACCAGAATTCCAAGCGGCACAACTTTTTCACCCTTGTCATGTGCAACGTCAGCTATATCTGCATAGGTTCGGATCATGGCTCCTGCCGATGGCAACATCATCGCCAACGACATGGCAGTCCACATCAAAAATGTTGAAAGAAACACGCCAAGGGTCAATCCGCCCGGAGAAACCGGCGCGCAAATCTTCAAAATAAACGACAGCAGGCTGTCGTCAGCAGGACTGACATCGAATTTGGCCAACAATTCCCGCCAAAATACCATTCCTGGTCCGACTGCATCGGGCCCAACTGCCTGACTCACTCCCGCTGCCAGAAAAACCAGCCACAGCCAGGCGATGGCCACTGTCAGGCCGGTAAAAACATAGATGCTCCACCGCGGTCGCAGACCAATTCCGGTAATGCTGCGATCCAGCGCCGTCAAATTGGTATAGCGTTGTTCATCCAAAACACCATCCTGATCGGGGCTGTGCTCTGTCAATTGGTCGCGTCCTTGTTGCCGACTCTGTTCAACACAGACCCTTTCGTCCTTCGTTTTCCAGACTTATATAAACATTACAACCCAATTCAGTCCGGAGCCAGCCATGGCTACCAAGCCCGACCCTGTATTATATCCCATCAGCATTATCGGCGGTGGCCTCGTAGGCAAGGTTGCCACTCTGGAACTTGCCAGCCGTTTAAATGAATTCGGATTGGATGATGGTCAAAAAATCGCATTGATAGCGCCTCGACCAGAAACCAAAGATAAGCGTACCACCGCGATGTTGATGCCAGCGATTGAAATGTACCGTCGGCTGAATATTTGGGATCAGATCCTCCCCCTCACCGCCCCGCTGAAAACCATGCGTCTGATTGACGGGAGCAAACGTCTGATGCGTGCCCCTGTGACCGATTTCAGATCCAGCGAAATCGATCTGGAAGCCTTTGGATACAATGTTCCAAATGCCGACATGTTGGCGGCACTCAACGTTGCCATTGCCGAATCACAACATATTGACCTTTTCGAAAGTTTTGCAGAAGTCGAAACAATTGATGCGCAAAATGCCTGCCTGCGGTTGGACGATGGCACCCAGATTACCAGCCAGTTACTGGTCGCCGCTGACGGACATCAATCAACGACCCGTAAAGCTGCCGGCATTGCCGTAAATCAATGGTCCTATCCACAAACCGCCATTGTGCTCAATTTCACGCACAGTTTACCTCACGCAGGTGTTTCTGCGGAGTTTCATACCGAGACGGGCCCGTTCACTCAGGTTCCGTTGCCCCCCACGAAATCTGCGTCCCATCGCTCCAGCCTTGTCTGGCTGGTCTCTCCAGGCGATGTCGACAAGTTAGTTACAATGCCAAAGGAAGAAATTTCTAATCTGATCGAAGAAAAACTGCAATCCAGCTACGGTAAATGCTGGGTCGAAGGGTCACCGGTAGCAATTCCCATGCGTGGTATGACGGCCAAACAATTTGGGGCCAGGCGCACCGTATTGATCGGTGAATCGGGACACATATTCCCACCAATTGGTGCCCAGGGTTTCAATCTCGGCATGCGCGACCTGCGTGATTTGGTTGCCGTTTTGACAGCCAGACAGGGTGATTTGGGGCGTGCGGACGTTACCAGCGCATTCGACACGAAGCGACAGTTTGACGTGAAGGCGCGTACTGCTGGAGTAGACACCATGAACCGTTCGTTGTTGACCAATTTTCTACCCGTACAGTTTCTTCGCGCTACAGGTCTTTCAACACTGGGCGCGGTGCCTGCCGCCCGAAAAATTGCCATGTGGCAAGGCCTCGGAATGGAATCAAATATTCCTTCGGTTTTCAGCGGGCCGGGAAAAGATCTGCTGGAAGGATTCCGCTTGCGATCAGGTAAAGCAGCCCGGTCACGGTAAATATCGAGCAAAACGTTGACACGAGCACCATGCCAGACGCTCGAGCTACCCAGACTTCATATTGCTGGGCAATCACGAATACATTTGTGGCAGTGGGCAAAGACGCCAACAAGACCGCTGCATAGACCCAAATCGGATCAAAATCACCGATCCAGCTCAACAACAAATATACGAGCGCTGGATGCACCAGCAATTTTATCGGGACCAAAACGCCAAGTACCAAGGGCATTCTTCCCGTTGGTGTCAGCGCGACAGTAACTCCCATCGCGAACAAGGCGCAGGGAGCTGCAGCATTGCTGAGATAGTCGAGCAAATTACCAACGGCATCGGGTGGCTGGTATTGAGTGATCGCCGCCACAACACCTATGATTGTGGCAACGATAAAAGGATGAGTGAATATTTTTTTCAACACATCGATTATAACCTGACGCGCAGATTGTTTTGGGCCGCCGCCACCAATCGCCATCATCAATGGAGCCATTGAAAAGTGAAGAGTATTGTCGAAGCAGAATATAAGTGCCACTGGAACCGCTGCTTCCGGTCCCAGAGCCGCTATCGCGAGGCCGGGGCCCATATAACCGATATTACCATAAGCTCCGGCCAATCCCTGAATAGTGCTTTCGGGGATATCACCATCGGTCGATAAAACCCCGGTACTGAATGCAATCGCAAAAGTGCAATAAGTGCCAAGCAATGCAGCCAGAATGAAGCTCCAGCTGGCCAATTTTTCAACTGGTGTTTGTGACAGCAAATTGAAAAAAAGACATGGCAAGGCGATATAGACGACGAAAAAATTCATCCATTCCAAGCCGTCCAGCGATAGTTTTTTGAACTTTCCGGCGGCGAAGCCCAGCAGAATCAGCCCAAAAAACGGGAACGCCATACCGAGGATTTGCGCCAATAAACTGCCTTTTACGAAAACGACTAATAATGCGACACGGGCTAGCCCGGCAACACCGACGCGTCAAGCAGGTCCATCCCTGTCAAAGGCTTGCTGCAACAGGCAACCGTGCGGTATAAGAATAACTGGGACGGATAGCGTTCCGAGTCTAAGGTAATATGAAGTTTCCATGCAATGATACGCAGCGCTAAATTCCAAATCGGGCAAGTTGTCAAACACCGTGTTTACCCGTTTCGCGGCGTGGTCTTCGATGTCGATCCCGTTTTTGACAATACCGACGAATGGTATCAGGCCATTCCTGAAGAAATTCGCCCGTCCAAGGATCAGCCCTATTATCATCTTTTCGCTGAAAACGAAGAAACAGAATATATCGCCTATGTGTCAGAGCAGAATCTGCTGATTGACGATGTTCTGAAACCCTTGCGCCACCCACAGATCAACGAAGTGTTTCGGTTGGGTGACGATGGCAATTACGTATTTATCGGTGACTTCAAGCACTAGCCTTGGTGCCGTTTGGGGATAAAAAAAGGGCTGCACCAGCAAAGTGCAGCCCTTTTGTATGGATTCGTCAATCGCCGAATTGTGGCGGCGTGATTAGTTACCGGTTTTAGCCGCGTCCTGAGCCGCTTTAAGCTTGTCTGCAGTGGCCTTGGCCTTTTTCTGCAGCTCTTCTTGGAGCTTCTTCTGGCGGTCCTGGACTTCACTTCGTTTCAACGGCGGTCCGTCAAAAGCCGCCGTAAATCCTTTCAGCGAAACTTTTACGGGGTTCTTTGCGGCTCTGAAATTGGTCGAGGTCAGCGTCAGCTCACCTCCAGCCTTCAAAGCGTTGACAAAACCTTCGCTCAACTGAATTTCCGCAAGACAACGATCTGGTAAGCACAGGCTGTAGGGCAAGGTATTTGTATTGCCGTTATCGATCTGCACTTTGATGCCTTCAGGAATGTAACGCCCGGAAGGAACAGCAACCTGGAATATCCGGCGTTTGGTCTTGCCTTTCGATTGCAGAAGATTGACACCGGTGACCAGCTGACCAGTATTGGTGATAACATCATATTTGACGTTACATATGTCGGTTTCGCCGACCTTCGAACATATTTTTGCCCAGCTTTGGACGCCCGCTTGTTGTGCCGATGCGGCCGAATAAGTCATCGATCCGATGACCAGGGCAAGACCCGGCAACAGAATGGATGGTAATTGGAACTTGGAATTGGAACGCATTGTGAATCTATCCTGTGGCAATGGCTGTGCTGCGGTGTCCATAGCAATTGCGGCATCAAGATGACAACACATAAGTAAAACATCGCTTTTTTTAATTCATCATCAACAGCTTTTAGAATTTTGAATATTGGTGCAACATGGCGTTGGGAAGCCGAGTCTTGCAATATGGGGTGAGTCGCAAATCCGCCAGCCTTCAGTGGCCGCCACCTGCATTTGCAGACCTGGTATGGTTACAGGCAAAAATTGGACCGCCAAAGCCGCAAAGCAACAAGTAAAGGACTACACGATGGTCAAAATTATTGGTGCCACGCTAATTATTCTTATGGGGTTTTTGACAAATGTATTTGCAGAACCCTCCCACGGCATCGCCATGCGAGGCGAGCCCGCGCTGCCTGCTGATTATACTCATTTTCCTTATGCAAATCCCGATGCCCCAAAAGGCGGAAAACTGACCTATGGGGTATATGGTGCCTATGACGACTTAAATCCCTTTGATTTGCAAAGCATTCGAACCGGTGCTCGCGGCCTGTGGGATCCCGTATTCGGCAATCTGGTTTTTGAAACCATATTGAAAAGATCACGGGATGAATCGTTTACCGAATACGGATTGTTGGCAGAAAAAGTTGAAATGCCTGACGATCGCAAATGGATCGAATTTCACATGAATCCCAAAGCACGTTTTTCCGACGGAGGGCCGGTGGAAGTCGCCGATGTGCTATTCACTTTCAATCTGTTGAAGGAAAAAGGCCGCCCACCCTATTCCAGTCGCATGAAAGCCGTTGAAAAAATGGAACAGACCGGACCACGCAGTATCAAACTGTGGTTCAACGATCGCGCCTCACGCGAAACGCCAATGCTGTTTGGCCTGATGCCTGTGCTGCCGGAACATGCAACCGACGTTGAAGGATTTGGCAAAACGACTATTAAAATTCCGATTGCCAGCGGCCCCTATGTGGTTTCGCAGGTGAAACCGGGCGAATCAATTACATATCAGCGCAATCCCGATTACTGGGCCAAAGACCTGCCAGTACAACGGGGGTTCTTCAATTTCGACACCATAAAAATCGACTATTACAGGTCGTCCCAGGCTCTGTTTGAGGGTTTCAAAAAGGGATTGTTCGACATTTATCCCGAAAACAGTCCCGGCAAATGGCGTACAGCATACGATTTCCCGGCCGTCGAAGACGGTCGTGTGACCAAGGAAGAGTTTAAAAACAAAACTCCCAGCGGAATGTTGGGCTTCGTTTTCAACACCCGACGCCCGCAATTTAAGAACCGCAACGTGCGCAAGGCGTTGGCGATGTTGTTTGATTTTGAATGGGCCAACGAAAATCTGTTTTATGGTGCTTATCAGCGTACATCTTCTTATTGGCAGGATTCACACCTGTCCTCGTTTGGACATGCTGCCAGCGAAGGCGAGCAAAAACTGCTGGCACCTTTTCCCGGCGTGGTTCTACCCGAAGTGATGGACGGCACTTATGTGGCGCCCAAATCCGACGGGTCAGGAGTCGATCGTAAAATTCTGCGCGCCGCCCTCGGCGTTCTGCGTCAGGAAGGATATGCGATCAAGGAAGGCAAACTGGTAGATTCAGTTGGCAAGGCTCTGACGTTTGAAATGCTGATTGCCGGTGATGTTGGCATCAGTGGTCAGGATATTGAGCGGTTGGCGCTATCCTACAAGCAAAGCGCCGCCAAACTCGGCATCGATATCGAAATCCGCCTGGTAGATGATGCTCAATATCAGGCGCGTAAAGGATCGTTCGATTATGACATGACGGTCGTGCGCTATTCATCGTCATTGTCTCCCGGAGCCGAACAGATCTGGCGCTGGGGCAGCCGATCGCAGAATGCCGAAGGTACATTTAACTTCGCTGGCACCGCAGAACCGGCACTTGATGCAACCATCGACGCATTACTGGCAGCCCGCAATGAGGATGAGTTCAAGGACGCGGTTCGCGCCTATGACAGAGTTTTGATCAGCGGCCATTACGTAGTGCCCCTATATCATCTGGGAGAAAGCCGCATTGCTCGTTGGAAACGCGTCTCGCGGCCTGAGGAAACTTCCCTCTATGGTCCCAAATTCCCGACCTGGTGGGCAACCGGAGAATAGCATGACCAAAGTTCAACTCGACGTCGTTTCCGATGTCATGTGCCCCTGGTGCTATATCGGCAAACGCCGACTGGAACAGGCGCTTGAGTCGATAGACGATGTCGAAGTTGAACTACGCTGGCGCCCGTTTCAGCTCGATCCTACACTTCCCCAGGAGGGGAGAGACCGCCAGGAATATCTGGAAAACAAGTTCGGCGGCCCGGAAAAGGCTAAAGAAATATATGGCCGGATCAAACAGGCTGGCCTCGACGAGGGGCTGGAATTTGATTTTGATGCCATCGGTGTTTCTCCAAATACGATTGATGCCCACAGGGTGATACGTTGGGCAAGCAATGAGGGCGCTGAAATTCAGGACAAGTTGGTGGAACGATTATTCAAAGATTTTTTCATGGATGGTGCCAATATCGGTCAACATGAAGTGCTCATCGATGCCGCCCGCGAGGCTGGCATGAACGAGTCTGTTGTCGCCGCGCTGCTGGCGACCGACAAGGACCGTGACGAGGTCACCCAGGAAATCGCTGTCGCCCAGCAAATGGGTGTCACAGGCGTACCCTGTTTTATCATAGACAACAAATACGCTGTCATGGGTGCCCAGACACCAGATCACATTGCAGGTGCCATCAAACAGGCGGCGCAAATGAAGGACGTTGGCGCTCCCGGAACCGAAACCGGTTGATCTTTCGCCTTATGTAAGCCCCTTGGCAATTCGATCGAAAGCCATCAATTGTTCGATCACTGACGGCATTTGATCCAACGGCAGCATGTTTGGGCCATCAGATGAGGTGGTGTTGTCGGGATCTTCATGGGTTTCAATGAATACACCTGCCACACCTACCGCAACAGCAGCCCGAGCCAGAACAGTAACGAATTCCCGCTGCCCTCCAGAAGTAGCCCCCTGCCCGCCAGGTTGTTGCACAGAATGGGTTGCGTCAAATACTACAGGTGCCCCCATTGCTGCCATTGTTGGCAATCCGCGAAAGTCGCTGACCAGGGTGTTGTAGCCAAAACTGGTGCCGCGGTCGGTCAAAAGCACATTGGCATTGCCGCTGTCAGTTATCTTGCCCAACACGTTTTTCATGTCCCACGGTGCCAGAAACTGACCTTTCTTGACGTTGATCACCTTGCCCGTCCGGGCAGCAGCAACCAGCAAATCGGTTTGTCGACACAGGAATGCCGGTATCTGCAACACATCGACATGCTCAGCCACAATCGCGCATTGTTCTGACGTGTGAACGTCAGTCAGCACGGGCATATCATATTCCTTGCGCAGATCGCTGAATATTTCGAGCGATGCGTCCAGACCGATGCCACGGGTGCTGCTGATACTGGTACGGTTGGCCTTGTCATAGGAAGACTTGTAGACGAGACCAATACCTGCTTTGGCGCAGATTTCGGCCAGTTTACCGGCCATATCGAATGCGTGTTGGCGGCCTTCAAGCTGACACGGCCCGGCGATAAGTGAAAATGGCTTGGTTTGATCAAATACCGCTGAACCGACGGTAACCGTTGAATTCGCCTGCATCGTTATGCTTCTTCCAGAATAAGTGTGGTGCCTTGCCCCGCGACAGGAGGGATTATCAGCCGGTCGTTGCTGCCCCGATGCGAGATTTGCCGTGACTTCAGCAATTCTGCTGCAACTTTCAGATCTTTTACGGCAAGCACAAATGCCTCAAACAGCATGCCTCTTTCACGGCGGCGGCAATCCATGCCGTAAAAGGCCGACATGCCATCGGGTGAGAATACGGAAACCTTGGATCCGGCAGCATCAAATGACATGCCGAAGGAATCCACATCCATTTCCCGCTGGTTCAGATAAGTTTGAAAAAAGTATTGGAAGTCAGTGGGATTCACTTCCGACAAGATAACTTCCTTCAGGCCGGTCACGCCATTTTCATGATCAAGCAGCTTACCTCGGTCGGCTTTTGTACTTGCAACAACTTGACAGCTGAAAAATCCTGAATCGGGACTCCGTTGGTCTCCGGCAAAGGCCAGAGCAAACGCTACTTTATTGTCAGAACCGTCCGCGCCTTCAAAGCGCCTGGAAAACCGCACCATCCGTCCACCGGATATGCCTTGTTTTCTGTACAATTGGTGGTCGGCTTTCGCGTCATCTGACTTCACAACCAGATGAGAAAACCCTTCATCACCGCGACGAAAGCGAAATGTCTGATCGTTGGCCACGAATGTGTTGCCTTTAACGGCCTTTTCTTCGCAGGTTTCACGCTGGGCCACGCCGAGTGGCTCCAGAAACGTTCCGTCATTGAAAAAAATGCAACAATTTTCAGTGCCGAAAGGATGTCGACCATCCGGCGCCACCGTAAAGCCAAGTTGTTGATAGCGTCTGCGTGCAACATCAATATCAGTGACTGGCAACACCAGATGATCAAGAGCGCGGGATGGTGTAATTTCTGTCATGCGCCGTTCCTGCCTCAACCAGGCTCCCTGATCAAGCGTTGCGTGCAGATTTGAGTGCCTGTGGCAACATCTCTTTGACCAGTTCAATATCGGCAGGCTGGCCCGCCGATATTCGAATGCAACGATTTCCGGGTTCAACAAATGGCATCCGCACAAAAACATCGCGCGCCACCAGTTCCGCAACAACTCGCTTGGCAAATTCACCATCGCTGCCACAGTCAATCGTCACAAAATTAGTTGCTGAAGGTAGCGGCACCAGCCCGTTCTGCGTTGCGATTTCAGCAATCGCGGCGTTGGCGGCATGAACCCTTGCCACCACATCATTCAACCATTGCTGGTCAGCAAGTGCTGCAAGCGCACCTGCCTGGGCGATGCGGTTTACGCCAAAATGATTGCGCACCTTGTTGAAGGAATCGATCAGATCTCGGTGACCGATCGCATATCCAACCCGTGCGCCCGCCATGCCATAGGCCTTTGAAAAGGTCCGCGTACGCACGACTCTTTCTTCATCAACATCAATTGGAAGCAGAGATCCTTCAGGGGCAAATTCGCAATAGGCTTCATCCAGACACAACAGACTGTTGCGCGACATATCCCCAATCAGCTTTTGAATTGTTTCGGCAGGATGAAAACTGGCCATGGGATTGTCCGGATTGGCAAAATAAGCCAGTGGAGCATTGTGATCCAGAACTGCAGATACAAGGGCCTGCGGGTCTTCAAAATCGTCCTTGTAGGGAACAGTCACGAGCTTGCCGCCAAATCCCGATACATGAAAATTGAAAGTTGGATAGGCGCCCAGCGACGTAACCACGGGGGTGTTCTGTTGCACCAGCATGCGCACCAACAGGCCCAAAATGCCATCAATGCCTTCACCCACCATGATGTTTTCTGGCTTAACTCCATGATGGGCAGCCAGCGCATGTTTTAAGTCATAGTTCACCGGGTCAGCATATTGCCAGCATTCTGCGGCGGCCTTGGCCATTGCGGCGATGGCTTTGAGGGATGGTCCAAAGACACTTTCATTGGCACCTATACGCGCTCGAAAGGCGCGACCTCGGGCTCTTTCCTGAGTTTCCGGACCGACAAATGGAACGGTTGAAGGCAGACTGGCAACCAACGCAGTGTATTCAGGCATGGTAATTCTCGCAGGATCGGGTCACTTGCCAGTGTTCCACCTTTGCGGTGCAAGTCAATTGCTATCTTTAATTGTTAAGTGTGCAGAATGCGCCTATGCCTCGACGATGAGTATTGAATATTATCGGCCCAAATGACGGCGAATACTGATCCCGTGAGCGACCCTGTGGTGCCTTCTGGAACCGGTTGGCGCAATCCAGTCATGTTGTTGATGCTGATGGCTGCTGCTATGCAATTGGCTTTCGCATCCTGGTCGGCACTGCAATACAATTTTGCCCATGAGATGCTGAGTTTCACCGGCCGCGAAATTGGTATTCAACAGTCGATTCGAGAAATTCCGGGATTTCTGTCATTTGCGGCAGTTTTCTTTCTGTTTGCCATGCGAGAACAAACCTTCGCCATGGTGTCGCTGCTGCTGCTTGGGCTGGGAACGGCCGCAACCGGGTATTTCCCAACCGCAACCGGTTTCTACATCACCACCTTTATTGGTTCCGTAGGGTTTCATTATTACGAAGCCATGCACCAGTCCCTCATGCTTCAATGGTTGCCGAAGAAAACAGCAGCAACAATCATGGGACACATTCTTTCAGTCGGCGGCCTTGCCCAACTCGTCGCCTATGCATTGATATTTCTTGCGGGAAATTTCTTCGATCTTTCCTATACCACGATGTTTGTCGTGGGTGGTGGGGTGACCATGGTATTCGTTGGCTTCATGGTCAGCACCTTTCCACAATTTCCCGAAGGCACACCCCAGACCAAATCCCTGATAATTCGCAAGCGTTACTGGCTCTACTATTCCATCACCTTTCTTGCCGGTGCCCGGCGACAGATTTTCATTGTGTTTGCCAGTTGGATGATGGTCGAGCGGTTCGGCTACTCATTCCACGATATTGCCGGTCTGTTCTTTGCCAACGCAGCAATCATCATGCTGACGGCACCATTCATCGGTCGGTTCATTGAACGGGTCGGCGACAGAAATGCCATGCTGGTCCAATATGCAGGCCTGTGTGTGGTGTTCACCGCCTATGCTTTTGTTACAAATCCAATTTTGGCGATAGCCCTCTATATCCTCGACCATGCGTTCTTCGCCATGGAGATTGCCAAAAAAACCTATTTTCAAAAAATTGCCACACCTTCTGACATCGCCGGAACCACTGGTGTTGCTTTCACCATCAACCATATTGCCGCAGTATTTATACCGGTGTTGTTTGGCTTGTTGTGGCTTGTCAGTCCCACCGCAGTATTTTTGTCTGGCACGGCAATGGCGTTGTGCTCGATTGGTTTGTCCCTGCTGGTGCCGCACAACCCTTCAATTGGCAACGAGGTCAAATGGCGCACCTAAACTTATGACAATTGAAAAAAATTAATTTTGACGCAGTGGTTGTGGCCACAATTTCAGATTAGGTTGATGGCTCACTGAGGATTTTGGCAATGAGTCAGCACATTCGATTGATTTCGACTACCGGGATATTGCTCCCAATTCTTCTGCTGGCCAGTTGCCAATCGGTTCAGCAAAGTCAGGTATCGGTCGATTATTATAAGATTTCAGGATCAAGCACCGAAGATCTTGATTCCGAAATCAAACGCAAAGGTCCCAAAATCAACGGCGGCCTTCACGCGGTGGCCATTGCCAGAATCAAGATGTTTCCCAAGGTCACCTATGCCCGTCAGGGAAAGGGCTGTCGCGTAGACACGGCCAAAGTCGCCGTTAATGCCAAGGTGACATTGCCGAAATGGACCGGCCGCCGCACTGCTTCGCGCAAACTTGGCAAAGCCTGGGACAATATCGACCGCTACACCCGCGCCCACGAAGCGACTCACGTCAACCTGGCGTTTGATTATGCAAAACGCATCGAAGATAACGTGCTTGCATTGCCTGCCATGGACGATTGCGAACGCCTGCGTGCTGAAACCAAATCAATCGTCGACCACTATCTCAAACTGCATGATGCGGCGCAGCGCAAATTTGACGCCGACGAACAAAGCCGTTTCTCCGCCCTGGCCAGACAGCAAAAAATCGCCCAATCGCTTTGAAGCTTGTCAATAGTCACAGGTTTCTCTTTTATTTGAACTTAATCGACTTTTCACTTTGTTGGTGTGTGCTAGCCTTGGGCCAGGATCGAATTGGGCAACGCGAAAACTGTGAACAATCGAATCATTACCTTATGCAGCACCGTTTGCCTGTTCATGGCCGCCCACGCTTTCGCCTGGTCGTTGATAGTAGCCTTGGCAACACCGGCGCTTGCCCAAAAAAGTTCTATCAGCATTTCTGAAAAAACCAAATATTACAGAATTACCGGCAAGAGCGCCCCCGAATTCGCGGTTTCCATGGCCAAAAAAGGCCCCTATTCCCGGTCGCATCGGCGCCGAGCATGGGCCACAGCAACCCGGGACATGACCTATCAGCTATTTCACAGAAGAACAAAAAAATCATGTAAAATTAAAGCTGTAAAAGTAAAACTTAATGTTATTTATGAAATGCCGAAACTGACATCCAAAAAGGGGTGTTTCGCGAAGACAACGGTCCAAATGGTCAAAAATGTTTGGCTTGTTAAACAAGCACGAGCGTACCCATGGCCTCTACTACAAGCAGTTTGCAAAAAAAGTCTATGCCGCACTTCGTAAATTGAAATCCGCCAAAACCTGCTCCGCCCTCGAAAAGAGGGCTGCCAGCATTGTTGAAAAACTTGCCCAGGCGGACAAGAAACGCAATGTCAAATTCGACAAGCGGGACCGGCGCAACTACCGCACCATGGAACGCCTTTATTCAGGCGCCTAGAGAGTTTTCCACCTCTATGAGAAGACAATCAACCAGCAAACCGTTTTCAGCCGTCATTTTTGCCAGGCTTTAAACCCCGAGCTTTTTCTGCAGACTGGTTGAGGAAGTTGTGTACTGAAACACGATACGTTCGTCTGGTGAAATATGCTTTTTTGCCGCCTGAGCCATCAGCGCAGCCTCATGGAAACCTGACAGAATGAGCTTGAGCTTGCCCGGATAGGTGTTGATATCACCAATAGCGAATATCCCGGGCTCGCTGGTTGCAAATTTTTCGGTATCCACCGGCAACAAATTCTCGTTCAAATTCAATCCCCAGTCCGCGATTGGCCCGAGTTTCATCGTTAGTCCAAAAAACGGCAGGACGCGGGTACAATTGACATCGATCAAATCACCCTCCTTGGTCTTCACGGACGCCGATTCAACGACACCATCTGCACCATTCAGACCGGTCACCTGACCCAGGATTAGGTCGATTTTACCTTCATCGACCAGTTTTTTCATTTTATTGACGCTGTCTGGAGCGCCTCGAAAGGCGTCACGGCGATGCAACAGGGTCAAAGACTTGGCAATCGGCTGCAGATTAAGCGTCCAGTCGAGAGCAGAATCGCCTCCCCCGACAATCAGGATGTCGTGGTCACGAAATTCTTCCATTCTGCGAACTGAATAATACACCGAATGATCCTCAAATTCCTCGATTCCAGGAACCGGAGGCCGTTTCGGTTGGAAGGAACCGCCGCCGGCAGCAATGACTATAACTTTGCCTTTGATTTTTTCATTTTCATCGGTGGTGACAACAAATGAGCCGTCTTCTTGCTTTTCTACACCGGTGACCATGCGATTGAAGTGAAACTCCGGCTCGAACGGCTTTATTTGCTCCATCAAACGGTCTGTTAGTCCCTGTCCGGAAATTTCCGGCCAGGCTGGAATGTCATAAATTGGCTTTTCTGGATAAAGTTCCGCACACTGGCCACCAGGCCGATCCAAAATATCGATCAGGTGACACTTCAGGTCCAGCAAACCGAGTTCGAATACGGCAAACAGGCCAACCGGCCCCGCGCCAATAATTACGACGTCGGTTTCGACGATATCTGCATTTTCTGACATGAACTCAGCTCTTGTGTGGCTTTAATTGATCTTGTGTAGATGATGGAGCAAGCACTCTGAAACAAGGAAGATTTTTCTTCCCGGAGCAGACCATCGGAAAAAAATAGTTCTAATGCCGGTAAACGAGCGATTATGTCGTGAATATTACGCCTGTCGCTCCGGCACCCGTACAATCAGGCCGTCTAGATCGTCGGTCACTTTGATCTGACAGGACAGGCGAGAGCCTGGCTGAATATCATAGGCAAAATCCAGCATGTCCTCTTCCATTGCCTCAGCTTCCCCCGTTTTGGCGGTCCAGGCATCATCCACATAAACATGACAGGTGGCACAGGCACAGGCGCCGCCGCATTCGGCCTCAATTCCGGGAACTGCATTCTTGATTGCGTTTTCCATAACGGTAGAACCGTTTTCGGCGTCTACTTCAAACGCAGTGCCATCATGGGCAATATAGGTGATCTTAGCCATCGAAATCCAAAACCTGATAATTGTCGTAAGGCGGATTTAGCGGTCATACGGCAAGAGTCAATATGGCAGATCAATCAGCCGGGCTTTGGTGGCAGAAATATACGTCTTAATCACTTAAAAGTGCTTCAATATAGTCGTTTGCCTCATCAACGGCAGCCCTTAACGCCGATACATCGCAGCCGCGCGTTGAGGCCTGCTCAACCAGTTCGGCTTCTTTAGCAACCTTCCAGGCACCCAGTCCTCTGGCAGATCCGACAACCGTATGCGCAGCAAACTTGCGCTCTTGGGCTGTCTTGGCACATTCCAGACGCTCCAAATACAGCTGTGACTGGCTATGAAACAGGCGCAGAATTTCGTTTTCAAGCGACCGGTCGCCCAACGACTGGCGCGACAAATGGACCAAATCCACGGGGTTTTTGGCGCTGGCGCAGTGGGGAGTGGAACTTTGTTCATCGACAGTAACCGGGATATGCGCCGTTTTGATCGCTGACTTGGCCATTTTGAACTCCAATACGAATGTGCCGTCAAAATACTGCTTTCTAATAAAGTTGCACTGAAAGTATTGAGAGCCCGTTAAGAGCCGATAGTAGTTTAATTCATGCAAGCATCATCCGATATGCTGCTCGATAGCCAGGCTGAATACCTCTTTGAAAGGCAATCGTAACTACTCAGCTACCCTATTTCTGCTGCCATTAGGTGCGACAATTTGATTCATGGCGCATATTTGAGGTTCCACTTTTTTCATTTTGGTGTTTGACTGCGAGGATGAAACTCGAAAATCTGACACCTGAAATTCTTGCTGATTTCTCAAAATCAGAACTGATTGATGTGGTCATGGCTCTGGTGGGTCAGGTTGTCTAACTCAAAGAACAAAATGCGCAGCTTTTGGAGGTGAACGCTCGGCTCCTGAAGGAAAACGAACAACTCAGGAAAGACAACGAGCAACTTAGAGAAGATAATGCGGTTCTTAGGCAGCGTGTTTCAGATCTTGAGCGTCGTCTGGGATCGAACAGTCGTAATAGCAGCAAACCACCTTCGAGCGACGGACTGGCAAAGCCGTCTAGCGATAAGAAACGGCGGACCAAAAGTCAGCGGGGCAAGTCAAATCGAAAGCCTGGCGGCCAACCCGGACATCCCGGCAACACACTGAAACAGGTTGAGAACCCAGACGAGATCACCAGTCATTTTCCGAACCAATGCCAAAACTGTCAGGCCGCGCTTTCGGCGGAGGATACCATAGGTTCTGCGTGCAGACAGGTGTTTGGCCTCAAACCTCCACCGCCGCTTTATGTGACCGAGCATCGTGCGCATATTTGCCAATGCCAGCATTGCGGTGCAAAAACCCGCGCCGATTTTCCTGAAGGGGTAACATCACCCGCCCAGTACGGCGATGAAATAGGGGCGTTGGCCGCCTATTTACAGACGCAGCACTGCATTCCCCAAAATCGCCTGGCGCAGGTTTTTGCGGACATTTTCGGGGTCACAATCACATCGGCAACCCTTTCCAGTCTGGTTGCCAAAAAGGCCGAGCAGATGCTCTGTTTAGCTGAGGCGGTGAAGAACCTGCTGTCCGGGCCTCAAACGGCAGTGAAGCATCTGGATGAAACGGGGTTCAGGATTGGTGGCAGAACGCGCTGGCTTCATATGCTATGCTCCACCGCTCTAAGCCACCTTCGGCTCGGAACTGCGCGAGGTGAAGTGCCACCAGAACTGGCGGGAACGGCAGTGCATGACTGTTTCTCTTCCAACTGGGCAGTGGAAAATGTGACCCATGGATTGTGCAATGCCCACATCTCCCGCGAATTGGAGGCATTGACCGAATATGAAAAAGAAGCTTGGGTGCCGGACATGAAAGCCATTCTGCTCGACGCACTGAAGCTCACGCATGTCGCGCGAATCCAAAATCGGAGCGCGGTCAGCCCGGAGGCAATCACGGATATCGAGCGGCGATTTGATGCCTGTTGCGAGCGTGCTATCGCGTTCCACGAGGCCCAACCGCCTCTCGCGCGCCCAACGAAAGGCAAGAAGCGGGGTCGCCCGAAACGGCGGATTGGGCACAATCTCGCTTTGCGACTCCAAACGCATAAAGCAGCGGTTTTGCTCTTTCTCAATGATCTGCGCGTTCCCTACACGAACAACGAGGCAGAGCGCGATCTCAGAATGACGAAAGTTCGACAAAAGGTCTCGGGAAGCTTTCGAACAGAGGCTGGTGCCGAGAATTTCTGCACTTTACGAACGGTCATTGAAACGGCGCGAAAACAAGGTTGGGACATCCTGAAAACCTTGAAAACCGCGCCTGATCAGCTCATCCTCAACCTCAGACCCGTCTGATGGGCCGTCTATAAAAGCATCAGGTTGGGGTAGCTGGGTAGTTACAAAGAATGAAACGAATTGCGAGAGCTCGAACTAACCACTGAATTTGGAGCAGTGTCGCTGCCCTGAGGTTTCGCAATATTCAATGTCGTCAACAAGCGCCCGGTGTGTCCGAGCAGCTGATAGGCCGCGAACTGACGCAGTGAAGTAATATTGGACAGATCGAATTCAATGGCAAAACGCGTGTTCTCGGCGTCCAGGACGTCCAGAAGGCTGCGTTTATCTGCTTCGTATTCCCGACGATATGATGTGACCACTTTCCGGGTCTGACGCAATTGTTCACGCTTGGCCCGAACCTGCCTGCTGCCTTCATGGATGCGCGACCATGCTATTTCGATCGCTTGTCCCAATTGCCTGGTCATTGTGTCATATTCGGCAATCTTGACATATTCACGTTCAGTTTCCTCTTCAATGCGAGCTCTGCGGACGCCCCCGTCAAACAGTTTCCAACGCATCATCACCACGCCGCGAAAATCGTTCGACCGATCAGCCGTGCCATCCAGATCTTCACCACGGGTTGCACTGGCTTCCAACGAAACCGTTGGATAAAGCGAAGAACGTGATTGTTCGGTTTTGAATCCGGCAGCGTCAATCTCATGGCGAAGTGCAGCCAGACGTGGATTGTTGTCGATTGCGGCTCGCAAAGCATACATTGTTGACTTGTATGGATTTGAAGGGGTCTTCGCCCGACCAAGTTTGCGCGGCGCCAATCCAACTTCATTTCTGAATTTTGCAACTGCAACATCTCTGGCTGAGCGAATTTGTGAAACAAGTGCCAATGCGGCCTGCAAACGTTCGCGTGTCTGGTCGAGATCACCTTCCGAGTTTCGACCACCGCGAACTCGGGTCTGAACAATTTCCAACAGCTTGCGATGCCGACCAACGTTTTGATTTGCCAAACCGATCAGTCGGCTATGGCGGACAACGTCAATATAGGCCTCGATTGCAGCCAGGGCCACCGATTCAGAACGGGCAAGAATTTTTTTGCGAAGCAGCAGAAATTCGGGCCTGCGACCGATAAACTTCATTGGCCCGGTCGAAACCGTCAAACAATATCTGACTGATTGTGGCCGTCGCTTTGCGGCGGTTGTACCAGATTTTGTTTTCGCGCGGACCAAACGCCACCGGGCGATCGACAATTTCTGCACCGATTTCCGCGCTTAGATTGATTTCCGGAAAATAACGTCTTTTGGCTTGCGTCAACACATGATCAGTGGCTCGACGGCTGGCCTGTGCAGCCTTGATCCTGGGGTTATCATGAACCGCTTTTTCGACGGCCTGTTTCAACGACATTGCATGAAGTGGCATTGCGCATGTCAGCGACGCCGCAACCAATAAGTATTTTAAAGTACGTCCATTGCCCATAGTAACCCAGCTGCAGATTCCAACCCTAAAAGTCTGCGATCACGACATCAGCGCGGCACAAAGCAGACAGTTAGATCAGAGTACTGACTTACGACTCCTATTAATCGCTCGTTGCGACTCGTTGCAACTATTTCCAATAAAGAGCCTGATAATCGAACAAATGAATCAGTACCCAATCGCACGATTTAATACCATAAAATCAACGTGAAATAAACATAAGTTAATTTATGGTAAAGATTGACTTGTCTTTTGGCAGCCAGGTTCTAGACTTTTATTGGGATCGGGGAACTAGCGGGTCGGGAATTGAAAAAATTTGGATTTGGCCGACTTGTAGCTCTGATTGCACTAATTGGGCTGGTTGCGCTGCGAATCATCGACCCGACACTTATGAAGGTATCACGAGCTCAATCATTTGACGCCTATCAGCGCTTGAAGCCACGGGTGATTCAAACGCAACCGGTCGCCATCCTTGATATTAACGAAGACAGTATTCGCAAAATTGGTCAATGGCCCTGGCCGCGCACAAAGCTTGCCGAACTGGTCGACAAGTTGACGGCGGCTGGCGCGGTTGTTGTTGGTTTCGATATTGTCTTTGCAGAGCCCGACAGGCTCTCGCCCGATAAGGTTGCATCCGACAATCAGGCACTGACTTCCGAAATCAAGCAGGCACTGACCAGTCTGCCGTCAAATGATCGCGTATTTGCCAATGCCATAAAGAAGTCACGCATCGTGCTGGGTCAGACCAGCGTGCGCAGCCATGGCGACATTGATCAAAACTCGACAAATGAACTGGAAGATATGCCGCACGCCTTTTTGGGACCCGACCCACGTCCATTCCTGCCGAACTATCCGGCAATTGTGGAGAATTTGCCGATGTTGGAGGAATCGGCCATTGGACGAGGCGTCTTCACTGTCATTCCAGACGAAGACGGCGTGTTTCGTCATGTGCCCATGCTGTTTCAGATTGATGGCAAATTGCGACTTTCCCTGTCGGCTGAACTGCTGCGTGTGGCAACGGGAAGCCGCGCATTCGCAGTACGGTCTGATGAGGCCGGAGTTAATGCGATCAAAGTTGGGCGCCTGCTGATTGCAACTGACCGCACAGCAACTGTATGGCCCTATTTCAGCCCCACCTCGGCCTCACGCTTTGTATCTGCAATTGACGTGCTCGAAGGCAAGGTGGATCCAAACAGATTGCGCGGTCATCTCATTTTGGTCGGAACGTCTGCCATTGGCCTGGAAGACTTTCGCGCCACCCCTATGGGCAGTCTGATGGCCGGAGTGGAAATCCATGCCCAGGTAATCGAAAATATCCTGTCCAATCAGATGTTGGTCCGTCCGAACTATGCCATCGCCGTGGAACTGCTGACCATTTTGGTGGTTGGTCTGCTGGCGATAGCCTTTGTGCCTTTGCTGAACGCGACCTGGGCGTTTGTTTTCGCGGCAATGGTGGTCTTATCGTATGTTGGCGGGTCCTATTACGCCTTTGCAAATTTTCGACTGCTGATCGATCCGGTTTTTCCATCCGTAACTGTGGTCGTGATTTTCATTATTCTGGCGACATTTAATTACCTGCGCGAAGAAAGAAGGCGGCGGGAAATCCGCAGCGCTTTTGGTCAATATGTATCACCGGATCTGGTAAGCGAACTCGCTGAAAGTCCAGATGGGCTTTCCCTGGGTGGAGAAACTCGCGAATTGTCCATCTTATTCAGTGACGTTCGTGGATTCACCGCAATTTCGGAAAACTTCAAGGAAAACCCACAGGGGCTGACCGAGTTGATGAACGAGTTCCTGACGGCTCTTTCCAACGCCATTCTCAAGCACAATGGCACCATCGACAAATTCATGGGCGACGCTGTAATGGCATTTTGGAACGCTCCTGTTCCCCACGAACAACGCGCCCGGTCTTCTTGTCTGGCGGCATTGGAAATGCTGCACAATGTCGGTGAACTGAACAAACAGAAGGAACGGGAATGGGAGGCAATTGAAGATCAAAACGAGCGCGGCATTTTGCACCACATCAATATCGGCATTGGCATCAATAGTGGTGACTGCGTAGTTGGCAATATGGGAAGTGAATTGCGCTTTGACTATACGTGTCTTGGTGACCCGGTGAATCTGGCGTCGCGTCTTGAAGGGCAATCCAAACCCTATGGTGTATTGATAATTCTGGGTCAAAACACAGCTGCCTATGTTCAGGATGAGATGGCAACGCTCGAAATTGATCGACTGCGGGTGAAGGGCAAGTTGGAACCGGAAACCGTGCACGGCCTGTTTGGCGATGCCGATCAACTGGCGAATACGGAATTTCAAGAGTTGAAACGCCTGAATAATTCAATGTTGAATGCCTATCGCGAACAGGATTGGGAAACCGCATCCGCGCTCATTGAATTGATGACAGAGCAGTCCGAAATCGCCGATATCGACCTTGAAACCTACCTGTTCATGTATGACACGCGCATCATTGAATTTCGTGAAAATCCGCCTGGCCGCGACTGGGATGGTGTTTATGTGGCCACATCCAAATAACAGACGCTCCGACAATTCACCGCGGGCCAATCAGCTCCAAATCATTCAGTATTAGAAAATATCAGTTGCCTTTAACGCTCTGAATTTGGCAGACTTTCTGCATGACAATACAGGAACCGAGTTTCTCGCTCGGCATCGAAGAAGAATATTTGCTGGTCGATTTGGAGACGCTGGACCTTGCCGCCGCTCCCGACGCCTTAATGAATGAGTGCGTTGATAAGCTGGAGGGCAAGGTTAGCCCGGAGTTTCTGCAATGTCAGATCGAAGTCGGAACGGGCGTTTGCAAAACTGTTGGCGAGGCGAAGACTGATCTGAGCCATTTGCGGCGGACGATTTCCGAAGTGTCTGAGAAGTTCGGTCTGGCTCCCCTGGCAGTATCGACCCACCCTTTTGCCAAATGGCAGGAACAAAGCTTTACCGACAAAGAACGCTATCGGGCGTTGGAAAAGGACCTGGCGGGTGTCGCTCGCCGGATGTTGATTTGTGGAATGCATGTGCATGTCGGTCTCGATAATGACGATTTGCGGGCTGATTTTCTAAATCAGTTGTAACTACCCAGCTACCCCAACCTGATGCTTTTATAGACGGCCCATCAGACGGGTCTGAGGTTGAGGATGAGCTGATCAGGCGCGGTTTTCAAGGTTTTCAGGATGTCCCAACCTTGTTTTCGCGCCGTTTCAATGACCGTTCGTAAAGTGCAGAAATTCTCGGCACCAGCCTCTGCTCGAAAGCTTCCCGAGACCTTTTGTCGAACTTTCGTCATTCTGAGATCACGCTCTGCCTCGTTGTTCGTGTAGGGAACGCGCAGATCATTGAGAAAGAGCAAAACCGCTGCTTTATGCGTTTGGCGTCGCAAAGCGAGATTGTGCCCAATCCGCCGTTTCGGGCGACCCCGCTTCTTGCCTTTCGTTGGGCGCGCGAGAGGCGGTTGGGCCTCGTGGAACGCGATAGCACGCTCGCAACAGGCATCAAATCGCCGCTCGATATCCGTGATTGCCTCCGGGCTGACCGCGCTCCGATTTTGGATTCGCGCGACATGCGTGAGCTTCAGTGCGTCGAGCAGAATGGCTTTCATGTCCGGCACCCAAGCTTCTTTTTCATATTCGGTCAATGCCTCCAATTCGCGGGAGATGTGGGCATTGCACAATCCATGGGTCACATTTTCCACTGCCCAGTTGGAAGAGAAACAGTCATGCACTGCCGTTCCCGCCAGTTCTGGTGGCACTTCACCTCGCGCAGTTCCGAGCCGAAGGTGGCTTAGAGCGGTGGAGCATAGCATATGAAGCCAGCGCGTTCTGCCACCAATCCTGAACCCCGTTGCATCCAGATGCTTCACTGCCGTTTGAGGCCCGGACAGCAGGTTCTTCACCGCCTCAGCTAAACAGAGCATCTGCTCGGCCTTTTTGGCAACCAGACTGGAAAGGGTTGCCGATGTGATTGTGACCCCAAAAATGTCCGCAAAAACCTGCGCCAGGCGATTTTGGGGAATGCAGTGCTGCGTCTGTAAATAGGCGGCCAACGCCCCTATTTCATCGCCGTACTGGGCGGGTGATGTTACCCCTTCAGGAAAATCGGCGCGGGTTTTTGCACCGCAATGCTGGCATTGGCAAATATGCGCACGATGCTCGGTCACATAAAGCGGCGGTGGAGGGTTGAGGCCAAACACCTGTCTGCACGCAGAACCTATGGTATCCTCCGCCGAAAGCGCGGCCTGACAGTTTTGGCATTGGTTCGGAAAATGACTGGTGATCTCGTCTGGGTTCTCAACCTGTTTCAGTGTGTTTCCGGGATGTCCGGGTTGGCCGCCAGGCTTTCGATTTGACTTGCCCCGCTGACTTTTGGTCCGCCGTTTCTTATCGCTAGACGGCTTTGCCAGTCCGTCGCTCGAAGGTGGTTTGCTGCTATTACGACTGTTCGATCCCAGACGACGCTCAAGATCTGAAACACGCTGCCTAAGAACCGCATTATCTTCTCTAAGTTGCTCGTTGTCTTTCCTGAGTTGTTCGTTTTCCTTCAGGAGCCGAGCGTTCACCTCCAAAAGCTGCGCATTTTGTTCTTTGAGTTAGACAACCTGACCCACCAGAGCCATGACCACATCAATCAGTTCTGATTTTGAGAAATCAGCAAGAATTTCAGGTGTCAGATTTTCGAGTTTCATCCTCGCAGTCAAACACCAAAATGAAAAAAGTGGAACCTCAAATATGCGCCATGAATCAAATTGTCGCACCTAATGGCAGCAGAAATAGGGTAGCTGAGTAGTTACCTATTGAAACTGATTACCGCAGCAAGCATTGCAATGGGCACATTCTCGGTGGTTCAGGCATCAGCCAAAGAGCTGTCGCTTGCTTATTTCATGGGTCCAAAGCACCCGATGAGCCGTGGAGTATTTACACCTTTTGGCGAAAAGCTGAAGGAAGTTTCCGGCGGCGCGTTGACGGTCAAGCAATATGCTGGTGGAGCGCTCAACAAGGTTCCTCCGAAGCAATATTCAATTCTGCTCGACAATGTGGCCGACATTGTTTTCATACTTCCCGGCTATACAGCGGACGTATTTCCACAAACCAATGTGGTCGGTCTGCCCGGTGTCTGCGACACCGCGCTGGAATGTACACAAGGCATGAACCGGGCAAAATCCAAACTGGAAAAAGAGTTCAACGCCAAAGTTCTGGCGCTATGGTCCAACGCCCCGCCGGTGCTGATCACAAAAGACAAGCCGGTAACAAAATTGTCCGATATTCAGGGCATGAAAATTCGCGTCACGTCGAAAAGCGATGCGCCATTTGTTGAGGCTCTGGGTGCTTCAGCGGTGGCTCAGCCGGTGACTCAGATTAACCAAAATCTGGCAAATGGCGTGATTGACGCAATCATGATCGACTCATCTGCCGTGCGTTCGTTCAAGCTGCATGAACCTGCCAATTATGTAACCACATGGTTTCCCGGCTCGGGCTCAGCTTTCGCGCTGTTGATGAATTTGGATGTCTATAATGGTCTCACGGATCAGGAGAAAGCATGGGTCGACGAAGCCTCTGGTCCCGATCTCGCGCTGGGAGGTGGGCGCATGTATGACAAAGCGTCTGCTGGCGGCATGAAACTCGCAGCCGATAGTGGCAACCAGCTGTTGGAGTGGGATGCCGGTGAACGCGAAAAAATTCAGGCACTGATTGATCAGGCGATGAACGGTATGGCTGGCAATAAAGTCGGCGACAGCACCATTGGCGATGTCATCAAATTGATGAAGGGGCAATAAACCGCGCATTTTGAGTGTACCTTCCAATGGAAGGCAAGCTGAAATGGATGGACAAACAGCTCGGTCGAATGACCGGGTTGTTTGCGCTTGTCGGGTCGCTTGGCGTGATGACGCTGATGATCATAATTATGATCGCGGTAATTTGGCGTTATGGCATCAACAATCCGATTTTTGGCATTGGCGATTTGTCGGTATTGGTTCTGTCGGTGGTTGCCGCGGCTTCAGTGATATTTGGGGCTCGCAACAATGCCCATGTCAGCATTGATATCATTTCGCGTTTTTTCGGCTGGAAGGTAATCCGCTACACCGACGCGCTGATGCGCCTGCTGACCATCGGCATTCTCGCCACTGCCAGTTACGCGCTGGTTGTCAAAGCGTGTGGCTTTGAAAAGGGGTGTATTACAGAAAATCTCAGCATTGTGCATCGACCATTTTATTATCTGCTGGCGGTTTCCATGGGACTGTTCACACTGCAGGTCGTGCTTGAACTATTGCGTGGTTTGATCCGCTTCAATATTCCGCCCCATCTGCAGTCGGGGGACGATTGATGGACGGATCAACCCTGGCGTTTTTAGGTTTTGTGGCGCTGTTCGTCCTGTTGTTCATCCGCATGCCTGTCGGCCTGGCGATGATGTTGGTGGGAACGGTCGGAATTTATTTTATTCGCCCACCGGCAGCGATTCCAAAACTGGCCGGTGAAATATTCAGTGAATCGGCAAATTATCCGCTGACCATCATTCCACTATTCGTGCTGATGGGTAATCTGGCGGGTGTTTCGGGTATGAGTCGTGATCTGTATGACGCAGCTCATTCATGGTTTGGCCATCGTCGAGGAGGCCTGGCTTCAGCGACGGTCGTGGGTTGTGCCGGGTTTTCGGCACTCTCGGGATCGTCGTTGGCAGCAGCACTCACCATGGGCCGCGTCGCCTTACCTGAGATGAAACGCTATAATTACGACAGCGGTTTGGCGACTGGGTCCATCGCCGCTGGTGGGACACTAGGCATTTTGATTCCGCCCTCTGCCGGTTTTGTTGTCTACGCGATTTTGACCGAAGAGAGCATCGGCCGCTTGTTTCTGGCCGGTGTCCTGCCGGGCATTTTGTTGACCATCTTGTTTGTCATAGCAATTACCATTGTGGTTTGGCGCGATCCTGCAAAAGCCCCACAATCTGCGTCCGCAGTGCCCCTGGGAGAACGCCTGCGGGCAATGGCCAAAGCCGGTTGGATATTGGGAATTATCATCCTGACAATAGGCGGCATTTATACCGGTGTATTTTCAGCCGTTGAAGCTGCAGGGATTGGTGCAGCGCTGGCTTTTGTGGTGACAATCATTCGCGGTGCGATAAGCTGGGCCAATATGGTGGATGTATTCACCACCACTTTGCGGGCTTCCGGAACTCTGTTTCTGATCCTGTTTGGTGCTTTCGTGTTCAAATCCTTTGTCGGTTTTACAGGCGTCACATTTGCCCTGGCCGATTGGGTTGAAAGTCAGGGCTTTACCGGCACACAGATTGTTGTCGCCTTTCTGCTCATGTTCATTGTCATGGGAACTTTCATGGAAGGTTTTGCAATTTTGGTTTTAACCGTCCCGTTGCTGCAACCAATTCTTGAGCCATTGGGGATCAACATGGTGTGGTTCGGTGTGCTGATGGTGATTGTCCTGGAAATGGGGCTCATATCACCGCCTGTCGGCGTCAACGTGTTTGTCGTCAAAGGGATTGCACCCGACGTTCCGCTTTCCACTATTTTCAGAGGCATTTGGCCATTTTGGTTCGCCATGCTGGCTTGCGTGATATTGCTGGTTTTGTTCCCGCAAATTGCACTCTTCTTGCCCAACACAATGTTCAACTGATCGTCGACCGTTACCTCAGGTGGGCATTACAGGTCTTGCTTGAATTCGACGACAAGCGAGCGAACAACTTGCTGTAGCGCTTCCTTTTCATCGGCTCCGGACTTCAATGCATGCCGGTACACCTCAACCTGCCTGTCCGCGCTCGTACCGGCCTGCAAAATTCCTGCAGCGCTGTTTAATTCATCAACGCAGTTAAGTGCCTGGGCCTGAGGCGATAGAAGCTCAATCAGTTCGTGCAGCAATTCGCCGAACGACACGACCTCTCCACGGCCAAAATCAATCAGCCCTTCTGACATGCCATAGCGTTGTGCCCGCCACCTGTTTTCTTCAATCAGGAAACGGTCATATTCACGCCAGCGCTGATTACTGCGGCGCAAGCAAAACAACATTCGAAACAAACATTGTGTGATAGCGGCAATAGCAATCGTGTCATTGAGGCGCGGCGAGACATCGCAAATACGAGACTCCAGAGTTGGAAATCTTGCTGACGGTCGAAGGTCCCACCAAATTTTGGTGGCATCTTCTATCGTGCCTGAGCTGATGATGGTTTGTACCGATCGTTCATACTCGGCATAACTTGAAAAATTCGGAGGAATGCCGGTGCGCGGTAAATTGTCAAACACCGTGAGGCGATAAGACCGCAAACCGGTTTCGCGTCCTTCCCAGAATGGCGATGAGGTGGAAAGCTCCAACAGGTGCGGCAGAAAATATGAAAACTGATTGTAACTACTCAGCTACCCTATTTCTGCTGCCATTAGGTGCGACAATTTGATTCATGGCGCATATTTGAGGTTCCACTTTTTTCATTTTGGTGTTTGACTGCGAGGATGAAACTCGAAAATCTGACACCTGAAATTCTTGCTGATTTCTCAAAATCAGAACTGATTGATGTGGTCATGGCTCTGGTGGGTCAGGCTGTCTAACTCAAAGAACAAAATGCGCAGCTTTTGGAGGTGAACGCTCGGCTCCTGAAGGAAAACGAACAACTCAGGAAAGACAACGAGCAACTTAGAGAAGATAATGCGGTTCTTAGGCAGCGTGTTTCAGATCTTGAGCGTCGTCTGGGATCGAACAGTCGTAATAGCAGCAAACCCCCTTCGAGCGACGGACTGGCAAAGCCGTCTAGCGATAAGAAACGGCGGACCAAAAGTCAGCGGGGCAAGTCAAATCGAAAGCCTGGCGGCCAACCCGGACATCCCGGCAACACACTGAAACAGGTTGAGAACCCAGACGAGATCACCAGTCATTTTCCGAACCAATGCCAAACCTGTCAGGCCGCGCTTTCGGCGGAGGATACCATAGGTTCTGCGTGCAGACAGGTGTTTGGCCTCAAACCTCCACCGCCGCTTTATGTGACCGAGCATCGTGCGCATATTTGCCAATGCCAGCATTGCGGTGCAAAAACCCGCGCCGATTTTCCTGAAGGGGTAACATCACCCGCCCAGTACGGCGATGAAATAGGGGCGTTGGCCGCCTATTTACAGACGCGGCACTGCATTCCCCAAAATCGCCTGGCGCAGGTTTTTGCGGACATTTTCGGGGTCACAATCACATCGGCAACCCTTTCCAGTCTGGTTGCCAAAAAGGCCGAGCAGATGCTCTGTTTAGCTGAGGCGGTGAAGAACCTGCTGTCCGGGCCTCAAACGGCAGTGAAGCATCTGGATGAAACGGGGTTCAGGATTGGTGGCAGAACGCGCTGGCTTCATATGCTATGCTCCACCGCTCTAAGCCACCTTCGGCTCGGAACTGCGCGAGGTGAAGTGCCACCAGAACTGGCGGGAACGGCAGTGCATGACTGGTTCTCTTCCAACTGGGCAGTGGAAAATGTGACCCATGGATTGTGCAATGCCCACATCTCCCGCGAATTGGAGGCATTGACCGAATATGAAAAAGAAGCTTGGGTGCCGGACATGAAAGCCATTCTGCTCGACGCACTGAAGCTCACGCATGTCGCGCGAATCCAAAATCGGAGCGCGGTCAGCCCGGAGGCAATCACGGATATCGAGCGGCGATTTGATGCCTGTTGCGAGCGTGCTATCGCGTTCCACGAGGCCCAACCGCCTCTCGCGCGCCCAACGAAAGGCAAGAAGCGGGGTCGCCCGAAACGGCGGATTGGGCACAATCTCGCTTTGCGACTCCAAACGCATAAAGCAGCGGTTTTGCTCTTTCTCAATGATCTGCGCGTTCCCTACACGAACAACGAGGCAGAGCGTGATCTCAGAATGACGAAAGTTCGACAAAAGGCCTCGGGAAGCTTTCGAACAGAGGCTGGTGCCGAGAATTTCTGCACTTTACGAACGGTCATTGAAACGGCGCGAAAACAAGGTTGGGACATCCTGAAAACCTTGAAAACCGCGCCTGATCAGCTCATCCTCAACCTCAGACCCGTCTGATGGGCCGTCTATAAAAGCATCAGGTTGGGGTAGCTGGGTAGTTACTTCAATAGTTTCATAAATACGTCCTCCCTGGATTGTGGTCAGTTTTCACCCAACATTGCCAGTTGTCCAGCCCATGCTTTTGATTTACCTGGAAAGTTGATGTCTCCGGGGATCAATAGTGCACATATTAGTGCTGAATCAGGAGCTTTGCCTGACCAATCATGCCAGAGCGGCTGATCGGCTACGAAGAACGTGAAGCACAATCAATCCAATGGCCAACACAATTACGGGACCATGAATCAACGGATTGGAAAACATCAAGCCAGCAGCCAATGCCAATCGAACTATGGATTCTACAGGCGACAAAGCCGTTCGATCATAGCGGGCCAATGCGCTGGCTAGCAGATACAGCGCCGCCCCCAGCCTTAATAATAGCCAAAGAAGTGCGGCCAAGTGCAATTCGCCATCATATCCGGGCAAGTATTTCTCCGAGGAAACGAGTGAATCGGGAGCAACCACCGCTGCCTCAATGAGCAGGATTTCGGGATTGAGCGCAAAAACAAACGGGATGACGAACATGACGATCCCCGAACGAACCGCCGAGAATCCTGTTGCCATGGGTTCCGCTTTGGTGATGGTTGCGGCGGTGAATGCGGCAATGGCAACGGGCGGTGTGATGGCCGATGCCACAGCAAAATAGAAAATGAACATGTGGGCGGTGAATATGGACAGGCCCAATCCAGCCAGCACTGGTCCCATTAACAGTGCCACGTTGATGTAAGCTGGCACTGCCGGCATACCCATTCCAAGCAACACAGCAAGTGCCATCGTCGTCAACAATGCGATAAATTGAAATAATCCGGACCCACTGCCCCCCAGATCGAGCGACCTCAGCCAGCCCAATATGTCCAGCGCAATAAAGTCAGATAGGCCTGTGAAATTGAGGCAGAAATCGATGATCGATACTGCCAGAAACATCAGATACAGAGTCGAGACCAGAACGCCCGATCCCGAAAGGGCATCCAAAAGGCGTTTGGGCTGTTTGCGCATTCCGGCATCCATGAACAGCAAAAAGCAGAGCAGCAGAACCGCCCACCAGCCTGCGCTGCCTGCATCTCCTGCAGAATTTTGCAGCACTTGAAAGAACCACGGCAAATCAACTGCCCTGCAATTGCCGTTCTCCACCACGGTCTGGATTCCAAAAATGCTGCCGAAAACGCCGCAACCCACAGCCTCCTTGGGGGTTAGCAACAGAAAAAGGATCAATAAAATGGGCGCGAAAATCATCACCAGATTGAGTTTGTCGGTGCGGGACAAAATCATGTCTTCGGTAATTTGACCGAGCGCCTCAATGCCCTGTTTGCGTGACTGAAACACCGCGGAAAGAAACAGACAAATGAAATAGGCAACAGCTGGAATCGCCGCAGCTATGATCACTTCTCTATAGGGAACAGCTGTCAAGGCCGCCAATATGAAAGCCGCAACACCCATTACCGGTGGCATGATCGACCCGCCAGATGATGCGGCTGCCTCCATTCCACCGGCGAAAACTTTTGAAAAGCCGCGCTTTATCATCATTGGAATGGTCAACACACCGGTAGACAGGACGTTGACGACTGGTCCTCCTGAAATTGTGCCAAACATTGCAGAGGAAACAATAGCAGCATGTGCTGGACCGCCGCGTAGGTTGCGGGTCCACAAAAAGGCCAGCTTGATCAAAGATTTGCCGCCAGCTGATGCGCCAAAAAGCCCACCCAATACTATATAAGGAAACACAGTATTGAGGATGATATCCATAAATCGACCCAGCAAACCGGACGAATTATTCACCAATGCATCATGCAGACGTGGTCGCCCGTCAGTTAGCAGGTGCGGTTCACCGCCAAGCTTGGTCATCAGATATTTATTGATGTCATCGGCGCCGTAAACATACCAGACCAGAACGGTGATGATTGTGTAGGCGGCTATGGCAATGGCGACCATGACCAAAGGAAGCCCCCAAACCTTGACGTTGTAGGCAAGGAAGACAACGACCGACGGTCCGATTATCGCAACCAGCCACCCAGCCGTTGTGTTGATGCATTGGGGGTCTTCGACTGAATCGGGAACAGGTAATCCGTATAGCTCGGCGAATTCCCGCTCTTCCGCAAGGCTTTTGGCTATTAGTTCAGCGCGCTCGCCGGTAATTTGATCAATCAGACAAACGGCTTCGATCTCGACCATATAGGTCACCGAAATCGACAGGGCAGCGACAATCAGCGCTATATCCAGCCCCAAACCCAACCGACGTCGCGTCGGGCTTGCCTGTGCCATTTCACGCCAGATTGAGTGTTTCAGCGCGACAATCACCATCATCACCGCAAAGGCGGCGGGATAAAAATATTCGTATGGATATTTTCGGATTGTGAAGTGCTTGAATCCCATGAATCCAGCAAATGCATCGTCGATTCCGGGAATTCCCGGCATCGCGTTCAACAACCCCACGATGACCAAAATCAAGGCCAGCCAGTAGACGATATTTTCGCCCCGATCCACATGCTTCTCGCGAGAAGGCGCATCGTTTGACATTTCTGGCCCCGGAAGTTCGTTTTGTAATAGAACATTGCGGCCGCCCCCATTCAGGGCAGCCGCAAATTATAGCTAACTGTTCGTAACTACTCAGCTACCCTATTTCTGCTGCCATTAGGTGCGACAATTTGATTCATGGCGCATATTTGAGGTTCCACTTTTTTCATTTTGGTGTTTGACTGCGAGGATGAAACTCGAAAATCTGACACCTGAAATTCTTGCTGATTTCTCAAAATCAGAACTGATTGATGTGGTCATGGCTCTGGTGGGTCAGGTTGTCTAACTCAAAGAACAAAATGCGCAGCTTTTGGAGGTGAACGCTCGGCTCCTGAAGGAAAACGAACAACTCAGGAAAGACAACGAGCAACTTAGAGAAGATAATGCGGTTCTTAGGCAGCGTGTTTCAGATCTTGAGCGTCGTCTGGGATCGAACAGTCGTAATAGCAGCAAACCACCTTCGAGCGACGGACTGGCAAAGCCGTCTAGCGATAAGAAACGGCGGACCAAAAGTCAGCGGGGCAAGTCAAATCGAAAGCCTGGCGGCCAACCCGGACATCCCGGCAACACACTAAAACAGGTTGAGAACCCAGACGAGATCACCAGTCATTTTCCGAACCAATGCCAAAACTGTCAGGCCGCGCTTTCGGCGGAGGATACCATAGGTTCTGCGTGCAGACAGGTGTTTGGCCTCAAACCTCCACCGCCGCTTTATGTGACCGAGCATCGTGCGCATATTTGCCAATGCCAGCATTGCGGTGCAAAAACCCGCGCCGATTTTCCTGAAGGGGTAACATCACCCGCCCAGTACGGCGATGAAATAGGGGCGTTGGCCGCCTATTTACAGACGCAGCACTGCATTCCCCAAAATCGCCTGGCGCAGGTTTTTGCGGACATTTTCGGGGTCACAATCACATCGGCAACCCTTTCCAGTCTGGTTGCCAAAAGGCCGAGCAGATGCTCTGTTTAGCTGAGGCGGTGAAGAACCTGCTGTCCGGGCCTCAAACGGCAGTGAAGCATCTGGATGAAACGGGGTTCAGGATTGGTGGCAGAACGCGCTGGCTTCATATGCTATGCTCCACCGCTCTAAGCCACCTTCGGCTCGGAACTGCGCGAGGTGAAGTGCCACCAGAACTGGCGGGAACGGCAGTGCATGACTGTTTCTCTTCCAACTGGGCAGTGGAAAATGTGACCCATGGATTGTGCAATGCCCACATCTCCCGCGAATTGGAGGCATTGACCGAATATGAAAAAGAAGCTTGGGTGCCGGACATGAAAGCCATTCTGCTCGACGCACTGAAGCTCACGCATGTCGCGCGAATCCAAAATCGGAGCGCGGTCAGCCCGGAGGCAATCACGGATATCGAGCGGCGATTTGATGCCTGTTGCGAGCGTGCTATCGCGTTCCACGAGGCCCAACCGCCTCTCGCGCGCCCAACGAAAGGCAAGAAGCGGGGTCGCCCGAAACGGCGGATTGGGCACAATCTCGCTTTGCGACTCCAAACGCATAAAGCAGCGGTTTTGCTCTTTCTCAATGATCTGCGCGTTCCCTACACGAACAACGAGGCAGAGCGTGATCTCAGAATGACGAAAGTTCGACAAAAGGTCTCGGGAAGCTTTCGAACAGAGGCTGGTGCCGAGAATTTCTGCACTTTACGAACGGTCATTGAAACGGCGCGAAAACAAGGTTGGGACATCCTGAAAACCTTGAAAACCGCGCCTGATCAGCTCATCCTCAATCTCAGACCCGTCTGATGGGCCGTCTATAAAAGCATCAGGTTGGGGTAGCTGGGTAGTTACAACTGTTCAACGAATTATGGCTTGGCGCAATCGTCAATTTTAAATCCAGCCTCTTCCCAGGCTGCCACTGCACCGGGGTGATACTTCAATGGATTTGCGCCACACATGCCGGATCTGACTGAATCGACGATGCCGTATCCAGCCTGAGCAGCAAAGGGAGCTTTCGCCTTCAGCCGATCCAGTGTGTCGATGTGTGCCTTGGTCAGTGCTTTTGCCAGATCAAAGGACATATTTTTATTGACGATGTCACCGCCGACCGTGGCCAAGCCGCGAAACAGGCCGTCCTCTGATTTAATCGTGACACCTTCAGCCTGCACGGCTTCTTTCAAAGGAACAGTAAAGGGAGCTGATCCGGGTGCTCTGAGATATTTCTGAAAGCCCTCGGATTCAAACTTGTCTTTTGGCGTCGACCAAACCGTCATATTTCCCGATGCCAGTCCCTGGGTTACCCGACTGTCTGGAAACAAAGTAGGCAACACCATAGCGTCAGCAGACCCATCGGAGATTGTTTTACCTGCCTGGCCCCAGTTGACCTGCACGCCCTTATAGCCAGCACCATCTTTCAATCCGGTGACCAATTGGATGACCGAGCGCGCGTTGGTCAAGGCAGCTCCGCGAGGCGGACCGTTATAGATAGTGCGGTCCTTGAGATCGCCCCACCCCTTCAAACCTTTGGAATCATAGGCATAAAGTGTAAAAATACCCAGTGTTACCGGATAAAGAGCCCGCAGGTTGGACGCCAGTTCTGCGCCTTTTTCCGCCCCCAATTTCGAATAGGGGCCACGACCCTTGGCCAGCAAAAACGGCAAAATATACGGCGTTCCAGCAACGTCGGTTTTACCCTCTGCAACATTTTGAATTGAGTTTGTCAGCGTCTGACCGTCAGCTACCTGGATGTTGGCAACGCCCTTTTCTGCAGCAACTTCCGCCAGATGTTTCATGGACAGGTGGATGGCACCGCCAGGCGAGGCGGTTTCGCCAGTCAGGTTTTCGGCCGCGTTGGCGACCGTTGACGATAATAAGGCGGCCATTCCAAGCGCCAACAATGACTTTACAGATTTCATAATTTCTCCTCCCACGTTGACTACTGCGTCAACTAACGCCGTATAATTGCACGATTTTGAAAAAGTGCCAGTAATACTTCTGCATACTCATCTGAACAGTGTTACAAACGGTAGAATCATGCCTCGCAACACCCCTCATTTTTGGCTCGCCACCTGGTTTGGCACCGGACTGGCCCCTAAAGCACCAGGTACCGTTGGCACGCTTGCCACCGTACCCGTGCACTTCCTGCTGATTCAACTGCCCACTTTTGGCCACCTGACGGCGCTGGTGATACTGACCATTTTGGGGACATACAGCGCCAACAAATTGGCCCAAGAGATGGACCTCAAGGATCCGCAGATCGTGGTGGTGGACGAGAGCGCCGGCGTCCTGCTGGCGTTGTTTCTCATCGGGACGTCAAGTTGGGTTGGAGTGATTGCCGCAATAGTCCTGTTTCGCATTCTGGACATGACGAAACCCTGGCCAATCAGCGCTGCTGAGAACCTCAAACCGGCAGGAATCGGAATTATGGCAGATGATCTTGTCGCGGGCCTGGCTGCGGGAATCCTGGTTCGATTGGCAATATGAGGCCCCAGGCATGAACTTATCTGGAAGCATTTCAATTAATTACACACTTTAATAATCTTTTGCATCTGATTGTTATTTTTAATTTTTTCGCTGAATAAATGACGAGTTCATTCACGCTCGCGGACGACAATCTCACATCGCCACGTAATTGACTTATTGTGCCCGGTATTCTTTCCACGCGGTAACTGGCCATCGATATAGGGGATATTCCATGTATTTTTCGCGCGTTCTAATCAGTCTGGGTTTATTGCTTGGTCTTTCGGTATCAGTCGCCCTGGCTCAAGAAACGCGACGAGAAGTGGTTGTTAGCAACAATTCGGACTATTTCGGCTTTGACCTCAGATCAGAAAAGGATGTGTCTCTCGATCAATGCAAGCAACTCTGCGTCAAGGACAACCAATGTCGGGCATTCACTTATAACAGTTCGGTCAAGTGGTGCTTTTTGAAAAGCGATTACTCCAGGATCATCACTTTTGAAGGAGCAATTGCTGGCAAGGTTGTGGAGATATCGAGGGAGCCTGATCTCGGCGCGCCACCCAAACTCGAAATACTTCCTGATTCTTTTTCCGTCGATGCAAAGGCGTTTGAGGCACAGTTGCGCAAGCGCACGGATGACCCCAAGTCCGGCAGGCTTGAAGTATTGCTGGATATGGGGCGATCTGCCCTGTCGAAAAAGAACACTTCCGTAGCCCAGCAAGCTTTTGAGGCCGCGCTGGTGCGGACAATCGACCGGCGCAAATACTGGTCGCAAATATCCCGATCGGTCAGCGTTTGGCTGAGCAACAATCGCAAATTCGATCGCCGCTTACAAAATCTGGCAATCAATAGTGCTCTCGGTGCCTATGATAGCAGCCGAACCCAAAGCGCACGTGCCGCAGCACTTGTCGCCACAGCGGAAGCCCTGGTTCAAAAACGGCTATACCGCGCCGCCATCGCCACCTATCGCGCCAGCCTGAAGCTCAAGGAGAATGCAGATACACGCCGTGCTTTTGCCAAACTGCGCCGGGAAAAAGGGTTCAGGATAACCAACCACGCCGTCGAAGCTGACATAAATACCCCGCGTATTTGTGTCGACTTTTCAGAGCCACTGGATGTTTCTGGGACAGATTATGAGAAGTTTGTAACAACTCCGAGCACGTCTTCGCCAGCTCTGTCTGTGTCGGAAGCCAGAATATGTATTGAAAATCTGGAACATGGTCAGGAATACAAACTGGTTCTGCGCGCCGGCCTTCCGGCGAAGTCCGGTGAAACACTCCAGGAGCCCGTTGTCCTGAACACTTATGTGCGCGACCGGAAACCGGCTGTCAGGTTTACCGGAGACAATTTCGTGCTTGCCAGCGCCGGTCGCCATGGCATTCCGATCGTCGGTATCAATGCACCATCTGCCAATCTCGAGCTGCTTCGAGTTGGCGAACGCTCTTTGACCCGTTTGGTGTCAGAATCTCAATTCCTGGCGCAATTGCGCCAGTATTCATCGTCCAACATCGCACAGGATATTGGGCAGAGCATCTGGAAGGGAAAAATTGAACTGGGTCGGGACCTCAACCGTGAGGTGGTGACCAGCTTTCCAATTGACCAGGCCCTGCCCGACCGACAGCCCGGAATATATGCCCTGACGGCGAAAGCCGATGGTGAGGTGCGCAACAGTTGGGATCCGATTGCCACTCAGTGGTTTTTGATATCTGACATTGGCCTTGTGACCTATGCAGGCAATGACGGCCTGACCGTGTTCGCCAGTTCGCTCGACAATGGCGAACCGCTGGCCGGTGTTTCTCTCAATCTGCTGGCGCGTAACAATGAAATTTTGGGCGAGGTCAAGACAGATGCGAACGGTAAAGCCCAGTTTGAGCCTGGACTGATGCGCGGCACAGCGGGATTGTCACCAACTATTATTACCGCTCATCAAAAAACGACGGACAGCCAGGATTTCGTCTTTCTCGACGTATCGCGCGCCGGGTTTGATTTATCTGATCGCGGTGTCGAGGGGCGTGCGTCTCCTGGTCCGCTGGATGTCTATTCATATCTCGACCGGGGCATTTATCGTCCCGGCGACACCGTCAATCTGGTTGCGCTGGTGCGGGATCACGAAGTAACGAGCGTCAACGATCTGCCCCTGACTGTCATTTTGAGCCGCCCTGACGAAGTTGAAGCGGGACGGATTGTTTCAAAGCACCCCTTGCTGGGCGGACATGCTCTGACATTTGATCTACCCGAAAATGCCATGCGTGGCGTCTGGAAACTGCGTGTCCACACCGATCCCAAAGGACGGGCCATATCCGAAAAACAATTTCTCGTTGAAGACTTTGTTCCCGACCGTATGGAATTTGATCTGGCAACGACAGCCAAAGTAATCTCGACCACATCTCCTGCCAATCTGGATCTGACCGGGCGATATCTCTATGGCGCAGCGGCATCCGGCATGGCGCTTGAGGGCGAAATACGCATCAAGACTATCCGCGAACGCGCAGCTGCAAAGGGATATGTGTTTGGGATGGTGGATGAAGACAATGCAGGTGCTGCTGTCGTGCCACTGAAAAATCTTGCGAAAACCGACCGTGACGGCAAGGCGGAAATAGCTGTTCAATTGCAAAGACTGCCCTCCTCCACCCGGCCACAGATCGCCGACATTAATGTTCGCATGCGAGAAAATGGCGGGCGGGCCATTGAACGCAACTTGTCACTTCCCATTCAGACCACAGGGCCAATGATTGGCATTCGTCCACAATTTGACGGTGGACAGGTGGAAGAAGGCAGCACGGCTGGGTTCAAAGTCATTGCATTGGATGCCAAGGACAATCGAATATCGATGAGTCGTCTGAATTGGTCGCTTTATCGCATCGAACGCAATTACCAATGGTACAGGTCCAATTCCCGCTGGCGCTATGAAGCGGTGGAAGTGCCTCGTCTGGTCAAAAACGGCCAGATTGATGTCAAAGCAGAGGCCGCAATTGATATAGATTTTCCGGTCGACTGGGGGCGATATCGGTTGCAAATTGAAAGCCCACGTGGAGATGGTCCGGTCACCAGCATAGGTTTTAACGCCGGTTGGTACGTTGAAACCAGTTCAACGGAAACGCCCGACGCGTTGGAGATCGCTCTCGACAAACATGCCTATGCACCGGGCGACATTGCCAAGCTCAACGTCTCGGCCCGGCATACCGGAGAATTGTTGGTAGCTATCGGAGCTGACCGTATCCTGGAAGCGTTCCGGGTCAAAGTTAAGCCGGGGGACAACGAGCTTGAAATAACTGTCAAAGATAATTGGGGCGCAGGCGCTTATGTGACTGCAACGCTGTTTAAACCAGGTAGCGAGGAAAAATCCCGGCTTCCTGCCCGGTCGATCGGCACCACGTGGCTGACCGTCGACCCAGGAGAAAAGGCGCTGAATCTGTCGCTTGACCTGCCTGACAAGATCAAGCCCAACGCCCTGCTTGATATACCTCTGTCGGTAACGGGAGCACCGGCAGGCGAAGAAATTTTCGTCACCGTTGCAGCAGTTGATGTGGGCATTCTCAATCTGACCAGATACCAGCCGCCTAATCCGTCAAACTGGTATTTCGGTCAAAGGGCCCTGGGACTTGAAATTCGAGACCTGTATGGGCGTTTGATCGACGGGTCTGAAGGCAGTTTTGGTCGCATTCGTTCCGGTGGCGATGCTCCTGGAATGACGGCAGAAGGCAGCCCGCCCACTGAACAATTGTTTTCTGTTTTTTCCGGAACGGTACGCCTCGATGCAGATGGCCGTGCCAATGTATCGTTTTTTGTCCCACAATTTAACGGAACTGCCCGGGTCATGGCCGTTGCCTGGTCGTCGCGGGCTGTTGGTCAGACAAGTGGGGATGTCATTATTCGAGATTCCGTTCTGCTCAGTGCGAGCCTGCCGAAAGTCCTGGCGCCCGGGGATGAAGTCAGAACACTGGTGGAAATCCACAATACCGACGCTGAACCAGGCTCCTACGACCTTTCAGTATCATCTACCGATCAGTTGAAATTGGGTGCGCTTCCAGAAACCATTCAACTCGCTGCAGATGAACGTCGTGTAATCGCGCTGACCATGAAAGCTCACGTGCCGGGCAGCGCTACGCTGGATTTCGATATTTCGCGGAATGGTGAAACCATCACCCGCATTTCCCGCCTGCTGAAAATACGGCCGGCCACACCCGCGATGGCTTCAAAGTCGGAGTTTCTGCTTGCCGCCAGTGGTGGCAGCATCAATATCGACGGTTTACTTCTGGCGGACAGTCATGTTTCGGGATCAGAAGTTGCCATCAGTGTCAGCAGTTTCAAATCTTTTGACGTATCTTCGCTTTTGATGCGCCTGGATCGTTATCCCTATGGCTGTGCAGAGCAAACCGTCAGTCGGGCTTTGCCACTGCTCTATTTGTCAGAGCTGAATGCTCCCAGTGCATTATCTGAATCGGTTGGGCTGCGGGAACGGATTGACAAGGCCATTAAACGGGTAATCACGTTCCAGTCGGCAAGCGGCAGTTTTGGTCTTTGGGGACCAGGCAGCGGCGATCTCTGGTTGGACGCCTATATCAGTGATTTCCTCACCCGAGCTCGAGAAAAGTCATATATTGTACCGGAACAGGCCATGCGTCTGGCCATACAGAATCTGCAAAATCAACTGGCTTTCCAAAACGACATCAAAGGCACCGGCGGGGCACAAGCCTATAGCTTGTATGTTCTGGCCCGCAATCGAATGGCCTCGGCTTCTGACCTACGTTATTATGCTGATACCAGGCTCGCTTCTTTCAAAACACCTCTTTCAAGGGCTCACCTGGCAACGGCCCTGTCGCTGTACAATGAGCAGCAACGCGGCAAGCGGACGTTTGAATCAGCTCTCTCCATGGCCAACAAAAGTCTCGCTGTGAACTATTCAAACGATTACTACGGCTCTCTGTTGAGGGATGGGGCTGCAATGCTGGCGCTGGCGGCTGAAACGCCATCTGTCACCGCCATGGTTCCCAAACTGATGAAATTTGTTGATAGCGAAATTGGTTTCAAATCTCGCACGTCAACGCAGGAAGATGCGTGGCTCGTACTGGCTGCTCGCGCTGTGGAAGAAGCCAATCGCAATCTGCAGCTGACCGTCAATAATGAGGTTCGCAGCGGGGCGTTAAACGATAAGATTACCGGTCGACAGCTGGCCGCCGAACCGGTGTCGATCGTTAATCGCATGTCCAAACCGGTCACCGCGGTGGTCACCAAATACGCCTCTCCGCTGACACCGCTGCCTGCGAGTTCAAACGGCTATCAGATCAAACGTCAATATTACCGATTGGATGACTCTATAGCTCCGCTTAATACCGTCCGGCAAAATGATCGGTTCGTTGTGGTATTGAGCATATCCGAATTCAGCAATCTGGCTTCGCAGATCATGGTCAGTGATTTGCTGCCAGGCGGGTTTGAAATTGATAACCCCAAACTGGTGCGTAGCGCGCAACTGGAAAATTTCGACTGGCTGGGCCAGACACAAACCAGCCACACCGAATTCAGAGATGATCGCTTCCAGGCAGCTTTGCAACGCGGTGCCGGTCGAGGAAAATCATTTAATCTGGCTTATCTGGTGCGGGCAGTGACCCCGGGACGCTACAGCCATCCGGCAGCGACTGTGGAAGATATGTATCGACCCGAGCTTGGGGCGCGAACCGCCACCGGATTTTTGGAAATTCTAGCGGCTGAATAGATCATGACGCAGTCCGGCGCTTTCAACCACAATATCATGTCACGGATAACCGGCAGCTTGTGGCTGACGGGAACAGCCATCAGCCTTGTTCTGGCCTGCATAATGGTTGCCGGATTAATTTGGCTGGACCACAGCAACCCACCCCCACTGGATCAGGCTGAAGACTTTTCTGTTGAAGTCGTGGATCGAAACAATCGCCATCTGAAAATATTTACCAACAACGCAGGACGGTGGCGGCTTAAAACGCAACTCGACAAAATCGATCCCAACTTTCTGAAAATGCTGATCGCCTATGAGGACAAACGTTTCTACGATCATCACGGTGTTGATCCATTGGCTCTGCTGCGCGCCGCCGGTCAGTTGATCCAGTCTGGCAAAGTTGTTTCCGGCGGCTCGACAATCTCCATGCAATTGGCGAGGTTGATGGAACCTCGCAAACAACGCTCGATTACTACAAAACTCTGGCAGATTTTCCGGTCCGTGCAGATTGAGCGCAGGCTGAGCAAACAGCAAATCCTCGAACGTTATCTCACGCTTGCCCCCTATGGCGGCAATATTGAAGGTGTCCGCGCAGCGTCACTTGCCTGGTTCGACAAGGAACCTCAGAAATTGGCCCTGCGAGAGGCTGCCCTGCTTGTAGCCCTACCCCAGTCCCCTGAAAACAGGCGCCCTGACCGCTGGCCGCACCGCGCCAAAAAAGCTCGCGACCGCGTGTTGGAAAGACTGATGGCAACCGGCATATTCTCCGCTTTGGAAGTTCGCCGTGTTGCCCGGTTACCGATTTCGGCAAATCGACCATCTATGCGGCAACTGGTACCTCACCTGGCTCAATTTGCCACAGATCGCGACCCTGCTGCTCTGGTTCACAAAAGCCTGCTAGACGCAAATCTTCAGGATTGCCTGGAAAAACTGGCCCACCAGTCAGCGAGAAAGATCAATTCAAGGGCTTCAGTCGCAATTGTGGTCGCTGATAGCCAGAGCGGCGATATTCTTGCCAGTGTTGGTTCAGCAGGAATTGAAGATGAGTCCCGCAAGGGATGGATCGATATGACCCAGACGCCCCGCTCTCCCGGATCGACCTTAAAACCCTTCGTCTACGGACTGGCAGTTGAGGATGGTCTGGTGCGTCCGGCCTCTATGATCACCGACCGCCCAACGGATTTTGGTGGTTATCGTCCAGCAAATTTTGATCTCACCTTTCAGGGTGATATTTCGGTGCGACAAGCACTGCAAAGATCGTTGAACGTACCCGCTGTCAAACTGATGGATGCGGTGGGACCCACCCGCCTTGTCGCGCGCATGAAACGAGCAGGTGTCTCCGCCAGATTTCCTTCAAACTCCTACCCAGGTCTGGGTCTCGTGCTCGGTGGCACTTCTCTGTCCCTGACCGAGTTGGTTCAACTATATGCCAATCTGACCCAAACACGCGACCGGCCGATTTCCCTTGGCGATGGCATCCGATCCATACCGGGCGAACTCAATGGTCGCGCCATTCTGTCTCCCGTCGCAGCCTGGCATGTCCGCGATATCTTATTCGGCATACGCGAACCAAATGGCAGCAAGCGATTGGCGATTGGATATAAGACCGGCACCAGTTATGGTCATCGGGACGCCTGGTCAATTGGTTTTGATGGACGCCATGTCATCGGTGTCTGGGTCGGGCGGGCTGATAACGGACCGTTGCCGGGCATTACCGGCATGAAAACTGCCGCTCCCATCCTGTTTGAATCTTTTGCAAAATCCACGCTCAAACTCGAACCTCTGCCGCCGGCACCTGCAGGTGCATTGCGCGAGTCCATCAGTGAACTTCCAGCTCAGTTGCAATATTTTCAGGAAAAGGCATTTCGCGCCCGGTTTTCCAATATCCAGCAGGCAGAATCACTGGTCATAGCGTTTCCCTCTCACGGGGATGAATTGGAACAGTCCGAATTTGCCGATGGTTCAGATGCACCGGTGATCATCAAGCTGCAGGGTGGCGTTCCACCCTTTCGTCTGTTGGAAAACAAACGATTGATCGACACCGTTTTTCGGCAACGCCATCTTTCATGGACACCAAAATCAAAAGGAACGTCCAGCCTTTTGGTGATGGATTCACTGGGCCAAACACAAGCGTTGGATATCATTATTCGCTGATAATTCGTTGGAGCATTGTTGCAGTATTTCCCAAGGTGCTGGACTTTGAATTCGAGTTTTGATTTGGTCGTTTCTGGCCAGTTCTAAACCGGTCGAAGAGTGTTCATCCAGGCGACATTATCGGTAGGTTCATTTTGACCCCAAATAGCGACCAGCAAAGTTCTGATCAGCGGACACGCGGTGCCCTTGCCATTTTTATTGGTGCCGGTGTGTGGGGATTGTTCTGGATCCCTTTGCGACATCTGACCAACTACGGATTGGAAGGGTTATGGGCAGTTGCTGTGACCCTTGCAGTTCCACTTCTGCTGATTCTGCCTTTGACAATCCGCCGAATAATCCGTCATGCCGATCGAAATTTCGTGTATCTGGGTCTCGCCATTGGACTGTCGGTCGTCTTGTATTTTGGAGGCGTGCTTTTTTCCGACGTGGTGCGGGTGGTTTTCCTGTTTTACATGCTGCCTATCTGGACTACCATTTTGGGCCGGTTGATTAACGGTGAGACGATAGGTCTTCGAAAACTTGTCGCCATAGCCCTCGCATTATCGGGCTTGTACTTGCTGCTCGGCGGCGGCGGCGACGGCGCCCACGGAAGTGGCGGGGGCTTTGGCATTCCACTGCCGGCCAATATTGGCGACTGGTTTGGTCTGGCGGCAGGAATACTTTGGGCCAGTTCTCTTGTATTGATCCGCCACAATTCGGGAGCAGACCCGGTGGTAAACACAATAGCACCACTCGTATTTGGCACACCAGTTGCCGTTGTGGCGGCTCTGTTGATGTGGGCGCTTGCTCCAGATATCAGTCCCCCCGCACCGACCATGGATAATAGACTTTGGTTCGGGCTGGTATTTGCCGGGATTTTTGGCCTGTTGGTGCTGGTACCTTCAATCTACGGGCAGGTATGGGGTGCCAGAATGGTCCCCTCCTCTACCGCTGCACTGTTGACGATGATCGAACTTATTACGGCATCGGTGAGCGCCTATTTATTGATTGGTACATCGCTTGGCCCAATGGCCTTGGCTGGTGGCGTGTTGATAGCGTGCGCGGCCGTGTTGGATCTGACAGCACCGATCGGAGAAAACGAATAATATAGTCGTTGAATAAAGAGATTGTTGCTGTGTGCTCTCCAACGACACGTTGAGTTCGCCTTGCATTATCTGGCAAAATATCCTGCCCGGTCTGGACACAGAACAGCGTTGACCGGGCAGGATTGCTTCTTGAATCTGCACATCGCATGGATGGCAATTATTCAAAAGCGTCGGTGGGCAAAGTGGGGTCTCCAGTCACCGACCAGTGCGTCATAAACAAAGGTGAATTGACGATGTGTGCCATAATGCACACTCTGGATTCCATTGTGGAAAACTCTTCGCGCTCCTCATTTCGGTCTATGTTGGTACGGCTAATTCAGCTGAAGAATTCTAATGCGCTTTTTTTCCGTTGTTTTGGACGACACGGCATAGTCGACATAGGATTGCAGATCGGTCAAACAGACCAATTGCGGGTCGTCATCACAAAGCGTAAGTCCAGAATTTTCAGCCTCTGCGTATTTGCGATCTTCCTGTTCGGCATAGGGCTTAATCAATTCGATGCTCTTTTTGTCCCCCGACAACTTCGCCAAAGCATATAGATATTCTCGCGAAGTTCCGTCTTTTACCGATGCTTGAATCACAAAAAGATCTGGCTTCATCATTTTGACAAGCAAGGTGGAATCGCCCTGTTCATCAGGAGCTGCATAGCTATTACCAACTCTCACCAGAGTGACCCGGTCATCCTCACCATCAAACTCATAGGTGATAGATTGAAACGGAAAATCAGCGTCAGCTTCGGATATCAAAGCGACTTGGCTCTTGAAACAACCGCTCAACAAGAGCAGCGCCACCAACGGCAAAACGATTATCAATAAGCTCCTGACATGCATCGAAATCTCCCAACCCATACGCCGTCACTCGATAAACGAGCATAATTATCTAAGCCGCACATTGCGGCGGTTGCATGTTCAATAGCGGTAGGGCATTGAAACCTCGACAAAGGTGATCGCGTGTTGTCGGCGACCGTGCATCGGGCCCATCAGATGCTCATGCTGCAGTTTCACATTGCATCGATCAGACAAGTAAAGTGGGTCAAAGCGGCTTCCCCGAGACCCAAACAGAAAGGCAATCCATCCCATGACGACCAAAGCTGCCGTTTATCGCGGCGATAAAACTTTCAGTGTTGACGACGTGCAAGTCTCAGCACCCGATGCCAATGATGTTCAAGTCAAAGTTGCCTATTGCGGCATTTGTGGAACCGATCTGCACATATATTTGGGTCATATGGATGCTCGCGTCGGTTTCGAACGCACAATTGGCCACGAAATGTCCGGTGTCATATCTGCTGTTGGCGAAGGAGTTAGCGGCCTGGAAATTGGACAGAATGTCGTGGTCAGACCGTTGGATCATTGTGGAGATTGCCCCGCTTGCGACGCTGGTCACGAACACGTTTGTCACAATCTTAAATTTATCGTAACTACCCAGCTACCCCAACCTGATGCTTTTATAGACGGCCCATCAGACGGGTCTGAGGTTGAGGATGAGCTGATCAGGCGCGGTTTTCAAGGTTTTCAGGATGTCCCAACCTTGTTTTCGCGCCGTTTCAATGACCGTTCGTAAAGTGCAGAAATTCTCGGCACCAGCCTCTGTTCGAAAGCTTCCCGAGACCTTTTGTCGAACTTTCGTCATTCTGAGATCACGCTCTGCCTCGTTGTTCGTGTAGGGAACGCGCAGATCATTGAGAAAGAGCAAAACCGCTGCTTTATGCGTTTGGAGTCGCAAAGCGAGATTGTGCCCAATCCGCCGTTTCGGGCGACCCCGCTTCTTGCCTTTCGTTGGGCGCGCGAGAGGCGGTTGGGCCTCGTGGAACGCGATAGCACGCTCGCAACAGGCATCAAATCGCCGCTCGATATCCGTGATTGCCTCCGGGCTGACCGCGCTCCGATTTTGGATTCGCGCGACATGCGTGAGCTTCAGTGCGTCGAGCAGAATGGCTTTCATGTCCGGCACCCAAGCTTCTTTTTCATATTCGGTCAATGCCTCCAATTCGCGGGAGATGTGGGCATTGCACAATCCATGGGTCACATTTTCCACTGCCCAGTTGGAAGAGAAACAGTCATGCACTGCCGTTCCCGCCAGTTCTGGTGGCACTTCACCTCGCGCAGTTCCGAGCCGAAGGTGGCTTAGAGCGGTGGAGCATAGCATATGAAGCCAGCGCGTTCTGCCACCAATCCTGAACCCCGTTTCATCCAGATGCTTCACTGCCGTTTGAGGCCCGGACAGCAGGTTCTTCACCGCCTCAGCTAAACAGAGCATCTGCTCGGCCTTTTTGGCAACCAGACTGGAAAGGGTTGCCGATGTGATTGTGACCCCGAAAATGTCCGCAAAAACCTGCGCCAGGCGATTTTGGGGAATGCAGTGCTGCGTCTGTAAATAGGCGGCCAACGCCCCTATTTCATCGCCGTACTGGGCGGGTGATGTTACCCCTTCAGGAAAATCGGCGCGGGTTTTTGCACCGCAATGCTGGCATTGGCAAATATGCGCACGATGCTCGGTCACATAAAGCGGCGGTGGAGGTTTGAGGCCAAACACCTGTCTGCACGCAGAACCTATGGTATCCTCCGCCGAAAGCGCGGCCTGACAGTTTTGGCATTGGTTCGGAAAATGACTGGTGATCTCGTCTGGGTTCTCAACCTGTTTCAGTGTGTTGCCGGGATGTCCGGGTTGGCCGCCAGGCTTTCGATTTGACTTGCCCCGCTGACTTTTGGTCCGCCGTTTCTTATCGCTAGACGGCTTTGCCAGTCCGTCGCTCGAAGGTGGTTTGCTGCTATTACGACTGTTCGATCCCAGACGACGCTCAAGATCTGAAACACGCTGCCTAAGAACCGCATTATCTTCTCTAAGTTGCTCGTTGTCTTTCCTGAGTTGTTCGTTTTCCTTCAGGAGCCGAGCGTTCACCTCCAAAAGCTGCGCATTTTGTTCTTTGAGTTAGACAACCTGACCCACCAGAGCCATGACCACATCAATCAGTTCTGATTTTGAGAAATCAGCAAGAATTTCAGGTGTCAGATTTTCGAGTTTCATCCTCGCAGTCAAACACCAAAATGAAAAAAGTGGAACCTCAAATATGCGCCATGAATCAAATTGTCGCACCTAATGGCAGCAGAAATAGGGTAGCTGAGTAGTTACAATTTATCGGCATTGATAGCGAAGGGGCATTCCAGGAGAAATGGAACGTTCCCGCTCATACCGTTCATGTACTGCCGCAGGATCTGGACCTTGCACACGCGGCATTGATCGAACCGCTTGCGGTTGCCTGCCACGATGTTAAGCGCGGACGGGTTGTTCCGGGCGAAGACATTCTGGTGATAGGTGGTGGCCCCATTGGCATGCTGGTGGCGCTGGTGGCTCGAAATGCCGGTGGCAATGTTACAATATCTGAAATCAATGAAAACCGTCTCGCCTATGCTGCAAAGTTGGGTTTCAACACCCTCAATCCAAAAATCGACGATGTCGCCAAGGTGATGCACGATACAACCGGTGGCAAAGGTGCCGATGTGGTTTTTGAAGTCTCGGGCAGCCAACCCGGCGTTGATCTGATGACCGAGGCCGCGGCCACTCGCGGTCGAATTGTCATGGTCGCGATACACGCGACAAAACCGACTGTGGATCTGTTCAAGTTCTTCTGGCGCGAGTTGGAAATGGTTGGCGCGCGCGTCTACCACAAGGACGATTATGATGAGGCAATGAAGCTTCTCGACGAAGGTGTGGTTGATTGCGCAAGCTTCATCACAGACATCAAATCGCTCGATGAAATTCAGGGAGCCTTTGAAGCGCTGACAAGCAATCCAAACGCAATGAAATCAATGATACGCATTTCGGAGACCGCAACATGAGCATTATGGATTCATTTGATTTGACCGGAAAAACTGCTCTGGTGACCGGCGCCAAACGCGGCATTGGACGCGGTATGGCCGAAGCACTTGCGTCTGCAGGCGCCGACATTATTGGTGTGAGCGCGTCGATGGACGGCAATGGCGGCGCGGTTGGTGATTCAGTGCGCGCCATGGGAAAAAACTTTTCCGCCTATCAGTGTGATTTTTCAAACCGCGACGCAGTGCGCAGCTTTGCAGCGCAGGTTCTGGCCGATCATCCCACAATCGACATACTGATCAACAATGCCGGAACTATTAAGCGAAAGCCCGCCGCTGATCACGAGGACGAACTTTGGGATGAAGTCATTGAGGTCAATCTATCTGCCCAATTTGTGCTGACCCGCGAAATCGGCAGGAGCATGGTGGAGCGGGGCAGCGGCAAAATCATTTTCACTGCCTCCCTGTTGACCTTTCAGGGCGGTATAACCGTGCCAGGATATGCGGCTTCCAAGGGCGGGGTTGGTCAACTGACCAAAGCATTCGCCAACGAATGGGCGGCCAAAGGCGTTAATGTCAACGCCATTGCACCGGGCTATATCGCGACTGACAATACCCAGGCGCTTCAGGACGACGCGGATCGGTCAAAATCGATTTTGGAGCGCATTCCGGCCGGTCGTTGGGGACGCCCTGAAGATTTCGCAGGACCAGCTGTTTTTCTCGCCTCTTCCGCATCTGACTATGTGTGCGGAGAAATTCTGACCGTCGATGGTGGCTGGATGGGTCGATAAGGCCACAACAAACGGATTATCCATGAGTGAACAATTAGACTTATTGGCCATCGGTGAAGTCATGGCGGAGCTTCGTCGTGACGGCGGCAAAAGCGGTGATGGCGGCGGTTTTCAGGTCGGATTTGCAGGCGACACGTTCAACACCGCAGTCTATTGCGCCCGCGCTTTGGGCGATGACGGGTCGGTTGGTTATTTCACGCGCGTTGGATCAGATCCGCTATCGCAGGACCTGATTTCCATGGCAAGGCAGGAGGGTTTGGATGATTCCTACATTGCGCAGGACACCGATCATCTGATTGGAATCTATGCTGTATCGACCGACGCAACCGGGGAAAGAAGCTTTTCCTATTGGCGTGAGAATTCGGCAGCACGCCAACTGTTTACGCATGACGAAAGCGTCAGTGCCCTGCCCGCTGCCCGGGTCACCTATTTGTCCGGCATCACGCTGGCAATCATCAGCGAGCCGGCACGCCGCAGGTTGATGGACCATCTGGCGGCTCAATCAAGCAGCGGAAGAACTCTGGTGGCATTCGATTCAAACTATCGCCCCCGTCTTTGGCAAGATCAGGCAACCGCCCGCAAGGTGATGGCCGATATGTGGGACATGGCCGACATTGCCCTGCCCTCGATTGATGACGAGATGGAACTATTTGGAGAGACTACCGAACAGGCAGTCATCACTCGCTTTGCAAAAAAGAGCTGGGAGGCATGTGCCATCAAGCGCGGGGTGAAAGGGCCGGTCAGCCTGACGCTTTCGCCAGAGCATGTGCCCGACTTTCCTTCGGCACAAAAAGTCGTCGACACGACCGCCGCGGGAGATAGTTTCAATGCGGGCTATCTAGCGGCCTACTTGCAAGGATCAGATGAAGCAGATTGCCTGAGTGGCGGTCATGCCCTGGCATCCAAGGTGGTTGGAGGTCGCGGCGCGATCATCTCAGAGGTATAATCAACACCCAAAACTCTTTCGACGCAGAAAGATTGAATGATGATCGATCACACAGGCATCAGTGTCACAGATTTTGAAAAAGCCAAGAATTTTTACGACAGGGCATTCGCACCGTTAAATGCTTCACTGCTGTATGTAGTACCCAAGCAATTTACAGATGGTGTGAATGTCGGTGGATATGGCCGAGACAGGCCGACTTTTTGGATTTCTGAAGGCAAACCACAAAACCCGCCACTGCACATTGCCGTGACCGCACAAACGCGCGAACAGGTAGATGCCTTTCACGTCGCCGCACTTGCTGCGGGAGGTGCCGACAACGGCAGTCCCGGCCTGCGCCCCCATTATCATGAAAACTACTACGGTGCATTTGTGCTTGATCCGGACGGAAACAACATTGAAGCAGTGTGCCACGCGCCCCCCGATTAACTCGCGGTGGTACCACTCAACGATAGGCCACCACGGTTCTGCCATTGAATGATTATTCTACAAGTTCCGGATAATCTATGGGGAAGCCTCAACCCACAATTTGTGATCAATATGCACTATTGTTTGATGTTTAGGCTGCTTCAACCGATGGGCATCAGTCCAGACTGTGGTAGAAATAGCCAATCAAGTGGAATGTTCAGGGATTTCTGTGTCCAGACTCAACAAATCACAAATCAGCCGTAAGATCGGTCGGAGAGCGCGAAAGGCCTCATCGTCGCCACGACTGCGCGCGCAGGTCAGAAAATTGCAAAGCAAACTGCGTGAACAGCAACAATTTATTGACAAACTGCCTTTCGATTCCACGATCAAATATCGCGAACGGTTGGGCCGGGAAGAGTTTTTTTACCTGACATTTCGGGCACTCTCCTTCAACCAGATTGATGGGGATTATGTAGAGTTCGGCAGCCATGGAGCCACAACATTTTGTCTGGCTTACCATCAAGCTGCATTACATCGCCACAAGGCCAAGCTTTGGGCGTTTGACTCGTTTCAGGGATTCCCCGAACAGCGAGATGCACTGGATGAACATCCCAAATGGCAAAAAGGGCGCATGTCCACGTCGCTGGATAAATTCCATCAGCTCTGCCGATCGCGCGGCGTACCGCGCTCAGCCTACAAGGTTTTCCCAGGTTATTTCTCTGATGTCCTGCCGAACCTACCGGTGGACGATGCACCCGACAACATTGCGCTCGCCTATGTCGATTGCGATCTCTATTCCAGCACTATGGACGTCCTTGATTTTCTGACCCCGCGTTTCAAACACGGTATGGTAATCGCCTTTGACGATTATTATTGCTGGTCAGATACTCAGGCATCTGGCGAACGCATGGCAATGATGGAATGTTTCGGAAAACTTCAAAAATGGGAACTGATCCCTCATCTGCAATTTGGCTGGCACGGCCTTTCCTTCGTGGTTCAGGAAAAACGGCCGGGCACGACACTCTGGCAGCCTTCGTTCTAAAGCCGTTCAAGAAGCATCAGCAAATAAAAGCATCTGACTGATGTCGCCGGAGCCGAATTGGCTCCGGGACGCATCCGGTATATTAAAGAACTTTTTCCGTTATCCAGATATCCGGCTTACCGATGACGCCAATGTCGTCCATCAAACCCTTCAGATTCGGCAGTGACATGTAACGTTTGACGTCATCCATGCTGGAAAAGTCATGGACAACCGTCAGCCTTGTGGGATCCTCAACGTCCCGCTGAACAGCATCGGCCGACATGTTGAGGTCGCGCTGCAGGTCATAATACTTCCTGTATCCTTCATGCCATGCGTTAAAATCCTTGACTTGATGACGCACAAAAACCCTGAACATTTCTTTCTCCTTCGTGTTTGTTTCGACTGCACGATAGGATTGACACATTCATCGTTCTGCAAATAGAGATGTAAATGGCACATCATTATGCATTTTTGCAGAATGATTATTGGAGACATCAATGTTCGAATGGTCTGACATTCGCACCTTTCTGGCTTTGGCACGGGGAGGATCTGCGCTGACGGCAGCAAAACATCTTAATACAAACCAGACCACAGTCAGTCGTCGCATTGACCGGCTTGAACACGCTTTGAAGTTGCGGTTGTTTGAAAAATCAACCCGCGGTTATACGTTGACCAAAAACGGTGCAGAACTCATCCCGATTGCGGAAAACATGGAGCTGGCGGCCCAACAGATTGATGGACACTCCACCAGACTGGTTCGAGAAATTTCCGGCACCATTCGCTTTTCCGGTCTTGTTGTGACAATGCGCATGTACGGTGTTCCGTTGATGGAGATGTTCCGCAAAGCTTACCCTAATGTTCTGTTCGAATTGGATACCCAGGATCATTTTGTATCACTGGAAAACGGACAGGCAGACATAGCCCTGCGGTCGGCTGACCAAATTGAGGGGGACACGCTGATCGCCCGCAAGATCGACATGCAACCATTTGGCCTCTATTGCGGCAAGGAATACGCCGCCAAGCACGGTAGGCCGCGCAGTCTTAAAGATCTCCCTCGGCACACGATGCTGGATTATGGAGACAATCTAAAGGCCAGTAATTCCTGTATCCGCTGGATGGCCTCTAAGATGCCAGTAGACCGGGTTGTATTTCGGGTTGATTCACCAGCTGGCATGGCGGTCGCATTAAAGGCCGGCGCAGGGGTTGGTCTGCTACCAAGAGTTGTGGGCGAGGATGAAGCCGAATTGGATTTTTGTTTTGGCCATCCAAGTCTCATGCACCCGATTTGGATCGTGGCGTCCAGCCAAAGCTATGCAACGCCGCTTGTTCGGACATTTTTGGACTTTTTTGCGGCAAATTTCAAAAAGGTCAGACGGGTTTTTCCCGACGAAGCAATCGAAACATGAGCCCGATTATGCTCAACTAACTGGCAGACTAGATCGGTGAGCCTATTCGAAGTGTATTGCCATCCAGGTCTTGCAGTTCAAACACCATATGCTCCCACGGCGCTTCGTACGGCGGATCATTGATGACTACATTTTTAGAGATAAGTTCGTCGTAGAGTTTTTTCGCATCAGCAACGTTGACATAGAGTTGAACGCCAGGCGGTCCGTCGCCCTCATGCTCTGAAAGATGAAACTGCACCTGATCCCGAGTCACTTCGACAAATATTGGGTCTCCGTCTCCTGGATCATATTCCCAAGATTTTTGGAATCCCAGCTTGTCGCAATAAAACGTCTCGGCGGCCCTGGCATCTTTGACGCGCAGCATGCTGATAGTGCTATTAAACATTTGATCCCCAACCCAATATCTAAACCTTGCCCAACATTTTAATTGTATCACCAACTCACATTTTGAAAATCAATATTCGCAAATAAACTTCAATCCAATTTGTTGATTTGTAATCAGGCGCTGCTTCGCACGGAATTCATAACAAAACGCAAGTGAAGCAGAGGCAAAGTTCCTCTCAATCATCAGGCACGCCCCATCATATGCCCCAGAATTCAGGGCTGTGCCAGGCTGCTAGGCCGTCAGGCCTTCGGGTTCTTCCAATCCGTTATCACGGCAGCAGGCTGTAACTGTGTTGGCCAGCAGATAGGCAATCGTCATCGGACCCACACCACCAGGCACGGGCGTAATTGCACCCGCCTTTTGACTGGCACTGGCGAAATCCACATCACCAACAAGCTTCATCTTGACGCTGCCGTCTTCCTTCAGGCCTTTTTCCGGCGCTTCAATGCGATTGATGCCCACATCAATGACAGTGGCGCCATCAGCGATCCAGTCTCCGGTGACCATTTCAGCGCGGCCAACGGCTGCAACGACAATATCAGCGCTCCGGCACAGGGTTTCGATTTCCTTAGTGCGGCTATGCGCGATGGTGACGGTGCAGCTGTCTTTCAATAACAGGTTGGCCATCGGTTTACCGACAATATTGGAACGGCCAATCACCACTGCATTCTTGCCGCTCAGGCTTTCGCCTTTCTTTTCGTAGTGATCGCGCAGCATCATCAAACAGCCAAGCGGCGTGCAAGGCACCATCGACTTTTGACCGGTGCCGAGAAGACCCACATTTGAGATATGGAATCCATCGACATCCTTGTGCGGGGCAATGGAATTGATCACCAGATCTTCGTTGATGTGATCCGGTACTGGCAGCTGACATAATATGCCGTGGACTGCAGGATCATTGTTCAGCTGATCGATCAGTGCCAACAGGTCTTCCTGGGATGTTGAAGCATCCAGTTTGTGCTCATAGGAATTCATACCGACTTCCAATGTCTGCTTACCCTTGTTGCGGACATAGACCTGGCTGGCCGGATCTTCTCCAACCAGCACAACGGCGAGACCGGGTACTATTCCGTGATCCTGCTTCAACCGGGCCACATGACCGGCCACCTTTTCACGTACAGTGGCAGCAAACGCCTTGCCATCTATAATTGTTGCACTCATTTTAATCTCCTGATGAACCGAACCCTTCGCCGGGCTTTAAATATTCGCGACGAATGGGGGCAAAGATATCCAACACACGCGCACCGTCCGGTCCACCCTTCATGGTGTGAGGTACATTCGGTGGTGTGCGATAGAAGTCGCCCTTTTTGATTTCAAATTGAATGTCGCCCTGATAACGGGTCGCAGAGCCTTCCAGCACGACGCCCCACTGTTCCTCAGGATGTTGATGCATTTCTCCCATCGCTCCGGGCACGATCGAGACGATCGATAACATCGACAGGTCACCGGCAAATATTTGCGTCGACAAGCCATCGGCCAGTTTTCGCACAATGCCACCTTGCGGATCATCAAGTTGATAGAGTTCCACCTTATTGTCCGCTTCAGACATGATCGTCGCTTCCCTTTGCGATCTGCTCTATTCCTAGAACAGTCCTTCGATAAGGCCATCGTCGTTGAGCATGATGCTTTCTGAAGATGGCACCCTTGGCAGGCCGGGCATTGTCATGATTTCACCACAGACCACCACCACAAATCCGGCCCCCGCCGACAACCGCACCTCGCGGATCGGCACGGAGTGACCATCTGGTGCGCCGCGCAGATTGGGGTCGGTGGAGAAGGAATATTGGGTCTTCGCCATGCAGACCGGAAGATGGCCAAACCCGGCCTCTTCCCATTGTCTGAGCTGATCGCGAACCTTCTTGTCGGCCAGAACCTCCTCGGCCCGGTAGATTTCCTTGGCAATCACCTCGATCTTGTCCATCAGCGGCAGATCATCCCCATAAAGCGTGGCAAAATTGCCTGCATCTTCATCAGCAATCGCTGCTATGCGGGTCGCCAGTTCCTTGGTCCCGGCACTGCCATCAGCCCAGTGCTTGCACAGGATCGCCTCACTGCCGAGGCTCTCCACATAGGACCTACAGGCTTCGATCTCGGCCTCTGTATCCCCGTGGAAATGGTTGATTGCCACAACCGCTGGAACTCCAAACTTGCCGATATTCTCAATGTGACGCCCCAGATTGGCGCAGCCATCCTTGACCGCCTGAACATTCTCACCACCAAGATCCTGTTTCTTCACCCCGCCATTCATCTTCATCGCCCGGATGGTCGCCACAATGACAATCGCGCTGGGCGCAAGACCCGCCTTGCGGCATTTGATGTTGAGAAACTTCTCAGCCCCAAGGTCAGCCCCAAAACCGGCTTCCGTGACCACATAATCAGCCAGCTTCAACGCCGTCTTCGTCGCCACAACCGAATTACAGCCATGAGCGATATTGGCAAACGGGCCACCATGCACAAAGGCCGGATTGTTTTCCAATGTTTGCACAAGGTTTGGCTGCATCGCATCTTTCAGCAATACCGTCATCGCCCCATCGGCCTTCACATCGCGGCAGGTTACCGCCTTGCGCTCTCTTGTATAGCCAATGATGATATTGCCGAGACGTTCCTGCAGGTCTTCAAGGTCATTGGAAAGACACAGGATCGCCATCACTTCTGACGCCACCGTGATGTCAAAACCAGCCTGACGCGGGAAACCATTGGGCACACCGCCCAGCGAGGTGACAATGTCACGCAAAGCCCGGTCATTCATGTCCATCACCCGTTTCCAGGTCACCCGACGGTTATCAATCTCCAGCGCATTGCCCCAGTAAATATGGTTGTCGATCATCGCCGACAGCAGGTTATGGGCAGAGGTAATGGCGTGAAAGTCACCGGTGAAATGCAGGTTCATTTCTTCCATCGGCACCACCTGGGCATAGCCACCGCCGGCCGCTCCACCCTTCATGCCAAAGCACGGGCCAAGCGAGGCTTCGCGGATGCAGATCGCTGCATTCTTGCCAATCGCATTAAGACCATCACCCAGTCCGACCGTTGTCGTCGTCTTGCCTTCACCGGCAGGTGTCGGGTTGATCGCCGTCACAAGAATCAGCTTGCCGTTGGGTTTATCGGCCTGCGCCTGAATAAATTCAGCACTTACCTTCGCCTTGTCATGGCCATAGGGCACTAGATCTTCAGCACCAATGCCGAGCTTTGCTCCAATCTCCTGGATCGGTCTCTTCGTCGCCTCGCGGGCAATCTCAATATCCGTCTTAAACGCCATGCTTGTTCTTTCTGAAAGGTCAAATCAAAAGGAAATGAAAAAAAATCCCGCCAATTGTGCTCAATTGGCAGGATTTACAAGCAAAAATTGCGCCCGAATCAAAACTTTTTGACGGTCTTGTTCAAAACCGCCATTTGATGATCCGGTGACGCCAGGAATATAGTCGGCAAATCACCAGCAGGTATGTTCGTGTCCTGATTATCATCGGGAAGGTAATATGGAACCGAACTATCAGCTTCCTATGGATAGTCAGCCAGTTATCTGGCCCATGCTGGCCACCTCACCCACCTTGCACACTGTATGCTGGAACGTGTGACGGAAGTCACCGAACTCCATCCTCGTGGGATTCTTGATTCATTACATGAGTTCGGGCTCTACATCGAAATCGTCTTCGAATTCTGGCTCTGGCGGTTCTTCGGGGTACCAATCTTCTATAAATGGCAAGCCTCCTGCTTGCAGCGCGACGAGGAATCCGGGAACTTCTGGTGAGGGTGGACCGGGCTGATGAACGTATAAATCGTCACCATGCTTTTTCGCCTGACCTCTGTTTAAAAATCTCATTTCGCCAACTCCTTGTGCATCTTTCAAACTAAACCCTCTGCGGATTGGCTGGAAAACAAGCACGCGAGGACCCGGTTGTCATTTCAAAACCTTTCGGGTGGACAATGGGCAATTAATGGCCCCAGCCATAATTCAAATAAAAGTAGTTGAAAATATCGCATTAAATCCAATGCATTGAATTTGGTCAGCGATAAACGACGTGCACCGCTAAACGTCTATCTGCTCCGGATGCAGATAGCGTTCTTCTTCACTGCTGGCGATCTCTTGAGCAAACCAGACATCTTCCGTCAAAATTCTGGAACCATCTTCCAGCGTAGCCGATGACTGAAACAGATCGCGGCCTTCATCGTCCGTTGCATCTTCGTTCAGGGAAAGTTCGATTTCTGAAACACCCAACTCCTGCAGTGTAAACAATTCACCCTTGTCGACGCGTGCGTTACCATCGTCAATCCAAAGGTTCAGCCCCACGAATTCTTCTTCGGTGATTACATTGTCCGAATTGGAGTCAAATTCTGCAAGTTGCTGATAGCCGTGGTCATAAGTGCCGCCCTGATCTCCAAACAAACGCGTGCCATTCATGTCATTCATCGCATTGCCATCCACATTATTGACCAGCAGCGCATCACCTGTGCCGTCAAGCCATTCAATGGTTTCCAGGTCATCATTGCCATCCATGTCGAAATACACCGTGTCTCCAATGCCGGAAATGTCAGATTTGTCCTTGGCCGTGGTTTCACCAGTGACGTTGATGCGGCCATCACGATTGAGGTCAAGTGCGATCGGAGATACTGCTGTAACAGCTGAAGCAATATCGATCAGTTGATCTGCGAACTGGAGATCAGCGGCTTGTAACAATGTGTCGATACCATCTGGTGACCCGCCACGATTGTCGGTGATCACAAAGGTTCCGTCCTGATTGTCATGAATCGTATAGTCGGCGCGGTTGCCGGTATAGATTACCACGTCGGAACCACCAGCGCCTGGGTCAATAATATCGTCGCCGGGCCCACCTGTTAAGGTATCATCACCTGTGCCGCCAAGAATTGTGTCGCTACCAAACGCGCCATCAAGTGTGTCGCCTCCACTGTCTCCGTCGATATAATCGGCCCCTGATGTACCGGTGTAAATGTTGGAGAAACTGTCACCTAAATATGTTTGTCCCGTAGAATCAGTCTGATCGGTATACTGGATATACTCGATTTCACTCAAAGTGTCGGCGCCCTGGGGAGAACCACCGCGGATATCCGTCAGGGTGAATGTTCCATCGTTGTTGTCAACCAAAGTAAAGTCTGCATTGGCACCATTTGCGACATAAGTGTCCGTACCAGTGCCGCCATCAGCAGTGTCGTTACCTGCGCCCCCACTGATCGTATCGTCACCGTCTTCACCAAAAAGAACGTCGTTGCCGGCACTTGTTCTGGTTTGCACCAATACGCTTGCAACAGCCGAACCATCACCGTCAGCATTGAACGAGTCGTCTGTTTGCCAACTGATGAAAACATCTCCATTCATGGTCAACGCCGCGGTCAGCGGCGGCATGTCAATGTTATCATTTCCTTCGGCATCACTCACACCGATCATCAATTCGCCACCGTCCTTGGAGCCATCTGCATTTAGCATCTGAGCGCGGATCTGACGCAATCCACTGGAGTCTAAATCCGAGTCATCAATCCAAGTCGCAAAGATGCGACCATCATGCAGAGCGACAAATATTGGCGCTGACTGGGCTAGCGCTGATGTGGTATTGATAACAAATTCGGCACCGGCAGTTTGAGCAGCCGTGTTTACCAATGCTGCAACAGCAGCTGAATCTGCACCGTCGACGGCCAGGCTTCCTTCCGACTGCCAGCCAACCAGCACATTGCCGTCTGCTGTGGCAATCGCGGTCAAAGGCGATAGGTCGTTTCCATCAGTGCCGTCAACTGCCCAAGTGCCAATGGCGATTTCGGAACCCTTGGGAGTTCCATCCTTATTAAAAAACTGGCCACGAACCATCATGGTCACATTGTTGCTCGACTCTGCATTGTCATACCAAGCGACAAAAAACTCGCCATTTTCCAGAGCCACAATCACCGGCCCGGACTGATTGCTAGCTATAGTCGTGTTAATAATCGTTTCCGAACCCGCCGTGCTTGTCGCCACCTCCACCAGGACACCTGCAACCGCCGAACCGCTCCCATCAACTGAAATTGAATCGTTGGTCGACCAGGCAACATAGACATTGCCATCAGTCAGTTTTTCGACTGCCACGGGGGGCATGTCACGAAGGTTGTCGCCAGATACCGCGGACATTCCGATGGCCATTTGGGCCCCATTCTTGGTTCCGTCAGCATTCATAAATTGCGCTGAAATCGTCATGGTGCTGTTGTCGCCAGTTCCATTTTCATACCAGACAACTAAAGCGCGACCATCGTCGAGGGTTGTTACGATCGGACCCGTTTGAAAGCCAGCGCCATTGGTATTGATCTGAATTTCTGCACCTGCCGACATGGTGGAAACATCAATAACCGACCCAGAAATTGATGTTTGATCTCCATCATAGCTCTGGTTGTTATCCGTTTGCCAAGCGACGAAAACATTGCCATCGGTCAACCGATCCATCGACAGGGGCGGTGCGTCGAAAATGTTGTTGCCCTCTAGATAGGTTGTGCCAATGACAAATTCTGACCCCACTTTGGTGCCGTTTGGTTGCACGATTTGGCCGCGCAAAATCATCGACGGGTCCGGATTGAGCATTGCACCGTCATACCAGACAACAAGCATAGATCCGTCAGCCAATGCGACTGTAAGCGGTGCGGATTGATCACCCGTAGAATGGGTGTTGGTAAGCGACTGCGAACCTACAGTGTCGCTGGCAACTGTCTGTCGATCACCATAGATGAGATCATCTTCGCTACCGCCATAAATAGTATCCGATCCATCCTGGCCATGCAGAATGTCATTTCCGGCACCACCTAAAACAATGTCGTTGTCGCCCTGGGTATAGACGAAGTCTGCTCCACCCAGCGCGATAATTGTTTCTGAATTTGGCGTACCCTGGATAAGATCAGCTGCAGCTGTTCCAGAAGTCTCCTGATCGGAATTCGTCACCAGGATGGTAATCACTTCCGAATAGGTCAAGCCAGCGGAATCCGTAACTTGAATCGTAACGTTATGGCTGTTCGCATTCTCATAATCCAGCGCGGCACCAGCTTTGACCCGAACTTCATTTCCAACAATTTCAAAGAACCCGGATGGGTCGCTGGTGATCGTATAGGTGAATGTGTCGCCTGGGTCCGCATCTATGGTTGACAGGTTCGCCACAACGGTTCCAACCACGCTGTTTTCAACAACAGAAACAACACTTTGCGGAGTGCTCGGTGAAAAGCCGGGTTCGGATACCTGATTAAGACTCAGATTGTTTCCTCCAACATGATCAGTCACGGACGATGTTTCTGAATCTTCAAACCGCCAGTTCGCGATAAGGTTTGGGGTGCTGGAGGAGAGCGTGGTGTTAACACCGGCAGAAATTTCGGCCAATGATCTCACATCGTCAAAGATGCGAACGTCATTATAGGTTCCCCTAAATTCCTGATCGGTGTTGAAACTACCGTTGGGACTGTCCTGTTCCTGGCCAAAAATCAGGAATCCGCCACCTGCGATCGTCTGGGCTGTCGCAATGCCGGAACCACTTGCAACCGAAATTCCGTCCAGAAAAAGCTCCCAATTTCCGGCCGTGTTGTCCCAAGTCGCCGCAATGGTGTGCTGAGCACCGTCCATCATCTGACTGGCATCCCATGCAACAATATTGATCGCCGAACCGGCAACCTCCAGCGTTACGAAGGGTGTTGGTGATGTTCCAGTGTCATTAGTCACTGAAACTTCCAATTGATCCGTGCCGCCCGAGTGGTAGTTGAATATCGGTGCCACCTCTCCATCTGCCAAAGGAGCATCCAAACTGTACTGCACCTCAACCGTGAATGTACTCAGTCCCCCAAGCAAGGCACCACCATCTGCTGCCAGGAAATAGGCTGCATTGCCGGCATCGGTATTGATCGAAGTTCCGATATTGCCAGATGCCAATATACCGGTAGGTGCGTTGTCATTCTCATCGGCAACAGTGATGTTGAACGATTTTGACGTGGTGAGGCCTCCGGAATCTGTCGATTCTACCGTCACCGCATGCGTATTCGCCGTCTCATAGTCAATTGTCGCACCCGCTTTGACTCGAATTTCATCGCCGACAATCTCAAAAAAGCCTGACGGATCGCTGGTCAAAGCGTAGGTAAAGGTGTCGCCGATATCTACATCGCTGGTGGTCAAAGATGCAACGACGGTTCCGGCACCAGCATTTTCGCTGACCCGTGGTGATGCTTCCGGGTTGGCATAGATAAGTTGATAGACGCCATTGAGATCACCGTCAGCGCCGTTGATGTCGGTCCAGTTGAATACCGCATCGCCGTTGTTGAGTACGGCAAGACGGGGATAGCGTTGTTCGTCCGCGGCGTTGGTAACCACGACATTGTCTTCGATCAAAGTACCGTCGGCCGCATATCGTTCCATGAACACGTCGAAATCGCCATCAGCATTGCTACGCCAGCTGGTAATCCATCCACCGCCGGGAAGACCCTCAACTTGAATATCGGACAGGGCGATTGCACCACCTGCCTCATCAATCGTTACTTCGCCACCTACGGGTGATCCTGCAACATCATAACGTTGAAAATATACCCCCGATCCGTCACCCGCCAGATGATCGTTGGATGTCCAGGCGACAATAAAGCCGCCATCGGACAGCATCGCGATATAGGCAGCTGCCTGATCTCCCAATGTCGTTGTATTTGCCTGGATTTCACCACCAATTTTACCACCGGCCGCATCGAAACGTTGAAACACAATTGCAGTTCCTGCGGCATCGACGTTTTCAGATTGCCAGGCAACCAAATATCCCCCGCCAGGTAAAGCCGCCAAGGCGCCGGCGCTCTGATCACCAAGCGTGGTTGTATTGACTTGTATTTCTGCTGACAATGGCGCGCCAGTTGCATCAAATTTGCGGGTGATGACTGCCATGCCATCCCCATCAACATTTTCTGACCGCCATGTCAGTACAAATCCACCGTCATCGGTGCCTACAATGTCACTTGGAAATTGCTGCCCGAGCGTCGTTGTATTTGCGTTCGCTTCACTACCAACCGTATTGCCTGAGGCATCATATACTTGATAGTGCACACCATATTCGCCAGCGACGCCGCCTTCAGAAAAGTCGAGCCAGGAGATGACAAATCCACCGCCGGTCAATCCTGCAACATCCGACCAAAACTGGTGGTTGTCGTCGTCTGTATTCACACGAAACTCAGTGCCTGTTTTTTCTCCCGCGGAATCAAATCTTTGAGCGTAGATATCCCAATGGCCGTTACCGTCCTGATTCATTGAATACCAGGTCGTGACATAGCCGCCATCCAACATGGCGGCACTGGTGCCCAGGCGCTGGCTGTCAGCTGTGGTCGTGTTGACGATTTCGCTGGAGCCTAAACCCGAAGTGCTGGTCGCATCCAAGTCGTGGGGCGCGTCGTTTACCGGTATGATATTGTAGGAGAACGTGGCTGGATTTGACACGGCTCCCTGATCATCCTGAACCGTGTAGGTGATGTCAGTCACCGGGCCAGTGTAATTAAGTTCTGGTGTAAATCGGATTACGCCAGTCACGGTGTTAACCGTCCATGTGCCTTCGCCCGCAACCACCAGGGGATCGCCGGCAGAGGCCGTGCCACCAATCTGAATTGTTGCCGGATCGAGCGTACCGTCTACGTCGAAGTCGTCGGCCAGAACATTGCGCCCACCGGTCAAATCCTCATTGACGTTGAGAGTTTCATCCCCCGCAACGGGGGCATCGTTAACCGGGGTAATATCTACATGAACCTGCCCGGACTCACTGCCTGCAAGATGCAGACTTTCAACTTCGGCAGACGTTAAGGACCGGTCGAGCAGGTGCACGCTGTCCAGCGCGCCGCCAAAAAAACGGTCCGGGTCACTGTCATAGCGGGCGCCGAGATTCAAATCGGTAATCGGGTCGATTGCATCGCCACCACGAGTTGCGTCGGTCGCCTGTAATATTCCATCCAGGTAGACGGTCGCACCAACGCCAGATTCCACGGTCAATGTGTAGGTGTGCCAATTTCCATCGCCTATGATGGCGCTTGCATCAAATTGAAGCGCAGTATTGTCCAGCGTGTCATCCGTATCACGAATGACAGTTCGCAACTGATTGGGATCGGATCCATGACTGTCTTCATTCAGGAAAACATTGAGACTGTTGGTCGTATTAATATCGCCGTGGCTGTAGATGTACTGGAACAAACTGCCCGTATTGTCATCGATCTTGATTTTGAATGACAAGGTGAATTCATTGTTCAATCCAAAGTCTGAGATGACGATCTGATCATCCAACTCGTCAAAACTCAACGCCGAACCTGTGTCGCCGGCAACTGTCGTTGTCCCACTTACGACACCATCATGACCACCAACCGCATCAACCCCGCCTCCCTCCAACCGCCAATAAGAATTGGTGTCGGTCCAAACCACTGGTGTGGAAACTGCTCCCAGATCATCGCGCACCGTGTAGGTTATATCGGTTACCGAACCGTCATGATCGGCCTCTGGTGTAAAGGTAATTTGCCCGGTCGCCGGATTAATTGTCCAAGTACCCTCTCCAGCGACAACAAGCGGGTCGCCTGCTGACGTTGTACCGGTTATTTGAACGCTTGTTGGGTCAAGCGTACCGTCGATGTCGAAATCATTCGCCAGCACATCAATGACGACGGCGTTGTCTTCCAACGTCACGGCATAGTCTGAAGGCGTGTGCGGTGCATCATTTGTGCCGGTGATGGATACAGAAACCGTTGCGGGACTGCTTGTGGCGCCCAGATCGTCCTGAACGGTATAGGTAATGTCCGTAACAGCTCCATCATAACTTGGTTCCGGTGCGAACAAAATTTCGCCAGTCAGTGTGTTGACTTTCCATTCGCCTTCGCCGGCCACCACAAGCGGGTCACCGGCAGAGGCGGTGCCGGTAATTTGTACTGTTGCCGGATCCAACGTGCCGTCAACATCACTGTCATTGGCAAGCACGTCGATGATGACCATTCCATCCTCGGGAACAGTAACACTATCGGCCACCGCAACGGGCGCATCGTTGACTGCGATAACATCGATGGTTGCATAGACCGGCGTCGACGTGAGGCCCTGATCGTCTTCGAGAACAACCGTAAAGGTTCGGATGCCCGCGGTTGGGTCTTCTGAGGCATTGCGATAGGACAGGCTTTCCAGAATTTCTTCCGCATTGGCCACAGTCAGCGGATCACCCGGACCGGCAAAATTGGTCAACACGAGCTCTCGTGTTGCAGCGGTGTAGACGTAGGAGGCTTGTAGTCCGCTGCCAAGCGTTGTCATGCCGGCATTGTCGCTGGCTAAGGAAAATGTTGGCGAATTCACGGTCAAAACTTCAGATGAGCCGTCGGGAATGGCATCCAATGTCACGGTAATGCTGTAAAGGGAATTTTCAATATCCGTCGGTTGGGTATTCAAACCGGTGATCTTGATACTCGACATACCCTCGGTGAACGTGGTCGCGTAATTGCTGCCACCACTGGTGTTGTCGAGGTCAAGGGACGGCGCAACATTTGCCGCAATTATCGACATGGAGATCGTTGCCGGATTGGAAACTCCTCCTTGATCGTCCTGCACGGTGTAACTTATGTCGGTAACAGCGCCGGAATATGCGGCATCCGGTGTAAAGGTGATTTCTCCCGTTGAAGTGTTGACCGACCAGATTCCCTCTCCCGGCACCACGAGAGAGTCTCCAGGGTCAGTAGTGCCAACTATTTGAACCGTGGCTGGCACAAGGGTCCCGTCAACATCGCTGTCATTGGCCAGAACGTCGATGGTAACTGAAGCGTTTTGGTTGACTGTGTCGCTTTCACCAACCGCGACCGGTACATCGTTGACGCCGAGAATTGCCACAGTCGAAATTGCTGCGGGAGACTGATTGCCATCCATGTCTTGCAGCACGACCACGAATTCGCGGTCAATTTCGGTTGGCTCTTCAGACAGGTTTTCATAAGTCAGACTTTCAAGTGCTTCTTCGACTTGAGCATTCGTCAGGAGGGTCGCTGGTCCACTTTGGTGATTGATCAGCAATTCCCCGGTGGTTGCAGAATAGGAATAAGCGATGGTCAGGCCGCTGGCGAGCAGCGTTGAGCCAGCCGCATCGCTGTCGAGGCTGATGCCGTTGCCATTTATCGACAAAACATCATCAGAGCCGTCATGCATGTTGGAAACAACAACCGATATAAATGACAGCGAACTTTCCGGATCGGCTGACACCACATCGGTATCGGTAATGGAAACCGCCCCACCTCCTTCGGTAAACGATGTGGTATATCCACTGCCTGCTGCGGTATCGTCCAAATCAAGCGACAGCGGATTGTTGACACCAACTATCTGATCCCAATACTCGATCAATTCGATATTGGTCAGCAAATCGTTGCCTTCGGGAGATCCAGGACGGTCGTCTCGCAAATTATAAGTTCCGTCGAGATTGTCGATCAGCGTGAAATCTGCCCGAAATCCATTTGCATAATAGGTATCCGTATCCGCGCCACCGTCGGCAGTGTCATCTCCCATTCCACCAGCAATCAAGTCGCTGTCGTCACCACCGTAGATGAGATCATCGCCACCTTCGCCGCGCAGATTGTCATTGCCTTGCTCACCGGTGATGATGTCATCACCGTCACCTGTTCGGATAATATCGTTGCCGTCACCACCAGAAATATCATCGACTGCGACCTGGGTTGAATCATTGTCGAATACGTCGTCACCGGCTCCAAGTTCGACGGTTGTGCCTGTGTTGAGGCCAAAGATCCGGTCATTGTGATCACTGCCAACAACCCGTTCCACACTGACAAAGGTGTCACCCGCGGCCTCGCCAGTTTGACCACCCGAGGCGCTGTTGGCGTAGGCACCGTCAATGCCAAACGCATCTGCGGCGGTGAGCAGCAAATCGACTCCAGAGGTTGCGTTGATATAGGACGCCGTATCAAATCCACTACCACCGTTGATCAGATCTGCACCCTCGCCGCCGTCGAGCGTGTCGTCACCGTCTTCGCCAAACAGGCTGTCACTGCCCGCCCCACCAGACAAATAGTCGTCCCCCGCACCTGTATGGATTGTATCAGAGCCAAATCCGCCCAGAATAGTATCGATACCAATCGATGCTGCATCATTGTCGAATTGGTCGTCACCATAGCCGAGCGTGGCGCTCATGCCGGTGGCAGTGCCGTAAAACGCGTCGTCGAAATCTGAACCTTCCACCCGTTCAAACGACAAATATGTGTCGCCTGCAGCATCACCTGTTTTGCCGCCAGCGCTGGCTCCCGTATATGCACCGTCAATTCCGCCGGCATCGGCATCTTCAAACAATGCCGTTACACCACTGGTTGCTGAACTAAATGAGACGATATCCACACCGTCACCACCGTCTAGACTGTCGGCCCCGCTGCCGCCATCGATTCTGTCGTCACCATCGCCACCCGAAATGATGTCATCGCCGCTGTCGCCTGAAACAACGTCGGCACCAGCAGTCGACTTGGTCTTGACGATGACGCTGACAACTTCACTGCCATTGCCGCCACCTGTAACATCCGCCCAATCGTCGGTTTCCCAACTGATCATGACGTTGCCATCGATCATCAGCGTCGCAGTCAGGGGTGGCATGTCAATGGCATCATCACCTTCTACAGGATAGCTGCCGACATCCAGTTGCGATCCCGATTGGCTACCATCGCTGTTTAGTATTTGCGCCTTGACCACCATGCCGGAAACATCGTCGAAATCGCCACGCTCGTACCAGGTGGCCAAAATGCGGCCATCGCCCAGTGCAACCAAAACAGGAGCAGAGAGTCTATTCCCTGTCGGATCACTGATCTGCAGGTCGGCACCGACGGAATGAGTGGAGACATCAATCAGATTTGCGACAATGTCTGATCCCAGGGTGTTGTCTTCCAGCCAGGATACAAGCACGTCACCATCGGCATTCTTTACAGCCGTCAGCGGCGGCATGTCGTAAACGGGGTTTCCTTCGATATAGGCGGTACCAATATCGATCTCAGGCCCATCAAGGTCTCCTCCGGCGTCAACAAAACGCCCCTTGAGAGTCATATCGCCATCGTTATCGTTCCAGGCGTCGCCGTAGTAGACAAGGAATACACCACCGTCATCCAGAGCTATGGCTACAGGCGGTGATTGGTGCCCGGTCGCATAATCGTTGATGATCGTTTCCTCACCAGCAATGCCGGTGGTAGGATTGACCAGCACGCCGATAACGGCACTACCGCTACCGTCTACGTTGTCGTCTCCAAAAGATGCCCAGCTGACATAAACGCTGCCAGTTGCCAATGCGACGCTTGTCAATGGAGGCATATCTGTAAAATCGATACCTGTTACGCCGAATGAACCGATGTCGAATTCCGGCGTCGTTACCGTGCCGTCGGGATTGACGATGCGACCATGTACCTGAGCATTGGTTCCACCATCGCGACCTTCATCATACCAAACAACCATGGCGCGACCGTCTTCCATCGCGGTGACCGAGGTGCCGGACTGTGGACCCGCCGAAGTCTGATTGATCTGGAAAGGCAGGCCGGGCCCACCGCCAGACGTATCAACAACCACGCCGAACAGTGCTTCCCCGTCACCATCCTGATCATGTTGACTTTCCGTTACCCAGGTGACCAGGACATCTCCGGTCGCAAGAAGAGTGCTGTTCATCAGGGGCATGTCGTGAAGATCACGCCCTTCAACTTCTATATTGCTGAATTCAAACTGCGAACCGTCAAGCGTGCCGTCTGGATTTACAAATTGCCCCTGAACCCTTGATTGATGGTCGTTGTTCTCTTGCGCCTGATCGTACCAGGTGACCAGCATTCGCCCATCGGCCAGAGCGACTACCGATGGTCCGGACTGGTTTCCGCTCGTGTCGGTATTGATGATGTGCTGGACCGGGTCCACCAAATCGCTGGCCTGACTTTCACGATCGGCAAATATCACATCATCGCCCGCACCACCTTCAATTGTATCGGAACCGTCATGTCCATGAATCGCATCATTGCCACCGTTTCCATAAATAATGTCATCATCGCCAAGGCCGAAAATGAACTCACCCTCTGCTGTGCCAACCAATGTATCAGGGTTTGGGGTTCCAACTATCTGAGTCGGCGTACCGCCGATGAACCCGCTGTCATTGAGCACCGCAATGGTGACGTTTTCAGAATAGGTCAGCCCACCTTCATCGGTCACCTCAATTGTGATTGTGTGGAAAGGATCGGTGGCGAAGTCCATCGACGCACCAGTGGCGACAACCAGTTGGTCTCCAACTATCTCAAAGTTGCCCGACGGGTCACTGGTGGTTGCATAGGTGAAGCTCTCGTTGAAATTGGGATCAACGGCAGACAGGCTGGCAATGAAACTGCCGTCGGGAGCGTTTTGAAAAATCCCGAGAGTCGATTCCGGTGTGATGGTTGTGAAACCAACACCGGGTGCCTGGCCCAAATTCAGATTGTTACCGCCAACCACATCGACGATTTGCGACCCACCTCCCTCGCCAAACTGCCAGTTCGCCACAAGCCCGTCTTCGGTTGAAACCACCGATTCTCCGGCATTTAGAGCGATTTCGGTCGCGGTCCGCAGATCATCGAAAATACGAATATCGTAATATGTGCCAGTAAACACCTGATCAGTCTCAAAACTGCCACCGGCTGTATCCTGATCGATGCCAATGACCAGATTGCCGCCGAAATCCAGACTGCTGCCATTGGCCAGACCAGTGCCGTTGTCCAGCCGGACACCATCGATATACATCTCCCAGACACCGCCAAAACTGGTCCACGCAAAGGAAATCGTGTGTACATTTCCATCCAGCAATGGGCTCGCATCCCAGGATGGAAATGCATTCTGCCCGTCAATTCGTGCCCGAATTTGTGGCGAGCCATTGGGATTGACGATTCGGAAGTCGAACTGTTCTGAAGTTCCGACCAAATAATTTAGCATCGGCAGGTCTGTCAGGCCGGAATAGTCCTGCACTGCAAACTGAGCTTCTACTGTCAGCGTGGTCATACCACCAAACAATGCCGAACTGTCATCGGGCGAGTAATAGGCGGCATTTCCTCCATCGTGATTGATCGAGGTGCCGTTAATACCAATCGCTTCGAGGTCGGTGGGGGCCAGGTTGTCAACTTCGTTGAGCACGTCGATGTTGAAGACCTGGCTGGTAGTTAAACCACCACTGTCCTCGGCTTGCACTGTGACCGAATGAACTTCCTGGATATCATAATCAAACGCCGCACCGGTGGCGACGCGCAACTCATTGCCGACGATTTCGAAAAAGCCTGATGGATCGCTGGTAATCGTAAATGTGTGGGAATCTCCCGCATCCACATCGCTGACCGACAAGGTAGCCACCACGGTGCCATCAGCAGAGGCCTCGCTCAAGCCAACCATCGCTATGGGGGTGCTTGGGGTAAAACCAGACCCGGTTGCCTGGTTTAGTATCAGATCATTCCCGGAGACTGTATCAACAATGTCATCTGTTCCATCCACGCCAAACTGCCAGTTGGCGATCATGTTTGGTGACGACGGAGGTAGAGTAGCGTTGGCGCCTGACTGTATTTCTGCTGGCGTGCGCACATCATCGAACAGGCGTATATCATAGAAGGTCCCGGCAAAGCCCTCGCCGGTTGTCAGTCCTCCACCTGTTGCATCCTGGTCCTTGCCAAAGATGAGGACTCCCCCCGGGTCGAGCACCTCGCCAACTTCGTGCCCGGTCCCACTGGCCACTTCCACGCCATCCATAAAAAAGGACCAGTCGCCGAATGTATTCGACCAGGCAAACGACACCGTGTGTTGAGCCCCGTCCAGTAGTTCGGCAGCGTTCCACGCCACGTGCACATCGCTGGATTTGTTGAGTTCAAAATAGATGTACGGCGAGGGTCCCGACAGGTCGCCAATTGCCAGTTGAATTTCGTCGGACCCGCCACCGGCAAAATAACTAAACAATTCAATAGAGGTAACAGCCGAGGGGTCGTCAATGGCAAACTGAGTTTCGAAGGTAAATTCGGTCAAACCACCAATCAGGGCACTACCATCAGTGGCCTGATAATAGGCAGCATTGCCACCATCCGTGTTGATGGCCGTGCCCGTATTGGCCGCACCGTCTATGTCTGTTGGTGCTTCATTGACGTCATTGACAACAATAGTGAAGGCTTCTGAATAGGTCAGCCCACCTGAATCCGTGACTTCAACTGTAACGTCATAGCTGGTGGAGGTTTCAAAATCAATCGTCGCGCCGGACTTAACAACAATCTGATTGCCGGATATCTCGAAAAAACCGGATGAATCGCTGGTCAACGCATAAGTAAAACTGTCGCCAGTGTCCGGATCAACTGTCGCGATTGTAGTTGCGACGCTGGAAGGAGCTGAGTTTTCGTCAATTCCACCGGCAGCAAAAGTCATGTCGGTGGGGGCGTCATTTGTTGCCTGTACAGTCACAACCGCATCCGTGGGTGGCGATGTCAGGGCGCCTTCATCTTCCAGGACGATTGTGAAACGACGATCCCCCGTGGTTGGCGCGTCGGACAGGTTCTCATATGCCAGTGCTTCAATGGCTTCTTCCACATTGGTGCTGGTCAGCATTGTTCCAGCACCAGCGATATGAGTAACGATTAACTCCCTTGTCGCGGCGGTATAGTTATAGGCAATCTGCAATCCGCTGCCCAAGGTTGAGGAACCGGAACTATCAGCATCGAGGGCAAATGTTGACGTATTAACAGTCAGCAATTCATTGGCACCGTCCAACACCGCGTCGAGTGTGACGATGATCCGTGACAGGCTGTTTTCGGGATCAAGCACCAAAACGTTGGCACTTGCTACTGCCACAGATCCCGCATCCTCGACAAATGTGCTGCTGCTTCCAACTCCACCAACGCCGCTATCGAGGTCGAGCACCGGAGCATCATTTGTATCAGTAATCGACATCGAAACGATCGATGCATTCGATGTGGCACCTGAATCATCGCGAACCGTATAGGAGATGTCGGTTACCGCACCGATATAGTCAGGCTCAGGTGTGAAGGTAATTTCACCGGTAGCTGGATTAACCGTCCAAATTCCTTCCCCAGCGACGACCAACGGATCGCCTGCAAGAGCAGTTCCGGTGATCTGTACACTTGCCGGATCAAGTGTGCCGTCCAAATCAATGTCATTGACCAGAACATCGATCGCGACCGACCCGTCTTCGAGTACGACATCAACGTCATCAGCGGTGATAGGTGTGTCGTTGACCGGTGTGATGGTTACGGAAACCGTTGCCGGATTGGACACCGCACCGCTATCGTCCATGACCGTATAGGTAATGTCGGTGACAGTTCCTGCGTAATCGGCTTCAGGAGAAAAGCTGATCTCACCTGTGGCAATGTTGACACTCCAGGTGCCTTCACCGGCAACTACCAGTGGATCACCTGCCGAGGCCGTACCCGTGATCTGCACAGTCGCCGGGTCCAGCGAACCGTCAATATCGACGTCATTGGCCAGAACATCGATGGCAATTGCCGCATCTTCCAAAACGCTGTCGCTGTCAGCAACAGCATTTGGAGCGTCATTGACCGGTGTGATGAAAACCGACACCGTTGCTGGATTGCTGACAAGTCCACCAACATCCAGCACCGTATAGGTTATATCGCTAACTGCGCCGTCAAAATCTGCTTCCGGTGTAAAAGTGATTTCACCCGTTACCGGATTGATGGTCCAGACACCCTCCCCGGCAACAACAAGCGGATCACCCGCAAGGGCAGTTCCTGTAATCTGTACCGTTGTCGGGTCAATCAGATTGTCGATGTCGCTGTCATTGGCCAGAACATCGATCACGACGGAACCGTCTTCGGCTACAATATCAGCATCATCGGCGGCTACCGGAGCGTCGTTAACCGAAGAGATCGATGCGGAAACCGTTGCCGGGTTGGACACCGCCCCGCTATCGTCCATGACCGTATAGGTGATGTCCGCAACCGTGCCGGTGTAATTCGGTTCTGGAGCAAAGCTGATCTCACCGGTGACAATGTTGATACTCCAGGTGCCTTCACCGGCAACTACCAGTGGATCACCTGCCGAGGCCGTGCCCGTGATCTGCACAGTCGCCGGATCCAGCGTGCCGTCAATGTCGACGTCATTGGCCAGAACATCGATGGCAATTACCGCATCTTCCAAAACGCTGTCGCTGTCGGCGACCGCATTTGGAGCGTCATTGACCGGTGTGATGGAAACCGACACCGTCGCCGGATTGCTAACAATCCCACCAACATCCAGCACCGTATAGGTTATATCGCTAACTGCGCCGTCAAAATCTGCCTCCGGTGTAAAAGTGATTTCACCCGTTACTGGATTGATGGTCCAGACACCCTCCCCGGCAACAACAAGCGGATCACCCGCAAGGGCAGTTCCTGTAATCTGTACCGTTGTCGGGTCAATCAGATTGTCGATGTCGCTGTCATTGGCCAGAACATCGATCACGACGGAACCGTCTTCAGCTACAATATCAGCATCATCAACGGTAACCGGAGCGTCGTTTGAGGGAACAATCGAAACGGAGATGGTGGCTGGATTGGACAGGACACCACTATTGTCCATGACCGTATAGGTAATGTCGGCAACCGTGCCGGTATAATTCGGTTCAGGAGCAAAACTGATCTCCCCCGTGATGACATTGACGCTCCAGGTACCCTCGCCCGGCACAACCAAAGGATCTCCTGCCAAAGCAGTGCCAGCGATTTGAACCGTGGCGGGATCGAGCCCATCATCCACATCGTTGTCATTGCCCAGCACATTGATCGTCACCGATCCATCTTCAGTTACCGAGTTCACATCGGCACTTGCTACTGGCGCATCGTTGACTGCAGCCACGAACACCAATTTAGACCCAAAAGCCGTCCCGCCATTGCCGTCGTCAATGGTGTAAGTAATTGTATCAACGCCGTTAAAATTCAAATCCGGCATATAGTGGAGCGTGCCGTCAGGGTTGACTGATACAATCCCGTGAACCGCTGTCGGGCCGGTAACTGATAACACATCTCCGTCGATATCGCTGGCATATGAAAGGACGTCCAGGCTAATCGCGGCAGTATCTTCGTCAGTGCTGTCCAATGGTGGTGAACCTGCCACCGGATCGTCGTTTAGCGGGGCTACAATAACATCCAGAGCACCGGAACTCGTGCCTCCGTTACCATCCGACAATTCGTAAGAGATGACGTCGGTGCCGTTATAGTTGGGGTCTGGCGTATAATTCAGACTGCTGTCCGGATTGATAGTTACGGTGCCATTTATCGCAGATGCCGTAGTTACGATCAGGCTGTCGCCTTCCACATCGGAGGCAAAGCTGAGCACATCAATATTGGCCACAAAAGCATCTTCATTGACACCTGCATCTGGCACGGCTCCAGAAACGGGGGCATCATTAGCGGCGGTAATGGTAACCGACACCGAAATCGGGTTGCTGGTCAGTCCGGCATCGTCGCGAACCGTGTAGGTAATATCAGTCACCGGGCCGGTAAAATCGGCTTCCGGGGTGAATGAGATCTCGCCGGTTATCGTATTGACACTCCAAACCCCTTCGCCTGCAACCAGCAGCGGATCACCCGCCAGGGCCGTGCCGGTAATTTGAACTGTGGCTGGGTCAAGCGTGCCATCAATATCAGTGTCATTTGCCAGCGCGTCGATGCTCACAGAGCCATCTTCAAAAACGTTGTCGCTGTCCGCCACTGCAACAGGGGCATCGTTGACCGGCACAATTGAGACCGCCACCGTTGCAGTATTGCTTATCAGGCCACCATCATCTGCCACACTGTAGGTAATGTCTGTTACCGCGCCTGTGTAATCAGTTTCCGGAGTAAATGTGATCTCACCTGTGATGGTGTTGACGCTCCATACTCCCTCCCCTGGAACGATCAATGAGTCGCCTGCCAGGGCCGCTCCGGTAATTTGAACCGTCGTGGGGTCGACGCTGCCATCGAGATCACTGTCATTGGCCAAAACATCAACAACGATCGCACCATCTTCGACGACGCTATCTGAATCGGCACTTGCAACCGGCGCATCATTTACTGGCGTAATGGAAACCGACAATGCGGCAGCATTGCTGGTCAGCCCGTCAACGTCGCGAACTGTGTAACTGATATCTGTAACCGGTCCGGTAAAATTCGTTTCCGGTACAAATGTAATTTCTCCAGTCCCGCCATCGACACTCCAAACCCCCTCACCTGGCACGGTCAAAGGGTCGCCAGCTGCGGCAGTGCCGACTATCTGGACGGTTGTCGGGTCAATCAGGCTGTCCAGATCCGAGTCGTTGGACAGGACATTGAGTGTTACTGATCCGTCTTCAATTGCCGTGCCCGAATTTGCTACAGCAACGGGCGCATCGTTGACCGACGTGATCGATACCGAGATTGCAATCGGATTGCTGGTGGCGCCCGAGTCATCCTGCACGGTATAGCTCACCGGACTAACCGGTCCGTCATAATCCACTTCAGGAACAAAAGTGACCCATCCGGTTGCAGGATCAACGCTCCAGTTGCCCTCCCCCGGCATTGCCAGCGAGTCCCCTGGTGCAGCGGTTCCCACAATGTGCACCGTTGCGGGATCAATCGTACCGTCAATGTCCGTATCGTTGGCCAGTATGTCTATGGATATTGACCCGTCTTCAACGACGATTGCGGAATCGGCGACAGGTCTTGGGGCGTCATTTACGGGAGCGATTGTTACCGTATAACTTCCAATATCTATACCGCCATTCCCATCACTGATCGCGTAAGTTATTGTGTCTGTACCGTTAAAATCCGCAAGTGGACTGTAAGTCAGAGTTTGGTCGGCGTTGATTATCACAAAACCATTGCTGGCGGACGCAGTTGACACAAGCAGAGTGTCGCCATCCACGTCGCTTGCTGCACTAACAACGCCTGTCGCAACTGGCATGTCTTCATTGGTTGCTTGAGCTGCAACCGTTCCAGCCAACGGCGCGTCGTTTACCGGCATGATCGTCATTTCCAACGAGCCCAATGCGCTGTTTCCGGCAGCATCGATAATCGTATAGGTAATTGTGTCGGACCCATTAAAATTGAGGTCCGGCGTATAGCTAAGCGTGCCGTCGTCGTTGACAGTTACACTGCCGTGCTCGGCGGCGGCTCCGGAAACGGAAAGACCATCGCCTTCGGTATCGAACGCCGCCGCCAATACGTCAATATTGCTGGCGACCTGATCCTCTGGCGAGACTATTGTGGGAGGCGTACCGGCAAAGGGCGCCTCGTTTGATGCGCCAGACTCGATCCCTGCAACAGGAATTGCTGAACTGCCACTCCCTGTGGCGGGCAATGAATCTGAAACAGACCCGATAGGCTCATCGGTGTTCAGCTTTATCGGAGGAACAGCAGTTTCAAGCTCGCCAAGCCTGTCATGATCTGGCTCTACACCCTTAGGGGTTTCTACCTGCAAAGCAAACAGATCAGCTGCCTCGAATCCGATTGAGCTTGACGTTCCGTCCTGTCCTGAAGTTCTGGAAATTGCCGCAAGTTGCAAGCCGTCCGAATTGGCGACCTTGTTGCTTTCCCCGTGAGTGCGGGTTGGCATGAACGCTTGTGCGGCAAGAGCCGACTGAGACGCCACTGAATAAAGGATTGCGGCACCAGCTGCGTCACTTTGAGACGATATCGGCGGCACGGCGCGCACCATAGCTTCATTTTTGTCTTGCGCACTGCCATCGCGAACAACCCATTTGAAATGGGTTTTGATCAATTGGCGATCTTTCGAACGTATGCTCACATCAACAGAGTGCGCCTGGCTATCTCCCAGATCCCCGACTACTTTTCCCTCAATGCGCATGCTCGCTACATTGTAGGCCAACCCCAATGGCAGCCCATCAACCGATACGGTTACCCCCTCATCCAGCAGAAGGTCCGCTAAATATCCACCCAGATCCAGACTGACGTCCGCGTCGAAGACATCAAACTGGTCAGGAACGAATTGACTACCTAGTTCAACAATTGGCTCCAGATTTTCCAGGCGAATCTTCCTGACTTCCGAAGACGATTGCCCGTCATTGACAATCAACGATATTTCATCGCGACCGGCGCCATGGTCGGAAGGCCAGTAGGTTAGAGTTGCGTCATCATTGACGGCAACTTCACCGGACCTTGCCCAAGCCTTGGAAACATACAGATTTTCGCTAATTCGATCTGTTACGTGGTCACTTACGTTGATAAGAATTGAGCTTTTGTCTTCCGGCTCTTCGATTTTTCCGACAGCATCAATGCTGGTGTCCTGCGAAATGATATCACCCTCAACGGGAGAAGCTTCCGGCGCTCTGGTGGACATCTGCCCAGCATCATCGATGGCCACTATGAGGTCATCAAAATGGATCTCACGGCAGTTTTCCAAAACATCGTAAGCAAAATTCGACCATAGCAAAGCCGAGCTCCCGGCCGTCAGTTTCCACTCAAAATCAGTTGAAGGACCGGGAACGGTGTATTGCAGTCCAGAGCCGAGATCATGGGACGTCAATTCAAAAATGTTGGTACTATTCTTTGCCAAAAAAACTATACTACTCAGTCAGTTGTCAGGTGCCCCTCAACACCTCGTCGTTTCAGAATGCGCCCATTTTCATTCCGGCTTAAGCATATCTTACGTATGGTTAACTCGACCTTAATTTTGGCTAATGCTTCCTGAGTTTATCTATATTCTTGCATGACAGAGCAGTAGCTGTTTGCGTCAGTCGCAATTCCTCGGCACTATCGAACTCTCGGATTTGAGCGGGGTGGGTTTGGCTGATCGAGTATCGTCAATATGATTTTCGGTCCCGAAACACATTCTTGAAACCCAGCACTCATCTTTCGACACTAGGACAACGTCCTTGAGATTTTATCCCATTGAGATCGTGAGATTGCGCCTTTCCCGGCGATCACCCAATACGTCTCATGATGGGTCAGCACGTCTTCGTATTCCGTTGAAAAACTCGCCTTAATCTCGGCAGTCTTTGCTGATTCAGTTTTCTCATTGATTTGGGAGATTGATTGCCATGATGGGACGACGTCCGGAAGCTCAAGCGGCGCTGTTTTACGAGTTTTGTCTTGAGGAGCACGTTCCGTCTGATCACCTACTACGGTCGATAGACCGGTTTGTTAATTTGTGTGATATTCGCTCTCACCTTTCCCCATTTTACAGTTCAACCGGACGACCCTCTGTTGCCCCTGAGCTTCTGATCCGAATGTTGCTGGTTGGCTATTGCATGGGCATTCGTTCTGAACGACGGCTGTGCGAAGAAGTTCATTTGAACCTGGCCTACCGTTGGTTTTGCCGTTTGGATTTGGCTGATCCTGTTCCCGACCACTCAACCTTTTCCAAGAACCGTCACGGTCGGTTCCGCGATAGCGACCTGTTACGGCATGTGTTTGAGACAGTTGTTGCCCGCTGCATCACAGAGGGTTTGGTCAGTGGCCGGCGTCTGGCTGTCGATGCCAGTTTGATCGAAGCCGATACCAATCGGCAGAACTCCACATCGAAAGAAGAATGGGAACCGAACAAGATTGATCCAGATGACGCGCCGCGTGCTGTGCGTGAATATCTGGAAACACTTGATGATGCAGCTTTTGGTGCTGCCACTGCGGTTCGGCCCAAGTTTACATCCCATTGTGATCCGGCATCCCAATGGACTGCGGCACGCAAAGGGCCTGCCTATTTCGCTTATTCTGCCAACTATATGATCGATACGGACAATGCTGTAATCATTGACGTTGAAGCAACACGGTCTGTTCGCCAGGCTGAAGTGGGTGCCGCGCGTGTTATGATTGATCGTGTGGCACAATCTTACAATTTACACCCAGAACGTTTGATCGCAGACACGGCCTATGGATCTGCAGCTATGCTGGACTGGCTTGTCGAAGGACGCGGTATCGCCCCTCATATTCCCGTCATCGACAAGTCCGGGCGTAAAGACGGAACCTTTCAACGGGCCCAGTTCACCTATGATGCTGACGAGGATGCCTATACTTGTCCCGGTGGCAAGAAACTGCGGCAATTCCGGCGAACCTATGCGGTGCCGCGTTCCGGCGTCGATAAACAAGGTATCATGCGCTATCGCGCACGAAAGTCAGACTGCGATACATGTGGATTAAAGGCACAGCGCACCCCAAAGGCACCTCAGCGAAAAGTCTTGCGTTCCATTTACGAACCATCACGCGATGTCGCCCGCAAGATCGCCCAAACAATCGACTATGCAATCTCATGCAAACTGCGCAAGAAGGTCGAGATGTTGTTTGCCCATCTCAAACGCATCTTGAAGTTGGATCGGCTCCGATTACGAGGCCCCTGCGGAGCCAGAGACGAATTCCATCTCGCAGCAACCGCCCAGAACCTTAGAAAACTGGCAAAATTGATCCCGGCGCCAAGCCCAACCCCGTAAAGCAATGCCCAAACAGGATCGCACTGAAATCAAATCAACGAAACCGTCGTTTCTCAGATGAGTTTTTCAACGGAATACTTCGCCAAGCAGAACAAGTCGTCCCGCATCCACGTCAGACTGGCTCAATGGTACCGATCCAAGTAACACCCCCATCCCGGCGCGTGCAGCGGCCAATCCGGATGCAAATGTATCAAACCGCAAATGTGGCACTGGTGTTGTGGCAACCCCAAATTGCGCAGCCCAGGCTTGCCAGCCAGGGCGTGGTCCGGAACAGGCGATGCGAGGCCATTGGGTCCAGTCACCAACAGTTTTCGCCAACTCTGGCGAGGCCATTGGGGCTATGCGTTCAGAATAAAGCGGCAGTTTGTAGGCGTGTGGCCAATCGCCGACGCCATAGCGAATTCTGATCACATCATCCAATGGCACGTCTTGGGTGCCAAGCACCATCGTTTGAATGGCCAATTGTCCTCCGGCAATCTGACTCAATTGGTTAAGTCGTGGCAGCAACCACAGATCAATTACCGATTGGCTTGCCGAAACGGTCAACCGATTTCGTTCGGCCCCGAAAAGCGCCTCTGAACTGTCGCGCACACTTTCCAGCGCAGATTGCACATGCGGCAGCCACGTCTCGCCCTCGACCGTAAGTGTTATTGACCGGGCATTGCGAACAAACAAGTTTGTCCCAAGCAGCTTTTCCAACTGTCCGATGCGCTGGCTGACAGCAGACTGAGTAATTCCGATTTCAGCTGCAGCCAGGGTGAAACTACCACACCGCGCCGCGGCTTCGAAGGCGCGTATCCATTCCAATGGAGGCAGTTTGAACTGGCGGTCTATCATTAGCAATCCGTATGCTCAGGGCGGCAATTCCTAATTTGAGTTTATGACGGAAAATTGGCATTTTGTCCTCAGAAATCAACTTTCCAGGAAATTGCAATGGCTTCTGTTTCACTTGACCCATCAGGGGAGTTTCTTACCCTCGTTACGCCGACCGCCACCTGGCGGTTTCACGCCATTTGGCTACGCGATAATTCAAGCGACCCGGACACCCGTTCGGCCGACAATGGGCAGCGTCTCATCACCCTGCGCGACATTCCCGCTGATACGCGCCTTCAAAGTGCAGATCTGAACGCAGATGGGCTCGAAGTTACTTTCGCACCCGAAGATAAAACAGTTACCTACGATCTTAGCTGGCTGGAAGCCAATGCATATGACATTTTCCCTGCGCGATTGCGCGGATGGACCACTCCGGAGGTCGAAACATGGGATGCCGGACTGATGGCAAACGTGCCAATAGGCAATTTCACGGAACTTGCGCGCGGTGGTGATGCGTTGAACGATTGGCTGGGCAAAGTTACCCGTTACGGCTTTGGCAAGATTACAAATGGTCCGGTTGAAGACGGTGCACTTTTTTCCGTGGTGGATTTATTTGGCCACGTGCGTGAGACGAATTATGGTCGACACTTTGAAGTGCGTACCGAAGTCAACCCAACCAATCTGGCATATACAGGTCTCGGTCTTCAGGCTCACACCGACAATCCTTATCGCGATCCGGTGCCAACGATACAAGTCCTGTACTGTCTTGAAAGCTCGGCTGCCGGTGGTGAGAATATGGTGGTTGATGGATTCGCGGCAGCGCAGCGATTGAGAGAGGAAAACGAAGAATATTGGTAACTACTCAGCTACCCTATTTCTGCTGCCATTAGGTGCGACAATTTGATTCATGGCGCATATTTGAGGTTCCACTTTTTTCATTTTGGTGTTTGACTGCGAGGATGAAACTCGAAAATCTGACACCTGAAATTCTTGCTGATTTCTCAAAATCAGAACTGATTGATGTGGTCATGGCTCTGGTGGGTCAGGTTGTCTAACTCAAAGAACAAAATGCGCAGCTTTTGGAGGTGAACGCTCGGCTCCTGAAGGAAAACGAACAACTCAGGAAAGACAACGAGCAACTTAGAGAAGATAATGCGGTTCTTAGGCAGCGTGTTTCAGATCTTGAGCGTCGTCTGGGATCGAACAGTCGTAATAGCAGCAAACCACCTTCGAGCGACGGACTGGCAAAGCCGTCTAGCGATAAGAAACGGCGGACCAAAAGTCAGCGGGGCAAGTCAAATCGAAAGCCTGGCGGCCAACCCGGACATCCCGGCAACACACTGAAACAGGTTGAGAACCCAGACGAGATCACCAGTCATTTTCCGAACCAATGCCAAAACTGTCAGGCCGCGCTTTCGGCGGAGGATACCATAGGTTCTGCGTGCAGACAGGTGTTTGGCCTCAAACCTCCACCGCCGCTTTATGTGACCGAGCATCGTGCGCATATTTGCCAATGCCAGCATTGCGGTGCAAAAACCCGCGCCGATTTTCCTGAAGGGGTAACATCACCCGCCCAGTACGGCGATGAAATAGGGGCGTTGGCCGCCTATTTACAGACGCAGCACTGCATTCCCCAAAATCGCCTGGCGCAGGTTTTTGCGGACATTTTCGGGGTCACAATCACATCGGCAACCCTTTCCAGTCTGGTTGCCAAAAAGGCCGAGCAGATGCTCTGTTTAGCTGAGGCGGTGAAGAACCTGCTGTCCGGGCCTCAAACGGCAGTGAAGCATCTGGATGAAACGGGGTTCAGGATTGGTGGCAGAACGCGCTGGCTTCATATGCTATGCTCCACCGCTCTAAGCCACCTTCGGCTCGGAACTGCGCGAGGTGAAGTGCCACCAGAACTGGCGGGAACGGCAGTGCATGACTGTTTCTCTTCCAACTGGGCAGTGGAAAATGTGACCCATGGATTGTGCAATGCCCACATCTCCCGCGAATTGGAGGCATTGACCGAATATGAAAAAGAAGCTTGGGTGCCGGACATGAAAGCCATTCTGCTCGACGCACTGAAGCTCACGCATGTCGCGCGAATCCAAAATCGGAGCGCGGTCAGCCCGGAGGCAATCACGGATATCGAGCGGCGATTTGATGCCTGTTGCGAGCGTGCTATCGCGTTCCACGAGGCCCAACCGCCTCTCGCGCGCCCAACGAAAGGCAAGAAGCGGGGTCGCCCGAAACGGCGGATTGGGCACAATCTCGCTTTGCGACTCCAAACGCATAAAGCAGCGGTTTTGCTCTTTCTCAATGATCTGCGCGTTCCCTACACGAACAACGAGGCAGAGCGTGATCTCAGAATGACGAAAGTTCGACAAAAGGTCTCGGGAAGCTTTCGAACAGAGGCTGGTGCCGAGAATTTCTGCACTTTACGAACGGTCATTGAAACGGCGCGAAAACAAGGTTGGGACATCCTGAAAACCTTGAAAACCGCGCCTGATCAGCTCATCCTCAATCTCAGACCCGTCTGATGGGCCGTCTATAAAAGCATCAGGTTGGGGTAGCTGGGTAGTTACAGGCAATCAAACAAACAATCGGTGGAAACGTTAACCAAAATTAACTTTTTCATCGCCGCTCTGTCGCCAAACAGTACCAATATGGATCAGACCCTAGTATTATGACCAATCGGCGGGAACTTACGCGGGAATGTTTTTCAACATTTATCCCATGATCCCGTATACTATTCCGGAAACGGAACAAAATTGTGGGATATGGGATGCCGCGACGGGCGGTCGCAAGTTCCCGAATGTAAGGCGTAGAAAAATGGCAAAACGGGTTAAAAAATCAGCCAAAGAGTCCAGTGACGCACTAAATGCCGTCGAAGAGGCTTTGAAAATCGACTTTGGCCACGAAGCCAATGCCGATGCGGCAGAAGATCCCTATGCATCCGAACCACAGCAGCCAGAATATGATTCCGCCGAAACTCGGACCGCTGTCGCGCCCAGTTCACCCGCCGCTAATGATGAACGCGGATCAGGCAGCGCCAGATTTGCTGCAGCCCTGTCTCGTCGTCCCTCCAACGCCATTTTATGGACTGCCCTATTTGCCAGCATGGGTTGGATCGTAATTGCCCTTTGGGCCGGTTACACCGTATTGGGCGACACACTGATCGACCTAACTGCCTGGACCAAGCTGGGAGCAAATCCGGGTCTTATCTACTTTGTCGCCAGCGTTGCTTTGCCGATCCTGTTTATCTGGGGGTACGCCTTCATGCTAAGGCGCGCCCAGGAACTGAAGCTGGCCGCCCGATCAATGACAGAGGCCGCCTATCGCCTGATTGAACCGGAAAATGATGCGGTAAGTTCTGTCCGCAGTGTTGGCCAGGCCATTCGGGTCGAAGTTAACGCGCTGACCGATGGCATTGAACGCGCCATGGCCCGCGCCAGTGAATTGGAAGGCCTGGTTCACACTGAGGTTTCTTCCCTGGAGAATTCCTATTCAGACAATGAACTACGGATGCGCAGTCTGGTCGAAGAACTGGCAAACGAACGCGAGGCCATTGTCAATCACACCGAGAGGGTTCGTTCATCCATATCTGGTGCCAGTGAAACCCTTCAGGAAGATTTGACTTTATCGGCCCAGCAGATCAGCGAAAACGTGGCCCTTGCCCAGCAGCAATTTAGCGCTGCTTTAGGTGGCACCAATGATGATATGAAGGTCTCTTTGGATGAAGCCAGTTCGGCCCTGCTGGATCAAATTGTCCTTAAAGGACAGGAAATAGGTCAACAAATAGAGAATGTTGGCGGCAATATCGTCGATCAGATTGAATCCACCAGAGACAAAACCGGCACGGTCTTTGATGACATGCGAGCCATGCTGACTGTCGCCGGTGACAGCTTTAATTCGGCTCTGTCAGACAGAACCCAGGACATTGGCACACAGATTGATAATGCGGGCGCTGGCTTGATCGATAAGCTTCAGGCCACTGGCCAATCTGCCACCAGTGCAGTGGAGGACGTCACAGCCTCACTGACTTTTGCTTCAGAATCGCTTTCTGAAACTCTGACAGATCGCGGCAACGCGATCGCAGACCGTATCGATGCAAGTGCTGGAGCGCTGGTGGAATCCATCGCTACTACCGGAACCTCAACAAGCAACCAGCTGGAGATCAAGACTGGGGAACTTGCCGAGCGAATTAACTTTCTGTCGACCGAACTGCAAACCAAGCTCGGAGAGCAATTCTCATCGATCGACGAGAATCTGAATTCAAGCGGCAACACTCTGGTTGAAAAACTTGGCTCCCGTACTGGTGATTTGGCAGCAGTGCTTGCCGAAGGAACGCAGACTGTCGATCAGGCTCTGGAAGAGAAAATCACCAGTTTCGGTCAGGTACTTTCCGGACGTATTGAATCGATGACCAAACAGCTGGGTCAACGCAACAAGTCTTTAGATACCAGCGTCAACAAGATCGAAACCGCTCTGGAAGCGCGAACTCAGCAGATCAACGACACGTTGATTGAACGCTCCCGGGAAATTGCCTCTGCCTTTTCTGAAGGTCAGGCAATTATCAAAACCGACCTGACCAGTCAGCTTGAAGACACCAAGGAAACATTGGATAGCAAAGCGATGGAGCTCGGTCTGTCGCTGGCCGCAAAAGTTGACGAAATCAATCAACTCGTCGATCAGCAGGTCTCGGCTGCCGATAGTCAGTTGAAAATAAGAGCAACCACGGTTCAGGATCAGATAAAAGACACTAACAAACTGTTTGACCAGGGAACCAAGGAACTCGATCAAACATTCTCCACCAAACTCGATGATGTAAAACATCTGGTGGATCAAATGATCAGCTCGGCCGATGGTCAATTGGCTGCACGCGCCCTCAACGTCCAGGACCAGATCAAAGAGACAAGCGAGCTTCTTGATAACAGTTCACTGGAGTTGGGCTTAAATCTGTCCGGCAAAGTCGACGAAATAAACCAAATGGTCGATCAGCTAATTTCATCTGCGGACAGTCAGCTTTCTGCCCGCGCTATGAGCGTTCATGGCCAGATCAAAGAAACCAGCGAACTTCTCGACAATAAGGCACTGGAACTTGGTTTCTCTTTCGCCAGCAAGGTCGACGAGATCGGACAACAAGTCACCGAACAGGTGGATCAGGTTGGAGCGCGATTGGCCGAACAGGCGACGCAGGTTAACGAGCAATTACAAACCAGCCACGCGACCTTGTATGAAAAAGCTGATGATTATGGGCTGACACTGGCTTCGCATATTGCGCGGGCAGAACAAAAAGCCAAAGCCCAAATGGAAAGTACCGGTGAACAACTCACCGAAAAACTGGCCCATATAGACAGTCAACTTTTACAATCCGCCGAAGGCTTGCAAAATCGGGCCAGCAACCTTGGCAATACACTGAGTGGCCAGATTGACGAACTAAACAGCAAGGTTGCTGAACAGGTTGATGCCTCAACCAGTAAACTTGCCCAGCAGGTTGACGCATCGGGCAGCAGGTTGGCTCAGCACGTCGATGCGTCAGGCACCAGACTGGCCGAACATGTAGCAGCATCCAGCAACCGTTTGGCAGAACAAGTTGATACATCCAGCAGCAAGTTGGCAGAACAGGTTGATGCATCCAGCAACAAATTGGCGGAACAGGTCGATGCGTCCAGCAGCAGGTTTACAGAGCAGATTGATGCGTCCAGCAGCAACTTGGTGAATCAAGTTGTCACCTCAGGAAACACTCTGACGGAGCAGCTAAGTTCTTCTGGTAGCAACCTGTTAGGACACGTAAGCGAAGCTCACGGCAAGTTTGCAGCACAGATCGAAAGTGCTGACAGTCAACTCGCCAACCGTGCCCGGGCGATAACTGAATCGATTACCGAAACCACCGAAACACTGGACAACAAGGCTCTGGAGCTCAGCCTGTCGATGGCCGCTCGCGCCGAGGAAATAGAATCCCGCGTCACAGAACGTCTGGCCAGTATCAATGAGACAATTGCCAGAGGGACTGCTGCGGCGGACGAAATGTTGGCCAGTCGAACAGCCGGCATGAAATCCGCCTTCGACGAGCAGATTGGCGTGGTTGACCTCACCCTGGGCGCGCGTGTTGATGCCATAAACGCATCGCTGGATGCAGGTGCCAGCAAGGTCAACGAAGTTCTTGAAGAACGCGCCGGAGAACTCTCCACAGCACTGGACTCGCACTTGAGCAACATATCTTCGACGCTGGTATCTGAAGCGATGAAGGCTGAAAGTGCCATCACCACGTCGATGGCTTCCATGGAAGGCAAGATCGATGCGCAATTGACTGCAGCAGACGCCGCGCTGGCTGCCCGCGCTGATCAGGTGACCACTACCCTCAGCGAGCGCACCGCTGAACTCAACACATCACTGGCGGCGCGTTCGCGTGAATTGAGTCAATTGCTGACCCGCGACACGATGCCGATGTTGCGCAAATTTGAAGCAGACGGTCAGGCGGTTGCCGAAGCCCTTTCCAAATCAACCCAGGACATCACCACAGACCTGGAAGGCAAGCTGGCCTCCAGTTCCCGCCAGCTTAAGGCTTCTGCCGATGAAGCTGCCGGGAAACTGGAAGGCATGCTGGTCGCCTCTAACCAACGTATGGAAACGTCCGCCAACGCCGCTGCTGAAGACCTTGCGTCGCGGTATCTGTCACTGGAAGATCGCACTTCCGAACTGGTCAATCGCCTAACCAGTTCTTCTGAACAATTGTCCAGCGCGGTCAACAATCAGACCGATAGCATTGTTGCAAGTGGCGAATCCGTTACCAAGCAGATTGCAGACATTGCAGAGCATGTTGGCGAACGGATCCGCTCGGAGAGCGCCGCAATGGTCAACACTCTCACCGGCAAATCCAATGAATCCATTGAAGCTCTTGGTGAAACCAATGAGCGGCTGAGCCGAGAGATTGGCGGGCTGCTTGATCGGCTCGGTGAAAGCAACACGGATCTGGCTTCGCTGATATCTCTTGCAGACGAAAATCTGTCCTCCGCGCAAAATTCACTTAGCGCGCGCACGAAGGATTTCCAGCAGGTTGCCGGTCAGGCCTCAGAAGACCTCAACACATCCAGCAACATGATTGAGAGTAACTATCTCGGTCTGAAGGACGTGTCATCGACTGTGTTGGTCGAGATTGCAGAAATTTCCAGTCGGTTTGAAGAACAGAGTTCTTCTCTGAATACAATTTCCAGACTACTCGATGAAACCCAGAGCAATATCGCGGTCAGTCTTGACGACAGACGCGATGCCATTGAAGCGTTGACCAACGGTCTGGTGGCAAAATCCGTCGATCTGGAAGAATTGATGGGTCGATTTGCCAATATGATGGCCGACAGCGTTACCAATGCAGAAGGTCGGGCCCAGAACCTGACACAGGGTTTGGCGGAAAGCGTTGGCTCGGTCGCAACCGAAGCGACAGAACGCTTTGCCGCTGCCACTCAGGAAATGCGCAATACGGCACATACTTTGAGGCAGGATCTCGCCACCACAAGAAACGAGCTCAAGAAGTCGGTCATTGATTTGCCGGATGAAACCAAAGAAAGCACTTCGGCCATGCGTCGGGTTGTCTCCGATCAGATCAAGGCGCTGAAGGACTTGACCGAGATCGTCAACAAATCTTCACGTCTGCAGGATGCCGCACAGAGCAATGTCGCGCCCGCTGCGGCTATTACGACACCGGCGGCTTTGTCTTCGCCCGCTGCAGTTCAGCCCGCACCGCCAACGACAAATAGGCCGGCTCCGCGTCCACCGGTTCCCGTACAACCAACCGCCCAGACCGCACCTATACCGGCTCCAGCAGTCGCCGAACCACAGGTCGCACCCACCCCATCGCCCACGCCTGCCCCACCAACAACGGCGACGGCGGCGCCACAGGTAGATTCTCCGGCTACAACGGCAGCTCCGGTTCTTGAAAGGTCTCCATTGCGTGGCGCAATGAGTTTTGACGCTGGAGCGCGCAGCAATCCTCCTCTGCCAGGAGGAGACGGCTGGGTCAGCGATCTGCTTCGCCGTGCATCCCGTGATGATTCAGCCGACACGGTTCCACGCACCCGCTCAGCTGAAGAAAGCCTGGGCTCACTCTCCAGCGACATTGCAAAGTCAATCGATCACAGTGTGGCTGCTGAACTTTGGGAGCGTTATCAGCAAGGTGAGCGCAATTTGTTCCATCGAGGCCTGTATACGACCCAGGGACAGCAAACCTTCGACGAAATCCATGAAAAATATCGCACTGATGACCGCTTCAAAGTTTCCGTCGACCAATACGTCGCTGATTTTGAACGATTGATTGCCGATGTATCAAAAAACGACAGCGACAATATTATGACCCAAACCTATCTGACTTCAGATACCGGTAAAGTCTACACAATGCTCGCACATGCGGCCAACCGTTTCGGCTGATCCGGCGACATCAGCAATTGCTGCGTATGTCACTTGCAGAGGAATTGGAGATGTCGAGCCGCTGGCAGGCGCAGAGCTAGGTGCGTCGCACAATCCAGGTCACAATGTCTCGCGCAAGCTCATCAAAGGCTGAGTCGAATGCATCGACCAGATCCTCAGGTTTATCACTTATGGAGCGTGCTGTTGATCGGAAAATCCGTGTTTCGCGCACCCGACCTGTCCGGTCTGTAAGCAGCTTGATAGACAGTTCAATGATTGCCACACCATCGGCGACCTCAAATCGACGGACATCGCTCACAAGCTGATAATCAATCACCAGCCCGTCGCCTGGCTTGGCCGTTGCACGCGTTGCTGCTGAGTTCTCAAACGACTCAACAAGTTTGGCCTGTACAAGACGTGGAACCGTATCGGTCCATTGCGCCCCGGCCAGATAGGTGACTATGGTCGGCGTTGGTTTGACAACGATGCGGTCGCTATCGAGCGACTTCAGCGCCGTGGGAACTTTGACCAGTATTTGGGCCCTGCTGCCGCCACGAACCCCACTGAATTGGGTCGGCGCGGAAATGTCGAATGTTTCGCGCGGAGCCTCACCGGGCTTCACCAATGCACAAGATGACAAAGCCATTAATGACGCCGCGACCACAAGCCCACGCTGCCACCCACGACGATGAATCGTCAGGTGGAATCTCTCAGCAGCAACCACTGGAAAAATTCGGTTTTCAGAACCGACTAACCGCATCAATACTTACCCTGTAGCCAGTTTACACATGGAAAATCCCGTTAGCGGCGAACCCGCGTTCCCGACGACTCCCTTACTCTGCTCCCTCCAGCACCGGTTATCAGTGATGAAGGATTGCTTTGTAGATTCCTCATAACACGGTCGAACCGGTTAAGCGACTGGCGGGCGTCACGAATTAACCCCTGTGTGTCCGCCAGGCCACGCTTTGTAAAAGCGTTCACATTCCCAGCGATAGAAGACACCTGCCGGTCAAAATTCACCGCAGTCAGGCGGAATTGCTCCAGGGTCGATTTAACGTCAGCCATCAGACCGTCCGTTACGCCAGAACCCACCAAATCGCTGACCTGAGTGAGAATGTCATCAACACGCCTGGAGGATTCATTTAGCCGGCTGGCCAACTCAGAGGCATCACTTACAATCTGGTCTATATCCTGAGCGCGCGCGCCCAATGGCGTCGTTACTTTGGCTACATCACTGACAATGGTCTGAGCACCTGCTGCAGCGGTCGAGATGTTTTCCACAGCCTCGTTGATTTTTGCTGCATCAATAGCATCCAACAGCTTGGAAACATCACTGCTGGCCTTGCTCAGATCACCAATCAGCATCCGCACTTGAGTTTCATCGACATTGTCAAGAATCTTGCGGGCCTGCGAAGCCACAGCCTGAACATCCGTGATCGTGCTGTTGAGGCGATCGCCTTCGAAAGACGATAACAATTGTTCGGCCCGTTCTGCCGACTTGTTGATATTGGACACTGTGGCTATCACCATTTCGCGGTCAACCGCTGAAACGACGCCATCCACTTTCTCAAGCGTTCCGTTAAGATCACCGGTAAACTGGTTGAGCTGATCGGCAGTATTGTTGATCGTATCAACAACCGCTGCAATCTGGTCGCGCTGCTCTGCCAAAGAGGCAGTAAACGTCTCGACATTTTCAACCGTATTCCTGATAGCTTGCGGCTCAACCGCCGCCAGAATTTCTTCGGCCCGTTTCAAACTGCCATCAAGTTTCTCAGACATTTTCTGGAGCGACACTGCAACGTCCCCAGCACTCTCCATAAATTGCCCGACACCTTCGCTGTTTTGAGCCAGAGCCTGCGAGAATGTCTCCGCATTGTTCAAGGTCCGCGTTACCGTGTCACTATTTGCGGCAATGAAGCTTTCCAGCGTCACCATCAAGCCTTCGGTTCGTGCTGCGATGCTGTTGACCCGCGTCAACAGGTCAGTCAGCGCAGACGGATCACCTGAAATGACAGGAACTTCGCCGCTGTTGTCCACGCCCGGTCCCAGCAATGCTGGAGCCGTGGGGCTGCCACCTTCCAATTGTATGAATGCACCACCAGACAGGCCTCGAATTCCGATCGACGCCCTTGTGTCTGACCGCACCGGTGTCGCCTGATTGATCTTCGAGTGAATAATAACATAGCGTGGGTCTGCGCTATCAAGTGAAAGCCCGCTGACACGACCAACATCGATACCGTTAAACTGAACCAGACTGGCAGGTCCCAAACCACTGACAGAGCCTCTGATCCGGATATCGATGGGCACCAGATTATCACCTTCCCCGTAGCGACCAAACCAATAGATGACCGCGAAAACCGTGACGATTGCGACCAGGGTAAAAAATCCGACAGCGATGTAATTTGCTCTTGTTTCCATAAATCAATTCACTGTGTTGTCTTCAATTAACATGCAGCGCTCGGTGTCAGGCATAATTAGGTCCCAACATTTCGAGCGCGTTTTCCGGTGAAATAGGCTTTGGTCCACGGGTCATCAACGGCAGTCATTTCAGCCAGTGTACCGGTCGTCAGCACCACACCATCACGCAGCACCGCAATGCGATCACAAATGGCATGCAAGCTATCCAGATCGTGGGTGACCATATAGACCGTTAGCCCCAAAGTGTCACGCAGCGATGCAATCAGATCGTCAAATGCGGCAGCCCCGATTGGGTCCAGTCCGGATGTTGGCTCATCCAGAAAAACCAGTTGCGGATCAAGCGCCAATGCGCGTGCCAGGCTGGCTCGTTTGATCATTCCGCCGGACAATTCAGAAGGATATTTATCGGCCGCCTCGGGTCCCAAACCTACCAGATCAATTTTTACGCGCGCCAGTTCATCCATCAGGCTTTGGCTGAGATCGAAATATTCCCGCATCGGTACCTGAATGTTCTCTTTCACCGTGAGCGAGGAAAACAACGCGCCATGTTGAAACAAAACACCCATTCTGCAGTCGATTGAAAGTCGGTCTGCCCCACCGGTGGAATCGTAATCAAGTCCAAACAATTCTATTTTTCCAGCATCTTTCTTGATCAGACTCAGGACTGAGCGCATCAGCACAGATTTGCCAGAACCCGACCCGCCGACAAATCCCAATATCTCACCTCGATACACGTCAAGATTTACACCCTTGAGCACTTTGTGCGTACCAAACGCTACTTCAACATCCCTGATGCGCAGGATTACGTCGCGCGATGCATCTTGATTGATTTGCTGACCAGACTCGGTGGAAGGCTGAACGGTTGTCGGTGTCGCGGTCGATGATGTTGTCATATCAATATCCGATCGCCGCAAAGAACATGGCAAACATGCCATCAACAACGATGACTGCAAATATCGCCCTGACTACCGCTGACGTCGTTCTGCGGCCCAGGGATTCAGCACTGCCTTCAACCTTCAATCCTTCGACGGCAGCCGACAATCCGATTATAACCGCCATCACCGGGGCTTTGATAAATCCGACAAACAGGTGTTTGGTTTCCACCCCCCCCTGTAACGTGGTCAAAAACTGCTCAGGTGTAATTCCAACGTAAATATCACACACCACGATTGCACCCAGGATTCCCGCGAGATCGCTCAACAGCACCAGGATCGGCAGTGCGATAATCAAGGCCACCAGTCTTGGAAAAATCAGCACCCCAACGGCGTTGAGGCCGATCACAGTCAGGGCATCGATCTCCTCGCGCATTTTCATCGTGCCGATTTCGGCGGTGATGGCACTGCCTGTTCGTCCGGCTACCATCACAGCGGTCAAAAGCACACCAATTTCGCGAAAATGCAAAATACCCACCAGATTGACGGTCAGCAATTCCTCACCATAAAACCGCAACTGATAGGCGCCCTGTTGGGCGATGATAGCGCCAATCAAAAACGACATCACCCCGATTACCGGGATCGATCGCAATCCCATTTGATCCAGATGATGCACAATTGAGGTCAGTCGTATTCCGCCCCGGCGGCCAGCTTTCATTTGCGGGCCCCGGATCGATGCCCCGACCAGGTAGAAGGCGTTCATTATATCACGCAACGCTTCCAGAGTTATTTGTCCTAGCCGCTCCAGCATGCGCGAAATCGGATTTCTGGGCAGGCTATTTTCTGGCTGGGATCCCTGTTGGTCCAGCGCAATTACCTGCACCAAACGCGCCCGACGCTGATCCGCATCAAAGTGATGGAATTCAACTGAGTTTTTGTTGGCTGCCAGACGAAGTCGTTCAATCATCCAGGCCCCAGCCGTGTCAAACCCGGCCACAGCAGTACTATCGACTTTCAGATTGCGACAGCCATTCAGATCCAGTTTGCCCAGTTCCTGTTCCACAGCGTTGATGGACCCTATGGTCCAGTCTCCAGAACAATTCATTGTCCAAGCATCTGCCGCCCTCTCAAGCCGAAATGCGGCTGAGTTCCCGGTTCCATTCAAACCGTGCGTTTTCGGAGGGTGATTTAGGTCGGCAGACAACTTACAATCCGTATCCAGGTTGATCGGGATTCAATTCCCGGCAATCAAACACAACCCCGTGTTGCACATCTATATATCAAGTGCACGGGCCATAACAGGGGGGTCGATATTGCCCCCAGACAATGTCGCCAGGACGGTTTTTCCAGCAACATGCAGCTTGCCACTCAACAGAGCGGCCAATGTAACAGCGCCACCCGGTTCAACAACCAATTTCAATTCATGAAAGGCAAAGGCCACAGCGTCCATCGCTTCCTGATCGCTGACCACCAGACCATCCGACAATTGGCCCTGACAAATCGCAAACGACGCTTCGCCCGGCATCTGGGTTAATATCGCATCGCACAAACTGGGTGTATTAACATTGCCGCCCAATCGCTCACCGGCAATGTGAGACCGTCTCTGGTCATCATGACCTTCGGGTTCAACTGGATGAATTTGCACGCTTGGAAAATGATGTTTGGCAGCAATGGTAATTCCAGCCATCAGACCGCCACCCCCTGCGCAAACCAAAAAATGATCTGCCTCCAGTCCCAATTGCTGAAGGTCTCGGCAAGCTTCAAGCCCGACGGTCCCCTGACCGGCAATGACATCGTGGTTCTCATAGGGATGAACGAGTATGGCGCCAGTCTCTTCGGCATGTTTTTGGGTCAACATCTCTCGATCTTCCAGGTAGCGGTCGTATTCGATGATCGTTGCACCGGATCGGGCCGTTCGCTGTTTTTTCAGCAGCGGTGCATCCTCAGGCATGATGATGGTGGCTTGTTGTCCCATCAGACGTGCCGCTTCAGCGATACCCTGAGCATGATTGCCCGATGAACAAGCAACAATTCCTCGCTTGCGCCCTTCATCGCCGGCACGACTAAGTGCATTGTAGGCCCCCCGAAATTTGAAACTTCCGGTCCTCTGCAAACACTCTGCCTTCATAAACACCCTGCCCTCCACACGGTCGTCCAACATACTGTTGGTGATCAGCGGGGTGTGTACGGCGTGGCCTCTTAAATTGTCAGCAGCACTCAATACGTCAGAAAACGTGGGCAAGTTTGACATCAGGGGTTCCCCAGTGTTTCGGATGCGTCTAAATGCGGGTGTGAGAACCTAGAACAATTTGCTTGAAGCCAACAATCCACTGTTTTGGCTTGTAAACACATTTGGAGAATTTGAAATGGATTTAGGCATTAGCGGTCGTAAGGCCATCGTTTGCGCGTCGAGTGAAGGTTTGGGCAAGGGCTGTGCCTTAGCGTTGGCACAGGCAGGCTGCGAAGTGATTGTCAACGCCAGAACACAGGCGACGGTTGATGCCACGGTCGCCGAGATTGCCGCTGCAACGGGGGCAAACGTAACCGGCGTCGCCGCAGATGTTGGCGCCCATGAAGGACAAAAGGCACTTCTTAGCGCCTGCCCTACCCCGGATATCCTGGTCAACAATAATGGTGGTCCACCTCGCCGGTCTTATGCTGAACTAACTCGAGACGACATGATCAACGGTGTGGTTCAAAACATGATCACTCCCATTGAACTCATCCAGTCGGTGGCTGAGGGGATGGCGGAGCGGAACTTTGGTCGTATCGTCAACATCACTTCCTTGTCGGTATTGATGCCAATTGAAGGACTGGACCTGTCGTCCGGCGCCCGTGCCGGGTTGACCGCGTTTCTGGCCGGTGTACGCCCCATTTATGCCAGCCGCAATGTCACCATGAACAATCTGTTGCCTGGCAAAATGGACACCAAGCGCTTGCGTGGCGGTCTTGAGGCCGGGGCCAAAGCAAGTGGCAAGTCGTTTGACGAAGTTGCCCAGGCTCAAAAGGATGAAATTCCAGCCAAACGTTTTGGCACGGCCGAAGAGTTCGGCAACACCTGTGCGTTTCTATGCTCTGGTTATGCGGGCTACATAACCGGCCAGAATATCCTGATGGATGGTGGCCTTTTTCCGCACTCGTTTTAAGTAAGTTTTTTCACAACGCTAATTAACCCAATTCTCCTTTACTTTATCGAAAAGTGTTCCAGCTATTGATTTGCCGGGGCCTTCGCGCTGAAATGACGTTGCGGCAAGGCGGGGAAGTTTGGGTTTGGTTCTGTGTACGCGTTGCAAGAAGTTATATATATATGTCAAATTGTTAGGCGTTTTCTGCAACGCCTGACCATGGCCGTCATACTGTTGACTTTTTTGGCATTTTCCACGATTGGCTCATCACCCGCTCTGGCAAAATCAGCCACCTGCGTTCGCCTGCACAGTCAACTCGCCTCGTTAAATCAGCATTCTCGTGGTTCGACAATTTCCAGTTACACCTCCGCCATCAAAAAGCAGAAGCGGCAGATTTCTTTGGTTAAACGCAGAATGAGAAGCCTGCGCTGCTCTTCCAGCAGCGATTCTCGCACCAGTCATCGTTCCTGCCGGAAGCTGAATTCCAGCCTGCGCGATATGGACAGAAACCTGCGTTCACTGAGAAACCGAGTTGATCGGCAAGCCTCCTCTTCCCGCTCGGGAAAAACTAAAAGACGCATCCAGCGGGCGTTGAAACGCAATCGCTGCGGACAACCGGAACGCCGGGTGGCAAAGCTGGAATCCAAAGGCTTCTTAGGTCGACTGTTCAGCAGCAATAAACGCACCAGCTCTGACGAGCGCCGCGTTCGCAACAAAAGCGGCGACATTCTGGACCAGTTTTTTGCTGCTCCTGCTGATGCTGAAAGAAGACGTCAGGCCAGATTGGATAGGCGCGAATTGCAATTGCAGCGCAAAAGGTCCCGTCAACGGAGATTTTTTTCTCCCGCCAAAGAGCTGAAAAATCACAACACATTCAGAACCGTATGTGTGCGACGCTGTGACGGCTATTATTTCCCGGTCAGTTTTTCAACCGATCATAGCGGCCTGGAACGAGACGCTGCTGCCTGCGCCAACATGTGTCCGGGCACCGATACTGAGCTGTTTACGCACCGCACCAGCACCGAAACGGCCGAACAGATGGTGTCAATTGTCGACGGCACGCTTTATAGCAACTTGGCCAATGCTTTTGCCCACCGGGAAAAATTCGACCCCAAATGCACCTGCAACCACAGCTTGGTGGAACGCAATTACAACATAGATATCCCGGACAGCGTGGCCCAGGAAAAACTGTCCAGTTCGTTCAAGTTTGACAAGCGAACCCCCCTTCCCATCTGGCGCAAGCCCTCACTCCCAACGCAGGCCAAAGCTCCTAACAAGAATCGTGGTCTCGTTCAGAAGCCTGTTCCGCGGGAAAAACGGCAGGTCAGGGTAATCGGCGACGCGTTCTTGGCAACCCAATAACCGGCATCAACTGGCGCATATCCGGACCATGATCCTGCCCAGTCAGCGCCTTGCGCAGTGGCATAAACAATTGCCGTCCTTTGCGCCCGGTTTTTTCTTTCACCGCTGATGTCCAATTTGGCCAGACCTGGTCATCCCACGGCTCTTCCGGCAACAATGCTGCCGCCAGTGCGACAAATTCGGCGTCCTCTGGCTCAATCGGAAGCGCCTCAAACCTGCCCTCTACGATATCCGCCCACTGACTTGCCTGTTGGAAGCGATTAATATTGGGGCGAACAGCAATCCAGAAATCCTCGCCAAGATCAGCCTCGATGGCCCTCAAACGCGGCTCGGCCTGCGCGTAGTCCATCGAATGAAGCAGCTTGTCGTTAAGTCCATCAAGATCTGTTGCCGAAAACTTAGCATTGGATTTGGATACTTTTTCAGGGTCAAAGACATCTGCAAGTATCTCAATGTCGGCACAGGCTTCAACCGGTTGGCCGGTACCTATCAGGGTTGCCAGACTTGCTACAGCCATCGGTTCATAACCAGCCTCGCGTAAGCTGGCGATGGACAGAGCTCCGCTTCGCTTGCTCAGTCCTTCACCTGATGCATCCTGCAGAAGATTGTGATGGCCAAACTCCGGCACTGGCCCACCAACTGCTTCAAATATCGCGATTTGCGCACCGGTATTAGTGATGTGGTCACCGCCACGAATGACATGGCTAACGCCCATTTCAATGTCATCAACCACCGACGGCAACGTGTACAGATAACTGCCATCTTCGCGGATCAATACCGGGTCAGACATTGAAGCCAGATCAACCGTCTGCTCGCCGCGCATCACATCCTGGAATTTCACCTCGGTTCGCTGAGTTTCAAACGGGTTTTCGGCAAAGTTTGGAAGCAGAAAACGCCAATGCGGTTGTCGCCCTTGCGCCTCAAACTCGGTCTTCTCTTCAGCGCTCAACTTCAACGCTGTGCGTTCATAAACCGGAGGCAGACCACGCGCCATCAAACGTTTACGTCGCCGGTCAATCTCATCAGCAGTTTCATAACAGGCATATAACAAGCCTTTTTCGCGAAGATCTTCAGCCACGGCGTCATATTTTGCAAACCGGTCAGACTGTTTTTCCGTCCTATCGGGAACAATACCAAGCCAGGCCAGATCTTCGACAATTCCGGCAGCAAACTCATCAGTCGAACGTTCCCGGTCGGTATCATCCAGGCGAAGTACAAATTGCCCCTCGCCTTTTTTGGCAAACAGCCAGTTATATAGCGCGGTTCGAATATTGCCGATATGCAACCGACCTGTTGGTGATGGCGCGAAACGGACTGTGGGGGGCGTAGATTTTGTCATGAGGGGGCTGTAAATCAGGCAGTCGCAAAACTCAACGGATCAATTGCTCAACCGTCGCTATTCTGCGTTGATAGGTTCGTGAGGCGACGGACATAATGGCAATTGTTGCAAGGCAGAATGCCCCCCAAATACAACAGTTGGGTGCTAAAAGGAATTCCTGCATCAATCAACCAGCCGGTGGCCCCCGGGCCCGCTGCCGACATGAAAACCATCAGCGATATGGTGACCGACCGCAGGCTCCCCAAATGACGGGTTCCATAAACCTCTGGCCAGATCGCACCGAATAGGGTGGACGTCATACCGTAACTGACCCCAAGCAGCAGCATAAAGACGACAATTGTTGGTGGCGCTGTAAATGTTCCAAGCACAAAACAAGACAGACCCAGCGGCAACATAAACATTGGCAATACCCGAACCGCGCTCCAGCGATCCACTGCAAATCCGGTAGCCAGAGCCACAATCACGGTCATCGAAGCCATCAATGCAAACGAACTGTAGTAGAGCGACGGCTGCCAATTGTTGATCTCTATCAAATAGTCCTGATGGAAGAATATTGATGTACCGATAAAGGCGGGAGAAAATACTCCAACTCCGGTCAACCAGAAACACGGGTCCCGCAACATCTCGCCACGAGTCCATTGGCGCCCATGCTCGGTGACTTCGCGAACCTGGCTCTGCGGAATGCGCTCGACACGCATCAGCGCAACGATCAGAGGCAATGCAACCACAATCAGCACCGCACTGGCGATCAACCAGCTTTCCCGCAAGCCAAACATGGCAGCAAGAGCAACAAATATTGTCGGGAATAATGCCTCAGAGAACTGATGACCAATGGCGGCAATGGAAACAGCCTTGCCGCGATTTTCAGCGTACCAGCGGCCCATCGCGGTTATCGCGGTATGGGTCATCATGCCCTGACCAAAAAGCCGCAGCAAAAATATCGCCACAACCAGCATGGCCAGCGAATTTGCAAAGTTCATGGTCACCCCCGCCAAAGCCAGCATCACAATAACCAGGACGCTCGTCACAGCCACAGACAGGATATCCACCAAACGGCCGACAATTGGCAGTACTGCAGCGCTGGCAAGAGTTGCAAACATGTAGACCAGCCCAAAGTCGCCGTGGCTCAGGTTGAAAGCCGCGCGAATTTCCGACCCCCAAATGGAGATGAAAAACGTCTGGCCAAAGCCGGAAAAACCGGCCAGCAAGAATCCACCAAACAACCAACGGGCGTTTTGGCGATAAAATGTCAGCATCAAGAAGATCATCCAAACGAACGCAACGCGCTTCGCTTAGGCCTGTAAACCGCCGTCGGCAAGCCCGGCTGCTGTCAAAGCTTCAATAAAGTCCACCGGTGCCCGTAATCACGGCGCGTGTAGCTTCTTTAGACGTAGACAGAACACCATCCAGCATATCGGATTCGAATCCGATAATGGAATAGCTGTTTGGCGGTTGGGTGCCCGGCTTGAAGGCTTCCATAATCACGCCTCCAGACCCTGCCTGAGCCAACAGGCCGGTTTTGGCGTTGATCGGGTAGAGCTTGATCCCCTCCGGCACGCGAAAATCGATGGCGACACTTTCTGTCAATGCCGTTTGCATGAACTCGACGAAGATAGGAGCGGCCAAACCACCCCCAGTACTGCCCTTGCCCATCGGTTCGGGAGTGTCATAGCCAACGAACACACCGACTACCAGGTCAGGCGAATAACCGACAAACCAGGCGTCCTTTTCTTCGTTTGTCGTGCCGGTCTTGCCGGCAATCGGGACACCCAGACCGGCTACGACCCGAGCCGTTCCGCGCTGAACGACCCCTTCCATCATGGAGGTGATTTGATAGGCAGTCATCGGGTCCAGCACCTGATCGCGATTGTCGATCAGATCAGGTTCCTCCTGACCTTCCCAGCTTGCGGCACGGCAGTCATCGCACACGCGTTGTTCGTGTTTGAAGATCGTGCGACCGTAACGGTCCTGAATTCGGTCGATCAGTGACGGAACAATGCGCTTGCCACCATTGGCAAGAACCGAATAGGCCGACACCATACGCAAAACCGAAGTTTCTCGCGAACCAAGCGAAGATGCCAGACCACGTATCTGCCCGTCATAGATGCCAAAACGCTTCGCGTATTCGGCAATCAGCGGCATGCCCATATCGTTGGCCAATCGCACAGTCATCAGGTTTCTGGACTTTTCAATGCCCAGTCGAAGCGTCGAGGGGCCAGCATATTTGCCACCATAGTTTTTCGGCTCCCAGATACCCAGATTACCGCCCTGATCTTTCTTGAATGGTCCGTCCAGAACCACCGACGAAGGCGTGTATCCGTTGTCGAGTGCAGCGGCATATACAAATGGTTTAAATGCCGAGCCAGGCTGGCGTTTGGCTTGCGTTGCACGATTAAACTGCGATTGTTTGAACGAGAATCCACCCATCATCGACAATACGCGGCCCGTATGCGGGTTCATCGCCACCAAAGCACCCGAAACTTCCGGCACCTGTTCCAGGACAAATCGTCCATCCAGCGAGGACACATGGATAACGTCTCCGGGCTGCATCAGTTCGTCCATCCGGGTGATCTTGGTGCTTTTGCGATTCTTCCCTTTGACCTTAGTCGTCAGCCGGTTGGCCCAAGGTGCATCTTCCAGATAGATTGTCGCTTCATCGCGATCATCAGATAACGCCCGGCTGACAAGGCGTCCGGGACGCAATCCCACACGGGCAAAACTATCACCAACTTCCAAAACAACGGCCTGACGCCATTCGGCAACATCATCCAGTTCATCCAGCTTCACCAACTCGTCGGCCCAGTCTTCGCCCAGTTCAATTTGCGCATAAGGTCCGTGATAACCTTTTTTACGATCATAGCTGATCAAACCGGCTCGCAGGGCAACCCGACCCAGCATCTGCATCTTCGGGTCGACGGTAGTTCGGATTGACAATCCACCTTCATAGAGCGCGTTCTGGCCATAGCGTTCGACAATCTGGCGGCGCACTTCTTCGGAAAAATATTCTGTAGCTTCCAGATAAGAGCCTTGCTTTCGCGGATTGACACTGAGTGGTTTTGCTTTGGCTTCCTCAGCCTCTTCGGCGGTGATGTATCCGTTAATGTTCATCCGGCCGATCACCCAGTTTCGGCGTTCCAGCGCTTTTTCGGTATGACGGAAAGGGTGATAATTGTTCGGCGCTTTCGGCAGGGCTGCCAGATAGGCGACTTCGTGAACGTCCAGATCTCCAACCGACTTGTCGAAATAGGCCAGCGAGGCACCGGCAACGCCATAAGATCCCAATCCGAGAAAAATCTCATTGAGATAGAGCTCCAGAATTTTGTCCTTCGAATAGGCATCCTCAATGCGGAATGCCAGCATCGCTTCTTTGATCTTGCGATCCGCGGTACGGTCGCTGGTCAGCAGAAAGTTCTTGGCGACCTGCTGGGTGATTGTCGAAGCCCCCCTCGCCCGCGCATTGCGACCGCTGATCTTGGCCTCAAAATAGGTGAATGCGGCATTGCCGAGCGCCAGATAGTCAATACCGCCATGTTTGCGGAAGTTTTTGTCTTCGGCAGATATGAACGCCTGTTGCATCAGTGCCGGAATTGCCTGGATAGGCAGATACAGGCGTCGTTCACGGGCATATTCGGCAATCAATGCTCCGTCAGAAGCATGGATACGAGTCGTCACCGGAGGCTCATATTGATTGAGAACCTCATAATCGGGCAGTTCTTTTTCGAGTTCAGCTGAATACAGATAAACTCCGGTCACAAGCGCAATCAGCGCTGCGGTCCCAATTCCAAAAAAATAGCCGAAAAGTTTCAAGAACATGGTGTGGGATTTCCTGCAATTCGTTCGAATGTCATCTTCGCAGATGTAACTTCGCCCAATACTGAAATCACGCTTAAATTGGGTGATTGTAAGGCGTGGCCGTCGGGCAATGGCATTGTGACAAAGCCTGTTGCACAAACATTACCAAAGGTAAACGTCATTTTCGAGCCAACCGTATCTCAAAAAACTCTACAATTGCATCGTAAGTGCGTTGCACGGCCAGAGTTTGCCATTCTTTTGAACGCATCAACTGTTCATCCTCAATATTCGACAAATAACCCAGTTCCAACAAGATTGAGGGAACTTCGGGCGCCTTAAGCACATAAAAATCAGCCGCCCGGTGTGGATTGCGAATCAATTTAATATCATTTTCCAGCCGTCCAACGAGAACACTGGCGAATTGCTTTGAAAAAACTTCGGTCTCTCGCCGTGTCATATCGATGAGAATGTCAGACACACCGGGTTTGGACTCGGGCAATTCCAACCCGGCAATCAGATCTGTTCTGTTTTGCTTTCGGGCCAACAGCCTGGATATGTCGTCAGTCCCCTCCTCCGACAGACTATAGACGGTGGCACCTCGTATATGTTTTTGAGCAAGCGAGTCGGCGTGAATAGACAGGAACAGGTCGGCCTTGGCCTCCCGGGCAATTGTCAAACGATCTGCAAGTCCCAGAAATACATCATCATCGCGGGTGAGTATCACGTCAAAATTCTTGTTTTTGGAGAGCAAGGCCTTCAACCGATTTGCGAAATTGAGCGTGACTGATTTTTCGATGGTTTTCTTGACGCCGCTCGCGCCGCCGTCAATGCCTCCGTGCCCCGGGTCCAGAACGATGGTAAAACGTCGGCGGGTCTTGGCACGATTGCGAACCACATTTTTGGGCTCGACTTCCTTTTTCTTTAAGATCAGCTTGGCGAAATTCTCCTCAGAGGTCGCCATAAAATCGATAAACAGCCGAAAACGCTTGCCTGAATCGACAGTCTTTAATCGGTGACCAACAATCGAAGCGGCTTCAGACAGCTCCAGAATAATTCTCGACCGGCCGTCATCGATATACCCATATCGAAATTTGGAAATCAGCGAACGCGGTAGAAGCTTTGCATCCTTGCCCAGATTGAAAATCGACTGGGACATATCGACAACGATTCGCATCGGTGCGTCCATCAGATGGACTTCGTGGTCGATGACCTGATCAAAATCGACGATGAGGCGTCCGCGCGTTGAATCCCCAACAATTCGGGCAGCAAAGGCAATTGGCAATTGATTGCTGCCCGAGGCAATCGCAAGGTTTGGTACAAAAACCGCAAAACTCGTAGCCCAAAGGATTGATGTCAAAAACATGCAAACCAGAGAAACTCTCGATATTTTAGAGGTATGAGCTAGCATTCAGGCAGAACCAATCATGACGAGACCGATAGAATCGCCGAACCACGGTAAGGTTAAGGTAACTATGGTTAACAGCCTGTAACCATTACCTTCAGAAGATAAAAATGCATACAATTTTGGCGTTTAATTGACCAAAACCAAAATGGCGCTTGTTTTTAAGGCGCTCGGAGCTTACGTTCTGCATACGGCAAACTATTTATAGTCCGATCCAGGCTAAGCATTTCATTTAGAAAGGTTCGTACATCGCGTTACTCAGGACAACCCGTCCAAAAAGTATCGCGCGATAACGCTCTTACTGAAATCTTCGGCCGCAACGATACGACGCAATGCGTTTGTTCGAAATTCAGATTTGCGATGTGCACCAATATTGGGGACCCATCGCGATGCAACAGCCCGCGCAATGACAAAAGCGTATGGGCAGCGTGACAGACACGCAATCGCGGTTGTTTTGAGACCAGATGTTTCAAAGCGACCAAGTTTAGGTAATGACTGGCAATGACGCGGACGAAATCACAAGCGAGTACAGAGACAAAGCGGGTATCATCTACACCGCATGCTGTCCTGTCACGTTCGCTGGGTTTGTTAGGTTCTGCAGAACTTGCACAACTGTATCCCGACGTTTTGAGTCCTCAGGACAGTTGTCGAACCGCCGCCGTGCGACCAGTCTCAGTAATAGACAGATTTTCATCCGACCGCTTTCTCGACGGATCGCCACAGCGCGACTTATCCGATCGATTGTGTATGCGAAGGAAGAAATCTGCGGAAAGCAATTTAAATGCCCAACAACAAGATGCTCATCGACGCGGGCCACCCGGAAGAAACCCGCGTTGTCATGGTACGCGGCAACCGGGTTGACGAATTCGACTTCGAATCGGAACACAAAACCCAGCTTCGCGGCAACATCTATCTGGCAAAAGTAACACGTGTAGAACCCTCCTTGCAGGCGGCTTTTGTAGACTATGGCGGCAACCGCCATGGTTTCCTCGCCTTCAGTGAGATTCATCCAGATTATTATCAAATTCCTGTCGCAGACCGGCAGGCGCTGCTTGATGCAGATGCGGAGGATGCGCGAGAAGCCGCAGCCGCCGAAGCGCTGCAGGACCAGGACGCTGAAGATGCAGAGGAAGCGAAGGAAAAACCCGCCCGCAAGCGTCGTTCCAGACGCCGTGGCAAGTCAGATTCCAGTGCAAAAGCCGATCAATCAGATGCCAGTTCAGAGGACGCTAATTCTGGCGACGCGGGAGAAAAGTCTGAAAAGACTGAGGAAACGTCACAAGATGCCGAAGCAGTAAACGCGGCAGACACCAGCGATTCACCTGAAGAAACAGCACCTGCTGATGAAAAGCCGGCCACAAAAAGAGCCAAAGTCGACGTTTCCGAAGAGTCAGACAGCGGCAAGGACAGCGGCGAGGACAGTAACGAGGACAACGGAGAGGAAAGCGACGACGACGCGTCCTCAATGTCTGCCGACAATGACGGTGATGACGTTGTTTCCGAGCCGGCCAAGCCGAAGAAAAAAACAACTCGCGCTCCGCGCAAGAAAAAATCTGACGTGGTTGCTGAGACAGCCGCCGCCGACGACAACGCCGACGACAACGCCGATGGCAACGGCAACAGCGATGCCACTTCTGACCAGCCAGCACAAACCGCCGAAGATGCTGCAGAAGCAACATCAAAAGAACCACCCAAGCGCCAGCGTCGCAGAACTTCCCGGGTCAAAGCCAAACCGGATTCCGAAGTGGCTGCCGATGAGTCCCCTGTCGAACCTGACAGCAACGCCGATGTGGCCAAAGAATCACAAGAAGCCGACGCAAAAGAAGAAAAGCCCAAACGCCGCCGTACTTCTCGTAAGAAGAAGACTGAGGAAGATGCTGAAGCGCCATCAGTCGAAGCCGCTGATGCAACAGACACAAGTGTGGTGGCTGAAAGCGTTGCGGATTCTTCCGATGCAGCCGAAGACGAAACCGAATCCAAGCCACGCAAGTCCCGCTCACGGTCACGCTCACGCCGCCGCAAACCCAAGGATGATGCCAACGATATTGATGCTTCTGGCGACGCTGAAAATGGCGACGCGGTAGAAGAAATTGGCTCTGAGGATGCGATGGAGGAAGTGCCGGCCCGCCGTGCACCCCGACGTCACTATAAAATTCAGGAAGTCATCAAACGGCGCCAGATCCTGCTTGTCCAGGTCGTCAAAGAAGAACGGGGCAACAAGGGCGCTGCACTTACAACCTATCTTTCCCTGGCCGGTCGTTATTCCGTGTTGATGCCCAACACGGCACGAGGCGGTGGTATTTCTCGCAAGATCACCAATGCTTCGGACCGGAAACGATTGAAGGCCGTCGCAGCCAATCTGGAAGTCCCGCAGGGAATGGGTGTCATTTTGCGCACCGCTGGAGCGTCACGCCAGCCCGAAGACATTCAGCGTGATTTTGAGTATCTGATGCGGCTTTGGGAAAATGTTCGCAGCCTGACGCTGGAATCAACGGCCCCTTATCTCGTCTACGAAGAAGGCAGCCTTATCAAACGGTCCATTCGGGACATGTATGACAAGGACACTGGCGAAATCATGGTCGCTGGGGATGCAGGCTATCGCGAAGCCAAAGATTTCATGACCATGTTGATGCCAAATCACGCCAAAAACGTGAAATTGTATCGTGACCGCATTCCAATGTTTGCCCGGATGGGTGTCGAAGCGCAACTGGACGCCATGTTGCAACCGGAAGTAACGCTGAAATCCGGTGGCTACATCATTATTGACCAGACGGAAGCTCTGGTCGCAATTGACGTAAACTCAGGCCGTTCGACACGTCAGCACTCGGTCGAAGAAACCGCCGTACAGACAAATCTGGAAGCAGCTGATGAAGTTGCCCGTCAACTGCGGCTGCGGGACCTGGCCGGTCTCATCGTCATCGACTTCATCGACATGGAAGACAAGCGCAACATCCGTTCAGTTGAAAAGCGTCTGAAGGAAGCCTTGAAGGAAGACCGTGCCCGCATTCAGGTGGGTCGAATTTCTCATTTCGGGTTGATGGAAATGTCGCGTCAGCGCATTCGCGCCAGCGTTTTGGAATCAACCACCCAGACATGTCCGACATGTGAAGGTCTTGGCCATGTCAGAGCCGCCTCCTCGGTGGCCATATCCGTGCTGCGCACAATTGAAGAACAGTTGAACCGCAATTCGCGCAACAACTTGATCGTCAAGGTCAGCACCGAGACCGCTCTTTATGTGCTCAATAACAAGCGCGACAATCTGGGCGACCTTGAAAGCCGATTTAACGTTTCAATATCAATTGCGACGGACGACAGTCTGGGCAGTACACCATGTGCAATCGAACGGGGTGAAGTTTCCAGCCGCAGAGCATCTCCGGAAGCCGCAGTTCAGCCGGATTCAATTGAATTGACCGAGGAGGATGAAGAAGCCGTAGTTGCCAAGAGTGATGATGACGGGGAAGCCAGTGCCGACGAAGCAGCGCAGGCTGGCGATACAGACGCCGAACAAGCACCAAACAACGAGCAGGAGAAGCCCGCAGGAAGGGTCAAACGAACCCGGCGTACGCGCGCCAAGAAGGCCGAAAGCGATGCAGCCGAAACCACCTCTGATGAAGCATCAGAGGCCCCGGCCGATGCAGCAGCAGAAGCCCAGGATGATGCGGGTTCAGAGCCTGAGAAGCCTGCTAAACCCCGTCGCAAACGCGTATCAAAAAAGGCCGCCGCTGCGGAACAGGATTCAGCAGATTCTGAAATTACAGAAACGGCAGCCCCATCTGTCGCGGCCAGCGATCTGGTTGATGCTGCCACCGATGAAAACGAGCCGCCTGCAAAACCCAAACGACGCACAACCCGACGCAAGAAGACGGAGTCTGCTGCAGCTGTTGGTGGAGAAACCATAACCGCGCAGGAGCCGCAGGCAGCGGTCGAAATGTCTGCATCGGCCGACCCAATTACTGCTGATTCAGAACCCAAAAAAGGCGGTTGGTGGCAAAGAAAGTTTTTCTGACGTATAGCGGTTTGCCATGCGGCGCATGACGGATCAAAATTTTGGGGCGTTGTTTGTGATCAAACGCGCCCCTTTTTTATGCGCTGAAAGGACGGGGTCTTCATGCCCAAGATCGAACTTCTGGAACTGAGTTGTCGCGACCCGAAAGCCCAGTGCGAATTTTATTGTTCGATTCTAGGCATGCACCATTTTGGCAATTTTACGGTCGGTTATGACAATGCCGCTGAAGCCAAAATTCGCTTTGTATCAGTCGAGCAGCCCTATCGGCCAAAGTCCAATGATCTCTATTGGAAAATCGCCTTGGCCGTCCCCAACATCGACCTCGCCTGCCAGCAGTTGCAAAAAAATGGTGTCGATGTGGGGGCACCTCATCAATTCCAAGATGTCGGTTATCTGGCACATTTCACTGACCCGGAAGGCTACACCATTGAATTAATTGATCATTGGTTTGAAGGGCACCGGCCGAAATTGCCTGTCAATTCTGATCTCTTTGGTTGTGGAGCGCATTTCAACCTGTTGACTTTGAGAGCAACCGAAATCGGCCCCATACAGAAGCTTTGCCGAGACATCGGCATGAAACCATTGGCTATTCAAATCGTGAAAGGACGTGGTTTCACACTGCATTTCTTTGCTTTCACATCCGAGCAACCGCCCTGCCCCGATCTGCATGCTGTTGAAAACCGGCCATGGTTATATCAAAGACCGTACACCGTGCTTGAGATTCAGCATGTATCCGATTTGGGCATGGCTTCACAATCACTCTCAGATGGCACCGGATATCGAAATGCCCTGCTGTCCGGTTTAACCGAACCGATCCAACCAAACGGATTGAAGCTTGGTACCTATCCGTCGCCTTGATTGCCTGCTGCGCATTTTTGCTTGCCAATCGGGATATACGATAGCAAAGTTCCACAACTAAAATGTAGATTCTGGCGGGGAGAGATTATGGACGTTAGAGCAGCAGTTGCCTTTGAAGCAGGCAAACCACTTGAAATCGCAACCGTGCAGTTGGAAGGGCCGAAAGCAGGCGAAGTTCTTGTTGAAGTCAAAGCCACGGGCATTTGCCACACCGATGAGTTCACCTTGTCCGGTGCAGATCCTGAAGGCATTTTTCCAGCAATTCTTGGCCATGAAGGCGCTGGCGTCGTCGTTGATGTTGGTCCGGATGTGACATCGCTGAAAAAAGGCGATCACGTAATCCCGCTTTACACACCCGAATGTCGCGAATGCGATTATTGCCTGCACCCGAAAACCAACCTCTGTCAGGCGATCCGCACCACTCAGGGACAGGGGTTAATGCCAGACGGATCCAGCCGCTTTTCCCTCGATGGCAAGCCGATCATGCATTACATGGGCACCTCGACATTTGCCAATTTCACTGTATTGCCGGAAATCGCGCTGGCCAAAGTCCGTGAAGACGCTCCCTTCGACAAGATTTGCTACATCGGGTGCGGTGTCACCACCGGCATTGGTGCGGTCATTAACACTGCGAAAGCTGAACCGGGCTGCAATGCTGTTGTCTTCGGGCTTGGTGGCATCGGTCTCAACGTATTGCAGGGACTGCGTCTGATTGGTGCCAACAAGATCGTTGGCGTCGATATGAATAATTCCAAAAAGGAATGGGGCGAAAAATTCGGCATGACCCATTTCGTCAATCCTTCCGAAGTTGGGGAGGATAATCTGGTCGACCATCTGGTTGAAATTACCGATGGCGGCGCGGACTATTCCTTCGAATGTATCGGTAACACCAAAGTCATGCGTGCTGCACTGGAATGCTGCCATAAGGGCTGGGGTGAATCGATCATTATCGGAGTTGCCGGGGCGGGGCAGGAAATTTCAACCCGTCCTTTTCAACTGGTCACCGGCAGGTCTTGGCGCGGAACAGCATTTGGCGGTGCCCGCGGTCGAACCGACGTTCCAAAAATTGTTGACTGGTATATGGATGGCAAAATCCAGATCGATCCCATGATCACTCATAAAATGCCACTGGAAGACATCAACAAGGCCTTCGATCTGATGCATGAAGGCAAGTCGATCCGGTCAGTTGTCGAGTTTTAAGGTCGATTCAGCTAAGGCAATATCCTTATATCGATGCGCTTGTACCGCATCGATTGCGATACTGATTGCATCTTCATTGGTGCAATCACCGGCGCTTTCGCAGACAACCGAATTCGGCACGACCACTAAAAGCGTGACTTTGCCAAAAGGGTCAAAGGTTGATTCGCGATACCTGTTGCGCCGCAAAAAGTCGCCGGCCACAGACCTGGATAATGCGTCTGCGGAGGAAGACCCTGAAAAGCAGGCAAAAGAAGATGCTACGCAATTGTTGGACGCACAGTTGTTGGGTGCATGGACCCGGGTTTCATCGGTCAACAAAGGCCTTTCCGATGTCATGATCCGGGTGGCCGCAGTTCGCTGTTTACAGCAATTAACTCTCAAGCCACTGAGATTTGAAACAAGTGCGGCGCAGGAATTACCCGACATTGATGCGCTTTTCGGCGATCTGGTGTACTATCGAACCGAAAAAGGTCTGCAGCGTCTGGACATCAATTCCGGGCAAATTCGCCTGATATCTGACCTGACCACCAGAAACTGCAGAACACTCAGCTTGTATGGACCCTGATTGGCGAGAACCTGCGATTACGTATTCGATTTTCAAGGCCGTTGGAAAATTTGCCAAAAGCACGATTTATGATCGAAGAATCTGGATTTTACCTGCGTTGCCCATCGAAGAATGATGAACTTTTCCAAGACAATGATTAAGATATTCGCAGCACTCAGCATTTCCATCACTGTGTGGAGCACAATCGCCGTCGCTCAATCCAGGGATGCGACGGATCAGTCCGCCATTCGGCAATCAGCAATTTTTCTGGAACAGGTAGTTGGCCCCTGGGCGTTGATATTGCCTAAGTGGAATGTGGATCCAACCAGCGATGACTGGAAGACTGCACGGCAATCCTGCCTTGCACCGCTTGCGGCGCAAAATCCCGAGGTCGTAAAAGACGCTGACCCAAAAACACCACCCAAAGACATGCTGTTTGGAAGTCTGGTCTATTACCGCGGAGCAGATGGTCTCCAGCAATATTCCGCAGCGGATAATCAAATCAGAAGCTATCCAAATTTGAGGGTCGGCCGGTCGAATAGTGGTGCACCCGTCTATGAAATAAGCGGCAGTGGTGGCAAAGTCATCATCAATATTGGCAAGATAAACTCCGATTCAGGATCAGCCATTGTAATGGTTCGCGAAAACGCACTGCTGTTACGCTGCAAACAGACTTGACCCCAAAACCCGGCAAAATACATGATCATATTTATCGACGCCGATGCCTGTCCGGTAAAAGAGGAAACGATCAAGGTTGCTGGCCGTTACGATTTACCGGTGAAGATCGTTTCAAACGGGGGCATGCGACCATCCCGCGATCCGATGATCGAAACAATCGTCGTCGCCGCCGGGGCTGATGCAGCTGATGACTGGATCGCCGAGCGATGCAACAAGGACGACATCGTCATCACATCCGACATTCCGCTCGCGGCCCGAATTATCGATGCTCATGGCATTGCACTCGGCCCGACGGGCAAAGTGTTTACCGAAGAAACCATCGGCATGGCACTTGCAGTCCGCGATCTAAAACAGCATTTACGCGAATCGACCCAGAGTCAGACTTATAACCGTGGCTTTGAGCCCCGCGACCGATCCAATTTTCTGCAGGCGCTCGATCGTCTTGTTGTCCAGGCAATCAACCGCCGCAAATCTGATACTTAGGAGCTATTTTCATGGAAACCGTTTCGACCGCCCGCTCATTTGCTGGCACCCAGAGTGTCCACACCCACCAGTCCGAACAGTGTCAGTGCGACATGACGTTTGCAGTTTATATGCCTCCTCAGGCACAAGATGGCCCGGTTCCGGTGCTATGGCATCTCTCCGGTCTAACCTGCAACCACAGCAATGTTATGGACAAGGGAGAATATCGCGCTCATGCGGCAAAGCACGGTATCGCAGTGGTTTGTCCAGACACCAGCCCCCGCGGCGATCAGGTCCCCGATGATGCCGACAATTGGCAGTTCGGATCCGGTGCGGGATTTTATCTCGACGCCATTCGCGAGCCATGGCGAAAAAACTATCGCATGTATTCCTACATTCTCGAAGAATTGCAGGAACTGGTGGTTGGCAATTTCAACATCGATAAGGACCGGCAGGGAATTTTTGGACACTCAATGGGTGGACATGGAGCTCTCACCATGGCTCTGAAGAATCCCGACCTTTACAAGTCCTGCTCAGCCTTTGCGCCAATCGTACAACCGACCACAGCTGACTGGTCATCAGGCGCATTTGAACGCTATCTGGGCGACAATCCCCAAGCCTGGGCCGACTATGACGCGACCCTGTTGGTAGAAAACGGCGCACGATACTCTGAAATTCTGATCGATCAGGGTGCCGCTGACGGATTTTTGGATGACGGCCTTCGCCCATGGATATTCGAAAAGGCATGTAAAGATGCCGGAATACCGCTGACGATGCGCATGCAAGACGGCTACGACCACTCGTATTTCTTCATCTCCACATTCATGCAGGATCATATCAACTGGCACGCAGAACGGCTTTGACGACTATTCGACGGCATCCTCTTGGGCCGCAGCACGTTCTCGCACGAACAGGTAAATGCCCGAGGCAACAATTATGAAGATGCCAAGCCATTTCAGTGCGTCTGGGAAGTCGCCAAACAGGTAGAAACCGATAATGGTGCCGGTGACGATTTCCAGATACTGGAAAGGTGCCAATATGGAGGCACTGGCTAGACGAAAGGCCATGACCACCATCAAATGCCCAACAGTTGCCAGGGCTCCAATCGCAAAGATCAGCACCCAACGGATGCCAAACTCCGGAATCTGTGGTGATGAAAAGTCGTCAACACCAAACACCGTCGCCAGGCTCACAACAATTGCCAGCGTGATGACGCCGCCAATTCCGGCGGCAAATTGCATCGTCATGGCGTTGTCTTTGGATGCCATCTGGCGGGTCAGTATCAAGTAAGTGGCAAACAGAAACGCAGTGCAGATGGGCAGCAGGGAAACTGGTCCAAAGACCGCGTAGCTGGGCTGGACGATCAACATGGCCCCGGCAAATCCAATCACCACGGCGATGCGACGACGCCATCCGACCTTTTCTTTCAATATAACCACCGACAGGATGGTCAAGATGAACGGTTCAGTAAAAAAACGGCCAAAGCATCTGCGATCGGCATATAACGCAAAGTAGCGAAGAAAAGCATCACTGCCATGCTCATCAAGCCACCACGCACCAAATTGACCAGCAATTGGCGGGGGATCAGCGCCTTTACGCCGTAAACAGCCACGATGATCGGCCCTAACAAGCAGGCCTGAACCAGAAAACGCCCAAAAGTGGTTTGACCAGCTGAGACGTCATAGCTTGTGGCCAACACCTTTGCGATACCGTCCATAAGCGGCAGCATCAGCATGGCAAAGATCATCAGCACCATGCCACGTGCAACCGTGCTGTCTGATCGATTATCAGAGCCTGATTCAGGAAGGGCTGGTGTAATTTTCATTGATGCACGATAGGCAGCTTACGGTCGGTCAGCTAGCAAAATCACGCCACGGCTCACTGCAATTCGACATATCGGGGTTGGCAATTCCAGGTGATCGCCGCAATGCAAGTGCAGGCCGCCTTCATGTCGACAAAGCGGGCCACCCGACGCTCTTTGGCATCCTCATCTTCGCCCCAATGGGAAATGTTCCAATCTTCATCCACGTGGGCAATTTTCCAGGCTTCATCAAGATCAATTTCACCCTTGTAGACGGCCATCGCGATGATCGCTGAGCCGGTCAAGGTCGTCACCAGATGGCAGGCAGCCAAGGCCGTCGGATCAACAATCTGCCCGACATGGCCATTGAATGCGGTCATGGCTTCGGCGGGTTGTTCAACAAAAACAATTCCCTGCGCCAACGAAAATCGTGCCCCCAACGCCACATGGCACCAGTCTATCAACGGATCCCAGTGTTCGCGGTGAAGGTCATCCAGTCCGCTTGGGCCGTCAGCCCGGTAGCAAAGCATGTCGGAGCTGGCAAAACGCACGATGTCTTCCTGAACCACCTGCAAGTCACTGGCCACGCCGTCTATCGCGGTGTTGACCAACCGGGTAACCGGCATGGTCAGGGGGTCGATAACATCAATCTGATCGCGCCATTCGGCAGCCATTGTGCGAGCGATTTCAGCGGAGGTGGACCCCAATGGCGATTTGCCCGGCGTTTTGACCGGGCGCTCGTCAAGTTTGACCACATGCAGGCCATCCTCTTCAGCAACCACCACATCTTTGTAGAAACGCTTGGGCAATTGGCTTTTGCGAGACGGTTCAGAAACACGCGTTGGGGTTTCCGGCACATTGTCATCACGTTCGCCAAGAATGTCAGCCATGGGTGTTGCTCCTGCAGCGTGGTCGCATCGTATATGGGATGGCGCCCGGAAATTGAAAGTTCGAAACGCAAAACGTTTCTATCAATTCAATTCGTCTTCCTCAATAAGGCCGTCCGCTTCGTCGAATACAAACAGGTTCCAGCTTTGCACCATGTGCGGCGGCAGGGGTGCAGTTACATCAAGATCAGGCATGCCTTCATCTGGATGAGGAATCTTGATGCGACGGGCATGAAGGTGCAGACGCTTTTGCACTCCTCCGGGAATTTCCCAGTTCTGCACATCGAAATATTTAGGATCCCCAACAATTGGATGACCAATGTGCTGGGCGTGCACGCGCAATTGATGGGTCCGACCAGTATGAGGTTTCATCTCCAGCCAGCACACAGTTCTCGGATTTGAATCAATCACCCGATAAAATGAAACCGCATGATCAGCATGGCGTTCGCCGTGTTTTGCGACGCGCATCCGGTCCCCGTCCTCGGCCTGTTCTTTCACCAGATAGGTGGAAATGCGCCCTTCCCTTTGGCGTGGAATTCCGCGCACCAATGCCCAGTATGTTTTCTCAGTATCACGGTGCCTAAAACTTTTGGTCAGAGCCGCCGCCGCTCCCCGTGTCTTGGCGACAACAAGAACACCGGATGTGTCGCGGTCCAGACGATGGCATAGACGCGGTTTTTGACCACTCTTGTCCCGCAGGCTCTCCAACATCGAATCAACAGACCGGGAAATACCGGAACCACCCTGCACCGCCAGCCCTGACGGCTTGTTAAATACCAGAACCTTTTTGTCTTCGTAGAGCACCATATCCCGCAACACATCCGCGTCATGGCGATCGCGTATTGTATTGGCCGTCATATGGCGAGGCTTGTCGGCCTTGTTGGCATCCAGCGGCGGAATGCGCACCACCTGCCCCGCTTCCAGTCGCGAAGCGGTTTTAACGCGGCCGCCATCAACGCGCACCTGACCAGAGCGCAACAATTTCTGCAATTGGCCAAAACCGACCCCAGGAAAATGAGCCTTGAACCAACGGTCCAGGCGCATGCCGGATTCATCTTCGTCGACTGTTTTTTGGGAAACCCCGGTCAGCGCCATCATCAACCTCAAGCGGAAAGAGTACGAACGAGCCAAAGTCCGACAAAAACGGCCGCGACACAGGCGACCAGCGTGCCCATCGTATAGCTCAATGCATGGGCAAATGCGCCCCGTTCCCACAAATTGGCAATATCTAGAGAAAACGCCGAATAGGTGGTGAAACCGCCGAGCAGTCCGGTTGCAAAAAACAAACGAACTTCCTGACTGCCACCTTTGCGCACAAGCCAGCCGATCAGCAGTCCCATGACCAACGATCCGACAATATTGACGATCATCGTTCCGTAGGGAAATCCGGGGCCGAATTGACGCAACGCCGCGATTCCGACGAGATATCTTCCCGTCGCCCCAAGACCACCACCCAAAAAGACCAATAAAGCATGCAACATGAGAGCGATGTAACCGATTGCGACACAGGACGCCACCGTCCGATCACATATCGAGCGGATCGTAATTACATCAAGATCGGTTTATTTTGATTTTTCGTAACTACTCAGCTACCCTATTTCTGCTGCCATTAGGTGCGACAATTTGATTCATGGCGCATATTTGAGGTTCCACTTTTTTCATTTTGGTGTTTGACTGCGAGGATGAAACTCGAAAATCTGACACCTGAAATTCTTGCTGATTTCTCAAAATCAGAACTGATTGATGTGGTCATGGCTCTGGTGGGTCAGGTTGTCTAACTCAAAGAACAAAATGCGCAGCTTTTGGAGGTGAACGCTCGGCTCCTGAAGGAAAACGAACAACTCAGGAAAGACAACGAGCAACTTAGAGAAGATAATGCGGTTCTTAGGCAGCGTGTTTCAGATCTTGAGCGTCGTCTGGGATCGAACAGTCGTAATAGCAGCAAACCACCTTCGAGCGACGGACTGGCAAAGCCGTCTAGCGATAAGAAACGGCGGACCAAAAGTCAGCGGGGCAAGTCAAATCGAAAGCCTGGCGGCCAACCCGGACATCCCGGCAACACACTGAAACAGGTTGAGAACCCAGACGAGATCACCAGTCATTTTCCGAACCAATGCCAAAACTGTCAGGCCGCGCTTTCGGCGGAGGATACCATAGGTTCTGCGTGCAGACAGGTGTTTGGCCTCAAACCTCCACCGCCGCTTTATGTGACCGAGCATCGTGCGCATATTTGCCAATGCCAGCATTGCGGTGCAAAAACCCGCGCCGATTTTCCTGAAGGGGTAACATCACCCGCCCAGTACGGCGATGAAATAGGGGCGTTGGCCGCCTATTTACAGACGCAGCACTGCATTCCCCAAAATCGCCTGGCGCAGGTTTTTGCGGACATTTTCGGGGTCACAATCACATCGGCAACCCTTTCCAGTCTGGTTGCCAAAAAGGCCGAGCAGATGCTCTGTTTAGCTGAGGCGGTGAAGAACCTGCTGTCCGGGCCTCAAACGGCAGTGAAGCATCTGGATGAAACGGGGTTCAGGATTGGTGGCAGAACGCGCTGGCTTCATATGCTATGCTCCACCGCTCTAAGCCACCTTCGGCTCGGAACTGCGCGAGGTGAAGTGCCACCAGAACTGGCGGGAACGGCAGTGCATGACTGTTTCTCTTCCAACTGGGCAGTGGAAAATGTGACCCATGGATTGTGCAATGCCCACATCTCCCGCGAATTGGAGGCATTGACCGAATATGAAAAAGAAGCTTGGGTGCCGGACATGAAAGCCATTCTGCTCGACGCACTGAAGCTCACGCATGTCGCGCGAATCCAAAATCGGAGCGCGGTCAGCCCGGAGGCAATCACGGATATCGAGCGGCGATTTGATGCCTGTTGCGAGCGTGCTATCGCGTTCCACGAGGCCCAACCGCCTCTCGCGCGCCCAACGAAAGGCAAGAAGCGGGGTCGCCCGAAACGGCGGATTGGGCACAATCTCGCTTTGCGACTCCAAACGCATAAAGCAGCGGTTTTGCTCTTTCTCAATGATCTGCGCGTTCCCTACACGAACAACGAGGCAGAGCGTGATCTCAGAATGACGAAAGTTCGACAAAAGGTCTCGGGAAGCTTTCGAACAGAGGCTGGTGCCGAGAATTTCTGCACTTTACGAACGGTCATTGAAACGGCGCGAAAACAAGGTTGGGACATCCTGAAAACCTTGAAAACCGCGCCTGATCAGCTCATCCTCAACCTCAGACCCGTCTGATGGGCCGTCTATAAAAGCATCAGGTTGGGGTAGCTGGGTAGTTACCAAATTTGTTGTTATGTTCCCGAGATTCTTCACGATAATTCGGTGTCGTCTTCCCCGCTTGCCTGGTTGCGTAAGTAACGACCGCGATTTCATGACCCGAGTGGTACGGATCGCCGAGTTCCGAAAAAAATAATCAATCGCACCCTCAAGCGCAGCGTTTGAGACACCAAAAGACCCGAAAAACAAGGGACAGAAATTTGTCTGACTGCACTCTGGAACCCTGCAGGTCAGAAATGCCAGCTAATCGACGATCAGGGCACCAGACACCGTGTTTACGAACGTACCGGCTTTCCTGTCTGTCATCGAATGGAACGTACCGCCGCCGCTGGCATTTTCATATTTTCCGGTTCCGCCAATCAATGCCCACGTGCCAACCAACGCGCCATCTTTGGACAATCCCTTCGCCGTCCACATATTGTAGTGCTTGTCACCAGACGTGTCGGTGAATACGCAATTACCATGGCCTGAGGCGCTCGGAACCTTGATTTCAATTGCTCCCCAGCACTTGCCGTTCATATTCTCGAATGGGTTGCTGGTGTCGGCACTTTCAAAACTTTCATACGTGCTAACAGTGTTCAGCAGCATGTGACCATCACCGACAATTTCCATCATTGTCTGATTGGTGCCCTTGCCCACGCCTCCAATATTGAATGTTTCCGATGCATTCGCGCTCACCATTGCGACTGCCAATACTGCCGATGCTAGCAATAATTTTTTCATTTGAGCCTCCACATGTTCCCTGCCCCATGTCTTCAAAGCTAACAGCCAATTGGAATCTGGTCCAGAACTGAGCGGGCGACATGTTATTAGCAGCGAGAAGCAAATCCTCTTATTGCGATTGCGCTCTGATCGCGGCGGCCCGTTGTTGGAGCCGCATGGCCTCTTCCGATCGCCCGGTAAAGTGCAATAACACGGCATAATTTTCGAGCGTTTCTGCCACGACCGGGTGCATATCTCCATATTGTTTCTGTCGGATATCCAACGCCCGCAGGTAGTGTAGCTCAGCTTCGTCATTTCGATTCTGGATCTGGTACAGCACACCCAGATTATACATTGCGGCCCCGACTGACTCATGTTCCGGTCCGTAGGCTTTCTCCCTTATGGTCAGTGCCTGCTCGATATACCGCACTGCGTCGCCGTGTCGGCCGTTCATCGTGTAAAGTGCGCCCAGATTGCTCATGCTCTCTGCGATGTCTGGGTGGTTCGCCAGCAAAACCTTCTGTCTGATGGTCAACGCATGGCTCAAAAACATTTCCGCTTTCTCGAAATTCTTTTGGATCATGTAAAGAATTCCGAAGTTGTTGATGCTTTCGGCAACATCGGGGTGATCAGCCGGCAGGGCGTTCAGTCGAATGATGAGCGCTCGAGCAGCGAACGGTTCCGCCTCGGCAAATTTGCGCTGAGCGGTGTACAACATCCCAAGCGCGTTGAGACCTGCCGCGAGGCGAGGGTCATCTTCTGCTACTGTCTTTTTCAGTATGGCAACACCGCGAGTGGCAAGCTGCTCGGCTTCGGTGAAATTTTGATTCCTCAATTGTACAGCCGCCATGGTGGTGAGGCTGAGAGCAAGATCGGGATGTTCTGGTGGGAGAGCCTTTTCTCGGATTGTCAGAACACGCAGCACCAATGGTTCCGCTTCCTTAAATCTTCCTTGAGCCAACAGAAGTTGTGCTTGGCCATCGAGGGTTGTCGCCACACGCTCGTTATCTTGCCCGTCGCGCTCGGCCTCAAGCAGAGCCGCCGAGAATTGCTCTTCAGCAACCTGGAATTCCCGACGCTCAAGCGCCTGCCGACCTGCAGCCATGTAATTGTCCCACCCGCCTTCTTGAGAGAAGGTCGAGACCGGGGTCCAAAACACCACCACTATGAGGAGGAATAGACCAAGAATCCGAGATTTGATCATTATGTATGCCCTCCAACAGATAGTTTATAGAATATAGTAATCTGGACCGTACAGAACCGCATTCCACGCGCTCCCGCGCTGGCAGGCGAAGTGGCCTATTCCGGTTTTGTCTATTGTCGATTGCTCTGCGCCGGATAATACGGCGCAAGAACAGTCATTTGCCCACACGTTCTGATCTCGACCCTGTGCGCAGGTTATCCAAATACTACGAATTTGAGTATTTAATTCGACACCTTACGTAACGTTAGATTTTCGATAATTAGCAACCAAATGCACCGAAAATATGGCTGTCTATTTTCGAATATGCGTGACGGGGGCTCTGAGTATTCCACCAACGGATATGCAATTACGCATTTTTGGAGTTCATTTGTAGACACAAGGCCTGAACAGAGAATATCAATTCATCTCGAGAATATATGCAACACATTGTATTTATATATTTGTTGGCGATCCCTGGAGGATTCGAACCTCCGACCTACTGCTTAGAAGGCAGTTGCTCTATCCAGCTGAGCTAAGGGACCGTTTGGAAATTTACTAAGACAATCAATCAATTGTCGCAATGGACAATTTTACCAATTCTCACCATCTACGCCACCGACCATAGCTGGTTACAAAACAGCGTTCCATTGCATTTGGCTATCCCATCCAAGGGAACCTGCATCAGAAGAAGATTCAATCCCTGGGGTTTCGAAAAATAGCGATCAATGGGTCCAGGGAACTTTGCGGTCAAACTTGAAGTTGTCGGAATAGGCCATTGGTCTGCGGCGCTGCTCTTTCGGCTCGGTGACCCGGTATTCGATTCCGTTGGCCTCCGCATAGCGAACCGCATCTTCCTTGCTGTCGAATTTCAACCGAACCTGCGCCCGCATATCTGATGATGACGTATAGCCCATTAATGGTTCGACTTTTTTGGGCGCTTCCGGTTCATGTTCAATAACCCAGAACACTGTTTTGCCTTTGCCAGACTGCATGGCTGTTTTGGCTGGGCGGTAAATTCGAGCGACCATCGTATCCTCTCCGATTTGCCTGAAAATCTTGCGGGGCCTCACAGCTCCTAACATTTCAAAAAACAGAGTGTTTTCAATAAAATTCTGCCCCACGGCTTAGACCATAGAGGCGACAGCAAATCAATAGATTGAAGCAATCCGCCCCTTGATGTTTCACTCCCAGATGAAATTTCAGGCAGGAGATTGAACGAGGAACGATTTCGCACGCGAGACGCAAAAACTCACACCCGAACGCTCCTAAAAGCCAGTTGGCGTGAATTCTGTCCATATTATGCATGGGACAAAACGACACATATTAAAAATTCGTTAACTCTGATAACGTTTACTTATCAATTTCAGGGGCAATGAACTTGTAGCGGCTCAACACCAATAAAGGAGTGTGGCTGATGGTTGCCTTGAAACTTGGCGAAACGTTTGCAATCGCTCGTAAGTCCAAAGGATGGACATTGCGCGACGTCGAATGGGAATGCGGTGTTTCGAACGCCTTGATTTCCCAAATTGAAACTGGAAAAATAAAAGACCCGGGCTTTTTTACAGTCACAAAGCTGGCGCTGGCGCTTGATCTGCCGCTGGATCGATTTATCGAGCCCTATGTCGAGTATTTGGAAAATTTGAAAAACAAATCCCGACATCACTGACTGAAAATCCAGTTGCGATGCGATATCTGCTCCCGGGATAACAATCGACCGGGGCAAAAATGCGATACACTTGGTAAATGAGATAATCTGAAGTGGTCGGGGCAGCAAGATTCGAACTTGCGACCCCCTGGTCCCAAACCAGGTGCGCTACCAGACTGCGCCATGCCCCGACATCGATCAGATCAAAGGTTCTCTAGGCACTACTGGCGAGGATGGCAAGTGGGAAATGCAGGAAATATCGATGATTTTGGAGAAGGCGCGCTCAAATCCAAAATCTACAGGTTCGAGCCTCACTGACGACAGTTAGTTGGTCGGTAAAATCCATGGATGGCTGAAGCGGTCACCAACGGCAATGCCGTAATAGTCAGCTTCTCCGGCATTTACTTCCAGTACGAAACGCACCGGCCCATTGGAAGATATTATGTCGAGGGAATGCGGAACAGCACCCCGATGAATGTGGGTCACCTGACCCGCCGCATTTGCAAAAATCATATCCAGCGATATTGCGGTGTTCTTCATCCACATTGAAACCAACCGGGTAGCTTCAAATCGAAACAACATCCCAGAACGGGGCGCCATGGTTTCGCGAAACATCAACCCTTTTGAGCGGCTCGCATCGTCTGACGCCAGTTCGATTTGCCAGCTTTGTGGGCCGGAACGGGTTTCGATCGTCACCTCGTTCATGCCACCTGCCTGCCCGTTTAGGGGCAAGGTTGCTGCCAAAGCCAACAGTATTATTGGAAAAAGTCGGAAAATTTTCATGACAAGTGGTCAGCGCTATTTCTTTCGTCCCAATCTGGGAGCCGAAAGCGTCAAAATCTAGACGGACTAATGACTGCGCGGATAGCTTTCGCCCGACACCGGCTGAATTTCAGCGGTCATCAACCCCTTTTGACCGTCACCAAATCTTACCATCACAAACTGGCCCGGGCGCAATTCGGTCAAACCATAACGCCGTAAGGTTTCCATGTGAATGAATATATCCTCGGTACCCTCGCCGCGGGTGAGGAAGCCAAATCCTTTTGTGCGATTGAACCATTTCACTTCTGCACGAACCAACTCGCTGGTTGGCTTAACCTCCACATGGGTGTTTGCCGGTGGCAATTGCGATGGATGAATGGCGGTGGAATTATCCATCGACAACACTCTAAATGCCTGCAGACCACGACTTTTGCTCACAACCTCACAAACGATGCGAGCACCTTCATAAGCCGTTTGGAACCCGTCATCGCGCAAGCACGATACATGCAACAATACATCGGGCAGGTCATCATCAGGAACGACAAATCCAAATCCCTTGGAAACATCGAACCATTTAATTGCGCCAGCAACGACAAATACGTCCGGCGATTCCCGCTCGGGCATTCTCGTCACCGGTTCAGAAATTTGGTGAGACCCTGGTGTATCAAACCCTGTCTTGGTCGTCAGATCAGCGTTTTCGGAATAGTCGTCCTGCCTCGATCCCGGAGCCGTGCCTAGTTTAGAACCCATTTCTGTTTCCCCTCACCGCGTGGCGGTGGCATCAAAATAACCGCTAGGCGACCGGCTGTTTTCCGCGATTGTGGACGCCTGTTGAATTCCAACGACTCCACTGGGTAGAGCGGACCCGTTGATTCGTTCCTAATTTAGCACGACGACGACGAATTGCCGCTACATGAAGTGTTAATTATTTGTCGACTCTTGACCGAGGCTGGATTTTTCCAAAGCTTTTTGGAGGGTTGGACCGATCGGTTGCTGCACCAACAGATCACAAATTCCGTCCAACGGAGTTGGTTGATTGTTGATAATCACCAACTTGCTACCATTGGTTTTTGCAGCAACTGGCAAGCTTGCTGCAGGTTGAACCACCAATGATGACCCCAAGACGAGGCACAAATCACAACCCGATACGAGTTGCTCAGCTTCCGCCATCTTGTTTTGCGGCATTGGTTGGCCAAATGAGATGACCGCGGATTTCACCAACCCTCCACAACGAATGCACCGCGGCGATGCACCAGTCTGGTCGATGATCTTTTCAACCTGGTTCAAGTCCATGGGACTTTGACACTCAAGGCACACGGCCCGAACCCCGTTGCCGTGAATTTCAACAATGTGCTGATCCATAATACCGGATCGTTGGTGCAATCCGTCAATGTTTTGCGTAATCAAGCCCAATCCCTTTTGCGAATTGATGATGCTGGCAACAGCGTGGTGTCCGGCATTAAGAGGAGCCGCTTCGAACTCCTTTTGGAAATAAAAACGGCGGCGCCAGTATTCCAGACGGAGTTCTTCGCTCTTCAAAAACTCACTAAATTGGATTGGCTTGATCTTCGACCAGATACCACCCGGGCTGCGAAAATCTGCAATTCCCGATTCGGTGGATATGCCGGCGCCGGTAAACACAACGATGTTTGAAGCCGAATCGATCTGTGTGGCCAGTTGATCGGTGAATTGATTTACAACTTCTTCGCCAGTTCGATCATCTTTCTCCTTCATTTGCTTGTCTTTCCGTCGAGAACAACTATTTTGCCGCCGTTGGCACCTCTTTCAGGATACTCCCTATGAAATATCTTCACACCATGGTTCGCGTAAAAAACCTTGAAGAATCTCTCGACTTTTACGTCAACAAGATGGGGATGGTTGAAACCCGGCGCAGCGAGAACGAAAAAGGCCGCTTCACATTGGTGTTTTTGGCGGCCGCCGATGACGTCGAACGTGGCCAGGCAGAAAACGCTCCGTTGCTGGAACTGACCTACAATTGGGATCCTGAAGACTATGATGGCGGTCGCAATTTTGGTCACCTCGCCTATTCCGTCGACAATATTTATGAAACCTGCCAGCGGCTGGTGGATGCCGGGATCGTCATAAACCGGCCACCGCGTGAAGGTCGTATGGCCTTTGTCAAATCGCCGGACAATATTTCGTTTGAATTGCTACAGAAAGATCAGGCTCTGGAACTCGCTGAACCTTGGCTGTCCATGGAAAATACCGGCAGCTGGTAAGAATCTCGGTCAAACAAAGTAGTTGCGTCATATTGATGCCTAACTTAATGCGCAAGTCGATGATTGGGGCAAAACGGGGAATCCGGCGCACGATGTGCACAGCTAATATTGTATGTTCGAATACCGGGCGCGTATCAGGTGCGAAAAGCCCTTTCGACAATTCGAACCGAATAACTGTCCAACCTGCCGCCGAGATCACCGCATTGCGCGGTTGGTTAGACGTTTAGGAGACTGTATTGACCAGTCTGGTGCAACAACGGTTCCGGAGCAGTAATTGGCGCCCAACGGGTAATGGCCTGTTGCGTACTGCCGGTCTGATTGCCGCTGGCCTGATTCTCACCAGCTGTACCGCCAGCAAAACAGCTGGTCCGCCAAGCCTGGCCAACGTGCTCACGGTGGAAGGGCAAAATACTGAATCGGGTGCCGCAGCTACCACCACCAGCGGCGACGAAAACTCAACCACCAATCTGGCTACGGCTGCTCCCTCCCCGGCAGGTGCAGGACAGACGATTGGTGTGCCCAAGGCTCGCCCAGGCTCCGAATCCCTCGCTCCGGCCATCAAAAATGCGCTGTTAAATGAGCAAAAGCCAACAGAACCGGCCCAGACAGCCACTGATCAACTGGCCAATTCTCCCGCCGAGCAACCACCAAAGCCGAAATCTTTGTTTGAACGTCTGGCCGCAGCACGTACGTCAGCGGAAGCTGCCAAGACAGCCAAAAAGACCACTGCCGCTGAAACTGCCGAGACCACCGACTCTAAAATTGACAATGAGGCAGAAAAAATCGCAGCAAAACCTGCCGATGCCAAACCGGCACCGGTAAAAAGACAGACGACAGGCTTTTTTGCCAATCTTTTTCAAAACAATGGGACCACCAGTTCCCGCGCAAAAACCGAGCGTTCAGGTGTAACCCTCAGGCGCACTTCTGCAGGCAGCCGCAACAGATTGAGATGGAATACCAGCGCCCTGCCCGGCGTGCGCAACAAAAAGGATATTTACGGCATTGACGGGGTCGAAGAAGAGCATGAGTTTGACGAGGGTATCCAACTGGCCTCCGTTACCAACCGTGCGCGGCGCGGCAGTCACGGCCTGTTGTTGCAACGTAAGGATGTCAAAGTTGGTTGTTTCACACCCCGTCTGATCCGCCTGTTAAAGCAAATTGAAAGACGTTTTGGCCGCGCGCCGATCATCACGTCGGGCTATCGCAGTCGCGCCTATAACCGCCGCATTCGCGGAGCCCGCAATTCCATGCATATCCACTGCAAGGCGGCTGACATTCAGGTCAAAGGCGTCAGCAAGATGCGTCTCGCCCGCTATGTGCGCTCGATTCCGGGCCGGGGTGGTGTTGGCACTTACTGCCACACCAAATCCGTTCATGTGGACGTCGGTAGAAAACGCGATTGGAACCGTCGTTGCCGCCGCCGCAGAGCCCGCAAAAGCTGAGATATTCACGCCACATCCAATTGCGATTTACCAACATCAAAAATGCACAAAATTCTGCATTTTTTTGCCAAAAACCCACTTGCGGCCAGCTATTTTCCTGCCTATACACCTTTCGACTGTGGTCCCTTCGTCTATCGGTTAGGACGCCAGGTTTTCAACCTGGAAAGAGGGGTTCGATTCCCCTAGGGACTACCAGCCTCATTTATCCATCTTTTGCTATCGATGGACGCGCAATGTGGTGGGCAGCCTGACCACAGGTTTTGGTGTCAAACAGCACCACAACAATACCCTGATACCGTCGCCTTTATTAGCTCGCCAGCAAATTGCCTTTTCAGTCAGACAACAACCGACGGTAGCTCTTGATCACCTCATCGATAAAGCTGCGCTTCATCACGTAGGAAATCAGTCAAAGTGCCGCTGCCGTTGAATTTAACAGAATCAACCAACTCCACCCTGATTGTCTGATCACCTCCGGATTCGACGGTTTCAGTTAGGAAGAAACTGGCAAAAGTTAGTGGCGGTACCGGAGGACCCGAAGCGCCGTTTCCAATTGGTGTCGCTGTACAATTGATGATTGCGCCATAAAGCAGTCTGCGATCGACATCCGCAGGCGCCGTTTGATTGGAACATTGTTTGACACCGCTCTCGCCTCCATTGGAGGTTGCACCGACCAGATTGTTGTCGATCTCGTACCGATATAAATCATAACGCGACGGTGCATTTGCATTTGTCGAAGTCGGTTCACCATCAGCATGTATTGGTAGTGGTTGGCCGTCAGCACCTAACGGTGGAGGGTTGGTGCCCAGAACAAAGTTGTTTTCTCTCCAATAATTATGAAAGTCCCAATCCCCGTTCCCAACCCGACCGGAGGCGATCGAGCAATTTCCTGCACCAAAGCAGTCATCTCTGGGAATGCGCTGATAGTCTGTAGTCGGCTCGGCTATTTCAGAGGTATTGCAAGAATTTCCACCACCGGCACCACCATTGCCATTATTGCCACCGTTGCCGTTATTGCCGCCGTTGCCATTGTTGCCACCGCCACCGCCAGCATTGCCATAGCCTTTACGAACATTGTTGGCAGGTGCGTAGTTGGCATTATTCTTTTCACCGTTGAATGGGCCTTCATAGACATCAAAACGCACGCCCAGTGCCTGTCGAACTGACGCAATGAAGCCGGTTTTACTTCTACGAGACGACTACTGTAGCAGGCAGGCGAACTAATATTTGCAATCATGTCTCTGATGACGTTTGCACCGTTACCGGCCGAAGGCGGCGGTTGAAGAAATCCATAATTACCAGGCGAATTCTGGGCAGTGGCCCCCCCCTGCTGCCTCAGTTCAATCATTCGCTTTCTCAATGACGGCGTACTCATCACAGTGTCGAAGTCCGGAGTTTGGCCTTCGTATGGGTTGCAGATGTAGACGGGGGTGAAGTCACAAACACCGCTGAGAAATCCGGCAACCGCCGTTGCACTTACGGTCTGCGAATTATCAGCCGTGTTGCCGGAAAGAAAAGAAATTGGAAATATATTGGCAAAACCGGTGGGATTGACCTTAACCTCTATGAACCGGGTGTCAAAAGCCGATGCGGCGTAGTGGGTTGATGTGATCGCACTTGAATCCAGAGCCGGCAAGTCATCAAGGAAACACCAGGATATGGAACCTCGGCTTCTGCAGGCTGCGGCACTTGGATTTATCGTTACACTACCACTGCTGGCCAGTGTTGCGTTGCCGCCTGTCGAAAATTTCGTTGTATTATCGACAAGATTTTCAAGCGCTCTTTCGGCTCTGGTCCATGCATCCGGCGCGCCATCCAGCTCCGCAGCAGCAGCAAGCGCGTAACTGTCGGCGCCTTTTTGCAAATCGTTGTGAAGATTGCCAATGCGCGACATGTCAATGACAAGGACTGAAAACCCGACAATGGCCGGCAACAATAATGACACATAAACCAACGCCATGCCGCTGCGATCAGCGGAAAAATTGCGTGCAGTATCCTTAAGCCACATCATGATGCGACCTCCAAAGTTGAATTCAAGAATGTAAGGTGAAGCTATTTACTAACTTCGCCCCAAGATAATTGCCGCATCTATTTGACGTTTTTTCGTTGCGTTGATGCCGACTCCCGACAGTATTAGTGAGATTCTCGCAAAACTATATTACTCTCTCATGACTAACTCATCACATGTCACAAAGAGGTATTTAAATTGGCATAAATTAATCACGGTATTACCTAAGACATTTGCGTATTAAATAAATTCGCCATTGTTCTGCCAAGCAACGACCAAGAAATCTTCTCAAATGATTCACTTAATGTAAAGCCCTACTCGATCAACAGAATGCCAAAATTCATTCTTCTACAAGAACGGAATTTCCTTGACGAAGGCAGCAACTCCTCTGTCCGCAGCGAGCTGATAAAGCACTGAGACACGGCGTCAGCAAACGGACTTTTATCCCCTGTTGCCCACTTGCCATTTTCATAAAACTAGTTCGTTTGGTCAGACAGAATTGGTGCTGCTTCGTCGGCAGTTCACGGGTTCAGACTGGCCAAGCGCGAAACTTAAAATGACCTGGCTATCATAACCCGGTTAAAGCGCATTTATCGCAACATCAGCGTTGCTGGTAAGGCGTGATAGAAGGGCAAGGCCAATGACGATGACCTAACAATGACTAAACTTTAACTTGTTGATTATATATGTTATTTTGTCTTTTTTGGGAATTTTTTGATGCGTTGAATGCCGAATTATCTAGAATAAAACAAAGCTGAATCCCACCCAACTGGAGATCGTTTAGAGCTTCATCTGCACCACGTTGGTCAACTTGAATGCTCCAATATTTGCCGACTGCGAAACCATTTTTGTATCCGCTTGGACGGGTGATTTGACCGACTGATTTGCCGCGTGTTTTTCGAAAATCTGTTCAGCTATCAACCATTCATATTCAATGAAATAAAGCTCCATGGTGACGGCATTTCGAATAGTCACAAACACGAAATGAAGTGTATCTGACACTTATCAAAACGGTCAAAAACCGGCCTCAATTGCCACCCACAACGATTGCTGCGCTAAAGTGACGCAGTATAGTTCAAATAGAGTTTAGGTTATCCACAACAGCCCGATTGGTTAATGCAACGCCCTGGTATCGACCACTTTCATTTAACGCAGTTCTGGACGAGCAAACACAGATACCAAGATGCCAGTTTTGGATAAAAAGCACCGTTCGCCTTAATGAGAACTTCGGAGTGGCACTGGTTTCCTGCGCATTGATTGCAGCTTGCCCGATTTACATGGGATGTCCTGAAACCGCCTGGGGCAATTGACAATCTGCAGCATCTGCTCACGGTATCTGAATGACCCGGCAGCTTCCCTCAATCATCTATTACCGCGCAATTTCAATTTTGCTTATTGCCATTGGCCATTGCCTCAACCTGGCGCACCTATTTCCCGATAGTTTGCCGAGGCAGTTATTCTCCAACTTCATTGTTGGCGCGACAACCTTGTTCGTCTTCATATCCGGATATTTGTTTCATCACGTCTTTTATTCAAAATTCAAATTTGTAGATTTCCTAAAAGGACGTTTGGCCCGCATCGCCATTCCCTATCTGGTATTGGCAATACCATCGATTTTCGTTCTTCACACATTCAATCAGTTCGGCACTGCGGAAATTACCCGATTTGGGTCGATCCTGGCGACAGGTAACCTGTACTGGATTTACTGGTATATTCCATTTATCTGCCTGACATTTTGCCTGGCACCGCTGCATGTGCGTTTCATTTCCCTCGCGATGCGTGTTCAGTTGCTGATTGTCGTTTGTTTGATCGCCGTTTCCATGTTGGGGCATCGGCCGATTGACAATCTCTCTCCCTGGCATTCGGCAATCTATTTCGCCCCGGTTTATCTGGTGGGAATTTTTGTTTCTCAACATCGGCAAAGATTGTTACGATTGATGGAAGGCAGGGAATTTTATCTCCTGGCTATTGCTCTGGGCATGGTGGGTGTTCAAACCGCTGCCGGGCAGATGAAAAACTCCCACAAAGCCTTTCTTGAGTATCAGGGATTTGATCTGATGTTTCTCAACAAATTGCTGTTTGCTTTGGCTCTGTTCTTTCTGCTGGAGCGATTTGGCAAAGCTCCTTCAGCATTGACCAAGCTCATTGCATCAACAAGTTTCGCGATCTTTTTCATTCACCCGATTCTGATCAAGGTGTTGATTCGCACAAATTCCTTTCCGATTACCGGACAGTCCTGGATTGATCTTGCACTCGCAAGTGGTTTCATCGTGACAGTGGCGATACTACTGGCAGTCATCGTCAAGGCGATATTTGGGCATCGCAGCCGCTATCTGTTGGGCTATTGAAGCGGTGATACTCACTCGTATCCGGTCATTTCAAGATAGCCCCTGCCCGTATGCGAACCCCGGATGATGGCCGGACCTTCCCAGTAGGGGAAGCTTGTCGCCATCCAGGCGTTTTTGTTGAGCGCTTCAATTTCAATGTCGATGTCTTTGGCGGGAAGCTTCAGCCGCCACGCGGTGGGTACAGAACGGCCAGCGACGACGCTTGTGGAAACTTCTTCCATGCTCAATTTGCCATTGGGGTAGGAGATCGCTGTGCCGAGTGGGGATATCCAAGTCGCGGATACATGAATTTCGCCACCCTCAACATCACCACCGCCGCGAAGCCTGTATCCCATCAGCTTGCTGCCATCGTTCAGGTTGAGTGATACCCAGTCCCAGCCTGATTGATCTGCGGACAGCGGTTGAGAAGACCATTCCCGGTCCAGCCAGGCCGTTCCAGTGACTTTCACCGGCTTGCCGGCCAGATTGATGCTACCGGAAACTTTGAAATGTGGTTGAGAATAGTAGTGGCTGGCATGACCGGCGAATGACTTGACCGAATAACCGTTTCCGCCATGAAAAACCAACGGACCCTGCGCTTTCATATCAAGGTGATATGAAAACTTCTCTCCGTTGGCGGCTACCGTGAGGCTTTCAAAATTCGGATCATCGGACGAATTGGCAGCAAGTTGCCAATCATTGATCCAGGCCTTGAAAGGATTTGATTGCGCCCCAGCCAGTCCAAGAATACTTCTGGCGCGGGTTTCCGACACATAATGCGCATCCGGTGTAGTTACTGCTGCATGTCCCATCCACAATTGAGACGGGGACCAGTCGTTAGCGGTGGTTAAAGTCTCTGCATTTGGGGGGATCATGGCATTTCGAAATAGCGTCCATTGTACGCCATATTCGCGTCCGTCATCGCCGGTCAGGTTTGCAGTCAGGTACCACCATTCGATGCGAAACTCGCGATGAGGTCCATGATCCTTGGGAAACTGCATGACGTATTGGGGTGAGGGAAATGCATAGCCCTGAGCATCGGTCCCAAGTCCACCATAGCCTTGTGCCCCGGCCTGCACTGCGACGAACCACCAGAGGCTTCCCAGAGCCGCTATCCATGTTGCTCTAACGTTCATGTGCAAATACTTTTACAAGTTCAGCCGGGTCTGTGTTGCTGAATCGTCGGGCAGGTATAGCGGCGGCAAGTGCTGTTGCAACCAGCCCATAGCAGGCCAGCAAAATCCAGTCGCTGACAAACAGAAACATAGGCAAACGCCAACCAAATGCTTCTACGTTAACGACGCTCAGCAACAGCCATGCCAGGCCAAGCCCAAGAGGCAGGGCAAATATCATCGTTAGAGCCGCCAACAACAGGGCACGCAGAAATTCCAGCCCGGCCAACTGCCGACGGGTCAGCCCCAATGCCCAGATCGGCGCCAACTGGGGCAGGCGCATCGTGGATTGGGTCAGCAGGCTGGTAAAAATGGCAAATCCGGCAACCGTCAGGGTCAATATATTAAGCGCCTGAGTGACTGTGAATGTGCGCTCAAAAATCTCCAACGAGCGCTGTTTTATTGAAGCCTGATCCACCAGATTGCGACCTTTCAGTCCAAATTTCTGTCGAATTTCATCGGCAAGCACCTGCGACCTGGCGGCATCAACACGAATGGCAAAACGGGTTTTAACCACATTGGGAAACCAGCCTGTCAAAAGATCAACATTAATCATCGCCTGCGGCCTTGGATTTCCGTAATCGGAATAAATGCCTGCAACCGGCAAATCTTGATTTTCAGCAAGTCTGATCACGTCTCCTGGGCTAACCCCATGTCTACGGGCCAGCTGTTCATTAATCAGCACTGCCCGACCAGACGCTACATCATCCCAGCCATCCGGTAACATCTCAAGCATCGGCCAAAAATTGCGATAGGTTGCATGGTCAGAAAATCCATATATCCGCCCCGCCTCTCCCTCGATGGAAGATTCCACATTCCAGACAGGCAAAACCGCGTCTGCCCTGCCTTCCAGCCAGTCACGCAACTTGATGGATTGCGCCTCATTGGCCGCCCGAACATAGAGTTCAGCAGCCAGACGCTGATCCAGCCAACCTGCAAAGGTCAAACGAAAGCTGCCGACCATTGTGCTAACACCGATGTTGGCAGCCAAGGCCAATAGCAGGGCCATCAACGCAAGCGACAGGCCAGGCAATTGCTGTCTTGTATCGGCCCAAAACCATTGACTTACAGGCATGATGGCAAAGCGTTCAAATGCACCAAGTAAAAAGGCAATAGCGTCGGGTAGGATCAAGGCGGCGGCCAACAGGCAGATTGCAACAATCGAAAAGGCAACCACCAAACCAGAGCCCCACAGCAATAATGCAACAGCAATTACCAGCAGTCCGCCAGATGCCAACATACGATAAAACGTACTGCGCCGCGTCATCAGTGCCCATGCACGCGGCTGAGCTGCGGCAAGAATGGGCATCCGCAATAATTTCTGGAGGCTCCAAAATGAGGCAAGTAGCGTGCCTGCGATTGCGATGGCCAAACCGGTCACCCACCATCCCGCGCGGAAGCTCAAATCGCCTGTAACCTGTGCACCGTATAGCCCGCGCAATGTTGCGGCGACATCAGGCAGCAACAGCGCGGCAATGAAATACCCCAGAACCACCCCCGCAGCTCCGGCAATCACGGCAATCAACAGCAGTTCAACGAGCAATGCCAGCGCCAGTGATCGCAGCGATACACCAAGGACACGCAAGGTGCGACACATGGTGCGTCTTTGTTCAAATGCCAGATTGATAGTGCCCTGGACGATAAACAGACCAACTGCAAATGCCAGCATACCAAAGGCCGACAGGTTGAGGTGAAAACTGTCGGTGAGGCGATCAATATCTGCTGCTGATTGATTGTTGATGCGTTCAAGTTGGGGAGCGGCCACCTGTAGTTCGGTTTGTAAAACCGGTTGCTGTGGCGCCACTATCAACCGGCTGATCTGACCAGATTTGTTCAACAGGCGTTCCGCCAAACCGATATCGGTCATGATGGTCGCTGATGGCACATTTTTGCCCACAATTACTTTGGCGACGCCAGGAAGAGTTGCGGCCTGCTCCGCAATGTCGGCGGAAACAATCACGCTGTAAGGGTCGGTCAGAAAACCTGCCAGATCGAAGCTATTTTCGCCCGATGTCCAACGGTTCATGGAGCGGGGCATACTGACCAAATCCACGCCGGTTACATTGATGGTTGTGGAGGCAATGGATATTTTGCCTTCAAGAACCGGCGACGTGCGCCAGCCCGATTGTTGCAGGGCCACATAGGTTGCGACTGCTATCGGCTGACCGTCACGCCGCTGCAATACTTGCCTGGCCTGCGGCAAAAGAGCGGCCCTTGCCTGATCATAGCTGCTGCGCGCCTCGGTGTTGATGGCCTGGACACCGGTCCACAAGCCAGTTGCCAGAGAAAGGCCAACAAGCAGCGTGAAGAACTGCAACGGTCGATAGGTCCAGTGAGACCACAACACCCGAAGAGCAATTGGCAAGGTCACGAAACCAAGCCCGACGTGAGAAGCAGGCTCCGGTCCATGCGTTCCGCCAGGCGCGACGAATGGGTAACCACGAGCAGGCCGGCACCTGTTTCCTCAACCAGCTGTAGCATTAGCGTGATTACTTGATCGCTGGTTTTTTCATCGAGATTGCCAGTTGGTTCGTCGGCAAGAATTAGTTTCGGTCGGGCTGCAAGCGTTCTACCGATTGCCACGCGTTGCTGTTGCCCGCCAGACAATTGCTCCGGATAGGCTTTGAGGAATTTTGTCAGCCCGAGGCGCTGGCTCAATTGATTGATCCAATCGGCGTCCTCACGCCCGGCCAAGCGCGCATGAAAACGTAAATTGTGCGCCACTGTCATCGACGGAATCAGATTAAACTGCTGAAATACTATTCCCACACTCGTGCGGCGCAGATCCGCACGCTGACGATCGTTCAGTGGACCAAGCGGAACCCCGTCCATCCAGATTTCTCCAGCATCAAAGCTTTCCAGAGCCCCGATTAAATACAGCAGTGTGCTTTTACCACAGCCAGATTCACCGGTCAGCGCCAATCGCTCCCCAGCCGCGAGTTCAAGATCAACGCCGCGCAAGACCTGCAGTGTGCCTTCTTCGGTGATGAAGCTTTTCTTCAGATTCTTGACGCTGAGCAACATGGCGAGAGCTTATGCGATTACGCGTTGGGCTGCGCGAGAAATTTTAGACACCATCTTCGTCAATTTCTCCACATCTTGTTCACGGTCCAATTTTGTCCGACACTTCAGCAGCATCAAGAAGTCGAAGTTGGATGCGCCGGCGACCGCGATAAAAGTCGGAACTGAGAGTGCCCGCCACGTGCATTTGCTTTCCAATGTTCGACAATATGGTTTGCCCGAGAGGATCGTCGGCAATACGAAATCCAATTCCGTCCAGAGACGCACCATCCGGCGACCGCAATGAAAAGCGCACATGATTGGCACCGACAACGCTGGCATGGCGGATGCTGTGTGAGGGAAACGCAAAAACCGGTTGGCTGTGACCCGCGCCATAAGGGCCCGCCTTCTCCAAACGATCGAAAAACTCATTATTGGCACCACGGGCGCTCAATGCCCCATCAATTTTCAATTGCCGGTTTTCATTGAGGCTCTCCACCTGTTTGGAAAACCGTTCCTCAAGAAATGACCGAAAATCGCCCAACCTCTCCCGGCTGATCGTAATGCCGGCAGCCATTGCGTGCCCACCGCCTTTGGCAAGCAAACCTTGCTCGACCGCTTCGCGAACTGCAGCCCCCAGGTCAACGCCCGGTATCGAACGACCAGAACCTGAACCGGTTCCAAGCCCATCAAAGGAAATTGCAAAAGATGGTCGACGAAATCGGTCCTTGAGCCGTGAAGCCAACAGGCCAACCACACCCGCATGCCACGTTTCGCTTTCGGTGACGAGCACAGATGGCCCATCGCCCAGGCCGAACTCCGCCTCTGCTTCATCGATCGCCTGCTTCAGCATCGCTGCTTCCATCGCCTGGCGTTCGCTGTTCAATTCATCCAGTCTGGTGGCGATTTCCTCGGCTTCAATCGGGTCATTGCAGGTCAGCAGTTTGGCGCCGAGTGCAGCGTCACCAATGCGACCACCGGCATTGATCCGTGGACCCAGCAAAAAACCCAAATGCCATGCGGCGGCTGGTCCATCCTGTCGTGCAACTTTTGACAAGGCGACAAGACCGGGGCTTTTTTGCCGATGCATGATTTCCAGCCCACGCAACACAAAAGCCCTGTTCACACCCTTTAACGGCACCACATCACAAACCGTCCCCAGAGCCACCAGATCCAGCCATTCCATCAAATTAGGGGGGGCAACCTCGTTGTTGTACCATTTGCGGTTGCGCAATTCACGGTTCAACGCAACAAGCGCCAAAAAGACCACTCCTGCGGCGCATAAATGCCCCTGCCCTGACATGTCATCATCGCGATTGGGATTAACCAAAGCCACCGTATCGGGCAGCGCTGATGACACCTGATGATGGTCCAACACCACAACATCCATACCCAATTCATTGGACCGGGAAACGGCTTCATGGCTGGTTGACCCACAATCCACCGTGATCAGCAGTTTTGCTTGCCGCCCAGCCAATTGCTCGATAGCTGGCAAATTGGGTCCATAGCCTTCAAATATGCGGTCTGGAATGTAAATTTCGCATTCCACGCCGCAATGGCTCAGGAACTTGTACATCAGGGCCGAAGCCGTTGCACCATCTACGTCGTAATCGCCAAATATTGCCACCCGCTCGCGGCTTGTTACCGCATCTGCAAGTCGGGTCGCCGCGGCATCCATTTGTGTAAGCGTCGACGGATCAGGCAGCAATTCCCTCAATGTCGGGTTGAGAAATGTTGCTGCGCCTTCCGGTTCCACGTCGCGCCCGGCCAGAATTCGGGCGATCAACCGGTCAACTTCATACTGGTCAACCATTTTTTCCGCATCGCCAAGCTGACGCCGCGTTGCACGCTCCACCCAGCGTTGGTTGGTCAGCGAGTTTTCTACTTCCAAAAAAGGGCGTTCAGATGGATCCATAAGCCGGGCCAGACTGCACTTTTGATGGCATTTCTTCAACACGCATAACAGGTCGAAGCGCCCGGCAGTGGGCCGTGGCAAATCCAAGTACCAGCACACCGCCTAGCTGATGTAGCAGTGCCCAAAATATTGGTACCTGCAGGAGCAACGTCGTTATCCCGATTGCCGCTTGCAATGTTACCAGAACAAACAGAACTAAACCTCTGCGAGCATGGAGTGACCCCGGCTCTGCTATTGCCAACCAAACCGCATGAGCCAGTGCTGCAATCCAAACGACATGGGCTACGCAACGATGGACGAACTGAACCGTCAGCGCGTTGTCGGTCAGATTGAGCCAAAATGGTGAAGCCGCCCACAAACCGTCGGGCAGCCATTCTCCGTTCATATCCGGCCAGGTGTTGTAAGCCATTCCGGCATCCAGACCTGCCACCAGCCCGCCAACAAATATTTGCAGCAGGATTAGCAGGATCAGCCAGCCAGCCTGATTGAATCCATCGTCTGATCCAGAACTGGTGTGTGGCGCCACCGAGCGAGCGACCCAGATGGTTGCAGCGGCAAAAATACACGCTGTCGTTAGATGGATCGCCAGCCGGATCTGGCTGACATCAACGCGATCCACCAATCCTGACACAACCATCCACCAGCCAATAGCGCCTTGCAGACATACCAGCGCGAATAAGCTTAAAGATGCAATTTTGAGCCAATGTGTCAGCTTGCCGCGCATCCAGAAATAAATCAGCGGCAATAATACCGCCAGGCCAATTAGCCGTCCCAGAAAACGATGTCCCCATTCCCACCAATAGATCGCCTCAAATTGCGCAAGCGTCATCGAGCTGTTCTGCAGTTTGAACTCGTCTGTTGTTTGATAGAGCTTAAATTCCGCCATCCAGTCAGACTGATCGAGGGGCGGGATGAAACCGAGCAACAGGTCCCATTCGGTGATCGACAGGCCTGAATCTGTCAGCCGGGTCGCACCTCCCACCAACACCATCAGCACAATCAATGCAAACAGAACATAGAGCCAATTGCGCACGGCTTTGTGCGGGTCGTTCGATAAGTAGGTTGTTTCGGTCATCGTTGTTTTAAAGGTTTCATCACGGCTTTCACCAACCCAACCGGGTGATCGTTCGCCTGTTTCGCCCGCGCGCTTGCACATGTAAAGTCGATTTTGCAATTTTGTGATTGCACAGGCAATACGCCACACATCATGACTGGCAATTTGGCCAACTATTGACTATGTCAGCTTTAGCCAAACCCGGAACAAGTCGGACATATGCGAACCACCCTGCCCCTGCGCGCCAAGAAAATGATCGGCATGTTTTTCATCATCTTGCTGGTCATCGTCTATGCATTGGTGGCGGTTGCCATTGCCACTGCAACTTTGGCAAACGCACCATGGTATGCCCATATGCTTTATTTCATGTTCAGCGGTGTGTTGTGGATCCTGCCGGCCATGGTGATCATCAAATGGATGTCGACCGAAAGCCAGCCTTAGCTCGCAGCTAACCGACGCTGACGCGTCGCAATCCGTTGCCCAGACGCGTCGGAAGTCCTGTGGTCAGAGGTCCAAAATAGCGCATTTTTTGATACAGGCCGTTGATCGATATTCTCGGCAATGCCGTCATATGATCCTGGTGAGCGGGGAATAACATGCCACCTCTCGTGGTTACCGCAGACGTGAAACCCAGATCACTCATCAAGCCAAAATCACGCGTCGATGCAGCATTGCGATAGCCATAGGGATAGGCAAAATGCCGCGACCGTTGGCCCAGTTCTGACGCCAAAATCGCCGCCCCCTGAGTGACTTCCTCCTGTGCCTGTTCAAGGCCTATTCCGTTGAAAAACTCATCTGAGAAACGACGGTTTCGTTGATTTGATTTCAGTGCGATCCTGTTTGGGCATTGCTTTACGGGGTTGGGCTTGGCGCCGGGATCAATTTTGCCAGTTTTCTAAGGTTCTGGGCGGTTGCTGCGAGATGGAATTCGTCTCTGGCTCCGCAGGGGCCTCGTAATCGGAGCCGATCCAACTTCAAGATGCGTTTGAGATGGGCAAACAACATCTCGACCTTCTTGCGCAGTTTGCATGAGATTGCATAGTCGATTGTTTGGGCGATCTTGCGGGCGACATCGCGTGATGGTTCGTAAATGGAACGCAAGACTTTTCGCTGAGGTGCCTTTGGGGTGCACTGTGCCTTTAATCCACATGTATCGCAGTCTGACTTTCGTGCGCGATAGCGCATGATACCTTGTTTATCGACGCCGGAACGCGGCACCGCATAGGTTCGCCGGAATTGCCGCAGTTTCTTGCCACCGGGACAAGTATAGGCATCCTCGTCAGCATCATAGGTGAACTGGGCCCGTTGAAAGGTTCCGTCTTTACGCCCGGACTTGTCGATGACGGGAATATGAGGGGCGATACCGCGTCCTTCGACAAGCCAGTCCAGCATAGCTGCAGATCCATAGGCCGTGTCTGCGATCAAACGTTCTGGGTGTAAATTGTAAGATTGTGCCACACGATCAATCATAACACGCGCGGCACCCACTTCAGCCTGGCGAACAGACCGTGTTGCTTCAACGTCAATGATTACAGCATTGTCCGTATCGATCATATAGTTGGCAGAATAAGCGAAATAGGCAGGCCCTTTGCGTGCCGCAGTCCATTGGGATGCCGGATCACAATGGGATGTAAACTTGGGCCGAACCGCAGTGGCAGCACCAAAAGCTGCATCATCAAGTGTTTCCAGATATTCACGCACAGCACGCGGCGCGTCATCTGGATCAATCTTGTTCGGTTCCCATTCTTCTTTCGATGTGGAGTTCTGCCGATTGGTATCGGCTTCGATCAAACTGGCATCGACAGCCAGACGCCGGCCACTGACCAAACCCTCTGTGATGCAGCGGGCAACAACTGTCTCAAACACATGCCGTAACAGGTCGCTATCGCGGAACCGACCGTGACGGTTCTTGGAAAAGGTTGAGTGGTCGGGAACAGGATCAGCCAAATCCAAACGGCAAAACCAACGGTAGGCCAGGTTCAAATGAACTTCTTCGCACAGCCGTCGTTCAGAACGAATGCCCATGCAATAGCCAACCAGCAACATTCGGATCAGAAGCTCAGGGGCAACAGAGGGTCGTCCGGTTGAACTGTAAAATGGGGAAAGGTGAGAGCGAATATCACACAAATTAACAAACCGGCCTATCGACCGTAGTAGGTGATCAGACGGAACGTGCTCCTCAAGACAAAACTCGTAAAACAGCGCCGCTTGAGCTTCCAGACGTCGTCCCATCATGGCAATCAATCTCCCAAATCAATGAGAAAACTGAATCAGCAAAGACTGCCGAGATTAAGGCGAGTTTTTCAACGGAATAGGCTCAGACGCGCCAGTGCACGATGATTTAATGTGTGGGCTCCAATGGTGCATTTGGGATCTTCCATCAGGCGATGGACCCGTTCCCAACTCATAATCTGATCTTTGTTTATTTTTTCCAGATCAATCTTGTAGAGCCAGCACAACTCTCTCACCACGCGTGACTGATCAAGTTCAACAACATCATTGGTCAGGTACTTCAGGAGGAATTTAAACGATTCCATTTTTTAGGTGTATTTCGTGCAATCCAGTTCCACAGGTCCATGCTGACTGCCAACCATTTGGAGGGCAATCCGATCCTGTTGCCGCACCAGCGCTTCGATCCCCTCCCACCAAAGGTCGGCGGTTCCCTCAATCAGTCCCGGAGCCAGATAAACCGTGTAGGGAAGATCATATTTCTTCATCACCGGCACAGCGTGGTTCAACGTGTCCTGATAACCGTCGTCAAAAGTAAATGCGGCAAATCTGCCTGTTTGTGACAGCGGGTTTTGAATGCGCTCGCAGGCCGCATCAAGACTGATAATCTCAATATCGCGGCGTTGTAAAAGTTCGATCACCGACTGCAGAAATTCCGGATGAATGGTCAAATGTGCGTTTGGCGAAAAGCGAGCAACGGGGTCCGGATTGACGTGGTGCAGCGTCAGAATCATTCCCAGTTCACAGTCGAGCTGTTGATAGATGCGATCAAGACCGGTGTAGTTCAGACCGGCTAAAATGCGTCTTGTATTGCGGATTGTCGCACTGTTCATCGGTCAATTTCTATAATTTTTTCGTCCAGGATCCACGATAGCAGCAATTGTTTAGACTTTCCTGCTAATTGATCTTTCGAGCTCACAACATACCTTTACAGTTAAAATAATCTTTTCTATGGCGCAGCAAAATTCTCCTTTCAACCAAGCCGATCTGAACACCACTGGTCTGGGAAAACTCAATATCGAAATTCATGAGGGTTTTGACGCACTGGCTAACGACTGGCAGCTACTGGAATCCGAAGGCGTATGCTCGCTGTACCAGCGCATCGACTGGGTAAGGCCATGGACCGAAAACGTCGCTGGCCCAGCGCGCGTTCTACCACGACTGGCAATTGGGCGGACCGACGCGGAGCCTCTGTTCATATTACCGCTGGGAATACGCAAACGGGGTCCTTTCAATGTGGCAACCTGGTTGGGTGACAGCCACTCAAATTTCCATATGGGCATTTTCTCAAAGTCATTCATTCAAAACGCCCGGCGACAGGACGTACGTGACGTTGTCGATTGTGTCGTTGGTTTAATGGGCCGGGTGGACGTGCTGGAAATGTGTTGTCAGCCCGTGGTCTGGCAGGGTTTTACCAATCCCTTCACATTTCTTGATTGGCAGGAATCGCACAATCACGCCTACGCACTGGACCTCAGCGCCGGGTTTGAAGACGCCATCAATCGCAAAAACGGCGCCCGCAAGCGCAAGAAATATCGCTGGCAACAAAACAAGGTGAAGGATGTGGGTGGTGCTGAATTGCGCATTGCCACCACCGAGGAAGAAGTCGACAGCATGCTCGACGTGTCGTTTGCTCAAATTGCCGGACGATTCAACCGCGCCGGTATCTGGAATCGCTTTGAAGATAGTGGCATTGAAACTTTTATTCGACAGATGGCCAAGGAATCGTTGGGGGATGACGAACCGCAATTGTTGATTTATGGCCTGGAAATTGCCGGCGAGCTCAGAGCCACGCTCGCAGGCGGGATAAACAAAGGACAGTTTTCCGGTTGTTTCATTTCGCTCACCGATGGCGAGTATTCCAATATTTCGCCGGGCGAAATGATAATACATCTCGTCATCCGCGATTGTTGCTCTCGTGGATTGACTAATTTTGTAACTACTCAGCTACCCTATTTCTGCTGCCATTAGGTGCGACAATTTGATTCATGGCGCATATTTGAGGTTCCACTTTTTTCATTTTGGTGTTTGACTGCGAGGATGAAACTCGAAAATCTGACACCTGAAATTCTTGCTGATTTCTCAAAATCAGAACTGATTGATGTGGTCATGGCTCTGGTGGGTCAGGTTGTCTAACTCAAAGAACAAAATGCGCAGCTTTTGGAGGTGAACGCTCGGCTCCTGAAGGAAAACGAACAACTCAGGAAAGACAACGAGCAACTTAGAGAAGATAATGCGGTTCTTAGGCAGCGTGTTTCAGATCTTGAGCGTCGTCTGGGATCGAACAGTCGTAATAGCAGCAAACCACCTTCGAGCGACGGACTGGCAAAGCCGTCTAGCGATAAGAAACGGCGGACCAAAAGTCAGCGGGGCAAGTCAAATCGAAAGCCTGGCGGCCAACCCGGACATCCCGGCAACACACTGAAACAGGTTGAGAACCCAGACGAGATCACCAGTCATTTTCCGAACCAATGCCAAAACTGTCAGGCCGCGCTTTCGGCGGAGGATACCATAGGTTCTGCGTGCAGACAGGTGTTTGGCCTCAAACCTCCACCGCCGCTTTATGTGACCGAGCATCGTGCGCATATTTGCCAATGCCAGCATTGCGGTGCAAAAACCCGCGCCGATTTTCCTGAAGGGGTAACATCACCCGCCCAGTACGGCGATGAAATAGGGGCGTTGGCCGCCTATTTACAGACGCAGCACTGCATTCCCCAAAATCGCCTGGCGCAGGTTTTTGCGGACATTTTCGGGGTCACAATCACATCGGCAACCCTTTCCAGTCTGGTTGCCAAAAAGGCCGAGCAGATGCTCTGTTTAGCTGAGGCGGTGAAGAACCTGCTGTCCGGGCCTCAAACGGCAGTGAAGCATCTGGATGAAACGGGGTTCAGGATTGGTGGCAGAACGCGCTGGCTTCATATGCTATGCTCCACCGCTCTAAGCCACCTTCGGCTCGGAACTGCGCGAGGTGAAGTGCCACCAGAACTGGCGGGAACGGCAGTGCATGACTGTTTCTCTTCCAACTGGGCAGTGGAAAATGTGACCCATGGATTGTGCAATGCCCACATCTCCCGCGAATTGGAGGCATTGACCGAATATGAAAAAGAAGCTTGGGTGCCGGACATGAAAGCCATTCTGCTCGACGCACTGAAGCTCACGCATGTCGCGCGAATCCAAAATCGGAGCGCGGTCAGCCCGGAGGCAATCACGGATATCGAGCGGCGATTTGATGCCTGTTGCGAGCGTGCTATCGCGTTCCACGAGGCCCAACCGCCTCTCGCGCGCCCAACGAAAGGCAAGAAGCGGGGTCGCCCGAAACGGCGGATTGGGCACAATCTCGCTTTGCGACTCCAAACGCATAAAGCAGCGGTTTTGCTCTTTCTCAATGATCTGCGCGTTCCCTACACGAACAACGAGGCAGAGCGTGATCTCAGAATGACGAAAGTTCGACAAAAGGTCTCGGGAAGCTTTCGAACAGAGGCTGGTGCCGAGAATTTCTGCACTTTACGAACGGTCATTGAAACGGCGCGAAAACAAGGTTGGGACATCCTGAAAACCTTGAAAACCGCGCCTGATCAGCTCATCCTCAATCTCAGACCCGTCTGATGGGCCGTCTATAAAAGCATCAGGTTGGGGTAGCTGGGTAGTTACCTAATTTTGATCTGGGACGTGGCGAAGAACGCTATAAGTCTTCGTGGTGCGATACGACCATCACCATGTTTGAAACCAACAAGGCTATTTCCAATTGGGGCATTGGCTTTGCTGGATATGAGCGCGGAAAAATTGCGATCAAACGCGTGGTCCGAAACAATCAGACTTTATGGAATATGGCGAAAAAAGTACGGGCGCGGCTGTATGGGCGCATGTAAAGGCAGGATTGTTCTCCAACTAAACGTTTGTTGAGAAAAACCCGAGCTTGTCAGGCAGCGTTTGCCGGAAATTGATGGTCGGCGGCAGTGGCTTTGACAATGACCGGCCTGCTATGACCCGTTTGAGACAACATATTGCCAATCAACCCGACCGCCGGACAATTAGGATCAACAACATCAACAATGTTGATAGTCGAGGCTGACGAGACTCGTGACAAGCCGCTCACATCGGCGCTACCACAATCGACAATTACGAAATCATAGGTTTCCTGCAAGGCGTCAAGAATCATTGGCAATTGCGCCGCACTGACCGCTGCAGCGTCTGCTGGAGCATTGCCGCTCGGCATGACGTGGGCAGTTGAAGCCCGATCACAATGAATCGTATCGGTGAAACCGGCTGAGCCAGAAAGCAGGTCTTTTATTCCCGGTGCCGTTACATGACCCAACATCGTTTGGGTTGAAGTAGCAGATCCAGCCATATCGACAACCACCACATTGGCGAGTTTAGCAGACAATGAACGGGCCAATACTGTCGCAGTAATTGACCGGTTGAGAGGCTCGGGAGCAAGAATGGCAATCCGTCCACCTGCCATTGCAGAAAGCGAACTGGCAGCCACGGCAATTGATATGGCGCTGTCCTGTTGAGCAATAACAGAGCCGTTCACACTTTCCATGCTTGGCGCTAACGGTGGTGTCTGGTCAAACTGGAGGCGCCGATCGGCAATATTGGCCGCGCTGAAGCTCGGATCGGCCGGAACCTGACCGATATTGCGGGCATAATTCTGTCGCACCGCTGCTCCGCTCATCACGCCACTGGCAAGCGTAATCATTGAACCAAATACGAGCGTGCCAAAGAATGCCCCTGCCAGGGTTGGCAATTTTTTGGGAAAGTAAGGCTTGGACTGGACCTGAGCCTTGGCGAAAACATAAGCATCAGCCGGCAGGAACTCGCGGTTTTGCCGCGACTGGGCCTCTTTAAACCGCAATAGATAACTGTTCAGCAACTGACGCTGCGCATCGGCTTCCCGTTCAAGAGCTCTCAATTGAACCTGGGCTTTACCCACGCGACCTGCTTCGGATTTCAATACATTACGCCGCTGGATCAAATCGTCTTCGCGGGCACGCGCGACTTCTGCTTCTCTTTCAAGACTGATTTTGATCTTTCCGGCTTCGGCAAGGATCTGCGATGTCAGAACCGACACCTGGGATTTGATACGCCTGACTCGCGGGTGACCGGGTAGAAGTGAAGTCAGCAAGTCGGACAATTGTGCGTTCAACGTCACCTGCCGCTCGCGCAGGCGCTGGATCAGAGCTGATTGCAACACGCTCGACGCGGCATCCAGCGAACCGGAGTCCAGTGCGCGGCGTATCGAGGCTGCATTGGCTTCGGCGCGCGACAACTGCCCACGGACACGGCCCAGTTCCGTCGATAGTTCCGACAGTTCCTGGGTGGCCAGAGAGTTATTGTTCCTTCCCTGCAAAAGATCAGAGCTTTCACGAAACTCCGCTGCGGCGGCTTCCGCTTTCATCACACTGTTGCGCAATGCCTTGAGTTCGGGTTCCAGCTTTTCCAGTTCTTCGGGATTGCCGCCACGCTTCAACTCTTCCTGCAGTTTCAAATATTCCTGTGTCAGCATGTTCGGAACCGCAGCAGCGAGTTCCGGATCTTTCGACCAGAACTGCACGACAATGACCCGAGCCTTGTTTGCCTGAAAAACATTGAGTCGGTCGAAATAAGCCTCCAGCACGCGATCTTCAGCTGTAACATTCCGACCATCCTCGGCCAGACCAAGCGTTGTCAGGAATTGATTCAGCCGCGATCGATTCAGTACCGGATCAAATTCAGGTCGCGATTTCAGATCCAGCTTGGCGGAAATTTTTTGAGCAATGGCCCGTGACTGCAGCAACTGAACCTGGCTGGCAATACCGGGGTCGTCGATACCTGCCTGAGCCTGCCCAGTGGTCGTGTTGGGACCGGCCAATACAGAATCGGTCGCCCGGATAAGGATGCGAGCTTCGGAACGGTAACGCGGCGAAATAACTTGCAGGATCGCAAAGGTAATCATTGCTACGATAATACTGGCAATCAAAAGACGTGTTTTATTGCGCCAGATGGAACCGAAAATCCCACCCAGATCCACATCCACGTCACGGTTTAACTCGTACTCACCAGCCATGCTGTCATGCTCTTTGAACAATACTCATATTGCCGCGATAATGTCGTTTTATGGTTTCCAAGGCGTTAATTGTTTGGCTGTATGACAAATTCTTGAATCAAAATGCCTTAGTTTCTTTTTATTCTCACCGTTTACCGGGAATTAACCATAAAGCGGTCTTTTGGATCGCAACGGCTCGCTAGTAGGCTTGTGCCGTGAGTAGTTCCTCTTTCGATCCGCGGTCGAAAAAAGTAGTGGTTGGGTAGGCAGCATGAACAGGCGCAATTTTTTGATTTCTTGTGTTAGCACCGGTTTGGTCGCTGCCACGCTTTCAGGATGTGCAACGGCATATCAGCCTGCACCACCGGCCTTTCACGAGGCACTTCAGGAAGTCTACAGACTGGATGCCGGTGACCGGTTGCGCATTACCGTTTTCGAGCAGACCGACCTCACCAATACCTACTCAGTCGACAAGGCCGGCTATATCGCCTTTCCACTGGTCGGATCAGTTGCCGCCCGTGGCCGCACCATCAAGGAAATTGAATCGGGAATTGCCCACAAACTTGCGCAGGGTTACATCCGCAATCCCGACGTATCTGTAGAAGTCGACCGCTATCGCCCCTTCTTCATCATGGGTGAAGTCGGGTCGCCCGGCCAATATACCTACGTCCCGGGCATGACCGTTCAAAATGCAATTGCAATTGCCGGAGGGTATACGCCCCGTGCACAGCAACAAAGCGCTGACGTTACCCGCCAGATCAATGGCGAAGTCATGACTGGCAGGGTGCCGATCACCGACCCAATTTTGCCAGGCGACACAATCTATCTGCTCGAACGACTGTTCTAGTTCATGACGCAGCCAAGTTCTGCCAAACCTGAGAAATTGCGAATACTGCACTGTTTTCGCTCACCGGTAGGCGGGATTTTTCGCCATGTACGCGACCTGATACATCAGCAAAAAGCTCAGGGACATTCCGTCGGAGTTATCTGCGACAGCAATACCGGCGGCGATTATGAAGAGCAATTGTTGGCTGAACTAGAGCCGTTTGTCGAACTTGGCCTGTTCCGAATTCCAATGGACCGTTCCATTGGCCCGCGCGACGTGCTGGTGATGTGGAAACTCTATTCAAAAATGCGCAACGTTCGAGCCGACGTCCTTCATGCACATGGCGCCAAAGGTGGTGCTTATGCCCGTCTCATCGGGACTCTTTTGCGCCGCGGAAAAAGTCAAAACCTGGTTCGCCTTTATTGCCCCCATGGCGGGTCGGTGCATTATGATCGGCACCGTTTGTCCGGCCGACTGTATTTTGGGCTTGAACGGTTTTTAGAACGCCTCACAGATCGTCTGATTTTTGTTAGTGAATACGAGCGTGATTCCTATTTTGCGAAAATTGGCGAAACTCGCTGTCCTTATTCACTGGTGCGCAACGGATTGAACAAAGACGAATTTGCGCCGGTAATAGTCAATGATGAGGCGGCCGATTTTCTTTACATCGGCATGATGCGTGACCTCAAAGGGGTAGACCTTCTGATCGAGGCTTTGCCGCTGGTGTCCAAACGTCTGGAACGACCGGTGACGGCGAAATTCATTGGTGGTGGGCCGGACCTTTCAACCTATAAGGCGCGTGCTGCTGAACTTGGGGATGAGGCAGATATCGAATTTTTGGACCCGATGCCGGCCCGACTGGCATTTGCGCTCGGCAAAACGCTGGTTGTGCCGTCTCGCGCAGAAAGCATGCCCTATATCGTGCTAGAGGCGCTGGCGGCAAGCCGACCGCTGCTGGCGACGCGGGTTGGTGGCATTCCTGAAATTTTTGCAAAGAATTCTGGTGCACTGATCGAACCTGATAATCTTGATGCGCTGGTTCGGGCAATGAGCGGCCACGTCACCGGAACCGTTATCGGCGCCGACTTTGAAGAGTTGCATGAAGTGGTGAAAACCAGTTTTTCCGCCGAGACCATGACCGAAACGATCATGCAGGCCTATCGTGACACGTTGAACAGCTAATTCGCGATGGCTCGACGGATGACCACGCCTTCAATCACCAAGGGGTGGACTTCTAAACCATTCTTTAGCTGTTTTGCTGCAATCTGAAGCTAATTTTCAGCATCACCGTTTAGTAGGACGATTTGATGGAAGTCGGCGATCCGCAAGATCCAAAATCCACATACAATGCCAACGCAGTAATGGCTCAGACCATAGCTGGTGAATCCTCCCGTCCCAGAACCAACATTAAGCTGAGCCAGCGGGCTGAGCAGGTCGCATCACAGTTTTCTCAGAACGCGATATCCCCATTTGTGGTTGCGACGGTTCTGCGCATTGTAGAGTTCCTTGCAACAATGAGCATCGGTCTGGCCGTATATTTCATCTATGTTGTGCCGATGGATGGCGTCAAAACCTCCTACTTGCTGACCTGCTTTTTGGGAGCAGTCCTGACAATCGTTGCGCTGCAGGCTACGGACAGCTACCAAATTACATCACTGCGTACCAATATACGCCAACTGGGCCGAGTCCTCGGCGCCTGGGCCGCAATCTTCGCAGTCCTGGCTTTGCTGGCATTTTTCTCCAGGATCTCGGAAAATTATTCCCGCGTGTGGTTCGGTAGTTGGTATCTGGCTGGCTGTTTGTTTTTCATAGTTTTTCGCAGTTTGGTGGCTGTGTTAGTGCGCCGTTGGGCCCGGGATGGGCGTCTGGAACGACGTGCAGTCATTGTCGGTGGCGGCAAGAACGCTGAAGATCTGATCATGTCACTGGAAGCTCAGGCAGATAATGATATTCGAATCTGTGGCATTTTTGACGACCGGAAGGGTGACCGTTCTCCACCCATGGTGGCTGGTTATCCAAAACTTGGAACCATCGAGGAGCTTGTCGAGTTTGGCCGTCGTGCCCGCATCGACATGTTGATCGTTTCGCTACCGATTTCTGCTGAAAGTCGGGTGCTGTCGTTGCTCAAGAAAGTTTGGGTATTGCCCGTCGATATTCGACTGTCGGCACACACAAACAAACTACGTTTTCGGCCACGGTCTTATTCCTACGTAGGTTCGGTGCCATTTCTCGACGTGTTCGACAAGCCAATTGCCGATTGGGATTCGGTCATGAAGCGTGGCTTTGATATCTTCTTCAGTGTTTTGGCAATGGTGATGCTGTCACCTATAATCCTGGCAACAGCCATCGCAATCAAGCTGGAAAGCAAAGGTCCCGTGATCTTTCGCCAAAAGCGATTTGGTTTTAACAATGAAGTCATTGAAGTACTTAAATTTCGCTCCATGTTCGCCGACATGGCGGACCATGACGCCAAAAAGTCAGTGACCAAAAACGATCCCCGTGTAACCCGAGTCGGGCGATTCATTCGCAAGACTTCAATCGACGAATTGCCTCAGTTGATCAACGTTTTGAAGGGTGAATTGTCATTGGTTGGCCCTCGGCCTCATGCGGTCAACGCCCATACGGAAAACAAGCTTTGGGATGAAGTGGTCGACGGATATTTCGGTCGTCACAAGGTCAAGCCCGGCGTTACAGGATGGGCTCAGATCAACGGCTGGCGCGGCGAAGTCGACAGAGAAGAAAAAATCAGAGGCCGTGTTGAACACGATTTGTACTATATCGAAAACTGGTCGGTTCTGTTTGATCTTTACATTTTGATGATTACGCCGCTCAAGCTGATCAACACCGAGAACGCATATTGAACCCGGCCACCGCCCCTGTTGACGCCTACGTCGCATCGCCTGCTTCCTGGGTGCCTCACAGCCCTGCTGCCTTCAACACATCCAACGTGTTTGCCCGGTGGAGCATTGGGCTGACGGCCTTTCTGGGCGCATTTGTGATCCAGGAGCCCGCACCATACGAGATCTTTTTGCTGGCCACCATGGTTCTGTTTTTGGTGTTCGGCATGCGTTTGAGCAAGATGGCATTAACGCTTGGCCTGTTATTCGTCGTTTTCAACCTTGGCGGCATGGTGTCGATGTTCACGATGGCGGATTTCAAGGAAATTCCACTCTATCTGGCGGTGTCTTTGTTCCTTGGTCTGTCATCAGTATTCTGGGCGGCTGCCATCGAGAGCGATATGGGTCGATTGCGCGTGTTGATGCGCGGATATGTTGTCGGCGCCGTCATCACATCCTGCCTGGGCATTGCCGGTTATTTCAGCGCTTTTCCCGGTTCTGGAATGTTCACCCTGTATGATCGTGCGATGGGCGCATTTCAAGACCCCAATGTTTTCGGGCCTTTCCTGATATTGCCAGCGCTTTATCTGACCTATGGCCTGCTATATCGCAATATTGGGTTGGCGCCAGTGCGTCTGGCCTTGTTGGCGATAATATTGCTTGGGCTATTCCTGTCCTTTTCACGCGGCGCGTGGGGCAGTATGGTGATTGCTGGCCTGTGTTTTTACACCATGCTTTTGATGACTGAACAATCCCAGCAGATCCGGGCAAAGCTCATTCTGGCCGGAGCAATAGGCCTGGCGACGGTCATCGGCATGTTGATCATCGCGCTGCAATTTGACGCTGTCTATGACATGTTTGAACAGCGCGCTCGCGTGGTTCAGGACTATGACGGTGCCGAGCTTGGACGTTTTGCGCGCCATGCAATTGGCTTCCAGTGGGCGTTGGAAAACCCGCTTGGCATTGGCCCGCTCGAATTTGGCCTGATCCTTGGCGAAGACACCCATAACATCTGGGTCAAGTCACTGATGGCATACGGGTGGCTGGGCTTTTTTGCCTATGTAACAATTACCGTCAGCACATTGGTTGGCGGTGCGCGGCTGGTTGGACGTATCCGTCCCTGGCAACCCTATCTACTTTGCGCATACGCTACCTATATCGGTCACATCCTGCTGGGATGGGTGATCGATATTGACCACTGGCGGCATGTATATTTGCTAATCGGCATTATCTGGGGATGTATGGCGCTGGAATCTCACCACCAATCCGTGCGCGCCCGTCAATTCCTCAACCAACACCTTGAGGATCGACCGCAGGCTGCATAGTTGTCTGTTTGGGCGGTGAATTCTTTTTGCTGGCAGCATGGAAAGTTAGGGCATTGCCAAAGGTAATTCCCAAAGCCAGGCTAATAATCACAAGCACTCTTTGAATTACAGTCAAATTTCTCATGACATGTTCCAGCTAGTTTCATTGTGCACCCGTATTATTGATTGATATTTCAAGAATATCAACTGCAGCAATTGTTAATGAAAGATTAGCGCTGCGTTGCGGACTTGCAAACAGCGGGGCACATAGTGCCCGCAACTGCATGGTTTCTATCAGAAATATGCAAAATTCCGCATATTCAGAGCCGTATCACGAGAATTGCGGATGCTTGAACCACCAACAGCGTTGGATCGATTCGGGTCAGGTCGGCCTGCAACATGAATTATTGGAATTGGTCGGAGTAGCAGGATTCGAACCTACGACCCCACGCCCCCCAGGCGTGTGCGCTACCGGACTGCGCCATACTCCGACTTGCCCATGATTTAGTCAGGGATCGGCAAAATATCAAGCGACCTGAGCGATTTTGATGCGGAAATCTAGCGTACCTGATCCAGCAGCCGCTTACATTCCAACAGTTCTGTCAGAACACCCTGCAGATCAGCCCGCGCGTCGCCGTTTTGAGATTTTGAAGCCGCCATCGCCGAGGCCACCTGAGCAACGGGAACGGCCTGTTTGCCGGGCTGTTCCTGCCCATCTGCCAAGACCGGCGCACCGCTGGCAACCGCTGTTACGAACCGATTGCCCTGTTCCTTCAAAATGCGCTGGACGCCTTTGATCGTGTAACCTTCAGCATAGAGCAAGTGCCTGATGCCTTTCAGCAGCAACACATCATCGGGTCGATAATAACGCCGTCCCCCGCCTCTTTTAAGCGGTTTAATCTGTTTGAAACGGGTTTCCCAGAACCGCAATACATGCTGCGGTAAATCTAATTCGTTTGCCACTTCTGAAATGGTCTTAAACGCATCAGGGCTTTTCACGCCTGCTCTCTCCTCCCCAACCCAAGTGATGCTCCGATCCCCACCGCATCACTAGGACAACCAAATTATCAAGTTATGGATTTATTTTGACCGTCCCTGATTGGACTGCAGAACTTTGTCTTTCATGATGTTCGACGGTCGAAACACCATTACCCGGCGAGGCGTAATAGGCACTTCCTCTCCGGTCTTTGGATTTCGCCCAATCCGTTCGTTTTTAGACCGAATAGAAAAGGTGCCAAACGATGATAATTTGATCGTTTCACCGCGCACCGCTGCCTGGCAGATTTCTTCCAGGACACTCTCCACAAGATTGGAAGATTCTGAACGCGACAAGCCTACCTGCTGATAAACCGCTTCACTCAAGTCAGCTCTGGTAAGTGTTTTTCCGACCATATTGGCATTCCTCGATTATCTTCTGGCAAGACGCCAGCACCGCAAAGACTCAAAAAGCTTAGTCGCAGTAAACCTTCCGGTCAATTGTGCCGCTACGTCAATTGACGCTGAAAGATGACCTGAGTCACTGTTTTGGATGGGAATTTCTTCTACAATTCTACCAGCGGACCAGAACGGCACCCCAGGTAAAACCACCACCCATGGCTTCCAGCAGAACCAGATCGCCTTCTTTCAGTCGCCCATCCTTCACGGCGGTGTTGATGGCCAACGGAATCGAGGCCGCGGACGTATTGCCATGTTGATTGACGGTAAGGACCACTTTGTCTGATGCAATTTTCAGTTTTTTAGCCGAGGCATCGATGATCCGGCGATTCGCCTGATGAGGAATGAACCAGTCTATATCTTCCGCCGTCAAGCCCGTTGCCTCAAACGCGGCTTCAATCACGTCGGTGATCATGGCAACCGCATGCTTAAAGACTTCCCGACCCTGCATCCGCAAGTGACCGACCGTCTGAGTGGTCGACGGACCGCCATCGACATACAGTTTCTCGCGATGCGAGCCGTCGGAGCGAAGATGACTGGTCAGCACGCCTCGGTCGTTTGAAAGCCCCACACCTTCCTGAGCCTCAAGCACGACAGCTCCAGCGCCATCGCCAAACAGCACGCAGGTGGTGCGATCTTCCCAGTCAAGTATTCGCGAAAATGTTTCAGCACCGATGACCAAAACGCGTTTGGCCTGACCGGACTTAATAAATGTGTCGGCCGTCGTCACGGCGTAGACAAAACCGGAGCAAACCGCCTGCAGATCAAAGGCCGCACCGTGTTTCATGCCAAGGCGATTTTGAATATTTACCGCAGTTGCGGGAAACGTGTTGTTGGGTGTCGACGTGGCCAAAATGATCAGGTCGATATCGTCAACGGTGACGCCAGCGTCATCCATGGCCGCGCGGGCAGCCGCTTCTCCCAAACTTGCTGTGGTTTCATCAGGTTCGGCAATATAGCGCTGCTGAATCCCAGTGCGCTGCTGAATCCACTCATCGGAGGTGCCGACCTTTGCGGCCAGATCTGCATTGGTCACCACGGTGCGCGGTTTGGCAGCACCTGACCCTAAAATAACAGAACGGATCATTCATTTATCTCCAGTCGGTTCAACTTCACCGAAACGGGTTTCTTCAAGGTCGTTTGCAATCTTTTGCTGCAGACCATTTCTAATCATATTGTGGCCAACATCGATCGCGCTGGCAAAGCCTTCGGCATCGGTGCCACCATGGCTTTTGATAACCACACCATTGAGCCCCAGAAATACCGCACCATTGACTTTTCGGGGGTCCATTTTCACGCGCAGCTGATTGAAGGCCTGTTTGGCAAACAGATAGCCAATTTTCGCCATCAATGTACGCGACATGGCATCACGTAGATAAGCCCCAACCTGCTTGGCTGTGCCTTCCGCGCTCTTTAGCGCGATATTGCCGGTAAACCCTTCAGTCACAACAACATCAACGCCACCGCGTCCAAGGTCATCACCTTCAACAAATCCGCGATAGTCCATGCCGGGAAGATTGATTTCACGCAACCGCGCACCGGCGGAGCGGATTTCTTCTAGTCCCTTGACTTCCTCAACACCAATATTGAGCAGGCCAACTCTTGGACGATCCAGATCAAACAATGCTCTGGCCATCGCTGAACCCATCAAGGCATAGTCAACCAGCGCCTCCGCATCCGCTCCGATTGTCGCACCGACATCAAGCACGATGCTTTCGCCCTGCAGATTTGGCCACACAGCCGCCAGGGCGGGACGTTCAATCCCAGGCATCATGCGCAGGCAAAACCGCGACATCGCCATCAGCGCGCCGGTATTGCCGGCCGAGATCATCACATCCGCCTCATCGGATTTTACGGATTCCAGAGCCTTCCACATGCCAGATACCCGTCGGCCATGACGCAACGCCTGACTCGGCTTGTCGTCCATGGCAATTGACATCTCACAGGGATGAAACACGGATTCTGATTTCAGACGGTCGTATTTTTCAAGTTCGGGCAAAACAGCATCAGCTTCACCGTGTAAAATAAACCTCAGTTCGGGATAGCGACGTCGAGAAATCTCGGCTCCGGCCAGGACAACGGAAGGACCCGCGTCTCCGCCCATCACATCCAGCGCAATTGTAATCGTTTTCGCATTATTGGACATGGAGAATGGAAGTAACTTTCTCGTTCGGCAGATGTGTGTCGGCGCTCAAATGCCACAACCCATTAGTAACGCGACGCATGAGATATACAAAGCAAAACTCAATTGCGAGCTCTTTCAGGGCGTTTCAGGACAATTTTGGCTTGGTTTTCAGGTTTGCCAGCACCGAAAATGGCGAATCACGCTCCCGATCCAATCCTTCATCGGCAAACTCCGCTCCGTCAATGCGGGCAAACGGGTCTATGCCCAATGCAAATGTTTCTAACCAGGCCGCGGCCAGATTGATTGAATCGCCGACAAATGTTTCAGGCATATCTTCACCTTCGGGGTCCAGTACCAGTTCATGATCTTCAATTGTTGGTGGACGCAACAGACGGGAGCCCTCTGGAAGGTAGATAAAATCGATATCCTCCCTGACTACCTGGTTTAGGGGTTCGGCCGTTACTGCGCACGGCTGTTCAAAAGAGGCTACAACAGCACCGCTCAATTTCACTCCGTCGCGTTTCCAGGGTGCAACCACGCATTCAACCTCAAAAGCTTCGACTGACAAAAGTTCATAATCTCGGGCAATCGCTGAGCGCTCTGATTCGGTCGCAGCATATTTTATCATCTGACCTTTCTTGGACAATTTTCTGACGTTGAATTTATAGTCCATTGCGTAGCTTTCCTGATCATCTGCCATAGGCCGTCCTTTCCAAGAGCGGGCCTTCAAAGACCGCTTGCTGTTGGGTGATGTCCAACGCTGTTTTGTGGGTCAAATCTGCTGCCTGCCAGGCCATATACTGCCCCAGATCCAATTCAGCCCCGTTAGACTCAATCCCGGCATACAGGTTGCGTCGAATGACAACGCTCAGTGCTTGGGAAATATCTTCGCTTTCAAGCGCCCGCTCATAAGCCCCGGTGCGGCCGTAAAAGACTTGCGTCATTTTTGCTATTTTCTTGGGAACGCTCGGGTCACCCACTCCAATCTCTCGCAAGGCCGCATCCATGTCATCAATGAAAGCGTCGAACACCAATTGAGATATTTGTCGCGACGTGTGGTCCTCATTTTTCAAACGATTGTGTAGCAAAAACAGATGCATAATCAGTATTTCAAAACGTCCGTCAAATGTGTCGGGAACCTGATACCGGATATAAAACTGCAGGTCTCGCGACCTTGCCACAACCACGCCATAAAGTGCATGTGCAAGGTCTGAATTAACGTTTCGACCAAACAGGGCTTTGAACATTGCGCGAAAACCAGATAAGAAGCGCTGACACGGCGCGTTTAGCGGTGATATAGGCTTTTGTTGTTCGCTCGAACAGGGGGCCGCGATATTCGGGCGGAGAAAATATTGATGACTAGAAGCGTGAACATTGTTGGTTGTGCAGGCAAAATCAGGAGCTTTGTCCTGATGGCCGGACTCGTGGCCGCTCCATTTGTGCTGACCGCATGCAATTCAACTGGTGAAGTATTGTCGCACGGATACCAGATGAACGAGCAGGCGCTTGAGTTGGTGCCGACCGGATCTTCGCGCGAACAGGTTCTTTTGTCGCTTGGCACCCCTTCCACCACCAATAGTCAGGTCAATGGTTCAGAAACTTTCTACTACATCAGCCAGAAGAAGGCCCGCCGATTCGCTTTTCAAAAACCAACAGTGATTGATCAACGGGTTCTTGCAATTTATCTCAACGAATCGAGCACCGTGGAAAGAATTGCCGATTATGGATTGAAGGATGGCAAGGTGTTTGACTTTGTCTCGCGGGTTACCCCAACCGGTGGTAAGGAAGTTTCATTCCTTTCGCAATTGTTGAAAGGCGGCCAGGCGTTCAACCCATTCGGCAGCAGATAACGGCCGATTGCTGACTGGATGGCCCCACAAGGGGGCGTAGATTCGTAAATGGCTCTAGCGGGAGCCGGTTTTCGACGTTTGAAAACGCAGCCACAGCAGCGACAGCAGGCAGATGCCGACAACCGGAAATACTGTGTAGTTGATGGCATTCCAGCCGTCGGCTCCAAACGCATTAAGTGTCCGGCCCGACATGAAGGAACCAAAAGCGACGGAGCCAAACAAAATGAAATCGTTGGCGCCTTGCGCTTTGGCGCGCTCCTGAGGACGGTAAGTTTCAGTCAGCATGGACGTGGCACCTATGAACCCGAAATTCCAACCAAAGCCGAGCAGAATCAGGGCCACGTAGAAATTGGTCAGCGATATTCCCATCAACGCTACAACCGCACAGGCCAGAAGCAGCATCATACCGGTTGTGACAATCCGCTCCTTGCCAAACCGGTTTATCAGATTGCCGGTGAAAAAACTGGGACCAAACATCGCCATCACGTGCCACTGAATGCCGAGGGTCGAATCATCTGGGCTGAAACCACAAAGCTTCATTGCCAGAGGTGCGCCAGTCATCACAAATGACATCAGGGCAAATGATGCGACAGCGCAAATTACCGATACAATGAAACGTGGCTGCATCATGATTTGAGCGAGCGGACGACCGGTGTCTTTTGGTCCAAGCATTTCATCGGTTGGTGGTGCTTCGAACTTCAACTGCGACAGGACGACAATGCCAAATGCCAACAAGATGGCACCGGCAAAATAGGCTGCCGCGAATTCGACTGGAGAGAACAACTGCCGCACAAAGCCCGCAATATGCGGCCCCAACCAAAAGGCTATCAGACCAGCAGCGCCGATAACTGCCAGAGCCTTAATCCGGCCGCCGGCCCGCCCCAGAGCACCTTTGACATAGGCAACAATGGAACCGGCGACCACGGTGGCCAGCGCAAAATAGGGCGCTGCCAGATCAAGCCCTGCCGATACCGGGTTGATGAAATAAATCGCGGTTTGAGGACCGACGATGGCAGCGAACATACCTCCGGCCAGAACCCAGGATATCGCTTTTGGCTTAAATTCATCGGTCCCCTGGTCGGCCGCGGCAAATCGATATTGCTGCGTAAACGCTCCGCCACAGCCGGTAAGCAACATCCCGACACAGAACATCAAAAAATCACCCTTGAATATCGCAAAACTTGAAACGATTGCGCCCGCAATGCCAACACAGGCACCCGCCATAAATCCGTTGCGACGCCCGACACGCCCCATCAGCATCGCGGCAGGCAAAGCCGCCATCGCCACACCCAGATTATATCCAGTAACCGGCACGGTCGCCAAAGCCTTGTCATCACCCAACAAGTACATGCCCACCAAACCTCCCAGTGCGATGGAGATTGGGGCTGACGAACCACAAAAAGCCTGTGCAGCTGCCAGCAATAGCGCATTGCGTTTGGCCGTCGCTTCGGAATCGGCTGCAGGTGAAGTTCCCATACTGGACCACTAATTCGTTGTAGTTGAAGCCTTCATCCCGAAGATATTTGCAAATTAGAAGTGGGAGAAGGAGTCTTCCTCTATGGACACCGGTGTACCGTCAATGTCCAGAGCCATAGAACCAAATTCTGCACCTTTTATGTCGCCAACATGTGTCGCCCTGACATTTTCAGAGGCACACGCGTTTTGAAAGTCAGCTTTGGCGGACGCAGGCATGGTGCATAAAACCTGATAGTCGTCCCCACCTGTGTAAATAGACTTCCACAATCCATCGTCCTCAGACACACGTTGAGCCGCCGCATCAGAAAGTGGAATTTTCGAACGGTTTAAAATTGCCCCCACATTCGAGGCAGCACAAAGCTTGCGGCAATCGCCGATCAGACCATCGGAAATGTCCATTGAAGCTGAGGCATATTGGGCAATCGCACCAGCAATTGCTGTGGCGACGGGTGGGTCTGGCAAATGATAGGCATTCAACAGGTGATCTGTCGCCGTTGGGTCTGCTTTGATTTCTCCAGTAGCCACTTTCAATCCAAGGGCCGCATCGCCGATAGTGCCTGTTACCATGATCGCATCCCCCGCCCTGGCTCCCAAACGGCTCTTGTAGCGAGCCGGATCGATCAGTGCGAACATGGTAACTGCAATACAAAGCCGGTCGGGACTGCGATAAATATCACCACCAGTCAGTTGAATGCCGTAAAGTGCCTGGTCCTCAGCAAGGCCGGAAGCAAAGCTGGCAATATCCGCGTCCTGCCAGTCGTCCGGCACCCCTAAAGCCAGTGAGTAGGAATGAGGCAGAGCGGCTTTTCCTACAATATCACTGATATTCACGCGCATTGCCTTTCGAGCCACCAGATCAAGCGAAGTATCGGGAAGAAAATGTATGCCGCTTGCGATCGCATCCTGTGTCACGACAACTGACTTGCCGGCTGGAACATCTATCAACGCGGCATCGTCACGAAGTCCAAATGAGCCAGTACCGGCCAGAGGTGCCAGATATTTGGAGATCCAATGAAATTCACCGGACCGGGTCACCCCTTCTCCCCATCATCGGGATCGGTATCATCGGTAGCCGCATCTCGAGAAATACCGGCCTCTGCTTTCGGTTTCAGTTCACCGCTGCGCACCGACCTGGCGATGTGATCGAGCACGCCATTGACCATTTTCGGCTCATCACCGTCGAAAAACGCTTTGGCTATCTCAACATATTCTGACACCACCACCGGTGCGTCGACATCGCGGCGATTGGTCAATTCATAGACACCTGCACGCAGCGTTGCTCTCAATGTTGAATCAATACGTGCCAGTGGCCAGGTATCAGTCAGAGATTGGTGGATAATCGGATCGATGATCTTCTGATCCTTGACCACACCGCCGACAATACTGCGAAACCAGGCAGCATCTGCTTCCAGATAGGTTTCACCGTCAATTTCACGACCCAGTCGAAAATTCTCATATTCGGCAATTACTTCGGTCAATCCAGCGCCGCTGATATCCATCTGGTAAAGTGCCTGTACCGCCGACAGTCGGGCGGAACCGCGTTTGTTGGCAGGTTTGGATCGTTTTGAGCTAGACAAGAAATTTTTCCCGCAATTTGATCATTTCGAGGACCGCTGTGGCTGCGCCTCCACCCTTGTTCATTTCTTCTTTGCGGGCACGAGCCATCGCCTGAGCTTCGTTTTCCACCGTCTGAATACCATTTCCCAATGCCAGACATTCCGCGATCGTAAGATCCATAATGGCACGGGCGGACTCAAATGCCACAATGTCATAATGTGTCGTTTCACCACGAATGACGCATCCCAGCGTGATAAAGCCATCATAATGGGTGTTGCCCCGGCTCATACCTTCCAAAGCCATTGAAACCGTCGCCGGAATTTCCAGAACTCCGGGAACCCCAATATATTCCCAGCTTGCCCCCTGCTTTTTCAATACCTCTTCGGCACCCTCCACCAGTGCCTTGGAAATATGAGTGTAATATGGTGCATCAATGATCAGTATGTGGGGCATGGACCTGCTCTCAATTGTGGTGAATTGCACAAAACATGGCTCGGCATACAGCGCAAGGTTTATTCCTGTTGCGCTGAAAAATCTGCCAGTCTCGCGGCGTATCGAGCCATGGTATCAACTTCCAGATTTACCTGATCGCCAATCTTGGCCGCGCCCCAGGTCGTTACCTCCTGGGAATGCTTGATCAGCAAAACATCAAATTCGGCTCCCGCCACCTGATTGACGGTCAGTGAAGTGCCGTTCAACGCAACGGAACCCTTCGGCGCAATGAACCTGGCGAATTCCTCTGGAGCACGAAGGGTATATCGAGTGGCGTCACCCTCACTTTTTACGGCAATAATCTCAGCCCGGCCATCAACGTGGCCAGAGACGATATGTCCGCCCAGTTCGTCACCAATCTTCAATGCTCTTTCCAGATTGATTCGCGTTCCGATTGTCCAGAACTCCGCTGAAGTAAGCCGCAGCGCCTCTTCCCATGCCTCCACCACATAGGTGGTATCGAACTTTTCAACCACGGTAAGACAAACACCGTCATGAGCAATCGAAGCGCCAATATCGATATCATCAAGCGGATAATTGCTGATTACGTGAAGCCGGTTGCCTCCGGCAACCTGTTCAACCAGGTCGATGGTGCCAATGTCAGTTATTATTCCGGTGAACATGGGTTATTTCCTGCGCAAAATCTCGAGCCTGTCGTCGCCCAATTGCAGTCGTCTGCTGATATCGAACCCGGTTGGCAGGTTAGCCGATGTCACCGGGGAAACAAGGCCTCCTTGCCCGATGATCAGATCGGATGAAAACAACCAGACCTCATCAACAAGACCTTGTTGCAGGAACGAAGTTGCCACTTGCGCGCCACCCTCAACCATCAAAGAAGAATGGCCTGCGTTGGCCAGATCTTCCAGAAATTCCGGCAAGGCCAACTGACCATGGTAGCTTTCTGACGCAAAAAGCGTAACTCCCAACTCCGCCAGCTCATGTGGTAGTTGATCAACACTTGATACAATCGAAACCGGTAAAGCGCGGGCCGACTGGGCAAGGCGGCTTTGGGGGGACAATCTGGCATGACTGTCGAGAACGAAGCGGTCTGGAGAACGCCAGCCGATGCCGGGAAGTCGGCATGTCAGGTCTGGATCATCGGCATCAACAGTCCCTCGCCCAACCAGAATTGCATCATGTTCTGCTCGCAAGCGGTGCACCATGTTTCGGGCCAGCGCCCCGGTGATGGCCACTTCTTCGTCAGCTCTGCCCAACATTCCATCGCCGGAAACTGCAAGTTTTAGAACGACTTGCGGGCGGTCGTTCTGCTTTCGATTCAAGTATCCCGTCAGATCGTGAGGCGCTGAATTATCCCGCTCATCTACTTCGACAGTCACCCCTGCCCGTCGCAACAACTCGTGGCCCTTACCGTCAACGCGCCTGTCAGGATCAGTCCATGCAGTGACTACCCGAGCAATACCGGCTTCGATCAGTCCGACAGCACATGGGGGCGTCGCACCGTGATGTGCACAGGGCTCCAGTGACACGTAGGCGGTTGCGCCGCGTGCATTTTCTCTGGCCTGGTCTATCGCAACCCGTTCTGCGTGGGGGCGACCGCCAATCGCGGTGATGCCCTTTCCCACAACGATGTCATCCTTGACAATCATTGTACCGACAGACGGATTGGAGCCGGTCTGACTTCTGTGCCGCAAGGCAAAGCGCAGACAGGCATCCAGATATCGATGATCTTGTGGGCTCAACATTAGACAATTGTTACACAGGTGTGGGTCAGAATAAATCTAGTTCCGCTCATCTTCCGCGTCAGACAATTCTCCCAACACTGCTTGAAAATCTGAAGCCTCGGTAAAATCTCGGTAGACGCTGGCAAAGCGCACATAGGCTACCTCGTCCAACCCTTTTAAACCTTCCATGACCATCGTTCCAATCGTGCCGGCGTCGACTTCAGCTTCGCCGGACGACTCAAGCTGCCGCACAATACCCGATACCATGCGCTCAATGCGGTTATGATCGACGTCGCGCTTGCGCACCGCCAGTGAAATTGAATTCGCCAGCTTGTCGCGGTCAAACGGTACTTTTCGGCCAGACTTCTTGACCACTGTCAGTTCCCGCAACTGCACCCGCTCAAATGTGGTGAACCGGCCACCACAATCAGCACAAATACGGCGACGGCGAATGGACGTATTGTCTTCGGTCGGTCGGCTGTCTTTGACCTGGGTGTCGTCACAATTGCAATAGGGACAGCGCAAATCTGGCTCCTTGGAGGGGTCATTGAAGTGCAACAGGCCTGTCGCACTCAATCAGTTGGGTAAATATTTCGGTCTATTACAGGTTGGGATAGATCGGGAACCGGTCAGTCAGTTCGATTATCTTTTTGGCAACAGACTGTTCAACTTCAGCATTACCTTCTTCGCCATTGGCTGCAAGACCATCCAAAACTTCAAGAATGTACTGGCCAACCTGTTGAAATTCGGCGACTCCAAACCCACGGGTGGTCGCGGCAGGCGTTCCCAGACGAACACCTGACGTGATGGTTGGCTTTTCAGGATCAAACGGTACCCCGTTCTTGTTGCACGTCATGTTGGCGCGGCCGAGTGCTGCTTCTGCAGCCTTGCCAGTTAGACCCTTGGGTCGCAGATCAACCAACAGGACATGGGTATCTGTGCCACCAGATACCAGATCCAGTCCGCCCGATTTCAACGTTTCACCAAGTGCTTTGGCGTTCTCGACAACATTGGCAACATAGGTGCGATACTCGCCTGTCTGTGCTTCGCCGAAGGCAACTGCTTTGGCGGCGATGACATGCATAAGCGGACCGCCCTGAATGCCCGGAAAGATTGCCGAATTGATTTTCTTGGCCAATGTTTCGTCGTTGGTCAGAACCAGACCGCCGCGCGGACCGCGCAAGGTTTTATGGGTCGTAGACGTTGCCACATGGGCATGAGGGAAAGGGCTGGGATGAACACCACCGGCAACTAGACCGGAAAAATGTGCCATATCAACCATCAGAAAGGCTCCGACACTATCGGCGATCTCGCGGAAACGGGCAAAATCGATTTGACGCGGGTAAGCTGAACCACCTGCAATGATAAGTTTAGGCTGATGTTCTTTGGCCAAAGCTTCCACCTGATCGAAGTCAATCAGATCGCTGTCCTGACGCACGCCATACTGAACCGCATTGAACCATTTTCCCGACTGGTTGGGCGCTGCACCGTGGGTCAAATGGCCACCTGCATCGAGGCTCATGCCCAAAATCGTGTCGCCGGGCTTGATCATCGCCATAAAGGCAGCCTGGTTAGCCTGAGAACCGGAATTGGCCTGTACATTTGCAAATTTGCAGTCAAACAGCTTTGTGACGCGTTCGATTGCCAGATCCTCGGCAACATCAACGAATTCGCAACCGCCATAATAGCGGCGGCCTGGATAACCCTCAGCATATTTATTGGTCATCACGGAGCCCTGCGCTTCAAGCACAGCCCGCGATACAATGTTTTCAGAGGCGATCAGCTCAACTTCGTGGCGCTGACGACCAAGTTCGCCCTTTATTGATGCGGCGACCGCGGCGTCGGTATCCGCCAGCGAACGATGGAAAAAGGCGTCGGTTACCGTGCCGGATTTGATGTTTTCTGCAATTGCCATCGACTGGCTCCCCAAAAAGATGACCTCGCTGGACGGGCGCAGCCCTCAGCGTGTGTGATAATGCTCGTGATTTAAGTCTGCCGGAATGACGGCACTATTCCGTTTGAGACACCTGAATGTCTTGTTCGGCGTTTTACTGGCTCAAAGCCAGTTCGTCTACACCGTCGCGCTGGTAAATATCATCGCGGAACTGAGCGGCGCCATCATCTGTGGACCAGGCGCTGATGTAGGTGAAATAGACCGGAACCGGTTCGACAAGTTCAAGGTCGGTGCGTTCACCTGAGGCAATGATCCGCTCAATCTGCGATCGATCCGCCTGCGGTGTTTCCTTGGCCAGCCAAACGAGAAGGTCGCGGACATTTTTCACCCGTACACAGCCGGAAGAGTCAAAGCGCAATAATTTGTTGAATAAGCCCTGTTGTGGCGTGTCGTGCATATAGACGGCGTGTGGATTGGGGAAATTGATCTTCACAGACCCCATCGCGTTAATGCGACCCGGTTCCTGACGAAAACGATAGTTCACGGCTTCATCCGTGGACCAGTCAACCATTCTTGGATCGATCTGTTCGTTATTCGTATCAAACAACAATATTTTGTTGTCTGTCAGATACTTAGGATCTTTGCGCATCAACGGAATGATGTCTTTGAGGACAATGGACTTCGGCGCTGTCCAATAGGGATTCAGATTGAGTTCGTAAATTTTTGAGTTCAAAATCGGCGTCTGGCGACTGATGCGGCCAACAATGGCAGTGTGTCGTTGGGTAACGGTCATGCCGTCAACCGCTTCAATCTGGGCGGCGGGAATGTTGACCACCACGTATCTATTACCCAAAAAACCCGACATGGACTTCAACCGCACCAGGTTGGTGTGCAACTGACCTAACCGAATGTCGGCGGGTATATTCAAGGCGGCGAACGAATAACGCCCCAGCACTCCATCTGCCGGCAATCCGTGGCGCAATTGAAAGCGCTTTACCGCGGCATCGACATAGGTATCAAACTGGCTGGAAAAGCCTGCATTCCTGGGCATGTCGCCGGAAATCATCAACCGCTTGCGCAGTACTGCGACCGTCGGTGAGGAAGCTCCGATCTTCAGTTTCTTGTTGGCTGGGACAACCGGCCAGCCACCAGAATCGACGATGGCTTGATATTCTGCAATTGCCTGATGCACATAATCGATTGTTTGTGGCGCGAAAATCGGGGTGTTGGAAGACACACGTGACGTCTTGTCGGAACGGGCGTCAAACTGATCGCCCCAGCGATCCCTGCCATTGGCATTCAAAATTCGATCAATGGCGGTTTCAGCCAGAGCTTTGCCCGCACCCAAGGGAGACAGCGACGCGACTGCCCCCGCCCCAGTAACGGCGGCGGCCAACAAAGATGTAGAGCCTTTCAGAATTCCGCGACGCGAAATCTGCTTTGGCTTTTCAACGCTTATGTTGAAATCTGACATAGTTGCTACTAACCCTTGAATTGCATGCTGCGTTCTTTAATCACGCAAATATGCCCCGATTATGGTTAACAGGAGTTAACCATAATCAGTTTCGGTATTTTGTTCTCCAGAAACAGTTTCAAGGAGCCCAATTCACATTTGCCCCCCGATTTACGGCACCTGTCGACAAATACAAGTGCAATCGAATCAAGTCCTTGTCATCACAGGTTCGAAAACAGCTGCGAGTCGGTGGATTAAACCGATGAAATCTAAGGGTTGAGCCACGAAAGCCAGTTTGAAGCGCTGGTCGCGAATCTAGATCCCTTCCCGGATCTGGCGGTCATATTCTTCAGCATCAAACCAGCCGAGTGATTTTTCTACTTTGAGATTGGAATCCAAGTCCCATTCTTCCCAGCCAGGAATACTGACCCGATTGCCGGTCTCCACATGAGCGCCCTCCAGCAACCATCCAAACATGACATGGTTTCCCGCCATACGAAGATGCTCCAGTTTGACGGTCATTCCGGGAAATTCAGCAAAAAAGCTTGAAATCATTCCCTTCAACGCTTCGGACCCTTCAATTGGATCACCACGATTAATGGTGATGGCACCATCTTCTCGATAGAAAGCCGCAACTGCGTCGGGATCTCCCGAGCTCCAGGCTTTTGCGTAGTCCAGCGCCATCTGTTCAACTGACATTTGGTTTCTCCTGCCAAGGGGTTTGCAGCCGATCAAGCTCCGGCTTGACACGATAGCGAAGGTTTCCAACAGGTCAATCAAAACGCCAAAAGCCCCGGTTGTTCATATCAACCGAAGCTTTATTGTGCGGCCGTTTTTAGTGATCACAGACGGTACAGAATCTGATCCGTCCAGAAACGCTCAAGACGCTGCAGCGACTTGTTCAATTGTTCAAAGCTCTGCGGATCGATCTGGCCGATCTGCTCCAGCGACTCTGTATGACGCTCATACAACGCATCAACGGTAGCGGCCACGTCTTTGCCGGCATCGGTCAGGCTGACGCGAACCGAACGGCGGTCGGTGCGTGACCGCTGATGATGAATGTAACCCATGTCGACCAGTTTTTTCAGGTTATAGGATACGTTGGAACCCAGATAATAACCGCGCGTGCGCAATTCGCCCGCTGTCAATTCTGAATCTCCCAGATTGTAAAGCAGCAGGGCCTGCACAGCGTTGATGTCGCTGCGTCCCTGACGATCGAACTCATCTTTGATTACGTCCAGCAACCTGCGGTGCAGACGCTCAACCAGAGTTAGAGCTTCAAGATATACGGGTTTGATGTCATGTTGCTGCGCGTCGTCCACCTGCGCAACACCGATCATATCGGTATTTGTCATTTTGGGCCTCACTTCCTGTTACGGTGGTATTTTTTGTCCACCTTGAGGCACAAGATAAGCGCGTCAGATAAAATTTGAGTCAAACGACAAACTTAATTGGTTCTTACCAGAGAAAACTCAATTTGTTGTTTTTATTGATTTTAATTTTATGGAAAGGCTGAGGATTCACTCTTTCTTGGCGATAAATACTTCTAGAAGTTGAAAAATCACATAAATAGCCAAGCAGGAGAGATGGAACAGCAACACCAACCCCGGGTATTGAAACAAGTCGGGAAAACGTATTAGCGACACCGACTGAAACGCGACTGCAAAGAACCAGATTACCCGACCCCACGACAAAGTCGTCCACAATCCAACGCACGCCACCGGTAGCATCACCGCCATCACCGCCGTGTAGATTTTCAACGCCAGACCCATCGTATCAAACCGATAATTGGTGCCTTCCCAATATCCGATTGCACACAGCCATGTGAAAATTGCGGCTGCAAAGAAGATAACCGCCAAGCATCGCAGGAACAGCCTGAACATAAAATCGTTGATCCGCGCCGCCCGAGATCGAGGCTTGCTTCCCCCTGACAATTCCACACTCATGACAGAACCAACTCCTGTGCCCCGAGTTTCTGGAAATGAGCCTCGATGTCTTTGGCATCAACCTGCAGCAAATTGTCGGGTTGCCATTTTGGCGCGCGGTCCTTGTCTATGATTGCCGCGCGGATACCTTCATAAAACTCCCTGCCGGTCAAAATACGACGGAGTATTCTATATTCCATCTTCATACATTGATTGATGTCCAGATCGCGTCCCCGGGTGATTTGCCGGAACGCGACTTCCAGACTGGTTGGAGACTTTTGCAGCAAAATGTCCAGGATTTTGCCAGCCCATGAAGCTTCATCACCCTCAAAAGCCGTTGCCTGCTTGAGACTATTCTGGATCTCAGCCACTGACGCCTTGTCGAAGTGATTATTGATCCAATGCTCACAACGTTCCAGTGGACCAGGTTCCTCCAGTGTTAATAGAAATCGCTGATGATATTTGTCGATTGCGGCTTCAATATCTTGAATTTCACACAGCAGCTTTTCCAGTGCCGGCAGGTCCGCCGAGGTGCAACCGTGACTGGCCAACCCGCACCATATCGCATCGCTTTGTTTAACGCGTTCTCCGGTCAGTCCCAGAAACAGGCCAATTTTGCCAGGCAGACAGGACAGCAGGAATGAAGCTCCGACATCGGGAAAAAACCCGATCCCCACCTCAGGCATGGCAAAAGCAATATTGTCACCGGCAATACGGTGTGATCCGTGAAATGATACGCCAACCCCGCCACCCATGACGATGCCATCAATCAGCGCAATGTAAGGCTTGGGAAATTTATTTATTCGTGCGTTGAGAACGTATTCGCGGGCAAAAAAATCAAAATCATAGTCTTTGGCGATGCCCCGATCGTAAAGATGACGAATATCACCACCAGCGGAAAACGCCCTGCCCGGCACGGCTTTGATCAGCACGCGCTCTATCGCCACATCAGCTTCCCAGTGGTCAAGCTGTTGGTTCAGCGCAGTCAACATCGCATCGGTTACCGCATTGAGCGTTTCTGGCTTGCTCAGCGTCACAACACCAGTGCGGCCACTGGTTTCAAAGAGAATATCTTCTTTGACGGTCATCAATTTCGGTCCTTCGGCGAATAGCGACAAACTATTCGCAGTTCACCATACGGGCAATGGGTCTTATCGAAGGAAAGAACTTTTCCCTGCTCAATTGTGTGGTACATCAATCTTCGACATCAAAACTAGCTGCATGAGGCGACTTGGCGATGCCCAATTCGACAACCGAAATCATTGATAGCGTGACAGGCAGCCGTCGTTTGCGCCGCAACCGTCGCTTTGATTGGACACGCCGTCTGGTGCAGGAATCAGTTCTGTCGGTCAATGATCTGATCCTGCCTATATTTTTGATGGAAGGTGACGGCACCGAAGAAGCTATTGGCGCAATGCCTGGCATTTCCCGTTATAGTGTGGATCGTGCGGTTAAAGTTGCTCAGCAGGCGCACAAACTTGGCATACCAGCGATCGCCCCGTTTCCAAATGTGGCCCTCGACAAACGCGACCGGACCGGCAGCGAAATAACCAATCCGGACAATCTCATTTGCCAGTTCGTGCGCGCCGTCAAATCCAAATGCCCCGACATCGGCGTCATCACCGACGCTGCACTGGACCCGTTTACCGACCATGGACATGACGGTGTCCTCGACAACGGTATTATCGTCAATGATGAGAGCGTGGCGCAAATTGTTGCTGGCGCCCTGCGTCAAGCCGAAGCTGGTGCAGACATAATTGCCCCATCAGATATGATGGATGGCCGAATTGGGGCGATCAGGCTGGCATTGGATGAGGCCGGGTTTCAGGATGTCGGCATCCTTTCCTATACGGCAAAATATGCCTCCGCCTTTTACGGCCCCTATCGCGAAGCAATTGGTACTGGTGGTCTGCTGCACGGGGATAAAAAGACCTATTATGTCGACCCGGCCAATTCAGAAGACGCGATGCGCGAAGCTGAACTGGACATCGCCGAGGGTGCCGACATGCTGATGGTCAAACCCGGCATGCCGTATCTCGATATCGTCCGGCGGATGAAGGCAGAGTTCGGCATGCCGGTATTTGTCTATCAGGTGAGCGGCGAGTATTCGATGATCGAGAGCGCTGCGGCGAATGGTTATATCGATGGCGACCGGGTGATGATGGAAAGCCTTCTGGCATTCAAACGTGCCGGAGCTGACGGAATTTTGACCTATCACGCCCTGCGCGCCGCCGAAAAGTTGAACGCGGCAAGGTAAGCCGCGGCCGGACCACATCACACCGGTGCGGATTTCTATGCACCGATACTGGCGATATGATAGGTTGGTGATATGCAGTTATCCTCGCTGTCAACAGCACTTTAGTGCTGGCTGTCCATTGCCATCAGCACCTCGCGGGTAGCATCATCTGCCGGGAACATCATTTCGATTTTTATTTCCGACAGAGCGATGTCCTCTGCAGTTCCGAACTGCGAGAAAGTTGAAAAAAATGACAGCGACATGCCGCCAAAAGCATAAATTGTCGGCACAAAGGCGGGTAAGACACCCTGGGTGGCCTGCTGATCTTCATCAATCAGACATGAAAGTCGATTGGCCGCATCATTGAGAACAGGATCCCCCCCAGATGAGCGCTTTCCGTGCGCAATCGAGCACGTGTGTGAAAAGCAACCTCTGACAGATTTCCAATTGATTGCTGTATGACTGGAGAATTGAGGAAACACTCAATCAAACTGTCACCTTGACCAACCCCCATTCCGGCCAGCAGGCGCGTCGCCGCCCCATTCAAGTGTAAGATTTGCCAGTGGCGGTCCATTGCAATCGCCGGAAAAGGATCGTGACGTTGCAACATCCAGGACATAGCAGCTTCCGCCGGTTGCATGTCGGCCGCACCCAATTGGCGCTTTTGATAGGCTGGAGCCAGTCCGGCGGCCGTCAGCAATTGATTTCGGTCTGGCAGAGGAACGGCCAGTTCTTCGCATAATTGCAGCACCATCTCACGGCTCGGGCGCGATCGACCTGTTTCCAGGAAGGAAATGTGACGGGCAGACACATTTGCATCCAATCCCAATTCAAGCTGACTCAGCCTGCGCTTCTGTCGCCACGCCTTCAATACTGCGCCAAATTCGCTTTGCATCGCTTCGCTCCATCCAGAATTCACGCCACCATAACCTTTGGGACAATCATTTCACTTACCTGCAAGGTAATTGTTTTGAGCCATTCAACCGTCCAGTCTTCGAGCATCACACCTGGCATGGAGTTATGACATGACGCTCGCAGCGAAAGTTAATCTGCTCAAATATGGTTCAATCAGTCTGATTGGCTTCGGGCTACTCAATTTTCTCTCCCTATTCTCCATTTTGGAGCCTGTTATGGCCATCTTCCTGGACATTGCATTCTGGAGCCAGTTTGGCAGTCCACATCAATTGGAAGGGGAAGCAGCGAGGCTGTGGATCGGTATTTCAGGTGGATTGTTGATTGGCTGGGGCGCCACCTTGTTGTTGATCGCCACGCAGGTGTACCCCAATACCCCACTGCTTGGACGACGCATCATTTTAACCGGCATCATCAGTTGGTTCGTCATGGACTCGGCAGGCTCAATGGTTGCTGGCGCGCCGTTCAACGTGGTGATGAACCTGTCGTTCCTGGTGCTGTTTGTGGTGCCACTTGTTTGGCCGGAGCGTCACTCCACGTCGACCCAACAAGCGGTTTAGGGCGCAAAATATCGGTGACCAGATCACTAACCTTCAACGCTTGTACCCTGCTCAGCATCGCTGGGTTTCGGGATCACACGTTGAAACAAATGCGAGCAAAATGAATCGGAATCAAAATAGGTCGTATGGATAAGCTCACCCGCGAGCTCGAATTCCAGAGGACTTGAATTTGAACCAGTGGGAACACCACCAATAGACAATGTCCCCAGCTGTTCGCGAAACTGACTTACCAGCAGTGCTGCCATCTTATCCGCCCGCTTCTTAATCTGCTCAGCCACCTCCGGCGGAATAGGTTCATGCTGATCGCTGATCCATCCGGGCACATTATCAACAGAAGCAAGCGACAATCCACCGACATCGACACCTCCTGCCTTTGTGCGAATGGCACTGGTAGTCAATCTGTTGAGCAAGCTGCTGAGCAAAGGCGAGACGCCTGCCGCGAGCAGTTTTGTGCCATAAAAAACAGCAAAGCTTATTCCGATGAGGAAAAACGGAATGCTCCAGAGATAAACTGTAGCAAGTGCAGTCCAATCCAGTTCAGCCAGCTTTTCAGGAACCACCACAAACACGATATAAAGAAGCCAATTATCGGGATCGAATAATCCGGCCAAAAGCGATCTATCAGAGATTCCCAGCCAGGCATTCACGTCGTTCCGGTCGTAATTCAGCACAAGAGAAAGGACCAGCAATACGGGTACAACGAAGAGCGCAACACCGGAAAAAATATTGGCAAAAAATCCCTTGGTAAAAAACTCGACTTTCGAGCGACTGGCCATGCCGATACCATTAATCGCTTCGTCGTCAGGATGCCAAAGAGGTACGAACCTACTTTGGAACAGAGCTTGTGTTTTCGCTAGTCTGCTGGCGTCCCGCCTGTTTGAGACAAAGTCCCACATTCTGGAGGCGGCAAAGTACACCAGGACCGGAGCCACGATGAACAGCGAAACACCAAGTCGCGATTCAACCGGATTATCCTCTGAAACAGCACCAAAGGCATCAAGGGCGTCAAAGGCATCAATGAAAAACAAAATGTACAGATAGGCGAATACAAATATGGAAATCAGAATAATTTGACCGATGGTTCCCAATCGCTGGAAGATTGATGGCGATCGATTAAAAGCCAGAAATGGTGATCCGACAGTCACCCAATGTGTCAAATTCGATAGGCTCTGCTGACGCCTGGTGAGTTCCACCAGCGCGGAAGCAATGACCGAGCCACCATGGCTATGTCCAATCACCAAATGCGGACGCGCGCTGCTGTCGAGTTCAATCAGTTCGTCGGCAAGTCTGTTGGCGGCGGCACGTCTGGATGCCTCGCTGTTGGCACCATCCCAGATAAAGGGTCGCCACTCCAGATCCTCTGCAGAACGCCCGTTGTTCTCCAACAGAATCCGAAACTTTTTTTCCAATGTACCGCCGGTTTGCCACCATTGTTCACCTTCTGGTGGTCCCGACGCAAATGTACCGTGAACCGCAACAATTGTGCATGTCATGGCCGCCTTTCTCCAATGCTACTATCGGGTTGCGAGAGTGAGATTGAAGAGAGTACCAGCAGACCGCGGCACATGAGGCGGGTACCGTTGGCGGCATTGGCCACGAATATTGCGGCAAATTTGCGTTCCAATTAGAGCCTCCCAGACGCCCAAGCTGGAGGAAGGCTAGCAAGAAGACCCGGACAAATCCACATCGACAAACAAACCAGTCACAGGGTCCGCAGCAACACTTTGAAATTCGATCAACCCTTGAAGGCTGATCCTGTTGGCAAGCTTGAAAACAGCCCCTTGCCTCCTACATAATGTGGAAAGCAAAGGGTTAGACCATGATTGAAGACATCATCGACAACGATACGGGGGCACGAATTGTCACCCCTGAAGAACTGGATGGCGTCAGAACGGCCCGCGTTATCTCGTTTTTCCTCGATTATATCATCATTTTTCTGCTCAGTATTCCGTTGTTTATTGTCATTGGTCTTCTGGGCATTCCAACGCTTGGCCTTGCCTGGGGGTTGCTGCCCTTCGTCCCGGCAGTAGTGGCGCTGCTTTATCTGGCCACAACGATGGGTGGACCACGCCAGGCAACAATCGGCATGGCTTTTATGGGCATCCGCGTTCGCAAATTAGATGGTGGGAATGTCGACCCGTTGCTGGCTTGTCTGCATGGAATTCTATTTTGGGCAATCCATACGGTCGCAGTCATTCTGCCGCTGCTGATCAGCTTCTTTTCCTCACGCAAACGACTGTTGCATAACGTTTTGCTTGGCACATATGTAGGACGCGCCTAAACTCGTTAGTTGAAACGGCAGATTGCCACAACTCAACGACGGGACATGACGGCGCATGGACCAATTTCATATGTGGATGACCTTTGCGGTGATCGCATGCACGATTGTCGCCTATGGTGCTGAAAAGTGGTCGATCGAAGGGGTGTCGCTGGCAGCGCTTGTCATTTTGTTGGCAATCTTCAGCCTCGTCCCGCAAAACACCGACAATCAGATATCACCAACCGAACTGCTGATGGGCTTTGCTAATCCGGCGCTGATTACCGTATTGGCGCTGTTGGTGATTGGTCAGGCCCTGTTCAATACCGATGCGCTTGAGCGGCCTGCTGAAATGCTGTCGAATTTTGGTGGCAGCAGTGCACGACGCACCATATTGGTATTGTTGGTAACCGCTGGAGTTACCAGCGCCTTTCTCAACAACACCCCGGTTGTGGTGATGTTCATCCCGATCATTGTGGCGATTGCCGCCCAACGGAATTTTTCCGCAGCAGCGGCACTGATGCCGCTTTCCTATGTCGGTATTCTGGGCGGTATGACCACATTGATCGGATCATCAACCAACCTGCTCGTTGCAGGTGTTGCCCAACGCTATGGATTTGAACTTGGGTTTTTCGATTTTTCCATTCCCGGCCTTGTTCTGGCAAGCGTTGGGTTGGCTTACGTGGTGTTGGTCATGCCTGCACTGCTTGGTAATCGATCGGCAGCAGACCCAAAAAACCGCACCGCGACCGGGCGGCAATTTGTAGCGCAAATTCATGTGGTGAAAGACCACCCGTTGGCTGGGGTGGAATCGGTTTCAGGATTGTTTCCGGCCCTGACCGACATCACGGTACGGTCGATTCAACGCAATGGCGAGCAAATATTGCCACCTTTTGAAGACACGACTTTAAGGCCCGGAGACATCGTCATTGTAGCGGCCACCCGCAGGGCGTTGACCAAAGCATTGTCGGATGGCGCCGCCAGTCTGCCCAAAATGGCCAGCGAAGACCTTGATCCAACCCGTCCAACCGACACTTTGTCAAAGGTGACCGAAAGTTTCATGATTGCAGAAGCCGTGATAGCCCCCGGCTCCCGCTATGCAGGACGGACCATTGAAGCATCCAGAATTCGGGCAACATACGGGACCATGGTTCTCGGCCTGCAACGGCGCAGTGGCATGGCGCGCGGCCTGGTGCGGGCCATCCGGCTAGAGCCCGGCGACACGCTTCTGATCGGCGGCCTGCCTGAAGATATCGAACGATTGCGCGCCAGCCGCGAATTGCTGCTGCTTGAACATTCCGCCGGTGAAGTGCCGTTGCGGGCCTATGCACCCCGCGCCATCGGTATTTTTGGACTGGTGGTTCTGGCCGCGTCATTCTCTATCCTGCCAATTGTTGTGGCTTCACTGATGGGCGCCTATGCAGTGATAGCCAGCGGGTGTCTGTCAATCCGACAGGCGGCCCGCAGCTTTGACCGGCAAATTTACATGATGGTGGGCGCATCGCTTGCCGCCGCACTGGCGCTTGAGCGGACCGGTGGTGCCGCGTTTATTGCCTCTGGGGTCGTTGGCCTGCTGGAAGGCCAAACCCCGGCAATGGTTCTGTCAGCGCTGTTCATCGTCACTGCCCTGCTGACCAATGTTTTGTCGAACAATGCAACAGCGGTTTTGTTCACACCGATCGCAATTGGCATTGCGCAAAGGCTGAACGTGCCTTTGGAGCCGTTTGTTATTTGCATCATATTCGCCGCCAATTGTTCGTTTGCCACACCAGTCGGCTATCAAACCAACCTGCTGGTGCTCGGTCCGGGGCGATATCGTTTCAGCGACTATCTGCGCAGCGGAATTCCGTTAATCATAGTTTTATGGATTACGTTTTCATTCTTCGCTCCTTTCTATTATAATCTTTGAATGACTGCCCACTCGCTCGATACGCCCCAATTCTACCTGACGGCACCGGCGCCATGCCCCTATCTGCCTGATCGTATGGAACGCAAAGTGTTCACCCATCTGGTTGGTGAAAGGGCTCGTATTGTGCATGACGAACTGTCTCAAGGTGGTTTTCGTCGCAGCCAGAATATCGCCTATCGCCCGGCCTGCGAGCATTGCCGGGCCTGTCAGGCTACCCGTGTTTTGGCCCAGAAATTTAGCCCTTCCCGCTCGATGCGAAAGATCAACAACAAAAATTCAGACCTCATCGGATATGAAACCAATAACGGACCAACGTCAGAACAATATTCGCTGTTTCGACGATACGTTGATTCCCGCCATGGCGATGGCGGGATGGCGGGCATGACTGTGTTGGACTACGCCATGATGGTGGAAGACAGCCACGTCAATTCGCGGATAATTGAATATCGCGAGCGCGGACCAGATAGTTCAATTACCGGAAAAGGGGTTGGCGAGTTGGTCGCTGCCGTGCTGTTCGACCGGCTCAGTGATGGTCATTCCATGGTGTACAGTTTTTTCGACCCCAACCGACAAAAACGCAGTCTCGGCACCTATTTGATCCTCGATCACATCGCCCGGGCTCGTCAGGAAGGGTTGAAATACTGCCATCTGGGTTACTGGGTGAGTGGTTCGTCGAAAATGGAGTATAAGTCCCGCTTCATGCCACAGGAACGGCTACAGCCCGGCGGATGGACCGAATTTCGCGTCTAGCCTGCAATAATACCGTCAGCGCCTGTTATATTGGCGTTACTGGCCGGCGAAGAAAAACGCTGGATGCAGCGACTACTTCGCTCTAAGGAGAGGATTGCACTCCTTCTTTGACATTTGCACTTCATCCACATCATGGCTTCGCAACTCGTACATCAACCCAGCACAGGACTGAGCTTGGCCTTTATCGGCGGGTTTGCGCTTTCTATTGATATTCCACTGATCCGATTAGCGGGAAGTGATCCCTACGTGGTGATGGGCGCGCGTGGCCTGGGAATTGCGCTGGTTTTGGCATTGTATTGGCGGTTTTTCGCCCGACGGACCAACATGCCGCGCGAACTGTTTGCCGACCGGGATTTTATCATCGTGGGAGCCGTATCTGGCCTGAACAACATTTTCTTTTCGCTGGCCGTGTTTAATACATCAACAGCCAATGTGGTGTTCATATTGGCCTTCAATGCCATGCTTGCGGCGTTGTTGTCCTGGCCATTGACCCGCGAGCGCCCGACAACGGCAACGTGGATGGCCATCATTGCAACTCTGGTCGGGGTTGGAATTATCGTTGTTGATGGATTTGGTACCGGCAATCTGGTTGGTGATATTTGTGCACTTATCTGTGCAGCCCTGTTGGCCTTGTCGCTGACACTGGCCCGCCGGTCCGGCAAAGACCTTTCACTGGCTCCTGGCTTTGGCGGTGTGGTGGCTGCCGCATTTGCATTGCCAATGGTCCTTTGGACCGGAACCATGCCCGAGGCTCCGCTTTGGCTGCTCGCAGATGTAATCATTCTGGTACCGCTGGCCGGCATTACACTGTGGCTGGCTCCCAGATATATTCCAGCGCCTCAGGTCGCCCTGTTTTATTTGCTGGAAACCGTGCTCGCACCGCTTTGGGTGTGGATGGTGTTCGCCGAAGTGCCGGGCAAAAATGTGTTTATCGGCGGGGCACTTGTCATTGCGGCCATTGCGGGACACGCTGGATGGGAACTTTATATCAGACGCAATTCGCGTCTTCGTGTCCCGGCCAGCGTATAGACGGTTGCATCAGGCTATTTGCTTGCGTTAGGACTTGGCCGCTAAAACCGACAATCGACGTGACAATAAAGGCGAGGTCAGAGCCATGAAATGTGTGTTTATGCAATTGCGCTGCAAGCCAGGCAAAACCTACGAGGTTGCGGACAAAATCTATGAACGTGAAATCGTCTCTGAACTCTATTCAACCAGCGGGGAATTTGACCTGCTGGCCAAGATCTACATCGATGAAAACGAAGATATCGGCAAATTTGTCAACGAAAAGATTCTCAATATTGACGGCATCGTACACAGTCTGACCACGCTGACCTTCAAAGCTTTCTGATTCGAATCCGGTGTTGTAAAGCACCTATTCCGCCTGAAATGAATTTTCTGTTGTGGCTGGGACAAGTGTCGATCCGGGGCAAATGGTTCGATGGGAAACTTCGACGAAGCATTTGATAATAAGGCGGTTCCTGCGATGCCTAGATTATTTGAGTCAAGTTATGCACCGCCGCATTAAAAAAGTGATCACGATATTTGCTTCAAAATCTTGACATCCGGGCATTTGAGTCCCATCCTTTAGCTATCGCAGAGCCAAATATGCTCATTAAATCAGTGAATTAGTGAGATGTGTGGACTTTATCCGGATGACTTTTGAGGTTGTGTCCGACACGACCACTTTAAGCAAAACCGGCCTTGATGCGGTAGATCGGAGGCGGAATGAAACCACCAAAACAGCGTTCTGGCCCAACCCGAAGGGGCGGCCGCGGACGGTGACTTCGTCGGTGCTAAAATCCATGTACCGCCAGACCAAAGCCCCAGTAGGCAAACCCCCGAAAGGCTGAGGTCAGGAGCATTGCCCGGAACTCAATCTACATAGTCATAAATTACAAGTTGGAGCAGTGACTTCAGCTACAATTTTGGTCGGAACTCCGACCACTACATTCCACCCCGTCGGCGCAAGTGTTCAAAGCGCGACGGGGTTTTTCATTGCCAGTTCGATATCTGACCTCTCAAGGGCCTCAATCACCGTTCAACGCAAGTCGAGAATTTGAGATTCATGGGTGCGTCGGTTCGCGCCGTCAGCCGAACTTGCCGTTGCGCGGAAATCCTTTGGGAACCATGCGCCCGGCCTGCGCACGCTCGCCGACGAATTCCTTCAACTCATCGAGAGACCGGGTATGGGTTCGTGCAGCGCTATCGGTCCAGCTCAGGCCTTCTGCAGCGACAAATGTCTTGGCGTCCTGGATGCCACCATCTTTGTATTTTTGCAGGCGAACACCCTTGCCACGGGTCATTTCCGGCACCTGATCCAGTGGGAAAATCAGCATTTTGCGATTTTCACCGACCACCGCAATCTGATCGGGGGCCCCCTCGCCTTCCACAACTTCGGCACAGACTTTGGCTTCCACCGGCATGGCCACATTCAGCACTTGCTTGCCTTTGCGCGTGTTTGCAATCACATCTGACTCAGCCACAACAAAACCGTTGCCGAGCGTTGATACAACAAGCCGTCGACGCCCTGGCTTGTGAACGAAAATATCAAGAATGTCCGCGTCATTGTCCATATCGACCATAATTCGAACAGGTTCCCCGTGGCCGCGCCCACCGGGCAGTTTATCACCGGTCAGCGTGTAGAACTTGCCGCCTGTGGTGAACATCAGGAATTTATCTGTAGTTTCCGCGTGAAATGCGGTCTTCAGCCGGTCCCCTTCCTTGAATGTCAGTGCCCCAAAATCGGCGGCATGTCCGCGCAGCGCTCTGATCCAGCCTTTTTGCGAAACAACTACCGTGATTGGCTCTTTTTCAATCATCGCCGCCGCAACAGCTTCCAGATCGATTTCAACGGCTTCTTCAAAGCTGGACCGTCTGGCTCCAAGTTCGGTATCTTTTCCAAACTTCTTGCGGGTGTTTCCGATTTCCCAGGCAACGGTTTTCCATTGCGCCTCTTCGCTGGCCAACAGCGCTTCAATACCGGCTTTTTCCTCTGACAGATTGTCATGTTCGGTGCGGATTTCGACTTCTTCCAGCTTATGCAAGCGACGCAGGCGCAAGTTCAAAATGGCTTCAGCCTGGACATCTGTAATCTTGAAGCGGGCAATCAGCGATTCTTTGGGGTGATCCTCAAAACGGATAATCCGGATCACTTCATCGATGTTGAGATAGGCGACCAGATAACCGCCAAGAATTTCCAATCGCTTGTCAATTTGCCCCAACCGGTAGCGAGAACGGCGCAACAACACGTCTTTGCGATGGTCAAGCCATTCGCGCAGCACATCGCGGATCGACATGACCCGGGGAACTTTGCCCCCCGACAATACGTTCATGTTGAGTGGAAACCGGGTCTCCAGGTCAGTTAGTTTAAACAACTGTTCCATCAGCAAAGTGGGGTCAACCGAGCGCGATTTCGGCGTCAGCACAATACGAATGTCTTCGGCGCTTTCGTCATTAATGTCGTCGAGCAAGGGCAGTTTCTTGGCCAGCAACAGTTCGGCGGTTTTTTCGATCAGCTTCGACTTTTGAACCTGATAGGGAATCTCGGTGACAACGATTTGCCAGGTGCCCCGCCCGGTGTCTTCTTTTTCCCAGCGCGCGCGAGTCCGAAATCCACCCTTGCCGGTTTTGTAGGCTTCCAGAATATTTTCTTTTGGCTCGACAATGACGCCACCAGTGGGGAAATCCGGGCCAGGTACAAATTCAAGAAGTTTTTCAAATCCGGCATTGGGGAATTTGATCAGATGCAGGGCTGCATTACACAATTCTTCCAGATTGTGAGGCGGTATGTTGGTCGCCATGCCGACCGCGATCCCGGCTGAGCCGTTGGCCAGCAAATTGGGAAAGGCGCCGGGCAGAACGACCGGTTCTTCGTCAGCCTCATCATAGTTGGGGCGAAAATCTACGGCGTCTTCGGTAATACCATCAAGCAGCGCTGTGGCGACTTCCGTCATCCTCGCCTCGGTATAGCGCATGGCAGCAGGATTATCGCCGTCGATATTGCCGAAATTGCCCTGGCCGTCGACCAAGGGATAGCGTTGCGCAAAACTCTGACTGAGCCGCACCAGTGCGTCATAAACAGACTGGTCCCCATGTGGGTGATATTTACCAATAACATCACCGACAATGCGGGCACATTTTTTGAAGGCCGTGTCAGGATTGAGACGCAGTTCACGCATCGCATGCAAAATGCGTCGATGGACCGGTTTCAGCCCGTCCCGCACATCTGGCAATGCCCGCCCCATAATCGTCGACAGGGCATAGGCAAGATAGCGCTCTTCCAGAGCCGATGACAGGTCGATGGCTTCAATGCCATCATCCCTTCCGTCACCACCACCACGGTCATCACCGCTGCCATTGCCGCCGCCGTTCGAATCAGATGGTGGTGGTGCTAAGTTTCCCATAGGCTGCCGATAGCGAATTTGAGTGAATGCGACAAGAACCAGCTAACTATTTAACGCTTATTGCCCGGTGATCTTGTGCGCTTCCTCACTTTCGTTAGGATTGTCCTGCAGTAATATTAATCCCCAAGCCCCGATTCCAGGATTTTTGACCATGTATATTCGCACCGCCACACTGACCGCATCGCTGCTTCTTGGCAGCACCCAGCTATATGCCGCAGAAGGAAAACAATTGCTCGATCAACTTGTGGCCCTGGCCGGTGTTGAGGGAACAAAAATTACCTGGGGCACAATCACCGAGCAGGACACCAGTTCCTTCACACTTATGGACGTCAATGTCGAATACGACGCGGGCAAGGTAACGACAATCAAAACCATTTCTGTTCGCAATCTACAGGACGTCAACGGACGCCTGACCTACGATACAATCTCCATGGTTGATATTCAGGGTAAGACGAAAAACGAAGGCAATGTCGCCATTGCGGCTGTAGGTTCGTCAGATGGAGACTGGCCCAGCGGCATCTGGGAAGACGGGTTGACGGCGGAAGAAAAACGGCAACGGATTCGTTTTGGCAACTTCTCTGTGAACGGAATTGCATTAACCGACGATAAGGTGAGATTTACACTCGATTCCATTGTGATGACAAATGCTGATATGCCATTGGACTATCGCTATGTTCCTGAACAGATGGACGAGGCGGCAGGAGAAGCTGCAGCACCGCTAACATTCGACCAGTTCACAATTGCCGGACTGAGTGGCACGGGACAAGTTGACTCCGGGCAGAATGTTAAATTTGGAATGGATTCCCTCAGCCTCGCCAAAGTCAACTTTCCAAGTACAATCAATGCCACGGTATTTGACTGGATGAAAATTTATTCGGCCATGTCGATAAACGGCATTCAAGCTTCGCTTGAGGATCAGGAAGTATTCAGGCTTGATAATATTGTCGGCACGATCTCTCCGCCAGATGCTGAGGGAACGATCGAGTCCAAATCGGATATGACCGGCCTGTACATCAATTTGAAAGCCATCCCTGATCCCAGTGCCCAGGTTGTATTTTCTGAAATGGGTTACGACAAGGTTGAAGGCTCAATGACCGGCGTGGGTACCTATAATCCCACCACAGGCCGCGCTGCGGTCTATGACACGTCTATCAAGCTGCAGGAAATGTTCAATCTGTATATCGATTACGCTATTTCTGGATATACCGCTGAAGTCGCACAGAAATTCGCCCAAGCGCAGATGGAAATTGCAAGCGGTAAGAACCAGATGGAAGTATTTGGACCGATGCTTGCTGAATTGAGCGGTGTCAAATTGGAATCTTTTGGCATTGAACTGGAGGACAGGTCGCTAACCGGCAAAATCCTCGATTTCCAGGCCAAGCAGATGGGAACCACCGGCGACCAGCTGGCCGCTGGCGCACCGATGATGATTGGCATGGGTATGGGTGGACTAAACATGCCGGGTCTGACCGAAATGGTGACTTCTGCCATTGGTAAGTTTTTGACAGAAAAAGGGTCACTCAGCGTGCGCGCCGAGCCTGCAGAACCGGTTTCCATCGTCAATGTCGTGATGGCCAGTCAGAGCGACCCGACTCAGATTCCCAACATGATCAATCTTCAAGTTACCGCCCGCTAACCCGCAATTTGGATAGGGATATGGCTCAACAATCTCCTGCGGCGGCAATGGCAGTAGACAGTCCATTCGGGCCGCTGAGCGTTTGCGAGGCAGACGGGGCTATTGTGGCAATTGACTGGCGGGCACCCGAACGGTCTCGGGAGACCGCTACATTGCGACGGGCTGCCGAGCAACTGGCCGCCTATTTTGCCAAGGAACTGCAGGAATTTGACCTGCCACTGAGGCCGAAAGGTGATGAATTCCAGCAGTCAGTCTGCCAGGCCATGTTGGCCATTCCCTATGGAGCAACAACCACCTATGGCGAAATTGCTGCCAAACTGGACACCTATGGGCAGCCTGTAGGCAATGCCTGTGGTGCCAATTCGATCCCCATCATCATCCCCTGCCACCGGGTTCTGGCAGCCAATGGATTGGGTGGATATTCGGGCGAAGGCGGGGTTGAGCGAAAAATAGAACTGCTCAAACTGGAAGACGGATTTCCCTATCTTCTTTAATCTAGTTGGTGCAGTGAGCTAATTGCTGAACAGGGTCGACCACATAGCAATACCGACAACCAGCAGCATTGCCGCCGCCATGCCCATATTTATCATGCGTTGAGTACTGTGTGCCAGCGTCAGTCGATTAATTGTGACACCAGCCGCCATCCATAAAATGTGGATGGGTATCCAGATCGCATTCAGGATCAGCAGTTTGATGATCACTTCCACCAACAGGCTGTCGGGCCAGATTGAGAAATTGGAAAAGACAAAGGTGCCAACCACATAGGCTTTGGGGTTGATTATCTGAAGTGCAATGCCTCCCCAAAATCCAGGTGGTCTGGTCGATTGAATAAATGCAATTTTCGACCCGGCAAAGGCAATTTTTGCCGCCATGTAGAGCAGGTATGCGGTTGACAAAAATGTAAAAACCAGACGGATGCGCTCATCAGCTAAAAACAGCGCCGCCAAGCCCGTAGCCGCAGCCAGCAGCACCGCGTTGGAACCAAAGAACAAGCCGGTTCCATAGGCCCAGCCGGCACGATATCCATAGGCCGAGCCAACCCCAGCAAGAGACAAAACACCCGGCCCCGGTGTGATCAACAAGAAGAAAATTGCGACGGCAAATGTGCTCATCGAAGCTGAGTAACGCAATGACTGATGGCGTCAACTCAAAGGCTGCGAAGCCAAAAACCATGCCTGCTAAATGGGCGCATTGGTAAACCGGTTTATGCGCCGTTGCAGATTGAATCCAGTGCGTCTCTCCCAATAGGCCTCACGGCTTGTTTGGTGGAAGTTCCACGCAACAATGCTCATCCCCAACGTGTCCACGCTGCGACAATTGACCTGCTGGGTCAGTTCGCCTGCATTTTGTCTTTGCAATTGCAAACAATAGGCCTGGTCAGCTTGTTTTCTCGTCCACCGCCCCGGGTAGCCATCGGGGAAAGTCAATTGTGGTGCGCCACGATAGAGTGCGTCGTGCAGCAATGCGGCCATATTGGAGCCAAAGTCGCTGTCAAATGGACGCGAAGACCCGTCCGACACAAATTTCGACAATATTCTGACCCGCCCGAACTGCTGGGTATGAAAATCGATAGGACGGATGGTCTGCAACTGTCCCAAACGATTTTTGACAAATGGTCGCCCAGTGCTCGCCGCCGTCTCCAATTGATCTTCGGTTATGGTAAAACTGCGAAATGGATTATCGGTGTTCGCCTGATTAACACAAGCCGATAAGGCAACGGCGCTGGCGCAAGCCAACGCGGAACCAAATATCCTTGCCAAACGTACCATCGTCAATTGTTCAACCACCCAACTGAACCAGTTGCGGAAATCAAAACGCATTTTTTCGAAATTAGTTCAAGTTTCTCTGGGCAGATTGAGACGCAAATGCAGATCCTTCAACTGCGGCTTGTCGACCTCACCCGGCGCGCCCATCAACAGGTCTTTGGCCTGCTGGTTCATTGGGAACATGGTGATTTCACGCAGGTTCTTGACACCACATAGCAACATCACGATGCGATCCACCCCGGCGGCCATGCCACCATGGGGTGGTGCGCCATATTGAAATGCCCGGTAAAGTCCACCAAACCGCTCTTCAACAACTTCCTGAGACAGGCCGGTAATTTCGAACGCCTTGACCATGGTTTCCGGCAAATGGTTGCGGATGCCACCAGAAGCAATTTCAAAACCGTTACAGACCATATCATATTGCATGGCATCGATGCTGAGCGGATCCTCGTTTTCCAGCGCCTCCATGCCACCCTTGGGCATCGAAAACGGATTGTGGCCAAATTCCACCTTCTTGTTTTCTTCATCCCATTCATAAAACGGGAAATCGACAATCCAGCAAAATTCAAACGCGTCCTGATTGATCAGGTCGTTGTCCTCACCTGCCTTGGTTCTGGCTTCGCCCGCAAATGAAGCAAACTTTGCAGGATCACCCGCGGCAAAGAAGACGGCATCCCCGAGCTCAAGGCCCAGCTGCTTGCGCATGGCTTCAGTTCGTTCCTCACCGATATTTTTGGCGATCGGGCCGGCGGCGTCGAATTTGCCTTCAAGTTCGCGCCAGAAAATATACCCCATGCCGGGCTGCCCCTGTGCCTGAGCCCAGGAATTCATGCGGTCACACGACTTGCGGCTGCCGGCGCCTTTTGTTGGAATTGCCCAGACTTCAACATTTGGGTCGCTGTCGATCATTCCCGCAAAGACTTTAAATCCGGATCCGCGGAAATGCTCCGTGACATTTTGCATTTCAATCGGGTTGCGCAGATCGGGCTTGTCGGTGCCGTAGCGGCGAATGGCTTCCTTGTAACCAATGCGCGGCCAGTCTTTGGCAACTTTCTTGCCATCAGCAAAAGCTTCAAACACCTCGGTAATCACCGGCTCCATGGTTGTAAGTACGTCTTCCTGCTCAACAAAACTCATCTCCAGGTCGAGCTGATAAAATTCGCCCGGCAGACGGTCGGCCCGTGGGTCTTCATCACGAAAGCATGGAGCAATCTGAAAATAGCGGTCAAATCCGGACATCATGATCAGCTGTTTGTACTGCTGTGGCGCCTGAGGCAGAGCATAGAACTGACCGGGATGAATGCGGCTGGGCACCAAAAAGTCCCGCGCGCCTTCCGGCGAAGAAGCGGTCAGAATAGGCGTTGAAAACTCGTTGAACCCGGCGCTGTTCATCCGCGTGCGCATATCAGCGATGATCGCCATACGTTTCATGATATTGTTGTGCAAAGTCTCGCGACGCAGGTCGAGGAAGCGATATTTCAGGCGAATGTCTTCGGGATAATCCAGTTCCCCAAAGACAGGCAGCGGCAATTCCAGAGCCTTTGACAATACTTCTATCTGGCGGGCATAAACTTCGATCTCACCAGTAGGCAGCTCCGAATTCACCGTGTCCTGCGAACGTGCCTTAACATCGCCATCGAGGCGGATCACCCATTCGGAACGCACGGCTTCGGCGATTGCAAATCCGTCAGAGTCCGGGTCAATGACGATCTGGGTCACGCCATAATGGTCACGCAGATCGATAAACAGGACCCCACCATGGTCACGAACCCGGTGCACCCATCCAGACAAACGAATGGCTTGGCCAACGTCGCTCGAACGAAGATCGGCACAAGAATGGCTACGGTAGCGATGCATGGTGGTTTCCTGCGAAAATTTGGAGTTTGCTGCGCCTGGGAGGCAAGCGCGAAATATTTGCGCGGGTTTGGCCATGGAAGGCCAAGAAAGTCAAGGTTTGAGTGTTCAACTGCAACATTCCATCGGCGGTTGTGAAGGATATGAACCGCTGTCGCCGGGTCTCGCAAGGCAGCCGGTGTTTTGTCAACACACGGCTGGGCAACGCAAATCCGACATTCCAATCTCATGGACGTCGCCTTTAGGACTATCGCTTGGGCCTTAATGAGCAGAGGCATAGGGCAGCACCAAATCTAATTCTAGATCATGTCCGCGATTCGCCCCTTAATACCTTTGCTCATGGCCGCCGGCCTGCTTCTGGCAGGCAATGGCTTGTTCAGTACTCTGATCGCCGTACGTGGTGCTCAGGAGGGAATGGGGGCCGGGCAAATCGGCTGGATGGGCACGACTTATTTTATCGGCTTTCTCATCGGATGCATCACCGTGCCGCGTCTATTGCATGAAGTCGGACATATTCGCACATTTGCAGCGCTCGCCGCCCTCGCCTCCTGCGCAACACTGTTTTTGGTGTTGATCATCGATCCCTATTGCTGGATGGCATCTCGATTGGTGATCGGCGTTTGTTTTTCCGGATTGTTCACCACCATTGAAAGCTGGCTGAACTCCGGCATCTCCAATCAGGATCGCGGCAAGGTGATGGCGTTTTATCGCGTGCTGGACATTGTCGTGGTGGCGGGTGCGCAATTCCTGATGCCGATTTTCGGCACCGATGGCTTCACGATCTTCGGTATCATGACGCTGATGATCTGCCTGTCGCTGGTTCCGGTCGCAATTGGTGACAGATCAAAGCCCAAGGCTCCGGAAGTCGTAAAGTTCGATGTCAGAGCGATCTGGATCATTTCCCCACTCGCCAGTCTGGGTTGCATTGCCATTGGCATGACCAACGCTGCCTTTCGATATGTTGGCCCGCTTTATGCAGAATCCATCGGACTGTCGCTCTCCAGCGTTGCAACCTTCATCAGTCTTGGCGTCATCGGTGGTGCCGTGTTGCAATATCCATTGGGGCTGTTGTTAGACCGATACGATCGGCGCTGGATATTGATTGCCGCCACTTCAGGCGCTGTATTTTCAGGTCTGTTCCTGTCGCTGATCGCCGGAGACAATCTGGCGCTGGTTTATGTGGGAACATTCCTTTTTGGGGCATTTTCGCTGCCTTTATATTCGCTGTCTGCTGCCCACGCCAACGATCGCGCGACCCAGGATCAATACGTGCTGCTGGCGGCCGGACTGATGTTCTTTTATGGCCTCGGCGCGACAGTTGGTCCACCCGCATCATCCCTGATGCTCAACCTGTTTGGCCCCTCGTCACTGTTTACATTCACCAGCATTGTACATGGAAGTCTGGTGATCATGACGTTGTGGCGCATGCGCCAACGCAAGGCCGTGCCGCTCCACAGCCGCGGGCCGTTTCGAATGTTGTTACGCACCTCTCCGGTGATGCAACGATTGGTAAGAGCGCGCAGCAAGAAAGATCATTAAAATAGAGGCTGGCTTTGGCGCCAGACCGCGTTTATACCGCGCGCATGAAAATTATTACCGACACTGCTGAACTTGCAGCAACATGTACAGAATTTGCCCGGCACGATTATGTGACCGTTGATACCGAATTCCTGCGCGAAACAACATTCTGGCCTATTTTGTGCCTTATCCAGATCGCCGGCCCCGAAGACGAGTGCATCGTCGACCCGATGGCCGATGGCATTGACCTGAAACCGTTTTTTGACCTGATGACAGAAGAAAGTGTGGTAAAAGTGTTCCACGCGGCCCGTCAGGATGTGGAGATTGTCCATAATCTCGGCGGCCTGATACCACGTCCATTATTTGACAGTCAGGTTGCTGCGATGGTTTGCGGGTATGGCGATTCAATCGCCTATAACCTGCTGGTATCCAAGATTACTGGTGGCCAGATCGACAAATCATCGCGGTTCACCGACTGGGCACGCCGTCCGTTGACCGAAAAACAACTGAATTACGCGCTGGCTGATGTGACTCACCTTCGCGATGTTTACCAGCATCTCAAACAGAAACTGGAAGAAAAGCAGCGCAGTTTTTGGGTTGATGAGGAAATGAAGGTACTGACCAGCGAAGAGACCTACGACCTGCCGGTTGAGAAGGCCTGGACCCGGTTGAAAATGCGGGTGCGAAAACCACAGGACCTGGCGGTCATGCAGGCAGTTGCCCAGTGGCGGGAGACGGAAGCGCGCGAGCGAAATGTTCCACGCGGGCGGGTGATGAAAGACGACGCGATATACGAGATTGCCCAACAACACCCAGGTGACAAGCAGGCATTGGGTCGACTGCGGGCTGTGCCGAAAGGTTTTGAAGGATCCCGGCATGCGGAAGGTCTGCTGGATGTTGTCGCTACTGCGATGGAAATTCCTGCTGAAAACCTGCCAAAAGTACCGCGACCCAGCCGCTCACCTGAAGGTACCGCAGCGGCTACTGAATTGTTGAAAGTTTTGCTGAAAGTGGTCGCCGAACAAAACGGTGTCGCCGCCAAAATCATCGCAACGACAGATGATCTCGAAAAAATTGCCGCTGACGACGACGCTGATGTTGCTGCCATGCAGGGCTGGCGCCGCGAACTGTTTGGCAATCAGGCGCTGGAACTGAAGCGCGGTGACATTGCGCTGGGATTTGAGAGCAAGAAGATTCAGGTCATTGAGCTGGAGTAATCTCCAGCTCGACAAGGCCCTGATTGTCTCAAGGACATAACGAGAGCCGCCCTAAAAAAGTCGGAACTGCCGCCACAATTCCCCGGTGAATTGTCTCGTCGCGCATTCTTGGCGATCCCATTTTAATATTTAGATTCATATGGCTGCACCGATCTTGGCGGTGGCTTGAGGACGGCTGGCTGAAGCCAGAACGTATATTTGTGCCGTGTTAACCGCCCAACAGCTGCCCTATGATTATTGGCAATTGCTGTTCGACCAGACTTGGCCGGCCGGCTTGGTCAATAAACTCACTGAAAACGGCTTGCCCCCATCCTGACAGAACCATTCGATCCACCAAACACATTTAAGAAGAAACAACTGTAATGACGAAATCAACATTTCTGATGATGTTCCTCATGCTCACCGCATGTTCCACTTCTTACCAGGAGATGGGTTTAACCGGTGGTGTTACTTCCCAGCGCATATACAACAACACCTATCGCATTAAAGCCCGTGGCAATGGCTGGACTGAATATGGCGAAGATTCAGGACTTTGTCCTATTGAAGTCAGCTGAACTCGCACTGGCCAACAACGCCACTCACTTCACACTAGCAGGATCTGCCGACGCTACACGCAGAAGCTACATCACAACTCCAACGACTCATAATACCACTGTAAGCAGTTATGGTCGGCATAGCGGCGCTTATCAACGCAATATCGGTGGCGGCACTTATGACGGCATTTATAGCGGATCGGCTCGCATTAACACCACAACGAACCACGGCAGTATTATCCCGGTTATCAAGCCCGGAATGGATGTTTTCGTTACAATCTTCAAAATCCCCACTAACCGCACACCACGACCCAACATGATAAACGCGCAAGGCATATATAACTCAATTGCTCCAAGGCTAATCAAATAACCTCCTCTAAAATAAAGGAAAATTGAATGGTATGGCCGAATTCATAAAGGGAAAGGAAAAGACAGGCGGACGCATCAAGGGCGACATGAAGGCAATCTACGTAAAAAATGCGACACAGAATTCAGAAGTTAGCGGCGGTGAGTTGGGCGATACGCAAGCGTCGCAAAAACGAACTACAACCAGTAAAAAAATGTAACTACCCAGCTACCCCAACCTGATGCTTTTATAGACGGCCCATCAGACGGGTCTGAGGTTGAGGATGAGCTGATCAGGCGCGGTTTTCAAGGTTTTCAGGATGTCCCAACCTTGTTTTCGCGCCGTTTCAATGACCGTTCGTAAAGTGCAGAAATTCTCGGCACCAGCCTCTGTTCGAAAGCTTCCCGAGACCTTTTGTCGAACTTTCGTCATTCTGAGATCACGCTCTGCCTCGTTGTTCGTGTAGGGAACGCGCAGATCATTGAGAAAGAGCAAAACCGCTGCTTTATGCGTTTGGAGTCGCAAAGCGAGATTGTGCCCAATCCGCCGTTTCGGGCGACCCCGCTTCTTGCCTTTCGTTGGGCGCGCGAGAGGCGGTTGGGCCTCGTGGAACGCGATAGCACGCTCGCAACAGGCATCAAATCGCCGCTCGATATCCGTGATTGCCTCCGGGCTGACCGCGCTCCGATTTTGGATTCGCGCGACATGCGTGAGCTTCAGTGCGTCGAGCAGAATGGCTTTCATGTCCGGCACCCAAGCTTCTTTTTCATATTCGGTCAATGCCTCCAATTCGCGGGAGATGTGGGCATTGCACAATCCATGGGTCACATTTTCCACTGCCCAGTTGGAAGAGAAACAGTCATGCACTGCCGTTCCCGCCAGTTCTGGTGGCACTTCACCTCGCGCAGTTCCGAGCCGAAGGTGGCTTAGAGCGGTGGAGCATAGCATATGAAGCCAGCGCGTTCTGCCACCAATCCTGAACCCCGTTTCATCCAGATGCTTCACTGCCGTTTGAGGCCCGGACAGCAGGTTCTTCACCGCCTCAGCTAAACAGAGCATCTGCTCGGCCTTTTTGGCAACCAGACTGGAAAGGGTTGCCGATGTGATTGTGACCCCGAAAATGTCCGCAAAAACCTGCGCCAGGCGATTTTGGGGAATGCAGTGCTGCGTCTGTAAATAGGCGGCCAACGCCCCTATTTCATCGCCGTACTGGGCGGGTGATGTTACCCCTTCAGGAAAATCGGCGCGGGTTTTTGCACCGCAATGCTGGCATTGGCAAATATGCGCACGATGCTCGGTCACATAAAGCGGCGGTGGAGGTTTGAGGCCAAACACCTGTCTGCACGCAGAACCTATGGTATCCTCCGCCGAAAGCGCGGCCTGACAGTTTTGGCATTGGTTCGGAAAATGACTGGTGATCTCGTCTGGGTTCTCAACCTGTTTCAGTGTGTTGCCGGGATGTCCGGGTTGGCCGCCAGGCTTTCGATTTGACTTGCCCCGCTGACTTTTGGTCCGCCGTTTCTTATCGCTAGACGGCTTTGCCAGTCCGTCGCTCGAAGGTGGTTTGCTGCTATTACGACTGTTCGATCCCAGACGACGCTCAAGATCTGAAACACGCTGCCTAAGAACCGCATTATCTTCTCTAAGTTGCTCGTTGTCTTTCCTGAGTTGTTCGTTTTCCTTCAGGAGCCGAGCGTTCACCTCCAAAAGCTGCGCATTTTGTTCTTTGAGTTAGACAACCTGACCCACCAGAGCCATGACCACATCAATCAGTTCTGATTTTGAGAAATCAGCAAGAATTTCAGGTGTCAGATTTTCGAGTTTCATCCTCGCAGTCAAACACCAAAATGAAAAAAGTGGAACCTCAAATATGCGCCATGAATCAAATTGTCGCACCTAATGGCAGCAGAAATAGGGTAGCTGAGTAGTTACAAAAAAATAAGGATAGAATTATGTTGAGAGCTTTAGGTTTCGTTACAATCTTGGGATTGTGCTTCATCGCAAATGCAGCATGGGCTGACCAGGAAGGCGTCTTCACGCCGAGCGAAAAAGACGCGCAAATGCTGGTCATGAAGGCCGTCGACGCTTACATCGCGAGCGGCGACGATGCGTTTGCCGACATGACCGGCCCTGGCAACGAATACCACCGCGGGCCGCTCTATATATTCGTCATCGGGCGCGACGAGCTCGTCCTGGCCCAATCCGCCGACCCAAACCGCATCGGTTTTGACAACCGGTTGTCGATAGATGCGGACGGCGTTGCCATGTCCCCCCTGCTTCGCAAAATCGCCACCCCTGAAGGGGCATGGGTGCACTATCGCTGGGCCCACCCCATCACCCAGAAACTAACCCCAAAAAAATCCTGGATCGTGCTTCATGACGGTCTGATTTTTGGGGCGGGGGTTTATCTGAAGCCGTAGGGGGTAAGGCGGACTGGAGTTAGTATTAGGCATTGAAGGATAATCCTTTGGCAATAACTGATCCCAATTCTGTGTTAATATTAGGCGCAGGCGTGTCCGTTCCATTCGGTTTGCCAACAGGTGAACAGTTGATGAATGAGCTTGCAGACGACGTGAGCACGGTGGTGGACAGCGCAATATCGCGAGACCGGAACTCCGGCAGAGTCACGCGAACAAGACTTGATCCAAACGAGCTTTATCTACGAGCTTTTGGTCCAGACGACTCAGATATGCAGAAAACACTCGGCCTCCTGCAACTTTTGGCAGTGCTACTTGTAAATCAAACCAGTGACAGCATCGACGACTTTATTGTTATGAACTCGAAGCTAGCAGGCATTACAAAGTGGTGCATCGCTGTAAAGCTATTTCGGTGCATGTACACTTCCCCAGGCAATTCCCCACACCGCCTGAATACCTTGGATAGAAGGAATTTAGACTACTCCACGGTGTATTACAAAGGCACGCCTATCAGGCGAATTCACGGAGATAGAATTTACGAACGGAATTGGATACACCGCCTGATAAATCTGGTGCGTTTGGGGATAGCACAAAAAACTGTCTCTCGTGAAAACAAAATTCGAATCATCACGTTTAACTATGACCCAATTTTGGAGCATGTTTTAGAATTGCAATTTTCCAACACCGACGAAGGACCAGAAAAATACCCAGACTACAAAAAATTCATTGATATAAGACACATGCATGGGCAATTTGAGAGACTAACAGAACAAGCTACTACTAGTGATGCCGCAGACCTGATTAAGTCATGGGCGGACAGCATCTTCGTTGTACGAGAAGTTGACGAGGACGCCGCCCCCACACAAATCAAGCAGGATAGGGAAAAAGCCCGAAATTGGGTCGTAGACGCTGACAATATGTACGCTTGTGGGTTCGCCTTCGCCAAAGCCAACACTGATTTACTACGCTTAGGACCGGGAGCGCCCCCGCTGCTTCCGCAAAAAGAAGAGTACCCCCCGGCGATGGGGCAGAAGCAAGATGTCTATTGTTACAACCATGGCAACAGCATTGGTGTTCGTATGGCTGTGGAAAATCTAGCCACAAAGGGAGCTGCGCTGAGAACACGAGTTGTTGATCACTCATACACTGAGGGCCAAAACCTGTCCGATTGGATTGGTGTGGGCAATTTGGGTGAAATGCCCTAATCCCCTACCCTAAACCCCTGCAGCCTGTGCTTGCGCGTAGGCGATTTGTGGCAGCGGTTTTATAGCTTTTGCGGCAGGACGCTGTTCAGCGTGCCAGGTATCAAAATTGGCCTGAAGACGCAGCCACAGGCCGGGACCGTTCCCGGCCAGTGCGTCGTTAATCAGCACAGCCGTATCCTTCGTAACCGGTTTCTTGGCCGACAGGATCGCGTATAAAAGCGTGCGGGAAATGCCCAGATGCTTTGCAAACGCTGTCTTGCTAATGTCCATGTCGTCCAGAATATCCGCCAGCACTTCGCCCGGATGAGACGGGCAACGGCGGGGGCTCGTTTTTGCTACGTATTCCATTTTCCGTTCCATCTCCATTTGTTTGTTTGTCGTGATAGTCGCTTGTTTGTCCTCAATGATATTGTTCGTAGTCCACGACGATTGCGTCGCCGTCCTCAAATTCAAATGTGATCCGCCACGGACCATTGACCGAAACCGAATAGCGCTGGGGCTTTCCTTCCAGTTGGTGATAATTGAACCCCGGCAGGTTCATATCTTCAGGCGTGACCGCCGCGTTAAGTGAGTCCAACCGTCTCAAGATGCGCTTGTGCATCCTGCTGTCAATCCGAGAATTGGTCCCTGCCCAAAGTGCGGCCAGTTGCTTATTTCGGAACGACTTTATCATGATGTAATATAGGCAAATTGCTACGAACTGTCAATAATTAGTGTACATATTTGTGCATATATAGTTTACGCGAATAGTGAAATGGCAACTGACAATGCAAGTGATTGGTGATCACCACCTGCCGAATCACCGCAGGCACTGACAACGCCTGACCTCAAGAATTGGCCACTGCAACCGATTCCTCCAGTCGTAGCCGCCTCGCCGCCGCCGCCGCTCGCCGTCGCCGCCGCTAGTGGAATTTGGCGTGGTCTTCGTGTCTTGCGTCGATCCAGCGGACCGTACCCGTCGAGCTGCGCATGGCGACGGTGTGGGTTGTGATATGGCCCTGATGAAACTGAACACCGCGCAGCATGTTGCCGTCGGTGACGCCGGTGGCGGCGAACAATACGTCGCCCTGGGCCATTTCTTCCATCGTATAGGCCTTGGTCGGGTCGCTGACGCCCATTTTAGCGGCGCGGGCTTCCTTTTCCGGGGTGTCCAGAATGAGACGCCCTTGCATCTGGCCGCCCATGCAGCGCAATGCTGCGGCGGCAAGCACGCCTTCTGGCGCGCCACCAATGCCCATATAGAGATCGATGCCGGTTTCTTCCGGGTCGGTCGTGTGGATGATGCCGGCCACGTCGCCGTCGCCGATCAGGCGGATTGCAGCCCCTGCGGCGCGGATTTCCTCGATCAGTTTGGCATGGCGTGAACGGTCCATCACGCAGGTGGAAATTTCAGACACTTTGCAGCCCTTGGCTTTGGCAACGGCATTGAGGTTTTCCGTCGGTGTCGCATCGATGTTCACTGTGCCTTTGGGATAACCGGGGCCGATGGCAATTTTATCCATGTAAACGTCAGGCGCATAGAGCAGTTTGCCACGCTCGGCGATGGCGATAACGGCCAGCGAATTCGGCTGGTTCTTGGCGCAGATCGTGGTGCCTTCCAGTGGGTCCAGCGCGATATCCACTTCCGGGCCGCCATAGCCGACCTCTTCGCCGATAAACAGCATCGGCGCTTCGTCGCGCTCACCTTCACCAATGACAATGCGACCGCTTATCGGCAGATTATTGAGTTCGTTGCGCATCGCATCGACGGCCACCTGGTCGGCTTTCTTCTCATCCCCCTGCCCGCGCTCGCGTGCAGCGGCAACCGCGGCGGCTTCCACCACACGGGCCATCTCCATGGTCAGCATGCGGTCAAGATGTCCTGCTTGTTGTTTGGATGAAATTGCCATGATGCCTGGTCCGATTCAGCTAGGAGTTGATATTACTTTTGTGCCATAGAATCCGGCGATCACCCAAGGGTTTCTATCCGGATCATCTGCGGTTCCCCAATCAAACGGCCATCTGAGCGGACGCCATCAAGGGCGTTGCGAATGGCCTGTTCAGTCGTTTCGTGGGTTATGAGAATAATCGGCGCCTGCTCGATGTCGTCATGGTCTTTGGTGCGGCGCTGGACAATGCTTTCAAGCGAGATGTCCTGTTCTGCCATGCGGGTTGCAATGGCCGCCATGGTTCCAGGCGTATCAACGACCGTCAGGCGGATAAAATATCCACCGGCGTGGCTGCGCATCGGCGCCCGCTCATGTGGCGTCAACGTGTTGGCGGGCTGTCCCAGAGCCGGACCATGCTGATGGCCCGGGCGAGATTTGGCAATATCGCAAATATCGCCAGCCGCAGCAGATGCGGTTGCGTCGCCCCCCGCTCCGGGTCCCGACATCATCAAACTACCAACCGTATCAGCCTCCACAGCGACAGCATTGGTGACCCCACCGATTTCGGCAATTTCTGATCCCAATGGCACCATCGCCGGATGAACACGACTTTCAACGCCTTCCGCGGTTCGGGTGGCAATGCCAAGAAGCTTGATGCGGAACCCCAAGTCGCGAGCCGCCTCGATATCTTCAATGGTTATTTTGGTGATGCCTTCCAGATAGATGGCATCAGGCGCAATCGCCGTACCAAAGGCCAGACTGGTCAACAGCGCCAATTTGTGGGCGGTATCATTGCCTTCAATATCAAAAGTGGGATCAGCTTCGGCAAAACCCAATTCCTGGGCATCTTTCAAACACTCTTCAAAGGTCAGACCGTCCTGTTCCATGCGGGTCAGGATGTAGTTACAGGTGCCGTTCAAAATACCTGAAACACGGGTAACGGTGTTTGCGGTCAGCGACTCGCGCATAACTTTGATGATCGGAATGCCACCGGCAACAGCGGCTTCATAATTCAGCAACAGCCCTTCTGCTTCGGCGATGGATGCAAGCTCCACGCCATGTTTAGCGAGCAGAGCCTTGTTGGCCGTGACCACATGCTTGCCTGACTGCAGGGCTGATTTGACCGCACTATAGGCGGGCTCGTCCTCACCGCCCATCATCTCGACGAAAACATCAACATCCTTGCTGGTCGCGAGAGAATTGGCATCATCGTGCCAGGTGATGCCGTCGAGCGAAATGCCACGATCCTTGTTCCTTGATCTTGCGGTAACACCGGTGACGCTGATTGCGCGACCACAGCGGTCCGCCAACATCTCCTGCTTTTCCTGTATCAGACGCACCAACGCGGTACCCACGGTGCCGAGGCCGGCAATGCCAATACGAAGAGAATTACTCATGGGGGCAGACTTTATCACAGTGAATTACTCAGGCGCTTGATTGCCCCGTTTCGGCAAAATTTGTAACGCCACATTGTACCAGTTTACCGCCCTTGGCGATTATTCTGCCGGATCGTCGCCTTCGATGCGTTTGCGCATCGCTTCTTCGCGTTCCAGCGCCAATTTTTTGAGGGCAGCGACCTCGCGTTGGTAGTCGGTTTCGGTATTGCTTTGCGCCTGTTGTTGACCGGCCTGAGCCTGGCGCGTCAGTTCCGCTTTGAGTGCAGATCTTTGGGTTGGTGTCATCTGTGCCGTCTCGGCGACAGGGACACGGCCAATGACAGGAAACTGACCGGTGGTTTGAGGCTGACCCACTGGCTGGGCAGATAACAAATCGTCCGTCGAACCGGTGACGCACCCGGTCATAAGTGTCAGTCCAGTTAACAAAAAAATCGTGCGGAAAATCATAAAGTGCTCTTATCCGACGATTATGGTGCAACCAAGGACAAATGCGGGTCGGCCGACCTAGTGGTCAGCCGACTGCTTTGATCAAAGTGAATTGAGGGCAGAATCAAGGTCTGCAATCAGATCGTCCACCTGTTCGATCCCGATTGACAGACGCACCACATCTTCACCCGCACCGGCGGCAACTTGTTGCTCATCGCTCAACTGACGGTGGGTCGTGGAAGCTGGATGAATGATCAGTGACCGTGTGTCACCCAGATTGGCCAAATGAGAGAAGATTTCCACATTTGACACCAGGCTGACACCGGCCTTGTAACCGCCCCTGACACCGAAGGAGAATACGGCACCGGCGCCCTTGGGCATATATCTTTGCTGGAGGGCATGATGTTCATCACTTTCCAGGCCGGCATAAGAGACCCATTCAACCTTATCGTGGCCTTGCAGAAATTTGGCGACCGCCAAAGCGTTATCGCAGTGGCGCTGCATGCGCAGTGGAAGTGTTTCGATACCGGTGAGAATCTGAAATGCGTTAAACGGTGAAATGGCTGGTCCCAGATCGCGCAATCCCAACACCCGGCAAGCAATCGCAAAAGCAAAATTACCGAAAGTCTCGGCCAAAATCATGTCGTTATATTCAGGACGTGGCTCTGACAAGATTGGGTAACGATCGTCTTTGCCCCAGTCGAAAGTGCCGCCGTCCACGATGGCCCCACCCATCGAATTGCCATGGCCACCCATGAACTTGGTCAGCGAGTGTACCACGATATCGGCACCGTGCTCGATGGGACGACACAGATACGGCGTGGCCATGGTATTGTCGACGATCAGGGGAATGTGATGCTTGCGGGCAATTTCGGCAATGCCGTTAATGTCCATGACAACACCACCTGGATTGGCAAGGCTTTCAATAAAGATGGCCTTGGTTTTTGGCGTGATCTGGGCTTCAAAATCAGCCGGTGTTAAGTCGTCGGCCCATTTAACACGCCAGTCAAAAGATTTGAAACTCTGACCGAACTGGTTGATCGACCCGCCATAGAGCTTTTTGCAGGCGACGAACTCATCTCCGGGCTGCATCAAAGCATGCATGACCAGCAACTGAGCCGCGTGTCCGGAAGCAACCGCCAGAGCCGCTGTACCATCTTCCAGAGCTGCCACACGTTCTTCCAGAACCGCCGTGGTCGGATTGGTGATACGGGTATAGATATTGCCGAAAGCCTGCAAGCCAAACAGAGCAGCAGCGTGATCAACATCATCAAAGACAAAGGCGGTCGTTTGATAAATCGGTGTGGCGCGGGCACCTGTGGCAGGATCAGGCTGGGCTCCGGCATGGATGGCAAGTGTGTCGAAACCGGGTTCGCGGTTGCTCATGGCAATACTCCAAGGGTCATAAAAATTCAGAAATTACGTTATCGGGCAGACGATCGCCCACGTCAAAGGAAGAAAATGATGTGGTCTTGCCAAACAAAAAATTATTTGAATGAATAGCCACGATTGAGGGCTGTTTTCGCACCGTACCTTCATAATGAAACCAAGTCACAGGCGCTTGATCCGCTCTGTCAAAATCTCGAAAAACCGCTGATCATCAAGGTTCCGCACAAAAAAGCAATTTTCACTCCGATCGCTCACCCGCCACCAGTCAGCGACTGTCATGCCAAGGGTTAGTTCTGAAGAGGTTTCAATCTCAACATTAATCCTTCGGCCTGAATAAATGTTGGGTTCCAGCAACCAGACAATCACATTGGGGTCATGAAGCGGACCGCCATCGGTGCCATATTTGGTCTCGTCAAAGCGTTCAAAGAAATCCAGCAGTTCAGCCGTAACTTCTCCAGCTCGGTTGCCCAAAGACCGAAATGCCTCGACGCGGGTTCGGCTTGCCAGAGCCTTGTGGGTGACGTCGAGCGGCATCACCGTCAGCTTTATGCCGCTGTTGAAGACAATCGCCGCCGCTTCAGGATCAACATAGATATTGAATTCGGCAGCCGGAGTAACATTTCCGCCCTCAAAAAAGCCACCCCCCATGAGGACGATTTCCGCAAGATTTTTAGCGATTTGCGGCTCTTTCTGCAGCGCCATCGCAACATTCGTCAGCGGACCCAGCGCACATATCGTTATCTCACCAGAGTCGGAGGCCATGACGGTCTCAACAATAAAATCCACTGCATGTTGGCTTTGCGCCTGCATTTCTGGTTGCGGCAATGTCGGGCCATCCAACCCGGTTCGGCCATGAACATGCTCTGCCGTCACCAGCTTGCGGTTGAGCGGCTCGCTTGCCCCGCAGAAAACCGAAATATCTGGTCGCCCGGCCAGTTCACAAATCTTTCTGGCATTCAACTGGGTCAGCTCCAGCGGTACATTGCCCGCAACTGCGGTAATGCCCAGCACGTCCAGCTCCGGGCTCGCCAGCGCCACCAATATCGCGACCGCATCATCCTGTCCCGGATCCGTGTCGATAATGATTTTACGTGGATCAGGCATGATCCTCTCCCAGGCTGAAATGTTGATAGCCGGATTTCAGTTTGGGTTTTTTGCTCGATATGACACGCCGGTTGAAACCGCACCAACCGATTTCACCGCACAGTCGCGCATATTCAATTTTCGGACAGCGGTTTTGAATGACCTTGATTCCAGCCATTTCAAGTGCCGACGCCACGGCTTCGTCACGAATGCCCAATTGCATCCAAACGATCCTGGGCAGTTCCGGCATGTGCATAATCTCGGCTGCAAAGTTGGGCAGAAATTCCGGCTTGCGGAAATAGTCCACCATGTCTACCGGTCCCGGCAGGTCGGCAAGGCTCGCATAGGTCATGGAGTCAGCAATTTCAGTGCCAGCCGACCCGGGATTAATCGGCGCCACATCATAGCCTTTGGCAACCATATAGGTGGCGACAAAATAGGAAGGCCGAACTTTATTCGCACTTGCGCCAACAATGGCGATGGAGCGAACTGAAAGCAAAATGTCGCGAATTTCCTGGTCGCTATAGCGATCGCGATCATTCATCATGCCACTCCGGGGTGCGATCATCGAGAAAAGCACCTATACCTTCCTCGGCATCGGGGGCAAGCATGTTCTCGGTCATGACCTGCGCTGTGTGTGCATAGGCGTCCGCAAGGCTCATCTCGGCCTGCTGATAAAATGCCTGTTTGCCAAACTTCAACGTATGGCTCGATTTTTTAGCGATGTTGCGGGCGTATTGGAGGGTGATTTTCTCCAGATACTCTACCGGTACAACGCGGTTGATCAGGCCAATTTCCCGAGCGTGGCTCGGGGTAATCGCTTCACCGGTCAGCAGCATTTCCATGGCGTGCTTGCGCAATACATTGCGCGACAGGGCCACCATGGGAGTTGAGCAAAACAGCCCAATGTGAACCCCGGGCGTGCAGAACGTCGCATCTTCCGACGCGATTGCCAGATCGGCCGAGGCAACGATCTGACATCCGGCAGCCGTCGCCAGTCCGTTAACCTCGGCGATAACGGGTTTGGGATGATTGACAATCGATTGCATGACCGTGGAGCACCTATCCATCAGCGTCTTGAAATAGGCCCTGCCCCGGTCGTCGTCCTGGCGGTGAGGTGTTAGTTCCTTCAGGTCGTGTCCTGCGCAAAAAAGATGCCCGTTGGCGGCAATGATAATCACCCTAACCGCAGCATCGTTTTCTGCAGCATCGAGCGCCGTCTGAAGCGCTGCCAACATGGCTTCCGACAATGTATTGGCCGGCGGGTTGTTCAACACAAGCCGCAACACGCCACCTTCCAGTGGCTGGCTGACAAGGATGTCGCTGCCCAGATCTTCTGCAGTGCGAATATTCAGGATCTCTGCCATTTGCAAATGTCCGTATTATCATATTGCCCCTTCGATAGAATGTTGCAAAAGTCAACGCAACACCAAGTGCAGGGTTATTGGAATGAGTGACAAGGTTTTACTTGAGAAAGACGGGCGCATCGGGCGCATCATTCTCAACCGACCAGACGTACTGAATGCCATCGACGATGACATGCCTGCGCTGATTGCCAGGCGGGTGGAACAGGCCAACGCCGACCCCGACATTCATGTCATCGTGCTCAGCGGTGCAGGACGCGCGTTTTGCGCCGGATATGACCTCACCTATTATGCCTCTTCCGTAGAAGGCGAAGGTCGCGAATTGACGCAGGACATGCCCTGGGACCCGATGCAGGACTACGCGTTCATGCACCGCAATACGCAATACTTCATGTCGCTTTGGCATTCCCACAAGCCGGTCATCGCCAAGGTTCATGGCTATGCAGCTGCGGGAGGTTCCGATATCGCCCTTTGTTGTGACATGATCATCATGGCTGATGACGCTGAAATCGGCTACATGCCAGCGCGCGTCTGGGGCTGTCCTACCACGGCCATGTGGACTTATCGTCTGGGACCAGAACAAGCCAAACGAATGATGTTTACCGGCGATCGGATCGATGGACGCGAGGCCCAAAGAATTGGCCTTGTGCTCAAATCTGTGCCAGCAGCAGACCTCGATCAAGAAGTCGACCAACTGGCCAACCGCGTTGCGGGGGTGCCGGTCAACCAGTTGATGATACAGAAAATGGTGATCAATCAGGCAATTGAAGCGATGGGCCTGCTTAACACTCAAAAACTGGCCACTCTTTTCGACGGCATCACCCGTCATTCCCCCGAGGGCATGAATTTCAAGTCGCGCAGTGAAGAAAAAGGCTGGAAAGAAACAGTTCGTGAGCGCGATGCCGGTACATTCGACTGGGCCCAAAACCGTCCGATCAATCCAAAATCCTGATTACTAAATGGAAAGTCACTTCATGACACAGCCTCAACCGGTGATGACGGCCGATCAGCTCAATCAATTCATCGCCGAAGTTTACCCGCAAATCCTTGAGCAACTTCCCGGCCATGATGTTCGTCTGGTCGAACCGGGCCGTGTTGTCGTGCGCATGGAAGCGGACGAGCGCCATATCCGCGCCGGCGGCACGGTGTCAGGCCCGACCCTGTTCGCATTGGCTGATATGGGAGGCTATGCCTGTGTTTTATCCCACATTGGTCGCGAGGCATTGGCAGTGACAACCAATCTGAACATCAATTTCATGCGAAAGGCGGATCCAGGTCCACTCGACGCAGATTGCAAGATCCTCAAGCTGGGAAAACGCCTAATGGTATTTGAAGCCTCGATTTGTCAGGCCGATCAAAAAGACATCATTGCCCATGCCACAGGAACCTATGCCATTCCGCCGAAGTGAGATGCTGATAGCCAGTTAGTCGTAAAAATAGCGGTATTATAATACCTTATTTTTAAGTAGCTGAATTTATTTCTCTTTTTCGGGACATGACGACATTTCCGTCTTGACCATCTCTCAAGTCTTTCCTATACACCACGCCAACCGGCCTCGCATGTTTGCGGGGCCTCGATTTTTCGAGGCTCCAGCATACTTAAGCGGCCAATATGGACAATAATTCAAATCAGGACTTTTTAGGTCATGAAAACTTTTTCGCAAAAACCTGCGGAAGTAGAGAAAAGCTGGATCGTCATTGACGCTACCAACGCCGTTCCAGGTCGTCTCGCTTCCATTGTTGCCAACCGCCTGCGCGGCAAGCACAAGCCAACTTTTACACCTCACGTCGATGACGGTGACAATGTTGTCATCATCAATGCTGACAAAGTTGCTTTCACCGGCAAGAAATTCAACGACAAGAAATACTACTGGCACACCGGATATCCCGGCGGCATCAAGGAGCGGACAGCTCGTGCGCTGCTGGAAGGCCGTTACCCCGAACGCGTCATGCAAAAAGCTGTTGAGCGCATGATGCCTGGTGGCCCGCTTTCCCGTCGCCAGATGAAAAATCTCTACGTTTACGCAGGCCCCGAGCATAAGCATGAAGCTCAAAAGCCACAGGCCGTTGATCTGGCTGCGTTGAACTCTAAAAATGTAAGGACTGCGTAATCATGGCCGAAATCAACTCACTTGAAGAGCTGGGCGCCGCAGTAAACCAGGCAGCTGCCGAAAATTCAGCCGCCGAAGCCATTGCTGAAAACCCATCCCTGGCTGGCAATCCGCCGGCTCCCGTTCACGAACGCAAGGTCGATGAACTGGGCCGTTCCTATGCAACCGGCAAACGTAAGGACGCTGTTGCACGGGTCTGGCTGAAGCCGGGTTCCGGCCGTATCATCATTGAAGGTGCGATTAAGAAGCGCGACGTTCAGAAGAAAAACCGCAAGGAAGGCGCCAAAGCCACCAAACAGCGCGATTTCACCGAATATTTTGCCCGTCCGGTTCTGCAGATGGTTGTCAAACAGCCTTTGGTTGCTGCCGGTCGTGAAACCCAGTTCGACATCGTTGCCACTGTTTCCGGTGGTGGCCTGTCCGGACAGGCTGGCGCTTTGCGTCATGGCATTTCCAAGGCTCTGACGTATTACGAGCCGGAACTGCGTGGTGTTTTGAAATCCGGTGGATTCCTGACCCGCGACAGCCGTGTTGTTGAGCGTAAGAAATACGGCCGCGCGAAAGCTCGCCGCTCGTTCCAGTTCTCCAAGCGTTAAGGCTTACCGAAATTGCACCATTTGGTGCTATAAAGGGCGGGCCTCACGGTCCGCCTTTTTTGTTTGAAGTGATGACAGACATGAAACCATTAAAACCCAAGGGCATGGACAATGCCTTCACCGCAGATAACCTGCATCAGCAAGCCAGCGACCCGACCTATGCCGGAGCGCTGTCTTTCATGCGGCGCAAATACACCACCGACCTGACGGGTACCGATGCCGTAGTCTGGGGCCTTCCCCTTGATACATCAGTGTCCAACCGGCCGGGCACCAGATTTGGTCCCCGCGGGGTTCGCGAAGCTTCCTGTGGGATGGACAATGATCCGCAATATCCGTTTGGCTCCCGGCTGTTCGACGATATGGCGGTGATCGATTATGGAGACTGCTATTTTTATTATGGCCAGCAGTCGAAGATTCCAGCTGTGATTGAATCCAATGCAGCGGCGATTATCAATTCCGAATCTTCCCCCTATCTGCTGTCGATTGGCGGCGACCATTTCGTCACCTACCCCCTGCTCAAGGCGCATGCTGAAAAACACGGCCCTTTGGCGCTGGTCCAGTTTGATGCGCATCAGGATACCTGGGACGACAAGGACGGCGCGGTTGATCACGGAACGATGATCACCCGGGCTGTGAAGGAAGGCATTGTCGACGTCGACCATTCCATCCAGATCGGCATTCGCACAATTGCTCCCGAGGATTATGGAATTGAGATCATCGACGGTCTGCAATGCCACGAAATTGGCCCGCAAGAAATTGCCCGCCGGATTTATGAACGGGTGGGTGACAAGAATGTTTATCTGACCTTCGATATCGATTGTCTGGACCCCGCCTTTGCGCCCGGCACCGGCACTCCGGTCTCGGGCGGACTGAGCACGGCACAGGCGCTGTTGACCCTCAGACACCTGAAGGATCTGAACGTCGTTGGGTCCGATGTGGTGGAAGTATCGCCAGCCTATGACCATGCCGATATTACATCAATTGCCGGTTCAACCGTGGCAATGTACATGCTAGGCAATCTTTGGGAGCGACGATTTCAGTCTTCCTGAACTGAATTCATTGCTTCGGATATTGAATCCGAATATAGATATAACTTATTGAATTAAGAGAATATTATGTCAAATCCTAAAATCTATGTAGACGGTGAACACGGTACAACCGGTCTGCAAATTCTCGACCGGCTGAAGAGCCGGGAAGACATTAACCTGCTGTCCATGCCTCACGAGGAACGGCGCAATCCGGATGCCCGCAGAGCGCTTTTGAACGAGGCGGACTTTGGTGTTTTATGCTTGCCCGACGACGCCTCACGCGAAGCAGCCAGCATGGTGGCCGACGGTAATACGCGGTTGATTGATGCGTCGACTGCACACCGGACAAATCCGGATTGGGTGTTTGGCTTTAAAGAGCTGGATCCCGGACATGACGAGGTGATTGCCAAAGCTCGGTTTGTCTCGAACCCCGGGTGCTATTCGACCGGCGCAATTGCACTGATCCGGCCGCTGACCCAAAACGCGCTGTTGGACAAAAGCAGCCTGCTCTCCATCAACGCGGTGTCTGGATACACCGGTGGCGGCAAAAGTCTGATCGCCAGGATGGAAGATGAGGCGAATGACGATGCGATTTCCGCGCCCCATTTTCTCTATGCCACAGGTCTCACTCACAAGCACGTGCCTGAGATCACAACCTATGGTCTTCTGGAAAATACGCCACTGTTCTCACCGAGCGTCGGCAGATTTCCTCAAGGCATGATTGTTCAGCTTCCGCTGCATCTGTCAGCCACGAATGCCACAACGCGTGAGGAAATTCATGCATGCCTTGCCGCCCACTATGATGGCAGTCCGCACGTGCGTCTGGCATCACTGGATGAGAGTGCGAGCGTTTCCAGACTTGATGCTGCAGCTCTGGCAGGCAAAGACACGATGGACCTGCATGTGTTCGGCAACGAGCACCAGCTCAACCTGGTCGCACTGCTCGACAATCTGGGCAAAGGCGCCAGCGGTGCCTGTGTCCAGGCTTTGGATCTGATGCTGGCTGGATAAGGTGCTGATCGGACCGTGGTGTCGGCGAATGCTTGGCCGCACCGCGGTTTCTGCACCCATTGTTGGGCTGGTTGGTTCGCAATGTTTGACGTTTTGTGGTTAGAATCTTTCAACACCGGGTGGTTGGGGGGCAGTGCAAACCATGATTCAGACGATCAAACTGCTTCTGCCGGGATTGATACCGTCGTGGAAATTCTTCAGGACCATTGAGCCTTCACCAAGAGTTCAATGGCGACTGGTGACGGATACCGTCCAGTCAGACGCCAAATGGCAGGAATTTCGACCCCGCCCGGCACGCATTTCCGTAGCATCAGTGGTGCGCCGATTATTTTGGAATCCAGACTGGAATGAGACACTCTACATGGTCAGTCTGGCTGAGCGGGTGTCACTGTCCCCCAGCACCCACAGCCGCGATCAGATTTTCAAACGCCTGAAGGGGCAATTGATCGACGCCAGTGTCACAGATCCCGGCCTGGCCTGTCTGCAATTTCGATTGGTATTCGTTCAACGTGAGGGGTCCGAATTGGTCAAGCAGACCACCTATCTGTCGGAAACGCGCCCCCTGAGTGACATCCTCACATGACGTTGGAGGATGCTCTTAGGGCAACCGAACTATTGTTGGCATGGGCGCTGATTCTGCAAAGTTGCGAACATTTTGTCACCGCCAGTCACAACAAAGCATTGTTTTTGCTTCGAATAATCTGCTGCATTGTGCTCGCAATCGGGATTGCACCTTTGCTGTCACTGGCCATGCTCGCAGCCATCAGTCTGATAATGCTACATCGTTTTCAGGGGCCTTATAATGGTGGCAGCGATCGTATGAGCGTGTTGATCGTCTGGTGCCTCCTGATCGCCCATGCTGTACCGACGACAATGCTAAGAGAAGCAGCATTTGGCTATCTCGCAGCACAGGTGGTTCTGTCATATTTTATTTCCGGATGGGTCAAACTGGTCAATCCACAATGGCGAAGCGGACGGGCGCTGCGCGATGTCTTTGCTTTTTCTGCCTACCCGGTGAGTGAAGAACTGCGGCAATTGGCAAATTACCCAAGACTGTGTTGGGTTATGGCCTGGTCTGTGATGGTGTTTGAAGTGTTGTTCCCGATCGCTCTGGTCGACCAAACACTGCTGATAATCGCGCTGGCAATCGGCGCGGCGTTTCACCTCGCCAACGCCTGCCTGTTTGGACTGAATCGGTTTTTCTGGATCTGGTTGTCGGCCTATCCATCGCTGCTATGGTTGCAAAGCCGCGTTGCCGATGCGCTGTGGTGAGGCGCCGCTGACGACAAATTCCAAATTTGTAGAATCAGACTTCGTGCCACTCAACCGGACGATCCAGCACGGCGGCCAGGCCTTTCATTCGGCGGTAAAGTCTCTCACCCTCAAAGTCAGCTATGTCCGAAGCGACCGTCAGCTGCACCGGCCCATCTTCTTCAACCTGAAAACCCACTTTCGGCAGAACGCCCGGCATCGCAGTTGAAAACTGAAAACCAATGCGGAACAATGCCCCCAGCAGTTTGGCACGCTGGCGCTCGCGCTTTGAGGCAATCGTGATCAGTGCCGGGCTGAGGTCATCTTCCACGAGCCCTTCATGTCGATAATAGGATGCCAGAGCCAGGAATGCCCGACCCGCATGATCAACTCCAACGAAATCAGCGTTGGAGATCAAATTGAGAGCCTGATCGCCACGGTAATCCGGGTGCGAGCGCCAGGTGATGTCGGCCAGCAGGCAAGCAGCCTTGCGGTAGCGTTTCTCGTTGGCGGTTTCGTCAATACCGAAGGCATTGAACGCTGCGCCTGTCCATTTGACGAGTTCGCGGGCGTGGAGCGGCGAACGAGCACGCAACACCGCAAATTCTTCTGCCGCGGTTAGCAGGGGATCCATTTTCTGAACTTGTGGTGGCAGCAGCGAATAAAGATAACCTTCGCGCACCCCCAACCCCGAGAATACAATCCGCTCCGGTTTCATAATTGCCATGATTTCGGACAGCAACACCGCGCCGTAGGGCATCAACGCACGGCGGTTCGACGATATTGCTTCAATTCCGCGTATGGTCGAACCTTTTTTGCCCGTCAGCCGACTACACAGCTTGCGGGCTTCCTTGGCACCGATTTCGTAGTGGTGCATGACGGTCAGCGGGTATTTGGATCGCACCATATTCAACCGACCTATGGCACGCCAGGTCCCCCCAACAGCGTAGAATGTACCACCTTTGGCAGCCTTGAGCACGGCGTTGCCTTTTAATGCCTCACGAACAAATTGACGGGCAGCGATTACATCTGAGTCGGACTGATCCTGCAGGCGCAAACCACCGAGAGGCAACGTCACTCCCTCGCCGGTTGGCGCACCATTTATGCGGGTCAGTTCGACACTACCGCCCCCCATATCCGCCACCACTCCTACAGGATTGCGAAAGCCGCATTCGATACCGTAGGCCGCATACATCGCCTCTTCGATGCCGGTCAGAACATGGATCGGAGCCTGCAACGCTTCGGTTGCCCGACGAATAAACTCCGGTCCGTTGACGGCCTCACGCGCTGCTGCTGTGGCCAATGTGCGAATTTGCGTTGCTCCAGACTGTTCGGCCAACATTCGATAGCGCCGCAACGTCGCCAGAGCTCGTTCAACAGCATCGTCATCCAGTCTGCCGGTCGAACCGATATGTGCCCCCAGGCCACAAAGAATTTTTTCGTTATAAAGCGGTGTTGGCGACCGCGACAGGCCTTCGTAAACGACCAGGCGCACAGAATTGGACCCGATGTCGATGATCGCGACAGGCGAAAGTTTGCGAATCCGACCCTGGGCCCGCAATATGGTCTTTGATGACTTTACCATCAGGCAGCAGAATCCGGCGCAGTTTCGTGACTTGAAAACGGTTCCAAAATGGACTTTGGAGCGTTTTTCTTAAGCGATTTACCACGGCCTGACAGGCTCGGATTGGTCATGAAATAGTCCTGTGCGCTGAATGGTTTTTGGCCCGGCCCAACTTCAAAACGCCGCGCCGTTCCATCGGGCAATATCTGCCAGCTTTGCAAATTGTCGATCAGATTGCCAAGCATGATCTGGTCCAAAACCTGTTGATGAACGGTCGGATTTTCCAGCGGAACCAGCACTTCAACCCGACGATCCAGATTGCGCGGCATCAAGTCGGCGGAACCGGCAAAAACCAATGCTTTCTTGGAGGGCAGCCCATGACCATTGCCGAAGCAGAATATGCGCCCGTGTTCCAGAAAACGACCGATTATCGATTTCACCCGGATATTGTCCGACAAGCCCGGAACCTGGGGCCGCAGGCAGCAGATACCACGAACGATTAGATCAATTTGGACCCCGTCCTGACTGGCTTCATAGAGTTGATCTATCATCGCCGGGTCAACCAGCGAATTCATTTTCATCCAGATTTGCCCCGGTTTACCTTCCTTGGCGTGCTTGCGTTCCTGATCAATCAGTTTGGTCAGCTTGTTGCGCAGCGAATTAGGCGATACCAACAGTTTCTTCAATCCCTTGGGCTCGGCATAACCGGTGATAAAGTTGAACACCCGCGCCACATCGAGCGTGATGTCACGGTCCTTGGTGAAAAACGACAGGTCGGTATAAACGCGGGCATTTGTGGGATGATAATTGCCTGTACCGATATGGCAGAAATTGACCAGATCTCCACCCTCGCGACGCACCACCAGTGATAATTTCGCGTGCGTTTTCCACTCGATAAATCCGTAGACCACTTGCACGCCAGCCCGTTCCAGATCACGAGCCCAGCGGATATTTGCTTCTTCATCAAAGCGTGCCTTCAACTCGACCAGCGCCGTAACCGACTTGCCGTTTTCTGCAGCCTCGATCAGTGCCTGCACGATGGGGCTGTCGTTTGAAGTGCGATAAAGGGTTTGCTTGATCGCCACTACATCGGAATCCTGGGCCGCCTGACGAATAAAACGCACCACAACGTCGAAACTCTCATAGGGATGATGAACGACAAGATCCTTTTGTCGGATGGCTGCAAAACAGTCTCCGTTATGTTCTCTGATACGCTCGGGAAAGCGCGGATTATAGGCTTCATAACGCAGCCTCTTGTCACCTGCCTCAACCAGATCGTTGAGATTATCAAGCGCCAAAAGTCCATTCAATATGACGGTTTGATCACTCGTGACATTGAGCTCTTTCATCACAAAACTGCGCAGACTATCGGGCGTATCGGCAGTGAATTCCAGGCGGATCACCAGACCCCGGCGGCGCTGTTTTAGGGCCGTCTCGAACAGGCGCACCAGGTCTTCGGCTTCTTCCTGTACTTCAATATCACTGTCGCGCACCAGTCGAAACATGCCACTTTCAACGGTCGAGTAGCCGGGAAACAGCCGGTCGATGAACATGCCAATAATTTCTTCGACACTGATGAAACGGCTTGGGGCCGGCGGCGGCTCGTCATCATCTGTTTCGGCAACCGGCAACGGCACAAAACGCTTGAGCGGTTGCGGCAGGCGCAGCAAGGCGGTCATTGTTTTGCTGCCATTGGTGCGCTGCAGCTGCAGCACTAACGTCAGTCCAAGATTAGGTACAAATGGAAACGGATGCGCGGGATCGATGCACAGGGGTGTCAAGATCGGAAACACTTGTGACAGGAAGTGATCTTCCGCCCAGGCCCGTTCACTTTCATCCAGATCGCCGCTCTTGACGATTTCAACCTGTTCTCGGTTCAATTCCACCAACAGCGATTCCAGAACCGCGTGCTGATGTTCCTGCAGATCAGCAATTTCCTTGGTTGCAAATGCCAGTTGTTCGATCGGCGTTTGGCCATTATCCGACAGGGTCGCAAGTTGCTCACGCACCTGCGCCGCGAGGCCGGCAATGCGAACCATCAGAAATTCATTCAGATTGTCGGCCGAAATTGTCAAAAAGCGCAGCCGTTCCAACGGTGGATGTTTTTGGTTTTCCGCTTCCATCAACACCCGACGATTAAACTGCAACCACGAAATCTCGCGGTTGATAAATCTTTGCGGGCTTTTGGTAATCTGAACTACTGACATGGCAATCGACAAGGCGTTCCCGTCTGTGGATGAAACTGCTCAAAAATGTGAAACCGGCACATATTGAAAGTTCTATATGTGCATAAATCGGACACGACAGCCAGCTATTCCTGCATTCCCAGTTGACGCAGGGCCTGTGCAGCCAGCGGTTTGGTAATCGCCCGCTTTTGAGCCATCGACAGACTATCAAGCGTCGTCACCAACTGCTGAGCGCTAGCCAGCGACCGTTCCATGCGCAGAACCATATATTCAATCACCGGTCCGTCGACTTCGATCTGGAGATCGGCAAACAGTTTCGCCATGACCCCTTGCAGCAGTTCATCGTCAGGTTCGTTCAACTCGATCAACTGCGCCAGTTTCATGCGCGAGGTCAAATCCGGCAGCTGCATGCCCCAGTTTCCGGGCCAGGTTCTGCTTGTCAGTAGCAAGTTCCCGCCGTGGGCACGCACCTCATTGATCAGATGAAACAACGCCGTTTCGTTGAAGTTCCCGGCCCCTATGTCCTCCACCACAACATTTGCACCTGCCTGCGCCGGCAAGGTCAGCTGATCCGAAGCTGGCAATTGTATTGCTTCCGCCATAATCGCCCAGACTGAAGCTAAATGGCTTTTTCCGGCTCCCACCGGGCCTGCCAAAATCACGATCGGTACAGGCCAGTCAGGCCAGGAATTAATAAAGCTGACTGCGTCTTTGTTGACAGGAGAGACGATTAGATCTTCAGCGCCCCGCCCGATATTTGTCGGCAGGCCGAGCGGGAGCTGAACATTGTTGCTCACGACTGCTGCTCCGATGAACCGTCATCCGTGCCACCAGAGACGTCACCACCACCATGGCCAAGGTAAAACGGGCTGGCCAGATATTTCTTCAATCCGTAGCGTACCAGAACCCCAATCGCTGCGGCCACCGGTACGGCGATTAACAGTCCGGTAAAACCGAGAAGGACACCGAAGGCAGACAAAGAAAACATCAGCCAGACCGGGTGCAATCCAACACTTTGACCAACCAGTTTCGGCTGCAGAATATTGCCTTCGACAAATTGGCCAAGTGCAAATATGACGAAAACCAGTCCGATCCATGTGTAATCCGGCCAAAACTGAACCAGGGCCACACCAACCGCCAGAATCATTCCCAATATCGATCCGACAAAGGGGATAAAGCTGACCAGTCCGGCGAACATGCCAATCAGCAGACCGAAATTCACCCCGGTCACCGTCAACCCTGCTGCATAAAACAGGCCGAGGATCAGGCACACTGCACCCTGCCCACGCACGAAACCGGCGATGGCAGCATTCACGTCGCCCGCAATTTCAGTGAGTTCTGACTGGTGATCGCGTGGCAACCAACCTTCGACTGTGCCGACCATGCGGTCCCAATCGAGCAGCAGATAAAACGCAACAATCGGAGTGATAACAAACAGCGAGATGACATCCACCAACGCCTTGCCCGAATTCCACAGTGACCCGAGCAATGTCGACAACCATCCAGCCCCCTGCTGCAGCAAGGTATTGAGATTTTCATGGATATTGACCGAACTTTCGCCGATCAGGGTTTTCAGCCACTCACTTTCGGTGTTTGCAAATAATGACTGTAACCGAGACACATAATCGGGAATGCGTTGAATAAGGTCAGACAATTGGTTCGACAAAATGGGAACCACCAGAATCAGCGCCAGAATAAATAAGATGACGAAAACAATGAGGATCAGAAATGTCGCCACAAGACGACTTGCGCCAATCGCTTCCAAACGGTCGGCAACGGGATCCAGCAGATAGGCCAATGCCATTCCAGCCACAAAGGGCAGCAAGATCGACCGAAATACGTAGAGAAAGACAACGATAAACAGGAACGTCAGGCACCAGAACCATATTTGTCGCTTGGTTGCGACAGGCAGCAGGAAACTACCCTGAGACGGCAGCAATTCTTCATTCGAATTCGTTGCTGATGCGTCACCGTCAACTTGATCAGTCAATCTTGTCACCTCGCCAATCACAAACAGAATTGGTTCCATTTAAGCAAGAACGGTTCTAGCGAACGCCACTCTCACTTGTCGCAAACAACTTGATGCCCTGATACGTATATGCAGCAGCCGAAAGTGCGGTCAGCAGGCCGGTCAGCCATTCCAGAGACGTCTTCGCATTTGGCCAATCAATACCAAATGCCAAGGAAAAAAGCACCCATGCGGCCAATATTATCTGAACCGCCGTATTGGTCTTGGATATCCACAACGGGCGGATGGTGACGGGCAATGACAGGAAAAACGCCAACAAAACCCCAAAAATGATCAGCAGATCCCGACTGACGATGAGGATGACCAGCCAAAGTGGAATACTGCCGAGATAGGCCAGCGAGATGAACACACATACCAACATCAACTTGTCGGCTATGGGATCAAGAATGGTTCCCAATTCCGTCTGTTGATTGAAATATCGGGCCACCGTGCCATCAATCGCATCTGATGCTCCGGCCAGCAAGAACAACAAAAAGGCCATCAACATCTGTCCGCTCAACGCCGCCCATACAATGACCGGAACCAGCATAATTCGAACCAGAGTAATCAGATTGGCGATGGTCAAAGAAGTAACTGCACTGTGGGTTTACAAGGGAGATTCAGACAGGAAGTTGATGCCCACATTAAATAGACATTTCAAGCGCTCTCGCAACATTGATTAATGGTTTATTTGACTTGATTGTAATCCGCCCCACCTTAAGATCGAAGCAGATCAAAAGATGAAGAGTGGCTGTAACTGTGCGAAAACATTTGGCTGTTGTAATTTTTGGACTCCTGTTGCCATTGTTGTCGTTGCCCTCAGCGCAGGCGGCGGACAACCATGCGGGCTATTATTATCCAGAACCAAAAACCACTGAGACCTATGTCTCCGCTCTCAACGTGATGCCAAGCATGGGCAAACGATCACGGGTTGGGTTTTTGATCGGCCTCAGCAAGCAGCAGCACGAAAGGGCCTATCCACCGCCTTATCACATGTTTGCAAAGGGCTATCACGCCCAAAAACTGATCATTGTAGCAACGGGCGGCGAACGATACGACACGCTATACCGGTTGCGTGCGCTTCTGGCCTCACTCACGGCACAGGCGCGAACCTCCCCCTTGTTTGAACAGTCGCGACAGCCCGAAAACCTGAACTTCCTTGATCTGGCACGATTGGCCGGATTCACTCAGGTGACAATTTCCAATGGCGAAGCACTGGCCCACCGAATTAATCTGCTGAGCGCAAATTAACACTGGTTTTCCACGATCTTGTTGGCATTTGAACAAGACGCGCGGGCTCATGCCGCCTATAGAGAGGCATGAGTACAAACAAACCCCCCCTCTCCTATGCGGATGCTGGTGTCGACATTGACGCTGGCAATGCACTTGTTGATGCGATCAAGCCTCTGATTGCTGCCACGCGGCGTCCCGGCGCTGACAGCTCCATTGGGGGATTTGGCGGCATATTTGATTTGAAACAGACCGCCTATCGCGACCCGTTGCTGGTGGCTGCAAACGACGGCGTTGGTACAAAACTGAAGATCGCCATTGATACCGGCCAACACCACACAATCGGAATCGATCTGGTCGCAATGTGCGTCAATGATCTGATCGTTCAGGGGGCGGAACCGCTTTTCTTTCTTGATTATTTTGCCACCGGCAAACTCGATAATGGAGTTGCCGAACAGGTGATTGCCGGTATTGCCAGAGGCTGCGAAATGGCCGGTTGCGCTCTCATCGGTGGCGAAACCGCTGAAATGCCCGGCTTATACAAAGTTGGAGATTATGATCTTGCGGGGTTTTCTGTTGGTGTGGTAGAGCGCGATTCATTGCTGCCGAGAGCGATGCGGGCCGGCGATGTGCTGTTGGGAATACATTCCAGCGGCGCTCATTCAAACGGCTTTTCGCTGATACACCGCATTGTGGAGCGTAGCGGATTGGCATGGGATGCCCCCAGTCCATTTGGCGGAGAAACGTTGGCCGCCGCCCTGATTGAACCTACGAAAATATATGTGAAATCCATCCTTGCCGCACTGCGCGTTGGCGAAGGTATCAAGGGGTTGGCGCATATCACCGGTGGCGGATTGACAGAAAATCTGCCGCGGGTTCTGCCGGACAATCTGTCTGCCTCGATTGATCTTTCAAATCTGTCGCCACCTCCGGTATTTGACTGGTTGAAAACTGAGGGTGGTGTTGAAGAACCCGAAATGCTGCGCACCTTCAATTGCGGCACAGGCATGGTTGTGATTGTTGCTGCGGATGCCGTTGAACCGGTCATGGATGCCTTAACCTCCACCGGCGAAACCGTTTCGCATCTTGGCGAATTGATTGAAGGCGACAGATCAGTGATTTTTGATGGCCGGGTGAACTGGGGCTGACATGAAAAAGCTCAAAGTGGCAGTAATGATCTCGGGGCGCGGTTCAAATATGGGCTCGTTGGCCCGCGCGGCGATGGATCCGGAATATCCTGTAGAAATTGTTCTGGTGCTGTCCAACAAGCCGCATGCTGAAGGGCTCGATCTTGCCCAGCAACACGGCCTGCCCATCCGGGTGGTAGATCAATCTGCCTTTGACAGCCGTGGCGAACATGAATTGGGGATCACGCAGGCGCTGCAGGAAGCAGGAGCAGAACTAATCTGCATGGCCGGCTATATGCGAATTTTGGAGGACGCCTTTGTCAACGAGTGGCGTGGACGATTGATCAATATTCATCCCAGCCTGCTACCTTCTTTTATTGGGCTGGAAACTCACGCCCGCGCCCTGGAACGCGGGGTGCGCATTCACGGTTGTTCGGTCCATTTCGTCACCAATGAACTGGATGCCGGGCCGATTGTCGCGCAGGCCGCAGTGGCGGTGGAACCGGGTGATGATAAGAACAGTCTCGCTGCCCGGGTCCTGGAAGCAGAGCACGAACTCTACCCGCAGGCGCTGAAACTGATTGCTGATGGGAAGATTCGCTGGACCGGTGACGATTCAGTCAGCGACAACAATGCAACCGCTGATGACGTTGCCATTTTTAGATAGTCCTACTTTAGATAGTCCTACTGACCTCAAGCGGCTTCAATTCGCACTTTGGTATCGTGGAAAGCTGCAGCACCATGGGGCGCTGACGACTCCGCACTTGTCAAAGTGTTGATGCCACGCCCGTCTTCATGGTCTGAATTGGCCCAAATTCCTTCAGCGATCAAAACGCCACGCTTCAACCCCTCAAAGATGTGTACGTGGAGGATCACGGCACCGCGCTGATTGACCAGGCGTACTTTCTGGCCATCTTGAAGTCCTTGCTGCTGAGCGTCTTCAGGATGTATGCGGACGCTGGGCCGTTTCTCCCGGGTTCGCGACTTATCAGATTCGTTGAAAGTCGAATTTAAAAATGACCGCGCCGGAGACGTTGCCAACCGGAACGGGTGCTCAGCATCAGTGCTTTCGATGACATTCCAATGATCCGGCAAAGTCGGGGCATCGTTCACCGGCCCTTGCAAACCCATCGTTTCTGGAGGGCGCCCCCAGGGGACATTGAACCAGTCTGCCTTGAGATGGAACTTTCCGTCCTGATGGGCAAACCCATTGAGGTAATGGCTCTCGTCAAAATCAGGTTGGCAATCAATCCATTTACTTTGCTGTATGTCTTCAAGCGTTCCGCGCCCGCTGCGCTGCAGCAAATCGTCGATCAGTTCAAGTTCCGTCATGCCAAAGCCCGGTTGATCGGCGGCGCCCAACCGTTTCGCCAATTCCTCGATGACAAAGTGATTGGTTCGGCAGGTCGCGGGACCTTCGATCAGTTTGGGCCCCAATATGATGTGCTGATGCCCGCCACCGCGATAAATGTCATCATGTTCAACAAACATCGTTGCGGGGATAACCAGATCTGCCATTTGAGCCGTGTCGGTCATGAATTGCTCGTGAACCGCAACAAACAAGTTGTCACGGGAAAATCCAGCTTTTACAAGCTCCTGCTCGGGAGCAACTGAAACCGGATTGGTGTTCTGAATCAACATGGCGGTTACGGGCGGACCACCATAAAGACTGTCTTGGTCGCCGGTCAGCACCCGACCGATTTTTGACTGATCCAGTGACCGGGTTGATGGATCAGAGAGCGCTGCGCCTTTAATCAATCCACCATCAAGGCCGAAGATATCGGCATTGCCGTGAAATGCACCACCACCCTCGTGTTGCCAGCAGCCCAACACGGTAGCGATGCAAGCAACTGCGTGCATGTTGGTTGCACCGTTGCGCGACCGGGTGAAACCATAGCCCAGACGGAAATAGGTTTGTTGAGTAGCTGCTATCAGCCTTGCAAATTCTTCGATTTCGGCGACAGACAACCCTGTTATTTCAGCTGCCCATTGTGGCGTGCGATGCTGCAGATGTGATTCAAGTTCTTCTGGCACATCGCTGTATTTTCTAAGAAATTCCCAGTCCGCCTTACCATCTCTAAACAGGCAATGCATCAGGGCACAAGCCAACGCTCCATCGGTTCCCGGCTTTAGACAAAGCCCAAGGTCCGCCTGTTTCATGGTGTCGTTTTGATAAACATCGATGACCACGATTTTGGCGCCGCGATTCTTACGCGCCTTGACCGCATGGGTCATCACGTTGACTTGTGTTGATACTGCGTTTGTGCCCCAAATCACTACGCAATCAGACAAAGCCATTTCGCGCGGATCGGGGCCCATCATCTTGCCGGTTGCCGCTGAAAAACCTGTCCATGCGTTTGTGACGCAGATCGTGTCATATTGTTGGGAATAGTTTTTGGCGTTCCGCAGGCGATGAATGGAATCGCGCTGGATCAGACCCATCGTGCCTGCATATTGGTAGGGCCAGACGGTTTCAGATCCGTATTTCTGCTCTGCCTGAGTGAACTTTTCCGCGATCAGATCGAGTGCATCTGTCCAGGAAATATCTTGCCAGTCACCGGTGCCGTTGCCTGCTCTGCGCAGTTTCGGGTGCAACAATCTGTCTGGATGGGCAATGCGCTCGTTGTAGCGCGCAACCTTCGCGCAGATTACACCATCAGTATAGCTATTGTCGGGCGCGCCACGTACTTTGCCGATAGTTGTGCCGTCGACAACCTCCACCGCCAGCGCACACGTCGACGGGCAGTCGTGAGGACAAGCCGAATTGAGTATTTCAACATTGAGTGGCTTGTTCATTGCAATTGCTCTATCTCACAGTCGTCAAGCTTGATAGCAAATGTACAAGCATCCAACAATTGCGAACTTCTCACCATGAATTACCGTCACGCATTCCACGCAGGCAATTTTGCCGACGTCTTTAAGCACATCGTGCTGACCAGAATCGTCGAATATCTTAAGCGCAAGGACAAGCCCTTTCGCGTATTTGACACCCATGCGGGCCTGGGACGGTATGACCTGACGAGTGAAGAAGCGCTAAAGACTGACGAATGGAAGCTGGGCGTCAAAAAGGTGTTGGACGCCACGCCGCCGCCTGCGATCGAGAAGTTGATCGCCCCCTGGAAGGATCTGGTGTTGGCCGTCGGAGAAAATGCCTATCCGGGTTCTCCGCGCATCGCTCATGGTCTGCTGCGCAAGAGCGACAGGCTGTCGCTATATGAGATGCACGAGGAAGACTGTTCCGTGTTGGCAAAGGAATTTGACGGGGATTATCAAACCCGCGTTAACAATTCTGATGGCTGGCTGGTCTCGGTATCTCCCATTCCACCGAAAGAAGGACGCGGACTAATATTGGTTGATCCACCGTTTGAAGACGGCAAGGACTTTGATCGCATGATTAAACTGCTGAACCAGTCCCACCAAAGATGGGCCGGTGGCGTCGTCGCCCTGTGGTATCCGGTTAAACGCCGAGACCATACAGACGAGTGGCTGGGCTCGTTGAGCGGTCTCAAATATCGCGACCTGCTAAATGTCGAACTCTACATTCGCGAACCACGCCCCTCCGGGATGCTCAATGGATGCGGCATGGTTATCCTGAATCCTCCTTATATTTTGCGCCAGGAGCTGGAAACCCTCCTGCCCTGGTTGTCGGAAACACTGAAGCAGGACAAAGGTTGGGGCTATCGCATTCAGGATTTATCAGCACGCTGATTTCTGCTGACGACCACATCGACCAGTTTGTATCGATGTCGCGATTGACCGCTGGCACAACCTGCCCCATTTTATCTGGAACAAGGGCGAAGGACGAATCATGATCAGAAAATTCCTATCCGGGCTTGCAGTTGCCGCAGTCGCGATGACGTCTATTCCTTCGGCTTCTGCCGGCCTGCTCGACCCATTATTGCAACGCACTTCCTTTCCCGAATGCCACGATCCCGGTGTGCTTGATACAATAATTGAACGCTTCAATTGGGCTGAAGAACGAACATGGTTGCGAGGCATCAATCTGGATTCCATAGAACGCACCCGCGAGCGACTGGTTCAAAGCACCAATGTAAGCCCGATACCGCGGCGCTACTGTCGCGGCCATGCCCGGCTGTCCAACGGCAAACACCCGACAATTTATTATCTGATCGAGGGTGGTCAGGGGCTGGCTGGAAACTCCTACAATGTTGAGTTCTGCATAAGCGCACTGGACGAATGGAAAGAATATGATGGCTCCTGTCGGGCCATTCGCTACTAACAGATAATCAGGTTGTGAATCCCATGAAATTATTGAGTTCGGGCGCTTCGCCCTACGTATCCAAGGTTGCAATTGCGGCGAAATTTGCTGGTATCGATGTGGAAACCGTCAACGTCGATTCAACCAATGGTGACCCGGTTCTGGACGCTGCAAATCCGCTCTCGAAAATCCCCTGCCTGGTTCTTGATGATGGCACCGGCGTTTATGACAGCCGCGCGATCACCCGGCATTTGGACCGCCTCAGCGGTGGCAAGCTCTATCCCGGCAATGACGACGAAGCTGCATTGCTGAAGGCAGAACGGTTCGAAGCGCTTTGCGACGGCATCAACGATTGTGCGGTTGGCTATATGTACGAAGCCCGTTTCCGCCCGGAGGAAAAGGTTCATCAACCATGGCGCGACCGCCTATGGGGTAAAGTTGAGCGCGGACTCGATGCGGCAATGGCCTCGCCACCGCCATCCGGCGCCGATGCCAATATTGGCTCAATCGCTCTGGCAGCGGCACTTGGCTATCTGGATTTGCGATTTTCTGGGAAATGGCAACCCGGCCGCGACGACCTTGTTGCCTGGCGCGACCAATTTGATGCAGCCCATCCCGAACTGGTGGGGTTGAAACCAAACGCCTGACGCCCCAAGTCAAGGTGGCTGAAATCGGGGCTTCGGCCCCCTTTTTTTGTCCTGATTTTAACTCCGTTGCCAACTGATGAGACATTATGCTGGTTTACCTGTTGTTCGCCCTGGGTCTTGTGTTGTTGCTCGTCGGCGGAGACTGGCTGGTCAAGGGAGCAGTCGGGGTAGCTGAAAAATTCGGCATTTCCCCGTTGATCATCGGATTGACAATTGTGGCGCTGGGAACTTCCGCGCCCGAACTTGTAATTTCACTGCAGGCCGCGCTGGCTGGTTCCGGAGAACTGGCAGTGGGCAATGTTGTCGGCTCAAATATTGCCAATGTTCTGCTGGTGCTCGGCATTCCAGCCATTATTGCAACAACCACCAGACAGAACGATGCAATCGGCACCACATTGTTCTTTTTGGTCGGCCTCACCGGCATTTTCATGTTGCAAATGTCCCAGAGCCCGATATCGCGAACCGACGGGTTTTTGCTGTTGGTATGTCTGACAGCGTTTTTGGTTCAACAATTCATCAATGCCCGCCGCAGCCGCAACGGCGGCAGCGGCAGCGGCAGCGGCGAAGTTAAAACTGAACCGCAAGACGATTATCACGACGAAATAGGGAATGTTCCCACATCAAACAAAATCATTGGTTTGCTGCTGATTGCCGGTTTGATTGCACTGCCAATCGGCGCCAGCATTACCGTGGATGCGGCCATCGAAATTGCCCGGCGCTGGACTGTCCCCGAAGAAGTAATCGGGCTTACAATCGTTGCAATCGGCACCTCCTTGCCCGAACTGGCAACGGGCATCATGGCAGCAAGGCACAATAATGGATCCGTGGCGCTGGGTAATGTTGTTGGTTCAAACCTGTTCAATATTGCAGCCATCATGGGCGCCACTGCGTTTATCGCCGGGGATGTTTCCGTTGGACAGCACATAATCAGTTTTGATATGTGGGTTATGCTGGCGGCAACCCTGTTCCTGATCGCCTTGCCGGTGTTCAAACTGAGTATCGGCCGCACCGGAGGCATATTGCTGACAGGCACCTATCTGGCTTATCTGGTAGCAACCGCAGTCATATAGGTCTCGCAATGTATAAAACAGCGTTAGTAACAGGCGGAGCGCAACGGATCGGCCGCTCAATTTGCCTTGGTCTGGCCGATGCGGGATATGCCGTTTCCGTGCATCACAATTCTTCCAATACGGCGGCCAATGATCTGGTGGCCCAAATAAACTCCAATGATGGTCACGCGGTGCCCGTGCAGGCTGATCTCAGCAACAGTCGAGAGGCCCGTGGATTGATCGACCGCACCGTCGCTGAACTGGGACCGGTCGGCCTGCTGGTCAATAATGCATCACTGTTTGAGGAAGACTCGCTTGATAAGTTGGATGATGAAGTCTGGGACAGGCATTTCGCTGTTCACGTAAAAGCGCCAGCAATTCTTGCTTCAGCGTTCTCGGAACAGGGCATCGACGATGGCCTGATTATTAATATGATCGATGAAAGGGTTTGGAAATTAACCCCCAATTTCACTTCCTACACGTTGTCAAAATCAGCCCTTTGGACAGCCACCCAAACCATGGCGCAGGCTTTGGCCCCCAATATTCGCGTCAATGCGATCGGACCGGGACCTACCTTGCCAAGCCATGTACAAACCCAGGACGCTTTTGAAGAACAGCTTCAGACCCTGTTGCTGAAGCGGGCGCCCGACCTTTCAGAGTTTATCGATACAATCCTCTATTTTGTTTCCGCCAAGTCTGTCACCGGACAAATGATTGCGCTTGATGGTGGCCAACATCTGGGTTGGAGAACTTCCGATCAGGCACCCGCTGATTGATGTGTTATGATTATCCATGACCGACTCACCTGATACCGAGGAAACTGCACCGGCGCGGGCCAAGCCACGCGATTCCGGCGATATCCTCTGGGAGGAAACTTCCGGCAGCGACGGCGGCCGTAGCGGCGAAGACGGTGGAACACAGATTGTAGGTGCAGCGCTGATTGCCGATCTGGTTACCCGATTGCCCAAAAAGCCTGGTGTCTATCGCATGATGAATGCCGCGGGTGATGTTTTGTATGTGGGCAAAGCGAAAAACCTGCGAAACCGCGTGCAAAACTATGCCCGTGGTGTTGGACATGGTGGCAACCGAACGGCTCGGATGATCGCAGAAACCACGCAGATGGAATTTGTCACCACCCATACCGAGACGGAAGCGCTTTTGCTGGAAGCGAATCTTATCAAGCGCTTACGACCGCGTTTTAACGTTTTGATTCGGGACGACAAAAGCTTCCCCTACATTTTGCTTTCAGGAGATCACGAGGCCCCCGGCCTGTTCAAGTTTCGCGGTGCGCGCTCGCGCAAGGGTAACTATTACGGACCCTTTGCCAATGCCGGATCGGTCAATGTGACTATCAATGCCCTGCAGCGGATATTCCTCATCCGCACCTGCACCGATTCATTCTATGCCAACCGCACTCGTCCCTGTCTGCTACACCAGATCAAGCGCTGCGCCGCTCCCTGTACCGGCGAAATATCGCCACAGGGCTATGCAGAACTGGTTCAGCAAACCAAGGATTTTCTGACTGGCAAGAGCCAGGAGATCAAGACACGCTTTTCAAAACGCATGCAGCAGGCATCTGACGAGCTGGACTTTGAAACAGCGGCCATCTATCGCGACCGACTGGCGGCGCTTTCTCATGTTCAAAGCCATCAGGGCATCAATCCGCAAACCGTCAAAGAGGCGGATATCTTCGCGGTACATGAAGAAGCCGGTCAGTTCTGCATCCAAGTTTTCTTTTTCCGCACCGGACAGAACTGGGGCAATCGGGCCTATTTTCCTCGCGCTGACAGGAGTTTTGATGAAGCCGAAGTGCTCAATGCCTTTGTCAGTCAGTTTTATGACGACAAACCTGTGCCCAAGCTCGTGCTGTTGTCACAGGACATTGCCGAAGCCGAATTGTTGTCACGCGCGCTCTCCGCAAAGGCTGGCAAGAAAGTGCAGGCCTATCGCCCGCAGCGTGGCGAAAAGCGTGACCTGGTCAAACAGGTTCATTTCAATGCCAAAGAAGCGCTTGCCCGCAAGCTGGCCGAAAGCGCGACGCAGACCAAATTGCTTAACGGCCTGCAGCAGGTTTTTGACCTGGAATTACCGCCCACGCGCATCGAGGTTTATGACAATTCCCACATAATGGGGACGAATGCAGTAGGAGCGATGATTGTTGCCGGACCCGAAGGGTTCGCCAAGAACCAATATCGCAAGTTCAATATCAAGAACGAGGATCTGGTGCCGGGCGACGACTACGGCATGATGAAAGAGGTATTCAGTCGCCGATTTTCACGACTGATCAAGGAACATGGCGAACGCGAAGACAATAGTGACGGAGAAAATGGAGCAGCAGCGGACGGTCTACCACCCTGGCCCGACCTGGTGTTGATTGACGGCGGTGCCGGGCAATTATCGGCGGTGAAGGAAGTGATGGAAGAACTGGGGCTGACCGGCAAGGTTAATCTTGTTGGTGTTGCCAAGGGGCCGGACCGCGATGCCGGTCGCGAGCGTTTTTTCCGACCAGGCAAGCAGCCGTTTTCTCTGCCTCTAAGAGACCCGACGCTTTATTTCATTCAGCGGTTGCGTGATGAAGCGCACCGCTTTGCCATCGGAACCCATCGGGCAAAGCGCAAGAAGGACGCGCTGAAGAATCCACTCGATGAAATATCCGGTATTGGGCCAGCACGTAAGCGGGCAATATTGCATCATTTTGGCAGTGCAAAAGCCGTTTCACGAGCCGCAGTTGAAGACTTGATGATTGTTGATGGCGTGTCAGAGGCCATGGCGAAGCGGATCCATGATCACTTCCAAAAAGGCTAGGGCCCGTGCTCTGTGACAATTAGCACTGCAAATTTGACGTGAAACTTTCACCATACTTGCACCGTATAGATAGAAACGTCATGGGCTTCTGGAGACTTTGTGAAATGAACACCGTCAAAATTACAACCATCGCTATTGCTGCCAGCACTCTTGCAGCTCTGAACTTTGCGCTTCCGGTTTCAACTGCGGATGCACGACCCAGCACCAGGTCCTATTCATGTGAAGCGCTGAAAGACCTGATTTATGACCGCGGCGCCATCGTCATGAATCACAAAAACAGCAGCCTGTATCGGCGATTTGTCCACTCCCGCCAATATTGTCGTCGGCCCGACAATTCGACAAAACGCTTTAGAGTGCCCAGCAAAACAGGGACCTGCTATCTTCGAGTATGCTACGAACAGCGGAACTTGTTTAACGACTAGAGTGGCGGGAATCTTGTTGAATTTCACATATTTGATGTTCATCAGAGACGCTGTCATTCCAACTCGTCTACTGACCCCGGTCAAGAATTGTGCAGGAAACCGATTTTTGATACCCTGCCAGGAGGACTGGCGTTGAAAGAAGTGACTATTTGTCGGGCCGCAAGCAGAGCGTCACGACAACAGGCAGGAAAATCCAGCCCAGTCTGAATGTCTGCCGTGGGGCGAACATATCGGGTTGGGGAGATACTGGTGCAACGAAGGCTTACGAGCATATTGGCCGCTGACGTTGCGGGGTTTTCCCGGCTTATTGGCGTTGATGAGGAAGGCACTCTCGCGCTCCAACGCTCATATCGGGCAGAAATTATCGATCCGGCCATAGAGCAGCACAATGGTCGCATTGCAAATACGGCTGGCGACAGCCTTTTGATCGAATTCGAAAGTGCGGTCGAAGCTGTGCGATGTGCGCAGGTGATCCAGGCAGGTGTGGAGGATCGTAACACAGACATCTCCGAAGACTTGCAGATCTTATATCGCATCGGCATCAATGTCGGCGACGTCGTTGCCGAGGGCGACGACCTGCTTGGTGACGGTGTCAATGTAGCAGCTCGGATTGAAGCACTTGCCCCGCCTGGAGGCATCCTCCTGAGCCGAAGCGCCCGGGATCAGGTCCGCGACAGGTTGAACCTCAACCTGATTGATCTGGGAGAAGTGCAGGTCAAGAATATTACCCGACCCCTGCGAATTTTTCAGATATTGGAAGCTGACGCAGAGCCGGTGACCTTGGCACAGCCTAGGTCCTTGCGACGCAACATCCTCGTGGCAGCAGTGTTGCTGGTGTCCCTAACATTTGCCGGCGGATATTATTGGTTTGACCAGCAAAATACAGCAACTGAAGAGGAATCAACGACCGCTTTATCCCTGCCTGACAAACCTTCCATAGTTGTGCTGCCCTTCACCAATGTATCGAAAGATCAGGAACAGGATTATCTCATTGACGGCTTTACAAAGGCGGTCAATACGAGCCTGTCAAAATTTCCGCAACTGTTCGTCATAGCCGACACGACTGCTGCTACCTACAGGGGCAAAACCGTTCGTGCGCGTGACATTGGGCGGGATCTTGGTGTCCGCTACCTGTTGGAAGGAAGCGCGCAACATAGTGCCAATGGAATCACCATTAATGCCCATTTAATTGATACCGGCGATGAACGCACCATCTGGGCCGAGCAATATGATTTATCTGCGGATGATCCATTTACCGCCCAAAATAAATTGATTGAACAAATCGCGGGCACCCTTCGATTTGCGCTTGAGGAACAGGCAATTGCAAAAGTTCAGCGCCGTTCTGCTGAAAACCCAAAAGCATATGATCTCTATCTGCGTGCACTTGCTGCAAGCAGATCGCTCAACACCAATGGGCGAGTTGAGTCGATCAGGTTACTCAAGATGGCTGAGGAACTGGAGCCAGATTTCCTCGACGCCCAATTTGAGTTAAGCGGTCGCTATCTGGCGCTTTGGAGGTTTGGTGGTGCCGACGATGCAGAAGAAGCCCTGCGACTGGCACGACATCATGCTGCACTGGCCCTGCAAATAGATCGAAGTGATTATCGTGGCCATTTTCAGTCGGGAATGTTGTCTCTGTTTGCAGATCACCATCATGAACTCGCTTACGAGTCATTCAAAAGGGCGCTGGAGGACAATGCAAATGATGTTAACCTGTTATACAATATGGGATTTCTTCGCTCGTTGATGGGCGAAGGGGCCGACGCCATTGCCTGGAATAACAAGGCGAAACGGATAAACCCAAGATATCCGGGCTGGTACAATTTCAACGCTGCCCTCTCGCATTTTTGGATAAAGGACTATGAGCAAGCGATTCTGCTGGCGAGAACCGGAATGGCGGCCTATCCGAAATCACTCGCTCCGCGCAGAATATTGATCGCAACTTTGGTTGAAATGGGCCGCATGAGCGAAGCTCGTGAAGAAGCCACGGCGTTTCTCAAAATCAATCCGAAATTTCGTTTATCGACCTTTCGCAACACTCCATTTCAGAAGTCGGCGGATCAGGAGCGGTATTTTGGCGCGATGCGAAAGGGTGGCATTCCGGACTAGAAAAACGGACTCCCACAATATGATAGTCGAATGGGGCAGACTATCCGTGATACGCAGCAACAGTCTTGAGTGTTGAAAAGCCGTACAAGGCTTCAAACCCTTTTTCACGACCATGGCCTGACAAGCCGGTGCCACCAAACGGCAATTCAACACCGCCGCCTGCCCCGTAATTATTCAAAAACACCTGCCCAGAACGCAGTTTGCGCGCCAAACGCATTTGACGGGCGCCATCGCGGCTCCAGACCGACGCAACAAGTCCATATTGTGTGCCATTGGCAATCTGAAGCGCCTGTTCCTCATCATCAAACGGGACGATTACCTGAACTGGTCCAAATATTTCATCCTGTGCCAGCACATGGTCGGCGGCAACATCGGCAAACAGGGTCGGCGCTACGTAAAAACCGCCGGCAGGAAGATCCGATGGTAATTGCGCTCGTCCTGCCACTTCAAGATTAGAAGCCTGAGCCAAGAATCCCTCAACGATCTCCTTTTGTCGAGCCGATATCAACGGACCGACATCGCGGTCATGCATGGCGGGAGCGACTTGGAGGGCAGAATATTTGTCTGCCATGCGCGCAACAACTTCATCAAGGACGCGCCGTTGCACCAGTATGCGAGACGACGCCGAACACGTCTGCCCCGCATTTTGTATTCCGGCGTTGACCAGAAACGGCAGCGCGGCGTCAATATCGGCATCTTCAAACACCAATTGCGGTGACTTGCCACCGAGTTCCAGGGTGACGGGAACAACATTGCTGGCAGCCGCAGCCTGAATGATCCGGCCAGTACCAGCCGACCCGGTAAACGATATGTGGTGAACATCCGGGTGCCCCGAAAGCGCTGCCCCCGCTTCGGCTCCCAAGCCTGGAACCACGCCCAATGCGCCATCAGGAAGACCCGCTTGTCGCGCCAGATCGGCAAAGGCCAGCGCCGTTAAACATGCTTCTTCAGCAGGTTTCAAAACAGCTGCATTACCCATCGCAAGAGCAGCACCAACCGAGCGTCCAATAATCTGCATTGGATAGTTCCACGGCACTATGTGACCGGTCACGCCATGCGGTTCGCGCAGCGTGTATACGGTGTACCCGTCAAGATAAGGGATCGTGCTGCCGTGGATTTTGTCCACCGCTCCGCTGTAGAATTCCATATAGCGCGCCAGGGCGATAGCGTCAGCCTTGGCTTGCTTTAACGGCTTGCCCACATCCAGCGATTCCAAAGTTGCGAGCACATCGGCATTTTCCAGAACAAGTTCCCCCAGGCGCTGCAGAATGCGCCCTCGCTCCACAGCCGTCATGCGACCCCACTCGCCAGCCCTAGCTGCCTTCGCGTGATGCACGGCAATGTCTATGTCGGATTGATCACCTCGGGCGATATCGCACAAGATTTCTCCGGTCGAGGGATTTGTCAGCTGGAGAAAATTTCCCGCCTGCGGATCCACCCATTTGTTGGCAAGGAAGCATTTATTGGAATCAAACCACAGATCGTTCGGTTGCATGAGTATCTTCCCCGTCAAAGTAACTTTTTCGATCGACAGCGACGTTGAACACGGCTTCCACGTCTTACGCAAGACACGGTGCCACATTTCAAAGATGAACGCCCCTGCCCCACTCGTTGCGATACGCCTGTGTAAGCCTGGAACAGATAACATTGATCAATTGAGGCCCGACACTTGGGTTTTTGTGGTGGACAATTGGCTGCTCACACCATAGGCCAAGGTAATGAGTGAGCTCCCCGCACCGCGTTACTTTGATCGCCGATCTGCCCCCCATGTCACCACACTGGTCCTGATTGCAGGTATTGGTGCTGTTTCGATCAACATATTCCTGGCTTCGCTGCCTGAAATGGCTCGTTTCTACGATCAACCCTATGCGATTATGCAATTCACGCTGACCGGCTATCTGGCTCTGACCAGCCTTGTCCAGTTGATGTTGGGACCGATATCAGATCGCATTGGTCGTCGTCCGGTGATGTTGTGGGCGCTTGTATTGTTTATTCTGGCGTCACTGGGCGCCGCCCTGTCAACTTCATTCGAACTGTTTATGACGTTTCGATGCCTGCAGTCGGTAGTTGTAGCAGGATTTGTCATTTCACGTGCCTCGGTGCGGGATATGGTGGCGCGTGAAAAAGCCGCCAGCCTGCTTGGATATATTGCCATGGGCATGGCGCTTGCACCGATGTTGGCTCCACCTCTGGGCGGCGTGTTAGCCGACCAGTTTGGCTGGCAGAGCAATTTCTACGCTATGTCGGTGATCGGCTGTTTAATTCTGATTGTGGTCTATTTTGACCAGGGGGAAACCAATCAGCACATGTCCGCCAGCTTTACCGAACAGTTCAAGGCTTATCCCGAGCTTTTCGTCTCCCGGCGATTTTGGGGATATACGCTGACACTGGTATTCGCGGTCGGCACTTTCTTTGCCTTTTTGGGCGGCGCCCCGTTTGTCGGCGAAAAGTTCTATGGACTGACTGCCTCGCAGGTCGGGCTATGTCTTTCAATTACGCCACTTGGGTACATGATCGGAAGCGGCATATCCGGTCGGTTCGCTAACCGCTTTGGTATCTACAAGATGATCTTGACCGGCTGTTTTATCAGCTTGTTTGGCATGGCTCCGACCTTGCTGACTGCCTGGCTGGAAATTCAACATGCCCTGGGGTTCTTCGCATTCACATTCGCCATCGGCTTTGGCAATGGTCTGACCGTACCGTCGGCAAGTGCCGGCATGTTGGACGTGCGACCTCAACTTGCCGGGTCGGCCGCCGGACTGGGCGGCGCACTTACAACACTCGGCGGGGCCGCCTTGTCTGCGTTGGCTGCCTCCCTGCTGACCGAGGAAACCGGCATCTACCCCCTGATTTTCTGCATCCTTGCAGCTAGCGCCGCGAGCCTGATCATGGCGATATATACCATTGCCATCGAACGGCAGGTAAGAGGGGCTGATGCTGGTGAGTTGACGGCTGCCGACAATTTGTCAGACTAATTGATATTGATTGAACGCTGGCCGCTTGAAATTAACCGCACAATCGGCTTTGTAGCTAACATGGAACAAACGCCCAAAACACCACGTCAGGCAGGCCCCTGGAGCATTCCAAATCTGCTGACCTATGCCCGCATTCTGGTGGTGCCGCTGGTGGTGCTGTGCTTTGATCTGGAAGAGCGCGGCAAATCAACCGACGCGGCTCGCTGGTGGGCATTGGGACTGTTTGCCTTTGCCAGCATTACCGATTTCTTTGACGGTTATCTCGCGCGTGTTTGGGAGCAATCATCTTCGCTCGGCAAAATGCTCGACCCAATTGCCGACAAGTTGCTTGTCGCGGCGTGTCTGTTGTTGCTGGCGGCCGATGGAGCCATTGCCGGTTGGTCAATCTGGGCAGCTGTGGTTATCTTAAGCCGCGAAATCCTGGTTTCCGGATTGCGGGAATACCTGGCGGACCTGAAAGTCTCCGTGCCGGTCACTCAACTGGCTAAGTGGAAAACCGGATTGCAGATGGTCGCGCTGGGTTTCCTGCTGGCTGGACCTGCGGGCGACAAAGTCTTTCCATTGTGCACCCAAGTCGGATTGGTGCTGTTGTGGATTTCTGCTGTGGTAACGTTGATTACCGGCTGGGACTATTTCCGGGCCGGTTTGAAACACGTGATCGAGGAATAGACGATGACCAAAAATGGCGCCAAGGTTCACTATTTTTCATGGATCCGCGAGCGGGTTGGCATGGGCGAGGAAACCGTAAACCTTCCAGATTCGGTTGAAACGGTGTCCCAGATGCTGCAGTGGATGCAAGGACGAAACGACCAATTTGCAGCTGCTCTGGAGTTTCCCGACATTATCCGCGTGGCGCTCGACCAACAACATGTAGAGCACGACCAACGTCTCGATTCTCCCCGCGAAATCGCCTTGTTCCCACCAATGACTGGTGGCTGATCGACATGATCGCTCCAAAAGTCATTGTCCAATCTGATGACTTCGACCAGAGTGCCGAAACTCGCAAATTGACCAGGGGCAGAACCGATATTGGAGCTGTCGCCACCTTTACCGGGCTTTGCCGCAGCGAAGATCACAGTCTGACCGCGCTTGAATTGGAACACTATCCCGGCATGGCCGAAGCTGAAATCGAGCGTTCCGCTTCAGAAGCCTGCCAACGCTGGCCGATAGATGGAATGACCGTCATCCATCGCTACGGGGTGATCAGACCTGGAGAGCAGATTGTACTGGTGATTGCCACAAGCCGTCACCGGGACGCAGCCTTTGATGGGGCTCGCTACGTTATGGATTTTCTCAAGACCAACGCACCATTTTGGAAAAAAGAGCACCGGGCTGATGGGACGCCGGGCGACTGGGTGGATGCCAAGGAAAGCGATGAAGCGGCCAAAAAGCGCTGGGACTAATTTCATCACATGGTCGTGCAGCGCAGGCTATTTTTTCTTACCCTTTGCGGGTGATTTTTTGACTGGCGCCTCCACGGAGGCCTCCACCGACTGCGGTTCCACCGACGCCATTAAGGCCTCAATATCATCGGCTTTCTCAGCCGATGGTGGGTGATCCTTGCCAAAATACAAAGTTTGAGAAGGAAATGCGAAATCCGTGCCGCTCTGCGCCACGATGTCCATGATCGACAGCAGAATTTCTTCCTGCACTTCCAGAAATTGATTGTAGTTATCGGCGACAACATAGGCAAAGATTTCGATGTCTATGGAGTGGCTGCCCAGTCCGACGAAACGCACCCGCGCCGGGTCCTCCGTAACGGCATCTGTCTGAGCCAGCAGCTTGCGCAGTTCCTCCAGCAAGTATCGCACCTGTGCTGGAGTTGTTTCATAGCGCATTGTCAAAACGGTATAGAGCCGAAACTGATCGCGCCGGGCATAATTCTCGATCTCAAGCGAGGCGAATGCCCCGTTGGGGACAGTCACGATTGTGCGATCGAGCGTGCGGACCTGGGTCGAGCGAATGCCAATATCCTCCACCGTTCCCATAACATCGCCAAATTTGCAGAAATCGCCCACGGCAACCGGCCTGTCGGCGACCACCGTAATCGACCCAACCAGGTTCTCAATTGTGCGCTGGGCACCCAGCGCTAATGCGATACCACCAATACCAAGTGCGGCTAGTCCGGTGGAGACATCAAATCCAACAATGTCGAGTATGGTTATGCCAGCGATACCGATGATCACTGCCTTGGCCATGCGTTTTGCCAGCATCACAACAGCAACAGAGCTGAGACGCTTGGTGCGCGACATGCCATAACGGACAAATTCAGCGATACCTTCGACGATCCGCATGCCAAGCCAGGCCAGCGCCATAAGGCTGGCGATGGTGACCATCCAGCTGATATAATCGCGCGCAACGAGTTGGACCCCAATGCTGATAACAATCAGGCGATACAGCGACACGCCAATGACCACGCCCAGCGGAATAACAATTGTCGATAAGACACCGCGCCCGGGAAGATGCGACCGACGCTCAAGCAGCATTCGCAACACCCAGATAATCACCCAACTGATTGTCAGCCCGATCAGCAATGCCGCGATAGCCGCCACGCCAATCGCCAGCCAGTGACCGGTAGATACGGCGCCAATTTTCTCGGATTTCAGGGATTCCGGCAAAACTCTGTCGAGCAGGCTTTCATTGGAAGTTTTAAGCAAAAACGGCACCCGGTTAAGGGTCGTGGATTCAAACAACCAAATCTGCAGCCCGTTTTGCGAGGTGATCCTTTCAACCAGCAGAGGCACTTGGCGGCTGGACCGGTCCAGCACCCCGACCTGATCGATATTTACTTCAAGTTCGTCACCAATTGTTCCTTCCGGCAATGCCGATAGTTGATTGATGTCGTAGATATAACCATTGCGATCCAATAGCTGGATTAACTCTCTGGCACGCTCCTTGCCGCGAAAGATTTGCTCTTCTTCGGGATGATTGGACATATCCAGATAGCGAACAGCTTTGTCGATGTCTCCGGACCGAATTGCTTCCAGATAGCCCTCCACCGTGCCGCGTGGTGTCGTGCGCGCCAACGGGTCGACCGCAACCGGCGTCTCAGCCTTCTTGGCGGTTGGAAGGAATTGCGCATTTGCATGGGGTGCCAAACCGGCCTGGCTCAGCATAAGCGCTGCAGCCAGGGTCAAAAGAAGCTTTGTTATCTGATTAAACATATTCGGTCAGACCCATCTTATGAATCACTTGTCCAATGGCTACAGTTCTTAGCGATTGTTGACTTAAAATTCCACGTGCCGGCTACAATCACTGGTCCAACGGCATTCCACCCAGACATAAAAAACCCGGGTCGCTCTGGCAAAACCCGGGTTTCCAGTCAAACTATGTCTGAGTGCTTAGCCAACAATTTCGCAGCCGGCAAACCAGAATGCGATTTCTTCAGCAGCAGTTTCAGGCGCGTCGGAACCGTGAACGGAGTTTTCACCCAGTGACAGGGCATGTTCCTTGCGGATTGTGCCGGCGTCAGCATCGGCTGGGTTGGTCGCGCCCATGACTTCGCGGTTTTTCAAAATTGCGTTTTCACCTTCAAGAACCTGAACAACGGTTGGGCCTGAAGACATGAATTCAGTAAGCTCGCCAAAAAACGGACGCTCACTGTGAACAGCGTAAAACTGCTGGGCTTCACGCAGGCTCATGTGGACGCGGCGGGATGCTACAACGCGCAGTCCTGCTTCTTCCAGCTGTGCAGTGATAACGCCGGTCAGATTGCGTTTGGTGGCGTCTGGTTTGATCATTGAAAATGTACGTTCGATAGCCATCGATTGGGATCCTGTAACAGAAAGGGGAATTGGTTGCTGCGGGCTATAGCCGCAACACCCCGTCTCGGCAAGCCATTTCAACCTGAAGGGCGTTAGCCCATGGTCTTGGCATTTCTTGCCATGCCGCCATAAAGATCAAGCAGGCGATTGAACCAATCTGCCACCGGCCCCTCCTGGGGCAGATGATCCTTGGTGCAGGTTGTGCGCATCCATTGGAGCGGACCAAAAACAACATAATCGGCAAATACCGGTGCTTCGCCACCGAGATATGCCTGACGCGAGAGCAGGTTTTTCAACGGAAACAACGCGGCTTCAAGCGCTTCGCCATTTTTTGGAAATTTGGCGTCAAATTCTTCCAGTGTGCAGCCAAACAGTTTTTCGCGGGATGCCCGGAAAAATTCCTGATCTGCCGGGGCAAGGGACTGGTGGATGTCATAGACACATAGCTTGCCGACTGCGGGGTGGATTTGCGTGGTTGCCCAGCTGATGACGAATGCGGTTAGCGCTTCTCCACCTTCGCCAACAAACAGGCTGGGCTTGTCCGGATAGGTGCGATCAAGGTATTTGGCGATTTCGTAGCTCTCCTCGATCACCGTATCACCGTCCCGCAGCACCGGCACTTTGCGATATTCTCCGTTTTCCACGGATGCGACTTTGGTAAACGGCACCGGGGCGGATGTGAAATCCATTCCCTTATGTGCAAGCGACATCCGTGCTTTCCAACAATGAGGACTGAATAGGTGATCTTCAGTTGCACCGCAAAGTTCATAGAGTTGGATGGTCATTTGGGATTTCCGCTTGTAAGAGTTTTGTAGGTTGGGCTTTGGCTAACACGCCTTCAAAAAGGACAAAAGACAATGATCGATCACTTCATTATGTTCGCCACCTATAATCGTTGGGCAAACCAGCGGTTGTATGACGCAGCGCAGAAATTGACCAACGAACAATATCTTGCTGACTGTGAGGTGGCATTTAGTTCGATGCAGGGAACGCTCAACCACATATTGGTTGGCGATACCGCCTGGATGAGCCGTTTCCAGCAGGTTCCAAATCCAATCAAATCTCTGGAGGCGGTGCTTTATGCCGATTTCGATGACCTTTGGACCGCCAGACAGCAGATGGATGCGCGTATTATCGACTATGTTGATGGCCTGGACGAGACCATTTTGAGCTCAGATTTTTCCTACACGCCGGTGCTGAATCCCGAAAAAATCACTCAGAAATTGGCGCCAACTCTTGCCCATTTATTCAACCACCAGACCCATCATCGCGGACAAGCCCATGCCATATTGACCCGATTGACGGGTGAAGCACCGCCACTGGACCTGATTTACTACATGCTCGAAACACAGACCCAGAAGGTGTCCTGACCGTTGGAACGTAAAAGCCGCATCGACGCATTTGGTGCGACCAGCCTCATTTTGTTCGCTGCGTTGCTGGGCCTTAATCAGGTTCTGGTGAAAGTCGTCAATGGCGGGTTGCAGCCGGTTTTTCAGGCCGGTTTGCGCTCGCTTTGTGTGTTACCGATTTTGCTGATATTTGCTCTGATTGCCAAACGACGCCTGTCGATATCCGACGGTAGCCTGATACCAGGGGTGATTGCCGGAGGCTGTTTTGCAGCTGAATTCATCCTGTTGTTTCTCGCGCTGGACTACACCACCGTCTCCCGCGCCTCAGTCTTCTTCTACACAATGCCGTTTTGGGTCGCCCTTGGTGCTCACGTCATTATTCCCGGCGAACGACTGACGGGTCTGCGCCTGACCGGGCTTGCCATGGCGATTGCCGGCGTGGTCATAGCCCTTTCCCATAACAATGAACCGGCAACCGAATACGCCCTGATTGGTGATTTGGTCTGTCTGGTTGGGGCAATATTATGGGCGGCAATTGCCTTGATCGCCCGAACCACGAATCTGAACAAGTCTTCCCCTGAAATGCAGTTGATCTATCAGGTGGCGGTATCGGCGCCACTAATCTTGATTGTTGCCCCATTGTTTGGACCACTGATCAGAGATCTGCAGGCCTATCATCTAGCGATCTTCTCATTTCAGGTGGTCGTGGTGGTCTGTTTCGGATTTTCCGCCTGGTTCTGGTTGTTGTCAAAATACCCCGCTTCCGACATGGCCAGTTTCACCTTTTTTGCCCCGGTATTTGGTGTCGCATTCGGCTGGCTGCTGCTTGACGAGCCAGTTGGTTTGCGGCTCCTGGCGGCTCTTGCCCTGGTGGGCGCAGGTATCGTGCTGGTCAACCGAAAACCAAAGTCTGCCACCTGACTTACCGGTGTAATATGCAGTGGTGGAGCAGGCAGTACAGTAAAATTGCATTTGCGCTCTTGCACTTGTCATTGGTTTCGCTCAAAAGCCGCCCATGCTGACGATATCTGACCTCACATTTCGCATGCAGGGCCGCCTGCTGTTGGACAATACTTCACTGGCCGTACCAATGGGCGCGCGGGTGGGTTTTGTTGGCCGCAACGGGACCGGGAAAACCACACTTTTCAAATTGATCACCGGCGAATATGGCGCTGAAAGCGGATCTTTGAAATTGCGCCGTAACATGCGCATTGGTCAGGTGGCACAGGAAGCCCCCGGAACCGAAAAATCGCTGTTGGACACTGTGCTGGAAGCGGATGTGGAACGCACCAGACTGTTGGCGGAGGCAGAAAGTGCCACGGATCCCACACGCATAGCCGATATTCATACACGGCTGACAGATATAGACGCCCATTCTGCTGATGCCCGCGCCGGGGCCATTCTGCACGGTCTTGGATTTGATTCTAACGCTCAGGCCCGCCCTTGTTCTGACTTCTCAGGAGGTTGGCGGATGCGTGTTGCGCTGGCAGCCGTTCTGTTTTCTGAGCCCGATTTGCTGTTGCTCGACGAACCGACCAACTATCTCGATCTGGAAGGCACGTTGTGGCTGGAAAATTATGTGGCCCGCTATCGCCATACGGTGATCATCATCAGTCACGACCGTGATTTGCTGAACAAGTGCTGCAACACGATTGTGCATCTTGAGCACCTGAAGCTGACTTCCTACAAGGGTGATTACGACTTTTTTGAAAAGACCCGCGCCGAGCGCATGGCACTGCAGACCAAAATGAAGGCCAAGCAGGACGCCAAGCGCGCCCATATGGAATCTTTCATCAACCGTTTTAAAGCCAAAGCCTCCAAGGCCACTCAGGCTCAATCTCGCGTTAAAGCATTGGAAAAAATGGCCAAAATATCGGCCGTCCAGGACAGCGAAGTTGCCCCCCTGCACTTTCCCAGCCCGGAAAAACCCATCGCATCGCCGATCATCAACCTGCAAAACGCGGTTGCCGGCTATCAGCCGGGCCAACCGGTCATCAGCCATATGGATCTGCGCATTGATGCCGATGACCGCATCGCGCTGCTGGGTGCCAATGGCAATGGCAAATCGACATTCGCCAAGCTGATTGCCGGCCGTTTGCAGGTGATGGACGGCAAAGTGGTGCGCTCAGAAAAACTGCGGGTCGCGATGTTCGCCCAGCACAATATGGACGATCTCTATCCAGAACAAACGCCTGTTGAGCATGTGCGCAAATTGATGCCCAACCATCCCGATGCCAAGGTCCGTGGACGAGTAGCTCGGATGGGTCTTGGTGCGGAAAAAATGGAAACCCGGGCGAAAAACCTCTCAGGCGGTGAAAAGGCCCGCCTGTTGTTGGGTTTGACCACTTTCAATCAGCCGCACCTGTTGATCCTTGACGAGCCGACCAACCATCTCGACATCGATACCCGCGAAAGCCTCGTCATGGCACTGAACGCCTATTCCGGGGCTGTAATCCTGATTTCCCATGACCGCCATTTGGTCGAAGCCAGCGCTGAACGTCTGTGGCTGGTTCATGATGGTCGGGTCGGGTCATATAATGGCGATCTGGAAGACTATCGCCGTCTGGTCCTGAAGGGTCCGGGATCGCCCGGATCGAAAAAACAGGAAAAGAAAAGCAAGTCAAAGCCTGTCATCGAGAAATCGGCGGGAGAAAAACGACGCGAGGACGCCATTCGCCGTGAAAGTCAGGCAGACCGACGCAAACGCCTACAAAATCTTGAAGCGATCATGAAAAAGGCCGCAGAAGCGATCAAAAAACTCGACAAACTATTGGCGACCGCAAGCACTGAGCGCGACGCCAAGCGCATTCGCGAACTTGCGACAAAAAAAGCCGAGTTCGAGCGCCGCCTGAACGATGTTGAGGAGGAATGGCTGGAAATCAGCGAAGCGCTGGCAGAAGCTTAGAGCCGCTGTCCTAACCAGCTTCTATTGCGTCCAGCGCAGCTTCTATTTTGGCCACGGCGCCATCGATTCCGTGCAGTTTTTCCAACCCGAACAATCCGATACGAAATGTCGAGAAATCCTCCGGTTCATCACACATCAATGGCACACCAGCGGCAATCTGCATGCCCTGGGCAGCAAATTTCTTGCCATTTTGTATCTCGGGATCATCGGTATAGCTGACCACCACTCCGGGCGCCTCAAAACCGGCCGCAGCAACGCTTTTAAAACCGCGTTCGGCGAGTATGGCACGGACCCGCTGACCAAGCTCGAGTTGCTCCTGACAGACTTTATCAAATCCGTAGTTCTGGGTTTCCAGCATGGTGTCACGAAAACCGGTCAGTGCGTCAGTGGGCATGGTTGAATGATAGGCATGGCCGCCATTTTCATAGGCCTGCATGATCTGGTGCCATTTTGCCAGATCAATCGCAAAGGAACTGCTTTTTGTGTCTTCCATGGCATCAAGCGCCCGCTGACTCATCATCACCAGCCCTGCAGAAGGCGATGCACTCCAACCCTTTTGTGGCGCCGAAATCAGCACATCTACACCACAGGCCTTCATATCAACCCACACTGTGCCGGAGGCAATGCAATCCAGTACAAACAACGCTCCGACATCATGGGCCGCCTGGGCAGCGGCCTTGATATAGTCGGTTGGCAATACGATTCCGGCAGAAGTTTCTACATGAGGGGCAAAGACCACATCAGGCTTGTGATCATGAATTTCGCGAACAACATCGTCGATTGGGTGAGGAGCGAAGGGAGCCGGGCTTTCATTGCCCGTCTGACGTGCTTTTAAGGCAACGTGCTCACTGACAATGTCTCCAGCTTCAAATATTTGGGTCCAGCGGTATGAAAACCAGCCGTTTCGGACCACCAGCGCTTTCTTGCCGGTCGCAAACTGACGCGCCACAGCTTCCATTCCATAGGTTCCACCACCCGGTACGACAATTGTTGCATCGGCATTATATACGTCCTTCAAAGTTGCCGAAATATCACGCATAACCTGTTGGAATTGCTGCGACATATGATTGAGGGAGCGATCCGTGAAAACCACCGAAAACTCCATCAGGCCATCGGGATCAACTGGTGGTGATTGATTGCTCATCTGCATATACCTTTTGAACAGCAAACGTCGTTGGCTCAACAAAACTGGCAATTCTATGCCGCTTTGCGCCAACGTCCTTCTTCATCTTGTTGCCAATATGTCAGCTCATGGCCAGCTTTTTTTTCAATTTTCCAACGCTCCCGCGCCGAAGATACTGCCTCCTCATCATGTCCGTCGAACAGATATATTAGTCGGTCATAATTTTCCGTACTTCCAGGTACGGCCCCACCGATCAAAAAGCGAACGCTGGAATCATTGGGATTTTCGGTTGTCGTGGTCAACCAGATAGGATGACTTTCCGGACTGTCCGTCGCCTTGCTTTGGGCAGCACTTTCAGCTCCATGAGGCAAAAAGCTGTCATCACGGTATGTCCATAAATGATCGTTGAGTTGGTCACGCGCAGACGCATCCTCCAACTGAATCGTTACCCTCCATTCACGCTCCAAACATCGTTCCAGCAATCCGGGCAACGCCTGCTGAAAAGTGTTTTGGGTCAGATGGTAAAACAATATTTCTGTCACACGTACCTCACAGGCCTATCGTCCAACGCCGCTCTCCGCGCACCGATCCTGGCAACCACGCAATCAGCTTTCGTAATTGTCCGCCACCAGCCGATCCAGAAGCCGCACGCCAAACCCACTGGCCCACGATTTGTTGATCTCGGTTTGGGGAGAGGCCATTGCAGTACCAGCTACGTCCAGGTGAGCCCATGGCGTTTTACCAACGAATCGCTGAAGAAATTGCCCTGCCGTGATCGAACCAGCATAGCGGCCACCTATATTTTTCATATCGGCATTCTTGGAATCAATCAGTTTGTCATATTCAGGAGTTAGCGGCATGCGCCAGACCTTTTCATTGGTATCCAGACCTGCTGCTGAAAGCTGTTCACTAAGTTCATCATTATTGGAAAACAGGCCCGCGTGCTGATTTCCCAATGCAACCAATATCGCACCAGTCAGTGTCGCCAGATTTATCATGAATTTTGGTTTGAATTTCTTATTGCAATGCCAAAGCGCGTCCGCCAGCACGAGGCGGCCTTCTGCATCCGTGTTGAGCACTTCAATTGTCTGACCTGACATGGATTTGACAATATCGCCCGGGCGCTGTGCATCTCCGTCGGGCATATTTTCAACCATCGCGATAATGCCAACGGCGTTGACTTTTGCTTTTCGCGCCGCCAGCGCGTGCATCAACCCAGCAACGGCAGCGGCCCCGCCCATATCGCCTTTCATGTCTTCCATGCCACCCGCCGGCTTCAGCGAAATGCCACCGGTATCGAATGTTACGCCCTTTCCAACGAAAGCGACTGGTCGCTCTTTTGATGCGCCGCCCTTCCACTGAATGATTGCCATGCGCGGCGGGTTCCGAGAGCCACGCGCAACCCCCAGCAAGGCTTCCATCTTGAGCGCTTTCATCGCCTTTTCGTCAAGCACCTCCACAGCACAGCCCAATTTCTTCAATTGCATCGCCCGCTTAGCAAAATCCTTTGGAGTCAGAATATTAGCAGGCTCATTTACCAGATCGCGGGCCAGCATTACACCATCGGAGACCCCCTCCTGACCGTCCCACAATTTTTTTGCGGCGCTGGCGGACTTGGCGTGCAGGGTCAGTGTCTGGGGTTTGGAGCGGCTGCGTTTTTTGGTCTTGTAACGGTCGAACCGATAGCTGGCCAGGCGCGCGCCGACGCCCAGATCGAGACAATTTTTCGCCCCAACCGATGGGCTTTTTTTACCTTCTCCTTGTGGTAATTCCACCATGACAGCAACTTTGACATTGCCCGCTACACTCGCCCGGATGCGACCACCAAGTCGCAACCAGTGGAACTCCGTCAGCTTCTTCACATCGCCCAGCCCAACAACAATCATTCGATCAAGATCACTGTCACGTGGTGTTAAGATATCCAATGTCTTGCCAAATCCACCTTTGAATCCTGCGGCCTTGATCGCCTTGGTCAGCGCACCGGATTTATCCAGGGCGTTGCCTGCCGCGCCGAGCTTGTTGTCACCATCTGCAAAAACGACAAGCGTTCCTTTGGCTGGCATTGCGGCTGCGGTGAATTTAATTGTTGGCATCATCGTAACTCATCTCCGGGTAGAAGCGCTGGAATTGGAAGGGGTGATGATTGCCGTTTGCACGGCACATGTAAATGGCTGATGCAGTGGCATATCGGTCACTAATTCAACTAAATGTTAACCAGCCTTATTCGCCGCTTTTTAGCCATTACAGGTGCTTAATAAGATTGTTAAAATTTGCCATACCAATTGCAGTTCAACTGCCACCCCTGTGTCGCCGGAGCATTTGATGGGTTTGACCCTGATCGAACGCTATGTTTTGAAGAAATCAGCCTTGGCTGTTGCTGTCGCAACTGCCGCGCTGATTGCTGTGCTATGGGTCGTGCGGGCAGTTCAACAGGTCGATGTCTTGCTCAACAAAGGACAGGGCATCGTGGCATACTTGAAAATGACCACGCTTGGGGTTCCAACGCTAACGGCGGCAATTATTCCGATCGCCCTGTTGATAGGGCTTATTCAAACGATCAACGCACTCAACAAAGATTCCGAACTGGTCGTGATGCACGCTTCTGGTGCCTCGCGCAGCGTATTGCTGAAACCCTTCATCCTGTTGGCATTGTTTGTATCCCTCATCGTGATGAACCTGCATCTTTGGGTCGCTCCGCTTTCGATGCAGACCCTGCGGACCTATGTCACCAACATGCGTGCGGATATGGTTTCCGTAGTCATTCAGGAGGGTCGGTTTAGAAATGTCGGGCAAGGAATGCTGTTTCATGTGGCATCGCGGGCGCCGGGCGGCGTGCTCAAGGGCATCTTAATTCATGACAACCGCGATCCAAAACAAACTTTCACATACTTAGCAAAGGAAGGCACCGTTTCTGAGATCGATGATCGCGCATATCTGATCCTCAATGGTGGCCAGATCCACCGGCAGGATAGCAAGGAAGGAGGCATTTCAATCATCAAGTTCAATTCCTACGCTTTCAACCTCTCCGATTTGACCGGCGGACAAACGGTTCACCGACAAAGCCAAATGGAACTGAGCACCTATGAGTTGTTTTTTCCCGATAAAAACGACGCATTATACAAATCAAGGCCCGGCTATTTTCGAGCCGAGTTGCACACCCGACTAACCGGTGGTCTGTATCCGATAATGGTTGCTCTGATGTTGCTTACATTTATTGGCAATCCCACTTCGCATCGACAAGGACAGGTTATCGTAACGGCGGCCGCATGCATTGCAATTGTCAGTGTTCGGGGGCTGACTGTGTGGGGCGAAGGGGTATTGCGAACCAACCCTTCGATTACATATCTGATCTGGGGCGTGCCAATGGCTCAAATCGCTTATTCGAGTATTTTGTTGGCGACGGACAACAATGCAATGCCCGCTGGTCTGTTGGCCAGGTTGGAAATTTTCCTGAACCGGGTTGGTCTACTTTTGGAACCCTTGCGCCAGCGCTTTCTCGGCGAACGCCTAGCTGTGGAGGAGCCATCATGATTGGCAAGACCATGAGCCTCTATCTGGCTGGCACATTACTGCGGAATACGATTGGCATATTCACCTTGTTCTTTTCATTGATATTAGTTGTTGATATTGTTGAATTTTCCAGAAGCGTCAGCTCGATTACCGATGTTGGCTTTGGCGAAATTTTCAATGTAGTTTTGCTAAGGGCACCTTCGTTTGCTGAAAATGTTTTGCCGTTTTGCGTCATGTTTGGTGCATCGGTCTCGCTGATCATGCTGAACAAACGCCTCGAACTGGCGGTCGCTCGTGCGTCTGGTGTTTCAGTATGGCAGTTTTTGCTGCCGCTGGGGATCACGGCAGCATTTTTGGGTGTTTTCACGGCGATGGTTTATAATCCGCTCGCCTTAAGTGGGCAGGTCCTATCCAGTGCCAATGAGGCCAAGATTCTCGTGCGTGGAGAAAAGCCAACAGATACAGGATCCAGAGGATCCTGGATGCGGCTCAATCAGAAAGATGGTGATCTCGTTTTACGCGCCCAAATCGAGCAGGATGCTGGCATCGAACTGACCAAAGTAATCATCTATAGGTTTGATGCAAAGGGAGAAATGGTCGAACGCATCGACGCGTCAACCGCGAGCTTCGTCGAGTCTCTAAGCCAAGGCAATCACTATGAACTGACCGACCTCGTTTCGCTTCGTCCGGGCGACAAAAGCCAAACCAAAGCCAAAGCTATCCTGCCAGTAGAAATCTCCAGATCTGAATTGCAGGCCAATCAAACAACCGTCAACAATGTGAGCTTTTGGGACCTGAAAGAACACGCGGCAAGGATACAACTGGCGGGCAAAAACCCATTACCCTATCTGACCCGCCACCAGGCGCACTTAGCCCTTCCTTTATTGTTTATTGCCATGGTCTTACTCGCATCTACCGTTTCGTTGAGATTCGCACGTTTTGGTGTCAACGGAAAGGCTATTCTTGCTGGTGTTTTGGCCGGGTTTGTGTTGTATGTCTTATCGAAGCTTTTGGTCACATTTGGGAGCAATGGGTTGGTTCCGCCATTCGTGGCGGCATGGTCCGCAGCAATAGTAGCGAGTTTGATTGGAATAACAGTTCTTTTGCATCAGGAGGATGGCTAGGTGATCCGCATGCTTCCTGTATCTTTCAGCGCGCACCGTGATTGTCGCCACGGTATTCGTTCGCCTGGATTCCTGGCCTTTGCACTTGCTTTATCGCTTTCAGCAGCAACCCCGGCATTATTGACCAATTTAGCAGACCTGACCTCTGCCAATGCCCAGGAACTGGACCAAGCCGACCCCGATGCGCAACTGTATTTGACCGCCGATCAGCTAATTTATGACAACGACAATGAAACTGTTTCAGCTTCTGGAAATGTACAATTAGAGTACGACGGCAGGAACGTTGTTGCTGACCGGGTTTCCTATAACCAAAAAACCCGTCGCGTGAAGGCTTTTGGCAACGTTGAAATTCTGGAGCCGCGCGGCAATCGGATATATGCTCAGGAAATAGATATTACTGACGATTTTGGTGAAGGATTTGTCAACGCGCTGCGGGTGGAAACTCCCGACAATACTCGCGTTGCGGCTGAAAGCGCCGAGCGATTTGCCGACCAAAAAACCGTGTTCCATCACGGCGTTTATACCGCCTGTGAGCCCTGCAAGGAAAAACCGAACCGCGCACCGTTGTGGCAGATCAAAGCTCAAAAAGTGATCATGGATGGGGTTGAAAAAACCGTCACCTACAAACACGCAAGATTTGAACTTTGGGGATTGCCGATTGCCTATTTCCCATATTTCAGTCATGCAGATTCCTCGGTTAAACGAAAAAGCGGATTTCTGACTCCGGAGATCGGCACCAGTGACGAATTTGGATACTGGTACCGACAATCCTATTTCTGGGCGACAGGTGACAGCCACGACCTCACCCTGACGGCTTCAAAATTCTCCAAGCAGGGTGTTCTGGCTCAAGCGGCATGGCGTCATCAACTTGAAAATGGTTTTTACAGCATCAATATTGCTGGCATAGACCAGCAAAGCCCCGACGAATTTGCCACAAATACCAGCGATAGCACTGTCGACGACCGAGGTATGTTTGGCTCGACAGGTCGTTTCACAATCAATCCACGCTGGACATTTGGTTGGAACGTTCTGGTTCAAAGCGACAATAACTTTTCGCGAACTTACGAAATCAAGAACTATACGGCTTCGACTTTCACCAACCGAGTGTTCCTGAAAGGACTGAATGATCGCAGTTTCTTTGATCTGGCAGCAAAGCGTTACCTGGTACAAAACAACGGTCTGACCAATACCGCGTTGGCTTTCAGTTTTGAAAGCCAGCAGCCGACAGTTCTTCCGGTATTGGACTATAATTACGTTAAGTCGGAGGACGTGGCGGGGGGCGAAGTTAGTCTTGACGTTAACATCACCAACATCATCAGAAATTCACTGAGTGAAACCAATATCGGTGGTGGCGAAATACGCACCCATGGAATTGATGGGGAAGCAGCCCGTGCTTCTGTAGATCTGGGTTGGAAGAAAACACTGACGACTCCAGGTGGCCTAAGCTTTACCCCTTCTCTTTCGGTGCGCGGAGACTGGACGGCAACCGAAGTTTGGGCCTCCAACAACCCTGTTTCGGAAGGCACCTATTCAAGGTTCATGCCGACCGCAGGATTGGAAGTCAGTTATCCGATCCTTGCGCAAACCGATAATTCAAGTCATGTGTTTGAGCCGATCGCCCAAGTATTTGCCCGCCCGGATTTGGCGTTCAACGGGGTTGTGCCAAATGAAGATTCACAAAGCCTGGTTTTTGATGCATCGACGCTTTTCCAGCGCGATAAGTTTTCCGGATATGACCGTATTGAGAGCGGCACCCGTGCCAATATCGGGCTGCGTTATTCGGGTCAGTTTGCCAACGGTTTGAATCTGGACGGTTTGATTGGGCAATCATTTCATCTCGCTGGCGAAAATCCCTATGCCCGAACCGACGATCTGGTTAATGCTGGAGAAAATTCCGGCTTGGAATCCGATCGCTCTGATTTGGTCGCGTCTCTATCGCTGACCAGTGCATTTGGCTTGCATCTCAATACCCAAGCACGCTTTGATCAGGAAAATTACGACATTCTGCGGTCCGACACGACCATGTCCTATGCAAAGTCTTGGTACAGTATTGCAGCCAACTACACCTATATTGAAGCTCAGCCACAGTATGCGTTTCAGGATCGCCGTGAACAGGTTGGGTTTTCTGCATCCATGAAGTTGACCGACGACTGGAGAATTTTCGGAAGCGCTCAATACAATATGGAATCAGACCTCGTCGTAAGCGACAGATTTGGACTGAGTTACCATGATGAGTGTTTCACCTTCACTCTGGCCTTCAGTGAGAGTCGATCTGATTCCGTGTCTGATCCGTCGCGAGCAGTAACTTTTAAAATTGGATTCCGCACCATCGGTGATTATGAAGGACAGGTCACATCCGCCAATTTTGAGGAATTTACAAATAACGAGAATTTCTGACCGCTGAACGGCAAAATATGACGCCATGATGCAGTTGGTTTGTTGGGCAGAAACATACACAAGCTCTAACCCACATGACAAAGATCAAATTATGACATTAATTCCCCAACACTCCCACCGCACGCCGTTCACCCTTGGCCTGGCGATTTGCTGCGCCGTTTTGATCGGTGGCTGCAGCCGGTCTTCCGACCCGATAACGCCAGCCGTGCCTACGGTTGCCGGCAAACCTTCTGTTGTCGGGGCACCTGAAGTGGGACGCATCAATGCCCGTGGGGGCACGAAAATTGCCGTTCTGGTCAACAAACAACCGATTACCACCAATCAGATTCAACGGCGGGCGGCATTTGTCAGACTGCGGCGCATCAAAGGAAATAGCACAACAATTGCCACCAACGAACTGATCGATGAGGCGGTCAAGTTGCAGGAAGCTCGTCGTATCGGCGTTGTTGCATCCGATGCTCAGGTGAATCAGGCCTACGGCCGATTTGCACAGAGCAACAAGATGTCGGTCAGTCGCCTCGACCAGATGATGGGTCAATCGGGCGTAACCAAGCGTGGTTTCAAGGACTATATTCGCGCAACCATGAGCTGGCAGAGAGCTGTTGGCGCCCGTATGCGCAACACAACGTCCTCGGGCGGAACCTCGCCTGCCTGGTTGCCGGCCGCGGGAGTTCAATCAACGAAGGCTACAGAATACACCATCCAGCAGATCGTATTTATCGTGCCGAAAGGAAAACGCGGTGCGTTGCTGGCCAAACGGCGCGCCGAGGCCAATCGCTTTCGTGCGCAATTGAATGGTTGCCAAAACGCTCGGCAGCTCGCCGTTGGACTGAAGGATGTAACGGTACTGGATCGGGGCAGACTGCTGGAAGCCGAATTGCCACCACGCTGGGCGAAGGCCATCAAATCGACCCAGGCCGGTAAAGTCACGCGGGTTCAGGACGATCCCAAAGGGGTTGAAATGATCGCTGTTTGCAAAACCCGTGAAGTCATTGGCTCTGCCGACGGCATCGATTCGAATATTCTGTCGGGTGGAAAGAAAGAAAATCCGACCAGCAAAGCATCCAGAGAATATTTGAAGCAGATCAAAGACCGGGCAATCATTCAGCGCCGCTGAGGCGCAGTGTTCAGAAAGTTGACCCCATGGCGCCATCGCCTCAACAATGCGCCCCACTGGCTGCGTCAATTGGCGAACCCGCCGGCATAGGAGCAGATTGTATTCTGCTGGCCTGGCAAGCACATCTTGCCGGTAGGATTTCCCCGCTACCTCCCTTCGTGGTCGTCGGCGATCCGCAGCATCTTGCACAGCGCGCGGATTTGCTGGGTATCAAAGTGGGAATTATCGCATTAAATTCTGTCAACGACTGGCAGGCTGCTGATGCAGATACCTCCTTGCGCTGTGCCGCGCTGCAGCATTCATTCGTTGGCTCCGCTGGCAACCCCCACCAAGACGACGCCAGTGGTGTGGTGGAAGCAATTGCAACTGCAGTTGATTTGGTCAAGGCCGAGCGGTGCCGAGCAGTGGTGACACTGCCGATTAACAAAAAAAGCCTCTACGACAGCGGATTTGAATATCCCGGACATACGGAATTTCTGGCGGATCTGAGCGAATCCTGGCCCGAAATTTCCGCACCTCTTCGGCCGGTAATGATGCTGGCGGGGCCTCAGTTGCGAGCTATTCCCGTGACTATTCATATTCCGTTGAAGGACGTTGCAGACCAATTAACTACCGCTGCGATCGTTGAAACAGCCAAAATCGCCGCACGAGATCTAGAACATCGATTCAACATTAAGTCACCGCGACTGGCGATTTCCGGCCTCAATCCACACGCTGGAGAAGATGGAGCGTTGGGGCGGGAAGATACTGAAATCATAACCCCAGCAATTGAACAGCTCAGGCAGGCGGGTATTGATTGTGTTGGTCCCCTGCCCGCCGACACGATGTTTCATTCAGCCGCCCGAGCCCAGTATGATGTCGCTCTGTGCATGTATCACGATCAGGCTCTCATCCCGGCGAAAGCACTGGCCTTTGATGAAACCGTGAACGTCACCTTAGGGCTCCCCTTTGTGCGCACTTCCCCAGACCATGGCACCGCCTATGACATTGCTGGAAGTGGCAACGCCAATCCCGCAAGCACGATTGCTGCTCTGCGCATGGCTGATCAGATGTCCATGGCCACGATCAAGTGAGCCATATTGATGACCTGCCTCCACTGCGCGAAACGATAGCCAAATTCGATCTGGCTGCGAAAAAATCTCTTGGCCAAAATTTCCTGCTGGACCTCAACATCACCATGAAAATTGCCCGGTCAGCAGGCGCTTTGGATGGTGTGACGGTTTTGGAGATTGGTCCGGGCCCGGGGGGATTAACACGGGCCTTGCTGGCCAGTGGTGCTAAGCAGGTGGTGGCCATCGAGCGCGACGAACGCTGTTTACCGGCGTTGCAGGAGATTTCTGATGCCAGTGAAGGGCGGTTGCGAGTGGTCAGCGGAGATGCACTGGAACTCGATCACGCTCTTGTATTGAAGCAGAATGGCGTGGATCTGCAAAATGACCGGATAAAAATTCTGGCCAATCTGCCCTATAATATCGCGACACCTTTATTCACAAACTGGATTGGTGGTGAAAACTGGCCCCCCTTCTGGGAAGGCATGTCGCTGATGTTTCAAAAGGAGGTCGCCCAGAGGATCATTGCCCAACCTGGCGACAAGGCATGGGGTCGTTTGGGCGTTTTCTCCAACTGGCGGTGTCATTGCGACATCGCCTTTGACCTGCCACCCCAGGTGTTTACGCCACCGCCCAAAGTCACCTCGTCGGTGGTCATGGTTCAACCGCGAACCAAACCACTGGCTGTCGAACAGGCACGGCTGGAGCTGGTAACTCAAGCTGCATTTGGACAGCGGCGAAAAATGTTACGCCAAAGTCTCAAAGGCATTGGAGGGCAGAACCTGCTGGACAAAGTTGGGATTGAAGGAACTTTGCGGGCCGAACAATTGTCGACCGAGGAATTTGTCAATCTGGCCAATTCCATTGGTTGAATAACTGCACTGGAAACCTAATGTCTTTGCTGTCGGTAGTCCTCTCCATTGCCCCAATCTTCATTGTCATCATTTTAGGCCATTTATTGCGCCGCAAAGGCGTGCCAAATGCAGAATTCTGGAATTTGAACGACAAGCTTGTCTACTGGGTGCTGATGCCGGCGCTGTTATTTCACAAAACATCCAGCATCGACATTTCATTTCAGCTGCTTGGATCTTACTCAGTCGTTATACTCGGTGGATTTTTCGCAGCCATGTTGTTTGGCCTTTTATCGGCTCGCCTTGCTGGATTGCCAAATGCGCTTGGCAGTTCGGTCATGCAAGGCGCGGCTCGTCACAACACTTTCATTGCCTTGTCGATTGCCGATCGGGTTTTTGGTGCAGACGGACTGGCGCTGGCCGCTCTGGCAACGGCGCTGTTGATCCCGGTCACCAATCTAACGGTTGTGCCGCTGATGGTCATATTGAACCAGCAGGATCGCCCCGGTGGCGTTGTCCGGGCTGTGTTGAACGATCTGGGGCGAAACCCCCTGCTGTTAGCGGTCGCCGCCGGACTGAGTTTCAATCTGATAGGCGCCAACAACGTGCCGATCCTCCACGAAACAACACGCATATTGGGCAATGCGGCACTGCCGGTCGTCTTGATGTGTGTCGGTGCCAATCTGAGATGGAACGTCATGGAAACTTCGATGACGCCGCTTGCTCTTTCGATCCTTGGAAAGCTGATCATCTTCCCTGTCGTGACGGTGTTTTTGTCGCTGCAGCTGGGGCTGTCCAATCTGGAGATCTACGTAGCGCTGTTATTCGCCGCCGCGCCAACGGCCTCTTCCGCTTACACATTGGCACGGCAAATGGGTGGTGACGCTCCGGTCATGGCGGCTATCACCACGATTCAGACCGGACTAGCGTTCATTTCTCTGCCAATATCTCTGCTTCTGGTAGAATGGCTGGTATCTTAAGTCCTACTTCAGCAGGCCGCCAATGAAACCAGCCATGCCAGCAGCACGCCGGTCGCGGCGCAATCTTTCAGCTCGCAAAATGGCCTTCACATCCTCAAAACAGGTGTTCAGATCATCGTTGATCAGCGGATATTCATATTCATCCCAGTGCTGCATTTCCACACGGGAATTTTCCAACCGCTGGTTGATGACATCTTCGGAATCCTCCGCCCTCCGGATCAACCGGTTGCGCAATTCTTCCATCGATGGTGGCAGAATAAATATGCTGACAATGTCGGCCCGCGCCGCTTCAAACATCTGCAACGCCCCCTGCCAGTCGATGTCAAACAACATGTCGCGGCCCTCATCCATCGCCGCCTGAACCGGTTCAAACGGTGTGCCATAGAAATTGCCGTGTACTTCCGCCCATTCCAACAGTTTGTTGTTGTCTCGCATCAACTCAAACTCGTCTTCGGAGATGAAATGGTAGTCCTTGCCATCAATCTCGCTGCCACGTCGGGCGCGCGTTGTAACTGAGACTGAAAGGGAGATTGAGGGATCATCACGCAACAGATTGCGGGCAATTGTCGACTTTCCGGCTCCGGACGGAGAGGATAGAACCAGCATGAGTCCCCGACGGCTGATAGATTTGGAACTGGTGCTGTTCATTTCTGGATTGTTGGACATTGCGCGGCCCTACTCCACATTGAGGCATTGTTCGCGAAACTGATCAATCACCACTTTCAACTCCAGGCCAATATTTGTCAGTGATACGGCATTCGATTTAGAACACAAAGTGTTACACTCGCGGTTAAATTCCTGTGCCAGAAATTCGAGTTTTCGCCCGATCGGACTACCGTTGCGAATTAAGTCTGCCGCAGCTGTCGTGTGGGCAGCAAGGCGGTCCAGTTCTTCGCGAATGTCAGCCTTTGTTGCCAGCAGCGCCACTTCTTGATGCAATCTCTCGCCGTCCAGTTCGCCATTCAAACCATCAATACGGTTCAACTGTTCCTGCAACCGCTCTGCTATAGCTTCAGAAGAGCGTGAAGGGTCATTTTCGGCAGCGTCTGTTAGATCTTTCACCTGTCGAACCAAACCCAACAGAATTGTTGAAAGCGCCGCACCTTCCTGTTCTCTGTTTTGGTTAAGCGCAGCTGTGGCTTGTCGAAGACTCTCCAGCATCATTGCTTCTAGTTTCTTTTGCTGATCTTCACCCAATTCAGCATCATTGGTGTCTAATACGCCGCGAATCGCCAGAATATCTGCCGCAGAAGACGGTGCTCTTTGGGAAATCGACTCAATTTTTTCTATCGCTGCAATAACCCTCTCCAGCATATCTTCGTTCAAAACAGTTGCCGTGGCACCGCCTCGCCGACCAAGGCTCAGCGAAACCTGGAGATTGCCTCGCGAAATTTCTTCGGCAATTTGTTTCTTGGCGACCTGTTCCATGCGCTCATAGCCGGAAGGCAGACGCAAACGAATATCGAGATTCTTGCCGTTGACCGCGCGCAACTCCCAGTTCCAACCGACGCCATCAAGCTGGCCTTCAGAGCGTCCAAAACCTGTCATGCTTCTAAGCATCAGTTGTCCTGAGCGGGTGCTTCAACCACACCGTCAGCCAGTTCTTTTGCCTTGGCTTCCGCTTCCTTGTTTCGCTGAGCTTCGATCGCCCGCCATTTGGTCACATTGGCATTATGGGCTTTGAGAGTTTTGGCAAATACGTGACCACCCGTGCCGTCGGCAACAAAAAACAAATCCTCAGTTTCCAGCGGATTGGCCACCGCCTTGAGGGATTCTATGCCAGGATTGGAGATCGGGCCAGGTGGCAAGCCATTGATTTGATAGGTGTTATAAGGCGTACTTTTATCCAGCTCCGAGCGGCGCAATCCACCACGGTCCTTGGGTTTTCCGCGACCGCCCCACAGGCCGTAAATCACGGTCGGGTCGGTTTGAAGCTTCATGCCTTTGCGCAATCGGTTGATGAAGGCCGACGCCACATGACGCCGCTCACCGGCGATTCCAGTCTCCTTTTCGACAATGGAGGCGAGCGTGATAAATTCCTTCAGCGAACGGAGCGGGAGATCGGGGTCGCGTGAATACCAGATATCCCGCACCGCTTTCTGCTGAGCTTCGTGGAGCATTGCGACCACGGATTCCCGCGTCGCACCTCGCTGGAACGAATAGGTATTGGGCAACAACGACCCTTCAAATGGGATAGCTGGGACATCGCCTTCAAGTGTTTCGTTGGCAGCAATACGTTCGATGATGCGAAACGACGTCCAGCCTTCGGGAAATGTAATGCTGTATTCAATAGGACGGCCTTCGGTCAATTGCTCAACAACTTCCCGCATGCTCATGCCCGGGGTAAATCCAAACTCGCCGGCTTTGAGATCCGCGCCCTTGCCGGCGGCTCTCACACCACGTGTGAAAACGCGCAACGGCCCCTGTTTCCTGATGATATTCTTATCTTCCAGACCAGCAACAATAGAGACGAAGGTCGCCCCCTTGGGAACAACAAATGTGGTTTCCTCGGTCAATGGTCCACGTGCATCATATTCTGTCTTGCCGTACCAGATGATGCCAACAAAGGTGATCGCACCGAAAAGCGCCACCGTCATCAGGAAATTGAAAAACCGCACCATTGTTCCGCGAGCTCTGGATGAAGCCTTGGTTGGCGCAATTATTTCCTGTGGCTCAATCGCGTCGCGGGGGGATTGGGGAACGATGGGACCGCTATTGGGGCCACCATAGGTGTCGAATTCTCTCTCCAAATCGATCTTGTCGCGACGCGCTTTTCTACCAAATATCGACTTCTTTTGTTTGTCACTCAAGGACTTATGCTCTTTCAGCTGTGCCCGAAGCCGAGCGGTTGTTTCACCTGCCACACCAGAGAATCAAAGCAATGTGGCAAAAACGCGGAAATAATAGCTTCCACCACCTCGCGACACAATTATTCGCCGAAAGATCACTTTGTCTTTGTGAATACCAACGACGCATTGGTGCCGCCAAAGCCAAAGGAATTTGACAACACAGTCGTCAGTTCCTTGTCTTTCGATTTGTGCGGAATCAAGTCGATTGCAGTTTCAGCGGCCGGATTGTCCAAGTTAAGCGTTGGCGGCAGTTTGCCGTCGCGCATTGCCAGCAGACAAAAAATCGCTTCCACGGATCCTGCCGCGCCGAGCAAATGACCGATCGCGGACTTGGTTGATGACATGGCCAAATTAGCCGCATGGTCTCCAGCCAGACGTTCAACCGCGCCAAGTTCCATCGTATCTGCCATTGTCGACGTGCCGTGGGCATTCACATAGTCAATCTCCGAGGCGTCCATGCCAGCCCGTTTAAGGCTTGCCACCATGGCGCGGTAGGCGCCCTCATGGTTTTCTGCCGGAGCTGTGATGTGGTGGGCGTCGCCGGAAAGGCCGTAGCCCACCAGTTCGCCATAAATCTTGGCCCCACGGGCCTTGGCGTGTTGGTATTCTTCCAACACGACAACGCCTGCGCCCTCACCCATGACAAATCCATCCCGGTCGGCATCCCAGGGACGAGATGCCCGGGTCGGGTCATCGTTAAACTGGGTTGAAAGCGCCTTGCACGCGGCAAATCCAGCCAATGAAATGCGACAGACCGGGGATTCTGCGCCGCCTGCAACCATCACATCAGCATCGCCCAGCGCAATCATCCGACCCGCACCCCCAATCGCATGGGCGCCGGTTGAGCAAGCCGTCACGACGGAGTGGTTGGGGCCTTTCAGGCCATGCATGATGGATACATAACCAGAGGCCAGGTTTATCAGACGTCCGGGAATAAAAAACGGGCTGACCCGCCGCGGTCCACGTTCGGCCAGCAACAGGGAAGCTTGCTCAATTCCCTGTAAGCCGCCAATTCCGGAACCAATCATCGTGCCAGTGGTACATTTTTCATCTTCGGTCTGAGGGTGCCAGTCAGCATCGTTCAAGGCCTGCGTTGCAGCAGACACGGCGTAGACGATGAAAGGATCAACCTTACGCTGTTCCTTCACTTCCATCCAGTCATCTGCGTTGAACAGGCCATCAGCCGTATCACCCAGAGGGATCTGACAGGCAATTTTGGCCGCCAGATCTTCCACTTCAAAAGTATCAACCTTTGCGGCTGCACTTTTGCCAGCAAGAATATTTGACCACGTTGACTCAGCAGACCCACCCAAGGGCGAGACCATGCCAACACCGGTTACCACCACACGTCTCATTGCAGCCCCACCATGCTATATTTTTGGAAATTGCATTTCATATGAAATGGAATATGTGGGGAGCATTTGAAATGCTCCACCACATTATCCGCTCCTGACGAGCGGCAAAGCCCTTAAGCTTTGTTTTCGTCCAGATATTTTACCGCGTCGGCAACTGTCTGAATGGTTTCAGCAGCATCGTCTGGAATTTCAACGCCGAATTCTTCTTCGAAAGCCATCACCAGCTCAACAGTATCAAGGCTGTCTGCGCCCAAGTCATCGATAAACGAGGCGTTGGTAACCACCTTTTCTGCTTCCACACCCAGGTGTTCTACAACGATGTCTTTAACGCGCTTTTCAGTATCGCTCATATTGGTTCTCCGATATCGACCAAATTAATTTGCGCCTTACCTAGTTAACGCGCGGGATTAGATCAAGCGCTATTGTTGCGCCCATTCACAGGGCAATCAATAACCAAAGTGAAATAAACCCCTAAATCATCGCCATACCGCCGTTCACATGCAGTGTCTGCCCAGTCATGTAAGCGGATTCATCACTGGCGAGATAAACCACCGCGCTGGCTACTTCATCGCCTGTTCCAAGACGTTTGGAAGGAATCGTGCCAAGGATCGCGTCACGTTGCTTGTCGTTAAGGGCATCGGTCATCGGGGTCGCGATGAAGCCTGGTGCGATGCAGTTGACCGTAACTCCCCGACTGGCGATTTCCATCGCCAGTGATTTCGACATGCCGATCATGCCGGCTTTTGATGCACAATAGTTCCCCTGCCCCGGATTTCCCGTTACGCCAACGATGGAGGTTATGTTGATGATCCGCCCACCCTTGCGGCGCATCATCGGATAGACAACGTCGCGGGTAAGCTGGAATGCCGACTTCAAATTGATATCGAGTACCCTGTCCCAGTCCTCATCGCTCATCCGCACAAACAGCCCGTCTTTGGTGATACCGGCGTTGTTGACCAGAATGTCGATACCACCGAGATCTGCTTCAGCTTTTGCGGCAAGCGCTTTGACTTCGTCAGCATCCCCCAGATTGGCTGGAAAGATGTGGACCCGGTCGCCGCCGCCAAGTTCTGCAGCGATTTCCTCAAGCCGCTCCACTCGCGTCCCATGAAGGCCGACTGTGGCTCCTTGAGCGTGCAGTGCTTTGGCAATGGACACGCCAATGCCACCGGAGGCTCCGGTTATGAGGGCTTTTTTTCCGGTGAGGTCAAACATTGGGTTCTCCGAATTTAATAAAATGTATTTTTATTATGGTGTTAGATGGGTTTGATGAGAAATTGAATCGGCGTTTTGGAAATCTGGGTTGCGCGATTGTCCACGGGCCAGACGTTCAACTTGCCTGTGCTTCTATCGCCTTGGCGACATCTTCTGGTTTGCCGATGGCTGTCCCGGCCAAGTCCCGCTCGATGCGCCGCGCCAGCCCGGTCAGCACCTTACCGGAACCTATTTCCCATATTTTGTTGACCCCCTGGCTGTGCATGTATTGCACGCTTTGCGCCCAGCGCACGCGACCGGTAACCTGCTCCACAAGTCGTTTCTTGATGTCCGATGGGTGCGAAATTGGGTCGGCCAAAACATTGCAAACCAGCGGCACAATGGTGGGTTTTACATCGACCGTTTCCAACACCTCGGCCATGCGTTCTGCCGCTGGCTGCATCAATGTTGAATGGAACGGCGCCGACACCGGCAATGGCAAAGCACGTTTTGCACCGGCTTCGGTACAAGCTGCCATAGCACGTTCAACGGCCTCTTTGTGTCCTGAAATTACCAATTGCCCACCCCCATTGTCGTTGGCGATTTGACAGGCATTGTCATCTTCAGAAGCGCCACCGCAGGCTGCTTCAACCTGCTCTTGTTCCAGTCCGATAATCGCAGCCATCGCTCCTACTCCAACCGGAACGGCAGCCTGCATCGCTTCACCCCGAATACGCAGCAATCTGGCAGTATCAGATATCGTCAGCGCATGAGCTGCCGCCAGCGCAGAATATTCGCCCAAACTGTGGCCGGCCACATAAGCCGCGGTGGTCACCTGAAAGCCCTGAGCCTCCAAAGCACGCAACGCCGCCATGCTGACAGCCATCAATGCTGGTTGTGCATTAATTGTCGAAGTCAGCGTCTCATCAGGACCTTCCCACATGATTTTTGACAGATTTTGGCCAAGAGCTTCGTCAACTTCGTCAAATACTGCCTTTGATTCGGGGAATGTGTCAGCAAGTTCTTTGCCCATGCCAATGGCCTGGGAGCCTTGTCCGGGAAATGTCAGTGCAAGCATGAAATGCTCCTTGATGGTGCTGCGTCAGGTCAGCGAATTAGTTCTGTCAACAGTCCGATACAGGACTTTGCCTAGATATGCAGCGTCTAGATCAGGAATTCCGTGCCCGCAACTGGGATATGGTGGTTCTTGGGGAAATCCCCTCACTGTCGATGATCAATTCGACCAGCCCGCCGGACTTTGACGCACAGGCCCTTTCGAATGCGGCTTCGAACTCTTCGGTGTGCCGCACCGTCTCACCATGCATTCCGTATGCACGCGCAAACATGGCAAAATCCGGATTGACAATATCCGTTCCCGACACCCTGCCAGGATATTCTCGCTCCTGATGCATGCGTATGGTTCCATAAGTGCCGTTATTGAGCACCAAAATGACCGGTGCTGCACCATATTGCAAAGCCGAACCCAATTCGGAACCGGTCATCTGGAAATCGCCGTCTCCAGCAAAGCATAGTACGAATCGATGCGGCTTTGCCAGTTTGGCAGCCACAGCGGCAGGTATTCCCGCACCCATGGCCCCGGCCTGCGGACCTAACAGGCGTTTGCCATCTCCATAATGCAGATAGCGACCTCCCCAACCGGCGAAATTTCCTGCACCATTGGTGACAATCGTGTCCTTGGGCAAGCGTTTTTGCAGATAGGTCATGATAATGCCCATATCCACATCACCGGGTTGAGGTGGCACATCCAGACCCTTTATCCAGTCAGACCGCCCCGATTTGGTTCGTTCTGCCCAGGGCGTCTGGGCCAATGGCTCGTGCGCAGCCAATGCTGCCAGAGCGGAATTGGGGTCGGACACGACCGCCAGATCAGGAGTGAAGATTTTTCCAATCTCCTGCTCACTGGCGTGAATATGGACCAGTTTCTTGTCAAAATTGCTCGGATTGAACAGCGTATATCCATGGGTCAGGGTTTCCCCAAACCGAACATTCAGCGCCAGGATCAAATCGCTTTCATCGAGAAATGATCTGATTTCCGGTGCCAGAGCAAATCCAGCCTCTCCAATGTAGCTGGGCGAATGATTATTGATGATGTCCTGGTTTCTAAAGGTCACAATGACCGGCAATTGATTGGCTTCGGCGAACTTCGTCAAAGATGCCGCACCATCGCGACTCCAGCCGCCACCACCAGCCACCACTACCGGTCGCTCAGTCTGCGAAAGTGCCTGCATGACCTCTTCCGCCGCTGATTGCGACGCGTTGGCCTGCACGGCCTTGATCAAACCGCGCGGTCGGGCATCGGTTTCCTGAACCAGCATGTCTTCAGGCAACGCCACGACAACCGGGCCGGGGCGACCAGAGAGCGCCGTGGAAAAGGCGCGGGACACAAGTTCGGGCACACGATCAGCATCGTCAATTTCAACGACCCATTTGGCCATTGTTCCGAATACGGCCTTGTAATCCAGCTCCTGAAACGCTTCGCGACTGCGCATACCGGTTTCTATCTGCCCGACGAACACAACCATCGGCGTGGAATCTTGCATCGCCGTGTGAATGCCGATTGACGCGTTTGTGGCTCCCGGACCGCGGGTTACGAACAAGACGCCCGGTTTACCCGTCAACTTGCCATAAGCTTCGGCCATGAATGAGCCACCACCCTCATTTCGACACCCAATGAACTTAAACCTGTTGGTTACGTCATGCAGGGAATCGAGAACGGCAAGATAACTTTCACCGGGAACGCCGAATCCCATTTCGACTTCCTGTTCCATCAAACATTCAACAAGTAGTTGTGCACCGGTACTCATGTTGCTCGTTCCCCGCAAATTCTGACCAAAACTTTTAGGTCAGATGCACCTATGTCGCTCAAAAATCGAGTACTTGCTATCGAATTTTCACAGTTTCGAACTTGCCGTCCCTGATTTCCAGTTCCCGGAATGTGCCACTGGCATTGCCAATACCGGTCAGTTTAACATCATCAGCATTGTCCGGGCCGATTTCAGTGAGCGACTCTGTTGCCTCAAGATTTGCTGTCAATTCGGTATCTGTCGGTGCGCCAACAGGTACCGATGAAGTGTTCAGGGGGTCGATACCAATCGTCATTTGGTCGGAAGTGCCGGTATTATCTGCGCTGGGATAGGTGCCGATTGCCCCATTCAACTCATCACCAATTGCCTCAATCAGCGATCCGCCAATCATCCCGTCGCCAAGGACGAATTTTTCAAACGAACCGGTATCCAATGCGGTTCGAATGATGTTCACACCGCCACGGTCAAGCTGCCCCAAAACCGCGAGATGTTCGACCCCAGCTGACGCTAATGCACCGACCTCAGCAAAATAATCGGATTTGTCGTCTTGATGGGAAACAGAAATGGCAACCGTCCCACCCATTGCCCGATAGGCCGTGGAGAAGGCTGTTTCCAGACGCGCACCATAGGCGTTGTTGGTATAAGTGACTGCCACGCTCCTGATATCGCGATCGGTCAGTATATCGGCCAGAACATGTCCCTGTCGTGGGTCAAAGCGAATCTGAGTGGTGGGACTGACCCCTGAGGCAGAAGCCAGTTGCCAAATCCCCAAATTCTGCAGTCGGTCATTGTCTGCAGCCACCGCGACAATGGCGGCACTGGCGCAAACAAGTGTGCTGGAAATCGATAACAGAGCGTGCAGAACCTTATTCAACTTTAACTCCTGGGCAATTCGCACCTGATTTTTGCGTTAAAACACGCGGTTCGCCACCTACAATTCAACACACTTACGGCCACCAACGGATTTCGAAAAACGTCACGATTGCGGCAATTTAATGATCCAAGGTCCGCAACATTGACCTTTCCCCTTCTCATTTGCCCTTGAAGCGGATCGGGGAATAAGCAATCTGTAGTCTTGAGACCGGGAAACAGGATGCAGGCCATGACGCGCAATACCAAACCAAAATCTTGGGCCGAAATGGCTCCCTTGCTGGTAGATGTTGCAATGGGACGCAAACCGGCAGACCTGGTGGTGCGTAATGGTCTTTGGGTGAATGTCTATTCCGGCGAAATTGTGCCTGCAACCGACCTGGCCATTATTGACGGGCGGTTTGCCTATTGTGGACCCGACGCCAACCATTGCATCGGTCCCGACACCAAAGTTGAGGATGCTGAGGGTCGCTATCTGGTTCCCGGCCTGTGCGATGCACACATGCATGTTGAATCCGGCATGGTGACTGTCACCGAGTTTTGCCGTGCGGTCATACCTCACGGCACCACATCGATGTTCATCGACCCGCACGAGATCGCCAATGTACTCGGTTTGGACGGTGTTCGATTGATGCATGACGAGGCGGTAGAGATGCCGATCAACGTGTTTGTTCAAATGCCAAGTTGCGTCCCATCTGCGCCAGGGCTGGAAAATGCCGGCGCTTCGCTTGGTCCGGCAGAGGTTGCTGAAGCGCTGAATTGGGAAAACATCATCGGGCTTGGCGAAGTCATGGACTTTCCCGGCGTGGCGGCAAATTCCCCGCGCATGGTGGGTGAAGTTGCAGCTTCCATGGTGGCCAACAAAACCGTTGGAGGCCATTTTGCCTCTCCGGTGCTGGACAGGCATTTTCATGCCTATGCGGCTGGCGGCCCCGCCGATGATCACGAAGGAACACGCAAGGAAGATGCTATGGCCCGGGTACGCCAGGGCATGCGGGCGATGCTGAGACTGGGGTCGGCCTGGTACGACGTTGAATCCCAAATCAAGGCGGTGACCGAAGACGGGTTGGATCCGCGCAATTTTATCCTGTGTACCGACGATAGCCACTCAGGCACATTGGTTAATGACGGCCACATGAACCGAGTGGTCAAACATGCCATCGAATGTGGCCTTCCCGCCATCAACGCTATTCAGATGGCAACGCTGAACACTGCGCAGCATTTTGGTGTTGAGCGAGATTTGGGTTCGATTGCGCCTGGCAGGTTGGCTGATTTTCTGGTGGTCGACGAACTCGACAATCTGACGATCCGGAATGTTTATGCGCGTGGAAAGCACGTTGCTGATGCAGACGGCATTTCCACCGACCTGCCAGCGTACTCCTATCCCGACAGCGCCAAAAACACGATCAACATGAAATCCGATCTGGCGGCGTCACATTTTGATATCGCGGCACCCGAGGGCCGCGACAAGGTAACGGTGCGGGTAATCGGAGTGGTTGAAAATCAGGCACCTACCCGGGCGCTGGAGGCCGAACTGCCGGTGGAGGATGGATTGGTCGCAGGTGATCTAGACGCAGACATCTGCCAGATCGCATTGGTTGAGCGTCACAGGGCGACGGGCGGTGTCACCAATGCATTCGTCTCGGGATTTGGTTACAATTCCGCCTGCGCAATGGCTTCCACCGTGGCCCATGACAGTCATCATATGATTGTCGTGGGCACAAGTAAGCAAGACATGGCATTGGCTGCCAATCGGTTGCGAGAAGTTGGTGGCGGCGTAACTTTATTTGCCAACGGTGAAGAAAAGGCCCTGGTTGAAATGCCCATTGCCGGATTGATGTCAGATGAAGCCTCGCCGATTGTGGCTGCAAAAGCCGAGCAACTGGTTGCCGCTATGGCCGAATGCGGGTGTCGACTCAATAATGCATATATGCAGCACTCGCTGCTGGCCCTGGTTGTCATTCCTGAAATGCGTATATCCGACATTGGACTTGTTGACGTGCGCAGTTTCGAGAAGGTTGACTTATTCGTCTGATTGGCCGTTTGTTGGCCGAGCGCCCAAGGGCACAAATTCGATTGAGCGTCTTTTGACTCTTATAACCTTTCTCACTGTCCTGTTTGCAGCAGTGCTTCACGCTTCGTGGAACGCGTTGGTGAAGTCCAACAGAGACAAGGTTGTCTCGATGACTGCCGTGACTTTGGGACGCGCACCGCTGGCGGTGCTTGCCATTATGTTTGTCCCGTTTCCTGCCCCGGAAAGCTGGCTGTTGCTTGGACTGTCGGTGATTGTCCACCTGTTCTATCAGCTCAGCTTGATTCAGGCCTATCGCCTGGGCGACTTTACCCAAGTCTACCCGATTGCCCGCGGTAGCGCTCCGGCAATTGTAACGCTGGTATCTCTGTTTGCACTCGGTATTGAGCTGACATTCAATCAGATTGTAGCCATTTGCTTGATCCTGTCGGGCATTTTCTGCCTTTCTTTGCTGAAGCAGACCGATGGTCTTCGCAATCCAAAAGCTGTTGCCGCCGCTCTGCTCACTGGCTGTTGCATTGCCACCTATTCACTGATGGACGGTTTCGGTGCCCGGGCTGCGGGAACCGCACTGGGATATATTGCCTGGATGTCCTCAATCAGCTTATTCCGTTGAAAAACTCGCCTTAATCTCGGCAGTCTTTGCTGATTCAGTTTTCTCATTGATTTGGGAGATTGATTGCCATGATGGGACGACGTCCGGAAGCTCAAGCGGCGCTGTTTTACGAGTTTTGTCTTGAGGAGCACGTTCCGTCTGATCACCTACTACGGTCGATAGACCGGTTTGTTAATTTGTGTGATATTCGCTCTCACCTTTCCCCATTTTACAGTTCAACCGGACGACCCTCTGTTGCCCCTGAGCTTCTGATCCGAATGTTGCTGGTTGGCTATTGCATGGGCATTCGTTCTGAACGACGGCTGTGCGAAGAAGTTCATTTGAACCTGGCCTACCGTTGGTTTTGCCGTTTGGATTTGGCTGATCCTGTTCCCGACCACTCAACCTTTTCCAAGAACCGTCACGGTCGGTTCCGCGATAGCGACCTGTTACGGCATGTGTTTGAGACAGTTGTTGCCCGCTGCATCACAGAGGGTTTGGTCAGTGGCCGGCGTCTGGCTGTCGATGCCAGTTTGATCGAAGCCGATACCAATCGGCAGAACTCCACATCGAAAGAAGAATGGGAACCGAACAAGATTGATCCAGATGACGCGCCGCGTGCTGTGCGTGAATATCTGGAAACACTTGATGATGCAGCTTTTGGTGCTGCCACTGCGGTTCGGCCCAAGTTTACATCCCATTGTGATCCGGCATCCCAATGGACTGCGGCACGCAAAGGGCCTGCCTATTTCGCTTATTCTGCCAACTATATGATCGATACGGACAATGCTGTAATCATTGACGTTGAAGCAACACGGTCTGTTCGCCAGGCTGAAGTGGGTGCCGCGCGTGTTATGATTGATCGTGTGGCACAATCTTACAATTTACACCCAGAACGTTTGATCGCAGACACGGCCTATGGATCTGCAGCTATGCTGGACTGGCTTGTCGAAGGACGCGGTATCGCCCCTCATATTCCCGTCATCGACAAGTCCGGGCGTAAAGACGGAACCTTTCAACGGGCCCAGTTCACCTATGATGCTGACGAGGATGCCTATACTTGTCCCGGTGGCAAGAAACTGCGGCAATTCCGGCGAACCTATGCGGTGCCGCGTTCCGGCGTCGATAAACAAGGTATCATGCGCTATCGCGCACGAAAGTCAGACTGCGATACATGTGGATTAAAGGCACAGTGCACCCCAAAGGCACCTCAGCGAAAAGTCTTGCGTTCCATTTACGAACCATCACGCGATGTCGCCCGCAAGATCGCCCAAACAATCGACTATGCAATCTCATGCAAACTGCGCAAGAAGGTCGAGATGTTGTTTGCCCATCTCAAACGCATCTTGAAGTTGGATCGGCTCCGATTACGAGGCCCCTGCGGAGCCAGAGACGAATTCCATCTCGCAGCAACCGCCCAGAACCTTAGAAAACTGGCAAAATTGATCCCGGCGCCAAGCCCAACCCCGTAAAGCAATGCCCAAACAGGATCGCACTGAAATCAAATCAACGAAACCGTCGTTTCTCAGATGAGTTTTTCAACGGAATAGGCTCGCTGGTGTTCAGCATTGTCATCGGAATCTATCGCCCAGATGCGCTAAAAGCGGCATTTTCCAAAGAACTGAGCATGACCTGGCTGGGCGGGGCTGCTTCGGTCACTGCCTATGTGCTGGTGGTTTGGGCGATGACTGAGGCACCCATAGCCGTTGTTACGGCGCTGCGGGAAACCAGCACCATTTTCGCGTTGTTTATCGGCGTGCTCTTTTTGAAAGAACGGCTGACTCTGGGTAAAGTTATCGCCACCTTGCTGACCATTTCAGGCGTTTTGCTGTTGCGGTTTGGTGCTTGAATTCGGGACCAGCGCTCAGATCACCGCTTTTTCGACAAACGGAACATTATTGGCGATACGTTCAAATCCAAACGGCGACAAATCCAGCGTTCGAAATTCCCCATGGGTCAGCAATTCAGACATGCCCCGCCCCATGGCAGGAGATTGCTGAAACCCGTGGCCAGAGAACCCATTTACGAACATAAAATTCTCAACTTCGGAATGTGGGCCCAATATGGCGTTTTGATCCAGCGTGTTGAAAGCGTAATGACCGGCCCATGAATTGATCAGCTTGATTGCCTCAAACTGCGGTATCCGATTGGCGATGGTCGGCCAGACCTTTTCCTCCCAGATCGAGTGATCCTCCTCGAAATCGTCATAATCCACCGCCGGATCGATTTCCGGCGGGCATCCTGCCAGATAGTAAGCGCCGTCGCTCCTCATATGAACAGCAGACGGATCAATGGTCAGCGGCAGGTCACGGTCGAGCGGCTGTGCCGCGTCGAAGACGAATGTGTATCGTTTGCGTGGCTCAATGGGGATTTCGATGCCGGCCATGCGTGAAGTCAAAACAGCGCGGGGGCCTGACGCATTGACCACCTGACCACAAGTCACAACCTCTCCCGACTTTAAAGTAACTGACTCAACCCTGTCTCCGGCGGCGCTTTTGGCCATCGCGACCACTTCGTTATTGATATACTCGACCCCCAATTCCCGGGCCGAACGCTTCCACCAGTCAAACAGTGTATTGCCGTCGAAATATCCCTCATCCACCGTGTTGTGGTTGGCTGCAATAATGCCTTCCAGGTTGTAGAATGGATAGTCGCGGGCGATCTCTTCAACCGACAGATGTCGGGTTCCCGCACCGCAGTCGTGTTGCAATTTTTGATTTTCGGCAAGGATCGCCGCAAATTCCGGATTGTCGGCAAGATACATATAACCGTAGCTCTGCAAAACGACATCGGGAACGCGTGGGTCATCTCCCATAAAGGCTCGGAAGTTTTTGATGAATTCGGCACCGAACTGAGAAATGCGGACATTGATCTCATTGGAAAACTGCTGGCGAATGCAGGAGTTGGCATGAGAAGTGGAACAGAACTCATAGGTGGGATCCCGTTCAACCACCAAAATAGAACCGTCAAAATCCGGATTGTTGGCGGTAAACCACGCCACGGATGAACCCAACATGGCTCCACCGACGATTATCACATCATAAGAGGATTGCTTTGCAGACTGCACCATAGTTTACACCTATCCTAAATCATCCCAACGCCAATTTCGCTTGTAATTCATGCGTTCCATTTTACAACCATTGTGTGGGGTCAGGTCGACTTTTTCGAAGGTGATTCAGCTGACCAACCTGTCGAATGGACAGAATTGACCATTTGGTGCTTGCATTAGCTGCCAAACCGGCTATATCGCACCCGCACACGAATGTCGGGCTTCCGGCTGGTGGCTGAACGGATGGGCTTTCGGACTGGACTGAAAGCAGGTTTATCAAGTTAAACCGTCCTCCCGTGCTTCCGCTCTCGACACTTGTTAAATCGCGCCTTTCCACTCTTATGAGTTCCTGAAAAGCGTCGATGAGGCTTTGCGCAGGAAGTTCGAAAAACAAGGAAAGGTGGCCCATGGCCCTCTATGAACACATATTTATGGCTCGCCAGGACGTATCGTCCCAGCAAGTCGACGCGCTTGTTGAACATTTCAAAACCGTTCTGGAAGCCAATCAGGGTTCGGTCGGAAAGATCGAAAACTGGGGACTGAAAACCCTCCCCTATCGCGTCAACAAGAACCGCAAGGCGCATTACGCTCTGATCAACATTGATGCACCGTCTGCTGCTGTCCAGGAAATGGAACGTCAGATGCGCCTCCATGAAGATGTTCTTCGCTACATGACCATCAAGGTTGACGAGCACGAAGATGGCCCATCCGCCATGTTGCGTCGTAATGAGCGTGACGACCGCGGGCCACGTGGTGATCGGGGTGATCGCCCTCCTCGCCGCCCTCGTCCAGACGCTTCAGCTGCAGAATAAGGATTAAAACCCATGGTTGCTATCGAACAAATGCCAACCCGCCGTCCTTTTCAGCGTCGGCGCAAGACCTGCCCATTTACCGGTGAAAATGCTCAAAAGATTGACTATAAAGACGTCAAACTGCTGCAGCGTTACATTTCAGAACGCGGCAAGATCGTGCCTTCTCGCATCACAGCCGTGAGCCTGAAGAAACAACGCGAATTGGCACGTGCCATCAAGCGCGCCCGTTTTCTGGCGTTGATCCCCTACGTGATCAAATAAAGCTACACTTTGGGCGCTGCTCGATTATTATCTGAGCAGTGCCCCTAAAATGTTGACCCGGCCGCAATAGGGCGACCGGCTCTAACTGCCCCAAGGCAGGACAGCGAGACCATGAAAAGCAATTCCATCCTTATCGCCGTTATCTGTGGTCTGATTGCAGCTGTGCTGTTTCTCAGCCCGATGACTCTTGGCGGCATGGGGTTGGTCATGTCTTCTTTCACCGCGCTGCCCTTATTCATTGCAGTTTTGGGTTTTGGAACAACCGTCGGCATCATCAGCTGCGTGGTCGCTGCCGGTATGGTGGCGGTATTCATGGGGGTTTTGGGTGGCCTGTCGGTGCTCTTGGCGACCCTGGCACCGGCGATCTGGATCGGCCACAGCGTCGGGCTTTCACGCAATGACGGCGGCGAGAACGGCGAGATCGGCTCCGAAGAGTGGTTCCCACTTTCACAAGTACTCTTCAGACTGGCCATCATCAGCGCAGCAATCGTTATCACTATTGGCTATCTGACCGCCTATTCAGAACAATGGGCGATTGATGAAGCCATCGCAATGATGAGCCAGGTGGCTCAAATGCAAAACCAGGCAGGCGATAGCTCCATCGTGATTACGCCCGCTGACGTTGAAGCACGGGCCAAAGATGTTGCTTCGCTCATTCCAATAATGATGCCTGTTTCAATCCTGCTACTTATGGTGCTCAATCTGCGGCTCGCAGAACGTTTTGCACGGCGGCGCAACTGGATGTTGCGTCCTCGCGACGACTTGCCCTCCAGTGTAAACATGCCACCAATGGCCGCGGGCATCTTTCTTGTCGCCGCAGTCATCGCGGCCATCACGACCAACCAGATTGGAATGGTGGCCCAGGTTGTTGCCGGTGCTTTTGGCGGTGCATTTGCTCTGGTTGGATTGGCAACCATCCACTTCATCACGCGTGGCCTGGCAGCCCGACCGTTTCTGCTGCCGGTTGTTTATGTCGTGCTTTTATTTTCCCGCTTTATCGCGCCGGTCTTTGCCGTGCTTGGTGTTGCGGAATGCCTCTTTCGAGTGCGGGCTCGCTTTGCAGCCCCGCCTAAATCAACCTGAATATTCTGAAAACAAGGACAACTCCAATGGACGTCATTCTTCTCGAGCGCATCGCCAGACTTGGCCAGATGGGCGACACCGTCACCGTCAAAGACGGATATGCACGCAACTTTCTGCTGCCACAAGGCAAGGCTCTGCGGGCCAACAAAGCCAATATGGCGCATTTTGAATCGCAACGCGTTCATCTTGAAGCCCGTAACCTTGAACGTAAAAACGAAGCTGCCGAGGTCTCAGAAAAACTCAACGGCAACACCTATGTTGCAGTTCGCTCAGCTGGTGAAACTGGTCAACTCTACGGTTCGGTTGCTGCTCGCGATATCGTTTCCACTCTGGAAGAAAATGGCTATTCAATCGGCCGTAGCCAGGTTGAATTGCGCGCACCCATCAAGGTCATTGGTCTGCACACTGTCCTGATCGCTCTGCATCCGGAAGTTGAAGCAGAAATCGTAATGAACGTTGCCCGTTCCGACGACGAAGCCGTCCGTCAGGCTGCCGGTGAAGACCTGACCAGCCGTGACGCATTTGAAGGTGATGATGTGGCTGAAGAAGACGAACTGAGCATCGAAGACATTTTCGAAAACCCAGAAGATGCCGACCTCGGCGAACTGATCGAAGACGGGGAAGCATCTGCCGAAGATTCAGCTTCCGACGAGGCTGCTGAAGAGGAAAGCGGCGACGACGCAGCTGAAGGTGCTGGCGAAGAGACTGCAGACGAATCTGCCGAAGAAGAAAAAGCCAGCTAACACCCGGGCGCGCGCGCCCGTTCTACATTTAATCTCGTTGCGGGCGGCTCAAGTGAGTCGCCCGCTTTTATTTCCGCCGCAAATTTGGCAGATTATGTCAAGCAGATTTGTGAGATTCGCCAAATTGCCTGCTCGAAGTTTGCACAGCCTGTGAACAGTGGGAGAATTGAATTTTGTTTTCTCGTTATCGGCGATTTTGGCTGTCGTTGTGAAATTTCGCGTCTATAGATGGACTTCTGTTCAAGCGTAACCATCAACAGATGCTAACGACGCACCCGGTGCGGCGAAAGGAATATTTATGGCCGAAACTGCCGACAATATTGTTGCTGGACCGGGGTCCGGCCCGGCGTCCTACCGGACCGCACCAAACAATATTGAAGCAGAACAGGCCTTGCTCGGAGCCATTCTGATCAACAATGACGCCTTCTACCGGGTTTCCGATTTTCTCGAACCCGATCACTTTTATGAGCCTCTGCACCGCCAGATCTACAAAGTGACTTCGGATATGATCCGCGCCGCCAAGCGTGCCAACCCTGTTACCATCAAAACATTTCTGCCGGAGGACGAAAAAGTCGGGGAAATGACGGTTTCCACCTATCTGGCGCGATTGGCGTCAGAAGCCACCACAATTATCAACGCGGAAGATTACGGCCGCTCCATCTACGATCTTGCGACCCGCCGCAATCTCGTCGGGATTGGCGAAGACATGGTCAATATCGCGTTTGATGCCCCGGTGGACATGACCCCGAATGTTCAAATTGAAGACGCCGAGCGGCGCCTGTTTGAACTGGCTGAAACTGGCCGCTATGACGGGGGCTTCAATGATTTTGGATCAGCCGTTGGCAATGCAATCGATATGGCCAGCGCGGCGTTCCAGCGCGACGGCCATTTGTCGGGCATCGCCTCTGGCCTGCGGGTGCTGGACCAGAAAATGGGCGGATTACAGCAATCTGACCTGATCGTTCTGGCCGGCCGCCCAGCGATGGGGAAAACATCGCTAGCAACCAATATCGCGTTTAATATCGCTGAATCCTACGAACCTGAAATTCAGGCAGATGGCACGTCAAAGTCGGTCAATGGCGGTGTTGTCGGCTTCTTCTCATTAGAGATGGCCGCCGAACAGCTTGCAACACGCATCATCGCCGAACAGACGGAAATTTCTTCGTCGAAAATCAGGCGCGGTGAAATCAATGAGGCAGAGTTTGAAAAGCTGGTTGGTTGTTCTCAAATGATGCACCGCATTCCGCTCTATATTGACCAGACGGGTGGTATTTCAATCGCCCAGCTCGCCGCACGCGCACGACGGCTCAAAAGGCAGCGTGGTCTGGACGTTTTGATCATCGACTATATCCAGTTGATGCAAGGCAACAAGCGCACCGACAACCGGGCGCAGGAAATCACTGAAATCACCACGGGATTGAAGGCGCTTGCCAAAGAGCTGGACGTGCCGATTATCGCGTTGTCGCAATTGTCGCGTCAGGTTGAAAATCGCGAAGACAAACGACCTCAATTATCCGATCTGCGTGAATCTGGATCGATCGAGCAGGATGCCGATGTGGTGCTATTCGTCTATCGTGACGAGTATTATGCCGAGCGTTTGATGAACGATACGGATAACAAGGACTACGAAAAAAATGTCCAGCGATATGAGGCCGGTCGCGGCAAGGCGGAAGTGATTATCGCCAAGCAGCGCCACGGTCCGACTGGCACAGCCCATCTTGCATTCCAGGCGGAATATACAAGATTCACCGATCTGATCGACGACGACCATCTTCCAGAGCGATTTGAGTAGGCCTTGACTGTCAATCCCGACCTTGCCGGTGGCCGTCTGACCATCGATCTGGGCGCCATTGTAAGCAATTGGCGCCTGCTTGCTGATCGAGCAGGTGCAGCCGAATGCGCGGCGGTCGTCAAGGCAAACGCCTATGGGTGTGGCATCGAACCTGTTGTAACTGCGCTATCAAACGCAGGTTGCGAAACGTTTTTTGTCGCAGCTCCCCAAGAAGGCATCCGCGTCAAGCAGACCATGCCAGATGTCCGATGCTTTGTGCTCAATGGATTATTCACCTCTGCCGTACCGATTTATCTCGCGAAAGGTTTGACGCCGATCCTCGACAGTCTGCCCGAAATCGAAACCTGGGTTGAGGCGGCAAAAGAGCAAGGCAACCCTCTGCCCTGCGCCGTTCACATGGACAGTGGCATGACACGGCTGGGTCTGACGCTCAAAGAACTGGAATCGGTTGTCAGCAATCCGGGTATTATCACCAATCTGGACGTCCAACTATTGATGACCCACTACGCCTGCGCCGATGACATTGGCCATGCCCAAACTGAACAACAACGAGAAGTGTTTCTCAGTGGTGCAGCGCTGTTGCCCGGCGTGCCCCGTTCTGCGGCGAATTCAGCCGCCATACTGCAACAGAAAGATCACGAATTTGAACTGGTCCGTCCGGGAGTTGCGATTTACGGCGGCGAAGCTTTGAACGATACGCCCAACCCCATGCAGCAGGTCGTGAAACTTGAAGGACGCATCGTCCAAATCCGGACCGCCAAGGCGGGCGATGCTGTTGGCTACGGAGGTGCGGAAGTTCTGTCGCGTGACAGCCGTGTTGCCTATATATCCGTGGGCTATGCAGATGGATACCACCGGGGCGCCAGCCAAAAGGGTGTTGCCATGCGTCAGGTTGCGCCGCCAGCGCAGGCTGCATTTAATCGAACAATCATTAATGGTGTTGGTCGCATCTCAATGGACTTGTGTGCCTTTGACGTCACCGACATACCGGAAACGGAAATAGCCGCGGGTGACTGGATCGAGCTGTTTGGTGATGTCATCCATGTAGACGACGTTGCCAAAGCATCGGGGACAATCGGCTATGAATTGCTGACCGGTCTGGGCAATCGATATTCACGCATCTATGTTGGCTCCGATGGCTAGTCCTAAAATCCAGTTTGTCTGTCAGAATTGCGGCGGCGCTCACGCGCGCTGGTCGGGCCGATGTGATGCCTGCGGCGAATGGAATACGCTGGTTGAGGAAAGCCCCGGAACCGGTGTCGCAACAGGTCCCGGCAAGCCTATGAAAAAGGGGCGTGTGGTTGCACTTGAACCGCTCGATGGTGATACCCGTCCTGAAGCCCGCACTGTGACCAACATCGCTGAATTTGATCGCGTGACCGGTGGAGGTCTGGTGCGTGGATCTGCACTGCTCGTCGGGGGGGATCCCGGCATCGGCAAGTCGACATTGTTAATGCAAGTTTCCGCCGCCTTGGCAAAAAATGGACATTCCGTCATCTATGTTTCCGGCGAAGAAGCGGTTGCACAGGTGAGATTGCGGGCCCAACGGCTTGGGGATGCCACCGCCCCTGTGCAACTGATCGCCGAAACCAATATCGAAAACATAATCACCACCCTGGAGGCAAATGGGAAACCGGCATTGGTGGTCATAGATTCTATTCAAACCCTTTGGACAGATCGCGTAGAGTCAGCACCTGGAACGGTCAGTCAGGTACGCAGTTCTGCCCAAGCCATGATCCGCTATGCCAAACAATCCGGTGCCGCTGTTGTGCTGGTTGGTCATGTGACCAAGGAAGGTCAGATTGCCGGGCCCAGAGTTGTCGAACATATGGTCGACGCCGTTTTGTATTTTGAAGGCGAAGGTGGTCATCATTTTCGCATTTTGCGCGGCGTGAAAAACCGTTTCGGACCGACCGACGAAATCGGCGTATTCGAAATGTCCGATGTCGGACTGCGTGAAGTTGCCAATCCTTCGGAGCTTTTTCTCGGTGACCGTCACAAGGCGGCACCCGGAGCTGCGGTTTTTGCCGGTATTGAGGGGCGGCGTCCGGTTTTGGTTGAAATTCAGGCGCTGGTTGCCGAATCAACATTGGGCACACCGCGCCGAGCCGTGGTGGGTTGGGATAGCGCCCGGCTTTCGATGATTCTTGCCGTGCTGGAAGCCCATTGTGGGGTCCGCCTTGGCGGCCACGATGTTTATCTCAACGTTGCTGGTGGCTATCGCATTTCAGAACCAGCAGCCGATCTGGCGGTCGCAGCTGCCTTGGTATCTTCACTTGCAAACAAACCGCTGCCCGATAATTCGGTTTATTTTGGCGAAGTCAGTCTTTCAGGACATCTGCGCCCAGTCTCGCAGGCGGCAGGGCGACTCAAAGAGGCCGGAAAGCTCGGATTCGATCAGGCAACCTATGCAAAAGGCAGCGAATCGGTGAATCACACCGGATTAAGGCTCAATACCATCACCACACTTGCAGATCTTGTGGTTGAAATTGCTTCAACTGCGAACCAAGTCTTGCCCCAAGGTGGTGTTACTGGCACATAGTGCGCGTTAACGAGACAAGGCGAAACCGATGTCAATTACACTGCTCGACGGCATTTTGGTCGTTATCATGCTGATATCAGCAATCCTTGCAATGATCCGCGGATTTTCCCGTGAGGTATTGTCCATTGTATCCTGGATCGCGGCCGCCTTTGCCGCCGCTACATTTTACTCGATGTTCAGCCCTACCATTGCCAGCACTATCCCCAGCGTTGCTTCCAACCCTCTGGTCGCCGACGCCATTTCAGCAGCATCCATCTTTTTGGTTGTGCTGATCGTCGTCAGCTATGTGACCATGCTGCTGGCCGATCTGATCATCGACAGTAGAATTGGCGTTCTGGATCGCACATTGGGATTTATTTTTGGCGCAGCCCGCGGCGCGCTGCTGGTTATCATTACTCTGATGGGCTTTTTATGGCTGGCCAATGAGAACGAACCGGAATGGGTGGCGAACGCTAAATCCAAACCGATGCTGGTCGCCATCGGCACCAATATTCGCGATGCTTTGCCGGAAAATCTGGAGGAAGTGATCAAGCGCTTCTTTGAGAACGATGGCAAAGACAAGAAGGAAGGCGAAGAGGACACCGATCAGAAAACCTGACCGGATTCCAGCGCCAGTTCTAAGGAACATTAAATGTTTGCTGACAAGTTTCATGAAGAATGTGGTGTCTTTGGCATATTTGGCCATGCTGATGCCGCGGCTCTGACAACTCTGGGACTACATGCTTTACAACATCGCGGCCAGGAAGCAGCCGGCATTGTCGCGCTGGACGGGGCAACCTTTCACGCTGAGCGCCATGTTGGCCTGATTGGCGATACTTTCACCAAACCATCAGTTATCGCCCGCCTGCCCGGCCACAGCGCCATTGGTCACAACCGTTATTCCACAACCGGTGGCGAAGGAATGCGCAATGTGCAGCCATTTTTCGCCGATTTTGCCGGTGGCGGATTTGCCGTTGCCCATAATGGCAATCTAACCAATGCCGCGACCATTCGCGGACAATTGCAGAAGCGTGGGGCGATTTTTCAATCAACCTCCGACACCGAAGTGATATTGCACTTGATCGCCATGAGCGAAGAAAAGCGCCTTGTCCCCAAACTGACCGATGCAGTTAAGCAGATCGAAGGCGCATTTTCTCTGGTCGCTCTGTCCGGCAAGAAATTGATTGGTTGTCGCGACGCATTGGGAGTACGCCCGCTTGTCCTGGGCGATGTTGATGGCTCCTATGTCCTGGCGTCTGAGACCTGCGCTCTGGACATCATCGGGGCGCGTTTCGTGCGCGACATCGAACCCGGAGAAATGGTGGTCATCAACGAACATGGTGTAGAAAGCCACTATCCGTTCGAAGCCAAGAAACCGCGCTTTTGTGTGTTTGAATATGTCTATTTTGCGCGTCCCGATTCCACGGTTCAGGGCGAAAACGTCTACAATGTTCGCAAGAAAATTGGAGAGGAACTGGCAATTGAATCTCCGGTTGAGGCTGACATTGTGGTGCCGGTACCGGATTCAGGAACACCAGCGGCAATTGGATTTGCCCAGGCTGCCAATCTGCCCTTTGAACTCGGCATTATACGCAATCACTATGTCGGCCGCACATTTATCGCACCAACCGATAATATCCGCCACATGGGAGTCAAGCTGAAGCACAACGCTAATCGACGCCTGATTGAAGGCAAACGCGTCGTGCTGGTTGACGATTCCATTGTACGCGGCACAACCAGCCAGAAAATTGTCGCCATGGTGCGTGATGCAGGCGCTCGCGAAGTCCATATGCGCATTGCCAGCCCGCCAACCGCCTCAAGCTGCTATTACGGAGTGGACACACCGGAAAAACAGAAACTTCTGGCATCTCGGATGAGCATCGAAGAAATGGCCGATTTCATCAAAGTCGATTCGCTCTCATTCCTGACAATCGATGGATTGTATCGCGCGACAGGCGAAGCATCCCGCGACAATGATTCTCCGCAATTTTGCGACGCTTGTTTCACTGGAGAATATCCGACCCGGCTGACCGACCGCGAAGGCATTGAGCTGGATGGTTCCGACAATGTCAGACCGATATCCCTGTTGTCTGGTGGACGCTGATTAATGACGGATCAAAAGCCGCTCGAAGGCCGAATTGCGCTGGTCACCGGGGCCTCGCGCGGTGTTGGCTATGAAGCAGCGCTGGGGCTCGCCAAAGCGGGTGCCCATATTATCGCCCTTGCCCGTACTGTAGGCGGGCTCGAAGAACTCGACGATGACATCAATTTTGCCGGTGGCAGCGCCACCCTGGTACCGGTGGATGTCACCGACTTTGACGCGCTAGATCGGTTGGGTGCGAGCATTCACGAGCGTTGGGGACACCTCGATATTCTGCTTGGCAATGCCGGAACACTGGGAGTTCTGACGCCCTTGGCGCAGAACAAACCGTCAGTATTTGAAGAAGTTTTCGCGGTCAATGTGACTGCCAATTTCCGGCTTATTCGATCGATGGACCCTCTTCTGCAGGCATCAGACGCCGGGCGGGCAATATTCATGTCATCCGGTGCTGTGCGCAATGAACGGGCCTTTGTTGGACCCTACACCGCCTCCAAGGCGGCGCTTGAAGCGATTGTTCGCACCTATGCCAGAGAAAACCGGTTGAGCTCAGTCAACGCCAACCTTGTTGATCCGGGAACATTGCGCACCAAAATGAGGGCTCAATATGCACCCGGTGAAAATCCTGAACATGTCACCCCGGCAAGCGAAATTGTACCAACTCTAATCGAGCTGGTGTCTCCCAAATTAACGCAGAACGGGCTGGTCTACGATTTTCCCAACCGACGCTGGTTAGAAGATTCTGCTGAGTGATATTTTGAGTTCATTAACCTGCTCTTGGCACCTTGATACCGATGCTCAGGAGCTGCCGCTATGAAACCGGAAGTTGAAACCCACATTATGCCGCTGATCAAACAAAAAAGCTTGATCGGAGACGACCGCTACCTATCTGATATTACTGGACGTTTAAGAAAACTTCAGGCGCTTGCCGGTGAATGCGATGACCGCAAGGGACGTCCCAAACGTTGGCTCGGGCGAATAGAATCTACCGACTGATCCTGGATTTTCTCGCTCAATTTCTAAAAAAGTCGTAACTACTCAGCTACCCTATTTCTGCTGCCATTAGGTGCGACAATTTGATTCATGGCGCATATTTGAGGTTCCACTTTTTTCATTTTGGTGTTTGACTGCGAGGATGAAACTCGAAAATCTGACACCTGAAATTCTTGCTGATTTCTCAAAATCAGAACTGATTGATGTGGTCATGGCTCTGGTGGGTCAGGTTGTCTAACTCAAAGAACAAAATGCGCAGCTTTTGGAGGTGAACGCTCGGCTCCTGAAGGAAAACGAACAACTCAGGAAAGACAACGAGCAACTTAGAGAAGATAATGCGGTTCTTAGGCAGCGTGTTTCAGATCTTGAGCGTCGTCTGGGATCGAACAGTCGTAATAGCAGCAAACCACCTTCGAGCGACGGACTGGCAAAGCCGTCTAGCGATAAGAAACGGCGGACCAAAAGTCAGCGGGGCAAGTCAAATCGAAAGCCTGGCGGCCAACCCGGACATCCCGGCAACACACTGAAACAGGTTGAGAACCCAGACGAGATCACCAGTCATTTTCCGAACCAATGCCAAAACTGTCAGGCCGCGCTTTCGGCGGAGGATACCATAGGTTCTGCGTGCAGACAGGTGTTTGGCCTCAAACCTCCACCGCCGCTTTATGTGACCGAGCATCGTGCGCATATTTGCCAATGCCAGCATTGCGGTGCAAAAACCCGCGCCGATTTTCCTGAAGGGGTAACATCACCCGCCCAGTACGGCGATGAAATAGGGGCGTTGGCCGCCTATTTACAGACGCAGCACTGCATTCCCCAAAATCGCCTGGCGCAGGTTTTTGCGGACATTTTCGGGGTCACAATCACATCGGCAACCCTTTCCAGTCTGGTTGCCAAAAAGGCCGAGCAGATGCTCTGTTTAGCTGAGGCGGTGAAGAACCTGCTGTCCGGGCCTCAAACGGCAGTGAAGCATCTGGATGAAACGGGGTTCAGGATTGGTGGCAGAACGCGCTGGCTTCATATGCTATGCTCCACCGCTCTAAGCCACCTTCGGCTCGGAACTGCGCGAGGTGAAGTGCCACCAGAACTGGCGGGAACGGCAGTGCATGACTGTTTCTCTTCCAACTGGGCAGTGGAAAATGTGACCCATGGATTGTGCAATGCCCACATCTCCCGCGAATTGGAGGCATTGACCGAATATGAAAAAGAAGCTTGGGTGCCGGACATGAAAGCCATTCTGCTCGACGCACTGAAGCTCACGCATGTCGCGCGAATCCAAAATCGGAGCGCGGTCAGCCCGGAGGCAATCACGGATATCGAGCGGCGATTTGATGCCTGTTGCGAGCGTGCTATCGCGTTCCACGAGGCCCAACCGCCTCTCGCGCGCCCAACGAAAGGCAAGAAGCGGGGTCGCCCGAAACGGCGGATTGGGCACAATCTCGCTTTGCGACTCCAAACGCATAAAGCAGCGGTTTTGCTCTTTCTCAATGATCTGCGCGTTCCCTACACGAACAACGAGGCAGAGCGTGATCTCAGAATGACGAAAGTTCGACAAAAGGTCTCGGGAAGCTTTCGAACAGAGGCTGGTGCCGAGAATTTCTGCACTTTACGAACGGTCATTGAAACGGCGCGAAAACAAGGTTGGGACATCCTGAAAACCTTGAAAACCGCGCCTGATCAGCTCATCCTCAACCTCAGACCCGTCTGATGGGCCGTCTATAAAAGCATCAGGTTGGGGTAGCTGGGTAGTTACAAAAAGTCAAAAAATATTCATATTCTCGATTGATATATGGTTGACGAGTATATACTTGATCACCATATGGATCCGACGCGCTCATTTTTACCCGTTCGAGCCAGCAGACAAACGAGACAGAAATGAATGTAAGAACTCTTTGCCTGGCGATTCTGGGCTGTGGTGACAGCACCGGCTACGAAATACGCAAGCTCGTTACAGATGGACATTTCAGCCATTTTGTTGATGCAAGTTTCGGCTCAATCTATCCTGCGCTAACGCGTATGGAGAGCGAAGAACTGGTTGTCAGCCGCGAGGAACAGCAGGATGGCAAGCCCAATCGCAAGGTCTATTCGGTGACAGATGCTGGCCGCGAAGAATTTCTCGCGGCTCTCTCCAAGCCCGCTCAAAAAGACATTTTTAAGAGCGAATTTCTGCTGCTGGCCATGTGTGCAGAACTGATGCGGCCTGAAGACGTGCGGTCGGCAATCGATCTGCAAATCGAATATCTTAATTCTGAACTGGAAATCATTGAAACCGCCATGCGCAGTGTCGACCTTAAGGGCAGAGACTGGGTCGGCGATTATGGGCGTACCTGCCTGACCACAAGTTTAAATTACATCTTGGAAAACAGGACAGAACTGGAGGCGATTGCCGGAACCAGCCTGCGTCCTGAATCTCCCCTAATGGCCGCGGAATAGGAGCCGCATTGACATGAAATTACGTGGATCCCACCTCGTATCGCTGGCTATCCTTGCCGGAATTGGCGGATGGATGTTTACCGGCGACCTGATCGAAGGCGGTCAGGCCGACCCGAATGCTGAAACAATTGCGCAGCGTGAAGCCAAGCTCACCAAAACTGCATTTCGGGTACGAATTGCCGAATTGCAGCCCAGCCAGCGGACAAAGACGTTGACCATTCGGGGGCGTACCCAAGCTGAATCGATTGTCAGTGTGCGTGCTGAAACCGGCGGCACGGTAGAGTCTCGCCCAGTCAACAAAGGCCAGATGGTCAAACCCGGCGATTTGCTGTGTGTCATCGACAAGGGTGTGCGTTCCACTCAACTGGATCGGGCAAAGGCAATACTGACACAGGCTGAACAGGACTATGAGGCCAATCAACAACTTGTTGAGCGGGGATTTGCCACCAACACCAAATTGCGCGGCCTGAAGGCCCTGCTCGACACGGCAAAGGCAACTCTTGCGACCGCTGAACAGGATTTGAAGCGCACAGAAATTCGCGCCACCGTCGCAGGTCAGGTCCAACCTCCCTATGCAGAAGTGGGCGATAATCTGGCCACCGGCAATGTCTGCGTCACATTGATGGAAACCGATCCAATCCTGTTTTCCGGTCAGGTTCCTGAGCGAGAAGTCAGCTCTGTAACAACTGGAATGGAAGCATCGATCGGCCTGGTATCCGGTGATGCGGTAAAGGGGAAAATTCGCTATATTTCCCCTGTTGCCGACCCCAATACCCGCACCTTCAACATCGAAATTGAAATTCCCAATCCAGACCGCAGCCTGCGCGACGGCATGACCGCCACAGCATCCATCGATCTGGCCCCGGTCAATGCCTATCAGATCAATCCAAGCTGGATGACGCTGGCAGATGACGGGCGCATTGGTGTGCGTTCTGTATCAGTCGACAACAAAGTGGTCTTCAATCCGGTGACAATCATCGCCATGGACGAAAAACAGGCCTGGGTGAATGGTCTCAAGCCGGGATTGAAAGTGATCACATTAGGCCAAAACTTTGTCGCTGCGGGCGAGTTGGTAGAACCGTTGACAGCCGACCAATTGAAAGCCCTTGAGCGTGCCGCGGCGAGCGGTCAGGTGGAGACCAAATCATGACCAGTGCCCTTGCGGTAATACTCAGTCGGCCCAAAACCGTTCTGACGATGATGCTGGTGATGATCATCGCCGGCGTGCTGACATATATAAATATCCCCAAAGAGGCCAATCCCGACATCGACGTACCGGTTTACTTTGTCTCGGTGAGCCAACAGGGAATTTCTCCCAATGATGCTGAGCGTCTGCTCGTTCGACCGATGGAAACCAAATTGCGCGGTCTTGATGGTCTGAAGGAAATCACCACGATCTCCTCCCAAAGCAATGCTGTGGCGGTTTTGGAATTCAACATCGACACCGACAAAGACAAGGTGCTGGCCGATATTCGTGACAAGGTCGATCAGGCCAAGGCAGAGATGCCGGATGATGCAGACGAACCGGTCATCAGTGAAACAAATTTCACCCTGCAACCCACTATTATCATTACCCTTTCGGGCAAAGTTCTCGAACGGACCCTGTTCCGGTTTGCACGCCGGTTGAAGGATGAAATTGAAGCCGTCAGTTCGGTGCGCGAAGCAAACCTCTCTGGCAACCGCGAAGAAATGTTGGAAGTCGTTCTCGATCTGGCGCGGCTTGAATCCTACAATATTACCCAGACCGACCTGCTCAGCGCATTGAGCCAGAACAACCAGCTGGTTGCCGCCGGACACATGGATAACGGCACGGGCCGATTTAACCTGAAGGTTCCTGGCCTGGTTGAAACTGCAGCCGACGTCTACTCAATACCAATCAAACAAAACGGCGAAGCCGTCGTCACTCTGGGCGACGTCACCGAAATTCGCCGCACCTTCAAAGACGCATCGGGTTTTACCAGGGTAAACGGGGAACCGGCAATTGCCCTGCAAGTAGTCAAACGTATCGGCACCAACATCATCAAAAACAACGAAGCCGTGCGCAAAGTTGTAAAAGAGTTTTCCAAGGACTGGCCCGAAATCATCAAGATCAACTACCTGCTCGATCAATCGAGCTTTATTGGTGAGGTTCAGGGCAGCCTGCAGGCGTCCATTATGACTGCCATCGCACTGGTGCTGATTGTTGTCGTGTCCTCGCTTGGCCTGCGTTCCGGTCTGCTAGTGGGCATATCGGTTCCCGTTTCCTTCGCTGTCGGGTTTATGATCCTTGGCCTGGCCGGGATGACCGTCAACATGATGGTTCTGTTCGGCATGGTGCTCACCGTGGGCATGCTGGTCGACGGCGCCATTGTGGTGACCGAATACGCGGATCGAAAGCTCGCGGAGGGCATGCCGGCCACTCAGGCCTATACAAGGGCTGCCCAATTGATGTTCTGGCCGGTGGTTTCCTCGACCGCCACAACATTAGCGGCGTTCCTGCCATTGCTGCTCTGGCCCGGCGTTCCCGGCGAATTCATGTCCTATCTGCCAATCATGGTGATCATCGTCTTGACCGCCTCGCTGATGACCGCGCTGATTTTTCTGCCAACTGCGGGCGCCGCAACTGGCTGGCTGGCGGCCAAAATCGGCCGCCGTGGAGGTCTCATTCTGACCGCCCTGACAACGTCCAGTATTCTTGCTTTTGCGGCATTCGCCCTGGCTGAAACCGGGATTACGTTTGGGCTCGACGCCGTTGTTGGTGCAACAAAAGATTCAGTCGGTGCAGCAGTCGATGGTGGTGTCAACGTTGTCGCGTTGATCGTCGCGGCGACCGTTGGCATTATCGCGTTTCCGGTAATGTTTGGCTTTTTGACATGGCGCAGTCGTGCTGAAGCAAACGAGGATCCAGTCACCTTGATGTTCACCAGCCAAAAGGCTCTCGACATCAAAAAGGTGCCCGGTGCCTTGGGTGGTTATCTGAGTGTTTTGAAACTGCTATCGGGAAATATATTTGGCAACCTGCTGGTCATCGCCGCCATTCTCAGTGTTGCGTTCATCGTCATGTTCAAGCTGTTTCCGGCCAACAACTCGGGCGTTGAGTTCTTTGTTGATGAGGAACCGGATCAAGCCATTGTTCTGGTGTCTGCTCGCGGCAACCTTTCAGCGGTACAGGTTCGGGATCTTGTTGGGGAAGTTGAAAAGATAGTCCTGACCATACCCGGCATCAAAAATTCAGTCATGATTGCAACTGCCCCAGGTGGTAGCAGCGGGTCCAGCAGTCCGATCGGCGGGGTCCAGGACAAGCCAGCCGATGTTGTGGGTGAGCTTCAAATTGAAATGGCCGACTTTTGCTGCCGCCGTTTGGCCGTTGAGATCTTTAAGGAGATTCGCACCAAAACCGCCAATATTCCCGGCATTAAAGTTGAAGTGCGGAAAATCGAGGGGGGCCCGCCAACCGGCAAGGATATCCGCCTTCAAGTGAAATCAACCGATTATGACGATATGGTTGCAACTGTCGCGCGAGCTCGTGATTACGTGAACACAATCGCCGGATTACAGGATCTGGAGGACGGTCGTCCCCTGCCCGGCATCGAGTGGGAACTGAAGGTCAACCGCGAGGAAGCTGGCCGCTATAATGCCGGTATCGTGTCTATTGGTGCGATGGTCCAACTGGTAACCACAGGTGTACAGATCGGCAAGTACCGGCCTGACGATTCCGAAGATGAACTGGATATCCGGGTCAGATTGCCCAAGGATGAGCGCAGCTTTGATTCTCTGGACAAGCTGAAATTGCCAACGTTGCAGGGTCAGGTGCCCATTGCCAATTTTGTCGAACGGTCTGCTAAACCAAAGGTCAGTTCCATCACCCGCAAGGACGGGCTTTATTCGATGGAAGTCAAGGCTAACCTGATCCCGGGCTTTGAAGAAAATGGCAAAGCCATCACACCAGATAACAAGGTCGCTGAAATTCAGGATTGGTTGGATAGTCAGGATTTTCCAACAACAATTCAATTCAAATTCCGCGGCGGCGATGAAGAACAAAAAGAGTCCGGCGAATTTCTGGCTCGGGCTGCCGGTATCGCCTTGTTCCTGATGTTCATCATTCTGGTGACGCAGTTCAATTCCTTCTACCAGACCATCCTGACACTCTCGACGGTTGTCCTGGCCATCATTGGCGTATTGATTGGACTGATGGTCACAGGTCAGAAGTTCTCAATCATCATGACAGGTACGGGGGTCGTGGCGCTTGCCGGTATTGTGGTGAACAACGCCATTGTCTTGATCGACACATTTAACCGGCTTCGCGAAGAAGGCGTTGAAACCCGTGAGGCTGTCCTGAAAACCTCAGCCCAGCGACTTCGTCCGATCATGCTGACGACCATCACCACTATTCTGGGCCTGGTGCCAATGGCGTTGCAACTCAACATGAACTTCTTCGACCGGACCATTTCTTATGGTGGCATTACTTCCGTTTGGTGGGTGCAATTGTCTACCGCCATCATCTCCGGTCTGGCGTTCTCAACCGTGCTCACTTTGATCATGATCCCAAGCATGCTGGCAATGCCTGCTAACATTGCCGCGCCGTTCAAATGGGTATCGAAGAAAATTCGCCGCCCGGAGCCGAGTGCTGTCGCAGCCGCTCAAGAAGTGCCGCTTGCTGACCTCAACGACATGATGCGTTCGGCCAAGGTAGCCAAACCGAAGAAGAAAGCGATCAAGAAAAAGACGGTTCGTCACGCTGAAGATAGCAGCGTGGTGGAATTGCCAAAATCGGTCAAAAAGAAAAAAGACGACGACCAACTGCCCGCCGCAGCTGAATAGCCTGCGGCGGCGTTTAGAGCCGTTTAATCTTGTTGCGCGCTCGCCGCGCTCGCCGCGTTTGCTTCGTCCGCTGCTTCGCGGCGCGACCAATCCCGATAGCTGAGCGGAATGGTGATGAGATAAAGGATTGCGAATGATGTCAGCACCATAAATGGATAGCTGAACAGGATTACGATCACCAGCATCAAGCCCAGCATAACCGGCAAAACCATGCCTCGAGACACCCGACCGCCAACCCGCTTAAAAGACCAGGTTGGAAGGCTGGACTCCATCAGGAAGCCAGCAAACAACATATAGCAGGCCGAGAACACAGTTACTGTCAGACTGCGCTCCAGCCCCAGCTGGCCCATATAGACTGGCAGCAACACCAGTAATGCGCCCGCCGGTGCCGGCACACCGGTGAAGAAATCCACCTGCCATCCCGGCCTGTCCGGGTCATCCAACGTGACGTTGAACCGCGCCAGCCTTAAGCAGCCGCAGATGGCAAAGATCAGCGCAACGACCCAACCCAGACTGCGCATTTCATTGAGTGTCCATAGATAGAGCACCAGTGCGGGCGCAACTCCAAAATTCACAAAGTCCGCCAACGAATCGAGTTGTTCACCAAACGAACTAGAGGATTTCAGGAAACGCGCAACGCGTCCGTCCAGCGCATCCAGAATGGCAGCAAATACGATGGCCACAATCGCCAGTTCATAGCGATCTTCCCAAGCCAGACGTATGCTGGTCAGCCCGGAACAAATCGCCCCAAGCGTGATCATGTTGGGCACCAGCATTCTGAATGGCACATCCCTTAACCGGGAAATTTGCGCGACCTCGTCACTGTCACCCTCGCCGCCACCGCCGCCGTCGCCGTCGTCGAACAGATTTGGCGGTTCCACAGCATCCGCATTGGGAATGGGTTTAGGATCTTCGCGCTTGGGGTCGTATTCGGGAGATGGCGGTTTCATTGGGGTGCCGCCTAAATTCTGGTAGGTGTCATGCTGGAGGGGGCAATGTCGTCTTGCGCTGCGATCACGGTTTCACCGGCAATCATCGTCTGACCAAGCGCCACTCTTGGGGTTGCACCTTCCGGCAGGAATACATCAACTCTGGAGCCAAATCGGATCAGCCCAAAACGCTCGCCCTGCCTCAACGCCTGCCCTTCTTCGCTCCAACACAGAATTCTACGGGCCACAAGACCAGCAATCTGGACAGTTCCTACCGGCCCATTGGGGCCGTCAATAACGATGCTGTGCCTCTCGTTTTCTTCCGAGGCCTTGTCCAGATCAGCGGAGAGAAATTTGCCCGCCTTGTGTTGCGACACCAGCAGATTGCCCCGCACCGGAGCCCGATTAACGTGACAGTTAAAGACATTCATGAACACGGTTATGCGCATGCGTGGTTCGCTGCCCAATTGCAATTCAGCCGGGGGCGCAAAATGACCGATACTCGACACAACACCATCTGCCGGGCTGACGATCAGATCATCGCTCACCGGGACAATCCGTTCTGGATCACGAAAAAACAACGCACACCAGATGGTTAGGATCAACCCAATCCAGAACAAGGGTTGCCAGACAAAGCCCAGCGCCACTGTCACAGCGGCAAATACCGCAATAAATCGGTAGCCTTCCTTATGGATCGGCACCATGGCATCGCGTATTGAATTGCTGACGGACATAAATCACTTTCGTAGATTAAGTTGCATATTGATATACCCAATGCGGCTTAATGCGCAAAGCGAATTGGCTCACAGATTCCCTGCAAACAGTGGACAAGATATTTCCCGATAAAGTTTTTCACGCATTGAAACTGCAAATGTCTTGAAGCTTTCAGCGTTTAGCAGGAATGCCCCTGGTCCACCTATTACCCGGTCCCTGTAGTGGGTACGCAGTTCAAACCTTGCTAGATCACCAAGATCATACTCGATGGAATGAATCACCAGACCGTTGATCGTGATCCCCTTTGAAATTGCCCGGTCACGGGCAAGCGCCGGGTCGTTATTATGGCTTGTACCATCGCCCGACACATCAATCGCCAAGCGGCGTCCCTTGAAGCCATTTCTTTCGATTTCCGCCACGGAATAGGTGATGGCGCCGGCAATATCGGTAAACCCACTCAACAGACGTGGCATGGCGTCAATTCGATCTGCCAAGGCAAATGAGGTCTGGCGACTATTCACCTGCGCCCAGCTCACAGCAACAAGCTGTTTGCCCGCTCCCGCCCATTGAACCACGCTGATGGCCAGACCTTCTTCGCCGAGACCGTCAATTGCGCCCAAAATCTTTGGGTGTCGAAATGCCTCTGCTATTCCGCTGCGTTGCAGGTGATATTCGTCGCTATCGACGCTGGTGGACGCATCAACGGCCAAAACCAGTTCAAGTTCGACGATTGTGTGGTCAACGTCCTGCGCATTCACGAGCTGTGCAAACAGGAGTGATATTGCGGCAACAATCAGCGCCAGTTTCCAGCTCCGCATCAGGCTGTCGGTTCAGCTGGGGCCCGCTTAATCACCACCCCAAGATCATCGTTTTCATGAGCTTCGCGCAGGCGCTTCTCGGCTTCGGATGCCTCAAGCTGACGGTTCCACATGGAGGCATAAAGTCCATCTTTCTTGAGCAGCTTAGCGTGGGTACCCCGTTCGGCAATTTCACCGGCCTCTAGTACGATAATCTCGTCTGCATCAATGATGGTCGACAACCGATGCGCAATGACGACTGTGGTGCGATTGGCAGAGACAATATCCAACGCTGCCTTGATCTCCTGCTCAGTTTGCGTGTCGAGCGCCGATGTTGCCTCGTCCAGCACCAGAATTGGTGGTGCTTTGAGTAAGGTGCGGGCGATCGCCACCCGCTGTTTTTCGCCACCGGACAATTTCAATCCCCGCTCACCAACCTGAGTATCAAAACCTTCCGGCAATCGCGCGATGAAATCCTGAATTTGCGCACGTTCGGCAGCCTGCACCACTTCTTCATCGGTCGCATCCACCCGCCCGTAGCGAATGTTGTAAGCAATCGTGTCGTTAAACAGCACAGTGTCTTGTGGCACCATACCAATCGCCCCACGCAGGCTTTCCTGTTCGATACTGCGCAAGTCTTGCCCATCTATGGTGATCGATCCGGACTGAATGTCATAGAAGCGGAAAAGCAGTCTTGAAATGGTCGATTTACCGGCCCCAGAAGGCCCAACGATGGCCACGGTTTTTCCTGCCGGGACGTCGAAGGACACTCCGTTCAAAATCGGCCGGTCCGGATCGTAACGAAAATCTACATTGTCGAATCGAATGGCCCCATCGACGATGTTCAACGGCGGTGCATCTGCGACATCTTCGATTTCCGGATCCACTTCCAACAGATCAAACATCGCCTCGATGTCGGTCAGACCCTGGCGGATCTCACGATAGACAAAGCCAATGAAATTCAGCGGGATCGACAATTGCATCAAAAACATGTTGATCAGCACAAAATCACCGATGGTCTGTTCGCCGCGCTGCACCGCAAGAGCCGACATGATCATGCAAATCAACATGCCAACCGAAAATATTGCCGTTTGGCCGAAATTGAGCCACCCGATCGATGTCCAGGTACGAGTTGCGGCACGCTCGTATTTCGCCATGGAGACATCGAACCGACTTGCCTCCATGCCTTCATTGCCGAAATATTTGACGGTTTCGTAGTTCAGCAATGAGTCAATTGCCTTTGAACTCGCCTCGGTATCGGAATTGTTCATGTCCCTGCGAATCTGAATGCGCCAGTTACTCACCTTGATGGTAAAATAGCTGTAAGCCCAGACGGTCACAGCGATGACAACGACATATGACCAGCCGAAATTATAGGCGAAAATACCCGCATAAAGGGCAAACTCAAGAATAGTTGGGAAGGTGTTGAGGATCGTAAATCGAACAATGACTTCAATACCTTTGGTTCCGCGTTCGATAATTCGTGACAATCCGCCGGTGCGCCGCGCCAGATGAAAGCGCAACGACAATTTGTGCATATGGACAAAAGTTCGATAGGCCAGTTGTCGAACAGCGTGCTGGCCAACACGGGCAAACAATGCGTCACGTAATTGATTGAGTCCTGTCATGACCAACCGAGCAACAATGAACCCAATCACCAGCATAATCGGCGTGGTCAGCGCGACGGGCAGCCAGGCAATGTCCTGATCCAGCCCGTCCAGCGCATCGGTAGCAAATTTGAAGAAAAACGGTACAATTGCGGTAACCAGCTTGGCAGCGACCAGAAATACCGCAGCCCAAAGAACCCTGATCTTCAGGTCAGGCCGGTCTGAAGGCCACATATAGGGCCACAGGTTTTTGATGGTTGCCAGAGATGACTTGTCAGCGACCTGTTGAGCCGCCTGCCCCCCCGCCTGAGCAGAATTATCGGTCAAACCAAACCTTCAAGGATTATTTGTGTTTCGGTCACTAGCAGCATTTTCCCTCGCAACACGAATCCAGAAATGAACTCGTGGTCAACGCCATGGCCTTCAGCAAATCATCATTGACCTGATAGCTGGAACGCGGCGGGATCGTTTCAACGGTTACAATCCCCGCCTCAATAAGAACTTTTAAATGTTGAGATACGGTCGACTGTGCCAGCGGCAAAACCTGAGTAATATCTTTGCATCCGCAATGACGGTGCAGGGCTATGTGGCGCAAAATATCAATGCGCGCAGGATTCGAAAGCGCTGAAAACACTGCCGCCATTTCGGCAGAATTCTTTATCTCGAGCTTTTGCTTCTCAGCGGATTCTTCACAGCACGCCATGCCCTGCCCTTTCATCGTATTATTACGATAAAGTAGGAGTTCACATATGCGTGTTCAAGGGTAAGTTAGCCTTCCTGCTCGGGTTTTTTCGGTATCTTGAAAATCTGCCCGATGAAAATCCGGTGTGGATCGGAAATCTGATTGCGATTGGCATTGTAGATTGTTGTGTAGCGAATGCCTCGACCATAGGTTTTGCGCGAAATTCGCCACAGATTGTCTCCACGCTTGATGATCACGGCACGTCCGGTCTTCAACACTTTTGGCATACGCGGCGTCGGCGTCGGCGGCGGTGTCGCTGCCGCAACTTCAACAACGGGATCTGCATTCACCACTTCAACTGTTTCGACCTTGGGTTCGGCAGTTTTGGCGACCGGTTTGGCCGGTTGCTCAACGGGCTTGGGTGTGACCACGGGAGAGGCCGGCGTTTTTGCTGTGGTTTCAGGCTTTGTCACGGCAGGCTTTGGTGTTTCCAACGCCGCCACTTCAACGGGTTTTTCAACTTTAACAGCGGCCGCTTTGGGAGTGGCCACAGGTGTTGGTTCCTCAGCCTCGGCAACCACGGTCGCTTCTGGTGTTTCAGGTTCCAACTCCTGCGGAATTTCATGAATGAGTGGCACGATAGCTCGGGCCAGTACCGATCCATTCGTCGTATCTATCACATCGGCACGCACCGTGTGCTCACCTTCTTCCAATTCAAATGGTTTGGAGACCAGAAAACGATTGTCAGAAGTCCCGCGCGCCAATCCGATAAATTTATTGTCGACATAGATGCGAACCGGAACTCCACTGGGTATGGCTCCCGCAATGAATATCTGCCCGCCTTCGACTTCAACTGCCTCTACGACCACCTGGGGGGCGGCTGGAATTGATTGAAATTTTGGCTGCTCGACTACTTCTGCAGGCTGAACCATTACTTTTGCTGGTTGTTCAGGTTCCGGCTCGACGGCAGCCACCTGTACCACTGGTTCGTTTTCTACACTGTCCGCCTTCTCAGGCTGGGCTTCAATCTTTTCTGGTTTTGATTCAACAACTTCAGGTTCAGCTTCGATCTTTACGGGTTGAGGTTCAACCTTGGCAACTTCGACCGGTTTGAGCTCTGTAGTGGCAACACTTTCAGTTTCCGGGGCGACCTGCTGGGCAGGCTCTGCTGGTGCGACAACAACCTTTTTGACAGGTGCTTCTTCCACAACAGGCGCAGCAGCCACTTCCACAACCGGTTCGGCTGGCTTGACTGGCTCCACCGGTTGTTTTGCCTCAAGAACTTCCGGTTTGGATATTATGCGGCTCGGTTGGCCTTCCTCACTAATCATGGCCAGCAATTCGCCACCAGACTCAGGCACGGTAACCAGACTGGTTTGCGAAGACAGAACTGGATCGCCATCACCCTGAACGGCTCGAAGCGACAAGACATAGTCGCCAGGAGCAAGAGGACCGTCGGGCAAGGCCACAAAATCTCCAGCCGGTCCCGCAATTGTTGTCACAATGACGGTACCATCAGCCCTGATGACGTCGACCTTTGCGTTTGGAGCCGCATTGCCGGCGATCAGCATTGAGCCGTCTTTTTCGACCCTTAAAATGTCGAATTTCGGTTCAATCGCGACAAGCTCTGCAGCTTTCGGCGCAGGCACCGTCTCGGGTTGTTGTTTTACTTCAGGTTTTTCGGCTTCTTCCGGCTTGACCTTCACCGCAGCCTGCTCATTAACCAGCAGCTGCTGTAGCGACGCTTTATCCGTCTGAAAATAATTCGCAATCTCGTCCTGATATACAACAGCAGCACCCGTGGCCACGGCTGCAACCGAACCTGCAGCCACCACAGATTTCACGCCAAATAGCGCCAATAAATTGGCCATTCTGTCACCCCGAACTGTCGTCGCCCCTGAAACATAGGCAGAATTGGGCGGGTAAGTTAAATTTCTCAGCTTCCTATAACACGGAATTCAGCAATTTGGCCAATGATTGAAACGCTTTGTAGGGTTCGCATGCGACATTTCTTTTATTGTTGACCTACGGCAGTACACAGGCATTCTCGCTGGATGGCCAATGCAGATAATACACCGATTCGTTCCCTGTGCGTTTATTGTGGATCTTCACCAGGAAGTGACCCGGATTTTAGGGCAGCGGCCGTATTACTCGGCAAACATTTGGCCGAAAACCACCTGCGTCTGGTCTATGGAGGCGGCGATAAGGGGCTGATGGGGGCACTTGCTGAAAGCGTGCTGGCCCATGGCGGGAATGTATTGGGCATCATTCCCGAATTTCTGTTGGCATCAGAACAGGGGCAGCAGGCCCGGAACATTGCGGAAGTAAGTATGGTTGTCGTCCCTGACATGCATACTCGAAAACGTCAGATGTTTGAGGAGTCTGATGCATTTTTGGCCATGCCCGGCGGCATTGGTACGCTGGAAGAACTGGTTGAAGTCCTCACCTGGGCGCAACTCCGCCGCCATCAAAAGCCGGTCGGTCTGTTGAATATCAATGAATTCTGGTCACCCTATGTCGAATTGGTCCAGCACATGTCGGATGCGGGATTCCTGCATCATCCGGCTCAAGCCAAGCCCCGCGTGTTCACCACTGCCGATGACGTGGTTGCCGGGCTGTTCTCCTAAGCTCTCAGACCCCGCCTTCCCGAAACATGCTCCATGTATAGAGCACCAAAGCAAACCAGATCATGACGAAAGTGAGTCCCTGCCAGATATCCATTTGCTCGCCAAACACCAGAAACGAAATCAAAAAGATGATCGAGGGTGCGATATATTGCATCAATCCCAATGTCGCCAGCCTCAACAATTTTGCACCGAACGCATAAAGAATAAGCGGTGCGGCAGTCAAAACTCCAGCCAACATCAACAACGGGCCGTCGCTGGAGGTTAGCGTAAAATGGTTTTCGCCGATGGCAATCAGCCAAAGCAAATAGATAAATGCGAGTGGAAAGAGGATGACTACTTCCATCAAAAAGCCCTGCGTCGGGCCAACAGGCACAGTTTTTCGAAGATAGCCGTAAGCAGCAAATGACACGGCCAATGTCAGCGCAATCCAGGGAAACACTCCACCAATCACGGTTCTGATCAAGACTGCCAGACAGGCAATACCCACGGCCACTATCTGCAACCTGGTCAGCCGGTCCCCCTGCAAGGCAAATCCCAGCATCACGGTGATTAGTGGGTTTATGTAATATCCCAGTGCCGCTTCGGAGGTTTTATCGACCCCGATCGCCCACACGTAAATCACCCAATTAACGGTGATCAAAAGCGCGGTAATGAGCATCATCAGAAATATTCTACGGTCGCGGAACAGGCTCAGAAGTTCGCCTAACCGACCCTGAGCGCCAATAACCAAGAGGGCGACAGGGACAGACCAGATTGTCCGATGAACCACCATTTCCATTGCCGGAATGTGCTCCATGGGCTTAAAATACAAGGGCATAAAACCCCACAAACCATAAGCAGCCAGGGCGTAGAAAAACCCTTTTCGAGAATCTGACTTGCTGGCCTGGCTATCGGCCGTCACGCAACCGCCCCGCTTTTGATCAGCTTATAATTCAAACTGTCAATCAGTGCCTGAAACGACGCATCAATGATATTGTCGGAAACACCGACGGTCCACCAGCGTTCACCGGTCTCATCGGTAGATTCTATTAGGACGCGAGTAATGGCCTCGGTACCGCCGTTGAGAATGCGCACCTTATAATCGGCAAGTTCCAGACCTTCGATTTCCGCCTGGTATTTCCCAAGATCCTTACGCAGCGCGTTGTCCAGGGCATTGACCGGCCCCATGCCTTCAGCCACAGACATTTTTGTCTGGCCGTCGATCAACAGTTTGACGACGGCTTCAGAAACCGTCACCACATCGCCAACTGCATTGAACCGGCGCTCGACGCTGGCCCGGTATGAATCAATTTTGAAAAATTCCGGCACCACGCCCAATGTTCGGCGCGCCAGCAACTCAAAACTGGCTTCTGCGGCCTCATAGGCATAGCCTTCAGCCTCTCGTTCTTTGACAATCGCAATCAAAGTGTCGAGCTTTGGATCAGTTTTCGATACTTCAATGCCGCGGCGCGACAACTGGTCGAGAAAATTCGATTTTCCACCCTGATCTGAAACCATCAGATTGCGGGCATTACCGACAGATTCCGGTGTTACATGTTCGTAGGTTGTCGGGTCCTTCATCAAAGCCGATGCGTGAATACCGGCTTTGGTGGCAAATGCTGATGAGCCAACATACGGTGCCTGACTCTCAGGCGCTCGATTTAGCAGTTCATCGAAGGCATGCGAAAGGCGTGAGGTTGATTTCAGCTTGCTCCTATCGATACCAGTTTCAAATCGATCGGCAAAATGCGGCTTCAGAGCAAGTGTCGGGATCACTGAAATCAAATTGGCGTTGCCACAGCGCTCTCCAATGCCATTTATGGTGCCTTGAATCTGACGCGCACCGGCCTCAACGGCGGCCAGCGAATTGGCAACAGCCTGCCCGGTGTCATTGTGGGCATGAATGCCGACATTTTCTCCAGGTATCACTTTGCAAACGGCTTCGACGATTGTTCGGATTTCGCTTGGCTGACAGCCTCCATTAGTGTCACACAGCACAACCCAGCGCGCTCCGGCATCGAAAGCTGTTTTGGCGCATTCCAGCGCATATTGCGGATTGGCCTTGTAGCCATCGAAAAAATGCTCGCAATCCACCAGTGCTTCCTTTTCAGCGCCGATTGCAGCCTTCACAGAGGCCGAAATTCCTTCCAGGTTTTCCTCATTTGTACAGCCCAAGGCAACTTTGACGTGCAGATCCCAGGCCTTTGCGACATAGCATATGGCTGAAGCAGACGAAGCTGTCAGGGCGGCAATTCCCGGGTCGTTGGAGACTGAAACTCCTGCCCGTTTGGTCATGCCAAAAGCAGTAAACTTGGCCTGTTTGGTCCGTTCTTGATCGAAAAAAGTGGTGTCTGTGGGATTGGCCCCCGGATAACCACCTTCGACATAGTCGAGACCAAATTCGTCCAGCAAGGCGCTGATTGCAATCTTGTCCTCAACAGAGAAATCAATGCCCGGAGTCTGGGCCCCATCGCGTAGGGTGGTATCAAAAAGGGTGATACGTTGCTTGGTCATATTGAGCTCTTCATTGAGTTTGGTTGTGGCCATTGATCGGTGTCATGGTCGGGATGCTGATAGGATTGCAGATCAACCATGAAACTGGTTTCTCCGCTTGAATTTTGGCGCACCGGCAATTTGTGCAGTTGATCGACAAAATCCAGCTTGTCAGTGATATTTACCTGGGTGACGGGCGGTGCCTGGGTTGGATCATCAAGCGTGGCGATAGCTATTTCCACCTCGCCCCCCCAGTCATATGTCAAAGGTGTTCCGCAATCGGCGCAAAATCCGCGGGTAACCTTGTCTGAACTTTTGAAATATTTTGGCACGCCACGATTCCATTGCAGATTGTTGGACGTCACCAGAGGGGCATAAAAGCCACCAAACGCTTTTTGACACATGCGACAATGGCAGATCGAGGCCTTGCTGACGCTTTCACAGCGATAGCGAACGGCGCCACACTGGCATCCTCCTGAAATCATGACTTGATCTCCCAACTGGTAACCCGCCCACCGGTTTCGGAATCTTTTGAATCCTTTAGCTGAATTCCTTCAGCCAATAGTTCATCTCTAATCCGATCTGCTGCCGACCAGTCCTTATCTGCAATGCAGGCCAGTCGCCTGGCAATCTGAGCATCGATCGCCGCTGAATCAACATCGGCCGACCCCGACGCCGTATCTATGCCAAGCAGTGCCAATCCGTTCACAAATTGGGTCTGCGCATCAGCGTCTTGCGAACCCGCACCGGCCAATTTCTGCAATTCCTGGATTGCTAACGGTGTGTTCAGATCATCCTGCAATGCCTGATGAAACATGTCGGAGCTCGCGCCGCCTGGCACGACATCCGTGGCCTGACTGGCAGTTCGTGTCAGTTTACGCAAAATATTTTCGGCTTCTTCCAACCGCTTGACCGAGAAGTCGATGGGTTCACGATAGTGAGTCATCAACATGGCCAGACGCACCACGTTACCGGGCCATTTGCGGCCTCCCACCTTGTCGGTCTCCAGCACTTCGTTAACGGTGTGAAAATTGCCAAGGCTTTTGGACATTTTCTGCCCTTCAACCTGCAGGAATCCGTTATGCATCCAGATGTTTGCCATTTTCTCAGTGCCGTGGCAGCAGCGCGATTGGGCAATTTCGTTCTCATGATGCGGGAAAATCAAATCGAGGCCACCGCCGTGAATATCAAATGTTTCGCCAAGATAGGCGAGAGCCATTGCCGAGCATTCAATGTGCCAGCCCGGACGACCGTGAATGGTTTCTCCGTTAAACCCTGCATCCCAGCCTGGCTCTGTTGCGCTGGATTCTTTCCAGAGCACAAAATCGGCCGCATTTTCCTTGTGATCTTCAACTGCAACGCGGGCGCCCGCCTGTTGATCTTCCAGATTGCGGTTTGACAAGGCCCCATAATCGGCCATGGAATTTACCCGAAACAAAACTTCTCTGCCCTGCCCACCCTCAGCGACGTAGGCGTGTTGCTTGTCAATCAGCGTCTGAATCATGGACGCCATATCATCGATAAATTCTGTTGCCCGTGGCTGATGGGAAGGCTCCAGGCACCCAAGTTCGTTCATGTCCGATTGGAACTGGTTTGCAGTTTTCTCCGTTACCCGGCGGATTGCGTCGTTAAGTGGAAGATCCGCAAAATCTCGCGCTGCGCGCGCATTAATCTTGTCGTCCACGTCGGTAATGTTACGGGCATAGATCACTTGAGATTCGCCGAAGACATGGCGCAACAAGCGGAAAAGAACATCAAACACAATCACCGGGCGTGCATTGCCGATATGGGCAAAGTCATAGACCGTCGGACCACAAACATACATGCGCACCTTGTCAGCATCGATGGGCGCGAATGTCTCTTTGATGCGAGACAGGGTATTGTAGAGTTTTATGTCAGTGGTCACTTGCTTCGGTCCATTCAAGTTCACGTTTTTCAATACGCATTGAGCCCTGCCGGCTTGAACGTTCGTAGACTTGAAGGATAAACGAGAACGGCCAGGCCAGCGGGATGCGCTAGCGAATAATAATCCGACATTTGCAAATTGCAGCTATATCAGCAGCAGCAAGTGCGAAGGTTACTATGTTGGCGATCAATTTCATGGGTGCTTTATCACTGCATAAATTCAGTTGGTCAAGTCATTGCGTGTCGGATCACCCAAATAGGCGAAACAACAGTGTGATGGCCAGCGTGGCCATCACCAGGGCGATGAACCCGTCCAGCAACCGCCACGCGGACGGGCGCGCAAATAACGGTGCCAGTACTTTTGCGCCATAGCCGAGTGAAAAAAACCACACAAATGAGGATATGGCGGCACCGAAGGCAAATGCGATCCGCAAAGAACCGGAATATTGGCTCGATACACCGCCCAGCAAGACGATTGTATCAAGATAGACATGCGGGTTGAGAAAGGTGAAACCAACCAGGATTGTCACAGCACGAGTCAAATTCCCGGCACCACTTTCCAATGCCTGCAGGCCGACAGGAAACAATGCCCGACGCGCGGCAATTATGGCGTAAACCGCCAGGAACAACGCGCCTCCCAGCGTTACATAGAACAATAATCCGGGTTTGGACTGAATGAGCGCGCCCATGCCGGCAACACCAAGAACAATCAACAAGGCATCGAAAACGGCGGCCAACAGGCATAAAATGAACACGTGCTGACGTATCAGGCCCTGACGCAAAATGAATGCGTTTTGAGCACCGATGGCAACGATCAACCCGCCACCCAACAGGAATCCCTCTATCGCTGGCAGCAATATCATCCCGGGCTAAAACATCGAGAATTGTTCATTGTCGTCTTGCTTTGATTTCGCAGGTCCGGCGGCTTCTACACGATTTTGGATGTCTCGGCCAGTGTTTGATACTTTATTCACGGCGTTACTTACCGGAATACTTTCAAAGTAATTGTCATTGACGGGTTTCATCAGGTCCAGCACGTCTCGTGGCTCTTGATTTTTGACATCCAACCAGCGTTCAAAATCCTGCGGTTGTATGACAACTGGCATGCGATGATGGATCTCGGAAAAGCTGGTGTTTGATCCGGTGGTGAGCACGCAACCGGTATCTATCTCGCTGCCATTGGGGTCGGACCAGGTTTCCATCAGGCCACCGAATGCGACGATTCCGCCGGAATTTGGGCGCACCCAATAAGCCTGACTGGGCTGCCCCTTGCCGAATCGCTGCCATTCATAAAATCCACTGGCGGGAATCAATACCCGCCGATGGCGCATGGCGTTTCTAAACGACGGTTTTTCGATTGCCGTTTCTGAGCGCGCGTTGACCAGCAATGTAAATTCCTTTGGGTCTTTGACCCAGGCAGGCACCAATCCCCACCGCACCAACCTGCCCTCACGCTGTCCGTCAGCACCAGGACTTATCGTTACAATCGGCTGGCTGGGCGCAATATTATGTCGCGGTGGCATTTCTTCGCCCATCGTTTGTGGACGGATCAGATCGAAGTATTCGAAAAGTTCCTGCCACGGTGCTTCCAGACCAAATCGACCACACATGTTATTGCTTCCTGCTAACAGAGCTTGGAATATTTTCATCAGCACGGTATGCGAAGTGATGTCTTCACGCCACTACCCTTCCGCCCCCTTGCTTGGTGCTTGCACAGCCATCTGGCGAGACGACAAAATTCTGCTGGCGCAGCGCAGCGTGGCCCCCAATAGCGGCACCTGGGCCATGCCCGGCGGTCTGGTAGAAGTCGGGGAGACACTGGAGCAAGCCGCTATTCGCGAAATTCGTGAAGAGACTGCCCTTGAATTGTCGAAAGTGGTTTTCAACCGGTTTCACGAAATTATCCTGCGCGATGATAATCATCGGGTCGAGCGGCATTTTGTACTCGCCATGTTCGTAACGATTTGTGAAACTGGCACCGCCGTTGCCGGTGATGACGCTGCGGCCGTTGACTGGTTTACCCTTGATCAAATGCATAAACTGCCGCTAACCGGGCAAACAGACGCATTTGTTCGCGAAAGTCTGGAGCTGCTACCGTTATTTAACGATCATTTGCACCCCCCTGAGTAACTCCCTGATCACCCGAATTTGTTTTCTCTCTTGAAGGTCCCCGGGTCACACTGGTCGGGACAGGAGAATATCATGCGAATTATCCGTCTTTTGTTTGCCATAATGCTCGTCTGCGTTGCGACCAGTGGATTAGCACAGGAGAGCCGCTGGAAGGCTGAAGGTTGGCGAACTGATTTCACCAAATCATCGGTTGATTTTGCTGAAATACTCAGCGGCGGCCCACCAAAAGACGGCATACCGCCGATCGACAATCCCAAGTTCGAAGCCGTTTCCAAGACGTCAAACCTGATTGATCGCGAACCGGTTATCGGCCTGTCGATCAATGGTGACGCGCGGGCCTATCCTTTGCGGGTCTTGACCTGGCACGAAATTGTCAACGACACGGTGGGCGGGCAACCAGTGGCGGTCACCTACTGCCCTTTGTGCAATGTGGCAATTGTGTTTGATGCACGACTCGATGGCGAGACGTTGAGTTTCGGCACAACCGGCAAACTGCGCCATTCCGATCTGATCATGTACGACCGCAAAACAGAAAGCTGGTGGCAGCAATTTGTTGGCGAATCGATTGTCGGACATCATCTTGGGAAAAAGCTGAAACTGGTTCCCGCGCATTTGGAATCCTGGCTGGACTTCCGCACCCGACACCCTGAAGGCAAGGTTTTGGTCCCGAATAATGCCAATATGCGGCCCTATGGTCGCAATCCTTATGTCAATTACGATATTGCCGCCACGCCTTTCCTGTATCGCGGATCGATGCCTGAGGGCATTTCGCCGATGGCCCGTGTCGTCGTTGTGCGACGTAGCGGCGGCGAAGGCGGCGGCGAGGGCGACGGCGGCGGCGGTGAGGAACCAATAGTTGTTGCGCTCGAATTGCTGCGCAAATCGGCAATCATGAAAGTTGGCTCGGTCCAGCTCAGCTGGAAAACCGGTCAGGCGTCAGCCCTTCATACCAGCGATATTGCCAAAGGCCGGGATGTTGGCACGGTCTCGGTTACCCAAATATCCGATGGCGCCGATTTGGCCTATGACGTGACATTTGCCTTCGTCGCCCATGCCTTTCACCCAAAGGCCGAAATAAGACGTTGAAAATAGTCTTTGTGCACTGGGTCCACCTGCCCTATGTGGACGGTATGAAGTTCATTGCCTGCCTAACAATATTGTTGCTGCTGCCACTCCTCCCCGCTGGCATCGCTCACAGCCAATCTGCAACCCAGCAACCAAATGCTGACGCGACAAACCCCGCCACCAATCCCGGCGCGGTGGGTGAACCCATCGCCCCCTATGATGACAAGTTGCTGAGACTGTCGGAAATATTGGGTGCTGTTCACTATCTGCGGACCCTGTGTGGCGCCAATGAAGGCAACAAATGGCGCGACACGATGAACGCTATTTTGGAAGCTGAGGAACCGGGTCCAAATCGCAAGGCCCGCCTGATCAGCAATTTCAATCGCGGATACCGCACATTTTCCGCTTCCTACAGCGACTGCACCGCGTCAGCAATATTGGCCACCGAACGCTATTTGAAAGAAGGGGCGTCTTTGTCAACACAAATTACCAATCGGTATGGTCGGTGAGTTCGCCACCGCGTTAACCCTTTCGGCACTCTGATCAGGAAAGCTGTTCCAATTATCGGCCCCGACCGCTAAGTTATTAACAAGAGTTAAAGAATGGACCGCTTAGCCGAGCGAGACAAGAATGCTGCATGAGACGCCCGAAAACCTGGATGCCCTGATCCGTGAGGAAAAACAGCGCGTCGCAGTCGAATTTATACAAGAAGCATGGAACAACGCCCTTCGAGAGGGCATCGAGCCATCGATCCTGGCTGAATCAGGGCTGCAGGCCATATTGACGCAATATCATGCCCATGATGGCGAAAAGGCAGTTGTCAAACTGATCAACGGATTGTCAGAAAAACTGCGTTGCGGCCAGTTCGATGCCAATCGAGTGCTCCAGTAGCCTGAATTCTTCGCCGCAGGGCGGTTCAATCACACTTCTTAAATGATCTGGAACGTGCTAATCTGGTCGACAGTCAGCCAAATGCTGGCCAGTTCCGACACCTGACCAGGCGCATCATGGCTTCGACGAAACTCAATCCACTTGCAATCGCGATAATAACGTCACTTCCAATCATTCAATTTTTGTCGATTGACCAATCCAACGCTGCCACAAAAACCCCGACAAAAACCATCATCGTCCCGGTTGAAGAGCCCGAGGAAAAACCAGCGGAAAATCCTGTTCCGACGATTCCCGATGATGCGCTGCCGAACGTCGATACCAATGCAGTTGGAGCTGAAGAAGACACCGTTGATCCAGCAGACGACGAGACTCCTGCCGCACTGCCAACCATATTGCGAGATGTCGAACTCCTGCCGGCAGCGGTTCGGGCTACCCACTCCACGCTGGTTAATGCCGCCAAACAAGGCGAGATGGAAGCGTTGCGCGAACTGATCGGCACCGGTGAAACAGCCACGTCATTGTCAATTGGTGGATTGGAAGGTGATCCTATTGCCTTTTTGAAGGAAACATCCGGCGATGATGATGGCTATGAACTATTGGCAATATTGCAGGAAGTTTTGGAAGCTGGCTTTGTCCATGTTGACGCAGGAACAGAAAACGAAATGTATATCTGGCCCTATTTTTTCACCTGGCCATTTGAAAAACTGACCCCGCCTATGAAGGTTGAACTGTATCGCATTCTCACCGCCGGCGATGTTCAGGATTCTACAGACTTTGGCGGCTATATCTTCTATAGAATTGGCATCCGACCGGATGGCAAATGGGAATTTTTCGTCGCCGGTGATTAACCTCTTACCGACGAACATGAAAACTCCTAAATAAGAATCATGCAAAAAATCGCCCCCCTCACCTCCCGCGCATTGCTTCGTCTGGATGGATCAGATGTCGTTGGATTTCTGCAGAACCTCGTGACATGCGAAGTTGAAGATCTCGACATTGGTGCTGCCAGTTTTGGCGCCTTGCTTACACCACAGGGAAAAATCCTCTTTGACTTTTTGATGTTGCGGGAAGCCGATGGCTTTATCCTTGATGTCGACCGTGAACAGCGAGATGCTTTGTCAAAGCGACTTACATTTTATAAATTGCGTGCCGACGTTCAAATTTCTAACGATCAACGTGCAGTTTTCGCAGGTTGGCCCGTTTCAGAATCCAGACCGGATCGGAGTTTTGTTGATCCACGCCAAGAAAATCTCGGTTGGCGTCTGTATGGCGAAGGCCTGGATACCAATACTGATGAAGCGGATTGGAACGAAAAGCGCATCGCATCGGGCGTTCCCCAATCCGGATCTGATTTTGAATTGGGAAGCCTGTTTCCCCATGATGCCCTGATGGATCAATGGCAGCAGGGTGGGGTCGACTTTTCCAAGGGCTGTTATGTTGGCCAGGAGGTGGTTTCGCGTATGCAGCACAGAGGTGCGGCGCGCAATCGATTTGTCCTTGTCTCATCTGGGAAAGTTTTTCCAGGAAATCTGGTTGGCACTAATCTAACTACCAATGGCAAACGTATTGGCACGATGGGCTCAAGTACCGGATCTTCCGGACTTGCCCTGGTTCGGCTGGACCGGATCGGTTCAGCTTTAGACGCCAACACACCCATAATGATCGGCGAAATTGGCGTAGAACTGTCGCTTCCAGAATTTGCAACATTCGGCTGGCCCCAATGAATAGTGGCAACAGCGGTCCGAATTCCTTGCGCGCCTGGCAGCGTATGCTGTCGGGGCGACGACTTGATCTACTCGATCCGTCTCCTTTGGATGTCGAATTGGAGGACATTGCCCACGGTCTTGCCCGCGTCGCCCGGTGGAATGGCCAGACCCATGGTGATCACGCGTTTTCAGTTGCCCAACATTCTCTGCTGGTTGAACAAATCATGGGCCTTCTCAACCCTGCCATGCCTTCTCCCCATCGTCTTTATGCTCTGCTTCATGACGCACCTGAATACGTTATCGGCGATATGATTTCGCCGTTTAAAGCTGTGGTAGGCGGCGCTTATAAACAAGTCGAAGCCCGCCTTGAAGCGGCCATTCACCGCCGCGCGGGTCTGTCGGCTCACCCTGATCCCAGGCTCAAGAAAGCCATCAAGAAAGCCGATAAGATCGCCGCCTATTTTGAAGCAACTCAACTGGCCGGGTTTGAGGTCGAAGAGGCGGCAAAATTCTTTGGCCAACCCAATGGAGTGTCGATAGACCAGCTTGACCTGTCCCCGCTGCCGACACTGACGGCGCAATCACGGTTCATGGAACGTTTGACGAAGGTTATGGATGAGCTATGAGCCAAATTTGCGTCTGCCCCTTGTCTGAACTAGAATCAACGCTTCATTCCAGCGGAGCGCGCTGGATGGTCAGCCTGATGGGGCCGGGCAAAACCAGTCCCCAACCAAATCAGATTACCGGCGGCTTCCTAAACCTTGAATTCCATGACATCACCGGGCCACGCGAAGGTCTGTCACCACCAAATTCGCAGCACGTTTCTCAACTTTTGGCGTTTTTTGACCGATGGGATCGGTCCCACCCTCTGTTGATTCATTGCTGGATGGGAATCAGCAGGTCAACTGCAGCGGCTGCAATTGCATTGGCTCAACGCAATCCGGATCAGGACATGGCAGCACTCGCTAATAATTTGCGCAGGGCCTCACCGATGGCGACGCCCAATGCGTTGATGATCTCCCTGGCGGATGACCAATTGCGACTGAATGGGCAATTGATACAGGCAATCACCGCCATTGGCCGTGGGGCAGATGCGGCACAGGGTGAGCCATTTTCCATGGCTCTGAATTCATGAGTGCGGCGCTTGAAATCGGCCTTCATGCGGCCGTCATTGCGGTTGAATCCGGTTTACCGCTTTACCTCGCGGTCCCTGGAAAAAACCCTAACGGAGACATATTGGACGGCCTACCCTTTGGCCCCTACCGACCAGACCAACACCGTACTCTCGACACCGGGCTACGCAGTTGGGTTGAAGAACAGACCCGCCTCAGTCTGGGATATGTCGAACAGCTATACACATTTGGGGATATGGGACGTATTCACGGTCAAAATGTTGGTTTGGAGAGTTTCGTATCTGTCGGCTATCTCGCTCTGGTGCGCAAACCGGAAGCGCGGTCAGGCAATCATTCACTGAATTGGGGAGATTGGTATAGCCATTTTCCATGGGAGGACTGGCGCAGCGGACCACCACCACTTTTGACCGAACAATTGATGCCGGCGCTGGCCGCCTGGGTCGCCGGTTCGCCGGGCGAACGTTCCAACGCATCCGGCCTTGACCGCCAAGTTCGATTTCGTCTCGCCTTTGGCTGCGAATTGCCGAAGTCCAACATCCCGAAAATAATTGCCTGGGACGAAGAACGCGTGCTGGAACGATACGAACTGATGTATGAGGCAGGCCTGGTCGATGAAGCAGTGACTGATGGGCAGGCGTCGCAACTTGCCATTACACCCAGCCCGGGGAAACCAATGCTGCATGACCACCGGCGAATTCTGGCCACGGCGATTGCCAGATTAAGGGCGAAACTGAAATACCGGCCAGTCGTGTTTGAGCTGCTACCGGAGAGTTTCACATTGACGGAATTGCAGCAGACAGTGGAAACGCTTTCGGGACAACGACTGCACAAACAGAACTTTCGCCGCATGGTTGAAAAGGCCGAACTGGTCGAACCCACCGGAGCCACCGCGTCACGAACTGGGGGACGGCCTGCAGCCTATTTTAGTTTTAGAAAAGCGGTGTTGCGCGAACGCCCTGCCCCCGGCCTGCGCATCGGTTCGCGCGGCTGAGATTAGTCAATATGTATGTCGAGACCGATATCCAGCGTTGGTGCACTCATCGTAATTTTGCTAGTTGAAATCATATCAACACCACATTCAGCAATGTCCTTGATCGTATCGATATTAACGTTTCCGGAGGCTTCGATGGGAATGAGCCCAGCGACAATTTCAACCCCCTGTTTTAATTCATCGGGCCCCATATTGTCGAGCATCACGACGTCTGGCTCGGCCTTCAGCGCTTCTTTCAACTGTTCCAATGTATCAACTTCAACTTCAATCTTGATCAGATGACCGGCAAAAGCGCGTGCCGATTCAATTGCCTCACGCACACCACCGGCAACTGCGATGTGGTTGTCTTTGATCAATATTGCGTCGTCCAAACCATATCGGTGATTGGATCCACCTCCGCACTTTACGGCGTATTTTTCAAATGCCCGCAACCCCGGAATGGTCTTCCTCGTGCAGCAAACCACCGCCTTTGTATGGGCAATGCGCTGAGCAAATATTGACGTATAGCTGGCGATCCCCGAAAGATGGCAAAGATAGTTGAGCGCGACCCTTTCGCCACCCAAAACCGAGCGTGCGCGCCCTTCAATTTTGGCTATCTTTTGACCCGGTTTTACCCGCTCGCCATCTTTGACATAGGACTTGAACTTGGTTTTTCGATCAAACTGAATAAATGCTGATTTGGCCAGTGCCATCCCGGAAATCACGCCATCTTCGCGGCTGTTCATGTGGGCTACAGCTTTCGCCGACGCGGGAATGGTCGCATCGCTGGTAACATCTCCGGCCAGCCCCAAATCCTCCAGCAGCGCAGCTTGAACGGCCTTTTCAATCTGTAATTGCGACAATGCCGGAAGATGCACCTGGTGTTTCTTTGCTGCCATGACCTAGCTCTCCACGACTTCAGATTGGCCACTACTCGCCAGTTCGCCGGCGGCCTTACAGGCGGCTGACCATGTGATGAAGCTACGCTGGGCCAATTCGGCAATCTCATCGGGGAAGTCGGTGCGATAATGGCCACCGCGACTTTCCTTGCGCAAAAGCGCCGATACGGCAATCATCTTGGAGGTAATCAGCGCATTTTCAAACCGCTGCAGCTTGTTCTTTTCTTCCAGTTGCATAATGGTTTTTAGACCGCTGACCATGCCTTGCGGATCACGCGCCACGCCAAATTCAGCACTCATCGTTTCGCGCAGCAAACTCATCATTCTGGTGTCTTCCGGAGATTCCGCATCCTCGTGAGGCAGGCCTTCGTCATCCCAAGGGTTCAATCTCGAAGCCGGCAGCAGGCTTTGAACGTCTTCAGCAATCCGTGCGGCAAATACCACAGCTTCGAGAAGCGAATTTGATGCCAACCGGTTGGCACCATGAGCACCGGTCGATGTGACCTCACCGCAAGCCCACAATCCGTCCAACGTCGAACGCCCATTGGCGTCGGTCAATATTCCACCCATGAAATAATGAGCTGCCGGAACCACAGGAATACGTTCCTTGACCGGGTCAATGCCGGATTCCTGGCAATAGCCATACACGGTCGGGTACTCTTCCGCGAAACTGGCACCGACGGCTTTTGTACAGTCCAGAAAAGCACCGCGACCTGACTTCACCTCAGCAAATATTCCACGTGCCACAATATCTCGCGGCGCCAGTTCGGCATCTTCATGCAAAGGCACCATAAATCGCTCACCGGCTTTGTTGTGCAGCGTTGCCCCATGTCCACGAAGCGCTTCCGTCGCCAATGGTGAGGGGTCCTTGCCGACATCAATTGCAGTCGGGTGAAACTGGACAAATTCCATGTCCGCCAGCACCGCACCTGCCCTCGCCGCCATGCCAATGCCACCGCCGCGGGCTTCTGCAGGGTTGGTGGTCACTGCATAAAGATGACCAATTCCGCCGGCGGCCATCACCACCGCGCGGGCGGAAAGTCTGATTTTGTTCGGACCGGTACCTGCTTCATCACGCGCGACAACTCCCGAAACCTGTTTGCCCTGCGTCAGAATATCCTGAACCACATAGCCTTCGAGCACCCGGATGCTTGGTGTTGAGCGAACGGTTGCCACCAGAGCTTCCATGATGGCTTTGCCGGCCATATCGCCGCGCACACGCACCACACGATTTTGAGAATGGGCAGCTTCGCGGGATACCTGCAGACGTCCTTCAAGATCGCGGTCAAAGGGGACGCCGAATTCAAGCAGGTCAGTAATCCGATCTGCCGCTTCTGACGCCATCAGTCTGGCAATCTTTTCGTCGACGATTCCGGCTCCGGCCAGCAATGTATCGTCGACATGCTGATCGACTGTATCGCCTTCCGATACGGCTGCTGCAATGCCGGCTTGCGCCCAGGCAGACGATGCTCCACGCCCCAGCGAGGCGGCGGTTAGGACCGTGACAGGCCGCGGCGCCAGCTTCAGAGCACAGAACAGACCAGCCAACCCACCACCAACGATGATAACATCGTCGGTGCCGGATGTGCTGACAGGGCGCAGAAAGGAGAGTTGTTCTGACATTCAGATTTCCTAAAACAGTTCTTCGCCGGTCTGGCGTACCGGATCGGGAAAATCGCGGTAGAGTGCAAATTTTACTTCGGCGATTTTCGAATTTACCCCAAAATGCAGCGGTTCGACTTCACCAGCCCGACCTGCCGCCAGATTGAAAGCTTCATCAAGCTGGGCCAGTCCATCAACTTCAATCATCAGATGGAATTCGCCCAATTCTTTCGGCCCGAGTCCGAGCTTGCGACGCATCAACCGCCAGGAAGCAATCTTTTTCCTGGCAACCAAATGCTCCATGAAACGTTGCAAGTCTGCAGCAAATTCAACGTCGCTTGTACCGGCTTTGAGACTAAAAAACCCGTGATAAATGTCCAATTCCAACCCGATCAATTCTTGAGGTTGACCATGCGTTCAACTGCGCGACGGGCCTTTTCTGCCATCAAAGGGTCGACCACGACTTCCTCTTTCATCTCCAGAAGACTGTCGAGAATTTTTGGCAATGTGATGCGTTTCATGTGCGGGCACAGGTTGCATGGCTTGATGAATTCAACACCGGGGGCCTGTTCCTGAATATTTGACGCCATCGAGCATTCGGTCACCAGCAACACTTTGGAACCCGGCTTTTGGCCCAGCGCATAATCAATCATACCCTTTGTGGACCCGGTAAAGTCGGCAACCGCGGTCACTTCGGTGGGGCATTCCGGATGGGCAATGATCTGGATTTCAGGATCAGCATCCCTGTAGGCCAGCAATTCTTCGGCAGTGAAACGCTCATGCACCTCACAGTGGCCTTTCCAGGTCAGGATTTTGACATCTGTCATTTTGGCAACGTTTTGCGCCAGATACTCATCCGGGATCAAAAGTACCTTGTCGACACCGAAGCTTTCGGCCACCTGCACCGCATTGGAAGACGTGCAGCAAATATCGCTTTCGGCTTTGACATCCGCAGACGTGTTTACATAAGTGACGATTGGAACACCGGGATTGGCCTCACGCAACAAACGAACATCTTTGCCGGTTATTGAATCAGCCAGAGAGCATCCAGCCTTCATGTCCGGGATTAGAACGGTTTTTGACGGGTTCAGCAGTTTTGAGGTTTCCGCCATGAAATGCACCCCACACTGAACGATAATGTCGGTTTCAACGCGGGTGGCTTCCATCGCAAGCTGTAGCGAATCACCCGAAATATCGGCAACGCAATGGTAAATTTCCGGAGTCTGATAGTTATGCGCCAGAATGGCTGCATTGCGCTCCTTTTTGAGCTTGTTGATTGCGTAGACATAAGGCGCGTGAATCGGCCATTCGATTTCCGGAATATGGTGTTTGACTTTTTCATATAGCGGTGCCGTTTCGCGGGCCACCTGGTCGGTGTATTCCAGCGATGGACGTTCCAGACGCGGATAGGACTGACCGGAAGACGTGATCACGGAATCGGCGGGACTGTTCAGATCAATGGTTGACATTTCGGCGGACATTTCAATTCTCCTGAGTGGCATCGGTATTTCCGACTTATACTCAATATGAGTATAACGAGGCCGTAAAACAAGTCCGGCATTCACCGGACCGCACTTAATTTATGATAATGGCGCTGAAGACACAAGCGTATCCTCAGGCCAATTTGGTTTTTTTGCCAGTTAGATCAGGTGAACTTGATGCTGACTTCACCAAATTCACTGAATTTGGCGCTGTAGGTGGTGTCACCCTGTGCCGGGATTGGTGTCGTGCAGGTTCCTGTTGATACCCATTCACCAGCTTTCAACTGACGTCCCTGTCGAGCCAGCGTTTCTGCCATCCAGACCACCGAATTAATCGGATTATCCAAGGCAGAGACACCGCTGCCCGTTGCCACAACAGCACCGTCGACGCTGGATTCGACAACGGCATTGCGCAAGTCCTGCTTCTTCCATTCGGGCACTTCGGGGCCGACAACAAATGCGACATTACCACCGAAATCCAGAGCCACTCCCAGACCATTGGCAAAGTCCTTGTGTGGATGGCTCCCTTTTTGCAAGTCCTGTTTTGTGATTGAAGCATTGTCAGAAGCAGTCTTGTGTTCGACCTGTTGACGCGACACACATGGCCGCTGGCCCTGATGGTTTCCACCAACCAAGCCCCATTCCGCATGTCGAACAGCAAGCGTTCAGGACTTAGCACGGGGTGTCTTGGTTTTAGGGCTGACAATTTTCCATCACTTCATTGGTCTTGCAATCTCTTGTTGTTGGCCTCCTTGGTTAGATCGATCTCACTTTGTAGGGTTCATTACGGGTCAGCACAGCCCACATTATTCGGGCTGTTTTATTCGCCATTGCGACTGCAGCCACCCTGCTTGGCTTGCGTTCCAGGATGTCCGCAAACCAAGGATCGAATTTCTCCGGCTCTGTCCTGATCGAACGAATACGGGAGGTCATGCCAAGAACCAGTAACCGGCGAATATATTGATCTCCCATCTTTGAGATATGCCCCAGACGTTCTTTTCCGCCGCTTGACCTGTTAAGTGGGGTCAGTCCTAACCAGGCAGCAAACTCCCGGCCATTGTTGAATTGCTTGCCGCTACCAACCGTTGCAACAATTGCTGAGGCTGTAATCGGCCCAACACCGGGTATTGTGCGAAGCAGTGCAACCCGTTTCTCACACCTTGCGATCTTGTTCATCTGACGCGTACACCGCAATATCTTTGAATGTAAGAACCGCAACTGATCGCAAAGCTCAAAGATTACATCTCCAGCGACTTCGGGCAGGTCAGGTTGTTCCCCGTTCAAACATTGTTTGGCAAACTGAAGCGCATGATAAATCCCCTTTGCCAAAACAATGCCAAACTCTGCCAGCTGCGCCCGCAGCATATTGATCGTCTGTGTGCGTTGGCGAATGATGAGATCACGCGTTCGATGAACCGCTAGTATCGCCTGTTGTTCGGGAGTCTTCACTTCAACAAATCGCATTGTAGGCCGAGTGACCGCCTCACAGATGGCGGCGGCGTCAACCGCATCTGATTTACCCCGTTTGACATAAGGCTTCACATATACTGGCGGGATCAGTTTGACTTTATGCCCTAACTTAGAGATCTCACGAGCCCAATGGTGACTGGTCCCACACGCTTCAATGCCAACCAGGCATGGCTCCAGGCTTTCAAAGAAGGTCAGGACCTGTGCCCGTCTCAAAGCTCGGTTGAAGGCAACTTCACCGTCTTCGCATATACCGTGGATCTGAAAAACGTTCTTGGCCAAATCTAGGCCGATTGTTGTAACGTGCATTTGGGTGGCTCCTCTCAAGCAGTTTGTAACAACTGCAATATGGCGCATTACGACGCCGATGGTGCAGGAGCCATCCACACCATCCGTATTACCGATGGTACGGCCAATTACTTCGATAGCGATATGGACGGTGTCTACGGCATCTGCAGCATTGTCAGCCGTCATTTCCTCACCATTTTCTGGAAAATCCCGCGCCATTTTAAACGCGTATTCCGGTTCACAGGCCATGACGCAGGGCGTTTTCCTCAATTCCGCACCGTCTTCCAGCACGCCTGCCTGGGCCATCGGGCCATAAAATGGTGCATCAAGACCGAACGTGTCCTGCGCGGCCTTATTGGTTGCTCCAACTTTCCAGCCAACGCTTGGCGAGCCGAATTTTTCAAATGCAGCTGTCTGTATCGCCATGGCATCTTCCATGCTCGGTTCCGGGTCGGGCCAGGAAAGCGAATTTTGAACACCCGTTTTGCGCGACGCGACCATCTCTGTCGCCATTTTCTCAATGTCCATCAAAAATCCTTCGTCTAATTCATTCATCACAATTGCTGATGTGTTTAATCAATTATTTTCGCGTGCACATCCTCAAAATTGCAATTAGTTTGTGGTCGAATGAAAGGAAATTCCATGTTCTCAGAATCCTTGGCCGCAGCTCGCCGCTGGAATCCAAGTGTCAGTCTCATTGTTGCGTGCGGCTGTGCGATTGCATTGCTGAGCTTTGGCGTCAGGTCGTCAATGGGTCTTTTCCAGGTCCCCATTCTCAATACCGCCGGATGGAGTTTTACAACATTCGGCCTGGCAATGGCGCTTCAAAATATTTCCTGGGGCATCGGGCAACCCATATTCGGTGCAATTGCAGACCGGTTTGGTGCCTGGAAGACGCTGGCAGTTGGCGGATTATGCTATGCTGCCGGCTTATACATCATGGGGACGGCCACCGCACCCATCTGGCTGCATATTGGCGGCGGAATACTGGTTGGATTGGGAGTTGCCGCCGGATCATTTGGCATCATTATGTCGGTCTTTGCCCGTAATGTTGCACCGGAACAGCGGAGCTTTGTTTTCGGTATCGGTACCGCGGCCGGTTCGGCGGGCATGTTCGTGTTTGCCCCAATATCAAGAGAATTGCTTGAAAACTTTGGCTGGTCCCATTCGCTGATCCTGCTGTCCGTTATCATGTTGCTGGTGCCGATTTTGGCGGCCCCGCTTTACGGCAATGCCAGATCGTCGATGCAATCTGCAGCAGAAATCGAACAGACGCTGAGCGAAGCTTTTCGTGAGGCGCTACATCATCGATCCTATGTGCTTTTGAATGCGGGATTTTTTGTCTGTGGATTCCACGTCGCCTTCATCGCTGCGCATTTTCCCGCCTATATTTCCGATATCGGAGTGGCCGAGATCTACGCTGCCTATGCACTTGCATTAATTGGGTTTTTCAACATTTTCGGCTCACTTGGCGCGGGCTATATCGGGCAAAAATATTCCAAGCCCAAATTTCTGACAATCATCTATATCGCCCGGGCAATTGCCATATTTGGCTTTATGATGCTGCCGCAAAACTCAGTTTCTGTGATCATTTTTGCCATCCTCATGGGCCTGCTGTGGCTCTCGACAGTCCCTCCAACAAATGCACTTGTGGCGGTCATGTTCGGCACGCGTCATCTTGGGTTTTTGGGTGGCCTGGTTTTTTTCTCACACCAGATCGGTTCATTTATCGGAGTTTATCTGGGGGGCTACCTGCGCGATATCTACGGTTCATTTGACGCTGTTTGGTGGGCTGGAATTGTGTTGAGCCTGTTTGCGGCAATTATTCACTGGCCAATCAGCGAAACACCCGTCGACCGATCTGCTCTGAAAGCGGCTTAATCCTATTCCTCAGGCAGTTTGAAGATCGAGCAGGTCTGGCTGCCATGGGCGAAGAGTTTTCCACCCTCATCGACAAGGTGTGCCTCTGACGTGGCCAGTTGACGATCGGGATGGATCACCTTCCCGCGCGCGTATACCCGCCCGGTATTGGCACTGATCGGCCGCACAAAATTAACTTTCAACTCGACAGATTTTGACGCGTAGCCGGCCGGGCACTTTTCTTATCTGAGAAAGCGGCACTGTACCAAAACCTGATGAGATCGGGAATTCGCTCGGTCGCACAATTTTTGATTTCGTCGTCAAGCACTTGTCTCCTTCAAATGTTTTGAAACTGCCTTCAGCAGACTTGCCCGTTCGGGTGGCAGTTCGATGCCACGGGGACCGTGAATATGACGCCAGAAGAAATGATGAGTGAGCAAAAATCCGGCTTCAATATCTTCCAGCGATGCGCTGTCTATTCTTTGAAGATCCCGTTCCAACAAAAATGTTGGCAGCATCAACATGCGATCTGCCCAGGGCCGTCCGGCTTCAGCACCGACCGCCCGCCCGGTTTTTGGTGAAACATAAACAAGGTTTTGCCGTGACCCTGAAGCCGCACAGGCGCTCAGGTCGAGACCAAAGCCCAGTTCGTCCAGCATGGCCAATTCAAAACGAACAACAAGTTCGGCAGCGATATCGGGAGCCTCAAGATTATCCAATACAATTGCAAGCGTTTGATAGAGGGCAGTATGGGCATCTCTTTCAGGCAACAGCCGCAAATGCGAGGCCAGCGTTTGCAATGCGTAAATGGCGTGGGCGTTTTCCATCAAATGTGCGGCGCGCAAATTTTCCGGTTCGACCTTGAACTGGCCAAGATGTTCGTCAAGCCGGGCCCGCCAGGTGGCCCGGACAGAGTTTCCTGGCTGCAGCACCGGACGCATGCGGCGTGAACGCCCCCCCTGCACCAACCCAAGATGGCGCCCGTGCTGGCGGGTCATCAACTCGGCAATGACGGTGGTTTCACCATGTTTTCGGACGCCGAGTACAATCGCCTCATCAGTCCATTCCATACACTTGTCCCCGTTAGAGTCGTTCGAACTCCTGTCGCCTATTTGGGAAACTCGAGCCCCATTTCGCGATAGCGTTCAGGATCGTCCAACCAGTTTTCGCGTACTTTGACAAACAAGAACAGATGCACTTTGCGGTCCAGCATCTGAGAAAGTTCAGCGCGGGCTGCAGATGAAATCGCCTTGATGGTTTCGCCACTCTTGCCGATGACAATCTTCTTATGTGCCGCGCGCTGAATATAAATCACCTGATCGATCTTGACGCTGCCGTCTTTTCGCTCTTCCCAACCCTCCACTTCAACATGGGCTGAATAAGGCAATTCCTGATGCAGACGCAAAAACAGTTTCTCACGGGTCACTTCTGCCGCCAACAATTTGACTGGAAAATCAGACACCTGATCTGGCGGATAAAGAAATGGGCCTTGCGGTAACACGCTCGCAAGATGATTCAGAAAATCTTCGCAACCATTTCCTTTTAAAGCAGAAATCATGAATGTCTGATCGAAGGCGACCTTCTCATTTGCCTGTTTGGTGAGTTCCAACAGAGTTTCCGGTTGAACCCGGTCAATCTTGTTCAGCAGCAGGATTTTCGGCAGCTTCACATTTGCCAGACTTTCCAGAATGCGTTCTGCATCACCTCGAATTCCGCGTTCTGCGTCAATCAACAGACAAATGATATCGGCATCTTTGGCGCCCCCCCAAGCGGCGTCCACCATGGCACGGTCAAGCCGCCGCCGAGGTTGGAATATCCCGGGGGTGTCGGCGAATATGATCTGACTATTGCCACGCATCACAATGCCGCGCACGACGGTTCGTGTGGTCTGAACCTTGTGACTGACAATGGAAACCTTGGTGCCAACCAGGTGATTGATCAAAGTGGACTTGCCGGCATTGGGCGAACCAATCAGAGCGACAAATCCGGCACGCTCTGGCTGCCCGTCAGTTTGGATGTCTTGCTCATTCACTTCGTATTTTCCTTGATTGTACCATCTGCGGTCTGGATCCAGACCGCCTCACGCAGCAACACCGACTGAGCAGCAGCCTGTTCGGCGGCACGCTTAGACTTGCCTCTCCCCAGCGCATTTTTTGCACCTTCCAGTTCCACCTCTACCACAAATGTCGGATCGTGGTCGGGTCCGCTGCGTTTGGTTACTTGGTAAACCGGTGTCACACCTGATTTAATGTGGGCCCATTCCTGCAGTGCAGTTTTACTGTCGCGTATGGCGCCACCCGCTTCGATCAGTCGTTCATCCCAATATCTTTTGACAAACTGCTGTGCCGCATTGATGCCGCCATCAAGATAGATTGCAGCGATCAGCGATTCGGTCACATCAGCGCGCACGCTGCGCATCCGTTTGCTGGTCAGCTGTTTGACATCAGCCCCTGCCTGAATGAAATCATGCAGGCCAATTTCGTCGGCAATTTCGGCGCAAGCCTTGCCGCTGACCAGCGCGTTTAAGCGAACCGAAAGCTCGCCTTCCCTGGCTTCTGGAAATTCAGCAAACAACAATTCCGCCACACAAAGTCCGAGCACCCGGTCGCCAAGAAACTCAAGCCGTTCGTAATGAGATATATCGCCGGAAGCCTTTGCAGCGCTGGCATGGGTGAGTGCCCGTATAAGCCTGGCATGTTCGTTGAACGTATAGCCGATGCACTCCTCAAGCTTGGCGATCTTTTGCGCCGAAACGCGCGCAGCAGCCATATATTATAGCCCGGTGAAAAGGCGGTCCCAGCGCATGCTGGTGGGCCATTTCCAAATCTGCCAAGCTGACGATCCGTCGCGTAGAGACAGGAACATGATCTGCGCTTTGCCAACTAGATTATCGGCCGGCACCATGCCGACATCGAACCGGCTGTCAGCGGAATTGTCGCGATTGTCGCCGAGGAAGAAATAATGCCCTTCGGGCACTTCGAATACGGGTGTATCATCGGCATAATTGTTGGGTTGGATATCTATGGTCTGATAGGAATTGCCGTTGGCCTGGGTTTCGACGAAGATCGGTACGGTAACTCCGGTGCTCTCGTCTGTGAATTCCCCCTGCTGAACTCGCTCAACAGGCTGGCCGTTGATCATCACCACGCTGTTTTGCAATTGTACCTTATCGCCAGGCAAACCGATGATGCGTTTGATGTAGTCCTTGCTCGTGTCATCCGGGTATTTGAAAACCACAACATCGCCGCGTTCCGGATCACTGCCCCAGATGCGGCCCCTGAATATGTCAGGGCTGAATGGCAGCGAATGGCGGCTATAACCATAAGACCATTTCGACACGAATATGTAATCGCCCACCAAAAGTGTCGGCTTCATTGATCCTGACGGTATGTTGAAAGGCTGAAACAGAAAGGTACGTAAAATAAGGGCAAGAATCAGCGCCTGCAGGACAACGGATACTGTCTCCCACACGACACTATCTTGTTTATCTTCGGTCTTGCTGGCCAATGGCTTGCATCCTTCGTTGCTTCTAAAAAAGACAGTTCCGCGCGGTTATGCCGATTGGCACCTTATTGAGCAAGCAAAATTCATCATTGCGACACATCATAACTGCTTAAAGCTGCTTTTGTTGGGCACGTGTTCACTTGTGCTGATCAACCAGATTGCGGGCCGTGCGAAAAACATCATGGAACATTGCTTCCGTTAATCGCCCGGTATTGGTGTTGTATCTTGAGCAATGATAACTCGACAAAACAGCATAGCGATCCATTTCAAATTGCCTGTTGTGCCCGAACGGCACCGAAGCTACCCGAACGCCTAAGGAACGGGCTGTGCTGTCGTGAGAAATTTTACCAAGTGTTATCAATAGCTTGAGATTTTTTAGTCCATGTAGTGAGTTCACCAAAAATGGCCGACAGGCATTTATCTCCTGGCCAATTGGCTTGTTTTGTGGCGGCACACATCTCACTGCGTTGGTGATTGCGCAGTCGCGCAGTTTCAGCGTGTCCTCCGGATCGGCCTGATAACGGCCTTCGGCAAAACCGAATTCACACAGTGTTGAATAGAGCAAATCACCGGCCCAGTCACCGGTAAACGGCCGGCCTGTCCGATTGGCTCCCTTGAGCCCCGGAGCCATGCCGATCACCATCAATTGCACAGAATTTTTGCCGCCAACGTTGGCTTCCGGATACCAGGTTGGAACTGGTGCATTGTGAAAATCCGGATTGAGTTTGCGGTGGGTGTGACGAAATTCCACAAGTCGTTCGCACAAATTGCAATCCCGCTGCGGTTCCGTTGCCTGTGTCACCATCGTTCGCCTTTTAAATCGAGACCTGCTAGCGGTCGGATTGGTCATCATCACTGGAAGCGTCCTCTTCGTCGCTCGCGGCGGCGCGCTCGGGAATGTCCCGCCCAAAGTCGCTTTTCAGGGTTTTCAGATCGAGGAAATTATCAGCCTGGCGACGTAATTCATCGGCGATCATTGGGGGCTGGGAGGAAGTCGTTGAAACTACGGTCACCCGTTTGCCTTTCCGTTGCAATGCTTCAACCAGAACCCTGAAATCACCATTGCCTGAAAACAGGACAAAATGATCGGCCACAGCTGCAAGTTCCATGGCGTCTATCGCCAGGTCCAGATCCATGTTGCCTTTTACTTTGCGCCGACCGGCCGCATCGGTAAATTCCTTAGCGGCCTTTGTCACCACCGTGTAACCATTATAGTCGAGCCAGTCGATCAGCGGTCGGATCGAGGAAAACTCCTGATCCTCAACCAGCGCCGTATAATAATAGGCTCTCAACATGTTTCCACGTTTGCGAAACGATTTCAGCATTTGCTTGTAGTCAATATCAAAGCCAAGCGTTCGGGCTGTGGCGAATAGATTGGCACCGTCAATCAACAGGACTATTTTCTCGCGCTCGTCGAACATAAAAACTCCTTTTGGCTCGCAAGATAAAGCCGAAATAAATTATCAAAATATTGCAATGCCTCACGCATCAAAAAATACGGCGTGGTGGCAGTATCATCGACATTACCAAAACCTGACGATGGCTTTCAAGTCACGATTACAGCGGCAGATGTCTGCGCCCGACCAAATCACGTGCAAGATGACGTCCAACAGCACGCAAAATGACGAATATCCTTGAATTCGCCTCAAAGTTTGAGTAGGGACAGCACAACTCACCCATTCCTCACACTTTGCATCAGGAGCCCAGCATGGCCCGCGTTACTGTGGAAGATTGCATCGATAAGGTGCCAAACCGTTTTGAACTCGTCCTTTTGTCCAGCCATCGGTCTCGCCAGATTTCTTCCGGCTCCCAGATATCGGTCGAACGGGACAATGATAAAAACCCTGTCGTCGCCTTGCGTGAAATCGCGGATGAACAATTGTCTCCCGGCGATCTGAAAGAAGATCTGATCCATTCGCTACAGAAACACGTCGAAGTTGACGAGCCAGAAGATGCAATGGAAGCTCCGGCTGAAGAAGTTGTTGCAACGTCTGAAGATATGGTTGGCGTTCCAGAAACACCGCCCCAGATCACCTTCGACAACCTGTCGGAAGAAGAATTGCTTGCCGGTATTCAGGGCCTTGTCCCGCCGGAAAAAACTGACGATTTCTAAGTCTCACTTCGAGATTTGCACCAATTAACCGGCCCAGCCCTGCTGCGCCGGTTTTTTGTTGCCGATTTTCACATCAATCTTGCCATTTTGCTTGATAGATGGGTCAACCAGCACCATTGTTAAATCAGCAATTGAAATGGGAAAACTTCGCGCATGATGCGCCAAAACGAACTGGTCGAGCGGGTTGCAAGCTATACTCGCGACTACGACGAAGACCTACTCAACCGAGCCTATGTCTATGCGATGCATCAACATCGCCATCAGACACGTGAATCTGGTGCGCCCTATTTCAGTCATCCGCTCGAGGTCGCTGGAATTGTTACTGATCTCAAACTGGATCAGGAAAGCGTTATTGCCGCTCTGCTTCACGATACGATTGAAGATACCGACGCAACCAAGATCGAAATCGAATCCTTGTTCGGCCCAAAGATCGGCCATCTGGTAGATGGCCTTACCAAACTGAAACGTATCGATCTGGTTTCCAAGAAGACGCGTCAGGGCGAAAATCTGCGCCGCCTGTTGCTGGCCATCGCCGATGACGTACGCGTGCTGCTGGTCAAACTGGCCGACCGCCTGCACAATATGCGCACTCTCAATCACGTTCCGCCTGAAAAACGCCAGCGCATTTCCCAGGAGACCATGGATATCTATGCCCCCCTCGCCGGACGCATGGGGATGCAGGGTATGCGCGATGAGTTGGAGGAACTGGCGTTCCAGAACCTCCATCCGGAAGCCTATTCACTTGTCCACTCCAAACTGGATCAGTTGCAAAAGAAGACACGTGCAATCATCAACGAAATTGAAGTCAGTGTGGTCAGCAATCTGGCACAAGCCGATATCACCGCCGTCGTAAAAAGCCGCAACAAGCGGCCCTATTCGGTGTTTCGCAAGATGGAACGCAACAGTGTCAGCTTTGAACAATTGTCCGATGTCATCGGGTTTCGGGTGATCGTTGACCGGGCTGAACATTGCTATCAGGCCCTGGGCGTTGTGCATACGCGGTGGCGGGCGGTTCCGGGCCGTTTCAAAGACTACATATCAACACCCAAGCAGAACGATTACCGTTCCTTGCACACCACGGTTGTCGGCCCGTCTCGTCAAAGAGTTGAATTGCAGATCCGCACCCATGAAATGAACGACATCGCCGAACAGGGCATTGCCGCACATTCGCTCTATAAAGACGGAGTTTATTCAGCGCCGGAAGACGCAACTTTGTTGAAGGGCGATATTGGCGGCGCAGACAGCGCTGCTTCAATGGCCAGCGAAAGCCGGGCCTATCACTGGTTACGTCGAACAGTAGAATCCCTTTCTGACCGCGACCATCCCGACGATGTTCTGGAACAAGCGCGTCTTGAACTGTTTCATGATCAGGTATTTTGTTTCACCCCGAAAGGCCGTCTTATTGCTTTGCCACAAGGTGCGACGGCAATCGATTTCGCCTATGCCGTCCATACCGACATCGGGAATTCCTGCGTAGGCTGCCGAATAAATGGTCGTGCGGCGCCGGTGGTCTCGAAACTTAGAAACGGCGATGAAGTTCAAATCATGCGGGCCGAGGGTCAAACCCCGCCCACTGCGTGGGAAAATGTTGTCACGACCGGTAAGGCTCGGGCCGGAATCCGCCGTGCGACCCGCGAAGCCCGTTCCAAACAATATTCGGGTTTGGGCAATAAAATCCTGACCACTACATTCAAACGGGCGGGTCACAAATTTGAGCGGGACCAGTTGGAAAATGTGTTGGCCAAACTGGCGCACAATACGACCGACGAAGCGATTGCGGCGGTCGGGCGCGGCGAGTTACCGCCGGAAGACGTGCTCAAGGCTGTATTTCCAGACTATCAGAAGGACCGTGGTGCGCGCGGCAAAAGCGCTGCTGGTGAAGGCTGGTTCAACCTGTCGGGTGTCGCCAATATCATGTTCCGCATTCCAGGACGACGACGCGAAAAATATGCCGAAGCGGCCTCCAAACTGGCCGATGCGATTCCGATCCGTGGTGCTGCTGGTGATCTGCCGGTGAAGCTGGACCCGGACGGTGGGGCAGTGCCGGGTGACCGAATTGTTGGCATATTGACGCCCGGCGAAGGGGTTACCGTTTATCCAATTCAGGCTGAAGCCTTGCAACAGTTTGAAGACAGCGCAGATCAATGGCTTGACCTGCGCTGGGATATCGATCCCGATAACCCGGAACGTTTCCCGTCCAAGATTCGCGTTATCGCTGTCAATGCACCAGGCACGCTGGCTGAAATATCCGATGTGATGGCAACCTCTGATGCCAATATTGCAACAATCCTGCTGTCGCAGCCCGACCCCGGATTGGCGCAGATGATATTTGGTGTTGAAGTGTGGGATTTGAACCATCTCAACAGGGTTGTGAGGGAGCTTCGCTCACTTGCCGTGGTCAGCGAAGTTGAGCGGGTCAACTGATTATGCGGTTTGGGTTAACTTGGCCATTTTCTTGTTACAAACCTGGTGTTAAGAGAGTTCGGATAGACTGGCGGCATGTAACTTGGGAATTGGGATTCGATGGCCAAAGATCTGCCATCGCACAAGGGTAATGTGTAGCGTATGTTGTTGAAGAGGCGAAAGCCACCGACATGGACTGAGAGTTTTCGGGTTTGGATTTGGCCCCGTCGCTCCTGGATGCGCTCCGGTCAATATGTGACCAAAAGAATTCTGCGCCTGACTGCGACGCCTCATGCTGTTGCGGCCGGTGTAGCTGCCGGCGCCTTCACGTCGTTTTCACCCTTCATGGGACTGCATTTCCTCATTGCATTCGTTCTGGCATGGATGATCCGCGGGAATTTGCTGGCATCAGCGCTTGGGACATTTGTCGGCAATCCCCTGACATTTCCATTTATCTGGGCCGCCACATACAATACCGGGCAATATCTGTTGCATAACGCTGATGCTTCTTCGGCACCACCGGACATTGTTCTAGCCATGACCAATGTTATGAATGCGGTATTCGAATTTGATGGTCATGGGGCAAGTCAGGCACTCAATCAGATTTGGGAACCTTTGTTGCTGCCGATGCTGGTTGGTGGTGGACTGATCGGGCTGATAGTTACAGTGCCGCTCTATTTTGTCACACGCCGGGCCGCGGCAATGTTTCGCGAAAGCCGCAAAAATAAACTCATCGTCAAGGCAGCTGAGATCAAAGCACGCGCCACCCAAATGCGCAAATCGATCGACTTGGCCGGCGGGGCCAAACAGACATGATAGTCGGTCTCGGCAGCGACCTGATTGACATACGGCGCATTGAAAATTCGCTTCAGCGCTTCGGCGACCGATTCATCAATCGCATTTACACCGACGTGGAAAAGGCCAAATCGGAAAGGCGCAGAGAACGTGCCGCTTCATACGCAAAGAGATTTGCCGCCAAAGAGGCCTGCTCAAAAGCTTTGGGAACAGGACTTTCCAACGGAGTATTTTGGCGCGACATGGGAGTGGTCAACCTGCCCAGTGGCAAACCCACTTTCAAATTGACCAACGGCGCTCTCAAGCGTCTTGAATCGATGATGCCGGAAGGCATGGAACCGGTCATCCATCTGACAATTACAGACGACTTTCCTCTGGCACAGGCATTCGTGATTATCGAAGCGCTGCCGCATGGCACGCGTCAGATCTGATCAGATTTTGGCCCGCATGCGAATGCTGGTTGGGTGTTCATAGCCGGCATGTGATTTTTCACCAACTTTATTGAATCCCAGATTTGCAAAGGATTGGTGGTTCTCCACCAGCTCGATGCGGGATTCCAGTTCCAGCCCATCAAAGCCCTCCTGGCGCGCCATCTCGAAGGCCCGGTCGAACATCTGATGGCCAATCCCCTGCCCCTGGAATTCTTCTTCAACCGCTACCTTGCCAACATAAAGCCATTTGGGCTGGCGGCGACAAAACATGCAACCAACAAGGCGTTGGTCGCGCTTTGCGACAAATAAAACTTCCTGAGCCGACTTTTCCGCAAGATCGGCCGGCGTCAGTGAATGAAGCGAACTGGGCGGGTCAATTCTCGTGTCCATATAGGCATAGGTACGATGCAACAGGCCATGTAGATCGTCCCAGTCAACATTTGCCGGGCTTTTGATGATTTTGATATCAGCCACGATCACGCAACAACCGTGACTTCTCACGGTTCCAATCGCGTTTCTTTTCTGTCTCTCGTTTGTCGTGGACTTTTTTACCCTTGCCCAGACCCAGTTGAAGCTTGGCGCGCCCTCTGTCGTTGAAATAGAGCCGCAGCGGGATCAGTGTCATACCATCTCGGGCAACAGCCTGCGCAAGCCGGTTGATCTCGCGCTTTGACATCAGCAATTTTCGGCGACGCCGCGGCTCGTGGTTAAAGCGGTTGGCTTGCAGATATTCAGGGATGTGACAATTGATCAACCACAATTCACCATCTTCATAACTGGCATAACTTTCGGCAATATTTGCCTTGCCGTTGCGCAGCGACTTTACCTCGGTGCCGTTGAGCACCAGCCCGGCTTCAAACGTGTCTTCAATCGCAAAATTATAGCGTGCCTTACGGTTTTCCGCGATGGCCCGACCACCCGAATCTGGTTTTTTGCGCGGAGCCATTGTGAAGAATCGTTTCTAGTTGATCAGCCCGGCATGAATCATTGCATCCCGCACCAACTGTTCTGTGGAAACTTCAATCGGCACCAGCGGACTGCGCTGAACGTTCCGCATCTTGCCTAACAACTCCAGCGCAAATTTCGCACCGCCAGGATTGGGTTCAGCAAATAGCGCATCGTGCAGAGGCAGCAACCGATCCTGCAATGACAATGCTGTTTCCATATCGCCATCGGCCATGGCCTGTTGGAACTGTGAACAAAGAGCCGGAGCAACATTTGCAGAAACCGAGATGCAGCCAACTCCACCATGGGCATGGAAACCCAGAGCAGATCCGTCTTCTCCGGTCAGTTGAATGAAATCCTGACCACAGGTTTTGCGCTGCCAGCTGCAACGGACAACATCGCCGGTGGCGTCTTTCACACCAACAATGTTCTCATAGGTGTGGGCCAACTCACCCATGGTCTGCGGCGTCATGTCAATGATCGAGCGACCTGGGATGTTGTAAATATAGATCGGCAGTGATGTGGCCTCGGCGATGAACGAATAATGCGTTTTCAGGCCCCGTTGACTGGGCTTGTTATAATAGGGTGTCACAACCAGGATCGCGTCCGCTCCGACTTTTTCGGCGTGCTCGGCAAATTCAATGCTTTCAGCGGTGTTATTGGAACCCGCGCCCGCCATAACCGGCACGCGGCCATCAGCAACTTCGACACAAATTTCCACGACCCGCTTGTGTTCTTCATGAGTCAGCGTTGGCGATTCACCCGTGGTCCCGACCGGCACCAATCCGTGAGTCCCCTGCTCAATTTGCCAATTTACAAAATCGGCAAAGCCCTTTTCGTCGACCGACCCATCTTCGAGCATGGGGGTAACGAGCGCAGTATTGGACCTGCTAAACATGGGGTTGGGCACCGGTATTCTCCTGAAATACTATTTCGGCGACAAGTTGCTCATCGGCTAATTATCGCAAACTACTTTGAACTGGGGCGCAACATAGTGGCGGCCTGCCCATCGAGCAAGCGTGAATGGTACAATTGGTCGAATTCAGGTAACCTCTCGTTAACCTGGCCTAAACCTGTTTGCTAAACAATGAACCGTTCGCGCAGTTCGAACCGATTTCACGATGCCGTTCAGTATCTAGTTAAGAGCCCGTCTGTCCATGATTTATTCAAAAGCCGCCCCTAATCTGGTCAAATCAATTGCCACACTGGGCATATTCGCAACGCTGAATATTGCCGCGATTGCCCAATCGGGCGCTACCAAAGACACGCTGGTCACCGGCACTATTGGCAGCCGTGCACATGCGGCCAGTCTGACCCGAAGTGGTTTGGGAACGTCCAAACTTGATACATCTCCCGCTTCACCGGTTTTAAAAGCCGGCCTGAAGGCGCTTGGCAAAGGCAATATGTCGGCGGCTCTTTCGGCTCGTTTGAAACTCAAAGCAGGCTCGTTGGAGCGCAAGGTTATGGCCTGGGCCATTGCGATGAATGGCCGCAATATCGAACCGCAATTGCTCAACAAGATTTCCCAGGACCTCTCCCACTGGCCCGGCGCCAGAACTATGCGCCAAAACCTCGAACGTCGCATTCTTGCCGAAAGCGATGCCGCGGCCGTGCGCGCTGCCTTCAGCAAAGCAGCACCAGAATCATTTGAAGCCAGTCTTGCGCTGGCTGTCGCCCACAAAAAGGCCGGCAAAAACAAACTGGCCCGAAAAGTCATTTCGCCGATCTGGTCTGGAAGGAAACTGACCAACAGCCAGGAAAAATACATTCTGAAAAACCTTGGCTCGGTCCTGAAGAAATCTGATCACCGGTCGCGCGTTGAATATTTGTTGTCTCACAACCGCTTACGCGGCGCAGAGCGAATTTCCGGATTGGCTGGCGTCAAGCGACTGGTGAAGGCACGCATCGCGGTGGAACGCAAACTGAAGTCCGCGTCCAAAGCGCTTGCCAATGTTCCTGCATCCCAGCGCAGTGATCCAAGTTACCTGTATTCCAAGGCTCGCCATCTGCGTCGCGCCAACAAACTGACGCAGGCCGCCAAGGTGCTGCGCCAGGCCAAGATCAAAAATGTTCACCCCAACGCTGCTGATTCCTTCTGGATTGAGCAGAGGATTTTGGCCGCTGACCTGTTGGAAGCCAGGTCTCCGAAAACCGCATACAAGCTGGCTTCACGCAATGTGGCCCGCTCCCGCACCAAGCAGATTGATGCGGAGTTTTATGCCGGTTGGATCGCCCTGCGCAGACTTAAGGACAGCAAAACTGCTACCCGCCATTTTGAACGCGTGTTGCAACTCTCCAGCACACCGTTGAGCAAATCGCGCGGGCATTACTGGATGGGACGTGCCTTGCGGGATACGGCAAAAGCCAAGGAACATTATCAGGCGGCAGCGGTCCATGACACGACATATTATGGTCAGTTGGCTGCCCGTAAACTGGGTCGCTCGGCTATCAAGGTTTCCCGAGCCCGCCCGACACGCACAGTTCGGGCCCGCTTTCCCAAATATGAACTGGTTCAGGCGATCGCCAAGCTGGAATCTGCCGGACGGTCCTCAAGCGCCCGACTGATCTATCGCCATCTGGCCCGCAATCTGAACAATCCTGGTGAATTGGCCTTGCTTGCAGCCAGAGCAGAGCGGGCTGGCGACCATCAGCTTGCCTTGCAGGTTGGCAAAATTGGTTTTATCCGAGGCATGAACGTGGACACCCTCGCCTGGCCGATTGGCGCAATTCCAAAATCTGCCCGCACATCAGGGGCAGGATTGCCCCTCGCCTATGCCGTCGCGCGCCAGGAAAGCACGTTTCGAGTGGACGCCCGTTCTTCGGCGAATGCCCTTGGTTTGCTGCAACTACTGCCATCAACGGCAAAACGCACCGCGCGGAACATCGGAGTAAAATATTCCCGGCGTAAGTTGGTCACCAGTGCCAGTTACAATGTTCGATTGGGTACCGCCTATCTGGATCAGCAGATGGACCGCTTTGGCGGCTCCTACATTCTCACCTTCGCCGCCTATAATGCAGGTCCCCTGCGTGCTCAGGAGTGGATGGAGCGATTTGGCGACCCCAGAGGGAAATCTCTCGAAGTTGTGATCGACTGGATTGAGCAGATTCCCTACGCCGAAACCCGCAATTACGTTCAACGGGTTATGGAGAATTATCAGGTCTATAAGACCCGGTTGAAAGGGGCCAAATTGTCGACTGACAGAGATCTTCGACGCGGCAAAAACACCTGATCACTTTATCTCAGGCCAATATCTTGTTTATACTGACTAATATGATCTAGTGTTGTAATAATATTTCGGTTTGAAAGTAATAAGTGACTGCTCGCCCCCACGCGCAAACGCACCAAATGGCGCAATTGCCGCAAAACTTTGACATTAATGATGCCATTGTGCAGCGCTCACCGGTTCGCGCCTCCCTGGTCGATGGCGCGATGCTGCGCGGTTATCGGTATCAACAGATAATAGACCCCAAGAGCCGCCGCAAAAACCTGCCCCTCCACACGACGCCCCTACTCTGCCTGGCATCGGAGCTTGGAAACAGCCGCGAACACCACAGATTTGCATTGGCTTTGGCAAGTCAGAGCGCAGCGGTTCAGAAAACCTATACTTTGGACATGCGCGGTCGCGGATATTCCGATGCGAAGGGGCTGGATTTGTCTGATGCAGCAACGGATGCTGACGATCTGATCAGTTTTTGTGACGCACACAATCTGCATCACATCGATCTGGTCGTCACAGGTTTTTCTGTCTTCGTATTTGTTGCTCGCCATCACCAAACGACCAGGTCTGGTTCGAAAGCTTATCCTGAACGACGCTGCTCCTGAATTCGATGCCGTTGGGATTGCCCGTCGCACAGCCCTGATGCAGCGTGCGGCGCAACCAGCGAGTTGGGAAGAAGCCGCAGAGCAGTTGCAATCCCTGAAGGGCGAAGAATTCCCTTATTTTTCGGCAGCGGACTGGCTCGATCTTGCACGTCAAAAATGGCGCGACGAGGCAGGTAAACCCGTGCCAGATACTGCAAAAGGCTTGTTCCGCTGGTCTAATTTGGCCGATTACGACAACCGTCAACCAAGTATGTGGTCAGAATTTGCACTGCTCAAAAATCGAATGGTACTTCTCATTCGAGGTGAGTTTTCCAGTCTGGTCACCTCTGAAATCAGTAAAAAAACCGCTGCTCACCACCCAGGTCTTGAAATAATCCTGGCCAAGGGGCAAGGCCACTTTCCACAGCTTGAAAGAGGTCATCTGACCGATCAAATTCTGGACTTCCTGTTGCGGGAATGATGCCGGGCCCTGATTGATTGCCGAATTTTCGCGAAAATAATGGCCAAGCGATCGAAATTCAGATAGATAGCATGTTATCTATTATTGGCCGGTTTGGGACATTATCCTATGAAACTCGTATCTTATCGCAGTGCATCAGATCATGGCGTCAAAATCGGCGCGATGCTGGACGAAGGTCTGGTTGATCTGAGTGCGGGACTTGGCATTACCTCAATGCGACAGTTGCTGGATGAGGGTAAAGTCAGTGCTGCTGAAGATCTGGCCTATAGCGGCAGCGCCCAAAAGGTAACGGATTATCAGCTCGATCTGCCTGTACCTGATCCGGGACGCATTTTCTGCATCGGTGTCAATTATGGCAATCGCAATGCCGAATATAAGGACGGCAGCGATGCCCCAAAAAATCCTTCAATTTTCATGCGCGGCCCCTTGTCATTTGTGCCCCATGGACGGCCCTTGGTAATCCCACCGGAATCAGAGCAGCTGGATTACGAAGGCGAAATCGTTCTGGTTATCTCCAAACCGGGTCGCCGCATATCGCAAGAAAAAGCCATGGATCATGTGGCAGGCCTGACCATCATGAATGAAGGTACAATTCGTGACTGGGTTCGCCATGCCAAGTTCAATGTCACACAGGGTAAGAATTTCGATCGGACCGGAGGCATTGGCCCGTGGATTGAAACCGACCTTTCCGGCATTGATGTCAACGACATGCAGGTTGAAACCCGGGTCAATGGCGAGGTAAGACAAAGCGATTCCACAGCAACCATGGCCTTTCCATTTGCAAAAATCATTGAATATGTTTCAACCTTCACCACCTTGCAGGCAGGTGATGTGATTGCAACGGGAACGCCGACTGGCGCTGGGGCAAGATTTGACCCCCCAATCTGGCTGCGTGAAGGTGATATTATTGAGGTCACAGTAGAAGGGGTTGGCACGTTGCAAAACGGTGTCATCAAAGAAAGATAAATGAGCCGCAAGCCACCGATCCCCGACGAGGCTGAAACCGGTCAAATGCGAAGGTTTGAAGAAGCCCTTCCCATTGCTTTGCTTCGCACCAGAGAAGTGGTGATGGCGCGATTTCGTCCGCATCTGGCGGAATATGGGATGACCGAGCAGCAATGGCGCCTGATCCGGGTGGTTCAGCAACGGCCTGGTATCGATGCAACTGCCCTGTCGGAAGCCTGTTGCATATTGATGCCCAGCCTGTCGCGAATGCTGAAAAATCTGGAAACGGATGGCCTGCTGACCCGTAAAAAGGTCGAGGGTGATATGCGTCGGCAGGTTATTTCACTGACCAAGCAAGGCAAGGATCTGTTTGCAAAAATGGCGCCGAAAGCTGAAGCAATCTATGCCCAGATGGAAGCCGAATTCGGCAAGTCGGATATGTCGGATCTGATTGGTCAACTCCAGACCCTGCGAAGAAGCCTCAAATAACCCGCTGCGCGGCCAGAAAGCCACCGGACTGTCTCTCCCACAGACGCGCATATTGGCCGTTGCGGCCCAGTAATGTCTGGTGATCACCATCCTCCACAATTCGGCCCTCCTCCATGACAATCAACCGATCCAGATGGGCGATTGTTGATAATCTGTGGGCAATGGCGATGACCGTTTTCCCCTCCATCAGGTCGGCCAGATTTTCCTGAATGGCGGCTTCAACCTCAGAGTCGAGCGCCGACGTGGCTTCGTCGAGCAGCAATATCGGTGCATCCTTGAGAAATACCCGCGCCAGGGCAATTCGCTGCCGCTGCCCGCCCGATAGCTTAACGCCGCGTTCCCCCACATGGGTGTCATACCCGGTGCGCCCCTTGATATCCTCCAGATCGACAATGAATTCATGGGCCTTGGCCCGTTTCGCCGCAGTTTCGATCTCCATCATACTGGCAGCCGGGCGACCATAAGCAATGTTGTCCCGGATGGATCGATGCAGCAGCGACGTATCCTGGGTTACGACCCCCATTTGCAATCGCAAAGAATGCTGGGTGACGCTGGCAATATCAGTGCCATCAAGGGAAATTTCGCCGCCATCAATATCATGGAACCGCAACAACAAGTTCATGAGCGTGGTCTTGCCGACGCCGGACTGACCAACAATACCGACCTTTTGACCAGCAGGAATGGTCAGATTGAGATCGTTGAGCACGATGTTGGAGCCGGTATAGGCAAAATTCACCTTGTCATAGGTCACATTACCTTTCACCGGTCGCATTTGGACGGCGTTTGGCTTGTCGAGCACCTGCGGACTGCGCGAAATCATTTGAGCCGAATTCTGGACGGTTCCGAAATTCCGAAACAGGCCGTTGAGCAGTCCGAGCAACCGTCCTAGCAGCAGGTTTAGACGAAGACACAGCGCCAGAACAGTTGCAACCTCTCCAGCCGTCAGGACTGAGCGTGAAAACAACCACAGAGCCAGCGCGCCGATGATCACCAACATGCAGCTGGAGAAAGTCTGGTTGCTGATCCGCATCCCAGCGATGATGCGGGTGAAGCGACGCAGTCGGGCCAACACATCCTCATAGGCTTCCAGAATAAACTGGTCATGGGCTTCTTCCGCGCCATAGAGTTTGACGGTTCGGATGTTCGAATAGCCATCGACCATGCGCCCGGTCACCACTGTTGCTGACTCCGCCAGCTTACGCCCCTCGTCACGTATGCGGGGAACAAAATACCGTGCAAACAGTCCAACCACCGCCAGCCAGAAAAGAACCGGCAGCAGCATGCGCCAGTCGAGATTGGCAATCACGATCAGCGCCGTCATCGCAAAAATCGCAATAAACCAGATGATCTGGAACAGCGAGACCATGAAGTCGCCGGCCGCCTGACCTGACTGCCAGACTTTGCTTGATACCCTGCCGGCCAGCTGATCATCAAAAAAGGATATGTCCTGCCCGGCGACTGCCTTATGCCCCTGCCATCTGACCAATGTGAAAAATTCCGGCACGATAATCTGCTCTTCAATCACCGCTGTGCCAATGGCGATTGCGGACCTGACAACTCCAACGAGTACTGCAAACAACACCAGAAGCCCGAAATGCTCATTCCAGAAACTTTCCGGTGTCGAAGAATTCATCATATCGACAATGCTGCCCACCAGAATGAACAAAGTGGCTTCAATCAGGGCCGTAGCGCCACCGAAAAACAACATCGCCATAAAGCCACCACGAACCTGTCGGGCGTAATGAGCAATATAAGCAAGCCCGCCCTCGGGCGGTCGTCCGGGGTCGGGCCGATCAAAAGGTTGCGCAAATTTTTCGAAGAATCGAAAGAAACTGTCCATTGCTCCAGACTACTTCTTTGCACCCAACCGAGCCAACACATAGTTGCGGTGTACCAATCGTTTTGCAGAAACGGAATGATTGTGGAAGGGTACGTTCGCACGGCAATGAAACGGACGATTCAATATTTGCATGAGCGGAAAACCCGAGAACCTGCTGATCATCATTTCCGATGAGCACCGCAAGGATGCCATGGGTTGCGCCGGGCATCCAATCGTCAAAACGCCCAATCTCGACGCGCTGGCGGCGCGGGGTACTTTGTATGAAAACGCCTATACCCCCTCCCCCATGTGCGTGCCCACGCGCGCGGCGTTGGCATGTGGTGACCATGTGCATCGCATCGGTCACTGGGACAGCGCTACTCCCTATGATGGGAAGCGACGCAGCTGGATGAAACAGCTGCGCGAGCAAGGTGTTGATGTCACGTCCATCGGAAAACTGCATTTTCGCTCCGATGATGACGATAACGGGTTTACCGAAGAAATCCTGCCAATGCACGTGGTTGGAGGTGTTGGTTGGGCAATCGGCCTGTTGCGTGAGGATCCACCTGATTACGACGCTGCCGCCGAACTGGCCAAGGATGTGGGTGTCGGTAACAGCACTTACACCGACTATGATCTGGCCATCACCGAAGCCACCGAAAGCTGGCTCACCGAACGTCGAAACGATGATCAACCATGGGCGGCATTTGTTTCACTGGTCAGTCCGCATTATCCGTTGACCACGCCAAGAGAGTATTTTGAGCAATACGATCCAGCCCACATGGACATGCCGGTTGCTCATCAAGAAAATCTTCGACCAGATCATTCAGAACTGCGCAATGTTGCGGGGTTTTTTGATTACGATCGATATTTTGACGAGCAAAAAATACGCGAAGCCAAGGCCGCCTATTACGGTCTGACCAGCTTCATGGATAACTGCGTCGGTCGCATTCTGGCGGCGCTGGAAGCCAACAATCTGAGCGAAGATACAGTTGTCGTTTATGTCTCAGATCATGGCGACATGATGGGAGATCAGGGATTCTGGACCAAGCAGGTTATGTATGAAGCCTCAGCTGGCATCCCCATGATCGCAGCGGGCCCCGGAATACCCAGGGGGCATCGGGTCAAGACCGGCACTTCCCTGCTCGACATCGCGGCAACGGCAATGGATGTATGCGGTGGAGAACATGACCAGCATAGTCGCAACCTGCCGGGTATATCGCTGCGCCAGATTGCCAATCAGGCAGATGATCGCGATCGCACCATTTTCAGCGAATATCATGATGGTGGCTCAACAACAGGTACCTTCATGATACGCTGGCAGGATTGGAAATATGTCCACTATGTTGGCCACGAGCCACAATTGTTCGATTTAGAGGCCGACCCCCAAGAATTGAACAATCTTGCGGCTTCTGGCGCAGACCAGCGCATCGCTGCAGCGCTGTGGGAAGGCAAGCGTCGCTTGCGGGAGATCTGCGATCCGGAGGTTGAAAACGCCCGCTGCTTTACTGATCAAAAACGCAGAATTGAAGAATTGGGTGGCCGTGAGGCCTGCATCAATGCCTATGTCTTCAACCACACTCCAACCCCGGATGAGCAACGAAAAATGCGCTCCTCAAACTAGCGGATTTAACCGCCCTTCAATTGCTGCAACAAATAAACCTCGCTGTCTTCGGCGATCGGCTCTGTCAGGTCGTTGAAAATCAGCCGCCCATCAACGGCGACCGAGACGCCGGCTTCAATCACTGGCTCAAGTCTTGGATATTTTGCGGCGAGCCCGCTTAAGAGCTCACCGATATTTTTTGCATCCACTTCAACTTTGTCATTGCCATCAGCAAGATCACGCAGACCCAGCCAAAGGTTGACTTCAACCATTGGCCTGCTGGTCCAGAGCTTCGAGAATGCGAGGTGGCGACATCGGTAATTGGGTCAACCGTACTCCGGCCGCTCCCGATACCGCATTGGCAATGGCGGCAAGCGGCGGGCAGATCGAAGTTTCTCCTACTCCACGTACTCCGTATGGGTGCCCGGGATTGGGGACTTCGACAATAACCGTGTCGATCATCGGCAGGTCGGAAGCTACGGGAATTCGATAATCCAGGAAGTTGGAATTCTGCAAACGGCCATCGTCTCCGTAGATATACTCCTCGTTCAGCGCCCAGCCGATGCCTTGCGCCGCACCGCCTTGATATTGACCTTCCACATAGGTGGGATGGATCGCTTTACCGGCATCCTGTACGACAGTGTAGCGAACCACAGAGGTCTGGCCGGTTTCCTTATCGACTTTCGCATCAACAATATGGGTTGCAAAACTGACCCCGGCACCTTCAGGTGTCGCTTCAAAGTGCCCGACAATCGGGCCGCCGGTGGCGCCCATATTTTTGGTCAGCTCTGCCAATGGCAATGGATCAAAATCACCGGCATTGGAACCCGACGGTTTGGCGCACCCATCTTCCCAATAGACTGCATCACGATCAATGCCCCACCGGTCTGCTGCACGGCCACAGAGTTTTTCAACCGCGTCGCGCGCCGCTTTGATGGTCGCCAGACCGCTGGCATAAGTTACCCGCGAACCGTGGCTCACTTCATTATATCCAAGCGTCGCGGTGTCGGCGATGGTGGTCCTGATCTTGTCGTAGGAGATGCCCAGTTCCTCTGCCGCCATCTGACACATGGAAGCGCGGCTGCCACCAATATCCGGTGTCCCAACCGACAATGCCGCCGTGCCATCTTCAGACAGGGCCAAAGAAACAGCGGTTTCGCCGCCATGATTGAACCAGAAACCACAGGAAATTCCGCGCCCCTCACCCTCACCAAGTGGTGCAGCATAGTGCGCATGGTCTTTTGCTGCCTCAAGTGTTTCCACCAGGCCGATACGGGCAAAGGGAGGTCCAAACGAAGCTTTCGTACCTTCCTTGGAGGCATTCTTCAGTCGCGTCTCGATCGGATCGAGCCCCAGCTGATTGCACAATTCGTCGATCACCGATTCAACCGCAAAAGCCCCCATCGGAGACCCCGGTGCACGATAGGCCGCCTGTTTGGGCCGGTTGGTCATCACGTCGTAGCCACGTTGATGCACGTTCTCCAACGCATAGGGCGCAAAGGCGCACATCGCAGTAAAATCTGCTGGCGCGCCGGGAAAGGCCCCACCCTGCAGGCGGAATGTGCCCTGACCAGCAGTGATCTTGCCATCCTTGGTCATGCCGATCTTGACATCCATTGATGTTGAGGATGTCGGTCCGGTTGCCCGAAACACTTCGGCCCGGCTCATTACCAGTTTTACAGGGCGGTTCGACTTGCGCGAAAGTACAAGTGCGACCGGTTCAATAAACACAGCAGTTTTGCCACCAAAACCACCACCAATTTCGGAAGCGGTCACGCGCATCTGACTGGCATCCGTGCCAACCAGTTTGGCGCAGATTTTCTGCACGTTGAAATGACCCTGCGTGCAACAAAAAACTTCACCGCGCCCGTCATTGCCCAGTTGAGCAAGACAGGCATGGGGCTCAATATAGCCCTGGTGGGTGGCTTCTGTTTGAAACGTTTCCTCGACCACCAAATCGGCTGCCGCAAACCCTTTTTCCACATCGCCGTGACCAGATTCATGAAAGCGAACAACGTTCGCATGCATTCCATCTGGCACCGAATGGTTTGCCGCTGCTTCACGGATGACCGGAGCGCCCTCTTCCATTGCTTTGTCAACGTCGGTCACATGGGGAAGGATTTCGTAGGTTACTTCAACAAGCTTGGCCGCGTCTCTTGCCGCCAAGGCAGACGTCGCCGCAACGGCAGCGACTGCGTGCCCGTCATAAAGCGCTTTTTCGCCGGCCATGACATTTTCCAAAATGTTCCAGTCTTCACCCTTCAATCCGTCGACGAAATCCGCCCGCGTTGCCACTGCCTTCACCTCAGCCATGGCCTCGGCTTTTGAAGTGTCGATCCTGACAATTTTCGCATGCGCATGTGGCGAGCGCACGACCGCCGCATGTAGCATTCCAGGCGCGTACATGTCGGCGCCGAACTTGGCCCGGCCTGTCACCTTGTCGACACCGTCCGGCCGATCAGGTCTTGTTCCTACTACTTTGAAACCGCTCGTTTTTACACTGTCTTGCGTCATCAGGAAGCTCCTCTTAGATCTGCTGCAGTGTCCATCACAGCGCGAATAATCTTGTCATATCCCGTGCAGCGGCACAGGTTTCCGGCCAGCCAATACCGAACTTCCGTTTCGGTCGGATCGGGGTTCTTGGCCAATAACGCCTTTGTCGCCACCAATATGCCTGGCGTGCAGATACCGCATTGCAATGCGGCATACTCGATGAATTTCTGCTGCAAGGGGTCTAACTCTTCGCCCTCGGCAATGCCTTCGACGGTGCCAATCGATTTGCCTTCCGCTTCAACGCCCAACACCAGACAGGAGCACATCAAACGTCCATCAATGGTCACCGAACAAGCACCACAGTCACCCGTGCCGCATCCCTCTTTTGCACCGGTCAGCGCGAGTCGGTCACGCAGAACATCCAACAGCGTCTCGCGGGGATCGCAGAGAAATTCTGTTTCATCACCATTAACGGTGGTTGTTACATGGATCTTGCTCATTTGGCGGCCCTCGCTCGGTCATAGGCAATTTTTGCTGCACGACGTGCCAGGACGCCTGCGACATGAGTGCGGAATTTGATGGTTCCGCGTTTGTCATCAATTGGGTTGCAGGCTGCAGACGCCGCGGCGGCGAGTTTGTCCAACGCCGCATCATCCAGCTTGGAGCCAATTATTGCCTGTGCTGCCGCATCAACCAGCAGTGCCGTTGGCGCTACCGCACCCAGCGAAACACGTGCTTGAGTAATTGTATCTCCATCGACCTGCAGATTGACGGCGCAGCCCACGACCGCAATATCCATTTCGGTGCGCGGAATAAACCGCAGATATGCGTCTCCACCATTAGGGACCTGCCGAGGAATATTCACCTGAGAGACGATTTCGTCCTGAGCGATGCTGGTGCGTCCCGGGCTGGTTGGGATGTCTTCAACAGCCACCGTACGTGACCCGGAAGCGCCGGTCAGCGTGACACTTGCGCCAGCTGCGATCATGGCCGGCACGCTATCAGCCGCTGGAGACGCATTGCAAAGGTTGCCAACCAGCGTGGCACGGCCCTGAATTTGTGTGGACCCGATCAGGTCCATCGCCTCGACCACGCCGGGCCATTCGCTTTGCAAACTCGGGTGCTCGGACATTTCGGCACCAGAAACGGCGACGCCAACTGTCCAGCCTTCCTTGTCGCAGAGAATGTCTTTGACACCATCGATATTCTTCAGATCAATCAGATCGTTGGGCGTTACAATATCGGCACGCAGCTGTACCAGCACATCGGTGCCACCAGCCAGAAAACGGGTGGTACCTCCCGCCTGTGCAGCAATCGCACTGGCGTCTTCGAAACTTGCAGGGTTGTGATATTTCATGGGGTTCCTTACGCAATAGTGCGCAAAATTTTCAAAAGTTGAATTGCTCAACCAATATCACACCCGGCGTCCCGCAGGATCAAGCTGCAAATGCATCAATGCCATCAAAATCAACTGGAAAGCTGTCCAGTTCCTAAAAACTTTTGAGGGATGTATGAACTGTTGTCGGCGATGGTGATTGGCCGGGACAATCTCTTCACAAACAAAAATGGCGGCTGATGCCCTTCGAGGGGACACCAACCGCCAGTTTTGAATGTGGTGGGAGGAACCACGTTCAATCAGTTTTGCCATCCGCCCACCAGGGCCAGTGGCGCCGGAGACCCGCCAATGGCGGGGATCCGTTTGTTTGGTTGTTCAGCGATTAACCGAAGTCAGCGTCTGAAGTTTCCTCTACGGCTTGTTCGATGCTGTACCATTCGCCTTCGCCGTGGAACCACAGTCCCTCGATATCGATGAGCGTATCGGTTCCATCAGATTTATGACTTGCGGTAACCGTACCATCATCGTTCTCAACAAAGGCATAGTCGCTGAGAGAACCTTTATAGTTCACCTGATCGTAGCCATCGCCTCCATCATAGGTTTGATCACCAGACTGGTCGTTCCACCAGTCATCGTCGTCGTCACCTTCAAAGGAGTCTTTAGAGTAATAATCATCATCTGAGTCGTCCTCATCATCCGAGTCGTCTTCGTCATCTGAGTCATCGTCGTCATCCGAGTCGTCCTCATCATCAGAGTCATCGTCGTCGTCAGAGTCATCATCATCTGAGTCGTTGTCATCTGACGTATCATCGTCATCGGACGTATCCTCATCATCAGAGTCATCGTCATCGTCGTCGTCATCGTCCGATTCTTCGGAAAGCTCGATAGCATATTCCATGCTGTACCACTCTCCTTCACCGTTAAACCAAAGGCCATCAATGTCCTTCAGAGTATCGGTGCCTTCAGTCGGATGACTGATGGTAACGGTGCCGTCGTCGTTTTCGACCACGGAGTAGTCGCTCAACGCGCCGTCATAGTTTACCTGATCATAGCCATAACCACCGTTATAGGTGTCATCGCCTCGGGTACTGTTCCAGACATCGTCATCGCCAGAACCAACCAGATAGTCATCACCTGACGTACCCCAGGGATCGCCTGAGCCTTGCCCGGAGCCTTTGCCTGTTCCTGAGTCCGAACCCTTGCCGGTACCAGAACCTGAGCCAGAGCCTTTACCGGAACCTGAGCCAGTACCTTTGCCGGAACCTGAGCCAGTACCTTTGCCGGAACCTGAGCCAGAGCCTTTACCGGAACCTGAACCAGTACCTTTACCGGAACCTGAGCCAGTACCTTTGCCGGAACCTGAGCCAGTACCTTTGCCGGAACCTGAGCCAGAGCCTTTACCGGAACCTGAACCAGTACCTTTGCCGGAACCTGAGCCAGTACCTTTGCCGGAACCTGAGCCAGAGCCTTTACCGGAACCTGAACCAGTACCTTTACCGGAACCTGAGCCAGAACCTTTGCCGGAACCTGAACCAGAGCCTTTGCCTGAACCTGAACCAGAGCCTGAGCCGCTGCCCGATCCCGAGCCGCTGCCGTAATTGTCCCAGTCGTACCAATTGTAATTATATCTAGCCATGTCGCATCTCCTACTAATATTTCTCCCCCCTATAACAAATAAAATTACGCTGCATACGGTCATTCCATGTTTACTATTAATCTTAAATACATTTGAATAAAATTTGATTCAAATTTTATATTTAACTTTATTTATTAATTAATCTTAAGAAATTCACTAGTCAGACTTTTACTTAATTTTCGACAGCTCCTGCCGCTCTCTTGGCGAGTTTTGAGCGCGGGGAACACGGAATAGAACAAAGTTGCAGACCGTAAATGGGGCAGCAAAAACAACATGAATTCGGAAATCGGATCGCAGCAAAGCGTCTGCTGACAGGATCGATCGCAGACCTACCGCAAGATATCGCAGCTATATTTGGGATGGTATCGCAGAATATTCTCGACCAAATTTTAGGACACACTCACAGCATTTCCTGTCGCGTCGCCGCAATCCAACCAGGCGGCTGTCGTCAAAAAAGGATATTAGAAGTGTAATCAGCGCCCGTTTAAGGGATCACTTAGTGGCGCAGCAATGGCTCCTGCATGGCCAGATTGAGCTCCAGCAATACATTGATGTTATGTTCTTTGCGGATCAGGTCGGCAATTGTATATTCATCCAGCACATCAAAAAATGCCTGCAGTGCCCGGGACAATGCCCCATTCATTCCGCATGTCGCAACAAGGGGGCAGCTGATCTCCCCCTGTTTGAAACATTCCGCCATTTCGAAATTTTCTTCGACCCGTCGGACCACTTCGCCCAGGCGGATTTGATCCGCGGGCCGAGACAGGCGGATGCCCCCATTGCGTCCGCGAACGGTCTCGACAAGATCCAGCGTGGTCAGACCGCCCAGAATCTTGAATAGAAACTTCTCCGGCAGATCATAAAATCGAGCAATTTCGCTCACCGTTGCCAGTTCCTGCTTTGATGCGCAAAACATCAACATGCGAATGGCGTAGTTGGTATGGCTGGTGAGTTTCATGTCTGTGCCTTGTTTCGATTGCTGCATCCCGCAGAAGTGGAATTGTTAATTATGTTCAGCAACGGGGCAGCCAATCAGATGCCCCGCTGATCATACATATATAAGGCGCCTATGAATCCGGGCCGTCGTCGAATCCAACCCTGTCCACCAGTTCAGAAGCCGTTTTGCGGTGTCTGGCAATTTCGCCCAGCGGCAACTTGTCAGCATTCAGTCCACCCCACGAACTGGTGCGCGCATCCGCGGCAACGCCTGGCTTGACCGGGTATTCATAATTTGCGGAACCATAGAGTTGCTGCGCCCTATCACTGGACAGAAACTCCATCAGCTTGAGGGCATTTTTGGCATTTGGCGCATGTTTGGCCATGACCATGCCGGAGAGATTGACATGAGTGCCGCGACCGACACCATTGGGAAACAGCAATTTAACTGCCTCGGCCCATTGCTTTTGCTCCGGCTCCTTGGTGTTAGTTTGCATCTTGCCCATGTAATATGTGTTCCCGAGCGATATATCGCATTCGCCAGCAAAAATGGCTTTGACCTGCGCCCGGTCATTACCGGTTGGTTTGCGGGCCAGATTGTTTTTCACAGCAGCCAGCCATTTCTCCGCCTCTGCCTCTCCGGCATGGGCGACGAATGAGGCAATCAAGCCGATGGAATAAGAGTGCTGGCCGGAACGGGTGCAGATTTTGCCCTTCCATTTCGGCTCAGCCAATTCTTCATAGGTAATTGTATCCTGGGATACCCGATCTCGCGAGGCATAAATAATGCGGGCACGCGTGGTGACACCAAACCAATGATTGTCCACATCGCGGTACTGCTCAGGAATATTGGCGGCAATGGTCGTGCTGCTCACCGGTTGGGTAATACCCATCGTCTTGGCCGCGTCCAAACGCCCAATATCAACCGTCAACATAATGTCGGCTGGAGAATTTCGCCCCTCCGCACGAATGCGCTGACCCAGTCCCTTATTGGCGAACAGCACGTTGGTTTTGATTCCGGTTTCTGCGCTGAACGCATCCAGAAGCGGCTTGAGCAACGCCGCTTGTCGATAGGAATAGATATTCACCTCTTCTGCAGCCAATGCCGCCGAATAAGTCATGGCAGCGGCAGAAAGGGCCAATGTGGCGAGGCAGGTTGTTATACGATTGGACATGAAATTCCTTTTAGCACCGAGTTTAAAGTTCGGTGTCAGAACAGTGGTAATTTGGCCGTCAATGGGCGGCGACGCACACTCTCTATTAAAGTATACTTTTCTAGTCAAGTTTAAGTTTGAGGCTATTTTCAGCTTGCCTGCCTTCATGGCTAGGGGTGGCTATCCAGCAGAGCAGCCGCCACCTGTTGAACATCCCGTCGACCCCGCAATGCATGGGGATAGGCCAAACAATACGGGTGAGGCATAAGAGGTTCAGGGCTCTCCATGCGCATCAGTACACCATTGGCAATTTCTTCCTTCGCCATTTGTGAAGGAACCAGGCCAACCCCCAACCCTTTACGCGCAAAGGCGATAGCAGCGCTGCTGGTGGTAAGGCTAAGTCCAGCCGCGACATCAATTGCCCGGGTCGATGACAGACAATTCGCCCAACTCGGAAATGAGGCATAATCAGGGCCCCAAAGTGTATGGATCAGATGACGCTCGTCGATAGCGTTTACGGAATTTCCATGCAGTTCAACAAACCCGGGCGACGCGACCGCAGTGACGTGATCATGGAACAAGGTTTCAACCAGATAATCGCGGTACAATTCGTGACCATAGAATATGCGCATATGTATTCCGTCTTTGGCGAACCCGACCGGATCCTCATCGGGTCGAACATGCAATCGAATATTTGAACGGGAGCCGCCGCCCTGATTGAGCGCCGTCAACTTTTCAGGCAACCAGGTCTGAACCACCGAATGCGGTGCGCTTAATACGAGTGACGGCAGGATTCGACTGTCGCGCATCGTATCAGACAGATCAGTAAGCGTGTTCATTGCCTGAGCTGCCGCGGGATAGGCGGCCAGCCCCGCTTCCGACAACACCAGCCGATTGCCCTGACGAATAAACAGGTTCTTGTTCCAGAATGACTCCAAATTCCGCACCTGCTGGCTGACAGCAGCAGACGTCACCCCCAATTCCGTACCTGCCGTTGTAAATGCGCCGGTTCTTGCGACCGCTTCAAAGGCCCGAACGGCGTTGAGGGGTGGAGAAACAGCCATTTTTCGAAAGATATTCTTTCTCTAGTGAAGAAGAAATACTGTTGCATGAATAAATACCAGGTGCAATTTTCGTAAATTCGGAAAGGAAAAATGCATGGAAGAGTTGATTGATCTGCAGCGCTACCCGCTGGACCATATAGGAAGCGAAGAATGGTCCGATCTTGTTCACAATTGCCAGATGCAACTGGCTGAGCATGGTTTGTTCAACCTGCCAGGATTCCTGGTGTCGGGTGTCGTTCAATCTGCTGCGGACGAATTAAAGACTGCGCTCGATGAAAATGCCTTCATCCATGCCCGTGAACACAATATCTATTTCAAGCGATCTTTGGAAGATCTGAATCCTGACCACCCTGCGCTGACGCGTTTCAAGACGGTCAACCGGACGATATGCGCCGATCAAATGGCTGATACAACAATTCTAAAACTCTACGAATGGCCGGAATTTGCAGCGTTTCTGGCGGCTGTGATGAATAAGAATGCGCTTTATACAATGGCGGATCCACTGGCACGGGTAAATGTCATGGCCTATCGCGAAGGCGAAGCTCTGAACTGGCATTTCGATCGTTCCGAATTCACCACCACCCTGCTGCTTCAATCTCCGCAAGCTGGTGGCGTTTTCGAATATGCCCAGAATCTGCGCAGCGATGACCAACCCAATTACGAAGGGGTCGCGAAGCTGCTGGGTGGCCATCATCCCACAACATTGATGCCGCTTCAGGCAGGCACGCTGAATGTCTTCCAGGGCAAAAACACGGCCCATCGGGTAACACCGATTGAAGGCAACAAAGATCGGGTCATCGCCGTGTTTTCATATTTTGAGGAGCCTGGGGTGGTTTTCTCAGATGAGGAACGTATCGGGTTTTATGGGAGAGCTGCGTGAACGCCTTCATGGACCAGCGCAAGCTGGCCTATCTGAATACAGAAGGCCGCGACAAGCCCCTGCGGTCCCCGCTGTCCGATGAGCTTATCAACACAGCACGCGCCTATCGTCTAGGCCGACTTCGCCAGGGACTGGTGGCGCAGGACTGCGCCGCGCTCCTGCTCTATGATCCGTGCAACATTCGTTATGCCTTTGACTGTTCCAACATGCAGGTTTGGACACTGCACAACCCGATGCGCTATGCGCTGATATTCGCCGAAGGACCGGCGATCATGTTTGAGTTCAAGGGCTGTCTGCATCTGAATGACGGGCTTCCCGGCATTGATGAACTGCGCATGGCAACCACCTGGATGTATATGGGCTCTGGTGACAAAGCCCCCGCAGCGATGGAGATCTGGGCAGATGAAATCGCCGACCTGATGAAAATCCATTCCCCCGGCAATTCGCGCATCGCCTGTGACAAGCTCGATGGTGTTGGCGTGGCAGCGCTGCAATCCCGTGGCCTGACCTATGTGGAAGGCACGCAAATCACCGAACGCGCCCGATCGATAAAAAGCGCCGAAGAGCTTGAGATGATGAAGTGGACCATTCGGGTGTGTGAGGCCGGCATGGCGCGCATTTACGAACATTCCCTGCCCGGCACAACCGAGCAGGAATTGTGGGGCCATCTGCATTTTGAAAATGCCCGCTCCGGCGGCGACTGGCTGGAAACCAAGCTGCTGACTTGCGGTCCTCGTACCAATCCCTGGTATCAGGAATGCTCGGACCGTCCGTGCCAGGCCGGCGAAATGATTTCCTTTGATACCGACATGATTGGCCCCTACGGCTATTGCGCCGATATCTCCCGCACCTGGACCTGCGGATATGAGCCGATGAGCGATGTTCAGCGCCGTCTTTACAGCACGGCCATTGAACAGATCGACCATAATCTCAACCTGCTGAAACCCGGGCTGGGATTTGCCGAATTCAACCAAAAAAGCTGGCGCATTCCCGAGCGCCACATCCCCTACCGCTATTCTCTGGCGGTTCATGGTGTCGGCATGGCCGATGAATGGCCGGTCATCCCGCTGCATGTGGATTTTGATGATCTGGCCATGTCTGGCGAATTCGAGCCCGGCATGGTGGTTTGTGTGGAAAGCCTGATGGCCCAGGACGGCAGCGAAAGCATCAAGCTGGAAACCCAGGTTGTGATCACCGAGACCGGCTACGAACGGCTCGACACGTTCCCCTTTGAAGACGTTTAGAGGCCACGGCAAACTCACCACAGGCCCGGCATGGAAGGAAATATTGTAGAAATAATACCTGAATTGTGTTTAAGCTGGCATCAGATCGGGAGGGCGGGAAGACAATGTCAATTGATGAAGAAGCGTCCGCATTGCGTCGGGTACCACCGTTTCAACCGGTGTCCGCCAGCCGTCTGAAATTGCTGGCCTTCGCCAGTGAGGTTATTTCCGAACCAGCCGGCACGACGATTATCCGGCAGGATCAGCATGGCGAAATTTCCTTCATCCTGCTTGACGGCACCGTCACGGTCGAGATTTTCAAGGACGAGAAAAATCAATTTACCGGCGAGATGGAACCCTTTGCGTTCTTTGGAGAGATAGCGGTCATTCGCAATTCGCCCCGCGCCGCCACCATAATTGCCAAGACCGACATCACTTTGCTGAAAATCTCCAAGATTGCTCTCAACAACCTGATGGACATGGAACCAGGGTTGGCGGAACGCATTGACGAACACATAGAATCCCGCGGCTATCACTTGTGACATGAAACACCCTTTGGGTGTTTGTTTTGCGCTCACGCTGTCGGGCTCCGGCACTAACGTGCCTATGCCCTTCGCTCCGCGGGGGCGGTCTTTCGACCGGGCGGCTCTTCGCCGCCTGATATGGTGAATTCTGAATTAGGCGGGACCATTGTTGGGGCATTGTGTGGGATTGGGTTCTGGGTTCGAGTTTGGGTTTATTTTGCGCTCACGCTGTCGGGCTCCGGCACTAACGTGCCTATGCCCTTCGCTCCGCGGGGGCGCGCCATCAGGCGCGGGCGGCTCTTCGCCGCCCATACGGCACCATCGGTTTTCGCCGCGCGTCGCCGCCACGCGCCCTAGCTCTGGGCCCTCCGTATCAAGACACCGAAGAGGTGTCCGGGGCGGTCAGCCCCGCCCCCGCGGAGCGCAGGGCTTTAGCCCGACAGCGTGAGCGCAAGCGGCAAAGCCGCGAACCCGAACCGAGCCGTTCCCACGCCCGCGATTTCCGCGTCTGGGTATTGTTCGTGCCACAAACTCACATCGCATTTGTGGCAGGGCTCGGAGAGGATGCTTCCAGGCACCAGTCCGTTACGTTTGTAGTGATGCCTGAAAGCACCCATTTCGGCTCTTGGGTTTGCGATCCGTAGACCGCGCCCCTTGTGGCACAACCCAACCTGCTGCACGGAAGCGCAGGCGGTTATGGCTTTTAACTTCACCTGTCCGACCAGCAGAGGTGGGTTTGAAACCACTTGGTGGAGGCTTAAGCACAGTTACAGGGTCATCGCCCCAGGTGCGGAACTCCTTACTCCAGCAGCGTGTGCCAATGGGGCACCCACCGCTGGGGAGCACGGACAAAGCCAACATGCGCCTCCCGGCGGCGCGGGTCACGTAAACCTCAACCACCGGGCACCGACATCCCCCATGAAAACGACGTCCCGGAAACACCTTCGAACGGGGAATGCACCGCGAGGATACCATCGGGGCCGAGGGCGGGGATAAGTTTTTGCGGCGTGGGGGAGGTTTGCGGAGATTTCACGGATGGTTATCCCCGTAGCAGACATTGGAACACAACGTAATAATTGGAAGGCCAACGACCGTTTCGAGCCGATTTTGATGAAAAAGGCGGTGTTGCAGTAGTTCTCGTGTTCTGATTCAGTTTTCCCAATGATTTGGGAGGTAGATACGATGTTGGGTCCCCGTCAGGAATTTCAGGCAGCACTTTTCTACGAGTTCAATCTGGAAGATTATGTTCCAGTTGATCATCTGCTGCGTTCAGTCGACCGGTTCGTCGATCTTGGTGACGTCCGCAATTACCTTGCTCCATTTTACAGCGACATCGGACGTCCTTCGGTTGATCCTGAACTGATGATCCGGATGTTGTTGATCGGTTACATCATGGGCATACGGTCGGAGCGACGGTTGTGTGATGAAGTCCACGTGAACCTTGCTTATCGTTGGTTCTGCCGCCTTGATCTGGGCTGTCCGTGATCAGGGTATTTGAGACAGATGGTGGTCTGAGTTAGAGAGACTTTAGCTCATCTGTTGTTTGTATTATGCGACTTGTTTGCGGTGTTGCAAGCGCCGCGTTTCGATGGTTTTTCGTTTAATCCTTTCTCTTCGATTTATTATTTCCGTTCCACGCCCGAAGTAGACGTCTGCAGGTGTGAGGTTTTTCAGGCTCTCGTGGTATCTGTGGTGATTGTAATGTTCGATGAAAGCCTCAATCTGCCGGGTTAAATCACCTGGCAGGAAGTAGTGTTCCAGCAGGATGCGGTTCTTCAGGGTTTGATGCCAGCGCTCTATCTTGCCTTGGGTTTGCGGGTGATAAGGCGCACCACGAACATGCCCCATGCCTTTCCCATCCAGCCACTGAGCCAGATCACTGGATATGTAGCAGGGACCATTATCGGATAGCAGCCGTGGTTGATGCGCAACGTTGGCCCTGTCACAGCCTGAGGCCTGAAGCGCCATTTCCAATGTATCGGTCACATCCGATGTGTTCATGGTGGTGCACAGTTTCCAGGCAATGATGTATCGCGAATAATCATCGAGGATTGTGCTGAGATAAAACCAGCCCCAGCCAATGACCTTCAGATAGGTGAAGTCTGTTTGCCACAGTTGATTGATGGCCGTGGTCTTATCGCGGAACTCACTGGCGGCTTTCATGACGATAAATGCCGGGCTGGTGATCAGATCCAGGGCCTTTAGCAGCCGGTACACTGAGCTCTCAGATACAAAATAGGCCTTCGTGTCTGTGAATGTCACAGCCAGTTCGCGAGGAGACAGTTCAGGTTGATCAAGGGCCAGACCAATGATCTGTGTCCGTATATTTTCTGGTACTCGGTTCCAGGCTCTGTTGGGACCAGAACGTTTGTCTTCCAATCCTGTCTCACCCAATCGCTGATACAAATCATACCAGCGATAATATGTTGGCCGGGAGACACCCAGCTTATCAAGTGTCACCTTGGCTGACAGATGTGATCCCTCAACAAGTCGGATGATTTCCAGTTTCTCAGATGCCGGGTATCTCATTCGATATCCTCCCCATCCGCGATCATGCTTTTTTTGAGAAGACGGTTTTCCAGGGTGAGATCGGCAACACATTCCTTTAGATCACGCGCTTCACGGCGCAGGCCTTTGACTTCGTCGGTGGAAGCTTCACGCACTATATCGCCTGACAGACGCTTTTTACCCGCCTCCATAAATTCCTTCGACCATTTATAGTACATGCTTTCAGCAAGGCCTTCACGGCGGCACAGTTCAGCTATGCTGTCTTCGCCGCGCAGGCCATCAAGCACAATGCGGATCTTTTCCTCCGCACTATACTGACGGCGGGTCTTGCGTTTGATAGTCTGGATCAATTTCTCCGAACCCGATCCCCGGGTTCCTGATTTATGTCTCATCTTCGCTCCATAAGGGCTACGATGAACCAAAAATCATCTCTTAGGCAAAATCACTTCTCTGTCTCATGAATGCTGATGGGGAACGCTGGCGGGTTTGGATTGGAGGGCTGGCGACTGTCCTGTCGCCACAGTCAACAGGCACAATCAGCTCAATCCCTCGACGGGCGACTGTTCGGATGATCGCCTGATCCTTGCCGTTATCTCCCACAGCATTTCGCGCAGCATTGATCCTTGCGCTGACGGTGGCTTCCGAGACAATCCGCCCACCCCAGACCGTTTCAATCAGTTGGTCTTTGGTCACCAGCTTGCCGGCATTTTCCACCAGCAGACGCAGCAGGTCGAACACCTGTGGTTCTATCGATACAACTTCGCCATCGCGGCTGAACGAATAGCTGTTTGTATCCAATATGCAGTCAGAAAAAGTGTAGCGCATGGGCGAGCTTAATTTTGGCGAATTCCAGCTTGTCGATGTGAACTGAAGAAAAACAAAGGGATTCTCAAGCTACTCTAAAGACCTTCTTCAAGCAAAGGCTGGTAGATTGGTCATGATCAAGTCACTGCAATCAGGAGAAGACCCATGACCACGCACCCGCCTTACAAGACTGTGAGCAACGGATCCATCGACTATGCTCATTACATCCAGCACAGCCACCAGATCCGCAGCAATAACGCTCATTCATTGCTCAAGCTAATCTGGCGCTGGGTAGCAGAGAATTTGATGCTTCAATCAACCAAACCCGACCAGCCGGTCGAGAATGCAGCCACCTCGCGGCCAATAGCCATTGCCGGGACGACTTCAAATCCGGCACGACCCGATTCCGCTCGTCACAATGACCATGAACAAGTCTACAGTGAAATTCCTGCTAGGCGTGAATCACCCTGCCCTGTGAATCCATCACGCTTTCATGCATCATTTCCGACAGAGTTGGGTGCGGGAACACTGCGTCGATGAGGTCTTGCTCGGTGGTTTCCAGATTCATTGCCACCACAAAACCCTGAATTAATTCAGTCACTTCTGCACCCACCATGTGAGCGCCAAGCAATTGCCCGGTCTTCTTGTCAAAGATGGTTTTGACCATGCCCTCCGGTTCACCAAGCGCAATCGCCTTGCCGTTACCGGCGAAATTGAAACGGCCGATTTTGACCTCAATTCCGGCTTCCTTTGCGGCTTTTTCAGTCAGCCCAACGCTGGCGACCTGCGGATTGCAATAGGTGCAACCAGGAATCTTGGCTTTGTCCATTGCATGCGGGTGTTTTCCAGCAATTGCTTCGACGCAGATCACCCCCTCGTGCTCAGCCTTATGGGCCAGCATCGGTGCACCAGCCACATCACCAATGGCATATATGCCCGGCACATTGGTTTTGCCATAGGGATCCACATTGATGATGCCACGGTCGACGGCAACGCCCAGCTTTTCCAATCCCAAATTTTCAGTATTGCCAACAACACCGACAGCTGAAATCAACCGGTCTGCGGTTAATTTCTCGATCTTGCCGTCCTTGGTCTCCACATGGGCGGTGACGCTGTTGGCGGCTTTTTCAACTTTCGAAACCTTGGCCTCGAGCAAGATCTTCATGCCCTGCTTTTCAAAGCGTTTTTGAGCGTGTTTGGCGATTTCATGGTCTTCAACGGGCATCACCTGGGACATCAGTTCAACCACAGTAACTTCAGCCCCCATGGAGCGATAGAAGGAGGCAAATTCGATGCCGATGGCGCCGGACCCCATGACAATCAGTGATTTCGGCATGGATTTGGGAACCATTGCCTCAAAATACGACCAGATCAGCTTGCCGTCCGGCTCAATGCCCGGCAATGCACGCGGTTTTGCGCCTGTTGCTACAATAACATGCTTGGCCTGATAGGTGCCTTCACCCAGCACGCCTTTGGGCACCGGGTGTTGCGGCTCGACGATCGGCTTGGAAGATTTTGATACCTTCACCTCGCCGGGTTTGGGGATTGATGCTTCGCCCCAGATCACATCGATCTTGTTCTTTTTCATCAAAAAGCCAACACCACCATTGAGTTGTCCGGAAACGCCGCGCGAGCGCTTGACGATCTTTTCCATATCAAAACCGATATCGCCCGCAGACAGGCCAAAACTGTCGGCATGTTCCATATGGCCATAAATTTCGGCAGACCGCAGCAATGCCTTGGTGGGAATACAGCCCCAATTGAGACAGATACCGCCCAGATGTTCGCGTTCAACAGCGGCGGCTTTTAAACCCAGTTGCGCCGCGCGAATGGCTGCAACATAGCCGCCGGGCCCGCCACCAATGATCAATACGTCATATGAATTTGCCATGGAAAATACCTCACGTCACAGGCGCTGAAAGCAGCAACCAGTTTTGGGTTCTTGATGTTTTGTTGAACGGAATAAAAGCACGCTGATCGCGCTGCCGAAATCCACGAGAATGATAGAGCGCCATTGCTGGCATATTTGAATCTTCTACGACAATGCTGGCCTGCCCGGCCTTGCCTTTGGCGCGTTGCAAACAAGTATCCAGCAGGCGGGCACCGATGCCCCTGCCCTGCCAGTGTTGATAGACGGCAAGCCAATCCACCAGCCAGTCGCCAGCAACACTCTCAAACAATTGGCGGATCGGCTCAAATACCGGCTCGCTGGAAGGCGAATGTAATTCTTCATCGTCAATGACCACATAGCCATTCACCCCGCCAACAACTTCGGCGTCGTCGCCCGCAGTTACGGCGACGCTGGCCTGTTTCCAGCCGGAGCGATACGTCGGATCGGCCATCGCCTGTTGCGCCAGTTTTTCAGGATCGCCCGCTCCCAGTGCCCTGGCAGTTTTTTGCCAATACCATTGGGTGAAACCGTGGCTGGCGACGTTATCCAATCGTGCCAAATCTGCCGCATCCTCTTGCAAAGCTGGTCGAATGTTCACTTCAACCATGATTTATCCTTGTCCTTCAACGCAGCACACGCCATAGGAGTTGGCAGATTTTCGGCGGACAATGTCACAATGCAATTTTTCCAGTCCTTCTACAGTCTCGGCTATTCCGGTGTGGTGCTGCTCGTCACCACGTTGTTTGTTGCCGCGATGGCCTTCAATGGTCTGAAGCTGCAGCAAAGGCCTTGGTGGCTGAAAGCCCTGTTTTTATGCATCTTTGCAATCCTGTTCGTGCTGGCAACCAATTATCTCGCCAGTGAGCGTCAGATCATGATGGACGCAATCCGCGATGAAGGCGGCCTGAAACGAACCCAGGATCGCTGAACCCATCACACCAACATGCTGAGCGGGTTTTCAACATAGCCCTTAAACGCAGCAGCAAGTTGCGCCCCAAGTGCACCATCAATTGCCCGGTGATCAAACGCAAATGTCGCCGCCATGACAGTGGCAACCGCCAGTTCATCACCTTTGACCACAGGCCGCTTTTCTCCAGCACCAATGCTTACGATAGACGCGTGGGGCGGATTGATGATCGAGGTGAATTCCTTGACACCAAACATGCCCAGATTGGAAACAGCGGTACATCCGCCCTGATATTCTTCCGGTTTCAGTTTCTTCGACCGCGCCCGTGACGCCATGTCCTTCACTTCGGATGAAATTGCAGAAAGTGACTTCAGTTCGGCCTGACGAACAATCGGTGTAAACAACCCGTCCTCCACCGCGACAGCGACACCGACATCGGCATGTTTGTGGAACAATCGATCCGTGGACGTCCAAGATACATTAGCCATTGGAACGGCCTTCAAGGCCAATGCCATGGCTTTGACGATGAAATCATTGACGGAAATCTTGTACAGCGGCTTGTCGTCGCCATCTTTGGGCGCACCGGCATTCATCTGGGAACGAAGCGACAGCAGCGCATCCAGTTCACATTCCATGGTGATGAAATAAGACGGTATCGACTGAGTGCTTTCGGTCAGCCGTTCGGCAATAACCTTGCGCATGCCGTCATGCGGTTTTTTCTCAATCGAATCTGCATCATATAATTTCAGTACGGTGGCGTCATCCATGCCAACGGACAGGGCTGCTCTACCTGCGACTGCCGCCACTGGTTGGGCTGGTTGGGCGGCGGCACCACCTGCGGCGGTTGCTGCATCAACATCGGCCTTGACGATTCGGCCATGCGGTCCACTGCCGGCAATCAAAGAAATATCCAGACCGTTCTGTTGGGCAATGCGACGCGCCAGAGGTGTTGCAAAAACGCGTTCACCGGAGTTGGCAACAGTCGCTGGAACGACTGCAACGGCTGCCGGTTCTGGTGTTGGTGCAACTTCAGCGGCAGCAACGGCAGGTGCTGGCGTCTCCGCCGTTACCACTTCCCCCGCTGCCGCCGCTGGTGCCGCCGCAACATCTCCAGGTTCTTCGCCGTCTTCGGCCAGAACCGCAATCACAGCATTGACCTTAACACCCTCGGTACCTTCGGCAACCAGTATTTTCGCCACGACGCCTTCATCAACGGCTTCAACTTCCATCGTTGCCTTGTCGGTTTCGATCTCGGCAATCACATCACCGGCGGAGACATTGTCTCCCTCCTTCACCAGCCATTTGGCCAAGTTGCCCTCTTCCATTGTTGGAGAAAGGGCGGGCATTGTAATATTCGTACTCATAAGTCATCTCCCCGCGCATGCATCTGGGGTTCAAGGTAAATCGGGCCACTGTCCTCGGGGCCATCATCATAGGCTTCAATCGACCAGGACCGGCTGTTCAATATGCCTGCCGTTATGGTGATCACATTGTCATGGGCCGGCGTGGCGTTGGCAATTGCTGCCAACAGGGCCTTTTCGTCAACCGCAGTCTCTACTGCCTGCTCCGGTGTCAGGCGTTTGTTTGCCCAACTCTCCAGCGCCTCAATCGACACGGCAATCTGGTTTGCACCTGAGGGAATAACCACCGCACCGCGAAATTTATCCCAGCTCGCGTGTCGCACGTCCAAGGCAGGAAAAGCGCTCACTTGTAGGTCACCGCTCTGGCGGCTTCGACAATCTCTTCCACTGACGGCAAGGCCAGTTTTTCAAGATTGGCAGCATAGGGCATTGGCACATCCTTGCCGGTGACACGAAGCACCGGCGCATCAAGATAATCAAAGGCCTCCTGCATGATCTGCATGCCGATTTCTGCGCCGACACCCGATTGCGGAAAGCCTTCTTCAACAGTGATACAGCGATTGGTTTTCTTGACGGACTCAATCACCGTTGCCATGTCCATGGGGCGGATGGTGCGCAAATCGATGATTTCTGCATCAATGCCCAGTTCGGCCATCGCAGCAGCTGCGTCGATTGCATAACGAACCCCATGACCAAACGAGACCAATGTGACATCATTGCCGGATTTGTGAATCCGGGCCTTGCCAATGGGCAAAACGAAATCATCCAGCGCCGGAACATCAAATGACTGGCCATAGAGGATTTCATTTTCCAGGAATATTATCGGGTTAGGATCTCGAATAGCCGCCTTCAACAGCCCTTTCGCATCGGCTGCACTATAAGGCGCGACAACTTTCAAACCCGGAATATGACTGTACCAGGCTGCATAGCACTGACTGTGCTGCGCCCCAACGCGGGCCGCTGCGCCATTGGGTCCACGGAACACGATAGGCGCTCCCATCTGGCCGCCAGACATATAAAGCGTCTTGGCAGCAGAATTGACGATCTGGTCAATCGCCTGCATGGCAAAGTTGAAAGTCATGAATTCGACAATCGGCTTCAATCCGGCCATCGCGGCACCGACGCCAATACCGGCAAAGCCATGTTCGGTGATCGGCGTATCAATGACCCGCTTGGCACCAAATTCGTCCAGCAATCCCTGGGTAATCTTATAGGCGCCCTGATATTCTGCGACCTCTTCGCCCATGACGAAAACGTCTTCATCGTGACGCATTTCCTCAGCCATCGCATCGCGCAGTGCATCGCGCACTGTAGTCGACACCATTTCGGTACCTTCAGGGATATCCGGATCACTGGCTGGTTTCACCTCGATGGGGGTCGGTGCTGCAGCAACAGGTGCCGCTGGCACGGTTGCAACCGCAGCAGCTTCCACCACCGCAGCAGCTTCCACCACCGGAGCCGCCGCCGCCTCGGGCTCAGCAACTGGTGCGGCTGCAGCGGCATCGGCGCTTTCACCATCTTCTATCAGAGCGGCGATGACGGCATTGACCTTCACATTTTCGGTGCCTTCTGCAACGGCAATGCGACCGACGGTACCTTCATCAACGGCTTCAACTTCCATCGTCGCCTTGTCGGTTTCAATTTCGGCAATCACGTCACCGGCAGCGACCGCGTCACCTTCTTTGACCAACCACTTGGCCAATGTGCCCTCTTCCATTGTCGGAGACAGGGCGGGCATGAGAATATCTGTGGCCATGATTACGCTCCCACCTCAATCAACACATCTGTATAAAGTTCGCTGGCATCGGGTTCGGGATTGGTCTGGGCAAATTCAGCAGCCTCAGCAACAATTCCGCGCACTTCCTTGTCGATAGCTTTCAACTCGTCTTCGGTGGCCCATTTCTTTTCCAGCACCCGCTGTTTGACCCGTTCAATCGGATCCTGTTCGGCGCGCATTTTCTGCACTTCATCCTTGGTGCGATATTTCGCCGGGTCGGACATGGAGTGCCCACGATATCGATAGGTCTGCATGTCGAGAATAATTGGCCCCTTGCCCGAACGGCACCATTCGGTGGCCAGTTCACCGGCCGCCTGCACGGCACGCACATCCATGCCATCGACCTCAATACCGGGGATGTTGAAGGAACAACCGCGCCGGGAGAATTCGGTCAGAGCCGAAGAACGATGAACCGCTGTGCCCATGGCGTAGCGGTTATTTTCAATCACATAGACGACGGGCAGGTCCCACAGCTTGGCCATGTTAAAGCTTTCATAGACCTGGCCCTGGTTTGACGCGCCGTCCCCAAAATAAGTCAGGCAGACATTGCCGTTTTCCCGGTAGCGGTTGTTGAAGGCCAGTCCGGTTCCCAACGAGACCTGCGCCCCTACAATACCGTGCCCACCATAAAAATTCTTTTCCTTGGAGAACATGTGCATGGAACCGCCTTTGCCGCGGCTATAGCCACCTTCGCGACCGGTCAGCTCTGCCATCACACCCTTGGGGTCCATATCACAGGCCAGCATATGGCCGTGATCGCGATAGGCAGTGATCACCTGATCACCCTCAATCAACGCAGCCTGCATGCCGGTGACGACAGCTTCCTGCCCAATATACAAATGGCAGAATCCGCCGATAAACCCCATGCCATAGAGCTGGCCGGCCTTTTCTTCAAAACGCCGGATCATCAACATGTCGCGACAGGCTTCGAGCTCACGTTGTTTTGTATAATCCTTGGGAGCCGGCGTTTTGGGCCCGGCTTTCGACGTCGTTGACTTCGATGCTGCTGATTTTTTGGTTGTTTTGGCTTTGGCCACGGGCACACCTTTACACGAATTGGTTCAGGACCAGATAATCGGGCGGCTGAGATGCCCGCCCCGTTTGTTCCCCCAAACATATAGCGGTGGGCAAATATCGCAATGTCAAAAACGCATAGCTAGATTGCACGTAGTGCATTGAATAGTATGCACTAAACGTTGATTAACTGGATTTCAGTTAATTGATCAATTGTGGATAAAGAGCACGATTTCGTCTTCGCGGACCATGTTCAACTGAGCACGCACATGCTGGTCCACCATGTCTTTTTCCAAGGTGCCAGCACGCAGCAGTTTCACCCGCTCTTCAAACTTGTCGCGTCGCCTGGTCAGTTCGGCCAGTTCTATCTTTAGTTCAGCCATGCGGGTTTGCATGGCCAGATTGGCACGGATGCCATACTGACCATTGAACGCGTGAAAGCCAAAATATCCAACGATGACAAGCGTCGCCAGCGGCGCAATAAAGCGCGCAAGCGTCCGTCGTTTGCGTCTGCGTAGAACCATCTGCCAACCATGGCGGATTCGCAGTTAATGAATCGTTAGCGCCGCAACACTGACCGGCCAGCAAATTCAGCCTGTCCGCCAAGTTCTTCTTCAATGCGCAACAATTGATTGTATTTCGCCAATCGGTCCGAGCGTGACAGGGAACCGGTTTTGATCTGTCCACAATTGGTGGCAACGGCAAGGTCGGCAATCGTGTTGTCTTCCGTTTCACCGGACCGGTGAGACATGACGGAAGTATAGCCAGCCCGGTGTGCAGTCTCCACCGCATCAAATGTTTCGCTGAGCGAACCAATCTGGTTGACCTTGACCAGAATTGAATTGGCCACACCCATAGCAATTCCATCCTTCAATCGGGTCGTATTGGTGACGAAAAGATCATCTCCCACCAATTGACAGGTCTCGCCGATTTTGGTGGTCAGGCTTTTCCAACCGTCCCAGTCGTCTTCGCCCATACCATCTTCAATTGAGATGATGGGGTATTTGCCAGCCAGTTCTGCCAGGTAGGAGGCCATATCTTCGCTGGACAGAGAACGCCCCTCACCTTTCAGCTCATAAAGACTATTTTCGAAAAACTCGGTTGAAGCCGTATCGAGCGCCAGATAAACATCCTCGCCAGGCTTATAGCCCGCCTTCTCGATTGACTGCATGACAAAATCCAGAGCTTCAGGTGCAGAGCCGATATTTGGGGCAAATCCACCCTCATCGCCGACATTTGTATTGTGACCAGCAGCATGCAGGCCCTTTTTCAACGTATGAAAAATCTCCGCCCCCATGCGCAGGCTTTCACCAAACGATTCAGCCCCAACGGGCATGACCATGAATTCCTGAAAATCAATCGGATTGTCGGCATGTTCGCCGCCATTGATAATATTCATCATCGGCACCGGCAAAACGTGAGCAGATGGTCCGCCAAGATAGCGGTAAAGCGGCGCACCGGCTGTTTCGGCGGCAGCTTTGGCAACGGCCAGCGAAACCCCCAAAATGGCGTTTGCTCCAAGGTTTGACTTATTGGCGGTTCCGTCCAGCTCGATCATCGCGTGATCGACGGCCAGCTGATTTTCAGCCTCCATGCCGCAAATCGCATCATAGATGTCCGAGTTGACGCCATTCACCGCCTTGGTCACACCCTTGCCCATATAGCGGGTTCCACCGTCACGCAGCTCGACTGCCTCATGGGCACCGGTTGACGCGCCAGATGGTACTGCTGCCCGGCCAAACGCCCCATCTTCAAGCAAAACGTCAACCTCCACGGTCGGATTGCCGCGGCTATCGAGGATCTCGCGGGCATGAATGTCGACAATAGTGGTCATTTTGGTGGCTCCAATAAATAAGTTTGGCTGTTCATAGTGCAGCTGTGCGTCAATTTAAACCGATTAAATGCCCGGAATCATGGCCGGGCCGTCAATTTTTGTCTGGATGCAATACAACCGCGATGAGGCTGTGACAAACAGCTTGTCACGGGCCGGGCCACCAAAGCAGAAATTTGTCGACTTCTCCGCAAAGTTGATCACGCCGAGATCGGTTCCCTGCGGGTCAAACAGGTGCACGCCATTGGGGCCATTACAAAAGATGTGGTCGGTATTGGTCACCTTCATCCCGTCGGGCACCCATTTGCGGCCTTCCTGCTCGCCTTCAACACGCGCCCAGACCTGATCGCCAGAAAGGCTGCCATCCTCAGCGATATCAAACCGGCGAATACAAGGATCAGCGCTGTCGTTGACAAACAACACCTTTTCATCCCGGGACAAGCACAGGCCATTGGGTTGCCTGAAGTCATCAACGACGCATATCAGCGTCCCGTCCGGATCGAGACGGTAGACGCCCTGAAAATCCAACTCGCAGTCGCGCGGAATGCCAACATCCTCACGAATACGGCCAAAGCTTGGATCGGTGAACCAGATCCGGCCACGGCTGTCCACCACCACATCATTGGGGCTGTTGAGCGCTTTGCCCTGATAATGGCTGGCAAGTGTCGTCACGACGCGACCTTCATGATCGTGTCGGACAAGACGTGAGGTGGCGTGTTCACACGTGACGATTTTGCCATCGCAATCGAAAAAATTGCCATTGGCCATGTTGGAGGGGCGACGGAAAACATTCAGTCCATCGCTTTCGCTCCAGCGGTATTGAATGCTCGATACGATATCGGAGAATACCAGCCAGTGTTCATCCGGATGCCAGATCGGACCTTCGGTAAACACAAACCCGTCGGCGACTACCTGCAACTCGGCATCTTTTGCAATTATATCGAAAAACCGCTGGTCTCGAATTTCAAACTTTTCCATCACGCCACCATTTTCGCCAACTGAGTTGTGATCACCGCCGCACCACGCAATCTTTTGTCTGCGGTCGGATAGTCCCGTGACAATACAATTGACTGATCCGGCCTGATCTTTGCAAGGCTTCCCTGCTTGCTGATCCAGCCAATCAGCTCCTCAGGATTTGCAAATTCCTTGTTGCGGAAATGTAAAACCATGCCTTTGGGACCGGCATCAAGCTTTTCAATGTTGGCGCGGCGGCACAGGGATTTGACAAAGACCACTTTCAACAGATGCTCAACCTCTTCCGGCAGAGGTCCAAACCGGTCGATGAGTTCTGCCCCAAAAGCATCAATATCTTCAGCAGTATCCAGTTCTGCAAGGCGTCGATAAAGGCTCATGCGCAGGGTCAGATCAGGAACAAAGCTTTCCGGGATCATAACCGTCACACCAACGGTGATTTGCGGTGACCATTTGCCTTCAATCTCGGCTTCACCGCCGTCTTTCAATTCAGCAACCGCCTCTTCCAGCATCTGCTGGTACAGTTCAAAGCCAACTTCGCGCACATGACCGGATTGTTCATCTCCCAGTATATTGCCAGCGCCACGGATATCCAGATCGTGGCTGGCAAGTTGAAATCCAGCCCCCAATGTGTCGAGCGACTGCAGGACTTTCAGGCGACGTTCGGCCGTCGGCGTCAGGATTTTGTTAGGTGGCAGAGTCATTAAAGCATAGGCACGGGTTTTTGACCGCCCGACCCGACCGCGCATCTGATAGAGCTGGGCCAGGCCAAACATGTTGGCTCGGTGCACAATCATCGTATTGGCAGTTGGAATGTCCAGACCGGATTCAACAATCGTGGTGGAGAGCAGAACATCATAGCTACCCTCATAAAAGGCGTTCATCACGTCTTCCAGCTCACCCGGTGGCATTTGTCCGTGGGCCACAGCGACCTTGAGTTCTGGAACATGCTCTTCCAGCCATTCCTGACGCCCTCGTATGTCGGACAGGCGCGGACAGACATAAAAACTCTGGCCACCGCGGTAGCGTTCGCGCAACAGAGCTTCGCGGACAACAACCCCATCGAACGGTAAAATGAATGTCCGCACTGCCATGCGATCAACCGGTGCCGTGGTAATCAGCGACAATTCGCGGACCCCGGTCAGCGCCAGTTGCAGGGTTCGGGGGATCGGTGTGGCCGACAGGGTCAGCACATGCACATCCGCCCGCAATTCCTTCAACCGTTCCTTGTGTTTGACCCCGAAATGTTGCTCTTCGTCGATGATCAACAGGCCGAGGCGTTTGAATTCCACCGAATTGCCGAGCAAGGCATGGGTGCCAATTACGATATCGACGGAACCATCGCGAATGCCGGACTTTGCTGCGGCAAGCGCCTTGGAACCAACAAGGCGCGAAGCCTGTGCAACATTGACAGGCAACCCGTGGAAACGTTCTGAAAATGTTTTGAAATGCTGACGCGACAACAAGGTGGTCGGCACGACAACCGCCACCTGCTTGCCAGACATGGCGGTCAGGTAAGCTGCCCGCAACGCCACTTCCGTCTTGCCAAACCCAACGTCTCCACAAATCAAGCGGTCCATCGGACGGCCCGAATGCAGATCATCAATTACTGCTTCAATGGCGTTTGTCTGATCATCGGTTTCCTCATAGGGAAACTTGGCGGCAAATTCGTCATATACCCCGTCGGCCACTGAAATCGGCTCTGCACGTTTCAGCTGACGCGCCGCTGCAATCGCGATCAACTGCCCAGCCATTTCGAGAATGCGTTTCTTCAGTTTGGATTTGCGCGCCTGCCAGTTGGCCCCACCCAGCCGGTCCAGCATGACTTCGGTATCGCTGTTGCCGTAGCGGGACAGCAATTCGATGTTTTCGACCGGCAAAAACAGTTTGTCGTCGTTGTGATAACGCAGTTCCAGACAATCATGGGGCGCGCCCGCAGCCTCAATCGTCACAAGGCCCTGAAAACGACCAATACCGTGATCGACGTGAACGACGATATCTCCAGCGGAAAGGCTGGACACTTCCGACAGGAAGTCGGCTCCCTTCTTGCTGGCCTTGCGGCGTTTGACCAATCGGTCGCCGAGAAAATCCTGATCGCCAATGACGGCGAATTCATCGTCCTCAAATCCCGATTCGATACCCAGAACCGCCAGCGCCGTTGTGCCAGGTGACAATTGCGCCACTTCAGCCCAATTATTGGCCTTTTGAACATTGGTCAGGCCATGTTCATCCAAAACCTGCACCAACCGGTCCTGGGCGCCGGCGCTCCAGGATGCGATAATGACTTTCTTTTTCTGGCTTCTCAGTTCCGCAGCATGATCGCTCAACGCCTGGAAAATGTTGACGTTTCCCGCACTACGCTCAGCGGCAAAGTTACGCCCCTGTTTTGCGCCCAGATTGATCACTCGTTCGCCCTGCACAAAGTCAGGCGCTTCAAAGGGAGACAAGGAAATCTTGTTGCCCTGCTTGAGACCCAGATCAATCTGACTGGTGGTCAGATACAATGTGTCCACCGCAACCGGCTTGTAAGGCGCCGCGCCGCCGCTGCCATCGCCATCCAGCCCGCGCTCCCGGGCTTCATAATGATCGATGATCTGGGCTTCACGTTCTTCAATGGCTTCATCGACCAGGTGATCGACAAACACCGTCGCCTCGCCGAGATAGTGAAAAATTGTCTCCAATTCATCGAAAAACAACGGCAACCAGTGCTCTAGCCCAGCATAGCGGCGGCCTTCGCTGACTGCCGCATAAAGTGCGTCGTCGCGGGTCGCTGCTCCGAATGTTGTCAGATAATTGGTTCGAAACCGTGCAATCGTCTCGGCGTCCAGCGTCACCTCGCTCATCGGCGACAATTTCATCTGCTTCAGCTGGTTGGTTGTCCTTTGACTATCCACATCAAAAGACCGCAGTGATTCCAGCGTATCGCCAAAGAAGTCGAGGCGTACCGGTCCATCGGTTCCGGGGGCAAACAGGTCAATAATACCACCGCGCACGGCATATTCCCCGGCATCCCGCACGGTCGGGCTGCGCTCATAACCATTGCCATTCAGCCAGCCGACAAGACCTTCCGTATCAATCTGCTGACCCGGACGAATATCCCGCACATGCTGCGCCATATACTCTCGCGACGGCAATTTTTGCATCAACGCATTGGGCGTTATTGTTATCAATCGGGGACGATCACTTGCCTCGCCTGTCGCCAAGTTGGCCAGCGCCGCAATGCGTTTTGCCAATGCATCATTGCTGGGAGACACCCGATCATAAGGCAGACAATCCCAAGCCGGTACGTGCAACACATCCGCCCAGGGGGCAAAAAATTCAAACGCGGCTTCAACATCCGCAGCCCGTTGACCGTCGCGTGCCACAAACACCAGGCAGGGAGCCTTCTCCTGCCGGGATAGTTCTGCCAGTGCTTCGGCCAAAACAACTGTTTCGTAGCCGTCCGGCACACCGCCAACGTTTATGTTGCCCGGCTCGGTCAGCCAGGGTTTCAACTTGCTCAATGCACTTGTTGTCATGACTGTCCCAGATGAAACTGCCGGATCTTGCGGACAATCGAATTGTCAAAATTTTCAGGCACGTCGATCGATCCTGACAACCATTTATACATATCTGGGTCAGGCAATTGCATCAGCATTTCAAATTCCGCCAACTCATCTTCGCCCATATCCGCAATCGCATGATTTGCGTAGGTGCCGAGCACATAATCCATTTCCCGCATCCCGCGGTGCCAGGATCGAAACAATAGCCTTTTTCGCCGGTCATCCAGACCAGCACTGCTGCGCATCGCCTCGCTCACATAACTCTCCGCAGGATTGCTTTGGTCCGCTTCTAGAACTGTTCTGGTTCAAATGGAAGACTTGAAGCCAGAAGCTTCGGCAGGCATTGTCGCCCGATGCGACCCACCCTGCTCAATCCGCTGTTTTCTCCGGTCACCAGCCTGACCGGCATCGGCCCAAAACTCAGTATTGCTCTGACGCGCCTGCTACGCGGCGGCGGCGGCGGCGGCGATGGTATCGAACAGGCCGTGGTTGGCGATCTGCTTTTTCATTTGCCTTCGGGACTTATCGACCGGCGCAACCAACCCACCATCATGGATGCCACCGAGGGCACATTGTCGACGATCAAAGTTCGAATTGACCGTCACCAGCCATCGCCAAGGGGCAATCAACGGGTACCTTACCGGATATATGTCCACGATGATTCAGGTGAAATGGCGCTGGTTTATTTCCGGGGCCAGTCGCGTTGGCTGGAATCACAATATCCAGTAGGCGAAACCCGATTCGTCAGCGGCCGACTGGAATGGTTCAACGGGCGCGCCAATATGATTCATCCCGACTACGTGGTGTCGGAAGAAAATTTTGATGACCTGCCACTGGTCGAGCCGGTTTATCCGCTCGTATCGGGCGTGTCGCTGAAAATCATGCACCGTTCCATCGCCAACGCGTTGGAGGCCTTGCCAAAATTGCCTGAATGGATCGATGCTTCGCTGTTGGCCAAACATCACTGGCCATCTGTCGAAAACGCTCTGGATCAGGTTCACCATCCCCGCGACGAGCTGGATATCTCGCCTCAGTCAACTGCATGGAAGAGACTGGCCTTCGACGAGTTGCTGGCGGGACAGCTGGCGCTGGCACTGGTGCGCAGCAAGATGAAGAAGAGTGCCGGCAGGTCCTGGCGGGGCAATGGCAGCAAGCAGCAAAAGATTTTAAATGCCCTGCCCTTTGCCCTGACCGGTGCTCAGCAAAGGTCGGTCAAGGAGATTCTCGACGATATGGCCATGCCAGAGCGCATGTTGCGGCTGCTCCAGGGGGATGTCGGGTCGGGGAAAACGATTGTTGCGCTACTGGCTTGCGCGACAGCAATTGAAGCTGGTGGTCAGGCAGCACTTATGGCACCCACCGAAATTCTGACCCGTCAGCACTTTGCCACCATACAACCGCTGGCGGAAGCAGCCGGTATCCGACTTGCGGTGTTGACCGGCAGGGAAAAGGGCAAGGAACGAGAGGCCATTTATGATCAACTGGCCAACGCCGAGATCGATCTGGTTGTCGGTACTCATGCTCTGTTTCAGACCAATGTGGTCTTCAAGAATCTCGCAATCGGCATCGTTGATGAACAACATCGCTTTGGTGTCCATCAGCGTCTGGCGCTGGCCTCCAAGGGAGGGGGGGCAGATATTCTGGTGATGACCGCCACGCCAATCCCGCGCACGCTCGTATTAACGTATTTTGGAGACATGGACGTATCCAAGCTCGATGAAAAACCTGCCGAGCGCTTGCCGATTCAAACCAATGCATTGCCGATGGAACGACTCGACGAACTGATCGACCGGGTGCGCGGGGCCGTCGGGCGCGGCGAAAAAGTCTACTGGCTCTGCCCATTGGTTGAGGACAGCGAGGAACTGCCCATCACATCGGCTGAAAGCCGTTATAAATCACTTGAACAGCTGATGGGACAAAATGTCGGACTGGTCCATGGGCGGATGAAGTCTGCTGATAAAGATGCAGCAATGCTGGATTTCAAGGAGGGCCGGACCCGCGTTCTTGTGGCAACCACCGTTATAGAAGTCGGCGTCGACGTTCCCGATGCGACCATCATGGTCATCGAGCACGCAGAACGTTTTGGCCTTGCTCAACTGCATCAGTTACGGGGCCGGGTCGGGCGCGGAACTCAATCGTCCACCTGTCTGCTGCTTTATAAAGCTCCGTTGGGGGAAATCGCCCAGGACAGAATAAAAATCATGCGCGAAACTGAAGACGGGTTTCGCATTGCCGAAGAAGACCTGAAACTGCGTGGCGAAGGTGAAATTTTGGGGACAAGGCAATCGGGAACACCGGGATTTCAGATCGCCCAGATGGAACATCACGCGGAGCTGTTGGAAATGGCGCGCGACAACGCCCGCCTGATTTTGAATGAGGACGCGGAACTCACAGGCCCGCACGGAGACGCTTTGCGTCACCTGCTTTATCTGCACTCCAAGGATGAAGCGGTCAGGCTGTTGAGAGCCGGTTAGATACGTTCGAGAACAGGCTTATTTTTTACCGTTGGCCCGGGCGCGCTTCTCCAGCGCCTTTTTCTTTGCTTCGCCAAACTCCGGCGCAACCAGCCCTGCAGAAATTACCAGTTTGGCCGCTTCTTCAACACCCATGTCCAGAGGAACAACATCTTCAACCGGCACAAACAGCAAAAATCCTGATGTCGGGTTCGGTGTTGTCGGCAAAAATACACTGACGGTCTTACCGGTTGGTTCATCAAGTTTCGATTGAACTTCTCCCAGCGTATCAGTTGCCACAAAAGCTAGCGCCCAGATTTCGCGTCTTGGATATTCCACCAATACGACACTTTGAAATGAATCTGAATCTTCGCGAAACACGGTTTCAAATATCTGCTTCAGCGCTGAATAGATGTTGCGCACCAGCGGCATCCTGCCCAGCAGGTATTCCCCGTAACTGATGATCGAGCGGCCAATCAGATTGGCTGTCAAAAATCCAACTGTGGTGATCACGAAAACGGCCACCAGTACCCCAAAGCCGGGAATGGTGAACGGCAAATAGGAATCCGGATTATACAGGTCCGGCAGATATGGCTTTACCCAGCCATCAACCCACTCGATCAAGGACCATGTGAGATAGACGGTGATTGCCAGCGGCGCACAAATTACCAGGCCGGTGAAAAAGTAGTTTCTCAACCGGGTGATGTAGTGTGGTCTCGGGCGTTTTTCGGGATCACTCATATTACTGCTTTATAACTCGGGCCAACACAATTATCGCCGCCCGCTTAATTGGCCCCCTGCCCGAAAATTTGCAAGGACAATTCTATTCAACAGTAACTGATTTGGCCAAATTCCGAGGTTGATCAACGTCTGTGCCCATATGAACGGCCGTGTGGTAGGCGAGCATCTGAATCGGCAGTGAATAAACAATCGGCGTTATGATCTCCGGCATTTCCGGCATGACAATCACTTTGGCCTCATCCATACCAACTTCCGCTGCTCCCTTGGGATCGGTGATCAAAATTATGTTGCCGCCCCGCGCCGCGACTTCCTGCATGTTGGAGACCGTCTTTTCAAATATCCGGTCGTGCGGCGCGATCACGACAATTGGCATTTCTTCATCAACCAATGCGATGGGGCCGTGCTTCAACTCCCCTGCCGCATAAGCTTCCGCATGAATATAGGACAATTCCTTCAATTTCAGCGCACCCTCCATAGCCAGCGGATAGTTGGTGTCGCGCCCCAGATAGAGCACGTGCTCTTTATTTGCCAAAGAATGCGCCAGTTCCTTGATCTCGTCTTCAAGTTTTAAAACTTCATTGGCATAGCGTGGCGTCTCAGCAAGCGCCCGAACCAGTTCCTTTTCCTGCGCTTCATCAATGTGGCCTCTTTGCACACCGGCACCTATCGCCAGTGATGCGAGTACCGACAACTGGCAGGTAAATGCCTTGGTTGAAGCAACACCAATTTCCGGTCCCGCCAGAGTCGGGAATACGTTGTGGGAGGACCGCGCAATCGTACTTTCGCGAACATTGACAATAGCTGCCAGTCGTTGACCGCTTTCTTCACAATATTTCAATCCGGCCAGCGTGTCTGCCGTTTCACCGGACTGGGAGATAAACAGTGACAAACCGTTTTCCGACAATGGCACTTCCCGATACCGAAACTCCGAAGCGACATCGATATCAACCGGCAAACGCGCATAGCGTTCAAACCAGTATTTTGAAAGATACCCGGCCAGATATGCGGTTCCACAGGCGGTGATATTCAGCCGGTCAAGTTTGGAAAATTCGAGTGGGTTTTGAGTATCACCCATATCTCTCAGCGCAATCTTTTCTGCGTTGAAATCAACGTAATTTGCCAGAGTATGGCCGATCACTTCCGGCTGCTCATAGATTTCCTTGATCATGAAGTGACGATGATTGCCCTTGTCCACCATCAGCGCGGAGCCGACCGAAGTCTGCTGCTGTCTGCTGACCGTTTGACCGCTGGTATCAAAAATCGCCAGATCATTTCGACGAATGATCGCCCAGTCGCCGTCTTCCAGATAGGTGATGCGGTTTGTAAATGGCGCCAACGCCACCGCGTCGGACCCCAGATACATTTCACCTTCCCCATGGCCGATTGCCAAAGGTGGTCCGCTGCGCGCCGCGACGATCAAATTGTCATCGCTGTCAAACATCACTGCAAGCGCAAACGCACCACGCAATTGTTGGATAGCCTGATGAGCTGCATCTTCCGGTGACAGACCATCCCTCAAACCTTTTTCAACCAGATGCGCCACAACTTCGGTGTCGGTTTGCGAAGAAAACTCAAATCCATCAGCCTCAAGATTTTTTCTCAGCTCGCGGAAATTTTCAATGATCCCGTTGTGAACGACCGCGACACCGGATGAGAAATGCGGATGAGCGTTGACTTCAATCGGCGCGCCGTGGGTCGCCCATCGGGTATGGCCGATGCCAATTGTGCCCGACAAAGGGGATGAATCCAGCCGCTCCTGAAGATTGACAAGTTTGCCCTCGGCCCGACGCCGATCGAGCACCCCCTGTTCAACCGTTGCAACTCCAGCAGAATCATATCCCCGATATTCCAGCCGTTTCAGCGCGTCAACAATAAGAGGCGCGACTGGTCTGGTGCCCACAATTCCAACAATTCCACACATATGCGCTTCCCCATGTAACAGCGACAACAATCCTCGTCGTCGGTAGACAGTTTCAAACCAGCGATGCGGCTTTGTGCTCTGCCATATCACCTATTGGCCAATGGTTTAGTCAAAAAAGATTTCAAATGTGCAAGGATTGCGATTATTTTTTGCTTGCTGCCTTTTGATCGGCATAGCGCTTGCGCAAACTTTTGGCTTTGCCAGACAAATTCGCCTGCTTGTTGCGCTCAATGGCCAGGCTGTCTGCCGGCACATCTTTAGTAATCACACTGCCCGCTGCGGTGTTGGCATTTTCACCAATCTCCACCGGCGCAACCAGCGAGCTATTCGTACCAATAAACGCCCCGCTGCCGATGATTGTCTTGTGCTTATTGAAACCGTCATAATTGCAGGTCACGACGCCCGCGCCAACATTGGCCTTTGCTCCAACTTCGCTGTCGCCGACGTAAGACAGATGATTGACCTTTGCACCGTCGCCAATATTGCTGGCTTTGATTTCGACAAAATTGCCGATTTTTGAGCCGTTTCCAATCACCGCGCCGGGCCGTAAACGGGCATAAGGGCCGACAATTGCACCGCGCCCGACACTGGCACCTTCCAAATGAGAAAATGCCCGTATTGTCGCACCCTGTTTAACCTGAACACCCGCGGCAAATACGATATTGGGTTCCAAAACCACATCCCGTTCAAGCAACGTATCGTGGTGCAGACAAATTGTCTGCGGTGCGGACATGGCCACGCCTGATCGCATGAATTTTTTGCGTTGCCTGTCCTGCCAAATAGCTTCGACCTGTGCCAGCTGAACCCGATCATTAACTCCCAAAGTCTCTTCTTCGGGAACCTCCACCGCTACGACGTTCAATCCCTGACTTCGTCCCACCTCAACAGCATCTGTGAGATAATATTCGCCCTGTGCATTGTCGTTGGATATTGCATCGAGAACACTCAGCATGTGGCGCGCGCCAAAGGCCATGATACCGCTGTTGCACAATGTGATCTTGCGTTCGTCTTCCGATGCGTCCTTTTCCTCCCGGATCGCGGTCAACTGATCGTTTTCCACGATCAATCGGCCATAACCCGTTGGAGTTTGCGTTTCAAAACCCAAAACAACGATGTCAGCGCCTTCTGCCAACGATTGGCGTGCCGCCATTATTGTTTCGGTTTTCATCAGCGGAACGTCCCCGTAGAGCACCACAACATCATCGTGGCCAGATTGAACCGCGTCTCGCGCTGCCAGAACAGCGTGGGCGGTGCCACTGCGCCGCTCCTGCAAATGGGTTGTGGTTTGCTGGTGATGGTTTTGCACCGATTGAGACACCAGTTCTGCCTGGTTTCCAACAACCACAGCAATATCGTTTGCCCCAGCAGATTTAGCAGTGTCCAGAACATGACAGACCATCGGTAGTCCGGCCACGGGATGCAGCACTTTAGGCATGTCAGACGCCATGCGTTTCCCCTCGCCGGCAGCGAGAATGATGGTCAGACAAGTGCGATTGGAAGAATCAACCATTTTTTAACCTAAATTTTCGCTTTGCTAGGGCAAAATTAATCCCTCTCATGCCATAAAAACCACGAAAGTCCATCAGAACTGCCTGGTCCGTTCGTGAATGGGTGATTTTTGTGATTCGTTCAATGGCAGAAGTCGAATGAAATTCAGTTTTAGATCAAATGGATGCGCGGGAGCAGATACTTGCCTGAATCTTTGAGCACCGAAGAAACAGTGATTCGCGTCGCCGCACTCAAGGCGGCCAAGGACGCGGCTGATCACATGGTAAAGAACTCGGTCCAGAAACACTCCAATTCCGTTGGCGCCTTTGCCCTTTATACCTGGGGGTCGCTGGCATTTGTCAGCGCCGTGTTTGCGACTGTCATCGGCATAAGTCCCGATGCGATAATTACCCAACCGGCAGCAATTGCCGATACAACAACCCAAGACACTGTGGTTAAGCGAGATTTTGCAAAAGTCGAAGCCGACTCAGAAGCCCTAATTGAATCTACCGAGACGCCAGCAACAACGGAGGCGGCGACGCCAGCAAGGACGGAGGCGGCGGCGGCAACATCCACGACGCAACTTCCTGAACAGACGACCGATACGGTTGAGTTAATAAAGCCAGACCTGCCGGAAATCCTGCCACCGAAACGGCAATTGGTAAAAACAAAAAAGGCTACCGATCTGGATGATCGCAGCACCGGGTCGATCAATCGTCAGGCCGAACAGATTGCGAAACCATTCGAAGAAGCCTTGAGGCCGGAATTCCTGTTTGCCGTTGATATTGGGGGGGCTACATCGGCTTCGCCACTCGTTGGGCGTTACGCAGCCATGAAACGTCGCGCACCTGATCTGTTCGAGGGTCTGGAGCCCCGAATCCAGGTCAAGGGGAAGAACCAGGATCTCGAAGCCCGACTGATTGCCGGCCCCTTTACATCTGCTACCCAGGTCGCGCAGTTCTGTCGTTCGCTGCGCCTCCGGCTGACAGTAGACTGTACAATCTCTGCCTTCCAGGGTGACATAATTCGCTAGAACCGACGACTTGCGTTGACGGGACGAAGCTGCCATGAGCACGCTTTGTGCCATTGACCCCTGAACGCGATTTGTCAGATTCCACCACTTCCACGGGCATCGCCTCTGAACGCCATCTTGCGATAGCGATTTTGCTGGTCATGCCGTTGTTCTTTTCGTCCAATATAATTTTTGGGCGGGTGGTTGCCGATCAAGTTGAGCCGTTCATACTAGCCTTCATCAGATGGTCGCTTACCGCCTTAATTTTGTTGCCGTTCGTTTGGCCGACACTGGTTCGGCAAAGACAGTTGATCGTCAGTCAATGGAGGCAAATTGCGCTGCTTGGTTTTCTTGGCATGTGGATTTGTGGCGCACTGGTCTATCTGGCGCTCGATTACACCACGGCAACCAATGGAACGTTGATCTACACGTCGTCGCCAGTTTTGATAATTTTGATTGAGTGGCTGTTTGGGGGGCGAAAAATCAGCACTCGCGAAGCGCTGGGTATCGCAATTGCGGTGTTCGGTGTGGTGGTCCTCGTCGTCAAAGGCTCTCTCGATACATTGATGTCCCTCAGCCTTAACCTTGGCGATCTGATCTTCATCGGAGCGGCATTCAGTTGGGCAATTTACTCGGTTTTGTTGAAAGCCAGATCTGTGGCCCCGCTTCAAACCTTACCCCTGTTCATGCTGATTGCGGCAACCGGCGCGCTGTTGCTGGCACCGTTCACGCTTGTTGAGATCGCGTGGCGTCAAACATTTCCGACTTCGTTGTCCGCCTGGACCAATATCGCCGGCATCGTGCTGCTGGCATCGCTCTTGGCCTTTTCATTCTTTCAGTATGGCGTGAAGGTGCTCGGCCCGTCAGTGACCGGAATTTTTATGTATTTGCTGCCGGTTTATGGCGTTGGACTTGCCGTCTTGTTCCTCGGTGAAGAATTGGCACTCTACCATATGTGGGGCGTGCTGCTCGTACTCTCGGGCTTGGTTCTTGCGACCTGGCCCAAAAAGGTGTTTCGGGAAATACGGTCGGCGTAGTCAGCCAAACGTCTGCATGACTGGGAAAGTTTCCAGCAGAAAATAAGCGAAACTCTGCATGCCGCCGGTCAGGAACAAAATTCCCGTCAACACCAGCAGTGCCCCCATCAGCTTCTCCACCGACCCAAGGTGCTTTCTGAAGCGGGAAAGAAATCGCATGAAGGATCCGGCAAATAATGCAGCCAGCAAAAATGGTACGCCGAGGCCCATCGAATAAACCCCCAGCATAAATGCCCCCTCTCCCACCGTATCCCGGGCACTGGCGATCCCCAGAATCACTCCCAGAATTGGTCCGATGCAAGGCGTCCAGCCGAAGGCGAATGCCAGTCCCATGATGAAGGAGCCAGCGACAGTTGCACCCCGCACAACATCATCGTCCACCTGGAACCGAGCTTCACGATAGAGCAGGCCAATTTTAAATAGTCCCAGAAAGTGCAGCCCCATGACGATGATGATGATGCCGGCAATGATCGACAGAATTTCCTGATTTTGGCGAACAATTTGCGAAAAGCTCGATGCGCCAGCACCCAGAGCCACAAAAACACAACTGAACCCAAGGACAAAAAATGCGGCATTTACAAGCGCTTTGCGCTGAACCTGGCGCGATTGCTTCGCATCTTGAGGAGAAATCTCCTCAAGCGACACGCCTGCCAGATAGGTCAGATACGGTGGCACAAGTGGCAAAACGCACGGCGAGATGAAAGACAGCAGACCAGCAAAGAATATACCGATCAAGGTGAGATCACCGCTCATATATTTTGGATCCTGCTGCAGCCGTAGCTTTTTGGCCGATTATGCGGCCAACCTACACGAATGCACACTCACGCCAACTCAAAAACTTGTCATAAAAAATGCAAATTCGGCAATATTTTTAACCCAACAACGCAAAGTTTGGTTGACGCTAGCCATAGCTTTGCTTAAGCAGCGTTTGTCCGGGCATTCGATGCTCCGGGAGCCCGTAGCTCAGTTGGTAGAGCGCCTCACTTTTAATGAGGATGTCCACGGTTCGAATCCGTGCGGGCTCACCACATTCTCATATTCCTGAATGAAATTAGGCGATAAGCTGATCGCATGAAATTCTATGGCAAAATGTCACCAGAATCTGCCTCGGAGCCAATCAGGTAAGTCGCTTGAAACTGCTCAGTACTCGGAGTTACTTACAGGAAGTAATACACGGGTCGACTGCCACAGCGACCGCATCAAATACCAGATCGCCAGTTATCACGACTTCCTCAGGAGCCGTAACTTCTTCTACAGGATCTTCCTCAACCACCGGATCTTCTTCAACCACCGGATCTTCTTCAACTACCGGGTCTTCTTCAACCACCGGATCTTCTTCAACTACCGGGTCTTCTTCAACCACCGGCTCGTCTTCTTCCAGCAAGTCGTCCTCAACCCCTTCATCGGCACCGTCCTCCAAATCCGGATCGCTTCCGGCTTGATCATTTTCAAACTGGTGTTGACCGGATTCCTGTGAGCCCGTGGAAACTGCAATTGGATTATCTGTCGGTCCATTGGGGGTGGTTCTGAGGAAGAAATCGAAATATTCCTGCATTTCTTGGGTCATTTTGAACGGACCGATTGGTGGCAGGCCGGGAGCCGGGCTGAATACGGCGTAACCTGGCTCCAGAATCTCAACGGTAACCCCACCTGATGTCACGGAAATTGCGCCTGAACTGTCGAGCGAATTTGCACCTCGTCCAGCACCTCGCAAAATCGTCAAACTGGCTTTTTCCAGATCAGCATTGCTGGTATCAATTCCTGCCAGTTGAGCCAGAACAACGGCGTCTTCGCCAACAAGCCCCTCAAAAAAAGTGCCTCGAATGCCGACGGAAGCACTGGGGGTTTTGATTGTCGCGTTGACCGGATTGGCCTTGCCTATCTGTCCGCTCATATAGCGGAAAGCTCCGGTCAGCACCTGTGCGCTCAAATCCCCAACCGACGTATTCGGATCATAGACGAATTCATCAATCAACAATGAGCAGTTTTGACCCACCGTGAATATTGTTTCATCCAGCAGCAAAATCTGCAATGCGCTGTCGTCTTTGGTTTGCACTTCATCGTTAAGCTGAATACTGCTGCGCACTTGCGCTTTGCGTCGAGCGCCTTCGGTCAGTACATAAGCCGTTCCTTGAACAGACGACGCGGTTCCAACCTGTGGCGCAGCAAAACTCGGGCAGATACCGCACAGCATGAATATCGTTGCCAGAGCAGAAATGTTCCGAACCAGTGGTCTTTTCCGGCTTACATTTTTTTGTGGAAGGGTCATCATTTGTCTCTCCTTCCCGCTAAAAAGTTGTGCGTTTGATAAACATCAAATCAACACTGAAATTATCGATATCGAGGTCTTCGATGGACGAATTTTGCTGGTGATATGTGGCACCGACCTGGGCAACAATACCGCCCAGTTGATCAGGCAGGTCGATACCGGCCAAAATCGTCGACAATGGAGCACCCGTTGATGCTCTGACGCGAAATACATCATCTTCACGGGTAATTGTGTTGGAATAAAACGTGTCGGGCTGATCATACTCAGTGCGCGCAAAGCTTGCAGCCATCGTCACATACCGCCCCATGCCCAGAAGCTTTTGGGCGGCCAGGGACAGTTTTCCGGAATCATAGGAAAACCCGTCAGACTCAGCCTCTTTGGTCTTGAAGTCGGCTCCCGCATAGACGGTCATTGAATCGCTTGGTCGCCACCGGAATTTGAAGCCCCCTCCGTATTTCCAACCATCGCGCAGATCACCGACCGCCGAATAAGATGTTGTTTCGTAATCCTGATAAATGCTTTCGGCATTGAGCATCAGGGTTACCTGAGAATTCAATGTCCAGGAGGCATCCAGACCACCGCCGAAGCTGGTACGAAACCGCTCCTGCTGTAACCAGACTGACGAATAGGAACCATAAGGTGTGATACTGCCATCTTGAAAGTGCAGTTTCGCTCCCGCCCGTGCCCGGCTGTGAATCAGATCGGCACGGTCGATGTCGAAAAACTCTCTCAAGTGACCGTTGGTCTGTACAAACAGATAATCCCGACGGCCATTGTTGAGATCGGCCTCAATTCTAAACCGCGATCTGGCCGCGAAGGCAAAATCACTATCACTGTCTGCACCGGTCGACGCTGTTACGGCGTCCGACACCCGTCCTGGATTGGTGTCGTAACGACCACCAAGGCTGAACCGGCTTGTAATGCGCAGCGGTTGGGACTTTTTGACAGCCCGCGCCAGATATTTTACCCGGTCGGCCTCCTGATCCGGATTGAGGCCACGACCCTCCAGGATTTCAAGCTCACGAATAGCTCCCGACAAATCGTCCAGGCGATACAAAACAATTCCATAAAACAGGCGCACGGAATCCCAATTTGGGCGCTGCAGCAACAAGCGCTCCAGAGCAGCAGCGGCCTGCTGCAAGCGCCCGGTGACCACCTGCTGACGGGCGTATGTGAGATTTAGTTGTGCATCATCAGGAGCTGCGAGAATCTGTTCGTATGTTACCGGCGCTGCCCGCGCAGGCGATGTGACCAACATCGCAGCCGTCAACGTGGCGCTCGCAAATAGAGTAAAAAGCGCACGCTCTGCGCGGATACACCTCAACTGATTCAACATGTTCTTTCCACCTACCAGGAAAGTATTCAATTACAAGCCGAATGCAGGCGCGCCCGGTACAGGGCATTCATTTACCCCATCGGTCAGGAAAATTGAATTGGTGAATGCAAAAACCGTTCAATTTTGTTCAACCGTGTCATTTTCGACGCAGTTGGGCAGTCGACCCAAATTGAGCAACAAGTGCGCCGGTAATGCATGCCGCATTCTTCCAGGAAGCAGGCGCACACATTACCGGGCGTAAATATAATCTACATATTCAGAGACTTAAGATAGGCGATGACATCCGCCCGGTCCTGTTCTTTCTTCAATCTGAAGGCCATTTTGGACTTGGCTTTCTTGTTTTCCAGCTTTGCCCGCAGAAAGTTTTTTGGATTAACGAGGTAGTCAAACAGCTCTTCTTCGCTCCAGACCAAACCGGCTTCGCCAGCGGCGGCTATGCTTTTGCCGTATTTAAACCCATCAAACGATGCCGCCTTGCGGCCAACCACGTCTGTCAGCGGGGGCCCGACTTTAATTTTCGCCCCCTCTCCAATATTGTGACAGGCGGCGCATTTTTTGAAAACCTTTTTGCCCTTTACTGCGTCGCCAGCAGCATGTGAGTCAGCGTGTGCAGTGGTCGTGACCACAGCAATTGCCAGCGATGCAGCAAGGCGAAGTGAGCGATAAAACATTCCTGTCTCCTGAAGAGTTTGTGCCAATTGGCCAATACCTCTCGCGAGTTGCAGCTTCGGTCAAATCACAACATTGCTAGGGATGAGTGAAGACCTGCCTGCAATGCGCCGCATTTTGACTTTAGCCGGTGTCGCAGATGACCATCTTGCCAGTCACCGCCGTCTGCGATATCCCGTCTTTTGACTTCCCTACCCCTGTTGTGATGATCAACACCGCAATTGATCAAGATAATCACGGTTGGAAAACATAAAGTTGACTTGGGTCAACGTGAAATCTTCTGGCGTTAGTTACGACATTGGTTAGGTTGGGTCGCAAACAGGAACTGGAGCAATTCTGTGAATTTTGAGGATTATTTCAAAAGCGAGCTGGAAGGCTTGAAAGAAGGCGGAAATTACCGCATTTTTGCCGATCTGGAGCGCCAGAAGGGCAAATTTCCAACGGCGACTCGCTACGATGTCGACGGGAAGTCTTCGGAAGTTACTGTCTGGTGTTCCAACGATTATCTGGGAATGGGCCAACATCCTGCGACCCTTGACGCCATGAAAATAGCGCTGGAGCGTTGCGGAGCCGGTGCCGGCGGCACGCGCAATATTTCGGGGACCAACCACTATCACGTGCTACTGGAGAAGGAACTGGCCGACCTTCACGCCAAATCTTCCGCCCTGTTGTTAACATCAGGTTATGTCGCCAACTGGGCGGCCTTAACGACACTAGCGTCGAGAATTCCCGGCTGTGAAGTCTTCTCCGATACTGACAACCACGCTTCTATGATTGAAGGAATTCGCCATTCCAAAGCACCAAAACATTTGTGGAAACACAATGATGTTGAAGATCTCGACCGAAAACTGAGCGATGCCGATCCGGCGGTGCCCAAACTGGTTGCTTTTGAATCGGTCTATTCAATGGATGGCGATATCTGCCCTCTCGGCGAGATACTGGATGTGTGCGAGAAACACGGCGCGATGTCCTACCTCGACGAAGTGCATGCTGTGGGCCTGTATGGACCCAGGGGTGGCGGCATTTCCGAACAGCTTGGCCTTGCAGATCGGGTAACCGTCATACAGGGAACGCTCGGCAAGGCCTTTGGTGTAATGGGGGGCTATATTGCTGCATCGAGCAATCTGGTTGATTTTGTTCGATCATTTGCTTCCGGTTTCATATTTTCAACCGCCCTGCCCCCTGCACTTGCCGCCGGAGCCACTGCTTCAATACAGCACCTGAAAGCAAGCGACATGGAGCGGATGCGGCAACGCAAGAACGTTCGCCTGCTGCGTCAAAAGCTGGATGCAATCGGATTGCCGCATATGGATAATGAAAGCCACATCGTGCCGGTCATGGTTGGTGACGCCAAAAAGTGCAAATTCATCTCCGATTTGCTGCTTGAAAATTATGGCGTCTACGTCCAGCCGATTAATTACCCAACGGTGCCGGAAGGCACAGAACGCTTGCGGATTACCCCTTCTCCCTTACATAGTGAGGAAGATATTGATCATCTGGTCAATGCACTGAGCGAATTGTGGGCACAATGCGCGCTCTCGCGAGCTGTGGCTTAACCGATCAAGCCAGCAGCGCATCAATTTATCGGGCAACAGCTATGCTGAACGCAGATTCACGTCATCCCTCAAAGCTGTCTGTTAGCACAGGCACGACCGACGACGGCCAAAAATTGAATTCGACCGGCCCGGCCATCATGATTCCCGGCATCGGCGCGGATGGGTCGTTATTTTCAATTGAAAAGATTGAAGCTCATCGGCGCGATATCCACCATCTGGCAATCTCGATCTTTCTGTTTTCTGGCGACGAATTGCTGATCCAACGCCGTGCGATGAGCAAATATCATTGCGGCGGCCTGTGGGCGAATACCTGTTGCACCCACCCGCATTTTGGCGAGGACATCGTCGCCGCCGCCCACCGCCGCCTGAACGAAGAACTGGGTTTGAAAGCCGATCTGAAACAACGGCGTGTGGTGGAATATGCAGCAGACGTTGGCAACGGGTTGCATGAGCGCGAACGGGTGCACATGTTCACCGCACAAGTCGACAAGGACAGGTTGATTGCAAACCTCAATCCAGATGAAGTTTCTGACATAAAATGGATGTCCGCGGACCAGTTGATGGAAGATGTCACGGTCAATCCTCAACAATATACTCCGTGGTTTCGAATTTATCTGGACCGCTACCCCGGATTGGTGTTTTGAAGGCCTGACAATTTCAGGATCTGCCAAATGACATCCGAACGCGACCAGACCAGCAAAGACTTTCAGTTCAAAGTGACAGCAACAGATGGGTTGGCCCGACGTGGTACCATCTCCATGCCGCGTGGAACCATCAGAACCCCCGCCTATATGCCGGTTGGAACCGCCGGTACGGTCAAGGCAATGTATATGGATCAGGTAAGAGATCTGGGCTCTGATGTTATCCTGGGTAACACTTACCATCTGATGCTGCGCCCCGGTGCCGAACGGGTTGGCAAATTGGGGGGGCTGCACGAATTTGCCTGCTGGCCCCACCCCATCCTAACCGATTCAGGTGGATTTCAGGTCATGTCTTTGGCGCAGTTGCGCAAGATGAGCGAAAAAGGCGTGATTTTTCAAAGCCATGTCGATGGGCGCAAATACGATCTTACGCCAGAGAGGTCGATCGAAATTCAGGCCCTGCTGGACAGCGACATTCAAATGCAACTGGACGAATGCATCGCGCTTCCTGCAGAAAAGCCGGAAATTGAGAGAGCCATGGAGCTGTCGTTGCGCTGGGCGGAGCGGTCTCATACGGCGTTCAAATCCCAATCTGATCACAATGCGAGGGCAATGTTCGGCATCGTCCAGGGCGGTGATTGTGAGGATCTGCGCATCAAATCTGCCCAAGCCCTGCGGGCGATGGACATGAAAGGCTATTCCATTGGCGGTCTTGCGGTTGGCGAACCTCAGGAAGTGATGCTGCAAATGCTGGATATCACCTGCCCTGAACTACCAACCGACAAGCCCCGTTATCTGATGGGTGTCGGGACACCCGACGATTTGCTGGAATCGATCGCCCGTGGGGTTGATATGTTCGATTGCGTCATGCCCACCCGTGCCGGACGCCACGCCACGGCCTATTCACGCTATGGAAAAATCAACCTGCGCAATGCCCGTCACGCGGAAGACCACCGACCGCTGGACGCGCAATCTGACTGTCCGGCGAGCCGCGATTACAGCCGTGCCTATCTCCACCATTTGATGCGCGCCAACGAGGCGCTGGGCGGCATGCTGCTGACCTGGAACAATCTTGCCTATTATCAATATCTGATGCAGGGCGCCCGCGAGGCCATCGAGCAGGGCCGCTACAGCGATTTTATGGGTGAGACCAAGGAAGGTTGGGCACGCGGCGATATCGAACCGCTTTAGAGGCTGAATTACTGAACATATCGAAGTGCACTCATTTGCAAAATATCGACGTAACCCAAAAAGATGTTAGGGTTTTACGATGAGTGATTTTGCATCCAGTTATGTTGGGCAATTGCGACAACTTGTCGGAAACCGGCTGTTACTCATTCCCGGCACGAGAATTGTCATAGAAAATGCAGATGGCAATTTCCTGTTACAGCAGCGCAGCGATTTCGGCGTTTGGGGTTTGATCGGCGGAAATGCCGAGCGCAACGAAAGCCTCGATCAAGTGATTGTTCGGGAGGCTGAAGAAGAGGCAGGAATTGAGATATGCGAGGCTCACCCCTTTGGTTTTGGATCAAACCCGGCTTTTGAAACCTTTACCTATCCAAACGGACACGAGGCACAGCATTTTGTGCTAAATTTCTACTGCACTCATTTTGAAGGACGACCAACTGTGAGGGATGATGAAAGTCTGCAATTTGAATGGTTCGAACCGAATAATCTCCCGGAATTGCTTCCCAATATGTTGGAAAGTTTGAAAGCATACAAACGCTTCAAAGCAACAGGCGTGTTTCAATTGTTCTGAATCACCGCGACGCAGAACTGCACAATAATTCAGGTATTCCGCAATTCGGCCGGTTTCATCTGCACGCCGGCAATCCGCCAGGTACCGTCAGCTTGTTTGCGCAACGTATACAGCGCCACCCAATCCAGGCCCTGCGGCCCGATGATCATGACTTCCTGAATCAACGCATCGCCCTTGGCTTCACCCCGTCCAAAACTCCAGTTGCGGGCACCATAGATCGCACCATAGCCGTTTTTCACCATGCCTATGAATTGATCAGTAGAGCCAAACATCTGTTGGATGGAAGGTGCGGCATAGCCAAAGGCTGCCTCATGATCGCGCGTTTTAAAGGCGTTAATCTGACCGCCGATTATCGACTGAACGACGGTTTGCAGTTCCGATGGCAGCGATGGGCCGGTTTGAGCTCGGCTCAATCCTGTTGCCAACATGACAATAAGGATAGGCCAGAGCAGCTTATTCAGAGCATTTTTCACGTTTGTTGCCACCTTCGACTTCAAGTTTAACCTAAAGTAAGAAACGGGTCACCGGGACAAAAGGTTTCAATGCCCCAAAATGAAATGAAAAGCGGCAGGCGAAGTGTCGCGCTCCCCTCTCCGGCCTCGAAGTCGCTGATCGTATCATCACCAAAATGTTCGGCGAGTTCGTACACGTAATTGCCATCACCGCCAGCCATCACATCGGCACCACGACCACCGAGCAGAGTATCCTTAGACATTTTCCATGCTGTCGTAACGATCGCCCGCAGCACTGCCAAACATGCCTTTGCCGGTGATCAGGTCGACTTCGACGGCTGAACCCGACAGCGCATAATTGGCTGTGTCGGTTCCTGCTCCGCCATCCATTTTCTGAGACTTTGTGGCCCATCGACCCTATCGCCACCGCTATTGTCGAAGACGTTCAGATCAGCGTCTTATCGTGAACAATCAATCCACTGCTGCAGAAGTCGGATCTGGCAATAGCAGTGATGAGTCGCCATAGGAATAAAAGCGATATCCACTTGCAATCGCATGTGAATAGGCATCCTTCATTGTCTGGGACCCAGCAAAGGCACTGACCAGCATGAACAAAGTTGATCGCGGCAAATGAAAATTCGTCATCAGCGCGTCGACAACCGTAAAGCTGTAGCCGGGAGTGATGAAAATGTCGGTTGCACCCGACCATGCCTGCACCAGACCATCCTTGGATGCCGCGCTTTCAAGCAACCTCAATGACGTAGTGCCCACGGCAATGATGCGCCCACCGGATTTTCGCACATCGTTGAGTGCCGCGGCAGTTTGCCCTGATACCGCCCCGATTTCCGCATGCATTTTGTGGTCGTCTGTGTTGTCTACCTTGACCGGCAAAAACGTCCCCGCTCCGACATGCAGGGTAACAAAATGCCGCGACACGCCCTTTGCTTCGATCCGCTTGAACATTTCTTCGGTGAAATGCAGCCCGGCTGTGGGAGCGGCTACAGCACCGTCTTCCCGGGCATAGATCGTCTGATAGTCAGTTCTGTCCTGTTCGTCCTCGTCTCTTTTCAGCGCAATATAGGGCGGCAATGGAATATGCCCCCATTTGATCAGCGCAAGATCCAGATCAGGCCCGCTGCAGTTGAACCGAAAAGTCACCTCACCCACGTCACCCTTGTCGATAACTTCGCCAATAAATTCGCCGTCGCCGAAATCCACGGTTTCGCCGATCTTCAGTTTCTTGGAACCGCGGACAAAGGCGCACCAACTATTTGAAGCAATTCGCATGTGCAGAGTAGCACCGATGCTGGCCGTGAATTCGCCACGTTGTCGAACTCCCTCCAGCTGCGCGGGAATAACCCGCGTGTCGTTAAACACCAATGCATCACCAGCCCGCAAAAAGTCGGCGAGATCCCCGACGATCTGATCATTCAAGGACCCTGATTGTTCATTGACCACCAGGAGTTTTGCACTATCGCGCGGCACCACAGGCCGCAACGCGATGCGGGCCTCCGGCAGTTCAAAATCGAATTCGTCGACGCGCATTACAGCCTCAATACAAGTATGGCGGACCAATTCTCACCAGCCCGCCATCCAAAGCTCTGTTTGTACTGACTATAGGCCCTGGCCTCAGGAGTCAGCTGCCACTTTCATGGTGACGATACGATCAGGATCTGGAACCGGCTCACCCCGTTCAAAATCATCAACGTTTTCCATACCTTCAATCACACGACCCCAGGCAGTGTATTGACGGTCGAGGAAGCGGGTGTCGTCAAAGCAAATGAAGAATTGCGAATTGGCACTGTCCGGGTGGCCAGAACGGGCCATTGAGCAAACACCACGGACATGCGGTTCAGCATTGAATTCGGCTTTCAGATTGGGCTTTGAAGACCCGCCGGTGCCGGTGCCTGTTGGGTCACCACCCTGAGCCATAAACCCATCAATGACGCGGTGAAAAACCACACCATCATAAAAGCCCTCTCTGGCAAGTTCCTTGATGTGTTTAACGTGCCCCGGAGCCAGGTCCGGCAAGCATTCGATCACCACGGAACCCTTCGAGGTCTCCATAATCAGGGTATTTTCTGGGTCTTTGTAATCCGCCACAGGATGTTCCTTATAGTTTGTTTGTCATTTTAACAGCCCGGGCCCGAAGGCGGACCCAAGCGCCTAATATTTGTCTGCTGTCCGCATTTTTACGATTTTGTCTGGATTGGAAACCATTCCATTTCCGCCCTGGCCCCGCTTGATCGCGTCAACATGCTCGATGCCCTTGGTCACATGACCAAACACAGTGTAGCCGCCGTTCAGATGTGGGGCGGCAGCGAACATGATGAAAAATTGCGAGTTTGCACTATCCGGGTTCTGGGCTCGCGCCATGCCAACAGCGCCACGCGAAAAGGATTCATCGTTGAATTCAGCTTTCAGATCCGGCAGGTCAGAACCGCCAGTGCCATTGCCAAGCGGATCGCCGGTCTGCGCCATGAAACCATCAATAACCCGGTGAAAATTCAAACCGTCATAAAACCCCTGATTGGCCAACGTTGTAATACGCTTCACGTGACCGGGGGCCTTTTTGGGCAATAATTCGATTACAATCTGGCCGGTTTTGGTATCGAGTAGAATTGTGTTGGCTTTGTCAGCAGCCTGCGAAATTGTTGACATGCACATAACAAGTGCCGTCATCAGCACGAATTTGATCGATTTCATTGGGAATTCCCTGAATTGCTTAATTGGATTCTAGCCCTTGGGCGAGGTTTTTGAAATGAGCGCTTTTGCCACAGGCTCCGGTACGAACAATGAAGCATCACCACCCATCGTCGCTACCTGCCTGACCAGCGTGGCCGTAATGGGGCGCGTATCAGGGCTGGCCGGCAGAAAAACCGTCTGAATATCTTCCGCTAGCGCGCCGTTCATACCGGCAAGCTGCATTTCATAGTCCAGATCTGAACCATCCCGCAGGCCCCGGATCATCATATTGGCGCCGGCATTGGCCGCCGCATGAGTGGTCAGGTTGTCGAAGGACACCACAGTAACCCGTTCACGCAGCGCTGCAGGCACGACTTCCTCGATCAGTGCTTTGCGCTCGTCATAGGTGAGCAGTCCGGGCTTGGAGGAATGCACACCAATGGCAACGATCACCTGATCGGCAAGCCCAAGCGCCTGCAGCAGGATATCTAAATGCCCGTTGGTGAACGGGTCAAAAGAACCCGGATAGAATGCAATGCGTTTCATGCGGCTCACTTAAACCCGCCGGTGAGGAAACGCAACGCTTGAACGCGCAAAGCTGTGTGAACGCTGGTATTCAGCAATTCCAATGCGTTGATGTGCGATCCCATAGGCGGCCTCAGTCTTCAAATCCAGGACAATTCACAGGCTTGTGTACATGCCAAACATTCGGTTTAAAATGTTTGATTTCAATCGGTTGCCCCAAAACAAAACACCCCTCACCTGCAACATTACAAAAACGTATAGCAGAGTGTGCGTTTTTGCACTGGAAGCGATGCGAAAATATACCATCTTTATGCCAGAGCAAATCTCCAGTTCGCTCTGACAATCATACTGAACTCCAGGGTTTGGAAAAGAGAAAGACAATGTTGACCACAACGATAGGATTAAGTGCCCTTACTTTCGCAGCAACGGTTTTGCATATGCGCAGCGAAAAACGGATCAAATCCGTAGCTATGAAAGAAATGTGGAAACTCCGGGCGTATCAAGAACACCCAACACGCCAGGAAAAACAAGCGAAGTTCTAACCCTTAATACCCATTGGGCGAGCCCCTCCCAGCTCAGCCCAAATACCAGAGATTGAGTTTCCTCCCAACTCAATCTTCCCCAGGAGGCGGACCGTCTGTAGAAGTTTCTGCGTTGTCCCCGTTGTCTGCCGGCTCGTCCGCCTCCTCCTCTTCCTCAGGCTCACTGATGCTTTCGACGGAAACCACTGATTCATCATTGGCAGTTCTAAACACCCGAACACCTTTGCTGGCACGGCTGGCAATGCGGATATTGTCGACCGGAACCCGGATCAACTGCCCGGCATTTGACACCAGCATGATCTGATCACTGTCTTCAATAGGGAACGCAGCGACAAGCTGCCCAATTTCACTGGCCTTGGACATATCAGTGGCTTTCAAGCCTTTACCACCACGCCCGGAAACTCTGAAATCATAACTTGAAGAACGTTTTCCAAACCCTTGATCTGTCAAGGTTAAGATGAATTGTTCTGACGCCCCCATTTCGGCGAAACGCTCAACACTGAGAGCGGCTTCTTCAGCGCCGTCTTCATCATCAATTTCGACTTCAAGGTCGTTCTCATCAGCGTGCTCGTCGCCGTCGCCGGCAAGTGCACGCCGGTCAGCAGCGGCGCGTTTCAAATAAGCGGTGCGTTCTGCCGGATCGGCTTCAAATCCGCGCATAATGGCCATCGAAATGACCTCATCCTTCTTGCCCAGGCGAATTCCGCGAACACCGACCGAATTTCGACTGTTGAACACCCGAACATCGGTAACCCGGAAACGGATCGCCTGCCCTGCTGAAGACGTCAAAAGTACATCATCATCGGCCGAACATGTCTCCACCCCGACGATGCCATCATCATCTTCCAGCTTCATGGCAATTTTGCCATTGCGGTTCACGTGAACGAAGTCGGACAATTTGTTGCGGCGCACGGTGCCTTTTTTCGTGGCAAACATAACGTCCAGCGTATCCCAGGTATCCTCGTCTTCGGGCAAAGGCATGATTGTGGTGATATTTTCGCCGCTCTGCAGCGGCAGCAGGTTGATCAGCGCTTTGCCACGGGCCTGTGGCGCCGCCAAAGGCAGTTTCCAGACCTTCATCTTGTAGGCAATACCGCGCGAAGAGAAGAATACGACGGGGGTGTGGGTATTGACCACAAACAGCCGCGTGACGAAGTCTTCATCTTTGGTACTCATGCCGGAACGGCCTTTGCCGCCACGCCTTTGGGCACGATAGGTCGCCAGCGGCACACGTTTGATATACCCGCCGTGACTGACCGTTACGACCATTTCTTCACGGGCAATCAGGTCCTCGTCATCATGTTCGTAGCCACCATCGATGATTTCGGTGCGACGCGGCGTGGCAAATTCTTCACGTACTTCTGCAAGTTCAGCTTTGACAATGGTGAGAACGCGAACCCGCGAAGAAAGAATATCCAGGTAATCTTTGATTTCTTCGCCAATTTCATTCAGTTCAGCGGCGATTTCATCACGACCCAGAGCGGTCAGGCGCTGCAAACGCAGGTCCAGAATGGCGCGCGCCTGCTCTTCAGACAGATTATAGGTGCCATCCTCGTTCAATCGGTGGCGCGGATCATCGATCAAAGCGATCAACGGGGCAGCGTCCTTGGCTGGCCAGCGGCGTTCCATCAGTTGCGAGCGAGCGGTTGCAGGATCGGGCGCTTTTCTGATCAGCGCAATAATTTCGTCGATATTTGCAACAGCAATTGCCAGACCCACCAGAACATGGGCTCTGACACGGGCCTTGTTGAGCAGGAATTTTGTCCGCCGCGTGACAACCTCTTCGCGAAAAGCAACAAAGGCACGCAGCATATCCTGCAGGTTGAGTTGTTCTGGCCGCCCACCGTTCAGGGCGACGAGGTTGCAACCGAAGGATGTTTGCAAAGTGGTGTAGCGATAAAGCTGATTGAGAACCACATCAGCAACCGCATCACGGCGCAGTTCAACCACCACCCGATATCCCTGGCGATCACTTTCATCGCGCACGGCAGATATGCCTTCTACGCGCTTGTCACGCACGAGTTCAGCTATTTTCTCGACCATCGTGGCTTTGTTGACCTGATAAGGCACCTCGGTAACGATAATCGCTTCGCGGTCACCGGCCATTTTTTCAATGTCGACCTTACTGCGCATAACAACACTGCCGCGCCCGGTCTCATAGGCTGAGCGGATGCCTGCCCGACCGAGAATCAATCCACCTGTTGGAAAATCCGGTCCCGGTACAATCTCAATCAGTTCATCAAGCGACATGTCAGGCTTGTCGATCAATGCCAGGCAGGCATCGATGACTTCACCAAGATTGTGCGGTGGAATATTGGTGGCCATGCCAACAGCAATGCCGCCTGCTCCGTTGACCAGAAGGTTGGGATAGCGCGCCGGCAGAACCATTGGCTCGCGCTCGCGACCATCATAATTGGCCTGAAAATTGACCGTTTCTTTGTCGATATCTTCCAACAGGGTGCTGGAGATTTTTTCCAGACGGCATTCGGTATATCGCATCGCCGCGGCCTTATCGCCGTCAATGGACCCGAAATTGCCCTGTCCGTCGATCAACGGCGCACGCATGGCAAAATCCTGGGCCATGCGAACCAGAGCATCATAGATGGAGGCATCGCCATGGGGGTGGTACTTACCCATCACCTCGCCAACCACGCCTGCAGACTTGCGATAGCCCTTGTTACTCTCAAGCCCCATTTCGTGCATGGCGAACAGGATACGGCGATGGACGGGCTTCAATCCGTCACGCACATCCGGCAGCGCACGACTGACAATCACGCTCATCGCATAGTCGAGATACGAACGCTGCATTTCCTCAACGATGGAAATCGGATCGTGTGGCGACGGGATCAACGCGTCACCGCTGCCGGAATCTCCATTGCCGCCGCCATTTCCGTCATCGCTGTCGGCACCGTCATTGGTGTCGCCATCGGCGGTTATGGTTTCCGAATCTGGTTTGTCCGCAGATACATCACCCTGCGGTGGATCGTTTTCGGGAATATCGTCTTCTGCCAAAAGTCCGGTCCTGATTTACCGTTGCGAGAATCGTCCTCTCGCGTGTTCCCAACAGTTTATAGCAATCCGCCCACATATTCAAATTTTCAGCCCAGAATGAGATATATTTAAATCATTATTTTCAATAAGTTAAACTCGAAAATCCCAAACTCGAAAAGAGTTCCGGAAATGTCGGTGCGATGACCATCAAATCGGCGATTCCGGCTGCATTTTCCTGGCTTGCAGCGGTGCGTAATTGGCCTATGGTATTCGACAAAATCATACCCAACCCGTGAACGAAAATGTCTCAGGACGCCCTGCTGAACGCCTTTGTCACCTTCTTCGTGACTATTGATCCACCTGGCCTGGTGGGCATTTTTCTGGCGCTGACTAATGGCATGACCAGCGCCCAACGACGCCAGACAGCCTGGCGCGGTACGTTGATCGGTTTCGCTATAATTTTGGGCTTTATGCTGATTGGTGGTGTGATTTTGGAAACGCTGGGCATCAGCATGTCGGCCTTCCGCATCGCCGGCGGCCTGTTGCTGTTTTATATCTCGTTTGAAATGGTGTTTGAAAGTAACTACCCAGCTACCCCAACCTGATGCTTTTATAGACGGCCCATCAGACGGGTCTGAGGTTGAGGATGAGCTGATCAGGCGCGGTTTTCAAGGTTTTCAGGATGTCCCAACCTTGTTTTCGCGCCGTTTCAATGACCGTTCGTAAAGTGCAGAAATTCTCGGCACCAGCCTCTGTTCGAAAGCTTCCCGAGACCTTTTGTCGAACTTTCGTCATTCTGAGATCACGCTCTGCCTCGTTGTTCGTGTAGGGAACGCGCAGATCATTGAGAAAGAGCAAAACCGCTGCTTTATGCGTTTGGAGTCGCAAAGCGAGATTGTGCCCAATCCGCCGTTTCGGGCGACCCCGCTTCTTGCCTTTCGTTGGGCGCGCGAGAGGCGGTTGGGCCTCGTGGAACGCGATAGCACGCTCGCAACAGGCATCAAATCGCCGCTCGATATCCGTGATTGCCTCCGGGCTGACCGCGCTCCGATTTTGGATTCGCGCGACATGCGTGAGCTTCAGTGCGTCGAGCAGAATGGCTTTCATGTCCGGCACCCAAGCTTCTTTTTCATATTCGGTCAATGCCTCCAATTCGCGGGAGATGTGGGCATTGCACAATCCATGGGTCACATTTTCCACTGCCCAGTTGGAAGAGAAACAGTCATGCACTGCCGTTCCCGCCAGTTCTGGTGGCACTTCACCTCGCGCAGTTCCGAGCCGAAGGTGGCTTAGAGCGGTGGAGCATAGCATATGAAGCCAGCGCGTTCTGCCACCAATCCTGAACCCCGTTTCATCCAGATGCTTCACTGCCGTTTGAGGCCCGGACAGCAGGTTCTTCACCGCCTCAGCTAAACAGAGCATCTGCTCGGCCTTTTTGGCAACCAGACTGGAAAGGGTTGCCGATGTGATTGTGACCCCGAAAATGTCCGCAAAAACCTGCGCCAGGCGATTTTGGGGAATGCAGTGCCGCGTCTGTAAATAGGCGGCCAACGCCCCTATTTCATCGCCGTACTGGGCGGGTGATGTTACCCCTTCAGGAAAATCGGCGCGGGTTTTTGCACCGCAATGCTGGCATTGGCAAATATGCGCACGATGCTCGGTCACATAAAGCGGCGGTGGAGGTTTGAGGCCAAACACCTGTCTGCACGCAGAACCTATGGTATCCTCCGCCGAAAGCGCGGCCTGACAGTTTTGGCATTGGTTCGGAAAATGACTGGTGATCTCGTCTGGGTTCTCAACCTGTTTCAGTGTGTTGCCGGGATGTCCGGGTTGGCCGCCAGGCTTTCGATTTGACTTGCCCCGCTGACTTTTGGTCCGCCGTTTCTTATCGCTAGACGGCTTTGCCAGTCCGTCGCTCGAAGGTGGTTTGCTGCTATTACGACTGTTCGATCCCAGACGACGCTCAAGATCTGAAACACGCTGCCTAAGAACCGCATTATCTTCTCTAAGTTGCTCGTTGTCTTTCCTGAGTTGTTCGTTTTCCTTCAGGAGCCGAGCGTTCACCTCCAAAAGCTGCGCATTTTGTTCTTTGAGTTAGACAACCTGACCCACCAGAGCCATGACCACATCAATCAGTTCTGATTTTGAGAAATCAGCAAGAATTTCAGGTGTCAGATTTTCGAGTTTCATCCTCGCAGTCAAACACCAAAATGAAAAAAGTGGAACCTCAAATATGCGCCATGAATCAAATTGTCGCACCTAATGGCAGCAGAAATAGGGTAGCTGAGTAGTTACGTTTGAAAAACGTGCCGAGCGTAAGGGCGAAGCGGCAGAAAAAATCATTTCCCAAAATGAACTGCAGTCGATGGCGGTATTCCCGCTGGCAATACCACTGATTGCCGGTCCAGGCGCGATTTCTGCATCGATCCTGCTGGCCAGCGAGTTTTCCTGGCCGGTTGACCGCTTCGCTCTGATTGGCGTGCTATGCTCGATGGGATTGATCGTCTACCTGTCGCTGCTGCTGGCCGACCGGATGAACCGGTTTATCAGCGACACGGTGCAAATCATCATGACCCGTTTGCTCGGGATCATTTTGGCGGCCCTGTCGGTTCAGTTTGTCATTGACGGGGTTACCGCGTTGATTGGCTAGTCAATTGCCACAGTGATTTCCACCCCACCCAATCCGTGCACGCTGTCACCACCACGAATCACAACCTTATCAATTCCATCGGCGATTTTCACACCGCCCAGCGATCGAGTGAATGGTTGCTCGTTGACGTGTGGATGGGCCAGAACGCGGGTGCCCAGTACGGTTCCATCTGGACCAACTACCTGCCATTTATCGGCATAATGATCCCATCCGGTATCCGCGTGTTTCAGCGTGACATCGAATCGATAGGTGTTTGGCCCGGTTTTGCGCATCTTTACATCGGTCACATCCACCTCTCCAGCCCAGGCAGATGAGACGGTGAAGGCCAAAACGAGGGCAAAAAAGCTTTTCATGAGTGATCCTTGAATAGAGAAACGTGATTGCAATCCGGTCACATCTTTTCTAGCACGGTACAGAGCAACTGACATCTCAAAGACAGGTGAACACATGGCATCGGGGTCAAAGAAGGTCATTTACGCGGCCATGATAGGCAATGGCTTGATTGCGGTGGCCAAATTTGTTGGCGCTGCGTTAACCGGATCATCTGCCATGCTGTCGGAAGGCATTCATTCACTGGTTGATACGGGTAATCAGAGCCTGCTGCTCTACGGGATTGCCCGCTCAAAGCGTCCAGCCGATGAAAAACACCCTTTTGGATATGCTTCAGAGATCTATTTCTGGGCATTTATTGTCGCCATTCTAATCTTTTCGATCGGCGCTGGCATTTCAGTTTATCACGGCATTGAAAAGGTGCTGCATCCGCACCCGGTCGAAAATCCAACCATCAACTACATCATTTTGGTGCTGGCAATGGTGTTTGAGGGGTTCGCCTGGTGGATCGCCTACCGCGAATTCAGTTCGACCCAGGGCAAGAAGGGTTTGTTTCAGGCGGTGCAGGAATCCAAGGACCCAACGATTTTCACCGTGTTGTTTGAAGATACGGCCGCCATGCTGGGTCTGGTCGTCGCGTTAATCGGCATCTGGATTTCCGTAACCTTCAACCTCCCGGTGATCGACGGTGTTGCTTCCATCCTTATTGGGGTGATCCTTGCCGGTACCGCCTTGTTGTTGGCTCTGGAAACCAAGGGCCTGCTTATCGGAGAAGCGGCGGCGCCCGAAATCGTTGATGACATCCGCGATTTGGTGGGACGGCAACCTGCCATCATCGCGCTCAATGAAATTCGTACCTTGCATCGCGGCCCCAATGATGTGCTTTTGGCATTGAGCGTGGACTATAACGACGAAGTGCCGGCCGGCGTTGTCGAACGCACCAATACTGATCTGGAAATGGCCATCAAGGAACGTTTTCCGGTGGTCAAACGTCTGTTTATTGAGGTTCAGAGCGCCCAGCATCACGCCGAGGAAGTGGCTCGCGCTGCCGAACTGCGCCGGCAGGAGAGCGAAGAATAGGTTCACAGCGCCTGAGGGTGACCTTCGGCAAATTGAACCAAATCCCACAAATTACCGTACAGGTCCTCGAAAACCGCGACCGTGCCATAATCCATCACTTTGGGTTCGCGCACAAAACTGACGCCGTCGGAGACCATTTGAGCATGGTCGCGATGGAAATCATCGGTCGCCAGAAACAGGAACACCCTTCCACCGGACTGGTTGCCAACAAACGTACTCTGTTGTGGATTTGAGGCACGTGCCAGCAGAATGCTGGCGCCATTGGAGCCTGGTGGTCGCACCACAACCCAGCGCTTATCCTGTTCCGGCTGATAGGAGTCTTCAAGAAGCTCGAAGTTCAGTTTGTTGCAGTAAAAATCAATTGCCGCATCATAGTCGTTCACAACAAGACTGATATGGGCAAGAGCCTGTTTCATGCCTCAGATGCCGCTGCGTCGAGGCCCATTTGCCAAAAATCGGATTCAAGGCGGGTCGCCGCTGCAAACAGTAACTTGAGTTGCGGATAGCGGGCTTCAGTCATCATCACGGCGGCCAGTTCGTCGAGATTGGCAATCGTTGCACTCACGAGTTCCTGATATTCCGGCGAGGCGTATTCATTGATCCACTCCGCGTAAGTATTATCATCGCCTTGCTGATCCGCCAGACGCGCGCCAATTTCACCATATCCGATCATGCAGGGCGCCAACGCAACATAAAGATCCAGCAGGTCGCCCGCGTTGCCGGCATCGAGCGCGAAGCGCGTATAAGCGACTGTCTGGGATTTTTCCGGCACCTTTTCCAGATCAACAGCGTCCAGTCCCCAACGGTCGCACATGCGGATGTGAAGGTCCATTTCCACATCCATGATCGCCTTCAATCCGTCCAGTCCGCCGCGCATTTCTGCCAGCGAGCGGCTTTTGTAGATGCTCAGAGCATAGGCTCTGGCAAACTGGATCAGGAACAGAAAATCCTGCACCAGATAATCCTGGAATGCGGCCGATGGCAGGTCGCCCCTGCCAAGACTTTCAACAAATTCATGGTGCGTGTAGTCCCGCCAGTCATCAGCACAATCTGATTTCAGACGTTCAAACAGGGATGCCATGTTTTACCTTTGTGGAGCAATCAACCGCCTCAATGTTGGGCGGGATTGGGGGTGTTGAATTCCACCCCCTGTTGTTGGCCTGCATTCGCCGGGGTTTAAAACGGAATCTCGTCGTCCATGTCACCGCCGCCACCGCCGCCGGGGAATCCGCCACCACCGCCGCTTTGACTACCGCCGCCACCGCCGCCGCCGCCGCCGTAATCGTTACCGCCGCCGCCATAGCCACCGCCGCCGCCGCCGTCCTGGTTGCGACTGTCGAGCATTGTCAGATTACCGTTGAAGCCTTGCAGAACCACTTCTGTCGTATATTTGTCCTGGCCGCTCTGATCCTGCCATTTGCGGGTTTGCAACTGACCTTCAATGTAAACCTTGGAGCCTTTTTTGACATATTGCTCGATGACCTTGCAGAGGCCCTCGTTAAAGCACACGACACGATGCCATTCGGTTTTTTCCCGTCGCTCTCCGGTATTTTTATCGCGCCAGGATTCTGACGTGGCCACCGAAAAATTGGCAATAGGGCGCCCATCCTGTGTGCGGCGAATTTCCGGGTCTGCGCCCAGATTGCCGACCAGAATGACCTTGTTGACACTTCCTGCCATAACTCTACTCCTCTTTGCGGTCCGCCATTGCGCCGCTATCCATGTTCAAATCAACATAGGCGTGTAAAACCAGCTTTTGCAGGCTTGATGCTGACAGAATTTGGTTTTCCACCACTTGTTTCAATGTCAAATGTTCATGTAATGTTCTAGATGGTACGCGACTCAATGGCAATCCCTGCAACAACGCGTATTATTGGCTTCCTGTGAATTGAGCTGTCGGGTCTGGACATGGGCCCCGACAAGCCCACATATGAAGTCAATCTCGCAGGCCAAATTAAAAGTAGTAACATGGCACCGAAATCCAAGTCCCTTTCAATGAAACCCGATGACAAGGTCATTTCGGTGCGCGGTGCGCGTGAGCACAATTTGAAAAATGTGAATATTGACCTGCCGCGCGACAGTCTGATCGTGATGACTGGCCTGTCTGGGTCAGGCAAGTCTTCACTTGCCTTTGATACAATCTATGCCGAAGGCCAGAGGCGGTATGTGGAATCCCTGTCGGCCTACGCCCGTCAATTCCTGGAAATGATGCAGAAGCCGGATGTTGATCAAATTGATGGCCTTTCTCCGGCCATCTCGATTGAACAGAAAACCACTTCCAAGAACCCGCGCTCCACGGTCGGTACGGTGACCGAGATCTACGACTATCTGCGGCTGTTATTCGCCCGGGTCGGCGTGCCCTATTCTCCGGCCACAGGATTGCCAATCGAGAGCCAGACCGTCAGTCAGATGGTTGATCGTGTGATGGCGGTTGAAGAAGGGTCTCGACTTTATCTGTTGGCACCAATCGTTCAGGGCCGCAAAGGCGAATACAAAAAGGAATTTGCCGAGCTGATGAAGAAAGGCTTCCAGCGGGTCAAGGTGGATGGTGAATTCTACGAGATCGCCGACGTGCCGGAACTGGACAAGAAGTACAAACACGACATCGATGTCGTGGTCGACCGAATTGTTGTGCGTGAAGATATGAGCACCCGGTTGGCTGATTCACTGGAAACGGCCTTGCGGCTGACAGACGGCATGGCAATTGCTGAACTTGCCGACAGGCCCCTGCCCGCTTCTGAAACGGCCGCCGGTGGTTCAAAAAACAAATCGAAGAATGAAGCCCATGAGCGGCTTATATTTTCCGAAAAATTTGCCTGCCCGGTCTCCGGATTTACGATTCCAGAAATCGAACCGCGGCTGTTTTCGTTCAACAACCCATTTGGCGCCTGCCCATCCTGTGACGGTCTTGGTACCCAGCAGAAAATAGACGAAAGTCTGGTGGTACCCGATCCGACTCAGCCCCTGAACAAGGGAGCAATTGCACCCTGGTCAAAGTCCAACAATTCGTCACCCTATTATGCCCAGACACTTGAAGCATTGGGACGGGCCTATAATTTCAAGATATCTGACAAATGGCAGGATCTGACGGCTGATGCCCATACGGCGGTGCTTTACGGCACGGGCAAGAAGTCTATTGAATTCAAATATGATGACGGCCTTCGCACCTATAAAACCACCAAGCCATTTGAAGGCGTGATTGGCAATCTGGAGCGTCGCTGGCGGGAAACCGACAGTTCGTGGATGCGTGAGGAAATCGAAAAATTCATGTCCCGCATGCCCTGCATGGCCTGTGAGGGATACCGGCTGAAGCCAGAGGCAATGGCTGTAAAGCTCGACAAAAAGCACATCAGCGAAGTCGCCGAATTGTCGATCAAGCAGGCCAATATCTGGTTTGCCGACCTGCCCGACAGGCTCAATGACAAGCAAAACGAGATTGCGGTGCGCATTCTCAAGGAAATTCGCGAGCGCCTGCAGTTTCTCAACGATGTGGGACTGGATTATCTGACCCTGTCGCGCAATTCGGGAACATTGTCGGGCGGCGAAAGCCAGCGCATCAGGCTGGCATCTCAAATTGGGTCAGGCCTGACAGGCGTGCTCTATGTGTTGGATGAACCGTCGATAGGCCTGCATCAGCGAGACAATGCACGACTCTTGGAAACACTCCAGCATCTGCGCAATCTGGGAAATACGGTGATTGTGGTTGAACATGACGAAGACGCCATATTGACGGCCGATCATGTCGTCGATATCGGACCTCGCGCCGGCATTCATGGCGGCGAGATTATTGCCGAGGGCTCACCCGAAGACATCATGGCCTGCAAGGATTCCCTGACCGGCAAATATTTGTCCGGCGCCATGGAAGTTGCCATCCCCAAACAACGTCGCAAAATCAACAAGCAGCGCAAGATCAAAGTGGTTGGCGCCCGTGGCAACAACCTGAAAAAAATCAGCGGCGAAATTCCACTCGGCACGTTTACCGCAGTTACCGGAGTTTCCGGAGGTGGCAAGTCCACCTTCCTGATCGAAACACTCTACAAGGCGGCTGCGCGGCATATTAATAAAAACCGCAATATCCCGGCCGCCCATGATCGCATTGAGGGACTGGAACACCTCGATAAGATAATCGATATCGATCAATCCCCGATTGGCCGTACACCGCGTTCCAATCCGGCAACTTATACCGGAGCGTTTACGCCGATCAGGGAGTGGTTTGCCGGTCTGCCAGAAGCCAAGGCAAGGGGTTACAATCCCGGTCGTTTCTCGTTCAACGTCAAGGGCGGGCGCTGCGAAGCGTGTCAGGGCGACGGTGTTATCAAGATTGAAATGCACTTTTTGCCCGATGTTTATGTCACCTGCGATGTCTGCTCTGGCAAGCGCTACAATCGCGAGACGCTGGAAGTGCAGTTTAAGGGCAAATCAATTGCCGATGTTCTGGATATGACGGTTGAAGAAGGCTGCGAATTCTTTGCCGCAGTACCCTCAGTGCGCGACAAAATGGAAACGCTGCGTCGAGTGGGTCTCGATTACATCAAGATTGGCCAACAAGCGACAACTCTGTCGGGTGGAGAGGCGCAACGGGTAAAACTGTCCAAGGAATTGTCCAAACGCGCCACCGGCCGCACGCTTTACATCTTGGATGAACCGACGACTGGACTGCACTTTCACGATGTATCCAAGCTATTGGAAGTTCTTCACGAACTGGTTGATACCGGAAATACGGTCGCTGTGATTGAACACAATCTGGAAGTTATCAAGACCGCAGACTGGGTGCTCGACCTGGGCCCTGAAGGTGGCGATGGCGGCGGTGAAATCGTTGCCGCAGGCACGCCGGAGGATATTGCCAGGGAAGAGCGGTCTTATACCGGACATTTCCTGAAAGCTCTTCTGGCACGTCAGGCGGATGAAAAATCAGGACCGCTGCAGGCTGCAGAGTAAGCTCCAAACCCGACCTGTCGCCAACCAGTTCGACTATTAATGCTTGTGGTCGAATTGTGTGCCGGCTTGCAATTTTTGCATGGCTCACATGCAGTCTTTGCGCTCGTAAAAATCCGCCAACATCCTATTTGTTTGTCAACGGAACAATTGACGTTTCGAGCAACCCGGTCAGCCAGAAGCGCTGACATCCTTTGAAGGAATTTGATTATGGATATTCTTGGAAACATCCGTACTTGGAACCGCGTTCGTCAGACACGCAAAGAACTCAGCAGCCTTTCCAACCGTGAGTTGGATGATCTTGGTATCACACGCGGTGATATCCCATTCATCGCACAGCGCGCTTCACGCCGCTAAACACAGCTTCAAGCCGATCACTCCTCCCATTATCGGCTGAAAGAGGTTCAGCTCTTCTCCTCCCAAAAACAGCTGAACCGCAAATAGAACGCTCGCTGCACCTCCTCCCGCAGCGAGCGTTTTTTTGTATGTGAAATCCCAGATTTCAATAGCCTGATTTCAATAGTTAGACGCGTCGTTATTGTCTTTGTACCACGTGGCCAGCAGGAATATTTCCGGCTCGCCACCATTGGCCGTCTTCCAGCTGTCGACCGCCCAGTCGACCCCTTGCCTATCACGCATTCTGGCTGATTTATGCGGGTATCGCCCATCAACCAAAAGGCCCCGCTCAGCATATAGCGACAAGGGTCGGTGGTGGATCAGCAAACCACGGGCATGAAGATACTTCAGATAAGAAATCGTGTTGAGCGACTCATCAACACAGTCCATCTGGCCGCGTTTTTTGGCATTCTTTTGATAGGAAAACTCCACATCCCGCGCAAATCGCAACTGGTTACGCGAAGCGGTTTCCATATAGGCAATCGCCTTCCTCAGGGCCTGGCGCTCCGCTGCTGCCGAAGCACCGCCATCTTCCATAATTTTCTGAAGGTTTTGATCAACTGAATCGTCAAAATTCAATTTGTCCTTGATAATACAACCATATCCCGAACACACGGTCAGTGTTTCAGTTGGCGCTGCATAGGTGGCACCTGCCGTTGATCCGGCCTTTGGAACAGTTCCCGAACAGGCCGCCAAAAGCACACTCACGGCCACCGCACCAACCAGACGCTGCGCAATGGCTACCGAGAATACTGGCCGCATAAAGTGATTGGCAAAACTTAATGACAAATCCGGTTCCCTTCCACGCTGGCGCAATATTGCACAATCAACCGTTGGGTAAATCTCTTTCACCCTCACTTTGTGGTGAAAATGATATGCATGCTGCACATAAATAATGTTGAAACGCACAGCAAGCGGGTTTAAGCCGACGACCATGAGCAAAAAACCAATACATGTGATCGGCGGAGGCCTTGCCGGTTCTGAAGCCGCCTGGCAGCTAGCCCAACGCGGGCTGGAGGTGATTCTCCACGAAATGCGCCCCGTTCGGGGGACCGATGCCCATCAGGGCGATGGTCTGGCAGAACTGGTTTGTTCCAATTCCTTCCGCTCCGACGATTCCTCGGCCAACGCTGTGGGTCTGTTGCATGAGGAAATGCGACGCGCCGGTTCGCTGATCATGTCCTGTGCCGACCAACATAAAGTGCCGGCGGGCTCAGCGTTGGCGGTCGACCGCGAAGGGTTTTCTGCCGCGGTTACTCAGGCGTTGGAATCTCAAGCCAATATCACCATTGCCCGCGAAGAGGTTCCCGGTCTTCCCCCAGAATCCTGGGGATCGTCGATTGTTGCGACCGGACCTTTGACTGCCCCACAACTGGCAGACGACATAGCCAATGAAACAGGTCAGGACGCCCTGTCGTTTTTTGACGCGATTGCGCCAATTGTGCATTTCGATTCCATCGATCTCGACACCGCATGGTTCCAGTCACGTTACGACAAGGTTGGCCCCGGCGGCACTGGCAAGGATTATATCAATTGCCCGATGGACCGCGACCAGTATGAGGCCTTTATCGATGCCTTGATTGGGGGGGAGAAGGCTGACTTCAAGGAATGGGAGAATGTTCCCTATTTCGACGGTTGCCTGCCAATCGAGGTGATGGCCGAGCGGGGGCGCGAAACCTTGCGTCATGGACCGATGAAGCCGATGGGTCTGACCAATGCCCACCAGCCCGATATCAAGGCCTATGCTGTGGTTCAGCTGCGTCAGGACAATGCACTTGGCACGCTCTACAATATGGTCGGGTTTCAAACCAAACTGAAATATGGCCCACAAGTAGAAGTGTTCAGGACCATTCCGGGGTTGGAAAATGCCGAATTTGCCCGCCTGGGTGGATTGCATCGCAATACCTACCTTGATTCGCCCAACCTGCTGGACGAGACCCTGCGCCTCAAATCGCGCCCGCAGGTACGGTTTGCAGGCCAAATCACGGGCTGCGAGGGTTATGTTGAATCGGCGGCGATTGGATTGCTGACCGGCCGTTTTGTGGCCGAGGAATCAGCCGGTCTCACGCCAAGCCTGCCACCGGAAACCACGGCCTTTGGCGCCCTGCTCAACCACATCACCAAGGGGCACATCGCCTATGAAGAAGGAATGGGTAAAAAATCCTTCCAACCGATGAACGTCAATTTTGGTCTGTTTCCGCCAGTCACAATTACCAAGCCGGAAGGACATCAGGGGCGCTGGCGTGGCAAGGAAAAGGGTGCGGCCAAAAAACTGGCCGTGACATCGCGCGCCCTATCCGATGTTGATACCTGGTTGCAGCAATCCAGCGCAGTCGAGGCAGCTCAATAGAATTTGGAGCCGTGACCGGCTCTATGCACTCATCAGACGATCGCCCAGTTCATCGATGACACCTTGCTCATACATGTAATAGCGAGCAGTTCGACTACCGAACTTTTGGAAATAACCATCCCATTCAGCAATGGAAGCCTCAACAATGGCCATTTTCTGCGGCTCATTGCGCAGATCAAATTTCAACCGATTGAGGATGGAATTGGCGTGAACAACGAGTTCCAAACGCACATCTTCATCAAGATCAATCGCCATATTACCGATCTGTTTTAAGCGATGGGCAACGGCTGCGTGAAAATTACATTCCTGAGTCCAGGAAAGGTCTACCTCGGCCTTTGCCGACCAGGCATTAAGAAGGGTTATGGCTTCCATACCACGAAATCGACGTTTCCACTCTTCAATTGGCTTGTCCACGGGCTTCTCCACGAAGAAGATAAAATTGAATGCCCCCCTGACCCGGCACAGATTTTAGGTCACAACCCGTTAAAAAAGTGCCAATCGAGACGTTCAAAATCGCCACAATGCCCATTGTTTTCGCATCTGTGACGGCGATGATCCCCGCTTGAATATCTCCAGTCCAGCCTTTTCGGCGTTTTTCAGGTAAAGCGGCACCAAGGCCAGTGGCTTGAAAGCCCTTCTGCATTCAGGTGCAAGCCCTTGCACGGCATTAAGGGCTTTCATCTGGTGTTCGTGCGCCAGATCAATCAATCCGCCAACGACATCCTGGTGTTTTTCAGTTGGTGCCGCCAAGAACTGCTCTGGTGACATGCCGATTGCTGCCAGTAATTCGTCCGGAACATAGACCTGGCCTCGATTGTGGCTGTGGCCAATATTTTCCAACACGCCGACAATCCCGGTAGCCACACCGCTGTGGCCGCTGGCATTCGCCAGATCTGCGTTGGCGCTGGCCCCCAGGATCAACCCGGCCCATTGGAACAGGCAGCTGCGGGTTTCGCCCAGATAGGCTTCGAAATCGGTTCTGGTGCCCATCGGATCCTGATAAAGGTCAAATATATGCGCCTCCAGCTTTGCCTCAAACCCCGCTATCGGCAGTCGATAATTGTCAATCACCTGCAGCAGCGCCCGGGCGACGGGATGTCCCATCCCCTCGTCACGCCTTTGTCCCTGCAGAACCTCAACCCACCATTGCAATCTCAACTGTCCCGCCATCGGCTCTCCACCGGACAAGGTGATATTGGTGATTTCAACATGGAATGCGTGCAGCGCGATGATCGCGTTGCGACCGTTTTCCGGCAGCAGCAGGTCCGCCAGATAAAAATCGGTGGCCTGAGACTTTAGCAAAGTCAGACAGTGGGCAGCATCTTCCAAATTGATTTGCCCCGACATGATCTAGTCTACCGCTAGCAAAGCGGCACCCACAGCCCGGCCTTCGGCCAGCAACACGTTGAAAGTTCGTGCGGCGGCACCGGTACTCATCGGATCTGCCCGTATGTCCCTGGCAGCCAGAGCTTCGCGCAAACCTGCCGGCAAGGGAACAAGGTCTTTTCCGGTTCCCACGAGCACCAGTTCGAGCCCGGTTTCTCCAAGCACCCGCTGAAACGTATCCAGACTTATGTCTTCAGGCGTGACTGCCGACCAGCCATATATGCCGCTGGGCAGGCATAATATGCTGCCCTTGTGGGACATTTCTGCAAATCGAAAGCCGCCATTACCGTAGGTATCGACTGGTGCACGACCGGGAAAATGTGCCGGACGGATTACCAGTCCTGCTTCCCCTGACCTGCCGCCGCCGCGCCCCGCCAATTATTTGACTTCCTGAGCTTCCTGACCGGAATAAGGAGATGGGTCTGAGCGATCCATGGCGCCCGGACGAAGCTTGAACAGGATCAGAACCGGAGCCGCGATGAAGATTGATGAATAGGTACCGATCAACACGCCGAAGATCATTGCGAAGGTAAATCCTCGCAATACCTCACCACCGAGGAAATAAAGCGCAAGCAATGCCAGCAAGGTGGTGACAGATGTCAGCACGGTACGCGACAATGTATCGTTGATCGACATGTCGAGCAGCTCGCGGATCGGCTTCTTCTTATATTTTCGCAGATTCTCACGTATTCGGTCATACACCACCACCGTGTCGTTCAGCGAATAGCCGACAATGGTCAATATTGCCGCAATAGATGACAGCGAGAATTCCAGTTGCAACACGGCAAACATGCCAATCGTCAGGATCACATCGTGCAATGTGGCGGCGACAGCGCCCAAGGCAAACTGCCATTCAAAACGGAACCAGATATAGACCATGATCGCCAACAATGACGCGATAACCGCAATTGTACCAGCTTGTGCGAGTTCGCCTGACACCGTTGGTCCGACAACCTCCTGTCGCCGGAACGTGTGATCATCGTCCATAACATCGCGCACTTTAGCCAATGCCGATTGCTCTGAATTGTCACCACCACCCTGACTCTCAATGCGGATCAACACTTCATCTGGTGCGCCAAATTCCTGAACCTGCACATCGCCAAGATTGAGATCGGAAAGGCGGCCACGAATATCACCGAGATCAGCCACGGCCGACTTGGACTTATACTCAATCAGCGTACCACCACGAAAATCAATACCGTAGTTCAGGTTCACAGCAACGAACATCACGAGTGAACCAACCAGCAACACTGCTGACAACGGGAATGACAATTTGCGATAGATCATGAACGCCAACTGGGTGCCGGCCGGAACCAGCTTTATGAATCGTTTTGGCAATTCCTTGGGGCGCAGATAGCGCAGCCACAGTGTCACCAACAGGCGCGTCAGGGTAAAGGCGGTGAACACTGAGGTTACAATACCAATAGCCAATGTGACCGCAAATCCCTTGATCGGACCGGAGCCTAGATAGAACAGGATAAAGGCCGCAATCAGCGTGGTGATGTTGGCGTCAAGGATGGTGCCAAGTGCCTGACGAAAGCCTGTATCAATCGCCTGAACGAGTGACCGCCCTGACCGTCTTTCTTCGCGAATGCGCTCGTAAATCAACACGTTGGCGTCAACCGCCATACCCATCGTGAGAACAATACCGGCAATACCGGGTAACGTCAGCGTGGCGCCGATAACCGACAGTAAGCCGATGATGATGATAATATTCGCAGCCAGTGCGATATTGGCAATGATGCCCAGCGTTCCATAGGCCAGCAGCATGAAGACGACGACCAGAACGCCGGCAACCATTGAGGCAGTTTTACCAGCATTGATGGAATCAAGGCCAAGGCCCGGACCAACGGTTCTTTCTTCAACAAATGTGATCTCGGCCGGCAGCGCGCCAGCACGCATCAACACCGCCAGATCATTGGCGGACTGGGCCGTGAAACTGCCCGAAATTTGCCCCGAACCACCACAAATCGCGTCCCGGATGACCGGCGCCGATATGGAGGTGTCGTCCAGCACAATCGCAAAGCGCTTGCCGACATTGGCGGAGCTGTATTTACAAAAGCGCTGGGAATTCTTGTTGTCAAAGCGGAAAGTTACGATCGGCTCATTGGTCCGCTGATCAAAACCGGGCTGTGCATCTACGAGCCCCTCGCCCGGAATTTTCGGTGCTTTTTCGATCAACACATTGGCTTCGCCGCTTTCCTCATCAGATGTCGGAATGACCTTGAAACCAACAGGTGGACGGTTGGCCAGCGCGTCAGCAGCACTCATCGTGTCGCTGACTTCATGAAACCCAAGCTTGGCGGTGGTTCCGATAACTTCTTTAAGGCGCTCGGGATCATCAAACCCTGGAACCTGAACGATAATCCGGTCAACACCTTGTCGCTGAATGATCGGTTCAGTGGTGCCCAATTCATCAACCCGGCGACGAATGACCTCAATGGACTGGGAAACGGCAGAACGCAGACGTTCTTCAATGCCCTCTTCGGTCAGTGTGAATTCCAGAACCCCGACAGACAGTTCGGTCTGTTCAACTTCAACAATTCCCAGACCACCAAGCAGCGTACCTGTCGGCACAACCGGCGTCAGCAGGGTCGCCAGGCGTTCCTTGGCAGCCGTCGCATCTTCCGGTTTCAGCAAGCGCAGGGTGACTTTGTTGCCCACAGCACGAATGCCGCTATATCCCAATGGGCCCTGAGTGCGATCCCGCATCAAAGAGCGCACATCACTTTCAAGGTTTTCAAGTCGCTCTTCTGCAATATCAGACTGCTGAACTTTTACCTGCAGATGCACACCACCTTGAAGATCAAGGCCCAGCGATACCTGATTTTTCGGCATCCAGCTTGGCAATGCGTCCAACGTCGATTGCGAAAACAGATTGGGCGAGGCGAGCAAGACGCCGAACAACACGGCCACAAGAATGGCAATCATCTTGGTGGGTGTAAAATGCAACATGCGTCAGGCGCTCCAGATGAGGTTGGGCAGATGGTTCGGCCAGATGGTTCGGCCAGATAATTTGGCCAGATAATTTGGAATGGAACGAGCGTTCCAATCCAGACTTATTTTTTGTCGTCAGCTTTGTCAGCCTTGGCAGCCTTGGCAGCCTTCGTCGTCGACTTCGCTGCCGGCTTCGTTTTGGTGCTTTTTGCAGGCTTGGCATTGTCATTTTTGGGCGCATCACCCTTGACACGTACATCGGCCAGCATTGACCGCAAGGCCCGCACTTTGACATCGGGCGCGATCTGCACTTCGACTTCCGCGTCATCAATAACCTTGGTTACTTTGCCAACCAATCCACCGCCGGTCACAACTGTGTCATTGCGGCGAACATTCGACAGCATTTCAGTGCGAGCTTTCTGCTGTTGGCGTTGTGGCCTGATGACCAGGAACCACATGATGCCGCCAACCAATATCAATGGGAACAGAAGCTCCAGGATGCCGCCACCGGCTCCACCGGCTGTTTGCGCGTAAGCAGGAGTGATAAACATGATAAGCCTCTATTTTGGTTGATTCACGAGGGCGCGGGATAAGCGCCTAAAACATTGCGCGGAATATAGTCATCACGCGCCCCAATGCAATAACAGATGCGGCGATTGTTGCGATCAATGCGAAACAGCCAATCACTTTCTTCACCTTCCTCCCAGACCGTGTTAGAGCCGGTCAACACGAAATTTGCAGCACTTTACAATGGCCAAAACACCTTCCGATCCGATATCGCTCCTCAACGACAAGCTCGACAAGCTTAACAGCCTGCTGGAACGCGCCGTTCCTGCAGCCCAACCTGCTCTCGATCTCGATGTGGCAGACGCCTTTGTCTGGAACGCTTCCAGCCAATATTTGCAGCCGGTTCCAAAAGTAAATCGCGTGGAAATGGTGCTTTTGAAAGGGATTGATACGGTTCGAGACATACTGATTGAAAATACCCGCCGGTTTGCCCAGGGGCATTCAGCCAACAATGCCCTGTTATGGGGTGCCCGTGGCATGGGTAAGTCTTCACTGGTCAAGGCGGCGCACGCGACAATCAACTCTGATCTGCCTACCGGATCTCACCCGTTGAAACTGATTGAAATCCACCGGGAAGACATCGACAGCCTGCCGGACCTGCTTGGTCTCATTCGCGACAGCGATTATCGATTTATCCTGTTTTGCGATGATTTGTCATTTGATCAGGACGACACGAGCTACAAAGCGCTCAAGGCGGCGCTGGACGGGGGTGTTGAAGGACGGCCGGAAAATGCCATTTTTTATGCGACGTCCAACCGTCGGCATCTGATGCCGAGAGACATGATCGAAAATGAACGGTCTACCGCGATCTCTCCCAGCGAAGCGGTTGAAGAAAAAGTTTCCCTCTCGGACAGATTCGGTCTCTGGCTAGGTTTTCACAAATGCAACCAGGATGATTATCTGGCGATGGTTGCCGGATACGTTGACCATTTCAATTTGGGTGTCGAACTTGAAGAAATCCGCGGCGATGCGCTGGAATGGTCGACCACCCGCGGCAGTCGGTCCGGACGGGTGGCCTGGCAGTATGTAGTCGATCTGGCCGGAAGGCTCGGCAAAAGCCTCAATTAAACCGGTTTCAAACTCGTCAAATCAGCGATCGAGATGCTTCAACGGGTTGACCGGGTTTGAATCCTTGCGCAGCTCAAAGTGAAGCTTTGGAACACCCGCATTGCCGCTGCGACCGGACTTGGCGATCGTTTGACCGCGCGCCACTTTCTGACCCCGACGCACAAGATTTGCGCTGGAATGGGCGTAGGCCGAGACCCAGCCATTGTTATGGCTGACCAGGATGAGATTGCCGAAATCTTCCAGTTCCGATCCGGCATAAATGACTGTGCCCTTCTGGCTGGCTTTTACCGGCGTGCCGATGGGCATTGAAATATCTATGCCGTCATTGGTACCGGATCCCAATCGTTCACCGAACTTGGAAATGACACGTCCTTCAGCAGGCCAACGGAAAGCAGCACTTTTGTTGACAACCGGCTGAGTGGCCGTTTGCTTTGCAGGCGTTATGCTGGCAACAGATTGATTTGAGTTCGAGTCAACCTGCTTGATGGTCCGTGTTTTTGTATTCGATGCGGGAATGCTTCCGGTCCGAGTTGTATCGAGTTCGGGTTGAACAACTGTACCGGCTGCAGGAATAATCAGAGTCTGACCAAGCCGCACCGTATTGTCGCTCATATTGTTGCTCGCCCGAATGGCGGCCATTGACGCACCAGTGCGATAGGCAATGCCTGACAATGTATCGCCGGATTTGACGACATAGTGCGAAGTTTGCCCGGTTGCAGCAAGTTTGGGCTGCGCTTGAACAGTGGCGGTTTTTGGTTGGCTGGCGACATTGGCGGTGCGCACTTTGGGGACAGCGACGCGACCACGAGGTTGTCCCTGAAAACCGCGAGAAGCCCGCGATGCCTTGGTAATTGGATGATTATCCGGCGCTGAAATCGGTGCTTTGCTGGAATAATTGTAGGTCGGAATCAATATCTGTTTTCCGGCCTCAACCGAATTCGCATCGCTGATCTGATTGGCGCTCATGATTGCTGAAACCGGCACACCATAGCGACGTGACAGATTGTAGAGGGTTTCACCGGATCTGACGGTGACCCGTGTGCCTTTTGATGAGTCCCAACCGATCGACTTGGTGGTTTTTGGTTCGTCCGTCACAGCGCCCGTGACGATGCTGTCGGTGTTGTTTACCCGCAGCGGAGCAACCCGAGATTGCCGTGGTTGCAATACGATGGGTTGAGTTTTTGCGGTGCGCTGCGGCATTGGCTGGCTGGATTCGACAGGTGGTAATGCCGAGCGGTTTATTGTCGGAGATTGTGAAGGAGGAGTGACCTTCAAAGAGGCATAGCGCCCAGGTTTTGAATAGCTGCTTTGTGGACGATAACCGCCACCGTCGCCGCTATCACCGCCGCTGCGCTTGGCCACGTGAATGTTGGGCTGGCGAGGATCATATTCATCACCATAGTTCGATAACCGAGTTGGCCGATCGCCAATGATCTGACTTTGATTGGAAGTGTTGGTGATCGACGCCGTTGTCAACGTATCCAGACGCATGACGTCGTTGCTACAGGCTGTTGCAAAGCTCAACAGAACAACAAGGGATGAAGCTTTCGATAGCGCGCTAAACCGTCGCGCGAGAATGTTGGTACGCATAACTCTTCCACGGACTACTCAATACTGGTCCGTGATTAGAACCCATCAACGTTAATCTGCGGTTAAGCTAACCAAATGGTTACGAGGAACCATGCAACAAAATACTTCAAAGAGCCTTTGCGATGCCCTGCTCCAGCGGATTGCAATGAATGGGAAATAAATCCGTGCGGTCAAACCGGCTACCGACCTTGGTCAACCGCACGGCCATTTGTTGCCCGCCCGGGGGGCCGATAACCGTGACCGCAATGCCGCCGGAAACCAGTTGTTCAAGCAAAAACCGTGGCATTGATTCAAACGATGAGTCGATAATTATTCGATCATAAAGCCCTTGCCCGACCGGATTTGACGAACCGTCGGCCTGGACCATAGTGACATTGGTCAGCCCCAACCGCCCCAGACGGTCTTTGGCCGCTTCCAGCAGCACGTGATAGCGATCTACGGAAAACACCTTTTTGGCAAGTCGGGCGAGCAGCGCGGTCTGATAACCGCTACCGGTGCCGATCTCCAATATTGAATGCGATGGTTCGACTTTAAGCGCGTCCACCAGCCGGATGGTCATTTCGGGCGGCAACATGGTTTGGCCGCAGGCCATTGGCAAGGTTTGCGGTTTCCATGCCTGATCAAAATACCGCGCCGGGACGAATTGTTCATGCGGTACGGATTCGATGAGTTTGACGAAATTCTGATCAACAATTCCAATCTCACGCAATCTCAGCATCAGGGCCACAATGGCCTCGGGAAATGAATGACCCTGATTGCTCACAAATCTATCCTCCCAATTCCTGGCTGAGCCTATCAAGAATTTGATGGTGGGTCATGTCCATTCGGACCGGAGTGACGGCAATCTGATTATTGACCAACGCATCAATGTCCGTCCCCGGTTGATGGATCGGAGGTTTGCCAATGAATTCCAGCCAGTAGTAAGGATGACCGCGACCGTCAGCCCTCTCGCCGATCCCCAAGCCATGTTCAAACTTGCCCTGCGTCACAATAGCGTGCCCCCTGGCTTCTTCAGGAGGACAATTGGGAAAATTGACGTTGATCAACGTGTCTTTTGGCAGGTCGACATCAATCAGTTTTGCCAACAGTTCAGGCGCCAGTTTTTCCGAAGTTTCCCAGGGAATATTCCGCGAACCGTCAAAATTATAGGATTGCGACAAAGCAATAGATTTGATGCCCAGCAGCGTCCCTTCCATGGCTCCAGCAACTGTACCTGAATAGGTTACGTAGTCACCCACATTTTGACCCGCATTGACGCCCGACAGAACAAGGTCCACCGGTCCGTCAACCAGTTGACGCACACCCATGATCACACAATCGGTAGGCGTTCCGGTTACGGCAAAGCTCTTTTCGCCAACTTCGCGCGCCCGCAAAGGGTGGTTCAGGGTCAACGAGTGTGCCAAACCACTTTGATCGGTCTCTGGGGCAACGATCCAGATATCATCAGAAAGCGTGCGCGCAATCTGCTCCAGAACAGTCAATCCATGCGCGTGGATGCCATCATCATTGGTCAGCAATATCCGCATCAGTTAGATTCAATCCGGGTAATTCCACCCATATATCGTCCCAGAACCTGCGGCACTCTGATCGAACCATCCTGATTTTGAAAATTCTCCATCACCGCAATCAATGCCCGCCCCACTGCGATGCCCGAACCGTTCAGCGTGTGGCAATAGCGCAATTGCTTGTCGCCCTCAACGCGGTAACGGGCGTTCATGCGGCGGGCTTGAAAATCGCCACATACGCTGCAGGACGAGATTTCCCGGTAGGCGTTTTGTCCCGGCAACCAGACTTCAATGTCGTAGGTCTTGTGGGCACTGAAACCAAGATCGCCGGTGCATAGTGTTACCACACGATAATGCAGCCCCAACTGCTTCAGCACTTCTTCCGCACACGACAACATGCGTTCATGCTCGGCATTTGAACTTTCAGCATCGGTGATCGAAACAAGCTCAACCTTGGAAAATTGATGCTGGCGCAACATTCCACGCGTGTCACGACCTGCCGAACCCGCCTCTGCCCGAAAGCAGTTTGTCAGCGCTGTATATCGGCGCGGCAGATAGTCGGCGGGAACAATTTCCTCACGCACAATGTTGGTCAATGGCGCCTCTGATGTTGGAATCATCCAGCGTCCGTCGGTGGTTTTGAACAGATCTTCCTCAAATTTAGGAAGATTGCCGACACCATACAGAACTTCCTCGCGCACCAATACCGGCGGTGAAACCTCGGCATAACCATGTTCCGTAGTGTGCAGGTCCAACATGAATTGGCCCAAAGCCCGTTCCAGACGTGCCAGGCCATTGTTTAGGAGAACAAACCTGCTGCCAGACAGTTTTGCTGCCGTGTCGAAATCCATCTGGCCGAGCGCCTCGCCCAACTCAAAATGTTCCTTGGGATCGAAATCCAGTACTGGTTTGTCGCCGACCAGGCGAATCTCGACATTGTCGTCCTCATCCTCACCAACCGGCACATCCTCATAAGGGATGTTGGGCAGCACAGACAAAGCGTCCGACACCGCCTTCGACAGGGTTTTTCCTTCTTCTTCGCCAGTTTGCAGAAAGGACTTCAGTTTGGCGACTTCGGCGATGGCCTTTTGAGCCGCCTCTTCGTCACCGGCACCCTTGGCCTTGCCAATTTCCTTTGATGCGCGGTTGCGCTCTTCCTGAGCTTCCTGCAGTTTTGAGATATGAGCTCTGCGATTGTCGTCGAGCTGAACCAGCGATTCCGCCTGCGGGGGTAGACCTCGCAAGTTCATAGCTTCATCAAAAGCTTTAGGTTTTTCTCGTATCCATTTGATATCAAACATTTAGACGACCATAATTGTTGCCAATCCACCGGTAACGAAAAAGTGCGGAATATCAGGTGGCAGAGGCTTCCTGCGCGGCCCGTTTCCGCTCAATGAGTCGGGTGGCATAGATGGACAGTTCGTAGAGAAGCAATGTCGGAACTGCAAGGCCGATTTGGCTTACCGGATCAGGCGGGGTCAGAACCGCCGCAGCCACAAAAGTCAAAACCACCGCATATTTGCGCTTGCTCTTCAGCCCTTGCTCACTCACCAGCCCGGCTCGGGCCAAAAGCGAAATGACCACCGGCATTTGAAACACCAGGCCGAAGGCAAAGATCAGCGTCATGATCAGCCCCAGATATTCGCTGACTTTGGGCAGCAGTTCGATGGTGGTGGTCACTTCCGGACCTGTCAGCTGCATCGATAGGAAGAAGGTCATCGCCAACGGCATGACAACAAAGAACACCAACGATGCCCCCATGAAAAACAATATCGGGGTCGCAATCAAAAACGGTAAAAACGCCTGACGTTCATTCTTGTACAAACCAGGAGCAACAAATTTGTAGATTTGCGCGGCAATTACCGGAAACGCGATAAACAGCGCGGTAAACAGGGCAATTTTCAACTGAGCAAAGAAGTATTCCTGGGGCGCAGTAAAAATCAGTTTCAGGTTCTGATTTTCCCCGGCCGCCCTTTCGTAAGGGATGACCAGAATTTGAAAAATCTGGTCAGCGAAAATGAATGCGACAATAAAAACAATAAATACCGCGATCAAAGCCTTGATCAGACGCTGGCGCAGCTCAATGAGGTGTTCGACCAGCGGCGCGGCGCTTTCTTCAATATCTGCTTCGCTCATGCCTTGGCCTTCTTGGTCGCCTTAGCGGTGGCTTTTTTGGCAGCTGGCTTTTGCGCAGCTTGTCGCTCAGTGGCTGGCTTCCTGGTCGCAACTTTCTTGGCAGCGGTTTTGCTCGCCGCTGGCGCCTTGTCCTTACCGGACCGCGCGGCCGGTTTCTTAGCCTTGGCCTTAGCCGGAGCGACCTTTGCTTTGGCTTTTGTGGCCGATGCCTTTTGAGCCGTAGCCTTTGTTTTTGATGATTTTTTCGGTGCAGCTGAGTTTTTGGCAGAAGTTTTTCCAGGAGCCCCGCCGAAACCGGGAACCGCATTGACGCCGGAACTTGGTGGCAACTTGGCTTGCTCTTCTTCTGCCTTGCGCTGTTTTTCCAGCGCCGCTTCCACGTCAATCTCAACGGGCGGATCTAATTCCGGCGCTTTGCTCTCATCAAACAAGGTGTCAGCATCGTAATCGGTTGCCTTTTCGACGGAGCCTTTGACCTCATCAAGTTCAGACTTCAGAGGGTTCAGCTTATCCTTGATCTGCTTGGTCGGGTCGAGCTTGCGCACATCGTCAATGGCGCTCTTCACGCCATCCAGTTCGGCATCTTTCAATGCATCATCAAACTGACGCTGGAAATCTCCAGCCAGTGCACGGATTTTTTTGACGCTTTTGCCAAACGTGCGCAGCATTGCCGGCAGCTCTTTCGGGCCAACAAACAATATGGCCACAACAGCCACCACCAGCATTTCCGTCCAGCCGATATCAAACAAGGCCAGGCTCCAAGCGTGTCGAAAGGGTCATTACATCAAGCGTCGAAGGGGCAAATTCACCTAGCTGGTTTTGGTTTTTTCGTTGACAGCGTCAACGACCTTATCCTTGCCGTCTTCAATTTTGTCGGCGACTTCTTCCTCAGTATCGTTGAGGCCTTTCTTGAAGGAATTGATGCCCTTAGCAACATCACCCATCAGATCGGAAATCTTGCCCCGGCCAAAAAGCAACACGACAACCACTGCAATAATTACAATCTGCCAAATGCCAATTTGTCCCATATGTCCAGCTCCTATTTGGCCTTGGCACTTCTATCGCCAAAACCTGAAATATTTAATTTGACGCAACCTAGCCAAAGCTTTGCCGCGTCGCAACACACCAAAAGTCGTGCATCGAATGAATGCACCCATGTTGCGTCAGATATGGGGTCAATTTGCGACTTATCCAGCCGAAAATACAAATGCGCCGTGTTTTTTCGGAGTAAGCACAACATCATCACCCACCTGAAGGTGATGAATCACTTCCGAACCGACCGCCACGCGAGTACGTATCGGCGTGTCGTATCCGCTGATCCCGACGTTCAGATGGTTATGGTCACCAGAAAAATTCATCGACAAAATACGCCCCGGCACGCCACTGCCCTCACCCGATGATTTAGCAATTTCAATTGCACCCACTCGAATGGCTGCAACGACGTCGTCTCCGTTGCTGAATTCACCAGCCTCTATTCGGCCCAATGGTGTCTGAACTGCAGCTTGCGTTACCCGGCCCGCGAAAATGTTCAGTTCGGAAAAGAAACCCGCCGCAAACAGACTGTTGGGCTTGTAGTAGAGATCCTGCCCACTGCCCGCCTGTTCCAGCCTGCCTTCGTTCAACAGTGCAATCTGATCTCCCATACGCAAGGCCTCTTCTGGGTCATGAGTGACGATGACTGAAGTGGCCCGTGTTTCGCGCAATATTCCCAGCGTTTCATCACGCATCATATCGCGCAATCGCGCATCAAGACCGGAAAACGGCTCATCCATCAGCAGAACTCCGGGTCTTGGGGCCATCGCCCGGGCCAGAGCCACCCTTTGCTGTTCTCCACCGGACAGATTGTGCGGAAAATCGCTGGCCCGGTCCGCCAGACCAACCCGGTTCAGCATCTTCCCGGCCTGCTCCATGCGCGCCTCGCGTCCAAGGTGACGCAGTCCGAACAGAACATTGTCCAAAATGTTCAAGTGAGGAAACAGCGCATAGTCCTGAAATACCAGGCCAATGCCACGCTTTTCAGGCGGCATGAATATCTTGTCGCCACAGATTTCACGGTCATCGAGCAGAACCCGCCCCGCCGTCTGGCGCTGCATTCCAGCTGCAATCCGCAAGAGACTGGTTTTGCCGGAACCCGACGGCCCCAGCAAACAGGTTACCGAGCCAGAAGGCGCAGTCAGCGAAACATTTTTCAGAATTGGCGCGTCTTCGATATCGTAGCAGACATCATCGAAGGTCAGCTCGTGCGGGATGGAAACGCCGGCAGTATTCGGCACGCCCCAGCGAGCTGGAATCTGTTGTTGCAGTCTCACCGTGTCAGATTTCATCGCGCGGTCTTTGGCCAGGCTTGCCGCCCGACAGGGTCGAATTGAAGTTTCTCCCCTCATGGCACGGACAAACAAAACAATGCAAGTACCGGTTCAACTGGACCGAGCCTGCTGCCTCATGTGTCACTTACGCTCCAATCCGCACACCGTTTTCAACAGTGTAGGTAGGTTCATACATTGTTACCAATTCTTCAGCCGCAGAAGGGTGAAGCGCCATGGTACGGTCGAAGTCGGCTTTGGTACTGCCCATTTTCATTGGAATCGCCAATATCTGGGCCATTTCGCCAGCGTCTGGTCCCAAAATGTGAGCGCCGATCACCTTGTCGGTTGCGACATCCACGATCAGCTTCATCAGCATGCGGCTGTCGCGCCCGGACATGGTGTGTTTCATCGCCCTGAAGTTCGCCCGAAACACATTCAGTTTCTCAAACTTCTGTCCGGCCTCCGCCTCTGTCATACCAACAGTGCCGATTTCCGGGTGCGAGAACACCGCCGTTGGGATCATCTCATGATCCGGTTGCTGGGGATCATCGCGAAATTCGGTCGCCACAAAACACATCGATTCATGGATCGCCACCGGAGTCAGCTGAACCCGGTCGGTCACATCCCCCACTGCCCAGATGTGATCAACATTGGTGCGCGAATAGTCATCAACCTTGATATAGCCACGATCATCCGTGGCAACGCCAGCCATATTCAGTCCGAGACTGTCAGTCAGTGGCAAACGACCGAGGGCAAACATCACCTGATCCACCTCCAGAACTTCACCGCCCGAAAGCGTGGCTTTTCGCTTGTCGTGGTCGCCCAGTTCCAGCTTGCTTATTTGCTGTTCGGTAATGATACGAATACCGCGCTTTATATACTCTTCGTGCAGCAATTCACGCACATCATCATCAAAGCCACGCAGGATTTCAGGACCGCGATAGACAATCGTTGTGTCCACACCCAAACCGTTAAAAATACCGGCGAATTCAACGGCGATATAACCAGCGCCGGATATCAGGATACTTTTCGGCAATTCCTTGAGATCAAATGCCTGGTCAGAGATTATTCCCAGCTCGTGCCCTTCAAGCGATGTGTGGCGATTGGGTGTTCCACCAACGGCAATCAGGATGCGCTGGGCTGTGATCATCCGGTTTTCAGCGCTCAACCAGATATCATGGGGCCCCCGCAATTCGGCGCGTGTATCTAACACGTCCACCTGATTGGCGTTCAATCCTTTTTTGTAGAGGCCTTCAAGACGGGTAATTTCCGCCTCCTTGTTGGTGACCAGTTTTTTCCAGTCGAAACTGGCTTCACCGACCGTCCAGCCATAACCGGCAGCATCTTCAAAATGCTCATGAAAGGTGGAGGCATATACATAAAGCTTTTTGGGTACGCAGCCGCGTATCACGCAGGTGCCGCCAAAACGGCTTTCTTCGGCAACCCCGACCTTGTGACCGAGTGCGGCTGTTCGATTGGCGGCCCGAACGCCACCCGATCCGCCACCTATGACGAATAAATCGTAGTCATATGCCATGGGAATTTCCTGTCACATTTGCCCAAAAATGCTTGCCGTCATCGCAATCGCCGCCATCGCCGCCATCGTCGCCATCCCCGCCGGCAGCGGCGGGCAGCGGCGAGCAGCGGCACCGCAAGTCAGTTGCCGCTGGCAGTAAGTTTTTTCGTGGAGTTGGCGGCCAAATCTCTATTGATGCCGTTTGCCCAAATTCGGGCAGCTTTGCCCAATTCACGCGCCAATACCGGGGTCGCTTTGAGATACTTTGTACCGGTTGGCGTGTTGAAAAAGTCCGCCAGCGCCTGAAGCTCGGCTTCGTCGAAAGAATTGGCAAACAGTCGGGCCGCTTCCAGCTCAAGATCAGCGCGACGCGGTGCCAGTGCGATAGCTTCTTCATCGACGATATTTGAAATTCGCTCCGCCTGATCGGGGCTGTCGCGGGTCAGCAGGTTTTTCAGTTGTGCGGACGCATCAAACAATATGGCATCGAATGAATCTGTTGCTCGGGTCGCCTCAATTGCTTCTCGGGCTTTGGACAAATGGGCTTCTGTGTGTTCCTGGGCAAAGCTCGGGGTCGCAAAAACCGTCAACGCGAGCGTAACGGAACAAATAACGGATTTGACAAACATGTGGGCTCAGGCTCCAGATTCTTTAATTTTTATTGTGTGTTGAGCGATCCGTTGGATCAATCAATACTATTTAGGGTCGCACGGCAGCTTCTACAATGCGAGCACCACTTTCACTCGATATTATTGCGCGACTGGCCAGACCGGTAAATAGTCCATGTTCGACAACTCCAGGAATCGCATTTAACGCAACCGCAAGTGCTTCTGGATCGACAATACGGCCAAAAGATGCATCAACGATGTAATGTCCACCATCGGTCAAGTAGGGTTGCTCCGCGGCGTCCATGCGTAATTTCAGAGTTCCGGAAAGATCAAGATTGCCTGCACACCGGTCAATCAGCTGACGCGTGGCCAACAATCCAAATGGATTGACTTCAATTGGCAGCGGATAAGCGCCCAGAGGGTCAACAAGTTTGCTGTCATCGGCAATCACCAACATATCATCGGATGCAGCCGCGACAATTTTCTCCCGCAGCAATGCGCCACCGCCGCCCTTGATCAACGCAAGCTGCGGATTGATTTCATCGGCCCCGTCAATGGTCAGGTCAAGATGCGGCGTTTCATCCAGCGTTGTTAGCGGAATCGACAGTTTTTCGCACATGATACGGGTGCGTTCCGATGTGGGAACTCCGATTATGGAAAGCCCGGTCGCAACCTTTTCTGCAAGGACTTCGATGAATGCTTCAGCGGTGGATCCTGTGCCGATGCCAAGCTTCATGCCGTCATCGACAAAGTCCAGCGCAGCAATTCCGGCAATTTGTTTTAGATTTTTGCTCATAATGCCGCCGGTACCACGGCAGGTGGATGCACACCATCCCAATATGATGTAATTAACCTCAAAATCCCCCGATGAAACGATTCTTCCATGACAACTACCCCACGCCTGGTCATTTTTGACCTCGACGGTACTCTCGTCGACAGCAATCGCGATCTGATTCCTGCCCTCAACAAAGCCACCGCAACCGAAGGACTGCCACATATTTCAATGGAAGATGTCGGCCATGTTGTGGGCAAGGGCGCACTGCAAATGATCGAAAGAGCCTTTCACTTCCACGGCCGTGAGCTGGAAGTCGGCGGTGCGATTCATAAACACCTGCTGGACCGGTTTGTTGAATTCTATGAACAGAATTTGTCGGATGAAACAGTGTTCTTTCCCGGCACCTTGAAAGCTTTGGACAAATTGAGCGAGGACAGTTGGCAACTGGCAGTCTGCACCAACAAATATGAGCGTCTTGCCCGCAAACTGCTGGAGCAACTCGGTGAAGCCAACAGATTCCCGGTGATTACCGGCGGCGATACGTTTGAAGTTAAAAAACCCGATCCCCAACACCTGATCGAAACTGCAAATCTGGCCAATGTCTCACCAGAACATTGCATAATGGTCGGCGACAGCGTCAACGATATTGCCGCCGCACAAACCGCCAACATGCCGGTAATTGCCGTCGATTTTGGTTATAGCGATGTGCCGGTTGAGGAGTTAAATCCCGACAGAATTATTTCTCATTTCGATGAGCTTGGTGCTGCAGTATCGGACCTGTCCAAAAGTTGAGCATCACCAGCGGGCGTGCCTTTCATTCAAAGCGTCATCGCCCGGGTCACTTCTTCTTGCGTAAATTTCAGCAGCTTGGCGACCCGTTCGACAAATGTCACTTCGGTTTCGTGCATGCGACCATCGGCAAAAACCATTTCCCACATGTGAGAAATCAGATCGATTAGTTCTTCACGCTCCAGCTCAGCCAACAATATTTTGGCCAGTTGCTGCATGACTTCATCGTTAAAAGCATGGCCGCTGGCGTGATCGATTAGATCTTCCACCTGCGCTTCCTTAAGATCAAAGTCATCGCTCAATATTCGAGCCAGTCTTTGATGCTCATGGGGATGTTGATGGCCATCAGATGGCATCACCATGAACAGGAAATAAGCCACTGCGCTGCGGGCAGGAAACGAGGCATCGGATTCACGCTGCCGTAAAAGTTCTCGATCAAAGGAAACCATGAACCGTGCCCATCTTTTGCATTCATCCTGGCATCACTAAAGGCACAGGTTTTGTTCAAGTCAAATCCGTGTGACAGATATTTATCCAATTAAACCAATCGCTGCCGCCGGAATCTCCATTTCCATTGATAATCCGCCTTGAACACGCCCCCATGCAGGCGATAAGGAAAGGTAATTGATGTCTGGAACCCTGCTCATGACCGCACAAAAATCGCCAATCTCAAACCATGTCGAATTGTTCCCGCTGGGCGAAGACACAACGCCCTATCGCAAGCTGACCGACGAATATGTCAGTACTATTGAGATTGATGGCAAATCGTTTTTGAAGATCGACCCGGAAGCCATTCGCCTGTTGGCAGAAGAGGCTTTTGCGGACATCAATCACCTGTTGCGACCCGGACATCTGGCCCAGTTGGCCTCCATTCTTGATGACCCGGAAGCCACGCCGAATGATCGTTTCGTGGCATTTGACCTTTTGAAAAACGCCAATATCGCCGCCGGTGGTGTATTGCCCATGTGCCAGGACACAGGAACAGCTATTGTCATGGGCAAGCGCGGACGCGCCGTATTGACCTCCGGGGCTGACGAAGACGCCATAAGTCAGGGCGTGATGGACGCCTACTTCAAAAAGAACCTGCGCTATTCGCAACTTGCCGCAATTTCAATGTTCGAGGAACAAAACACCAAGAACAATCTGCCGGCCCAGATCGACATTTATTCCGAAGGCGAGGATGCCTACAAGTTTCAGTTCATCGCCAAGGGCGGTGGGTCGGCCAACAAGACGTTTTTCTATCAGGGCACACCATCACTTTTAACTCATGACCGAATGATCGATTTTCTGCAGGAGAAAATCCTCACCCTGGGAACCGCCGCCTGCCCTCCCTATCACCTGGCTATCGTTATTGGCGGAACATCGGCAGAGCAAAATCTGAAGACTGTCAAAATGGCGTCAACCCGTTATCTCGACAGCCTGCCCCGGCAGGGTTCTGAAACCGGCCACGCCTTTCGTGATGTGGAAATGGAATCCGAAATTCACAAACTGACTCAGAATATGGGCGTTGGCGCTCAATTTGGTGGCAAGTATTTCTGCCACGACGTGAGGGTTATCCGTTTGCCCCGCCATGGTGCATCGCTTCCAATCGGACTTGGCGTTTCGTGCTCTGCTGATCGCCAGGCCATTGGTAAAATCACCAGCGAGGGTGTTTTTCTGGAAGCGCTGGAAACCGATCCGGCGAAATATATTCCTGACATCGACGAATCAGAATTTACCAGCCACGTGGTGAATATCGACCTGCAACAACCGATGAAGGATATTCTGGCTGAACTGAGCAAACACCCGGTCAAGACGCGGTTGGCCTTGAATGGAACGATAATTGTTGCCCGTGACCTGGCGCATGCCAAGATTCGGGCCCGGTTGGAAGCAGGCGAAGACATGCCTGAATATATGAAAGATCATCCGGTTTATTATGCCGGTCCGGCAAAGACTCCCGATGGCATGGCTTCGGGATCATTCGGCCCGACCACCGCCGGCAGAATGGATTCATTTGTCGACCAGTTCCAGTCGTTCGGCGGTTCAATGGTGATGTTGGCCAAGGGCAATAGGTCACGACAGGTACGCGACGCCTGCAAGCAGCATGGCGGATTCTATCTTGGCTCGATTGGTGGACCGGCTGCGAGATTGGCGCAGGACTGCATCAAAAAAGTGGAAGTCGTGGAATATCCGGAGCTTGGCATGGAGGCGGTTTGGAGGATCGAAGTAGAGAATTTTCCGGCATTCATCGTCATCGACGACAAGGGCAATGACTTCTTCCAGGAATTGAATCTAGGCTAGTATCCCGCATCACTCGACGGCGTATCTGCTCGTTTGCGGGGCAACTCATAAAGCAGATGACGTAATCGTCATCAATTTTCCCTTAATTGGATCAATTTTCAGTGCACTTTTGTAGTTTTACGAACTATAAAAGTGCAAGGGCGACTCGTTTTCATATTGTGCAAGAAGTCACAGACACAAGATGTAGGGCCTGCGATGATGAGTAAGAACACGCTGGGAGAATCCAAAATGAAAATTCGAAAGACTGCGATCAGAGCCGCACTTTGCGGTTTCGCGGCTGCGCTGGCAGCAACCTTCACAATTCCAACGAGCGTCTACGCAAGCAGCGGAGACCGTTGGTTTGATTATTCGACACGTACCTGGAAAAAGGGCTCAAAGCCGCTGACCAGACGTTACGCGTCAAATAAATCACCTATTCGCAAACGCAAGGTCAGCTTTGACAGCAGCTATCCGGTCGGTACGATTGTCGTCGATACGTCCGAACGTCGGCTATATTATGTGACAAAACGAGGCAAGGCGCTGAAATATGGCATTGGCGTTGGCCGGGACGGTTTCCAGTGGCAGGGCAAACATCGTGTTACCCGCAAGGCCGAATGGCCCAGCTGGTCTCCACCACCAGTCATGATCGCTCGGGTAAAGCGCGAAACCGGTCAGCAATTGAAATCATATTATGCCGGTGGCCCCAACAATCCATTGGGCGCACGCGCCATGTATATCGGTTCGACGATTTATCGTATTCACGGCACCAATCAGCCCTGGACAATCGGCAAGGCAATGTCTTCCGGGTGTATCCGACTGGCAAATGATGATGTCGAAGATCTGTATCAGCGGGTAAAAGTCGGCGCACGGGTAATCGTCCGCCACTAACTATTCCCTAACGACACCAAAAAAAGCACGCAATGGACGCCATTGCGTGCTTTTTCTTTTGACCTTTTGCGCAATAATCGTCACCGATTGGCGATGAACAAACCTTCTGCCCAAAATTTCAGCTCCAACGCCCTTGGCGCCATTTTCATGATGCTGTCGATGGCCGGTTTCGTATTCAACGACACGTTGATGAAACTTGTTTCTACTGATCTGTCTTTTTTTCAAGCCATCTTGGTGCGGGGAATTTTCGCCACCAGCTTCATGACCTTACTTTGCGCCTATATGGGGGCGTTTAAAGTCGAGGGTGGCATCTTCAATGCGCTTAGGCACCCAACCGTGGTGTTGCGAACGCTGGGTGAAGCCGGCGGCACGTATTTTTTCCTCTCTGCGCTGTTTGAAATGCCCATCGCCAACGTAACAGCAGTGCTGCAGTTGCTGCCGTTGACCATTACTTTAGGTGCAGCCTTGTTTTTTGGAGAAAGCGTTGGCTGGAGACGTTATGGGGCCATTTTGGTGGGGTTTCTTGGAGTGTTGCTGATCATCAAACCAGGTACAGACGGCTTTAACTACTTTGCGGTCTATGCAGTCATTTCAACCCTGTTCATCACTATGCGTGATCTGGTCACACGTAAAATGCCACGCACCACCCCTTCCCTTCTGGTGAGTCTGGTAACTGCAATCGCAATCGCCCTGATGGGAGCAATCGGCAGCGCGTTTGAACCCTGGCAGCCGGTCAGTCCATACCACTTGGCTGTTTTATCCGGCGCTGCAGCCATTCTCACGGTCGGCTACATCTTTTCAATTCTGGCCATGCGCGACGGCGAAGTCAGTTTTGTCAGCCCGTTTCGCTATTCTATCCTGATCTGGGCATTGCTGCTCGGCTATTTCATTTTCGGAGATGTTCCCGACACGATCTCTATGATCGGCGCTGTCATCATTGTCGGCAGTGGACTGTTCACATTTTATCGCGAGCGTTTGGTCGCCAGGAATTTGGAAACTTCCTGAATTTCTGCATCTGCTTCAGCCCGCAGCCATTTATAAAATGTTGCCACATGTGGCAGGTCCAAGCTGCTGGGCGGCACCACGAAATGAAATCCGACGGTGGCTTTGACATAGGTGTCAAAGGGCGCAACCAGACGACCGGATCGAATATCACGCATTGCCAGCGACAACCGCCCCAGCACTATTCCTGCCCCGTCTACCGCAGCGTCGAGACCATGGTCGGCGTGGTTGAATCGAGGCCCCTTTGTCCCATCAATATGTCCCAAACCCTCTTGTTCCAGCCAGTTGGTCCAATCAACCACTTCTGTTGTGAAACTGCTTGCATCGTCGTGCAGAAGTGTCACCTTCGCCAGATCCTCTGGCCCGAATGTGCCACCAAATTTGTCAACCAAGTCTGGACTAATGAGAGGTAGGGCAAGTTCGTCGAAAAGCGGCTCTGCAAACAGTCCAGGATAATCTCCCTCACCAAATCGCAAAGCCACGTCGACTTCATCGGTGTTGAAATCGGTCAATTTCAAACTGGCGGCAATGCGCAACTCGATGTCAGGATGGGCATCAACAAAGCGGTAAACACGCGGGGCCAGCCATTTGGCTCCAAACGCCGGACCGCTGGATACAACAAGCACATTGCTTTGCCGACTGTGTTCCACTGTTCGAACCGCCCCCTGAAGGCTTTCAAAGCCATCATGCACACCGGGATAAAGCCGGCGGCCCGCTTCAGTAAGTGTGACTGCCCGGTTAAGCCGATTAAACAATGGTGTCTCGATATATTCTTCCAACTGGCGAATTTGATAACTCAGCGCAGACGGCGTCACGAATAGCTCCTCCGCCGCCTTTTGAAAGCTCAGCAATCGCGCCGCAGCTTCAAAGGCACGCAACGAATTTAGCGAAGGCAGTCGATAGGCCATTCCAAATTTCACTTCAAATTTTTTTGAACTGATGAACGTAAAATTCGCGTTTGTCAAAGGGGGCGCATTTTCATATTTTCAGTTGGACGGGCAAACATCCCGAACAAACCAATCGAAGGAAATCAAAATGAAACAGACAAAAGCAAATTTCCCACGTATTTCCAATGATATGATTGAAGGCGGAATGCGCCGGGCTCGAGTCGAACGCAGTAAAGCAATGTATTCCATCATAGATACTGTTTTTGGTCGCCGAGCCGATACCGACGAATTGTCGGATGCCTAACAAAATTTTTTGAATCACCATTCCTCCCCAGTTCCAGTCAGGATCAACCTGGCCAGCCCCCAGCTTGAAAATATTCATTTTCTGACTGGAACTCCTGCACACCGAGGCGTATCAAAACTATTCCCTCCCCCGGTGCCGTTTAATGTCCAGCACATTTCGATCTGACAATAAGTCCAAACCCCACAGGACACCGCCACATATTGCGACGCTTGTTTTGATGGCAGGCGCATCCGTGGCGGCGATGAACATTTTCCTGCCAATGCTGCCGGCGATTGGCGCTGATCTGGGCGCGACGCCCGCTACTTCTCAATATGTTTTGACGCTGTATCTCGCGTCCATCGCAATTACCCAATTATTTATTGGCCCACTGGCAGACCGCTATGGCCGTCGCCCAGTCCTGTTGACTTCTTCGGCTATATTTTTGATTGCCACCCTCATCTGCATCTTTGCGAACTCCATTGAGATGCTGCTTTTCGGACGGGTCTTGCAGGCCACAGCGGCTGCTTCCGTGGCGCTCAGCCGGGCGATCATCCGCGATCTCTACGATCGCTCAAAAGCCGCCAGCATGATCGGCTACGTCACCATGGCAATGGCAATCATTCCGATGATCAGTCCGACAATTGGCGGCTATGTCGGTGAGTTATATGGATGGAGAGCACCATTCGTGATCCTGTTTGTCGTCGGCGCCTGCCTGTTGCTGCTGATATATTTCGATCTGGGAGAAACGTTCCCACCGGTTGAAACTCCCATTGGCAAACGCATCGCCGACTACGGATCGCTTCTGCGCGAGCCGATGATCTGGGGTTATTTACTGTGTTCGACCGCTTCTTCAGGTGCCTATTTCGCGTTTCTGGGCGGGGCACCATTTGTCGGTACAGAAGTGGTGGGCGTATCACCATCGGTACTTGGACTATATTTCGCCACGGTCGCGGTCGGCTACATTTTTGGCAATTTTCTGTCAGGAAAATATTCAGAACGCCTGGGGATCGAAGCAATGATGATTTATGGCGGCATCATCGTCTGTATCGGTGTATCGTTGTCGTTGTTTTTGATGATGACATTGGAACCTCAAATTGGCTTTCTGTTTTACCCGATGATCTTGGTTGGCGTCGGCAACGGCATGACTTTGCCCAATGCCAATGCCGGTGCTGTCAGTGTCCGTCCTGATCTGGCCGGCTCTGCATCGGGGCTCGGCGGGTTTCTCCAGATTGGCGGCGGCGCGTTGATTGCCACTCTTTCGGGCATGTTGATCACCATCGAAAACCAGGCATTGCCGCTTTATGTGCTGATGTTCCTGGCATCATTCGTCGGTGCCGCGATTGCTGCCGCGATGTATTTCAACGCACGCCAAAATGCCGTTTGAACCGCATCAGGTTTTTCCGTAGAAAGATCAGATGAGCGACAGCCACAAACTGCTACTGGGTCCCGCACCGAATGATGAACGCCTCTCTGCCGCGGTCACCGGCATTAATGAGCAAGGCGAAAGTGTCGACCTGCGCGTCGTCACCGAACGCCCTTTGACCCTGTATCTCAACAGCCAGGAAATCGTCACTATGATGACGATTGGAGACCACCCTGACCTGCTCGCATTGGGCTATCTGATCAATCAGAATATGTTGAAGCCCAGCGATCCGATATCGAAAATCGACTATGATGACGAATTGGGCGTAGTCATTGTGCGAACTGATTTTGAAACCCGGTTTGAGGAGAAACTGAAGAAAAAAGTTCGCACATCCGGATGCGCCCAGGGCACCGTGTTTGGCGATGTTATTGACGCTTTTGATGACATCAAACTATCCGGCAGTGCAAAGCTTAAAACGTCCTGGCTCGGGCGGCTGACGCATCAGATAAACACAACTCCCAGCCTTTATCTTGAAGCTGGTGCGATCCATGGTTGCGTCCTGTGTCAGGGCGACAAACCATTGGTTTATATGGAAGATGTGGGACGCCACAACGCAGTGGACAAGATTGCCGGCTGGATGGCGGTCAACAAGTCCGATCCCGCTGACAAGATATTTTACACCACCGGGCGTCTGACCAGTGAAATGGTGATAAAGACTGTCATGATGGGCATTCCAATATTGATTTCCCGATCCGGATTTACTGCCTGGGGCGTTGAATTGGCCCGTCAATCCGGTCTGACGCTGATCGGTCGCGCGCGCGGCAAAAGGTTCACGGTATTGGCGGGTGAAGAACGAATCGAATTTGATGAGACAAAATGAATAAAGCCATGAACATTGCCGGAGTTATTCTTGCTGGTGGATTGTCGCGACGCATGGGTGGCAATGAAAAAAGCCTGCTGCAACTGGCTGGCAAACATCCGGTGGCCTGGGTGGCCGATGCGATGCATCCGCAAACCAGCCACCTGGCCCTCAACGCCAATGGCGACCCGACGCGGTTTGAATTTTTGGATCTGCCTGTCTTGGCGGATACAGTTGAAGGATTTGTCGGCCCGCTTGCCGGAATTCTTGCCGGAATGAGATGGGCAGCAACGCTGAATGGCGTTACCCATCTGGTTTCCGCCGCCGCCGATACGCCATTTTTGCCAAACAATCTGGTTCAAGAACTGCAAAATGCCGTGCGTCAGTCGGGCGATATTGCTATGGCCGACAGCATGGGGCGAATTCATCCCGTCTTCGGGCTTTGGCCAATCCACCTGGCGGACGATCTGGAGCATTTTCTGGTGGCCGAGGACAAGCGAAAGATTTTGGAATTCGCCAACCGTTATTCGCTCCACAGTGTCAATTTTGACAAACCGAACAGCGATCCGTTTTTTAATATCAATACGCCTGAAGACCTTGAGGCAGCAGAAGACATGGCGAAGGAATTGCGCGTTGAATAGGGTTTTTGGGATCGTCGGCTGGAAAAATTCCGGCAAAACAACTCTTGTCTGTGGGCTGGTGGAGGAATTTACCAAACGGGGTCTGACGGTCAGTACGATAAAGCACGCGCATCATAATTTTTCGGTCGATCAGAAAGGAACGGATTCCTTCGGCCACCGCCAGGCCGGTGCCCACGAAGTGGCGCTGGTATCTTCAAAGCGGTGGGTAATTATGCATGAAAACACCACTGATTCCGAGGAACCCAGTCTCCAGACCATGGTTGCCAAGCTAGGCCCCTGCGACCTCATTCTGGTTGAGGGTTACAAAAATGCCAATATTCAAAAACTGGAGGCGGTGCGACAGGACGCAGCCAAAGAGACGCCGCTGTGGCAAACCCATACCGGCATCGTCGCAGTGGCCTCCGACACCCAACTTGAAGAGTGTGACAAGCCGCAATTTGACTTGAATGACATAACGACGATCGCCGATTTCATAATCCAGATTTCCGGTGTCAGAACATGACCAACATCCCGTCCCTGATCAATGACTGCTTTTTGCACGACAAGGATCGGTTGCGTCATGATGAGGCGCTGAATTTGTTGCAGCAGCGTCTGACGCCCATGGTGGGTGAGGAAGTGATTGCCGCCAGCGCAGGACTTGGCCGAGTGCTGGCTGAAGATATTCTGGCCCCACACGAAGTTCCTCTTCACACGAACTCTGCGGTCGACGGATATGCCTTCAACAGCGCTGATCAAACCGCCGAGCCAATGCCGCTTTCTGGCCGCATTGCCGCCGGTGATCTCGACCCCGCAGAACTTGTTCCCGGCACGGCGGTGCGCATTTTTACGGGAGCCCCGATGCCGGCGGGCGCCCAGACCGTCGCCATGCAGGAAGACTGCGATTTGCAAGACAACAAGGTGCAAATTCCAACCGGATTGAAGAATGGCGCCAATTGCCGCCTGAAGGGCGAAGATCTGAAAGTCGGTGCACGGGTGGTCGAAAAACGAAAGCGGCTTTCCGCTGCCGATCTGGCCGCGATAGCTTCAATCGGAATTGATCAGATACCAGTCTGCAAGCGCCTGAAGGTGGCGCTTTTTTCCAACGGAGACGAGATGCGGGTGCCCGGCGAAAGTTCAGACCCGCTGCGGCCCGGTGAAGTTTATGATGCAAATCAGCCGTTGATCCATGCACTTTGCCAACATTTGCCGGTGAAAATCTCGCTTCTCGGCATTATCCGCGACGAGGCTCATCTGGCCGAGGCAGCCATCCGCGATGCCGCGGAGCAACATGATGTCATTATCACCACAGGTGGCGCCTCTCGTGGCACGGAAGACCACATGGTCTCGACCCTCGACAAATTGGGCAAACGTCACCTGTGGCAATTGGCGATTAAACCCGGCCGACCGATGATATTCGGCCAGTTAAAGCGTCCCTCGGATCAGGGCGATTGCTTGTTTTTTGGCCTGCCTGGCAATCCGGTGGCAGCTATGGTCTGCTTTTTGCTCTATACGCAACCAGCGTTGCTTCGTCTGGCTGGAAGTGAGTGGCCAACACCTGTGCGCTATAGGATTCCCGCCGGTTTTTCGATTGCCAAAAAAAAGCCTGACAGACGAGAGTTTCTGCGCGGCAAGTTGGTCCCTGATGAAAATGGCGATCTGAGCCTTCACAAATATCACTCAGACGGCTCCGGACTTATCTCCTCGCTGCGGGAATCAGACGGGCTGATCGAGATTCCAGAACACGTTACAGAACTCAAACAGGGTGAACCGGTATCATTTTTGCCCTTTAGCGGATTTTGAACCGACAAAACCATTTTCTGCGGTTGACCCATCAAGCCGCATACTTACAAACGAGAAAACCAAAAATATCGAAGGATCAAACCCATGGCAAAAACTGCATTTATTGGATTGGGCGTGATGGGATATCCCATGGCGGGTTATCTGAAAACCAAAGGCGGCCACGACGTTACCGTCTATAATCGCACCACTGCAAAGGCCGAAAAATGGGCTGCCGAATATGGTGGAGACTTCGCAACCACACCGGCGGCCGCCGCCAAGGACGCAGACTTCATTTTCTGCTGTGTTGGCAATGATAATGACCTTCGATCAGTAACAATCGGCGATGATGGGGCTTTCCAGGCGATTAAGCCGGGGGCGATTTTTGTCGATAACACAACGGCCTCTGCCAATGTTGCCAGAGAACTCCATGCGGTTGCTGGCGAAAAGGGATTTGGCTTCCTCGATGCCCCCGTATCCGGCGGCCAGGCAGGCGCTGAAAACGGCATTTTGACCGTCATGGTTGGTGGTGATCAGGCGACTTTCGACACAGCCAAGCCGGTGATTGAATGCTATGCGCGCATGGTTGGTTTGATGGGGGATGTCGGGGCCGGACAACTCACCAAAATGATGAACCAGATTTGCATTGCCGGACTGGTTCAGGGCCTCTCAGAAGCCATACATCTTGGCAAGGCCGCGGGTCTCGATATCGCCAAAGTGGTCGACGTGATTTCCAAGGGCGCGGCTGGTTCCTGGCAGATGGAAAACCGCCACACCACCATGGATGCCGGTGATTATGAGCACGGCTTCGCCATCGACTGGATGCGCAAGGATCTGGCGATCTGTTTGGAAGAAGGCAATGCACAAGGCGTTTCGCTACCGGTTACTGCATTGGTTGACCAGTTCTACGCTGAAATTCAGCGCATGGGCGGCAGTCGCTGGGATACAAGCGCTCTGCTCGCCCGGCTGGAAGCAACCGGCAAATAGGCCGTTTTATTCAGGAGTGGCGGGCGCCGGGCTTTTCCCACACTGTTGGGAACCAGTCTTCCGGCAACGGGTCGTTCATATACAACTTCAGGCCCAATTCCGGGAACGGCGGTGAGACGTCGTGGGGGCGGGTCACATAACGGGCATTTTCGCCGACAAACCGAAAACTGATCGCCCGGCGACGCGTGTCCGTCGGATTGGCGGGTGCGTCGTGCAGGGTGTGAAAATCAAACGCCAGAACATCACCGGGATTAACCGCGTATGAGGCGATTTTGTCGCTGTATTCGTCAATTGGTGGAAACGCTTGATATTGCGTCGTATCACCTTCCAGTGGTTCCAGTGTTTTGAAGCGCCGCGGCATGTAGGTGGTTTTCCCCAAATGCGAGCCTTTTAGAAAATTGAGGCTTTCGGAGCGACCAACCGGGTCAAGCGGCACCCAAAGACTGACAGTTTTTGGGCAGTCCACACAATAATAGGGCATGTCCTGATGCCATGGCGTGGCGGAACTGTTGCCGGGTTCCTTGACCAGAACGTGCTCATGAAAGAATTGAACCTGTTTGGCACCCATCAGTTCTCCGGCTACCTGACCCAATGGTCCCGATTTTGCCACGTTGATAAAATCGGGAATGCGCTGCCAGTTCACATAGTCGCCGAAATAGGCACCACCTTCTTCGGCGTGGTTTTTTCCAAACGGGCCTGGATCTGCCAGGTTTTTCTTGATGGCATCTGCGAGTCGGTCCAGCCATTGTGGACTGAGCACGTCGTGCAGAACCACAACACCATCGCGGTGGAAAGTAGCCTTTTCAGTGGCGGATATTTCGGAAGTGCTCATCTGAAATACTCCTGCTTAAAATTGGTCCGAAAACGGGCTAGCCATTAATTTTCTTGCGCAGCAACTCATTGACGGCTTGCGGATTGGCTTTGCCTCCGGTTGCCTTCATCACCTGCCCGACGAACCAACCGATCATGTTGGGCTTTTCAATTGCCTGCTGCACCTTATCAGGATTTGCGGCGATAATCTCATCAACGGCAGCTTCGATCGCTCCGGTGTCGGTTACCTGTGCCATGCCACGCTCATCGACGATTTTCGCCGGGTCACCACCCTCATTCCAGACGATCTCAAACAAATCCTTGGCAATCTTACCGCTGATCGTACCATCTTTGATGAGGTTGATAATGCCTCCCAATTGAGTTGCAGATACAGGAGACTCTTCAAGACTTTTTCCCGCCTTGTTCAACGCGCCGAGCAGGTCATTGATGACCCAGTTTGCGGATACTTTAGCATCGCGGCCTTCCACCACTTTTTCAAAAAAGTCAGCGATCGACTTGTCTGAAACAAGAATCGAAGCATCATATTCTGACAGACCTTCGTCCATGAAGCGGATGCGTTTGGCGTCGGGCAATTCCGGCAGTTCGGCGCGAATTTGGTCCACATAGGCGTCATCAAATTCCAGGGGAAGCAAGTCTGGATCAGGGAAATAGCGGTAGTCATGCGCCTCTTCCTTGGACCGCATGGAACGGGTTTCGCCCTTGTTTGGATCAAACAGGCGGGTTTCCTGATCAATCGTGCCGCCTTCTTCCAGAATATCAATCTGACGCCGTGCTTCATAGTCGATTGCCTGACCCATGAAACGGATAGAGTTGACGTTTTTGATTTCGCACCGCGTGCCGAATTCTCCGCCGGGTTTACGCACCGAAACATTGACGTCGGCACGCATCGAGCCCTGATCCATATTGCCGTCGCAAGTGCCAAGATAGCGCAGGATCGAGCGCAATTTGGTTATATAGGCCTTGGCTTCATCTATCGAGCGAATATCCGGCTTGGAGACGATCTCCATCAGCGCAACACCCGAGCGGTTCAGATCAACAAAGCTCATAGTTGGATGCTGATCATGCATCGACTTTCCAGCATCCTGCTCAAGATGCAGACGCTCAATTCCAATTTCAACGCTTTCAAACTGGCCCTGCTTGTCCGGCCCGACCTGAATAGTAACCACGCCCTCCCCGACAATGGGGTGGTACAGTTGGGAAATCTGGTAGCCTTGTGGCAGATCCGGATAAAAATAGTTCTTGCGGTCAAACACCGAGCGATTATTGATCTGGGCATTGAGCCCCAAACCGGTTTTTACGGCCTGACGAACACATGCCTCGTTGATTACCGGCAGCATGCCCGGCATGGCCGCATCAACCAGCGACACATTGGCATTTTGCTCATTGCCAAATTCGGTGGAGGCACCGGAAAAGAGTTTGGCGTTTGAGGTAACCTGGGCATGCACTTCCAACCCAATAACCAGTTCCCAGTCGTGATCGTCTCCGGGAAAGAAGTTTTTGGGGTTTGGCGTGCGGGTATCAACAAGTCCGGTCATTTTGTTCAGCTGAATCCTGTGCTTGAAATTCTATTTGCCTTGAGGAAGTGGATTTTCGAATTACCACCACTTTTCAGGAAGGAAGTGTCCGGCCGCCGCCTCGATGACGGAACCAGCCTGAAACAGCGTTTCCTCTTCAAATGGGCGGCCGATAAGCTGCAGTCCAAGCGGCAGACCTTGATTGTCCAGACCCGCAGGAACGGCAATGCCCGGCAGGCCGGCCATATTGACGGTTACGGTGAAAACATCATTGAGATACATTTTGACCGGATCGGCGGCCATTTCCTTATCACCAATGGCAAAAGCTGCGGACGGTGTTGCCGGTGTCAGGATACAGTCGACGCCAGCATCAAAACACAGCTCGAAATCCCGTTTGATCAAGGTGCGCACTTTCTGTGCACGGGTGTAGTAGGCGTCGTAAAAGCCGGCCGACAGCACATAAGTGCCAATCAGAATGCGGCGTTTGACTTCTTCACCAAATCCCGCCGCGCGGGTGTTTTCATACATTTCTTCAATATTCTTACCGTCGACGCGCAGACCATATTTAACACCGTCATAGCGGGCCAGATTGGAAGAGGCTTCAGCAGGCGCCACAATATAATAGGCTGGCAGAGCGTATTTGGTGTGGGGCAGCGAAATGTCGACGATTTCTGCCCCGGCATCGCGCAACATGGCTTTGCCCTGCTCCCAAAGCTGCTCGATTTCATCGGGCATGCCGTCAAGTCTGTATTCACTTGGAATGCCAACACGCATGCCCTTGATGCTTTTGCCAATCGCCGCCTCATAATCCGGCACTGGCAAATCTGCACAAGTTGTATCACGGGGGTCTGCGCTGGCCATTGAGCCGAGCATGATCGCGGCATCGCGCACATCCCGGCTGATCGGACCAGCCTGATCCAGTGACGAGGCAAACGCCACCATACCAAAACGCGAACAACGACCATAGGTTGGCTTCATTCCCACGGTTCCGGTAAACGCAGCCGGCTGGCGAATTGATCCGCCCGTATCAGATGCTGTGGCCCCGGCACAAAGATGGGCTGCGACAGCAGCAGCCGAGCCACCCGAAGAACCACCGGGCACCAGCGCGGTGCCATTATCTGTGCGCTCCCCTTCCCGCTTCCACGGGTTGGTGACTGCACCATAATAGGAAGTCTCGTTGGAAGAACCCATGGCGAATTCATCCATGTTCAGTTTGCCCAACATCACCGCACCATCGTCAAACATGTTTTGTGTGACGGTTGCTTCATAGCGGGGCTTAAATCCGTCCAGAATATGGGAACATGCTTGGGTGTGAACACCACGGGTCGAATACAGATCCTTGATGCCGACCGGGATTCCCTCCAGCTTACCGGCATTGTCAGATGCAATTTTTGCATCAGCCGCCGCTGCCTGTTTCAGCGCTATGTCCGGCGTTACTGCAATATATGCATTAAAGGCGGCGTTGTGGGCGTCAATTGCATCCACATAGGCCTGTGTCGCCTCAACGGAGGTAAATTCCTTGGCTTTGTAGCCGTCTCGCAATTGCGCAATTGTCAGTTTGGTCAGATCGGTCATTATTCTTGCAGTTTTCTAAATATCGCCACGGCGGGACTGTGCGGAGTTCTGTGCAACAGCTGGGTGACGAAAGGAAATTGTTGTCCAGGATGAAATTTTTACGCCACCGCCAACAGCGGCAACTCGGGTTCCAATGTTTGGGATTTACTCCACCACCTTTGGCACCATAAAGAAATTATCTTCACTCATGGGTGCATTGGCGGTGACATCTTCGGCTTTATTACCGTCGCTAATTTCATCGCGGCGCTTGCGCATCACCATATCAACAACGGATGTCATGGGCTCTACACCCTCAACATCCACTTCTTGTAACTGTTCTACAAATCCAAGGATCGTATTCAGTTCAGACTGCATGCTTTCGGCACGTTCATCTGTGATGGCAATGCGGGATAGTTTTGCGACACGTTTGACTGTGGCTGTATCAACTGACATTGGGGGGCTTTCCCGGAGCTAAATTTCTGCGCCCGTTCTAACCGCGAGTCGACGACGCGTAAATCCCCAATATATTTGTCTGGTGCACGGGTGCCACCGCTCAGAGTTCCAGGGACAAGTGTAAAGACTGTCATGGCTATGAGGTGTTTTTTCACTGTCCTGTTCCCATTCTGATTGGTTGAATGAGATCAGATTAGCCATCGCCAGACATTTACTCCGTGCGATATGTCACGCCGAGTAACAATTGTCCGAATATAGTCCTTCTAAACCGACATCGGCTCTCCAATGGTCGCAACGCGTACCGATTCGTGATTGTCCATCGCCTCAACGAATTTATCGGCATTGGGGTCGATCAGCGGGAATGTACCATAATGGCAAGGCACAACTGTTTTGAAGTTGAAATAGCGCTTGCAGGCCAAAGCCGCCACGGCGCCCCCATGGTGAAACGATCACCGATCGGCACAATGCCCACCTGCGGCTGATGCAGTTCCTCAATCAGCGCCATGTCACCGAAAATATTGTAACTACCCAGCTACCCCAACCTGATGCTTTTATAGACGGCCCATCAGACGGGTCTGAGGTTGAGGATGAGCTGATCAGGCGCGGTTTTCAAGGTTTTCAGGATGTCCCAACCTTGTTTTCGCGCCGTTTCAATGACCGTTCGTAAAGTGCAGAAATTCTCGGCACCAGCCTCTGTTCGAAAGCTTCCCGAGACCTTTTGTCGAACTTTCGTCATTCTGAGATCACGCTCTGCCTCGCTGTTCGTGTAGGGAACGCGCAGATCATTGAGAAAGAGCAAAACCGCTGCTTTATGCGTTTGGAGTCGCAAAGCGAGATTGTGCCCAATCCGCCGTTTCGGGCGACCCCGCTTCTTGCCTTTCGTTGGGCGCGCGAGAGGCGGTTGGGCCTCGTGGAACGCGATAGCACGCTCGCAACAGGCATCAAATCGCCGCTCGATATCCGTGATTGCCTCCGGGCTGACCGCGCTCCGATTTTGGATTCGCGCGACATGCGTGAGCTTCAGTGCGTCGAGCAGAATGGCTTTCATGTCCGGCACCCAAGCTTCTTTTTCATATTCGGTCAATGCCTCCAATTCGCGGGAGATGTGGGCATTGCACAATCCATGGGTCACATTTTCCACTGCCCAGTTGGAAGAGAAACAGTCATGCACTGCCGTTCCCGCCAGTTCTGGTGGCACTTCACCTCGCGCAGTTCCGAGCCGAAGGTGGCTTAGAGCGGTGGAGCATAGCATATGAAGCCAGCGCGTTCTGCCACCAATCCTGAACCCCGTTTCATCCAGATGCTTCACTGCCGTTTGAGGCCCGGACAGCAGGTTCTTCACCGCCTCAGCTAAACAGAGCATCTGCTCGGCCTTTTTGGCAACCAGACTGGAAAGGGTTGCCGATGTGATTGTGACCCCGAAAATGTCCGCAAAAACCTGCGCCAGGCGATTTTGGGGAATGCAGTGCTGCGTCTGTAAATAGGCGGCCAACGCCCCTATTTCATCGCCGTACTGGGCGGGTGATGTTACCCCTTCAGGAAAATCGGCGCGGGTTTTTGCACCGCAATGCTGGCATTGGCAAATATGCGCACGATGCTCGGTCACATAAAGCGGCGGTGGAGGTTTGAGGCCAAACACCTGTCTGCACGCAGAACCTATGGTATCCTCCGCCGAAAGCGCGGCCTGACAGTTTTGGCATTGGTTCGGAAAATGACTGGTGATCTCGTCTGGGTTCTCAACCTGTTTCAGTGTGTTGCCGGGATGTCCGGGTTGGCCGCCAGGCTTTCGATTTGACTTGCCCCGCTGACTTTTGGTCCGCCGTTTCTTATCGCTAGACGGCTTTGCCAGTCCGTCGCTCGAAGGTGGTTTGCTGCTATTACGACTGTTCGATCCCAGACGACGCTCAAGATCTGAAACACGCTGCCTAAGAACCGCATTATCTTCTCTAAGTTGCTCGTTGTCTTTCCTGAGTTGTTCGTTTTCCTTCAGGAGCCGAGCGTTCACCTCCAAAAGCTGCGCATTTTGTTCTTTGAGTTAGACAACCTGACCCACCAGAGCCATGACCACATCAATCAGTTCTGATTTTGAGAAATCAGCAAGAATTTCAGGTGTCAGATTTTCGAGTTTCATCCTCGCAGTCAAACACCAAAATGAAAAAAGTGGAACCTCAAATATGCGCCATGAATCAAATTGTCGCACCTAATGGCAGCAGAAATAGGGTAGCTGAGTAGTTACAAAATATCCGTATCACCCATGTGATACAGCGATTCGCCATTATCAAAGTGAACCACCAATCCGTTTGGCATGCCCAGATAGTGGGAATTGCCGGTTTCGTCGACATTGCCGGAAGAATGAAACGCCTGCACCCAGGTAACGGAAAAACCTTCCGGGTGGATCGTGCCTCCTGTATTGCCGAAGTCGCAATTTTCCAGGCCTTTCGCCTGCAACCACTGGATCAGGTCAAAATTACCGATTACCTGGGCTCCGGTCTGTTCAGAGATCGCCAGTGAATCGCCAATGTGGTCACCATGGCCGTGAGTGAGCAGTATATGCGTCACTCCATCGACCGCATCAGCCCGCTTGTCTTCAGGGAAAGTTGGATTGCCGGTAAAAAATGGATCAATCAAAATCCGTGCATTATCTGTTTCCACCCGGAATGCCGCATGGCCGTACCACGTTAATTTCATCGTCATTGTCTCCGAATCTTGTTACATGCCGGTTATGGCAAAAGAACCTGATCTTACTGTTGAACAGTTTACCTCCCTGCTTCAAGGCCCGGGCAGACAGAATCGCAGCGATAACGGCGATGGCGGCGAGGGCGGCGAGGGCGGCGAGATTGGAAATTCAGCAAAACGCAAAAATGGCCGTATTCTGGGTCTCGACCTGGGAACCAAGACAATTGGCATGGCGATATCCAACTCCAGTTGGACAATTGCCTCACCGGTAACGACGATCCGCCGCACGAAGTTTACAAACGACGTTCGAGAAATGCTGGATTTCGCCAGATCTGAACAAGTTGAAGGCTTGGTCATGGGGATGCCGCTCAACATGGACGGCAGCGAGGGGCCACGCGCCCAGGCAACACGCGCCTTTGTGCGCAACTTACGCAACCATTGTGACCTGCCGGTTCTGTATTGGGATGAGCGCCTGTCAAGCTATGCGGCTGAGCAGGCAATGCTGGAAGCCGACATGAGCCGCAAGAAGCGGGCAAAAAATATCGATCAGATCGCAGCCGCGATCATTCTGCAGGGCTGCCTTGACCGCTTACGGGAAGTTCTGGACGAAAATACAGGCTGACTTTTGGCCACCAGCTGCTGCGCCAGCGGAACGCAGCGATCCCAAGAACCACAAGACTGTCAACAACAACGGCTTTGGCCACCATTAGCGGCAAGGCTTCGGGATCAACGTTCAGCAATCTGCCGTACAAACTGAACACCAAATCATGCATCTCACGAGAAAACATGCGAGTTCCCATATGCCAGTCATTGACCGACAGGCCGTACCAGGCACCAAGCAGCACAATTGGAACAAACCATAATAACAGAAGTACTCGCATCAAATTACCCTATTTGAGAGTCCGCCTACCCATTCGTTACAGTGACGGTCTATCGCCACCAACGCAACGTATACCAATCGTTAAGGTTAATTCAGACACCTAAGGACACACATAGTCAACAATTGCCCTGGCGTCATAGCGCGAGTCCATCATGCCATATGTATTGCGCCAGGGTCGACCTAACCGGCTTTCGGTAAATGCGTCTGCGAGTTCGACGGGCAACACACGCCGCATCTCAGCTGCAGCGGCCGTTAACGCCAATTGCTCGGTCAAAATGCGTGCTGACCCCTCATCTTCCAACGCAATATCGCCGGCAAGGCGCAAAACATCCATTGTCTGGTTTGTGCTGTCACCCATATCACGGGAAATACTTTCCAACACGGTCGCCGCCATATTCGGTGCCTTGCGCAACACCCGCAATACATCCAGGCACATGATGTTGCCGGATCCTTCCCAGATTCCGTTCAGCGGTGCATCACGATAAAGCCGGGCCATGACGCTGTCTTCCACATATCCATTGCCGCCAAGACATTCCATGGTTTCCAGGATCATCGGTGTGGCCGACTTACACACCCAATATTTAACCACCGGGGTCATCAGCCGGGCAAATCCGGCTTCGACATCATCAGTGACCGCCCGATCAAAACTACGTGCCAATCTCAAAGTCAAAGCCTGAGCGGCAGCAACCTCCAGTGCAAGATCGGCAAGCACCCGCACCATCAGGGGTTGATCGATGAGTTTTTTGCCAAACGCCTCGCGGTGGCGGCAATGAAACACCGCTTCCGACAGAGCCGCACGCATTTGTCCGGCAGACCCAAGGGCGCAATCCAGTCGGGTAAGGGTGACCATTTCCAATATGGTACGAACGCCCTTGCCTTGTTCACCCACCAAAGTGGCGAAGGAGTCGACAAATTTCACCTCTGAAGAGGCGTTCGATCGATTGCCAATCTTATCCTTCAATCGCTGAAGCTGCACGCCGTTATTGCTGCCGTCGGGCAAAAGGCGCGGCAACAAAAAGCAGGACAATCCAACATCTGTTTGAGCCAGCACCAAAAATGCGTCGCACATGGGGGCCGAAAAAAACCACTTCTCCCCGTTAATCCGCCAATTGCCACTTTCACCACCATCACCACGTTCGGCGATAGTTGTGTTGGCGCGGACATCGGACCCGCCCTGGCGCTCGGTCATTCCCATGCCGATCGTGAGGCCCTTTTTGGTGCCGGGCGACTTTTGGGAACTGTCATATTCCTTGGTCAAGATCCGTGGCATCCAGTCCTTTAGGACATCCGGCTCGGTCATCAGTGCAGCGATGCTCGCATGGGTCATGGTCAGCGGACAGGTATGTCCGGTTTCCAGTTGCGATGTCAGCATAAATCGCACCGCTCTTGCTTCGTTGCGCACGCCCCGTTCGGCGGGATCGTCGCTCCAGATAGAAGAGGTCAGCCCCATCGCAACGCCACGGCGCATCAAAGCGTGATAGGCCGGATGGAACTCAACCAGATCGACACGTTCGCCGCGGGCATCAAATGATTTCAGTTTGGGTGGATTTTCATTGGCCAGTCTGGCCAGATCGAGCGCTTCAGAAGAGGCAGCCCAGCGACCGTGGCTGGCAAACCCACTAACCACCGATTCGGGCATTTGGCTGGTCATCTGAACCAGCGCGCCGTCATTCAAATAGGCATTGTGTCCGGCATGAATCGGCGTTTGGTTACTCATTGCTATAACAGACTCAGTTATTTCTGCCTGTTACATAGCATCTAAATGACAATTTGCCGATGATTCAGAAATATCGTGCACAGCGACGTAAGATGCTTGCCGTGAACGCATTTCCGACCTAAGCAACACCTTTAATGAAACAATCAAGCAGCACATCGGCCAGCGGCGAACTCAACGCGCCTGCATTTAGGCCTGAACCCTTCAAACTCAAGCACTTGCTGGGGATAGAGGGCATTTCCACCGCAGATATCACTCACCTGCTGGATCGGGCCGATCAAATGGTCGCGATTTCCCGACAGGTTGAGAAAAAGCGCCCTACCCTGTCCGGGCGCACCCTGATCAATCTGTTTTTTGAAAATTCCACCAGAACCCAGTCTTCGTTCGAAATTGCCGGCCAACGGCTGGGCATGGATGTCATTAATATGGCCGTCCAGACGTCGTCCGTTAAAAAGGGCGAAACCCTGCTGGACACGGCAGTGACGCTGAACGCGATGCAGCCCGACCTTCTGGTGGTGCGCCACAGCGCCGCTGGGGCGGTTGAATTGCTTTCCCAAAAAATGGGATGCCCGGTGATCAACGCCGGCGATGGCGCCCACGAACACCCGACCCAGGCCCTGCTTGACGCGTTGACCATCCGCCGTACCAAAGGCCGGATCAACGGATTGACGGTCGCAATATGCGGCGACATTGCCCATTCGCGGGTCGCCCGTTCCAACATTCATCTGCTTAACGCAATGGGCGCACAAGTCCGGGTAATCGCGCCATCTACCTTGTTGCCCGGCCAGATCGAAGATCTTGGGGTAACGGCCTATCGGTCCATGAAACAAGGTTTGCCGGGCTGTGATGTAGTGATGATGTTGCGCATACAATCCGAACGCATGTCCGGCGCCTTCATTCCTTCCTCAAGAGAATATTACCGGTTCTTCGGGCTGAATGCGGAACGGGTGGCTATGGCCAATCCCGACGCAATCGTCATGCATCCTGGTCCAATGAACAGAGGAGTTGAAATTGCCTCGACCATTGCTGACGGAGTTCAAAGCGTGATTGCTGAACAGGTTGAAATGGGGGTTGCTGTTCGAATGGCCGTGATGGAAGCCCTGCAGGCGTCGGCATCGCTGGGAGCGTCAACATGAAGCGCACCATTCGGTCGAAACCGCCCCGCCAGCGGTTGTTTGTCAACGCTCGGGTAATTGATCCGGATCAAAATCTGGATAGTCATTGCGATGTGCTGGTGACCAAGGGGAAAATTGAGGCGATTGGAAAATCGCTGCCCCGTGAGAATTTAAAAAAATCCTGCAAGATCATCGACTGTAAAGGCCTGGTTCTGGCACCCGGCCTTGTCGATGCCCGTGTGTTTATCGGCGAACCGGGTGGCGAGCACCGCGAAACCATCAAATCGGCCAGCCGTGCTGCTGCAGCCGGTGGCGTTACGTCGCTGGTGATGATGCCGGATACCAAGCCGGTGATTGATGATGCCGCTTTGGTGGAATTTGTGCGGCAGACAGCCCGGGAAAAATCACGCGTTCGGATCCTGCCAACCGCAGCCCTGTCAAAAGGACAGCTGGGTCGGGAAATGACCGAAATTGGACTGCTAAATGATGCTGGAGCCGTGGCATTTACCGATGGACGCAATACGGTTGACAGTGCCCAGATGATGCGCCGGGCTCTCACATATGCTGGTGATTTTGACGCCCTGATCATGGCAGCAACCGGCGACGCTTCGCTGGGCGGCGGTGTCATGAATGCTGGCCTCAACGCAACTCGGATGGGCCTGCCAGGCATTCCCCGCGAAGCCGAAATCATTCCGCTTGAACGCGACATGCGGTTGGTCGCCATGACCAGAGGCCGGTATCATGCGTCCACCTTGTCCACGTCTGATTCCGTCGACGTCATATCTCGTGCCCGCGACAATGGTCTTGACGTTAGCGCCGGCGTTGCCGTGGCAAATCTGGCCTTAAACGACAACGACATTGGATCCTACCGAACGTTTTTCCGGGTCTCGCCGCCGTTGCGCAATGAAGATGACCGCAAGGCCATGATCGACGGCATTCGCACCGGAAAGATCGACATTATCTGCTCCAACCATGATCCCCACGATGTTGACACCAAACGGCTGCCATTTGCCGAGGCCGCAGACGGCGCTATCGGTTTGGAAAGTCTGCTTGCCGCCAGCTTACGGTTGCATCACACGGATGACATTCCCCTGATCCGCGTTCTCAACTGCCTCTCGACCGCCCCGGCCAAACGACTGGGCCTGGACTCCGGCACTTTGGCAATTGGTTCACCTGCCGACATGATTTTGATTGATCCGGACATGCCCTGGGTGCTGAAAGAGGACGAACTGCGCTCTCGTTCAAGAAACACCGCTTTTGAGGGCGCCCGCTTTCAAGGGCGCGTCTTGAAAACAATCGTCGAAGGCCGCACAGTGTTTTCTCGTGACCCATGAGTGCAAATGAGAAAGGTTGCAAACGGCCATGCTGATTGAGAACGCTTTTCTACCGCTTTTGGTGGGATATTTGCTGGGCTCCATACCGTTTGGCTTGTTGATTACCCGTTTTGCCGGAGCTGGTGACATTCGCGCTATCGGCTCGGGCAATATTGGTGCGACCAATGTTCTGCGGACTGGTCGAAAAGGGCTGGCAGCGCTGACGCTGCTGGCAGATGCCTTGAAGGGGACTGTCGCAGTATGGCTGTTTCTCGCTTCGGGTGAGAATATCGCGGCATTGGCCGGTCTTGGGGCGTTTGTCGGCCATCTGGCTCCGGTTTGGCTAAAATTCAAAGGAGGCAAGGGAATTGCCGTATATGTGGGTGTGTTGATGGCACTGACATTGACGGGCTTCATCGCATTCGCCGTGGTTTGGTTGGCCATGGCAGCACTATTTAGATATTCATCTCTGGCGGCATTGGCGGCGACGATTGCTGTGCCACTGGCAATGTGGGTTTTGGGCGACCATTCGAACTTTACCTGCGGAATACTGGCCTTGATGAGCGTACTTGCATGGATCAAGCATCATACCAATATTCAACGTTTGCTGAACGGCACCGAAGGTAAAATTGGCAATAAGAGGTGAGCCCCCGCCCCCCAAACTCCGGAGACATTGAGCTATCCGATCAGCAGCGCCTCGATTGGCTGCGCCTTATCCGCAGTGGCAAAATCGGCGCGGCAACCTTCATTGAACTGATCAAACGATTTGGAACAGCCTCAAACGCACTGGAAGCCTTGCCTGATCTTGTCGCCCGCACGGGTGGCGCAAAAATCAATATTGTATCGCAAGATCGCGCTGCCGCTGAACTGGATAGAATCTCCAAATTTGGAGCGCGTATTGTTTGCCTGGGAGAACCTTCCTATCCAGCCGCCCTGCGAGCTGCAGACATGCCACCTCCGGTTTTGACGGTTCTGGGTGATACATCCGTTCTGATGCGTCATTGCGCGGCATTTGTCGGCTCCCGCAACGCTTCGCTGGCTGGAATTAAACTGACTGAGCGTCTGGCCCGAGAAGTTGCGCAAGCAGATTATGTCATCGTATCCGGTCTGGCGCGCGGAATTGATGCTGCAGCCCATCGTGCCAGCCTGGAAAGTGGCACCATCGCTGTATTTGCCGGTGGAATCGACCATATCTACCCATTTGAAAATACCGAGCTGGCACGCAGCATCGTTGAAAATGGGGGGGGGCACTGATATCGGAAATGCCGTTTGGTTGGCAACCCAGAGCCCAGGAGTTCCCTCGTCGCAATCGCATCGTCGCAGGGCTTTCCCTTGGTCTGGTGGTCGTTGAGGCCGCGCGTCGTTCCGGTTCGCTGATATCTGCCCGACTGGCCAATGAACTGGGAAGGCTGGTTTTTGCGGTTCCGGGTTCACCCCTTGATCCCCGCAGCGAGGGAACCAACAATCTGATCAGACAGGGAGCCCAACTTGTCACTTCCTCAAGCGATATCATCGAAGCCTTAAATCCTGTCGCCACGATGCCGGAACAGACCGATTACTCCCTCGATGAAAAGGTGCAAACCACTATGGATATTGAAACCGGTGACAAGCAACGCGACCAGCTATTAAGCAATCTGGGATATACCCCGGTCACCGTAGACGATCTCATCAGACATACCGGACTGCAACCTGACTTGGTGCACATGATAATTCTTGAACTTGATCTCGCCGGAAAAATCGAACGACACGCCGGCAATTATGTCTCGCGCATTTAAACTGCAAAATATTCAACGCTTTTTCGAATACTTCTGTACAAAGATGGCTGCCAGTTCCTCGGCAGAAAATTCGTCGTCACCACGACTTTTTCCAGTTTGGGATCTGCCCGTACTGGGACCTTTGCTCATGATATCGGCTGCTTCCTGTTGTGCCATTTCCAGCAAAAGAACCAAAAAGTCACAATCGATCCTGACTGCCAGAACGCCAAGTTGCTGCAACATATTTTCAATATATGAAGCGGTCGCAGTGCGCTTCGCAACAGTCTCATTCCTCATGCACGTTTCTCCATCGGTACGGTCTCCCTCCAGACCAATTGCCCAACCCATGAGAAAAATGGTAAAATATCTCTAATTCCGATCGTCCTTCAATAATCTTGACAGCAAATCACTTCGATTGCAAATAACAATAACTACAACTTAAGGTTGCTGTATTCCTATCTGCCCTGCAGATTTTTATCGTCAAAACACAAACAAGATTTGCGTTTGTTTGCCAAGCGCCTTATGTCCTGCCGCCGTACACCTAATGAAATGAGTGCATAAAATTCATGAAACTGGTCATCGTTGAATCGCCTGCCAAGGCAAAGACAATTAACAAATACCTTGGTTCCGACTACAAGGTTCTGGCTTCTTATGGCCACGTGCGCGACCTGCCAGCCAAGGATGGCTCGGTACTGCCGGACGAAGATTTTGCAATGTCCTGGTCTGTCGATGGCAAAGCCAAACCGCGTCTTACGGAAATTACCAAGGCCGCAAAAACGTCCGACAGCATCATTCTCGCTACCGACCCCGACCGCGAGGGTGAAGCGATCTCCTGGCACGTGCTGCAGGTTTTGAGTGACAAAAAAGTTCTCAAAGACAAAAAGGTCGAACGGGTCGTGTTCAACGCGATCACCAAAAAATCGATTCTAGAAGCAATGGAAAATCCGCGGGCGATCGACGAGCCGTTGGTCAATGCCTATCTCGCCCGCCGTGCCCTGGACTATCTGGTTGGATTTAATCTTTCACCAGTGCTGTGGCGTAAATTGCCCGGTGCCCGCTCTGCTGGTCGCGTGCAATCCGTCGCACTGCGTCTGGTTTGCGAGCGTGAAAATGAAATTGAACGCTTCAAACCGCAGGAATACTGGACAATCCTGGGAGAGTTTCAAAACTCCAGCGGCGCTGATTTTACCGCAAGACTGACCAGTTTCGAAGGTGAAAAACTGCAGCGCCTCGACGTAAAGAACGAGGAACAGGCATCGACAATCAAACGCATGTTGATGCAATCCGATTTCAAAGTGCAGTCGGTTGAAGCCAGGCCCACAACACGCAATCCCTACGCACCGTTCACCACCTCAACGTTGCAGCAGGAGGCTTCGTCAAAACTCGGATTCTCGGCATCACGCACCATGCAGGTGGCTCAGAAATTGTATGAGGGCATAGATCTGGGTGGCGAAACCGTCGGTCTGATCACCTATATGCGTACAGACGGAGTTCAAATTGCTCCAGAAGCCATTGAGCAGACACGCAAGGTTATTGGCGAAGAATTTGGAACGCTCTATCTTCCTGAAAAGGCGAGATTTTACTCGTCCAAGGCCAAAAACGCCCAGGAGGCTCACGAAGCCGTTCGCCCGACGTCCCTGGCACGGATGCCGAAGGAAGTGGCGGGAAAACTGGATGATGATCAACGCAGACTTTACGACCTGATCTGGAAACGCACTATCGCCAGCCAGATGGCTTCTGCGAAGATTGAACGGACCACTGCAGAGCTGCTGGCAACTGCCAATGGCCAGAAAGCCACGATGCGGGCAAATGGTTCGGTTATTAAGTTTGACGGATTTTTGTCTGTTTATCAGGACACCCGCAAAAAAGACGACGAAGAAGACAAACGTCTGGTGCCACTCAGCGAAGGCGAAGCGATCTCGCGCGAAGCAATCAATGCCAGCCAGCATTTCACCGAGCCACCTGCACGTTATTCTGAAGCGTCGTTGATTCGCAAAATGGAAGAACTCGGTATCGGCCGACCTTCCACCTATGCATCGACGCTGAAAACGCTGGCCGACCGGGAATATGTCACCATCGAGCAGCGGAGGCTCACTCCGCAGGCTAAGGGACGCCTCGTTACATCCTTCCTGGAAAGCTTCTTCAACCGCTATGTTGAGTATGATTTTACGGCATCCCTTGAAGATCAGTTGGACCGTATTTCTGCAGGTGACTTGCAGTGGAAAGACGTGCTGCGCGAATTCTGGATGGATTTTTCGGCAGCAATTGGTGAAACCAAGGATCTGCGCATCACCGAAGTGCTGGACAAACTGAATGAGGAGCTTGGCCCCCTCGCCTTCCCCGAAAACGAAGATGGCTCCGACCCTCGTCTGTGCCCGACCTGCAGCGAAGGCCAGTTGAGTCTCAAAGTTGGCCGATTTGGCGCTTTCATTGGTTGCTCAAACTATCCGGACTGCAAATTCACCCGTCAACTGGGCGCTGAAGGCCTTGAACAATCCAAAAATCTCGCCAATGACGGCCCCAAAATTCTCGGAATTGATCCCAATACCAGCGAAGAAGTGAAATTTCTGGTGGGTCGGTTTGGACCCTATGTTCAAAGGGGCGAAGGCAAAGAAGGCAAAAACGCCAGCATTCCCAAAAGCTGGGATGCAAATGAAATTGACTTTGAAAAAGCCCTGCAACTGCTGGAACTACCGCGACTTGTCGGTCCGCATCCTGAAACCGGCAAGGACATTACCGCTCGGTTTGCGCGCTACGGGCCGGTGGTTCAGCACGACGGAAAATTTGGTGCTCTTGAAACCGATGACGAAGTTTTCAGCGTCGGCATCAACCGGGCGGTGGCCGCACTTGCCGATTCTGCCAGCAAGGGTGGTCGCGGTCGTACAGCATCCAACCTGAAAGAACTGGGAGAACACCCCGAACTCGGCGGTCCTGTGACGGTAAAAAGCGGTCGATTTGGCCCTTATGCCAATCACGGAAAGATCAATGCGACACTGCCGAAAGACCTCGACCCTCAAACCATCACCATGGAACTGGCAATTGGCCTGATTGCAGCAAAGGCCGAAAAGTCCGGCAAAAAACCTGCAAAGAAAAAGGCCAAAGCAAAGAAAAAAGCGCCGGCCAAAAAGAAACCCGCCGCTAAGAAAGCGGCAACAAACCCGGCGGAGTAGCCGACAAATGCGCAAAGCTGAGGAGGCCGGATAATCTGCCTCCCAAACTCAATTTTGGAAAGCCAGTCCCGTGGCAAAATCAAAGACGCCCCGGCGGTCCTCCGCCAATCCCAATAAAGGCAAGCGGGCTCCCATACCGACGCGCGAAGAAGTTCTGCAATTCATCACCGAAAATCCCGATAAAAGCGGCAAGCGCGAAGTCGCCCGGGCCTTTGGGCTGAAGGGACAGCAGCGCATCGCACTGAAAGCCATGCTCGGCGAATTGCAGGACGAGGGACTGATCAAGAAGCAGGGCAAGCGTTTCGCAAAGCCCGGCACGCTTCCCTCTGTCACAGTTCTCGACATTACCGCCCGCGATCGCGAAGGCGGCCTGCTGGCCCGACCCGTTCAGTGGGATGAAGATACCGACGGTAAGTATCCCGTTGTTTCTATTGTCAATCACCCCCGTTCAAAAGCCCCCTCGGCCGGCGTTGGAGACCGGATTCTGGCGCGCATATCCACCCCGGCAACTGGCATCGCCCGCGGACGGGTTATGAAAGTTCTCGATCGCAACAAAGGAACCGTATTGGGGGTGTATCGCCCCTATGACGAACCTGAAAATGGGTTTATTGGACGCATTGAGCCAACCGATCGCAAACAGGATGAACTGGTCATCCATGAAAAGAATCTGGCTGAGGCCCTGACTGGTAACCTGGTTGAGGTATCCGTCGTTGGCAAAAACACGATGGGGCTGCGCCAAGCGAAAGTTGAAAAGGTCATTGGCGACCTAAATTCGGAAAAAGCCATTTCCCTGATCGCCCTGCACCAGCATAACATCCCCACCGTTTTTCCTGACGAAGTTATGTCGGAGGCAGACAAAGCCCGCGAAGCGGATATGAAAAAGCGCGAGGATTGGCGCGACCTTCCCCTGATCACCATTGATCCTGCTGATGCTAAAGACCACGATGATGCTGTTTTTGCCGTTGGCGATGATGAACCGACAAATCAAGGTGGGGTAATCGTCACCGTCGCAATTGCCGATGTCAGTTGGTATGTGCGCTCGCGAAGTGCTCTCGATAAAGAAGCCCTGCTGCGGGGCAATTCGGTCTATTTCCCGGATCGCGTGGTGCCGATGCTACCGGAGCGCATTTCTAACGACTTGTGCTCGCTGAAAGAAAATGTCGACCGACCGGCGCTTGCCGTGTGTATGACATTTGCTGCAGATGGACGCAAACTGCGCCACACATTTCACCGCATCATGATGCGCAGCCACGCGCGCCTGTCCTACCAGGAGGCACAGACCGCTATTGATGGCGGCGAGGCACCCCGGGCCGAACCGTTTTTGGAAACTATCCTGAAACCGTTATGGAGCGCCTACGAGGTTCTGAGCCGCGGTCGTGATTATCGCCAGCCGCTTGAACTGGATATGCCTGAACGCAAAATCGTATTGCATGAAGACGGATCGGTGGACCGGGTTGTGATCCCTCCTCGCCTCGACGCCCACAAACTGATCGAAGAATTCATGATTCAGGCGAATGTAGCGGCCGCCGAAACGCTGGAGAAACGCCGCCAACCGCTGATTTATCGCATTCACGATGTGCCAAGCCTCGCCAAACTGGAAAGCCTGCGGCAGTTTCTGCGCACTTTGGCCATTCCTCTGGCCAAGGGCAGTCAGGTCAAACCATCGGCTTTCAACGCGATCCTTTCGCAGGTTGCTGAAATGGACAGCAAGGAATTGGTCAATTCAGTAATTCTGCGATCACAATCCCAGGCTGAGTACTCGCCTGTAAACATCGGGCATTTCGGCCTTAATCTAAAGAAATACGCACATTTTACTTCGCCGATCCGGCGCTATGCTGATCTGATCGTCCATCGGGCGCTGGTCGCCTCTCTGGGGCTTGGTGAAGGTGGACTTACCCTGCCGGAAGAGGAAAATCTTGATGTCATCGCGCAGGAGATTTCAGATTGCGAACGCCGCGCCATGCTGGCTGAGAGACAGACAATCGATCGGCTGATCTCGGTTCATCTGGCTGATAAAATTGGCGCGCAATTCCATGGCAGAATCAACGGAGTGACCCGTGCTGGCTTATTCATCACGCTAAACGATACGGGCGCTGACGGATTCATCCCCATTTCCAAATTGGGCGATGATTATTACGTGTATGATGAAGTGTCGCACCGCTTGATGGGAGAACATTCCGGGCTTATCTACCAGATGGGTGATGAAGTCGAAGTCAAACTGGTTGAGGCCGCGCCGATGGCCGGTGCCCTGCGGTTTGACATGATTTCCGATGGTCGGGATGTTCCCGGCCTGCCCCGCAGCAAAAGAAATCGCTCGGGATCGCCATCAGGTCGACCACGACGTTCCGCCGGTTCAGATAAATTTGGCCGACGCCGTTCTAAAGGAAAAAAGAAATGAGCCTCGAAATTACCACCCCGCAGGCAGACAGCCGGTCGGTGAAGAATGCAATTTTCAAAGGGGTCAAATGCCGTTGTCCCAATTGCGGTGAAGGCCGACTTTTCGATAAGTGGCTCAAGGTTACGCCGCAATGCAATCAATGCGGCGAAGAATTGTTTCACGAACGCGCTCAGGACTTCCCGCCCTATATCACGATTTCGATTGTCGGACATATTGTCGTGACGCTTTTGCTGATTGTGGAATCCAATTTTGATTTGTCGATGAACACCCATTTGATGATCTGGCTTCCGCTGGCCTTCATTCTGTCGCTGGCCATCATGCAACCAGTCAAGGGTGGTGTGGTTGGCATGCAATGGGCCTTGCGGATGTTCGGGTTCGACGGAAACTCGACGAATGACTGAGACGATCAAAAGCGGCATGTCTCGCGATGCAATCGAACGCGCCGCTGTGCTGGACGGCTCAAAGCGCAGCCCCAACATGCCGCCCAAAGATGCTTCCACTTTGATCATTCTGGATGGAACGGGATCAACGGCCAAAGTCCTGATGGGACGGAGGCATGAAGGCCATAAATTCATGCCCGGTCTGTTCGTATTTCCCGGTGGTCGCGTTGATCGATTTGACGGTTCAGTGCCCTCCGGCAGTGAACTTCATCCGGTCATTGAATCCAAAATCTTCGATACTCTGCGTGCCAAACCAACCCGCCGTCGTGCCCGCGCTCTGGGACTGGCCGCCATTCGCGAAACCTACGAGGAAGCTGGTCTTTTGTTGGGCCAAAAAGGCGGTGGTTTCAGCGCCAGGCATCCCGACTGGCAGGCCTTCAGTGATCTTGGCGTCACACCGACTTTGAATAATCTGCGTCTGGTGGCGCGCGCAATTACCCCGCCCGGACGGACACGACGATTTGATGCATGGTTCTTCGTTACCCATGCCAATCACATCGCACATACCCTCAAACAGCGCCCAACCGATGAGTTGCAGGACCTGCACTGGTTGACGATCGACGACGCCTTGCAGCTCGAATTGCCGGTGATCACACTCACGGTGCTGAAAGACCTGCAAACCCGACTGGAAGTTGATCCGAGCCTGGAACCGTCAACCGAGATACCTTTTTACCATTTGAAGGGCAAAAATTTCCTTCGCGACCTGATCTAGCTTGACATTTGGCGGGCTTTGATTAGGAAACGCTACAACGAAAGTGCCGATGGTCCCGTGACCCGTGCTCTTTCACACGCATTTCAAGGAACGCATCATGGCTAAGGCAACCACCATCAAGGTGAAACTGAACTCGACCGCCGATACAGGGTTCTATTACGCCACCAAAAAGAACTCCCGTACGATGACGGAAAAACTGACAATGAAGAAATATGATCCCGTTGCTAAAAAGCACGTGGAATTCAAAGAAGGCAAGATCAAGTAATCCTACCTGACGCTTAACAAAAAGCCGTCCCTGTTGGGACGGCTTTTTTGTTTGTGGGTCATTTTATGTATGAAAAAGGGCGATCGGTCGGCACGAGAAAATACGAGGAGGCATATTCGCGGCCGACCGATCAACTCCTCAGACCCAGGTGATGCGGCGGGCCCGGGTATACCTGAGAAGCTATGTGGGGAATGGTTAGTCCGTCCCCAAATGCAAAATGGATGAAAGCTGTTCGTAACGCAACGGCAACAATTCCAAAACCATTTCTTTAGTAAATTCTTAACCTAAATAGGAATAGTTAACCTGTTGAAAATAAACATATTAATCTATCTTAACGGCACTTATGCTGCCTGCGCAATGACCTGATTTCGGCCGTTTCGCTTGGCTTCATAAAGCGCATCATCCGACCGTTTCAACATCTGCTCGATGCTATCCTGATCTCCAAAACAGGTCGCTACGCCGGCGCTGACAGTAATTGCAATTTGGATACTGCCGTTGGCCACCAAAATCGGGTGAGCAGATATTTCGCGACGAATGCGGTCGGCAACTACAAAAGCCAGTTCCTGATCAGTTTCCGGCATCGCGATGACGAATTCTTCACCGCCAAACCGACAGGCCAGATCCTTACCGCGAATATTTTTCAACAGACGTTGGGCAAAGGTTTTCAAAACATCATCACCCGCCTGATGCCCATAGGTGTCATTGACCTGTTTGAAATGATCAATATCGATGACCACCAGAGACAGTGCCTTGTCAGCAACAACGGCCTTGTTGAACAGGTTTTGCATGTGTCGGTCAAAATAGCGACGGTTGTTCAGACCAGTCAGCGCATCCTTGATCGCCATTTCCATGGTTTGCTGGACGCTGTTGCGCAACCGGTCATTCAACCTTTTGCGTTTAACCTGAGTTCGAACGCGGGCTTGCAGTTCGCTGGTTTCTACAGGCCGACTGACATAATCGTTGACCCCCAGATCAATCCCACGAAGCAACGCAGCCTCGTCACCTTCCTGGGTTACAAGTAACATTGGAATCATCCGGGTGCGGTCGATGGACCGCATCTGCGAACACAACCGCAATGCATCAAAATTCTCGATTGCCAGGGAAACAATAACGAGATCAAAATTTTCGTCGGCGGCCCTGAACAGAGCCTCCTGCGGATTGGTAATAACGACCACTTCATGTTCCCGGCCCAGAGCCGAAACCATTTTTTCATATGAAGAGGCACGATCATCAACAATCAGCATTTTGCCGTCACGGCCATCTTTTGGGTCAACATGGTCCGTCAGCGAATCATCGAGGCCGAATTCACGCCCTGTAGAAACGCGCATCTGTAGTTCATCGGTTACCATTTTCAGCCGGGCAAGGCTTTTGACACGGGTTGTCAGCGCAATATCATTGATCGGTTTGGTCAGGAAATCGTCAGCACCGGCCTCAAGACCCTGCAGGCGGTCTGAGGGCTGATCCAATGCGGTTACCATGATGACAGGCAAATGTGCAGTGCGTGCATCGGCTTTCAATCGACGGCATACTTCGTATCCGTCCATTCCCGGCATCATGACGTCCAACAATATGATGTCGCACAGTCCTGCCCGACATTTCTCCAGAGCGTCGGGGCCGTTTGAGGCGGTAATCACCTCAAAATATTCCGCCATCAGGCGCGCCTGAAGCAGTTTCACATTTGCCAGAATGTCGTCTACTACCAGAACTCGCGCCGTCACTGTCTTTACTCCACTCCTACTAACGAGCGCTTGCGCACCCCCGCATGCTTGCTATCCGTCGCCGAGATAGGATTTGACGGTCTCAAGAAACCGCATCACAGAAATTGGTTTTGAAATATAGGCTTCGCAGCCGCCCTGACGAATTCGTTCTTCGTCGCCCTTCATCGCAAATGCAGTGACCGCGATCACCGGAATACGAGCCAGACTATCGTCTTCTTTCAACCATTTGGTGACTTCCAGACCGGAAACTTCCGGCAGCTGAATATCCATCAGGATAAGATCGGGACGATGGGTCCGCGCCAGATCAAGCGCCTCCAGACCATTGCTGGTCTGAATGGTTTCGTAGTTCTGCGCTTCGAGAAGGTCATTGAACAGCTTCATGTTCAACTCATTGTCCTCGACAATCATGACCCGTTTAGCCATCAGTGTACCCGCTATCCCAGTTCATGGAGACAATTCCATCCCGCCATGGCAATGCTCTTGATGATCAAATATACGATTCTCAATTAGTTACTTAGCACTGACTTCCTTTAAGACAGGTGAACATGAATTCAATCAATCATCAAAGCGCTGAGGCGATCGCAATTGCCGGATTGAGCCGATTGGCCGGAGACGATGATCTGCTGATGCGGTTTTGCGGAATTACCGGCATATTGCCCAACGACATACGTCAGGCATCCGGCCAGCCCGGGTTTTTGGTGGGTGTCCTGGACTTCTACCTGGCTCATGAACCAGATCTGTTGGCCTGGGCAGAGGCAGACGACCTGCGGCCGGAATCAATCGTTGCCGCTCGCCACAGCTTGTCACCCAATGACCAATCGGGGTTTGAATGAAGAATTATAAATCTGACGACCAAACCGCAGAACAACTGATCGGGCTTGGATATAGCGGCGACGCCGCCGGCCACAGCCATGAAAAACCCTTGCTGATCTGCGATGTCGATGAAGTCGTGCTGCATCTCGTCGATCCGTTTGTCGAAGTTTTGCAGGAACGCGGCTATGTGTTGAAAGATCATTCCTTTCGTCTGACCGGCAACATTTTTGACGCCCGAACCGGACGTGAAGCCAGCCAGGAAGAGGTTTCAGTCGGGCTTACCCAATTGTTTGAAGAGCAAAGCCGAAGACAGCACATAGTCGACGGCGTTGTTGAAAATCTGAACCGGCTCTCAGAAGCGGTTGATATCGTCTTCCTGACCAATATGCCACACGAATTTGGCGATATTAGACGCGCATATCTTGCCGAACAGGGGTTGGAATTTCCGTTGGTAACCAACGGCCGTTCGAAAGTGCCCGCCATTCACACGATGCAGGCTCATTGCCAACACCGGGTTGGATTCATCGATGACACGCCGAAGAATCTCGAACAGGTTCGAGACCATGCAAAAGATGTACATTTGTTCCACTTTATGGCGAATCAGAAGTTTCGCGATCTGGCAGGAACAATCGAAGGGGTGAGTTTTTCGTCAGGCAGTTGGATCGAAACAAGCACCAACATTCGTGCCACACTCGCACCTTAGGACCAACCGGTGCCCGATAAAACTTGCCACCCGGTATTTGTCGAATATCGACACTGATTCCGTCTTGCGAACTGAACGCAAATCAGCCAGCGTGTGGTCGAAAAGCTGCTGACAATTTTGAATGAACCGGTTTTGTGGCCCCTCGACTGGCCGAGTCTTGCCGAGTCTGGCCGAGTCTTGAACGGCTTCAATAAGATTGCTCATGAGGCTCATCAGCAACTCCTCGTTCAATTGAAACTGATTAATAGCCGATAACACGACAATATGCTTTGCGCTTGTCGCTAACAAAGCACCGGTGATACCGTCAATTCATGGATGGCCAGTTTGGATTCTGTCGCGACTGCCTGACCCCGCAATCGGCTTCTCACAGGCGTTGCGAGGCTTGCGGTGGCCCGCGTCTGGTGCGCCACAAAGAACTGTTTGATTTGTCGCTGGCGCATATCGACTGTGACGCGTTTTATGCCTCGGTTGAAAAACGCGACAACCCTGAACTGGCAGACCAACCGGTTATTGTCGGGGGCGGCAAACGCGGTGTGGTATCCACCTGTTGCTACATCGCACGCATCAATGGTGTGCGATCTGCAATGCCGATGTTCAAAGCGCTGAAAGCCTGCCCCCATGCCGTCGTCGTCAAACCCCGCATGAGTGTTTATTCAGAAGTTGGCAAACAGGTGCGTGAAATGATGCGCACGCTGACACCGGCAGTCGAACCGATTTCAATCGACGAAGCTTTTCTTGATCTGTCAGGAACTGAAAAACTGCACGGTGGCCCGGCTGCTCTCACCCTCGCGAAATTTGCTCAAACGGTAGAAAACGAAGTCGGAATCAGTGTCTCGGTGGGCCTTGCGCCGAATAAGTTTCTTGCCAAAGTCGCTTCGGATTTTGAAAAGCCGCGGGGATTTTCCGTGATCGGAGCCGAGGAGGCCTATGACTTTCTTGCCGAACAGCCGGTATCCCTGATCTGGGGCGTCGGCAAGGCCATGCAGAATCGCTTGCACGCTGACAATATTCATCTGATCGCCGATCTTCAAAAAGCCGAAGAAAATGACCTGATCCGTCGCTATGGATCGATGGGTCAGCATATATCGCGCCTGGCCCGGGGAGAGGATTTTCGCCGGGTAGAGACGCGCAATGCCGCCAAGAGTGTCAGTTCTGAAACGACTTTCAATACCGACATGTCTTCGCGCGAACAGTTGCTGCCGATTCTACGCCGCCAGTCCGAACGCGTTGCAGAGCGTTTGAAAGACAAACATATCGCCGGGCAAACGGTTGTATTAAAGCTTAAAACATCCGAGTTCAAAAGCCGAACCCGCAACACCACCCTGCCCGATCCGACGCAACTGGCCGACCGCATGTTCAGCGTTGGCCGCACCATGTTGGAAAAGGAATTGGACGGCACGAAATTTCGCCTGCTGGGAATCGGTGTCAGTGATCTTCAATCGGATGAAACGGCAGACCCGGGCGATCTGATCGATGTGGGAGCTACCAAGCGAGCTGCCGTTGAACGGGCAATGGACAAGGTTCGTGGAAAGTATGGTGGGGATTCTGTCGAACTTGGCCTGACATTTGGCACAAAACGACCACCCAAACCGACCGAAAAAACCGATTAGCTGCAACTTATGCTAAACCTTCCATCGCTGATTGGCCTCATCAAGTGCTGTATTTTACCTTGCGCAAGAATCGGGTCGCGCTGCCAGAAGTTCCATGCAATGTAGCGGCATGAAAAACACACAGTCTCCCACCATCAACATGACCTCCGGACTGCTTCTGCTTGGCTTGGCGTTCGTGTGGGGTGGTTCATTCTTTTTTGCCGAAATTGCCCTGCGCGAGGTGCCGCCGCTCACAATCACGCTCCATCGCGTGTTTTGGGCGCTTCCGGCACTGTATCTCGTGGTCTGGATGAAAGGCATCGAAATTCCGAAATCCGTGACGGCGTGGACGTGCTACCTGATCATGGGCGCGTTGAACAACGCGATTCCGTTTTCTTTGATTTTTTGGGGGCAGACGAATATTGGCAGCGGTCTGGCTTCGATTCTGAATGGGACGACTGCTGTCTTTGGCGCAGTTGTGGCAGGCTTGCTGCTCGTAGATGAGCCCCTGACGACTCGCAAAATCATCGGCGCGCTATTCGGCGTATTGGGCGTGGCGATCATAATGGGACTGGATGCACTGACAAATTTTGACCCCAGAAACCTCGGCCAACTCGCAATACTTGGCGCTTCACTTTCCTATGCCTTCGCCAGCGTCTGGGGAAAGCGCTTTTTGTCACCTTATCCGCCCATCATGAACGCCTTTGGCATGCTGGTGGGGGCCACCGTCCTGATGATCCCAATTGCACTTTATGTCGACGGGGTGCCTTCAATTTCGCTGTCGTTTGACGTGTGGACCTGTTTGCTGGCCGTCGCGCTTCTGTCCACGGCAATCGCCTATCTTTTATATTTCGAAATATTGGTCCGGGCAGGTTCCGCAAATCTCATGCTGGTCACGCTGTTGATCCCGCCGATTGCGGTTGGACTGGGGTATACATTCCTGGGCGAACGGTTGGGAAGCGAGGCCGGGTACGGGTTTGCCCTGATTGCCATTGGACTGGCGATTACCGATGGACGCTTGGTCGGGTATTTTTCGAAAAAATTTCAGAATTAGCCAATTTGAATAGGAGCAAGCTGCAGTGCGTCCTCGGGTAAGTTGAAAAACCCTATTCGCAACTGGTTACCTCCAGAAACTCTAGGTTTTTCAGATCGCCTTTCAACGAATAATCGTAACTACCCAGCTACCCCAACCTGATGCTTTTATAGACGGCCCATCAGACGGGTCTGAGATTGAGGATGAGCTGATCAGGCGCGGTTTTCAAGGTTTTCAGGATGTCCCAACCTTGTTTTCGCGCCGTTTCAATGACCGTTCGTAAAGTGCAGAAATTCTCGGCACCAGCCTCTGTTCGAAAGCTTCCCGAGACCTTTTGTCGAACTTTCGTCATTCTGAGATCACGCTCTGCCTCGTTGTTCGTGTAGGGAACGCGCAGATCATTGAGAAAGAGCAAAACCGCTGCTTTATGCGTTTGGAGTCGCAAAGCGAGATTGTGCCCAATCCGCCGTTTCGGGCGACCCCGCTTCTTGCCTTTCGTTGGGCGCGCGAGAGGCGGTTGGGCCTCGTGGAACGCGATAGCACGCTCGCAACAGGCATCAAATCGCCGCTCGATATCCGTGATTGCCTCCGGGCTGACCGCGCTCCGATTTTGGATTCGCGCGACATGCGTGAGCTTCAGTGCGTCGAGCAGAATGGCTTTCATGTCCGGCACCCAAGCTTCTTTTTCATATTCGGTCAATGCCTCCAATTCGCGGGAGATGTGGGCATTGCACAATCCATGGGTCACATTTTCCACTGCCCAGTTGGAAGAGAAACAGTCATGCACTGCCGTTCCCGCCAGTTCTGGTGGCACTTCACCTCGCGCAGTTCCGAGCCGAAGGTGGCTTAGAGCGGTGGAGCATAGCATATGAAGCCAGCGCGTTCTGCCACCAATCCTGAACCCCGTTTCATCCAGATGCTTCACTGCCGTTTGAGGCCCGGACAGCAGGTTCTTCACCGCCTCAGCTAAACAGAGCATCTGCTCGGCCTTTTTGGCAACCAGACTGGAAAGGGTTGCCGATGTGATTGTGACCCCGAAAATGTCCGCAAAAACCTGCGCCAGGCGATTTTGGGGAATGCAGTGCTGCGTCTGTAAATAGGCGGCCAACGCCCCTATTTCATCGCCGTACTGGGCGGGTGATGTTACCCCTTCAGGAAAATCGGCGCGGGTTTTTGCACCGCAATGCTGGCATTGGCAAATATGCGCACGATGCTCGGTCACATAAAGCGGCGGTGGAGGTTTGAGGCCAAACACCTGTCTGCACGCAGAACCTATGGTATCCTCCGCCGAAAGCGCGGCCTGACAGTTTTGGCATTGGTTCGGAAAATGACTGGTGATCTCGTCTGGGTTCTCAACCTGTTTCAGTGTGTTGCCGGGATGTCCGGGTTGGCCGCCAGGCTTTCGATTTGACTTGCCCCGCTGACTTTTGGTCCGCCGTTTCTTATCGCTAGACGGCTTTGCCAGTCCGTCGCTCGAAGGTGGTTTGCTGCTATTACGACTGTTCGATCCCAGACGACGCTCAAGATCTGAAACACGCTGCCTAAGAACCGCATTATCTTCTCTAAGTTGCTCGTTGTCTTTCCTGAGTTGTTCGTTTTCCTTCAGGAGCCGAGCGTTCACCTCCAAAAGCTGCGCATTTTGTTCTTTGAGTTAGACAACCTGACCCACCAGAGCCATGACCACATCAATCAGTTCTGATTTTGAGAAATCAGCAAGAATTTCAGGTGTCAGATTTTCGAGTTTCATCCTCGCAGTCAAACACCAAAATGAAAAAAGTGGAACCTCAAATATGCGCCATGAATCAAATTGTCGCACCTAATGGCAGCAGAAATAGGGTAGCTGAGTAGTTACGAATAATCATCGTATCGCATCTTCAGATCTCGCGAAACTCCGCTTTCATGCATGATGAAAGACACCTGATAGATCGGCAGCTTCTCCCCCTGCCCGGCACTGGCGGCCGTTGAGAAATAGCTGACTGAAATGGGCCATGCCGACTGTCCTTCAAACTGTTGGCGAACCTCGTTGGGTTCCCCTTCAATATCAACCATCTCGGCGCGTTTTTTGCCGATAATCGCTGTGGTTTCAACCAGTTGATCGCCCTTGTCAGAACCATCAAACACCTTGGCTGTGACGATTGACTGTTGTTTAATGGCTGCGTCGATCAGCATGCCGATATGTTCGGTCATGAAGATGGCATCATCCAGTTCAACTTTTACGGCTTCCGGCTTGCTGATTTCCACCAGAACTTTTTGATCCTTGCGATTTGCGCGACCCCGCAATTCCTGCTCCAACTGACCGTTTAGATAGGACTGATTGACGAAGGAAAAGGAGCGTCCATCCCCACCTTCATAACTGGTGGTGCGCTGATCATTGGTGAATTTTTTGCGTGACGTCTGCACTTCCGTCAGAAATCTAAATCTGACGGAATAGCCATCGCATTTTGAGCCGGTCATCTCATAAACAATACGACCATCCATGCCGGAAATGCCGGATCGGTCGCTGGCCTTGATCAGCGACAAATCGTAAACCGCGCGGTGCGGCAAAAGTCCGTCGACACCACCCGCAATCGCAACCGGAGCGCCAATGCTGCCCACGGTTGAAAGCACCAGCAGTCCCGCCATCGGAAGTAACTTAATTTTCAACACTGTTTGTCCTCTACCAAATGCAAATGGGCAGCTTCACTCTTTCACCTTCGGTGCAAACACGCTACCAGATAGTGAAACTTATCGCACAATTATGGAACGAATTATGGCTGAAAATGTCGAACAACGCCTTGCAGAACTTGGTGTGGAACTGCCGAATGCGCCAGCGCCTGCTGCCAATTACGTCCCCTACACGATTGCTGGCAACATTTTGAACATATCGGGTCAAATCACAATGGGTCCCAATGGTCTGGAATATGTTGCCAAGCTTGGCGACAATGCCGATGTTGCCACCGGTCAGGCCGCGGCCCGGCTGTGCGCCATCAATATTCTCGCCCAGGCAAAAGCCGCCCTCGGCGATCTGGATCGCATCAAACAAGTGGTGAAAATACAGGGATTTGTAAACTGCACTCCAGATTTCACCGACCAACCAGCCGTCATCAATGGTGCCTCTGACTTTCTCGTCGAGGTTCTTGGAGACGCCGGTAAACATGCTCGCGCCGCAGTTGGCATGGCGTCTTTGCCGCTTGGTGTTGCAGTCGAAATCGATGCAACTATTGAGATTGCTTAAACTGCAATGAGGACCCTCAATCCGGCACCAGGCTGGATAACACAGCGGCCGATCGCCCATCGGGGCTTCCACGACCTTGCAGCTGGTCGACCAGAAAACTCTCTGGCGGCTGTTGTTGCAGCAGCGGAAACCGGTTTTGCCGTCGAATGCGACTTGCAGGTTTCGGCAACCGGAGAAGCTGTCGTATTCCATGATCCGGGGCTTGAGCGGATGACGGGGACCAAGGGCAATGTACGGGATTTTTCGCCGCACGAGCTGGCCCAATTGCATCTGGTCGACACAGACCAGGTGATTGACACGTTGTCGACCCATCTCGATCGAATCAATGGACGAGTCCCGATGGTCCTCGAACTAAAGGGGGTTGAAGGTGCAGATGCTGGATTTGTGGAAGCCGTCGCAACCGCATTGCAGAACTACCCGGGATTGGTCTGCGTCATGTCCTTCAATCATTGGATCTGTGCACAATTTGCCCAGCTGATGCCCGACATACCGCGTGGGCTGACTGCCGAGAACGGCGACGAGGTCTATCAAAAACATTTTGACGCCATGTACGCATTCGACCTGCAATTTGTTTCCTATAAAGTTCAACATGTGGACAACAGGTTTGTTCGTGAAATGAAGCAGTTGGGTTTACCGATAATAACCTGGACGGTAAAAAATCAGGAATCCCGCAGCCGCACATTCAAATTTGCCGATCAGATGACATTTGAAGGATTCGATCCCCGAGATTTGCCGCATGGATGAGCAGAAATCCATCACCATCAAACTGGCATCCTCCGCAGAGGATGTTTCCAAAGAGGATTGGGATCGGCTGGCCAATCCGGCTGCAGATCCGAGTGCCGAATTTGATTACAATCCGTTTTTGTCTCACGCTTTTTACACAGCGGTTGAAAACAGCGGCTCCGCCTGCAGACACACCGGTTGGCTGCCGCAGCACCTCGTTATGGAACAGGGTGGCGAAGTTACCGGCATAATACCCTGTTATCTGAAAAACCATTCGCAAGGTGAATATGTCTTTGATCATGGTTGGGCAGATGCGTTTGAACGCGCCGGTGGGGCCTATTATCCCAAACTACAAGCGACGGTTCCATTTACGCCGGCCAGCGGTCGACGACTGCTGGTTGGAAATGGCCCTGACGCTGCAAAACGTCGCCTTCTTCTTGCCGGGGGGTTGCAACAAGCCTGCGAGCAACTGGAAGTCTCTTCGGCTCACATTACTTTCATGCTGGAAAACGAGTGGAAACTGCTTGGTGACCACAGGTATCTGCGTCGCAATGATCAACAGTTTCATTGGCTTAACGATGGCTATGACAGTTTTGATGACTTTCTCGCCGTGCTGTCGTCCCGCAAGCGAAAGAACATCAAGAAAGAGCGAAAGGCGGCTCTCTACGGCAATGGTATTTCCGTCGAATGGCTCACCGGCGATCAACTGACGGAAGATATCTGGGACATTTTTTTTCAGTTCTACACCGACACCGGTTCGCGCAAATGGGGTCAACCCTATTTGACCCGCGAGTTCTATTCGATGATCGGCAAGTCAATGGCCGATGACGTTGTATTGGTGATGGCAAAGCGCGATGGTCGCTATGTTGCCGGAGCCATCAATTTTGTCGGCTCTCACACCCTGTTTGGCCGACATTGGGGATGTGTCGAGGATCACCCTTTTTTACATTTTGAGATTTGCTATTATCAGGCGATCGACTACGCCATCACACATGGATTGGCGCGCGTTGAAGCTGGTGCGCAGGGAAGTCACAAGCTGGCGCGGGGATATATGCCGCAAATGACCTATTCGGCCCACTACATTACCCACCCCGATTTTCGACATGCGGTAGAAGACTATCTGGAACGGGAGCGTGCTGCAGTTGAACGGGAAAACCGTGCGATTGCCGACCATGGTCCATTCAAAAAGGAAAATTCAAATGACGGCTTATGATGACCAAAATGTCTTTGCCAAAATTATGCGCGGCGAAATGCCATGCGAAAAACTTTATGAAGACGCCGATACATTCGTGATCATGGACATCATACCCCGCAGTGATGGTCATTGTTTGGTGCTTCCAAAATTGCCTGCCCGTAATGTGCTGGATGCTGACCCGGATTCGCTCGCCGCCGTTGCTAAAACCACACAGCGCATGGCCCGCGCAGTTTTAAAGGCGTTTGATGCCGATGGTGTAACGATCCAGCAATTAAATGAATCTGCCGGTGGGCAGGTCGTGTTTCATCTGCATGTTCACATCATTCCAAGGTTCGAGGGAATACGCATGGGGCTCCCTGCCTCGCAGATGGCAGATGCAGATGTTCTGAAAGTAAACGCTGATAAAATCAGAGCCGCTCTGGCGGCCTGATTTCACATCATCGCGTAGCCGCCGAGCAGCGCCAGTTCACCGAACAGTATCCCGATAAACAACCGTCGCCCCATCGCCAAAAACGCGGCAAATCCAATGAGTGCGGCGCTGATGCGCAGGTAAAACGGAAAACTCGCCAATGCACCACTTGGTTCGAATATCAACTGGGCAATAACGGCTGCAACAAGCGCTGTTGAGACGCAGCGCACCAGGACCAGCCATTGCGACCCGTCATCAATATTGCCCACCAGCACAACGCCGATCCAACGCCATATAGCTGTTGGCAATGATGCCCCAAGCAGGATGAACACGTAGGGCCACAAGGCAGTGTCGAAGGAATCGAAATACATCAGTCGCTCCCCCTACGATTGGCAAATTTGTGAAATCCGAAGGCCGCAAATCCACCAATTACCCCTGCGAAAAGGATGTTCGCCTGTGGCACGACCATGAAGAACAACGGTCCCATGCAAAAGCCCAGTACCAGTGCCAGTTTTTCGGCAGGCACGCGGGACGTATTCCAGCTGGATGTGGCGAAATATATTGGGGTCAGGAAATACAGAGCCGCCATGACATAGCCCGGAAATGAGGCTGCCAACTGATGGACCAATGCTGCAGCACAAGTTGTTGCCACCATCAAGATGCCGGCAAAACCAACAAAAAACGGTAGTCGGCCATTTCGTGGAATTGCCGGAGCCTTTTGCAATGTGTGCATCCAGGCGGTGATCGCAATCATGTTGGAGATCAGCAGCAGGTGCCAGGTTTTTGAGCGCGGCATTCGAACTTCAGGAATGAATGCCATGGTCATTGGCAGCATTCTAACCGCCGCCAATGCCACTGCAGGGATGATGGCCAACAAAGGTACGCCAGCGGCAATACCAGCCACCAGGATCAGGTGCGACGGCAACGCCCAGATCGACGGCACCATAAAAATAAGTTGCCACAAGGAAATGCCCGCTTCCCTAGCCAATCCGCCAAAACCGATAAATGCCGAAACCAAGATGAGTGCAGGCAATGAAAAAAGTTGCGCCGCACCCTTGGTAAACCACGACCAATCATAAACGCCGTGTGAATCTGGCGAGTCTTGTGTCGACATCAAAGGGCAATCACTTGTTGTTTTCCGTTCCTGTGTGCAACTGCCGGTTTCTTAATTCAAGCTTCAAATCACGTCAGCATTCATATTCCGCTTGACCTCGGTTCCAATAGTGCACAGCTAGAGAGATGTTTGCCCTGTGGATTCCCATCACAATCGCCGCTGCTTTTCTGCAGAATTTGCGCTCGGCTCTGCAAAAGTCGATCAAGGGTCGGTTGTCGAATACCGGCGCCGCCTATGCACGCTTTTTCTACGCCTGGCCATTTGCGCTGATCTATACCTGGTCGCTGACCGGTTTGGGTGGGTATGCGTTGCCCCAATCCAATCCAACATTCCTGATTTATTGTGCGCTGGGGGGACTGTCACAAATCCTGTTTACGGTCGTGCTGCTCTGGATGCTCTCTTTTCGCAGCTTTGCAGTTGGCACAACTTTTTCAAAACTTGAAGTCGTATTGATCGCCTTTATGGGTGCCTTGTTGCTCGGCGACACCGTCAGCCCATTGGCAGCTTTGGCAATCGCGCTCGGTGCGGCGGGCACAATTTTGCTGTCTTTGCAGGAAACGAAAATGTCCTTTTCAGGCCTGATGCGCGGGTTGGGTGAGAAAGTGACGCTGGTGGGGTTGTTATGCGCCGCGCTGCTTGGTGCATCGGTGGTGTTTTTCAGAGGTGCTGCACTGACTTTGGGGCACGACAATTTTGTTGTCGCCGCCTCTTATGCCCTCTCGGTCGCATTGCTCATGCAAACGCTGATGATGGGCGCCTGGTTTGTTCTGTTTGATCGCCCACAATTCAAACGGGTACTCGCAGAATGGCGACGTGCATTACCGATAGGTTTGGTGGGAATGGCCACGTCTGTGGGTTGGTTTACAGCCTTCACCCTGCAGAATGCCGCATATGTACGGGCGCTTGGACAGGTTGAATTGCTGTTCACGATCGGAGCCAGCATATTCGTGTTCAAGGAACGGGTGACCCGTCTTGAACTGGTGGCCATTTTGCTGATCGTTTGCGCTATCTGGCTGATATTATTGGCCAGTTAGGATGCTGGCTCCGCGTTGCAATTTGGTGCAACGCGGAACGGATTTTTGCAATTTACGCGTTAGCGGGCCGCTCCATTGGTAAATTGAGACTGTTGCAGTTTTTCAGACTCAATAAATGCACTCAGATTGCTCAAACCTTGCTTGGCTGCATGCTCAGCATCTGTGGCATTGACTGCTGCAACTTCAGCGGGTTCTGCTGGAAAGGCTGACGCACCAAATCCATCATCCAGCTCGCTATCGCCGCCATCACCGCCCTCGCCGCTTTCGCCGCTTTCGTCGCTGTCACCGAATTCATCGCTCTCGACGCCCTCGCCGCTTTCGCCGCTTTCGCCGCTCTCGGCCATCAAGGCATCCAGTTTGGCGGCATCACCTTCGATTTCTGCGACAAGTTCATCAATCATCTCGTCACCCTTACGGTCAGAGTATTGCGGCTCGACCGGCGCCAGAAATGCTGACTTGAGTGTCGGGGCTGGAGGGATATCTGCCTTACCAAAATGCACAGATTGAGCAGAATGCGTTGCCGGCATATCGTCAAGAACGGCAACACTGTCGACCCGGTCGCCGAGTTCAACGATCAGCTGACCGAGTTTTCCGGCAAGCTTGAAATCGTCGCTATTACGCAGACGGGCAAGAGCTTCAGCGCGAATTTTCTTCAGTTGAATAATGTGATCCATGAGTGAGTTCCCGGTTTGAATATGTTTTTGCTGCTTGTTTTTACGCAGCCAAACTGTTCAACAATCCGGGCGGAGCAATGGCCAAATTGAGGTCATTGCGTGACGGACATTCACGTTTGATGACTCGTGGAAACATCCGGGGATCAAATGAAAAAGGGCGGTAAAAACCACCCTTTTTGCCATTCAGAAACGATCGATCACCGAGGTCGAAATCAGCCTTTCAGCGGCACTTTGGGCACCGTTGATCCGGGTTTGCGCGGCGGTGTCTTTGGTGCAGGCTTTGATTTGGCTTTGGCCGCAGGCTTTTTTGCAGCGGGTTTTTTTGCCGTAGTTTTCTTCTTTGGCACCGATTCCTTTTTCGGTTTGACTGGCTTGTCTGGAACAGCCTCCAGCTTCAGACCAGTCTCGCCGTCCTTGGACTCGACGCTGACCTTCACCGTGCCGCCTTTCTTCAACTTGCCGAACAGTACTTCATCGGCCAGGGGTTTCTTGACATATTCCTGGATTACTCGGCCAAGAGGACGTGCACCCATGCGGTCGTCGTAGCCCTTCTTGGCAATCCACTTGATTGCCCCGGGGGTCAAATCAAACGTCACGCCACGTTCTGACAATTGGGCTTCAAGCTGCATGACAAATTTCTGGACAACCTGATGAACCACTTCCGGTTGCAAGCCTTCAAACTGAATAATGGCATCCAGACGGTTGCGGAATTCGGGAGCAAACAAACGATTAATCGCTTCCATATCGTCGCCGGTACGTTTTGAAGAACCAAATCCAATTGCAGCTTTTGCGGCTTCCGAGGCGCCGGCATTTGTCGTCATCACAATAATGACGTTCCGGAAATCAACTTTTTTACCGTTGTGATCCGTCAGCGCACCATTATCCATGACCTGCAGCAAGATATTGAACAGGTCCGGGTGGGCTTTTTCGATTTCATCAAGCAGCAACACGCAATGGGGATGCTGATCCACCCCATCGGTGAGCAGGCCACCCTGGTCAAATCCGACATAGCCCGGAGGTGCACCGATCAACCGTGAAACGGTGTGACGCTCCATGTATTCAGACATATCAAAGCGCAGTAATTCCACACCCATCGTATCAGCCAGTTGTTTGACCACTTCGGTCTTACCAACACCGGTTGGTCCGGCAAACAGATAAGAGCCAATCGGCTTTTCGGGTTCCCGCAAGCCGGCACGGGCGAGTTTTATGGCGGATGACACGGCTTCAATTGCCTTGTCCTGACCATAGACCATGCGCTTGAGCTGGTCGGATAGATTTTTCAGCACTTCGGCATCATTTTTGGATACCGATTTTGGTGGGATCCGCGCCATTGTTGCAATGGTCGCTTCGATATCGGCAACACCAATGGTCTTCTTGCGCTTTTCTGCCGGCTGCAGCATCAGACTGGCACCGGTTTCATCAACCACATCGATCGCCTTGTCGGGCAACTTGCGGTCATTGATATAGCGCGAAGAAAGCTCCACCGCCGAGATGATGGCGTCATTGGTATATTTCACCTTGTGGAAGTCTTCAAAATACGGCTTCAAACCCTTCATGATCTCAATCGCATCGGCGACGGTTGGTTCGTTGACATCGATCTTCTGGAATCGACGCACCAAAGCCCGGTCCTTTTCAAAGAACTGGCGATACTCCTTGTAGGTGGTGGAACCGATGCAGCGAATTGCGCCGCCCGCAAGAGCAGGCTTCAGCAAGTTGGAAGCGTCCATGGCACCGCCGGACGTGGCCCCTGCGCCGATCACCGTGTGAATCTCATCAATGAACATAATGGCGCCAGGGGTTTCTTCGATTTCCTTGACCACCTGTTTGAGACGCTCTTCGAAATCTCCGCGGTAGCGTGTTCCTGCCAGCAGGGTTCCCATATCGAGCGAATAGATCGTCGCCTCGAGCAGAACTTCGGGCACATCCTTGTCTACAATACGTTTTGCCAGACCTTCGGCGATGGCAGTCTTGCCAACCCCGGGGTCACCAACATAGAGCGGATTGTTTTTTGAACGCCGGCAAAGAACCTGAATTGTCCGGTTCACTTCTTCAACGCGACCGATCAGCGGATCAACCTTACCATCGCTGGCTTTTTGGTTGAGGTTCACACAATACGCCGCGAGCGCTTCGCCTTTCTTCGCGCCACCTTCAACCGAATCCTCAGATCCAAGGTCGGAATCAACCCCCTCGACCGGACGTTGCTCATAGGCACCCGGCCTTTTTGCAATGCCGTGGGATATATAGTTGACCGCATCGTAGCGGGTCATGTCCTGTTCCTGCAGGAAATAAGCGGCATGGCTCTCGCGCTCTGCAAAAATCGCCACCAGCACATTTGCACCGGTGACCTCTTCGCGTCCTGACGACTGCACATGAATGACGGCACGCTGAATGACTCTTTGAAATCCTGCCGTCGGCTTGGCTTCGGGCACTTCATCATTGATCAGGTTCGCCAATTCAGAATCAATATAGTCAAGCAGGTCATCAGTGAGTTTTTGAGTACTGACATTGCAGGCCTTCAGCACTGACAATGCATCATCGTCTTCCACCAATGCGAGCAGCAGGTGTTCCAGAGTTGCATATTCCTGACTTCTTTCTGAAGCCAGCATCAGCGCCCGGTGAAACGCCCGTTCAAGACTGTCTGTAAAGCTTGGCAAGTGATATCGTCCTTGTTTCGGTTCTACTCAACTCGATCATTTTGGACCTTCGGTCCCGTCCTATTTCTTTTCCATCACACATTGCAGTGGATGCTGATTCTTTCTGGCATGGTCCATCACCTGCGTCACTTTCGTCTCCGCAACCTCATAGGTGTAGATACCACATTCGCCGACCCCATTTTGGTGCACGTGAAGCATCACCTGAGTTGCTGACTCGAGGTTCATTTGGAAAAACCGTGCCAGCACTTCGACGACGAACTCCATTGGTGTGAAATCGTCGTTCAACAGCAAAACCCGATAAAGACTTGGTTTCTTGACCTTCGTCTTGGGCTTTACGATGACATTTGTGTCATTGTCATCACCACCGTCGCCACCGCCGACACGCTTGTCGTCGTCACCTGACCCCTGGGTGGCAGATAGTGTGTCTATCAATTCAATTGGTTCCAACATTGGTCCTGTTGCCTCGCATGTTAGCTTAGTTGACCGGGGAACTTGCGAGCAGCTCCGTCGGCTGATGTCATATAGGCATTCACAATCAAAGTTTAAGCCCTGATCTTTGTCGAACTCAACCGGCAGGACAAATAATCTTCTTCACACATTGTAACACGGCCTCACGCCTTCGCCATGACAAACCAGCTGGCTGATTAACGCCAAATCGAAAAGTTGGCTCTTGTTGTGAAAATTCTGCGATAATTCTGCATTTGATTAAAACTTTAGAAACCACGTCGACTTAGCGTTAAGGACGGGCTTGAAGCACCAATCGGTGATCTGGGCCAGGAGTTTGTGTATCACCGGCGCGTATTCGCCGGCTCTTTGTCAAGGATTTGTCGTGCGTACCGTTTTCGGATCGACTCGTACCCTCTCTGTTGGGGTATTTTTCAGCTTTTTTCTTTCACTGGTGGTGATTTCATCTTTTCAGCTCGGCGCAATGAGCCAAGCGGAAGCCAAAAAACGGGGAAGCCATAACCCTCGTTACGCGGCTTATGTAATTGACGCGAAAACCGGGAAAGTATTGTTTTCACGCAATGCACATGCCCGGCGCTATCCAGCATCACTAACCAAGATGATGACGCTTTATCTGGTCTTTGAAGACCTTAAGAGCGGTCGCATAAAACTAAATTCCAGACTGGTGATGAGCAAGGCCGGATGGCGTCGCGAGCCTTCCAAACTTGGTCTGCGCCCGGGTCAGTCGATCAGCATGAAACAGGCGATCTATTCCCTTGTCACCAAATCAGCCAACGATGTTGCAACTGCACTTGGCGATCAATTGTCTGGTTCAGAAGCCAAATTTGCCAAGCGCATGACCCGCAAGGCCCGTCAGTTGGGCATGAAGAACACAACATTTAAGAATGCCAATGGCCTGACTGCCCGCGGTCAGACAACAACGGCTGCCGATATGGCCAAACTGGGCCTGGCGCTGCGTGAACATTTTCCGCGTCGCTACAAATATTTTCAGACCCGCGTCTTCAAATTTGGCAAGCGTCGCTATTCAAATCACAACCGCCTGCTCGGCAAAGTGCGTGGTGTAGACGGCATCAAAACCGGTTACACACGGGCTTCTGGCTACAATCTTGTGTCATCTGTCTCATCCGGTGATCGTCGCATTGTTGCCGTCGTCATGGGTGGCCGCAGCGGCAAAAGCCGCAACGCCCATATGACCAAGTTGATCCGGCAATTCCTGCCCAAAGCCTCGCGTCGCAAGGCACGCCGTCTAGTGGCCAGTTACCGTTCGTCACGTAAAGCCAACGTGAAAACCGCCAGCGTCGCCGTGCAAAAAGCAACTTCTGTTGCGGTAGCAAGCAAGCTGAAGTCGCTGCCTGATACATCCACGCCGACGCCGCAACTGCGTCGCCCTACGGTCAAAAAACCAGCAGTTGATCATACAAAAACAGCCAGCGTAACTCCCAGAAAAGCGGTTCGGTCCGGCTGGCAGATTCAGATCACCGCATCGGATGACCGCAGCAAGGCTATGAAAATGCTGAAGAAAGCTCGCTCCAAAAACCGTCAGCTTTTGGCCGACGCAGCGCCCATGACACAGATGATCGTCAAGAACGGTACCAAACTGTATCGCGGCAGATTCACCGGATTTTCTTCCAAAGCATCGGCCAGACGGGCCTGCAAGATCCTCAAGAAACAACGGTTTGCCTGTCTTGCCCTCAGCGGATGAGCCCGGTTTGCCAAACACCAATGTAAACGGTCAGCCAACGTGGCAGACACCAAAATTTCCAGATTGTATCGCGTAAAGGAAAATCAGGAATGGCTACTCAAAAGAACATCCTTAGCCTCATTGATTTTGGCAGCAAGAAAAGTCGATCCTCCACTGTCGGGATGGGCCGTCTTCATCAACCTTCGATGAGCTTTGCGGATATCTTCGATACTGGCACCAGTCGAAAGCCCCAACACCTCATAGGCCTCCTTTACGCCCATGGGTCCAGAGCGCGGCGGACTTCCCTGCCCCGCATCGGCATCCGCATGAGCGTCTTCACGCCAACCGGCAAGTCGGCGGTCAAGATACGCATCTAAAAGCGCAAGGCTTTCGCCATCGTCACTGATTTCAGATCGCAGTTCAAACAGTTCGCTGCGCTCCATTAAGTCAAGTTCCTTGCCTTCATGCCCCCCCACAAGCACAATGCCGTTCATCGCGCCTGTTTCGTGATCCAGTTCCATTTCAAGTGCCGCAGAACGCACACTTGAGCGTTGATTTTTGGGGGCCTGGCCCGCTCCAAAACGGCCAACACCACTCATTCTTCTCCACAGCGCAATGCCCGCAAACAGCAGTAGCGAGCCGGCGGCACTCATTTTCAAAAAAATCAACAATCCGCCGGCCATAATCAAAAGCGCCGGAATGACACGACGAATGAGCATGGCCAGAGTTGCTGGGTTCACGCTGACGAATATTACCAGAGCAATCAGCACCAGCCCGGCAAGAATAACAAATCCGCTCACTTCATTTGCTCCAACAGCAATTTGGCTTCACGGCTGCCACTGGCTTCCAGCGCAGCAGCACCCCCGGAAACAAAGCTGGCGACAGCCCGCAACAATTCTGCCAGTCGGGCGGCCGAACCCGTTCCAAACCGTATGAAAGCACCATTTGAGAGTCGCGAAATTTCCCGAAATGCCTGTTCTGTAATCGGATCGTGACCGTCCTGAAACATAAAACAGGGGACGCCGAGCAATCCCAATTGGCCAGCGCGGTTGCACAGAACGTCCACTTCTTCTTCCATGGCATCACCGACAAAAACCAATGCGTCTACCCGTGAACGATTGGGGTTGGTCGGATTCTTCTTCTTGGCTTCCTTTTGGGCATGGCTGAGAATTTTGCCGATCTGGGTTTGCCCGCCCCGACATTCGATTCCGGTCATCAAGGTTCGTAAACTGGTCGTATCGGCGACCCAACGTGATGCGCGGCATTCGCCAAATCCTCGAAAATAGACAAGTTGAACATCCAGGCCGCCGGTTTTGCCAACAGCATCAAACATCGAACCCTGAATCTGTTGGGCCTGATCCCAGGTGTGCTGGCGAGACATGGTTGCATCGAGAGCAAATATAAGCCCGCCATTGCCAGCCGATGTTTTGCCAAGCTTGCTGGCTTTCTGCAGAAAATTTACAACATCACTTGCCGCCGACACATCCTGTCGGCCAGCGTTGTTGTCCCTCGATGGTTTGATATCTCTTGCCATAGTTCAATATTTGGGGCTTGTCCGTTGGAAGGCAAGGAGGAATGGCACTTCAATTCGCCTGAGGGGCGTTTTTATCGTTTAATCGGCAAATATATCCGGCATTTCAACCGGATTATTGCTGTTTTCCAGCCAGCTCACGCGCGCTTGAGCCCGTTTGATACCTTTTTCATCAACAGGCAATCGCAGCGCACGGATGAGTTTGCGGATTTCCTGTCTCGCAGATAAATGGGAAACACTTGATCGTCCCCCAACTTCGGCGTCTTCCAGATCATCAAGTGCGGTCAGTCCCATTGGGAAATATTCGCGGAAGATGACCCGTTCGCTGATACCGTCTGCAATGCGAAAACCCAATCGCATGGACAATTCCTTGACACAGCCCAGCAGGTTTTGCTGATTGCGAGAATTCAATGAAGACATGCGGTTGCGCACGACAATCCAGTCCAGCAGACCGTTGTCCGCCTGCCGCCGCTGGCGGCGCGATTCCCGTACCATCACCGCATAATGGCTGACACCGGCAATCTCCAGAGATTTTGGATCAACCCGACCAAGTACATCGAAATCAATAAATGAATCATTCATTGGTGTGATCAGCGTATCTGCCATTGAATGCGATAACCGGCCCAGGTAATTGTCCGATCCGGGTGTATCGATGACTACAAAGTCGTGGCTGTGCTGAACTTCACTTATGGCCCGCTCAAACGATGAAAAATCCTGACTTTGCGCTTCGATCGTGCTGTCGACACGGGCCAGATCAAACCGGAAATGATTTGGCAGTTCCAACTTCAATTGATTGGTCTGAGCCCAGTTGCGGCGATTTTGAATGTAGCGTGTCAGAGACTTTTGGCGCGTATCGAGATCAATCGAAGCGACTTTGAATCCAGCTTTCAGAAGAAAAACGATGACATGCATTGAAGTCGTCGTTTTGCCTGAACCACCTTTTTCATTGCCACAGACAATTACATGCGCACCTTTGGGGCGGTTTGATCTGTCAAACGCAGCATATTCACCCAGCGTACCCATTTGTTACGACCCAATACTCATCACTCAACCAAAAAATAGTCAGCTGTACATTCATCAAACCACACAATCGAGTGATAAGCGATCAGTGCTACTGTAAAGCTGACAATTAGCGTTAATTTTTCGTAACTACTCAGCTACCCTATTTCTGCTGCCATTAGGTGCGACAATTTGATTCATGGCGCATATTTGAGGTTCCACTTTTTTCATTTTGGTGTTTGACTGCGAGGATGAAACTCGAAAATCTGACACCTGAAATTCTTGCTGATTTCTCAAAATCAGAACTGATTGATGTGGTCATGGCTCTGGTGGGTCAGGTTGTCTAACTCAAAGAACAAAATGCGCAGCTTTTGGAGGTGAACGCTCGGCTCCTGAAGGAAAACGAACAACTCAGGAAAGACAACGAGCAACTTAGAGAAGATAATGCGGTTCTTAGGCAGCGTGTTTCAGATCTTGAGCGTCGTCTGGGATCGAACAGTCGTAATAGCAGCAAACCACCTTCGAGCGACGGACTGGCAAAGCCGTCTAGCGATAAGAAACGGCGGACCAAAAGTCAGCGGGGCAAGTCAAATCGAAAGCCTGGCGGCCAACCCGGACATCCCGGCAACACACTGAAACAGGTTGAGAACCCAGACGAGATCACCAGTCATTTTCCGAACCAATGCCAAAACTGTCAGGCCGCGCTTTCGGCGGAGGATACCATAGGTTCTGCGTGCAGACAGGTGTTTGGCCTCAAACCTCCACCGCCGCTTTATGTGACCGAGCATCGTGCGCATATTTGCCAATGCCAGCATTGCGGTGCAAAAACCCGCGCCGATTTTCCTGAAGGGGTAACATCACCCGCCCAGTACGGCGATGAAATAGGGGCGTTGGCCGCCTATTTACAGACGCAGCACTGCATTCCCCAAAATCGCCTGGCGCAGGTTTTTGCGGACATTTTCGGGGTCACAATCACATCGGCAACCCTTTCCAGTCTGGTTGCCAAAAAGGCCGAGCAGATGCTCTGTTTAGCTGAGGCGGTGAAGAACCTGCTGTCCGGGCCTCAAACGGCAGTGAAGCATCTGGATGAAACGGGGTTCAGGATTGGTGGCAGAACGCGCTGGCTTCATATGCTATGCTCCACCGCTCTAAGCCACCTTCGGCTCGGAACTGCGCGAGGTGAAGTGCCACCAGAACTGGCGGGAACGGCAGTGCATGACTGTTTCTCTTCCAACTGGGCAGTGGAAAATGTGACCCATGGATTGTGCAATGCCCACATCTCCCGCGAATTGGAGGCATTGACCGAATATGAAAAAGAAGCTTGGGTGCCGGACATGAAAGCCATTCTGCTCGACGCACTGAAGCTCACGCATGTCGCGCGAATCCAAAATCGGAGCGCGGTCAGCCCGGAGGCAATCACGGATATCGAGCGGCGATTTGATGCCTGTTGCGAGCGTGCTATCGCGTTCCACGAGGCCCAACCGCCTCTCGCGCGCCCAACGAAAGGCAAGAAGCGGGGTCGCCCGAAACGGCGGATTGGGCACAATCTCGCTTTGCGACTCCAAACGCATAAAGCAGCGGTTTTGCTCTTTCTCAATGATCTGCGCGTTCCCTACACGAACAACGAGGCAGAGCGTGATCTCAGAATGACGAAAGTTCGACAAAAGGTCTCGGGAAGCTTTCGAACAGAGGCTGGTGCCGAGAATTTCTGCACTTTACGAACGGTCATTGAAACGGCGCGAAAACAAGGTTGGGACATCCTGAAAACCTTGAAAACCGCGCCTGATCAGCTCATCCTCAACCTCAGACCCGTCTGATGGGCCGTCTATAAAAGCATCAGGTTGGGGTAGCTGGGTAGTTACAATTTTTCATCTAATTTGTGATGAATTTTGGGCGCTATAACAGGCCAAGTTCAGAAAGTTCGGCCTTCAGATGTCCAGGCATTGTCATATCCGCCACATCAAGGTCGGCCGGCGCTTCTTCAGGCAGCAAATACCGCCAGCCCTGGAACGCCCGTTTTGGCTGCCACTCGGTTGCAATGAGATCGCTGTCCAACATCAACTTACAACGCCGGATACCATCGGTATCAACAAACGGGCGAATATCAATAAGCCTTTGTCTTAATTGGATTTTTCCCTTAATTACCCAATAAAGTGAGCCGCCATCCAACAATTGATCAATCCGCTTTGGCGCCATACGGGTTGTGTGAAACAGGCAAACCTCCACACCTGACGCCGCCATTTCTGCAAGACGCAATTTTGACCACTCGCGCTGGTCCTCCACGCTCTCGGCACCAACACACAGCTTGATCAGGTTTAGGCTCATTTTTATGGTTTAGGCTGATGAAGGCGCAAGAAACAGCCCGGTATCAAAGCTTTCCACACTCTGTTTCCACCCAAATTGCCTATTGGGTCGAATCGCCCTGTTTCAAAACTAACGCTGTAACACCATTTTCCACCTGTTCTCCCGTCGTGATAGCAACCTCTTCGACGGTGCCGTCATGGGGCGCCAGAACCGCGTGTTCCATCTTCATCGCCTCGACGGAAAACAACATGTCACCCTGCTCCACTTCATCGCCATCCTGCACGGTTACGGCAATAATTTTACCATGCATGGGAACTGAAATGTGACCATCAGCGGTACCGAAACTGCCTTCCTGGGCGAGCTGGTGCATTTTTTGCGAAAAAATCGATTGCCGTCCGCGATCCAAAACAAAAAACGACTTGTCATCCGGATACACCTTTGCTGAAGCGGAGGCTGCGACCCATGCTGATTGATTGTCAGTCATCCGGATACCGTCGGATTCAAACCGAATTCTGGCGCTCTCTTCATTTCCATCGACCACAAACTGCCAATCCAGCTCCCGATCCCCCACCGATTGGTAACCGTCGCTGCTCTGCCAGGGAGAGTTCAATTCATGCCCGCTCAGCGTTGCAATTCGTGCGGTTTGAACAGCAATCAATCCAGCTATTCCGGCGCAGATCGTGCTCGGCTCCACAGCGTCCGTGGTAATCAATCCATCAATTTTTGTGTCGATCAATGACGTGTCAAATTTGCCAGCGCGGAATGTCTTGTCTGCGCACAGTTTGGCCAGAAATGCGGTATTGGTCACTGGTCCGGCTATTTGAGCCTCTTCCAACCGTGTTTTCAGGGTATCGAGTGCGTCCTGACGGGTTTTTCCATGCACGATGAGCTTGGCGATCATCGGATCATAATGAGGTGAAATCACATCCCCCTGCTCCACCCCCGTATCGACACGTATCGACGAAGTTTGCGACCCCAGATCCATCGCCACGAGTTTGCCGGTAGACGGTAGAAAGCCGGTATTGGGGTCTTCTGCATAGATACGCGCTTCCACGGCATGGCCGGAGATCGTCAGCGCCTCCTGGTCAAGAGGTAATTTCTCACCTGCCGCCGCCCGCAACTGCCATTCCACCAGGTCGAGCCCGGTGATCATTTCAGTGACCGGGTGCTCCACCTGAAGACGGGTATTCATTTCCATGAAATAGAACCCGTCGGCGCTCAGTCCTCCGGCTCCATCGGCAATGAATTCAACGGTACCCGCCCCTTGATAGCCGACAGCCCGAGCTGCTTCACAGGCTGCCTGCCCCATCGCAGCGCGCATTTCTTCACTCATACCAGGCGCCGGAGCTTCCTCGATCACCTTTTGGTGGCGACGCTGCAGTGAACAATCTCGCTCAAACAGATGCACCACATTGTCGTGACTATCTGCAAAAACCTGGATCTCGATGTGGCGGGGCTTTTCGACGAATTTTTCAATAAGAACAACATCGTTGCCAAATGCGGAGAGTGCCTCCCGTTTGGCTGCTTCAAGCGCGTCATCAAATTCAATGGCCTTGCCGACCTTACGCATGCCTTTGCCACCGCCCCCGGCAACCGCCTTGATCAGGACCGGATACCCAATTTCATAGGCTTTGCGCTTCAGCAGTTCGGGACTTTGATTGCTGCCGTGATAGCCCGGCACGACCGGGACACCGGCCTCCACCATGATTTCCTTTGCCCGGTCTTTCAGCCCCATTTCTCGAATCGCCGAAGCTGGCGGTCCAACGAAAATCATGCCGGCATCAGCAGTCAATTCAGCAAAATCGGCATTTTCGGAGAGAAACCCATAGCCGGGATGAATTGCCTCGGCTCCAGCCTGTTTGGCAACTGACAAAATGCGGCCACTTCGCAAATAGCTGTCGGCTGCTGCTGCTCCACCAATAAAATGAGCTTCGTCGGCCAGGCGGACGTGACGTGCGCCGGCATCCGCTTGCGAATAGACCGCAATGGTCTTGATACCCAAAGTTTGGGCGGTCTTGATGATGCGGCAGGCAATTTCACCACGGTTGGCGATCAGAAGCGATTTTATCATGGGTCTCCGGCGGCAGCCTTGCGGGCCAAATTCCGCCTAGTTCGATTCAACACTCCACAATGTTTACGGGCACGTTGACAGCCAGTCCACCCTGACTTGTTTCCTTGTACCGTTCGTCCATATCCATCCCCGTTTGACGCATGGTTTCAATGCATACATCGAGCGGTACAAAATGCTGCCCGTCACCGTGCAACGCCAAAGATGCCGCGGTGACGGCCTTAACCGCCCCCAACGCGTTGCGTTCAATGCAGGGTACCTGAACCAGTCCTCCGACCGGATCGCAGGTCATGCCCAAATGGTGTTCAAGTGCAATTTCAGCAGCGTTTTCAACCTGTTCTGGAGTTCCACCCATCACCGCTGCTAGTCCCGCCGCTGCCATGGCTGCCGCCGATCCCACTTCACCCTGACAGCCAACTTCCGCGCCAGAAATGGAGGCATTGTGTTTGATGATCCCGCCGATTGCCGAGGCGGTCAACAGGAACTCTTCAATATCGCGGTCGCCAGCACCGGCATTGAACTTGGTAAAATAGCTGATAACCGCAGGAATAACACCGGCAGCGCCATTGGTTGGTGCGGTTACCACCTTGCCACCAGCTGCATTTTCCTCGTTAACCGCCATTGCAAACACTGACAGCCAGTCATTTGCAGCCAATGGACCAAGCTCGTTTGTCGACCATTTTTGTTCCAGTTTTTGGGCAACTTTTTTGGCCCGCCGCTTGACCTGCAGACCGCCGGGTAATTCGCCCTCTTGTGACAGACCGCGTTTTACGCAGGCATCCATCGCCCCCCAAATTGCCTGTATGTCGTCGGTCAGCCCGCTGGAACCGCGAACTGCCTCTTCATTCTTGCGTTTCATTTGCGCAATTGTCAGGCCGTGCTGCTGCGACAATTGAAGCATTTCAGTTGCGCTGGCGAAGGGAAAAGGCACCTCCTCTACCGGGCCATTGTCAAACCCGGCGTTCAGTCTTCCCAGTTCCAGAGCATCAACCACAAAACCACCCCCAACGGAGTAATAGATCTGACGCATTAATGGGTTGCCAAGTTCATCGAGGGCCGAAAACCGCATTGCATTGGCGTGACCTGGGAGCTTTTCGTCATAGTCAAATACAAGATCGGCTTCCGGATCAAAATCCCAAGCGGGGAAACCTTCCGCACCGATGACCTTATTGCTTCGTGCAAGTTGTAAGACGCCAGCAACCGCATCGGGGTCCATTGTTGCCGGCTCGCATCCCATCAAACCCAGAATGATCGCCGTATCGCTGCCATGACCTTTGCCCGTAAAGGCAAGTGAACCGTGCAGCGAGACCTGTATGCGTGCGACAGTGGAGGAAGCCGGTTTTGGCCAATCTCCATCTCGAACTTCGTGCAGGAACCGGACTGCGGCCACCATTGGCCCCATTGTATGGGAAGACGATGGGCCAATACCGATCTTAAATAGATCAAAAATCGAAAGAAACACGGCGCTTACCACTCAATGTAGGGGTTTATTGCTGCATTTGCGCTGCAGGACTTGTATAGAGCTTTCTAATGCCAATCCTACCATTCATAAATTCTAATTCCGACATTTTTAGATGCTATTTGACCCACCGCTGATCGAAGCCACATTGATCCAACGCTACAAACGTTTTTTGGCGGACGTCCGGCTGAGCGACGGGACAGAATTGACTGTCCATTGCCCCAATCCCGGTGCCATGCTTGGGCTGAATGAACCGGGAAACCGAGTCTGGATTTCCGACAGTCAAAACCCAAAACGCAAACTGCGTTACACGCTGGAACTGATGGAAGTTAACGGTCCGGACGGCAAAACACTGGTCGGCATCAATACCATGCACCCCAACAAACTGGCCGCCGAGGCGATCAACGCAGGTTTGATCCCCGAACTTGCTGGCTATGAGGAGATGCGCAAGGAAGTTCGATATGGCGAAAATTCCCGCATCGACATTTTACTGGAACACCCGCAACGCCGCCCCTGTTATGTGGAAATCAAAAATGTTCACCTGCTGCGCCAAAGCGGCTTGCATGAATTTCCCGACTGCAAAACTGCTCGTGGTGCCAAACATCTCAATGAAATGGCGGCCATGGTGGCCAGTGGCGCACGCGCGGTGATGTTATACGTCATTCAACGCGAAGACGGGGATCGCTTTGCCCTGGCGCGCGACATGGACCCGCAATATGTTATGGCCTATGAAAATGCTACAGCAAACGGGGTTGAAGCGCTGGCCATTCGGTGCAAAGTCTCAACCCAACAAATTGTGGCGTGTGACCCGATCCCCATCGTGGCCTCTTGAGCACCACAATCATTTAAATTTGAGAATAGACAAGAGCCTGAATTGACCACCTATCTTGCAGCTGCTGAAGCCCCAATGAAAAACACCGGGCAGATCAAGCTTTACACCGCCGAAGATTTCGACGGCATGCGTCGCGCGTGCCAGCTCACCGCCACGTGCCTCGATGAAGTCTCCAAAATGATCGAGCCCGGCCTGAAAACATCAACAATCGACAAGTTCGTTTATGAATTCGGCATGGATCACGGTGCTGTGCCCGCGACATTGAATTATCGCGGATATCCCTATTCCAGCTGCATTTCGCTCAATCACGTGGTCTGTCACGGTTTTCCAGGTGAAAAGCCCCTGCGCAATGGCGATATACTGAATGTCGACATCACATTTGTACTGGATGGCTGGCATGGAGATTCCAGCCGCATGTATATCGCCGGCCAGCCAAAACGTGCCGCCGAACGTCTTGTTGATATTACCTATGATTGCCTGATGGCGGGTATCGCTGCAGTCAAGCCGGGCAATAGAATGGGTGCCATCGGGGCGGCCATTCAGGAGCTGGCAGAAGCTCAAAGATGCAGTGTTGTGCGGGATTTTTGCGGTCATGGACTGGGTCGTTTGTTTCATGACGCGCCAAATGTACTGCACTATGGCAGCGTCAATGAGGGCATTGAAATGCGCCCGGGCATGATCTTCACGATCGAACCAATGATAAATCTGGGCAAGCATCACGTGAAAATACTGCGTGATGGGTGGACAGCTGTGACCCGCGACCGATCTCTGTCGGCGCAATTTGAACATTCCGTTGGTGTAACGGAAGATGGCTGTGAAATCTTCACCACCTCGCCCGCAGGATACACAAAGCCGCCCTATGTAACGGATTAGAGCGCATCATGGCTGAGAAGCCGGACGACAAAAAAGCCAATCAAAACGGTCCTTCCGGCGCAGCATCGCCGGTTCCGGCCCCGCATCATCACGGTCATCGAGAACGGTTGCGGCAAAAATTCAGCCGGTCCGGCGCATCGGTGCTTGCCGATTATGAATTACTGGAGCTGCTGTTGTTTCGTTTTGTTCCACGTGTCGACACCAAACCCGTTGCAAAAGCCCTGCTTCAAAGATTTGGCTCAATTTCAGGAGTTTTGGGCGCAACAGAGCGTGAGTTGACGCAGGTCCCAAAAATCGGAATCAATGCCGCCAGAGACATTAAGGTCGTTGCGGCAATTTCCAGTCAGTCACTGCGCTCAGAGATTGAGCAAAAGACGGTATTGAGTTCCTGGTCATCAGTTATCGATTACTGCAACGCGACAATGGCCCATGAGAAAGTTGAGCAGTTTCGCATTCTGTTTCTCGATAAGAAAAACGGCCTGATCGCCGATGAAGTGCAACAGACCGGTACGATCGACCACACACCGGTCTATCCAAGAGAAGTTATCAAGCGGGCGCTTGAAGTCAGCGCATCGGCCTTGATTCTGGTGCATAACCACCCATCAGGAGACCCCACTCCTTCGCGTGCAGATATTGAAATGACCCGCACCATCATAGAGTCTGCGGCCCCCATGGGCATTGTGATTCATGACCATATTATTGTTGGTAAGCAAGGTCATGCGAGCATGAAGGGTCTGCAACTGATATAAGCAAGAATCGACTTTCTTCTGGCGCTTACAACCGGTAAAACCCTCATATGATCCGCAAGTTACTCACTCCGGCTATTTGCATATTTGTTGGGTTGACCTTTAGCCCGGTCAGCGCTGCAGATGTCATTGGCCTTTCTCTGCCCCTGGAGGGCCGTTTGACACCTGTAGCCCAACGCATGGAGTTTGGTGCTCGGATTGCAGCCAGAAAACTCAACCAGTCAGGCCAGGAAGTGGAACTGGCCCTCGTCAATGATGGGTGCGATGTTGAAAAAGTGCCTGAAACCGCGGACTCGCTGGAAAAATCTCAGGCACAAATCGTAGTCGGCCCGGTTTGTTTTCGCGTTGCCATGGAACTCGCCAAATACGCAAAGCAGGACAACAGTCCGGTTAAGTCAGTACCGATTATTGCCCTCAATACCCGCAACAAATTGCTCACCCGGTTGCGCGAGGTCGACGAACTGCCACTCTACAGCCTGTCCAATGCACCAGACGCAGAAGCCCGCGCTGTGGTTGAGATGATCCTGCCGCAATTTCAGGATCGTCCATTTGCGCTTCTCGACGATGGCAGTGTTTATGGCAGGGCGCTGGCAGACGATATCCGGGAACTCAGCGAACAGGCTGGCCTGCGGGCCGTGGTCAACAGCAATTTTCGACCGTTGCAGACAACCCAAATTGCCATGTTGCGGCGTTTGCGCAAATCCGGTGTTGAAGCAGTATTTATTGCAGCCGCGGCAGAAGACGTTGTGACTATCGCCAATGATATTCGCACCCTCAAGCTGAACTGGATGGTGGCAACAGGCGAGCGCGGGCAATTACTGCCCTATGCTATTGCACCTAACAGCAATATGGCCGGAATGATGATGGTGGCAGAACGTCAACTGGCAACCGACGCTTTGCGCGAGGAAATCGGCGATCTCGGAGAGTTGGAGCTGGAAAACAGCCTGTTGCTCGGCCATGCAATTGTAGAATTGGCGGCGGAAGCCATAAAACGAAAACTGACGGACCTGTCCGGGGCAACCTTTGAAACGATTATCGGGCCGCTTACTTTTGACCAATCGGGTCGTGCCGCTCCCATGCCATTTGTCCTTTCAAGATGGCGCGACGGAGCATTTGAAATCGTGCGGGATAACTAAGTGGCCTTAATGTCGAAGCCGGGACCACGCAATCTGATCACCGATATTGCCGGCCTGCGCGTCGGCAACGCCGATGATGCGAAGGTGAAATCCGGCACTACTGCGCTCATTTGTGACGTGGAAAATACTGCCTCCGTCCATGTCATGGGCGGTGCACCGGGCAGCCGCGAAACCGATCTGTTGAGCCCGGAAAACACGGTGCAATCTGTTGACGCATTTTTCCTTTCCGGCGGGTCGGCCTTTGGTCTGGAGGCTGGCACGGGTCTGCAGTCCGCACTGGTTGAACAAAATCGGGGTTTTGAAATTCATGGTCTTCGGGTTCCGATCATTCCCGGCGCCATTATTTTTGATCTGACAAATGGTGGCGATGTCGATTGGGGAACAAAAAGCCCCTACGCTGATCTGGGCTATCAGGCGGCCCAAAATGCTGCCGAAGAGTTTGACATTGGATCGCACGGGGCTGGTTACGGTGCATGGACCGGCGGTCCCGGCCCCGGTCTGAAAGGTGGTCTCGGCTCTGCCTCTACAATAATGCCCAATGGCGTGACAATTGGTGCCCTGACAGTGGTCAATGCGCTGGGTGCACCAACAGTTGGCAACAGCCCCTGTTTTTGGGCCGCGCCGTTTGAACATGGCGATGAATTCGGTGGATTGGGTTGCGCCAATGTCCCGACGCAGGAAAGTCGCGCCACGCGCATAAAATTTCGCGACAATCAGGCCTATGGCGCCAATACCGTCATTGGCATAATCGCAACCGACGCACCGCTAACCAAGGCCGAATGCAAACGACTGGCGGTTCTTGCCCACGATGGCATAGCCCGCGCGCTCTGGCCCGCTCATACGCCATTGGATGGGGACCTTGTATTCGCCGTGAGCACCGGGGCGGTTGGCAACTCACCGACAATCGGAGAGCAAATTGAAATGTCGGCAATCGCTGCAAGCACGATGAGCCGTGCTGTTGCCCGCGGCGTCCATGCAGCCAAACATACTGAGGGAGATTTGTTCCCTAGTTGGGCAAAAGCCTTTGGTCGCGATTGAGCCGGGTTTCGCGGCGTGTTAGAGCCGATAAGGTTTACGCCGCCTGTTACCACAATCTGAGACATCACCATGGCCAATAACGTCCTTATCGCTCCATCCATACTGGCAGCCGATTTTTCAAAGATCGGTCAGGAGGTAACCGATGTCCTTTCTGCCGGAGCCGATTGGGTGCATCTCGATGTGATGGACGGTCATTTTGTGCCCAACATCTCGTTTGGTCCGGTCATCATCGAAAAACTGCGGCCTTTGACAGACGCCTTTTTTGATACCCATTTGATGATCGCGCCCTGCGATCCCTATCTGGAAGCCTTTGCCAAGGCCGGTAGCGACCTGATCACCATTCACGCAGAAGCCAGTCCACATATGCATCGGTCTTTGCAGGCCATCCGCGCTTTGGGTAAAAAGGTTGGTGTCGCCATCAATCCCGGGACACCGGTTTCAACACTGGAACATGTGGTGGATCTGGTGGACATGATCCTGGTGATGACAGTGAACCCAGGATTTGGCGGCCAGAAATATATTCTCGAATCCGCCAACAAGGTGGCGCAGGCTGCAGCACTCATTGGTGACCGGGACATCCGCATACAGGTCGATGGTGGCATAACGGCACAGACAGCACCGCTGGTCGCCAATGCGGGGGCCGATGTTCTGGTGGCCGGATCGGCAATCTATGACGGTAAGGGCAAGGATTCGTACGCCAAAAACATTTCTGCTATTAAGGCTGCTCTGTAAGCTGATCGCAGTAGGAGGCTTTGAACAATTTGCCGGAATTCAAATTTTTGAACGCACTCCTGTCGACCTGCCTCACCCTCTGCCTCGTCATCGCAGACACAATGGCATCTCAGCCTTCATTGGCAGCAGAAAATTCGACGGGCAACAGTTTGGGTTTCAGCCAGGATGGCAATTATTTTGTGTTCGAAGAATATGGCACGACCGATGGCCTCGGCGCCCCTTATGTCAATCTGTTTGCAATAGACATTGCCGGCGACCGCTGGATAAAGGGCACCCCTGTTCGATTGAGGGGAACCGAAGAAGAAGTTATCGCACTTGAAAAAAACTGGCGGACGACGGCATCACCGACCGCTGGGCAATCGAAGCCAGTTTCCGCGACGCAGTGGACAAAAAAAGGCAACAGGCGCGAAATCAGGCTGGGGCAGCTCTGGCGCGCCTTGGCGAGTTGGCACCTGCCCAATTGCAGGCCCACAACCCGCCCCAGGAATTTACCAGTAACGCCAAACAAGTGCGCTTTTCTCTGGTCGGCTACCGGACGCTGGTCAACTCCGGTCCATCGCAAGACGTCTGGCGTTTGAGCATCACCGAATCCAAATTCCCCGCCAACAAGGAATGTTTTGAACAATACGATTCCATGAAAGGATTTTCCCTGAGCTTGACCAATGAGGCGAGCGGAACCGAACTGGTTTTAAACAATGACTCAAGGGTTCCAAAATCGAGGGGCTGCCCACAAACCTACTACATTGAGCAAGTGCTCTCTCACGCACGCCCCGACGGGACTTATTCTTTGACAGTACTGGTCCGTTATTCACTGCCGGGATTTGAGGGTCCCGATGGGCGACTAATGGCGGTCACGGCAATCGTCGATCCTCAAAACTGAGTAAATTGTCTGAAATACCGCAATGAATCTGGTACCCGACCAGCTTTTTTGTGCCCTGTCCCAGCCTACCGTTGATGCCTGAACGGCGTGGTGTTATGGCAGCGTGGATTCCCCCAGCCAAGGCCCTAAAATGATACCTCGCTATTCCCGTTCCCTAATGACCGATATCTGGTCACCTGCCTCAAAGTTTCGTATCTGGTTTGAGATTGAGGCCCATGCATGTGATGCCCTTGCAGACCTCGGAGTGATCCCCGAGCAGGCGGCGAAAACCATATGGGAAAAAGGCAATGCAGTTGAGTTTGATGTCGAGCGCATTGACGAAATCGAGCGTGAAACCAGGCATGACGTGATCGCCTTTTTAACCCATCTGGCCGAGATTGTCGGACCGGATGCGCGCTTTGTTCATCAGGGCATGACTTCATCCGACGTGCTGGATACTTGCTTTAACGTGCAACTCGTAAAAGCAACCTACATTTTGCTGGATGACATGGACAAGCTTCTGGCGGCACTAAAAAAGCGGGCAATGGAACACAAGGACACCATCACTATCGGGCGCTCCCACGGAATTCATGCCGAGCCAACAACTTTCGGAGTAAAACTGGCGCAGGCCTATGCAGAGTTTGAGCGTTGCCGGCAACGACTTGTGCAGGCGCGCGAAGAAATCGCAACATGTGCCATCTCCGGGGCGGTGGGCACATTCGCCAATATTGATCCTGCAGTAGAAGAACACGTCGCCAAGGCCATGGGTCTTACGGCAGAACCGGTATCGACGCAGGTGATTCCACGCGACCGCCACGCCATGTATTTTGCCACTTTGGGTGTCATCGGATCATCAATCGAACGTCTGGCCACTGAAATCAGGCACTTGCAGCGAACTGAAGTTCTGGAAGCGGAAGAATATTTCGCACCCGGCCAAAAAGGCTCCTCGGCCATGCCCCACAAGCGTAATCCGGTACTGACTGAAAACCTGACTGGTCTGGCACGCATTGTCCGCATGGCAGCAGTGCCGGCCATGGAAAATGTTGCGCTTTGGCATGAGCGGGACATCTCTCATTCTTCAGTTGAGCGAATGATCGGGCCCGACACCACTGTCACGCTGGACTTCGCTCTTAATCGCCTGACCGGTGTCATCGAAAAACTGCTGGTCTATCCTGAAAACATGGACAAGAACCTGAACAAGTTCAGAGGACTTGTCCATTCCCAACGGGTCCTTCTGGCGCTCACTCAAGCCGGTTGTTCGCGCGAAGACAGCTATCGTCTGGTACAGCGCAATGCCATGAAGGTCTGGGAAGAAGACAAAGATTTTCTGACCGAGTTGCTGGAAGACAAGGAAGTTATGGAGGTTTTGAGCGAAGCAGAAATTCGTGAGAAATTTGACCTCGGCTATCACACCAAACATGTCGACACCATTTTTCAACGGGTATTTGGCTAACTCCGTCGACACACCAAATTTGCCGTTAGACAGGAGCGCATCATGAAAATTTCGCAAGCTGATCTGATTATGGTGCCCGGATACACAAATTCCGACCAGGACCATTGGCAGTCGCGCTGGGAAAGGCAGATGAAGACGGCGCGACGGGTACATCAGGATGATTGGCTCAAACCGGTGGTCGAAGACTGGACGGACAATCTGATCGCCGCTGTCGACGAAGCCTCAAGCCCTGTGGTCCTGATTGCCCACTCACTGGGTGGCCAGGTTGTTGCCCAGTCAATTGGCAAAATGTCACCGGAACAGAAGGCCCGCATCAGGGGAGCCTTTATTGTAGCGCCGCCGGATGTGGAAAATCCGGGTCTGCGCCCCAAACATCTGATGACCTTTGGCCCCTATCCACGAGACCCGTTTCCATTTCCAAGTGTCGTTGTGGCCAGCCAGAACGATCCGTTCTGCTGTTACAACGTCGCCGGAGATATGGCCAATACCTGGGGATCACTGCTGGTCGATGCCCGCGAAAGCGGTCATATCAACTCCGATTCAGGCCACGGTCCATGGCCTGACGGGTTGATGGTATTTGCCAATTTCATGAAGAAACTGGCGGACTAAATCACAATACTGTCGGCCAATTAGGAGCTTTTACTTTCGAAAGCTCATCTGGTCGAGAGCGGTCTCAATACCGTTCTTTAAATAGAATGGGTCATTTCCAAGCGCGACATAATCGAAGCCCAACTGATTGGCCAATTCGGTCTGGGCAACGTCGCCGCACCAGGTATATGCCAGCTTGCCACGCTTCTTGGCCTCAATCGGCATGGTCTTGATAATGTCAATTGTATCAGGCCCATAAGCGTCTGCCACGACATTCTGGCGGATAGAGATGGACAGGTCACCGGGTCCGCAAAAAATTCCGTCTATGCCATCAAGATCAAGAATTGCACCCATGTTTTCAACGGCCTCGGCCGTCTCAATCATCGCCAATACCATCGTATTTTGATTTGCATTGGTCACGTAATCTTTTGGAGCAACACCCAGCAGTCCGGAAACTTGAGTGACACCCGCCGAGCGGTCACCAACTGGAATATATTTTGAATAGGACACCAGCCTTCTGGCGTCTTCCACGTTGTTGATCATCGGAGCGATAATGCCATGCGCCCCGGCGTCCAGTGCCCGGCTCACCAAATCAAAACGGCCAACAGGAATACGCACAATAACTGGCTTCCCGGACGGCATGACCGCCGCGATTCCGCGTATGACGCTGTTTTCGGTCTGCATGCCGTGCTGCATATCCAGCGTCACCGCATCAAGACCGGTTCTGGCAAGTTCCGTCAGGTACAGTGGATCCTGCATGCCGGTCCATCCGGACACGACCATCCGGTCGCTGTCCATCAGCTTTTTGAGTCTGTCCATCACTCCCCCTCCTGTGGTCTTATTCGGCTTGAATCTGTTCCACAGCTTTGGCCAGCAACTCATTCATTTTCTTGCGAATATCCTGATCACTAACAGAGATATCGGCAGCATCGAAATCGCCGCGAATCTTGCGAAAAACGTCGTCATCGCCGGCTTCTTCAAAGTCGGACAGGATGACTTCCTTAGCATAGGCTTCAGCATCGTCTCGACCAAGCTGTTCAGCCGCCCAATGGCCGAGCAACTTATTGCGTCGAGCTTCCGACTTGAACTTCAATTCTTCGTCGTGCGCAAATTTCCTCTCAAAGCCTTCGCCGCGTTCTTCTAAAGATGACATATGAAACTCCTGGTAAGTCTTGATAGAGCGGAATCGTGGGACCCGCATGTTTTGTTACTACAGATGTAGGTTGCGCGGGGATTCAAATCAACACGCCTTTTCTGTGTCAAAGCGTTCGCTGAAGCCGCGATGCAATTGTTTTATGGTGGCGAGTGGCTTATGCAACGACTGAGTCTTTTTGGACCAATTCACACAAGAAAGCGCATCATGAGCAGACGCCGTAAAATCTACGAAGGTAAGGCTAAAGTCCTCTATGAAGGCCCCGAACCGGGCACGCTCATTCAGTTCTTCAAGGATGATGCCACTGCGTTTAACGCGAAAAAACACGAGATCATTGACGGCAAGGGTGTGCTGAACAATCGGATTTCAGAGTATATATTTGAAAACCTGAACAAAATCGGCATCCCGACGCATTTCATCAAACGCGTAAACATGCGCGAACAGCTCATCAAGGAAGTCGAAATCATCCCCCTGGAGCTGGTAGTACGCAATATCGCCGCCGGATCCTTGTCGAAGCGTCTGGGGGTCGAGGAAGGGACTGTCCTTCCCCGCTCAATCATCGAATTTTATTACAAGAACGACGAACTCAACGATCCCATTGTTTCGGAAGAACACATCACCGCATTTGGTTGGGCCTCGCCGCCAGAAATCGACGACATGATGGCGCTGGCGATTCGCGTCAACGACTTCCTTTCGGGTTTGTTTATGGGGGTCGGCATTCAACTGATCGACTTCAAAATCGAATGTGGCCGACTTTTCGAAAATGACATGATGAGAATCATAGTTGCCGATGAGATATCGCCGGATTCCTGCCGCCTGTGGGATATCAAGACCCGGGAAAAAATGGATAAGGATCGGTTTCGCCAGGATCTTGGCGGATTGCTTGAAAATTACCGCGAAGTTGCCAAGCGTTTGGGCATCATGAATGAAAATGAGCCGGTGCGTGGCAAAGGCCCTGTTTTGGTGAAATCAAACTGATGAGCATGAATACCTATTCCGCCCAGGTGCGGGTAACTTTGAAGCGTGGCGTTCTCGATCCGCAAGGAAAAGCCATCGAAGGTGCACTCGACTCGTTGGGCTTTGAGGGCGTCAATCAGGTCCGTCAGGGCAAGACATTCGATATCAAACTGGATGCCAACAGCAAAAAGGAAGCCGAAGTTTCGCTGACGGCGATGTGCGAAAAGCTTCTCGCTAATACCGTAATTGAAGATTACGCTGTATTTGTCGAATAGGATCGCTTCCGGTCTAACCTTCTGAATAATATTCTAAAAATTCCCTGTCGGCCTGATATGTCGGTGCCTGGGTGGACGTCATGGCAAATATTATGCTTTCCAGCTCTTTAACCATATTGCCTAAGGGTCTGGGCACCATTTCCTGTCATTCTGCCAAGGGGTCAATTTGATTGACCATGTGGATATTGGGAAACAGACCTATGTCAAAGAAATTCATGATGCCAGTGGCCGGAGCCTTATTGATTGCCAGCACCTCGCAGGCCATCAGCGGCAATTATTCAACCGGCGCCCAGATTGGCAATACGCCAACCGCTGCCCAACAGGCGTACAACGACGACCAGATGCGCATTCGCTATCAGGGAGATTTCCTGCATGAGAGCGAACGCCGCAATGGCGGTAAATTGGTGATTGCGGTTACCAGGAGCCTCTTGCGTAAGATGCGCAGAAGCTTGCGTCGCAGACCGGTTGAATGGTCGCAACCCACCTACGAGCACGAAGAGCCTTATCACTGACCTCTGGATACCGGACATCCACGGTTTTTTAAGCTGAATATCACCGCTTTGCTGGTTATCGTTGAATTGATTTGGTAGGTGTTCACCAACACCCAATATCAGTTGATACGGATCTCCATGCCGAGAACCACCATTGTGCAATTCCCCGGTTCAAACCGGGACCGCGACATGATTGCCGCAATCGCCAAAATCAGCGGCATCTCCCCCACCCTTGCCTGGCACACTGACACCAGCCTGCCTGACAGCGACCTGATCATCATTCCCGGAGGTTTTTCTCACGGCGATTATCTGCGTTCCGGCGCCATCGCTGCACGAGCTCCGGTGATGAAAGCGATTGCCGCCGCCGCTGGTGGAGTGCGCATCCTTGGTGTCTGCAATGGGTTTCAAACTCTCACCGAAGCTGGCCTCTTGCCCGGTGCATTAATGCGCAATGCGCGACTGACTTTTGTCTGCAAGGAAGTCAAATTGCAAGTTGCAAATGCCACCAATGCCTTCACCGCCGGATACCGCGACGGTGAAGTCATACGCTGCCCGGTTGCCCATCACGACGGGAATTATTTCGCCGATCAGAAAACTCTCAAATCCATTGAAGACAATAATCAGGTAGCGTTCCGCTATGCTGAGGGCACAAACCCAAATGGCTCAATCAACGACATTGCCGGCATATTCAATGAACAAGGCAACGTTTTGGGCATGATGCCGCATCCCGAAAATCTCATCGAACCAGCTCATGGCGGGCAAGACGGACGCCGCCTGTTTGAAGGTGCTCTGAATATGCTGGAGACAGAATCCGCCTGATGTCAGCGCCAATTCGCCCTCATTCACCAACCTCACCGGTCGCTGCGATCCGCGCTGCAACTGCCGCCGCGGCCGTCGCCGCTGTCGCCGGCTGTTCGCAAACCACCACAACCAAACCAGAAAAAAGTCCACAGAGCACAATGGTCGGCGTCGCCAAGCAGGTACAATCCTGTTGGTTTGCCAAAAACGATCCTGCTCTGAAGGGCTATTCGATGGCACCGGAAGTGAATTCCTACAGCGGCAAGCCAAGAATCTTGATTGTGCCACGAAACAATCCTGCCGGGCTGCCAAAACTAGTGGCACAAGCCGAACGGTTTAACGGGCGCACATCATTTACAACATTCGGACCGTTGCTCGCCACAGCAGATGGTCCAAGATTAGAAGCATCTTTGCGCGCCTGGGCGCAGGGTTCCCGCACTTGCTGAACAGGCCAATAGGACCATGACCGTCAACAACACCCACCCCATCACTTCCGAACTGATTTCGAGTCATGGCATTAATGACGAGGAATATGCCCGCATTCTCGAACTGACCGGACGCGAGCCAACATTTACCGAGCTCGGAATTTGGTCTGCCATGTGGAACGAGCACTGTTCCTACAAGTCTTCAAAGAAATGGTTGAAAACGCTGCCCACAGAAGGTCACCGCGTGGTTTATGGGCCAGGTGAAAATGCCGGCGTGGTGGATATTGGCGATGACGATGTCGTGGTGTTCAAGATGGAAAGCCACAATCACCCGTCTTTCATCGAGCCTTATCAGGGAGCCGCCACGGGAGTTGGTGGCATTTTGCGAGATGTCTTCACCATGGGCGCACGACCAATCGCCGCTATGAATGCGCTGCGCTTTGGTGATCCCGGTCATGCGAAAACCCGACATCTGGTGGCTGGTGTTGTGTCGGGTGTCGGCGGATATGGAAACTCGTTCGGTGTTCCAACTGTCGGCGGCGAAGTCAATTTTCATCCCCGCTACAATGGCAACATTCTGGTCAACGCCTTTGCCGCTGGCTTGGCGAAGCGCGACGCCATCTATATTTCAAAGGCCGAAGGGGTCGGACTGCCAGTTGTTTATCTGGGGGCCAAAACCGGACGCGACGGAGTTGGCGGCGCGACGATGGCATCAGCAGAATTTGACGATTCCATCGATGAGAAACGCCCGACAGTACAGGTCGGCGATCCGTTTACTGAAAAATGTCTGTTGGAAGCTTGTCTTGAACTTATGGCCAGCGGTGCGGTGATCGCCATCCAGGACATGGGCGCTGCCGGTTTAACCTGTTCGGCGGTCGAAATGGGTGCCAGGGGAGACCTCGGCATTCGCCTTAATCTGGACGACGTGCCAGTGCGCGAAGAAAACATGACAGCCTACGAAATGATGCTGTCGGAGAGTCAGGAGCGCATGTTGATGGTTTTGCGGCCTGAGATGGAGGATCAGGCCAAGGCGATCTTCACCAAGTGGGATCTGGACTTTGCCATTGTCGGCCTGACTACAGATGATCTGCGATTTTCAATTCATCATCAGGGGGAAGAAGTTGCCAATCTGCCGATCAAGCAATTGGGTGACGAAGCCCCCGAATATGATCGCCCGTGGGTCGAGCCGGGAACCCATTCGCAACAGGAACCGCACCTGTTTGCACCACCTCATGATTACAATACTGCGTTGCTGAAATTGATCGGGTCGCCGGACCTCTGCTCCCGGCGCTGGGTGTGGGAGCAATATGACACGCTGATACAGGGCAATACGATGCAATTGCCCGGCGGTGATGCCGGGGTGGTACGGGTTGATGGGCATCCCAGCAAAGCTCTGGCGTTCTCATCCGATGTAACGCCGCGCTATGTCGAAGCCGACCCGTTTGAAGGTGGCAAACAGGCAGTAGCAGAATGTTATCGCAATCTGATCGCCACAGGTGCGGAACCGTTGGCTGCGACTGATAATCTGAACTTTGGCAATCCTGAAAAGCCGGAAATTATGGGCCAGCTTGTTGCCTCCATCAGGGGCATTGGAGAGGCATGTCAGGCGCTTGGAATGCCAATCGTTTCTGGCAACGTCTCTCTATATAACGAGACCAATGGCGAGGCGATCCTGCCCACACCGACAATCGGTGGTGTTGGCCTGATCGATGAGCACGAACGCATGACCCGAATTGGGTCGATGCAGGCCGGTGATGCCGTCTTCCTTATAGGTACAGAGGGCACTCATCTTGCGCGGTCTATCTATCAGCGTGAAATTCTGGGCGAAGAAACCGGACCTGCCCCATTGGTTGATCTACTGATGGAAAAGGCCCGGGGCGAATTCGTACTCGCCGCCATCCGCGCAGACTATGCGTCTGCCGTCCACGATATATCCGATGGTGGCCTGGCCGTGGCACTGGCCGAAATGTGCATGGCTGCGGATCTTGGCATGAAATGCCTCATTGATGTCACCTATCCGCATTCGGCCTTGTTCGGCGAGGATCAGGCACGCTACATTATGACGATCAACAGCGAATGGGCAGGTATGTTCGCTGCCAATAGTGAAGGTGCGGGGGTTTCATTTGCCCAAATTGGCCAAGTCGCAGAAGAGCGCTTGATAATCAACGATTTGATAGACATATCTGTAGGAGACCTGAAAACGGTCCACGAATCCTGGTTTCCCGATTATATGGGCGAAACCGCACTGGCCGAAGCAGCGGAGTAAGTAACATGCCAATGGATGCAGGCGATATCGAAATGATGATCAAAGAGGCGCTGCCGGACGCCCAGGTGACGATCCGTGACCTGGCAGGCGATGGCGACCACTATGCCGCCGAAGTCGTCTCCTCGGAGTTCATCGGCAAATCACGGGTGCAGCAGCATCAGATCGTTTACGCCGCGTTGAAGGGTAAAATGGGAGGTGTGCTTCACGCTCTGGCGTTGCAAACCAGCGCACCCGAGTAGCATTTGGCGATGTCCGATACCCAGTTTTACCTATCGCTGTTTGCAGTTTTGATCTTTTTCCTGGGTCTGGTGGCCTATATCGTGAAGGGAAATATAGATCGCAAGCGGTCACCAAAAAAGTACAACTGGAAACCGGAACAGGATTATGACGTGGTTCATCAGGGTGAAACACCGATAACACCAGGTTTTCCGGTCCTGAAAAAACGCAAGAAACCAGGCCCTGTGGGTCAACAGGCAAAAGGCTCGGATTCATCTGACCGAACCTAACTATCTTCCAACGCCTCTGGATATTAGCGGCAAAGAGGCCTAAATAGCAGAAAACCCGTCGGACCTTGAACCCGACTTGAGCAAGGATGCAATGAAAATGAGCATGAACGATTTTATCGATAACGAAGTGAAGACAAATGATGTGCTTGTTTTCATGAAGGGCACACCGGCATTTCCACAGTGCGGCTTTTCCGGACAGGTTGCCCAGATCATGGATTATCTCGGTGTTGAGTGGAAAGGCGTCAATGTATTGGCCGATGATGACCTTCGTCAGGGCATCAAGGATTTCACCAACTGGCCGACTGTTCCGCAGATTTATGTCAAAGGCGAGTTTATTGGCGGCTGCGACATTGCCCGCGAAATGTTTCAATCCGGTGAGCTGAAGACATTGTTGGAAGAAAAAGGTGTGGTTATGGCCGGTAAGGCGACCGCCTAGGCAACTTTGCCTATTTTATCATTCTGATTATTGTAAGGGCGTGTCAGCAGACGCGCCCTTTTTTAATTGGAGCCACCTATGAGCGAACTTGCATTTGAAGGGTTTGGCGACAACGCGATGCCGTTTCTCAAAGCCCTTGGATTTCATCAATCCCGGGAATGGTTTCAGGAAAACCGCAAAATATATGACGCGGATTTGTTTATGCCTTTCGTTGCACTGTTGGAAAGCGCCAATGAACGACTGGCCGCAAAGAAAATCCCACTGCGCGGGGAGCGCAAAACGTCGCTGTTCCGGATTAATCGCGACATTCGGTTTTCGAAAGAAAAGCATCCCTACAACACACGCGTCAGTGGCGTTCTCACCAGAACCGGCACAAAGAAGGATACTGGTGGGCTCTATATGCATTTTGAGCCAGATAATTGCTTTCTTGCCTCCGGCCTGTGGTTTCCTCCCGGTCCCAAATTAAAGGCGATGCGCGAACAGATTGTGGCGCGTAAAACCGCGTTTTTCAAACTCACCAAAGCGTTGGAAATGGCTGGATTACCCATTGGTCATGAGCAGATGGTTACCCGCACTCCATTGGGCTTCAAAGATGTTGACGATCCCGACCTTTTGTTCTGGCTGAAACACAAAAGCTTCATCATTCAGCACAAACTGGATGAGAAAGTTATTCACACTCCAAAACTGCTTGATGAAATTGAGCAATTTGGGGGCAAGATTATGCCGTTCATGCAGTTCGTCTGGCGGGCAACAGATCCACTGCGCGAAGAGTAAAACATGTCAGTTCTGGTGCGGATAATGCAAAAAGATGACAGGCCAGCATGGGCTGAAATGCGCCAGCAATTGTTTGATGATCTGTCAATCGAGGCGCATTGTGAGGAAATCGATGATGTGCTTGAAAGCAAGAATTGCTGGGGTTACATCGCGGTTACGGAGGATCAGGCCCCTGCGGGGTTTGCCGAGATCAGCATCCGAAAATTCGCCAATGGCTGCACCACCCAGCCCGTGCCGTTCCTGGAGGGCATTTGGGTCAGTTCAAACTACCGCCGGATGGGCGTCGGCAGAACTCTGGTTGAACACATCACCCAAGATTTGTTTGATCAAGGATTTGTTGAACTTTGTTCCGACGCAGACGAACAAAATTTCAACTCTCATCGGGCACATGAAGACTGGGGTTTTGTAGAAACCGAGCGGGTCATCTACTTCCGCAAAGCGCTCACTTAGTTCAACGCACTAAAATCAAACAGGCTTGCATCCAGCAAATGGCTGGGATTGGCGTTTCCCAGCGCCCGTATCATCGTATCTTTGCGCCCCGGCATGCGCTGTTCGATGTCCGCAATCATGTTTTTCATCACATTGCGCTGCAACCCATCCTGCGAACCGCACAGGTCACAGGGGATGATCGGAAACTTCATTCCAATTGCAAATTTGGCCAGATCTTCTTCGGCACAAAACGACAACGGGCGCAGAACCAGCAAATCCTTTTCATCATTGAGCAGCTTGGGGGGGGGCATTGCGGCGAGTTTCCCCCCGTGAAACAGGTTCATGAAAAAGGTTTCCAGAATATCCTCCCGGTGATGTCCCAATACCAGTGCATCACAACCTTCCTCGCGCGCTACCCGATAAAGATTGCCGCGCCGCAGTCGCGAACAAAGGGCGCAATAGGTGGCCCCTTCCGGAACCTTTTCTTTTACAATCGAATAGGTGTCGCGATATTCGATCCGGTGATCAATGCCGTTTTGATCCAACCAGTCCGGTAAAATGTGTTTGGGGAAATTTGGTTGTCCCTGATCCAGATTACATGCCAGCAAATCAACATCCAGCAATCCGCGCCATTTTAAATCGAGCAGCAGCGCAATCAGCCCGTAGCTGTCTTTGCCGCCCGACAGCCCGATCAACCATTTTGGACGCAAGCCATTCGGCTTCGGCACCAACATTGAATAGGTTTCCAATGCCTCACGGGTTTGCCGAATCAACCTCTTGCGCAGCTTGTTGAATTCCAGACCCGACGGTGCGTTGCGAAACATTGCATGGCAATTGTCAGAAGATGCCTTCATATCTGCTGCTTCCATATTCGCTGCTGGCATTGACATATCAGACTTCCATAAAAAAAGGCCGCCCATTCGAGCAGCCTTTTTGAATAACGTAAAGCAACAATTTTAACGTGAATAAAATTCGACCGTCAGGTTTGGCTCCATCACTACCGGATAAGGCACATCACCAAATGTAGGCACGGTGACAAAAGTTGCAGTCATCTTGTTGTGATCAGCAGAGATGTATTCTGGAACATCGCGCTCTGCCAATTGAGCAGATTCAAGCACAATTGCCAGCTGCTTCGACTTTTCGCGGATTTCGATCACGTCACCCGGTTTACAACGGTAAGACGGAATGTTGACCCGAACACCGTTGACCCTGATATGGCCGTGGTTGATGAACTGACGTGCAGCAAAAACGGTTGGGACGAACTTGGCGCGATATACGATGGCGTCCAGACGGCGTTCCAGCAAACCGATGAGGTTTTCTGAAGTATCGCCCTTCATGGAAGAAGCCTGATCGTAGATCTTACGGAACTGTTTTTCCGAAATATTGCCGTAATAACCTTTCAGTTTCTGCTTTGCACGAAGCTGAATACCGAAGTCTGACAGTTTGCCTTTGCGGCCCTGTCCGTGCTGGCCGGGGCCATATTCACGGCGGTTAACCGGAGACTTTGGACGGCCCCAGATGTTTTCGCCCATACGGCGATCAATTTTATATTTTGCTGATTGGCGCTTGCTCATAGCATTTCCTCAAATCAAAACTGCCCACAGACCATCCGTGAGCAAGAGAAAACGCACCCTCCTCTCCCGGCACTTTGAACCGGATGACAGGACCTTTCGCGCACGCTTTGCGATCAAGGTCCACGGGATACGTAGATCGCGTCGACGGTTGTCCGCAAACGCAGGTGTCAGATAGGGCAAGTTGGGTTGTGTGTCAAACAACTTTCAGACCAAATCCGGACATCAGACGCAGCATTTCCGGCTTGGGGCGTCCCTTGGTGAATTCAGCAATATCCTGCACGTCCTCAATCGGACCACCATGGGATAACAAGCTCTGTGCATGGCGACCAATGGCCTCGGCCGGGTTGAGCCAGTCCACCGGCCATGGGGCCAGACGGCGGAACACATTTGCAAGGAAGGGATAGTGGGTGCAGGCCAGAACCACTACATCGGTGCGGGCACCCAAACGGTCGGTGAAACAATCAGCAATTTCAGCTGACACAGCCTTATCATCAACGGTGCCGGTCAGCATAAATTCTTCTGCCAATACGGCGAGATTTTCCGCCCCTACCAGCTTCACGTTCACATCGCGGGCAAACTCAGAGACGAGAGATCGGGTATAGTCACGCTGCACCGTGCCGGGTGTCGCCAGGACGGAAACCTGACCGGATGAAGTTCTTTCTGCGGCAGGTTTGATTGCCGGCACCGTTCCTACAATCGGGAAATCAAACCGTTCGCGCAGCGGTGGCAAAATGATCGTTGAAGCGGTGTTACAGGCAACGATGATCATTGATGGATCATATCGCTTCACCAGGCCCTCAAAGACAAACATCAGTCGATCGATCAACGCCCCCTCTTCCCAACCACCAATCGGGAAAGAAGCATCATCGGCGACATAGACAAATCGATGTTCGGGCATCAAAATTCGCGCCTCGCGGAGCACTGAAAGGCCGCCAATTCCTGAATCGAATACGAGAATGGTCATGGCCTTGTTTAGACACCGACCGGCAAAATTTGCAAGTTATTGACGGGCGCGGCCAGCAAATGTCTTGCGTTTACCAAATCCCTGAACCGCCGTTGATGTTGGAGGAACTGCAACGGTATCAGCAGCGGCCATCGGCAGCGCTTCAACGGCACGCAATGCTGCAGCGCGAGCAACAAGATCAGTTGTTTCGTCCAGTCTTTCCAAACCGTATTCATCGTTCCTGCCGTAATTTGCACCATCTTCCGTTTTGCGGGCATGGGCTGCTTCAGCGGAAGAGTCTTCGCGCGAACCAGCAAAAAACAAGATCATACCGACAATTGCGGCAGGGATGGCGCTGGCAAACTTTGCGCTTCCAAAGGACGCAGCAGCATCTGCGCCAACCATCAATTGTGGCGCCAGGTAAGGTGCCGCCCATAATCCAACAAAAAGCCAACCCGTCAGGGTAGAACCGCTGAAGTCGCGACTTCGCTTAAAAACAAAACAGATCTGAACCCACATGCCTAAAGCGCAAATAGCTGCCGGAATCGGCGCCGCCTTTGCCAAAAACAGCGGGCCGCCTTCGATAATTTCAATAATTTCTGCACCACTTTGAAGGCCGACCAGGATCAGCAGACCAAAATTCATCGCGCCAATAAATCCACTCAACAAAACGTAGTTGAGGCGTTTCATATGGCCGGTCGGCGACAGCAACAGGTGAAATGCAAACATGAAAATTTCCTTCTGCGGGGCAAGTCCACCACACAGCGGTTAAAAATTCCCAAGCAAAAGGTCGCTATCAGGGTTGGTAGGTTCTGATCGGAATAATCTGTGGAATGGAATCGACCCCAAACCCCAGATAATAAACAACGAACCAGAACAAAAAGAACACAACACCGCTGATCAGAGAATTCCAAATCATGCGCTTTAGAATTTGAGGATTGGCCGGGGCAGCAGCCTCTGTGCCATCAACCACCGGACCAACTTCAAATTGCGGTTTCATTCGAAACGGCAGAGAGACAAAAAGCACCATCCACCAGATGATGAAATAGATCGCAATTCCGGTGCCAATCCCCATGCTCTACACCTGTTCCAGTTCAACCAGCGTGCCGGCAAAGTCTTTGGGGTGCAGAAACAGGACTGGCTTGCCATGAGCGCCAGTTTTTGGCTGTCCATCGCCAAGCACGCGCGCCCCTTCGGCTTTCAGATGATCACGGGCTGCAAGAATATCGTCTACTTCATAACAAATATGGTGCATGCCGCCGGCCGGGCTGGATTCCAGAAACTTGCCGATCGGAGACGCTTCTCCCAACGGCTCCAGAAGTTCAACCTTCGAATTTGGCAGTTCGACAAATACCACCGTTACGCCGTGTTCCGGCAATTGCTGTGGTTCAGATACTGTTGCACCCAGCGCGTCGCGATACAGCTTCGTGGCAGCACCAAGATCCGGAACGGCAATCGCAACATGATTTAGGCGGCCGATCATTGTCACACCTTTTGAATGAACACGTTGATAATTGGCTTCTTGCCCCACAACTCCCGCGCTTCGCTGCGCAAGGCTCGTTCCACCGCCTGTTCAATGCGAGCGACATCGCGTCGTTTTTTTGGGGGAATGTTTTCAAAGGCACTGACTGCGGCGTCATACAGTACGTCTTCGAAAGAATCGTGCTCGTCAGCCATGCGCGGCAGGCCCTCACAGACGATGTCCGGATCAGCCAGCAAATCACCATCCTTGTCGATAATCATCGACATGACGATATGTCCGACCCAGGAAAGAATGCGCCGCCGTTTGATGCCGGTCTGGTCTTCGGAGCCAATCACACAGCCATCCTTGTAGACCCTTCCACTGTCGACCTGAGCGATGACTTCAGCCGCACCGGGTGCCAGACGCAACATATCGCCATTGCGGATCGGCGCGACGTCTTCAATGCCACATTCACCCATCAGTCCAGCATGGGCTGACAAATGCTGCGCCTCACCGTGCACAGGCACGCCGATCGTTGGCTTGGTCCACTCATACATTTGTTTCAACTCATTGCGCCGTGGATGGCCAGAAACATGAACCAGCATTTCGCCGTCCACCACGACATCGACGCCTAGGTCCACCAGAGAGTTCTGAATGTTGATGATCTCGCGCTCATTGCCTGGAATGGAACGCGACGAAAATATCACTTTGTCGCCGGGTGCAAGAGAGGCGTTGCGGTGATCATCGCGAGACATCCTGCCCAATGCGGCACGTGTTTCTCCCTGAGATCCGGTACACACCACAACCAGTTCACGCCTTGGTACAGACTGGAATTCATCCTCGGATAAAAACGGAGCAATGCCGTCCAGATATCCCAGTTCGCGCGATACCTCACAGACCCTCAGCATCGAGCGGCCCAGAACCATGACACGGCGACCAACTTTTTCTGCTGCCAGCGCAATGGAACGGATGCGGCCCACATTGGAAGAAAATGTCGTCACCAATACCCGGCCCGGTGCATCTTCGATGATCTTGGCCAGACTGTCCGATACGTCTTCTTCGCTGGGGCTGACACCTTCACGCATGGCGTTGGTGGAATCGCAAATCAGCGCCAGCACACCCTCGTCGCCCAAACGGCGGAAATGGCCTTCATCGGTTTTCTGGCCAAGGGTCGGCTCATGGTCCAGCTTCCAATCTCCGGTATGGATACAATTTCCCAATGGCGAACGGATCATCAAAGACACTGGTTCGGGAATTGAATGGGTTACATGCACCCCTTCAATCTCAAAGGCGCCGACCTTGAAGGGTTTGTTGGCTTCAAAAATCGTCACAGGGATTTTTCCAACACCCGGTTCCCCCTGGATCTTTGCTTCCAGCATGCCAGCAGTGAAGGCCGTGCAATAAACCGGTGCGCGCAACATCGGCCACAGCGCCACAAGAGCACCATAGTGGTCCTCATGGGCATGAGTGATGACGATGCCATCCAGTTTGTCTACCCGGTCGATGATATAACTGATATCGGGCAGTACAAGATCTGCACCCGGTAAATCGTCCCCGGGAAATGTCACACCCACATCAACAATAATCCAGCGTCGATCACGGGCTGGTCCATAGCCATACAGGGCGAAATTCATACCAATTTCACCGACCCCGCCCAGCGGCAGAAAGACCAGTTCTTCTTTTTGTTTTTGCTTTGCCATGTTGCCTTATGCACCCATTATCGCTAATTGCCAAAGAATATATCAGCTGCGGAAATTTTATGCATTTGCCCCATATCGTCGCAGAGCAAAAGCAGTCCATCTTCGTCAAGATCGACAAATTTCCCGGTTATTTCGCGGTCTGAAAATCGCGCCACGATGTCTTTTCCCAGCCCCTGACTCCGGTCGAGCCAATCGCGGCGGATTATGGAAAATCCTTTGCCTTCCGCCCACACCCGCAACTGTTGCGCCATGGACGCTGCCAGATGCCGGAACAGATCCGTGGAAGCCAGATCAACACCTGCAGCGGAGAGCGATATGGCAGGATACATCGGATTGTCGGGAAAATGACGGCAATTGACCCCACATCCGATCACCACTGCGGTTCGACCGAAACCATCCGGTTGCGCTTCAAGCAGAATGCCCGACAATTTCTTGCCGTCGAGCAACAGATCGTTGGGCCATTTGATTTTCAAACGACCTTCCAGATCGGGAATCGCGGCGATAATCGCCTCATAAAGAGCCAGCGAAACAACCAGCGGAAGGGTTGCAAGTGCATCGGATTTTGCCGGGTCGATCAACAGCAGCGAAGCGTAGAGATTGCCGGGTTTGGAGTCCCATGAGCGCCCCCGTCGAGCGCGTCCCGCAGATTGACTTTCCGCGGTGATCCATAACCGCCCGGGGTCTCCCGAACCGGCCAGTTTCATCGCCTGTGCATTTGTCGAGTCAGTCTCCGCCAGCGCCATATGACGCCAGCCCGCAAGCCCTTCAATTGATGAGAACAATCGGTCGGGATCAGAACCCATTTACGACTAACTAAAGAATGTGCGGGCAGCAGCTGTAGCAATGCTCGACATGGGGCCAGCAATCACAACGTAAAATACGGTGAAAACGCTGGTAATAGCGAGGATGATTTTCAACTCAGACGCCATTCCAACAAAACCCTGCTCGGGTTCATCAAACCACATCAGTTTTACGATGCGTAGATAATAGAACGCACCCACCACACTGGCGATCACACCAATCACCGACAACAGATAAAGCTCCGCCTGTATGGCCGCCAGGAACACAAAGTATTTTGCCCAAAACCCTGCCAGAGGTGGAATGCCTGCCAGCGAAAACATGAATGCCGTCAGCACCAGTGCCATCATTGGATTGGTCCGTGACAAGCCAGCCAAATCAGAAATATTCTCCACCATGCCATCGGTTCGGCGCATCGCCAAAATACAGGCAAACGTACCAAGCGTCATCGCCATATAGATGATCATGTAAAGAACAACGCCGGACACCCCCTCTTCCGATCCGGCCGCCAGACCCACAAGCGCAAAGCCCATATGGCCGATAGATGAATAGGCCATCAGGCGCTTGATATTGGTTTGGCCAATGGCAGCAAACGCGCCAAGCACCATCGATGCAATCGCCAGGAAAGTGATGATTTGACGCCAGTCGGCAGATGCTGGCTCAAACGCCCCTTGAACAACCCTTATCAGCATTGCCATGGCAGCGATCTTTGGCGCTGCTGCAAAGAACGCAGTTACGGGGGTTGGTGCGCCTTCATATACATCCGGTGTCCACATGTGGAACGGCACCGCAGAAATCTTGAAGGCGATGCCTGCCAGCACAAATACAATCCCGAAAACCAGACCAAGCGAGCGCTCACCCGCCATGGCAGCCGCGATGCCGTCAAATCCGGTATGGCCGGTGAAGCCATAGACCATCGACGCGCCGTAGAGCAGCATTCCAGAGGACAATGCACCCAGCACAAAATATTTCAGTCCGGCTTCCGTTGAACGCAGGGAATCGCGATTGATCGCGGCAACCACGTAAAGCGACAAGGCCTGCAATTCCAGACCCAGATAGAGTGAAATCAAATCGTTGGCAGAAACCATCAGCAACATGCCAAGTGTCGCCAATACGACCAGAATTGGATATTCAAAGCGATCGAAATTCTCAAGGCGGGCGAACCCAACCGACATGGCAATCGCAACACCAGAGCCGATCAGCACCAGAATTTTCATCAACCGGGCAAACGGATCCATCACGAATGCACCATGGAAGGCTTCACCCGTGGCAGGCAGCCAGATCAGCCAAATACCTGCCAGCACAATTAATGCGACTGAAAGGCCCGTGACAATGCGGGTCGATTTATCGCCGATAAAGACACCCACCATCAACAGAACCATCGCGCCGACACCGAGCAGCAGTTCTGGTGTCGCCAGAGCCAGATTGGGGATATCCATGGCAAGTTCCATTTTCCGCCGCCCCTAATTGTTCGCCGCTGACGCGGCTTGCACGGCGCCGTCAATTGCCGCCTGATAATTGTTGATGAGATTGTCTACAGATGCCTGAGTAACGTCAAAAACAGGCCCCGGATTCACGCCGAAATAGATCACCAGCACGATCAATGGATAAAGGATCCATTTTTCACGGGTGCTCAGATCAAGCATTGATTTGAGAGCTTCCTTGTCCAGCGTGCCGAATACGACCCGGCGATACAGCCACAGTGCGTAGGCAGCTGAAAGGATTACACCGGTGGTGGCGAAGAAAGCCACCCAGGTATTGGCCTGGAAAGCCCCCAGCAAGGTCAGAAACTCGCCAACGAAACCAGCTGTACCGGGCAGACCGACATTCGCCATCGTGAAGATCAGGAATGCCACAGCATATTTCGGCATGTTGTTGACCAGACCACCATAGGCCGCAATTTCGCGTGTATGCATACGGTCATAGACAACACCAACACAAAGGAAGAGTGCGCCGGAGACCAGACCATGTGCCAGCATCTGGAAGATGCCGCCTTGAATTCCGTGGGCATTGGCGGTGAAGATTCCCATCGTCACGTAGCCCATGTGGGCGACGGATGAATAGGCGATCAGCTTTTTGATGTCTTCCTGCATCAACGCCACAAGAGAGGTGTAAATGATGGCAATCAGCGACAGCACGAAGACAAAGTTCTGCATGTCGGCGCTGGCCAGCGGGAACATCGGCAACGAAAAACGCAGGAAGCCGTAGCCACCCATTTTTAGCAGGATCGCCGCCAGAATAACCGACCCGGCAGTTGGCGCTTCAACGTGGGCATCGGGCAGCCAGGTATGCACTGGCCACATGGGCATTTTCACAGCAAATGAAGCGAAAAACGCGATCCACAGCCAAGTTTGCATGCTGGCGGGAAAGTTATAGGCCAGCAAAGCCGGAATATCGGTTGTGCCGGCCTGCCAATACATCGCCATGATGGCCAGCAGCATCAGCACCGACCCGAGCAATGTGTAGAGGAAGAATTTCAGGCTCGCATAGACCCGGCGAGCCCCACCCCACACACTGATGATCAGAAACATCGGAATCAGGCCAGCTTCGAAGAAGACATAGAAAAGCACGATATCCAGCGAACAGAACACGCCGATCATCAGCGTTTCCAAGATCAGGAAGGCGATCATATATTCGCGGATGCGCTTTTCGACGCTTTCCCAGCTCGCCAGAATACAAAATGGCATCAAAAACGTGGTCAGGATGACGAACAGCATCGAGATGCCATCGACCCCCAGATGATAGGAAATACCACCCTGCTCTATCCATCCAAGTTTTTCGACGAGTTGAAAGTCTGAGCGGGAATTGTCGAAATTAAACCAAATGCTCAACGATACCAGGAACGTCACGATCGTTGTAAACAGCGCAACGTAGCGCACATTGCGCCGGGCAATCTCGCTGTCTTCCCAGATCAGGAATGTGATCAGCGCACCGACCAGCGGCAGAAAGGTTACAATCGACAGAATGGGTAGATCGGTCACGACTATCGAACTCCCGGGAACAACATATAGGTGATCAACAGCGCGGCCCCGATCAGCATTGCAAAGGCGTAGTGGTAGAGATAGCCGGACTGTAGTTTGACCACGCCACGGGTCACATCCAGCACCCGAGCGGAAATTCCGTCTGGGCCCAACCCATCGATGATGCGTCCATCACCCTTCTTCCAAAGGAAATGGCCGATGCGCATCGCAGGACGGACGAACAGGAAGTCATATATTTCGTCAAAATACCATTTGTTCAGCAGAAACTGATAAAGTCCGGGATGCTGACGCGCCAGTTCCACGGGCATGCTGGGTGACTTGATATAGAACCACCAGGCGGTGATGAAACCCAGTGCCATCATGATAAACGGCGCCCATTTCACCAGCAGGGGCACATTGTGGAAGTTTTCCAGGATCTTGTTATCAGCTCCCAGGAAAAGCGCGTTTCTCCAGAAGTCGGTATAATGCGGATCAAGATGTCCAGGCTCGTGATGCGAGCCGATGAACTGGGTGTAAAAGATTATTCCAGCCAGCAATGCGCCCGCGGCGAGAATATATAGCGGCACCAACATGACGTTGGGGCTCTCATGTACATGGCTCATGACGTCGGCGGAAGCGCGGGGCTTGCCGTGGAACGTCATGAAGATCAGCCGCCATGAATAGAAGCTGGTGAACAGGGCCGCTATGACAGTCAGCCAGAAGGCGTAACCAGCAAATGCGTTTTGGCCAACATACAGACTTTCGATGATAGCATCTTTTGAGAAGAAACCAGCGGTACCGATGATTGTTCCTGGAATGCCCAACCCGGTCAAAGCCACCGTACCGATGATCATCATCCAGTAGGTGCGCGGAATATGAGTACGCAGACCACCCATCTTGCGCATGTCCTGCTCATCTGAAACCGCATGGATAACCGCGCCAGCTCCAAGGAACAGCAAGGCCTTAAAGAATGCATGGGTAAACAGATGGAAGATGCCAGCGCCGTAGGCTCCAACACCAAGGGCAGCGAACATGTAGCCAAGCTGTGAGCAGGTCGAGTAGGCAATTACGCGTTTGATGTCGTTTTGGACCAGACCGACGGTTGCCGCGAAGAAGGCTGTGGTCGCACCGAACAACGTAACAACGGTGAGCGCCGTCTGGGACAATTCAAAAATCGGCGACATGCGCGCCACAAGAAACACACCGGCTGTCACCATTGTTGCTGCGTGAATAAGAGCCGAAACAGGCGTCGGGCCTTCCATCGCATCGGGCAACCAAGTGTGCAGCAAAAACTGAGCGGACTTGCCCATCGCGCCCATGAACAATAACAGGCAAATGATCGTCAGAGCGCTGTCACGAGCCAGATCGTAACCGAGGAATGTCAGGACGACGCGAGACTGTGCTTCACTGCTGTCGGACGCAAAAGAAGCAGCATTTGCAAAAATCACATCCAGATTGACGCTGTCAAACATCACGAAAACGCCACAGATACCAAGCGCGAATCCGAAATCCCCTACCCGGTTAACAACGAAGGCCTTGATGGCAGCGGCATTGGCAGACGGTTTTTTAAACCAGAACCCAATCAGCAGATAGGACGCCAGTCCAACACCTTCCCAGCCGAAGAACATCTGAATCAGATTGTCGGACGTTACCAGCATCAACATGGCAAAGGTGAACAGCGACAGATAAGCGAAAAACCGCGGCCGGTGCGGATCGTGGCTCATATAGCCAATGGAGTAGATATGCACCAGCGACGACACTGTGTTGACCACGATCAACATGACGGCGGTTAGCGTATCAACGCGGAATGCCCAATCCACCGCAAAATTGCCGATGGTCATCCAGTTGAACACCTGAACGGTGAATGGCTCAGCCCCGCCAAGCCAGAAACCGAAAAAGTTGACCCAGCTGAGCAGCGCCGCGATCACCAGAAATCCGGAGGTGACATATTCAGATGCCTTGTCGCCAATCTGTTTGCCAAAAAGTCCGGCAATCAAAAAGCCCAAAAGCGGAAGGAAGACGATGAGATGAAGCATGATAATGATTTGCGCTGTTGCGCCCTACCCTTTCATCACATTGACATCTTCAACCGCGATCGAGCCACGATTTCGGAAGAAAACAACGAGTATTGCCAGACCGATAGCCGCTTCAGCAGCGGCAACGGTCAGGACAAACAAAGCAAAAATTTGACCCATCAGATCACCATTCGCCTGACTGAAGGCCAGGAAATTGATGTTGACGGCGAGCAGAATAAGCTCAACCGACATCAAAATAACAATGACGTTTTTGCGGTTTATGAAAATACCGAAGACACCCAATGTGAACAGGATGGCGCCAACGGTGAGATAATGGCTGAGCCCGATTTCCATGGCTAAATCCCCTCGCCTGATTTAACGCCCCGAAGCGTCACCGCGTCATCAGGATCACGTGCGACCTGGTCGGAAATATTCTGGCGTTTGACATCGGTGCGATGGTTCAACGTCAATACAATGGCACCAATCATTGCCACCAGCAGCACCATGCCGGCCAGCTGGAAGAAGAAGATGTATCTTGTGTAAAGCAGATCACCCAGCGCCTTGATATTGGACGTTTCGGCCATGTCCGGGATCGGCTGAACAGCAACGCGTGCTGTTTCTGCATCGATCGAATAAGACCCCAGCACCAAAATCAGTTCAATCGCCATAATAGCTGCAATAATGCCGCCAATCGGCAGATATTGCAGAAAGCCTTCGCGCAATTCGGCAAAGTCGACATCCAGCATCATGACCACAAACAGGAACAGAACAGCGACTGCGCCGACATAAACGACGATCAGGATGAGAGCCAGGAACTCCGCACCCATCAGCATGAACAGTCCTGACGCATTGAAAAATGCCAATATCAGAAACAATACAGAATGGACCGGATTGCGCGCGGCAATCACCATGAAAGCGGACGCCACCGTAACGGTCGCGAACAAATAAAAAAACAGGGCAATGACGCTCATGGCGTTATGCTCTTCCCTATCTGCTGGAGAGCCGACGCAGAACGCCAATTCCCCTTATTATTGCTTGCCTTGCGACAAACCCATCTGACGACCCCAAAACCCCGGTTTCGCCCACGATACTGCGCCCTCTTAGCGCTTCCCCCGCTGCCCGTCCATGGGGTAGCGAGGACATTCAAAACTTATTCGACGCCCTTATCGGTAAGGCGCATCGATTGCGATATTTCGCGCCAGTTCGCGCTCCCAGCGAGCGCCGTTTTCCAGCAATTTATCCTTGTCGTAATACAGTTCCTCACGCGTCTCGGTGGCGAACTCGAAATTCGGCCCCTCAACAACAGCATCCACCGGGCAGGCTTCCTGACAAAACCCGCAATAAATGCATTTCACCATATCAATGTCGTAGCGCACGGTGCGGCGCGTGCCATCGTTGCGGCGCGGCCCTGCTTCGATGGTAATCGCCTGTGCCGGGCAGATGGCCTCACACAATTTGCAGGCGATGCAGCGTTCTTCGCCATTTGGATAGCGGCGCAACGCATGTTCGCCGCGGAAGCGGGCCGAGGAATGCCCCTTTTCAAATGGATAGTTGATCGTTGCTTTCGGCGCGAAGAAATAGCGCAGACCAAGCCCGAAGGCTTTGACAAATTCCAGCAAGAACAGAGATTTTCCGGCTTGAGCAAGTACAGACATGATTACGCCCACCCCATCAGTTGAAGCACGAATGCGGTTAAGAACACCATGAACAGTGACAATGGCAGGAAGACTTTCCAGCCCAGTCGCATCAGCTGGTCATAGCGGTAACGCGGCACGATCGAACGCACCATCGCCATGCAGAAGAAGACAAACAAGCCCTTCAGTATGAACCACACAGAACCGTGGATCCAATTGAACGGTGCAATATCAACCGGTGGCAACCAGCCGCCGAGGAACAGCAAGGTGGTCAGCGCACACATCAGGCAGATGGCTACGAATTCACCCAGGAAGAAAAGCAGAAAGGGAGTGGAAGAATATTCCACCATGTGGCCGGCAACCAGTTCGGATTCCGCTTCAGGAAGATCAAAAGGCGGGCGGTTGGTTTCGGCAATTGCTGAAATAAAGAACACAATGAACATCGGGAACAGGGCAAGCCAATGCCAGTCCAGCAGGGAGTTCGGCGCCCCCATCATCGTTCCAAGTCCGTCTCTTTGCGCGTTTACCACATCAGTCAGGTTCAGCGATCCAACGCACAGCAGAACTGTAATGATCACGAAGCCAATGGAGACTTCATAAGACACCATTTGGGCCGCTGATCGCAGTGCCGCCAGGAACGGATATTTCGAGTTGGACGCCCAACCACCCATGATGATGCCGTAAACTTCCAGCGACGAAATCGCGAAGACAAACAGCAGTCCAAGATTTGGGTCGGCCACGGCCCAGCCATCAGCAATCGGTACAACTGCCCATGCCGACAACGCCAACACACCGGCAACCAAGGGAGCCATCAGGAACACGCCTTTGTTGGCACCGGACGGAATAATCGGCTCTTTAATGACGAATTTCAGCAGGTCGGCAAAGCTTTGCAACAATCCCCACGGACCAACAACGTTAGGGCCGCGGCGCATTTGCACAGCGGCAAATATCTTACGGTCCGCATAAAGAATGTAGGCCACGCCAACCAGTAGCAGCACCAGCAACAGCACGCTTTGCGCCAGCATCCACAGCGGCGGAGCGACATATGTGAGAAAGAATTCAGATTCAAACATTATTCAGCCGCCTCCACAAACTTGCCTGTGGCTCGCTCGGAACATTCCGCCATCACAGCCGAGGAACGGGCAATCGGATTGGTCAGATAGAAATCATCCACCGCCGATGTCAGTGCAGCTTTGCGCAAAGAGCCGCCCTTGCGTTTGGCCAGTTCGGCAACGCCATTGTCATCACTTGCAGCAATTTCATCTATCTCGGCGAAATGCGGATGGGCTTCGTATAGCTGCGCACGTAATTGGGCCAACGAATCAAAGGCAAGCGTTTTGCCAAGCGATTCCGACAGCGCTCGCAAAATCGCCCAGTCTTCGCGCGCCTCACCGGGGGCAAACCCGGCACGATTGCCCATTTGAACCCGGCCTTCGGTATTAACCCAGGTGCCTGACTTTTCGGTATAGGCAGCACCGGGCAGAATCACATCTGCATGGTGAGCGCCGACATCGCCATGGCTTCCGATATATACGGTAAACCCGCTGCGCCGTTCCATCATGTTCAACTCATCGGCGCCCAGCAGGAACAAAACTTCGCTTTCACGCAGCATTTCGCCAGTATTCTTGCCGTCTTCGCCGGGAACAAAGCCCAGATCAAGTCCGCCAACCCGTCCGGCTGCCGTGTGCAGTACATTAAAGCCATTCCAGTCGTCCTGAACCACGCCAAGCGCTTCAGCGGCTTTGGCAGCCGATTTCAATATTGCTGCACCATCCTTGCGGGCGAATGCCCCAGCACCGATGATCATCATCGGGCGCTTGGCCTTGGCCTTCTTGTGGGCCTCAAACTGCTTCAGGGAGTCCGCACCGTCACCGACATAGTGATAGTCATAAGTCAGGTCAGCCTGATCGCCGATAACCGCAACCTGCAATTCACCGGTGCGCCAGCGCTTGCGAATGCGACTGTTCAGCACCGCCGCTTCCTTGCGCGGATTGGTTCCGATCAACATCAGAGCGTCGGCGTCTTCGATACCATCAATAGTTGAAGCAAAGGTGTAAGAACTTCTTCCAAGTGACGGATCTAGAGCGGAATTTTCCTCTCGGCAGTCCATGTTTTTCGACCCGAGAACGGTCATGAGTTCCCGCATTGCGTAAATTTCTTCAACTGACGACAGGTCACCTGCAATCGCGCCAATATTTTCAGCCGAAGTCGCACTGACCTTGGCGGAAATGACGTCGAAGGCCTCCGACCAGCTTGCGGCGGTCAATTTGCCATTCTTGCGAATATACGGGCGGTCCAGGCGTTGGGTCTTCAACCCATCCCAGATGAACCGGGTTTTGTCGGAAATCCACTCTTCGTTCACCGCTTCGTTGATGCGCGGCATGATGCGCATCACTTCCGACCCGCGCGTATCAACCCGGATCGCTGAGCCAACCGCATCCATCACATCGATGGTTTCAGTCTTTGTCAGTTCCCAGGGACGCGCCTGAAACGCATAGGGCTTGGAGGTCAGCGCGCCTACCGGGCACAGATCGATGACATTGCCCTGCAGTTCAGACGTCATGGCCTTTTCAAGATAGGTTGTAATCTCTGCATCCTCACCACGACCCAACAGACCGAGTTCGGAAATGCCGGCGACTTCCGTGGTGAACCGCACGCAGCGTGTGCAGTGAATGCAGCGAGTCATAATCGTCTTGACCAACGGCCCTATATATTTGTCTTCTACAGCGCGTTTGTTTTCCTGATAGCGCGAAGCGTCCATTCCAAATGCAACGGCCTGGTCCTGCAAATCGCACTCGCCACCCTGATCGCAAATTGGACAATCCAGCGGATGATTGATCAGCAGGAATTCCATTACACCTTCACGGGCCTTTTTGACCATTGGCGTATTGGTGAATATCTCCGGCGGCTCGCCATTTGGACCGGGGCGCATGTCGCGCACTCCCATGGCACAGGATGCCACAGGTTTCGGCGGCCCACCCTTGGCCTCAATCAGGCACATACGGCAGTTACCGGCGATCGACAGGCGCTCATGGAAACAAAAGCGTGGCACTTCCGCACCCGCGGCCTCTGCCGCCTGGAGCAGCGTGTAATGGTCCGGGACCTCAACCTCTTTGCCGTCTACAATAATCTTGGCCATCGCCAAACTTTCCTGTCCTGACCGGCACCTGCGAAACGCAGACACCCCCTAATATTTTATCCGCACTTTTGCTCTTGCCACAATTTCACATGCGGCAGATACGACCAGCCAAAGGCCTCGTCGCTGTTGCCATGTGAATCCAAATGGTCAAGGCATTCCCTGGCTTCTTGCAGAGTTGGCTCATGGCCATCTTCAATCCACCACATGACAAGAGAATGGCTTTGCATCGCGCTGAACCATTGATCTTTGCCATTATAAATTTTCTTGTGCACCGTGTTCCAGACAAAGTGCTCCAGATCGTCGGGCGATTCCCAGACCGACATTGTCATCAGTGTTTCAGGTCCGCTGCATACCGCATTGCGCCCCTGCTCGTCTCGCTGTTCATCAACCATTCGCCAGACAAATCCCGGCGAACGCTCAGCCGTTCCGTTTACCCGCGCAACATAATCGGTAAAGCCCCGAGCCGCGTCCGACTCGGGGTCAATTTTCCATGTTGATATGTTGAGTTCCGCGAGTTGCATCTGCTACCTACATCAACGCAACGATGGCCATGATGGCCAAGATGAGATTCATCGCCCAGGCCCCAACATAGGCAAATGTGCGGAGGCTCTGCACTTCAGACCCGATATTCTGAACCAAGAACACTGTGTGCAAAACTCTGAAGACGAAGAACAATATCATCAACAGATTGACCCACCAGGCAGATACACCGGTGGCGATACAGGCGGCCAACGCAATGGCAATCAGCGCTGCATTTTCGACTGCATTCTGGTGAGCCCGGTTAAAACGATAAACGGTGCTACCATAATCAACTTCCGGGGTAGCGCCCGCGGTGATCGAGGCACCGGCCTTTTTGGCACCAACAAGTGCCGACTGAACCAAAGTAACAATCACAAAAACCAACAAAGCAATGATTCCCCATGCATAGGGTGCAACAGTTTCCATCATTTCGCTCCTCTAATTTGGACCTTCTGCCAAAACTCGTTACTCGGCTGTTTCAAGAACAGCACCATCCTTATCCGAACGATAAGTATAGCTGTCGATCCGCGCTTCCATTTCCGGCCGGAAATGGTTGATCAGCCCCTGAATCGGCCAAGCGGCCGCATCTCCAAGAGCACAAATCGTATGTCCCTCAATCTGTTTCGTCACATCAAATAGCATGTCGATTTCGCGTTTTTGCGCTCGGCCTTCGACCATCCGTTCCATGACCCGCCACATCCAGCCAGTCCCTTCCCGACAGGGTGTACATTGGCCACAGGATTCATGTTTGTAAAAAGCTGCCAATCGGGCAATCGCGCGGATGATATCCGTAGACTTGTCCATAACGATCACGGCCGCCGTACCCAGACCCGACTGAAGCGCCATCAGCGAATCAAAATCCATCGGGCAATCAATAATCTGATCCGCCGGCACCATCCGCACCGAAGATCCGCCGGGAATGACGGCAAGAAGATTGTCAGTGCCTCCGCGAATGCCACCGCAATGTTTGTCGATCAACTCACGGAAGGGAATGCTCATTTCTTCTTCCACCGTGCAAGGCCGGTTTACATGACCCGACACACAAAACAACTTGGTGCCGCGGTTGTTGTCACGACCAAAAGACGCAAACCAATCAGCACCGCGACGCAGGATGGTTGGCACAACAGCAACGGACTCGACGTTGTTGACAGTTGTTGGACATCCGTAAAGACCGACATTGGCCGGAAACGGTGGCTTCAGGCGCGGTTGCCCCTTCTTGCCCTCCAGTGATTCCAGCAAGGCCGTTTCTTCACCGCAGATATAGGCACCTGCACCATGGTGCACATAGATATCGTAATCCCAGCCATTCTTGTTGTTCTTGCCAAGCAGCTTGGCGTCATAGCATTCATTGATGGCCGCTTCGAGCGCCTCGCGCTCACGCATATATTCACCGCGCACATATATGTAACAGGCGTGAGCCCCCATGGCGAAGCCGGCAATCAGACACCCTTCGATCAGCGTATGCGGGTCGTGGCGCATAATGTCCCGGTCTTTACAGGTACCGGGCTCAGACTCATCGGCATTGATCACCAAATAATGCGGACGTTCACTTTCCTGCTTCGGCATAAACGACCATTTAAGACCTGTCGGGAACCCTGCTCCGCCGCGACCACGTAGGCCAGAGGATTTGGTCTGATCTATGACCCAGTCACGGCCGTTCTTGATGAACCCGGCGGTTCCAGACCAATGACCGCGCGCCATGGCGCCTTTCAGCGACTTGTCGTGAATGCCGTAAATATTGGTGAAAATCCGGTCTTTATCCTGCAACATCTGTCACCTCAACGCGGCTTCTTGCCAAAGACGCGGATATATTCTTCCACACCGCCTTTGGCCAAGGCTTTGGCTTGTTTAACCCAGTCATCGCGATCAATGCGGCCCTTGAAATTCAAAAACCCATCAACCCATTCCCGCTCGGCCTTTTTCCATTTGGCGACCTGCTCAAATTTGTAGATCCCCAAACCATTGAGCACGCCTTCAAGCTTTGGACCAACACCGGAGATCAACTTCAAATCGTCGGGCCTGGCCGGCTTGCGCATTGAGGCCGGCTTGCCCTTGTCCGCAGCTTTGTCTGCAGCTTTGGCTGGCTTCTTCGACTTGATTGCAGATTTGGCAGCGGGTTTTGAAGACGCCTTGCCGATATTTCCGGCAATCTTGGCGGCAGGCTTTGCTGCCGATTTTGCCGCTGGTTTGGCAGTAGACTTTGTCGCCGCCTGGCGTGCCTTTGCTTTGACCGGTTTGCCCGTCAGCGAAGTCAGCCCGCCTTCAGGGGCAGAAAAAATTCTGTTAATCTGAGGGCCCGGTTTGATCTGGCCGCCCTTGCCGTCGGCGAAGCTGTCGATGATGTGTTCCATCTGCTCGGCGGTCAGGTCTTCGTAGCTGTCCTTGAATATCATCACCATTGGCGCGTTGACACATGCGCCCTGACACTCAACCTCTTCCCAAGACAGATTACCGTCTTCGGTCACTTCAAATGGATTGGCTGAAATCTTGTTTTTGCAAACTTTGATGAGATCATCAGCGCCGCGCAGCATGCAGGGCGTGGTGCCGCAAACCTGAATGTGAGCTCGCTTACCAACGGGTGCCAATTGAAACTGAGTATAAAAGGTCGCCACTTCCAGAACCCGGATCAGCGGCATGTCGAGCATATCTGCGATAAGTTCAATTGCTGCTTTGGTAACCCAACCTTCCTGCTCTTGCGCACGCATCAGCAGGGGAATTACCGCAGAGGCCTCACGGCCCTTGGGGTAGTCTTTGATTTTGCGCTTGGCCCAGGCCGCATTGCTGCGGTTAAAGGCAAACGCGGCGGGCTGGACTGACTCTTCAGCGAGACGGCGTACGGACATGCAGATTGCGACCGATTTGTTAAACAGGCTTCGAGGTTTCTCTTAGCACACGTTGAAGGAATTGCCAGTCTAGGCAGGCCCGTCAGAGCTCAATGTGGGCATTTTTTTGTCAACAAATAGGCAGAACTTACGGCCTGCCCTCATTCGCCCTTGAAATTGAGGCTAAACAAGCATTTGCAAACCGAATTATGAACTGTTTCACCGCCATTTATGGCGCAACAATTCTATCGGTCCACCTCGCCGAACACGATGTCCATCGATCCCAAAACCGCACCGACATCTGCCAGCATATGGCCGCGGCACATGAAATCCATCGCCTGCAAATGGGCAAAGCCGGGTGCCCGCAATTTACAGCGGTATGGCTTATTGCTGCCATCGGACACCAGGTACACACCGAATTCGCCTTTCGGCGCCTCAACAGCGGCATAAACTTCACCGGCTGGAACCTTAAATCCCTCGGTGTACAGTTTGAAATGATGAATCAGCGCTTCCATAGAACGCTTCATCTCACCGCGGGTTGGAGGCACTGCTTTGCCATCCACCGCTGACACCGGTCCCTGCCCTTCGGCAGATAACAGCTTGTCGACGCACTGTTTCATGATCTTCGTTGATTCGCGCATTTCCAGCATGCGGATCAAATAGCGATCATAATTGTCGCAATTCTTGCCAACAGGAATGTCAAATTCGAGTTCGTCATAGCATTCGTAAGGTTGCGACTTGCGCAAATCCCAGGCAGCGCCGGAACCGCGCACCATCACGCCAGAAAAACCCCAGGCCCAGGCATCCTCCAGCGACACAACACCAATATCAACGTTGCGCTGCTTGAAAATTCTGTTTTGTGTCAACAGGGTATCGATGTCGTCGATCATCGCCGGAAATTCATCACACCACGTGCCGATGTCCTCAACCAGCTTCGTAGGCAGATCCTGATGCACGCCACCAGGGCGAAAATAGGCCGCGTGCATACGCGAACCGGAGGCCCGCTCATAAAACACCATCAGCTTTTCGCGTTCTTCAAAACCCCAAAGCGGTGGCGTCAGAGCCCCAACATCCATCGCCTGTGTGGTGATGTTGAGAAGATGCGACAGAATACGTCCGATCTCGGAATATAAAACGCGAATCAACTGTCCCCGCTTCGGCACTTCGAGATCCAGAAGTTTTTCAACCGCCAGACAAAAGGCGTGCTCCTGATTCATCGGAGCCACATAGTCGAGGCGGTCAAAATACGGCATTGCCTGCAAATAGGTTTTCTGCTCGATCAGCTTTTCAGTGCCGCGGTGCAGCAATCCGATATGCGGGTCGACCCGCTCAACAACTTCGCCATCGAGTTCAAGCACCAAACGCAACACCCCATGGGCAGCCGGATGCTGAGGGCCAAAGTTGATGTTGAAATTGCGAATATCGACTTCAGACATATTCAGTTCGCCTTCGTCTCTTTTTCATCACCCGGCAGCACATAATCCGTGCCTTCCCAGGGTGAGAGAAAGTCAAAATTTCTAAATTCCTGTCGCAATTCGACCGGTTCGTAAACCACTCGTTTTTGCGCGTCATCATAGCGGACTTCAGTGAACCCCGTCACCGGGAAGTCTTTGCGCAACGGATGGCCTTCAAATCCGTAATCGGTGAGCAAACGCCGCAGATCCAGATGACCGGTAAATAAAATCCCATAAAGATCATAAGCTTCCCGTTCAAACCAGTCAGCGCCGGGAAAAATTTCAACGACGCTGGGAACAGGAGTATCGGCGTCAGTCTTAACCTGCACCCGCACCCGCATGTTCTGGCGAGGACTTAGCAGGTGGTAGACAACTTCAAAGCGTTGTCTGCGCTCTGGATAGTCAACGCCACAAATGTCGACAAACGAATGAAACTGGGTCTGCACGTCGTCCCGCAGAAACTTCATCACCGCAACGATGTTGTCGGCTGACGTGGTCAGGTTCAATTCTTCAAAAGCAATCTCGGCATCGTCAACTTTGCCCTCAAGCTTTTCACCCACATAAGCTTTGAGGTCCATCAGATCAGAAACGTCCATGTCAGCCCCCTAGCGCTCGATCGTGCCGGTTCGGCGGATTTTCTTCTGCAACATCAGCACACCATACAGCAGCGCCTCGGCGGTTGGTGGGCAACCCGGAACATAAATGTCGACCGGTACAATGCGATCACAGCCCCGTACAACTGCATAGGAATAATGATAATAGCCGCCGCCATTGGCACAGGATCCCATTGAAATCACATAGCGAGGCTCAGGCATCTGGTCGTATACCTTGCGCAACGCAGGCGCCATCTTGTTGGTCAGCGTGCCAGCAACAATCATCACGTCCGATTGGCGCGGAGAAGCGCGCGGGGCGAAACCGAAACGCTCGGCATCATAGCGGGGCATCGAAAGCTGCATCATTTCAACCGCACAGCAGGCAAGACCAAATGTCATCCACATCAGCGAACCGGTACGGGCCCAGTTGATCAGATCGTCGGTAGACGTAACGATAAAGCCCTTGTCGGCCAGTTCGTCGTTGATCTCCCCGAAAAACGGGCTGTCCTGACCAACCGGCTTGCCGGTATTGGGATCCAGCACACCTTTAGGGGTGGGAGCGATCAGAGTGGATGATGCGTCTTGCGTGGCCATATTGTTTTCCGTTGAAGGCTGTTTGTTCGATCAGAGGGGATCAATCCCACTCCAATGCACCTTTTTTCCATTCGTAGGTAAAGCCGATCGTCAGCACGGCCAGAAAGATCATCATAGACCAGAAGCCAAACCAGCCGAGATCTCCAAAGCTCACCGCCCAAGGAAACAGGAAGGCAACTTCCAGATCAAATATGATAAAAAGAATTGCGACCAGATAAAAGCGAACATCAAATTTCATCCGCGCATCGTCAAACGCATTGAACCCACATTCATAAGCCGAAAGCTTCTCATCATTGGGGGCTCGATAGGCAATAATGAAAGGGGCAATCAGCAAGGCCAGACCGATCATCAGTGCAACACCCATGAAAATCAGCACGGGTAAATAGGACAGCAACAATTCTTGCATTTCAGGCTCCCTGGAAATGATACAAGAAGCGATAGCCGAGGCGACGGTTCAAAGCAAGTTTGCAAAGGGATTCCAGCGCCGTTTTTGAGTGAAGAACGCCGCTTTTTTGCCGCGGCAAATATTGTGCGCAATTTGTACGCATTTTCTGGCGAAACCTGCTTGACTTAATCCGGTCGTATCCGTATTGCGTCTGTCGACCCGAGGGACCAACCATCCTTCGACCCACGCGGGTGTAGCTCAGTTGGTTAGAGTGCCGGCCTGTCACGCCGGAGGTCGCGAGTTCGAGTCTCGTCACTCGCGCCACTTTTCTTTCAGAAAGGTGGACAATAGCCGAAAGGCGAAATGTTGGGCGATTAGCTCAGTTGGTAGAGCGCTTCGTTTACACCGAAGATGTCGGCAGTTCGAGTCTGTCATCGCCCACCACTTGCCTGACACGGCAGTGGTCTTTTGCAAATATCCATAAATCCCAACATGTGAATCATTGAGAAAAGAACGGTGCTTCCAGCACACGTTTTTCAAGCACTGACCACAGTTCAGGGCTGGCAGCCTCGATTTCCCGGTTCATTTCCAAAACCCGTTCCCGGGCGATGTCATTTTCCACCCAGCTATGGCCGTTGGAGGCCAGGTTCTGCAGGACGGGATTTATGCGGTCGACGGCTTTGGCAAACTTTGATTCTGCCGTTTGTCGTCCTTCAAATTCGTGCCAAAGCTGCAGCAATTCGCTCCCGATTGCCTCTGGAAGCAATCCAAAAATCCGCTCAGCGGCAATTGCTTCCTGTTCAGCAATCGCAGCGCGCGCCTTGGTGTCATAGACAAACACATCGCCAGCATCGATTTCGACCACATCGTGAATCAGCAGCATTTTAAGTACCTTCAGCTGATCAATTTGTGGTGGTGCATCATTGAGAAAAATGAGTGCTGTCAAAGCCGTCTGCCAGGAATGCTCTGCACTGTTTTCATAACGTTCCAGTCCCACCGGTCTGGTTTTTCGCAAAACGCCTTTGAGCTTTTCCAGTTCAAGAATGAACTCTATCTTGTTGTGGATCTGAGTCATCAGATTCCCACCCGTTGAAAAACGAAAGCCCCGCCCTAGTCGGCGAGGCTTTCAAAAATAGACAGAAAAATCGACGTTTAGTTGATTTTGTCTTTCAGGCCTTTACCGACCTTGAAACGAGCCACGTTAGCGGCCTTGATTTCAACAGGTGCACCGGTCTGAGGGTTACGGCCCATTTTGGCTTCGCGGCGGGAAACGACAAAGTTTCCGAAACCAAGAAGTCTGACATCATCACCGGACTTCAAAGAGTCGGTTACAGAGTCAATAAATCCTTCAAGGGCCGCACCGGCCTGTTCTTTGGTAAGGTCGGCCTTTCCGGCAATGGACGAGATCAATTCTTGTTTATTCATAGGAGACATCCTTGTTGTAATAACTCCCTCGTACGCACGACTCACCAAGGTTGATGTAGTTTCGCCTTTTCAGCGGACCGAAACAATACGAAAGCCCAGAAAATAAGGGGTTTGAGGCCAAATCCTGCAACAATATTTGAGGATTCCGGGCGAAATCTTGAAGTCTTTGCAGAATTAACTGGCTGAAAACCAAAATCACCCGCCAGGCTTCTTCAGCCCGCGGGTGATTCTTTGTTCTCAGAACGCGCCCAACAGACGCGGTTTTCGTATAAATCTAATGGGCGATTCTTGCCTCATCGGCCTTGGCTTTGGCAGCAAGAGCTGCAGCCTCAGCTTCCTCTTCGTTCCACTCAACCGCTTCCGGCATGGCAACCAGAGCATGGGGCAATACATCATCGAGATGCGCCACCGGTACAATTTCCAGAGCGTTTTTCACGTTGTCTGGAATGTCGGCTAGATCCTTCGCATTGTCCTCTGGAATAAGCACTTTGGTGATACCACCACGCAGCGCAGCCAGCAGTTTTTCTTTCAATCCGCCGATTGGCAGCACCCTGCCCCGCAGCGTGATTTCACCGGTCATTGCAATATCCTTGCGCACAGCAATGCCAGTCAGCATGGAAACAATCGCCGTCGCCATGGCAGTACCGGCGCTGGGACCGTCCTTGGGAGTAGCCCCTTCGGGCACATGGACGTGGATATCGCGCTTTTCAAACAGCGGTGGTTTGATGCCAAAATCAATCGACCTTGAGCGCACGTAAGAGGCAGCTGCGGAAATCGATTCCTTCATCACATCGCGCAAATTGCCGGTGACAGTCATCTTGCCCTTGCCCGGCATCATGACACCTTCGATTGTCAGCAATTCACCGCCAACCTCGGTCCATGCCAACCCGGTGACAATACCCACCTGATCTTCAAGTTCCACCTGTCCAAAACGGAACCGCTGTACACCCAGATAATCGTTGAGGTTTGAAGCCGTGACTTTGACAGTTTTCTTCTTGCCGCCGGACTTCAAAATTTCCGTAACAGCTTTACGGGCCAAAGTGGCCAATTCGCGTTCCAGATTACGCACACCGGCTTCGCGGGTGTACAGGCGGATGACGTTTTGCAGGGTTTCCGCAGTTATCGTCAGTTCCTTATCCTGCAACGCATGGTTTTTTATCGCTTTGGGGATCAGGTGACGGCGGGCGATTTCAATCTTTTCGTCTTCCGTGTATCCGGCAATTCGAATGATTTCCATGCGGTCCATCAGCGGGCCTGGAATGTTCAAGGTATTCGCAGTTGTCACGAACATCACGTTGGACAGATCGTAGTCGACCTCAAGGTAATGGTCGCCAAATGCGTTGTTCTGCTCCGGATCCAACACCTCCAGCAGAGCCGAAGACGGATCGCCTCGAAAATCCTGACCCATCTTGTCGATCTCATCGAGCAAAAACAGGGGATTCGATTTTTTGGCCTTTTTCATCGATTGAATGACCTTACCGGGCATAGAACCGATATAGGTGCGGCGATGACCACGAATTTCTGCTTCATCACGCACCCCACCCAGTGACATGCGGACGAATTCGCGACCGGTTGCACCGGCAATCGACTTGCCAAGCGAAGTTTTACCAACTCCGGGAGGACCAACCAGACATAAAATCGGGCCCTTGATCTTGTTAGATCGGCTTTGGACAGCCAAAAACTCAATGATGCGTTCCTTGACCTTTTCCAGACCATAATGATCGGTATCAAGCACCTCTTCAGCCGCAATAAGATCGGTTTTTACACGCGATTTCTTGCCCCATGGAATACCTAGCAGCCAGTCAAGATAATTGCGCACGACAGTCGCCTCTGCGCTCATCGGGCTCATCTGCTTGAGCTTCTTGAATTCAGCCTCGGCTTTTTCCTTGGCTTCCTTCGACAGCTTGGTCTTGTTGATTTTCTCTTCCAGCTCGGCCATCTCGTCGCGGCCTTCTTCGCCGTCACCGAGTTCCTTCTGAATCGCCTTCATCTGCTCATTCAGATAATATTCGCGCTGGGTCTTCTCCATCTGTCGCTTGACACGACCTCGAATGCGTTTCTCCACCTGAAGAACCGAAATTTCGGCTTCCATCATGGCCAGCACTTTTTCAAGACGCTCTTTGACCGACAGAAGTGACAAAATATCCTGTTTTTCGGATATTTTCACCGACAGATGTGAGGCTATCGTGTCGGCAAGTTTGGCATAGTCTTCAATCTGCGTAACCGCAGTCAGAACTTCTGGCGAAACCTTTTTGTTGAGTTTCACATAGTTCTCAAATTCAGAAATCACTGAACGTGACAAAGCCTCAATCTGAACTTCATCCTCATCAACATCAGGCGCAGGAACAGCAAATGCTTCGTGATACTCACCATTATCAGTAAACCGGGTTACAGAAGCGCGCTCATAGCCTTCAACGAGCACTTTTACCGTGCCATCAGGCAGCTTAAGCAGCTGCAACACTGTCGCCAGAGTACCGATATCATACATCGCTTCAGGAGAAGGATCATCGTCGCCGGCATTTCTCTGGGTGACCAGCAAAATCTGCTTGTCGTCCTGCATCACGTCTTCAAGCGCAGCAATTGATTTTTCCCGCCCAACAAACAGCGGCACGATCATGTGTGGAAAGACAACAATGTCTCTCAACGGCAGGACTGGGAACAGGCCACCATCAGGGCTGAAATCGATTTCTTTTTTGACTGCATCTTCGTTGCTGTCGTCTGACATAGATATTTCCTTACATTATTCACGACCGCGTTGAGCGCATCACGAATCTCTGGCGCTAGAATAGCCGCCAATTCAAGCCATGCACACCTCAACCATCGTCACATCAACGGGTTTTGGCTGTTAAGGTAAAGGTGGAAAAGTCGCACAGCATGTTCTGACTGAATGTGGGAAAGGTTAATGGCAATTCAAGGCAACAAAATTGCCAAATCCAATAAAAAAGCCCGCAACTTGCGTCGCGGGCCCAATTAATTCGAAATGCAGTAAAGATCAGGCGCTCTCGGCCTTCTCTTCATGGCCCTTATCAGCATAAATATACAGCGGCTGGGTATTGCCATTGACGACTTCTTCGGAAATTACCACCTCTTCGACGCCGTCCATTCCTGGCAGGTCAAACATGGTTTCCAACAGGATGGATTCGATAATTGACCGCAGTCCGCGTGCACCGGTCTTGCGGATAATCGCTTTTTTGGCAATCGCCCTCAGCGCGTCGTCCTGGAATGACAATTTGGTCTCTTCCATCTCAAACAGACGCTGATATTGCTTGATCAGAGCGTTTTTAGGCTCCGACAGGATTTCAACCAATGCATCTTCGTCAAGATCCTCCAGAGTTGCCAGAACCGGAATACGGCCGACAAATTCTGGAATCAGGCCAAATCTGAGCAGATCTTCCGGCTCGAGGTCCTTAAACAACTCTCCGGTCTTGCGATCTTCCGGGCTTTCCACGCTGGCGCCAAAGCCGATGCCGGTATTGCGGCCGCGATCGGAAATAATCTTGTCGAGCCCGGCAAATGCGCCACCAGCAATGAACAGGATATTTGTTGTATCCACCTGCAGGAACTCCTGCTGGGGGTGTTTACGACCACCCTGTGGCGGAACTGACGCAACTGTACCTTCCATAATCTTCAAAAGTGCCTGCTGCACTCCCTCACCCGATACATCGCGTGTGATTGAAGGATTATCAGACTTGCGTGAAATCTTGTCGACTTCGTCGATGTAGACAATGCCTCGCTGCGCCCGCTCAACATTATAGTCGGCAGATTGCAGCAGCTTCAAAATGATATTTTCAACATCTTCACCCACATAACCGGCTTCGGTCAGTGTCGTGGCGTCAGCCATGGTGAATGGAACGTCCAGAATACGCGCCAATGTTTGGGCCAGCAACGTTTTACCGCAACCGGTTGGGCCGATCAGCATGATGTTCGACTTGGCCAGTTCCACATCATCGTTTTCGGTTGCGTGATTCAAGCGCTTGTAATGGTTGTGCACTGCCACAGCCAACACGCGTTTGGCGTGGGGCTGACCAATGACATAATCGTTTAGTACGTCCAGAATCTCCTGCGGAGTTGGCGTACCGTCAGTCGATTTGACCAGGCTGGATTTATTTTCTTCGCGAATGATGTCCATGCAGAGTTCGACACATTCGTCGCAGATGAACACAGTTGGCCCTGCAATGAGTTTGCGAACCTCGTGCTGGCTCTTGCCACAAAATGAGCAGTACAGCGTATTCTTGGAATCGCCACCGCCGCCACCGCCACCGGAGTTTGAAACTTTGCTCATAACTTCCCTTCTACCAAGCGGCTAGCCGCTCATTTGCCAGACTCGCAGAAAACGCCCGTGAGTCTGTTATAGTTGCACCATTTTCGCCACAGAATGACAAATGTAGCAACAACCAAATCAAATTTCCCTTAACACGCAAGCTTAACACTTGAGTGAGCGAAATTTTACCTAGGAGCTGCTGTCTTCACCTTCGATTTCTGTGCGTGAATTAATCACCTTGTCCACCACTCCAAATTCAACAGATTCTTCTGCTGTCATGAAATGATCCCGATCAAGTGTCTTTTCTATGGTCTCGTAGTCTTTTCCTGTGTGCTGAACGTAAATTTCGTTCAGCCGCTTTTTCAATTTCACTATGTCAGCAGCGTGCCGCTCAATGTCGGATGCCTGCCCCTGAAACCCACCAGATGGCTGATGCAGCATGATACGAGAGTTGGGCAACGCAAAACGCATGTCCTTGCTTCCCGCAGCCAGCAACAGTGATCCCATCGAAGCGGCCTGCCCCATGCACAATGTTGCAACATTAGGCTTGATGAATTGCATCGTATCGTAAATCGCCATTCCCGATGTCACGACGCCACCGGGGGAATTGATGTACAGGGAAATTTCCTTTTTGGGATTCTCCGCTTCCAGAAACAGCAATTGGGCACAGACAAGCACCGCCATGGAATCTTCAACCGGACCGGTGATAAAGATAATGCGCTCCTTTAGGAGACGCGAAAAAATGTCGTAAGACCGTTCACCACGATTGGTCTGTTCAACAACCATGGGAACCAGATTCATGGCTGTATTTATGGGATCCTTCATAGGATGCCTTTCTTCGGGGGATTCGCTGTTAAAGCAGGAAAAAGGTTGAAGACTAAGAGAGGATTAACATCAGCGAAATCAGCACAAATTTCTTTGCTCCAAGATCACCAACGAATCTGTTGAAGCTAAAATAGGTTAACGAATGCCCGAGTTAAAGGGGCGAAAAGTGTCAATTGTGTCGCAAATGTCGAATCGAATTGGCGTAATAGCCAATCAGGTCCATTTGATCCGACGCAACTGTGTAATGACCCGCCTCTTCAGCCACCACGCGACGCATCGTCAGCATACGCAATCCGGTGGAAATGGCATAATCCATGTCCGATCGCGGCAGATGTACATGAGCACCCGCCTGCTCCAGCTCCTGCAACAAATGATAGACCTTCGACCGAAGTTCAAGAATGCCGAGGCCAGAATTGCCGGCCTCTTCAAACAGAGTGGCGACCAGCGCGACCGGCAAGGCAGGCACCGCCATTCCAACCCTGTCCATTAAATCGGAGCCAAATTTTTCCACATTGGCAAACAGGCGCTTTTCGCTTTGCCCGGCAAAGCCGGTGCGATGTTTCTTGCTCCAGTCTTTTAACGATACCGGAGCGCCGAAGCTGGCGCAGGCATAGCCATACCGAAAAAATCGACCTTGCACCCACAGCAACATCATTTTCAGCACAAACCCGGTAACTTCCAGAAACCCAAACCGAAAGGTGCGTTGACCGATCTTCTGGTCACCGGCACTCAACAAGACACGATCCTCCAACACCCTGTCGTAATTGACGCCAACCGGCACAAAGACCACGTCGCGATGCTCATCGGGGTCAAAATCACTGATCATATAGCTCAGCAGGCCAAATTTTGGTTCGCGCAGCAGACCGTCACGCGACAGCCCCCCTTCGGGGAAAATTGCCTGGGTCACTCCGGAGCGGCTGGCCATCGCCACATACCGTGCCAATACGCGACGATACAAAAGATTGCCGGATTCCCGACGGATGAAATAGGCCCCCATTGCGCGTATCAGATTTTGCAGCAACCAGATACGCGCCCACTCTCCGACCGCATAGGACAAGGTGGCCGAGGCAGATGCAAGATAAGTGACCAGCAAATAATCGACATTGGATCGATGGTTCATCACAAATACAACGGTGGCTTCAGGGTCAATCGACGACAACGCTTCGGCGTCGCGGTCTCCCAGACGAACCCTGTACAAAAAAGTTGAAACCCAACGCGACAACCGCGCGCCAATTCCCGCATAGGCATAGGCATTGAAGGCCGGGACAATTTCACGGGCATAGCGTTCCGCCTTGGCCATGGCGACGTCACGGGGAACACCAGCCTCCCCAACATGTTGTTCCACCGCTTTGACCACGTGCGGGTCGAGCAGCAACTGGTCAATGAGCGTTTGTCTGCGGGTGGTTTTGAATGGTTGGATGCGAAGATGCAGCCGGTTGTTGAGTTCCTCAATCGCACGGTTTGCCTTGCGGCGAAAAAACCAGCGAACCCCCGGCCGAATTATTCGATCCAGCAGACCAAAGCCACCGAATAATACCAGCAGGACAATAATCCAGAAAGGCAGAGTTACCGGATCAAACAGGGTTCGTACCTCCCAACGGGCAGTCACGCCATCACACAAAAAAGGCGGTCACCCGGACCGCCTTTTGAATTTCTACTGTACCAATTATTTCATGGAATACTGAATTCGCGTGCCGATTGCATAGGCCCAGTCATCGCCCTGCCTGTAGAACGAGCCGCTACCACCGCCACCGGGGCTGTCACCGACATCATAAGGCACGCCGGATGTTTCGGTGCTGCTGGTGAGCAGCGAGACAGATCCGCCAAAACTAATGCGCCAATTGTCGTCTATATCGTAAGCCAGGCCACCATTCACAGACCAGGTATCGGTATATCCACCACCAATGCCCTTATCCCATTTGACACCAAATGATCCAGAGAGGTCATCAGTCAGTTTTTGCTGAACTCCGGCCTCAACTGTCCAACCATCGGAATATCCGGTGGACAACACTTTGTTCAGCGCACCAAATGGATTGACCGGAACAAGAATGTTCAAAGTTTGAACTTCACTCCAGTCCATCCAACGCACACCACCATAAACCAAAGTGGTCTCATTTATGCCCGACTGGAAACGCGCTGAAACACTTTGTGGAAGTTCTAAATCCAAAAATGCCGGCGTGTTCAACAATTCCTCGGTGGCATTGTACACACGCTGGGAACCTTCCAGTTCCAGATCTACAACAGAGTCGTATATGACCTGAGCGCGCAAGGCATATTGCGGAATTTCAAATGATGCACCCAACCGGTAGCCATATCCCCTGTCAGCCTCAAATGCATAGGTATTGGTGTAATCACCAGCAAATGATCCAGGAAACATAACTTGAGGAATCGCCGCGTTGACCGCAGCCAAATAAAACGGGTTTGCCTGATTGGAGCGACTGGCTTCAAAATCTGTCGACGTAACCCCGGCAATCAAACGCATGCGATAGCCATTGCCCACATCGAATTTGTACGAACAGGTTCCGTCGATGCCAACGGAGTCGATCTGAAACGAAGACTGAACATATTCACCTTCAAAACCTGAACTGATTTCATTATCGAGGAAATAGGGCTGATGGCCGCGTACAGCGCAGTCGATATTTTCGTTGATGCCAACCTTCAAATCGCCTGAAAGCAGAAAATAGTTCGGTGTTGCATCAGATGAGGTCAAGCCGCCCGGATCAGCGCCAAGCTGATTGGTACCCATAGCCCCGGTATAACGACGCTGAGGCATCGCATATCCAAGAGCACCTTGAATAACGAGGCTCTTGTCATTGAACAGTGCACCACCAGGGTTCACACCATCCGTTGAAAAACCGCCTGCCTGGGCAGCAGTGGCTGAAATTGCTGTAGCAGCTAACGTCAGTATCAGTTTCTTATTGGTCTTCACGTGCCCCTCCGTAAAAATCTGTTGCACCGCGTCCCGCACAGACTCAGTTACACACTTATGTCATATTCTTACAGGGCGGGGAATTTCTATAACGTTTACGTAAATCATTAATGCACGCCCGTGCCATTAATATCACAGGCTAGTATTATTCGCGCTATTTCAACGGCATATCAACTCAACAACGGCGGTCGACAGCTAAACTGCAGTAGGAATCCATCCAGTCGTTAGAAACTGTTAGTCCGCATTAGCGAAAACGGGCCTCTAGCCGAAACTTTTCACCCGTTCCAACGCCTCAACCACTTTTTCGCGTTTGGCTTGCGAATCTGCAAGTCGCTCGCGGTTTTCTGCAATGATTGCTTCTGGAGCATTGGCAACGAATTTCTCATTGGTCAACTTGCCAGACAATTGTTTGATATCCTTGTCGAGACCAGAAAGCTCCTTCTCCAGCCGCGTAATTTCAGCACTAAAGTCAACCACGCCTTTAAGTGGCAGGCAGATGGTGGCTTCACCCACGACAATTTGAGCCGCCCCCTCGGGAGCTGAAGCGGAACGCGAGATTCCTTCGATCCGGGCCAAACGTTTTATCGCTGCATCATGTGCATCCAGACGCTCTCCGGTTTCAGCATTTGCACCTACAACCACCAAAGGCATTTTTAAACTCGGCTTGATGTTCATTTCAGAACGCACCGAACGGATTTCCGAAACCAGATTCACCAACCAGTTGATTTCGGCAGCCGCATCTGCATCGGCCAGACCTGGCTCCGGCCAGGCCGCATGTGTCAACAGGGTATCGCGCGGTTTGGCGCTGGTTTCTGCCCACAATTCTTCCGTCATAAACGGCATGAAAGGATGCAATATCTTGTAAATCTGGTCGAGAACGTAGGCAGCGACAGCCTGAGCTTCCGCTTTGGCATCAGCATCTTCGCCGTTAAACACCGGCTTTAGAAGTTCCAGATACCAGTCGCAGAACGTATTCCAGACAAAACGATAGGCTGCACCCGAGGCATCATTAAACCGGTATTTTTCAATATTTTCGGTAACCTCAGCCACCGTCGAAGAAAGTTCGGTCAATATCCAGCGGTTCAGTTGAAGTTTGACTTTGGCGGGGTCGAAGTTATCGGCATGAGCAACTTCGTTCATCTCCGCAAACCGCGTGGCGTTCCATAGCTTGGTGCCGAAATTGCGGTAGCCGGCAACACGGGCCGGGTCCAGTTTTACGTCCCTGCCCTGCACTGCCATGATTGCCAGCGTAAAGCGCAGCGCGTCGGCACTGAATTCATCAATTAGGTCCAGGGGGTCAATACCATTGCCCTTGGACTTGGACATTTTGGCCCCATTCTTGTCGCGTACCAGCGGATGCATGTAGACCGTGTGAAAAGGCTCAATGCCGTTGTCTTTATCGTCCTTCATAAAATGCAGCGACATCATGATCATGCGCGCCACCCAGAAAAAGATGATGTCAAACGCGGTCGACACCACATTTGTCGGGAAATAGGTTTTCAGCGCGTCGGTATTTTCCGGCCAACCCAGGGTCGAGAAGGGCCACAGGGCGGAAGAAAACCAGGTATCGAGAACGTCATCATCCTGGGTAAGATCAACATCGTCGCCGTAGTGGGCACGGGCTTCTGCTTCAGCATCTTCGACCGTGCGGGCAACAAAAGCCTTACCATCCGGTCCATACCAAGCCGGAATACGGTGGCCCCACCACAATTGGCGCGAGATACACCATGGCTGGATATTTTCCATCCAGTTGAAATAGGTATTTTCCCACATTTTGGGGACAAATTCGGTTCGCCCCTCTCGCACCGATGCTATCGCTGGTTCCGCCATGGTTTTTGCATCAACATACCACTGGTCGGTCAACATCGGCTCGATGACCACGTGAGAACGGTCGCCAAATGGCTGGGCAATTACCTTGTCTTCGACACCTCGGTGAAAGCCCAGTTCCTCTATCTCCTTAAGAACCAACTTGCGCGCGTCATAACGGTCCAGTCCGCGATAATGTTCCGGCACGTTGTTTTCGGCCGTCACGATCATCTTGGCTTCGCCGTCCATCAGCGGAATCAGCGGAAGATCATTGCGTCGCGCCACTTCGTAGTCGTTGAAATCGTGGGCACCTGTAATTTTAACGGCCCCGGTTCCAAATTCCGGATCAGGATATTCATCTGCAATAATTGGAATATGACGTTCTGCAATCGGCAGACGCACCATTTTGCCAATCAGGTTTTTATAGCGTTCGTCATCGGGATGCACTGCAACCGCGCCATCCCCCAACATTGTTTCAGGGCGTGTGGTCGAGATGACAATCTCTTCGATGCCATCGACCGGTCCATCAACCAGAGGATAGGCGAATGACCATATATGGCCATCAACTTCCTTCTGCTCAACCTCAATATCGGAAATTGCGGTCTGAAATACCGGATCCCAATTGACCAGACGTTTGTCCTTGTAGATCAGTCCCTCATCATAGAGGCGCACGAAGACTTCAAGGACGGTATCGGACAGACCTTCATCCATTGTAAAGCGTTCGCGTGACCAATCGCACGACGCGCCCAATCGCTTCAGCTGATTAAAAATGGTGCCGCCGGATTCGGCCTTCCATTCCCAGACTTTCTCAACGAATTTGTCGCGACCCATGGCATGCCGGTCAGGCTGCTGTTCTTCGGCGAGCTTGCGCTCAACCACCATTTGGGTGGCAATGCCGGCATGGTCCATGCCGGGTTGCCACAAAACGTTTTTGCCGCGCATGCGTTCAAAACGGATCAGAATATCCTGCAACGTGTTGTTGAGCGCGTGGCCCATATGAAGTGAACCGGTGACGTTGGGCGGTGGGATTGCAATCGTATAGGGGTCTGCGCCCTCCTTGGCCCCGGCTCCGGCAGCGAAGGCGTTGGCTTCGTCCCAAAGTTTGGCAATACGCGGTTCTACGCCGGCAGCGTCGTAATTTTTGTCCAACATCGTCTATCTCGAATGGAGAAGCGCTCACGCGCAAAAAATCTTGCCCTGTCTAAAGACAAAGCCCGCCGTCAAGTCAATAAAATCTCAATGATCCGGGCCTAAGAAGCCTGTTTTCCGCGGGCAACGCGTTCAATTTCCTCACGAACCAGCTTTTCAACCATGCCTGGCAAATTATCACTTAGCCATTTGCGAATTGTCGGACGCATCATGTTGGCGAGCATTTTTTGAATTTCATCTTCCTTTTCCGCCAACATGGTGTTTGCCATTTCCTGTGCGACTGCATGGGAGGTTGGCAGGACTGGACCGGCGGCCACAGCAGGTGAAACGGCGGCCTGCGGCGCTGGAGCCGCGCTGGCCACTGGCGTTGCTGGTGGGGCACTCACCTCACTCGCCGCAGCAGCCGAGGACGCCGCAGTCGCCGCACTCGCCGCGGACGTTTCCGACGCCAATGATTCCATTTTTAGTTTTCCGCGTACGCGGTATTTGTCGAGTCGCGCATCTGTGGAAAGTCCCGCTGAGGCTTCTGAAACCTCGCGACGTATTTGGCGCACTCGTTCTTCAAGCTTTTTTGTTTCTGCAGACGCCACATCTTCATCTGAAATTACCGGATCACCAGACTCCACCGCCTGCTCGGCTGGAATAGCTTCACCGTTATCAACCACCGGATCCTGAATTTGTGATTTCATTTTGATCGCGGGTCGGGTCTTGTTTGGTTGAGAATTCACCTTAATCGTGATTTTGCTCGGCTCAGCCGGAGCTTCGACAGGTGCATCTGTCGTCAGGTCCTGCAATTCCTTCTCAATTGCAGCTTCAAACCCGGCTTCCAGATCGGCTTCAAAGGCTTCATCCAACTGGTTGCTGTTGGATGAACGAGTTGGATGGGTATATTGCTCGCGGTCCTCCAGTGACGTTGCGGCTTCATCATCATCGGAGATTATTTTTTTGATAGAATTAAGAATTTCATCCATCGACGGCTCTTCAATGTCCGGCACTTCAGATTGTTCGATCTTCCGGGCGGAATTGGAATCCTGGTTCGACATGAGATTTCCCCTGGTCCGAGACGCGAATTAAAGCGTCACAACTGATTCGTGGGAACAATATAACTCAAATCAAAAATTAAAGAGCCTGACTACGGGCAAATTCTTCAGCTGATCAACGACCTGACGGGGTACGCAATCCGATCCACATGTCTTTGACTTCATCAAAATGGTGCTGTGGGTCGTAATGGCGCACAGCCAAACCAAGACGCGAGCTGTTCAGCCGGCCCATTGCAGATACCAACGCATAACCAGCGGTCACACGCATTTTGCGCGCACCGACCAGCGATACCTTTGCGTCGAGCACAGTGCTTTGCGAATCCAATACTTCCAGTTGGGTGCGTTGCCCGACATTGCGCTCCTCAATGACACCATCCAAAGCCAGTTTTGATGCATTGACTGTCGCCTGAATAGCGCGAACGTTAGCATTCGCCGCCTGCAACGAAGACCATGCCGATACAACAGAGGCCCGGACTTCATCCCTTGCTTCATCAACCTGGATACGGGTCTGGGCCAATGTTTCACGCCCTTCGCGCACCTGAGAACTCACCGCTCCGCCCTGATAGATCGGTACAGATAAATTCACAGTGGCAGAAACCGAAGAATTCCGATTGCCCGAATTGCCTGAATTGTAAGATCTATTGGCATTGCCACGCAGGGAAAGCGTCGGCAGGTAAGCCCCCTCCAGCGACTTAACACTAAACGCAGCAGCATCAACCGCATGCTGAGTCAAACGAATTGCCGGGTGTTCGTTCATCCCAACTGCAATAGCGGTCTGAAGGGCATTTGCGTAAAGGTGGCCAGGACCGTTCGGCCAGGTTAAACCACTCGGCGTGCGGCCGATAACCTGCTTGTAGGTCGCCCTTGTCGAAGACAGGCTTGCCTGAGCCGCTGCAAGCGTGGCTTGCGCCGTACTCAACCGGGCCTGACTCTGCGCCACGTCGGTCCGTGTTCCTTCGCCAACATCCAACCTTGCTTGGGATGATCTAAGTTGTTCGCGGAGAAATCCGATATTCTGCCGGCGAATTGAAACAATTTCGCCTGCCTCAAGCACATCCACATAGGCGCTGGCCGCGGATTGCAGAATTTGCTGTTCGACGCGTCGCAACTGTTCGCGACTGGCTTTGATATTGGCTTCAGCGGAAGCGACATTGTTGATTGTCCGAAACCCATCAAACAGGTTTTGGTTGATAGTGATGCCGTAGCCATAGGGATTGGTGGAGGAATTTCCCGTACGGTTGCTGGTGGTGCGGGCAAATCCGAAATTGGCATCGCCCGTTATTGTCGGACGATATCCAGATTTGGCCTGTGCGATCTTCTCATCAGCCGCACGGGTCGCAGCCCGCTGGGCGTTAAGGGTCGGATTGTGATTGTAGGCAGCAGCCAACGCCGTTCGCAGAGATTCCGCATTGGCATGTTGGGGGGCGGCAATGCAGGCTGATGTCACCAACAGAAAAACAGACCAACGCATCCTAAACTCCTCTCTCTCATGGCCCAACAATATTCGACCATTCCTCATCGATAAAGTGCCAAGGCGATGGGGTACTCTAATCAATTTTCTGTCCCGTGCAATGCGGCCGAATGTAAAGATAGTAATCCCCTGCAATTCTTCTGGGGATGCCTTCACCTGAGAAGCCAAATGACCCGGTTCAGAATACGAACGAAGCCTCTTTTTCAAACCCTGGCAACGGCATCACCGCACAATTGAATGCGTCCCGCGAACCGATGACATTATTATCCCGGCTGTATATCCGTGCCACACCTGCATTGCCTGTACCTTGCACGACAACCAAACGGCCGCCATCTTTTAACTGGTCAATGAGATCATTTGGCAGGTTTTCAACAGCACCTCCAACAAAAATGACGTCATAAGGGCCTTCACTTGCCAGACCTTTTTGTAGCGGACCATTGGTGACAACCGCGTTGTCACATCCAAGGTCCATCAAAGTCTGGGTAGATTGAGCCGCCAGGTCTTCGTCGCTTTCAACGGCGACAACCGAACTGCACAACTTGCTCAAAATTGCCGTTGAATAACCACTTGCGCAGCCGATATCGAGAACGATGTCCTCTTCTCCAACCTCTGCGAGCTGGATGAGTTTTGACATCGACATGGCCTCCATCAGAAAGCGCGATGCACCATGGGAGGTGAGTGGCAGGTCTTCATCAATATAGGCAAGCGGCTTTTGGGCCGCACTGACAAAGGCCTCACGAGGGACCGAAAGAAACGCCTGCAGTACATTGTGGTTGGTGACGTCGTTTGGCCTGACCTGACAGTCAACCATGGTTTGGCGGGCTTTTTCGTAATCAATCATCACTGTTTATGGACTCCCGAAAACGATATTTGCAACCACCCATCAGCTTTTGGAGGCCTCGCCCGGAATCGAACCGGGGTGCAAGGATTTGCAGTCCTCTGCGTAACCACTCCGCCACGAGGCCTTCCGTCCGCTGTTGGACCGGTGTTTCAATAGGTTGGGGGCAGATTGCCGTCAACCCACAAACTACCATTCTGAACCACAACATTTGCCCATCTCGAACTGAACCGGAAGTTGTGGCGTCACGACTGGCTTCAGTCGAGTGATTCGCAGTTCAGGAAGATTGCGACCAAGGCGTGCATTTCGATGCAGTTGACAACCAGCATATATTGCGAATTTATTGTCTGGGGTGGGCTAAACATACGAGGCCCAATGCGAGATCTTCGAAAATTCAACGATTTGCTTCCCTCAGTGCGCTGTGGGTCGGATGCCCATGTTCGGCAGTATTCGCCAAATCACCGAGTCCAACCAGCACCTCTTCATCAGAATTCAGCAATTGTATCCGTCATAACAGATACCGCCTCGCATTTTCGACGGACAACAGCAATTCGACTGCATTTCGCCGACCAGATTTCGTCCAGAACCAGACAAGTGAATTCGATGGGTGACGGCAATGGGAACGAAAATCGAAGGCTGAACTGATATGGTGCAAATTCGAGTCCAGGACAGCATAATCAGCGAAGTTAGAGAGTACCTGGAAAGAGGCCGTGATGGCCCGGAAATGGGCATCAACTTGCCGTCGACACTGCAACTGGACGTCGCCCCTGACCATGCATGGATGGACGCGCTGAGGAAATTTATCAAAGGAGGCAACACAACCATCATAAATCAGATCGACTTTCAGCTCGATTCCGATTTGTTGGTCTTCCACACGGCCACTGAGACCCCGACGGGAACCACTGCGGTAGATTTTCTGGAACTGCTCTGTCTCGAGTTGGAAAAAGTCACGCAAATCGCCGCGGTCGGCTCATCGGGCTAGTTGAAGCGAAGCCTCTTTTCTCTAGACGGGACTAGTTTTTCTTTCGGGCATTGCGCTTTTGTTTGCGTCGGGCTTTGAAACTTTCCCACCAGCGCGACAATTTCACTGTCCAGCGTCGGCGAAAGCGTCTGACGGAAGCAAAGTCCTGCGACAGGATCAGCAATCCAAGGGGAATCATCCAGAAACCCAATATCGGCAGGAATCCGAGAATGCCTCCGACAATCAATGCCACCCCTAGACAGGTGCGACCCAGCTTTGTGGAAGGTGTTGGCAGTCGAGAAAGCAAAATAGTGTCCGATTCTATTCGATTGTGCTTGCGAACCGTTGTCTTCCTTTGTAAAGAGCCTCGGTGCAAACGCACTGTCGCCTAGCGATATAAGTTCCCCGGTAGCTCAGTGGTAGAGCAATCGACTGTTAATCGATCGGTCGCTGGTTCGAATCCGGCCCGGGGAGCCACTATCTTCCAGTAATTGATTTGCCTTAGCTTCCTTGCAAGATCTGCATTGCTGTGATTCACCCGATTCCCCCAGTCCGATCAACAATCTTGGTCAACGATGCAAGAAATTGCTCTGCCTCTTGATCGGAGAGACCGGCAAGCATGTTTTGCGCTGCTTCAATCGCCCGGGGCTGTGTAATATCCAGTGTTTCCTGTCCCAATTTGGTCAGTCGTACACATTTCCTGCGCGTATCCGTGGGATGTTCCCAGCGCTGAATTAATCCCTTTTTCTGCAAGATGCCAATAACCAGGGTGTTGGTAGACCGATCAATGTCCAACAGCCTGGAGAGATCCCCCTGTGTGACAACCTCCACCTGCCCCAAAACATAAAGATAATCATATTGGCGTTCGGTAATTCCAACATCGGCGCAGGCACTTTCAAAGGCTTTTGAAGTTGCCTGTACACAGCGGCGCAACAGATAACCGGGTTGGCTTTTCAAATTGCGCTTTATGGCGTTCAGCGTGTCAATATTTTCCATGAGCGACGCAGCAACCTGGCCTGAATCGGGAGCGAGAACAGAAATTTACCTCGACGCGGCCTACCATTTATCCACCGACAGAGATAGCCACTTCGGCAGTTTGTTTGACATATGATGAATTCGTTTGATATCAAACGATCCTTGATTTTGTGGGATCCCGATGATGCGAAAATCTCCTTTGGTGAAGACAGTGGACCCGGCTGATTGGAATGGAGATGAAATCCGGTCCGGCTCAGGTTGGCTCAACATCCTCACGGGTCACGAAGTCGACGATCTGAAAAAAATGGCTTCATCCATCCGTCCGCTCCTGCACGATGACCCCAACAGGTTGCTGACTTTGCCAAAGCAGAAGTTTGACCTCGGCAGTTTTGCACCGCGTTTGGACAACGTATTCAACGAACTCAAGTCCGGTCAGGGTCTGGCGCTGATCCGGGGATTACCCGTAGAGCAGATGGAGCCTCTCGACATCGCGTCAATCTATTGGGGAATTGGCCTGCATCTGGGTGATGCAACGCCGAATAATCCTGAAGGTGACATGCTGGGGCATATCACCGATCTCGGCAAAACCCAGTCGGATCCCAACAGTCGAGGATATCAAACGCGAGAGGCAATGGATTACCATTGCGATCAATGCGACATTGTCGGCCTTATCTGCATCCGCGCTGCCAAGTCCGGTGGAGAATCCAGAATCGCCAGTTCCGTGGCCATGTATAACGCGCTCGTTGAGCACCACCCCGATTACGCACAAGCCCTCACCGAGCCATTTTTCTGGACCAAACACGGCGAGTATTCAGAGGGCGAACTGCCTTATTACAATAGCCCGGTATTCAATTTCTTTGACGGGCAATTGTGCACATCCTTTGGCCCCAAACACATAGTGAAAGGGCATGATTTGCCGCAGGCCCCTGCCCTGACCGATTTGCAACTCGAAGCCATCCGGGTTGCTGAAGAAATTGCCGATCAAAACAGATACGATATGGTGTTGGAACCGGGCGACATGCAGTTTCTCAACAATTACGTGGCCCTGCACACCCGATCAGCCTATCAGGACCATGAAGAACCAGACAAGAAGCGCCTGCTGTGGCGGTTGTGGCTGATGAATACAAATCTGCGCCATCGCACAGGTTATTCAAAACAATGGTTGAACGGCGTCGGGCTTGGCAAAGGCAATTATCAGATCCGATTGTGATTGAATTTCGGGGCAAATCCTTTCAATCTAAAACTTTGGTCGCGATAATCTGCCAATTGGCGACCAAAATGCTGCCAATATCACATTGAGTCTTGAAGTTGGGCGCAACCCTATTCAATGTGTCGGCAAACACGAAGAATGTTTCAATGGGAGGAAACTATGAAGCAAACTACTATCAAACTGCTGGTCACCGCCATGGCCGCAACCTTTACCACAGCGGCGTTTTCAGCCGACAAAGTGCTGACCATGTCCCACTGGGCGGGCCCAAAGCACGCAATGGCTACCAAGGTACATCCTTGGCTTGACGAGCAACTGAAAGCCTGTAGCGGTGGATCGCTCAGCGTGAAAATCGAAAACGGACTGGCCTCACCCCCTGCCCAATATGACACCGTTCGCGACGGCGTCGCAGACATCGGCTGGATCGTGCACGGCTACACAAAGGGCAAGTTCCCGACCACCAAAATGATCGAGCTTCCCGGCCTTTCCGGCAATGCTGAATCCATGTCAGTTGCGTTTCAGATGACCCACGAAAAGTATTTCGCAGCGGCAAAAGAAGCCAAGGGCGTTGAAGTTCTGGCAAATTTTGTACACGGCCCCGGGGTCGTCAACACGGCTGAAAAAATCACATCCTACAAACAGCTGGAAGGCAAAAAGATTCGCGTCGGTGGCGGCGTGGCCAACGCTGTTGGCAAGGCATTGGGAGTTGCCGGTGTCAACATGCCCGCACCAGCCGTTTATGAAGCCATCTCGTCGGGCGTCGCCGAAGGCGTGTTTTTCCCGCTGGAAACGCTTTATTCGTTCAAGATCAACGAATTGACCAAATATTCATTCAAAAATCCTGATGACATGTACACAACTTCATTTGGGTTGATCATGAACAGCGATACCTACTCCGATCTCGATGATGCGCAGCGCGGCTGTGTCGACAAGATTCGCGGTGTGGAAATGTCTCGCACAATTGGTCGTTTCTGGGATGACGCTGACTCGATTGGCGCAACGGAATCTGCCAAAACCGGGTCGGTCGTGATTGAAGCAAGCGCCGAAGAGCGTGCCTATTTCAAAGACAAAACTTCTGCAATTCAGGCTGAAGTGATGAAAGAAGTCGAAAGCCGTGGCGTTGATGCCAATGCGGCATTCGAATTCATGAAGTCGCAGCTCTAACGAATTGCACGCAACCCAATGCGTAGGTTTTTGACGAAAGCAGAAAGGCTGGTGGATTCCGCCAGCCTTTTTTCCGCGAATTTGGCCGCCATCATTCTGTTGGTACTTGTGGTTCTCACCTGCATTGACGTCATCGGACGTTATTTCTTCAACAGCCCGCTGGTCGGTGCGGTTGAGCTTGTCCAGATATGCATGGGAATGATCGTGTTCTTTTCTTTCCCAATCATGTTTTTGCGCAATGATCACGTCGTTGTCGATTTGGTGCCGCAATTCGGCCGAGGCCGGCTCGGCTGGGCCGTCGCGATTATCTTCCTGCTGATCACCGTTTATGTGGCTGTCACTTTGGGTGACCGGGTAATGGATTATGCATCCAGAGCTATGGAAGATGGTGATATCACAGAATATTTGGCGATTCCGCGCTATCCGGTCGTTGGCCTCATTACTGCCGCGATTTTTTGCGCCGCCGCAGTGAGCCTGTTGAGAGCACTCGTTCTGCTCAGCAGATTTAACACCAGTGACCAATATGACGCTGACAGCACAGAAAGCTCGACTAAATCATGACTGAAGCCCTGATCGGATTTGGTGCGGTGCTGGTTCTTGCCTTCATGCGAATGCCACTCGGCGTTGCGCTTGGACTTGTCGGCGTAATCGGATTTTCCCACCTGGCGAGTTTTCGCGCCGCCATATCGAGCGCCGCGCGGCTGGTTATCGATTCAGGCCAGTCTTACGGCCTTTCTGTTGTGCCGCTGTTCATCCTGATGGGCTTGATGGTTGAGCGGGGTGGCATGGCCAAAGAACTTTACCGTGCCGCCTATGTATTTCTCGGCCACCGCAGAGGTGGACTGGCAATGTCGACGATCTGTGCCTGCGGCATGTTTTCCGCCATTTGCGGCTCCTCACTGGCCACCGCCGCGACCATGTCGAAAGTTTCGATGCCAGAGATGCGGCGCTATAAATATGCCGATTCACTTGCTACTGCCTCGATTGCAGCCGGTGGCACATTGGGCATCCTGATTCCGCCCAGTGTCATACTAGTGATCTATGGCCTGCTCACCGAAGCATCAGTGGGCAAGCTGTTTATTGCCGGCGTACTTCCCGGGATTGTCGGGGTATTGTTCCACCTCGCCGCTGTCATGTTTGTCGTTTCGCGCAATCCGGAAGCTGGTCCTGCCGGTGGCCGGACCGGGTGGGGTGACCGACTGTTGGCCCTGCGTGATGTCTGGGCGACGCTTGGCCTGTTCATCTTTGTCATTGGCGGAATATATGTAACTACTCAGCTACCCTATTTCTGCTGCCATTAGGTGCGACAATTTGATTCATGGCGCATATTTGAGGTTCCACTTTTTTCATTTTGGTGTTTGACTGCGAGGATGAAACTCGAAAATCTGACACCTGAAATTCTTGCTGATTTCTCAAAATCAGAACTGATTGATGTGGTCATTGCTCTGGTGGGTCAGGTTGTCTAACTCAAAGAACAAAATGCGCAGCTTTTGGAGGTGAACGCTCGGCTCCTGAAGGAAAACGAACAACTCAGGAAAGAAAACGAGCAACTTAGAGAAGATAATGCGGTTCTTAGGCAGCGCGTTTCAGATCTTGAGCGTCGTCTGGGATCGAACAGTCGTAATAGCAGCAAACCACCTTCGAGCGACGGACTGGCAAAGCCGTCTAGCGATAAGAAACGGCGGACCAAAAGTCAGCGGGGCAAGTCAAATCGAAAGCCTGGCGGCCAACCCGGACATCCCGGCAACACACTGAAACAGGTTGAGAACCCAGACGAGATCACCAGTCATTTTCCGAACCAATGCCAAAACTGTCAGGCCGCGCTTTCGGCGGAGGATACCATAGGTTCTGCGTGCAGACAGGTGTTTGGCCTCAAACCTCCACCGCCGCTTTATGTGACCGAGCATCGTGCGCATATTTGCCAATGCCAGCATTGCGGTGCAAAAACCCGCGCCGATTTTCCTGAAGGGGTAACATCACCCGCCCAGTACGGCGATGAAATAGGGGCGTTGGCCGCCTATTTACAGACGCAGCACTGCATTCCCCAAAATCGCCTGGCGCAGGTTTTTGCGGACATTTTCGGGGTCACAATCACATCGGCAACCCTTTCCAGTCTGGTTGCCAAAAAGGCCGAGCAGATGCTCTGTTTAGCTGAGGCGGTGAAGAACCTGCTGTCCGGGCCTCAAACGGCAGTGAAGCATCTGGATGAAACGGGGTTCAGGATTGGTGGCAGAACGCGCTGGCTTCATATGCTATGCTCCACCGCTCTAAGCCACCTTCGGCTCGGAACTGCGCGAGGTGAAGTGCCACCAGAACTGGCGGGAACGGCAGTGCATGACTGTTTCTCTTCCAACTGGGCAGTGGAAAATGTGACCCATGGATTGTGCAATGCCCACATCTCCCGCGAATTGGAGGCATTGACCGAATATGAAAAAGAAGCTTGGGTGCCGGACATGAAAGCCATTCTGCTCGACGCACTGAAGCTCACGCATGTCGCGCGAATCCAAAATCGGAGCGCGGTCAGCCCGGAGGCAATCACGGATATCGAGCGGCGATTTGATGCCTGTTGCGAGCGTGCTATCGCGTTCCACGAGGCCCAACCGCCTCTCGCGCGCCCAACGAAAGGCAAGAAGCGGGGTCGCCCGAAACGGCGGATTGGGCACAATCTCGCTTTGCGACTCCAAACGCATAAAGCAGCGGTTTTGCTCTTTCTCAATGATCTGCGCGTTCCCTACACGAACAACGAGGCAGAGCGTGATCTCAGAATGACGAAAGTTCGACAAAAGGTCTCGGGAAGCTTTCGAACAGAGGCTGGTGCCGAGAATTTCTGCACTTTACGAACGGTCATTGAAACGGCGCGAAAACAAGGTTGGGACATCCTGAAAACCTTGAAAACCGCGCCTGATCAGCTCATCCTCAACCTCAGACCCGTCTGATGGGCCGTCTATAAAAGCATCAGGTTGGGGTAGCTGGATAGTTACGAATATATGTCGGGGCCTTCACGCCCACGGAAGCTGCCGGAATGGGTGCGGCCGGATCTATCCTGATTGCCTGGTGGCGCGGTGCATTGAATTTGAACGTTTTTATGGAGGTTACGCGCGAAACCACGATGACCACCGCCAAGCTGTTCATGGTTCTGTTTGGCGCGTTGATCTTTTCCAATTTTGTAAATCGCGCCGGCTTGCCCGACGGCCTGATCGGCATTGTCAATTCCTTTGATGCATCGCCGCTGGGCGTCATTTTCGTCATCCTGGCGATCTATTTAATCTTGGGATGTGTATTTGAATCTCTGTCGATGATCCTGCTGACGGTTCCCATCTTCGCACCTGTGGTTGAGGCATTGGGCTTCGATTTGATCTGGTTTGGTATTCTGGTTGTCGTAGCAACTGAAATCAGTCTGATCACGCCGCCAATTGGCCTCAACGTGTTCGTTTTGAAAGGTGTGCTGAAAGACGTTCCTGTCAGCACCATTTTCAAGGGTGTAACTCCGTTTTGGGTGGCAGATATATTCCGCCTTATCCTGTTGGCGCTGATGCCGGGCATCGCCCTTATATTGCCATCTTATATGTAATCGTCCTGCAATTTGGATCGGCGTAAAATGAATAACTCTGCAACAAACCTGCAGCCCCGGTTAAACGTCAGGCCCGGTGATTTTGTACGCCTGCGAGGTTGGCCACTGACGGCATTTTATAAGGTTGTGGTCAACGCCAATGGCATTACACCTAAACGCGCCAGATTAATGGAAGCTTGGGGAGCATTTCTGGGAGCCAATATGGCTCATCACATTGAAAACGGCACGAGCGTGAACATTTTGGGGCTGGGATTCAAGATCAGTGGAGACGCCACCGGTAAATCCTGTGAAATAGCCAAATTGGAGGAGAATTAGCGCTCAAATGAGGAATAGCACTCACCGTGCATCTGTCGAGCCGGCGCCCGAGTGACTGACAAAACCAATAGAGCGATTACGCTCAAGCTAACCAAAGCCAACGGGGCAAAGCCTCCGCTCAATAAAACGGCCATCATGACCCCCACAAGTTACCCGCAGCACACATTGCCACATCGACAACATTGCAAAGTTACCTTGCGTGAACCTGATCACACCTGTCGGCCCTGATTGGCGGGCCGGTTTCTCGGAAATTTTGGTACTACTCGTTGGCAGTTGACCGGCTCAGCCGGTCAGTTGGTCTACCACACATAAAATCCCAACGACACGATACACAAGACTTCAAGCGCTGAGGTAATCAACAGGGCCGATGTTATAAAATCCATTGCCTGCCCCTCCGCGCGATCCGAGTCGTTAACACAATATGAACAAAGGAGCTTGCGCGAAACTGATTCGCCCGCCGGTCTGTCAAATTAACAAGCCGTCCAACAAATTAGGCCGTGACTAACGTCACGGCCCTCAGGTGCAAATTATGCGGTCGAATCAACCGGATGTAATCGGTGAGATTTCAATTTCTACGCGACGGTTACGCGATTTGCCGTCCTGGGTATTGTTGGAAGCAATCGGACGTTCTTCGCCGTATCCGACAACATGGAAACGGCGTGTATCTGTCCCCTGGCTTACCAGGTAGCGCGCAACGTTGACGCCGCGCTTTTCAGACAATTGCTGGTTAAACGCATCACCACCGTCGCTATCGGTATGTCCGTAAACGTTGACGATGGTACGGTTGTATTCACGCAAAACCAAAGCGACGGAGTTCAATACGCGGTAAAATTCCGGGCGAATGGACGAGGCACCAGAAGCGAAAGTGATATTGCTGGGCATGTTCAAAATAATCACATCCCCATTGCGGGTTACGCTCACGCCGGTATTGCGCAGTTCATCGCGCAGTTTGGCTTCCTGCTTATCTTGATAAAGACCGATACCACCTCCGGTCAGAGCGCCAATTCCAGCACCGATCAATACCGATTTACGGGTGCTTGCGTTGGTGGTTTTACCAACAATGAGACCTCCAAGCGCACCAATGGCGGCGCCTGTTCCGGCACCGATTGTGGTGTTGGAGACCTTTTGTTGTCCGGTATAGGGGTCGGTTGAACACCCAGCAACAACGGCAGCGGCAGCGGCCAGTAGGGCAATGGAAGTTTTTCTCATAGTAATTTGGCTTTCAGGCTGATTGAGTCGCGACATAATGCGCAGTTAACGAAAACAATCGGTTAAAGTGTGACCAACCGACCATTGTTGGGAAATAAATTTCCACGGCATATTTTCATGATGACAGGGATTGTCCTGCCTTGCAAAAATTGAGTTCAATTGGCTTTGCCAGGGATGTGTACCGGCGACATTGGGCAACACGAAGGCAAAAACCGCATCTCACACAGGTTTTGTTGATCACCAGAAATGCAATTTGGTTCCCTGACTACCGGTTGAAGCAGGTCGGGGCGTTGAACGTGTCGCACGCGCTCCCCTTCGGCCTTGCCATTGGGTAAATCCTTGACGCCTGCCACTCTGCGGCTAATATTTGTTAGAAATCATCACCTAAGCGGTGACCTTGCTGGTCTGATAGCGCCATATGGGAGGGCATTTACATGACAAAAGAGGCCGTAGTTTCAGACGGAAATACCATCCAACTGACCGCAGCAAATATAGCAGACGTGATCAGTACTTTGCCAAAAAAAGTAGGATTTGTGGTCCGTGCTCTGGTGATGCTGCAGCAAGGATCCGTCAAGGTCACGATTCCGGAGGGCAAGACCATTGAATACAATGCGCCGCAGCCCGGTCCCCACGCGGAGGCCACGTTTCACAATTGGGGGGTTGTCCGGCGCATCCTTTCGCACGGTTCGTTGGGTGTGGCTGAGAGCTACATTGAAGGAGAATGGGATAGTCCCGATGTAACCTCATTTCTGCAAATGTTCTTGATCAATTCATACGGTGGTGGCGCTGAAAGTTTTTTCAACCGCAATCCATTGCTCAATCTGTTGAGCAAATTTGGCCACTATCTCAACCGCAACTCCAAAACAGGTGCCAAACGCAACATTGCGGCCCACTACGATCTCGGCAATGAATTCTACACCCAATGGCTTGATCCATCGATGACGTATTCCAGCGCCATTTTCCGCGATGGTGCGAACTCGCTTGAAGAAGCCCAGGAAGCAAAATACCGGTCACTGGCAAAACTGACTGACATTCAACCTGATCATCATGTCCTGGAAATTGGCTGTGGCTGGGGCGGATTTGCCGAATTTGTCGCGTCCAATATTGGCGCCAAGGTAACCTGTCTGACAATTTCGCAGGAACAGCTGAACTTTGCCCGTGAACGGATAAAAAAGGCCGGCCTGGATCATCTCGTGGACATCAAGTTTCTCGACTACCGAGATGAAACGGGTAAGTACGACCGAATCGGGTCCATCGAAATGTTTGAGGCCGTGGGTGAATCCTACTGGCCATCATATTTCGGCCAGCTCCACAATTGTCTGAAACCGGGAGGTCGGGCCGGTCTCCAGGTAATCACCATCCGCGAAGAAGACTACGAAACCTACAGGGCACAACCCGATTTCATTCAGAAATACATCTTTCCCGGCGGCATGTTACCGTCGGCCGAAATCCTGTCGCAACTGGGAAGCAATCATCAACTGGCAGAAGTCGCCAGTCGCGCTTTCGGCACAGATTATGCCGCTACACTGGAAGCCTGGCGGCTGAAATTCTGGGAAAAGTGGCCAACAATCAAACCATTGGGGTTTGATGAGCGTTTCAAACGGATCTGGGAATTCTACTTCCACTATTGCGAAGCCGGGTTCAAAGCCGAATCTATCAACGTGCGCCAGCTGATCTATCAAAAGACCTAGTTGTGGCAACCGCGACGCAAGGATTTTGGCCTTGTATCATTGGTGAAATACCAAACTACCAAACCGGCAATTCCTGAGGATTCCTTTGCTTGCCCCCTACATTGAAGGCGTTTAGTTTCGCACGAAAGCTCCCTAATCTGGACTCGCCATGACAATCCATAATTCAGTCATCACCGCCATTGGCAACACGCCGCTCATTCGTCTTAACAAGGTTAGTGAAGAAACCGGGTGTGAAATCCTCGGCAAGGCCGAGTTCCTCAACCCGGGTCAAAGCGTCAAGGACCGCGCGGCACTTTCGATCATTCGCACCGCGGAAAAAGCCGGTGACATACGCCCTGGTGGCCTGATCGTTGAAGGCACAGCTGGCAACACCGGCATCGGGCTGGCGATGGTTGGCAACGCTCTTGGATATCGCTCAGTCATCGTTATTCCAAACACCCAAAGTCAGGAAAAGAAAGACGCAATTCGGGCTTTTGGTGCTGAATTAATCGAGGTGCCGCCAAAGCCCTACCGCAACCCCAACAATTTTGTGCGCCTGTCCGGTCGTCTGGCTGAAAATCTGGCTAAATCTCACCCTCAGGGCGCCATCTGGGCCAACCAGTTTGACAATGTTGCCAACAGACAAGCGCATATCGACACGACCGGTCCGGAAATCTGGCAGCAAACCGATGGTAAGATTGACGGGTTCATCTGTGCCGCCGGTTCAGGCGGTACTTTGGCCGGTGTTGCAACGGCGCTGCGGGAGCGCAATCCCAATGTCAAAATCGGATTGGCCGATCCCGGCGGAGCCGCCCTTTATGGGTATTACGCTCACGGCGAATTAAAGGCTGAGGGCACGTCGATAACAGAAGGCATCGGCCAGGGCCGCATCACCGCAAATCTGGAGGGACTGGAAGTTGATTTCCCCTATCGCATTCCCGACGCGGAAGCCCTGCCCTATGTCTTTGACCTGATGGAACACGAGGGGCTCGTGCTTGGCGGATCATCGGGCATTAACATCGCCGGAGCTGTTCGTCTGGCAAAAGAACTCGGTCCCGGACATACCATTGTTACGGTGTTGTGCGACTATGCAACCCGCTACCAGGCTAAGATGTTTGATCCCGAATTTTTGCGATCCAAGGACATTCCGGTCCCGGCTTGGATGGATCGCGTCTCTGACATCGAAGTCCCGTTTGAAGAGGTCGACGAGTGAGCACCACAAAGCAAGTATTTGTAGAAGATGCCTATGCCAGCACCTGCGACGCACAGGTAGTGGCCATCAATGAACTGGGCGGAATTATACTGGATCAAACGGTTTTTTACGCCACAAGCGGTGGCCAACCGGGCGACACAGGCTTTCTTGAGCGCCAGGATGGCAGCCGCATTCAGATCGCCACCACGGTTTATGAAAAAGGCGGCAAGACCACGATTGTACACGTGCCGGACGCAGATCAGATCGTTCCTGATGTGGGCGAGCACCTGATTGCCCATATCGACTGGGAGCGCCGTCACAAACTGGCGCGCATGCACACCGCCTGTCACATTCTGTCAGTGGTTTGTCCGCTCCCGATTACCGGCGCGTCCGTCGGTGAAAATGAAAGCCGCATCGACTTCGATATGACCGAAACCGCCGACAAAGCTGAAATTTCGGCGGCGATGATGGAAATCGTCAAGCAAAACCATCAGGTATTCACCCAGTGGATAGAAGAATCCGAACTGGATGCAAATCCCGGACTGGTGCGATCCAAAAACGTCAAACCGCCCCGCGGTGTCGGAAAAATCCGTCTGGTGTGCATCGGAGAAGAGTCCATCATCGACTCGCAGCCATGTGGTGGCACCCATGTTGGTGAAACCGCAGAGATTGGCGAAATTCACATCGGCAAAATCGAAAAGAAGGGCCGAGAAAACCGTCGTATGCGTATTCGTTTTGGTCCACTTCCCCAGTCCTGAATGGAAAAACAATGTCATCCAATCCATACCTTGTCGAAACCGACTGGCTGTTTGACCACCTCGACGATGCAAATCTGTCGATAGTTGACGCGTCATGGTATCTGCCCACGATGCTGGCCGATGGCGAGCCGCGCAATGGCCGCGCGGAGTTCGAATCAAGGCATATTCCAGGCGCCGTCTATTTCGATATTGATGCGATCAGCCAGTCCGGTAGCAATTTGCCGCACACCCTGGCATCACCTGAAATCTTTGCAAAGATGGTCGGTGAGCTGGGAATTTCCAATCAAGACACAATTGTTGTTTATGACGGTATGGGTCTGTTCTCCGCCGCGCGCGCCTGGTGGAATTTTCGCATCATGGGTGCCGAAAACGTTGTCCTTTTGAATGGTGGACTGCCTAAATGGATTGCCGAGCAGCGCCCCACCGAAGCAGGCAAAGCGGAAGCCAGCTCCAAATCGTTTGATGCTGAATTCAAGGCCGGCTCCGTGGTTTCATTTGACGTGATGAGCGAAATAGTCGGCACCGGCTCGGCGCAGATTGCTGACGCACGCCCCGGGCCACGGTTTACCGGAGAAGCGCCTGAACCACGTGCAGGCATGCGCTCTGGCCACATGCCCGGCGCGTTGTCAGTTCCTTTTTCAGAACTGGCAAAAGATGGCCAATTGCGATCTGCAGAAGAGTTGAGCCAGGTGTTTGAAGATGCCGGCGTTGATCTGAGCAGACCGCTTGTTACCACGTGCGGTTCAGGTGTTACCGCCGCAGCGCTGACACTGGCGCTGGAAACAATCGGTCACACCAGCCACAAACTCTACGACGGTTCGTGGTCGGAATGGGGCAGCCGCGACGACACTCCAGTCGTCACGGACACCTGAAAACAGATCTACTTTGAATCAGCGATTCTCGTTCTGCTCGATCAAGGACACTCTCACTTCAGGACGAACCTGAACGGAAACGCGTGTCCCGACCCGGCTGTAGAGATCGATAACATCCTGGTTGATCATTCTGAAACAACCCGACGATGCGGCCTTGCCGATTGAGAACGGTTGGGTGGTACCATGAATCCGATACAGAGTATCGCGTCCATCCTTGTACAGATACATGGCCCGCGCACCGAGCGGATTTTCGGTGCTGCCCTTTAAACCATCGGCATATTTTTGAAGTTCGGGCTTGCGCTCGATCATTTCAGCCGGTGGTGTCCAAGTTGGCCATTTCTGTTTCCACTGCAGCACCGAATTACCGGTCCAGCCATAGCCTTCTTTGCCCACGGCTATGCCGTATCGAATGGCCATCTTGCCAGGTTGCACCAGATATAGGTGACGTCGGCGCGCATCGACGATGATGGTGCCAGAAGGTTCGGGACCATAATATCGCACCGCCTGGCGCAAATACCTGGAGTTCATCTTCTTGTAGTTGAACGCCGGAATGGTGATGCCGTCATCGAACTTTGCTGCATAGATCGTGTCGTAATCAAACGCCCCGCCCTGAGCACGGGATTCCTGCAGTCGACGGCTTAGTAGGACAGCGGCTCCGGTGTCGGACGTTGCGCGGCCGCGCAGGTCGTCAGTAGTTGTCAACGAGCCATAACTGGAAGTCAGCGTGCTGGATGTAGAACATGCCTGCAGGCCAAGCGTGATCACGCCAAGGCAAGCGAGACGGACGACCGGATGCCCGGCCATAATATTAATGGTACTGGAACCCATCTTGTTGGTACTCCTCAAACTGCCCCTGGCCTCTATTGAAGCAAGATTCACTGCGAAAAGAAACAACAAACTGTCTGGAGGCCAATTTGGGGTAACTACTCAGCTACCCTATTTCTGCTGCCATTAGGTGCGACAATTTGATTCATGGCGCATATTTGAGGTTCCACTTTTTTCATTTTGGTGTTTGACTGCGAGGATGAAACTCGAAAATCTGACACCTGAAATTCTTGCTGATTTCTCAAAATCAGAACTGATTGATGTGGTCATGGCTCTGGTGGGGCAGGTTGTCTAACTCAAAGAACAAAATGCGCAGCTTTTGGAGGTGAACGCTCGGCTCCTGAAGGAAAACGAACAACTCAGGAAAGACAACGAGCAACTTAGAGAAGATAATGCGGTTCTTAGGCAGCGTGTTTCAGATCTTGAGCGTCGTCTGGGATCGAACAGTCGTAATAGCAGCAAACCACCTTCGAGCGACGGACTGGCAAAGCCGTCTAGCGATAAGAAACGGCGGACCAAAAGTCAGCGGGGCAAGTCAAATCGAAAGCCTGGCGGCCAACCCGGACATCCCGGCAACACACTAAAACAGGTTGAGAACCCAGACGAGATCACCAGTCATTTTCCGAACCAATGCCAAAACTGTCAGGCCGCGCTTTCGGCGGAGGATACCATAGGTTCTGCGTGCAGACAGGTGTTTGGCCTCAAACCTCCACCGCCGCTTTATGTGACCGAGCATCGTGCGCATATTTGCCAATGCCAGCATTGCGGTGCAAAAACCCGCGCCGATTTTCCTGAAGTGGTAACATCACCCGCCCAGTACGGCGATGAAATAGGGGCGTTGGCCGCCTATTTACAGACGCAGCACTGCATTCCCCAAAATCGCCTGGCGCAGGTTTTTGCGGACATTTTCGGGGTCACAATCACATCGGCAACCCTTTCCAGTCTGGTTGCCAAAAAGGCCGAGCAGATGCTCTGTTTAGCTGAGGCGGTGAAGAACCTGCTGTCCGGGCCTCAAACGGCAGTGAAGCATCTGGATGAAACGGGGTTCAGGACTGGTGGCAGAACGCGCTGGCTTCATATGCTATGCTCCACCGCTCTAAGCCACCTTCGGCTCGGAACTGCGCGAGGTGAAGTGCCACCAGAACTGGCGGGAACGGCAGTGCATGACTGTTTCTCTTCCAACTTGGCAGTGGAAAATGTGACCCATGGATTGTGCAATGCCCACATCTCCCGCGAATTGGAGGCATTGACCGAATATGAAAAAGAAGCTTGGGTGCCGGACATGAAAGCCATTCTGCTCGACGCACTGAAGCGCACGCATGTCGCGCGAATCCAAAATCGGAGCGCGGTCAGCCCGGAGGCAATCACGGATATCGAGCGGCGATTTGATGCCTGTTGCGAGCGTGCTATCGCGTTCCACGAGGCCCAACCGCCTCTCGCGTGCCCAACGAAAGGCAAGAAGCGGGGTCGCCCGAAACGGCGGATTGGGCACAATCTCGCTTTGCGACTCCAAACGCATAAAGCAGCGGCTTTGCTCTTTCTCAATGATCTGCGCGTTCCCTACACGAACAACGAGGCAGAGCGTGATCTCAGAATGACGAAAGTTCGACAAAAGGTCTCGGGAAGCTTTCGAACAGAGGCTGGTGCCGAGAATTTCTGCACTTTACGAACGGTCATTGAAACGGCGCGAAAACAAGGTTGGGACATCCTGAAAACCTTGAAAACCGCGCCTGATCAGCTCATCCTCAACCTCAGACCCGTCTGATGGGCCGTCTATAAAAGCATCAGGTTGGGGTAGCTGGGTAGTTACAATTTGGGAAATATTAAGTTAACGCGCGATTTTTCCCCAAAATATACAGTTTCCAGTTCAATTCGGGCAAAATCTCTGAAAATCAGTACAAAAAAAGGGCCGCGATGGATATCCACCGCGGCCCTTTTTGATAGTTGTTAGTTTATTCAGCCGCTTCAGTGTCGCTCATATCTGCCAGCATTGCAGCTTCGGCTTCGGCAACTTTGCGATGCTCATCGACGATCAGGTCATCACGTGAGTTCGCAATACGACGGACCTGGTTCATCACCCCGCCGGTACCAGCCGGGATCAGGCGACCAACAATGACGTTTTCCTTCAGGCCTTCCAGCGTATCAGACTTACCGGCAACTGCCGCTTCTGTCAGAACACGTGTGGTTTCCTGGAAGGAAGCCGCCGAGATGAACGAACGGGTTTGCAAGGAAGCTTTGGTAATGCCCAGCAGGATCGGTTCACCCGATGCCGATGCACGACCTTCTTCTGCAAGCTTCTCGTTCATCAGGTCGAGTTCGATACGGTCCATCTGTTCACCGCGCACAAGGCCGGATTCACCTGGGTCAGTGATTTCGACTTTCTGCAACATCTGACGAACAATCACCTCAATGTGCTTGTCGTTGATGCCCACACCTTGCAAGCGATAAACTTCCTGAACCTCGTCAACGAGGTAGGATGCCAGAGCCTCAACGCCTTTCACCGCAAGAATGTCGTGCGGTGCAGGATTGCCATCGAGCAAATAGTCACCTTTTTCAATCGGGTCACCGTCCTGATGATGGAACGGTTTGCCTTTTGGAATGAGGTGCTCAACCGGCTCAACGGTTTCGTCACTTGGCTCAATATGGATGCGACGTTTGTTTTTGTAGTCGCGACCAAAACGGATGGTGCCGTCAATTTCAGCAATGACAGCAGCATCTTTCGGCCGACGCGCTTCAAACAGTTCCGCAACCCGTGGCAGACCACCGGTAATGTCTTTGGTCTTGGCACTTTCAAGCGGCAAACGCGCAAGCACGTCTCCGGCATGAATTGCAGCGCCAGGTTCAACCGACAGGATCGCATCGACTGACAACAGGAATCTAGCTTCCCCCTGCTTGGTGGTGACCACTTTGCCTTTTTTGTCCTTGATGACAATTGCAGGCTTCAAGTCGACACCGCGCGGGTTTGAGCGCCAGTCGATGACAACACGTTTGACGATACCGGTATTTTCATCAGCACTTTCAGAAACTGATACACCGTCCACCAGGTCTTCAAACTCGATGACACCAGACTCAGGGGTCAGGATCGGACGCGTATAGGGATCCCATTCCGCAATCCGCTGGCCCTGCTTGACGTTGTCGCTATCGTCAACCAACAGGCGTGAACCATAGGTCACACGGTGAACAGCACGTTCATTGCCCTGCTCATCCATGATCAACACAGCCATATTGCGGCCCATAACCATCATGTTGCCGCTGGAATCGCGCACCATATTGCGGTTGCGAATTTTCACGACACCTTCATAGGACGCTTCAATGAAGGATGAGTCGACCACGTTGGCGGTACCACCAATATGGAAGGTACGCATCGTCAACTGAGTACCAGGTTCACCGATTGACTGAGCAGCGATAACACCAACCGCTTCACCCATATTGACCGGCGTGCCGCGCGCCAGGTCGCGGCCATAACAGGTGCCGCAAATACCGGTACGTGTTTCACACGTCAGAGCCGAACGGATTTTGACCGTCTGAATACCGGCTTCTTCGATTGCCACAGTGTCGGGGTCTTCAATCGACTGACCGGCCTTGACGATTACTTCCTGAGTTTCAGGATGCAATACATCTTCAGCAGCAGCACGACCAACTATCCGCTGGCCCAGTGTTGCAACAACCTGACCGGCATCAACAATGGCCTGCATTGTCAGGCCAGCAGTTGTGCCACAGTCGGTTTCGTTGATGATGCAATCTTGCGCCACATCAACAAGCCGGCGTGTCAGGTAACCAGAGTTGGCAGTTTTCAGAGCGGTATCGGCCAGACCCTTACGGGCACCGTGGGTGGAGTTAAAATACTCCATCACAGTCAGGCCTTCTTTAAAGTTGGAGATGATCGGGGTTTCGATGATCTCGCCGGAAGGCTTGGCCATCAATCCGCGCATACCTGCCAGCTGTTTCATCTGAGCAGGAGAACCACGGGCCCCGGAACGGCTCATCATATAGACCGAGTTCATCTGCAACTGGCGACCAGCTTCATCGAACTTGGTTTCCTGAAGACCATTCATCATTTCATCCGCAACCTTGTCACCACACTTGGCCCAGGCATCAACAACCTTGTTGTATTTTTCGCCCTGAGTGATCAGGCCGTCATTATACTGTTGTTCAAAATCCTTCGCCAAAGCGGAAGTTTCAGCAACCATTCCTTCCTTGGTATCGGGGATAACCATGTCATCCTTACCGAAGGAAATTCCAGCTTTACAGGCATTGGTGAAACCAAGTTTCATGATTTGGTCAGCGAAAATGACAGTGTCTTTTTGACCGCATTTTCTGTAGACCTTATCGATCATCAAAGAGATGTTCTTCTTGGTCATTTCCTGGTTGACGATCTCATAGCTGACGCCTGGAGAACGAGGCAGCAATTCACCCATCATCATCCGGCCCGGCGTGGTTTCATAAACCTCGGAAGTCGGGTTGCCCTCTTCATCAACGGACTTAAAGCGCCCTTTGATTTTTGAGTGCAGGGTGACGATTTTGTTGTCGAGCGCATGCTGCAATTCGCCCATATCGGCGAAAATCATGCCCTGACCGGGCTCATTCTCGGCTTCAATCGACAGATAATAGAGGCCCAGAACAATATCCTGCGAGGGAACGATGATCGGCTGACCATTGGCCGGGTGCAGGATGTTGTTGGTCGACATCATCAACACACGAGCTTCCAACTGTGCTTCCAGCGACAGCGGAACGTGGACCGCCATCTGGTCACCGTCAAAGTCAGCATTGAACGCCGCACAAACGAGCGGGTGCAGGTGAATGGCCTTGCCTTCAATCAGCACAGGTTCAAACGCCTGAATGCCAAGGCGGTGAAGCGTTGGCGCGCGGTTCAGCAGAACCGGATGCTCACGGATAACCTCATCGAGAATATCCCAGACTTCCGGCTTCTCCTTCTCAACAAGCTTCTTGGCCTGTTTGACGGTTGACGAATAGCCCTTGGCATCGAGGCGCGCATAGATAAACGGCTTGAACAGTTCCAGAGCCATTTTCTTCGGCAAGCCACACTGGTGTAGTTTCAGCTCGGGGCCAACCACGATAACCGAACGACCGGAATAGTCGACGCGTTTACCGAGCAGGTTCTGACGGAAACGTCCCTGTTTGCCTTTCAGCATGTCGGACAGGGATTTCAACGGACGCTTGTTGGCACCAGTAATGGTGCGGCCACGACGGCCGTTGTCGAACAGCGCATCAACAGATTCCTGCAACATGCGTTTTTCGTTGCGGATAATGATATCCGGCGCACGCAGTTCCATCAGACGTTTCAACCGGTTGTTCCGGTTGATCACACGACGGTACAGATCGTTCAGGTCGGACGTTGCAAAACGGCCACCATCGAGCGGCACCAGAGGACGCAGATCCGGTGGAATAACCGGAATGGTCTTCATGATCATCCATTCAGGACGGTTGCCAGAATCCAGGAAGGCTTCAGCAGTCTTCAACCGCTTGGAGATTTTCTTGTATTTCAGCTCAGACGTGGTCGTTGCGATTTCCTCGCGCAGCTCATTGACCAGTTTTTCAAGATCCAGCGCCGACAGCATTTCATGAATGGCTTCCGCACCAATCATTGCAGTAAAACTGTCATCGCCATATTCTTCACTGGCGATCATGTGCTCTTCTTCCGAGAGAAGCTGCAGTTCTTTCAGCGGCGTCAGGCCAGGTTCGATAACAACAAAGTTTTCGAAATACAGGATGCGCTCAAGGTCTTTCAAAGTCAGATCCAGCAAGAGACCAATGCGAGAAGGCAGGGACTTCAAAAACCAGATATGAGCAACAGGCGACGCCAGATCGATATGACCCATGCGCTCGCGGCGTACCCGCGACAGGGTGACTTCCACGCCACACTTTTCGCAGATAATACCTTTATACTTCATACGCTTATATTTGCCGCACAGGCATTCGTAGTCCTTGATCGGACCAAAGATGCGGGCACAGAACAAGCCGTCGCGCTCGGGCTTGAAGGTACGATAGTTGATGGTTTCCGGCTTTTTGATTTCGCCGAACGACCAAGACATGATTTTTTCTGGTGAGGCAATCGATATCCGGATGGAGTCGAAAGACTGGGCCTGCACCTGTGGGTTGAAGAGATTCATGACCTCATGGTTCATGTGATTTTCTCCTTTTTGGACTTTCGCCCGTTTAGGTCTGATCAGCTGTTTTCAGACCACAAAAAATTCAAATGGCGGTGTCGAGAGGGGCCAAGGCCCCTACTCGGCTGCATCCGGCATATCGACGAAGTCAGTTTCCTCTTCTTCTTCCAGATCGAGTTTGGAATTTTCCAACTCAACTGAAAGACCAAGAGACCGCATCTCCTTGACCAACACGTTGAACGATTCCGGAATACCGGATTCAAACGTATCGTCGCCGCGCACGATGCTCTCATAGACCTTGGTACGGCCTGCAACATCGTCCGATTTGACAGTCAGCATTTCCTGAAGCGTGTAGGCTGCACCGTAGGCTTCAAGCGCCCAGACTTCCATCTCACCGAAGCGCTGGCCACCAAACTGTGCCTTACCACCCAGCGGCTGCTGAGTGACGAGGGAGTATGGACCAATCGACCGGGCGTGGATCTTGTCGTCGACCAGATGGTGAAGCTTGAGCATGTAGATATAGCCCATGGTCACCGGACGATCGAAGGCTTCGCCTGTACGACCATCATACAAGGTCGACTGACCGGATCCGTCGAGACCCGCCTGCTCCAGCATTTCAACAATGTCTGGCTCATGAGCACCGTCAAACACGGGCGTTGCAATGCGAACACCGGTTTTCAACTGGTCGGCAATACGAACAATGGAATCATCATCGTAATCGCGAACCGGCTCGTTGCGGTCATTGGCTGGATAAAGAGATTCAATCTCCTTGCGCAAGGCTTCCTGCTGACCTGACTTCTGGTATTCCTCCAGAAGGTTGCCAACTTTGCGACCCATGCCGGCACAGGCCCAACCCAGGTGGGTTTCAAGGATCTGTCCAACATTCATACGCGATGGCACACCAAGCGGGTTCAACACGATGTCGGCGTGCGTACCATCTTCCAGGAACGGCATGTCTTCAATCGGCATAATGCGGGAAACCACACCCTTGTTACCGTGACGACCAGCCATTTTATCACCCGGCTGAAGCTTGCGCTTGATGGCAACAAAAACCTTGACCATTTTCATGACACCCGGCGGCAATTCATCACCACGCTGAAGTTTTTCCACCTTGTCCATGAAACGACCTTCCAGAAGGCCTTTGGACTCATCATACTGGCCGCGCAGTGCTTCAATCTGGCCCTGTAGTTTTTCGTTATCTACAGCAAACATCCACCATTGGGAGCGTGGAAATTCTTCCATCACTTCCTGGCTCAGTTTCTGACCTTTCTTGAAGCCTTTTGGACCGGCTACAGCTTCCTTGCCTTTCAGCATATCTGCCAGACGACCATAAACGTTGCGGTCCAGAATGGCCTGCTCGTCATCGCGGTCTTTAGCCAAGGTTTCGATTTCTTCGCGCTCGATCGCCATCGCACGTTCGTCTTTTTCAATACCGTGACGGTTGAAAACACGTACTTCAACGACCGTACCAAATGCACCAGGGCTCATACGCAGCGAGGTGTCACGTACATCAGATGCTTTCTCACCAAAGATGGCCCGCAGAAGTTTTTCTTCCGGGGTCATTGGGCTTTCACCCTTTGGTGTGATCTTGCCAACAAGAATATCGCCCGGACCAACTTCCGCACCAATATAGGTGATGCCGGCTTCGTCGAGGTTTTTCAGAGCCTCTTCCGAAACATTTGGAATATCGCGGGTGATTTCTTCCGGTCCGAGTTTTGTATCACGCGCCATCACTTCGAATTCTTCGATGTGAATGGAGGTGAAGACATCGTCACGCACGATGCGCTCAGACAACAGGATGGAGTCTTCGAAATTGTATCCGTTCCAGGGCATGAACGCGACGAGCACGTTGCGGCCCAGCGCCAGATCACCAAGATCAGTTGACGGGCCATCAGCAATGATGTCGCCTTTGTTCAACACGTCACCAACCCGAACCAGCGGACGCTGGTTGATACAAGTTGACTGGTTGGAACGCTGGAACTTCTGCAGGCGGTAGATATCAACACCGGGTTTGGCCGGGTCGAGATCTTCCGTCGCACGAACAACGATACGGGTGGCATCCACCTGGTCAACAACACCGCCGCGCTTGGCACCAATGGCCGCACCGGAGTCACGGGCCACGATTGGCTCCATACCGGTACCAACAAATGGTGCCTCAGCGCGCACCAACGGCACCGCCTGACGCATCATGTTGGATCCCATCAGGGCACGGTTGGCATCGTCGTTTTCCAGGAATGGAATGAGAGCAGCAGCGACGGATACCAGCTGTTTTGGCGATACGTCCATCAGGTCAACATCGCTGGTTGGCATCATGTGTACATCACCGGCCTGGCGACAGATGACAAATTCATTGACGAATTTACCCTTGTCGTCGAGCTCTGCATTAGCCTGAGCAACTGTATGCTTGGCTTCTTCCATCGCCGACAGATAGACCACATCATTGGTGACCTTGCCTTTTACAACCTTGCGATACGGGCTTTCAATGAAGCCGTATTTGTTGATCCGGGCAAAGGTAGCCAGCGAATTGATCAGACCAATATTTGGTCCTTCAGGCGTTTCAATCGGGCAGATACGTCCGTAATGGGTCGGATGTACATCGCGCACCTCAAATCCGGCCCGCTCACGGGTCAGACCACCCGGTCCAAGCGCTGACAGGCGACGCTTATGGGTAATTTCCGACAATGGGTTGGTCTGGTCCATAAACTGGGACAATTGCGAAGAACCGAAGAACTCGCGAACCGCAGCAGCAGCAGGTTTGGCGTTGATCAGATCCTGCGGCATCACAGTGTCGATCTCGATCGATGACATACGCTCTTTAATGGCACGCTCCATACGCAGCAGGCCGACGCGATACTGATTTTCCATCAATTCGCCAACCGAACGCACCCGACGGTTGCCGAGGTTATCAATATCGTCGATTTCGCCGATACCATCGCGCAACTCAACCAGAGTTTTCATAACCGAAAGGATGTCTTCCTTGCGCAGAACGCGCACGGTGTCTTCTGCATCCAGATCAAGGCGCATATTCATTTTCACGCGGCCAACAGCCGACAGGTCGTAGCGCTCGCGATCAAAGAACAAAGACTGGAACATCGCTTCAGCGGTTTCCGGTGTCGGTGGTTCACCCGGACGCATGACACGATAGATGTCAAACAGCGCATCCTGACGGGAGTTGTTTTTGTCCGCTGCCAGGGTCGAGCGCATGTAAGCGCCGATGGTCACGTGATCGATATCGAGAACATCGATTGAATCATAGCCCATTTCGAGCAGATCAATCACCGAACCGGAAACCTCACCGGTTTTCTCGTTGACTTCATATGTCAGTTCATCTCCGGCTTCGAAATAGATTTCGCCGGTTTCCATATTGACAATGTCTTCAGACAGATAACGACTGTTCAGGGATTCAGGCGTGACCCGGATATCCTTGACCTTATCGCCCAGATCACGAACTGTTCTGGCGGTTACTTTCTTGCCAGCTTCAATCACAACCTTGCCGTTGGCAGCATTGATGATGTCTTCGGTTGGCTTAGTGCCTTTCAAACGCTCGGCGTCGAACGGCATGCGCCATCCTTTTTTGCCGTCATTCTTGAACGTCACCGTATTGTAGAAGTGGGACAGGATGTCTTCGCCATCCATACCCAGCGCCATCAACAGAGTTGTTGCGGGAATTTTGCGGCGACGGTCGATACGCGCATAGACAATGTCTTTGGCGTCAAACTCAATATCAAGCCACGAACCGCGGTAAGGGATGACGCGGGAAGCGAATAACAGTTTTCCCGAGGAATGGGTCTTGCCCTTGTCATGGTCGAAGAATACGCCGGGCGAGCGGTGCATCTGAGAAACGATAACACGCTCTGTACCGTTGATCACGAACGTGCCGTTGCCGGTCATCAGGGGCATATCGCCCATGTAGACTTCCTGCTCCTTGATATCTTTGACCGACTTGGCGCCAGTTTCTTCGTCAATATCAAAAACGATCAGGCGGAGAGTCACTTTCAGCGGCGCTGAATAGGTCATGTCGCGCTGACGGCACTCTTCGGTGTCGTATTTGGGCGCTTCAAAATCGTAACGCACGAAATCAAGCTGCGCAGCACCGGTGAAATCCTTGATCGGGAATACCGAATTGAAGACCGCCTGCAGACCTTCGTCGCCGCGGCCACCTTCGGGCTCATCAACCATCAAAAAGGCGTCATATGAAGACATCTGAACCTCAATGAGGTTCGGCATATCGGTCACTTCAGTAATATGACCGTAAACTTTGCGGACGCGTTTGCGACCGTTGAAGACATGAGCTTTCGAAGCCATGGATAATCCTCGTTTTGGTGGCCCAAAAAATGGGCCGAACACGCAAAAACAGCCCTTACGCGCGGTCCGGCTGTTACCTCGGATCGGCATAAACGCTGCATATGGTCTGTTGTTTTGGACAAGTCGCCAAAAAGCCCTATTCAATCGGACTTTCAGGACACCTGCCAATCAACAGGTCTGGATTCAAGACACCCAAAGCGAATCACCCCGGGTAACTTTCGGTTATGTTTCGCAACAATGTGTTGCGAATGGGGCAGAGCTAACACCCTGCCCCATAAGGCAAACTGTTTACTTGAGCTCGACAGTCGCGCCAGCTTCTTCAAGCTGCTTTTTGAGCTCTTCGGCTTCCCCTTTGGAGATGCCTTCTTTAACTGCTTTAGGAGCGCCTTCAACGAGGTCTTTGGCTTCTTTGAGGCCAAGACCGGTGATGCCGCGCACTTCTTTAATGACGTTGATTTTCTTGTCACCGACAGCAGCCAGAATGACGTCGAATTCGTCTTTTTCTTCAGCAGCTTCAGCTGGAGCAGCGCCACCAGCAGCAGCAGCCACAGGAGCAGCAGCAGAAACGCCCCAATGCTCTTCGAGCATTTTTGAGAGTTCAGCAGCTTCCAGCACGGTCAATGTTGAAAGTTCGTCTACGATCTTTTGAAGATCAGCCATTTTATTAGTCCTTAGATTAGTTCAAACGAGTGTTTGTGAAGTTGAATTGGTTGTTTTGAAATCCGCTCACGCAGCTTCTTTTGAGGAATAAGCCCCGATAACCCGTGCCACCTGGCCCGCTGGGGCTTTGGTGATCATGGCGATGCGTTGTGCAGGCGTGCTGATCATTCCGACCAACTTGCCGCGCAACTCATCCAGTGACGGCAGGGAAGCCAATGACTTCACACCGTTCTGATCGAGGTTGGTTGCACCCATCGCGCCACCAAGAATAACGAGTTTTTCGTTTTTCTTGGCGAAATCGCTGGCTGCTTTCGGTGCTGCCACCGGGTCTTCTGCAAATGCAAGAAGTGTTGGACCTTTCAAAAGGTCCCCCATGTGTTCAGCATCCGTACCCTCAAGAGCAAGCTTGACGAGACGGTTTTTCGCAACTTTGACAGTGCCGCCGGCTTCGCGCATCGATGAACGCAGATCCGTCATCTCTGCAACCGACAGACCGGCATATTGTGCCACTACGACAGAACCGGCGCCCGAAAGCGTCTGTTTCATCTCAGTGACAAATTCGCGTTTTTCCGCTCTATCCAATTTGTCTCTCCAGTTTTGACCCGGAAAATTCCAGGTCTGGTTGCCTTTTGCCGCTGTTGCACACCGAAATGGGCAATAACGACGCTCGAGGATCCTGTCCCCTTGCGTCACACAACCTCCAATTGGAAGCCGCAGCGCAAGGCAATCGTTCGAACCAAAAAAATCGGTTCATTCGTCTGTGCGGGCTTTCACGATTAAGAGGTCATTGCTGACCTCGCCTGCAGTCTCGGACAGGGGATAAAACTTTGCCGTTTTATCCATTCAAACCGGCGAACCGGTTTGAAATTCTTTAATTAAGCTCAGAGCACTACGCCAAGAACTTAATGTATATTCTTAGGAAGCCGGCAATATCGACGCTGGGTCGATCTTAACGCCTGGTCCCATGGTTGAAGAAATCGCAACGCGCTTGACGAACGTGCCCTTGGCGCCAGATGGCTTGGCCTTGGTAACAGCTTCGGCAAATGCCAATACGTTTTCTTCGATTGCTTTTGCGTCGAAACTAGCCTTGGCAATACCGGCGTGAATAACACCAGCTTTTTCAACGCGGAATTCCACAGATCCGCCTTTGGCGTCTTTAACAGCCTGCGTAACGTCAGGGGTCACAGTGCCAACGCGTGGGCTTGGCATAAGGCCACGAGGACCAAGCACCTTACCCAACCGACCAACAAGCGCCATCATGTCAGGCGTTGCAATAATACGGTCAAACGGGATGTCTCCACCCTGAATGCGTTCCATCAAGTCTTCGGCACCGACAACGTCAGCACCAGCAGCCTTGGCTTCTTCGGCTTTGTCATCACGAGCGAACACGGCGACATTCATGTCTTTACCTGTGCCATTGGGCATGGTCACAACACCACGCACCATCTGGTCAGCATGACGCGGGTCAACACCCAGGTTCATCGCCACTTCAACAGTTTCATCAAACTTGGCTTTGGCGCCGTTTTTAACGAAGGTGACTGCTTCAGACAGTTCGTACAGTTTCTTGCGATCAATGCCTTCACGAGCGGCGGATAGTCTTTTTCCTGCTTTTGCCATCTTGTTAGCCCTTCACTTCCAGGCCCATCGAACGGGCAGAGCCTTCAATGATCAGCATCGCCTGATCGATTGTATTGGCGTTGAGATCTTTCATTTTGACTTCGGCGATTTCCTTCACCTGGTCACGGGTTACTGAACCCGCAATGGAACGACCTGGCTCTTCAGAACCGGATTTCAAGTTCGCAGCTTTCTTCAAAAGATAAGACGCTGGAGGCGTCTTCATTTTGAAAGTGAAAGACTTATCCTGGAAAATGGTGATGGTGACAGGAACAGGAGCCCCTTTTTCCATTTCCTGGGAAGCCGCGTTGAACGACTTGCAGAATTCCATGATGTTCAGACCGCGCTGACCCAGCGCCGGACCGATTGGCGGGGACGGTGAAGCACTTCCCGCAGGCACCTGAAGCTTCAGGTATCCGTCAATTTTTTTGGCCATATTACTTGCCTTTGTTTGCGCTCCTTGCGGAGCATTTCATTTACAGCTTTCGCTGCGCTCAAAGACCTGCGTGGTGCGGATATGGAAGCCGGCCAGGCCCCTCACCTCCCACACAGATATTAGGGTCAGACCTTTTCGACCTGCCCATATTCAAGATCAACCGGCGTTGCACGCCCGAAGATCGAAACTTCTACTTTCAGGCGGGCGCGTTCCTCGTCCACCTCTTCCACGGTGCCACTGAACGAGGCAAATGGGCCATCGGACACACGGACATTTTCGCCAATTTCGAACATGACCGACGGCTTGGGACGATCAACGCCTTCCTGAACCTGATTTAGAATGCGATCGGCTTCCTTGTCAGGTATCGGCAATGGCTTATTGTCAGATCCCAGAAACCCGGTAACCTTCGGCGTATTGTTGATCAGATGAAACGCCTCATCGGTCATCTCCATCCGCGCCAATACATAGCCGGGGAAAAACTTGCGCTCGGCATCGACTTTCTTGCCCTTGCGCACTTCAACAACTTTTTCGACCGGCACCAGGACCTGTTCGAACAGATGTTCCAGTCCCTTTTGACGCGCCTGTTCCTCGATTGAGGCCACAACCTTTTGCTCGAAATTCGAGTAGGCGTGAATGATGTACCACCGCATAGCCATGGAATTTCCGCACTCCGTCTGGATCGATTATCCGAAAAGAAAACCTGTGCCGTAGCTCAGGACCTGATCAACCAAAAAGAAAAATATTGCAAAAATGAACACAAGAGCCAGGGTCATCACGGTGGTTACGCCGGTTTCCCGGCGGGTCGGCCAGACAACCTTTGCCACTTCCGCCCGCACCTGCTGGAGAAATGTGAATGGATTCGTTTTTGACGCCAACGTGATTTCCTCAAACAATGGGCGGAAAAAATCCGCATCTTCTTGTTTTCAAACAGCAATCAGGCGCGCCGAGCACTTCAGACACTCAACGCACCCTAATTAGTTGATGCCTATCTATTGCACGCAAGCTCTAAGTGCAAGATGCACAATGGATTTTTTGCACATTCTGTACCGAATTCTGAAGCCCAAAATCTGCAACCTTATAAGTTGATTTCACCTCTGTCCGACTTAAACTTGGAGGCGACGCCGCCATCTGCCCAGTTTTCATTTGAAATTGGGCGCACTGGGGGAATGTCTTAAAATGAAATCACCGTTAAGTCTCGGATCACACCTCGCATGGGTGGTCCTCGGTCTGTTAGTTCTGCAAAGCTGCGCTCGTGGACCTTATACCGCACAATCCACTCATGAATCGAAACTGTTGAAGCAGGGCTTAGGACGTATTGCCGTATATCGAACCGATCGGTTTACTCTGGCACTTCCTCCAAATGTGAGGGTCAATGGCGTGGAAGCCGGGCGTTGCAGGACCAACGGTATTTTCTTCATCGACGTACTGCCCGGAAAGCACAAGGTTGGCGTGACTACGCAATTCACCGAAGAACTGGACATTGCCGTTCGGGAGAATGAAACCACTTATATCGAATGCTCAATGCGGCCAGATTTCCCGTTCGGCACACCGCATTTTGAGGAAGTTGAGCCAGATGTTGCCGCCGCAGTCATTGCTGAACTGGCTCTTATTGATCAGCGTTGACACAACCAATCCGCTTTGCAGGATTAACCGTTTTGAGATCGAAACCGGCAGTCTGGTTCTTCGTCGAACCCGGTCGACTGGGTTCATATGCTCATCATTGGCAATTCCGTCGCAAAAACATCGCATTGCGACCAGATCAGAACTGCACCAACAGGTGCAACAGTCTACTGGTTGGCCATGAATTGAGGCCGCTGCGGCGCATAAGGCGAATATTGATGGATACCCTTGCCCGACCGCAAAACATCAAGTTGGGAGTTGGCCTGATACTGGCCGCCGCTCTGGCTATTTCGGTACAGGATGTAATCATCAAACTGTTTAGTGACCACGTGTCTTTGTGGCAGATATTCGCCCTGCGCGGCTGTATTGCTGTTCCAATGCTACTGATGATCGGCAAGATGCGCGGATCCAGAAACCTGCTGAAGTCCGCCTTGAGCCGATGGCCGCTGATGCGATCACTGTTCATCACCACCACCTTCCTTGCATTTTATGCAGCCATCCCGTTTCTCAGTCTTTCAACCGTGGGCGCAGCCAATTACATCGCGCCCATATTTGTGACCCTGCTGTCCGCCTATGTCATCGCAGAGCCGGTTCGACGGCGGGGATGGATCGGTGTTGCCCTTGGGTTTGTCGGGGTGATGGTCTTGCTGCAGCCGGGGTCCGATGCCTTTTCTCCATGGTCAATTTTGCCAATTATCGGTGCCGCATTTTACGCCCTTGCGCATATCACAACCCGAACCAGATGCCAGGGCGTCCCCGTTGCCGCATTGTCGCTATCGCAAAATATCATCATGGGTCTGGCCGGGTTCATAGTCAGCGGGTTGCTGCTTTGGCTGCCTCAGGATGGAGTGCTGATGCAATCTTATCCTTATGTCTTTGGCAGTTGGTTGCCGATAGGACTGTCTGACTTCGCGGTGTTGGTCCTGTTGGCCGGATTTGCGGTGGCAATCGGCATGTTACTGGCCGGTGCTTATCAGGCCGCCCCGCCTTCCACCGTGGCAACTTTTGAATATACCTATCTGGTCTTTGTTGCTGTCTGGGATGCGGTGTTTTTTGCAAGCCTGCCAAACCCGATATCCCTATCGGGCATGGCGCTGATCATAATCGCTGGCCTGCTGGTATTGCGCAAATAGTGAGTTTTTCATTCAATCGCCGGTAAAATGGCCGCTGTACACTCCCCAAAACCGATGCGATACCCGTCTCCCTGGGCGTGCCCTCTCAGGGTCATGCGGTCACCATCTTCAATGAAAGTTCGTGTTTCGCCGCTGTCCAGCGTCAGTGGCTCCTTGCCGCCCCAACTGATTTCCAACAAGGACCCAAGCGAAGATTTCTCGGGGCCGGATATTGTACCGGATCCCAGAAGGTCGCCGCAATTCATGGCGCAGCCTGAACTGGAATGGTGCGCCAGTTGCTGCGCGGCAGAATAATACATTTCGCGATAATTGGTCCGCGATATGATTGTCTCAACGTCGGCACCAGCAGGCTGCATGGCCACTTCCAGTTCGACATCATAGAGCATTGGTCCATTTTCCTAGAGATGGGGCAAAAGCTGCTTTTCTCTGTCCGGTGTCGATACTCGAAACGGTTCAAGCGCGGCGCGGCTGACGATCCAAGGGCTGATTGACGTTGCAAATGCCTTGGCCTGGAAAGGGCCAAGCGGCTGATATTCCCAAGCCTGAATATCCCGCACCGACCAGTCATTGACGATGACGTAGCCGAATATCATTGCATCGGCCTCGTCGACCGAAACGGGCTGCCCCATCGTGCTTGCCGTTCCAACAACGGCGCCCATTTCCAACTCGATATCCAGCCGCCGACTAGGGGCAAATATTGGCGTCTCATGCTTCGGGCTTTTCAACTGCCCCCTTGGCCGCACGACATCGGTACCGGAAACCACAACTGTCGAAGCGCGACCGTTATAGGCAACGGGAATGTGCAGCCAGTTTGGTTGCAGGGCATTTTCACGTCCGCGAAACATCGTCCCGGCATTTTCGGCATGGTGACGCCCGGAAAAGAAGTCGGTGAATTCGCAAACCCGAAACGGCATATGCATTTGCACCTGATCCAGCGGAATCATGGCCGCTTCAATTGCTGATCTCTTGCTAACATCGGCAGTTTGTTTCAGCAGATCGATGAGTTGTTCACGAACTGCATCCCAACTGCCCTGCCCCAGTGCCATAAACTGGTTTAGACAATTCTGGCTGAAAACAGCCTCCTCGCCGACATCAATCAAACCGCCATTCTGCAACTCCGCCAGATCAAGAACATAATTGCCAATCGCGGTGCAGCAGACAGGCTCACCACCACTGGTTGAATATACGCCGTAAGGCAGGTTGTTCAGCGGAAACGGGCAATCTGGTGCGTTGGCGCCATCTACCCAGGAGGGGTTCAAAGACATGTAGAAATTCTCGGTATGTTAGGCGTTCTGGTTGCGACTCATTTCAGGCCGGGCGTGCCGTCAAACTTCCGTTCCAACCCTTCCCAGCAATCAATATAGTCTTCCTGCAAGGTGTCCAGTTCAGCTGCAAATTTCGTCAACTGTTGAGGAAACCGTGTTTCAAACATGAAGGCCATTGTGTTGTCCAGCTTAGTCGGTTCCAACTTGCTGTAGGACGCCTTTTCAAAGCCGCCAAAATCCGGGCCATGGGGCAGCATGAGATTATGCAGGCTCATGCCACCGGGAACAAATCCTTCTTCCTTTGCGTCATATTGCCCATAAACCAGCCCCATAAACTCACTCATGATGTTGCGGTGGTACCAGGGCGGGCGGAATGTATCTTCTCCCACCAGCCAGCGCGGTGGAAAAATCACAAAATCCACATTTGCCGTTCCCTCTTCTCCAGATGGCGCGGTCAACACCGTAAAAATCGAAGGATCGGGGTGGTCAAACAGAACCGCCCCCACAGGAGAGTAGGTGCGCAGGTCATATTTATAGGGCGCATAATTGCCATGCCAGGCAACCACATCGAGCGGTGATTGGCCGATTTCAGTCAGATGAAAGGATCCGCACCATTTGACGGTCAACCTGCAGGCTATTTCCTTGTCTTCATATGCTGCAACCGGTGTTTTGAAATCGCGCGGATTGGCCAGGCAATTCGCCCCTATTGGTCCGCGGTCCGGCAGGGTCAGCTTGGCTCCGTAATTTTCACATATATAGCCGCGCGCCGCGTTTTCACCGTCGGCCAACATGACTTTGAAAATCATACCACGGGGAATGACACAAATTTCTGCCGGTTCCAGATCCATGATCCCCAACTCGGTAAACACCCGTATCGCACCCTGTTCGGGTACCAACATCAGTTCGCCGTCGGCATTGAAGAAATAGTCATCCTCCATGTCCTTGTTAAACCCATAGACATGCGCTGCGATGCCCGATTGGCCAAGCGCATCACCCGCCGTCGTCATCGTCGCCACCCCCTCAATGAATGTTGTCGGTTGTTCGGGCATCGGAACCGGTGACCAGCGCAATTGCCCCAGTGCCAATCCGTGCTTGATCACATGGGGAGCAGTTTTCCAGTTCGGCAGGTCGATCTCGCTGTAACGTCCCGAATGCCGCACTCCCGGACGAATTCGATACAGCCAGGATCTTTCATTGGTGCCGCGCGGCGCTGTGAAGGGCGAGCCCGACAATTGCTCTGCATAAAGACCATAGTTACAGCGCTGTGGAGAATTACGCCCCTGGGGCAACGCTCCGGGCAGACTTTCGGTTTCAAAATCATTTCCAAAGCCTGGCATGTAGGATGGGGAATTAGTTGAGCTCATGGGGCTACCTCCGGGAAGACAATTTTGTTACATTTGTGACGATTGATTTTGTAACCATCAAGGCCCCTATGGCAAAATCTGATACCAGCTCAAATGATGAGTTCGACCTGGAGACCTTTTTGCCATTTCGATTGCATCAGGCTTCAGAGGCGGTGAGCCAGTCTTTCAGGTCGATCTACAAACACGAATATGGCATGACCCGCAGCGAATGGCGGGTGCTCGCACATCTGGGGCAATACGGCGCCATGACGGCAACCGAAATCGGCCGATCCGCCAGTCTTCATAAAACCAAGGTTTCCCGGGCAGTATTTTCTCTGGAAACGAGGCGCTGGCTGTCCCGCGCGCCCGATCAACGCGACCGGCGAGTTCAAATTCTCTCGCTGACGAAATCGGGCCACCAGGCCTATCGTCGCCTGGGGTCGCGCGCCCAACAATATAATGACCAACTCGCGAAGAAGCTGGGCAAGGACAAGGTAGCTGAAATTGTTCACCTCGCTGACGCGCTCCAGCGGGTTGTTAAAGATTAGTCAGCGACTATTTCTCTTTCTGTTGTGCGACATTGGAGAACAGATTGACAATATTTCAAAATTGCACAATGTGACTTCGGGTTGGGCTCCTCCAAGGAGCGCACAATGACAAGCACAAACTTAAGTGCCAGACTTCTGAAAAATCTGAACCGGGACGGATTTGTAATCTTGCCCGAATTGTTTTCAGAATCCGAAATCGACACGCTCAATGCCAAAATACCTGGACTGTGGGCGCAAGATACAGAAGCCAATATCCGCGAAAAAAACTCCAACGAGATACGCATGGCAATGGCAGTTCATCAGCGAGATGAAGAATTTTCCAAATTGGTGCATGATCCCAGATTGATAAATCCGGCTTACCAGATACGCCCCGAACCGCTCTATGTTCAGCAGGTCAAAGTCAATAACAAGGCACCGCTTTCAGATGACGTGTGGCAATCACAACGTTAATGACGGTATCAGACGACCGCTGGCCCTCAACATCCACGTTTACCTTGATGATGTGAACCAGTTTAACGGGCCAATCTGTTTCATCCCCGGTTCGCATCTGACCGAAAATCGGCAGGTTGCGTCGCATGAAATGTTCTTCGATGATCATACGACTTCTTATGCCGTATGGGCTGTTGATGAAGCGGTCATCCAAGCCCAAGTGAAGAGGGCGCAACAAATTGACCCGCAACAGGGGATTGTCGCGGCTATGGGCAAAAGAGGTACGGCGTTGATATTTTTCGACACAACAATCCACTGCTCGCCAGCAAATTTCTCTCCGTGGAAACGCTCGGTTTTCTCGATGATCCTGAACCCAGTCAGCAACGCCTATGGCAACACCAATCGCCCCGATTATCTCCATCACAGGGACCTGACTCCAGTGGAAGCAGGGAGCGGCGATTTGCTCTGAAACCCTTAAGCACAGGACTAACCGCCGCCGGTGCCGCCGCTGCTGATCGGCAAGGCGAGCGTTGATTTGATTGTATCTAAAACGATGGCGCTTTTGACATTCTGCACGGCCTTTTGGGGTAACAACACATCGCTAATAAACCGCGACAAGGATTTCAGGTCTGGAGAGACGACTTTGATCGAATAATCCATTTCGCCAGTCAGCGAAAAAGCTTCCTGCACATTATCGAGACTGAGCAGCAATTTACGAAACTGATCCGCATTGTCATCGTTATGCGACGTTAGCGTGACGGAGATGATGCAGGTCAGGTTGACGCCGACTTTTTCCGAATCGATCAATGCCGTATACCCGCGGATAATGCCGCTTTCTTCAAGCGCTGACCGCCGACGCGAACATTGCGACGCAGAAAGCCCCACACGCTCTCCCAATTCTCCATTGGTCAGGCGGCCGTCGCTTTGAAGCGCGCGAATAATATTACGATCAAATCCGTCCATATCCGTCATATTAATCACCATTCGCTCAATACCTACACATATCGTGCGATATTATCCGAATATATACACATTTTGCAAGAAACTTGCACCTCGAATTTGCTATGATCGGCGCAGATAATTATTGCGGAGCAGATGTCATGGGTCCCTTTCCACACCACGCACCAAAAGCCGAGATTTCAGATCAGAACCCCGTGGGTACAGATGGTTTTGAATTTGTTGAATTCGCTCACGCCGATCCCGCTGAATTGGAAACCCTGTTCACGCGGATGGGCTACAAAGAAGTCGCACGCCACAAGACCAAATCGATTTCCGTGTGGCGCCAGGGCGACATCAACTATCTGATCAACAGCGAACCCAAATCTCACGCCATGAATTTCGTCGATGCCCATGGGCCATGTGCTTCATCAATGGCGTGGCTCGTGGTGGACGCCCAACAGGCATTCGATCACGCAGTCAAACTCGGCGCGGAACCATATCTGAATGACGATAAAGCGCTGGACGTCCCGGCAATCGTCGGCATTGGCGGCTCGCTGCTCTATTTCATCGACCGTTACGGCGAGACAGGTTCAGCCTACGATGCCGAATTTGATTGGCTCGGCGAGGCAGATCAAAAGCCGGAAGGTATCGGCTTTTATTATCTCGACCACCTGACCCACAATGTCTACCGCGGCAATATGGACACCTGGTGGCATTTTTACCGCGATCTGTTCGGCTTCACCCAAATCCATTTTTTCGACATTGAAGGCAAGCTCACCGGTCTGATCAGCCGCGCAATCACCTCGCCATGTGGCAAAATCCGCATTCCGCTCAATGAAAGCACCGACGACAAAAGCCAGATTGAATCCTATCTGCACAAATACAAGGGCGAAGGTATCCAGCACATAGCGGTTGGCACAGACAACATCTATGACGCTACAGACGAACTTGCCGACAATGACCTTAAATTCATGCCCGGACCACCAGACGCCTATTACGAACTCAGCAAAGAACGGGTCTCCGGCCACAACGAGCCACTCGACCGCATGCGCAAACACGGGGTCTTGATTGATGGCGAAGGTGTGATTGACGACGTCAATGGCCACCGAATGACCCGCATTCTGCTGCAGATTTTTTCAAAAACCGTTGTCGGACCGATCTTTTTCGAATTCATCCAGCGCAAGGGGGATGAAGGATTTGGAGAAGGTAATTTCCGTGCACTGTTTGAAAGCATTGAGGCTGAACAATTGCGCACTGGCGAACTGACACAGGACGACGCCGCCTAAAATATAAAGCTACTATCGCTCCAAACAGCCAGTCATCGTATCAGCGAGATTGCGATTGAGTTCGAAATAAAGTTCCGGCCCCGGCGTGACTTCTAAACCTATCGGATCAAGCGTGTCGATGCGCAAGCCGTTGTCATCTGCAATCGCATCCCACGCTTGTGGTTGGATTTGCGGTTCAGAAAAGACGCATCTTACGCCCGAGGAACGGACCTCTTGCGCAAGTTTCTGCAGCCGTTTTGCGCTCGGACCACCCAGCGGATTAGGTGACAAAATTCCTGCATTTTGAAGCCCAAACCGGTTTTCGAAATAGCCGTAAGCCTGGTGAAAAACCATGTATGGCTGATCACGAACCGGCGCAACCTGCACGTTGATTTCATTGCCAAGCTGTTTTAGCCGTTCGATGGTTTCATCGGCATTGGCCGTATATTTTTGAGAATTTTTTTCGTCCTGCTCCGCCAACCTTTGTGCGATATGCCGGACCATGACGATGGCATTGTCGGGATCAAGCCAGATGTGAGGGTCGAAGGCGTCTTCCGGCTTAACCGTCTCGTCATCATGACCCTCGTGGTCACCCTCTTCATGATCGTGATCATCGTGTTGATCCGACCCTTTGATCTTACTAAGTCCGGGAGACGCTGCGAGTACGACCGATTGCGCTTCCGGTGCAATGGCGCCTAAAGATTTGTCCAAAAATCCTTCGAGCTCCGGCCCTACCCAGAATACCATGTCGGCTTTCTGAAGCATCCGCGCCTGTGATGGTTTCAAGGAAAGGGAATGAGGTGACTGGGTACCGCTGATCAACAGTGCGGGCTTTCCCACGCCACGCATAACCGAAGCCACCAAAGAGTGTACGGGACGTATTGAACTCACCACACGCAGGTCGCTTGCAAAAGCCGATATACCGGCGGTTGTTGCAAAAACAAGCGTAGCAAATCCGGCAAAAATCGTTCGCACCACAGCCATCAAAACATTCATAAATTCCAGGATCGGTATTTGTGTAATGATATAACATGTGAGATACAAGGGGACATTTTGTCCACTCAACCGCCAAGTATACAAATCAAACACCCAATGAACGACATGTCGCCTCTTGTTAATCTGCAAAATGTCGGTCTTGAATCAGCCGATCACTGGTTAGTCCGCGGCGTTACCTTCTCCGTTCTGCCGGGACAGATTGTGACGCTGATTGGCCCAAATGGATCAGGCAAATCTACCACTGCAAAAATTGCTCTCGGCATTACCCAACCAAGCCAGGGCATAGCTCACAGGCGCGATGATCTTCGGGTTGGCTACGTTCCGCAAAAACTGAATATCGACTGGACATTTCCTTTAACTGTTGAGCGCTTCATTCATCTCACCGGGCGCATCGACGCCGACGCTGTACATGACGCGCTGTCTCTAACCGGAATACCCCATTTGAGTGGTCATGAAATGAGCACCTTGTCCGGTGGTGAATTCCAGCGGGCATTAATGGCGCGGGCGATTGCCCGCAAGCCAAATCTGCTGGTTCTGGACGAGCCGGTGCAGGGTGTCGATTTCAACGGTGAGATTGAACTTTATAATCTGATTGGCTCAATTCGCGACGAGTTGAAGTGCGGCGTGTTGTTGATATCCCATGACCTGCATCTGGTGATGGCTGCCACGGATCTCGTGATTTGTCTGAACGGCCACATGTGTTGTCAGGGCAGCCCAACTGCGGTTGCTGAAACTCCCGAATACAAGCAACTATTTGGTGGCCGCGCCGCAGGGCTCGCATTTTATCTTCATCAGCACGACCATATTCATCTGGCGGACGGAAGCGTGATGCATTCAGACGGATCAGTCACCAACGATTGCCACCCGGAAGACGGCCACCATGATCACGCTGGCCCGCCGAAGACGATCCAGCCGCAAGACAAGACAGATGCTGGATGATTTTTTTGTTCGCGCACTGGTGGCTGGCATTGGAGTGGCGCTGATTGCTGGTCCTCTGGGGTGTTTCATCGTCTGGAGACGTCTGGCCTATTTTGGCGACTCCCTCTCACATGCGGCTTTGCTGGGTGTAGCCGTTGGAGTATTGGCCGATATCAACATAACACTGGCCGTTTTGGCGGTCTGTGTCGGCGTCTCTTTCATCATGGTGTTGCTGCAGAACCGTTCTAATATTTCTTCAGATGCGTTGCTCGGAATTTTCTCTCACAGTGCGCTGGCGATTGGCCTGGTTGTGCTGTCGCTGACAACCTGGATCCGTGTTGATCTGATGGGCCTGCTGTTTGGTGACATTCTGGCGGTATCCAAGACCGACATTCTCGCCACCTATTGTGGTGGTATTTTGATCCTTGCGGTGCTCACAACGATCTGGCGACCGCTATTCGCCGCCACAGTCAATCCTGAATTGGCTGAAGCGGAGGGCATGGCACCCAAACGCACCAATCTCATTTTTACTCTGCTGACGGCCGCTGTCATTGCGCTGTCAATCAAGATCGTTGGCGCCCTGCTCATTACCGCCTTGCTGATCATCCCAGCAGCCACCGCACGCCGATTTTCCGCTAGTCCTGAGGTAATGGCATTGGGTGCGGCGCTGGTTGGAGTTGCCTCGGTCAGCGGCGGGCTGTTTGCGTCCTTACAGTGGGATACACCGTCGGGACCCAGTATTGTGGTTGCAGCTGCATGCCTGTTTGCATTAAGTCAATCACCACTGGGCAAACTGTTTGCCACCAACAACCGCCATTCAGGAAAGGAAACGCCGTGAGTCCCAATCAATCGATCCCTTCCCTCACCAAAAATCAGGAACTGGTCCTGACCACATTGGATGACGCAAAAACCTCGCTCAGCGCCTATACCATTTTGGACAATTTGCGCGCCGAAGGCTTTCGCGCGCCTCTTCAGGTCTACCGTGCATTGGAAAAACTCATCGAAGTCGGTCTGGTGCATCGGCTGGAATCCCTCAATTCTTTCGTTGCATGTCAGCATTCCAACTGCGATCAGCACAAAGCAATTGCATTTGCTATCTGCAATTCATGCGAACGAGTTGAGGAACTGAACAACTCCAAGCTCTCAACTCTTGTGCAGACGATTTCCAGCGACAGGCATTTTCAACTTGAAAACTCAATCGTCGAGTTACGCGGAAAATGTGCAGACTGTTTTGCGGATGGACAACATCAGGTTTGAACTCCCGCAGGTTTCCTAATTCCGGCCTCGAGTATTGAGAATGAATGTAACTACCCAGCTACCCCAACCTGATGCTTTTATAGACGGCCCATCAGACGGGTCTGAGGTTGAGGATGAGCTGATCAGGCGCGGTTTTCAAGGTTTTCAGGATGTCCCAACCTTGTTTTCGCGCCGTTTCAATGACCGTTCGTAAAGTGCAGAAATTCTCGGCACCAGCCTCTGTTCGAAAGCTTCCCGAGACCTTTTGTCGAACTTTCGTCATTCTGAGATCACGCTCTGCCTCGTTGTTCGTGTAGGGAACGCGCAGATCATTGAGAAAGAGCAAAACCGCTGCTTTATGCGTTTGGAGTCGCAAAGCGAGATTGTGCCCAATCCGCCGTTTCGGGCGACCCCGCTTCTTGCCTTTCGTTGGGCGCGCGAGAGGCGGTTGGGCCTCGTGGAACGCGATAGCACGCTCGCAACAGGCATCAAATCGCCGCTCGATATCCGTGATTGCCTCCGGGCTGACCGCGCTCCGATTTTGGATTCGCGCGACATGCGTGAGCTTCAGTGCGTCGAGCAGAATGGCTTTCATGTCCGGCACCCAAGCTTCTTTTTCATATTCGGTCAATGCCTCCAATTCGCGGGAGATGTGGGCATTGCACAATCCATGGGTCACATTTTCCACTGCCCAGTTGGAAGAGAAACAGTCATGCACTGCCGTTCCCGCCAGTTCTGGTGGCACTTCACCTCGCGCAGTTCCGAGCCGAAGGTGGCTTAGAGCGGTGGAGCATAGCATATGAAGCCAGCGCGTTCTGCCACCAATCCTGAACCCCGTTTCATCCAGATGCTTCACTGCCGTTTGAGGCCCGGACAGCAGGTTCTTCACCGCCTCAGCTAAACAGAGCATCTGCTCGGCCTTTTTGGCAACCAGACTGGAAAGGGTTGCCGATGTGATTGTGACCCCGAAAATGTCCGCAAAAACCTGCGCCAGGCGATTTTGGGGAATGCAGTGCTGCGTCTGTAAATAGGCGGCCAACGCCCCTATTTCATCGCCGTACTGGGCGGGTGATGTTACCCCTTCAGGAAAATCGGCGCGGGTTTTTGCACCGCAATGCTGGCATTGGCAAATATGCGCACGATGCTCGGTCACATAAAGCGGCGGTGGAGGTTTGAGGCCAAACACCTGTCTGCACGCAGAACCTATGGTATCCTCCGCCGAAAGCGCGGCCTGACAGTTTTGGCATTGGTTCGGAAAATGACTGGTGATCTCGTCTGGGTTCTCAACCTGTTTCAGTGTGTTGCCGGGATGTCCGGGTTGGCCGCCAGGCTTTCGATTTGACTTGCCCCGCTGACTTTTGGTCCGCCGTTTCTTATCGCTAGACGGCTTTGCCAGTCCGTCGCTCGAAGGTGGTTTGCTGCTATTACGACTGTTCGATCCCAGACGACGCTCAAGATCTGAAACACGCTGCCTAAGAACCGCATTATCTTCTCTAAGTTGCTCGTTGTCTTTCCTGAGTTGTTCGTTTTCCTTCAGGAGCCGAGCGTTCACCTCCAAAAGCTGCGCATTTTGTTCTTTGAGTTAGACAACCTGACCCACCAGAGCCATGACCACATCAATCAGTTCTGATTTTGAGAAATCAGCAAGAATTTCAGGTGTCAGATTTTCGAGTTTCATCCTCGCAGTCAAACACCAAAATGAAAAAAGTGGAACCTCAAATATGCGCCATGAATCAAATTGTCGCACCTAATGGCAGCAGAAATAGGGTAGCTGAGTAGTTACGAATGAATATCGAACAGATCTGGCTGGACTACCAATCGCGGATCAAGTCTTTTCTGCATTCCAAGGTATCGAACCCTGCAGACGTAGATGATCTGCTACAGGAAATTTCGATCAAAACATTTGCCGGACTCTCCCAACTTGAAGATCACACAAAAGTTCAGCAATGGCTGTTTCAGACTGCGCACCGAACGATCATCGATTTCTATCGCAAAAATGGGCGTGTCAAAGATGTCTCACCGGATGACCTTTGGTACCAAAAGGACGACCCGGACACGCTGCAGTCTCTGGAACGCTGCGTCGAGCCGTTTCTTAACGCCCTGCCCGAAGAAACAGCCAAATTGCTGACTGCAGTCGACATTGATGGGCAATCCCAGAAAGCCTACGCGGCGGAACATGGACTGGCCTATTCCACGTTGAAATCCCGGCTTAAATCCGGCAGATCGGATTTGCGACGGGTCTTCGAAAATTGCTGCCGGATGAAGCTGGATGCGCACGGCAACATCATGGACTACCAACCCAAATCGGATAATTGCCAAAACTGCTGAACTTTTTTTCGTCTTTTTGATTTTCGCGTCGTCTTACGGGGTGAACCACAAAACACAGGAACGATGAAATGATCAAAGTTGTCAGTTTCAAGATATGCCCCTTCGTGCAGCGCGTAACCGCCATGCTCGAGGCTAAGAACATCCCCTATGAAATCCAATATATCAGTTTGAGCGACAAACCGCAGTGGTTTCTCGACATATCTCCAACTGGTCAGGTGCCGCTTTTGGTGACGGAAAGCGGCACGCCACTATTCGAGTCAGATGCCATTGTCGAATATATCGACGAAGTGTCAGCGCCGCTGGTTACTGACACCACCGCCGAAAGGCGCGCCGTTGATCGGGCGTGGAGTTATCAGGCCACCAAACACTATCTGGTACAGTGCTCGACAATGCAGAGTGCCGATGGGGATAAACTTCTGGAGCGATCTGAAAAGCTCAACAAATCCTTTGCCAGAGCTGAGAAACAATTGGGTTCGGGACCGTATTTTCATGGTGATGAAATTGGCAATGTTGATATTGCCTGGCTACCGCTGCTTCACCGCGCCAAGCTGGTGGAGCAACATTCGGGATTCGACTTCTTTGCAGAATTCCCGAAAGTCAAAGACTGGCAAACCGCTGTGTTGGCCACGGGTCTTGCCAAAAAATCAGTATCGGAAGATTTTGATGAAGCGTTTTCCAACTTCTACCTCGCCGAGCGCACTTTTTTGGGGCGAGGTGGAAATTTCGACGAGGCTCCCCTTCCCGCAACTTCCAACAGTTGTTGCGGCAGCAACAGCGGCGGCGATAGCGGCGATAAGGCCGCCAGCAGCTGTTGTTAATGCCCAACATTGGCGAGCAGCTTGCTCTGTTTAGCGCGCTGCTCGACCCTGCTAAGAAGCAAACGGACATTTGCCCACCATGGCGCCCGGTTTTTGATCATAAATATGTTCTACCCGGGTGTTGCTATGGTCTCGGTGGACATGCTTGCGAATTCGAAACAGCTGACCCAGCGGTCGCATTTCGGGCAAGGTGTTCCAGGCATTGAACTGTAAAGGCGACCAGTTGAATTCTTTGCTCAGTGCAGCGTCGGCCCTCAACGTCAATTGCCCAACTCTGACATAGGGCGATTTTGCCTCGTCCCATTCAAGATCACAATATTCAGCCAGCATAACTCCTTTGGGAGGATCGCTGGCCGATGGCTCTTTGATGCAATCGGGAGTCGCCAGCTGGATGCACAGATCAAACGATGCGTCTTTGCCTTCTGCCAGCCAATTATCCATCGCCGCCTTGTGAGGTCCGGTCGGATCCTGGCTGAGATCAACGGCTGAAATTGGATCGGATTGATTGGGTGTCAGACAAAACTTCATTGCGCCATCACCAAGCAGATAGGGTCCGGAAGAAAAATACGGTTTACCGGACCATCCTGATTTATTTGAAGGTCCGGAGGCGATCGGTTTCATTGATTTGCCAACGGTTTTCAAGACGTTGATAAACATCGCGATGTTACGCCAGTTGGACAGGGTTTTCAGTGTTTCAAGCGACGGTGGCTTGAGTGTCTTTGCCATATCAAGTTGATGGGCATCGCGGGCAAAAAACTGACGTCCCGAACCGTTCGGCCCCATCTCGCCTTCGGCCAGCAACAGATCAAGCTCCTTCGCTTTGCCCTTTGTCGCATACTCATTGGGCACCAATTTGGGAAATTGCAGCTTCACAGCCAACCTGCTGACGGCGAATTTCAGGTCTGGATCTTTGGTAAAATTTGGTCGGCATACCACCGGATAAGTGGCATTTTTCGCAAAAAGTCCTACCCGAAACCTTTCCGGCAAAGCCGTCACATCATCAATCTTCAATTCACCCTGCAGCAATCCAGTCGTGTGGCTCCAATGGGGCTCATGAAACGACGGGTCATTGACACCTGCGCCTTTGGCCAGACATTCGGTATCGGCAGAAAAAGCAGCGCTAATGCGTTTGGCCATCGCTTCTTCGGAGGCGTCGAAAACTTCATGGGGTGTTAGATATCCATCCACCACAACATCTTTTGGCAAATCTTTTGCAAATTGCCTTTGATAGGGCGAGCGCACGAACAGACCATACAAAAAATATGCAGCCGCTATCCCCATCAAAGCCCATACAACAATCATGTTTTTGTCTCCCAACCAGCCGGTTTGCCGCAATCAGTTACATTAAAATCATCCACTCTTCTGTCAATTATCTGGGTGTTGATGATGAGTTGATCTGACAATTCATGAATCGCTTTGGGATCTTGGTTTCTCTAAAGCCAAGATTGTTGGGAGCTAGGTCACAAGCAAACAGATTGATGCTGCATATGCGTTTGTAGCTTTAGGCAATACTCGCTTAGCCGATTCAAATTTCACGCATTTGCGTATTTGTCGCCAACATCCTCTCGCACCGGATGGGTGTCATAAAAAATCGACATGGAGGCAAACTTGCCAGCATCTGAAAACTTGAAATAGTCGATGCCCTGAAAAACAATCTGATCGCCACTGGCCAGCGTCCAGTCATACTCAAAATGAGCCGCTGCGCTGTCACCACTTTCACCGAGCAAAACATCAAATACGGTCAGTTTGCTGGCGGTTGAGGCACTGCCAAGCTTGTTGAAAAAATCTTCAGCGGACATTTTGCCCAAAAACGGCGACAATATGAAGGCATCAGCCTCAAAAAGCGCAATGATCGCGGCAATGTCGGAAGCCGACATCAACTCAAAATATCGGCGCACAAGGGCCGTTTGCTCATTCGGCGTCATTTCATCTACTTTCTTTGCAGGTTCGCCAAACCAATCAAATCGATTTTGGTTCTAATCATCTTCTTCCAGCTGTTCCTTAACAGCGGTGGCGAGTTGCTTCAGTGAATAGGGTTTAGGGATAAAACCAAACTTACCCCGTTCTGACTCTGGTAAGTTTTTCTCAAACGCATCTTCAGCGTATCCGGAGGCAAATATAAACGGCACCTTGTTGCCCATTTTGCGCACCGCATCCAAAAGCGACGGACCATCCATTTCCGGCATGACAACATCGGAGACAACCAGATCCACTTCGTCTTCCATCTCTTCAATCAGTTCCAATGCAATGGCACCGTTTTCAGCTTCGTGAACATCATAGCCTCGCGCCTGCAATGTGCGCGATCCCACGGCTCGAACAGCGTCTTCATCTTCGACGAAAATAATCGTCGCACTACCGGCAAGATCTTTTGGTTTTTCTTCTTTCTTTTCGGCAACCTCCTGCGAAGCCTCAATCTCGGCAGCACTTGGCACATGACGAGGCAGGAAGATGCGGAAACTGGTGCCCTTGCCAACTTCGGAATCGGCATAGATGAATCCGCCTGACTGTTTGATAATTCCGTAGACCGTCGACAGCCCCAGCCCGGTTCCCTTGCCGACATCCTTGGTAGAGAAAAACGGATCGAATATCTTTTCCATCACGGCCTGGCTCATACCGGTGCCGGTGTCTTTGACCTCAATCATCACGTATTCGGCCAACGGCATTTCTTTGCGGAAATGCTCACTTTGAATATCGTCCGGAGTCAGATTTTTCGTGGTAATTGTCACCGCACCACCGTCTGCCTCGGTATCGTTAATCGCGTCACGTGCGTTGACGCACAGATTGACAATTACCTGTTCGAACTGCCCGATATCGGCCTTCAGCGGCCACAGATCTCGGCCGTGTTGCATTTCCAGGTTAATCTTGTCGCCCACCAAACGGGCCAGCAACATGCGCAAATCGGCCAGAACATCCGGCACCGAAAGGGTTTGAGGACGCAATGTCTGTCGCCGACTGAAGGCCAACAACTGGCGTACCAGCGAGGCAGCCCTATGGGCGTTCTGCTTGATGTTCATAATGTCCGGGAAAGACGGGTCGGACGGACGATGGTTGGACAATAACAGATCTGAAAATCCGATAATGGCGGTCAGCACATTATTGAAGTCGTGAGCAATACCGCCGGCCAACTGACCAACGGCCTGCATTTTCTGCCCTTGTGCCATTTGTCGCTCAAGCGCCTTTTGCTCAGTCATCTCGATGGCGTAAAGAATTGCGCGTTCTTGTTTTTCGCCGCTTTCAGGATCAGATTCACCATCAGCCACAGCACTGATGAAATAGCGAATTGAACAATCTTCGTTGTCAATCTGGGCCGCAACACCGGGCAAAACCGAATCCACAAAATCGATTGTCCCCTTACCCTCATTGGCCTCTTCCATCGCTTTTAGCAAAGCTGGCGCTTCGTTCTCACCGCATAGCTGATCAATAGTAATCTCGCTCTTGGCATGGCGTTTCGCCTTGGCCAGAACTTCGGCAAACAATCTTTGGAATGGTGCGTTGGATTGCACCATGGAGCCGTCTTCGGCAAACGAGGCAATGGCAATGGGAGTGTTGTTAAAGAAACGGGTAAACCGCACTTCGGCAGCCCTGAGTTCTTCAGAAATGCCCTCTCCTGCGCTGCGGTTGAGCACCAATGTGCGTGTCGCACCGGGTGCTCCGTCAGGTGCAAAAGGAACCTTATGATAGAGACGAACCGGCAGACTTTGACCATTCGACCGGGCAAGGTCGAGATCAACTACCGCGGTTTTGCTCTCTCCGGGTTCCACCTCCAGCGTGTTCAGTAACGCCATGCCATCACCAAGAACCAGGCTTTCCATATTCACAGTGCCGGGCTTGAACTGGGTCAGATCAAGGCCAAGCCAGTCAGCAAGCGTCGCGTTGATGTACATAATCGAGCCGTCGGATTGGGCCGAGAAAAAGCCCGCCGGGGCGTGATCGAGATAATCGATCGCATGTTGCAGCTCAAGAAACACGCTTTCCTGACGAAGCCGTTCCTGTGTGACATCGCTGATTTCCCAGACCAATAGCGGCTTTTTGTAGTCCGGGTGATCCAGTGGACGGGCGGTAATACGATACCAGTGAGGGGTTTGGTTGTGCTTGCTGCCATTGATATGACGCACATCCTGGATCATTCGAAATTCCTGAGTGTCGGTTTGACCGTTACGCACCCGCTGGTTCATTCGATAAACAATTTCGGAAGCTTCATCAGAACTTGAAAATGCCCGTTCAACCGTCGCAACATCACGAGCGCTTTCCACCCCCGTTAGTTCACCATAAGCCTGATTGGCATAGACGATACGCCCTTCCCAGTCGGTAACCACGGCCCCGTGATGCAGCCCGTCAACAAATGCGCGGGCAAAGCCATCCCCCTTGTTGCGCGAGGAAAGATGGACAAAACCAATAGCAACTGTGAACAGAAAAAACACACCTATCATGGACAGAAACGTCAACAGGGCAAGCGTCACCTGTTTGGCCATGGTTTCCGGCAATATCGTAAACAGCGCCACCAGACCCAAAAGCAAGAGGCCGACCAGCAGCAACCGGCCGATATTGCCTCCCCGCTCTGCACGGTCGATCAGTGGCGTTTTGCCTGTCACGGGCGTATTCGAAGCAGGACGGGAAGTTTGATTGGTGGGCTTTTTTAAAGAACCTGAAGATACTTGTTCCGCATCTGCGCTGGGCTGCTTGAGGGCCTCACTCATAAGGGAATCACTTTCTCGTCCTAAAAGCCGTTCAAGTCTTGAATCATATTCAGCAGTCGCTGAAAACCCCAATCCCTGTGGGTTGCTGAATGTGTCGGCTGGTTTTCCTGGTCTCGCCTGTTTGCTATTCAGTCTGACAATGACATAATTCGCCTGTTGCGACGTTACCAAATTGTTTAGGGCCTTGCTTTAGGAACTCGTAACCATAGGGGACACCGCGCCCCAAACCACAACCTTGACGACCTGCACGCCCAGGCATTGAACGGCAGGCCAGAACGGACGGAATAGATTATGTATCAGTTTTTCAGCTCAGACCTGCTTGGCCTATCAGTTGACACGGCCAATTTGATTGCCAACGGCATCGTTGCGCTGGTCATCATTTTTGTGGCCTACATGTTGTACAAAATGTTCACCCGTCCCCGGATGGCTGGCGGCCGACGCAGCAAAAATGCCCGGCTGGCTATCACTGATGCCGCCTCAATTGATGACCGTCGCAGAATTGTGCTGGTGCGCCGAGATGATGTTGAACATCTGATAATGATCGGGGGCGCCAACGACATGGTGATCGAATCCGACATCAATAAAGCCCCATCGGCCAGTTCGTCCAAACCGCTGGCTCAACCTTCAATGGCAAAACCCGAAGCCCCGGCAACTCCAGCGGTTAGCAAACCCCGCTTCTCAACCGATGCGTCAAATGTACCGGCGGCTCCAGCCAAGCCAGACGCGCCAAAACCAAACACCACCAAGAGTTCCGACATCAAGCCCGCTGCGACGGTAACTAGCCCGGCTGCCGCGACGGCGGCGACACCGACACCCGCCAAGTCACCACCGCAAATTTTTGCCTCCACGACCAAATCACCTCCCGGTCAAAGCGATGCTTCATCATTGATTGGGGATATTCGCCCCAAACCAAATGAAGCGCCTAAATCGCCAATGACAGCCGGTTCGCCAATATCGCCGCCACCATCCTCAAAGCCTTCGTCCCCACCTCCGACATCCCCGTCGCCGTCGCCGTCGCCGACAACGAAGAGTACAGTTGGACAAAACATGGATGCTCTGCTGACCGAAATCACCGGCAAGAAATGACTCCAGAAAAAAAGGCGGCACAACGGCCGCCTAAATAATATTCAATATTCGGCCATTCCGGCCTGAACGTGGTCAGTCGTCGCGATAAACCTTTTCGCGGCGCTCGTGACGTTCCTGTGCTTCCAGCGACAAAGTCGCAATTGGCCTCGCGTCCAGCCGCTGCAAGCTGATGGGCTCACCAGACTCTTCACAATAGCCATATTCGCCATCATCAATGCGCTTCAGCGCCTGATTGATTTTCGAAACCAACTTTCTTTGACGATCACGCGCCCGCAGCTCAATAGAACGATCCGATTCCGAAGTCGCTCTGTCGGCCAGGTCCGGCGCATTTAGATTGTGTTCCTGCAGAGATTCGACAGTTTCCGCCGATTCGCGCTGAATCTCGGAACGCCACGCCAACAGTTTTTCCTTGAAATAGGTCAACTGCCGAGGGCCCATAAACTCTTCATCATCAGAAGGCTTATACTCTTTGGTCTTTGCCGGCATTGAATCTCCCTTACTTTATGCGGAACATGGTCAGCGGCTGCTTTCATCATGTTATCTAGCGCCGGTATAACGACCCTCTCGGCTTGCTTCAAGCATCAAAAAAGCCTGTGTTGGTATGAAATTGCAGGGGCCGGTTAAAAAAGCCGTTTTTCCTCAGTTTTCAGACTGTTGATAGAGTCTGGCAAGTCTGGTCAACTTGCTCGGATATTGGCAAAATATGCCATTGACCCTAGGTAAACTCGATGAAACATCTTTACATTCTTCGCCACGCCAAGTCTTCCTGGGCTCAGCCGGGATTGGGCGACATTCAACGCCCCCTAAACAAACGGGGCATCAAACAGGTAGCGAACCTGCAGGCATGGATAGACCAACAGGGCATCGTGCCCGAAAAAATCTTGTGTTCACCAGCCACCCGTACCCAGGAAACCTATCGTGGCATAAAGGCTGCCGTCGAAGCAGCGTCATTTGAGATTGTTCCCGGTCTCTACAATGGAAGAATCGACGACTACCTGCAGTCACTTTGGATTCAGGAGGCCGACCGGATCATGGTGATCGGCCACAATCCGACCTGCGATGAACTGGCGCGCTATCTCACAATGCCCGGCAGTCCGGCTTCTGAAAAACTCATGGCGCACCATTTTGGAACCGCCACCATGGCTGCATTCAGCCTCGACATCGACGATTGGCAACAGCTCGGTCAGGCAAGTGGTTCGCTGGAGGTGATGCTGCGACCCAAGGATCTGGAAAGCAATTAAGCCCCGCACCCATCCTGTAACGCCACAATTGGCGCCCTATATCAGATGAAGACCCATACTAGGACTGGCATTTGAACAAGATCACAACGCTCACCGACGACGCCCGCATTGCCATAGATAATCTGACGGACGCTGCAACAGGCCTGTTTGAACCAAACCTGCGATTTGGTGTAACCGGACTGTCGCGCGCCGGTAAAACCGTGTTCATCACCGCCCTCATTCACAATCTGTTGCACGGAGGCCGCCTGCCGTTGTTTGCGGCTCAGGCCGAAGGCCGCGTTTCAAATGCCAAACTTGCTCAACAGCCTGACGACGCAGTTCCGCGGTTTCAATATGAGGATCATCTCACCGCCCTGTTGGAGGATCGCAAATGGCCTCAATCGACAAGCGCTATTTCTGAACTTCGCATCAAGATCGAATTTGAATCAGCAAGTTCCTGGTCGCGCACCTTTGGTCCTGGCAGTCTCACCCTTGATATTGTCGACTATCCCGGCGAGTGGCTGCTTGATTTGCCGCTTTTGGGGAAAACCTACGATGAGTGGTCGGCTGAAGCACTGCAACTGGCAAGATTGCCAAATCGCAAGCAGGAAGCACGCGATTGGCTCAAATTAGCGGATGCGACCGATGCAAATGGTGAAGCCGATGAGATGGTCGCCCGCAAACTGGCTGAGGAATTCACCAATTATCTGCGAGCCTGTCGTCAGGACCGCACGGCTCTGTCCACCTTACCGCCTGGACGGTTTTTGATGCCCGGTGACCTTGAAGGATCACCGGCCCTGACATTTGCACCGCTACCACCAAATTCGCAGCCAATAGACAGTGACGATACCCTGCACGCAATGATGCAGAGGCGTTACGAGGCTTACAAAACAATCGTCGTAAAACCATTTTTTAGGGAACATTTCGCGCGCATTGACCGTCAGATCGTACTGGTCGACGTGCTGCAGGCGCTAAATGCAGGATCTGCCGCGGTGACCGATCTTGAAAAAGCGCTTTCGGATATTCTCAGCTGTTTCAACCACGGCAAGCGGAGCTGGCTGACCTCACTGTTCAGCACCCGAACCGATCGCATTCTCTTTGCAGCAACCAAAGCCGACCACCTGCATCACCACAACCATGACCGGCTGGAAGCCATCCTCGCCAGACTGGTGGAACAGGCCACAGAAAAGGCCGAGTTCAGCGGCGCTGAAACCGACGTGGTTGCGCTGGCTGCAATTCGCGCAACCCGTGAAGCTGAGGTGACGGAAAAAAAGGAGATTCTGCCCGTCATCGTTGGCCAACCTCTGGCCGGGGAAAGCATCGGCCGGGAAGTTTTTGACGGCAAATCGCAAACGGCGATTTTTCCTGGTGACCTGCCGGAAGATCCCGACAATGTTCTGCGCGAGGACCATCAGGCAGGCGATTTGAAATTCCTGCGTTTCACACCGCCCAAACTGGAAAAAACCGTGGAAGGCATGACGCTTTCGCTGCCTCATATTCGTCTGGACCGGGCGCTGGAATTTCTTCTGGGAGATTATTTGAAGTGAATACCGCCAACAAATCGACCGCTAAGGGACGGACACCCCGGGCAATCAAACTGGACGATCCGGATGCCAGTGAAAAACCCAATCCCAGTACCGACACCTCTGGAAAAAACTCTTCGCCCAAGCGAAGGCCAAAATCCTTTTCTGAAAAGACCAAAATTCGCGAAACTCCCGATGAGGCCGCCCAACGGGTGTCGCCACTGCCGAGCAATGCCGCAGATCTGGAATTGGCAGAAAGTCTGACTCCCACACCAGCAGTGAACTCCGTCAAACGTGTTTTCAGATGGGGGCGATTGTTCTGGGTCGCATTGTTTGGATTGATCTCATTATCGTTGGGACTGTGGATAGATGAACTCATTACATCGCTGTTTGCTCGCAACAACTGGTTGGGATGGGCAGCCAGCGGATTTGCTGGTCTGCTTGTGTTGGCAAGTATCGCTTTGGCAATGCGAGAATTTTGGGGCATATCTCGCATGGCGAAAATCAGTCAATTGCGCAGCGACGCGGCTGAAGTCAGGGCCAATGATGACATGGCTGGCGCCAGAAATCTGGCGACGCAATTGGACAAACTCTACTCAAACCGACCCGACACCGCCCGGAGTCGCAACCAGATGCAGCAGCATCGCGAACAAATTATTGATGGTTGCGATCTGATTGATCTTATTGAGCGTGATTTGATGACATCGCTTGATCAAAGATCACGCTCTCTTGTGATGGGATCTGCAAAACGTGTCAGCGTGGTGACGGCGGTCAGCCCCCGAGCCCTAATCGATATTGGATACGTGCTGTATGAAAATCTGAAACTGATCCGCCAGATCGCCGAACTTTATGGTGGTCGACCGGGCTCGGTTGGTTTCTGGAGATTGACCCGAAATGTTGTTGGTCATTTGGCCGTTACAGGAACCATCGCCGTCGGCGATGGATTGATGCAGCAATTGGTCGGTCAGGGAGTTGCTGCCAAATTATCATCAAGACTGGGCGAAGGTGTCATAAACGGCATGTTGACCGCGCGAATCGGCATTGCCGCAATCGATCTGTGTCGCCCCCTGCCCTTTTCCGATCAAACACGATTGTCGGTGTCTGATTTCATTGGAGAATTGGTCAGTTTGGGCAATAAAAAAGGCAAGAACACAGAACAGTGATGACGTGACAAAGGATATTGCGCCCGGCGCGGTCCAATAAGTCATTTGCAAATGGGCAGGAATGCGTTAACCATTATGGTTAATACTCTCGCGTGAAACAGATCAGGTTTTTATGTAATGAGTTTTCTGACCAACATCCTAAAGTCCGGCATGGCGATTGCCTGTGGTATGGCCATAATTATGGTTGGCGGCAGCGCTTCTGCCAGCGACTATACCTATTTCAAAAATGTGCAAGGTAAGTGGTCAGGAGCCGGTCAAATCGTTGCTGGCCCTTACAAAAACACCCGCTTCACCTGCAACCTCGAAGGCCAAACGCCCGGTCGTGCCGGCATGAAACTCGCTGGCACTTGTCGTGTCGGTCTGTTTTCGCAGCAAATTGAAGCAACCGTCACCAAGCGTGGCCGGTCCTACCGGGGCAAGTTTCTCGACGGTGCCAAGGGCAAAGGTCTCGACATCGTATCGGGACGTCTGCGCGGCCAAAAACTGGTTCTGGGCATCAAACGCAAACAGTTGCGCGGGACAATGACTGCCAGGTTAAAGGGCAAGAACAAGATGAACATCGCCATTGCCGTTCGGGTCAATGGTGGTCTCACTCCATTCATTGGTCTTAGTCTCGATCGCAAAAATGGCGTACGTAAAACCAGTTTCCTGACGGACTAGAGCCACCAGCCACCGTCGACAGATTCCGTCACAATTCCATCTTCGTCCAACTGCGACCGCCATTGGCTGGCTGACTTTCCTGCAATGATCAGTTGCGGTGCGATTTCAGCCAGCGGCACCATGACAAACGCCCGTTCTGTGGCTCTGGGATGCGGGATGGTCAACCGTTGTTCGGTCTGCTCACAATCTTCAAATGCGACAATATCAATATCAATTGTGCGCGGTCCCCAGCGCACATTGCGCTCGCGTTTGCCTTGTCTTTCAGCATCCTGGCACAATTCCAGTATTTCTTCAGGCGACAGGCTCGTCTCAATCTGCGCGCAGCAGTTTAAAAACCACGGTTGGTCCTCCATCCCCCAGGGCGGTGTCTTGTAGATCGCTGAAATCAGTTGCACAGCGACCGCCGGGTGTGCATTTAACCCCTGCAACGCCTGTGCCATTGCCCGTTTCACGTCTCCAATGTTGCCACCCAGCCCCAGCCAAGCTCGCTTAAAATCTTTCGTCATTCGGGATGACAGACCGTAACTTCAACATGGTCCAGAATGCCCGGCACTGGCGCGTTTGGTTTGCGCACAGTGACACGAGCATGAAGGATTTCGTCAAACGCCTCACAGAGCCCCTGAGCAATATCCAGCGCCAGGGCTTCAATCAGATAGCGATTGCGTTTGGTCACCAGCTTTTCAATGACGGCAAATGCTTCGCCATAATGAACTGTTCCCTCGATCCGGTCTTGTTCCAGCGCACCACGCGGTTCAACTTTCAACGTGGCATCGACGAAAAATCGCTGGCCTAGTTTGGTTTCCTCTTCAAACACTCCGTGATGGGCAAAAAAAGCACAATTTTTCAGTGTGATTTCATAAGTATGGGTTTTTTCACTCATGGGGCGTTTTCCGGATCTATGACAGCGTCGGCAACCGCTAGGGCATCCTTGTTTACCTCTATATCATGAACACGGAATATCGCCGCACCTTTCTGGCGGGCGACGACACTTGTCGCAGCCGTCGCAGCGCCACGCTGATCAGCCTCCCGACCCGTAATCGCACCCAAAAATCGCTTGCGCGACGTGCCAACAAGCAACGGAAACCCCAATTCATGCAATCGCTCAAGTTCCCGCAATATCGGGATGTCATGATCGATAGACGGGGCAAATCCAAATCCGGGGTCCAGCAGTATTTGTTCCGGTCTCACCGCAGCAGCCTTGGCTATTTCGAGAGATTTTCGCAAAAATTGAGCCGCATCTTCCAGCAGATCGCTCAACACTTCCCGATCCCGCCGCGTGTTCATGATTACCAGCCCGGCACCGGTGTCGGCGGCAACTCGGGCAATATCAGGTTCGCGCTGACAGCCCCACACATCATTGACTATATGAGCACCAGCCTTCACTGCCAGACGCGCGGTATCCGCCCGGTAAGTATCGATCGAGATGATGGTGTCTTTGGATTTCGCCAGCGCCTCCACTATCGGCAACACCCTGTCCTGCTCTGTTGCAGCGTTGACAGGTTCGGCATTTGGCTTGGTCGATTCACCACCAACATCGATAATCGCGGCCCCACGCTCGATCATCTGTCGCGCCCGTTTCAACGCGACCGACGGATCGAAATGAACACCACCATCGGAAAAGGAATCCGGCGTGACATTCAGCACCCCCATCAACACCGCCTTTGGTCCCAGTTCAAGACTCCGGCCATGGGCCAATTGCCAATCGCGCGGTGCGAAACAATGGGAAAGGCTTGTCATATCACGCCCGGTCGCGGAACCGATTGGTGATCGGATAGCGCCGCTCGCGCCCAAACGCACGACGGGTAATCTTGACCCCTGGTGCTGCCTGACGACGCTTGTATTCCGCGATATAAAGCAGATGTTCCATCCGCTCGACCGTTGCGCGATCAAATCCGGTTTCCTCGACAATCATGTCGACTGACTTCTCCTCTTCAACGAGCGACTCAAGGATCTTGTCGAGCACAGGATATTCAGGCAACGAGTCCTGATCCGTTTGACCCTCGCGCAATTCGGCAGTTGGTGCTTTGTCGATAATATTTTGCGGTATAATTTCGCCCGTCGGCCCCAGACAGTCTGGCGGCATGTGCTTGTTGCGCCAATCGGACAATTCATAGACCTGCATCTTGTAGAGGTCCTTGATTGGATTAAAACCACCATTCATGTCGCCATAAAGCGTCGCATAACCAACTGACATTTCAGACTTATTTCCGGTTGTCACGACCATGGAACCAAACTTGTTGGAAATCCCCATCAAGATGACACCGCGAGCCCGGCTTTGCAGGTTTTCCTCCGTTACCCCCTCATCGGTGTCAGCAAATGTCGCCTTCAACGCTGACAAAAAACCTTCGACCGGTTCGTAGATCGGCACCGTCTCATATCGCACACCCAGATTGCGGGCGCAGTCTTCTGCATCTTTGAGGGATTCTCCCGATGTATAGTGATAGGGCAGCATCACGCAGCGCACCCGTTCTTCACCCAGCGCATCCACACTCATTGCCGCGACAATGGCGGAATCGATCCCCCCGGAGAGACCGAGCACCACGTTCTTAAATCCGTTTTTATTGACATAGTCGCGCAGACCCAGAACACAGGCTCGCCAGTCGCTTTCTTGTGTATCTGCCAGCTTTGCCTGCACACCCTTGTCGCAGACCCAACCATCATCGCCCCGACGCCAGGTTGTCACCACCACACTGCGTTCAAACTGGTTCATCTGAATCGGAATCGTCTTATCAAGGTTGACCACAAATGAGCCGCCATCAAAGACCAATTCGTCCTGACCCCCAAGCTGGTTGGCATAGATGATCGGTCGTTCAGATTCGATCACCTGCTTCAACACCACTTGAACGCGCACATCCATTTTATCGCGGTAGTAGGGAGATCCATTTGGCACCAGGAGTATTTCAGCCCCGCTTTCCGCCAAGGTTTCGCAGACATCCAATTCCCCCCAGATGTCTTCGCAAATCGGAATGCCAAGCCGCACGCCACGAAAGTTTACAGGGCCAGGCATTGGACCCACATCAAACACGCGCTTTTCGTCAAACACGCCGTAATTCGGCAAATCGACCTTGTATCTCAGCGTTGCAATCTTGCCCTTGTCCATGACCGTGACAGCATTATGCAGACCGGATTTTTCATCCCGCCACGGCACGCCGATAATAATGCCGGGCCCGTCGTCATCAGTGTCTTTGGCCAATTCTTCTGCTGCTTCCATGCAACGAGATATAAAGGCCGGTTTCAACACCAGATCTTCAGGCGAATAGCCAGACAGGAACAATTCGGTAAACAGCACCAGATCGGCGCCCTGATTGGCGGCATCAACGCGGGCTTCCCGCGCCAGCGCCAGATTACCGGCGATATCGCCAACGGTTGGATTCAATTGCGCAATTGCAATGCGCAGCGTATCAGGTGCTTTGCTCATATTTGCTATTTAGGCTGCAAGTGGTCCTTGAGCAATGCGCGATAATGACAAATTGGGAACAAACCGCGGTTCAACGCAGAACGGGCGCTTAATTTGCCTGCTTAAATTGCGGCAAACCGTCATTTAGATCGTAATAATCACCCTTGTCGGCAACAAAGATATGACGATCCAGCTTGATTCCACCGGCATCACCGTTGAGCGATCCGGCCAGAATGGATGTGTGTTCCCCGCCATTGCGTTTCCAGAACAAAGCCGATCCGCACTCGCTGCAAAAGCCACGCTTGGCATCCTCTGAGGCGGCATACCATTTCAGGCTGCCGGAATCTTCAATATGCAGGTCCATATTCGACGCGCTTGTTGCGGCGTAGAAGTGCCCCGACTGCTTGCGGCATTGGCCGCAGTGACAGGCGATTACCTCACGAAGCTGGCCGCGGACTGTATATGTCACACCGCCACAATTACAGGATCCCGAGGTAATATCTGCCATCTCAAGCGGCCTCTTCGGTTTTGTTTTGACCATCCTTTTTGCGCTTCAGGCGATCTGCAATGAGGAAAGCCAATTCCAGCGACTGATCGGCATTCAAGCGAGGGTCACAATGGGTGTGATAGCGCGAACCAAGGTCATCGTCCGTGACCGCACGTGCGCCACCAGTACACTCCGTGACATCCTTACCGGTCATTTCCACATGTACACCACCAGCAATCGTGCCTTCAGCGTCGTGAACATCAAAGAACGAGTTGACTTCACCCATTACCCGGTCAAACGGACGGGTTTTGTAGCCAGCCGCAGAAATTGTATTGCCGTGCATTGGATCGCAGGACCAAACGACGTTCTTGCCTTCGCGCTTCACAGCCCGAACCAGTTCCGGCAAATGGTCCAGAACCTTGTCGTGACCGAAACGAGCGATCAGGGTCAAACGTCCAGGATCATTTTGTGGAGACAGAATGTCGATGAGTTCCAGCAGTCCATCAACCGTAGTGCTTGGACCACATTTCAAACCAATCGGATTATTGACACCACGGCAATATTCTACATGGCCATGATCTGGCTGACGGGTTCGATCGCCAATCCAGATCATGTGTCCTGAAGTTGCGTAAGGATCACCGGTGATTGAATCATCGCGGGTCAGTGCCTGTTCATAGCCCAGCAGCAATGCTTCATGGCTGGTGTAAAATTCGGTTTCACGCAATTTGGGATTGGCTTCCGGGTCCATGCCAATGGCGCGCATGAAATCCAGTGTTTCTCCGATGCGCGACGCCAGTTCTTCATATTTCTCCGCCTGAGGTGAATTCTTGACGAAATCCAGTGTCCACTCATGCACGTGGTTCAGATTGGCATAACCGCCCTGAGCGAAAGCGCGGATCAGATTCAGCGTTGCTGCAGATTGGCGGTAAGCCATGATCTGGCGTTCCGGATCAGGTATACGGGCTCCGGCATTGAACTCTATACCGTTGACCACGTCGCCGCGATAAGAAGGCAGGCTTTCCTCACCCTGTGTTTCCATGTCGGAAGACCGGGGTTTGGCAAACTGGCCGGCAATGCGGCCAACCTTGACCACCGGTTTGGAGGCACCGAAGGTCAATACAACGGCCATCTGTAAGAATACACGGAAAAAATCGCGAATATTGTCAGCACCGTGCTCGGCGAAACTCTCAGCACAATCACCGCCCTGCAGCAAAAATGCTTCACCCTTGCAGACTCGCGCCAGTTGGTCTCTCAGCGCCCGCGCCTCACCTGCAAATACGAGCGGCGGAAATGTCGCAAGACGGTCTTCGGTCGCCTGCAGCTTAGCCAAATCCGGATAATTGGGAATCTGCAGTGCGGGTTTTGAACGCCAGGAATCGGGGGACCATTTTGCAGCCATTTTGCTAGCTCCTCGGACCATTACTTGGCCCAGTTAAATTTGCAGGTCGTCTTAGAATGCTAAGGGGGAGTTTGGCAAGAAAAACCGTCTTTTAACGGGTCGGAATATGTCGATCAAACAAACTGACTTCGTTTTCACCGACAGAGATGGCCCGAGGATAAACCGGATCATGGCGATCTTCATGGATGGGCCAGTCAAAATTTGCTGTGGTGTTGACGAAGCGCTCGATCCCCTGCTCCCCGAAATGGCCGTGAAAACCCCGCAACACCACATCAAGATAAGAGCGCAATATTCGAGCTGTTGCATCCGCCGCATTTGGTTGAGCCACATAGAGAAACAGATCCTGGTCCGGCGACAGCGGATTGTGATCAACAAACTCCACGTCGTCATGGGCCAGGGTCGCCCGGTCATACAATGCTTCGCGTTTGTCCAGTGCCGGCAGGCTGGCTCGATGGTCGACAATGACCATGCCTTCAATGGTGGTTTGCGGACAGGGCTCGACGGACAGGAATGCCAGTCCCTCAATCGGCGCAAAACTGCCACTCACTTTGGGACGGGCTTTCCAGGCACGTTTCCAGCCTTTCAGCCGCGCCGGGTGCGCCGATACATAAGGCGTTTGCAGCGTTTCCAGGTTGACCAAAGAACCATAGCCAAAATAGGCAATGTTTGCAGACATTTTCATTGAATTGGATTAGCCGGAACTTTGCGCCCTGCCAAGATGCCAATAGTCAACCTCTGGTCAATTATTCGTCTTCAGCACCGCCCGGGGTGAGCAGGCCCAGTTCTTCCACATCATCAAGCGTGAAAGGTTCCTCGTCTTCCTGCAACACGTCGTCGTCGCTGGGAACAGGAACTGCGAAATTGGCCGGCACCTGGCTTTGCAGCAAGCCAGACCCTTTCAACTCATCAAGACCGGGAAGATCGCGAATTTGCGCCAGACCGAAGTGATCCAGAAATTCAGCTGTCGTGCCATAGGTCACAGGACGACCCGGAGTTTTACGTCGGCCGCGCATGCGCACCCAACCTGTCTCCATCAAAACATCCAAAGTGCCTTTTGACGTTACCACGCCGCGCACTTCTTCAACTTCAGCGCGTGTAACCGGCTGATGATAGGCGATGATTGCGAGAACTTCGAGCGCAGCGCGCGAAAGTTTGCGGGTTTCAACCGCTTCCTTCTGCAACAGAAATGACAGGTCCTCTGCTGTTCGGAACACCCAGGCGTCGGCGACCTGCACTAGGTTTACACCGCGATTGGCATAGGCCAGTTGAACTTCTCTTAGAAGTTGCTCGATATCTGTGCCTTCGGGCAAACGCGCCGCAATGGATTTTTCTATCACCGGATCGCTTGAAGCAAAAATCATCGCCTCCACGATACGCACCATGCGCAAGGTTTCAGTGCTGCTACCGGGTTCCTGTTCATCAATCAGATGAGGGAACGGCAATACATTGGCTTCAAGTGCAGTGGACATAGACATTTATCCTTGAGCGGCTTTGGTTGTTTTTTGTTCGGGTTGCCGCATGTAAAGCGGAGCAAATGCATCGGTCTGGCGAATTTCCAAAACCCCTTCGCGAACAAGTTCCAGACTTGCAGCAAATGAACTGGCGATGACGCCGGGGCGTTCTTCGGGATCAACCAGATATTCCTGCAAAAACGCGTCCAGCGGTGTCCAGTCGGCCAGCTTTCCAATCAGGCGGGTTATGATTTCTCGCGCATCACCCAGAGACCACACTTCACGGTGAGAAATCGTCACGCTGCTGACAGACTGGCGTTGTCGTTGAGCGGCATAGGCCGTTAACAGATCAAACAGGGAGGCCGAAAATTCCTTTTGACGGTCAATCACCACCGGTTCGGGGTCACCACGGGCAAAAATATCGCGGCCGAGCCGGTTGCGATTCATCAAATTGATGCCCGCATCACGCATTGCTTCCAACCGCTGCAATCTGAAAGCCAGTTGATTGGCCAGTTCTTCCCCGGTTGGTTCTTCATCGCCCTCCGGAGCAGGCAGAAGCAACCGGGATTTCAGATAGGCCAGCCAAGCCGCCATGACCAAATAGTCCGCTGCCAATTCCAATCGCAGGGCGCGTGCCTTCTCAACGAATTCCAGATATTGCATAGCAAGATCGAGAATTGAAATCTTGGCAAGGTCCAGCTTTTGTGTACGGGCCATGGCCAGCAACAGGTCCAACGGCCCTTCAAAACCATCAACATCGACCGTGAAGTCCGGATCGTTGATCGCACGGCCCACCGGTTGCGCACTCTCCCAGAGGTCGCGCGCGATGGCGGGTTCTGTTGTGGTATCGGTGTTGGTCACAGTTGTCGAAGCGATCCATGGTCGAGTTGTTGGAAACAAACTACACTGACATGACAACAAGCGCCAAAGTATGGCGCATCAATTTTGCCTGAATCCCCAGATACTACACCAAAATCCACCTAAATTGAGGTCGAAGCGATCGCGGGAGGTTCAAAAAACACCTGCAATTTCAAATTCTTTGTCAATCCGCGACCAATTTGAGCATTTCAAAAAATTGCTTACTCATCCGAAAATCAAAACGTCTGGACCAATAGCAAATCAGACGGACCCAAAGGGCCCGCCTGTCGAATAATTCAGCAAAGTGATTCTCTTGAGACCACCACCGAAATGGTGGATTTAGCGGGTTACGAAACAGTCGCCGCCCTGGGCTTTCAACTGGCCACAGAGTTGATTGGCGGCCGAACGGCTGTCGGAAGGAATGCGCACCCGGTAATAGGTCTTTCCTTTTACATTCACCTTACGGATATCCAGGCCTTTGCCGCTCAGGATGCTGGAATAACGACGGGTCAGTGTTGCATAGCTTTTCTTGGCTCCTGCAGCTGACAGCTGGGAGGATACCTGCACTGCATAAGGCGAAGACACCTGCGGCAAAACTTCGTTGTTTGATTTTTTGGCCGGTTTCGGTGTCACAGCGGCGACTTTAACAGGTTTCGCCACTTTTTTCGGCGCTGCGGCAATTTTTTCAGCGGGCTTGGCCACCTTTTTGGGTGCTTCTGCAACTTTGGCGGCTGGTTTTGCGACTTCCTTTGGAGCTGCAGCAACTTTCGCGACCGGCTTGGTTGCCGCCTTCCTAGCGGCTGCAACTTTCGCAGCAGTTTCGGTTACCTTTTTGGTCGCGTCGGCAATATCTGCAACCGGCTTGGCTATCTTCTTCGCAACCGCTGCCGCAGGCTTGTCGACCGCCGTTTTCACAGGGGCCTGAATGGGTTTTGCCACAATTTTTGCTGGTGTCGCCGCTTTCGCCGCTTCCGCCACCTTCGCCGCCGGACCGGTCACCTTTTTGGCAGCAGGTGTAGTTGCCGCAGGTTTGGCGGCAGGTGTATCAGCCTTGACCGGCCGACTGACCGGAATGGCGGTTTTTGTTAGTTTGGCCACCGCATCATCCGCCAATTTGGGCAGGTCTTCCAGGACCGTCTCGCTCAAGGGCGTGGCCGGCTCAGGCGTTGCCTTGGACTTTACCACCACCGGTTCATTTTTAGGAGCAGCGGAACTGACGATTGTCCCGTCAGGTCGCACGACAACTGTGCGAACGCTGCGTGGCTTGATTGCCAACGGATTATTCAGTTCGGACTGATTGCTGTCGATGCGGGCATCGACCTTTTGACCAGTTGGAGAAACACCAACAGAAATCGGCTTTTCCTTGTTGTCAGTCAGCCGTGCCTGGCTGGGAGCTTCCCGACCCTGAACCTCAACCGCTTTATAAACGGCCTGATCCTGATTTGGGACGACTTTGCCACCTGCATCTTTCGGTTTGACCTTCACCGGTTCGCTGGAAGCCAGCAGGGTTGGCGTATCACCACTTTCGCTGCCTACAAAGTTCCAGGCCAGCGCTGCAGTTCCGCCCAATAGCGCAATCGCAACAATCGCCATCGCCGCCCGACGGCCAGAACGTCTTTTTTCATCATCGATTTGGGGAGCAGCTTCGTCGTGCCCAATGGACAAATCATCATCAACTTTGGCAATTTCGAGCGCGGCATCAGGACTTTCAAAACTATCAAGAGCGACCGGGTCTGTTAGGTCCTGCGCTGGGCTAAATGAGTCGGTAGTTTCGGCGGATTTGGCTGATTTGGTGGATGCAGCAGCGGCCAAGGCAGCTGCGCCACCCAACACCGTATCAATGTGCTCCCGCCCGGCACTATCTTGCGGAGCGTCCAGTGAGTTCGAATCGTCGATATGTGGCAGTGTTGTCGGATCTTCAAGTTTTGGTGAAACCGGATCGAATTCACTCATTTGCACTGGCGTGTAGGATGACACCGACGTCGGATTAGCTTCTGAAACTGAAGTTTCAGGCATCGGCAATTCCGCAACAACCTCAGCTTCCTGCCAGGGTTCCATCACATCGACGGGTGTAGGAGGGATCGACGGTGGTGCCGGCGGTGTGGATGTCGAAGACAACGGATCTGCCGCTTCAACCAGACTTGGGGCGACAGGTTCGACTTGCGCAATTTCCTGAGCTTCTTCACCCAGGCTTTGGTGTTCGCTCCTAATGCCCCCATCACGGTCGTTGCTGTCTGGCTCAGCTTCGTCGATTACCGAAAAACTCATTAGTTTGGAGAGTTCTTCCTCAATTTCATTGGAAGGATATGCTTCAGTTTCACCATCAGACTGCAGGTTTGGATCAGAGGCAACTTCCAGTGCCAGCGCTTTGTCCAATTCTTCGGCAATCATTTCGTTGAAATCCAGCATTGGATCATCTGCTGGTTCGGTGGGTTGTTCTGGATACGATTCAGGTGTTGCTTCCACTGCGGCTGAGATTGGCGCCGGGTTATCGACAGGAAGCTCCTGCTCAATTTCTGACGGCAGGTTTGCGTCAACTTCTGCAGACAGGTCTGCTTTGCTGACGGCCTGCATCTGAGCAATCATCTCATCTTGATTGATGGATGCGGCACCGGCAGCAGCAAGTTCAAGATTGTGATCCTGAGAAGCAGTCTCGGTTTCAAACGCCTGAGAAAGTTCATCTTCGAGATCAAATTCCAATGCTGGCGCATCTTCGATCATGGTGATCTGGTCAGCTGGATTTGGAGATTTCAGCGTCAGCCTTGATCCAACCAGCGACGCCAGTTTTTCCAAATCGTCTTCGGCTGCATTTGACGCAAAACAGAACCCATCCAGCCAATCGCCAGTTTGATATGCCGGTTTCTGGCCCATCAGGAAATCGTCTTTAAACTCACACACACGCGCACCTATAAATTTTTCCCAAAACCATCCCCGTCCAAGGAGCATGGTTCAATAAACAGTAGGCGACATTTGCGCCCACAACCTACAGACCCGCTGTCTGTGCAAAATGAATACGGCAAAAATACCAGTGCCGATGGCACCGATATTGTTATCGCATCTCTTCCGGCGCATCCGCCCCAATTATTCCAAGCCCTGAAGCCAGTATAGTGGATACGGCATGCACAAGAGCAAGCCTGGCCAGTGTCAATGGTGCATTTTCTTGGTGAATAAAGCGTAAATCGGGCAAATCGCGGCCCCGATTCCACTGTGCGTGCAACAAACTGGCTAATTCATACAGATAAAAGGCCAACCGATGAGGCTCATGTGCCAGAGCTGCCGCATCGATCAAACGCGGATATTCCGCCATTTTTCGAATGAGACCGGCCTCGCCTTCATCACTCAGCAAGCTCATATCTGCCTGCGTCAGAGCGTCCTCTGAGGTATCCAGTTTTTCGATATCCAGCACAGCCTGACGCATAACGCTGCGGATACGCGCATGGGCATATTGAACATAAAATACCGGGTTGTCTTTTGACTGTTCGGTCACCTTGGCGAAATCAAAATCAAGCGGTGCGTCATTCTTGCGGTACAACATCATAAACCGCACAGCGTCGCGTCCGACTTCGTCGACCACGTCTCGCAACGTGATGAAATCACCCGAACGCTTAGACATCTTGATTGGCTGACCTTCGCGAAAAAGCTTGACCAATTGACAAAGTCTGATTGTAGCTTTGGAGGTTCCGCCGGATATCGCCCGGCCAAGCGCTTCCATGCGTTTTACATAGCCGCTGTGATCGGCTCCCAAGATAAAGATCATCTCCTTGAAACCTCTATCAAATTTATCTTGGAAATAACCCACATCCGCGGCAAAATAGGTGTAGTCGCCATTCGACTTCACCAAGGCGCGATCCATGTCATCGCCCACATCGGTGGACCGAAACAGCAACTGCTCGCGATCTTCCCAATCTTCAGGAACCGCGCCTTTCGGCGGTGGCAGAGTGCCGTGATAGACAAGGTCCATATCGGTCAAACGCTTGATTGCCTTCTCGATCAGGCTACCTTCTGCGGCGTCTTCATGAAGGCTGCGTTCAGAGAAAAATACATCGTGACGCACACCCAGCGCTTCAAGATCAGAACGGATCAAATCCATCATGCCAGCGATTGAGGCGTCCTTGACGATCGGCAACCAATCTGCCTCGTCCATGGTCAGCAGCGCATCGCCATGCTCTTCCACCAGTTTCTTGCCCAGCGGCACCAGGTAGTCACCGGGATACAGGCCTTCAGGAATTTTCCCAATGGTCTCACCAAGTGCTTCCCTGTAGCGCAAAAAGGCTGACTGGGCGAGAACCGCTATCTGCCCTCCGGCATCGTTGGTGTAGTATTCTCGCACCACGTCATAGCCGGCAAATTCCAGCAAATTTGCCAGCGCATCTCCAACCACTGCACCACGGCAGTGTCCAACATGCATGGGACCGGTTGGATTGGCGGAGACATACTCCACATTGACCTTCATCCCCCGTCCAGTTGCGCCGCCGCCATAGGTTACACCTTCGGCAAGAATGTCGGCCAAATGCCCGGTCCAAAAATGATCCTCAAGCACCAAGTTGATAAATCCAGGCCCAGCGACGTTGACTTTGGCAATTTCAGGCTCCGCCTGCAGCTTCTCGGCCAATTGTTCGGCAATGGCGCGCGGATTCTGTTTCAACGGTTTTGCCAACACCATAGCGGCATTGGTGGCCAGGTGACCATGCGCGGGATCGCGCGGCGGCTCTACCGTCACTCGGGATAAGTCCAACTCAATACCTGACGTAACTTCAAGTTGTTGGACAAGTTCTTTAATGCGATGCTCGAAGAATGCGAACACGTTGGACATGAGACGATCTCTAGATGTTATCAAGGTAATTGGCCAACAGATTTACGCATGGCGCACCAATACCGAATATTTTGACCTCCGGTTACCCCAGTTCGGGAGTGTGGTCAAACAGGCGCTGGTGTTCTGCAACTGCATAACGGTCGGTCATGCCTGCAAGATAGTCTGCAATCCTGGTTGCCCGAGCCAGGTCATCCAGCCCTTCCAGCGACCATTGCCGATCATCGGGCATCAAGGCGCTACCTTCCCAGAAAACTCGATATAGATCGCCAAGTATGGTTTGCGCCGCTTCGACAGGCTGCATCACGCGTGGATGACGGTACATTTTGCGGAACAGAAAGGCTTTCAGATTTTTCTCCTGTTCCTCCATCTGTGGCGAGAAGGAAACAATGGCGTAATCGAGATCACGAATGGCTTGAGCTGAAACGGGTGCAGCAGATTCTATTCGGCCAAGCGATTCACGGATAACATCTTCAACCATGACAGTGATTTGTCGACGAACCAGTTCGTGGGTGGTGCGTGAATCGTCCAGCCTGGGATGCAATTGGCGCACTTGTGCCAACAATGCACCGCTCAAAGGCACATTCGCCAGGTCATCGAGAGCAAACAACCCTGCCCTCAAACCATCATCCAGATCGTGGTTGTCATAGGCAATATCGTCAGCAATCGCCGCACATTGCGCTTCGACCGACGGCCAGGACCACAAGTCGAGGCTGTTGTCGGCATCATATTCCGCTATGGCAGATGGAACCGGTCCCTCAAGACCGTCCCCGTCGCGGTCTGTGAGCGGACCATTGTGTTTGACAAGTCCTTCCAACGTTTCCCAGCACAGGTTCAGGCCGTCAAACCCGGCATAGCGGCGCTCCAGATGGGTGACGATGCGCAGCGACTGCGCATTGTGATCAAATCCACCAAACTGCTTGAGTGCTTCATTCAACACCCGCTCGCCCGCATGACCAAAGGGAGTGTGGCCAAAATCGTGAACCAGTGCCAGTGCCTCTGCCAGATCCTGATCTACGTTCAATGCCCGCGCCAGCGCCCGGGCAATTTGCCCAACCTCGATCGTGTGGGTCAGACGGGTCCGGTAATGGTCCCCTTCATTGTGAACGAAAACCTGAGTTTTATGCATCAAACGACGGAAAGCGTCGCTGTGTATTATTCTGTCGCGATCCCGTTGAAAATCCGACCTCGTCGGACTACCGGGCTCTGCAATCAGCCGACCGCGTGTTGACACAGCAACAGCTGCATAATCCGCCAAATCAGGAAGATTCAAGCTTGTAATTGGGTCGGGAACCAGATGGGATTTGCTTGCCGGAGACATGCAATCCCTTTAGCGCAGTTTGCTGGCTGCGCCAATTTACATTCCTCATTTACGATCATCGTAATCTTACGATTGACGTCAGCCCTTGGCCTTCCTACATAAAGAACACACACAAATGGAATCCGATGATGGCCGAAGCCGCAGAAATTACCGTTCCCGAAGGGGAAGTTGCTGTCTCACCATCCGCTGCCAAGCGGGTGGCGAAGATTCTCGCTTCAGAGCCCAACATGACTGCCTTGCGGGTATCCGTGGAAGGCGGTGGTTGCTCAGGTTTTTCCTACAAGTTTGACCTGACTGACGACGCTCAGGAAGATGACGTGGTGCTCGAATCGGAAGGCGCCAAGGTGCTGATCGACCCGATATCTCTGATATATATGGGGGGTTCGGTTATTGATTTCGTCGATGACTTGATGGGACAAAGCTTTCAGATCAGAAATCCCAATGCGACAGCCAGTTGTGGTTGCGGCACCAGTTTTTCGATGTAGACACCAACTCACCGGTTTCAACGATCATAAAAAAGGCCCGCCGAGAATAATCCCGACGGGCCGTATCGTTACTGATTTGTCCTGTGATCAGGACTTGGCAGCCTTTTGGCGAGCCCGGTCAGACTTGGCCCGAGCCGGTTTTCCAGCCAACAGATCCTTCGCCTGTTTCTGCCAGTCTTTGGCATATTTCCCGCTCTTTTCAGCATAGCTGACCACATCCGCGGCTTTCGTCAGATCCGCGATGCTTGCATTGGCAATGCTCGAAAGCGTGCCATAGCCGAGTTTGGTCAACTTTTTGCTCAAAACCGGACCGACTCCATCGATCAGGGCGATATCGTCCTTGACGCCACCTTTGCCTGCTTTACCGCCAGACTTGGAAGCGGCTTTGGCCGCAGTGCTTTTGGCAGCAGGTTTACTGGCCGATTTTGCCGCAGCCTTTTTGGCAGCAGGCTTTTTGGCAGCAGGCTTAGCAGCGGATTTCGCTGCCGAGCTTTTGCTGGCCGATTTTTTAGCTGGCGAAGGCCGGTTTGCTTCCGAAGAAGCGCCACCAGACTTTTTTTCTGCAGGGGACGAACTACCTGCACCTCCCGATCCAGCTGCCGAACCGACGTCTGATGCCGTTGAACCTGAGCGTGCCGATACGGTACCGGAACTCGCCAAGGACGCCGCGGTAGATGCAGAACTTGTTCCTGAACCGGCGCCACCGGAGGCAGAACCAGAATCGCCCAGACCGCTGATCTGAGTTTCATGAGCACCGCTATTGCCGTCATCACCGTCAAGATCTTCCGGCAACAACAGGTTCAAGACGATTGCGATAGCCGCAGCAGGCAGCAGACCAGATGTCAGAAGAATTTTCAAAGTACCTGGCATGTGCTGAAGCGCGTCCGGCACCAGTTGCAAGCCCAGTCCGACGGACAGAGCAGTGGCGAATATCACCATGTTGCGACGGTTCCAGTTCACATCAGACAGCATGTTGACACCAGCCGAACAAACCATGCCGAACATGACGATCACACCACCACCAAGCACGTTGATTGGCACAGTATTGATAATCGCACCGACCTTTGGAATGAGGCCGCCGATGATCAGGAAACATGCACCGATCGACACGACGTGTCGGCTCATGACGCCAGTCATGGAAATCAAACCAACATTTTGCGAAAACGACGTATTTGGCAGACCGCCAAAAATACCGGCAATCGCGGTACCCAGACCGTCAGCATAGGTCGCACCCTGGATTTCTTCATCGGTGGCTTCGCGACCAGCACCACCCTTGGTGATACCGGATACGTCGCCGACGGTTTCAATGGCTGAAATAAAGGCCATCAGGCACATGCCGATGATAATCGCCCAGTTAAGGCTGAAACCCCAGCGGAAAGGATTGGGCAGTTCAAAGAACGCCGCTCCACCAACTCCACCAAAATTCACCTGACCCATGATCAGCGCGACAATATAACCGGCAATGATACCGACCAGCACCGCCGCAACCGCCGTAATGCCCTTGCCGAAAAACTTAACCAGCAAGGTAACAATGATCACGATTAATGCCGGAAACCACATGGCCAGTGAGCCAAATGCTGGTTTACCCATTAACGGCACGCCACCAGCGGCATATTGAATGCCGACTTTGACCAGCGCCAAACCAATCATCAAAACGATCAGCCCGGTAACCAACGGAGGCAAGGCAAATCGAATTTTCTTAATGAAGGTACCCAGGATCATGTGGAAGATACCACCGATGATCACGCCAGCCATGAGCCCTCCCAGCCCACCTGTTCCGAGCCCTGCAACCGCCGGAATCATGACCGGCAAAAAGGCAAAACTTGTACCCTGAACGATGGGCAATTTTGCCCCCGCAGGTCCAAGCCCGATGGTTTGGATCAACGTGGCGATACCGGCAAACAGCATCGACATCTGGACCATATAGCGCATGTCAGGAAAACCCAACGCACCCTGATCGGAGCCAAAACCGATTCCAGCAGCACCACAAATAATAATGGCTGGTGTTACGTTACTGGCGAACATCGCCAGCACGTGTTGTAAGCCCAATGGAACCGCTTGCCCCAATGGTGGCATGTAGTTCGGGTCGCGGAGTTGCTCCGGCGTTCCCAGTGAAGTGTCAGACATTTTTCTCTCTCCTGGGGTGTGTTTATCCGTTTGCGACCGCTAGTGAGCGATTCCTTTTACCCCTAACCTATCTTGTACTCCGACTATGAAACGGTGCAAAACCCTTTTCTTTCCTGTATTCACAGCCTCCCACCATTGGCAGAAGCCCAAAATGTCTCCTAGGATGAGGTCCACCAACGGCTGTTTTGGCCGTTTCAACATGGAAATCATGAACCGATGAAGATCGCCTCCTGGAACATAAATGGCATCAAGGCACGCCATGATGTGCTGCTCGAATGGTTGCGGCAATCGGCTCCCGATATTGCCTGTCTGCAGGAAATAAAGTCGGTTGATGAAGCTTTCCCCGGCTCCCAGATCGAAGAACTGGGTTACAATGTGGAAACTCATGGCCAGAAGGGATTTAACGGCGTTGCCATCTTGTCAAAACTCCCATTTGACGAGGTCAATCGTGGCCTGCCGATGCTTGCGACCAGTACAATTGAAGACGAACAAGCGCGTTTTATCGAAGGCGTGTTTTCAGTAGATGGTCGAGTTCTGCGGGTTATTTCCTTGTATCTGCCCAACGGCAATCCGGTGAATGATCCGCGGAAATTCGATTATAAACTGGAATGGATGGACAGATTGCACGCCTGGGCAGAAGGTCACCTAGCGCTGGAAGAACCATTTATTCTGGCGGGCGATTATAATGTCATCCCGCAAAATAAGGATTGTTGGGATCCACAAGTCTGGCAGGGCGATGCATTGTTTCGCCCGGAAAGCCGAAGCCGCTTTGAGGCCCTGAAAAATCTTGGCCTGACAGAAGCTTTGCGCAGCTCAACCGATGCCGCCGGGATTTATACATTTTGGGATTATCAGGCTGGAGCCTGGCCCAAAAACCATGGGATTCGAATCGATCACCTGCTGCTTTCACCCGAGGCAACTCTCCGATTTAGCGGGTGCGAGGTCGACAAATATGTTCGGGACTGGGAAAAACCATCCGATCATGTCCCCATCTGGCTGGAATATAATTGAGCCGATAATCATCTGATTTCATTTCGTAAAATCACAATCAGCTGCACCGTTCGGTCGAACAATTCATCAACAGGCAACCTTGCATCTCAGAGTCTCAATTTTGACTCGCACCATTATTTCATCGACATTTCCTAGATGGCCGGACAGTGCTCGGCCAATTAGGAGAGGAGAAACGTTATGTCGACTTCAGAACCTTCGACAGACAAGGAACTGGAATTTTCCACCGAATATGAGATGGGGCAAGACAATATCCGACCGATGGGTCTCGATATTCACAACCCCGTATTTATGATTTCCAGCATACTGATATTTGCCTTCGTCTTGGTATCGCTTGCCAATCAGGAAGCATCTGCTGAGTTTTTTGGATGGCTTCGACCATGGCTTACGAGCACGTTTGACTGGTTTCTTGTACTCTCTGTAGATGGCATCACACTATTTTGCCTGGCGCTTATCGTTCTGCCCGTTGGGTCGGTCCGAATAGGTGGGAAAGACGCCAAGCCGGATTATTCCTACACAGGCTGGATCGCGATGATGTTCGCCGCCGGCATCGGCATCGGACTGCTGTTTTTCGGCGTTCTGGAGCCGGTCTATTACAACTTCTCAGAAGGCGGGGCCGCACGGCCATTGGGAATTGATGCAACGCTGCCCGGAAATGAATATATCGGCGTGGTTGGCACGATACATCACTGGGGTCTGGAAGGATGGGCTATTTATGCAGCCGTCGGTCTGAGCCTGGCGATTTTCTGCTATAATCTGGGACTACCACTGACACTGCGCTCAGCGTTTTATCCAATCCTGGGTGAAAAGGTCTGGGGCTGGTGGGGACATGCCATCGATACGCTTGCGGTATTTGCCACCCTCTTCGGACTGACCACATCCCTGGGTCTCGGTGCCCGTCAGGTCGCCGCAGGTCTGAACGAAGTGGCAGGTATCGAACCCACCAACACCGTTACCGTCCTTTTGATTATCGGTATTACGATCGTGGCTTTGGGATCGGTCATGTTGGGTATGGACAAGGGCGTTAAGCGACTCTCTGAAATCAACATGGTCATGGCGGTCGGATTGTTTATCTTCGTTCTGTTCATGAGCGGCGTTGGCACCGCATTGTCGCGTTATTTTGGCGCAATGGTCGACTACATCACCTACCTGCCGGCGCTGTCGAACCCGTTCGGGCGAGAGGACACCAGTTATTTCCATGGCTGGACGACGTTCTATTGGGCCTGGTGGATAGCCTGGTCTCCCTTTGTCGGCATGTTTATTGCTCGCATTTCCAAGGGCCGCACGGTTCGTGAATTCATCTTGTGTGCGCTGATTGCACCGACTTTGGTGTGCGCTTTGTGGATGTCTACTTTCGGTGGCGCTGCAATTGACATGATCAACGCAGACGCCGGTCAGGGCATCTCGGCAGTTGTCGTCGACAGCTACAAGCCGGAAATGGCTTTGTTCCGACTGTTGGATCAATATCCGCTCTACAGCATCGTTGCGCCAATTTCCCTCGTGTTGATTGTGATCTTCTTCGTTACATCTTCCGACAGTGGATCACTTGTGATCGACACGATCACAGCAGGTGGGAAAATGGACGCACCGGTTATTCAACGGGTGTTTTGGTGCACCTTGGAAGGACTGGTCGCCATTGCGCTGCTGCTGGGTGGTGGTCTCAATGCGTTGCAGGGAGCGGCGGTCTCAACCGGCATTCCGTTCACTGTGGTCGTGTTGATTATGTGCTATTGCCTCTGGCTGGCGCTGAAGTCGGAGAGAGCCAAACTTTGATCAACAGCTTTTGACAAGACGACAATCCGGAGGTCTCATATTGGCCTCCGGTTCAATAAAAAAGAACCGGCAAATTTTGAATTTGCCGGCTCTTTTTTTTACAATCTCTGGAACTGCTGGAAGGTGCAACATGCGTCGCCCTAACCCTAGTTGTTGCCCCGGCTATCGCGTCCGCCACTGTCGCCGTCGCCACCGCGGTTGTTACCGCGATCCCTGTTGCCATCACGCTCCCGGCCACGCCTCACGTCACGTTTACTCGAATTGGCACCCGCCCGCGCTGGAACAACTTCCTCGCTGGAACCTCTATCAAGTTTCAAACCGGCAATAATCTTGTCGGCTGCTGCACGTTGTGCGGCACTGGCTTTGGCAAACGCCTTTTGACGCATCCGGCGAATGGTCTTAACCCGCGAGCGCGCAGAATTGGCCAAAGCCTTGCTCATGAAAACCAATCCGCGGACCGGGCTGCTTCGCACACCTTCGCCATAAAACAGCATTTCACCGAGTTCAGCCTGCGCGCCACGGTGTCCCTTGCGTGCAGAAAGGCCAAACCAGCGTACTGCACTTTTGGGCTGTTTCACCCCCAATAAACCGCGGCGATACATAACGCCCAGTTCGTATTGGGCATTGCGATCTTTATATAATGCGGCGGCGCGATAAAAGTGATCTTCAGCTCGGCGCGGGCTTGCCCTCACCTTCGAGCCTTTGATGCCGGTCAATGCGTAACGCCCCAACGCGACCTGGGCGCTTGCTACGTACGGCAAATCCGCCCTGCGGGGATATTTATCAATATAGCGCGAGGCAATTTTCGAGTAGAGTTTGTACGCCGCCAAATCGTCTTTGGGCAGTCCCGAACCGGACTGCAACATCCGGGCAAGTTTCCACTGGGAAGCCAAGTCATTTTTTTCAGCGCCAAATCGAAATGCACCAATGGCGTCCTCAAAATTGCCCTTTTTAAACGCCCGAAAGCCAAATCGCAGAATTGTACGCGGTTCGTCATCCTCGCTGAAGGTTTTTTCAGGGTCAAACGCATAGGCGTGCTCTGACGTGCCTGCATTTACAAATAATGCGGCTCCCAGTGCAATCAGCACAGTCAATCCAAAAGATGTTGATCTGTATAAACGCATATCTGGCTACTACCGCCGAAACTCCGTTAGGTTATTTCACAATGTCCAATCTGAGTGCCCGGACTGGAAAAAGGGGAATTTGTTTGGCCTACCCAACCTATAGACAGGCTTTGTAGCGGGAGTGAGCCCGATTTGTGGTGCAAAAAGGGCAAACGACCTTCCGATCCAAGTTAGACCGTAACTTGTTAACGGTGTGTTGCAGTTTAGTCACAATTGGTGAGGTGAAACTTGTCATGCCGGGTCTCGACACAGCCCACAAACACTCTCATTCTGCATTCCGGGTTCATTTTTAAGGAATATGACGGTGCCGGACTCCCCCGACGACGACAGTGGCCACTTTGAGGCCGCTTATTCGCTGAAAACGAATAACCAAACCCGCCAACATTACAAATCGTGGGCTAAAACCTATGACCATGAAGTTGGCAAGGTCAGCGGATATGCTCAGCCACAGCGGGTTGCAAATGTAATCAGGGATCTAAACGCCGATTTATCCTGCCACATTCTGGATGCGGGATGCGGCTCCGGTTTATCGGGCGTTGCAATGAGGCAATTGGGCTATGACAATATTGACGGCTGCGATTTTTCGCCGGAAATGCTCGAAAAGAGCCTGGAAAAAGGCTGCTACATCAGATTGTTTGAAGCCAATCTGAACGAGAATCTTCCTGACACTCCAGATGAAAGCTACGACATTGTCACCTGCGTGGGCGTCTTCTCGTTTGGTCATGTATTTCCTGAAGCCTGCGACGAGCTGCTGCGGGTATTGCGACCTGGAGGGCATCTGATCATTGCGTTGAATGAACAATATTGGGACAAGGGGGATCTTGCCGCCAAACTCGACAAGTTGGACGCCGATGGCGCGATTAACATTCTCGACAAACAGTTCGGCGAGCACATGCCTGGCCATCAGGTCAATGGCTGGGTCATTTCGGTGGTAAAAAACTAATGCAAGATACTTCATCAATTCTGGCGGACATGCGCGCCTGGCGACGGGATTTTCACGCTCATCCAGAACTAGGGTTTGAGGAACATCGTACCTCTGCACGAGTTGCCGAACTTTTGACAGAGTTCGGCCTCGACGTTCATACCGGTGTAGGCCAAACCGGTGTAGTTGGGATCCTGCAGCGCGGCAATGGAACGACGGCCATTGGACTTCGAGCCGATATGGATGCCCTGCCCTTTGAAGAGCAAAACTCCTTTGCATATCGATCGACTAATTCTGGGGTTATGCATGCCTGCGGCCATGATGGTCACACGGCCATGCTATTGGGCGCGGCCAAGCATCTTTCCCAGAGCGGAGATTTCAACGGCCGGGTCATTTTCATCTTTCAACCAGCCGAAGAGCATGGCCAAGGCGGCCCTGCGATGATCGAGGATGGCCTGTTCGACCGATTTCCCATTGATGAAGTTTACGGCATGCATAACATGCCCGGCCTGCCAGTCGGTCACTTCAAAACGCGCCGCGGCACGATCATGGCGAGTGAGGCAATCTTTGAAATCGCCATCGAGGCAAAAGGCGGTCACGCTGCCATGCCTCATATGGGGGTGGACGCGATCACGGTAGGTGCGCAGATGGTGGGGGCACTGCAGACCATTGTCAGTCGCAAGCTCAATCCTGGAAACAATGGCGTGGTTTCAGTTACGGAATTTATCACCGATGGTGCCCGTAACCGGCTTCCCGGCAGCGCGGCCCTTTCAGGCGATGCCCGAGCCCTGTCCCCCGACGTAAATCAGCGCATCGAAGAAACCATGCGGTCCATCGTTGCTGGCATAGCTCAAGCGCATGGGGTGGCTGCCAGCGTGGCTTATGACACCATATTCAAGGCGACCATCAATTCCACCGGTCCCACGATGAAGGCGATTGAGGCCGCAGAATTGCTGGCCGGTTCCAACAACGTCAACGGCAATTGTGAACCGGTGCTGGCGTCAGAAGATTTTGCCCATATGGCGGCCGCCCGACCGGGATGTTTCATATTCACCGGCAACGGAATCGAGGGAGCAAATGCGCAACCGCTCCATGCAACCGATTATGACTTCAATGATGATGCGCTGGTCCCGGGTTCAAGTTTTTGGGTTCAACTTGTCGAACACGTGTTGAGGTCTTGATGCAGCAATCTGCTATGCAACGCTTTGTCATAGCGGGTAAATTCGCAGCAACTTTCATTGGCATGCTAAGTCGAATTTCGACGCAGTCTTCAATCCATCACGTTGATTCACACCCGCGTTTCAGGCCTTATTATTTGGATTTTTGACGCCTACATTTGGGCAAGCGACGTTTGTGTCGCACAACATTTTAAAGGAACATTTCATGTTGAAACTTGTATCAACCGCCGCCGTAATGGCCCTTACAATAGTCTCCACGTCCCATGCCGCTTCATTCAATGCCGCACCAGTCAGCATTGAACCCGTCGTTGAAACTGTCGCAAGCCGGTTGACTGGTGCTCAACGCCTACGCCGGTTAATGCGTCCCCATTTCAAAGATGGCCACCCAATCACCCAAAGTGTGCGTGATGCAACCGGCAATCCAAACATAATCGTGCTCGACCAGAGGTTTGGTGACCCGCACCAAACCTATCAGTGTTCGTTTTACAGTTTGCGCAAAGGCACCCGCGTCTTGAAGTGCGATTGACTTAAACAAAAAAGGGCCGCTGCATGTCCTGCAACGGCCCTGAATTCTTGTAATGAACGCCCCGATTAAACGGGCAATTCATCATCCTTCATCAGATCTTCCTTGGAGACGGTTTTGTCTTCAACAGAAGCTGATTCGAGAATGTGGTCGACCACTTTCTCCTCAAAGATCGGAGCGCGAATGCCACCCAAAGCGTCCGGATTGCTCTGGAAGAATTCGTAAATCTCTTTTTCCTGACCAGGATACTGCTGAATTTGCTGCATTAGCGCCTGCTGCATTTCAGCTTCAGTAACTTCAACCTTGGCGGATTCGCCAATTTCAGCCAGAACCAGACCCAAACGTACCCGACGTTTAGCCAGCTTGGTATAATCTTCGCGGGCTTTTTCTTCGGTTGTATCTTCGTCCTCAAAAGACTTGCCAGCCTGCTCCAGATCATTGGTGATCTGCTGCCAGATATTGTTGAATTCCTGCTCAACCATGCCGGCAGGAAGTTCGAACTGATGCTGCTCATCCAATTGATCCAGCAATTGACGCTTTACCTTCTGACGGGTCTGCGCACCATATTGGCTTTCGATCTGGCCTTTGACGACCTCTTTTAGCTTTTCGACATCATCAAGGCCGAGTGTTTTGGCAAATTCATCATTGATTTCGGTTTTGCCGGGCTTGCCAACTTCGTGCACATGGACGTCAAAAACGGCTTCCTTGCCAGCCAGATTGGCGGCGCCGTAATCATCCGGAAAATTGACTTTGACTTCAACTTCATCGCCGGCCTTAAGACCAATCAACTGGTCTTCAAATCCTGGAATGAATGTATTTGAACCAAGCGCCAGATTGGCATTTTCATCAGCGCCGCCTTCAAATGGCTCGCCATCGATCTTGCCGACATAGTCCATTGTGACACGATCTTTTTTGGCGGCCTTGCCTTTTTTGGTTTCGTAGGTCGCGTTGTTTTCCGCAATCCGCTCAACCTGCTCCTGAATTTCTTCATCGGTCACATCGACCACGGGGCGTTCTATCTTGAGGCTGTCGAAAGCTGCAATTTCAAATGGTGGAATAACTTCGTAGGCAATCTTGAATTCGAAGTCTTTTTTGCCGTCGAGAATTTCTTCCGCTTCAGCTTCGTCTTCGGTCATTGTGATGGTCGGCTGCTGAGCGGCCTTTTCCTTGCGCTCTGCAAGGGCGTTTTTAGTCTCGCTGTCGACCATCTCATTGACCAGCTCGCCCATAACAGACTTGCCATACAGTTTTGTCACGTGAGACAGCGGCACTTTACCGGGACGGAATCCGTTTATCTTCACACGGTCTTTCAGATCAACAAGCTTTTCATCGCGCTTGGCCAACATGTCTTCGGCTGGCACAACAACGGCGATCTCCCGTTTCAAGCCTTCATTGATGGTTTCAGTTACCTGCATCGACTGCATCCTTTGTTATTCTCACATCTGCGGCGCGTTCAGCCAAATGCCGGTCCGCTAATCGTTCTGTTTGGAGGGTGTTCTATTGGGTTCGCCGGAATTACGCCAGCGGAATTTTGCGCGGGTTTAGCGGATTTGCCTGCATTGGGCAAGGTGTCCTTGCAAGGTTGTTGCGGGTACCGACCAATTGGCCATAATTCAAAACTGACCTATCAATTCTATCGTGTCCTTAGTATCGACCACGCAGGAGCAAGTCCCCAGCCAACAAATACGCTGCTAACTTTCTAGACCGGCTTGGGCTCTTGAGCTAACTTGGTCTGGTTCGGTAGGTCAGAATTCATTCATCAACCCAGGATATTTTATGGAAAGGCGTCTCTCTGCGATAATGGTTGCAGACGTGGTCGGCTTCAGCAGGCTGATGCGATCCAATGAAGTTGGAACCCTGCAGGCGTTGAAGGCCCATCGCAGTGAGTTGATTGATGGCAAAATCACCGACTTTTCCGGCCGGATCGTCAAGCATACCGGTGACGGCTTTATTGCCGAATTTGCCAGCGTGTTGAACGCCACAAATTGTGCGGTAGAAATTCAGACGCTGATGGCACAGCGAAATGTTGATATTCCGCCAGACCGCTGCCTTGAATTTCGTATTGGTATCAATGCCGGAGATATAATCCACGATGATGGGGATGTTTTCGGGGACGGCGTTAACGTTGCAACTCGAATCGAAACCCTGGCAAGGCCGGGTGGTGTTGCAGTTGCCGGCTCGACCCGGGAACAGATGGCCAGCAAGACCAACCTGGTTTTTGAAGACGCTGGCATGCAGACACTCAAAAACATCGATCAGCCGGTACACATCTATCATGTTGCCCAAGCTAGCGAGGTGGCCGGGCCATCGGAGTCGACCAGCATCCGAGAACTTTCCGTGGCAGTGCTGCCGTTCGTCAACATGAGTGGAGACAGTGAGCAGGAATATTTCGCCGACGGTATTACCGAAGATCTGATTACGGATTTATCGAAGATTTCGGCATTGTTCGTAGTCGGCCGAAATTCCGTATTCACCTATAAGGGCAAATCAGTAAATCTGGTTCAGGCTGCCCGCGAGTTGGGGGTTAAATATCTTCTTGAAGGCAGTGTTCGCAAATCCGGCCAAAAGGTCCGGATCACTGCTCAATTCATTGACGGGGCAACTGGCGGGCATTTGTGGGCAGATCGATATGACCGGGAATTGACCGACATTTTTCGCTTCAGGATGAGATTACGCAGACAATTGTCGAACAATTGCAGATTGAATTGGGTGCAGGAAAAACCAATGAAATCTCCAAGGCACCAACTCAGAATGTGGATGCCTACAGCTATTACCTGAAAGGTCGGCAATACTATCACCAGCGGACCATCCGACTACTGAAACTAGGCCGGCAGATGTTTGAAAAAGCGGTTGAACTCGATCCCGGTTTTGCCCGGGCCCATGCCGGGATCGCGGATTGTGATTCATTTGCCAAATCCTGGTATGGTGCGGAGGTTTCCTTTGATGAAGTACTGGAAACAACAAACAAAGCCATAAAGCTCGAACCAAATCTTGCCGAAGCCCACGCAGCTAAAGGGTTTGCTTTGCTCTCGGCTGGTCGTCCGCAGGAGGCTGCCCGTTCCCTGCGACATGCATTGTCTATCGATCCACTTTGCTATGAATCGCATTACTATTATGCACGTTATTGTGTCCTCGACCGAAATTTTGAAGGTGCGGCAACGCATTTCATCCGGGCGCTGGAGATTAAACCCGACGACTATCGATCTCCTCTATTACTGCACTCGGTTTTGAAAGAACTTGGCCGGATTGATGAGCGTCGGGAATATATGCAACTTGGTCTCAAGCGGGCAGAAATTGCAGCCGAGCTACACATTGGAAATACTGATCCATGGGAATTGGGTGCTGCGGCCCTGGCGGCAAATGGCGAGTTCACGCTGGCCCGAAAGTGGCTGGATCGCGCATTGGCGGTACGCGAGGAATCTGAAGCACCTTCATATAATGTCGCCTGCACCTACGCCAGATTGGGTGAGTTTGAGCTAGCTATTGATGCCTTGGAGGGCGTTTTAGCAGTGGTCGGGCCAGACGGTATCCAATGGATTAAAGCAGATTCCGACATTGATCCGTTGCGGGATCATCCGCGCTTTCAAAGTTTGATGCAAAAATGGACATAACACGACAACGCCAATCCTGTTTGATGCCAACGCCGCAAGAATCTCCATGGAAATTGTTGTCTAACGAGCAGATACTCCAGGCCGTTGATATTCGCGATTACATGTTGGGCGCAGGTCGGTTGAACGCCGATCCCGACGTGACATTAACGGAACTGGCTCGACGAATTACCGCCGCGGGTGTTGCTCTGGAGCGCTGTGTAACCATTGTGCGCATATTGCACGCTATCAACACAGCCTCTTATCGCATGTGGGAGAAAGACAAAGGCGCCACCAGTTTCGCCATTCCATTCGCATCAGAATCGGACGGCATGTATGAAAACTCACCCTCCGCTTTGGCCCACAAGTCCAATGAATGGGTCGGGTTCGATCCGCGCGAACTGGAGGAAAGCACGTTTGGAATTGTCCGGGAACTTTGTCAGGAATCCTTCACCCATTACATTTGCGCCCCGACAATGATGGTCAACGGTCTACAGAACGTTTTCACCTTTGCCACCAAGGCAGAAGGTGGATTCAGTGACGCTAATGTAGCCTTTTTACGGGCCATATTTCCGGCCATGGAGGCTTGTCAGGAGATTCTGGTTACCCATCGCATTCTCAAAGAAGTCACCCGCACCTATGTCGGCGAAGACCCGCATCAGCGTATTCTTGCCGGCGACGTCCATCGCGGCGAGGTTACCAGTCGCCGAGCGGCCATCCTGTTCACCGACATGCGTGATTTTACCGAGCTGACATCCACCATGACGGCGCAACAGGCGACCGATCTTCTCAATGAATATTATGACTGTCTGGTGCCCACCATTGAGGGCAATGGGGGAGAGGTTCTGAAGTTCATCGCTGATGGGGTGCTGGCGATGTTTCGTGTTACCGAAGACGAGGAGCGGTCCTGTCAATCTGCGCTTGCTGCTGCTCAGGCCGGAATGAAGGCTGTGAAAAACCGCAACCAGTCTTCCCCCCGGCCCTTTGAAATTGGAACCGCCTTGCATTTTGGCGAAGTTGCCTATGGCAATGTGGGATCAGGCGAGCGGCTGGACTATACCGTGATTGGCAGCGATGTGAATTTAGCCAGCCGGGTTGCCGATCTGTGCAAGCAACTTGACGACCCTTTATTGTTATCGCAGCAATTGGCCACCCGCCTACCCTCTCTGCAGTTCAGCTCTCACGGTGAACACAGCTTGAAAGGATTGTCCGAACCAGTGGCAATATTCAGCTGCCAATCCGACGAGGCCCGCCGCTAGCCACCCAGCACCATTGCCCAGTAGTTTCCGCCGCCACTCTTTTTGGCCGACAGGCCAAAATAGCGCATGCGCGGATGCAGCATGTTGCGACGATGGCCGGGACTGGCGAGCCAGCCTTTGAGAACGCGACCGAGAGATTTTTGCCCATGGGCGATATTTTCGGCAGCAAGTCCGCGAAAACCAGCGCGCTTTAGTCTCGCCTTAAATCCGTGACCGTATCCAACCTTGTGGGACATCTTACCGCTCTGCGCCATAAGTTTAGCTTGTTCAGCCGCTGCCCGTTGCAAAGAAGGATGCAGTTGCAAAGGCGGCAATCCGTTATGCTGGCGGATCGCGTTGACCGCCTGTACGATCTGGCTTTGCGACCCGCTGCCTGCCCAACTAGGAGATGTAAACGTTGTCAACGCCATCGCCATCACAGCGAGTGTTGCAATCAATTTTCGCAAATTAGACATTATGATCTCCTGGCGCATTCAATTGGTAACGTCATAATGCCAGCAAACGTCCCCCCAATGATTAATGAGAGCAAAATTTCAGATTAGCGGTTAAGGACCCCTTCGATGCGAGGCTACAATTAGATTTACATTGTGAGTTTCCAATCGACCTCGTGTCAGTTGGGGTCTCCACCGGGCAAATACCGGGATGCCAGAATGTCAAAAATCGCCCTGTCTTTGCAACTAACAATATTGTTGCAGGCTGGTCATTGGTGTGAAGAAAACTTACAACTGGAATAAGTATTCAGCCCCTCATCTCGATCGGTAGAAAATGGGATTAGTGATTTCAGTCATCCTGCCCTTGGCATTGGCATTCATCATGTTTTCATTGGGATTAAGCCTCGTAGTAGAAGACTTCAAACGGGTGATTGTGCGGCCTTTGGCATTTTTCACAGGGCTGGTCAGTCAGATGGCCCTGGTTCCATTTATAGCGCTGGTTCTGGTGGTCATCTTCAAAGTATCGCCGCAACTGGCGGTTGGCATCATGATACTGTCATTCTGCCCGGGAGGCGTAACCAGCAACATCATATCGCATTTTGCCAAGGGTGACGTGGCCCTGTCCGTTTCATTGACTGCCGTCGTCAGTCTGGCCGGAATATTGACGATACCTTTTCTCGTGGCGTGGTCGATGGATCTGTTCATGGGTGCAGAAGCGCCGCCCATAACAATTACAAAACTCGCCGTATCGGTGTTCCTGATCACCACCCTTCCCGTGGCTGTTGGCATCTTTGTTCGGCATATGGCGTCGGCATTTGCGCAGTCTGTGGAACCAGTTTTGAACAAGATTGCCACTGCTCTATTCGCGATTATCATTATTGCTGCATTGGCTAGCAACTGGGGAACTTTTATCGACAATATTGCTGTGCTCGGCCCGATCCTCATCGTGTTGAACATTGTGCTGCTCGTGCTCGGTGTCGCTGTCGCAACTCTTGCCGGGCTGACCTTCAAGGAAGTGAAAACAATCGCGGTGGAAACTGGCGTTCAAAACGGCACTGTTGGAATAACACTTGGTGCGATTGTTGGCGCACAAGCCACAGGGTTCAGCGCCTTCGCCCTGCCCTCGGCTGTTTATGGCATCACGATGTATTTGATAACGCTGCCGGTCGTGTTCTGGCTCAGGTCGCGCTGATCTCGGATTGACGTGCCCGCCCCCGCCACCCAACGGGGAGATCACAGCAAACGCTGCATTTTGCAGGATGAGGAACCGGGATTTTCTATTGGCCGCCAGGCGTTTTGGTCACGGGGTGGTCTGCCCATAATTGACGCGCAGGAACCATGGAGGGTGATCTTGCGGCACCAGATGATGTTCACTAGCAAAACTCGGGACGAATTAGCTGCTTAACTCGACAAGGACTTCCGCGATCTCAGCATATTGCTGATCATCAGAATGAACAATCCTGCAAATATTCCGAGAATTCCCGACAAACCCAACAGCATTAAACGAGTATTCGCAAACTCGAATTTTGTGCTTCCAATGTCATATTCAGCAGCAACAAATTTTTCAGCCTCAGAAACCGGCGATTTCTCAAAAGCGACCTGTACCCGTTCAAGCACGCGGCTCTGCTTGAGTGCTCGACGCTGTTGCTCGAGTTCGACCAATCCGGCAACAAAAAGTGTTTTGTCGGTGCGCGAGGTCAGGTGCTCAATCTCTTGCTCAATTGCATCATAACCACGCATGTAAAATGGTCCGGTTGCATTGCTGTCAAGGGCAGCAACAAACTCAGACGGCTTCGAAACACCGAGCTTCCGAGCGATGGCAGCTTGTTCGCGCAAAAAGGCCAGGCGTCTCGATGTAGCTGTATCATAATCTATAAAAGCATTCGAAATCTTCTCATCGAGGTCCATAATCGAGTTTTTAGTCTGAAGTTTGCGAAGATTTATCTTGGCATTGAATTGGTCTATCAGCTCTTGTCGAATTTCAGCAGTCGCTTGTTCAAGCGATTCCTTTAATACCAAGAGAAATTTTTCTTGCGATGTCCCTTCGAAACTGATCTCCCAATAGTTGTTTCTGCGGAGGGTCTTTCTGTCTTTCGCATATTCCTCATCGCTAAGCGGAGCAATCAGTTTTACATCATTTACCAACTTCGATAATTCAAAATCATATTGAGAATTATTATTGAAGTTTGATCTTTCTAAATATTCACTTGTTTCGAATTTATTCTTTATGATGATCTTGTTAGTCAATTTATTCATCAATTCATTTAATAAGAATTCTTCACTTAAATCAAAAAAATCAAAAATATTTAATTCGTCGTAGATGGCACTTTTTGCTTTCGATATTTGATGAATTTCAAGCCTAGCCGAAAATTTGGTCGGCACGAAATAAGTCGCGAGAACTCCCAAACAGACAAAGATAACTGTAATTCCACCTATCAGCCATTTCCCATCCCAGACATTCAGAACGAGTTGCGCCAGATCAATTTCATCATTCTGCTCGGATTGCGGAAATTCCTGCGCCATATGCGTCCATTCAATGGTTACTTTTCCTACTTGGAGTGCTTAAATTCGAATTGGCGCAATTAATCAAGAATAATATACGACGAGCAGTTACTCATAGACATATTATGTCCGTCTGGCATCGCAAATAAGGCAGATCTTGAAGTGGCGCATTATGAGATGTTTTGGAGACGGCCTGACAACAAGGCAACGAAGATCGATGGATGATCAAATTTGGTACCTCGCACAGGTAAAGCCCGGAGGCATGGACCTCGCCATTCGCAATCTCGGGCGCCAAAACGTTGTTGTTTTCCTTCCTTTGTACGAAGCGACCAGGCGCAGCAAAGGCAAATTTGTTACTTCTTCAAAACCACTCTTTCCAGGATATCTGTTTATTGCACAGAGCGTAAATGACCGGCAGTGGCAGGCAATCAACAACACCCGGGGTATTTCAAAGCTTGTTTGCTTCGGCGACAAACCTTCGCAGGTTCCATCGGCACTCATCTCAGAGTTGATGTCGCGATACAATCAAGCCGAACATTTACCGCACCTCGAATCGTTTAACAATGGCGATGAAGTCCGACTGACGCAGGGGCCTTTTTCCGAATTGGTTGCCAAAGTTGACCAAGTCTGTTCTGAACAAAGGATTTGGCTGTTACTTGATATTTTGGGAAGAACAACGCGAATATCGGTAAGCCAGCAATCAATACGTAAGGCAAATTGATCAACGCACGCCGCAGTAACTGATTTCTCGCCAAATTGAATGACGCTAGACATTCGTTAAATTTGCGCGGTTGGGCTGCGCCTTTCTATTGTTTCTCCAGTTAGGGACATTATGCCGTTAAAATTATCTGAAGTTCAGGCTTTTTTGTGAAAAGCTGTGAATCGGAAGGCCGGATTGGTTTTTGGTCAACAACAAGCCGCATCGGCATCGATCTGTCTTCAGAATTGCGAGATCAATGAGAACCTGCAATTTTATCCCCAATAATAAGAATTTGTAACTACCCAGCTACCCCAACCTGATGCTTTTATAGACGGCCCATCAGACGGGTCTGAGGTTGAGGATGAGCTGATCAGGCGCGGTTTTCAAGGTTTTCAGGATGTCCCAACCTTGTTTTCGCGCCGTTTCAATGACCGTTCGTAAAGTGCAGAAATTCTCGGCACCAGCCTCTGTTCGAAAGCTTCCCGAGACCTTTTGTCGAACTTTCGTCATTCTGAGATCACGCTCTGCCTCGTTGTTCGTGTAGGGAACGCGCAGATCATTGAGAAAGAGCAAAACCGCTGCTTTATGCGTTTGGAGTCGCAAAGCGAGATTGTGCCCAATCCGCCGTTTCGGGCGACCCCGCTTCTTGCCTTTCGTTGGGCGCGCGAGAGGCGGTTGGGCCTCGTGGAACGCGATAGCACGCTCGCAACAGGCATCAAATCGCCGCTCGATATCCGTGATTGCCTCCGGGCTGACCGCGCTCCGATTTTGGATTCGCGCGACATGCGTGAGCTTCAGTGCGTCGAGCAGAATGGCTTTCATGTCCGGCACCCAAGCTTCTTTTTCATATTCGGTCAATGCCTCCAATTCGCGGGAGATGTGGGCATTGCACAATCCATGGGTCACATTTTCCACTGCCCAGTTGGAAGAGAAACAGTCATGCACTGCCGTTCCCGCCAGTTCTGGTGGCACTTCACCTCGCGCAGTTCCGAGCCGAAGGTGGCTTAGAGCGGTGGAGCATAGCATATGAAGCCAGCGCGTTCTGCCACCAATCCTGAACCCCGTTTCATCCAGATGCTTCACTGCCGTTTGAGGCCCGGACAGCAGGTTCTTCACCGCCTCAGCTAAACAGAGCATCTGCTCGGCCTTTTTGGCAACCAGACTGGAAAGGGTTGCCGATGTGATTGTGACCCCGAAAATGTCCGCAAAAACCTGCGCCAGGCGATTTGGGGGAATGCAGTGCTGCGTCTGTAAATAGGCGGCCAACGCCCCTATTTCATCGCCGTACTGGGCGGGTGATGTTACCCCTTCAGGAAAATCGGCGCGGGTTTTTGCACCGCAATGCTGGCATTGGCAAATATGCGCACGATGCTCGGTCACATAAAGCGGCGGTGGAGGTTTGAGGCCAAACACCTGTCTGCACGCAGAACCTATGGTATCCTCCGCCGAAAGCGCGGCCTGACAGTTTTGGCATTGGTTCGGAAAATGACTGGTGATCTCGTCTGGGTTCTCAACCTGTTTCAGTGTGTTGCCGGGATGTCCGGGTTGGCCGCCAGGCTTTCGATTTGACTTGCCCCGCTGACTTTTGGTCCGCCGTTTCTTATCGCTAGACGGCTTTGCCAGTCCGTCGCTCGAAGGTGGTTTGCTGCTATTACGACTGTTCGATCCCAGACGACGCTCAAGATCTGAAACACGCTGCCTAAGAACCGCATTATCTTCTCTAAGTTGCTCGTTGTCTTTCCTGAGTTGTTCGTTTTCCTTCAGGAGCCGAGCGTTCACCTCCAAAAGCTGCGCATTTTGTTATTTGAGTTAGACAACCTGACCCACCAGAGCCATGACCACATCAATCAGTTCTGATTTTGAGAAATCAGCAAGAATTTCAGGTGTCAGATTTTCGAGTTTCATCCTCGCAGTCAAACACCAAAATGAAAAAAGTGGAACTCAAATATGCGCCATGAATCAAATTGTCGCACCTAATGGCAGCAGAAATAAGGGGTAGCTGAGTAGTTACCACCGATGTCGCGCGAATCCAAAATCGGAGCGCGGTCAGCCCGGAGGCAATCACGGATATCGAGCGGCGATTTGATGCCTGTTGCGAGCGTGCTATCGCGTTCCACGAGGCCCAACCGCCTCTCGCGCGCCCAACGAAAGGCAAGAAGCGGGGTCGCCCGAAACGGCGGATTGGGCACAATCTCGCTTTGCGACTCCAAACGCATAAAGCAGCGGTTTTGCTCTTTCTCAATGATCTGCGCGTTCCCTACACGAACAACGAGGCAGAGCGTGATCTCAGAATGACGAAAGTTCGACAAAAGGTCTCGGGAAGCTTTCGAACAGAGGCTGGTGCCGAGAATTTCTGCACTTTACGAACGGTCATTGAAACGGCGCGAAAACAAGGTTGGGACATCCTGAAAACCTTGAAAACCGCGCCTGATCAGCTCATCCTCAATCTCAGACCCGTCTGATGGGCCGTCTATAAAAGCATCAGGTTGGGGTAGCTGGGTAGTTACACTGAGGGTGAACGATATTTACCCGATTGGATGGATGCAGCGATCATGGCAATTGCTGACCTTTTTTCTATTTTGCTCGATAATACTTGGCTACCTTCTAAACTCCTATTCAATTAAACTCCGCAGTTATGAGGCAAACTCGATACTGCGTTTAGCCATTTGGGCAACGATGTTGTCTGGCTTGGGATTCGCTGCTGTTCCCCGTCAGCATTCATGAGACAGAGAAGTGATTTTGCCTAAGAGATGATTTTTGGTTCATCGTAGCCCTTATGGAGCGAAGATGAGACATAAATCAGGAACCCGGGGATCGGGTTCGGAGAAATTGATCCAGACTATCAAACGCAAGACCCGCCGTCAGTATAGTGCGGAGGAAAAGATCCGCATTGTGCTTGATGGCCTGCGCGGCGAAGACAGCATAGCTGAACTGTGCCGCCGTGAAGGCCTTGCTGAAAGCATGTACTATAAATGGTCGAAGGAATTTATGGAGGCGGGTAAAAAGCGTCTGTCAGGCGATATAGTGCGTGAAGCTTCCACCGACGAAGTCAAAGGCCTGCGCCGTGAAGCGCGTGATCTAAAGGAATGTGTTGCCGATCTCACCCTGGAAAACCGTCTTCTCAAAAAAAGCATGATCGCGGATGGGGAGGATATCGAATGAGATACCCGGCATCTGAGAAACTGGAAATCATCCGACTTGTTGAGGGATCACATCTGTCAGCCAAGGTGACACTTGATAAGCTGGGTGTCTCCCGGCCAACATATTATCGCTGGTATGATTTGTATCAGCGATTGGGTGAGACAGGATTGGAAGACAAACGTTCTGGTCCCAACAGAGCCTGGAACCGAGTACCAGAAAATATACGGACACAGATCATTGGTCTGGCCCTTGATCAACCTGAACTGTCTCCTCGCGAACTGGCTGTGACATTCACAGACACGAAGGCCTATTTTGTATCTGAGAGCTCAGTGTACCGGCTGCTAAAGGCCCTGGATCTGATCACCAGCCCGGCATTTATCGTCATGAAAGCCGCCAGTGAGTTCCGCGATAAGACCACGGCCATCAATCAACTGTGGCAAACAGACTTCACCTATCTGAAGGTCATTGGCTGGGGCTGGTTTTATCTCAGCACAATCCTCGATGATTATTCGCGATACATCATTGCCTGGAAACTGTGCACCACCATGAACACATCGGATGTGACCGATACATTGGAAATGGCGCTTCAGGCCTCAGGCTGTGACAGGGCCAACGTTGCGCATCAACCACGGCTGCTATCCGATAATGGTCCCTGCTACATATCCAGTGATCTGGCTCAGTGGCTGGATGGGAAAGGCATGGGGCATGTTCGTGGTGCGCCTTATCACCCGCAAACCCAAGGCAAGATAGAGCGCTGGCATCAAACCCTGAAGAACCGCATCCTGCTGGAACACTACTTCCTGCCAGGTGATTTAACCCGGCAGATTGAGGCTTTCATCGAACATTACAATCACCACAGATACCACGAGAGCCTGAAAAACCTCACACCTGCAGACGTCTACTTCGGGCGTGGAACGGAAATAATAAATCGAAGAGAAAGGATTAAACGAAAAACCATCGAAACGCGGCGCTTGCAACACCGCAAACAAGTCGCATAATACAAACAACAGATGAGCTAAAGTCTCTCTAACTCAGACCACCATCTGTCTCAAATACCCTGATCACGGACAGTTAAACAAATTGGACAGCCTGCCAATTTCGGCAGCGCCAGTCATTGCTGAATTGCGTGAGACCCACTCAGCGCTGCGCAAAACTCAAAAACAGCTTGGAGTTTTGAAACGTCTCATATCTCGCGATGATATGACTTTAAAACGTAAAAATCTCTCCGAAGTTACCCTCGCAAGAGTTAGTGCGCGCAATAGCAAGCAGAAGAGTCATTTTCGTCAAATCCAACTGGAACAGGAGAAAATACTATCCTCATATGAACTTGCGAAGCGTAAGAGACAACGCACCTATTCGTTCATATTTGCCACTGCACGCATATCAATCTGGCAAGGCTATAAAAATTTGTTGATCGAAATGCCAATTTCTGGGTTTGACCAACGAGCCAACCGATACTACGGCTCAAACGGTGCTCAAAAACGAACGGACATTTCCCATCCTCATCCGCACAATTTTGCCTTGGAACTATGGACTGATCTCGGATTGATGGGCGTGAGTTTGTTTGGACTGGTGCTGGTGGTATCGAGCTACGCAATGAGAGAATTTAACCCCAAAACACTGTCAGCTGTTAGCGCTGCAATAGTTGCCGGATTTTGCCAATCCATGACAGGTGCCGGATTTTTACAAGGTTGGTGGATTGCCAGTCTTTCAATGGTTGCAATCGCTTTGATTGCGATTACCGATGCTTCATCGAAAAATGCTGCGAAGCCCGAACAAAGCTGAGGACGCTTCGACACACTTGTGACGTACTTTGCAAAATACCGCTTTACGTGCTTCGAACTCTCTGCCTCCTGTCGAACTTTAATCCGCAATTCGAATGAACCATTTTACCTGGCAGTGCGCTCTGCCCGTTTTGCAATAACCTTTCGGTCCCAGATTGATTTGATCGGCGTTTGACCTGTTCTCAAAAGACTGTGGGGAAATCCTCAAGATTTTCTATCCAAATGGATCACAGAGGCGAACAAAGATTGATTTTATGTAACTACTCAGCTACCCTATTTCTGCTGCCATTAGGTGCGACAATTTGATTCATGGCGCATATTTGAGGTTCCACTTTTTTCATTTTGGTGTTTGACTGCGAGGATGAAACTCGAAAATCTGACACCTGAAATTCTTGCTGATTTCTCAAAATCAGAACTGATTGATGTGGTCATGGCTCTGGTGGCTCAGGTTGTCTAACTCAAAGAACAAAATGCGCAGCTTTTGGAGGTGAACGCTCGGCTCCTGAAGGAAAACGAACAACTCAGGAAAGACCACGAGCAACTTAGAGAAGATAATGCGGTTCTTAGGCAGCGTGTTTCAGATCTTGAGCGTCGTCTGGGATCGAACAGTCGTAATAGCAGCAAACCACCTTCGAGCGACGGACTGGCAAAGCCGTCTAGCGATAAGAAACGGCGGACCAAAAGGCAGCGGGGCAAGTCAAATCGAAAGCCTGGCGGCCAACCCGGACATCCCGGCAACACACTGAAACAGGTTGAGAACCCAGACGAGATCACCAGTCATTTTCCGAACCAATGCCAAAACTGTCAGGCCGCGCTTTCGGCGGAGGATACCATAGGGTCTGCGTGCAGACAGGTGTTTGGCCTCAAACCTCCACCGCCGCTTTATGTGACCGGGCATCGTGCGCATATTTGCCAATGCCAGCATTGCGGTGCAAAAACCCGCGCCGATTTTCCTGAAGGGGTAACATCACCCGCCCAGTACGGCGATGAAATAGGGGCGTTGGCCGCCTATTTACAGACGCAGCACTGCATTCCCCAAAATCGCCTGGCGCAGGTGTTTGCGGACATTTTCGGGGTCACAATCACATCGGCAACCCTTTCCAGTCTGGTTGCCAAAAAGGCCGAGCAGATGCTCTGTTTAGCTGAGGCGGTGCAGAACCTGCTGTCCGGGCCTCAAACGGCAGTGAAGCATCTGGATGAAACGGGGTTCAGGATTGGTGGCAGAACGCGCTGGCTTCATATGCTATGCTCCACCGCTCTAAGCCACCTTCGGCTCGGAACTGCGCGAGGTGAAGTGCCACCAGAACTGGCGGGAACGGCAGTGCATGACTGTTTCTCTTCCAACTGGGCAGTGGAAAATGTGACCCATGGATTGTGCAATGCCCACATCTCCCGCGAATTGGAGGCATTGACCGAATATGAAAAAGAAGCTTGGGTGCCGGACATGAAAGCCATTCTGCTCGACGCACTGAAGCTCACGCATGTCGCGCGAATCCAAAATCGGAGCGCGGTCAGCCCGGAGGCAATCACGGATATCGAGCGGCGATTTGATGCCTGTTGCGAGCGTGCTATCGCGTTCCACGAGGCCCAACCGCCTCTCGCGCGCCCAACGAAAGGCAAGAAGCGGGGTCGCCCGAAACGGCGGATTGGGCACAATCTCGCTTTGCGACTCCAAACGCATAAAGCAGCGGTTTTGCTCTTTCTCAATGATCTGCGCGTTCCCTACACGAACAACGAGGCAGAGCGTGATCTCAGAATGACGAAAGTTCGACAAAAGGTCTCGGGAAGCTTTCGAACAGAGGCTGGTGCCGAGAATTTCTGCACTTTACGAACGGTCATTGAAACGGCGCGAAAACAAGGTTGGGACATCCTGAAAACCTTGAAAACCGCGCCTGATCAGCTCATCCTCAATCTCAGACCCGTCTGATGGGCCGTCTATAAAAGCATCAGGTTGGGGTAGCTGGGTAGTTACGATTTTATTGGTTCGAGTTGATAACGCTCAATTTTGAGCAACATGAAAATTCATTTTGCAAATACATTCGTCAGGCTATCCAAGGGATTTGTTGGAACCAAATCTCCATGCGGTAGCTATGTTCCTAGGCCCAACGGGCGCATTTCAATCTGATGGCCAGTAAGCGCAAACATATTCAGGAAGAAACTCGTTTGCGCATTCTGCGATTAGTTAACGAAAATCCCCAGATCAGCACACGCGAAATAGCCGATATTGTTGGTATCAGCAATGGCGGTGCCTATTATTGCTTAAACGCTCTGGTCGAAAAAGGCATGATAAAGTTAGGGAACTTTTCGGCCTCTCATCACAAAAACCGATATGCATATATTTTGACCCCTCGTGGAATATCCGAGAAAGCAACATTGACCCGACAGTTTCTGGCACGCAAGCAAATGGAGTTCGCCGTTTTGAAAGAGGAGATTGATGCAATGGAGATGGAGATTAATTTTGATCTCGCAGCGAAATCGGATTGATCCTGTAATGCTCGAAAATAGTAATGACCCTTTCGCTTCTGTCAGATAAATCCTTGAACGAGATCCCACACAACTTGCGAAATGGGGAGCCAGGAAAACGTATTTTGATTACGGGCACTGCAGGTTTCATAGGTTTTTACCTAGCCAAATTGCTCTTAAGCGAAGGGTTTGTGATCCACGGCTACGATGCAATGACCGACTATTACGACGTTGCTCTGAAAAAACGCCGCCATCAGATGTTGCACCAATCGAAAAACTTCAATGCAACTGAGGCCTATCTGGAGGAAGATGACACGTTCCTCACCGCTGCAACAGACTTTAAGCCTGACGCTATCGTGCACTTGGCTGGCCAGGCTGGAGTTCGCTATTCACTGGAAAATCCCCGCGCTTATCTGGACAGCAACGTTGTCGGCACTTTCAACGTACTTGAAGCCTCCAAAAAGTTAGCTGTTCAACACCTGCTCATGGCTTCAACTTCATCTGTTTATGGTGCCTGCGAAGACATGCCTTTTGTCGAGACCGAAAAAACTGACACCCCCCTCACCTTCTATGCCGCAACAAAAAAATCGACTGAGGCGATGGCGCACACCTATGCACATCTGTGGGATCTGCCAATTACCATGTTCCGCTTCTTTACAGTTTACGGTCCATGGGGACGGCCGGATATGGCGCATTTCAAGTTTACCAAGGGAATTCTCGAAGGCACCGCAATCGACATTTACAACAATGGCGAGATGTATCGCGACTTCACATATGTCGAAGATCTGGCTCGTGCAATATTTCTGTTGATCGGAGCCATTCCTGAACGACCTCGGTCGAAGGGCGATATTGACCCAGGGGATAGCCTGTCGCCGGTGGCACCTTATCGCGTCGTCAATATTGGAAATTCCCACCAGGTCAAACTTTTGGACTTCATTGAGGCGATCGAAACCGCAATCGGACGAAAGGCGATCCGCAACTATATGGAAATTCAACCAGGTGATGTACCCGCGACTTGGGCGAGTGCCGAATTGCTGAAGAATCTTACCGGGTATCAGCCAACGACAGACATACGAGATGGAATAACGAAGTTTGTCGCCTGGTATCGAGAATACTACGGGAAATGACCGGTGAACCTGTTTTGCGATCGGAAAGACATCTGTCCCAACTCCAGATAGTGGAGCTTCCGAAGAGATTTCGACCTTGTGCATTTACGTTGGCAGATCGCTAAATATATCAGCGCCACGTCACTCCACCCAATAGTTAAACTTAAGAAATAGGCTTCCGTAAATGAAGATCGCTGTAATTGGCGCAGGCTATGTAGGACTGGTTTCCGGGGTATGTTTTTCGGATTTCGGCCACGAAGTTATCTGTGTTGACAAGAATCCATCCAAGGTCGCCTTATTGGAACAAGGCAAAATCCCGATCTATGAACCGGGACTTGAAGTGTTGATGGCCAAAAATGTTGCAGCCGGGCGTCTCACCTTCACGATAGATCTCGCCGAAGCAGTCAACGGAGCCGATGCTGTATTCATAGCAGTGGGCACACCGGCTCGCCGTGGTGACGGGCATGCAGATTTGGCCTTTGTTTTCGCGGCGGCAGAGGATATAGCGGCAGTTTTGACCGATTATGCCATTGTGGTCACCAAATCGACGGTTCCCGTTGGTACCAACCGAAAAATTCAGGAAATCATCCACAACCTTCGACCCGATCTCGAATTTGATGTTTCGTCAAATCCGGAATTCCTGCGCGAGGGTGCCGCCATTGACGATTTTATGAAGCCGGATCGAGTTGTAGTGGGTGTCGAAAGCCAACGCGCAGCCGATTTGATGGCGGAAGTCTATCGTCCGCTTTATCTGCGCGAATCTCCCATCGTTGTTACAGATCTGGAAAGCGCGGAAATGATCAAATATGCCGCTAATGCCTTTCTTGCGACCAAAATTACCTTCATCAATGAAATCGCAGCCCTGTGTGAGCGCGTCGGCGCAGACGTGAAGCAGGTCTCCAAAGGCATTGGGCTCGACGAACGCATAGGAAACAAGTTTCTTCACGCTGGCCCCGGATATGGAGGCTCATGCTTTCCAAAAGACACCAAAGCCCTTGCTCGTATCGGGCAGGAGCACGCCACGCCTGTTCCCCGTCAGCATTCATGAGACAGAGAAGTGATTTTGCCTAAGAGATGATTTTTGGTTCATCGTAGCCCTTATGGAGCGAAGATGAGACATAAATCAGGAACCCGGGGATCGGGTTCGGAGAAATTGATCCAGACTATCAAACGCAAGACCCGCCGTCAGTATAGTGCGGAGGAAAAGATCCGCATTGTGCTTGATGGCCTGCGCGGCGAAGACAGCATAGCTGAACTGTGCCGCCGTGAAGGCCTTGCTGAAAGCATGTACTATAAATGGTCGAAGGAATTTATGGAGGCGGGTAAAAAGCGTCTGTCAGGCGATATAGTGCGTGAAGCTTCCGCCGACGAAGTCAAAGGCCTGCGCCGTGAAGCGCGTGATCTAAAGGAATGTGTTGCCGATCTCACCCTGGAAAACCGTCTTCTCAAAAAAAGCATGATCGCGGATGGGGAGGATATCGAATGAGATACCCGGCATCTGAGAAACTGGAAATCATCCGACTTGTTGAGGGATCACATCTGTCAGCCAAGGTGACACTTGATAAGCTGGGTGTCTCCCGGCCAACATATTATCGCTGGTATGATTTGTATCAGCGATTGGGTGAGACAGGATTGGAAGACAAACGTTCTGGTCCCAACAGAGCCTGGAACCGAGTACCAGAAAATATACGGACACAGATCATTGGTCTGGCCCTTGATCAACCTGAACTGTCTCCTCGCGAACTGGCTGTGACATTCACAGACACGAAGGCCTATTTTGTATCTGAGAGCTCAGTGTACCGGCTGCTAAAGGCCCTGGATCTGATCACCAGCCCGGCATTTATCGTCATGAAAGCCGCCAGTGAGTTCCGCGATAAGACCACGGCCATCAATCAACTGTGGCAAACAGACTTCACCTATCTGAAGGTCATTGGCTGGGGCTGGTTTTATCTCAGCACAATCCTCGATGATTATTCGCGATACATCATTGCCTGGAAACTGTGCACCACCATGAACACATCGGATGTGACCGATACATTGGAAATGGCGCTTCAGGCCTCAGGCTGTGACAGGGCCAACGTTGCGCATCAACCACGGCTGCTATCCGATAATGGTCCCTGCTACATATCCAGTGATCTGGCTCAGTGGCTGGATGGGAAAGGCATGGGGCATGTTCGTGGTGCGCCTTATCACCCGCAAACCCAAGGCAAGATAGAGCGCTGGCATCAAACCCTGAAGAACCGCATCCTGCTGGAACACTACTTCCTGCCAGGTGATTTAACCCGGCAGATTGAGGCTTTCATCGAACATTACAATCACCACAGATACCACGAGAGCCTGAAAAACCTCACACCTGCAGACGTCTACTTCGGGCGTGGAACGGAAATAATAAATCGAAGAGAAAGGATTAAACGAAAAACCATCGAAACGCGGCGCTTGCAACACCGCAAACAAGTCGCATAATACAAACAACAGATGAGCTAAAGTCTCTCTAACTCAGACCACCATCTGTCTCAAATACCCTGATCACGGACAATATCGCCTTGCTTGATCGTCCCGATCAGATGTGCGCATTTTTCAACGATGCCTGGAAAAATGTCTTTGCAAGGCATGACGAAACCATGAGTTCATCGCCAGCCGAAATGAAGGAAGAGGTACGAGCGTCATTCAACCAATTGCTGAATTGATTGAACAATGGCGAACAACCAAGACTTGCCAAAAATGGCCCTGTGTCACAAAGGTCAGCCAACTAGACCGCTGCATCTGAATGGCGATCACCAAATCCTTTCTCCTGCGGTCGCAATACGACTGGAAATTTTAGCGTCACACACTTATAGAACGCTTCAGAATGTCTACAGACCAAACGATTAATTCCATATCAATGAATTGCCCAGGTGTTCATATGGTTACACTCAAAATTCGATGTGCAAACACAGACGACAGCGAAGACATTTTTGCTTGGCGAAATGATGAAACAACCAGACTTATGTCGCATTCCGTTGAACCAGTCAGATGGGTGGATCACTGTCGCTGGTTTGAAGCAGCGTTAAATGATGAACATCGACATTTCTTTATTTGCTCAACTTCATCAAATGATGAAAAGGTTGCGGTGGTACGGTGCGATGTTGAAGAGGAGGTTGCAAAGATCTCCATCAATCTATCTCCCCAAATGCGTGGCAATGGATTGGCGAAGGCCAGCTTAAAACTCGCAATCTCATTCTTTTTGTCAAAGATTGATTCAGTCTCGCAAATTGACGCTGAAGTAAAGTCGAACAACATCGCAAGTTCGAGAACATTTGAAGGCATTGGGTTTCGGTTTAAAAAGGAACAAGATGGTGTGAGATATTACACTTTCTCCGCCACCCACCAAAACCGATTGACGTAATATATTACCAAGCACCTCGGATGGCAGTTGTACAATACAACGATGTGGCGTATGGGGGCGCGATTATCGCAGTATTGCCTCAACCAAATTTGTATAACGACCGTAATATCTTCGGCCGATCCGACGTATAGGTCGTATCCTTCTGGCACTTTCACAGAAGTGTCGCGAAGAATTTACTTTGGAGAATCCGCAAAATCTACGACAGCAAAGGTTAGTCAAAAAAACCGTAACTACCCAGCTACCCCAACCTGATGCTTTTATAGACGGCCCATCAGACGGGTCTGAGGTTGAGGATGAGCTGATCAGGCGCGGTTTTCAAGGTTTTCAGGATGTCCCAACCTTGTTTTCGCGCCGTTTCAATGACCGTTCGTAAAGTGCAGAAATTCTCGGCACCAGCCTCTGTTCGAAAGCTTCCCGAGGCCTTTTGTCGAACTTTCGTCATTCTGAGATCACGCTCTGCCTCGTTGTTCGTGTAGGGAACGCGCAGATCATTGAGAAAGAGCAAAACCGCTGCTTTATGCGTTTGGAGTCGCAAAGCGAGATTGTGCCCAATCCGCCGTTTCGGGCGACCCCGCTTCTTGCCTTTCGTTGGGCGCGCGAGAGGCGGGTGGGCCTCGTGGAACGCGATAGCACGCTCGCAACAGGCATCAAATCGCCGCTCGATATCCGTGATTGCCTCCGGGCTGACCGCGCTCCGATTTTGGATTCGCGCGACATGCGTGAGCTTCAGTGCGTCGAGCAGAATGGCTTTCATGTCCGGCACCCAAGCTTCTTTTTCATATTCGGTCAATGCCTCCAATTCGCGGGAGATGTGGGCATTGCACAATCCATGGGTCACATTTTCCACTGCCCAGTTGGAAGAGAAACAGTCATGCACTGCCGTTCCCGCCAGTTCTGGTGGCACTTCACCTCGCGCAGTTCCGAGCCGAAGGTGGCTTAGAGCGGTGGAGCATAGCATATGAAGCCAGCGCGTTCTGCCACCAATCCTGAACCCCGTTTCATCCAGATGCTTCACTGCCGTTTGAGGCCCGGACAGCAGGTTCTTCACCGCCTCAGCTAAACAGAGCATCTGCTCGGCCTTTTTGGCAACCAGACTGGAAAGGGTTGCCGATGTGATTGTGACCCCGAAAATGTCCGCAAAAACCTGCGCCAGGCGATTTTGGGGAATGCAGTGCTGCGTCTGTAAATAGGCGGCCAACGCCCCTATTTCATCGCCGTACTGGGCGGGTGATGTTACCCCTTCAGGAAAATCGGCGCGGGTTTTTGCACCGCAATGCTGGCATTGGCAAATATGCGCACGATGCTCGGTCACATAAAGCGGCGGTGGAGGTTTGAGGCCAAACACCTGTCTGCACGCAGAACCTATGGTATCCTCCGCCGAAAGCGCGGCCTGACAGTTTTGGCATTGGTTCGGAAAATGACTGGTGATCTCGTCTGGGTTCTCAACCTGTTTCAGTGTGTTGCCGGGATGTCCGGGTTGGCCGCCAGGCTTTCGATTTGACTTGCCCCGCTGACTTTTGGTCCGCCGTTTCTTATCGCTAGACGGCTTTGCCAGTCCGTCGCTCGAAGGTGGTTTGCTGCTATTACGACTGTTCGATCCCAGACGACGCTCAAGATCTGAAACACGCTGCCTAAGAACCGCATTATCTTCTCTAAGTTGCTCGTTGTCTTTCCTGAGTTGTTCGTTTTCCTTCAGGAGCCGAGCGTTCACCTCTCCAAAAGCTGCGCATTTTGTTCTTTGAGTTAGACAACCTGACCCACCAGAGCCATGACCACATCAATCAGTTCTGATTTTGAGAAATCAGCAAGAATTTCAGGTGTCAGATTTTCGAGTTTCATCCTCGCAGTCAAACACCAAAATGAAAAAAGTGGAACCTCAAATATGCGCCATGAATCAAATTGTCGCACCTAATGGCAGCAGAAATAGGGTAGCTGAGTAGTTACCGAAAATCAGCCTAAACGAGAACAGGATGCGGAATTAAATAGGGACAAGTCCATCGCCCTAATTAAAAATGGCCCCACTTTGACCAATAGCTCATATTTTGGGGTCATTTCTGGTTATCGGCGGCAAATAAATCAGCAAGTTGGAGTGCCCGCGTTATCGAGCATTTACCAGTCAACGATCAGGCGTCTGCGTGATTTGAATCTGGTGTCAATCCAAATTAGTGCCATTTAAATTCCGATCATAAACTCAATTTGAATTATTGATGCTGAAAAGAACACTTGGTGTACTTGGATCACTTTTTGGGCTGATCATCTTTTCGCCTATTCTGATTGCCATCGCTATACTCATAAGAGCCAAAATGGGGGCGCCCGTCCTTTTCCGGCAAACGCGCCCAGGCCGTGACGGAAAACCATTTCGTATGATCAAGTTCAGAACAATGTTAGACGCAGTCGGCTCGGATGGAACTCCCCTGCCCGACGATCAGCGCCTAACCGGCTTAGGCCGATTTCTTCGAGCAACATCGATGGATGAATTGCCAGAGCTCTGGAACGTCTTGAAGGGTGACATGAGCCTGGTAGGCCCGCGCCCCTTATTAATGGAATATTTGCCCCTATATTCCCAAGAGCAATCAAGACGTCACGAAGTTCGTCCCGGCATTACCGGTTGGGCTCAAGTAAATGGGCGAAATGCAATATCCTGGGATGAAAAATTTGCGTTGGATATTTGGTACGTCGACAATCGATCGATTTGGTTGGATATTAAAATCCTTTGGTCAACCGTCAAAAAGGTTATTGCTGTTGAGGGAATTACAGCCGATGGCGAAGCGACAATGTCGAAGTTCAAGGGAAAAAATGACCCAGCTGCGAATAATAGGTGCAGGTGGTCATGGCAAAGTAGTTGCCGAAACAGCCGAGGCTTGTGGTTACTCTGACATCGCTTTTCTTGATATTTCATGGCCGGAACGACACAGTAATGGATGTTGGCCAATTGTCGGTGTTCCTCAGCAAATGAAGACAAAGTTGTTTTGCGCAATTGGCCGAAACAACCTTCGAGCTCAATTTTTTAATGATCTCAATCTAAACGATAGCCCAATCTTGTTACATCCTACTGCCGTCATCTCACCTACTGCCAATTTGGGAGCAGGAACACTGGCCGTAGCTGGCAGTATTGTGAATGCAGATGCAGAGGTCGGACGAGGAGTAAATTTAAATACAGGCTGCAGCGTCGATCATGATTGCAGAGTGGGTGATTTCGCACATATTTCTCCAGGTGCTCGGCTTGCTGGTGGCGTAAGTGTCGGCGAACAAACGTGGATTGGGATTGGAGCAGTAGTGCGAGAAGGTATAAAGATTGGAAATAATGTTTTAGTGGCGGCTGGCGCTGCCGTGGTGAGTGACATTGAAGACGGAGCCCAAGTTGGTGGCGTTCCGGCTCGTAAGGTTTGAATAATCGATGCTGAACGGTCCTTTTTCTCCCTGGCCATCCTTCACGCAGGATGAGGCTAATTCAGTTTCCAGTGTTCTGCTGTCAAATCAGGTTAATTATTGGACCGGACAGGAATGCAGGAAATTTGAACGGGAATTTGCCGATTGGTGTGAGGCCGATCATTCCATTGCACTTGCCAATGGCACAATGGCACTTGATCTTGCGTTGGTAGGATTGGGAGTTGGCTCCAGAAATGGTGGAGCACCTGAGGACGAAGTTATCGTAACCCCTCGCACCTTTCTTGCATCTGTTTCCACTGTGGTGAACGCTGGCGCTGTCCCTGTTTTTGCAGAAGTAGATGCAGACAGCGGCAACATAACCGCCGAAACAATTCGGCAAGCCCAATCACCGAATACCAAAGCCATAGTAGTTGTTAATCTCGCTGGCTGGCCGTGTGACATACATCCGATTATGGAACTGGCGAATAGACATAACATCAAGGTGGTTGAAGACTGTGCGCAGGCTCATGGTGCCCGTTATAAGGGGAAGCCAGTGGGCTCAATCGGCCACGTCGGAGCTTGGTCCTTCTGTCAGGACAAGATCATGACCACCGGGGGTGAAGGTGGCATGGTCACGACCAACGACCGCGACTTGTGGTCAAAGATGTGGTCCTACAAGGATCACGGCAAAAATTGGCAAGCAGTTTACGAGCGCGAGCACCCACCAGGTTTTCGTTGGCTGCATGAGAGTTTTGGCACCAACTGGCGCATGATGGAGATGCAGGCAGCGATTGGTCGTATACAGCTCAAACGGATGCCGGAATGGACCCAAGCCAGATCAAAAAATGCGGAGATTATCACCGACGCACTGCAGCCATTTTCTGACGAAAATGGTCCGATCCGTGTGCCGAATTTCAGATGCCCAAGCTGCGATAGCAGTACAAATGATAATGGCTGCACGCATGCATATTACAAATATTATGCATATGTCCGCTCCGAAAACCTTAAGCCAGACTGGAACCGTGACCGGATAGTTGATGAAATCAACTTAAGAGGAGTCCCTTGTTTTCAGGGCAGTTGTTCAGAGGTCTATCTGGAGAAAGCCTTTGACGGCACAGGCTGGCGACCAAAAAATCGCCTGCCAATAGCGAAAGAACTTGGCGAATCCAGCCTGATGTTTCTCGTTCATCCCACCCTGACTGATCGCGAAATCTCGAAGACAGCGAGTGTAATTAAGGAAGCGATGACACTCGCCTCTATCAGATGAGGTATATTTCGTTCGTAGGACGATGAAAGTCACGACATTGGATAGAGAGGTGGTCGCAAAATTTCGGACCAGTAGTTAAGATGGATCGGCTTATAAGAAAGACGATTCAACATGACGAAACGAAAAAACCATTCGCCCGATTTCAAAGCCAAGGTAACGCTCGAAGCCATGGGTCCCGGCAGATGGCACGTTACATCCTCACCAGATTATCGTTGAAGCGTTTGATCTCACGCCCAAACATTAGAGTTCGTTGACGGGACGTCTGAGCGAACCATCCGAAACATTGTACGGAGATTCGGTTTCCCTGACCGATTTCTTATCTGATTTCTCGTTTGTTTTTTTGGCCATTCAGACTAGATGGGACAATAAACAGCAGATTCAAAGGGAAATCTCTACTGTGCAAGGGGTTGAATTCGATTTTTGGGACTAATACCCCCTCCCCCCAAGGTCAAAACACTGCAAATGCCCGATAACGTGAGTACTCGACCACAGGCGGATCTATTCCACAACCGGCAAAAAACCGCCGGCGAACTGCAGAATCTTTGGGTCAAATTTGATAGCCGTTCGTCATAATCACACCAATATCTAACAGTGAATTCAGACTCATTGATGAAAAAATAACCCCTTGGCCACAGAATTGGGCAGACATTTAGATTCGTCGATGCGCACCGAGCCAGGACAACCAAAATGATAACACCCGTAATACTGTGTGGAGGATCAGGCACTCGACTTTGGCCTCTGTCACGCAAAAGCTACCCCAAGCAATTTGCGCCATTGATGGAAGAGCAATCACTGTTTCAAGCATCAGCAGAACGACTTTCAGGTGAAGAATACTCACCCCCTCTGATACTGACCAATTCCGATTTTCGCTTCATCGTCACCGAACAGCTTACTGCATCCGGAATAGATCCGGGAACCATTATCATCGAACCGGAAGGGCGCAACACGGCTCCGGCAATATTGGCCGCAGCACTGCAGCTGCAGAGCAACGATCCAAATTCGATCATGTTGGTTGCTCCATCGGACCACGTGGTCCCGAACCCTGCAGCTTTCCGTAAAGCTGTCGACCACGGATTGTCGGCGGCAAAATCAGGAAAGATTGTCACCTTCGGCATAACGCCGACACACCCGGATACCGGATATGGGTATCTGGAGCTGAGTACTTCCTCGACGTCAGAAGATAACGCGCCCGTTCCTCTAACGCGGTTTGTTGAAAAGCCGGATGCCGAGCGCGCGCAGGACATGCTCGACGCCGGTAACTTCATGTGGAATGCGGGTATATTCCTGTTTTCCACAAAAGCCATTATTGATGCATTTGACGTCCATTGTCCTGGCATGATCGCACCGGTTTCTGCAGCTGTCAGTGGTGCTCAGCCCGATCTTGGCTTTTTGCGCCTGGCACCAGAACCCTGGGCCGAGGCCGAGAGCATATCAATTGACTATGCGGTCATGGAAAAAGCGGACAATCTGGCTGTTGTACCGTTTTCGCAGGGATGGTCGGATCTTGGTGGCTGGGATGCTGTATGGCGTGAGAGCCCAAAGGATGACGCCGGGGTTGCAACCTTTGGTCAGGCCACCGCCATTGATTGCTCGGATACATTATTGCGCTCGGAAGATGATGGTTTGCAGGTTGTCGGTCTGGGATTAAAAAACATTGTTGCGATAGCCATGCCAGACGCCGTACTGGTGGCGGATGCAGCGCGAGCACAGGACGTCAAAAAAGTCGTCGACACGTTAAAGATCAAAAACATCCGTCAAGCGGAATCATTTCCGCGCGACCACCGTCCATGGGGATTTTTTGACAGTCTGGCCATGGGGGATCGTTTCCAGGTAAAGCGCATTGTCGTGAACCCCGGGGCTGCCCTTTCCCTTCAGTCGCATCATCATCGGGCTGAACACTGGATCGTTGTGGAAGGCACCGCCGAAGTAACGATAGGCGATGACGTCAAACTGGTGAGTGAAAACGAATCTGTCTACGTGCCACTGGGTGCCGTTCACCGCCTGGCCAATCCGGGCAAGGTGCCCGTCGCCATGATTGAAGTACAAACCGGGACTTATCTGGGTGAAGACGATATCATTCGCTATGAGGACGTCTATTCCAGGGGGTAATAAACAAACGGCCCTCAAACTCAGGCCCAAATCCATCAAAATGGTGCGGGTGAAGGGACTCGAACCCCCACATCTCTCGATACCAGAACCTAAATCTGGCGCGTCTACCAGTTCCGCCACACCCGCAGGGATTCAGCTGACGTCCCCTGCCCGATCCGATTGCATTTGGCAAGCCATTGTAGCCAAATTTTTCCAGCAAATCATTCCATCCGTTCAATTCGACCAGGCAACGGCGGGCACATCATCGTAAGCCCGCTAAACAGCCGCCAAACCACACCTCTGTGAGCGCCAAATATTTATTGCCATTGAAATCGTAATCCTGCAAAATTATAAGAACCTTGTAGCCCCTTCAATATGTGTTGGCGAGCTCTTGGTGCCGGTCCCCAGAGACATCTCGAAGAGGGTTGGACAAATCTTCTGATTGAGACGGATGCCGTGAATGAACGACCCCTCAAATGACGAAAGTGGGGAAGCCGCAGCGGCTCAATTGCAATCAAAACAGCATCTTTTTGATCAATTCCAACTCCTGATGAAGGATGATCGTAACTACCCAGCTACCCCAACCTGATGCTTTTATAGACGGCCCATCAGACGGGTCTGAGGTTGAGGATGAGCTGATCAGGCGCGGTTTTCAAGGTTTTCAGGATGTCCCAACCTTGTTTTCGCGCCGTTTCAATGACCGTTCGTAAAGTGCAGAAATTCTCGGCACCAGCCTCTGTTCGAAAGCTTCCCGAGACCTTTTGTCGAACTTTCGTCATTCTGAGATCACGCTCTGCCTCGTTGTTCGTGTAGGGAACGCGCAGATCATTGAGAAAGAGCAAAACCGCTGCTTTATGCGTTTGGAGTCGCAAAGCGAGATTGTGCCCAATCCGCCGTTTCGGGCGACCCCGCTTCTTGCCTTTCGTTGGGCGCGCGAGAGGCGGTTGGGCCTCGTGGAACGCGATAGCACGCTCGCAACAGGCATCAAATCGCCGCTCGATATCCGTGATTGCCTCCGGGCTGACCGCGCTCCGATTTTGGATTCGCGCGACATGCGTGAGCTTCAGTGCGTCGAGCAGAATGGCTTTCATGTCCGGCACCCAAGCTTCTTTTTCATATTCGGTCAATGCCTCCAATTCGCGGGAGATGTGGGCATTGCACAATCCATGGGTCACATTTTCCACTGCCCAGTTGGAAGAGAAACAGTCATGCACTGCCGTTCCCGCCAGTTCTGGTGGCACTTCACCTCGCGCAGTTCCGAGCCGAAGGTGGCTTAGAGCGGTGGAGCATAGCATATGAAGCCAGCGCGTTCTGCCACCAATCCTGAACCCCGTTTCATCCAGATGCTTCACTGCCGTTTGAGGCCCGGACAGCAGGTTCTTCACCGCCTCAGCTAAACAGAGCATCTGCTCGGCCTTTTTGGCAACCAGACTGGAAAGGGTTGCCGATGTGATTGTGACCCCGAAAATGTCCGCAAAAACCTGCGCCAGGCGATTTTGGGGAATGCAGTGCTGCGTCTGTAAATAGGCGGCCAACGCCCCTATTTCATCGCCGTACTGGGCGGGTGATGTTACCCCTTCAGGAAAATCGGCGCGGGTTTTTGCACCGCAATGCTGGCATTGGCAAATATGCGCACGATGCTCGGTCACATAAAGCGGCGGTGGAGGTTTGAGGCCAAACACCTGTCTGCACGCAGAACCTATGGTATCCTCCGCCGAAAGCGCGGCCTGACAGTTTTGGCATTGGTTCGGAAAATGACTGGTGATCTCGTCTGGGTTCTCAACCTGTTTCAGTGTGTTGCCGGGATGTCCGGGTTGGCCGCCAGGCTTTCGATTTGACTTGCCCCGCTGACTTTTGGTCCGCCGTTTCTTATCGCTAGACGGCTTTGCCAGTCCGTCGCTCGAAGGTGGTTTGCTGCTATTACGACTGTTCGATCCCAGACGACGCTCAAGATCTGAAACACGCTGCCTAAGAACCGCATTATCTTCTCTAAGTTGCTCGTTGTCTTTCCTGAGTTGTTCGTTTTCCTTCAGGAGCCGAGCGTTCACCTCCAAAAGCTGCGCATTTTGTTCTTTGAGTTAGACAACCTGACCCACCAGAGCCATGACCACATCAATCAGTTCTGATTTTGAGAAATCAGCAAGAATTTCAGGTGTCAGATTTTCGAGTTTCATCCTCGCAGTCAAACACCAAAATGAAAAAAGTGGAACCTCAAATATGCGCCATGAATCAAATTGTCGCACCTAATGGCAGCAGAAATAGGGTAGCTGAGTAGTTACGGATGATCAACGATTTCAATTTCTGCTGCTGCGTGAAACGACCCTGGACCTCAGCTGTGTTGATGGTGGAGATATTGACCTTTTGGGAAGCGCTCAATCGGTAAAGGCCCTTATCGATAGAGCGTTCCAACTTGCCCAGCGCGGGGCGTTTCACTTTCGAGTTGTAAAGCGAAACCATCGCAAGGTTGCGTTGAGTCTATATTCAATGAACGGCGCCCATCGTATTGAACTCGATCTTTGGATCGAACTTTGGCAAATTGAACGCGGTGCACGTATGTTGACCTTTGCCGATTGCCAAAGTGCAATAATTGCCCATACCGGTGCGATTGGTCGATTGCCGATCCATTTGGAGGCCTGCACCTACGTCCACCATCTGGCCAGCAAAAAACGGGATCTGAACACTCAAGGCGTTCGGCGCCGAGTCAGATTTTATCAACAGAGCTTGCAGAAAGATGGTCCCGCCACCCTAACCTCCCTTTTCGAAGATTTAAATGACGGCAAATCAATAAACGACGATATGCCGCATCAGACGAAAGAGATGTTGGGATCTCAACTGCAGACGATGTTCAAAACCGCTTCGGTATCAATACGGGTATTTGTCCTCCTTACCAAGCTAAGAGCTTGGATATTGGACGCCCCCCGCAAGACCACAATGATTGCAATTATGGGATGTGACGGGGTTGGGAAAACGTCGATAATGCGATCACTTTTGGACTCTTCGCCCCAAGTTCAGCACCTGTTCACTGGCAAACACTTGTATCGCAAGTCTTTGATTTACAAGCTTATGGTCGCCTTGGTTCGACCATTGATGCGGTCCCCTCGTGAAAAATTTGACGAGCAATTGGCGTTGTTTGCATATATTCGAGCTTCCATCGCACTTAGCTTAAAATTCTGGCGCATTTCGCTGTCATCCCGTTCCGGACTAACACTCATTGACCGCAGCCTTGCAGATTTTATCTATGTGAACCGAAAAACCGACAAACCCCGATTCTGCAGGGGACATCAGATTTCCAGATTATTGGGCCTACGTGTGCCCGTGGTACATCTGATCGTGGATCATGAAATTTTAATGCAGCGGAAGCTTGAATTTACCCGCAAAGGTCACGAAATATACGATCTGGACATGCAGAGTTATCATTCTGGTAGGAATCCAACGAACTATACGGTATTCAACAACTCACAAAGCTTGGATAATTCAACGACGGCCCTATCTAATTTGATGCGGCACTGACGAACGGGGCAACAGCGGTGTGGAAGATTAACGTGCAAGTTGCGCGTACAATTCTTCTGATGGGCAACCGCTCCCCAAAAAGGAAAAAAGGCTCCCGGCACTTTATGCGCTCACCCTCCCGAATTTTGAAAAAGCTGTATCAGTTGTACAAGCTGAACCCGCGACGGCGTCAGTTGGAAGGTGAGATTTCAACGGCGCTGGGCCATGAAATTCGACTGCACGCAAAACCCACGAAATCCCGTGATCGCAGTTCAATCTACTGGGCAAAAAGTAACGGCCAGAATATTGGCATCCTAAGACTCATGAACCCCTACTTTAATCCACCACAAACATCGGCGGATGAATTAGGCCCGCGTAAGTTGCTACCGATGAAAAGTCGGCTAGCGCATGAATGGGATGCATATTCACGGCTCCACCCTGTCGGATTGTCACCAGAACCGATCTGGCATTGCGAAGATGCAACGATGGGTTCGCATGTTGACTGGCCGCGCGTGTCCAAGCAGCTGATTGCCAATCCTGACAGTTTTTGGAATATCATGGAAAAAGTTATTCCCGCATTGCGGACCATGCACGATCTTGGGGTCTTTCACATGGACCTCAATATGGGGAATATATTGGCTGATGAAACCGGCGACGGCATCATGTTTATTGACTTCGAATATGCCGGAGCCGACGGACTAACTCCACCCCAGCAAAAAGCATTTGATTATCTTCAAATGATCAGCAACACGACGCGCCGGAGGAGAGGCGGCAACGTGCTGAAAGCCAACACCGATCGAATTGCACGATTGCTGGATGCATCAATCGATGCAGAAACCCGAAATGCGGATCTGGTGTTCGCCACAAATACCCTGGCAAAGATCGACACCATTCCCGGCCTGCGCGAGTCATTGAAAACCGTTTTCAAAAAACTGTAGCTATTAACGCCGGCCATGCAGAATGCCTGCATTTTGATCCAATTGCCCATTTTTTGTGCAAAAATTAGATGGACTGGCTTTTCCGATTGTGAAGCTCGACTCGGATTCAGCGTGATTTGCCCCGAAAACAGGCAAATTGAGAAAAATTACCCATACCGACTCAAACTGGCACGACTTATGCATAGGCTTGGTTAATCGTGCGTGCGAAATCAAAATTGATCTTGTGCCCAACGCGATTGTCCCACAACCACAAGCGGCTTTTGAGGCTGCAATGGATAAGGATCCGACTGCGTGAAAAAGATTGAAGCGATCATTAAGCCTTTCAAACTCGACGAAGTGAAAGAAGCCCTTCAGGAAGTAGGTCTACAAGGGATCACCGTACTTGAAGCCAAGGGCTTTGGCCGACAAAAAGGTCATACCGAACTGTATCGAGGCGCTGAATATGTCATCGACTTTCTTCCCAAGGTGAAAATTGAAGTTGTTGTCAATGACGACCAGACCGAAAGCGCCATTGAAGCCATTCGAAAAGCGGCCGAAACCGGTCGCATTGGAGACGGAAAGATTTTCGTCTCACCCATCGAACAAGCCATTCGCATCCGTACCGGTGAAACCGGAGCGGAAGCTGTCTAATCCAAAAACACAAGCCATCAGGCATTCCACTCAGGAAGGACTACCATGACCACTGCCAACGATCTTCTGAAACAAATGAAAGATGACAACGTCGAGTATCTCGACCTGCGCTTTACCGATCCCCGTGGTAAGATGCAGCACGTCACAGTCCACCACAGCCAGGTCGATGAAGATCTGTTCGCAGACGGCGCCATGTTTGACGGCTCCTCAATTGAAGGCTGGAAGGCAATCAACGATTCCGACATGGTTTTGATGCCGGATTTGGACACCTCCTACATGGATCCATTCTATGCGCATTCCACAATGGCTATCTTTTGCGACATTCTGGAGCCAGATACAGGTGAAGGTTACGAGCGCGATCCGCGGATGACCGCCAAACGTGCCGAAGCCTACATCAAGTCCGGAGGTTTTGGTGACACGGCCTATTTCGGACCAGAGCCGGAATTCTTCCTGTTTGACGATGTGCGGTTCTCATCCGACCCCTATAAAACCGGATTTGAAGTCGACAGCGACGAGCTGCCGACCAACACCGACGCCGAGTATGAAGCCGGAAACATGGGCCACCGCCCCCGCACCAAGGGTGGATATTTCCCGGTAAACCCGGTCGACAGCGCTCAGGACATCCGTTCTGAAATGCTCACCGTTCTCGGTAAAATGGGCGTATCTGTCGAAAAGCATCACCACGAAGTTGCTGCCGCTCAACACGAATTATCCATGCTATTCAATACGTTGACCCGCAAGGCCGACGAAGTTCAGTTGTACAAATACGCGGTGCAAAACGTTGCACACGCATATGGCAAGTCGGCAACATTCATGCCGAAGCCCGTATTTGGCGACAACGGCACAGGCATGCACGTCCATCAATCTTTGTGGAGCGAAGGGAAGCCACTGTTTGCCGGCGACCAATATGCTGGCCTGTCTGAAACCTGCCTGTTCTATATCGGCGGCATCATTAAGCACGCCAAAGCACTGAACCTCTTCACCAACCCATCAACCAACTCTTACAAGCGTTTGGTTCCCGGTTATGAAGCACCGGTTCTGCTGGCCTACTCAGCCAAGAACCGTTCCGCTTCGTGCCGCATTCCACATGTGGCTTCGCCAAAAGGAAAGCGAATGGAAGTCCGCTTCCCTGACCCAATGGCCAACCCGTATTTGTCGTTCGCAGCCATGCTGATGGCGGGACTTGATGGGATCAAAAACAAGATCCACCCTGGTGAACCAATGGACAAAGATCTCTATGATCTGCCACCCAAGCAGCTCAAAAAGATCCCAACCGTTTGCGGATCACTTCGCGAAGCCATGGACGCCTGTCGCAAGGATATGAAGTTCCTGACAGAAGGTGGAGTTTTCTCCGAAGATCAGATCAACGCCTATATCGATCTGAAAACTGAAGAAAACGAACGCTACGAAATGACGCCACACCCGGTTGAATTCGACATGTATTACTCGCTTTAAGCGAACGCTAATTTACAATGATTAGGGGCTGGGAGAGCAATCTCCCGGCCCCTTGTATTTGGTCAGGCGGATTTAACTCGAACAGTGTGCTAAGCTTAATCATGGCACTGATCCGCATAGCAAAAACCCTCATTTTAATGGCTCTGCTGGGAAACCTGGTCGTTGTTTCATCAGCACAGGCCAGTGGCGGAATCTGGTGTGAAGGCCTGATTGACAAAGAAAAATTCTATTTGAGCATCTCCACCGGTCGTTCGCATGTACTGGCCGTATTGAATGCCCAGATTAGCATTGGGGAAAACCACTGGGCAACCCAGCCTGAAAATGGTGAGACCGAGATCATATTCGGTCAGGGCATGACTGAGGGAACAAAGTTTGCCACCGATTTTGTCGACGCAAACCACGAAAAGATCCTGTTTGGGCTGCGAGTCGATTTCGATGGCATAGACGAAAGCGTGGACGACACCCCATTTGTTGGCCAATTGACATTGAACGAGACAAGGACCGTAGCGGTTGACTGTCACGGTGGAGGTTGATCTGCAAAACGCCCGATGCCCTTGGAATAAGTTGACACTGAGAACTGCAATAGCCACAATTTTGGTGCTGCAAATCCAACAAACGATGATTTAACGTAACTACTCAGCTACCCTATTTCTGCTGCCATTAGGTGCGACAATTTGATTCATGGCGCATATTTGAGGTTCCACTTTTTTCATTTTGGTGTTTGACTGCGAGGATGAAACTCGAAAATCTGACACCTGAAATTCTTGCTGATTTCTCAAAATCAGAACTGATTGATGTGGTCATGGCTCTGGTGGGTCAGGTTGTCTAACTCAAAGAACAAAATGCGCAGCTTTTGGAGGTGAACGCTCGGCTCCTGAAGGAAAACGAACAACTCAGGAAAGACAACGAGCAACTTAGAGAAGATAATGCGGTTCTTAGGCAGCGTGTTTCAGATCTTGAGCGTCGTCTGGGATCGAACAGTCGTAATAGCAGCAAACCACCTTCGAGCGACGGACTGGCAAAGCCGTCTAGCGATAAGAAACGGCGGACCAAAAGTCAGCGGGGCAAGTCAAATCGAAAGCCTGGCGGCCAACCCGGACATCCCGGCAACACACTGAAACAGGTTGAGAACCCAGACGAGATCACCAGTCATTTTCCGAACCAATGCCAAAACTGTCAGGCCGCGCTTTCGGCGGAGGATACCATAGGTTCTGCGTGCAGACAGGTGTTTGGCCTCAAACCTCCACCGCCGCTTTATGTGACCGAGCATCGTGCGCATATTTGCCAATGCCAGCATTGCGGTGCAAAAACCCGCGCCGATTTTCCTGAAGGGGTAACATCACCCGCCCAGTACGGCGATGAAATAGGGGCGTTGGCCGCCTATTTACAGACGCAGCACTGCATTCCCCAAAATCGCCTGGCGCAGGTTTTTGCGGACATTTTCGGGGTCACAATCACATCGGCAACCCTTTCCAGTCTGGTTGCCAAAAAGGCCGAGCAGATGCTCTGTTTAGCTGAGGCGGTGAAGAACCTGCTGTCCGGGCCTCAAACGGCAGTGAAGCATCTGGATGAAACGGGGTTCAGGATTGGTGGCAGAACGCGCTGGCTTCATATGCTATGCTCCACCGCTCTAAGCCACCTTCGGCTCGGAACTGCGCGAGGTGAAGTGCCACCAGAACTGGCGGGAACGGCAGTGCATGACTGTTTCTCTTCCAACTGGGCAGTGGAAAATGTGACCCATGGATTGTGCAATGCCCACATCTCCCGCGAATTGGAGGCATTGACCGAATATGAAAAAGAAGCTTGGGTGCCGGACATGAAAGCCATTCTGCTCGACGCACTGAAGCTCACGCATGTCGCGCGAATCCAAAATCGGAGCGCGGTCAGCCCGGAGGCAATCACGGATATCGAGCGGCGATTTGATGCCTGTTGCGAGCGTGCTATCGCGTTCCACGAGGCCCAACCGCCTCTCGCGCGCCCAACGAAAGGCAAGAAGCGGGGTCGCCCGAAACGGCGGATTGGGCACAATCTCGCTTTGCGACTCCAAACGCATAAAGCAGCGGTTTTGCTCTTTCTCAATGATCTGCGCATTCCCTACACGAACAACGAGGCAGAGCGTGATCTCAGAATGACGAAAGTTCGACAAAAGGTCTCGGGAAGCTTTCGAACAGAGGCTGGTGCCGAGAATTTCTGCACTTTACGAACGGTCATTGAAACGGCGCGAAAACAAGGTTGGGACATCCTGAAAACCTTGAAAACCGCGCCTGATCAGCTCATCCTCAACCTCAGACCCGTCTGATGGGCCGTCTATAAAAGCATCAGGTTGGGGTAGCTGGGTAGTTACGATTTAACATCAATTTGAACAACCAGCGGCAACTGCTGGTTTGCGGTTTAGTGGAGAAGAAAAATGAAGCGCTACATTATCCAGCGTGACCTGCCAAATGTAGGCAAGGCCAACGCAGAACAGCTCAGAGCCACGACCGATGCGTCAAACGCAGCACTGGATCAGCTGGCCCCAAAAGTGCAATGGGTTGAAAGTTATCTCATGGACGATCAGTCCTATTGTGTTTATCTGGCAGAAAATGAAGAAGTAATCAGAGAACACGGCAGGCTTTCCGGGATTCCTGTTGGCGAAATTGCCGAAGTGAAACGGATAATTAATCCGATCAAAGGCTGACCATCATATCGTCACCCGTCCCAATAACCTAACTAGGACACCGTCCGCACGACGATATCCCGCTCGGCAGGAATGGCCGTGATCAGATTGTACAACCAAGGACTGTGTTGATCGGCAAAATCGATGGCTTCGCGAATGGCATTTGCGTCTTCGCGGCTTTCAATTTGCACCTTCAAGCGAAGTGCCTGGTATCCGGGCGGGATCGCATCATCCATACCGATTGAACCTCGAGCATCGATATCGGATTGAACCTCAATTGATATCGATTCAAAGCTCAACTCGCGCCTTGCCAGATGCAAAGCATATCCTTGAGCAAGACAGGCCCCAAGCGCCCCTCGTCCAAACACACCCGGGTCCGGCCCTTCGCTACCACCACCCGATTGCTTTGGCTGGCCGCAGACCATTTTCCAGTCATCTTGAGAGATTTCACAACGGGTCCCCGAGGACAGCAAAACATTGGTCTGCCCGGTACTTTGCGCTGCTGCAGGTCGATTCTTGAATATTTCAATTTTGCGTTCTTGAACTTCTTTAATCGACATATCCCACTTTTCTCCATCAGTTCAAATCGTATGTTTAATTGAGTAATTGAGCATCCATCAACATCCGAACTCCGCGCCTGCCAATCAATGCCTGCACGTCGGTACACTGCAATTCCGGTCGCAATCGCAATGCCTCGTTGATTGCTTCGTTTGCCTCACTTGCATTTCCCTGATGGATTTCAATCAACGCCAGAACAACGCGCGCCATGTAGTTGCTTCCATCGCGTTGACACGCCAATCTGATTTCTCTTAGCGCGCTCGAATAATCTCTGAGCCGAAACAACGCATATGCCAGGCTGGTACCCCAAAACGAAAGCCGGTTGTCGTGCGGGCTTATCCGCATTCCGTGTTGGAGATATTCCACACCCTTGCGAGCTTTCCCACTACGAAGCATTGCGGCGCCCAGGGCTACCCAAGCCTGCGGGTTGCTCGGATCAGAATCTATTGCTCGTTGCAGAATATTGGCTCCGCGGTCGATCAGCCCAACATCGCTGAGCGCGCAGCCTGCAAAGCCAAGGACCGACGAATCGCTGTTATCCATCATGATCGCCTGCTCTGCCATATCGATTGCCAGCTCCCGGTCCTGCTGGCCATCTGGTGACAACCCGAACATGTGTCCCAGCGCCATGATCAGCGATAGATAGGCGTGTGCCAGTGCAAACTCTGGATCGAGTTTTATGGCCTTGTTCAGCAACTCATTTGCTTCGACAAAGGTTGCTTTGTGCCATCCCTTGGCGCTGAGCAGACCAGCCGCCTGATTGTAATGTCCCCAGGCATCAACATTAGACTCGCCTCGCTTCTTGATGCGTTGCACTTCGGCCTTGGCAAGTTCGGGTTCCAGACGCGTCGCGATACCCAACGTAATTTCGTCCTGCATCTCGTCTATTTCATCGGATGGGCGGTCAAATTTGTTGGCCCACAAATGGTTGCCGGTTTCGGCTTCAATCAACTGGATGGTAACCCGAATGTTTTTGCCAACCGGGCGCAAGCTGCCTTCAACCACATAATTGACTCCGAGCTCGCGGCCGACCTGGCGAATATCAGGAGATGTCCCTTTATAGGCAAAGGTAGAATTTCGGGCGATGACGAGAAATCCCGGCAATCGGGCCAACATCGTGATAATGTCTTCGGTAAGCCCATCTGCAAGATAGGTAAGCTCTTCTTTTGCAGACATATTTTCCAACGGCAGCACCGCAAGCGAAGATTTGCCAATCTCTGGGACTTTTGGCTCTGGCACCGCAACATCTTTGTTTTTGCCCGGTTGCCAATGCCAAACCCTGACCGGGCGCGCGATGTTTTTCAGCTCTTTTTCACCACCGTCACTGAATTGATTGGGCAGTTTGTCCCGCACCGCCTGATATGCGCCGTCAGCAATACAGACGCCACCTGGATCGGCGACAGCTTCCAATCGGGCTGCCAGATTGACGCCATCACCATATATATCGGCGCCCTGGATGATAATATCTCCCATATTCACGCCCATTCGTAGCTGAATAATCTGGTCTTCTGGGGTGCCCTGCTCTCTTTCAGCCAGCATATTTTGCACTTCAATTGCGCATTTTACGGATTCAACCGCGCTTGGAAACTCAGCCAGCAATCCATCGCCCATTAACTTGACGATTCGCCCCTGACGTCTGGAAACAGCAGGTCGAATGACATCGCCAAACAGTTGTTTTAAACGTGCCAGCGTCTTTTCTTCATCCTGCCCCATAAGGCGGGAATATCCGACGACGTCGAGGGCAAGTATCGCGGCTAGTTTTCGTTGCAATGAGTTCCTCCCACAGAGCACCGGGACCGTAACCGGTCGGCCACTGCAAATCCAGTTCAATCAACCGAAAAGAGGCGATCATGGATGATCATGAATCCGACAAGCTAAGACCAATGGCGGGTTCAGCATACTACAACAATGTTTGACATGATTTTCGTCCGGCAATCATGCATTTCGGCGCAACGACCTTCGATAAAGCAGTGATACCAAAACAAAGCTGACAATCATCAGAAGAAACCATGCCCCCAGTTTGTTGGGAGACACATAAGTCCAGCCACCGTGCTGGCTGGGATACAGCCAAACATTTGCATAGGTGGCAACGTTTTCAGCAATCCACACGAAGAACGAAATCAGCGTAAAGCCAAGCAACAAAGGCATGCGACGCTCAACAAGGACGGTGAAGCAGACCTGAGTCCGCCAGAATATCACCATGGCGTAAACAACCAGCAGATATCGCATATCCCAGAAGAAATGATGGGTAAAAAAGTTCACGTAAATCAGCAATGCCAGAAGATAAGTATGAACAAGCCGCGGGTAGTTTTCAAAGCGCAAGTGCTGCAATTTCCAGGCTCGGGCAATATAGGAACCGACAGCCGAATACATAAACCCGGCAAAGAGCGGCACGCTCCAAATTGCAATTGCTGCCTGCTCGGGATAGTTCCAAGAACCAATCAGTTCCGAAGTTTTGTAGATTTCCATAATTGTTGCAACGACGTGAAATCCGAAAATCACCAGCATTTCACGGCGGCTTTCCAACCGGAAGGCGAACAGCAGGATCTGCGTTACCACCGCAAAGACAAAGATGTAGTCGTAGCGATGGAAATACGGCAGCTCGACTATGGTGGTCAGCAACATGAAGGCGAGCAACAAGCCTCCGAACAATGAAGCCTTGGCCTGGTTGATACCAAATACGATCAATTCCAGAAGCCACATGCGCCAGCGCCCGGTGACTATGCGGCGACCTGCCCGCAAATTGGCTTTTGTTGCCATCTTCCAACTCTCCCGATCGCTCAAGTTGTGGCAGAGTGTGTGGAGGAAGCGGCGAAATTGCGCCTCGATTGTGGTGGTTGCAGGGTAATTGTTTGACTACCTGGCGGTGACTTGTGGCAAGTTTACCAGATGCCATGGTCGACCTGTTGAACAGGCCGAAGATTAAGTAATAACTTGATTCAGTATTGGAGGTGGCAAACTCAACCAACTCTGATTTGGTCAAAGTTCCCGGCTAAATTTTTGCGTCGCTTTCGAGCGTGTTGGCGCTTTGAAATATACCACCATCAATCGGCAACACTGCAGAGTCCAAATCCGTGGCCATGCCGTGTTTGAATATCTTCAATTGGTCAGGTCCCACTCGATAAATTGTAAATAGCAGTTCCCCTCTGTCGTACCGTCCGTCCATTTTGGTTAGCAGCACCATGGAAGCTACTCGGTATCTTAAAGTCATCGCCAGCACCCCCAAACAAAAGGCCATAGGAGCAACCAGCCAAACGAATTTCATCCAATCTGAAAGCGACTGATAGGTGTCGAACAGGTCCTGCCAGAAATAATATGGTTCCATGTTTCAAGTTTCTCACCAATTTGCATGATATGTATTATAATACATAGATATATTTTCTGCAAACCGGCTCCTTCGGTTTATGGATATCAAGAAAAGATTTGGGGCAACAGTAAAGCAAGTCCGAATTCGCGTCGGAATTTCTCAGGAGGAACTCGCGTTGCGCATCGAGGCAGATCAGGCCTATGTCAGCCGACTGGAAGCGGGTAACATGAATGTTACGTTGGAAACGATCGAACAGATCGCTGACGCTTTGGAAGTTAAAGTCAGATCCTTGTTATGAGTTCACTTAAATCCACGACCGCCAATCCAAGTACCAAACATTTCCGGACAAAAGCACATATCAGTGCCGCTGATCACTCGCCACCACTGTGACCACCGGCCGCTGCTCACCACTCGTCACCACTTATTTCGCCGCCTCGCCGCTCGTCGTTAGGCTGCCACTGGTTTTTCCACGCTGATTGACGCATCGGATGCAATCGTCACCTTCAGCCCGTCCAAATCCTCACTCATGATCAACTGGCAGGATAGCCGTGAATTTTCCGCAACATCGAAAGCGTCATCAAGGCGGTCTTCTTCATCGTCGCGCATTTCTGGCAATTTATCGAGCCAGGATTTGTCCACGTGAACATGACAGGTGGCGCAGGCGCAGGCTCCACCACACTCCGCTTTGATGCCAATACCGGATTCGCTTGACCAGTCGCGGATGACTTCCATCACCCGAAATCCTTCAAGAGCCTGCAATTCCGCGCTGGTTCCGCGCGGGTCGGTGACGTGAATTTTCATGATAATTTCCTAAAGTGCGCGGCGCGCCCAGTTTTTCCCGGCTATCCGTTCCGCGGAGTCGCCAACGGCAGGTTGATAAAAAAGATCAAGGCCGGAATCTTTGTCCTCGATCAAAGAGTCGATGGTTGGCTGATGGCTCACCTGAAACGCATCGAATCCGCTGCGCCGCATGTGGGAAACCTGATCAATGCGAATGTCTCCCGTGGCCCGGATCTGACCCTCAAATTGATATCGGTCGCGCAGCAAACGAGCCTTTGAAAAGGCCCGACCGTCGGCAAAAGAAGGAAAATCCAATGCCACCAGGACGATGTGATCCAGGTGATCGGCAATCGCCTCGATCTGATCACCCGCCTCAAGGTAGACCCCGAGACGTCCCGCATTGCGGGTGACGAGCGCATGGGATTGAGCCTCAAACACTGCAAGCGAGACAATCACGTCTTCGCCTTCCGGCACCGGTTGCTCCCCGTCAACACTGACCCACCGGTCTTCATGAACCGCACCATCAACAAACAAGGTAGACATTTATGCTGCCTCCTTCGCCGGGTAAAGAGCATCTTTGAAGGGCTGTGGCCCAAGCCGTCGATAGGCATCAAGAAATGTTTCATCGTCCGACAGACGTCGGCTCAGATAGGTGTCAACAATGGTTTCCACTGCATTAGTTATCTCATCCGCAGCAAACCCGCGTCCGATGATCTCACCGACCGCAGCCTGTTCATCGCCGGAACCGCCCAAGGTCACCTGATAAAGTTCCTCACCCCGCCGATCTACGCCAAGAATACCGATATGTCCCACATGGTGATGGCCACAGGCATTGATACATCCGGAAATCTTGAGCTTCAATTCTCCAATGTCGTTTTGCCTGTCGAGATCGGCAAAGCGCTGGGACAGTTCCTGTGCAACCGGGATCGAGCGCGCTGTAGCCAATGCGCAATAGTCGAGCCCCGGACAAGCAATGATATCTGTGATCAGACCTGCATTGGGTGAGGCCATGCCGGCCTCCAGCAAAGCGTCGTAAACAGCCTTCAGATCGCTAAGCCGCACATGGGGCAAAATAACATTTTGCTCGTGGCTTACACGAAGCTCATCGTGGGAATAGCGTTCACCCAAATCCGCCAGGACATCCATTTGAGCGGACGTCGCATCACCCGGCGCTTCACCAGTACCCTTTAACGCTACCGTGACGATACCATAGCCGGATTGCGAGTGTTCGGAAACATTTTGCCCGACCCAGCGGGCAAAGCTTCGATTGTCGAGTTTTGCGTGTTCAATGGAATCGCTGCGCTCAGGAATTTGATCAAATTGCGGTGGTGCGAAGTATTCAGTTATCGCCGCGACATCTTCATCCGGCAGTTTCAACACACCATCGCGGATGCGTTCAAACTCCACCTCGACATCCTCTTTCAACTCTTCCAGTCCGGTTTCATGAACGAGGATCTTGATGCGCGCCTTATACTTGTTGTCGCGGCGGCCATACAGATTATAGACCCGCAAAATTGCTTCGCAGTAGGACAACATATCCTCTTCGGGCAACCAATCGCGGATAAGTTTACCGATCATCGGTGTACGCCCGAGACCGCCACCAACGAAGACCCGCAAACCCAGTTCGCCCTGATCATTCTTTCGCACTTCCAGCCCAATATCATGGAACTGCATTGCGGCCCGGTCGCTGGGAGAACCAATCACCGCAATTTTGAACTTGCGCGGCAGAAACAGGAACTCAGGGTGAATTGTCGACCATTGACGCAGGATTTCCGCATACGGACGTGGGTCCGCGACCTCATCGGCAGAGGCGCCCGCAAAATGATCTGCGGTGACGTTGCGAATGCAATTGCCGGATGTCTGGATCGCATGCATTTCTACGGATGCGAGGTCTTCAAGAATATCAGGAATATCGGCAAGTTTGGGCCAGTTGAACTGAATGTTCTGACGCGTGGTGAAATGTCCGTAGTCCCGGTCATATTTGCGCGCGATATGCGCCAACATCCGCATTTGGGACGAATTTAACGTGCCGTATGGCACCGCAACGCGCAGCATATAGGCATGCAATTGCAGATAAACGCCGTTATGCAACCGCAACGGTTTGAAGTTATCTTCAGACAATTCACCAGATACGCGGCGCGCCACCTGATCCCGAAACTGGGCCACCCGCGCAGCGACAAACTCGCGGTCAAATTCATCATAGCGATACATTGAAAATATCCTCAACCCCAGCGGGTTTTTATGTGTTTATGCAGCGGCGGCGGCGATCTCAACCGCAGCGGATTGCTCTGCCTGCTTGCCAAGGTCCAGGCGCATGGTCGGTCCGGTGGCACGAATACGTTCACGGAATTTCAGTGGCGTTACTTGCCCGGATTCGAACGCCACCTCTATTTCGTAGGGTTCAACCACCAGGTTTTCCTGATCGGCCCTTGCTGCAGCTTCGAAGGCAATCTTCCGCTCGTCTTCAGTGGAAAATACGTTGGCTGAAGCAACGGACTTGACCCAGGCACCATTTCTTCCGAGCCAGACGGCCTCACCATCGAGCAGATTGTTTGCGGTGAATGCGATTGGGGTTTTCAAAGTGGTCATGCTGCCAGTCCTTGTTTTTCGACTTGATGGTTTTCCGCCTCGAGCGGTTCGCAGATATCGAGCCGAATAGCGGCAACGGCTTCACCAATAATGATGAGAGCCGCTGCCTGGGAGGATTTTTCATCTCGCAGGCTTTTCAGATCGTTCAGTGTACCAACCAGACGGCGGGCATCGGCGCGACCAACGTTTTCCAGAACAGCAACCGGCGTATCGGAAGACAGGCCAGCCTGTTGCAGACGTTGAGCAGTCCTACGCGCCACGGTACGTCCCATATAGACGGATATTGTCGCCCCACTCAGCGCCAGATGGGCCCAGTCCGGCAAGTGTTTGCCGTTCAGATCATGGCCAGTCGTGAACACGACCGATGAAGCCGTGCCGCGCAAAGTCAATGGAATTTCAGCTTCTGCGGCGCCCGCCAGCGCCGAGGTGACACCAGGAACGATTTCATAGGAAATGCCATGAGCCCGCAGGTTGGCAATTTCTTCCCCAGCCCGCCCAAATATCATCGGATCGCCAGACTTCAGGCGCACCACCTTGAGGCCCAGCCGTGCTTTTTCCACCAGCAGCGAGTTGATTTGGTCCTGCGATTTTGAATGGCAGCCCTTGCGCTTGCCCACGGAAATAATTTCCGCGTCTCGACGAGTCATGCGAACGATTTCCAATGGCACCAGGGCGTCATGCAATACAACATCAGCATTTTGCAGCACCCGGTGCGCCCGTATAGTCAACAGGTCTTCCGCACCGGGCCCAGCTCCAATCAAAGACACATGCCCGGGGTGAGCAGCATCTTCCCCCAACAGATGGCGGGCTGATCCGCAAGCTGCTGTCAAATCACCCTGAAGTGCTGCTCTTGCAGGCGCACCATCAAAAAACCGCTCCCAGAAAATACGCCGGCCGCGGCCGTCCAAACCGCTCTGCGCGACCGCGCCGCGAAACGAATCTGCAAATCTGGCGAGTGTTCCGGTTCTTGGGTGCAGTATTTTTTCAATCGCCGCTTTGATGCGACGGGCGAAAACAGGTGCCGTGCCATTTGTCGAAACCGCAACCACGACAGGGGCCCTGTTGACGATTGCCGGTGTGATGAAATCGCATAAATGAGGACGGTCAACCGCATTCACCGGAACACCAGCCATGCGAGCCGCCTCGACGACCAATCGGTCTGCCTGCTCGTTTTCTTGAGCGGTAAAAATCAGCGCCGCATCGGCAAAATCTTCAAATTCAAATGTGCGGGCATGATGCTCTGCCGACACTGTTTTCAGTGTCTGACGCATCGCCGTCGAGACAGACGAAGCGATAACCTCCAAACGAGCATTCGTTTCACCCAACAACCGCAATTTGGCCGCCGCTTCATCTCCACCGCCGACTATTACAACGCGCTTTCCGGCTACATTGAAGAATGCTGGAAACACATCCAGCCCGGACGGCAACGTTGGCTCGACCGGCTGTTTGGAATAATCAAGATGTGGCGTTGCGGACATAACAGACCCTTGCTGGTTCTGCCTCAACATAGGTAACCAGAGCCGCAGCGATGAGGAATCGGATTTCAAAGTTCAATGAGGATGGGAATTTTGTTTCTCACATTGCGCTCATATGAAGAATGCCGACCGTCTCGACTGTGACCGTGATGTTGGATCAATAATTTCTCTTTCGGTTAACCCAATCGAGCGCTAAAACCCTACTCTCCTGTTTGATTTTGTTCGCAATGAATTGATTTCGTGTCCAAGCTTCACACCAATCCTCTGACCTTCATCATTTTGACAGTGGTCATCGACATGCTGGGGGTCGGACTAGCCTGGCCAATTCTTCCGCAATTGGTAAAGCAATTGTCAGGTGAAAACTTTGCCCAGTCAGCGTTGATTTACGGATTTCTAATGTCCGGATTTGCGCTGGTTCAATTTCTGGTCAGCCCGTTTGTTGGCATGTTGTCCGACCGCTTTGGACGACGGCCCATATTGTTGATCTCTTTGGCTGGCCTGACGGTCGACTATATTATTCTGGCACTCGCACCCAATTTGGCTTGGCTGGTTATTGGACGAATCGTCGCTGGCATATTCAGCGCCACCGTTTCGACAGCTAATGCCTATATCGCTGATATTACACCCAAAAAGGAACGCGCAGCTGCTTTTGGCCTGCTTGGTGCGGCCTTTGGGGTTGGTTTTGTCATGGGTCCATTGATCGGTGGGGTCCTGGGTGAGATAGACCTGCAATATCCGTTCTGGCTGGCGGCAGCCTTGGCCTTCATCAATATGGTATTTGGGTATTTCATCCTGCCGGAATCCCTTCCAGCAGAAAAACGCACGGGCATCAATCTGCGCCGCAGCAACCCGTTTTCAGCCCTGCAATATATAAGCCGCTACCGATCTTTGACAGTTTTGCTACTGGCCTTGTTCTTTACCGGGATTGCGCAACAGGGATTGCAGGGGATTTGGGTATTATGGACCGAAGTCCAGTTCGATTGGGGGGTTTCGCAAGCCGGTTATTCGCTTGCCTGGGTCGGGGTCTCAATGGCCTTCGTACAGGGCTATCTGGTTCGCATCGTCGTACCCCGGTTTGGAGAGCAACGAGTGCTGGTGGGCGGCTACATAATATCAATGATTGCTTTTGCAGTTCTGCCCTTCGTGTCGGTTGGATGGTTGGTTTACCCGAGTATCCTGTTTCATATAATTGGATGGGGTTGCGCCGGACCCGCCCTCTCATCATTGGTGTCGCAAAATGTCCCGGACAATGAACAAGGATTGCTGCAGGGCACAATCAGCAGCGTCAACACAATCACCATGATTGTGGGTCCACTAATTGCAACGGGAATATTTGCCAAATCCGTTGGTGACGCAGCCTGGTTCCCCCTGCCCGGTACCTATTACTTCTTCGGGTGTGGTTTCTTGTTCCTGGCTCTTGTGATCGTTGTCAACGCCATGCGCAGGGATGAGGTTTAATCAACAACCACGGTGATCCCGATTTTTTGGATTGAAAAGTGTTGATCTCGCAGTCGTGTTGATCGCTCAACCTCATTGACCACGATTGACGTGATTCGTTTTCGCCGGCGGAGTTAATTCTTTTGGTCGAGATGATTCTGTACCAAACACAACATCTAGCGCTTCATCTGCCCGTTTTTATCAATATGCAGTGATTTTTGCAAAACGGAATCAGCAACCCGTCATTCGGCGCCGCGGTCAACATATTTTTTTTTATTTATTTTTCGATGAAACCCACCACCTGGAATTCTCAACCCAGGCCGTTCAAAAAGGCTTGTTTTTCCTTTCTTTTACCTTGCCGTCGGTGCTTCGAGATTGTTCAAGAGCGGTATATAATATGTGTGGAACTTCAATTTTGAGATTACAACGCATATTGACCCACTCGAGCGGTTTGCTAGGTTTATCTGGTCAGCCAAGCACGGCGGAGTGATCGGTTTAAGTTAGCTCCACGACTTCAGATTTCGGCAAGTGTAGTGACGCCGCCAGTAATGTTTCCAGTGAAATATTGAGGGCGGCGGTTGGGTTTCTGTGTGCCGGATCAAAGTCACCGACCAAGATGACATAATGGTGGCAAACACGCATTAATCTTTTCTTAACCACAATATATTGTGGTGTTTGTCATTACGATGCGCTATATATCGTAGCAGGCTATCGGAATGAAAAGCGGTCGACGGCCTGACATTCATACCAGATAGCTGAATTTGAGTACGAAAAAGCCGAACTGGCTGGAAGCTCAGATATTCGATTTAGCGTTCGATTGAAGTGTTGCGGCACGGACTTATCGGCCCTTTGCGGAAACCTTCGCAACGGTCTGATGTTCCGACCGCAAACTGAAAGATATAGTTTGGAGCAACCCGGAATCTCGGTTCCGATACGTTCCGCAAAGGAAATACCGGACCATAAATTGGTTCGACCAAGGGGAAATACGGGACCTGGCAAAGCGACCAGGATCCTAAAGAATTAGGAATTCCAAAAAGATGCGCATTAAACGCCACTATACAACAGCCGGCCAATCGCCTTTCGCCAATGTACCCATGCGCACGGCGACCAGCGAAATCAAGAACCCGGACGGCTCGGTAGTGTTCAAACTTGAAGACATTCTGGTGCCCGAACAGTTTAGTCAGGTGGCTAGCGATATTATTGCGCAGAAATATTTCCGAAAGGCTGGCGTCCCGGCGGCTCTGAAAAAAGTAGAAGAGAATTCCGTTCCCTCCTTTCTTTGGCGCTCGGTCGAAGACAAAGAGGCTCTGAAAAAACTACCCAAAAAAGACAGATATGGCCCGGAAATGAAAGCCGAGCAGGTGTTTAGCCGACTGGCGGGCACCTGGACCTATTGGGGGTGGAAGGGCGGATATTTCGACAGCGAAGAAGATGCACACGCCTATTACGACGAACTCTGCTTCATGCTGGCCACTCAGAAAGTTGCACCCAATTCTCCCCAATGGTTCAACACAGGACTACATTGGGCCTATGGCATCGACGGGCCAGCGCAGGGCCACCATTATGTCGACTATCAGACCGGCAAACTGACTAAGTCGAAGTCTTCCTACGAACATCCCCAACCACACGCCTGCTTCATTCAGTCGGTGGGTGACGACCTGGTCAATGACGGCGGCATTATGGACCTGTGGGTCCGCGAAGCCCGCCTGTTCAAATATGGCTCTGGCACCGGGTCAAATTTTTCTCACATTCGTGGCGAAAACGAACCCCTGTCCGGCGGAGGCAAATCTTCCGGTCTGATGTCGTTCTTGAAGATTGGTGACCGGGCTGCCGGCGCCATCAAATCCGGTGGCACAACCCGCCGTGCCGCCAAGATGGTGGTGGTCGATATCGATCATCCGGATATCGAGGAATATATCGACTGGAAGGTGAAGGAAGAGCAAAAAGTTGCAGCCATCGTCACCGGCTCCAAAATCGTCTCCCGCCACATGACCGCGATCATGAAGGCCTGCATCAACTGTGACGGCCCCGGCGACACCTGCTTTGATCCCAACATGAACCCGGCGCTGAAACGCGAAATTCGCGCGGCCAAGAAAAACGCGGTGCCTGAAAATTACATCTTCCGCGTAATACAGCTGGCCAAACAGGGCTACACGGACATTCAATTCCCCGTCTACAACACCGATTGGGATTCCGATGCCTATCTGACCGTATCGGGGCAGAATTCTAATAACTCCGTCTCCTTGAAAGACGATTTTCTGCAGGCCGTCGAAAACGATGAGGACTGGGATCTGATTGCCCGCAAGGATGGCAGTGTCACCAAATCAGTCCGTGCCCGCGACCTGTGGGGCAAGATCGGCAATGCTGCCTGGCAATCAGCCGATCCGGGTCTGCACTACAACACCACCATGAACGACTGGCACACCTGCCCTGCCGGTGGCCCGATTCGCGGATCGAACCCCTGTTCGGAATATATGTTCCTCGACGACACGGCCTGTAACCTCGCCTCGCTGAACCTTCTCCAGTTCCGCAGCGATGACAAAACCTTCGACGTGGAAGCCTATGAACACGCCTGCCGACTGTGGATGATGGTGCTGGAAATCTCCGTAATGATGGCACAGTTCCCATCAAAAGAGATCGCCCGGCTGTCCTATGACTACCGCACCACCGGCCTCGGCTTTGCCAATATTGGCGGCCTGCTGATGACCGCCGGCATTCCCTATGACAGCGACGAAGGCCGCGCCGTCTGTGGTGCCATTACCGCCATCATGACCGGCATCTGCTATGAAACCTCCGCCCAGATGGCAAAAGAGCTGGGCCCCTTCCCCGGCCACGAGGCCAACAAGGACGCCATGGCCCGGGTCATGCGCAACCACCGCAACGCCGCCTACGGCAATGCCGGAGGCTATGAAGCACTCGCCGTCAATCCGGTGCCGCTCGATCATGCAGCTCTGGAAGACAAGCCCCTGTGGGCCGGTCTGTCCGACCACGCCAGAGCCGCCTGGGATCGCGCCGTCGAACTCGGCAACGCCCATGGCTACCGCAACGCCCAGGCCACCGTTGTCGCTCCGACCGGCACAATCGGCCTGGTCATGGATTGCGATACAACCGGCATCGAACCCGACTTCGCGCTGGTCAAATTCAAGAAACTCGCCGGTGGCGGTTATTTCAAGATCATCAACCGTGCCGTCCCCGAAGCGCTGGAAAAGCTCAGCTACGACGAACCCACGATCAAGCAGACGATCACCTATGCGGTGGGCCACGGCACGCTGAAAGACTCCAACGCCATCTCCCACGGCGCGCTGGAAGAAAAAGGCTTCTCCACAGACCAGATCGAGACCATCGAATCCGGCCTCGGCCAGGCCTTCGACATCAAGTTCGCCTTCAACAAGTTCACCCTTGGCGAAGACTTCTGCCGCGATGTCCTTGGATTTTCCGATGACCAGCTGAACGACTTCAATTTCGACATGCTGGCGGCACTCGGCTTTGCCAAGGACGAAATCCAGGCCGCCAATATCTATTGCTGCGGTGCAATGACGTTGGAAGGCGCTCCCGGTCTTAAAGAAGAGCACCTGGCCGTCTTCGACTGCGCCACCCCCTGTGGCCGCATCGGCACCCGCTCGCTATCCACCGAAAGCCATATCCGCATGATGGCCGCGGCCCAGCCGTTCATCTCCGGTGCGATTTCCAAAACCATCAACATGCCCAATGACGCGGCCGTCGAAGATTGCACCGCCGCCTACATGTTGTCCTGGAAGCTTGGCCTGAAAGCCAATGCGCTCTACCGCGATGGCTCCAAACTCTCCCAGCCGCTGAATGCAGCCCTGGTGGAGGACGACACCGACGAAGACGACGAGGCACTCGACAATCTCATCGATGCCCCGGCCACGGCCCGCGCCGCGATGACCTCTGAAAAGATCGTCGAGAAAATCGTCGAGCGCGTGGTTGAAGTGCGCAAGCGCGAAAAACTCCCCAACCGCCGCAAAGGCTATACCCAAAAGGCGGTTGTCGGCGGCCACAAGGTCTATCTGCGCACCGGCGAAATGGACGACGGAACGCTCGGCGAAATCTTCATCGACATGCACAAGGAAGGTGCCGCCTTCCGCGCCATGATGAACAATTTCGCCATCGCCATTTCGCTCGGCCTGCAATATGGCGTGCCGCTGGACGAATATGTCGAAGCCTTCACCTTCACCAAGTTCGAACCCGCCGGCATTGTCATGGGCAATGACGCGATCAAGAACGCAACCTCCATCCTCGACTATGTCTTCCGCGAACTGGCCGTCTCCTATCTCGACCGCCACGATCTCGCCCATGTCGATACATCAGACTTTGGCTCCACAGCGCTCGGCAAGGGCGTCAAGGAAGGCAGCGCCGAAGTCGTCTCTCGCGGCCTGATGCGCGGCTCCAAACTGCAAGTCGTCGATAAATCCTCCATCGGCAACGACCCCGCAGGCTCCCTCGGCGGCGGCGGCGAGAGCGACGGCGGCGGCACAGCAGGCAAAGGAGGCAGCGCCACCGCTGGCGGTGGCGGCGGCGGTGGCGGCGGCGCCGCAACTTCCTCTGTCAGCAGCCCCAAGGTCACAGCCATCGCCTCCTCCGCAACCACAGCAGCGGCAACCTCCGCCGCCGCCGCCGCGGTATCGGTGGCGGATCAGCAACAGGCGGCATTGGCCTTCGCAGCGTCGGAAGACGAAGCCACCGCCTTCAAGCGCGATTACGAAGAAAACACCCGCTCGACCATCGAGCAGGGCGAAGTCGCAGCCGCCCAAACGCCATCCAAAGGTCAACGCCGGGCAATGGCCAAAATGCAAGGCTATGAAGGCGAACCCTGCCCTGAGTGTCAAAACTTCACGCTGGTCCGGAATGGCACGTGCATGAAGTGTGATAGCTGTGGGTCGACGACCGGCTGCAGCTGATACCCAGTCCGGCCACATAGATAAATTCAAAACGCCAGCCGCGAGGCTGGCGTTTTTGTTTAGTCGTCGCCGTCTGGCAGAAGTCCCATATCCTTTTTCAGTTCGTACATGAATTCATCTCGAAAAAGATGCCAGCAAATGGCAATGCAAAAGGGCATGCGAATGCTCATATAGCGCGCGGCCTCCGATCTTGGATGCACCGTCGGTTTGCACATTTCCCGCGGCGGGCCACAACAGGCCCCGGCGCGTCTGCACACCGATTGAGGACAGAGCCTGTGCAAATGGGCCATATCAGAAAGCGGAATGTAAACACTCTGCCTGACCTGCTCATCCATCTCTGCAATCCGTTTTTGATAATCAGTCGTCAAGGCGGGTTCCTTATTGGTTGAGGGGGAAGAGTGGCGGGTTTGAGTTTGTTTGGGGTGGATTACGGTGAGCTCGGGATTTGGCGGAACCTTTGTTGGGGGCATTGTGTGGGATTGGGTTCTGGGTACGAGTTTGGGTTTATTTTGCGCTCACGCTGTCGGGCTCCGGCACTAACGTGCCTATGCCCTTCGCTCCGCGGGGGCGCGCCATCAGGCGCGGGCGGCTCTTCGCCGCCCATACGGTTAGCTTCGGCGCGCGGCGAAGCCGTGCAAAAACTTATCCCCGCATTCCCTTGCTCTGAACCCTCCGTATCAAGACACCGAAAAGGTGTCCGGGGCGGCCAGCCCCGCCCCCGCGGAGCGCAGGGCTTTAGCCCGACAGCGTGAGCGCAAGCGGCAAAGCCGCGAACCCGAACCGAGCCGTTCCCACGCCCGCGATTTCCGCGTCTGGGTATTGTTCGTGCCACAAACTCACATCGCATTTGTGGCAGGGCTCGGAGAGGATGCTTCCAGGCACCAGTCCGTTACGTTTGTAGTGATGCCTGAAAGCACCCATTTCGGCTCTTGGGTTTGCGATCCGTAGACCGCGCCCCTTGTGGCACAACCCAACCTGCTGCACGGAAGCGCAGGCGGTTATGGCTTTTAACTTCACCTGTCCGACCAGCAGAGGTGGGTTTGAAACCACTTGGTGGAGGCTTAAGCACAGTTACAGGGTCATCGCCCCAGGTGCGGAACTCCTTACTCCAGCAGCGTGTGCCAATGGGGCACCCACCGCTGGGGAGCACGGACAAAGCCACCATGCGCCTCCCGGCGGCGCGGGTCACGTAAACCTCAGCCACCGGGCACCGACACCCCCCATGCCAACGACGTCCCGGAAACACCTCCGAACGGGGAATGTGCGGCGAGGATACCATCGGGGCAAAGGGCGGGGATTGTCCGTGATCAGGGTATTTGAGACAGATGGTGGTCTGAGTTAGAGAGACTTTAGCTCATCTGTTGTTTGTATTATGCGACTTGTTTGCGGTGTTGCAAGCGCCGCGTTTCGATGGTTTTTCGTTTAATCCTTTCTCTTCGATTTATTATTTCCGTTCCACGCCCGAAGTAGACGTCTGCAGGTGTGAGGTTTTTCAGGCTCTCGTGGTATCTGTGGTGATTGTAATGTTCGATGAAAGCCTCAATCTGCCGGGTTAAATCACCTGGCAGGAAGTAGTGTTCCAGCAGGATGCGGTTCTTCAGGGTTTGATGCCAGCGCTCTATCTTGCCTTGGGTTTGCGGGTGATAAGGCGCACCACGAACATGCCCCATGCCTTTCCCATCCAGCCACTGAGCCAGATCACTGGATATGTAGCAGGGACCATTATCGGATAGCAGCCGTGGCTGATGCGCAACGTTGGCCCTGTCACAGCCTGAGGCCTGAAGCGCCATTTCCAATGTATCGGTCACATCCGATGTGTTCATGGTGGTGCACAGTTTCCAGGCAATGATGTATCGCGAATAATCATCGAGGATTGTGCTGAGATAAAACCAGCCCCAGCCAATGACCTTCAGATAGGTGAAGTCTGTTTGCCACAGTTGATTGATGGCCGTGGTCTTATCGCGGAACTCACTGGCGGCTTTCATGGCGATAAATGCCGGGCTGGTGATCAGATCCAGGGCCTTTAGCAGCCGGTACACTGAGCTCTCAGATACAAAATAGGCCTTCGTGTCTGTGAATGTCACAGCCAGTTCGCGAGGAGACAGTTCAGGTTGATCAAGGGCCAGACCAATGATCTGTGTCCGTATATTTTCTGGTACTCGGTTCCAGGCTCTGTTGGGACCAGAACGTTTGTCTTCCAATCCTGTCTCACCCAATCGCTGATACAAATCATACCAGCGATAATATGTTGGCCGGGAGACACCCAGCTTATCAAGTGTCACCTTGGCTGACAGATGTGATCCCTCAACAAGTCGGATGATTTCCAGTTTCTCAGATGCCGGGTATCTCATTCGATATCCTCCCCATCCGCGATCATGCTTTTTTTGAGAAGACGGTTTTCCAGGGTGAGATCGGCAACACATTCCTTTAGATCACGCGCTTCACGGCGCAGGCCTTTGACTTCGTCGGTGGAAGCTTCACGCACTATATCGCCTGACAGACGCTTTTTACCCGCCTCCATAAATTCCTTCGACCATTTATAGTACATGCTTTCAGCAAGGCCTTCACGGCGGCACAGTTCAGCTATGCTGTCTTCGCCGCGCAGGCCATCAAGCACAATGCGGATCTTTTCCTCCGCACTATACTGACGGCGGGTCTTGCGTTTGATAGTCTGGATCAATTTCTCCGAACCCGATCCCCGGGTTCCTGATTTATGTCTCATCTTCGCTCCATAAGGGCTACGATGAACCAAAAATCATCTCTTAGGCAAAATCACTTCTCTGTCTCATGAATGCTGACGGGGAACAGGCGGGGATAAGTTTTTGCGGCGTGGGGGAGGTTTGCGGAGATTTCGCGGATGGTTATGCCCGTTATCGTCGCCGCCGCCACTACCACTGATTGTCATCCCCGCGCAGGCGGGGACCCAAATATCAAACTGAATGAAAGGAGAGATTGATTTGGGTGTTCGCCGCACATTCTTCTCAACCAATGCCTTTCTTCGAATGGCAGCTTGGGTCCCCGCCTGCGCGGGGATGACAATCGGGGAAAGCGGCTGTTGGCCAAATTAAGCAGACCCGAACGAAAATCGTCGAAGCAGACCCTCAAACGCACGCAGCACCGGATGGAGTTCTCGATTTCTATCTGTTAATCTCCCAACTGGAGAGGATTGAGAATGGAACGTCGCCTATCGGCCATCCTTGCTGCCGACGTAATCGGCTACTCTCGCCTGATGGGCGAGGACGAGGTTGGCACGCTCGCGGCGCTGAAAACTCATCTGGCTGAACTGATCCACCCCAAGTCCGCGCAGTATGGTGGCCGCATCATCAAGCTGATGGGTGACGGTATTCTGATGGAGTTTGCAAGCGTTGTGGATGCGGTCGGCTTTGCGGTTGACGTGCAATGGGCCATGCAGGCACGCAATGACGCTCTTCCACCTGCCCGGCAAATCCTCTACCGGGTTGGTATCAACATCGGCGACGTGATCGTCGAAGATGATGACATTTATGGCGATGGCGTCAATGTTGCGGCTCGTCTGGAATCCCTTTCAGACGCCGGAGGGATTTGCATCGAGCGCAATGTGCGCGATCAAATCCGCCACAAGCTGGATCTCAATCTGGAGGACTTGGGTGAAGTCGAGGTCAAGAATATACCCCATCCGATTCACGCCTTTCAGATTGTGATGGACGAAAAGGCCTTCGTGTTGAGTTCGCCGGTCGCAGAAGATGTTGCGCAGCCAAAGCCGGTCTCTCGCATTACCATTGCGGCGGTTGCGAGCACCATCATGTTGGCTTTGGGTGGGGCAGCACTCTGGTGGCAGCCGTGGGAACCAGTGCTCAAATCTAACTCCGAAGAACAATTGACCGTTGCCCTGCCAGACAACCATTCTATCGCCGTACTGCCGTTCAACAACATGTCGAACGACAAAAACCAGGACTATTTTGCCGACGGTCTTGCTGAAGATTTGATCACTGACCTTTCGAAAATATCAGTCCTGTTTGTCATCGCCCGCAATACATCATTTCAATATCGTGGAGGATCCCTCGACTTGAAGGAGGTAGGCCGCAAACTAGCTGTGCGATACATCCTTGAAGGCTCTGTTCTGTTCCCCGTCAGCATTCATGAGACAGAGAAGTGATTTTGCCTAAGAGATGATTTTTGGTTCATCGTAGCCCTTATGGAGCGAAGATGAGACATAAATCAGGAACCCGGGGATCGGGTTCGGAGAAATTGATCCAGACTATCAAACGCAAGACCCGCCGTCAGTATAGTGCGGAGGAAAAGATCCGCATTGTGCTTGATGGCCTGCGCGGCGAAGACAGCATAGCTGAACTGTGCCGCCGTGAAGGCCTTGCTGAAAGCATGTACTATAAATGGTCGAAGGAATTTATGGAGGCGGGTAAAAAGCGTCTGTCAGGTGATATAGTGCGTGAAGCTTCCACCGACGAAGTCAAAGGCCTGCGCCGTGAAGCGCGTGATCTAAAGGAATGTGTTGCCGATCTCACCCTGGAAAACCGTCTTCTCAAAAAAAGCATGATCGCGGATGGGGAGGATATCGAATGAGATACCCGGCATCTGAGAAACTGGAAATCATCCGACTTGTTGAGGGATCACATCTGTCAGCCAAGGTGACACTTGATAAGCTGGGTGTCTCCCGGCCAACATATTATCGCTGGTATGATTTGTATCAGCGATTGGGTGAGACAGGATTGGAAGACAAACGTTCTGGTCCCAACAGAGCCTGGAACCGAGTACCAGAAAATATACGGACACAGATCATTGGTCTGGCCCTTGATCAACCTGAACTGTCTCCTCGCGAACTGGCTGTGACATTCACAGACACGAAGGCCTATTTTGTATCTGAGAGCTCAGTGTACCGGCTGCTAAAGGCCCTGGATCTGATCACCAGCCCGGCATTTATCGTCATGAAAGCCGCCAGTGAGTTCCGCGATAAGACCACGGCCATCAATCAACTGTGGCAAACAGACTTCACCTATCTGAAGGTCATTGGCTGGGGCTGGTTTTATCTCAGCACAATCCTCGATGATTATTCGCGATACATCATTGCCTGGAAACTGTGCACCACCATGAACACATCGGATGTGACCGATACATTGGAAATGGCGCTTCAGGCCTCAGGCTGTGACAGGGCCAACGTTGCGCATCAACCACGGCTGCTATCCGATAATGGTCCCTGCTACATATCCAGTGATCTGGCTCAGTGGCTGGATGGGAAAGGCATGGGGCATGTTCGTGGTGCGCCTTATCACCCGCAAACCCAAGGCAAGATAGAGCGCTGGCATCAAACCCTGAAGAACCGCATCCTGCTGGAACACTACTTCCTGCCAGGTGATTTAACCCGGCAGATTGAGGCTTTCATCGAACATTACAATCACCACAGATACCACGAGAGCCTGAAAAACCTCACACCTGCAGACGTCTACTTCGGGCGTGGAACGGAAATAATAAATCGAAGAGAAAGGATTAAACGAAAAACCGTAACTACCCAGCTACCCCAACCTGATGCTTTTATAGACGGCCCATCAGACGGGTCTGAGGTTGAGGATGAGCTGATCAGGCGCGGTTTTCAAGGTTTTCAGGATGTCCCAACCTTGTTTTCGCGCCGTTTCAATGACCGTTCGTAAAGTGCAGAAATTCTCGGCACCAGCCTCTGTTCGAAAGCTTCCCGAGACCTTTTGTCGAACTTTCGTCATTCTGAGATCACGCTCTGCCTCGCTGTTCGTGTAGGGAACGCGCAGATCATTGAGAAAGAGCAAAACCGCTGCTTTATGCGTTTGGAGTCGCAAAGCGAGATTGTGCCCAATCCGCCGTTTCGGGCGACCCCGCTTCTTGCCTTTCGTTGGGCGCGCGAGAGGCGGTTGGGCCTCGTGGAACGCGATAGCACGCTCGCAACAGGCATCAAATCGCCGCTCGATATCCGTGATTGCCTCCGGGCTGACCGCGCTCCGATTTTGGATTCGCGCGACATGCGTGAGCTTCAGTGCGTCGAGCAGAATGGCTTTCATGTCCGGCACCCAAGCTTCTTTTTCATATTCGGTCAATGCCTCCAATTCGCGGGAGATGTGGGCATTGCACAATCCATGGGTCACATTTTCCACTGCCCAGTTGGAAGAGAAACAGTCATGCACTGCCGTTCCCGCCAGTTCTGGTGGCACTTCACCTCGCGCAGTTCCGAGCCGAAGGTGGCTTAGAGCGGTGGAGCATAGCATATGAAGCCAGCGCGTTCTGCCACCAATCCTGAACCCCGTTTCATCCAGATGCTTCACTGCCGTTTGAGGCCCGGACAGCAGGTTCTTCACCGCCTCAGCTAAACAGAGCATCTGCTCGGCCTTTTTGGCAACCAGACTGGAAAGGGTTGCCGATGTGATTGTGACCCCGAAAATGTCCGCAAAAACCTGCGCCAGGCGATTTTGGGGAATGCAGTGCTGCGTCTGTAAATAGGCGGCCAACGCCCCTATTTCATCGCCGTACTGGGCGGGTGATGTTACCCCTTCAGGAAAATCGGCGCGGGTTTTTGCACCGCAATGCTGGCATTGGCAAATATGCGCACGATGCTCGGTCACATAAAGCGGCGGTGGAGGTTTGAGGCCAAACACCTGTCTGCACGCAGAACCTATGGTATCCTCCGCCGAAAGCGCGGCCTGACAGTTTTGGCATTGGTTCGGAAAATGACTGGTGATCTCGTCTGGGTTCTCAACCTGTTTCAGTGTGTTGCCGGGATGTCCGGGTTGGCCGCCAGGCTTTCGATTTGACTTGCCCCGCTGACTTTTGGTCCGCCGTTTCTTATCGCTAGACGGCTTTGCCAGTCCGTCGCTCGAAGGTGGTTTGCTGCTATTACGACTGTTCGATCCCAGACGACGCTCAAGATCTGAAACACGCTGCCTAAGAACCGCATTATCTTCTCTAAGTTGCTCGTTGTCTTTCCTGAGTTGTTCGTTTTCCTTCAGGAGCCGAGCGTTCACCTCCAAAAGCTGCGCATTTTGTTCTTTGAGTTAGACAACCTGACCCACCAGAGCCATGACCACATCAATCAGTTCTGATTTTGAGAAATCAGCAAGAATTTCAGGTGTCAGATTTTCGAGTTTCATCCTCGCAGTCAAACACCAAAATGAAAAAAGTGGAACCTCAAATATGCGCCATGAATCAAATTGTCGCACCTAATGGCAGCAGAAATAGGGTAGCTGAGTAGTTACGAATAATCATCGAAACGCGGCGCTTGCAACACCGCAAACAAGTCGCATAATACAAACAACAGATGAGCTAAAGTCTCTCTAACTCAGACCACCATCTGTCTCAAATACCCTGATCACGGACACTGCCCCAATCAACCCTCCCGCAAAGTCCTTCGTCATGTCTATGAGGGGGCACGTGATCTAGCACGGGAACTCTCGCTAACCGATGCCTACGTCGATTCACAACGACGAAGAAAGAAGGTGGAAATGCTGTTCGCTCACCTCAAACGCATCATGAAACTCGACCGACTGCGCCTGAGGGGACCGAATGGAGCAAAGGACGAGTTCCACCTCGCAGCAACAGCACAAAACCTGCGCAAACTCGCAAAACTCATTCCACAAACAGTGTGAAACCCAAACGGGAAGTCGTTCCGCAGCCTTCCAGTAGCGGCTAGAACAAACCCTTTTTCATCAAAATCAGCCCAAACCGGAATTAGTGTTTGCGTCGCAAACGAGATGACGCCGTTCCTGCCCCAGGGAATTTCTTGACCTCGTGGAGACACATCAAGCTTCAAAAACATCCGCAGGGTTGAGCAAATTGAAAACTCACCGTTGGCGAAACACCCGCTAGCAAATGAGCGATTGCCTTTCCAGCCATGCCGGGCAAGTTCGACCAACTACTTGGTTATCCTTCAGTCTACAAACAGGCGGGTGCGCTACATTTCAGCGAACTCCATTGCCCGTTCTTTTGCTTTGATGAGATGATCGCTTAGTGATGCTGAAGCGCGCTTGGTGTCACGCATCTTTATTGCATCCAACAGAGCCAAGTGCTCGGTAAAGGCAGCTTCGCTGGCATTTAGTTTTAAGGGCAAATTTAGCCGCGCCAACATCATCGTTGTTTCTATTTTCTGATGGGTTTCGCTCACGGCTGAATTGTCGAGCGATGCGACGATTTGCCTGTGAAGCAAGCGGTCCAATTCGAGGCATTTGTTAAAGTGCTCGATATCCTGCACTTCAGGGGCGGCGGCCAGAATTTCCTCCGTCTGAACGCGAATTCTTTCAACATCTGAAGGGTTGACGTTCGCCACATAATTTTGGATGGCGTGGGTTTCGATCAGAATTCTGAAATCGTAGGCATCGGCAATGTCCTTGCGGGTAACTTCCGTGATGAGCGCTCCGCGTTTGGGTATAAGTTTTACAACTCCTTCACCTTCGAGCCTCTTTAGAGCCTCTCGAATGGACGCGACTGAGCTTCCAATCGATTCAGCCAGCTCGCGCTGGCTCAGCATTCGCCCGGGCCGGATTTCGCGATTCAACATCGCATTCATAAATTTTCGATAGGCTTCCTCCCGCAAGGTATGGTGCGCGTCAGGCTTATTCATCTGGTTTGAATTCACGCTCTTATTCTCCGCCTATGCTCATTCCAAAATGTCGACCTGTGCACGAGAACTTACATCTGGTCGATTTGCTGCAATTTATCGCAACTATGATTGTTCGTCGCACTTCATAGGTATTTTCCAACGATTTGTATGTTGACACAGCAAATTCCGATTGTATGGTTTCTTAAATTTCAACTGAGCGCTCAGATAAAATTGATGTTACGCGCTCTTTCTAAATAACCAAGAGGCTCAGCTAGATCAAGTGCCAGAAGTGACCAACATTTCAGAACAGACATTTCTGGGATATGCACGCGCCACCGGTCCGGCAGGCATTCGCAACAGGTTATTGATTTTGAACACCACCGGATTGAGCGAGCTTACCGCACGCCGCATACATTCCGCTTTGCCCGGCTCCCTGTTTGCTTCAACACCATATGGCGGCGGCATGGTCGGGGAAGACTCCTCAATCCACAGCAGTGCCATTTCGAACATGGCAAATCGTCCAAATGCAGGGGCGGTGCTGGTGCTCGGCGCAGATCGACCCAGATGTGAGCAGGTGAGCGCTGTACTGCAAAAGAGCGGAAAGCCCCATCACACAATTTCTTTTGAAGATGTCGGGCACGACACCCTTGCGATGACTGATCAAGGCATTCGAGCAGGGGCAAGGTTGAGTTGGGACATTTCTCGCCAAAAACCTTCGCCGCACCCGGTGGCTGACCTGGTCATCGGATTGGAGTGCGGTCTTTCAGACCCAACTTCCGGATTGGCCGCCAATCCCTTGCTGGGCTCACTTTCCGACATGATGGTCGCAGCCGGGGGAACCGTCATTATCGGCGAAACGCTTGAATGGTTGGGTGTTGAAGATCGATTGGCATCCCGCGCCAAGTCACCCAAAATTGCCGAAGATATAAGGCACGCTGCCTTGCGCAGGGAACGCATCGCACAGAATGCGGGCATAAATCTGAATGGTATCAACCCCAACCACGCCAATATTCAAAGTGGTCTGACAACAATCGAGGAAAAGGCCAGTGGGTCGGCTGCGAAATCAGGAAATGCCGAGATATCTGGAGTTCTAAAATATGCCGAACCACCTGAACGGTGCGGTCTCTACCTGATGGATGCGCCCTCATATTCGCCTGAATCGCTAACGGGCTTTGCAGCAGCCGGGGCGCAGCTGATGATATTCACTACCGGGCTGGGCAACAGTTACGTCAGTTCCCTTGCACCGACCATAAAAGTATCTGCCAACAAATTCACGGCCGATGCTCTGCCGCAGCAAATAGATTTCGACTGCAGCTCCCTGCTGGCCGGCGCGTCCAGGGACGAGGAAACAAAGCGTTTGTTTGAGTTTGTAGCCGCAATCGCCTCAGGGGCACTGACCTTTGGAGAAATCCTTGGCGAGGGATCAGAGACCATCTCCAGATTCGGAGAATCCCTATGAAGGCCTGTATTCAAATCCGCGCGGAAGACAATGTTGCAAATGTACTCGAGGCGACCTGCAAGGACGAATTGCTCACTGTCGTTGGGGCAAAATCCGGCACGGCCCTAACAGCGGCTGAAGATCTTCGCCGTTTTCATAAGATTGCTGTTTTGGACATTGCAAAAGGTGCTGACATTGTCCGTGACGGTTACATAATCGGGCGTGCAATGTCGGCGATTGGAAGTGGCGAATGGGTTCACATCCACAATCTGGAAAGCAAGCGCGCATGACCCGGCTTGCAGACATAGGTCTTGGATTTGCGGCCCTGGGGGCATCTGAAAAACCGCCCCTTGCGGATAATCTCGCAGAGGCCATTTTTGACTCAGTGCTGGAGTTGAACATCCGTCGCTTTGACACGTCACCGCTTTACGGCGGTGGCCAGTCAGAAAAACGACTGAGTAAGCTTCTCTCACAATTGCCGCGCGACGACTACATATTGTCAACCAAAGTGGGCCGCTACAGACCCTATGGAGAAGTGCTCACCAATCAAAGAAATAACCCAACCGATCGATATGATTATTCGGCGGGCACCACCCGCCGATCAATCGAAGAGAGCATGAAGCGCCTGGGTGTCGACTGGCTTGATATCGTCTACATCCACGATTGCGACAACCACATCGAAGAGGCTGCAGAAAGCGCTTTGCCGGAATTGGTGCGGATGAGAAGCGAAGGCGTGATCCGCCAGATTGGGGTCGGCAGCAATAATTCAGGGACACATGAAGCGATGCTGAAAAGGGCGGATCTGGACATATTGATGGTGGCCAATAGTTACAGCCTGCTTGCACAGGATGCTGATGAGCGTTTGTTTCCCCTTTGCCAGCAACAAAATATATCTGTTGAGCTCGCCGCGCCATTCAACTCTGGCATCCTGGCGCTTGGATCGACGGCAAAGTCAACCTATCGTTACGCTGCTCCTCAGCCTGGAATTCTCCGACGAACCCGGCAGATTGAAGCAATCTGCCATGCCCACGACGTGCCGCTGAAACGCGCAGCGCTGCAATATTGCGCGCGTCACCCTGCAGTTGGGCGTGTAATTCTTGGGTTGGTTGAACCACATGAATTGCGATCCAACCTGGCAGATTTACAAAACGACATCCCGCCGGCCCTGTGGACTGACCTGGCGAAAATCGGCGTGTCTGAACCAATGGCGACTGGTCAACAATCTTTGTGCCGCGGACTTCACCGGGCGATTTCCCATGAACCATCGACCGGCCCCAACCACTTACCCATTCAACGAAAACAAGACGCAGTAAATTGCGCGAAGTTGTAACAACACCAAACCTCAGGAGATAAAAATGAAGAAAATTCTAGCATTAATCTGTGTTGCCATCCTGGCAACCACAACCAGCGCCGTGGCGGGATCCTATCCCGAAAAGCCCGTCAAACTGATTGTTCCGGCGAAACCCGGTGGTGCTCTGGATTCTGTCACCCGCATGGTTGCAGCCCAACTGGAGAAAAAGCTTGGCGTCCCTTTTCCGGTCGTGAACGTGACCGGAGGCGCGTCGGCCATTGGCATCCGTCAGGCTGCAGACGCTGAACAGGATGGCTACATGATGTTCGTCACACACCAGCAAATGCTGGTCATCGGTGCATCTGGGCTGCTTGGGTTCGACCCACTGGAAAAATTCGACGGCGTCGGACAGACAGGGCTGATGGAAAACTATCTTGTCACCTATAAGGGCGCACCATTTTCCACTATTTCCGAATTGAAAGCCCACGCGGCAGCCAATCCGGGCAAGGTAAACGCCGGTGTAAACATCAACGGTCTTGGCCATCTTGTCATGGTTCAGATTGCTGACGGCCTTGCTGCCGACTTCAACTATATCAATGTTCCCGGTGGCGGTGCCGCCAAATTGAAGTCACTGCTTGGACATTTCTCTGATGTTGCCATCTTGGGGAAGGGAAAATTTGCCGGTCGCGCCGAGCTCGTGCCATTGGCCGTGCTTGCTGATGAACGCAGTGCTGCAGCTCCTAACGTTGCTTCAGCCGGTGAGACGAACTTTCCCGCACGCTTCCAGCTTGCCTTCTGGTGGATGATGGGCAAAGGGGTTCCGGCAGATGCAAAATCTGTCATCGAAAATGCGCTTGGCGACGTGATGGCTGAAAAATCAGTTCAGGACGAGTTCGTTAAGCGTGGCATTGATGCACCGCTTCACTTGAACGCGGCAGACACCGCTGCTTCACTGAAAGAGCAGATGGCTAATTATAGCGCAGCGGTATCGGCCATTTCCGGCAATTGATCGATTCCGGTCAATATTGGAGCTGAGGGGCAAAGGGAAATAACCTGATCATGAAGAGTAGAGACCAGATTTTTCTTTTTGTCCTGATAGCCCTGGTCGGGACAGGAGTGGTGGTGACGGCCTGGACGATGCCACCCTCTCGTTTTGACCCCGTGGGCACAAAGAACATCATGGGTGTGATTGGAATTCTTGTGGCGCTGTTTGCCGCCATTTGTGCATTCCTGACTTTCAACCAAATGCGCCAGGCTGGGCAAGTTGAATCACAAAACCCGCCCGGTATGTTTATGACCAAAACGGTTTTCGTCGTTGGTCCGGCTCTCATGTCGGTCCTGATCGTCAATAGACTGGTTTCAACAAACATTGTCCTTGCCTCGGTTTTCATTCTGGTTGGGGTGCTGGTCATTTGGGCTTCCCCCGGCCTCCGGTTCGAAGGTAAAACCCTCGGCGGTCTGGTCCTTTCAGCATTGGTTATGACCGTCGGAGTCACACAATTGTTTCAACAGGTACTGGGCTTGCCGTTGCCATGAACATGGCGGCCGGTTGTCGTGTTGTCGGGCCAACTCTCCGATAACAAAGAGAGATAGCAAAGAATGGACATATTCCTAAGCACCATCACAGTTGAACTGATTTTCTACTCGATGACCGGAATGCTGGTTGGGGTGGTTGCTGGTGCTATTCCAGGCTTGAACGGTGGCATGGCGATGGCGCTTGCACTGCCGCTTACTTTTTACATGTATCCGGTCTCCGCACAGGGCTTGCTAATTGGCATGTATGTGGGAGGTGTGAGCGGCAGCCTGATTTCGGGCATTCTGATCGGCGTTCCCGGGTCACCGACGGCGGTTATGACCACGCTGGATGGCCATGCAATGGCAAAAAAGGGACAAGCATCAAGAGCGCTTGCCCTGGGGATAGGCGCTTCATTTATAGGTGGCATGCTGGGATGGTTGGTTCTGGCATTTCTTTCAGCACCTCTGGCTGCGGTCGCCCTCAGATTTGGGAACTTTGAAACGACAGCTCTAGTGATTACCGGCATTCTACTGATTGCTGCGGTGGGGTCAGGCTCGTTGTCAAAGGCCTTGCTTGCCGGGGCGTTAGGCGCTTTGTGTTCATTGCCGGGACTTGACCCGATAGATGCGACACCCCGCCTGACTTTCGGGTTCAAGGACTTGCAAAGTGGATTCGGCCTCATCCCGGTAATCCTGGGTGTATTCGCATTCGCACCCATTTTGCATGACTTGCTGAACAGCCGGGCAGATGCCCCGCAACAGATATTGTCTGCAGCAAATATGAAACAGCATCTCTTTGCGGTCCTGAGATATCCTGGAAATCTTGTCAGATCTTCGGCAATCGGTACTGCGATTGGCGCGTTGCCCGGGGTCGGCGCTGCGATTGGAGCAATCGTCTCCTACTCAATCGCCCGCATTTCTTCCAAGAAACCGGATAAATTCGGGACCGGAGAACCCGAGGGAATTGTCGCAGCAGAATCTGCCAACAATGCCACAGTTATGGGTGCTCTCATCCCGATGATTTCGCTGGGCATTCCAGGCAGCGCAGCCGATGTTATCCTGATCGCGGCACTGACCCTGCAGAATGTCCAGCTGGGCCCCTTGATGATTGTCGACCATCCGGAAGAGTTTTACGGCATCATTTCTGCGGCCATGATCGCGAATTTCGCGATGTTGATATTCATGGTTCTGGCAGCAAGACATCTGCTTTTCGTTTTAAAAATGCCAAAATATATTCTCACCCCCGCTATCCTGTTCTTTTGCATGGTGGGCACGCTCACCTATTCCAATAATCCCTTTGAGCTTTGGATTTTCTTTGGCTTCACGGCCGTTGGCCTCATTTTCCTGTCTGCTGACATTCCTCTCCCGGCATTCATCATTGGATTCGTACTCACGCCAATTGGTGAGGAAGCTGTTCGTGCTGCAATGATGGAATCCAGAGGCAGTCTGATGCCGTTTGTCACCCGTCCCGTTCCACTTATTCTGCTCAGTGTGAGCCTGCTTGCCGTATTGTGGGCGGCGCGTCAGGAACTGAAAAAACGAAAATTGGCAAAGTGAACCGGGCATTAAAAAATGAATGAAGTTCAAATGAATTCAGGACCCGCTCGATCGGATAAACGACCAAATATTTTGATGATTTTTCCCGATCAATGGCGGGGTGACTGGGTGCATGCCATTTCACAAATTCCGGTACGCACTCCCAATATCGACGAGATGGTCGCCCGGGGTGTCAGTTTTGGGCGCACCTGGACTCCTTGCCCCATATGCGCACCAGCCAGGGCCTGTCTGGCATTGGGGCGAAGTTATGATGCGTCACCAGTGCGGCACAACAGGGACAACCTGCCTCTGAACCAAAAAACCTTCTATCGCCTGTTGCTCGACAGCGGATATCGGGTGGCCAATCTTGGAAAATCTGATCTGCTCAAACAGGCCCACAGTTGGGGTGCAGATGGGCGACATGTCGAAAATGACGTTGATCGCATGGCAGAGATCGGATTCAGCGATGGGTTCGACAGTGCCGGCAAACACGATTCTATAAATGCCGCCCAAAAAGGCTGCATCGATCCGTATACCGATATGCTTAAATCCAATGGATTGATCGAAGATTATGTTCGTGATTTCGAAGCCAGATCGCTGACTTCACACCAACCAGTACCTCTATCTGACTGGCTCGAGGGGCGTTGGCATGAACCGGTGCAGGCCTATACAAACATTGAACCCGTAGACATCCCCGAAGCGGCCTATAGCGACAACTTTATCGGACAATCGGCCCTCGACATTCTGAAAAACTTTGATGGCGGCGATCCCTGGCTCACAATTGTGAACTTTCCCGGGCCCCACGAGCCTATGGACATCACTTCCGAGATGGCCGAGCAGTGGAAGGATGCAGAACTGCCCTATCCGGTGGGTTGCCATCATCCGGACAAGTCGCTGGTGCGCAACATCCGGCGCCATTACGCGGCAATGATGGAGAATATTGACCGCTGGATTGGCCTGTTCGTTGAGCAACTCAAAGCTCAGAACCAATTTGAAAATACACTGATCGTGTTTGCCAGTGACCACGGCGAAATGCTGGGAGACAGAAATCTCTGGCAAAAAGAGGTGCCTTTTGAACCATCCGTGCAGGTCCCACTTGTAATTTCTGGCGCAGGTGTCATCCCACGAGGCAATCGTCCTAACGCCCCGGCCAGTCTCATCGACCTTCCCCCAACGTTTCTTGGTATGGCCGGAATCCCGATTCCGAAGGAGTATAGCGGATATGATCTGGGGCCCTATCTTAGCGGCAGGGACAAATCGCCCCGCCAGCACACGCAAACCGGCCTGGGCTCCTGGCGAGCAGTAACCGACGGTCGTTACAAATTGATTGTTGGTCTAGATGAATCTATCCCGCAAGTCGAAATTCAGTTTGGCCAATTCGACCACGGCCTTCCCCAACCCGGACTGCTTTTCGATTTGAAGAAAGACCCGAACGAGCTGACCAACCTGTGGGATAAGGAAGAGGCGGTTCGGGAAAGATTGTTGGGCTTGATGCCCGAAGGTTGAGCAAAAAACGTGAGGACTTCCGGGGACGACCCATGGTCGGATTCAATCTCTTGATGCCTGCGATCAACATTGACGTCCAATTCCGAACGAGTCGCGGTTAATGATCGCTGACGTACTGCGAAACCAGGGGAGGCTACGGGTATATCGAAAAATCAGGCGTTGAATATCGACACATCAACGCTCCTTGGCTACCAACCTACGCCAAGAAAACCCACGTGCCATTGAAAAGGTGCGTGGGTTGATTTGTGCTCAGAGATGTCTGATTGAGGTACTATGCGTAGACTATAGACGTGTCGTAAGCTGAATAGCCGTACAAATTGATAATGTTGCTTAGTCCGGAGGCTGTGTGAAAAGTCCGTTCGTTTGCGGATCATGCTATAATTCCCTGAGAGTGAATCGGGGATTTGTTATGACGCGATTTATTGAAGGTGTGGTCCGTGATCAGGTGGCATTGCTTCCGGAATGTCTGGATGATTATGTTGCTGAAGATAATCCGGTTCGGGTTGTTGATGCATTCATTGATATGCTGGACTTGGGTGATCTCGGGTTTGAGATTGAACCAGAAACAATGGGTCGCCCTGGCTACCACCCGGGACTGATGTTGCGGATTTATCTTTACGGCTATCTCAATCAGGTTCAGTCATCGCGGCGGTTGGAACGAGAATGTGGGCGCAATCTGGAACTTATCTGGCTGACAGGTCGGCTGAAGCCGGATTTCAAAACGATAGCCGACTTCCGCAAGGACAATGGTTCGGCGATCCGCAAGGTGTGCCAGCAGTTCGTTGCTTTGTGTCGGGACATCAAACTTCTGGACAGTGATATCGTCGCCATTGATGGCAGTCGGTTCAAGGCGGTCAACTCGAAGGCTAAGAGCTACACGCGCGGCAAGCTGAAGCAGAAACTGGGTGAGATCGATAAGGCGATTGAGAGATACCTGATGGAGCTGGACCGAGCTGATGAAGCTCTGGCAAAGACAGGCTCGGCAGTGCCGATATCACAGATCGTCCGCACCAGTCGTAAGTTGGCCAATCTGAACAAGGAGGCCAAACGCTACCGGGCTGTGGAAGAACGCATGGATGCAACAGGAGAAACTCAGGTGTCGTTGAGTGATCCAGATGCCAAGTCTATGACGACGACTGCCCGCATGCCGCGTGTTGTGGGTTACAACGTTCAAACGGCTGTTGAGGCCAGGCATCATCTCATTGTTGCCCACGAAGTGACCACCTTCGGTTACGACCGTGATGCCTTGTCAAAGATGGCCAAGGCAGCACGCGATGAAATGGAAACCGACGAACTGGAAGCAATTGCTGACAAGGGATACTTTAAAAGCGAGGAAATACTGGCCTGCGAAGACGCAGGCATCACACCCATCGTCTCCAAGCCTCTGACTGGTAGTTCAAGCATCAGGGGCAAATTTGACCGGGCAGACTTTGTCTACGACACCGAGAAGGATGTCTATGTTTGCCCTGCTGGCGAACACCTGACTTATCGCTATACCAGCGAGCGGGATGGCAAGATATTGCGGGCCTACAGTTCAGAATTTTGCTCTGGCTGCGTCATTAAAGACAAATGCACGACTTCTACACAGCGACAAATTCGCAGATGGGAACATGAGGCAGTGCTCGAACGCATGCAGCAGCGCATTGATGATGACCCATCCAAACTGGCGCTGCGATCCATGACGGTCGAACATCCGTTCGGCACGATCAAATCCTGGATGGGCAATACCCACTTCAAGATGCGGCGCCTGAAAAACGTCGCCACCGAAATGGCTTTGCATGTCCTTGCCTATAATATGACCCGGGTCATGAACATCATCAGTGTACCCACCCTGATCAAAGCGATGAGGACGTGATAAAGGTCTATTATTGAAGCCCTCAACTGAAAAATCTGCATTTCCAGCCCGGAAACCGAATGTTGGCCGAATAACTATGCGATTTGAGTGGAATTCGGGAAAATCGGGAAATATTCATGATGCCGAAAACCCGAAGCAAACCCAATAAAACGCTCGGCTTTCCACACAGCCTCTCCGCTTCTCGGTCATTCGCCTTTGTTTGGTCCTTGGTGTTTTGAAGGTCCGCTTTGATGCCCAATAATTGAAAGTCGCTGGTTTGGTTCGAGGTTGGCTAAGCGCCGAATGCTCCACTTCATGACCCCCCTTCCCATATTCCTGCACCCCCGCTAGTCTCCCCACAGAGCCTGCGACTCATCGTTGGCTTCGGGGCGTCATAACCTCGCACGAAGCGGCCGGTATCGGCCGCAACGATACCTCCTCAACCTTCGGGTCGGGGAGGCTTTGGCGTATGTCCAGGGTGCTTCCTTTCGGGGAAAAATCTAAAGGCCATAGCGGTCGACTTCGTGCGACTTATGAACTCCCCGGCTACCAGAGGTTTTTGCCGCATTTCGGAATTTCCGCCGCGATGATGCCTCCGGTAGTCTCAATTAATTTGTATGCGCTCACGGCAGTTTGGCTTTGCCAAACGCCTGCGCGGCGCATTGGCGCCGGACGGCTCTTCGCCGTCTTGTACGGGCTTGCTCGAGATTGCCGTCGTCGTCGACAGGCAAACTCCACAGCTTGCGTGTCAGGACGCGAAGAGCGGCCCGGGGCGGCCAGCCCCGCCCCCGCGGAGCGGCGGGCCTTCGCCCGCCTGCGTGAGCGCAAACCAAAAGCGAGCGCTAAACAGAGGGAGATTAGCAATGGAAGACTACAACATCTGGAAAGACCTGTTCGACACACTGCAGTCGTTCCCAAACTGGCTGAAAGTGGTGGCCATGCTGATCCCGGCGGCAACGCTCATCACCATCTCAGGGCAATTCCTGAATTACCGGATACGCCGCGCCGAAATCACGCACGGGCGCGAGGTGACGCCGCCGCCACCCTCGCCGCCCTCGCCGCCGCCGCCGCAAGTTGAACTATTTGAGGATGATGAAACACCTCTCCAATTGTCATCCCCGCGCAGGCGGGGACCCAATTATCAGCCTGAATGAAAAGCAAGGTTTGGTGTGGAAGTTGTTGCACATTCGGCTCAACCGACTGCTTTCCTCGAGAGGCAGCTTGGGTCCCCGCCTGCGCGGGGATGACAACGAAGAGTGACAGAGAGACGGCGAGGTGGCGGCGAAACGGTGAGGGAGATTCGCCTCTGTCTGTGGCGTAAACCGCCGCGAGATGTTTGTTTCGCGGCTTCGCCGCTTGCGCTCATGTTTGTTTTGCGCTCACGCTGTCGGGTGCTTCGCACCCTTCGCTCCGCGGGGGCGGCGCATTAGCGCCGGACGGCTCTTCGCCGTCTTGTACGGGCGTGCGGGAAAGTTCGCCGTATGCGTCGACAGGCATATTCCGTACCCACCGTATCAGGCCGCGAAGAGCGGCCCGGTCGAAAGACCGCCCCCGCGGAGCGGCGGCGTAGCCGCCTGCGTGAGCGCAAACAAAACCTACCCCCCCCAACCCTCCAATCCATCTCAACGCCCGTATCAGGCCGCGAAGAGCGGCCCGGGGCGGTCAGCCCCGCCCCAATTTCATAAAGAAGGGGAGCGCAGGGCGCCAGCCCGACAGCGTGAGCGCAAACCAAACAACTCGCGCAAATCAAACATCTCGCACAAAACAAACATCACCTAACTCAAATCCTGTTTTTACCCAGCCTGCCGCCCCGTCAAATCCCCTCAACGATAACCAGGTTGGTATCCGCTGTTTTGTGACGAATTTTGCAAAGCTCCCGGTATTCGGGGTCATCGTGCCAGGCTTGTGCAGCTTCAACATCGGGAAAGCGCATGATCACGGTGCTGGGATACGCCCACTGCCCCTCCAGAACCAGGGTTTGGTTTTTTGATGTCGCCAGCATTTCTCCGCCGTGGCGCTCAAAACTCGGCATGAATCCGGCGAGATAATTTTTGTACTCCTCCGGGTCATTAATTCTCAACTGCCCAACCAAATATGCGCTCATAGCAATTCTCCTTCGGTTCAAAGAATGGCAGCCTAGCAAAGCGAAATCCGCAGATGAAGGCAGCAAATCAACAGGTGCCGCCTCGCCGCCGCTGTCGCCGTCGCCGTCGCCGCTGCCTCGCCGCCGCCGCTCGCTTCTATCGTAGTTCGCCATTTTCACCTCCGCCGCAGGTTGGGTTGGTGCGCAGCACGCGGCGGAAATCATTTTTCCGGGCCGCCGCCTTGATGAACGACAGCCGGGTGGGGTCGCGTTGCCGGATTCTCTTTTCCCACAACGGAAAATACAGGTAGACGGAATCGAGACCGTCTGAAAGCTGCCGCAAATAGTGCAAGGTGTCCGACTTGAGGCGATTGGAGACAATCAGCGTGGGATCGTTCATCAGCCGGTTCACCGTCATGATGTGCCGCGATTCAATCAGTTCGATGATCTTGTCACTATCATCGCGCAGAACCGGGTCGACTGTTGCCAGTTGTTGATGCAGGTTGCAGCGCCCGACACCGTGCAGCAGCACACGGTCGATGAGTTGCGATGGAAAGCACAATTCAGTGGATTCGAGCGAAATATCGACGGCGGCGAGCGCAGCGGCGACGGCGACGGCGAGTGCCAGCACGGCCAGAACAGCTCTCGCTGAGGCGGCGCGCAGGAATGGCAAAACCATAACTTATCCTCGGGATGTCACCCGAGCTTACCATTGACTGTGTAATCCATCAACGCAGGATCACGGCATCCAGAGCATGGAGGCAAAGGTTGGTGACCGATTTCAATAGGAGTTGGACAGTTTTTGGGGCAATTGTCCGACAAAGCGATCCCGATTGGAAACGATCAGCTCGGCAATCAAATCAACCGTCTGACGCACCAGAGGCTGATTTCTTTCCTCATCATGCACAACCAGCCACTGGTCGTGGGAGAGTTCAGGAATGATCGGACCGGTGCGGGCCAGCATCTGATCACAATCACCAACAAAACAGGGAAGAACCACCCTGCCCGCGCCTTGTCGTGCCAAATCCAGCAATGTGCGTGGATCCGTCACCTGCAGACTGATGTCGTTGCTCTTGTGGATCCGAACCCAGTTTGCCGAAGGCGTTTGCGCCGTGGTGGCGATCCAATTTTCTGATTGCCTCGCGGCCGTGGCCGTCGCCGTCGCCGTCGCCGCCGCCGCCGCGTAGGGGGCGAAGGCCGGACGGGCAACTTTTCTGCCAGCCAGTCCGGGTTCCTGCGGCCTTGCATTGCGAATGCCAATCGTCGATTCCCGGCGACCGATGTGATCGCGCGATTCAGTATTGCGGAAAACCAGCTGCGCTCCGGGAATTGAAATGTCGTTGATATGCGTGGCCAGGAATCGTGTCATCCAGGTTCCCGCCGTCACGTTGATTGGCAATTCCGTGCCATGGCCACTTCGCCGTCGCTGGATGCCGAGAATTTCTTCCTCCACCGATTGTGCCTCGCTGAACAGCGCCATCCCGGCGTCAGTCAACTCGTAGCCACGGGGCAGCCGCGCGAACAGCACTTCGCCAAGCGCCCGCTCCAGCACCACCATGTGGCGGCCCAGACTGGGGGGACTCATGCCGCAGATTTCAGCCCCGCCGGCCAGCCCTCCGCCACGAGCCACGGCAAGAAAGAGGTTGAGGTCCGACCAATCCACCTTCATTTCATTCACGAAATGAGCCTTTCATTTTTTGCGACTTATCGACAATAAGTCCTTTGATTTATGATTTTTCTTCATTCCAATAATGTAAGGATCTCGAATATGGAAAGCAAATTTGAAAATGCACCACGCATTGGCATGGGATGTTGGGCGATCGGCGGGGCATTCTGGAGAGGCGATCAGGCGGTCGGATATTCCGGCACCAACGATGCTGACTCGCTGCAGGCCATCGAGGCTTCCTGGGAGGCCGGAATCCGGGTGTTCGACACGTCGGCGGTGTATGGCGCCGGGCATTCAGAAGCCTTGCTGGGCAAGGCGCTGGGCACCCGCAGTGATGCCATCATTGTCTCCAAATTCGTAACTACTCAGCTACCCTATTTCTGCTGCCATTAGGTGCGACAATTTGATTCATGGCGCATATTTGAGGTTCCACTTTTTTCATTTTGGTGTTTGACTGCGAGGATGAAACTCGAAAATCTGACACCTGAAATTCTTGCTGATTTCTCAAAATCAGAACTGATTGATGTGGTCATGGCTCTGGTGGGTCAGGTTGTCTAACTCAAAGAACAAAATGCGCAGCTTTTGGAGGTGAACGCTCGGCTCCTGAAGGAAAACGAACAACTCAGGAAAGACAACGAGCAACTTAGAGAAGATAATGCGGTTCTTAGGCAGCGTGTTTCAGATCTTGAGCGTCGTCTGGGATCGAACAGTCGTAATAGCAGCAAACCACCTTCGAGCGACGGACTGGCAAAGCCGTCTAGCGATAAGAAACGGCGGACCAAAAGTCAGCGGGGCAAGTCAAATCGAAAGCCTGGCGGCCAACCCGGACATCCCGGCAACACACTGAAACAGGTTGAGAACCCAGACGAGATCACCAGTCATTTTCCGAACCAATGCCAAAACTGTCAGGCCGCGCTTTCGGCGGAGGATACCATAGGTTCTGCGTGCAGACAGGTGTTTGGCCTCAAACCTCCACCGCCGCTTTATGTGACCGAGCATCGTGCGCATATTTGCCAATGCCAGCATTGCGGTGCAAAAACCCGCGCCGATTTTCCTGAAGGGGTAACATCACCCGCCCAGTACGGCGATGAAATAGGGGCGTTGGCCGCCTATTTACAGACGCAGCACTGCATTCCCCAAAATCGCCTGGCGCAGGTTTTTGCGGACATTTTCGGGGTCACAATCACATCGGCAACCCTTTCCAGTCTGGTTGCCAAAAAGGCCGAGCAGATGCTCTGTTTAGCTGAGGCGGTGAAGAACCTGCTGTCCGGGCCTCAAACGGCAGTGAAGCATCTGGATGAAACGGGGTTCAGGATTGGTGGCAGAACGCGCTGGCTTCATATGCTATGCTCCACCGCTCTAAGCCACCTTCGGCTCGGAACTGCGCGAGGTGAAGTGCCACCAGAACTGGCGGGAACGGCAGTGCATGACTGTTTCTCTTCCAACTGGGCAGTGGAAAATGTGACCCATGGATTGTGCAATGCCCACATCTCCCGCGAATTGGAGGCATTGACCGAATATGAAAAAGAAGCTTGGGTGCCGGACATGAAAGCCATTCTGCTCGACGCACTGAAGCTCACGCATGTCGCGCGAATCCAAAATCGGAGCGCGGTCAGCCCGGAGGCAATCACGGATATCGAGCGGCGATTTGATGCCTGTTGCGAGCGTGCTATCGCGTTCCACGAGGCCCAACCGCCTCTCGCGCGCCCAACGAAAGGCAAGAAGCGGGGTCGCCCGAAACGGCGGATTGGGCACAATCTCGCTTTGCGACTCCAAACGCATAAAGCAGCGGTTTTGCTCTTTCTCAATGATCTGCGCGTTCCCTACACGAACAACGAGGCAGAGCGTGATCTCAGAATGACGAAAGTTCGACAAAAGGTCTCGGGAAGCTTTCGAACAGAGGCTGGTGCCGAGAATTTCTGCACTTTACGAACGGTCATTGAAACGGCGCGAAAACAAGGTTGGGACATCCTGAAAACCTTGAAAACCGCGCCTGATCAGCTCATCCTCAACCTCAGACCCGTCTGATGGGCCGTCTATAAAAGCATCAGGTTGGGGTAGCTGGGTAGTTACCCTATTTGTTCAATTAATATTTCGAAAGGCGGGTAGTTGCCCGAAAACCACAATATGCAGTGTTTGAACTCCAACCTGCGGATTGTCCTGTTCCAGCCGGACATTCCCGGCAATACCGGCACAATATTGCGCCTCGCGGCCTGTCTCGGCTTGGCGGTAGACATCATACAACCCGCTGGGTTTAGGCTAGACGACAAAAGTTTGAGACGTGCTGGAATGGACTATCTGGAACGAGCTGCGATGCTGCTGCACGACGACTGGTCGGCGTTCGAGGCGTGGCGCAGCGATGAAAAACGCCGGCTGATCGTTCTCACCACCAAAGCGGAACAAGGCTATACGGAATTTGAGTACCTGCCCGGCGATTGTCTGCTTTTTGGTCGCGAATCATCTGGAGTGCCCGAATTTGTGCACGAGGTTGCCGATCAACGACTGACCATCAAAATGGGGCAGACCGGACGCTCGTTAAATATTGCGATGAGTGTCGCCATGGCCACTGGTGAAGCCATCCGCCAAACCGGATAAATCAAGTTGGCCTAAGCTGGCTGAATCATATGGATGTGTGGAATGCCGGCATCGTCGAATTCATTTCCGGATATCACAAAGCCCAGCGATTGATAAAATGACGTGGCATATGTTTGAGCGTCCAATGCAATTTGAGGTGCCAGTTTGTTGTCTCGCGCAAAGCCTATGAGATGCATCATCAGCGCGCGTCCCAGTTTCATTCCGCGAAATTGCTTCATCACCACCACTCTTTGGATCTTCGCCTTGTCGCCAAATACACAAATGCGCGCCGTAGCCGCGGGGGCACCCTCCACCCTTCCCAAAAAATGATAGGCACCGTCTTCATCATGCTCATCAATTTCAAGCTCGACCGGCACCCCCTGCTCCGCGACAAACACGATATGCCGGAGGCGATAGCACGTCTGTTTATCCTCAAGCGTTTTCGCCTCCTCAATAACCATTTCTGCCACGATGCATCCTGCGCAAAATTTCCGTAGCACCCTTCCTGAGCAAAGATATTGAGCTTGTCCAGCACCCAAGTCTTGCATGGCTCCTAGGCGATGTGGCACTGGACATGAGCAATCCAACAATCAGGTCCACGAGATGCGTGAAAAACCCACATTGCCCACCGGTCTGCCGGAAGATATCGAGACCAAGAAGACCACGGCCAAAGCATGGTTTGAGGAATTGCGCACCGATATTTGTGGGCGCCTGGAGGCGCTTGAAGATGCGGTTCAGGGGCCGTTGGGCGACCGTGAGCCGGGACGGTTTGTGCGGACCCCGTGGCAGCGTGATGAAGGCAAAGGCGGCGGCGGGGTCATGTCGATGATGTCGGGCCGCGTGTTTGAAAAGGTCGGAGTTCATGTCTCGACAGTGTATGGCGAGTTTTCGCCGGAATTTCGCAAACAGATGCCGGGCGGCGACAAGGATCCAAGATTTTGGGCATCGGGCGTTTCGCTGATTGCCCATCCGCAAAACCCCAACGTGCCAGCCGTTCACATGAACACCCGCATGGTCGTGACTTCGTCCCAGTGGTTTGGTGGTGGTGCTGACCTGACACCGGTGCTGGATGCACGACGCGATCAGGACGACGCCGATTCAATCGACTTTCATGCGGCGATGAAACGGCCCTGTGAAAGTCACGATGTCGCGGATTATGACGACTACAAAGCCTGGTGTGACGAGTATTTTCACCTCAACCACCGCGATGAACCGCGTGGCATTGGCGGCATATTTTTTGATTATCTGCACGGCGGAGAGGCGCTCGATCAGTGGCAGCCCAATTTCGAATTTGTTCAGGACGTGGGCCGGGCTTTTGCCGATATCTATCCCGAACTGGTCAGGCGCAATATGGAAACACCGTGGGATGATGCGGCTCGTGAGGAACAATTGATCCGCCGTGGGCGCTATGTCGAGTTCAATCTGCTGCAGGACCGGGGGACAATTTTTGGATTGAAAACCGGGGGAAATGTCAATTCTATCCTGAGCAGCATGCCACCGGTTGTGAAATTTCCCTAAATCTCACCCTCAAGAGCGAAAAACCACTATTCCTCACCTGAGACAATCGCTTGTGATGTCCCGACGAGTTCGAATTCCTCAGCGATCTTGATACCACTTTCTTCAGCCAGCTCTCGACGCGCAGCGTCTTGAGGTTTTTCAATTGCTTCTATTGTTCCCTTCACAAGTTGCTTGCCTGCTTGGGGATGCCTGAAGGCGAGAAATTTGATAACTCCATCCTGATTACACAGTACCATCGGGCATGCCTTGGATATCATGGTCGTTTCGACAGCAGCTCATCCTTTGAGGCCGTGAAGTTGCCTTTCACCCATGAGCCTTCCAGTTGCAGCAGCTTTTCGGATATCGCCGGACCCGGCTCCATGCCGAGATCGATCAAATCACCTCCACGGAGTGGAAATTCAGGCTTTTTCCAGCGTTTGAGCCATTTTAACTGCCGCAGATATTTTTTCATCTCCGCATCGCTCTTTGCAATCGCCAAGTGCAGCGTGTCGGTGACGGCAGTTTGATTTTGCCAGTAGAGCCATTGATTGAATGGGTCCTGCTTCAAAGACGCGTCCAGCGGTTCAACATGCACCCAGTTCTTCAAGCGAGACTTGACCTTGTTGGGCAGCTTCAGGCGGTCGCTGATCGCCAATATTCGCTCTTCCATGGGGGGAATGATCGCCATCAGTCGCAACAGACCGTCAACTTGCCAGCCATGTTGACGCTCAGCTTCCATCAGACCGGGCAAGGCATCGATTCCCCATTTTTCAGTCTCTGGCAACACCGCCGACAGCACGCCAGTCTGACGCATCCACAATATCGCCCGGCTGGGGTCCGGGGCCGCCAGCAATCTGGATAATTCGTGCCAGATACGTTCCGCAGAAAGCTCTGACAATCCACCCTTTAAGCGCGTACAGGCCTTCAATCCTTCCGCATCCGGGCGAAACTTTCCATACCAGGCAAAGAAACGAAAAAATCGCAATATGCGCAGATAATCTTCTCGAATGCGCGTCTCTGCGTCGTCAATAAAGCGTACCGTTTGCGACAGCACATCCTGCATTCCACCGAGCGGGTCATAAACCGTGCCATCGGCATTCAAATAAAGCGCGTTGATGGTCAGATCGCGGCGGCGGGCGTCATCGACCCAATCGGTGCCATAAAGAACCTTTGCATGCCGCCCATCGGTCTCAATGTCACGCCGCAAGGTTGTGACCTCATAGGCGTCGCCATCAAGCACGACCGTTACCGTGCCGTGTTCAATGCCGGTCGGCACCGATTTATGGCCGGCTGCCTGCATCCTTAATATGACATCGCGTGGCACCAGGTTCGTCGCAATATCCACGTCCGAAATAGGTTGATCGAGCAAAGCGTTGCGTACCGCGCCGCCAGCGATACGCGCCTCACCGTTTTCCTCGTTAAGTAGTCGCAACAATTCCTGCAGGCTGGGACTTGTGATCCAGTCCTGGTCAATACGTTCAGCCATCCGCCTCTGCCACTCCGTAAAGCCGTTCCTGCACCATGCGAATTATGCCCGCTGTGACCCCCCAAATGCGCCGCTCAACAGGCGGTTCCACCGCTTCATCGGCAAACGGCATGACGTAGTAATATACCTTCTTGTCCTCCCAGAGCCGGCTTTCGCGCGCGTGGTTTTTTTGATCCATCAAGAACCCAAGCGGCACTTCAAATGCTGCCGCGACCTCATCTTCGCTCAATGTCAGTCGCGGTTCGCCACGCACCATGCCGATCACCGGCGATATGCAATATCCTGAACCGGAAAAATAGGGACCGAAGGTTCCAATTATGTCGACCTGGGCCGAATCCAGACCAACTTCTTCCTCGGCTTCTCGCAATGCGGCCTCTTCCGGCGATTCGCCAGGATCTATTTTTCCACCAGGAAAAGCCACCTGCCCGCTGTGAGCCGACAGGTGTTCGGTACGCTGGGTCAGCAATATTGTTGCCTCTCCACCCCGGTCGATGACCGGAATAAGCACCGCTGCAGGTTTGAACTGACGGCCCTCCACCATCATCGGATGGTTGGGGTTCATCGCCTGATCACCACCAATTGCCGCAAACAGATCGGCGCGGCTGGCAAATCGTTCCAACACGCGCTTTTCAAACGCCTCAAAACCATAAATGTCCGGGGTCAGGTAGTCCAAGATCAGGCGCTCAACTCAGCTAGTTTGTCAGACGGCATAATTGGGAATATCTCGCCCATCGACCTCAGCACAAACATGGTTGTGCCGTTAACTTCAAGCTCCTCGCCATGGGAGATCAATTCATACATGACCGGTCGTGCCAACAGTGCTTCCAGCCGACCACGGACCAGAACGTATGGCTTGAGTTGGTCCGTTTCTCCAATAATATCAAAGCGCAATGGATTGTCCGGCCCGCATTCCACAAGGTCTCCAACATTTGTACGGAAGGTCAGAACCTGCTCATCTGCCTTTCCTGCAGCATTCATTTCGACCGCCACGAATGGCGCATCCTCAACAGTAATGCCAACCTTTTCAACCGGTGTCACCAGATAGGTTTTGCCATCCTCGTCCTTGCGCAGCACAGTTGAAAACAACCGCACCAGTGGTGCCCGGCCAATCGGCGTGCCCATGTAAAACCATGTACCGTCGCGCTTGATGACGATATCCAGATCGCCACAAAATTCAGGATGCCACTTGTCCACAGGTGGCAATCCTGCACCGGCGTGACTGGCCCGTGACACCAGCGCTTCCAGTGCCCCTGTCGGGCTATCTGCAGATTTCGATTTTTCACCCATATTCGGCTCCTGCATGTTATCATGCCACGGTCATAGTCTTGGCCCAAACTTGGGCATAGTCACGAAATAGTGGCTATTGTCACGCTTGTCAGCATGGCAGACTAAGTCAACCCGAATTCTCCCACGAGAGTGCAGCATGAGTGAAATGACCAAAATCACCGAAGCCGATGAAAAAGCCATTATTGCAGAGGCTGAATCAGCAGTTGAGACAGTCGCCCAGGCGCGCGACGCCATTTCCAAAGTGATTTATGGACAAAAAGATGTCGTGGAAAACTCGCTGACCACGATATTTGCCGGAGGTCACGCCCTGCTCGTCGGCGTACCCGGACTGGCGAAGACCAAGCTGGTGGAAACGCTGGGCACGGTTTTGGGCCTCGAGGCCAGCCGCATCCAGTTTACGCCCGATCTGATGCCGTCCGATATTATCGGGTCGGAGATTCTTGATCAGGACGCCGATGGCAAACGCTCCTTTAGATTTGTCAAAGGCCCGATATTTGCACAATTGCTGATGGCCGATGAAATCAACCGCGCCTCGCCGCGCACCCAGTCCGCTTTGCTGCAGTCGATGCAGGAATATCACGTCACAATTGCCGGTGAACGGCATGACCTGCCAAGTCCGTTTCATGTGCTGGCCACTCAAAACCCGTTGGAACAGGAAGGTACCTACCCACTGCCGGAAGCTCAGTTGGACCGGTTTTTGATGCAAATCGATGTTGATTACCCTGATCTTGATGCTGAGCGGCAAATCCTGTTGGAAACAACTGGCGCCGACGAAGCTGTGGCCGAACAGGCTATGGAGTTGAGCCAATTGACCGATATTCAGGCCCTGGTGCGCCGTATGCCTGTTGGTGAAAGCGTCCTTGAAGCCATTCTTGGTCTCGTTCGGTCCGCACGTCCAGGAGCCGAAGACCAAAGCGACTCAACCCGTCACATCGCCTGGGGACCTGGTCCCCGTGCCTCGCAGGCTTTGATGCTGACGGTTCGTGCCCGGGCATTGCTGGATGGCAGGTTGGCCCCATCTGTTGATGATGTCGTGGCACTCGCTGAACCTGTCCTTCAACACCGCATGGCGCTCAATTTTGGTGCCCGTGCAGAGGGAATTGGCGTTCGACAGGTGATTGGCGATTTGAAGCAACGGTGGATGTGAGGTCACTGAATTGGCACTGACAATCGGCAGCGCTGTTCCGTCAGAAACTGGCACAAGTGTTCTTGCGCGTGCCCGTGAACGGGCGTCGCTTATTCCGGACCTGCTGATTGAAGCCCAACGCATCGCCAATACGGTGACCAATGGCTGGCATGGCCGCCGCCGACGGGGTAACGGCGATACCTTCTGGCAGTTCCGGCCCTACGATCAGGGTGAAAGCATGACCCGCATCGACTGGCGTCGCTCGGCGCGAGACGATTCCGTTTATGTGAGGGATCAGGAGTGGGAAGCCGCTCATACAGTGTGGATTTGGGCCGATAGTTCACCCTCAATGCTGTTCAAGAGCGAAGCCGCCCAGGTTTCCAAGCAATCCAGAGCCTTGGTTTTGGCTTTGGCGATGACCGAAATTCTGGCCAAAAGCGGTGAGCGCGTGGGCTGGCCGGGCATCACAAATGCCCTGTCGAGCCGGGTGGCAGCAGAACGCATTGCTGCTGAGCTGATGGTTGCAACACCCGATGATGATCTGGCATTCCCGCCATTGGCGAATATTCGCCGTCGCTCGGAACTGATCGTCATCTCAGACTTTCTTGAGCCGATCGATACAACGCTTGGTCGCATCAACGAGGCAGCCGAACAGGGCATTCATGGAAGTCTGATTCATGTCGTTGATCCGGCCGAAGAACGCTTTCCCTATTCGGGGCGAACCGAATTCACCGATCCGGAAAGCGGCAACAAGCTGACTTTTGGCCGGGCCGAAACTCTGGCTGACGAGTATGCAACGCTGTTTAAGGCCCGCCGGGATGCACTTGCCCAACAATGCAAGCGATTGGGGTGGAACTATATCGTCCATCATTCTGATAATCTGGCGTCCACGGCACTTGTGGCCCTGCATGTGCGGCTGTCTGGCGAGGCGCTGTCATGAGTTTGCTGGGTCTGACATTCACGTCTCCTTTGATATTGTTTAGCCTTTTGAGCCTGCCTTTGATCTGGTGGCTTTTGCGTCTGACCCCGCCCCGTCCGAAACAGGAAGTCTTTCCGCCAACCCCTATTCTGGAAGAAATTGGTCAGCGTGAAGAAACACCGGCCCAAAGCCCCTGGTGGCTGACATTGTTACGGCTGCTCATGGCGGCGCTGGTAATCGGTGCGCTGGCGGAGCCAGTCTGGAACGCGCAAGACAAATCCATAACTGGTACCGGACCGGTTTTGATTGTCTTGGATAATGGCTGGGCAGCCGGCCCGAATTGGCAGGAACGCGCTGCCACAGCTGAAAAACTGCTGTCGCAGGCGGCAGACGATTCACGACCAACTGCGCTGATCTTCTCCACAGACGGCGCCAAGGCCGATGTTACGACAGTTCGCGCACAACAGCTTCTGGAAGTGGTAAAGGCAGCACAACCTCAACCTTTGCCGGTTGATTACACGGCCCTGGCCGAACGAATTCGCGAGAGCTCCGTTGGGTTTGATACTCTGGTCTGGCTTTCCAGTGGTTTGGCCCATGCGGGGGCTGATGAATTCGTCGAGGCCATAGACGGACTGAACATTCCGCAAATTGTATATTACGCCCCAGCCACTAATAATCTGCAGGTGCTGACTCAGATCAACAATGCGCCCGAAGCACTGGTTGCCCGGGTGGAGCGACCAGATATCGAAGGTTCAAATACGGGCACTGCAACCGCCTTCGATCAAAAAGGCCGCTCGATTGCCAGTTCCAGTTTTGAGTTCACCGGCGAGGACAGAGCCGCAGAGATTCGCTTTGTTCTACCGGTTGAACTGCGCAATGAAATCACCCGAATCGCGATTGACAACAACGGCCAGGCGGGGGCGGTGCAATTGCTTGATGAACGCTTCCGGCGGCGGCGTGTTGGTCTCGTCTCCGGAGGTAAAGCCGATCAGGCACAGCCTTTGTTGTCACCCCTTTATTATATTTCCCGCGCCCTCAACCCGTTCAGCGAAGTGCGCGAAGCGCGCGATGCAAATGTCGCGCAAGCGGTTCCCCAACTGATTGAAGAAAACGTCTCTACCATGGTGTTGGCGGATATCGGCACGTTACCCGATGCAACGCTGGAACAGTTGGAGAAATGGGTCGACAGCGGCGGAATGCTGGTGCGTTTTGCCGGACCGCGTCTTGCCAGCGCCCCCGATGATACGCTGGTACCGGTGGAACTGCGGCGCGGTGGTCGCAGTCTTGGTGGCACCCTGACCTGGGGAACACCGCAGCCGCTGACGAAATTTGAGGTCAACAGCCCGTTTGAAGGCATTACCGTTCCCGAAGATGTCGAAGTGACAAGACAGGTATTGGCGGAACCGGATATTGATCTGATCGAAAAAACATGGGCCAGCCTGGCCGATGGAACACCACTGGTAACGGCCAGTCAGCGCGGTCAGGGCTGGATCGTTCTGTTCCATGTGACGGCGGATGCGAGCTGGTCTAATCTTCCCCTGTCCGGGGTCTTTGTAGACATGTTGCGGCGCATAGTTGCGGTCTCCAACGGCGCGATTGCAGCCGACAAGACCCGCTCGACGACCGCTGCTTCTGCTGGCCCGGCAGTGGAAGAAGAGACCGAAAGCGTTGCCCTGCCCCCATTATCCATGATCGATGGCTTTGGATCGCTGACCGCGCCAGCCACAACGGTGAGACCGCTGCAGATTGGGGCCCAATCGACCATTCAGATCAGCGCGGATAATCCACCGGGAACCTATGGAACAAGTGATGCCTATGTCGCGATCAACCTGTTCTCGGAGCCAGCCGACCTCAGCCTGATCGATAGCGCCAAACTGCCAGCCAGCACTCAAAAAGGAAGTTATCAGACTGAAAGCGACTTTGAGTTGAAGTCGTGGCTGCTTGCAGCTGCCATATTACTGCTCGCCCTGGATTGCCTGGCAGTGTTGTGGATGGCCGGCGCCCTGCGCCGCATTCCGCAATTTGCCGCTGTTCTCCTGGTCGGTGGTCTGACCATCGCTGTTGCTGTCGCGATTCCTCTACATCGGGCGCAAGCTCAGGAATCAACTGGTGCCGCCGCCCCCGCAGCGGCGATAGATTTTGAAGATACGCTGCGCACCCGTCTGGCCTACGTCATAACTGGAGATGCACAACTCGACAGTCTCAGCAAAAAGGGATTGACCGGCCTTACCAATTTTATTGCTTCGCGCACCTCACTGGAACCGGGGCAACCGGTGGGCGTTGACATTTCCAAGGACGAACTTGCCTTCTATCCGCTGCTTTACTGGCCAATCACCACGATGGGGACGGTGCCTGACGACAAGACGATGGCACGGGTTGATGCTTTCATGAAAAGCGGCGGCAGCGTGTTGTTTGATACACGCGATCAATTGCAGGGTGGATTTGGCAGTCGCCGGATCTCCAGTGAAACGCAGCGGCTGCGGGAAATACTGCTTTCGCTGGACATTCCACCACTGGAGCCGGTGCCAGACGATCACGTCCTGACCCGCGCATTTTATCTTTTGAGCGTATTTCCTGGCCGATATCTGGAAGGCAAATTGTGGGTTGAAACATCAGAAGCCCGGGAAGCCGACGCAGTCGACCGCCCGACGCGTCAGGGGGATGGGGTTTCCTCTATCCTGATCACGTCCAATGACATGGCCGGGGCCTGGGCAATAGAAGCTGACGGGTCTGCCAGCCTGCCGGTCGTGCCGCCCAACCCGACCCAGCGCACCTATGCCTATCGCACCGGCGTCAACATCGTCATGTACACGTTGACGGGTAACTACAAATCCGATCAGGTCCATATTCCAGCGCTTCTGGAAAGGCTGGGCCAATGAACGATCTATCGATCACTTTTGCGCCTCTGTTTCCCTGGTCGGTTATCGCGGTTTTGTCCTTGGCCGCTGGATTGCTGGTGTTATATGGCCTGTGGCGCGGGGTGCGAGGTTCGTGGATCCGGCTGGCCGCGTTTGCCGCACTGGCGCTTGCCCTGTCCAACCCATCCCTGTTGCAGGAAGACCGCGACCCGCTAAAAACTGTGGTCGCCGTGATTGTCGATGAGACCGACAGTCAGAAGTTTGACGGACGCGACGAACAAACCGCGCAAGCCCGATCCGGTCTTACCCAGTTACTGCAAAGATTTCCGCAGTTTGAAATACGCGAAGTGATTGCCAAAAACGGCGGCGACGAAACAGAAGAGGCGACGTCCGCCCTGTTCAGCGTTTTGAAAAAGACCCTGCAGGACGTTCCTCCCGAGCAGGTTGGCGGTGCAATCTTCCTGACCGACGGGCAAACCCACGATATACCTGAAAATGTTGAAGAACTGGGATTTAATGCGCCAATTCACAGCTTGATCAGCGGTGATGACAAGGATCGCGACCGGCGCCTGGTGATCAAGCGCGCACCGCGGTTCGGTATTGTCGGTGGTAATCAGGAAATCGTCTATTCGGTCATCGACACCAACATCGATACGGGCGGTGGTCTGGTCAATGTCAGGGTGTTGATCGACGGCGAACTCGCCGCCATTGAACAGGTTTTTCCGGGGGAGGAATCGAGCTTCTTTTTCGATGTTCCCCATGGCGGCAAAAATGTCATCGAACTGCACGCCGAACTGGTCGATGGAGAAATTACTCCGGTCAACAATCAGGCGTTTTCGATTATTGACGGAATCCGTGAAAACCTGCGGGTTTTGTTGGTCTCCGGCGAGCCCCATGCCGGTGAGCGCACCTGGCGAAACCTCTTGAAGTCTGATGCCTCGGTGGATCTGGTGCATTTTACCATTTTGCGACCACCGGAAAAGCAGGACGGCACACCAATCAATCAGCTTTCGCTGATCGCATTTCCGACCCGCGAATTGTTTATCGAAAAAATTGATGAATTCGACCTGATCATCTTTGACCGCTACCAGCGTCGCGGTGTCTTGCCATTGCTGTATTTCGACAATATCTCCCGCTATCTGGTTGATGGTGGCGCGATATTGATTGCGGCTGGTCCCGAACACGCCGATCTGGCGAGTATTCACCGAACTCCGCTGGCTCCTGTATTGCCGGTCGAGCCAACCGGCGAAGTCAGTATTGCACCATTTCATCCAACGGTTTCCGAAGCCGGTCGTCGTCATCCGGTTACACGTGGGTTGGAGGGACTACGCAGCCGTGATTCCAAGCTACCGCCCAATTGGAGTCGTTGGTTCCGGCTGATCGACGGCACCAATCCGCAGGGCGACATTGTTATGGAAGCGGGCGATGAAAAACCGCTGCTCGTCCTGAACCGTCCCGGCGAAGGTCGCATTGCCATGTTGATGTCTGACCATGTCTGGCTATGGGCCAGAGGATTTGAGGGGGGCGGTCCACACACTCAGCTGTTGCGGCGCCTGGGTCATTGGCTGATGAAGGAACCGGAACTCGAGGAGGAAGCCCTGCGTGCCGAGGCCGCAGGCAACCGTTTGGTGGTGAAACGCCAGACCATGGGCGACAAACCCGGACGTCTGGATCTGATCACTCCGACCGGCGAGGCGGTATCGCTGGAATTCATCGACAAGGGCGATGGTCGGTTTGAGGCAGAATATGAATCTGAATCCCTGGGGCTTTTTCGCGCCGCAAATGGTGAATTGACGGCGCTTGCTCATGTCGGCCCCACCAATCCACGCGAATATGCCGACATAGTTTCGACCGGAACGAAACTCTCTTCCATCTCTGAGCAGACGGGTGGCCTGATAAAACGGATAAGCCGGACCACCCCCGCAGCCTCCCTGCCCCGGATCGTGCCGGTTCGCGGCAATGCTGCAACCCGCGGCAATGACTGGATTGGCCTGCGCACCACCAGCGCCAGCGTATTGAACGGCGTGATCCAGATTCCGCTGCTGGCAGGCTTTCTGGGCCTCGGCATATTGCTGCTGCTGCTGTCGGCCATGTGGGTGCGCGAGGGGCGTTAGAAGCGTTCAGCTCTATCCAAAGCGGGTCACATCACCGCTTAATTGATCGAGCGTGCCGGCCACCAGCTCACAGCCAAGTATACGTGCCGGATCAGCTGGACGCGGCAGAGAAATTTTGGCGGGCGAAATGCGAACGAACCCAAAAGTCTTGTAGTAATCCAGATCACCCACCAGCATGATTGCCGGCAGAACCGAAGGACCGCTGTCAGCGCCTGCGGCGGTCACCGCGCGATGCATCAGCGCCTTGCCAATTCCCTGGCCCTTCAGCTCCTGCAATACAGCAAGCGGTCCAAGCATCAAGACAATGTCATCCCCCCATTTCACCTTAGTCAGCCGCACTGTACCGACAACTTTCTGGTCATATTGGGCAACGAAAGACAGATCCATCTCGTGATCCACCCCTTCACGCAGATAATAGGCGGCACGGGCCCGCATGCCGGGGCCGAACACGGTTTCGGTCAGGGTTTCAAGACAAGCGGCATCTTCGGGCATTTCGCTCCGAACGATAAGATCAGGTGGGGGCATGGGATTTTCCAGTGGACGAAATTGGAACAGGTGGTGCCGTCAAACGGACGGCAAACGAGATCATCACCAGCGCGGCGCGCGGTGTTCAGGAAATTCGTCGTCGCTGTATTCCAAAACGGATCATAAGGATCAATTCTCCAAGCCGACTGCCCGCTTAACACGAGAATGTTCCCCCGTCCAGACATTCAACACTTGTCGCAGCGCCTACAAATTCCTAATTGTTGCAGAATTGAGAAGCGGGATTCTTTAGTCATGGGTGTGTTGGTTGAGGGAAAATGGCAAGATCAATTGCCTGCAACTAAAGATTCAGGCGGAAAATTTGTCCGCGTGGATGCCGGATTTCGCAACTGGATAACCGAGAATGGCGATGCCGGTCCCAGTGGTGTCGGGGGTTTCAAGGCAGAAGCAGACCGCTATCACCTTTATATTTCTCACGCTTGCCCATGGGCCAACCGGACGGCAATTTTTCGTAAACTGATGGGCCTTGAGGATATCATCAGTCTATCCGTGGTCGATCACTTTATGGGAAATGAAGGCTGGACCTTTGAAGAAGCCGGGGGCGATGAGACCCGCGATCACCTGTTTGGCTCCTCACATTTGCATCAGATCTATACCAAGGCGAAATCAGATTATACCGGCCGCGTGTCGGTGCCCGTCCTGTGGGACAAAAAGCAGCAAACAATCGTCTCCAATGAATCCAGTGAAATCATTCGAATGTTTAATTCGGCATTCAATGAAATCACCGGTAACCAGTTGGATTATTATCCCGTGGCCAATCGCGACGAGATCGATGCCGTCAATCAACGAGTATACGATACACTCAATAACGGCGTCTATGAGTGTGGCTTTGCAACCACCCAGGCAGCTTATGAAGTGGCTTTTGCTCCGCTGTTTGAGACGCTCGACTGGCTGGAGGACATCCTTTCCGGGCAGGCCTATCTTGCCGGCGATCAGATCAGCGAAGCCGACTGGCGGCTGTTCTCCACTTTGGTCCGTTTTGATCCGGTATATGTCAGCCATTTTAAGTGCAATAAAAAACGCATTGCCGACTATCCCAATTTATCAAATTATACCCGCCAACTCTATCAATGGCCGGGTGTTGCAGAGACAATCGACTTACACCACATCAAGTCCCATTATTTCGGCAGCCATGAATCCATCAACCCAACCCGGATTGTGCCGGTTGGACCGCAGGTCGATTATTCAGCGCCTCATGACCGGGATCGGTTTTAGAGCCGTTCGAACTCAGGCTTCACCAGATATCGCTGATCGGTTGGTCGCGCAATATTTCGGCCAACCGGTCTTTGGTTTGTCTGGTGGTTCCTTCTGGCAGGTCGTCATAATCAAAAAACCCGATCTCGGCGATCTCATGGTCGGGAGTTTTGACGTGCGATTGATGCCATTTTGAACAGACAAAGAGCGCCACGTGGTCAAATCGGCTTGTTGATGGGTTGCGGTACAGGTGAAACAATGCGGGAGGTTCGTCAGCTTCTACGCCGCACTCTTCCATAAGTTCCTTCTGCGCCGCCTGCTGAATTGTTTCACCGCGCTCGACGCCACCTCCCGGCAAATACCAGCCAGATACATAAGTATGGCGCACCAGCAGTATTCGCCCCTGCTCATCGCGCACCAAAATTCTGACTCCCAAAGTCATGGCACGCCAGACCAAACCAATGCCCACATAAAGGCGTTTTCTAATCGCCGAAGGCAACAGGTTGAAGATCTTGATCACCAGCCACATTGCAAACGGCCAGAACGATTCAAAGCCGCGCTTTTCGGGCTGGCAACGCAATTGCAAAACATGTCGAAAGCGAACCTATATGGCCTGCGGTACCATGAGAAACCCGACAATCGCGACCACCGCCAGGGTGAACACCGCACCCAGCATGAACAGAGCAAAACCGGTGCGTCGTTTCGGCTTGGCGAATGCATTTTGGAATGATTCATCATCGGCTGCCAATGCCGCGGCATCTGGTATGGCGGTGGCAGCGGCTTCAGCAGGTCTGTCCTTTTCGGCAGAAGCTGGTTCAAATTCTTCCAGGCCGATCTCTTCAGTGGCCGCTTTGGCGCTCTTCATTGAACGCCATTCGCCCTCGATCATCTTTTCCCGTTCAAGCACCCTTTCAGCGACATATTCGGAAACAATATCCGCCATTTTGTCCTTGTCATCGGTTTCAGCCATGACGATACGACCCATGCGGGTATCTTTCAGCAGGCGGTAGCTGAGTTTGTCATGCCCCATCGCCACAAATGTTGTCATATCAATCCACATGCGTGGACGTTGGCCGCGGCTGACGGCAAGTTCAAACCGGTCGTCATCGTCGTCAATATCTTCAAATAGCGGCTGCAGCTCCCCTGCCAGCAGATCCAGCCTTGCTTTTTCAGCTTCTCCCAAATCAACAACTACATCGCGCTGATCTGCCTGACGGTTGCGTACCATATCCACCGCCGACTTCAGTTTGCGAATTTGATCCGTATTCGGGGTTTCAGGCGTTGCCGGCGTATCGGTTCCGTTGGTGGAAGACATATTGGGTGTCCTTGCAAATTATACCTGCGCGTTAAGTTACTGTTAACTATAGCATGTGGAGGCGCTGATGCCCAAGTTTAAACCTGCTGGTCTCGATGTAAGCGGAGTTGAGGAACCAGCATGATTGACGTTGCTCCACAAGAGTTCGCCGTTTTACAGGGTTTGCGGTGGGCGAATCGCTTGCAATCGCCTAATTTTCACACTGACCTGACATCTGTTCGCCGGACCTTTCCATGATTACAGCCCGTTCAACTGCCTTTGTTGCGATCAGTCTTGCCTGGTTGGGAAGTGCCGCCAGTGCCCGCACGCTGGAGCCTCAGACCATGCGCGACTGGACCGTACGCTGTACCGACGCGCGTTATTGCATCGCCGAGACCAAAGGAACATCTCGCCAGGGCGACACAATGTTGTTCAAACTCGAACGCAGCAACAAGCTGGACGCAAAGATCTTTGTAACATCCGCCCCAGAAGGCAAAATTCTCTCCCTCAAGTCGCATATTTCCGTGTCGGTCACCGGCCACGATTTTCGATTTTTCGGTCAGGTAAAGAAAGTATATGACGGCAACGAAGCGGCATTCATTGAAAAGCCCACCAATGAGAGCATTCAGAAGCTGAAGCTGGGGCGTTTTGCCGAAGTGACAATCGATTTTGACGGTGCCGACAAGGTGAAATATGACGTCTCGCTGCAGGGTGTTACATCCGTGCTGGCGATGATGGATGTGGTGCAGGGGCGGCTCGACAGGGAAGATGCCGCAGTCGTCATAGGTGGCGAAGCAAAAACCGTGCCGTCCTTTTACGACATGCAAGCCACCAGTGCTCCGCCCAAACCCGCGGCAGGGGAAAAGTCTGAAGTCGCAAAGGACCCGGAATCAGACATCGTTTATCCAGATGAAGACCAAAATCAGGACACACCGAACGAGGAAAGCGGTCTGGGTGATCCCGACTTGATCTATGATGCGTCAAAATTGCCGGATGCGGTATTGATGCCCGGCTATCGGATGCTGGGCTGCGACCTGCCCTCAACAGTTCAGGCCTGGGGTGCGCAGACCATCAATCTGGAGCCGGGTGTGTTTCTGTATCTGGTTCCCTGCAACAATGCCGATGTAAATGTCCCCTATTATGCAGCTCTGGAGGTCGCCGGAAGCATTGATACGCTGGAGTTTCAAGTCCCGGCCAGCGCTACGGGACAGCCAGAATCGCTGCTCACCAACCCGCAATGGGACAAGCAGACTGAAAGCCTGATTTCGACCAAATACTTTTCCGTGAACCGCGATTGCGGTCAATATGAAAGACACGCGTTCAGAGGTGAGGAAAGTCGGTTTTATCTCAGCGAATACCGATTGAAGGAAAACTGCGACGGCAAGGTTTCATCGCCGGAAACCTATCCCATGGAGTGGAACGGCGAGGGCGATTAGGCCGCGGTCAACACGTTTTTGAGAATGATGTCGCGGACAAGATCGGGAGCCTCTTCAACGGGGGAATGTCCGACATTTTCCAACAGGTGCAAGTCGACACGGTCTCGCAACTGGCTGGCTTGTGTTACGGGGACAATGTTGTCGAGCTGCCCCCAAATCACCGACATCGGCAATTTCAGCTGAAGCAAATCATCGATCGTCAAAACCCCTTGCCTGCCTCCTTCAAACACTTGTTCGCCGATCGCAATTAACGAGTCCACCGCGCCGGGTTGCGCTCGCAATTCCAATTGATATCCAACCATCTTTTCAGGAATTTGATAATCCGGCCCGAAAAAATGTGGCAAGACCTTTTCAACGTCCTGCCGGGTGCGGGCGGCGGCCCAGTCCATCAGCACCGGATAATTCAGTTCTGCTCCAAAACCACCGGGGGCCAGAAGCGTCACGCTGGCGATGCGATCCGGTGCCATCAGAGCAATCAAACTGGAAACGGCACCTCCCATGGAATGACCGACCAAATGCACCTGATTGAATCCATGTGCATCCATGTCAGCAATAATCGCACGGGCTGCGATTTTTGGCTGCCCGGCATTGGGAAAACCAATGCTTTTGCCGTGCCCGGGCAGATCGTAGGCGATGGTAGGAGCCTTGAAGCTAATCGCTGTCTGCAGCCCCCACCATTGAGCGCCAACCCCACCAAATCCATGCAGAAACAGAACCGGTTTGGAGTCCTTGCCGGTGTTGTTGATGGCGTTTGAGTAGAGCAAGGTCGCTGCTCAGTTATCGTTGGCGAGGGACCGATTGACGGCGCTCACCAGTGCCTCAAGAGATGCCGCAACAATATTCGAGTTGATACCTGCACCAAACCAACGGTTGCCGGACTTTGTGTCCTCCACTTCCATATAGCAGATAGCCGTGGCGTCGCTGCCATGTTGCAGGGAGTGTTCGGAATAGTCCGCCACCGATATGCTGGTTCCATAGGCATCGTTGAGAGCTGCTACAAATCCATCAATCGGGCCATTGCCCTTGCCCTTGATGACCCGGGTTTCGCCACCATCTGTCACTGTCACTTCGACGATGCGTCCGGTGGAATCCGGATCTGTGAATGTTGCGTGATCGACATAGCGAACCCGCCCATCGGGTTGGTCGACATACCGCTCCATGAAACGGGCATGAATGTCAGAAGACGGTAGCTCCCTGCCCTCTTCATCAGTAATGCGCTGCACATCATCGCGCATTTCGATCTGCAGGTTTCGGGGCAATTTTAGCCCGTAATCCGCCTCCATGACATAAGCAACACCGCCCTTTCCCGACTGGGAGTTGATGCGGATGATCGCCTCATAAGAACGGCCAACATCCTGCGGATCGATTGGCAGATAAGGAACTTCCCACATGTCTGTATTGGATTTCTCCAATGCTTTCATGCCCTTGTTGATGGCGTCCTGGTGACTGCCGGAAAAGGCTGTATAGACCAGTTCTCCCACATAGGGGTGGCGTTCGGGAATGTTCAGCTGATTGCAATATTCATAGACACCCTTGATGCGCTCAATATCGCGCACATCCATTTTGGGATCGACACCCTGGGTCATCATGTTCAATGCCAGAGTGACCACATCGACGTTGCCGGTGCGTTCGCCGTTGCCGAACAATGTACCTTCAACGCGGTCGGCACCCGCCATCAGGCCCAACTCCGTGGCTGCAATACCTGTGCCGCGGTCATTATGGGGATGCAGAGAAATCAGAACACTGTCGCGACGATCAATCTGACGACACATCCATTCAATCTGATCGGCGTAGATATTTGGCGTCGACATCTCGACGGTGGCAGGCAGGTTGATGATCAGTTTGTGGTCAGGCGACGGATCGATGACCTCGATTACCGCATTACAGATGTCGAGCGCGAATTCGAGTTCGGTACCGGTAAAACTTTCAGGCGAATACTGGTAGCGATAACTGTCCTTGCCGCCGCTTGTGGCGCTGGCCATATCGACAATCATTTTGGCAGCATCTGTGGCGATATTCCTGATGCCGTCACGCCCCTGACCAAACACCACCCGACGCTGCAATTCGGAAGTCGAATTGTAAAAATGGACGATCGGTGAACTGGCCCCTTCGAGGCTCTCAAACGTGCGGGTGATCAATTCGGGACGGCATTGAACCAGCACCTGAAGATCAACATCGTCCGGCACGCCGCCGTCTTCGACACACCAGCGGGCAAAGTCAAAATCGGTTTGGCTGGCCGAAGGAAATCCAATTTCAATTTCCTTAAATTGCATGTCGAGCAGCAGTGCAAACATGCGGGCTTTGCGCTCGTGGCCCATTGGATCAATCAGCGCCTGATTGCCGTCACGAAGATCCACGGAACACCAGATCGGTGCTTGGGTAATGGCGTTTGATGGCCAGGTTCTGTCGGTCAAACCGACTTTGGGATAGGCGGAATACTTATTGGCTGCTTCCATCAACATGGAAAGTCATCCTTCTTGTTTTGGCTGGCAACCGCATAGCGTTTTGCGGAGGTTAAGGCCAGAATATTTGAATTGAATTTTGGGGCGTCATGCTTTCCGACGGGAATTCTCGACCGCCGGACGCCCCTTTACGTGCGCACAACCCGACGGCCGCCGATAAGCAGCAGGTCAAGATCTAGAAGGAGGGCGTGCGTGTTCATGGCACGAGTGTTAAGGTGAAATGGTTAAGGAAGCAAGAGCCAGGCTGACGTGTGCGCAAATTCATATTCTATCTGTTCATTCTGATCACGCTGCTGCCGACTGCACAATTTTCAGTTCAGAAAGGACACGCGCAAGAGCGCGATGAAAAACTGTATTTCATCGCAATTGCCTGGATAAAACCGGACCAACAGGCACGATATGATGAATTTGTGCAGGCGATTAAGCCGGTCTGGGCACGCCATAACATGGAAGTTGTGTTTCGCTCGCAGGTTATCGACACAATGATCAGTCCCGCTCATCTCACCCCCCCCAAATGAAATCGCGGTGCTTGAGGTGGTCAGCCGGAAAGATTTTCACGCCTATATTGCGGATCCTGATTATCAGGCAATTAAACAATTGCGGCTGGATTCAGTCGACAAAATGCTGGTTTTGGAAGGTCAGGTCAGACAGCCGCCAAAATCAGAATTCATTCAATCTATTCCGCAGTTTGCGGTGATTGCCGGTGATTTTCCACCTTTCGAACCACAACCATTGATGGATATTGGGGTTTCTGATCGGGGCGCAATAAAGGACCCTGTTCCAGCATCATTCAGCGCGGTGCAATCGGTTGCAGTGATGGCACTGTCATATGACGATAATCCACTGTCGTTTCTCGACAATCTAGGCCCGCAATCGTTGGCCTATGTGGTTTTGAAGGTCGAATGATTGCCGGACGAAATCGTTACCGAAGTCTTAAGGGACCTGACGCCCTGCGGGTCTATCTGCATACAAATTGCTAACTTAATTGCGCTAACATAACGGTTGAAATTAATTTCGCCGGAGCACAAAATTGTCGGAATACAACTCTTCTCCGTCAACGCATACCATACACCCGGGTAATTCTGCGGATGCGCCAACGCGCGAGCATCGTCGCAAGGCGTTTAAGGCTGGAATAATTTCATATCAGAATCATTCACTTACCGTAGATTGTGTAATCCGGGACATGTCGTCCAGCGGAGCGAAACTACAATTTTCAAAATCGGTCATCGTGCCCGACCATTTCACGCTGACCATCCCCATGGAAGGTCAACGGGTTGAATGTATTGCTCGCTGGCGCAAGGCCACCGTGGTCGGTGTGGAATTTGTCGGCGACATGGAGCTGGACGCCAGAAACGCGAGGAAACAATCGCTCGACATCGAATATGTGATTTCAAAGAAACAATCGATCCTGAAGATACCCGACTAAAATCGCACCGGCTCACCTCACATTATTGCAGCCGCTTTTCCAATTCGTGACGTTGAATCTTGCCGGTGGTCGAACGCGGCAATTCTTCAGCAGCAATGAAGATAACATTTTTCGGCTGTTTGTAGCGGGCCAATGATCCCTGACAGGCGTCCAGCACCTGTTGTTCTGTCAAAGTTGAATCTTCTGAAACAACAAAAGCGACCGGTACTTCTCCCCATTTTGGGTCTGGTCGCCGCACCACCACCGCCTCGCTGACCAATGGGTTTTGCGCCAAGACCAGTTCAACTTCTGCCGGATATATGTTTTCGCCACCGGATTTGATCATATATTTGACCCGGTCCACATATTCCAGCGTGCCGTCGGCGTTTCGACGCATCACATCACCCAAATGGAACCATCCATTGCGAAAATCGCGCTTGTTGGTCTCCTCTGCCCGCCAATACCCACTGAACAGGGTTGGCCCCCGCATAGCCACCTCCCCCGGTTCTCCCGCCGCCACGTCCTTGTCTTGCGGGTCCACCAGTCGCAATTCTGTAAAGGCGCTTTGCTTCTTGGGCAGCCTGTGGGGGGCCTGACCAATATCGATGGTACAGGCGGTTGCCGGTGGCAGACCGGTTTCGGTGGCGCCGAAGGAGTTCAGGTAAGGCGTTGAAAGTGCCCGTGTTGCGGCGGCAATTTCTTCACGCGGCACCAGATCGGCCATTGCACCGCATACTGTGATTCCTTTTGGTTTCAAACCTTTCTCGCTACAAAATGCTGCAAACTCGCCGACCATTCCTGGCATGAGTACAAACCAGCCAACCCGGTGAGCGCTTACAATCTCCATGAACTGTTCCGGTTGATACCCGTCCACAACAAACACCGTGCCGCCACGCAACAATGTCGCCAGACTGTGATCTGTGGACGCCATATGAAACAATGGTGCCCACGCAACGAAGTTGGATCCTCTTTCCAGATTGAGATCACTGACAAAGGCCGCCGCCCGAGCAATCATTGCGCGATGACTGATCAATGCGCCCTTCGGCATGCCGGTGGTGCCGCTGGTGTATAAGATGACCAGGCCAGCCTCACTGTCCAATGCCGCGGGAGCAAGTGGTGGCAATTCACTCACTTGCTGCAGCAGATCCATGCCGAACTCCAAAGTCGGGATGGAACTGCTACCGATATTTTTCAGTACCACTTGGTACTCACGTTGTACAATAAGGAGTTTGGGGGTGACCAGGTCGATACAGTGGCTAAGCTCGCGATCGCTTAACCGCCAGTTCAATGCCGCGACAATTACCCCATATTTGGCTGCCGCAATCTCCAGCACCAGATATTCAGCGCAATTGCGGGCCAGCACCCCGACCCTGTCGCCAATGCCTAGCCCCATCTCTCTCAACAGGCTGGCAAACCTGCCCGACAGATCATCGACTTCCTGATAGGAATACTGTCGCCCGGCCTCGTCAATGGCGACAACATCTGCATGGGCACGAGCCGCAGATGCAAACAGACCGCCGATTGTCGCCTGGCCAGAGCTGAGCACATCCGGGGTGGGAAAATATTTGCTGATCTCGGACATTCTCCCCTGCTCTCCGTGCGTTCAGTGACTATCGTTCTATGTCAAAAAGTTGGTACATTCCCAAATCTGTGCATCCATGCATTAACCATCTTCGGCCTTTGGGACTCGTCAGATTAACCAAGTCTGTTATCCTGTTAACCAATTGGTAACTTAGCCTGACAGGCACCCAAGGCAAGCGGCTATCCCGCGAATAATTGCCGAAATGTGCGTCCGGGCGACATGATATCTGGAGCGGAAATATGAAACGGGTTTTGGGATCGGCGGCCATCGCCAGCATAGCAATGTTCAACTCATCGATGGCTCAGCAACTTCCCCCGGCGGATGCCAAGGCGGGTGAATGTTACGCAAAAGTTCTTATTCCCGCCAAGTATCAGACTTCGGCTGAACAGGTTGTGGCCCAACCGGCCAGCACCACGTTCAAGAAAACCCCTGCGGTTTATCGCGAGATTGAAAAATCTATTCTGATCGAAGAAGAGAGCTATGAACTGGTGCCGGTGCCACCTGTTTACGAATTGGTCAGCGAACAGGTCCTTGTTCAGCCCGAGCAGACCGTAAAATCAGTCATTCCGGCCACCTATCGCGACGCGATCAAAAAGGTCCTGGTCTCTCCTGCCCGCGTGGAGTGGAAAGTGGGACGGGGAGCCTACGAGAAGATCGACGCTGCAACCGGTGAAATCATGTGTCGGGTGGAAGTTCCCGCTGTTTTCAAGGAAATTTCGCAAAAAGTAATCGATCAACCCGCCCGAACCAATGAGGAAGTGGTTCCGGCGCGCTATGAAACCATTCAACGGCGGGTGATGAAAAACCCGCCAACGACGCGCAAGAAAATCATTCCGGCTAAATATCGAACGGTAAAGATCAAGGAATTGATTGAAGCTGAAAAATTCGAGGTAATAGAGACCCCAGCCCGCTATGCATCGGTTCAAAAACGGGCCCTGATGGCTTCGGAAACCGTGCAATGGCGTCAAATCCTATGCGAAACCAACACAACGCCGGGTATTGTCCTGCGTTTGCAAAACGCATTGATCGGCGCCGGCTATAAACTGGGTTTCACCCCGGACGGGGAACTTGGACCAGGAACTCTGGCCGTTATCAGCCGTTTTCAACAGGACAACAACCTGCCAACCGGTGGTCTGACCCTCAGTACAATCCAAAAACTTGGCGTTGAACTTTAGAAAACAGCCAATCCACACTGCATACAGCGGCGAGCGGCGGCGAGCGGCGAGCAGATCGTCTCAAATCGAGGAACTCTCGACTTATTCAGGTGCTGATTGCGGACCGCAATCGATATTGCGTCCAAATCCCAGCAACTGCAGCCAGTCTTGTGCGGTTGTCATCACCGATCTCGCTGCCTTGTCGCCCCGTCGCCTCGCCCCGTCGCCTCGCGCTGACCCCCGGCGGCCAAAATCATGGCCAAAACCACTGATGGGCCTGTGTGGCAGAGATTGATCGCCCAGCGAATGCTGCATCGTGGTAACTCATTCGCAGATCTCCCATTCCACGGCAGCGCGGAGCGTTTGGGCTTGTTATCTCCAAATCATTCCAGACATTTACTGCCCTTACACCGATTTTAAACAACAAAAAGCCCGGCTGTTGCCAGCCGGGCTTTCAGAATTCTTATCAGATTAACTGATTAGAAGTTGCTCTGGATACGGATACGGTAGTCAGTGACGTCACGGTCAAGTCCACCAACTGGATCCTGCTCTTCGTAGTTCCAGCCGAGACGTACAACCAGGTTAGGCTCTACGTTCCAGTCAAGACCAAGTGAGTAACCGTCAACTTCGGTAGTATCGGATTCCCAGTTGTAGAAACCACCAGCAATTTTCACGTTGTCCATGATTTTATAGCTAGCACCAACGCCCCAAGCCTGAGTGTCGCCACCGGCGCCACCCCACTGAGTGCTGTCTTCCTGGCTGTTGTAGTAAGCCTGGATCAACAACCCGTCGACTGGTGCAACGTTACCGTATACGCCCCAAGCGCCTTCTTCAGCACTGGTGTCGTGTGAGTAAACAGCGCCGATGTTGAACATGGAACCGGAATAGTCAGCACGGATGTAACCGTCGACTGATTCGTCTTCAGATGGACCAGGACCGGTATTGTCCAAAGATATACCACCAACCACGGACAGGCCGTTAGCTGCATAGGTGTAATCAAAGTACATTGTACGACCACCGCCGAAATAGGCACCATCATACATCAGGCCTGGAAGACCAGTCAGCTCGTGACGGCTGGTGCGGTAACCGGTGGAGAAACCACCGAGTTCGATGTACGCATCAAGCGCGCCCCAAGCGGTACGTGCATCACGGTTATTGTCGCCGTCGCCTTCAAGACGAATGTAAGTACGCAGTGTACCCCAATCGGTTTCTTCACGAGCGTCGAAGTTTACGCGAGCGTGCCAGTAACCGTCACCAACAGTGGTGTCGTTAGCAGCAAGATCATAATCGAAATCGCTGTACTCGTACTGTACGCGGACTTCACCGCTGATTTTCAGGCATCTTTCGGTGCCTGGGATGTAGAAAAAGCCAGCGCCATACATGTCGCAAACTTTAACGTAATCAACGGGCTCTGGCTCAGCGATAACAGCATCAGCGGCGCGTGCGCCGGATACTGCGATCAGTGCAGCAGCAGAACCCAAAAGAAGAGTTTTGAGTTTCATGATTTTTAATCTCCAGTAGACAATCATTTGAGAAGGGCTAGGCCCCGAAAATGGGACAGATACTTGCGCACCCTTTCCCTGAGCCCAACCTACCCATGCGGATTAGGAACGCAATCCTCAATGCACGTATATGAGCCTGATCTGGTTGTTTCAAAGCTGGCTGTTGCACAAATAACACGCTATTGGCTCCCGACCGGCGCCTGAACCTTTAACAAGGCCTTAAAATCCGGCAAATTGGCAGCAGAAGCAACAGTTTCTTAACAGTTTCTGGACTGCCCGACCCACAGAAACCCATATAGACAAAGGGTTTTGGGAAATCCAACCGATTCTTTGCGTTCCCGGGTCCATCGATGAAAACATTTTTCCAGATGCAACAGAACCATGATGTCAATTGCACAAGCCCTCCAGACCCTGAATCCAGCGAGATATTTTCAATTTCAAAAACTTGCACGTTTATCGCACCAAATCAGGATCGATTATTGATTCCTCTTGCGGGATCGTGGCGCCATATCCAAAACCACGATTACCTGCTTCATCGAGTACACCATGTGCCGGACAAACTCTTCTAAATATATCAACATATATATACTAATAGTGATTTATACACATGAAACAGACTAATCATTCGTTATAAATTCGATATAATTCACTATTTTATTTTTAGTGCTCCTATATATACATCAACTTATAATATAGAATTGATATTTCTGATTTTCTTATAATTTTGCAGGCCATATAACCATGCATATCGTGATCTTTATGCAACTAATTATTCCTCATTTAATATAATTATTTAAAAAATGTATTTTTTAATTGATCGATAATTTTCTGCCTGTATTTAGGGCGCCAGGGAAAGTTCTTCGGGTCTGGCCCATAATCAGAGGAAATAGCCGCATCCTCATTGCAAATATCTACTGGAGATAAAAAATGAAATTGAAATCCCTCCTTATGGGCTCGGCTGCGGCGCTGATCACCGTATCTGCTGCGCAGGCGGCAGATGCTGTTGTTGCAGAGCCTGAACCAATTGAATCAGTGCGCGTTTGCGATATGTATGGCGCCGGCTTCTTCTACATCCCCGGCACCGAAAAATGCCTGGCCATCAGCGGTGAATTGCGCATTCAATACGAAGGCACTACTATTCAATACGAAGGCACTACTAATGGCGACGAAGCTTCGTCTGGCGACGGCTATTGGCATGTCCGTGTCAACCTGGATGCACGCGAAGAAACCGATTGGGGAACACTTCGCACCTATCTGCGTCTTGAAGGTGACGGCGATAACGACGGCGACGCACGCGATAACTGGGGTGCGCTTGATGCCTACATCGAACTCAGTGGCCTCTCCACCGGATATCGCACCAGCCGCGTCGAGCTGACCGGCCTTCCCGGCCTGATGCATGATGGTTCCTACTTCGGTGGTGGTCACACAATGTATATGGACTATACATTTGCTGCAAACGGTCTGTCGGTAATGGGTGGTGTGTCCTTGGACAATGAAACCGTTGGTACCGGTGATGACGAATCCCTCGACGGTTACATTCGCGCTGATTACGCCGGATCAATGTTCAACATCGGTGCGGTCTACGGTCATGATACCAGTGAATCTGAAGGTGCCTGGGGCATTTACGCCAATGTTGCGCCCGTCGAGGGCATGTCGATCCAGGGCTATTACAACAGCCAGGAAGACAGCACTCAGTGGGGTGGCGCCGGTGGCGACACTCAGGCTTGGGGCGTTGGTGCTAGCTATAAAATCATGGACAACGTGAAAATTGCTGGTGGTTTCTACAACAGGGAATCCGATACTACCGAAGTTGACGGTTACTCACTTGGTCTTGACTGGAACGTAGAGCCTAACCTGGTTGTACGTCTCGGCTGGAACTACGAAGAGAAGGATCCAGTTGGTGGACTTGACCGTGATGACGTCACTGACTACCGTGTTCGTATCCAGAGCAACTTCTAGGTTCCTCAGCCATGCATGAATACTGAGCCCGGCCGGAAACGACCGGGCTTTTTTTTTGCCCTCCAACAATGTGCGCTCCAATAATATGTATGACGCCACATCGCGTTTGACCGCGACGGTTCGCGGTCGTAGCCTTTCTTCAGATCAGCAAGCAAAGCCAGAAACTGGCGCAAGGAGGCCGCATGACCCGCACAGAAAATCTATTATCAACCACCATATTGGCAACCGCACTGGCGATTGGCGCAGCAGCAAGCGCCAGCGCGAAAGATCTGGTCCGCATCGCCACGATGCCGGCGGGTGCCGAAGTCACGGGCCTGAGCACCAATGCCGCCGGTGAACTGTTCCTCAACGCCCAACATCCAGGCGGCAAGAACGTTTTGAAAGGCGATGCGCCCGCGGCACTTGTTGGCTATGTTCATGGTTTCAACGCCGGTGCCATTGCCGGTTCCGGCATGGCCTTGCCTGCTGAAGCCAACCACAAACAAATGAATGTCGCCAGCGGATCCTATGTCACCCTCGCCACGGCCGGGGAGAAAATGGGCAGCGGAGAAGCCTTTGGCGGCGTCTATAATACCGCCGGCGAATTGATGTTTGTTTCCAACACGCCTGATTTCAACGGTTTCGTCCCCATTAATGAGAACCAGGCCTATCTATATACAGCCTGGGAAGGCGGTGGCCGCGAAGGTGCAAGTTCCGTCAGTCGTCTGTCTCTTAGTCGGGAAAACTCTTCCAGTCAGTGGACGGCAGACCTTGCCACATCAAAAAATGTAAATCTGGAATCGGTGGCCGGTGGCGCCGTATTGTGTTCAGGAATCGTCACCCCCTGGGGTACACCACTGCTGGCGGAGGAATATTTCTTCTACAATTCTGCCACCTGGAACCATCCCGACAACCACGATGAAGACGAAAAAGCCGGATTTCGCGGCGGCAATGACATCAACTACATCAAGCCAAAAAGCATGAACAAATATATGGGCAAAATGACCAACCCATATCGCTATGGCTATATGATCGAGATCATCAACCCAACCAGCGCGGATGGTGAAAAGCCGGTCAAGCATTTCGCAACAGGTCGGTTGAGCCATGAAACAGCAGCCGTCATGCCGGACAACAAGACCCTTTATATGACGGATGATGATTCAGCAGTTTACAGCGACAAGAAATACAACACAGCATCCGGTGGCGTATTCTTCAAATTCGTCGCCGACACGGCGGGCGATCTGAGCGCCGGCACATTATATGCTGCCAAACTCACCCAGGACGACAGCGCCAAACCAGATGTGGCCGGGTTTGACGTTTCCTGGATCGAACTGGGGCATGGCAACAACGCCGAAATCGAAACCTGGGTCGCCGAATATGATGACGTCACCATCGCTGACTATAAAGACGGCAGCACAAATTATGTATCTGATGATGAAATCAGGGCCTGGGCCGAGACCAAATCCGGCAAGGACCTGAACGGAGACGGCACAATTGCCAAGGCAAAGGACAGCCGCGCGCCGTTTCTGGAATCTCGCAGAACTGCCGCCGCGATGGGAGCCACCAACGAATGGGACAAGTTGGAAGGTGTGACCTCGCACGGAAACACCGTCTATATATCCGCATCAGCACTCGCCTTCACGATGGACAAGAGCTGGGGTCACAAACACTGGTCGACCGGTGAAATTGACAAACAGCAAGCCGGTGACATTGCCCTGAACGCTGAAGGATGCGGCGGCACATACGTGGCAAAGACGGGAGACGACTTCAATATCACCCGCATCGAGCCCCATGTGATTGGCAAAACAACCGCCGATGGCCGTTGCGATGACAATTTGCCGGCCAATCCAGACAATATTCTGGCGCTCAATGACGGAACTTTGCTGATCGGCGAGGATGCCGGTCCAAAACGTCATGTTCTGGACATGCTCTGGATGGTGCGCTGAACACCTAACCTTTGATGTGGGCGGTGTGAAACAATGGATTGCACCGCTCGCTGACATGGAATTAGCCCATTGCTCTGATGATTATGCGGTCGTTGTGGTGCCTGCCCTGCTTCGGTGAGCAGCAATTGAACGACCGTCAAATTGCAGCAAATCTGCGGCGCAGTAGAATCATGACCAGGCTCGGTCGCCATCAATCACACAGGAGAAATTCATGTCCCTTCCCACTTTCCATATGGTCGATGCGGCTCCACAACCGGTCGCAACATTTTCCCATGCTGCGGAGGTTGACGGCTGGATATTTTTTACCGGCCAGATGCCGACATGGCCAGATGATCCAGACCAGCCGCTGCCGCAAGGCGTCGAGGCGCAGACCAAACGTGTGATGGATAATCTGATTATCGTCCTTCAGGGACTTGGGCTGGGCCTGGAGCACGCGGCGCAGGTCAGGATTTATCTGACCGAGTTTGAGCGTGACTATGCGGTGATGAATCAAACCTATCAGGCATATTTTGAACCCGGTAGATTGCCTGCCCGAACCTGCATCGGTGTAACGGCGCTGGCCGTTGGCGCGCTGGTTGAAATTGACCTTGTCGCAAAGCGCCCGTGATTCGGTGATTTTCCGAACAAGTGCCAGATATGGTGGTAAAGGGTTCTGATTGGCCAAATACGCCCCAATATACCGACATTTTCTGTGATTGAGGCGATTCTAAACGATTTGAATGCTCACATTTGATGGTATCATGTCTGTGGCGATGGGTCGGTGGGCGATTCACAATACTGGGCCAAATGCGATTTCCGACTTGGCGGGAGTCCGTCAAACGTTAGAGTCGGGGACTGACGTTGAATAACAAAGGCAACATTGTATTTTTGCATGCGGGCGAAATTGATTTCGCGCAACTGATTTCGGACGCCAAGACCGAATTCGAGTTGTTTGGAGTCTGCGACAGGATCTGCTCGGTTTTCGGACTGCCGTTTTTCAACATCTTGAAAGTGCCCAGCGAAACCGACCAAAAACTAGCCCCCCCTTGGGCTGGTGTCCAACTGGCCGGCCTTCCTGATCTCGGAATATGACGAAAACAGCCTGCTCGAATATTCTCCGGCAATGGCTCATCTGCGGGCATCAACCGAGCCTATAATTATTACAGCGGAGCTCATGAGCAAAGCACGCGACGACGGCAAGCAGAATATTGTCGCCTATCTGTTTGCAAAATATGGAATTCGCACCAGCGCATTGTTCAGCGTGCATCTGCCCAACGGGGAAATTGGTGGGGTCACATTTGCCGGTGAGGGACCGGAACCTGACCAAACCAAAATGGTTGAACTTCACTATTTGTCCAATTTGCTGTTTTCAAAGATTCACGCCCTGCGGGATGAATCCGACGTCAAGGACTTTGGCCTGAAACCCCGTGAGATCGATTGTTTGCAATGGACATCGCAGGGCAAAACGAGTGACGAAATCGCCACCATACTGGGTCTCTCCCAGCACACCGTAAACCACTACCTGACGAATGCCGCTCGCAAGTTGGATACAAGCAACCGGACCCATGCAGTCAGCAAGGCCCTGCGACTGAAAATTATCTCATAACCCTCATTCTCCGCGCGAGTAAAACAAATGCAGCTTCAATTCGATACCAATCCCAGGGCCTACAACCCGCTCGACCCTGAATCTATGGAGCTGTCACCGACTGAAGTATTGGATGCCATATCACGCTTCGATGCGGTCGGTCTTTGGCGGGCAAACCTGACCACAGGATTGGTTTACTGGTCTGATATTGTCTACGAAATCTACGGCATGGAACCTCAAAAAGGTGCGGTCAACGTTTCTGCGGCCATCGAAGCTTTTCATCCCGATGACCGGGAAGTCGTTTCACGTTGCATGGAAGAAGCTGCAAATCACAAGACGGGATACAGATTCGTCCTGCGCCTAAATCAGCCGGACGGAAACTATGCCTGGGTGAAATCCGTCGGCCTGTATCGCAAACTGGACGACGGAACCGAAGAAATTTTCGGATATATTCAGAAGTTTTCAGCTGTCGCCCGCTCGGTGACTATCCTGACTCAGGATTAGGCTTTCAGGCCAATTGCAGCAGCTTGTCGCAAACGGCGCGCCGCAATTCAGTGCTGCTGTCTTCGCGCAATACGAAGCGGTCGACCAGAAAGCGCAAAAGCGACGCTCGTTCCTGGGGCGCAGTCGTATCATATTCCAACATTGCTTTTACCAGAAGATCAACTTGATCACCGAAGGTTGCAATATCGACTTCGCGATCCTGCTCAATGGCCAACCTCAAACGCATGTCTGCGACCTTGTAGGCGGTGATCAGCGCGGGCACTGAGGCCAATTCGACAACATTGGCATCATACTCTTTTTCAACTGAGTTGCTTACTATCTGCATCATGGTGGTCAATTCGCGAATCACGGTTATCAACATGTGGATAATCCACAATTATTGACAATTTCATACCTCAAGGGTTCCGCTTTTTTCTTTTCATGTCGACAGGTTACAAAAATGCCGGGTACGTCAACGGCAACTAATTTTTAGCATAAAATCAAAAACTTGCCGATCATACTCTGTATCTCAATGTTGAATGACTTAAGATCAATAAAGCTCTAACCATCTGTTTTTGAGACTATTATTCTCGAATATGATGAGGTCGCCGGCCCCGGTTTCGATTGGCATAGCAGGCCTCATGCCAACCTGTTGGACCTGGGACTTTCATCCATCTGAGCGATCAAATGAGCCACCAAACGCTCCATCAGTTCGGACTTCACATTTTCGTGACTTTCACTGAACCACAGGTTTTTTACCTGTGTCGGGTCGTTCTCGATATCAAACAATTCGCCCCAGTCTTCGTCCTTATAAACCGTCAGGCGCCAGTTTTCTGTAAGCAGGCTGCGAACCCGAGCAGTGGGTTCGAAACCCATACGGGGGCCACTGTCATTATGTTCGACCAGTAAATCGTCACGAACGGAGACGCCGTCATTCAAAACCGGTAACAAACTACGCCCCTGAATTCCGAAATAAGGCGCCAGTCCTGCCCGGTTCAGGATCGTCGGTGCAATATCGACCGTCGATGCAAGCGCATCGCTTTGCCCATGTTTTCTTGTCGCGGGGTCGGACCAGATAAATGGCACTTTTACGATAGAATCGCGTTGCCAGGGGCCCTTCAGTAAAAGGTCGCTATCGCCCAGATAATCCCCGTGATCGCTATTGAAACAAATGACCGTATTTTCATAGTGGCCGCTCTGTTTCAGCCCTTCTACAATGCTGCCAATTGCGTCGTCGACCATGGTTATCATGCCGGCAGTCAGGGCCATAGATTCGCGGATCGCCTGCTCGGTGTCCATATGGACGGCTTGTTTGACCTGCGGTAATTCTCCACGCTGAAACATTTCATACTGATATTTCAGAGGTGGTGGCGGGGTGATGTGATCGGTATAGCGGATATCCAGGTCGAACTGGTCCGGTTGATACATATCCCAATATTTTCCCGGCGGATTAAACGGATGATGTGGGTCCGGAAATGACACAAAGGTAAAAAATGGCTGGTCTGACCCGGCCCGGGACGCCAGATAATCCATGGCCCGGTCGCGAATGAAGGAAGTCGGATACAGATCTTCGGGAATAGGAGTTCGATAGGCCTGTTCTGCTGAATAATTATGTTTCAATTCGTTTGACGGGTCGTGATACCAGCTCCAGTCTTTGCCGGTTCGAATAGCATTCTTGCGAAACCATTGCTGGTAGTGGCCACCGGCCTGATCCCCGTGTGACGTGACCATGTCGACATGCTGATAGCCGTAATAATCGTCGCCAAATTCTGCCGGCTCGTCTTGCGCAAAGCGATCCGGCTCCTCCAAACCGTAATCCTCGTCGTCAGGTTTCCAGGCTTCCTTGATCGCACCGGCCTCAAACACTTCCGGGCGCACCGGTGGCTGGCTGGTGAATGGTTGCAGATGACTTTTGCCAATGGCTGCCGTGGCATAGCCCCCTGCCCGCAAGACGTCGACAAACGTGTTGGCGCGACGCGGAAACACACAACCATTGTATCGCAATCCGTGGACAGATGGATACCGACCGGTCAGCAGACTGGCGCGATTGGGCATGCATACCGGCATGGCGACATTGAAGTTTGACAGCCGCACACCCTGTTCAGCAATTGAATCGATGTTGGGGGTTTTGACCACTTTGTGGCCAGCACAACCCAGCCAGTCCGCCCGCTGTTGATCTGTGATGAAAAACAAAAAATTGGGTGACTTTTTCATAGCCATACTCAGAATTCTTGAACCTGTGTAAATTGCCGGTCTATGCTGATGAAAGCAACATGCATCGATATCGGTCCACGGTTGTCCGTGGGAAAATGATCACCAATAAGGAGCATTTCATGCGCATAGCACTCACCGGAGCCGCCTCGGGTATTGGCGCTGCCTGCGCTGCCATCTTGAAGAAGAATGGCGCGGAAGTTGTTGGATTTGACATTGCCGAGCCGACCAAAAATGTCGATCGCTGGATCCCGGTGGACATGTCCGACCCGGCGCCCATTTCACAAGCGGTGAGCCAAGCCGATGGAAAATTTGACGCCCTGCTCAACATCGCCGGCCTGCCCCCAAGAGAGGGGCTCACCCACCGTATTTTGACGGTGAATTATTTTGGACTGGTGGCCTTCACCGAAGCTGTTTTAGGACAGCTGAACGCCGGCAGTGCAATCGTCAACCTGGCCTCCCGCGCCGGATCGCACTGGCAGGAAAACATTGATCAGGTCAAAGCTTTCATGGCTCTTGACGGCTGGGCCGACGGCCAGTTGGACGGCTTTATCGAAAACCAGTCCATCGATCCGACACGGGCATATCACCTGTCAAAGGAAGCGGTTATCGTCTGGACCATCAGCCAGACCGAGCGTTTGATTGCACGCGATCTGCGGATGAACAGTGTCAGTCCGTCGGCCGTTGCAACCGGCATTCTCGACGACTTCATTAAAGCATTTGGAGACAGGGCCACCCAGTCACTCGCCCGCGCCGGTCGTGCCGGCACCCCGGAAGAGGTGGCGGCTCTGGTTACCTTTCTGGCGCATCCCGACAGCAATTGGCTCAAAGGCAATGACATTTTGATCGACGGGGGTATGAGTTCAATGGTCCTTGCAGACAGTTTTGAACTCAACGACGGCTGAAATTCTCTACAAAATGGTGGTGATTTCGAAAGGGCGACACCTACCACCGCCAGATCACCGCCTGGGTACTGGACAATTCCACACCTTCGTCGCGCATTGATCTGACCAGATGATCGCGACGGGGACCGCCCATAGCCCGCGTCGCATCACACATAATGATCACTTCAAAACCTTCTTTGCGCCCATCGAGCGCGGAAAAAGCAACACAATAATCGAAGGCCAAACCGGTTAGAAACAGGCGCTTGATGCCCTTTTCATGAAGAAAACCACTCAGGCCCGTTGAGGTTCTCTTGTCGTTTTCGAAAAACGCCGAATGACAGCCAATATGAGGATGAAGCCCCTTGCGAATAATCAAGTCGGCCTGATCCATGCATAGACTTGGATGGAACTCCGCCCCGAGTGTTCCCTGAACACAATGTTCCGGCCAAAGCACCTGATGGCCATATGGCGTATCGAGATATTCGAAGGGCGCCCGGTTTTTGTGAACCGTTGCAAATGACTGATGATTCCGGGGAAGCCAGTTTTGACTGCAAACGACGGTTGAGAAAATATGCATCAGCGAATTGGTTGGTGCGACAACCTGATCAGCGCCTGGGACTTCCAGAGCGCCTCCCATACAAAAATCATTTTGAACATCAATGACAAGAAGCGCATCGGTTTTCTTGTCGAGCAGTATTTCCGGCATAGTCGGGCTCCAATTCTGCGCGGCAGCACATAATTTGCCCGTTTCCACCAGAGCCCAAAAAGGACCACAATTTGTGGTTCTGAAAAGATATATATTGCATCTGAAGGGGAATGATAAGTGGGGGGTGGAATTTCGTTTTGTATAACCAAAAATCCCGATTACCGGACATCCAACAGCAGTTGAACATCCGGTAATTTGATCAGTTTATCGGGCCGCAGGTACTTTCTTTGGCCGGACAATGTGGGGTCACGCATGCAGGACTTTGGGAAGAAAACCATCGAGCAATGGAAATTTGCGCAAGGCGAAAGCTCCGCTGCCCAGCAAGGCCACCGCAATGCTCACAATCACCAGCAATAGCGGAAACTCCCACCCCCCGCCTTCACTGCTGAACACCCAACCGTTTCCGGCATGGGCCCAAAACGCACCGAGCAGGATGGGCAAGGAAAGTAGCGCGGCGAGCCGGGTATAGAGGCCGAGCAGAATTGCCACACCGCCGACGATCTCACCAAAAATAGTCAAATGAGCAAAGATTGCGGGCAACCCCAGGCTGGCAAAATATCCAACTGTGCCGGGGATCGAGAATACGAAAACTTTGAGCAGACCATGGGCCAGCAAAATGCCGCCCAGAGAAAGTCGCATCAAAAAGGCGGCGTAGTCTTGTTGAGAATGGTGGGTCACTTGAAATCTCCAATATCTGGACGGTGTTTGATGTTCCCCCCCATATGGCACCTTGCTATTTCAATGATAATTAGCGATTTTGATACAATACTAATTCCAAAATCTTGATAATTATGGATCAATTTTCCAGAATATCGATGTTCCTTTCTGTCGTTGATAATGGGAGCTTCGCCGGGGCGGCACGGGAACTGGGGATCAGCAGTTCGGCGGTCTCCAAACAGGTCCAGAATCTGGAGCACGAGCTCAAGGTAAAATTACTGAACCGCACCACGCGCCAGGTCTCTTTGACCGAAGAGGGAGCGGTCTATTTCGAACGGGCTGGCCGGGCTCTGGTCGATTTGCAGGAAGCGAAAGAACAGATCTATGAGTTGCGGTCCAACCCTCGGGGACCAATCAAGGTCAGCCTGCCAATCAGCCTTGGGCTGAAATTTCTAACGCCGGCAATTGTCTCCTTTGCCCGCGATTATCCCGAAGTTGAGCTCAATGTCAGTCTCGATGATCGGCATGTGGATATTGTTGCTGAAGATTACGATTTGGTCCTCAGGATTGGTTCATTGCCGGATTCCTCGCTGGTGGCGCGTCGTCTCGCATCCTGTCCATTGTTAATTTGCGCCAGTCCAGCCTATCTCAAACAACACGGTACCCCGGAAACGCCAGAAGAGCTGTCTCAACACAATGTTCTGGCCTACACACGCAACAATGCGAGCAATGATTGGCGCTATCAAAGTGCAGATGGAAAGCCCGGGCATGTCAGTTTGAAGGGCACATTCAAATGCGACGCCGGTGATATTCTTTGCCAGTCTGCAATTGCCGGCCTTGGTATTGTGATTTTGCCGGTCTTCTACATTGCGACACATCTTGTGAGCGGAGAATTGCAGGTGATATTGCCCGAATATGAAACCTCGCCACAGCGAGAAATCCACGCGGTGTTTCGCCCCAATCCATATATGTCGACCCGCATGCGTTTGTTCGTCGATCATCTGGCGAAAGCCTGCAGGGAGTTGCCCTGGGAGAAAAAGGCATAAGCAATCTAATACGGGTTTTGGCGTCGGTGGCCGCTGTTTTTAATCGCTGACCTCCCATTATTTAGAATCGTTCATAGGAATTTGGTAAAAAATTACCTGTCATGCCAAGTTTCATTACTCCCGGAGACCTGCCAACTTAACACCGTCAACGAGCCTTTTTCGATCTGCAGGGCGATAGTACAAAACCGTCTGCTCAATTTGGGATGCTCGTGCAGACGGAACTAAGTTTCGATAAGCCTTACACACAGCTTCCGCCAAATCTTGCTGACCGCCTAATGCCAAAGCTGCGGCGCGCCACAAGTGTGAACTTGGATGGGCCGGCTTTATTTGGATTGCTTGCTCAGCAGCTTCGGCGGCCGAGTCGTAGCGGGCAGCCTGAAACTCTGCGATGCTCAAATACAGGTAAAACTTGTCAATGAAAGTATCACGTGGGCTGAGCGCAATTGCCCTTTCGATGTGTTTGCGGGCGATATCCGCGTTTCCAGCATAAGCGTTTGAAACACCCAGCAACGCGCGGGCAAAGGCAAAATTCGGGCTCAGGTCAACAGCGCGCCCGAAGTTCATGATTGCAGCATCTTCTTCACGCGAAGTGACCGAGACGTATCCGCGGCCGATTGAAGCCCAGGGATCGTTTGGATCGGAAAGCACTGCCCGGTCGGCGGCACCACGCGCTCGGCTCAATGTTTCGTCGCGCGCTTCCCAGCCTTGAATTACACGCCACGCGAGAGTTGTCGCATAAAGGCCAAGCGCTTGTGCATAGTCGGGATCGATAGCTATTGCTTGTTTAAGCAGCTTGACGGCGTTGGCGCCGCTTTCATTCGATTGTTTGCCATACTCATGAACCGCATGCACGAAACATTCCCACGCATCGAGGCTACTGGGGGGCCGCCGTTTCAGACGAGCGTGTTCTGCTGCGAATAGTTCAGGTGACAATCGAGCAACCAAACCTTCAGTTAATTCATCTTGAAGATCGAATATGTCTGTGAGTTCACGATCATAGCGTTCTCCCCAAAGCTGTGTGCCTGATTCCATATCAGTCAAGGACGCATTGACTCGAATTCGCGTGCCTGCGGAACGAGCTGAACCTTGAAGGACGTATCTGACACCCAATTCGGAAGCCAGCTTTTGTGGATCATCGACGCCCCCCTTCAAAGCAAATGTAGTACTTCGATCCGTCACAAAAAATCCGCGAAGCTTTGACAGGGCCGTAACCAGGTCTTCGGTTAGGCCGTCCGCCAGGAATTTAAACTCGGGATCAAGTCCAGAATCTGAAAATGGAAGCACGGTCAATGAAGGAGAGGAGTTTTTGCTATCTGCGATTGGATTTGGAATATTCACATCGACTTGGGATAACCGAGCAACAAACCGAAACCCCTGACGGGGTAGCGTTTTTACAATCTCTTGACGCGAACCATCATCACCTGTGGCGGTTCTGATCGCGTTGATCCGCGCGTTGAGGGTTCCGTCACCGACAATTCTACCTTGCCAGACTTCGTCGAATATTTCGTTCTTGGTAACCACGCGGTCTGCGTTTTCAATCAAATACACCAGAAGCGCAAATGCCTGCGGTTGAAGTGATATTGGACCCGAGGCCCCAGACAACTCACGGCGGTCAGTGTCGAGTTGGTAGTCGGCAAATTCAAAAATCATCGACCGGCAAGCCTTTCGCAAGCAGAATCAAGCTATCCGCAAGCTAATGCTATACAAGCGGTCAAGCATGTCCCAATTACACATCCTCATGTGACCTCATCGAAATCACATGAGGTTCCAATGTCCACAACATCCATCGATATACGCCCCAAAAACGACTACTCCATCGCAGAGAAAAAAGCCACGACGGCTTTTCTCGACGCACTTTCCAAGCTTAACCGATCATTTTGGGCCTACACTGAAGAAACCGGAGAAAGCAACACAAAGCCGTTTGATGGAATTTTGTGATCGCTTCTCAAATTCCGGGGCCTGAGAAATCCAATTTACAGCACTTGAACTATGTATCTGTCCAACAGAAAGACTGCATCACAAGGACACTGATTCTCATCATTAGCTTTTAGGGCTGGGGCGAACTCTATTGCATCATCTTTCGGTGCCCGCTTTTTCGAATTTGATGAACATTTGTAGCTAAAGTTTGCGGGATGTGTACCATTAGTTTGTCGAATAGCTGTGGCAGGGAGGATATTGCATCAACCGCATTTTCACCAGACTCCGAACGAGTGGAAAAACATCCCCGGTCGACATCGACAATCGTTTTGTCAACGAAGCTTTGGAACAGAATAAACTTGAAGGGCTGCGGCTGACGATCCTGACGCGGTTTCTGATGTTGGTGGTTTTTGGACTGTTGCTTGTTACCCGAGTTCCCTGGCCAGAATCGGGATATTATCTGCTGTTCATTGCTGCATTCGGTCTGGTTGGATGGATGCAGCTGTATTTTGGCAAAATGGGTTATCCACGGGTGGCAACAATTGCCCTGATGTTTGATGCGGTGATCCTCACTTATATGATGCTGGGACCCAATCCCTGGGTTAATCCCGAATGGCCAACTGCAACACTCTATAAGTTCAGCGGGTGGAGATACATGTTTGTATTTCTGGCTGCAGCAACCATTGGCCACTCATGGCGGGTCATTTTGGCATTTGGAGCCTGGATGGCGTTTGTCTGGTTGGTTGCGGCCGGGATGATATCAAAATATGGCGTGAAAATTCCGGAGATTACCCAGCAATTGCAAGAAGCGCTTGATAGTGCCGTGCTGGCCAGAGTCCTTGATCCAAACAGAATCTTCTGGTCAGCCAGAATTGCTGACGCCGTAGTATTGGCCCTGGTTGCCACGATTCTCGCCGTCAATGCGTGGCGGCGAAACAAACTGGTTTTGGCGCAGACTGAATTGGCGCGGGAGCGATCCAATCTATCGAGACACTTCGCACCCTCCATGGTGGAACTTATGGCAAATCGGGATAAGCCGTTCGGCGAAATTCGCACCCAGAATGTCGTGATCATTTTTGCTGACATTGTTGGCTTCACCACCTTCGCCGAACGGGTTGGCCCGCATGAGGCGATCCGTTTACTTCGCCACTTTCACGAGCAAATGGAGAGCATCATTTTTCGCCATGAAGGGACGCTCGACAAGTTTCTGGGAGACGGTGTGATGGCCAGTTTTGGCACTCCCCAGACGCGCGAAGATGATTCAGAACGTGCGCTCTTGTGCGTGAAGGACATACTCGATGTAGACCTGCCCCATGGCTTGACAATATCGGTTGGGGCTCATCGCGGTGAAGTTGTTTTAGGGGACGTTGGATCCGAGCGGCGGCTGGAATTTGCAACCATTGGCGATACGGTAAATGTTGCAGCTCGATTGGAGGCCGCGACCCGTCAGGCAAATGTGCGTGCCTTTGTCAGCGATTCCTGTATCAAGGAGACGACGGCGATTGAGCCGTTCACCCACACAGGACCTATTGAGCTGCGAGGCCGAAAGGAGCCACTAAATGTTTGGCAGGTAGAGTGAAGCCCCCGCCTCGACCCGGCAAACGCCTCCAAAATATTCAATCTTTCCCCAGCCAGCTCGTTTATTTTTGTCTCTGTGCGATGGGACACATAAGTCTGGTTTCCGGGTGGGCATAGTGCACAGGTCGGAGCAAATAATTACTCCCTTTTGCTACCGGCTTTCCTGGCGCGAATGCCAAGTGCATTTTTGGGGGCGCGAGGGAGCCCGCCCTGCCTGGTTGTCACCGCCCCGTGCGACCAGGTAGGGCACTAATCCCCTGCTTTATCATTGAATTTGAGCCGTTCAGGCTGGTGTTCGGCCTCAACCCTTGCGGATTTGACATATTCAGCCGACAGCGAAAAAACTGTCAGGAGTTCAAAAATACGTTTATTGAATCAAACATTTCCCGCCAGCATTCTTCATCTGGTAGCGGATGATGATTGCGACTTTCCAGCACTTTCAACTGGGCATTTGCGATGCCTTTGGCCAGTTTCTGCCCCTCTGAAATCGGGTGCACGGCGTCATCGGCTGCATGTATCACCAAGGTCGGGGCTTCAACCAGCGGCAATAAATCAGCAACCGAGTGATTGTTGTAGAAGTCCCGACCCTGAGTTTCATTTTCAATCGAGCAACTCTTTTGCAGATTTTCACCGATCCGCTTGAGCTGTTCCGGGGTGGCGGTTGGCAAATAGACCGACAAATATCCGGAAATAAAGGCACTGCCCGGCGTTTCCCAACCGGCTTCTGCCATTTTCAAAATTGCATCGCCGTCTTCCGAACCTGTCGCCTTATTGCGCACCGATCGACCGTCGACATATCCACCCTGCAAGATCAGGTGGTTCACTCGCTCTGGATAGTGCGCTGCAAAATCAACGGCGATCATTCCGCCACTTGATGTGCCAAACAAGATAAATTCCTTAAGCCCCAACTCGTCGGTTACCGCAAGAATGTCGTCTGCACTGCGCCTCGTGCTGAAGTCATCAACGTCCCAGTCGGACAATCCGCAACCACGCTGATCGAGCCGGATGAGGGTGAAATCCTTGGTCAATTCATCGATAAACTCCCGTTCCGTCGGTTCATCCCAGTCCAGATCCAAGTGGGTTGGATGGTGCGATGTGCGGACCATTGGCGGCCCACTTCCCGTCACGGTGTAAGCGATTTTCACGCCATCATCGGCCGTCGCATAGCGAACATTGGGACGCGCCGCACTACTGGCTGGTTGTGGTGACGCCGTCCTCGCCGTTGCCGCCGCCGTCGCCTCATCTTTGGAAACTGTGGCAACGAACTGAAATCCGCGCCGCGGTACGGTTTTGATAATGGCTTGCGTTTTGCCGTCATCTCCGACCGCCCGCCGCGCGGCTGAAACGCATGCAGAGATGGCAGAGTCAGAAACGATTCGCCCGTCCCAGACTTCTTCAATCAATCGATCCTTATCGATCAATACGTCAGGATTACGCACCAGAAAATGAATCAGATCAAATACTTGCGGCTCCGGTGACTGTGCTTCCCCGGCCCTGGTCAGGGTGAAGCTTTGATCGTCCAACACACACTCGGCAAATCGGTATTGCATGAACCGAACTAAACATCGCCGCCGCACACTTCACAAGACATTCGTCACAAAATTGGCGTTTCCCAAGCAAAAGACAGGAGTTTCACAAGGTCTTCCTCAAGCGCGCTTCCGGCAACCATGAGAAAACAGGGCATCAACCAGCCAAGGACAAAAACCATGATGCCGCCAATCGATCTTAATCTGATGTCACACACACCAGCACGCTACCAGATCCCCAATCAACATGGAGTTGACGGAGGCATTCCTCGGGTTTCACCTGCCGCCACCTTCCGGAAGCAGGTTCGCGCACTCGCCTCACGCCTTCGGTCCGTAGTTTCTGCGTCGAAGGTGGCGGGCAATCAACAAGGTCTCGAGACCGAAGTCGCACTGCGCTGATCGATTATTGCTCCTGGGAGTGCACCTGTTCTGCAATCAGGGTGGCAACTGAAGGCCCCGGGCCAACCAGCTCCAGAACGTTTCTGTCGGGATCACGTATAAAGATGGTCTCGGTTCCACGGAACGACCGTTCGCCGGTGATCTTGATGCCGTGTTTCTCGACAAAGGCTCGTGTATCCTCCGCCGACTTCATTTTCACAGCAATATGGGTGATGCCGGGATATTTGGACTTTTCGTCCATCAGGATATTTTCCCCGGCCCTAGCCGTTGCTGGCCCGAGCAGGTTGATGTTGATACCGGCAGGATGCAGCATCACCAGAGGATGTCCGGCATCGTAGCCGCCATCTGCAATCATCTCAAAACCCAGTAATTCGTAAAATGCCACCGACTTGTCCCGGTCGCTGATACGAATTCCAACATGATCGATATTGCTCATTTCCAACATGGGATTGTCCTTTTCAAATCCATCAATTCATCCAAGACGCAGCACATTTGCCTTGTCGCTGCTTTCCATATAACTATTATCTGTGTGTTATATTATAGGGAATTTTTACAAAGATTATTTCCAGATGAATGATAATCAATTTGACGGCATGGTGATTTTTTGCGCGGTGGTGGATCAGGGTGGCTTTACGGCTGCCGCAAAGGCCCTCAACCACACGACATCCCATGTCAGTAAGGTCGTGGCTCGCCTGGAGGCCCGTTTGGGCAGCCGTTTGATGAACCGCACCACCCGCACGTTCAGCCTGACTGAATCTGGTGAAGTGTTTTACGAAAACAGCAGCCGGATCATCAAGGATGCTGAACATACTTTATCTCTGATCTCGCAAAACGAGGAGCGGGCCTTTGGCCATCTCAAGGTGAGTGTCCCGGTGATGTTTGCAGACGCCTGTTTGAACGGTTGGCTGCCGGAATTCGTCAACGCCTTTCCTGATATTACGCTGGAGATAGAATCCAGTGATCGATTTGTGGACATCGTTGCAGAGGGCTTTGACGTGGTGGTGCGCGCTGCAGATCTCGACGACAGCCTTCTGATTGCCAGGAAAATCATGTCGACGCGGCGACTGACCGTGGCGTCCCCAGACTATCTTGCGCGCCACGGCACGCCTGCCGCACCCGGCGACCTTGAGACCCATACTCTGATCGATTTCAGCTATCGGGGAATCGCAAATATGTGGACCTATCGGGGCAAGGACGGCGGCAACCTTTCTGTCAGGGTTACGCCAAAAATACGCTGTAATATTGCCAGTATGGAACTTGCGCTTGCCAGCTCCGGGTTTGGCATTACCCGCCTGCCCCTTCTGGTGGCAGAAAATCAACTTAAGTCGGGGGAGCTTGTCGCTATTTTGACCGACTATGAAAACCCGCCCCTGGAACTCCACGCCATCTATCCCTCCCGCCAGCATCTGGCGCCAAAGGTGCGTGAGTTTGTCGACTTTCTGGCGCGGAAATGCCGGGAGCTGGCGTAGAGACTAACTGAGGCCTATCGGCCAATTGACCGGGACAGAATGTCTGCGGGATTGTCGGGCGCAATGTCACCCACCCAGGCGATGAAGTGGTCAGGCCGTACCAATATATAACGCGCCCGATAATCCTCGCGCCCGTCCGCCTGAGTGTCCTCAACCGTTGAAAGCGGAATGCCCAGCTGTTCTGCTGCCGCAACAAATTGCGACACCACCGCCGCATCCCCATCCAGTGCAATTAAGCAGAATCCCTGCCCCAATTCTTCAAACAAATCGCGATTCCCAGACAGTTCAACCGGTGCCAAATGGTGCCCTGGACGCGCATCGACCTTATGCACGCCCCGCGCACCGGGCTGTCCGGCGCTGCCCAAAATAATCGGGGACCCTTCATAATGGGGCAGAAACTGGGTCACATCTGCATTGCCGCCTTCGGCACGGGTCTGCCAGGCCTGCTCGAATGCCTGCAAATTCCTGTCCGGGGAATATGCCTCGATGAATACGCGGTCGTCCTCGATCATGCGGGCAATGAAATCGCTGGATGTGGAGCCAAAGACCGGGCGGCGTTCCGCATCATAGGAGGTCAACAAGTGTTCGCCTCCCCAGCCCTGTAATATGGCGGTCAGCTTCCAGCTCAGATTACGCACATCTTCAAACCCAGTATTGATCCCATATCCCCCATAGGGCGGATGTGAATGGGCAGCATCACCGGCAATGAATATCCGGCCATTGCGATAAGTTTTGGCGTGCGTAATCCGCAAGTCCCAAAACCCAATATGGAGAAAGTCGATCTCGAACTCAGCCCCGATGGCCCGATGCAGATAGGCGGCAAAATCAAAGTTTTCCCGGGTCGTGTCGAGTGGAACCGGGGCGTGATAGAACCATGTTCCATCCAGATCAACGCGCCCCAGAAATTGCCAATACCCGTCAAGTTCAGGATTGAGAATGTTATAGATGGACTTGCCGGGAAAGCGCTCGAGCAGATCGTGCAATTGTTTTGAGTTGAAAACCAAAAGCGCCATTTTGCGGTGGTGGGGATCAACATTCTGCTCAATCGAAGCCGCCTTGCGCACAGCAGAGCGACTCCCGTCGCAGCCAACCGCATAGGGTGCGGTCAGCGAGTGATCTGCATCGTCTTCCTCAGATGTGTAGAAGATTTTTACCCCTTCGTCGCTCTGCTCTGCGGCTATCGCTTTGCAGCCGTAATGCATCACAATGCCGGGAAGTTCTGCTGCGCGGGTTCGCAATACTCGTTCCGCTTCATACTGGGGAAGCCTTTGATTTTGCGCAAAATAATAAGCCCCGACCGCGCCGCGCTTGAACCAGTCATAATGATAGTCGCCCAGCAATGTGCCGAACGCCACCATGCCGGCATTTCCAAATTCTCTCGGGATCGGAGAGGCTGCCTCAATTTCACCCAGCACATTCCAACTGCGGAAATGCTCACCGCTGCGCTGGGTCAAATTCTGGCCCTTGGGAATGTCATGGACTTGCGTCGATCGTTCGATGACCTGAACAGAATTTCCGCGCTGAGCAAGATCGATCGCCAGACCGAGACCAACCGGCCCCCCACCAACGACGATTACATCGCAATCGAATCCATCTTTCCGATCAGCCGTCACCATTCCAGGTTGTGTTCCGCTCGCAATTGTTCAAATTCCACACTCGCCAATGTCGACCAGTGACCGATTCAGTGCAACCATTTTTCGATCTTGTATGCAGGCGAAGCTACAGGTCAGATTGAAGCCACCAGCCCGGCGATGGCTATGCGATAAGCCGCTACTATCTCATCACGGGCAATATGGCGTCCCTGTTTTACCGCATGGCGTCCTGCCGACCACACATCGGTCACCACACTATCTTTGGCGGCAAACACCAGCCCATCGAACAGTTGATCGGTGCGCAATGCACACAGTGCCGGATCATTGCTGTTGATGGCGACGAGGTCAGCCAGTTCCCCTTCGGCTATTTCTCCGGCTCCGCGCGCCAACGCCTGCGCTCCGCCTTTGGCGGCGCCACCATAGAGCATCTCTCCAACAGATCCTTCTCCAACGACCATGACGTTGCGGGCAAGATCCCTCAGACGTTGGGAATATTCCAATGTTCGCAATTCTTCGGTCAGCGATATCAACACGTTGGAATCTGACCCCACGCCAAATGCCCCTGCTGCCGCGATATATTCTGGGCCGTTGAATGGACCGTCTCCCAGATTGGCTTCGGTCACTGGGCACAACCCTGCAACCGCACCGGATTTCGCCATGGCAACGGTTTCATCCGGTGTCATGTGGGTTGCATGAATAAGGCACCAGCGCGACGTGACATCCACATTATCAAGCAGCCACTCTACCGGACGCGCGCCAAGCCAAGCCGATATGTCCTCGACCTCCTTGGGTTGTTCAGCGATGTGAATGTGGATCGGACCCTTGGTGCGGATCGCCAAAGCTGCTTTCAAATCCTGTGGTGAAGTTGCCCGCAAGGAATGGGGGCAATGCCAACAAGGCAGTCCCCGGGCAAGTTGTCCGTTGCCACCTGCTCTGCTCGCTCCACCAGTTGGAAAAACCGGTCCACATCATTGCCGAATCTCGACTGCCCCGACTGCAACGCCGCCTGCCCCGCTCCGCCATAGGAATATAAAACCGGCAAATGGGTAAGACCGATTCCGGTTGCCGCTGCAGCCGCACAGATGCGGTGGGACAATTCGCCAATGTCTCGATACGGTGTTCCGTCAGCTTGGTGATGGATGTAATGGAATTCGCCAACAGCGGCATAACCGGCTTCCTGCATTTCCATAAACACCAGCGCCGCGATGGCTTCGATCTGTTCAGGTGTCAGGCTTTGGGTAAAGCGATACATCAGGTCACGCCAGGTCCAGAAACTATCCTTGCCCGCAGCGCGATACTCGGTCATGCCGGCCATTGCCCGCTGAAATGTGTGACTGTGCAGGTTTGCGAGTGCGGGCAATATCGTGTCCACACGGACGTCAACTGCCTGGGGCTGTGATGACACGATCACCTGGCTGATCCTGCCGTCGCTTGTTTCCAGACGTACATTCTCCGCCCAACCCGTCGACAGGAACGCCCGTTTCGCAAATATCACAGCACCACCTCATTTGATTTTATGTATAGACATATAGGCTATTTATTTGTACCAGAAAAGCCTAATTTGACTCCAAGTGAGGCTTCAATGTCCACGAATAATCAAGTCCTGAGCGACGTCAAAATCGCGACAATGACCCAAAACGGCAACCCCTACGGGATGTTGGACGATGCGGCGATTGCGATTGCAGATGGCCGCATTGTTTGGATTGGCAATCAGGCAGAACTGCCTGACAGCTACAAAGAGTTTGAAACGCAACAACTGGCGGGTCGTCTGGTGACGCCGGGCCTGATCGATTGCCACACTCATATTGTTCATGGTGGCAATCGGGCGGTGGAGTTTGAGATGCGTCTCAACGGCGCCAGTTATGAAGAAGTTGCCCGTGCCGGCGGTGGCATTGTCTCGACCGTCGGCGCAACCAGACAGGCCAGCGAAGCCGAACTGATACAAACTGCCCTGCCCCGTGTTGATGCGCTGCTGGCCGAAGGAACGACATTGCTGGAGGTCAAATCCGGTTATGGACTGGATGTGTATACCGAACTTCGTATGTTGAGGGCGGCACGGGCGCTGCCAGATCATCGACCGGTAAGAGTGGTCACCAGCTTTCTTGGCGCCCATGCGGTTCCCGCCGACTATAAGGGGCGTGACGACGCCTATATTGACGAAATCTGCATTCCCGCCCTGCGACAGGCCCATCAGGAAGGGCTTGTGGATGCGGTGGATGGCTTTTGCGAGGGCATTGCGTTCAATCCGGAGCAGATCGCGCGGGTATTTGATGAGGCGAAGAAACTCGGCATCCCGGTAAAATTGCATGCCGAACAATTGTCCAATCTTGGCGGTGCCAAAATGGCGGCTGGCTATGGTGCGCTTTCGGCTGATCACATCGAATATCTTGATGAGGAAGGTGTTGTGGCGATGGCAGCAGCCGGGACAGTAGAGGTCGTATTGCCGGGTGCGTTTTATACGCTGCGCGAGACCCAGCAGCCGCCGATTGATGCCCTGCGCAAACACCAAGCGCCGATTGCGCTGGCCAGCGACTGCAACCCCGGCTCGTCACCAATGACCTCGCTATTGCTGACGCTCAACATGGCCTGCACCCTGTTCCGCTTGACGCCGCAAGAGGCCTTGGCAGGTGTCACGGTCAATGCGGCAAAGGCTCTGGGCCTGGATGATTGTGGAACTATTGCAGCAGGCCAGCGCGCCGATCTCGCGGTCTGGGACGTAGATCACCCGGCTGAACTCTCTTATCGAATCGGCTTCAACCCGCTGCATGCACGCATATTTGGAGGCGTATCGTGACCACCCTGACGCTGACACCGGGTTCCGTACAACTCTCTGATCTGGCCCGGATTTTTTGGGACGAGGCGGCGGTACAACTGGACCCGTCCTGCCGTCCGGCGATTGAGCGGGCACACCAGCGGATCGAGGCAGCCGTCGCTGGCAGCGATGCGGTCTATGGGGTCAATACAGGCTTTGGCAAATTGGCCAGCGTCAAGATTGCCGCAAAGGACACAGCTACGCTGCAGCGCAATCTGATCCTTTCCCATTGCTGTGGCGTTGGTCCGGCGATATCGACGCGACACGCCCGGTTGATGATGGCGCTCAAACTATTGAGCCTGGGACGCGGAGCCTCGGGGGTTCGACTGGAGCTGGTTGATCTGCTGGAGGCAATGCTTGCTGAGGGCGTCACACCAATTATTCCGGCGCAAGGTTCAGTTGGCGCTTCCGGCGATCTGGCCCCACTGGCGCATATGGCAGCCGTGATGATGGGAGCCGGAGAAGCGGAATATAAGGGCAAAACTTTGCCGGGCGACAAGGCGCTTGCGGCGGCCGGATTGTCGCCGGTGGAATTGGGTCCCAAAGAGGGTCTGGCCCTGATCAACGGCACCCAGTTTTCAACGGCATTTGCACTATCGGGTCTGTTCCGCGCCTGGCAGGCGGCGCAATCGGCTCTTGTTACATCGGCCCTGTCCACCGATGCGATCATGGGATCAACGGCTCCCTTGCAACCGGAAATTCATGAACTTCGCGGCCACAAGGGGCAGATTGAAGCCGGTGCGGCCATGCGCGCCCTGCTTGACGGGTCGGTAATTCGCGAAAGTCATCGTGAAGATGATACGCGGGTTCAGGACCCCTATTGCATCCGCTGTCAGCCGCAGGTCATCGGCGCCGCCATTGATGTCATGCGCATGGCGGCAAATACCCTTGAAATCGAGGCCAATGCGGCAACCGACAATCCACTTGTGCTGACAGGTGCTGACCTGATCGTGTCGGGCGGAAATTTTCATGCCGAACCCGTCGGCTTCGCGGCTGACATGATTGCCCTGGCCATCGCTGAAATCGGCGCGATTGCTCAACGACGCATTGCGCTCATCGTTGATCCGGTGCTGAGCCATGATCTGCCACCCTTTCTGACGCCGGATCCGGGACTTAACAGCGGCTATATGATTGCCGAGGTAACGACTGCTGCACTGATGAGCGAAAACAAGCATCTGGCCAATCCCTGCGTCACCGATTCCACTCCAACCAGCGCCAATCAGGAGGACCACGTCAGCATGGCCGCTCACGGGGCCCGTCGGCTTGGTCAGATGGTTGACAATCTGGAGCGAATTTTGGGGGTCGAATTGCTTTGTGCCTCGCAAGGCGTCGAATTCCGAACCCCACTTGCCACCAGCGACGCCCTCGCCCGTGTCGTGAAAAGACTTCGCGAAGAGGTGAAAACTCTGTCGGAAGATCGCTATCTGGCGCCGGATCTTGAAAAGGCGGCTTCACTGGTGGCCAGCGGCGATGTTGCCCGGGTAACTCAAGTCGACATGCCGGGCGTTGCATCATGAATCCGGTAGAAATTCATCGCGGCGAAAGCCCAATTGTTCTTGGTCTGCCGCATACCGGCACCCATGTGCCGACAGATATTTTTCAGCGATTGAACAAGCGTGGACAGGGACTGGACGATACTGACTGGCACATCCACACCTTGTATGACAGCCTGCTGGATGGAGCCACGACCGTCCGGGCGACTTTCCACCGATATGTGATCGATGCAAATCGCGACCCGTCAGGCGCATCGCTTTATCCGGGACAGAACACGACCGGGCTTGTCCCGCTAACCGATTTTGACGGCAAAGATATCTGGGCCGATCCGCCAACGCCGGAAGAAATCGAAGCGCGCCGTCAGCAATTCCACGCCCCCTATCACGCCGCGCTGCAGGCAGAGCTTGAACGAGTCCACAAGCTCCACGGCGTGGCCATTCTTTACGACTGCCATTCAATTCGTTCCGACATTCCGTTTCTGTTTGAGGGCATCTTGCCGGACTTCAATATCGGCACGAATTCGGGCGTTACCTGCGCTTCAGAAATTGAATCAACTACGGTTGAAATCTGCAAGGAAGCAACGGCTTACAGTTCCATCCTCAATGGTCGATTCAAGGGGGGATGGACCACCCGTCATTATGGTCAGCCAGCCACCAACATTCACGCCATCCAGATGGAACTGGCGCAATCCACCTATCTGAAAAGCCAGACAGCGCCGTGGGAGTACGATGAAAACCGCGCCGCACAATTGCGCCCGCATCTGGCAAAAATTCTCACCGAGTTGGCCAAACTGGCCCCAAAATTAGGAACATCCCGATGAGCGATCCCCGCAAAAATACCCGTGACGTCTATCCGCCGACAGGTGATGAAATTACTGCCAAGAGCTGGTTGACCGAAGCACCGATGCGCATGTTGATGAACAATCTGCACCCCGAAGTTGCCGAAAACCCGCATGAACTTGTGGTCTATGGAGGCATTGGCCGGGCGGCGAGAACCTGGAATGATTTCGATCAGATCGTCGCAACGTTGAAAACCCTGGATGAAGATCAGACCTTGCTGGTGCAATCGGGAAAACCGGTAGGTGTTTTTCAAACCCACAAGGATGCGCCGCGGGTGCTGATCGCAAACTCAAACCTGGTGCCGCACTGGGCCAATTGGGATCATTTCAACGAGCTCGATAAAAAGGGCCTCGCCATGTATGGCCAAATGACTGCCGGTTCGTGGATCTATATTGGCAGCCAGGGCATTGTGCAGGGCACCTATGAAACATTTGTCGAAGCCGGCCGCCAGCACTATGGCGGCGATCTGACGGGCAAATGGATTCTCACCGGCGGCCTTGGCGGCATGGGCGGCGCTCAGCCCCTCGCCGCAGTAATGGCCGGTGCCTGTTGTCTGGCCGTCGAATGCAATCCCGAAAGCATCGATTTCCGCCTGCGCACCCGCTATGTCGATGAACGCGCCGACACGCTGGATGAAGCGCTGGCGATGATCGACGCCTGGACCAAGGCTGGAGAAGCCAAGTCTGTTGGCCTGCTGGGTAATGCAGCTGATGTATTTGCTGAACTGGTCAAGCGCGACGTCCGGCCTGATATTGTTACCGACCAGACCAGCGCCCACGACCCGATCAACGGCTATTTGCCACAGGGCTGGACCATGGCCCAATGGCGTGAAAAGCGCGAAAGCGACCCCAAATCGGTGGAAAAGGCTGCGCGGGCAAGCATGAAAGTGCATGTGGCGGCGATGGTCGACTTCTGGAATGCGGGAATTCCCACGCTCGATTATGGCAACAATATCCGTCAGGTGGCGTTGGAAGAAGGGCTGGAAAACGCCTTCGCATTCCCCGGCTTTGTCCCGGCCTATATCCGGCCCCTGTTCTGCCGTGGCATCGGACCCTTCCGCTGGGCCGCCCTCTCAGGTGACCCGGAAGATATCTACAAGACCGACCAGAAGGTAAAAGAGTTGCTGCCCGACGATTCTCACCTGCATAACTGGCTCGATATGGCCCGAGACCGCATTGCATTTCAGGGACTGCCGGCGAGAATTTGCTGGGTCGGACTTGGAGTGCGACACAAACTGGGGCTGGCTTTTAATGAAATGGTTCGCAGCGGTGAACTGTCGGCCCCGATTGTCATTGGGCGCGACCATCTAGATTCCGGATCTGTTGCCTCTCCCAACCGAGAAACGGAAGCGATGAAAGATGGCTCAGATGCGGTATCCGACTGGCCGTTGCTCAACGCGTTGCTGAATACTGCATCGGGTGCCACCTGGGTCTCGCTACATCATGGTGGCGGTGTTGGCATGGGTTTCAGCCAGCATTCGGGAATGGTCATCTGCTGCGATGGTACGGATGATGCCGACCGCCGCATCGCCCGTGTATTGTGGAATGACCCCGCCACCGGCGTGATGCGTCACGCAGATGCTGGCTATGAAGAGGCTCGGCAATGCGCTGTCGAAAACGGTCTGAACCTGCCCGGCATCCTGTAATTCACGTGACCAAATTGATGTGAAGGCACGGTGCAATTGCACCGGTAGTCGAGTCGATAAACGCGGCTTTAACGCAATCTCGTTACACTGTTGGATACGCATCCGCAGCACTCAATGTCAGGATGCAGGGCGCTGAAATGGAAACAATTAGGAACCGATAATGGAAAGTTATCACCTTGTTTTTATTTGTTTTTCAAGGCGGGTGAATCCACCTGCCTCAATGCGTCAGGTTGGAACTTAGCGTGAGGAACGTCATATGTTGAAATATCTGGCAATCATCGCAAATTTTTTCGTGTTGGCTCTAATCGCCGGAATCGTTGTCAAAACCGGCACTCCTGGTGACGAACAATTAAGCTTATTTGCAACAATTGGTGCCGCCACCTTGTTGAGTCTCATCGTATTATTCCGCTACAGGGCGCCGGATGCTCAGTACCAAAAGTGGTTGGATGATGAGTCTGAAAGATTGCGCCGCGAGCTCGCGACCGGCGAGTAACACGGTTACTCTTCGATCCGCAAACAAACGCTCTGGTTGTCCGCAGGCTATTTAGGGTCGTGTTCGGCTTTAAGTTTTGCCCAATCAAAGGTCACGCCAGATCCCGGCACGTCAGGTGCCACCGCCAGCGCGTTTTCGATCACCAATGGACGCTGGGTATAGTGTTCAATCGGGAATGAATGGACTTCCAACCACCCGCTGTTTGTTTGCCCTGACAGCAGACTGACATGCAGTTCCTGCATTCCGTGACTGCATACGGGGATATTGTATTCGCGGGAAAGTTCCGCAACCTGCAGAAATCCCGTAATGCCTCCGCAATTGGAGGCGTCAGGCTGAATAAAGCTCAATTTCGCCTGTTCAAATGCGTATTCGAACTCATGAATCGTGTGCAGGTTTTCACCCATTGCCAGCGGCATGCCGGTCGCGTCGGCAATTTCGGCAAATCCCTGATAATTGTCGGGAATGGTGGGTTCTTCAAACCAGGTCAGATCGAATTCTTTAAACGCTTCGGCAGCTTTGATAGCTTGCGCCACAGACATGGAATAATTGGCATCTACCATGAATGTCACGTTCGGACCGATCAATTCGCGCACCGCGGCGATACGTTCAATATCCTGTTGCAGTTCAGACTGGCCAATCTTGATCTTAACGCCGTTGAACCCACGCTCCAGATAAGACCGCACACTGTCGAGCAGTTTTTCCAACGAGAAATTGAGATCAATGCCACCACAATAAGCCCGGCAGGTCTGCCCTGCCCCCCCAGCCATTTTCCACAATGCCTGGCCGGTGCGTTTGCCGCGCAAATCCCACAGAGCAATGTCCAACGCCGATATGGCAAATGAGGCGATGCCGCCCCGTGCCACATAATGAACGTGCCATTGCATGGCTTCATAATGCTGTTCGACATGCTCGCAGTCCTGGCCAATCAGAAATGGTGTCAGATCATTTTCGATCATCGCCACAATGGCCTTCCCGCCAACACCGCCTGTATACGTATAGCCGGTGCCGTGAGTCCCATCTTTCAGTCGCACTGTCGTTGTGATCAGTTCAAAATGTGTATGGCTGCCATGTTTGGCGTCGACCAGCACCTCTGCCAGCGGAATCCGGAATAGTTGGGTTTTGATGATTTCAATTTTGGACATCTGCAGTGCCTGCGGGACCTTCAATTATCGCGGTATCTGAACGGCGAATTGGCCGATTGAATTTACAAATGTCAAGCCGGACCTGGGAATTCTGCACCGGACCAGAAACGGGGCCGCATGCGCTACCGCGATGATATCGACTTCTGGCTCCAGTCTTTGGCGTGGACCGCCGTGCTCAACATGGCAATCGCTGCGGTGGTGGTCAGGGTTTTGGTGATCAGATTTGCAGACATGTTTCGAAACTTCCATGTGTGGTTTTGCCCGGCTGTTTTGGGCGGCCTGCTCAATGTCCAAACAGACAGGCTCACAGTTTCGCTAAGGTTGTGCGATTGGGCACATGTCGAAAATATTTCCCGCAAACTGCAATGACTTTATTGCGCAGAATCCAGGTAAATCAAAACATTTCTGTTTATTTTCCGTTAGTTATCGGAGGATCAACGATTACCAAAAAAATCAGACATTGTTCGAGCTTCCATCTTGGCAATTGGCCGAGTGATCCAAAATCTCCCCCAATTCAAGTTCGACAAAGCAAATAAACTCAACGGACGGGAGCCCGATAATCGCAATTATGGAGCGGTTCGGGGTCGAAATTGTAGCTCAACCACAGGACGCAGGCGATTCCTGTGCTAGCTCTGGATTAAGGCCTGTCAGATCGATTGTTTATTAGCTACCCTTCGTCGAATCCGCAGCAACATTTAATCACCTTCGGTGAGTCAGGTAATGTCCATGAGCCCAAATATCAGCAATCGGTTGAGCGCCAAACTGGCCCACATTAGAGAGGGCAGTTACAAGCCAAAGCACTTCATCATTGCTGATGCGAAAGATGCAGATATGGGCGGCGGCATAAATGGTGTCGGCTTTATTGATGACGGCAGAGGAGTACTCAAAGCCAAAACCGCGGCCGATTACCTGACATCCATGAAGCAGATGATCGCATCGGAGCTTGCAGACATCATGCTCACGTCAATGGCGTCGGCTGAGCACCTGATGGCCGAAAATGCCTATGCCAACACAGATATATGCCCGGCAATCCGTCTCAACGACACAACGGACATTTGGGGGTTTCGAGGAGCTGTCTATCAAGACACACCGGCTCTGCCGTTTCGTACCGCGCGGCTCCAGCAGGCCCGCAATCTTTGTGCGTTGGGTCTTTATGCCATCACTTTTTACAACGATCGGGACGTGGACGTTGCAACCCTAAATGCCTACCGGGACTTTCGCGAACAGGCTGATGAAGTTGGCATGTTGCATTTTCTGGAAGTCTTCAATCCGGCATTCGACATCAACACACCGGACGCTGATCTGGGAAGTTACGTCAATGACGCGATAGTGCGCTGCCTGGCAGGTGTTGCTGGGTGCGAACATCCTCTGTTTCTCAAAATGCAATATAATGGTGCCCGCTCGATGGAAGAACTGGCGTCATTCGATCCTGGAAAGCTGATTGTCGGCGTCCTCGGTGGCGCCGCCGGAACCACGCGCGATACGTTTGAATTGATTTCCCAAACTGAACGCTTTGGTGGCAGGGTGGCCCTGTTTGGCCGCAAGATTTATGGTGCTGAAGATTCCGTTGAACTGGTCAGATTGATGCGCGCAGTGATTGAAGATGATGTGTCCACTTCTGAAGCCGTGGAAGCCTATCACGATGGTCTGACCAAAAAGGGACTTGCGCCAATGCGCGCGCTTGAGCAAGACCGTGAGGTTACCGACCCCATATTGAAACCGGAAGCTTCATGAACGATAAAGCAGGCAAATCCGGCATTATTACTGGTGGTTCCTGGTGTGCTGACCACAACCGGCTGGTGGAAAGATGGCCGGAAGAGGAAAGCCTGGTCAAGATTATTTCTGATGAGTTTCGGGGCGGCGGTTCTGCCTGCAATCTGGCCATAGACATAAAGCGTCTTGATCCCAACCTGCCGGTGTCTACAATTGGTCTGCTCGGCGATGATGCCGATGGTCATGCCCTGCGGAAACAGGCTGAAACCGAAGGTTTGGATTGTTCCCTATTGGCCACCCATGCAGGTCAGCAAACATCTTTTACCGACGCCTATACATCCCAGGATACCACCCGCCGCACTCATCTTTTCTACGCCGGAACGAGTGATCACCTGACCCCTGATCACTTCGATTTCACACATGTTGACGCGAAAATATTACACCTCGGCCTGCCCGGACTGCACAACCTGCTGGATGGAGAATGGAATGGTGATGAAAACGGTTGGGTCACGGTTTTGAGGAAAGCCCAATCCAAAGGCCTCAAAACCAATCTTGAACTGTGTTCTCTGCCGCCCGAAATGCTGAAAGAGCTGGTAACTCCGTGCCTGCAACAGCTGAACTATCTGATCATCAATGAGTATGAAATTGCTGCTGTTGCCGGCAATCCCGTTGGACATGACGGAGATACAGATATCGAAACCTGTATATCAAACGCGCGGCATGTGATCTCCAATTCGCCACTGGAACTGGTGATTGTTCATTTCCCCGGTGGGGCGGTGGCTATTACCAGGCAGGGTGAGGTGGAGCACCATGCCTCAGTGAACGTGCCGCCGGATCAGATCGCCGGGACGAATGGTGCAGGAGATGCATTCGCCGCCGGTGCCCTTTACGGGTTGCACGAAGGCTGGCCGCTGCATCAAACATTGCAACTGGCCCACGCATCAGCAGCGGCGTCCATCAGGCATATTGGAACGACGGATGCAGTTGTCGGTTGGGCAGAATGTCTTGAACTGGCATCGCAGCACGGCTGGCGCGACCTGCAGAATTGACGTGGAGGCTTTTGTGCCTGGCTGCAAGTGCGGTAAAACTGGTGCGGGTGGGCAAACTTGTCTTGTATTGATGTCGTTTTGATTTAGCTTCCCTTCTGTTGAACGGGAGACAATCATATGTGCGGCATTGTTGGCTTATTCTTGAAGGACAAAGCGCTGCAGCCTGAACTCGGCGGCCTGCTGACTGATATGCTGGTTACCATGTCGGACCGGGGCCCCGACAGTGCCGGAATTGCAGTCTATCGCGGTGCCGACGATGGCTTTGTGAAGATCACTCTCCAGTCCGCCAATCCTGATCAAGACTTCGAAAATCTTGAATCGGAACTGAATGCCGATGTGGTGCGCATTGATACGCATGCCATTGTCTCCTGCCCCGCCGATCAAACGGAAGCCGTTTTGGAACGGATCTCGGAGTCGCCGCATTTGCGGATCATGTCAACAGGCGATGCCATCGAAATCTACAAGGAAGTGGGCCTGCCCAATTCGGTCGCAGAACGTTTTGACATCCCGCAATTGCAAGGCAGCCACGGCATTGGTCATACCCGCATGGCCACCGAAAGCGCCGTTACCACGTTGGGCGCTCATCCCTTTTCTACAGGTCCTGACCAGTGCCTGGTGCACAACGGATCGCTTTCCAACCACAACTCACTGCGGCGGCGTTTGGCGCGGCAGGGCGTCAACGTAAAGACGCAAAATGACACCGAAGTCGCGGCGGCCTATCTGACGTGGAAGATGCAAAACGGCTGTGATCTCGGCGAAGCACTGGAAGCCGGAATTTCTGACCTCGATGGGTTTTACACATTCGTCGTTGGAACCCGTGACGGGTTTGGCGTATTGCGTGACCCGATTGCCTGCAAACCAGCGGTGTTGGCAGAAACCGGGCAATATGTAGCGTTCGGCTCAGAGTACCGAGCGCTGGTGAACCTGCCCGGAATTGAAAAGGCAAATGTGTGGGAACCTGAACCCGCCACGGTCTATTTCTGGGAGCATTAGTGATGGAAACCTACGACCTCACAGCAATGGAATTACGGGCCGTAAATGAGGCACTGCAAACCAAAGGTGACGGCTCCAATCAATCCTATGAGGTGATTAATCCACGCGGCAGCCACGCCATTGCTGTGGGACTGAACGCGCCCATCGAGGTAACGGTCAAAGGGTCGACCGGCTATTATTGCGCCGGCATGAACCAGCAGGCGACGGTCAATGTGACGGGTTCTGCGGGGCCCGGCGTGGCAGAAAACATGATGTCCGGTAAAGTGGTTATCAACGGTGATGCCAGCCAATATGCCGGTGCCACTGCTCATGGGGGGCTCCTGGTCATCAAGGGCAACGCTTCAAGTCGCTGCGGCATATCGATGAAGGGTGTCGACATCGTTGTCCATGGCAATATCGGCCATATGAGCGCTTTCATGGCGCAGTCCGGCAATCTTGTTGTCTTGGGCAATGCCGGCGATGCGCTTGGCGACAGTCTCTACGAAGCTCATATTTTTGTGCGCGGCGAGGTCAAATCACTCGGTGCGGACTGTATTCAAAAGGAGATGCGGCCGGAGCATGTCGAAACATTGAAGGAATTGCTGAAGCAGGCTGAAGCAGATGCGGAGCCAAACGAATTTCGCCGCTATGGATCGGCACGACAACTCTACAATTTCGACATCGACAATGCGGGAGACTACTGATGGACAAGACGCCTGGAACCCATCCCGTAAAGCCTTGGACGTTTGACGATTATACCAATTCCTATATTCGCCGTGCCGCCGCGACAGGGATTTATGACATTCGTGGCGGGGGTGCCAAGCGCCGAGTGCCGCATTTTGATGATCTGTTGTTTCTCGGCGCGTCGATGTCCCGCTATCCATTGGAAGGCTATCGCGAGAAATGCGAAACCAAGGTGGCACTGGGCACAAGGTTCGCCAAAAATCCGATCATGCTCGACATACCAATCACCATTGCCGGGATGAGCTTTGGTGCGCTGTCCGGTCAGGCCAAGGAAGCGCTGGGGCGCGGCGCAAATGCTGCAGGCACATCGACGACCACCGGCGATGGCGGCATGACCGTTGAAGAACGGAGCCATTCAAACAAGCTGGTTTACCAGTATCTTCCTTCCCGCTATGGCATGAATCCGGATGATCTGCGCAAAGCCGACGCCATCGAAATCGTTGTTGGCCAGGGAGCGAAGCCCGGCGGTGGTGGCATGCTTCTGGGTCAGAAGATTTCTGATCGTGTTGCTGAGATGCGCACCTTGCCGAAGGGAATTGACCAACGTTCCGCCTGCCGCCATCCGGACTGGACCGGCCCGGATGATCTGGAAATCAAGATCCTGGAACTGCGTGAAATTACCGGCTGGCGGGTGCCGATTTATGTCAAGATTGGTGGTGCCAGACCCTATTTTGATACAACTCTGGCAATCAAAGCTGGCGCTGATGTGGTCGTGCTTGACGGCATGCAGGGCGGAACCGCAGCCACTCAGGACGTATTCATCGAACATGTTGGTCAACCGACCCTTGCCTGCATCCGACCTGCCGTCCAGGCGCTGCAGGACCTTGATGTTCACCGGGAAGTGCAATTGGTTCTTTCAGGCGGCATCAGAACCGGCGCCGATGTGGCCAAGGCCCTGGCGCTGGGCGCAGATGCGGTCAGCATCGGTACAGCGGCGCTGATTGCGCTTGGAGATAATGATCCGGCGCTGGAAGAGGAATATCAAAAGCTTGGCACGACCGCCGGGGCCTATGACGACTGGCACGAAGGTCTGGATCCGGCCGGCATCACCACACAGGACCCCCAACTGGCCGCCCGGCTGGACCCGCTGGCGGCTGGCAGACGGTTGGCAAATTATCTGAAAGTTATGACACTGGAAGCACAAACAATTGCCCGCGCCTGCGGTAAGAATCATGTTCTCAATCTGGAACCTGAAGACCTTTGCGCGCTGACAATTGAAGCATCAGCCATGGCGGGCGTTCCGCTTGCTGGCACAAACTGGATACCCGGCCAGACACCGGGAGCGGGAAACAACGACTAATCAGGGAGCAGACTATGTCCAAGGATCTTGCAAAATTTGCCGCCGATAATGGCGTCAGGTTTTTTCTCTTCAACTTCACCGACCTGTTTGGAGTTCAGCGCGCCAAACTGGTGCCGGCTGAAGCAGTTGGCGATATGCAAAAGTCGGGTGCCGGATTTGCCGGCTTTGCCAGTTGGCTCGATATGACCCCAGCGCATCCCGACATGTTCGTCATGCCGGATGCAGACAGTGTCATCCAACTGCCCTGGAAACCCCAAATTGCATGGGTTGCCGGCGATCCCTGGATGGACGGTGAGCCGGTGGCTCAGGCACCCAGGAACGTTTTGAAAGCGCTCAATGCCAGAGCAACGGCACTGGACTTTAAAATGATGTCGGGGGTTGAGCCGGAATTTCACCTGATCAATGTCGATGGATCGGGCATTTCCGATGAACGGGATATCCAGGAGAAGCCCTGCTACGACCAAAGTGCCTTGATGCGCCGCTTTGATGTCATTTCCGAAATCTGCACCACCATGATCACGCTTGGCTGGGCGCCTTATCAAAATGACCATGAGGACGCCAACGGCCAGTTCGAGATTAACTGGGATTTTGGCGATTGCCTGCAAACCGCCGATCAGCATGCGTTTTTCAAATTCATGGTGAAAGCCATTGCCGAGAACCACGGCCTGCGGGCAACATTTATGCCCAAACCCTTTTCCAATCTCACAGGCAATGGCTGCCACGTGCATCACTCGGTCTGGACATTGGATGGCAGCCGCTGCCTGTTTGCCGATGACGCTGGAGAGCTGGGTCTGTCGGACATGGCCTACAACTTTCTGGGCGGGCTAATGTCCCATGGCGCGGCGATGTGCGCCATCACCAACCCGACGGTCAACAGCTACAAGCGCATTAATGCTCCCGCCACCTTGTCTGGGGCGACCTGGCCCCCCTCCTCCGTGACCTATGGCGGCAATAATCGCACGCATATGGTGCGCATTCCCGACGCAGGCCGTCTCGAATTCCGGTTGGCGGACGGTGCGGCCAACCCGTATCTGCTTCAGGCGGTATTGTTGGCGGCCGGCATTGACGGGATCGAACGCCAGCTTGATCCTGGCAAACGTCTCGATATCGATATGTATACCGAAGGGCACAAGGCGCGGGGCGCCAAAAAATTGCCACTCAACATGCTCGATGCGATTCGCGAATTCCAGAAGGACAAATATCTGAACGGTGCGATGGGCACCGAATTCTCAAATGCCTATGTGAAGTTGAGAGATCGGGAGTGGAACCAATATTGCCACCATCTGAGCCAATGGGAACGCGACCAGACATTGGATTGTTAGGGTCTGGCACCCGCTTTGGAGATTGTTTGCCGGCAACTTTCTGACTGATCGTGTTCTTCGTCGCAGGTATCCTGCTTCATCAGCCAATCAATGGAATAGTCTTTGCGCGCGACATATCCGTCGAGAGTAAGCGCCATCATCACGTGCCCAGTTGGCATAACGAACCTCCATTCTCAATTATTATCTGCCGAATAATATTCAAGGATGGAGGAAGCACTCCAGATACTTCATCGATTTTGGATTTACCAAACCAGGCATTCCTTTTTAAAAACCAAAAACCAGCCTGGCATTACACCTATAATCAGAAAAATTTGCGATATTATTGACCAAATTCTGAATTTTGGTATTACCAAATGGATCAGAAAGGAGTCGACTTTGCCAGAACCCGCCTCAACCGTCATTGCCAAGGCATTGATTCAAAACATTGAGGAAGGTTCGATTGCTGTGGATGCCGCCATGCCCAGCGAACGTCGGCTCTGTGAGCAGTTTTCAACATCGCGCCCAACCGTCAGGGCAGCGCTGCAGATCATGCAGTCCATGGGCTATGTCAGTTTAAAATCGACCAGACGCCCCCGGGCGACCATGCCGTCAATTGGAGGGATATTTGATGCCGCGGGGCAAAGCTTCCGACAACTCCTCGGCGAAGCACAAAGCAGCGCGTATCTGGATCAGATCCGGCGCTATATCGAGGTTGGAGCCGTGCGAAGTGCCGCACAAAATGCAACCAATGTGCACATGACCAAAATTCATGCAGCTCTGGAACAGTGCAGCAAAGCTGTTGGTGAGCGGGTTGCATTTGGCAAGGCGGATGCCGCATTCCATCGATCACTTGTGGAAGTGACGGGCAATCCAATTATTCTCGAACTGCACGATCGTTTTGTTTATGAGCTTGTGTCCGGGCGCGAATTCGATGAGGGCAATTCGGATGGCGACCTTAAAAGTTATAACGAGCACTGTCAGATTTATGAATCCATCGTGGATGGAAATGCCGAACAGGCAATGTCGATTATGGACCATCACCTCTCAAGGTCATTTCGGTCGCGATTGCCGCGCCCGGAGAAATTGGCCCGGCAATCAGGGAAATCCAAGCAATAATGAACGCACTTGAAAAATTGGATGGGAAATTGGTTGTCTCATGCCAACCCGTTGACGATGGTCCCATGGATCGTCCGGAGATTACTGCTGCCATGGCTCTCGCCGCCGCCGCAGGTGGAGCTGCCGGATTGCGCCTTGAAGGGCTTGATAATCTGGCCGCCACCCGCTCCCTGACCGAGCTTCCAATTATCGGTATCGTCAAGCGAGACCTCGCGGATTCTGAAGTGCGCATTTCTCCTTTCAGGCAAGACATAGTTGATCTGGCAGAACTGGGGGCAGACATAATCGCATATGACGCAACCCAAAGGCCAAGGCCGGAACCAACCGCACAACTGGTCGAACAGATTAAACAAAGTGGCAAAATCGCCATGGCAGATTGCGCCACTCTCGCAGACGCCAAACAGGCCCTGAGTGAAGGCGCCGATATCATCGGGACAACGCTTTCTGGCTACGCTTATCACATCGCGCCAGACGGAACCGCACCTGACACTGCACTTGTCGGTGAGTTTGCAAAACTTACTGGCTTCGTTATGGCAGAGGGCCGCTACAACAGCCCTGCTCTCGCCGCGCGCGCGATGGCGGCGGGCGCTAATTGTGTCACCGTCGGCAGCGCTGTCACCCGTGTCGAACACATTACCGACTGGTTTGTTCAGGCGGTCGCACGATGAGCAACACGCTTGCGCCAAGTGGTATCGCAGTTGACCTTGGCGGCACCAAGATTTCTGCAGCCCGAGTAACCCGCGGCACTGTTGGAGACATTATCAAGGTGGAAACCGACTCCAATGCATCAACCGACAGTCAGATCACTGCGATTTGCGAGCTGATAAAAAAGATTGGCCCATCCCCCCGCGGTGGCGAGGGCATTGGCGGTACTGCCGACAACATCGGCGTCGCGGTGGCCGGACGAGTTAGCAAGGACGGTGATTGGTATGCGGTCAATTCGGAAATACTGACACAGATCGACAAAGTGCCGCTGCGCAAAATGCTGGCACAACGATTGGGGCAAGACGTCACGGTTGAAAATGATGCCACCGCCGCCGCGTTGGGAGAATTCGCCTGTGGTGCTGGCAACAACAGCAATTCATTCGCCTACATCACCGTATCCACTGGCGTTGGTGGCGGTATAATATTGGACGGCAGGCCCGTCGTCTCCGGTTCGGGGCTGGCGGGGCATATCGGTTTTACCACTTCCAGAATGCAAGGCGACGACTGTGGAAGCGGTCGCACCAATACAGTGGAAAGCATTGCTTCTGGACGCGCGCTTTCTGCCCGAGCCACCAAACTTGGCCATGCGGGATTGTCCGGCAAACAAGTCTACGATGCGCATCTTTCCGGCGCGGCATGGGCCACCCAACTGGTGTCTGATTCAGCCGCCGCGATTGCCGAATTGAGCACCAATCTGAAATCCGTTCTGGATGTCGACGCCGCGGTAATCGGTGGCGGCGTCGGTCTGGCTGAAGGATATGTGGAGCTTGTTGAAGTGCATCTGCAAAGTGAACCTCCACTGTTTCGACCAAAAGTGCATCGCGCAGCCCTGGCAGAGAATTCAGCCCTGATTGGTGTTCTGGTTCGTTAAGACAGGTTTGAGTTAAATTCGGCGCGCCAATTGGGCAATAGTGGATCACCCGTTTGTTCCAGAAAATCATTCAATTCCAGTCGCAATGCGGCAACCCGCGACTGATGTTCATCCTGTCCAATCAAGTTGCAGATCTCAGCTGGATCATTTTCAAGATCAAACAGTTCACCACCCTGATCGCGATACCAGACATATTTAAACCGCTGCCGTTCGATCATCCGCCAGTCGGTGACATTCATCCAGTCGCCGATGGGTCGGTGCATGGCAAAGGACGCCGGATTGTTGGGATCGGACCAATCAGCGCGCATTAAATCACGCCCCGGCCAGTCTGTGTTCGACTGCAAATCAGTCAGGGCAGCAAGCGTTGGCGCCACGTCAACCAGGCAGGCGGGCATGTCGGTACGTGAATTTTCCGCAATCGATCCCGGACAACGCATTATCAATGGCACACGGATTGACTCATCATAGGGCACCATTTTCTGCCACAGGCCGTGGGCACCAAGATTTTCCCCATGATCCGACGTGTAAATGACGATCGTATCGTCCAGCAGGCCCTGCTCTTCCATCTCGTCGATGACCCGCCCGACCATATCGTCGATCATTGTGACAAATCCCCAATATACCGCGTAACTCGCCCGCCAGGCGTTGAAGTCTTCACCATGGTCGAGGAACAGCTGGCGATAGTAGCTGGTCTTGTTGACGTTGTGTTCGCCGGTCTGAGGACCGAAATTTGCGGGAAGCGGAACATCTTTTGGGTCATACATGGAAAAGTACGGTTCCGGGATCATGAACGGTGGATGTGGCCCGTTATAGGAGACCACCTGAAAGAATGGTTTTTCCGTGTCGCGGTCGCGGATCATCTGCAGGGCAAAATCGGTGACATAGGCCTCATTGGTTTTGTTCACCGGCAGATCCTGACAATGAACTTTCGGAATGGACATGGAAGGTGTGCGCGTGGTCCGGGTGGCCGGATCGTTGAACATCCAGCCGTCAATCAACCCCTGATCCTTGCACCACTGACTATAGACCGGGGTGCTGTCGCCGGCGTGATTGTCGGTGAAGTCGCCAATATTCCCCTCCCCCATATGCCACTTTCCGGCATAGTTGATCTGGTATCCGGCGCTTCGAAAATGATCCAGCATCTCACAGGATGTCAGATAACCATCCTGGTTGGACATCATGTCATTTTGGGTTGGATAGAGACCGGTAAACAGCGACGCCCGTGACGGCAGGCACAGGGGGCACGGTGTCATCGCACGGTCGAAACTGACACCCTCTTTCGCCAGACGGTCTATATTGGGCGTACGACAGGGGGTCTGGCCGCGAAATCCCAGCGTATCTGGACGTTGCTGATCGGTGAGGATGAGCAGGACATTGGGTTTCTTGGTCATGTCTTCGTCAGTCTTTGCTGTTTGGTGTGAGATAGGCGCTGGTGGCGTCAAACTGACCTGACTGGGTGCGCCACTGTCCATTGAATTTCGCCACGCAATCGCGCAACGGATCGTCAAAACACGCCGTCTGCTCGATCAAGGCGCGGCGCAATCGGTGCATCATGTCAGTCGAGGAATCGTCATCCGCCAGATTGTGCATTTCATGGGGATCGATATTTAAATCATACAATTCGTCACGGTCGCCGGGGCTGAATATCAGCTTCCAACCGTCATCGGATACCATCATGCGCTGCGAATACAGATAGCGCAGACCATGAAACTCCGCCAACAGATAGTCCCGTCCCGCCGCGGCTTCATCCAAGACTTGTGGCGAAAGATCCAAGGCCTGTCGCTGAATATCCTTGAAACCCAACAGGCCAAGTGCCGTCGGCAATATGTCCATGTTCAAGGCAAGGCCAGCCCGCTTTCCGTGTGGCAGTTCAGGATGGGCAAACACCAATGGTACGCGCATTGCCTCTTCATAGAGCAATCCCTTGTCGATCAACCCGCCATGAGCGCCAGTCATATCGCCATGGTCGGACGTGAACACGATCAAGGTTTCATCAATCAGTCCGGTTTCTTCCAAATAATCCAAAAGACGCCCTATCTGGTGATCGAGCATGGCAACGTGATCACAATAAAGTCCAATATATTCCACCGCCTCAGCTTCGGTTCGCGGATGCAGGCGATAGAAATCATCACGTTCCCTGATTACCTTTTCGGGTTTGGACTGCAAATCATCGTAAAAATTAGCCCAGGGTTTAATTTTACCCCGGTCTGTGGATTGATAAAATTCATCGCAAATCAGATGAGGACCGTGGGGGTCCCAGTATTGCAGGCTGATGAAAAACGGCTGTTCGCCGCTTCGCATATCTTCAGCCATGTCGATGGCCTGATTGGTTTGAAAATGCGCTGTTGTTGATTCAACCGGCCCGTGCCATCGCCCAGCAGCCATAGTTTGTTCGTCAGGATTGAAGAACAATGTCGGCGTGACCGAATAGTCCAGTTGATTGGCTTTCAGATAATCCTTGAAGGCCTCCGTCGTCGTCAGGTTTCCGTATCCCGGCTCAACGTTTCCTTCGAAGCCATAATCTCCCGGTGATTTTACAACTCCGACATGCCACTTGCCGACAAATCCACAGCGATAGTCCGCCGCCAGCAATTGCCTGCGCAGCAGCCGCTCCGGTTCGGCCAGCTCCTTGCCCAGCGCATGATACATATCGCAATTTGTGCCCATGCCATGGGTAAAGGCATAATCTCCGGTGAACATCGAAGCGCGCGATGGTGTGCAGAGCGGACTTGTCGCATAAGCGCGCTCGAATGAGACGCCGGATTCGATCAACCGATCGATATTCGGGGTTTCAGCTGCAACTGTTTTGTCCGGACCGATAACGTCCCAGCGTAGCTGGTCAACTCCGATGAACAGCAGATTTTTCACTGCGTCGGCGTGTCTTCAACGAGATGACAGGCGGCAAAATGCTGTTTTCCGTCGCGCATATGGGCCTTTAGTTCCGGCACCTCGGTTTTGCAGCGCGCAATAGCCTTGCCGCAGCGGGGATGGAATGGGCATCCACTTGGCGGATTCATCGGACTTGGTACATCACCTTGCAAGACGATGCGCTTGGTTTTGCGATCCAGATCGGCAACTGGAATGGCCGATAGCAGCGCCTCGGTATAGGGATGCAACGTATCGGCATAGATGTCTTCGGTCTGAGCCAGTTCAACCACCCGCCCCAGATACATAACGGCAATGCGGTCGCAGATATATTCCGTCACCGACAGATCATGAGTGATGAAGATATACGTCAGATTTCGCTCGTTCTTTAAATCCAGCAACAGTTGCAGAACCTGGGCCTGAATGGAAACATCCAGTGCACTGACCGCCTCATCGCAAACGATCAGCTCGGGATCTATGCACAATGCCCTGGCAATACCGATGCGCTGACGCTGGCCTCCGGAAAATTCATGCGGATAACGGTCCATATACTCACGGCGCAGATTCACCGCCTCAAGCAGATCACCGATGATTTCGCGGCGCCGCTTTTTTGACTTAACACCATACAGTTTCAGCGGGTCTTCAAGCGATCCAAAAATCGTAAATGCCGGGTTGAGCGACGAATGAGGGTCCTGAAAAACGATCTGCAATTTATTACGATAGCCGACCATTTCGGCATCGCTCAAACCGCGCAATTCCACCGGGCCATCGGCTGAATTGTAGGTAATCTCACCCGATGTTGCGCGCACCAATTGCAGAATGGATTTGCCGAGGGTTGTCTTGCCGCACCCGCTTTCGCCAACCAGACCCAGCACCTCACCGCGTCGCACGTCGAGATCTACACCATCCACCGCCTTCACATGGCCAACGATCGACTTGAACACACCCTTTCGAACCGGAAAGTAGGTTTCCAGTCCGCGCAATTTCAAAATGTGGTCTTCTGCATCAGGCATTTTGCTTCAGCTCCTCATGCTGCCAGCACATCACCCGATGAGTGTCACTCAACTGCTCTTCCGCCGGCATTTGATTGCAGGCATCAGTTGCAAAATCACAGCGCGGGGCAAATTGACATCCCTTGGGACGGTCATAGGGATCGGGCGTCGCGCCGCGGATGGACTTGATGTCCTGCGACCTGCCCCGCCCCAACACGGGAATGCTCTCCAGCAAGGCTTTGGTATAGGGATGCCGTGGACGGCGCAGCACGTCATCGACGGTTCCGGCTTCAACGATATTGCCCATATACATAACCGCAACGTCATCGGCCAATTCAGCAACGACACCCATATCGTGGGTGATCAGCATAATCGCGGTATCGTTTTCGGTTTTCAGCTTTTCCATCAGTTCGAAAATCTGCGCCTGAATTGTCACATCAAGGGCGGTCGTCGGTTCATCGGCAATCAGAATTTTCGGGTTGCAGGACATTGCCATGGCGATCATCGCCCGTTGCCGCATGCCGCCGGAATAATGGTGCGGATATTCATCGACCCGCTGCTCTGGCGACGGAATGCCCATATTTGCCAGCAATTCAATCGTCCGCGCGCGTATCTGTGATTTGTTCAGATCAGTGTGATATTGCAGACTTTCTGCGATTTGAAACCCAATCGTGTAGACCGGATTGAGGGCGGTCATCGGATCCTGAAAAATCATCGCGATTTCCGAACCGCGAATGCGTTTCATTTCCGCACCGTCGCGTTCCAGTTCGTGGATGGCGATTTCACCGGCATCTGAATTATAGGTTATGGACCCTTCTTCAATGCGCGACAGGCGAGGCAGCAATTGCATGATAGTCGACGCGGTGACCGATTTTCCGCAACCGCTTTCCCCCACAATGCAAAGCGTCGACCCCTTCTTGATGTCGAATGAAACACCGTTGACGGCCTTGTTGCATCTCTTGTTGGTGTAGAAATACGTCTTTAAATCTTTGACGCTCAGGGCTGTTTGCTGGCTCATCTCATCACCCCTGCAATGTCGGGTCGGTGGAATCGCGCAGACCGTCACCAATAAAATTGACGCTGAGCACGAATAGCGAGATCACGGCACCGACCGGCAACCACATCCACCAGTTGTTTTGCAGCACGCGTAAATCCTGTGCGACATTCAAAATATTACCCCAGGTTGGGATGCTGAGCGGCACGCCGAGACCAAGGAAGCTCAATCCGGCTTCCGCCAGAATGAACATCGCCGTTGTGAGCGTGACATTGACCATGATCGGGCCAAGTGCATTTGGAAGTATGTGCTTGTAGCAAATCTTGAAGGTCGATACGCCAAAGCTCTGCAGCGCCTGAACATATTCTTCCTCGCGCAGCGACAACATGCGCGCCCTTGCCAGCCGGTACATCGCCCCCCAACCGGATATGACAAATATGACAATCAGGTTGAACAGGCTTTGACCGACGATTGAAACCAGCAACAAGACCAGAATAATCTGAGGAAACGACATGAAAATCTCGGATACGCGCAAGGCAATTGTATCGATCCAGCCGCCGCGATAGCCGGAATAACAGCCGATTGCGACACCAAAGGATGCAGACACCAGTGCGCTGCCGAGTCCGACAAGTATGGACACCCTGCCGCCGTACAGAATTCGGGCGAACACATCACGCCCGGTGCGGTCGGTGCCGAATATATGTTCCCATGACGGAGATTGCAGCATCGAACGCAGATCAATTTTCTGCGGATCGTGAGACGTAATCAGCGGCGCAAATATTGACGATAAAAGGATCACCAGGAAAATAGCGATGCCGACGACGGCAAGGCGATTGCTTAACAGTTTGCGCAATGCCCGGCTGCCGGAACTGGATTTTAGTTTGCCGGCCTCTTCCAGGTCGCGGATACGGTCAAATTTCTTATCAAGGGATGTTTTAGCCATGATCGCCTCAACCCAACCTGACGCGCGGATCGATGAGCGCCGTCAACACGTCGACAATCAGGCTGGCCATCAACACGGCAAATACCGACATCAGCGCGATCGACATGACCAGCGGATAATCCGAGCCGCGCACCGCTTCAATAAATTCACTGCCGACACCTGGCCACTGGAAAACTTCTTCGATGATCACCGAACCTCCGATCAGGGTTGGCAGGCGAAAACCAATCAGCACCACAACCGGGGTCAATGCCACACGAAACCCGTGGACCAGATTGATGCGCCATTCGGGCAACCCCTTGGACCGTGCGGTGCGAATGAATTCCCGCGACAGTGAATCCAACATTGCCGAACGGGAATAGCGCATGACCCCTGCCGTCATCATCAGCGACAGCACGATGCCCGGCAGGATGATATTTGGAAGATGGTCGATAAAGCTCTCATCCCCCGGCATCAGCCGGCCACCAACTGGCAGCCAGTTCAGATGCAGCGCGAAAATGAGTATTGCAACCAGTCCAAAGAAGAATTCGGGAATTGAGACGCCCAACATGCCGACAACCGTCAGCGTGCTGTCGGTGGCGGAACCGCGACGCAGGGCACTAATGGTGCCGAGCACGCAACCGATAAGCGTGGAAAACAAAAGTGCGAATACGGAAAGTTCGAGCGTCGCCGGCAGCCTGTCGAGAACGATGGCGCTGATCGAAACGCCGCCCGATAGTGAATGGCCGAAATTGCCCTGAACAATATTGACCAGCCAGATCCCGTAACGTTCGATGAAGGATTTATCGAGGCCATAAGCGGCGCGCAATTGCGCCAATTGTTCCGGGGTCACTTCGTTGGCAACTTCCGGATCGATCATATGCGAGACCGCATCGCCCGGGGTCAGTTCAAGACCCAGATAAACCAGAAAACTGATGACCAGCATCATCGGGAGCGTGATGAGCAGGCGGCGGACAATAAATGTCAGCATGATCTGATCCCCTGGATGCGCTGGTGTGGAAGGAAGGAAAAATCACGGCCCCGGCGATTGGATCTGTGGGGCCGTGATAGTTTGCGGGAGGAATATTATTCAGAAATATTGGCAAACTTGTTGATGCGCAAAGAGCGTGTGTAAGGAATGTCAGCAGGAATGACCCGCATATGTTCCATCTCTTCAAGCGACTTCACATCGGCAACCGACTTGGTGAAACCAAAGTCCAGGCGGCCTGCGGAAGCGTTCTTGATGACGTTGCCGTCATTTTCGCCACTTGGGAAAGCAACAATTTCTTCAACCTTTGCAACACCACCGTGATAGTTTTCAAATGGCACGAAGCGAACAAAGTCGTTCATCTGAACTTCGGCGATCTTGAACGGGCCGGAACCAACCGGGTTCTGCCAGAACGGATGCTGCTGGAATTCGGCCGGGTTGAGACCCTCAAGCAGATGTTTCGGCAGTGGTGCAAACTGGCTGAAGGTCAGCAGCATGTTTGGATCAAGGGTGGAGAAGTTGATTGTCAGCTTGTCGCCGTCGACCGACATGTCCTTGATTGAATCGAACGTGTTGGCAAACACACCATTGATACCGGGCACTGTCTTGGCGGTTTCAATCGACCAGGTGACGTCAGCAACTGTCAACGGCTTGCCGTCATGCCATGTCAGACCATCGCGCATATCAAATGTCACGCTCATGCCGTCGTCTGAGACGCTATAGCTTTCCGCCAATTGACCACCGGCAGGTGCCAGCGAACCATCAGCAGTCAGCAGATGATCAAGACCAATTTTTGAAAACACATAGATGCCCGGGTTCAACCAAGGATGGTCAAAGAACTGGCTCGGTGCGGTATTGGTATAAAGTACTTTTTTGCCCTTGTCGTTGGGCTCGGCAGTCCAGTTGACGATGTTCCAATCATAGGTGAACTGATCGTTGCCGTATTGACCGCCATTGCGGCTCATCCGCTTGCTCTCATAGATGAACAACTGCTGATAATAGAGTGGAATATCGGAAAGGACTTTGTTTTCATAGCGCTCAAAATCCTTAAACGCTTCTTTCTGTACTGCCACATCAACAGTGCCGTTGATCCGGCCGATCAAAGCGTCACGATCAGCGTCACCCGGCGTGTAGGAACTCTTTCCGGACAGATAGCCATTATAGTATTCCTGCAAGGCCAGAGCGGCCTTGGCACCATAGGCAATGTCCCATTTTACGGCACTGGTGTTGGAGCCAGAATCAGGAAGTGCATTCAACTGCCCACCGACATCACCTTCGAGCTTGCGATAGGTCATCTTGATGCCGACATCGCCCAGATAGGCTTGCAGAGCAACCATCAGGTCTGCGGTAAGCTGATCACCATAGTAGTAAACAACATCCAGAACCTGACCGTCGTCCCAGCCTGCGTCTTTCAACAAAGCCCGCGCCTTTTCAGGATCGTAGCCATAGCGCTCCAGGCCGTCGGCCTTGTAACCGCCATTGGGGATCATCGAATCTGCGACGATGGCCTTGCCTTCAAACAGGGTCGCAACAATCGTGTCCATGTCGATTGCATAGGCGATTGCCTGACGAACCCGTTCGTCCGACAATTGGTTGGCTCTATCGGCCCAGGCATAGGTCGACGAGAGCGACACGGCGGTTGCCAATGCCATTGCTAGAAATTTTTTCATTGTAGTCCTCCAGTTTTATCCATTGAGTTTTGCCCCGGCTTCCGAATTGTGTTCGAAGGAAAGCCGAAAGTAGGTTCCGAAATTTCGGGTGAGATGAGTGGTTAGTACCGCCACAGCTTTGTCGGCGTCTTTGTCGAGAATTGCTGAAACGATCTGACGATGTTCGTCATTGCTGGCGCGGTTTCTGGCCTTGAAGTCAGGCAAAATCGCCCGGTTTTTCATCAGCCGCCCGACAAATGTGTCCTGTAAGGCGCCAAAAATCGGATTGCCGGGAATGTCCGCCAGAACTGCATGGAATTGCACGTCAGCCGCACGAAAACCTTCGATATCGTCGAGATTGGCTTCACAACGCTCAATCGCCTCAACCAGTTTGGCGATCTGCGCATTGGTTGCGTGCACGACCGCGTAGCGCAAAACGCTCGTCTCCAGAAAAAGGCGTGCTTGCTCAAGGTGGGCCAGGCCCTCGGCGCCTGAGAAGAAGTATTGAGCAGCCTCCCCGACGCCTTCCATGATTTTGCCGAGCGTTGGCGCAACTGCGCGCGGGCGCTTTCCCTTGGAAAGATCAGCAAGACCCATGCTTTGCAGAATAGTCATGGCCTCGCGAATTGCATTTCGCCCGACGCCAAATTCTTCGCAGATTTCCCGCTCCGGCGGAAACATCTCATCTGGGCGATATTTTCCAGAATGCACATCAGCGGCCAATTTCTTGGCAATATCCGAAGCTGAATAGCGCGTCGCCATCTGCAGAATCTCCCGTTTCTGGCATTTACGAAAGCACATAAATATTTTGGTGTCTACTTTTTTATTTTTGGTTGACCAAAATGTGGATTTCGAATACCAAATTAGAAAACGACATGGTGACTCCCACGAACAGACTGTGGATCTCTCAGTCTTTCGGGCGATCACCAGCCACCAGGTAAGGACAGGTAAATGAAGGTATCCGGCTCTATTTTTGCAGCCATGTTGACGCCATTTAATGCTGACGGATCGCTGTCCACAGCCGGCGTTGCTCCGCTTGTGGATTATGTGCTGTCAAAGGGTGTTGATGGCCTTTATGCCAGCGGAAGCACCGGTGAGAGCGTTTTGCAAAGCCGTGATGAACGGGCTGCCCTGCTGTCGGAATTGGGCGATTATGCCCGCGACAAATGCACGTTGATTGCCCATGTCGGATCGGCCTCGACCGACGAAGCGGTCAGCTTGGCAAAACTCGCCGGCGAGAAGGGCTTTCATGCTTTGTCCGCTGTGCCACCATTTTATTACAAGCACTCATATTCCGACATTGTCGATTATTATAAGGCGATTGTCGATGCCTCCGAACTACCGCTGATCATTTACAACATCCCTGTCCTCAGTGGCGTCGATATCCCCACTGAAAAATTGCTGGAACTGCTCGGTGACGACCGCATAGCGGGTGTAAAATTTACAGCACAGGACCTGTTTCAATTTGGCGAACTGCGAAAAGCAGCGCCTGACAAATCCTTTTATTTTGGAACCGACGAAATGTTCCTCGGCGCCGCAGCCGTCGGTACAGACGGTGGCATTGGCAGCACCTACAACCTGATTGGCGATGTTTATGTCGGCATTCAAAATGCCGTGGCCAACGCCGACATGGATGAGGCCCGGCGGTTACAACGCAAAGCCAACGACCTGATCGCGATCCTGTTCAAGACCGGCGTATTGCCGGGATTGAAACACGCTCTGAACCGGTTGGGTGTGCCCGTTGGCCCGTGCCGCAAACCGTTCAGCGCCCCATCTACTGAGTCCATCAAATTGCTGGAAGCCTGGATGGATGAGCACAAGCTCCTGCGCTAACCCGATCCAGCGATCCAGTTAGTCTGATAACCCAGTCTGGGGAGATTAAATTGACGGCACCCAACATTGTCTACCTGATGTTTGATCAGGCAAAAACGGCTGCAATGAGCTTCATGGGCAATCGGGATATTTCTTTGCCCTTTTGCGATTCACTGGCCGAACAGGGTTGGGTATTTGATGAGGCCTACGCGGCTGCCCCGATCTGCACCCCGTCGCGTGCCTCGGTTCACACCGGCATGTTTCCGCAGGTTCATCAGGTGACCTGTCACCAGAATAGAGCCCCGCACAACCTTCCCCAACTTGCCGAATTGTTGCAGGCCGAGGGCTATTACACTGCAGCCGCTGGCCATTACGAACCAGAGCGCAATCTGCATCGCGGCTGGCATGAACATTCGCCAATGCATGAGCGTGGCCCTCTGTTCAACAGCTGGATGGAACATATACGCTCTGGCCGCAAGGACGTCGCCTGGTCATCCGGCGCCATTGATGTCGATGCCAGCGAGGGGAACTCCGCCCTGCTCACAGACCGCATGCTGAGAATGATGGAACAGGCCAACAGCAGCGGAAAGCCGTTTTTCCTGCACATGTGCTATGCCGATCCTCACCCCCCATATTTCGTGCCAAAACCCTATGACACGATGTATAATCCAGACGATCTGGCCTTGCCGGACACCGGCAATCTGGACGAGCTGCCGGACTGGCATCGCCAGGCACGTCAACAGGTTGGAACAGACAGCGCGACCGAGGCGGATTATCGCAAGGTTCTGGCGATATATTACGGCATGTGCCGCTATATCGATGATGAAATGGCACGCATCTACAAAGCTCTGGAAGCTGCGGGCAAACTGGAAAACACCTGGATCATACTGGGTTCGGATCACGGTGATTACACTGGAGACAAGGGGTTCTTCAACAAATCTGAATCGCTGTATAAATGTCTGTTGCATGTGCCATTGATAATCGTGCCCCCAAAAGGTTCAGATGAGCCGGGGCCGAGACGCATTGCCGATATCGTCAGCACTGTCGATCTGTTCCCAACCATTTTGGCCATCGCTGGAGCAACACCACCGATCAATCAGGGAGTTGACCTGTTGGAGTGGGTGCGCAGCGACCACCAACAACCCTTGCGGCAAGAAGTGTTCGCGCAAATCGGCGATTATCACGGCTTTATCAAAACCAGCTGGCCATCCGGCATGCCCGAAGCCGGGCGCCATGACAGTTTGACCCACTGCATCCGGACCGGTTCAAAAGCCTATATCGAAGACCCGGACAATGGCGACGAGACCTATGATCTGGAAGCTGATCCCAACGAACTTGTCTGCCTGACCAAAAAGGGCAAACCGCCGCTGGATGAAGAATTTCAAATGATGAAATCCCGCCTGAAGCAATTTCAAGAAGAGTGCATGGCGATGCGCGAAAAGCTTGGCATTATTCCAGGCGACCGTGGTTTTGTGGAAGGTTGGGAATAGCTGCTGCAGCAATTCCATCACTGACAAAGTTGAAAACCTGATCAGGCAAATCTCTTGCACCACAGGCGGTAGGCGGCCGGGGTGCGCCCGCGCGATGCCGAAAAGGCGTGGGAAAAACTTTCTGGCTGTGCATAACCGACAGCGTTGGAAATGCTTGCAACCGTATCGCCTGTCGTTGCCAGCAAACGTTCCGCTTTGGCCAATCTCAGTTCGCGAAGATACTGCCCTGCCGATCCGCCAAACTGTTGTTTGTGCAACGCCCGAAATGCGCTTTCCGTCAACCCGATTGCCATGGCAACATCGGTCAAACTCCGAATAAGGCTGAGATTCTCCCCGGCCTGCCGCCAAGCCCGATCGAGGCGCGTGGCTGGTGCAGCAGCATTCTGACTGGCAGCAAATCCATCCAGGATTGCCGACAGAAGTCGCGCTCTGACATCCATGTCCACATTCCGCTCTGCATAGCTCAAGGAAAGGTTGATCAGGTTTTGAACGTGAAAAACATCGTCACCGTTGGGCAGGGAAAAGTCGGCTCCTGCTTGCAGGGACGGATGCGCCCCGCCTTCGAAATGACAAATGGAGGCAGAAGCACTGGTGGTAAGCGTGGTGCCCTCAAATGATGCGTCGGGCATAATCAAAATTCCGGCCGGCGCGGCAAGAACAACTCTCTCACGGCATTCGCCGATTTCCAGCTGAACCTCCCCCTCATGAACCCATAGCAGGTCAAAATGCGGCCAGCGCGCTGGTCCGATTGCCAGCCTTCTGTCAAAACGCCCGGCTTCCTGCCGTAAGATTCTGAACGGCAAGTTGTAATCGCTATCAACAGACATTGTGTTATTTAATTGCCATTATCATCGGTATTCCTAATTTTCTGCCATTTTGCACAATATGGCAACGTTTTGAAACAGGGTATCTTGATGGCAACAATCCTGCTCATTGCGAACGGACTTATCGATGTTAGAAACGGCCAAAGACAACCAATTACAAAACCGGTTCGAGGAATTTCAGCGAGACGGATACATTTGCGCTGATCCGCTGTTCAACCGTTCCGAAATGGTCGATCTGAACAGCCAGATCTCTCGGTTCATTCAAGACGTGGTGCCAAACATGTCCGACACCGAAGTGTATTATGAAGACAAGTCGGACAAAACCAGCCTCAAGCAATTGCAGCGCATGTTCGAATATGACGCCTATTTCAAAGACCTGATGATCAACAGCGTTGTGCGGGAAATCGCCGAGGAGGTTCTGCAGGACGAGGCGGTTCCGGTGAACATGCAATATTTCAACAAGCCTGCTGGTATCGGCAAAGCCACCCCGCCCCACCAGGACGGCTATTATTTTCACCTGACACCGTGCGAAGCGGTTACCGGTTGGCTGGCGCTTGAAGATGTCGACCATGAAAATGGCTGCATCCACTATGTGCGTGGTTCACATAAATTCGAAGAATTCCGTCCCCACGGTCAAACTGGTGTGCTGGGCTTTTCTCAGGGAATGACGGATTTTGGCACTGCGGAAGATCAGAAAAACACCGTGTCGTTTCCCGGACAGGCGGGGACCTTTTTGATGCACCACGCCAAGACGATTCACTGGGCCGGTGCCAATCAATCCCCTACCCGTTCACGTCGTGCACTGGGCTTTATCTATTACGCAAAAAGAGCCCGGCTTGATCAATCCAAACGCGATGCATATCAGCGGCGGTTGGACGAACAGTTGCTGAAATCAGCAAAAATCTAGGGCTTCACCCTGCTGCTGAAAGAGGAACGTAAGTTTGCGCTGGCGGCTCAAGCATCAGACTGGGTGATGGCTTCGGCTTCGATTTCCACCCGGTAGTCTCCAATCAGAGTGGAAATTTCAAACAGCGTATTGGCCGGTTTTATGTCGGCAAATATGCGGCCATGAGCCTTGGAAACGGCGAGCACGTCTTCTGCGTCGGAAAGATAAATGCGGGTTCGCACAACGTCGGACATGCTGGAGCCTAATGCGGTCAAGGCCGCTGAAATTTTATCAAGGATGAAGGTCGTCTGGGCGGCGGCATCAGTGGGCGCAACGGCCCGGTCAGAACCTGCCGTAGCGGTCGTGCCTGATACTACAATGCGATCACCGATTTTTTGGGCACGACAATAGCCAGCGATATCTTCCCATTTGCTGCCCGAGAGCACCCGCATGGCGCCGGGTCGATGCGGCACGGGTTCAACTTCCACAGCCAGCGGCATTTCGCTCAGGTGATGGCTCAAGTCGCCGGAAGCAGTGAGGAATGGAGGTTTGCGATATTCGTCACCACAATCACCGGGCAGTTGATCCGTTGCCTGAAAAGCTTCCGCAAGTCGTGCCTGATCTTCCTCATCGAGGGCAAAATCAAACAGTTTTGCGTTGTCAGCAGAATGTTGCGCCTCCCCTAGCCGGGCACCGATAATGACACCGGCAACTGCGGGATGCTCCATCACCCATCTGGTGGCAACATTGGCCATCGATACGCCGTGTTTTTGAGCGATCATCTGAACCGCATTCAACACCTGTTGATAGCCATCCCATCCGCCCGCCGTATCGATGAAACGCTTATATTTCATCTTGCTCCAGTCAGCGATGGAGTCAGGTTCCGCCTTACCCAGCCACCGTTCAGACAAAAAGCCACCCGCCAACGTTCCATAGGCCAGCAGTTTGACGCCGGTTTGGGCCGAGAGTTCTGACAATGGTCCTGCCGCACGGCGGTCAATCAGCGAAAAAGGCACCTGGTTGGTGACCAGCGGAATTCCATCCGAAAGCGCCAGCTGCAAATGTGCCGCATCGAAATTGGTGACGCCAATCTCGCCAATCAGGCCTTGCTCGCGCAATTTGGTCATTTCATGCAGCGCATCCAGCCAGGCCGGATGTTCAAAACTCCACCAGTGAAACTGCAACAGATCGACCCGCTCAGCGCCGAGTCGATCCAGTCTTTCCTGGACCCCAGCACGCACAATTTCTGCGGTCATCGGACCCGGTGCCGGACACCATTTCGTGCAGACAACGGCACGCCTGTCCAAAGAACGTTGCAACAATTCGCCAGCGATCAGTTCGGCGCTGCCATAATGATCGGCCATGTCAAATGTGCCAAATCCGGCATTCACATAGGCGGCCAGATTATCCGCACCAATTTTGGGATCGATTATCTCGCCATCCTTTTCTATGTCGGCGACCTGCCACAATCCGACCAGAATGCGATCAATGGTCAGTCTGTCTGAAAGGCTAAGTTGTTTGGGGGAACTCATGGGGAAGGCCAATGACTGAGAGGGATGCTGATAACTGTCTAAGCGCAGGTGCAGTTGCTTGCAAATCTCAATTCAGTGCAACTTGTCGGGCAACCAATTGACAGACTTGGAATAACCCATCAATTTTGCTGTTCGACCTTACACAGCAGCGGCCTTTTAGGGTCACACCGGATAACAAAGAGAACACTATGCAGGAAGACCCTACTTCTGATGGCTTTTGGCTTTACGACTTGCGGGTCGATACAATCGTTGCGGGCGGTTCTGCGGTTTGTCGACATGTGGAGGGGGAAAGTTTTCGAGTCGAAGGTGAGTTGCTGATATTCGATGAGGGCCAGAAAGTCTCCATGTATGCGCTTGCCGCGCTGTTGCCGATACTGCCGGTCAAGCAGCGCGCCACGTCCCCCAATGACTGGATTTCAACCGATGCGGAAATTGCCTGCCCGGACCCTAATTGTGGCGGCCGGTTTCGTGTGACGCGTACCGACAAAAGATGGTTCAGCCATGCCGAAACAACCGGGCTGCCAGATTCGCGCAAAACCCCCTACTGGCAGAAATCGGAGGACCAGGCTTGACCGTTGAAACCACCGACCTGAGACCGGGGCATACAATTTCCCGGGTGATCAAAGGCGGATGGCAATTGGCCGGAGACCATGGCGCAGTCGACCGCTCAACGGCCATTGGGGATATGGAGCAGTTTCTCGACGCCGGAATCACCACCTTTGATTGCGCCGATATCTATGTTGGCGTTGAAGAAGTGATCGGCTCCTTTATTGCCGACATTCGTAAACGCCGGGGTGCATCTGTTGCTGATCAGGTTTGTGTTCACACCAAGCTGGTGCCTGATCTGACATTGCTGGAAAACATCCAGCCTTCGGATGTGGAAGCAATTATTGACCGCTCGTTAAAACGCCTTCAGGTCGAATGCCTCGATCTGGTGCAATTCTACTGGTGGGATTTTTCACTTGGGAATCCAATGCAGGGGCTGAGCATCCTGAAAGATCTTCAAGCCAAGGGCAAAATTCGCAATCTTGGCATCACCAATTGGGACCGCCACAAGATCGCGCCATTTGTTGAAGCCGGTTTTGATATCGCCGCGGCCCAGGCCCAATACTCCGTGCTCGACCGACGCCCTGCCAACGGGCTGAGCGACTGGGCTGAAGATAATGATATCCAGCTCGTTTGTTATGGCACTCTGGCTGGAGGCTTTTTGACCGATACATGGCTGGGGCAACCAGACCCGGGATTCCAGTTTGAAAACCGAAGCCTGATCAAATATCGCCTAATTATTGACGAATTCGGCCCGTGGTCGCGGTTTCAGGAATTGCTGCAGGCATTGAAAGACGTCGGCGACCGTCATGGCGTTTCTCTGAGTTCGGTTGCCACCCGCTGGGTGCTGGATCAACCTCAGGTCGCCGCCGGGATTGTCGGCGCGCGCTACGCCCGTCATCTGCCCAAGACGCTCGAAGTCTTCAGCTTTTCGCTCGATCAGCAGGATCATGCGACACTGCAGGCGGTGATCTCAAACGCCGATGGTCCCAATGGTGATGTGTTTGCCCTGGAGGGTGACCGGAACAGCCGCCATGGCAGCATCATGAAATATAATCTGAATTCCAATCCGAACGACAAGGTGCATGGCACCAATGGCTGAGGAAATACTTGGCCTGCAAAGTGTGACACGCGATTTTGGGTCGTTTCGAGCTGTGGATGGATCATCGCTTCACTGAAGCAAACTAGACGAAATCAATCAGCGAGACCGGCCCTTCTGGGGGTCACGCGCCGTTACTCCAATACCTCGTGAGACAATGCCTCCAGAATTACTGGTGGAAGACATCGGCATTTCAACGCTGGTAAATGACCGGGAACCAGTCTTCGCGCAGCACCTGACCGACCTTCATGTCATGGCCCGGAAATGGCGGAGACGTTGGTCCGGGGCGCTCGACATATCGGGCATCGTCGCCGACAAGTCTTAGCGAAAAGGCCCGCCGCCGCGTATCGGTCGTGTTGCCGCGCGCGCCATGTAAAATGGCATAATTGAAGGCAACCGCATCGCCCGGCTGCATTTCCCATTCGCGAATATCCATGTCCTCGGCATCCGGATCGGGCACCGGCATATAATCATCCTGATCGACATAGAAACTTGTATCCGCCAGCCAACGTTTTGGCAGCACTGGTTTTTCCCAACGATGACTGCCCGCGACACAGCGCAGACTTGCGTCCCTGACCGGATCCACCGGCGACCAGAAACTGACATTTTGAATGCCGTCGACGAAGTAATACGGGCCATCCTGATGCCAGGGAGTAGGTTTGGAGGTTCCCGGTTCTTTAACCGTAACTACCCAGCTACCCCAACCTGATGCTTTTATAGACGGCCCATCAGACGGGTCTGAGGTTGAGGATGAGCTGATCAGGCGCGGTTTTCAAGGTTTTCAGGATGTCCCAACCTTGTTTTCGCGCCGTTTCAATGACCGTTCGTAAAGTGCAGAAATTCTCGGCACCAGCCTCTGTTCGAAAGCTTCCCGAGACCTTTTGTCGAACTTTCGTCATTCTGAGATCACGCTCTGCCTCGTTGTTCGTGTAGGGAACGCGCAGATCATTGAGAAAGAGCAAAACCGCTGCTTTATGCGTTTGGAGTCGCAAAGCGAGATTGTGCCCAATCCGCCGTTTCGGGCGACCCCGCTTCTTGCCTTTCGTTGGGCGCGCGAGAGGCGGTTGGGCCTCGTGGAACGCGATAGCACGCTCGCAACAGGCATCAAATCGCCGCTCGATATCCGTGATTGCCTCCGGGCTGACCGCGCTCCGATTTTGGATTCGCGCGACATGCGTGAGCTTCAGTGCGTCGAGCAGAATGGCTTTCATGTCCGGCACCCAAGCTTCTTTTTCATATTCGGTCAATGCCTCCAATTCGCGGGAGATGTGGGCATTGCACAATCCATGGGTCACATTTTCCACTGCCCAGTTGGAAGAGAAACAGTCATGCACTGCCGTTCCCGCCAGTTCTGGTGGCACTTCACCTCGCGCAGTTCCGAGCCGAAGGTGGCTTAGAGCGGTGGAGCATAGCATATGAAGCCAGCGCGTTCTGCCACCAATCCTGAACCCCGTTTCATCCAGATGCTTCACTGCCGTTTGAGGCCCGGACAGCAGGTTCTTCACCGCCTCAGCTAAACAGAGCATCTGCTCGGCCTTTTTGGCAACCAGACTGGAAAGGGTTGCCGATGTGATTGTGACCCCGAAAATGTCCGCAAAAACCTGCGCCAGGCGATTTTGGGGAATGCAGTGCTGCGTCTGTAAATAGGCGGCCAACGCCCCTATTTCATCGCCGTACTGGGCGGGTGATGTTACCCCTTCAGGAAAATCGGCGCGGGTTTTTGCACCGCAATGCTGGCATTGGCAAATATGCGCACGATGCTCGGTCACATAAAGCGGCGGTGGAGGTTTGAGGCCAAACACCTGTCTGCACGCAGAACCTATGGTATCCTCCGCCGAAAGCGCGGCCTGACAGTTTTGGCATTGGTTCGGAAAATGACTGGTGATCTCGTCTGGGTTCTCAACCTGTTTCAGTGTGTTGCCGGGATGTCCGGGTTGGCCGCCAGGCTTTCGATTTGACTTGCCCCGCTGACTTTTGGTCCGCCGTTTCTTATCGCTAGACGGCTTTGCCAGTCCGTCGCTCGAAGGTGGTTTGCTGCTATTACGACTGTTCGATCCCAGACGACGCTCAAGATCTGAAACACGCTGCCTAAGAACCGCATTATCTTCTCTAAGTTGCTCGTTGTCTTTCCTGAGTTGTTCGTTTTCCTTCAGGAGCCGAGCGTTCACCTCCAAAAGCTGCGCATTTTGTTCTTTGAGTTAGACAACCTGACCCACCAGAGCCATGACCACATCAATCAGTTCTGATTTTGAGAAATCAGCAAGAATTTCAGGTGTCAGATTTTCGAGTTTCATCCTCGCAGTCAAACACCAAAATGAAAAAAGTGGAACCTCAAATATGCGCCATGAATCAAATTGTCGCACCTAATGGCAGCAGAAATAGGGTAGCTGAGTAGTTACCTTTAACCAGAATATGATCGTGGAAAACTTGCACCCTATTCGACCCCATCAGATCGGCGGCAACTTCAGCTGCGGGCGATGTGTGAATGACCTGCTCGAATTCGGGAATTCTGGTCCAGTTGCAATAATCGTCAAAAAACCGGCCGCCTTCGCCTTCTTTCAGGTTCCCTGAAGCATAAGGCCCCGGCTCCGCCATGTTGCGATCAATTCCCGAACGGATCGCCTCAACCTGGTCTTGAAAAGCCCTTTGATCTGCACCACTCCTTCGCTCTGAAAGGCGTCAATCTGCTGTTGAGTGAGAAGCTTGTGCATTGCTGGCATCCTCCATGTTAGTGCCCCCTGACGCGATACAGGTTCTGGCTATTTAGCGGATACCATTTCTAGTTTCTAATAATATATGATCATGATATTAATAGCTTCATGTTATATAATACCCTGCGCCAATACGAATATATCGTCGCCGTTGCCGAGCAAGGCAGCCTGACAAAGGCCGCTGCGTTGCTGCATGTTTCCCAACCGTCCCTCTCGGTCGCCATCACGCGAGTGGAACAGAAACTGGGACAGCCAATTTTTGTGCGGCGCAAGGGGGCAGCGATTGAGATAACGCCGTTTGGGCATCGGTTTATTGATAAAGCCCTCGGCCTGCTTCAGATGGCCGGTCAGATGGAAGACGCTTCGGAGGCCGAGCGCCCATTCGTGCTGGCCTGTTTCCAGGACATCGCACCATGGTTTCTTGCCCCTGCGCTGAAGACATTGAGGTCCAAATTTCCATCCATGGCCTTTGAAGGTAGAGAGGGTCGTTTCGCCGCCCTGGCTACCGATCTGAAGGAGGGACGAAGTGATCTGGCAATTTCCTACGATATTGGATTTGAAGATCACTTCGAACGCCGCAAAATCAGAGAGATTTCCCCCGTCGCCTTTGTCTCAATCGATCACCCACTTTCGGGGGAAAGTTCAGTTGAACTTCAGCAGCTGGTTGAGCATCCTCTCATCCTGTTTGCCGAAGATTTGTCAGAAGGCTATGTGTCAAAATTATTTGAAGACATGGGTCAGCGGCCATTGGTGGCTGCTCGGACAGCATCGCTGGAGATGATGCGTTCGCTAGCGGCGCACGGGACAGGAATTGGTCTCAGCTACTCTCATCCCCCTGCCCCAACCAGTTACGACGGGCAGCCTCTGGTCACCCTTCCCATTTCATCGCCTCAGGCAGTGGCAGACATCGTTGTGGTGTGGTCGAAACTGCAGCGGTCAGATCGTCAGTTCGAAAACATATTAAGTGTTGTTGGTTCCGTGTGAACGAGTTCCCTAACATTGTGGGCGGACGCGGATCATCCGATTGCCCACAACATTCACTGTAGTGCCACAGACACCGGCGCAATGCATACGCTCACCGGCCGTTTTTGTGCGCAAGGAGAAGCGCGTACAGCAATTCGTTGGTTGGTGCGGGCAGCCCCACTTTGCGTGAAAGCCTTGCAACAGCGCCAGATATCCATTCGATTTCCAATGGACGACCATTTTCCAGATCGATGGCTGTTGATGCCCTCATGGCCTTTGGCAATTTAAGCGTTGTAGACCATGTTTTTTCTTCAATTTCCGCGTCCAACGACACACCCTGGCTTCGGCCAATTGCTGCAGTCTCTGAAGTAACGGCGCGAAATATTTCACCAAGTTCTGGAACGGTCACGATGTCATTTATGGTGCACCTTGCTGCGGCGGTAACTCCCGACACCGCCGAAAACAGGACAAATTTGGACCAGACATCGCGCTCAATATCATCCGTTACGGGTGCCGAAGAGCCCGCATCATTTATCGCAGCCCTCAGAAGATCAATCCTCTCTGAGGCCCTGCTGTCGCGCTCAGCAAAGGTGAACAGGTTGAACTCTCCGGTCTGCTTGATCACTCCGGGAGAAGCGATTGTGGTGGACGCTTGGGCCATTCCATTTGCAACATTTTGCGCAGGCAAAATTTCGGCTAAGCGGTCAGATGCTTCAACTCCATTGAGAAATGGGACAACGACCGTTTCGGGACCAAGCATTGGTTTACATGCCCTGGCCGCTTCTTCCAACGCGTCTCCCTTGACCCCAAAATAATCACATCGACCTGGCCAATCTCAGCCGGATCGGCTGTTACTTTCCACGGCTTTACGTTTTCCATTCCTGTCGGGCCATCAAGCGTGAGCCCGTTCATGGCTATTGATTCCAAGTGCGCCCCTCGGGCGATCGTTGCCACCTGATGCCCAATTTGCGACAGTTTGACCGCCAAAAACCCGCCAATGCCGCCGGTTGCCATGGTTGCAATCCGCATGTCGCCCTCCATAAATTTGCACTCTTCGAGCCCGATTAGGGAACGCATGGATATTTCTGTCAATCAATTTTGCACAGATCGCCGCAATTGCGTTTTCATTGCGGCAAATCTCCTATCTCGCCGTTACGCCAATTGGGGTTCATTGCAGATGGTCGGTTGGTACGTTATTGAGTCTGGATGGTAGATATGCGGACATGGCTTGCTGAGCATGGGTTCGATCAGCTCCAGGATCTTTTCGAAGAAAACGAAGTCGATGGCGAAGTTCTGTTTGAGCTGAACAATGACGACTTAAAGGACCTTGGACTTTCGCTTGGTCTCAGAAAGAAATTTCTAAAGGCACTGGCCAACTCGACATCCGGTTCCAATCAATCAGCTTCGGAAAATACCGTTAAAACTTCGGCCATCGGTGAACGCCGCCAGGTAACTGTGCTGTTTGCTGATCTGGCGGGTTTCACTCAACTGTCTACAAATCTTGACCCCGAAGATACCCATCGCCTGCTCAATCGGTATTTCAGCGTTGTCGACGGCATAATTGAATCACACGGAGGGAAAGCTGATAAACACCTGGGCGACGGGGTGATGGCGGTTTTCGGAGCTCCCGTCGCCCATTCCGATGATCCTCTGCGCGCCCTTCGGGCTGCGTCGGATATTCACGATGCTATGCCAAAACTGGGCAAACAATTTGGACGCACCCTGAAGACCCATATCGGCATCGCCTCGGGCGTTGTTGTTGCCAGTCGCACCGGCAGCGCACAGCATACGGAATATACGGTTACCGGAGACACGGTGAATCTGGCGTCGCGTCTTGATGATCTGGCAGAGCCCGGCGAAACGCTCGTTTCCCAGGCCGTCTACCAAGTATTGATGCGTCATGCCGAGTTCTCCTCTCGCGGAACCGCTTCAATCAAAGGTTTACAGGATCCAATTCCAACGTGGTCTTTTGTTCGTCTGCTCGACGATGCAGATGTGCACTGGGCGACCGAGTTTGTTGGTCGCACTTCAGAACTGAGGCAGTTCGGGTCGATTGTTGAAGACATGTTCAGCGAAAATGCTGGCCAAACACTACTGCTGCGTGGCGAGCCAGGCATTGGAAAAACCAGACTGGCTTTTGAATTCACCAATATTGCCGAGCGCTCCAAGCTCAAGACTCATCGTGTGACCATTGTTGACTTTGGCATCAACAGGGGAGCTCAGACGCTTCATGACCTTACAGCCACGTTGTTGGACATGCCTTCCAATCCCACCAGCGACGACCGGATAGATGCCAGAAATCGGGCGCTTGGTCAGGGTTTGGTGGACGCAGAAAACGAGATTTTTCTGTACGACCTTCTCAATATCGAACATCCGGAGCAATTGCGCACCGCTTACAAGGCGCTGGACAACCAGTCGCGCAATGAAGGTATTGGATCCACCTTGTCGACAATGGTGATCAGGCTGGCTCTGGATACCCCACGCCTGATCGTGATCGAGGATATTCATTGGGCCGACCCACTGACCCTTGATATCCTGGCCAGCGTGGCACTCGGGTTGCCAAATTGTCCTGCAATTTTGCTTTTAACTTCCAGAATTGAGGGAAGGACGCTGGATCAGGATTGGTTGACCTCGCTGCGCGGATGCCCGCTGACCATAATCGAACTTCAGCCACTCCAAAAGCAATACGCGATCCAACTCGCCAAAGGCCTGTCGACCAATGACCGTTCCAAAATGGAGGAATTGCTGGAACGGGCAGATGGCAACCCGCTGTTTATAGAGCAGCTCCTGAGCGATTGGACGCCCGATAACCATGAGACATTGCCAGATACGATTCAGGGATTTGTTCTGGCGCGCGCCGATCGACTGCCGGCGGAAGACAGGGAAGCTTTATTTGCGGCTTCCGCCCTTGGACAGCGGTTCTCACTGGACCTGCTGAAGGAGTTGATCAACGACAGTTCTTACGACTGCAATCTGCTCACAAAGCACAGGTTGCTGCGAATTGAAGGAGAGGAGCATGTGTTTTGCCATGCTTTGATTCGAGATGGGCTATACGCATCCATGGTGGGCGAAAGACGCCGCGAACTACATACCAAAGCCGCCGATATTTATGCTGCGCGCAATTTGATTTTGCATGCACAACACCTTGATCTGGCGGGCTCAGATGAAGCTTCAGCAGCATATCTTGCAGCGGCTCAAGATGAAACGGAGCGCATACACTACGATGCAGCCGTCCAACTCCTGCAGCGCGGAATTGAGCTTGGGGCGAATTCCGAGATCTATGAAATGTATATGCTGTTGGGAGAGCTGCAGCGACGGCTTGGAAACATCAGCGAGGCGATCGAGGCCTACAGATGTGCCTGCGACGACACATCCGACAATGAGAAAGCCTGCCAGGCAATGATCGGCATTGCGGAAGGATTGCGCATCCACGAGGCCTATACAGAACTGCTGGACACGTTGGAAAAAGCTACTCAAAAAATTGAACATCTGGATTTGCCGAAGGAGCGGGCCCGTATCTGCCAACTCAAATCCAGTGTCCACTTCGTTCATGGTGATACGCAGTCCTGCATTGCAGAGGGCAACCGATCTTTGGAATATGCTCGTGCTGCAGGATCTCGCGAGCTGGAGGCTCAGGCACTGGACAACCTGGCTGACGCGGAATTCTCCAGAGGCCGAATGATTACGGCTCACAAGCTGTTTGATGATTGTGTGAAACTGGCCGAAAAATTTGATGTTCACGGCGTTACTGCGGCGAATTTGTCGATGCGCGGTCAAACTCTGCTGTATTTGGGTCAACCAAGAGAGGCATTAACTGACTGCCAAAATGCCCTCGGCATAGCGAAGCGGCAATTTGACCCGAGAGCCGAAATGGTTTCCCGTATCGTCGGACTTTACGTGCTTGAACTATTTGATACGCAAGCCGCACGCGAATGGGCGAAAGCTGGTCAGGATCTGGCCAAGCAATTGGGAGCCGAGCGGTTTGAGACCGTTTGCATTGAATATCTGGGGCGAGTTGCCGCAATAGACGGCGATGTAGAAAATGGCGAACGGCTGGCTTTGGAAGCTCTTGAGCGGTATCGGCAAGCGCAATCCGCCATGCGGTTCCTGGGCGGGCGCGCATTGGGCAGCTATGCCCTGGTATGCAGAGATCCAAACAAGCGCATAGCGTCACTTCAAGAAGGTGAAGAAATTCTCACGCAGGGTGTGGGTGGACACAATCATTTGTGGTTCTACCGCGATGCCATTGAGGTGTCGCTTGAACTTAATGACTGGGATGAGGCCGAACGGTATTCGAAATGCCTGGAAGACTACTCGAGCGTCGAACCTTTGAGATGGAGCAGCTATTTCGCCAAGCGCGGGCGCGCTTTGGCCGAACATGGCAGAGGAAAAGACGTAGCACAGCTGTTGAAGTCGGCACATGCGGACGGCGAAGACTTGGGTTTCGCCTATTCGCTGAGAAAGATCAGTGCAGCATTCTAAAATGCGGCTTTCCATTGCTCGGTGTCTACAAACCAGCGCTCTTCGGTTATTTGATCGGATTCATTGAACTTCCACAATATTGCAGACTGAGAACCGTTTGGAACTTTCACTGATTTCCACTCGACAATATTGACAACCTCACCTGTATTTTCTCCTGAAAAATACCGCAGATCGGTGATTTCAAATCCTGTAGGCAATGCCTCGCCAATGGTATCCAATGCTGATCGGAAGGAAGTTTTGCCACTCAATATGTCGGTTTGGCCCGGCAGTACAAAAATCATGTCTTCCACATATGCGGATGCGACGGAATCCATATCTCCACGTCCAAGAGCATCCCAAGAGCTCTTTAAAATCTCTATTCTCTTGCTTGATTGTATGGTCATAGTCTTATTGTTCCCACTATCTTGTTGTGTTCGGCCCAATGTCGACCTTGGCGCGAGGTTCAGTATTTCCATACCAATTCACCAAAGCAACCGTTCGACCCAGAATTAAACGTTTATGGGCAAATCACCGACATGCGGATGGTGTGGATGGCTCCTGCACCATCGGCGTCGTAATGCGCCATATTGCAGTTGTTACAAACTGCTTGAGAGGAGCCACCCAAATGCACGTTACAACAATCGGCCTAGATTTGGCCAAGAACGTTTTTCAGATCCACGGTATATGCGAAGACGGTGAAGTTGCCTTCAACCGAGCTTTGAGACGGGCACAGGTCCTGACCTTCTTTGAAAGCCTGGAGCCATGCCTGGTTGGCATTGAAGCGTGTGGGACCAGTCACCATTGGGCTCGTGAGATCTCTAAGTTAGGGCATAAAGTCAAACTGATCCCGCCAGTATATGTGAAGCCTTATGTCAAACGGGGTAAATCAGATGCGGTTGACGCCGCCGCCATCTGTGAGGCGGTCACTCGGCCTACAATGCGATTTGTTGAAGTGAAGACTCCCGAACAACAGGCGATACTAGCGGTTCATCGAACGCGTGATCTCATCATTCGCCAACGCACACAGACGATCAATATGCTGCGGGCGCAGCTGGCAGAGTTTGGCATTGTTTTGGCAAAGGGGATTTATCATGCGCTTCAGTTTGCCAAACAATGTTTGAACGGGGAACAACCTGACCTGCCCGAAGTCGCTGGAGATGTAATCTTTGAGCTTTGCGATCAGTTGCGGTTCTTACATTCAAAGATATTGCGGTGTACGCGTCAGATGAACAAGATCGCAAGGTGTGAGAAACGGGTTGCACTGCTTCGCACAATACCCGGTGTTGGGCCGATTACAGCCTCAGCAATTGTTGCAACGGTTGGTAGCGGCAAGCAATTCAACAATGGCCGGGAGTTTGCTGCCTGGTTAGGACTGACCCCACTTAACAGGTCAAGCGGCGGAAAAGAACGTCTGGGGCATATCTCAAAGATGGGAGATCAATATATTCGCCGGTTACTGGTTCTTGGCATGACCTCCCGTATTCGTTCGATCAGGACAGAGCCGGAGAAATTCGATCCTTGGTTTGCGGACATCCTGGAACGCAAGCCAAGCAGGGTGGCTGCAGTCGCAATGGCGAATAAAACAGCCCGAATAATGTGGGCTGTGCTGACCCGTAATGAACCCTACAAAGTGAGATCGATCTAACCAAGGAGGCCAACAACAAGAGATTGCAAGACCAATGAAGTGATGGAAAATTGTCAGCCCTAAAACCAAGACACCCCGTGCTAAGTCCTGAACGCTTGCTGTTCGACATGCGGAATGGGGCTTGGTTGGTGGAAACCATCAGGGCCAGCGGCCATGTGTGTCGCGTCAACAGGCCGAACACAAGACTGCTTCTGACAATGCTTCAATCACAAAACAGGACTTGCAAAAAGGGAGCCATCCACACAGGACTGAGCAGACATCGGCCAAGCCTGTACTTCACCCCATTTGCTCTTGAAGGCTTCTGGTCTTGTCTGAGACCACGTCGCCAGTGTGTTTCGTCGATGCGGGCTCGATCAGAATGATGCGGCATTCTTCATCAGCGACCGGATTATGCATGACGCCGCGCGGGACAACGTGCAGATCACCCTCGTTCAAATGAACGGTACGGTCCTCGTACTCCATCTTCAGGTTGCCGAATACGATCAAAAACATCTCGTCTGCATCGTCGTGCTTGTGCCACACGTTCTTGCCCTTCAACTTGGCCACTTTGATCAGTTGGTCATTTACCTGACCAACGACGCGAGGAAACCAAAAGTCATTCAAGGCAATGTCCATGGGAGTGATGACTTCACGCTCCGAGGTGATCATGTCCGTCTCCATTTGCTCTACCGATAGGCTGTATGCATTTACGTCAATGTAACACGAATGCGCAACAAGGGCTCTTTTCAGTCCTCGGCGGCACCCGAGCGAACTTCTTCTCTGAGAACCTAGCTGCCACTAAATTTGCGCTGGTTCGGCGTAGTCTATAGTTTTGTGCAAAACGATTTTGTAGGACGCCATGGCAGAAATCCATTATCCACCCGACTTCGTGACCGGACTTCAAATGCAATGGGGGACGGGTTTTCTTTCGCCGGGCGGTGCCGCCGAAGTGAAGGACATCCTTAAGAGGGTCGATGTCGCAGGCAAGTCCGTACTCGATATCGGATGTGGTGTTGGCGGACCGGCAATGGTGATCGCCATGGATTTGGGCGCGGCTGAGGTCATCGGCATTGATATTGAAGAATATCTTATTGAGACAGCGCAAACCAATGTGACAGCGGCACGTTTAGATAACCGCGTTTCCATGAAGCTGGTCGAGGAAGGCCCGCTGCCCTTTCCGGATGAGCGCTTTGATATCGTTTTCAGCAAGGATTCTTTGATCCATGTGCCTGACAAATCAGCCCTCTACAAAGAGGTCCTTCGTGTGCTCAGGCCCGGTGGCGTGTTTGCGGCAAGCGACTGGTTGCGCGGCGATGATGCTGAGAATTTGGAGGGCTACAAGGAATGGCGCTCACTTGCTGTACTTGATTTCAGAATGCAAACGCCCGCCGAAACTGAAGCTGAGATGCAAAATGTGGGGCTCACGGACATTCGGACCAAAAATCGTTCCGACTGGTACGCGGGCATTGTCGCTCAGGAAGTTGAGATGATGCGTGGAGATGAGTGGCGAGAAAGCTTCGTCAACGGGTTTGGAGAAGAGGCTTACGAGAAGAAACTTGCTGTCCGTATTGCCAATGGCCGCGCTGCTGCGTGCGGTGGCCTACAACCTACACACTTGTTTGGTCGAAAGATGTAGGTAAGGGCTTATTCCGTTGAAAAACTCATCTGAGAAACGACGGTTTCGTTGATTTGATTTCAGTGCGATCCTGTTTGGGCATTGCTTTACGGGGTTGGGCTTGGCGCCGGGATCAATTTTGCCAGTTTTCTAAGGTTCTGGGCGGTTGCTGCGAGATGGAATTCGTCTCTGGCTCCGCAGGGGCCTCGTAATCGGAGCCGATCCAACTTCAAGATGCGTTTGAGATGGGCAAACAACATCTCGACCTTCTTGCGCAGTTTGCATGAGATTGCATAGTCGATTGTTTGGGCGATCTTGCGGGCGACATCGCGTGATGGTTCGTAAATGGAACGCAAGACTTTTCGCTGAGGTGCCTTTGGGGTGCACTGTGCCTTTAATCCACATGTATCGCAGTCTGACTTTCGTGCGCGATAGCGCATGATACCTTGTTTATCGACGCCGGAACGCGGCACCGCATAGGTTCGCCGGAATTGCCGCAGTTTCTTGCCACCGGGACAAGTATAGGCATCCTCGTCAGCATCATAGGTGAACTGGGCCCGTTGAAAGGTTCCGTCTTTACGCCCGGACTTGTCGATGATGGGAATATGAGGGGCGATACCGCGTCCTTCGACAAGCCAGTCCAGCATAGCTGCAGATCCATAGGCCGTGTCTGCGATCAAACGTTCTGGGTGTAAATTGTAAGATTGTGCCACACGATCAATCATAACACGCGCGGCACCCACTTCAGCCTGGCGAACAGACCGTGTTGCTTCAACGTCAATGATTACAGCATTGTCCGTATCGATCATATAGTTGGCAGAATAAGCGAAATAGGCAGGCCCTTTGCGTGCCGCAGTCCATTGGGATGCCGGATCACAATGGGATGTAAACTTGGGCCGAACCGCAGTGGCAGCACCAAAAGCTGCATCATCAAGTGTTTCCAGATATTCACGCACAGCACGCGGCGCGTCATCTGGATCAATCTTGTTCGGTTCCCATTCTTCTTTCGATGTGGAGTTCTGCCGATTGGTATCGGCTTCGATCAAACTGGCATCGACAGCCAGACGCCGGCCACTGACCAAACCCTCTGTGATGCAGCGGGCAACAACTGTCTCAAACACATGCCGTAACAGGTCGCTATCGCGGAACCGACCGTGACGGTTCTTGGAAAAGGTTGAGTGGTCGGGAACAGGATCAGCCAAATCCAAACGGCAAAACCAACGGTAGGCCAGGTTCAAATGAACTGTCCATGATCAGGGTATTTGAGACAGATGGTGGTCTGAGTTAGAGAGACTTTAGCTCATCTGTTGTTTGTATTATGCGACTTGTTTGCGGTGTTGCAAGCGCCGCGTTTCGATGGTTTTTCGTTTAATCCTTTCTCTTCGATTTATTATTTCCGTTCCACGCCCGAAGTAGACGTCTGCAGGTGTGAGGTTTTTCAGGCTCTCGTGGTATCTGTGGTGATTGTAATGTTCGATGAAAGCCTCAATCTGCCGGGTTAAATCACCTGGCAGGAAGTAGTGTTCCAGCAGGATGCGGTTCTTCAGGGTTTGATGCCAGCGCTCTATCTTGCCTTGGGTTTGCGGGTGATAAGGCACACCACGAACATGCCCCATGCCTTTCCCATCCAGCCACTGAGCCAGATCACTGGATATGTAGCAGGGACCATTATCGGATAGCAGCCGTGGTTGATGCGCAACGTTGGCCCTGTCACAGCCTGAGGCCTGAAGCGCCATTTCCAATGTATCGGTCACATCCGATGTGTTCATGGTGGTGCACAGTTTCCAGGCAATGATGTATCGCGAATAATCATCGAGGATTGTGCTGAGATAAAACCAGCCCCAGCCAATGACCTTCAGATAGGTGAAGTCTGTTTGCCACAGTTGATTGATGGCCGTGGTCTTATCGCGGAACTCACTGGCGGCTTTCATGACGATAAATGCCGGGCTGGTGATCAGATCCAGGGCCTTTAGCAGCCGGTACACTGAGCTCTCAGATACAAAATAGGCCTTCGTGTCTGTGAATGTCACAGCCAGTTCGCGAGGAGACAGTTCAGGTTGATCAAGGGCCAGACCAATGATCTGTGTCCGTATATTTTCTGGTACTCGGTTCCAGGCTCTGTTGGGACCAGAACGTTTGTCTTCCAATCCTGTCTCACCCAATCGCTGATACAAATCATACCAGCGATAATATGTTGGCCGGGAGACACCCAGCTTATCAAGTGTCACCTTGGCTGACAGATGTGATCCCTCAACAAGTCGGATGATTTCCAGTTTCTCAGATGCCGGGTATCTCATTCGATATCCTCCCCATCCGCGATCATGCTTTTTTTGAGAAGACGGTTTTCCAGGGTGAGATCGGCAACACATTCCTTTAGATCACGCGCTTCACGGCGCAGGCCTTTGACTTCGTCGGTGGAAGCTTCACGCACTATATCGCCTGACAGACGCTTTTTACCCGCCTCCATAAATTCCTTCGACCATTTATAGTACATGCTTTCAGCAAGGCCTTCACGGCGGCACAGTTCAGCTATGCTGTCTTCGCCGCGCAGGCCATCAAGCACAATGCGGATCTTTTCCTCCGCACTATACTGACGGCGGGTCTTGCGTTTGATAGTCTGGATCAATTTCTCCGAACCCGATCCCCGGGTTCCTGATTTATGTCTCATCTTCGCTCCATAAGGGCTACGATGAACCAAAAATCATCTCTTAGGCAAAATCACTTCTCTGTCTCATGAATGCTGACGGGGAACAGTCGAAGGAATTTATGGAGGCGGGTAAAAAGCGTCTGTCAGGCGATATAGTGCGTGAAGCTTCCACCGACGAAGTCAAAGGCCTGCGCCGTGAAGCGCGTGATCTAAAGGAATGTGTTGCCGATCTCACCCTGGAAAACCGTCTTCTCAAAAAAAGCATGATCGCGGATGGGGAGGATATCGAATGAGATACCCGGCATCTGAGAAACTGGAAATCATCCGACTTGTTGAGGGATCACATCTGTCAGCCAAGGTGACACTTGATAAGCTGGGTGTCTCCCGGCCAACATATTATCGCTGGTATGATTTGTATCAGCGATTGGGTGAGACAGGATTGGAAGACAAACGTTCTGGTCCCAACAGAGCCTGGAACCGAGTACCAGAAAATATACGGACACAGATCATTGGTCTGGCCCTTGATCAACCTGAACTGTCTCCTCGCGAACTGGCTGTGACATTCACAGACACGAAGGCCTATTTTGTATCTGAGAGCTCAGTGTACCGGCTGCTAAAGGCCCTGGATCTGATCACCAGCCCGGCATTTATCGTCATGAAAGCCGCCAGTGAGTTCCGCGATAAGACCACGGCCATCAATCAACTGTGGCAAACAGACTTCACCTATCTGAAGGTCATTGGCTGGGGCTGGTTTTATCTCAGCACAATCCTCGATGATTATTCGCGATACATCATTGCCTGGAAACTGTGCACCACCATGAACACATCGGATGTGACCGATACATTGGAAATGGCGCTTCAGGCCTCAGGCTGTGACAGGGCCAACGTTGCGCATCAACCACGGCTGCTATCCGATAATGGTCCCTGCTACATATCCAGTGATCTGGCTCAGTGGCTGGATGGGAAAGGCATGGGGCATGTTCGTGGTGTGCCTTATCACCCGCAAACCCAAGGCAAGATAGAGCGCTGGCATCAAACCCTGAAGAACCGCATCCTGCTGGAACACTACTTCCTGCCAGGTGATTTAACCCGGCAGATTGAGGCTTTCATCGAACATTACAATCACCACAGATACCACGAGAGCCTGAAAAACCTCACACCTGCAGACGTCTACTTCGGGCGTGGAACGGAAATAATAAATCGAAGAGAAAGGATTAAACGAAAAACCATCGAAACGCGGCGCTTGCAACACCGCAAACAAGTCGCATAATACAAACAACAGATGAGCTAAAGTCTCTCTAACTCAGACCACCATCTGTCTCAAATACCCTGATCACGGACAGGTTGTGTGAGCAGCCTGTGATGGCGGGAAGCCATACTTCGTGCCGAATGCTTTAACGAAAGCTTTTGAGCCTTCGTCCTGCAACGACCAGTGCCAGTTGGTTGAACCAAAGATGCCTTTAACATTGTCGCCAGCACCCTGAGCCATAAGGCGTGAGTACAGCGGAACAACGATAGTGAAGTCTTTACCGTTCACCTGCTTACCAGCCAGACCGAACTGAACAGCCTGGGTCAGAGAGTTGACCATGTCTTTGCCGTAGTGGTTCAGAACAAGTGTATCAGCACCAGAAGATAGAATTGGTGTGATGAACTGTGAGAAGTCACCGGCGCCAACTGGAGCTTTCACTGCAGCAACTGTTTCCCAGTTATAAGGCTCTGTGTACTTGATCATGGAACCTTCTTGCGAATAGCCCCAGGTATAGTCAGCCGTCAGGTGATAAACTTTACGGTCTGTACCATAATTGTTTGTAACTACCCAGCTACCCCAACCTGATGCTTTTATAGACGGCCCATCAGACGGGTCTGAGGTTGAGGATGAGCTGATCAGGCGCGGTTTTCAAGGTTTTCAGGATGTCCCAACCTTGTTTTCGCGCCGTTTCAATGACCGTTCGTAAAGTGCAGAAATTCTCGGCACCAGCCTCTGTTCGAAAGCTTCCCGAGACCTTTTGTCGAACTTTCGTCATTCTGAGATCACGCTCTGCCTCGTTGTTCGTGTAGGGAACGCGCAGATCATTGAGAAAGAGCAAAACCGCTGCTTTATGCGTTTGGAGTCGCAAAGCGAGATTGTGCCCAATCCGCCGTTTCGGGCGACCCCGCTTCTTGCCTTTCGTTGGGCGCGCGAGAGGCGGTTGGGCCTCGTGGAACGCGATAGCACGCTCGCAACAGGCATCAAATCGCCGCTCGATATCCGTGATTGCCTCCGGGCTGACCGCGCTCCGATTTTGGATTCGCGCGACATGCGTGAGCTTCAGTGCGTCGAGCAGAATGGCTTTCATGTCCGGCACCCAAGCTTCTTTTTCATATTCGGTCAATGCCTCCAATTCGCGGGAGATGTGGGCATTGCACAATCCATGGGTCACATTTTCCACTGCCCAGTTGGAAGAGAAACAGTCATGCACTGCCGTTCCCGCCAGTTCTGGTGGCACTTCACCTCGCGCAGTTCCGAGCCGAAGGTGGCTTAGAGCGGTGGAGCATAGCATATGAAGCCAGCGCGTTCTGCCACCAATCCTGAACCCCGTTTCATCCAGATGCTTCACTGCCGTTTGAGGCCCGGACAGCAGGTTCTTCACCGCCTCAGCTAAACAGAGCATCTGCTCGGCCTTTTTGGCAACCAGACTGGAAAGGGTTGCCGATGTGATTGTGACCCCGAAAATGTCCGCAAAAACCTGCGCCAGGCGATTTTGGGGAATGCAGTGCTGCGTCTGTAAATAGGCGGCCAACGCCCCTATTTCATCGCCGTACTGGGCGGGTGATGTTACCCCTTCAGGAAAATCGGCGCGGGTTTTTGCACCGCAATGCTGGCATTGGCAAATATGCGCACGATGCTCGGTCACATAAAGCGGCGGTGGAGGTTTGAGGCCAAACACCTGTCTGCACGCAGAACCTATGGTATCCTCCGCCGAAAGCGCGGCCTGACAGTTTTGGCATTGGTTCGGAAAATGACTGGTGATCTCGTCTGGGTTCTCAACCTGTTTCAGTGTGTTGCCGGGATGTCCGGGTTGGCCGCCAGGCTTTCGATTTGACTTGCCCCGCTGACTTTTGGTCCGCCGTTTCTTATCGCTAGACGGCTTTGCCAGTCCGTCGCTCGAAGGTGGTTTGCTGCTATTACGACTGTTCGATCCCAGACGACGCTCAAGATCTGAAACACGCTGCCTAAGAACCGCATTATCTTCTCTAAGTTGCTCGTTGTCTTTCCTGAGTTGTTCGTTTTCCTTCAGGAGCCGAGCGTTCACCTCCAAAAGCTGCGCATTTTGTTCTTTGAGTTAGACAACCTGACCCACCAGAGCCATGACCACATCAATCAGTTCTGATTTTGAGAAATCAGCAAGAATTTCAGGTGTCAGATTTTCGAGTTTCATCCTCGCAGTCAAACACCAAAATGAAAAAAGTGGAACCTCAAATATGCGCCATGAATCAAATTGTCGCACCTAATGGCAGCAGAAATAGGGTAGCTGAGTAGTTACGATTGTTTTTCAACACCGGACCAAGAGCAGCACCGGTCATTTCCGTGTTGAAGAAGTGACGGAAACCGTTGGCGCGCTTGTCTTTACCGGTTGTGTCATTGGAGTGGGTCAAACCAGACATGAAAATCACGCCAGCTTCCTGACACAGACCCTGCACAGCAATCGCCACACCAGAAGAAGAACCACCGGTGATCATGATCGCACCGTCGTTTTCAATCATCCGTTTGGCAGATGCGCGCGCCGCGTCAGACTTAGTCTGCGTGTCGCCGGTTACGAACTTAACGGTCTTGCCGTTAACGCCACCCTTGAGTTCTTTCGACGAGAAAGTGTCAAGCATGCCGCCGCCACCAGCATTGATGTGTTCGACAGCCAGCTCGTAAGCGCGCAGCTCGTCAGCACCCTCATCTGCATAGGCTCCGGTTTGTGGCACGTTGAAGCCGAAAGTTACCGAATCGCCTTTTGGTGCGTTCATGTAACCATGGCCATCTGCAAAGGCCCGTGTAAAGAAATATGGTGTTGCACCAGCAGCAGCTGCTGCAGCGGCACCGCTTTTGATTACGCGACGGCGCGTAATGTCTTTGCGTTCACTCATGAATGTTTCCTCCCTAGGAATTGAGCTAAAACGAGAACAACGGCCAGAATCCGGCCCGCCTCACGCGTCAAACTATTGGCTATCGAAAACCGCCGCAATCAAACTTAGGGATTAGATGCCGCGACATCGACGAGCAACGGCGAGCAGCTGCGGCGAGCGTTGGCGGCGAGCATTGGCGGCGAGCAGCGGCTTGCGAGGACAGGGTTCCAAAATGGTGAGGACCAGCCGGATTCAAATCACGATTGGTGGATAACCGAACGCGATGATTCACACGCAATCAAAGTCGCGAAAATTCAAGTACTTCTCTAATTATTTGAAATTAGGACGAAATCCCAGTTTCCGGGTGGCTTCTCGCCTGCGGTGAATACCTGCTTTAATCCAGCTTGTAGTAATCTGCCACGTCATCGAGCCAAGGTAACAACGTGCCAAACTGCTCGATACCGTCGGCCCAACGGCGAATCCGCCTGACCTGACGGCCCATTTCTTCAGCTGTGACACCGACCTTGTCGCCCTGTAGACAATAGTCGCGGTCCCACCACTCATCCTTTCGTGCATGCAGCTTTTGCGCCATGCGGATGCGCAGGATCATATGGGTAACCCCAAACAGGCGCAGATAAAGTTGCCCGGCCTGCGGCGACAAACTGCGATTGAAAAACGGAAAATAGGTCTCCAGCAGACGTTCCTCGGCCTCTGCATCGAGATTCATCCATTCGTCGCACAGGACAAATGCAAGATCATCCAGCGCTTTACTGCGACCGCAATCTTCCCAGTCAAACCACAATACCCGGTCATCGGTGACCATCGCATTGCCGGGACGTGCATCCCATTTGATGAATTCATCGCGTTTGACATCCATCAGTTCAACCAGCTTTTCACGATCCAGTTCAGGGGCCGGAATGTTGATTGTCTTGGATATGCGCTTTGCAGCACCGGTGCGGTTCCACAACCAGTTTTCCGCCGTGCCAATCCGCGGCACACGGTGGTGAAGATTGCTGGCATGTGCCTGTTCATGAATATGCACCAGACTTTCCAGCGAATCGGCAACCAGTTTTTCCCGGTCCGCCATGTTCGGCGTATTGTCCATGACTACGGGCAGCCGCTCACCGGCGATAAATTCCTGCACCACCCAGTTTTCCACCACTGCCTTCAGCTTGGGGACATAGCCCGAGGGACCCAGCGTGCGCAGGACTATACCTTCAAGCTGGGCATCTTCCTTGTCTTCGCGCTTGGCGAATACAAATGGTGCCCGACCCATATCGGCAATAAATGCACTGCGGCTGGTGCCGCCTGGAAAAGCAACGCGTTCGGGAACTCTGCCAAATACTTTCTTGCTCAACGCTTCCACCTGAGAGGAGCGGTCCTGATCAAAAATATCGGATACTTTGCGTGCCGCTTCGGCCATGTTTCATTCCCCATACGTCGATCCACAATCGACATTGTTGCCTTGGGGGAAACTTAGCTTTCAGACGTGATGATTAAGTTACCAGATAATTCAGATGTGCAACTTGGCAATCAAATGGTTAAAATCCGGCAGCAGCCGCCTGTTCATCGATCAGCTTCAGTTGCAGATCAGTCAGCACCTGTGGCGGCTGCCGACCCTCCAGCAGTGTTCTGAAGGGGTCTTCAACTTCGGTTTTTATGCCCGATAGACTTTCCATCACTGCAATTCCGCAAAACGGCACAACAGCCTCGGCATATCCGCCTTCATGGACCAAAACCAGCCGCGATTGGCATAACTCATCAGCCACCGCCATGATCATCTGGGTCATGTCGGCAAATGTACCCGAATGAGCCAGTGTTCTCGACAGGGGATCAAATCCGTTGGCGTCGAATCCTGAGGCGACAATGATCAAGTCCGGCCGATAGTCTTTGAGTTTTGGCATTACCAGTTTTTCAAACGCTGCCAGATAAGCCACCTGCCCGGCACCGGGTAGCAGCGGGATATTCAAATTTGCACCCAATCCGGCTCCCTCGCCGCGCATGTCAGCGGCGGACAGACCCGGGGGAAAGCCCCCTTCCATGTGAAGGGAGATCGTCAGAACATCATCCCGGTCGTAATATATGGCCTGCGTTCCGTTGCCGTGGTGGACGTCCCAGTCAACAACCGCAATGCGCTCAACCTGATGATTTTTCCGGGCTGCTTCGATGGCAATCGCAATATTGGCAAGCAGGCAGAAGCCCATCGCCTCATCGGGCAGGCAATGATGGCCCGGCGGTCGCGACAGGGCATAGGCGTTTTTGATTTCTCCCCCCAGCACGTCGTTGACGGCACGCATCGCCAATCCGGCCGAAAGACAGGCAATGTCAAAACTACCCGGACCAAACGGGGCTCGGGTTCCAAGTTCACCTCCCCCTTCATCCGACAGGCGCTGAAACTGCTCCAGATAGTCCCGCCCGTGGACCCGCAGCAAATCTTCCAGCGTCGCGGGTGCAGCGCTTTGCACATCCAGCTGCGCAGTCAGTCCACACACATCGAGCAACGACTTGAACCGGCGCTTGCTTTCGGGAGATTCAGCATGCCCCCCGGCAGCCAGCGGTTCGACCCACCCCCCGACCGGCACCAGCAGTGCATGGGCAGCGGCGGTGTGCCACAGACATTTTTCATCGAAATAAAAGCCCGTTTTCAACTCAGCCATGCCGCCTTCCCCGCTATTCGTCGCGCGCCAAAATGGCTTCGCGGACCAGAATTTTGGTCACCTTTCCATAGCCACTTGTCGGCAATTGCTCAAACAATTCAACGCGGCGCGGCAGCTTGTAACTGGCAATCTTGCTCGCCATCCAGGCGGTGAATTCATCCAGGTCCAGATCGCTTTCTGCAACCAGTGCGAGCGCCCCGACCTCACCCCATTTCGGATCAGGCATGCCGACAATGGCGCATTCGCGCACCTGTGGGTGCTGCATTATTTTCTCTTCGATTTCGCGCGGATAGATGTTGGAACCGCCGGAAATATACATGTCGCTTTCGCGGCCCGTGATATAGACGAAACCCTGTTCGTCCATATGGCCTCGGTCGCCGGTGCGGAACCAGCCATTTCGAAAGGCTTTTTCATTGGCTTGCGGATTGTCGTAATAGCCCGAAAAGACCGCCGGGCCGATGACACAGATTTCGCCAGTTTCTCCGATTGGCATTCGAGCACCCTCGGCATCCTGAATTTCAACCTGCATGGCGGAGCGGGCATAGCCACACGATCCGATATGCCCCTGCATCTCATCGTCAATGTGGTGAAGATAACTCGGCAGAACCGTGATATTGCCGGTCACTTCCCCCAGTCCAAAATATTGCACGATACAGGGTCCAAGCTTCTCCAGCGCTTTTTGCTGGTCGACACGATAGGTTGGTGACCCGGCATAAATCAGATGGCGTAACGAAGAATGGTCGTAGCGATCTACAGCTTCACTATCAGCCATGGTTTTTAGAATAGTCGGCACAGTGAATGCATTGGTAATCTTGTGGCGCTCAATCAGCGCGAAAACCTGTTCTGTATCAAAGCGTTCTCCGTCCAGAAAAACGCTGACAACACCCCGGGCAACCTGCGCGATCTGATGAATACCGGCGCCATGGGACAGGGGTGCCACGATAAGCGATGCATCAGACGGGCCAAGTCCGGGAAACAGATCAGCCAGGTAATTGGTGATCACAAATCCCATCTGCCCATGGGTCAGAACCGCCGCCTTGGGTCGTCCGGTGGTGCCTGACGTGAAGAAAAACCAGCACGGATCATTGTGGTCCACCGCACATTCTTCATACACAACATCTTCAACCACCAGCTCATTCCAGGCCAATTCACCTGCATCCGCCTCGCCCAGCGAAATCACGTGCTCCAGTTCGCCCTGTTTTTTTGCCGCGTCGCGATGCGATTTGAACACCGGATCATAGACCAAAACCTTGGCACCGGAATGTTCCGCGATAAAGGCGACTTCATCTTCCAACAGGCGAAAATTGACCGGCACCCAAACGGCTCCCAATCTGAATGCCGCAAACATGGTTTCAAACATTGCAAATGAGTTGCGCGACTGGACCAGAATCCGGTCTCCCTTGCCGATCCCCAGTCCTTGAAGCGCACGACAGGCACTGTTCACCCGCCGGTTGAGTTCGCCAAAACTGACCGAATGATCGCCCCGTATCAGAGCCGGACTGTCTTTGAGCCGATTTGCCGACTGGGTCAGAAAATGGCCCAGATTCATCACCCGGTTGGAACTGCGCTGAATGTTCAGTTGATTTTCGCCCGGCACGATTTTCAATGCCTCACAATGGGGTCGATGGGTCCGCAACCAAGATCAAGCACCTGCTCCAACGCCCGCGCCACGGACAAAACTTTTGCATCACCACGCGGCGGCCCAATCAGTTGAATGCCCACCGGCATTCCGGATTTTGTAAATCCGCAGGGCACCGATATAGCGGGAAGTCCGGCTGTGGTGGCAAGAAACGATGGTTTGAGCCAGTCGATATAATCTTCCATCTCCTGGCCATTGATCATCGTGGGATATTCCTGTTCCACAAGTGTTGGTTCAATACCAACCACCGCGCAGGCCAGAGCATCGTGGTTTTTAAGGAAAAGCCGCATCCGGTCATAGAGTGCCATGCGGTTAAGATTGGCATCCATCACCTGATCAACGGTCAGATTTCTGCCAACCTGAATATTGTCTGCGAGGGTTTTCTTGTAATGGCGCTGCAATTTTTGCGGTGCCCGCCCCGCCAGCGTCGCCCATGTCAGCCCGCGCAGGGTGACATATGTGTCATTCAGACCTTTCAAGGAAGGACAGGCTTCATCGATCTGAGCGCCCTGCCCCTGCATTTGGGTGAGCGCTGAGCGCATGATCTCTTCAATTTCCGGTTCCACCTCTGCAAACCCATCAAGCGTGGGGGCATAGGCAATTTTCACTTTCGGGCTGGCCCGTTGTATGGCCTGCTGAAAAGGCTGGTCCGGGGCCAGCAAGCTGAGCGGTGCTCGGTCGTCATAACCGCACATGGCATCAAGAAACAGGGCACAATCCGCCACCGAGCGCGCCATCGGCCCCTGCAGGCCTTCATTGGCAAACCCAATTAGCGCAGACCCACCCAGCGCCCGTCCCGGCGATGGTCTCATGCCAACCACACCACAATAAGCACCGGGAGTACGCAAACTACCTGCAAGGTCTGATCCATGACTGAGCCAGACCTCGCCGGTTGCCAGCGTCGCGGCTGCACCGCCCGACGACCCACCGGCGCTTTTGCGTGTGTCCCAGGGGTTTCGGGTAGACCCGAACACCGCATTAAACGTGTTGGCCCCGGCACCCAGTTCCGGCGTGTTGGTCTTGCCAACCACCAGCGCTCCCCGGTTTTCCAGAATATCGACAATTGGATCGTTAATGCTGGGCACATGGTCCTTCAAACCCAGTGTTCCCTTGGTCATGCGCACGCCAGATACTGCCGACAGGTCCTTGATTCCGACCGGCAGGCCTGCAAGCCAACCGGGCGCTTTGTCGTCGAGCTCACCCAATCCGGCAACTCTTTCCCGTGCCCGATCATAACATTGTGTGACCATGGCGTTCACAGGCTCATCAACCTGCGCAGTGCGATTTTCGCTCGCGGCAATGAGTTCCTCAGGTGACACCTGTTTGCTGCGCAACAGGTCAACAACTTCCAGCGCAGATTTCGCGCACAGATCAGACCCGCTAAAGGTGATTTCCGGTCGATTTGATTTCAAGGTTCAAATCCAGTCTTTCAAATTGGTTTGCCCGTCGGCAGCAGCAGATTTCGGCACGGATTTTCCGGCCTCCAGAATGCGCCTTGCCATCATGAAAGACGGCGCATCATTCATCGCGTCGACCGCCAGCAATGTGTCACCCCGATAATACCAGACCGATTGACTGCCTTCGCGTTTTCCGGGCCGCACCAGCGTGTGATCATAGCCCATATTCAACCCGGCAATCTGCAGTTTGACATCATATTGATCTGACCAGAACCAGGGCGTTGCAATATAGTTCAAATCGTTCCCCAAGATGTTTTGCGCCGCAATTTCAGCCTGATGAATGGCGTTTGACACGGATTCCAACCGGATATTTGCCCCGTTGTAACTGAAACTCGTACAGTCGCCTGCGGCATATATGTCGGGATCGGAAGTTCGGCACAAAGTGTCGACCAATATGCCATTTTCGACGGTCAATCCGCTTGCTTCAGCAAGCTCGGTCTGCGGCAGCACGCCAATCCCCACCAGCACCATATCCGCGTCGATGACATCACCACCAGCAACCGCCACACCTGTGGACCTGCCATTTTCGGAAACAATTTTGTCGAGTCCGGTGGATTCCAGAATCCTGACCCCGTTGGCGGTGTGCAACTGGCGAAAAAAATCTGACGTTTGAGGTGCTGCAACCCGTTGCAAAATCCGATCGGCAAGTTCAACAACGGTTACATCCATACCCATCTGCGCGGCAACCGCGGACACTTCCAGCCCAATATAGCCGCCACCGATTACGACGAGTTTGCGCCCTGCCTGCAGGATGGGACGCATATTATCGGCGTGAATGGCGGCTCGCAGATAATGAACGCCTTGCGCATTTGCGCCGGACGCATCGGGCAGCAAACGCGCCTTCGATCCTGTCGTCAGCAACAGCTTGTCATATCCAATGCGCACCCCATCGGCCAGAACAGCCTGTTTGTTGTCGCGATCCAGTGAAGTGACAAACTGGTCGCACTGCACGTTAATATTCTGCTGATCAAACCAGTCCTGAGGGCGCAGAATCAAGCGGTCCAGCGGCATTTCACCGGACAGGTATTTTTTCGACAGCGGTGGACGCTGGTAGGGCAATACGGGTTCACCGCATATCAGGGTGATTTTTACGTCACCGTCCAACTCGCGGAGCTTTGCTGCAGCGGACGCGGCGGCCTGGCCACCTCCGACGATGACCACGCCCTGTTTCATTTGCCCAATGCCTCTATTTCGGCCAGCAGATCGGCTGGCACAGAAATACCGTTTGCCAGCAGTTCTTGCCGCAACTTTTGACGCCGCTGCCCCGGTACCCGCGCTCCCGACTGGGCCTCAATGCTGGCGGCCATATCGGCAATCCGGTCTATCGCCGCTGGTCCGCCAATCTTGGATGGATCAATTGCAATAATCGTCTGCCCGACACCGGGAGGCGCCCCTTCCGCATCAAAAAACGAACTTGCTTTATCTGCCGTATTGGCACCTATCAGGCTGGCCGCCATAATCTCCACCATCAAAGCCAGGGCTGTGCCCTTTGCATCCCCCAAGGGTACCATTGTTCCCTGCAGCGCGACAGTCGGATCGGTTGCCGGTTCCCCATCGGGACCAAGCGCCCAGCCTTCCGGGATATTTTCCCCTTTTTGCTTCGCCGCCATGATCTTGCCACGCGCAACTTTCGACAGCGAGACATCAACAACTATCGGATCACCACCGGTCTGCGGCGCTGCAAATGCGATCGGATTGGTACCGAATAAAGCGCTGGTGCCTCCCCATGGCGCCATCGCCGCAGGCGTATTTGCAAAAAGCAGCGCAACCAGACCCTGATTGGCCAGTTTTTCAACAACGACACCGGCAACGCCGCAGTGATGCGACCGGGATATGCCTGCTATGGCAATGCCATTGTCTTGCGCCATTTTCGGCAATTGGGCCTGCATCGCATCAAGTGCCGGATAGGCAAATCCATTTGCCGCATCGATTTTCAAGGTCGAAGCTGCAGGTTTTTCAAAGCTTGGTTTGGCGTGGCCATCCACTTTGCCGGTCAAAGCCTGGGCGCAATAGCTGGTGACACGGCGCAGACCGTGGCCGGATTGACCGGCAAGTTCAGCTGCCACCAAAGCGCTGGCAACGCTTTCAGCATTAGCGCTAGACGTATTGCAGCGAATAAACGCGTCACGCACCAACGCGTGAATTTGGTCGGCGGTGAATGTATCCATATTATCGACTCGGGATCAGGAAGTTACAGTGAGTTTCTCAAGCACTTTATCGGCAATCAAGTGGCTGACGCGAATATTTGATTCCGCCGTCACACCGGCAATATGCGGCGTTGCAATGAAATTGTTCAAATTGGCGAATTTATGTCCGGCCTCAGCGGTCAATGGTTCGGTCTCAAACACATCCAAAGCCCCGCCTCCGATCTCACCTGCAGCGATTGCTGCGGCGAGTGCTGTATCGTCAACCACACCACCACGCGCCGCATTGATGACAATGGCATCTGACTTCATCGACTTCAGAAATTCGGCATTCACCAGATGTCGGGTCGAGTCCGTCAGCGGAACATGCAGACTGATAATATCTGCAACGGCAGCCAGCTTTTCCAGTGACATATTTGACGTGTTACCCCATGCCGCATCGCCTGCCGGCAGATAAGGATCGTAGGCTGCTGTTGTCATGCCCATTGCCTGCGCCCGGCTGGCAACTTCACGGGCAATGGAGCCATATCCGATCAGGCCCATCACCCGACCCGACATCTCCCGGCCAATCATCGACGTTCTCGGCCAGTCTCCGGCAATCACCGAAGCCGAACCAAGATAGGCGTCGCGCAACAGGGCCTGCGCGGTGGTGATCACATATTCCGCCACCGACAGATCATTGGCACCGGTTGCCGGATAAACATCGATGCCACGCGCCGTGCAGGCTTCTACATCAATATTATCAAGACCAACCCCGAGACGACCAACACATTCAAGCTTGCCGCCTGCTTCCAGCAGATCGCCCCGCACCTGGGTTCGGTTGCGCACCACCAATGCGCGCGCATCCGGGAGCAATTCGATCAATTTTTCAGGATTGTCCACCAGGGATGGATCGTAAATGCAGTCATGATTCACGCCCATACGATCCACAGCTGCCTCGTCCATAAATTCTGTCACGATGATTTCGGCCATATCGCCTCCAAAAATTCATAAAAAAGACCCGGTGTTTTCACACCGGGCCCTGATTGTCCTATCGCGAAGCGGAATTACGCACTGCGATAGAGTTTTGTCATCGAGAACTCACGGTGGCCGAGCGCCTCAGCAGCTGTGTTACGGCCATTGGCCGTTCGCTTGATCATGGCGATCAGGTCGTCCCCAGCTTCGTCGATGGTTTTTTCGCGGGTCAGGATACCGGTTACATCAACATCCACATGCTCGCCCATTGTGCGAACCGTACGTGGGTTGGCCGTGATCTTGATCACCGGAACAATCGGGTTTCCGACCACATTGCCCTGCCCTGTCGGGAATGTGTGAATGACAGCACCACCGGCAGCCATCAGGGTCACGCATTCTGCAGCAGCAGAAGAGGAATCCATGAAGTACAGGCCCTTGCCTTTGGCAGGCGCTTCAGCCGGCTCAAGAATGTCGATATATTTGCACTCCCGGCCGATCTTCTCGAGGTTGCCGAGGGCTTTTTCCTCAATCGTGGTCAATCCACCAAGGATGTTGCCTTTTGTTGGCTGCGAATCGGACAGATCATCGGTCTGGTGGGCAAAAATCACGTCGTCCTGATAGGCCTTCCACATGGCGTGCCAGCGCTCGCCAACTTCTTCGTTGATGGCACGTTCTTTACAGATGTGCTCGGCACCGGTGATTTCCGATGTCTCACCGAAGAAACCGGTAATGCCCTGTGGGATCAGCTTATCATACATATTGCCAACGGTTGGGCAGGAACCCAGACCGGTTGTGGTGTCTGATTCACCGCATTTTGTGGAAATCCACAATTCCGACATATCGCATTCTTCGCGCTGCAATTCAGACGCGTAGTGAACAAACTCCTTGGCTTTCCACGACGCCTGGCGAACGGTTTCCAGATCGCCTTTCTGTTCAATTGAGATGCCGAATACGGGCTTGCCGGTTTCGGCAATACCGTCGACGATACGCTGCGTCCAGTCGGGTTCAATACCGATCACCACAACGGCTGCAACATTCGGATTGGCGCCGGTACCGATGATGGTCCGGAAATGCACGTCCAGATCTTCACCAAATTGCAAGCGGCCATACGCATGTGGGATGGCCATTGTGCCTTTGATGTTGTTGGAAACCGATTCACAAGCAGCGTTTGAAATGTCATCAACCGGCAGAATGATAACGTGGTTGCGAACTCCGACCCGGCCATTATCGCGCCGGTAAGCCATGATTTTGTCTGACATGATGTGGTTCCTTACCAGCGTTTTGTTTTGAGATTTTGAGTGTGGACGTGACAGCCCTGCTTAACGGAACCAACAAATTTGCCGATGTCCTCGCCATATTTGATGGCGGTGTCGCCCTCAGCGATATCTTTCAGCGCAATCTTGTGGCCGATTGGCACATCGTCATTGGCGGTCAGTTTGAAAGATGAATTGTCGTGGGTCACCACGCAAAGCATTTCTGTGCCGGCTTTCAGGTCCTCAACGACGACAACACCAACATTGTCCTCGTGATCATGAACCAGCAATTGGGGGATGTTGCTCATTTAAGATGGTCTCCGCTTTACAACAACTAAGTCTTGTATAAGACATAAGATATAGGCATAAGAGATGTCAACGCAGAATCTGAGCCAATTGACAATTGAAAGATACCGACATGGCGGTACTAGATAATTCCACCTCTCCGATCTCGCCGGCGCGACTGGAAGCGCAGCCTTTATATGTAAAGGCCCGCAATATCATGGTCGACCGGCTGATTTCGGGACAATGGCGCCCCGGACAGATGCTGCCGTCTGAATTCGCAATTGCTGCCGAGCTTGGCGTCAGCCAGGGAACCGTGCGCAAGGCGCTGGATGACATGACTGCAGAGGGTCTTGTGGTTCGCAGACAGGGCCGTGGGACATTTGTGGCTGAGGCTGAAGACAATTCAATTCTGTTCCGCTTCTATCGCTTGACGCCGGATGGTCATCAGAATTCTTCATCTCGACCCACATTTCCGGAATCAAAATATCTGTCTCGATCTGAGGGAGTAGCCACGCAACAAGAGCGCGACATCTTTAACTTGCAGGCCAACGACAGGGTCTGGCGGTTTCAACGTCTGCGCAGCAACGAAGACGGACCAATCCTTTGGGAACAACTGGTTCTGCCGTCCCGCTATTTCGGCGATTTTTCAAAACAGACCCAATTGCCCAACAATGTCTACCAGTTTTACAGCACCAATTATGGCATCATCGTTGCCAAGGTGAACGAACAGCTCAAGGCGGTTTCTGCCCCCGATGATGTCGCCGAAATGCTGCACCTGCCGAAATCGGCTCCGTTGCTCGAAATTGATCGCCGGGCCATCGCCCTGAACGACCGTGTTGTCGAATGGCGAAGGTCTTTGTGCCGAAGCGATACCATGCATTACAGAAACGAGTTGAAATAGAACTCGGTCGGCCTATTTCTGGCCTTCAAGCCAATGGTCATTTGGTAATTGCAAGATTTGTCGGAAAGCGCTAGGGAATGCGCCAATCCTGCCGCATGTCGTGCAATTCACCCCTTCTCATTCTCAAAGGAAACGACAACAGTGTCTACTTTTGACAAAGTCGCCGATATTATTTCTGAAACCAGTGAGATTCCCCGCGAGGAAATCACCCCCGATAGCCACACGATCGATGATCTGGGTATCGACAGCCTGGACTTCCTGGATATCGTGTTCGCCATCGACAAAGAATTTGGCATCAAGATCCCGATAGAAGCCTGGACCGAAGAAGTCAACAACGGTAACGCTTCGACCGAAGACTATTTCGTCATGAAAAACCTCTGCACCCGCATCGATGAACTGGCAGCTGCCAAAGCATAGACTGGGCTTTCGGTCAGCCGCATTAGGGGCAGAAGATGGAACTTGAACGTTTTCAGATGATCGACCGGATCGTTTCGGTCAATGAGGACGTATCGGTGCTCACAGCCCGTTCCACAGTGCCGGAAAAAAGTCTGATCTTTGAGGGGCATTTTCCCGGCCTTCCACTGGTTCCCGGCGTGTTGCTGATCGAGACCATGGCTCAGGCTTCAGGTTTTCTGGTGCTGGCAAAAAATGATTTTCAATCGATGCCGTTTCTGGTTGGCGTTAAACAGGGAAAATTGCGCACTTTTGTCGAGCCGGCCACCGAACTCGAAATTGAAGCCCGGCTGGAGCATGACGGGTCCGGCTTTGCCATGACCCGCGCCACGATCAAGTCGCAAGGCAAAAAAATCTGCGACGCGCAACTGACGCTGAAAACAATGCCATTTCCAAATGACACCTTTGGTCAGATGATTATCAACCGGGCAAGACAGTTAAACTGTCCTGAACATCTTCTGCGCTAAATTACTAACCTTCACTCGGCCACTAGCCGAAACTGTGTTTCGGCATTAATGGTTGCTTCGCAAATCAATTTACCATCTCGCTTTGGGAGCCTGATCATGGGCGATAGTTCACAACCCGTCTGGATAACCGGCATTGGCCTTCTGTCCGCATTGGGAGAAGGAACGCAATCCCATTGGCAGGCGATGAACAAGGCTAGCCCGGACAATCTGGACAGCCAGCGTTTCGCCCCCTATTCGGTCCACAAGCTTGGCGAAGTCGACTGGGCACAACAGATCTCCCGACGTGACATGCGCCAGATGGAACCCTGGCAACAGATTGGCACCTATACCGCCGGACTTGCGCTGGATGATGCTGATGCCAAAGAAGATGCCGATCTGGTGGGTCGCATGGACATGATTGTTGCCGCTGGTGGTGGTGAACGCGATATTGAAGTCGACAGCGCCATCATGGCGGATGCCCGCAGCGCCAATGGCCGTGAGGCGTTGCTGACCGAACGCCTGTCAAACGACCTGCGCCCTACCCTTTTTCTTGCCCAGCTGTCGAACCTGCTGGCAGGGAATATTTCCATCGTCCACAAGGTCACCGGCTCTTCGCGCACCTTTATGGGCGAAGAAGGGGCTGGTATTTCGGCAATCAAAACCGCGCACGCCCGCATAGCGTCGGGACAAAGCGACATTGTTCTGGTGGGCGGGGCATTTAACGCCGAACGCGAAGACATGCTGTTACTGTTCGAACTGGGACAGTATCTTGCCGAAGGTCCGTTTCAACCGGTGTGGAGCCGTTCGGGTGATTCCGCTGGGGTCAACCTGGGGTCGATTGGTGCCTTTCTCGTGCTGGAATCTGCAGAACACGCCCGAAAACGCGGTGTAACGCCCTACGCTGAACTGGCCGCGGTCGAAGTTGACCATGGTCCGCGTGATGCAGGGGCGGCCGCCGGTCGTCTGACCGCAGCGTTGTCAGCGCTGAGCGATGACACGCCTGATGCGATATTGTCCGGCGCCAGCGGGGTTGAAGATATCACCACTGAGGAACGCGATTGGCTGAACAAGAACCTGCCTGACACCCCCTATCGGGCCTTTGGCAGCGTCACCGGTCACGGGGTGGAAGCGCATTTTCCGCTGGGCATTGCACTGGCCGCGATTGCCACCCGGAACGGATCCTTTTATGACCCGCTGGAAGCAAACGAAAATGCCACATCGCAAAAACCGTCCAACATTCTGGTGACGACGGCGGGACACTACCGGGCCGAGGGCCTGGGACTGGTCAAACCCGTCAGCCAATAAGGAGGCCGCACCATGAGCGCTATCGATCACAAGGGTCGTCCCATAATTGCCGTCACGGGCGTTGGCGTTGTGTCGTCGCTGGGCAAGGGCAAGAAACAGAACTGGGACAAACTGACCAGTGGCGAATCCGGCATTCACCGGATCAGCCGCTTCACCAATGAAGGCCTGCGGACCACGATTGCAGGCACGGTTGATTTCATGGATCTCGATCCCCATTCAGCTCCCGAATTATCGCTGGCACTGGCCCGCAGTGCAGCCCACGAGGCGGTTGACCAGTCCGGAATTGAACAGGGCGACTTTCCCGGCCCGCTGTTTCTTGCCGCCCCACCGGTGGAGATCGAATGGCAACACCGGTTTGAACTGGATGCAGAACTGCCAGGTGGCGAGCATGTCGGTTATTCCAAACTGTTGAAAGCCGGCCGGGCAAAACGTCATCAGGAAATGTACGAACTGCTGCAATTTAACCGCACCGCCGATTTGCTGTCCGACGAATTTGGCACAAAAGGTTTGCCGATTTCGCTATCGACAGCCTGCGCTTCTGGTGCAACGGCTGTTCAACTGGGGGTTGAAGCCATCCGCCGCGGCGACAGTGAATGTGCTCTTTGCATTGGTACAGATGGTTCGGTCACCACGGAATCGCTGATCCGCTTTTCATTACTGTCGGCGCTGACAACTCAAAATGACGAACCCACCAAGGCCGCCAAACCTTTCTCCAAGGACCGCGACGGCTTCGTCATGGCAGAAGGGGCCGGTGCATTGGTACTTGAATCGCTGGATCACGCACGGGCTCGCGGCGCTGATATTCTGGCGATTGTCCGGGGATGTGGGGAAAAGGCCGACCATTTCCACCGAACCCGCTCTTCGCCAGACGGATCGCCGGTGATTGCTGCGGTTCATCGCGCCCTGGAAGATGCCGGCGTCAGCGCCAGCGAGATCGATTATATCAATGCCCATGGCACCTCGACGCCGGAAAACGACCGCATGGAATATAACTCGCTCAAAGAAGTGTTCGGCGACGCCATCCATCAAACACCAATTTCCTCAAACAAGTCGATGATCGGCCATACACTGACGGCAGCCGGCGCAATTGAAGCGGTATTCTCCGTGCTGACGCTTCAACATGGCCTGATCCCACCGACCATCAATTACGATACTCCCGATCCGGATATTCCCCTTGATGTGGTTCCACATCAGGCACGTGAGGCGAAAGTCACCAATATCCTCTCAAATTCTTTCGGCTTTGGCGGGCAAAATGCCTGTCTTGTGCTAAGCAATGAAATTGAAGCCTGACCGCCTCTTAACAACTTCAAGGTTCTCCCATGCGCGCATTGCAACTTGTCTCTGACCGTGAAGTGAAATCGGTCGATCTGGCCAAACCGGAGGCCCCTGCTCCGGGCGAAGTCACGCTGAAAATCCGCGTCGTGGCGCTCAACCATCTCGATGTCTGGGGATGGCGCGGCATGGCTTTTGCCAAGCGCAAGCTACCGCTCACCATTGGCGCAGAAGCCAGTGCTGAAGTGGTCGCACTGGGCGACGGCGTATCAGGCCTGAAGCCCGGCCAGTTGGTCTCGATATTTGGTGCCCGCACCTGCGGCACCTGCCACGATTGCCGCGCCGGGCGGGACAATATGTGCGACCATGTTGCTGGCGTTCACGGTTTCCATCTGGATGGTTTTGCCCAGGACCTGATCAATCTGCCGGCCCGTCAATGTGTCCCGGCACCTGCCGGTTGCGATGATATTGGCGCGGCGCTTGCCCCGATTACTTTCGGCACATGCGAGCATATGTTGTTTGACAACGCTTTGCTGCAACCCTCTGAAACGATTCTTATTCAGGCCGGTGGCTCCGGCATCGGAACTGCGGCGATCCAACTTGCCAAGTCGATTGGCTGCACGGTCATCACCACGGTTGGCAGCGACGACAAGATTGAACCCGCCCGGGCGCTTGGTGCCGACCACGTCATCAACTATCGCGAAGATCGGTTTGAAGGCGTCGTGCGCAAGCTGACCAAAAAACAGGGCGTCGATGTTGTCTTCGAGCATGTTGGCAAGGAAACCTGGGCCGGGTCGATGCTGTGCATGAAGCGCGGTGGTCGCCTGGTGACCTGTGGTTCAACCAGTGGCGTGTCTGCCGATACCAATTTGATGATGCTATTTCAGCGGCAATTGCGGTTGATTGGTTCCTTCGGATGCACCATGCAAAACATGACCAGTTCTATGGACAAGATAGCGCGCGGATATGTCAAACCAGTTGTCGATACCGAAATCGAATTTGGCGACCTGGCAACCGCTTTGGAACGCATGGAAAGTCGCAAAGTGTTCGGCAAGATCATCATGCGCATGAGCTAGAGCCGATGGCCCGTATCATCCGTCATCCGCAGATCGAGCGAGTATTACTGACGCTCAAAACGGCCAAAGACTGGATCGTTGCCAAACTGGTCGGACTGTTTGTGCATTTTGCCAAGAAACTTCCGGCAACCAGGTCAATCAACGCAGCGGAGAAACTGGCGCGATTTTTGTCGCCCGTTCTGCCGCGCACTGCGTTGACCCGCAGAAATCTGGCGCTGGCATTTCCTGAAAAATCATCTGCCGAGATCCGCCAGATGACGCGCGGGGTCTGGGGCAATGTCGGTCGCACGATTGCAGAATACATCTTTCTGGATGAACTGATCGACATCGACCTGGAGAATCCGCAGAACGGGCGCATCGAAGTTCATGGGATTGACCAGTTCGTCAACCTGCGCGAAAGCAACCGACCTGTCGTGATCTTCACCGCCCATACCGGCAACTGGGAAATCCTGCCCGTTGCGGCGGCGGCCTATGATTTGACCGTCACCGCGCTGTTTCGCCCTCCCAATAATCGTTTTCTGGCAAAACGCGTGTTGAAGGCCCGCAAAACCGAAGGCGGACATCTTGTCCCCTCACGCGCCGGTGCTGCATGGGCATTGGCCTCAGTCCTGGAAAACAACGGTGCAGTTGGCCTGTTATCGGATCAGGCGTTTACGCGCGGCCCCCGGGTCTCCTTTATGGGACGCGAAGCCACTGCCAACCCGCTGGCGGCAAAACTGGCACGCCAATTTGACTGCGACATTCACCCAGCCCGTTGTGTTCGCTTGCCCAGCGGCCGCTTCAAAATCGAACTACAGGGTCCCATTGATATCCCCAGAAATGACGATGGCAAGATTGATCTGACTGCGACCACCCAAAAGTTGGCCGACATTGTTGAAGGCTGGGTACGTGAATATCCCGAACAATGGCTGTGGCTTCATGATCGCTGGAAGATCAAGACACCACCTCCTGGCAAACGCCGCAGGAACAGATATTGAATTTTCGACTACCTAGTCTGCCGGCATCAGCGCTTCATCGCCGCCGTAATACAGACCAACCGCATGACGGGCGGTTGCAAAAAACAACCATCGATCAACAAATACTCCGGCCATGAAGCTCAGTGCAGCAAGCATGGTGAATACCAGCGCAACCGGTGTGATCGCCAGCGACAGGGCAAGCAGAACCACTGGCAATGCCAGACCCAGCAACAGAGCAATCTTGTGCAGTTTCAAGGCATGTTTGCGACCGATGCGAAAAGCCATTTCATTGGTCAGATAATTGCCCATCGCGTGGGGGCTCTCCAGCAACCGCACCTTGCCGATATGTCCCAAACCGGTGGCCGTTTCCATGGTTGATTTTCCGTAGCCAACAGCCTGCGCCCGACGGGCCCAGAAATGTTTGATGGCCCAGGATGCAACCAGAAATACCAGGGACAGATATATCCAGATCTGGGTTGAACGAGAGCCCACAGGCGGGCCAAAGAATGCAATGTAGATCAAGGTTCCCGCGGTCAGTGCAAAGGCCAGATAAAATCCCGGCGTCCAGGCTGTATGCCAACTGGCAATGGTCCGTAGCGATGCATAAATCATCGCCGTGCAATAGACTGTAACAGCGCAGCAAATGGCCCCGACATAGCCCAGAGTAAGATCAAAGGAATCATAGAAAATGCTCATCCCTGCCAACAGGCAAAGCGGCACATAGCTGATAAAACACATGCAGCCTTCCCGCGACAGCCAACTGGAGCGCCACTGGCTTACCGCCCGCCAGGCGCGTTGCGGATTGCCCAGATGCAAGGTTGACGACAAGAAACCGATCGAGATCAAGGCCAGTGCCGCGACCCAGGCAATCTTGGTGCTCAGCGCCGCCGGATTGCCATGGCCAAGAGCCAGGACGAAGGCAAGGCCATAGCCAGCACCTGAAAGTGTGGTGAAGGAAATTACCGAAAGAGCCGGATGCATCAGCTTGCTCCCTTCTGTTTACTTGAGCCGGAAAGGGCACGATCAATCCAGCCGAGCAACCCGTCGGCGCCTTTTGTATCGTTTTCCGGTACCGAGAATTGCGTCCCTTCGCCCAAATCGCTGCGCGGTCTTGGCGGCAGATATTTGTTGACCGGTTTATTGTTCTGCTCTGGCATCAGGTCAAAACCGCCGCGCTCTGCCACCAGCAGTGAAACATTCGATTGCGGATCGGCAAAATCACCGAAGTGGCGTGCACCGGCAGGACAGGTGCGCACGCAGGCAGGCTGGCGGTCAATCTCTTCCAGTTCTTCGTTGTAGATGCGATCAATGCACAGGGTGCATTTTTTCATCACCCCGGCTGCGAGGTCCATTTCGCGAGCCCCATAAGCACACGACCAGGCACACAGGCCGCAACCGATGCACTTGTCTTCATCGACCAGCACAATGCCATCTTCCGGGCGTTTGTAGGATGCACCGGTCGGGCAGACGGTGACGCAGGGCGCGTCTTCGCAATGCAGGCAGGATTTCGGGAAATGAACCACGCGAGCTTCACCCGCGGTACCGATCACTTCACCGACGCCCTGTCCTTTCGGTTTATTCGAGGAATTGTCAGGGACAATTTCAAAGGTGTGAATGCGATTCAGCCAGGCACCGGTTGGATTGGCCCCGTAGGGATCCTGATCCGACAACGCAGTGCCATAGCCGGATGTGTTCCATTCCTTGCAGTTGACCACACAAGCATGGCAGCCGACACAGGTGTCGAGATCGATCACCAGACCAAGTTTTTTGTTGGTTGATTGTGGCAGGCTGGTCATTTGGTCCACTCCAGTCCGTAGCGCAACTGTTTTTTGCTCGATTTCATGCGCTATTTTCTCCAAACAATTGTGGCAGTTGAAGCTCCCGATCAGCCATTCAATATGCTCCCGTAAGATTTACACCAGCGCCATGCGAAGCAAGCCGGCTGCCGCTAACAGCACTAATAGAATGAGGCAAAACGGTTTGTAATAAGGTTCCAGTTTTGGGCGAAACAAAGCCTGTCCGGCGATCACCCCGACCATGCAGATGGGTGCCAGAATCAGTCCCCGTGTAATCGCCTGCAGGTCGAACATGCCATAGATGTTCAATGAAATGAAAATCAACAACCCGCCGATAAACAGATACATGACCAGCGATGCCCGCATTACAGCGGCTGGCGCATCGCGGGCCAGAACGTAAAGCGCCACCGCCAACCCACCGACCCCGGCCAGTCCGGCAACAACACCCGACGCCAGGCCGGAAATGTAGAGGCCGGGCGTCGTCGCCAAAAATGCCGCCCTGACTTTCAGCAATTGCAGCACTGCCAGCACCAATATGATCACCAGCGCAATGGATTTTGACGTTTCGATGGGCAGTGTCTTGGTCAGATACATTCCCGGCAGCAGGCCAATTCCCGAGCCGATCACAAGCCCGAATACGACCGTCTTATCCCACTGCCGAATGCCACCCCGCACCATCAAAAGACTCGCCGCCATCTCAAGAAACCAGCAAACCGCGATCAATTCGACTGGCGGCAAAATGACCACCAGTCCGGCCATCACCAACGCTGATAGAGCAAAGCCTGAAAATCCCCGCACGATTGCAGCCAGAAACACCACAGCCACACAAACCCAAAACTCCCAGGCGGAAAGGTTGGTTAAGCTGAGCAGGGATTCCATTCAAGTTTGCCTCGTTCAATGTCACCCTGCCCGCTTCTGGTATCGCTCATTAAAGCTGGAGTTATTAAGCTCCGGCCTGTGGGCGCATGTCATCGGGGTTGATGCCCGCGACTGCCACGGGTTTTTTCATTGCGTCACGGCGGAATGGCTCACCCAGTTCCTGGTTCAGCAAGATTTCGATGAATGTTGTTTCGCCCTTTTTCATCTGAGCATCAACCGCCTTATCGAGTTCTGCCGTCAATTCTTCCATTGAAAAGACCTGAACCCCGTTTACACCGCATGCCCGGGCAATGGCTGCATATTCAACATCCAGATCCAGCTCGGTACCGACAAAATTGTCTTCATACCACAATGTGGTGTTCCGCTTCTCGGCGCCCCACTGATAATTGCGGAAAATAACCATGGTAACCGGCGGCCAGTCATCGCGGCCACAGGCGGTCATTTCGTTCATTGAAATACCGAAAGCTCCATCACCTGCAAAGCCGACAACCGGAGTGTCCGGATTGCCCATCTTGGCTCCGATGATTGACGGAAAACCGTATCCGCAAGGACCGAACAGGCCGGGTGCAAGATATTTCCGACCTGTTTCAAAGGTTGGATAGGCGTTACCAATTGCGCAGTTATTGCCGATGTCGGAGGAAATGATTGCGTCTTTCGGAAGGGCCTGTTGAATGGCTCGCCAGGCCATGCGTGGCGACATTTTTTCCGGCTCGCGATTACGGCTGCGCTCGTTCCATGTTGTGCCTGGATCATCATCCTCGTGATCCATTGAAGACAGGGTCTGCAGCCATGCAGATCTTGTCTGATGAACCAGCGATGCACGATCTTTGAGCTCTTCTGAAGATGCCGCAGGGGTGACCAGTTCGGTCAGCTGTTGTGCGACTTTCAGCGCGTCGCCCTGAATTCCAACAGTCACAGGCTTGGTCAGGCCGATACGGTCGGCGTTGATGTCAACCTGGATCAGCTTGGCGTTTTTTGGCCAGTAATCAATGCCGTAACCCGGCAAGGTGGAGAACGGGTTCAAACGGGTTCCCAGTGCCAGCACAACGTCTGCCTTGGCGATCAATTCCATCGCAGCCTTGGAGCCATTATAGCCCAATGGGCCTGCAAAAAGTGGGTGGCCGCCTGGAAACGCATCATTGTGCTGGTAGTTGCAGCAGACCGGAGCGGACAGTTTTTCAGCTAATTTGGCAGACGCGTCGATCGCACCGCCAAGCACAACCCCTGCCCCGTTCAAGATCACTGGAAATTCGGCGTTGGATAGAAGTTCGGCTGCCACGGCAACCGCATTTGCACCACCGGCAGGCAGTTCAAAGTCAACGATCTGTGGCAGTTCGATATCGACAACCTGCGTCCAGTAGTCCCGGGGAACGTTGATCTGCGCGGGGGCACAGCCACGCCATGCCTGGGCGATCACCCGGTTCAGCACTTCAGCGATACGGGTCGGGTCACGCACTTCTTCCTGATAGCAGACCATGTCTTCAAACAGCTTCATCTGCTCGATTTCCTGGAAACCGCCCTGACCAATGGTCTTGTTTGCAGCCTGTGGTGTAACCAGCAGCAGCGGCGTATGATTCCAGTAGGCCGTTTTGACCGGTGTGACAAAATTGGTGATGCCGGGGCCATTCTGCGCCACCATCATCGACATTTTACCTGTGGACCGGGTGAAACCATCGGCCATCATGCCCGCATTGCACTCATGGGCGCAGTCCCAAAAACTAATTCCGGCCTGCGGAAACAAGTCCGAAATCGGCATCATCGCCGATCCGATAATTCCAAAGGCATTTTCAATGCCGTGCATTTGCAGCACTTTTACAAAGGCTTCTTCGGTGGTCATCTTGGTCATGGGGATCTCTCACTTGCTTAAAAAACGGGACAACAAGTCTCAATTTTTGTTCGTACCACAGATAGTACCCGCCTTCAATGGTGGTATCTTAGGGCCAAATGAAACCCTGTGGTGGGTCCAAGACCAAGCCGCGCCGATTACCACTTCCGTGGCGTGAAATGCGGTCAAAACGCATGAACCGGACTGCTCGTTGCCCGCAACTCGTCGCAGCTCGTCGCAACTCGTCGCGACTCGTCGCGACTCGCCGCCACCTCAAATCTGTGCTTCAACTGCATGAAATCTCGAAAGTGGAATCCGGGGCACATGAATATAGCAAGCACCCAATATTACCGGCAATCTGTCAGATGCACCCTGATACTGGTCATCGCCAGCATGTGTTGGTTGTCAATCAGTTCGGCACAGGCTCGCCTGTCGACCCGGAACTACACCTGCTCAGATGTCAAGGACCTGGTATTTCAACAGGGCGCCATCGTGTTGAATACAAAGAACAGTTCGGTTTACCGTCGATTTGTCGCTGACCGGAGTTTTTGCAAACGCGATGAAGTTGTCAGACGGATAAATGTCCCGACCAGGTCGGAAAAATGTCGATTGCAACAATGTGTGCCAAACAACAGGATGGACAATAACTGATCAAAGCATCGTCAACCCGAACGACGGGCCAGAGCTGCGAGTTGCTCCAGTCCAGCGTCTATCCGGCTGTCTTCGATCGATGAGAATCCCAGACGGAAACAACGGCGGTTTTGATTGTTGTTGAAATAGACACTGCCCGGTTCAATCAAAATACCCTGCTCAAGGGCGACCTTGGCAAGCTTGTCAGTATCAATTCCCGATTCCTGCTTCAGCTGCACCCAATAGGAAGACCCACCGGCTCCCTGAATGATTTCGGCATCGGCAAAATGAGTTTCAAGCGCGGCCCCCATGGCGGCCCATCTTTCTCGGTAGGCGCGATGAAGCCGACGCACATACACGTCGTAATAGCCGAGTGATAAAAAGAAGGCCGTGCTCCGCTGATTGTTTGTTGGAGGATGTCGAACCATCAACCGGCGAAGGGCACGCATTTCGCTGATCAATTCCTTTGAAGCCACCATGAAGCCCAGTCGCAGACCTGGGAACAGGGTTTTTGAAAACGAACCGACATAGATCACCCTGCCCTCCTGATCGATGCTTTTTAAGGCCGGCAGCGGTTTGCCGACATAATTTGATTCAAGCTCGTAATCATCCTCGATGATGATCAGGTCCTGTTCGGACGCTTTCTTCAGCAAGGCGCGGCGACGGGCGTTTGGCATTGTCACCGTTGTCGGCAGTTGATGACTTGGGGTTGTGTAGACCAGGTCAGCTCCATCAAGCCGTTCATCAACCGGCAGACCGCCCTGATCAACCTGCACTGGAATGATCTGAGATTCCCGAAGCGCAAAAATATTTCGCGCGTCCGGATAGCCCGGCTCTTCCATGACAATGCGCGATTCGGGCCCTGCCAGTAGGCTGGCCAGTGTATAAAGCGCCTGCTGAGCCCCCAGAGTGACCAGTATCTGATCTTCACCCACCAAAATGCCACGGCGCGGCAATATGCGGGTTCGGATCTGATCGACCAGCATGGGGTCGTCATTGTCCAACGTGTCTTCGCTCCACTCATCCAGCCACTTCTTGCCCATCGCCTTATAGACGCAATCGCGCCAGTCGGTGATCGGAAACAACGATTGATCGGGCTGGCCGTAAATGAAGGGATAAGGCAGGCTTTGCCAACCGCGGGGCTTGTGGATATTGCGCTGGTCGCCCGGCACTTTGAGTATTTTTGATTGCCATTCAATAGGATTGGATTCGGCCGACGGGACGGGGTTAGATGCCGGCTGCGACGAATTATACATGCCCATTTCAAGGACGGTCTCGTTGACGAAATATCCCGAGCGTTCCGAAGTGCGCAGATAACCGTCGTCGGTCAGTCCCTGATAAACCAGCACAGATGTATTGCGGGAAATGCCCAGTTGCTGTGACAGATGTCGGGTGGATGGGAGTTTTTCGCCCGGACGCAGGTGACCTGCCAATATCGCCGATACCAGCACCTCGCGAAGTTGCGCCTGCAAACTCTTGTTGGCGCTGCGGTCCAGTGCGATCAGAAAGTCTCTCATATGGCTCCAGATTTAACCACTGACTAGGTCCAGTGGTTTTGGTTCAGCCATACCGCGTTGTCAAGAGATGGGGTGCGCCATTGCCGCACAACACACAAAAAGCCGGTCCGGCACGGGTGCCGGACTGGCGCTCAACTTAATTTCGCAACGCGGCTCGGTGCTTATGCAGCAAGAACCCGGCTGATAGCGCCATCAATCGACTCGACAACTTCATCAAGGTCGGATTTGGTGCAAATCAGCGCCGGGCTGAGACATAATGTGTTGTTGAAACCGGCCAGTGAGCGGTTGGTAACACCGATCACAACGCCATCCTGTTTGAAACATTCACCAACAATCGCCTGAGCAATGTTTTCCGGTGCCGGCTCACGGGTTTCGCGGTCACTGACCAGTTCAGCACCGACAAACAATCCCTTGCCACGAACATCACCAATGATCTCATGCTTGGACATCAGGCCGTGGAATTTTTCCAGCAGATATTCACCCATGTCAGTGGTGTTTTGAAGCAGGTTCTCGTCTTCAAGAATCCGCATGTTTTCCAGCGCCGCTGCCGGCCCGGACGTGCACCCGCCAAACGTCGAGATGTCCCGGAAATAGCTCATCGGATCATCCGGATCCGCCTTGAACATCTGGAACACTTCTTCGGTGGTGACCGTGCAGGAGATGGCCGCATAGCCGGAAGCAACGCCCTTGGCCATCGTGACCATGTCGGGTTTAATGCCGTAATGCTGATAGCCAAACCACGTGCCGGTACGGCCCATGCCGCACACCACTTCGTCGATGATCAGCAGGATATCGTATTTGTCACAAATTTCCTGAACCCGTGGCCAATAGCCTTCTGGCGGCGTGATGACACCACCACCAGCGGTGACCGGCTCAAGGATCAAAGCGCCAACCGTGTCGGCACCCTCACGCAGAATAACCTCTTCAATGGCGTTGGCGGCGCGGATACCGTAATCGTCCACTTCGCCCCACTGGGAGCGGTATTCCAGACAATGGGGCACTTCGACAAACCCCGGCGTAAACGGGCCGTAATGGCCTTTGCGCTCGTCCTGTCCGCCGGAAGAAAGAGCAGTGATTGTTGTGCCGTGATAGTCGCGGTTGCGGTACAGGATCTTGTGCTTCTTGCCACCATATTTGTTGTGCGCAATCTGCCGCACGATCTTGTAGGTTTTCTCGTTGGCTTCAGAACCGGAATTGGAATAATAGACCCGACTCATGCCCGGCATTTTTTCAATCAGTTTTTCAGCAAAAAGCGCCCCGGGTATAGACCCCATGGAACCGGCAAAATAATTCATTTTTACCAACTGATCGCGCACGGCATCGGCAATCGACACACGTCCATATCCGACATTGACGGTCCACACACCACCGGAAACGGCATCAAGGTGCTCGCGCCCCGCCTGGTTCCAGACCCGCATGCCCTTGCCTTCCACAATGATTTGCGGATCGCTGGTGTCAAATTTCTTGTGTTGTGTCAGATGATGCCAAACGTGAGCTTTGTCAGCTTCCACCACGTGGCTGATATCGTTTTCGCCTACATGCACATTCATAGTTCTTCTCCATAATGAAGCGCACCAAAATCAGTGTAGTGACATTCCATCACAGACGCAGAAGTTTTAACAGAGACGCTGGGGGTCCAGTGGGAGAATTTGGATGGGTCCAGTATATCTGCGCCCGAAATTCCCAAAAAAAAAGGCGCCAAACGGCGCCTCTTTTGAATCAGATTATTGAAGATCTTAGCGCGTGACTTTCACGGTGCCACCGCTGCGTTTGACCAGCGAGAACAATTTTCTTGCGTTATCGGGATGCAGTCTTACACATCCGTGCGACGCGCGACGTCCCAGGCGAGAAATCGAATTGGTTCCGTGCACGGCAAACCCGCGATAGTAGAACATCGCATAAGGCATTGGTGCATTGTCATATTTTCTGGAAAAATAGCGTTTGTGCATACGATGGATGCGCCACGTGCCGGTCGGCGTACCATAGCCTGATCTTCCGGTTGAGACTTTCCAGGTATAAAGCAGCCGTCCGCCCTTATAGACCTTCATGCGCTGCGACGACAGGTCCACCCGTGCCAAAACACGGCCATAGGAATATTCGTTTGCGCTGCCATTTTTAACTTTGACCTTGCCAGAAGTCGAAACTTTGGCGGCCATTGCCGGTGCCATTACCGGTGCCAGTGCCAAGCCCAGAATGGACAAGGTTATTAAAATCAGTTTTTTCATCGGGTGCCTCCCCACTTTCTACTCGTTACCAAAGTGAGCACTCCCGAGCCGATTTTAAACAATCAGCCACCCACTTCATCTTCCAGTATTCAAGGACGCCATGAGTAAAAAGTGAACAAAACTCGAAACACGCAGTATAGATAAGTTTTGCGTGAACAATAGTTTAACGCACCCCCATATGCACCCGAACGTTGCCCCGGCGGGATATTACCCATATCTTTGATCATGTTGCCAGTCGCCAGCTGTTCAACATTTGGCGAGATCTGGGTCGGGACTGTAGCAACAAGTACCAATCGGAGACTTTGATTTGTTTGAAATTTGCAATCGCCGTATCGACGATAAGCGGTCTGAACTTGTATTACTGACCCAGGCTTTGATTCAAATTCCGACAATCAATCCACCCGGTGATGCCTATACGCCCTGTGCAGAACTGATCGGCAACCGGCTGAGAAAGCGCCAATTCGACGTTCAATATATCCGGGCTCATGACACGCCGGGGGATAGTGACACCTTTCCACGCACCAATGTGGTTGCTCGACTGGAAGGCAAGCGCCCGGGCAAGACAGTCCATTTCAACTCTCACATCGATGTTGTTGAAGTTGGTGATGATTGGACCTTTGATCCATTTTCGGGCGAGGTGCGGGATGGCAAAGTGTATGGCCGCGGTGCGTGTGACATGAAGGGCGGCCTTGCAGCCTCGATCATCGCGGTTGAAGCCTATATCGAAGCCAATCCGGATTTCAGCGGTGCGATTGAGATTTCCGGCACGGTGGATGAGGAATCCGGAGGCTTTGGCGGCGTTGCCCATCTGGCATCAAAGGGACTGTTTTCCAAACCTCGGGTTGACCACGTGATCATTCCTGAACCACTCAACAAGGACCGCGTCTGTCTGGGGCATCGGGGAGTGTGGTGGGCAGAAATTGAAACCTTTGGCACCCAGGCCCATGGATCGATGCCGTTTTTGGGTGACAGCGCAATCCGTCACATGGGCTCGGTGGTCAATGCTTTTGAGACCGAGCTTTATCCGCAACTGGCACAAAAACGAACTCAAATGCCGGTGGTGCCGGAAGGTGCCAAACAATCAACGATGAATTTCAACTCCATTCACGGCGGGGAATCGGAAACTGGCGCTGGTGGCAAACCCGATGATTATGACGGGCTTCCCAGTCCCAATGTGGCGGATTCCTGCAGACTGATTCTCGACCGGCGATTTTTGATCGAAGAAGATCTCGCCACCGTGAAGGGAGAAGTCACCTCCATTCTGGATGGTTTGAAATCCGACCGGGAGGCGTTCGACTATGCCATCCGCGACATTATGGAAGTCCTGCCGACAATGACGGAACGCGATGCGCCTGTTGTGGAGGCAGTTTCCCAGGGCATTCGACAAGTGATGGGCAAGGAACCCGAATATGTCATTTCACCGGGCACCTATGATCAGAAACACATCGCCCGGATCGGCCATCTGCACGACTGCATCGCTTATGGACCAGGTATTTTGGACCTCGCCCATATGGCAGATGAATATGTGGTCATTGAAGACATGATCGAGTCTGCCAAGGTCATGTGTCACGCAATCCACGTTTTATTGGAAGCTCGGTAAACAGCAGCAGCACTCTGTTGCTGACAGGCACGAACCAAGGTGCTTAACTGCTGAAAATTGTTATTGGTAAAAGGGAGATATTCACGATGAGAACGATGAAAAAACTGATTGCAGCAGCCATGGTGACCACCGCATTGGCACCTGTTGTCCTTGCTGGCCAAGCACTCGCCGCCAAGACCAGCCTAGTCATGGGCATGGCGTTGGAGCCGCCTCACCTTGATCCCACCGCAGGTGCGCCAGCTGCTATCGATGAAGTGGTCTATGCCAATGTCTTTGAAGGGCTCACCCGCATTGGGTCGAAGGGCGAAGTGTTGCCGGCTTTGGCTGAAAGCTGGGATATATCTGCAGATGGCAAAACCTACACGTTCAAATTGAGACAGGGCGTCAAATATCACGACGGCTCGGACTTCAATGCTGATGATGTAAAATTCTCCCTCGACCGTGCCCGCGCTGAAGGCTCGACAAATGCCCAAAAAGCTCTGTTTGCCGGCATTGACTCGGTATCCGTGGGCGACGCTAACACTGTGGTTGTCCAGCTCAAATCTCCAGCCGGCAACTTCCTGTTTAATATGGGCTGGGGCGATGCGGTGATCGTTGCGTCCGAAACCGCAGATGGCAATAAGGCCAATCCGGTCGGCACCGGCCCGTTTAAATTCGGCAGCTGGGTCAAAGGTTCGTCTGTCAATCTGGTCAAAAACGGCGACTATTGGGGAACGCCAGCGGCGCTGGAAAAAGCCACTTTCCGCTTTATTTCCGATCCTGCCGCTTCACTTTCCGCCATGTTGGCCGGCGATGTTGACGCATTCGCCAATTTCCCGGCGCCGGAAACCGTCCCCCAACTTCAGGCCGACCCCCGTTTCAAGGTTGTTATCGGCTCCACCGAAGGGGAAACCATCCTATCAACCAACAACACCAAGCCGCCGTTCAACGATGTTCGCGTGCGCCGCGCCATAGCACATGCTTTGGATCGGCAAGCCATTATTGACGGAGCGATGTTTGGTCAGGGCACGCCGATCGGCACCCATTTTGCGCCCCACCATCCCGCCTATGTCAATCTCGTTGACCGCTACCCAATGGACCTGGAAGCGGCCAAAAAACTGTTGGCGGAAGCCGGTCATCCAGACGGCTTTAAGGCAACCTTGAAATTACCACCACCCACCTATGCACGTCGCGGTGGTGAAATCATCGCAGCTCAATTGCGCAAAATTGGCATCGATCTGGAAACCATTCAGGTCGACTGGGGTGTCTGGGTACCAGAAGTATTTAAAGCCAAGGACTATGATCTGACCATTGTCTCCCATACCGAGCCGATGGATATCAGCATCTATTCTCGCAAGGAATACTATTTCAATTATTCAAGCGATGCCTTTAATTCGGTGATTGAAAAACTCAATGCCACCACTGACGAAGCCGGCCGTTACGAATTGATGGCGCAAGCTCAGAAAATAATATCTGAAGATGCCGTCAACGGGTTTATGTTCCAGCTCGCCAAGACCGGGGTGTGGAACGCCAAGGTAAACGGGCTTTGGGAAAACTCGCCGGTGCAGGCAAATGACCTCACCGGTGTCAGTTGGAGCGACTAAGAAATCACCTCTGATCGTTACATGCCATGATCCTGTTTCTGATCAGAAAAATTCTTTGGGCGGCCGCCACTTTGGCGGTCGCCTCTGTTTTGGTGTTTGCCGCGCTGGAAATTGTCCCGGGTGACCCGGCGCAGGTCATGCTGGGAATAAACGCCACCGATGATGCCATAGCCGCACTGCGCGAGGATCTTGGCCTCAACAAGCCCGCTTTGGAACGTTATTTTTCCTGGATTTTTGGCTTGCTACAGGGGGACCTCGGCAAAAGTTACACCTATTCCGTTGCGGTCAGGGAATTGGTCGCGGATCGCATCACGATCAGCCTGCCCCTGGCTTTGCTTGCCCTGGTGATGTCAACAGCAATCGCCATTCCTGTGGGCCTGTATGCTGCAACCAAGCGCGGCAGTATTGCCGACACCACAATCATGGCCGTGACTCAGGTTGGCTATGCCATTCCCAATTTCTGGCTGGCGCTTTTGCTGGTTTACATCCTTGCCATCTGGCTGCAACTGGTTCCTGCCGGGGGGTTCCCCGGATGGGATGGAGGCCTGGTCCCCGCCTTGAAGGCGTTGTTTCTTCCCGCAGTCTCGCTGGCTCTACCGCAAGCTGCAATTCTGTCCCGCATCACCCGGTCTGCACTGCTGGACACGATGGGCGAAGACTACATCCGCACTGCCCGCGCCAAGGGTTTGAGTTTCCGCGCGACCATCTGGAAACATGCCCTGCGCAATACAATGATCCCCGTTTTGACGATACTGGGATTGCAATTTGCCTATCTGTTGGCCGGTACAATCGTAATCGAAAACGTATTTTATCTTCCCGGCCTTGGACGCCTTATATTTCAGGCGATCGCATTGCGTGACCTGATCGTTGTGGAATCGGCGGTAATGATGCTTGTCGCGACAATCATCCTTATCAATCTGGTGGTCGATCTCGCCTATTTATGGGCCGATCCGAGGTTGAGGCACGGCCGCCCATGAAACAGTTTTTGAAAACCGCCATGCACAACCGCAGTTTCGCGACAGGCATCGTCATAACCTGCTTTATTGTGCTGATGGCCGCCGTATCGTTCATCTGGACGCCCTATGACGTCACCAATCTTGATATTACGGCAAAGCTCAAGGCTCCCTACGGGTCTCACTGGTTTGGGACCGACCATTTCGGGCGTGACATATTCTCAATGATCATGGTCGGTGCGCGCAATTCCATCGCCGTTGCCCTGGCCGCCGTTATTATCGGCGTCGGTATTGGTGTTCCAGTCGGCTGTTGGGCAGCAGCACGTGGCGGCCAGCTGGACGAGGTTTTGATGCGTGGCAACGACGTGGTCTTCGCATTTCCGTCACTTCTATCAGCTGCAATGATCGCCGCCGTGTTTGGCCCCGGCGCAATCAACGCGATAATTGCCATCGGCATTTTCAATATTCCGGTTTTCGCCCGCCTGTCTCGCGGAGCGGCGTTGACCCTGTGGCCGCGGGATTTCATCATGGCAGCCCGGGCAGCTGGCAAGAACAAAACCCGCATCACCATTGAACACATAATCCCAAACATGGCTAATGTCCTGATCGTACAGGCAACCGTCGCCTTTGCACTCGGCATCATCCTTGAAGCGGGCCTTGCATATGTGGGTCTCGGCACTCAGCCTCCCACACCGAGTTGGGGAAAGATGCTCAATGAGGCGCAGACCATGATGAGTTTTGCCCCGCATATGGCGGTTATTCCCGGACTGGCCATCGTCATCAGCGTTTTGGGACTGAACCTGCTGGGCGATGGCCTGCGCGACGTGCTCGACCCTCGCCTGTCAAGAAAGCGCGACTGATGCTGGAAATTGATGGGCTCAAGCTGTCGATTGGCGACACCCCAATTCTCAAGGATATCAGCCTGTCGATTGAGCCGGGAAAGATTCTGGGCATTGTTGGGGAAAGTGGGTCCGGAAAATCGATGACTGCGCTCAGCGCCATGCAGCTCTTGCCGGAAGATTCCGCGACATCCGGTTCAATCCGTTTCAATCAGCATCAGTTGCTTGATGCCGATGACGGCTTGATGCAGGACCTTCGTGGCAATGACATTGCAATGATTTTTCAGGAACCGATGACGGCGCTTAATCCGGTTCACACAATCGGCGATCAGATTGCCGAAGGCATCATGCTGCACGATCGCGTCGCGCGTCAGGAGGCGGTGACGCGGACCAATGGTCTGATGGAACGGGTCGGTTTGCCAATCAGCAGCTTCCCATTGAGCCGCTATCCGCACGAATTGTCGGGTGGCCAGCGCCAAAGGGTCATGATTGCCATGGCCTGTGCCCAGAATCCCGAACTTCTGATCGCCGACGAACCGACCACCGCGCTGGATGTCACCTTGCAGGCACAGATCCTGCAATTGCTGCGCAGTCTGGTTGAAGAACAGAATATGGGACTGATCCTGATCAGTCATGACCTTGCCGTGGTAGCCGAAATGACTGATCAGTTGGTCGTCATGCGCCATGGCGAAATTGTCGACCATGGCCCCACAGGGTCAATCCTGAGGGCCAAAAAACACCCCTACACTGCCCAATTGGCGCATGCTTCCAGCCACATTCCCGAACGCAGTCAGCCGCCGGTCCTCAGCGAATTGGCGACCGAAGCCGGCCTCGCTCCGTTGATATCGGCCCGCCAGCTGATTCGCGACTATCCGACCAAACGCACCAACCTGTTCACCCCGGCAAAGCCGTTTCGCGCAGTTGATGGTGTTGATGTCACGGTTTATCCGGGTCAGACGATGGGGCTGGTTGGAGAATCCGGCTGTGGTAAATCCACCCTCGCCCGTATGTTGCTGGCCCTCGACACGCCGACCAGCGGCTCCATTCAGTTTAACGAACTGGAGCTGACCTCCGCTTCCGCAGATGAATTGCAGGCCGCACGCCGCAACATCCAGGTCGTCTTTCAAGACCCGTTTTCCAGTTTCAATCCGCGCCACAAGGTCGAACGGCTGGTCGCCGAACCACTTTATCTGGAGCCCGGTCTGACGGTTGGAGAAAAACAAAACCGCGTCGTCGTCGCCTTGGAAGAAGTCGGCCTGCAGGCTTCGGCCCTGTCGAAATATCCGCATCAGTTTTCCGGTGGCCAGCGACAGCGCCTTGCCATTGCACGGGCGCTGATCACCCGCCCTGCCCTGATTGTCGCAGACGAACCGGTTTCAGCGCTTGATGTATCCATACGGGCTCAGGTGCTGGACCTGTTGACAGAACTTCGCGAACGGCTCGGATTGGCCTACATTTTCATCAGCCACGACTTATCTGTGGTAAAAGCCCTGTGCGACGAGGTACTCGTGATGGACACAGGCCGCATTGTAGAGCATGGAATTGCCAGTGATATATTCGACAACCCCCAGTCCGACGCTGCAAAAATGTTGGTTGAAGCAACGCCCGATCTTGAACGCGCCCTGCAAAACCGACCATCAGGCTCCAGATAGTCAAAGGATGGAAAATGAACAGCGAAATTGACTATGCATCTGAATATGACAATTCATCCCGCGTTGAAAATGCCTATCAGCTGATCAACAAATACATCTCCGATGCCGCCACCTATCGCGAGTTCGCCGCCGAGCGAAGCCAGTTGGATCTGGCCTACGGCAATGGTGAGCGCAACAAGATGGATATATTCTGGCCCGACAGCGCAGCTGGAAGAGAACGCAAAAGTCCAATGGCCATGTTCATCCACGGTGGCTATTGGCATCTCATGGATCGCTCCTGTTTCAGCCATCTGTCGGCCGGCCTGAATGCGAACGGAATTGCAGTGGCAATGCCATCCTACACCCTGTGCCCACAAATCAAGGTTGGCGGAATCATCAATGAAATGCGGCGCGCCAGCCTGATTTTATATCAAACGTTTCAACGGCGGATTACCGTTTTGGGTCATTCGGCGGGCGGTCATCTCGCAGCTTGCGTCATGGCGACCGAATGGCAGAAGATACATTCCGAGCTACCCCTCGACCTGATCGCCTCCGGCATGGGAATTTCCGGGCTCTACAATCTGATGCCGATACTCAAGACACCGATCAACAACGTTCTCGACATGGATGAAAAACAGGCGAAGTCTGCCAGCCCCATTCACTGGGTCCCCGAAGCCATGCAACAATTTGACGCCTGGGTGGGTAGCGAGGAATCCGGTGAATATCATCGCCAGAGTCGCGAACTGGCAGATCACTGGAGCCTGCTTGGCACTCCAACATATTATGTTTCAGTCCCCGATGCGAACCACTTCACCATTGTCGATCAACTGGTCCAACCCGACAGCCCCATGGTCAAACGCCTGGTCAAACTGGTGGAACAACCAAAAAGCGACTTCAAACTGCCGGAAGTGAATGAAGCCGAAGTAGACAAACTGATGCATCAGTTCGTTGAAGCATCCAAGGCGCCCCAAAGCGGCGACGGCGACGGTGGCGGTGCCGACGACGACGACGACGATAGCGACGATGGCGAGGGTGCCAATAGCGACGACGGTGACGAAGATGGTGGCGGCGGCGGCGGCGACGGCAATTTGGGTAAGGAGCAGGACCGGGGTGAAACTATTCATTCAAAGAATAACGGCCAATCCCCCGCTGAATCAGATGCAGAAAAACCGCACCGGCTCACCATACCCGAGGAAATCGAAGAGTCAGCCGAAGAACAACCAAAGCAGACCGCAAAAACCGATCAGGCAGATGCAACATCGAAGAAAAAGGCTAAGTGACTTCTCAATGTCTGCAGGCCGGGCAATATCGCGCCCTTCCCAATACAGAAATTCGGCTTCAACACGATCGCTGCCATAGGATCTTGGTCCGCCCAATGACAGGTTGAGTGCAGCAGCAAAACTTGTCTCCGGCCATCCTGCATTGGGGGACCGATGAGACCGTGCATCGCGCAAAGTCGCCGACCAGACATTGCCAGCGGCCCTGCTTCCTCTCGCCGCAGCAACTGAAATCACCACCAGGATGGTCGAAAGCCGTGCCGCCGGCCAGTTCAACCAGTCATCCAGTTTGGCAGCTGGCTTGCCAAAAAACTCAAATCTTTCATCATGATGACCGATCATAGAGTCTGCCGTATTGACGGCCTTGTAGAATATCAACCCCGGCAGCCCGGCAATCGCATACCAAAGGGCCGGAGCAACCACGCCGTCAGAAAAATTTTCGGCCAGGCTTTCAATCGCCGCTTTGCAAACACCGGATTCATCAAGTTTTGACACATCGCGCCCGACAATTTGCGCAACCGCGGTTCGCGCACCCGACAGGCCCAGCGTGCGAAACGCCTGCGCCACACGAGACACGTGATCATAAAGACTTTTCTGCGCCAGCAAGACCACAACGATAGCCAGTTCGAGTATCCACCCGATCCAGCCCAGCGACGAAATCAGTTTCCCAAGAACGAGCGAGATCAGCAGAAAAACGCCGAGCAGGACGCCGCCCACAATCATCTCGAGACTATCGCGACCATTGATGCCAAGCCTCTCAGCGAAACGCTGCACGGCCTCACGGTCTCGCAATTGGTCAAACCAATCGATAAGCCTGCCAATCCAGACAACCGGATGTGACACACGACGCCAGGCCCAATCGGGGTCGCCAACAAAAATATCAATCAGCAATGCCAGGGTCAGCAAACCCATAATTGTTGCGCCTTCAGATTGGTTCCAGTTACCCGTGACCCGCTCTAAAAACGGGCCAGGGCTTTGTCCAGCTTATTGAACTGCGAGCGCCCATTGGGCAACCCAACCCTCAGCCAGTCGGTCTTGCCGGGAAACGGCCGCGTCAGAATATGGGCATTGGCCAGATGCGCCCACAATTCTTCCGCCTTGTCATGCCTGATCAGGGCAAAAAGCAGGGTACCACCAAGAACCTCAATCGCGTGTTTTTCCAGCACGGCGGCAAGTTTTTCCCGGGCATTTGTCAGTTTGCGAAAATTGCGCTTTTGCCAGGTCTGGTCGCGCATCGCCTTATCAGCAATGGCCAGTGCCGGGCCTGATACGGCCCAAGGTCCCAATCTTTCATCCAATCGGGTTGCAATGGCAGGAGTTGTCAATCCGACACCAAAGCGAACACCTGCAAGACCGAAAAACTTACCCAATGATCGCATCACGAACAAACCGTCACGCCCCGCTTCTTCAGCAATCGAATGCTCTGGCAACACGTCAGCAAAACTTTCATCAACAACCAACAGCCCGCCCTTGGCAGCCAGACGCCGGGCCAGCAGGCTCAGTTCATTGCGCTCAAACACCCGCCCGTCGGGATTGTTGGGATTGACGACGATGACTATCCTGGCCGTTGCTTCGGCACTATTGAGCCCGTCAGTCATATAGACTTCATGGCCAGCCCGCTGCCAGCACACTCCATGTTCCTGATAGGTAAATCCGACAATCGCTATTGGTTGTGGCTTGTACAGATAAGGCAAGGTCTGGATATGCATCTGAGAGCCAGGTGCCAGTGAAATTCCAGCAGTCTCATCAACCCCGTAACATAGCCGTACCGCCTCTCGGGTTTGCTCCATCGCATTCTGGTCGGGCAGGTCAGTCCACGCGGTTTCAGCTATTTCAGGCACCGGGTAGGCATGGGGGTTAATGCCGGTCGACAGGTCGACCCAACGGTCCCGCTCGCCGCCAAATTGTGCCACCGCCTCATCCAGCCGGCCACCATGTGCTATATCAGTCATACCCTTTGTTCCATGCATAGACTCCCTCAACTTCAGGCTTATGTCTGGTCAATCAGATGTAGATACGAGCCTGCCACATTCCCGTTGACCATTCCACAGGGACCAAGATCCTCTCCCCTGGCATCTTTTGCCGTAAACAGCGCCAGTTGGTCCACCTGCCGAACGACTGTGGAATAATGAAATTCATGCGCCGTCAAAACCTTGCCAATCGGGGCAAATGGCAGCGCATGAATTGGCGTTGCCCGCCGATAGCCCAGATGAAGCTTGCGCTTTTCAAAACTGGTGATCAGCGGCAGCAAATTAGCCATTTGATGCGCCTCGCCATCGGCATCAATCAATGATTCTCCCAAAACCATATAGCCACCGCATTCCCCATAGACCAAAGCCCCGCGGTCAGCCGCCTGCTTCAATCCGTCCTTAAAATTATGGTTTCCTGCCAGCTTCCCACCATGAAGTTCCGGATAACCTCCCGGCAGATAAACCGCATCACAATCGGGAAATGGGGTTTCATCATTGAGCGGCGAAAAGAACTGGATCTCCGCGCCCACTGACTGCCAGCCAGCCAACAGATGGGGATAGAGAAAGGCAAATGCATCGTCGCGGGCGATAGCTATACGTTGCCCGGGCGGGGGCATTGGGGGAGCATTCCCTGAAACTTCACCGCGCACCGAACCGGTAAGCTGTAACAAAGCGTCGACATCGATCGATTGAGCCATCACATCGGCAGCACCGTCCAGAAACCCTTCCAGATCGCCATGTTCCCGCGCTTGAACCAGTCCCAGATGCCGCGACTTTTGCTGAAGCCGGTCATCCCGTGGCACACAGCCCAGGACCGGCATATCTATGGTCGCCAGCGCCTCACGCAGCATCATCTCATGGCGCGAACTGCCGACCTTGTTCAAAATCACACCGGCCATGTTCACCGTTTCACGATGATCGCGAAAACCGGCCACCAGAGCCGCAATAGAATGGGATTGCCTTGCCGCATCCACCACCAGAACAATTGGCGGGCCCAACATTAGTGCCAGGTCTGCGGCCGACCCACGTCCATCTGCCCCCCCATCAAACAGGCCCATCATGCCTTCAACAACCAAAAACGCGTCGTTTTCGGCCACAAGATTTAGGATCAGATCCTCGCGCATTGCCCAGGGGTCAAGATTGACACACGCTTCACCGGTCGCTGCGCCGTGAAAGGCCGGGTCGATAAAGTCAGGCCCTGCCTTGGCCGACCTGACCACGTGGCCTGCCCTGCACAGCGCCCTTAACAAACCGAGTGTAATTGTGGTTTTTCCGCTACCTGATTGCGGCGCAGCAATGACAAATCCGCCAGGCATCAACGTCAGGCGCTCTTTGAAATCTGGCGGGTTCCCAGGGGATCCTTTTCCAGGACCCGCCCTTCCAGCGCCCCTAACCAGTCAAGTGCAGCCCGCAACCGTACAACTTCACCGAGCACGACAATTGCCGGAGGCGCGAGGCCGAGGCCTTCCAGATCACCAATATTTCCAAGGGTCGTTTCATGTACCTGCATATCTTCAGTCGTCGCGTTGCAGACAAAGGCAATTGGTTCATCACCGCTGCGACCCGCGTCCATCAATTTGCCGGCAATCGTGTGAACGTGCTTCATCGCCATATACATGACAATGACCGGTGAGCCCTTGGCAATGCTGTGCCAGTCAATTGCATCCGGTATCACCCCACCGGCATCATGACCGGTCAGAAATGTGACATTTTGATTGGTATCGCGGTGAGTGACAGGAATGCCAGCATAGGCCAGCCCGCCAATTCCGGCTGAAATGCCCGGAATAATCCGAAACGGCACATCGTGCTCCACCAGCGTCAGCGCCTCTTCTCCACCGCGTCCGAAAACAAAGGGATCACCACCCTTGAGCCGGCAAACCCGTTTACCTGCCTGCGCAAGTTCCACCAGTCGCAGCGAAATATCCCGTTGGCTGGCGGACGGTTTTCCACCGCGCTTTCCGGCATATTCCATCAGCGCATCCGGCTTTGCCAATTCCAATATCTGTTGATTGACCAGTGCGTCATAAATCACCACATCAGCAGACTGAAGCGCGTTGACCGCATGCAGGGTCAACAGCCCCGGATCCCCCGGCCCGGCCCCGACAAGCCAGACCCAGCCCGGCTCAAATTTCGGCAAATTGTTGATTGCTGATGTCATGTCGGAAATATGCGCCAAACTGCGTGTGAAAACCAGCGCTTTTACGTCTCGCTGATGTCGCCTATAAGCCAATAATGGAGAGCCCGCGCGAACAAAAACCAAATACTGAACTGCGCCGTGGCTGGACCACCGGTGCCTGTGCAACGGCTGCCACCAAGGCCGCGCTGACAGCCCTGATTACCGGAGAATTCCCCGACCCTGTTGAGATCACCCTGCCAAAGGGGGAAACCCCGAGTTTTGCGCTTTGTTTTGAATCGCTCAACAATGGCGGCGCATTTGCTGGTATTGTCAAAGACGCCGGTGATGATCCCGATGTGACCCACGGCGCGACAATAATTGCCCATGTGGTTCCCCTGCCGGAGGGATCGGGAGTTGTATTTGAGGCTGGTGACGGCGTCGGCGAAGTCACCAAAGCAGGGCTGCCGATCAAACCCGGTGAGGCGGCCATCAATCCGATTCCCCGGCAGATGATGCGCGATGTGGTGGGCGAACTCTGTGCCGAGCACATGCTGCCGCCTGATCTAAGAATCACCATCAGCGTTCCCGGTGGTGAAGACCTTGCCAAACAGACATGGAACCCCCGGCTTGGCATTGTGGGAGGCATATCAATTCTCGGCACCACCGGCATCGTCCATCCATTTTCCTGCTCGGCATGGATTCACTCCATCCATCGGGGTATTGACGTGGCCCGGGCGGCGGATTTTCAGCGGGTAATTGGCGCAACCGGATCGACCTCTGAGGATGTTGCGCAACAATTATACCAACTGCCGGAAACCGCCTTGCTTGATATGGGCGATTTTGCCGGGGGCCTGTTGAAATATCTGCGCAAACACCCGGTGCCGAACCTGACGATTGCCGGTGGATTTGCCAAATTGACCAAACTTGCCCAGGGGGCGCTGGACCTTCATTCAGGCCGCAGTCAGGTGGATTTCCAATGGTTGGCCGAGCAAATTGAAGCACTTGCGGATGAGCCTTTGAATCAAAATCTGAAGAACCAGATTCATAATGCCAACACCGCCGCCGAAGTTCTTGAATTGACTCAGGATTTGCCCATTGACCTGCCCGCTCAGGTAGCCCGACTTGCCCAAAAGTCAGCACAAGGCGTTTTACGTGACGCCCCGGTGCATGTGGAGATTATCGTCGTCAGTCGCAGCGGAGAAATCCTCGCCCGTGTCTGACAAAATCCTCATATTGGGTGGCACCAAGGAAGCTTCAGAACTTGCAAAAACTCTGGTTCTGCAAGGACACGAGGTCACCACCTCGCTCGCCGGGCGCACAAGGGAACCCAAGCCGGTCGCAGGGAAAACCCGGATTGGTGGATTTGGCGGCGCTGAAAAGCTCGCCAAATGGATTGCAGATAACACCATTACGCGGGTTATCGATGCAACGCATCCTTTCGCCACCCGGATTTCCGAAAATGCCGAGATTGCCTGCAAAATTGCAAACCTGCCATTGCAGAAACAGACCCGTCAGCCTTGGCGGGCAGAACCCGAAGACACCTGGCTGGAAGTTCAAAACCTGGAACAAGCAGCGCAGCAAATCCCGGCCAACGCCCGCGTCTTGCTGGCTCTCGGCTCTCAGCATCTATCGGCATTCAGCACACGCAACGACGTTCATTTCGTGGTGCGCATGGTGGATGCGCCCTCCGCACCGCTCAACCTATCTGACCATCAACTCATTCGCGGCCTCCCTTCCCCCGACTGGCAGCAGGAAGCGGAGTTGTTGAAAAAACATGCCATATCCCACATCCTTTGCCGCAATTCCGGTGGAACCGGCGCTTACGCCAAGATTGTTGCCGCCAGGGAGTTGGCAATTCCGGTGATCATCATCAAGATGCCCCAATGAGCGCGCCACCGATCATTTCGATTGACCCCCAGAAGTTCTGGCAGGATCCCTATCCCGTTCTGGCGCAAATGCGCGCTAAAACGCCCATATGCTTTGTCCCGGAACTCAACGCCACGTTGATGGTCAAGCGGGACGACATTTTCACCTGCGAAAAGAATATTGCAGTTTTCTCCTCCGACCAGCCCGGCGGATTGATGACGGTGCTGATGGGCGAAAACATGATGCGTAAGGATGGCGATGCCCACATGCTGGAACGCCGTCAATGCTTCCCGACCCTGTCACCGCGGACCGTGCGCGACGTTTGGAAAGCCCAGTTCCGCAAGGATGCGATGGCCGTTATCGCCGATATATCCAAAACCAATTCCTGCGAACTCGTTCAGGATTTTGCGCTGCCGGTTTCTGCTCACGCGTTGCGGCACATCACAGGGCTCACCTGCATGACGGCGCAAGAAATGGACGCTGCCTCGCAAGGCATGATCGACGGTGTTGGCAATTATGGTGGCGATCCGGAAATCGAAAAACGCTGTCATGATGCAACCGGACTGGTGGACCGGGCCATCGATACGATGCTGCCCAAAGTGCAAACCGACCCAAATCACAGCTTGCTGGGAGTATTGGTCCAGACCGATCAGCCGATTGACAGCATTCGCGCCAATATCAAGCTGGCGATCAGTGGTGGCCAAAATGAGCCACGCGATGCAATTGCCGGGTGTGTCTGGGCGCTACTCACCCATCGCGATCAATTGCAGGATATACTGGCGGGCCGAAACACCTGGATTGATGCTTTTGAGGAATATGCCCGCTGGATTTCTCCCATTGGCATGTCGCCGCGCCGCATCGCCCAAGATTATGAGTGGAATGGCGTATCGCTCGAAGCAGAACAACGCCTGTTCTTCATGTTTGGCTCGGCCAATCGCGACGAAGATATCTTTGACCAGCCAGAGGCGTTTGAGATATCGCGTGACACCTCAAAAGCGATTTCATTCGGAGCCGGCCCCCACTTTTGTGCAGGTGCTGCCGCATCCCGCTGCCTGATTGCTGAAATTGCGCTACCAATGCTGTTTGAGGCCTTTCCCGAAATCCAACTGGCCGGTGACGCGCCGTTCGGTGGATGGGCCTTTCGGGGACCTATGAAAGTACCGGTGACTCTTTCCTGAATCCAATCAGGCAACCACTTTCTTTTTACCGCGGTTTCTCAAAACGTGCGCATAATCAGGGTTGTACAGATCACTGTCGCGGAACTCTGCATTGCCGAATACCGGTCCGACCATCACCAGTGCCGTGCGGGTAATTTTGGCGGCGCGTACCGCATCCTTCATCTCCGCCAGCGTGGTTTTGATATATAACTCGTCCGGCCAGGTGGACCGGTAGGCGATAACCACCGGGCAATCCTCGCCATAATACGGGGTCAGAGCCTCACGGATATAGACCAGGTTGCGGATCGACAGATGGATCGCCAGCGTCGCACCGGACTGCCCCAAAATTTCAAGCTGCTCGCCTTTCGGCATGGAGGAGGCTTTCATTCCGGTGCGGGTGACGATGATTGTCTGGGCAATTTCCGGCAACGTCAGTTCGGTTTTCATTTTCGCAGCCGCTGCGGCAAATGCCGGAACGCCGGGAATGATCTCATAGTCAATTTCCAGGGCATCGAGGCGGCGCATCTGTTCAGCAGTAGCGCCATAGATGGAAGGGTCGCCGGAATGAACCCGCGCCACGTCCTTGCCTCCCTCATGGGCGATCCGGATTTGCTCAATGATCGCATCCAGATGCATCGGGGCAGTATCCATCACCAATGCGTCGTCTGGTGCGGCCTCTACAATCTCTTCAGGCACCAAGGAACCTGCATAGAGACAAACGGGGCAGGATTCGATCAGCCGCAATCCGCGCACTGTTATCAGGTCCGGCGCACCGGGGCCCGCGCCAATAAAATATACGGTCATGCCGCACTCCCAATCTTTGTACCTTGTTTCGCCGCATAGCCGCGCGGCGTATATACCCATGTTTTACCGTCACCGGTGGAAACCGTCTGGCTTTGCGACGAACCGACAATCACCACGGTCAGCATGTCGACATCATCAATCAACAGGTCTGCCAGCGGCACGATCCGTATCAATTCGCCTTCACGTCCCAGATTGGTCGCCAGAATGACCGGCGTATCGTCGGGCCGGTGCTGCAAAAGAACGTCCTTGGCATAGGCCAGCTGGGTCCGGCGACGGCGCGAAACCGGATTATAAAAGGCGATGACAAAATCACCCTCTGCAGCCGCTTTGACCCGCATCTGGATGGATTCCCAGGGGGTCAGCAGGTCAGACAGCGATATGGTGCAGAAATCATGCCCCAAAGGCGCTCCGGCCCGAGCCGCCGCAGCCTGCAGCGCCGATATGCCCGGCGATACCTGAATGGCAATGCGCTGCGCCGCATCGCTCAATCCGCCGGATTTCAGCAGTTCATAAACCAGCGTCGCCATGGCATAAATACCGGCATCACCGGAACAGACCAGCGCCACATTGCGACCTTCACCCGCCAATTCCATGGCATGGCGCACCCGATCCTCTTCCTTGCCAAGATCAAAATCGTGACGGGCGCGTCCGGTGGTCAAATCGCCCAGCAAATCAAGATAGAGCGAATAGCCCACCAGATCAGTTGCTTGTGAAACCAGTTGGGTAACTTCCGGAGACCGCCAGCCTTCCGACCCCGGTCCAATGCCGACCACCGACAAATGGCCGCGTGATCTGCCTTTGTCCCCGAGCGTCAATGTCTGTGCTGCCACACCAATCGCCATGGTTGCACGGGTGGATTTTAGTTTGGCACGCAAAAGGTGGCCATCTGCTCCCACAAGTGCCAACGCTGCCCCTTCGGCAACGCCGTGGCAACCGACTTCGGCAAAAACCACATCTGATGGATTTTGCAGCCGGTCAGCCTCCAATTCCAGAACCTCGGCGGAAAGAAAACGGGCCGGAACGCCAAGATGTTCAGCCAGCTGATGTATCGCTGCCTCATCGGCTTTCAGGTCAATCGACGCCACACAGGCTATGGCACAGGGGTCGATGTCAATTTCGCTTAGCAGTGACTGCAGTTCATCAAATCCGGCACCGCGCTCGCAGCCAACGCCCAGAACCAGATTTTGGCGACAATAAACCAATTCCAGTTTTTGCGGCTCCACTGGCTCTGCGCTGACCGTCAACCGCACGTCTCCCGTCGGGCTGAACGGCAGGTCCGACTGTTTCAACCAGCTGGCCTGTTCCAGATCATCACCACCCAGTTGCACATGCGCCCCACCCAGCAGTGCCGCCATCACGGCCTTGGCATTTTCCGGATTGCGCAATCGCCAGCCCTTTGGCGGCTCGTCCAGGGATACCCCAAAACGGATATCTCCGGCGGTGGTAATGGCCGCAAAGCCACCCAGATGCCCGGCCAGCACCCGGGCCATCTGATTGCCGCCATGATGCCCGCCCAGCAGCGGTACAACAGAGGATCCGTCATCGGCCACCGACAATACCGCCGGATCGGTGCGCTTGTCCCCGATGTGGGGTGCCAACAGCCGAACCATCGCCCCAGAGGCCATGATGCCAATTAGTGTGCGCTTTTGGGCAAACAGGCTGCCCAGGTGATGCTGGGCATCGTCAAACAGCACATCTGCCCGTTCAACCCGCCCCCGCAATCCGTGAATCTCGCCCCCCGAAAGAGATTTGATCTCCTCGGCAACCGGCATTGAAGACGAAGACAGGACGACGATCGCCGGACCTTCCGCAAGTGAATTCATGTTGCTGCTCCAGACAATGGCAGTTGCGAGATCCAGTTTTCCGCGCCTTTGTAGATCAGGATCATCGAGAAATAAGGCGCTGCGGCTTCTTTGACATCTGCCAGCGGCGCTATTTTCTGGTTGGGCAAAGTTGCCCGCTCCAGATAGGCGGCTTGCGGCAGCAATCCCGCCTTGTCGATCAGCTGACGCACCCGCTCCAGATGCCGCCCTACCTTGATGAAACACAGCGCATCGCTGCTGTTTAAATGTTCCAGTATTTGCCCATCTTCAAGTGGCGATGGGATTACGGTCAGCACATCATTACGCGCCGCAAGCGGTCTCCCGAACGCCGCAGCCGACGCCATCATCGATGACACGCCGGGGACCACTTCGCAGAGATAATCGCTCGCAAGCCGCTCAAACAGATACATAAACGAGCCGTAGAAAAATGGATCGCCTTCACAAAGAACAACAACGTTTTCGCCTGAATCCAGATGCGAGGCGATGGTTGTTGCCGCCTGATCATAAACACTTTTTGCCGGAAACCGCTCAATCCGCATCGGCACAATAATTGGAATTTCGGTCTGATCGGGTGACATGTAGTCAGCCACGATGGAGCGGGCAAAGCTATCACCGCTGTCTGGTGCCGGATAGGCGATCACCGGTGCCGTTGTCAGCAGTCTGTGGGCTTTCAAGGTGAGCAATTCGGGGTCACCCGGTCCAACACCAATGCCATAGAGGGTGCCAGCCATCATGCACCCTCCCAGGGTTTTATAATGCTCCACTGGGTCACCGGCATGGCGGCCCGCCAACCGCGATACGGGCCAATACTTTCTGCCTTTTGCACGGACAGTCGGACAATTTCGCCGCCATATTCTCCATGCAAGTCGATCAGGCGGCTTTCACCTTCCAGCGTCACAACATTGGCGACCAGGCGCCCACCGGGCCGCAGGGCTGACCACGCAGCTTCAAAAACGCCGTCTCCCGACAGGCCACCGCCGATAAACACCGCATCAGGTTGTGGCAATCCTTGCAGATCTGCGGGCGCGTTTCCTTCAATCACCCGCATTTTTTCTGCGCCCAATTGCACGGTATTTTCGCGGATCATCTTCACCCGCTCGGGCTTTTCTTCCACTGCAACCGCAATTGCGCCCCGAGCTGCGCGCATCCATTCAACGCTGGCCGACCCGCAGCCCGCGCCAATGTCCCACAATATCGCATCTGGATAGGGCGCCAGTTTGGCCAGTGTTGCCGCTCTTATGTCCTGTTTGGTGATCTGCCCGTCAGACACAAATGCCTGATCTGGCAGCCCTCCGGTTCGGGGGTACCATTGGGCATTTTCACCAGCGATACATTCAATCGCCATCGTGTGAAAGTCCGGAACCACATGGTTCCAGTTCTCTGCGGTTGCCTCAAAACGTTCTTCGCGATCTCCCCCCAGCGCGGCCAGAACCACCATCCGGCTGCCGCCAAATCCCCGATCGCAGAGCATTTTTGCAAGGGCTGCAGGCGTATCGGCATTTTGGGTTAGCACCAGCATGCGCACGCCCGGCGCCATGTGCGGCAGAATCTGACTGTCGGCGCGGCCATGCACGGTAACCGTTTCACAGTCTGCAAGGCTCCAGCCCATGCGGGCTGAGGCCCATTGGAAAGCTGAAAGTTGCGGAAAAAACGTCACCTCATCGGCCGGAATGGCCCTTAAAATACGCGCACCAACGGAATACCAAAGCGGGTCACCGGTCACCAGAATGACAATCCGACGTCCCTGATAGGATTTGATTTCATCGATCAGCGCGTCAAACGGGGACGGCCAGTTGATCCGCTGCGCGGTGATATTGGGGGATAGTCCGTGGTGACGCTGGCCTCCAATGATGACTTCAGCTCGTTCCAACACCTCCAGCGCATTGGCAGACAGGCCATCAACGCCATCTTCGCCAATGCCGATTATGGTCAGCCAGCTCATTGTTCCAACTCCGCCGCCAGTGCGTTGACCACTGCACTGGCCATTGCCGACCCACCACGGCGGCCATGAACCGTGATATAGTTCAGGCCCTGCCCGAACTCAGCCAGCGCCAGCTTGGATTCCACCGCTCCGACAAAGCCCACCGGGATACCGATTACCAGAGCAGGCATGCCCCTGCCCCGCTGAATATTTTCCAATAGGGCAAACAGCGCTGTTGGTGCATTGCCGATGGCGATGACGGCTCCTTCTATCTCGTCCCAAAGATCCACAGCAGCGGCTGATCGGGTATTATCAATCTGGCGCGCCAGTTCAGGGGTCCGGGGGTCATTGAGTGTGCAAAGCAGTTGATTGTCGGCAGGCAGACGCGATTTGATAATCCCCGACCGCACCATCTCCACATCACAATAGACTGTTGCTCCGCGCTGCAAGGCTTCACGTCCGGCTTCTGCAGCTCCGGCTGAATAGGACAAATCCCCGATCACATCCACCATGCCGCAGGAATGGATCAGGCGTGTCGCTATCGGCTGCACCGATGCTGGCAGCGCGGACAGACCGGCTTCTTCGCGCACTATGGCGAAAGAACGGCGGTAAATTTCCGCCGGTTGCCGGATATAATGATAGGTCACAGCCATTCGACTCGCCCTGTTCAGTGCTTTTTCATCGAATTTGGACCATGTGGATGATCCGCATGGGGATAGGGATGGTGATGATGGTCATGGTCATGGTCGTGCGCATGATCGTGTGAATGATCGTGGCCGTGGTCATGATGGTGATGCGGGTCCAGACTGGCTGGTGAATCGTGGGAATGAACCGGTGTCCACGGCAAGCCATGTTGCTTGCAAAATTCCTCGTCGCGGCATGAAGCATCGCAATCGCCGTTACACGGACAATCTTCCAACCCACCGCCAATGCCTTCCACGTGGTGGTGGTGGCTTTCCTGAGCCAATCCAACCTGATCTTCAAAACCCAATACCTGTTCGCGATATTTGCACATCTGGCAGTTCATCACATTCAGGCCGGCATCGATCTCGTTGACCCGGTCCTCAAATGTCGAGAGCACCAGTTCATGATCATTCAGATAACCTGCCTTGAGAAATTCTATGTCTGGATGACGAGCGGCCACGTCATCGGTGAAGGAAAAGATGCGCTTGACCAGAACCCCGGTAAAAAGGAAATACGGAAACACGATTATCCGCTTGTAGCCAAGTTTGGCGGCGTGTTCCAAACCGGGTTCAACCAGCGGAAAAGTGACGCCGGAATAGCAGACTTCGCCCCATCCGAAGCCAAATCCTTCCCACAACATGCGCATGATTTTGTTGATGTTGGAATTGGCGTCCGGGTCGGAAGACCCGCGACCCACCACCATCAACATCGTATCATGCAGAGCAACTTCGTCTGCAGCATCTATGGCTTCCTGGACCCGCGCTGCCGCTGCTCTTATCATTTTTAGATCGACGCCCAATTCCCGGCCATAGATGATTTCCATGCCCGGGTTCTGCGCCTGATAAGTATTGAGCACCGAAGGAATATCATTTTTTGCATGACCGGCAGCAAACAACATGCCCGGCACCGCCAGCACCCGCGTACAGCCCTGTTCGCGCAGCTTGTCGAGCCCGTGGGATATCACCGGATTGGCGAATTCAAGATAGCCATATTCAACCGGGGCATCGCCAAAGCGACCTTTGAGCCCTTGTGAAACCTGGGCAAATTCCTTCATTGCATTTTGGTTGCGGCTACCATGGCCGCAAATCATGATGCCAATTTTTTCAGACCCGCTCACGCTGCTTCTCCTTCAGCTTCAATTCCAACTTCAGCGTCCTGCTCATCACCGTCTTTCGATTTGGCGCGCGCCGCTGCCGCTGCCATCGCCGCGGCCAGCGCTGCAGCCGCCGCAGCAGCACCAATGGCGATCACGTGGCCATGCCCTGCAAACTCACCAACATGCCCCCAATGGGCCTGCGCCGCAGAGGTATGAAACAGACCGGTCATAACCGGGATCAAACACGAGATTTTTTTGAGCATTCTGGTCTCCTCGACAATAAGTGACAGGCCGAGGGTCAGCGCTGCAAGGCCAGCTTGCTTCGCCAATCAGACAGTTTCGAACTTGGCCCCCTGTTTGGGTCAACCGCATCGAAATCGTTTTCAGCCCGTCGCGGGGCACCATCGATCTTTGGGGACAATATCCAAGCGCTCGGCAAAGGACAAACGCTTTCGCGGCTTACATCACCTTTATTGCGACACTTAAGATGTCTGCGACAATTTCAGCAGCACTTTGACATGATCGAGCATACCCTGCTCCAGTTCGTGAAGCTCGCCATCTGCCATGGCCAGATGGTGAAGCTGATCAAATACCGTCTGGCGCTCAGCCGCATTCAGCTGACGGTTCAAAATAACGGTGAAAGGAAACAGCCCCGCTGACTGGCGGTCGTTCTCTTCTCCATCCAGCGTCAGTTGCTCCAGTTGGGTTTCATCCAGATCGTATCTTTCCTGTAACAGCGAGTGCAATTGCTGGCGCTCGTCATCTGTCACCACCCCATCAATGGCGATCATGTGATAAAACAGCGCCGCCACACAGACCTGAATATCGTGATCACCGAACCCCTGCTCGTGTTCAAACGGTTCTGCAGCTTCCAGCCAATCCATCACCCGTTCAAACATCGCAGCGGCGCTCCATGATCTACAGCCTTGCCACGATCTGGTTGACTTGCTCGGGCGTATAGCCCAGCACCCGTGACACCCGGGCGATGAGGTCCACCTCCTTTTCGTGCAACACATTGTCGGCCCGCGCCATGGTAATCAGATTGCCGAGCACCTGGGATTTGCGTTCTCCCGGCATTTCAGCAAACACGGCGGCGGCCTGTTCACCGCTGGTTTCATAGCCATAATCGCTGAGAAACTTGATCACTTCCGGCACGTCCTCTTCGGGAATGCCGAACATGGTTTTGCAATATTGCTTGAACAGATCGAGCTCGGGGCCCTTGAGTTCCCCGTCAATAAACATCATGCGCACCAGCAACATGATTTCCGAGGCCAGATGGGGATCATCCGCCACCACCTGTACCGAAGACTTATTGGTTAGCAGCGACTTGATTGATTCCAGTATCCGCACCCTTGCCCCCAAAAACTCCAAAAAGGACAGAATCTGCCCCGCCCAACCATAATTGTTCCATCAACTGGACCAATCTGGCAAGTGGGGCGGATTTTGGAAGGAGCTATCTCGCTGACACCATCGGTAAAATCATCAAAATTCGATACCTACCTGGGCTTTTACCCCGTCTCTGAACGGGTGTTTCACCATCGTCATATCGGTCACCAGATCAGCAATCTCCATTAATTCTTCCTTGGCGTTGCGGCCGGTGATGATGACGTGTTTCATTTCCGGTTTGTTTTGCAGCACTTCGATGATTTCTGAAACCGGCAGGTAGTCATAGCGCAAGACGATGTTCAGTTCGTCGCACAACACCATGTCATGCTCATCGTCCATGATCATTTCCTTGGTCCGCTCCCACGCGGCGCGGGCGGCATCGATATCGCGCTGGCGGTCCTGGGTCTCCCAGGTAAACCCGTCACCCATCGCGGTCATGGTCACCTGATCCCCGAGTTTTTCAAGAATCACCCGTTCACCGGTCTGCCATTTGCCTTTGACGAATTGCACAACGCCGACCTTCATGCCGTTGCCCAGCGCCCGGAAAACCATGCCGAATGCGGCGGTGCTTTTGCCTTTGCCTTTGCCGGTATGGACCATGATCAGGCCCTTTTCACGGGTTTTGGTGGCGATGATCTTGTCGCGCGCCGCCTTCTTCTTTTTCATCTTGTCGGCATGACGGGCGTTGAGTTGGTCTTCAGTGAGGTGATCATATTTTCCAGGTTTATCAGCCATGCCGCATCTCGCTTTCGGGTTCACAATTATACTTGGTGGCCAGCATTGGCCGGTTATTTTGCCTGCAGATCATCCCGCTTCCTTCATCGGGCGACCGGCATATTGTTCCAAATCAAACTTTGCCGAGTTCGAGCGGGCTGTCCACAACTCCCGTTCCATCGCTTCCAACATCCGGTCGCACATTTCCTGCAAGGCATGGGGATTCTTGTCGGCCATGAATTCCCGCACTTCCTCATCCGCAATGAATGCCTGATATACGGCGTCAAAGTGATGGTCGCGCACCGCCCCGGTGGTTGCCGAAAAGGCAAACATGTAATCGACAGTTGCGGCAATCTCGAATGCGCCCTTGTAGCCGTGGCGCATGACGCCTCTGATCCACTTGGGATTGACCACACGGGCCCGCACCACTCTCCCGATTTCTTCTTCCAATGTGCGGATAACAGGACGTTCGGGACGGGAATGGTCGTTGTGATAGACGGTCGGACGGATGCCGGAGACGTGTTCAACGGCTGCTGTCATACCGCCTTCAAACTGATAGTAGTCGTCGCTGTCCAACAAATCGTGCTCGCGATTGTCCTGATTGTGAACCACCGCCTCAATACCACCCAACCGTTGCTCAAACAGCGATCGGGCTTCATCGCCTTGTGCATCGGCCCCATAGGCGTAGCTGCCCCAGGTCAGATAAGCCTCCGCAAGATCAGACGCATCATTCCAGCCCTTTTCATCAATCAGCGCCTGCAGGCCAGCTCCATAGGCGCCCGGCTTTGAACCGAAAATACGATGTCCGGCATTTTTGCGCGCCTGCTTTTCATCCATGCCAGTGGATATCAGTTGCGCCGATTCCGCTGCTATTCTCGCCGCAATGGGGTTATCTGCCCCATCTTCTTCAAGCTCGCCAACCGCCCGGATGGCCTTATCCAACAGATCGATTTGCGCGGGAAAGGCATCGCGAAAGAAGCCAGATATCCGCATCGTGACGTCGATGCGGGGCCGCCCCAGTTCAGCCAGCGTGATTATTTCTGTGCCGGTGACCCGTCGCGACCCATGATCCCACACGGGGCGCACACCAATCAGCGCCAGTGCCTGGGCGATATCATCGCCGCCGGTGCGCATATTCGACGTACCCCATGCCGACAGGCCCAGCGAACGCGGCCATTCGCCGTTTTCCTGACGGTGCCGGGTGATCAACAGTTCGGCAGACTTTTGACCCAGGTGCCATGCAGCCGGGGTGGGTACTGAACGGGAATCCACCGAATAAAAGTTGCGCCCGGTTGGCAGAACATCGACGCGACCTCTGGTCGGTGCACCAGATGGCCCCGCTTCAACGAAACGGCCATCCAAACCGGTCATAAAACCGGAGATTTCACCCTCTCCACAGGCTTCCACGGTCGGCAGAATGGTGATTTGGATATTCTCCAGAACCGGGGCGGTATTGTGCCAATTTTCATCAGCCAGCCGCTCGCCCGACACCAACTGCCCAGCCAATAGTTCGAGCCGTTCCACGGTATCACCATTGCTACGCCAATTGTCAGGCAGCAGATCATCAAGAAGCTTTGGTTTGTCACCTCGCCAATTTGCCCCCATGTCACAGTCGAGCGGATCAAAATCAAAGCCGTCAAACAGGTCGGCAGACAACGCCCGCTGCAGACTGGCATCCGCCCCCTTACCCAGTCCTCTTGGAACACGCGCCAGCGCAACCGCCAGATCGGTTTTCAATCGCCCCTGCGGCGACTGGCCAAAGATATGCAATCCGTCGCGGATCTGCATTTCCTTCAGCTCACACAGATAGGCGTCAAGTTTTTCAAGCGCCGCATCATCGCCGTCGCCATCGCCGCCGCCGCCGTCGCCGTCGCTGCGCTCAATTCCCGCATCCTGATCGAGACCGGTGTCGCGCATCAAATCGAGTATCTGGCCCTTCAGATAGGGCAGTCGCCGCTGATCAAAGCCTGCCGCCTCGTAATATTCATCGACCAGCGCCTCAAGCTCCTTCAGCGGACCATAGCTTTCAGCCCGGGTGAGTGGCGGTGTCAGATGGTCGATAATGACGGCAGAGGAGCGGCGCTTCGCCTGGGTGCCCTCACCTGGGTCATTGACAATAAACGGATAAAGATGCGGCAGCGCACCGAACACGGCTTCGGGGTAACAGGTGTCACTCAGCGACAGGGCTTTGCCGGGCAGCCATTCCATATTGCCGTGCTTGCCCATATGAGCGATGGCATCCGCCCCATATTCCTCCCTCAGGAAGAAATAAAAGGCGAAATAGCCGTGCGGTGGCACGAGGTCTGGCGAGTGATAGGTTTCGGTCGGGTCGATGTTGTAGCCCCGGGCAGGCTGAATGCCGACAAAAGTTTGCCCAAAACGCGCCAGCGGCAAGGCAAAACAATCTTCACCTTCCATAAAATATGGATCGGATTCCGGCACCCCCCATCTTTCATTCACTTCACGCTGAATCTGTTTGGGAAGGCCGTCGAACAAAGCCTTGTAATGATCCAAACTATAGGTTTCGCGAATTTCCCTGCCATCACGGGCGGCATTGGTTGGTCCGGCCTGCAGATGCGAAATCAACGCATCTCCATCCGCTGGCAGATCGCTCACTTCATAGCCTTGTCGCTGCATCGAGCGCAGCACTTCCATTGTTCCCGCCGGCGTGTCGAGACCAACGCCATTGCCCAATCGCCCGTCGCGATTGGGGTAATTGGCCAATATCAGTGCCACCCGACGCTCGCTTGCGGCTTTGTTGCGCAACTTCACCCAATTGGCGGCCAGATCGGCAACGAAAGCAATGCGGTCCGGCAACGCCACATGTTGGACAATATTGGCCTGCGTTGCTTCATCAAAATTATCGGCATTCTTGAAGGCAATTGCCCGGGACAGGACACGACCATCAACCTCCGGCAAGGCGACATTCATTGCCAGATCGCGGGAGGAAAGCCCCTGATCCGATTCCCGCCAGGCTTCTTCGCTGCCGCCGGCGAGAATGGCCTGCAGCACGACGGCGCCCCCCTCTTCCAATACGGTCGGTACGCGTCGCCCGTCAGGAGACGATACTGCAAACCCGGTCATGTTGATCACGACTGATGGCTTGGCCTCGCCAAACAGGTTGCGGACCGTCGCCTGCGAAAGCTCGTCTTTCAGGGAACTGACGAACAGCGGCAGCGCGTTAATGCCACGGGCTTTCAGGGCATTGACCAGTTCCTCCACCGGTTGGGTGTTTCCCGATTGAAGCAAGGCCCGGTAGAAGGTCAGTGCAACTACCGGAGACGCTTCACGCCAATCCTGATTGATATCGTCCAGCGATGGAGAGGCAATTGATGACCACCACAGGCCTGCTTTCAGCAGCGGCGCGGCGGGGGCAATGTCCAGATCTTCGTTAAAAACAGCTTTTTGGCAGGCTAGCAGGAAATTTGCCGAGTTTTGCGAACCGCCCTGCACCAGATAGTCCCACAATGACAAAACCAGGGCCGGATCAGCGGTGCTGAAGCGCTCCAGAGTCGGGTCAGGCTTGTCATCGCCGGGCAAGGCGACAAATGGTATGCCGTTTTCAACACAGGTCGCGTGCAACACTTCCAGACCGTAGGGCCAGTAGCTTTCGCCCCCCAGCACCCGCACAATCACGAGTCGGGATTTTGACACGGTATTGTGCGCATAAACATCAATCGACATCGGGTGTGACAGGGCCATCATGTTGGCCAACCGCAGGCTCGGTGCGTTCCGCAGGGAGGACCGGGCTGCAGAAAGACTGGCGAGTTCCGTATCAGCTGCAGAGATAAAGACGACGTCGGCGGGCGATTGGCCAAGGTCAATCGCCTCGTCAGCATCTGCTATCGCGCCCTTTTGTGCCAGCAGCAGATGCATTGGATTTAGCTCAGCGCAGTCGCAACGGCTGAACGAATGGCAGTTTCATCCATATCGTGCAGCCCAATAACGACCAGACGCGAAGAACGTTTCTCATTCGCCGCCCAGTCGCGGTCGAAATATGTGTCGATGCGTTTGCCAACTGCCTGTACAACCATGCGCATGGGCTTTCCGGCAATTTCGACAAAGCCTTTCAGGCGCAGCACATCGTGTTCTTCAATAATCTGAACCAGCACGGCGGAGAGTTTTTTGGCGTCGTCAACACTACCACCTTCAACAACAAAGCTCTCGAATTCATCGTGATCATGTTCGTGGCCATCTGCATGATGGATTTCATGATGACTTTTGCGATTTTCAATATCGCTTTCCGTGCCAACACCAAGCCCCAACAGCACGTCAGCGCTTGGAGTATTATCAAGACCTGCGCGGATCAGCTTTACCCGCCGTTCTGTTGCATCCCGCACTTCGCCTTCAACGGCCATCAGAGCATCGGCCGGCAGCAGGTCCGTCTTGTTCAATATGATCATGTCAGCGCAGGTGATCTGGTCTTCAAACAGCTCCTCCAGCGGGCTTTCGTGATCAAGGCTCTCGTCCTGCTCACGCTGCGCCTGCACGGCATCATGGTCATCGGCAAACCGGCCTTCTGCGACAGCGGCAGAATCGACCACCGTGACAACCCCATCAACGGTGACCCGTTCACGGATATCCGGCCAGTTAAACGCGTTGACCAGCGGTTGCGGAAGTGCCAGCCCGGAGGTTTCTATGACGATGTGATCGGGCTTTCGATCGCTTTCCATCAACTGGGTGATGGTCGGGATAAAATCATCGGCCACTGTGCAGCAGATACATCCATTTGTGAGTTCGACGATATCATCTTCGGTGCAGGTTTCATCACCGCAACCGGCCAGGACATCACCATCGACGCCAAGATCGCCAAATTCATTGATGATCAGGGCTATGCGTTTGCCGTTGGCGGTGGCCAACAGATTGCGGATCAACGTGGTTTTACCTGATCCCAAAAAGCCAGTGATCACGGTGGCTGGAATTTTTTGAGCGTCCATCGTCTTCTCTTTTCCGAATTATTTGAGCTTCTGCGGCAGTCCCGCCGTTATCATCCAGACATTTTGAGCGATCGCTGCAATATCCTGATGCAGTCTTCCGGCGTGGTCGCGAAATTCGCGAGCCATTTTTTCAATTGGCACAATGCCCTGCCCGACTTCGTTGGATACCAACAGGACCGAGCAATCTTCCGGTAAATCAGCCAGACCCTGTACCAGCAGTTCAGACGCTTTTGCCACGTCCATCTCTGCCATCATCAGATTGGTCAGCCACAGGGTCAAACAGTCCACCAGAACACAGTTTGGTGCCTTGGCACGTGGGCCTATCTGCTCCAGCAGATCAACCGGCTCTTCCACCAACTGCCAGTCCGAACCCTGCCGCCGGGATTGATGATCTGCGATGCGCTGCTCCATCTCGCCATCCCAGGCCTGGCTGGTAGCAAGATAGATTTTGTCGCGACCGCTCTCAGCAGCAAGCTGTTCAGCAAAGGAGCTTTTGCCCGACCGCGCGCCGCCCAGTATGAGCGACACGCCAGGACGAAAGTGCATCTTGCCGCTCTAGCCAGCCAGATTGAGAGCAGCCAGAACGTGTTCAGACATCAACAATCCACCTGCACCGGCAACAATACCACCAGTGACCCGGGCTGGAACATTGGCTGACCATTCACGGGCCTTGCCGAGGCTGGTGACGATGGCCGAACCGGCAACAATCGCAATTGCGTACTGGGTCAGACCAAAACCTGCCAGATAGGCATAGAGAGGTGTTGCCTCAGCGCCAAAGATTGCTTCGCCATAGGCAAAGCCATGGAACAGGCCTGCTATTGCAAAGATACCGGCAAGTGCAGCCACCGGCATTTTCTTACCCATGAAGACGACAACACCCAGCACAACAAGTGAAGCTGCAATCATCAGTTCAACGGCGGGCAGATTGATGGCCATCACGTGAATGGCGGTACCGGCAATAGTTGCAATGACAAAGGCCAACGGTGAGAGGAAGCGGCTTCCGGCAAGTGCGGCGGCGATACCAACGGCGACGACAAATGCCAGGTGGTCAACACCGATGATCGGGTGTCCAACGCCGGACAGCAAACCTTCAAAGAATGTCGATGGTGTCTGGCCGCCCATGGGATGGTGGGCAAATGCAGAAGTGGAAACCAGCGCGAAAAGGCCGGCAAGTGATAGTTTTTTCATGGTTAAACAACTCCCGTGTCATACCTGTTTGGTAAGGAGCGGAAGCGACAGCGGCATCGGGAATAGGATCCCTAGCATCAGCGCTTACGGAACTCCCCGTCCGTTAAACATCTGGGCATTATTGCCCCTTGCATATGGCAGGTCTCCTGGCTGCGGATCACCGGTTGCTGCCCACCTTCCCGTTTCAGTTGAAACAGTGGCCTATCGGACAGAACCTCACCGCTACAGTCGCGGGGTCGGCTGTGTTTCGTGCTCCCTGTTTGGGTCAGCCCGTCACATTCCCTTTTGCTTTTCAACCCCCCTTTCGGGGCCTGTCGAAAACCCTATGCAGGTCTGACTAAATAGCCCGCAGCAGGACAAGTCAATCGCGAATGCGACATGGTTTGACGGCCAGTCAAAAAGATTGAGATTTGCAGATTCACGCAGGAATATCCCAAATCGCGGGATCGATCACCCGTTCAAGCTGATCAGCCAAGGCGTCCAATGCCGCTTCGACATTCTCGCGATAGTTCATCGCGCTGTTTTCAATGCCAATTCCCGACAGAAAGGCATTGCGCCAGCCATCGCTTGTGAACAAACCGTGCAGATAACTGCCCCGAACACGGCCATCGTCAGAGATCGCTCCCTCATCACGCCCATCCAGACGAATCATCGGACGGTCGGTGCCGGGCCCGCTGGTTCGCCCCATATGAATCTCGTAGCCGCTCAGCGATTCACCGCTTTCAGCATCAACCGCCGACCGGTTCATCACCGTTTTTTGTGGAATCAACACGGTCTCGACATCCAGCAATCCAAGACCGCGAGCTTCAGTCTGCGTCCCCTCAATGGCGTCAGGATCCCGCACGACATGACCGAGCATTTGGTAGCCGCCACAGATGCCAAGGACGTGCCCTCCCCGAGCCACATGATTCAAAAGCTCAACATCCCAGCCCAAGTCCTTGAATTGATTCAGATCGGCAATTGTTGATTTGGAGCCAGGTAAAACCACCAGTCTGGCATCCTGCGGCCACGCCTCTCCAGGACGCACAAAGACCAGACGCACACCAGGGGTTTGCTTGATTGGGTCGAGATCATCGAAATTGGCAATTCGCGACAGGGTGGGCACGGCTACCACCACACCGTCACCGCTGGCTGGGGCGCTCTTTTCCAAGGCCACGGAATCTTCTGCGGGCAGTTTCATCGTTTCATAAATATAGGGAACCACCCCCAGGCCGGTCCAGCCAGTAAAACCTGTAATCTGCGCCAGACCTTCTTCGAACAGGCTGGCATCGCCACGAAATTTGTTGATCAGATAACCGCACACCATGTCGCGGTCAGCAGCAGGTAGGATCGTATAAGTGCCAACCAGACTGGCTATCACCCCGCCGCGATCAATATCTGCGACCAAAACCACTGGAACATTAGCCTCAGTTGCAAACCCCATATTGGCGATATCTCCGGCCCTCAGATTGATTTCGGCTGCCGACCCTGCGCCTTCGACAATGACCAGATCGCAGTCTTCGCCCAGACGATTGAAACTGGTCATCACCGCATCCATTAATTGCGGTTTCAGCTTTTGGTAGTCCCTGCCCTTTGCAGCCCCCCAGACCTTGCCGTGGACAACGATTTGACTGCCGGTTTCGGACTGCGGTTTCAGCAGAACCGGATTCATGTCGGTGGTTGGGGCCACTCCGCAGGCCAGCGCCTGCAACCATTGGGCACGACCAATCTCACCACCCATCTCGCCGCCAATCTCGCCGCCAATCTCGCCGCCCGCCTCACCATCCAGAAGTGGTTGATCGGCGACCGCGGCATTATTGGACATGTTTTGTGGTTTGAACGGTTTTACCCGCAACCCTTTGCGTCGGGCCAACCGGCAAAGCCCGGCGACCAACACCGTCTTGCCCACATCGGAGCCGGTGCCTTGCAGCATGATGGCTTTGAATTTTCGTTGCGTATTCATCCCTGCGGCTTACCGCAGTGGCAGCGACTTGAACAGACGATATCGCGATTACAGGATGCGCAAAGCAAAACAGCGATGATAGGTTCCGAAAATCGAGGAACTTATCATCGCTGCCTGTACTCAAAGACTATACTGGCCCGACCGAACACGTCGGAGAATTCTTGCCCGGTACGCAAAACCTTATCCGGGAAGCAAGCAGGCGTTCAATCCTGCTGTGTTTTTGAAACTAGCGGCTGTTTCCTAACAGGCGGCTAATGAGTGGTTAAGCAAAAGGTAATCCTGCAGGCAAAAATTGCCGCCTTTAGGCAGCCAGTGGTCCGAAATTAAGATTTCGGTGCAGCCACTAAGGCAGCACCGCAAAAATGGTTTAATTTATAGGCCCAAAAAAAATCAATCTTTTTTTGGCACTTGCATCATTTTTATGATTCCGGAGAAATCGACCCCGCCATTTCCCTCATCACAGAACTCTTTGTAGAGCTGATTGGCGTGCGCTCCAAGTGGTGTGAACGCATTCGTCATAGACGCTGCCTCCTGCGACAGGCCCAGATCTTTCAACATCAGATCAGCGGCAAACCCCGGCTTGTAGTCATTATTGGCCGGCGATGTCGGCACCGGTCCGGGCACCGGGCAATAGGTTGTGGTTGACCAGCTTTGTCCGGAAGCCGTGGATACGACGTCAAACAAAGCCTGATCCGTCAGCCCCAGCCGTCTCCCCAGTTCAAAAGCTTCCGTGGTGCCGATCATGGTGATCGCCAAGATCATGTTGTTGCAGACTTTCGCCGCCTGCCCGGCTGTCGCCCCGCCACAATTAACGACCCGCCCCGCCATCGGTTCCAAAACCGGGGCCGCAGCCTCAAGAGCAGCCTCGGTTCCACCAGCCATAAAGGTCAAGGTGCCGTTGACCGCACCCATGATTCCACCGGACACCGGCGCATCGACACTCAGTGCACCAACTGAGTCTGCAATCGCATGGGCTTGCTGAGCTGATGAAATGTCGATTGTGGAACTGTCGATCATCAAGCTGTCTGCGCGCACCGAATTTTTAATTTCATCATAGACAGCGACCACGTGCTTGCCGGCAGGCAGCATGGTGACAACCACATCCTTATCGGTTGCGGTTTCAACAGCACTGTCAGCGATTGAGCAACCAGCGGTGCGGGCGTCTTCTATTGCGGCTGCGGACAAGTCAAAACCGGTCACGTGGTGCCCCGCCTTGACCAGATTGGCGGCCATGGGGCCCCCCATATTTCCCAGTCCGATAAATCCAATACTCGCCATTTCAGATTTCCTTTGCCGTCTTATGCCGTCAGCTGGCGCGCGATGATCACACGCATGATTTCATTGGTGCCTTCAAGGATCTGGTGAACCCGCAGATCACGGACAATTTTTTCCACACCGTATTCCGCCAGATAGCCATAGCCACCGTGGATTTGCAGCGCCTCATTGGCGACGTTAAATCCGGTATCAGTGGAAAACCTCTTGGCCATGGCGCAGGCCTTGCTGGCATCCCCGGTTTTGGCATCCAGTTTCGCGGCAGCGGAATAAAGCATCAGCCGGGCAGCTTCCAGCTCGGTTGCCATGTCGGCAAGCTTGAACTGTATCGCCTGAAACTGGCCGATTTCCTTGCCAAACGCCTTGCGTTCAGCCGAATAGGCCAGCGCCATATCCAGTGCCGCCTGAGCGTCGCCCAGCGAACAGGCTCCGATATTCAACCGCCCGCCGTCCAGACCCGCCATGGCAATGCGAAAGCCCATGCCCTCGTCGTTGAGTAGGTTGTCTGCAGGCACTCGACAATTATCGAAAATCACCTGGGCGGTTGGCTAAATGTGCCAGCCCATTTTCTTTTCCTCAGCTCCAAAGGACAGGCCGGGTGTATCTTTTTCAACGATGAAACAGGAAATCCCCTTTGGCCCAACCTCGCCTGTCCGTGCCATAACGACATACAGGTCGTTCGACCCGGCACCCGAAATAAACTGCTTGGTCCCGTTCAGCACATAACAATCGCCATCGCGAATAGCGGTTGTTTTCAGTGCAGCCGCATCGGAGCCACTCCCCGGTTCGGTCAGACAATAGCTGGCAATCTTTTCCATCGACGTCAGTTGCGGCAATATCCGTTGTCGCTGCTCCTCGTTGCCATAAAGATCGATCATCCAGGCGGCCATGTTGTGGATCGAGATAAACGCCGAAAGCGCCGGGCACCCTGTCGCAAGAGCTTCGAAAATAACTGCCGCATCCAACCGGGTCAGCGCCGAACCACCAACATCTTCGGCAACATAAATGCCACCCATGCCCAGTTCCGCTGTCTGGCGAATGACATCAAGCGGCAAATGCCGGTCCTGATCCCAATCAACCGCAAAGGGCGCAACTTTCTCGCGTGCAAAATTGCTTACCATGTCCTGCATCGAACGCTGATCTTCGTTGAGATCAAATGGTCGATCGGTATCAGTCATCGCATCCATGTCATTCTCCGTTACCGGTCATCCTAATCGCGCTCGGAGATCAGCATGATCCCCGCTGCTGCAAATACGGCTCCAAATAGCAGTTCAAACCATCGCCGCGCCCGGGCGTAGGCAGCCTGCGCTCGGCCTGTAGAAAACACCAATGCATAGCCGAGAAATACGGCTATGCCCAACAAAGCACAACTGCCAAACATGGCGATGGAGTGCCAGGCGGGGGCTCCTTGCTGAACCCCGATCGACAGGATAGCCACCCATGCGAGTACCGCCTTGGGGTTGGTCAGGTGAATGGCCAATCCCTGCAGCCAATAATTTCCGGGCTTGGTTTGATGAGCATTCAATTTGGCGTCTGCGGACAAGGCGGAACGCAATGCCCTGAACGCCAGCCAGAGGAGGTAAAGTCCGCCACCGATTTTCAAAAACACAAAAAAACCTGCAAACTTCGCCATTACCGCGGCCAGACCAAAGGCTGCGCACAGCCCCCAGAACAGCGACCCGCAAACCACACCAGAGGCCAGTTTCAATCCAGCAGCACGCCCATGACGGGCAGCAACACCCATGATAGCAAGCGTTGCCGGCCCGGGACTGATCGTTGCGACCAGATAGGCACCAATGCCCAAAAAGATCGCATCAATCTCACTCATGCGGTCAATTCTCCCTGCGCCAGATCGAACGCCGTTTTGGCAATTTGAGCAGCTTCGTCGATCGTGTCGCGTGTCCACGTCAATGGCGGTGACAGGATCATCGTTTCACCGACTGCCCGCATCATCAATCCGTTCGCGATGGAATGATCTCGCACCAATCCGGCCGCATGACCGGCTGGTTCAAAACGTTCCTTGGTGGCCGGATCTTTGACGATCTCGATTGCCGCCAGCAGGCCAAATCCGCGTATCTCGCCAGTCAATGGGTGGTCACCGAGAACCTCGCGCAAACGCTGCACCAGATAGGGGCCAGTGTCCTTCTTAACCCGTTCAATCAGACCTTCCCTTTCAAGGATATCAAGATTGGCCATCGCAACCGCACAGCAAACCGGATGTCCCGAATAGGTGTAGCCGTGATAATATTCACCGCCCTTGGCCAGAACCTGCGCCATGCGATCTCCCACCAAAACGGCGGATAGTGGCTGATAACCCGACGTTATCGCCTTGGCGACAGTGATCGTATCCGGCTCAATGCCCATGCTTTCACAGGCAAACCACTCGCCGGTTCGTCCAAAGCCGGTGATCACCTCATCGATCATCAACAACACATCATATTTTTTACAGATGCGCTGAATTTCAGGCCAATAGCTGGCTGGAGGTATTTTCACCCCGCCAGCACCCTGAATCGGCTCCCCGACAAAAGCTGCAACATTTTCAGCACCGGCTTCCAATATCGCATCTTCCACCGCCTTGGCTGCCCGCAAACCAAAGTCTTCATCGCTCTCGCCGTCTTCGGCCAGTTCATAGGCATAGGGAGCCATCACATGTTTGAATCCCGGCAACATCGGGCCGAGCTGACCGTGCATGGCGCTCATTCCGCCCATGCTGGTGGCTGCAATGGTAGAGCCGTGATAGGCGTCATTGCGCGAAATGATGATGTGTTTTTCGGGTTTGCCCTGCAGCGCCCAGAAATGGCGAACGGTCCGGATGGCCGTATCATTGCTTTCAGAACCGGACGCACCGTAAAATACCTGATTGATGTTGGCGGGGGCCAGTTCAGCCAGACGTTTGGACAACAGCGCCACAGCCGGATGGGTGGTTTTGAAGAAGGTGTTGTAATAGGCGAGCTCTTTCATCTGCTCACAGGCCACATCGGCCAGCTCATCGCGTCCGTATCCGACATTGACGCACCACAGGCCGGCCATGCCGTCGAGAATTCGGTTGCCCTCGCTGTCAAAGATGTAGTTGCCGTCAGCACCGGTGACGACGCGAACGCCCACTTCATGCAATTCCTGGTGGTCGGTGAACGGGTGAATGTGGTGGGCGTGATCAGCAGCACGCAATTGCTCTGTGGAAAAATTTTTATAGGCCATTATCAGGCTCCGAAGTTTGAGAAGAACGAGTGGTCAGTCTTCTCAGTTCTGCGGCGAATACCCGATGCGGGCGCAAAGCTGCAGCAGCATATAATGCGCAGTAAGTCCTGTGTGGATGGCTCCCTTTTTGCAAGTCCTGTTTTGTGATTGAAGCATTGTCAGAAGCAGTCTTGTGTTCGGCCTGTTGACGCGACACACATGGCCGCTGGCCCTGATGGTTTCCACCAACCAAGCCCCATTCCGCATGTCGAACAGCAAGCGTTCAGGACTTAGCACGGGGTGTCTTGGTTTTAGGGCTGACAATTTTCCATCACTTCATTGGTCTTGCAATCTTGTGTGGATGGCTCCCTTTTTGCAAGTCCTGTTTTGTGATTGAAGCATTGTCAGAAGCAGTCTTGTGTTCGACCTGTTGACGCGACACACATGGCCGCTGGCCCTGATGGTTTCCACCAACCAAGCCCCATTCCGCATGTCGAACAGCAAGCGTTCAGGACTTAGCACGGGGTGTCTTGGTTTTAGGGCTGACAATTTTCCATCACTTCATTGGTCTTGCAATCTCTTGTTGTTGGCCTCCTTGGTTAGATCGATCTCACTTTGTAGGGTTCATTACGGGTCAGCACAGCCCACATTATTCGGGCTGTTTTATTCGCCATTGCGACTGCAGCCACCCTGCTTGGCTTGCGTTCCAGGATGTCCGCAAACCAAGGATCGAATTTCTCCGGCTCTGTCCTGATCGAACGAATACGGGAGGTCATGCCAAGAACCAGTAACCGGCGAATATATTGATCTCCCATCTTTGAGATATGCCCCAGACGTTCTTTTCCGCCGCTTGACCTGTTAAGTGGGGTCAGTCCTAACCAGGCAGCAAACTCCCGGCCATTGTTGAATTGCTTGCCGCTACCAACCGTTGCAACAATTGCTGAGGCTGTAATCGGCCCAACACCGGGTATTGTGCGAAGCAGTGCAACCCGTTTCTCACACCTTGCGATCTTGTTCATCTGACGCGTACACCGCAATATCTTTGAATGTAAGAACCGCAACTGATCGCAAAGCTCAAAGATTACATCTCCAGCGACTTCGGGCAGGTCAGGTTGTTCCCCGTTCAAACATTGTTTGGCAAACTGAAGCGCATGATAAATCCCCTTTGCCAAAACAATGCCAAACTCTGCCAGCTGCGCCCGCAGCATATTGATCGTCTGTGTGCGTTGGCGAATGATGAGATCACGCGTTCGATGAACCGCTAGTATCGCCTGTTGTTCGGGAGTCTTCACTTCAACAAATCGCATTGTAGGCCGAGTGACCGCCTCACAGATGGCGGCGGCGTCAACCGCATCTGATTTACCCCGTTTGACATAAGGCTTCACATATACTGGCGGGATCAGTTTGACTTTATGCCCTAACTTAGAGATCTCACGAGCCCAATGGTGACTGGTCCCACACGCTTCAATGCCAACCAGGCATGGCTCCAGGCTTTCAAAGAAGGTCAGGACCTGTGCCCGTCTCAAAGCTCGGCTGAAGGCAACTTCACCGTCTTCGCATATACCGTGGATCTGAAAAACGTTCTTGGCCAAATCTAGGCCGATTGTTGTAACGTGCATTTGGGTGGCTCCTCTCAAGCAGTTTGTAACAACTGCAATATGGCGCATTACGACGCCGATGGTGCAGGAGCCATCCACACCATCCGGATTGGATAACAGTCCACATCAGCTTGCTCTTGTCATACTGGATAGGTCGAACCAGTTTCGACACTATCACGTTGCTCGTAAAGCCCTTCCAGGAAGCTCCACAGCTCGGCTTTCAATTCAAACGGAAAATGCTCGTACTTTCCAGCGATAAATGTATCAAAATGAAAGTCGGGATGTTCAAGCATTCCCAAGGCTTCGGCCGACAATTGCGGTAACAACACTTCACGGTCAATGCGCATTTGGTGGTAGATGTCTGAGCTGCGCCCCTGCCCCAGCGAATCTCCGATGGCTGAATTGCGCACCGTCAGAAATCGGGTTTTTGGAATCGATGCCGACAACTCCGCCGCCGCTTCAATCGATGCTTCGGTTCGATCAATCAGATAAAACACCGTCACATCAAGGCCAGCCTCCTCGGCGCCGGATTCAAAATCAATGTCACGATAAATGTCAAAGAAACGGGTGAAATGCCGGGCCGACAAATCAATCAGAAAATGCTCATTGGTCCGCGCCAACATACCATCAAACAGCGCCACCTGAGCCGTGGTCTTGGAAATATCAATCACCTGACCACTGTCGCGAAAATGGCTGATCAAACTACCGTCCGGCTCGTCGGTGTCAAAAATATGCGGCGGATGCCCCAGTCGTAACATCAACAGGTCAGCCGCCAGTTTGGCGAACAGTGTCTTGCCGTTTCGCGGGCAGTCTGAACAGATTATCGTAGCGGATGCCCCAGCACGTCCCCAATTGGCAGATTTATCTGGTTGAGACCCGTTGTCAGTCAAATGCTCAGGAATCTCCCGACGCGTTGGACCTTTTGGCTGCCATAACTGATTTGATCATGTCGAGCTGGCTTAATTCAGCGTCCAGATCTTGGATCCATTTGCGCACATAGCCGCGCAACACGAAGGAAAAGTCCGCATCTTCGCCCTTGGCCGACTTGTTGGCGATAAAATCGGTAAATGTGACACCCGCCAGATCGACCTGCTCATAGGCCATCTCATTGAGTTTCGGCACTTCGATCTCTTTGGCATTGGGCAGTCTGGCAAAATACTTGTTGTAGGTCGTTTCGTCCCACTCAAAGAAATTGGTCTCATTGATGAAATTGCGGGCCACAACATAATCCAACCCGTTGGTATATTTGGCCACTTCATTCATTTCATCGAGCGAGGCAATGGATGGGCCAACCACATGCATAAGGCCTAGGTCAAACAACCCGTCCTTGGCCGCTTCGAGCACACCGATGCGATCAAAAATATCCAGCGCAGATGACAGATTGCCGGCTTTAAGGTCAACGATGGTTACCTGTTCAGCAGCTGATTCCATCGTATCCAGAATGCGCATCTGATCTGCAACATTTGCCAGATCGATCACCGTGGCCTTAGTCGGATAAAAGCGATTAAGCGTGCCCCGGGGGTTTTCCGTATCGAAGGCGCGCACCAAAACGTTGTTGCGTTCCAGATAATCCAGCAAAGCCCGCGAAAGGGTGGTTTTGCCGACACCGCCTTTGTCGGCGCCCACCAAAATCATAGAATGCTTCATAAAATCGCCTTCATTAATGCAATAACTTCTAATTCACTGTATCGAAATCTTAAAAATTTCACAACGCGCAAACCTTCCAACCGCTTGTGGATGAAAAAAACACCAAGATGGCCCGAACGCCGCACAACAATTGACAAATAACGTTACGTCATCTTCACTCGAATTTACACGAGCAACCGCATCCATCTGGAGGATAATATGTCGCACTCCTTTGCCAGGCTTTTTCTGTCTCTATGTCTTGTCATCTCGACAATGACCATCTCGCATCAGGCGAGCGCCCAGACCATAACTTTGGGAGGTGATGATCGCCAGGTTATCCAGATCCTGCGGGGTGCCGGTTATCGCAATGCGGTGATCAAAAGCCGTGGACTGACCATTGTGCGTGCGGAAGCTTGCAAAGGCTCTGACAAATATCTGGTGAAAGTCAGCATTCTTGGCAAAATCACCAGCAGCAACAAAATTGGCAAATGTCCCAGGACCGATCAGGCCAGATATTCAAGAGCTGATGCCAGACAATTCCTGGAACGGGAAGGCTATGACCGGGTAGATGCCCAACGCCGCGGCAATTCGATTGTTGCGACTGCATGCCGCAACAATCGTCAATATCAGTTTGAATTCAATCGGCGCGGCAAGGTTACCGACCGTAAACGCAGCGGCTCTTGCGGACCTGACGCACTGACCGCACGTCAGATCACCCGCATTCTGGAGCGAAATGGATATCGCCGGATTGAAGTTATTGACGATCAGCCACCGCGGTATGCAGCTGAAGCCTGCCGCAACAATGATCGCGTCACCATCGAGCTGAACCGGCGCGGTGGCATTCGTTCTGAGAATCGTATCGGACGGTGCCGTCAGCAGATCAATCCCGCCAATCTCGCACAATTGCTCGAAGATAACGGCTATAGCCGCATTGAAATCATCGACCGCCGTCGTCCACCCTATATTGCCCATGGTTGCAAGGCTGGTGACAAGATTGAAATCACCATTGGCCGCTTTGGTCGTCTGCGCAACGAAACCCGTATTGACACCTGCGCCAGGCCAATTGACCCGGCAAACCTCGGCAGATTGATGCGCAAAGAAGGCTATGATCAGGTCAAGGTCCTGCGCGGCAGCCGCACCCCTTATCTGGTTGAGGCATGCAAAGGCAGGAATTTGGTGGAACTTTTAGTCGACCGTTATGGCCGTATCAGCAAACAGGAAAATGTCGGCACTTGTGCACCTCCGGTCACCAAGCAGATGCTTGAAGATCGATTTGTCAAAGACGGCTATTTGAATGTTGATGTGCGCCAGTCGAACAACGGTTGGACTGCCAATGTCTGCCGAGACGACGTAAAAACGACCATCCGCATCAACTCGATCGGCAAGATCGTCAGCCAACGCGATAGCGGCAACTGTGTTTCCAGCACGGTGCTCGAGTTGTTGAAAACGCTGGAGCGTCGCGGGGCAGAATCGACAACCATGTTTGTTGAAGGCTGCTACCGCAACACCAAATACCGCTGGGCCTACGACCGCTTGGGTAACCGCACGGGCAGAAGAGCAATCGGCGGCTGCTAGATAATATTTTGGGGGCGCTCTCTCGGGCGCCCTCAAAGACGGTCTATCAGGCAGCCATTACGCGTTCGGCAAGCTGCTCCACATCATTTCGCGTTGCATCACGCGCGGTTGCTTCCAGCATCGCGATATTGGCGTCAGCCACCATGTCATCCGCCAGGGTCTGCTGGGAAAGCCTGGATTTCTCCTCGCTGCTCAGCGTCAGAGATTCTCCACACGCCTCAGCCAACCCATGCAGTTTGTCGCTGATGTCGGAGATTTTCTTGCCCCCAAGCAATTCTGCCACGCGTTCAAACGCCTTCGGATTGCCTTCAATCGTCCATTCCATGGTCTGGGCCAGTGCAACGCTGACAGCCCGGCCATGGGGGACCTGGGCGAGCGAGCCTAGGGCATGTCCAATATTGTGGGCAACCGCGCAGCCCGTATTGGCAATCGCCAACCCACCATATGCCGCCGCCAGCATCATGCCGGTGCGCGCCTCAATTGAAGTTGGGTTTTTGACCGCCTCCACCAGATGAGCAACTGCCTGCACAATCCCCTCCTCGGCCAGTCGGTCGTTTTCTTCGTAGCGATATCGGTTGGTTCGCGACTCAATGCTGTGAACCAGCGCATCAAGACCTGTATATAAAGTCCAATAAGCGGGCAGACCAATGGTCAGCTCTGGATCCATCAACGCCATATCCGGCTTCAAGGGCGGCCCCCAAAACCAGTTTTTAACACCATCCGGTTGGGAAATTATCGACGTGCCGGTGGTTTCACTGCCGGTTCCGGCGGTTGTCGGCAGGGTTATCAGCCCGGTCTTGCGAAACGGTAATTGGCTCAGCGCCAGCCTGTAGGGTTCGCAACTTTCACCCGTATGTGCCAGCGCAGCGACCACCTTGCTGGTATCCAGTGCCGAGCCACCCCCCATGCCGACAATGCAATCAGTCTGGTTTTCATGGGCAATTCTGGTCGCATCATTGACCGACTTTTCCTTCGGGTCGCTTTGCAGGTCATCGAATAATATAACTTCATGCCGCTGCTCTTTGAGGCTCTCAACCAGCGGTTCGGCCAGACCCATTTTGACCAGCGCCGGGTCGCAAACCATCAGGACACGGCTGCCTTCACCGGTGGTTTCGGTAACCCGAACACCGAGTTCTTTCGAAGCACCAGGAGCCAGGATCATTGAAGGGTGTTTGGTCAGGGAAAATGCGGTCATGTTGATGGTTACCCGATTCAAGTGGCGCGACTTTGGCGGCGAGCCCTGTGGATTTCAATCCTTCACACGGCTTAACGAGTCGTTTTTTCTAAACCAACACACAGCATGTCGCTTTCCTGTTGGCTGGCGTCGTGCATCCGTCACTGTTGCGGTACCGGAAACCCACAATGGTCGGGCAAGTCCGCGCCTTGCAGGAGGATATATTGATGACCGATACCGATGCAGCAACTCAGTCGACATCACCGGACAGTGGAGGAAAGCGCAACACGCGCCGTCGCACACGCAGTGGTGGGCGCGAAGGCAATGCCAGACGCGGCGGACCGGCCATCCGCCAGTATCCCTGGCAGACGATTATCAACAACGACCAGCCAACCGAACCGATTGACGCTGAAGGGGTTGAAAAAATCCACGACACGGCGATGCGGGCTCTGGAGGAAATCGGCATTGAATTTCTCAATCCCGAAGCGGCTGAAATTCTGCGCCAGCACGGGGCAACGGTAACGGGTGAAAATGTCCGAATGGGGCGCGATATGGTGATGGAAAAAATCGCCCTGGCGCCTTCGCAATTCACCCTGACGCCACGCAATCTGGACCGTCAGATCACCATTGGCAGCAAACATCTGATATTTGGCAATGTGTCCAGCCCGCCCAATTGTTCTGATCTGGACAACGGGCGTCGCACCGGCACCCGGGAGGATTACAAGAACTTCTTGCGCCTGACGCAATATTTCAACTGCCTGCACTTTGCCGGGGGCTATCCGGTGGAACCGATGGACATCCATCCGTCGGTCCGTCACCTCGACTGCCTCTATGACAAGCTGACTTTGACCGACAAGGTTGTGCACGCCTATTCGCTGGGCAAAGAGCGCGTTGAAGACGTCATGGAAATGACCCGCATTGCCGGTGGTCTGACCCACGAGGAATTTGATGCCTCGCCCCGCATGTACACCAATATCAACTCGACCTCGCCTCTGAAGCACGACTTTCCCATGCTCGACGGCATGATGCGGCTGGCCCGTCGCGGTCAGCCAACCATTGTCACCCCCTTCACTCTGGCTGGCGCCATGGCGCCGGTCACGATGGTCGGGGCGGTCACTCAATCGCTGGCAGAGGCGCTTGTGGCAATCGTATTGATCCAGTGTATTCGCCCCGGCTGTGCCTCAGCCATTGGCACATTCACCTCCAATGTTGACATGAAAACCGGCGCACCGGCCTTTGGCACTCCTGATTATGTCCGGGCGACCCAGATAACCGGCCAGATGGCCCGCTATTATGGTCTGCCGATGCGGTCCTCCGGAGTTTGCGCTGCAAATGTGCCCGATGGACAAAGCATGTGGGAATACATGAATTCCATGTGGGCAGTGATCACCAGCGGCACCAATGTTGTTTATCACGCGGCCGGATGGCTTGAAGGTGGGCTGTGCGCTTCGTTTGAAAAATTCGTCATGGATTGCGAAGTGCTGCAGCAGTTTCAGTCCTATCTCAATCCGATGGTTGTTGACGATGCGACCCTTGCATTCGATGCCATGAAGGAAGTTGGTCCCAACGGGCATTTCTTCGGCATTCAACACACTCAGGACCGTTACGAGAATGCCTTCTATAATCCATTCCTGTCGGACTGGAACAACTACGAGAATTTTGAAGAACGCGGGTCGGTGTGGACCCATGATCGGGCCAACGCATTGTACAAGCAGATTCTGGAAGAATTCGAGCCGCCAGAACTCGATCAGGCAATTGATGAGGAACTCCAGACATTTGTCGCAAAACGCAAGGAAGAAGGCGGTGCACCAACCGATTTTTAGCCATGGCTGATTTGGGTTTTTCCAACATGTTTCAGTCCCAGGCAGACCGGCTGGATAGGGGCAAAGAAGATATCGCCCGCATCGGGTCAGATACATTACGCCGTCATGCCACACCAACCTGCCCTGCCGAAGGATTGTTTGTGAAAATTGCCGGCCAGGCGGAATGGTATAAAGAAGGATCAACCAATACTTTGAGCCCTTCCGGTGACCGCATGCATCACGCGAGTTATCAACCTCACGCCAGTCGAACCACTCATTCGGACCTGTTGGCTGTTTGGGTCCGGGCGGGTGACGTGGCCAATGAAAATTACAATTATCAGGGCGGTGACGCCCCCATCTTGGAGAATACCAAATGAAATCTCATGCACAGGCAGTCGTTATCGGCGGAGGCGTGGTCGGATGTTCGGTCCTTTACCATCTGACAAAGGCCGGATGGAAGGACGTTGTCCTGCTGGAACGTGATCAGCTTACCTGTGGTTCGACCTGGCATGCCGCGGGTGGTTTCCATACACTCAATGGTGATCCCAATGTGGCGAAGCTTCAGGCGTATACGATCGATCTCTACGATGAACTTGAAGCGATATCCGGTGAAAAATGTGGCCTCCACCTGACCGGCGGCGTGGCGCTTGCGGAAAATCAGGATCGTCTCGAATGGCTGAAAATGAGCCATGCCCGTGGCCGCTACCTGGGCATGGAAACCGAGATTATTTCAACGGCAGAAGCCAAGGAAATCTTGCCACTGCTGGAAGAGGAATATTTTGTCGGTGCCATGTGGGATCCGATTGAAGGTCATCTCGACCCCTATGGCACCACCAATGCCTATGCCAAATCCGCCCGTATTGGGGGCGCAGAAATTGAATTACAGTGCAAGGTAGAGGAACTCAACTGGGACGAGACCAAATCGGTTTGGAACATCGTCACCAACAAGGGAACAATCACGGCGGATCATGTCGTCAATGCCGGTGGATTGTGGGCCCGCGAAGTCGGTCGCATGGTCGGTGTGGAACTGCCGGTTCTCGCCATGGAACACCATTATCTGTTGACCGAAGCTATGCCGGAAGTTGCCGAAATCAATGAATCAACCGGGAAGGAAGTTGTCCACGCAATTGATTTTTCCGGCGAAATTTACATTCGCCAGGAACGCGACGGAATGTTGCTCGGCACCTATGAAAAACAGGCAACTCCCTGGTCTCCCAAGGATACGCCATGGGATTTTGCCCAGGAACTTCTCAACCCTGATCTGGACCGTATTGCCCCGTCCCTTGAAGTCGGTTTCAAGCACTTCCCGGCATTCGAACGGGCCGGTATCCGGCGCATCGTCAATGGCCCCTTCACCTTTGCGCCGGACGGCAACCCGCTGGTTGGGCCGGTGCGCGGGGTTCCCAATTACTGGCCGGCCTGCGCGGTAATGGCCGGTTTCTCGCAGGGTGGCGGCGTTGGTCTTGCCCTGTCCCAATGGATGGTCAATGGCGATCCGGGATATGATATCTGGGGCATGGATGTCTCGCGCTTTGGTCCGCACATTACCCGCGACTATACAAATGCCAAGGTTCGGGAAAACTATTCCCGTCGCTTCCGAATCCGTTTCCCGAATGAAGAACTGCCCGCCGCCCGGCCACACCAGACCACCCCCCTATATGACGTGCATCTGTCAAATGGTGCCGTCATGGGGGATTCCTGGGGATTGGAAACACCTCTTTGGTATGCTCCAGAAGGGGTTGAGGCTCAGGACATCTTCTCGTTCCACCGTTCGAATGATTTCGAACACGTCAAGGCAGAGGTTCTCAATTGCCGCAACAATGTCGGTCTGACCGACATTTCCAACTTCGCCAAATATGAAATCACCGGCCCCGGCGCCCGTGAATGGCTGACCAATGTGATGACCAATTTCATCCCCAAGGCTGGCCGTTTGGCGCTGACTTCAATGGTTACCCATGAGGGCAAGATCAACGGCGACTTCACTATTGGCGCTGCCGGCGTCGACCGTTCCGGGCCAAACAAGGGCAATGAGCGTTTTCAGATGTGGGGCTCAAGTCAGGCGCAAATCTATCACATGCGCTGGTTTGAAGAGCATTTGCCGGAAGATGGTTCCGTGCTGATCCGAAATCTCAACTTGTCAATGCTGGGTCTCTCCATCGCCGGACCCAACGCTCAAAAGGTACTTGCCAAACTGACCGATGAAGATGTCTCCAACGACGCGTTCAAATTCATGGATTACCGCGAGACTGTGATTGCCAGTGTTCCGGCCAAACTGAACCGGATCTCCTATTCCGGCGATCTGGGTTACGAAATCTGGGTGGATGCAGAGCATCTGCGTCGCCTCTATGACGGCATCATGCAGGCGGGGGAAGAGTTTGGCATCCAGCTGTTTGGTATGCGCGCCTTGCTGACGATGCGACTGGAAAAACATTTCGGAACATGGTTCCGCGAATTCCGCCCCATCTACACGCCTTTTGAAGCCGGGCTGGACCGCTTCGTTTCCAAGAAAAAGAACACTTTTGTCGGTCGGGAAGGTGTTTTTGCCCATGCGGAAAATCCACCGCTGACGCGAATCTGCATGAATGTCACCGGAGCGACCGATGCGGACTGCATCGGCGATGAGCCAATCTTTCTTGGAGACGAGGTGATCGGTTGGGTCACGTCGGGTGGATACGGACACTTTGTCGATCAGTCGCTGGCCACCGGCTACATCCCTACCGAACACCTTGCTGCTGCCCGGCAACAGGGGCTGAAGGTCGAGATAATTGGCGACATGTGTGCAGCTGAGATTCAGGACGAACCACCCTTCGACCCGCTTGGCAAACGCATGCGCGGCGATTTCAGCTAAAGCCTCGCGTCTTCAATTCAAGGAGAAGTGAAATGTCACTGGCCCAACAATATTCAGATAATGGTTTTGTTTCTCCGGTTCGGTGCATATCCGCCCAACAGGCAGCTGATCACCGTGCCCGTTTGGAGGCGGTGGAATCCCGGTTTGGCGATCAGCATTACAAATCCAAAATGCACACATTGCTGGATTTTGCAGCGGGGCTGGCCACCACCCCGTCGGTGCTGGACGTGGTTGAGCAGTTACTTGGTCCCGACATCATGCTGTTTGACGTCACCTATATCATCAAGGAGGCAAATTCTGCTTCCCACGTGAGCTGGCATCAGGATCTGACCTATTGGGGGCTTTCCAATGATCAGCAGGTCTCCATGTGGCTGGCATTATCTGCGGCAACACCGGTATCCGGTTGCATGCGCATGGTGCCCGGCAGCCACAAGCAAGGCCGGCTGGATCATGTCGACAAGCAGGACGCGTCAAATGTTCTGTTTCGCGGTCAGTCGGTTGACGGTGTTGCCGAAGAAACGGCGATGATGTGTCCGCTGGAACCGGGTCAGGCAAGCTTTCATCACGGCTGGACCCTCCACGCCTCCATGCCGAACGAAAGCGACGACCGGCGCATTGGCTTTAACGTACAATATATCAATCCATCAGCACGGCAGACCCTGCACGACCTGGATTCAGCAACCTTGGTGCGCGGCGAAGACAAATATGGTCACTACCAACCAGACAAATTTGCAACCGGCGTTATGCAGGCCACAGACATTGCAGATCATGCCCGACTTGAAAAACTACGCAAGGAAACCTGGGCAAGTGCCTGATGGGACTCAACAACAAACCCGCGTAACCGACCTGGAATCTTAGACCGACGCCATCGCAAATTTACGGCGTTGGCGAAACGACACCAGCATATTTCGCTCTTCATCCCACAGGGTCAGAGGGATGCATCGAATGCTTTCCCACAGGGTCAGTCGCCCGATGGTTTTCAACTCCGGATAGTCCTTCACCACTTTCGGCAGAACGTGGAACGGAATCTGGCTAGATATGTGGTGAACATGATGGATGCCAATGTTTCCGGTCAGCCACATCAGCGGCTGCGGCAAGTCATAATAGGAACTTCCATGCAAAGCGGCATGTTCGCGCTGCCAATCGGTATCCTGTTGCCAAAGCGTCTCATCAAACTGGTGCTGGACATAAAACAGCCACACACCGGTCGTCGCCGCCAATATGGTCACGGGCAATTGCACCATCAAAAATGCCTGCCACCCCATCCACCAGATCATCAGCACAGAATAGACCGCGATGCCGATATTGGTCGAATGGGTGCTCAAAAACGGCATCAGGTTTTTGGCCCTACCGGTCGGCCAGCGGTGGCGCAGCAGGAATTGCCACGAGGGGCCGATCGCAAACAAAACGATTGGGTGACGATACAGCCAGTACTGGAACTTACGGGGCTTGCTGAGCGCCATATATTCCCCGACGGTCAACGTATTGATGTCGCCAAATCCGCGGCGGGCAAGATTGCCCGATCCAGCGTGGTGTAACGCATGTTCACGACGCCAGTCGTCGTAGGGCGTAAATGTCAGGATGCCGATGGCACGACCTAGCCAATCATTTGATTTTTTTGACTTTAAAAAGGCCCCGTGCCCGCAATCATGCTGGATGGCAAACAGCCGCACCAGCATTGCCGCTGTTGGCAGCGCCAAAATCAATGTGAGCCAATATCCAATTGATAGCGACCACCACATGGCCCCATACAAAGCTATGAATGGCAGCAACGTAATGCTCAGCTCAACATAAGCGCGCCCATTGCTCGTTGCTCGATACGCCGCAAGACGACGGCCCCATACTTTATCGCTGGTCAAAAGACACACATCTCCCATGGGCCGATTCGAAACCGGCTCGTCATTATGAAAAAAGGCCTAGCACAGTTAGTTCACCAATGGGCAGTGCATTTTCATTAATTTTCAGTCACACCGAGTTTTTATCACAGGTGTGACTTTTTACCCGCCCTATTCGTCCAATTTCGACGCCAAAATCCTATCCTACCGCCAACTCCTCGATTGGTGGGCAGATGCAAATCAGATTGCGGTCCCCGTGGACATTGTCGACGCGGCTGACCGGTGGCCAATACTTCGAACCCAGATCGGTGGGCGCAGGATGCGCCGCCAGTGAGCGTGAATATGGATGCTCCCACTCGTCCGCTAACAGGTCTTCAGCTGTATGGGGTGCGTTGTGCAGAGGATTGTTGTCCTGCGGCCACTCACCAGCTTCAATTCGCGCAGATTCTTTGGCGATGGCAATCATTGCATCGATAAAGCGATCAATCTCCGAAAGTGGTTCAGATTCTGTCGGCTCCACCATGAGAGTGCCTGCCACCGGCCAGCTCATGGTTGGCGCATGAAACCCATAATCAATGAGTCGTTTGGCAACATCGTCAACGGTCACCCCGGCACTGTCCTTCAGGATGCGCACATCGACAATGCACTCATGGGCGCATTGTCCGTTCTTACCGGTAAACAGGATCGGATAGTGCTGGCTTAGTCGATTGGCGATATAATTTGCGCTGAGAATGGCCACCTCGCTGGCCCGACGCAATCCACTGCCCCCCAGCATGCGGATATACATCCATGAGATCGGCAGGATTGATGCCGATCCGTCGGGAGCGGCGCTGACAGCACCGTCACTGCCATCTGCCACATGACCGGGAAGATGAGGCACCAGATGAGCCGCAACGCCAATCGGGCCAATTCCGGGTCCGCCACCGCCATGAGGGATGCAGAAAGTCTTGTGCAGGTTCATGTGACAGACATCAGCTCCAATATCGCCAGGACGGGCAATGCCGACCATCGCGTTGAGATTGGCACCATCCAGATAAACCTGCCCACCATGGGCATGGATGATTTCGCAGATGTCCACGATCCGGGCTTCAAACACCCCGTGGGTCGACGGATAGGTGATCATCAGCGCAGCAAGATTATCACTGTGCTTGGCAACCTTCTCTTCAAGATCGTTGAGCGACACATCCCCTGCTTCATTGCATTTCACCACCACAACATCATAGCCCGCCATCTGGGCGGACGCCGGGTTGGTGCCGTGAGCGGACGAAGGAATTATGCAAATATTGCGGTGCCCCTGGCCGTTGGCTTCGTGGTAAGATCGGATTGCCAGAAGACCGGCATATTCCCCCTGGCTGCCGGCATTGGGCTGCAGGGTGCATTTGGCAAATCCGGTGATTTCACTCAGCCAATTGTCCAGATCATCGATAATCGCCCCATAGCCAATCCGGTGCGATTTGGGTGCGAAAGGATGGATATTTCCGGCACTTTCCCATGTCACGGGCATCATTTCTGCTGCCGCGTTGAGCTTCATCGTGCAGGAGCCCAGCGGGATCATTGCCCGGTCAAGCGCCAGATCCATGTCGGCCAGCTTGCGCAACAGGCGCATCATTTCCGTTTCTGAACGATTGGCGTGAAAGATGTCCTGAGACAGGAACTGGTCCGGATCGCGACGTGATGGCAAAGCCGTATCGGCTTGCTCCATCAAACCGACGCCAAACAGGTCGCACAGACTTGCCAGATCAGCCTCGGTGCTGGTTTCGTCAAAAGCCACGGAGGCCGTATCGGCACCGATGAGACGCAGCAAAATACCGGCTTCTTCAGCCTTGGCCACAACTTCTGCGGCCTTGCCGGACAAGTTGACGGTTACAGTGTCGAAAAACTGATCGGCCGTTGTGTGACCATCTTTTTCCAGCGCAGCTGCAAAACGCCCGGCCAATCCGTGAATGCGCTCCGCAATCGCCGCCAGACCTTCCGGACCGTGCCAGATGGCATAGGCTGCTGCCATATTCGCCAGCAGGGCCTGAGCCGTACAGATATTAGACGTCGCTTTCTCGCGACGAATATGTTGTTCGCGTGTTTGCAGCGCTAAACGGTAGGCCGGGCGGCCATGCCGGTCGATTGACTGGCCAACCAGACGCCCTGGAAGCATGCGGGTCAGGCCCTCGCCAACCGCCATATAGGCGGCGTGAGGACCGCCATTGCCCAGCGGAACGCCAAAACGCTGCATTGAGCCAACACAGATATCTGCACCCCAGGTACCGGGACCATCCATCAATACCAAAGCCATCGGATCGGCACTTACAATCACCAGCGCACCCACCTGTTTGGCGGCTTCCACAATCGTCGTCGGATCGGCCAGTGCTCCACTCGTATCCGGCCATTGCAAAACAACTGCCGCCACATCGTCGGTAATTGCCTCTTCCAGCGAAACTGGATACTCGATGGCATAATCGGCGGTAGAAGCACGCGTATTCAACACGTCCACGGTTTGCGGATGCAATGCGTTGGCCACAACCACACGCGGCCGCTTGCCCCTGTGATGACGGAAAGCCATGCCGGCAGCTTCAGCAACAGCTGTTGCTTCGTCGAGCAGCGATGCGTTGGCGATTGGCAGGCCGGTCAGTTCTGATACCAATGTCTGAAAATGAAACAGCATTTCCAGCCGTCCCTGGGAAATTTCCGGCTGATACGGCGTGTAGCTGGTGTACCAGGCAGGGTTTTCCAACAGATTGCGCTGGATGACCGGCGGCACATGGGTACCGTGATAGCCCTGCCCGATCATTGTTTTGGCAACAATATTACGCTCCAACTTGTCTGCAATTTCCGCCAGAGCGGCTTCTTCTGAAACACCATGAGGAATTTGCAACTCGCCCTTCATGCGAATGGAATCCGGCACGGTCTGATGCAGCAGAGCCTCCATGGAAACCATATCCAGTGCATTGAGCATGGTCCGCTGATCGGCATCAGACGGGCCAATATGGCGGGCGACAAAAGGAGAGAGTTCGGTCATATTGCGGGTCTTTCAGACAATTGAAACTGGGGTCAGGAAATCAGAGCCTTGTAGCCATCGGCATCAAGCAGATCGTCCAACTGGCTGGCGTCATTCAGCTTCAGCTTGTAGAGCCAGCCGTCACCTTCGGCTCCGGCATTGACCAGCGCAGCATCGTCATTGAGTTTTTCATTGACCTCAACCACCGTGCCCGAAACCGGAGCATAAACGTCGGAGGCTGCTTTCACGGATTCAACGACAATACCGTCATCACCCTGCTCCAGCTCGGTACCAATATCGGGCAGGTCAACGAACACCAGGTCGCCCAGTTGTTCCTGCGCGTGGTCGGTAATGCCAACTGTAGCCACGTCACCTTCAACGCTCAGCCATTCATGTTCGTCGGTATAATATGTCTTGCTCATCGGTGCTTCTCCTTAGCGTTTATAATTATGGGGTACGAAGGGCGGTTTGACCCTCAACATGGGAATTTTCTTGCCGCGCATATCGGCAAATATCGGGGCATCGGCAGCGTCGACTGACACCAAACCCATAGCCATCGGGGCCTTGAGGCTTGGCCCAAATCCACCTGATGTAACGATGCCAATTTCACTTCCGGATTCGTCAACCAGCACAGCTTCACCGCGTACCGGACGCCCTTGTGGCAACAGTCCAACTCGCATCCGTGATCTTCCTGCGGCAATTTTTTCGGCCAGGGCATCAGCCCCGTTAAAACTTCCGCCATCGCGCAAGTCCTTGGGAATGGCCCAAAGCAATCCGGCTTCGTGAGGTGAAATGTCCTCACTCAGATCCTGACCATAAAGCGGCAACCCGGCTTCCAGGCGAAGCGAGTCACGGGCACCCAGGCCAATCCATTCAACCCGCTCATCGGATGTCAGTTTTTCAGCAAACGCAACACCGTCGGCTTCCGGGATGGCAATTTCAAAACCGTCTTCACCGGTATACCCAGTGCGCGATATGAACCATCCGTCGGTTGGTTCTTTGGCGGTCATGAAATCCATGTCGCCGACGCTGAAATGAGCTGCCAGAACGGCTTCTGCCGCTGGCCCCTGTAGCGCCACAAAAGCTCTTGGGATGATTTCAACAGCCGCGTCAAACTTGCTCGCAACAGCTTGAATGTGCGCCACATCCTTTTCGGCACATCCCGCATTGGCGACGATCAAATAGCGCTTTTCGGCCAGTCGCGTGACGATCAGGTCATCGATGATGCCCGCGTCTTCGGTCAGCATAAATGTATATCTCGCCTGGCCTTCCCCCTGTTGATCGGCATGATAGGGGCACAGGGCGCTGATCAGCGCGGCAGCTTCAGCGCCAGATATGGACACGTGAACCATATGGGAAATATCGAACAGGCCGGCATTCTGGCGGGTATGTTCATGTTCCTTCATCACGCCAAGCGGATAAAACAGCGGCATGTCGAAACCGGCAAAGGCACCCATCTTGGCACCAGCATCAATATGCGTTTGATAAAAAGGGGTTTGTTTCAAAACAGGCTCCAGACATCTAAAGGCACACGCCCACTTGTGCGGGCATGCCCCCTCTGTCCTTGGCCTGAGAGACTCGCTGCAGGAGACACACTCCTGAACTTACACCGTCGGCGCAGGCCTGTGGGCCTGACTTTCCAGAGTGCTTCGGATCAAATGATCCACAGTCAGCGGTCCTTTTGCCTGAGAGATTATGGGTATTTTCACCTTCGGCGGCGACTGCAATTGAGCCACCCTCTCCCACTGAATGTCCGGTTCGCACCGGCCAGCAACAATTAGCTAGACCAATTGCTTGCGTCTGTCGCCCTACAATTTCGCCATTATGAGTGACGCTTTTTCAACAGCGCAGCGCAAATTTCCAACACAAACTCCCCTTTATAGCGGGAGCAAAATTATGAATATCCAGCCACGATTTGGTCGTCACAAGCGAAAAATTGAGCCTTTTGTTCTGCCAGAACATCCCGGTGCCAACGCAGGTTACGATGCGCTGGAAGCCTATGCACGTGCCAAGGCTGCGGCGATGAATCAACATCTGATCGGTTACGGAGAACTGGCTGAAAACGAATGGAAAAAGGCCGGGATTGCCGAGCCGGATCTTACCGCAATGCGGCACTACCGGCTGCAACGCATCCGGCAACAATTGCGTCAGCGTGATCTGGCCGGCATTCATCTCTACGATCCTCTCAACATCCGATACGCCACCGACAGCACGAACATGCAATTGTGGACCACCCACAATCCGGCACGCTGCGCTTTTATCGCCACGGATGGGCCGGTGATACTTTTTGAATTTCACAATTGTGAACATCTTTCCGACCACGCCGGCGTCGTGGACGAGATTCGCGGCTGCACCGCCTGGTTTTATTTTGAAGCCGGAAACCGGTGTTTTGAGTTCGCCGAAAACTGGGCAAACGACATTGCTGCCCTTCTGCGTGAACATGGCGGTGGCAACATGCGCTGTGCATTTGATCAGATCGACAGCCACGGCGTCACACCGCTGCAAAAAGCCGGCGTCGAAATCGTCTATGGTGAGGAGTTGATGGAAGAAGCCCGCAAGGTGAAATCTGTCGACGAGATCCTGTGTATGCGTCGGGCAATTGTCTCCTGCGAAGCGGCGATGTCAGAAATGGAAAATGCACTTACTCCGGGAATGACCGAAAACGACCTTTGGGCCGTGCTTCATGCAGAAAACATCCGTCGTGGTGGAGAATGGATTGAAACCCGGCTGTTGTCATCGGGGCCACGCACCAATCCCTGGTTTCAGGAATCCTCATCGCGGGTCATCGAAGATGGTGACATGGTGTCGTTCGACACCGATCTTGTGGGGCCTTATGGATTTTGTTGTGACATATCCCGTTCCTGGCTGGCCGGTGATGGCCAACCAACCAACGAGCAACGCTGGCTCTATCAAACCTCTGTCGAACAGATGGAAGCAAATTTCAAAATGTTGGCGCCGGGCGTAACCTTCAAAGAACTGTCGAACCGCTCAAAAGAACTGCCCCAGGACTGTATGCCGACCCGCTATGGGGTTCTCTATCATGGCGTCGGGCTTTGCGATGAATATCCTTCCATCCGCTATTCGGTGGACTACCCTGACCACGGTTATGACGGCGCGCTGGAACCGGGAATGTGTATCTGCGTGGAAAGTTATGTTGGCCGCCACGGTGGCGGCGAAGGCGTCAAACTGGAAGATCAATGCCTGATAACCGAAACCGGCTATGAGCAACTTTCCACCTATCCGCTCGACAAACGACTGATGGCGGCGAGCAGCGGTTGATCATTTGCTCGCCAAATACGCAGTGGCAAAATCCGACTGATGATCGATGAGGGACGAAATCGCCGCGCGGTTATCCTCCCGCCCGCGCGGCGTCGTCGATAGAGCAAAGCTCCAGACGACCGGACGGCTCCCTCGAGCTACCGGAATGGGCGGGAAATTTGCACGGAATCCAATTCGTTGCAATGCCCCAATGCACCAGAATTAGACTAAAGTAATATAATCGATTTATACGCCTCTGTTTCCAGATGCGACACGCCGTTCAGTCGAAAGATCTCATTTTGCGGAGCTGTCGACATTTCTGAAATGGCGCTGGCCAATGTCGATTTCAGCCTCTGTAGTTCATCGGCTGACCAGTACCGGTTGGTAATATAAGGCAGGCCCGGCAATGGCGGTGTCCACTGCAAAACCTTCAGTTGAGCAGCCTGCTCGGATTGATAGGTCGCAAACAAATGCCAACACATGGCATCAATGGCAGCAATATCTGCCCGCCCATCTGCCACCATTGTTGCGGAAACCCGATGCCCGCCACTTTTGACCAGTTCATCAAACCAGTCTTCCGGCCGGCCAACCAGTGGCGTCATGCATCGATATCCCGATAGCGAGTTGTTGCTGTTAAAGGCAAACCGATTCGGGCGACAGTCATCCAGACTGGCCGCTTTGGATTCTTTTCGAACCACAATCGCGCTGCTGTAATTCGATCCCTGCCAGCCATCGATATCGAAATGGGGTGTGCCGAGTAGTTCCACCTGCCCTTCCAGACGGGACATATACGGATAGCCGCAGGTCTGGCTGAAAAACAAACTGGCCTCCAGCCAACCCTCGCTCTCGTCTTCAAATCGCGAAAGATGGTCAGGTGGTTGAAATCCGGCTTGCGAAAAGTTTTTGCGTAACATCTGCCACAGCGCATCGGTATCGGCGCGCAGTTCCGGCCAATCATACATGGGCAGAGAAGCGATCACTCGGGGGTTACTTCGTCGCGATACATGAACGGATGATCGACCGGTTGTTTGGTGCGAAAAGCAAACCGCCGAATAATGTCGCCATACCCGTGAAACAAAGTGTGTTCGTTGGCCGCCAGAAATAGTTCACGCCGCTCCCGGTACAAAGCCGGTAAATCATACCACGCAACGCCTGGGTTCGCATGATGCACAATGTGCAGGTTGTTGTTTAAAAACAGCAGAGCAAATACCGGATGGGCCTCAACTATGGCCGACCGGGCGCCGACATTTTCCGCCGCCTGATGTTCCGCATAGGAACGCAAGGATGTTAGCGACAGGGCGGGATAAGCTACAAACACAGCATAGACCCAAAGCGGCATGGCAAACAGTTTTACAATGATGATCCCAAGCACAATCATGCCCGCCACATGCAATAGCCAGGCCACCCGAACTCCCGGCTCACCGGCAGTCAAACGTCTCACTTCCGTGCGGGTAAAGCCATACAGCGTCAACAAGGGTCCAACCACCAATCGCCCGACCAGCGTATTGTTGATCTTAAACAGTTGCCGCATGATCGGGCGCATGGCCGTATACTGACATAGCGGCCAAAAATAGCTTTCCGGATCTTCGTACGGATCCGTCAGGTTCAGGTCATTGTGATGTTTCAAATGCAAATCACGATAGCGCCGATAGGGAAATACCGCGCCAATTGGCAGGCTGATCAGCAGTTCATTGAGCCATCTTGAAGGGGTTGGATGGTCATGGATCACTTCATGTTGCAGTGAGGTATGAAACGCCGCCAGATAAGGCATCATAATCAGGCCGGCAAACCACCAGGATGTCTGCCACAACAGGCCGCCGGCAATCCACAATCCATAACAGGCCGCCATCAGCCCCAGGGTTGCCCATTCCCACTTCTTCGTCATCCCAGCAGTCATCTCAATCTCACATTCGCGTGATCGCACATTCCTCCTAAATTCTGCGCCGCGCAAGAAATATTTTGCAAACCTATGCAATTGTTGCCGTGTTAAGAGAACTCATATAAAGCTATCTTTATATCTCTTATCAGGAGTCTGAATGACATGGCTGGAAAACTAAAATCCTTGATCGAAGAAAAAGGCGTCCTGCTTGCAGACGGTGCAACCGGCACGAATTTCTTCAATATGGGCCTGCTTTCAGGTGATGCGCCGGAATTGTGGAATGAGGATGCCCCCGAAAAGGTCAAGGCATTACATCAAAGCTTTGTCGATTCAGGGTCCGATATTATATTGACCAATACATTTGGCGGCAATCGGCACCGCCTGAAACTGCACAATGCCCAGGACCGTTCGCGTGAACTGAATAAAAAAGCCGCCAGACTTGCCCGCGAGGTCGCAGATGCGGCTTCCAAAACTGTTTTGGTAGCCGGGTCCGTCGGTCCGACCGGGGAATTGTTCGTGCCGCTTGGCGAACTCACCCATGAGGACGCCGTTTCCTCCTTCACCGAACAGATGGAGGGGCTCAAACAGGGCGGTGCTGACGTGTTGTGGATCGAAACCATGTCGGCACGCGAAGAAATCGCGGCAGCAGCCGAGGCTGCCAATGCTGTTGGCTTGGAATTCATATTTACTGCCAGTTTTGATACGGCAGGCCGGACAATGATGGGCATCGCCCCTTCCGAGCTTGGCCAACTGGCCAATGATCTGCCGACCCCACCCACCGCAATTGGAGCCAATTGCGGGGTTGGGGCAACCGACCTTTTGTTCTCTGTGCTCGATATGACTGAATCCGGCCCGACAGCGGAAGGCGGCACGATTGCGGTAATTGCCAAGGCAAATTGTGGCGTCCCGCGGGTTAGTGGTGATCAGGTTCTGTATACCGGCACCCCAGAATTGATGGCAAAATATGCGCAGCTGGCAATCGATTCCGGCGCCAAGATCATCGGTGGTTGTTGCGGCACATCTGCAGAACATCTTGTCGCCATGCGGCAGGCCATCGACGCCCATACCAAAGGCCAACGCCCGGCTCTGGAAGCAGTCGTTGCGGCTACCGGTGAATTGGTCAATCAGATCGCAGCGGCAAAATCGGAGAATGATGACGGTGCGCGCAGTGGGCGCCGCAGGGGAAGACGCCGCTAAAGCCCTGACAATCGTCAGATATAGGCCTTCATGTGAAAAGCCTGATGCGGCTTTTGATAGCGATATTGGCTGCCCACCGGGCAGGCCAGTCGCGCCAGACAGCCACCCTCGCGACAGGCCCTGCCCTGTTCGCCTGCAACATGAGATTTGCAGGCAAGATAATCATATCCGTCGATAGTGAATGCCGCGATCGGGCAGGTATTCAAACAGGGTCTGTCTGAGCATGTGTCACATGGATGATCGGGGATTTGGGCTTCCTGCAGATCAAATTTGTCGGCGAAAATCACAACCGCGCGAAACGCTGTCCACAATCCATATTCGGGGTGAATCAACAGGCCGATTGGCGACTGATCGATCCCCAATGCCTGCTTGGCATATTCCTGAAATGGCCAGTTGGGGTCGCCAAACGGATATCTGATATGCTCCACCAATTCGGGTCGCAGCTTTTCAGCCATTGCTGAAATAACCGAAACTGTCCAACGGTTCATCGGATCAGCTTCATCATCGGCAAATTGTTCCGACCCAGAAAATGCCTGCCACTGGCTGCTGCCAACGTTACCGATCAACAAGGCGGACTGGCCATCAATTTCAAACCATCCAAGCGGCAACAGGCCACTGGGCAACAGAATTTCCCGAATATCATCTTCAAGCTTCAATGCTGCGTCATTGTTCATCACACCGCTCCGCCAGCACTCACCCCTTGATAGCCGAACGCCAGACTTCCTGCTGGATGAAGTCGGCAATGAATTCCCGGCTTCTCACTTCCCGACAATTTGGCGCCCTGACCTCGCGTGTTCAGGTGAAGGCGTCGGGCATGGAATCCTTTTTATTGGCGACATAGGCATCCAGCGCCTCGCGTTTGGCCGGGTCGAGATCCGGGGCGTTGTGATCACTGATCCATTTGCGGGCAATCTCATTGGCCCGCTGTGGCGCGGTCTTGGCGCCTTCAACTTCCCACTGTTCAAATGAGTTGTTGTCGGCAATTGTCGAGCGGAAAAAAGCAGTTTTGAAGTTCGCCTGGGTATGGTCACAGCCCAGATAATGGCTGCCCGGACCGACTTCTCGAATAGCATCCATTGCCTGCCCGTGTTCGCTGACATCGACACCAGCCGCCATTTTCTGCTGGGCTGCCAGCTGGTCGCAATCCATGACGAATTTTTCGTACGAACTGACCAGGCCGCCCTCTAACCAACCTGCTGAATGCAATGCGAAATTGACACCACCCAACAGGGTGGGATTAAGCGTATTTGCGCTTTCATATGCGGCCTGCGCATCGGGCATTTTTGAGCCCGTCAGCGATCCACCAGAGCGGAAAGGCAGGCCAAACTTGCGAGCAAATTGCGCCGCTCCATAAAGTACCTGAGCCGGTTCCGGCGTACCAAAGGCCGGTGCCCCGGACTGCATTGAAATTGAAGTCGCAAATGTCCCCATGATCACCGGAGCGCCGGGGCGGCATAGCTGCGAAAAGGCAATTGCAGCCTGTGCTTCGGCGAGAACCTGGGTCAATGTTCCAGCAACGGTGACCGGCGACATTGCCCCGCCGACGATGAAGGGCGAGATTATCGTCGCCTGCCCGGCCCGCGCATAGACTTTCAGCGCGCCAAGCATGGTGTCATCCATGACCATTGGTGAATTGATGTTGATCAGCGATGTGACGACGCAATTATTGTCGACAAACTCTTCGCCAAACAGGATTTTCGACATTTCCACCGTGTCGGCAGCCCTCTCCGGTGCGGTCACTGACCCCATATATGGCTTGTCCGACAGAGTCATATGGGCGTGGACCATGTCCAGATGGCGCTTGTTGACGGCAACATCGACCGGCTCACATACGGTTCCGCCACTGTGATGCATGGCGGGGGCCATATAGGCCATTTTCACAAAATTTCGGAAGTCCTCCATCGTCGCATAGCGACGCTCACCCTCCAGATCGAGAACGAATGGCGGACCATAAACCGGTGCAAATACGGTGTTGTTGCCCCCGATCACCACATTGCGTTCGGGATTGCGGGCGTGCTGGGTAAATTCCCGCGGTGCCGTCTTCATCAGGTCGCGACACAGGCCTTTTGGAAAATGCACCCGTTCGCCCTGAACGTCGGCACCGGCCTCTTTCAGCATCGCCAGCGCTTCGGCATCATCGCGGAACTCAATACCGATCTCTTCCAGCACCGTATCGGCATTGGATTCGATAATTTCCATCGCTTCGTCGTTGAGAATATCGAAAGTCGCGATTTTTCGGCGGATATAGGGCAAGTGCTCGGTAACGCCGCTGGTACGTTCCGCCCGGCGGGCCGCTGCACCACCACCACCGCGTCCGCGTCTTGCAGCTCTGGCTTCACTCATGATCTGTCATCCCGGTCAGTGACTGTCTAGCATGGCGCATTTTGAACAATTGCACCATGTCAAAATTGATTATCTGGCCCACTATTCCCCCATGCGCAGCGCCGACAACTTTCCCCGTGCGGCACCTGTTGGCGCAATCAAGACGGCGGTCGCAAAGAAGACGCCATTTTTGGAAAAATTTGCCTTTGGACCGGGAAAGCAAGATGTTATGAACCAAACAGGTCGCAATCGTGTCGGGCTAAGTCGCTATAGGAAGCGTTGAACATATTAAGCAAGACATAATCACCAACTGAATGGGACGTTTCGCACAGGGTTTATGCACATGTCTGACGAAGAAGAAATCATCCTCTCCGAATTGCCGACAGAAGAGCTCGTTCTGCAAATGCATGACGATCTGTATGATGGTCTGAAGGAAGAGATTGAAGAAGGCACCAATATCCTGTTGAGCCGGGATTGGGCCCCCTACAAGGTTCTGACCGAGGCGCTGGTTGAAGGCATGCGCATTGTTGGTGAGGATTTTCGCGACGGCATCCTGTTTGTGCCTGAAGTTCTGCTGTCAGCCAATGCGATGAAGGGCGGCATGGCCATATTGCGCCCGCTGCTTGCTGCTACCGGCGCGCCCAAACAGGGTAAGATGGTGATTGGCACGGTGAAAGGTGACATTCACGATATCGGCAAAAACCTGGTCGGCATGATGATGGAAGGCGCCGGGTTCGACGTCATTGATCTGGGCATCAACAACCCTGTCGAAAATTATCTGGACGCTATAGACGAGCATGAGCCCGATATTGTTGGCATGTCTGCCCTGCTGACGACCACCATGCCTTACATGAAAGTTGTCATCGACACGATGAAGGAAAAGGGCATTCGCGACGATTATACGGTGCTGGTCGGTGGTGCACCGCTGAATGATGAATTTGGTGAAGCAATCGGCGCCGACGCCTATTGTCGCGATGCGGCAGTGGCCGTGGAAACCGCCAAGGACTACATGACGCGCAAACATAATCAGCGGGCAAGCGCCTGACGCCGGGCCGCCTGAACTGACTGCAATATCAAGGCGTCTTCGGACGCCTTTTTTGTTTCTGAATTAGGGTGTTAGGGTATTTGTATGAATCAAATTGGCAAATCTGTCGATGCACCGGAGCCCGCCCCTGTGCGAGTCATAGGGTGTGGCATGATTGCCCGTGAAATTCTTGCGGTGAGCGAACAACTGGGTCTCACCAATATTGATCTAAAATGCCTGCCCGCCATGTGGCACCATTATCCCGATAAAATCGCCCCGGGCGTCGATGCGGCCATCAACAGCGCCAGGGCGGAAGGGTTTGAACAGATTTTCGTTGCCTATGCCGATTGTGGCACAGGCGGGCATCTGGACATGGTCTGCGACAAGCACGGCGTCGAGCGGATTGCCGGACCGCATTGTTTTTCATTCTATATGGGCAACCAAACCTTTGAAGAGGAAGGCGATGACCTGCTGACCAGCTTTTTCATGACGGATTTTCTGGCCCGCCATTTCGAGACCTTTTTGGTCAAGCCGCTGGGCATGGACCGTCACCCGGAACTGCGCGAGATGTATTTTGGTAATTACACACGCATGATCTACATTGCCCAGACCGAAGATGAGCAATTGACGGAAAATGCTAGACAGGCTGCTGAATTTCTTGGCCTGGAATTCGAAAAGCGCCTGACCGGATATGGTGATCTCTCCAATGCGCTTGCGGACATCCCGCAACAATCTTGAGACATCACCGGAAGGTGTCACCGATATTGGTCATTCATAATTTTGGCATAGGTGTCGCAATTGCGATATCAATGCTGCATATGAGTGGTGACGACGTCATTGCATCAAGGATTATGATTGGTGCTACAAGCGCGTCCATGATAGTCGATAAGTTGGACCAAAACTTCAAAAATGGGCTGTCGGAGTCGTATTTGAAGTTGTCCTCCGTCGCCCTTACATAAGGATTGAGAGACACAAAAGCGCATTTTGGCCACCGAAAACATGGAAAGCTTGCAATGGCACAACTTCAAATCGTTTACTGGCGGGACATTCCGGCCCAGATTATGGTCAAGGCCGGACGTCGCAATCAGGCCAAGCGCGAACTGTCATTGCGCTTTACCGAAGCCATAGACATGGCCGCCATGCGCACCGGGGCTGCCGAGACGGACGATTATCTGGCCGAATGGCGGCGCGGTGACCCGGTGCCGGTTGGTGATGATCTGGAAGCCGAAGCTCAACTGGCAATGGATGCCATTGAAGGTGAATATGACAAGGCCAGATTGGTGGCCCTTGTCAAAAATGGAGGTCGCGAAGCATGACCGCAGCAAAAGTCGGCGCCTCAATCGAGGTCAGCGCAAAACATGTCCATGACGGCAAGTTGCATGGCGACATGCTGCCCACGGGAACGCGTGTCTACATTACCGATGTCGGTGTTGATCCGGTTGCCGAACTGATTGCTGCTGCCCGCAAAGTGACTGATCTTGGCTATCAGGCTGTGCCCCATATTCCGGCTCGACGCATCGAAAGCGAAGCGGCACTGGAAGCCCGTCTGTCAGGCATGGCAAACGATGCCGGCGTCCGCGATATTCTTATTATTGCTGGCGAAGCAGACGAGCAAATGGGCCCCTATTCTGAAGCTCTCGCAGTGTTGCAAACCGGTCTGATTGACAAATTGGGCATCAAACACGTGGCGATTGGCGGGCACCCGGAAGGCAATGTTGCCTATGGCGGTCGCGACGTTATGCAGGTTTTGAAAGACAAGATTGATTTTGGACTGCAGAGCGATGCCGAGTTTCGCATCGCAACACAATTTGGCTTTGATGGCCCGAAATTTGTTGATTGGGCACGCTCGGTCAAACAAGCCGGGATCGATGCGCCGATTCATCTCGGTGTCGCAGGGCCAGCAAAGATTACCACGCTGATTAAATATGCGGCCATGTGCGGAGTTGGCAACTCTTTGAATTTCTTTAAGAAACGCACCAGCGCCATTGCTCAGCTGGCCACAAAACATTCACCTGAGGACGTCGTCAACCCGATTGAACAGGCCTGGCGGGAGCAGGTTGGCAACATTGCCCAACTTCACGTCTTTCCATTTGGCGGGCTTCAGGCATCTGCCGACTGGTTGACCGATCGGGGCAGTTTCCAGTTTTCCAATGAAGGCCAGTCAGCGGTTCTGGCCTAATCAATTACGGCTTGGGCAACCCGATTACCCGACGAGAGCTGGGCGGAATGCAGCGACGTTCGTATCGAATTCACCGTTGAACGCCCTGATCGCGTCGGCGGTCAGGTCAACCCTGTTAAGCGTGTAAATATGCAGCGCCAGGACGCCGTTCTGGGCCAGATCCCGCACCTGTTCTTCAATCAGCTTGCGGGCAACGTCGGTGTGCTTGGCGCGATCATCACCTGCCGCTTCAAACAGCGGATGAAAATGATCGGGAATGCTGGCACCGCATTTGGCCGAAAATTCGATAATGCGTTCAAAATTGGTGATTGGAATTACGCCTGGAACGATATCGCGGCGAAAGCCCTTTTTCTCCGCTTCGTCGCGAAAACGATAGAAATCTTCATTGTTGAAGAAATACTGAGTGATTGCCCGGTTGGCCCCGGCATCCTGTTTGGCGATCAGATTGGCAATATCGACGTCGCGTGATTCAGCCAGCGGATGAACTTCGGGATAAGCCGCAACCGATACATCAAAGGGGTGCAGCTTTTTCAACCCGGCAATGGCGTCTGCAACGCTGTCAAATCCGGCCAGTTGACCTCCTGCGTCGCCCCTGAGAACCACCAGACGGTGAATTCCCTGCTCCCACAGATTCTCCGCGAACTCAAACAGGCTCTCTCGGTTAAAGTGGCACAACGCAATATGCGTCGCAGTTGGCACTTCGTTGAGGTTTTGCAGGCTGACAGACCAGTCAAAACTTCCCTCAATTGCCGAACCACCTGCACCAAACGTCACGGTCTGGTAAGCAGGCTCGAATCGCCGCAGGGCGTGAGCCCCGGTCATCAGTGATCGTTCGGCCGAAAGTCCCTTGGGTGGAAAATATTCTACACTAACAACGGGTTGGTCGAAGATTTTTGCTGGAGACATGGGATGTTCCTACGGAAAACACGAGGTGAAATTACAATCATACAGACTTGGCTTGTTTGCGACAACCAATGTCGTAAAGTGAAATTACATTAAAAAATCGATATGCGCAAGGTTGATATAAAGATTTCTTTATGTTTATAAATCCAGTGATGAAAAAACATTTCGCTGACGTCTAGAAATGAGCCGTTTGGTGTCGCATTTGGCACTGCCTCGCGGTTCAAAAGACGATGATAGTTGCCGCAACAAAATACCGGCTGCGGCAAAGTGTGTATAACGACCCAACCGCAAAGAGACCGGCAATCCAATTGGAGACAGTGACGTGACACAGACAATCGTTGCATCAGCAAGCAAGGAAGTCGTAATCGGCTTTGATCAGAAATTCTGCGTTATTGGAGAGCGCATCAACCCCACCGGGCGCAAAAAGCTTGCTGCTGAAATGCAGGCCGGCAATTTTGATACGGTCAAGGCGGATGCCCTGGCTCAGGTTGCCGCTGGCGCGACCATGCTGGACATTAATGCCGGCGTGACATCGGTCGATCCTAACGCTACCGAACCAGCTCTGCTGGTCCAGACCCTGGAAATGGTTCAGGAACTTGTCGACATTCCCCTCTCCATCGATTCATCGGTCACAGCCGCCATTGAAGCCGGCCTTAAAGTCGCCAAGGGGCGCCCGCTGGTCAATTCCGTGACTGGCGAAACTGAAAAGCTGGAAGCCATATTGCCGCTGGTCAAAAAATACGATGTTCCGGTTGTTGCCATTTCCAACGACGAGACCGGTATCTCAGAAGATCCCGACGTGCGTTTTGAGGTCGCCAAGAAGATTGTCGAACACGCCGCAGATTATGGCATTCCTGCCCATGATATTGTGGTCGATCCGCTGGTCATGCCGATTGGCGCCATGGGCACAGCCGGCAAACAGGTATTTGCACTGGTACGTCGCCTGCGCGAGGAACTCGGCGTCAACACGACTTGTGGTCTGTCCAACATCTCATTCGGCCTGCCTCACCGCCATGGCATCAATGCCGCCTTTATTCCCATGTGCATCGCTTCCGGCATGACCAGCGCGATCATGAATCCCTGCCGCCCCCAGGAGATGGAAATGGTTCATGCAGCCAACGTCCTGGCCGGTGTCGACCAGGACTGCATGGAATGGATCAGAAACTATAAGGACCGTGTCGCCGTTCAGGGAACATTCCCCGCAACCATGGCAGGCAATCAGGGTGGCACCCCTACCCCATCCGGTGCAGGACGTCGCCGCGGCGGCCGCGCAGCGCGGACAGGCTGAGGCAAATCGATTGGGAATCAGATATTGTTTGTCAATTGATTGCTGTTGCTTAAGAGTGCGCCAACATGTCTGATCCTCTCGTCATCTTCACCCCCAGCGGCAAGCGCGGGAATTTTCCAGTTGGCACGCCGATACTGGATGCGGCGCGCGATCTTGGCGTCTATGTGGAATCGGTTTGTGGTGGCCGGGGCATTTGCGGGCGCTGCCAGGTGGCTCCGGAATTCGGCCATTTCGCCAAACACGGCATTGAATCAGCACCCGATTCCGTTTCCCAATGGTCTGCCAAGGAAATTCGTTACACCGACAAACGAGGCGAACTTATTGACGGACGCCGACTGTCCTGTTCGGCAACCATTCAGGGCCCGCTAGTCGTCGACATCCCGGCCGACACGGTGGTCAACCAGCAAACCATCCGCAAGGCTGTCGATACCCGGCTGATTGAACGCAACCCTGCAATCCAGATGTGTTTTGTCGAAGTAGACGAGCCTGACATGCATAAGCCCCTGGGTGATCTCGACCGGCTAAAGGCCGTGCTCGAACGCGAATGGGGTTATAGCGATATTCTGGTATCGCAACATATTTTGCCGATTGTTCAAAAAGTGCTGCGCGATGGCAAATGGTCGGTCACGGCGGCCATCCATCAGGATCTCGAATCCTCGCGCCCGACATTGATTGCGCTTTATCCCGGGTTGAAAAACGAAGCCTATGGCATTGCCTGTGATATTGGCTCGACAACCATCGCGATGCATCTTTCGTCGCTCTTGTCGGGCCGAACTCTGGCCTCCTCCGGCACCTCAAATCCGCAGATCAGATTTGGCGAAGACGTCATGAGCCGGGTCTCCTATGTGATGATGAATCCCGACGGTCGCGGCGCCATGTCCAAGGCGGTTCGCGATGCGATCAATGGCCTGATCCAGAATGTCTGCGCCGAAGCCGGAATTGATCCCACCGATATTCTCGACAGTGTATTTGTCGGCAATCCGATCATGCATCACCTGTTTCTCGGCATCGACCCGACCGAACTTGGTGGGGCACCGTTTGCTCTTGCGGTATCCGGTGCCGTTCATACATGGGCAACCGAGCTTGACCTGCACATGAATGACGGCACCCGCGTTTACATGTTGCCGTGCATTGCCGGGCATGTTGGTGCTGATGCTGCCGCGGCAACTTTGTCGGAAGCTCCCCACAAGGAAATCGACCTGTCGCTGTTGGTCGATGTGGGAACCAACGCTGAAATTGTACTTGGTCAGCAGGGGCGCACCCTGGCCTGTTCTTCGCCCACCGGCCCGGCTTTTGAAGGCGCAGAAATTTCCTGCGGCCAACGCGCCGCGCCCGGCGCGATAGAACGGGTCAGGATTGATCCGGAAACACTGGAACCGCGTATCCGTATTATCGGTGTCGACATGTGGTCTGATGAACCCGGATTTGCCGAACTGGCGAAAGCCACCGGCGTGACCGGCATTTGCGGGTCCGGCATTATCGAAGTGATGGCCGAAATGTTTCTGGCCGGCATCATCGATGAAGACGGGGTTCTCGATGGATCCAAAGCCGCCAATTCTGACCGCATTTTCGAAGACAAACGCACCTTCAGCTACCGGCTTTGGGAAACCGACAATGGTCCCAATATCACTGTCGCGCAAACCGATGTGCGGGCCATCCAGATGGCCAAGGCGGCACTCTATGCCGGCGTCAAATTGTTGATGGAAAAACACGGCGCGCAGACGGTTGCCAAAATTCATCTCGCCGGCGCATTCGGCACCTTTATCGATCCGAAATATGCGCTTGTTCTGGGACTGGTGCCGGATTGTGAAATCGCCAATGTGCGGGCGGTTGGAAATGCGGCAGGAACCGGAGCCCGTATGGCTCTGCTGAACCGGGAACATCGGCGAGAAATTGAAGATACGGTGCAGAATATCGAAAAAATCGAAACCGCCCTGGAGCCAAAGTTCCAGGAGCATTTCGTCAACGCGATGGCGTTTCCCAACAAGGTGGATCAATTCCCGCGACTGGAGGCTGAGATCAAGTTGCCGGCGCGCCGGTCCGCTGCACTGGTCGGCGCTGATGATACCGGCTCACCCAGACGTCGTCGGGGTGGACGCCGCAGAGCATAGGGTCAAGACTCATTGATGAAGCCGGAAGGTTGCTGTTGCGGCGGTACAGATTGCCGCCATGAACGTATGAGCGCAGCAGGCATATCTGTTGATATGCATCTCCAATCACTTAAATGGCAATTAGCGAATGATCACGCCCGAGAAAATGCAGAATAGAAATGGACCTTCGCCGGAATACTTACGCCATTTCCGGTCTCGAATGTGGAATAAAACTTGGTCAACTTGGCTTGGCAGTCTAACGCCAATTCTGCGGCATCATCTCCGTCTTGCAAGCTTTGATCGATCCATGCCGCCAATTGTCCGATTTTGAATTGAAGCTTGGACACGTCCGCTGCTGAACCGATAGGGTCCAGTGTCAGGTCGACAGTTTCGACCGAAACATTCTCGAAACCAGCTTCGTGGAGGATTGCTATGGTCCGCTCGCTGTTGGCCAGTGAAAGGGGTCCCGGAGCCGTTGGGATTGCGGCAGGCAAGTCAGGTAAAAGAACTTCGGCAATCTTCCTGGAACCGCTGAACCATGGATTATCCATTGGCCCGGCCCACGCTGCAAAAAGCAAACGACCGGACGGTCGAAGCGCACTGTTAATGTTTGAAAATGCCGCCTTGGGATCCGCAAAGAACATTACTCCGAATTGCGAGATTGCCAGGTCAATTGTGCCAGAACCAAGGTCCAAAGTTTGCGCATCTCCCGTTTTAACTTCAACCTGTTGTAGAGATGCGGTTCTTTGAGAAGTGCGTCGTGCCAGCGGTGGTGCAATGTCAACTGCGGTAACATGCCCGGTTGGCCCGACCGCGTTTGCGGCGGCAATCGAACAACTGCCAGACCCGCATCCAATGTCCAAGATATTCATGCCGGGCTCAAAAGGTGCGCGTTGGATCAGCTCAATCCCGACGTTTTTGTGCAATTCTTCTAGTTCGGTTTCGGCCTCAATCCACGGTCGCGCTCTTTCTTCCCAATCCAAAGCCTACTCTCCTCATCCCGCGAAATTTCATTTGCAGGATCCTAGCACAAAGCGGCCTGGCATGCAGTACCGGCCAAAAAACCCTTTCGCGCGGTGGCGAGTTATCCGAGCTGGCTCGCAAAAGTCATCAGCGTTTGGAATTTGCTGGGCTCTGACTCCGCAGCGGTTCGGTTAAACCTGTCCCTGCGGCCGCAGCAGCCAGGCAACCCACATGAGCAGACCGGCAATAAGCGCAAACGGTATCAGAAACAGTCCATGACGAAACGCCAGTGCTGCACCCGTCGCCCAGATAATCGACACGGCTGCCTCACTGATGGTTGCCGTTTTTGACGACACCTGGCGGCGGCGAAACAGGCTGCGACTGCATTGGCTGCGATGCCACAGCTGGATCATCACGGCACAGCAGGTTGCCATCAATATACCGATCGCCAAACAAACGGCGGCACGTGGCGAAAACCATAATAATGCGATCAAGAACGGCGAAGTTGCCAGCCCGACGACCACGATCACCGCTTCAGACTTGGCCCTAAGCATGGCCCGGGAGGTTACCGGGGATGTGTCGATAAGTTCATGCGCATCTTCACCTGAAATTGTCACCCAGGACAATCCGCCTGCCAGTTGTCCGGCTGCCATTACAACAACCGGGATCACCACATAATAAACGCCAAATCCAGAACCGTAATTGACCCACAACAGCATGCCAGGCGTGAACAAATACAATAGTTGTTGTAACGACTGGGACAGCAGCCACGGATCCCGTTTCAACAGGTCCCATTCTTTACGACGCAATACCGAACTCATGTTTGAGCGTCGCTGAAATCCTGAGAATGCTTCAGTCTTGTTGCGTCCTTCAACCAATCCAGACGTCGCCTGTGCATCAACTGCAAATCGGCGAGCCGAATATGCGATCACCAATATCAGGCTCAACCCGCTGGCTGCGACGAGTGTCATCAACGGCCATCCCTGGCCCATGATCGCCTGGGCCGGCAGCCAGAACCAGCTGTCCAGATCCGGAGCCCGTGCGACAGTGTCAGCGGATGTAAACAGCGCCAGCCTGGAAATACCCTCACCAAACATGATCGCCATAACCTGCAACGAGATGATGAAACCGGCACCAACAATTGCCGAAATTATCTGGGCTATCAATCGGGTCTTGGCAGCCCCAACCGTGCGGAAGAGCAGCAAGGTCAGCAGCACCGCAAAACAGGTGGCAAACCCACCCAAGCAGACAATCACCAAATAGGCGCTGAACCATCTTGGATGATCCATAAAGCCCAATACATTGATCAGCGGAGATGCAATCAAGATCGCAAATACGGTTGTGTGGACAGCCAGCATGGATGTCCGTACCTGAAAAAGTCGCCGCGATGTCGCCGGCGACGACAGCAATAAATCGAGATCCGAGCGGGCGTAATAGGCCCTGGTGACGCTTTCGATTGCCTGGCTGAACATCAGGGAAAACAGCATCACTGCAAAGCCGGAAATCAGAAGCAGTGTGGCTTTATCAGCAACAATACCGCTGGCCAGCGGAGCACGCATTATGTTCGCGACGAACATATGCAAACCGATGATGAAGGCAGTAATTATCGCCCCGACAATGACCACCCGTCGTGGCTTGCCCCCGGTAATGAGGGAAGCGAAATCGCGCCAGATCAGACGCATTTCATGAACGGCATACCAGCCAAAGGAATTACTTTTCGCGGAAAAGGCGGATCCGCTCATGCAGCAATACTTCCCAGGCCAGCTTCTTCCTCGCCTGTTTCAACAATGTCCAAAAATACGTCTTCCAGAGTAGAGCTTTGGTTACTTGAGCGCTCACGCAATTCCTGAAATGTTCCTTCTGCCACCAGGCGACCATCGGCAATAACACCGATGCGTTCCGCCATACGTTCAGCAACTTCCAGAATGTGGGTGGTCATGATGATCGTCGTGCCGCGTTTTACGCGTGACAGCAAAACATCCTTCACCTGCCGGGCAGAACTGGCGTCCAGCCCGGTCAAAGGTTCATCGAGAATGATCAGTTGCGGTTCATGCACCAGAGCACCGGCCAAGGCCACTTTCTGACGCATGCCTTTGGAGAATCCACCGCACCGTTCCATCGCATGAGGGGCAAGGCCCAACCAGTCAACAAGTTCCAGGGAACGTTGTTCGGCAATATCGGGTTCGACGCCCCAGAGGCCGGAGACAAATTCCAGATATTCCATCACGGTCAGCTTGTCGTAAATCATCGGCTCATCCGACACCCAGGCAATCTTGCTTTTTGCTGCAATCGGATCGCGCATGAGTTTGGTACCGAACACGGTTATTTCACCAGCATCAGGAAGCAGCAATCCAGCTACCATGCGCAATGTGGTCGTCTTGCCGGCACCATTAGGTCCAAGCAGAGCGTAGAACTCACCGCCATAAACTTTCAGATCCAGCCCGTTTACGGCCGGACGATCAAAGCTCTTCTTCAGGCCGGTAATTTCCAATGCAAGTGAAGATGTCAAAATAGCGCTCCCTTGGTCCCTGATTCGCAGAAATTATCTCTTTTGACTGTTTTGAAGTAGCAAGGATTAACGAATAGTGAATCCACATTGGGAACATTGTGCAGTAAATGTCCTCTATGCGACAATCGAATTTGGTGTTATGGCCAAAGTTGGAGGTCGATTGGGAGATCTAAGCAATGTCCAATCCTGCAGTTTCTGAGCAAATCAGTGCCGATTCCGCACGTCGTTCAGCACCCGAAACCTCAGCTTTGCGCAGTTTTGTGTTTTTTCTGGTGCCTGACTTCTCAATGATCGCCTTTGCCACTGCCATAGAGGCTCTGCGGCTGGCCAATCGCATGCTTAACTACGACAGCTATAAATGGCGCCTTGCTTCGGTTGATGGTAAACCAGTTATTGCCTCAAATGGCGTTGAAGTCGGCGTTGACACCTCGTTGGAAGAAGAACGGCGAATGCTGTCGGGCAAGGACCGACCTTCAATGTTGTTTGTCTGTTCCGGTGTGAACGTGGAAAAATACAGCAATAAAAGCGTCTATGGATGGATTCGCGAAGAGCACAATCGCGGAGTTTCCGTGGGTGGACTGTGCACAGGGGCGCATATTCTGGCCTCGGCGGGTCTGTTATCAAACCGCCGTTGCGCCATTCACTGGGAAAATCTGCCGGGCTTTGCCGAAGCTTTTCCCAAAGCCGATGTTTATGCCGACCTGTTTGAAGTCGACGGCAACGTCTATACCTGCGCCGGAGGCACAGCCGCACTCGACATGATGCTGTCGCTGATTGCCGAAGACCATGACGAAAAACTCATCAATGCCATATGTGAACAGGCCCTGACGGATCGCGTACGCGGGCCACACGACCGACAAAGGCTGCCATTGCGCGCGCGCCTTGGAGTTCAAAACGCCCGCATCCTTTCGATCATCGAAATGATGGAAGCCAATCTGTCAGAACCCCTCACCCTGATCGAAATTGCCGATCATGCGGGCCTGTCGCGTCGTCAGATCGAACGCCTGTTCCGTCACCACATGGGACGCTCTCCCGCCCGCTACTATCTTGAAATACGCCTTGACCGTGCCCGCCACCTGCTGCTGCAATCGATGTTGCCGGTGGTTGAAGTCGCAATCGCCTGTGGCTTCGTGTCGGCCTCGCATTTCTCCAAATGCTATCGCGAGCTTTACGGTCGTTCACCGCAACAGGAACGGGCAGAGAGGCAGATCGAAGCGGCGTGAATCACCCGCCGACGCACAGAAGGTGGCCAAATTGGCCACCTTATTCAATGTACATAAATTGTTTTTAATCAAGCATCTGCGCGCAAACGTTCATTTGTTGAATCAAATGGACTTTCTTCCACCACAACGGCCTTGTGTTGCACGCCCAGAAGTTTGATTTCCAGTTCTGTACCAACCGTCTCATATCCCGGCCTGACCATCGCAAGTGCCAGGGATTTACCGGTTCTGTACCCATAACCACCGTGGGTCGCCCGGCCAACAAGTTCGCCATTGCTATAGATCGCTTCTGATCCACGAGCATCACAATCGCTGACGCCGAGAACTTCCATCGTGACAAATTTCCACGCATCCCCTGCCTCATGGCGTTTGACCAGCGCTTCCTTGCCGACAAAATCCTTATCCAGCTTGATGAAGCGATCCAGAGCCGATTCATAGGCGGAATATTCAATCGACAACTCGCGGGGAATCAGACGGTATGATTTCTCAATCGCCATGGCGGTCATCGCTCTGATACCAAAGGGTTTAATGCCAAATTCAGCTCCGGCCTCCATGACTGCATCCCAGATCGCGTTCTGCATTTCCATTGGATGATGCAATTCCCAACCCAACTCGCCGACAAAGTTGACCCGCAGAGCTTCCGCCGTCGCCGTGCCGACGGAAATCGGTTGGCCGGACAACCACGGGAATTTCGCATTGCTCAGATCTGCGCGTGTCAATTTCTGCAAAACCTTGCGACTGTTGGGTCCTGCCAGCACCAAAACGCCAAACTTTTCAGTAATTGGTGTCAATTTGACCGACCCGTCATCCGGCAGATGACGATACAGAACATCATGGTCATGGGTCATGTAAGCCCCGGCGGAAACCAGATAGAAGACGCCGGGACGCACTTCATAAACGGTGAATTCGCTTTTCACTCCGCCCTGGTTGGTCAGCAGGTGGCAAAGTGCCACCCTGCCCCGCTTTTTTGGAATCTTGTTGGCAAAAATGCTTTCCAGCCAGTCGCGGGCTCCCGGGCCGGTGACGGTGATTTTAGCGAATGCAGACATATCGAGCAGGCCACAGCTTTCGGTTACCGCCTTCACTTCGTTGCCGACATGCTCAAAGTAATTAGAGCGGCGGAACGACCATTTTTCACGGATCCGCCCGGTATGGTCGGCCGGCGCATGATTTTCATTAACCAGCACATCAACACCGACGCCAATTTCGCTTTCCGGCAGTTCATAGCCTTCCGGTGCATACCAGTTAGCGCGCTCCCAGCCATAAACGCTGCCGAAAACACCACCCAAAGCCTTTTGACGCTCATAGGCGGGAGTTGTCTTCAATGGCCGCGCAGCAGAACGCTCTTCATCGGGAAAATGCAGCGTGAAGACGTTGGCATAGGCCTCTTCATTCTTTTCTTTCAGATAGCCTTCGGTTGCATAGGAACCATAGCGGCGGGGATCAACGCCCATCATGTCGATTGTTGGTTCGCCATCGACAATCCATTCGGCCAGTTGCCAGCCGGCACCGCCTGCAGCGGTGATACCGAAGGAATGGCCCTCGTTAAGCCAAAACCCTTTCAGGCCGGGGGCTGGACCAATAATCGGGTTGCCATCCGGCGTGTAGGCAATGGCACCATTATAGACCTTCTTGATGCCGGCCTCGGCAAAATACGGCACTCTCTCGACCGCCGTTTCAATATGCGGCATCAACCGGTCCAGGTCTTCCTGAAACAGCTCATATTCACTGCCATCATCAGGACCATCCACATAACAGCACGGCGCGCCTTTTTCATAAGGACCAAGTATCAGGCCACCGGCTTCTTCGCGCATATACCAGGCACTATCACTCTCACGCAGCACACAAAGCTCCGCGCCGCCTTCGGCTCGGAATTTTTGAATCTCAGGATGCGCTTCCGTGACAATATATTGATGCTCGACCGGGATGACGGGAACGTCGAGACCAACCATGGCACCGGTTTTGCGGGCAAAATTGCCGGAACAGGAAATGATGTGCTCACACTCAATATTTCCCTGATCTGTTTCCACCAGCCACTTATCGCCGGGCAAACGCTGGATGCCGGTAACACTTGTGTTGCGGTGAATCTTTGCTCCGCGGTCGCGCGCCGCCTTGGCCAAAGCCTGGGTCAGATCCGCCGGTTGAATATAGCCATCGTCGGGATGTTGAATTCCGCCCAGCAAACCGTCCGTATTGACGTAGGGCCACAATTCCTTGATTCCCTCGGGGGTGATTTTTTTGACATTGATGCCAATCGTTTCCGCCACACCCATATAATATTCATACTCATCCCAGCGATCCTGAGAGCGTGCAAGCCGCACATTGGAAACCTGGCGAAAGCCAGTATCCATGCCGGTTTCTTCGGCCAGTTCCTGATAAAACTTGACCGAATATTTGTGCGCCTGGCCAACCGAATAAGACATGTTGAACAGCGGCAACAAACCAGCCGCATGCCAGGTTGACCCTGATGTCAACTCCTTGCGTTCCAGCAATACGCTGTCGGTCCAGCCCTTTTTAGCCAAATGATATAGGGTGGAAACACCAACAACCCCGCCTCCGATTACGACTGCACGTGCTTTGTTTTGCATCGAGTTCTTTCCTTCAAGAAAGTCAGGGAAACCGGCCAAGTCCGTTCCCGTTTGATGGACAATACTCCGTTGCGACCACCTGATCACCACTCCGTTTGCGACATCAGAATGGAAGCCCGCGACGGGGGCGTCTTTCGACCCATAAACAAGGTTAGCGAAGTTTAAAAATCAGTAACTACCCAGCTACCCCAACCTGATGCTTTTATAGACGGCCCATCAGACGGGTCTGAGGTTGAGGATGAGCTGATCAGGCGCGGTTTTCAAGGTTTTCAGGATGTCCCAACCTTGTTTTCGCGCCGTTTCAATGACCGTTCGTAAAGTGCAGAAATTCTCGGCACCAGCCTCTGTTCGAAAGCTTCCCGAGACCTTTTGTCGAACTTTCGTCATTCTGAGATCACGCTCTGCCTCGTTGTTCGTGTAGGGAACGCGCAGATCATTGAGAAAGAGCAAAACCGCTGCTTTATGCGTTTGGAGTCGCAAAGCGAGATTGTGCCCAATCCGCCGTTTCGGGCGACCCCGCTTCTTGCCTTTCGTTGGGCGCGCGAGAGGCGGTTGGGCCTCGTGGAACGCGATAGCACGCTCGCAACAGGCATCAAATCGCCGCTCGATATCCGTGATTGCCTCCGGGCTGACCGCGCTCCGATTTTGGATTCGCGCGACATGCGTGAGCTTCAGTGCGTCGAGCAGAATGGCTTTCATGTCCGGCACCCAAGCTTCTTTTTCATATTCGGTCAATGCCTCCAATTCGCGGGAGATGTGGGCATTGCACAATCCATGGGTCACATTTTCCACTGCCCAGTTGGAAGAGAAACAGTCATGCACTGCCGTTCCCGCCAGTTCTGGTGGCACTTCACCTCGCGCAGTTCCGAGCCGAAGGTGGCTTAGAGCGGTGGAGCATAGCATATGAAGCCAGCGCGTTCTGCCACCAATCCTGAACCCCGTTTCATCCAGATGCTTCACTGCCGTTTGAGGCCCGGACAGCAGGTTCTTCACCGCCTCAGCTAAACAGAGCATCTGCTCGGCCTTTTTGGCAACCAGACTGGAAAGGGTTGCCGATGTGATTGTGACCCCGAAAATGTCCGCAAAAACCTGCGCCAGGCGATTTTGGGGAATGCAGTGCTGCGTCTGTAAATAGGCGGCCAACGCCCCTATTTCATCGCCGTACTGGGCGGGTGATGTTACCCCTTCAGGAAAATCGGCGCGGGTTTTTGCACCGCAATGCTGGCATTGGCAAATATGCGCACGATGCTCGGTCACATAAAGCGGCGGTGGAGGTTTGAGGCCAAACACCTGTCTGCACGCAGAACCTATGGTATCCTCCGCCGAAAGCGCGACCTGACAGTTTTGGCATTGGTTCGGAAAATGACTGGTGATCTCGTCTGGGTTCTCAACCTGTTTCAGTGTGTTGCCGGGATGTCCGGGTTGGCCGCCAGGCTTTCGATTTGACTTGCCCCGCTGACTTTTGGTCCGCCGTTTCTTATCGCTAGACGGCTTTGCCAGTCCGTCGCTCGAAGGTGGTTTGCTGCTATTACGACTGTTCGATCCCAGACGACGCTCAAGATCTGAAACACGCTGCCTAAGAACCGCATTATCTTCTCTAAGTTGCTCGTTGTCTTTCCTGAGTTGTTCGTTTTCCTTCAGGAGCCGAGCGTTCACCTCCAAAAGCTGCGCATTTTGTTCTTTGAGTTAGACAACCTGACCCACCAGAGCCATGACCACATCAATCAGTTCTGATTTTGAGAAATCAGCAAGAATTTCAGGTGTCAGATTTTCGAGTTTCATCCTCGCAGTCAAACACCAAAATGAAAAAAGTGGAACCTCAAATATGCGCCATGAATCAAATTGTCGCACCTAATGGCAGCAGAAATAGGGTAGCTGAGTAGTTACAAAAATCAAGCCTAAATTTTGAACAACACTTTCAACAAAACCTGAGTTGTTTTGCGCCAGACTAAGGGCAACGGGAAACTACGGGTGGGCATTGTTGTGAGTATCACAGCTGATCAGGTTGATATGGAAGTTCAAGCTTTTGAAAAACCGCTATGCGTTGATCTGGATGGAACTCTGATCCGGACAGATATGCTGCATGAAGCGGTATTCATGCTGCTGCGCATCAACCTGCTCTATATATTCGTGTTGCCTCTATGGCTGGCCAAAGGCAAAGCCCATATGAAGGCACAGATTGCCCAGCGGGTGATGCCGAATGCTGAATCCCTCCCCTTCAATCACACACTTTTAGACTGGCTGAAAGATCAGCGTGATGCGGGGCGCGAGCTGATACTCGCAACGGCCTCCCATCACCGCTATGCCAAGGCGGTCGCCGATCATCTCAACATTTTTCATTCGGTCGAAGCCACCAACGATACCGTCAATTTATCAAGTTCTGCGAAGGCTGACCGGTTGGTTGCCCGTTTCGGACCCGGCGGATTTGATTATGCCGGCAACAGCCGCGCCGATTTCAAGGTCTGGGACAAGGCCAACCGCGCCATTGTGGTGGGCGAGGAAAGCGACGCGATACGCTATTCAAAACATTCTCACGCCGACAGGCTGTTGGAACAACCAGGCAAATCACGGCTGCGCATTTGGATGAAGGCCATCCGGGTTCATCAATGGTTGAAAAACACCTTGCTGTTTGTCCCTGCAATTCTCGATTTCAGTACTTTTGGTACCCTTACGGCCATCCAGCTTGCAGTTGCATTTTTCGCCTTCAGTTTTTGTGCGTCCGGGGTCTATCTGATCAATGATCTGATCGACATCGAAGTCGACCGTAAACACAAGACCAAGCAACACCGCCCAATTGCTGCAGGTAAATTATCGGTGTCAGACGCGGTTTTTGCTGCAATCTGCCTGTTTACATCATCGCTGTTTATGGCAACCAGCCTGCCACTGGCCTTTACCGGTATCCTGGTGCTGTATTTCCTGATCACATCGCTTTACTCATTCTTCCTGAAACGGCTTTTGCTGATCGACGTGCTGACCTTGGCGGGGCTTTTCACCATCCGGGTGATGGCGGGTTCGGCTGCCATTGGCGGCATGGTATCCACCTGGCTTCTGGCATTTTGCGTATTTTTCTTCCTGAGCCTGGCACTGGTTAAACGTTTTGTTGAAATCTCCGGCCAGTTAACCAGCACGGGTCGCGCCGGTTCGGGACGCGGTTATCAGCCTGTTGATCTTGAAACACTGGGTCAGGCCGGAATGACATCCGGCTTCGCTTCGGTTGTTGTGCTCGCCCTGTTCATCGATTCACCGCTGATCTCGCAGAATTTCGCCAATCCGCAATTGATCTGGTTGGTCTGCCCTTTGGTCTTGTATCTGTTGATGCGGATCTGGGTATTGGCCCGCCGAGATGAAATGAACGACGACCCGGTCGTATTCTTGATGACCGACTGGCGCAGTCAGATTATGATATTTGCCGGTGCGCTGGTGATGCTCGGCTCCCAGTTCATACCTCCATGGGTGGGGCTATGAGCAACGCACCTTCTTGGGGCCGGTTGGACAAAAAACACCGCGCCATCGCATCCTTCAATCCATCAAACGCGGTTGCTGACAAACAGTTCTATCTCGCCTATGGCAACGGACGTTCATATGGTGACACCTGTCACAATGATCAGGGAACTTTGCTGAGCACCCGACATAATAGCGCGATCATCAGCTTTGATCGAGAATCCGGGTTGCTGACTGCTGAAAGTGGAATTTTGCTGGGAGATATTCTCCAGTACCTGCAGGGCAGCGGCTGGTTTCTGCCGGTCGTTCCTGGCACCAAATTCGTCACCCTGGGCGGTGCCATTGCCAACGACATCCACGGCAAGAACCATGAGAAGCGCGGCACCTTTGGTTGCCATGTCACATCGTTCAACTTGTGGCGCTCGAACGGATCACATGTGCAATGCAGCCGACAGGAAGAAGCTAAACTTTTCGCCGCAACTATTGGCGGCATGGGGCTAACCGGTATCGTCACGCAGGCCCAGATCCAGTTGATGAAGGTCGCGTCGCATTTTGTTGAGGAGGTAAAAAAGCCATTCGCCTCTCTAAGCGGCTATTTCGACATGGAAATGGAGTTTTCCTCCGCCAGCGAATATAGCGTTGCCTGGGTCGATTCACTGGCCCGCGGGAAATCGCTTGGACGCGGAATTTTGATGCGCGGCGACCACACGGCGCACGAAGTTCAACCCGATTACGGCAAACCGCGCCTAAAGGTGCCTTTGACACCACCAATTTCGCTGGTTTCCGGCCTGCCACTGCGATTGTTCAATACGGCATATTTTCACCACAACAAACGCCAAAACACCAACCACCCAACTCATCCAGACAGTTTCTTCTTTCCGCTCGATGCGATTGCGGGCTGGAACCGGCTGTATGGGCCGAAGGGATTGTTTCAACATCAATGCGTTGTGCCATTGGAGGCCGCAAAAGAGGTTATTCCACAATTGTTGGCGGCGACCCATCACGCCGGCCAAGGCTCGTTCCTTACTGTGCTCAAGCGGTTCGGATCGATTGCTTCGCCCGGCTTTATGTCGTTTCCGCGGCCCGGATACACGCTCACATTGGACTTTGCCAATCAAGGCCGAACCACGCGCCAACTGCTGCACCGCCTCGATGCAATTACCCTGGATGCCGGGGGAAGAACCAATCCCTATAAAGACGCGCGCATGAGTACCGATACATTTCAAAGCGGCTTCGACCAGTGGCGAAAGCTCGAAGGCTTCAGAGATCCGGCAATTCAATCGGATTTCTGGCGCCGGGCTTCTGCACCAACTGAAACAGACGCAGCCGCCATCGCTGCAGCCACCATCGCAGCGGTCCGCAGCAGGATTGCGCCACCACCGCTTGCAACACCTGTTAACCAAGCCGCTAAAGGCGAAGTTCACACACCGCATTTACAACCAAAGCAGGACAATGGTGCTGCTCATCCAGCCGCAATGGGACCAAAATGATTTATCTGCCGCTTATATTGTTTACGGTGCTGACCAACGCCGCCGCCCAGCTGATGCTGAAACAAGGCATGTTGACCCTCGGCCCGATCGCGGGCGACGGACCGCTCACCGTGATGTCGATCATCACCATCATGTTCAAAGTGGCGTTCCACCCGCGGGTATTTTTCGGCCTTTGCACGTTCGTCATCTCGATGATGACCCATCTATATGTGCTGTCGAAGGTTGAACTGTCTTTTGTCTATCCATTCCTCAGTCTGGCTTTCGTGGCCGTCGCCGTCGGGTCCTGGATGTTTTTTGCCGAAGATATCAACGCATGGCGCATTTTCGGCATCGGCTTTATTTGCCTCGGCACGGTTTTGATCGCCCAGAGCGGTACTCAATCAACGGCTCGACAATCCCATGCAGAAAATTCTTCGGCTCCAACCGCCGCATCTCCACACTATGAAGGAACCACGTCATGAAGCACATAATTTTTGGGGGTGATGGATTCGTCGGGCGCGTGCTGGCTGCAAAACTGGTGGCAGAAGGCGCTGAAGTTGTCGTTGCAGATATCAACAAGGGCGACTGCCCTCACTATGATGGATGTCAGTGGCTGCATGTGGATGTCACGAAACGCGAAAGTTTCGACAAGGTCGACATCGCGCCAGATGATGCAGTTTATAATCTTTCTGCAAAAATGCTGTCGCCGATCGTAACCCGGGCTGAACGCCATGAGTTCTTCTGGCCGGTAAATTATACCGGCACGTTGCTCATCATGGAGGCGATGAAAAAAGCCGGTGCGAAGAATCTGGTGCATTTCACAACGGACATGATCTACGGCCACACCCATACCGTTCCGATGACCGAAGACCATCCGGTTCAGCCTTTGGGCGAATATGGTGAAAGCAAACTGGCGACCGAAGAACTGGCCGACCTGTGGCGCCGCGAACATGGTTTCAATATCTCGATCTTCCGCCCGCGCCTGATTATCGGACCCGGGCGCCTTGGAATTTTGAAAAAGCTGTTCACGCTGGTGGATATGAACCTGCCCGTTCCGATGATCGGATCCGGCAAGAATCCATATCAGTTTGTATCGGTGTTTGATTGTGCTGAAGCCGCCTATCTGGCGTGGAAAGCCGGATTTCCAAACGAAGCCTTCAATCTTGGGTCATCCAATCCACCTTCTGTCAGGTCGCTGCTGACACGCCTGGTCAAAGAGGCCAACAGCAAATCGATCCTGCTGCCGACACCGGGTTGGGCGGTTAAGCGCACGCTCGATTTGCTCGACCTGATCGACAAACCAATCATGGATCCTGAGCAATATCTAATTGCTGATGAAGAATGCCTGCTCGACTGCAGCAAGGCGCAAGAACTGATCGGTTGGAGCGCTCAATATAATGACGACGACATGCTGATCGCGGCCTACCGCGAATATACAGCCGACCGAAAAGAAATTGAAAAAGAAAACCAGAAACAGGCCGCCTAGCGGCGACAACCGCGGCGACAACTGCGGCGACGGCCGTTGGGACAAATTTGGGACAAGGGTAAGACAATGATTTTAATGAGAAAAAGAACCAAACCGACGCAAGAGATGGACCGCAAACTGGTTGAGGCTCCGGCCATCGCTCCTGAAGTTTCAGCATCGGCTGGCAAACCCAACCTGTTGAGCGTTGATCAGGCGGTGGATATGCCGCTTGAACAAATGAACCAACTGTTTGTCGACCATCTCAATCCCGGCCAGTTGCATTTCATGAAATTACTCGGCTTTCACAAGGTCAAGATTGAAAGCGCTGAGGGTGTTTTCTACACCGATCAAAATGGTCGAAAAATTCTTGATTTCTTCGGTGGTTTCGGCTCGCTGTCATTCGGCCACAACCACCCGCGCATTCTCGCGGCGCGCAAAAAGTTTCAGGATCAGAAACGCCACGAAATTGCCATGGCGTTTCTGTCTCAATACGCCGCTGCACTGGCGCATAACCTTGCTGCCATAGCGCCGCAAGATCTGGACATGGTGTTCCTCGGGTCTTCGGGATCAGAGGCAATGGAAGCCGCGTTGAAGGTGGCTGAACGCTATCAGGGACCGAAAAAATCAAAAATCCTGTTCGCGGAAAACGCCTTCCACGGCAAGACAAAAGGCGTTTTGTCGATTACCGATTCAGCGCTCTATCAGTCACAGTTCAATCTGGTGGATGATGTGGTCAAGGTTCCGTTTGGCGATCTTGAAGCCATTCGCACGGCGCTGGAAAGTGATCCGGAAATCGGCATCGTCTGTCTGGAAACCATTCAGGGCGGAGCCGGCATCATAGAGGCACCTGCCGAATTCTGGCAGGGCCTGCGCAAATTGTGCGACGAGAAAGGCGTGCTCTGGGTTGCTGATGAAGTTCAGTCCGGCACCGGTCGCTCCGGCAAGTTTTTCGCGTTTGAGCATTATGGCGTCGTACCGGACGTCACCGCGCTGGCAAAGTCACTCGGCGGCGGCAAGACTGCGATGGCCGCGATGATCGCCCGCAAACCGATCTACATGAAAGCCTATGGCAAACCCGCAACGGCATTGATCCACGGACCCGCGACTTTTGGCGGCATTGGCGAAGCCTGCATCACCTCCATCGAAGCCCTCAACGTCATGTATGACGATGATCTGATGGAAAATGCCGAGAGCGTCGGCGCTTATTTGAAGGCACAATTGCAGGACCTGCAGTCAAGATACCCAAAACTCATCAAGGACGTGCGCGGTCGCGGATTCATGCTTGGTCTGGAGTTTCAGGATTTTTCCAAAACCATGCCGACGGTTGTACGCCCTGCTCTGGCAATGCTCGACGAGAAACTGAAGGGCTCACTGTCGGGCTTCATCGGATCGGCTCTGCTGCGTGACCACGACGTTCTGGTCGCCTTTACCGAATACAACCGAAATGTTGTGCGCCTGCAGCCACCGCTGATTACGACGCGTGAAAATGTCGATCAGTTCATTGCCGCTCTCGACAAAGTGCTGTCTGGCGGAGTGGTCAAGATCGTAACCGATTTTGTGAAATCGCAACGCGGATAGTCCATTGACTAATCACCGGGCAACACCGTTTGATCGGCTGGTTCAACTGGCGCAGCATGTGTTTGCGCCTGTGGGAACAAATGCCGCTCTGAACTGGCTTATGGGCACAATCTTTTTAGTGTTGCTGGTTTTTCTTGCTGGTCTCGCCATCGTGCAGCCCGGCTACAGTTTCGATCTGGTAGCCTATCTTGGCGCGACGCTGCATCATCATGATGTCGGGACCGACCCGATGCAGGCATGGGAAATTGTCAAACAGGTCGCATCTGAAGACGTCTATCGAGATCTGTCGACTGCCAATGACTATCGAGTGACCCAGTCAACAGATCAATCGGCATTCATCTCCACTTTGCCGCTGTATTCAGCAAAAATTGGCTACATTTACTGGCTCAACGGCCTCGCTCCGGCTCTCGGCTGGATCAAGGCCGCTCAATGGTCCAGCCTGTTTTTTGGCCTGCTATTCGGGCTGATTGCGCTTGTCTGGATGATCCGTGAAAATTGCCTTCAGGGTGCGGCGATTGTTGCGGCGGTCTTGTTGGCAACAAATTACTTTGACGCTTTACGCTATGCCTCGCCGGACATCATCGCAGCGGCGGCCACATTGGCAGCGATCTATCTGTGGACCAGATCCCGCGAGTTCAGTGCTTCAGGTTTGCTGCTGATCGCCTTCCTGTTTCGACCCGACACGCTGCTGTTTGCTTTTGCGTTGATATTATCCAGCTGGGCATTTCACTTGCCAAAATGGCGTGCTGTGGTGCTGTTTGTGGCGCTTTTGATTTGTTCCTATCTGATCAGAACGGCAACGGATCACCCGGGCTGGTGGGTTCACTATTATTTTTCCAATGTGCAAATTCAAAACACTCTGGTGGGATTCCAGCCAGACTTTTCACTGATTGCCTGGGCAAAGGGCCAGGCGCGCGGCGTGATAAGTGCCCTGACCCAGTTCAACTGGCCGATCCTGTTGGTCTTTATTCTGGCAACCATCGCAGCAACGGCTACAACAAAGCGTTTCAGTCGCAGACAATCAGCCATGTTGCTGGCTTGTCTTTTGACAATCGCCGGCAAGTTTGTCGTTTTCCCCCTGCCCGATGACAGGCTTTATATGGTGTTTGTCGTGGCGATGACTTTGCTGGTTTTGCAGGTGGTGCAACCACGCCTTGCATGGCGATAAAGCATCGGATTGGATCAGCTACGCCAGTTTTCGTAATACATGGGTGGCGCGGATTGCCCATGCGGCGCATGAAGCTGAGCCGACCCGTCTGCCGATGGCACCATTTCCTGAGATGTTGGCATCTGTGGCGCTGATTTTCGACCCAGTCCTGGTAAAGGCAGTTGCCCCCAGCCATTACCAATTGGCGACGGTTCCGAAGAATACAGATCACCGGACATTTGAGCAGAGTTAGCAGACGGTGCAACATAGGCATTGGCACCGCCCTCAATCAGAAACTTGAAACCAACCATCAGCCATGGAATGAGCGCCAGGGCCATACCGAGAGCCGCACCTATCATGATCCCCAGAAAAACTTGAATTTTGCGTTGAGGGCCGGATTTCTCATTTACCGGGATGGCTTGGGAAATCACCCTTGCGCTGGTCGAGCGGATGTTTTCCTGGGCGCCGGTTTCACGTGACCGCAACAAAAACGATTCATAAATCTGCCGCCCGGCCTGAACCTGCCTGTTCAGCTCACGCAATTTTACCTTTGCTGCAGAATCATGGACCGCCCCCGCCTTCAGCTGCGTAACCTGTGCGGTCAGATCATCCTGCCGCGCCTTTGCCCGCTTATAGTTTTCCTGAGCCGTGTTGACGATGCGTTTCATCTCCTGGGATATTCCGTCGAGAACACTTCGCCGTTCCGATGCCGCAGCAATCCTTTCAGGATGACGCTGCCCGAGTTTTGCCGACAGTTTCTCCAGCCGGGCATTTGCCCGCGAATAATCCAGACGCAACTGGCTGAGTGTCGCATTGGTCAGAGTCGAAGGCAGGGAACCGGATATGATGTCGCCAAGATCGGATTCGGCAGCCATATTCGCACGGGTTCTGGCATCACCGGCCTGCACTTTGGCGATAACCAGTTGCTCGTTGAGACGCGCCAGCTGAACATCACTGACGAGCTGGCCATTGGCATCGACCAATCCATTCTCCGCCTTGTATTTTTCAACTTTTTCCTCGTTGATGCGCACCTGTTGGCGCAGTTCATCAAGTCGCGCCGTCAGGTCTTCGCTTGCGGTACGCGCGACCGTCGACCGGGCCCCTGAATCATCCGCCAGATAGGAACCTGCCAGAGCGTTGGCGATGCGCGCCGATTTTTCCGGGTCGGTCGTCGAGACGGCAATTTCGATTGTGAATGTCTGGCTGACCCGATGAACAAACAAATTATCGTATAGATAGTTTTTTGCATTGGCACGTTTATTGGAATTTCGAGCCCCACCACTCATAATCATGTCGACCAATCCGGTCAGCGTATCAGTGCCGGACGACCCATTAAATTCCGGATCTTCATAGAGTTCCAGATCGTCGATGACCGGATCGATCACACTGGACGATGTAATTATCCGAACCTGGCTTTCTGCATAGGCGACAGTTGCTTCGCTGTTCAAACCATTGGGCGCAACACTATTGTTGAGAACTTTCAGCCCACGCGGTTCGATCAAAACCTCGGCAATTGATTGATACTTGTTTGGCAGGGAGAGCGAGAAGATCGCGCTGATGATTGCCCCAATGGCTGCGCAAAGCAGAATAAGTTTCCAGGAACTGGCAAGTGCCCCGACAAAACTGTCGAAGCCGAATGTGTTGTTTATGGCTCTGCCTGGAGGGTTCTGCGGTCGCTCGCGCTCGACTGTGATTTGAGATTGAACCGACGCCCCCTCACCTCTCAGCGTCGACTGCAGCTGATCGATTTCCGCGGCCAGCAAATCCAGTTGCTTGGCCTTGCCCAAATCTGCGGAATTTGACCTGGACCGATTTCTGGGCGGTTCGGCAGCCGCACAGTTCAAAGATAATTGCTGATCTTCAAGCGCAGACTGCTCAGCAAGCAATGCTGCACGCTGCTGTTGCAAATGATGTCTGTGCCGGGCTTCCACATTCCCAAAATCTGTCAGAAGAGAACCTGAACCTGTGGGAACATTTGGCTGCACCCCACCAGATTGGGCAGTCGGGTGATGATGACCATTGTCCGCCGGTCCCATCAGGTCCAGCAATGAACCTTGAGTTGCTGTTGAATGTTGCGTGGGTGCTGCAGTCGTATTCCCACCCTTGTCGGGTTTTTTCTGGTCAAGAAATCGGGACAACATTGCTTAACTACAGGCTCCGATATGGGGAAGATATTTGGGAATCGGGCGGAACCCGGCTCCTTACCTGAGTATTAATCAGGATGGATAACAAAGGATTAATTTCGGACTCAGCGCAGCCAGATTTCAACATCCGAAAGAGTTGAAAATCCGATGATCTAACCGGTAAATGATTTGATCACGTCAAACAGAGGTTTGGCCTTCCAATCGCGATCAAACGGTAACGGCCGGGCGCGCGCCGCGTCGGTTCTGGGAAAGGCCTCGTTAATCCAGCTGTAACGATCGCAAAGACCCCAGCTGGTTATGAATTGCGGTGTAACCAATTCGGTCAGCGCCGCAAGGTACTGCTGAGCGGTTGCACCCACGGCGCGGTCTCTAAGCTTCGGGTCGGCCGTCAACTTCCAGTCAATCACGTCAAGCTCGGTGACTGACACACCAAGTCCCATTTGCTGCAATTGCTCAATAAATAGAGCCAGGTCGCGCTGTCCGACTTCGCGCTCAGCGTAAAGATGCGACTGCAAACCAACCCCATGGACGGGGATGTTGTTGTCCTGCAAACGCCGCACGATACCCAAGATGGCCCGTTGGCGTGACACCGTTCGGTGGCCTGCATCCTGTAAATCATAATCGTTGATATATAATTTTGCGGCCGGATCTGCAGCAGCCGCGGCTTTGAAGGCCAAGTCCACATATTTTGGTCCCAGCGCGTTGTACCAAACGCCGCTTCGCCACGTTCCCTCGCTGGAAGGGTCATGGGATATAGCCTCGTTGACCACGTCCCACGATCCGATCCGTCCGGCGTAGCGACCGACCACCACGCTTATATGTTCGACCAACAGTTTTTCCAGTTTGGCCGGAGACTGGGTGGCATCGAGCCACGCAGGGTTGGCATGATACCAAAGTGGCCCGTGGCCGTGAATTTTTTTCCCGTTTTGCTCTGCAAAATCAATCAGTTCATCCGCACCGGTGAAATCGAAACGAGCAGGATCATAGCGCAGACTGGCCCATTTCAACGCATTCATGGGAACGATCACGTCGGCATGTTCGACCAACATTTTTTTGAGCATAGGATCGTTGCGAAACGGTTCTAAATGAACCGCTACCCCGTAGGGAATTTTTGTTCCGGCCACAGAACTTGCCGGGTTTAGCAGGGCGTTGCCGACCACCGCACCGGAAAGCTGCATAACACAACGACGCGTTAATAGATTGTGACTATGATTGCCCACAGTTTTTGGATCCGTAATTAAGCCTGTCGGCGTTTCGCCGTTTCGGTGTTTCGCCGATTCACCGTTCGCCTGTGCTTATAAAGCAAATTGATGAAGCAATTCTGATGTCCGTGCAGTCATATTCCCAGTCGCTGGCAAATATCGTTGACATCAATCTCAATCGCCTTGGCATCAGCCGGGCGCAGATCGTAGACTATTCTGCCCTGTTGAGTGGTCAGATCGGCCGGCTGATCTTTTCGATGGTGTATTTCGTCATTCTGGCGCGCACCCTGTCGCTTGGGGAATTCGGAATTTTCGCCTCCTGTTCGGCGATCGGCATTGTTCTGTCGCGACTGGTCGGGTTTGGTTTTATTTCACCCCTGTTCAGGGTGGCAACAACCAAGCCGAGTTTGATTGGTGCCTATACCGGCGGATTTCTGATCGCCAGTATCTTGTCGCTGCCGCTAATCCTCGCCGTCGCCGGTCTGATTTATTCGGCTCTGTATGTTTCGTTGATACCGGTTCAGACATTCCTCTTGATCATTTTGGCTGAAGTCATTTGTTGGCGGGGAATTGAAGTAACCATCATCGTTTGCAACGGTCAGAACCGCTACTCCACCGGCGCCTTGCTGGGCATTTCGGGCGTCGCCATAAAATCCATCGCTGCGATCGGCCTGTTTCTTCATGGCGAACACACGATCATCGCCTGGGCACCGATATATTTTGTCAGCTTGTTTTTGATCATGCTGATTGGCGTCATTTTCATCTATCCAAAACAACGCTTGAAGTGGAAGCCAAGAGCCTGGATAGGCCGGGCGTCCGATGCCCTGGGGGTATCGGCGGCTGAAACCCTGTTTTACCTGCAAGCCGAAATGGACAAGGTATTGGTGCTGGCCCTTGGCGGCGAGATCTTGTCAGGACTTTATGCGATTGTCATGCGTTTGGTGGATCTGACAGCGGTTCCCCTCAGAGCCTTCAGCACGATGCTCACCCAATGGATCATGCGCAGTCGCAAGAATGGCGCTGCCGCCAAAACCGGTCTGAAGCTGGATTTCCTGATTGGGCTGTCATCAAGCGCCGCCATTATCGCGATCGCAATTCTTTTGTCATTTGCCCCCAATCTGCTGGGTGAAAACATCGCATTGGGGGCTTCATTCCTCTGGATGGTCATTCTGGTGCCGGCCTTCCGCAATTCCATCGAACTGCATACGGAACTGCTGTACGGGCATCAGTTCATGGCTTCCCGTGTTGTGTTGCTGGCGTATCTGGGAACGTTGAAAGCATTTTTGATTGCGCTGGTCCTGGGATACACCAAGGATTTCACCGAAGTGGCCTTGCTGCTCAACGTCATGTTCGGCCTTTTATACATTGCTTCGGCGCTGGTGACTTACTCAAGATTGAACCGAAGATCGACAGTCCAATAGGCCTTGTCCGATCGAATGGTGAGAACCCTATGCTGCGATCAGATCGCGCAACAAATCCGGGCTGGTTCCGGTAAACGACTGAATTCCAATGGCAACCTGATCAGGTTCCATCGTCTCCAGAAACTGATCCAGCGACCGGCGCGTCAGTGCTTCACCAGACCAATAGGTCTGACACAGCCCGCCTTTTCCCAAATAATGACCGACGCCATCTTTGATACCGTCGGCGAAGGCTCCGTAAATTTGACACTCCGAGAACGAGCGTTTTGAGCCGATTGCAGCAAGCCAGTGCTTTGCCGTCACATTTTCAATATGGGCACACATTTCAATCACCAGGTCACGCCGCCAGCTGACCATATTGTTGATATAATCATGAGCTGGAAACTGTACCTTTTGGAGCCCGTTGAGATTGGCAGCATGCTGCGTCCATGCCCGGTGCAGCGCCCAACCTCCAGGCAATTGATCACCAATGCCCTTGTCATTGCGATACAGCCGCAATTGATTTCCCTGCCACAGCGATGCCGCGTCGAACGGTTTGACAAACAACATGTCAGAATCGCAATACAAAATGCCGTCCTGCGACAGATGCGAAGCTATTGCAATGCGCCTGAGTTGTTGCACATGCCAACCGCGCATTGGCCATGTGCGGTTGGAATACCAGATCTTGCGAGAGGACGCCGAAAAACCCTGCCGCACGTTTTTCAACCAGCCGGGCAATATATCAAGCTCGTTGACGATGTGACGGTTGGGTGCAGCCAGAGACAAAAACTGCGCATAATCACCATTGTCGACAAGGATATAATGGTCCGGCCGACCAGCAACGAATTGGTCAACACTGTCACAAAGCAGCCGGCAATGCTCAAAGTCACCGGAATAACTGGGCGTTACCAAGGCTGTACTGGCAACAGATTTCACGTCCCTGCCCCGTTTTTTGGCCCGTTTTTGGGACCAAAAATCTTCTGCATCAGCATCCGCGACAAAAACAACGGATTGCCAATCATATAGCGCCGCCACATACGCTTCGGTTCCAGCCACAGGCGATACAACCACTCCCCTCGCGACTTGATCAACCATTGTGGTGCTCTGGTGATCGTGCCTGAAGTGAAATCCAACAAGGCTCCAACACCGATGCACACAGCCGCGTGGTCGCTGGTGCAATTTTCTGCGATCCAATTTTCCTGTTTGGGGTTTCCAAACGCAACCAACAAGATGTCTGGGCGTTGCTGTTTCAACTGGGCCAGAATGGCTTCCTCGCCGGCATTATCAAAATATCCATCGCTGATAACGTTGAACTCGTGTTGAGAATATTGTTGGGAAAATCGCTGAGCCGCCAGGTCTGCAATGCCGGGGCGTGCACCCAGAAGGGCAATTTTTCGACCCGCGGTTAAACGGGACAACAATGCGGGTATGAAGTCCGTTCCATTCAAGTTTTCAGGAAAGGCCGACCCGTAAAGTATTCGGGCTCCCAGATCGAGACCAACTCCGTCCGACAACACGGTGAATTGCTGCAACGTATTGCAATAGTTCTGGTCGCTGTAGGCGATGTTGGCACCATGGGCGTTAAGGAACGACAATTTGCGATGACCACCATCATCAATGTCCCGTTGGATCTCCGCGACTGCTGCGGTGCAGGTTGCTGCCCAGACGTTCACTCCCAATATGTCATGAGTGCGATGATCCTCGTCCGCATGGCGATCCGATATCGGTGCTAACCCCAAAAATGTTTCGGCTGCATCACTCATCGGTTCGCTTACAATCCTTGTACAATGCGCATCATTACGACCTGAACATCGCTATTTTAGTCGTAAAACCCTGCAAATTAGTGAAAAACAGCAAGGTTTGGTTAAGAAAAACGCCATCCGGTTAAGTGTTTTTCGCCGCTCGTCACTTTCAAAATTGCAGGCTGTCAATTCCGCGTTTCAATCCCTCATCCATTGAAGATTTTTGTTTGGCAAAGAATTCTGATCCGTCGATCCGTGGCAACTGTCCGGATTTTGACAGCTCAACCAGTTGCACAAGAGCCCTTGCAAATTCTGCCGCATCGTCAGCGGCCCGGCAGTTAGATGGAATTTCATCAATTCCGCGCAACGACGAAGCCGTTACAACACAAGGATGTCCGGCCTGAAAAGCCTCAATCGTTTTCAACTGAACCCCGGTACCGCCACGACTGACAAGCGGCACAATATGGGCTGAGTTTAAAAACGCCTCTGCACTGTCAACACGGCCCAAAAAGGTGAATTGAGGGCCTAAATCCAATTCAGCCTCCGGCATGCTTCCCGCGATTGCGATTTTCATCGAAGCGGGCAGCAGAGGTCCAACTTCCTCAATGAACCATTTCAGACCAGAAAAATTGGGTTGCCAGGACCAAGTGCCAATCAGACCGGCATCATATTTCTTGTCTGCCGTTGCGCGCGCTTCACCGACCTGCGGCACAATGAGCGGCAGCGAACTTCCCTGCTCTGGCTTCAGACTGTGTCCAACCACATCGGCGTCGCTGAAGGTCCAGACGAAATTCGCGTCCGCGCAAAGCTTCTCCTCCAAAGGCTTCAACAACCGAGCATCCCGCTGATACAGCCACCGCTGCAACGATGATCCAACCGCTTGCGCATTCTGACTGGCCGACTGGTGCTCAACATTATGAGCGACATAGATATGGGGAACGGTTTGCAATTGAGGAAACACGGCAGCCATCTGATAGGAATTCAGAATATAACCATCAAACGGGCCAGCCAGTGCGATCACGTCATCAAGCGCAGAGCCGGAGAAATCAGCCAGTTTGGCAGCAGCATAAGGCAGCCCGTGCCGTATCGCCTGTGCCAACCAGATCAGTTTATCCTTGGCACCTGCAGTTGAATTTTCCAGTTCGCGCCTACCCAGTACAATTACGTCATCCTGGTTGCTTGCCTTCTGGCGTGGCAGATTAAAACCAATCACCACCACCTCATGTCCCATGCCCCGCAATCCCGATAGAATCGCATCATTGGCAATTTCGAACCCGGTTGTTGGAACGCCGTCGGGAACAATCGATGTGAAAAACGCCAGTCTCATTAGGTGTGCCGGTTGTGCCTGCAAAGTTTGAACCATCGTCACACAGGCAAACGAGTATTTCGTTAATCTGCCCGGTCTAATATCCGCAAATCAATTGATGGACCTATGACAATGATGGCCGCACAGCCTCCGGGCGAAAACGACATTGAGATTGTTTGGCAACACCACGCCTGCCCACCGCAGGATGTCCAGATCGTGGTGACAATTCCAACATTCAAACGGCCTGATCACCTGCGCATTACCCTCAGTTCCGCAATCAATCAGACACTTGCAAAACCCTATGCAATCGTCGTTATGGACAACCACCCGGAAGGTTCACAAGGCGCTGCGGCGGCACAACAACTGCTCGCTGAAAACAACATTTCAGCGACCGTTATCCTGGCCCATCGCCGCGGCAATTGTGCTGCCTACAATGCCGGCTTTCACACGGCCCTGACGGCCTATCCCGATGCCCGCTGGATTCAGATCATCGACGATGATGAGATTGCTCATCCTGACTGGTTGGAAAAGCAGGTTGAAGTGGCAGAATCAACAAATGCTGATTTTTGCGGCGCACCCCAACATCCGATATTTGACGGCGGCGAACATCAGGTCTGGCAAAAACATCCCGTCTTCCAGCCGCCATTTAGTCATACGGGACCTGTGCCAATCCTCTATTCCTCCGGCAATGTGCTGATTTCTACCCAGCGTCTCAGGCAGCATCAACATCCCTGGCTGGACGAAATATTCAATTTTCTCGGTGGTGGAGACAGTGACTTTTTCAGCCGCGCCAAGGCGCAGGGAGCAACATTTGCATGGTGTGCAGAAGCCGGTGTTGATGAAACCACACCTTTGCGACGAACCGAATTATCCTGGCTCAATTCGCGCAGCCTTCGAAATGGCTCGATTTCAGCATTGATACAAAAGCGGGGTGACGTCTCCGCGCTCGATCACATGAAGCGGATTGTTAAGTCTTGCCTGTTGCTGGCTGCGTCTCCTTACCGTTCGTTAATACTGTTTGTTAACAAAGGCTCGCTTATCATGGCGCTCAATCCGATGAATGTCGCCCTCGGGCGCTTGCTGATGGAATTCGGTTTTGCCAACGAGCAATACAGAGCCGCCGACAAGAACTGACCCCGCAATATCAAATTGGCGGGCGCAATGACGCTCGCCCACGATCACAGCCAGATCTGGTATCGCCCGATCCCAGCGCCGCGCGCCAGCTGGTGGCCATCGGCGTTAATTTTGACAATTGTCCTGATTTCGTTTCGCCCGTTCACCAGCGCCGACATCAATTTGCCAGGTCAACAACCTGCGAGTGGAGATATAGTCAATCAGATGGGATTTGGCTTGCTTGGCCTGATCTGCCTCTATTTTCTTGCCAAAAAAACCTGCAGCAATTCGATCAACGCCCTGCTCCATCCGCTTTGGATTGTGATGCTGCCTGTCCTGGTGATTTCGGTTTTCAATGCCGATAATCCGATGGGTGCAGCCCGCGCTATGGTGTTTTCAATCATCGTGGTACTGGCCGCAGCGACAGCCCTGAGCCAGCCGCGCAATCTGTCAGAACTTGTCTCGGCGTTGACCATGGCAAGTGCCGTGACCATTGGCCTGTGTTATTTCGCCGTCTTCGCCGTTCCCGCCCACGGAATTCATGAAGGATCCGGTATGGAAGCCTTCCATGGCGGGCTTTGGCGCGGCGTCTATGATCACAAAAACGTCGCCGCCTATGTGCTGGGAAGTCTTGCCCTGTTTGGCTGGTTTGCAGCGCGAAACGGCAGGCCACTGATGGGCGTATTGATATCGGTGGCGGCAATGGCTTTCGTTTTCCAGGCAGGGTCAAAAACCGTACTCATCATTCTCCCGGCCAGCATAATTGTTGTCTCCCTTGCCCATTGGGTCACCTGGCGACCATTAAAAGCGTTGATCCTGATCATGCCAGTTGCCGTATTGGCGACGATAACGCTGGGCGCGGTGATCTTCCCGCCAATTCTTGATCAAGTGCACGTGCACCTTCCCGGCCTGACATATACCGGACGAACCGATATCTGGACTTTTGGCCTGGACAGTCTGATCAAGTCACCTTGGCTGGGCTACGGATTTGAGAGTTTCTGGAACACGCCTCGCGTCGTCAATATGGTTCAACCCATTGATTTAAATTGGGATGTTCGCGGTATTGTGCACGGCCACAATTCCTGGCTCGACGCGGCTTTAGCATTTGGCATTCCCGGCGCCATGCTGTTGGTGGTGATTTTGATTATTTTACCGCTGGTGGATTATTGCCGCATTCCCGACAGCGGCAATGCGGGCAAATTGGGTCACCTCTTCATTACGATCTGGATTTTCACCGCCTTTGGCGCTTGTTTGGAAAGCTTTTTCTTCCGACGCGCCGATCCGGTGTGGTTCTGTATGTTAATCGCCATCATCGGCTTACGGCTCACCGCCCATATGAGCCGCCAACATATTGGCGCCCCAAAGGGCCGGTAACCGTCCATTTACGGCCCTGGTGTAGGATTTGTTTACCATCAATCTGGCTTTGGTCATTTCAACAGGCCGATAAAACGGGACGGAAACTCTGGGCATGAAAAATCAACTCTCGCGACGCATGGCGATAATCTCCGGCCTTAGTGCCGCCGGGTCGTTTCTCGTCGGCTGCAATTCCAGCCGCATGATCGACACAACTACAACTGGTTCGGTCAGCAGCAGGTCGCGCCGTCCGGCCATCGGTGTTGATGCCAACCTGAGATCGTCAGCGCGCATGTATGCTGAACAAGTTGACGCTGACTACACGCTGGCTGCGGTCCCTTATGAAGAGATGGAGGGCCGGTTTCGCCGCCAGCGTGTGGTCAATCGTACCGGCATGGAACCAGGCACGATTCTGGTCGATCCCCACAATCACCACGCCTATTATGTACTCAGCAACGATGAAGCCGTGCGCTATGGAATCGGGGTCGGCAAGGCTGGGTTCGAATGGACCGGCGACGCGGTGATTGGCCGCAAAGCCAAATGGCCTCGCTGGACACCTCCATCAGAAATGATCGACCGGGCACCGGAGCTTGAAAAATACCGCAATGGCATGGATGGCGGACTTGAAAATCCGCTCGGCGCGCGCGCCCTTTATCTGTTTGCCGGTGGCCGCGATACGCTCTATCGCCTGCACGGCACGCCAGAATGGAAGTCGATTGGCAAATCCATGTCATCGGGGTGCATTCGCTTCCTGAACCAGGATGTGATTGATCTGTTCAACCGCGTACCAGTCGGAACCCGGGTTCGGGTGATCTGAGAATTCCGCACACCAAAAACTTGCCTATCTCCCCATAAAAGCCGGGTGATGGCGGTATCATTGCCCGCAGGATTGCTTTATGAGAACGGCAAATCTTGCCACTTTTTGGAAATTGCATGATACGGCCCACGCTTTCTGCGTTTGCTGACCGCCTGTCACTGGGTGATCGCAAACCGCGGGATTTAACTGAATTTACGCCAGCCCGCATCAAGACAGAGATTCTATCTGGTCTGACGGTTGCCCTTGCCCTGGTACCGGAAGCTGTTGCTTTCGCATTTGTCGCCGGTGTGCATCCGCTTGTTGGACTTTATGCCGCCTTTATCGTTGGCCTGATTACCGCCCTGTTCGGCGGTCGGCCGGGGATGATTTCAGGTGCCACGGGTGCCCTGGCGGTTGTCATGGTTGCTCTGGTTGCCCAGCACGGCGTGGAATATCTTTTCGCAACCGTCGTGTTGATGGGAATTCTGCAGATCCTTGCCGGCATCTTCCGACTGGGTAAATTCATTCGACTGGTCCCCCATCCGGTCATGCTGGGTTTCGTCAACGGTCTGGCCATCGTAATTTTTCTGGCTCAGATGACCCAGTTCAAAATACCGGGTAGCGATGGAAGCAAAGTCTGGATGAGCGGTACGCCACTGGCCATGATGATCGGTCTGGTCTGCCTGACCATGGCGATCATCTACCTGTTTCCAAAATTCACCAAAGCCATCCCTGCCCCACTGGCCGGCATTGGCATCGTGGCCGCACTTGTTATCGCGTTCGGGCTTGATGTTCCGCGCGTCGGTGACCTTGCCTCCATCCAGGGCGGTCTGCCGCCCTTCCACATTCCGCAGGTCCCGCTGACCCTCGAAACATTTCAGATCATTTTGCCCTATGCATTGATCCTCGCGGCAATTGGCCTGATCGAAAGCCTGTTGACCCTCAACCTTGTCGGCGAAATCACTGGCAAGTCGGGCGGTGCTTCTCAAGAATGTCTGGCCCAGGGTGCGGCAAATACCGTCACTGGCCTGTTTGGCGGCATGGGCGGTTGCGCGATGATTGGTCAGTCAATGATCAACGTCAAATCCGGCGGCCGCACCCGGCTGTCCGGCATCGCTGCGGCACTGTTTCTGTTGGCCTTCATTCTTGTCGCCTCACAGTTGATTGAGCAGATCCCCCTCGCCGCGCTTGTCGGTGTGATGTTCATGGTGGTGATCGGCACATTTGCCTGGCACAGCCTGCGCATATTCGGCAAAATTCCGTTCACCGACGCCGTGGTCATCGTGCTGGTTACCGCCGTCACCGTGGCCACCGACCTTGCCGTGGCTGTCATTGTTGGCGTCATTGTTTCTGCATTGGCCTATGCCTGGCAGAATGCCACGCGCATTCATGTGAGAATCGACAAGTCGCTGGAAGGAACCAAGGTTTACGGCATTGAAGGTCCATTGTTCTTTGGTTCCGCCGATGGTTTCGCTGAAATCTTCACGCCTGATGATGACCCTGATCTTGTTATTGTCGACTTCATGAACAGCCGGGTGGTCGATCAGTCCGCCCTGCAGGCCATTGAAGCGATGGCAACGCGCTATGAAAAACGCGGCAAGCAATTGCAATTGCGGCATCTGTCGCGCGACTGCCACAAACTGCTCAATCGTGCCGGTCAGTTGATTGTCGATTCAGATGATGATCCGGATTACGGCCTGCCGGTGGATTATGATGTGCGCACCGGCAGATTGGGCGGAGGCCACTAAAACCTTGTTGCCCATCAGGTACGTAAGGCAGGCAGGCCAATGCCGACCGCCTCAAATCCGCCGTCTGCAGCCAGCAATTGACCAGTAATGAAACTGGCATCGGATGACGCCAGATAACAGATGGCACTGGCGACCTCATCTTCGCTGCCATAGCGGTTGAGCGGCAAGGCATCGTGATAGGCGGCGCGAATTTCCGGCGTGTGAACGGCAAGCGCCAGTTTCGTATTGACGGGACCCGGCGCAACACAATTGGCCCGAATGCCCAATTCGCCAAGCTCGGCGGCCTGTTGCAGGGTCAGTTGAATGACCGCCGCCTTGGATGTGCCATAAGCAACCCGCAGCGTACTGGCCCGCAAGCCGGAAATCGAAGCGATATTGACGATCGACGCATGGCTTGTCTTGGCGGTTTCTGCGAGCAGCGGTAACAGCGCCTGACTGACCAGAAACACCCCGTCGAGATTGGTTTCCATGACCCGGCGCCAGCGCTCAAAACTGGTCTGTGCAAGAGGGCCGAAATCAGCAACACCAGCATTGTTGATCAACGCGTTACAACTGCCAAATTCCTGTTCGATGAGTTTGGCCATCGCATCCACTTGCTCGGGAATCGACACGTCATAAATCAATGCTTTGACGGCATCGCCAAATTCCTGCGCTGCTTCAACCAAGACCTCTCCATCGCGATCAACCATGGCAACCTTCATGCCCTGATCGACAAACCGCCGGGTTGTCGCTAGTCCGATCCCGCGCGCTGCGCCGGTAACAACCGCCACACCGGTCATTTTGAAGCTCCCAGCCAACTGGCAAAACCATCAACAACCTGGTCGATATCGGCGGTTTCAAAATCGAGATGCGCAACCAGTCGTGTTGTCCTTTTGGCCCCAAACGGTTCAGTCGTGATCATCCCCCGTGCCAACATATGCTCAGACAGTGAACCCTTCCCTTCACCGGCAATATCAATCCACACCATGTTGGTTTGAACCTTGTCGAGCTCGATTTCCAACCCGGGAATTTCTGCCAGACGCTGTGCCATGGTCCAGGCGTTGGCATGATCTTCGGCCAGCCGGTCGATATTGTGCTGCAAGGCATAAAGACCACATGCGGCGAGGACACCCACCTGGCGCATGCCACCACCCAGCAGTTTGCGCACCCGATGGGCCTGACGGATTAAATCTTTCGGACCGCACAAGACCGACCCGATCGGCGCCCCCAATCCTTTCGACAGGCATAATGAAACGCTGTCGGCACACTCAACCAGATCGGCGGCTGGTGTCCCGGACTTTACCACCGCGTTCATCAGGCGGGCTCCGTCGATATGCAGTTTCATATTGTTGGCATGGGCGACTGTTGCAGTGCGCTGAATTTCATCCTGATCCATCACCATGCCACTATAAGTGTTCTCCACGCAGACCAACTTCGACACCGCATAGTGAGGATCGTCGGCCTGGATTGCGCCTTCCACATCGGCTGCGTTCAACCCACCCTTCTCATTGAGCTGCAAATGCCGTGGAGAAATCCCACCCAGCACGGCAGCACCCCCGGCTTCAAGACTCGATATGTGGTAATTCACTCCGCCGATATATTCATCACCGCGCCCGCAATGACAGAGCAAAGCGGTCAGGTTGCTCTGCGTGCCCGAAGAGACAAAAATACCCGCCTCTTTGCCGAGCAAATCGGCAACGCTTTCTTCAAGTGCACTGACGGTTGGATCATCGCCAAAAACATCGTCGCCAACTTCGGCATTGGCCATGGCTTCGCGCATTCCGGCGGTTGGGCGGGTTACAGTATCGCTGCGCAGGTCTATCAGGCGATTGCTGGTTGTGACCTTGGGCATGGAGGCATACATGGACAGGCTTTCTGTAGTTGACCGGCCGACAGATCAGCCAGAAATTTGAAGAACCAGTCTCCGGTGCATGATGGGGCTCACTCAGTCAAGAGCCAATGAACTTGGTACGATTTCCGGCCGACCCAAATTGCCTGTCAGGCTATCAGCTTGCGACAAGGATTTCAGAAACGCCAACAGATCGGCAAATTCCTGATCCGACAGCTTTACCGCCGGCAATTTGTTGCTTGCCTTCAACTCATCAACACTGGTCTGCACCGCGTTTGGCAGCGATTTGCCTGCGCTGCGTTTTGCAACGAACGCCTGCAAACCTGCCACCGGATCAAGATGCGCGTTCATAAATCCTGCCAATGTTTCATAGCTCCCCGCATGACCATAGGGTGCGGTCCATTCGACATTGCGCAATGAAGGTGTGCGGCGATGGTATTTATCTGAATCATTGCCAGTCAGTTTTGAACGGTCCTGATGCAAATCAACCGTGTCGCCGGTGGCGAACAGGTCAACGTCAAACCGCCATAATGGCATGGCGACCGGGTGAAATCCGTGATCGGTCTGAAACGGCCCACTATGACATGAACTGCAACCCGCCTTGCCGTAAAACGTGTCCATGCCACGGGTCTGCGACGGCGAAAGTGCTGCTTTTTCGCCCCTAAGCCACGCATCAAACGGGGTACTGTCACTTCGCCATTCCGTCCCGACAAATGCCGAGATCGCATTGGCAATATGGGTGATGTTGATCTGCTCCCGAGAATTCAGTTTTGGATAAGCGGCCTTGAATGGCTGCCAGTATTCTTCCAGATATTGCACGCGCTCGGTTAACGCCTGCCAGATGGCTCTGTTGCCCAAATGTGCAACGGCCTTCACATCATTGTCGACGGTGCCGACCAGTTCGTCCCCTGTAACAGCTGGAAATAATGCCTGTACGGCCAGCACATCCTGCAACCCATCGGGCAATTGGTCCCCGGCTGGAGACAAAAAACTGCCATCGCTGCGTTCCGCAACTCGGCCATCGCCAAACATAATGGTGAATTCCCGGGCACCGAGATTAAAAAGGGCCGGCGCATGTTTTGCCGATGGCTTCAACGCCTCATAGAGCGGCAATCCGTTGATCGCCAGATCATCACCCTCATTATCACCCTTATCATCAGGCACCTGATCGGTGCGAAACCCATTGGACGATGCTCGGTCAGGATTATGACAGGTTGCGCAGGAAACCCTGTAAGTTCCCGACAGAACCCGGTCGTAGAACAACAATTGTCCCAGTTTCACCATTTGCGGTGAATAGGTCCGATAGTCTTGTTCCTGCACAGGCTTTGGAAATTTCAAGGCGTCAGCATGACCACTTCCAGCGTGACCGCCAATCAGCGTGGTCAGGCTCAGTAACAAGGTCGCAAGAGGTTTCAAACTTCGATCGTGCCTCTTGCAAATTCGGCCGCATAGCCGCCAATGCGCCCGCTGACAAAGACACCTTCACGGATTTCCATTTCCAGAGTAATCAGCGACGGGCGACCCATTTCAACCCCCTGCTCGATCTGGCAAATGTGAAGCCCATCGCGCAGGTCGTCAAACTTGATCAACGCTCCGGCCAAAGAAGAAACTGCTGATCCGGTGGCCGGATCTTCTGGAATTCCGGCATCCGGGGCAAACATGCGCGCTCTAAAATGATTATTGTGCCCGCCGGTTTCGCGGCAGTAAACAAAGGCTGAATTGTGATCATGCAGGCCAAACCCTTGATTCCATAGATTCAGCACGGGCTTGGCTTCCGCCAGTGCTGCGAGATCGCGAACCGGCACCAGCGTATAGGGCAAGCCCCCATCAAAATTCGAGATCAGGTGATTTTCAAATCCGATCTCCTGGGAATCAATCGACAACGCCGCAGCGATGGCTTCCTTGTTATCCGGCCCGTGGATTTGTTTTGACAGCACCGGCAAATCAAATTCGGCATAGGCAGCTTCGCCACCGAAGCGAACCGCACAGCGCACCGGCCCGACATTCTCCTCCAATACGATTATCCCCTGCCCGACGCTTTCCAGACCTTTTTCAACCGCAAGCGCAACAGCTCCCCCGACCGTCGGGTGTCCGGCGAAGGGCAGTTCATTTTGAGGCACGAAAATACGCATTCTGGCTGAATGGTTCGGGTCTTCCGGCGGCATCAAAAACACCGTTTCTGAAAAATTGAATTCGCGCGCAATTGCCTGCATATCAGCCGTTTCCAACCCATCACAATCGAGCACAACGCCCAATTGATTGTCCGCCAGAGTCTTGTCAGAAAACACATCATAAATCGCAAAACGGCGTTGCATGTCCGGCTCCTAGACCAATGTTGGATCGACTGTTCGATTGACCACGGCCTTAACCGTAAGCCCCTGTATGATGATGGAAAACAAGGCCACCGCATAGGTGCAGGTCAGTAACAAGGGCTTGTGCTCGATGGCCGGCAGCGAGAGTGCCAGCGCCACGGATATGCCTCCGCGCAAACCGCCCCAGGTCAGAACCGGGATTGCGCCAGTCGTAAAGGTCTGACGCACCGACAATAATAATATTGGTGTTGAAACCGAGATGAAGCGCGAGAACAACACCAGCGGGATGGTCGCAATTGCCAACCAGGTAAACGACGGATCCAGAGAGATCACCAGCACTTCCAGGCCGATCAGCAGGAACAGCACGGAATTGAGAATTTCGTCAATCAATTCCCAAAAACTGAACATGCTTTTTTGAGTATGTTCGCTCATTGCAAGAGAAGCGCCACGATTACCAATCAGCAATCCGGTAACCACCACCGCGATGGGCCCCGACAGATGAAACCGCAAGGCAAGGGCATAGGTCGCAGCGACAATGCCAAGTGAGAGTAGAATTTCGATCATGTGTTCATCCATGGTCGACATGGCCCGGTAGGCAATCCATCCCGTAATTGCCCCCAGAACCGCACCGCCGATGGCTTCCACGACAAACAGTTTACCGATTTCCAAAACGGTGACGTTGGCGTCTCCTGTCGCCGTTGCAATCGACAACAGAATTACGAAAACAACCACCCCTACCCCGTCATTAAACAGGGATTCTCCGGCAATCTTTGCTTCCAGTGCAGCCGGTACGTTGATCGACTTCAACAGGCTGAGCACCGCCACAGGATCGGTTGGCGAGATGAGCGATCCGAAGACCAGGGCCTAGATAAAAGGCACCTGCATGCCAAATATCCCGGACAGAAAATACAGCCCGGTGCCGACGATGAAGGTCGACATCATCACCCCAAGCGAGGCCATCAGGCCGATCGCCCATGCCTGACTTCGCAGAAAGGAAAAATCCACATGCAAAGCGCCGGCAAACAACAGGAATGCCAACATGCCTTCCATCACGGTGGAATAGAAATCGATTTGCCCAATCGCCGCCTGTAGCGTGTCGGTGATGCCGAGTGCCGGGAACGCATATTCAAGCGCCAACAACGCCACCGATGCAACAAGCGCCATGACCAGCAGGCCGATTGTATGGGGCAATTTCAGCACCGTGTGGTTGAACCACCCGAAAAAACCCGACAGGGCCAACAGAAGAGCGGCAATTTCAAACAGTGACAGGGTCATCGGAATCCCAGCAATTTCGAGTAAGACAATTCAAACAATTTTCGTAACTACTCAGCTACCCTATTTCTGCTGCCATTAGGTGCGACAATTTGATTCATGGCGCATATTTGAGGTTCCACTTTTTTCATTTTGGTGTTTGACTGCGAGGATGAAACTCGAAAATCTGACACCTGAAATTCTTGCTGATTTCTCAAAATCAGAACTGATTGATGTGGTTATGGCTCTGGTGGGTCAGGTTGTCTAACTCAAAGAACAAAATGCGCAGCTTTTGGAGGTGAACGCTCGGCTCCTGAAGGAAAACGAACAACTCAGGAAAGACAACGAGCAACTTAGAGAAGATAATGCGGTTCTTAGGCAGCGTGTTTCAGATCTTGAGCGTCGTCTGGGATCGAACAGTCGTAATAGCAGCAAACCACCTTCGAGCGACGGACTGGCAAAGCCGTCTAGCGATAAGAAACGGCGGACCAAAAGTCAGCGGGGCAAGTCAAATCGAAAGCCTGGCGGCCAACCCGGACATCCCGGCAACACACTGAAACAGGTTGAGAACCCAGACGAGATCACCAGTCATTTTCCGAACCAATGCCAAAACTGTCAGGCCGCGCTTTCGGCGGAGGATACCATAGGTTCTGCGTGCAGACAGGTGTTTGGCCTCAAACCTCCACCGCCGCTTTATGTGACCGAGCATCGTGCGCATATTTGCCAATGCCAGCATTGCGGTGCAAAAACCCGCGCCGATTTTCCTGAAGGGGTAACATCACCCGCCCAGTACGGCGATGAAATAGGGGCGTTGGCCGCCTATTTACAGACGCAGCACTGCATTCCCCAAAATCGCCTGGCGCAGGTTTTTGCGGACATTTTCGGGGTCACAATCACATCGGCAACCCTTTCCAGTCTGGTTGCCAAAAAGGCCGAGCAGATGCTCTGTTTAGCTGAGGCGGTGAAGAACCTGCTGTCCGGGCCTCAAACGGCAGTGAAGCATCTGGATGAAACGGGGTTCAGGATTGGTGGCAGAACGCGCTGGCTTCATATGCTATGCTCCACCGCTCTAAGCCACCTTCGGCTCGGAACTGCGCGAGGTGAAGTGCCACCAGAACTGGCGGGAACGGCAGTGCATGACTGTTTCTCTTCCAACTGGGCAGTGGAAAATGTGACCCATGGATTGTGCAATGCCCACATCTCCCGCGAATTGGAGGCATTGACCGAATATGAAAAAGAAGCTTGGGTGCCGGACATGAAAGCCATTCTGCTCGACGCACTGAAGCTCACGCATGTCGCGCGAATCCAAAATCGGAGCGCGGTCAGCCCGGAGGCAATCACGGATATCGAGCGGCGATTTGATGCCTGTTGCGAGCGTGCTATCGCGTTCCACGAGGCCCAACCGCCTCTCGCGCGCCCAACGAAAGGCAAGAAGCGGGGTCGCCCGAAACGGCGGATTGGGCACAATCTCGCTTTGCGACTCCAAACGCATAAAGCAGCGGTTTTGCTCTTTCTCAATGATCTGCGCGTTCCCTACACGAACAACGAGGCAGAGCGCGATCTCAGAATGACGAAAGTTCGACAAAAGGTCTCGGGAAGCTTTCGAACAGAGGCTGGTGCCGAGAATTTCTGCACTTTACGAACGGTCATTGAAACGGCGCGAAAACAAGGTTGGGACATCCTGAAAACCTTGAAAACCGCGCCTGATCAGCTCATCCTCAACCTCAGACCCGTCTGATGGGCCGTCTATAAAAGCATCAGGTTGGGGTAGCTGGGTAGTTACCAATTTTCAACGTCACCGCAACCGGGCAATGATCAGAAGCCTTGGGCCGGTCCCATCCGGTCCGGGGATAACGATCTACATCCTGGCCCTGCGGAAAGACGGTTCGGTGCGGTTGCCCGTGGCGCACAATATGCGGCACGGCCCGGTCATTGGCCAGAGCCAGCGCGGGAGAAGCAAGAATATAATCCAATTGCACCAGATGGCGGACCGGCCTGCTTTCCGGGTCGCGCGTATCGCGTGATTCACCGGCGGCAAAATACAAAGTCCAGCGATCATCTTCGGGACGCCGCTTGAGCAAATCATGGGAAAATCCATCTTCGACCAAAGGATCAACCCCAGAATGTCCTTCACGCAAATGTTTGAACTTGTAGCCGGAGCGTTTATTGCCGTCGATGGCCAGCCGCTCTGTATAATCGTTCAGATCACCACAGATCAGCCAGCGCATTTTTGCGGTGCGGTGTGCGCCAAATTTATCCTCGATGATCTTGCGCACTCCCTGCGCTTCAGCCATGCGAACCGGCATCGTGTATTCTCTGCCCGACAAACCATCCCGCCCGGTGCCCATGGATTTGAAGTGACTGATGAACAGGGTAGTTCTCTTGCCATCAATTTTCAGATCCACCTCAAGGCAATCACGCCGGAACAACCGCTCACCGGCTTCAAAGCCCATCTCTTCCAGTCGGGAATTGTGAACCCCCAAATCTCCAAACGTGCGCTCCGCGTGGCTTTTTACTGCAAGTATTTCAATCGGCTCACCATTTGCCGTTTCTTCCCGCGCCATGATCGCAACATCAATTCCGCGTCCGTCATTTCCTTCAATCCAGACTTTTTGTGGATAGCTCAGACCGGTCATCGGCAGCAGGTAGTTGTGCTCAAATCCTTCCAGAGTGTCGAGATCTTCGACTTCCTGCAGGCGCAGGATATCGGCATGGCAATCAGCAACCGCCAGCGCGGTCATCTGCCGGGCATCATCCTCATAGGCAATGACCCGCGCCTGCTCCAGCAGTTGATAGTCCTTTTTTGACTTGATCTGGCGGGCACCAATCGACCTGTCCCGACGCATCGCATTGCGCCAGCCCGAGAAGTCAAAACGGGCCATCAGGTTCTCAACATTGAAGGTGGCGATCCGAACAGACATGGCATTTCAGTGAATCGATTAGCGGTTGCGCAACCATCAGGGTTTGGATCAGAAAACTCAAGATGAACGTAAACAAACAAGCCGTTCATCTTACGTTCAGATTCACTTCGCCATGGTGAATTTAACAACGCTAAGTCCGGTTAAGCAAAATGGAGCCTAGCGAAAATCAAACAAGATCCGGAGATCGTGAGCGTCTCTGCCGCAACTAGCTCGCGCCTTCGGAAAAGCCCGGTGATTTATCACCGGGCTTTTTCCGTTTCAAACCAGTGTCCGCACACCTTCTGCCAATGGCCACGCAGATATCTCATTTGATGCATCGGCCGAAATCGAGCTTCTCTCAGTAAGGTATTGATATCACTCAATAACATCCCCCGAAGCTGAAATTCTTCTTTTGCCGCCTCCACTTCTGCCATTGACAGAATCCCGTGATTGGAAGCCCGCGCCGTCAAATAGACCGCCTCTTCGGTGGAAAATGCCAAACCACCATGTTGAAAGGCCGTCGCCAGAACTTCTTTGATTGACGGTGGGTAGCTTCGGCAAAATGCCAGGGTGCCCAGACTGAGTGCGACAAACTGCCACTCCTGTCTCGCCGTTATACGCGCTGGAATGGGAGCGTTCAGATTAGGCCATGGATTGACCGGAGACCCATCCACCGGTTCGACCGCACCGACATCGAAGCGGCTACGGAACTTCTTGAGGTTTTGAAAATAAATACAGCGCTCCCACATCGCCGTTTGGTACCACTGGATACTTGTCGTCAATCGTTGGCCCAAATTTTCGTGTTTCAATATCGGTTTCAAAAAGGGATAGAGACCGAAAAACCCCTCAACCGCATAGTCCTGTAATTTGCCAAAACAGTCTCCAGATTCCTGAAAACGAAACCCGGCAGCCCGTTTCTGTTGACTTAAACCTTCATCCAAATGTCGATGTCTGTAGGGATAAAGCGGACTGTCAGGATGGTTGAACTTTATTTCGGTGCCGTCCCAGGCCTCCATACGTTGAATAAATTCTTCCAGTCGACGATCAGAAGGTTTTGGAATTGTTGAAGTCAATCCGACCAAGAACATGGATAAAACTGAAAAACTCAAAATATAATATACAACTATTGTTTTCATTATATCCTCGGTACTTCTATCAGATATATAAACCTCCAATTTGACTCAAATCAGTACTGAGTGTGACGAAAATATGTTTTCCCCAATCAATAAGGGGCAATTCAATAAACAGTAAAGGCACGGCAATGAGACTGGGCACGACGCTGGAATCGGGCCAAAATGCAAAAGCGCCGGGTCTGGCTCACGGGACAATATCGTGTTGATACCAAGTTTTGCAGACAAATTGCCAATTGCCGCGCACAGCACGCATTTGGTGCAGACGATGGGAGCGAGCTTCATCCAGCAATCGATGAATATCGATGAGATTGACACCCTGGCGACGAAACTCCGCAATTGCTGCTGCGAATTCTTGATTTGAAAGCATCCCGTGTTTGGAGGCCCGCCCAGTCAGATATATCGCCTCCGGGGTTGAATAGGTGAGACCACCTGGTTGCCCCGCATTGGCCCAAACATCCCGGATGGAAGGTGGGTAACTTTGACAAAAGGCCAGCATTCCCAATACATGGGCTAAATATTGCCACTCATGCCAAGCGAGAAATCGATCGGGACCTCCTCCTTTCACTTCTTCCAACGTGTCCCCATGGGCACCATCGAAAGGCGGATACAGGGTTACGTCAATCCACTGATCCAATTTGCGTTTCCGTCTAAAATAGATGCAACGCTCCAAGATGGCCGGATAACCTCCTCGGATAGCGCTGCGCACTTTAGGGTAGCGATCCCGATCAACCATGATTGGTTCCAGATGGGGGTTAAGGCCAAAAAAACCCGTGACCATCAGATCATAAATGTTCCAACCACAATCACCAGATACCTGTAAATCATTGAGCCGACGCTGATCAGCCTCCGTCAACCCCTCGTCAAAATGGTGATGGCGATAGGGATAGAGTGGGCTTTTGGGATCATGAAACGAAAGCCATTTTTCCCCAAGTCGGTCAAAGTCGCGGATAAATTTGTCCAGCCGCGGATCGGCATTCGCCGACACTAGAGCGCTTAACATATTGATAAATAAAATAATGCGGAATAAATATATTTTACGCCTACGAAGCAACATCTAAGTTTTATCCCCGTGATATGATTCAGCAATAAAATAAATTCTAGATTTGTATTTAGGATTTATTATGGCAATAGATGAAACAATTCGGGCAGTTCGGTGCGGCGGCCTTCGATCAGAATTGGAACGCGCGCGGTCAAAATTTAACGAACAGACCGCCCGACTCTCGATTCTACAACAGAAAATCCAAATGGAGGAAAATCAACTCAGGAATTTGAGGGAGCAAGCAAACCGCACCGGTGATCGAGAGGGATTTGCCTTGGATATTATCCATGTGGAGGAGCAGATTAGAAGTTTGCAGCAGGACAATGTCCGCGCGGAAAATGAACAGCGAGACGCCCGTAACAACGTCAATCAATTGACGCGCAAGTCGCAAATTTCAGTTGCTGAAACCACTCACAAAAAAGCCCGGTCGATTTGACCGGGCCTTTCAAATTCAATTCTGTGAACTGAGTTAGTTCTTTTCTTTGTCCACCAGCTGGTTGGACTTGATCCACGGCATCATGCCGCGCAGTTTTTCACCGACTTCTTCAATCTGGTGGCTGTCATTCATGCGGCGTGTGCCTTTAAAGCGGGCAGCGCCGGAATGCCATTCCTGCATCCATTCGGAGGTAAAGCGGCCGGTCTGAATGTCTTTCAAGACACGACGCATTTCATCCTTGGTCTCATCGGTGATGATGCGCGGACCGGACACATATTCACCCCATTCAGCAGTGTTGGAGATCGAGTAGTTCATATTGGCGATGCCGCCTTCATAAATCAGATCAACGATCAGCTTCACTTCGTGCAGGCACTCAAAATAGGCCATTTCCGGGGCGTAACCGGCTTCCACCAGCACTTCAAAACCAGCCCGGATCAATTCGACCAGACCACCACAGAGAACAACCTGTTCGCCGAACAGGTCGGTTTCACACTCTTCCTGGAAGGTTGTTTCGATAACACCGGAGCGACCGCCACCAACGCCACAGGCGTAGGACAGGGCAAGATCATGGGCGTTGCCAGATGCGTCCTGATGGATCGCGATCAGGCACGGAACCCCACCACCTTTTTGATATTCGCCGCGCACCGTGTGGCCGGGGCCTTTTGGTGCGATCATCACCACGTCGATGTCGGTGCCCGGTTCGATCAGGTTGAAGTGAACGTTCAATCCATGGGCAAAAGCAATGGCTGCGCCGGATTTGATGTTGCCGGCAATGCTTTCTTTCCAGATGCCGGCCTGCAATTCGTCGGGTGCCGCCATCATCATCAGGTCCGCAACTTTTGCTGCATCAGCAACTGACATGACTTCAAAGCCGTCAGCCTGTGCCTTTTTGGCGGTGGCCGATCCTTCGCGCAGTGCGACAACTACGTCTTTGGCACCGGAATCTTTCAGGTTCATGGCATGGGCGCGGCCCTGTGATCCATAACCTATGATGCAAACCTTTTTGCTTTTGATCAGATTGATATCTGCATCGCGGTCGTAATAAACGCGCATTAGCGTTCCCCTTAAATGTTTTGAAAAGCTTTTTCGGCCCGGAACTGGCCAATTCGAGAGGTGGTTTAGCGGGGGGAAACAAAAATGGCAAATCAGAAAATGAATTCACCCCCCTGAACTGCAAACTTCCAAGGCATTTCGGCCATCCAACCGCCAAAATTGATGATGTTCAGCGCCCGCAGGCCTTCAGAAAACGGCGCACTGTCTCGGCCATGCCATATTCCAGCGCGTCAGCCGTCAGACCGTGACCGATTGAAACTTCCACCAGGTTGGAAATACGCGCCACCAACGCCGGCAGGTTCGCCACCGTCAGATCATGACCGGCATTTACCCCAAGCCCCAATTGATGCGCTGCATCGGCAGTCTGACCCAACAATTCCACCTCGCGGGCAGCTGCATCCGGATTGTCATATGTTCCACCATAGGGGCCGGTGTAAAGTTCCACCCGATCACAGCCGGTATCAGCCGCCCATTTGACCGATTCCGGATCCGGATCAGCAAACAACGAGACTTCCATACCGGCGGTTTTCAACCGCGCAACGATTGGCGCCAGATAATTGTGCTGCAGACGAAAATCCCAGCCATGATCCGAAGTCGGCTGTGACGGGTCATCAGGAACCAGTGTCACCTGCTCCGGTTGATTGGTTTCGCACAGATCGAGAAAATCATCCGTTGGATAGCCTTCAATATTGTAATCAGCCTGATGAAACTCATCATCCATCAGTGCCCGCAATTCCGGCACATCGGTAAAGCGGATATGTCGCTGATCAGGGCGCGGATGAACGGTTAACCCCTGGGCTCCGGCTTCCAGCGCAATGCGACCCATGCCGGTGACACTAGGCCACGGCAAATCCCGTCGGTTTCGCAATTGAGCAACAGCATTTAGATTGACGGACAGGCTGACAGGCATGATGGTGTTTCGTGAAAAAGTAAATTTAGCCCAACCATGACAATGCCAACCGCACCTGACAAGAACTGTTTGGACGATTTAAGTCAGTCTGATTTTCACCGGGACCTGCACAAACCGTTCACAATTGGCTTGAAGCCGCTGGCCGGAAAAAATTTCCTGCAAATCGATGGTGATTTTTTTCCCTATAGAGACAAGAAACTCGACCTGTACAGCCGCATTCATGATGAAGTCTGCATGGCAGAAGCGGCGACGCATGATGCCCAGCGGGAAGTTGAAGATTTGGTCGTCAACAGCCTGAAATCGGGTTACCCGCAGCTCTACGATTTCACTGGTACCCGTGCGACTTGCAAGCAGACGGGTCTGGAGATCCGGTTTAATCAACAGATGCCTCTGTCCAGCGCAGCTCTGTTGATTCCGGACGATTTGATATTGATGAAACGCGACGAGAGCGGGTGGCGGTTGGTCGCCGGTTCCTTGGCCTTTCCAGCCTATTGGAGCCTTGCTGAAAAACTCTCCAAGCCGCTCGAAGCTGTGCATGGGCCGGTCCCATTGCCAGAGCAGATGAGCCTGCGCATCAACCGGATCTTTGATGGAATACAAGTGGATAACCCGGTCTGGCGCACCAATTGGTCGCTGGACCAGGGGCCAGAGCTGCGTCAGTCCCGTCGCGAAAATGATCGCCCCAAAACAGGAAAGAAAATCAGTTCCAATGTGCATTTCAGGACTGAATTCCAAACGCTGCACAAATTGCCAAAAACAAACAACATTCTGTTCTCAATCCGGACCAAGACAACGCCAGTCAAAAGCCTTGCCAACGATGCACTGGGCCGGTCGAAGCTGGCCACTTTACACCGGCAATATCTGGGCATGAGCGAAGCTGAACGGGACTACAAAGGAATCAACCACAATGCCGAGGGTTTGCTGAACTGGCTGGAACAACAAGGAAGGCAGGATGATGACACAAGCAACGCTGAATGAAGCAAAATTGCGCGAATGGATCGGCAAGTCACAATCAAGCAGCGATACGCTGCATGCCAAACAGGCCCAGTTGATGCAGTTGACGCTGGATCGCGAGCCGTCGCTGCAAACCGGTGATGCCCTGCCCCCGGTATGGCATTGGGCCTATTTTCTCAGCGGTTCACCGATGTCGCAGCTTGGGCGCGATGGCCATGCCGCGGTTGGCGAGTTTTTGCCCCCCGTCTCCCTGCCACGACGCATGTGGGCTGGTGGTCGCCTGATCTACACCAAGCCGGTGCATTTGGGCGAACACATCACCAAGAATTCATTCATCAAGGACGTGACATTAAAACACGGCAAGAGCGGCGCTTTGGTTTTTGTCACCGTACGGCACGAATATTTTGGATCGGATGATGATCTGCGGTTTACCGAAGAACATGATATCGTCTATCGGGAAGACCCCTCTCCTGAGGCCCCTAAACCGGCGGCGGTTCCACCGCCCGCAAAATCGGCACATGAGGAAATAATTACGCCCTCGACTGTGCAGTTGTTTCGCTATTCGGCGCTGACTTTCAATGGTCACCGCATTCACTATGACCGGGACTATTGCAAGGAAGTCGAAGGCTATCCCGGGCTTATCTTTCACGGCCCGTTGACCGCCACATTGTTGGCTGATCTTGCGGTTCGGCGTCACCCGGGTAAACAGCTGAAAAGTTTTTCTTTTCGCGCCGTTGCCCCGCTATTTGATACTCAGTCGTTCACTATTCATCACGATGGAGATGCACTCGTTTGGGCACAGACGCCCGACGGAGGGCTCGCCATGAAGGCGAGCTTTGACTACTGACTATCCGCAACTAACGCAGCGGGTTCCCAGCCTGGAGCAAGCTTGGCTCTTGGGCGATCGTGGGCCTGATCCTTGTCCTGCCACGAATGGCCGGCCCCCATGATGCATGCCACGCCACGGGTTGTTGTCAGCAGAACTGTCCAACTGCCTTCCATGGATGTGTAAATTTCGAGCAGGGAATTACCTGTTGCTGATACACCAATTGCACGGGGCGTTTCCTGATATTTGCCGGTCAGCATCTTGGCCATCTTGACGCGTTCCCCACAAACGCGAACTGCTGCCCAACTTGATGTTGTCATCACAAAGCAAGTTAGCAATGCGGTTCCAAATGCCGCCAACCGTATCGGTTTTGAGAGTTTCTTATACATTTTAACCTCCGTTCTCGGCTCGACTACCGAACTCACGGGAGGTTTACTTGGCTCCAGCGAGCACGCGATCGAACCGGTTCACTACTTGAACCTTCACTCATTAGTTCTCCGGGTCGTCTACTGGGGTCAGCCTGCGCCTCAAACATTAAGAATGGATTAACCATAACGGGGCTAAATATAGCGGCTGGGCGGCAATAAAATTGCGGCTCTATTTCACGATTGTGATCTTCTCTGCCGCACGGGTAATAGCCGTATATAACCAGCGCTGACTGTGCTCGCGAAACGCCCAACTTTCATCAAACAGGTATACGTTGTCCCATTGGGAGCCCTGCGCCTTGTGAACGGTCAGCGCGTATCCATAATCGAAGTCATCATAGCGCCGCTTCATTTGCCAGGGCACTTCTTCCTCAGGGTTTTCAAAGGCTGCTTTCAACACCCTGATTTTCGCTGACATGCGCTCCATGCCATCATCTTCCGAACCAATCAGCAGATTCATAAAAGCTTTGGAGGAATTGGGGGCAGACGTTACCTGCCACAGCGACCCGTTCAGCAAGCCCTTTGCAGGATCGTTGCGCAGCGCCACCAATTTATCGCCGGCAGCCGGCAATGGCCCCTGGAACTCCTTCAAATCGCGCAGTCGCTGATTATATCGACGACGGGTCTTGTTGGTGCCGACCAAGACCTGGTCTGCAGCAAGTACCTCCTCCTGCTCCACATCGCGGCGATGGATCACTGTACTGCTGCCATAATCACCATAGGGAATTGTCTGGCCTTCCCGCGCCATCTGGGCAAGGTCGATTATCGGATTGCCGCGCGCCTGCCGATGGATCGATTCCAGCAGATAATCCGGTTCATGATCAGTGAAAAATCCGCCTCCGGAGACCGGTGGCAATTGACCCGGATCGCCCAATACCAAAACCGGAGTGCCAAAGGAAAGCAGGTCCCGTCCCAAATCCTCATCCACCATCGAACACTCATCGATAACAATCAATGAAGCATTCGCCACCGGGCTTTGCCGGTTCAGCGTAAACAATGGTGTCATTGCAGATTTGCCGGTATCTTCATCTTCCACCAGTTCCTCACCACGCGGGCGATAAATCAGCGAGTGAATCGTGCTGGCTTTTTTGGCACCGCGCGACCGCAGCACCATCGCCGCCTTGCCGGTAAAGGCCGCAAACAGGACATCCCCGTCCACCCCTTCTGCCAGATAGCGTGCCAGGGTGGTTTTGCCAGTGCCGGCATAACCGAACAGGCGAAAGACTTGCGGAAACCCCTGTTTCAACCAATTGGAAACAGCAACCAGCGCGGCGTCCTGTTCAGTGGAAAATTGCATATCTGGCCGGATTCGCAGGAAAATCTTGGCGAAACTTAGTCGTTCACTACCAAGAACACAATGGGAACATTATCTGCGGTAGAGGATCATCCAGCGTTGCACAGCTTTTGTGGCAACCGCCTTCATGGTAGCCGGTTCCGGACGCACGTCTTCACCCAACAGCAATTGACGCTGCCGATCTCCAACCAGCAAGCCAATCAGGTTTTCAAACGCTTCCATGGGGCTGTGCACGGCCAGTTCACCGCTTTCATTGCCCTCTTGAAACAGATCCAGAAAAGGCTTTGCGACCTGGTCCTTCCAGTCAGCCATAACGGCCAGACCAAGGTCTGCGTTTTCGCTGCAGGCCTGCGCCATCGCAACCCGGTTGATGGCCAGGGCTGCATCACCGGTCATGATATCGAGCAACAGGGTTGCGCAGGACCCAAGACGGGCCTCCAGACTGCCCTGCGCTGCGGCAAACCGGTCGGCCATGGCCTGTCGCATACCACTGGCCTGTTCATGGGCCAGAGCCATCATGATGCCATCGCGGTCACCGAACCAATTATACAGCGTTTCTTTGGAACAATGGGCTTCAGCAGCAATCTGCGCCGTCGTTATGGCGGAGCCGTGGCGTCGCAAAAGACGCAGTGTTGCCCGCAGGATCTGCAACCGGCGGGTTTGATTCCTAACCGCTTTTGATTCGCTGTCCATCCCCGAACCTTACAGTACGGGCTCAAAATTGAAAGTCAGCCGGTCGCATCGAAATCAAACCGGAGACTTCGCCCAATTCAAGCGGCTACATCCTGAACACACCAAACCTGGTGTCCGGAATAGGCGCATTGAGACTGGCGGCCAGCGACAGCGCCAATACCCGTCGGGTATCGCGGGGACGAACAATACCGTCATCCCAGAGCCGGGCAGTTGAATAATAAGGATGCCCCTCTTCTTCAAACTTCTCGACGATCGGCTGCTTGAATTCAGCTTCCTCGATCTCCGACCACTCTTCTCCGCGACGCTCAATGCCTTCTCGCTTGACCGTTGCCAGAACCGAAGCCGCCTGTTCGCCCCCCATCACGGAAATCCGTGCATTGGGCCACATATACATAAATCGTGGCGAATAGGATCTGCCACACATGCCGTAATTCCCCGCGCCATAGGAACCACCCACCACCAAAGTCAGTTTTGGTACCTGGGCACAGGCGACGGCGCTGACCAGTTTGGCACCATCCTTGGCAATGCCTCCGGTTTCGTGTTCGCGCCCCACCATAAACCCGGTGATGTTTTGCAGAAACAGCAGTGGAATTTTACGCTGACAGCACAATTCGATGAAATGGGCGCCTTTCAGCGAAGATTCTGAAAACAAAATACCGTTATTGCCGAGTATGCCGATAGGCATGCCATGAAGATGGGCAAAGCCGGTAACCAGCGTTGTGCCGTAGCGCGCTTTAAACTCATCAAACTGCGATCCGTCGACAAGGCGCGCGATAATTTCACGAATATCGTATTGCTTGCGTAAATCTACCGGAACCACGGTTTCCAGTTCATTGATGTCGAACAGCGGTTCCTCGACTGGGCGCAGTTTCACCGGCATGTGCGGGGTATGATTCAATCCACGGACGATGGACCGCACGATTTCCAGCGCATGAACATCATTTTCTGCCAGATGGTCGGCCACCCCGGACAGTCTGGTATGGACATCCGCCCCACCCAGGTCTTCCGCCGAAACTTCTTCCCCGGTTGCCGCTTTCACAAGTGGCGGCCCTGCCAAAAATATCGTGCCTTGATTTTTGACGATTACAGCCTCGTCCGACATCGCCGGAACATAAGCCCCTCCAGCGGTGCATGACCCCATCACACAAGCGATCTGGGGAATACCGTCGGCGGACATTGTCGCCTGATTATAAAATGAACGGCCGAAATGATCTTTGTCGGGAAAACCCTCCGTATGATACGGCAAATTTGCACCGCCGCTATCCACCAGATAGATGCAGGGTAGACGGTTTTCGCGCGCCACATCCTGGGCACGAAGCTGCTTTTTCACCGTCATAGGATAAAAGGTGCCACCCTTGATCGTGGCATCATTGCAGATGATCACGCATTGGCGCCCTTCAACCTGCCCCACCCCGGTGATGATGGCGGCACTGTGGATGTCCTCATCATACAGGCCCTTTGCGGCCAGAGGTGACAGTTCCAAAAACGGTGTTCCCGGGTCCAGCAGGCGCATAACCCGCTCGCGCGGCAGAAGCTTTCCGCGATCGAGATGGCGCTTGCGGGATCTCTCCGGACCGCCCTGCGCGACCTCATTTTCAACTTCATCAAGATCGTTGATCAGGTCCGACCAGGCTTTTGCATTGCGTTCAGCTTCCGCGCCATGCAACGAAATCAACGGTTCCAGAATGCTCACTTTGTCGACTTCGCTTGTGGCTTTGGCTCAGGAGCTGTGATCGGCAGGCCGGATTCACGCCACTGGGCAAATCCCCCTTCAATGTGGGCGACCGGTGCCAACCCCATATTCTGCATATCGCGCGTCGCCAGCGCTGAGCGCCATGCAGCGGCACAAAAGAATATATAAGTTTTGCCCGGTTGGGCGAATACGTCACGGTGATATTTGCTGGCAGGGTCAACCCAGAATTCCAACATGCCGCGCGGCGCATGAACTGCATCCGGAACCTTGCCTTCCCGGCCCAGCTCACGAATATCTCTGATATCGACCAGAACCGCCTCTCCAGCCGTCTGCATGGCAAGAGCGTCTTCTGGTTTTACGGTAACGATTTCGGCGGTAGCTTCCGCCACAAGTTGTTCGGCAGTTTTTTTCATGGATTTTCGCGCTTGTTGCAAATCACATGTGCAAACTAACAGGGCGAACAGCCGGAGCCAAGCAGGCTTTTATCCAGATACGGTCAAAATTGTCGTGGCACTGACGGTGGTTTCAGGCCCCATGACGAAGGTTGCAATCAACACAACAACCAGCGCAACGGCGATGGCCCAAAGGGTAATTCCCCAACAGGATTTTTCGACAGATTTTTCCATGATGCCCCGTATTACTCCACTGACATGACGGCGTGTTGTCAGCGCCATTTGTCTGAACCGGCGCGGGTATAGGCCGATGGTTCAAGCCAGGCAACAGAAAATATGTCATTTTAGTGACAATCTCAGCAAACCAGCCATGCACTTCACGCATGGCATCAATGATTTCAATGTGTTATCGAAATACAAGACTTAAAAAAAGGTAACTACCCAGCTACCCCAACCTGATGCTTTTATAGACGGCCCATCAGACGGGTCTGAGATTGAGGATGAGCTGATCAGGCGCGGTTTTCAAGGTTTTCAGGATGTCCCAACCTTGTTTTCGCGCCGTTTCAATGACCGTTCGTAAAGTGCAGAAATTCTCGGCACCAGCCTCTGTTCGAAAGCTTCCCGAGACCTTTTGTCGAACTTTCGTCATTCTGAGATCACGCTCTGCCTCGTTGTTCGTGTAGGGAACGCGCAGATCATTGAGAAAGAGCAAAACCGCTGCTTTATGCGTTTGGAGTCGCAAAGCGAGATTGTGCCCAATCCGCCGTTTCGGGCGACCCCGCTTCTTGCCTTTCGTTGGGCGCGCGAGAGGCGGTTGGGCCTCGTGGAACGCGATAGCACGCTCGCAACAGGCATCAAATCGCCGCTCGATATCCGTGATTGCCTCCGGGCTGACCGCGCTCCGATTTTGGATTCGCGCGACATGCGTGAGCTTCAGTGCGTCGAGCAGAATGGCTTTCATGTCCGGCACCCAAGCTTCTTTTTCATATTCGGTCAATGCCTCCAATTCGCGGGAGATGTGGGCATTGCACAATCCATGGGTCACATTTTCCACTGCCCAGTTGGAAGAGAAACAGTCATGCACTGCCGTTCCCGCCAGTTCTGGTGGCACTTCACCTCGCGCAGTTCCGAGCCGAAGGTGGCTTAGAGCGGTGGAGCATAGCATATGAAGCCAGCGCGTTCTGCCACCAATCCTGAACCCCGTTTCATCCAGATGCTTCACTGCCGTTTGAGGCCCGGACAGCAGGTTCTTCACCGCCTCAGCTAAACAGAGCATCTGCTCGGCCTTTTTGGCAACCAGACTGGAAAGGGTTGCCGATGTGATTGTGACCCCGAAAATGTCCGCAAAAACCTGCGCCAGGCGATTTTGGGGAATGCAGTGCTGCGTCTGTAAATAGGCGGCCAACGCCCCTATTTCATCGCCGTACTGGGCGGGTGATGTTACCCCTTCAGGAAAATCGGCGCGGGTTTTTGCACCGCAATGCTGGCATTGGCAAATATGCGCACGATGCTCGGTCACATAAAGCGGCGGTGGAGGTTTGAGGCCAAACACCGGTCTGCACGCAGAACCTATGGTATCCTCCGCCGAAAGCGCGGCCTGACAGTTTTGGCATTGGTTCGGAAAATGACTGGTGATCTCGTCTGGGTTCTCAACCTGTTTCAGTGTGTTGCCGGGATGTCCGGGTTGGCCGCCAGGCTTTCGATTTGACTTGCCCCGCTGACTTTTGGTCCGCCGTTTCTTATCGCTAGACGGCTTTGCCAGTCCGTCGCTCGAAGGTGGTTTGCTGCTATTACGACTGTTCGATCCCAGACGACGCTCAAGATCTGAAACACGCTGCCTAAGAACCGCATTATCTTCTCTAAGTTGCTCGTTGTCTTTCCTGAGTTGTTCGTTTTCCTTCAGGAGCCGAGCGTTCACCTCCAAAAGCTGCGCATTTTGTTCTTTGAGTTAGACAACCTGACCCACCAGAGCCATGACCACATCAATCAGTTCTGATTTTGAGAAATCAGCAAGAATTTCAGGTGTCAGATTTTCGAGTTTCATCCTCGCAGTCAAACACCAAAATGAAAAAAGTGGAACCTCAAATATGAGCCATGAATCAAATTGTCGCACCTAATGGCAGCAGAAATAGGGTAGCTGAGTAGTTACGAAAAAAGGTTAACAGCCCGGGTGTGAATAAGGCATTTTTCGGGCGGGTTCAGCTATTTTTCGCTGGTTTTTTAGGCTTCTTTGGCGGTTCATCAACAACAACTTTGGGTGGTTGCATGATGATCTCGCGATGCGGATATGGAATCGAAATATTATTCGCCTGAAACGCGTCCCAGAGCGCCAGCATGACCATGCCTCTGATATTGGTCAGGCCGTTTTGAGGATCCGATATCCAGAACCGGGCCTTGAAATTCAAGGAAGAATCGCCAAATTCCGTCAACCAGCAGACCGGACGTTTCACAACGCTGACACGCTCAACGGTTTCAGCCGCTTCAATCGCCAACCTGCTCACCTCGTGGGGGTTGCTGTCATAGGACACGCCAAATTCGACATCCAGTCGAACCAGTTTATCGGTGAATGACCAGTTGATCACCTTTTCGGTGATGAAGTCCTCGTTGGGAATGAGAAATTCACGCCCATCACGTGTCACCACAGAAACGAACCGCGACCGCAATTCCCTGATCCAGCCAAACGTGCTGCCAAGCGAAATAGTATCCCCGGGCTTGATCGATTTATCCAGCAGGATGATCACTCCGGAAATGAAGTTGGACACCACCTTTTGCAGCCCAAAGCCAAGCCCGACGCCGATGGCACCGGAAAATACAGCAAACACGGTAAGATCGATTCCCACTGCATTGAGGGCAATGATGACGACCGCAATGACCAGAAATATCTTGATGAATTTGCCGATCAGCACCTGCAGGCTGGGGGTCAGGTCGGACATTCCCTTGACGCGGGTTTCAACATAATTGCCGGTATTGTTGGCCAACCAGGTCAGGCCGACCAACAGCGCAATCGACTTGATGAGCACCAGGGCTGAAAGTCTAACTTCTCCCAGATTGAAAGCGATGGAATCGAGTGCCCGCGTGGTTGGCTCCAGATAACCAGTCAGGTTCAGCGCCACCAGGATCCACGCAAGAATCGCTACCCAACGGGACAATTGCCGCGAATGAATGATCCGGGAGAATACGCTGACCAGCAACCAGGCGAGCCCCAGATTAAACACCAGTTTCAGGAAAAACGCCCGAGACGGCCAAGTATAGCTGGCCACAATATATTGAGCCGAGCCAACCAAAATGACAAAGATGATCCATTCTACCCGCCGCAGCAGCGCTGCCAGAAGACGAAGGAAACCGGCATTCAACTTGAGACTGCGCACCCAGCTTTCCAGCGGTGGCTCGACGCGTTTTGCCGTATACCAGGCAATGCCGAATGCAATCGCGATGATCAACACCTGATAGATCGTCCAGGTCTGGAAAACGACCCGCCAGGCATCGCTTGCCAGGTCCATCAGGCCAAGCTGGATATCTTGCAGCATTCAAACCTCCGCATCCGGGTGATTCGCTTTATCGCTTACCCGGCATCATAGCTTGAGGCTGCACTCATTGCATGCAGGGTTTGTGTGAATTGATAGTCAAAAATTGCGGATCACGGCGACCCGGGCGATGACCAGCTTATTGTCAATGTCATAAGGCTGAGCGCCAACAAATTCTTGGGTGCTGGACGAGATGAACCCGGCCGTGTTGACATAATTGCGGTCACTGCCGAAGTCCACATAACTGACATCAAACCGGGCAGACCACATATCAGAAGCCTGCCATTCAACGCCTGCACCAACCACCCAGCCTAGGCGGGTGCTGGAATCGGCAAAGGAATCATCGGGATCAAAACGCAATTTGTAGTCTTCAACAACATTACAAGTGTCCGGACAATAAAAGTCTTCGTCAACGAAGCGGTTTTCGATCCACCCAACCGCCAATCCAGCAGTGCCAAACAAATGCAGGCGCTCGTAAACCGGCACAGTCAGACGTGCCCGCAGGGAAACCAATGCGTCGTAGCTTGAGTAGACTGTCTCATCCAAATTTTTGGGATCGGCGATTTCTGAGCTGGAATTCCTGAGCCAGGCGGCGTCCAGCTCCATACCGATTCTTGCCCACTCATACCGCTGGTCGACTCCAATCAGAACGCCAAATTGTGGCGTCTCACTTCCAAAGTCAATTTCGTAATCCTCGCCATATCCAACGAAACCCTGAGAGTCGGTGAATTCATTTCTATCGGCACCCAGTCCGATAAATCCACCAAAATAGACATTGGCATCAACCAACGAACCGGCATAAGCAATTGTTGGCGGGAATGACAAATTCGCGAGCGCCAGCAAAAGCGCCCGGGTCAATAAATATCTTATCAATAGAAAATCTCCGCGCAAATATAATTGAGAATCGTTTTTTATTGACCCAATGAAAAATCAATAATTGCGCGGCGAGAACTCTCTATACAAACAAAAACATATTTAAAAATATGTAACTACTCAGCTACCCTATTTCTGCTGCCATTAGGTGCGACAATTTGATTCATGGCGCATATTTGAGGTTCCACTTTTTTCATTTTGGTGTTTGACTGCGAGGATGAAACTCGAAAATCTGACACCTGAAATTCTTGCTGATTTCTCAAAATCAGAACTGATTGATGTGGTCATGGCTCTGGTGGGTCAGGTTGTCTAACTCAGTAACTACCCAGCTACCCCAACCTGATGCTTTTATAGACGGCCCATCAGACGGGTCTGAGATTGAGGATGAGCTGATCAGGCGCGGTTTTCAAGGTTTTCAGGATGTCCCAACCTTGTTTTCGCGCCGTTTCAATGACCGTTCGTAAAGTGCAGAAATTCTCGGCACCAGCCTCTGTTCGAAAGCTTCCCGAGACCTTTTGTCGAACTTTCGTCATTCTGAGATCACGCTCTGCCTCGTTGTTCGTGTAGGGAACGCGCAGATCATTGAGAAAGAGCAAAACCGCTGCTTTATGCGTTTGGAGTCGCAAAGCGAGATTGTGCCCAATCCGCCGTTTCGGGCGACCCCGCTTCTTGCCTTTCGTTGGGCGCGCGAGAGGCGGTTGGGCCTCGTGGAACGCGATAGCACGCTCGCAACAGGCATCAAATCGCCGCTCGATATCCGTGATTGCCTCCGGGCTGACCGCGCTCCGATTTTGGATTCGCGCGACATGCGTGAGCTTCAGTGCGTCGAGCAGAATGGCTTTCATGTCCGGCACCCAAGCTTCTTTTTCATATTCGGTCAATGCCTCCAATTCGCGGGAGATGTGGGCATTGCACAATCCATGGGTCACATTTTCCACTGCCCAGTTGGAAGAGAAACAGTCATGCACTGCCGTTCCCGCCAGTTCTGGTGGCACTTCACCTCGCGCAGTTCCGAGCCGAAGGTGGCTTAGAGCGGTGGAGCATAGCATATGAAGCCAGCGCGTTCTGCCACCAATCCTGAACCCCGTTTCATCCAGATGCTTCACTGCCGTTTGAGGCCCGGACAGCAGGTTCTTCACCGCCTCAGCTAAACAGAGCATCTGCTCGGCCTTTTTGGCAACCAGACTGGAAAGGGTTGCCGATGTGATTGTGACCCCGAAAATGTCCGCAAAAACCTGCGCCAGGCGATTTTGGGGAATGCAGTGCTGCGTCTGTAAATAGGCGGCCAACGCCCCTATTTCATCGCCGTACTGGGCGGGTGATGTTACCCCTTCAGGAAAATCGGCGCGGGTTTTTGCACCGCAATGCTGGCATTGGCAAATATGCGCACGATGCTCGGTCACATAAAGCGGCGGTGGAGGTTTGAGGCCAAACACCTGTCTGCACGCAGAACCTATGGTATCCTCCGCCGAAAGCGCGGCCTGACAGTTTTGGCATTGGTTCGGAAAATGACTGGTGATCTCGTCTGGGTTCTCAACCTGTTTCAGTGTGTTGCCGGGATGTCCGGGTTGGCCGCCAGGCTTTCGATTTGACTTGCCCCGCTGACTTTTGGTCCGCCGTTTCTTATCGCTAGACGGCTTTGCCAGTCCGTCGCTCGAAGGTGGTTTGCTGCTATTACGACTGTTCGATCCCAGACGACGCTCAAGATCTGAAACACGCTGCCTAAGAACCGCATTATCTTCTCTAAGTTGCTCGTTGTCTTTCCTGAGTTGCTCGTTGTCTTTCCTGAGTTGTTCGTTTTCCTTCAGGAGCCGAGCGTTCACCTCCAAAAGCTGCGCATTTTGTTCTTTGAGTTAGACAACCTGACCCACCAGAGCCATGACCACATCAATCAGTTCTGATTTTGAGAAATCAGCAAGAATTTCAGGTGTCAGATTTTCGAGTTTCATCCTCGCAGTCAAACACCAAAATGAAAAAAGTGGAACCTCAAATATGCGCCATGAATCAAATTGTCGCACCTAATGGCAGCAGAAATAGGGTAGCTGAGTAGTTACCGTGACGATTGCCGTTTCCGAGACGCCCATCCCCCTGCACTTTGCCTTTCTGGAAGGTGCCCATGTCGAAGGCTCTATCGAAGACAAGATCGAACGTCCGCTGCGCGATGTTTTTGATGTCCCCGATCTGGCTTCTACCGATGACAAGATCGTCAACGGGCAGTTCGATGTTCTGGCCACCGACGCAACGCCCCTGGCGCCATTTACAGCCCAGCGCATGGACTATTCGCTGCACCGGTTGGCCCATTATACCGCGACGTCACCCAGCCATTTTCAAAATTATGTTCTGTTTACCAACTACCAGTTCTATATCGATGAATTCATTGAGTTTTCGAAGAACGCGTTGAAGGACCCTGAAAGCGGATACGAGGCCTTTGTCGAACCTGGTAACAGGATTACCACCAGCGATGGAATTGTTGAAAATTCAACGCCGAGCAGGCAGCCGCAAATGCCGACCTATCACCTGAAACGGCAAGGCCAGTGTGGCATTACAATGGTCAATATCGGCATTGGTCCTTCCAATGCCAAAACGATCACGGACCATGTCGCCGTATTACGCCCCCACACATGGCTGATGCTCGGCCATTGCGCCGGACTGCGCAACAGTCAGCGACTTGGCGATTATGTGCTGGCCCATGCCTATGTGCGCGAAGATCACGTGTTGGACGATGATCTGCCAGTCTGGATACCTGTGCCACCACTGGCCGAAGTTCAAGTGGCGCTGGAACAGGCTGTGGCGACCGTCACAGGTTATTCGGGCTATGATCTGAAACAGGTTATGCGTACCGGTACCGTCGCAACCATTGATAACCGGAACTGGGAATTGCGCGATCAGACCGGGCCGGTGCAGCGGCTGTCGCAAAGTCGGGCCATCGGGCTGGACATGGAATCGGCTACAATCGCGGCCAATGGTTTTCGGTTCAGGGTCCCCTATGGCACCCTGCTTTGCGTATCTGACAAGCCACTGCACGGCGAGCTGAAATTGCCAGGAATGGCAACCGATTTCTACAACAAGCAGGTTAAACAACATCTGGAAATTGGCATTATGGCATTGGAAAGCCTGCGTGAAATGCCATCTGAGAAACTCCACTCCAGAAAGTTGCGCAGCTTCTTTGAGGCCGCATTTCAGTGAGCAGGCAGTTCATTGCCGACACGTTGAAACTATGCTCAGCGGGCTTGATCCTGTTGCTGATAAGCGGGTGGCTGCAGGATTTTCACCCTGCATTTGATAGCCCGTCGCATTTTCGACTTCACTTTGCTGCGCTGCTGGCGATCGTCAGTATTTTGTTGCTGTTTGTCCGTGGATGGATCTGGACATTGGCCGGACTGGTGATCATCGCCATATCGGTTGGTCTCACTCATCCCTATTTACCGGGCGTGGAAGTAAACAGCGGACAGGCGCAACTCAGCAAAAGCAACGATGAGACTGGCGACCAGACGAATGTATTGCGACTGGTGCAAATGAATTTGCGCTTCATCAACACCCAATATCGCAAAGCCATAAAGGTAATCAGCGGCGCGGAACCCGACATTATTCTCCTGCAGGAGATCACCCGGATCAATGAAAAGCTACTGGAGGATTTCATCCATTCGCATCCCCACCAGGTTTACTGTCATCGACAGGGCATTGGATCGGTTGCCATCCTGTCACGATATCCATTTTCTGCAGCCAACCGAAACCAATGCCTTTGGCGTTTGGGCTTTGCCCGGGCAGAAGTCTTGATCAATGGCAGGCCCTTTAATCTTGCAAGCCTTCATTCACGCTGGCCCTGGCCGTTTTCCCAATCGCGGCAATTGCAGGCATTGCGCGGCGACATGGAGGCACTTTCCCATCCGGCAATACTTGCCGGTGATTTCAATTCTGCCCCCTGGAGCGCCGCAGTGAGCAAAACAGCCAACATCACCGGAACAAAAGTTGCACCGGGATTGCTGATGAGCTGGGGATCACCCTTTGCTGCCTTCAGACAACATATCGGACCAGTGTTGCCGATCGATCATGTTTTGATTTCTCCGCAACTTGGCTTTTTGTCGCGGGAAATTCTGGAAGACGGCGGCTCGGATCATTTTCCGATCCTGACACGTATCAAAATTCGCTGATGTTATACACAACTTGCCGCGCCACGGGTGACCGCTGCCCAACAAGTAGGTAGTCTTGCGACCGGACCGACATGGAACAGAAAATGACCCCGAATTCCATCGATTATAGCGAGATCCTGGCCTGGTATTCAGAGGCCGGGATCGACATTGCGCTTCACGACGAGCCGGTCGACCGATTTGCCCAGGCAGCAAGTGCGAAGGCGGCGAGCGCGGCGACGGCGGCGGCGGCGACGACGGCGGCGACGGCGGCGAAGGCGGCGAAAACAGCTCCAGCCAAAATGAAACCAGACGCCATCGCCGCTGCTGCCGGTTCCAATCCTGGTCAATCCTCGGCACGGAGCACCGGCGCACCTACAAACAGGACCCCACAGTCGGAGAGGTCGATACCGGATGCCGGCGCGGTGGAACGAGCCGCCAATCTGGCCAAAGGCTCCAAGACCCTCACTGAACTGAAGTCAGCAATCGAAGGTTTTGATGGTTGCAATCTCAAATTCACGGCCCGCACGACGGTGTTTTGCGATGGAAACCCGCAAGCCCGCATCATGCTGGTTGGCGAAGCCCCGGGCCGCGATGAGGACGAACAAGGGCTACCCTTTGTTGGCCGGTCCGGGCAGTTGCTGGACAAAATGCTGGCCGCCATCGGACTGGATCGCAGCCAGGTATATATCACCAATGTGCTGCCTTGGCGCCCTCCTGGAAACCGCACTCCAACCGCCGCAGAAACTGATATTTGCAGACCATTTGTCGAGCGGCATATAACGCTTGTTGATCCTGATATTCTGGTGCTTGTTGGTGGCTCGTCGGCGAAAACCATGTTGCGCACCAAGTCCGGCATCATGAGCCTGCGGGGCAAATGGCAGAAAGTCTTGATAGGTGATCATGAAATAGACGCCATGCCATGCCTGCACCCGGCATATTTGCTTCGCACCCCCAACCATAAGGCGTTGGCCTGGAAGGATTTATTGACGATTAGGGCGCGCCTGACTGAATTGCAGGAAGCGGCAAACGCGTCTTAAGTAAGCTTCAGCGGATAAGACAGAAAAGACATATTGTGTCGCCTGGGGAGATATGCCAATTGGCGGACCATCACTAATGGTGATTGTACCGACATGGCACCTGCCATATTGGCGGTAGTTTGAGGAGCCCGAACTGATCGGGTGCCCGGCATGACCGGGCGAAGGCGGAGACCGGCTGATGTTGCGTCAACTGGCTGCATTGTTTGCTCTCTTGGGCGGAATGATTTTCCTGATGCTGGGCGGAGGCCTGCAAGGCATCCTGATCCCTGTACGCGGGCAACTGGAAGGTTTCACCTCGTTTCAACTGGGTTGGATTGGTACCGGCTGGGCAATCGGCTTCACCATTGGCTGTATTGCTGTGCCTCATCTGGTGCGCCGTGCCGGCCATGTACGTACATTCAGCACACTTACCGCCCTGTTATCCGTTTCGGTCCTGTTAAACGCGCTGTTTGTCGATGCAAATATGTGGATCCTGTTGCGGGCGATGGCCGGTTTCTGCTTTTCCGGCTGTTATATGGTGGCTGAAAGCTGGCTCAATGAGCGCGTCAGCAACGAACAGCGGGGCAGCCTGTTTTCGATCTATGCAATCACCACCATGGTCGCCATGGCGGCTGGCCAATATCTGCTCGTCGTTGCTGAACCGACCCGCGATACCTTGTTCATGATTGGTGCAATTCTTTACGCATTGGCCGTTGTGCCAACCGCCATTTCCAAGGCCCAGTCCCCGGCTCCACTGACCAGCGTGACCATCGACATTCCCGGCCTATTCAGAAATTCACCGGCTGCTGCAGTCGGCGCATTTTTGTCAGGTGTTATCTCTGCGGCCTGGACCAATTTCGGCCCTGTCTTCGGCCAGCAGGTGGGCATGTCCAGCGCCCTGATCGCCACTTTACTGGCTGCAGCGTTGGCGGGCAGCGTCATATTCCAATACCCGCTCGGCAAACTGTCCGACATGATTGACCGTCGCTATGTCATGGTCATCGCCGGCATTATCGGCGTCGGTGCCGGTTCAATGATGACCGGACTGGCGCAATCCAACTCCTTCAGCCCGTTATTTTTTGCAGCTGTGGTGCTCTATGGCGGTGTCATCTATTCAATTTATTCGCTGGCGGTTGCCCATGCCAACGACTTCGCCGACTCGTCGGATTTCGTGAAAATTTCCAGCGGCCTTTTGCTGGTCTATGGCTTTGGCACCATGGTCGGGCCGCTGTTTACCGCGCAGATGATGGATATGATGGGACCATCGGGCGTGTTTTCCACGACAACAATTGCCCACACACTGTTTGCCGGATACGCGCTGTACAGAACCTTCCGCAGAAACCAGGTGGACGAAGAGGAACGCACCGACTTCCGCACTTTGGGACTGGCCCGCACCAACACGCCTGAATCCTATGTGCTGGACCCGCGGTCTTCTCCCGATTCCTATGTTCTGGAGGAAGAAGACGAATTGCCCCCAATGCCTCCCCCGGTCAAGGTCGAACTCGACTAAGCGGCGAGCGGCGAGCGGTGGACGGTGGTTGTGGCAGCGAATGGCGGTAATCGAATGCTCTCCGTGCCAACCGCATTCAAAGTCAATCTCCGCTACTTCGCGGCCTGTTGTTCCGTTGCCAATCGGCAGATCAGATCGACATGGCTTTCCAGCCATTGGTGATCCAGTGGCAACCCTGCAATGAGCTTTCTAAAGTATGGGACGGCGATTACCATTTCGATCAACGGTGTTACGTCCACATCACTGGCAACTTCGCCACGTGATTTTGCGGCTTCGAATGCTTCTCTGACGTATTGGAAGCGATCCTGCATGAAAGTGTTGATGACCGCGCGGGTCTGGCTGTCAGTTGCAGCTGCGGCAACAACTTGGGGGGCGACCTGCCCCCAGGGGGTATCGTTCAGCGCCGTTACCAAACCACCCAATAACCAAATCAGATCAGTTTTCAACGGACCATTCGTCTTTGGCGAAAAGACCTGTGAGGTGGCCGCACGTAGAAATGCACTGTTTCGCAAGTCGTGCAGCGTCGGCCAATGTCTGTACAACGTGCTTCGTGAAATGCCGGTCGCGGCACTCACAGAAGCATGTGTGACTGCCAGAACGCCCTCCTCCTGAAGAAGTTGGAGCGAGGCATCCAGGGCATGTGTGCGCGTAGCGATTAGCCGCGGGTCTTCATTTTTTTTCATAAAACTCCAATCTATAGTACAAATTGTTGCATAACAGTACAACTTGTTTTATAGCAAATTCACGGGATCAGTTCGTTGACCCAACTTAGACTACCAATTTCGGTGCAGACGGCAAAATGCGTGAAAATCTCTCAGTGCACGGTCTGGACCAAACCGCGAATTTGAATATCAACACAAATTATGGAGTTTTTGGATGAAGAAGATTGCGAGTGTATGCGGCTGTGCGATGGTTGCTGTCGTTGCCTTTTCGGCCGTGGCCATGGCGGATTCTCATGTACCGAGTTCGGTCAAAGCGCGCCAGGCGGTGATGGAGTTGAATAACTATTATCTGAGTATTCTGGGCAAAATGGCATCGGGCAAAACCAAGTATGACGCAGAGCTTGCAATCGCGTCGGCCAAATCGCTTAAACTGATAGAGGCTGAAGGCATCGATCAAAGCACCATGTGGGCACCGGGGACGAGCACAGCTGAGTTGGGTGACGCAACGCGTGCCAAACCGGAAATCTGGACAACCTGGCCCGCGATCATGGAGCCCATCAAGGGTATCAAAGTGTCAATCAACGCCATGGTCGATGCCGCTGGAACACTTGAAGGTTTGCAGAGTACTATCGGAGATGTCGGCAAATCTTGTGCGGCCTGCCACAAGTATCGCGCCAGCAGATAGCAGTTTTGCTTATGTGCCGTCGGGCGCTGCAAAGAAACAGCGCCCCGGCATTGGCACAGGGCAACTAACCCTAACTCCGCACCGCCAGGAACTTCTGCACCGATTCCGACGACCAATCCTTCAAATGACTGGAAGCCGCGCGAAAGCTGTTGACTGCTTCTGCCGTCAAAGGATCACGGGCTGCAAGGCTGTCGAGTGCTTCGCTCGTTGCGATGCGAGCAGCTTCGATGATGTCTGCCGGATAATCCCGCAACTGAACGCCTTTTTCCTCAACCAGAACTTTCAGCCGCGCAGCATTCATCCACTCAGATTCACCCAAGGCCAGAATGTTTTCGGCCGCACATGCATGTTCCACAATAGCCTGTAGATGATTCGGTAATTGTTGCAGGGCTGCTTTTGACACCAGTGCCTCACCCGTGCCGTTTGGTTCATGGAATCCTGGTGCGTAGTAGTATTTGGCAGCCTTGTAAAAACCCATAGCAAAATCGCTGGAAGGGCCGAGGAATTCAGTCGCATCGATGACACCGGATTGCAGGGCAGTGAGAATCTCACCAGGAGCCAAGGTGACCGGTGAAGCTCCAAGCAGGCGCATCACCTCGCCGCCCAATCCCGGCATGCGGATTTTCAAACCGCGCAGGTCCGCAACCGACTTCAATTCTTTCTTATACCAGCCCCCCATCTGAAAACCGGTATTGCCAGCCATGAAGGGCTTGATCCCAAAGGGTTCATACAACTTGTCCCAGATTGCCTGTCCACCACCGTGATTGATCCATGTGATGTGCTCGATTGGGGTCAGACCGAATGGGCCAGCAGTAAACAACGGGGCCGCCGAAACCTTGCCACCCCAAAACAGCGACGCGGTATGGCCCATATGAGCAACACCACCGGACACCGCGGAAAACACTTCCAGTGCCGGCACCAATTCGCCTGCGGCGTGGAGTTTCACGGTCAGTGCCCCATCGGACATTTTGGTGATGGAATCGGCCAGTCGCTGAGCAGTCACGCCGGGGCCAGGCAGGTTTTTTGGCCATGAAGTGACCATCCGCCATTCAATCTTGGTTTGCGCGATGGCCGGAGTGGCCAGTGCGGCTCCCGGTGCAGCCGCTGCTATCAGGCTCAGGGCATTGCGTCGATTAATGTTGGTCATGGTGTCAGTTCCAATATTGGTGAAAATGATGAACCGGACCTGCCCCGGATCCGATCTCGAGAGTGTCTGCGGCGGCAATGGCCTTGATGATATACTCCTTTGCCTTGTTGATGGAGGTTGGCATGTCGTCGCCTTTGGCAAGAAACGACGTTATGGCAGAAGACAAGGTGCAACCTGTCCCGTGGGTGTTGTTGGTGTCGATAAAAGGGCCCTGAAACCAGCTGATCGACCCATCTGCTGCAACATAACAATCGTCGGCCCGATCACCGCCCCTGTGACCACCTTTCAACAACACAGACTGCGCACCCATATCGATGAGGTGCTGCGCCTGCTGCTGCATCTGCTGATTTGATTGTGCCGGACTGGTTTTCAACAACCGCGCCGCTTCGTGCAGGTTGGGTGTGATCAATTCGGCAATCGGAAACAGGTGTTTGACCAGCGATGATTCTGCGTCATCTGCCAGCAATGGATCGCCTGATTCAGCCACCATCACTGGATCGAGCACAATCGCGAATTTCGCATCCTGTTTCAAACCTTCCGCCACTGCTTCGATGGCTGCGGGCTGCGACAACATGCCGATTTTAACTGCGTTTACAGTCAGGTCGCTGAACACCGCGTTCATTTGGGCACGGATAAAATCCGCCGGCACATCATGAATGGCGCTGACCCCGAGCGTATTTTGTGCGGTCAGCGCGGTCAGCACGCTGGCACCATATACGCCACAGGCGGAAAATGTTTTCAGGTCGGCCTGAATTCCGGCACCGCCACCTGAATCGGATCCTGCAATGGTCAATGCGATGGCAGTCATGACAGGCACCTGTTGGTAATTTGTTTCAACTCGCGGGTTGCCATCGTTACATCATCAGCCATGAAAATCGCTGATATGATGGCCGCGCCATCTGCGCCGTTTTGAAGAACCACCTCAAGATTGCTCGCGTCAATGCCAGCGATTGCACCCACTGGCAGATCCGGCGCCGCCTGTCGAAAATGCGCAGCGATTTCCCGCCAGCCCTGCAGGCCAATATTCGACGGATTATCTTTCGACAAAGTGGTATAGACACCGCCAATACAAGCGTAGTCGATTAAATCCAGCGGTGCTTGCACGGCGTGTTGCTCAGTCTTGATCGTCAACCCGATAATCGCATTCGGACCAAGCAGGCGACGGGCATCCTTTGGAGTCATATCCGACTGACCGACGTGAACGCCTTCGGCTTCCACAGCCAATGCCACGTCCACCCGGTCATTGATCAGCAAAGGCGCATCATATCCAGAAAGTGCCTGTTTGATGGTGGTGGCATTTTCGATCAAAGATCGGGTATCGCCTTCCTTGTCACGGTATTGCAGCAAGGTAACACCCCCATCAGCGGCGGCACGTGTTAGATCGGCCAATGCGCGGCCACCTGTGCGATGCGGGTCAATAATGCCATAAAGCGAAATATCACAGCTATTCATAACAGCCGAGCTCCCTCCGCAATGTCGTCTTCATCAAGATTGGCCAATGCGTCGAGGAAATGAGGAACAAAGGTTCCCGGCCCCGCAGATTTGCGAGCAGCATGATCTCCAGCCAGCGCAAAGAAAGTCAGAGCCGATGTGGCTGCCAGCAGGTGATCTTCCTCAATCGCCATAAAACCGACCGCCAAAGCTGCCAACGAGCACCCCATTGCGGTCACCCGATCCATTGTTGGGCTACCGTTTGCGACACACATGCTGCCTTGGCTGTTGCGGATCAAATCCATTTTGCCAGTCAGCGCGATGGTTGTATCTGGCCAGTTGTCGCCGTCTTGCTCTTGTTTGGCGTCGATTCCGAAAAGAGCTTCAAACTCTGAGCCATTGCAACGAACCAGCGCCGGATTTTGTTTGAGCAATCGCATGGCCAGATTCAATCGCGCCGGAGAGGTTTGCACAAAAACCGGATCCAGCGCCCAGGGCGTTTTCAATGAATCGGCTGTTGTCACCGCATGGCCTATCGCCCTGGTTCGCTCAGCATCCATGGTGCCCAGATTGATCAACAAGGCATCGGCCATTGCGACGAAGTCGGCAACCTCTTCCACGGCAATGGTCATTGAAGGCGTCGCCCCGGACGCCAGCAAAACATTGGCAGTAAAGTGCTGGGCAACTGAATTGGTAATGCAATGAACGTGCGGACGCGCGGCCCGAAAGCGGGTGACGCACTGGGCGATATTCGCTGCTGTTACTTCGGGTGGTTTTTTGGCCATCCCATTCCCTCCGCCGGCACAATCCGGATCAGGTTCAAAGAGTTGATGTTGCCATCTCTCAGCCCCGCATGGGCACCTCTATGAGAATAGTCGTGGTTTAGACCCTGCTTCGCCTTTCGGCAAGAGCTATCTTTTGCCGGCAAAGAGGCCGTCAGGCAGCCTTCGTGGTGCCATCCGTTGCGGCCTGGATGGTTTCCCACATGGCCAGCGGTGTCACTGGCATGTCGATATGCTGGATGCCATATTCGCGGTGCAAAGCATTGACCACGGCGTTCATCACAGCCGGTCCGGCGCCAATGGTTCCCGCCTCCCCGGCTCCCTTGATACCCATCGCGTTGGTGGTGGAAGGGACGTTGCGGGTTTCAAAGTGGAAATCCGGAAAGTCCCCAGCCCGCGGCATCCGATAATCCATGAAACTTGCTGAAACCAGCTGACCCTCTTCGTCGTAGACGGTCTGCTCCATGATGCATTGACCAATGGCCTGAACGACCCCGCCATGTACCTGACCGGCCAGCAGTAATGGATTTACCGTGGCACCAAAGTCATCAACCATCGTATAACCAACAACCTTGGTCACCCCGGTCTGGGGGTCAATCTCCACTTCACAAATGTGCGTGCCGTTCGGATAGGTGGCTTCGTCCTGAACGAAATCGCCGGTGGCCTGCAAAGCCGCGTCACTGGCCGCAGCGATATCGGCAAATGTCATTGAGCGGTCAGTGCCCACAATGCGAACTTCGCCATTGATCAGTTCCAAGTCGCTGGCAGCTGCTTCCAACTTATCAGCCGCAACCTGCTTGATCAGTTCTGCGAGCGCTTCGCTGCCGCGTTTGACAGAAACTCCGCCCAGCGGAATTGACCGCGAACCACCGGTACCGCCACCGGCTTCCAGCTGATCGGTGTCGCCCTGTTGGACGTCGATGGAATCGATATCGAGGTTCAATGCTTCGGCGGCAAACTGTGCATATGCCGTCCTGTGCCCCTGCCCGTTGCACTGGGTGCCGATCAACAAGCTGATTGTTCCATCAGATTTGAGCCCGAGCTTGGCAGGTTCAGAGCCGGCAAAAGCACAGGCTTCGATATAGGTGGACATGCCGATGCCGCGGATCTTGCCCCTGGCTTTGGCTTTTGCAGCTCTGTCGTCAAATTTGCTCCATTGCGCCACTTCCATGCATTTGTCCAAATGCTCGGTAAACTGGCCGGTATCATATTTGTGCTCAAAGACAGTTGTGTAGGGCAGCGAGCTTTCAGGGATCGCATTAATCTTCCTGATTTGATCCGGGCTCATGTTACGATCACGAGCACACTGATCCACCAGTCGTTCCAATGCATAAATCGCCTCGGGACGCCCGGCACCGCGATAGGCATCGGTAGGCGTGGTATGAGAATACACGCCGCGAATAGCAAACCGGCAGGCTTTGATGTCGTAAATACCGGTCGCGATCGTTGTGCCGAGCGTCGGTATAAACGGTCCGAATGTATGCAGATAAGCTCCCATGGCGGCGATCAGATCCACGTCGAGCGCCAGAAACTTGCCATTTTCATCCATCGCCATGCGCATGGTCACGACATTGTCACGACCATGGGCGTCAGCCAGAAAATGCTCGCTGCGGTCACCGACCCATTTGACTGGTCTGCCGAGTCGCTTGGCGGCAATCAGGGCCAGAGGATATTCGCGGTAAGGAAACACCTTGGTGCCGAAACCGCCCCCGACATCGGGTGTAATCACCCGCATCTTTTCAGGCTCTATATTGAGGCAGCGGGCAACATTTTCGCGCATGCCGTGCACGCCCTGCGATCCTGTGGTCAAAATGTAGCGGTCTTCTGCTTTGGACCACTCAGCCAGACAGGCCCGTGTTTCCATATAATTACACACCAATCGACTGTTGATCAGTGTCAGTTCGGTGATGTGTTGGGCATTTTCAAAGGCGGCTTTTGTTTCTGCGACATTTCCTCTGCCAAACTCAAAAGCGATGTTGTTGGGCTTGTCTGGATAGACCAATGGCGCGTCATCCGACATGGCACCGACCGTGTCGACCACCACGTCCAACATGTCATAATCAACTTCGATTGCTTCTGCTGCCTGCTGCGCCTGGTCAACACTATCGGCCACAACAAATGCGATGGCATCACCCACATGACGCACCGTATCGGCGCATAATAGCGGGATATCTTTTGGTGTTAGATTTGTGCCATCGACCTGTTCCAGAAGCGTCTGGCAGCGCAGGTCGCTGAAACCTTCCAGTTCGTTCGCCGTCAGCACCAGATGAACACCGGGCATCGCGCGGGCGGTTTCAATATCTTCGATAGCAAATGTTGCATGCGCCACCGGCGAACGCAGCAGGCTGGCGTGAAGTTGTCCTTCCCGGCTGATATCGCTGGTATACTGCCCCTGCCCGGTGATGAACTTGGCATCTTCCTTGCGGACAACTGATTGTCCCATACCAACTTTTTGACCAAATTTCGGAGGAGTAAATGCGTTCATGAGGATGTCCCGAATGACCAATTGCTGGCAATTGGATGTTGCTACCACTACAGCTTCTAAAATTGTGATTTATCCAACAATTGCAAGGGCGCAGGCCAATCGCCGAACAATTTATTGAGTCAACCAATTGCGCATAAGCTTGCAGGCTGCCAGAACAGGGCGACGAACCAACCGGACAATTCATTTGCTCAACCCTTCCCAATATGCCGAACGGTTTTCCAAAATGCCGGGGAACCTCAAAGGATCCTTGACGGTAATGGTCGCCGCTGCGGGCTTCTCTGTCATGGTGATGTTGGTCAAGCTTGCCGGTGAAAGGCTAGACGTCACTCAGATCTTGCTGGTGCGACAACTGGTCATGATGGTGATCGTCTTGCCTAGCGTTTTGAACCATTTTCCCGGGTGCCTCAAAACCGAGCGGTTGGACCTTCAGATCATCCGTGTCGTTTTTGCCTTGATAGCCATGTTGTGCGGATTTTATTCGATCATTCACATGCCCCTCGCGGACGCTGTGGCGATTGGATTTGCCAAAAGCTTTTTCGTCACCATATTTGCTATCTGGTTGCTCAAGGAAGTAGTTGGAATTCGCCGTTGGATGGCGGTGGGTATTGGGTTTGTCGGGGTGGTCGTGATGATGCGCCCGGGACTGGAGGGATTTGATCCGGTATCTATTTTCGCCTTGATAGGCGCCGCCGGGGCGGGGCTGGTTATGGTGATCATCCGCAAATTGTCCCAGACCGATCAACCGATTACGACGCTAAGCTATCAGGCATTTCTTGTGGCGTTCTGCGTTGCTGTTCCAGCGATTTATTATTGGCAGACCCCGACGGCCTTTGAATGGGGTTTGATGATCGCCATCGGCATCGTGTCCTATGGGGCGCAGATGTTGAATATCTACGCCTATTCCTGGGGCGAGGCATCGGTTCTTGCTTCACTCGATTATGTGCGCCTGCTTTATGCGACATTTCTCGGCTGGCTGATTTTTGACACGTTTCCCGGACCCTATACATGGCTCGGTGCACTGGTCATTATCGCAGCTTCCATCTACACGGTTCACCGCGAGCGCAAAGTCAATACACGTTTGGCCCGCAGCCCCGATGGTCGCGGCTTTACCAATACCTGAAGCTCTTAGAGGCGTTCAGGCTCAGCCTTCACGCATGGCGTGAAAGGCGGTCAACAATCCAGAAGTCGAACCGTTGCGATCTTCAGCGGGGGCCTCTCCTTTGACCATGGGAAGCAATTCTCCGGCCAGTTCCTTGCCCAGTTCAACGCCCCACTGATCATAGGAATTGATATTCCAGATGACCCCCTGAACAAAGACCTTGTGTTCATACAGGGCTATCAGCTGGCCCAGAACATGGGGGGTCAATTTGGGATATAAAAATGTGCTGGTCGGGCGATTGCCGGGAAACGCCTTGTGGGGGGCCAGTGAAGCAATCTTGTCGGCAGGCAATCCTGCTTCTTGCAATTGTTGCTCGACCTGCTGGCGCGATTTGCCAAGGGCCAGCGCCTCAGTCTGGGCAAAGGCATTGGCAACCAGTTTTTGATGGTGATTGCCAATCGGGTCATTGGCATTGGCGGCAATCAGGAAATCGGCGGGAATGATTGACGTGCCCTGATGGATCAATTGATAAAATGCATGCTGTCCGTTGGTGCCTGGTTCGCCCCAGACAATGGGGCCGGTTTGGCCCGCCACATCCTCGCCATCCAGTGTGATGCGCTTGCCGTTCGACTCCATATCCAGCTGCTGCAAATAGGCAGCGAAGCGGTGCAGATGCTGGTCATAGGGCAATACCGCGTGGGTATCATAGCCGCACACGTTACGGTGGTAGATGCCAATCAGCGCCATCAGTAAAGGCACGTTCTCGCGGGCCGACGCAGTTTGAAAATGCTGATCAACTGCGTGAGCTCCACCCAGAAACTCTTGAAAAGCGTCCGGGCCCACCGCCAGCATCACCGACAGGCCGATAGCCGACCAAACCGAATATCGTCCGCCGACCCAATCCCAGAAACCAAAGGCCCGGTCGTCGCGAATTCCAAAAGCCTTGGTTTTTTCCAGCGCAGTGGACAAAGCCGCAAAATGCGCCTCGACCGCTGCCTCACCGCAGCGCTCGACAAACCAGTCACGGGCGGTCTGCGCATTGGTCATGGTTTCCTGGGTGGTAAAGGTCTTGGAGGCGACAATAAACAGCGTTGTGTCGGCGTTCAGGCCGGACAGTACATCAACAATATCAGCGCCATCGACATTGGAGACGAAATGGACATTGGGCCCGTTTTGATAGGGAGTTAATGCAGCGGCGACCATGACAGGGCCCAGGTCGGAACCGCCAATGCCAATATTGACAATATCTGTGAACGGACCGCCCTGCCCGGCAATCGAGCCATCGCGAACACCGTTTGAAAATGCCGCCATGCGTTGGCGAACGGCGGCGATTTCAGGCTGCACATTCTCACCATCCACTATAATGTTGGCATTGGTCAGATCCCGCAGGGCTGTGTGTTGGACAGCGCGATCCTCCGTGACATTGATGTGCTCACCCGAAAAAAGGGCAGCGCGGCGGCCAGCAAGGTCGGCGGCATCAGCAAGCGCAAACAATCCATCCAGCTGGTCGGCGTTCAGGTTGTTTTTTGAATAGTCGAAATGAATGTCACCACATTTGGCTGAGAGGTTTTCGAACCTGTCGGGGTCCTGCTCAAACAGTCCGGCGATTGTCTGATCTGCCGCTTCTGCATGCAACCGCTTGACCTGTTGCAAGGCATTTTGTGCTTCCTGTTTCATTTTCGCTCGCTCAACTTGGTTTCTCACCGGTTAATTTTTGCCACCCATGGCGGCCTTAACCACATTGCCGGTTAGACTTTTGTTCATAGTGCTTGTTAGCTCGGAATTCACCCAATGAAACCAAACTTTGCCCATCTCTTTTGGAGCTGGCCATGTTTCACCGAATACACAGCTTTGGTAAATGCACACGCGGCAATGTCGCGTTTATGACTGCTAGCGCATTGCTGCCGCTTTTGACATTGACAGCCGGTGGATTGGAATTCGCCGAACGCCAGCGCATTGAAATCTCCATGCAACATGCGGCCGATACTGCAGTGATGGCGGCATTCGATAATAGCAAGCGCGGATTTCGTAAAAAAATGCGCATTGCACACCAGTTTTTTGACGCCAATTTTCAACATGCCCACCGGGTAACACGGATCAAAAAACGCCTCGCCGGCAAAGATCAGCGCAAGCGGCTTGTCTTGACCTACCAAGCCAGCGGGCAAGTGCAAAGCCTGTTCGGTGAATTGAATCCATTCACCTCCAATACCATCAAAGTAACCTCGCGCGCCGAACTGATCTACCACTCAGCCCGCGGTCCGCGTCTGATCTCTGCAAGTTCCTCACAGAGCAAGAGCCAATAGCGATCTGACCCGATAAGAAGTGACTTTACACGGCGGACACGGCATAAAGATGCCTGACATTCGCCGGTAGACTGACTTCAATGCGCACAAAATCAACTCCGACAATCAAACTCAAAGACTACAGGCCTGCGGTATTTGACATCCGTGATGTGCATCTGGATGTCTCGCTGGACCCCGAACACACGCATGTGAATGCCTCCATAACTTTCCTGCGCAATGATCACACGCCACCACACGCATCGCTGGTTCTGGATGGTGATGAATTGAGCCTGACAGGATTGTCCATAAACGGTGTCAGCGTTGATCCGAAGGACTACACCGCGACACCTCAGCGGCTGGAAATTCGCAATCTGCCCGAAGATCAAATGTTCAAGCTGGACATCCGCACCGAACTTGCACCCGCCAGCAACAAGAAACTGATGGGCTTGTATCAAAGCAATGGAGTTTATTGCACCCAGTGCGAGGCGGAAGGCTTTCGCCGCATTACCTATTTTTTCGACCGCCCGGATGTGCTGGCCATCTATACGGTTCGTCTGGAGGCTGACCGGGCCTCTTGCCCGCAGCTTTTATCGAACGGCAATCCGGTCAAGAAAGGCCGGATGGCAAAGGGGCGGCATTATGCAATCTGGCATGATCCCCACCCAAAACCATCTTATCTGTTTGCCATGGTGGGCGGTGATCTGGATGTCTATAGCGACAAGTTCAAAACTGCTTCGGGCCGCAAAGTAAAGCTCAACATCTATGTTGAGAAAGGCAAAGCCGACAGTGCAGAATTTGCCATGGATGCGTTGAAGCGCTCGATGACATGGGATGAACAGGCCTATGGCTGCGAATACGATCTCGACGTATTCAACATTGTGGCGGTTTCCGATTTCAACATGGGAGCTATGGAGAACAAGGGCCTCAACGTCTTTAATGACAAATATGTTCTGGCCGACCCGGATGTCGCAACCGACACCGATTATATGCATATTGAAGCAATTATCGCACACGAATATTTTCACAACTGGACCGGCAACCGCATCACCTGTCGCGACTGGTTCCAATTGTGTTTGAAGGAAGGGCTCACCGTATATCGAGACCAGGAGTTTTCATCTGACCAACGCTCCCGCCCAGTGCAACGCATCCAACAGGTGCGGGGTCTCAAGGGAAGTCAGTTTTCAGAAGACGCCGGACCGCTGGCCCACTCGGTGCGCCCGCAGGCCTATAAGGAAATCAACAATTTCTACACAGCCACCGTCTATCAAAAAGGTGCCGAACTGGTGCGTATGCTGGCGACGCTGGTGGGGCCGGAAGCCTATCGCGCCGGGACCGATCGTTATTTGAGCGACAATGATGGCCGGGCGGCTGTTGTGGAGGATTGGCTTGCAGCATTCGATGGATCTGAAGGCTTTGATCTGCAATTATTTTCCCGCTGGTATGGCCAGGCCGGCACGCCGCAACTCAGTGTTCAGGAAAAATTCGACAGGCGCAAAAAAACCTACACGCTGAGCTTTCAACAGTCGGTTCCGCCAACACCTGGACAGGCCAGAAAACGTGCTGCGCCGATCCCGGTGCGATTTGGTTTCATCAGTAGAACCGGTGAGGCAGTCACTCTGAACACCAAAAGCAAGGCGGTGCGCGATGACGTCATCGTTGTCGACAAGAAACAGATGAGTGTGACGTTCAACGACGTTACGCAAAAACCCGTTGTGTCATTGTTGCGTGGATTTTCTGCACCCGTTTCCCTCAACTTCAAACAAAGTCCCTCCAACAGATTGCTGAGGGCAGCCCATGATCCGGACCTGTATAACAGGTGGGAGGCATTGAATGGGTATGCCATTGATATGCTTGTTAAAAACACAAGATCCAGGGTCATCAACGTCGCTGAGGTTGATGCGAATTTTGTCCAGGCAATTGTCCATACCGCGTTCGACGACAGCCTCGATCCGGCTTTGCGAGCACAGGTTCTAACCTTACCGAGCGTCCAGGATATTGCCCGCGAACTGGGCCGTAATGTCGATCCAGACGCGATTTTCGAGGCCCGTAAGGCTGTGTTGACGGCGCTGGGCAAAGCCCTGGGTGCAGAAGGTGTGGCCCAACTGGAGCGACTCAAACGGGCCACCAGTCGCGCTTCGGATGCCAATCGGGCGGGCGCATTGCGCGCCCTGAAGAACGCTCTCCTGCCGCTACTTGTTCAGGCAAAGCAGAAAGGAGCGCTGGAGTTTGGTGAAAAACAATATCGCAATGCCCGCAACATGTCGGATCGCATGGCCGCATTGACGGTGTTGATGTTCAACCAGTCTGACGCAAAAAAATCCAAAGCCGCACTGGACCATTTCTATAAACGCTTCCAGGACAATCACCTTGTCATCGACAAATGGTTTGCCGTTCAGGCGATGTTGCCCGGGGCCCGCGGTCTTTCCCGCATCAAGCAACTGACCCGCCACGCGGCTTTCACATTGAACAATCCAAACCGCGCGAGATCACTTCTGGCACCCTTTGCAAATGCCAACATGACGGCATTTCATCGACCTGATGGAGCCGGGTATGAGTTTTTTGCTGATCAGGTTCTGAGCCTCGACGGGATCAACCCGCAAGTCGCTGCCCGGATGCTGACTTTAATGAACAATTGGAAAATGTTTGATGCCAAACGCAGCCGCAAAGCAAAAAATGCGCTGCAACGCATTGCATCAACTGACGGCCTTTCACGTGACCTGCAGGAAATTGTGGATCGCACACTTTCCTGACCGATTCCTGTTGCAAAATTTACAAGATTTAAGGGTGGACAAGGCCTGTTGACTGGATTCAAATGAAAGTGATTCGTTTTGCTGCGTTGGGGCGGTTTGGCGGCAGTTCTCAGTAAAACAGTATTTGGTTCAGGAGGCATGGAATGGAGCAGGCGAACGCCAATGGCGTACGCGTCGGCTGGAATGATTCCCGAAACGGTGAATCGAACCGGCATAGTCACAGGCAAGCGCATGCCTCCCCGCTTCTCGCGCTGAGCGGCCATGCAAGACAATTGTCGGCTCCTCTTTGGACCAAGTTTCTTCGTTCCGAAATACTACTTCGCCGAAGCATTCCGGTTTTGATCATCGCTCTGCTTGTGATGGTCGCCGGCGCCCGAACAGGCTCCCTGCTAGGATCAGCCCAACGCCTGCAGGACACCGCGCACCAGCAGATATCACTTATCGCCAATCATTTGTCGCTGCGCATTGAGACCGGCAAGATGTCCCAAAGTTTCGTGGGCGGATTGCAGCAGCAATCCGGATCGGCCTTGCTGGAAGAAGCGAAAGCGGGATTGGACCTGCCATCTGGCCCTTCGGTTTATTTGTTCAACCTGCAAGGCGAACTGGTTGCGCAGTCTCCACATGATCCGGCGTTTGAACGGGTAAATCTTTCCCGCCTTGCCGGGGGCAACCAGATGATAACGCTATCCGAGCGTCACGCAGGAGTGCGTTCCATTCTTCTGGACGGCGAACACGCTGCCTACGCCACATTGCACCCGGTACGCCTCAACGATGAAATTGCCGGTCACCTGATGGTAAGTTGGTTGCATGAACAATTGTATGTCAACTGGCACCAGCAGGTCAGACTTAACATCACATTGTTTCTTGCCATCAGTTCCGTCCTTTTGGTCTTCCTTTACGCTTACTTTACGCAAGGGGCACGGGCGCGTGAGTCCGACAACCTCTTCCTTGAAACAAATGCCCGGTTCGATACGGCGTTGGCACGTGGCCGTTGCGGACTTTGGGACTGGGATTTGTCCCGAGGCCGCATTGTCTGGTCTCGTTCGATGTATCAGATGCTCGGCATGGAACCGACTGACAAATTTATGGGCTATGGCGACCTTGCACATCTGCTGCATGCCGATGATCAGGACATGATCGCGCTGGCCAATTCAGCCTTCCAATCCAGCCAGAAGCAGATCGATCACAGATTTCGCATCATGCATTCATCAGGCACATGGGTTTGGATGCGCATTCGTGCCGAACTGGTGCGCTATAAGGGTGCTGATCCGCACTTGATCGGCATCGCAGTTGATATATCCGAACAGGAAGCGCTGAAGCAGAAAAGCCGTGATGCAGATATCCGACTGCGCGATGCCATCGAAAATATCTCTGAAGCTTTCGTTCTGTGGGATTCCAAAAAACGTTTGGTGATGTGCAACAGCAAATACCAGCAATTGTATGAACTGCCCGCCAGTGCTGTTACCAACGGCAATTCCCATCACGAAGTCATGGCGCAAAGCAGAAAACCAAAAGTTCGCCATCAGATCAAAACCGACCGCAAATCTGACAAAGGCGTACAGACTTTTGAGGCCCAGATCGAAGATGGCAGATGGCTTCAGATCAGCGAACGCCGTACCCAGGATGGCGGCTTTGTGTCTGTCGGCACCGACATTACCCAGATCAAGCGCAATCAGGAGAAGCTGGTTGAGTCCGAGCGTCGGCAAATGGCAACAATTGTCGATTTGCGCAAGACCCAGCAGGAATTGGAACGCCAGGCTCAAAAGCTCGTCGAGTTTGCCGACAATCTCAACGAAGAAAAAATGCGCGCCGATGCAGGCAACAAGGCCAAGTCAGAATTTTTGGCCAACATTTCCCACGAATTGCGCACCCCGCTGAATGCCATTATCGGCTTCTCAGACATTATGCGCAGCAACATGTTTGGCCCGCTCGGCTCCAACAAATACGACGAGTATGCGGACGACATCCACGATTCCGGAAACTTCCTGCTCGGCGTAATAAACGATGTTCTGGACATGTCAAAAATCGAGGCCGGGCGTTTCCAGTTGCAGCCGGAAACGGTTCACCTGCACGAACTGCTCGATGAAACATTGCGGATCATCAAGGTTCAGGCTGATGAAGCGGGAATTAAGGTGGGACAGAAAATTCCAAAGGCTCTCGAATTGGTGGCTGACCGTCGGGCCGTCAAGCAAATCCTGCTCAACCTGCTGTCCAATGCGGTCAAATTCACCCCCGAAAACGGCAAGATTGATGTCACCGCCAAGGCGCTCAAACATGACGTCAACATTGTCATCCGCGATAATGGAATTGGCATATCGCCAGAAGCTCTCGACCGTCTGGGCCAGCCATTTGAACAGGTTCAGGATCAGTTCACCAAAGACCACAAGGGAAGCGGCCTGGGCCTCGCGATCGCCCGTTCATTGACCGCCCTGCATGGCGGCACATTCAAGATTACATCTGAACCCGGCAAAGGCACCACGGTTTCGGTGCGGTTGCCGTTTAAATGCCAACAGCCGAAGTGCATCTCAGAAGACGATGCGGAAGCTGCTTGATCTGGCAGAATGTGGATAGCCGCCGCCGTGCTCGGCGGCTTGTCCAGATTTAAAGTTCGTCGCGATTGCGTGAGTGACGACGCTTATGACGGCGCTCACCGCGTTGTCCGCGGCGCATGCCCTTGTGGCCCTTGCGCATTTCAGACTTCTCGACAAAACCGTCATCGTTACGGTCCATCAGCGCAAAGCGCTTTTTCGCCCGGTTTTCAATCTCGTCTTTGGTAACTTTGCCATCACCGTTAAAGTCCATGCGCTCCAGCATACGTGCTGCACGGCGTTCGTCGCGCTGACGTTGAATGCGGTCGGCCATTTCTTCAACGGAAATTTCTCCGTCTTTATTGCTGTCGGCCTTGTCGAACCTGGTAGATGCCTGATTGACAAGTTCTTCGAGTGTCAACTTGCCGTCTTTATTAGCGTCAGCTCTCTTTAGAAGCTGCCCTTGGCGCCCCTGTCGGTCTTGCGCCAAGACAGCAGTGCTTGCCATAGCGGCTACGGATGCAGCAGCTATGAAGATGATTGAAGTTTTCTTCATGTATCAGTCCTTTGTTGTCCCAGCCCCCTGGGAATGTGCAGCATAGGTTTTTAACCGCGCGAGAAATATTTGCCGCACTACACGTCGACTGTCTTTCAGAAACGCCTCAGCGGACTTCATGTCCGGCAGATCAAGCTGTCTCAGCAACAGTTCGATCATGCCTCGGGGCCCATCCTTGGGATGAACTTCACTATCAAGACAGAGCCTTAGAACCTGAATGACATTGAGATAATTAGCGCGTGCCTGCTGCAATGTCACATTATCATTCTGTAATTCTAGTACAGATATTTCGCCGAGGGTTTGTGCGGTCGTAGGTTGTTTATCGACCCGGCTGAAGAGAATTTCGGTCTGTGCAAGGAACTCAATATCGATCAGCCCCCCCTTCATCAGTTTAACGTCCCAATCGTCGCGTGGCGGCCGCTCCTCATCCATCAGCGTGCGCATCTCCAAGATATCCTTCGACATTTTGGGAAGGTCGCAATTTTTGGTAATCGACTGCCTGATCACTTTGGTGACTTTGTCGGCAAAATCTGTTTGCGAACCCAGAACCCGGGCGCGGGTCAGCGCCAGCTTCTCCCAGGTCCAGGCGCTTTCCTCGTAGTGACGCTCCAGAGCCACCAGACTGGTTGCAAGCGGACCGGCAGCACCATGCGGGCGCAGGCGAAAATCCAACTCGTAAACCACACCTTGAGCCGTCGGTGCATTCATCGCGGCAATCAGGCGCTGGGTAAATCGGCCAAAATATTGTGATGCGTGTAGCGGACGCCGCCCATCGGACTCGTCTTGATCTGCTGAATATTCATAGATCAACATAACATCGAGGTCTGATCCGGCGGTCAATTCATGCGTGCCAAGATTGCCCATGCCGACAATCGCATAATTGGCGCCCGGCACCTTGCCGTGATCTTCAACGAATACTTTTTCAACCCAGTCGGCCATTGCCAACAGCAGGGTTTCGGCCAGCAGCGAAAACATTTCTCCCGCTTCCGCTGCCGTCACCGCACCGCTGATCAGGCGAATACCGACCAGAAAGCGCTGCTCGGCTGCAAATACCCGTACCCGGTCCAGACCATCTTCATAATCCCGAGCCTGGCTCAGGCTGCGGTCGAGAGCCGACTGCCAGAAGCTGATATCGGGTTTGATGTCAAAAAAGCCGGGTTCCAGCACACCATCGAAGACATGCGGGCGGCGGGTGATTATCCGGGCCAGTCGCGGAGCCGCACTGAGTACGAGAACCAGCAGATTCAGCAATTTGCCGTTCGATTGAAGGACGGAAAACAACTGAATGCCAGCTGGCAAGCCTTGCAGGAAAGTATCAAAGGCCCACAAGGTTTCATCAGCCCTGCGGGTTTCCACAAAGGCCTTCAACAAAGCAGGAGTCAGCGCAGTGAGTTGCTCGCGCGCAGCGGCTGACTGAACCACGGGATGGCGTCCATAATGCCAACCCTTGACGATGCCAATGGTCCTGGACGGTTCTTCAAAACCCATGGATTGAAGGCTTTCTATGGTGCCGGGATCGTCATCGTCACCGGTAAAAGACAGGTTTCCAAACTCTGTCGATAATTGATCACCACTGGCAAACAGAGCAGCATAATGTTTTTCCACCGTCTCAAGATGGCTCACCAACAGCGTCGAGAATTTCGCAACTGATGCCATCCCACAAAGGCGCGCGACCTGATCCAGACCAGCATTATCTTCCGGCAATGTGTGGGTTTGTTCGTCGGCGATCACCTGCAATCGATGCTCCACATCGCGCAGGAAGGCATAGCTGATCGCCAACTCTTCTGCCACCGGTTGCTCAATCCAGCTTTGTTGATGCAGCAAGTCCAGCATTTCAACCGTGCGTTTCTCCCGTAACACCGGATTGCGGCCTCCAGCAATCAGCTGTTGGGTCTGGACAAAAAACTCGATCTCGCGGATACCACCCCGCCCCAGTTTTACATTATGACCGGGAACCGCAACTTCGTTGTAGCCGCGATGGGTCTGTATCTGACGCTTGATCGAATGGACATCAGCAATCGCAGCATAGTCGAGATAGCGCCGCCAGATGAACGGCGTCAGTTCGCTTAAGAAAGCTTCCCCGACCTTGACATCGCCCGCCACAACCCGCGCCTTGATAAGGGCGGCACGTTCCCAGTTCTGACCGCGCGATTCATAGTAGTTGAGGGCAATTGGCAGGGGAATCGCCAGAGGCATCGATCCAGGATCAGGGCGCAGCCGCAGGTCGGATCGAAAGACATACCCCTCGGCTGTGCGCTCCTGAAGAATACGCACCAAAGACTTGGTCATGCGAACAAACAATTTTACGCTCTCATCAGGATCAGTGATCGCTTCTACACCCGGGTCGAAGATCACAATCAGATCAATGTCGCTGGAAAAATTCAGCTCCCCGGCTCCGTGTTTGCCCATGGCGAGAACAAAATATCCGCTGCCCAGTTCCGGATCATCAGGAACAGGCAGGGCAATTTTTTCCTCCTGATGCGCCCTGTTCAGAAGATGGCGTACCGCTGCTTGAACTGCGGAATCAGCAGTGCGACTGATCACCCGGCTGACCTTCTCCCAACTCCACCAACCCCCAAGATCTGCCAGACCGCAAATCAGTGCGGCCTGTCGCTTGGCCTGGCGCAGTCGGATGCCCAATTCAGCCTCGTCCTGCAGATGAAAATCATTCGATTCTATTTTCCCCAGACAGTCTTCCAGAGCTGCGTCAAAACCGCCCTCATGACACTGTTTGACCACCGGCGGATATTGCCGTGCCAGATCGGCAAGATAGGGCGACAGGTCAAACACCGCCTGCAGAAATCGGACTGTAGGTAGAGTCTTTTCAAGTGCTTCGGCAAAAACACTCAGATCTTGCTGCACAGTGCGTTCGACCCAATCGACATAACGTCGCTCACCATTACCTGAACTCCGCGCCTTGAGCTGCACAAGCGGCTCAACCAGCTTGCGCCCTCCTGCATCTGCGAAATCGGTTGGTTTGAACCCGGAAAGTTGTTTTTTACCCATGCCCCATAATGCCAGTCACGCTGTGCGCGGCAAGCAAATTTCTGCACAAAGTCCTGGTTGATTATCACTTAGATCGAGTTTTCCCGAATGCAGACTGGCGACAGCCTTGACCAAGGCCAGCCCCAGCCCTGATCCGGGCTTTGTCCTGCTTGCATCAAGACGCACAAATCTTTCTGTGACTGCCTGTTTTTGGTCTTCCGGCACTCCTGGCCCGTTGTCGCAAACGCTGATACACGGCGCACCTTTTTGCTCAAACAGGCGGATTTCAATTTTTGGCTGATCCGCTGACAGCCCATATTTGAGAGCATTGTCCAGCAGATTGGTCAGTGCCTGGGCGATCAATTCACGACTGCAATGCGCCGTCGGCTCAGCATCAATGTCCAAAACCAACTCGATATCCAGTTCTTCAGCAGAAGGCTCAAAAAGTTCATGCACGTCCCGGAGGATGGGAGCCAGTTGGTGCTGTTCAAATTGAACCGCCCGCGCCCCAGTTTCGACCTGCGATATCATCAGCAAAGCATTGAACGTGTTAATCAGACCGTCGGCATCGGCAATGATATCCTGAATGACACTCTCATCATGTGGCTTGTCGAGCGCTGCTTCAGCCCGGTTACGCAGACGGGTCAAAGGTGTTTTCAGATCATGGGCGATGCTGTCGGACATGACGCTGACGCCGGTATTCAATTTTTCGACCCGTTCAATCAGCCCATTAAGGCTGGAGGACAGGCGGTCGAACTCATCCCCCGAGCCAGATAGCGGCAGTCGCTGTGACAGATCACCATCAATTATGCGTTGGCTGGACCGGGAGACGGAATCAATGTGTTTGAGGGCACGACGGCCGACCAGAAACCACAGCACCAACCCGGTCAGCACCATGATGAACAACGAAAATGTCGAAGCCCGTCCGACGATATGCCTGAATCGTTCAGCATCGCCAATGTCACGCCCCACCAGCAGGCGCAACCCGCCCGGCAAAATGAACACCTTGGCTATCGCCTTGCTTTCCGGATCTGCATCGCCGTAGCGCAGATAATCAAATGGCGGCACCTGCCAGCCTTCCTTGAGCAAAATTTCACGGTCGAGATCGCGTACATTACCGGCAATGATCCGCCCTGAAGCATCGGCAACAAGATACAGATTGGCACCCGGCTGGCGCGAACGCCGCTCAATCATCGGAATCAACTGACGCACACCACCGCGGCGCGACTGGCGGGCAATCTGGGCAATCTCCTCATCCACCGTCGATTGTATCTGCGAAATGATCAATCGGCCGGTATTGTAACTGACATACGCGACAACACCGACTGCCAGTATACCGAACAGGATCGTATAGATCAGCGTCAAACGGACGGCCGTCGTGCTCAGCAATTGACGCAATCGGTTCATGACGAGTTCGGCCTATTCACTGACATCGTCAGGCTGGGCCAACCGGTAGCCGCGGCCGCGCACTGTCTGCAGAAGTGCCGTGTCAAAATCCTTGTCAATTTTGGCCCGCAGACGGGAAATATGCACATCAATAACATTGGTCTGCGGATCGAAATGCAAATCCCAGACGTGCTCCAGCAACATGGTGCGGGTAACAAGACGCCCTTCATTGCGCATCAGATATTCCAACAGCCGGTATTCCCGCGGCTGCAGGGTAATTTTTTGACCCGCCCGTTCTGCGCTGTGACCAATGCGGTCGAGCGACAAATCGGCGACTGTCACAGTTGTGTCGGTACTTTGACTTTCAGCGCGCCGACCGAGAATTTCCACCCGTGCCAACAATTCCGAAAAAGCATAGGGTTTTGACAGATAATCATCGCCACCGGCACGCAGTCCGGTCACCCGGTCATCTACCTGACCCAACGCAGACAGAATTAGCACAGGGGTTTTCATGCCCGCCTGACGCAGGTTGGAGATCATCGTCAGTCCGTCCTGTTTCGGCAACATGCGGTCAACGATCATCACATCATAGGCCATTTGCGTGGCCTGTTGTTCTCCAGCTTCCCCATCGCTGACATGAACCGTTTGATGACCATTTTCATTCAACGAGGCAACCAGTTGCTCGGCCAGTTGCTGATCATCTTCAACAATCAATATATTCATCACATCCCCCTTTCACGTCCCCTTGAGCCATTTACGCTTAATACGCTGGCACATTTGAGTGATACAACCTGTAATAAGCAAAAACGAGCAGCGGTTTTGATCCGCTGCTCGTAGCCTGCTGCCGGTGCGGTTTTGGGGAAGAGGAGCGGAACCTCTTGCACCATCAACAGAACCTCGTATCAGCCGCTGGCGATGGGCAATGCGACGAAGCGACTGCGCTCACCTGTCTGGACCTGAAACAGGATCGCCTTGCGTTCATCTTCCATTGCCTTGGTCACCGCGAGGCCAACATCGTTGATCGTCCTGGTATCGCGACCATTGACCGAAACGATGACGTCACCAGGCTTTAGGCCTTTTTCTGCGGCGGTGCTGCCAGCCATCACATTCGAAATCACGACATTCTCACCGGACTTTGTGATTGAAAGACCCAGCTCATCAAGCTCGACTCCGGTCGATTTTTGTAGCTCGTCGACTGGCACTGCAGCCACCTTGTCTGGCTTAGGCAGACTGCCAAGAGTGACATCAATGGTTTCACGCTGACCTTCGCGGAACAGGGTGATCTGAACTTTTTCTTCCGGCTCAAGACCAGCAATTTCGCGGGCCAGAGCCTTGGGGCCTTTTATGTCCTTGCCATTGACCTGCAAAATGATGTCGCCGGAACGAATGCCGCCTTTGAAAGCCGGGCTGTCAGGCTGGGTTTCGGCAACAATGGCACCGGATGCCTTTTCGAGACCGACGGATTCAGCAATATCCTGTGAAACCGGCTGAATTTGCACCCCGAGCCAGCCGCGGGTTACCGAACCGGATTCGATCAGATCTTTGACAACTTCTTCAGATGTTTTGGCGGAAATCGCAAATGCGATACCAACATTGCCACCGGAAGGCGAAAAGATCGCCGTATTGACGCCAATAACTTCGCCATTGAGATTAAACGCAGGGCCACCGGAATTGCCTTTGTTTACGGCGGCATCAATCTGGATGAAATCATCATACGGCCCGGACCCAATGTCGCGCCCACTGGCGGAAACAATACCGGCTGTCACCGTGCCACCCAGACCAAAGGGATTGCCAACGGCGACCACCCATTCACCAACGCGACTTTTCTTTTCAGCAAAAGACACATAGGTGAATTTGGATTTGGTTTCGACTTTCAAAACGGCCAGATCAGTTTTTGGATCAGTGCCAATCAGTGTTGCATCATGCTCATCGCCGTTATTGGTGACGACAGTGAACTCAGAACCACCTTTGACGACGTGGTGGTTGGTGACGATGAAGCCATCTTCGGAGACGAAGAATCCTGACCCCTGAGACATGCCAAAGCGTCGAGGAGCCCGACGCTTATCATTGCGTCGCGGATTACCACGCTGGCCAAATTCCGGCCCGCCGCGCTCGCCGTCAAAGAAACGTCTGAACGGATGATCTTCCGGCAATTGGTCAAAACCAAAGCCTCTGAAATTAAATCCCTTGTTGTTGGCGGGTTGTATCTTGGCCTTAACGCGAACACTGACGACGGCTGGAGAGACGGCTTCCACAACATCGGCAAAGCTTGGCGCCTGCGGAGCCTCAACGCGGACAGCATCTGCCAGAACCGGCGTGATGGGGTTGACGACACCGCCTATCAGAAATGCGCTTGCCAGCCCGACTGCAGCAACGCCACCGAGAAGTTTGGTTTTGGGGGTAGTTTTGTTTGTCATCATTTCCTCACAGAATTTGACATGTCATTTTGCAGAGCCGTGGCGAATGGCACGTCCTGCGCTGGCCTAATATGGCGCACCGAATGTGATTGTGTGAGGGCCGTTAAATTAATTCTTCGTAACGCACCGGGAACTTTGCCGAGAACCGGGAGAGGCGAAAATCAGTCTCGATGTTGGCGCAATATCTCTTGCAGTTCGTTCTCATCTTGCTTGGAAAGCGCATCTGATTTGACCGATTTAGGAGATCGGCTGGTCGCTCGCCAGGCCAGAACTCCCCCCACCAGAAGCAGCAATATCGGCGTCAGCCACAGAACGGCGGTATGCCAGGCGAAGACTGGTTTAAGCAGGATAAACTCGCCATAGCGGGCGACGAGAAAGTTGCGAATATCGTCGTCAGTTTTACCGGCCAGCATCTGTTCGCGCACAATTTCACGCAAGTCCTTTGCTACATCAGCATCGGAATCGCCAATAGATTGATTTTGACAAACCACACAGCGCAGTTGCAAAAACAGCGCCTTTGCTCGCACCTCCATCTCTGGTGACAATGTGGTCTGTGCCAGTGCGGACGTTGACGCGGCAGGCATTAACCAGACAAACAGCAAGCAGGTGGCAACAAAGCGTCTAAGCATGGGACGCGGCCTTACCTTTGCTCTTGCGACGGGCCGGCGCGCCAATTCTCAAACGTCGATCCGACAGGGAAATCACCCCGGCAATAACCATGATCACCGTGCCAAGCCAGATCAGCAGAATCATCGGTTTCCACCAAATACGCAAAGTCACATTTCCGTCGCCCTCAACATCGCCAAGCGCGAGATAGAGTTGAGAAAATCCGAAAGTGTGGATCGAAGCTTCACTGGTCGGCATCTGCCTGGCGGGAAAGAACCGTTTGGAAGGCGTTCCAACAGCAACAATTTCGCCGCTCTTAAATATTGAAATGCGAGCGCTTCGTTCCGAATAGTTATCTGCAGTGCGCGATGCATATCCTTCGTGGCGCAATGAGAATTCGCCAACCACGACGCTTTCTGCTGGCTTTAAAACCGTAATTGTTTCGGTTTCAAAGGCGGTGACACAGACAATGCCGAGCAAAGTTACACCAATGCCGCAATGTGCCAGAGCCGTAGCCCAAACCGATCGGGGCAGCCCGGCCAATCGACGTGAGGCAACTGCCAGAGTTGCCTTTCTAAGTCCGGCCCGCTGGATGACTTCGGCAAACGACCCCACCATCAACCACACGGCAAGACCAACCCCCAGCGGTGCCAGCCATTGGCCTTTTTGGGTGAACGCGCCGGTCAAAATGATCACCAGAATGGCGGCCAGAAAGGCAAACATCAGCCGTTGAGAAATACCCAGCAGATCACCCCGCTTCCAGGCCAGAAGCGGCCCGAAGGGAACAGCAATCAACAGCGGGATCATCACCAATCCGAAAGTCAGATTGAAAAATGGTGCACCGACGGAAATTTTTGCGTCGGTAAACGCCTCGTAGACGACAGGATAGAGCGTCCCGATCAGCACCGTAGCAGCAGCGGCGGATAGAATGAGATTGTTGAAGACCAAAGCCCCTTCACGCGATACGGGCGCAAACAGTCCACCGGCTTCGAGTCTGGATGATCGCAATATAAACAAAAACAACGCGCCACCGACAAATGCGCTCAAAATGGCAAGAATGAACAGGCCACGGGTCGGATCGCTGGCAAATGTGTGTACTGAAGTAAGAACACCTGAACGCACCAAAAACGTGCCCAGCAGAGACAGGGAAAAGGTCAGGATTGCAAGCAGCACAGTCCAGATTTTCAACGCATCGCGCTTTTCCATCACCAGTGCCGAATGCAGCAAGGCTGTGCCGGATAGCCAAGGCAGAAAAGACGCGTTTTCAACCGGATCCCAAAACCACCAACCGCCCCATCCCAGTTCATAATATGCCCAGTAAGAGCCCATTGAGATTCCAGCCGTCAGGAAGGTCCAGGCAATGAATGTCCAGGGACGCACCCAACGGGCCCATGCAGAATCTATTTTGCCATCAATCAATGCGGCAATGGCAAAGGCAAATGTGATCGAGAATCCAACGTAGCCGAGATATAGCATCGGCGGATGGATCGCCAAGCCTATGTCCTGCAAAATTGGATTTAGATCCTGGCCTTCAAGTGCGGCTTCTTGTCGTGCAAAAGGATTGGACGTCAGCAATATAAACAGCAGGAATGTCGCCAGGAGCCACGCCTGAACCCCTTGCACATTGGCTCGCAGACTGGGTGGCAAAGCAGAGCCAAACAGGCTCACTGCTGCTGCAAACAGCGCCAAAATAAACACCCAAAGCAGCATCGACCCTTCGTGATTGCCCCAGGTTCCCGTCAGCTTGAACAGGAATGGCATTTGTGAATGAGAATTCTGCCAAACATTGACGACCGAAAAATCGGAAACCGCATAGGACCACATCAGCGCGCCAAATGAGAGTGTTACAAAGAACAGAATACCCAGCGAACTCGTGTCCGCTGTCGCCATCAACCTTCGGTCACCGCTAAAAGTTCCCCATATCGGCACGATGCTCTGAACCACAGCCAAAGCAAATGCCAGAACGAGGGCCAGATGACCGAGCTCAACAATCATTTCCCGGCACCCTCCTCACCCTTCCAAACACCCTGCTGCTTGAGCTTTTCTGCCATATCAGCCGGCATGTAATTTTCATCGTGTTTGGCCAGAACCGTATCAGCACGAAACACTCCATCGGCAGCCAGTGACCCTTCGGTAATAATCCCCTGCCCTTCACGAAATAGATCAGGCAATATCTTGTTGAATTCCACCACCACGGCTTCTTCCGGATCGGTCAGGGTAAATTTGACGTTTAGTCCTTCACCCTTCTTCACCGACCCCTGTTCAACCAACCCAAACAGGCGTATGCGCTGGCCCGGTTCAACACTCGCTGCCTTTAGTTCACTTGGGCTCATGGCGAATGAGATTCCTGACCTTAAGGCATACATGGAAAGACCGATGGCCAAAGCCATCACGCAGCCGACCACTGCGATCCACATCAATCGGTTGGTGCGGCGGTTCACGGGTTTTCCTCTTTGCTGACTGGTGGCTTCAATCCAAGCTGGATGGCCTGTTGCTGCAATTGTAGAATGATTTCATCCTGATTTGAAAATGCCAGATGCGCTTTTTTCAGTGCAGCCTGTGCTTTATCCATTTTCCCCAGCACGGCGTAGGAACGAATAAGCCGGGTCCAACCGGGTAAATCCTGCGGGTTGTCTTCAAGACGTGAGGCTAGATTTGCCACCATGCCTTCAATCATTTCGGCCCGGTCTGCAGCTGACAGATTGGCTGCGTCCTCCACCTGTTCTGCGCTTGGCCCGGCCAATGTGTTGGGCGTGGTTTCGGGTTCCGGCAATCCCAGTTTGCCGCGAATTTCCTTTTGCTTGCGGGCAACCATCGATTTCCACTCTGGATCACTGACACGCAGCGCCGCAAGATCCGTCCAGCGGGCCAGAGCTTCTTCCAGTTTCCCTTCTTGCTCCTGGGCAATTGCGAGATAGAACCCTGCTTTAGCGAGCTGCGGATTGGACTTAAATGCTGTCTCGAACAATTGCCGAGCCCGGACCGGCACAATATTGTCACCTGCAACTGTCAATGCCTCGCCAAGATCGGCCAACCGTTCAGGAGTCGCGCCGGAAATGCGGATAATTTCCTGTAATGCGCGAGCCCGGTCCATTGGCCGGTTCATGCGACCATAAACACCGGCCAAGACTGACCAGCCCTGGGCATCATCGGGATTTTTCGCCAAATGTCGTTCGGCAATCACCACCATCTCGTCAATCGAGGTGTTTTCCAAGTTTGCGGTAGCTCTTGCGTGAAGCGGTTGATCAGGCTGGCCCGGAGAACCGGTATGAAGATAGGTCGCAAGGACGATCACCGGCAGTCCAACCAACGCAATTAAACTGGCGCCGATTGATGGAATGCTCCCGGATGCAACGGATGAAGTAATTTGGTCTTGAGTGCGGGCTTGCTTGAGAATGCGGCGCGATATTTCTGCTTTTTCCTGGGCCAGAGACTCAGCTGCCGTCTTATCGGAGGCAACCTTGGCTTCCAGTTCATTCAACTGATCAACATAAATATCCATCGGCTGGACTGCATTGGAAGACTGCTCAACCCTGCGCGCTAACGGCAGCAAGATGCTCAGCACCGCAATAGCCAACATAACAATTGTGATAACCCAGAATAACATAGGTTCTAATTAACTACCGCTCTGGCAGTTGCAATGCACATGTTCGTCAAATCAATGAGAATAGTCCAATTTGTGCCGCCTATTGCACCAAACGCCATGATCCGCCCTGTCGTCGACAGGCGGTACCGTTGATCCGCTCGTTCTTCGACTTTTTCACCAGAAAATGAGAAAACCGTCGGCAACTGGACTGTCCGACCCGAAACGGTTGAGTGACCATCACGCTGCCGGACACGTCATCTGACTCTTTGCCCCATTTGACAGGTTTACCGGGCTCACCGAACTCCAGCGCCTGCAATTCAGCCACCGACAGGGCGCCACGTTCTGTATTCGACAATTCACGGCCGAATTCTTCATCGGACTGAAAGGCCAGGGCGTTGCTGTTTTTGCCGCTGATAGAATTGTCACCGGAATCTACCGAGTGGCTGGACATGGCAGTGCTACAGCCCGCCAACAAGGCGCAGACGATTAACAGGCCAAATCTATTCGATGTTGTAGTCACGCAATTCACCTGTGATCCCATTCCACTGTTATTTACTACTGGCTGCCAGTTTTGGCAAAACAATGACCGCTTTCAATCCACCGGATTCAGAATCTTCCAATTTGAAGCTGCCGCCATATTCGGTCGCAATGTCAGCGACAATCGACAACCCCAGTCCCGAGCCAGGCTGCGATTCATCCAATCGTGTACCACGTTTCAGCGCACTGTCTTTTTGATCTGGGGACAGGCCAGTTCCATCGTCTTCAATTTCAATTCTAAATTGTCCGACGCCGCCGGCTTCAACCGCCTGGTCCTGAACACTGACCAGCACCGAAGTTTTTGCAAACCGGGACGCATTTTCCAGCAGGTTACCAAAGATCTCCTCCAGATCCTGCTCCTCGCCGCGAAAAATTATATTCTCATCGCATTCAAGGATTTCAAAGTCTGTGTCGGGCACCAGCCGCTGCATCACTCGCAATAGTTTTGACAGAATGGGAAATACCGGAGTGCGACTGACGATGACATCGCGTTGAGCGGCAATGCGCGCCCGATCCAAATAGGTCTGCACCTGGGACTTCATCAGGTCGGCCTGTTCCGCAATCAATTCCGACTGGTCCACATTGGGTGTCCTGACCTCATTGACGATGACGGCCAGCGGCGTTTTCAAAGCATGAGCAAGATTTCCGACCTGGGTACGGGCTCGCTCAACAATCGACCTGTTTGTGGTGATCAACGCATTTATTTCACCCACCATCGGTTGGATTTCTACAGGATAGGTACCATCGAGCTGTTGTTTTTCTCCCTGTCGCACATCATGCAGCGCATTTGTGGCTTCCAACACTGGGCGTAATCCAAGGCGAATAAGAAAAAACATCACCAGGATTGTACCGGCACAATAGAGCAGGAAATACTGGATCAATGTGCGGTTAAACTGGGCGACTGACATATCCACATCACGCGTGTTGCCGGTTACCCTAAACTGATAAAGCGTCTCATCTTCATCCAGCGTGAGCTGAGTTTCGAGTTGCATCAGAAGTTCGCCGGACGGGTCGGCAACGATTGAAACGCGCCTGAAATCAGCGTCAAACGGAGTGGTGACTTCTGCGGGAAGTTCCGCCAGATCACCGGAAAATGACGCCGAATGGGCTATTGGTGTGTTTGCCTCCTCCGATTTGGCAATCGTCCAGAACCAACCTGAGGAGAGTTCCACAAACCGTGGATCACCAAAATCCGGCGAGCCGACTACATTGCCCTGCTCATCGATTTCAATCACTGACATCAAGTTCTGCATATATGCATGCAGCAACTGCTGGAAGCTTCGCCGCTCATTGTTGCGCACCATGGTTGACAGGATTATCCCGGTCACCAGCAGCGCCGCAGATGCCCACAACGCAACCATTGTCAACAGACGAAATGCTAGTGAATTGGGCAGGATACGGGAGAGCAAGCCGGATTATGCCCGGTAGCCAAGTCCGCGCACGGTCTCGATAATCTCGGGAAACAGTTTTTTGCGCAATCGACCGACAAACACTTCAATAGTGTTGGAGTCCTTGTCAAAATCCTGGTCATAAAGATGCTCGATCAACTCGGTGCGTGATACCACCTCTCCCTTGTGATGGATCAGATAGGAAAGCAGTCGAAATTCATGGGACGTGAGTTTGACAGGTTGATCTTTGTAAGTAACACGAGACTGTTTTGTATCGAGACTGACCTCGCCAACGACTATCTCAGAACTCGCATGGCCGGCCGCACGTCGGATCAGGGCGCGCAAGCGGGCCAGCACTTCTTCGGTGTGAAACGGTTTGGCAACATAATCATCAGCGCCGGCGTCAATGCCGGCGACTTTGTCACTCCACCTGTCGCGGGCGGTCAGCATCAACACCGGCATGTTTCGGCCATCACGCCGCCAGTTTTCCAGAACGGTGACGCCATCCATTTCCGGTAGCCCGATATCAAGTATGACCGCGTCATAGGGTTCTGTATCGCCGAGGAAATGTCCTTCTTCTCCGTCAAATGCCTTGTCGACCACATAGCCTGATTCCTCCAGCATATGTACCAATTGGCGGTTCAGGTTTTCATCATCTTCTACAACAAGGATGCGCATTAATTCGGGTCCCCAATCTGAGCGGCACCGTTAGATTAGAGGTAATTGGCAAATAATACGAGTAGCAGCCCTTATTTGGAAACGACAAATGTTTTGCGCTTGGGCGGTCCGCTGGACGGCTTGATCAATAACTTGATCACGCATTTACCACCGCGCGCAGAAACACTCAAAATGCTGCCGCCTTTGGAGGCGGCGAGGCTTGATGCTCGCGAACTACAGGATGCCGCTTCAGCCGGGGCCGGCAGCAATGTGGACGCGCATAACAGGCCTGCGGCAAGGGCCAGATTGATAATCTTGGTAGGGACAAGCTTTTTCATGTGACGGTCATAGCAAGTTTCGTCTGAACGCGACATGAACAATTTCTATTCATTTCGCACAAAGTGCAAGCCAACTGGCATTGTGTTGTTTGATCTCCCGGATGGTGGCATCAGAATCCAGCCGCGACCAACCGATTGGGCCAAAACCCAAACAGGAAATGTCACTCGCGACGGAATCCGTCATCTTTGCGCAATTCGTCAGCATCAGCATCGCCAATATCACGCCGGCGGCGCGCCAGACGCAGTTTTTCCAGGAAATATTTGGATCTGGCGCGATGTTCATGGGCGATCCGGCGGCGGATTTTGACTTCCTGTATCCGCCGACAAATCCACCGCAACGCAACCAAAAGTTGCCGCAAAGTATGCAAGAATGAAAATATCGCCGCCACTTCATCAGTCGATCATGCTGGTTGCGCTGATCCGACCGACAACCGCGACCATCGATCCGCCAACCGCAACCAGTTGCAGCACGACATCGATAAACGCAGTTTGGGTTGCATCATCAATTTCGATGTCGAAAGCCGAAGCAGTTGCGGCAATCAGGGCGACAATCGAGCCCCAGATGGTTCTCGAAAGGTACCATTTTTTGAACGAGTTCATGGGTGTTTCCTTTATTACAGGGTGGTGGATATTGAAGTTTGGGGACCGTCCCCAACAGTGTCGCTACGTTGTGCAACGCTGATTTCAAGATTTGTCGGCATGGTTCCGAATGCGGCAATTAATTCGCCGTGAGATAGGACCAGTTGTGGTTCTGTGGATGTTGCACTGAAAGAGCGCTGCAGTTCGTCGGTCAGGGTGACGTGATAGGTCTGGGAACCTTCACTGAGTGGGATTTCTATCGCCGTCCAGTCATCTGAATTTATCCGGTCACGCCTGATCCAATTTATGGTCACATTTCCAGGAGGGGCAGACCGGGCCCGAAGATGAACAGGCGCATAAGGCAGCTGACTGCGATAGCCAGGAGTAAATGTCGTCAACGAAAATTCCGGACCATCCAGGGATTTCCCAACTGGGCCGACCAGCCAATTGGTTTCCAGACCACGTAAATTGTCGTCACCGGCAAGCTTTGTCACCGCCTGATTTAGGACAATCACAGCCGCACCGATGGCCGCTCCCTGTCCGGCCTCCTGTTCGGTGCCGGCCTGACCGCGCAGCAGGCTGGTCAATTCATAGGTTTGCGCGCCGACAAGTTCGGCCCCTTCAAATTGCAGTATTTCATAAGCACCGGTGCGGCTTTGCACCGCCAGTGCATTGCCGCCGTTGAGCACAAGTTCCCGGCTGAGAGACGCGACTTTGCCGTGATGAAGTTTAATGCGGGGGTGCGATCTACGATCCCAACGACCAATTGCGTCGGTGGCGTAAAGCTCGGTTTCCAAAACGCCAATAAAGGCCGCATTGCCGGTGGACTGCTGATAGGAGTGCCCTTCATTGCCCGGCGACGCATAGACGGCTAGTTCCCCCGGCCAGGGGCTCGCTGTGACCGCCAGACAATTGCCTCCATTGCCATCCAAAAGAGGCAAATGGGGCAGATCCATGAAGCGGCAAAGCGGTCGACCGAAACCATGATGGGCGTGTGTCCTCGATTGACCTTCCCATCCGGAGGATGATTCAAATTCGCCCTGCTCGATGGCCAGGGCCGTGAGTTGAAGGTCCTCACCAGATTCAATGCGCGATATGCGCCAGGCTGGCGCCAACGGGCCATCGCTGAACGCAATCACATCCCCAACGGTGAGATGAGAAAATGCCCGTGACACTCCAAACGCCACGGTATCACGGGCCGTCCAACGTGCATGCAGCCAAGCTTCCAACAGGGGTGAAGCACAATCACGGCCAATAATCAGCGATGCTGACATGGACTGTTGCCGCAAATTGTTTCGGTTGTTGCGCGAGGCCGCGGTCTGGGTGTCCTGGAAATCGAAATTTGGATCGATATGCGCCAATTGTACCGAAGTTGGCAGGTCGCTCTCCTGTTCAGTGACATAGTTCAGCGCTGCTGAGTCAATTTCGTGAACGATATCACGGGGCATCAAAATGGTGACGGGATCAAGGCCTGGCGACCTGAAATGAACAGTCCCCGCATCCTCAAACACCGAAAGCCGGAACAGGGATATCAAAACTTCCAACGCCTGCCGCGCAGATGCCTGCTGTGCCACAACATAGCCATCTACGATGCCGGTAACCTGTTCGACATTATAGTTCGCAATGCCGTTCGAAACCAACAATTCGGCCAAAAGATCTGCCAACCGAACCATGCCAAGACGTCCATTGAGCCAATGTCCTGTCTGCCAATTCGGGGAATCGCTCCAAATATCAACTTCGCTGGGAAACGCCGGATAGGGGCGTGCATCCCAGGCCCAGAACTGAGCCTGTTCGAAATCCACCATGGTGCCGTCATACTGGTTCGACTCCGGATTGTTGGCATTGTCGCCACTGCCGCTACCGTCGGCGCCGTCGCCGAGCCAATGTTGTTGGTGGGCTTCAATGAAGGCTGATTGCATTTGATCGTTCCGCCCGCCATTGGAAAAATAAGGCAACAGGCTTTCGGAAGATTTCGGATCAACGAATACATTTGGCTGACCCGCTCCCTTGTTGACCGCGGGGCATCCAATTTCGGTAAATATGATCGGCTTGCTTTGGGCCAGCCAGGGACCGGGCGTCGCCAGTTCGGTGCCGGCACGTCGATCATAATGGCGGTTTTGCCACCATGAAATCAGATCCTTGTAGCGATATATCCATGGCTTGCCCAAACTGTCTGTGATCGCGGTACGAACGCCATATTCGCGATCGAATCCGGAAGCATAGTACCAATCAAACCCCTCGCCGCCCGCCACCTGACCTGCCAGCATCGCTGCATCGCTGCCGGTGCGACCAACACCATCGGGTGATCCCGAACTGCGCCAGTCGCTGAGCGGCACATAATTGTCGATGCCAACAGCACCAATCGACGAACTCACCCATAGAGGATCAAGATTGAAATAAACATCACCAGAGCCATCAGCGGGATGGAAGCCAAAAAATTCGCTCCAGTCTGCTCCGTAGCTGATCAGACATTTTGAAGAGACGACCGTGGCCACATCATCGGCAAGATCCTGCAGGGCCTCAACGAAGGGAAATGTCTGATTCTCGGCACGCAGTGACGTCAGGCCGCGCAGTTCCGAGCCAATGAGGAACATGTCGACCCCACCAGCTGCAATGGCCAAATGTGCGTAATGCAGGATCATGCGCCGATAACCCCAATCGGAAATACCCTGATGGGTAACTCCCTCCTGACCTGGAACAAACTGGTTGACCTGAGCACTGCCAACAAGGGCCACGACCTGCTGACGTGCAACGCTGGTGCCATCGGGCGAACCAGGTTCTTGAGGTGCCGGATGGCATGTGATGCGACCCCGCCAGGGGTAGACTGCCTGCTCGGCACCGCCATACGGGTCGGGCAATCCGTTTTCTTCAGCCACATCCATCATCACAAACGGATTGAGGCAGACTTTGATGCCGCGTTTCTTGATCTCCTGTATGGCCCGAACAATGCTGCCATCGCTGGGGGTCCCACCATAGGCCGGATTGCCATCGCGATAGGAAACCAGACCAACGGACCCGCGCGCCAGCCCCGCTACCTGCCACTCACTACCCTGTTCCATGTTCCGGCTGGCAACTTCAACCTTCGGTTTGATCTGACAATGACCTGCCCTCAGATCATCGCCAAACCAGCTCACCACCAACGCGATTTGCTTCAGGTTCGGGCAAAGCGCCAACAACTCGTCCAACGACGCCAGAAAATCGGTTTCGGCAACCGATTGGTGAGTGTTGAGGCGTGAACTTTCAACTTCACTCAGCGCTTCAACGACAGGTTCGGGGTCATAGCCAAACTCAGTCGCTCCTGGGATCATATTGACCGCGAATAACTTCCTTTCCAGCTCACCCAGAGTACGAATGACTTCCACCGCAATTTGCGGAATGCGATTGCCGTAATCTTCCAGCGGGAAGTTTTCGAACACCAGATAGGCCTGACCGCGATAAGCAGGTGCGTTGCCAGCACCCTGTTTGGCTTCAATCAGACTATCGGGTTGCTGGGTTTCACTGCCGACATAGCGGCGGATTACCATTTGGGATTGCTCCAACAATCGTCCGTCTGCCCAGATGCGACCAATATGGGCAATTTCCCCTTCGCAGAGTCCAATGGCGAAATTGCCGAAATAGCTGAAGCTGGTGACGGTGGTTTTGGGTCCACCTCCACCTTTGCCGCCTTGTGATTGAGTTTCGGTGGATTGAACCTCCTCAAAACGCGTCGCCCAGATGATCTCTCCGGCAATCCGGGCACGGCCATATACTCTGGGTATAATCGCCCCTTCGCGAGACGTCAGAATTTTGGCGTTATCAAACTGCGGACCGACAATGGACTGATCGTCGGGTCCAAATATCTGCTGGTCAACATAGGCACCTGCCATTGCGCCCAATGTGCGTCCCACAACCGCCCCTACCGGTCCGCCTATTGCACCGCCAACGGCTGCACCGACGGCCTGAAGTACTATAGTTGCCACGAATCAGGTCCCCCTCTGCCGGTCGCCGACCGATGGAAACCGAAAAACTCCTGCAATCCGATCCCGCCAAAATCCCGACAATGCGCTTTCAACAACGCTCGCACCGTCATAGGCGTGGATGAAACTGCTGCTGGTGGCGAGGATGCCGGCATGTTTGGCGGGTGCGTTGCGGCGTAGTCTGAAAACAATGAAATCGCCGGCCTGCGCGCCCTCACTGGGCACGGGCTGGAAATGGCTCTCACCTGCCTCAATCAATCGTTCCCGACCGCCAATTGCCGACCAGGCGGATGAATAAGGTGGCACCGGTTCTGGCTCCGAACCTTCGATCTCGCGCCAAACCCCGCGAACAAGTCCCAGACAATCGCAACCCACATGTTTCAGCGAGGCTTGATGCTGGTACGGCGTGCCCAGCCAGTCGCGCGCGGCTCGAACGATGCGGGCAGCGTTGGAAGAATTATTCATGATTGTGTGCTGTTTCCGTTGAATTGGTCGCAGGGTTACTTCACCAGCGGACTGCCGTCGTGCCGATCGCCCTGAATGGCATAAGAGAGGGCAAAGTCCGTTCCCGGCATGTGGGGAAATCCACGAAACCGAAGCTGATTGGCAAATTTGCTTCTGCAGGTTTTAAAGGATTTATCGCAACCGGCGGTAATGCTGAACGTATCGCCAATTGCCGGGGCGCTGGGCATGGCCTTCCATAGATTAAGTCGGTCATCGCGGTCGCTTCTGCTGGATGAAATTTCCACGCTCAACCCGGTGTTTTCACCGCTCAGCCAGGTCAGTTGTCCATGGGCAAACCACCCGGCGTCAAAGCCATCAAGGCCACTGCAACCTAGCGTCAGCCTGTCGACAATCTGCAGCACCTCGCCACTGCTTTTATAAGCAGAAGTTGTCAAATTAACACCGCATCGAGCGTCACCAAGAACCGCATCGCAGTCGCGGCTAAAACTGCGGCCATGGTTTTGATTGAGTTGCTCCGCCTGCCCATCCAGCTGGACTTTGAACAGATGATCCTGGCGTATCACTTCGCCAAACCGGGCAACCCGCATTAGATGACTTTGGTCCGGCGAACGCCAGTTGACCATCCAGATTTCAATCCGCGCACCATCGTAAGCGCCGGCCAACAGATCGCGTTCCGATATTGCCGCACTGTCCAAAACTCCTTCGATTTCCTGATTGTCGGTCGACAGACCCAGTTCGGAGACTGCCTGACTTGGCTGGAAACCGGTAATCGCCTGACAGGATATGCCAGCCACCTGCAGGGATTGATCGTGATCTGTAAAGCCCAGCACCTGCCCATCACGGCGGCGCAAGATCCAGCAGGTACACAGGGTCGTGCTCCGTTGAGTCAGATGCTCGGACATCGCGGTCGAAAATTTTCTCATATTCGAATCTCGATTAGTGGGATTGAAGGCACATCACCGGCCGAAAAAGCCGTCAGATTGATCACCATATGATCGGCCTCGAAGCGAACCGGAACATCGAATTCAAAACCCGCAGTGATCAAACTTGATGCTGCGGGTGGCACATTAAAACTGATAATTCCCGTGCAATGATCGACGGTGTAGTCGGTATCAGGCGTCTTGACCGCTTCGTCCAGGGCGACCAACACCGTATTGTCGACCGGATGGGTAATTGGGCGGGCGTAGATGTCGGATCCGGCACCGTAGTTCTTGATCAGTTGGAATTGAGTTTCAGAACCGTCTCCAGTGCCAATGTTCTGATCGGTGTGCGATGGCGTTTGGGAGGCCGCACAGGACTTGTCATCGGTTCGATCGCGAAACCGAAAACCACATAATGGCCCCCGCCGCGCTTCATAAAAGGCGATTACTTCCTGCAACTTATCGAGGTTCTTGACACCATATCCGGCGTCAAAGCGGCGCCGGGAATGTGCCCAGCGTTGATTACGCTGTTCGAAGCCCGACCCCAATGTGACAATTTCGGTGCTGCGTTCGGGGCCACCTGACGACCCCAGCGCCACATCGACAGGAAATCTGATGTCGTGAAAATCTGGCGTAGATGCCATGGATAAACCTTGCCTGTCTGTACCGGTTATAAGTGTCGACGGCCGCGATGAACGGCGCGGGCCAACATTGTTGAAATCTGCGCTTCGGAGCGGCGAAACCCCTGCACATCGGGGGTCGAAATGTTGAACGTGACATTGACAGGAGCAGATGAGCCGGCACCGCTGCTGGCCTTTACTCCCAATCTTCCGTCACTGCCGCGCGCCAGAGGCAAGACTGCTTCCGGGCCGGCCTCCCCCATCACGCCGGGCCCGCCGGAAGAAGCAAAGAACGTGGGTGAAGCGACCACCCCTCCCTTCGCCATCGGGGTGACATTACCACCGTCGCTTGAACCACCGGTCGACACAAGATCGCCAAACAGTTTGCCAAAGGCGGCACCGACAGAATTTTGAAGTGGCTTCAAGGCAGCCTGTAGCGCCAGATTGGAAAGCTGCAGGCCAATTGCCTTTAACGTGTCCTGAAATGACTTGCCGTTGGCAATCGAGTTTTGGATGGTTGAAGTGAATTCCTTGCCAAAAGTCTCGGCAGTTTTCTTCAGCTGTTCCAGTTGTTTCTGGGCCTCCAGCGCTTCCCTTTTCAACGGATCCATATTGGCTGTTATGTCGACATTGACTTGCTTGTCCACGGTTTCCATCAGGCAGGCTCCCTTTGCAGGTCCGGGTGATTTTGCATCAATTCATTCAAATCCCGGCGCGACGGAGCATGGTTGGTATCGGGGTAATGGACCCGCAGCGCGGCGTTGAGTTCCGGCAATGACATGGCCCAGAAATCTTTCGGTGCCATTTGCAATCGCCCCAGGCCAAAGCTCATAACCTGTGGCCACGGAAACGCCTCTGATTGAGGTTTCATTCGCCGCCACCAAAGGTCGCCTGCAGCAATTGCGCGACAATACGCGCGTAGCCAAGGGCTGCACCATCGGCCTGCATTTCAAAAATTTCTTCATCAGGCAGAGGATGACCGCCACCGCGCAATCCGGCACCGATAATGCGCAACATATCGCGCGATGACAGGTTTCCCGACGCCATGCGTTCGGTCAGTTGGGTGAGGTTTTCAACTTCAAAACCCGCCTCCAGTTCGGCCAGCGCCCCCAGCGTCAGGCACAAAGTCCAGCTGCGCCCATCAAGCGTGGCAGAAATTTCGCCCCGGTGCTTATTGACCACTAAACCGCCTCCGTAAATGTCAGGGGCCCGGCAGATTCAAGTGCTGCGTCGAAGGTAACTTCGCCGTCATGCGCCCCACCATATTCGAGAGCCGTGATCTGAAATTGCCCCCTAATCGCACCAAGATCTGGAATGGTAATTTCCCAATCGACAATGGTTCCGTCAAAAAATAATTGGCGCAGCTGCTTGTCAGAGTCGGCATCTTTAAACAGACCTGCGCCGGAGACTGACGCCCTCTGCACACCAGCTCCAGACAGCAATTGCCGCCAGCGTCCGGTGCTTTCAAAGTCCGTGATATCGACCGTATCGGCATTGAACACAATGCGCCGGGATCGCATGCCCGCAACAGTGATGAAGGCTGATTTATCGGCATTTTGAACCTTCAGGAGAAGGTCCTTACCTTTTTGAGCTGCCATTGCGTCTCTCTTTCTGTGAAGTCAAATCAAGTGATGGGTTGGGGTTCCAAAACGGCACGAAAGCGCATCAAACCGTGCATCAAACCACGAGCATGATCGCGCTGGGTCTCAGAATACTGCTTGCGCAGATGGATCAGATTGTTTGCCGCCATTGCTGGCATTTTCTGCGTCAATTCGGTCTCGATGTGCTGCTGAATGGCGTGAATCTCCTGGCGAGCGGCGGATTGCGACCAGCAATGGATAAACACAATAACGGCAAGTCCGTCCTCGCTGGCCGTGCTGTAATCGGTGCTGCTCGTGCGCCCGATCACCACATAGGGAAAGTCGACCCGCTCCGGCACCCGATCGAAAATTTTTGCTCCGCCCAGCAATGCGCCAAGCTCGGTACTGTCAGTCAGGGCCTTGAAAATGCTGGATATCAGTTCCTGGCAGGCGTCGCTCACGGCTTTAATCCCTCTATGATTGTGTCCAATTGTCGGTGCAGTTCATTAACGGCTGGGCCCGCAGCAACGATTCTTATAGTGGCCTGACCATCGCGCTGATCGTTGACCATAACGGTCGAAAATGTCTCACCGAATTCCAACCGCTGCAGAATCTGATCCGCCAATTGCTGGGCAATTTCGTCGGACAGGTACTGAAATTCTGCTGGACCGAGAAATGTGTCGGCCATCAGCGCGCCGCCTCTTCACATCGGCAGCTTAAAAACCGCCTGCTCTGATCGGGATCAACAATTGCAAGGATGGATATTTCACGACCACCCAGCAAAAACCGCCACCCGCTTGCCACATCGTCGCGATATCGGATGACGATCTGGTGCTGCAGGGTTTCCACCATCTGCTGGGCCTCTTCCTGGCGAGTAACTTCCGACTTTACAAATGCACCCCAGACAGTGGCTTTGGTGGTCCAAACTGTTTCCGACTTGCTTTGCAGGTTTAGCCGATGGCTCATCCCGGGCGGCATTTGAAAACCCGGCACGATTATATACCCATACGGCGATAGGGTGCGATCAGCGCATCAAGACCCGGCGGGACAGAAACCGGTTGCTGACTGATGGGAACCGCACCACGGAACTCATACCAATGTCCGACCAGCAGAAGAATTGCCCGTTTCAGGGAGTCATCAACCTCGACACCGGTGTCACCCATGCCGACGGTCAAATCGATCTCCAATCCATTTTCGGCGTGGGCGGGATCGAAACCGGAGTCAAAAACAATTGCTGCAGGAACTCTCCCGCGGATCAACCGGACTGAATCGGAGTCCACCACCTGAACATTGCCATCGCAGTCAAATACACTGACAGAATCAACGTTTTGCACCGGTGCCAGTTTGAGCGCCAACTGATTGTCCTGCGGGAATTTTGTTTCATATTGGCGCCAAACCTGGGTAATCAGTTTGCGACCGCTGATCGCTTCGACATGTTGGCGGGCCGCTTTCAGCGTTTCTGCAAGCAATGCGTCTTCGTCGTCGTGATCAATTCGTAAATAGAGTTTGATGTCATTTAGAGCCAGCGGCTCCTGCGCCGGTTGGGTTATCAATGCGAGTGTCATGGAGTTATCTCCCTGGGATATTCAATGAATTGGAATGCAAAACGGCTCCGCTCATGGATGAACGGAGCCGCTCTGTCGGCACATGTTGGGTTGGAGAGACCCGTTTCTTGCAGGCAGGGAGGAAACCTACGAGGTGCCGAATTTCACCAGTTTGATGGCATCGTAGTCCTGGATACCACCGCCAACGCGCTTGGTGGTGTAGAACAAAACGTATGGTTTTTTGGAGAACGGATCGCGCAGTACGTTGACCCCGGTGCGATCGACCACCAGATAGCCACGGCGGAAATCACCGAAGGCAATCGACATTGAATCGGTAGCCATATCCGGAATTTCTTCGGCCTCGACCACCGGAAATCCCATCAATATAGCGCGGCTGTCGGCGCTGGCCGGCGCCTACCACAGATAATTGCCATCTTCGTCCTTCAACTTACGGGCGGCGGCCTGGGTTTTGCGGTTCATGACAAAATTGGCATTCTGGCGGTATCCGGCCTTCAGCGCATAGATGGCGTCGACAAAGACATCGGCAGCATTTTCCTCGGTAAAAGCGCTATCTGCACCGCTCAGCACATAGCCCAGATTGCCCCAGGCCCAATTTTCTTCCACCACGGTTGTGGCGGCCAGGAACCCGGTTGGCTTTTTGGATCCATCACCGGAAACGAAGGCAATACTTTCCTGCTCTGCAAATGCGGTTTCAACTTCCTCCGCGATCCACGCTTCCAGATCCACTGCGGAATCCTCCAGAAGCGTAGATGTCGCTGCCGGCATTGCGTAAAGTTCCATGGTCGGGAACTGCAATTCCGCCAGTGTTGGCGAAGCAGTCTCCGTACGGGTTTCGGTTTCCCCCACCCATCCGACCACCGGGCCGGATTTGCCAAACGGTTTTTTGTAGACCGAAGAAGATACCTGGCGCACCGTGGCCAGCGACCGGATCGGCGATAACGCGCTTAACCGCCGGCCAATATCGGAAGACAATTCAGGTGGCACCAGAAACCCTCCATCTGAATCAGTTCCTACGGACATGGCTTTGCTTTCCATCTGCCGCAACTGGTGTTCATTGCCAGAGCGTAAATAGGCTTCAAATGCCGACTTGTGTTCCAGACGGGCCGTTGATATTGCCCCCTCCTGCCCCAGCGGTGGACGATGGTTTTTAAGCACCAATTGATCCAGCTGGCGCTTTTGCTGATCAATCGCATGATTTATCCGGTCGACCTTTTCATCGGTCAGCACATCGCTGTTCATTTTTGATTCAAGCTGCTGCAGCCGCTCGTCATTTGCGTCCTTGAAGCTTTCAAACGCATGCATGAAATCATCAAATGCATCGGTAATTTCTGTTCCCTCGACCATTTTGGTTTCGGGGCTGTGTTGGTCTGTCTGGTTCATGTTCATCTCTTTGAGTTGGGAGGTTAAGTCGCTGCTAAAATTCTTGTTGCCCGACGCAGCCGGGTGGCAACCTGCCGCCTGGTTTGGGGCGAAAGTGATCCCGGATTGCGGTGGAATTTGACCTGCCGCACCCGGGCCTGCGGCAGCATCGGAAAGGTAACAATTGATATTTCCCACAGATCGGCTTCAAGAATTGATCGAATGCCGGATTTTCGGTCAGTGCGGCTTTTGCGGGTTCGAAAACCGATAGACAGGCCATCGATGGCACCGGCTCGCATCAGGCTGAGGACTTCGGCACCTTTGACGGTATCTGCAATGATCCGGCCGCGGACATACAGGCCCTGGGCGTCTTCGCTGATCTCATGCCAAACGCCAATCGGCTCGCACGGATCATGCTGGAACAACATGCGCGCACCCTTGATCGACCTGCGTTTCAGGCTTTGTCGAAATGCGCCTCTCACAACCCTGTCTTTGCCCAGATCAACTTTACCAAACAGCGTCGCGTAGCCGGTAAATTCACCCGCCGCCGTCAGGGTCTCAATGGACAGCCGATTACGCTTGATCTCGGGAGAAACCATGGTTCGTAACATCAGGAACTCTTTTCTTTATTTTTGATGGGCTTGGCGACCGAAGATGTCTTTTTCATCGGATAGCCCGACCAGCGTTCAACTATTCTCTGAAGAGTGCCCAGCGACCACCAGGCACACAGGCTCGACAGGGTTGCGCCCATCAAAGTGATTTCAAAGGCCGAAATTTTTCCAAGCAGGCCGATCATGTCAGCCATTTTGACACCTGCTGTGCTGCCAAAAACCAGACCGGCCACTAGTCCCACCAGCAAACGTGTCGCCGCTTCGCGACGACCCCTGGGCATCACATAGGCAACAGAGACCAGCGACCCTGCCAATGCGCCCAAAATTTTGGCCCCCCAAAGTGCGGGTACCGCTTCCCCCAATGCCGCTGACAGGTCTTCAAAGGGAAGGTGGATATCGCGTTCACTCATCACTGGCACCCCTGCCTTGCGAACGCGGCCCGTAGCCAACTGCCTGACGTTTTTCGTCATTGCTGAGAAAGTCGGCTGCTGCCAGACGGGTCCAGACCAATTGCCTTTCGCTGGCCAGTCCTTCTATACGGTCTTCGTCAATCGCCAGACGCAACCCGCTGTCAAAGCGCAGTTGCAGCCAATGATTGAAACTGTCGATTGTCCGATTGATGAGTGGCAACAGGGTCTGGCGGGTAAACGCCCGGTTGGCCTCCTGATAGTTGGAATAGGTATTGTCGCCGGGGATGCCGAGCAACATTGGTGGCACTCCAAACGCCAGGGCAATATCCCGGGCCGCCGCATGGCGAGCTTCGACAAAATCCATATCGCGGGGGCTGTAGCCCATCGCCTTCCAGTCCAGCCCGCCTTCCAACAATAACGGGCGACCGGCCTGCGCCGCGCCGGTATATCCGTCTTCCAATTCTGCTTTCAGCCGGGCGAACTGGTCTTCGCTCATATTGTTGCCATTGCCGGGCGCATAAACCAGCGCCCCGGAAGGGCGAGCTGAATTATCGAGCAGCGATTTGTTCCACTGGCACGCAGCATTGTGGACATCCAATGCCATCAAAGCCGCCTGTAGCGGAGGGAAACCGTGATTGTCGTCCAGTGGATGAAACAGCGACAGATGCAAAATGGCTGACTGTCCATCCGGCCCCACCGCGTGACGGACTTTGCCAAACCCGACCGAATGTTCATAAGCTTCGACCCAGCCTTTTCGGTCGACAACGACCGTCACATGATCCGGGCGCAGGGCGTGCAGTTCGCGCGGCGTGTCATTCACCTGCACCAGTTCAACATATGCATTGCCCGAGACCAGCAGGTGACCAATCAGCAGTTCGACGAATTCCTTGCCTCCCTGACGGGGATTGGGTCGGGACAGCAGGTCAAGCATTGGATGCCGGTCCAGTTCCCGGTTTGCCTGGTAAATCAGCAAGGGGATCGCGGCGGCTGTTTCGGAAATCAGGCGTATGCAGCGAAATACAATCGGATTGGCCATGTAGCCGCGCCGTGCCATCGTCGCATAATCGGGCCGCGACCATTGGGCATGGCCTGCACCGGAAAAGGCGATCAGGTTGCTTGGCGACACACTCTTGTGTTCGGGAATTGAATCCGCCGCATGGGTGGCGTTGGCACGTCCAGCAGCCATCGCTGATTGCGCCGGTTGCAACCAGCGAAACAGGTTTTTCATTATCATTTCTCACATTGGTGCCGACCCGGTCGGGCCTGGCGAATTTGAATCGTTACGACCTAAAGTGTGCGAGCCCGGGGCTGTCCGCCCGGATCAAGCATCAGATCTGTCAGAGCCCAGACCAGCGCATCGAGCCGGTCCGGCGAGGCCCCGGACGACAATCCGGTGAGGCCAAAATCACACATTTCATCTTCCAATTGAGGCAAACCGCCCACATGAGACACCAGTCCGCGCTCATAAAGATGAGCAACAGGCTCGGCCCGCAACCATTTGCCGCGCGTTGCCTTGACCTGCCGGATCGGCAGATGCGGACAGGCATTGCGCAACACGCTTTCAGCCATATCGCCGCCCTGATTTGTCTCAATCACCACCTGATCGGCTTGGTATTTGTCAAACAACTGGGTGACCATGCTGACCCAGCGTTCGGGAGACACGGCCTGCAAGGTCTGGTCTTCAACAATATATGCACGGCGATTTTCAGCGACACCGGCAACGATAATGCCGCAGGCATCGGACGTTGCTTTGCCAGTCACCGGCGGGTCGACTGCGACCACAATGCGCCGCAGCGCTGGCATTGAGTGAACCCGATGCTGATCAAGACCTTCGCGCTGCCACAATGTGTCGCTGCGCTCATCGATGATCTCGCCGTCCAGTTCCTGGCGCCCCAGCTTGGTTCCGCGATACATATTTATAATCCGGTCAAAAAATCCGGCTGCCAGATTTAATCGGTTATCCCCCGTCGCCATGCGCGATATCAGGGTGCGCTCATCGGCAATTATGTCCTTCAACAGTTTAATCGGCCGCGGCGTCGTCGTGATCACCTGTTGGGGGAAATGCCCCAAACGCAATCCAAATTGCAGCATATCCCAGGTGGCCTGCGGGTTTTTCCATTTCGCCAGTTCGTCACTCCAGGCAGCACCGAATTGTGGCCCTCGCAACCCGTCCGGGTCCTCTGAGGAGAAAACCTGAGCAACCGCACCATTATGCCATTCCAGACGGCGGCGAGAGCTAATCCAAACCGGTCTGTCCTGCTGCGTATGAATTGCCAGCAATCCGGACTGACCCTCGATCATCACTTCGCGAGCATCAGCATAGGTTTCCGCCACCAGGGCAATATTGCCGACCGGATGCAAGCAGAAGCATTGGTCTCCCAGCGCCATGGCGCGGGTCCATTCTGCTCCGGCTCGCGTTTTTCCGGCACCACGTCCACCGAGCAACAACCAATTGGTCCATCTCGACGGTTCAGGCAGTTGATGTGACCGCGCATATCCCGGCCAACGGCGGACAATATGATCCTTTTGGCCGTCATGTAACAGCTTCATCAGATGCGGAAGATTCCCCTGCTTCCGCAAGATCTTTAACCAGCTGAATAAGCTGTCGATCAAGTTCCTGGCTTCCACCTGAATTGGATCGGGATAAAATTTCATTCGTGCCGCCGGAACCATGATTGTATTTTTCTTCTACCCCACAGCCCAGTTTAACGCTCACCGCAGCAATCGATTCCAGGGTCTTGGCAAGGATTGCCAACGCCTTGGCAGCCTGTTCGACATCGCCAGCACCGCCCTCGCTCTCAAATCTGTCGAGTTGCTGACCAAAAATCACGACCAGTTTGGCATGCAGGTCCGAAGCTGTCGCACTTTTGCCCCGATCAAGGGTCGGATCACCTTCACTTTGCTCGGCCGAAAGCATCCCGACGCGTTGCTCGCTCATGGTTTTCATCTGTCCAGAAGTTTTTAGAATTAGTGAGGCCGAAAACAAAAAAACGGCCCCTGGACCGCTGTTTTACCCACCTCTTCGATTGTGCGCTAAAGCTACAGCAGGACCGTTTCACTGTCAAGGATTATTTTCCTATTTGGCAAATTTTCCTATTCTTTGTCCACCCAGTCCACCAGGTGGTCTTCATATTGATCAACTCCAATTCCGTCTTCGGGTATGGTTCGGCCTTGCACACTGATACCCGCGCGATGCACCGAATTGGCGTCTCCTGTGATCAACGGATGCCAATCCGGCAGATCCTTACCCTCCTCCAGTCGCCGATAGGCGCATGTCGGTGGCAACCAATGGTAGTTGGCAATATCCTGTGGTTCGAGTTTGACGCAATCGGGCACCGTCTCAAAGCGATTTTCATAGTCCTTGCAGCAACAACTTGTGCCATCAAACAGACTGCAGGCGATGTTGGTGAAGTGGATTTCGCCAGTATCCCAATCTTCCAATTTGTTGAGACAGCAGCGACCGCACCCGTCACACAGGCTCTCCCACTCTTCAACAGACATTTGCTGAAGTGATTTAACTTCCCAAAAGCGGGAAATAACGGCGTTCATGATATATTCCAAATTATCGACATAAACTTGCTCAAGCATGCTAAATGTTAGAAAAAGAACATCGGCAGAGCTATTCGCTCTCGTCAAACCTCAACCATGAAGCGGAGCCTGCGTAAAGCCCATGCGCGACCCATTCGCCCCAAAGAAGAAATATTCCGCCAGTAAGTGGCTGATGAGCGTCGATTCATGGGTCGACGATGCGATGTATCGATTCAAATCGGGCGGCGGCGAAAGCTGGGAAACGCTGACGATATTCTTCCGAAAGTTTCGGCTTTATGGCCTTAAGAAGGCTTTTGTTGAAGTTGCGTGTGAAGGGCTGACCCTGGGTGTTGTCGGCGCAATCCTGATGCTGGCGCTGGCAAAACCTGCTTTTGAGGAAACTGACAAGAACTGGCGCGCCAACAAACAATATGCGGTTTCGTTTCTGGATCGATTCGGCAATGAAATCGGCAAACGGGGCATTCTGCACAATGACGCGGAGCCGATCGACGCGCTTCCCGATCATTTTATCAAGGCGGTCATGGCGACAGAAGACCGCAGGTTTTTTGAGCATTTTGGCATAGATTTTCTCGGCCTGGTTCGCGCCATGGTGGAAAATGCCAGGGCTAATTCGGTTGTTCAGGGTGGATCGACTATCACCCAACAGCTGGCGAAAAACCTGTTTTTGACAAATGAGCGCACGCTGGAACGCAAGATCAAGGAAGCATTTCTGGCGCTCTGGCTGGAATATAATCTGAGCAAGGAAGAAATTCTGAAACTCTATCTCGACCGCGCCTATATGGGCGGCGGAGCATTTGGAGCAGCAGCAGCCTCGGAGTTTTATTTCGAAAAAAGCATTCGTGACGTCAATCTGGCTGAAGCAGCGATGATGGCTGGCCTCTACAAGGCACCCGCCAAATATGCCCCCCACGTCAATCTACCGGCAGCGCGCGCCCGTGCAAATGAAGTTCTGACCAATATGGTTCAGGCCAAATTCATGACTGAAGGACAGGTCATCAACGCCCGCCGCAACCCGGCCAATGTGGTGGAACGCGATAAATCCGACGTGCCGGATTATTTCCTCGACCACGCTTTTGAAGAGGTGAAGGAACTGGCAGCTGGCATGCCGACCAATACGCTGGTCGTCAAGACCACCATCGATCCAAGCCTGCAAACGGCCGCGGAAGACGCGGTGCTGTCGCATCTGCGCCAGTATGGCGAAGATTACGGCACCAACCAGGGGGCCATGGTTGTGTTGGAATATGGTGGCGCTGTGCGCGCGCTGGTCGGTGGCAGAGATTACGGTGAAAGCCAGTTTAACCGCGCCACGCGGGCCCGTCGCCAACCCGGCTCCACCTTCAAACCCTATATCTATACCTATGCTGTTCAACAGGGTTATCGCCCCAATCAGACCGTCAGCGGTGCCGGCATTACAATTCGCGGTTGGTCGCCGCAAAACTACAATGGGCGCCGCTTTGGCAATGTTTCACTGACCACTGCTTTGGTAAAATCTATCAACACCGTGCCGGTTCGTATCGCCGCGCGCCTGGGACGCCAGCCAATTGTCGATCTCGCCTATCGCATGGGGGTTGAATCACCGCTGACTGCCGAACCGGCCATGCCATTGGGCACCAATGAAATGACGGTCATGGAGCAAGCCGCTGGCTATGGAGTGTTCATGTCTGGCGGCTATTCCACCAATCGACACACAATTCTTCAGATTGCAGATGCAAGTGGCACCATCTTGTATGACCACAAGGTCGATGGCCCGAAGGCTGAACAGGTCATTTCAGAAGACGCCACAAAGGCGATGAATCAGATGCTGTCACAGGTTCCCGAATGGGGTACCGGGCGCCGCGCCAAACTTGAAGGCATCAAAACAGCGGGAAAAACCGGCACCACTCAGTCCTATCGCGACGCATGGTTCATTGGCTATACAGGCAATTTCGTTGCCGCCGTGTGGTTTGGAAATGACGACTACGGACCCACCAGACGGCTGACCGGGGGGCGTCTGCCCGCCATGACCTGGAAAAAGTTCATGACCTATGCGCATCAAAACATTGATCTGCGTCCCCTGCCCTTTGTTGAACCTGAAAAACCCAAGAAACCAGTGGTGGCAAAGGTCGCTAGTGCCGACAAGCCGGCAGATATTCCCGTCGACGTTATCAGGCAAAAGCCGCTTTCTTTGGAAACCACCAGATTATTGCGCCAACTGGAGCTGGACATGAAGAATGCACCGAGCCTGAGGGCACTGCAGGTTACCGGTGCTTCAACGCAACCGGTTGACAGGTCGCGCGATAACACGGCAAACCCGACCATTCAGGTCGTTCAGAATCAATGAGTGACACCCCTTTCAACGCGTGTTGATGGAGCGCCAACAGTCTGATGCGAGCATTTGGCGAACTCTTTGCAATACTGATTATTGGGCTGTTTGTTGGTGGTGCCCTGGCCTGGCTGTCGATTCAGAAAAATCACGGCTTTGGTACATTGACGATTGGCCAATGGACCGCCTGGCCGCAAGCCGGCAGCATTAACGCCGACCCCTATTCCAAGGCTAAAGTTGCCGCTGATGGTGACGTACCACTGGGCGCGGCGGAAGGAATCGCCTTTCATGCGATTGCAGACCAGCGTGGCAATACGCTGCGCCGCAACTGCCAATACAAATTATCTGGTTTAACGCCCCCTGCCCGATTGTGGACCTTGGCGGCTCATGATCTCGATGACCGGGCGTTATTTAAATCAGATGGTCGATCCAGCAACCTCGTGTCGCGTGAACTATTGCGGGAAAGCAATGGGCAATTTGTAATCTTCGCTGGTCCCGAACTTGCATCAAAGAACTGGCTGGAGATCGACCGCGGTGACGAAAATAATGTCAGCAGTGGCGGCGACCAAAACGGCGGCAGCGGCGGCACTCGTAGAGAACCATTCAAATTGATACTGCGGCTTTATGACAGCCCGGTCACCAGCGCTGGTCGCGAAGCCGATGCTAGCATGCCCACCGTGACATTGATTGGGTGCAAATCATGAAGCGGTCATTCTACGCACTTTCGGTGGCATTTGTCCTGGCCGGCATTGTCCATACCCTGATTGTCCTGTTGATTCCGAGTTACGCAGCAAGAGATGCCTGGGCCAAACTTGAGCAGGTCGCATCTCCCTGGCAATTCAGCATTGTGGCAGCGCCGGGCAAATCCAACGAAATTTTGCCACTGGTCGACCCTGCCTTTGGAATTGCTGCCTGTCGGTTTGACCTGACACAAACCCCGCTTTGGGTTTCGGCAGAGGGTCAACTGGCTTTTTGGAGCATTGCGATATTCGATCGACAGGGACAGAATATTTACAGTTTCAACGACCGAACCGCGATCGAAAGACAATTGGCGCTGATCGTGGTCAATCCGGTTCAAATGGCACAGTTTAGAAAATCTCCCCCAGCCAACACCGACAAGGCGGTTTTGGTTGAAACCGACACCGCCGAGGGCTTTGTCCTGATCCGTGCCTTGCAGGAGAACCAGAGTTGGGCTCCCCCTGTTGATCAGTTTCTGACCAGCGCCAGATGTGAGCGCTTTTTAGGCGATGCTGAGGCACAGCCCACCGGTTGAATTGTAGTCATATCAGCGGATCGTAGGACCATTGCAAAAGCGCTTGCCGCTGTCTTGGGCGACAAAAGATGTCTCCTGGCTCACAATTGGCGCGAATTTGCCCCGCATGGCGGACAAAACTGCGCCATCGCTTTATCTGTACAGCATCTATCTCGACTAACCGACGACCCAGATAGTAGCGACAATACCACTGAAACCACCCTCTTGGATCGGGACCGATGATCCAACCTTTCTCCCGCCAATGGGATAGCGGCTGGCGGCTCTTAACTCCGAAATAATTGAGCGCCGGGTCGGGTTTGGCGCTGATCTTGGCCTTCCTGTACCAATCCTGAGGCAATTCGCCCCGACAGTCATTACAATACTTACCTTCAAATACCCCCATGGCCAGCATTTCAGCCGGTGTAAAAAACGGAGCAAATTCGGCTGTGGAACTTTCTCCGATGGGAGCAACAATCTGGTACTGATAATTCTGCTGCATCTGGTCATTCACAATGACCATGTCGCCAATCGAATACATGCCCCTTTGCCCTTCAGCTTTATTTGGATTCTGAACTCAAAGTCCAAATCTCAACCGCCTGCCTGCGTCCGCGGATAGCCAAATCCCCTTGCGACTGCAATGGCTTCAACAGGTTATCGGAATCCTTCATGGAATTCTCGTCTTTGACGGCGTCTATTAACTCCCGACCGACGACGAGTAGGCTATCCAGTTGGCGCGTCGCCTGCTGCAGCCGACTGGCGATATTCACGGTGTCTCCAATAACGGTAAAGTCGACATATTCGACAGTGCCAACATCACCTAGAACCACGGGACCATAGTGCAGACCGATACCGATTTCGATGGCTGACAAACCTTTCCTGCTTCTTTCATCGTTCCAATTTTCTGCAGCTTTGAGCAATTGATAAGCGCAGGATAGCGCGTTACCTGCATCCTGCTGGCCGCTTTCAGGAAACCCGAAAATGGCCAAAACCGCATCACCAATATAGCCCTCGATTGAACCTTCGCAGCGAAAGATCACCTCCTCCATCCAACCATGTATTTCGCGCAACAGCTCCATCACCTGCTCTGGCTCAAGGGTTTCTGACAGCCCGGTAAAGCCAACTATGTCGGCAAACAGAACCGCGAGGTCCTGGCGCCTCACGGCACCGAGTGGTTGATCCTTTTTGACCAATGTCTCGACTATCTTGGGTGAAAAGTATCGGGCCAGATTGCTTCGTGCCCGTTCGGCAACACGTTCGGCGGCCAGAGCCTCCAGCAGGCGTTGATCTGCTACGACGCGAGCCGACACATTGCGCTGGATTGCAACATATTGAATCACGTCTCCTGCGTCACTTTTCAGTGGGACGATTGACCACTCCATCCAGAACTCGGAGCCGTCCTTGCGGTAATTGATTGTTTTGCCTTCCCATAGCCCATTGGCGAGGAGTCTTTCCCTGAGGTCTTCAAAAATTCGAAGATCCGTATTTGGACCCTGAAACATTCTGGGAGACTTGCCCCGCACTTCTTTGCCGGTCCATCCGGTCATCCTTTCAAATGCCGGGTTTACATAGACGATTGTTGGACCAGGGTGATCAAGATCGGCGGATGTAACCAATATGCTCTCCGCAGCGGCCTCAAGAATAGCCGCCGGGTCGATGTCATTTTTTTCTTTAAAATCAGTCAATTGACGTCCTGATCAGCAAATTCGATGGCGCATGTTCAAGGTAACTACCCAGCTACCCCAACCTGATGCTTTTATAGACGGCCCATCAGACGGGTCTGAGGTTGAGGATGAGCTGATCAGGCGCGGTTTTCAAGGTTTTCAGGATGTCCCAACCTTGTTTTCGCGCCGTTTCAATGACCGTTCGTAAAGTGCAGAAATTCTCGGCACCAGCCTCTGTTCGAAAGCTTCCCGAGACCTTTTGTCGAACTTTCGTCATTCTGAGATCACGCTCTGCCTCGTTGTTCGTGTAGGGAACGCGCAGATCATTGAGAAAGAGCAAAACCGCTGCTTTATGCGTTTGGAGTCGCAAAGCGAGATTGTGCCCAATCCGCCGTTTCGGGCGACCCCGCTTCTTGCCTTTCGTTGGGCGCGCGAGAGGCGGTTGGGCCTCGTGGAACGCGATAGCACGCTCGCAACAGGCATCAAATCGCCGCTCGATATCCGTGATTGCCTCCGGGCTGACCGCGCTCCGATTTTGGATTCGCGCGACATGCGTGAGCTTCAGTGCGTCGAGCAGAATGGCTTTCATGTCCGGCACCCAAGCTTCTTTTTCATATTCGGTCAATGCCTCCAATTCGCGGGAGATGTGGGCATTGCACAATCCATGGGTCACATTTTCCACTGCCCAGTTGGAAGAGAAACAGTCATGCACTGCCGTTCCCGCCAGTTCTGGTGGCACTTCACCTCGCGCAGTTCCGAGCCGAAGGTGGCTTAGAGCGGTGGAGCATAGCATATGAAGCCAGCGCGTTCTGCCACCAATCCTGAACCCCGTTTCATCCAGATGCTTCACTGCCGTTTGAGGCCCGGACAGCAGGTTCTTCACCGCCTCAGCTAAACAGAGCATCTGCTCGGCCTTTTTGGCAACCAGACTGGAAAGGGTTGCCGATGTGATTGTGACCCCGAAAATGTCCGCAAAAACCTGCGCCAGGCGATTTTGGGGAATGCAGTGCTGCGTCTGTAAATAGGCGGCCAACGCCCCTATTTCATCGCCGTACTGGGCGGGTGATGTTACCCCTTCAGGAAAATCGGCGCGGGTTTTTGCACCGCAATGCTGGCATTGGCAAATATGCGCACGATGCTCGGTCACATAAAGCGGCGGTGGAGGTTTGAGGCCAAACACCTGTCTGCACGCAGAACCTATGGTATCCTCCGCCGAAAGCGCGGCCTGACAGTTTTGGCATTGGTTCGGAAAATGACTGGTGATCTCGTCTGGGTTCTCAACCTGTTTCAGTGTGTTGCCGGGATGTCCGGGTTGGCCGCCAGGCTTTCGATTTGACTTGCCCCGCTGACTTTTGGTCCGCCGTTTCTTATCGCTAGACGGCTTTGCCAGTCCGTCGCTCGAAGGTGGTTTGCTGCTATTACGACTGTTCGATCCCAGACGACGCTCAAGATCTGAAACACGCTGCCTAAGAACCGCATTATCTTCTCTAAGTTGCTCGTTGTCTTTCCTGAGTTGTTCGTTTTCCTTCAGGAGCCGAGCGTTCACCTCCAAAAGCTGCGCATTTTGTTCTTTGAGTTAGACAACCTGACCCACCAGAGCCATGACCACATCAATCAGTTCTGATTTTGAGAAATCAGCAAGAATTTCAGGTGTCAGATTTTCGAGTTTCATCCTCGCAGTCAAACACCAAAATGAAAAAAGTGGAACCTCAAATATGCGCCATGAATCAAATTGTCGCACCTAATGGCAGCAGAAATAGGGTAGCTGAGTAGTTACTGTTCAAGACGCCTACACACAAAGCGTATCATTCAAGTCGTCTGTGCTCCAGACTCGTAGAATTGTTTGCAATATTCAGGGGCAATAACGGCCAACCGAGCGGTTTTGAACGGCCGAAATGTAGCGATGAGAAGCGGTTCATATCAGCAAGCCAGTCGATTGGCGAACGCATATTGTTGGTCCCCTTCATTGTATGTCCTGTCCGAATCTGTGACCCTGCGGGCATTTGTCACGAAGATTGTTGATCTTTTGCCAAGTCAAAAAACTACTGCACTTCTCACGTTTCTGTTCCTGTTGTTTTGCGGCACCTTATGCACCGCAATGATCGTGCCCTTCATGGGTTTTTTCCTGGTCGAAGGGTTGGGCTATGAACCTTGGATAATCAGTGTTTATTCGGCACTGGCCGTTTGCCTGACGGTAACGGCAAATCGACAATTTGCCCGACGCATCGACAACGGTGCGCGCGTGTTTCCATTGGTTGGTGTTGCTGCGTTTGGATATGCAGTTGCTGCAATCGGCCTCTCACTTTCGCCAACAGTTTGGATGGCTCTGACACTTGGCGTGATTGGTTTTGGGGTCAGTTCAAGCGCAGTGTCTACCATGTTCAGTCTGGGTGGCAGTTTGGCCGAAAGAAACAAGATCGAACGCAGTCGCTTTAACTCCTATATGCGAGTGACCACATCGACGGCCTGGATGGTTGGTCCCGCTTTGACGTTCCTGATCACCTATCAAATCAACGTTGAAGCGGTATTTTATGTGGCGTTGGGAATTTCGCTGGTCTGGCTGAGTGTTTGGTGGCTGACTTTGCCGCGCGAAATAAGAGCGGAGGCAAAAAACGCTTCTGGCGGGGCCGAAAAAACTTTGGCCACATCAAGCGGATTATGGCTGGCTGTGGCGTTCGTCTTTTGTCTTTCCTTGGCCCATTCGCTGACGTTTTCCTCGCTGCCGCTCTTTTATGTACAGGAAGTGGGCTTGCCCGGATTTGCCCCGGGGGTCGCGTTCAGCATCAAAACCTTTGTCGAAGTCATCGCCATATTCGCAACCCCAATGATTATTGCACGCTTTGGAATGCAACGAGCTCTGTTGGCAACGGCCTTTCTGGCGGTTGTTACGACCCAGTTTTTGGCATCCGTCCAGTCTTTCCCTCAAATGCTTGCGGGCGCGGCTCTGGAGGGGCTCTATTATGGATTTTATGCCAGTTTGGGCATCAGCTACGTCCAGTCTTTTGCACAACATCAGCCTGCACGCGCAACGGCCATATATTGGAACGCGCTCATGGTTAGCGGTTTACTGGCAGGTCCGGCAGTTGGGTTCATCGCACAGGCCTACGATTTTCAAACAGTTGTCCAAACCGCCTCAGCGGTTGCTCTATTTTCAACCGTTGTCTTAATGGCCGGACGCGGGATGAATCAAAGTTCAAGCTAGCTTCAAAATCGGACGTTGCTCGAAAATGGTGGAAACTGTTCCTACTCTACAAATGACCCAACAATCTTGCTTAATCCCTGCTCTCGGATAATCCTGCTATATAAATACGGCTCCTATTGATGCATCGGCTTGGGGAAAAAGAATATGGCAGCAGACGACAACATCACAGTTGCATTGGAACGCCTTGTTGGCGTTTTTGAGAAACGGCCTGCAACCGCCATGGACACCACCAAATCCAGGGCAGTCATGACTGGTGGGTTCAGGGTCGACGTCACCGAAGGCGACAACACGGCAGTCATGGATATGGGGGACGTCATGGGGGGTGGCAACGCGGGTCCATCTCCTGGTTTTTATGGCAGAGCTGGCCTGATTAGCTGCGTCGCCATGGGGATCAAGGCGGCGGCGGCATTGGCTCGAGTTCCTTTGGATAGCGTAGAAGTTGAGGTGGAAATGGACTGGGATAACCGCAGCATGTTTGGCGCCGAGGGTGTACCACCAGATCCAGTTGCCACCCGGCTGACAATTTCGGTTCAGAGTCCCGCCGACGAAAAACTGGTTCGACAGATAATCGATGACGGTTTACGCAATGATGCGTGGCTGCAAATTGCCCTGAGACCGCAAAATATTGAGCAATCCATACAGATCACCCGTTCCAGCAGTTGATCGATAGATCCAGTCATACAGCTACGGGTACGATGTCGCGACTGGCAGCAGACCGACGTTGGACGTTCTCATTTAGATGGCCTGTGGTAGCTTGAATTACGAATAAAATTCTCTTGGCCCTTCCCTTTCGAGGTCATGGGATCGCTATTTCAGACCGATCAAGCCCAGATTTGCTGCCATGGGCGCCGTTGAGCTATTCTGGGGCTTCAACCAGATCGAGTGCTGACCGGATGGGCAAGAAAAGATCATACCGTATTGCCGAAGTGGCAATCAGGGTCGACGACCTTGAAAGGGCGTCTGCCTTTTATCAGGAAGTTTTGGGGTTTGGGTTTCATCACAGCGAACCGGGAGTGATTTTCCTGGAAGTGGGCCCACTGGACTCGCCTCTTGGCGAAGTCGGTCACCCGCAACTCTTTGCCTTGTTTGGTCGCGGCAACAAGACCGATGCCTCGCTATCAACGTTTGACCACATTGCTTTCGAAATTCAAAGTGAGCTCTACGCGCAAGAGTTGGCTCGCTTCAAAGCAATGGACATGGTTATTCATGAGCGGGCGTGGCCAGAGTCCTTGCCCTGGGACGGGCGGTCGTTCTTCTTGCGCGACCCAGAGGGAAACGTGGTCGAAATCATTGCCGCAAATCTCCTCGCGGCTGACTAACTAGTTCAGCGGGAAATCTGGTGACGTGGACTACGCAGAAACCGGATTGATACAAGTTCTGCGAACAAAGCTGCATTTGGAGTTGGCTCGGAGCCGAGTACCCCCCCCGGCTCCCAAGTAGGTCTGGTCAAGCGGCGCGGTTTGCCGTTTGCGGACCGAAGGTGTTCTTGATCTCAGCAACCAAGTCTGCTGGGAAGCCGCCTTCCTTTGCGTGGCGATAGATCTGTTCAGCACTGTCAGCCTCGTGCACACAGTATAGTTTGTCCCCTGCTGCATAGGTATGATGCCACACATATGGCACGTTCAGGCCATCAACCACTGAGTTCGACTTGGCCGAAATATCGCACAGTTCCGCAGCTGTCAGCTTGTCGGCACCAGGGACATTTCTTTCGACGATGAATTTGGGCATTGTGATCTCCTTTACGTTTTGACGTGTTGATCCTGGCTGAAGCGGCTCTGTTTAGGATAGTTCAAATCTTGAAGCGTTCCCGCTTCACATAGTGAACTGGCTATTTACGCGGCACACCCGTACTCTCAAACCAAGGGAGGACACTCCATGCCCAAAAGACCCTACGGATTGATATGTCCAATTACGCACGCCTGCGAAGTTCTTGAACCCCGCTGGACAATCCCAATTCTGACTGAAATGTGGGGCGGAGCGACACGTTTCAACGATATTCGGCGCGGCGTCGGCAATATGTCGACCGCGCTTTTGTCGCGGCGATTGAAAGAACTTGTCGAGCAAGGACTGGTCGAGCGGATTCAGGACCCCGCGACTGGTCAGGTGGACTATATCCGAACCCAACGAGCCATCGACCTTGAACCGGTTCTGGATGCCATGGGAAAATGGGCCCAGTGCAATATCAAGGCGAAGCAGGCATTGAAGGACATGAACGTCTCGAACCTGATGTGGCAGATGCGAAACTATATTGATTCCGAGCAGCTTCCTTCCCGCCAACTGGTGTTTCAGTTCCGGTTTACCGACCCGGATCTGGAATTCAGCAAGTATTGGGCACTCATCAGGCCGGGCTCTCCAATTGAAATCTGCGCGGCGATTCCTGATTTTGAGATTGACCTTTTCATCGAAACAAATTGCATGTCCTTGTCTTCAATTCTGCTCAGCCGCACGACCATCGCGCGCGAACTGGAAGCCGGTCGCCTGTTCCTCGGCGGCGACGCAATGCTTTCGCGGACAATGGACAGGTGGTTTTACCAGCGCACGCTTGAAGACCGCTCTGAGATACTCCAATTGTCAGACAGCTTCTTCGAAGAGACCGAGCCCACCGTCAGGACGGCAAGATAGCGATCAAAAATTGACATTTGCACGCAATCCAAACCTTTGACCATTTGCATTTCCTGCCCGGATAACCTGCAACTATGTAGGCGCACTAAGCCTTGGCCTTCAAATTTGGATAACCACGCAGCAATGATTATCCCGCGGTCTTTTCACCGGCATAATCATACTTCACCGCGCCGTGGTCGGGTCGATGATTGTCGAAACTTCCGTGATCGTGTTCGCCGGAAACCCGCTAAGCTGCGAGTGCATTTGAATTGCTTCTTCTGAATCCGCCAGGTAGATGCAAAAGGTCTTGTTTCCGGTCACGTAAGAGTGCTGCCACTGCACCCGCGGCGCCAGTTGAGACAGGGCATCATTTGATGTTTTAGCGGCTCCACAAAGTTCCTCATCCGACATTGCGCCGACACCGGAGATTTCACGTTCGATTACGAATTTTTTCATGGCGGTCATCCTTATGCTGCCTGTTTGGGTAGGTGGTGGGTATCCATTGCCGCCCGATAGGCCGGACGCCGGGAGGTCGCTTCAGCCAAAGCCGCCAAAGCCGGACGCGACGAAAACAGCGCCGCCTTGTCTTCAGACCATTCGGTCAACATGGTCAGATAAATATCGAGGGCCGTATGGCCGCCTGGCAAAAAGAACGGTTCTCCACAGATGGCCTCATTCATCACGTCAAAGAAATCATTCAGATCAGCGCGGGCCTTCTGTTCAACCTGTAGAATTGCATTCCCACTGCATGCGTAACGCTCTGGATGTCCATGGCGAGCGACCGTCAAATATCCCGATGTCGCCATAACATTGAGCCAGAATAGAAAATTGGCGCGATCGGGCTCCCCCTGCGCCGGAGTCAATGTTGATTGGGGGAACTGTTCCCCCAAAATGGTTACGATAGCGGCCGTTTCTCCAATGGTTGTCCCATCTGGAAGCTCGATTGCCGGCACCCGACCCGACGGAACAAGAGACAGGTATGAGGAGGATTTGTGCTCGCCCGCACCCATGTCGACATAGCGCAACTCATAATCCGCACCAAGTTCCTCGAGCATGACGTGCGCCACAATCGAGCCAGCCATGTATTCCCAATACAGCGTGTACATTTGCCTGCATCCCTATAAGATATTTCTTTAGCGAGTAGGCACTCGCCTTTGATTTTCAGACAATTGTCCTTTTTAATCCCATATGCACGGCAAATTTGATTTGCGATCACTAAAGAAAATCTTTAATGAAATCACATGATGTTATCTCACTTGAACTCACTGCGTGCGCTTGAGGCAACTCTCAGACACGGCAGCTTTACCGTCGCGGCCGATGAGCTTGGCATCACGCCTGCGGCAGTCGGGCAGCGGGTTCGCACACTTGAGGAATATGTTGGGAAAAACCTGTTTGAACGAACCAGTTCCGGGATCATTCCACTTGATGATGCAAAAGATGTTGAGAGACTGCTGACTTCGGGATTTATCTCGATAGCCAGCGGGCTCGAGCAACTGAAGCTTGAACGAGCCCACAATCGTGTGTCCGTCACTTTGCCTGCTTCTTTTGCAGAAAACTGGCTGATGCCTTCCATTTCCGATTTCTATCGTCGCCATTCGGAAATCGATCTGCGTCTGGACGCGTCCAACCGCGATGCGGATCTTCTCACCGAAGATTTCGACTTTGCAATTCGTTACGGTCAACCAACCACAGATCCGCTGCAGGAAATTGTCCTTTTTGGAGATTATATTCTGCCTGTTTGTTCGCCAGAATTTGCCACGCGACATAACCTCAACCCGCAATGCAGATCATTGGCTGGTATTCCCCTCATTCACATGATGAACCGGACCAGCGATCCCAGTTGGGTCGGGTTTGAAGGTTGGGGACAAGCATTCAAGATTGACCCTGACGGACTGAATCAAGGGGTAAAATACTCGAAAATAAGTTCAGGTCTACAGTCCGCCATATTGGGACAAGGTTTGGTTATTTGTGGATTGACGGAAGCCCACAACGCCGTCAAGGCAGGAAGCCTGGTGTTTCCATTTGGGCCTTCACTGAGACTGCAAACGCATTATCAATACAGGTTGATATGGGTGCAACGACGCAAGATGACTTCCTTGCAGGATGATTTCAGAAACTGGATTCTGCAAACTTCAAAGGACTTTGTTGAAGAATTGTCAGACCTCTTGTCCGAAGCGGATTGACCGACTGCAACTCCGGCCCGTGTAAACGACCGGTCTGAAGCGCCTGATTCCCAGCCGCCAATTTTCTGCCGCATCTGGGCTAATTCTCATTAAGAAACTCGATCAACGTATCCATGAAAGGTTCCCAAACCGGTGACCCGGGAAGCGGAAGGTGATTGGATGTATCGAGAATTACAAGTTCAGATGACGGAATTTCCGAGGCAAGTTTTTGCGCCTCAGATATCGGATGCACACCGTCCCTTCGACCATGGACGATCAAAGTTGGGCAAACAATGTTGCCAAGCAAATGCGCGATGGACACCGAGTTGATTGCGTCTCTGATCTTCAAAATATTGTCTGGCGTCATCGAACTCTGCATCAAGCGCACCAGCTCCTTCACGACATCGAATGGCCCCTCCGGGAAATAGGAGGCGAGAACGGCAGTCGCAAAGGCGCCTTCAGGCTCATCCCAGCCTTGGGAAATCAGTTCTTTGATGACATCCGTCTGATTGGTATTTTGTCGCCGCATACGCCCGTCAACATATCCGCCGACGATTGCAAGTCGGGTTACCCTGTTGGGAAATTGAGCGGCGAGATGAACGGCTGGCAATACGCCCCCGGAAGTAGAAAATACTGCAAAACGATCAATACCGGCAGCATCTGCAACCGTGATAACATCGGCTGCCATGCGCGAAAAATCGGTTTCGACAACGTCGTTGTCTGATAATCCGGCCCCTATTGGATCGCAGCGCAACACTGTGAACTGACCGCCAATTTTGTTGAAATAGGCCTGACCGGCTGATAGTCCCCATTCTACCTCTAAATTGGCGGCTCCAGATAAACGCATGTAGAGCACCGGCGGTCCGTTTCCAGTGAGCGCGTAGGCGAGGCGCCGTCCGTCTTTATTGCGAACGTAACGAATACGCTGAATCTCGTTGGCAGTTGCTGAAGTATTGCTGCCCGACTTCTGGTCAACACTCTCCATGGCTGCGACCAAAACGAGTCCGCGTCGAGGAACAGTCCTGATTACAGCCTGGTGCTTGCCATCGTCACCAACTGAGCGCCGAGCCGCTGAGATACAGGCGGAAATTGCCGATTCAGAGACAATCCGGCCCTTCCAGATTTCCTCGATCATGTGATCGCGTGTAACCAGATTACCTGCATTTTGTGCAAGCAGACGCAGCAGGTCGAAGACCAAAGGTTCGACCGGCACAAGCTGCCCGGATTGGGAAAGCGTGTGCCGGGTGTCGTCAAGCTCGAATCCTGCAAAACGATAGCGCATGGCGTGAAGTTTAATCAGAGAAATGGACCCAGGTCCAAGCAATCATCCAGAAATCGACGGGTCAAACGCCCCCTTCTCACATCATGGTCAGAAGGTTCAGCGCGTACCGTTTGCGCTGCAAAAACCGATTATGGTTAACAGATTGCTAATACTTGCCGGTCCATTATTGGTGCAGATAAAGCTCTGGATCGCGCCAAATGCAAACCGCCCGCATGGAATCTCCATCCCACCCCAGGCAAACGATGCGCGTCAGCGAGCATCGCAGCAAGGATGATATGATCATTCTGGCCACCAACCGGTTTTGTGATATTGATACCCATAACCGGTTGTCGCTGGAACAATTTACCGAAGCCTTCAACCTTCTGATTGGTCAGGTTTCCTCGGCCACTCGCCAAATTATCGCTCGCCGACTGGCGCATAGTACATTTACACCCCGATCGGTGGCGCTTTACCTGGCGATGGAGCCAATCAGTGTGGCAATGCCGATTCTGGCACATTCGCAGGCTTTGGGTCAGCTGGATTTACTGCGGCTGGTAGATCGGCTGGACATCGAATATGCCCGCGCGGTAGCAACTCGTCTGGATGTCGGCCCGAGCCTGATGCAGCACCTCAAAAACCTTGATGATGATGAAGTTCAGATTGCGCTGGAAGACAATGATGCCCTGATGGGCAATCTGGAAACCCGCAGCGCTGACGCGCTGTTTGTTGAAATCAAGGCCAGAGAAAACCAGGACGAGACAGCATCTCAAACCGAGCTGGAAGATGCCGGAAGAGAAACCCGGCCAATTGCCAAAGCGCCTCCCTCCCTTGCACCACTCAACGCGGCCGAACATGCTCTGCTCGCCGCCGCCGATCGCGGCAGAAACATAAAAATGCCACCCATGGCGAAGCCCATGGAGAATGATTTTGATTTCGGCAAGGCCTTTGAAAAGGCGGCCCGTGCCCGCTCTCACCAGGGCATGGCAGTGTTGATGCAAAAGCGTTTTAACCTGGCCCTGGCAACCGCCCACCAGATATTGCAGGACAAGACGGGCGATACGCTTGCAGTCCTGTTGAATGCCGCAGAGGTGGATCCTGCTCTGGCCAACCGCATTCAGATGCTGACACACGCAAATATTGGTCTGTCTGCACACAATGCACGCAGGGCGCTCAACTTCTATGCGCGATTGAACAGCGAATCGAGCCGTGCCGCGGTGGAACAGTGGCCAAAGGCCGAAGATCCGCAAATTCGCCACGAGCCTCAGCTGGAAAGTGGTCGCGAGAGGCGCGAAGACATCAGCACCAGCAAGACGCAACAGAGCGCACAACCATCGATACAAGCCACCGGTTAGCTCGCTTGTTGTCGTCCTTGCATAAACACCTGTAATCAGGATTCTGGCAGAAAACTCCTGCCTTGCTTGTCTTCGATCTCCACGACCCAGATATCGGGATCAAATGAGCGTTCCCGGGCAATCTTTTGATCAATGTCAGAGGAAGCAGCGTCGCTCAACAGGCATTCAAATTGCCGTTCCTGAGGACCGGTTGACCCGTAATCCGCCTGTGGGGCTGGTCCAATAAGTGTATTGGCACCCTGCAAATTGTTGACGATTAGGAAAATTGCCCCGGCCTCGGCGGCGCCCTTGTGGATGACGGTGGCAAATGCGCCATCCAACTGGCATCGGCGGATCAACGCCGACACCCAAAATTCTGAAGTAACCCGCATCAATGCACGACGGTTCTAGCCCTGGACATAGGCACCAATGTCACGCAATTTGTCGAGGACCACATCGGACGGTTCGCCGGTGATCTTCATGCCGTAGTCGAGCTGAAAGCGCTGGATGGCAGTGGCGGTTTGCTGGCCCATCTGGCCATCGACAATCAGATCATCATACCCATATGCCCGCAGTCCCGCCTGAATACGGGCGACAAGGCCATCGAGCGCGTCTACAGGATCAGGGGCAGAAACTTTGACCGTTTTGATTTTGGTGACATTCTCGACCACCTGGTTGGTTGATGGCACGGGCACTTCCTGAGGCCGTGACGAAGCCGACATCAAAACCTGTGTCAGCAAACGCAGACTGACTTTGCCGTCCTGCGCCAGGCTGTGGTCTTTCTGGAACTCTTCGATCGCGCCCTTGGTGCGTGACCCGTAGAGACCATCCAGTTTACCGCCATAGTATCCGCGCACGGAAAGCGCCGTTTGAACCTCTCTCAGCAATTCCCCTGACTGCTCTTCACTAAGTGTTTGAGTGGCGACACGTCTTACCTTTACCGGGGTTTGAGCCTTTGACAAATTGCTCAACTGGGTCAGCGCGGGATTGTCCAACGTGCGTGTTGCAAACAAGGGTGCAGGATGTTTACCCGGCTGATACCAAATGGCGTTCACGCAAATTGCACCCATCACAGCAACAGACAACGCAGCTGCCCCGCACAATCGCGGATGGAGCATAAAAGCATCAACGATCTGAAAAATACGAGAGGGTTTCTGGATGAGACGTTCAGGCCGATACGCGTGCATGACGAACTCCTTTGCTGGCGATGGGGGTTACTGGGGGGGATTTGGTGGTAGGTTTTGAGCCCGGGCTCAGATGAACCAATTGGCTCGCGTGATCTGTCGGCACCGGTTTGGAGGCCAAAGAGGCAAGCGGCAAAATTACCGTGACGACGGTGCCGGCACCCTCTTTACTCTTGATATCGAACTCTCCGCCGTGCAGAGCCACCAGTCCTTTGACGACTGAAAGGCCTATGCCGCTGCCTTCGAATTTTCTCTGGTGACCGGAATCGGCCTGAATGAATGGCTGGCCAATTCGCGACAGGAAGTCCTGGTCAATCCCAATGCCTTCATCCTTCAGACGAATGCGCAGTGACCGGCCGAATTGCTTGGCGCTGAGCACCACATTGCCGCCTTCAGGTGTAAACTTGATTGCATTTGAAAGCAGGTTGATCAGTATTTGCTGACAGGCCCGCTTGTCGGCGCTGATATCCGGCAGCGAGTCGCCGATCTTGCAGGCAACATTCACGCCGCCCTTCAGCGCCATGGGCTGTAACATGGCGATGGTCGCATCGGCGATTTCGCGCATCGCAAATGAACTGACGGAAAGTTCGTACTTGCCGGCTTCAATCCGTGACATGTCGAGCATATCATTGACAACATTTAATAAATGGCGCCCGGAGTCTTGAATTAATGACACATATTCGCGATGTTTTTGATGTGGCAAGCGACCAAATAATTCCTGATCAAGGATATCGGAAAAGCCGATGATGGCATTGAGCGGGGTGCGCAATTCATGGCTCATCGTCGCCAGAAAATGGCGCTGTGCATCGTTCAGCTCGCTGGCGGCGGCGTGGGCTTGTAACAGTTCCTCTTCCAACGCTTTCAAGCCGGACACATCGCGCATCGTGCAGATTGCTTCGGTCGAGCCGCCATCGTCGCTGCGCGCGGAGCGGCAACGAATTTCGATCTGCTTCCACAGAACAGGTTCACTTCCTGAGACGCGAACCCGAACATGCTGCAATTGCTCTTTGTCCAGCTGCACGGCATCAGACAGAGCTTTCAACAAGATGACGCGATCCTGAATATGCACCCGGTTGAGCAGTCCGGATTCCAGAAGGTCCTTGCTGCTCACACCGAGCAATTCGCGCGCCGCGGGTGTTGCAAAAAGCGTCGAACCATCAACACCGTGACGGGTGATCAACTCGTTCGAATGGCGGGAAAACAATTCCACCCGCCTGGATTCGCGTGACAGATCCCGAGCATTGGATGAAAATCGGTTCTGGATTCGCACCGCTGCCAACAGTGCATAAGCAACCCCCGGGATGGCGAGCAACTGCATGGAACCAAATTGATCAACGAGGCTGGTTGAATAGGGCAGCTTTGCTGCAATCGATGTAGCCCCCCAAATCCCGACTACAGCGATAATCGACAAGGCGATGCCCAACCTGACCGGCGACTTGCAACGCCACAACACAGCTTCCAGCGGCAAAATGGCCAACAGGATGATCAAAGGTGAATGCAGCGCACCGGTGGCGCCAATCAGCGCTGACAAAAAGATGGTCACGAAAAACAGTGTCGCCCGTTTACCCAATTCCAACTTGCCGGTGCGGGACACCAAAACCGCCAGCAAAACGGGGGAGGCCAACAAACTCAAAACAAACACATCAATCCCGCTGAACTTGTCGTTGAGGGCCAATGCAGCTGGTATGAGTGACAAACCAATCATCCCGGCAACAACATTGCGTTTAATGAAGTGGGCATGTTCCTTGAACTCCTCACAACCGGACGGAACCGAGGCATGAACCCAGGGGGCCGTCATGTCATGCAATGACAAATTCGGAAACGAGAGACGCAATACAATTCCTCGATATATGGACGTGACGCACTAAACTTGACTGCACTGTCGCACAGGGGATTTAACGGAAAACTAAACATGACGAACTCAGCTGACTTTTTGCGTAAAAAACCGCTGGATCCGCTCTTTGTTTGAACAAGTTTGGTGAATAAAAGCTTTCATTCGGCTGTGCGGGGGGCAAGTTTGCCAACAATGGCCGAAAAAAGGCCTGCATTTGTTGCCAATTGCTTAAGCTGATGGCTAAATTTGAGCCAATTTAAAAAACCAATCTGAATAATCCGGCGCACCGATTGCAGGCAGGCCAAAGAGACCCTAACTAAGGCAAAATCGTTTGCCGGAAATTGCGACTATGGACCGCCCTCTTTCTCTCGACGTTAATATTGACGAGATCATTGAAAATTTCTCTTTCCTTGATGATTGGGAAGACCGCTACGGGTATCTCATCGAATTGGGCAATGCTCTAACACCCGTTGCGCAAGATGAGATGAATGACGCCACCAAGGTCCAAGGCTGTGTCAGCCAGGTCTGGCTGATCAGTCACTATGACGGTGGCAAGCTTTATTTTCGCGGCGCCTCCGACGCGCATATCGTGCGCGGACTGGTGGCTATTGCGCTTTCGATCTTTTCGGGCAAGACCCCGCAGGAGATTTTCCAACACGACGAACAGCAGGTTTTTCGGACGATCGGTCTGGCCGAACATCTCACCCCGCAGAGATCAAATGGCTTGAAATCGCTGGTTGGTAAAATCAAGGCCACCGCCGAAGCTGCTCTGGCCCGCAGTTAGGGCCGATCTTCGGACCGTCCGGGATTGGTACCATAGAATTGCGCCAGCAATCCCAACCCGGTTCGCAGCATCAATTTGGCTGATCGTGGTGGCCAGTTCAGTTCGCGCTCAACCATCTGCAATCCTTTCAGATAGCAACACACATCCGTCAGCACATTGGCAAGATCCGGGCCGACATATTTGAGCGCTCCATTATATCTGTCCCGCGCGTCCAGCGCTGCATCCGACAGTTCCACACGCCCGCCGCTTCCGCAGGATTTGTGAACTGCCAAGGCCGGTGTTCGCCAGTTGGATGTTACCGATGTCGCCAATTGCGCACGCGTGAAATCCCCGCGCAACAATTCCCCGGCCTGGAACTGGGCTTCGTTCAGCCACGGCTGGCCATCCTTTCCGGTGCGGTCGCGCAAGCGCGCCAATGGGGATTCATTTTGATTGCGCGACACCTTTTGCCGTGCCCCGGCAATCACGATATTTTCTTCAATTAATTCGCGGTGTTGGTTTTGAAATTCACCCGCTGGGCCCGTCAGCGATTGAGTGCGTTTGAACCGGCTAAATCCTGCTTGTGTGAGGCTGCATGATTGATCAGATACCGTAATCAGGTCTTCTCGCAACATTCCGGTCAAAGTCGCTTCAGTTGTAACAATTTTCAACCTGGGCAGCGTTGCGTGGACCATCAAAAGTCGACCTTCGCATTGATCGCCAAAGCCACTGAAGTTGGCCTTGCGAGCAGTTACCATGAATTTCAACAGGCGCAGTTCCTGTTTGACCTGCAGCGATTTCTCCTTACTCACCTTCATTTCCATCAAGCACTTTTAGATGATTTATTGTCGGCAATTGAGGTGGCGTCGCGATATTCAATCAAGCGACGCTGCGCTCGTTTGCGCGGTTTTTCCGCACACAAAGCAACAGCATTGCGGGCTTCCACCAAAAGTGATTCAAGCTGCTCGATCATGACATCAAAGGCCATATCGTCGCGCTTGTCCTCCACCAACGCGCAGGCGTAGGAAACCGTGGTTCGGTCGCGGCGAAAGTGCAGCCCGATTTCGGTCAACATCAAACTGAAAGTCGTGTGGCACAAATACATGGCGATCTGCCGGGCCAGAGCCACCTCCGCGCCGCATCGCGTTCGCGCCTGAAAGCTGTCGAGAGGTATATCGAGAGCCAATGCAACCGTTTTCTCACAAAGGCTGCACAGGGAATCGCGAAAGAGGTGGGCACGCGCAAACTCGATAATCGGTGAACACTTATCATCAAATGAAACAGCATCTGGGGGCCTGCCCTGCCCGACTTCATCAGTTTCAGGCGTTTTGTCAGGCTTTTCCCCGCGACCACCAAGCCCGCACAAGCTCAGTCGCGCCTCCTGACCCTTTTGAATGCGATGCAATTGTTCATCCAGATCGCAGCGAAACGCTGTCGAATGGGTCGTATTTTTTGATTCCTCATGGACGCAGGCTCCCTTTATCAGATATTAGGACTATATTCCTAAAATCTGAAGCGGGGATAAATAAGTATCATTTTCTGCATTCACAGCTTTATACGTCGAGCCTGTTCTCGTCGACCAGGCAAAATCACCGTTTCTATCTGAACGTGAGTGCTTTTATGGCTGCGCCGGAAGCTGCACCCATAGGCGTTCTCAAGAATTGCGTTTCCTAGCTATTTGTTGTTCTGGCGTCGCCCCAGCCCCATTTTTTTGGCTAGTTGCGAGCGCTTCTCGGCATATCCAGGCGCGACCATGGGATAATCCAGCGGCAACCCCCATTTTGCTCGATACTCTTCCGGTGTCATATTATATCGCGATTTCAAGTGACGTTTCAGTGATTTGAACTGCTGCCCGTCTTCCAAACAAATAATATAGTCATGACTGACCGATTTTTTTATCGGAACCGGAGGTTTGTGCATTGATTGTGGTTCACCTGTACCTGCGCTCTCCAAACCTGCCAACGTGCCGTAGACACTCTCAATGACCATATGAATTTCTGATACGGGGATCGGATTTTTATTTAAGAATGCACAGACCAAATCGGTAGTATATTCCAATAACAATGCTTCGTTTTTGTCTAAACTTTCTATGGCCACCATTAGTATTCGCCTTCTTGTTGAATTCTTATCAATATTCATTCAAGCGGCGACATACAGGACTCTCAATTTTAGAGGCGGCCAGTATTTTTCTAAAGCAAGATTAATACTAGTGTTTTTCTATGAACTGTCAAATTATATTGTGTCCTATAAATGGACATTATTTTCTTACTTAAAGTTGTGCAAACTTAACCTACTGCACTATTGGTTGCATTTTCACTCGATTGGCTTTGCCTATTCCCCAGAACGTCCCGGATTTTGCTGCTTCATAAAACTGTGTGTGTCGTGTTGCTCGACTATTGTACTGGTCCCGGTTTACCGTCCATAAATGTGGTGCGGCGACGTCCCTGTTGATGTTGCATGAAACCAGCACACTGGGAGTGGGTGCCAATGATGCGAGCTATTGTACAGATCCTGGGTCTGTTCGCTTTGTGGCTCGTCATGTCCGGTGTTTATCAGCCACTGATCATCATCTTCGGTGCCATATCATCAATTCTGTGCGTTTGGATCATTTCACGGCTGGGACTGGTTGATGACAAGGCGATATTACAGCGTTTTCGTTTCTTCGCTGGTCTGCGCTATTTGTTTTGGCTGACAGTTGAAATTGGCAAGGCCGATTGGGCGGTCTCGAAAGTCATTCTGGCGACCGTCATGCCCAAACAACAGCGGCTGATAGGAGTTCCGGCGCGACAAAAGTCCGACATTGCAAAAGTGTTGTTTGCAAACTCCATAACTATAACTCCCGGCACAGTAACCGTGGAAACAGAAGCCGATCATCTGATTGTACATGCGCTGACCGACGAGGCGGCTGACATGGCTGGATTGGAAGACATGGGAGCCAGAGTGTGCGATCTGGAGCACCCGGAAAGACGTGAGGCGTCGTAATCATGTTTTCCTTCATCAGCATCCTGATATTTCTTTGCATGGCCGTCTTGATGGTCCGCCTGTTTGCCGGACCAACCCTCTATGACCGAGTTCTTGCCCTCAATACATTTGGCAGTTGCACCGTTTTGTTGATTGGTACGGTTGGCTTTTTGGCCGGTCGCCCGGATTTTCTCGATATTGCGCTGCTATATGCATTGATCAACTTCGTCGGCACGATCGCAGTGTTGAAGTTCTTCAGATACCGTCGATTGGGGGATGCGGCCGAAGGCGCAGAATCCATCATGGCGCCCGAGCCTGAGGAGCCAGCAAAATAATGATGGTGGTCGTGGTTGATATCCTCTCCTGGGCGAGTTTTATCGTTGGTGGATTCTTTCTGTTCGTTGGCTCGCTGGGCATGGTACGTCTGGTGGATTTCTGGGCCAGGCTGCACGCCGCCTCAATCATTGATTCAGCCGGTGTTGGACTGATTTTATTGGGCATGATGCTGCAGGGTGGATTGTCGCTGGTGACTGCCAAACTGGCACTGATCGTGCTGTTTCTCTTCATCACGGGACCTACCGCTTCCCACGCCGTGGCCAATGCCGCGTTCATGTCGGGGTCGCGCCCGCACGACATGGTTGAAGACGTCACCGCCGAAACTCCGCCTAAAAAGACCCCGAGCAAGTCGAAAAAGACCAAGACCGCATCTGCTGCCAAGGCGCCAAAAGCCGCGACCGCCGCAAAATCCAGTAAGACAACGAGGAAAAAGTCCTGATGGAACTCGTCCTCACCAGCCTGTTGTTTTTTGCCCTTGTTGCCACGGCAATTGCCATCGCGTTGGTGCGCCGATTGTTCGCTGTTGTCATGCTGGCTGGCGTATTCAGCCTGCTGGCCGCCATGTTGTTTGTGCTGATGGACGCAGTTGACGTGGCTTTCACCGAAGCCGCGGTTGGGGCAGGAATTTCGACAGTACTGATGCTCGGAACCATCGCCCTGACGGCCCGCAGCGAAAAGCAACCGGCAAGCTATTCACTGGTTCCGCTGGTGATCGTGGTACTGACCGGTCTGGTTTTGATCTACGGCACTTTAGATATGCCGAATTTTGGATCACCTGATGCCCCGGTTCAACAGCATGTGGGGCCCGACTACATTCGTAAAACGCCAGAAGATATTCATGTTCCTAACGTCGTAACGGCGGTGCTGGCCAGCTATCGCGGGTATGACACGTTAGGTGAGGTCACCGTTGTTTTCACCGCCGGGCTGGGTGTGATTTTGCTGATCAGCGGACTGGGACGCCGCCCGCGACGCCGAAAGCGGGAGGAGGATTGATGGATCACCACCTTATTTTGCGCGTCATCACTAAAATTCTCGTCGCGCCAATCCTGCTTTACGGCCTGTATGTGCAGTTTCACGGAGACTTCGGACCGGGAGGCGGATTTCAGGCCGGCGTAATCTTTGCCGTTGGCTTCATTCTCTACGGAATTGTCTTCGGCCTGCGTCGCTTGCGCCAGATTTTTCCAGACTATGTGGTTCACAGACTGGTGGCGCTCGGGGTGCTCATCTATGCCGGAACCGGGATTGTCAACATGGCACTGGGCGGCAATTTTCTGGACTATAACGTGTTGGCGGAAAAGGGATATCAGGGCCAGCACTGGGGCATTATTGCGGTCGAACTGGGCGTCGGTGTGACCGTGTTTGGCGTGATGATGGCTATCTTCTATTCGTTTGCGGGCCGTCCACCTTCGCTTGATGATAAGGAGTGGTAGGTGATGGCAATTGACTTCGACATCGACTTCATCCTTGGCCATATCAACTACTGGCTGTTCGTGATCCTGATGCTGACGGGCCTGTATATTGTTGTTGCTCGCGGAAATCTGCTTAAAAAAATCGTCGGGCTGAACCTGTTTCAGGTAGCTGTATTCATGCTCTATATCTCGATGGGCAAGATCGGCGGTGGCACCGCCCCGATCCTGACCGGAAATCCAGACGAAGTTTATTCCAATCCATTGCCCCACGTGTTGATTCTGACCGCCATTGTGGTCGGTATCGCAACCACGTCGTTGGGCCTGGCCCTGATTGTTCGCATCAACGAGTCCTACGGCACCATTGAGGAAGACGAGATACTCGAACTGGACCACCAGAAAAGCCAGTCCGAAATCATCAAAGTGGCGAAGGAGGCATCGAACGATTCATGATGTCACTCGTCGAAAATCACGCCGCCATTCTGGTGGTGATTTTGCCATTGATAGCTGCTCCACTGGCAATGCTGTTTGGCAACCGCAACGTTGCCTTCCTGCTCAGCCTGGCCGCTTCTGCGGGGTCGTTCCTGTTATCGATTTACCTGCTGATGCTGGTCAAAGATGGGGCGGTGCTCGCCTATCACATAGGCGGCTGGGCCCCACCGCTGGGCATTGAATACCGCGTCGACGCGGCAAATGCGCTGGTTCTGCTGATCGTGGCGGCAATCAGTCTGGCCGTCCTGCCCTATGCCCGCACCAGCATTGAAAAGGAAATCGCCGAGAAGAACCACACGCTTTTCTATGCGTGTTTCCTGCTGTGCTTTACCGGATTGATGGGTGTCACCATTACTGGTGACGCATTCAATGTATTCGTCTTTTTGGAAATCTCGTCCCTGTCGACCTATGTCCTGGTTGCACTGGGGGCCGAAAAAGACCGCCGCGCTCTTTCTGCCGCCTATGATTATCTGGTTTTGGGAACAATCGGAGCGACATTCTTCGTCATTGGTCTGGGCCTGATCTACATGGCAACCGGAACGCTCAACATGGTGGACCTGTCGGAGCGACTGGCCTCCATGGAAGGCAACCGCACTGTGCGTTCCGCGTTCGCATTTATAATCATTGGCATGGGGCTGAAGCTGGCTATCTATCCGCTGCATCGCTGGCTGCCCGGCGCTTATACCTACGCACCCTCTGCGGTGTCGGCATTTCTGGCGGCCACAGCCACCAAGGTCGCCATCTATGTCGTCATCAGGTTCATGTTCTCGGTGTTTTCGATCAAATTCGGGTTTGAACAGGACACGCTGAAATACATCTTCTTCCCGTTTGCTGTGATTGCCGTGTTCGCGGCTTCATTCATTGCGGTTTTTCAAATCAATGTGAAACGCATGCTGGCTTATTCAAGCGTTGCACAAATAGGCTACATGTTGCTCGGTATTGCGCTGTTCAGCGCCACGGGCTTGAGCGCAACCCTGGTTCACCTGTTCAACCATGCGGTGACCAAGGGGGCGCTGTTCTTGGCTATCGGTGCAATTATTTATCAGATTGGCTCTCCCCTGATGGCCAATATGTCGGGACTGGGCAAAAAGATGCCCTGGACCTGCGCTGCGATTGTTGTTGGCGGTTTAAGCCTGATCGGTGTGCCCGGCACGGTTGGATTTGTGTCCAAATGGGTATTGCTGATGGCTGCGCTTGAAGCCGGGCTTTGGCCGGTCTCGCTGATGATCGTTTTGTCGTCGCTGATTGCTGTCGTTTATGTCTGGAAGCTGGTTGAAATTCTTTATCTGGAGCCACTCCCCAAGGACAGTCAGGCACGGGAAGCGCCGTTGTCTTTGCTGGTTCCAACCTGGTGCTTGATACTTGCTACACTCTGGTTCGGCTTCGCCGCTGATTTCACCGTGCATGTTTCTGATATTGCGGCTCAATCTCTGTTTGATGGCAAATTTGGCCAGGACGCAATCATCATGGGAACGGAGGGGCGGTCGTGACTCCGGAAAACCTGATCCTGACAGCACTGGCGCTGCCTCTCGCAGCCTGCATTGCCTGTTTGATCTTCGCCAAACAGCCCAATCTGCGCGATGGATTGACGTTGCTTGTCTCCATTGCCCTGCTTGGCACAGTAATATCTATCCTGCAGCAGTTTCAGTCCGGACAGGTGATCGAGGCCAGTTGGTGGAATTTCAATCCCGGCGTTGCCATCGCTTTCAAGATTGAGCCACTTGGGCTGATCTTTGCGTTGGTCGCGTCGTCGCTGTGGATTGCTACCCATATCTATGGTGTTGGCTACATGCGCGGCAACAATGAGAAGAAACATGCCCGTTTCTTCGCCTGTTTTGCCTTTGCAATCTTTGCGACAATGGGAATTGCCTTCTCAGCCAATCTGCTGACCCTGTTCCTGTTCTACGAATTACTGACCATTTCGACCTATCCGCTTGTCGCTCATAAGGAAACGCCGGAAGCCAAGGCTGGTGGGCGGACATATCTGGGCATCTTGATGAGCACCAGCATCGTATTTCTGCTGACCGCCATCGTCTGGACCTATGTGATCACCGGCACCATGGACTTTACCCCCGGTGGCATTTTGACGGGCAAGACTGAAGCCGGGTTCCTGGCCATATTGCTGGCCCTGTTCGCCTTCGGCATCGGCAAGGCCGCATTGATGCCGTTTCATCGTTGGTTGCCGGCAGCGATGGTTGCACCAACTCCGGTCAGCGCCCTACTCCATGCGGTTGCGGTTGTTAAAGCTGGTGTGTTCTCGATGCTGAAGATCGGTGTCTACATTTTCGGCATCGACAATCTGGCTGCCACCGGAGCCTCACAATGGCTGATGTGGCTGGCTGCCTTTTCCATTTTGGCCGCTTCGCTGATTGCCATGCAGCAGGACAATCTGAAACGGCGGTTGGCTTATTCCACGGTCAGTCAGCTTTCCTACATCACGTTGGGGGTTGCCCTTGCCTCGTCCATGGGCGCGATTGGTGGTGGTTTGCACATTGTTACCCATGCGTTTGGCAAGATCACGCTGTTCATGTGCGCCGGCGCGATTTATGTGGCGACCCACAAAACGGAAATCAGCCAGATGCGTGGGCTCGGGAAAGCCATGCCCTTTACATTTATTGCATTTGGCATCGGTGCGCTCAGTATTATCGGGCTGCCGCCGCTTGGCGGATCGTGGAGCAAATGGCTGCTGATGGTGGGGGCTGCTGATGCGGGCCAGCAGGTCATGATTGGGGTATTGATGCTGAGTTCTGCACTGAACGTTGCCTATCTTCTGCCAATTTTTGCGCGCGGGTTTTTTGATGGATCAATCAAGTCCGACGGCGACGACGGCGACGACGGTGGCGGCGATGGCGGCGGCGACGGCGGTAAAAGCTTCCGCGAAAATCTCAAGGAAGCACCAATTCTGTGCGTCCTGCCCCCCTGCCTGACGGCGGCCGGGTGTTTGGTTTTGTTTTTCTATGCCGGGAAGATTGAAGAATTCCTCGCCCCCATCATCATGGGAGGATCATAATCATGGCTGATAAGTCTAACGACAATCTGGGACCCATTGGCAAAGCCTTGACGAAGCTTGAGCAGCCACAAATCATCATGAAGATGATCTATGGCCTGGCAGGATTTTGCGCCCTATTATTGATTGCCGATTTCTTCCACCTGCGTCATGGCAAGTTTGAAAGCGAAGACCTGATTGGTTTCTATGCCTTTTTCGGATTCCTTGCATTTGCGTTTATCATCTTCGCCACCAAAGTCCTGAAAAACATCATTGGACGGCGGGAGGATTATTACGCCCCCGATGTCATCGACGCTGAAGATTATCCCGAGGGCGAATTGGATGTGAAGGAGCACGGCGATGGCTGAGCTCCTGCACCCCTATCTGCAATCACCAGTCTATCTTTTTGTGCTTGGTGCGCTGATTCTACCGCTGTTGCCAAAGGGCAATGTTCGGGCACTGATAACAATTATCGTGCCAATTCTGAGCGGCTTTTTGATCTGGAACGCAACGCCGGGATTGCACGGAGTGACGACGCTTGCCGGTATTGAAGTCACCCTGATGCGGGTCGACAAACTATCGGTTATCTTTGGGTTGATCTTTTCAACAGCCGCATTTCTCGCCGCCATCTATGCCTGGCACGTCAAGGATTGGGTGCAGCAGATTGCCACCCTCCTCTATGCCGGCACCGCTATCGGGGCTGTGTTCGCTGGCGATTTGATATCGCTGTTTGTCTATTGGGAAGGCACAGCTCTGGCATCGGTATTTCTCATCTGGGCGCGGCGCACCAGAGGTGCCTATGCAACAGGCATGCGCTATTTGATCATCCAGATTGGTTCCGGCGTCATATTGATTGCCGGCATCGCTCTGCACTATCGGGCAACCGGCTCAATCGCATTTGATCGGCTGACCGGCGCAGGTCCCGAGAGCTGGGGACTGGGCACCTGGTTCATTTTCATCGCATTCGGCATCAAGTGCGCGTTCCCCCTGATGCATAACTGGTTGCAGGATTCCTACCCGGCGGCGACGGTTACCGGCACAGTTACACTGTCTGCCTTTACCACAAAAATGGCTGTCTACTGTCTTGCACGGGCGTTTCCGGGCACGGAAATGCTGGTCTATATCGGCGCAATCATGACCCTGTTTCCGATATTTTTTGCTGAAATCGAAAACGATTTACGCCGTGTACTGGCCTATTCATTGAACAACCAGCTTGGTTTCATGGTTGTTGGCGTTGGTGTTGGCACTGAGCTGGCGCTGAACGGCGCCGCCGCCCACGCGTTTTGCCACATTCTCTACAAAGCTCTTTTGTTCATGTCGGTGGGTGCGGTGCTATTCCGAACGGGCACCTCCAAGGCCTCGGAACTGGGTGGGCTCTATCGGACAATGCCGCTGACCATGATCTTCTGCATCGTCGGTGCGGCATCGATTTCGGCCTTTCCGCTGTTCTCCGGTTTTGTATCAAAATCCTTGATCCTCGATGCAGCTGCAGAAAACAGATATCCTTGGGTCTGGGCAGTGCTGGTATTTGCCTCCGCCGGGGTGCTCAGCCATTCCGGCATCAAAATCCCCTATTTTGCGTTTTTCTCCCACGACAGCGGCAAACGGCCGAAAGAAGCGCCGACCCATATGTTGATCGCCATGGGGCTGACGGCGTTTGCCTGTATTTTTGTCGGCGTCTTCCCGTCAACTCTTTATGCGCTGCTGCCCTATGAGGTAAATTACCAGCCTTACACCGTCGCCCATGTTCTGGCGCAGCTGCAATTGCTGGTGTTTGCACTTCTGGCCTTCGCCCTGTTGATGCGATACGGCTTCTTCCCGGCTGAAACGCGTACCATCAATCTCGACACGGACTGGTTCTATCGCAGGTTTGCTCCAAGCGTGTTGGGACTGGTCATGGCGGTTATCCGCACGGTGTGGGGCGAATTGGCGCGCGGTGCGGGACACTCGGTCAATGCCGCCCAGTTGCTGTTACAGCGCCTCTATGGCCCGGGTGGTCGCTTTGAACATGTTCAGCCGACCGGAGCCATGGTGTTGTGGCTTGCCATCCTTCTGGGCGCCGCGTTGGCGGTCAATTTGATTAGCCTGACATAAACCTTGCCCTCCGCGTTGGGATGACCGCTTGTTATTGGTTTCCCGGCCACTTAAGTCGGGATTGCAAAGTAGGAGAACGAACATGGCGAAAATTCAAAAAACCGAAGCCGAGTGGCGTCAGGAACTCACAGATGAACAGTTTAACGTGCTGCGTCAGGAGGGAACGGAACGGGCATTCACCAACCCGCTCAACGACGAAAAACGCAACGGCATGTTCAACTGTGCTGGCTGCGGCAAACCGTTGTTTGAAGCCCAGACCAAGTTTGATTCCGGCACCGGCTGGCCAAGTTTCTATGCGCCCACAGAAGCAGACAGCGTCACCGAACACACCGACCGAAAGCTGTTCATGAAGCGCACTGAAGTTCGTTGTGCTGATTGTGATGGGCATCTTGGCCATGTCTTTCCTGATGGACCGGCACCGTCGGGATTGCGCTACTGCATGAACGGCGCAGCGCTGAATTTTGACCCATCCGAAGAATCCGACAAGGACGCATAAGTGACATTTGATCTCAGTAAGCTTGCAGCCCCCAAGGCTGAACAACGCCGTAGTGCGTCCACCCATCACGGTATTGAGCTGGTTGACAATTACGCCTGGCTGAAAGCCGATAACTGGCAGGATGTGATGCGTGATCCAGATGTCCTGCCGCAGGATATACGCACCTATCTGGAATCTGAAAACGCGTATTACACCGCCTTGATGGCCGACACATCAGCGCTGCAGGACACGCTGTTTGAAGAGATGAAAGGACGCATCAAACAGGATGATTCCTCAGTGCCCGCGCCGGATCGTGAATTTGCCTATTCAAGCCGCTATGAAGAAGGCAAAGAATATCCGCTGTTCGTTCGCACCGGGCGCGAGGGCGGTGCAGAAGAAATGCTCTTCAATGGCCCTGAGGAAGCGGCGGGAACAGAGTATTTTTCGCTTGGCTTGATGAGCCATTCACCGGACCACACAAAGCTCGCGTGGAGCGTCGACAATAACGGGTCTGAATATCACCACATGCGCATTCGCGATCTGGAGAGCGGCACAGACGGCGACGAACTTACCCGCGATGTCGGCAGTTTTCAGTGGTGCAGCGACAGCCAAAGTTTCGTCTACGTCAAGGTTGATGAGAACCACCGCCCCAACGCCGTCTATTACAAGCGCCCCGGACAACCCGCCGAACTGATTTTTGAAGAATCAGATCCACGCTTTTACGTCGGCATCGGCAAATCGCTGGACGGCAAGTGGATGACCCTGCATACCGGCCAGAATGATGAAGACGAGGTGTGGATCTTTCCTGCTGACGCGCCATCAAAAGATATGACCCTGGTTTGTCCGCGTCGCGCCGGTCACGAGTACAGCGTCGATATGCATGGCGACACGCTTTTCATCACCACGAATTCGCAGGATTCCGAAAACTTCAGAATTGTCACCGCAACCGCTGACGCGCCAGACGAAGTGCACTGGAACGAGATCCTGCCCCATCGCAGCGACGTCCTGCTGGTGTCCTCGTTTGTTGTTCAAAATCATCTGATTCGTCTAGAACGCGAAAACGCCCTGCCCCGCATTGTTATACGAGAACTGGCAAGTGGCGATGAACACACCGTCTCATTTGACGAAGAAGCCTATTCACTGGGCGTCGGTGCTGGCTACGAATTCGATACGACCACAATCCGCTTTTCTTATTCCTCACCATCAACACCTGCTCAGGTCTGGGATTATGACCTGGTCGATCGCGAGCGGGTGTTGCGAAAGCAACAGGAGATTCCGTCTGGTCACGACGCGGCTGACTATGTGGTGCGCCGCCTGCAGGCTCCAACCGAAGACGGTGAACTGGTGCCATTGACGGTGCTCCACCACAAGAACACGCCAATCAACGGTACGGCGCCCTGTCTGCTATACGGCTACGGCTCATACGGTGCGGGAATGCCCGCGGGCTTTTCGCACAATAGATTGAGCCTGGTGGACCGAGGATTTGTCTATTGCACCGCCCATATCAGAGGCGGTGATGAAAAGGGGCGAAACTGGTATGAACAGACCAAGAAGGCGGGCAAACCCAAAACCTTCAAGGATTTTATCGCCAGCGGTGAACATCTTGCCGCAGAAGGCTTTACGTCCCCCGGTCAAATAGTTGCTATGGGCGGTTCAGCTGGTGGATTGTTGATGGGCGCGGTTGTTAATATGGCGCCGAACCTGTTTTCTGGGATCATTGCCCAGGTGCCGTTTGTAGACGTTCTCAATACGATGCTGGATGCATCCTTGCCGCTAACGCCGGGAGAATGGAGCCAATGGGGCAATCCGATTGAAAGCGAGCAGGAATATAAGATCATCGCTGGCTATTCGCCCTATGACAATGTGCGTGAACAGAATTACCCGCCGATCTTTGCTCTTTCCGGCCTTACCGACCCGCGCGTTCAATATTGGGAACCCTCAAAATGGGTTGCTAAATTGCGCGAAGTCACGGGCGGTAATTCGCCGATTTTGTTGAAAACCAATATGGGGTCGGGCCATTTCGGTAAAACTGGCCGCTTTGCCTATCTTGAAGAAGTCGCACTGATCTACGCCTTCGCACTGAAAGTGGCGAACAAGATTTAGCCTGCGATTTTGGTGCCTTATGTTCATCACCAATGCGCCGCGTTGACGCTGATTCATAAAATTAGATGGTAACCTCCGGCCTTGATGAAACACGGCCTGGTTCATTTTCAAAATCAACTAGTCAATAATATCATTAATAAACGGGGTGATATATTTATTCAATAGCACATTTTTTTGGAATTTTTCCCTTTGTTTAAACAATATCGCTTGACGAGTTACCAAAAGATGATATTTTTATTTCCGCCGCACCTATTTAAACTTTCTGCAATATAAATAACTCTGCGATCGGTGGAGTTTACGTATATTAAGAGCGGCAGATGCACCAAAAAATTCGAACCAATTTGAACCTCACCAATGCGTTGGCTGCGGACCATCTGCCGTTCATCTTCAAACGCGCAGGCACGGACAGTTTTAACGCACTATGGGGCCCAGTGCGAACAGTGCTCTCAGCCACCGCAATTGTCGGCAGCACGGTATTTCTTGCCAATGCAATTACCATTGCGTCGGCCCGAGCGGATTGTTCCGATGGCATCATTACGATCGGCGAAAGCTCGAAAGATATTCTTCAGACGGTGTCGGCTGATGAAGTTTGCACCATTGAGGCGGGCGCTAAAGTCGAGATGAGTGATGACCCCAACTTTCCAACAGTCGATAACGGCATAGCTGTTCAGGTGCATGAGCGCGGCACAATTGTCAACAATGGGGAAATACATTTTAGTGGCGATGTCAATGACAATGAAACCGGATCGGCCACTCATACTGGCATCCTTATAAGGGGAAATGATGTTACGATCATAAACAACGATTTAATTTCTTCCAGTAACGGCGACGTGGCTAACGGCGACGTGGCCGATGGGATTGTCGACTGGGGTAGCTCTGGCGGGCATATCGAAAATCACGGCTCCATAAAAATCAACGGAGTTAGTGGCCACGGTATATCGGTGTTTCAAAATTATAAAATAATAAATACCGGATTGATCGAGTCAGTAGATTACACTGGGAACAATACTTATTTGGACTATGGGAGCGGACACGGAATTGGCTTTGACAATGGAAATACAGTTTACAATTCCGGTGAAATTCATGTTGTCGGCAACGTGTTTACCAGTGGTGTTTACTCAGTTGGTGGTGATAACAACACACTCTACAATTCAGGCCTGATCAAAGCGATACCTTACGACAATGTCGCGCATCCGGAAAATGACGGGTCGAACAACGACAACCCATTTGCCATTCACTTTACAGGAAAATACGACGCGGATCCAGCTTTCCAAACGAACAGAGCCGTGCATAACCCAACGGAAAATGGCAAATTCATCCTGTTTCCCGGATCTGTAATTGTCGGCAGGATTGGCCTTTTCAGATCAACAGAAAATATTGATCAATACAGAAACGATCATACGCTGGAAGTCCACAATGGCTTGTCCGTAGTTTTGACTTTCAGCAACACTGGATATGAAAACAAGCAATTATATCTTCCTGGCACAATCGAGTCACTCGGGGCACCGCAGTTCACTAATGTTGATAGCTACAAGGTGGTGGTCATTGATCCGACACTTCATTCCATCAACGATGAGGTGATCAGCGACCTTCTCAACGGTGTGCATGGAAGCGTCGGAAATCGTCTCACGCAAATCCGCAACAGCGAGGCTGAAGGCGACGCCGGTGGCAATGGCCAGGGCAATATTTTTTCCGACCGGCTCGTTTGGCTCAACGCATTTGGTTCTCGTCGTGAGCAGGAGGGCGAATCCGCTTTTCTTGATACCGAAATCGATACTGGTGGTTTCGTGGCCGGAATTGACGGCATGTCAGAAGTCGGCATCAGATTTGGGGCCTATCTGGGGACAAGCGAAAACCGGGTAGAGCACGAGTATGGTACTCAGGAAGAAGACTTGAGAGGCTTTTTCGGCGGCCTTTATGGCAATTACGACTTTGCTGGCGTTGCTCTGGACGCGATGATCACCGGCGGCTTTACCAATCACCACCGCAAACGCCAAACCAACAACAATGTCATCGTGGAAACGGAAGCCATTTCAGGAGATGCAAGCTCGGCCACAGGCATGCAAACCGCAATTGCCGATTACAAAAGCTACTTCATTGCCCCCGAGATGTCTGTGGTCGGGCCGCATTCAATCGAGGACAATATTACGGTCAGCCCCAGTGCCCATATTCGTTACGTTGGTTATTTTCTTGATGGTTTCGCCGAATCCGATGCGGGGGACAATTACATGGTAAAGGATCGTGAACTGCATCTGCTGCAAGGTCGACTGCAATTAGAGGGAAAGATTAGCCTCGTCACCGATAGCGGTGACTGGCACTTTGCTCCGCGGATTGGAGTGGAATATCAGTCCATTATCGAAGGAAATTCATTTACCGCTAAAGCACTGGGTCAATCCTATGTCGATTTCGAAGTTTCGGGAGATAAAGACAAAACCAGCAAGTTTGCCGGAATTGATATTCACAAATCCATTGCCGATCAGGTCGAATTCAGGACAGGAATTGAAGCAAAGGAGACAAATGACAGCCAGGTGATATCTGCACAATTGGGACTGACAATCAAATATTAGCTGGCAAAACTTTCGGTTGGCGAGCGTCTGAAATGTAGCGGGCACACCGAAGGCGAACTGCCGCTTCGTGTGCTCATTATGTAGTCAATCAATTCTGGCGGGACCGAAATTCTGCCCCGCCAGAATGGGACAATGCTAGAAAGGATTGTCTTCTGATTTTCCTCTGGACTCAAAGAATTCCTTGGTGATTTTGAACACCAATGGGCTGAGCAAGGCCAGCGCTATGAGGTTTGGAATCGCCATCAGCGCATTCAGCGTATCTGCCAGCAACCAGACAAAACCCAGTTTCAATGTGGCTCCAACCAGTGCGGCCAGTGACCAGACCGCGCGGAATGGCATGATGATCTTCACGCCAAACAGATATTGCAGCGAACGTTCGCAGTAATAGCTCCAGCCAAGTATCGTGGTGAAGGCAAAGATGGTCAGCGCAATCGCGATGATGTAGCCACCAAATCCAGGTAGCGCGAGATCAAACGCGTGGGAAGTTAGCGCTGCACCGGTTTCTCCGCTGGTCCAGGCGCCAGTCGATATAATCGCCAGAGCGGTGAACGAACAAACAATGATCGTATCGATGAATGTTCCAAGCATCGCCACAAGACCCTGACTAACCGGGCCCTTTGTAGATGCTGCAGCGTGTGCGATCGGGGCGGAACCCAGACCGGCTTCGTTTGAAAACACACCACGCGCCACACCAAAGCGAATTGCCGCCCAAACAGCCGCGCCGGCAAAACCACCGGTTGCAGCGGATGGCGTAAACGCATGTGTGAAGATCAAGCCGATGGCACCGGGAATTCCATCAATATTGATAATCAACACAATAGTGGCGGCCACGATATAAGCGACAGCCATGAACGGAACCAGCTTACCGGCAACATCAGAAATACGCTCAATACCACCCAACAAAACCGCACCGACCAGAACGACCAGGACAACGCCGGTGATCCACTCTGGAATGGCAAAGTTTGCGTTCAACGCATTGGCGATCGAGTTGGCTTGCACCATGTTGCCAATACCAAATCCGGCAATCCCGGCGAACAGAGCAAAGCAAACCGCCAGCCATTTCCAATTATCGCCAAGACCGTTTTTGATGTAGTACATCGGGCCACCAACATGTTTACCGCGCTCGTCGGTTTCACGAAAGCGCACCGCAAGAACGGCTTCTGCATATTTGGTTGCCATTCCAACCAGCGCAGTCATCCACATCCAAAACACAGCACCGGGGCCACCGAGGAAGATCGCTGTTGCGACACCTGCAATATTTCCCGTGCCGATGGTTGCGGCCAATGACGTCATGAGCGCGTTGAACGGACTGATTCCCGAATCATCGCCTGGAATTCGCCCCTTCCAAAGCAGATTAAATCCAAATGGGATTTTTATGATGGTTAGAAGTTTCAACCCGAACGTGAGATAAAATCCAACGCCGAGTATGAGAACCAGCATCGGTACGCCCCAGACGACACCGTTTAGCCAGCTGACCATGTTTGTAAGTGCTTCCATATTCCCCTCCTAAAGGATGGGACCCGCACGTCTACTACCTGCGGATCTGTTGATAAACGCAGGAAATCTTTGGAAATTCTGTTGAATTTTGGCACGACAGAAATCCGCAAGAAATCTTGCGACCCCATCTGTCGTTGGACCTGAGAGATGCAAGCCGTGCCCGGCTCTTACTCCTTGGGTGACGAATTGTTTGCACAATTCCGTCTTTCCAGATTGTCCCGCATCAGACCCAGTCCGTTTACCTGAGAGTTTCTGGGGCGATTGCTCCTTCGGTGCCGCTCATCTGGGAACGGGCTCTCCCGGCGCCTGATCTCCGGATATACATGTCCAGAGAGGACGAGGTAATCTTAACGCTTATTCCCAACTAGGACAAGATATAAGTAGTTTTTGCAGTCCTGAGCGCCGAAGGCTGTTGACAGAACCCAATAAAAAGGCCCCGCCAGTGGCGGGGCCAATAATCAACTTGATCAAAATTCGGCCAATCTAGCCTTTTGCGGCGGCATACATTTCTGCCACATAATCCCAGTTGATCAGATTATCGACAAAGGCTTCCAGATAGGCCGGACGCGCATTGCGATAGTCGATGTAGTAGGAGTGTTCCCAAACATCGCAGCCGAGAATCGGGCTGGCGCCATGAACCAGCGGGTTCTCGCCGTTTGGTGTTTTTGAAACTTCCAGCTTGCCGTCTTTTACCGACAACCAGCACCAGCCAGAACCGAACTGGGTCATACCGGCAGCAATGAAGTCGGCTTTGAATTTGTCGTAACCGCCAAGATCGGAATCAATGGCTGCCTGAAGATCACCCGGCAAAGAGGTGCCACCGCCATTTGGCGCCATCCAGTTCCAGAAGTGAATGTGGTTGTAGTGTTGGGCAGCATTGTTGAACAAACCGGCATTGCTGCCGTGACTGGCAACCACGACCTCTTCAACCGACTTGTCGGACATGCCCGCAGCTTCGGCCAGTTTGTTGCCATTATCGACATACGCCTTGTGGTGTTTGTCGTGATGAAATTCCAGCGTTTCTGCTGACATATAGTCGCCCAACGCGTCATAGGCATAGGGAAGATCAGGAAGGGTAAAAGCCATTTAAGGTCTCCTCAAGAGTAAACGTTTATGCGGCAAGTGCATGTGCAAATTGCCAGTAGAGTTCCCGCGCCTTGGCCGCGATCGGTCCCGGTTGCAAGTCACGATCTTCGAATTTTGTAATCGGCATGACTTTCGACATGTTGCCGGTTGCAAAAATTTCGTCCGCCTCTTCAAAATCAGAGACTTTCAATGTTGTCTGTCGCACGTCATAACCGGCTTCGTCCAGCAAGGAAATTACCCTGTGGCGGGTAATACCTGACAAAAATGTTCCATTTGGCGCCGGTGTATAGACCACACCGTCCTTGACCATGAAAATATTGGCCGTCGCCAACTCGGCTACATTACCCAACATGTCCAACACCAGTGCATTGCCATATCCGCGACTTGCTGCTTCGGTCAGCGCCCGGGCGTTGTTGGGATATAGGCAACCCGCCTTGGCATCCAGCGGCATGCATTCCTGGGTGGGGCGACGAAATGGTGACAACGTGACGCTGAACCCGGTTGGTGCCGCCATCGGTGTGACATAAATTGAAATGATGAATTTAGTGGAATCAGGCAAGGGCGCGACAGCCATGGGGCTGCCATGGGTCGCATAATACATCGGTCGGATGTAAAGCGCCGCGTCATCGGGAAATTTCGCCACCCCCTCTTTGCACAATTTATATATTTCTTCAGCCGACTTGGTCGCCTTCAGGCCCAGCGCCGCAGCCGAGCGATTGACCCGCTCGCAATGCAGATCCAGATCGGGGGTTACACCTTCAAATGCTCGGGCTCCGTCAAACACACTGGAGCCAAGCCAGAAGGCGTGTTCGCGGGCTCCGACCACAGGAATATTACCCTCGTGCCAGGCGTCATCTTTATAAGTCCAGGTATCGCTAAAATCGGTCATCCATCAATACATCGTGAAATTGAACATTTCTGCACTTTCGCCCAAAGCCCAACTTGACGCAATGATCAACCTGCGTTGCAGTGGGTGAAATTTTCGGGAGATTGAAATGCACAGCGCCTACGTCTTTGACGCCTATGGAACCCTGTTTGATGTCCACGCTGCTGTTCGCAAGCATGCTGATGCGGTGGGGCCTGATCATGCGCAATTATCCGATGCATGGCGCGCCAAACAATTAGAGTTCACCTGGACACGCACAATGATGGGTCGCTATCTGGACTTCTGGGAACTCACCAAACAAGCGCTCGACTATGCATTTGAAAAATATCCCGATGCCGACAAGAGCTCCAAGAACCTGCTGCTCGACGCTTATTGGGAACTGGATTGTTTTGCTGAAGTGCCGACAGTGTTGCGAGCTTTGAAAGAGGCTGATGTCAGCACCGGCATCTTGTCCAACGGATCATCTGGCATGTTGGAGGCTGCGGTACAGTCTGCTGGCATCGCCGATCTGGTGGACAATGTGATTTCGGTAGACCGCATCAGTACTTTCAAAGCGATGCCGGAAGTTTATCAGATGGTGGTTGACGATTTTCGCCTCTATCCCGACGCGGTGTCGTTTCAATCATCAAACCGCTGGGACGTCGCCGCAGCGGCAAATTTTGGCTTTCGCGCCGTTTGGTGCAACCGTGGTAATCAGCCAGACGAATACAAGGACATGTCTCCCGAACTGGTTCTGGCAGACTTAAACGGACTGGTCGGTCCAAATGGAAAGCCGATTTAAAAGCCGCGTTTTAAACTGCCGAGAATACCGCGCACCAGCGCGCGGCCCAGTGAAGTGGCGATCGAACGGGTGATCGACTTTACAGCAGCTTCGCCCACCGATTGGCGCGACGAACGGCGAGTGCGCCCCCGCGAGCGATTTTGCTTCAGCCGCTTCTTTTCCTCATCCTCGCGCTTGCGCTGCTCTTCTTCAGCCTTTGCCTTTTCCTCGGCGCGTTTCGACAGAATCTCAAACGCTGATTCGCGATCCAACCCCTTGTCATAACGACCGTAAACAGGGCTGTTGTTGACGACATCGCGCCGTTCTTCCTTGGTCAACGTTCCCAGGCGCGATTGTGGCGGTCGAATGAGGGTGCGCTGCACCATGGAAGGCACACCTTTGCGGGCAAGCGTGGAAACCAGCGCCTCACCGATGCCTAGATTGGTGATCGTTTCCATGGCGTCGAAATCTGGATTGGGGCGAAATGTTTCAGCCGCAGTTTTTACCGCTTTTTGTTCACGTGGCGTATAGGCGCGCAATGCGTGTTGCACACGGTTGCCCAGTTGCGCCAAAACGCCATCAGGCACATCCAGCGGGTTCTGGGTGACGAAATAGACCCCCACGCCCTTTGAGCGGATCAACTTGACCACCTGTTCGACCCGCTTAACCAGAATCTTTGGCGCATCATCAAACAGCAGATGTGCTTCATCAAAGAAAAACACCAGCTTCGGCTTATCCGGATTGCCTACCTCGGGCAGCTCTTCAAACAGTTCTGACAATAGCCAAAGCAGGAATGTCGCATAAAGACGCGGCGACATCATCAATTTATCCGCAGCCAAAACATTGATCGATCCGCGACCATCGCGGGTGGTCCGCATCAGATCGGCAATTTCCAGCGCCGGCTCCCCGAAGAAGTGATCACCACCCTGTTGTTCTAACACCAGAAGCGACCGCTGGATCGCGGCAACTGACTGTTTGGACACATTGCCAAGTCGTCGCGAGATCTCGTCGGCCCGATCGGCAATGTTCGTCAGCATTGACTGCAGGTCTTTCATGTCGAGCAGCAACAGCCCCTCTTCATCCGCAATGCGGAAGGCAATATTGAGCACCCCTTCCTGGGCGTCGGTGAGGTCCATCAGTCGCGACAGCAAAAGCGGACCCATTTCAGAAATAGTGGTTCTGATTGGGTGCCCCTGATCACCAAACAGGTCCCAGAATATGGCTGGGAAATCCTGATACTCATAATCTTCCAACCCGATGTCCTGGGCCCGCTTTTCCAGAAAATCCTTGCCTTTTCCCGCTTTGGCGAGGCCCGAGAGGTCACCTTTCACGTCAGCGCAAAAAACCGGCACCCCGGCGTTTGAAAACCCTTCAGCCAGAATCTGCAGAGATACAGTTTTACCTGTACCGGTTGCACCGGTGATCAATCCGTGGCGATTGGCCAATTTCAGATTGAGATATTCGGGCTTTTGCAACTTATCGTCCGGGGTACGGCTGGTCCCCGGATAGATTTTACCTTCTTCGAGCATTTTGCGGCTTCTCGCTGGATATCATTGCTTTGCTTATAGAACCGACGGCAAACGGGCGCAATTGACTGAGCGGCAAGTTTTACCCCGTTTGGCACGACAAATGCAGGACTTACCTGATTATGGCTTCACATGTTTCAGGTTGGCACATGAACAGACGGCAATTCTTGACGGGTTTGACGGGAACGGGCCTGATTGTGCCCACAATTGGCACACTCTGCGCCTCAGCGGCACTGGCGAAAACGGCCGGAACGCAATCTGCTGACCTGCGCGGTTCCCTTGATGCTTCGCAATTTGGCGTACGCCCGGATGCCCATGACGACCAAAGTCAGCTATTGCAAAGGGTGCTGGACAAGGCGGCGGCCGAAGACAAGCCGGTATTTTTACCTCCCGGCACCTATGTCGTATCCAATATAAATCTGCCTCCCCGCGCCCGCCTGATGGGCATTTCGGGCACATCCCGCATTGTCTATAGCGGACAAGGCGCCTTGTTGTCGGGCACAGGCTGCGAGCCGATTGAACTTATGGGCATAACGCTGGATGGGGCCAACCGTCCATTGGGCGATGAGTTCGCCGGACTGCTAAACGCCCGTGCCTGTCCACAGGTTCACGTGGAAAATTGCTATTTTCAGGGCAGTCTGGGTTCAGCGATCTTTCTTGACACTTGCGGTGGGCGTGTCGAGCGCAACCGACTGTCCGGTGCGGACGGTGTCGCTGGTCTTTACAGCGTCAATGCAACCGGTCTTTCCATTCAAAACAATCATGTCACTGACTGCTCCAATGGTGGTATTTTGGTGCACCGCTGGAAAACTGGCGAAGACAATACCATTGTCACGGGCAATCGCATAGAACGCATCGCGGCGCGGCGCGGCGGCACAGGTCAACAGGGAAATGGTATCAATCTGTTTCGCACCGATGGAGTAATGGTTTCCAACAATCACATTTCCGACTGTGCATTTTCGGCCATCCGCGCCAACAGCGCCAGCAATGCTCAAATTACCGGCAATACCTGCTTGAGATCGGGCGAAACCGCGATTTACAGCGAATTTGCGTTCCAGGGATCGCTGATTGCCAACAATATTGTTGATGGCGCAACGATGGGCATTTCAATGGCCAATTTCAACGAAGGCGGACGCCTGTGTGTCTGTGCCAACAATCTGATCCGTAATATGCACGTTGATGGTCCTTATGAAGCGGAAGTTGCTGGATTTGGCATTGGCATCGCTGCGGAAGCTGACGCCAGCGTTACCGGAAATGTCATTGAGGGCGCTCCGAAATTCGGCATCGGTCTGGGCTGGGGCCCATATCTGCGCAATGTGATTGCTGCCAACAACATTATTCGCGATGTTGGCGAAGGCATTGCTGTCAGCGTTGTTAAAGGTGCCAAATCGACTTCGATTACCGGCAATGTCATCAATCGGGCAAAACTGGGCGGCATAATCGGTCACGAGTGGAACAAGCCTGTCACCCAGGACCTTGCAATGGGGTCCCGCAACCCGTTTCCGCATCTGACCATTGAACGCAATGTTGTAAGCTGACCCGGCTCTTACGTTCGGCCGACTGCACGCAAATGTGTGTTGCAGAGGTCGACATATTGGCACCATATTTACCGCCATGATGGCGTGCTTGATTTCGTTGGGCTGGTGACATGTTGCGAATAATTCGAAGATTCTCACTTCTCGTGGCCTTCATATTCATTGTTCCGGCACTTATTCACCTTGCTGTTTGGTCGACACACGACAAACCGGCAAGCTGGCACCAGGCAGATTGGTCGAGCGCCGGAATTCTGCCCGCCGCAGCAAATGACAAACCCGCAAGGATCTATCTCATGTCAGCCCGCACCGGTGGAAATAAAGGTGCATTTGCAACCCACTCGTGGTTGGTTCTGAAACCCGAAAATGCAGCTCACTATGATCGCTATGAAGTTGTTGGCTGGGGCCGTCCAGTGCGCCACAATGCATACGATGCAGACGGGCGCTGGTATTCCAACAATCCGAAGATCGAAAAACTGATTGAGGGCGACAATGCGGCAAAACTGATCCCCGAGATTAAACAGGCAATCGCAAATTACCGGTGGCAAAATCACGGCGACTACACAATCTGGCCAGGGCCGAATTCCAATACATTTGTCGCCAGCATCATCCGCACCGTGGATGGATTTGACGCTGCCACACCTTCCACTGCTATCGGTCGCGACTATCCCGACGACGGCAAATGGTTCCGATTTGACCAAACCGGCACGCTGCGCCTTTCCGCTGGCGGTTATGCTGGCCTTGTGGTTGGAATGGAGGAGGGTCTGGAGCTCAATTTCATGGGCCTGGTCGTCGGCTTCAATCCGGCGAAACTGGAAATAAAGATACCCGGATTTGGCAGCTATCGCCTATAGGGCCGGATGACCAGACATTCATATATCGGCCTTGCACAATGATTTGATCGACTTTTGCCAAACCAATATCGCAATTGGTTCGTACATTAAGGTGTAACAAGTCGTCGCCCGGGTTTGATCAGACGACTGAGCCGCACTTCGAGGGAGTAGATGAACGAAGTGCGGCTTCCCGGCCAATATGATATTTCCGCAAGCTTGGCTGCCAACCGGCTATTTGATTCGCTCCAGCACCGAGACGTAGTTTGCGACAGCAGCACCACCCATATTGAAGATACCGCCAAGCTCGGGATTGCTGATTTGAATGCCGTCAGGGGCTGAGTTGGTCAGTTGCATGGCGGTGAGCACATGCATGGAAACACCGGTCGCCCCAATCGGGTGGCCCTTGGCTTTCAGACCACCAGAGGGATTGATCGGCAATTTACCGGTCTTTTGTGAATCGCCGTCCAATATGACGCGAGCCCCCTGCCCCGGCTCCGCCAGACCCATGGCTTCATATTCGATCAGTTCGGCGATGGTAAAGCAGTCGTGGGTTTCAACAAATGACAAGTCCTTAATCTCCAACCTGGCATCGGCCAGTGCTTTCGACCAGGCGGTCGCGCAGCCCTCGAACTGCAATATATCGCGTTTTGACATGGGTAGAAAATCCTGCGCGTGGGCGGTGGCACGAAATGCAACGGCCTTGTCCATGCCCAATGCAGATTGCGTATCGCTTAATACCAGAGCGGCGGCGCCGTCGGAAACCAGCGAACAATCAGTCCGCTTCAGCGGCCCCGCGACGAAAGGGTTTTTATCGCTTTCAGCACGGCAAAAATCATAGCCCAGATCCTTTTGCATCTGAGCAAACGGATTTCCCGCACCGTTCTTGTGATTTTTTGCAGCAATCGCTGCCAGAGCATCCGACTGGTCGCCATAACGCTGGAAATAGGCCTGTGCAATATTGCCAAACACGCCGGCAAATCCGGCCGGTGTGTCACCATCTTCCGGCAGATAAGAGGCTTTCAGCAGATTGGCACCAATTTCCGGACCTGGCGTCGTTGTCATCTGTTCTGCACCGACCACGAGCACATGGCGCGCGCGCCTGGCTTCAATCGACTTAATGCCCTGATGGACCGCGGCAGAGCCTGTCGCACAAGCATTTTCTACTCTAGTTGCAGGCTTGAAACGAAACTCATCTGACGCCTGAAACACCAAGCTGGCGGTGAAATCCTGGGCTGAAAAACCAGCATTGAAATGACCCAGATAGACCTCATCAATGTCGCCGGCATCAAGACCGGAGTCGTCGAGCGCTTGAGCCGCCACCCCGGTGATCAGGCTTTCAACTGTTTCACCCTCCAATTTGCCAAATTTCGAGTGCGCCCAACCAGTGATGCATGCGGTCATGATGGTTTTTCCGAATTGTCATTGCTGGCACAAACGTAGTTACTCGCCCAGCTTCCGCCAAGGCATAGTTTAAATTTCTCGCACACATTTGTGTTGAATCGCCAAGTTGACCTGAGGCGGCTAAATGATTTAAACCGATTAAAATTTCTGCCTTGAGCATTAACCCAGCAAATTCTGGAGCATCGCATGACTCTCAAAGTCGCCATTAACGGATTTGGACGCATTGGCCGCAACACGTTGCGGGCGCTGATCGAAAGTGGCCGCAACGACATCGAAGTGGTTGCCATAAACGACCTCGCACCGGTAGCAACCAACGCTCACCTGTTGAAATACGATTCGGTCCACAACCGTTTTCCTGCTCCCGTTACCGTGGATGGCGACACGATCGACGTTGGCCGCGGACCCATGCGGGTTACGGCCATGCGCGACCCGCGTGAACTGCCGTGGAACGACGTGGATATTGCTTTTGAATGCACAGGTATATTTACCAGCCGCGAAAAAGCCGCGCTGCACCTGGAAAATGGTTCCAAGCGCGTGCTGATCTCGGCCCCCGGGGCCGGAGCCGACAAGACGATTGTTTACGGGGTCAATCACGACACCCTGGGCGGGGACGACGTCGTTGTCTCAAATGGTTCTTGCACCACCAATTGTTTGGCGCCGGTTGCAAAAGTCCTGCACGAGGAATTCGGCATTGAAAAAGGTTATATGACCACGATTCATTCCTATACCGGCGATCAACCAACTCTCGATACCGCTCACAGTGACCTGCATCGCGCCCGAGCTGCAGCACTATCAATGATTCCCACATCCACTGGTGCTGCAAAGGCTGTAGGCTTGGTGTTGCCGGAACTTTTGGGAAAACTGAACGGATCGTCGATCCGGGTTCCAACCCCAAATGTGTCCTGTGTTGACCTGAAATTTGTGGCTGGTCGCGATACCACCGCTGAGGAAGTAAACGCAGTGCTCAAAAGTGCAACTGAAAATGCTCTCAAGGGCGTTCTGGATTATTGCGACGAACCGCTGGTCTCCTCAGACTTCAACCACGACAGTCACTCTTCCAATGTGGCCGCGAAAGAAACCCATGTCACGGAAGGCAATTTTGTCCGCGTGATGTCCTGGTATGATAATGAATGGGGTTTTTCCTGCCGAATGTTGGATACGGCTGTGGAAATGGGTAAGCACCTGTAGGGCAAAATGCTCCCAGATATTCGTGCAAGCGGATTTTGGAACATTTGAAGAGCAGGTTGTTGGCGTCGTGGTCTGACCGACGGCAACTTCGCTCACCGGCACCTATTGCTGGCCTATTTGGCCTAGACAGCGCCTGTGTGGCATTACGGATCCCGCCCGACCCGCAGTTTGCTCATTGCTGCGTTTCATGATGAGTAATAATTACTCAGCAGCAACCAACTTGTCTTTGCTTGTGTGACTGGTATTGGCGCAATGGTAGCAACCACTGACCTGTTTATAATGCCTTTTTGCGGCCTCTACGGCTGCCTGGCACGTCGCGTGATTGCCTAGCTGCAATCGGTCTTCTGATGCAGCCATATGTGGACAGCCGGTGGTGTGAACCTCATGGTCACCATTCAACTGTTGTCGTTTATTCACGTAGTAGTTTGGCATGATTGGGCGCTTTCTTTCCCATCCACGAATCCAATCTAATCGGGCTTCAGCGAAATTCCATTCCAATCGATTAAATTCGCAGAAAATTTATGATTGAAACCCGATAGCATTGCACCAAAATACAACTTTATGGCCCAATTACGGTGCAATGAACTTTAGGTGTGCAAACCTATGCTCAGACCAGCTTTGATGAGTAACGAAACCGCGCGGTTTTTGGGTTAAGGAAGAATTTGGCTGGGGCGGCAGGATTCGAACCTGCGAATGGCGCCACCAAAAGGCGCTGCCTTACCACTTGGCCACGCCCCAGCAGGCGCGTTACTTAAACAGACTGATTTGCATCAGCCTGCAGCGTCGCCGCTTCTATAAGCGATGAAATCGACCTCGGCAACAACTTGATGCGGTCAAAAACCGCTTTTTCCTAACTTCCGCGATATGTGGAAAACGACCACTGGCTGCAGACCAATGGCACATGATAGCCCTGTTGCGGATCGGTAATGGTAAAGCGGATCGGAACGATGTTTAAGAAGGCCGGATCAGATGAATTTTCGCCGCTCAAACCGGCAAAATATTCACCCACATTAAAGCGTAATTCATACTCCCCCGCGGCCATTTGCTCAGCGCTCAAAAGCAATTCATCGGTCCGGCCATCGCTGTTTGTAACGCAAGTTTTAAGCAATTCTTCCCCGGTGCCCGGGGCCCGCACGAATTCAATTTTCATTCCCTTCGCCGGGCATCCGTTGGCAGTATCAAGAACATGGGTGGAAAGTTTTGACATATGATTTTAGGCCTCGTGTTTAAGCAGTGCTTCCAAACGGAAACGGCCAATTTCAGCGATCTGTCGCAGCGCTTCGATTTGCTCGTGCTCCAGATCATTTTCTAACCGGGTCTGAAAGGCTTTAAGGATTGAATGTTTATCGTGGCCCTTGACCGCGAGAATAAACGGAAAACCGAATTTTGAGCGATAGCCATCATTCAGCTTGTGAAAGGCGGCAAATTCGTCCGAACTCAACGTGTCCAGGCCGGCTCCGGCCTGCTCGTCTGTTGATGATTCCGTTAACTCCCCCGCCAATGCCGCCTTGCCTGCCAAATCGGGATGCGCGCAGATCAAATCCAATTGCGCCCGTTGCGATGCATCTGCGACCGCTGCAACCATTGCAGAATGCAAACTGCGCACGGACTTGAACGGACGATCCCCCCTCACGGTTTCCGCAACCCATGCGGAATGCTCGAAAATATCTTTGAGAATCTCAACAAACTCATCATCAGTCATGTCGTTCAATGTCGACAAAGAAATCATCAGTTTGGTCTCGCTCATTCGCAATTCACCTTGGGAAAAGTGAAATTGCATCGTGCAGCAACAATCTTGGTGTCTTCGAGCGATCCGTCAAGATTAAATCGGTGCAGGATGGTTTAGCCTCCAGTGGCTGGCAATTTCACCGCGGCTGCATATCCAAGCATCGTCATGGGCTGCAACGTGATCCAGAAACCTTGCCAGCGCCAGTGCACGCCCCGGTCGACCAACCAATCGGCAATGCAAGCCAACTGACATCATTTTTGGGGCCCCTGCCCGACCTTCCGCTATCAGACAGTCAAAGCTGTCCTTCAAATAGGCGTAGAATTGATCGCCGCTATTGAATCCCTGGGGCGTGGCAAACCGCATGTCGTTTGCGTCCAGCGTATACGGCACATGCAGATGATGACCGCCGTGGGCGCTAACCCAGTAGGGCAGTTCATCGCTGTACACATCTGCAAGCCAGTCGAAGCAGTTCATTTCCATGGCTATGTCGAGTGTGTTGACCGATGTGCGCCCCTGATAAAGACCGGCAGGAGGTGCTCCGGTGACCTTTTCGTGGATCCGACAGGCTTTTTCAATATGGGTTCGCTCCTTGTCGCGGCCATAGTCCTTGTAGTCGATCCACTTCAATCCGTGAGTGGCGATTTCCCACCCGGCTTCCCGCATGGCTTCAACGGCCTGAAGATTTTTTTCAAGCGCCGTTGCCACCGCAAAGACCGTCACAGGCATTTTGCGCTGGGTAAACATTCGCCAAAGCCGCCAGAAGCCTGCGCGCGACCCAAACTCATAAATGGATTCCATATTCATGTGCCGCTGGCCGGGCCATGCGGCGGCGCCGACGATTTCTGACAAAAATGCTTCCGAAGCAGCATCCCCATGCAAAATATTGTTTTCGCCACCTTCTTCGTAATTAATGACAAATTGCACTGCAATTTTCTTGCCGTCAGGCCATTTCGGATCCGGGGGAGTACGGCCGTATCCGACCATGTCACGGGGATAACCCTGCTGATTGTCAATTTGATTCATGCAACTGCCTCATGACCAAGCCAGGCGTCTTGCTGGCATCTCAAATTATATAGCGGCGTATCTTTTCTCACGGCAACGTCGTGCCGGGTCATCAAACTTCCCTTGGAAATATCGTTGAGCACTCGACCTTTGTCCAGAAGACCAGCCGGCAACGCCCCCAAGCTTCGCGCTTCATCGGCCCGCATTGCCCAGGAGCGGTAACAAGTCTCGCCAATGAAATCGAGTTGGTCCCCTGCTTTGAGGTCCTTCTTGGCCAATGCACAAACTTCGGCCACCGGGCGCGGTAAAGGTTTCATATCGCTGGTGCCGTAGAGCACCGCCCTTGCCGCCGACAACGGCACTTCAAGGCTGGTCAGGTGATAGGGGCGAAAAAACGTGTAATATGGCCCTGGACCCAAATGCAGATCGTTCATCCGTTCCCGAATCCGGTGGTGCCGCATATCGGCGATGACAAAAACCCCCGGCGCGACTCCCTTGCCAACCGAAAAATCCACGCAGCCCCGGCTGTTTAAAATGCCGCCATCTTCCACCGGGCATAAAACTTTGTGTAAATCTTCAGGTCCGCAATCCGGCCCGTGCATCCCCGGCTTGTCGGGCATCAGGCCGGTCGCGTTGGCGATGCACGACATTTCGACCATGGTTTTTGAGCCGTCAACAAACTCCACCAGCATCCGCGGGTTCATGTTGCGACGCTCGGCCTCCTCGCGATAATCATCCGGCACCGCATCAATGCGAAACGCATTGTTCTTGCCCTTGCCGGCAGCGACAACGGGGTAACCCAAGGCAGTGACCCAGTCATACATTTCCATAACAGAACTGGGTTCGTCGCCTGCACCCACGGTGTAAACCAAACCTTTGCGGGCCGCGATATCCTGCATCATCGCCCCGACTGTGACATCGGCTTCAACATTCATCATCACCAGATGTTTGCCGGCTTCAAGCGAGGCCATTCCGAGCTCCGCTCCGGCTTCCGGCACGCCGGTTGCATCTACCACAACGTCAACCAGGTCATGCGACAATGCCTGGTGGGCATCTTGGACAATGGGAATGCATCCTGCCTCAAACGTTCTGGAGATTTCTGGCGCTGTTTCGCAAATTTTGCTGGCGTCGTCCCCATAGCCGGCAATTTCCATGGCTGGCTTGGCACGGGTCAGACTGCGGTCAACGATCGACGCAATTTCCACACCGCGCATCTGGCGGATGGCGGTGACCAGATCGGTACCCATCTCCCCGGCTCCGATGATACACACCCGAACAGGGTTGCCCGCCGCGTCACGGGCTGCGAGATCAGCCGCCAGCCCTGAAGCTGATACCAACGGTCGTTCCGGTAGGCGCGTATCACCCATGAAAATTGTCTTCTCCCATTAGAACCGTTCACGGTTCTAGCCCGTGAAGCTATCAGAAGTCATTCGCTGCTGCCCGTGTTTTTTGCAGCAATTCCCAGCCTTTGTCCCGGACCGGACCCTGGCAAAGGGAACCTCAACCGCAAAACACGATTGACATGACACCAGCGGCCAATGATGTTCAAACCTCAACCCGATCACAGGAAATTCCAGGCCTATGGCTTCACCAGATTTCAGAAGCGACTTCGACCCGCGACACGGCCAGGCTGTGGAGATGGTTCCCGGGTTGCAAAGAGTAGTCTGCCACAATCCCTCGCCATTTACCTTTCACGGAACCAATACCTATTTGCTTGGGGTCGACAAAGTTGCCGTTATCGATCCCGGCCCGGCAGATGAAGCCCACTACAACGCCTTGCTTGGCGCCATCGGCAATCGCCCGGTCAGCCATATTATCGTCACTCACACACATATGGACCATTCGCCATTGGCCCAACCACTGGCAGAAAAGACCGGTGCAGAAATTTATGCTGAAGGCCCCCACCGACCGGCCCGACCGCTTAATCTTGGGGAACTGAACCCGCTGGACGCCAGCGGAGACAAGGACTTCACTCCCCACCTGGTTTTACAACACGGTGACGCAATCGCCGGAGACGGATGGGTTTTGGATTGTCTGTTCACACCCGGTCACACGGCCAATCACATGGCCTTTGGCTGGCGCGATACCGACTATCTGATCCCCGGCGACCATGTGATGGCATGGGCAACATCAATTGTTGCCCCCCCCGACGGATCGATGTCCGACTATATGGCCTCGCTCGACATTCTGCTGAAGGCGCCCCAACAAACATATTTTCCCGGCCATGGTGGCAGGTTGGCAAATGCCCACCAGTTTGTTCGTGCCCTGCGCTCTCACCGGCGGATGCGTGAACAGGCGATTCTCAACCAGATCCAGGACGGCAGGCAAACCATTCCCGAGATCGTCGCCGTGATCTACCGAACAACCGACAAGAAATTGCACGGTGCAGCAGGCCTGTCGGTGCTGGCACATCTGGAAGATTTAGTGTCCAAGGGTGCGGTTGAAACGGAAGGCTCCGTCGCGCTGGATGGACGCTATTGGGTGAAGTAGACAAAGCTTAAGAAGCTCCCGGTGAGCGAGGAGCCACAAAATGTGTAATTGCTTCACCAAGTTCCTTTTCCAATCACCAAAACACAATCCTTCTAAACCATTGCAATAATTGAGTTAATCTTCCAGCATCACGGTCGACGAAACTAATATCTGTGCAGTGGTGAGAAATTTATCAAACTGTATGTTTGAAAAAATTCAACCATCGGACAGATTGATGTTTGCCTCCAAAATCAAAGAATCTTCACATTTCGGGGCGGGAAATTCGGCCAAAATAATACAGGTCCACAAGGTTTCGGCTGTTTCAGACAAGCTTTCCGGACTGGTTCGACACCATCCATCCGGATCAACGAGTCAACGCGCGGCAATGTTGTTTCCCGCCTTCATTCTTTGTGTGGTTGTCGGCCTGGGCATTGTTGATGACGCCACGGCGCAGACAACGGCCTCCGTTGCTGAAGTCAAACCAAGTTCGTTGAATGAAGTTTATTCGGATTGGAAAGTTTCATGCCAGAAATCGAACGCAAATGCCGAGGACAGTCCGAGCCATTGCCAGATGATTCAGGAGTTGCGAGACAAGAAATCGGGGCAATTGATCATGGCCTTTGCTCTGCCTGGTAAAACCGGTAAAAATGGGGTCAATGCCTTGATCATTGCTCCTTTCGGTCTGAACCTTGCTGAAGGAGTTGTGGTGAGTGTTGGTGAATCAGAAGCCGCGGCCAAAACTGCAAATCAATCCCCACCAGTCAAAGTCAAAGCGCCGTTTCACACGTGCTTGCCGTCCGGATGTTTGGCGAGATTTAGCCTGAACAAAAAAATGAAAAATGCTCTCAAACGGGGAATAGAAGCTCAGATTAAGATGGTATCGGCCGACCAGAACAAGCCTGTGCACATGAATATTTCCCTGAAAGGTTTTACCGCCGCAGAACGACGCCTCAGGACGCTGGCCGCAAAATTCGACTGACACAGATTCAACGGCGTAAACCTTGCAGCGCGTCATCAAGCTCGCTCATGAACGAAATTATTCGCGCCGCATTGGACCCCAGATCGTGTGCGCCCCAACGGGATGTGGAACGCATATCAACCAACGTTCCCTCCTCTTCTTCGACGAGACGGAGTACAACATCGCTTTCAAAACCAAATAGCAGGGAGGTTGCGACGGCCTCAACGTATCGTTCTTCCTGCTCTTCGACTTCCGTGTCGATCTGGCGACCGATAGGCGACACCTGGACAGTCTCAAATGCCGGCGTGGCGCTGCCATTTGCAGCTCCTGGCAGGCGGCGACGGGCGTTTTCGCGATAACGGGGCGTTGGAATGCGCACTGGATTGCCCGACGCATCAACGACAGGCTTGGCCACCAACGCCGAACCTTCGGCATCGATGGCCGCCTGTCCCGGCGTCGTCTCGGCCGTTAATATAGTCCAGTCACGATCGCCGATTAGGGCCACCACTTCTCGAAAAACCTTACCCGTATCAAGAGGATAGCGTCGCGCAGCTACCCGAGGATACGCCTTCAGCTGGACATCTTTTTGCGTTGGGGTCGGATCGACAATCGCATTCATACCCTCGCTGCGATCCCCCAACACCGTGTCATATGTAGGCGGATCATCCAGATCCGTGGACACGTCATATATTTGCGGAAGCACCAGCGCCTGAACTGCATGATAAAGAAACGGCAGCAATAATAAGACCGCCAACAGCATCCCGCGCGTTGAACTGATGCCCCCCCCTGTAGCCATAGGTCCACAACTCATAAAATCCGACAAATCCGGCAACTATCGCTGCGGTCAACAACAGTATGGCCAACCCCAAAAGCCAGAATGTCGATATCGTATCTACTACTCCAAACCGATGGCCCAATACGACGATAAGCAGATAAGGCGCACAAAACACGGCCAGACGCCGACACCACACCGCCGCCTGTGAATCGGGGCGGTCAATCCTGGACAATCGCTCGACATAGCTCGTCATGGCCAGAGCCGCACCTCGCATTTAATTTCGTTACTTCAACACTCTGCTTATATCAGCAAGGTGCCCAGTTTATGATGGTCTGCAAACCGGAGGGTTCGCCGTCTTGTGTAGATCCAGTCCCATTACCCATCATCAAATCGATAATCGGCAAACTGTTTGCGCAATTCGGTTTTCTGAATCTTGCCGGTCGCGGTATGAGGGATTTCTTCGACAAAAGCCACCGCATTCGGCATCCACCACTTGGCCACCTTACCCTGCATGAACTCCAATATGTCTTCAGCTGCGGGGCTCTTGCCTTCTTTCGTGATGCAGATCAGCAGTGGCCGTTCGTCCCACTTTGGATGGACAATTCCGATCACCGCAGCTTCTTGAATATCGGGGTGACCAACTGCGAGATTTTCAAGATCAATCGTCGATATCCATTCGCCGCCGGATTTGATTACATCCTTGGATCGGTCCGTGATCTGCATATAGCCGTTAGCATTTATGTGGGCGACATCTCCTGTATCGAACCAGCCCTCTTCATCAAACTGTTCTTCGCCAGCACCACCAAAATAGGCCCTGGCAACACCAGGCCCGCGAACCTTAAGCTTGCCAAAGGTCTTGCCATCCCACGGCAGTTCGGAATTTTCATCATCTGTCACCAGCATCTCGACACCAAATGGCGCGTAACCCTGTTTTTCCTGCATATCCAGAAGCGCATCACCTTCCAGATCACCGTAAACCGGCTTCATCACACCAAGACTGCCCAACGGGCTCATTTCAGTCATTCCCCAGGCGTGAATAACCTGCACATCGTAGTCATTTTGAAACGCTTCCGTCATTGCCCGAGGACAGGCCGAGCCGCCAATCACCACCCGGTTGAGATGCGGTAATTTTTTGCCGGTCTCTTCCAGATAAGACAGCAGCATCAACCAGACTGTCGGCACTGCTGCAGTCATTGTGACTTTTTCAGTGTCCAGCAATTCGTAGATTGATGCACCATCCATCAAGGGGCCGGGATTGACAATCTTGGCACCAACCATCGGCGCAGAATGGGCAATACCCCAGGCGTTTGCGTGAAACATAGGTACCACGGGCATGATAACTTCATTGGAACCCAGATTCAGCGCATCAGGCTGAACCGAGATCAACGCATGTAACACGTTGGAGCGGTGGGAATACAAAACCCCCTTCGGGTCACCTGTTGTGCCCGACGTGTAACACATGCCACAGGCGGTATTTTCGTCGAACTGTTTCCAAGCATAATCACCATCCTGCCGGCCAATCCAGCTTTCGTAGTCGACCATCTCGACCTTGCTGTTTTCCGGCATATGATCCGCGTCGGTCAAAACGATAATCTTGCGCAGGCTGGGGACTTTGTCGGCAATTGCTTCGACGATGGGCAGAAAGCTGAGATCGACAAATAGTGCCTTGTCTTCCGCATGATTCATAATCCAGGCAATTTGCTCAGGAAACAGGCGCGGATTGAGCGTGTGATAAACTCCGCCGACTCCCATCGCGCCGTACCAGGCTTCCATATGCCGGGCTGAATTCCATCCAAGCGTGGCGATGCGGTCACCCAGTCCAAAGCCGTCGGCTTCCAATGCTTGAGATGCCTTTTTGGCCCGTGCATGAATATCGGAATATGTGGTTCGAACGATCGGCCCTTCAACCGACCGCGACACAATTTCTCGGTCCCCATGTTGAGCAGCGGCATAATCGAGGATCTTGTGGCACAATAGCGGCCATTCTTGCATCAGTCCCAGCATTTTAGTCTCCCATTTCCAAACTGAATATTGGGTGAAACTGGCGCGCCGGTAAAGAGGCCTGTCCTGTTAAATTGAGTTGCCCGATGCCTCCAAATGGTCTTACGGTGGCCCAAACCAACTCAAACGGTATCTGTTGATGACCCAGCCACTTTCAAACCTGCAGGCCAGAGATCTGGACGCTGTTTTGCACCCCTATTCACCGCTGCATAAATTGCGCGAAACCGGACCAACGATCATGGCCAGCGGCAAGGGCGTATTTATCTACGACACCCAGGGGAACGAGTTTATTGAGGGCATGTCCGGCCTTTGGTGTGCCGGTCTGGGTTTTGGCAATGAGGAGATGATCGAGGCAGCAGAGAAGCAGTTGCGCACCCTGCCCTATTATCACCAATTTGGCGGCCGAGGAACTGAGCCCGCCATAGAGCTTGCGGAAAAACTGAAGGAGTTGGCACCAACACCCCAGTCGAAGGTATTTTATACGTCCAGCGGTTCGGAGGCCAACGATACACAGATCAGGCTTGCCTGGTATTACAACAACGCACTGGGACGACCGAAAAAGAAGAAGATTATCTCACGCGTCAAGGCCTATCACGGTGTCACTCTGATGGCCGCGTCGCTCACCGGCCTGCCGGTCAATCACATGGATTTCGACTTGCCATTTGACGGCATTCTGCACACCGAATGTCCGCACCACTACCGGTTTGGTCTAGATGGTGAAAATGAAGCAGAATTCGTCGCACGCCTGGTCGCCTCGCTTGAAGCTATGATCGAGCGCGAAGGTGGCGATACGATTGCTGCGATGATCGCCGAACCCGTGATGGGAGCCGGTGGCGTATTAGTACCACCGAGCGGCTATTTTGAAGCGATACAGCCGGTTCTTAAAGAGCATGACATTCTGCTGATTGATGACGAAGTTATCAATGGATTTGGCCGCACGGGCGAATGGTTCGGCGCGACGTCTCACGGCATGAAGCCTGACATGATATCAGCGGCAAAACAGCTCACCGCAGCCTATGCACCCCTTGGGGCAGTGATGATTCCAGACTTCATGATGGCGGCACTGGAACAGCAGTCTGAAAAGATTGGAACCTTTGGTCATGGCTATACCTATGGCGGACACCCGCTGGGCTGCGCCCTCGGGGTCAAGGCGATAGAAATCTATCAGCGCATGGATATTTGCGCCAAGGTGCGGGCCATTACGCCGCTGTTTGAAGCCAGACTGGCCAAAATCGCTGACCACCCGCTGGTTGGAGAAGTGAGGAATTCCGGCCTGATGGGTGGTGTTGAACTGGTTGCTGACAAATCAACCAAAAGGTCCTTCAATCCCAAACAGGGTGTTGGCCCACAATGTGCGGTATTCTGTCAGGATCACGGAGCCATTTTGCGCGCCATTGGTGACACTATCGCCCTGTGCCCGCCGATGATAATCAGCGAAGCGGAACTTAACGAATTATTTGATCGGCTTGAACGCGCCCTGGATGATGCGGAAGCCTGGGTCCGCAAGGAAAACTTACGTTCTGCTTAGATCAGCCCGGTCTTTCCAGTTCAGCAAAATCGCCAAATCCCCATCCGGTTCGGGGGTTTCGATCGGTTGGGCGCCCAGATAGACAGTACCAGCCCCACCATCAATGGAAATAATGTCCCCGGCATTGAGTTGCAGACCTGATGCGCTGCAAGTCTGGCTAGCCAGATCAATCTTCAACATCATGGCAGCCGTAATACAGGGTTTGGCCATGCCCCGTGCAACCACCGCCGCATGGCTGGTCATGCCACCGCGAGAGGTCAAGATCCCGGCTGCGGCGTGCATGCCGTGTACGTCTCTTGGATCTGTTTCGGCGCGCACCAAAATGGCGTCTTTGCCATTTTCACGCAGTTCGACCGCGGCCTCCGATGTAAAAACGATTTCGCCAGTGGCTGCCCCCGGAGATGCCGGAAGGCCCTTGGCGACAAAGGCGGTACCCGGTGGGGCATCAATACGCGATACCAGCATCGCTTCCAGGGCGTTCGTGTCACAGGATTGAAGCGCTTCCCGCTTGGATATGAGTTTCTCGTTGACCATATCCACGGCAATCTTGAGCCCGGCTTTTGGCGTTCGCTTGCCATTGCGGGTTTGCAACAAATACAGCTTTGAACTTTCAACAGTGAATTCGATTTCCTGCATGTCGCGGTAATGGTTTTCCAACTGACCGCCGAAACCTATCAATGTCTCATAAGCATCGGGCATCAGTTTTTCCATGGACGGGTTGTCCGATAATCCAGCGACCCGCGCAGCTTCGGTCAATTCCATGGGAGTGCGAATGCCAGAGACAACCTCTTCGCCCTGGGCATTTGGCATATATTCGCCATAGGGGGCGGCTGCGCCATTTGATGGATTGCGGGTAAAATACACACCGGTGCAAGAATTGCCGTCGCGGTTGCCGAAAACCATCGTTTGGATGACCGCCGCCGTTCCGCCGACATGCGATAGGTCATGCAGATCGCGGTAGCGCCTTGCCCGCGATGTGTTCCATGAATTGAAAACCGCCAACAACGCCAGGCTCAGTTGAGCAAACACGTCTTGAGGAAACGCCTGGCCACTGGCTTGTTCAACAATCTGCAAGAAAGTTTCTACCGCTTCCTGCAGCGCCGATGCCGTCAGTTCAGCGTCGGTTTCTACATGGTTGCGCTCCCGAATCTCGTCCAACACATCCTCAAAATCTTCGCCATCCAGATCCAGAACCACCATCGCAAAACTTTGAATGAAACGACGGTAACTGTCCCAGGCAAATCGCGGGTCGCCTGTTTCCTCGCAGAGTGCCGCGACCGTCGTAGTGTTCAGCCCAAGGTTCAGCACGGTATCCATCATGCCGGGCATGGATATTGCGGCACCAGAGCGCACCGACAACAAAAGCGGTCTTGGTCCGGTGCCGAATTGGCGCCCCATGTGGTTTTGCAGCTCGTCTATTGTGTGACGTATTTCTTTGCGAACGGAAGCTTCCAGAGCGTCCTGACCGGCGGCAACCTTTTGTCCGAGCAGAGCGTTCAGCACAAATCCCGGTGGAACAGGTAGTCCGATATTTGCCATGTCGATCAGATTGGCGCCCTTGATCCCCATCAGGCTTGCGTCTGGTACCAGAGCACGGGTTCCAAATCCAAATGGAAACAGGACTGTATTTTGCAAATCAACGTTGGCCATGGGCTGACCCTATCTGAGCGTTTGGCTAATCAACCGGTCAACCAGCATCACGATAGGTTTCTGCTGTCTGCAAGTCCACCGACACCAACTGACTAACGCCCCGCTCCGCCATCGTCACTCCAAACAACCTATTCATCCGAGCCATGGTAATAGGGTTGTGGGTGATGATCACAAACCTTGTATCGGTTTCGGCACTCATCTGGTCCATCAAATTGCAGAATCTCTCGACATTGTGGTCGTCAAGCGGCGCGTCGACCTCGTCCAGCACGCAAATCGGAGCTGGATTTGTCAGGAACACGGCAAAGATCAAGGCCATTGCCGTCAGCGCCTGTTCTCCACCAGACAACAGGGTCATCGTCTGCGGTTTTTTGCCAGGAGGACGGGCTAGAATTTCCAATCCGGCTTCCAATGGATCATCGGATTCAACCAGTTGCAGTTCCGCCGTTCCGCCACCGAACAAATGGGTAAACAGTTTCTGGAACTGGGCGTTGACCTCGTCAAAAGCAACGAGCAAGCGCTCACGGCCTTCCTTGTTCAGGCTTTGAATGCCATTGCGCAACTGGCGAATGGCTTCCACCAGATCATCTCTTTCGCTGACCAGTGTGTCGCGCTGTTCCAGCACTTCATTTTGTTCTTCTTCAGCACGCAGATTAACCGCACCAAGACGCTCGCGTTCGCTTTTCAAACGCTCCAGCTTGCGCTCCATGGCTTCGGCTTCGGGCAGCTTGCTCTCGTCATCCTGGCCGGTCTGTTTGAGCGCCAGATGTGGTTCACATTCAAGGTCTTCGCGAATGCGCGCTTCTACTTCCTGACGGCGTTCACGTGCAGCAGCAACTCGTTCTTCGGTCCTGGCACCGGCCTGTTTGGCGTCGGACAGTGCATTTAATGCATCGTGAGCAATTTTATCAGCTTCCCGCTGATCGTTTTCCATCTTCGCCAGCACATCTGCAGCAATTTTTCGTTTTTCCTCGGCGTCGGAAATTTGAATATCCAGTGCCCGACGCTTCTCAGCGATCAGGTCTGGCGCCTCCTCAACTTCCTGTTTTTGAGCCAGTGCCTGGGTCAAGCGCTCGCGCAGTGTTTTGATCTGCCGATCAGCGTTCAAAGCCCGCTCATTCCAGGCCGTACGCTCTCGCTCAATGGCTCCCAGTCTCTCTACGCGCATGGTGTTTTCACGTGCCATGCTTTCATATTCGACACGAATTTGAGACAGGTTTGCACGTAAAGCGGTGGTGGCATTATTGGCCACCTGCACTTTGGATTCCAATGTCTCCATACCGGGCAGAGTTGCCTGTGTAGTTTGCGCCTCGGCGATGACAGCTACAGCTTCTTCAAGGCTTGAGCTCAGACGCAACTTTGCCTCTTCCAGCGCTGAACGGCGGTTTGACAATTCGCCTACTGAGCGTTCTGCCTGAGACAAATCCTTGCGCGCCTCACCCAGACGGGCTTGCAATTCGCGCATGTTTTCGCGTGCTGTACGTTCCGTTTCGCGTGCTCCTGTGACGCCCAATCGAGCCTCTTCAAATGCGCTTTCGACCGCACGCAACTGTCGCGTGGCTTCGACAATCGCCGCATCCAGTTCAGCCAAACGGTTTTTCTGTTCCAACTTCAAAGCGGCTGCTGTTGGTGCTTCTGCGCTGGCCCGATAACCGTCCCAACGCCACAGATCGCCATCAGTCGACACCAGCCGTTGGCCCGGTTTGAGTTGGCCTGAGAGATCATCGCCCTGCGGTTTCGAGACGATCCCGATTTGCGCCAGACGGCGGGCCAGTTCAACCGGGGCGGAAACAAATTCGGACAGGCCCGGAATGCCAAGCGGCAATGCGGCATCGTCCTGTGCATCGATCAGCGACCAATGGGCCGGGGCCGACTTGTCGAGCGGCATTTCCAGGTCTTCCCCCAATGCCGCACCGAGCGCTTTTTCAAAACCGGTCTGAGCGCGGATCTCGTCCAGCACAGCGGGAAACAGGTCTTTGCCTCCGGAATTCAGCACCCGGGCCAAAGTCCTGGCTTCGGTTTCAATCTGGTTGATTTTCGCCTGCGCTTCAGTGACGGGCGCGCGCGCCGATTGCTCAGTCTCGCGGGCGGTTTCGGCGTCTTTTTCAGCTTTCAGCGCTGCGGCTTCAGCCTCACCCACAGCGACTTCCAGATCACTCACCAATTGGGTTTTTTCAGCAATATCGGTGACTTCGCTGATTTTTGACGTCAATTCAGCCAATTCACGTTCGACGCTGGTGACTTGACCTTCCAGCCGGATTTTTCGCTCCGCACCATCCTGCAAAGTCCGCTCAATCTGACTGGTCTGGGCGCGAATTGAAGCCAGTTCCTGGGTCAGACCATTCAAGACCTGTTCACCCTCAGCCAATTCTTCAGTCACCGCGTCCAATTTGCGTTTGGTTTCTGCTTCGCGTTGTTCGCGACCTTCAGTTTCAGACGTCAGTTGTTTTTCTTCACGAGCCAGATGGGAAATGATGTCGCTGTTTTCCGCAACCATCTGTTCTTCGCGCTGAATATCAGATTCCAGTTGGGTAGCGCGCGCCGCCATCTCTCGCTTGCGGCGTTCAACCCGCTTGGCCTCTTCATCAAGCTGGTTGCGGGCAATAATCACCCGTTGTAAAGCGGCAGCCGCTTTGACCTCATCTTCGCGTAAATTCGGCAATTTTGACGCGATAATTGCCTGCGCCTTTGCGGCTTCTGTCTGCACCAGCTGGGTTTCACCAACGGTAACCGTTGCTTGTGTCAGCGCGCTTTCAGCTTCTGACAGGCTCTGTTTGGCGGCTGCCCAGCGCAAATGCAGGATGGTTGCTTCGGTCTTGCGAATATCGCCGGCGATATTGCGATAGCGATTGGCCTGGCGAGCCTGACGCTTGAGGCTATCCAGCTGCGTTTCCAGCTGGGCAATAACGTCATCCAGCCGTTCGAGATTTGTTTCCGCCGCACGCAACCGCAATTCCGCCTCATGGCGGCGCGAATGCAGGCCGGAAATGCCTGCCGCCTCTTCCAGCAATGCCCGGCGTGCCTGCGGTTTGGCCGATATCAACTCACCGATCCGACCCTGACCAATCATCGACGGGGAACGGGCACCGGTGGATACATCTGCAAACAGCAATTGCACATCCTTGGCACGCACATCTTTGCCATTGATGCGATAGACCGATCCCGCTTCACGTTCGATGCGTCGCGACACTTGAAGTTCATCGGCATCGTTAAAGGCTGCGGGCGCTTCACGGGTGGAATTATCGAGGAACAGGGCCACTTCGGCCATATTGCGGGACGGTCGTCCACCGGAACCGGCGAATATCACTTCATCCATCGAGGCCGCGCGCATGTTCTTGTAGGAATTTTCGCCCATCACCCAGCGCAGGGCTTCAACAAGATTGGACTTGCCACAGCCATTGGGGCCGACCACGCCGGTCAGCCCTTTTTCGATCACGAACTCGGTGGGCTCAACAAATGACTTGAAGCCCAGGAGACGAAGTTTGTTAAATTCCATGCCGCGACCCAAACCGAAAAGCGAATCAAATGGCTACCCGGCTATGATAGCATCCGGGCACCAATTATGGGTGGCTTATATCACTAGAGCGCCGCTTCAATGGCATTGGTGAGCGATTCAACTGTTGAATCCCCAAGTTTCTCACCATTGACAAACACTGTTGGCGTCGCACGAACCCCAAAATCCTTCACAGCCTTGTTGCGACCATCAACAATTTTGGTCAGCAATTCCTGATTTCCCAAACAGGCCTTGAAGTCTGCCTCAGTCATCCCGGAAAGCTTGGACAAGCGCAGCAGCTCGGGAACCGGATTGCCTTTACCAGCCCAGACGTTTTGAGTGGAAAACAATGCGTCAATCATCGCATAATAGGCACCATTGGGCGCGCATTTTGCCAGCATGAAAGCAGCCTCTCCGCGGCGATCTCCGTCAAAGGGAAAGGGGCGCAGAATATATTTGGCCTTGCCGGTTGAGATGTATTTTTCTTTGATAACGGGCAGAATTTCTTCGTGGAATGACCGGCAATGCGGGCACGTCATCGAGGCATATTCAACAATAGTCACCTTGGCGTTGATTTCGCCCATGACATCATCTTCCAATGGGATGTCGTCAAACAAGCCGGTTACGGTTTGAGCCTGAACCTGCGCCCCCAGCAAGGGTGAAATGGCAAGGGCAGTTGAGAGGGCGAGAAACTGTCTGCGATCAGGCAAATTCATGTATTTTTTCCTTGTCGAGGCGACACGCCGGTCGCCGAATTATGGGCAGATTGACCCAAAGCTATGGCCTTTTGATGACATTTTCCAGTCGTCATTTCGTCCGGTTTATTAATTCTTCGTCAGATTACTTTTTTGGCGATGAACGCTCGCTGAACACCCCACGCCCGAGATTTTCAAGCGCATTCTTTAACTGCTCATCTTCAACATTGCCTATCAGGTCATTTAGCCGGGTTTGGTGGTCGGCGGCGAGATTTGCTGCACCATGACCAGCCGATTTTTTGTGGCCTGATCTGGCATCCGAGCCAGTGGTGATCGGTTTTTGCACCAGCTTCAATCGCCCAACTGCAGAAAACCCAAAATAATCATTGATCTGCGCCAATATTGTATCGCTGTCATGCTGCAGATAAAGCGCATGTCCACCGTCGCAGGCGACCACCAGAGTGGCCGTTTCAAACGCTTGGGCTCCTCCCGCCTCAACGCTGCTTAATTCCCCGCCGGGCGGGCGGGGCCATTGAAGTTTCTCGGGCCGGCTTCGATCAGCGTGCCGGGTGCCAACAATTTCCTGCCAAGAGGCGATAAGGTCCATGGTCATGCCGGCGCGGCGTTCGATAACCGGATCAAGCAATTTTGACACCAGATCAGAAACCGGCTGCGCACCACGTCGGTTTGTCCATTGCTTTTTAGTTCCGTCCGACAAAAAGTGGCCTCCATGAAACCGATCAATATACGCTTGCTGGCCTGGTATGACAGCCATGCCCGCACCCTGCCATGGCGTGTCAGCCCCGGTGAGGGCCGTCAAGGGGTGTTGCCAGACCCATATCACGTTTGGTTGTCGGAAGTCATGCTTCAGCAGACGACGGTTGCAACAGTTGGGCCATACTTTGAAAAATTTATTGCCAAATGGCCAACCGTCAAAAATCTTGCGGCCTGCGATCTGGAAGATGTCATGAAAGCCTGGGCCGGACTTGGATATTATTCCCGGGCCCGCAATCTGAAAGCCTGCGCCGACAAAGTCGCCAGTGAGCATGACGGAAAATTTCCACAAACCGCTGCGGAATTGCAAAAGCTGCCCGGTATTGGACCTTACACCTCCGCAGCAATAGCCGCCATTGCCTTCGGCGAGCGCACCACCGTGGTTGATGGAAACATTGAACGGGTCAGCACCAGACATACGGCAAATTCCACACCCCTGCCCCAGGTCAAGGAGCACTGCCGCGAGTTTATGGATAGGGTAACCCCTGCCGACAGGCCCGGGGACTTTGTTCAAGCGATGATGGATCTGGGAGCAACAATTTGCACACCTCGCAATCCCGCCTGCTCGCTGTGTCCGATCAACGATGATTGCCAGGGTCATATCCAACAAATTGCCGAGCAATTTCCTGTCAAAGCGCCCAAAAAACCCAAACCTACCCGCGTTGGTGCTGCCTTTGTGGCGCAACGCCCCGACGGAGCTATCTGGCTGACCAAGCGGCCCAACAAGGGTCTGTTGGGAGGCATGTCTGTGGTTCCGACAACCGGCTGGACGGCGTCGAAAAATGGTGCCACGGGATATGCCGCCGCACCAATTGTCGGGGACTGGATTCCGCACGGACATATCCGCCATACATTCACCCACTTTCACCTTGAACTGGAAGTGTGGTCAGCCCATGTAAACATGTTGCCGGGGGACGGATGGTGGTCCCTGCAACACCAGATCGGCGGCGAAGCTCTGCCAACGGTCATGAAGAAAGTTATTTCGGCGGTTGCCGATGATCTATTTAAGGTTCCCAAATGACAAAAATCGACCACATCGTATTCGACATCGGCAGGGTGCTGATCCACTGGGACCCGGAACTGGTCTATCTCGACTTGATCCCGGATGCCGACGAACGCCAATATTTTTTGAGCCACATTTGCTCTCCTGACTGGAACCTGGAGCAAGATCGCGGGCGCGACTGGCGCGAAGCCGAAGATCTGCTGATCGCCGACCACCCGGAAAAAGCCCGCTTAATTCGTGCTTATCGTGGAGATTGGATAAAGAGCGTTCCTCACGCCTATGAGGATGTTGCTGAAGTGTATGCCGAACTGATTGATGCCGGCCACGACCTGACACTGCTGACTAATTTCAATCAGCACACGTTCCTGGAAGCCAAGGAGAAATTTGGATTTTTAACCCTGGCCCGCGGTGAAACAGTATCCGGAGATGTTCGGTTGGTGAAGCCGGACGCCGCCATTTATGCCCACCATACAAGCCAGCATGAGCTAAACCCTGCGACCACGCTGTTTATCGATGACAGCGCAAACAATATTGCAGCGGCACGACAATTCGGCTGGCAGGCGATCCATTTTGCCGGGCTCGAAGGAGCACCTAAACTGCGGGCAGAGTTGGCCGCATACGGACTTGACGGCTAAAACCGCTCAGGCAGCGTTCCCGAGTTCGGCGCGGTATTTTTTGCGCAACTCGTCAATTTGCTGGAATCCTTCGCCCTTATCGACATACCAAAAAGTCCATCCGTTACAGGCATCCAGTTCCTGAACCTTGGCGCCCATGCGGTGGATGGAGGCTGTTTCGCCATTCCATTCGAGCGATCCGTCAACCCGGATTTTGGCTTGCCAACGTTTTTTGCTGTCTTGAAGAACATCCCCGACTGACAGAAGTCCGGTCTCGATGATCGCGCCAAAGGGCACGCGCGGTTCGGCCCGTTTGCCGGTCGTGACAACCAGTTCGGCACGTTTTGCGGGAACAACCACTTCAATACGGGCCGATGCAGCGTCGATATAGTCCTGTTCGCGCTCTATTCCGACAAAGTTTCGACCCAGACGCTTTGCCACTGCACCTGTGGTTCCAGTGCCGAAAAACGGATCAAGCACAACATCACCGGGCTTTGTAGAGGACATCAGTACTCTGCGCAAAAGCGCTTCCGGTTTTTGGGTGGGGTGCACTTTCTTGCCGTCGGCGCCTTTCAAGCGTTCGCCACCATTGCAGATGGGGAATACCCAGTCGGAGCGCATCTGAATATCATCATTGGCCATTTTCATGGCGTCATAGTTGAAAGTGTAGCTCTTTGCATTCTGGTCACGTGACGCCCATATCATGGTTTCATGGGCATTGGTGAACCGTCGACCCCGAAAATTTGGCATCGGATTGGTTTTGCGCCAGACAATGTCATTGAGAATCCAAAACTGCATGTCCTGCAGAATGGTGCCGACACGGAAAATGTTGTGGTACGAGCCAATCACCCAAATTGTTCCATTGGGTTTCAGCACCCGACGCACTGCCAGCAGCCAGGCCCGAGTGAAATCATCATAGGCGCGGAATGTGTCAAACTGGTCCCAGTGATCATCGCAGGCGTCGACCTTTGATTGATCCGGACGCGCCAAATCTCCGCCGAGCTGCAGATTGTATGGAGGATCTGCGAAAATCACATCGACAGAATTGGCCGGCAGTGCTTCCAGCGCAGCAACACAGTCGCCTTTTATGATCGAGTTCAACCAAGAAGACTGATCTGACGATTTTTTGGAAGAGGAACGGGATTGCCGATTAAGATCGGCGGCTTTTACAACTCGCATAGAACACCTGGACGCAAAACAAATTTAGGCTTTGGGTAAGGTTACCCAGCAAGGTGAATATTTGTTTAAGCAGGTGACATTTCTGCTCGCCATGATCTAAAGGAGGCTTGATTCACTTCGGGAGAATAAAGATGGCGGCTTGTGAACTTGTGCTGTTTGATTGTGACGGCACCATTATGGACACCGAATTGCTGGCTGCGGAATGCGAAGTTGAGGCATTGAGCGCCTATGGTATCAAAATGACATCCAGGGAGTTTTCTGCTCGCTTTGCCGGCACTTCATCAGAGGTGGTGAAAGAAACGATGGAAGCCGAACTTGGGCGAAGCCTGCCCGATGATCATATCAAGACGGTCAAATCGAAGATGCGGGATAAACTGTGGCGCGAAGCGAAGCCAATGCCCGGCATCCACGAATTGCTCGACCAGCTCGACCAGCCAAGATGTGTATGTTCCAACGCAGATATGGAAAAACTGAAAATTGAAATGACCCGAGGCGAATTATGGGACCGTTTTCGCCCCTATGTTTTTTCTGCCCACGACATTGAATCAAAAAAACGCAAACCCGAACCAGACGTTTTCCTGCACGCTGCTGAGGAATTTGGGATTGCGCCGGAAAATTGTGTCGTCGTCGAGGATTCCATTGCAGGCATCAAGGCCGGCAAAGCGGCGGGAATGCGGGTGATTGGTTTTACCGGAGGTTCACACACCCACCCGGCACATGCTGATGAACTGACAGAAGCTGGGGCAGAGACCGTGGTTCGACGCCTTGCCGATATTCCGGCAATCATCGAAGCCTTTTCTGAATGGGAAGGCCTGATGGCCTAAATGGTTTCAGGTGCAGGCCGCGGTACTCGACTGAGCCTTCGGAGTTTCATCAAATCCAAGAAAGATGCGCACGTTGATCGATGTTGGTGCGGGTATAACGATCTTCTCATCAACAAATTCGAATTTCGAAAATGAGGTCCCGCTGGCAATTGCAGCTTCAGTTTGATGCAATTCGAAATGGCGTGAACAATCACCTTGCTGTACCGCAACCCGAATGGGCAGCTTTACAGAACCCGCCTGGCCAGCGGGTCCGAGAATTACACGACCCAGTGCACCAACAGTAATTTCAAGATTTTCCCCGACATAGGCGCATTGGCGTGCCACCTTGGTCAAGGTTGCCTGATATCGAATATTGTCGCCCTTGGAACGATCCTTGCCTTTGTATAATCGAATTGATTCTGTGCCCGCACGAATGCGCACAGCGGGACAATAATCCGTCAGTTTGTTATGCACATTGATCAGTTTGGAATTGGCATTAGGATTGACGCCCGGTTCAAGCTGGGCATTTGCAGTCTGCTGTTCCTGCTTCTTGTTTGGCAGAACACCGCTTAGCACACCGTCAGGTCCGGATGTCTGGCACGCTGCCAGAAACGCCACTCCACACAAACTTAGCAGCGTTTTCATAGACTTAATCCTAACTCGTGACAAACTCACCTGGCGCCTCATCTGTTTACAACCATTGAACGTGTTGCTTCGCTATAGCAGGCCGGAAATTGATTGGCGAGACCCTGATCTTCGTTGTCCCTTTTAAGTTGGAATTCTAGCCACGTTCCACTAGTTTCCCGCACATCCTGCCATCGCGTATCCAAACAGCAAAAGTAAATCCATGAAATATATCAGCACCCGTGGTGATGCACCAACGCTAGGATTTAGCGATGCTGTTCTCACCGGTTTGGCCCGCGATGGTGGACTTTATGTCCCTGAAATCTGGCCTAAATTGGATCACAAGGCATTACGTGACCTGCGAGGGAAGTCTTATGGCGATGTTGCCAAGACGGTATTGCAACCTTTTCTTGGCGACGAGATAAGTAGCGCAGAATTTTCTGACATGGTTGATGAGGCCTACAGCGCTTTTGCACATCCGGCAGTCGCACCTTTGATCCAGACTGATTCAAATGAATACGTTCAGGAACTTTTCCATGGCCCGACTTTGGCTTTCAAAGACGTTGCCATGCAATTGCTCGCCCGGGTGATTGATCACATTCTTGCAAAGCGTGGTTCGTGGCTGACGATTGTTGGTGCCACATCGGGCGACACCGGTGGTGCTGCAATCGAAGCTTTTCGCGGACGCGACAATTCAGACATTTTCATCCTGTTTCCGCACGGCAAGGTGTCGGATGTGCAACGCTGGCAAATGACGGGCGTCGACGACCCCAATGTTCATGCCCTTTCAATTGAGGGCAATTTTGATGATTGTCAGGCGCTGGTGAAAGCCATGTTCAATCATCACGCCTTCAGGGATCAACACGCCCTGTCGGGTGTCAACTCGATCAGCTGGGGCCGGATCATGGCCCAGATCGTCTATTATTTTACGGCAGGTCTCAGTCTGGGATCCCCGGACCGAAAAATTTCTTTCGCGGTGCCAACCGGTAATTTCGGCGACATCTTTGCTGGCTACTGTGCCCGACAGATGGGGCTGCCAATCGATCAACTGATCATTGCCACCAATGCAAATGACATCCTGGCACGTACTGTGGAAAGTGGACGCTACGAAACGGCCGGTGTCCACGCCACGACATCTCCGAGCATGGATATCCAGGTATCTTCGAATTTCGAGCGGTTGCTGTTTGAATCCTCAAAACGCGATGCCGCCTATATTCGCCAGTCCATGTCTTCGCTGTCGCAGTCTGGTGCATTTTCACTGGGTGATCCGGTCTGGTCGGAAATCAAAAGCGGATTTTCTGCAGGGCGTGCAAATAATGAGGATGTCGACCGCACCATTCGTTCGGTTTTGAGTGATAGTGGCTATTTGCTCGACCCCCATACCGCGGTCGGCGTTAGCGTTGCGCGGCAATTTGGCAGTTCAATTGCCCCCATGGTGGTATTGTCCACCGCTCATCCAGCAAAGTTTCCCGATGCTGTTGAATCTGCCTGCGGGACCCGACCCGGCCTGCCAGATCGAAACAAAAGCTTGATGGATGGGGAAGAACACTACACATTAATGCCCAATGATCTGAATGCCGTTGAAAGCTATATTTCGAGCAATACGCGAGCCAAAATGTAGACCACGGAGTGACCGGACGACTGGGAGGTGTCCGCCATATGGTAGCAAGCACTAAGCAAGAACAATTCAATAAACCCACCGCACAGTCTGGTGGTTCAGATGCCTTGCCTCGCAATGTTCAGGTAAGCAAGCTTGCCAATGGCATGTCTGTTGTGACTGATCGAATGGAGCATCTGGAGAGCGCCGCACTTGGAGTGTGGGTCAAAGCCGGTTCGCGCGATGAGCAGCCCTGGGAACACGGCATTGCTCACCTGTTGGAGCATATGGCCTTTAAGGGAACCAAAAGCCGTACTGCCCGAGACATCGCAACCCAGATCGAAAATGTTGGCGGCGATGTCAACGCTGCAACCAGCGCAGAGACAACATCTTTCTACGCCCGCGTGTTGAAAGATGATGTGCCGCTCGCCGTTGATATATTGTCCGATATCCTCAACAATTCGCTGTTCGACGATATTGAACTGGCGCGTGAGCAACATGTTATTTTGCAGGAGATCGGGGCAGCAAAGGACAGTCCCGAAGACGTCGCATTTGATGATTTTCAAGCCGCCGCCTTTCATGGTCAGACGCTGGGCCGCTCTATTATGGGAACCCCTGAAACCGTTTCATCGTTCAAAGCCGACCACTTGCGCAATTATTTGAGCGATCATTACCATGGGCCGAATATGGTGCTGGCTGCAGCTGGCAATGTCGATCACGATGAAATTGTCAAAATGGCCGAAAGCCGGTTTTCCTGCTTTGGAGAAACGCCAGCCCGCGAGCCGGAATCCTGCCTCTATACAGGTGGTGAAAAAATCACCATGCGCGACCTTCAGGAAGCTCAAATCCTGTTCGGTTTTGAAGGCCGCGCTTATCATGTCCGCGACTTTTACGCGTCGCAGGTTCTTGCCTCGCTGCTTGGTGGTGGCATGTCATCGCGTCTGTTTCAGGAAGTGCGTAAAAAGCGCGGCCTGTGTTACTCGATTTATGCCTTTCACTGGGGTTTTTCCGATACCGGCATATTCGGTGTCCATGCAGCGACCGAAGAGGCGGATATTCCTGAATTGATTCCGGTCGTTCTCGAAGAGTTCAAAAAGGCCGGCCAGGAGATCAATCAGGAAGAACTGGACCGCGCACGGGCCCAGATCAATGCCGGTCTGATGATGAGCCTGGAAAGTCCGGCGTCGCGGGCCGGGCAGATTGCGCGCCAGATCCTGCTGTTTGGTCGACCCATTTCCAACAGTGAATTAATGGAGCGCCTGAACGCCCTCACTGTTGAGCGGCTGAGCGATCTCGCGATGCGCCTGTTTACCGAAAACAAACCGACAATTGCGGCAATCGGACCTGTTTCGCATGTGCCGAGTCAGGCAGAAATCAGTGAGGTTCTGGGAACCAGACTGCCCGACGCTGCACAGTAGGATTTGGGGGATCCTATGCGCCTGTTAAATTTCTCATCTCGCTACCCCGAACCCGGACGGTTGGAAACCAAACGGACGATTTTACGGCGCCCTCAGCTACAGGATTTCGCTGCCTGGTCAAAGCTGCGCGGCGACAGTTCTGATTTTCTGCGCCCGTTCGAGCCCTCCTGGGCAAATGATGAATTAACAAAGTCTGCCTTTCGCACCAGATTACGCCGCCACGAGGCCGATATTACCGGAGGTCGCGGGCTGCCCTGGTTCATATTTGATCGCCAAAACCCTGATATTCTCTTTGGTGGCCTGACCATTTCCAACATTCGTCGTGGGGTCGCTGAATCCGGATCTCTGGGTTATTGGATGGGACGCGAATTTGCAGGCCAGGGATATATGAGAGAGGCCGTGATGGCTGTCTGCGAAGATGCCTTCCAGGTGCATCACCTTCACCGGATCGAGGCAGCAACCGTGCTGGTCAACAAAAGATCCCAGGGATTGTTGAAACGCTGCGGGTTTCAGGAGGAAGGAGTTGCCCGTCGCTATCTGCGGATCAACGGGGAATGGCGTGATCATATTTTATATGCGCGTCTGGCGGAAGATCGCGTGGGATTGAGCGAGCCCAATTGAATCTGGAATATCCGACAAATTGATTGAGAAATTGCGGCCCTTTTCATTTACCTGTGTCCCCGGTTGGCGTAAGTATCCAGCGGAGAGAACTTGCAACGGACGAGCCATTTGAAAGTTGGGATTATGATTCCAAATCTGCTGCGGCACATGGCTTTTTGCACCCTTGTGGCAGTGATGTTTCTGAATATTGGGAAACAGTCATTTGCCCTTGAAGCAGTTGAAGTTGACATGGACGCACCGGCAATCGACCTGTCGAATTCAGCCGATCAACTAAAAGGGACGTCCGGCGGCATTCGGGTAACTGCTGCGCCGGACAGCAATGGGGTTATCAGCCGTATCGAGGTGCGTTCCACCTCGGAAACCAGCAGTGGCAACTGGTTGGCATTCGCTCTGGCCAACAATTCCGATGAACAGATCGACCGGTTGATTGTCGCACCACATTTCAGACTGGCCGGCTCGGGGTTTTTCTGGCCCGATCTGGGCAGCAACCGGATAGCCTCGATTACGCCAAGCCAGGGTTTTTCGCTGGATCGGCAAGTGGCAAGCGACGCAGACATCTTTCGCATCACACTGGACCCGGGCACGGCTGTCACCTTTGTCGCCGAAATGGTCGGTGACAAAGTGCCTCAACTGACCCTTTGGGAGCCGGAAGCCTACAAAGATACAATCAACAGCTATACGCTCTATGAAGGCATCGTGTTGGGCATTGCCGGTCTGTTGGCGGTATTTTTGACCATCCTGTTTGTGGTCAAAGGGTCAGCCATGTTCCCGGCAACAGCTGCCCTGGCATGGGCGATAATGGGCTATATCTGCGTGGATTTTGGATTTATCGGCAAGATCGTTGCGCTGGCCCCGGGCGATCTCAATATTTGGCGCGCCGGTTCGGAAGTCTTCCTCGCCGCCAGCCTGGTAATTTTCTTCTATGCCTATCTGCACCTGAACAGATGGAACACGCGCTATAATTATCTGGTTTTGATCTGGCTGATTGGCCTGCTCATATTGTTCGGTATCGCAGTAATCGCTCCCGACTATGCAGCAGGAATAGCACGGCTTTCATTTGCGCTGGCCGCCGTATTTGGATTGATCTTGATATTCATTCTGTCCTGGCGCGGTTTTGACAGGGCAATCTTGCTGATCCCAAGTTGGTGCCTGATTTTGGCCTGGGTCGCTGCTGGCTGGATGACGATCACCGGCAAACTGGACAATGACATTGTGCAACCGGCTCTCGGTGGTGGCTTGGTTCTGATCATCATGTTGATCTCGTTTACGGTAATGCAACATGCCTTTGCCGGCGGGACACTGGTTCAGGGACTTGTCAGCGACACGGAACGGCAGGCACTTGCTCTGACCGGGTCCGGTGACTCGGTTTGGGACTGGGATGTTGATCGCGATGAAGTATTCACGGGCCCGGAAATCGTGCGGCAACTCGGCCTGAAAGCTGATGCGCTGAATGGTTCTCCCAATAAGTGGTTTGAGCTACTACACCCCGATGATCGCGGCCGGTTCAAAGCAACGCTGGACATTGTTCTGGAACACCGCCGCGGACGCGTTTATCAAAATTTTCGACTGCGCGCAGATAATGGGCAATATCACTGGCTGGTGATCCGGGCCCGGCCGGTTATCGGAAATGATGGCGAGGTGCTGCGCTGCGTTGGAACCATTTCCGACATTACGCCGCAAAAGGCCGCCCAGGAGCGGATGCTGCATGACGCTGTGCATGACAATCTCACCGGATTGCCCAATCGCGAACTGTTTTATGACAGGCTTGAGGCCGCCATCTCGCTGGCTCAGACGAGAACTGGAATTCGACCTTCGGTTTTTGTCATCGACTTTGATCGCTTCTCTGATGTGAACGATTCACTTGGATACTCCGTTGGCGATTCTATTCTGCTGACTATGGCGCGTCGCCTCGGGCGAATTCTCAAACAACAGGATTGTCTTGCCCGCCTTGCTGGCGACCAGTTGGTGCTGTTGTTGCTGTCAGAGACCGATCCCGAACGTATCGCCAGCCTGGCTGATGCTCTGCAAAGATCCATCAAAGCGCCGGTCAGTTTTTCAAATCAGGAGATTTATCTGACGGCTTCAATCGGCTTGGTCAGCTGGTCTGCCGATATACAAAATCCGGCAGAGCTGGTTCAATTTGCCGAAATCGCCATGCTGCAGGGCAAGCGGGTTGGCGGCGACCGCATAGAGCCGTTCAGACCGGCATTCAGATCTCAACCAAGCCCGGCAGGTCACATGGAATCGGATTTGCGCAACGCTTTGGAAAAAGGTCAGTTGGAAATCTACTACCAGCCGATAGTTACACTTAAAAACAAATCTGTAGCCGGATTTGAGGCTCTGTTGCGTTGGAACCATCCAAAACGCGGCATGGTGGGACCGTCGGACTTTATTCCGGTCGCCGAGAAAAGCGGGTTGATCGTTTCCATCGGCAGATTTGCGATTGATGAAGCGGCCCGGCAATTGGCCCAATGGCAAGAGCAATTGAATGCCGCACCAATCTTTGTCAGCGTTAATATGTCGAGCCAGCAGCTCCTGCGTCACGACTTGATCAATGATGTAAAAGGGGCGCTGACGCGCAACCAATTGCTACCAAAGACCTTGCGGCTGGAACTGACAGAATCTCAAATCATGGAGAATCCAGAACACTCCAGCCAGGTACTCGACCGCATCATGAACCTTGGAGCCGGATTGTCATTGGATGATTTTGGAACCGGACATTCATCTTTGTCTTATTTGATGAATTTCCCATTCGACACAATCAAAATCGATAAATCCTTCCTTGCCAGCTCCGGTAGCCAAAGCCGCCCGATCATCTTGAAGTCGATTGTCAATCTCGCTCACGACCTTGGAATGACGGTAGTGGCCGAGGGTGTCGAAACAAAAGCAGACGCATCAAAACTGCACAAACTCGGTTGTGAATACGCCCAAGGATTTATGTTCGGTGAACCGTTAACCGCCGAGGCCGCATTTCGCACCCTCAAACAGGGTCACTCCAAGGCGCAGTAATATTTCCAGCTTTCCAAGGCCTCACACCTGGTTCGTGCTGCGGCCAGCATGGCCATTTAGGCGTGGCCGGAATCTGCCGACAGCATTTCTTCGCTGATGCCGAGGCTGGCCAGAGCCGCAGAATACTGATCTTCATGAGACGTTTTGAACACGATTTGATCTGTTGCCGGTGTGGTCAGCCAGCCATTTTGCAATATTTCTTCTTCAAGCTGTCCCGCTGACCATCCGGAATATCCCAACAACATAATGGCACTGTCAGGTGGATGGTCACTCGCTATGCGATGCAGGGCGTCAAGTGTTGCCGTGACACATGCAAGATCTCCAACTCTCGTTGACGCCTGAGTGCTGTATTCCAGCGAATGAAGAACAAAGCCCCTGCCCTGTTCCACAGGTCCTCCACGAAACACAACCACTTTTTCAGCCACTTCATCATTGCGGTCAGTGATTTCCAGTTCGTCCAGTATTTCGGTCAGTTTTGGATGCGCCACAGGTTGGTTGAGCACGAACCCCATACTGCCTTCTTGCGAATGAGCACAGATCAAAATCACCGACCGAGCAAAGCGCCGATCCAGCATTCCTGGCATGGCAACCAGCAATTGGCCCGTCAGATCTAAGGATTCGGACTTTTCATTCATGCGTGATCTTACCAAGTTTCCAATTTCAATGAAATGTAGTCTTGGGCGTAATGCTCACAATCTTATGACCATTCGTGTGCCGTCTCTTGTCGATTTGTCAACCGATGCGGCCTAATAATGCGCCATGAGAAATGCTCAACCACGCCAATTGTTACGCTTTATCAGCACTATCGCAGCCACCGGTCTGGGTGTTTTTATGGCCACAGGTGCAGCGGCGTCGCAGAGCGACTGGTTTGTCACTGAAGGGGCGAAAATTCGGCTGATTTCCCTGCCGTCCGCAGATGGAAAGACGATCGATGCGGGACTTCAGATTGACTTGGACAAAGGCTGGAAAACCTATTGGCGATCCCCGGGTGCTTCAGGACTTCCACCTCAACTGGATTTTTCACAGTCCAGCAACATTGCATCTACGAAATTGGACTATCCCACTCCAATGACATTCGGATCGAACGAAAATCTAACCGTCGGCTACAATATTCCGGTTACCTTTCCGATCTCAATCGAACCGCTGTTTGGCGACAGACCGGTTAACATCAAAGTCGCCGGCATTATTGGCATCTGTGCGGAAGTCTGCATCCCGGTCCAATTTACCCTGTCGCTGGTGGAGGAAGGTAATGGCCAGTCTACCCGCGACGTTGCTGCTGCGCTTTTTCAGGCGCGGGCCAATCTCGTTGGCCAGCAACGGCCGGATTTTCAGGTTATCGCTGCCACAGTCAGCAACCGGGTCTTGCAAATTGATGCGACGGTTCCCGCCGGTACTCAGCACAGCACAGCTCTCGTGGAAGGGCCGTCCACGTGGTATTTGACGCCAGCAAAAGCAACAACAATCAACGGATCCAACGCCCGTTACGAAGTCAGTCTCAAGGACATTCCAAGTGACGCAGCGCCGGAAGAGACTGAGCTTACAGTAACATTGGTAAGCGATGGAATTGGCGTGGAGACCGTTCTCGTGCCAACCCGAAAATAGATGCTTGATCTACAGCCACATTGACCTATTTGGATAGCTGGATCGAGAAACCCCTCAAGGAAATGAAATGCCCATCGAAGTTGGCGACAAGCTGCCGGAAGCTGAATTCATCATTAAGACTGAGGACGGCCTGGCAAAGAAATCGGTTGCTGACTTAACCGCAGGCAGGAAAATTGTGTTGTTTTCGGTACCGGGCGCATTCACGCCAACCTGCCATTCAAGTCACCTCCCGGGGTTCATCGAAAATGCGGACGCGATCAGGGAAAAGGGAGTCGATGAAATCGCCGTTGTCTCCGTCAATGATGTGCATGTACTTAATGCCTGGGCCGAAGCAACCAAAGGCAAGGGCAAGATTACCTTTTTGGCTGATGGCAATGCAGATTTCGCCAACGCGATTGGCATGGCCTTCGATATGTCTGCTGGTGGCATGGGAACGCGATCCAAACGCTATTCGATGATTGTCGACGATGGAATTGTCACCGCTCTCAATCAGGGGGACGTTCGAGGTCAGGCGACCATAAGTTCCGCTGTGGCTATTCTCAAACAGCTCTAACGACTACTCGTCAGTGAGTTTGTAGGGTTCCATCCCGTAGCGAGCCAGTTCGTCGGCGCGTTCGTTTTCCGGATGACCTGCATGTCCTTTGACCCAGTGCCATTTAACGTGGTGGCGTTCAACCGCTTCTTCCAAAGCTTTCCAGAGTTCGGCGTTTTTCACTGGCTTTTTGGCGGACGTCCTCCAGCCATTCTTCTTCCAATTCTCAATCCAGCCGGTCATGCCGCCTTTTACATATTGAGAATCGGTGTAAAGGTCGACCGTGCAGGCTTGAGTGAGAGCGTTGAGAGCCTCAATCGCAGCGAGCAGTTCCATGCGGTTGTTGGTGGTTTCGAAGTCGCCACCCGACAGTTCTTTTTCATGTTCTCCAAAACGGATCAGGGCACCCCATCCACCGGGGCCCGGATTGCCAGAACAAGCTCCGTCAGTCCAGATAGCTACAGATTTCATGATAGTCCAAACGTCGCTGGAGTAGTGCCTTTGAAAAACCGCAGGCGGGCGCTGAAATCTTTCGGGTCATGCGGAATCACGAGCGCTCCGGGCGGCACATTCAACCAGTCATTGACCCGCGTCAGCAGGAAACGCAGGGCAGCGCCGCGGGCCAGAACCGGCAACAATTCAATCTCTTGTCGGGTCAATTCTCGGACCGAGGAGTAACCTTCAATCAAGGCGCTACAACGCGCTGCATCAAAGCCCAGATCATCATCAAAACACCAGGCATTGATGCCAATCGCCAGATCATAAGCAAGGAAATCATTGCAGGCAAAATAGAAATCAATGACGCCAGATAGTTCGCCATCAAGGAAAAACACATTATCCCTGAACAAATCTGCGTGGATGACACCCGAGGGAATATCTATTGGCCAGTTTTCCTGAGCAAATGCCAATTCGCTGACAATCAGATGTGCCATACCGGGTTCAACGGAATCTGCCTGTTCGACAGCACTGTCAACCAGGGCCGGCCAACCGGTGGGTGCCAAGGCATTGGTACGCTGAATGTCGAAACCCTGTGCGGTTTTATGCAACTGGGCCATGGTCTGGCCCGCCATTCTGCAGGTATCCGGCGTCGGATGGGAAATTTCCATGCCTTCGAGAAACGAGATTATCGCAGCTGGCCGACTTTCAAGACGTCCCAATGCCTGGCCGTGTCGATTTCTGATTGGCAGGGGACAAGCAAACCCCCGGCTGGCCAGATGATCCATCAGACCAATGAAAAATGGCAGGTCAGCTTCCTCCACGCGCTTTTCATAGAGCGTTAAAATGAAGAGGTTCCGATCGGTGCGCAGCAGATAATTGGTGTTCTCAACACCGCCTGCAATGCCTTTCAAGGACAACACTTTGCCAAGATCATAGTCGGCAAGGAACCCCTCAAGCGCCTCGTCAGAAACTTCAGTATAAACGGCCATTTACGCAGCCCCGTTTACGAAGGCCATGTCGGAATCTTCCAACGGGACATCGCGCAATTCTCGCATGACCATGAATTGCTCGTTTTCCACCGTCGTCTCCGCCAGTTCAACAGTCAGGTTGAAGCGCTGGCGAAATGCTTCGACAATTTCTTCCACCAGCAGTTCAGGGGCAGATGCACCAGCGGAAAGACCAATGGTAAAATCGCGCCCCAATTCCTCAACTTCCGGCCAGTTAATATCGACGGCATTTTGAACCAGCATGGACGAGCGCGCTCCGGCGCGGCGCGCAACATCCACCAATCTGTTGGAATTCGACGAATTGGGGGCACCGACAACCAAAAACAGATCGCAATGGGGCGCTGCAGCCTTCACAGATTCCTGACGGTTGGTTGTTGCGTAACAGATGCTTTCAGCCGCTGGTGCCTGAATGTCGGGGAAGCGATGCTCCATACGCGCGATGATGTCCGATGTATCATCAACGGAAAGGGTTGTCTGGGTGACATAGCCAAGACCAGTATCGGCGTCAGGTGCGAATGCATCGACATCTTCCAGAGTTTCAATCAGCGTCACCTTGCCCGCCGGCAATTGTCCCATTGTACCGATCACTTCGGGATGACCGCGGTGGCCGACCAGCAATACATGTCGACCTTTGCGGTCGTGGGACATGGCCTGTTTGTGCACTTTGGACACCAATGGGCAGGTCGCATCGAGGAAAAACAGGTTTCGGGCCGCAGCTTTTTCCGGAACCGACCGGGGAACTCCATGAGCGGAAAAAATGACCGGCTGGTCCGTATCCGGGATTTCATCGAGATCTTTGACGAAAATTGCGCCCAGTTTTTCAAGCCCCTCCACCACATAACGATTGTGCACGATCTCATGGCGCACATAGACCGGTGCACCAAATTTCTTCAACGCCAGCACGACAATCTGAATCGCCCGGTCCACGCCTGCACAAAATCCGCGCGGTCCGCATAACAGCAGCTTGGCACTGGGCATAGTCATCTGAAGTTGAGTCTCCACAAACAGGTTTTGAAATTGAAATAGACGGTAATTGCGCTCAATTACAATCAACAACTGGTACAATCAAGAATTGGTCCTGATACGACCAAACAGAAAAAAACCACCAACCACAAGCAATGCGCCTGCCAATCCAAACCAGGTTAAAGCATATTGCAGATGGCTGTTGGAAAATTCGATCCGCGTCACCCCTCCAACCGGTAATTTTTGTGGATTGGGCGCATCTCCTGCATCCACAAAAAACGGTACGACGTTCGGGGTCTCATCCCCAAAAGCCTGAACCTTCATCTGAGCAAGCGACTTCCAGTAGTAAATATTTTTGTGAAGATCGTTTTCGGGAACGAATGTATTAGGCTTGGACTGTGGTGCTGAGCGAGCAAGCCCTTCAATCTCCTGTCGACCGGTGATTTGTCCCGGAGCACGGGTATCGGCTGACTTTTTCTGCAGCGGCACGTAGCCCCGGTTAACAAACACATAGGCGTCAGCGTCCAGTTTCAGCGGTGTATAGACAAAATATCCCGGATTCCCTTTGTGGGTGGCGTAGAAATGTTGCTCGCGGGCATGGTCGAAAACGCCGGAAACACGCATCGGACGATATTCGATATCCTCTCCCCGATCGTACGTTATCTGAACTTCCTCAAATGACAGCGGTGGGGATGAAAGGTTGGTTTCGACCCTTGCGATGAGCCCTTCCTTCCAGGCCAGGCGCTTGATCTGCCAAGCACCAAGACCGCTGAGGAAGATCACGCCCAACGCGATTGCAACAACCAGAATGACGTTAGTAAGTTTCATCAAACATCCCGCCGCTCAATTGTTGCCGGAATCATCTAGGCGACCGGACGCGGCGTCGTGATGCCATGTGAGGTTGATCAATACACCTTTCATCATTCGCAATACCGGCAGCCCCATTATCACCGTAAGAGTTGGCCACAACAACACATGGACCCATCTTGGCGGGAAGTAGTTAAACTCAACGAAAAGTGCCAGGCCGAGAATCAAAAAGCCCAAACCCATAATGACGAAAACGGTTGGCCCATCACCTGAATCATTAAAATCGTAGTCCAGATGGCAGGCGGTGCATTGTTGCTTGACGGTCAACAAACCGGAAAAAAGGTTCCCTTCGCCACATCTGGGACACCTGCCCCGGATGCCCGTGGGCACCGGTTCAAGCGGTGGGTAGTGCTGGTATTTGTTATCCGCCAAGCAGACTGCTCCACAAATGTCGGGTGACGACAAAAAAACGACGGGGCAGTTGTTCACCGCCCCGTCGCCATTAAATCAGCTTGAGACCAAATTAGTGATGGGCGATCGTCGCTCCGGCGCTAGCCCAGATATAGACTGCGACAAACAGGAACAGCCAGACCACATCAACAAAATGCCAGTACCAGGCAGCGGCCTCGAAACCAAAGTGCTGTTTCTCGGAGAAGTGCCCCTGCATGGCGCGCAACAAGCAGATGATCAGGAAGATCGTTCCTACCAGAACGTGAAAGCCATGAAAGCCGGTCGCCATGAAGAATGTCGACCCATAAATAGATTCTGTGAAGGTGAACGGTGCAACCGCATATTCATAAGCCTGAACGGCAGAGAAGATGACACCGAGGACAACTGTCAGGAACAGGCCCCAGATCAAGCCCTTTCGGTCACCTTCCAACAGGGCGTGGTGAGCCCATGTAACGGTGGTGCCGGAAAGCAGCAAGGTAACTGTGTTGAACAGCGGCAAATGCAGCGGATCAATCACGTGGATGCTGGTCGGTGGCCACTGACCACCGGTATAGGCTGCACGGGCGGTCTGCACGGCTTCGTCGGGGAAGAGAGACGCGTCAAAGAACGCCCAGAACCAGGCTACAAAAAACATCACTTCTGACGCAATGAACATGATCATGCCGTAACGCAGATGCATGGAAACAACCGGCGTATGGTCGCCGGCATGGGCTTCCTTGATTGTGTCAGCCCACCAGCCATACATCGTGTAGAGCACCACCAACAAGCCGATGACGAACAACCAGGGCCCATTCATGCCGAGTGTTGAAGCATCGGCATTTTGAATTGTCTGCATCCAGACAACGCCACCGATAGCCATCATCAGACCTCCGATGGAGCCGATCAAAGGCCAGGGGCTTGGATCAATAATGTGATAGTCGTGATTTTTACTGTGCGCGTCGGCCATGTTGGTCTCCAGCGAGGCTTTCTCTTTATCAGTCTTTATACCGCTTTTACCGCAATCTAAAGGCTGGATTTCAATGTTGTACCATCCTTATCAGATGGTGCGTTTTCGGTCACTTCCTGCTCGGCATCTTCATCTGGAAAAAATGTGTAGGACAGGGTGATAGTGGTTGCGTCTTTCAGCAATGGATCATTGACGATTTCCGGATCCACAAAAAACAGAACCGGCATATCGACGGTTTCGCCGGCGGCCAGTTTTTGTTCGGTGAAGCAAAAACAGTCAATCTTGTTGAAATAGATGCCAGCGGCTCCCGGTGACACGTTAAATGTGGCGGTGCCATAGCTATCGGTCTTGCCAAAATTGCTGGCTGTATAAAATGCCGTCGCTTTCTCTCCAAGCTTCAATGTAATTTCGCGCTGCTTGGGAGCAAACTCCCAATCCAGATCGGTCGCAATATTGGAATCGAAACGCACGTTGATGGTCTTGTCGAGAACTGTGCCGGTTGTGTCTTCAGCGCGTTGCGTGGTGCCCGCATATCCGGTGACCTGGCAAAATATTTGGTAAAGCGGCACTGCAGCATAGGCCATGCCCAGCATGCCAAAAGTGACACCCAGACAAACCGCGACCGTGCGAATATTGCCACCAGCAGATTTGTTCGGCACCTCGGTCATTGCGACTGGCCCTGCATTTGCGACGCCCGCATCATCGAGGGGCCGATCTTAACAATGGTGGCCACATAAAAGATTGCCACAAGGCCGAGCAAACACCCACCAATAGCCAGATTGCGCATCCTGCGCGCGCGCCTTTGGGCTTCGGTCAGCTCAATGGTAACACCGGCTTCGATTTTACCTTCACCCGCTTCCATCACCAGCCTCCAAATCCGTTCAGCAGATAATTGCCAGACCAGCGAAACGTGATTGCATCAATCATCAGCAAGGCAAAAATCGCAAACAGATAGAGAATGGAAAATCCAAACAGCTTTTTCTCGGCGGTCAGCTTTTCATCCACACCGGCAATCGCCCATACGCGATAGGTGAACCACAGAAACATCACTCCCAGCGCCAAAGACAAGGCACCAACAAATGCGCCACTAAAGCCCAGAAGATAAGGAGAGGCACTCAGGGGAGCCAGAAGCACGGCATAAAACAGCATTTGTGCACGGGTTGATTTTTCTCCCGCAGCATTCGGCATCATCGGCACATGTGCATCGTCATAGTCGCGCATTTTCCATAACGCCAACGCCCAGAAGTGTGGCGGTGTCCAAATGAATATGATGGCGAAGAGTGCAATGCTCTCGATACTCACCGAGCCGGTAACACAGGCCCAGCCCAGCACCGGTGGAAAAGCTCCTGCAGCACCACCAATAACAATGTTTTGAGGCGTCGAACGCTTCAGCCACATTGTGTAGATGACGGCATAAAAGAATATCGTGAAGGCCAGAATGGCACCCGCCACCCAGTTGACCAACAGACCCAGCGTCATAACCGACAGAACCGACATGATCATGCCAAAATTTAGCGCCTGATTGGCAGTAACATTGCCGGCGGGAATGGGTCGATTGGCGGTGCGTGACATCACCGCGTCGATATCGGCGTCATACCACATATTCAACGCACCGGATGCGCCTGCCCCGATCGCAATTGCCAATACGGCGATAATGCCAAGAAATGGATCAATCGCGCCGGGTGCCAGCAACATTCCGGCCATGGCAGTAAACACAACAAGGCGCATGACCCGCGGCTTCATCAGCGCGAAATAATCGCCCGGCATGGCCAGGGATATGTCATTTTCCATGTGGTCGTTGACAGACATGAACATTTCCTACTGTTCCGGTCACCCGGTGAATTAAGACAGCCCACACCAACATGGCGGGGCTGAATTGAGTTCCTTATTTAACCCGCGGTAGTTGTTCCCACTGGTGGAACGGTGGCGGTGACGGCAGATGCCATTCCAGCGTCGTTGCACCTTCACCCCATGGGTTCGCATCGGCTACACGCTTCTTGCTGAACGCTTCGTAGATCGCATACAGGAAGATCAACACGCCAAAGGCCGAAATATAGGAGCCAATTGACGAGATATAGTTCCAGCCTGCAAAGGCGTCAGGATAGTCGACATAACGACGAGGCATGCCAGCCAAACCGAGGAAATGCTGCGGGAAGAAGACGACATTCACACCGACAAACGTGACCCAGAAATGAGCCTTGGCCAGCAGTGAGTTATACATATAACCGGTCATTTTCGGGAACCAGTAATACCAAGCTGCGAACACTGCAAACACCGCCCCCAATGACAACACGTAGTGGAAGTGAGCGACCACATAATATGTATCATGGAACGAGCGGTCGAGACCGGCATTGGCCAGTTGCACCCCGGTAACACCACCAACGGTGAACAGGAAGATGAACCCGATGGCCCACAACATCGGTGTGCGGAAGACCAGTGAACCACCCCACATTGTGGCGATCCAGGAGAAGATCTTAACACCCGTCGGCACCGCGATAACCATGGTCGCAAAGACGAAGTAACGCTGGGTGTTGAGTGACAGGCCAACGGTATACATGTGATGCGCCCAAACGATGAAGCCCACCGCACCAATCGCAACCATCGCGTAGGCCATGCCGATATATCCAAAGATCGGTTTGCGCGAGAAGGTTGAGATAATGTGCGAGACAATGCCGAAACCAGGCAAGATCAGAATATACACTTCCGGATGACCGAAGAACCAGAACAGATGCTGGAACAGGATCGGGTCCCCCCCATATTCCGGCTCAAAGAAGGCCGTGCCGAAGTTACGGTCTGTCAGCAACATGGTAATGGCACCAGCCAGAACCGGCAGCGACAGAAGCAGCAGGAACGCCGTGACCAATACTGACCAGGCAAACAACGGCATTTTATGCAGCGTCATGCCTGGAGCACGCATGTTGAAAATTGTTGTAATGAAGTTGATCGCACCAAGGATAGAGGACGCACCAGCAAGGTGAAGTGCGAGGATGGCAAAGTCCATCGCTGGTCCCGGTGAACCGACCTTTGATGACAGTGGCGGATAGATTGTCCATCCCTGCCCCGCACCAAGACCACCAGCAGGACCCGGCATAAACACCGAAATTGTCAGCAGCAGCAGGGCCGGAGGCAGCAGCCAGAATGAAATGTTGTTCATCCGTGGGAAAGCCATGTCTGGCGCACCGATCATGATCGGTACCATCCAGTTGGCGAAACCACCGATCAGTGCCGGCATCACCATGAAGAAGATCATGATCAGGCCGTGCGCCGTGGTAAACACATTATAGACATGCGGGTCTGAAAAATATTGCAGCCCTGGGTCCTGCAACTCCATGCGCATAACGACAGACAGGAAACCACCGTAAATACCCGAGAAGATCGCGAAGATCAGGTAAAGCGTTCCGATGTCCTTGTGGTTGGTTGAATAAAACCAACGTTTGAAGAAACTGGGCTTGTGGTCCCCGTGGTCATCATGAGTTGCTGAATAAGCCATTTTGATGTCTTTCTTACTTGCAGTGCTTTAGTTGCGACTGGCTTAGTTGCCGGTCACTGCTGCCAATTTCTTTTGATTTTCCAGTGATGCCATAAGCGCCTTGTTCGCTGCATCAACATCGTCACCCGCCATATCTTTCCAAACCTCGAAGTCGTCTTCCGAAACGACGCGGATCGCCAGTGGCATGTAGGCATGATATTTGCCGCAAAGTTCAGAACACTGGCCATAATACAGGCCCTCTTTGGTCGCCTGGAAGAAAGTCTCGTTGATCCGACCCGGATAGCCGTCCATTTTCAGGCCGAAAGCTGGCAGCGCGAAATTATGGATTACGTCGCCGGCCGTAACCAGAACGCGAACGACTTCACCGACAGGTACGACCAATTCATTGTCGACAGCCAACAGACGCGGATATTTCTCCAGATCTTCTTTGCCAGCTTCCACACGTTCAGCTTGCGCGGCTTCCGCGCTGCCAGCGATTTCAACAACACCGACAGGACGGGTTTCAAACGAGATCTCTGCGTCGTCCTGATACTCAAAACCCCAATACCACTGATAACCGGTCGCTTTGATTGTAACGGTTGGTTCTTTTGGCGGATTAAACTGTGAGGTCAGAAGCTGGAATGACGGGATCGCCAAAAACACCAAAATGACGATTGGACCCAGCGTCCAGACAACCTCAATGGTGGTATTGTGGGTTGTTGTGGTTGGCTCTGGATGAACGCTGGCACGAAAACGCAGCATCACATAGGCCAACAACCCCATCACGAACAATGTAATCGGGACGATGATCCACAATGTCAGAATATCAAATGAGTTGATGGCTTCCATGTTTGGCGAAGCAGCTGGCTGATGCCACCACTGCCAGGGCTCAGGTTTTGCGGCAAATGCCGACGTGGAAGCGATCAAAAACAACGGTATCAAACTTAGACTACCGAAGACACGTTTTCCCAGCGGATTGGACATCCAATTTTCTCCAAAAATTCCGTAGTGTCGGCCCGAGGCTCACATCATCGACCGACTTGGGGTCTTAGAACCATAATGTACGTCGCCAAGCAAGCTTTCAGGCAGCAAAAATGGTGTGGCATTTTCCAATTTTGGCAGATATTTTTATATTCGAGGGTCTAACGGGGTTTTCACCAGGGCAAATCCACATATATGCCATGTTTTATCGCCATTCGTCGCCACTCGCGCCATTGACGGTTTGACAAAAGCTGGGGCATTGGACTTTCGTTTCGATTTTCCCTGAGGCAACATGACTGAGGACGTCCACTAATGATTCGGCATCACTCCATGCACAAACTAGCAGCTCTATTCGCTCTGTTCCTCGGCGGACTGTTGTCCCTGTCTGCGGACGCACTGGCCCAAACCGGTTCCACATCGAAACATGGGGCATGGTCGATTATCTGCGATGTGCCACCGGGAGCAGCTGGTGAGCAATGCGCGTTGATGCAAAATGTCGTTGCAGAGGACCGTCCGGAAGTCGGACTTTCGGTTGTCGTACTCAAGACTGCCGACAACAAAGCAAGAATTCTGCGCGTTCTGGCTCCGCTGGGGGTGATCTTGCCAAACGGCCTTGGCCTCAATGTCGATGGCAAGGATATGGGGCGCGCTTCATTTGTCCGATGTGTGTCTGATGGTTGCTTTGCCGAAGTTATCTTGAAGGATGAGTTGCTGTCGACCTTGCAAAAGGGCGAAAACGCAACCTTCATTATCTTCGCTTCGCCCGAAGAAGGAATTGGCATTCCTGTGGACCTGAATGGATTTGGCGACGGCTACCAAAAACTTCCCTGAATACAATTGATCCGGCAAATATTTGCACAATCGAAAAGTTATTTTGTATGACCACATCCCTGATCGACCGATTTGACTGCGACGCCGATGGGCTAACGACACAACTCGGCACGGTATTGAAGGGCGCAGATGATGGTGAGTTGTTTGTCGAAAGCGTGGAAAGCGAAAGCCTGCTATTTGACGATGGCAAGCTGAAGTCCGGGTCTTTCGACAGCAATTGCGGTTTCGGGTTGCGGTCTGTTTGTGGAGAAAGCGCTGGTTACGACCATAGCGGTGAATTGTCGCTGGCGGCACTCAAACGGGCATCCTCCGCGGTGCGCGCCGTTGCCAGCGGCCACTCAGGCACATATGCAGAGGCGCCACGCAAAACAAATACCGCGCTTTATCAACCTGATAACCCGCTGCTTGAACCTAACTTTGAAACCAAAGTCAGCCTGCTGCAGGAAATTGACGCCTATGCCCGGGAACTTGATTCGTCGGTTCATCAGGTCAGCGTCTCGCTGGCGGCTTCGCATCAGATAATTGAAATCATGCGGGCCGACGGTCAGCTGGTCAAAGATACGCGTCCATTGGTTCGGCTGAATGTGTCGATCGTTGCAGCCGACGGTGACCGGTTGGAAAGCGGCTCCCATGGAATTGGTGGACGGCATTCCTTTGATCGGATCATCGGCGAACTGGACTGGAAGGATTGTGTCGGGCAAGCGTTGCGTCAGGCCAAGGTCAATTTGACCGCCATTCCTGCACCTGCAGGAACCTTTGACGTGGTGTTGGGTGCCGGATGGCCCGGTGTCATGCTGCATGAAGCCGTTGGCCACGGCCTTGAGGGTGATTTCAACCGCAAAGGCACGTCGGCTTTTGCCGGTCTAATGGGACAACAGGTGGCTGCCAAAGGTGTCACTGTCGTGGACGACGGAACAATTTCTGAAAGACGTGGCTCGCTGACAATCGACGACGAGGGCACGCCGACCCAGTGCACCACACTGATCGAAGACGGTATATTGGTGGGCTATATGCAGGACCGGCAAAATGCGCGCCTGATGGGCATGGCCGATACCGGTAATGGACGCCGTCAATCCTATGCCCATATACCAATGCCACGCATGACCAACACCTATATGTTGGGTGGTGAATATGAATCCGACGAAATACTGGCCTCGGTGAAAAATGGAATATATGCGGTTTCATTTGGTGGCGGACAGGTCGACATAACATCCGGCAAATACGTTTTTGGCTGCACTGAAGCCTATATGATCGAAAACGGGAAGATCGGCGCACCAATCAAGGGGGCGATGATGATTGGCAACGGCCCGGCCGACATGCAGCGTGTTCGCATGTTGGGCAACGATATGGCGCTGGACACGGGCATAGGAATGTGCGGCAAACAGGGCCAGGGCGTTCCAGTTGGTGTCGGCCAACCCACCACCCGTATCGACGGCATTACCATCGGTGGCACCGAAGCCGCGTAAATTCGCCGGATGTTGACGGATTTCTGATTGTTCAACTGCAGTTGAATCGTAACTACTCAGCTACCCTATTTCTGCTGCCATTAGGTGCGACAATTTGATTCATGGCGCATATTTGAGGTTCCACTTTTTTCATTTTGGTGTTTGACTGCGAGGATGAAACTCGAAAATCTGACACCTGAAATTCTTGCTGATTTCTCAAAATCAGAACTGATTGATGTGGTCATGGCTCTGGTGGGTCAGGTTGTCTAACTCAAAGAACAAAATGCGCAGCTTTTGGAGGTGAACGCTCGGCTCCTGAAGGAAAACGAACAACTCAGGAAAGACAACGAGCAACTTAGAGAAGATAATGCGGTTCTTAGGCAGCGTGTTTCAGATCTTGAGCGTCGTCTGGGATCGAACAGTCGTAATAGCAGCAAACCACCTTCGAGCGACGGACTGGCAAAGCCGTCTAGCGATAAGAAACGGCGGACCAAAAGTCAGCGGGGCAAGTCAAATCGAAAGCCTGGCGGCCAACCCGGACATCCCGGCAACACACTGAAACAGGTTGAGAACCCAGACGAGATCACCAGTCATTTTCCGAACCAATGCCAAAACTGTCAGGCCGCGCTTTCGGCGGAGGATACCATAGGTTCTGCGTGCAGACAGGTGTTTGGCCTCAAACCTCCACCGCCGCTTTATGTGACCGAGCATCGTGCGCATATTTGCCAATGCCAGCATTGCGGTGCAAAAACCCGCGCCGATTTTCCTGAAGGGGTAACATCACCCGCCCAGTACGGCGATGAAATAGGGGCGTTGGCCGCCTATTTACAGACGCAGCACTGCATTCCCCAAAATCGCCTGGCGCAGGTTTTTGCGGACATTTTCGGGGTCACAATCACATCGGCAACCCTTTCCAGTCTGGTTGCCAAAAAGGCCGAGCAGATGCTCTGTTTAGCTGAGGCGGTGAAGAACCTGCTGTCCGGGCCTCAAACGGCAGTGAAGCATCTGGATGAAACGGGGTTCAGGATTGGTGGCAGAACGCGCTGGCTTCATATGCTATGCTCCACCGCTCTAAGCCACCTTCGGCTCGGAACTGCGCGAGGTGAAGTGCCACCAGAACTGGCGGGAACGGCAGTGCATGACTGTTTCTCTTCCAACTGGGCAGTGGAAAATGTGACCCATGGATTGTGCAATGCCCACATCTCCCGCGAATTGGAGGCATTGACCGAATATGAAAAAGAAGCTTGGGTGCCGGACATGAAAGCCATTCTGCTCGACGCACTGAAGCTCACGCATGTCGCGCGAATCCAAAATCGGAGCGCGGTCAGCCCGGAGGCAATCACGGATATCGAGCGGCGATTTGATGCCTGTTGCGAGCGTGCTATCGCGTTCCACGAGGCCCAACCGCCTCTCGCGCGCCCAACGAAAGGCAAGAAGCGGGGTCGCCCGAAACGGCGGATTGGGCACAATCTCGCTTTGCGACTCCAAACGCATAAAGCAGCGGTTTTGCTCTTTCTCAATGATCTGCGCGTTCCCTACACGAACAACGAGGCAGAGCGTGATCTCAGAATGACGAAAGTTCGACAAAAGGTCTCGGGAAGCTTTCGAACAGAGGCTGGTGCCGAGAATTTCTGCACTTTACGAACGGTCATTGAAACGGCGCGAAAACAAGGTTGGGACATCCTGAAAACCTTGAAAACCGCGCCTGATCAGCTCATCCTCAACCTCAGACCCGTCTGATGGGCCGTCTATAAAAGCATCAGGTTGGGGTAGCTGGGTAGTTACGTTGAATCGTTAGCTTGCACCAAAGAATTAGTTAGAGGATTTGTCATGCTTGACCGTGCTGAACATTTGAAATCCATTCAGGCCGATCGCGAGGATCTGGCGTCTGCCATCCGCCTTGCGGCCTATTTCGACCTGCATGAAGGCATTTGCAACCACTTTTCGGTGCAATGTGAGGGCCCCGATGAACTGTATCTGATCAATGCCTATGGCTGGCACTGGAGCGAAGTGACTGCGGACCGCCTGCTGTTGATTGACGGCGATGGTAATGTGATTGACGGACAAGGCGAAGTTGAAGCCTCAGCCCGCAATATTCACATCGCCAGCCATCGCGCCAATCCACGCCACAAGGCGATTTTTCATGTCCACATGCCCTATGCAACGTCAATCTCGATGATTGAAGGGGGTCGTCTGTTGATGGCTCACCAAACGGCTGCCCGTTTCTATGGCCGTATCGGCTATGAAGAAAAATTTGGCGGAATTGCCGTTACCAAAGAGGAAGGCGAGCGAATCGCTCGTCAGGCGAAAGACAATTCCCATATCGACACCGTGTTCCTGGCAAATCACGGCGTGGTCTGTTTCGGGCCAAGTGTGGCGCAGGCCTTTGACGATCTATATTATCTGGAACGTGCGGCGCGCCAACAGGTGCTGGCTCAATCAACCGGTCTGCCACTGCAAATCATCCCTGAAGAAACCGTCAAACTGACCGCCGAGCAATTTCAACGGGATTTTCAGGTCTACGCGGGCAAACACTTTGAAGCTCTGAAGAGACTGGTGTGAACGGTTTGAAGATTTATGCTCTGAAGAATTGCGATACTTGCAAGAAGGCGCTGGCCTGGCTGTCCGGCAAAAATGCCGCCTTCAACGTTCACGATGTCCGTGCTGACGGCATGACGACTGATGATGTTCGACCAATTGTCGAGGCCGTTGGCTGGGAAGCGGCGGTCAACCGACGCAGCACCACCTGGCGCAATCTGAATGACGATGACAAAGCTGATTTGAGCAACGACAAAGCCGTTGATCTAATCGTGCAGAATCCAACGTTGATGAAACGACCGGTTTATGTATCGGGCGATACGACAATTGTAGGTTTTGATTCCTCCGCAAAGGAGAAATTGGAGAGCCTTATCTGAGTGTTAATCAGGGATTGAGCCTCTGCTTTGACCAAATCGACTCAGTCGTTCCATCCCTGCTAAAGACAATGCGGTCGTGCAGACGAAACTCTCCGTCCTGCCAGAACTCGATAGATTGCGGTTGAATTCGAAAGCCCGACCAATGAGGCGGACGGGGAATGTCATCGGTGCCGTATTTGTCCTCCATTTCCTGCAACCGGGCGACCAAGTCGTCTCGCTTGGCAAGCGGCCTCGATTGGTCGCTGGCCCAGGCGCCCAGGCGGCTTTGAGGATGGCGTGAATTAAAATAGGCGTCGGCCTCTTCTTCACTGACCAGTTCCAACGGGCCGCGGATGCGGATTTGGCGGCGCAGGCTTTTCCAGTGAAACCCCATGGCCGCCTTCATTGCACCCAGAGCCTCCTGCCCCTTGGCGCTTTCAAAATTTGTGTAAAACACAAATCCCCGCTGATCGTGCCCTTTCAACAGAACCATCCTGACATTTGGCATTCCGCTGGCGTCTACCGTCGCCAAAGCCGCCGCGTTGTGGTCATTAGGCTCCTTGTCTTTGGCATCATTTAACCATTCATTAAACAAGGACATTGGTTCGCTGCATTCAGTGAAGTCCATCTTCTTCATCTTACCCTTTGTTAACCTTCTCGCCCCATCCTAGCGGCGGGGACATGTGTGCTGTCTTTGGTCTAACGGCCTTTTTTGAGTAGTGGAAGTGAAGATTGTCGTCGACATGGTAACGAGTTGTCATAGATTGGCTAAATCAGCCACTAAACTGGCAGTGCTGGCATTACTTTCGTTTGCCGCCGGCGGTTGCGCAATCAATGGAAATTCACTGCCGGAAATCACGAACGGTGATCAACTGGTCACCAATTCGGTGGTCAACAAGGCTAAACCCGACGGCATTGAAGAAACAGATGCTGAACTGATTAAATCAACAGTCGTTGCTGCCGGTACATCTCGTAACGTCACCCCGCTGGCCTGGCAAAATCCGGAAACCGGATCTTCCGGTGCAATTGTCGCCATTGATAATTTCATGGGCAAACATGGCCAGAAATGCCGTGGGTTCAAAACCAGCGTCGCCAATTTCATGGGCATTGCCTATTATAACGGCGAAACCTGCCAAATTAGCGGTGAGAAGTGGGTTTTGAGCTGGTTTAAAGCCTCCCATTAACCGCCAAGTGCCTCAAAGTATCAATTTTTGCGCCCAAACGCTGGAAATGTGGGGGGGGTATCCCTTATATTGGGAATATCACAAACCACTTTCAGACTGCACGAGGATGGGCCATGCGCGATCCCTATCAAGTATTGGGTGTGCCGAAAACGGCAAGCGAAAAGGAGATCAAATCTGCTTTTCGCAAGCTTGCGAAGAAATACCATCCTGACCAGAACAAGGATAATCCGCAGGCCAAGGCACGCTTTACCGAAGCCAGCACCGCCTATGAAATCGTCGGCGACAAAAAACGACGGGCACAGTTCGATGCCGGAGAAATTGACGCTGAAGGCAAGGAAAGGTTTCAGGGCTTTACCGGCAATCCCTTTGGCGGAATGGGCGGTGGCCCCCAAGGCGGCGCAGCTGGATTTGGCGGTGCTGAAGATATATTGAGCCAGATGTTCGGTGGCATGGCTGGTGGTGGACCGGGCGGTGGTGATCCATTTGCTGGAATGCGCGGCGGCGGCGGGGGTGGGGGCGCACGACGCGGTGCGCATGGTCGTCCCCCTAAGGGCGAGGATCGCAAGATCAACCTGTCTGTCCACCTCAAAGACCTCGCCGCAGGCAAAGCCCCGGTTCGGCTGGGCAAAGACCGGACCGTAAATGTAACAATTCCACCTGAACCGGAAAACGGTCAGATCGTCCGCTTGAAAGATCAGGGCAATGAAGGGCCTGGCGGACGCGGTGATGTGCTGATCACCCTGTCGATTTCAGATAATGCGGACTTTCACCGTGAAGGCAGCAATCTGCGCGCCCATGTTCCGGTTCCGCTGAAAACCGCAGTGTTGGGTGGCCGGATTCGGGTACCGACGATCGATGGTGCCGTTGCATTGACAATCCCCGAATGGTCAACCAGCGGATCGGTGTTCCGTGTTCGCGGCAAAGGATTGCCGCTAAAATCAGGTGGCAAAGGTGACATTTTGGCTGTTCTGGCGATCGAATTACCTGATGTTCCCGATGATGATCTTATCGAGTTGATGAAACGCGAAGAAAAGCTGGCTGCGAAGGTCGGATAGACGCAATGACAAGGGCTGCTTGATGCAATCAATGCCCTGTGCCATACCGCCCCCAACGGTGGTCTCAAATTGTCGACGAGCAGGTTTTAAAAAATGAGCAACACACAAGGATTGATGGCTGGGAAACGCGGCTTGGTCATGGGGCTTGCAAACAATCGCTCGATTGCTTGGGGTGTCGCAAAAGCACTGGCTGAGGCCGGAGCTGAGGTCGGTTTCACCTATCAGGGTGAAGCATTGAAAAAGCGTGTCGAACCTTTGGCGGAACAACTTGGCGGTCGCGTATTCGGAGATTGCGATGTCGCCAATCCGGACTCTATCGATGCGGTTTTTGAGGCCATTAAGAACGATTGGGGAAAACTCGACTTTGTCGTTCATGCCATTGGTTTTTCAGATAAAAATGAACTGACCGGACGTTATGTTGATACGTCTAGCGAAAATTTCAAAACGACAATGGACATATCTGTTTATTCGTTCACTGCCGTGGCACAGCGGGCCGAAAAACTTATGTCGGATGGTGGATCGCTGCTGACAATGACCTATTACGGGGCTGAAAAGGTGATGCCCAATTACAATGTCATGGGGGTTGCGAAAGCTGCTCTGGAAGCCAGCGTCATGTATCTGGCCGTCGATCTCGGTAAACAGAATATTCGCGTCAATGCGATCTCCGCCGGACCCATAAAAACGCTTGCCGCATCGGGAATCGGTGACTTCCGTTATATTCTGAAATGGAACGAATATAACGCGCCGCTGAAACGCACCGTGACAATTGATGAAGTTGGCCAGTCCGCCCTCTACCTGCTGTCAGATATGTCCACCGCTGTTACGGGTGAAGTTGTCCATGTGGATTCCGGCTATCACAATGTCGGGATGAAAGCTGTGGACGCCCCCGATATTTCGGTCGTCTAAACCTTTGCCCCACCCGACAATCTATTTTCTGCGCCACGGTCAGACCGACTGGAACGTCGAAATGCGCATTCAGGGGCAGCATGACATTCCGATTAACGATACGGGCCGCAAACAAGCCCGTACCAACGGGCAAACGCTAGCAAAATTGCTGGATGATCCGAAACGATACAGATACATCGCCAGTCCACTTGGCCGGACGCGTGAAACGATGAACATCGTGCGACAGGAACTCGGCCTGCCGAGCCACGGCTACGAAACCGACGACCGATTGAAAGAAATATATTTTGGCCTCTGGCAAACCTTTACGATGGAAGAATTGCGTCAAACGGAACCAGAACTGGTCGCTGCGCGGGAGGCTGACAAATTCAACTTTACGCCTCCGCTGGGCGAAAGCTACTTTCAAGTATTGGCACGGTTGAAAAGCTGGTTGCCTTACGTAACAGAGGATTCAGTCGTGGTTTGCCATGGGGGAATTTTGCGCATGTTGGAGCATCACTTTAACAACACACCAACGGATGAGGTCGCCCACATAACTGTGCCGCAGGACCGCATTTACAAATGGGACGGCAAGCTGGCTCAATGGTTGTAACAATGGCGCAGGGATCGTTGTTCAACCCCTTATCTGTCATCAAATATTCCGAAGTTCGAAACTAGAGCCATTCACGTCGCAATCGGCATTGTGTTTTGTCGGTACTTTCAGCTAAACGCTGCCAATCAGTATCTGCAAGGCCGTATATCATGTTCAAAACGCCGGACCCTGTCGTGGGCAACGACCAACCCACTGTTGTTAATTCCTGGGATGAGTGGTCACCACTCAAACATGTCATCGTTGGCGTTGCCGATGGCTGCATGATTCCCCCCTCAGAACCGGCGCTTGATGCAAAAGTGCCCGAAGATTCCGACATGAAGGGACAATGGGGGCCAAGAACTCAGGATACGGTCGACAAAGCCAATGCTCAGCTGGATTATTTTGCCAAGGTTTTAACCGACCGCGGCGTGCGTGTTGACCGCCCTACACCATTTGACTTTTCGCAACCCGTCTCGACACCGGATTGGGAGAATGCTGCAAGTTTCGGCTGTATGCCACCGCGCGACGTCATCTTAACGGTTGGCAAGGAAATGCTGGAAGCAACCATGTCCTATCGCAGTCGTTTTTTTGAATATCTGTGCTATCGCCCGCTGCTGCAACGCTATTACAACGAAGACCCGGGAATGCGCCACGAAAGTGCACCAAAGCCCCGGCTGACCGATGCGGATTATCATCCCGATTATCTTTCAGAATCCATCGGCAATGAAAAACGCCTGGAATGGACCGCTGCCAAGCATTTTGTCACCACCGAGGAAGAACCCCTTTTTGACGCGGCAGACGTGCTGCGATTTGGCAAAGATCTGGTGGTTCAACATGGATTTACAACCAATCTCAAGGGCATTGACTGGCTAAAGCGTCACTTCCCCGATCATCGGGTAACGGCGGTCAATTTTCCAGGCGACCCCTACCCCATCCATATTGACGCAACCTTCACGCCGATCCGGCCGGGTTTGATCATCAACAACCCTGAACGCCGCTTGCCTGACGATCAGCGCGAATTTTTTCACCGCAATGATTGGGAAATCGTCGATGCCGCCCGCCCGGCCCACAACACACCACCCCCGCTTTGCTATTCTTCTGTCTGGCTCTCAATGAATGTGTTGATGGTGGATGAAAAAACGGTTTGCTGCGAGGCCAGCGAAGTTAACCAGATGGAACAATTTGACAAGATGGGCCTGGAAGTTCTGCCGATTCCGTTCCGCGATGCATATGCCTTTGGCGGCGCGCTGCATTGCGCAACCACCGATGTTTATCGTGAAGGCGCGTGCCAGGACTATTTTGCCAAGGGCTAGAGCCGTTCAGGTTTAAATTGAACCTAATCAATAAAACTATCTGCCCGCAGACCGGCCCGTTCGATATGTATCGGCAATACCTTGCCATAAAGCTGCATTGTCCGCTCAGGAGCCCCAACCATGTCGGGCTCTTCAACATAGGAGAAAATCGCCACATAGCGTGGCGTCCGGCCAATCAGTGGGGCAACTCGGTGGAGTGAATAACGACCCAAAAACAATTGCAGATCGCCAGGTTCCAGCTCCAGTGTCACCACCTTGTCGGAAGTTTCTTCCAATACCTTGCGGACTTCATCAAAATTTTCACCTTCGCTTCGAATATTGGGGGCGTATTCGAACGCACCCCCCTGACGGGCATTTTGTATTGCCAGTGTCACAGTGAAATTGTTGGTATCAAAGTGCCAGGGGAAACCTTCGCCTTCTTCCGCCATGTTGATGATCACATCGGCCAGCGGATCGGCATATCGATAAAAGTACCTGGCCTGCAGGCAGTCGCGAATGAACGGGTCGAACGCATGAAAATCGTGAACCACCCGCAATGGGCCAGCACGTTCGAAGTTATCTGCTGAGATGAAGTTGTTGGAGCGCTCGTAAAAGGCCCGTCGGGGGTCATCATCGGGCAAGGTTGGATCGTCTGCAGTAAAATAGGGATTGGTGCGGTTGAATGAACGGTGCCCCCGGTCGCGGACCGACTCGGCCTCCCGGCACAAATGCTGCACACCTTCAGGTTTGACAAAACCTTTCAAAACAGCACAGCCGTCCCGGGTAAGATCTTGACGAACGGCTGAAATCGTCCTGTCGCGCGCCGGGCCGGATTGGTCAATCGGATAGCGCTCCAAGTCAATCATTTCTGCTGCATAAAACATCGGGCGACCCAACCTCCTTTGACCGCTCGGATCAAAGGTGGCCAAGGACGCCCGGAGTTACTTTAGATTTTTCGACACCTTGATTTGATAGACGGTTTTTATTTGTCTGGCAGCGGTGGCAGGGTTCGCAAATAGGCGACAATCGCCTTTAGATCGCTTTGCGTTGTTTTAGCCAGGAACGGATATGGCATCGGTGGCAACATCGACTTCCCGTCCGGTCGCTTGCCCATGGATATCATGGAGATCAGATCAGCATCGCTCAGTTTCGCAAGGCCGTCTGCATGGGTTGTCAGATTAGGAGCCACCGAGACGCCCCAGGGTCCATGGAACTCAAAACCACCGCGGCCTAAATCGGTCTCCAACATGGGTCCTTTTGGACCAAATGGCGTATGGCATTCCATGCAATGGGCAATTGGCCCGGCGAGATATTCGCCATATTGAGCACTTTCATCTCGTTGTAAGCTGGCGACTGATGTGACCGGTGGACCGTAAGCGGGTGGCAGCGGGATATTATAAGTCGACTTTGGATTGTCCTGCCGCACAGCAGGAACGGAACGTAAATAGGCAACAATCGCGGCCAGGTCATCGTCCGAAATGCCACGATACATTGGAAACGGCATCGGGGGGCCGATCAAGCTACCATCCGGGCGCAAACCTTCGCGAATGGCCCGACCCAACTCGGCGTCAGACCAGTTGGCGACAACACCACCCGGCGTGATGTTCGGTGCAATTGCGGTAAATTCAGCATTTTTAGTAACCAGCCGACCAGCCAGTTCTTTGCCTTCGACGAATCCGTTTGGCCCGATTGGCGTGTGACAGTTACCACAGCCACCCGGGCCGGTGACCAGATACTCACCTCGTTCAACCGGTGATTCAGCTGCGGCACTCGTAATCCAAACCCCCGCAAGCAGACCCAGCGCAGCTATTACACTTCGTTTCATGAATTTTCCCTTCCCCAAAAACAGCTCCCGTTTGGAAAGGCTATCAAATCATTGAATATTTTGTCCAGACCAGTTGGTAGTTTGCCCCTAATCGCGTTGCGATATCCCACCATTAGCCGCCGACCACTCGTAGGGAGCGTTCAGGAATTTCTCGACTTCTGTCAAAGTTTTCTCGTCAAAACGGCTGGTGCGTTTGGTTTCTTCCAATACGTCCCACCAGGTGCCCAAATGGTGCAGCGTGATGTCCATGTCCGCCATCAATTTGGGCGTATCTTTGAAGATGTCGTAATAAAACACCGCAAATGTGTGGTTGATTTGCGCGCCTGCATCGCGGATGGCCTGAGCGAATTTGCGTTTAGACCCTCCATCTGTCGTCAGGTCTTCGACAAGTAAAATGCGATCGCCATCCTTGAAATCTCCTTCGATCAGAGAATTACGACCAAAACCCTTTGGCTTTTTGCGTACATAAACCATCGGCAAGCCCATGCGTTCGGCAATAAAGGCGGCGAAGGGTATGCCCGCGGTCTCACCGCCGGCCACTGCATCGAATTGTTCGTAGCCGGCATCTCGGAAGATCGTCGAGCAGGCAAAATCCATCAATGCGTTGCGAATGCGGGGATAGGAGATCAATTTGCGGCAATCGATATAGACCGGGCTGGCCAGTCCGGATGTGAAAATATAGGGCTCATCAGAGCGAAAATGCACCGCCTCAATCTCCAGCAACATTTTCGCGAGCTGCTGAGCCATGAAGGCCTTTTCAGGAAAAGAATTGTTGAACATGATATTTCTCGATCAGGTTTGACGGTTGAGCTATTGCGGATGCCAGAAAACATCAAATCCGGGGTCGAACACGGTGACATGTCCAGCGCCGGTTTCAAATCCGGTTGGAAAGGATATCGGCTGGTCCGACTTGACCAGCGTCATCTGGCTTTGATTGACGGGCAATCCATAAAATTTGGGGCCGTTCAGCGAAGCAAAATTCTTCAACCGGTCCAGCGCACCGTCTTCTTCAAAAACATGCGCCAGAAGGCTCATCGTATTGACCGACGTATAGCAACCGGCACAGCCACAGGCATTTTCTTTCAGATCGGTTGGATGGGGGGCGCTGTCGGTGCCAAGAAAGAACCGCGCATCGCCGGATGTCGCGGCTGCACGCAAAGCCAGACGATGGGTTTCACGTTTTGCCACTGGCAGGCAGTAATAATGCGGTCGAATACCCCCGGCCAGAATGTGGTTTCGATTGATGATCAGGTGGTGGGTGGTGATCGTTGCAGCAAGATCGGTGTCATTGGCTTTGACATACTCCACTCCATCGGCGGTTGTGACATGTTCCATCACTGCTCTTAAACCCGGAACGCGGCGCCGCAACGGATCCAGAACGGTCTCGATGAACACAGCTTCACGATCGAAGATGTCAATATCTGAATTGGTAACTTCACCATGGACACACAGCGGCAGACCGATTTGCGCCATCCGCTCTAGCACCGGTACGACTTTGTCGAAATCGCGGACGCCGGAGTCTGAATTTGTTGTGGCCCCTGCCGGATAGAGCTTGAGAGCCTTAATCAACCCCGAATTGGCCGCCGCTTCGACGTCATCTGGATCTGTGGTTTCTGTTAGATAAAGCGTCATCAAGGGTTCAAACGAAGCTCCTTGAGGAAGCGCTACGCGTATTCGGTCGCGATAGGCTGCGGCGTCAGCGCCGGTCACAACCGGTGGCACCAGATTGGGCATGATGATTGCTCGGGCGAAATGGGCCGCTGAATGCCCGATGACCCCCTTTAACATTTCACCGTCGCGCAGATGTAAATGCCAGTCATCGGGGGTTGGGATGGTCAGAGTATTCATTGCTGTGTCCGGCTGAATTTGCTGATCATCGGGTAGAATGACGAGGACCTTATGGCAAGGCTAATCGTAAAGAAATGGAGCCAGACAACCAGCAAGGCACAATATATTGGACCTGTTGCAAGTTCTCAACCGGATGATAGTTGTGCAGTTGTGCCTCATTACGGAAACTCGACCATGCCTCAAAGCTCTAATATCGCAGTGCGCGCTGTGCGCCTCGAAGACGCGGCCTTCCTGTCTGCTCTGCTAAATCAGATCATCGAGCGTGGGGGAACAACGGCTCATCAAAAGAAACTGTCGCAGGACGAATTTGCTCGGATGTATCTGGAAAACCCCAGAACCGTGAGTTGCTTTGTTGCCTGTCTTAAAGATGGAACCCGGCTTGGCTTTCAACATTTGGACACAAATCCAAAATTGCCGGACGATTGGCTCGATATCGCAACTTTCGCTAAGATCGACAGCCCGGTACGCGGCATTGGTACGGCCCTTTTTGACGCCACCATCTCAGCCGCTCGCCAGGCCAACATGGTAGCGATCAACGCCACGATTCGGGCCGACAACGCACCTGGGCTGGGTTATTATTCAAAGATGGGTTTTGTTGACTATGCCATCATAGAAGCTGTTCCATTGGCTGATGGAACGCCGGTCGACCGCATCTCCAAAAAATACCTGCTGAAATAGACTGACGTCTCCGCGGTGATGAATTGACGGCGGCGGCGTGGAGCCATAGAACAGCCCAGCCTGTTTCGGCTTTCCATCAAAGTGAATTCAAGATGTCACACAACACATTTGGTCATTTGTTCCGGTTCACCACCTGGGGAGAATCCCACGGTCTGGCACTCGGCTGCGTGGTTGATGGCTGTCCGCCCGGACTGGCCATTTCAGAAGCCGAAATTCAAACATTTCTGGACAAGCGTAAGCCCGGCCAGTCGAAATACACCACTCAGCGACGCGAGGCGGATCAGGTCAAAGTACTGTCCGGTGTGATGCCACAGGAAGATGGGACCTGGCTCACCACAGGCACACCAATTTCAATGATGATCGAAAATACCGATCAGCGCTCCAAGGACTACAGCGATATAGCCAAGCGCTACCGCCCGGGACATGCCGACTTTACCTATGATGCCAAATATGGCTTGCGCGATTATCGCGGTGGCGGGCGCTCTTCGGCCCGGGAAACCGCTGCTCGGGTTGCGGCCGGAGCGATTGCCCGCACAGTAATTCCAGGAGTGACAGTGCGTGCCGCATTGGTTCAGATTGGCCAGCACAAAATCGACCGCTCCCGGTGGGACTGGGCAGAGGTGAACAACAATCCGTTTTTCTGCCCGGATCCCGTTATGGCAGAAGTCTGGGCGACAGAACTGGATAAGATTCGCAAGGCCGGTTCGTCCGTTGGCGCGGTGATTGAGGTTGTTGCAGATGGCGTGCCTGCCGGATGGGGAGCACCTATCTATGCGAAGCTGGATCAGGATATCTGCAGTGCCTTCATGTCGATCAACGCAGTCAAAGGTGTTGAAATCGGCAACGGCTTTGAAGCAGCTGAAATTTCCGGCGAAGAAAATGCCGATCAGATAAGGATGAGTGAAGAAGGGCCGGAATTTCTGACCAACAATGCCGGCGGCGTATTGGGTGGCATCTCATCGGGCCAACCGGTGGTCGCCAGATTTGCAGTTAAGCCCACTTCCTCAATTCTCACCCCGCGACAGTCGATCACATCGGACGGCGAAGAAGTCGATGTTATGACCAAAGGTCGGCATGACCCTTGTGTCGGGATTCGGGCGGTACCCATCGGAGAAGCGATGATGGCTTGTGTTCTGGCTGACCATTATTTGCGTCATCGCGGACAGATTGGAGAGCAAACATGACCAGCGACATGGAACGTGTTGCAGAAGCAATTCGCGCCTTTGAACGGGGTGAAATTGTAGTTGTAACCGATGATGATGATCGCGAAAATGAAGGCGATCTGATCGTTGCCGCGGTTCATTGTACGCCGGAAATCATGGGCATGTTTATCCGTCACACATCTGGCATTGTTTGCGCGCCAATGACTGGTGATGAAGCACGCCGTTTGAATCTGGCTCCAATGGTGGCGGAAAATGATGCGCCCCATGCCACGGCGTTTACAGTCAGCGTAGATTACAAGCACGACACCACGACCGGCATTTCTGCAGAAGAACGCTGTACAACGGTGCGCGGTCTGGCAAATCCCAACTCCGGCGCTGGAGACTTTGTTCGCCCCGGGCACATATTTCCATTGGTCGCTCGCGAAGGTGGTGTTCTGATCCGTTCGGGCCACACCGAGGCAGCCGTCGATTTGTGCAATCTGGCCGGCCTTCCCCCGGTTGGAGTGATATCGGAACTGGTCAACGACGACGGCACAGTCATGCGCGGCCCGCAAATTCAGGAATTTGCCCAACAGAAAAACCTCCGGGTTGTCACCGTTGATGACCTGATCGCGTATCGGCAACGCCAGGAGCGTCTTGTCGAACGGGTTGAAGAGTTCGAAATCAATACATCTGCGGGACCGGCACAGGCTGTAACTTACTCCACAGAATGGGACCCAATGCAGCAATTGGCCGTGGTATTTGGTGACATTCGCGATGGCCGCAACGTGCTGGTTCGCCTGCATGTAGAAAGTGTGATTGACGACGCGTTTGGCGGATCCCCTGCCTTAAATGACCACATCAAGGCAATTGCCGAAGAAGGTCGGGGAGTTGTGGTGTATCTGCGCGAAGGTTCGGTTGGTGTTACCGGTGGCGGCATTCGAGGTGGCATCGATGAATCTGCCCGCAATCAACCAGCTTTTGGAGAAGAAGTCGAAGCCCATGGCGCGGCCCAGAGCCGCAAGGAAGAATGGCTGGAGATAGGCATGGGTGCCCAGATTTTGAAGGATCTCGGAGTCAGTTCCATCCGCTTGATTGCGTCCAAAGAACGCAATTATGTCGGATTGAGCGGATTTGGCATTGAAATCGCTGATACGGTTTTGTCCGATGGCTGAGTTGAAATTTTTGCCAATTATGCTGTCATTTCTTTTGGTGTTGCCGGCAGAAGCAGCCGAGTGGACAGCCAAGAAAGCTTCAGGTTTCAAATCACCAGGCCAGGGCCATAAGGCGAAAGGCGGACTGCCAGACGGCTACGAGGCGAATGCCGCTTCCGGCGACATTGCCAAAGCCTGGTATGTTCAGCCGACGCGCCGGTATCGCCACGGCATTTTGGGAGATGATATTGAAGCTGGCGGACTAAAGGTCATGCTGCGAAACGGCAAAACCGCGGAGGTCAGCCTAACAAAGAGTTTAGTGTTTGAAGACCGAACACCGCGTCTGCTTGATCTGGACGGGGATGGCAAAAACGAAGTCATCACATTGATGAGCAGTAACAGCAAAGGCGCCGCAATCGCCGTTTTTGGTTCAAGCGATGGCCAACTTGAGTTGATCGACCAGACGCCGTTCATCGGGCGTTCCAATCGCTGGCGCAATGTTGCCGGTATCGCCGACTATAATGGCGACGGCTTGCTGGAAATCGCCGAAGTTGTCACACCCCACATTGGTGGCACGCTGAAATTCTGGACCTGGAAGAACCGTCGTTTGAAACTTGCCGGTTCAAAAAGGTCATTCTCCAATCATGCAATCGGGTCACGGGAGCAACGGTTGTCGGCAACGGCCGACTTCAACGGCGATGGCCGTGTTGATATTGCCGTTCCCGGCAGCAATCGTCGTTCGGTGCGCATTATGGGGTTTGTTGACGCCGGTGGTGGCAATCGCAAACTGAAGGAAATCGCCAATGTCCTCTGCCGGCGATGGTTTCGCGACCTATATTGGTGGTCAGGCGAAACGGAAACGCAGTGTTGAAAACCAAACTATCAAACGGATCGATCTGGGAAATTCAACCACAATAGAGCCGTTGGGTCGCAATTGGATGCAACGACTGTGTATGTTCGCCATCTATTATTGACCCATGGTCATCCAACCCCCAACATGCGCCTTCGGAGCCATGCATGACCACGCAACTTTACACCCACGATATTTTTGTCGAGCACCTCACGCCCGAAGGACATCCGGAGCGACCCGACCGAATGCGGGCAGTTGCTCGGGCTTTATCTGACGAGGCGTTTGACGGCCTCGACCGGCACACAACCGAAGCGGCAGATGATCGGCACTTTCTACTGGCCCATCCTGAGGCGTATGTTGACGGAATACGAGATATGGTCCCCGAAGAGGGAAGCGTGCGGGTTGATCCAGACACGACCATGAGCCCGAAATCGTGGGAATGCCTGCGCCACGCTGCTGGTGGTGGACTTGCAGCAGTTGACGCCGTTTTCGCCAAGCAGGCCGACAATGCCTTTGTTGTCGCCCGACCTCCCGGACACCACGCGGAAAAGGTGACGGCGATGGGCTTTTGCTTGATCAACACCGCTGCAGTAATGGCCCGATATGCCCAACAAAAACATGGGGTTGAGCGCGTTGCAATCGTCGACTGGGATGTCCATCACGGCAATGGTACGCAGGACATTTTCTACGAAGATCCGAGTGTTTTATACGCATCGACCCACCAGATGCCGCTGTTTCCCGGCAGCGGTGCAAAGCAGGAAACGGGTGTTGGCAATATCCATAACGCCCCGCTGTCTCCTGGAATGGGTGGCACCGATTTTCGCGCGGCGTTTCGTGAGCGGGTACTGCCGGCACTGGATAATTTCCAACCCGACCTGTTGATTATTTCTGCCGGCTTCGATGCTCACCACCGCGATCCGCTGGCGAACATCAATCTGGAAGAGGATGATTTTGACTGGGCGACGGGTAAATTGATGGATTCTGCGGCGAGATATAGTGACAACAGGCTCGTCAGCCTGTTGGAAGGGGGCTATGATTTGAAGGGATTGGCCGATTCCTGCGCCACCCATGTAAGACGCCTGATGAGTGGCTAGATCGGATACTGGACAGATTGATGAGTGAAGAAAAAACCGACATTTCAAAGTTAAGCTTTGAACAAGCGCTGGATCAGCTGGAGAAAATAGTGGATCGACTGGAACGGGGTGACGTGGCGCTGGATGAATCGATCAAGATCTACGAACAGGGCGAAGCCTTGAAAAAACATTGTGCAACACTGTTGCAAGCGGCCGAGGACAAGGTCGAGAAAATTAGAGTGGGAGCAGACGGAACAGCCAAGGGAAGCGAACCGCTGGACGAGTAGATATTAGCAATGCCGGGCTTTGCCAACATTTGCCGGGGAACAGGGCCAATTGACGCAACACCTTCCAATTGCGCGGAAATTATCGGAAACTGGTCGTATAACTGCCTTAGATTGAAATTATATCGCATTCGCCGACCTGACGGACTAAAATCAGGCGGCCTAAACACCGACCACCGGGACGCTGGAAAGAACTGTACGTGAATATCGACACGCCACTGCTGGATCAAGTTGCCGTGCCATCGGATTTGCGCAAGCTGTCCGATGACAAATTGCCGCTGTTGGCGAAAGAATTGCGCGATGAAATGCTCGATGCGGTCTCCGTCACCGGTGGGCATCTGGGGGCCGGACTTGGCGTTGTTGAACTGACCATTGCGCTGCATCATGTTTTTGATACGCCTCATGATCGCATTGTCTGGGATGTTGGCCATCAGTGCTATCCACATAAAATTCTGACCGGGCGACGGGATCGCATTCGCACTCTACGCAAGGAAGACGGCCTGTCAGGCTTCACCAAGCGCAGTGAAAGTGAATTTGACCCCTTCGGCGCGGCCCATTCCTCGACGTCAATATCTGCCGGGCTGGGCATGAGCGAGGCCGCCAAATTATCAGGGGTTCCGCGCAATGTGGTATCAGTTATTGGCGACGGATCGATTACTGCGGGCATGGCTTATGAAGCGATGAATAATGCAGGTGGGCTGGATGCACGCCAGATCGTTATCCTCAACGACAATGACATGTCGATTGCACCGCCAACCGGAGCGATGAGCCATTATCTGGCCCGCCTGGTATCCGGCAAAACCTATCTGACGATCCGTGAAACGGCCAAACACATCAACGAAAAGCTACCGGAATTTATTGCCAACAAAGCCCGCAAAACTGAAGAATATGCACGCGGGTTTTGGACCGGTGGCACACTGTTTGAAGAGCTCGGCTTTTATTATGTCGGCCCGATAGACGGGCATAACCTCGATGTATTGCTGCCCATTCTGCGTAATGTTCGCGACATTGAGCATGGGCCAATTTTGGTTCATGTGGTCACAGAAAAAGGCAAAGGCTACGCGCCCGCTGAAGGGGCCAGCGACAAGCTACACGCCGTGGCACGTTTTAACGTGGTGACTGGTGAACAAACCAAATCTGTTCCCAATGCGCCTTCCTATACAAAGGTATTTGGACAAAGTCTGGTTGAGGAAGCTCACGACGACGACAAGATTGTCGGTATTAGCGCAGCCATGCCCGGCGGCACCGGAATCGACATATTCCAGGAAGCCTTTCCAGAACGCACTTATGACGTTGGCATTGCCGAACAGCATGCGGTGACCTTCGCTGCTGGTCTGGCCAGCGAAGGCTACAAACCGTTTTGCGCAATTTATTCGACTTTCCTGCAGCGCGCCTACGATCAGGTGGTGCATGATGTTTCGATCCAGCAATTGCCGGTGCGTTTTCCAATAGACCGCGCCGGATATGTCGGAGCCGATGGCTCCACCCATGCGGGATCGTTTGACATTGCTTATCTGTCCTGCCTGCCAGGCTTTACGGTCATGGCGGCAGCTGATGAAGCCGAGTTGAAACATATGGTTGCCACCGCCGTTGCGCACGACAGCGGGCCGATTTCCTTTCGCTATCCACGCGGCGAGGGTGTTGGCGTTGAACTACCGGATCGAGGACAGATTTTGCCGATTGGCAAGGGGCGCATCACGCGACATGGCAGCAAAGTGGCGCTGCTTTCTTTCGGTTCACGTCATGCCGATTGTATGGCTGCGGCTGAGGAGCTTGAGGATTTCGGGCTGTCCACCACTGTTGCAGACGCACGATTTGCAAAACCGCTTGATACCGATCTGGTGGAACAATTGGCACGCCACCACGAAGTGCTGATCACAGTTGAAGAAGGGTCGACCGGTGGATTTGGCGCCTTGGTGCTGCACCATCTGGCCGGCAATGGTCTGCTCGATCATGGGCTCAAAATCCGCACGCTGACCATGCCCGACAAATTCGTCGATCAAATGAGTCCTGAACGCATGATTGAGGAAGCCGGCCTGGATTGTCGGGGCATTGTGCATTCCGTTTTCAGTGCGCTTGGCCGGGTTGACGCACAACCAGCAACGGCCTGATTGCTGATCGCGAATATTTGACCTTTCCGGACTGTTGATTGATGCCTATTTGAATGTCATCTCACTTTTGTCCCGTCCCTTTGAGCCGTTAACATGAAGATATTCCGCTATTGCCTATGGGCAGCAATATTTGTCCTTGGTGCATTTCTCGCCTATTCAACGGTTAGATGGACGATGCAGAAATCCGGCACCGGTGGCTCGGCGATGCGCGCCGACATCGGTGGACCATTTTCTGCTGTTAATTCAAACGGCAAACCGATTACCCATGCCGATCTAAAGGGGCGTCCACATGTTCTGTTCTTTGGTTTCACCCATTGTCCAGACGTGTGTCCAACAACTCTTTATGAAGGCAGTCAGTGGCTGAAGGAACTTGGGGACGACGGTAACAAAGTGGATATCTATTTTGTCACCGTGGATCCCGAGCGAGATACAGCCGAAGTTCTGGGAGATTACCTGTCGGCATTTGACCCGCATATCAAAGGAATTACCGGTTCTATTGAACAGATTGGCCAGATGACAAAAAATTGGCGGGTCTATTCTGAAAAAGTGCCAACAGATGACGGCGACTATACCATGAACCATACTGCAACGACTTTTCTAATGAACTCCAAGGGGGAATTTGTCCGCACGATTGCCTATGGCGAAGACAATAAGGTTGCCATTGAGAAGCTGCGGAAACTGGTGCGGGAAGAAGGCTAGAACGGCAAAATAATATAAGCGGGCGTTGGCCTGCCACAAATGATCACCGTAAATAGCAGCGTGCCCTTGCCTTTGTGAGCGAATTCCTGCAGCAGCCAATGCATGAATACACGCGCTACCAGAATCCGTATCGATCAATTGTTGGCCCAAAGATCTCTGGCGGCCAGCCGGTCGCGGGCTCGCGACATGATTGCGCGGGGGTGCGTCACAATTGACGGCCAGAAAATTGTCAAAGCGGGCACTTTGGTTAGCCATGAATGTAATGTTGAAATCAACGATCCCGGACAATCTTACGTATCGCGCGCCGCGTTGAAACTGATTGCCGGACTTGATGCGGACGGGATTGATGTTTCTGGTACAACTGCCGTTGATCTGGGCGCGTCAACCGGTGGCTTCACGCAAGTTCTGCTTGAAAGAGGAGCCGCTTCTGTGCTGGCCATCGATGCCGGGCATGATCAACTAGTTGCTGAAATTGCCAATGATCCACGGGTCAGCAATCTTGAGGGCACGAACGCCCGCTATCTGACTCCGGATATTTTGACACCACGTCCCGACCTGATTGTCAGTGACCTCAGTTTCATATCGCTGATTCTCGCCGTCGAGCCTGCATTGCTCCTGAGCGCAGACACGGCCCGGTGTGTATTGCTGGTAAAGCCCCAGTTTGAGGTCGGGAGAGAAGGCATTGGAAAAGGCGGTTTGGTCACAGATCAAAAATTGATCGAGCACACACTGGCCCATATCAAGGACTGGTTTGGTGATCTGCCAGGATGGAAAATCACCAAATTCCTGCCGTCTCCCATCAAAGGTGGTGACGGCAACAGTGAATACCTGTTATGCGGTGCGCGCCATGGCTGACATTCTCATTGAAAAACTCGGATCTGCCGGAGACGGTATTGGTCGTCACAACGGTCGACCGGTATATGTTGCCAACACCTTGCCGGATGAGAAGGTCCGCACAGATGACGATCTGCCGAACCCGCAATTGATTGAAATTGTGCTGGCATCCCCGCAACGGCGCACCCCACCCTGCCCCCATTTTGGGCGCTGCGGGGGCTGTACGTTTCAACATGCCAGCGATCAACTGATGCTTGACTGGAAGCGCGACGAGGTGGCTTTGGCATTCACCCAAGCGGGAATCACTACCCATGTGGATGCAACGATGGCTTCCCCGCATGCGGCCCGTCGCAGGGTGAGTTTCACAGCCAGCCGCGGCCAAAATGTCGGCGAACATGACGCCGCGGCAATTAGCCTTGGCTATAAAGAGCGGTGTAGCGATGCATTGGTCAACATCGATTCATGCGCAATTCTATTGCCAGCGCTGGCATCTGAAATTGCCAACATACGAGATTTGTGCAGAACGTTGCTGCGTGGCAATGAGGAAATCCAGATCGCGATAAATCTGTGCGACAATGGGTTTGACCTGGCGTTTGAGCTGCCTCAGGTACCCAATGAAACGATCACTGCCGGGTTTGTCAGAGCAATTGCCAAAACCCCTTATTTGCGCGCCAGTATCAATGGCGATGTGGTGATCGAAAAGGAAAAACCACTGGTGAAATTCGGCAAGGCGCAGGTGGCTCTGCCACCCGGTGGGTTTTTGCAGGCAGTTCGCACTGCTGAAGATCAAATGGCCAATCTGGTGACCAAACACCTTGGGGGGCGAAAACGGGTGATTGATCTGTTTAGCGGCAGCGGCACATTTTCCCTGCGACTGGCAGAACGTTCGAGAGTTCACGCTGTGGAAATGGACGGACCAGCGCTGGCTGCACTGCGTTCTGCAAGCAGTGCCGAAGGCTTAAAGTCTGTGACAATTGAGGAACGCGATCTGCACGCACTGCCACTGACGTCGAGTGAACTGAAGCCATTTGATGGAGTGTGTCTCGACCCACCCCGTGCCGGGGCTGAAGATCAATGCCGGGCGATTGCCAGCGCCAACATCAAATCCCTGGCCTATGTTTCCTGCAACCCAACTACCCTTGCGCGTGATGCTGCGCATTTAATTGAAGGTGGTTACACGCTGGACAAGGTGGTTCCCATCGACCAGTTCGTGTTTTCTCCACATATTGAGGTGGTTGCCCTGTTCAGCAAAAAGCCTTCAAAGTCTGCCCGATCGATCTTTCGTTGAGAGTAACGACTATCCATCACATACCGCGGATGTTTCGGATATGCGATCTCAATGCCGCTGAATTTGTGGCGACTGAAACTCGGTCTTAATAACCGCGCCTATTTGGCTTTCTTTTGCATGAAAGTCATAAATGCATGGCGAGCTTCGTCGGACTTCAGTCTTTGTGAAAAATGCTCACTCTCCTCATGCAGGCGGGCAATAACGTCCTGCCTGTCGCCGCGCAGCAATTGACGTGAGACGGCCAACGCTTCGGGAGGCTTGTTCGCAAGGCGATCCGCGACTGCGACCGCATGAGATTCAAGATGTTCTGGTCTGATGAGTTCATTGATCAAACCGGCGCGTTCGGCCCGTTCCGCATCAAAACGATCTCCCAGTACCAGCAGCTCAAATGCCCATTGGTGGCCCATTAGACGCGGTGCCAACAGACTGGACGCAGCTTCGGGTACCAATCCCAGATCAACGAATGGCGTCTGCAGCCAGGCACGTGGGCTTGCATAAACCAAATCGCAATGCAGCAAGGTCGTGCACCCAACGCCGACTGCCAAACCATCTACAGCGGCGATCAATGGTTTGTCACCAGTGGCAATCGCATTGAGATATTCGCCCACTTCACCGCCATGTTCAGCGCCGGTCGCAACGGCCATGAAATCCGCCAAATCGTTGCCTGATGTGAATACTTCCGGCTGGCCCAGTAGTACGCTGGCACCGATCTGCTCATTGCCGTCGGCCTCTGTTAAGGCATCTGCCATGGTTTGATACATGGCGCGGGTAATAGCGTTCTTTTTATCCGCGCGATTGAACCGGATGGTTTGAACACGCCCGACGCGTTCCACTTCGATATCGGCCATAGTCAAATCTTTCCTATTCGGCAGTTAACAGTCCACCAGCTTGCAGCAGGCTATCAGCACCCAACTCAATACTTGCGCAAAGGCCACTGGTTTCTTTCAATAGATTACTCGTCATAAAATTGGTCAAAGTGGCACGGTCGCTCCGCTCAAAATCACTGGAGGCCAATGCCGATTTGGCCAAATATATGCAACCGGCCGTCAATCCGATCAGCCGCAGATAGGGGGTTGCTCCGGCCAAAACCACCTGCTTTTCACCACTTCTCAGACGATCCAGCATAAAATTGGTTGCCCGTTCGAGATCTTCCATTGCCACTGCCAGACCGGATGCAGATACATTGATCTGCACGTCGTTGCTGGCCTTCACCTGCTCAATGATGTCCTTCAGTTCGTCGATATATTGGGCAATCACCGCGCCATCGTTCAACGGCAATTTGCGGGTGGTCAGGTCAATCGCCTGGATTCCGTTTGTACCTTCATAGATCGGGGCAATTCGAGCATCACGCAACAATTGTGCAGCACCGGTTTCTTCAATAAATCCCATGCCGCCATGCACTTGTACGCCGATGCTGGCGACTTCCACTCCAATATCGGTAGAAAAGGCCTTGGATATCGGCGTCAATAGTGCAGCCCGGTCGCGCCAATAGGCTTCGTGTTCACCCGCTGCCCCTTGCTGGTCGATGGCATGGGCACAATTATAAGCGATATTTCGAGCAGCCGCAGTCAATGCCTTCATGGTCAGCACGTTGCGCTGAACGTCGGGGTGATGAATGATCGGCGCCATGCCTTCGCCCTGATATGTTTCCGCCCGCCCCTGTTTGCGATCCATGGCATAGGCAACAGCTTGCTGGGTGGCCGCCTCGGCGACGGCAACCCCCTGAATTCCAACCAAAAGGCGGGCATTGTTCATCATGGTGAACATACAAGCCAACCCGCGATTTTCTTCACCAATCAGCCAGCCAATTGCGCCCGGCATATCTCCAAATTTTCCATCACCATAAATCATTGTGCAGGTCGGCGATGCGTGAATGCCCAATTTATGTTCTACACCGCTGCAAAACACATCGTTTCGTGCGCCCAGTGATCCATCTTCATTGACCAGATATTTGGGCACCAGAAACAGCGATATGCCTTTTTGTCCAGCCGGTGCATCGGGCAAACGAGCCAACACAAGATGCACGATATTGTCGGTCATATCGTGTTCGCCATAGGTGATGAAAATCTTTTGTCCAAATACAAGGTAGGAACCGTCCCCAACCGGTTCTGCGCGCGATTTCAGTGCGTTGAGGTCCGAACCGGCCTGCGGCTCTGTCAGGTTCATGGTGCCGGTCCAGTCGCCAGAAACCAATTTTTCAAGATAGATATTCTGAAGCTGCTCGGTCGCATGGGTGCTCAGCGCCTCGACAGCTCCGATTGTCAGACTTGGGCCGATGCCAAATGCCAGCGAGCCGGAATTCCACATTTCAAATGCCGCTGTCTGCAGGCTCATTGGCAATCCCTGCCCGCCAAATTCGGGCGGGCCGGTCAGGGCGTTCCACCCACCGTCGGCCCAGCGGCGATAGAGATCCTTCCAGCCATCCGGCATCGTCACCACGCCATCATCTAGCGGTGCTCCCTGTTGATCGCCCTGTCTGGAGAGAGGCGCAACTTCATCACTGGCAAATCTGCCTGCTTCTTCGACAATTGCATCAAGCAGGTCTTCGCTCAGATCGCCAGTCTGTCCGCTCGCCATGGCCTCACCAAGGCCGGTGACCTGTTTGAGCGTGTGGCAAATCTCGGCGACCGGAGCCCGGTACATGGCGCTACTCCATCCGTTTTGTGAATCGATGCAATCGCATAATATGACATGTGCGTCAAAAAATCTGCGCCACATTGGAGTCTTTCGGCGCGCGACTTATCGCGCTAGATGTGGGGTGGCGACAGCAAAAAACCGATCGACGGGAACACCTCCACATTATGCACTCAGACTTGATAGATCAGTTCACGGCCATTGTCGGCAAACGCTACGCTCTGGACACTGAATCCGATATTGAACCCTATGTCACCGATATGCGGGGAAGGTACGACGCGAAGTCCCCCCTTGTGCTACGTCCAGGTACTGTCGAAGAAATCTCCGACATCATGAAACTAGCCGGTAAAAGCTCAACGCCGGTTATTCCTCAAGGTGGCAATACCGGGCTGGTTGGTGCTGGATTGCCGCTCAGCGAAGGAACAAACAACGAAATCATGCTGTCGCTTGGACGCTTAAACCGCATCATCGACGTTGACGCTGCTTCCAACACCATGACGGTAGAATCTGGGGTGATTCTGGAAACCATCCAGAATTCCGCTGATGAAGTCGATCTATTGTTCCCCCTGTCTCTGGGAGCCCAGGGCACCTGCCAGATTGGCGGCAATATCAGCACCAATGCAGGTGGCACTGGCGTACTGGCTTATGGCAATACCCGCGACCTGGTGATGGGATTGGAAGCCGTATTACCAAATGGCAATATCTGGAACGGCCTGACCCGCCTGCGCAAAGACAATACGGGCTATGATCTGAAAAACCTGTTCATTGGCGCTGAAGGAACGCTGGGTGTGATCACCAAGGCGGTGTTGAAACTCTATCCCAAACCGCGCGGACAGGAAGTGGCCTATGTGGCACTGGAATCTGCCGAAGCGGCTCTGTCATTACTTAATGATGCGAAAAACAAGGCAGGAAACTCTCTGACCGCTTTCGAATTCATGGCAGGCATCGCCATGGAATTCACTTTGAAACACGCTCAGAGCAAAATCAGACGACCGATTGAAGGGAGCTATCCTTGGTATGCGCTGATAGAAATCTCTTCATCGAGTTCCGCCCAGGAGGCTCGTAATGTGCTGGAAGCAGTGCTCGAAAGCGCGTTCGAAGACGGGATCATAAAGGACGCTGTATTGGCTGAATCGCTTGAACAGCAACGCATGTTCTGGACACTGCGCGAAGATATGTCGTTTGCCCAAAAGCCGGAAGGCGCATCTATCAAACACGACATTTCGGTGCCTGTGGGCAGTATCCCGGACTTTATCAAGGCGGCAGACAAAGCAGTGCTGGACATTGTACCGGAAGCGCGCATCGTCAATTTCGGCCATTTGGGTGATGGCAATCTGCACTATAACATTTCACAGCCGGTTGGCTGGACGGTGGCGGAGTATTTTGCCCATGAAGCGGCGGTGCACGAAGCTGTTTATGCACAAGTGGCATTTTTCAACGGTTCAATATCTGCCGAACACGGCATCGGGCAGATGAAGCGTGACAAACTCGCCAAAATCAAGGACCCGACGGCACTGGCAATGATGCGGTCTATCAAACAGGCACTGGATCCAAAGGGCATTATGAACCCCGGCAAGGTGATTGGCTGAATTCGAGCGAAAAACTGTAAACTATTGCGCAACCTTACCGGGTTCTTACCGACCGAAGATTTTGTAAACCCTTTTGGTCGGTCAACTTTTCTTAACCGCATTTTTTAAGTCGTTTTGGGAAGCCATCCCCTATTGTCGCCTGTAACGCAGAGCCGACTAACGAGCCTGCGAAATATAAAAGGGTCAAAAGTCCACAAAGGACGGCTCTTGAAAGTTTACAGGAAGGCTCAAGCCATGATTGCCAATAAATCGGCAAACAGCGGCCATCGGGGAACAAAACCAGTATGGGCGGGACTTAATCTCCGTCTCGACCCATATGCCCTGCCGCAAAGAATATCCTACGATCGCGCGCAGCCCCAGCTGTCAGGGGGCGCTCATCAAAAACAGATCGAATTCACGCTGAACACCAAAGGTGCGGTGATGAAATGCGATCTGAACTGCGGCCTGCCAATCTCCATGTCTTTGCCAAACCGCGCATTTTTGGGTGTCGCGGCCCGCGCCTATGAAAATGAAGACGGAACCAACACGGTAACGCTTGAGCTGTTGCACAATGATGCAGAACTGAGCGTGCCCCTATGTGTTTCAGACGCCGTTGAAGACGCTGCTGCGGATTGGCATTCCTGGTCAAAATGTCTTGGCTTGCCCATGTTACTCGTCGATGAGCAGGGCAACGCAACAATGGTCAAAGACCATGCCGGTGTCGCTTCATTGACGCCAAAACCGCGCCGTAGGCGCAGATCCTTGATGCCAAACCGCCCGAATTTCATGCGGCGACGCAAACAGGGCATCGTTGGTCCGGTTGAGCACCTTCACGCGCGTGAGATAATTGCTCGGACATAAGGCCAGTATTCTTTTGACTTAGGAATGCAAAAAGCCGGGTTGGGAGACGCTTTATGACCTTTCACGGATCAAAATCGCCTATCGGCTAATTTCATTTTAAGCCCAAACGCACCGCAAAATCCCGGTAGCTATTGGCCATTTCATCAGCACTTTTCGTGCTGGCTGGGTGCGCTTCAGAATTACTGTTATAGTCAAAATTCACACCGGTTCCTTCAACAATTCGATTGAACAAGTTAAACAGACCGCTGACCTGGATTGCAGTGAATAGTGTTTGCTCACTCCAACCCGCTTCCATGACTGCCTCTGCATCTGCTGCCGCGAGTTTTGGTGGTAACGAGTTCAGTTTATTGACGTATCTAAATATTGGTTTCAGCCGCTCAGAAACCGGCGCTGTCTCGATATTTTCTAACAAGGCCTCAACCACATTGGCTTCAATTCCGAAGGCCTCAGCGTAGATCTTGTGGGAATCGTGGCAAAATGAGCAGGCATTCAATCCAGACACATAGGCTGCAATGAGTTCTCGTTCACCGATCGTAAGTTCGCTGTCATCTCGCAGCACTGCATTTGCGTATTCCAACAACGGGGCCAACCCATGTGGGAATCTATCGAATACGTCTCCCAAGCTGGAAATCTCAGGTAAACTTGGAAGCAGAGCCATGTAACATCCTTAACGTAATTACGAGGTAGATCCGAGAGTCTTTGGGTCGCAACAGATAAATGAAATTCACATTGTCTCTAAGGTCGGAGGACGATTCATTCAGCACATTCAGACAGCTTCTACAATCCAAATTAGACGATTAGGTCGGCCAACAACCCGGCAAACACCAGCCAACCAAACCGCGTATTAGACTGAAACAGGGCCAGGCAATTGTCGGCATTGTCGATATTCAGTTTCATGACCTGCCAGATCATGTGACCGCATCCCAATATCAAGCCCAGATACGCAGGCCAACCGGCTTCGACCAACCACAACGCGCTGGCAATTAAAGCCAAGGCGCTTGAATACAGCACCACCAATGCTGGTTTGGTTTTATCTCCAAACAGACGCGCGGTTGATCTCACGCCAATCAACGCATCATCTTCCTTGTCTTGATGGGCATAAATTGTGTCATACCCAATAACCCACAGTATCGAACCTGCATAAAGCAGTAGTGGAACTAAAGTCAGATTCGCAAATATGACGGCCCATCCCATCAATGCTCCCCATGAAAATGCAAGACCGAGCACCAGTTGAGGCCAGTCAGTAATGCGCTTGGCAAACGGATAGGCCGCGACAACCACCAGCGAAGAAATACCAAGAACCATGGCAAATTCATTTAGTGTGGCCCTGCCAATCAGGCACACACCAAACAGGCAGACCATGCCAACAAGGGCCTGCCCGATCATGAAAACCACAGACTGACGTCTGGTGACGCGTCCCGATGGAATTGGCCGCGATGCGGTTCGCGCCACCTGTGCATCGATTCCGGCATCGACAAAATCGTTATACGTACAGCCCGCACCGCGCATCATCACGGCTCCCAGCCAGAAAAAAAACAGGCCCTGAGCATATTGTGCAACCAGCAATACCGGCCCAAGTTCGTTGTCCGCCAGCGTGATTGGCCCTTGTTTCAGATGAACGCCAAACGATAGCGTCAACGACCACCAACAGGGCCACATTAACAACCACCAGCCAATGGGGCGATCCCAACGTGCCAGTTGCGCATACGGCCAGACAGACTTTGGCAGCAGTCGATAGACCCAGATATCAGATGGGGCATCGGCAACGCGGCTGGTGGTTTGATCACTCATATCCGTTCAATCTGGGGTTTCGGACCCATAAAGCAAGTGGAAAACCCGCGACAATTGAGAGCGTTCCCCCCACGCATTCCATTCCCGTGCTAAACCGCTGCCAATTCAACTGCAAGTGCGGAAGCTGGAATGAACATATTGTTGATTGGAACCGGTGGACGCGAACATGCCTTGGCCTGGAAAATTGCCCAGTCACCGCTGCTGAACACTCTTTTTATCGCTGCCGGAAATGGCGGTACATCGGGCCTCGGCGTCCATGTTGATCTGTATGTCAGCGATCATCAGGCCGTGGAGAGTTTTTGCGGCCAGGAGGCCATTGAGTTGGTGGTGGTGGGACCTGAAGCCCCGCTGGTGGACGGATTGTCTGATTCGCTCACAAAGGCCGGAATTCATGTCTTTGGACCGTCGCAAAAAGCGGCGCAACTCGAAGGATCGAAACAATTCACCAAAGCGGTGTGCGACCGCATGAATATCCCAACTGCTGGATACGGCCACTTTACGAATGCTGAAGATGCCCGTGCCTATGTGCGTCAACGCGGCGCACCGATTGTTATCAAGGCCGATGGTCTGGCGGCCGGCAAGGGAGTGACGGTGGCGATGCAGCTGGACGAGGCGTTGGCGGCGATTGACGATTGCTTTGACGGTGCCTTTGGCGAGGCCGGAGCGGAAGTTGTGGTGGAAGAGTTCCTGACCGGGGAAGAGGCAAGCATGTTCTTCCTCTGCGATGGCAAAACCGCCCTGCCATTTGGCACGGCTCAGGATCACAAGCGGGTTGGCGATGGCGATACCGGACCGAATACCGGAGGCATGGGAGCCTATTCCCCCGCCCCGGTGCTGAGTGATGCCATGCAACAACGGGTTCTGAGCGAGATCGTCAATCCGACAATGACCGGCATGGCACAGGCCGATATACCGTTTCAGGGGGTGCTTTATGCCGGGCTGATGATCGATGACGAAGGGCCTAAACTGATCGAATATAATGTGCGGTTTGGCGATCCTGAATGTCAGGTGCTGATGATGCGTCTGGACAGTGATCTGGTGCCCCTGCTGATGGCCTGCGCGAAAGGTGATCTTGCCGGACAGACCGCCGACTGGTCTCAGGATTTTGCCCTGACTGTGGTGATGGCGGCGCAGGGTTATCCGGGAGCTTATGAAAAAGGCAGCGTAATCAAAGGACTTGATTCGCTGGATGATAATCTGATTCAAGTCTTTCACGCCGGCACGGCGGCATCCAACGAGGTGATCACCGCAACCGGTGGGCGGGTGCTGGCGGTGACGGCGAGAGGCGACAGCGCCTCCCAAGCCCAACAGCGGGCCTATCAGGCTGTGGCCAAAATTGACTGGCCCGAAGGCTTTTGCCGCTCCGATATCGGATGGCGCGCCGTCGCCCGCGAGGCCTGAGCGAAAGCTCCACTCACATCTAACAGCAGGCCTTGCCTTCCTGGATCGGGGGACAGGCGACATCGCCGTAGGAGCAATAGACGCAGCAATCCCCTTGCTTTGGTTTCAGCAGAACCCCACAGCCTTTGCAGTCATAAAACCACTGACAGGCATTGGTCGGCATGGTCTCGGTTTCCACATGGCCGCATTCGGGGCAGGTAATGGTGGAATTGGCTTCAATCTGATCAGTCATCACCGCCCACTTCCTTTGCTCGCCGCCGCTCATGTTTTATTCTGCCTTGTATATCCCCAGATGGTCAGTGCGATGAACAGGCCCAGCAGCGGCAGCAGGATCGGATCGAGATAGGCAATTACCCCGTCCAGACCAATGCCGGCCAAAATCCACACCAATATCGGCGTGAAGCAACACAAGGCCGTAATCACCGCCCCGATCAGCCCAATGCGGGTTAACTTGTTCATTCCGCCGCGGCCTGCGCAGTGTCTGTATACCCTGCCAAATCGCCATTAATCACATAATTGAGGATTTCCACCACTTCGGCGGATGTTTTGGTGACTGCCAAGGCTGCGGCATCAACCTCTTTCAGCGGATGCTGATGCTCGTCCTGATGCATGATGATGGTCGGCTTGCCCAAAGCAGAAGCAAAACCGGCATCAAAGGCGGCGTTCCACTGCTTGTATTTCTCGCCAAACCGCACCACGACAATATCGGCGTCCTGCATCAAGGTGCGGGTGCGGATGGCGTTCATCTGGGCGCCCTTGTGATCATGCCAGAACTTATTCGGCTCAGCCCCCAAAATGGCAACCCCACAATCGTCTGAAGCCTCGTGATGGGTGACGGCAGAGGCAAATGATACCGGCAATCCGGCTGCCGCCGCTCCCTCGGCAATTTCCTCGCGCCAATTGGTGTGAATTTCTCCGGAGAGATAGATGTTCCAGGTTTTGGTCATGGGCTTTCCTGTCAGGCTGCGCGCTTTGGAGTTTAATTGACGCCAGTATACTCAATTGCCGATTGCCGGTCTATTCAACAAATGCGGCGGCGGCGAGCGACGAGCGGCGGGCGGCGGGCTCAAAATTTCAGGGTCCGGCCTTGTTTGGTTTCACAGGACAGGCAGATCAGTTCTGCAGAGCCATCCAGCGCCCGCCCGGTTTGTTTCAGGTCGTGATGGGATACCGGCCGCTTTTCGCGGCACAGTGGACAGGTCGCCAAGGCATGCCAGTCGGGAACATGCAGCACTTTCGGGGTCACCGGATTGCAGACCATCGCTGAACTCCTTTTCCGGCCAACAATAGCATGAATTGCTCCACCATAAAATTTTGGAGTGACATAGATTGGCCGAGGTCTCCTCTGCAGCAAGGTCGAACGGCGCGACGCCGGATCATTATGGCATGCAATCAAACGAAACCGGGAAGTTCTCCCGGTTCCGTTCAAAGCAAGTTCAGCAGGTGGTCGGTTATTTCGTCCGATGATCGTGGTGGCCTCTTGTACCCCGGACGGGTTTGCCAATCCGGCCCTTTCTCCAATCGGGGTCCAAAGCTCTGCCGCAAATACCGCCGTTGCCGCGTGGGCATCTACGTCTTGCGGCTCGTTTTATTTGCCGACCGTGGTGTTTCGCGACCGTGCCTACATCCTTTACGCTCTTCTTGAAGCCCTTCCAGCCCCAGGCCTGAGCCTCTGAAACGACCGTGACACTGGACACTGCCGTAATCGCGACGGGAACAGCGAATGTGATACCCATAGAAATTACTGCTGCATTGATTGTGGAAATTATTTTGCGGCCCATGATACTACCCCTTTTTAATTTTAGTCGGTCTGGCGTTGTGCCTTACCGGTGATTTCAACCATAGTAGTTGGCGGCTTCGGCGGGCGTGTCATTTGGCACACCGTGATTTGCGCGTGAGTTTAGTTTGCGCGAGGTTTTTATTTGCGCTCACGCTGTCGGGCTCCGGCACTAACGTGCCTATGCCCTTCGCTCCGCGGGGGCGGCGCATTAGCGCCGGACGGCTCTTCGCCGCCTGATACGGCACCATCGGTTTTCGCCGCGCTTCGCCGCCACGCGCCCTAGCTCAAAACCCTCCGTATCAAGACACCGAAGAGGTGTCCGGGGCGGCCAGCCCCGCCCCCGCGGAGCGCAGGGCTTTAGCCCGACAGCGTGAGCGCAAGCGCAAAGCGCGAACCCGAACCGAGCCGTTCCCACGCCCGCGATTTCCGCGTCTGGGTCTTGAAGGAGATACAATCACCGAATTTGCCGTAACAACTTCGGCTCGGAGAGGATGCTTCCAGGCACCAGTCCGTTACGTTTGTAGTGATGCCTGAAAGCACCCATTTCGGCTCTTGGGTTTGTGATCTGTAGACCGCGCCCCTTGTGGCACAACCCAACCTGCTGCACGGAAGCGCAGGCGGTTATGGCTTTTAACTTCACCTGTCCGACCAGCAGAGGTGGGTTTGAAACCACTTGGTGGAGGCTTAAGCACAGTTACAGGGTCATCGCCCCAGGTGCGGAACCCCTTACTCCAGCGGCTTCGACCCGAAGGTCATCCACCACTGGGGAGCACGGACAAAGCCACCATGCGCCTCCCGGCGGCGCGGGTCACGTAAACCTCAGCCACCGGGCACCGACACCCCCCATGCCAACGACGTCCCGGAAACACCTCCGAACGGGGAATGTGAGGCGAGGATAGCGGCGAGGGGGCCAGCGGGGATAAGTTTTGCGGCGTGGGGGAGGATTGCGGAGATTTCGTCGATTGCTATCCCCGTAGCAGACATTGGAACACAGCGTAATAATTGGAAGGCCAACGACCGTTTCGAGCCCATTTTTCAACACGTTGCGGAAAGCAGGAATGGCTGCTTTTCGTATTGGGCGCTCATTAACACGGCATTATCGTGGCAGCTTTGTCACGAGATCAAATTGGATCTGCTAACGCAGTCTCAGCGATTTTGGCCATGTGCCGCATATCGGTTCCACAACAACCACCTAATGCGTGAATGTGCGGAAACCTCTGCCGAATTTCAAGTGTTCCCCGTCAGCATTCATGAGACAGAGAAGTGATTTTGCCTAAGAGATGATTTTTGGTTCATCGTAGCCCTTATGGAGCGAAGATGAGACATAAATCAGGAACCCGGGGATCGGGTTCGGAGAAATTGATCCAGACTATCAAACGCAAGACCCGCCGTCAGTATAGTGCGGAGGAAAAGATCCGCATTGTGCTTGATGGCCTGCGCGGCGAAGACAGCATAGCTGAACTGTGCCGCCGTGAAGGCCTTGCTGAAAGCATGTACTATAAATGGTCGAAGGAATTTATGGAGGCGGGTAAAAAGCGTCTGTCAGGCGATATAGTGCGTGAAGCTTCCACCGACGAAGTCAAAGGCCTGCGCCGTGAAGCGCGTGATCTAAAGGAATGTGTTGCCGATCTCACCCTGGAAAACCGTCTTCTCAAAAAAAGCATGATCGCGGATGGGGAGGATATCGAATGAGATACCCGGCATCTGAGAAACTGGAAATCATCCGACTTGTTGAGGGATCACATCTGTCAGCCAAGGTGACACTTGATAAGCTGGGTGTCTCCCGGCCAACATATTATCGCTGGTATGATTTGTATCAGCGATTGGGTGAGACAGGATTGGAAGACAAACGTTCTGGTCCCAACAGAGCCTGGAACCGAGTACCAGAAAATATACGGACACAGATCATTGGTCTGGCCCTTGATCAACCTGAACTGTCTCCTCGCGAACTGGCTGTGACATTCACAGACACGAAGGCCTATTTTGTATCTGAGAGCTCAGTGTACCGGCTGCTAAAGGCCCTGGATCTGATCACCAGCCCGGCATTTATCGTCATGAAAGCCGCCAGTGAGTTCCGCGATAAGACCACGGCCATCAATCAACTGTGGCAAACAGACTTCACCTATCTGAAGGTCATTGGCTGGGGCTGGTTTTATCTCAGCACAATCCTCGATGATTATTCGCGATACATCATTGCCTGGAAACTGTGCACCACCATGAACACATCGGATGTGACCGATACATTGGAAATGGCGCTTCAGGCCTCAGGCTGTGACAGGGCCAACGTTGCGCATCAACCACGGCTGCTATCCGATAATGGTCCCTGCTACATATCCAGTGATCTGGCTCAGTGGCTGGATGGGAAAGGCATGGGGCATGTTCGTGGTGCGCCTTATCACCCGCAAACCCAAGGCAAGATAGAGCGCTGGCATCAAACCCTGAAGAACCGCATCCTGCTGGAACACTACTTCCTGCCAGGTGATTTAACCCGGCAGATTGAGGCTTTCATCGAACATTACAATCACCACAGATACCACGAGAGCCTGAAAAACCTCACACCTGCAGACGTCTACTTCGGGCGTGGAACGGAAATAATAAATCGAAGAGAAAGGATTAAACGAAAAACCATCGAAACGCGGCGCTTGCAACACCGCAAACAAGTCGCATAATACAAACAACAGATGAGCTAAAGTCTCTCTAACTCAGACCACCATCTGTCTCAAATACCCTGATCACGGACAGTGGAAAGACCTGTTCGACACCCTGCAGTCGTTCCCAAACTGGCTGAAAGTGGTGGCCATGCTGATCCCGGCGGCGACGCTCATCACCATCTCAGGGCAATTCCTGAATTACCGAATACGCCGCGCCGAACTCACGCAAGGGCGCGAGGTGACGCCGCTGCCGCCACCCTCACCGCCCTCGCCGACCTCGCCGCCTGTGGCGGGAATGGATTTGTTGGAACAGGAGCTTGAACTGCCGCGATTGGGGGTGACGCCAGAGGAAGATCGTCGGGAGGAATGAGTGAACCGCCGCGAGATGTTTGTTTCGCGGCTTCGCCGCTTGCGCTCACGCAGGCGAGCTAAAGCTCGCCGCTCCGCGGGGGCGGCGCATTAGCGCCGGACGGCTCTTCGCCGTCTTGTACGGGCGTGCGGGAAAGTTTGCCGTATGCGTCGACAGGCATATTCCAGACCCTCCGTATCAGGCCGCGAAGAGCGGCCCGGTCGAAAGACCGCCCCCGCGGAGCGCAGGGCGCTAGCCCGACAGCGTGAGCGCAAAATAAACTCCCGCGGCGTCAAACTCCGAGCAAACATCTCGCGCAAATCGAGCATTCGCGAAATTCAATCCTCCGCGAAGCCCCCTGCACTACCCGGCAATCTTCGAAAAGTCCGCCACCGTCCCGGTCGCATCGCGAATGCGGCGCATCAGGGCCAGGCGGTTGGCGCGCACCGCCTCGTCCTCGGCGTTGACCATCACGTCTTCAAAAAATGAATCAACTGGTTCACGTAATTTGGCAAGCGCCGTCATGGCAGAAGAAAAATCTTCTTTTTCAATCGCTTGAGCGGCATCTTTCTCAGCCTGATTCACCGCTTCATAAAGTGATGATTCAGGGCCTTCTTCAAGTAGTGATTCAACGATGGCATCGGCGATGTGGGTGGATTTCTTCTCTTCGGCAGCCAGAATATTGGCGGCGCGTTTGGTCCCGGCCAGCAGGTTTTTGCCGTCTTCGGTCTCCAGAAAAGACCCCAGCGCATCGACCCTTCTGGTGATCGTCAGCAGGTCGTCGGAAGCCGGTGTGATCACCGCATCAATGAGATCATGACGGGCACCCGCATCGCGCAGATAGACCTTCAGGCGGTCATGGAAAAACGCCAGAAGATTGGCGCTGGCTTCGTCGTTCAGCGACGCTCGCTCGCCGCCGTCGCCGCCGTCGCCGCTGTCGCCGCCGTCGCCGCCGAGTGATGAAGCAGCAGCAGAAAACAGGTTGGCCAGATTGGCCTTGTGATTGTTTTCCAGCAGCAGCCGAATAACCCCCAGCGCGGCACGGCGCAGGGCATACGGGTCTTTGCTTCCGGTGGGCTTTTCGTCAATCGCCCAGAAGCCGACCAGCGTGTCCAGCTTGTCAGCCAATGCAACTGCGACACTGACCGGATCGGTCGGCACCGCATCGGACGGGCCCTGCGGTTTCCAGTGGTCCTGACAGGCGCTGGCGACGGCCTCATCCTCCCCGGCGCGGGTCGCATAGCGGCGACCCATCATGCCCTGCAGTTCGGGGAATTCGTAGACCATGGCCGAGTTGAGGTCTGCCTTGCAGATTTCAGCAGCGCGGCGGGCCAGTGTGGCATCGGCACCAACCACCGGGGCCAGTTGTTCGGCCAGCGCCATGATCCGTTGGACGCGGGCGCCCTGGGTGCCGAGCTTGGCGTGGAAGGTTACATCATCCAGTTTTTTGAGCCACGGGCCAAAACCTTCGGTGTTGATCTGGTGCAGGTCGGTTTCCCAGAAGAATTTTGCATCTCCCAGACGGGCATTGACGACTTTGGCATTGCCGAGCGCGATTTCCTTGCCGCCATCGCTGGCCTCGATATTGGCAACCAGCAGGAAATTGTTGGATAATCCCTCGCCGCCGCCGTCTCCGCCCTCGCCGTCGCCGTCGCCGTCGCTGCCGCTGCCGCCGCTGCGGAGCACGAAGCATTTCTGGTTTTCCTTGATGGTCAGCTGAATGACCTCGGGCGGGATATCGAGAAAATCTGCATCGAACTCGCCCATGATTGCGACCGGCCATTCAACAAGATTGCCGACCTCTTCCAGCAGACCCTCGTCCTCGACCAGTTCCAGCCCTTTGGCAAAGGCCAGGTTTTTTGCGTCGGCGCGGATGATTTCCTTGCGCCGCTCGGCATCGAGCACAACCTTGGCCTTTTCAAGTGACGCGACATAGTCATCAAAACGGCGCACGGTAATGGGGTCTGGCGCGTGGAAGCGATGGCCGCGGGTTGTATTGCTGCTGGCAATCCCCCCGGCCTCAAAACCTATCGCCTGCGGCTCTTCGGTGTCGGAGGCGAATACGCAGAGGATCGACTGCAGCGGGCGCACCCATTTCATGCTGCCCGCATCCTTTGACTTTTCTCCCCAGCGCATCGATTTCGGCCATGGGAAGTTTTGTATTATGCCCGGCATGGCCTCGGCGATAATGTCCTGGGCATCGCGGCCCGGCTTGTTGATCACGGCGACATAAAAGTCACCCTTTTTGGGATCGCTGCGGATTTCTGCCTGGTCGGCAGAGGTCAGTCCGGCACCGCGCAAAAACCCGGCCAGCGCCTTTTCCGGCGCGTCGGTGCGCGGTCCCTTGCGTTCTTCGCTGATATCGGCAGACCGGGCGGTCAATCCGCGCAGGTCAAGGGTCAGTCGGCGCGGTGTCCAATATTCGCGCGCCCCTTCATAAGTCAGCCCGGCATCCACCAGCGCATCGGTGACCAGTTTTTTCAGATCGCCAGCCGCCTTGCGCTGCATGCGGGCGGGGATTTCTTCGGAAAACAGTTCTATGAGCAGGTCGGGCATGAGTTTTTATATGCAGGAGAGGTTCTGGGCCGCTCATACCAAGGGCGGGTTGCGATGTCACCCGCATTATTGGCCGTCTACACCGCGGAGGCGGAATGATCTGAATTCAGGACTTGTTATGGCTGCCGTCGCAGAGCGGCTGATTAGCGGTGCCCTTGCAGGCGCAGAAGAATTTGCGACCATCCTTTTCGGCAGTCCATTTGACCGGGGAAAACTCCGTATCCTTGTGAGACCCATCGCAGAACGGCTGGTTGGACGACCTGCCACAGGCGCACCAGAAATAGGATTTTCCGGCCTCAACTTCGATGGCAATGGGCGCATCTGCAGCGCGAACGGGGTCTGACATGGACTGGCTCCGGTGAATATCGTGATGCAAATTCGATATCAGGAATCGGCAAGGCCCGCAATTCGCCGGGAGACAGGAGGAATGAACAGCCAGGTGAACCATGGTGAGGTTCGTGCACGCCTCAATTAGCCGATTTAATCAGTCCAAAAACCTCAATCGGATGGCTAAGACCACGGATTTCATGGCTGCCACGTGTGGCAAACATCTCCGGGCAAGAACGCGCCACCGCTGTGGTTGCGAGAGCCTTATCGCCAAGCGACTTCGTCAATCCTTCAATCCTGCTTGCTACGTTCACCGCCGCCCCCAGCACCGTAAAGTCAAGCCTGCCCGGGCTGCCGATATTGCCGTAACTGACCTGGCCCACATTGATACCGATCCCAATGTCCAGTGGCTGCATGTTCGCATTGGTGCGTTCCTGGTTCAAAATGGTCAGGCCCTTGAGCACCCCTTGTGCAGCACGCGCAGCCTGCCTGCACCGATCATCCCGATCTGCAGAAACGGGAACCACGAAAATTGACAGGATGCCGTCGCCCATGAATTTGAGCACATCGCCGCCCATTTCTTCCACCGACTGAACGACGAGTTCGAAATACCCGTCCAGTGCGTCAAATACCTCTTCTTCGGGAGAGGTTTCGGAAAACGCAGTAAAGCCCCGCAGGTCGGTGAACATCACCACCGCCTCCAGGGTTCGGCGCTCGCCTCTTTTTATGGTGCCGTTCCAGACTGCTTGTGATGGTCCGGATCCGAGATAGGTTCGTAAAAGGCTTTGGGTCGACTTGCGCATGGTCATTGGTTCGAGCGCGGAGGACAGTCCCGGTTTGCATGCCTCGATCATCGCCAGATGCTCGTCCGTAAACCCGTCGCTGGCCTGGGTGGCAAATGTGCAGCCGTGTTGAGACTTGTCGCCATAGTCGAGCAGCGTCGCATAATAATCCGTTCCTCCCGCTTCCGCGAATTCAATGTATGAGATGTGATCAACATTCGGATCAAGCCCGCGAAGGCTCTTATGCAAGGGCTTCTGGTTTGCCAAAATGTATTCAAACGAGCTGCCGATATAGTCAACAGTCAACATGCGCGCATGTGTGACGTCGTAGGTCTCGGTGCCGTCGGGGGTCCAGACAATGCCCCAGGCAATCAAAAGCGGATTGGCAAATCGCTGACCGATATTAACCCGCCAAAGTGGCACACCTGCCTTCATCAATTCGGCGCAGAAATGCGACACCACCTCGACAGGGTCGTCTGAATGGCGACCCCTGATCATCATCCAGTGGTTGAGGTCTGATACGGCACTCATCGGATCAGATTACTAGCCAGCGCCAAGGGTGCAAGGGCTGAGCTGCTTTCAATGCCTTCCATCGGACCAAGTCATATATAAGAAAAACGCACCTGGAGACCGAAAAGATTGGTCTGGAAATTCGCGCAGGTATTCATACGGGCGAATGCCTGCGATATGGGCCAAGCGATGTCACCGGGCGTGGCGTCGTCATTGCGTCCAGAGTGGCCGATCATGCAAGCGCGGGCGAAACGTTTGTAACGTCTACTGTGAGCGACCTGGTCGTCGGCTCCGGATTGACGTTCACAGAATTGGAGCCCCGCTCATTTAAGGGTGTTCCAGGAGATTGGCGCCTCGCCCGCGTCGATCACTAACCGCACCGAATTCGGGCTTGTCGGCTTTGGACTGACCCGGACCTTTGATCATTTGCTGCTTGAACCCATCGCAACGGCGGCTGAGCGGAGAGGCTGTGTGAAAAGTCCGTTCGTTTGCGGATCATGCTATAATTCCCTGAGAGTGAATCGGGGATTTGTTATGACGCGATTTATTGAAGGTGTGGTCCGTGATCAGGTGGCATTGCTTCCGGAATGTCTGGATGATTATGTTGCTGAAGATAATCCGGTTCGGGTTGTTGATGCATTCATTGATATGCTGGACTTGGGTGATCTCGGGTTTGAGATTGAACCAGAAACAATGGGTCGCCCTGGCTACCACCCGGGACTGATGTTGCGGATTTATCTTTACGGCTATCTCAATCAGGTTCAGTCATCGCGGCGGTTGGAACGAGAATGTGGGCGCAATCTGGAACTTATCTGGCTGACAGGTCGGCTGAAGCCGGATTTCAAAACGATAGCCGACTTCCGCAAGGACAATGGTTCGGCGATCCGCAAGGTGTGCCAGCAGTTCGTTGCTTTGTGTCGGGACATCAAACTTCTGGACAGTGATATCGTCGCCATTGATGGCAGTCGGTTCAAGGCGGTCAACTCGAAGGCTAAGAGCTACACGCGCGGCAAGCTGAAGCAGAAACTGGGTGAGATCGATAAGGCGATTGAGAGATACCTGATGGAGCTGGACCGAGCTGATGAAGCTCTGGCAAAGACAGGCTCGGCAGTGCCGATATCACAGATCGTCCGCACCAGTCGTAAGTTGGCCAATCTGAACAAGGAGGCCAAACGCTACCGGGCTGTGGAAGAACGCATGGATGCAACAGGAGAAACTCAGGTGTCGTTGAGTGATCCAGATGCCAAGTCTATGACGACGACTGCCCGCATGCCGCGTGTTGTGGGTTACAACGTTCAAACGGCTGTTGAGGCCAGGCATCATCTCATTGTTGCCCACGAAGTGACCACCTTCGGTTACGACCGTGATGCCTTGTCAAAGATGGCCAAGGCAGCACGCGATGAAATGGAAACCGACGAACTGGAAGCAATTGCTGACAAGGGATACTTTAAAAGCGAGGAAATACTGGCCTGCGAAGACGCAGGCATCACACCCATCGTCTCCAAGCCTCTGACTGGTAGTTCAAGCATCAGGGGCAAATTTGACCGGGCAGACTTTGTCTACGACACCGAGAAGGATGTCTATGTTTGCCCTGCTGGCGAACACCTGACTTATCGCTATACCAGCGAGCGGGATGGCAAGATATTGCGGGCCTACAGTTCAGAATTTTGCTCTGGCTGCGTCATTAAAGACAAATGCACGACTTCTACACAGCGACAAATTCGCAGATGGGAACATGAGGCAGTGCTCGAACGCATGCAGCAGCGCATTGATGATGACCCATCCAAACTGGCGCTGCGATCCATGACGGTCGAACATCCGTTCGGCACGATCAAATCCTGGATGGGCAATACCCACTTCAAGATGCGGCGCCTGAAAAACGTCGCCACCGAAATGGCTTTGCATGTCCTTGCCTATAATATGACCCGGGTCATGAACATCATCAGTGTACCCACCCTGATCAAAGCGATGAGGACGTGATAAAGGTCTATTATTGAAGCCCTCAACTGAAAAATCTGCATTTCCAGCCCGGAAACCGAATGTTGGCCGAATAACTATGCGATTTGAGTGGAATTCGGGAAAATCGGGAAATATTCAAGATGCCGCAAAACCCGAAGCAAACCCTATAAAATGCCCGACTTTCCACACAGCCTCCGGACAGAGCACCACTTCAATTTTTAGGAATTGTTCGGCTTGCGACATAACTCGGCTATGTCACATTGAGAACCGAGCAAACCATGGAACACGAATCCACACGCAGGACTGGCAACGCGGCCCTGAGCAATCAACATACTTGAGCCTATGGACTCGAAAGCGAACTAGGTTATTGCATTGCGATTAGAATTTTGAATACTTTGTACTGCGGATTTGAGATGTCTTTCATACCGATTTAAGTCATTAATTGTAACTACTCAGCTACCCTATTTCTGCTGCCATTAGGTGCGACAATTTGATTCATGGCGCATATTTGAGGTTCCACTTTTTTCATTTTGGTGTTTGACTGCGAGGATGAAACTCGAAAATCTGACACCTGAAATTCTTGCTGATTTCTCAAAATCAGAACTGATTGATGTGGCCATGGCTCTGGTGGGTCAGGTTGTCTAACTCAAAGAACAAAATGCGCAGCTTTTGGAGGTGAACGCTCGGCTCCTGAAGGAAAACGAACAACTCAGGAAAGACAACGAGCAACTTAGAGAAGATAATGCGGTTCTTAGGCAGCGTGTTTCAGATCTTGAGCGTCGTCTGGGATCGAACAGTCGTAATAGCAGCAAACCACCTTCGAGCGACGGACTGGCAAAGCCGTCTAGCGATAAGAAACGGCGGACCAAAAGTCAGCGGGGCAAGTCAAATCGAAAGCCTGGCGGCCAACCCGGACATCCCGGCAACACACTGAAACAGGTTGAGAACCCAGACGAGATCACCAGTCATTTTCCGAACCAATGCCAAAACTGTCAGGCCGCGCTTTCGGCGGAGGATACCATAGGTTCTGCGTGCAGACAGGTGTTTGGCCTCAAACCTCCACCGCCGCTTTATGTGACCGAGCATCGTGCGCATATTTGCCAATGCCAGCATTGCGGTGCAAAAACCCGCGCCGATTTTCCTGAAGGGGTAACATCACCCGCCCAGTACGGCGATGAAATAGGGGCGTTGGCCGCCTATTTACAGACGCAGCACTGCATTCCCCAAAATCGCCTGGCGCAGGTTTTTGCGGACATTTTCGGGGTCACAATCACATCGGCAACCCTTTCCAGTCTGGTTGCCAAAAAGGCCGAGCAGATGCTCTGTTTAGCTGAGGCGGTGAAGAACCTGCTGTCCGGGCCTCAAACGGCAGTGAAGCATCTGGATGAAACGGGGTTCAGGATTGGTGGCAGAACGCGCTGGCTTCATATGCTATGCTCCACCGCTCTAAGCCACCTTCGGCTCGGAACTGCGCGAGGTGAAGTGCCACCAGAACTGGCGGGAACGGCAGTGCATGACTGTTTCTCTTCCAACTGGGCAGTGGAAAATGTGACCCATGGATTGTGCAATGCCCACATCTCCCGCGAATTGGAGGCATTGACCGAATATGAAAAAGAAGCTTGGGTGCCGGACATGAAAGCCATTCTGCTCGACGCACTGAAGCTCACGCATGTCGCGCGAATCCAAAATCGGAGCGCGGTCAGCCCGGAGGCAATCACGGATATCGAGCGGCGATTTGATGCCTGTTGCGAGCGTGCTATCGCGTTCCACGAGGCCCAACCGCCTCTCGCGCGCCCAACGAAAGGCAAGAAGCGGGGTCGCCCGAAACGGCGGATTGGGCACAATCTCGCTTTGCGACTCCAAACGCATAAAGCAGCGGTTTTGCTCTTTCTCAATGATCTGCGCGTTCCCTACACGAACAACGAGGCAGAGCGTGATCTCAGAATGACGAAAGTTCGACAAAAGGTCTCGGGAAGCTTTCGAACAGAGGCTGGTGCCGAGAATTTCTGCACTTTACGAACGGTCATTGAAACGGCGCGAAAACAAGGTTGGGACATCCTGAAAACCTTGAAAACCGCGCCTGATCAGCTCATCCTCAATCTCAGACCCGTCTGATGGGCCGTCTATAAAAGCATCAGGTTGGGGTAGCTGGGTAGTTACCATTAATTTTAAACTAATAGATATGAAAACTGATGAATACATTTATTCAAATTTGGCTACATATCAAATGGTAGGCTTCTCTTTTGCTTAGATGGCTGGAAAAGTGACACGGCGGTGAACAATGAGCATCAGAAACCCTAGAAGTTACAGCCAGTTTACCGAAGAAATAGACTTGATAAAATCAAGACAGTTCGAAAAGGCTGGGGAACGATTATCAGCTCATCTTTTGGATGCAGGAGCTTCCCCCCAAACATGGCGACTATTGGCCGAGGTTGCAAACGGAAGCCGCAATTTCACTGAGGCAAAAATATGCATTAACAAAGCTTTAGAACTTGATCCATCAAACGAGTATTACAAATACCGCCTCGGGCAAATTTTAAGAAACTGCAGGGAATATGATGCAGCTGATGTGATCCTTCGGCAGGTATTGGAGGCAAATCAAAACGATCCAGAATGCTTGGACGGACTAAAGGTCTGCAACTATCATCTGGGCAACCATGAAGCTGCGCGAAATTTCGGTCAGAGATCGATACTTCAAAAGAACTTGCGAACAGGTGCCAGTGTTGAAGCATCACCCAATGCGTCAGAGCAAAAATTCAGAACGAAAAAAATTATTTCGTATTCGCTTTGGGGGAATAATCCTATCTACGTTTATGGAGCTCTAATAAACGCTGCATTGAATAAATATTTTTATCCAGACTGGGAAAGTAGGTTTTACACTGGCAATGATGTCCCCGACGTTGTGGTGGATGCTCTTAAATTGCGAGGGTGTGAAGTTGTCGAGGCTTCCGTCACCTACAACGAAATTTCGCCGCATATGTGGCGTTTCTTAGTTGCAGATGATAGCGACGTTTCAACATTTATTTGCCGTGATTGTGATTCCAGGCCAACAGTCCGGGAAGTTGTTGCAGTGGAAGAGTGGCTCGCTAGCGAGTTACTTGCGCATATTATACGTGATCACATATTCCACAATGATCTCATCCTCGCAGGTTTGTGGGGAGCACGGACCAGCATGCAATTGGATATCAAAGAACGAATTTACAAGTTTCAAGCTGAAAATAGAAGCAGGTTTTATGGCCACGATCAACTTTTCTTGGAGAGCCAAATTTGGCCTACAATCAAGCAAAGTTGCCTAGCGCATGACTCGTTTTATGAGGTAAACCAGAATTGCAAACAGATCAGCATTCCTGTTCGCAACATTGAGCTCAACCACATCGGATCTTGTCGAAACAATTTGAAGGCGATCTTGAAAGAAATGCAGTCGCTGGGCATTTCAGAAATGAAAAGTGTTCCTATTCCGAGACGGCGGAAAGTCCAGGCAGTGATCTCGACAAATTGAGACCTTGCTGTTGGTTTTTTATCCATTGAGATGACATCGGGGACATTCATCAATTCAGCAACGACAGCAGTGGTTCGTCACAGTTGCTTGGGTGAAATTTGACTGTCTAGTTTGCGCCATTAGGCCAACTGGTAAGAAGGGCTCACTGCAGACCTTTGATCATTTGCTACCCGGATCCCTTGCAACGGCAGGTGTGCACAAATAACTGCCGTTGACGGATAGTCAGATTCTCATGTTCAATGGCCACATTGCTTCTGAAAGTCTATGCTCAAAAAGGCGAGAACAACCCGGAGCGGCACGCATGCACGACCCACAAACAAAAGGCGAAATCGCCAGCTTGCGCGCCGAAATCGACAGGTTGCGCGAGCGGGAAGCCGCCAGCCGGGAAATCCTCGCAATTATCAGTCAGAGCCGGGACAATGAAATACCGGTTTTGGATGCAATCACCCGAAATGCCGTCAAGTTGTGCAAGGCCACTGGCGGTGCAGGATTGTGGTTGTTGGATGAGGCAGGTGACGTCACACGGCTGGCAAGCGTCGCTCAGGACCAAAAGGGCAAATCGGCATTCTCGGCCGGACTCGAATTTGCGCGTGAGGACATCTCGCCGTTGGGGCGATGCTTTCGCGACTCCTGTACGATCAATGTGGCCGACATACGAGACGATCCCTATTACCTGGACGGCGACCCAACTCACGTGAGGATGATCGAGAAGGCTAAAATTCGGAGTCGGTTGCTCGTACCACTTCTGGACAACGGGATTGCGTTTGGTTGTTTCAGCCTGAATAGGCAAGAAGTGAACGCATTTTCCGACGAGGACGTCGCCCTGATTGAATCTTTCGCCGAGCAGGCCGTGATCGCCATTGAAAACGCTCGAATGTTCAAGGCGCTTGAGTCCATGAACGCGGATCTGAGCATCCGGGTCGACGAACAAGTGGGAGAAATCGAGCGGATGGCACGGCTCAAACGGTTTTTGCCAGCCGCCGTTGCAGACACAATCGTTTCTTCAGGATCCGAGAAAATGCTCTCAAGTCACCGCGCAATGTTGGGGGTATTGTTCTGTGACATACGGGGATTTACAGCTTTTTGTGAGACGGCAGAACCGGAGGAAACAATCGAAGTATTGCAGACCTATCACAAAGAATTGGGCATACTCATAGACCAACACCGCGCAGGCGTAGACCAACGGACGGGCGACGGAATCATGGTATTGTTCAACGATCCCGTCCCATGTGACGATCCGGCTGGCGAAGCGGTAAAGCTGGCGGTCGCCATGCGTTCCAAAATGAGGGAATTGTGCAAAAAGTGGAAGCAACAGGGCTACCGTTTGGGCTTCGGTGTGGGTGTTTCGATGGGTTATGCCACGGTCGGAATGATTGGCCACGAAGGCCGCTCTGACTATACGGCGTCCGGCACCGTCGTGAACCTGGCGGCTCGCCTTTGTGACCTCGCCGCAGATGGCGAGATTCTTCTAAGCCCGCGCGCATACGCTGCAGTTGAGGACGAATTTCCCGGGGAACCAACTGGCGAAGTCAGCCTGAAGGGCATTCGGGAGCCGGTTAAGGTACATCGCTTATTGGACAAAATTGGTTAGCCGAATATCTCATGTTTAAGCAAAGTTGCAATTGTTCAAATTGCAGCAGACACCTCATGTTTTCCAAGGGCTCGACCCAGATCTTTGATCATTTGCCGCCTGGATCAATATCAACGGCAGCTGAGCGGGCACTTTTCCCTTTGGTTCCCGACGTCTCTGTCTCGTAAGCGACGAGATATCCCTTGATTGACTTCAGCCGAGCCCGAAATAGGGCTCCGGCAAAGACATGGCCAACCTTTCCATCCAGGATCGGGCTTCGATCGACGTGTTTCACGATCTTGGTCGCGTAGTGACGCCCGAAATCGCTGAGCAGATGGGAACGCTGAAGATGGTTTGGTACAGGGTTTGTCGCTGCCTATTGGCCTGTATTTGCTTCAATTGCCCTTAAAATCAGTGGACGCGCCTAGTCGGCTGACCGCATCGGCCACCACGCGCAGACCGGTTACCAAGTCAGCCTCATTTGTGTCCTCGACAAAGGCGTGGCTGATCCCATCTATAGACGGAACAAACAACATCGCGGACGGGATCACCCGCGCCATGTTTGACGCATCATGCAACGCGCCAGACGGCATCTCGCGCCACTTTCCGCAGGCCTGCGCCTCAGCCCCAGCACTCAAAGCCGCTCGAAGAGTGGCGTCCATCGGGACAGGTTGAAGCGCCTTGATTGGCACAATCTCTGCCTGCATCCCATGGTCATTGGCAATCACGGCAACAAGGTCGCGGATCAGGTTTTCCATGCGTGCCAGCCGATCATCATCGATATCGCGCCACTGCACGTCAAACACCACCTCGCCGGGGACAATGGATGGCGCATTGGGCCGCAGTTGCATCCGTCCAATCGTCCACACAGTGCGTGGTGTTACAATATTTCGAAGGCGGTCATTTAGCGCCGCGTTGAATGCGCACAGCGCCTGAAACGCATCTTTGCGCTGGTGCATCAGCGTGGTGCCAGCGTGATTTTGCTGACCTGTTATGGTAACCTGTATTTGCCGGGATCCGACGATACCCGTCACAACGCCAATCGCCTCACCGGCGTCGTCTAGCGTGCTGCCCTGTTCAATGTGTACCTCAATGAAACCCGAGAAGCGGTCATGTGGCAAGAACTCCCTTGCCAAATCCGCCATGGAAGCCCGCGCATCACGAAAAGAGACCCCGTCCACATCAGTGAACCCGTCGGCTTCCGTAAGTGTTGTCTTGCCTGAATAAATGCTGGATCCGGTCAGGGCACCAAACCGCCCCTCTTCATCCTGGAAGTTTACAACTGACACCGGCGGACCGCCCGCCTCTTTCGCGGAACGTGCGATCTCCAATGCGACGATGACACCCAATGCTCCATCCAGCCACCCTCCTTCGGGTTGGGTATCGCTATGAGACCCCATTAGTAGGGACGGACCATCGGTCACGCCGAATACGTTGCCCGCAGGATCCACATGCGGGGCCAGACCCGCCGCCTTCAACTGCTTGATCAACCACTTGCGTGCAGCCACGTCTGCCTCAGAAAAAGCCTGACGTACAACTCCCTTGCCGATACCACTCGCGCCAAAGGAACGGAGGGTGTGAAGATCTCGCAAAAACCTGTCTGGCAGAACGTGCATCATGGCGCTCCCAAAGTGAAAACTAGCAGAACTTGCTCGATATTCATCAAGCAGAACGTTTGGTGCTCGATGCTGACGCTGTTTTGCGCACCGATCAAGTCACTAAGACAAAGTCCGTGTCAGGCAGCCAGACTGCCAGATGGGCCATGGATGATCCCACACAATGAAAATCCCTGGCCCGCTTTTTGCAAAATCAATCGGCAACGCGGTTTAGCGTTGTCATCACGTCGTTGGGGAACTTCCGAAAATGCGGGCAAAACCGACCTTGCTCGATGAAGGTCATATTATTTTTTGCCTCCGCCCTTGCTGGTCTCTCACCAACCATTGCTGAAAACCTCGGTCTATGAAATTCTAGTTATGATTTGTCAGGAGGGGCAAGACCATGAAGTTTGAAGAAGTGATAGATGACGTCGAACGCTTGAGAGAGATTTTGCCATTTTCTGACACCGCACCAGCAGCATTGAAGGTTTCGGATAGGCTGAACGACGTTGGGCGGCAATTCATCGAGCTTTCACCGTTTATTGTTGTTGGAACAAAGGACAGAGACGGATTGATCGACGTTACTCCAAAAGGCGACCCAGCCGGTTTTGTCAAAGTCTTAGATGACAAAACAATCGCTATACCTGAACGCCTTGGCAACAACCGTGCGGATGGCTTTCTAAACATCCTGACCGACCCCAATGTGGCCGTGACCTTCATTGTACCAGACCACAATTTTACCCTCCGTATTGCCGGAAAAGCGAGGATAGTGCGCGACCAGTTTCTTTCTGCACAGATGACCGTGAACGGGAAAATTCCGGAACTTGCACTTGTTGTGGGTATTGAAGAGGCGTTCATGCATTGCTCAAAGTCTTTGATCAGATCGGGCATCTGGCGCGATGACACTTGGCCTGAACGCGGGTCTGCTCCAAGACTTGCGGACTGGCAGGTGTCGATTGTCGACGACGGAAGAACTGTGGATCAAGTCTTTGCAAAACAGGATCACGACGAAAAGACACGCATGTATTGAACGCTGCTCGAGTAGGTGGCTTTGGGCTCGACCCAGACCTTTGATCATTTGCCGTTTGGATCAATATCAACGGCTGCCATGTGGACTTTGCTATCTTTGCCCCCGTCCGGCTTCGTGGACGACAATCAACCATTGACGTGTGGACGGCCTAAACTCGACGCGGCAATGCTGCGAAACAAACATCTTGCGACGCTTTATTCAGTCCTCCCGGCGATCTTCCTCTTTGATTACTCCCAATCGCGGCAGTTCAAGCTCCTGTTCCAAAAAATCAATCTCGCCCGCCATATCCGCGTTGATCCACTCCCATTGCGGCGGTGGCGGCGGCGTAGGTTGGGGCGGCGGCGGCGGTGGCGGCGGTGGCGGCGGTGGCGGCGGCTTTCATATCATGGGCTGGATATCTGCGGGCAGCCCATGATATGAAATTACAGCGAAAAATGCTGATTGCAAACTGACGTGCCTGCGGCAATTCGGATTTTTCGACGGCCTTCTGAAAATCAATCAGTCCCAGTGGCAAAACCCGCAGGGCAATGCGACAGGCAAGTATTTGCGCCAGTTCATTAGGGCGATCTTCGAGCCATTGCTCAAACGATTCCCGGTCGACAATTTCTGCAACTTCAACAGCCACAACCGTCCCTCTTCGGCGTCCATTTGTTCGATAATGCAAGTATGCACCTGCCAGCCCACGGCGTCGAGAGGGTGTTGATGTGAGGTAAGCGGGGTGGTGATTTCGGCTTTGGATGAAAACAATTGAAAAACCAAGCAGTTGTCGCGGCAATCTGAGACGCATACCCCCGCCTGTTCATCCCAGCCCATAGCTGCAAACTTGGCAAATAAATTATCACGTGGCACCCTTTATAGTTACCTCAAGTCCATGGGGACAACGTTCGCTCTGTTTCAACACAGTTCTCGCAACGACCACTCGAAGGGGGCTCCATATGTTCGGCATCAAAAGATTAAACAATTTGGCGGCGATGATTTGTATCCCGATAATCGCCTTGGTTTGTCTGTGTTCCAGCGCCTTGGCCAACGACCTTCATAAGGCAGCCCGCAATGGGGATTTGACTATGGTGCAGACACAGATCGCCGCCGGAGCTGATGTCGATGCAACCGACGGTGAAGGAGAAACGCCACTGCATAAGGCTGCCAAGGCGAACAATGCAGAGATTATAGGCGTCCTGCTGAACGCCGGTGCAGATCCGCTGATCAGCGGCATGGGGCCATTTGGCGCCACCGGAACCCCAATTCATGTTGCGGCGAAATTTGGCGGCGTAGTTAGTCTCAAGGCTTTGCTGGAAACAGGTGTGGATCCCAATCTATCTGATCCCGGCGTCGGCACGCCGCTACATTTGGCCTTGAAGGCTCAGCGATCAAAGGCGGTTGACCTGTTGCGCAGCTATGGCGCCGGGTCCGTGTCCGCATCACCTGTTGATGATTTGGTTGGCAACGCCGATCCCGAACTGGGCCGCAAAATTGCCAATACATGCCAGCTTTGTCACAAGATGGACCGCAAGGAACGAGAAGACGCAACTCCTGGTCCACCCCTTTGGAACATCGTTGGCCGGCCCAAGGCGTCTGTCGACGGCTACGAATATTCTGCCTCTATGGCAACGCTTGGAGGCGTTTGGAGTTTTGCTGACTTGAACAGTCTGATTGCTGATGCGCGAGCCTATGTCCCCGGCACCAAAATGGACGGGGCTGCTGGCATAGCAGGAGATGAAAGGCGGGCGGCACTGCTGCGTTATTTAAGAGATCTGGCTGATTCACCGGTAGCGCTACCGGCTCAGTGACAAATTGACCTGGCCAGGCTGACCTCCTTGGTGTCCCCCTGTCACCAGGCTGACCAGTGATCATCTTGATGTCACAATGGTCAGTTGACCCCGCCCGGATCGTTGTCCCAAAGCCGATTAGCCAATCACTCGCTTTGCGCCGCGGTCATCCAGCCGATCATCGCGCCTCCTGGTTCACGCAGCAAGGCTATGCGACCGATTTCAGGCACATCAAATGGCCCCTGCATGACCGTTGCGCCTGCCTGTTTGGCAAGTTCCACACGGGCATCGACATCGTCGACCGTGATATAGGCCAGCCATTGATCGCTCATGCCCTGATGCTCGTCACTTGTCATCTGGTACATGCCGCAAACCGGCATCGGTTCACCCGGCACAAGCCAATAGGTTTCGCCACTTTCCATCGGCATGGGCTGAAACTCCCAACCCATCGTGTCGTGGTAGAAGGCCCTCGCCTGCTCCACGTCATTGGTCATCAGTTCGTTCCAGTAAAAGCGTCCGTGTTCGGACATGACATGTCTCCTTCGTTCACTTCGTTGCAGAAGTGTTGCGCAGAAGGAGGTGCCTGTCAAAATCAGCAGCAGTTTTAAGCCGCGGCCTCGGCCTCACCGCCGTCGCCGCCGTTGTCGCCGCCGCTATCGCCGCCGCTATCGCCGCCGACGCCGCCGCCGGCTTCGGTGCGCAGAAAGGCTTCGCCGCAGGCCTTGGAGAGATCACGGACACGGCCGATATAGTTCTGACGCTCGGTGACGGAGATCACGCCGCGAGCATCGAGCAGGTTGAAGACATGGCTGGCCTTGATGCACTGGTCATAGGCCGGGTGGGCCATGACGATGGCGCGGTCCTTTTTGGGGTCTATGGCGGGCGCCTCCAATATGCGGCGGCATTCGGCTTCGGCGTCTTCGAAATGCTTTAGCAGAGTATCGGTATCGGCAATATCAAAATTCCAACGGCTGTATTCCCGTTCGGTCTGTTGGAAAACTTCGCCATAAGAGACTTTGTCACCGCCGGAGCCGCCGTTGAAATTGAGGTCATAAACGTCGTCGACCCCCTGCACATACATTGCCAGACGTTCCAGTCCGTAGGTCAGTTCACCGGCGACGGGCGCGCATTCCTGACCACAGATCTGCTGGAAATAGGTGAACTGGCTGACTTCCATGCCGTCACACCAGACTTCCCACCCAAGACCCCAGGCACCGAGTGTCGGGCTTTCCCAGTCATCCTCGACAAAGCGCACATCGTGGAGGGCTGTATCAATGCCGATGGCTTTGAGGGAACTGAGATATAATTCCTGCAGATCAGGCGGATTTGGTTTCAGCAAGACCTGATACTGATAATAGTGTTGCAACCGGTTTGGGTTTTCGCCGTAACGGCCATCGGTGGGCCGCCGGCTGGGCTGAACATATGCGGCGTTCCACGGTTTTGGCCCCAGCACGCGCAGGGTCGTGGCGGGATGAAATGTCCCCGCGCCGACTTCCATGTCATAGGGCTGCAATATGACGCAGCCGTATTCGGCCCAGTATTCGTGCAAGGTCAGGATCAGGTCCTGAAAGGAATTTTTTGGGTTTTTTGCCATGGAAAGGTCCACGTTTGGGGGATGCGCCTTGTCGCCAGACCGATGCCACGACGCCGGTTGGGGGTCAAGGTTGAAGAGGGTTGATGTCGCATATTGGCTTCTACGCTCTCATGACGCGGCAAATATGACATCGTAAATATGACATCGCCAAGCCTCGCGCACTTCTACCCATCATGCTAATTGGTAAGCTGGAGGTGCTGCATGCCAGGACTTGAATATCTATTGCCGCTTTTGGTGACAGCCTTGCTGCTTTCCATCACGCCGGGTCCGGGGATGCTGTATATCGCCGCCCAGACGATCGGGCGCGGCCGAAAGGCAGGCTGGTTTTCGGCGCTGGGAACACATTTTGCCAGCTATGTTCACATCATCGCTGCGGCATTCGGGCTGAGCCTGTTTCTGGAGGCGGTGCCGATTGCGTATCTTGCATTGAAAGTGATCGGCGCGCTGTATCTGTTCTGGCTGGGTCTGCGGTTTCTGTTGGCTGAAGAGGCGTACGCCGCCCCTGATGTATCGGCGGCGTCTCAAACCCATATTGCGGCGTTTAAGGAGAGCCTCGTGGTGGAATTGACCAATCCGAAATCCGCCGTTTTCTTTGTTGCCTTTCTGCCGCAATTTTCAGACCCGTCTGCATCCTATCCGTTCTGGCTGCAGATCGTTTTGTTGGGCATTGTCGCCAACATGATCTTTTCGTTGGCGGAAATGGGCTGTGTCCTGTTCGCCGATCAGGTTTCATCGCTTTTCAAAAGATCGCAATCTGCCGGACAGTGGATGCGGCGGGCGGCCGGGTCGGTGATGATCGCACTTGGCGTCAACCTGTTGCTTGCAGAACGCTAGACATTTCCAAACAACTCGAATTTGTTGGCTATCAGTGGGTTGGGCACGGTACCTGGAGGTGCAATGCCCATCTAATTCATCGCGCTATGCGACCTTATACTGACGGCTTATTCCATTGTCGCCAAGGATGCCGCCAAGACTGCAGCCAGGGATGCAGCCAAGGCAATTGCGTGTCGCATCGTCAGCATTGCCCTGGCCAATTGCCTGCCGTTGGTCAATCGTTGGATCGATCCACAACTCACACCGTCAGCTGAGGGCAGACCAGCGCTGGAATTTTCAACGCTGAAACGGATCAAACATCTTCCTGATCCGGGGCCCTGGAGACTGGCACAAGATTGGTGATTATCTGATCGCGGAAGTCTGCTGCAATATCCGATTCCAGCAACAATCTGGCAAGATTCACCGGCAGGGTCAGTTCCATCATTGAAGCGGTATCTGATGGCCCATCTCCTGCGATAAGCCGGGTCACCATGCCGGCGGCCACAGTATTGTTGGTCTGCGGGTCGATCAATATGAAGGACCCGGTATTTTGATTGTCCGCATAGGCGTCGAAATGGGCTTCTTCAGCGAAATCCAGCTTGATCCTGCCGATACCGTTGACCGGCAGATGGTCGGCACGGCGCCAGGAATTGTCCTGCAGGTTGAGTTGGTCTTCAATTAAGATGCGAACCCGCAGACGACGGGTTGAAGATTTCAGCCAATAGTCCCGCCCCGGCCGCAGCCCGGACTGATCAAGGGCAACGATATTGGCCTGGAATGTCCGGCCTGTCAGCGGTGGCGATTTGGCCTCCGCCAACAGATCACCCCGGGCAATGTCAACATTTCGGTCCAAAACCAGCGTCACAGCGTCGCCCTTGCGGGCCCGCGGCAGATCGCCATCAAATGTCACTATCTGCTCAATTTTTGCAACGGCACCACCGGGCCAGATGGTCACATCCTGACCGGGGCGTACGGTTCCTCCCGCAAGTGTGCCCTGATAACCGCGAAAGCTCTCGTCAGGACGACTTACCCTTTGCACCGGAAACCGCAACTGACTGTCCGGCAGTGGATTGACCGAAGCGGTTTCAATTGTTTGCAACAGGCTTGGCCCGTCATACCAGGGCATTTTTGCGCTGCCATCGGTGACAACATTGTGACCGCGAAGGGCGCTGACCGGAATTGCAGATAGATTTTCAACCAAAAGCGACTGAGCAAGTTCGCGGAATTCCTGACGAATGCTGTCAAACACGCTTTGGCGATAACCGACGAGATCCATCTTGTTGACCACCAACACCAATTGCTTGATGCCCATCAGTGTGGCGATGGTCGCGTGACGGCGGGTCTGTTCCAAAATTCCGGTGCGAGCGTCAACCAGCACGACGGCAAGATCAGCAGTCGAGCAACCGGTCGCCATATTGCGGGTATATTGCTCATGACCCGGCGTATCGGCGACGATAAAGGCGCGACGTTTGGTGGAAAAATAGCGATAAGCGACGTCTATCGTGATCCCCTGCTCCCGCTCCGCCTGCAGACCGTCGAGCAATAAGGCAAATTCAGGAATATGGGTGTCGGCCTCACCCTCTTCGGCAGCTATTGATGACGTGGCGAGGTTTTCAGCATGATCACTGCTGACAGATTTTGTGTCCCACAGGAGACGTCCGATGAGCGTCGATTTTCCATCATCGACCGACCCGCAGGTAATCAGCCGCAGGGCTTTGCTGCCCGGTTTTTCAGCGAGTTCGGGTTGAACAGCAGTCGACAGGTTGGCTGTTGCGACAAGGGGGGCGGTCTGGTGGGTATCCGGTTGTTGCGCCAGCATCAAAAATATCCTTCACGTTTTTTCATTTCCATGGAGGCGGCCTGATCGTGGTCAATGGCACGACCTTGCCGTTCCGAGACGGTAGCAGCACGCAATTCCATAATGATTTCTTCAATTGTTTGAGCCGTTGAACGCACCGCGCCGGTCAATGGAAAGCAGCCCAGGGTGCGGAACCGCACCATCTGTTGCTGGACCTGTTCGTCGGGCAGCAATTGCAGTCGTTTGTCTTCTGCCAATATCAACATGCCATCGCGCTCGACCACCGCCCGAGGGGCGGCGAAATATAGCGGGACAACCGGGATCGCCTGCGCCTCGATATAGGACCAGACGTCAAGCTCGGTCCAATTCGACAGGGGAAAGGCGCGCACGCTTTCGCCCTTGTTGATCATGCCATTGTAGATTGACCACAGTTCGGGGCGTTGGTTTCTGGGGTCCCAGCGGTGATCGGCGGTTCTGAACGAATAGATGCGTTCCTTGGCTCGCGAGGCTTCCTCGTCGCGGCGCGCACCTCCAAAGGCGGCATCATACTCCCCCATATCCAGCGCCTGTCGCAGCGCTTCGGTCTTCATCACATCTGTATAAATGCCGCTGGTTTTGCCAAATGGCGTAATGGCTTGGGAAGCACCGCGCGGATTGGTGTAGCTGGTGAGTTGCAGTCCATGTTGCGCGACAACCTCATCGCGAAAGCTGATCATCTGATCGAACTTCCAACCCGTATCGATGTGGAGAAGGGGGAATGGTATCGGACCTGGATAAAACGCCTTGCGCGCCAGATGCAGCAGCACGGAAGAATCCTTGCCCACCGAATACAGCATAACCGGGTTGGCAAACTCGGCGACCACTTCCCGGAAGATGTGGATCGCTTCATTTTCCAATGCCTGCAAATGCGGATTGAGTGGTTTGACGGACTTTTTGAGCTGATCAGGCATGACTGTGAATCTCACCCTCAGGCTGAACCGCCTCATGCAAGGAAGAAACAGCCTCACCGCTTTCGCCGCGCTCGCTGCTTTCGCCGCGCTCGCCGCCATCGCCGCCGACGTGTAGGCCGCATTCACGAGTATCTTGTTGTTCCCACCACCATCTGCCGGCCCGTTCGCTTTCTCCGGGCCTGATGGCTCTGGTGCACGGTGCACAACCGATCGAAGGAAAGCCACGCTCATGCAGAGGGTTGATAGGAATCTGATTTGCCGCGACTGCTTCCTTAATCTGCACCTCTGTCCAGTCGGCCAACGGATTGACCTTCAACAGGCCGCGATCGTCGTCCCACTCAACAAATTCGATTGAGCTTCGGTCCAGCGACTGTTCACGACGCAAGCCGGTAACCCACACATCGGCATATCGCAACGCAGCCGCCAGTGGTTTGAGTTTGCGGACGTTACAGCAGGCCTTGCGGGCTTCCACGCTGTCGTAGAATCCATCTTGCCCATGGGTTGCGACATAATCTTTCAGGGCTTCCGGTTCAGGATAATATTCTTTTATATCAATTTGATATCGATCTTTTGTATCGCTCAGCAAGGACAGACTTTCAGGAAACAGGCGCCCTGTCTGCAGCGTCGCGACTTCTATTGGCTGCTTCGACATCGCAATTGCCCAGGTCAGAACTTGGTCCTCCAATCCCAGACTGGTGGTGAATACGGCGTGATTGGCAAGCCCGCCAATCAGCTCCAATCTTTGGGAAAGATCGAGTCTTTTGAAGTTGCCATTTAGCCTTTTGGCCAGGTGGGATAAGTCAATATTTGAGTGTTCCATTGGGGCATCCTTTTCGAGGTCCGCGCAAAGGTGATCAAAAAATGGGACTTTTGGAAGAAATGGATTTTCCGCGAAATTGGCGGAACCAAAAAATTAGTTTCTAATTCTGCTGCAGCTTAGGATGCATCCGCAAATACACAATTCTGGCGCAACCAATGGCATTTCCAGATTGATGTTGGCGCAATTTGCTGAATCACTTTTTATTGGACCGGACCAGTGGCACCATCCAGATCAGGCAGGACACTATCCAGATCAGGCTACCGATGATGGTCAGCGTATCGCCAAAATTGATCCCGACCGCGACAAATAAAATGCCGGCGATGATGAATCCGATCAGTCCCAGCAGTTGAAAATGGTCGTCTTTCATAGACGCGGCAAGCTCTATTTCTTAAGCCGGTAAACACCGGTTTCAGGGTCGTGTTCAAGATCACCGGCGCTTTTGGGCGGCTTGGTGGCTGCGGCCGCTGCCTTCCGGCGCTCTTCCGCGTTGATCGCGTCCATGTGTTTGCGAAACGAATTGTAGGCATACAGGCCAACTGCGCCAACAGCGGCAACGGCAACCAATTGTATCATTTCTGCCTCCCTGTCCTAAGCGCGCTGTGACCACAGCCGATTACGGCCAATGGCCGCTGCCATTCAACTACAGTCCAAGCCTGTTCCACAACAGTTTTTCTTCCGCTGCCGTCATAATTCCGCTCGCTGCACCGGCCGCCAGCGCTTCGCCGTCAAAGCCGGTCACTGTTGAGACACCAGCGGCGACGCGATTGCCAAACAGACCGCGCTTTGCTTCCACAAGTTTTATCTTGGTCTTCTTGCCATATCTGGCCTGCAATGAAGAGCGCAGGTCGCCAATCTCGTCAACCAGTCCCAGTTCCTTGCCTTTGCCGCCCGTCCAAAACTGGCCGGTAAACATGTCCTTGTGCTCGATCAGCCGATCTCCGCGGGATTGCTTGACCAGATCAATAAATATCTGATGGATTTCCAACTGCAGGGCTTTCAGACGATCAATATCGGCCTTCTTTTCCGGCAAGAAAGGATCCAGAACTGACTTGTTTTGACCGGCGGTATAGACGCGCCGTTTAACGCCAATCTTTTCAATCGCATCGACATAACCGAAACTTGCAGAAATCACTCCAATCGATCCGACAATGCTGGATGGATCTGCGGTGATGTCATCACCGGCACAGGCAATCATGTATCCGCCGGAGGCCGCAGCATCCTCGACAAAGACATGTACTTTCTTGTTGTGTTCTGCCGAAAGCGCCCGAATACGCTGGTAAATCAGGCGCGATTGAACCGGTGATCCGCCGGGCGAATTGACTATGATCGCCACAGCGGGCGAGCCTTTCGTCTGAAATGCCTTTTCCAAACGCAGTGAACAGGAGCCCAAATTAAGCGTCGGGCGGAACGCCGTGCCACCATCAGAAATCGCACCGCTGAGTTTCACCACGGGGATGACAACGTCATCGCTACCCAATTTGGCGCGTAGTTTTGCAGGAAGCAGTTTTTTCAGTCGACCAACCAATTCATCAGCCCATTGTTTTGTTCAGTTACTGTCTAATTGTGGTGCAACGGGGCAAAATTCAAGCAAATAAGTCAATTGTTCGGCGACCGCGCAGAATATCTTCGGCCTCATCGGTGAAGGAACCGTCGTCGCGATGCAGAACCAGTGGCGAAAGCAGTTGCAACGGGGAGCGACTTCCCTTGATGCTGCCGATTAACAGGCGCGTCGCGGGTTTGTGTTGATGCGAATGCAACGGCTTGATGATGACATTGCCAAAACTTTTCTGGATCTGCCCAACATAGTCGAGCAGGTTGACTGGTCGAACTATCAGTGCGAGCAGACCGTGGTGGGCGGCCATTGCGGCGGCTGTTTTGACCCATACATCGACATCAGACGACTGGTGAGCCAGTGCACGCTTTTCATCGGGCGAGGGTTGATGAGAGCCGTCATTATAAGGCGGATTGGCAAAGATCGCCGCATAGGATCCGGGTTTTCGTCCGGCACTGGTCAGAGGCTCCGATGAATTAGTGATGTCGGTGCACAGACAGCGAACCCGATCCGAAAAATGGTGATTTTGCTCAAGCTTCAGGCTCCGTGCGCTGAGTTCCACCAATTCAGCGTCAATTTCAATCAGATCGATGCGGCAACCAGTACACCTGTGAGCGATTGCCATGCCAACCACTCCGGCCCCGGCTCCCAGGTCGGCAGCCTGCCCGGCAAGCTGTGATGGTGCAGTCGCCGCCAGCATGATTGCATCCATACCGGAACGATGACCCGACCCGCTCAATTGTTGGACGGCCAAACCGTGGTCCAGAAAGTGATCTGTTGTGATCGTTTCAATCATGGTGCTTTAACTGACCGGGCGAACCGGCTTTTCGGGCAATTCATCGCCGAGCCCCGCATCGCGCATCAGGCGGCGCGCCTGAAACAGTTTTTCCCCATCGACCATGATGCGCCGCGGCAGGATTCCCAGCGACCCGTCGACAATGCTCATGTGATGATCAGCAACAAAATGGATAATCCCCTGTTCTGAAAGCAAGGCTTCAGCAAAAGATACGGTTACCGGATTGTTGGTGCGCAGAAGTTCTTCCATTAGCGGACATTCACCCTGAAAACATCAAAATGACAAGGGCTTGATCTTCAAACAATCGCGAAAAAGCGCAACCGCATCGGGTATCTTTGACCAATTCCACCCTTTGCGGGACGTCCAGGCATTCTATCGAGGACAACAGATGCTTTGACGACGACCTTGCCCTTGTGAAGTTCTCTTAGGAGTCCTATCACCATATCAGGTAGATTTGTGCTCAACGAATGGATCGAAAATTATGGGTGTTGTGGTTGCAATTGATGAGGGCAACAACTCGCGGGCCAGTGTCAAACCACTGGTTGAACTCACCCGCGATGATATGGTGCTCGTCAATCAATTGATCCTGTCAAAAACCGGTTCCGATGTCACGATGATTCCGGAAGTCGCGCAACACCTGATCGATTCCGGCGGCAAGCGGTTGCGCCCGATGTTAACCCTCGCCGCCGCCAGAATGTGCGGCTTTCAAGGCGATCAGCATATCACTCTGGCGGCCAGCGTAGAATTCATGCATACGGCAACGCTGTTGCATGATGATGTGGTCGATGAAAGCGACATGCGCCGGGGCAAACAGTCGGCCCGGATTGTCTGGGGCAATCAGGCCAGCGTTCTGGTTGGAGACTTTCTGCTCGGCCAGGCGTTTCGCATGATGGTGGATGCTCGATCGATGGAGGCGCTGGATGTGTTGTCCACCGCCTCAACCGTGATTGCCGAAGGCGAAGTAATGCAACTGGCAGCAGCCCAAAGCATGGAAACCACTGAAGATGATTATCTGGCTGTGATACGCGGCAAAACGGCTGCTTTGTTTTCGGCCGCCTGTGAAGTTGGACCAATTCTTGCCGAAACAGACAAGCCGGTGCGCGATGCCTTTCGCTCTTACGGCATGAATCTCGGCCTCGCCTTTCAACTGGTAGACGACGCCCTGGATTATGGCGGCTCAAAGGCCGATCTGGGTAAAAATGTCGGCGACGACTTCCATGAGGGCAAAATTACCTTGCCCGTGCTGCTGGCCTATCGCCGGGGTAGCGCAGAAGAACAGAAATTCTGGCGGGAGGCGATGGAGAGCGATGCAGCTGATCCTCAGGCGCTGCAGCACGCGATGGGATTGTTGACCAAACACGGTGCGATACCGGATACGGTAGCCCGCGCCCGTCACTATGGCGAAATTGCCCGCGATGCGCTGGCACCGCTGCCAGCAGGCTCCTACAAAGACGCCTTGCTGGAAGTGGTAGAATTTTGTGTCAGCCGGGTCAGCTGACACAGCGACATTTGAGCAGAGTTCAACTGAACCTCGGGTGCCGAACAGGATAATTCATCTTGCATGTAGAGGCAGGGTTAACCACCTTGTGGCAATTGATGAAAACGTCATGTTAAAGTCCGAATCACACTACATCACCAGCCGGCGTTGTGATCAGAAATTTCAAACTGGATTGTGAACCTAAATGAAAATTGTATCCCGGATTATCGCCAAACAGATCAGCCTGCTGAGCCTGTGCAGTTTTCTTGCCCTGACGCCGGTGCATCTGGCCCAGGCAGAAGGTGATGCCGATAGCGAATTGAAGATCAGCAACAGTCTGGCGGGCAATTATCTGGCGGCCCGCATCGCCGCAACCGACCGTGATACCTCAAACGCTGCAGCTTTTTATCGCAAAGCCATCTCTCTTGATCCGGAAAACATTCAGCTGAAGCTGAAAGGTTTTTTGAGTTTTATCGGAAACGGAGATTTTGCCGAGGGCGTGGATCTGGGAAATCAGATCAATCAATCAGGTAATGAGTCTGAAATCGTCGATCTTGTCTTGGCCGTTGAAGACATCCGCAAAAAGGATTGGGCAGGCGCTGAACGGCGGCTGGCGAATGACTGGCGCAGCGCTGTCGACCGTTTGATGGCAGGACTGGTACTGGGGTGGGCCAAGCTTGGCAGCGACGATCTGGAAAGCGCTCTGAAAACCGTTGACCAATTGAACGGACCCGCCTGGTTCGACCTCTTTGTGCAGTATCATAGTGGCTTGATTGCCCTTTCGGGCGGAGACGCTGCTGAAGCCGTCAAACGCCTGCAGACGGCCGCTGACAACCGCGCCGGTGGTCAGGCCGCAAATGATACCTATACCCGCGTGCTGGCGGCGCTGATCCACGCCCACGCCAAAGCTGATGACACTGCAGCCGCGCTTGAACTGACCAAAGACAGTTTGCGCCGCATGCCGCAAAACCCGGTCTTTGAGGAGCTTAAACTCAGTCTTGAAGAAAACCGACCGCTGCCTGCGGTCGTTGCGACGCCGCAAATCGGGGCTGCAGAAGTTTTTCTAAATCTGGGAACGGCAATAAACCGAGAAGGCGGCAAGCAGTTTGCCCGAATCTACATGCAGCTTGCGACAACGCTGGCGCCTGAGGTTGATGCGGTGACCATACAATTAGCCGAATTATTTGATGATCAGGGCATGCTTCAGCGCGCCAATCACCTGTTCAACAAGATCCCGGAGGCGTCTCCCTATTTTCGAATTGCGCAACTGGAACACGCGCTTAACCTCGATGAAATGGGCAAGCGTGAAGAGGCGCGCGAAAAACTTGACGGTCTGGTTGAATCTGGACCCGACGATCTGATCGCCCATCTCTCCTATGGCGCGGTGCTGGCCCGTCATGAGGAATATGGCGAAGCCATCAAGATCTATAACCGCATTATCGTCCGCATCAAAAATCCCGAGCGCAAGCACTGGAACATGTATTACCGTCTCGGAATTGCCTATGAGCGCACCAAGCAATGGCCGTTGGCGGAGGCCGCATTCAAACAGGCTTTGGAACTATTTCCCGATCATCCCAGCGTGCTCAACTATATGGGTTATTCTTGGGTCGATATGGACATCAACCTTCAAGAAGGTCTGGATATGATCCGCAAGGCCGTAAACCTTCGGCCCAATGATGGTTATATGGTCGACAGCCTTGGCTGGGCCTATTACAGGCTCGGGCGGATGCAAGAGGCCGTGGTGGAACTGGAACGGGCGGTCGAGCTGCGTCCCGGTGACCCGACCATTAACGACCATCTTGGTGATGCCTACTGGAAAGCCAACCGATTGCTGGAAGCAACATTTCAGTGGCAACACGCTCTGGCACTCGATCCGCCGGAAGCCGATATCGAGCGGATTAAAATGAAGCTCGAAGTTGGCCTCGATGAAGTCGAGAAACGGGAACTGGCGTCTGAGAACGATCCCGACAAGGGATAATTTCCCCATGCAAGAGCTGGCTCGCGCCAAGATCAATCTGACTCTGCACGTCACCGGTCAGCGCGATGATGGCTATCATCTGCTTGATACACTTGTGAGTTTTGCCGAGATTGGCGACCGGCTGGAATTTGCATCCAGTGACAGGCTTGAACTTTCAATTTCAGGGCCGGAATCTGCTTCCCTGCATGCGGTTTCAGAAAACCTCGTACTTCGTGCCGCCAATCTGTTGCGCAGCCATATTGGACGCCCCGATCTGGGCGCAGCCATACACCTTGAAAAGATCCTTCCGATTGCTTCCGGTATTGGTGGAGGGTCAGCCGATGCAGCAGCAACGCTTCGTGGCCTTTGCAAGCTCTGGGGGGTCATTCCGGACGATAAAATGCTTCATCAGCTTGGGCTCTCCCTGGGCGCAGATATTCCTATGTGTCTGGCCAGCAGGCCTGCCCGGGTGACCGGCATTGGTGACCTCATTCAGCCGGTTGAAATGGTGCCCCTGCCTCTGGTACTGGCCAATCCCCGGATTGCGGTGCCAACTGCACAGGTGTTCAATAATCTGACCAACAAGAACAATCCGCCCGCCGATGACTTTCACACTGAAAATGGCAGACAGCGGAATTCGCTTTCTGCCTACCTTTCAAAACAGCGCAATGATCTCCAACCCGCTGCTGTGGCACTCGCGCCGGCGATCAAGAAATGCCTGTCAGCGCTGGACAACATCCACACCCGCCAGCTTGCCCGAATGTCCGGCTCCGGCGCCACCTGTTTTGGGCTGTTTGATACGCCGCAAGCGGCGGCGGACGCCGCTTTGACCCTGCGTCAGCAGCATCCCGAGTGGTGGGTGGTGAATACTGCGACGATAGGATGACATCGCCATTGGTTGACCCGTCCAGCAGCACTGTTCAGACTGCCCGCAACAACCATAGTATGGTGAACCCATGAGCCGTATAGACGAATCCCGCCCCTTCATTCCCGTTTCGATTGCCGTTTTGACAGTCTCAGATACGCGCGATCTGAACGACGACCGGTCCGGCGATACGTTGGAGAAACGCCTGCTCGCCGCCGGTCACAAGCTTGCTGACCGGGCTATTGTCACAGACGATGTAGAAGCCATACAAACCACGGTTCGCGGCTGGATTGACAGCGGAACGGTAGATGTGGTGATCACCACGGGTGGTACCGGCTTCACCGGGCGCGACGTAACGCCCGACGCGGTTGAGCCATTGTTTGAAAAGCGCATGGACGGGTTTTCAGTGGCTTTTCATCAGTTGAGCTTTGAAAAAATCGGCACGTCGACAATTCAGTCGCGCGCAACAGCAGGTGTTGCCGGCACGACGTTCATCTTCTGCCTTCCTGGCTCTCCCGGTGCCTGCAAGGATGGCTGGGATGGCATTTTGCAAAATCAGCTGGACTATCGGCACATGCCCTGCAATTTCGTTGAAATAATGCCCCGGCTGGACGAACACCTCAAACGCGGCGGCGGCAAGTAATCCAAAAACCAGCTTATGGATTGACTCGTTTCACCTCTAATCAAATTAGCGGGGGTTGAACTTCGCTTTGTCATTTTGTTCTTGTTTTGTTCTTGTTTTGTTCTATTTTTGCGAATAGGAATATATTCAAGGAACAAATTGGTGATTCTGCAAAGGAGGTGCTTCATGTCTGGAACTCTGGATACGGTTCAAACCGCTGATCAGCAGGCCTTTGCACCGATTGGCGCGGGCAACAGCCGTGGTGGTGCCGACTTTGCCAATGGGGTGATCAACCGGTCTGGGATCAGGGTTGGTTCTCAACGTATGCGGGGGCGTGCTGCAGCGATTAATCCGGCCGGACGGTTTGAAACGTCAAGCCGCCATCTGTTTGATGATGGATGGCAGACACTCGACGAATTGCCGCCCTTCAAAACGCAGGTAACGGCAGAGTCTCCAAGGACGATTGTCACGCGAAACGACTCGCCCGATCTTCCGTTTGACCGCTCGATCAACCCCTACCGCGGCTGTGAACATGGCTGTGTCTATTGTTTTGCGCGGCCCACCCATTCCTATATGGGCCTGTCGGCTGGCCTGGATTTTGAATCCAAACTCTATGCCAAGCCGAATGCCGCCAAATTGTTGCACAAGGAACTTGCGGCTGCCGACTACAAGGTCAAATCCATGGCCATGGGCACCAATACCGATCCCTATCAGCCGATTGAAAAACAATGGCGCATCACCCGCGATATTCTGGAAGTGCTGGAAGAAACCAACCACCCGGTTGGCATTGTCACCAAATCCGCTCTGGTAACCCGCGATATCGACATCCTGTCACGGATGGCTGCCAAGGGGTTGGCCCGGGTTGCAATTTCCATCACGTCTCTAGACCGAAAGCTGTCGCGCGCCATGGAACCCCGCGCTGCCACACCGACATTGCGTCTGGATACATTGCGCCAATTGTCAGATGCCGGCATCCCCACATCGGTAATGGTTGCACCGATAATTCCGGCACTGACCGACCATGAACTGGAGCGTATTCTGGACGCCGCCAAGGCCAACGGTGCGCTCGACGCAAGCTACATTCTACTGCGCCTGCCGCACGAGGTCAGCGGCTTGTTCAAGGAATGGCTGCTGCGCCATTATCCTGACCGCTACACTCATGTTCTGTCGCTGATGCGGTCAATGCGCGGTGGCAAGGATTATCAGGCCGAATGGGGCACCCGCATGCGTGGTGTGGGCCCCTATGCCTGGCAGGTTCAGCGGCGCTTTGATCTTGCTACCCGCAAGATTGGCCTGCAGGCGATGCGCATGAGTTTGCGCAGTGACCTGTTTAAGCCACCAACGGCTCAGGGAGCCCAGCTGTCGCTGTTTTAGTACCATTCGCAATTGGCCAAAATCCCCTGATGGCCACCTGCGGTAAACCTGTGCGGTAGATTGCCTCGTTGCCCACAGGACATGGCGGAGAATTGACGCAGGCGACCGTGACAGGCACAGACTGGGCCATGACACTGTCCAACGTTGATTCTCCGCTGCTCTTTCCAATCCAGGATGGCCCCGATTATGAAACGGAATCCATCATGGCTGGCCGAGGCATTGCCAATATTTGCGGTGTCGACGAAGCCGGGCGTGGCCCCCTGGCGGGCCCGGTGACGGCAGCGGCAGTGATCTTAAATATCAACGCAATGCCCGAAGGGCTCGATGATTCCAAAAAACTCAGCCACCCAAGGCGGGAAGCGCTGTTTGCAGAAATTCTCGCCAAGGCAAGCGTGTCATGCGCCCATGTAAGCGCCGCGACCATCGATCAGATCAACATTCGCGAAGCCTCCCTGCTGGCGATGAAAATGGCGGTGGACGGATTGCCTGAAATGGCCGGACACGCCCTGATTGATGGCAATGCCCTGCCGGCCGGGCTCCCCTGCCCCGCAACGGCGCTGGTCAAGGGCGATGCGCGCAGTCTGTCCATAGCGGCAGCCTCCATCATCGCCAAAGTCATGCGAGACCGCCTGATGGTGCGGGCCGACAAACTGCATCCCGGCTATGGGCTGGCCCAGCACAAGGGTTATCCGACCAAGGCACATCGAGATGCTGTCGCACAATTGGGGCCAAGCCCATTGCACCGGCTCACATTTGCCCCGGTTGCGGCGGCGGCGGCGAGCGCGACGCCGCCGCCGAAGCCAAAAAAATAGCCCGCACTTTGCTGGCAAAGAACGGGCTAAATCAATTTGAAAACTGGTGGGACGGTTTTAGTTCATCCGTGACTTTAACTCAGCAAGGCTTGATTTGAACATGCTGGTGCTGGCCGCGCCGGTCATCTTTTTCTCGATAACAGCCTGTGCCGCTTCAACAGCAAGGTCGACAGCTGCGGTACGTACTTCCTCCAATGCCTGACCTTCGGCCTGGGCAATTTTCTGCTCGGCAAGCGCGGTGCGACGGGCGATATACTCTTCCGTCTTCTGCTCTGCTTCCTTGGCCATTGCTTCGGCTTCATGCTTGGCAGCGGAAACGATGGTTTCAGCTTCCTGTTCAGCCTCTTTGCGCTTGCGCTGATATTCGGCCAGCAATTGCTGAGCCTCTTCGCGCAGACGACGGGCTTCTTCAAGATCATTGCGAATCTTGTCTGAACGATCATCCAGCGCCTTGGTCAACATGCCAGGCACTTTCAGGTAAGTGATCAGCGCAAGAAACAGGAACAGGGCAACCGTGGCCCAAAATGTAGCATCTAATTCCATGTCTTGCCCCTAGCCTTTTGCGCCCGATACGGCCGATTTGATGTCAGCCTTGGTAACCTTGGCTGAAATCAACTGATCGACAAGTGCCGCAGCCGTATCTTCAGCAATGCCGCTGACTTCGCCCATTGCCTTGGCTTTGATGCCGGCAATGCGTTCTTCAGCTTCAGCAACTTTAGCCGCCATATCAGCCTCAATCCCGGCGCGCTTGACGTCGAGTTCAGCGCGCGAAGCATCGCGGGCTTCCTGGGCAATCCCGTGGGCACGAGCCTTGGCATCTGCCAGTTCCTGCTCATAGGTAGCGATTGCCTCGTCAGATTCCGTCTTCAGCCTGTTGGCCTCGTCCAAATCCTGAGCAATACGTCCGCTACGGGTTTCCAGAATTGAAGAAATACGCGGCAGCGCAATCTTCGACATCAGGAAATAAAACAGTCCAAATGTGATCGCCAGCCAAAGCAGCTGGGAAGAAAAGGTCGACGCGTCAAATGGCGGAAACGATCCCGAACCACCATGATCAGCTGCGGTGCCAACTTCTGTGTTTGTGGAAGCCATTCAGCTCTCCATTGGGTTTTCGCCCGGTGCCACGGATGCGGCACCGGAAACCACAGTTTGTCGTCTTAGATGGCGAAGATCAGCAACAGTGCGATCAGCAGCGAGAAGATGCCGAGGGCTTCTGTCACAGCAAAGCCAAAGATCAGGCGACCAAACTGTGCATCAGCAGCAGATGGATTACGCAGAGCGCCTGACAGGAAGTTACCGAACAGGGTACCAAGACCAACACCAGCACCGGCCATACCGATACAAGCCAGGCCAGCACCGATGTATTTACCGGCGTTTGCAAGTGCGTTTGCAGCTTCGAGTTCCATTGTATTTCTCCTGTGGAATATGCGAATTCTAAATTAATGAGAGTGAATTGATCCGCCGATTAGTGCGACGGGTGTATAGCGTCGTTGAGATACATGCAGGTCAAAATCGCAAAGACATAGGCCTGCAGAAACGCAACGAGAAATTCAAGGGCAGTGAGTGCAACCGTAAAGCCGAGCGGCAATATGGCTCCAACAACACCAACAAATCCGATTTTGCTGAGCATTGGAATAAAACCAGCAAACACTTTCAGTGTAATATGTCCGGCCAACACGTTGGCGAACAAACGTACCGAAAGGCTGATCGGACGTGAGATGAAGGACATTACTTCAATTGCCACAATCAGCGGAATGAGAACGGCCGGCACACCGGAGGGCACGAACAGCTTGAGAAAGCCCAAACCATTCTTCCAGAAGCCATAAACCAGCACGAGACCTATCACCAGCAGCGCCAGGGCAGCTGTAACAATGATATGGCTGGTTACCGTGAAGAAATAAGGGAACATGCCAAACAGGTTGGCCATCAAAATAAATACAAACAGCGAGAACACGAGGGGAAAGAACTTCATCCCCTCCGATCCGGCACTGCTGCGCAGCAAGTCCGCGACGAATTCATAGCACATTTCAGAAATCGACTGCAGGCGGCTTGGAATCAATCCGCGGCCCGATGTTGTCATGATCAAAAATGCTGCAGAAACTCCAACCGTGGCCACCATAAACAGGGACGAGTTGGTGAAAGAGATATCCAGGCCCATTGCTTCCAATGGAAGGATCTTGGAAATCTGGAACTGGTGAATAGGATCGTTTGCCAAATCGGCCTCGTCTATCTTGTCTGGCTGGGCTCTCGCCCAACAAAAAGCAATTGCGCCGGGCACGCCCGACATCAGCGATGATCGTTTGGCACACAATAGGGCTTGGGCTCAAGCCCGGAATCGCTTTGCCGCACGAAATTGTTCACTATTTTTCGGCTGGATCGTCAATTTCACCGTCTTGAGGGCTTTTGTCCATGTCATGAGCCGGTTTCAGGCGCATTTGCGATTCTGCAACCATCCCCGCTGCGCGCATCACATTGAGCACCGCAGCAGCAAATCCCAACAACAAAAAGACAATCAGTCCCCATGGCGATGTGCCAAAAAACGTGTCGACCAGATAGCCTATTCCAGCGCCAACCACAACGCCCGCAATGAATTCCGAACTTAGACGAAAGGCTTGCCCGACACCGGCGGCACCTTTGCTTTTTTCGGCGTTATCCGGGCCGTTTGTGGCGGTTTTTGCAGCCAATTGTGAGTTGTCGAGCTTTGATTTTAACCGCTGCAGCCGTTCATCCAGGCTGGAATCATCGGAATCGCCGCGACGATCATCCTTTTCAGGCATCGATTCGCGACTTTTCGACGGATCATTTGGAGGCATGTTGGAAGCCGTTTGCCGGTTGAGGAGATGTTGAAACGGTAAAAACCACCAAATCTCTGCTCAGGCAAGGGTTTTGAACCGCGAACGGCTCTGGTGCTTCGACTTTAGCTCCAGCCACCACCAAATGTGCGGTAGAAAATATGGCGACCGATTTTCGTCATTTTACGCATTTTCCGACGCCATTTGGGCCAGACATAATCGGCATGATAATGGCTGGCCGAACCGACACTGCGCAACCAGAACCGGCCATCAATCGCGTCGTTGGAAACCCTCACCGCTCGCCGCCAGTGTTTGGCGGAATTGACCCGGTCACGAATACCATCGCAGGCAAAAGAAAACTGGCAGGCATTGCGCTTGCGCTTGTTTTGATAAACGACGCCGCAAATCGTGTTGGGATAAGCTGGATTGCGCACTCGGTTGAGAATCACCTGAGCAACCGCCTGCTGGCCTTTTGTCGGCTCGCCGCGGGCTTCAAAATAAACGCCATTGGCGAGGCATTGGCGCTCACGCTTGGAATAAGAATATTTCGGCAATGGATCGTCGGCCCAGCGATGATCGCCCTTTGCCAGACGAATTTTGACAATACCGCCTTTGGGCTTGGAAACAGCAGGTCTCAACAGTGCCGCAAAGGCACTTGCCATGGCGGTTTCCTGCGGAGTTACATTGGGAGCATAAGCCGTTGTCATAACAGCGACATCATTGAGTGATTCCGCCTTGCGCTTGCGTTCCTGAGCCATGCTGAGCGCTTTGCCCATCATTTTGGCAACAGCCCGCGCCTGTTTCATCTGATCTGTTTCCAGCGGAATGCGGCCATGAACGGTTCTTTCAAATTCCTCCACGTTCAGACCTGCCAGGGCGACAGGAGCATGAGGAACCGGTGCCTCCTGGGTGTAGATTTCATTTGTGTAAACCGTCGGCAAACTGCGGCGAAATGAACCCGCTGCGGCAAGCAGTGCATGTCCATTTGAACCAGTGGTCATCTCTGCACCATCGTCACCATGATTGGCGGTGAAACTTGCAGAGATGCTTGCCATGACCAATGGCGGGGCCGTGGTCAGAGACTGAGCACCAGCGACGGAAAGACCCTGCTGTTTGACTTCGACAACCCGGTTGCCTTTCAACACGCGATTGACCGACTGAGACTTGCCGGATTCGATCACAAAACCCCGTTCCAGCGCCTGCACTGCTTCTGCAGTCTGGACCGCCATGGCATGGGAAATGCTGGATTCTCTGACATCGTCATCTGTAGCTGACTGGCGAAAGTCAGAGCCTCTGGGAATTTCGACCAGATGGGCAAGCCAACGGTTGTCCTGATGAGTTTTGGCTCCGGTCAACTCGGCGATATCCTGCAAGGATATGGTATTGGTTGTAACCACTGTCGCCGCACCTGCAAGGCCAAGTGCCAAGCAGAACCCCATTGAGCCGCCCCATAGGCGTGTCCCGATTGTACGCATTATTTACTCCATCAAACGGGACGACAGCCAGGCCCAAATATGCCTGCTGGTCCGTCCGCCAATGATTATGGATTGTTAACCTTGATTTTGCGTTAACCTGATGAGCCTCCCCGCATTCAGGCATAGCCCTCAGCAGGCACGTGAATTTGTCTCGAACAAAGACACCGAATCCGTCTGTTGTGCGATTGCTTTCAGCGCCCCTCACTGAAAGAAAGTGATGGTCGTATCAGGGCGAAAATGAGGCTTTATTTGGACGTATTGCGTTTGCGATTGCCGTAGGGATTTTCCGGCTTACGCAAATGCAGGCGCAGCGGCACTCCGGGCAGTTCAAATGTCGCCCGCAATTCGTTCAGCAGATAGCGTTCATACGACGCCGGCAGGCCCTCCGGGCGTGTACACTGGGCCACAAATGTAGGCGGGCGCGTTTTGGCCTGGGTAATATATTTGAACCGAATGCGGCGCCCCGAAACCGCTGGAGGCGGATGATAGGCCTGAACCTCATCGAGCCAGCGGTTCAGCCGCGATGTCGAAACACGCTTGTTCCAGATACGGTCAGTTTCAATAATTGCTTCCATCAACCGATCGAGGCCTTTACCGGTTTGCCCCGAAAGTGTCACGGTTCGCAAGCCACGCAATTGCGGCAACAGGCGCTCGGTTTTCTCGTGCAGGTCTTTCAACACCGCCTGCTTGTCCTTGATCAGGTCCCACTTGTTGAAAGCCAGTACCGGGGCCCTGCCCTCGCGCGCCACCAGATCAACAATGTGCAGGTCCTGTTTTTCAAACGGGATTGTCGCATCAAAAATAATGACCACGATCTCGGCATATTGAACCGCTCTGAGCGCATCCGCGACCGAAAGCTTTTCAAGTTTCTCCTGAACACGTGCCTTGCGACGCATGCCGGCTGTATCAAATAGTTTGATCGCACGACCCTGCCATTCCCAGTCGACCGATATGCTGTCACGGGTTATTCCGGCTTCCGGGCCTGTCAGCAGACGATCCGCGCCGACCATCTGATTGATTAATGTGGACTTGCCCGCATTGGGGCGGCCTACAACACATATGCTCAGCGGCTTGGTATTGTCATATTCCGGCTCAAAGTCATCGTCTGGATCAAAGTCCTGATCATCCCAGATTTCGGCATCACCGGAATCGTCACTCGACTGCGCCTCATCATTGCCAAAGGCAATGTCTTCGCCGACAGACGCCACCAAAGCATCGCGCAGATCGACCATGCCTTCTCCGTGTTCCGCCGAAATCGGAATCGGTTCTCCAAAGCCCATGGAGTAGGCGTCATAATAACCGTCATCGCCCTTGCGGCCTTCGACCTTGTTGGCGACCAGCAAGATTGGTTTGCCGGAGCGGCGCAGCATGGTGGCGAAGCTCTGGTCCAGCGGCGTTACGCCGGCACGGGCATCGATCAGAAAAAGCGTGACATCAGCTTCCAGGATGGCTTGCTCAGTCTGGTCGCGCATGCGGCGCTCCAGCGACGATGAATCGGCGTCTTCCAGGCCGGCCGTGTCAATGATGTTGAACTTGATATCCCCAAGTCGCGCAGCACCCATGCGCCGGTCGCGTGTAACGCCAGGCTGATCATCAACCAGCGCCAGCCGTTTACCGACCAACCGGTTGAACAGGGTGGACTTGCCGACATTTGGACGTCCGGTGATGGCAACAGTAAATGTCATTCTACCATCCCTTCCAGATGTGGTGAACAAGCCAGTTCAGCCGCATGATCGCGGTCGAATATTTCTCGGCAGATTATTGATCGCGAACCGGACCGCCTTTGGAGGCGATCAGATCAAGGATGATCCTTGTACGCTGGGCCAGAGCCTGTGGCGTTTCGCTGTCTTCAACCAGCGAGTTAAACTGTTTAAAGGCGTTTTCAAGATCGCCGGCCTTGTAATGAGCCAGCCCCAGGGCTTCACGGGCCGATGCGCGATAGGCGGCACCCGGCGCAGACAACGATGAAACGCGGGCTTCCACATCAGCAACGGAACCTGAATCAACCAACAGCATGGCCGCACGAATACGGGCGATGGAGCGAAGGTTTTCCTCAGCCTCCGTATCGCCGGAAATCGCGTCAAATTTCTTGACCGCCTCGTCAACCTGACCGCTTTTGGCCAGTTCCGCGGCACCGCGCATCAGGGCCAGGGTCTGATAGGACTTGCTGCCCTGCCCTTCCAGCTTTTCAAAAGCACCCAGAGCTTCTTCCTGTTTTCCTTCCTGCGCCAAGCTCACAGCGGCCATAAAGGCATCACCGGCTTCGGCAGCCTGTTTGGCTGTATAATATTCGTAAAAGCGATATCCGGCGGTCGCCAGAACAATGGCCACCGCCACGCCGATCGCCAGTTTCCCATACTTTGTCCAGAAATCCTGAAACCGCTCGGTGCGCAGTTCTTCATCAACTTCGCGAATAAATGAATCGTCCGACATATCTAATCCCGTTTTGCGAAACCTGTTTTCCGCTCACATTGGCGGGGTTCTACATGAATTTGAGCAGGAAGTAAGGGGAAAGTGCATAGGCAGCTTTTTTTGATGCCGCTTTCTGCATTCCCCCAACCGCCTCAGCGTTCACATCACCGGCACACCGATCAACCATTGGTGCAGAAACGCCACGAATATTCCTGTCAGACCAAAGCCGATGATCAATGCGGCCAGGTCCGGCCAGACCTTGGCCGCTTCGCTTTCTGATTGCGGACGTTGACGCGCCGACATCAGATCCACCACGCTCCATACAAAAAAGCCAGCAAAGAGCAACACAGACGCCGTATCACCATTGGCCAGCAAGTGCGCTGCCGACCATATAATGATGCCCCAAAGCATGGGATGGCCAAAGCGTTTCTTCAAATGGCCCATCGGCAGTTGTGAGGCCACAAACAAGACAAGAGAAATTGGCATCGCCACATGCAACACTGACCGTCCCCATGCTGGTGGCGAATAAAAACTGGTGGCTGTTTCACGCGCAGCACCATATCCGTAAATGACCACGATCAATCCAATAATGGCGGCAATCGAGTAAAGGCCCTTCCAGGCATTTTCTCCGCGCGCTGCAATTTGGGCATCGCGCCAGTCGGCGGCAAAAATCCGCACCGAATGAACCCCCAGAAAAATTATCAGACCCAAAATCAAGATTATCATCGTTCGTTCGCCTGTTGTCATGCTTGTCATTTGCATGGTGGAATAAGCCATCGGGTGTTTCAAGCACACAAGCGGAAAATGCATCTCATGGCGGATCTGAAAAAGGCACAGCAACGGCTGAGTGACAAAAAGCAGGAACTGGAAGATTTATCCGATCTGTCTGCCCAGGCCCGCGACCCGGTGTCTTTGGACCAGCAGTCGGTTGGCCGGTTGTCGCGCATGGATGCAATGCAGCAGCAGGCGATGAATCAAGCCACCGAGCAAAAACGCAAATATGATCTGGTGCGCATCGAAGCCGCCCAGCGACGGCTTCGCGATGAGGAATATGGTTATTGCGAAGAATGCGGCGAAGAAATTCCTGACGGACGGCTGGCCATCGACCCAATGGCAGAACTCTGCGTCAATTGCGCAAATTAGACTTGAGACTTCCGGCGTGAGTTATTCCCACTCAATCGTGCCGGGTGGCTTGCTGGTGACATCATAAACGACGCGATTGATGCCTTGCACCTCATTGATGATGCGCGTGGCGGCCTGTCCCAGAACATTCATGTCGAAATGAAAGAAATCGGCGGTCATGCCGTCAACTGACGTAACCGCCCGCAACGCGCAGACAAATTCATAAGTGCGCCCGTCTCCCATGACCCCGACAGTCTGTACCGGCAGCAATACTGCAAAAGCCTGCCAGATCGTATCGTAAAGACCGGCCTTGCGGATTTCATCGAGATAGATCGCATCCGCCTTGCGCAGGATCTCCAGTTTTTCGCGGCTGATACCACCGGGGCAACGAATGGCCAGACCCGGGCCCGGAAACGGATGCCGTCCGATGAAACTCTGCGGCAGGCCCAGTTCAGCTCCCAACAAGCGAACCTCGTCCTTGAACAATTCGCGCAGCGGCTCCACCAATTGCATATTCATGCGCTCCGGCAGGCCACCTACATTGTGGTGCGATTTAATCGTGACCGACGGGCCACCGGTAAAACTGACGCTTTCAATTACGTCCGGATAGAGGGTGCCCTGAGCCAGAAAGTCCGCCCCGCCAAGCTTTTTTGCTTCGGCGTCAAACACGTCAATGAAAAGGCGTCCAATGATCTTACGCTTGGTTTCCGGGTCAGCCTCGCCTTCCAATTCGTTGATGAACAAGTCGGATGCATCAACATGAACAAGATTGATGTCATAGTGTTGATTAAACATTTTAACGACATCGGCCGCCTCGTTCATCCGCATCAAACCATGATCCACCAGAATGCAGGTGAGCTGATCGCCGACGGCTTCATGGATCAACAATGCGGCAACTGAAGAATCAACGCCTCCCGACAATCCACAGATGACGCGCTTGTCGCCGACCTGTTTGCGGATCGCCTCGATGGCGCGGTCTTTGTAAGCCGCCATTGTCCAGTCGCCCTGCAGACCGGCAATCTTGTGAACAAAATTGGCCAGCAGTTTCGCACCGTCCGGGGTGTGAACCACTTCGGGATGAAACATCGTGGTGTAATATTTGCGTTTTTCATCAACGGCGATGGCAAATGGCGCATTTGGTGAGGTGCCGACGACCTCAAAGCCATCAGGCAGATTTGTCACCCGGTCGCCATGGCTCATCCAGACCGGATAGCTGCCCCCAACTTCCCAAATGCCGTCAAACAGGCTGCTGGTTTTTTGGATCTGGACATCGGCCCGGCCAAATTCACGATGGTGGCCACCTTCCACCTTGCCGCCCAATTGGGTGCACAGGGTTTGCTGTCCATAGCAAATGGCGAGAATTGGAACACCTGAGTCAAATACTGCCTGCGGCGCTCGGGGCGACCCTTCATCAATGACGGATGCCGGGCCGCCGGAGAATATAACCGCCGCAGGGTTCAGACTGCTAAATGCCTCATCGGCCGTATTGAAAGGCACAATCTCGCAATAAACACCGGTCTCACGCACGCGGCGTGCGATCAATTGTGTTACCTGCGATCCAAAGTCGATTATCAGAATTGTCTGTTGGCGCGCGGTCATGGGATGCCCCGGTTTGATTTCCTGAAATTGCGTTAGGCCTTCTTGCCCATGGCCGCAATGCGGTCAACCACCCTGCCCCCAGCTAAGTGGCCTGTGACGGCGCTTCGTTGGATTTTACCAGTTTTCCAACAAGATTGCGGTTGAAGCTGGATTCCAGTGAATGCCTCAAATCAGGGTGCTTGCTCAATAGATTGCGCAGGGCTTCGGGATCAAAGCTCAAACAACGGGCCGAATTGGTCACAACTGAAGTCGCGGTGGCGTTGGTTTTCAACATGAACCCAATTTCACCAATAAAATCATCATGACCACAGACGCCCACCATGGACCCTTCTTTGTCGATGCGAACAGCGCCGCGGATCAAAAACAACAGCCGTTCAACCGGCTTGCCTTCATGGGTCAAAACCGAACCCGGCTCAAACTCGACATGTTTGGCCAGTCTCAGCAACCGTTTGGCATGGGCTTTTTCAACATCGGGAATTACGTGTTCGACAAATCTCTGCTCATCACCGGAAAACTTCGCCCGGCGGTTTTCGATCTCCAATATCAACAATTGAATGAGATTGACGCTGACAAAAATGACTTCCCAGAAGACGGTGACAAAATCGAGCAGAAAGAAATAGCCATACAGCGCTGAAACGACGCCTGCCGAGATCGCAATCACCCGCAGCCATTTCATCGACCGCATCATCATGGAGGCCACAAGCAGCACATAGGACAGGTGGCCAACTAGCTTGCCGGGCGTTGCAAATTGCTCGATTAGAAAGGCGTTCCAGTCCAAATCACACCCCCCGATTGTGCAAGATTAAAGGTCGGCGAAATGTTCTCGCCTTCGCAGAGCAGCTCAGTTTAGTATCCAGACCGAAAAATTGATCAACAGGGCAAATGCCAGCCAGGCAATGTAAGGAACAAAACACAGTGCAGAAAAACGGTCCTTGTCCCAGGTTATGCTGACAAATGCCAGGCTGAGCGACAGGACACCAACAATAATCCACATACTCCAGAAAATCATGTGAGCGCCGAAAAATACCGGGGACCAGGCCCAGTTGAGGATCAACTGACCCAACCACAACCCCCAGCCGGGCGTTGCTCCCTCGCTGGTAAACACACGCCAGCCAGCCAGGGCCACCAACAGATAGAGCACCGGCCAGATTACGCCGAACAAAGCAGGGGGTGGCATGAAGATCGGCTTGTTCAGGGCCAGATACCATTCATCCACCGGATAACTCATCCCGATCAGGGCGCCGACACCTTCAACAACCAATACAAAAAGTATCAGGGTAACAAATTTGGCCACTATATCTTCCTTGCGTTTCAGCTGCGGCCTGTGTGCCCACCACGGCGAAGAAAAAGCCATCGGTGTTCACGGAAGCCGGCGTCAATGTAACGGTCTTCATGTCGGAGGACCATGGTTGCGGCTTATCAAAGCCAAACAGGTCCTGCCATACCTCACCTACCGATAACAATTCAAATTGCGGATTGTCTTCGATAAAAGACGTGATCTGGTTTTCATTTTCTTCCGGCAGGATGCTGCAGGTAATGTAAATGAGATAACCACCGGGTTTAACGAATGGGGCGGATTCGCTCAGGGCTTCGTCCTGTTCGGTCAGCCGCATTTCCAGCATTTCGCGGGTCAGTTTCCACTTCGCATGGGGATGGCGGCGCCACGTACCGGTTCCAGTACACGGGGCGTCAACGACGACGCGGTCCATTTTGCCGACCAATTCGGACATATCATCGTCCGGGCCATGCACCTGTGCGTTACGAATACCGGCTCGTTTCAGGCGTTCATAAATCGGCTTGAGGCGGTTTTTATCCGTGTCATAGGCGTGAATCTGGCCGCGATTTTCCATCGACGCGGCCATGGCCAGCGTTTTTCCCCCGGCCCCGGCACAAAAGTCCAGCACCTGTTCACCGGGACGGGCATAGACAAGATCGGCGACTATCTGGCTGCCTTCATCCTGAATCTCGAACCAGCCTTTTTGAAAGGCCGCCTCGGCCTGAACATTGGGCTGACGCGATACCCCCTGTCCGGGCGCAATGCGCAATCCGTTTCGAGCAATTTCTGAGGCCTTGGCACCGGTTTTCTGCAGCGCTTTCGCCACCTTGTCCTGGTTCGACTTCAGCGTGTTGATCCGCAAATCAACCGGCGGGCGTTGGGTAAAAGCCTGGGCTTCTGCTATCCAATCTTCGGCAAAGTTTGCCTGCAAAGACGAGCTCAACCATTCTGGAATATCCGCCTGAATATGCGGTGGTGCGGCGCCAAGGTCACGCTTTTCGAATTCGGCAATCTCCTGTTCACTGAGCAGTTCAGGAGCGAATTTATCGCCTTCCAGCGCGGCATTCAGCGACTGACCATCATACCCCCAATCGCGCAGCAGCGTACCAAACACCAATCGGCGGATGCTGTCGGACCCCATCAGATATTGAGTGGAAGACTTTTTGCGAAGGCAGTCATAAACGATGTTGCCGATTGCCGCCCGGTCGCCCGACCCCGCAAAGCGATGATCCAGACCCCAGGCCTTCAGCGCCTCAGAAACCGGACGCTTTCGTTTGTCCACATCCGACAGAACATCAATTGCCGCCTGCAATCGTCCACCCAAACGCATAATCAGACCCCCACAATAAACAGGATGGCAATAAGCAGCTCGACCATCATCAGCATCAATACACGGGTTGCGTGTATGAATATGTTGCGCCGTATCCTGACCCGGTTTTCACCGAGCATTTCGCGGGTATGAAAAATACGGATGATGACAAAGGCCCATGCCAGCACCACGGTGATCCAGCTATGTGCAGACGCCGTCAACATTGCCAGGACCAGCGCGTAAAACAGAACCGGCATTTCAAACTGATTGGCCACCGCGCGGGTGTATACCCGCAGGTCTTCCGGCTCATTCTTGGTTGCCTTGTAATCATCGGCAGTGATGCGCTTTGCCCGACCGGCCTTCAACCGCATGCGCGACATGGCAATGTAGCAATAGATTGCCACGCACATCTGTATCAGGATGGCCAGATAAATAAGCTTGGTTTTCAGCGCAGGAGCAAACTCCCACAACAGCGACAGGCTGTCCATTGCGAGGCCTCCTAGAGCCGCTCAGGCATAAATGGGATCAATTCTGTTTGTAATTGGCGAGGTGATCCAGAGTTGAGACGCACGCAGCGCGATGCACTCGCATCGGGCAAGGGCGGCTCGGCATTGGGCATGCGCCAATCACAAACCCTTCGGGAAGAGCGCTTTTGCACCATAACCGGCGCAAAGGCTCTTGGACGTATGCCCGATACGACCGGCAATCCTTTACTTGGTTCTGTCACAAAAGCGCTCCTTCAGAATGGTTCCATATAAGCCTGAACGGCTCTAGCGACCTGAATAGTTCGGGCTTTCCCGCGTGATGCTCACGGAATGGGCATGGCTTTCAGAAAGCCCGGCGGTGGAAATACGAACGAACTCCGCGCGTTCAACAAAATCCGGCAATGTTGCCGCACCAACGTAGCCCATTGAAGCCCGCAGGCCACCGGCCAGTTGATGCAGAACCGATCCAACCGGCCCCTTGTAGGGAACCTGACCCTCAATACCTTCCGGCACCAGCTTCAGGGAATCGGTTACTTCCGACTGGAAATAACGGTCCGCAGAACCCCGCGCCATGGCACCAACAGAGCCCATGCCGCGATAGGATTTAAACGACCTGCCGTGATGCAGATAAACTTCGCCCGGACTTTCATCGGTGCCCGCCAGCAACGACCCAACCATCACCAGCGAGGCCCCGGCGGCGAGTGCTTTGGCAAGGTCTCCAGAAAACTTGATGCCGCCATCAGCGATCACCGGAATATCTGCCTTATTGGCCACTTCCACCGCTGACATGATGGCCGACAATTGCGGCACACCGACCCCGGCGACCATGCGCGTGGTACAGATTGAACCCGGCCCAATGCCGATTTTCACGGTATCCGCGCCAGCATCGATCAAGGCCTGGGTACCTGAAGCCGTTGCGACATTGCCGGCTGCAATGCGCACTTTGTTGGAAAGTTTTTTGACCCGGCTCACGGCATCGAGAACCCGCTGCGAATGACCGTGAGCGGTGTCGATTACCAGCAAATCAACACCGGCATCGATCAGTCTTTCGGCTCTTTCAAATCCATCGGGACCAACGGTGGTTGCCGCTGCAACCCTCAGGCTGCCATTTTCGTCCTTGGTCGCATTCGGGTGGAGTTGACTGTTCTCCATGTCCTTGACGGTGACGATGCCGGTACATTGGCCTTTGTTGTCAACCACGAGCAGTTTTTCAATCCGGTGCTGATGCAGCAACTTCTTGGCATCTTCCTGACTGACCCCTTCCTTGACCGTCACCAGGTTTTCGCGGGTCATCAACTCATTGACTTTCTGGTCCGGGTCGGAGGCAAAACGCACATCGCGGTTGGTCAATATACCTACCAGGCGGCCTTTGTGGTGCCCACCTTTGCCGCCATTCTCGACCACCGGAATGCCGGAAATTTTATGGTCATCCATCAGCGTTAGCGCGTCTTTTAGCGTAGCGTCGGGACCGATCACCAAAGGATTGATCACCATGCCGCTTTCAAATTTTTTGACCTTGCGCACTTCTTCAGCTTGTTCCTGAACCGTCAGATTGCGGTGTATGACACCCAAACCACCAGCCTGGGCCATGGCAATGGCCAGCCGTGATTCCGTCACCGTATCCATTGCTGCCGACAGGATCGGCAGGCTGAGATTGATGTCGCGCGTCAACCGGCTGGACACATCCACCTGGTTGGGCATTATCTCACTGTGTCCGGGTTGCAAAAGCACGTCGTCAAAGGTGAGCGCCTGCTCACCCGTGGAAGTCGAAATAATCTTGGCCATGGTCAAACCTTGCTGCGCGGTGGTGGGGGAAGCCGGTGCGTTTGACGCCGTCGCCTACCATGCCTGTTGACACTTGGCAAAGGGGGCAGACGCCTCAAATCACACAATTGGCAGGATTTTTAATATTCCGCAGCAATTTCTATCTCTGCCATCCTATTCTGGCGGCTTGCGATCCTTGGCCAGCAAGTAAAGTTCCACCGATCCATTGCGGCTGGCGGGCGGTTTGACGTGATGAACCTGTTTGAAATTCTGCTTCATCAAGCTCAGCAGTGATTGCTCGGTGCCGCCCTGAAATGTCTTGGTGACAAAGTGCCCACCGGGTTTCAATACCTGCAACGCAAAATCCAGCGCCACTTCAACCAGCGCCATGGTACGCATGTGGTCGGTTTGGCGGTGTCCGATGGTGGGAGCTGCCATATCCGAAATCACCAGATCTGGACTATGCCCCCCAAGCGCATCCATCAGCGCGTCGGGCGCATCCTCGTCGAGGAAATCTTTTTTCAAAATTGTCGCGCCTGGAACCGGATCCATATCCAAATAGTCGATGCCGACAACGCGAATATCATCAACCGATGAGCCAACCTTGGCAACCGCCACCTGACACCAGCCGCCCGGGGCCGCACCCAGATCAACAACCCGCTGGCCCGGCTTCAGCAAATCGTAGCGCTCATCAATTTCAAGCAATTTATAGGCCGCGCGCGAGGCATAGCCTTCCGCTTTGGCTTTCTGCACATAGGGATCGTTCAACTGCCTTTGCAGCCACAAAGTTGATGACAGCTTGCGCCCGCGCGCCGTTTTGACCCGCGTATGCATGTTGCGCGGATTGACCCCGCGACCTCCGCCCGGACCACCGCCTTGACCGCCTTGGCCGCCTTGGCCGCCGCCTGCTCCGCGACCACCGCCGCCGCCATGTTTTCCTTTATTTGCCATATTTCTTAATTCCGGTTCTGGCGGTAATATCTGGGACGCCGCTGCCAGGCATTGTCGGCGTTCATCATCTCAGTGAGCAACCCTTCACGCAATCCTCGATCGGCCACGCGCAGGCGCGGACAGGGCCAGAGCCGCTGGATTGCAACAAGAATCGCACAGCCGGCCAATACCAGGTCTGCCCGGTCATAACCGATGCACGGATTGGCGGCTCGCTGGTCAAAACTCATGTCGACCAGCCGGTTGATCATCGCATCCACATCATCGGAGTTCATCCAGATGCCATCAACGCGGCGGCGATCATATCGCGGCAAATTGAGGTGGGTACCGGCCAGTGTTGTCACCGTTCCAGAGGTGCCCAGCAGATGAACCTCGCCGCGTTCGGAGACTGATTTCAGAGCCTCCCGCCCTTCAAAATTATGCAGCAACTCGCTGACGTCATTGACCATGTTCTCAAATATCGGACGGGTTACGACGCGCCCGCCGCCGTGTTTTTCCGACAGGGTCACGACACCCAGTGGCAGGGAAGTCCAGGACACCATCGCCGGTCCAAGATCATGACACTTGCGTTTTTCAAGATCCAGCAGGGCCAGTTCCGAAGAACCGCCACCAATGTCAAACAGCACCACACCCTTGGCCTTGCGGTCGACCAGAGATGAGCATCCGGCAACGGCCAAACGGGCTTCGGTTTCGCGATCAATAATTTCCAGCTTGATGCCGGTTTGCTTTTCAACACGCTGCAAAAATTCTTCGCCATTGCTGGCGCGGCGACAGGCTTCGGTTGCGATCAGCCTGACGCCTTTGACGCGGCGATTTTTCAACTTGCCGGCGCACATTTTCAACGCACCGATCGCCCTGTCCATGGCCTCGTCACGCAATTGCCCGGTGGCGGCCAGCCCCTCCCCCAGACGGACAATGCGCGAGAACGCGTCAACAACCTTGAACCGGCCCGGTTGCTGCGGCACTGCAACAAGCAAACGACAGTTATTCGTACCCAGATCAAGCGCTGCATAGGCATCGCCCCAATGGCGGTTTTGCCGGCGATCACCCGGTTTCGACCCACCCCGCCTGGGCTGATTTTTATTGGTTGGGGCGGTGGTTTTCGCATTTTCAGTATTTGCAGCCGCGGCGGCATCAGCAATGGCGGCACTCCCAACTGCACTATCAGTGCCTCCTTCGAACAGGTTTTCACCTTTATCAGATGGCACACGGCGGCGGTTGCGCCGACGATCGGCCCTGCGATTCCGCTTATTATGCAGATCACCAGACGCGTCATCGGCATGGAGTGGCATATCCGGAAATGGAGGACTTCCTGTGCCGTCAGTGGCGTTTTGAGGCGCAGATTCGGTATTCTTGTTACGGGATGATTTGCCACGACCACGCCCCCGACGACGACGCCGTCGCTTGCTGTTTTTGGGGCTTCCAATAGGCGATTGGTCTGCGGTCTCAGAGGTGTCCGTTCGAGTGTTGTTTTGACTGTTTGACGACCTGGAACCCGCCTGGGCGGCAGACGCGGCCAGACGGTCGCCGGCCTGGGGCGCAGGAGAACTGGTTATTTCGGCCCGAATGCCGCTATCTGATCGTTTAGGCCGCTTTTTCCAGCGTCTTCTCGACCTCTTTTTTGGCGGGTTATCTGAAGATCCATTGCCTTCAGCACCTGCCCGTTCGACATTCATCCCCGGCCGCTTGGAGGACTCGTCCCCCGAATTCGCTTCGGACACCGGATGTTCCTTTGCCCCGCATTGCAGCAGTCCCGGAAGGGCCGGCATAAACGGTGCACAGATGTTTAAGTTGCCATCAGTCTATCAGCACCAAGACGAACAACAAGCCATAATATGCAGCGATGGTAATTTGCCGCCATTCGTCGCAATTTGTCGCAATTTGTCGCAACTCGCCGCGCCTCGCCGCAACTCTGGTTTGTCGCCAGGTGCTGTATCTGGGCGTTGGATCAGATCAGTCGAGCGGGTATTTCGAATAGATTGCCAGACTGTAGGACTTGCGTTGCAGACGGTCGATCTTTCGCAATACCAGGTGTGGCTTGTGGCGTCGGTTAAGGAACACGGCCCCCAGGGTGGATCCCAGTTTTCGTAGAACCGACGGCAACCGACCAAGAAAACTTTCATCAGCCATTTCATAGGCGTAGACATAGCCGTATTCGTTCAACATTTGCGTTGCAGTCGTTTGCCCATTTTCCACCAGAGATTTATCGATTTCGATGGTGATCACCGGACTATGCCGTGTGAGAAAGTCCGCTGCACCACGCAATGCGGCCGGTTCGTGGCCCTCAATGTCGATCTTGACAAAATCAACCTGGCTTTGTTGTTCATCGGTGAGCATGTCATCAAGCCGATCAACTTCAACGGTCATTGACTGATTCACTTCCGGTGTCCAGCCAGGTTCAAGTGAAAAGCTCGCCATGTTGCGCATCGTCCCCTGGCCGATCATTTCACCCTTTGAATCGCTCACACCAATATTGTGCGGATGGATCGCCTCATTGAGTTCGGCATTGAATGACAGGAGCTTGAACGTCCGAGGATTGACCTCAAATGCTTCCACGCGATCAAAGTGATCGGCAAATACCAGCGCGTGATTGCCAATATTTGCACCTATATCAAGGCATATTCTTCGATTTTTAAGTTTGGGGAAAAGCTTGGTTGCCATAAATTCCAGTTCAAGCAGCTCGAACCGACCGGAGAGATTTATGTGTATCCCAATCAGATCATGCGTAAAACAAGCAATCTGAGGGAAATTGGCAAGACAGCAGATTTTTACGCAATTTCAAGTAATTAAATCCGTAAAACGACGCTGGGTTGAACTTCATGAGCGGCGGCCAACATTCGTCAGCCATATGGTCACTGAGATAAAAAGCGATGCCATATGGCGAGGTGAACGGCCGGAAAAAAGAGCCGGGCCGCCGGTGGATTTCGCCGTTGGAATCGATGCTTGACGAAGCTGGAACAAGTGTCTAACACCCCCTTGCTGGGCTTGCCACCGATACATTGGCCATCGCCAACACGTATCAGCAACCCCCGATTGCCTTGTTCAACAAGGCGTTTGGTGGGGAATAGGTTAACGGTAGACCCACGGACTCTGACTCCGTTAGTCCTGGTTCGAATCCAGGTTCCCCAGCCAATAAAATCAAACAGTTAATGACAAGAAAAATTCCTTAGGCACGCATTAGGCACGCAAAAATCATGCAATACTTTGTGGCATCTTGGGCCAGCATGGTTTGTATTTTTCGGCGATGGCTGCAGAGTGGAAAGATGAATTGTCGCCAATTGTGGAGATTGTTGGCCTGATCCCAGCTCTGGGCAGCTACCCCACCGGGCATCGCAATGCTCCTCATTTAGAGGAGAATTGCGATGACATGGTTATCGAAACGTCAAGTGATCGAGATGGTTTGGTATTCACCTCAACACATTGCGCTCTTGGAAGCTGCCGGCCTATTCGCAATACGAGTAAAGCTTGGCGACAACCGGGTAGGATGGGTCGAGAGTAAAGGGCCGGACTGATTCCAGAAACGCATTGACGAGCGTGACGCCCACGACACTCCCTCTTACGTGGAGCGGAAGCTGCACCACACCTTGCGTGTGATAGCCTGACTTGCTGGCAGAGACTTGTTACTTCCAAAGGCAACTACACTGTCGCGCCGTGTTCGAAAACATCGCATTCCGCAATTTGCCCACGATAGCTACCGCAAAGCAATTGCTTCAGCATGACCGACAAATGCCTGGCCTTGTCCCCATGTCTTCGCGGAAAACGGTTTGCTTTGACCACCGTTGATCAACAAGCGCGTATACATTTCGTAGTTCGGTAGATTGGAAAGATCGCGCGAACTGGGCACATCTGCAGCGAGATGTTTCGCTAATAGCGTGGCGTCGGAAGCACCAACGCGAAACACCATCAGCGTACCTACGTTGCCCAGAATCGCCTCAAACACGGTGCGATCGAGCTGGCTTGTATGCTGATGAGCTAGAACCATGCCCAGGCCGTATTTTCTAAGTTCAGACAGCATGTCTGCGAGCGCCTCGGTGGTGAAGCTGTGGAATTCATCAATATAGAGAAAAAAGGGCTTACGATCGCTTTCAGGCACGTTTTCGCGGCTGTACGCAGCGTTGGCAAGATTGGCGACAATCAACCCGCCAAGGACATTTGAGATGTCTGCACCAAGTCGCCCTTTGGACAGGTTGATGATGAGCACCTGCCCATCATCCATAATGCGCCGAAAGCGGATTGGTGTCTTTGGATTGCAAATCGATTTGCGTACGATGGGATGGGCCAATAGTGCACTAAGTTTGTTGGCGATCGGAGCAATTCCGTCAGCGGCATTTTTGAAGTTCATGGCTGGATATTCCTGGTTCCAAAACCGACGAACTATGGGATCAGATACCTGTTCGATGGTTTGATGCCGAAACGTTTTGTCCAGAAACAGGCGCATGATATCTTCAAGCGTTGAATTCCTGTTGTCCAGCAATGCTAGCAACGTGAAGCGCAGCAAGTGCTCCATTCGCGGACCCCAGGCATCGGCCCATTGTTTCTTCAAGGCCGATATCAAACCAGATGCAATAAGAGGGCGATATTCGGCTTGTACATAACTGAGGGGATTGTACCCATAGGGACAGTTGGGATCAGCGACATTCCATTCAATGAGGCCATCTGGTTTTGATTTTGCTATTTCCTTGACAACATCACCATGGGGGGTCGATTAGGCAAAAGCCCTGCCTAGCCTTAATGTCCTGCAACATCATTTGCAGGAGTAGCGTGGATTTCCCGGTACCGGTTTGACCAATGGCATATATGTGATGCAGCCGGTCATTTGCGCGTATGCCGAAAGCCCGCTCAGGCTGGCGGCCCTTGGTTTGAGCCAACTTGAGTACTTGGTCTATAGATCTCATCCCGACAGTATGCTGTTAGCGTTTTGGTTCTCAAAGACGATACAAGTTGCGGGTATTGCTCTCCCGGCAATCCTCAGAGCATCAATTCAACGAACTGACAGGTCCATCAGTCGCCCCGGCCGGCGATGAAATACCCAATAGGCTAGCGCTATCTTGTTGATCGACAATTTTCATGAGCCCCTCAATGTACTGTTTGCTAACATGGTGACGTGTTCGAGAAGTGCCCCGAGACTGTGCACAACAGAGGACACCCAGCATGTTTTGGGTGTCAGACAGCCATTTAGATGGTTCTATATATACAGTTTTGCCGTTCACCCTTCGGTTCGAGGTGGCGATTTCGACAATTTCACGTTTTTCATCCGCCGTGGCAATAACGTAGTGTTCTGCAAGGTTTTTCAGCAGCTCGAGAAACCGCCTAACCATATCAACGCTTGGGGCCATTCCCGCCTGTTCCGCCAGCTTCTGGCGAATTTTTCTCTGTTCAAGTAATAGCTTTTCCTGGCGATGTTTGAACGTTTCTTGGTCGACCAGATCGTCCAATAAGGCATCAGTTAGGTTTGCCAAGCGCCTTTCGATTTTAGCCAATTGCAACATATGGCCTCGTTTGATGTTGGCTGCATCATTCCTTTTCAAACATTGAGCAATTTCAGCGTTTATCGCTTTGATGTCCCTCTCAGACAACTTTAACTGAGCCAATAGGCGCTCGACAGCATCCTCCAACCGTTCTTCGCGAATGCTGCTGCCAGAGCAAGTGTCAGAATGGCAGCGATAGTAGACGAAGGCTTTTTGTTTCTCGGGTATCATAGAAAATTGACATTGCGCGCATTGGAATTGGCCGCGATAGGTGTGGTTGTGACGAGTGACCTTTTTGCCTGCTCTTCCAGATTTTATCCTTTGGACCGTTTCAAACAACCAAACTGGGATGAGCGGCTCATGAATGCCCTGATAGCAAGCACCCGTGGTCTTGATGCGAATAATGCCTGTGTAGAACGGGTTGTTCAGGAGTTTTTCCAGGCATCCTTTGGAAATTGGGGCACCGTACTGACCAACGAGGCCTAGGTTGTTCAATTTCTGCAAAAGTGATGAGATGGAATGGTGCCCGCTGGCATAGTGTTCAAATGTTTCGCGCACGAGCGGACCACGAACCGGGTCGATAGTCTTTGGTTTGCCTCCTCCATTGTCGAGGTATCCGATCGGCGCCTTAAGTGGGTACAAGCCCTCTTTTAAGCGGCCATTGAAGCCTTTTATGACTTCCTCACGTAGGTTGCGAATGTAATCGGCGGCGATCACGGCCTGAATGTCCGCTGACAAACGACCTCCTCTTGAACGAAAGTCCAGGCTTTCAGTGGCAAAATGAACATCGATCCCGACATCGGCCAGTTCACCTATCCGTGCCCAATCCCGAAAGTTTCGGGCACTGCGATCAATCTTGTGCATGACAACGCCGGACGCTTTTCGAGCACGCAGGAGTTTGAGCATAGCGTTGAACACAGGTCGCCCAGATTTGGCGGCGGTTTGTTTTTCCTCAAACCATTTAGTGATTGTAATATCGTTGGTGGAAGCAAAACGAAGGATTGCGTCTTTTTGGGCGTCCATGGATACGCCTTCACCCTGTTTTTGGGTGGAGACACGGACATAGCCGAAACATGATTTCATAATTATTGGGACTTATCCTTGGACTCTACCACATCCTCGGACTTTGGTGAATTTGGTGCGGTGTCCCAGTCCGGCCAGGGCCAAGTCCCTTCACGCTCCATGCGCTGATAGACCCGATTGCAGAGTGCCAGATAGCGCAGCAATTCAGGGGGTAATTGGTCGTCGTTTTTATGTTTCATGAAAGAAGTATGGGTTTCATTCGTCATCACCAGTAGACGTCAGGGATCCAACGAACGTAGCTTGATGTCGTCTGGTTCTGGTGCGCAGGATTGCTATCCTGCCAGGACCCTGGACTGAATGGAGAACGACTAGAACAACCACTTCGCCGGTCTCTCGGAGCTGGCGGAGGGGTTTACCCTCCGCCTTCAAAAGCCGCCCCGAGAGATCGGTGTGGTGGTTTTTGGATTCTAGTGGTTCGTGCTCAAAAACTGCAACTGGTGTCGTCTACAACGCCACGACTGGAGGCGATAAAATGGCCCGCATATTAGCAGTTTAATCAACATCACTATGAGCAATTCATTTGCCTTGGACCTGAAGGTAGCACGTAGAAAATCAGGTCTGACCCAGGCTGACCTCGCCCATTTGCTAGGGGCCAGTCGCAGGAAAATCTCTCATCTGGAGCGGGGAGATAGTATCCCGACCGTGCGGGATATCTGCACCTTGTCGATGGTATATGGAAAGTCGTTTGAAAGCCTCTTTGCTCCAGTCTTTGAGGAGATCACGAAGAAATTGAACGGCCGATTATCCAGCTTGCCCGACGCGCCAAAGGGTTGGCTTGGTCGATTTAATCGCAGGAATACACTGGGCAAGCTGGCCGCGCGGATCAGAGAGCGCAGTGCACAAGATCATGGCTCGGCTTAATTTCCTGGCGATCGCGGCAGCAACGGGTCGCATTGGCTATGTATATTTTGTGGGACATCAGTTGACGGATTGGGAATTGTCGAGAGCAGCTAGTAAAAACCCGAAGAAAGCCGCAGCGATGGCAAGCAAGTGGCTTGAACTCTTCCATCCAGATGTCGTGATCACAGCAGCGGTAGACAGCCCGTCGCGCAAAGGGGCCGCTGCGCGCCAGTCGATCGAAGCGATTCTGTTCCCCGTCAGCATTCATGAGACAGAGAAGTGATTTTGCCTAAGAGATGATTTTTGGTTCATCGTAGCCCTTATGGAGCGAAGATGAGACATAAATCAGGAACCCGGGGATCGGGTTCGGAGAAATTGATCCAGACTATCAAACGCAAGACCCGCCGTCAGTATAGTGCGGAGGAAAAGATCCGCATTGTGCTTGATGGCCTGCGCGGCGAAGACAGCATAGCTGAACTGTGCCGCCGTGAAGGCCTTGCTGAAAGCATGTACTATAAATGGTCGAAGGAATTTATGGAGGCGGGTAAAAAGCGTCTGTCAGGCGATATAGTGCGTGAAGCTTCCACCGACGAAGTCAAAGGCCTGCGCCGTGAAGCGCGTGATCTAAAGGAATGTGTTGCCGATCTCACCCTGGAAAACCGTCTTCTCAAAAAAAGCATGATCGCGGATGGGGAGGATATCGAATGAGATACCCGGCATCTGAGAAACTGGAAATCATCCGACTTGTTGAGGGATCACATCTGTCAGCCAAGGTGACACTTGATAAGCTGGGTGTCTCCCGGCCAACATATTATCGCTGGTATGATTTGTATCAGCGATTGGGTGAGACAGGATTGGAAGACAAACGTTCTGGTCCCAACAGAGCCTGGAACCGAGTACCAGAAAATATACGGACACAGATCATTGGTCTGGCCCTTGATCAACCTGAACTGTCTCCTCGCGAACTGGCTGTGACATTCACAGACACGAAGGCCTATTTTGTATCTGAGAGCTCAGTGTACCGGCTGCTAAAGGCCCTGGATCTGATCACCAGCCCGGCATTTATCGTCATGAAAGCCGCCAGTGAGTTCCGCGATAAGACCACGGCCATCAATCAACTGTGGCAAACAGACTTCACCTATCTGAAGGTCATTGGCTGGGGCTGGTTTTATCTCAGCACAATCCTCGATGATTATTCGCGATACATCATTGCCTGGAAACTGTGCACCACCATGAACACATCGGATGTGACCGATACATTGGAAATGGCGCTTCAGGCCTCAGGCTGTGACAGGGCCAACGTTGCGCATCAACCACGGCTGCTATCCGATAATGGTCCCTGCTACATATCCAGTGATCTGGCTCAGTGGCTGGATGGGAAAGGCATGGGGCATGTTCGTGGTGCGCCTTATCACCCGCAAACCCAAGGCAAGATAGAGCGCTGGCATCAAACCCTGAAGAACCGCATCCTGCTGGAACACTACTTCCTGCCAGGTGATTTAACCCGGCAGATTGAGGCTTTCATCGAACATTACAATCACCACAGATACCACGAGAGCCTGAAAAACCTCACACCTGCAGACGTCTACTTCGGGCGTGGAACGGAAATAATAAATCGAAGAGAAAGGATTAAACGAAAAACCATCGAAACGCGGCGCTTGCAACACCGCAAACAAGTCGCATAATACAAACAACAGATGAGCTAAAGTCTCTCTAACTCAGACCACCATCTGTCTCAAATACCCTGATCACGGACAGTCCTCAGTCCCGTCTTTGGAGACGTACTGTTGCCAATCGATTCGAACGGCAGCTTGTTCCCCGTCAGCATTCATGAGACAGAGAAGTGATTTTGCCTAAGAGATGATTTATGGTTCATCGTAGCCCTTATGGAGCGAAGATGAACCATAAATCATCTCTTAGGCAAAATCACTTCTCTGTCTCATGAATGCTGACGGGGAACAGTATCGTCGCGGGATATAATATATCGCGCCAAACTCAATATCCGGGTTTATCCTTCTACCACTGATGCCCGACCTTCGTATAAAGTCTCTAAGGGCAAAGGTATGTTCGATCGCCGGATCAATTAACGGCGAGTCAACTCTGGGCAGTTTGGGCTTTGGTAAAAAGTCCTGTTTGTTGATAACGGCCACAACCAATTTACCACCCTCATCTCCGATGTCGGACAGCGGAGCCAGGCCGTTTGTTTTTGCATAACTTAATTCCGCATCCAATTCGGTAGACGCAAAACTTGCACATCCAACCAAAAAAAATCCAGCCAGAACGGTGATCTTGCCCTTCATTTATCAATCCCCCAAAACGCTCGAAAAAGCCGCTTAAATAGTTTCATCAATTCAATCATTCAACTATTCCGTCAGAAGATCAACATGGGGCGGGAGATCGTTTAAAGTTGTTTTTGAGAGGTGTTGGTAAACTTTGAGAGTATCGGTTGAGCCATGAAACCAGCATGCCCGTGCAAGGGCTCAAAAATCCATGGGTGAGGAAGAAAACCGTCTTTTGCGGTGACTCGCGAAGCGAGATCACATCTGCCAGCAAGCTACGCTACCACCGCAAGTGGTACGGCCGTTATGGAGAAAGGTAGAGCCAAACACACCTCAGGACCAAATATGGTTCGATACCCCAAGGGGCATTTGCAAATTGGGATTCCAGACACCCAACAAATAACCGCTAAACGAGCGGTTTCTTGTGTCAAGATGTTCTGAATTGCTTTTGTGACCCAATCCTTCGCTTCGTATTGACTATGTTCAGCGGCCAAATGCCACGCCTTTTACTCCCTGTTACGCCCAAATAGCCCCTGTAATTCAATGTAAATTCCCTGTTATGTTCTATAGGGAAATAGCCCGCAAGCTACTGTAGTTATTTATCTATTTAAGTCATAATTCACCAAACAGCATTAGTTTGGTGAATTTTCCCTGTAAATTCCCTGTTAACAGGGAAATTATGCCCAGACTGGTTCGCTCAAGACTGCCTGCACAGCCAACCATTTTCGCTTCACCAGACGGTACGAGTTTCATAGCGTATTGACGCGTGATTTCCGCGTCTTACAGGACAGGAACTTCTGTGCAGACCAGCTAAATGGCCAGAACCGGGCCGCATTATCACGAAAGTCTGCGATCGCCATTTCGCCATGCGAGTTTGGGGAGATGCGTTCAGAGAGTTGCGAGAAGCTGGCGCTGAGCTGCCATTCATCACTGATCTCGTTTCGTGTAGCTGGGTGTACCAGATGCGGAAATAACAAGTCGGTATGCCAACTTTTAATGTTCACTCCGCGACCAGCTAGTCTGCGTCACATTGTGCCGACAGTGGTGAAGAATTGAATTGATCTACTGATCCTCAACGATCCGCAGTTCGGTGGTAAAACCCCATTCTGGTTCATATCTATGGATGTGATAGATCGGGCAGGTCACAAGATTTTGCGGGTAGTCTCCCCTGCGCAGGGTTGTCGCGATGCACGGCATCACGAGAACCGGAATGGAGCCGACAAGGCCCGCCACACCACGGTGCACGTGGCCACAGAAAATACTGATGATGGACGGAAAACGCTGCAATGTGTTGCAGAACCGTTGCATGATTTCTTCTGATTCAAAGTGGAGCGGATCAGGCCCTTCCTGCACCAAAAAGGGTGGATGATGGGCAAACACAGCCACCGGCTTGGTTGTGTCCGCCTCGAGCATCTTTTCCAGGCCGGCCAGCCTTTCTGCACAGAACTCACCCTTGTTGCTGCCCGGGTTCAGCGTATCCAGCACCACCAGTCGGACCGGGTAGTCTTCAATCGAATAGGCAATAAACCCCTCATCGGCCGTCGGGTAGGAAGCCGATGAGAATGTCTGCCGCAGGTGGGCCCGGTCATCCTTGTTACCAACCATCACATAGACTGGCGCATCGGCCCTTTGCATAACTTCCGCTGCGCGCTGGTATTCGTCCAGCCTGCCGTTTTGAACAATGTCACCGGTGTGGATGATCATGTCAGGCGCCGGATCGAGCGCGTTTATGTCGGCGATCGTTCTCTCAAAATCCTCAATTCGCCGGTCGGCGTCAGGGGTATCAAGCGCAATGTGGGTGTCTGAAATCTGAGCAATGATCATGCCGTCGGTTCAGGCCTATGACTTCAGACCGGCATAATATTTCTTGAGAATTTCCACCACTTCAGGCCGGCCAAATTCCAGCGGAATATCTGCATCGTTTTCAAGCATCTGGCGCTGTTCTGTGCCCGAAACCGAAATATGATGTTCCCTGTCATGGGGACAGGTTTTGCCGGTGGCCATGCCATAGCACTTGCGGCAATAGAAGGTGATATCGATCTTCAGCGGCTGGGTCTGCAATGCGCCGTCCCAAAGCTCATCGAAAATATTGTGGGCATCAAAGGGACCATAATAGTCGCCAACACCAGCATGGTCGCGGCCAACGATGAGGTGCGAACACCCGAAATTCTGGCGGATGAGCGCATGAAACAGCGCTTCCCTTGGACCCGCATAACGCATTTCAATGGGATAGCCCGCCTGTACCACGGTGTCCTTGACGAAGTAATTATCGATCATCGCTTGAATGGCTTCGGTGCGCACTTCGGCTGGAATATCACCTGGTTTGAGGGCGCCCAGAACCTGGTGAATGAACACGCCATCGGTCACTTCAACGGCGATTTTCACCAGATGTTCGTGGCTGCGGTGCATCGGATTGCGGGTCTGAAATGCGGCAACACGGGACCAGCCCTTTTCCTCAAACAATGCCCGCGATTCCAACGGCCTCAGGTAGAGATCGGGATATTTTGCCGGATATTCCCCTTCTGAAATAACCTGCACTGTTCCCCCCAGATTGACACTTTCCTGCGCCAGTACCTTTTGAACACCAGGATGGGCCGGGTCGGTTGTGCGATAGACTTTCTCGCATTCTAGTTGCTTGTCGATCTCATATTTCTCACCGACCGTCATGATGGCGAGCACCTCGCCATTTTCACCATCACACAGGGCCACTTCGTCACCGATTGCGATTGTGTCAGCGGCTTCACTGCTTGCAGACAGGGTGACTGGGATCGGCCAAAACACGCCATTGTCCAGTTTCATATCGACGCACACACCGTGCCAGTCATCCTTGCCCATAAATCCGGTCAAAGGGGTGTAAGCACCCATGCCGAACATGAAAACGTCTGACGCTTCACGGGTGGTCAATGGCAATTGCGGCAACGACTTTGCATGCTCAATCAGCTGTGCCCGATCAGCTTCCGGCACCAACAATGGCTGGACGGAATCCGACCCGTGTGGCGGTACGAGTTTCGACATGCTTCATCTCCTGAAAACGCTTAATTTGTTAATTTCTTTCTATGCACGTGTGGCGAAAGAATCCAGTCTCGGCAAGCCGTTTCTGCGACACTCCCACCATTGTGTCACACTCCAAATACGACGCGAGATCAAGCTGAAGATATTTGATCTGACTATGAATTTGGAACCGAGAAGCCTTTCCTCGCAAGCCAAAAACCTGTAGTGTCCGGTGAGAAAATTGATCCACCTCCTGATTGTTCTGCGGCAGACGCATTTCAGATCAGGGCCAGCAGATGTTTGGACAGAATATGGCTGAAAAGAAAACCGTCGAAAAAGTTCCTGAGGGTCAGGCTCGTTTTTTCAAAACCCGTCAGATGGAACCAAATGAAAAAGGTTTTGTCGGCTTCGAAACGGTCTGGGAACCCTTCCAAAAAGAAGTTGAATACGAGACTCCAAAAAAGCCCTAACAGGCCCCGCTCGCGCTTCGGTACCGGTGCAAGCCATTGTTTGGCACCGGCTATTTCAAACTGATTTGATCATTTCTCTGCAAGGCTATGCCCTGTATGAGCGCTTTGTCGTTTGAACAATCAAACGGGAACCTTGCGCGCTCCGCCAACGTCGCTTTCGCTCTGAACGGTTCCCCCTGCGGCCATCTCCTCGTCCGTGGGTTCACGCACCGTCAGCACCTCAAGAGTAAAAATCACCTGTCGGCCACATAGAGGATTATTGCCATCGACGGTGAGCGTCTTGTCGTCCATCCGCGTCACGATGAAATTCCGGGGATCGCCCTTTTCGTTTTCCATTGTGATCGTGGTTCCCACTTCCCGATACGCTTCGGGAACGTTCTCCAGGTGGTCGGTGAAGACGAGCGACTCGTCCCTTGGACCATATATCTGGTTGCAGTCGATCGGAACCTCGAGCACATCACCAACCGCCCTGCCCTCCAGGTCTTCAAGAACCTGCGGGGCAAGCGTGTCGTTGTGGCCGTGAACATATCCCAGCGGGAATTCAACAAAGCTCAGCACTTCTCCCGATTTCTTGTCCGTCACCTTGTAGGTGAGTTCGACAAACATATCGTCCTGAATCGTATTGCTCATAACCGTCTGACCTGAAAATTAAAAAATTGAAGCGCCGAATATTTTGACTTTGCCGTCTTCGTATCCCAGCACGAGCCGACCCAGCCATTCGCCGGGTTTTGCCGTGCTCCTTTGCCGGTATAGCACGGTCACATGTTCACCGCGGCGGATCAGACCAAGGCAGTCAATCTCATAGGAGAGACTCTGGGTAAGTTCGCTGCTGGTGAACTGCCGTCCCACTTCAATCTCGTTCAATGCAAGAGCGAGCGACTTGGAAAAATTTATCGAGAATTCCTGATATCGGCCCTCGTTTGAGAACTTTACAAGGTCGAGCCACATCGGGTCAGCCACCGCCAGTATTTCTTCATCGGTTTGATCAATTATGGTAACTACCCAGCTACCCCAACCTGATGCTTTTATAGACGGCCCATCAGACGGGTCTGAGGTTGAGGATGAGCTGATCAGGCGCGGTTTTCAAGGTTTTCAGGATGTCCCAACCTTGTTTTCGCGCCGTTTCAATGACCGTTCGTAAAGTGCAGAAATTCTCGGCACCAGCCTCTGTTCGAAAGCTTCCCGAGACCTTTTGTCGAACTTTCGTCATTCTGAGATCGCGCTCTGCCTCGTTGTTCGTGTAGGGAACGCGCAGATCATTGAGAAAGAGCAAAACCGCTGCTTTATGCGTTTGGAGTCGCAAAGCGAGATTGTGCCCAATCCGCCGTTTCGGGCGACCCCGCTTCTTGCCTTTCGTTGGGCGCGCGAGAGGCGGTTGGGCCTCGTGGAACGCGATAGCACGCTCGCAACAGGCATCAAATCGCCGCTCGATATCCGTGATTGCCTCCGGGCTGACCGCGCTCCGATTTTGGATTCGCGCGACATGCGTGAGCTTCAGTGCGTCGAGCAGAATGGCTTTCATGTCCGGCACCCAAGCTTCTTTTTCATATTCGGTCAATGCCTCCAATTCGCGGGAGATGTGGGCATTGCACAATCCATGGGTCACATTTTCCACTGCCCAGTTGGAAGAGAAACAGTCATGCACTGCCGTTCCCGCCAGTTCTGGTGGCACTTCACCTCGCGCAGTTCCGAGCCGAAGGTGGCTTAGAGCGGTGGAGCATAGCATATGAAGCCAGCGCGTTCTGCCACCAATCCTGAACCCCGTTTCATCCAGATGCTTCACTGCCGTTTGAGGCCCGGACAGCAGGTTCTTCACCGCCTCAGCTAAACAGAGCATCTGCTCGGCCTTTTTGGCAACCAGACTGGAAAGGGTTGCCGATGTGATTGTGACCCCGAAAATGTCCGCAAAAACCTGCGCCAGGCGATTTTGGGGAATGCAGTGCTGCGTCTGTAAATAGGCGGCCAACGCCCCTATTTCATCGCCGTACTGGGCGGGTGATGTTACCCCTTCAGGAAAATCGGCGCGGGTTTTTGCACCGCAATGCTGGCATTGGCAAATATGCGCACGATGCTCGGTCACATAAAGCGGCGGTGGAGGTTTGAGGCCAAACACCTGTCTGCACGCAGAACCTATGGTATCCTCCGCCGAAAGCGCGGCCTGACAGTTTTGGCATTGGTTCGGAAAATGACTGGTGATCTCGTCTGGGTTCTCAACCTGTTTCAGTGTGTTGCCGGGATGTCCGGGTTGGCCGCCAGGCTTTCGATTTGACTTGCCCCGCTGACTTTTGGTCCGCCGTTTCTTATCGCTAGACGGCTTTGCCAGTCCGTCGCTCGAAGGTGGTTTGCTGCTATTACGACTGTTCGATCCCAGACGACGCTCAAGATCTGAAACACGCTGCCTAAGAACCGCATTATCTTCTCTAAGTTGCTCGTTGTCTTTCCTGAGTTGTTCGTTTTCCTTCAGGAGCCGAGCGTTCACCTCCAAAAGCTGCGCATTTTGTTCTTTGAGTTAGACAACCTGACCCACCAGAGCCATGACCACATCAATCAGTTCTGATTTTGAGAAATCAGCAAGAATTTCAGGTGTCAGATTTTCGAGTTTCATCCTCGCAGTCAAACACCAAAATGAAAAAAGTGGAACCTCAAATATGCGCCATGAATCAAATTGTCGCACCTAATGGCAGCAGAAATAGGGTAGCTGAGTAGTTACCAATTATGTTCATCGGTGATATTTCTTCATGTCTTAAAGATGTTGGGGGGTTGAACCACAAAGGCCACCATCTTTGATGGCGGCCTTTGCAAATATCCTAACAGCTGATGTTTTATTCAGCGGCTATGACGTCGTCTTCCTCGTCATCGACCAGGTGATAACATGGTGCTTTTTCCATGGTGTATTCACCGGTCTCAGGATCGCGACGGGAAACCGTCAATACATGCCAGTTTTCATCGTCCAGCTTCATGGCATCACCACGATAGTAATAACCGGGCCAGCGCGTTTCCTTACGGAACAAGGTATGCTGCGTCACACATTCTGACGTACGATGACGGTGCTTCAGTTCCCAGGCACGCAGCAACTCGTGAAGATCCTTGGCAGCAAGCTTCTCAAGATCTTCTTCCATGACCTTGAGTTTCTTGAGGCAGATGTTCAAAAGTTTTTCGTTGGTCATGTAACCAACGGTCACGCCACCACAATATTCATCCATCAACTTCTGCAGGCGGTCGAGGCCATGTTTTGGATGGTGGTAACTCGGGCTGACCGTTCCGGCGACGATTTCGTTGCGATAGACCTTGTAGCGTTCCAACGGTGCAAAGATTTCTTCCTTGCGACCCTCGATCTGCTTGTCAGATACCACAATGCCATCGGCCTTGCCGTCGTCGATATATTTACAGGCAGCTTTCGCAGCCAGACGACCTTCGGTAAACGAACCCGATGAGAAAGCGTGAGGTGTTCCGCCAACGGCATCGCCCGCACCAAACAGACCTTCGATGGTCATCATGCGGTTATAGCCCCAGAAATATTCTGGTGGAGAAACATCTTCCGGTCCACTGGCCCAGCCACCGCAACCGGTCGCATGGGAGCCCATGACGTAGGGCTCAGATGTGGTCAATTCCGGGTTTTCGTTTTTCGGGTCAACATCGGTCGCGGCCCAAAGAACGGCCTGACCGATGGTCATGCCGAGGAAGTTTTCCCAACCCACTTCTTCCAGATGCGGATCCTGAAATGCCTTCATGGTCACCATGTGAATGGGTCCACGGCCAGCGTTAACTTCGCTGATCATCGCATGGTTGCGAAGACAGGTGGGGATCGGACGGTGGGTTCTGTGCGAAACTTCCGGGTCCAGATATTCCTTGCCAACCATTTTCTGCAGACTTGGGAACCACTTGGATTCATACTCTTCACCCATCCCGTTCTGGGTATAGGTTTTAAGGTGCAGGAAGTAAGCGCCAACCGGTCCGTACCCATCCTTGAAACGGGCCAGAACGATACGGTTTTCCATCTGCGTCATCTTGGCGCCGGCGTTGATCATAAGACCATAGGCAGATCCGGACGACCAGGGAGCGTACCACACGCGTCCTGCGCCTTCACCAACCGAACGCGGTTTGAAGATGTTGGAAGCGCCACCCGCTCCACAGATCACGGTTTTGGATTTAAACACGTGATAATCGCCGGTACGCACGTTGAACCCGACAGCGCCGGCAATGCGGTTTTCCTTGGCATCATCCATCAGCAGGTGGGTAACACAAATGCGGTTATACACTTTGTCTGCTGATTTTTTGGCAGCTTCGGCAACGATCGGCTTGTATGACTCACCGTGAATCATGATCTGCCAGCGTCCTTCACGAAGATATTGTCCGGTATTCGGGTCCTTCATAATAGGCAGGCCCCAGTCTTCGAACTGGTGAACTGTCGAATCAACGTGTCGCGCCATGTCGAACAACAGGTCCTCGCGAACCATGCCCATCAGGTCAATTCGGGCGTAGCGCACGTGATCTTCCGGATTGTTCTCACCCCAGCGGGTGCCCATATAGCAGTTAATGGCATACAACCCCTGTGCGACAGCGCCGGAGCGATCAATGTTTGCTTTTTCAGCAATGACAATCTTTTTGTCCTGGCCCCAAAACCGGGCCTCCCAAGCAGCGCCTGTGCCGCCAAGACCTGCACCAACAACAAGTACGTCGATGTTGTCTTCTACAACCGTATTGTGAGCCATCAGTAATAAACCCCCTTCTTCATCTTCAGCCCATTGGACTCAAGGGTATGAACTTCGCCCTCGTCCATGCGGATATATTTTGGCTCACTGAACAAATGTTGGCTGTCACGTTGTTCGCTTGTGGGAGCTGGAACATCCTTCAACTGCGGAGTACCAGTTCCCCATGGGATGGTCGTGATCGGCGACAGAAAGTTCTTTTCAGTGCCGTCCCGGAACTTGATCCGCCATGAGATGGTGCCCTTTTCCTCTTCTCTGCGTACCCGCACGCTGTGACCAAGTGGTGCAAAGTCGGCATAACCGCGGGCGTCGATCGCATTTTGCGGACAAGCCTTTACGCACGAATAGCATTCCCAGCACATGTCAGGCTCAATGTTATAAGCTCGGCGATGGGTCGGATCGATATGCATGATATCTGATGGACAGATATCGACGCAGTGACCACAGCCGTCGCAGCTCGTCATATATACAAAGGTTGGCATGATTGCTCCCTAACTAATTTTATTATCTTTGGTGTCCGCAACCTAGTAATGACGCGGTTTTTCTCGTTTTATGCCAAGCCCCATATTCAAGGGAGCATCTTTCAACAGCTCCATGGAATGCCGGTCGCGATCCGCAGCACTTGTCCGGTCTGCAGGCTGTGGCAAGTTGGCCATTGAACCATTAGCTACACCAACTTTTTTCTGGAAGGCAGCGGCAGGCTTAAAGAACATATGGGCGAATTTGGACCATGGAACTCCGGCAAACAGGACAACGGTCGCGATCAAATACAATCCCAGGAATATGTTTGACCATACGCCGATGCCACCCAATTGCAGCAACGCCCATATCAGTCCGAAAGTAGCGCTGGCCACCAACGACAGGATGAACAGGTCAGCCCTGACTATCCGGAACGGTGAGCTGCCTTCAGCAGCCACATCGACGCGGATGAAGAACCAGAACCAATAGCCGCCCACGCAAACCATCAGCGCTCCAAGATACCACAGAAATGGCCAGATCGACGGTGTCTCGGCGCCGGTGCTGGCATATCCGAATACCATCGCGATGGTGGCAACCAGGTAGAAGACAAATCCATACATCCCCAACAGATGGGCTATACGCCGATGCGGATTGCAGAATTCAGAAGAAGTGAGCACGTCTGAGGCAACGGTCTTCACCGCCAGCCCGACCTTTTCACCCCCGGTGACTTCGCGATCTCCGTCATCTTTAGCCTTGCGTGCAGCGTTAAAGAAGTATTCAGCACTTCGCTTGTGCAGTACGTCGAATAGAGTGCCCGCAACCACCAGAATGATCATGACGATAACAAATGTCTGCATGATCGCAGGTGCGATGTATGCCGAGATTTCGGCAAACGGATTACTTGTAAACATATTGTGAAATTCTCCCCGGACCAGATGGCCACTAAAAAATTTACTAACTCATTTGACCTTGGTGAGCAATGCGATCACATAGTACTCACTCGCGAAACTCGGCTTGGTACCAATTGATAAGAAATTGTGGCTCCATGTTATGAGTCCAAATAATCGCACATGCGTCCCGATGAGAACACATATCTTATTCTATACCTTGAATATGAAATTGACTATAGCGAAAACACGTTTGTGGACGAAACGACCCACATGTCCAGTTTTTTCATTCAACCCCATTTGCTGCCCGGCGGCCCAGGACGTATTTTATGACCAATCGCGATCCTCACATTGACCTATCAGCATCGATTGGCGACGAGGTTCATCAAACCACTTGCTACATGTGTGCCTGCAGATGCGGTATCAATGTCCACATGAAGAAGGGGGAAGATGGTGTTCCCAAAGTCAGATACATAGAGGGCAACCGCGATCATCCGGTCAATAAGGGTGTGTTGTGTGCCAAGGGTTCGGCTGGAATCATGCAGCATTATTCTCCGGCACGGCTCGAACAACCTTTGCTGAGAACTGGTCCGCGAGGTTCAGGTGAATTTAAGAAAATCTCATGGGAGGAAGCTCTCACCATTGCTACAGATTGGCTTGAGCCGCTGCGCAACGACCCTAAAAAACTTGCCTTCTTCACAGGACGTGACCAATCGCAGTCGCTCACCAACTTTTGGGCACAACAATTTGGCACTCCGAACTATGCAGCCCATGGTGGTTTCTGCTCGGTCAATATGGCCGCAGCCGGGATTTACACCATCGGTGGAGCATTTTGGGAATTCGGGTCACCGGACTGGGAACGTACTAAGCTGTTTTTGATGTTCGGCGTTGCCGAAGATCATGATTCCAATCCGCTCAAGATTGGCATCGGAAAACTAAAAAAGAACGGAGGGAGATTTGTCTCGGTAAATCCCGTTCGCACAGGTTATTCCGCCGTTGCTGACAATTGGCTTGGCATTACACCAGGGACCGACGGACTTCTCGTGCTTGCGCTGATCCATGAATTGTTTCGCACGCGTAAGATTGATATTGATTTCCTTGTTCGGTACTCCAACGCGCCTTGGTTGGTGATCGATAATCCCGGCGCTGCAGACCATGGATTGTTTGCACGTGATCGCAATGGTGTTGAACTCGTCTGGGACAGCAAGAAAAACAAGGCCGTCCCGCACAGTAGTAAGAAAGTTGTGCCAAACCTGACGCAGGAAGTTGTCCTTTCAGGTGGGCAAAAGGCTAAACCGGTACTCCGGTTAATGGCTGATATGTATTGCGACGACGCATTCGCTCCCGAAGCGATTGCTGCAAAAACGGGAATTTCCGCCGAAACGATTAAAGGCCTCGCAGCCGAAATTGCCAGGGTTGCCTTCGAGGAAGAAATCATTATCGAACAACCCTGGACCGATATGAAGGGTGAGCGCCACGAGCATTTTATCGGGCGGCCCGTTTCCATGCACGCAATGCGTGGCATATCTGCGCACTCAAATGGCTTCCAAACCTGTCGGGCACTGCATGTGTTACAGGTTCTGATTGGCTCCGTGGATTGTCCTGGCGGGTTCCGTTCCAAGCCTCCCTATCCTAAGCCAGTCAAGGCCCATCCCAAGCCACATGCAAGACGCCCAAGTGGAGATCCAACGGCTCCATTGAACGGACCCCATCTTGGCTATCCCCTGGGCCCAGAAGACCTCTTGATGGAGAAAGATGGCAAGCCTCTGCGCATCGACAAGGCGTTTTCCTGGGACGCGCCGCTAGCCGCCCATGGCATGATGCACATGGTCATCGCAAATGCCCATGCCGGCGACCCCTACAAGATCGATACACTCTTCATGTACATGGCCAACATGGCGTGGAATTCGTCGATGAACACCAAGGGTGTCATCGAAATGTTGGAAGACAAGGACCCCGAAACCGGCGAATATGTCATCCCCCATATCATTTATTCTGACGCGTATTCGAGCGAAACCGTTGCATACGCAGACCTTATTTTGCCGGATACAACTTATCTGGAACGGCACGATTGTATTTCCTTACTTGATCGACCAATTTCTGAACCCGATGCGGTGAATGACGCCATTCGTTGGCCTGTCGTCGAGCCGGACCGCGATGTGCGCGGTTTTCAGTCGACGCTCATCGATCTTGGTAGCCGCCTGAAACTAAATGGATTTGTCGATAACAAGGGCAAAGCACTGTACAAGGATTACGCTGATTACATCGTCAATCACGAGCGGAGGCCAAACATAGGGCCGCTTGCCGGATTCCGTGGCGAGGATGGCACTGAAGAGGGGCGAGGCGCGTCCAATTCCAATCAACTCGAACGCTACAAGGCTAACGGGTCATTTTGGTCTAAACACATTCCGCTGGAAGCACAGTTTTTTAAGCACGCCAATGCCGCATATCAGGATCTGGCCGTATCGCTGGGTTTTTTCGACGCCCCGCAACCGGTGACATTCCAGCTTTACTGTGAGGAACTGCAGAAGTTCCGACTGGCGGCACAGGGCCATGGAGAACACCAGCCGCCCGAGCATCTTCGCAAGAGTGTTGAAGCCAGTTTCGATCCATTGCCAATTTGGTACGAACCGTTTGAGACAGCGGATCTGGGTGAGCGGATTGCCGAAGAGTTTCCATACCATGCGCTCACGCAACGGCCGATGGCGATGTATCATTCCTGGGGTTCGCAGAATGCCTGGTTGCGGCAAATCCACACCGCGAACCGGCTGTTTGTACCCACCAATATTTGCGATGAAAAAGGGCTCAAGGACCATGACTGGGCCTGGGTCACCTCCTGGCATGGGCGCATCAAAGTGCAGATTATGCGAATGGATGCCGTCAATGGGCAAACGATGTGGACTTGGAATGCCATTGGTAAAAAAGGCGGGGCATGGGGGCTCAGCCCAGATGCACCGGAGGCCAAAAAAGGATTTCTTTTAAACCACCTGATCAGCGAATTGTTGCCTCCAAAAGGTGACGGCCATAGATGGTCGAATTCTGATCCAATTACAGGACAGGCAGCTTGGTATGATTTGCGTGTCAACATTGAAAAGGCTGAAGCTGGTGAACCAATAAGTGAACCCATTTTTGGGACTCAGTCGAAAGTAGGAGTCGGAAGCAAAGATGGCGATCTACGTTACGGCGAGGAATGGAACACATAAGCTGAATGGACTTGTCCCTATTTAATTCCGCATCCGGTTCTCATTGAACTCGCTTTTCGTTCGAATTTGATGGGTGACATTCCTCCTATTGCAGAGTGTCTTCGACGGCTGTTGTAAAATCCATTGATGAATTGGAACAGGGCATCTGTAACTTGCTGACGCGTCTGCCATTTGTTGCGCCGGATGAGTTGCGCTTTGATGGTTTTGAAGAAAGTCTCGACAACAGCGTTACCCTTGATCTTCTGCCGAGGGTTCAGCGCCGTATCGGCCATCTGATACACAAATTGAATTTTCCGGAGCTCTTCCTTGCTTCTTTGATCCAGACTTGGCGAAAGGGTTTCGCCGTCAACAGTCACGTCCCCACGATGTGGGGGCAGTAACCCTGCCATCACCCGTGCGAGTGTGGATTTTCTGCATCCCCTTGCAGGCGTTCATAATCACAGTGTCGGAATTTGAATTGTAATTGAACGATATTTTTGCTCGTCTGACCTTGTTGAGAAAATCGCAGGCAAGGCTGGCAGACAGAGGCAGTTTTGTCCTTTCTGCTTCTTTGAAAAATGTGGTTCCTCAACTCGCTGGCAAAAAATGAACTGCTCATATATCTTACCTATTCTGCGCCGGGCTTTTTGGGGGTACATTTGCAAGATCAGTGGGAAGCGGGCAAGCAAGACAATGCTGTTGCAGAATTGGCCATTGCCCGAGCACGGGAGGCCGCTACACGCGAGATACTTGAAGTCATCAGCCGTTCGCGGGGCGATGAGAAACCGGTTTTCGACGCAATACTCAATCGGGCCGAACAACTTTGCACAGCGCCATTCAGTTTTCTCGCAATGGTCACTGATGACGCTTCGCATGTCGAGATTGTGGCGGAGGGAGCTGAGCCGTTCGAACCGTTTCGACCGGGTTGGCAATGGCCCATCAACAGTCCTCTTCTGGTAGCAAGATCTGTTCGGGAGAAGGCTGTTCTGCAGATCGAAGACACGACGCTGGATCCGTTATTCGACCAGGGAAATAAAGATCGGGTTACGGTGGTAAAAGCCGGAGTTCGCACCGTTCTTACCGCACCACTTGTTGCTGGTGGAGTTGGGATCGGCTCGATCAATTTGTTTCGGAGTGATCAGCAGCCATTCACCGCAGACGAGATCGCACTGGTCCAGACATTTGCTGAACAGGCTGTCATCGCCATCGAGAATGTGCGGCAGTTTCGTGAGGTGCAGGCCCAGCTTCAACGCGAGCAGGCCTCCGGTGAAATCCTGCAGCTGATCAGTCAGAGCCGCGAAGACGATACCCCCGTATTCAATACTATTTTGAAGAATGCCGCACGCTTGTGTGGCGCCACGCGTGCACGCCTGATGCTGGCCGATCCGGAAAATACCAAGTTGCACATAGCGAGTTCCTGGGGCGAGGAAAACCCCACAATGCCTGCTGGCACAGTCATCGACTTGGTGCCCGAAATGATCCCTGTGCGTTCGTTCCTGAATAAGGAAATTTTGAATGTAGCTGATGCCCGCGAAACGGAGGGTTACAAAAAAGGCATTCCGTTGATCGTCAGTAATATCGATTCGACTAGTTCTCGCTCGGTTCTGTCGGTTCCGCTGGTCAAAGATGACAAAGCCATCGGGTGCATCGTCCTAACCGACAAAAACGTTGCTGCTTATGATGACGGGGATGTTTCGTTGGTGCAGACATTTGCTGCGCAAGCTATCATCGCAATAGAAAATGTTCGCCAATTCCGCGAAGTTCAGGAACGTACTGCAGAAGTCAGCGAAGCCTTGGAACAGCAGACCGCGACGGCTGATGTTTTGAACGTCATTAGCCAAAGCCGCGACGATGAACAGCCGGTGTTTGACCGGATCGTGACGCTCAGCAAAGATTTGTGCGACGCGATCTTTGTGGGGCTGGTCCTGGGGCGTGAAGGTGATGCGCTCCAGAAGCTTGTTGCAACAATCGGCTTTGGCGAGTCGTTCGAGAACCTGTGGCGCGACGAGCTGTTCACGATGGACCCGGAAGACTCAGTCACCGCCAGCGCAATTGTAAGCGGCCAAACCAAGCCTATCGCAGATCTCAAGGCCACTCGTCGCAGTACGGAGGGAGATCCAAGATACGATGTAATCATCAACGAAGTCGGTGCTCGCAGTGGGCTTTTCGTACCGTTGATCCTGAACGGAGAAGGCATAGGCTGCATAATACTCGCACGCGACAAAGTTTTGCCGTTCGACGCTGATCATATCGCCTTGATGGAGACCTTCGCGGCACAGGCGGTCATTGCCATCGATAGCGTCAGCCAGTTCCGCGCAGTGCAGCAACGCACCGCCGAAATCACAAAGGCGTTGGAATACCAGACTGCCACGTCAGATGTGCTGTCGGTCATTTCCCGCTCACCCGATGAGCTGAATCCTGTTCTGGAAGAAATCCTCAAAGTCGCTACCCGAATTTGCCAGCCGAAATACACAGCGCTTGCTTTGTTGAACCCCGAGGACAATCTCTATCATGTTCAGACGATGCAGGAGTTTGACGACGAATTCCTGCAGTTTATGAGAGAAAACCCCGTGCCAGCCGGACCCGGCAGCGGCATTGGTGAAACTGCTGCGCGCGGCAAAACTGTCTATTTTGAAGACACCGAAGCCGACGACTACGTTTGGAAAGAGGCGGCCAGGGTCGGTAAATACCGGTCCTTGCTGGGCGTGCCGCTGATCCAGGACGGAAAAGTGGTCGGCGTGCTCGTGCTGTGCCATGACAAGGCCGCGGCATTTGATCCAAAGCAGATTACGCTTTTGGAAACCTTCGCCTCGCAGGCCGTGATTGCAATAAACAATGCGACGCTATTCAGCGAGGTGCAGGCGCGTACAGCGGAAGTCACCGAAGCGTTGGAGCAACAAAAGGCGTCTTCCGAGATTCTGAGCGTCATCGGCCAATCAGTTGAAAACACGCAGCCCGTTTTCGATATGATTCTTCAAAGCTGCAAAACCCTGTTCGGTGGCGAAGAACTGGACGTGCTTTTGGTGGATGATGACGGGCTTTTGCAGGTAGAAGCCTATTTGGGTGACTATATGGAGGATCTCCTTAAGACATTCCCCGCACCCTGGGAGATTACTCCGGCGGGTGAGGCCATTCGGTCTCTCCGTGTTGCCAACTTCGCGGATGTTCAAAACAATCCTGATACGCCACCTGTTCTAAGACGAATGGGAAAAGTTGCTGGATATCATTCCATAGCCTTTGCCCCGATGATCAGGAATGGCAAGGGTATCGGTGTTGTCGGTGTCGCCCGGTCGAAAAAGCCATTCACCGACAAGGAATTGGGGATCATGCAGGGGTTCGCAGATCAGGCTGTGATCGCTATCCAAAATGCGCGTCTTTTCAAAGAGACGAAGGAATCGTTAGAGCAGCAGACCGCAACTGCCGAGGTTCTTAAGGTTATCAGTCAGTCGGCATTCGATCTGCAGCCCGTATTCGAAACACTGGCCGAGAGTGCGGTTAGGCTTTGCGAAGCTGAAAGAGCAGTAATTTTCCGATTCGACGGCGAGGTTCTCCGCATTGCGGCGACGCACAATGTCGGCCCTGATCTCAGGGAATTTATCGATCAAAACCCGATCGCCCCGGGGCGGGACAGCATCTCATCGCGCGCTGCCCTTGAGCGGCGAACGGTACACATTCCTGATGTTCAGGCGGATCCCGAATACAACTATGCGGTGCGGGATGCAAAACCGATCCGGACGATACTCGCGGTACCCATGCTCAACGGGGACGAACTGGTCGGCACTATCACGATTTACAAACTTGAGGCCAAGCCGTTCTCGAAGAAGCAGATATCGCTCGTTGAAACATTTTCCGACCAGGCTGTAATCGCGATCCAAAACGCACAGATGTTTAGAGAAACAAACGAAGCGCTGGAAAGTCAGACGGCAACATCAGAAGTTTTGGAAGTAATCTCCAACTCCGTCGAAGACGCAAAACCCGTGTTCGAGAAAATCCTCGACAGCGGCCAACGGTTGATTCCGTGCTCCAACTTATGCGTGTTTACGATCGAGCGGGATGAATTGGCGCACCTTGGTGCTGTTAGAGGTCAATCCGGTAAGTACTTGGCTGAAAATTATACGCCACTACCGGTTGAGAAAACCTTGGTTTATCCGGTAGTGGAAAGTGGCGAGCCGATCCATTGCATGAATGCACTTGAGTCCAAATCCGAACACCCCGTGCTGTATCAACTAGCCAAACGTGGTGGCAATTTTTCTTGCATAATCGCGCCAATGGTTTGGAAGGGTAGCATTGTTGGGGCCTTGTTCATTGCGCGCATGTTCGACAACGATTCAGCGGCGCCGTTCGTTGATCGCGAAATGAACATTCTGGAGGCCTTTGCTGATCAGGCCGTGATCGCAATCCAGAACGCGCGACTGTTCGATGAAGCGCAGAGCTCTCTGGCACGGCAGACGGCCAGCGCAGATATATTGCGTGTCATTAGCCAATCGCCAACCGACACAATGCCGGTATTTCATGAAATTGCGACAGCGGGTAATCGCCTGATTGGATGTGATCGCAGCGTGATTATATTGCGCGATGGTGATCAGTTTCGAATTGCAGCTGGAGCACAGCGGGGGGATCCGATTGAGGATCTCAACGCGAACCCCGTAACCCTTGATCCCACGTTAAACTACCCCTCTCAGGTCATGACGAGCGGCAAAGTTGTCCATATTCCTGACACGAGCCTGGGAGAGCATCTGCCCCAGGATGCAGAAACTTTTGCCAAGTTTGGGATCAAATCGATTCTGTTCTTGCCACTGCTTCGGGAAGCGAATTGCATCGGGGTAATCACGTTCACTCGAAACGAGAAAACGGGCGCTTTCAGCGAAGAAGACATCAAATTGGCTCATAGTTTCTGTGATCAGGCCGTGATCGCCATCGAAAATGTACGCCTGTTCAATGAAACGCAAACATCGCTAGCGCGTCAAACCGCGATGACAGGAGTGCTACGCGTTATCAGCGAGTCGCCAACCGATGTCACTCCGGTGTTCGAAGAAATCGTGTCGTCCGGGATATCGCTGATCGAATGCGACCTAGCGATTGCCGTGCGCACCGACGGCACTGATGCGTGGCAGGCCGCTGTGGCCACACCCGAGGGGCTGGATGTCGATTTTACAACCAAAAAATTCAAGTTGAACGAAACTGACAACATCCCATCAAAATCTATGCTCACGGGTGAGACTATTCATATTGAAGACTGGGGCAAAGCAGAGTTCTCTGATTTCGACGCGACCGTGCGTGATAAACATGGCTTTCAGTCTTCGCTGATCATCCCGATGATGCGGGGCGATACCTGCCTTGGGTCTTTCAGCTTTATGCGAAAGACCAAGAGGACCTTTTCCGAAGACGAATTAGGCATGGCAAAATCTTTTGCAGATCAAGCCGTGATCGCGCTGGAAAACGTGCGCCTGTTTCAGGAGGCGCAGGATGCGCGTGCAGCCGCTGAGGCCGCCAATGAGGCAAAGAGTTCGTTCCTGGCGACCATGAGCCACGAAATCCGTACGCCCATGAATGCTTTCATCGGCATGAGCGGGCTGCTCATGGATACGACGCTTGATACAGAGCAACGCGACTATGCCAACACGATCCACGACAGTGGTGATGCGCTGCTTGGTATCATCAATGATATTCTCGACTTTTCTAAGATCGAAGCTGGACAAATGGACCTTGAACTTCGGCCGGTGGATTTGCGTGAAGCTATTGAATCTGCGCTGGATCTGGTGGCTTCCCGCGCGGCGGAAAAGAACCTCGACTTAGCTTACATACTGGATGACAACGTTCCGATTGCAATCTCCACAGATCTGACCCGCCTGCGTCAGATATTACTCAACCTGCTGTCCAATGCGGTGAAGTTCACCGAAGTGGGTGAGGTTGTGCTCGCTATCTCCGCGACCACGCTCAAAGGCAATCAGCGTGAACTGGCATTTGAGGTTCGTGATACGGGCATCGGTTTGACGGCAAAGGGCATGAAAAGGCTGTTCCAGTCATTCAGTCAAGCCGACTCTTCAACAACCCGAAAATACGGCGGAACGGGCCTTGGCCTTGCGATCTCGAAACGGTTGGCCGAACTGATGGGCGGCACCATGTGGGCGACGAGCGGTGGCACCGGAAAGGGTTCTACTTTCCATTTCACCTTGAGCACCGAAGAAGCGGATTTGCCTTCGAAACCGGTCCGTAATTTGATCGGCATGCAAACCGAACTTGAAGGCAAACGTCTGTTAGTGGTTGATGATAACGAAACCAATCGACGTATTTTGGCGCTTCAAACCGGTAAATGGGGTGCCAGGACCCGTGACACCGGTTCACCTACTGAAGCGTTGGAATGGCTGAAGGATGGTGAGACATATGATCTGGCAATACTCGATATGCATATGCCGGAAATGGATGGGCTGGAACTGGCTCGAAGAATCCAAAAATCCAATGCAGACTTGCCTCTGATCCTGTTTAGTTCGCTCGGGATGCGGGAAGCTGAAATCCAGACCGGCCTGTTCAAGGCTTTCCTTGCGAAGCCCTTGCGGCAATCTCAGCTATTCGACACGCTGGCCACGCTATTTGCACCCGAAACTTTGAAAAAAGTATCAAGTGAGCCAGCTGGAAAGCCAAAACTCGACCCGGAGATGGCCAATAAACATCCGTTGCGCATTTTGCTGGCGGAAGACAATTTGGTGAACCAGAAACTGGCCCTGCGGCTGTTAGAACAAATGGGATATAGCGCAGATGTTGCGAATAACGGTCTCGAGGCTGTCGAAAGCGTTGAGCGGAAAGCCTATGATGTTGTCCTGATGGACGTGCAGATGCCTGAGATGGATGGTCTTGATGCAACACGCAGTATAGTCGGGACACACGGCAAGGACGACCGCCCCAAAATCGTTGCTATGACCGCCAACGCGATGCAGGGTGACCGTGAAATGTGTCTTGATGCGGGAATGGATGATTACATGACAAAACCGATCCGTGTCGACAGATTGGTTGAAGTCCTGACGAATGTTTCAAAGCGCGAAAGAACATAACAATGAGTGACGACACGATTGATCTTTCTGTTTTCACAGAACTTCAGGATGCGGCGGGGGCCGATTTTATTGAAGAACTCGTATCCACATTTCTCGAGGAAACTCCTGGCATACTGTCGGAACTCAAAACCGCTGCCCAATCCAACGACCAGGATCAATTTCGGCGGGCTGCTCATTCGATAAAATCGAACGCCAGCACGTTTGGAGCTGTTCAATTGGCAGAATTGGCTCGCGAGATGGAACTTGGCGGCCTGCGTGAAGAAATGGATACCAATGAGACACAGATCGCAGCATTGGATGTGGCGTTCCAGAGCGCAGCATCAGCATTGAAATCCATCATAAATGGCTGAACCATCTGCCCAACTTCTGATTGTTGATGACAACAAGGTCAACCGGCTGTTGCTGTCCCGGAATGTCGAACTTTTAGGTTATCAAGCCTCTGTCGCCGAAAATGGCAGGATCGCCATGGAACGGCTGGTCGAAGAGGCATTCGACCTTCTGTTGCTCGATATCGAAATGCCGGAAATGGATGGGTTTGAGGTGCTGGAAGCCATCAAGCTGGTTCCTGCTCTTCGCGATTTACCCGTTATCGTGACCTCGTCGGTGGAAGGGATCGACAACATTGTACGATGCATTGAACTGGGCGCTGATGACTATTTGCCCAAGCCGGTGAACCCAGTTCTGTTGAAAGCCAGGCTGTCTTCCAGTCTGGAGAAAAAACGACTTCGTGACGAGCAGAAGATGCTATTGCGACGTTTTGTAACCAGTGAAGTTGTAGAAGATTTGCAGGAATCTGGCTTTGCTTTGGGAGGAAGTAGGGTTCGCGTTTCGGTGTTGTTCTGTGACATTCGAGGATTTACACCCCTTTCAGAAAGCCAGCCCCCGGAAGAAACAATCGAGCTGCTCAACGCTTATTATTCGCTGATGTTCGAGGCAATTGAGCGCCATGGGGGCATTGTAACCATGATGATTGGGGACGGTCTTATGGTTCTGTTTGGCGCACCGCAACCGCTGGACGACACTGCCGGAAGCGCCGTGGCTGCAGCACGAGATATGCTCGACTTGATGGCCAAATTTAATGTTAACCGGGTGGCGATAGCTAAGCCTGAAATCAATGTCGGGATTGGCATTGCAACTGGCGACGTCATTGCCGGATATGCTGGAACACAGGATCGAGCGACCTATACTTGCATAGGTGACAAAGTGAACCTCGCAGCACGTTTGGAAGCTCACACAAAAGTCGCCAATTGCACGATCCTTATTGACGAGGCGACAAGGGATGCCCTGGCAGATATTGGTAATATTGAAACCATCGGCGATGTTCCTCTTAAGGGAATATCAGAACCAGTGATGGTTTTTTCCGTTCTGCAGATTTGAACGCAATTGTTACCTGCAGTCACAAAAATCGTTAATCGACGGTTCTATGGCAATATCCCAATCATTCGCAGATTTGTTTGATGACGTGAACTGGATGGTTAACTGAAGGCCTCAAGGTGAACTTTCCGCGCCGTGACAGTTGACCATATCCAGTTGAAGTCTGCTCTCGGCCTATTCCGTTGAAAAACTCATCTGAGAAACGACGGTTTCGTTGATTTGATTTCAGTGCGATCCTGTTTGGGCATTGCTTTACGGGGTTGGGCTTGGCGCCGGGATCAATTTTGCCAGTTTTCTAAGGTTCTGGGCGGTTGCTGCGAGATGGAATTCGTCTCTGGCTCCGCAGGGGCCTCGTAATCGGAGCCGATCCAACTTCAAGATGCGTTTGAGATGGGCAAACAACATCTCGACCTTCTTGCGCAGTTTGCATGAGATTGCATAGTCGATTGTTTGGGCGATCTTGCGGGCGACATCGCGTGATGGTTCGTAAATGGAACGCAAGACTTTTCGCTGAGGTGCCTTTGGGGTGCACTGTGCCTTTAATCCACATGTATCGCAGTCTGACTTTCGTGCGCGATAGCGCATGATACCTTGTTTATCGACGCCGGAACGCGGCACCGCATAGGTTCGCCGGAATTGCCGCAGTTTCTTGCCACCGGGACAAGTATAGGCATCCTCGTCAGCATCATAGGTGAACTGGGCCCGTTGAAAGGTTCCGTCTTTACGCCCGGACTTGTCGATGACGGGAATATGAGGGGCGATACCGCGTCCTTCGACAAGCCAGTCCAGCATAGCTGCAGATCCATAGGCCGTGTCTGCGATCAAACGTTCTGGGTGTAAATTGTAAGATTGTGCCACACGATCAATCATAACACGCGCGGCACCCACTTCAGCCTGGCGAACAGACCGTGTTGCTTCAACGTCAATGATTACAGCATTGTCCGTATCGATCATATAGTTGGCAGAATAAGCGAAATAGGCAGGCCCTTTGCGTGCCGCAGTCCATTGGGATGCCGGATCACAATGGGATGTAAACTTGGGCCGAACCGCAGTGGCAGCACCAAAAGCTGCATCATCAAGTGTTTCCAGATATTCACGCACAGCACGCGGCGCGTCATCTGGATCAATCTTGTTCGGTTCCCATTCTTCTTTCGATGTGGAGTTCTGCCGATTGGTATCGGCTTCGATCAAACTGGCATCGACAGCCAGACGCCGGCCACTGACCAAACCCTCTGTGATGCAGCGGGCAACAACTGTCTCAAACACATGCCGTAACAGGTCGCTATCGCGGAACCGACCGTGACGGTTCTTGGAAAAGGTTGAGTGGTCGGGAACAGGATCAGCCAAATCCAAACGGCAAAACCAACGGTAGGCCAGGTTCAAATGAACTTCTTCGCACAGCCGTCGTTCAGAACGAATGCCCATGCAATAGCCAACCAGCAACATTCGGATCAGAAGCTCAGGGGCAACAGAGGGTCGTCCGGTTGAACTGTAAAATGGGGAAAGGTGAGAGCGAATATCACACAAATTAACAAACCGGTCTATCGACCGTAGTAGGTGATCAGACGGAACGTGCTCCTCAAGACAAAACTCGTAAAACAGCGCCGCTTGAGCTTCCGGACGTCGTCCCATCATGGCAATCAATCTCCCAAATCAATGAGAAAACTGAATCAGCAAAGACTGCCGAGATTAAGGCGAGTTTTTCAACGGAATAGGCTAATAATTGGCGAAGAACAAATCGTGGGCCGTCCAACCAGCGACATGCCTGTTTTGGTTGAGAAGGGCTCGATCCAGACCTTGCGCTGATAACAGGCAGTACTGTGGCACCTTGAGCGGCTGATGTTGATACATTGCGCCAACTGGTTCGCCAAACACGGAGGCTGACATCGAAGACATAGCGTTGCCTTCAACCGGGCAAAGGATCAATTCAGACAGTGATTTCTGCCAATCGCTTCTGCAGGAAAGTGGTGTGGCCACCGTGCCCGGCGCAGCATTCGGTCAAAGCCCTTATTTCAGATTGTCCTATGCGGCATCTGAAAATGAGATCTCCGGGGCTGTGGTAAGAATTGCCGATTTCTGCAACAATCTGGTGTAACCGAAACTAGCATGCCCTCACAGGAACAGAGCAAACATGGCCCAGACCAACAAACCTTGCATTATTTGTGTTGCCATCACTGGTTCGGTGACAACCAAGACCAATAATCCTGCGGTTCCGATAACCGTTGCCGAACAGGTCGAAAGTACCCAGGAAAGTTTCGAGGCCGGTGCATCGATTGCCCATTGCCATGTTCGAAATGACGACCAGACACCAACTTCTGATCCAGACAAATTCGCCCGCCTGCTGGAAGGTCTCAATAAATTCTGCCCCGGGATGGTCGTTCAATTTTCCACTGGGGGACGATCCGGCTCCGGCAAACAACGCGGCGGAATGTTGTCCCTGTGTCCCGACATGGCATCGTTGACGGTCGGATCAAACAACTTTCCAACCCGGGTTTATGAAAACGACCCGGCACTGATCGACTGGTTGGCCGCAGAGATGATCAAATACCAAATTACTCCGGAAATTGAGGCCTTCGACCTCAGTCACATCCATCGGGCAGTTGAGTTGCACCGACAGGGCAAGATCGGTGGAAAACTTTATGTGCAGTTCGTGATGGGTGTCAAAAATGCGATGCCGGCGGACCGCGATGTGTTCGATTATTACGTCAAGACAATGGCCCGCCTTGCCCCATCAGCTGAGTGGTGTGCGGCAGGCATTGGTCGTCACCAGTTGGAGGTCAACGAGTGGAGCATTGCCAGTGGTGGTCACACACGCACTGGATTGGAAGACAATGTAAAACTCGATAAAGACACGCTCGCACCTTCAAACGCGGCACTTGTGCACAGGGTGGTGGAATTGTGTGAAAAGTATCACAGACCAGTGGCAACATGGAACCAGGCCCGGTCAATGCTGGAACTATCGACACCCGGCTGATGTAACACACAAAATTCGGTGCTGTCAGACGAATGCGAACCGGCCTCTGAATGGCCAGAGACGGTGCACCTTATGCCGTGCCGCGTTGACGCCACTCGGTGAGAGCAGCGGCGTGATTAAGCTTGAAATTGCAGCGTGAGCAAAGGTGACGTTTCCGGTTGAAGTGATTGTGAACGGAGACGAATTTCTGCAGGGTTCGCGTTCGGCGGAAGCGCAACATTGCACATTCTCGTCGTCGGAACGGAAGGTGTGAATTCTCGGCCCGGTTGCTCAGCCAGCGCCGAGCTTCCTGTCTGTCGGCATTGCCGATGACCTTCATCGCAGCGTCGTAAGACCGAAGTAGATCGGTCACGATGACATGCGGTGGGCCAAAGCGTTTCATTGTTTTTTTGAGGAATTTCAACGCGACCCTGCGGTCCCGGCGCTTGGTAACATGGTTTTCCAGCACTTCACCTTCGTGAACAGCCTTCCTTACCTTTCATTGTCTGTCGCAACACCGATAGCAAAGGGGCTTTAATGGAGCTGCCAGCTTCGTACCAGTGCTGCAATCGAACCTGCATGCTTTTTGGCAACCACATCTTCTGCCCGGGCCTTGATCGTCACGTGGAGCCCGAGCAGCAGATCGACGAGTATTCTGGCGGCGTCGGTTGGCGTCAGGCCATCGATCAGGGTGCCTCCTGCCCGGGCCTTCTCGAGAATGACCAACATTCGTTCCTCGAACATCTCAAGATAACGCTGAATGCGTTTGTTGACCTCGATGTTCTCCCGACCAAAATCGGCGATAGAATTGAAAGCAAGGCACCCCTTTTGATCGACCAGCGGTATGCGGCCAGGCTCGGTTAGGCTTTCAAACCAGTCGGCCAGGGCGGCCAGGTCCGTCACGTCCGGGTTGGGGAAATGGTGGTCCTCGGCGCGGTCAAGATAGGCGTCAAGCGTATCAAGGAAAAATCCCTCCTTTCCGCCATAGGCCGTCTGCAGAGTGAAGCGCGTTAGGCCTGTCTTTTCCTCGATTTCACGCGTGCTCGCGCCGTAACCCTGACCCCAGAACAGGTCGAGAGCTGCAGTGACGGCGCTGGCATGATCGGCTTTACGTTTACGGGCCAAAATTTGTCCTTGACATTACTAGTCGCTTGGATAGATATTATTTCTAGTCACCTGACTAGCATTAATTTCCGGCGCGTTCAATGAGCTGCCGGCCAAATCGGAGAACATCCATGACACCATCCACCATGAAACTTATCGCACGCATTCTGCTTGGGCTGGTTGCCCTGTTCCTATTCGCAAGCGGACTTCGTTTCATGTTGGACCCATCGGGAGCGGTTGAAGGTGCGCTGATCCAAGCCAATGGCGCGGAGGGGCTATCCAACGTGCGAGCACTTTGGGGTGGAGCGATTACTGCAATTGCCATTTGCGTCGCAATCGCTGCTTATACCGCAAAAATAGAAAACGCGCGGCCCGCGGTACTCTTTACGTTCATGCTGGTACTGGCCAGAATAATTGGTGTTGCGATGGATGGTGCGTTTGACCGGATCGGCTTGTTCATTGCGATCCCGGTTGTCGTGTTCTTAATCCTGCTTGCTGCCCACAAACTACTGGACAAAGCGCATGGCGCCAAAAATGCAACGGTTTGAGGGCGGCGAAGAGTGCTACGGTAAGGCAGAGGAACGATGATGGCCCGTGGAAACGATATATCGAGCGACTTTCCATTCGAATCTCAGTTTGTCGAGGTGAACGGACAAAACATCCACTATGTGGAGAAAGGTGAAGGCAAGCCGATACTGTTCATTCACGGCAATCCAACCTCGTCTTATCTGTGGCGCAACATTATCCCCTATGCAGCAGAACATGGCCGGGCCATTGCGCTGGATCTGATCGGAATGGGCAAGTCCGACAAGCCCGACCTTGCCTATCGCTTTGCCGATCATGTGCCGTTCGTGGACGGCTTTATTGATGCCCTCGGTCTGGAAGATGTGACATTGGTGATCCACGACTGGGGGTCGGCTCTAGGGTTTCACTATGCGCACCGACACCCGGACAATGTTCGCGGCATCGCATTTATGGAGGCTATCATTCGGCCCATGAAATGGGCCCAATTTCCGAAAGACTTTAAGGTCGGTTTCAAGCTCATGCGCACACCCGGTATTGGCTGGTTAATGATTTCTGGCCTCAATATGTTCGTCAACAAGATACTTCCAAGCGCAGTGATACGCGACCTGACCGAGCAGGAAATGGCGCATTACCGCGCACCCTATCCAACCCCCAAAAGTCGACGCCCATTGCGGCAGTGGCCCAGTGAAATTCCGATTGAAGGTCAGCCTGCTGACGTGCACGAGATAGTTGAAGGTTACAGCAATTGGCTCAAAGAGACTGACACGCCCATGATCCTGTTCTTCGGAACGCCGGGCGGCACGATTCAGAAGGATGGTCTTGACTGGTGCCAAACCACGATCAAGCACCTTGATGTGGTCGATATTGGACCAGGAATACACTTTTTGCAGGAAGACGATCCGCATCTGATTGGTGAGGGGTTGTCGAATTGGCTGAAGCGGCTGGGCTGACATCCTGACCCCGGCATAACTCTTGCGTTAGTCAACGCCGGTCACAAAACAGATACCGTGCTCTTGGCGAGTTCCTTGTATCCAGCGTGCTTTCAAATTTGCCCGGTTGATTGATCTTGCTCTGCAGAACTGATGTTCGTTCTTTGAAATGTCCTGCCGCGAATATATCGGTCACCAAGAGCCGTGCCACCACTCGGTGATTGGTCAAGATGTGAACAAAGCTGCCGAACAGGTGAAAGTTCTGCTAGGATTGCGACATCTAATGGGATGGGAGAACATTTGCATGCAGGATCAGGGTGCAGCGGAGCAGGCTTCGAGGGCGGAAGGAACAACAGAGACATTCGACCTCGTTGTCGTTGGAGCAGGCGTTGCGGGGCTGAACGCCCTGTACGCGGCAACGGATTATCTGCCCAAAGGGGCGCGTGTCCTTCTCATTGACCAAAAGCAAGGCCCAGGAGGTATGTGGAACACGGCATATGATTTTGTGCGCCTGCACCAACCCCATCCTATGTTCACCGTCGGCGACGTGAAATGGGATTGGACCAAACCGCGCGATTACCTGGCAAAACGTGATGAAGTGCGGGCACATCTGACCAGTGCGTTAGGGCCGGTATCCGATTCGGTGGAACTTGAGACCGCATTTGAGCAAACCGTCGTTGAGGCTGAGGAAGTGCAGACGGATTACGGCTATAAAGCCAAAGTCGTTTTTCGTCCGAATGCGGCAGATAGTCCAACGCGTACGGTCCTGGCGAACGTCGCAATTCACGCCCAAGGCTAAATTATGCGGAAGCGGCGCCGCTTCCGCTTGCCAGCACAGATGTGGTGTCGATCATTCCCCAAAACCTGCGTCAGGCGCTCGGCGCACATCCGAGCGCGCCTTTGGTTGTTGTAGGTGGCGGCAAAACCGGCATGGACACCATTCTGGCGGCACTCGATCAGGACCCCAACCGCAAGATCAGCCTGATCAATGGGCGCGGTACGAATTTCCTCAACCGCACGAAATACATCCCGACAGGGCTGAATCGTTGGACCAAAGGGGAGTTGGTGTCGCGCCTTTTTCGCGATCTTGCCTTGAATTTCGACGGCGACAATGAAAACCACACGATCTCTCATTTCCGCAAGGTTCATTCCACCGACCCTGCCGGCCAGAACGGCGTCTTCTTATATGGGCTCCAGTCGGAAAAAGAGCACGCCGAGATTAACGCGGGGCTGAGCGCTACTCTTGATGACTATCTGGAAGATGTGACTGATGGCCCGAATGGGCCGGTGATGTTGTTGCGCAGCGGCACAAAGACGCCTGTGGAGGCCGGCACCATTTTTGTAAACTGCACGGGTAGTTTCTTCAGGGGCGCTCAGATGGCCGAGGCGGTCCCGTTACTTTCCCCTCACAGAACCCTGATCGGCATAAATGCACGGGATGGTTTTCATTTTCTGACGAGTGTTGCGGCGTTTTTCATGACTCACCTGTTCTATCGCGGTGAATTGCTCAGCAAGGGGTTTTATCGCCTCGACCATGAGGCTCTGTTTCGCCAAAACCGTAACGCCTGGGTGGGCGCTTCAGCTGCGCAAGCATATTTGAATCAGGTGATTGCGGTGCAGACCTTGCCTTTGGCGCTGCTTGATCGTTGTGGGCTCGACCTTGACCGCTGGTATCCTTTTCCGCGACGAATGGCGGGGCTGCTCAAAATGAAGGCGTCTGCAACACAAGACAAAGCGCATTGCTGCGCCGCACTCGACCGTGTGGCCGATCGGTTCGGCATTCGCTGCGAACCCGTCGAATAGCGCCTGAGACCATCTGAAGTAATCACCTTGAAGACAAACTGAAACCTCGGTGGTTTGGCACAGGCTGGTGCAGTTGGTGTCAGCAGTCAATTTCTTCACTTGCCACCGGGCATCCAAAGATCTTTGAAGCGATTCTGAACATCCTTCGGCGCCGACCTGAGCTGGCTTTGGAGCTCTGTGGCCAATTTCGCAATCACCTCTTTAGCATTCACTCCTCCAGCGCCATGGATGATGCTCCACGTCAATCCTTGCAACAACTCGGGTCCATTTTGGTCTTGAAGCGAGATTTCGATCACCTTGCGCACGGCTATATCTTCACCGATGGACAGCACACGACTGACATTGGCGATGTAGGCGACCCGCAGCACCTCGTGGTTCTGCAATGCCTTGGAAAGTGCGAGTTTGCGCTCGCTCGGCAGCTGATCGAGAAAATTGGCAAGGTCATCAAATTTGCTACCTGCGATGAGGTTTTTGGCGGCAACCAGATCCCTGACACGAAAAGCTTCCGCGAGCGCTAATTTCGTGCTTTCCGCCACAGGTCCGCCAATCCTTTCGATCGCCTCCTCCGCCGACCTGCGAAGCCGATCGTTCTCGCTGTGAAGCTCACCAACAATGGTCATTGACAAAGGCCGGGCGGCAGAACCGATCAAGCCCAGCGCTTCAATGGCTGCTCGCCGCACGTCTTCGTCGGGATGCTCAAGCAGCTTACCAAGATCGCCGACTGCTGGTGCAGCTTGTTTTGTGAACTGCGCTATCGCTTGAGCCGCAAGAATCTGGGTGTACTTGCGCTTGTCCGTTAGCGCGGATTGCAGATCAGGCAGAGCCTCCAGAACACCAAGTTTGCCTAATGTGCTAACCGCCATGCCTCTATGGACGGCATCCTCGATGCGCACGATCCGGCGTAGTTCGTTAATCACGATCACATCGTTTGTACCGATCCTGGCAATCGCCTGCATGGCATTTGCTCCGACCCTTCGATCTGACAGATATCTGACAAGGTACGGTACCGCGCGGCTCGCCTTGTTACCGAACTTGCCGAGAGCATTGGCCGCCGATCCAGGGCTGCGTTTCTCGACCAGGGCTTCTATCAGTGCCGCAACTGCGCGCTGCGATGGTCCGAGTTTGCCGAGCTCCAACATCGCCAATGCATTTATGAAATCATCGGGGTTGGCGACATCGGCCAGGAGGTCTTCGAATGGATCAAAATCCACTGCCGGCTTTGCCGCTGCCGCATCAAGCTGCGCCTGGGTCATGCCAAGTTCGAATATCGCTTTGGCCAGATTGGTCTTTGCACTGGCACCGAGACGGGGGTCCAAGTATGCCCTCACCAGCGTCGGCAAAACGTCTGTCGCAATTTCTCCGGAAGCTACGAAATGATCGAGCCCGGCCGTCAGAACACCCTCGTTGGGCTGTGACCTTCGGAGTTCCTGGCGGATGAAGAATGCACTTTGCTCTGCCAAACGGCGGATTTCCTCCGTCCTTGCCGTACCGATGAATTCCCTCGCGCGAGACTTTGAATCTTTCTCCAGCGCTGTTCTGCCATCTCTCACTCCGATGCGCTCAAGTGCCATCCGGGCTGCCATTCTTAGCCAGTCATTGGGTTCCTTTTCGTCCTGGACGATCTCGATGAGCACGTTGGTTGCCACCTCGGCCCCCGGCCCGATGTCGCGCAAGGTTTCGATCAATGCAATCCGTTGATGGACAGTATTCTTGTCACGCCTTTTGAGCATCTCAAGCTCGCGAACCAGCAATGGCACGACCGTCTCAGGCGTTTCCCGAGCCAACTGCTGGAGCCGGCGTTGTGCCGCCATTCGTGTGACAATATCAGTATCCGGCCAGACATGGGCCTTGACGATCTCGATCAGTTCAGCCGGTGCGGCTACGTCAACACGTGTTCCGTCACCGGATTGGGCAGAGACAGATTGGCATCCATAGACAACGACCAGAATGGCCAGGATGTGCGCCCAGAGTTTTTTCTTATTGTGCTGACCAGGAAAAGTCATGACAACATCCCGTCGGCCTGGGGCCGAGAAATCTTGTTCACGAGATCGCTCAAACCAGCTTCCCTGGCGAGATCAACTGCCGTCTTGCCCGCAAAACCGGGTGCACCGGAACCGCTCAGCTGAGTATCTGCGCCGGCCTCAATCAGGCTGTATGCAATTTCGATGTGGCGGTTGATGATGGCAAGCATGAGGGCACTCAGTCCAAATTTTGCGGTGACATCCAGCTTGGCGTTCTGGGCAAGCAGAACATCAACCAAGACCTTATGGCCACGCACCGCTGACAACATCAGCGCGGTTTGTCCATAGTGGTCCAGGCTGTCAACATCATAGCCTTGGGAAATAAGTCGATTGACCTCATTCACATCGCCTTCGATCACAGCCTTATGCCATACAGCTTGCATTCCCAATATCTCCATTGGCCACCAGCAGGCCCCGGTAGAGAGAATAAATCATGACGCGTCACTGCTATCATAATGACTCCTCACAAGATGTCACATGCGGGTTCGGGGCAGTGGAGATTTCAATGCAAACGCGGGAACAGGAAAACTGACTAACCGCATTGTCCGTAGAGCAGGCTTCGTCTGTATTGAGTTCAACAGGAATCGTTTGCCTGCGCAACGCTCAAGACTTGAACAACATCCAAAACGAAAGGAGTGACCGATAGACGAAGTCCGCAAGTCTACAATCCAAATTCGAAGTGCTTGTTAAATGCGTTTGCTGGCGCTTATATCGAAAGTAGCTTGATACAAATGCCAAATATTCTGGGGATCTCAAGATTGACCATCGAAGATACGAACCAAAATCCGGATGAGAATTGGCCAGTTGCGCTTTACGAAACTGTTAAGAAGGCAGGTGTGAACCATATGTCCTATGTTCCCGACGCAGGGCACGCCACGCTGATCAATTTGCTCAACGATGATCCGAATGTCTGCACGAATGTCCTGACGTCAGAAGAGGAAGGCGTTGCCATTGCAGTTGGCTCCTGGCTTGGCGGCAACCGCAGCATATTGTTGATGCAGTCCTCTGGTGTGGGCAATTGTATCAATATGCTTTCTCTACCGGTTCAGAGCAGAACACCGCTTTTAATGCTGGTCACAATGCGTGGCGAATGGAATGAGTTCAATCCGTGGCAGGTGCCCATGGGGAAAGCAACGCAGGTTGCCCTTGAAGCGATTGGTGTCACCGTATTGCGTGCTGAAACCGAAAGAGACCTGATTGAAATCGTGGCCCAGGCCGCAACTATGGCCTACGACGCAGATGGACAGATTGCGGTGCTGATCAGCCAACGTTTGTTGGGTAAGAAAGTCTGGTGATGAACATGCCAACGCACAAATTGGATCGGCGAGAAGCTGTCGCAAAGCTGATTGATGCAAGAAATGGCGCACTGGTGGTCACAGGGCTTGGATCACCGAGTTACGATGTTCATGCCCACTCGGATTCTGATGACAATTACTATCTTTGGGGCGCCATGGGGGCGCTGCATTGGTTGGGCTGGGTCTGGCTCAGGCCCAACCAAACAAGCGGGTGATGGTTATCACCGGCGACGGTGAAATGTTAATGGCATTCGGTGCACTTGCGACGATTTCGGTGGCAAGACCCAACAACCTCGACATCATTGTTTTGGACAATCAACACTTCGGCGAAACCGGCATGCAGGAAAGCCACACGGGTATGGGTGTGGATTTTGCCAAGGTTGCGATCGCCACCGGTTTTGATGATGCAGATTGTCTGCAGGAGCCAACAAAATTGGATGATCTGTGCGTTAAGCTGGCAGAACCCGCCAATGGGCCCCGCCTGTATGTTCTAAAAATAGGTAACTACTCAGCTACCCTATTTCTGCTGCCATTAGGTGCGACAATTTGATTCATGGCGCATATTTGAGGTTCCACTTTTTTCATTTTGGTGTTTGACTGCGAGGATGAAACTCGAAAATCTGACACCTGAAATTCTTGCTGATTTCTCAAAATCAGAACTGATTGATGTGGTCATGGCTCTGGTGGGTCAGGTTGTCTAACTCAAAGAACAAAATGCGCAGCTTTTGGAGGTGAACGCTCGGCTCCTGAAGGAAAACGAACAACTCAGGAAAGACAACGAGCAACTTAGAGAAGATAATGCGGTTCTTAGGCAGCGTGTTTCAGATCTTGAGCGTCGTCTGGGATCGAACAGTCGTAATAGCAGCAAACCACCTTCGAGCGACGGACTGGCAAAGCCGTCTAGCGATAAGAAACGGCGGACCAAAAGTCAGCGGGGCAAGTCAAATCGAAAGCCTGGCGGCCAACCCGGACATCCCGGCAACACACTGAAACAGGTTGAGAACCCAGACGAGATCACCAGTCATTTTCCGAACCAATGCCAAAACTGTCAGGCCGCGCTTTCGGCGGAGGATACCATAGGTTCTGCGTGCAGACAGGTGTTTGGCCTCAAACCTCCACCGCCGCTTTATGTGACCGAGCATCGTGCGCATATTTGCCAATGCCAGCATTGCGGTGCAAAAACCCGCGCCGATTTTCCTGAAGGGGTAACATCACCCGCCCAGTACGGCGATGAAATAGGGGCGTTGGCCGCCTATTTACAGACGCAGCACTGCATTCCCCAAAATCGCCTGGCGCAGGTTTTTGCGGACATTTTCGGGGTCACAATCACATCGGCAACCCTTTCCAGTCTGGTTGCCAAAAAGGCCGAGCAGATGCTCTGTTTAGCTGAGGCGGTGAAGAACCTGCTGTCCGGGCCTCAAACGGCAGTGAAGCATCTGGATGAAACGGGGTTCAGGATTGGTGGCAGAACGCGCTGGCTTCATATGCTATGCTCCACCGCTCTAAGCCACCTTCGGCTCGGAACTGCGCGAGGTGAAGTGCCACCAGAACTGGCGGGAACGGCAGTGCATGACTGTTTCTCTTCCAACTGGGCAGTGGAAAATGTGACCCATGGATTGTGCAATGCCCACATCTCCCGCGAATTGGAGGCATTGACCGAATATGAAAAAGAAGCTTGGGTGCCGGACATGAAAGCCATTCTGCTCGACGCACTGAAGCTCACGCATGTCGCGCGAATCCAAAATCGGAGCGCGGTCAGCCCGGAGGCAATCACGGATATCGAGCGGCGATTTGATGCCTGTTGCGAGCGTGCTATCGCGTTCCACGAGGCCCAACCGCCTCTCGCGCGCCCAACGAAAGGCAAGAAGCGGGGTCGCCCGAAACGGCGGATTGGGCACAATCTCGCTTTGCGACTCCAAACGCATAAAGCAGCGGTTTTGCTCTTTCTCAATGATCTGCGCGTTCCCTACACGAACAACGAGGCAGAGCGTGATCTCAGAATGACGAAAGTTCGACAAAAGGTCTCGGGAAGCTTTCGAACAGAGGCTGGTGCCGAGAATTTCTGCACTTTACGAACGGTCATTGAAACGGCGCGAAAACAAGGTTGGGACATCCTGAAAACCTTGAAAACCGCGCCTGATCAGCTCATCCTCAACCTCAGACCCGTCTGATGGGCCGTCTATAAAAGCATCAGGTTGGGGTAGCTGGGTAGTTACATAAATTTCTCCTAAATATAAAATGAGATATTATTGAATATCAAGATCCATACAAAGAACTCATCAACCAGGTGCCGTGACTTAAGGCTTATTGAAAGGGAGATAAACAATGAAATCGGGCGCACTGCCCGCAAGCGAGCAAGTCTGAACAACCGTCTTCAGGACCTTCGCAGCCGCAAAACCCTGCTGGTTCAACGGCGCAACCGACTGCAAAATGAGAGCGTCGGATTGGCATTTGGGACTTTACCTTTGGGTGCCATTGGGAGGGCCTTGGCTGGCGCCAAGCCAAAGCACAGACAGGAACTGGAAGATGTCAAACTGCAAATCGAAGAACTGCACGACCAGATAGGGACTACCGAAGCCGGATTTGATCAACTTGAGACGGATCAACGAAGGCTTGAAACCAGTTTGGACCGAAACGCGGCAGAAATGGATCGGTTGAACTGCGTGCGGTGAACTCCAGAATTCGGCTTGCCGTCAAAGGACCGAGCACCCATGCGGCGTAGTTCAGGCAGGCATCAGCCCGCCGCTCGCCGCCGCCGCCGCTACATATTTGGATAGACCGGTCCTTCCGCCCCCTGTGGCGGCACCCAGTTGATATTCTGGTTGGGGTCTTTGATGTCACAGGTTTTGCAGTGCACGCAGTTTTGCGCATTGATGACAAATACCGCGTCCTTAGCGCCTTCCTGAGCGGCATCGCCTTTTGCATCCACCCATTCATAGACGCCCACCGGGCAATAGCGCCGCGACAGGCCAGCATAGACTGAAAATTCTGACGATTTCTGCAAGTCCGCATCCAGAAGTTTCAGATGTTTCGGCTGATTTTCGTCGTGATTGGTGTTTGACAGGAATACCGATGACGAGCGATCAAATGTCAGCTTGCCATCGGGTCTGGCGTAGTGAATTGGCTGATGCTGAGAAGCTGGCTCCGTGGCCTGATAGTCGGCCTTGAGATGCTTCATCGTGCCAAAAGGCGACCAGCCGTACAACAAAGAGGTGCACCACATATCGAGGCCGGAAATGACGGTGCCGAGCACCGAACCATATTTGGTCACCAGCGGTTTGACATTGCGCACAGGCTTCAGGTCCTTGCCGACGTCGCTGTTGCGCCATGCGGCATCATAGGTCGACAATTCATCATTGGCGCGACCGGCTTTCAACGCATCCGCGACGTGTTCAGCCGCCAACATGCCCGACAACATGGCGTTGTGACTGCCCTTGATGCGCGGCACGTTCACAAACCCTGCAGAACAGCCCATCAGCGCGCCGCCGGGAAAGGACAGACGTGGCACGGATTGCCAACCGCCCTGAGTGATGGCGCGCGCGCCATATGCAATGCGCTTGCCGCCTTCCAGCAACGGCGCAACGGATGTGTGGGTTTTGAATTTCTGGAATTCCTCAAACGGTGACAGGTAGGGATTTTTATAACCAAGGGCGACAACATAGCCGACATAAACCTGATTATTTTCAATGTGATATATGAACGACCCACCATCCTGATTGTTTTGCAGCGGCCACCCCAGCGTGTGCATGACGGTGCCTTCGCTGTGTTTTTCCGGGTCGATTTCCCAGAGCTCCTTGAAGCCAAGACCGAATTTCTGCGGGTCGCTGTGTTCGTCCAGATTAAAATTACTGATCAGACTTTTGGCCAGTGATCCGCGGGCTCCTTCGCCGATCAGAACATATTTGCCATGCAATTCCACGCCGCGCTCAAAATTGGGACCTGGTGTTCCATCGCGTTGGACGCCCATATCACCGGTGGCGACGCCGATCACCGCGCCCTGATCATTGTAGACGACTTCGCTGGCAGCAAACCCGGGGAAGACTTCAACGCCCAGCGCCTCGGCTTTTTCAGCCATCCAGCGGCAGACATTACCAAGAGAAACGATGTAGTTGCCGTGATTGTTCATCAGTTTCGGCATTGCCCATGTCGGCAACGGGATTTTTCCTGCAGCTCCCATCAGGTAAAATTTGTCTTTCTTTACAGGCACTTTGAAAGGATGGGCATCTTCGTCGCGCCAATCGGGAAACAGACGATCTACCGCAACAGGGTCGATGACAGCGCCCGACAGAATATGCGCCCCGATTTCAGCACCCTTTTCCAGCACAACGACATTGACGTCGGGATCAATCTGTTTGAGACGGATGGCTGCAGCCAACCCGGACGGTCCACCGCCAACTATGACGACGTCAAATTCCATGCTTTCGCGTGGTTCAAGTGCTTCACTCATGACAGTTTCCTTATCACCAATTTTTCATGCCGTCGGATTGGCCCAACCATATCCTGCGCGGCCGTTATCGCCGTTTAGACTATGGTTTGCCTGCAATCAATCGCCTTGCAATATCGACAATCTGCTTCGTGGGGAAAACGGCCTTAGCCACCGACTTTCTTCAACACCGCAGATCCTGTGGCGAGAAGCCGTTTCTGGCCATCAAACACCTTGCCTTCAGTATAGACAACCGAGCGACCTGCACGGGTAACGCGGGCGACCGCATAAATGTGATCATCTTTCGGCGGCGCCAGGTAATTTGTGTTCAGTGACAAAGTTACGACCAACTGGCTGCCATCGTCGGACAAGGCGCGGCTGGCCGCAAAGCCACAGGCACTGTCGAGCAAGATCGCATGAATACCGCCATGCAGACCTTCATGGCGGTTGGTATGCCGGCCATCCATGATCAGATGGCTCTCGCACCGGTCGGCAAAAAGCCGGTTTTCATAACCCAGATTCTTCTGCAATCCGGTTTCCCCGACAATGATGCGCTCGGGTTGTTCCCCCTCAACCGGGATTTTGGGTTCGCCGCTGCTCATCAGGCCGTCGCCGCCGCCGTCGCCGCAATCGCGCCAAGTTTGATGATGCGCTGCAGATGGTGGTCCTCATCGCCAAACATGTGGTCGATCATGACGACGCGCTTGGCGTAGTGGCCAACGGCATATTCGAAGGTCATGGCAATGCCCCCATGCATCTGGATACATTCTTCGGCAATACTGCGCCCTGCCCTGCCGATAAGGTTTTTCAATGCGGACATGTGCCAATCCCGCTGGTCGGATTGCAAGTTTCCGGCGGCATTGATCAAAGCTGAGCGAATTTGCTCACGCTCCGTCATCATATCGGCCATGCGGTGTTGCAATGCCTGAAACTTGCCGATGGGCACGCCGAATTGTTTTCTGGTTTTCAGATAATCCAGCGTCATTTCAATGCCAACATCAATGGCCCCCAGAGCTTCAGCAGAAACGGCCAGAGTACCAGCGGCATTGACCTGCTCAATTAATGCGATGGCCTGACCTTCAACGCCAATCAGGCTATCTGCGGGCACTTCAACGTCTTTCAGCGCAATCTCAGCCGCGCGATATCCGTCAATTGTCGGATAGGAGCGTATATGTATTCCATCCGCATCGGCTGGCACGAGGAACAGGCTTATGCCGTCTGTGGCGTCGTTCCCGCCCGCGGTTCGGGCCGAGACCACCAATTTGTTGGCGGTATCGCCAGAAATCACAACCGCCTTGTTGCCATTGAGGCGATAGCCGGAACCCGACTTCTGCGCCACCGTCTCGACCTGGCTCAGACTATAGCGGCTGGCAGGTTCCCCATGGGCATAGGCAAGAAGACAATTGCCAGCCATCACCTCATCAAGCACATCACTGTGGGTCCCTGATGCAGCCAGCGCAGTTCCAGCCAGAAGGTTTGCAAGAAACGGCTCGACGACCAGTCCACCGCCCAATTGTTCAAACACCACCGATATATCGAAACCTGTGCCGCCAAATCCACCGCAGGATTCTGGAAACAAAGCGCCAATCAAACCCAGCTCGGCGAGCTGACTCCAATGGGCGCGGGAAAATCCATCATCGCTTCGGGCGTTGGCATGTCGGGTTTCAATGTCGTATTCATCGCGAACAAACCGACCAACCATGTCGGCAAGCATTTGACGTTCTTCGGTATGGGAAAAATCCATGCTGATCAGAGCCCCATCATCAATTTGGAAATGATGTTTCGTTGAATTTCGTTCGACCCGCCGTAAATGCTGGTCTTGCGATGATTGAAATAATCTGCGGCAACCGGATTGGCATAGTCCGGACCAATCGGCTCTTCGTTGTAGCCAATGTCCAGAGCTTCAGAAACGAAGGGCATTGCATAAGGGCCAAGTGCCCGCCGTGTCAGATCGTTGATCGACTGACGCAGGACGGTTCCCTTGATCTTCAGCATGGATACTTCGGGCCCGGGAGGAGCACCATCACTGGCGGCCTGCATGATCCGCATATTGGTGGTGCGCATGGCCGCGAGATCGATTTCGATTTCCGCCAGACGGGCCGCAAACAAGGCGTCTTCAGCCAGCGGCTTGCCATCTTTTTTCTGTTCACGGGCAATCTGCTTGAGATGTTCAATACTGGCCAAAGCGTCGCCGACACCGGCAATGCCGGAGCGTTCATGAACCAACAGATATTTGGCGTAGGTCCAGCCCTTGTTTTCCTCGCCGACAAGATTTTCTGCGGGCACACGCACATCGGTAAACCAGACTTCGTTGACCTCATGTGTGCCTTCCAGAAGGATGATCGGGCGCACTTCCACACCGGGCGTATCCATATCTACCAGCATAAATGAAATGCCCTGTTGCGGCTTGCCTTCCCTGGATGTGCGCACCAGACAGAAAATCCAGTTTGCGTGCTGACCCAGGGTCGTCCAGGTTTTCTGGCCGTTCAGCACATACTCATCGCCATCACGCACAGCGCTCATTTTCAAGGACGCCAGATCGGAGCCAGCACCAGGCTCGGAATAGCCCTGGCACCACCAATTGGTGCCATCGAGAATACGTGGCAGGTGATAGGATTGCTGTTCTTGTGAACCAAATGCCATCAGCACCGGGGCCAACATGTTGAGACCAAATGGCACGACACGCGGCGCACCGGCTGCATTCGCCTCAACGTCAAATATGTCGCGTTGAATTGCATTCCAGCCGCGGCCGCCGAATTCCACCAGCCAATGGGCATTGAGGTAACCGGCCGCATTCAAAATTGCATGCCAGGTTTCTGAATCCTGTTTTGTCAGGCGCTTTTTTGATTTGACCTTGCCACTGATTTCAGGAGGCAGCTTTTCAGCCAGAAACTGCCGCACCTCCAGTTGAAATGCCTGTTCCTCGTGCGTGTAATTCAGATCCATTTTAACCTCCAATTCATGCCATGCGCTACATGGCGCTGGTGCCGCCATCAAGGGCGACAGCCTGGCCGGTCATGAAGGAATTTTGCGGATCGCAAATCCATAACATTGACCGGGTAATTTCCTGCACTTCCGCCAACCGCCGCATGGGAATGCCGCGGGTAAGAAAATCCTCCGCCTTCTTGTCTCCACCGGCATCCGCCAACAGACCATCTTCAACCATCGGCGTGCGCGCAAAGGCGGGGCACAGCGCATTGATACGAATACCGCGCCGCGCATATTCAAGGGCTGCCGATTTGGTCAGCCCGACCACGCCGTGTTTGGCCGCGGCATACATGGAAATTGTCGGCGCACCGCCAATTCCAGCCAGCGAAGCGATATTGAGAATGCTTGCGCGACGGTCATGATCCTTGAATCCGGCCTCCATGGCCTGGATCTGGTGTTTCATGCCAAAAAACACCCCCATCAAATCGACCTGAATGGTCATCTGGGCCTGTTCGGAATCCACTTCTGCCGTCTTGGCAGGATCATGGCTCACGCCGGCATTGTTGATGGCGATGTCCAGCCGGCCGAACTTTTCAAGTGCCAATTCAACACTTGCCCTGCAATGGTCTTCTTCGGCGACGCTGCCGGCAAGGCTGACAACATTGAAACCCTCTGCCGTCAAAGCCTCGCTGTGTTCGTGCAAACCGGAAGCATTAAAATCGCTCAGCACCAGATTGGCGCCACGCTCGGCAAACAGGCGTGATGCAGAGCGCCCGAAACCGCCTGCCCCACCTGTGATCAAAACCGTTTGGCCAGCAAAAACCTGTTCAACCATCAGCCCTTGCTCCTGTTGATTTCGTCCATTGCGGCCTGCGCCAACAATGGAATGGCCACCGCCATCTGTTTGGCGCGTTTGGGGTTAGAGGCATTGCCATCCAGGGCCCGCTTATAGACTCCCTGCAGAATGCCGGTCAGTTTGAAAAAGCAGAAAGCGATATAGAACGGCCAATCGGGAATGGAATCGATGCCCCGGCGGCGGCAATAGGCTGCGACATATTCTTCTTCCGTCGGCAGGCCCAGCGCGGTGCGGTTTAATCCACCGAGACCGCGCATGCCGCTATTATGTGGCAATCGCCATTGCATGCACTGATAGGCAAGGTCGGCCAGCGGATGACCCAGGGTCGACAATTCCCAATCCAGCACGGCGATGACTTCATTGCGGTCAGGGGCGAAAATCATATTGTCGAGACGGTAGTCACCATGGACAATGGACACGACACCATCGTCTTCCGGCATGTTGGCTTCCAGCCATTCAATAACATCATGGACAGTCTGATTGTGCTCGACTTCCGAGGCCCGGTATTGCTTGGCCCAACGATCGGTCTGGCGGGCGAAATAGCTACCCGGCTTGCCAAATGTTTCTAGCCCGGCAGCGGCCACATTGACACTGTGCAGGCGGGCCAACGTTTCGTTCATTGCATCATAGATTTGATGGCGCGCAGCTGTATCATCGCCACATTGCGGCAGAGCCGGGTCCCAAAAGATGCGGCCTTCGAGATATTCCATGATGAAAAACATGCGGCCAATCGGTGACGCGTCGCCTTCTTGCGACAAGGCCAGCATCTTGGGCACCGGAACATCAGTTGGGCCCAAGGCGCTCATCACCCGGAATTCGCGGTCCACCGCATGGGCAGATTTCAACAATTCTCCGGGCGGCTTGGCCCGCAATACGTAGCTGCCGGATTGCGCAGAAACCTTATAGGTAGGGTTGGACTGGCCGTCGCCAAACTTGTCCAGTGCCTGAAAACCGGAAAATCCGGGCACATGTTTTTCCAGCCATGGAACCAGACTGGCTTCATCCAGCGCGTTGTTCATTGGCCGCTCATCCAGAGCCCGTTGCAGCTTCGGCGAGTGCTTTTTGCACCATTTTCATGACATGATCGTTGCCCTGCAAATGCTCAACCGAACCATTCATGTCGGTAATGGACGACCAGTTGCGGGCGATCATTTCAGGGGTTCGGTCTTCTTCAGACAGGAATATTCCTTCGGCTTCCATCAGCTTGGCGACGGTATAACCCCCTGCTCCGGCAAGCAGAATGTTGCGACTTGGCGCGTCCCTTGAACCCAGATAGACAACTGCAGGGGTCACCCATTTGGGGTCGAGCAGGCTAAGCGCATCGGCTGGGATAACATCTTCCGTCATCCGCGTCGCCGCCGTCGGTGAAATGCAATTGACGTGAATATTATTCTTGGCGCCTTCTATGTGCAGCGTGTTCATCAGCCCCCAGACACCGGTTTTGGCAGCCCCGTAATTGGCCTGTCCAAAATTGCCGTAAATGCCGGATGTCGAAGTGGTCATGACGATGCGACCGTAATTTTGCTCCTTCATCTGGTTCCAGACCGCAAGTGAACAATTTGCAGACCCGGTCAGATGCACAGCGACGACGGCATCCCATTCTTCACCCGACATCTTGCCAAAGCTGCGGTCGCGCAGAATACCCGCATTATTGACCAGAACATCAATGCGACCAAAGGCGTTCAGTGTTTGCTTGACCATCGCGTCGACCTGCGCCCGGTCAGCCACATTTGCCCCATTGGCAATCGCGATACCCCCTGCGGCTTCGATCTCGGCAACCACGGCTTCGGCTGCGGCAGATGAACCACCAGTTCCGTCGCGGGCGCCACCTTCGCACCACGACGGCCAAATTCCAGTGCATGACTTTTGCCCAAACCGTTGCCAGCGCCGGTGACGATGACGACCTGATTGTTAAAATCGATTTCACTCACGCCTATTTCTCCAACACCGTATAACCAAGCCATTCTGCCTTGATCGCAGGGCGGCTTTCATTTTCAATTTCGACAGTCACGCTTCTTGTGATCAGCACACTGTTCTCAGTTTTCTTGTCCACCGCCTTCGTGTCGAAACGGGCCCGCACTTTCGAGCCGACTTTAACCGGCGTAATGAAGCGTATTTTGTTGAAACCGTAATTGATTCCCATGGCAGTGCGTTCCAACGGTTTTTCACTGTCATAACTCATCGCCGAGAGCAGCGATAATGTCAGGAACCCGTGCGAAATCGTGCCGCCAAAGGGTGTTTGTGCAGCCCGCTCGGGATCTACATGAATATATTGCCAGTCTTCCGTAACATCAGCGAAGCCATCAATGCGCGACTGGTCAATTTCATACCAGCGCGAATAGCGCGGTTCTCCACCAACCTGGCCGAGCAGTTCATCCATCGTAATCGTGTCTTGCAGGTCCATGATCAATCCACCTCGGGAAACAGAGATTCTTCACCGGTATGCACCAGATAACCGCCGTCCAGCGGGATTGTCGTGCCGGTGACGTAAGAACCGCCATGCCCGCACAAAAACAGCGTCGCAGCAGCGATGTCTGCCGGGCGACCGATGCGACCCATCGGGTTCATGGCGCCGGTCGCCTGCGCCCCTTGCCCGCTTGCTGTGGCGAATGCCGTCATCTTGCTGGGAAACGGCCCCGGCGCAAATGCGTTGACGGTAATTCGTTTGCGGGTCATTTCATTGGCCAAAATTTTTGTCAGATGGATCACGGCGGCTTTTGATGTCGAATAGGAATAGCAGCCATCTGCCACCGGCATGATGCCCATGACCGAGGCCGTATTGATCACCCGCGCCGGGTCGTCATCGGACGCCGCCGCCTCCAGCAAAGGTGTTAGATTACGTGTCAGTTCAAAAATCGAGGTGACATTCAGGTTCATCACCTTGTCCCAGGCGGAGCGCGGGAAAGTCTCGTAGTCCGCACCCCAGGTGGCACCGGCATTATTGGCCAGAATATGCAACCTGTCGGTGCGCGCCGTGACAGCTTCTGCGGCAGCTTTTACACCCGTTTCGGAACTCAGATCAGCAGCGAAGCCCTCGGCGCTGCCAGCCGCACCAAGAGCGTTCAACTGCTCTGCGACCGCTTCACAATGCTCGCCTTTGCGTGAGCAAATCAACACTCTTGCACCAGCATTGACCAGGGCTTCGGCCATCATTCGGCCAATGCCGGTTGCCCCACCGGTGACCAGTGCCGTTTTGCCCTCAACCGAAAAAAGGCTGCTCAAATACGCGTCCATAAAATCCACCAATTCAATCCTGTTGGCGAAAGCTTAGTGGGATGATCTGCCGTTGACAACATACTGGGTAGTATGTTCCCTGTTGTTCAACGTCATTTTTGAACAAAGTGTTGCCTTGAGCTCCGGTCAGACTCAAAACCTCGATTACAAGCCTGCCCTGCGTTCCGGGGATGACCGTAATTCTGCCAATAAATCCGGCGATCAAATTCTCATCTGCGCTGCTGAATGCTTCAAGGAAAACGGCTTTGCCGCCACCAGCATTGATGATGTTGCTCACATGTTGGGGGCGACGAAGGGCATGATCTATCACCATTTCCGCTCGAAAATGGACCTGTTTTTCGCAGTCTACCGACGCGGTATGGAAATCAATTTCAATGCCACAGAACCGCAGGCCAACACCAATGCACCTCCTCTGTCGCGGCTTGCCTGTATGGGCATGGCCCATGCGGTGGCACTGATGGCCCACCAACCGTTTCAACGGGTGCTGGCGCAGGGCGTAGCGATGCATCAGACCGGGTCGACGACTGCAGCCCAACGCGACACTTTGTCAGAGCTGATAAAGACCCGCGACACCTACGAGGCTCTGTTTCGGAAAACCATCGAAGAAACAGCAGCGAAATTGGATACCGATATTGGCGACCCGTCGCTTGCATCGAAAAGCTTTCTGGCGGTGCTCAACAGCACGGTGTTCTGGTATTCTCCGCGTCGAAAAAATGCGCGCGCAGAACAAATGATGCTTGCAGAGGAATTGGTGAATTATGCACTGCGCGGACTGGGCATGTGCCCCCCAAAAGTGCCATTGAAGATTGGAAAAAAAGCAATGAGTGAATCAGTTATGGATTTGGGCCTGTCACCGCGGGTGGAAGAACTACGCACCAAGGTTGCAGAGATGATCGACAACGAGGTCCTGCCCCTTGAGGAGGAGTTCCTCGCCGAAGTCTCGGTCGGGGATCGCTGGGCCTATACGCCGCGGATGACCGACATTCTTGAAGGATTGAAGGCGGAAGCCAAAAAACGCGGATTGTGGAATTTCTGGCTGACCGATTCAGAACGCGGCTACGGACTGTCTACTGTTGAATATGCCTATCTTGCAGAAGAAATGGGAAAGGCACATCTGGGCGCTGAAACCTTCAACTGCTCGGCACCAGATACCGGTAATATGGAGGTGTTTGAACGCTACGCCAGCGACGCTTTGAAAGAGCAATGGCTGAAGCCCTTGCTGGAAGGTGAAATTCGCTCAGCCTACGTTATGACCGAGCCGGACGTTGCTTCTTCCGACGCGACCAACATCAATATGTCCTGCGTCCGCGATGGCGATAACTACGTGTTGAACGGCGAAAAATACTGGATTTCAGGTGCCGGCGACCCGCGATGCAAGGTCTATATCGTGATGGTCAAGACCGGCGGGGACGACGCGCCCAAACACCAGCGCCACAGCCAGATTGTCGTGCCAGCCGATACGCCGGGCATTGAAATATTGCGTCCCATGCATGTGTTTTCGATGGATGACGCGCCACACGGACATATGCATATGCGGTTTACCGACGTTCGGGTGCCGGCGGAAAACCTGCTGCTCGGGGAAGGTCGTGGCTTCGAAATCTCACAGGGTCGGCTTGGGCCGGGTCGCATTCACCACTGCATGCGCGCCATTGGACAGGCGGAACTGGCCTTGTCGTTGATGTGCAAGCGTTCGATCCAACGTGAAGCCTTCGGCAAACCCCTGGCCCAGCTGGGGGCCAATTTTGACATCATTGCCGATGCCCGTATGGAGATCGAACAGGCCCGGCTGCTCTGCCTGAAAGCTGCATGGATGATGGATCAGGGTGACCCGCGTGCGGCTGCCCCCTGGATTCACCAGATCAAGGTTGTGGCGCCGCTGGTGGCGCTGAAGATCACCGACGATGCGATGCAGATGCATGGCGGTGTCGGTATCTCGCAGGACACCCCGCTGGCGCGCCAATGGATGCATTTGCGCACTTTGCGCTTTGCCGATGGACCGGACGCAGTTCACCGCCGTCAGGTGGCGCGCACCGAGTTGAAGAAACACACGCAACAAAAAATGACCTGAACCATCGGGGCCACCGGGGCCATCGAATGGGCCGTAAACATTCCTCAATGGCTCAACAGGATGACCGGCTGACGCCGGGTTTTGCAGGAGAAACTCTTGTCTTTCACTTCGCAATTCATCGATGCCAATGACCAGCGAATTCACGTGATGAGTGGGGGACCTGAGGATGCGCCCATCATGGTGATGCTGCATGGTTTCCCCGAATACTGGGCGGCTTGGGCAACGGTGGCCGAAGCTTTTACCGACAGATATCGGGTGATCCTGCCCGACCAACGTGGTTTCAACCTGACTTCAAAACCAACCAAGGAAGCGGAATATCAAACCAAGCATATGGTCGCTGATCTGGAGGCCTTGCTAGTATCTATCGGCGCCACCCAACCGATCATCCTGTGTGGCCACGACTGGGGTGCGTCAATTGCCTATGCTTTTGCGATGCGCCATCGCCGACAGGTGTCGCAATTGATCATTGCCAATGGCGTCCATCCGATCTGTTTTCAAAAAGCCCTGCTGGCAGCGGGCGCTCAAACGGCAGCCAGCCAGTATATGAATGTGTTGAGAAATCCGGGCGTTGAGGAAAAGCTCGCGGCCAACAGATTTCAAAAACTTATCGGCATGTTGGAAAAATTCTCAAGCGCCCCCTGGCTGGATGAAGCGATCCGAGACGCCTACCGCACCAGCTGGGATCACAAAGGGGCGCTAACCGGCATGCTTAACTGGTACCGGCAATCGCCGATGATCGTCCCGGACACAGAAGCCCCGCCACAGGACTTGCAGATCACCGATCAGATGATCGAAAAATATCATATTACCATGCCGCATTTGTTGTTGTGGGGCATGCAGGACACTGCTTTGTTGCCGGAAACGCGGGCCGATTTGCATCTGTTCTGCGATGACCTGACGATCCGCGAAAATGCCGATGCCAGCCACTGGATTTTGCACGAGCAACCACAATGGGTGGCTGATCAGATCAACTCTTTTCTTCGCTAAATTGCGAATACGGAAAAACAGCAATCACCTACTTGTTCTGACTGGCCAATTAACGCCCAGAACTAAACAATATCGGCATCTTTGAAAAACGCCTGGAAGATCTCAACGAGAACTTCCGGCTGCTCAACGCAAGGGATGTGGCCGGCGCCCTTGATCACCTCGTAGCGGGCTTCGGGAATCGATTTTGCCAGTTCCAGCACCAGTGACGGCGGTGTTGAACCGTCCTGATCTCCAACAATGCAGATGGTTGGCACCTTGGTCTGCGGCGCGGCGGCACGCAGATCGGCGACCTTGATGGCTTCCATGGTCGCGATCATGCCTTCGACCGGCACGCGCAGGAACATATTGCTGATCCCAGCCAGTTCATCAGCTCTGTTTTCATGAAAGTCCGGCGTAAACCAGCGTTGCATATTGCCTTCCAGCAAACCGGCAAGCCCCTGCTCACGCACAATTTCTATGCGCTCGTCCCACATTTCGTCGGTGCCAATCTTTGCACCGGTGTCGCAAAGGATCATGGCCCGCACCAGATCGGGCCTCAGGAAGTTCAGCCCCTGGGCAATCAGGCCTCCAACAGAAAGCCCGCAGATCACCGCGTTTGAAATGCCCAAATGGTCCAGCAATCCGGCCAGATCATTAACGTGATCGTCGAGCTTATAGGGAGTTTCGCCAATATCGGAGAGACCGTGGCCGCGCTTGTCATACATCACCATCGAACATTCGCCGACCAGCCGCACAACACAATCGCGCCAGATGCGAAAATCCGTTGCCAGAGAATTGGCAAAAACCAGTGTTGGTTTATTCTCAGGCGCGCTGATCACCTGATAATGCAGAGTAACACCGTTGATCTTGGCAAATTGCATGGCGGGGAATCCTAAATTGTATTGCTGTCCCTTCCTGCCAAAGAGCGGCGGCGGCGGCGGCAAGGGCTGTGCCCCCTGACAAATCTGTCAGCATGTTGTCACTGCCCCCTTCCATCTGTTCCCTATTCGTCCCATATAGAACCCATGGCCGGAACCGATAAATCATCATCAAAAAACACAAAGCAAAGCGGCTTTGAAGAAGCACCGCAATCGCCGCTGAAGGGCACACCCTTGTCCAGCGATATTTCCTCCTGGGCGGAGGAGATTGAAGAGGAGTCTCTGGCCGAGCGCACCACAGCCGAGTGGAAGCAAAAAGACGCGGCGCGCAAGGAAGAAAAGGCAGCGCGGGCCAAGAAAGCCAAGTCAAATGCCAAAAAGGCTTCCGACCCCACAGTCGGCGAAAAACGCACCGGCGGCGGCACCATCATTGGTGGCTCCAACGATGTCAAAGCGCGTGTTGCCGCGGGCCTGAACCCGGTTGCAGGTCTGGACGTATCGGCCGAAGAAGCACTGGAAATGGCCTCCACGTCGGGCGTCACGGCGACCGTTTCGGCATTGTCCGACCTGATTGAACATGGCCGCGACGAAATGAAGGGCGATATCTGGGTGCCCCATCGTCCCGACCGGCCGGAAAAGTCTGAAGGCGGCAGGCCGTTTGAGGTTGTCAGCGAGTTTGAGCCGAAAGGCGACCAACCCGTTGCGATAAATGAACTGGTCGGTGGGCTTAGGTCTGAAGCCGGGTCGAATGAAGGGGGTGATCGTACGCAGGTTCTGCTGGGGGTTACCGGGTCGGGCAAGACCTTCACCATGGCCAAGGTGATTGAGGAAACCCAGCGCCCTGCCCTGATTTTGGCGCCCAACAAGACATTGGCCGCGCAATTGTTCGGTGAAATGAAAAGTTTCTTCCCCGACAATGCGGTGGAATATTTCGTTTCCTACTACGATTATTATCAGCCCGAAGCCTATGTGCCGCGCTCCGATACGTTCATTGAGAAGGAAAGCTCGGTCAACGAACAGATCGACCGGATGCGCCATTCCGCGACCCGCTCTCTGCTGGAACGGGATGACGTGATCATCGTCGCTTCCGTGTCCTGCATTTACGGTATCGGTTCGGTGGAAACCTATACGGCAATGACCTTTCAGATGTCGGTAGGCGACCAGTTGAACCAGAGACAATTGCTGGCAGACCTTGTGGCTCAGCAATACCGGCGTCGGGATGCAGATTTTCAGCGCGGTTCATTTCGCGTGCGTGGCGATACGATTGAAATTTTTCCAGCTCACCTGGAAGATCGCGCCTGGCGGATTTCCCTGTTTGGCGATGAGATCGAGACGATCACCGAGTTCGATCCACTGACCGGCAAAAAGACCGACATGCTGAAATCGGTCAAAATCTACGCCAACAGCCACTACGTGACCCCGCGTCCAACGCTCAATCAGGCGGTCAAGGAGATCAAGAAAGAGCTCACATGGCGGCTTGAAGAACTGACAAAGGCCGGGCGTCTGCTGGAAGCCCAGCGTTTGGAACAGCGGGTAAAATTCGACATCGAGATGATCGAAGCGACTGGTGCATGTGCGGGAATTGAGAATTATTCGCGCTACCTGACCGGGCGCAAACCGGGCGAACCGCCGCCAACCCTGTTTGAATATCTGCCTGACAATGCCATCGTCTTTGCCGATGAATCCCACGTCACCATTCCGCAGATCGGCGGCATGTATCGCGGCGACTTCCGCCGCAAGGCGACATTGGCCGAATATGGCTTCCGCCTGCCCTCCTGCATGGACAACCGTCCGTTGCGATTTGAAGAATGGGACGCCATGCGCCCACAGACCGTTTGTGTTTCGGCGACACCCGGCGGTTGGGAAATGGATCAATCCGGTGGCGTTTTTGCCGAACAGGTCATTCGCCCCACCGGCCTGATTGATCCACCCGTCGAAATCCGCCCGGCCAAGGCACAGGTCGATGATGTGGTGGATGAGATCAAGCAGGTGAGCGCCAATGGCTACCGCACGCTGGTCACAGTGCTGACCAAACGAATGGCGGAGGACCTGACCGAATATATGCACGAAAACGGTGTCAAGGTACGGTATATGCATTCCGATATCGATACTCTGGAGCGCATTGAAATCATTCGCGATTTACGATTGGGCGCGTTTGATGTGCTGATCGGTATCAACCTGTTGCGGGAAGGTCTGGACATTCCAGAATGCGGTCTTGTGGCCATTCTTGACGCTGACAAGGAAGGGTTTTTGCGCTCTGAAACCAGTCTGGTGCAGACCATTGGCCGGGCGGCACGCAATGTCGATGGCCGGGTGGCGCTCTATGCCGATCAGGTCACTGGCTCCATGGAGCGGGCGATGGCCGAGACCAATCGTCGCCGCGAAAAGCAGGAAGAATTCAACCGGGCCAACGGCATCACACCACAATCGATCAAGCGCGATATCGGCGATATTCTCGGCAGCGTTTATGAATCTGATCATGTCCGCGTCGATGTTGGCCTCGCCGAAGAAGGTGCACTGGTTGGCAACAATCTGAAAGCTCATCTTGACGGTCTGGAAAAAGACATGCGCGATGCGGCCGCCGACCTCGACTTTGAAAAAGCGGCGACCCTGCGCGATGAAATCAAGCGATTGCAGGAAACCGAACTGCTGGTGGCCGATGATCCATTGGCCCGCAATTCCGGAATTGAAAATACTCAAAAAAGTCGCGCGCTGGAGGCGAAACGCAAAAAGGCCGGAGGTCGTGCCTCTGGCCAGGCACCAGACCCCAAGAACAAGAGCTATTTTGCCAAACCCGAACTCGACGATATGGGCGGCACGCCAACAGGCGTTCCGGTGGGCCAGGAAAACCTGCCAACAAAGCGCCCGGTTCCCCGCAGTACGTCCGGCAAGCCCGGCCAGCGCGGTGGTTTCAAGGCCAACCGGGGCAAGCGCTGATATATCGGCATCTCATTTCAGAGCAATCCAGCATATCCTTACATTAATGTATTGTAACTACTCAGCTACCCTATTTCTGCTGCCATTAGGTGCGACAATTTGATTCATGGCGCATATTTGAGGTTCCACTTTTTTCATTTTGGTGTTTGACTGCGAGGATGAAACTCGAAAATCTGACACCTGAGATTCTTGCTGATTTCTCAAAATCAGAACTGATTGATGTGGTCATGGCTCTGGTGGGTCAGGTTGTCTAACTCAAAGAACAAAATGCGCAGCTTTTGGAGGTGAACGCTCGGCTCCTGAAGGAAAACGAACAACTCAGGAAAGACAACGAGCAACTTAGAGAAGATAATGCGGTTCTTAGGCAGCGTGTTTCAGATCTTGAGCGTCGTCTGGGATCGAACAGTCGTAATAGCAGCAAACCACCTTCGAGCGACGGACTGGCAAAGCCGTCTAGCGATAAGAAACGGCGGACCAAAAGTCAGCGGGGCAAGTCAAATCGAAAGCCTGGCGGCCAACCCGGACATCCCGGCAACACACTGAAACAGGTTGAGAACCCAGACGAGATCACCAGTCATTTTCCGAACCAATGCCAAAACTGTCAGGCCGCGCTTTCGGCGGAGGATACCATAGGTTCTGCGTGCAGACAGGTGTTTGGCCTCAAACCTCCACCGCCGCTTTATGTGACCGAGCATCGTGCGCATATTTGCCAATGCCAGCATTGCGGTGCAAAAACCCGCGCCGATTTTCCTGAAGGGGTAACATCACCCGCCCAGTACGGCGATGAAATAGGGGCGTTGGCCGCCTATTTACAGACGCAGCACTGCATTCCCCAAAATCGCCTGGCGCAGGTTTTTGCGGACATTTTCGGGGTCACAATCACATCGGCAACCCTTTCCAGTCTGGTTGCCAAAAAGGCCGAGCAGATGCTCTGTTTAGCTGAGGCGGTGAAGAACCTGCTGTCCGGGCCTCAAACGGCAGTGAAGCATCTGGATGAAACGGGGTTCAGGATTGGTGGCAGAACGCGCTGGCTTCATATGCTATGCTCCACCGCTCTAAGCCACCTTCGGCTCGGAACTGCGCGAGGTGAAGTGCCACCAGAACTGGCGGGAACGGCAGTGCATGACTGTTTCTCTTCCAACTGGGCAGTGGAAAATGTGACCCATGGATTGTGCAATGCCCACATCTCCCGCGAATTGGAGGCATTGACCGAATATGAAAAAGAAGCTTGGGTGCCGGACATGAAAGCCATTCTGCTCGACGCACTGAAGCTCACGCATGTCGCGCGAATCCAAAATCGGAGCGCGGTCAGCCCGGAGGCAATCACGGATATCGAGCGGCGATTTGATGCCTGTTGCGAGCGTGCTATCGCGTTCCACGAGGCCCAACCGCCTCTCGCGCGCCCAACGAAAGGCAAGAAGCGGGGTCGCCCGAAACGGCGGATTGGGCACAATCTCGCTTTGCGACTCCAAACGCATAAAGCAGCGGTTTTGCTCTTTCTCAATGATCTGCGCGTTCCCTACACGAACAACGAGGCAGAGCGTGATCTCAGAATGACGAAAGTTCGACAAAAGGCCTCGGGAAGCTTTCGAACAGAGGCTGGTGCCGAGAATTTCTGCACTTTACGAACGGTCATTGAAACGGCGCGAAAACAAGGTTGGGACATCCTGAAAACCTTGAAAACCGCGCCTGATCAGCTCATCCTCAACCTCAGACCCGTCTGATGGGCCGTCTATAAAAGCATCAGGTTGGGGTAGCTGGGTAGTTACTCATTTGCTTGGCTTCGACTATGCCTGGCCTTCTGATCAGCCGGAGCAAGGCGCGCCCGGTCATGGACTTTCCCGATCCGGATTCTCCAACAATACCGAGACGCTCTTTGTTCAAAGAAAATGAGACGCCGCGAACGGCGTCGAACATTCCGGTGCGGGTTGGAAATTTAACCCACAGGTCCTCCACATCAACAAGATTGGGCTTTTGCTCACTCATCGCCGGAATCCTTTGGATCAAGAACGTCGCGCAAACCATCACCCAACAGATTAAAACCGAGACTGACGGTAAATATGGCAAGGCCTGGTATCGTCGCCACCCACCAGAAATCCAGCAGAAATTTTCGTCCCTCCGAGATCATGGCACCCCATTCGGGGGATGGCGGTTGTGCACCAAGGCCGAGAAAACCCAATCCGGCAGCGGCAAGAATAATACCGGCCATATCAAGCGCCACGCGCACGATCAGCGAAGAGATGCACAATGGCCAAATGTGCTTTGTAATGATCCTTATCGGACCCGCCCCTTGAAGTTTGACGGCACTGATGTAGTCCGCCCCACGGATCGTCAGCGTCTCCGCCCGGGCAATGCGGGCATAAGGCGGCCATGCGGTCAGGGAAATTGCGATGACCGCATTTTCGATGCCAGCGCCCAGTGCAGCGACAAAAGCCAGTGCGAGAACCAGTCTGGGGAAGGCAAGAAAAATGTCAGTAATGCGCATCAAAATGACATCCGCCCAACCGCCGATATAGCCAGCAACAGTACCCACAAACAGTCCGGCGATAGGGGCGATCAAGGCGACCAATGTGACGATATACAAGGTGATGCGTGAGCCATAGATCAGGCGGCTCAATATGTCCCGTCCAAGAGAATCTGTACCGAACAAATGCTGATCACTGCCAATCGGCTGAAGCCTGTTGGCGAGATTTTGCACAAACGGGTCGTGAGGGGCGATTAGTGGAGCCAGCAAAGCCACAAATAGCAATGTCAACAAAATTCCAAGTCCGATCATCGTCAACCGGTTGGACTTCGATTTCAGCCAACCCTGGTAGAAGGCGCCAAATCTGGCCTGTCGACGCGACATTGGCGTTTCGCTTAACAACCATTGACGAAGGCTCTGATGGTCGGTGTCTACTGTGCTCATTTGGCCCTCGGATCAAAGACTTTGTACAACAGGTCTGAAAACAGATTGAGGCAGACGAAGACCAGGCCAACAACAACTGTGCCACCCAATACCGCCGCCATATCAGCCGACAAAAGCGCGGTCGTAATGTAGGAGCCAATGCCGGGCCAGGAGAAGATAATCTCAGTCAACACCGAGCCCTCCAGCAGGCCAGCATAGCTCAATGCGATGACGGTGATCAGTGGTACCTTAATGTTGCCAAACGCATGCCGCCACACGACCTTCCATTCAGACATACCTTTCACCCGCGCTGTGGTGATATATTCGGCACTCAATTGCTCAAGCATGAATGAACGAGTCATGCGGCTGATATAGGCCAGGCTGTAATAGCCAAGCAGTGATGCCGGTAAAATCACGTGACTGACCGCGTCCCAAAATACGTCCCACTGGCCGTCAAGAATACTGTCGATGAGGATCAAGCCGGTAACGGTAGGCACCAGATCAACATAAAATATGCCCAGCCGACCCGGCCCGCCGACCCAACCCAGCACTCCATAGAATACCAACAGTCCAACCAGTCCCAACCAGAATATCGGCATTGAATAGCCCACCAGAGCGACAACGCGGATAATCTGATAGATGATGGTCCCACGCTTTACAGCGGCCAGAACACCCAACGGCACTCCGATGAACACACCAATTATTGTGCCGATGGTTGCAAGTTCCATTGTTGCTGGAAACACCCGAATAAGATCTTCAATTACCGGGCGCGCGGTTAACCGAGATTCACCGAAATTGCCGTGCAAAACGTCCCATAAATAGTACAGAAACTGAACGACAATGGGCTTATCCAAGCCCATTTCAATGAACATGGCATCGTAGGCTTCCTTGGTAGCGCGTTCGCCAAGGACAGATATGACAGGATCGATCGGCATTACCCGACCGATCAAGAATGTAATCGCCAGCAATCCGACCATCGTGACGATGATCGAGCCGAGGGTGCGCAAAATAATTTTCAGCAACCCGCTGCTGCGATTGAAGAGGGCCGAGCGACGTCGCCCCTCTTCTGATAGATGTGTATCTGACATTTAGATCAGATTTATTTGGTAACCGGCCAGTAGGACACCGCTGTAATAGCGCCACCAACTTTCAGGTTTTGGACATTGCTGCGACGCGCCGTCTGCTCGATTTTTTGATAGAGCACACCAAACGGAGATTCCATCTGGTGTTTACGCTGCATTGCCTCATACATCGCTTTGCGTTTGTCCCGGTCACCTTCAATAACAGCATCTTCAACCGCCTGATTCATGGCGCCCGGATCCCAGGCATTGCGGTAAGCGAGCAGACCGGTCGCCTTTTTCTCATCTGAATTGTCTGGATTGTAGGCAAATGTGCCCGCATTGGTTTGCGGATCGGGATAGTCTGGTCCCCAGGCACCCATATACATGTCCAGTTCACGGGCCCGATAGCGGGTCAGAATCTGCTTTGCGGTTCCAACTGTAATATTCAGTTTGATTCCGGCTTGTGCCATGGTGTTTTGCAGTGACTGCGCAATCTCGATGCGTTCTTGTGCCTCACGAACCCCAACTTCGATTTCAAATCCATCAACCCCGGCTTCCGCCAGCAGGCCTTTGGCTTTTTCGATATCAAGATTAAAAGGCTTGTCGTCGATGGCACCCAGATATGTGCGCGGCAGGAAAGCCTGATGCACAGTATATTGTCCCTTGAGGAACGAATTCTGCATGCCTTCATAATCCACCAGGTACTTCATCGCCAGACGGACATTGGGTTTTGCCAGTTCGGGATGTTTTTGGTTGACCGAGAAATACATCAAACGACCGCGAAGCTCATCATCAATAGCCACATCGGGGCTTTTGCTCGCACCTGCGATATCTTCTGGATTCAGGTTCCTTGCGATATCGATGTCGCCCTTTTCGAGCAACAAACGCTGCGTGGCGCTTTCCTGCACGTGACGAACAATAACCCGCTTCATGGCTGGGGCACCCTTATAGAAGTCGGGGTTTGACTGCAGCGTGACAGAGTCATTTGGTTTCCAGCTGACAACCTTATAGGCACCGGAACCGGCTGAATTGGTTTTCAACCAGGAATTGCCCATGTCGCCATCGGCCTCGTTGGCCATGACGGTTTTCATGTCGACAATACCACCGATTGTTGATGTCAGGCAGTTGAGAACAAATGAAGTCGCATATTTCTTGTCCGTTGTTATGCTGAGTTTGTTGCCATCGGCAACGATCGTCTGCGCCACATTGTCAGCGGTAAAGCCGAACTGAGAGAGGATGAATGCTGGCGTCTTGTTCAGGATAACCGCCCGACGCAAGGAGAATTCCGCATCGGCTGCTGTCACTGGATTGCCAGAGTGAAATTTTACACCTTCACGCATGGTGAACGTGATGGTCTTACCATCCTCAGAAACGTCCCAGCTTGCCGCGAGGTCCGGCTCATAGCCCGCACTCAGGTCAAGTGGATTAAAGTTTACCAGTTTTCCGTAAACGTTGCGGCTGACATCACTGCCAGCGAATTCGAACGACTCTGCCGGATCGAGCGTTGTGATATCATCGATGCGATGGGCAATCACCAGCACATTGGCCGGGGTTTCGGCGTAAGACGGTGGTACGCCCAGAGTTGCGGTCACTCCGACCGCCATTGCCGCAATAAATTGGGTAACTTGCTTCATAAAGACACGCCTTCCGCTGCTGTTGCTACGTAAGATGTGTCGTCATACACCCCACGTCTTTGCCAGCACTCGAAGCCAATTCTTGTGGCACAATTTGTCCATCAAGGTCTCATCATAGCCATGCGAACGCATTGCTAAGCGGAGATTTGGCAATTTAGCGGCGGTGTGTATATCAACCGGCACGTCAGCGCCGTCGTAGTCCGATCCAAAACCGACTCGGTTTTCACCTACGAGATCGATCAAATAATCAAGGTGTTTTAGAATCAGGTCAAGAGAAGTATCGACATTTTTTTGGCCATCAGAACGCAGGAAAGCGACGGCAAAATTAACTCCGACCATGCCGTCACTCTCGGCAATGGCAGCCAACTGCCTGTCCGTCAGGTTGCGTGAACCGTTACAAAGTTGATGAACATTGGAATGGGTCGCAACCAAAGGTGCGTCGCTGTGTTTGGCAACGTCCCAGAAACCTGCCTCATTTAAATGCGACAAATCGAGCATGATGTTCAGTTCATTGCAGCGTTTGACCAGTTCAATTCCTTTTGCGGTCAGTCCGGGCCCAATATTCCCATTGCTGGGAAACCGAAACGGAACACCGTGGCCAAAGCTGTTTGGTCGGCTCCAGACCGGGCCAATGGAACGCAGACCGGCGCGGTGAAACAGGTCCAGCGCGCTAAAATCCTCGTCAATCGCCTCAGCACCTTCCATATGCATTATGGCGGCAAGCACACCTCGCTCAAAACAGTCGGCGATTTGTTTTGATGTTGTGCAAATTTCCAATGCACCGATTTCCTGAAGCCGAATTAGGATCGACGCTTGATTTTGGGCAACCTGGGTAGCTTCGGGAAATTCAATTGGATCGGGCAATGGCAGGTCATAAGTGGCTTCATTCATTGCGTCGAAACGGTCAATGTCACCCGCTGAGGAAGGTATATAAATTGCAAAAAAGCCCCCACCAAACCCGCCTGACCTCGATTTGTGCAAATCAATTGCACCATCGCGACCTTTGGTAAATGCTTCCACCGATCCTGTTTCGCCAGAGCGACTCATTCTCAAAAGAACATCATTGTGGCCGTCAAATATCAACGGCAATTTATCATTCATGGGCGCGACGTTTCACGGTAGGTTGAGCCTGAATCTCCTTCAGGCGAAGCGGAACTATGACTCACTAAATCGGTGTTGTATAGCGGTAATCGAAATACCCATAAATTCACGTCATCCGCGCATCCAATTGAACTCAAATGAATCTTTTTCTCACTAGGCTACAGATCGACGGCCGCAAACGACATTTTTTCGGTACGTAAAACAGGGAGGACAAGCCATGGACATGACCATACGCCGCGCTCGTCTTGATGAAGCAGATTTACTTACCGGGCTTTCAATGCGTTCAAAACAGTCAAATGGCTATGACGACCAATTCATGAATACCTGCCTTGAGGAACTCACGGTTACACCCGAACGAATGGCACAAGGTGAGTACTGGGTTGCTGAACGCGACGGCATCTGCGGCTGCGTTTGTCTTGGCACAAACAACGAACCTGGTTCCGGTGAGGTGCATGCGTTTTTTATCGAACCAGAAAAGCGCCGACAAGGAATCGGAAAAATGCTGTGGAACAAATTGCTGGCCCGTGCAGAAGAATTGGGCCTTACTCAACTGCACCTGGACGCTGACCCAATCGCAGTTCCGTTTTATAAAAAGCTAGGATTTGAGACGATATCCAATTCGCCATCAGGCTCGATTCCAGGACGCTTCATCCCTCGGATGAGACTGATCATCGGGTAGCGACGTTGGTCATCGTCATTTGGTTTTGGGCTGGTTTTCCAACATCGGCATCTCCCTCACCCTTCACTTGGACGCAACATTGAGGCGGAGAGAAATCTGCCAAATAAATTCAACCTGAAAGCGGGGTCTTTACATAAGAAGTGTGTCGGTGTTTTCTTTACTTTGCCGCCGTACACTTAGCTGTACGAACGAAAGGATGCCGACTTGGAACCGACCGATACAGCCGATCCAGAGTACTTTCACAAAGTTGTCGATTGCCAATTTGCCTGCCCGGCTCATACGCCTGTTCCGCTTTATATCCGTATGATTGCGCAGCAAAAATACACCGACGCCTATTTGGTCAACTGGGAAAGCAATGTGTTTCCAGGCGTATTGGGGCGCACCTGTGACCGGCCTTGTGAACCAGCCTGTCGCAGGGGGCGGGTCGAGGAAGAACCGGTCGCCATTTGTCGTTTGAAACGTGTGGCCGCCGATTTCAAGGAAGACGTCGCCGACAGCCTGCCCAAAGCCGGACCGCCAAACGGCAAGAAGGTTGCTCTGATTGGGGCTGGCCCATCTTCACTCACAGTTGCGCGTGACCTTGCTCCACTGGGTTATGAGCTTCACGTTTATGACGCTGAATCCAAGGGCGGCGGCTTCATGCGGTCTCAGATTCCATCTTTCCGGTTGCCGGAAAGCGTATTGGACGAAGAAGTGGGTTACGTGCTGGACATGGGCATCAAGGCTCATTTCAATTCCTACATCGATAGCATGGCTGACTTTTTGACCAAGGGTTATGACGCAATATTTGTCGGCAGCGGAGCCCCACGCGGACGGGATTTACCAAATCTACCGGGGCGCGAGGAGGCAGATGCCAATATCCATATCGGGATAGACTGGCTCGCCAACGTTGCGTTCAACCACACTGACAAGATCGGCAAGAAGGTAATCGTGCTGGGCGGTGGCAATACGGCAATGGATTGTTGCCGGACGTCACGTCGGCTTGGGGGCAAAGAAGTAAATGTGATCGTGCGCAGCCCCTATGCAGATATGAAAGCCTCACCGTGGGAAAAAGAAGATGCCATTCACGAGGGCATTCCAATCGTCGACAATCATGTTCCCAGAGAATTCGTCTTGAAAGAGGGTAAGCTCGTCGGCATGAAGTTCGATATTGTTGAGGCCATCTACCACGACGATGGTCGCCGGGAACTGGTTCCAACTGGAGACGAGCCGGCGTTTTTCCCCTGCGACGATGTTCTCATTGCAATTGGTCAAGAAAACGCATTTCCGTGGATAGAATCCGACACCGGCATCAACTTCTCTAGTTGGGGTCTGCCTGTTTTGGACCCGGAAACGCTGCAATCAACGTTGCCAGAAGTGTTCTTTGGGGGTGACGCGGCCTTTGGCCCGGAAAACATCATTACCGCCGTGGCCCACGGCCACAAAGCAGCAGTGTCCATCGATCTGTTCTGCCAGGACAAAAATCTGAGCCAGCGTCCGGCGCCTTATGTCAATCTGGTCAGTCAGAAAATGGGCATCCATGAATGGAGCTACGACAGCGCGCCAGTTGACGACAAACGTGAGGCCGTGCCGCTCGTCGAATTGAAGGCAGCGCTGAAGGATCGGGCGCTTGAAGTAGAACTGGGGTTTGACGCCGAAACCGCGTTCATTCAGGCCGAACGCTGCCTCAATTGTGATGCGCAAACTGTGTTCACACCGGGTAATTGTATCGAATGCGATGCCTGTGCCGATATCTGTCCAACCAGTTGCATCAACTTCATTGAAAATGGAACAGAAGCGGACCTGCGCAGCAGGTTGATGGTTCCAGCGAACAACGACGAGCAAGATATCTATGTTTCAGATAAGCTGGAAACCGGCAGAGTTCTGGTCAAGGACGAAGATGTTTGCCTGCACTGTGGTTTGTGCGCCGAACGCTGCCCGACAGCCGCCTGGGACATGCAGATGTTTCTTTACAATGTGACGAAGGCAACACCGGATCTGGTGGATATCAAATGAAGCAGATCAAAGGCATCAACGATTTTATGGTGAAATTCGCAAATGTGAACGGCACCGGGTCAGCCAGCGCCAACCACTTGTTCGCAAAGGCCATTTTTCGCATGGGCATCCCCGTGAGCCCGCGAAATATTTTCCCGTCCAACATTCAGGGCCTGCCGACCTGGTATGAAGTTCGGGTCAGTTCCAAGGGTTATTTGGGACGCCGCGGTGGGGTTGATATGATGGTTTGTGTCAATCCACAAAGCATGGAAAAGGATGTCGCCAGCGTCGCGCCGGGCGGGTATTTTCTGTTCGACAACACCAAGCCATTGGCACAAAATCTGAAACGAGATGACATCACCTATTTCGGTGTGCCGCTGACCGAAATGTGCATGCGGGAATATGACAATCCGCGATTACAGCAACTGCTGAAAAACGTTGTCTATGTTGGCGCGATGGCGGCCCTGCTGGACATTAAATTCTCAATCCTAAAGGATCTGCTCAGCGACCAGTTTAAAGGCAAGGAAAAACTGATTTCCTCCAACGTGCACGCGCTGGAAATGGGGTATCAATACGCGACCGAGACTTTCAATTGTCCTTTGCCGATCAAACTTCAAATCGGTGGAAATGTTGCGCCGCATATTTTGGAGAGCGAACACATTTTGATGAACGGCAATACAGCCGCAGCACTGGGTGCGATCTATGGCGGCGCGACAGTTGCCGCATGGTATCCAATCACACCGTCAACTTCTGTGGTTGACGCTTTTGCAAAATATGCCGAGAGAATGCGGATAGACCCGGGCAGCGGCAAAAAGAATTTCGCCATTGTTCAGGCAGAAGATGAACTTGCTGCAATGGGAATGGTGGTTGGTGCCGGCTGGAACGGTGCCCGCGCTTTCACGGCAACTTCGGGACCCGGCCTGTCGCTGATGAGCGAATTTCTTGGCCTTGCCTATTTCGCCGAAGTACCAGTGGTCCTGATTGATGTGCAACGCTCAGGGCCCTCGACCGGCATGCCAACTAGATCACAGCAATCCGACATTCTCGCCGCCGCCTATGCCAGCCATGGCGACACCAAGCAGGTACTTCTGTTTCCTGCAACTCCGCGTGAGTGTTTTGACATGACGGTGCAGGCCTTTGATCTGGCTGAGCAATTACAGACACCGGTTATCATGATGTCGGATCTGGATCTGGGTATGAATGACTGGATGTCACCACCACTGGAATGGGATGACAATTATCAGATGGACCGGGGCAAAGTGCTGGATGCTGACGGATTGGACAGTGCGGAAAAATGGGGACGCTATCTGGACGTCGACGGAGACGGCATTTGTTATCGCACATTGCCGGGCGCTCATCCCGAAAAAGGTGCTTACTTCACCCGAGGCTCATCAAAAAATGAGATGGCGGTCTATTCCGAAAGCGGCGATGATTATGTGCAAAATGTCGACCGATTATTGCGCAAGTTCGAAACTGCCAAGGACTATGTGCCCGCACCCAAGACGCATCCTCCGATTGAAGTGAAAAAAACCAAAACCAAACTCAAACTGGCGGCGCTTTTTTTCGGCACTTCTGCTTCACCGGCCTACGAGGCGGTCGAAATTTTGGCGGACAGAGGTTATCCCATCAATACCATGCGGATTCGTGCATTTCCGTTTCATGAAAACCTGGACCGGTTCATTGATGACCATGACCTTGTCTTTGTCATCGAACAAAATCGTGACGGCCAGATGCGACAATTGATCATGAACGAATGTCAGATTGCTCCGGTTAAACTAACTTCGGTGCTAAATTATTCTGGCACCCCGATTACGGCTCGAGCCATTGTCCGTCAAATCCTTGAGTCATTGGACACCAAAAGCGCTGACATAGTATCGCTGCACCCGGAGACTGCCTGATGTCTTACATCAAACCAAAATTTCGCCATCCAAACCTGCCGACCAACGCATTGGGTTTTACTGTCGCTGACTACGACGGAGCGATTTCAACACTCTGCGCCGGTTGTGGCCATGACAGTATCTCCGCAGCCATCCAAAATGCCTGTTTTCTTTCGGCAATTCCGCCACACCGAATTGCCAAACTATCCGGGATCGGATGCTCGTCGAAAATGCCGACCTATTTCCTGGGCAAAAGCCACGGCTTTAATTCTGTGCATGGTCGAATGCCTTCTGTCGCCACCGGTGCAAGCCTAGCCAACCGAGAGCTTACCTATATTGGCGTATCGGGCGATGGAGATACCGCTTCAATCGGAATGGGCCAGTTCGTTCACCTGATCCGGAGAAACGTTAACATGGCCTATATTGTGGCCAATAACGGGTGTTACGGGCTGACCAAAGGCCAGGACAGCGCAACCGCTGATCTTGGCTCTGTCAGCAAATACGGCAGCACTAATCCATTCGATGGCATTGATCTAGCCAGTCTTGCATTGCTGCAGGGTGCCGGATTCGTTGGGCGGAGTTTCTCCGGCGACAAGGAGCAGTTGGAACCTCTGATCCGAGCCGCCATGGCGCACAAGGGATTTGCCTTCATCGACGTTGTATCGCCCTGCGTAACCTTCAACAATCATTTAGGGTCGACCAAAAGTTACACCGAAACGCGGGAACATCTAGATTCAATGCCACTGGATTTCGTTCCCATGCGCGAGGAAATCTCCACACACTACGACGCTGGCACTACTCAAGGTGTGACGCTGCATGATGGTTCGGTCATCCACCTGCACAAGGCCAGCAGTGACTATCAAACCGACGATCGCAACGCGGCGATGATTTCGGTTCAAAATGCGAAGGACGAAGGCAGAATACTGACAGGCCTGTTGTACTTGGATCCCAATTCACAGAATTTGGACCAGAACCTCAAACTGGCAACCAAGCCATTAAACGAGATGGGCAAAGACGAATTGTGCCCTGGCAGTCGCGTCCTTAACAGCATCAATGAAGGCTTGCGTTGAATTGACACCGGACGTAGCCAGTTCCTAACTGCCCAGCTACTTTCAAAAAAATCTCACCTCAATACTGCGCAGTACCTGCTGCCAGCGAGGGACTACATGGAATCCGGACTGAACCTGGATATCGGTTTGCACGTTCGAGCGCGATCCGGTATTTGCTGCGACGTGTAAGTCACCGAGCATTCAGCAACCATGTTAGAGTTTTTGACACCTCCGGATATCGTCTTGAACGCATCGCTCTTGCTCATTTTTGTTAGTGCAATAACTTCGTTTCTCACTGCCGCAGCGGGCATCGGTGGCGGCATAGCCCTCTTGTCAATCATGGCCATTTTTGTACCGGCAGCTGTCATCATCCCATTGCATGGTGCGGTTCAGATCGGTTCAAATTTCGGACGTACTGCACTCATGTTACCGCACGTCGATCGATCCATCATGGCGCCGTTCATTTTCGGAACAATTTTGGGGGCTGCGCTGGGAGGTGTGACGGCCGTTCAACTGCCTCCGGGTGTTTTGAAGATCGGTCTGGCTTGTTTTATTCTTTGGTCGGTTTGGGGCCGCGCTATGGGTGCACCCGGCCGACTTGCAACAATCGGCACAGGAGTGGTTTCCAGCTTTCTAACCATGTTTTTTGGGGCAACGGGAACATTTGTCTCGGCAATGATAAAAACACGGAAGCTTGGGCGCATGGAACACGTGGCCACCCATTCTGCCTGCATGGTTGCTCAACATGCGATCAAGGTGATGGTATTCGGTCTGCTTGGATTTTCATTTGCGCCCTATTTGGGGCTGATTGTCGCCATGGTAACAAGCGGATTTATTGGGACAGTCATTGGCAAATCTTTTCTCCTAAAAACCAGCGACAACAGGTTCCACCGGGTGCTGTCGTTTGTGCTCACCCTGCTGTCAATTCGCCTGTTATATGAGGGTTGGGTGCTGCTCGGCAGTTTAAATTGAGCGGCCCAGGATGATAAAACTGATTGATGAATTTTCGAAGTCTCACGTCTTCGCTCGACGATCCGGAAGGGCTCCAAAAAAATTGCTTGTTGTGATCGGATGATTTGGTTCCAGAGGCGGCTTAGATAATTGAATATCTGTCTCATTTTGCGTTATCGGGCATTTGGGAAGGTTGAGTGAGTGGGGGGAGGGTCAAAAACCAAAAGATTGAATTTAACCCCAAGCACAGTAGAAATTGACGCTTGAAAACGAAAATTTAAGGCGCATATCTGGTACATGGTCGAATCGACGCGCAAATCAAACAAAAAGACAGGTGGCAAAGACCCAAAGCCACCCGAAGCGCCATCTTTAAAGCGATTGCCCACTCATGAGATCTATCCCGTAGACCGTTTGTCAACGACGACCACCAATGAGGCTGTAGAACTCGCCAAGATCAACGAAATCGCTCAGATGCTTTGGATATCACCGTCGCTGTCCGATGAATCAAAGAATGCCCTCATTGTAAGGGCGATGGAACTTTACCGGAGCCTGAAGCCAGAGGATGGTGCAGAGGGCATGCTCGCCGCGCAAATGGTAGGGACCCATAGTGCTGCAATGGAATGTTTACGTCGCGCTGCACTTCCTGAACAGACATTTGCGGGACGTGACTTGTCGCTTAAGCATGCTCAGAAGCTGATGGCGCTGTACGCAAAGCAATTGGAGACGCTGAATAAGCATCGTGGCAAGGGGCAACAGAAAGTCACTGTCGAGCATGTGAATGTGGCTCCTGGTGGTCAGGCAATTGTCGGAAATGTAGAGGCAGACACCAAAAGTAAGGGCGAGCAAACATCGCCCGCCATTGCTCACACGCCACAGGTGCCGATGGAGACGGTCAAATCGCCTGAAAAGGCCAAGGCGCCGAAATCCGGTAAATGAGTGGAACCCACCAGCGCAATACAGCCTCAATGCGCTCCAGTCCGCGGTGCGGCGCCAAAACGCGGGCGGGCACATTGTGCCAGTCGCCTGCTGTGTCGGGTAAGAAGCGGTGCCGTATGCATGGTGGAGCTAAGGGTTCAGGTGCACCCAAGGGCAACCAAAACGCTCTGAAGCATGGCCTGTATACCGCAGAAGCGCGTGCGTTCAACAAACATGTTCAGGAGTTGCTGCGCAAGGGACGGGAGCATTTGGAATGAAGGCGAAGGTGACCAAGTCGCCATATATTATATCTGCTAAACGAAACCAATAAAAGCGCGCTTTTTGGGACACCTCAGTGACAGCACCGGGCGCGGACTAGTAATCACATGAAGCAGCTTGGTGGGTCCAAAGATGGCGTTAAATACGCAGTTAGCCTTAAAAAGCCAATTGACAACTTGTAGACATGCAGCAGCTGATCGTCCGTTAGCAATTCTCAGATGGGATTTTATGCAGCAGTAAGGCAAATGTGCTGCTTTGATTTGGCGACAATTTGTTTACCCGGAAACTGTACTGTGTGGTTTCAGATAGTCCAGGTGTTATCGGCGTTGGATCCATCAGGCCGTTAGAAATGAAAACTCTAGTGCTGGCAGTCGATAAGTTACGAAACAGGAAATTTTCAAGAAGTGAATAGTCCTTCAGTTCCAAGCAACTTTGCGTCGCGGATAGTTTCAAAAGAAGCCATTGTCGGTATTCTTGGACTTGGCTATGTAGGAACCCCGCTTGCGCTATCGGTGGCTCGTGCTGGCCTTAGGGTTATTGGTTTCGATGTATTGCAGGATCGCGTCGATCAACTGAATCGTAATGATAGTCCGATCAAGCATATTACCCAAGACGACATCACGCACTTGCGCGCCGCCGGGTTCGAGGCGACTACAGATTTTTCACGAACCGCTGCGTGCGATGCCCTGATTATCTGCGTCCCAACACCTCTGAATGAATTCCGTGAGCCAGATCTGAGTTTTGTCATTGCGACGATGAACAGCATCGCTCCTCACCTTCGTGCGGGACAGCTGCTAAGTCTTGAAAGCACGACCTGGCCAGGAACAACAACCGAAATACTACTTCCCTATATTGAACAAGCGGGCCTTAAGGTTGGCGAGAATTTCTATTTGGCATATTCACCAGAACGAGAAGATCCAGGCAATTTGGAATACAGTACCCAGACGATTCCAAAAGTAGCCGGCGGACAAACCGACGCGTGTCTTGAAGCAGCAGTTGCGCTGTACGGCTCTTTCATAGACACCATTGTGCCAGTCAGCTCGACTGAAGCCTCTGAGATGGTAAAACTACTGGAGAACATTCATCGGTCGATCAATATCGGCCTGGTGAATGAGATGAAGATTGTTGCCGATAGTATGGGATTAGATATTTTTGAGTAACTACTCAGCTACCCTATTTCTGCTGCCATTAGGTGCGACAATTTGATTCATGGCGCATATTTGAGGTTCCACTTTTTTCATTTTGGTGTTTGACTGCGAGGATGAAACTCGAAAATCTGACACCTGAAATTCTTGCTGATTTCTCAAAATCAGAACTGATTGATGTGGTCATGGCTCTGGTGGGTCAGGTTGTCTAACTCAAAGAACAAAATGCGCAGCTTTTGGAGGTGAACGCTCGGCTCCTGAAGGAAAACGAACAACTCAGGAAAGACAACGAGCAACTTAGAGAAGATAATGCGGTTCTTAGGCAGCGTGTTTCAGATCTTGAGCGTCGTCTGGGATCGAACAGTCGTAATAGCAGCAAACCACCTTCGAGCGACGGACTGGCAAAGCCGTCTAGCGATAAGAAACGGCGGACCAAAAGTCAGCGGGGCAAGTCAAATCGAAAGCCTGGCGGCCAACCCGGACATCCCGGCAACACACTGAAACAGGTTGAGAACCCAGACGAGATCACCAGTCATTTTCCGAACCAATGCCAAAACTGTCAGGCCGCGCTTTCGGCGGAGGATACCATAGGTTCTGCGTGCAGACAGGTGTTTGGCCTCAAACCTCCACCGCCGCTTTATGTGACCGAGCATCGTGCGCATATTTGCCAATGCCAGCATTGCGGTGCAAAAACCCGCGCCGATTTTCCTGAAGGGGTAACATCACCCGCCCAGTACGGCGATGAAATAGGGGCGTTGGCCGCCTATTTACAGACGCAGCACTGCATTCCCCAAAATCGCCTGGCGCAGGTTTTTGCGGACATTTTCGGGGTCACAATCACATCGGCAACCCTTTCCAGTCTGGTTGCCAAAAAGGCCGAGCAGATGCTCTGTTTAGCTGAGGCGGTGAAGAACCTGCTGTCCGGGCCTCAAACGGCAGTGAAGCATCTGGATGAAACGGGGTTCAGGATTGGTGGCAGAACGCGCTGGCTTCATATGCTATGCTCCACCGCTCTAAGCCACCTTCGGCTCGGAACTGCGCGAGGTGAAGTGCCACCAGAACTGGCGGGAACGGCAGTGCATGACTGTTTCTCTTCCAACTGGGCAGTGGAAAATGTGACCCATGGATTGTGCAATGCCCACATCTCCCGCGAATTGGAGGCATTGACCGAATATGAAAAAGAAGCTTGGGTGCCGGACATGAAAGCCATTCTGCTCGACGCACTGAAGCTCACGCATGTCGCGCGAATCCAAAATCGGAGCGCGGTCAGCCCGGAGGCAATCACGGATATCGAGCGGCGATTTGATGCCTGTTGCGAGCGTGCTATCGCGTTCCACGAGGCCCAACCGCCTCTCGCGCGCCCAACGAAAGGCAAGAAGCGGGGTCGCCCGAAACGGCGGATTGGGCACAATCTCGCTTTGCGACTCCAAACGCATAAAGCAGCGGTTTTGCTCTTTCTCAATGATCTGCGCGTTCCCTACACGAACAACGAGGCAGAGCGTGATCTCAGAATGACGAAAGTTCGACAAAAGGTCTCGGGAAGCTTTCGAACAGAGGCTGGTGCCGAGAATTTCTGCACTTTACGAACGGTCATTGAAACGGCGCGAAAACAAGGTTGGGACATCCTGAAAACCTTGAAAACCGCGCCTGATCAGCTCATCCTCAATCTCAGACCCGTCTGATGGGCCGTCTATAAAAGCATCAGGTTGGGGTAGCTGGGTAGTTACCTTTTTGAAATCATCGACGCGGCTAAAACCAAACCCTTTGGCTTTACAGCTTACTACCCTGGGCCGGGGATCGGTGGGCACTGCATCCCCGTAGACCCATTTTATCTTACATGGAAAGCACGGCAATTCGGGCTTCACACTCATTTCATCGAACTGGCGGGGGAGATCAATGCCCGCATGCCACAATACGTCGTAGACAAAACAGTGAGAGCTTTGAACGCGGTAGGCAAATCATTGAATGGCGCAAATGTTCTGGCGCTGGGCATTGCTTACAAGCCTGATGTTGATGACATGCGTGAAAGCCCCTCAGTTTTGGTGATGGAACTGTTGCGGGATTGGGGAGCAGAAGTGGCTTACTCCGATCCGAACGTTCCGATATTCCCTAAAATGCGGAAACATAATTTTGACCTCTCATCAGTTGAGCTCTTCCCCGAAAAAATTAAGGGCTTTGATGCCGTGATCTTGCTTACAGATCACAGCGATTTCGATTATAATATGATTAGAGAAAATTCTACCGTCCTAGTTGATACGCGTGGTAAGTATCGTGGCGATGTAAGCGTTGTGCGGGCCTGAGGAGCTATGACCATGGCCCTAAACTACGCTTTGATCGGAGCTGCTGGCTATGTCGCACCACGCCATCTGAAAGCAATCAAGGAGACCGGCGGTAATCTGGCTGTCGCCCATGACATAAACGACAGCGTTGGCATCATGGACAGCCATTTCCCAGATGCGGCTTTCTTTACAGAATTCGAGCGCTTTGATGCTTATGTCTCTGACCTGAGCCGAACAGGGAAACAGATCGACTATGTTGGCATCTGTTCGCCCAACTACCTACACAAGGCCCATGTGTCCTTTGCATTGCGCGCAGGGGCGGATGCAATCTGCGAGAAGCCTCTCGTGCTGAGCCCATCTGATATCGATGATCTTGAAGCGCTTGAGACGGAGACTGGCCGGCGCATTTTTACAATATTGCAGTTGCGCTTGCATCCCACAATCATTGCACTGCGAGAAAAGATCGCCAGCGGACCCAAAGATAAGGTTTATGATGTAGATTTGGGTTACTTCACAGCACGAGGAGCATGGTATCACGCGTCTTGGAAGGGATTAGATGAAAAGTCCGGAGGTATAGCTACCAATATCGGCGTGCATTTCTACGACATGCTCAACTTTGTGTTCGGTCCAGTGCGCGAAAACATCGTACACTATCGGGGTGCGGATGCAGCCGCTGGTTATATTGAACTCGCACAAGCACGTGTTCGCTGGGTTATTTCGATCAATCGAGACCATCTGCCACCCCACACACCAGCCGGTCAAACGACGCATCGTTCTATTACCGTCGATGGTGAGGAGATTGAGTTCTCGGATGGTTTCACAGATTTGCACACCGCCAGCTATCAAAATGTACTGGATGGCAATGGATATGGTCCAGAAATTGTGCGCCCCTCTATCGTCTTGGTCAACCAAATCCGCTCTGCACCAATTGAACTAGATCGCGGTGAGCAACACCCTGACATCGCAAAGGTTCTGAGCTGATGATCGACCCAACCGCTTTTATACACGAAAGTGCCTTTGTTGATGAAGGTTGCGAAATCGGGGCGGGTAGTAAGGTCTGGCATTTCGTTCACATTCTTTCCGGCACCAAAGTAGGGCGAAACTGCGTATTGGGCCAAAATGTAATGGCCGGCCCCGACGTGGTTATTGGCGATGGCTGTAAAGTTCAAAACAATGTTTCGATTTATAAAGGCGTAAGTTTGGAACAGGATGTGTTCTGCGGACCCTCATGTGTGTTCACCAATGTCTTAACTCCTAGAGCCCATGTGGAGCGAAAGAGCGAAATTACCGAAACTTTGGTGAAACAGGGGGCGACGATTGGGGCGAATGCCACCATCGTTTGTGGAAATACACTTGGACGCTATGCGATGATTGGTGCTGGTGCCGTTGTGACATCTGATGTGCGGGATTTCGCGCTGATGGCTGGAATACCTGCTCGGCAAATCGGATGGGTTAGTCGCTCCGGAGATCGCCTGGGTTCCGACCTGGTGTGCCCACGAACCGGCGACCGATATGAAGAATCTGATGGAACACTGCAGGCATTAGGGAGTTAGTCAAGTGCAGTTTATCGACCTTTCGGCACAACAGGAACGGCTGCGGGATGAGATTGAGGGCGGTATTGCTCGGGTTTTGCAGCACGGAAAATACATCCTCGGTCCAGAAGTCGACGAACTAGAAGAAAAACTAACGTCTTACACGGGTGCCGCACACTGCATTACCTGTGCCAATGGCACCGACGCCCTACAGATAGCATTGATGGCGCTGGGTGCGGGGCCTGGAGACGAAATTATCACTCCTGGGTTCAGCTATATCGCCACCGCCGCGACCCCGGCGCTGCTGGGCGCACATCCAATCTATGTCGATATTGACCCTGTCACATACAATATTGACCCAGCATTGATCGAGGCCGCGATTACTTCTCGTACAAAAGCTATCATACCGGTTTCCCTTTACGGGCAATGTGCTGACTTTGATGCAATAAATGCCGTCGCAACTCGGCATCACCTTCCAGTAATCGAGGACGCCGCACAAAGTTTTGGCGCCACCTACAATGGCTCCAAGTCGTGTAATTTAACAAAAATAGGCTGCACCAGCTTCTTTCCATCTAAACCGCTTGGTTGCTATGGCGACGGCGGTGCGATGTTCACTTCCGATCCAGATCTAGCTACAGTGATGCGTCAGATCGCACGGCAAGGTCAGGATCGACGTTATCATCATATTCGTGTTGGAGTGAACAGCCGATTGGATACCATTCAAGCAGCGGTGCTTCTGGCCAAGTTGGAAATTCTGGATGATGAGATAGCTGCTCGCCAGCGCGTGGCTGAAGCATATAGTTCGAAATTATCGCAACTCGGTGTTCGAATTCCAAAAATTGCTTCAAAAAACCAAAGCGCTTGGGCGCAGTATACGATACGGGTTAACAGCCGTGACGCAGTGCGAGCGGCGTTGAGCGAAGTCGAAATACCAACTGCCGTACACTATCCATTGCCCCTGCACCGACAGCCCGCAGTTTCTGATGCTGAAGCGCGACTACCCAATTGCGATCGAGCAGCTGATGAAGTGCTTGGATTGCCCATGCATCCATATATGAACACCACGATACAGTCGCAGATTGTAGAAAGAATTAGGAACCTGATTGCTCATGTTTGAATCGTTCAGATGGACAAAAATCTCGCATGGGCGAAACGAAATCACACGTAGGTACGAACCAATTCAGATCGACCTATTAGCGGCTCTCTCTCGGCGATGTTCTGGCGCTGTCTTTCTAGATATTGGGGCAAATATCGGTGCGTACGCAATTTCACTTTCAGATGAAAAGGGTATTTGCGAATCTCATGCCTTTGAAGCGCTGCCTATGATTGCAACCGAGTTGCGAAAAAACCTGGAGCTTAACGATTTGTCGCATTATGTGACAGTTCACCAATTGGTCTTATCTGAAAGCGCCGGTCAGGCGGATTTTGTTGTAAGATCGGATTATGCAGGTGATGGGGGTGTCCTCGATACCCATCAATATACGCACTTACCGTTTAAAAGAATCGAAAAACTCGAAAAACGTCGTGTTGATGACGTCTTAGACATTCGTGGCCGCGAGATAATTGCTAAAATAGACGTCGAAGGCCATGAATTAAGTGTGCTCAAAGGTGCACAAGAAACTCTTCGACATAATTCAGGGTTTCTTCAGATTGAAATTCTACAAAACGGAAACCTTATTGAAACAGAAGAATTCTTAGGTTCATTGGGTTGGAGACGCCTTTGGAGAATTGGCCAAGACTTCTATTTTTCAAACCGGGAAGGGTTCGAAACCGACGAGAAGGTACTTACCTTATTGGAAGAATGTATCCAGCAATTCATAGATCGCACGCGTGCCGGCAAAGATAATCCCCATCGAAAATCCATTTTCCCGGGCTTTACGATTGAAATACGCCGCACATATGTAGACCACATAAAATCTATTCTTGGCCGCGGCCCAAAAAATGATGATTCCTAAGTGCTTTAATAATTTGCGTCGAATTTTTTTTGTTAATTCCCAAACTACAAAACATCTCGAATAAAATAGCGAGAACATCAATGCCTAAAATATTAAAACAGATGATAAGTAAGATCCCCCTTTTTGGGACATTCGCCAGAAGAGTTTACAGAATCTTTAAGTGTAGAAAACACCTTACGTTTGAACGATCTGATCAATATTGGGAAGATCGCTACCGACTAGGAGGCAATTCTGGTTCTGGAAGTTATGGACGGCTTGCAGAATTTAAAGCTGACTTTATCAATGAGTTTGTACTAGAGCACAACATTAATTCGATAGTGGAATTTGGTTGTGGCGACGGCGCGCAACTTGAGCTCGCGCGGTACAAAAATTACATTGGATTTGACGTAGCACAAAGGTCGGTAGATTTGTGTCGCGAAAAATTTTCTGACTCCAGTAGTTTTAGCTTTCACTTGGTTGGCGGCAATGAATTCGAAAAATTGGAGTGTCGCGATTTAGCGTTGTCTCTGGATGTCATTTATCACTTAATAGAAGATGATGTATATGAAAGGTAACTACTCAGCTACCCTATTTCTGCTGCCATTAGGTGCGACAATTTGATTCATGGCGCATATTTGAGGTTCCACTTTTTTCATTTTGGTGTTTGACTGCGAGGATGAAACTCGAAAATCTGACACCTGAAATTCTTGCTGATTTCTCAAAATCAGAACTGATTGATGTGGTCATGGCTCTGGTGGGTCAGGTTGTCTAACTCAAAGAACAAAATGCGCAGCTTTTGGAGGTGAACGCTCGGCTCCTGAAGGAAAACGAACAACTCAGGAAAGACAACGAGCAACTCAGGAAAGACAACGAGCAACTTAGAGAAGATAATGCGGTTCTTAGGCAGCGTGTTTCAGATCTTGAGCGTCGTCTGGGATCGAACAGTCGTAATAGCAGCAAACCACCTTCGAGCGACGGACTGGCAAAGCCGTCTAGCGATAAGAAACGGCGGACCAAAAGTCAGCGGGGCAAGTCAAATCGAAAGCCTGGCGGCCAACCCGGACATCCCGGCAACACACTGAAACAGGTTGAGAACCCAGACGAGATCACCAGTCATTTTCCGAACCAATGCCAAAACTGTCAGGCCGCGCTTTCGGCGGAGGATACCATAGGTTCTGCGTGCAGACAGGTGTTTGGCCTCAAACCTCCACCGCCGCTTTATGTGACCGAGCATCGTGCGCATATTTGCCAATGCCAGCATTGCGGTGCAAAAACCCGCGCCGATTTTCCTGAAGGGGTAACATCACCCGCCCAGTACGGCGATGAAATAGGGGCGTTGGCCGCCTATTTACAGACGCAGCACTGCATTCCCCAAAATCGCCTGGCGCAGGTTTTTGCGGACATTTTCGGGGTCACAATCACATCGGCAACCCTTTCCAGTCTGGTTGCCAAAAAGGCCGAGCAGATGCTCTGTTTAGCTGAGGCGGTGAAGAACCTGCTGTCCGGGCCTCAAACGGCAGTGAAGCATCTGGATGAAACGGGGTTCAGGATTGGTGGCAGAACGCGCTGGCTTCATATGCTATGCTCCACCGCTCTAAGCCACCTTCGGCTCGGAACTGCGCGAGGTGAAGTGCCACCAGAACTGGCGGGAACGGCAGTGCATGACTGTTTCTCTTCCAACTGGGCAGTGGAAAATGTGACCCATGGATTGTGCAATGCCCACATCTCCCGCGAATTGGAGGCATTGACCGAATATGAAAAAGAAGCTTGGGTGCCGGACATGAAAGCCATTCTGCTCGACGCACTGAAGCTCACGCATGTCGCGCGAATCCAAAATCGGAGCGCGGTCAGCCCGGAGGCAATCACGGATATCGAGCGGCGATTTGATGCCTGTTGCGAGCGTGCTATCGCGTTCCACGAGGCCCAACCGCCTCTCGCGCGCCCAACGAAAGGCAAGAAGCGGGGTCGCCCGAAACGGCGGATTGGGCACAATCTCGCTTTGCGACTCCAAACGCATAAAGCAGCGGTTTTGCTCTTTCTCAATGATCTGCGCGTTCCCTACACGAACAACGAGGCAGAGCGTGATCTCAGAATGACGAAAGTTCGACAAAAGGTCTCGGGAAGCTTTCGAACAGAGGCTGGTGCCGAGAATTTCTGCACTTTACGAACGGTCATTGAAACGGCGCGAAAACAAGGTTGGGACATCCTGAAAACCTTGAAAACCGCGCCTGATCAGCTCATCCTCAACCTCAGACCCGTCTGATGGGCCGTCTATAAAAGCATCAGGTTGGGGTAGCTGGGTAGTTACCAAAAATCATCTCTTAGGCAAAATCACTTCTCTGTCTCATGAATGCTGACGGGGAACACGTCACTTTTCAAAGAATTGGCACCTCCGAATTGGTGGGAGACGTTCAGTGAATACGGCCCGCATTCGCATAAATCACGCTGGTCCATATGTCACATTTCAAGATGGCGGACGTCCTGGGCATATGAGGTTTGGTGTATCCGCTTCGGGACCCATGGACCGCGCGTCTTTCACCGCCGCCAATCTATCCATCGGCAACAAGGCCGATGCGACCACAATAGAAGTGTCGATGGGTGGACTATCGCTGGAATGCATATCAGGGGACATTACCCTGGCTATCTGCGGTGGGGAATTTAGTGTCGAGCTTGGGGAAGAAGTCTACAATTCCAGCGTTGTTCTAACGATAAAAGTGGGCCAACATCTTTCGATTCGGCCGGGGAAATCAGGTAGTTGGTGTTATTTGGCAATCGCCGGCCAAGTGGACGTTCCGCAATGGTTGGGAAAGTCTGCTACCCATGCCCTGTCCGGGTTTGGCGGAGGTGTTGTCACCCCAGGCCTGGAATTCGATGTTCTCAATTCTCGAGCGCAGCCTGAATTCAACGGTCCCATTCCAACTTTCCAAGCTCGAAAGTTTGGCAGGCATCTGCGTGTTGTATTGGGGCCTCAGGAGCAATACTTTACACCAGAAGCGCTGAAGCAATTCCTTGGATCGGAATTCACACTCAGCGACGCTTATGATCGCATGGGAGTACGGCTAAAAGGTCCAAGTTTGAAAATGAACGGTGCACTTTCAATCCCCTCAGAGCCAATTTTGAAAGGCTCCATCCAGGTGGCAGGTGATGGGGTTCCAACAATTTTGCTGGCTGATCACCAAACCACCGGAGGTTATCCAAAAATTGCCACAGTAATATCTGCCGATATCGACGATTTTGTCCAACTCAGGCCGCGCCAGAAAATCCGCTTTCACGCTGTTGATCCAAAGCAGGCAATTATGCTGGCTCGCATAAGAGCAATTGAATTGCGATCCTACTTCGAAGCGCTTTCCCGTTAGAATTTACGTCAGCCTGAATCGGTGAATGACAGCCACTTTCCTCAGTGAAAGCTTAAGCAACTCTAGGGTCAGCAACAGGAATGGCGTTCGCCAGATATTCAGAAAAGCGGCGGAGACCTTCTTTCAGGATTGATGGCGAGTTGGCATATCCGATACGCAAATATCCTTCCATGCTTAAGGCCGATCCCGGCATCAACAAAACACCTGTCTTGTGCAGAAGATCAACGCATAATTCGCGGGAAGAAATATCGGAATCGTAGCGCAGCAAAGCTGTAGTTCCAGACTTTGGCTTAATCCAGGATATTTCCTTTTGCTGGTCGACCCAATCGGACAGCATTTGCAGATTGCCGCGCGTGATTTGATGGCTTCGCTGAAGCACTTTGTCACGATTTTGCAGGGCCATGGTCGCAAAATGGTCGTCAATCAAGCCGACCGAAATCGTGTCGTAGTCGCGATGGATGGCCACTTGTTCAAGGAAATCAGCCGGGCCAGCAATCCAGCCCAAGCGTAGTCCCGCCAACGAAAATGCTTTTGATGTGCTCGCGGTGCTGATGCCTTTTTCATAGATATCGACCATCGATTTAGTAATACCATCACCATGTTGATCAGCTCCGCGATAAACCTCATCACACAGCACCCAGGCGCCTGCCTGGCGCGCGATGTCAGCGATCTCTTCCAGCATTGTTGGATCCATCAACGAGCCCGTTGGATTGTTGGGATTGTTGATGGCAATAAGTTTTGTACCAGGCGTCGCCATGCTCCTCAAAGTATCCAGATCCGGCAGGAAACCGTCTTTCTCAAGTAGTTGCAGATGCTGCACGTCTGCTCCGATACTGGCAGGAATCGAATAGTGTTGCTGATAGGTCGGCACCACAGAAATCACCCGATCTCCCCGACTTACCAACGTCTTGTGAACCAACATATTGGCACCAATCGTGCCATGGGTAACGACGATGTTTTCAATCGACTGTTTTTCGTAGAATGCGGCGATTTCTGACCTCAACGGATCAGATCCCTCAATCGCACCGTAGGTCATTTTCATGTCGAGAATTTGCGACAACCCATCGTGATTCTTGCCGCAAATCTTCAGCAATTCATCAATCGTAAGGCTTTCAACGCATGTTTCAGCCAGATTCCACTCGCATTTGGTTTCCCATTCGTTCATCCAAATTTCAACGCCAAATGGTTCAATATCCACGCAACCGACTCCCAATTTTCATGCAATGACTAGTGATGCTATCAACGACGGCAGACTGTAATATTTTTGGTGACGAATACAATAAGCTTAAACAAAAATGCCAGACGGGGCGTCGCGTCTACGATTGAGATATTACGCGGCCCGCTCACGAAACCGTGTTGACCAGATAACTTTTTTCAAAAGGTTTTCCGGGCTATCTAACACGCATGAGAGATGTGCTGTCCATTTCGGTTGCTGCCTGTTTCGTGCTGATTTCCGCCCTGGCGAATTTCAGCAACACTTATGCGTCTGAAAAGCAGGACCAGATGTCCGGAACGCAGATTGCAGTTATTTCAACCCCGGAAGTTCAATCAATCCCTGCCGATGAGGCATCGACGGGCGAAAACCAGGCTTCTGTAGAAGATGATGATTGCCCCTGCAAAAATCACCTTGGCTCGGCCAAGTTTTTATGCGGAGTCGCTCTGGCATTGCTCGACAATCCAGCCGCACTTCATTCTCCACTTCCCAGCAAAACAAAGTACATGCTGGTCAAGTCAGCCGCTGTGTCCGACTATGTAGACCGCTTGAAAAGGCCGCCACGAACCATCCTTTGAATCTGAATCCGCGCACCAATTGTGCCCAAATTCGCATCAAAGGATCCTTTAAATGCTGGACCACCGCATCCAAAGCCGGCACAGCCGGCGGCTATTTTTGCTGTCATCAGGCAGTATAACCTTACTAACATTGGCTGGTTGCGCCCGCCCAAAAAGTCGGCGCGACACCCATGCTCTAAAACTCGCAGGGCAAGCCAAACGCCCTACCCCGTATGGGGCTTTTCCCAACGAGGCATTTCCTATCGCCGCAATTCCTCGTGGTCGGTTGGAACGCAAATTTCAACGCCAGCGAGTGCGTTATGTAACCGATGAAAAACCCGGAACAGTTATCGTCGATACCGGCAATTTTTACCTCTATCATGTTGAGCGTAAAGGCTGGGCGATGCGCTACGGCGTGGGCCTTGGGCGTGCCGGGTTTGCCTGGTCCGGGCGAGCCAGAATCGCCTGGAAGCGCAAATGGCCAACTTGGACTCCTCCCGAGGAAATGATTGCCCGGCAGCCGGAACTCGTCAAATGGGGAGTTGCCTATGGTGGCATGCCACCTGGTCTGGATAATCCGTTGGGAGCGCGAGCGCTCTACATTTTTCAAGGTAACAAAGACACTCTCTATCGACTCCATGGGACCCCTGAAGTCTCAAGCATTGGCCGTGCCGTTTCGAGCGGATGCGTCCGTCTGACAAATCACGACATCATCGATCTTTATGCGCGGGTGCGATCGGGCTCACCCATCGTTGTCATCTAACCACACCCAATCAATTAGAAAGCAAATAACATGGACAAAAAAACCACAATCAATCGTCGCAGCTTCGTCAGTTCATTCGTGTTGGGAGGTGCAGCAGGGTTCATGCTGTCGCCAACGATTTCCTTGGCCCAGACCGTTCAGGGGCTCTACGGCAACATCCCGCTTAAAGACGAAATTATGGGCAACCAAAACGCCAGGGTGACCCTGTTGGAATATGCTTCCATGACCTGCCCCCACTGCAAGGCCTTTCACGAGAAAATCTTACCGGACATCAAGAAGAGCTATATTAACACCGGCAGGGTCAAATATGTGCTCCGCCCCTTCCCTTTCGATGGCGACCGCCGTGGCGAAGCCGCATTCATGTTGGCCAAATGCGCACCCAACGACAATTATTACGCCATGTTGGACGCCCTGTTTGCCAGCCAGCAGAACTGGGCAGGCAAAGGCAATCCGGTCCCCGAATTGCTTCGAATTTCCAAATTGTCTGGCATGACGGAATCAGATTTTAAGGCCTGCCTTTCCAATCAGGAGCTTTTGACGCGCATAATCGATGGTCGAAATCTGGCGGTGCAGAAATTCAACGTCAGATCAACACCAACAGTATTCATCAATGATCAGCGCTTCAATGAACCTGCAACCGTGGAAAATCTATCTGCCGCATTGGATGGCGCGTTAGCCAGTTAGGAAGCCGTTTATGGATAGCAAGACAAACCGAACAATGTTTCGAAAAAAACATTCAAAGCAGAGTGATATTTCGACCATGGGCGAGCGCTACATTTATCGTGACGCCGCTCGAGAGTCCATGGGTCAGATCGCTCATAAAATCGGCTTTTCATCTGACGAAATTTCCGAGTTGAAGAGGCTTTACCTTTCTGAATTCAAGGGAATTAAACAATGAAATCAGGTTAAGTCACTGATTTTTAGAAATTTTTACCACTGCCTTCAAGGCAGTGATCCAACAATTCAGCAAACTCAACAGTGCCCAATTGATCGAATGTGGATGCAAGGTCGTGGAGCGAGCGGGATCGTTCCACTCCTAGAACAGGTCGCGCAAAGTTATAGAATTTTTTAGAAATTTCTTCGTCGCTTAAGGGTACCTCAGCATCACCGCGCGGTGAACGTGGTTGATCCTCGAGCCGTCGCCCATCACTTGTAATGAGAGTTACCTGCGCCCACCGCTTTTTGATGCTCTTTGCCGTCAGTTCCGGGTCATCTATCAATCTGGTTGCCCGACTAATTCTCAAAATATCCGGGTCCTGCAGGATTGGATCCTGCAATTCCTCAGCCCCGATTTTTCCTCGCACAATCATGATCGCAACCGGAAAGGCAATCCCATAGGCAAATTCGTCCCAGTTTGCAGGTTCGTGCCCCGCCAACCTTGTCGCATAGTGAAAGGTCTTGATTTCCACACACTCAATTTGCTGATGAGTCAAACTGTTATCGCGCATCAAATTGTGTACCGCGTCAATGGACGGATGTGCCCAACGGCAGCACGGGTAAAGCTTGTAATGAGTGTGGTCGACAGTTAGCCACTCACTCCCCAGGCCGCTCCAGTAGGGCTTTGCTGCTTCGCTATCGCAAGTTAATGCCGGTGCGCCCGTAAAATCCTGCTGTGCAAGATAGGCCGCCGAAACACCACACGGGGCTCCCCAACCGACACCATCACGCAACATGGTTGGATGATCGATGCAACGCATCATCTGGCTGCGTGGACCGTGATATTCGCCAATACCGGCAGCATGGGCAATTTGTTGCGGGTTGCACCCCAGCAATTTCGCACACGCTACGGCCACGCCAACCGCCGTCCATGCGCCAGAAGTGTGATAGTCGCTGCAAGTTGCATGTTGCACCTGTCCCGCCCGATAACTGACCTCATAGGCGATTGCCAGAACAACAGCGAACTCCTCGCCGCTCATTTGCCGTCCGTTTCGGTGTAACGCGTCAATGACCGCGAATAAGGCGGGAAACACCGCCGACCCGGCATGACCCTTGTTGGGCGTTGTCCCGTCATGTGCGTCTACACTGTCCAACGTCATGGCACCCGCCATGGCCGCTCCGGTCGGGCTGACCAAACCACCATCCATCAGCACCCGACTGGGAAAACGGTCTCCCGCCCCATACAGAAGTGGAGATACCCGCCGTGCGGTTTTGGCCATCAGTGTCGTTGAGCCAATCGCTGCAACACCCATTGTGTCCAAAAAACTGCGGCGCAATACGACCAGTAATTCCAACGGCAGATCGTCAAAGCTTAGCGCATCAACAAACTCGGAAAAACCACTCACTGCGTAGAAATGCCCTTGCGGTTTCCCCTCAGCACGAATTTTTGAACCTTGCCGGTTGCTGTCTTTGGCAGGTCGTCCACAAAACTAACCCATTTTGGAGTTTTGAAATGAGCCAGATTGCTCCGGACATGCTGTTTGAGTTCATCTTCACTCGCCTGCTGTCCAGATCGCTGAATAACGAAGGCGTGGGGCGCTTCCCCCCATTTCTCGTGGGGCATTCCGACTACTGCAACCTCCAGCACCGCCGGATGTCGCAACAGACACCCTTCCACTTCCACGGAAGAGATATTCTCACCACCACTAATTATCACGTCCTTGAAGCGGTCCCTGATTTCCATATAGCCGTCAGGATGCACGACGGCAGCGTCGCCCGAATGAAACCAGCCATCTTTTATCGCAGCATCGGTGGCGTCAGGATCATTGTAATAACCCTTCATAACGACATTGCCGCGAACCGTAATTTCTCCCAGCGTTTCTCCGTCATGGGGAACTTCATCACCGTTTTCATCGACAATCCGCAGCTCACCTGAACTGACCAGTTCGACACCCTGTCGTGACTTGACAATCGCTCTTTCAGCCGCCGAAAGATGTTGATGTTCAGGTCGCGCCTCACAAAATGTGATCAGCGGTGCAGTTTCGGTCAAACCATATACATGCGTCAGCTCCCATCCCAGTTCTGTCTCCACCAGTTCTATCGTTGCCGCTGCAGGCGGAGCTCCGGCAGTAAACAACCTAACTCCCCTGGGGGCCCCCTTGCGCAATTCTGAAGGTGCGTTTGCAATTCCGATCAACACCGTTGGTGCTGCACAGAACATGGTGATCTTTTCTTTGGTTATGAGCTCAAAAATGGCACCCGGCTCCACCTTTCGAAGACACACATGGGTCATGCCCCGGGCTGTATTGATCCACGTAAATGTCCAGCCATTTGCATGAAACATCGGCAACGTCCAAAGGTAGCGATCAGCCGGGGTCAGATGGTGATGCGCCAGGGTTCCCATGATATTGAGATAGGCGTTGCGGTGGGTAATCATCACTCCCTTGGGACGCGCCGTGGTGCCGCTGGTATAGTTGATGGTCGTCAAGTCTTCTTCGGAAATCGACACCTCAGTGAAATCCGGTGAGCGTTTGGCCAACTCATCCTCGTAGTTGATCCAGTTCTCCCCCTGCCCTTCCATAGCAACAAAATGCTCAACTCCGGTGAGACGGTCCCGAATGCCGTCAATGGCATCGATATAATCGGGATCGGCGCAGACGATCTTGGCACCACAATGGTTGATAATGTAATCAAAATCGTCCGGCAGCAGCCGATAATTTATTGGCACCAAAATCGCGCCAATCTGGGGAACGGCGTAATATGCTTCCAGATGAGAATGAGTATTGGGCGCGATATAGGCTACCCGATCTCCTTTTTTGACACCCATGGCCTGAAGCGCCGAGGACCATTGCCCACATCGGTCCAGAAATTCGCCATAGGTAAACCGCCTATCGCCATCCACCACGGCTTCCCGGTCGGCATAAAGTCGTCGCGCCCGGCGGGCAAATTCGATCGGACTAAGGGGCACTTCCATGATATGTTCTTGCACAGACTACTAATTGCGGGAAACCATCGTCGTTCAAATTCTTCGATATTGCTAGGGTTGGGACGGAATTAATCCGGTTGGCAATCCATCCATACTTTGCAAATTTTCCGACTCCCAATGGCCTTGTATTCCATCAGATCCTTTGTTGTTTGCCCAGTTCTCGAGTGATGCCCGTTCCCCTTCATAGGCGAACAACGGCACGCCAAATCCACAGGAAGTTTGCACAAGATCAATCGACAGCCGCATAATCTGGCGTGCTCCCAGCGGGGCCTCTCCATTGAAATGCGTCGCAACCAAATCGGTAAATTCTGACGTTGACCAGTTGACTGCATCCCCAGTTCCGTAAAGACGCATTATCTGTGGCGGACCGGCAAAGGCGCGCAGCATAATTGTCATGCGACCATCGGCCAGGATGTGTGCAGCGGTCTCATTGCCGCTGCCAGTCCGATCCAAATAGATCACCGTCGACTGATCCAGAACCCGAAGCGCACCAATTTCCCGGGGCGAAATATTGATCCGGCTACCATCGGCAGCAGTTGAGGTAAAGAACATCTGCTGTCTCAAAATGAAGTCTTGATGCTTTTGCTCAAGACACTGAAATTGTTGAGCCATAAAGGCCTCCTCTATCCATCACTTTCAATCAATCTACTTGGGGTCAGGGCCCAAGGCCCAACCCTAGCCGGAACAGACCAAAGTGCAAATTGCACTTCACTCATATCTACCCCATTGTACTTTGTTAGCACGACCGCAATCCATGATCAGTCAAGGTACCTAGAAATGACGGATTCACGACTTGAGCCTATCTACCGCGCGCTGGACGCCCACAATCTCGATGCAGCAGCCATCGTACCTGGTTCCAACTTCAAACGGTTGTTCGCAATCGACTTTCACTTGATGGAACGACCATTGGTCATATTGATACCCAGAAATTCAGATCCTGTTGCGATCGTGCCACGATTGGAAATGGGCTCCTTTGATTCCTTGGATTTCCAAGGCCCGGTATTTTCATGGCCTGATGAAGAGGGTTATGACGCAGCCTTTGCTTCTGCCGCTGACTGTTTGCCAGAACTCCAAGCTGCCCAAAACTTCGGGCTTGAAGCTCAACGGATGCGAGTGTTTGAACAAATGGCGCTACAGAAGGTGTTTCCCAACGCGATATTCAGGGATTCACATGCAGAAATTTCCGAAATCCGATTGATAAAAACATCAAGCGAAATCGACAATCTGAAGAAGGCAATTCAGATCTCCGAAGCTGCATTGGAAGCGACACTGCAGCAGGTTGAAGTGGGTCAAACGGAAAAACAGATTGAAGCAATCTTGCTCAAGGAACTGTTTGCCAACGGTGCTGATGGATTGGCATTTGATCCAATCGTGGCCGCCGGAGAAAATTCTGCTCAACCGCACGCGTCAGCTCGGCACGATTACCAAATCAAAGAAGGGGATGCCCTGATGTTTGATTTTGGAGCCAGCTGGAATGGTTATAACGCCGACATAACTCGCACATTTTTCATCAAACAAGTGTCAGAGCACGACCGGGCCTTCTATGAAACCGTTCTCAGTGCGAATGAGCGGGGGAAACTGGTCAGTCGCGCCGGCACATCCGCCCATGAAGTTGATGATCAGGTACAAAAAGTGTTGGAGAATTCGCAATTCGCTCAGTTCCGGCGCCACAAGACCGGTCACGGCCTGGGTCTGGATGTGCACGAAGCCCCGCAAATCATGCGGGGCAACCGCACACCCCTCCAAACAGGCATGGTGTTTACTGTTGAGCCCGGACTTTATCGACAAGGCGAATGCGGTGTGCGCATCGAAGATGACGTAGTCGTTACCGATACCGGCATTGAATGCCTGACATCCTTTCCCCGCGACCTCCGGCTGGTGGGCTAGAGCCGGCCGCATGAGTGCGACATCCTGAACATAAAGTAACAGAGGTTGGCATCACCGCCACCGCCATGCTAATCAGGTGGCTCAACATGGAGATTTTATGTCCCGTTAAGGTGGGGTGGCAAAGAGGTCACCCGTAGCAAGTCAAAGACAAATCAACTGGAACCTGCTTGAGGTGACCAGAAAAATATTTGTGGCTGTATCCAAAACACCTTAGTTCGTCTTCGATGCAGGACGGACCATGAAAGTCCCTTTCAATGAAACGCGAATATTTAGATTTCCTCAAATCAACTGAAACCAATGAACCGCCAAAACCTGCCCGTTCTGCTCTGCAAGATCTGGGTTGGCAGTCTTTTTTTGCCCAGCAAATCGATATCGAAGATTTGGCAAAAACCCCGCCGGTACGGGTAACCGAAGTCCACCGCAATGGTCTTCAGATTGTAGGTGATAATATCGATTTGATGATCCCTCCCGGACCGGAGGCAACTGTCGGCGACTGGTTGTTGCTCAATCAGGATCAGCCAGACAGAAGCCAGCTGCTCGAACGCAAAAGTCTGATCCAACGCCGCGCCGCAGGTCATGATCGCAGGGTCCAGCTGATCGCCGCCAATATTGATACGGCATTCATCGTCAGTTCCTGCAACGCAGACTTTAATGTCGCTCGGCTGGAACGCTATATTGCCTTGGCGTTTGAGGCCGACGTTGCACCTGTCATTGTTTTGACGAAGGCCGACCTGGTCACTGATGTGGGAGACTATGTGAAAAAGGCGGAACGAATGTCTGCCAGCGTTCCGGTTATCTGCCTCGACGCGCGTGGCGAGCAACCTCAATCTAAACTCGCCGCCTGGTGTGGGCCCGGTCAGACCGTTGCCTTTTTGGGTTCATCTGGCGTCGGGAAATCAACTCTGACCAATGCTCTGGCCGGATCTCAGAAAATTGAAACACAGTCGATACGCGAAGACGACGCCAAGGGGCGCCACACAACAACGAGACGCCAGTTGCATTTTCTGTCGAATGGATGCGCTGTTCTCGACACTCCCGGCATGCGTGAACTCCAACTGACGGACGTTAAATCGGGGATTGCAAATCTGTTTTCGGACATTGAAGAACTGACAGGACAATGCCGGTTCAACGACTGCAGCCACACGCAAGAACCTGGCTGCGCAGTCCTTGAAGCCCTCGCGAAAGAGGAAATCGACGTTGCTCGGGTTCAGCGATGGCGAAAACTGATCGCTGAAGAACAATACAATACCGCAACACTGGCGGAGCGCAGAGCCAAGGACAGGAGTTTCGGCAAACTCATTCGTCAAGTTCAAAAAGACAACAGAAAATAGCCGTCTTTTCGTTCCCGTACAGGTCGAGGTCCATTGGTCAATATCCGGCGCTGAACTGGGTCAGTTCGTCGCCGGATAATCAATTAGGTTGCTATGCGTTTGATCTGAAGGTGTTGCTCGGCTTGAAAGAAGAGACCACTGGTTCACGCGGGTCGTTGACCCAAAGCTGTCGATCGGGATGCATTCCAGACCCCTGGATTGCGGGAACTGCTGACCGGCGCATCCGATTCAACAGGCGAGTTTCTGCGGTACCGCAATTCGGGTGCATGCCGCCATTATCGGCAACGACCTTCTCCCACCTTGCCTTGCGTTCGGCCAAAATCGCGGGATCGTTAAGAGGCGTGCAGTTCAACTCGTTGTTGTTGAGATCTGCGGTTATTTCATCGCCATCCTCAACAAATGCGATCGGACCACCAAGGGCCGCTTCCGGGCCAACATGGCCGATCACCAATCCAACAGACCCCCCGGAAAAACGTGCATCGGTCATCAGGCCAACCACGATTTCCCGTTCACGACACAAAGTGGTGATGCGAGAAGTGGAATCGAGCATTTCCGGCATCCCGGGGGCACCGCTTGGACCTTCGTAACGCACAATGATCATGTCATGATGCTGAAAACTTTCAGGTGCTGTGTCCAGCGCATCCAACAGGCCCTGTTCGCCTTCAAATACCCTGGCTGACCCGCGGAAAATATTGTCTTCAAGACCACCTTCCACACCTGCCAACTTCAAGATAGCGCTGAACTCAGGCGAAAGATTGCCTCCCAGCAGGCGCAACCCGCCAGTTGGTTTATAAGGTTTTTCAACTGGGTAGACGACCACGCCGTCTGCAGAAGGTGTATTCAGCCTTGCTACCTGCTCCGCCAATGTTTCACCTGTACAGGTTGTAACATCGCCATTTAACAGTCCGGCTTCCAAAAGTTCCTTGACGATGACCTGAACGCCACCCACGCGGTCAATGTCAACCATTGAATAAAGGCCGTATGGGCGCGCATCCGTCAGCACGGGCACGACGTGCTGGGATAGATGATTAAATTCCTCGGGCGTCATAATGTCACCCCAGAAATTGGCAAATCCGGCGGCCCGGGCAATTTCAGGTGCATGTAGGACAACATTTGTCGAACCGCCAACCGCCATGGCGACAATGACGGCATTGCGCAGAGAATCGCGTCCGACAATATCCCTTGGCTTAACGCCATTTTCAATCATCTGTTTGAGATAGCGCACCAAATCAATCGGGAATTCATTCATCCGTTTTGGATCATCCGACGGGGGTGCAACCATGTCCAAGGGCTGCATGCCAACAACGCCGATGAAAGTCTGCATGGTGTTATAGGTAAACATACCACCACAGCTGCCAAATCCGGGACAGGCTGCACAGGAGATATGCATTCTGTGTTCAGGGTCTTCGTGTCCCGCAACCTGATAAGCGGTCACCAGATCAATCGGCTCGTTCGAACGCGGATCAACGGCTGGACGGATCGATCCGTCCGACATCATGATCGCTGGCTGATTGTGCTCCAGCAGCGCAGCCAAAGTCCCGACAGGCGGCTTGTCGCATGCAACCACGGCAATTGTTCCCGCCAGTCCGCTGGCGCTCAAATGTTCGCAAACGCTGTCGTGGGTCACTTCACGCCCAATCAGCGAGTAGCGCATTTCCCGAGTGCCGTTGCGAATGCCGTCGGACGTTGCCACGGTGTATTCCGGTTGGACCAGGCGCATAGCCATCTTATCGGCTTCGGTTCCGATATTTTCCAATAGGCAGGCGTGGATGGCTTCGACTTTATCCTGAACACCGATATAGCACTGACTATCGCCTTTGTTTCCCACCACGCCGACAGACGGCTTGTGGATCAATTCGATATCGGTGCCCAGTTCGCGGGCAATTCCAAATGCCTGGGCACTGCGGCCAGGGTGTTCATCAATGACAACGGGATCAGTTTTGGACAAAGGTAATACTCCTGAATCTGTCACGAGCGCTGCAGGTGAGTGCAGCGTTGCATATTTCGCTGTTTGTACACTTGCCAACCAGATAGAACATGATGGAACAAAAAGGTACTGTTTTTAGCAGTCAGCAATCAAAATTCCTGCGCCCAAACGTGGGAAAGACAAAAAAGGCAATAAATATGACGACACCCGAACAAAAAATTCAATCCATGGGTCTGTCACTTCCAGCACCAGTGAAAGTTCCAACTTCTGTGCATCTGCCTTTCTCATTCATCAATGTTCGAGGCGACCGAGCCTTCATTTCCGGTCACCCCAAACAAGATCAGGATGGCGGTATTGCCGGCCCCTTTGGTCAAGTTGGTGAGGATTTGACAATGCAAGAAGCTCAATTGGCATCACGCGATATTGGATTATCGGTATTGGCTAATCTCAAAGCCGAAATTGGCGAACTTTCCCGCGTTGCTGGCTGGCTCCGAGTTTTTGGTATGGTAAATTCCGCTCCGGGATTTGATCAGCAACATCTGGTAATCAATGGATTTAGCGACTTTATCATTGAAGTGTTCGGATCAGATGTCGGGCGGCATGCGCGTTCAGCAATCGGCGTTGCCGGCTTGCCGTTGAACCTGGCAATTGAAATCGAAGGCGAAATCCTATTGTCAGAATGACTGGTTAGCCCACATCAAGTTGCAGAATTTGACAATTATCGGGTTGCACCCCGGTCAATGCACGAATGAAATTACCGTGGGTAACGATCGCCACCGAATGAACACGTTCTTGCTGAAGCCAATGAACAAATGAATCTGCCCGGTCTTGCAATGTTGAATGTGGCTCAACGGAAATCCCGCGATGATCTTTTTCCTCATCATGCCACCAGCAATCGTCGAGATGATCAAATTCCAGATGCGGGTAGTCAACCGCCAATTCGTGCGGTGGGCGTCCGACGTCACAACTGTTTGTCAGTTGCTCCCGGACCAAAGCGTTGACCTGCATGGGCAGGCTGTTTTGGAAGATCAGAGCCGCTGTTTGAAGTGTTCGGGTAAGTGGCGAAACGATGATGCGATCGACCGGAAGGTTCCGTGCCGCAATTTGGGTTTGCCGTGCCTGCCGCTCTCCGAGTTCGGTCAACGGTGCGTCGAATATCATCGGGTCCGGAGCATCCGGATCATAAAACAGCATTGAATTGCGATTGAGCGTGTCGAATAAGATAAATAGTCATGGAAACTCTTAAATTTGGCTGTGATACATGCTTAGCAGGTGTAATTCATACCCAGTCGCCCACCATCGACATAGATGGTTTCTCCTGTGATATAGCTGGCTTTGTCGCTGGTCAGAAACGCGACAACGTCTCCAATTTCACGCGGCGAACCGATGCGCTGCAGCGGCGTGCGCGACATTACCATTTTCATTGCATCGGGATTGGCATTTACACCAGCCAGCATGTCCGTGTCGATCGATCCGGGGCCGACGGCATTAACGCGAATGCCATGAGGCGCCAGGGCCAGAGACGAAGATTTGGTCAACTGCATGACGCCGCCCTTCGATGCACAGTATGAGGCGATTGTCGGAATGGCCACGTGGGCATTGATCGAAGACATGTTGACAATTGAACCTGGGATCTTGTTAGCAACCATCGACTTGGCGGCCCGTTGCAACGCAACAAAAGTGCCCAGCAGATTGACATTGATGACCTCCATAAACTGTTCAGGAGTTGTTTCCAGAAAGTCCCCCGGCCGAGCTATCCCTGCATTGTTGACCAAAATTGAAACGAAACCAATATCAGATTCAATTTGCTCAAACATCGCTTCAATCTGTTGCGGATCGGCCAAATCGCACACCAGTGCAACGGTGCCGTCTCCCAATTTTTCGGCCGCCGCATTGACGCCTGCCTCATTGATATCTGCCAGGACAATTCGGGCACCGTTATCTTTGATAGCCTCTGCACAGGCGAAGCCAATGCCCTGTGCACCACCAGTAATCAAAGCAATGGGTGATTCTGTCATAGATCAATCTCCGTAAATGAGTCCGGCATGCGGGCAGCGGCCTCCACCAGTATGTCAATTATTGTGTTGTCCGATTGAGACCTCAGCGCAAGCAGAAATTAGCAGTTCCACACATCATCAAACATGCAAACCAGACAATTCATGCAACAAAAAATGGCTACAGCCTTAATATGTGGGAATTCCCGGATCGCCAACAAAATTCGAATTGGCAATTGCCACGGAATGTTGCCAAAATAAATTGCCCCCGGCTTACAACATTCCAAGAGGTATCATGTCCGACAATAAGACCGCACTCATCATCAGCGCACACGCGGCAGATTTTGTTTGGCGCTGTGGAGGCGCCATCGCTCTGCATCAAAAACTTGGTTACGACGTGACAGTCGCCTGCCTGTCGTTTGGTGAACGCGGCGAAAGCGCAAAGCTTTGGAAACAGGAAGGTATGACATTAGATAAGGTGAAGGCGGCACGCCAGCATGAGGCAGAAAACGCCGCAAAGGCCCTGGATGTCCACGAAATCGAATTCCTCGATCTTGGCGACTATCCGCTTAATCTCGATAATGACGCCAAGTTTAAACTGGTCGATATCATCCGCAGAGTTCAGCCCAATTTCATGATGAGCCATTCCAAATACGATCCTTATAATACCGACCACATGTACACGACCGAGATTGCCATGGAAGTGAGAATGATTGCCCAAGCATGGGGGCATAATCCTGGAGAAAAGGTTCTCGGCGCACCACAGCTATATCTGTTTGAGCCTCATCAGACTGAGCAGATGGGTTGGATACCAAATGTCTTCCTCGATATTACCGATGTGTGGGACAAAAAACGCGCAGCGATAGAGTGCATGGAGGGCCAGCACCATCTGTGGGACTATTACACCAATGTCGCGGAAAACCGAGCCAACCATTTCCGCCGCAATTCAGGCGGTCAGGCCGGTGGTCGCGCTGCAAAATATGCCGAAGGATTCCAAACCGTGTATCCGATCTGCGTTGATGAGCTTTAAGGAGAACCGAAATGGATCATGTTGTTGTACAAAACATAGTACGGGCCGACCTCGCCATCGCTAAAGAGCTTGGAAAGGCGGGAGTTGCCACGGTGCATGAAGCTCAGGGGCGCAAAGGTCTGGCCGCAAGTTATATGCGTCCGATTTATAAAGGTGCATCAATATCTGGCCCGGCCGTAACAATACTCGCGCGCCCTTGCGACAACTGGATGCTGCATGTAGCGATTGAACAGGTCCAACCTGGCGACGTCCTTGTTCTGGCTGTTACCAGCCCAAGCGATGCCGGATATTTTGGCGACCTGATTGCCACGTCGTTGAAGGCGCGTGGTGGATTGGGACTGATCATTGATGGTGGTGTTCGAGATACCAAGGATCTGGAAGAAATGAACGTTCCCGTCTGGTCGAAATGCGTTGGCTCGCAAGGCACCGTCAAGGGGACGCTCGGTTCAGTCAATATTCCTGTCGTTTGTGCCGGCATGGCGGTTAATCCCGGCGACATCGTGCTGGCCGATGATGATGGTGTATGCGTCGTTCACCGCGAAGAGGCAGAGCAAGTATTGGAAGCGACCCGCGCCAGACTGGCTAATGAAGAAGAGAAACGTCAACGGCTTGCTGATGGAGAACTAGGCCTCGACATGTATAACATGCGCCAGCGCTTGGCCGACAAAGGTCTGAAATATGTCTGATCAAATGGCGGTGCCTTGCATGTGGATGCGCGGTGGCACTTCAAAAGGCGGCTATTTTCTAAAGCAAGATCTACCAGCGGATGCAGATGAGGGGCAGGCATTTCTGCTCGCGGTGATGGGTTCGCCGGACGACCGGCAAATCGATGGTATGGGCGGTGCTGACCCACTCACGTCAAAAGTTGCGGTCGTTAGCAAGTCAAAGCGACCGGGGGTTGATGTTGACTATCTGTTTCTGCAGGTAATGGTCGATAAACCAACCGTCACTGACGCTCAAAACTGCGGCAATATTCTGGCCGGAGTGGGTCCATTTTCCATCGAACGAGGATTGATTGAGGCACAACAAGGGGAAACCCGCGTTTCAATCTTTATGGAGAATACGGGCCAGATCGCCGTCGCGACGGTGCAAACACCCGGTGGTCAAGTGACTTATCAAGGCGATGCGCGTATTGACGGCGTTCCCGGCACAGCAGCAGCCATTCCATTAGAATTTAAGGACACCGCCGGATCCAGTTGCGGATCGCTTTTGCCAACCGGCAATGTGGTTGATCTGATCGATGGCATTGAAGTCACAATGATCGACAACGGCATGCCTTGCGTGGTGATGAGGGCCAGCAGCATGGGAATCTCAGGCCAGGAAAGTCGTGAACAACTGGAAGCCGACACCAATTTGAAGTCAAAACTTGAATCGATCCGCCTGCAATGCGGCCCTTTGATGAATCTTGGTGATGTCAGCGATAAAACCGTGCCCAAAATGTCGATGGTGAGCGCACCTCAACACGGCGGCGCCATTTCAACACGAACTTTTATCCCGCACCGCTGTCATGCAAGCATCGGGGTGTTGGGCGCTGTCAGCGTCGCTACCGCCTGCCTTCTTGACGGCTCTCCGGCTCAAACCATGGCGAAAGTTGCGTCTGGAGAAAACAAGATTATGCCAATTGAACATCCCATTGGCGAAACGACTATTGTCGCCCACATGCAGGACGGAGAAGTTGCCAGCGCCGCTATTTTGCGCACTGCGAATAAATTGATGGACGGCGTGGTGTTTGCCTGACGGCAACTGGCCGGACTTACCGCCTATCGTTTCTGACAATGCGGGTCCTGAAGGCATATCCGGAATGGTCTGGTACAGTCTGCCACGGACCATATTCATCCTGATGACCAGGATCGCGCGGCAATTCTGGTTCCACGGTAATGCGATCATCGTGATGTGGCGCGCGCCACAACTGAAAGATTCGTCCGCCAACCCGCCAACGAATCCACGCCCGCATGCGCAATATACTCACCCCATCGGCAACGCGCACTCGCGGCTCGTCCCATTTCGTGCTCAATGTCCAGTCCATATAAGAGGAACGCATTGTAAAACGAAAAGTGCGATCAACCCTGTCAGGACGGACTTTTTCCGGCAACCGCCACTCGATATGCATTACCGGTTCATTTTCCACCAGATAAGGATCACCGTCAGTCAATTCTTCATAAGCAAACCAGGCACCGATTGAAGCCAGCACAAGTACGGCCAATCCATAACCACCGACCAGAACAGCACCTGCATTCATAATCTTGGTCAGCCGCCAGGCCAGCCACAGTCCAATTATGGCGCCGACAAGCGCTCCAATCGGCGCGAACCCGACGGCACCCATGGCCAGGCCGCCCTCCATGTTGCTGGCACCGAATAGCGTGGCAATGGCAATCAACCCGAAGAAGGCGATGGCCGCGCCAACAGCCCCCATGATGATGGCGATCTGCAAAATCAGAAGCATTTTCGCAACAAAGAGCATGCAGATTTATAACACGGCCAGTGTGAAACTTCGAGAGTTCACCCAATTCGTTCTCCGTTTCCGCGGCACCGCGGGGGCTTCAAAACCACATTGATATTTCGAAGCTTTATCGAATTAACTCCTTGACCTTCCCCTAACTGGAAGCCCCACATAACATAAAAGCAATTCTCCTATATGAGTAATCCTCATGTCCCATGCCATAGCGGACAGCCTTCAGTCCAAATCGGAAATCGATCCGGTTTGCGGAATGAGTGTGAATCTACAATCAAACAAACCGCGTCATGAATTTGGTGACACCGTCTATCACTTTTGTTCGACAAGTTGTCACAACAAGTTTGAAGCAGACCCCCATTTTTACATTTCAGGATCCCACAAACGCAGAAGCCAGGAAGCTCCAAAGGGCACACAATTTACCTGTCCGATGCATCCTGAGATTATCGAAGACCATCTCACGGATTGTCCACTTTGTGGCATGGCGCTTGAAGCAATGGGCGCTCCGTCAGATGAACCCAATCCAGAACTGATCGATTTCATGCACCGCTTCTGGGTCTCTGTCACCTGCGCGGTGCCGCTTCTGATCCTGACGATGGGGCCGATGATCGGTCTCGAGATCCGACAATGGTTGGGGGAACGCAACTCCATATTGATTGAACTCGGCCTCGCATTGCCGGTGGTTTTGTGGGCTGCCACACCATTTTTCAAACGCGGATATAGTTCAATTCTAAACCGCAGTCCGAATATGTGGACATTGATCATGCTGGGTGTTGGCGCCGCCTTTGGGTACAGCCTTGTTGCCACGTTGATACCCGGTTCCTTTCCCGAATCGTTCAGACATCCCGACGACACCGTTCCGGTTTACTACGAAGCATCGGTGGTCATTGTCGCCTTGATTTTTCTTGGCCAGGTGCTGGAACTCAAAGGACGTGAGCGCACGGGATCGGCCATTCGAGGCTTGTTGAATTTGGCACCCAAGCTGGCTCGGCGGATCAATGCGGATGGAACCGAGGGCGATGTCCCGATAGAGAATATTCTGGCAGGCGATAAAGTTCGGGTTCGTCCCGGGGAAAGCGTGCCGGTAGACGGCATCCTGCTGGAGGGTCACTCGTCAATTGACGAAAGCATGCTAACCGGGGAATCGATTGCCGTTGAAAAATCCTCAGGTGCAGCTGTAACGGGTGGCACGTTAAATCGCACCGGATCGTTCATCATGCAGGCTGAACGGGTCGGCAGTGATACGATTTTATCAAAAATCATCGAAATGGTGTCGGATGCTCAAAGATCACGTGCGCCGATACAATCTATGGCCGACAAAGTTGCCGCAATATTCGTCCCTGCAGTCGTCCTGGTGGCTCTGGTGGGTTTTGCAGCCTGGGCAGCGTTTGGGCCCCAACCGGCACTGGTACATGCACTAGTGGCTGCCATTTCGGTCCTGATCATCGCCTGCCCTTGTGCGCTGGGATTGGCCACTCCAATGTCGATCATGACGGCTACGGGCCGTGGGGCTCAATCTGGCATTCTAATCAGGGATGCCGAAGCCTTGGAGCGATTTGCTCACGTCGACACGCTGGTGGTCGACAAGACGGGCACTCTGACACTGGGCCAACCGGTTTTGACAGACATCATCTCTTCACACGGTTATGAGGAAAACCAATTGCTTGAATTGGCTGCGTCACTTGAGCAAGGGTCCGAACATCCATTGGCTGAAGCGATTGTCGAAGCTTCTGCAAATCGCCGGTTGAAACTTCCCAAGTCAACCAATTTTGAGGCAATAATCGGCAAAGGCGTGACAGGCAAAATCAAACGCCAAAGCGTTGCTCTTGGCAATCTGGCCTTAATGCAGGAATTGGGCTTGAGAGATGACGGTCTCAGCAATCGAGCCAATCAGCTCCGTCAAAATGGGAAGACCGCAATGTTTGTCCGCGTCGATGACAGGATTGCTGGAATCATAGCGGTCGCCGACCCGATTAAGGAAACAGCTGCTGAAGCAATCGCAGCCCTGCAGAAGGCCGGTCTCAACATCATCATGGCCACGGGAGACAACGAGACAACCGCACGGGCGGTTGCCGAAAAACTGGGTATCAAAGAGGTTCGGGCAGACATATTACCCGAGGCGAAAAAACTGTTGGTGGAGGATCTGAAAGCGGATGGACGTGCCGTCGCGATGGCAGGTGATGGCGTCAACGACGCCCCAGCACTAGCTGCGGCCGATGTTGGCATAGCCATGGGCACTGGTGCAGATGTCGCGATGGAAAGCGCCGGGATCACTCTTGTAAAAGGCGACCTTTCCGGCATCGTGCGAGCCCGAAATTTATCGACCGCAACAATAAGTAACATCAAACAAAACCTGTTTTTTGCATTTGCCTACAATGCCGCCGGTGTTCCCATTGCCGCAGGGGCTCTTTACCCTTTCACCGGCTGGCTGCTATCGCCGATGATTGCGGCGGCGGCAATGAGCCTTTCATCCGTTTCGGTAATCAGCAATGCCTTGAGGTTAAGAAATGTCAGATTGGACAAGGCCTGATAGTGATCAACAGAATTCAAAAGACAATTGTGAGAGCTGACCTTCGGTTCAAACTAAACCAGCTTTTTTCCAATCCATTTTGACCATAATTACAGGATTTCCAAATGAACAACAAAGCCCTCCTGATTGCAGTTTCATTCACCGCCGCGGCAGTGACGTTCGCTTTCGCCCATGGCGGTGCCACAGGTATCGTCAAGCAACGCATGGACAGTATGATGGTCATGGGCAAGTCGCTTGACGCAGTTGCAGATATGTTCAAAGGCAAAACAAAATACGATCCGCAATTGATTGCTACTTCAGCAGACGAGTTGAGAAAACACGCAATTGAAATTGAAGCGATGTTTCCCGACACTCCAGATAGCCGCAAGGGACGCGCCACCGAGGCACTACCTGAAATCTGGGAGCGCAATAACGAGTTTTTGTCGATTGCTGCTCAACTCGCCGCAGATGCAACCGAGCTGAAAAATGCAGCCCTTATGGGCAACCAGCAGGCAGTACGAAAAGTATTTGGAAATGTCGCGAAAACCTGCAGTGCCTGCCATCGCGATTTCCGCAAGTCAAAAAATTAGGGTCGTATGGCGGCTGCAATACCCAGCCCTTTTCGGCGTGCAAATATTTTGCAACCCTAAACCTTAGTTATAGGACCACAGGCATCAACCTTTGGGCAATGGAGAAATTGAGCCGAGCCCCGCATGTATCGGCAACCCGTAGAAGAGCGGGAGAGCAAACTGCTCAATCAACCTAACTCCAAAGGACATAACATGACATTCAACAAAACATTCGCAACGCTGGTTGCAACCGCAACGTTGGTACCAACCATGGCACTGGCCGCAGTCTCGCTAGGCGACAATGTCGGCACCACCGAAGCAGAAATCCGCGCCGGCCTCGTAGCGGCCGGGTACACAATTGAGGAGATCGAAATCGAAGCTGACGAAATCGAAGCTGAAGTCACGCTCGATGGACAGGCATTGGAAATCGAAATTTCACCTGAAAACGGCACGATTGTCGCCATCGAAGCCGATGATAACGACAGCGACGATGACGGCGACGACGACAACGATGATGACGACGGCGAAGACGAAGGCGCCGAAAGGAAGGACGGCTGAATCTAGTATCGGTAGATTCTCGACGGCCCCCTGCTCGATGCGTATTATTTTTGCGCAGGGGGCCTGTTCTGACGAAATTCACTGCCCGAGACTTGCACAAATTATTTTATGCATTTAGCTGACTTGGTGATGTTCAAAACCAATACTCAAACCGCCTTATGGATACTGCTGATTTTGCAGGCTCTGTGTGCTGTGTTTTTTCTTTATGACGGTCTGATGGACATAATCAGCCCCGGAGGACAGCAGGAATCTCGTTATTCCGATCGGTTTGAATATGTCATTGCCGGAGTGCTGATTTTAAGTGTCGTATTCACCGGTTATCAGTTGCGAAATATGTTCAGCAAGCAAAAGCGAATGGAGGATCAACTGATGGTTGCTTCTGGTGCCTTTGCCGAACTCCTGGAAAAGCATTTTGACGAATGGGCCTTAACTCCTTCGGAAAAAGATGTCGCCCTGCTCGCCATCAAAGGATTCTCCATTGCCGACATGGCGCGTCTGCGTGAAACTCAACAGGGCACGATCAAGACCCAATGCAATGCCATATACCGCAAGGCAAATGTCAGTGGCAGACCCCAACTCCTCAGTCTGTTCATCGAAGAGCTGATGGCCGACGGGCTCACCAATCCAAAGCAATAATCATCAAGAAAAACGAAAGAGTCTCAAACATGCGCGTATCGGGTTTACTCCTCATCGCGGCCCTGATTGCCGCTCCGCTTATCCACTTCGTTCCCTTGATGGCAAAACACGATCCATCTGCAATCTTCAGTCAGTTCATTGGATGCGCAGCTCTGATCGCGATGGCGATTTCACAGGTCATGGCAACACGCATCAGAATTATTGAACCGATATTTGGCGGACTGGACCGGGTTTACGTGCTGCACAAATGGCTCGGCATTGCTGCAGTTGTGGCGATATTGTTGCACGACACCATTGATGCCGAAATAAACGGACTGGGTAGGGAAACCTGGCTTTCCGATCTGGCTGAAACATTGGGAGAATTCAGTCTGTATGGGTTTATCATTCTGGCACTGATCACAATCGTCACTTTCATACCGTATCACTTGTGGCGGTGGAGCCACAAATTGATGGGGGCATTTTTTGCGCTATCTGCCTTTCATTTTGCTTTCATATCCAAGCCCTTTTCCAACACAGAACCGGTTTCCGTCTATGTTCTCTTAATGTGTGCAGCTGGCTTGGTCGCATATGTCTACACGCTGTTTCCTACCATATTTGGGCGAAAATCCGTGCCATATCTGGTCGAACAAACTGAACGGACCGGAGGCGCCCTTACAGTTCAGTTGAAACCTGTCGACCGTGCTGTTCGGCACAAGGCAGGTCAATTTTCCTTTGTGAGCTTCGATCTGCCCGACCTGAAAGAAACCCATCCATTTACCATTAGCTCGGCACCAAACCCGGCGGGGCTGCTTCAATTCACCATCAAGCCGATGGGAGATTATACCGCCAAGTTAGGAGCCCAGTTGAAGCCAGGAACCAAGGCATATCTATCCTCGGCATTTGGCCATTTCAGGCTCCGCCAAAGCGCAAAAGGTCAGATTTGGATCGCGGGCGGCATCGGCATCACCCCGTTCAACGCATGGTTGCAGGAAGCAACCTCGGAGCACGGGAATATCGACTTGTTCTACTGCATCAGGGGACGAGCCAATGCACCCCACCTGGAGCAAATTGAACAAGCCGCCGCGAAACTCAACAATCTCAACCTGCATATTGTCGACACATCAAAACAAAGCCGCTTGTCAGCTTCTACAATCGCCCAATCGATTTCTTCAGACCTGTCGACTGCCAACATATATTATTGCGGGCCGGCTCCAATGCGCGAAGCACTGCGCAGAGATCTACATTCCAAAGGCGTCGCGCATCGCCGTTTCCACTATGAGGAGTTTGAAATTCGCTCCGGCATTGGTGTTCGAAAAATTATTAAACTGATGGTCCAAAAAAGCGGGCTTGCAGGTAAGTACCCCGAACTTTTGGGCAAGCTGGCCTAACCAAATCGCAGCAGGCCGGGATTGCTGACGGCTTTCATTTTAGCTCCTCATGTTTACCATGACGGCCAGAGCTGTTCAGATTTAAGTGGAACACAAGGGGAGGTCCGGCTTTGGCAATCCAAAAGAAGTCCAACATTATTTTGTTCTTCACCGACAACCAGCAAGCCGCAACATTGGGTTGCTATGGCAATCACGAGATTTACACACCCAATTTGGATCGTCTTGCGGAACAGGGTGTGCTGTTTGAAAATGCCTATTGTCCCAATGCCTTTTGTTCCCCGTGCCGGGCATCTTTGCTGACCGGGCTTATGCCTTCTCAACACGGTATCCATAGCTGGATTGATGACCGCCGATCGGGTGAGTGGCCAGGCGGTTGGCACGCACTGGCCAACCTTAATACGCTCCCCGAACAATTAAAGGCGCATGGATATTCCACCGCTCTTACCGGCAAATATCATCTTGGCCAGCCCGATACGCCAATGCCGGGCTTTGATCACTGGGTCACTATGGAAGATGGACATGTGCGAAGCTTTTATCGCAACCGCATGATTGAGAATGGCTCCACCTACGACCATGAAGGCCATTCCGTCGACTTCTTTACCGATAAGGCAATTGATTTCATCCGCGATCAGTCTGCAGCAGATCACCCGTTCTTTTTATATGTGCCTTATCCGGCACCTTACGGTCATTGGCCAGCAACCAGCGAGACAGATCGCTGTCGTCACTCACACCGATATGATGATTGTCAGGTCAATTCCATTCCGCGACGTGGCCTGAGCAAGCCGGCGGTAGATGGTTTTTTGATGCGCAATCGATATTCGGGCGGCGGACTGGACTATTCAATGTTGATGCGCGCACCCAATGACCTGCCAACTTTGAGAAATTATTATGCCCAGATATCAATGGTCGACGACGGTGTTGGCAGGATACTAGCCGAACTCGAAAAGCTGAGCATCGAAGATGACACTCTGATCGTGTTTACCGCTGACCATGGGCTTTCCATGGGGCATCACGGATTTTGGGGGCACGGGGCTGCGACCTTTCCATCAAATCTCCACCATGCTGCCCATTCTGCCCCACTGATCATCCGCCACGGCAACCGCATTGAACCGGCAAGGCGCTGCAAAGCGATGGTTTCCAATCTCGATATTTATTCAACCGTGCTTAAGTTTTGTGGACTGGACAATCTCGATCAGGAACACCCCCTGCCCAGCCGATCGCTCTGGCCACTTTTGGATGGCCAAATTGATGCCTGGGAAGAGGATGCCGTTTATTCTGAGCAAGAGGAAACCCGCACCGTGCGCACACGAAAGTGGGCCTATTTCAAAAGAACAACTGGCACAGGTGATTTCGAAATAGGCGACGAGTTGTATGACGTCGAAATCGATCCGGAGGAAACCACCAATCTGATCGGCGATTCAGCCTATTTCGAGATTCATACGCAACTCGATGCGATGCTGACGTCTTTCTTCGAGATTCATGTCAGGCCGGAGGCTGATTTGTGGCGCGGTGGGCGCCCCATACAAAATTCCGCCCGCGTGGAATTTTGGGGAGACAAGTGGGGCGACGATTGGTCTCCCATCTATGCCTATGACGAGACCTGACTTGGCCGACAATTGTTGTAAACCGAATAGACCGGCATCTCAAAACCTGCCCACATATGAAGCCGGACCTACAAGGCCTCCCAATCCAGAAAAAGCCGATGACCTACTGATCGCACTGTCAGGTGGTAGTTTCGAAATGGGTGCCAAAGACGGACCTCATCCTGAAGATGGCGAAGGGCCTGTTCGCAATGTGTTGGTCGATGGATTTTCAATGGGCAAATATTCAGTCACCAACAGACAATTTAACCGATTTGTCGCCGCTTCGGGATACCGGACAATTGCTGAGGAAAACGGTGGTTCGTTTGTATTTTTGCCCGACACGGAAGACCACGATTTGCGCCCTGCCCGATCTCCCTGGTGGAAATTGGTTCGCAACGCCTCCTGGCAACAGCCAAAAGGTCCGGGGTCCAGTGCCGAGGAGATACCAAATCATCCCGTCGTGCATATCGCGCGACGCGACGCCCAGGTCTATTGCCGATGGTATGATTTACGATTGCCGACGGAAGCAGAGTGGGAATTTGCGGCACGGGGTGATCTGCATCAAATGCCGTTTCCCTGGGGAGACTGTTTGCAACCCGAAGGTCTGTCCAAGTGCAGGACGTGGAGCGGTCAATTTCCGCACCCTGAGGAACTGGACGCACCAGTCGGTCCGGTCGCGGTTGGATCGTTCGATGCGAACGGATTTGGGTTGTATAATATGACTGGCAATGTTTGGGAGTTGGTAGCTGATCGATTCACAAACCTTCATTCACCGCGCCCGTCATCCAATCCAAAAGGGCCTCTCAACGGGAGTTCATTCGTCGCCAAAGGAGGTTCCTATCTGTGCCATGATTCCTACTGTTTCAGGTACCGTACGTCTTCACGCCAATCAGTTGAAACTGACATGACTGCTGACAATATTGGTTTCCGCGTGGCTTCGAACTAACTCGCCCGTGCTAACGGATCGTCATCGCCCGATCTGGTGACAGCCAAAACGGTGGCAACCAGCCGGCGATATTTGACAACGGAAGGCAATCCGGCTTGAGCCCAATTCCCAGTGCATCTTCCATAAATGCCCGCCGCCTCTCGATCCGTTGCATTGCTTGCGGATAATTTTGAGCAAACTCGCTTCGCCCTTCCCCATCCAGCAAGATGATGCCGTCCTCAACATTAGTTGTGAAATAGGAGCTGCCTGTGGCCGGAATAACGTCCACCTGGATCGCCATTCCTGATCGAAATTTAACTTTACTTCTCTGATAGATCGGTGTGTGCATCCACTCTTCAAGATGAATAAGATGTCCGGGGTTCAAATGCACACCAAAGAAGGGATCACCCAGATGCTTTCGAATGATGGCGTCGAGAACGCCACCCTCTTGTCCGATTTCAATCGTCTCCAACCATTCAGCGATTGCTTCAAAATAGGGTTTAACCAGAACGTCAACATAGTCTTGCTGAGCGCTCAGCAAATCGCTGGCATCACTTGCCAGCCAGCCCGCGCGACAGTTTAACGCTCCCCGAACACCATAAGCGTTTGTGACTGCGTCCCCCTTTTTCAGCACTCGTGATGATGGACTGAGCAATCCATGCCAGGCACGACGCCCAGAGGAAAACATTGGATGACACGTCAAGGGCATGCCGACAGACTGGAGGTTCCGAGCAGCTTCGTATTCACTCATACCCGGACGCGTACTAAAGATAACCCGCTTCACCGCTTCAGAAGTATGACAGGCAGCAAATTCATACCGCGCTAATTCATCAATCGAATTGACAGATCGCAGTCCATCAACCGGACTCATCATCATCGAGCCGGCATTTACGATCCTCCCGGACTGCCCAACCAAATTGCGCAGCGTATCGACAATGTAGGCAGGCAGTTCCAACCAAGATTCATATTGTGGAGATTCCGCCGGACCGTAATATTTCCAGCCGCAGGCCCCGACGGTCATTGAACTTGAAATGCCCGCCTCTGATAGCAAGTCCGGCAATGAACGCGTTTGCTCCCGATCTTGACCCATCAGCCCCATGGGAGGATACATAACAACATCCACATTAAGTGGCATACTGGCCGCAACGCCAACATTTTCCGGTCCCGTAAGCAAAGTTGGCGCACGATCTGGCACAACGATCAGCAACGCTTCTTCAAAACGGGGATCAAATCCCGTCAGCCAGGACAAATTGGCAGAATGTTCCCTATCCGCATAGATAACGGCGGCATCCAGATTCTCAAACGCCAATTTTCGAAGAAATGAATCAAACCTTTTTTGATAATCTCCAGGATCGATTACCGGTTCATCACTGCACACGCCGAAATCCGGCAATTCAATCGTCGCCAGCCTCGCCCGTCTTGATTTTCCAGCACGCGTCATGATCGCCCCTCCCTTCAACAGACAACAGCAAAGCGCAATTCATCTGTCGCCGCAAACTCGATTGGTGGTGAATTTGCTTGACGACGACGATCAGACCGTTCGGTCGTCAATCAACTGATTTGGTTTGGCCAGCACATCAAGCGCTGCCAGGTCGGTCAGTTTAATGCAATTGCCTTTGACCTCCACACCATAGGGTTTCAGCGTATTGAATGCCCGTGACAGGTTTTCCGGGGTCATACCGAGGAGCGCCGCCAGTGTTCGCTTGTCATGAAACAGTTCAACCACCCCATTGGCTCCCTGCTCTGCGTGATACTTGATCAGGCGATTGGCCAACCGTTCAACCGCAGAACGCAGTTTAAGGTTTTTGTGATCCTTGATGACAGCACGATAACATCCGGCCAATTCAGTAACTATAGAGCGTGCAAAATCGGGATCACTCTCAAACGCTGTGCGAACATTGTCTGTCGGGATCATCAAAACCCGCGACCGCTCGACCGTTCTTGCAGACATCAGATAAACTGCGTCCTTCAAAACTGCAGCCAGAATGAAGGTGTTAACCGGTCGGACAATCGCCATGGTTGTCTCCCGCCCGTTCGATTTGGCAAACAACTCTATGCTGCCTTCCATCACCACATACAGAAAATCTGCAGAATCGCCCTCGCGAATTAGTTCCGATTGCGCTGGAAATGTCTGAAGATAAGCCGCATTGAGCATGGTTTGAAAATTGGAATCCTGCATGTCTTCAAACAAATGCAGTTTGCGCACTTCCGAAATGTCGTCTGGCCGCATGGCAGGTCCAATTTGATATTTATCAATCTATCACTTGATCTTTTTAGACGCCTTCGACCGAAGATACAAATATCGAAATTAACTAACCACAAGAGCCAAATTGCAATTGCCCTTGCATCCCAAGTTTTCGGGGAGGCAATCGATTTTGTTGATCTAGCTCAAAGAATGAGGGCTGCCAAAGTTTTCAGTCTGCCTCCAATTCCCGTGCAAGCCGCACAGCCCATCCATTTTGGGTTTTGTTTTGGAGGACATAATGAACACACTAGATGGCGTAACCCGCACAGACCAATTTCGGGCACTTGGCCTCAGTACATTTGCCTTCACTATCTGTTTTGCAGTCTGGACAATTTTCTCCATCATCGGGGTCAAAATCAAAGTCGAGCTTGGGCTCAACGACACGCAATTTGGATTGTTGGTCGCAACGCCCGTGCTGACCGGATCGGTCAGTCGCATATTTCTCGGTGTGTGGACTGAGCAATTTGGCGGGCGAATCATGTTTCCTCTGCAAATGCTGGTCACCGCAGTTTGCGTTTGGCTTCTGACATCTGTGCAAACCTATGAGATCTTTCTCGTAGCGGCTTTGGGTCTTGGTCTTGCTGGTGGTTCGTTCATTGTTGGTGTCGCCTACGTGTCACGCTGGTATGAAAAGGAACAACAGGGAACGGCATTAGGCATATTCGGGGCTGGTAACGTTGGCGCTGCAGTAACAAACTTTGCAGCCCCCTTCCTCGTGCTGGCAGTTGGCTGGGAAGGTACGGCGCGGATCTACGCGATTGTCTTGGCAATAACCGCAGTACTTTTCTATCTTCTGTCGAAAGATGACCCGGCTCTGGCAGCGCGCAAGAGAACCGGCGATCGCCCGGCCTCAACTGCTCAACAACTGGAACCACTAAAAGACATTCAGGTCTGGCGGTTCGCCACTTATTACTTCTTTGTCTTTGGCGCGTTTGTTGCTCTCGCGTCGTTCCTCCCACGCTATTATGTCGGCGCATATGGGTTGGAATTGACAACGGCTGGCGTCTTTGCAGGTCTCTATTCCCTACCAGGTTCCGTCTTCCGTGCTTTGGGGGGCTGGATGTCGGACAAGTGGGGCGCACGCTCCGTCATGTATCTGACTTTCATTGTGTCGCTGGTTTGCCTGTTCGTCATGAGCTATCCGGACACGGCCTACACGGTGAGCGGTATCGACGGCCCCATCACCTTCAATTTTGGCCTCAGTGTCGGTTTCTTCGTAACGATGACTGTAATACTTGGCTTCGTCATGAGCCTCGGCAAAGCCGCAGTCTATAAGCACATACCAGTCTACTACCCTCATCATGTGGGATCTGTTGGCGGCCTGGTCGGCATGATTGGTGGACTGGGTGGTTTCTTCCTGCCGATTGCATTCGGCGTCCTGCTTGATTTCACCGGCGTGTGGACCGCTCCTTACATGTTGCTGTTCGTGCTGGTGGCAGTCTCCACGGTCTGGATGCACATCGCCATTCGCAGAATGGAAAGAGCCCGTCACCCTGGCCTGGAACAGGAAAAATATCTCTCAGATGTTCCAGAACAACCGCTGGAAAATCCTGTCAGCCCGAGTGCGACGAGCGCAGCCACTCAATCCAATTAACACCCAACGGGGCAGCTTCGGCTGCCCCGATCCAACCATCCATTAAAGGAGAAAATCGTGGGGCAAGATCTCAGAAACTGGAACCCGGAAGACGCGGCGTTCTGGCAAGAAAAAGGCAAAGCCATTGCCAATCGTAATCTCTGGATATCCATTCCAAGCTTGCTGTGCGGATTTGCCGTCTGGCTGTACTGGGGCATCATCACTGTGCAGATGCTCAATCTGGGATTTCCGTTTGAAAAATCTGAACTGTTTACGCTGGCCGCCATTGCCGGTCTGACCGGAGCGACGCTGCGCATTCCAAGCACCTTTTTCATTCGCATCGCCGGTGGGCGCAACACGATCTTCTTCACCACAGCCCTGTTGATGATTCCGGCGATTGGAGCTGGCATCGCGCTGCAAGATCCCGATACACCGCTGTGGCAGTTTCAGATCCTTGCCTTTCTGTCGGGTATTGGTGGCGGTAACTTCGCCTCTTCCATGTCCAACATTTCTTTCTTCTTTCCCAAGAAAATGCAGGGTTATTCGCTCGGCATGAACGCTGGGCTAGGCAATTTCGGCGTCACCACAATGCAAATTCTGGTTCCACTCGCCATGACCATGGGAATTTTTGGCGGCGCCTCCCGAACATTGCAAAACGCCAGTGGCACCTTGATTGGCAAGATCCCGGCGGGTGCAGAAACCTACATCCACAATGCCGGGTATATTTGGCTGGTATTCCTCATCCCCCTGGCATTCGCCGGGTGGTGGGGCATGAACAATATCCGCGACGAACATGTGTCTCCTAATATCGGTAATCCGGTCAGCTCCTTCGGCATCATCTCCTTCATGCTGATTATCGGCTTTGTCACCGCCGCATGCGGCTTGTGGTTGATGCTGCCTGCCGGCGTTGGTGGGTCCGGATTAAATGTCAGCAAATGGATCGTCCTGCCGCTGGTTATTGCCGCAACAGTCCTTCTGTTGAAATTAATCCCCGGTCAGGTTGGACAGGGGTTAACGCGGCAGTACAAAATCTTCGGTAATAAGCACACCTGGGCGATGACCATCATCTACACGATGACCTTCGGCTCCTTCATCGGCTATTCCGCAGCATTTGCCCTGGCGATCAAAGTGATCTTTGGCTTCCAGCATGTCGTGGTTGACGGTGTAATGACCCACAATACGGTCAATCCGAACGGACCAAGCGCGCTTACTTATGCCTGGATGGGGCCATTTATTGGCGCTCTGATCCGCCCTGTTGGCGGCATGATATCCGACAAAATGGGTGGCGCGAAGGTTACACAGATTATCTCGGTCGTGATGGTCGCCAGCGCGCTTGGGGTGGCCTACTTCATGCAGCAGGCCTATGCCTCGGCCACTCCGGAACAATATTTCGTCCCCTTCCTGCTGCTGTTTCTGGTGCTGTTTACCGCCACGGGAATTGGCAACGGATCAACCTTCCGCACCATCGCAGTTGTCTTTGACAAGGAGCAGGCTGGTCCGGTTCTGGGATGGACTTCAGCGGTGGCAGCATATGGCGCTTTCATCATACCAAAAGTGCTGGGCGAGCAGATCAAGCTGGCGACACCTGAAATCGCGCTCTACGGCTTCGCCGCATTTTACATGCTCTGCATCATCATCAACTGGTGGTTCTACCTGCGTCCCAACGCCTACGTCAAAAACCCATAAGCGCACCCACGGCATTGGCGGGCACCTGGCCCGCCGACCGCAAGATCAAAAATCCGAGAGGAACAAGAAATGAGTCACCTGCTAGATCGACTGAATTTTCTGAGCAAAAAAACCGTTGGCACCTTTTCTGAAGGCCACGGCGTTACCACCAATGAAAGCCGGTCGTGGGAAGACAGCTATCGCAAGCGCTGGCAACACGACAAGATTGTCCGATCGACTCATGGCGCTAACTGCACTGGCTCCTGCTCCTGGAAGATCTATGTCAAAGGCGGCATCGTTACCTGGGAAACCCAGCAAACCGACTACCCTCGCACCCGCCCAGACCTGCCCAATCACGAACCGCGCGGTTGTTCGCGCGGGGCGAGCTACAGCTGGTACATGTATTCGGCAAACCGGGTGAAACATCCTCTCATTCGCTCAAGGCTGCTAAAATTGTGGCGCAAGGAACGGGTTCTTAAGACACCGGTCGGAGCCTGGGCAGCGATTCAGGAAGATAAGGAAAAACGTCGCGATTATACAAAAATGCGTGGTTTGGGCGGATTTGTTCGCGCCAGTTGGGATGAATCGAACGAAATCATCGCCGCCGCCAACGCGTACACAGCGCGCAAATGGGGTCCCGACCGTATCATTGGGTTCTCACCTATCCCGGCTATGTCAATGGTGTCGTATGCTGCCGGATCCCGGTACCTGTCACTTTTAGGCGGCACCTGCATGTCTTTCTACGACTGGTATTGCGACCTGCCACCAGCCTCTCCAATGACATGGGGCGAACAGACAGACGTTCCAGAATCTGCCGATTGGTACAATTCCGGATTTCTTATGCTTTGGGGCTCCAACGTTCCTCAAACCCGGACCCCCGATGCCCATTTCTACACTGAAGCTCGGTACAAGGGCGCCAAATCGGTCGTCGTATCACCCGATTATTCAGAAGCGGCCAAGTTTTCAGACATGTGGCTGCACCCCAAACAAGGAACCGACGCAGCGCTTGCAATGGCGCTGGGCCATGTGATCCTGCGCGAATTCCACCTCGACCGTCAGGCAGACTATTTCGAAGACTATTGCCGCCGCTATACCGACATGCCGATGCTGGTGCGTCTGGTCAAAAAGGATGGCCGCTTCATTCCAGAGCGCCAGTTGCGCGCCTCTGACTTCCCGCGCGGACTGGGCGAGAAGAACAATCCCGATTGGAAAACTGTCGCCATTGACCGCAAGACCAAGAAAGTAGTTGTGCCCCAAGGGTCAGTTGGATTCCGCTGGGGTGAACAGGGCAAATGGAACCTTGAACAGAAGGACGCAAAGGGCACTGATATCGAACTGGAAATGAGCCTCATCATGGATGAGGATCACGACGATGTCCTGCCAGTTGCCTTCCCCTATTTCGGCAACCGCGAACATGACCACTTCGAAGGTACTGACCATGAAAGCATCCTGGAGCGTCAGGTACCTGCCAAGAAGGTCAAGCTGAAAGGTGGTGAGGCCTGGGTCGCATCGGTCTTTGACCTTTTTGTTGCCAATTATGGCCTGGACCGCGGGCTCGGCGACGACAACAGCGCCAAGTCGTATGATGAAAACATGCCATACACGCCTGCTTGGGCGGAACAGATCACCGGAGTTCCAAGAGATCAGATTATCACCGTTGCACGTGAATTCGCGCTGAACGCAGAAAAAACCAAGGGTCGTTCCATGGTCATTCTCGGCGCTGGTCTCAATCACTGGTACCATATGGACATGAACTATCGTGGCATCATCAATATGCTGGTGATGTGTGGTTGTGTTGGCCAGTCAGGTGGTGGCTGGAGCCACTATGTCGGCCAGGAGAAGCTGCGCCCGCAAACCGGATGGTTGCCACTTGCTTTCGCACTCGACTGGGCCCGCCCGCCGCGTCAGATGAATTCAACGTCATTCTTCTACGCCCATACCGATCAGTGGCGCTACGAAACGCTTGAAGTCGATGAAATCCTGTCACCAACCGCCCCTGAAGGTCCGTGGGACGGATCGCTAATTGATTATAACATCCGCGCTGAACGCATGGGATGGCTGCCCTCTGCGCCGCAGTTGAAAACAAACCCGCTGGATGTTGCCAAGATGGCGGCGAAATCCAAACTCGAGCCAAAGGACTACATCGCCCGGGAGCTCAAATCAGGCAAATTGAAGATGTCCTGTGAGGACCCGGACCATGAAGCCAACTGGCCACGAAACATGTTCGTTTGGCGCTCTAACCTTCTCGGCTCATCTGGGAAAGGTCACGAGTATTTCCTCAAACATTTGCTTGGTACCAATCATGGCGTGCTCGGTAAGGATCTCGGCGAAGAAGGACGTCAACGCTCGACCGAAGCGGTCTGGCACGATGAAGCACCAAAAGGAAAACTCGATCTGCTGGTGACAATCGATTTCCGCATGTCAACGACCTGCGTCTATTCTGACATCGTTTTACCAACCGCCACCTGGTACGAAAAGAACGACCTCAACACGTCAGATATGCACCCGTTCATTCATCCGCTGACCAGCGCTGCCGACCCGGCGTGGGAAGCCCGTTCCGACTGGGATATTTTTAAGGGTCTGGCCAAGAAATTCTCAGAAGTTTCTCCAGAAATACTCGGTGTTGAAAAGGACGTGGTGTTGATGCCTATATTGCACGACACACCCGGTGAAATGGCTCAACCGTTCGACGTCGACGACTGGAAAGACGGAAAGTCCAGCCCTGTACCCGGTGTCACGATGCCAAATGTGATGGTTGTCGAACGCGACTATCCCAATGTGTACAAGCGCTTTACCGCGCTGGGCCCGCTGATGAATAAATTGGGCAATGGCGGCAAGGGGATCAGCTGGAACACGGAGCATGAAGTCGAGTTCCTGGGCGATCTCAATGGGGTCGTAACCGATGACGGCCCCACCAAGGGCATGCCGAAAATCGAGACCGACATTGACGCCACTGAAGTCATCCTCTCGCTCGCACCCGAAACCAATGGTGAGGTTGCAGTAAAAGCTTGGGATGCCCTGTCAAAAATGACAGGTCGTGACCACACCCATCTTGCGGTTCCGAAAGAGGATGAAAAAATTCGCTTCCGCGACGTGGTCGCACAACCGCGCAAGATCATATCCTCGCCAACCTGGTCAGGGCTTGAATCTGAGAAAGTCTGCTACAATGCCGGCTACACAAATGTCCATGAACTGATCCCCTGGCGCACCATAACCGGGCGACAACAACTTTATCAGGACCATTTATGGATGCGGGCATTTGGCGAATCCTTCTGCCTCTATCGTCCTCCAATCGACACCAAATCGATCAATCCGGCAATTGCGGAAAAAGATGACGGATCGCCACAGGTCATCCTCAACTTCATCACACCGCACCAGAAATGGGGCATTCACTCCACCTATTCCGACAATCTGATGATGCTGACGCTGAACCGAGGCGGACCGGTGGTCTGGATATCGGAAGTTGACGCCGCCAAGGCCGAACTCACCGACAACGACTGGGTTGAAGTTTACAACGTCAACGGGGCGATTTCCGCCCGAGTGGTCGTTTCCCAACGGATGAAGGAGGGAACCATCTACATGTATCACGCGCAGGAAAAGATCGTGAACACACCGGGTTCGCAGGTCACTGGCCAGCGTGGCGGTATTCATAACTCGGTCACCAGGGCAATAACCAAACCGACCCACATGATCGGTGGATATGTCCAGCAATCTTACGGGTTCAACTATTACGGAACCGTGGGTTCAAACCGAGATGAATTCGTCGTCGTCCGCAAAATGAAGAAAGTGGACTGGATGGAAGGCCCCTATCAGGGCGACAAACTGGAGGCAGCAGAATGAAGATCCGCGCACAAATTGGCATGGTCCTGAACCTCGATAAATGCATCGGGTGCCACACCTGCTCAGTCACCTGTAAAAACGTCTGGACGAACCGCGAGGGCGTTGAATACGCTTGGTTCAACAATGTCGAAACCAAACCCGGCATCGGCTATCCCAAGGAATGGGAAAACCAGAAGAAATGGAATGGCGGATGGGTCCGCAAGGCAAACGGCAAGGTGGAACCCAAAATGGGTGCCAAATGGCGTGTTCTCGCCAAGATATTCGCCAATCCGGACCTGCCCGAAATCGACGACTATTACGAACCGTTTGATTTCGATTATGGACATCTACAAACCGCCCGCGAGAGCCAGACCACGCCGACCGCACGCCCCCGTTCGCAAATAACCGGCGAACGGATGGAGAAAATCGAATGGGGCCCCAACTGGGAAGAAATTCTCGGAGGCGAGTTCTCCAAAAGATCTGCAGATTACAATTTTGAGGGCATCGAAAAACAGATCTACAGCGAATTCGAAAACACATTCATGATGTATCTGCCACGCTTGTGTGAGCATTGCCTGAACCCAACCTGCGTCGCCGCCTGCCCGTCAGGCGCTATCTACAAGCGCGAGGACGATGGCATCGTGCTCATCGATCAGGAAAAATGCCGAGGCTGGCGCATGTGCGTATCCGGCTGCCCCTACAAGAAGATCTATTACAACTGGTCTTCGGGCAAATCCGAAAAATGCATCTTCTGCTACCCACGCATTGAGGCCGGACATCCAACGGTTTGCTCCGAAACCTGCGTAGGTCGTATCCGCTATCTTGGTGTTGTCCTCTACGATGCTGACCGCATCGAGGAAATGGCTTCAACCAAGGACGAACAGGACCTCTACGAAAAACAGTTGGAAATTTTCCTCGATCCGAATGATCCAGCCGTGATCGAACAGGCCCGCAAGGATGGCATCCCTGAAGCCTGGCTTGAATCGGCAAGAAGTTCCCCGGTTTATAAAATGGCCATGGACTGGAAGATCGCCTTCCCTCTGCATCCTGAATACCGCACCCTGCCAATGGTCTGGTATGTGCCACCACTATCTCCACTCCAGTCTGCCGCTGAAGCTGGCAAGATCGGCATGGATGGCGATATGCCGGATGTTCGTTCCCTGCGCATCCCGGTTCGCTATCTCTCCAACCTGCTGACCGCCGGTAAAGACGAACCGGTCATCTCGGCTCTGGAACGCATGTTGGCCATGCGCGCCTATATGCGGTCAAAGTCGATCGATGGCGTTGTTAATGAGACGATCGCTGCCAAAGTCGGCATGACCGGCCAACAAATCGAAGACATGTATCACGTCATGGCAATCGCTAATTATGAGGATCGTTTTGTTATCCCCACAACCCACCGCGAAGTCAGCGAAGACGCCTACGACATGCGTGGTTCTTGCGGCTTCACGTTTGGCAATGGTTGCTCAGGCGGCAATACCGAAACTGACCTGTTCGGCGCCAAGCGGGCCAGAACGGTTCAGACACCGACAGAACGTTTGAAGGAGTTGAGCAAATGAAACTCGCACTCAAGATAACCTCCCTGCTGCTCTCCTATCCGACGCAGCAATTGATGGATGAAATGCCGGAGCTGATTGTGGCTCTCGACAATTCGAAAATTGCCAAAGCGCAAAGGGACCGGCTGGCCGCTCTTGCCAGAAATATCAGCAATCTCGATCTCTATGACGCGCAGGAACGCTATGTGCATTTGTTTGACCGCACAAGGTCTCTGTCGCTGCACCTGTTTGAACATGTTCACGGCGAAAGCCGCGACCGTGGTCAGGCGATGGTGGACCTGAAGGACATGTACGAGGCTCAGGGACTGGAAATTGAAGCCAAGGAGCTTCCTGATCACCTGCCCGTATTTCTGGAATTTCTGTCAACGCAATCCGACGAGGAAGTGAAAGAACTTCTGGGGCAGACTGCTCACATTCTGACCTTCCTGCGTGAGCGGTTGAAAAAGCGCGACTCGGTATACGCCAAAGCATTTCAGGTTCTTGAAGATCTTGCTGCTGGTAAAGCCGCGAAAGGCCTGTTGGAGGAACTCCTCGCTCAGCCTGACGATGATCCAGACGATCTCGAAGCACTCGACGAAGTTTGGGAAGAGGAAGTTGTCACATTTGGTGGAAACACCGGTGAAAACGCCTGTGGTCCGGATCGCCTGCAACGTCAAATTCGCGCTGCCGCGCGAAAAGCACCGGGTGTCAAAAGCCCAACCATCAACAACCCAAGGGGGATTTGATCATGGCTGCATATATCAACACTCTGGTTTTTGGCTTCTATCCCTATATAGCCCTTGCAGTGCTGGCGATTGGATCAGTCATCCGCTACGACCGCGAACCCTATACCTGGCGCTCTGGTTCAAGCCAATTGTTGCGTCGAAAGCAGTTGGTCATGGGCTCCGTGCTGTTTCATGTCGGTGTGATCATCATCTTTTTCGGTCATTTGATTGGCCTGTTGACCCCAATCGCCATATTCGATGCGATGGGGATCAGCCACAGCGCCAAACAAATATTGGCCATTGTTGCCGGTGGAATAGCCGGCGTGATGGCGATCATAGGCGCTACAATGCTGGTTCACCGCCGTTTGTTTGATGCAAGAGTGCGAGCGACGTCGAGCGCTTCCGACACGTTCATTATTATCCTGTTGTGGCTGCAACTGCTGCTGGGGCTGGCCACCATACCGATCTCTATGCAGCATCTTGATGGACACGAGATGGTCAAGTTCATGACATGGGCTCAGGGCATCTTTACCTTCCAGTCGGACGCGGCCAGCTACGTCGCAGACGCCTCACCAATATTCAAGGCGCATCTGTTTCTTGGCTTGACCATTCTGCTGGTCTTTCCGTTCACCAGACTGGTGCACATGCTCAGCGTACCAATTCGATATTTCTGGCGCCCCGGATACCAGGTGGTGCGTCGCCGGGAACAAAAATCGCCCTTCAAATCTCCAGCGGAGTAAATTGTCATGGTCACACTGGTCAACAATCTCGCTCCCAAGGAGCAGAAGTCACCCTCGTCGGCGGGTTATGATGCACCTGTCAAACTCGACACGAGCGTCCCACCAAAACCAAAGCCCACCATGCCGGTTGTATCGGTCAACGGCGTGGTGATCCCGGAAACTGAAATCCTTGAAGAAGCTCAAAATCATCCGGCCAAAAATCCGGGCAAAGCTTTGCGGGCCGCAGCTCAGGCACTGGTGGTCAAACAATTGCTGCTGCAGCAGGCAAATGAACTGGGTCTCGTGGCAACTCCTGAATTGGATGATGAAGGGCGTCCTGAAACTGAGGAAGATGCCCTGATCCGCATGGTGATTGACGCCGAAATGACCGTGCCAACGGCCACCGACAAGGAATGCCTGCGCTATTACAACAACAACAAGCATCGGTTTAGCAGCGACGACATCTATCAGGCCCGACATATCCTGCTGATTGCCTCCCCAAAAGACACTGAAGCCCGGCAAAAAGCGAAGGCACAGGCGCAATCCCTGACCGAAGTTTTGACAGATGAGCCGGAGCGATTTGAGCAAATGGCGCGAGAAATGTCGGCCTGCTCGTCCAGCCAACAAGGTGGCAATCTGGGCCAGATCACCAAAGGAGATACGGTGGCTGAATTCGAAGCCGCACTGGAAACGTTGCGTGAAGGTGAGTTGTCAGCGGAACCGGTAGAAACGCCTTATGGGTTCCACATCATCGCATTGGACAAAAAAATCGCTGGTGAATGCCTGCCATTCGATCATGTAAGTGAACGCATCTCAACCTGGCTTCAGGCAGCAAGTTGGTCTCGTGCCGTTTCGCAATATGTCTCAATCCTCGCTGGAACGGCAAAAATTGAGGGCATTGATCTGGCGCCTTCGGACGGCCCTCTCGTGCAGTAGGTATGTCGGCAATGCTAAAGGACCTGTTGGCGCATAACCGCAATTGGGCCGCGGAACGCGAAGCGGAAGACCCGGACTATTTTAAGCGCTTGTCGCAATTGCAAAAGCCTGAATATCTGTGGATCGGCTGTTCAGACAGCCGCGTTCCTGCCAACGTCATCACCGGACTGGAGCCGGGTGAAGTCTTTGTCCACCGCAATGTGGCCAATCTGATCCACCGCGGTGATCTCAACCTGCTTTCGGTGCTGGAATTTGCTGTCGAGTCCCTTGGCGTGCAGCATATAATCGTTTGCGGACATCATGGATGTGGTGGCGTGCGCGCTGCCATGGATGGCGACCGGCACGGAATCATTGACCACTGGCTGCAACCGATCAGAGACGTTGCTGAGCACAATATTCATTCCCTGGAACATCTTGCGGACCAAACAGAACGGCTGGATTCCCTTTGTGAACTCTCGATCGCTGCGCAAGTCGAAAGCCTGGCCCGAACACCGATCATTCAATCTGCCTGGCGCCGCGGCAACCGGCTGAAGATTCATGGGTGGGTTTATTCACTCAACGATGGATTGTTGCACGATTTGGGTTGTGGCCGTTCGTCTATCCATCGTGAGAAGCACAGGCGATTTGGCACCCATCAACTCAAGAGCCACTCCCACCAGCATCATTCAGCCCACTAGCAATTGATAGATAATCGGAATCAATAATCATGAATTCTCCCCTTGCCATTGTTCAAACCAAAAAGGATCAGAATATTGATCTGGTCATTGCCGCCGCTGCACAAGCATTGAAATCGCGCGGTGAAAGGGTGGCGGGTTATTGGCAGCAGTGCCTGCTGTTCCGATATGTTTTTAGAGGGCCTCGCATCCGGAGACAGTTTTACAATTACCCAACGTCTCGGCCCTGGGGCCACGGGTTGTCGGCTGGACCCAAACGGACTGGTCGAAGCGGTCAGTCATCTGGCACTGCAGATAGATCAACATGTCGACATGATTTTTCTAAATCGCTTTGGCAAGGGTGAAGAAGACGGTCAAGGGTTTCGCCCCGTCATAGAACAGGCATTTGTGCTCAACATTCCAACACTGATCGTTGTCCGGGAGACCTATCTGCAGGCATGGCGACAATTCTGCGGGGATGAATATACAGCGCTGTCTGCTGACAAGGACGATATCATCAAATGGTATGACGGGTTCGCAAGATTGCAGGAAATTCGCGAGTCGGCATGACGAATGCGCATCGAGCGCGCGTGAGCGCTCCGTTCCTGCATTGGAGATTGCAGATCCGAAGCGCCCGGGAGAAAAATCCTGGAGTTTTAGACGGGTTTCATCGTTTTCAGATGGTTCACGTTGGCACAAAAATCTGGAGGAGAAACTTCGCCTTCCGCTTCAGCCAGCCAACTCTTGCAGGCATCGACATGTTTACAGCCCAAACAGGCTACCATCGCAGAGCGGATCTTGTTGGTTCCGCAAATAGACAGATCTGCGTCAATTCTGGAACCGGTCCGGTCCATCATTTGACTTAGCAGTTCCAAATGCTCGGCCGATTTTGCAAATAATTTCAAATATCTATCCTCCAGAACGATTTCCCAAGACAAAATTAGCCCGTTGAGCGATGCCCGTCGTTGATCTGGATCAAGGATAATTGTCGACATAATCGGCACTTTTAACACCAATCGGGATGTCCAAATTGCACCCCGTTCTCTCTTATTTCATAGGGTATCGTTCATGTTCGACGCTGAGGCGGTTCTTGCCCACTATCAAAAGCCTGTACCGCGCTACACCAGCTATCCTACCGCCCCCCAATTCAAAGAGGGTGTCGGCGCAGAGTTGTTTAATTCCGCGCTGGCCAATCTTGGATCAACCGACCCGGTTTCGGCTTATCTGCACATCCCGTTTTGCGACCGGTTGTGTTGGTTCTGCGGGTGCCACACCAAACACACGCTGAAATACACGCCCATTAAACGCTACATCGACTTCCTTGTTGAAGAAGTGAACCTATTTGCGCGAAAAACGACCTTCAAGCCACTTCTGGGTGCGCTTCATCTTGGAGGTGGATCCCCAAGCCTGCTCAAACGGGATGACCTGATAAGGTTGCGTCATGCGTTGGAGGGCGCGTTCGATTTCAACATCGATACCGAAATCAGTGTCGAGATTGATCCCAGTGACGTCGATCAGCAGACGATCGACGCATTGACTGAATTTGGATTAAACCGTGCCAGTGTTGGGGTGCAGGATTTTCATCCAGATGTACAATCCGCAATCAACCGGCCGCAGAGTTTTGAAATCACACGTGATGTGATCCAGCAACTGCGAAAGGCTGGTGTCAATTCAATCAATATCGACGCCCTTTATGGACTTCCCTTACAGAGCAAGGAGCGATTGCTTCGCACGATCGATCGATGTGTTGACCTGGAACCGGATCGAATTGCGCTATTTGGGTACGCCCATGTGCCATGGCTGAAGAAACGTAACTACCCAGCTACCCCAACCTGATGCTTTTATAGACGGCCCATCAGACGGGTCTGAGGTTGAGGATGAGCTGATCAGGCGCGGTTTTCAAGGTTTTCAGGATGTCCCAACCTTGTTTTCGCGCCGTTTCAATGACCGTTCGTAAAGTGCAGAAATTCTCGGCACCAGCCTCTGTTCGAAAGCTTCCCGAGACCTTTTGTCGAACTTTCGTCATTCTGAGATCACGCTCTGCCTCGTTGTTCGTGTAGGGAACGCGCAGATCATTGAGAAAGAGCAAAACCGCTGCTTTATGCGTTTGGAGTCGCAAAGCGAGATTGTGCCCAATCCGCCGTTTCGGGCGACCCCGCTTCTTGCCTTTCGTTGGGCGCGCGAGAGGCGGTTGGGCCTCGTGGAACGCGATAGCACGCTCGCAACAGGCATCAAATCGCCGCTCGATATCCGTGATTGCCTCCGGGCTGACCGCGCTCCGATTTTGGATTCGCGCGACATGCGTGAGCTTCAGTGCGTCGAGCAGAATGGCTTTCATGTCCGGCACCCAAGCTTCTTTTTCATATTCGGTCAATGCCTCCAATTCGCGGGAGATGTGGGCATTGCACAATCCATGGGTCACATTTTCCACTGCCCAGTTGGAAGAGAAACAGTCATGCACTGCCGTTCCCGCCAGTTCTGGTGGCACTTCACCTCGCGCAGTTCCGAGCCGAAGGTGGCTTAGAGCGGTGGAGCATAGCATATGAAGCCAGCGCGTTCTGCCACCAATCCTGAACCCCGTTTCATCCAGATGCTTCACTGCCGTTTGAGGCCCGGACAGCAGGTTCTTCACCGCCTCAGCTAAACAGAGCATCTGCTCGGCCTTTTTGGCAACCAGACTGGAAAGGGTTGCCGATGTGATTGTGACCCCGAAAATGTCCGCAAAAACCTGCGCCAGGCGATTTTGGGGAATGCAGTGCTGCGTCTGTAAATAGGCGGCCAACGCCCCTATTTCATCGCCGTACTGGGCGGGTGATGTTACCCCTTCAGGAAAATCGGCGCGGGTTTTTGCACCGCAATGCTGGCATTGGCAAATATGCGCACGATGCTCGGTCACATAAAGCGGCGGTGGAGGTTTGAGGCCAAACACCTGTCTGCACGCAGAACCTATGGTATCCTCCGCCGAAAGCGCGGCCTGACAGTTTTGGCATTGGTTCGGAAAATGACTGGTGATCTCGTCTGGGTTCTCAACCTGTTTCAGTGTGTTGCCGGGATGTCCGGGTTGGCCGCCAGGCTTTCGATTTGACTTGCCCCGCTGACTTTTGGTCCGCCGTTTCTTATCGCTAGACGGCTTTGCCAGTCCGTCGCTCGAAGGTGGTTTGCTGCTATTACGACTGTTCGATCCCAGACGACGCTCAAGATCTGAAACACGCTGCCTAAGAACCGCATTATCTTCTCTAAGTTGCTCGTTGTCTTTCCTGAGTTGTTCGTTTTCCTTCAGGAGCCGAGCGTTCACCTCCAAAAGCTGCGCATTTTGTTCTTTGAGTTAGACAACCTGACCCACCAGAGCCATGACCACATCAATCAGTTCTGATTTTGAGAAATCAGCAAGAATTTCAGGTGTCAGATTTTCGAGTTTCATCCTCGCAGTCAAACACCAAAATGAAAAAAGTGGAACCTCAAATATGCGCCATGAATCAAATTGTCGCACCTAATGGCAGCAGAAATAGGGTAGCTGAGTAGTTACACAATATTTTCCAAATGCCCAGCACCAGATCGTTGAAGCACCTGCACGCGACTTCCAGGAAGTCCTTGCTGGTCGCGCTGACGCCCATATCACATCCAATGTCGAAGCACTGAAACTGGTTGAAAAATATCCTCAGATGATGATCGTTCCGGTTTCTGCTCCAAAATCACCAACGCCTATTGCGATGCTGTTGCCGCAAGCCGATCAGGTCTGGATCAACTATGTCAACACATGGATCGCCCTGAAAACAGAGCGTGGTTTTTTTGACAGCCTCGGCAAAAAATGGCGCCTCAAGGAATAGTCTCTTCTATTTGAAAGTTGGGAGGGGTGCCCTGAAAAGGCGCACCCCTTTTTTTACATGCTGACACTCTATGCTGTACCGGTCAGTCTTTATTGCGCAAAACTGCGCATTGTGCTGCGGCACAAACGGCTGAGCTTCGACGAATTGCCCCCGCCGGGCGGATATGGGTCAGATGAGTACAAGAAGCTGGTCCCCGCAGGCAGTCTGCCAGCGTTGATACATGATGGCCTCCAGATCAGCGATTCTGAAGCCATTGGTGAATATCTCAATGAAGCATTCCCGGATCCCGACATGCTGCCCGGAACACCAGCAGATCGCGCCAAATTGCGCGAACTGTCCCGCTTTCATGACACGCGGTTGGAACCGGTAGTTCGCGCCCTGTTCCCGCATATTTCTGCCAATAAGCGAGATAAACAATTTGTCGAACAACAATGGCAATCGCTCGTTGAAAGACTTGACCAAATTGAAGTTTTATTGCCGAAAAACAAGCGATCGCTCACACTGGCCGACTGCGGTTTGCCAATCACCGCGATTTGGATTGCCTTTCTCAGCGCGCAATTTGAGCGGGAAAATCCCATGGACGGATTGCTGGCGACCTATCTGGAGAATCTTGGCGACCATCAAGCCGTCGCCGCCGAAATTGAATCCTATCAGGCCAGTCTGAACGCCTGGCAAAAAACGCTATGAGATTGGACCTTTGTACATGGCGGGAAGTGGAAGCCTATCTTAAACAATCCAGCGGGATCGTCATCCCGGTGGGTTCCAATGAACAGCATGGCCCTATTGGTCTGATTGGAACTGACGCACTGTGTGCACAATCTGTTGCCCTGGAAATGGCCAAACTCACACGCGCACTGGTCGCTCCGACACTTTGCTACACGCCAGCACCTTTCAACATGTCCTTTCCCGGCACCATCTCGATTAGCGAAGAAACTTTTCAACAAATGGTCGAAGAGATTGTTACCGGCTTGGCCTCCCAGGGGTTTACAAAACTGTATTTTTTGAACGGACACGGGGCAAATCTGGCACCTTTGAAGCGACTGCAAGAACCGGTGCGCAGGCCAGACAACTGCTCGATCCGAATCCGCTCTTGGTGGGATTTCGAACCCGTCAATGAACTTAGGCGAGATTTTTATGGAGACTGGGAGGGCATGCATGCAACGCCGTCCGAAGTCGCGATCACCCAGGCCACCCACCGGATCGTAGAAGATGTTTCGGCAACTCAGGCTCCGCGAAAGTTATCAGCCGACTACATGAAGGTACATGCCGGCGACAAACACGGTCCTGCGGACCAACATCGAAGAGACTTTCCCGACGGGCGCGTTGGTTCCCATTCCGCTTTGGCACGACCAGAACATGGTGAGGCCTTGCTTAGCGCCGCAGCAAGCGCGGCGGCCCACGATTATGCGGATTGGATCGATGACTAGTACTGCAACTATCGCATCTACATCGAAGAATGTTGCCGATATTATCGTCATCGGCGCTGGCATCGCCGGTGCATCTGTCGCCGCTGAGCTGGCAAAAAAGCAACGCGTCATTCTGGTGGAGATGGAATCACAGCCCGGCTACCACACGACTGGTCGGTCTGCGGCCATGTTTGTGCCAAGTTACGGACCTGCTCCAATTCGCGCTCTTACACGGGCATCGGCCGCATTTTTTAACAATCCGGACAAGGACTTCAAGATCAAGTCACTGCTGTCCTCACGCCCGGTGATGATGATCGCCAGAGAAGATCAACTGGAAGCGATGCATATTCTGAAAAGCGAGATTTCTCAAAATACAATCATTCGGGATCTCAGCTCTGTCGAAATATCCCGGATGAATCCGTTGTTGAAGGAGAACTACGCCACAGCCGGATTGTTGGACGTAGAGGCCTATGACATCGATGTAGACGCCTTGCATCAGGGCTATTTGCAACGGTTCAAGGATCGAGGAGGAGAATTGCGCACCAATTTTCAAATCGATCACCTGGTGAAAAATTCTGGCTGTTGGGAAGTTTCAGCTGCAGGAAAACAGTTGAAATCCCCAATTGTTGTCAATGCATCGGGCGCCTGGGCAGACGAACTAACCGATTTGGCCGGCTTTCAGCGTGTCGGGTTAACACCCAAGCGACGCACGATGGTTGTTATCGATTCTCCTGAAGGCACAGCCACGGCAACACTTCCTATGACAATCGACATTGAGGAACAGTTCTTCTTGAAACCGGAAGCTGGCCAACTGCTTTTGTCTCCAGCCGATGAAACGCCGTCCCCGCCCTGCGATGCACAACCTGAAGAACTGGATATCGCCATCGGCGTAGACCGTATCGAAAGCGCTTTCGACTTCTCGGTCCGCCGTATTCAATCGAGTTGGGCCGGATTGCGCAGCTTTGTTACCGACAAAGTACCTGCAGTGGGATTCCTGGACAAAGATGAAAGTTTCTTTTTGCTGGCTGGCCAGGGTGGATACGGTATCCAGTCCAGCCCTGCCCTGTCACGAATGGCGGCGGCCTTGGCCACCGGTGAGCCAATGCCCGGCGATATTGCTGATGAAGGTGTTACACCACAGCAGCTTTCGCCGAAACGTCTGATTTGTTCCTGACAATTCGAAAGAACCAATCTTTCATTGACCTTTGAATTCTAATCGGCACAGTTCGGTTTGTTCAACGGAGATGCCTTAATGCTTGACTGCCAACGCCATTTGTTTGCCCTGCCGGACGATGTCTGTTTCTTCAACGCAGCCGCTTGGAGCCCCTTGCCCCTTTCGGCGGTTGAAGCAGGACAAGACGCGATGACTACCAAGTCGCGGCCATGGGACATGGTTGCGGGTGCGGATGAACGGGAATTCGCCCATGCGCGCGAAGTTGCTGCATCGATGATTGGAGCTAATTCTGAGGACATCGCACTGATATCATCGGTTGGTTATGGCGTGGCGACCGCTGCAAAAATACTGAATCTAGCTACTGGAAGCCGGATTCTGACGCTGGAGAATGATCACTCCTCACCAGTATTGGAATGGCTGTCGCGCCCTGATGGAAATCAACTTGTCGTCGAAACCATCAAGTGTGGACCTGATGGTGACTGGACAAGCGCCGTTCTGGAATGGCTGGCAGGCTCAAGCAGCACTCCTCCAGCTTTGGTGTCGATCTCTTCAATACACTGGTCGGATGGGGGCATGATTGATTTGGACCGGGTGCAGACTGAACTGAAGAAGCTGGGCACCATGTTGTTGGTCGACGCAACACACGGAGTTGGTGTCATCCCAACCGATGTCGCGCGTCTCGATCCTGATTTTTTGATTTTTCCGACCTACAAATGGCTCTTGGGGCCATATGGCCGCGCGTTCATGTACATTGCCAGACACCATCAAAACGCCACGCCGCTGGAACAAACCAGCTATGCTCGAAAGAGAGTTGTTGCAGAAGATGATCAACATTTCACCGATCTGGACTATGTCGACGGCGCACGACGCTTTGACATGGGAGAACGGGATTTTTTCGTATCTTTATGCGTGGCATCTCACAGCATGAAACTCATCAGGCAATGGGGACCAGATCAAATCGGTCAACGCCTGAGGATGCTCACAAATCGCATAGAAAAAGGCTTGATTGATCGCGAAGTGCCCGTCTCGATGATGAATGCGGCATACAGATCTCCGCATATTCTCAGCCTGGATTTCCCACAAGGCATGCCTGAAGATTTTGAACGATTACTCAAAGAGCGGCGGGTATTTGCCGTTCCACGTCTTGGGCGCCTGAGGATCAGTCCCCATGTGTATAACAATGAAGACGACTGTGATCGCCTGGTCGAAGAACTTGCGGATATATTGAAGTAAACCCAGCACATCGCCTGCTACCGATAGGTTTTTACTGACGTGGTTGTGACAGCAATTATCAGTCCCCACAGTTGTTAGATGCTGGCCCAAAAGGCTATCATCGATGCATCAATTAACAATCCGGAAGGGACGAGAATGAGTCTATTAGTGGAATATTCCGTGAATGAAGGAATGGCCGATGCACAGGTTGATGCTCTGAAACAATTTGTCGATGGGCTTAGAGCCATCGCAGACGACGGGTACAATTACACCGCATTTGAAACCGATGACCCGACCCGATTTATTGCGCTACTGGAGTTTAACGATGACGCTGGAAAGAAGCGATTTCTCGATAGCGCTCCGTTCAACGACTATCGCGAGGGGTCGAAAGATAGATTTCCAAACCCGCCGGGCACGACAACCATTCGTTTAGTAGCGTCAACGCGGAACTAGTTGGCCGGTCACAGAGCGGAATATTTTTGCTGGAAATCTGGGGGTGACAATCGGTGCCGCGTCGCCACCCCATTTCTGCGGAATTGATCAGACGAACAACTGAAAAATCATGCCCGAAATAATGGCCCCGGAGACACCCAGACCGATATAGGAGAAGAACACCTGACGTTTCACCAGTGACCAGACCGCCGCCATGGCCGGGATTGAACTTATGGCACCGGAAACCATGAAGGCCATTGCCGCCCCGTTGCTCATTCCCTGCTCTATCAGACCGGCAAGCAGAGGCGGGGCGATATAGGAATTCAAATAGGCGGGCATGCCAACCAATGCGGCGATTGCAATTGGTACAATTCCTTCACCACCGACCAGACCGGCAATTGCGGATGCTGGCACATATGTCACCAATAACGCTTCCAGCACGTAGGCCAGCGCCAGCCATTTTACCAAAAACCCCGCATTGACCAAGAATTCGTGTTTAAACGTGGCCCGGCGTTCAGCATGCTGCCAGAATTGCCATTCGGGCTTGCCATCAAATGGATTTGGGCCACAGCCGCAACCGGATTGCTGGTAAACACGCAAGGGCTGAGCAAACTGCCCCTGGCCTTTCAAAAGCTTGACCACATAACCGCCAAATAGCCCAAGTGCGACCGCCGCAACTGCCTTGCCGATGGCAAACGGCCACCCGAGCGCTGCGGCTGTGATCAGCAATGTTGGAGGATCAATCAATGGAGAAGACAACCAAAACGCCATCACCGCTGACAATGGCGCACCAAGCGCCAGCAACCCGGCAATGAATGGAATAACTTCGCAGGAACAAAATGGAGCCAACCCACCGAACAATGCGGCGAGCACAATCATTCGATTTTCACGCCCCTGAAACGCCCGCGCAATTACCGCTTCAGCTCCAGCTGCTTTCAATCCGGCGATCAACAATACCGCGAAAACGATGTACGGTAGCGTGCTCAAAAAGGCGTTGAAAGCAAAGGTGACAATGATCCAAAAATTGTCAGGATCGAGAAATGCAACCAAAACTGGCACGACAACAGTAATAGTCCATGGAGTGGCCAGGTACGACTTAGCCGGTTCCCAAATGTTATTTGGCGCTTGAGAGATATCGCTCATTTTTAAGTTCCTCTTCTGAGCAACACTCTTGCAATATGTATTCAGCCAGTGATTGCAGCAGCTCAAAATTTGCCCGATTGATAATCGAGCGTCCTTGTTTGTCCTGAATGATCAGTTCCGCAGCACTCAGGAATTTCAAGTGATGCGCCAAAGTCGATGCAGGAATGCCAGTTCGTTGCTGGATGTCGCCAACAGCAAGGCCAGCGTTCCCCGCTCGAACCAATACCTGCAATACTTCCAGCCTTGACGGTGACCCGATCGCGGAAAAACCTTGGGCAGCAATTTTCAAATCCATGGTGCATCCTTTATTTCTATAAAACTAGTTATATCGAAATAAAGTGATTTACAAGCGCTTTTTTTTGAAAAAATCCCGCTGAACCGGATTTTCCGAAGCCCGATCGATAAAAATCGCAAAAAAACTCAGATCGATGTCGATTTGATCACTTGAAATTCGTCTGGATAGTACAAGGGTATGGTACCTTTGCGAAAAGAAGGAAATTCAACATGCAGTATATGTGTCTCATCTATTCCACCGAGGGCGTCGGCCCACAGCCTGGCACCCCCGAGTTTGGAGCTTTCATGCAGGGCTATGCGGATTTTGGCCAGACCGTTCAAAAGGCGGGCAAGTTCGTAGCAGGTGACGCCCTGCAGCCGGTCAGCACAGCGACCAGTGTCGCGGTTCGTGACGGCAAGGCTGAAACGACGGATGGACCGTTTGCCGAAACCAAAGAACAACTGGGCGGCTATTATATACTCGACTGCGAGGACCTTGACGAAGCAATCAAATATGCAGCGATGATACCTTCTGCTGCCCATGGGCGTGTTGAAGTCCGGCCAGTGATGATATTTGACTAGCAACTGACCCTGATAATGCTGCCCCTATCCACGCCAAAACAAGCCATTGAACGAACGGTGCGCGAGGAATGGGGGCGCATACTGGCATCGCTGGTCAAGTCCATCGGCGATTTCCAGCTTGCCGAAGATAGTCTGCAGGAGGCGCTGACAGTGGCTCTGGACAACTGGAACAAGAAAGGTCTGCCGAAGTCACCAGCAGCCTGGTTGCTGACCACTGCAAGGCGCAAGGCGATTGACCGGTTGCGCCGCGACAAGAATTTTTCCAGCAAGCAAAAAGAAATCGCCTATCTCATGGATCTGGAGAACATGGACAAGGGTGGGCGCGAGACGTCCGCGTCTGTCGATGATCCCGAGATTCCTGACAAACGCCTGGAAATGATTTTTACCTGCTGCCATCCAGCACTTGAGCAAAAAACCCGCATCGCCTTGACCCTGCGGACACTGGGCGGGCTCACCACAGAAGAAATAGCAGCAGCATTTCTCGACCGGCCTCAGGCCATGGCGCAGCGGTTGGTACGGGCCAAGAATAAGATTAAACTTGCCGGCATTCCCTATGAAATTCCCGACATGGATGTATTGCCGGAGCGGATTTCATCTGTTCTCAGCGTAATCTATCTGATTTTCAATGAAGGATATTCTGCCTCGTCCGGAGACAGACCGGTGCGGTCGGACCTGTGTGACGAAGCCATCAGGCTGGCGCGTATTATTACTCAACTTCTCCCAAACGAGGCGGAAGTCGCAGGGCTGCTGGCGCTGATGCTGTTGCATGATTCAAGGCGATTGACCCGCACCGATGGGAGCGGTGCGTTGATTGCGCTGCAGCACCAGAATCGTCGCCGTTGGGATCGCGGCAAGATCAATCAGGGCGTGCGTCTATTGCACGATGTCCTGCCCAGGCAGCATCTTGGACCGTACCAATTACAGGCAGCCATCAGCGCGGTCCATGCACAAAGTGAAAGTTGGGAGGCCACCGACTGGGCTCAGGTTCAGGCGCTTTATGCCCTGCTCTATCAGATCACGCCAACTCCGGTGGTGAGATTGAATCAGGCACTGGCACTTTCCTATGCAAACTCGCCGCAGGAAGGTTTGCACATGCTCAGGGAAGCCGCGGGGGATGGTGTCTTGGAAAACTATCAGCCGTTTCATGCTGCAAAAGCAGATCTGCTCCTACGCAACGGCCAGATTGAAGAAGCAATGAACAGCTACCGCCGGGCCATTGAACTGTCGGACAATCTTTCCGAACGCCGGTTTCTTGAACAAAAGCTGGATGATGTTTCGAATACGCCCTCAGCCCGTTGGAGCTGATTTGGATTTTGTGCGTTGAATGGAGGCAGCGAAAGTTACGATAAAGATTATCGTCATAAGCAGGACGATCGTTGGCGCCGGTGCACTGTCCAGAAAGAAGCTGCCATATACTCCCAAGAACGAACTCGCAGCAGCTACCAAAATGGCGATCAGCAGCATCGATTCAAACCGTTTGGTCATCAAAAACGCAATCGCACCGGGAGCGATCAACAGAGCAATGGTCAAGATGATGCCAACCGCCGACAGTGCCGAAACGATCGTCAATGACAGCATGCAAAGCAGGCCGTAGTGAATGACGCGAACCGGCAAGCCCGCAACTTTGGCTTGCACCGGATCGAAAGAATGCAACAATAGATCCCGCCATTTGAACAACACGATCAAGAAAACAATCAGGGCAATTATGCCGGTCGTGATGATATCGGAAATACCAACTCCCAACATGTTTCCAAATAAAATATGATCCAAATGCACGTCGCTTTGAATTTTTGTGTACATCACAATGCCTAGGCCAAACATGCCCGAAAACACAACGCCCATGACGGTGTCCTGTTTAACCCGGCTATTTTCATTCAGATAGCCGGTCAGTAGCGCGCAGATCATACCCGCCACAAATGCACCTAACACCAGCGGAATGTTGATGATATATGCAACCACTACCCCCGGCAGGACCGCGTGGCTGACAGCATCCCCCATAAGCGACCAGCCTTTCAGAACCAGGTAACAGGACAACAGGGCGCATGGCACAGCAATAATCAGCGAGATGATCAACGCATTGATCATGAACGAAAACTGAAAAGGTAGCAGCAGCTCTTCCAACAAGGTCATGTCTGGACGCTTCCGGAGGGGCCGACTTTGCCAGTTATCAAGGCTTCAGCTGCACGACGCTTGGCGGCCAGAATTCCGTGCTTTGGGGCCACGACGAAGGCGATCAGAAACAATAGGGTCTGAAAACAAACAATAATTCCCCCGGTTGCACCATCGAGAAAATAACTTCCGTAAGCTCCAACAAAGCTTGTAACAACACCAATACCCACGCTGATCATCAGCAATCTGGGAAACCTGTCCGTCAGCAGATAGGCAGTTGCTCCAGGTGTAACGACCATGGCAATCACCAAAAAGGCACCCACGGTCTGCAAAGCTGCCACCGTGCAGGCGGACAGCAGGGTGAAAAAAACCACCTTCAGCAAACCCGGGTTCAGTCCGATTGACCGAGCGTGGTTTTCGTCAAAAAAGACAACCAGCAAATCTTTCCATTTCAGCAGCAGCACGCTGAGCGAAACGACACTGATGATAACCAGTTGAAGCGTATCTTCGGGCGTTATCGCAAGAATATTGCCCAACGTGATCGTCTGGATGTTCACCGATGTTGGTGAAAGAGAGATCATGAACAGACCAAGACCAAAAAAAGAGGTGAAAATCAGTCCGATTATGGCGTCTTCCTTGAGACCGGAACGCTGATTGAGAAACAACATGGCACCGGCTGCCAATCCGCCGGACAGAAATGCACCAAGTGCAAATGGCAGGCCCAGCATATAAGCACCAGCAACCCCTGGTACGATGGAGTGGCTCAAAGCATCGCCAATCAGCGACCAGCCCTTCAGCATCAAATAAACCGACAGAAAGGCACAAACGCCCCCTACCAAGGCACTCACCCACATGGCGTTGACCATGTAGGAATAGTTGAAAGGTTGCAGAAGAAGATCCATCACTGTGTTGAATCCGTCTTGTCATCATAAACAACAAAGGGACGCTCATCATCGGTAATCACCGTCACCTGGCGATCATCTTCGTCATCGTGCAGATCTGCTCCACCAAGAACAAAATGACGCAGAACGCCACTGAAGGTGCGCTCGAGATTGTCTTGCGTAAAAACTTCGCTGGTCAGGCCATAGTCGAGCACTGTCTGTTTGATCAGCACGGTGCGGTCGCAAAATTCAGGAACACTTCCTAAATTGTGGGTGGCAACCAACAGTACCCGCCCATCTTCACGCATCTGACGCAACAGGGCGATTATCGCCTCTTCCGACTTCACGTCGACACCCGTGAAAGGTTCATCCAGCAGGACAACCTGCCCATCCTGCGCCAAGGCGCGGGCCAAAAAAACCCGCTTTTTCTGGCCGCCGGAAAGCTCGCCGATCTGGCGTTCTCTAAAATCCGACATGCCAACACGTTCAAGCGCCTCAGCCACAGCTTTGCGATCAACATCCCTGGCCATGCGCATGAAGTTCATGTGGCCATAGCGTCCCATCATGACAACATCTTCAACAAGAACCGGAAAACTCCAGTCGACTTCCTCAGCCTGAGGAACATAAGACACCACATTGTTTTTCAATGCCGTATCAACCGACTGACCTAGGATCGATATTGTCCCTCTCGCCGCCGGTACGAAACCCATTATCGATTTGAACAGGGTGGATTTGCCTGATCCGTTTACACCAACCAGACCAGCGATCGTTCCCGTTGGAATCTCAAAACTTGCGTCATGCAATGCTGTATGACCGTTGCGGTAGGTTACCGTAAGGTCGCGAACTTCAATGCCCTTGACTGCGCCTGAAATTTTCGACCCATTTTTCATTGCGAGTTTGTCAGGCCTTCAGCAATCGTATTGGCGGTCTTGCGAAGCAGCGAAATATAGTCCGGCACCTCTCCGTCTGGTCCACTGAGGGAATCCACATAAAGGACGCCCCCATATCGGGCACCCGTTTCGCGCGCCACCTGTTTGGCCGGATTGGCAGGAACGGTGCTTTCCGAAAACACCACGGATATTTCATTTTCGCGCACCACATCGATCACTTTTCGCACTTGCTGCGGCGTGCCCTGTTGGTCAGCATTGATGGGCCACAGATACAATTCCTGCATATTGAAATCCCGGGCCAGATAACTAAACGCACCTTCACTGGTCACCAACCAGCGCTTATTGGCCGGGATCGCCATGATTTTTTCTCGCAAAGGAGCAACAGCTTCAGTCAATTGTCTCTTATATTTGTCAGCGTTCATTGCATACACTGATGCGTTGTCGGGATCGTGTTTGGACAGTGCATCACGAATATTGTCGATATAGATTTTAGCTGAATCCAACGACATCCAGGCATGCGGGTTGGGCTTGCCGGTATACGGCCCCGCGGCAATGCCCATCGGCTCGACCCCGTCGCTCAGCGTCACACTGGGGACGTCGCGCAAATTGCGAAAAAACTGCTCAAACCACAATTCAAGTCCCAAGCCGTTCCACAGGATCAGGTCAGCGCCCTGAGCTCGAAGAACATCCCGCGGGGTCGGTTGATATCCATGGATTTCTGCACCCGGCTTGGTGATCGATTCCACGATTGCCGCATCTCCCGCGACGTTACGCGCCATGTCAGCAATCACTGTAAATGTCGTAACAGCTTTGAACTTCTGTTGCGCATGGGAAGTCAAGGAACTCCCCACTACAGCAATCGCCATAAGGGAGAAAAACAAGATACTCTTAGATGTCGGCGCCATAATATACTCTGAAAGCAGGCTATTCAGACTTGGTTTATGCGAATCATTCGCAACAGTCAACAATCTGCGAATGATTCGCAACAAGTTCCGACCATTCCGCTCGCTTTCATATTCTGTTTAAATCTCACAGGCCACAACCTGCCAGTTCAGCTCAGCACAGCTCAACGCCGGTAAACTGTCATCGTGTCAAACTGGCCCGCATTTTGCTCCCCTTATTGGTCATAGATTATGCGGAGCAATTACGTCTCGAAATGGCACATTTTAGAGTAAATTTGGGCGATCAGCTTCAATCAATGTTCTCTGCGGGGGATTCTGTTCGCGATCGGGACGGAAAACCCGCGGGCCGAATTCCCAGAAAACTTGACTTGGAGATTAGTGTTTGTGCGAACCCCAATGAGATTACACGGGACTGGCGCAGATTCGAGGACAGTCTGGGCCTGAACCATGCATGCTCCACCTGGTGCCTTGCCTGGTACAAAGCTTATCAGGAAACAAACAAGGTTCAGCCATTCGTTATCACGGGGCGCACACGCACCGGTCAACTCCAGTTCGTATTGCCTTTGGAACTACGCCGAATCGGGCTGTTGAATGTTTTGGTTGCTCCGGGAGCTGGGCACACGACTTATTTTGCCGGGCTTTATTCAAACCAGGTTTTGCAGATTTTCAGGCGCGGTGAAGGGATCGATTTCTGGGAGCAAGTTTTAGCCAGCTTCGATAAAGTCGACGCGTTGTTGATCGAAGGTTTTTCGGTTGAAAAATTCGGCACCGATCATCCATTGGCCTTGTTGCCACAGTCGGATGCCGCCCATGGATCCATGCGAATGGACATTTCATCGGACTGGCCCGCTCAATATGAAGAAATGATCAGCTCCAAACTGAAGGCAGATGATCGTCGCTGCGTCAAACGTCTTGAAGAATTTGGAGAATTGAAACACGTTGTCGCCGAGACACCAGAGCAACGCCACGCATTGCTCAACGAACTGCTGCAGCAAAAAGCCACTCAGTTTGCCGCCATGAATGTGGTGGATCCTTTCAGATCAAACGAAGCTGCCGCTTTCTACAAGCGCCTGATCGACATAGACGACACTCTAGAAAGTTCTTCGCTCTATTTTTCAGCTTTGACTTTGGACAGCGTTCCTCTGGCGCTGAACTTTGGCCTGCTAGACGATGGCGAGTGCCACGGACTTATCACATCAATGACAGATAGCGACAAACGTCGCTTCTCCCCGGGAAGGTTATTGCTTGGACATACCAACAATTACCTGTCCAGCATCGGAATTCGACGCCACGACTTCGGCATGGGCATGCTGACGTATAAAGCAGTCTGGTGTCAGCGCGAGTTAAGGCGGCAGCACGTGCAAATAGGGTTCACCGGACTGGGGCGAATTTATCTGCGGCACAAACGCTCGATTCAGGAACTAAAAAGCTGGCTGAAATCACATCAGGAAGTGAAACGGTTTCTCAACGGTGTGCTTAATTTCATATCGCGTTTTGGCAAATAGTATTCCCGGCCCAACATTGGCAAGGTGTTTAACGCACCACCTCTCAAACACACCACCTGCTGAATGAAAAACCAGCATATAAAAAGACGCCCCAGTGATCACTGATCTATGGACATCGCGGGCGTTTTGGGACACATAGGGGCAAATTTCTTTAAATCGATTAAAAGACAACACTTTTGGGACTTACTTCGTCGACCAAAGGTGTAAACGGAAACTTCCCCAATGACTTCGCTGCACAAACCAGATGCCGATCAATTGCGCCAGGAAATATTGCGCCATCTAAAATATTCGCTGGGCAAAGATGAGTCCCATGCTACGACTTATGACTGGCGCATGTCCCTATCGTTGGCCCTGCGCGACCTGGTCGTTGATCCCTGGTTTGCCAGCACACGACAAACTTACAAATCAGGTGCTAAGAGAGTTTATTATCTGTCGATGGAGTTTTTGATCGGGCGCCTGATCGAAGACGTCATGACCAATCTGCGTATCGATGATATCGCCAAAAGCGCGATTGCCGATCTGGGTCAGGATTATGATCAAGTAGTCCACGACGAGCCAGACGCAGCATTGGGCAATGGCGGTCTGGGACGTCTGGCGGCCTGTTTTCTCGACAGTCTGTCGACCTTGGGTATCCCAGCATACGGCTACGGGATTCGGTACGAACATGGCTTGTTTCAGCAACGGTTTGAAGATGGTCGCCAGATCGAAACCGCGGAGAACTGGCTGGCGCAAAAGCACGCATGGGAGTTTGAACGACCAGAAGTATCCTATCGAATAAATTTTGGTGGCTATGTTCATCAATCTGGCAGCAAAGTGAACTGGCACTCGGCGGAAACAGTCCTGGCGTCGGCTTACGACACGCCGGTTGTCGGCTGGCAAGGCAAATGGGCGAACACTTTGCGACTTTGGGCCGCCAAACCCACCCGTATTTTCGATTTGGAGAGCTTCAATCGCGGCAATTACCTGGCAGCCAGCGAACCGGAAGCTCTTGCCCGCACAATTTCGCGCGTGCTCTATCCTGACGACACAACCGAGACTGGCAAAGAACTGCGACTGAAGCAGGAGTATTTCTTCACATCAGCGTCCATTCAGGATCTGCTGCGCCGTTTCATTTCAGAAGGCCACCCACTGAGCAGCCTGGCAGAACATGTTGCTATTCAACTCAACGACACCCATCCGGCAATTGCCGGCCCTGAACTGGTGCGGCTGCTGGTGGACGAACATGGTATGGACGTTGATGAGGCCATCATTCTTGCTCGCAATTGTCTGGGTTATACAAATCACACCCTGTTGCCGGAAGCGCTGGAGCGTTGGGATGAAGCACTGTTTGCCCGGATTCTTCCCCGCCATCACCGTCTCATCGAACTGATCGAAGACTGGCATTTGAGCAACACAGACAGCACTGTGCGCATTATCGAAGACGGGTCAGTTAAAATGGGTGAACTGTCGTTTATCATGGCGCATAAGGTGAACGGCGTTTCCGCGTTACACACCGAACTGGTCAAACAGACGTTGTTTTCAGACCTACACGGAACCTATCCAGACCGAATCATAAATCAAACAAACGGCATCACACCGCGCCGTTGGCTTTATTCGTGCAACTCAGAATTGAGCACCCTGATCACTTCGAATTTGGGAGATCAATGGCCAAACAATCTCGATCAGTTGGCCGCCCTGGCTGACTTTGCAGAAGACAGTGGATTTCAAGATGCATTCCGCGCCGCAAAGGCAAATAACAAACGCCGCATGGCAGAATGGATCAAGCAGCGGGACGGCATCATAATCAATCCCGAAGCACTGTTTGATGTTCAGATAAAACGCATCCACGAATATAAGCGCCAATTGATGAATTTGCTGGAAACTGTCGCGCTGTGGAATGAAATTCGCGACAATCCGAACGCAGACTGGACCCCCCGCCTGAAAGTATTCGGCGGAAAAGCGGCCCCTGGTTATGTCGTGGCCAAGGAAATCATTCATCTTGTCAATGATGTCGCTAAACGGATCAACTCCGACAAGACTACGATGCCCCACCTGCAAGTTCTGTATCCCGAGAACTACAATGTCTCGATGGCAGAAATCCTCATCCCGGCAACTGATTTATCTGAACAGATCTCAACCGCCGGAAAAGAAGCCTCTGGCACCGGCAATATGAAATTTGCTCTCAACGGCGCATTGACGATCGGCACACTCGACGGGGCCAATGTGGAAATTCGAGATTGCGTTGGTGTTGAAAATTTCTGTAACTACTCAGCTACCCTATTTCTGCTGCCATTAGGTGCGACAATTTGATTCATGGCGCATATTTGAGGTTCCACTTTTTTCATTTTGGTGTTTGACTGCGAGGATGAAACTCGAAAATCTGACACCTGAAATTCTTGCTGATTTCTCAAAATCAGAACTGATTGATGTGGTCATGGCTCTGGTGGGTCAGGTTGTCTAACTCAAAGAACAAAATGCGCAGCTTTTGGAGGTGAACGCTCGGCTCCTGAAGGAAAACGAACAACTCAGGAAAGACAACGAGCAACTTAGAGAAGATAATGCGGTTCTTAGGCAGCGTGTTTCAGATCTTGAGCGTCGTCTGGGATCGAACAGTCGTAATAGCAGCAAACCACCTTCGAGCGACGGACTGGCAAAGCCGTCTAGCGATAAGAAACGGCGGACCAAAAGTCAGCGGGGCAAGTCAAATCGAAAGCCTGGCGGCCAACCCGGACATCCCGGCAACACACTGAAACAGGTTGAGAACCCAGACGAGATCACCAGTCATTTTCCGAACCAATGCCAAAACTGTCAGGCCGCGCTTTCGGCGGAGGATACCATAGGTTCTGCGTGCAGACAGGTGTTTGGCCTCAAACCTCCACCGCCGCTTTATGTGACCGAGCATCGTGCGCATATTTGCCAATGCCAGCATTGCGGTGCAAAAACCCGCGCCGATTTTCCTGAAGGGGTAACATCACCCGCCCAGTACGGCGATGAAATAGGGGCGTTGGCCGCCTATTTACAGACGCAGCACTGCATTCCCCAAAATCGCCTGGCGCAGGTTTTTGCGGACATTTTCGGGGTCACAATCACATCGGCAACCCTTTCCAGTCTGGTTGCCAAAAAGGCCGAGCAGATGCTCTGTTTAGCTGAGGCGGTGAAGAACCTGCTGTCCGGGCCTCAAACGGCAGTGAAGCATCTGGATGAAACGGGGTTCAGGATTGGTGGCAGAACGCGCTGGCTTCATATGCTATGCTCCACCGCTCTAAGCCACCTTCGGCTCGGAACTGCGCGAGGTGAAGTGCCACCAGAACTGGCGGGAACGGCAGTGCATGACTGTTTCTCTTCCAACTGGGCAGTGGAAAATGTGACCCATGGATTGTGCAATGCCCACATCTCCCGCGAATTGGAGGCATTGACCGAATATGAAAAAGAAGCTTGGGTGCCGGACATGAAAGCCATTCTGCTCGACGCACTGAAGCTCACGCATGTCGCGCGAATCCAAAATCGGAGCGCGGTCAGCCCGGAGGCAATCACGGATATCGAGCGGCGATTTGATGCCTGTTGCGAGCGTGCTATCGCGTTCCACGAGGCCCAACCGCCTCTCGCGCGCCCAACGAAAGGCAAGAAGCGGGGTCGCCCGAAACGGCGGATTGGGCACAATCTCGCTTTGCGACTCCAAACGCATAAAGCAGCGGTTTTGCTCTTTCTCAATGATCTGCGCGTTCCCTACACGAACAACGAGGCAGAGCGTGATCTCAGAATGACGAAAGTTCGACAAAAGGTCTCGGGAAGCTTTCGAACAGAGGCTGGTGCCGAGAATTTCTGCACTTTACGAACGGTCATTGAAACGGCGCGAAAACAAGGTTGGGACATCCTGAAAACCTTGAAAACCGCGCCTGATCAGCTCATCCTCAACCTCAGACCCGTCTGATGGGCCGTCTATAAAAGCATCAGGTTGGGGTAGCTGGGTAGTTACAAATTTCTATTTATTTGGGCTCAACGCCAAAGAAGTTGTTGAGCGCAGATCACAACAGGACTTCGCCCGTCGGGCAATTGAGGCCAGCCCACGGCTGACCAGGGTATTGAACCAGATCGCAGATGGCGAATTCTCCCCGGCAGAACCCCAGCGCTACGCCGCCCTCGTGCGCAGCCTTTACGAACACGATTATTTCCTCGTCAGCTGCGATTTTGATGACTATTTCAACACCCAGCGCGCGGTAGACAAAGACTACAACGACGTTGCAGGATGGACACGAAAGTGCATCTACAACACGGCTCGGATGGGCTGGTTTTCGTCTGACCGTACCATTGAAAGCTATGCGAAGGGCATTTGGAACGTGGTACCCAGTCAGGTCACATAGGGAGAATGGTTCAGAAAGTTGACATGCCAATTGCCCCGGACGACGCAGAACAAATAGCTGCAGGGTGCCACCCTGATCCCTATGCTATTCTTGGCATGCACGAGTACGAGTCCAAGCTGTTCGTCTGTGTCTTTATACCGAACGCCCAGACGGTTTCCGTCGTCGAAGCAAGCTCAAAAAAAGTCATAATAAATCTAAAACCTGCACCGGGTGGTCAGGGACTGTTTTTTGGCTGGATCAATAACCGCGAAAAAGCCTTTCAATATGTGCTGGACGTTTCAAACGACAACCAACAATGGCTACAGCATGATCCATACAGTTTTCCGCCGGTCATCGGTGAACTTGACCTGCATCTGTTCAATGAAGGAACTCATAACCGGCTCTGGCAAATGCTGGGCGCCCATCAAATCACCCATAATGGCGTAAACGGCACCCATTTTGCGGTCTGGGCTCCCAATGCAAGTCGGGTCAGTCTGGTCGGAGACTTCAATCGGTGGAATGGTGCAACCCACTGTCTGCGGCCCTTGGATCAATCCGGAATTTGGGAAATATTTGTTCCTGAAATGAGTGAGGGAGAAATATATAAATATCAGATCACGGATCGAGCCGGCCAAATTCTGCCCCAAAAAGCCGACCCGGTTGGTTTTGGGGCCGAGCATCCGCCAAAAACCGCCTCCGTAATACGAAATCTTGATGGCTATAGCTGGTCAGACGCCGATTGGATGACCACTCGTCAGGAGCGTCAGAATATAGAGCAGCCCATTTCTATATATGAAGTTCATCTGGGTTCCTGGAAAAACGTGGCCGAGGATGGTGGTCGTCCTCTCTCTTATCTCGAACACGCTGCGCAGCTTGTAGCCTATGTAAAAGACATGGGTTTTACTCATATCGAACTGATGCCGATCTCAGAATTTCCTTTTGACGGCTCATGGGGCTATCAGCCCGTTGGTCTTTACGCTCCGACCATTCGCTACGGAACTCCAGATGAGTTTCGGCAATTCGTCAATGCCTGCCATGACAACGAGATTGGTCTGCTGCTTGATTGGGTTCCAGGTCACTTCCCGGAAGATCCGCACGGATTGGGCCGTTTTGATGGCACCGCACTTTATGAACACGAGGATCGCAAAGAAGGATTTCATCCAGACTGGAATACGTTGCTGTACAATTACGGCCGACGCGAAGTCGCCAACTACCTGATTGCCAATGCGACTTACTGGTTGAGAAAGCATCACGTAGATGGTCTGCGGGTCGATGCTGTCGCGTCAATGCTGTATCGCGACTATTCTCGTCAGGAAGGCGAATGGATACCAAACGTTCACGGCGGGCGAGAGAATTTGGAAGCCATCGACTTTCTCAAGAAAATGAATGAGACGGCCTATGCCGACATGCCGGGCATCATGACAGTGGCAGAAGAATCTACCGCGTTTCCCGGCGTCAGCGCACCAACCAGCCACGGCGGCCTGGGCTTTGGTTTCAAATGGAATATGGGTTGGATGAATGATTCACTTGCCTATTTGCATGAAGACCCGGTCAACCGAAAATACCATCATCACAAGATGACATTCGGTCTTCACTACGCGTTTTCAGAGAATTTCATCCTGCCCATCAGTCATGACGAAGTTGTCCATGGCAAAGGATCGATGCTCAACAAGATGCCGGGCAGCGACGATGAAAAATTTGCCAATCTGCGTGCCTATTATGGGTTCATGTGGGGACACCCGGGCAAGAAATTGCTGTTTATGGGCAATGAAATTGCGCAACGCGACGAATGGAATAATGATAAAAGCCTGGACTGGCATCTGCTGGAGCACCCCCAACACCAAGGCATTCAAAACCTTATTCGCGACTTGAATCAGCTTTATCGGTCCACCCCGGCTCTTCACCAACTTGATTGCAACCCAAAAGGGTTTGAGTGGATCGAGGGCGACGCAAATGAAGAGTCTCTCTTTGTCTGGTTGCGCAAGAGCAGCAACCCGGTAGATACCATTCTAGTGATTTCCAACTTTACTCCCGTCGAGCGTCGAGACCGTCAGATTGGCGTTCCAGCTGCCGGATATTGGCGTGAACTGCTCAACTCCGATGCATCTCTTTATGGCGGTGGAGATCGCGGAAATCTGGGCGGCTGTCAATCACAGGCAATCGCTGCATCGGGGCGCGATCAATCTATCCGCGTAACCATCCCCCCATTGTCGACGCTATTTTTGAAACTGGACCCGTCCACACCGAATTCGACTAAATCATGAACGAGAGGACTTAAAAATGGATATGGAATCCCAAAGGCTCGCGCAACAAACTATGGCTTTCGTTCTTGCCGGTGGCCGAGGCAGTCGGTTGATGGAGTTAACCGAAATTCGGGCCAAGCCTGCGGTCTATTTTGGTGGTAAATCACGCATCATCGACTTTGCGCTTTCCAATGCCGTTAATTCAGGCATACGCAGACTTGGCGTAGCTACCCAATACAAAGCTCATTCGCTCATCCGCCACCTACAGCGTGGTTGGAGCTTTTTTCGCGCAGAACGCAATGAGTCACTCGACATATTGCCTGCGTCCCAGCAACTCGATGAAGACAACTGGTACAAGGGAACCGCTGATGCAGTCTTCCAGAATATTGGGGTGATCGCCGGCAACAATACCAAATATGTGATTATTCTCGCTGGAGACCATATCTACAAACAGGACTATTCGCGGATGATCCAGCAACATGTGATGAGCGGTGCCGATGTTACCGTTGGCTGCATTGAGGTGCCGCGGATGGAAGCAGTTGGCTTTGGCGTCATGCATGTCGATGAGGACGATAATATCAAGGATTTCATCGAAAAGCCCGCTGATCCACCTCCCATGCCCGGCCACCCTGACCTCGCGCTGGCCAGCATGGGGATCTATGTGTTTGAGACCGAATACATGTTCAAACTGTTGCAGGAAGATGCAGACGACCCCAATTCCAGCCACGATTTTGGCAAAGACATCATCCCTCGCGTTGTCGAAAACGGAAAGGCTATTGCCCATCCTTTTTCGCGCTCCTGTGTACGCAGCGGCCTGGAAAAAACGCCCTATTGGCGCGATGTTGGAACGGTTGATGCGTTCTGGCAGGCCAATATCGATCTAACCGATTTTACACCTGAACTCGATCTTTACGACGAATCCTGGCCGATCTGGACATATTCCGAACTGACCCCACCTGCTAAGTTTATTCATAACGAGGAAGGAAGACGAGGAAACGCTGTTTCATCTCTTGTTTCCGGCGGATGCATCATTTCCGGATCGCAGCTGGAAAATTGCCTGCTCTATACCGGCGTACGTACCCATTCATTTGCCAAACTCAACGGTGTCATCGCGATGCCCTATGTGGATATTGGACGAAAAGCGGAACTGACCAAAGTGGTGATTGATCGTGGCGTCAAAATCCCTCCTGGACTGGTTGTCGGTGAAGATCCTAAATTGGATGCCAAGCGATTCCGGCGATCTCCCGGTGGCGTCTGCCTGATCACCCAATCCATGATAGACGCATTGGACGACTGAATTGAACATACTGCATGTTGCTTCTGAATGTGCCCCCTTTGTCAAAACCGGGGGATTGGCGGACGTTGTCGGAGCCGTACCAAAGGCACTTGCCCAACTGGGCGTCAGCGCAAAAATTGCCTTGCCTGCCTATCCGGCGCTTTCATCTTTGGTAAAACAGGGCCGCATCTTGAAAGCTTATGAAGACTTGTTCGGCGGTCCTGCGCGATTGATCTCCGTCCAATCTGATGCCCTCGACTTGCTGTTACTCGACGCTCCACATCTGTTCGACCGGCCGGGCAACATTTATCTCGATGAAACGGGCCGCGATTGGCAGGATAATCATTTGCGGTTTGGGGCTCTGTGCAAGGTGGTGGCCGAAATTGCACTTGACGGCGTCGAAGACTGGAAACCCTCGGTTGTTCACGCCCATGACTGGCAAGCCGGTCTGGTACCGTTGCTCGTCAAAATGGCGAACCGCCAGGACGCTCCAAAATGCGTTACGACGATACACAACATCGCTTTCCAAGGGTTGTTTCACTGGTCAGCCCGCGAGTTTTTCAACATACCCGATCATCTTTTCACCCACGAAGGCGCTGAATATTATGGGCAATTGGGTTTCCTGAAATCAGGCTTGGCATTTGCCGATAAAATCACCACCGTCAGTCCAACCTACGCAGGTGAATTGTTGACACATGAGTTCGGCATGGGTCTGGAAGGGTTACTGCAAGCGCGTCAATCCGATCTCAGTGGCATATTAAATGGCATAGACACCGACGTCTGGAATCCCACAACGGATCCCGCCCTGCCCGCGCCCTATTCAGCCCGCAACCGGGTCAAAAAACACAACAGCCGCGATGCGCTTGAATCCCGGTTCGGTTTGATGGCGGATCCCTCCTCTCCATTGTTCTGTGTCATCAGTCGACTCACCGAGCAAAAGGGACTGGATCTGCTGCTGCAGTCCTTGCCTCATCTTGTCACGCAGGGAGGCCGCCTTGCTCTGCTCGGGTCTGGTACGCCCGATCTGGAGAATGGCTATCGGCAAGCAGCACAACAATTTCCCGGCAGGGTCGGTGTGGTAATCGGCTATGACGAACAATTGTCACACTTGATGCAGGGAGGGAGTGATGCGATTTTGGTTCCCTCGCGGTTTGAACCCTGCGGCCTGACCCAATTATACGGTCTGCGATACGGCACATTGCCGGTTGTTGGGCGCACTGGTGGGCTTGCCGACACAGTTGTCGACGCAACTGCTGAAAACCTGAAGGCGAAAACCGCAACAGGGATTCAGATGCAACCGGGAAGTGTTGATGCATTGAACACAGCAATTACTCGAACCTGCGCCCTGTTCGCCAGACAAAAAGTATGGAAGTCGGTGATGGGAACGGCGATGCGTACGCCGGTGGGGTGGCAGCAATCTGCCCTTCGATACTTTGAGCTCTACCAGAGCTTGATTGCGAAATAGGTAGGAAAACTGCAGCAATGAAACTGCAACTGCAATCCGGCAATCATCACCATATGGGAGCCCGCTTTGACGGGGAAGGCACCAATTTTGCTGTATTCTCGGCTCACGCCAGCCGAATAAGCCTATGTGTTTTTTCCGCCGACGGCAAAGTGGAATTGGACCGACAACCCCTGCCGGAACGCTCCGGCCATGTTTGGCACGGCTACGTGCCGGGGCTCGATCCGGGAAGCCTCTACGGATTTCGGGCAGACGGTATCTACGCACCTGAGCAAGGACACAGATTCAATCCCAACAAATTGCTGATGGACCCCTATGCCCGTGAACTGTCGGGCGCATGGTCCAATGATTCAGCAACATTGGGTTACGTGTTGAACGCGGCCAGCCAGGACCTGTCATTCGACAATAGAGACAGCGCTCCCTTTGTTCCAAAATCAGTCGTATCGCACCCCGAACTCTATTCGCGCATTGAGCCAAGATCCGACACAGACTGGACCGATACTCTTATCTATGAAGCCCATCCAAAAGGGCTGACCATGCAGCACGGCACAGTTTCAGAATCGGTGCGCGGCACTTATGAGGCGCTCGCCAGCGAGCCGGTATTGGAACATCTGCAGAAACTAGGCGTTACAGCAATCGAACTGCTGCCGGTACACAGCTTCATCGACGACGACTTTTTGTTGAAGAAAAACCTGCGCAACTACTGGGGATATAACACGATCGGGTTCTTTGCGCCGGAACCGCGATATTTTGGAGCACAGGGGTTGGCAGGCTTTCGCAACATGGTGCGCCGCTTTCACTCCGCAGGCATCAAGGTTATTCTGGATGTCGTCTATAATCACACTGCAGAGGGTGATCATCGCGGGCCAACTCTTAGTTTTCGCGGGCTGGATAATGCGTCCTATTACCGGCTGATCGGCGGCCAGCCCCGGTACTATGTCAACGATACAGGGACCGGCAATACGCTCAACGTTTCTCACCCCTTCGTTCTGCGCATGATCATGGACAGCTTGCGCTTTTGGGTACAGCAGATGGGTATCGACGGATTCAGGTTTGATCTGGCCACGACCCTTGGGCGTGAAGACCACGGATTCGATCGACGCGGCGGGTTTTTTGATGCCATCCGGCAAGACCCGGTGCTCGCCGACACTAGATTGATCGCCGAGCCTTGGGATATTGGTCCAGGCGGATATCGGGTAGGCGACTTTCCAGCCGAATTTTCAGAATGGAATGACGGATTCAGGGACACGGTACGGCGTTACTGGCGTGGCGATCATCACAGTGCTCAGGATCTCGGCGCGCGGTTGCTCGGGTCAGCCGACAAGTTTGACAGAGATGGTCGTCGTGCCTGGACATCCATCAACTTTGTCACGTCCCATGATGGTTTTACGCTGGCTGATGTCACCCGTTACAACCATCGACACAATGATGAAAATGGCGAAAACGGTGCCGACGGTCACCACGAAAATTTCAGTGACAATTGTGGTGTTGAAGGTGAAACGGAGGATGCCGATATCAAGGCCAAGCGAGCCCTGCGGCAACGCAACATGCTGGCAACACTGTTCCTGTCACAGGGAACGCCAATGTTGTTGGCTGGGGACGAATTCTCAAACTCGCAGCTTGGCAACAACAACGCCTATGCTCAGGACAACCCGACCGGATGGCTGAGCTGGCAGCAGGCAGACTCCGAGATGATCGAATTTGTTGCCAGACTTTCCCAGTTCAGACGCAATCATCCGTGCTTGCGCCAGAGCAATTTTTTACATGGCACCACCCGGAAAATTGATGAGTTGCAGGACGTTGAATGGAGCGACTTTAGGGGAGAACCGTTGCGCTGGCGGGACCCAGGCCTTTCAAACATTTGCCTTACCTTGCGCATGTCGGGTGAATCCAGTCAGGCAGACGGTCTGGATGACACGGTATTTATCGTATTCAATCGTGACCCGGAAGAAGCCGAAGTCCAATTGCCAAAGGTCAAACTTGGTCATCATTGGGTCCGCGCTATAGACACTGCTGCAAGCGATATATTTGCCGTTTGTGAATTTGACGGAACGTCGATGCGGGTTGCCGGTCACTCCGTTGTTGCTGCTGTTTCAAAGCCCGATGAGATCCCGAGATGACTTCCGAGCAAGCACTCGACTGGCTGGCGGATTATTTTGGAATCGTCGGTTGCTATCGCGATCTTACCGGAGAAGAACAAGCGACCAGCAAGGAAACCAAGCTCGCACTTCTGTGGGCGAATGAAGTCAATTTGACGACAGATATTGAGATCAGGCAGGCGGCTTCTCATTATCAGGAAAAGACCAGAAAACGTCGATATCCCGAAGAGATTGTCATCGACCCAAAGCAAAGACACACTTTGCCAACCTCGGATGATACGACTTGGCATATACAAACGGAACAATCCCCCAGCGATCATATTGCCGGCTGTTCTAAGGGTCAGATTGATATTCCGCCCCTGCAATCAGGCATTCATAATTTACACATCGGCGAGGGCAAAAACGCGGAAGCGGTCAGGCTGATTGTCGCACCCAAAACGGCCCCTTCCCTGATTGAAGTTGCTGGTCAGCAACACCTCTGGGGAGTAAACGCTGCGCTTTATGGCCTGCATTCAAAAAGCTCTCCTGGAATTGGCAACTTCCAGCATTTGTCAAAGGCCGCCGAAATTTGTGGGCAACATGGCGCCAGCTTTTTGGGTATCAATCCCGTTCACGCGATTGGCTGGAGCAGTCCTGAAGTCATCAGTCCTTATTCCCCGTCCCACCGTGGGTTCCTTAATGGCTTTTACATAGCCGCTGACATTATCGAACCCTGTTCGAATGCCAGTCAGAAGTTAATCGCCGACTGGAAGTCATCCAGTCTTCAGAAATCGACAGTTGGACGGGTTGATTATTGCGACCATGTGGCTCATCTCCGCCCACTTCTGATTGCGCTCTACAAAGACTTTGTGGCGCAAGCCCCTGGGTGGCAAAAAGCCAGGTTTCATGAATTCTGTCGACGCGGCGGCACTTCCCTGGTTCGATTTGCGCGGTTTGAAAAAACTGCGAACCGGCACGGATCTGAATCGTCCAGTTGGCCTCAACACACAAACAGCAGCAGTGTTGAAAGTATTTTCGGTGATCCAGACTTGCAATTTCACGCTTGGGTACAATGGATAGCAGACGGACAGCTGGAATCGGCCCATGCGGCCGGATTGGCCTCGGGGATGAAGCTCGGCCTTTATCTGGATTTCGCCGTTGGCGCGCGCCGTGATGGCGCAGAAGCCTGGTGTGAGGCGGCAAGCATCGCCCAAGGAGTTTCAATTGGGGCACCCCCCGACCACCTAAGCCCCGCCGGGCAGAACTGGAACCTGACTGCCTTTGCCCCGAAAAAACTTGCCGCCAATAATTATCAGGCATTTCGCGACATTCTCAGCCAGGCCATGCGTCATTGCGGAGTCATTCGCATTGACCACGTGCTTGGATTGAATCGATGCTACTGGATCCCGGACGATGGATCTCCAGGCGGATATATCCGGCAAAATTTTCAGGCGATGATGGCGCTGGTGCGTCTTGAGGCCCAACGCAGCAATACGCTTGTAATTGGCGAAGATTTGGGTCTGGTTCCAACAGGTTTTCGAGAGACCATGAACGAGCGAAATATTTATTCCTACGGCGTGTTGCAATACGAAAAAAACGCCAAAGGCAAATTCCGGTCACCCAAAAAATACAGGTCGAAGTCGCTGGTCTGCTTTGGCACACATGACACGCCAACATTGGCAGGCTATTTCAAGGCCCGTGATATTGATTGGTGGCAGAAACTCAACTGGATAAATGACAGTAACACCAACAACGCGCGCGCTGTAAGACGCAAGGACATAAGTCAGTTGTTTAGATTGTCGATAAAACAAAAGGTCACCGCCCGGCAGTCATTCAACCTGCTGCGCAATACCGTCCATGACGCACTTGCCGGCTCCAATGCGGCAATGGTTTCGGTCCAGCTGGATGACGTGTTTGGCAGTGTTGAAGCACAAAACTTACCCGGCACAATTGATGAGCATCCAAACTGGCAAACTAAATATCCCTGCCCAACCGAAGAATTGAAGGCTGAACCACAACTTGTGAAGATCGGCCAGATCATGGCAAGCCATACAAGAAGCAACTCTCAGCTTGCTAAAAGGAAGAGCGTCAAATGAAGATCCAACAAATTGCTACGAAACCGATCGAAGGCCAGAAGCCGGGTACATCCGGCCTGCGTAAAAAAACCCGCATCTTCATGGAGCCGGGCTACCTGGAGAATTTCGTTCAGTCCACATTCAATGCGATTGGTGGGGCGAAAGATAAGACATTTGTCGTCGGCGGTGACGGTCGCTTTTTCAACGCCCGGGCCATTCAGATCATCATCAAAATGGCTGCTGCAAATGGCGCCTCAAAACTGATAATTGGCCAGAACGGACTGCTTTCGACACCCGCCGCCTCACATCTCATTCGGCTGAACACCACTGATGGTGGCCTTATTCTGTCAGCCAGTCACAATCCGGGGGGATTGGATGAAGACTTCGGATTGAAGTTCAATACCAATAATGGCGGACCAGCGCCCGAGAGCATAACTGACGCAATTTATGCTCAGACATGCAAGCTTACTTCCTATGTGATTGCTGAAAATAGCCCCGAAAACGAAGCCGACTTGACGCAAATTGGCACACAGCAATTGGGAGATATGCAAATCAACATTGTTGACCCGGTCCAGGATTACAGGGAACTTATGAGGTCACTGTTCGACTTTGACGCCATTCGCAACCTGTTTGCATCGGGGTTTTCCGTTCGTTTCGATGCCATGCATGCTGTCACCGGGCCCTATGCCAGAGCAATCCTCGAAGAAGATCTGGGAGCACCAAAAGGAAGTGTGATAAACGGCCATCCATCAAAAGATTTTGGTGGCGGGCACCCCGACCCTAACCCGGTATGGGCCAAAGACCTGATGCACATCATGATGGCCGAAGACGCGCCAGATTTTGGCGCTGCCTCAGACGGTGATGGCGACCGAAACATGATCGTCGGGCGCGGCACTTATGTCACACCATCCGACAGCCTCGCCGTGCTCGCTGCAAATGCACATCTTGCTCCGGGTTATGCCGAAGGTCTGGCCGGAATTGCCCGATCGATGCCAACAAGTGCCGCAAGCGACCGTGTCGCAGATGCGCTTGGCATCAAATGCTACGAGACACCAACCGGATGGAAGTTTTTCGGCAATCTGCTGGATGCAGGGCTTGCAACATTATGTGGTGAAGAAAGTGCCGGAACAGGTTCAAACCACGTCCGTGAAAAGGATGGATTATGGGCGGTGCTTCTGTGGCTCAACATTCTGGCCGTTCGTCAGGAAACAGTATCTCAGATTCTTGTTGAACACTGGAGCAGATTTGGTCGGGACTATTATTCCCGGCACGATTTTGAAGACATTCCCACTGATGCTGCCAATGAGTTGATGAGCCGCCTGGGGCTTGCGCTAGGCACTTTGCCCGGGCGGCAGATTGGCGACCAGACAGTCAAATCATGTGATGAATTTGCTTATCTTGATCCAGTTGACGGATCAAACAGCAGTAATCAAGGAATTCGACTTTACTTTGAATCCGGTGGTCGCGCAGTGTTTCGGCTGTCAGGCACCGGTACACAAGGTGCCACGCTGCGACTGTATCTGGAACAATACGTACCACAGCAAGATGACCATCAACGTGACCCGCAGGTCGCACTACTTGGAGTTCAGCAAGCGGCGTTGACAGTTTGCGAGTTGGAAAAGCTCACGGGCCGCACGGAGCCTGACGTCAGAACCTAAACGACCCAAACTCGCCAATAATCGATTCGGACTGAATCAGTTCGTAACACGTGCCTGATAATCATGGGTTTTCCAGGTTGCGATCTGAAACGCCAAATCACGACACTGAATTCGCACATGCGAATTCTCGCATATGCATTGCAACGTTTTGAAAATACCTGTTGCCGCAAAAATTAAGTTCCGAATATGTGCGGCAAACCTGCCCAAGGCCAGCTTACAATTTTGAAGTCAAAGCGCCTTGCTAAATCCGCTGAATGAGGCGTTGCCTGGCAGGACGACGAAAGAGTTTATGCAGTCAATGCAAACCCCAAACCAGCCGGACTCTCTTCAACCCGAAGAGCCCAAAGAGCGTGATCCGATTGAAACGCTGGCCCATCATCAGCAGGCGAATGTTGAAGAATTGTTGGGTCAGGTGGATTTCTACCAATCGATTGTCGAGCAGTTTCCCGCGAGCAACTGTTCCGCTTTAAGGCGGAACGCGGAGAGTATGGTGAAGGCGACGTAGAGCAACACGTTCGTTCGCGAATGGCGTTGGTTGCCCAGCGTCAACCACACCGCTATGAACGCCAACTCAGCGATGGCCGCATCATTGAAGTCCGTGGGCGACCGTTGCGAGACGGGGGCTTCGTGACGACATATTTTGACGTGACCGAAAAACGTCAAAGCAACACCCAGTTCAATGCGTTGATCAATGGATTCCCTGGAGGCATCGCCGTATTTGACGTGGGTTACAAAATGACCTTTTGCAATGACACGCTTAAGTCACGCATTCCCAAATCTGAAGAATTGTTCGCCAACGGGCTTCCAACAATGGAGCAATATATCTGGCACAATGCACGACAGGGAACCTATGGTCAGTCGAACCTGTCTCAAACCGTAGCGCATCGCGTGCGTTCAATTCGCAATGGTCGCGTTTTGAAGCATGAATTGAAAATCGGTGAAAACCACTATGTGGAAGTGACTGTGATTCCGCTGAAAAATGGCGGAATCGTCGAAACCCATGTTGATGTCTCGAACAACCGCCTCAGATCTAATCAACTGGAAGCTGTCGTAGACAACTTTCCAGGTGGCTTGGCATTGTTCGATGCACAGATGAAGCTTGTTCTGCACAACGATCAATATAAGTCACTTTGGAATTATCCGGCAGAATTGTTTGAAAACCAAAACCCCACCTTGCAAGAACTGTTGATGTTCAATGCGCAACGGGGCGATTTTGGTGAAGACGCCCCTGAAAAACGCATCAAGGAGAGACTGGACATAGCGCGGTCCGATGAGCCGCATACTTTTACTCAGGAGCGACCCGACGGACGGACGCTGGAGATCAGCAGTTCGCCGGTCGATGGTGGTGGTTTCGTGACAACATATTATGACATTTCCGAACGGTTGGCCCTGGAACAATCTACCGTCCAGATGGCTCATTACAGTGCATTGACCGGACTGCCGAACCGGACGCTATTCCAGGATCGTCTGAACATTGCATTGGCACAGGCCGAACGCGGCACCAACGTTGCTGTGCATCATGTTGATATTCACAATTTCAGCCGCATCAATGACACGGCCGGGCAACAGACGGCTGACAAGATCCTCAAGATCCTTGGTTCCCGGATGATGGAAACGCGTCGGGAAACCGATACATTTGCTCATCTGGGTGGCGATGAATTTGCCGTTATTCAGATCGGCATCGATGATATTGGTGGCGCCGAAATTCTTGCCAGGCGTGTTTTGCGAACAATCCGTGAACCGATCGAGGTCGATGGGATGATATTCGAACTCGACGCCTATATTGGAATCAGTCTGGCGCCGCAAAACGGCACTTTCTTTGACGAAATCCAAACCAAATCGAGTTCCGCACTGTTCAACGCAAAGCAGGTGGGGCCGGGGATGATTATGTTCTATCACTCCTGCGTGAATCGAGCTTTTGTCTGATTAATCAGGCACATACCCGATAACAATTTGAGAGTCTCCTGAACATCGCCGCCGCAATATCCTTGCCCACATTATTGGTAGTCAGGTTTGCGCAAGCCAGAAGATAAAAGGTTGCTGCAATGAGGTAGTGGGATTCGGGTTCAAGATGCACGTCCTGCGCGTGCCATTGAATCACTTCCCAAGGGGATGAATGGCAAACCGTTGGAAAATTCGGCATTAAGAACGCTGCAACAAGTCCGGGACACGGCGGAGCTTTGCGACAATTCCTACGACATCATTTCTCAAAAACTCCAAACCCTGACCACGCTGAGCGATGCCTTTTCCTGTGTCAGCGACATGTGTACGCGCTATGGTTATAGCCATTTTCTAATTGCTCACCCACCAGATGTCGCCTGTTCAATGACGGCTGAAGACATCCTACTGACAAATCTTCCGTTGTATTTGGTGGATGATCTTGTCTCGCTGGAATTGCTTAGCGACTGGTCGGTAATTGACCAGATCAACAACACATCAGCACCGTTTACCTGGTCGAGATTGCAGGGGATTCACTCCGACTCCGTCGCCGGTCAGAAAACCAGCGGTCATGGTGACGAAACTGGTGGCGCGGAAGCCTTGTTCATAAATGAAATTGACGCACAATTCGCTCATTGCATCCAAACGCCGACACGCGCCCAAAAGCGAACATTTATCACTCTGTTTTCTGAATCCCCAAGGGAGTTCGATATTGAGTTTGAACTTGTCGTGCTATTTCAAAAAATATTCGATCAAATTGAAACTCTCGCCCTCAATCGAGGACGAGATACCGGAACAGAACTGAACAAACGTGAACTCGAATGTCTGAACTGGGCGGCAGCTGGGAAAACCAGCGGCGAAATTGCCGTCATCGTATCGTTGTCTGAACACACGGTGAATCACTATCTGAATTCCTGCTGCAAGAAACTCGATTGCGTAAACCGAACTCAAGCGGTTGCGCGCGCAATTCGAATGCGAGTCATAAAATAAGCCGCGTGCTGTAGCGGAGAGACTAAACTGAACACAATAGGGTGGGCTAATAATCATGCAACAAGCTAAACAAGTCAGTGAGACGCCGCGGGCGAATAAGCCGCTTCCGATGTCGATGCGAGTGGCTAATGCAATGCACAAAATCGGGGTGGTCGGCCTGCCGCGAAATTATGAAGTTTTTTACGGCGCCATAAGTGGAACCAACCCCGATATCCAAAAGGAACTGATGGAGATCGGCAACAATATTGATCAGGAGAAATTGGACGAGCTTTTTGCAAAATATTGTGCACGTGCCGATGATGAAGTCACGATAAGCAAAATCTGCAACGCAGTTGAGAACAAACTCAGCAGCACCATTGAAATGATCAAAAACGAGCAGAGTTCGGTCAGCCAATATGGCAAGATTCTGGGCCAGGCGACGCAGAAACTTGACCCTGGCTCCCGGATGTCCCCCGATGTCGTCAACAAACTCGTTGGCCTATTGTCGGACGCCACCGCAACAACTCAAAAACAGGGTCAAAAGACACTGGAAGAAATTGAAGACAACAGTGGTGAATTGCAGGCGATAAAATCGGAACTGGCCGAGTATAAAAAACAGGCTGAAACCGATGCGTTGACCGGGCTCTACAACCGCCGTGCTTTTGACAACCGATTAGGTGGGGTCAATGGTCAGGCATTCGCACAGTGCGCCCTGATCATTGGGGATATAGACAGGTTTAAAACTCTCAATGACACCTATGGTCATCCATTCGGAGATCTGGTGATCAAGAACATTGCTCAAGTGATGCAATCCAACAGCCGCGGCGATGTATTACTGGCACGACTGGGCGGTGAAGAATTTGCAATATTTTCGTAACTACCCAGCTACCCCAACCTGATGCTTTTATAGACGGCCCATCAGACGGGTCTGAGGTTGAGGATGAGCTGATCAGGCGCGGTTTTCAAGGTTTTCAGGATGTCCCAACCTTGTTTTCGCGCCGTTTCAATGACCGTTCGTAAAGTGCAGAAATTCTCGGCACCAGCCTCTGTTCGAAAGCTTCCCGAGACCTTTTGTCGAACTTTCGTCATTCTGAGATCACGCTCTGCCTCGTTGTTCGTGTAGGGAACGCGCAGATCATTGAGAAAGAGCAAAACCGCTGCTTTATGCGTTTGGAGTCGCAAAGCGAGATTGTGCCCAATCCGCCGTTTCGGGCGACCCCGCTTCTTGCCTTTCGTTGGGCGCGCGAGAGGCGGTTGGGCCTCGTGGAACGCGATAGCACGCTCGCAACAGGCATCAAATCGCCGCTCGATATCCGTGATTGCCTCCGGGCTGACCGCGCTCCGATTTTGGATTCGCGCGACATGCGTGAGCTTCAGTGCGTCGAGCAGAATGGCTTTCATGTCCGGCACCCAAGCTTCTTTTTCATATTCGGTCAATGCCTCCAATTCGCGGGAGATGTGGGCATTGCACAATCCATGGGTCACATTTTCCACTGCCCAGTTGGAAGAGAAACAGTCATGCACTGCCGTTCCCGCCAGTTCTGGTGGCACTTCACCTCGCGCAGTTCCGAGCCGAAGGTGGCTTAGAGCGGTGGAGCATAGCATATGAAGCCAGCGCGTTCTGCCACCAATCCTGAACCCCGTTTCATCCAGATGCTTCACTGCCGTTTGAGGCCCGGACAGCAGGTTCTTCACCGCCTCAGCTAAACAGAGCATCTGCTCGGCCTTTTTGGCAACCAGACTGGAAAGGGTTGCCGATGTGATTGTGACCCCGAAAATGTCCGCAAAAACCTGCGCCAGGCGATTTTGGGGAATGCAGTGCTGCGTCTGTAAATAGGCGGCCAACGCCCCTATTTCATCGCCGTACTGGGCGGGTGATGTTACCCCTTCAGGAAAATCGGCGCGGGTTTTTGCACCGCAATGCTGGCATTGGCAAATATGCGCACGATGCTCGGTCACATAAAGCGGCGGTGGAGGTTTGAGGCCAAACACCTGTCTGCACGCAGAACCTATGGTATCCTCCGCCGAAAGCGCGGCCTGACAGTTTTGGCATTGGTTCGGAAAATGACTGGTGATCTCGTCTGGGTTCTCAACCTGTTTCAGTGTGTTGCCGGGATGTCCGGGTTGGCCGCCAGGCTTTCGATTTGACTTGCCCCGCTGACTTTTGGTCCGCCGTTTCTTATCGCTAGACGGCTTTGCCAGTCCGTCGCTCGAAGGTGGTTTGCTGCTATTACGACTGTTCGATCCCAGACGACGCTCAAGATCTGAAACACGCTGCCTAAGAACCGCATTATCTTCTCTAAGTTGCTCGTTGTCTTTCCTGAGTTGTTCGTTTTCCTTCAGGAGCCGAGCGTTCACCTCCAAAAGCTGCGCATTTTGTTCTTTGAGTTAGACAACCTGACCCACCAGAGCCATGACCACATCAATCAGTTCTGATTTTGAGAAATCAGCAAGAATTTCAGGTGTCAGATTTTCGAGTTTCATCCTCGCAGTCAAACACCAAAATGAAAAAAGTGGAACCTCAAATATGCGCCATGAATCAAATTGTCGCACCTAATGGCAGCAGAAATAGGGTAGCTGAGTAGTTACATGGAAAGAATAATTTTGGGCGGCGCCTTGCCTTCGTGAATATCCAGGAAGCTTTGCGCTCCCTGTTCCAGCGGGCGCACCTCAATCCAGTCACGATTGCCCACCAGGCCCCGGGTCAGCAATTTCAGTCCGGCGGCGAAGTCGTAGCGGGAATAGCAATAAGTTCCCGAGAAATGAATTTCCTGCAGTGTGATACGCCGCGTATCGATTCCATCGGCGTTATCCTGCAGGCCAATATGCACGATGGTTCCGCCGGGCATGACCAATTCGCAGGCCGCCTTTCGTGTCGCGCCCATGCCAACAGCGTCGAAAACCACATCAGCACTTGAAAGTTCCGGCGCTTCCGACATTGGGTCGTAGGCTTTCACGGCACATGCTTTTTCAAGAACCTCTCTGCGTTTGGCGTTGGGTTCTGCAATCAACAGGTCTTTGCAGCCCTGGTCTGCCAGAACCATCGCGGTCAGGACACCGATCGCGCCACCTCCCAAAACGATGCAACGCCCTTCGGCAAGCGGTCGCCGCGCGGTCTTGCGCGCCACTTCCACGGCATGGACACAAACTGCCAGAGGTTCAGCCAAGGCAGCGTCTTCATTCGAAATCTCTTCCGAAAGGGGGTAAAGATTGCGCTCGGCAGCAATCGCCTGCTCCGCATAGGCTCCCGGCAACTGCATGCTCATCAACTGGCGGTCAGGGCAGATATGATCATCCCCATCCAGACAATGTCGACAATCCCCACAGGTGTGCATGGGATTAATCGCGACACGTCGCCCGGCATATTTTCCGCTGCGCGGAATGCCTACCGATTCATGTCCCAGAATGAGCGGCGGGATGCGTCGCTCGTCGTGGCCGTGCCAGGCATGCATATCGGACCCACAGATACCGCAATGAGAGATATCCAGATGGACTTGGCCTTCGCCGGCCACGGGCTCAGGCGCATCGCGCAGTTCCGATTGCATTGTTCCGGTATAATAGAGCGCGCGCATAGTCGAGTTTCCTATTCAATGCCAAGGTCGAAATTTTCGCCGGGGAAATATTTACGCATCCGGGCATCGCCGGCACGGGCATGGGCTTCCATGCCTTCCAAACGCGATATACGCGCCGCCGCCTGTCCGACCTCACGGTTGGCTTCCGGTGTCATTCTCTGGGTCGTGACTACTTTCATAAATTTGTGCACCGACAGGCCGCCCGTATAGTGGGCAGCGCCTTTGGTTGGCAGAATATGATTGGTGCCGGAGCACTTGTCACCATAGGTCACGGTGGTTTCTTCGCCGATGAACAACGATCCATAGGAGATCAAATTGTCCGTGTACCAATCGTTTTCGGCAGTATGCAGCTCAAGATGTTCGGAAGCATATTGGTCGGAGATCTTGGCGCATTCTTCTCTCGTGTCGCACAAGATGACCTCCCCATAGTCGCGCCATGACACGGTCGCCGCTTCACGGGCCGTATCTGGAAGGGCGCGGATCAGACCGTCCATCAGTGCCATGGTATCATCAGCAAGCTGTTGCGACGTGGTGAACAACCATGCAGGTGAATCCAGCCCATGTTCCGCCTGAGATACAAGATCTTCTGCCACCAGCTGTGGGTCGGCGGATTCATCGGCAATGATGCCGATTTCGGTTGGCCCGGCAAACATGTCGATGCCGACGCGGCCATACAACATGCGTTTGGATTCAGCCACAAAACGGTTGCCCGGGCCTGCCAGAAAATTTGCTGGCTTGCCGGTAAACAGGCCAAATGTCATGGCTGCGATACCCTGAACACCACCAAGTGCCAAAATGTGATCGGCACCACACAGGTTCATTGTATAAAGGATAGCAGGATTGATCCCTTCGCCCGGTTTTGGTGCCGAACAGGCGACAACATTGCGCACCCCTGCGACTTTGGCAGTGCCCACCGACATGATGGCTGAAGCCACATGAGCGTAGCGTCCACCCGGCACATAACAGCCCGCAGTTTCCATCGGGATCAATTTTTGGCCGGCCCACAGGCCCGGGGACAGTTCGGTTTCAAATTCGTTGATCGAGGCCAGCTGCGCCTTGGCAAATTTGCGCACCCGGTCATAGGCAAACTGGATATCGTCCTTCAAGCGCTGCGAGACTTTGGCACTAGCAGCTTCCACCTCCTCGGGGGTGACGACGATATTGCCGGTAAAATTGTCGAGCTTCTCACCATAAGCACGTGCAACCTCTTCGCCACCAGCTTCAATTTCAGCCAGCATATTGGAGACAATTGTGCGGGTTTCATCCTCACCGGTCGAAGGGCTTTTTTCAGCCTTTTTTACATAGGTTATGGCCATGACGTTGCATGCTCCCAAGTTGATTTGTGAAATTTAATGGCGGGGAAGCGTTGCGGCCTCCCCGTCCGAATTTAGTTTCCGTAGCCCGAATAGCTGAAGAAGCCAGGCGACCCTGCCGACGACAGGAAGTCAGGCAACCACAGTGCAAAGCCCGGGAAGATGAAGATCAGCGCCAGTCCGATCACCTGAATGACCATGAACTGCATCATGCCCAGATAGATGTCGGATAGATCCCATTCAGGCACCACACCTTTCAGGAAGTGGGCCGATAATGCCACCGGCGGACTGAGCCAGGCGGTCTGGAGGTTCACCGCAACCAAAATGGCGAACCAGACCAGGTTAACTCCGAGGCTTTCCAGCAAGGGCACCAGAATTGGCACGATGATCAAAACGATCGGCACCCATTCCAGCGGCCATCCCAACAGGAAGACCAAAGCCATCACGAAGATCAGCATCGCCGCGGTGGACAATTCAAACGACAGCAGCAGTTCTGTCAGAAACTTCGGTGTGCCGAGGTTGGAGAACACAGCGCCGAAGAAGTTCGATGCAGCCACCAGGAACATGATCAAAACGGTGATTTCCAAAGTCTTGATCAGCGCATCGTAGAAACGTGCGCCTGTAAGCTTGCGATACCCCAGTGACAGCAGGATTGAACCCAGCGCGCCACAGGCCGAAGCTTCAGCGGGCGTCGCCCAACCGGCAAGAATTGAGCCCAACGCAAAGGCGATCAGCACCGTTGGCGGCACCAGACCCATGAAGAATTCGTACCACAGGTCCGAGAAGAAGAAGCCTCCAGGACGCGCCTTACGCGACCATTGGTAAACTGCAAACATGACACCTATCCAGGCTATTGGCGCGAGCAGCCCGGCGAGCGGGAAGACCGCCAATTCGCCATTGGCGCCTGCAACCATCAGCCAGATCAACATGCCCATACCAACACCAACCAGTGCAACTTCGGCAAAATAGTAAGGCGAAGTTACCGGCTGTTCGTCTTCCGGCAGGATCGGCCCGAGGCTTGGATTGATCATACAACGGCCGAGCGCATAGATCATGTACAACACGGCCAACAGAATACCCGGAACGATGGCCGCCCGGAAAAGGTCTGTTACCGGAACTTCAAGCACCGGCCCCATGACGATCAACATGATCGATGGCGGGATCAGAATGCCCAGTGTACCACCAGCGGTAATTGTGCCCGCTGCAAGCTTCACATCATAACCGGACTTGTTCATAGTTTTCGCCGCCATGATGCCAAGAATGGTCACGGACGCTCCCACGATACCCGTGGCTGCGGCAAAGATGGTCGACACGAACAGCACCGCAATATAAAGCGCGCCGCGTGTACGGGACATCATCAGCTGAACTGCGTTAAACAGGCGCTCCATCAGGCCCGCCTGCTCCATCATGATGCCCATGAAGATAAACAGCGGAACCGCCACCAGCTGATCGTCCAGCATGGTGGAATTCACCTGCAAGGTCATCAGGAAGAACGTCACGGCACTGTTGGTTCCCCACGAGCCGAATGTGAAGGCAAGGAACACCAACGTGAATGAAATCGGGAAACCGACAAAGATTGAGAACAGCATCGCCGCCAGCATCAACAAGCCGATCGTCGGCTTTGAGAAGTCGAATATGCCGGAGCCACCAACCGCAGCATCCCACCAATTGTCAAAGGGGACGGATTTATCGAAAAATACTGCGACAAAAACGACTGCCAGGATAACCAAATAGATTGGCAGCAACCGCACGAAGAAGCGCTCCCGCTCCTTGCCCATCTGATGGAAAGCGCGGAACAATTCCGGCAATCCCTGGAGTAGCAGAAGCAAAGCGCCCACAGGCATTGCCAAACGGGCTGGCCACAGAATCGGTGCCCAGGTTGAATCCATTGTCGTTTCACCCTTGATAAAGGCGTCCCACCAGAAATCGGCTGACGTCCAGAAGAAAAACAACATGGCTGGGAAATAGAACAACAGGTATAGGGTCGCATCAACAGTGGCCTGCGTCTTTGGCGACCAGTTGCGAAACAGGAAATCTGCGCGGATATGGACACCACGCATCAGCGCATAGCCAGCGCCAATCATAAACAGAACGCCACCCGTCATGCGAGAAATATCATAGGCCCACAAAGTCGGACCAAGGCCAATTGAAATGGCGAATTCGTTCATTCCCCAACCGGTGAATGTGCCAAACAAAGTCCGCGCGACAACTTCGTATACCATCACAAAAATCAATGGCACCAACAGCAGGCAAATCAAACGGCCAGCCCACATGTTGAGTACGTCAATGAACGCCGTGATAGGACGTTGCCAGGGCGTCATGTCTTCGGGAGTTTGTCCCGGCTCTTCAGCGCGGCGTTCGGCGATCAGTTCATCAGTGATATCAAGATCGTCTGGAATAACTTCTTCGGCCATTTGGCTTACTCCCCGTGGGTTCGTTTTGTCAGTGTTCTTATTTTTCTTTATGTGTCAGTGCGGCGGCGGCGATTGCGGCGGCGGCGGCGGCGCTCACACATAAAGAAGGGGCGGAGCGACATGCGCCCCGCCCAGTCAGTCAGACGCTTACTTCACGCTATCTGCAAAGGCTTTACCCAGAGCAGCGTTGGAAGCCTGAGCACCAGCCCAAAAAGGTACTGCGATTGCAGCAAATGCTTTCTGGCTGTCGTAGACTTCCTTGAAGAATGCGTTTTCAGCAGCGTTCTTTTCAAGCAGAGCTTTCGCAGCATTCATGCATGCTGGGAAGTAATCGGCTGGAGTGTCGTGCAGCTGAACGCCGTGGTTCTCAGTCAGGTCTTTCAGAGCCTTACCGTTTTCATAGATGCGGTAAGACATCGCTTTTGACAAAGATGCGTTTGCAGCAACTTCAATAGCTTTTTTCTGATGGTCGGTCATGCCGTTATAAACATCGCCATTGATGTACATATCAGCGTTAACGACGACCTGATGCAGACCCTGCAGGTAGTAGTGCTTCAGCACTTTCTGGAACCCGAATACGGAGTCAGGCTTCGGGCAGCACCATTCAGCCGCGTCGATTGTGCCTTTTTCCAGAGCTGGCAAGATGTCACCACCGCCCATAGCAACAGAAGCAACACCGATGTCCTTATAAGCCTGGCCAGGAATTCCTGGAGGCGTACGGAAGCGGTACTTACGGAAGTCGGCCATTGAGCTGATTGGCTCTTTGAACCAACCCAGAGCTTCTGGACCAACTGGCTGCAGCATGAAGCCTTTGACGTTCATGCCCATTTCGGTCCAGAGCCGATCGTAAAGCTCTTTACCACCAGCGAACTGGAACCATGACAGGAACGCCAGGTTGTCCATGCCGATACCACCACCAGCAGGCGGGGAACCGAACAGAGCAGCAGCAGGATGCTTACCGGACCAGTAGTGGGTCCAGGCGAAGCCGCCTTCAACCAGGCCTTTATCAACGGCGTCGAGTGTTTCTTTAACACCAACAACAGCGCCAGCAGGCAGCACTTCAATTGTCACCGGGTCGTTGGCAGTCAGCGCCAGAACGTCAGCGGCAAAGTTTTTCAGCATTACAACTTCGTCACTCTTGGCCGAAATCACGGACTGAATGCGAATGTTGACAGGTTCTGCGATGGCAGCAGTAGCTACTGAAGCGACCAGCGCAGTTGCGGCAAAAGTTTTGCCGAGTTTAGCAAGAACAGACATGGTATTCCTCCCTATAGTCTCTCTTCGTTCCTTCGACGAAAGTGATGCCACCATAGTTCCCGCCGAAGGCTCGGGATGATGTATGTTCATCACAATTAATTTGACCCGCAATAACGTTCGCGGATCAAAACTTTATTCAGGCACCTCCACTGAGATATGCCAGAATTCCGTTTGCCGGGTGCCAAATGCCCCGGTAAAACATTTCGCAGGCCACATAGATCAGTACGATCAGGCCTACCCATGAAATCCACGGGTATTTGGTCAGCATTTTCATGATCAAAGTCGCGGCAAACGCCATCAACAGGATTGCCAGACCCAATCCGAAAACCAACATGTTGGTATCACCGTCAGCAATCGCTGCGACAGCAAGCACGTTGTCAATCGACATGGAAACATCGGCCAGCGTGATCGTCCAAAGCGCCTGACCAAGTGTCCGACGTGGTTTTCCGGTGTAACCTTGCTCGGGGTCATCGGCGGTTTCCAGCGCTTCGGCTGCCGCCTCGTCGTGGTTGGCTCTGATTTCCTTGTACAAGCCCCAACAAACCCAGAACAACAACAATGCGCCAACGAGCAACAGGCCGGGAATGCCCAGCAATTTTGTCGCGACGATCGCGAATAGGATACGCAGAAGCGCCGCAACAATCATGCCGAACATGATCGCTTTCTTGCGCAATTCCGGTGCCAGCCCTGCCGCCGCCATGCCGATAATCAGCGCATTATCTCCCGACAACACGATGTCAGCGACAACTATGGCTCCAAAATCAAAAACCGTTTCCAGCATCAGGCGGCATCCTCCAAAATAAAATCAGACGCCCGTTCGCCAATCATGATTGCTGGCGCATTGGTATTGCCGGAGACTATAAGCGGCATGATGGACGCGTCTGCGACACGCAGACCGTCGACCCCATGCACTTTCAATCGTGAATCGACAACCGCCATTTGGTCATTACCCATCTTGCAGGTGCCGGTCGGGTGATAAATGGTGGTTGCAGTATTGCGCGCCCAATCAAGAATTGCTTCGTCATCATTTTCGCCGACGGATTTGCCAGGCGCGTATTCTTCAATGATTTCTGACCTGGCCGGTTCAAACCCCGCAATGCGCCTGGCAATCTTGATGCCATCCACAATGGTTTGCTGATCAAGCGGGGTCGACAAATAGTTGGGATGAATAATTGGATGGTCTTCAATATTGGACGAACTCAGTTCCAGATGCCCAGCACTCTCAGGCCGCAATTGCAAAACAGATGCCGTAAATGCGTCAAATGGATGAGTGCTTGTTCCAACTTTGTCGGTGGAAAACGGCTGCAAATGAAACTGGATATCCGGCGTAGCAAGTTCGTCGCGGGTTTTCAGATAGCCGGTCCCCAGACTTGCTGCCATGGTCATCGGACCTGTGCGTTTCAACGCATATTCAAGAGCGATGATGGCCTGCTTCCACAAGGAGTTTGTTTCTGTGTTAATCGTCGAGGAGCGACATTTGAAAACCGGACGGGCCTGAAGGTGGTCCTGCAGGTTTTGCCCCACGCCTGATAGTTCATGGCGAACTTCAATACCGTTTTCGGTCAGGTTCTGACCCGGACCATATCCGGAAAGCATCAACAATTGTGGTGATCCGATGGCTCCCGCTGACAGAATTACTTCGCGGCGGGCGGAAACAGTTTTCTGTACATTGCCTTGCATCACGTCAATGCCGACGGCACGCCCTTCTTTTATGAGGACCTTTTTTGTGACCATACCAGTAAGTACCGACAGGTTTTTACGATCGCGAACCGGTGTCAGATAAGCTTTGGCAGCTGAACAGCGCTGGCCCTTGTTGGCAGTGAGCTGGAAATAACCCATGCCTTCCTGTGACTCGCTATTATAATCGCCGTTATATGGATAGCCTGCCTGCTGAGCGGCCTCGACATAGGTGTCAACTGCGTGACGACTCAGTCGTGTCGCAGACACCGAAAGCGGCCCGTCACCACCTCTGACATCGGAAGCACCACCCTCCCAGCTTTCAGCCCGCTTGAAGCATTTAAGCACGTCATCCCAACCCCAGCCGACATTGCCGAGCTGACGCCATTGCTCGTAGTCTTCTTTCTGACCGCGCACATAAAGCAGTCCGTTGACCGACGAGCAGCCACCCAAGACCTTGCCCCGGGGCCACTTGATCGATCGCCCGTTCAATCCCGGATCCGGCTCTGTCACATATTGCCAGTCCAGCTTAGGGTGACCCATTGTTTTGAAATAGCCGACGGGAATGTGAATCCAGGGCGACCTGTCACGCCCACCCGCTTCAACAAGCGCAACGGAATATTTGCCGGATTGCGAAAGGCGATGAGCCAAAGCGCAACCGGCAGAACCTGCCCCAACAACTACAAAGTCAAATTCCAATCGGTTCCCTCCGATCGTTTCACTGCAGGCCCCTGAACCAGTAGTGGGATCTACAAGTCTCATTTTTTGAAATTATTTTGACATTAGGTCTTGACCAATGCATACAAAAAATGAGACTTTTTGTCTCGTTAATTATAAAAACATGCTTAGGCGCATGTGGCAATGGCAAATAGCGACTTTTTGCATCGTCGCCCAATTTATGTGGATGAATGTCAATGAAATCTGAGGAACGTGTCGCCACAAACTTGAGGACGTTGATGATCCTGGAAGCTGTAGCCCAGGCTGACCGTCCCCTGTCGCCAACGGAAATCAACCGCGATATCGGCCTGCCCAAGCAGTCGATCCATCGCCTGTGTCAAACTCTGGTGGAGGAAGGATTCCTGATTCGTGAAGTCAGCGGCAAAAAACTTGAAGCTGCGCCACGCAGTTTGCGACTGGCCCGCGGACTGACCACATCGCGCCATCTTAATATCGCGCGCCACCAGGTGCTGATGAAAGTATCGTCCACGACGCGTGAAACCGTCAATTTCGTGGTCCCCGAAATTGACGGAATGACTTATCTCGACCGGGTTGAAACCGACTGGATATTCCGAATTGAACTTCCCATTGGATCGCGGGTTCCTTTTCACTGCACGGCCAGCGGCAAGTGCTATCTGGCCAGCCTCGACAGCAAACAATTTAACGCGGTCGCTAAAACCATTCACTTCGAGCCACGCACCCAAAACACCATCACTACGACACGAAGGTTGGAGGCTGAAATCCAGGAAGTTCAAGAACGCGGCTATGCAATTGATGATGAAGAGCTGTTTCGCGACATGATTGCGCTGGCGGTACCGGTCACCGATGCAGAGGGAAACTTTCTTGCTGCCCTTGCCTATCATGGCCCAACCCAAAGACTAAGTTGCGACACTCTTGTTGATCATCTGGACACGATGCGCGAAGGTGCTGCAAAACTTGCCGAACTGATGCGGTAGGAACTTTCTTTTCCGCCTTCAGCAGCGTTGTTAGGAGGCTCCTTTGGCCAATCAAAAATTTCAACCTGTATCAGGATTTGACCTGCCACGATTTGCCGGCGTGCCCTCTTTTATGCGCCTGCCACATGTTGAGGCCAGCGACGTCCTGTACAAGGAAGTTGATATTGGTCTGGTTGGCGTACCCTGGGACGGTGGCACCACCAACCGGCCTGGCGCCAGACATGGCCCGCGTCAATTGCGCGATCTTTCAACCATGATCCGGGCGGTCCATCCGGTCTCCCACATCAAGCCTTTCGAACTGGTCAATTGTGCCGATTTGGGCGATGTCTCGCCAAACCCGGCCGATCTAATGGCCAGTCTCAACCGGGTGAGCGACTATTACACCCGATTGAAGCAAGACAATATCATGCCGTTGACTGCCGGTGGAGATCATTTGATATCCTTGCCTATTCTACGAGGTCTGGCAAAGGATGGGCCTGTGGGCATGGTTCATTTCGACGCCCATACCGATCTGTTCAACGAGTATTTCGGCGGCACGAAATACACCCACGGAACACCGTTTCGACGTGCTATCGAAGAAGGACTGCTTGATCCCAAACGCGTCGTGCAGATTGGCATCAGAGGTACCATGTATGATGGTGAAGACATTGAGTTTGGTCGCGCCAACGGGGTCACAATATTGATGATCGAAGATCTGATGGAGCGCGGCGTGGACGATATCATGGCGCAGGCTCGCAAAATTGTTGGCGACCAACCGACTTATTGTTCGTTCGATATCGATTTCATCGATCCCGCCTTCGCTCCTGGAACCGGCACGCCTGAAATTGGTGGGCCTGACACTTATACAGCTCAACAGGTGGTGCGCCAGTTGCGTGGGCTCAACCTGATCGGTGCGGATCTGGTAGAAGTTTCTCCTCCGTTTGACTCATCGGGGAATACGGCCTGGGTCGGTGTTTCGATCATGTTTGAACTGCTTTGCGTGCTGGCAGAAGCCAAGGCAGGCAGCCACACCAGCTGACCAAATTGCGTTCTCTTTTTTTGACAGTTTGGTCAATTTAATGCCGCAATTGTGCCTTTTGTGCCTATAGCTCAACTTTTCCAGGCCCTTTATGCTTCGTTAACCCACTTTGTTGAGCCGCAGTTAAGAGCCTTTGGTTATCAATTAGTCACCAAAGCCGCATCAATTTGATCTTTGACAGGAGTCCGGCTCATGCGCCTGACCAACTTGACCCATACTACTTCGAAATTTGCAATTATGCTGCCACTTGCCACAATGCTGGCAGTTGCAGGTTGTGCAAAAAAGCAAAAGCTTCCCGACAATGCTGCTCAACTGGGCATCGGAAACAATAGCGCCACCGCGACACCCGGTTCCACTCAGGACTTTACAGTCAATGTCGGAGACCGTGTATTCTTTACCACGGATTCCTCCACCCTGACGCCTGAAGCGCGGCAAATATTGGACAAGCAAAGCGTCTGGCTGAACAAATACGCCACCTATGGCATCACCATTGAAGGCCACGCCGATGAGCGCGGTACGCGTGAATACAATCTGGCACTTGGTGCGCGACGCGCTGCCGCGACCAGAGATTATCTCTCCGCCCGTGGCGTTGGCCGCAATCGCATTAAGACAATCTCGTTCGGCAAAGAACGCCCTGTCGCTGTTTGCAATGACATTTCCTGTTGGTCGCAAAATCGTCGGGCCGTGACTGTCTTGGGTGGTGGCAACAGCTAGTTGCTAATCGCAAGTTGCCAATTGCGACATTGCCAAAAATAACACCCGGGTTGCAATTCTCGCGCAGCTCGGGTTTTCTCGCCTGCAGCGTGTTCACGCTGCCAGGCCTTTCGGGCGCAATTCGGCCAAGATTATCACTAAACTTGTCGCCCAGACGAAGGGGACGCATCGATGAAGACATTTCTGTACATCACTTTGGCGGCGGCACTGACGTGCTTGGCAGCACCGACAAATGCTCAGCGATTGGTGCCACCTGGTGATGTTCCATCAGTAACCCGCCTTGCCCAGACACAGGACAGTTTCCGCGTCAATGAGTTAGAAGAGCAGGTGCGTCAGCTAAATGGCAAAGTCGAAGAATTGAATTTCCTGCTTCTGCAATTGCAGGAGAAAATTCGGCAGATGGAAGAAGATACCGAGCTGCGTCTTCAGGAAATTGAAGATAAGCGGTCCCAACTTGGTGATTCAGAAAAACCGGTTGCAAACCTCAAGACCGAGGGGCCCGAACGCCTGGGAAAGCCTGATACGTCCGAGGCGGCTTCGCCTTCGGACGCGACACCGGCAAACAACCCGACGGTCCTCCCACCCATAAAACAAGCTGACGAGCCACGTGCTCTGGGAACCTTGACCTTCGATGAAGAGGGCAATGTCATTGATTCCAAGTCCGATGAGACCCGACTTTCAGGTCTGCCCGGCATATTCAACGATGGCATCGACGGGGGAGCTGAGGCGGCTGAATTCGGTGCCACTCCCAAAGAAGTATTGGCAGCCGGATTGGGCGACATGAGAGTACGGGATTTCAAACGGGCTCAACAGGCCTTTTCAGCGTTTTTGAAAGCCTGGCCAAACGACCCTGAAGTTGGCAAGGCCAAATTCCATCTTGGCAAGAGCTATTTCTGGCAAAAAGAGTACTATCGAGCTGCCGATTCCCATCTCGATGCCCACAATAATTATCCTGAAGCGGAAACCGCACCGGACAATCTGTTGGCACTTGGACTTGCGCTTGCGGGCCTCAATCAACGCGAAGTGGCCTGTGCAACCTATGCAGAAGTGCTCAAACAATATCTGGAGGCAGAACCCCGTCTCGGCAACCAGGTGCGCGACGAACAAGCTGCAACAAAGTGTTAGGGTCAGCACTCATAAATCTAAAATTTGCCAGGGCAAGTCAGTTGGACGCAGTTCGGAATAAAAATTTGACCCTGGCGGAAATCAGCCAATCGCCGGTTCTCATCGCTGTTTCCGGCGGCAGCGATTCTGTTGCCTTGCTTCACTGGATGGTAGAACATTTTCCAAAACCGCAGCTTCACGTCGCGACCGTTGATCACCAGCTGCGGGCCGATTCTGCCGATGAAGCAGCCATGGTGGCACGGATGTGCGGCGAACTCGGTCTGCCCCATGTTACATTGCAATGGCAAGCTGAAGGCCCCGCAACCAGCGCGGCAGCACGAGATGCCCGTTATCAATTGTTGCAAGGTTTTGCCGATGAAATCGGGGCCAAAGTGATTGTGCTTGGGCACACATTGGATGATCAGGCAGAGACCGTATTCATGCGCGCACAGCGGGGGCGCAAAGAGAGCGATACGCGCGGACTGTCCGGTATCTGCGAATGGTCGAGCTACAATGGCACCCGACTGTGGCGTCCGCTGCTCCAACAGTCTCGCAGTGACCTGCGACAAAATTTGACCGATCGCGGCATTGATTGGGTCGATGACCCAACCAATCAGGACCAAAAATACGAGCGCGTTCGGGTGCGCTCGCTATTGTCTTCTGGGAGAAAAGGAACAGTTCCGGGTGCAAGGGCGATTTCCCGCCTCGCTGAATTGTCATCCCGATCGCGCAGATGGATGAACCAGCAGGTTGCGGAGCATATCAAAAAACACACTGTCATCGAAACCAAGGGAATAATCACACTGGTTCGCGGAGCCGAAATACCGCCAGCAATTTTGCGTGAGATGCTGTCTGCCCTCATTTTGGTTGCGGGAGGGATGGCGTATCGCAGCCCAACATCAAAGCTTGTTGAAATCGCAAAAGCAGTTGGAATAAAAAATTCCGCAAAGATTACTTTAGGCCGCTGTTTGATTTCGACCCGCAATGGCATGATAAACTTGCAAAGGGAAGCAAGGAATTTGCCACCAATTCCGACGAATATCGGTGAGCCCGTATTTTATGATGGGCGATTTATGATCCACCCATCTCAGTCGGGAATGCGCCCGTCGGCTACGACCTATATTTCTTCTCTGGAGCACTATCGACCTGAAACAGATGATCTGCTTTACGCTGCTTTGATGGAATTACTTGATTCGACCGCTCAATCAACTTAATGCGACGAATTAACTGATGATTGAAGTTCCACCTTGGCATTGCCCTATTGGCAACCTATCTTGGTGGGACAGGGCGAATTATCTTGCATTATTGAAATGAGATTTTTCGGTCACACAAAGCACTAAATGCAGGAAACTCTTCTATGAATTCCAATTTTCGCAACTTCGCGCTCTGGGGGCTGATTGCCCTGCTGCTGATCGCCCTGTTCCAGATGTTCCAGTCTCCGGCCAGCCAAAGTGAATCGAGCGAGATTGCCTATTCCCATTTTCTGAAGGCCGTCGATGGCAATCGGGTAAAGTCGGTAACGATAACCGGGGATCAGATTACTGGCACCTATGTCGACTCCAACTCCCGTTTCATTACCTATGCGCCGCAAGACCCTGAACTGATCAAACGGCTTGAAGAGCGGAATATCGAAATTACCGCCAAACCCGAGACCGACAGCCGCTCAACATTTGTCGGCATGTTGATCAGCTGGCTGCCATTGCTGCTGCTTATTGGCGTGTGGATATTTATCATGCGGCAAATGCAAAGCGGTCAGGGCAAAGCCATGGGATTTGGCAAATCCAAGGCCAAGCTGCTGACGGAATCGCAGGGTCGTGTAACTTTTGACGACGTTGCCGGTGTTGATGAAGCCAAGGAAGACTTGGTTGAAATCGTCGAGTTTCTGCGCGATCCGCAAAAATTCCAGCGCTTGGGTGGCAAGATGCCCCATGGCGTCTTGCTGGTGGGTCCTCCGGGGACCGGTAAGACTTTGACGGCACGTGCGGTTGCTGGCGAAGCAAATGTTCCGTTTTTCACGATTTCCGGTTCGGATTTTGTTGAAATGTTTGTTGGTGTTGGTGCCAGCCGCGTCCGCGACATGTTCGAGCAGGCCAAGAAAAACGCCCCATGCATCGTCTTTATTGACGAAATTGATGCTGTCGGTCGTCATCGTGGCGCCGGTCTCGGCGGCGGCAATGACGAGCGCGAACAGACCCTCAACCAATTGCTGGTCGAAATGGACGGGTTTGAAACCAATGAAGGTATTATCCTGATTGCCGCGACGAACCGCCCGGACGTACTTGATCCGGCGCTGTTGCGTCCTGGACGTTTTGATCGTCAGGTGGTTGTGTCCAACCCCGACATTTTGGGCCGCGAAGCGATCCTGAAGGTGCACGTTAAAAACGTTCCGCTGGCGCCAAATGTCGATCTGAAAGTCGTGGCACGCGGCACGCCGGGATTTTCCGGCGCTGATTTGATGAACCTTGTCAATGAAGCTGCATTGCTGGCAGCCAGGCGAGAAAAACGTCTGGTGACTGCCCAGGAATTTGACGATGCTAAAGACAAGGTCATGATGGGTGCTGAACGCCGCTCCATGGTCATGTCTGAGGAAGAAAAGCGCAATACCGCTTATCACGAAGCAGGCCATGCGCTGGTCGCCATCACAGTTCCGGCTTCCCCGCCGGTGCACAAGGCAACGATTATCCCTCGCGGACGGGCATTGGGCATGGTGATGCAATTGCCGGAACGCGATCAGATTTCCATGTCGTATGAAGAAATGACGTCTCGCCTGGCCGTTATGATGGCCGGCCGTGTTGCAGAAGAGCTGACCTTCGGCAAAAAGAATGTCACTTCGGGCGCGCAGTCAGATATTGAGCAGGCAACTCGTTTGGCTCGTGCAATGGTCACCCAGTGGGGATATTCCGATAAGCTCGGCAAAGTGGCTTACGGCGAAAACCAACAAGAAGTGTTCCTTGGGCATTCGGTTGCTCAGTCCAAGAACGTCTCGGAAGAAACATCGCAGATTATTGACGAGGAAGTGCGTCGACTGGTCGACGAAGGCTGGGCCTGGGCCAAAAAGATTTTGACCAAACGCAAAAAGGACCTTGAGGCTTTGGCGCAGGGTCTGCTGGAATATGAAACGCTCACCGGAATTGAGATCGACGAATTGCTTGAGGGCAAGCCGCCAGCGCGCGATATGGGCGACGATACGCCACCAACACGCGGAAGTGCAGTGCCTAAGTCCGGCGCCAAAGCACCAAAGGGTAAAAAAGGTGAGGCTCCAGGAGACGCCGAACCACAGCCGAGTTCCTAGGGTCGGGACGCCAACGCGCTCGAACGAAATTAAGCGAACCTTAACTGCGACGATGGCATTTTGTTAATGCCATCGTCGCTTTGATTTTGGCTGCAATTGGTCAAATTCGGCCAGTTCGATACAATTGGTTACAAATTGTGACGTGCCAAGGTCGAGTCGCTGTAATAGACCAAGGCAACATCTCGCCAGGTTACAGTCCCGGAGACATTGAAAATTCGGGCAATTTATTAAGGCGCACTGCGGAACAAATTTTATGAGTAAAGAACGCAAGTATTTCGGCACCGATGGTATTCGGGGATACGCCAACAAGTCACCGATGACGGCGGAAACCGCCATGCGGGTTGGAATGGCCGCCGGGGTCGCATTTACCCGTGGTGATCATCGTCACCGGGTGGTCATCGGCAAGGACACCAGACTTTCCGGCTATATGATCGAAAATGCGCTGGTAGCTGGGTTTACCGCTGCTGGCATGGACGTTTTTCAACTCGGGCCGGTTCCGACACCCGCCGTTGCCATGCTGACCCGTTCGCTGCGCGCTGATATCGGCGTGATGATTTCAGCTTCCCACAATGCCTATCACGACAATGGCATCAAACTGTTTGGCCCCAATGGCTTTAAACTTTCTGACCAGATCGAACATGAGATAGAGCGCCTGATGGATCAGGACCTGACGTCTAGGCTGGCGACAGGCAAGGATATTGGCAGGGCAAGTCGGGTCGACGGTGTTGATGACCGTTATATCGAATTCGCCAAACGCACACTGCCCAAACATATGTCTCTTGAAGGCATTCGCGTCGTTGTCGACTGTGCCAATGGAGCAGCTTACAAAGTGGCACCCGCTGCTCTTTGGGAACTGGGTGCAGATGTTGTGACCATTGGTGCTGAGCCAAATGGCACCAATATCAACTACGAATGCGGCTCCACTCACACCGCTGCGCTGGCTCGCAAGGTCAACGAAGTGCGGGCTGATATTGGCATTGCTCTTGATGGCGATGCAGACCGCGTGATCATCGTCGATGAGAAAAGCAATGTGGTCGACGGAGACCAGCTTATGGCGCTGGTGGCTCAGTCATGGAAAGAACGCAACACATTGTCCGGTGAGGGCATTGTCGCGACCGTCATGTCCAATCTTGGCCTGGAAAGGTTTCTTTCTGGTCAGGGATTGTCTTTGGAACGAACCGCGGTTGGTGACCGTTATGTGGTCGAGCACATGCGTAAAAATGGTTTCAATGTTGGTGGCGAACAGTCTGGACATATTGTCCTGTCAGATTATGCAACAACCGGAGACGGACTTATTGCGGCCCTGCAGGTATTATCGGTGGTTCAGTCATGGGACAAACCGGTCAGCGAGGTCTGCGCCAGATTCGAGCCGGTACCTCAGGTGCTGAAAAATGTCCGGTATGAATCCGGCGATCCGCTGAAGGATAAGACCGTCATTGAATCAATTGATGATGCACGGGCGCGCCTCGCCAGTACCGGACGCCTGGTCATTCGAACTTCCGGCACAGAACCGTTGATACGTGTGATGGCAGAAGGGGATGACGAGCACCTTGTTCATAAGGTTGTCGATGATATTTGTTCGACTTTGAGAAAGGTCGCCGCTTAGAGCACTCGACTACGAGTGGATTGACACGCGGCGACACAATTGTTCAATAGCGACTTCCTGATGGTCCAATGAACAGTTCACAAACATGTCCAAACTCTTTTCGCCCGCCAAGCTCGGATCCCTTGATCTTGATAACCGCATTGTCGTTGCACCGATGTGTCAGTATTCGGCCATTGATGGGTCGCTGACTGACTGGCACCTGATGCATCTTGGCCAGTTTGCTGTGGGGGGCGCGGGCCTGGTATTTGTTGAAGCCACAGGGGTTGAGGCGGCTGGCCGTATCACTCCTGGATGTCCGGGACTGTATAGCGATCAAAACGAAGCTGCGATGGCCCGTGTGATCAATTTTTTCAGGAATTACGGCGCCGCCAAAATTGGCATTCAACTGGCCGATTTTGATGAAAAAGGGTTTGTTCTAGCCGCTACTGGAAGGCTGCGGAACGACTTCCCGTTTGGGTTTCACACTGTTTGTGGAATGAGTTTTGCGAGTTTGCGCAGGTTTTGTGCTGTTGCTGCGAGGTGGAACTCGTCCTTTGCTCCATTCGGTCCCCTCAGGCGCAGTCGGTCGAGTTTCATGATGCGTTTGAGGTGAGCGAACAGCATTTCCACCTTCTTTCTTCGTCGTTGTGAATCGACGTAGGCATCGGTTAGCGAGAGTTCCCGTGCTAGATCACGTGCCCCCTCATAGACATGACGAAGGACTTTGCGGGAGGGTTGATTGGGGCAGCAATATTTCTTTAACAAGCACTCCTTGCAATCATACTTGCTAGCCCGGTAGCGGATCATGTTGTCCGACCCGACAAGAGATTTCCTGTTGCGATAAGCTCTTTGGGCTGGGCGCATAGGCAGCCCTATGGGGCAGATATAAGCATCCCTCTCACGGTTGTAGACAAAGTCGGATTTCTCAAACATGCCATCCGTCCGCTTCGACCTGTCAAAGACGGGGATGTGCGGCATGATCCCTTCTTCGTTCACCAGCCAGTTGAGGTTCTCGGCTGCGCCATAGGCCGTGTCTGCAACCAGTATTTCCGGGTAGAGGTCGAAGGTCTCCCGTGTTCGCGCGATCATAGTGCGTGTTGCACCAACTTCTGCCTGGCGGATGGATCGACTGGCCTCCACATCAACAATGATCGCATGATCGGTGTCGATCAGGTAATTGTTGGAATAGGCGAAAAAAGCAGGCCCCTTCATGGCTCCGGTCCATTGAGAAGCCGGATCGCTGTGGGATGTGAACTTTGGTTTGACCTCGCTTGCCGCACCGAAGGCTGCATCATCCAAGACTTCCAGATATTCCTTCACAGCCCGTGGAACTGTGGCCGGATCAAGACGATCAGGGTTCCATTCTTCTCTCGGTGTAGAGTTCTGCTTGTTGGCGTCTGCGCGGATGATACTGGCATCAGTTGCAAAGATGTCTCCACCCACCAAACCTTCGGCGATGCAACGAGCAACAACGCTCTCAAACAACTGCCGGAACAGATCGCTTTCGCGGAACCGACCATGCCGGTTCTTAGAGAAGGTTGATTGATCAGGAACAGGGTCGCCCAGATCAAGGCGGCAGAACCAACGATAAGCAAGGTTCACGTGGACTTCATCACACAACCGTCGCTCCGACCGTATGCCCATGATGTAACCGATCAACAACATCCGGATCATCAGTTCAGGATCAACCGAAGGACGTCCGATGTCGCTGTAAAATGGAGCAAGGTAATTGCGGACGTCACCAAGATCGACGAACCGGTCGACTGAACGCAGCAGATGATCAACTGGAACATAATCTTCCAGATTGAACTCGTAGAAAAGTGCTGCCTGAAATTCCTGACGGGGACCCAACATCGTATCTACCTCCCAAATCATTGGGAAAACTGAATCAGAACACGAGAACTACTGCAACACCGCCTTTTTCATCAAAATCAGCCCTTTCTGATCCGAGTTATTCAACTCAAATTGTCAATTCGCGACAACTAAACTGCGCCACACATATAGGCAACTTGGAATCAACTTGCGACATGTTTTGGCTGATTAGATTTATCAGCAGGACATGAACATCGAAATCCTAAATGATGGTGTCTTTGGAATCGAGGAAATGTGCGCGCACTGTCGCCCTACACATACAAACAGTGTTCTTGTGTTACTCTCATTGCACATTGGATATGATAATGCGATTTTCATCGTCGGAGACACCAATGTTAATGTACCTATGTCGAGGCTCAATACCACAGGTCCGAGTTTCTAACGTCGCTCTGCAACTCACAATACTCAATGGGTAGCAGCACGCCAAAAATTCCCAGGTTTGAAGGGTTTATTGAACAAATTGTCCATCGAGGATTGCAAGGTCAGTCAATCGAGGAACAACTCAACGGCCTCGCAACTATTGCCCGCAATGCCGGTCTCCCGGTCAAATGGGTTTGCATTACCATGCGAACGTTACATCCGCGGTTTGGTACGCTCTCCTACATTTGGCGAGCAGACACAAAAAAGGTGGATTACATGCCCCAGCGGCGAACGGCGCCGAAGCCAGCATCGGCTACTAGTGGGCAAATGAACTTTATGCCCGATACGGGCAGCGCTACCCATCGATACAGAATAGATGGTAACGACAAACTGCAGTTTCCTATCCTCGAGCAGCTCCGAAACGAAGGCATGACAGACTATGCAGCCAGCCTTGTTAGGTACGAATCGGGCTCCAAAGATAGTGCGTTTGAGGGCGTTTATTTCTCATGTGCAACAGATAGTCCCGCTGGTTTCGACACCGATAATCTTCAGCAGGTTTTCGACGTGCTTCCCTACTTCGCAATCGCCATCAAATCACGATTGACTTACGATGTCGCAAGCACGGTGACTAAGACCTACCTTGGAAAAGACGCTGGACGTCGCGTTCTAACTGGCGAAATTGACCGGGGTTCAACCCAAACAATTAGGGCAGTGATTTGGTATTTTGATTTGCAGGGTTTCACCCAGCTCGCTGAATCCACTCCAGGCGTCGAATTGATTGCCATGCTGAACGAGTATTTCGGCGTGGTGGTTAGAGCTGTGGAATCTTTCGGTGGCGACGTGCTCAAGTTCATGGGCGACGGGTTGCTGGCAGTTTTCAAGTTCGCCGACGACGAAAGCGCCTGCTGTTCACGCGTCATTGCGGCGACTGATGAACTAGTCGATACAATGGCGTCGACGAATGTTCGCCGCAAAGCCGACGGCCTGGTTCACACAGACTTCAGCCTTGCCCTACATATTGGCGAGCTGATGTATGGAAACATTGGCTCGGAGGACCGGCTGGACTTCACGGTTATCGGCCCCGCAGTCAATATGGTTGCTCGCATTCAAACCATGTGTCGCCCATTGGGGCACAACATAATAGTTTCATCTGCAATGGTTCAAGCAATTGGACGTGAACACAGCCGCATCGTTACTATAGGGAAACATGACTTGAGAGGCATAACCAAACCTGAGCCATTGTCCACTCTGGTGGCGCCACAACCCAACGCGAAGTAGGCACATAATCTTAATTTCATCAGGCCTATCGTTTTATCTGCACCTGCGTCTAGACCCATAGCGCTTGGCAGACGCTTTGGATTGCCGGTTCACAAATCGAAATTCCAGATGTCACGGTGCAACCGCCAGGTATCGTCGTCTTTGCACTTCCACACCGCGACGTATTTGCCGAAAATCTGCGCGCGACCACCATTCTCATCAGGAGCTGTCGCATTTATGGTCCCAACTTCGTTGGCCACATCTCCGAACACATCGACTTCTTGGGTGATCATCGACACATCGCGTATTCCCGCATCGATAAACCTTTGCCAGACATTCTGGATACCATCACGACCGTCTATCCTACCCGAATCTGGGGGCAACAGGGCCGCATCGTCGGTATAATGGGCGGCAACGCCCGCTGCATCGCCTCCGTTCAGGCTATCAACAAGCATCACTATGGTCGCTTCGATGCGTTCTCTCACATTGGTCAATATCCGTACCTCCGCGTGATGGCATAACCATGGCCGCTGTCCCATGGCATTGTCTGTGAAAGGGGGTTTCGTTTGAACGACATAGTCAACGGATCTCAACAATCGCCGTCTTTAAGTTTTCGTGAAAATTCATCACCTCACCTGTTTCCCGGTCAGGTAGTTCAAACCGTTCCAAAGTGGTGCTTAGATGAGCCATTGCGAGACTCCAGTCTTCTTCATCGAGGCGCATTCCAACATGCAACGCTTTCATGTCGCGGCCAGTATAAACCATAGGCCCGCCGGAGGAGGCGCATAGAAAATCGATCAACAATTGTTCTTCTCGCTCAATCCCGTCGTTGCCCCTGTGATCGTAGAAACGTCGCAGTTTTGGATCCGACTTAATTCGCACCATCAAATCGGCAACAACGGCCGCAATGGCATCATAACCTCCAAGGCGTTGGTAAAGTGATTTATTGGTCATCGGCATTTTCCTTCCGGGTTCTCAAATCAGTGCAGTTGTTGCGTTATTTGATTGTCCTGTCGGTTTGATGGGGCGACAGGGACTATCAAACTACAGACCTCCACAGTGCGTTGTATGATTCTGTGGCCGCACCACTATTTTGGTAACTTGGAAAGGACAAAATCCTTGCCACGACTATGGCAGCCACTACACAAACGAACCCCGTTTCCCGCGGCTACGATTTTCGGCTCTGCATCTGTCAAAATGATTTCCGACCAGAACCATCCCTTTCCCTTGTCACTGTTTTCCTGGGTTTTGGTCATAACCGCCCAACCTTCAAGCGTCGTGCCGTCCTTCTTGTACATTTCCTTGACCAATGACGATCCAGCTGGATGCTTGCTGTCTTTTATGGTCAGGGACTTGGCAATCGCGGCATCGAAAAAAACGCGAACCGGTCTTCCGAATTTGGCATGAGGGCCTCTGGATTTATATGTTTCCTTGTCGCTTATCGGGAAATCTTTGTATTTCCCGGCTTTCAGGTAAGCGAACAATTCATCGACCTCTGTTGGAACATGCCCCATGGCCGCACCAGTGTCGGTTGTTGATTTTGTTGCACTTTCCAAGCCGTCAGAAATAAGTTCTTCAAATTTCTGTTTGAATTCATCGGGATCGGACTCCGATGACAAAGATACCGAGAGTGGATAGACAACCGCAGATGCCAGTATCGCAGCACAGACGGCCCAACGTGTTTTTTTTCCGAAATCAAAAGTCATGGTGTCTCCATACTTTGCTCATTGGTTGATTTATTGCAGTTACCAGACTCCAGCTCAGTTCAATTTGCCAAAAATCCACATCGAAAAATACTCGATGTTGTTAGGCAACTGCGCGCGAAAGGGCACATTGGGACCAAAGATCGTCCAATGCGGAAACCAAGTGATTTATTTCAATATCTGAATGAAGCGGGGTTGGGGTGATCCTGAGACGTTCCGTGCCTTTGGGTACTGTTGGGAAGTTGATCGGCTGCAGATAAATTCCGTGGGTGTCCAACAGCAAATCGCTTATCCATTTGCACTTGGCAGCATCTCCGACGATGACTGGTATGATATGACTTGAACCGCGAACATAGGGTATTGCCCGGGCGTCGAGTCGGCGTTTTACCTGTTGAACGCGCTCAAAATGCTGCTGACGCTCAACTTGACTCTGTTTTAGATGCTGGACGCTGGTGAGAGCACCGGCAGCAATTGCCGGAGGCAATGCGGTGGTGAATATGAAACCAGGTGCGAAACTTCTGACAAAATCGCACAACTTAACAGTGGACGCGATGTATCCTCCCATCACACCATAGGCCTTTCCCAAAGTCCCTTCGATAACTGTGATTTGGTCGGATAATCCCTCTCGTTCGGCGATGCCACCACCGCGCTGTCCATACATGCCAACAGCATGAACTTCATCCAGATATGTCAGCGCTCCATGTTTGTCAGCAACCTCGCATATTGCCTTGATTGGGGCGATATCGCCATCCATCGAATAGACGCTTTCAAATGCCACAATTTTTGGCACATGCTGGGAATACTGACTGAGTTTGCGATCCAAATCCTCAGGTGAATTGTGCTTCCATATGCACTTTTCCGCTTTTGAATAACGAATACCCTCAATCATCGAAGCATGATTCATTTCATCGGAAAAAATGATACAGTTTTGGATCCTCGAACCAAGCGTTGCCAAAGTGGTGGAGTTTGAGACATACCCGGAGGTGAACAACAAAGCTGCTTCCTTGTTGTGCAAATCTGCCAGTTCCGTTTCTAACAGTGCATGATAGCGATTTGTTCCCGAAATATTTCGGGTACCGCCAGCGCCTGCCCCGCATTGAGAAATCGCCCCACACATGGCGGATGAAACCTGGGCGTTTTGTCCCATTCCCAGGTAATCGTTTGAGCACCAAACCGTTACTTCGTTGCTGGCGTCGTTGACATACCGGGAGGCTCGAGGAAATTTTCCGGCTTGTCGCTCAAGTTCTGCGAACACCCTGTAGTTTCCACCCTCATGGAGCACGTCCAGTTGATCATGAAAAAATCTATCAAAATCCATTTTGAGATCCTTTTGTCGACGTAGGATTATGACCGTTCGTTTGGTTCAAACCGCTACGGGCTAAGTGTTGGGTATCCTCGAATGTAGATCCAGTCGTCCTTCTTTGCCGGAACATGGCAGGCCACGCATTCACTTTTGTAGCTCTTCGTTACTGTGGTGGTCGGGTCGCCGGATTCGAACAGAGCCCAACCCCAACCGTTTCCCCAAAGCTTATTGTCTTTGTATCGACCCTGGGTGTCCTTGATCATGATGAACCAGCCTTCGGTTTGAGTTGCAAAACTAATTTTGCCGGTCGTCATGGCGTTGGTTTTTGCCTTGAGCAGTTCCTTGATCACAACCGCACCATCGGGAAATTTTCCAGTAGCCTGGAAGGCCGCAACTGTTTCCGGTTGGGTATACACGTTGTGAATGCCCTTGGATCCGGGTTGATCATCTTCATCGTTGGAAACGACCCAAGTTCCCAGGAAATGCCAGTCACGAAAGTCGCTCGGGATACTGATATTTCCAAGTTCGTCGACATAGGGAGAAAACGTTGGCGCTGATTGTCCATGCACAATCAGCGGAGTTCCTGCCACACTCCCGATGATGGCCACCAAACACAGCATTCTCCACGGAGGTGACCTCATTTCGGTTTTGCCGCCTGAAGTACATTATAAAACTGGCTGAATACGAAATCTTCAGCAGCCACTGACTCATGGCAAGCATTGCAAGCCGCAGCGGGTTGTTTCATGGCGGTCGAATTGTAGGGTTCAGGCTGGTGACCGAACGTGTAGTAAGCCCAGTTTCCAGGTTCTTCTGGATACAGCGCCTTGCTCTTGATGGTGATTTCAAAACCTGAAAAATCACCACTAAAATAACCGGTTCCACTGACTTCGTCGGTCGAACCATTTTCATTTGCCCCGTCTGGAGCAAGAACACGCGACAGTTCTTTTGCGAGGACGGAACCTTCGCGGAACTTACCGGTCTTTTTGTAGTGTTCCCAGGTTTTGGGCTCAACATAGATCATGTGATGTTCGGGAAACGGAGCAGCTCCATCATTGAGCGCATTGGGAGTTACCAGCGAACCGATAAATGTCCATTCACGCCAGATCTTGTTGGCGGGGAGCTTCAGAAGTTTGTCGCTGGTGAATTCCGGAACATATTCATCCGCAGCCACAGCCGAAAAATTGCTGCCAAATACTGTAATTGACGATGCAAACATCAAGCCCAGAACACATGCATTTCGAAGCCTATTTTTGTCAGGTTTATTACTCACGATTTATCTCCTCAATCAGACCAGAATGGGTGAACTTCATCGGAATTACCGAGCGATAAAAATGCCGGATGCCAATGTCTGGCTTGTTGGACAGCGTAATCTCAATTGCGAAGACCAAGAAGCGAGACATTGTAAAATCGCGTAAACGATGTATCGCAAACCCGACCGATTGTTACATTTGTAACATTTGTAATTTCAGAGTTCCGCGACGCGGGCGCCGGTGATATGTTTTGCCCCCATGCTGTTGTCATCGTGCGAAGCAATCCTGGCATCAACTGACGCAGTGATAGAGAAGCGATTCTAATTGCGATGCATCATCATCACTATTGGGCCCTCAACATTTGCAGTTGGAACTTAGTATGTTGGATCTGGTACGAAACAAATTGGCCGTGCGCCAAGCGAGCTATTCTATTGCGGTCATAATTGTCATCGCATCGCTGGTTTCGCTTGTTGAAACCATTCAACTGTATTCGGCAGAGCGTGAAAATTTATCAAATACCCTCAGCCAGCAAGTCAACATGGCCTCGAGTGCTGCATCACGGGCAGCATTTCATGTCGACAAAATTCAAGCAGAAACAACTCTGGAAGGGCTATTCCAATTTGAGTATTTGGAGTGGGCCCAGATTTCCACAGACCTAGGTCAGGTCATTGCTGAGTGTCCGTGATCAGGGTATTTGAGACAGATGGTGGTCTGAGTTAGAGAGACTTTAGCTCATCTGTTGTTTGTATTATGCGACTTGTTTGCGGTGTTGCAAGCGCCGCGTTTCGATGGTTTTTCTGTTCCCCGTCAGCATTCATGAGACAGAGAAGTGATTTTGCCTAAGAGATGATTTTTGGTTCATCGTAGCCCTTATGGAGCGAAGATGAGACATAAATCAGGAACCCGGGGATCGGGTTCGGAGAAATTGATCCAGACTATCAAACGCAAGACCCGCCGTCAGTATAGTGCGGAGGAAAAGATCCGCATTGTGCTTGATGGCCTGCGCGGCGAAGACAGCATAGCTGAACTGTGCCGCCGTGAAGGCCTTGCTGAAAGCATGTACTATAAATGGTCGAAGGAATTTATGGAGGCGGGTAAAAAGCGTCTGTCAGGCGATATAGTGCGTGAAGCTTCCACCGACGAAGTCAAAGGCCTGCGCCGTGAAGCGCGTGATCTAAAGGAATGTGTTGCCGATCTCACCCTGGAAAACCGTCTTCTCAAAAAAAGCATGATCGCGGATGGGGAGGATATCGAATGAGATACCCGGCATCTGAGAAACTGGAAATCATCCGACTTGTTGAGGGATCACATCTGTCAGCCAAGGTGACACTTGATAAGCTGGGTGTCTCCCGGCCAACATATTATCGCTGGTATGATTTGTATCAGCGATTGGGTGAGACAGGATTGGAAGACAAACGTTCTGGTCCCAACAGAGCCTGGAACCGAGTACCAGAAAATATACGGACACAGATCATTGGTCTGGCCCTTGATCAACCTGAACTGTCTCCTCGCGAACTGGCTGTGACATTCACAGACACGAAGGCCTATTTTGTATCTGAGAGCTCAGTGTACCGGCTGCTAAAGGCCCTGGATCTGATCACCAGCCCGGCATTTATCGTCATGAAAGCCGCCAGTGAGTTCCGCGATAAGACCACGGCCATCAATCAACTGTGGCAAACAGACTTCACCTATCTGAAGGTCATTGGCTGGGGCTGGTTTTATCTCAGCACAATCCTCGATGATTATTCGCGATACATCATTGCCTGGAAACTGTGCACCACCATGAACACATCGGATGTGACCGATACATTGGAAATGGCGCTTCAGGCCTCAGGCTGTGACAGGGCCAACGTTGCGCATCAACCACGGCTGCTATCCGATAATGGTCCCTGCTACATATCCAGTGATCTGGCTCAGTGGCTGGATGGGAAAGGCATGGGGCATGTTCGTGGTGCGCCTTATCACCCGCAAACCCAAGGCAAGATAGAGCGCTGGCATCAAACCCTGAAGAACCGCATCCTGCTGGAACACTACTTCCTGCCAGGTGATTTAACCCGGCAGATTGAGGCTTTCATCGAACATTACAATCACCACAGATACCACGAGAGCCTGAAAAACCTCACACCTGCAGACGTCTACTTCGGGCGTGGAACGGAAATAATAAATCGAAGAGAAAGGATTAAACGAAAAACCATCGAAACGCGGCGCTTGCAACACCGCAAACAAGTCGCATAATACAAACAACAGATGAGCTAAAGTCTCTCTAACTCAGACCACCATCTGTCTCAAATACCCTGATCACGGACAGCCCTTTGTCGGTTCATCCAAAATGATGATATTGGGTTGGATCGCCAGCCATTTTGCAATCACAACCTTTTGCTGATTGCCCCCGGATAAAGTTCCCGCATGCTGGCTCAGCGAAGCCGCGCGCAGGTCGAGGCGTGAGGCATATTTTCTGGCCAGTTCAAATTCCTGCGCCATTCTCAAAAAGCCGTTGCGTGACGTCTGGCTCAACGATGGCAAAGAGATATTCTGAAAGATCGGCAAGTCCAGTATGACACCCTGCTTTCCTCGTTCTTCGGGCAAATAAACGATACCCGCTTTGATCGCGTCGGCTGGGGATTTGGGAGAGATGACCTGCCCATTTGATGTAATCGTTCCTGATGTGGATTGAGTCATACCAAACAGAGCCTGCATCACCTCGCTTCGCCCGGCACCCACCAGGCCGTAAAATCCAAGCACTTCACCCTTGTGAAGATCGAATTCAATATCGGCGAATTCGGTGGGATGACTAAATCCCTTCACGTTCAGCACCGGAGCACCAATCTCAACATTGCGCGATGGGAAAATCTGTTCGACAGAGCGACCGACCATCATCTCGACAATGTGGCTTTGTGGGGTATCGGCCAGCATGCCATTGCCCACCATTTCGCCATCACGAAATACCGTATAGCGATCGGCCAGTCGGTAAATTTCATCAAATTTGTGGGAGATGAAGAGGATGGCCTTCCCATCACTCTTGAGTTTCTCAACCAGCGAAAACAGGTCTTCAATCTCCTTGTGTGACAGCGCCGCCGTGGGCTCATCCATGATCACCACATCGGCTTCGACAGACAGGGCGCGGGCCACTGCAACCAGATGCTTGTTGGCGATGCTGACGTCTTTCAGGCGGATGTCGGTTTGTATGTGGTTGGCCCCGATATCATCGAGAAGATGGCGCGCATTGGCGTTCATTTTTGGCCAATCGATCAGATTGAACCGGCCTTTGGGGCAGTGGCCGAGAAATATGTTTTCAGCCACAGTGAGTTCATCAAACAGCACTGTCTCCTGATGAATGGCTGTTATGCCCAGTTGAAATGCTGCATGAGGCGTTGGCATTGCAACTTTTTGGTCGGCGAAGAAAATGTCGCCCTCATCGGGCTGATAAATTCCAGTCATGACTTTGACCAGCGTTGACTTTCCTGCACCATTTTCGCCGATCAGCGCGGTTACTTCTCCCGGATAAAGCTCCAGGTCAACAGCGTGCAGGGCTCGAACACCGGGAAAGGTCTTGGTGATATTTGAAAGCCTTAAGAGAGGTTCGCTCATAGCATCACTGCTTCACCGGTTTTGTCGCATTCAATTTAATGGGAAGGATGAATAGGATTCCACCCCCTGCTGGGTAAGCGTCGTGAACAGTGGCGACGGGCGCCACTGTTCGTAAGTGTTGAAGGTCTCAGTAAATTTTTGAGAATTCTTCGATGTTTGAAGCATCAAACTGAAACGGAGCCGCCATGGCAGCAGAATTGCTGTCATCGAGGGTGATCTTGCCGACATGACCGAGGGCAAAGCTGGCTCCAGGAGCAGCTTTGGTGCCACCAATTAGTTGATGTGAAATCTGCACCGCTGAATATCCAAGATCGATTGGGTTCCAAAGCGCAACAGCTTTAGACGATCCGTTGTCGATGAATTTTTTGAATTCAGATGGCAGCGCCAGTCCAGAAACGTTGACCTTGCCGATCAACTTCATATCGGTGACAACCTGGGCCGCTGCGACAACACCAACGGTGGTCGGAGCGATAATCGCCTTCAGGTTGGGATAAGTAGCGATCAGTCCCTTTGCTTCGTTGGTGCTTTTGACGGAGTCGTCATCACCATAAACCACGGCCACAAGATTGATCTTGGGGAATTTCGTGGGCAGGATTTTCTTGGCAGCATCAATCCAGGCATTCTGGTTGGTTGCTGTAGACGATGCTGAAAGAATGGCAACGTCTCCACCATCCGGCAGATAGTCTGCTGCAAGCTTTATGATGGTTTCACCAATCAGGTCGGTGTCGGAAGGGTTGAGATGCATCATGCGACCACCGGCGGCGACGCCGGAATCCCATGAAATCACCTTAATGCCCCGGTCCATCGCCTTTTTGAGCGACGGTACCAGTGCGTCCGGGTCATTGGCGGAAATCGCGATTGCATCAACATTTTGAGCAATCAATGAGTTGACGATCTCGATTTGACCTTCTGCCGTTGCAGCGGTTGGGCCGGTGTAGATTACTTCGACATCGCCAATTTCTGCGGCCGCTTTTTCAGCGCCTTTGGCTGCGGCATCAAAAAATCCGTTGCCCAGAGATTTTACAACCAGCGCAATACGCTCAGCCGACATTGCCGGCGTCGTGATCAAGGCTGCTGCTATGGCCGTAGACACGGCGAGTTTCTTAAATAGGTTCATTTGTTTTCCTCCCATCGAGGGTTTGGGTCGAGGCTTACGCCACCGAGGGTTGCTGCGATTGCGCAGTATTATCCGCAACGATAAGTCCAACACCTGCCGTTTCCAGCATGTCGCGATCTTCGTCTCGAATTTGATTGTCTGTGATTATTGTCGTGATCCGTTCCAGTGCACATAAGATCAGGCTGGAACGTTGAGTGAACTTGGATGAGTCGGCGAGAACAACGAGTTCTTCAGCCTGATTTATCAGCTTGTGTTCGGCCTGAATGAGCAGCGGATCCGCTTCCATCAATCCAAGCGGACAAAGCCCTTGGGCTCCCATGAACATGCGCTTTGCGTAAAAGTTGCGCGTCACATCGTTTTCGAACGGGCTGAGAATGATGTTTTGCTCGCGGTAAATTACTCCACCCGACAACATGATTGTATTTTTCGAATGGTTTAACAGATGCTCGGCAATGGGAAAGGAGTTGGTAAATATCTGCATCCTTTTGGCCGCAAGTGGATGCACCATCTGAAACGTCGTCGTTCCGCCATTGATAATGATGGCGTCCCCATCATTACACAATTGTATCGCTGCATGGGCGATCGCCCGTTTTTTGGAGGCGTTCAACGTTTCATTGACTGAAAACGTGCGGCCCGCGAGGCCGACAAATTGAGGAGGGTTGATGGATTCAGCACCACCCCTGACGCGGCGCAACTTCTTTTGCATATGCAAATTTGCAATATCGCGTCGAATGGTTGCCTCTGAAGAATCGGTCATCTCAACAAGTTCAGGAACGGTCGCAACCGGTTTTTCCTGAATTGCAGACAGAATAATCCTGTGCCGTTCATTCTCGTGCATGACATCCTCCGGGAGTTAAGGTTCCATTGAATCTAACAAATGTCAATCAACTTCAATCAAATTATTTCATTTGTGCAAACTATTTGACTATTTATGATTGCTTGTGATTGACATGAGCGGCCGATCATGTGTTGATTAGGGCAATAACTGCGGTCGCATCTGCTGATTGCGGCAATGGGAGAGAAGAATGTCGAGAAGTTCTCAACAAGCCGACCAGCCAACGGCATTACCGAATTTATGGGACGTCAATACGGCCATGAAAATGAGCCAGCCGGAATTGCTGCTCTATCGATCCAACTTGCTTGGATCAGACAAGCGGGTAACCAATTATGGCGGCGGCAACACGTCGGCTAAAGTCATGGAAAAGGACCCGCTGACCGGGAAAAACGCCGAAGTTTTGTGGGTTAAGGGTTCTGGCGGCGATGTGGGAACCATCAAAATGGATGGATTCGCAACACTCTATATGGACAAGTTGAACGACCTGAAAAGCCTGTATCGCGGTGTCGAATTTGAGGATGAAATGGTCGCCTATCTTCCCCATTGCACCTTCAATTTGAACGCCCGTGCTGCTTCCATCGATACACCACTGCATGCCTACGTTCCCAAGAAGCACGTCGATCATATGCACCCCGATGCGATTATCGCAATTGCGGCTTCCAAGAATTCTAAAGAGTTGACTGAGCAGATATTTGGTTCTGAAATTGGCTGGCTGCCATGGAAAAAACCTGGTTATGAACTGGGTCTGTGGCTGGAAAAGTTTTGTCTGGATAATCCACAGGCCAAAGGTGTTGTGCTTGAAAGTCATGGCTTGTTCACCTGGGATGATGATGCCCAGACCTGTTATGATCTGACGATCAGCACGATTCAAAAGGCCATTGACTGGTTTGCCGCACAAATCGGAGACAGCCCCGCATTTGGCGGCGCAAAATACGCTTCATTGGCCGACGATGATCGGCGTGCAGTGGCCGCAAGACTAATGCCTGCCATTCGCGGCATGATATCTGCAGAAAATTTTATGGTCGGCCATTTTGATGATAGCGACACGGTTCTGGAATTCGTCAACGCAAAGCAGATGGAAGACCTGGCGGGTTTGGGCACATCCTGTCCCGATCATTTTCTGCGCACAAAAATTCGCCCCCTGGTCGTCGACTTCTCCCCTGCCGATCCCGACATTGATGCAACGCTTGCTGGATTGAAGCCGGCGGTTGCAGTCTATCGAGAAGAATACGCGGCTTATTACAATCGATGCAAAAGCCATGATTCCCCCGCGCAACGCGATCCAAATGCCGTCGTCTACCTGATCCCCGGGGTCGGGATGATCACCTTTGCAAAAGACAAGGCAACCGCACGGATATCGGGGGAATTTTACGTCAACGCCATTAATGTCATGCGCGGTGCCAGCGCGGTCAGCGAGTATTGCGGCCTGCCCGAACAGGAAGCATTTGATATTGAATATTGGCTGCTTGAGGAAGCGAAATTGCAGCGGATGCCGAAACCCAAATCCATGGCTGGCCGTATTGCCATGGTGACCGGAGGTGCCGGCGGAATTGGATCGGCAACGGCGATGCGCTATCTGACCGAAGGGGCCTGTGTGGTGCTGGCGGATATTGATGAAGAGGCGCTGGCCAACACTTCTGACAATCTGGCTTCACGCTTCTCATCAGACGTCGTGCGCACTGTGATCATGGACGTAAGGGATGAGGCTGCGGTTGAGGCGGCTCTTGCTTATACCGCGGTGGAATTTGGTGGCATTGATATTTTGGTTTCCAACGCTGGAATTGCCAGTTCAGCACCGGTCGAAGAAACAACGCTGGAAATGTGGAACCGCAACATGGCGATTCTGTCTACCGGCTATTTCCTTGTGAGCCGTGAGGCTTTCAAAATGTTGAAGATGCAGGACCTGGGCGGTTCCATTGTCTTCATTGCCTCCAAAAACGCACTGGCAGCTTCACCCAACGCATCGGCCTATTGCACCGCGAAAGCGGCGGAAATTCATCTTGCGCGTTGCCTGGCGCTGGAAGGGGCCGATCACGGCATTCGTGTCAATGTCGTCAATCCCGACGCGGTGCTCCGGGGATCAAAGATCTGGTCTGGTGACTGGTTGAGCGAACGGGCGGCAACCTATGGCAAAGACAAAGCGGGACTGGAAGAGCATTACCGCCAGCGGTCCTTGCTCAAGCGGTCGGTATTGCCGGAAGATGTTGCAGAGGCGGCTTACTTTTTCGCGTCGGAGTTGTCATCCAAATCCACCGGAAACATTATCAATGTTGATGCCGGGAACGTGCAGGCATTCACCCGCTAGATCAGGCTAAGGATACTATCATGATCGACTCAGATGTTATTTCCCTTTCCAACCAGACTGCAGTGGCAAGTCTGAAAGCCGACTACGATGCCTTGGGCGATCACTTGTCGCGTCGCGGAATCGACATCGAAACCGTTAAAGCCAAGGTTGCTGATTTCGGTGTTGCCATTCCAAGCTGGGGTGTCGGCACGGGCGGCACCAGGTTCGCACGATTCCCCGGAGAGGGTGAACCGCGCGACATATTTGACAAGATGGATGATTGTGGCGTCATTCACCAACTCACCTGCGCCACGCCGTCCGTATCTCTTCACATCCCATGGGACACAGCGCCCGCAAAGGATCTTCTGAGCAAGGCAGAGGAAGTCGCACTGACTTTCGACGCCATGAACTCAAACACGTTTCAGGATCAGGAAGACCAAACCCATAGCTACAAGTTTGGATCGCTTTCACATACCAATGCTGCAACCCGTCGACAGGCTGTTGAGCACAACCTGGCTTGCATAGAACTGGGTCAAAACATTGGGTCAAAAGCGCTGACGATTTGGGTTGGTGACGGTTCGAATTTCCCCGGCCAGACCAATTTCACACGACAATTGGAACGCTACCTTAATAGCGCCAAGGAGATTTATTCAGGATTGCCCGCCGACTGGCGTCTATTCACCGAACACAAAATGTATGAACCGGCATTTTATTCCACTGTGGTCCAGGATTGGGGGAGTAATTATCTGATTGCCACCGAGCTGGGAGAGCAAGCCTATTGTCTGGTTGATCTAGGGCACCATGCTCCAAATGTGAATATTGAAATGATCGTGGCGAGATTGATCCAATTCGGAAAGCTCGGCGGGTTTCATTTTAACGACAGTAAATACGGCGATGATGATCTCGATTCTGGATCAATTGACCCCTACAGGCTGTTTCTGGTTTTCAACGAATTGGTAGATAGTGAAGCGGTCAGCGGTTTTGATCCCATGCACATGCTTGATCAGAGCCACAATGTCACTGACCCGATTGAAAGCCTGATGATGAGCGCGACGGAAGTTCTCAGATCTTATGCTCAAGCCACATTGGTCGACCGCGACACGCTCTCAAAAGCGCAAGACAGCAATGACGCCTTGATTGCCACGAGCATTTTGAAGGCGGCGTTCCGCACCGATGTCGAACCGATCCTGGCAATGGCGCGTCTTGAAAAAGGCGGCGCGATTGATCCAATTGCCACCTATCGTGCGGCGGGTTATCGAGCCAAGGTCGCATCCGAGCGGCCAGCTGTATCAGGCGCCGGCGGTGGAATCGTCTAATATCTGTTGGGTTGGAATGAGGGGATTGTCCAGCAGCTAAACTTTGGAATACCTCTGTATTCATTTATAGGTCGCAATTAGCGGCGAAAACTCAAAGTTGCAAACATCATGCGCTGCAACATGTGTTGTGCTCGATCATCTATTGTTTCAAGAGGTCGATCATCTCCGTGTAACCGCGATTGACCGCATGTTCATATGGCGTTACCCCGTCGCGGTCAGGAATGTTTTTGTTGGCTCCTGCATCCAAGAGATGGCGAGCGGTTTTTAGGTGATCGGCACCGCCATCGCCCAAGACGACAGATTCCATGAGAGCCGTCCAATTCAAATTGTTTATGTGGTCAGGCGGCGCTCCAGCGTCAGTCAGTATTTTCACAACTTCATGGTGACCAAGGTGAGCAGCAGCGATCAAAGCGGTTCCTTCATAGGGACTGGTAATGTTGGATGGGGATGCCCCCAGATCGAGTGCCAGTTTCAGGACTTCAAGGTCATTTGCTACTGCTGCAATAGTCACGATATCGTATTTTTGATTGTCGAAGGCGTTGGCATCCGCTCCCGCTTCAATAAGAAGTTGGACGGCTTTCTCATGAGAAGCATAGGCTACCACATGCAAGGGCGTGCGTCCGTTTCCGTCCCGGACTTCAAGATCACTTCCCGCCAGTATCAAGCGTTTTAGTGCTTCTAGGTCTCCCTCGAATGCCGCCTTATGCAAGCCGTCATAGGTGGCAATTTGGGCCGGAGAAGGTGGTCGCTGTGCACCAGCACTCGTTGGCATCTGCAGAACCAGCAGAACGGCCAATGCAATCTTTTTCAAAGCACTCATGGGTGCCTCCGTGAGATTAACGTCAATGATTTAGGTCCGCCTGCATGCGACGTCACCCGGCGTTGTATAACTCGATCTCGCCAATTTGTTTAGCCGGGGCCTTGGGAAAGCGACCAAACTCATTTTGGATTTTCAGCGAGTTCCTGGCGGAACTCAACACTTAGTCGGATCGGTCCTATTTCGATAGAACCATTGATGATGCCCTCTCTATGAGTCTGCTTGAGCCTGGCAGCTTTATTCACTTCCGGGCCAATGAGCGCGAATTGATGACGCGAATTGATGACCGGCCGTTTTACCTTCATTTACCACGTTTGTTTAGCATATTTAGAAAGTCTTTGTTTATCGCTTGGGCATCAGGGAGTTCATGGTGCCTCAAAAAAGCTTCACTAGAGTTGGCTTACAAGTGGTCGCGCTTGTTTTAGTAATGGCATCTTTGTCGGGCTGTTTTTCAAGAAATAATCCAACAGAATCGCTCCACCTCAGCAGTGATCGAACGGCGAAAAAACAACCTGTCATTGTTCCAGAAGAACCGTCCGCTGAAGTTGACATGCAAAAAACTGGCTCAATAAATTCGAGTGTTTTTGAAACGACGGCCATACCGTTTGCGAATTTACCCACACAAGGCAACTGGGACAGGGTTAGGAAGACGGGTTTTGATGATCTAAGCCCCGGCTGTATTAAGGGCGCTTGCGGTCAGCGATTTCGACAACTCTCCAACACAATTGATAGGATTGAAGACAAGCCTTTCTATGAAAAAATGTAACTACTCAGCTACCCTATTTCTGCTGCCATTAGGTGCGACAATTTGATTCATGGCGCATATTTGAGGTTCCACTTTTTTCATTTTGGTGTTTGACTGCGAGGATGAAACTCGAAAATCTGACACCTGAAATTCTTGCTGATTTCTCAAAATCAGAACTGATTGATGTGGTCATGGCTCTGGTGGGTCAGGTTGTCTAACTCAAAGAACAAAATGCGCAGCTTTTGGAGGTGAACGCTCGGCTCCTGAAGGAAAACGAACAACTCAGGAAAGACAACGAGCAACTTAGAGAAGATAATGCGGTTCTTAGGCAGCGTGTTTCAGATCTTGAGCGTCGTCTGGGATCGAACAGTCGTAATAGCAGCAAACCACCTTCGAGCGACGGACTGGCAAAGCCGTCTAGCGATAAGAAACGGCGGACCAAAAGTCAGCGGGGCAAGTCAAATCGAAAGCCTGGCGGCCAACCCGGACATCCCGGCAACACACTGAAACAGGTTGAGAACCCAGACGAGATCACCAGTCATTTTCCGAACCAATGCCAAAACTGTCAGGCCGCGCTTTCGGCGGAGGATACCATAGGTTCTGCGTGCAGACAGGTGTTTGGCCTCAAACCTCCACCGCCGCTTTATGTGACCGAGCATCGTGCGCATATTTGCCAATGCCAGCATTGCGGTGCAAAAACCCGCGCCGATTTTCCTGAAGGGGTAACATCACCCGCCCAGTACGGCGATGAAATAGGGGCGTTGGCCGCCTATTTACAGACGCAGCACTGCATTCCCCAAAATCGCCTGGCGCAGGTTTTTGCGGACATTTTCGGGGTCACAATCACATCGGCAACCCTTTCCAGTCTGGTTGCCAAAAAGGCCGAGCAGATGCTCTGTTTAGCTGAGGCGGTGAAGAACCTGCTGTCCGGGCCTCAAACGGCAGTGAAGCATCTGGATGAAACGGGGTTCAGGATTGGTGGCAGAACGCGCTGGCTTCATATGCTATGCTCCACCGCTCTAAGCCACCTTCGGCTCGGAACTGCGCGAGGTGAAGTGCCACCAGAACTGGCGGGAACGGCAGTGCATGACTGTTTCTCTTCCAACTGGGCAGTGGAAAATGTGACCCATGGATTGTGCAATGCCCACATCTCCCGCGAATTGGAGGCATTGACCGAATATGAAAAAGAAGCTTGGGTGCCGGACATGAAAGCCATTCTGCTCGACGCACTGAAGCTCACGCATGTCGCGCGAATCCAAAATCGGAGCGCGGTCAGCCCGGAGGCAATCACGGATATCGAGCGGCGATTTGATGCCTGTTGCGAGCGTGCTATCGCGTTCCACGAGGCCCAACCGCCTCTCGCGCGCCCAACGAAAGGCAAGAAGCGGGGTCGCCCGAAACGGCGGATTGGGCACAATCTCGCTTTGCGACTCCAAACGCATAAAGCAGCGGTTTTGCTCTTTCTCAATGATCTGCGCGTTCCCTACACGAACAACGAGGCAGAGCGTGATCTCAGAATGACGAAAGTTCGACAAAAGGTCTCGGGAAGCTTTCGAACAGAGGCTGGTGCCGAGAATTTCTGCACTTTACGAACGGTCATTGAAACGGCGCGAAAACAAGGTTGGGACATCCTGAAAACCTTGAAAACCGCGCCTGATCAGCTCATCCTCAACCTCAGACCCGTCTGATGGGCCGTCTATAAAAGCATCAGGTTGGGGTAGCTGGGTAGTTACGAAAAACTTGAAACAGTGAATAGGACGGTGAATTCAGTAATAAAATACACGCCGGATTCGCAGATCTACGTCGAAAATGATCATTGGGCGACCGCCAATCAGACGATCGAGACCGGTCTTGGTGACTGCGAAGATATTGCCATCCTAAAACACTCAATGCTTTTGCGAGTTGGGATACCCGCATCCAGCATGTCCCTGGTCGTATTAAAAGATACATCGCGTAATCTTTATCATGCAGTGCTGGCGGTGAGTACAAACAGCGGGCATCTGATTTTGGATAATGTTTCAAATAATATTTACCGCGACACCAGTGTCCACCATTACCAACCTCTCTATTCCTTTTCTGATGACCGATCTTGGATTCATGGCGTTGACAGGAAATCGAAAGAAGTTGTTTTGGCCAGTGCCGCGGAATCTCTAGGTTCCGTTGCGCTCGGGGAAAGTGTGTATTTAACATCCAGTGCGCCTCGCACCGAATTGAACCGGACCGAAGATATCTACCCCGTCTCAACAATCGATATAAATTCGGAACCAAGCTGAAATTACCGCTCAAAACGGACTTCCGGCCATTCAAGCACCAGAAATATCTGGAAAGATTTCAAGTTCTGCTTAGTTGCCGCGCGTGCAATGAACAGCGACGGTCTGGTTGGTTCAATTCGGGAAATGCTACCCACATATCATCGGTGATATTTTCCATCCTCAATTCTCAAAATATCCGTCGCATTCAATTGCCCAATCGATGTAGCCGAACGCGACACCTACCAGTTTCTCAAGTTGGTCTCTGGTTAGTTCAAGTGATTCATTGGTTTGTCGGTGCGTATCCGAAACACCCTCAGACGGGCTTTTTGGCTTGTTATTGCGCTGGTCGACACTGGCAAGTTTCGTGGTGTCCAATTGATTGTGCAATCGAGAAAAGACAGGATCAATAGTGCCGTATTGTTGGAATCTTACTATCTCTCCCTGTAACTACCCAGCTACCCCAACCTGATGCTTTTATAGACGGCCCATCAGACGGGTCTGAGGTTGAGGATGAGCTGATCAGGCGCGGTTTTCAAGGTTTTCAGGATGTCCCAACCTTGTTTTCGCGCCGTTTCAATGACCGTTCGTAAAGTGCAGAAATTCTCGGCACCAGCCTCTGTTCGAAAGCTTCCCGAGACCTTTTGTCGAACTTTCGTCATTCTGAGATCACGCTCTGCCTCGTTGTTCGTGTAGGGAACGCGCAGATCATTGAGAAAGAGCAAAACCGCTGCTTTATGCGTTTGGAGTCGCAAAGCGAGATTGTGCCCAATCCGCCGTTTCGGGCGACCCCGCTTCTTGCCTTTCGTTGGGCGCGCGAGAGGCGGTTGGGCCTCGTGGAACGCGATAGCACGCTCGCAACAGGCATCAAATCGCCGCTCGATATCCGTGATTGCCTCCGGGCTGACCGCGCTCCGATTTTGGATTCGCGCGACATGCGTGAGCTTCAGTGCGTCGAGCAGAATGGCTTTCATGTCCGGCACCCAAGCTTCTTTTTCATATTCGGTCAATGCCTCCAATTCGCGGGAGATGTGGGCATTGCACAATCCATGGGTCACATTTTCCACTGCCCAGTTGGAAGAGAAACAGTCATGCACTGCCGTTCCCGCCAGTTCTGGTGGCACTTCACCTCGCGCAGTTCCGAGCCGAAGGTGGCTTAGAGCGGTGGAGCATAGCATATGAAGCCAGCGCGTTCTGCCACCAATCCTGAACCCCGTTTCATCCAGATGCTTCACTGCCGTTTGAGGCCCGGACAGCAGGTTCTTCACCGCCTCAGCTAAACAGAGCATCTGCTCGGCCTTTTTGGCAACCAGACTGGAAAGGGTTGCCGATGTGATTGTGACCCCGAAAATGTCCGCAAAAACCTGCGCCAGGCGATTTTGGGGAATGCAGTGCTGCGTCTGTAAATAGGCGGCCAACGCCCCTATTTCATCGCCGTACTGGGCGGGTGATGTTACCCCTTCAGGAAAATCGGCGCGGGTTTTTGCACCGCAATGCTGGCATTGGCAAATATGCGCACGATGCTCGGTCACATAAAGCGGCGGTGGAGGTTTGAGGCCAAACACCTGTCTGCACGCAGAACCTATGGTATCCTCCGCCGAAAGCGCGGCCTGACAGTTTTGGCATTGGTTCGGAAAATGACTGGTGATCTCGTCTGGGTTCTCAACCTGTTTCAGTGTGTTGCCGGGATGTCCGGGTTGGCCGCCAGGCTTTCGATTTGACTTGCCCCGCTGACTTTTGGTCCGCCGTTTCTTATCGCTAGACGGCTTTGCCAGTCCGTCGCTCGAAGGTGGTTTGCTGCTATTACGACTGTTCGATCCCAGACGACGCTCAAGATCTGAAACACGCTGCCTAAGAACCGCATTATCTTCTCTAAGTTGCTCGTTGTCTTTCCTGAGTTGTTCGTTTTCCTTCAGGAGCCGAGCGTTCACCTCCAAAAGCTGCGCATTTTGTTCTTTGAGTTAGACAACCTGACCCACCAGAGCCATGACCACATCAATCAGTTCTGATTTTGAGAAATCAGCAAGAATTTCAGGTGTCAGATTTTCGAGTTTCATCCTCGCAGTCAAACACCAAAATGAAAAAAGTGGAACCTCAAATATGCGCCATGAATCAAATTGTCGCACCTAATGGCAGCAGAAATAGGGTAGCTGAGTAGTTACCTCTCCCTAACAATGTATTAACGAATTAATGCATTTTTATATGGAATAGAGACAGTGACTCGGGGGACAAAGAAATTGGTTCAATTCCACGGCAAACAAATGCAAGAGCGGCGAAAAGCCAAGAGAGATGCCTGCGAATTATTGGCAACACTTGAAACAAATATTGGTCGCATGACATGCCAAATCCGCAATATCTCCACTATTGGGCTTTTGGCATCGATTGACTCCCCTGCCTCGTTGGCGGTGGGGCAGACTGTGAGCGTATCTCAAACCGAGCTGGGAAGAGTGAACGGAACAGTCAGATGGACGAGCACCGGCGAGTTTGGCATGGCATTCAGTCAGCCAATACCTACTTCGACCCTATCAGCCGCTATTCAGCGATAAACTGATCCATTTCACCTTGGTGCACCCTGGCTCGGGAGTGGAATAAAGAAACTCAAAGCGTGCTGCAACGCCCTCGGAAACTGCCTGCAACTCCTTTTGGCTGCGCTGATGGGCTAACTCAACATCCCGGCAATGCGACAATACGCATATGACCAGTTCCGGCGCAGTCGGGGCGGTTTAGTTGTCGTAATTCGCGGGTTGTCCAGCGCCATACTAGCCAACAAACTACCGGCAATGTTGATGGGAACATTCAACAAACGGTCGCTAGTTGTACCGACTTGTGTTGACCTATTGCGGTTATCTGATTGCAATAACCAAACGTGCAGAAAGGAGCACGCAACATGATTGCCTATGTCACTGTCGGTGCTGACAACATCGCGCACGAGAAACGGTTCTATTCGGCGTTCCTGCCGGCCCTCGATTACCAGCTGAAGCAGGGGCCGGAGGGCTTGAGCTACGCGCTACCCGACCAACATGGCCAGTCTGCCGCTCCGCCAGATTTCTACGTTAAACCAACTTTCGATGGGCATCCGGCTTCGGCCGGAAACGGCGCTATGATCGCATTTGAGGCGCGCAGTCAAAAACAGGTTCGTGAGCTACATGCGGCCGCACTTGCAGCTGGCGGCTCTGACGAGGGCCAGCCCGGCTTTCGTGACTCCTATGGAGCACATTTTTATGTTGGCTATCTTCGCGACCCTCAAGGCAACAAGATCGCCCTGTTTTCCAACGACCCAAACGAGCCAGGACGAGGCGGATAGGTCGAGTATTCACCCTGTCCATTGGGACGGCCAACGCGCATGACCGCTTCAATTAGCGGTCTTTGGCAATTGCTGATATTGATAAGGTATAGATAACCCTTCGACTTTTCTCACTCGCTTAACATCAAACCCGGCTTTCCAAAGGTTCATTGATGCCTTCGAAAAATGATTCATTCATTCATCACCCGGAACTGCGCGAACACATTGAAGATCCGATGGCGTCTTCTTTCAGGACATTTGGCGTCGAAGTGTTGGCTCAGAAAATGCTGGAGCTCGGATTACCGAAATGGTGGTACGCAGACGAGGTACGCGAGGCCATGCGGGCTGCCTTCATGAAATCCCGTGAACATGCGGGAGACCTTTGGGTATTCGCCTATGGTTCATTGATGTGGGACCCTGCTGTTAGATTTGATGAAGTGCGGCGTGCGATGATTTCCAGTCATTCTCGACTGTTCATCCTCAAGGACATCCACGGTGGACGTGGAACTGCGGAATCACCAGGGTTAATGGCTGCACTCGATGTTGGACCCGGTTGTGAAGGATTGGTCTTCCGGATTGCCGAAAATCTTGTCGAACCCGAAACCCATATACTTTGGAAACGAGAACAGGCCGGACCCTTTTACAAGCCAAGATTTGTCGATGCTACGACAAGCCAAGGGAGCGTAACCGCGCTGACTTTTGTGGCCAACCATGACTCAGAGGCGATAGATGCTGGTCTTACACGTGATGAGCAGATCCGTTTCCTCGCCGAAGGTTCGGGGTTCCTCGGCTCCAGTTTGGATTATCTAAGAAACATAAAAACGCATTTCGATGCCCTCGGGATACATGACGAAGAGGTTTCAGGACTTCTTCGCGATGCCGAAGCATACATCGCAGTAGACCAGTTAGAAATCTCTAAAGAACCGCCCAAACAGACTTAAACTGCCCCGATTTATCCCTGAGAACTTCGGTTAAAACGGCGTAATTGCATTTTTTGATTGCACCACGAAATGCACTCAAATCGCAGACGAATTGACCTTCTTGAGTTTTTGGAACCGTCTGGGCTGGGCGGGTTTCTCCTTATCGCGAATGACCTTTGCCCAGTCAGCATCAACCACATCACCCACGTAGAGGTCACCCATGCTGTCATAGGCGATGCTGTGAGGAGAGAGAAACTGGCCCGGCCCCAGGCCTGGCCCGCTCCCCGCGTTGAGTCGCGAGATCAGGTTGCTTTGCTGATCCAACATGCTGACAAACGGACCAAGATTTGGAAAATTGTGATTTATCTCCAAATAGGAGGCCAGTTCACCAACAATACAATCCGGACAGCTACCAGGAGTGATGGCCAGCCCGCTGGGGCGATGCATATTGTTGATCTGTGTCTCGTACCGTCCGTTTTCATCGAATATCTGAACGCGCGAATTTTCCCGGTCAGCGACATAGATCCAGCCATCTGCATCGCAGCAAATATTGTGAGGCAGATTGAATTCTCCTTGGCCCGTGCCGGGGGTCCCCCAGCTTTTCAGCAATTTGCCATTAGGATCAAATTTATGAATGCAGGCGTTGTGATATCCATCGGAAACAAAAATCTCGCCCGAAGGCGAAACCGCCGAATGGGTACACTTGCAAAACGGCTTGCCACTCATAAAGCCGGAACTGACATTGGCTGTCCCGATTTCCAATAGAAGCTGACCTTCGAGCGTGAACTTTCGAACCGTATGGTCGAAATTATCCGTCAGATAAATGCATTGATCCGGTCCGATCGACGCCCCGTGCGGGTTTTCAAAAATCCCTCGTCCCCAGGTCGATAAAAGTTCGCCGCTTTGACTTAGAACTACAACAGGTGTTGTACCGCGATTAAAGAGATAAACTCTATCTTTGTCATCCACAGCGATCCCAGCAACGTCGCCCAATTCCAAGCCTATCGGCAATTTCGCCCAGTCCGGGACCGGCTCATATTTGTAGTGACCTTCGCCTAGTATCATGGTCATTTCCAGTCCTCTCAATTCTTGCATACCCTCGACAGGCCGAACCAGATAAAATTTTGCGACACAACAACTATCGCGCACCAGGCCAACCGTAACTTTGGCCCATGTGAACGTCTAATCCAAGCCGACCATCTATCGAAAGCTTCTGCATCCGTGTCAGGGACGAACCGCTCAACGAAGAGATCTTCTATTTATCAAGGAAAGCTTAAACTATTATCGAGCGACGGTATCAGCGCCATATCACAAATCGCCCACACGATGCCCTCGGTAATCCTGGATTGAGGACAACAGTGTTCGAGGTGAGATGACCACATGGCGTCAGCGCATTTTTTGTATCTTCAGCTTCTCTTGTTTTGCTCTGTTCTTTGTCGATTCCTCAGAACGTGTGAGAGCTTTCGCAATCGCCTTCAAACTCATTCCCTTTGTCACCAGCAAATGCAGCTTTTGAATTTCCTCTTGTGTCCAAGGCTGGCGGTGTCGTTCAAAAGGTTTTGCCATTGGTTCGTATTCCTCATTATCGCATCTGAGCCATCATAAAACATGGTCGTCCTTTGGCAATCATCAGGGTCGGTCGGCTGGTTGATCGGTCATTGATTAACGTCGACAAGTATCAACGCGTTTTGACCAAAGTGGCCGGCCCTAACGGCGGCGGGCGGTCAGGTGTCCAATAATGCGCTCCGCTTCAAATGCGGCAACTAAGACTGTACCTGCTCGTTGCGATTCCGCGCTGTCGAGACCTGCAAAGAAAACACCTGGAGCAGAGACCGATTTGTCGTGAATTGGCTCTCCATCGGAATCAATTGTACCCGGCACCTTCAACCAATCGAAGTTGCCCTTTAGACCGGTCGCCCAAATCACCGTGCCCACGCCATTTGCAATAAGATCCAGTTCTTTAAGTGGCGGTTTAGGCAAGTCAGGTGTGATGGTTTCATCCGGGTCGTCTTCGGCGATCGGGGCAGCAATCCCTTCACGTTTGATATAGTCGTCAATTTTTTCTTTCACTCCGGCCGAAGTTTCATCCGCATACCTAATTGAGTCCGCTAGGGAATTTTCGAAATGAAGCGCGCCGGACGATGATGCATCACGGACGCGGCCAAGAACCACGCCACTTGAACTAAGCGATTGCAGGCTGATTGTCCGGGTTCTGCCCACCAATGCACGGCCTGCGTTCCCGGGCGGACGCGGCTTTTGGTTCAGTTTGCTGTCGGACATCCAATGGAAAAAGTCATGTCCTCTGTATCGCCGCGGAACACGGCCATTTCGACCCGTCGAAAGATACACCTGTCGACCTGCGAGCATCAATTCCTCTGCAATTTGGCCACCTGTGTCACCACAACCAACCACCATCACTGCGCCATCCGGAAGTGCTTCTGGCTGGTGGTATTCAATTCCGTGCAGCTGAAGGATTGATGGTGGAAGTTTGGAGGCTATGTCGGGGATCTTCGGCACATTCAGATTTCCCGATGCGATGACCAATGCATCTGCCGTAACGCTTCCCTTTGAGGTCTGCACCTCGAATTGTCCCTCAGTTGTTCGCACTTCCATAACATCGGTCTGATCGTTCAAAGGTAGCCGGTTTCTGCTGGCATAGTCCTCCAGCATCAGGATGAATTCAGAACATTTCATAAACCCCTCCGGCTCAGGACCTTCATAGAGGTCACCGGGCAATACGGTCAGGGCATTGGGAGTATTCATGTGGAAGGACGACCATCGTTGGGTCCGCCAACTCTCCCCGATGCGTCCACGCTCGAAAACGACATGCCGTAAACTGGCCTGTTGCAGAGCGTGACTAACGCTCAGTCCGGCCCAGCCCCCGCCAATAACAACGACTTCGTAATGGTCCATTCAAAGACTCCTACTTCAATCATTCTCATTAAACTATCAGACTAGATATTGCGTGTCTGCTCAGTCCTGTGTGGATGGCTCCCTTTTTGCAAGTCCTGTTTTGTGATTGAAGCATTGTCAGAAGCAGTCTTGTGTTCGGCCTGTTGACGCGACACACATGGCCGCTGGCCCTGATGGTTTCCACCAACCAAGCCCCATTCCGCATGTCGAACAGCAAGCGTTCAGGACTTAGCACGGGGTGTCTTGGTTTTAGGGCTGACAATTTTCCATCACTTCATTGGTCTTGCAATCTTGTGTGGATGGCCTCCTTGGTTAGATCGATCTCACTTTGTAGGGTTCATTACGGGTCAGCACAGCCCACATTATTCGGGCTGTTTTATTCGCCATTGCGACTGCAGCCACCCTGCTTGGCTTGCGTTCCAGGATGTCCGCAAACCAAGGATCGAATTTCTCCGGCTCTGTCCTGATCGAACGAATACGGGAGGTCATGCCAAGAACCAGTAACCGGCGAATATATTGATCTCCCATCTTTGAGATATGCCCCAGACGTTCTTTTCCGCCGCTTGACCTGTTAAGTGGGGTCAGTCCTAACCAGGCAGCAAACTCCCGGCCATTGTTGAATTGCTTGCCGCTACCAACCGTTGCAACAATTGCTGAGGCTGTAATCGGCCCAACACCGGGTATTGTGCGAAGCAGTGCAACCCGTTTCTCACACCTTGCGATCTTGTTCATCTGACGCGTACACCGCAATATCTTTGAATGTAAGAACCGCAACTGATCGCAAAGCTCAAAGATTACATCTCCAGCGACTTCGGGCAGGTCAGGTTGTTCCCCGTTCAAACATTGTTTGGCAAACTGAAGCGCATGATAAATCCCCTTTGCCAAAACAATGCCAAACTCTGCCAGCTGCGCCCGCAGCATATTGATCGTCTGTGTGCGTTGGCGAATGATGAGATCACGCGTTCGATGAACCGCTAGTATCGCCTGTTGTTCGGGAGTCTTCACTTCAACAAATCGCATTGTAGGCCGAGTGACCGCCTCACAGATGGCGGCGGCGTCAACCGCATCTGATTTACCCCGTTTGACATAAGGCTTCACATATACTGGCGGGATCAGTTTGACTTTATGCCCTAACTTAGAGATCTCACGAGCCCAATGGTGACTGGTCCCACACGCTTCAATGCCAACCAGGCATGGCTCCAGGCTTTCAAAGAAGGTCAGGACCTGTGCCCGTCTCAAAGCTCGGTTGAAGGCAACTTCACCGTCTTCGCATATACCGTGGATCTGAAAAACGTTCTTGGCCAAATCTAGGCCGATTGTTGTAACGTGCATTTGGGTGGCTCCTCTCAAGCAGTTTGTAACAACTGCAATATGGCGCATTACGACGCCGATGGTGCAGGAGCCATCCACACCATCCGCAGGGGGCTTGAACAATGATCTGAAAGCGATTCTGGAGATACGAAGGCTTAACCAGGGGCAAACAACCGACCCGCCGAATATGTCCCGGAAACGGCGTTCGTTGGGTAACCTGGGGACCAACAGATCTGCAGTGTTATTTTTGGTTTTTGTTTTTCCGTGTATCGTTTGGGTGTTACGGACACCTGGCGATTTACTTCAATGAAGTTAAGAACATCCATGATTTACGACAGCTGCTGGCCCAGGTATCTGCGTTTTGGCTCCGCTCGAAACTGCGGACTAACCGCATTCGTGGTCGGCATCGCATCCCTCGCAATATCTCCGGGGTTCGCGCAAAGCAATGACATTAAATCTGCGACACAGACGAATAAAAAAGCCAGCCCCAACACCGATACGCCGTTCATAAATCAGGTCTGCAGAAGTATCGAAACAGCGGCGAAAAAATGGAACTTGCCACCGGCATTTTTTGCAAGACTGATCTGGAAGGAAAGCCGCTTCAACCCGAACGCTGTCAGTCCAGTTGGGGCTTCAGGCATTGCTCAATTCATGCCCGGTACGGCCAAACTCCGCAATTTAAGAGACCCGTTTGAGCCCAAGTCAGCGATAGCTGCATCTGCTCATTACCTTTCTGACCTGCGATCGCAGTTTGGCAGTTTGGGATTGGCCGCTGCGGCATACAATGCAGGTCCTAATCGAGTGACCAGGTGGTTGGGTGGCAAGTCACGCTTACCCTATGAAACTCGTGATTATGTCGTCTCCATCACCGGTGTCGCGGCGCACCATTGGAACGCCGAATTGAAGTAACTACCCAGCTACCCCAACCTGATGCTTTTATAGACGGCCCATCAGACGGGTCTGAGGTTGAGGATGAGCTGATCAGGCGCGGTTTTCAAGGTTTTCAGGATGTCCCAACCTTGTTTTCGCGCCGTTTCAATGACCGTTCGTAAAGTGCAGAAATTCTCGGCACCAGCCTCTGTTCGAAAGCTTCCCGAGACCTTTTGTCGAACTTTCGTCATTCTGAGATCACGCTCTGCCTCGTTGTTCGTGTAGGGAACGCGCAGATCATTGAGAAAGAGCAAAACCGCTGCTTTATGCGTTTGGAGTCGCAAAGCGAGATTGTGCCCAATCCGCCGTTTCGGGCGACCCCGCTTCTTGCCTTTCGTTGGGCGCGCGAGAGGCGGTTGGGCCTCGTGGAACGCGATAGCACGCTCGCAACAGGCATCAAATCGCCGCTCGATATCCGTGATTGCCTCCGGGCTGACCGCGCTCCGATTTTGGATTCGCGCGACATGCGTGAGCTTCAGTGCGTCGAGCAGAATGGCTTTCATGTCCGGCACCCAAGCTTCTTTTTCATATTCGGTCAATGCCTCCAATTCGCGGGAGATGTGGGCATTGCACAATCCATGGGTCACATTTTCCACTGCCCAGTTGGAAGAGAAACAGTCATGCACTGCCGTTCCCGCCAGTTCTGGTGGCACTTCACCTCGCGCAGTTCCGAGCCGAAGGTGGCTTAGAGCGGTGGAGCATAGCATATGAAGCCAGCGCGTTCTGCCACCAATCCTGAACCCCGTTTCATCCAGATGCTTCACTGCCGTTTGAGGCCCGGACAGCAGGTTCTTCACCGCCTCAGCTAAACAGAGCATCTGCTCGGCCTTTTTGGCAACCAGACTGGAAAGGGTTGCCGATGTGATTGTGACCCCGAAAATGTCCGCAAAAACCTGCGCCAGGCGATTTTGGGGAATGCAGTGCTGCGTCTGTAAATAGGCGGCCAACGCCCCTATTTCATCGCCGTACTGGGCGGGTGATGTTACCCCTTCAGGAAAATCGGCGCGGGTTTTTGCACCGCAATGCTGGCATTGGCAAATATGCGCACGATGCTCGGTCACATAAAGCGGCGGTGGAGGTTTGAGGCCAAACACCTGTCTGCACGCAGAACCTATGGTATCCTCCGCCGAAAGCGCGGCCTGACAGTTTTGGCATTGGTTCGGAAAATGACTGGTGATCTCGTCTGGGTTCTCAACCTGTTTCAGTGTGTTGCCGGGATGTCCGGGTTGGCCGCCAGGCTTTCGATTTGACTTGCCCCGCTGACTTTTGGTCCGCCGTTTCTTATCGCTAGACGGCTTTGCCAGTCCGTCGCTCGAAGGTGGTTTGCTGCTATTACGACTGTTCGATCCCAGACGACGCTCAAGATCTGAAACACGCTGCCTAAGAACCGCATTATCTTCTCTAAGTTGCTCGTTGTCTTTCCTGAGTTGTTCGTTTTCCTTCAGGAGCCGAGCGTTCACCTCCAAAAGCTGCGCATTTTGTTCTTTGAGTTAGACAACCTGACCCGCCAGAGCCATGACCACATCAATCAGTTCTGATTTTGAGAAATCAGCAAGAATTTCAGGTGTCAGATTTTCGAGTTTCATCCTCGCAGTCAAACACCAAAATGAAAAAAGTGGAACCTCAAATATGCGCCATGAATCAAATTGTCGCACCTAATGGCAGCAGAAATAGGGTAGCTGAGTAGTTACGAATTGAAACCCAAAGTCGAATATAAGCTGGACAGTAAACTTCAATTCTTCGACGCCTGTTTGAAACTGCCAGTTCGTCGCTACAAACCACGGACTCGTTATACATCCGCAAAGTGGCAGCCATGGGGTGCCAATGTTGCTGCCGATTGGTCGCCGCGCAAAGCACTTTCCCGCTACGCCGCACTTCAGTCAAAATATCCTTCGGTATTAGCCGGTCGCGCGCCGATGGTGTTGCGTGTGGTTAATCCCAGCTTTGGCAGAGCGCCCCGCTACGAGATTCGCATTGGCCATCCAAACCGCACAAAGGCAAGAGCGTTTTGTAAACGCCTGAGCAAAATCGGTGGACCATGCCTTGCTCTCAAAACCCGCGGGAATTAACGCGCACAAGGTTTATCGGTGAGCCGTGCGGCCGCGAAGGTACCCCATCATCCAGCGGCGGCTTTCACATCAAAGCCGGAAGGAGTTCGAAAACCCCGTCCGGCGTACAAAATTAACGCCGCTTAACTGTTACGGTTCTGCGCGACTTCGATGGTGCCAGGACAGCTTGGTTTAAGCATGCCTGAGCGATGGCGGAACAACTGTAGTTTTGTTCGATCCCATCCTTGCTGCAGCGGATATGTTTTCTCTTGGCCGATGTCCAATCGGCATACCGGCCGCTCAGGGATCGACGAACGTTTGTTTTCCAATTTGTTGTTGCTGAGCGCATTGCCTGTAACTTGCTATCTCGGACAGCAACACCTTGAAACATGCGACGTGGGCAAATTTTTCCCAGCGAGATGGCAGGCTGCATGTAGACCGCCTTGAAATTTGTAGTCTGGGCCGAGCTTTGATTGGCTGCCATCAGAACACCAACAGCGATTAACGTGAATGTCGTTTTCCTAAACATGGTAGTCCCCATTTGTTTTTGTCAGATGTATTCATCTGAGATTGCATTTGCGATATTGTCAGTTGACTGGATTCAACATGAAGAGGTGTTGAACGGCCCGTTCATTTGAAGTTCATGCCGAAAACATCGTCACATGCCGCACGAAGTTGTCTGCCGGGTTGCTGTCGCTTGAGAACAAAATTCGACTTAAATTAGCCGCGGACGATTGCTCAGCCTCCAGGCGGTACGAAACAACAAAGCCACGACTAAATTTTTGCTCGTTGGCAGATAGAAAGGCTTCGGGAAGCCTCGTTTTGCCTCACTGTTTTTCAACAACGGCTCGAATGATGCCCCATTCTTCCGCAATGGACCCTGGATGTCGCGACCGGCCGGCGCGACGGTACCAATAGGCGGCATTGGCGTCATCACCCTCGATCCGGTGGACCAAGGCATGAACCCAGTCATAAAGTGGAGAACCTTCGTGTTCCTGGCATATATCGTGCGCCTGCTCCATCTCAGCACTTGGTTGAAACTGGCATTTGTCCAGCAACTCGAGTGATGCAAGAAGTTGAGCAGGAATCATGTCACTGGCCTTAATTGTTGGTGCTGCATAGGTGGTTGTCGCCAAGATGCTACACGTTTTTTTGCTGCAACCACCAAGATCAGGAACAACATTAATTTGGCAACCCACCTTTGCGCAATCCCTCCACGAGGTGATTCGGGCCGGCTTTCTCGACGAAGGGGAGCGAGTTGACATAGTCCTCGATTGAGAAATTCGGCTTTTGACTGAGCGTGGCATTGGCCAGCGATGCAGCGTCTGCACTCTTGGTCAACTGGCCCAGGCAAGCAGCCATAATAGCGCAATGATCGTAGCGTGGAGTGGTAATTTGCCTGTATGCGAATAAAGAAGCTTTGTGTCGCCCAGCACAATAAACCGCAGAGCCCAGCAGATGAGCTCGCTCCATTTTTCCATGTGGATCAAGGCGCATCGCTCTTTCGATCAGCTCCACACCCTCATCCGCCCGGCCCGCCCACGTCAGCATTTTCTCCTTGTTGAGCGACTAGGCGAGGATAATTTGGATTCAGTGAGATCGTGCGCGCGCCGTGCAACGTCGCCTGATCCAACTGGAGAGATTCCATGCAAACTTCCCAAAGAAGACGGTGGCATCCGTGGTTCACTATTGACAGTTCAAGCGAGTCATGACTTTTTACTGTACTTGGAGAAAGCTCTAATCGACTGTAAGTATCGGAGTTTTTCAATTTTCCATTTGGGCAAATAGTAGTCGGATTGGGGGACTAAACAGTGAAACGAGCTAAATTGTCGATGTTGCTGTCCATCGCGACGGCGACCGTTTGCGCAGTGGCCGCTGACGATATTAATTCTTCTGCATTTGCTCGGTCCATGAAAAGTGAAGTGCAGAGCGCGGTTAAATCCCATCCAAGTGGATTGGCTCAGCGCGCAAACCAACGCGCAATAGCCAACGAACTGGAAGCAAGTCGTTCCCGTTATTTGCCGGAAGTTTCCGTATTTGGAGAGGTCGGTGCCGAGATTGTCGACAACCCGAATTCTTTGAGCGCCAATGACAATGATGAGTGGAAAACCAGCCGCCAGATAGGTGTTTCGGCGCGTTTGACGTTGTTTGACGGTTATGAGCGCGCCAATGCCTTATATCGAAATGCCGCTCGTTTAGATGGCGCTCTCTATTCAGTTCTGGCCACCAGCGAGGCAGTCGCGCTGAATGCGGTGGAAGCATATATTGACGTCTACCGCCACCGGCGATTGCTCACGATTGCGAGACAAAATATTCGTCGGCACCGTGAAATTCTCCGCCAGATTCGCAGTCGGGTTGCCGGAGGCAAATCGCCGGCCAGTGATAGTTTCCAAATCGAGGAACGTGTATACGCCGCCCAAACGGTTGAGGTGGAGATCGAAAAGGCCAGTCGCGATGCGGCTGCCAAATTTCGCAAATCTGTCGGCCGATCACCGAGCGGCAAGATGTCGATTCCACGTGTGCGACATCTGCCACGCTCCGTTGCAAGCCTGATTGATGCCAGCGTCGCCAACAGCTATCAATTGAAAGCTCTTCAAAAGTCGGTTTCCGAAAGTGAATATGCAGAAAATGTAGGCGATGCGGCCTACATGCCCAAAGTACACCTGGAAGGCCGCACCAGCATTGGCGAAGACCGCGGAGGCTCCAGCGGTGAAGAACACGACGCATTTGTCGGTCTGAAGCTCTCTTGGAAATTATACGATGGTGGTGTTTCCTACAGCGAGACAAATGCCCAGGCGGAACGCACAGGCAAGGCCATGTATCAGCGCGATGTCAAAGTCCGGGAAATTCGCGAAACCGCAGAACGCAGCTGGAATTCATACATCAATGATGGTCGCCGTCGGTCTCTTCTGCAGTCGCAGGTCAATACCAACCGCAAAATTGTCAAAAATTATCGCGAGGAATACGAGCTTTCCAAGCGCACTCTACTGGATGTGCTGGATGCGGAGCGAGCGCGCTTCAATTCTGAGTTTCAACAAATAGGCGCCACAGCTGCACACCAGTTTTCTGCATTTCGGATGCTCGCAACACAGAGCAAACTGGCTGATTATTTTGGCATGCCGCAGGACGCAATCGTCCCAAGGGCAGATTATGAAGACCAGTTTTTGAACGCATCCAAGCGCGGTTTGGTCAGCACGTCAGGGCAAAGCATCTTCAATATCGATATCGCACCTTTGAAATAATCGGACCGGATGGCGATGCTAACTGCAACCAACCAGAATTATTCTGGATTGATTGCACTCAATATCTGTAGGGTAAGTTCAATTGCACTGCATTTGTCAGGTTGGATAGATGGATGACCAAGCCGCTGCGGCCAATCAAGAAAATTCCGATTCTACTCGACAAGTAATCGGTGACAGCCGGTCCGCCACCCCAAGATATTTACCCATCGTTCAGGCGTTGTGTCGTCATCACTCATTGCCATTTGCCGAAGCGGCGGTGCAAAAGACTGTCCCCTATGACTATGAAAGTCAGGATTGGCACGTTTTACCACGTTTGTTGGAAACGGTCGGACTGAAATCTCGATTTGTGATGCGACGGGTTGCCAACATTGATCCGATGGTTTTGCCCTGCGTCTGTCTGCGAAAAAACGGAAGCCCTGCGCTGTTGCTGGAGATAGACGCAGGTCAAAAAAGAGTCACTTTCATAGATTTTGCGGAGGGGGATTTTTCTCAGGAAGAAAAATTGGGGCGTTTTCAGCGCAGCCTACAGCGCGAGATATTGTTGGTAACTCCGGAAGCGGACCTGACAGCAACGCGTATGGATGCCGACACCCTGGCGGTGCAAAATCCGGACGAACATTGGTTTTGGAGACCAATTCGACAAAACCGCGGAGCCTGGTTTCAAATTCTATTGGCCGCCCTGGGCATTAACATATTCGGACTTGCCCTGCCGATTTTCGTGATGAACGTCTATGATCGAGTGATCCCCAATTTGGCAATGGTCACCCTGTGGACGCTCGCTCTTGGGGTTGTCATTGCACTGCTGATGGACCTGGTGCTGCGGGTCATTCGCGCCAATGTTCTGGAACTTGCAGGACGGCGTATTGACTTGAAAATCGCCGCTCAACTATTTCAACACGCCACCAATATCCGGCTTCTGGATCGACGGGGCGGCGCTGCTGGAATTGCCAATCAGATCAGAGAATTTGAATCGGTACGCGAGTTCTTCACATCAAGTAGTTTCATCGCTGTTGTCGACTTGTTGTTTATTGGCATTTTCGTTTTCGTACTCTGGATCATTGTCGGACCCATTGCCATCGTTCCTTTGCTCGCAGTACCGCTGGTTATGATCATCGCATTGTTGGCGCAGATTCCGATCGGCTCGTCGATTGAGAAGTCGCAGCAATTGTCGGCCAAACGCCACCTTGTGTTAATTGAGAGTCTGCTGGGCATAGAAACTGTAAAAAGCCTTAATGGCGAACCTGTCATGCAAAAGGAATGGGAAAACGCCGTCGCAGCGTCTTCGCGTATCAGTGGCAAAACGCGGTTTTGGTCGAATTTCGCGATCAGCAGCACCATGGTCATTCAACAAAGCGTCAGCGTGGTCATTTTAGTGTGGGGTGTTTATCTGGTGTCGGCTGGCCGAATTACTGTAGGTGGATTGATCGCAGCCAACATATTGGCGGGGCGTGTTTTGGCCCCATTGGGAAATATCTGTCAGACTCTTGTGCGGGCTCAACATGCCATAAAGTCGCTCAAGGCAATTTCTGAATATATGCAACTACCCGTTGAAACATCTGCCGGTCAGCGCAACGACCTGCAGGTACGACAGGGCACGATAGAATTTAAAGATGTGTCGTTTACCTACCCAAATACCAAAGTTGCAGCTTTGCAAAATATTAGCTTGAAACTTCCAGTTGGCCAGAGCTGTGGCGTGTTGGGCCGTGTTGGGTCGGGTAAAACCACTTTTGGCAAAATGTTGGTCGGCCTGATCTCACCCGATCAGGGATTGCTGCTAATTGATGGTCATGAAATTCAAAACTATCACTCATCAATGTTGCGCAATGGCATTGGTTATCTGCCACAGGATCCGGACCTGTTCACCGGAACAATTCTGGAAAATCTGTTGCTTGGGCGTCCTTATGCGACCGATGAGGAAATCAACCGGGCCCTGTACTATTCCGGCATGGATTACTTCATCGCTGAAAATCCTGAAGGGCTTCATCAGTTTGTCGGCGAAAAAGGCAATCGCCTGTCAGGTGGGCAGCGCCAGGCAATTTCACTGGCACGCCTGCTTTTGCGACGTCCAAAGGTTTTGTTTCTCGACGAACCCACCAATGCCATGGATAACGCGACGGAGTCGATTGTCATCCAGCGTCTGCAGGAATTGCAGAAAGAAGGCGTTAGTCTGCTGATTTCCACCCACCGCAATTCTCTGGCAAAAACGGTCGACAGACTGATTATTCTTGACCGTGGCAGAATTGTTGCTGACGGAGAGGCCAATAAGATTCTTGCCCAACTGCATGGTGGCTCTCAGCCCGCAAACGGAGCTGAATAATGTTTGGCAATCAGATTGACGATCAATATGTCAATTCCATCTCGGCAGCCTCGGCTGCTGCACGCGGACGCAATCATTGGCCGCTTATCCTGTTTATCAATCTGGGCGTCGCCGTCATAATTGCCTGGGCCTATTTTTCCGAGATCGAAAAAGTCGCAACCGGACGTGGAAAGGTAATACCATCCAACCAGTTGCAGATCGTACAGTCACTCGAGGGAGGCATCGTTAGCTCAATTTCGGTTGCCGAGGGTGACATCGTCGATCAGGGACAAGCCTTGATGCAGATTGACGACACCGGATTTTCCTCTCGACTGGGTGAACTCACTCGCCAGGAAAAAGCGTTGACGGCAGAACGTATCCGGCTCCTCGCCGAAGCTGATCAATTAGCCAAGTTGATGTTTCCCGCTGAACTGCAGGCGGTGGCGCCCGTTGCCATTGAGGCCGAGATGCAAGTCTTTAATTCTCGTCGACTTCAATTGACCGGCGAACTCGATGTGCTGGATAGTCGACTGGCACAACGGAGAGCAGAGTTCGAAGAACTGCAGGCCCGAGTTCAAAAACTGGGGGCCACTCTTGCCCCGCTGAGCAGAGAAGCCGAACTTACCAAGGACATGTTTGAGCGAGGAATCGTCCCCGAAATCGAATATCTGCGGTTAACCAGCCGTTTGGCAGAGATCGAAGGCGATCGTGATGTTGCACAAGCCAGCGTGCCGCGTGTGCAGGCTTCGATTGACGAAGCCCAAAAACAAATTCAAACCACCAACAACACCTATGTGCTGACGGCACGCGAAAGGTTAGCAAAACTTGAAGCTGAGCTATCGATCATTCGTGAAACCATGACTGCAGCCACCGACCGGGTGAGCCGAACATTATTGCGATCCCCGGTGCGCGGAGTCGTAAACAAAATCAACGCAACAACCGTCGGTGCGGTGGTCCAACCCGGCAAGGAATTGGTCGAGATTGTGCCCATAGATGATGGCTTGCTGATCGAAGCCGCCATTCGCCCTCAAGACGTCGCTTTCGTGAAGATGGGGGAAGATGCATCGGTCAAACTGACGGCCTATGACTATCTCATCTATGGCGCTCTTCGCGGCAAAGTCGTTCGCATTGGTGCAGATTCCATTGCCGACGCCAATGGTGAGCAATTTTTTCGGGTGATAGTCCGAACAGACAAAAACTACCTGGGCAATGAAGCTGGCAAGCATCAGATCATCCCGGGTATGGTGGCAACGGTGGACATGCAGACTGGCAGGAATACTGTCTTGTCCTATCTGATGAAACCTATTTTAAGGGCGCGCGGAGAGGCTTTTCGAGAACGCTAATACGAGTACCAGTTGTTTTTTAAGTTCAAAATTGGCCCAGGAAAATTCGTCTGTTCCTGCAACCCTGTATAACCAATATTTAATGTAGTTATTCTCAAAAACTACAACATTCGACAATTTCCTTTCCATTATTGTTCCTGTTGATTCTCTTTCTACCTACAGTTGAAAAATTGAATACTACGTTTCGTCTTTCCTTTGGACCCAAAAACTGATAGGAAATGGGCTGGAATTGGGAAATAGTATGGCCGCATCAGTGTTCAACAACGCAGAATCCTCGGGAACTGGCTGGTCGTTGGATGCCGACGGACGCTCAGCGATCGTCATTCCAGACAGTTACCTGCTTTTTAACGCCGACTATCACCGTATTGGGTCGGACCTTGTATTGTCCGATGATCACGGCCAGACGCTACGCATTAATAATTATTTTGACACAGCCACTCCAGCCGATCTGATCTCGCCAGAGGGCGCGAAACTCGACGGCAGCGTCGTCAATATTCTGGCTGGCCCGGTTTATCCGGGACAATATGCCCAGGTGGGCACTAGCGCTGGCCCAGCAGCAATTGGCCAGGTGGAAACGCTTGAATTGGGAGCCTCGGTGCAGCGAGCAGATGGTTCCGTTGAGCCATTGGCCGTCGGCACCAAAGTTTACCTCAATGATGTTGTTTCAACTGTCGACGGCGGCAAGTTATCGATCACATTCGTCGATGGAACAATATTCACCTTGGCATCCAATTCCAGGATGGTGCTGAACGAATTCATTTACGACCCAAATGCCAACGACAATTCTGCAGTTTTTAATCTGGTCGAGGGATCGTTCGTCTTCATCGCCGGTTCAGTCGCTGGAACCGGTGGCATGGACATCAAGACGCCGGTATCAACGATTGGTGTTCGCGGCACGACGGTCAGCGTTAATGTCACCACAACCAATGGCAGAACAACGGTGGATGTCACGTTGCAGCGTGACCCCGATGGCGGACTTGGATCAATAACCCTGTCTGATCTTGATGGTAATGTGATCGCCACAATCACTAGCCCGGAAGACAATTGGGTAATCACGCCGACGCAGGGAGGCGAAGTTGAGGTTGAACACCGAGTCCCCGACAACGCCAACGATCAAACAATCCTCAATGAAGCCATACGGGCCTTCGAAGCGGCTCAGCAACGGGTCGAAGATGGCGGCGAGTTTGTCGTCAATGACGACCAGAGCGATGACAACGTAGACGATGACGGCCAGGACCAGGGCGACGAAGACGGCGATGGCGACGAAGGTGATGAAGATGCCGGGGAGCAGGAAAACGACGGTGATCCTCCACCTCCTGATGGCAACGAAGAAAATGGCGGCGAAGAAAACTCTGGCGATGTGGCACCGGTCGATGAAACTCCTGCCGAACCGGGCGACCCAGATACCGCCCCCAGCAGCGGTGGATTTGAATCTGATCTTTCGACAGACCCTGGTGAAATTGACGGTGGTTCGGGTACAACCTCTGGCGATGGATTTGGATCCGACGGTTCCACAACACCGGACTTGCCACCGCCACCGCCGCCGCCAACCACACCTCTCACACAAACTGAAGCGCCACCGGAGGAGAGCGGGACAACTGAACCAATTATCCAGGTGCAAAACAGCAGCCCTCAAATCACTTTGCCGACACCGGCACCGGTCGACGAGGACGGGTCAATCGATTTAAGCGGATTTGTCATCACCGATGAGGAAAATGGAGCGCTCACTGCCAGCCTGACGGCCGGCTCGACAATCCGAATCCCATCGGGAACCGGGGTTACCTTTATTCAGGGTTCTCCGGATGTTGATGAAACTAATGTAATAATTTCTGGAACTGCCCAGCAAATCCAGGATGCGCTGAATATGGCGGTCTATTCTCCATCGGACAATGCCGATGATGTTGGGTCGCTGAGGATCGTTATCGACGACGGTTCAAGTGAGCCGGTAATAGTTGAATATGAAATACCGATTACACCTCAACAGGATCCACCAACAGCCCTCAATGATGCGGTCACCGTTGGTGAAAACGGCGCCATTGTTTCGGGCGACGTAACTCTCAACGATATCGATCCTGACGTAACCCCGGTACCCGACATATTGTCGGTTGAGTCAGCCAGTCTGATAATTGGAGGCCTTCCAGTGGCACTTGCGTTGGGAACTCCAACCATTCTGCCAAGCGGAGGATTCTTCACCCTATTATCAACAGGGCAATATACGTTTGACCCCAATGGTGCGTATGACTCACTGGCTGCCGGTCAATCAGTAACCGAAACCATCCATCATGTTATCAATGATGGCAATGGGAACACAGACACCGCAACGCTCACAGTCACGGGTGAAAATGATGCACCGGTGGTTTCTGCGGCCACCTCTCCGGCAGCAGTTCTGGAAGGCAATGCCGGCACGCCAACAATTGAAACCTTCCTGCTCAGTGACGCGTTTACAGCTTCTGATGTGGATGCAGGTGAAACACCGACAATTGATGCCTCTTCGGTGGTCGTCGTCGCAAATGGATCCAGCGACACGGCTGTAACCGCACCCTTCCAGATGATCGGGATGGGCAATGCCACTTTAATTGAGCTGGATACTCAAGACTATGATTTTCTTCGCGCCGGTCAGTCGGGCGTGTTTGATGTTACGTTTGATATCGTATCAGGTACCGATGTTGTCTCTCGTACCATCACAATTACCGTAACGGGTGAAAACGACGCGGCCCTGGTTTCTCCCGCCACGTCACCGGCCTCCGTTACAGAGGGTGATGCAGGAATTGTTTCAGTTGAGAGCTTCCTGCTGAGCAGTACATTTACCGGGTCAGACGCAGATCTTGGCGAAACGCCAACCGTCGATGCATCTTCCGTGGTGATCACCGCCAGCGGTTTCAGTGATACAGCGCTGACTACACCATTTCAGATTATCGGCACCGGAAATTCTACCCGCATTGATGTGGATACCCAGAACTACGATTTCCTCGGGGTTGAGGAATCCGGTGTCTTCAATGTTTCATTCAATGTGGTTTCCGGTGGCGAGACTTTTGCTCGCACCATTACAATCACCATAAATGGTGAAGGCGATACGCTGAATGTATCGGCAGCAACATCCCCGCCAGCTGTTCCAGAAGGAGATACCGGCACTGCCACTGTTGCGACATTCTTGCTGACAGATACATTTACCGCCTCTGATCCAGATGTTGGTCAAACACCAACAATTGACGAAGCTTCGGTGGTGTTTTCCGTCAACGGAGGCAGTGACACAGCCATTATAGCGCCACTCCAGGTGGTCGGGACGGGCAATGCCACATCCATTGAGCTGGATACTCAAAACTACGATTTCCTAGGCGCCGGCCAATTCGGCATTTTTGATGTCACGTTTAATATCGAATCTGGTGGTGATGTTGTTACCCGCACCATTTCGATCACAGTCACGGGTGAAAATGATGCACCCAGCGTCAGTGCGAGCGACCCAGCGGCACTGGACGCTGGAATTCAAGGTATAGTTTCTGAACAGACGATAGATCTGAACTCCTTGCTAACGGCGAGCGATATAGATCAAACTGACACGTCGGCAATCGATCTTTCTTCCATCGTCATAACTGACAACGCCGGAACCGACACTCCAGGTGCCGCTGCAATTCTTAGCGTTTCTGGATCCAGCGTTGTCGTTGATACGGGCCAGTTCGATTTCCTGCCTGACGGCGATGTGGCCCTATTCGATGTTACGTTTGATGTCATATCCGGGCCAGACACTGTTTCCCAAACGATCACGATTTCCGTAAACGGCACCGATGAAACGCCGATCAACGTCATTGAGGGAACGGCGAATGCAGAGCAATTGTTCGGAACCACTGGCAATGATTACATCATTGGCAATGGCAATGCTGATGGCGGCTATGAATATCTGTTTGGCGATGATGGCGACGATGTTCTCGTCGGCAGCGACCAAAATGAAGATTTCGATGGCGGGGATGGCAATGACGTCATTAACACCGGCGACACCACGTCCAACGGGGCCGATAATACCTTAGGTTCGAACGGCAATGACAGGATAAATTTCGGCGGCAATTATACCGGATTTCAAATAGTTTCATATGCAAACCTGTCGGCAGCAGTCATCGTTAGTCTGGATGCTGCGGCCCATACCGGCACCGTTGACAAAGGCGTCAACGGCACTGACACGCTGGTCGATATTCTCAAACCGCTGGAGGCCAGCTTGCTTCCAGACGGCGGTGGTTTGTATATCATGGGCACCGAATTCAACGACACATTGTAACTACTCAGCTACCCTATTTCTGCTGCCATTAGGTGCGACAATTTGATTCATGGCGCATATTTGAGGTTCCACTTTTTTCATTTTGGTGTTTGACTGCGAGGATGAAACTCGAAAATCTGACACCTGAAATTCTTGCTGATTTCTCAAAATCAGAACTGATTGATGTGGTCATGGCTCTGGTGGGTCAGGTTGTCTAACTCAAAGAACAAAATGCGCAGCTTTTGGAGGTGAACGCTCGGCTCCTGAAGGAAAACGAACAACTCAGGAAAGACAACGAGCAACTTAGAGAAGATAATGCGGTTCTTAGGCAGCGTGTTTCAGATCTTGAGCGTCGTCTGGGATCGAACAGTCGTAATAGCAGCAAACCACCTTCGAGCGACGGACTGGCAAAGCCGTCTAGCGATAAGAAACGGCGGACCAAAAGTCAGCGGGGCAAGTCAAATCGAAAGCCTGGCGGCCAACCCGGACATCCCGGCAACACACTGAAACAGGTTGAGAACCCAGACGAGATCACCAGTCATTTTCCGAACCAATGCCAAAACTGTCAGGCCGCGCTTTCGGCGGAGGATACCATAGGTTCTGCGTGCAGACAGGTGTTTGGCCTCAAACCTCCACCGCCGCTTTATGTGACCGAGCATCGTGCGCATATTTGCCAATGCCAGCATTGCGGTGCAAAAACCCGCGCCGATTTTCCTGAAGGGGTAACATCACCCGCCCAGTACGGCGATGAAATAGGGGCGTTGGCCGCCTATTTACAGACGCAGCACTGCATTCCCCAAAATCGCCTGGCGCAGGTTTTTGCGGACATTTTCGGGGTCACAATCACATCGGCAACCCTTTCCAGTCTGGTTGCCAAAAAGGCCGAGCAGATGCTCTGTTTAGCTGAGGCGGTGAAGAACCTGCTGTCCGGGCCTCAAACGGCAGTGAAGCATCTGGATGAAACGGGGTTCAGGATTGGTGGCAGAACGCGCTGGCTTCATATGCTATGCTCCACCGCTCTAAGCCACCTTCGGCTCGGAACTGCGCGAGGTGAAGTGCCACCAGAACTGGCGGGAACGGCAGTGCATGACTGTTTCTCTTCCAACTGGGCAGTGGAAAATGTGACCCATGGATTGTGCAATGCCCACATCTCCCGCGAATTGGAGGCATTGACCGAATATGAAAAAGAAGCTTGGGTGCCGGACATGAAAGCCATTCTGCTCGACGCACTGAAGCTCACGCATGTCGCGCGAATCCAAAATCGGAGCGCGGTCAGCCCGGAGGCAATCACGGATATCGAGCGGCGATTTGATGCCTGTTGCGAGCGTGCTATCGCGTTCCACGAGGCCCAACCGCCTCTCGCGCGCCCAACGAAAGGCAAGAAGCGGGGTCGCCCGAAACGGCGGATTGGGCACAATCTCGCTTTGCGACTCCAAACGCATAAAGCAGCGGTTTTGCTCTTTCTCAATGATCTGCGCGTTCCCTACACGAACAACGAGGCAGAGCGTGATCTCAGAATGACGAAAGTTCGACAAAAGGTCTCGGGAAGCTTTCGAACAGAGGCTGGTGCCGAGAATTTCTGCACTTTACGAACGGTCATTGAAACGGCGCGAAAACAAGGTTGGGACATCCTGAAAACCTTGAAAACCGCGCCTGATCAGCTCATCCTCAACCTCAGACCCGTCTGATGGGCCGTCTATAAAAGCATCAGGTTGGGGTAGCTGGGTAGTTACGACACATTTAATATTGATATTGCCAATGATGTGTTTTTCGCGGCAACCGGTGGTCGAGGGGTCGACTCCTACAACATTATCTCCGGGGCCATCAGGTTGGATTTTCGGCGGGATGAAAACCGCAACCAACCCGATAATGGAATCGACGTCAATCTGGCGACTGGCACCGTCAATGATGATGGATTTGGAAATACCGAATTTATTACCGGCGCGGGGCGCGCCCGAGAAATCCGGGCCACAGATTTCAACGATACAATGATCGGCTCCGGCTTTGATGATTCTTTCATCACACGGGCGGGTGATGACTATGTTGATGGTGGTCTGGGCTTTGACCGTATCCGCTATGATCGCAATGGTGCCGGCAGCATGAATATCGACCTGCAGGCACAAACCGCCTCCGGGAAGTGGGAAGGAAATCCATTTACCGACACCTTGATAAGCATTGAGTGGGTACGTGGCTCAGACCAGGGCGTCGACTTTATTTCCGGATCCACAGCAGATGAGAGATTTGAAGGCCGAAGCGGCACTGATTTGCTCAACGGTCGTGGCGGCGATGACGAGTTGAATGGTGGTGCGGATGCAGATGTCTTTATTTTCGAACCGGGGTTCGGAAATGATGAGATAGAAGACTTTGAATTCGGCATAGATGTAATATCTTTCAACGGCTTCGGATTTGCCGACGCTGCCGGGCTTCTCGCAGCGGCAACTTTCACATTCAATGGCACCGACACTCAGATCGCTTTCAACGGAACCAGCGACATACTTATCGTCCGGAATTTCGACCTGACGCCTTCAAGCACACTTCCCCAGGACGTCTTTACGTTTAACGCGATTACGGCAGCAGTCGGTGGCGGTCCATTAAGTGGCACCAGCACGAATGACTTCATCACAGGCAGTGACCAGACCGATGATATTATGGCGGGCGACGGCAATGACGTCATCATCGGTGTCGGCAATGCCGGTACAGACCGTCAAATGCTGGATGGTGGCAATGGCAACGATATTCTGATCGGCAGCGATGATCATGAACAATTTAACGGTGGTGATGGCAATGATATCATCCATACCGGCGACAATGACACCAATTTGGTCGATGTCACCGTTGGCTCCCGCGGCGATGATCAAATAAATTTCAGTGGCAACTATGTTGGCTACCAAGGCGTCTTCTATGGCGATTTGTCGGCAGCCATTACTGTAAACCTCGATTCAGCTGCCAATACGGGCAGTGTGGACAAGGGGATCAATGGCACCGATACGCTGATCGACATTCGCATGCCCATATTTGCCGACAGAGGTGGCCTTGGCATTTCCGGCACTGAATTCAATGACACGTTTAACATCGACAAGGAGGATAATGGATTCCTGCAGGTCACCGGAGGTCGCGGATCTGATACCTACAATATCATTTCAGGACGGATCAGGTTGGATTTCAGGCGGGATGAAGACTTCAATTCACCTGACAATGGAATCATCATCAATCTGGCGACAAATACGGTCGATGAGGACGGTTTTGGCAATAACGATTTTATCACCGGGGCCGGTCGTGTGGGAGAAGTCCGGGGCACAGAATTCAACGATATAATGATCGGCTCCGGCCTCGATGATTCTTTCATCACCCAGGCTGGCAATGACTTTGTTGATGGTGGACTAGGCTTCGACCGTATCCGCTACGACCGTGACGGCGCCAGCGACATGATTATCAACCTGCAGACGCAAAGTGCCACAGGGATGTGGGACGGAATTGCTTTTACCGATACGTTGATGAGCATTGAGCTGGTCAGAGGCTCAGACACGAATGATATCATCACTGGCACCAATCTGGCTGATGAGCTTTTTGGTAACGGCGGTGATGACACAATCTTCGGCAATGGCAATGATAATGGTGGATTTGAGTATCTGGACGGCGGCGATGGTAACGACACTCTGATAGGCAGCGATGGCAAAGAAAGTTTTAACGGTGGCGACGGCAATGACATTATCCAAACCGGAGGCAACGACCCTAACAATGGAGATTTCACCCGAGGTTCCCGCGGCAATGATCAAATAGACTTCAGCGGCAATCTTGTGGGTTTTCAGGAAGTATCCTACGGGGATCTGTCAGCCGCCATAATTGTCAATCTCGATTCAACCGCCAATACAGGTACTGTGAACAAGGGGGTCAATGGCACCGACACATTTATCGATATCCTCAAGCCGCTTATGGCCAGCACGGTTCCACCAGGTGGAGGTTTGGGTATTGATGGCACCGAATTCAACGACACGTTCAATATCGATCTTGCCGATGAATATTACTTTCGGGTAACGGGTGGGCGTGGAGCTGACAGCTACAATATCATTTCAGGCCAGATTGGACTGGATTTCCAAAGGGATGAAGACTTCAATCAACCTGACAATGGAATCGACATCAATCTGGCAACGGGCACAGTCAATGATGACGGTTTTGGCAATACCGAATTTATCACCGGTGCGGGTCGTGTAAGAGAAGTCCGGGGCACGGATTTCAATGACATCATCATCGGCAGCGATGAACGCGAAAGTTTTTATGGCGGCGACGGCAATGACATCATCCAAACCGGCGGCAACGACCCCAATAATGGAGATTACACCGAGGGCTCTCGCGGTAATGATCAGATAGATTTCAGTGGTAATCTTGTGGGTTTTCAAACAGTTTCCTACGGCAATCTGTCAGCTGCCATAACTCTCAATCTCGATTCTACCGTCAACATTGCTACGGTGAACAAGGGGGGCAATGGCACCGACACATGGATCGATATTCTCAAGCCGCTTCAGTCCAGCCTGCTGCCACAGGGAGGAGGCCTGGAAATTATTGGCACTGAATTCAATGACACATTCAATATCGATTTAACGAACGACCTATTCTTGAACGTTGCGGGTGGTCGCGGAGCGGACAGCTACAATATCATTTCGGGTGAGATCAGACTGGATTTCCGGAGAGATGAAAACTTCAACCAACCTGACAATGGTATCGACATCAATCTGGCGACAAATACCGTCAATGATGATGGATTCGGAAATATTGAATCTATTACTGGCGCCGGGCGTGTCCGGGAAGTTCGCGGCACGGATTTCAATGACATCATCACCGGCACCAATCTGGCAGATAGACTTGTCGGTAATGGCGGCAATGACACCATTATCGGTGGCGGCAATGACAACGATGGTTTTGAATATCTGGAAGGTGGTGATGGTGACGACACTCTGATCGGCAGCGATGGCCGAGACAGTTTTGATGGCGGCGACGGCAATGACATTATCCAAACCGGAGGCGATGGCACTAACAGCGGAGATTTCACCCAAGGCTCTCGCGGCAACGACCAAATAGATTTCACCAGCAATCTTGGGGGTTATCAGACCGTATCCTATGGCAACCTGTCGGCTGCCGTTGTTGTCAGCCTCAATTCAACGACCAATACGGGTTCCGTAGACAAAGGCATCAATGGCACCGATACACTGATCGATATCCTCAAACCTCTGCAACCTTCAGACGGCGGCATGGGAATCAGAGGCACAGAGTTCAACGACACGTTCAATATCGATTTGGCCAACGGTATGTTTCTCGAGGTCACCGGCGGTCGAGGTGCCGACAGTTACAATATCACCTCAGGTGAGATCAAACTGAGTTTTTGGCGGGATGAAGATTCTAATCAACCTGCTAATGGAATCGACGTTAATCTGGCGACCGGAGCAGTCAATAATGACGGGTTCGGCAACTCAGAATCGATTACCGGTGCCGGGCGCGTCCGGCAAATCGAAGGTACAGACTTCAACGACACAATAATCGGCTCTGGCTTTGATGATCGGTTCATCACGCGGGGCGGGGATGACGTCGTTGATGGTGGTCTGGGCTTCGACCGGGTTCGTTATGATCGCGATGGTGCTGGTGACATAAACATCAACCTGCAAACCCAAACAGCCACTGGAACGTGGGACGGAAACCTGTTTACCGACTCATTGACAAGCATTGAGTGGGTTCGTGGTGGCGATGGGGCCGATACCATGCTGGGCACGACCGCAGCTGAACGCTTTGACGGCCGAGATGGCAACGACGTGCTTGAGGGCGGTGGTGGTCTGGACGATTATTTCGGGGACAACGATGATGACACAGTTATCGTGACAGATCTGGACTTCAACTATGCCGACGGCGGTTCCGGACAGGACAGTCTTGTATTTCAGGGGGGCGGACAGACGCTCAACTTCACGTTGAACAGTGGCCCTGATACAGTGTCATTTGAACGCATTGATCTGGGAACCGCCGACGGTTCCACAACCCTGATTGGCCACGAGCAAAACATTATCGATGCATCGGATGAAGCCAATACAGCCATTGCTGCCATTTTGGGTAACGGCGATGATGCACTGTTGATTGATGGTGATGGAAGCGATTTTCTCAATCTGCAAAACTCCGGAATCATTCCAAGCAGCAACTGGCAACTCGATGCCACCGACTCTGGAAGTTATGCGGGCTATAATGTCTATGATTACACTGATGGTCTCACGACATTTGCCCGCGTCGTCGTCGACGAGGACATAGCCGTTATTTTGCCTGTGTAAGACTGGCATTGTCAGAAAAGCCCTTCAATTGACCCATTTGGAGGCTTTCACTCTCACACGGTGATCTCAAGTGAAACCACCGAATTCCGATTGAGAGATCAAATCATCGCGGCTGATTTGATTTGCTTCAAGACAACATTCGTCTGAGCCCCACGCACAGCTGGCAACCGAAACAGAAAATCTTCGAGAAACCTGTTATAGGCATCAATGTTTTCGCACAAAACAATCAGGTGATAGTCGGCCTGACCAGTGGTTGCATAACACGCATCAACCTCCTTGCGTTCCGAAATCCCATCGATGAAATCCTTCATCGCCACAGGGTCGTGGCGCGTCAGCTGAACGTGGACAATCGCCTTGAAAGTGAGTCCAAGCTTGTCTGAGTGAAGGATGGCGCCATAACGTTGAATTAAGCGAGCCTCCTCAAATGTTTTCACTCGACGCCAACAGGCAGATGCCGACATTCCCACTTTTTCAGCCATTTCCGCAATTGATTGGCGGCAATCTTGCTGAAGCAGCGCCAGGAGGCGTCTGTCTCTGTCATCCAGCTTCATCTGGCATTTCCAATCGATTATGCGCACAAATTCGAAAAATCCTTTCATATATTAGATCAATATCGAAAGATTAGGAACACCTCTTCACCGCTCAAGCATTAGAATGGGAGCAACATGGAGATGGTCATGATTTCAAACAGATCCGCAAAAATTGATGATTGCCGGCTAAGCGACCGCTACAGCCGCACTACGGGCCGGGTATTTTTGACTGGCACACAGGCATTGGCGCGAATCATGCTCGATCAGGCCCGCCGGGACCGCGTGGAGGGGCTCAACACAGCCGGTTTCGTCTCCGGTTATCGGGGATCTCCACTAGGTGGGCTCGATATGGAGCTATGGCAGATGCGCGACCAGCTTCAGGACGCCAAGGTCGAGTTCATGCCGGCGGTCAATGAAGATTTGGGAGCGACCGCCGTGCTTGGGGCTCAGCAGGCCGTGTTGGACGCAAATTGTGAAGTCGAAGGTGTCTTTTCCATGTGGTACGGCAAGGGCCCGGGTGTAGACCGGTCCGGTGACGCGCTCCGCCACGGAAATGCCTATGGATCATCGCCCAAAGGCGGTGTCCTGGTGGTTGCGGGAGACGATCACGGCTGTGTTTCTTCATCCATGCCCCACCAGTCGGACGTGGCCTTCATGACCTGGTATATGCCCACTTTGAACCCGGCTTCGGTGGAAGAATTTCTCGCTTTTGGGGAATATGGCATTGCGTTGTCTCGTTTCTCTGGAACCTGGGTCGGCTTTAAAGCCATATCGGAAACCGTGGAATCGGGTCGCTCAGTTGAACTCAAACCGGATCGTGATTTCAAATATCCAAAAACCGAGATACCGCCTGGTGGATTGCACGTACGAAGAAATGACCTGCCCAGTCCCGAAATCGAGTCCCGCTTTGAATATAAACTCAATGCGGTCGAAGCATTCGTCAACGCCAACCCGATCGACCAGAAAATCTATGATATCAAGGATGCCCAATTCGGCATTGTGACCACTGGCAAAGGCCATCTGGACCTGATGGAAGCGTTGCGCCTGCTCGGTCTCAACGAAGCCAAATGCAGAAAGCTGGGCATTGATATCTACAAAGTCGGTATGGTCTGGCCGCTGGCGCGACGCGATGCACTGGCATTTGTGCGCGGCAAGAAGGAAGTTCTGGTCGTCGAGGAAAAGCGGGGGATCATCGAGAGCCAATTCAAGGAGTATTTCTACGATTGGCCCGGCGACAAGCCTGCCAAGATGGTTGGAAAACACGACGCCAATGCCAGCCGTGATCTGGTGCCATGGACCGGTGAACTCAATCCACTGACTCTTGTGTCCATTGTCGCGGAACGAACTGATCGGTTCTTCCCAAAGGAAAACCTGTTAGACAAAGCAGATAAGCTCACAAAACCACAGCCCATCCAGCTACAGGTTGGCGGCGCTGCACGTACTCCCTACTTTTGCTCCGGGTGCCCACACAATACGTCAACAAAAGTACCCGATGGCAGTCAGGCTGCATCTGGCATTGGGTGCCATGTCATGGCCAGTTGGATGGACAGGGAGACAGAAGGTTACGCCCAGATGGGTGGCGAGGGCGTGCCCTGGATCACTCGGTCGAAATTTGCCGGTGGCGGTCACATTTTTCAGAATCTCGGTGAAGGGACCTGGTACCATTCGGGCTCGCTGGCAATTCGTCAGGCGGTCGCATCACAGACCAACATAACCTTTAAAATACTATATAACGACGCCGTTGCGATGACCGGTGGCCAGCCGGTGGACGGCCCAATCAGCGTTGCCAATATTGCCCAGTCGTGCCGCGCCGAGGGTGTAGAGCGGCTTGCGATTGTTTCCGATGATATTCAACAATTCACCAAATCGGAATTTCCCCAACACACGACCTTTGACGATCGCCAGAATCTGGATTTCGTACAACGCGAATTGCGGGAGGCAAAAGGTGTCAGTGTCCTCATTTTCGAACAGGCTTGTGCAACTGAGAAACGGCGTCGCCGCAAACGGGGATTGATCGAAGACCCAAAACGCTTTGCCTATATCAACCCATTGGTATGTGAAGGTTGTGGTGATTGTTCGATAGAGAGCAACTGTTTATCAGTCGAACCACGTGAAACGGAGTTTGGTCGCAAACGGCAAATCAATCTTTCATCCTGCAACAAGGACTTCTCCTGCCTCAACGGTTTCTGCCCCAGTTTCGTGACGGTTGAGAACGCCGAACGTGCATCGCCAAGCCTGCCAGATCTAAAATTCGAAGAGATGGCAGAGAGGCTTTCAAAACCACAACTGGTAGACCTCGAGCAGCCTTACAATCTGCTGGTCGCGGGTGTTGGAGGAACCGGTGTCATCACAATTGGCGCGCTCATCTCAATGGCCGCCCATCTGGAAGGACGCGGCACCAGTTTACTGGACTTCACAGGATTCGCTCAAAAATTCGGAACCGTCCTGAGCTATATTCGGTTCGCAACCGAGCCCAGCGCAATCAACCAGGTACGGCTGGAACAAGGGGTCGCTGATGCCGTCATCGGCTGCGATATCGTCGTATCTTCCTCTTCCAAGGCATCACATTGCTTTCGACGCGGCACCCAGGTCGCGTTGAATACAGCAGAAATGCCGACCGGTGATCTGGTTCTGAAGCGGGATGCAAGTCTGGAAGTGACCAAGCGAGAAACATCAATTAGATCAGCTGTCGGCAACAAACAGGTCACAGCCATCAATGCAAACCAGATAGCAGAAGCCCTTTTGGGCAACGCTGTGTACGCCAACTCGATCATGCTCGGACTGGCATGGCAGAAGGGCATGGTTCCCGTGGGTTTTGAGGCACTTGATCGGGCGATTGTACTGAATGGGGTCAAGGTGGCCGAGAACAAACGTGCGTTTTCAATCGGCAGGTTGCTGGCAGATGATCCAGATCAGGTGACACCGCACCTACGAAAATCGCAATCCGCCCATCAAGACTTGCAAAGTCTGGTCACGCAGCGAGCCAAATTCCTGACCGACTATCAAAACAAGGCTTATGCGGATCGCTATCAACAGTCCATCTTCAATTTTGTGCAGGCGCTGCCGAAAGGCAAAGATCAGAAGTTTGGAACATTGGCGGCCAGGTCGCTGTTCAAACTGATGGCCTACAAAGACGAATACGAAGTCGCTCGACTTCACACACAGAAGGGATTTGAGGACGAACTCAAATCCAAATTTTCAGGTGACTTCAAAATTCGCTACCATCTGGCGCCTCCCCTGCTGACAGGTGGAAAAGACGCGCGAGGCCGGCCGCGAAAAATTGAATTTGGGTCCTGGATACGCCCTGCCCTGCTCGCCCTGGCTCGGCTAAAATTTATTCGCGGAACCATTTTGGATCCTTTCGGATATCTGCCCGAGCGAAAGATGCAGCGCGACCTGATCGGCTGGTACGAAAGCATCTTGCACCAAGTCGCAGCGCATGAAAGTGCCGACGAAGATAAACTCTCCACCATTTTAACATCACCGATGGAAATGAGGGGATATGGGTTCGTTTTGGAGAACGCAGTTCAGGAACAAAAGCTAAAGACCGAAACCACACTCGCCAGAATCGGCTAAATCTTTTGCTAAAGATTTTGAAGTTTTCATCGATGCGAACGCATTCTGGTAACCACGTTCATAAACTTGATTTGGAGGAATGGCCCTTAGGTTTTCAATCCATCAATACCAGCGATTGTTGGAGGTTGTATTGGAATGGGGATTGCAGAATGACGATGATAAGAAAATTTTTAAAAGATCAAAGCGGTGCTACAGCGATCGAATACGGACTGGCGGCCGTATTGGTGTCGATTGTTGCAATTGTCGGAATGTCTAATACTGGTCAGGAGGTGAACGCCCTGTATGCCGATGTGGAAGGAGCTGTGAGTACGGCGGCACCCGCGCCGTAAACATCACCACCAATTTTCGCCGCTTTGCCACAGACTATCAAGCGTTGGCGACAGAAGCGGCCAGAGCCACATAGTCAGTCTTGCCGGTGCCCAAAACCGGCAACTCGTCTACCTTCTTGATATTTCTTGGAACAGACAGTTCACCAATGCCCTGATTTTTGGCAAAGGCACTGATTGTTTCGCGAGAAGCGTCCTTGTTGTTGGTAATCAGAACCAAAGCCTCACCCTTCTTGCTATCAGGAATGGCCACAACAGCGCTCTGAAACTCCGGCCACAACTCCGCGAGATAGGCCTCAACCGCCGTCAATGAAACCATTTCGCCGGCAATTTTTGCAAAACGTTTTGCCCGCCCCTTGATGGTCACATAACCTTCCGGATCGAGGTCAACGATATCGCCGGTGTCGTATTCGCCATTTTCCGGCTTAACCAGGACGCCAGGATTATCGGCATAAAGATACCCCAACATCACGTTGGCTCCACTGACAATCAATTTGCCACCCTCATCAATTCCGGGAACTGCCTGTAGCCGCGATTTGATGCCTGGCAACAATCTGCCAACGCTGCCAGGACGGTTATGCATTGCGGTATTTGCCGATAATGCGGGCGATGTCTCAGTTGCGCCGTATGCCTCCAAAATGCGAACGCCATATTTTTCCGACCACAATTTGCGTGTTTCATCTTTCAGTTTCTCAGCGCCTGCAAACACATAGCGCAGGGAGTAGAAATCGTATGGGTTTGCAAATCGGGCATAGCCAGAAAGGAATGTATCGGTGCCAAACATGATTGTTGCGTTGGAGGCATAGATCAGTTCCGGCACGATCCGGTAGTGCAATGGTGAAGGGTAAAGGAATGTTCGAATGCCCGAAAGCACCGGCAACAACGTGCCCCCTGTTAAGCCAAAAGAATGGAAAATCGGCAATGCGTTGAAGACAATATCTGTTGGACCAAAGTCGACGCGGGAGGCCAGTTGAAAACGGTTTGCCTGAATATTTTCGTGGGACAGCACAACACCTTTGGGGGTTCCCTCCGATCCCGATGTAAACAGAACAACGGCCGGGTCTTCAGCCGAACGGGAACAAATTCGGTAACTACCCAGCTACCCCAACCTGATGCTTTTATAGACGGCCCATCAGACGGGTCTGAGGTTGAGGATGAGCTGATCAGGCGCGGTTTTCAAGGTTTTCAGGATGTCCCAACCTTGTTTTCGCGCCGTTTCAATGACCGTTCGTAAAGTGCAGAAATTCTCGGCACCAGCCTCTGTTCGAAAGCTTCCCGAGACCTTTTGTCGAACTTTCGTCATTCTGAGATCACGCTCTGCCTCGTTGTTCGTGTAGGGAACGCGCAGATCATTGAGAAAGAGCAAAACCGCTGCTTTATGCGTTTGGAGTCGCAAAGCGAGATTGTGCCCAATCCGCCGTTTCGGGCGACCCCGCTTCTTGCCTTTCGTTGGGCGCGCGAGAGGCGGTTGGGCCTCGTGGAACGCGATAGCACGCTCGCAACAGGCATCAAATCGCCGCTCGATATCCGTGATTGCCTCCGGGCTGACCGCGCTCCGATTTTGGATTCGCGCGACATGCGTGAGTTTCAGTGCGTCGAGCAGAATGGCTTTCATGTCCGGCACCCAAGCTTCTTTTTCATATTCGGTCAATGCCTCCAATTCGCGGGAGATGTGGGCATTGCACAATCCATGGGTCACATTTTCCACTGCCCAGTTGGAAGAGAAACAGTCATGCACCGCCGTTCCCGCCAGTTCTGGTGGCACTTCACCTCGCGCAGTTCCGAGCCGAAGGTGGCTTAGAGCGGTGGAGCATAGCATATGAAGCCAGCGCGTTCTGCCACCAATCCTGAACCCCGTTTCATCCAGATGCTTCACTGCCGTTTGAGGCCCGGACAGCAGGTTCTTCACCGCCTCAGCTAAACAGAGCATCTGCTCGGCCTTTTTGGCAACCAGACTGGAAAGGGTTGCCGATGTGATTATGACCCCGAAAATGTCCGCAAAAACCTGCGCCAGGCGATTTTGGGGAATGCAGTGCTGCGTCTGTAAATAGGCGGCCAACGCCCCTATTTCATCGCCGTACTGGGCGGGTGATGTTACCCCTTCAGGAAAATCGGCGCGGGTTTTTGCACCGCAATGCTGGCATTGGCAAATATGCGCACGATGCTCGGTCACATAAAGCGGCGGTGGAGGTTTGAGGCCAAACACCTGTCTGCACGCAGAACCTATGGTATCCTCCGCCGAAAGCGCGGCCTGACAGTTTTGGCATTGGTTCGGAAAATGACTGGTGATCTCGTCTGGGTTCTCAACCTGTTTCAGTGTGTTGCCGGGATGTCCGGGTTGGCCGCCAGGCTTTCGATTTGACTTGCCCCGCTGACTTTTGGTCCGCCGTTTCTTATCGCTAGACGGCTTTGCCAGTCCGTCGCTCGAAGGTGGTTTGCTGCTATTACGACTGTTCGATCCCAGACGACGCTCAAGATCTGAAACACGCTGCCTAAGAACCGCATTATCTTCTCTAAGTTGCTCGTTGTCTTTCCTGAGTTGTTCGTTTTCCTTCAGGAGCCGAGCGTTCACCTCCAAAAGCTGCGCATTTTGTTCTTTGAGTTAGACAACCTGACCCACCAGAGCCATGACCACATCAATCAGTTCTGATTTTGAGAAATCAGCAAGAATTTCAGGTGTCAGATTTTCGAGTTTCATCCTCGCAGTCAAACACCAAAATGAAAAAAGTGGAACCTCAAATATGCGCCATGAATCAAATTGTCGCACCTAATGGCAGCAGAAATAGGGTAGCTGAGTAGTTACCAAATTCGTTTATATGTTGTTTCCGGAATATAGCTGGCAACCAACCCTCTGATTTTGTCAAAAGCAGTCACTGTTTTTCCGACATCTTCGAGATAGACAATGTTGATTCCCTGCTCCTCAAGCGCATCCGTCAGGGGAGACAATTTCGCCGTGTTTATAAATTGCTTTGACGTTATGACGGTTTGAATTTCTGCGCCACGACAGACAGCGAGCAGGTTTTGAGCGCCGGTCGAAAAATTCAACATTGCAGGTACGCGTCCGTAGGCCTGCAAGGCGAAGAAAGTGATAACCGATGTCACCATGTTGGGCAGCATCAACCCCACAAATTCACCTTCACGGCCGCCCGTCACCTTGGCAATCTTGTCACCGAGGATGAAACTTCGGGTGATCAGGTCTCCATAATTGATCGGATCGCGCATCGGGTCCTCAGCGACCAGGTGTTTACGGCCATGGATGTGTTTCTGGTCGAGCACAGAGCTGAAAATCGTCTGCTTGAGGTTTGAAGAGTCAAACAGCATTTCGCACATCAAGTCGTACAGTTTAAGTCCTGCTGCGGTCCGCCTGCGGCGACCTTTGATCTCCTCTGGTATCTCAAACTTTTGTGGCGGCAGCATCGACAACGTAATTTTGGGGAACCAACGCAATCGCACCTTGCCCTTCAGGCGGGAAAACGGCGTGTATTGCGCCCCTTCAATGCGAACCGGCAGAATCCTGGCATCCGCCTTGTCGGCAATCATGCCGGGGCCTTCATAGACTTTCATCAATGACCCGGTGATTGTGATGCGGCCTTCAGGAAAAATCACACATTGGCGATCCTTGCGAATTTCTCGGATCATCGCCTTGGTTGCCATTGGACTGGTGGAGTCCAACGGAAACAATCGCACAAGTTTGCTGAAAGGCTTAACATACCACTGGGTGGCGATCTTGCTGTCAATTGCAAACATCGGCCGACCCGGCAAAAACAATGCCAACAGCAGTCCATCCAGAAATGACAGGTGATTGGCAACAATGACAATGCGCTTTCCCGCGGCCTTGTAATTGTCTAATCTCTTTACTTCCACCCGGTAGAGAGTTTTGAAAACAAATTTGAGAAAGCTCTTAAGCATTTTTCGATCTCCGGTTGACAATGCTGCGAACGACAAAGAACGCTGGAATATTCATCAGGCCAACAGTGAGCAGAACCTGAACTGATGTGAAATTTATAGAATACAATACGGCAACCATCACACTGGCGATCACCATGAAAAAAGCTCCAACAACGTTGCTGGCGGCAATAACCCGCGACAGAATTCTATCTTCGCTTCGATGTTGCATGATGGCATAAAGCGGCACGATGTAGAGACCGGCTGATATTGCCAGACCCAGCAATCCAAGCATGATACCCCAACTGGATAAACCGATGGCAAGAAACTCCGCCAATCGAAGTTCATGTGCAGCTGTAACTGCAACCGGGCCGACAAATGCGGCCCGGTCGACGCCAAACTGATAGGCGGCAAAAACGAAAATCGCGATTGAAACCGTCATGCCGAATGATCCGTAAGGAACAAGCTTGCCGTTGATTTCTCCCTTTAGCAATTTGTTGCAAAGAACAGAACCGACACAGATGCCAATCGAGAACAAAGCCAGGAAGAGCGTCACAATGTGCTCATTGCCGCCGATCACATCGCTGGTGAAGACAGGAAACTGAGTGAGAAATGTTGCGCCTACAAACCAAAACCATGAGATGCCAATGATTGACAGCCAGACACTGTTTTCCTGACGGGCAAACTTTGTGATCTGCCAAGTTTCGCGAACAATATTCCAACCCACTTTTACATTTGGGTCACTCACCGGGGACACCGGTATTGTTCGACTGCCCAACCATCCAATAATTGAGAAACCTATTAAAAATGCGGCCAGAATCAGCAAGCCATATTCGGTTCTGACAACCAGACCGCCGAATATCGTGCCCAGCAGGATGGAAAGGAAAGTGCCGGCCTCAATTAAGGCGTTTCCGCCAATCAATTCATCTTCCTCAAGATGCTCTGGCAGCAGACTGTATTTGATCGGTCCGAAAAACGTTGACTGAACCCCCATCATGAACAGGACCAGCAACAGGCCGTAGACACTTTGAAAGAAAAAGAACACGGACGCGGTCACCATGAGGCCAAGCTCAATCAGTTTCAAACGTTGGGTGAATTGCGACTTTTCCAGTTTGTCGGCCAATTGTCCGGCCGTTGCGGAAAACAGAAAAAACGGAAGGATAAACAAACCAGCCGCCAAAGTTACCATGGTTGGACCGTCCATGCCGGTACGCACAGCAACATCATAGGTAAACCAGATCAGGAAGGCAATTTTTGAAAGCGTTGTCATTAAAGGCCCCGAAAAACTGGGTGATGAAAAGCGGTAGAAATCTCTGCGACCGCAACAGGTGCAATTGACCCCTCATATCCAGCAGATCCCCAGGCAATGAAGAATGAAATCGACTGCCGCCCAAAACATTGCCTGGCCTTGAGCTGAGATTGAAGGGTCTAAGAAAAGTGCGTGATTAACAAGGTCAGAAGCGATCATGGTAGGTTCCCTTTAATTAAACAATGTTCAATAAAAGCAAGATAAGCCAAAATTGAACATTGTTCAAGAAAATAATGAACGCTATTCACATTTTTCTTGAACCGAGTTAATTACCTGATTTAATGTAGAAAATACTCTGAAAGTGTAAAACCCGCGCCATTTCTCCGAATATATTTCGTCATCGACAAGTGTTGGAATCCGTCAATTTGCGGATTTCAGGCGCGAAACAATCCATAGAACTCGAAGGGCAGTTTAAAGAATGCCACCTTGTTATCGAACGGCGTTCAATATATCAGGCCATTAATTATTGCGAATTGGGATGACCGATTTGGGAAGACGAGCTGAACACACGCCGGAGCAACTTCGCCGCATGGCGTTGGATGCTGCACGAAACATCGTTTTGAAAAAAGGTTTAAGCGGTCTGACAACCCGCGGCATCGCCAAGGAAATCGGCTATACGGTCGGCTCACTTTATCAGGTATTCGACAATGTCGACCAACTGATCGAACAGCTGAACATTGAAACCATCGATCATGTTCGATCAATGTGTGACCAACTCGACCTGGACGGAGATGCGGCAAATAGCCTGCGCAAATTGTCTCATCTCTATATCGAATTCACCCGGAAGAATCCGCAGCTGTGGAATGCCGTCATCGACCATAAATTGCCGACAGGTTACCAGCGGCAAGAGGCCTATTTCGACAGTGTCAGCAAGCTCGTTGAGGTGGTTGAAAAAGCTATATCTTCTTTCTTCAAAGACGATGAACTGGCCAGTCGCAATCTTGATGCCAATCTTTTGTGGGCGTCCCTTTACGGGATAACCGCGCTCGCAACGGCGGGTCGGTTGGCTCGCCACGAAACGACCCTCACATTGATTGACCGCCTCATCGAAACTTATATTGCAGCAAAGACCCACCACGAATAGCATTCACGTCGGATTGATGAAATCCGACCAACCTCAAGGAGGACATGGGTTATGCATATCGGTTTGATCGGTGGTATCGGTCCCGCGGCGACCATTGCTTATTATGGCCGTTTGGTTGCTGAGTTCAAAGCTGCCCAACTGCCGCTGGAACTGACCATTGTCCACGCCGATGTTGCTGTACTGGGCTCAAACGCAACCAACAACAACTCAGGCGCACAAGCTGAAGTGTTTGCCAATCATATACGGCAACTGGAAGGGGCCGGATGTGATGTAGCGACCATCACTGCATTAACCGGCCATTTTTGTTTTGAGGAAACGGTTAAGCTTTCGCCTCTGCCGCTGGTCAGCGCCATTGAACCCATAGATCGGTATTGTAAAGCACAGGGAATCAAATCCATTGGCTTGTTGGGCAGCCCGCCGGTTTTGTCGTCCCACCTGTTTGGTCAGTTGGGAAACGTCAAGACCGTGACACCACAAACCAATATGGAGGCACTGGGGAACGCCTATATGGAAATGGCAGGATCTGGAGAATGCAGTGCAGACACTCGTACCAGGTTCCTGCGTGCTGGTACTCAAATGATCGAGGATCAGGGGGCGGATGCCATACTTCTCGCCGGAACCGATCTAGGCCTGGCATTTGATGATCAAGATCCAGGATATCCCGTTATTGAGGCACTGAATATCCATGTTGCAGAATTGGTGGCACTTGCATCGTGACGATCAAAGATTTGAATCACTGGCTATCGCCGCCACCAACCAATCGCGAAACACGTTTACCTTGGGACGCTCGATGCTTTCTTTTGGACAGACAAACCAATACCAATGATTTGAAGGCAAAACCAAATCGAATGGTTTGACGAGGCGTCCTCTGTCGAGATCCTGACGCACCAGAAATTCACTAACCAGCGCGACGCCTCCGCCATTAATGGCCGCCTCAACTGCAAGTGAATCGCTGGTAAAAACCGGCCCCCTTGATGCATCAATATTTTCAACGCCTGCAGCCTTCAACCACATCGCCCAGTCCGGTTGGGTTCCAGCTGCAGCGTACCAGTCAACATGCAGCAAGGTGCAACGGGCAAGGTCGGCAGGGTGCCGCAATTCAACAGGCCCCTCCAATAAAGCAGGTGAGCAAACCGGTGCAACATCTTCATTGACCAAGGCGTCAGCATGCAAATCGGGATAGGGTCCGGTGCCAAATCGAATAGCCGCATCGACTTCATCATTGGCAAAATCGACCACTGAAAGTGATCCATCCAGGCGAACGGTAATCTGCGGATGAAGGTCGTTGAATTCCGACAAGCGGCGCACCAGCCATTTACCGGCAAATACCGGTGCTGATGATATTACCAAAGGCCGGTCATTATCATCCGCAACAAGTTTGCGGCACCCTTCGGTCCAGGATTCAAGTCCGTCGCTCAGATAAGGCATCAACACCGCACCACGTTCCGTCAGGCGAATTGACCGTACCGATCGGGCAAACAATGAAAAGCCGAAATAGTCTTCCAGGGTTTTGATTTGATGGCTAACCGCTGCGGGTGTAACAGCAAGTTCTTCAGCCGCGGCACTCATACTGCCGCAGCGCCCGGCAGCCTCGAAGGCACGCAGCGCGTTTAATGGTGGCAGACGAAATCGCATCACAAATTCTATAGATTAGTTTTTCTAAATTATCAGCTGAAAACTTCTCGTTTGTCAAACGGGAATATCAATACAATATTGAACCCAACACAAGACATCACATTAATAAATCTAACAGGAGTATCACGATGAACCCGTATGATTTCAGCAGTCTGACCAATCCAAAAATCCAACGCGATTGGCGCGAGACACAAGTACACAGTTATAATTCCGGTCTGGATTACGGCCTTAGCCGAGCATTCTATCGGATCTTCAGAGCTTTCGACAAAAGTCCTCGTACCCGCTGACACCGGGACAAGAGGCGTTCAGGCTCTAATCCATTTTCATCCCTGGAACGCTGCTGGAATTTATCAGTTCACGGCAGTGTTCCACAAAGGTTTGCACGACCAATCGCCTGGTTGCTTCCCGTCCATAGACAAGACCCAGTCGCAGTGAACGCAATCCACCCAACAGTGGGACATATTTCAGAGGCTTGCCATCGGGAGATATATCCCCTCGGGTGCGAATATTGACCAGTGAATACCCATATCCGTTGGCCACCATGCTGCGCACCAGCGCAAGGTCCTGGGTGCGTTCGGCAATAAGCGGTTTTAGCCCTGCGATGCGGAAAGCCGACAAAAAGTACTCATTGCTGATGGGCAGATCGAGCAGAACCATTGGCTCGTCAGCCAGCTGTTCAGGTGAAATACCCGCGTGACCAGCAAGAGGATGGGAAGACGCCAACATTACATATGTCGGCAGTTCCACTAATGATTCAAACCGTAGGTTACTGGGAATTCCAAGGTCATAGGTCAGGCAAATATCAAGTTCTGCACTTTGTAACCGGTCAAGAAGCTGTGCCTGATCGGCCTCAACCTGACGCACTTCAACATCCGAATATGACTGCTGAAACTGGAGCCGCAACTCGGGCAGTATGACCGGAGCAATCGTCTTCAAGCACCCAATATGCAGCGGCCCACCGACGTTGGATGAAATGTCGGAAGCAAATGAGGTCAGACTCTCCGCTGAATTTAGCAGTTCCTTCACGCGCGCCAGGAATTGGCGACCACCACTCGTCAGGGACAGACCCTGAGCATGTTTGCGGACAAAAAACTGAATGCCGAATTCCGTTTCCAACTGTTGAATCGCGGCCGACACAGAAGGTGGCGACACATTCATTTTTTCCGCGGCCTGGGACACGCTTCCGGTTTCGCCGACAGCTACAAAATATTCCAACTGGCGAAGTGTAAACCGTGTAGGCATCCAAAATCTCCGCTTTGTCCAGGTGCTATTCGTCGCCCGGAACGCCGTAACTCGGCGCCTCGCTGGGGTCCAAAGCACGTTGCACATAGGCTTCCATCTGCGGCTTATAAATCTGCCAGGCCGTAGCAACATTTTCGATTGGGCAATCTTCCGTCCAGTCACACCTCAAATCTGCGACTGGCCAGGAGTACTGATCCACCAGTTTTAGTCCTGCTGAATGCACCGGCCCGGCTTCTCCACCAGCCTTCAAACCGGCCCGCATCGCCACAATAAGCCTGTCACCCAAATGGCCACTGGAAGACAGAAATCCGTCGACAATCGACTGTGGAACCGACAAGTCCGCCAGCAGATTACCTCCGCTGGCAACATTTAGCGCCTGCGCCTGAGACCAGATCCCCAGTGCTTGCTGGCCTGAATGGATAGCGGTGTCGCCATTCACATCAACCATCAGAAGCTGGCGATAATCCAGATGTTGTTTTGTTGATTGAATTTGTGCAATGGCGTCGGTTGCAGATAGCCCTTGCTCCATCAGGTCCAGTCCGAGCGGACCAAGTGTTGGGTCGGTGATATTCTGGCTGGCCACAGATCCCACCCCAGCACGAGCATAGGAACAGCGCGCGGCGACCGCCGGAGACGAGGAAGATATCGCCACGCCAAACATGCCCGTAGACGCGCAGCGCGCAACAAGGGAAAACGTCATGTCCTAGTCCTCGTCCGGGATAACCGCTGTGCCGTCGATTTCGACCAACCATTCCGGGCGGGCCAGTGCTTGAACCACCAAACCCGTCGAAACGGGGTGCACTCCTTTGATATATTCACCCATCGTACGGTAAACGGCTTCGCGGTGCCTGACGTCGGTGATATAAACCACCACCTTGACCAGATGCTCCATTGTGCCACCGCACTCTTCGATCAACTGCCTGATGTTCTGCATAACCTTGTGAGTTTGTTCGACCGGGTCGTGACTGTCGATATTCTTGGCGTCATCGAGATTCTGCGGACATTGTCCACGCAGAAAAATTGTCCTACCCCGCGCCACCACAGCTTGAGCCAGATCATTGTCCAGATTCTGCTCGGGATAGGTTTGCTTCGTGTTGAAGGGGCGAATGCGATCGTGAATCATTATTTCCGTCCGTCTTGAAATTCTAACTAAACAGCGTGATTGCGTTAATTGTCAGCAAAGGCGTTGCGCCAGATATTGGGCAAAATCGTAGTTCGGCCGTTCCAGGTGAGACAGTGGTCCGGGCCGGGCAAGGTCAGAATTCAACCCTCGATATACCTTTTCGGTGCACCCCATATCTTCAACATTCACGTGGTCAAGCAGGTTTTTAAGCTGCTTGAAACTCTCCTGTGCACTCGGATCATTGACAAATTCCGGCGACATGCCACCACCAAAGTAGATCTGTACCTTGTCATACCCCTTCGGATGAAGCGACAGGTACCAAAAATAGCCCGGGGTCAATGTAATCAACAGGCTTGGATAGATGGCCAGAAGATAAGTTGTGCGCCGCCGGTCGCCTTTCATGCGTTTGTTGTTGGGGTGTGCCAACGCAATCTTCAGAGATTCATCCTTCAGGATCGTGTGATAATTAAATGCCGGAAGTCCAGGAGGGCAGATCATTTCATCGAGTTTTGACAGGCCGCCGATTGTGCCCGAATGACAAACTGGAAGATGGTAACTCTCCATGAAATTTTCAGCCAATATTTTCCAGTTGGTGTCCCAGACATGGGTCTCAAAGAACGTCTCTTCGTAGGTCTCCATCTGATAGTCGCTAATCAGTTCCTCAACACCGGACAATACTTCTGCAGCGGGTTTGGCATCCGGATTGAGCGACACCATTATCCACCCCAACCATTCTTCACAACGAACGGTTGGCAGTCTCAACTGATCTTTGCAGAATGCCTGATTTTTCCCCATGGCAGGTGCACCACGCAACGAACCGTCCAGACTGTAAGTCCAGGCGTGATAAGGACAGACAATTGCTTTGGTGCTTCCCCGGCCTTGCAAAAGCGTTGACATGCGGTGCAGGCAGACGTTCGACTGGGCTCGCAGAACTCCCTCGCGGTCGCGGATCACCATGATTGGCTGGCCGGCAAGTTCCAGGGTTGTGTAGTCACCTGGTTGCGATAGCGACGAAGCGCGACCAGCGCAAAACCAATCCTTTTTGAATATGTCTTCCAATTCCCGCTGCAGAAAAGTCTCGGACGTATAGACGCTTTTCGGCATTGCAAATGCCTGCTCGAATTGCGCGCCAGTATTCTCTCGAAGTTCGGCAATGGGATCTAATTCTGGAACTGTTGTTTGGGTCATCGTCGCAACTCATCGTCGTTAAATATCGTAATGCTGAATCCTCATCAGGTGCGGGCAATAATAAAGTATCAAATTACTCAACGCTAATTAGTTTAAAACTAATCAATATATCCCGCAAGCGAAAGAAAACTTTATGTCAATTCTGCCGGTTTGGACTCAAGCGCCAGACTTCACCGTTCCATCGGCAATCCACCTATCCAAAATCTCAAGCGCCTTGTCGACAAAGGCGCGGTCATTGATATGCGCATCAATCTCGGACAATCCCGCGGGCGCCTTAATGGAGCTACGCATTTCTTCACAAAATGCGGTCAATCCGTCCGGATCATAGGCCGCACCCCCTGGTTTGTCCCATTCCTCAATGCCTTGATTGGGCAAAATCACATGTACCGGAGCGATCGATTTTGCCAGGCGCTTGCCAATCTCTCTGGCTGTATCGCGCCGCTCTTCATCGTTTAGAGCTGAAGATTTGATCAATCGATTGTGGGCATGAAACGGTCGATCCTGAAACCGCGCTGGAATATCCTGCCATCCGGCAAAGTCGATCAAGTCCAGACAACCAGGCGCGACGATCTGGGGTATGCCTGCATTTCCGACATTGAGCATTCTGTCAGGACCGGAATTGATCACCGATCCGACCATCCAATTTCCCAGTTCCGGCAACGCAAAATCCATGACACAGGCAAATCCACCCCTTGCAGCGATGTTCTCAAATGCCATGCCCCCCATGCCAGTGGCGTGGAATATGGCCACTTCAAATCCACGCTCCTCAAGCGCGGGCTTCAGCGCCTTCATGTAAGAGAGACATGAAGAACCAAGACTTGTCATGCCGATAACCGGGCGATCGGCTTGCGGTGGCTCAACAGCCCGCGCCGCACCCAACACCGCGCCTGCAGCCTGGCTGAGAGAAGATTTGCAAAATGAATTCAGACCATACAGCCCCCCTGCCCACAGAATCATCTGGATGTCTGCAGAGAGGCGGTCAGCTGGAATTATCGGGGAAAAGGAGACCGTCGAAATAATGTATTTGGGCACCCCTACCGGCAGGGCGCAGGCGCAGTCCAGCGCCAGATCGGTTCCCATTGTACCTCCCATTGCGATCATGCCATCGATCTTGCCGTCCAAATACAGTTGATGCGTCAAGCTGGAGGCGCCGCGAGACATGATCTGCATCGCGGTGTTTTCATCACCTGAATCGATGGCTAGCTGAATGCTTGAATCTGCTGCGGCAGCCACTTCATGCTTGGAAATGGTGGTGGGCTGCTGCGGGTCGCCAAGCACGCTCACATCCATGGTCATGACGTTGCCGTTTTGGGACCCTATTCGAGTTTCCAAATAGCGCAATTCGTCAGACTTGGTATCAAATGTACCAATCACCAATATGGTTTTTTCATCAGACATCTGTATCTCCCGATTACTATGCTCTCATCCGCTCACCCGTCGGATCGTAAAACGGTTTTGGTTGAACATCGACTTCATAATCCCTCCCGGCAATGCGTACCACGAAGTCGGTATCGGCCAACCACGTATTTGACACGCCGGTCTCAAGGTGAAGGCTGGCCAGGCCAACACAGCGTCCAACCCTGAAACCCCAAGCCCCCGAGGTTACATGACCGACAACCTCACCGGCTACCAAAATTGGTTCGTTGCCCAGTAGAAACGGGCCGCTATGCCTATCGGCCTCCCTCAAAGCCAGCGATACAGTACGGTGTCGAGTTGCAGGCCCATCGGCGCATTGAGCAGCAAGGACTTCCTGTCCCAAAAACGCATCTTCTTTTGAGATATCGACGGCAAAGCCCAGACCGGCTTCGTAAGGCGTATCTTCTTCAGCAATGTCATGGCCAAAATGCCGAAAACCTTTTTCAAGCCGGCAGGTGTTCATGGCAAACATGCCCATATGCCTCAATCCGGTTTCCGCACGCTGCTCCATGATGCTGTCATATACATGGGCGGCAAATTCGGTCGGGATCAGCAATTCAAACCCGAGCTCCCCCAGAAACGACCGACGAATCGCCCAAACCCTGGCATGGGCAAGATCGATCTCCCGTGCTGCACCGAAGGACAATGCATCACTTGAAATGTCATCATGGCTGAGGGCCGAAAGGATCGAACGTGAATTTGGCCCGTGCAGCGTCAATAAAGCGTATGCCGCCGTGGCGTCAAATATCTCAAACCGCCATTCCGGATCGGCGTGGTCGCGAATCCAGACCTGGTCTCTGATCTGACTTGGATGCCCCGTAATGACGATATATTTGTCAGTTCGCAGCCGTGTAATTGTTACGTCAGCTTCAATACCGCCCTTGGCATTTAAAAACTGGGTGTAGATCGACTGGCTAACCGCACAGCCCATCTGTGCACCGCAAACGCGATTGAGCGCCTTCTGCGCATCCGGCCCCTGGACAATAATTTTTGCATACATCGACTGGTCCAACAGCACTGCATCGTCTCGGGCGCACAGACATTCTGCTTCCAGTTGCGGAAACCATTCCTGATAGCCGTTTGACGGATTAGTTGGCCAGCTTTTCGCTGCAGAATCATAATACATTGGCACTTCCCAGCCGACACGTTCTGCAAACATTGCTCCCTGATTAGCCAACCGGTCGTGCAACGGCACACGCCGAACGCCGCGTGCTGTTTCGATTTGTCGACCCGGCCAATGCAGACCGTAATGCAGCCCTATGGCCTCGGTTACCCGTTCAGCATTATACGCCAAGTTGATCTGAAACGGCATTGCCCGATTTGTCTGGAGAGGTCCCATTCCTCGACCAGGCGCGCCATCGATCAACCATTCAGACATCGTCAATCCGACACCACCTGAATTCAAAATACCGTTTGAATTCATTCCGGCAGCAATAAACAATCCCGGCATTTCCAGAGCTGGGCCGAGATAAGGTCGTCCGTCCGGAGTAAAGCTCTCCGGGCCACAGAAAAATGTCTGTATGCCCATGTTTTCCAGGGCGGGCATGCGCGAGAATATTGTTGCCAGCATTGGTTCAACATGGTCCATGTCGATCGGCAGTTCATCAAACTCAAATGAGTCTGGAATAGATTGGCCACCCCATGCTTTGCCGGATTCCTCAAACCACCCAATCAGCAGTTTTCCGGCTTCCTCCTTCCAGTAAATCCGCTCTTCCGCGACCACCAGGCCTGGCAGCTCGCGAGACAAACCGGCCATCGGTTCAGTAACAATGTAATAATGTTCCGCCGCATGAAGCGGCACTGCGACGCCGTGCTGCCGGGCAAATTGCGCCGACCACATTCCGCCGGCCAACAGGACCTTCTCGGTAGCGATGACGCCCTTGTCGGTTGCAACGCCACACACCCGGCCACGATCTGTGAGGATACGAGTTGCTGCAACATTTTCAAAGATCTGGCAGCCGTTTTGTCGCGCTCCCTTGGCCAGCGCCTGTGTGACGTCCAGCGGATTTACTTGGCCGTTGGATGGCACCATGAAGCCGCCAAGAATATCTTGATAATTCAGCCAGGGCACCCTTTCCCGCAATTGTTCCACATCCAGCATGACCCCCTCAACACCCATTCGCTGGGCGTGATCACAATTGCGCCGCAACTGGTCCATACGCAATTCGCTGATCGCGATGTTGATTGTGCCGTTTTGCTTGTAGCCCGTCGCCTGGCCGGTTTCCTCTTCCAGGCTCTGAAACAACCGGGAGGTATATTTGGCAAGCTCTGTTTGACTACCGGATTCCCGCAATTGCCCAACAATCCCGGCAGCATGCCATGTGGTGCCACACGCAAGTTGTTTTCTTTCAACAAGAACGGCGTCTGAAACACCACGTTTTCCAAGATGATAAAGAGTCGACACACCAGTGATCCCGCCGCCGATAATCACATGTGAGGCGGAAGACGGGAGCGGCTTGGATGAACCAGCCATCACACCGCCGTTGCACTTCTGGCTTTCCAAAGCGATCTGACATGGAACACAAGAACCAGAACGATTATCACAAAAATACCTGCGGCCATTGGCCGATTGATCCAATCCAAGGCCGAATCGATCCGCGGAAGCGACGTTCTGAACCGAGATTCTGCGATACCGCCGAGCACCATGCCAAGAATGATCGGAACAATCGGTAAATCCAAACGTTTCAGTATCAGTCCCAAGAGACCAAAGGCAGCGGCCATAATGCAATCTGTCATTGAATTGCGGAGTGAATAAACGCCGACAAATGACAACGTCAAAATGGTCATACCCAGGAAACGATTGGGGATCGAAACCACCTTAAGCAAAGGCCGCGTTGCAAAAATCAAAAAGATGAGGGCGATAAAGTTCAGGATCAGCAGGCACAGATAAAGTGCCATCACAAAATCCATCTGATCACGAAACAGATTTGGTCCGGGAACTATGTTGTGGACGTAGAACACTGACAGCATCATCGCCGTCAAAGCTTCTCCGGGAATACCCAGCGCGAGCAGCGGGATCATCGCTGCTGCCGGCACGGCATTGTTCGCCGCTTCCGACGCGATTATGCCTTCTGAAGCGCCCTTTCCGATCCGCTCCGGATTTGGCGAAATCTTCTGCGCCCAAGTGTAAGACAGGAACTGTGCGGTGAACTCGCCGACGCCCGGAATTATTCCCATGACAGTCCCAAACCCAGCTCCCGGCAGTGCGATCTGCGGAAACCTAAAAACCTCCTTTAGACCGCTGAATAGCCCACCCACAAGCTTGGGAGGTTTCACCGGATTGTCCTTTCCGACCAAAAGCACGAAAGCTTGCGACAGTGCAAACAGGCCCAGCACCATCACAATCAGGTCGACACCCGAAGCCAGCCAGGACTGATCGAACGTATAACGTTTTGTGTATTGAACCGGTTCCAGTCCAATCGATTCCAGAAAAATTCCAAAAAACAGTAAGGCGCCGGCAGCAAGGCTGCGCCCCCTGTGAGCGATCACCACCAGCAACATGCCCAAAACCGTGGCCAGAAATATTTCTCTGGACCCGAACAAAGGGGCAATTTTTGCAAGATAGGGAGCAAATGCCATCAGGCAGATCACCGAGATAACCCCGCCGACAAACGACGCGCCATAGGCCAGTGAAAGCGCCCGTGGGGCTTCCCCCCGTTTGGTCATCGGATAGCCATCATATGTCGTCAACGCATTGACGGGTGTGCCCGGCGTGTTCATCAAAACGGCAGGAATCGCACCGCCATACATGGCAGACCCATATATGCCGAGCAACAATGTCAGTCCCACCACCGGCTCCAGTGAAAATGTTGCTGGCAGCAATATCGCAATGGCAATGGCTGGACCGACGCCGGGAATAGCTCCAATGACCACACCGCCGACGGCACCAATCAGCAATGCCAAAGCAACGTCCAACCGCAAAATTATGTCGAGAGCTGATCCAAGAATTTCCATTATGCGCCCTAGAAATTGAGGATCATGAAATTACGTAAACCGTCAGGCAGATATTCATAGATTTGCCCTCCAGGAATCTTGACGGACAGACAGGTCTTGAAAATAAAAACTACCGCAAACCCTGTCAGCGCTCCTGACATGAGATAGGCTTTCGACCGATATCCCAGTCGCCAGGTTAGCAGCACGCAAAAAACAATCGTCGACAACAGGTAGCCCACTACCGGAACAACCATCACGTAGATCAGGAACCAGAAGGCGAATTCAATCGCGCGCAACCAAACAAATAGCTCGGTTGGAATTTTGCCTTCGGCATTGCTACGAAATCGGCGGGTCGAAACCACCATCTCCCCGGCACCAAATATGACCATGCCGACGATGGCCATCACCGGCCAGAGTAACTACTCAGCTACCCTATTTCTGCTGCCATTAGGTGCGACAATTTGATTCATGGCGCATATTTGAGGTTCCACTTTTTTCATTTTGGTGTTTGACTGCGAGGATGAAACTCGAAAATCTGACACCTGAAATTCTTGCTGATTTCTCAAAATCAGAACTGATTGATGTGGTCATGGCTCTGGTGGGTCAGGTTGTCTAACTCAAAGAACAAAATGCGCAGCTTTTGGAGGTGAACGCTCGGCTCCTGAAGGAAAACGAACAACTCAGGAAAGACAACGAGCAACTTAGAGAAGATAATGCGGTTCTTAGGCAGCGTGTTTCAGATCTTGAGCGTCGTCTGGGATCGAACAGTCGTAATAGCAGCAAACCACCTTCGAGCGACGGACTGGCAAAGCCGTCTAGCGATAAGAAACGGCGGACCAAAAGTCAGCGGGGCAAGTCAAATCGAAAGCCTGGCGGCCAACCCGGACATCCCGGCAACACACTGAAACAGGTTGAGAACCCAGACGAGATCACCAGTCATTTTCCGAACCAATGCCAAAACTGTCAGGCCGCGCTTTCGGCGGAGGATACCATAGGTTCTGCGTGCAGACAGGTGTTTGGCCTCAAACCTCCACCGCCGCTTTATGTGACCGAGCATCGTGCGCATATTTGCCAATGCCAGCATTGCGGTGCAAAAACCCGCGCCGATTTTCCTGAAGGGGTAACATCACCCGCCCAGTACGGCGATGAAATAGGGGCGTTGGCCGCCTATTTACAGACGCAGCACTGCATTCCCCAAAATCGCCTGGCGCAGGTTTTTGCGGACATTTTCGGGGTCACAATCACATCGGCAACCCTTTCCAGTCTGGTTGCCAAAAAGGCCGAGCAGATGCTCTGTTTAGCTGAGGCGGTGAAGAACCTGCTGTCCGGGCCTCAAACGGCAGTGAAGCATCTGGATGAAACGGGGTTCAGGATTGGTGGCAGAACGCGCTGGCTTCATATGCTATGCTCCACCGCTCTAAGCCACCTTCGGCTCGGAACTGCGCGAGGTGAAGTGCCACCAGAACTGGCGGGAACGGCAGTGCATGACTGTTTCTCTTCCAACTGGGCAGTGGAAAATGTGACCCATGGATTGTGCAATGCCCACATCTCCCGCGAATTGGAGGCATTGACCGAATATGAAAAAGAAGCTTGGGTGCCGGACATGAAAGCCATTCTGCTCGACGCACTGAAGCTCACGCATGTCGCGCGAATCCAAAATCGGAGCGCGGTCAGCCCGGAGGCAATCACGGATATCGAGCGGCGATTTGATGCCTGTTGCGAGCGTGCTATCGCGTTCCACGAGGCCCAACCGCCTCTCGCGCGCCCAACGAAAGGCAAGAAGCGGGGTCGCCCGAAACGGCGGATTGGGCACAATCTCGCTTTGCGACTCCAAACGCATAAAGCAGCGGTTTTGCTCTTTCTCAATGATCTGCGCGTTCCCTACACGAACAACGAGGCAGAGCGTGATCTCAGAATGACGAAAGTTCGACAAAAGGTCTCGGGAAGCTTTCGAACAGAGGCTGGTGCCGAGAATTTCTGCACTTTACGAACGGTCATTGAAACGGCGCGAAAACAAGGTTGGGACATCCTGAAAACCTTGAAAACCGCGCCTGATCAGCTCATCCTCAACCTCAGACCCGTCTGATGGGCCGTCTATAAAAGCATCAGGTTGGGGTAGCTGGGTAGTTACAGATGACTTGCCTTTGTGATGATCCTCAGATTTGACAAAATATGGCAGCACATCATCCCAGCCCCAGCCGGAGTTTCCCATTTGCCGCCATCCATCGTAATCTGACGCCTGCCCGCGCATATAGATCATGCCATTGACCGACGTGCAGCCGCCCAGAACCTTACCGCGGGGATAGACCAATGAACGTCCGTTCAACCCGGCTTCCTCGGCGGTTTTCATCATCCAGTCGGTGCGCGGGTTTCCGATGCAATACAAATAGCCAACCGGAATATGCACCCAGTGATAATTGTCGTTACCACCAGCCTCCAGCAACAGCACGCTGGTTCCCGGGTCTTCACTCAATCGATTGGCTAAAACGCAGCCAGCGGTTCCACCACCAACAATCACATAATCATAGCGGCCATCAAGTTCGGAGGGCTGATTCATTTCAATCTGTGCCTTTCAAGCGACTGACTCGCAAACCACAAAAATGAGATCGGCGACAACGACTGCCTTGTTGTTAGAACTTGACGACTATTTTGCCAATTGTCGCGGCCTGTTCAATGGTTTCATGTGCCTGTTTCAATGTTGCTGCAGAAAGACCTTTCAACACAGTGGTTTCCGTCGTGCTGATTATTCCATCATCGACCAGCGAAGCCATGCGGGCCAGAATTTGCCCCTGTTTGTACATATCAGGCGTTTGAAACAGCGAACGCGTGAACATCAATTCCCAGCAAAGTGCCGCCGATTTACCCTGCAAGGCCGAAATATCGAGCTTCTCTTCAGTCTCGACAATCGTACCGATCTTTCCTTGAGGCGCGACAAGTTCGCACATCGCATCCCAATGTTGGGCCGTATCAGCATATTGAACAATATAATCAGCGGTTTGATGACCAGCCTTATGCATATCAGCCACCAGGTCGCGATGATTGACGATATCGTGGGCCCCCATCTTGCGGCACCATTGTTCGGTTTCCGGGCGCGATGCGGTCGCAATAACCTGCAATCCCGTGAGCTTTCGCGCCAGTTGCGTTGTAACAGAACCAACGCCTCCAGCTCCACCAATAATCAGCAGACTGGCCGGCGTTTCATTCACTGGCACGTTGAGGCGGTCGAACAGCATTTCCCACGCGGTCAGACTGGTCAGCGGTAGCGATGCTGCGCTCTCCGGCGATACTGAATTCGGAGCCAGACTGGCAATTCGGTGGTCGACACATTGGTGACTGGCATAGGAGCCTGCACGGTCGGCGTCACCGGCATACCAGACCCGGTCTCCAGTATTAAATCCCGAAACGGCATCGCCCATTTTTTCAACAATTCCGACAGCGTCATAGCCCAGGATGAAGGGTTCTTCATGCGGTTGTTCCACAGCCGTGCGAATGCGTCTTTTTGCATCCGCCGGATTAATCGATATCGCTTCGATCCTAATCAACAAATCGTTGGCCAAAGGGGTTGGGTCGGGCAGTTCGACCTCAAACAAACTGTCGGCATGACTGATGGGTAATGAATTGAGGAAACCTACGGCTTTCATGGAAATCGTCCTTTATGTCAAATTTTGTTGCGCGGCCCAGAAACTGCCCATGTTGGCAGTGAGGTCCGTAAATATGGAATAGCGTCGCTGATAATGGGCTTGCGCCGACGAATCGGGAATGAAGGTTCCTCGCGCCGATGTCATCGCTGCCACACCCTCTTCAAGGGTTTCAAACAGTCCGGCACCACAACCGGCCGCAATCGCTGCGCCCAGTGCGCCAGTCTCTTCGCAGGCTGCAACCGTCATCGACTTGCCAAGCGCGTCGGCAAACATTTGAGGCCAGATCGGGCTGCGGGAACCACCGCCCGACAGAACTGCATCCCCAAATTCAACCCCGGCAGATGTCAGTTGCTCGATATGGCGTTTATGTTCGAATACAACGCCTTCAAACAACGCACGCAAAATATGGCCTTCTCCATGCCAACCGGCTATCCCGTAAAATCCGGCACGCATCTGGGCACCCTGGCCCGACCCATAAAGGAAGGGGTGAAACATCGGATCGTCGTCTGAGGGGGTAATTTCGCCAACCCGCTGGTTGCAATAGCCGAACGGGTCAACGTGATGTTCGCCCCGTTCTATGAACTCGCGAACATACCATTCCAGATTAGCCGCAGAGGTCGCGCTGGCTTCAATATTTGAAAACCGGTTCTCACCGAATCCAGAAACCATGAAGACACTATCGTCAATCACCGGAGAGCTTGAGAGCACCTGATTGATGCTCCAAGTGCCGGCGACAATGGAAGCTTGTCCTGATCGCACTACCCCTGACCCAAGGGCACTGGCCACCACGTCGAACAGGCCGCCGACAACGGGTGTTCCTGGCGCCAGGCCAGTGGCCTGCGCGGCAGTGTCATTAACAACACCCGCGATATCATCAGGACCAATCAGTCGAGGCAGATATTCAGCCGCCTCTTCAAGTCCTGTGTGGATGGCTCCCTTTTTGCAAGTCCTGTTTTGTGATTGAAGCATTGTCAGAAGCAGTCTTGTGTTCGGCCTGTTGACGCGACACACATGGCCGCTGGCCCTGATGGTTTCCACCAACCAAGCCCCATTCCGCATGTCGAACAGCAAGCGTTCAGGACTTAGCACGGGGTGTCTTGGTTTTAGGGCTGACAATTTTCCATCACTTCATTGGTCTTGCAATCTCTTGTTGTTGGCCTCCTTGGTTAGATCGATCTCACTTTGTAGGGTTCATTACGGGTCAGCACAGCCCACATTATTCGGGCTGTTTTATTCGCCATTGCGACTGCAGCCACCCTGCTTGGCTTGCGTTCCAGGATGTCCGCAAACCAAGGATCGAATTTCTCCGGCTCTGTCCTGATCGAACGAATACGGGAGGTCATGCCAAGAACCAGTAACCGGCGAATATATTGATCTCCCATCTTTGAGATATGCCCCAGACGTTCTTTTCCGCCGCTTGACCTGTTAAGTGGGGTCAGTCCTAACCAGGCAGCAAACTCCCGGCCATTGTTGAATTGCTTGCCGCTACCAACCGTTGCAACAATTGCTGAGGCTGTAATCGGCCCAACACCGGGTATTGTGCGAAGCAGTGCAACCCGTTTCTCACACCTTGCGATCTTGTTCATCTGACGCGTACACCGCAATATCTTTGAATGTAAGAACCGCAACTGATCGCAAAGCTCAAAGATTACATCTCCAGCGACTTCGGGCAGGTCAGGTTGTTCCCCGTTCAAACATTGTTTGGCAAACTGAAGCGCATGATAAATCCCCTTTGCCAAAACAATGCCAAACTCTGCCAGCTGCGCCCGCAGCATATTGATCGTCTGTGTGCGTTGGCGAATGATGAGATCACGCGTTCGATGAACCGCTAGTATCGCCTGTTGTTCGGGAGTCTTCACTTCAACAAATCGCATTGTAGGCCGAGTGACCGCCTCACAGATGGCGGCGGCGTCAACCGCATCTGATTTACCCCGTTTGACATAAGGCTTCACATATACTGGCGGGATCAGTTTGACTTTATGCCCTAACTTAGAGATCTCACGAGCCCAATGGTGACTGGTCCCACACGCTTCAATGCCAACCAGGCATGGCTCCAGGCTTTCAAAGAAGGTCAGGACCTGTGCCCGTCTCAAAGCTCGGTTGAAGGCAACTTCACCGTCTTCGCATATACCGTGGATCTGAAAAACGTTCTTGGCCAAATCTAGGCCGATTGTTGTAACGTGCATTTGGGTGGCTCCTCTCAAGCAGTTTGTAACAACTGCAATATGGCGCATTACGACGCCGATGGTGCAGGAGCCATCCACACCATCCGTAATGAGCAAGCAATCTATCGTCATATGAGCAATCCGGCATCGACAAAAAGCCGCATCCGCTCATATCCGATATGTCACTGACCTTTTCGCCTGTCAGATTAAAGGTAATGAAGTCCTTGCACAGAAAAACCGTGCCCGTAGCAGCATAGATATCTGGCCGGTTGGCTTTAATCCAAGCCAGCAGCGTTGGCGTTTGCGATGGCCAGGGTTTTTGCAGGCAGAGGCCATGAAGCTTATCACCATTGCCCGCTTCGCTGAGTTTTTCAGCTATCCCGGCCGCCCGCGTATCCAGCGACTGGATCGCCAATAGCGGCGCATCTTGTTTGTCCAAAAGATACAGGCCATTCCCGTGGCCCGCACATCCAATGCCAACTATGTCGCTGGCGTTAATTCCCGCCTTATCAATACAGGACCGAATGACCTCGCAAGCATTGCGCCATAGTTCCGTCAGATCACGTTCGACATGACCCGGTTCAGGGGTGGAAGATTGGCCATCGCGTGCATATTTGGCAATCTCATTACCCGACAGGTCAAACAAAACCGCCTTGATGACCGTGTTTCCTGCATCCAGGCCCAGCAAGTATTTTTGTTGTTCAGCCACTTTGATAGATTTCCCAAGCTTCTTCACCCGACGCGCCCTTGTGGATAATAGCCATCAATGCAGCCACCACCTGTTTGGGATTGTCGTGTTGGTAGATGTTGCGGCCATAGACCATGCCTTGAGCACCCTGAGCCATGACTGCCGCCGATTTGATCAATACGGTTTTCAGGTCTTCCTTGCCGCCTCCACGAACGAGAACCGGGCACCGCGCAGCTTCGATTACTCTGTGGTAATCTTCTGCATTGGTTGTCGGATCTGCCTTGATAACATCAGCTCCCATTTCGGCTGCCAGCCGAACCAACGTGGCGATTTTGTCAACGTCACCATCCACCTGATAACCCCCACGTACTTCGTTGGGCAGCATCACCAGTGGCTCAATCATCAAAGGCATGCCGTATCTGGAACAGGCGGCGCGAACTTTGGCAATATTTTCAACGCATTGATGAAACAGGTCAGGTTCATCGGGCAGCATGAACAAGTTCACCACGACGGCCGCGGCATCCATTTCCAAAGCGCCGATTATAGGCTCGTCGGCATTTTGCAATTGCGACCACATAACCCGATGGCGCTGGTCGTTATAGGGGTTCCCCATGTCAATACGCATCACCAGGGCGGGCTTGTGTTTGTCGGCGCGTGACTGAAGCAGGTCGGCCTGACCATAATTCATCTGGATGGCATCGGGGCCCGCCGCAATCAGCTGATCGACCACGGATCCAATATCTTCAAGTCCGTCCATAAATCCCGGCTCGTTGCAAACCCCATGGTCAATGGCGACATCGAGACAGCCACCATTGGTGAACATTCGGTTCATTCGCGCTTTGGTGCTGATTCGCATAGTTCGTTCCTTCATTTCGATCTGTTTGAAAGTGTCTGCGGACAAACACCATAAAATTCGTTCAACTCAGAAGTCAGCGCTTCTATTTCGCGTTTCCGTTGAGCAGCGCTCCAGCCCAATTCGCTGCCAACAACCTTTGCGACATTTGCAATCATTGTCGTGGAGACTTGCCCGGTAATTGCCAAATCCGTCCGGCGCAACACCAGATCAGACAGGTGCACGATTCGCTCTGAACGAGCCAGATGAGCAATCTCGGCAAACGTGTAGGAGCAATCGTCTGACAGTTTTATTGCCGCTCCATGTTGTTCACATGCAGTCAGAACCTGACCCGCATTAGCGCCATAATGGTCCAGCAAGTGTTGAGCCCGGTCAGGTTTGATATCAAACTCTGTGCAAATTGTTGCAATCCATTCTGCGGTGTCTGTCGGGTAGTCGCGTCCACCACCAATGGGCAAATTCAGTGTTTCACTGGTGCGGCTTTTTCCGAGTTCGTTCAACACATCATTGGTTGCCTGTTCTGCAAAAGCCCGAAAGGTGGTCCACTTGCCGCCAATCATGCAAAATTGCGGAATCGGACCTTCCAGGCGTTTGACAAAATGCGATCGGGAAATTCGCCCGGTAAATGCCTGGTCGCTTTTGGGCAATGGTCTGATACCGCTATAGGAAAAAACGATCTGAGACTGTGTCACATCGATATCAGGAAAGACGTTTTTCAGAGAACCTAATATGTAGTCTTTTTCCTCATCCTCGCAGCGTGTTCTGCAGGGCGTTTCGACGCGAATATCGGTGGCTCCAACCAGCACGTTCGATAGATAGGGAAATAAGATGCACACCCGACCGTCAGCGTTTTCAAAGTAGATCATATGCCCGCCCAAAGCTTCCTTCAGTTCGGCATTATCGATAATCAAGTGAGACCCTTTGGTCCCTTCCACCATGGGTGTTACTGCTTGTGCCCGGCCGGGCAACTGCGATGACGTTCGGTCAACCCAGGCCCCCGTGGCATTAATGACCGCCTTGGCGGTTACGGGCAAGGATTTGCCAGACACGTTATCTGTAAGCGTCAGAGTGTCGTCGTCATTGGTCGTCAAATCCGCATAATTGAGTGCCATCGAATCTGAATTTGCGGCTTCCGCATCCTGCAGCAATTCCAGACCCAACCGTTCCGGATGGCTGATCCAGGCATCATAATATGTCGCGCTGAATCGGGTGCCCTGGCGCATGTGTGGCCAGATTCGACGGGTCTGGGAGGGTCCACGAAAATTGTGTTTTGGCAAGATTCTGCGGCGCCGGGTTACCCAGTCATACATCATCAGACCAGCCTTGATCGCCAAAGCTCCCCGTTCCGATGGCTTGGTCGGTAAATGCAGGAAATTCGCCACGCCATTCAACAAACCCGAAAATATCGACCTGATGGGAACGGTAGTCGGCAATTGTTTGACCATGTGAGGCGCGTTTTTCAATAAGGCGTCACGCTCCTGCAGCGATTCGCGCACCAGCGAAAACTCACCATTTTCAAGATAACGCAACCCGCCATGAATCATTCTGGAAGGCGCCGCAGAACAACCTGAGCAAAAGTCGTTCCTCTCCACCAGCAAGACTCTCAACCCCTGCAGCGACAACTCCCGAAACACGCCAATACCATTGATGCCGCCACCTATGACAATCACGTCAAAGGTGCCATTTTTGGAAATCCCGGCAAAATGATGATCTCTGGTTTCTGGCATAGGGCGAGGGTTCACTGAATCAAGTCAGTGCAACTCCTTTTTCAATTGTTGCGTTTAACTAACCGTCTAAATTGGTCAGGTGGCTGGCTGCTGCAGTATTAATTTTCCTAATATCATCCTGGCTCAATTCAATATGCCCGGCATCGGCATTTTCGTTGGCCTGTTGCGGATTTCGAGCTCCGCACAAAGAAAAGGTTATGCCCGGTTGCTGGAGCGTCCAGGCGATAATTATCTGAGCACTGGTAGCGTTATGGGCGCTACAAATAGGCGCTATTTCATCCATCAATTGAGATATTCTTTGTCGATTGGCGATTGAAAACAGCGGATTGTCCTTGCGCAGATCATCACCATCAAACTTTCTGTCGGGTCCAATTTTCCCAGACAGCAATCCAAGCGACAAAGATGAATAGCTCAGCATCGATACGTCGTTTTTGGCGCAGTCCGGCAACAATGTGCTTTCAATGTCCCTTTTCACCATGCTGTATTCTTCCTGCAGCGCGTCCAGTTGACCGGCAGCAACATAGGCATTGAGGTCTTCTACTGACGTATTTGACGCACCGATTGCGCGAATTTTTCCAGCTTTTTTGAGTTGCTCCATCGCTTCCATGGTTTCAGCGATCGGCGTGGTCGGGTCTTGCCAGTGGGTGATGTAGAGGTCGATATAGTCGGTGCCCAAACGGTCAAGGCTCTGCTCTACTTCATAGACAATGGCGTCTTTTCCCAAATATCGGTGAACCGGCTTATCCTGCTGATCGAAAAAGTGGTTGCCCTTTTGGGCATGCCAGACGAGGCCACATTTGGTAGCCAAAACTATTTTGTCGCGTTGTCCGGCAATGGCGCGTCCGACGATTTCTTCTGACCGCCCCATGCCATAGACAGGCGCGGTATCGATCAGAGTAATTCCCTTGTCGATTGACGCCTTGATGGCGTCGACCGCAGCGGCCTCATCCGTGCCGCCCCACATCCAGCCGCCAATGGCCCAGGTACCCAGGCCGACGGCCGAAGCATTGATGCCGGTATTTCCAATTTCGCGTGTGAGCATCGTAACCTCTTATGCAACTTCTTTGATGGGGCTGAGAGCCGTATTGGCGGTCGCTTCATCAACAACCAGTGATGACAAATATTGACCATTCAGGATTGAACGCACCGGCACGGCTTTTTCTTCGCCTGCTGCAATGCCAACGGTTTTTGGAATTCGAGCGACTTCTTCAGGTTCCAGCGCGACCAGTCTCCGGTTCAGCTCGACATCACATAGCTGCCCCCTGTCATCGATCAAATGCGCAACGAACTCACCTACCGCGCCTTTGTCTATCAACAACTTGCGATCGGAGGCGGAAATCGGATGCAAGTCGTAATAGCTCGATGCCGGTGTCAAAATGGAACCGATCCCGGTCAGGGCTATATTGGCATTGCGCGCCAGGTCGAATACTTCATTTATCTGTCGCAAAGAACAGATCATTCGCTTTTCATCTTCGGATTCGGCGAACAATGGTGCATGGATAAGCATTGCCTTGCCCCCCAACCCCTCAGCCAGCTTTGTCGCCACGTGATTGACATCTGTATAGTGTTTTCCCTGGACACACCCGGTAAGCGGCACGACTGTCACGTCGAATGCGCGGTCTACTCTCAGATTTTCGACTAACGCACTGACACCCTTGCCGCCAGTGATAGCAATGATGTCGCCGTCACGAATATTTTCAACCAGAAGATTTGCCGCAGCAGTTCCAACTTGCTGCAACGTGGTATCGAGATTGCCGGTGACCGTAGGAGTGACCAGAGCACTTTGAATATCCCATCTGCCGATCAGTTTACTTTCAAGTTCGACCAGTCGTTGGTAGGGGCTGTCGATGGTGATCCTCACCATTCCCAATTCTCTACCCTGCTTGATCAACCGGTTCACTTTGGCCGTTGAGAGGCCAAGTTCGGTCGCGATCTGAGATTGCAGACGTCCCTCTTCATAGTGAAGCGTAAGAACACGTGTGATGAGACGGATCGTCTCAAAATCTGCGGTGCCTGTACTAATATTCACGACGCAGTCTCCTTTCGGCTGACCAGATGGTTGGATGCAGCTGCAGCTAGCAGCGCGGCACCAATCACCAATGTTTGGTAATAGGCAGGTACCAGAGTCAACATGCCGATGGTCAATGCCATAATGATTAGCGCGCCAATAAATGAGCGCAGCACACGGCCCTCGCCACCACTAAATGCCGTGCCGCCTATCAACACCACCAAAATGGCTGACAATTCCATACCATCACCAGAAAGCGGGTCGCCCAGCGACATGAAACTTGACCGGGCAATTCCAGCCAATGCTGCAGATACGCCGACCAGCACATAGAGCCAAATGACGACCTTGCTGGTGTTGATCCCTGATAATTTGGCAGCTGTTGGATTTCCACCAGTTGCAGCTGCATATTTTCCGAGTAAGGAACGGTTTTGCGCAACAACCAAGGCAATCGTCACCACCACAGCAATCCAAAATGCCATTGGCAGACCCAGCCAAACAGCTTCGCGTCCATAAGAATTGAACCAGACCGGCATTTTCAATCCACCGCCAGACTTGATCGCCGAAACACCATCCTGAACCAGCAATAATGCAATGCCTTTAAAGAGACTTAGGGTGATCAGTGTTGCAATTACCGGCGTTATCTTCAAACGAACAACCAGAAAACCATTGATCAGACCCATGCCCACTCCCGCAAGGACTGTCAGGGCAAATGCCGGCAAGAATGGCACGCCGTTTATCGCCAACATGGCGTAGATCACGGCGCTCAGGCTCATCGCGCTGCCGACCGACAAATCGATGTAACCTGATACCATCAACAGCGTGAACGCACCTGCCAGCGTCAACAAAGGGGCAGATATCCGCAAGATGTTGATGATGTTCTTGTCGTAGAGAAAATTGCCGCGCTCAAACAGATCGTATCTGTCCAGATTAGCCACGCTCAGCAGCACGACCACACCGACCAGAACGAAATAGATGTAATAGTTCTTCAAAAACTGCGCGACCTGATGGCCACCGGAGAGCGAGGTTTGCGAAATATCGGATGATTGCGCCATGTTCTTCACCGGTTCCTTCGGGCCAAAGCCCAGGTCTGCGTGACAATTGCAAGAAACACCGCAATTGCTTTCAGGATATATTGCCAGTCAGGAGACAGCACCATTCCAGTTGCGGCCGATGTGACGATGGCGAGAATAACTGCTCCAAAGAACATCCCCACAACGGAGCCAAATCCGCCGGCAATGGCAACACCGCCCAACAGGGCGATCACCAATGCGTCGAACTCCATCAATGTGCCGCGGTTGGAGTATCCGGACTTGAATTCTGAAGCCAGAAGAATGCCAACGATTCCAGCGATCAGGGAACTGAACAAATACAAATAGGTGACGTGTTTTTCCTTGTCGATGCCAGACAGACTGGCAGCTATTGGATTGGCCCCTATCCAGTAGGTAAGCCGTCCAAAAACCGTCTTGCGCTCAATGAATATGGCAATCAGCAACAATATCAGCATGAAGGCAACCGGAAGTTTTACGGACGTGTCGAACATGGTCATATTGCCGAGCACACCGAATTCATCTGGCAGATTTGTATTGCGCTGCGACCCCTGAGTAACGACCTGGGCAATCCCGCGCGCCAACATCATGGTTCCCAACGTGACAATAATCGACGGAATGCGAAATTTAACAACGAACAGGGCATTCAACGCGCCAATTGCAAGTGCACCACCCAGGGCACATGTAATTGCCAGCCAGTAGGGTAAACCCAATCCGGTGGACAGAGCATTGGCCCCGCCCGTTGCCTGGGCAAACCACACTGAAAGCACACCCGAAAGGGCAACAATGCCACCGACCGACAAATCAAAATTTCCGGACACAAGTAAAAAAGACACGCCGATTCCCAGCGATATGACCGCCCAATTATTGGTAACCAGATTGAGCATATTGAGAAGTTGGAAAAAGTTCGGAACCAACAAGGATGCAAACAGAAACAACCCGACGGCAACGGAAGCCACCAAAAGTGTGATGAACGCTTCATCACTCATTTTGCGCCGGTCATCGCTCAGCGAACGGCCTATATTTGCTGTGACAGTCATTGCACGCCTCCCACATGACCACCGGTGACCACATTAAGAATGTGAGGGGCATCTACATTGGCCCCGTTGGTGACCTCAGCTTCCAACGAGCCGGCATAAAGAAGGAAAATGCGATCACATATTCCAAGCACTTCTTCCAGTTCCGATGAAAATATAGCGACCGAATTACCTTCGTCCGCGAGGTTCCTGATAATGTCGTAAATCTCGGTTTTCGCACCAACATCCACGCCCCGGGTCGGCTCATCAAGCAATAGCAGATCAGCGTCGGCAAACAGGCATTTGGCAAACACCACTTTTTGCTGATTTCCGCCGGAAAGCTTCTCGGTGTGCTTGTCAATCGACTCGGTCGCAATGTTCAATCTGTTGACATAGTCAACCGCAGCGTCATGTTCGACAGACGCGCGAAACACCCCGTTGTTGGACAAACGACGCAGGTTCATCACCGGAACGTTTTCCCTGATTGAAAGACTTGTAAACAAGCCCTGGGTTCGGCGTTCTTCGGGAACCAGCGCAATGCCTGCGGCAATTGCCTCTTTAGGTGACCGTCCAACTGGGTGGCCCTTGAATTCAATTGATCCGGCCACCTTGTCGGCACCGAACAGGGCCCGCGCAATTTCTGTTTTGCCAGCACCAACCGGACCATAAAATCCGACGATTTCGCCCCGGTTGATATGAAATGAAACATCCCTAAGCACAGAATTGGTCAGGCCTTTAGCGAGCAAAACTTTCTCGTCTGAGATTTTACCTCTGGGGGAATAGTCCTGAAATACGCTGCGTCCAATCATCATTTCGATCAGCTCAGATCGACCATCAACATCCGACAATTGCTTGGTCGCAATATGTTTGCCGTCTCTAAGCACAGTGACCGCGTCCCCGAGCTGAAAAATCTCTTCAAGCTTGTGTGAAATATAAACCACTGTCACGGCAGAATCCCGCAAGCGCCGGATCACCGCAAACAACCGTTCCACTTCTCGTTCAGACAAGGCGGCTGTTGGCTCATCCATGATAATGACGCTGGCACCAGAAGACGCTGCACGGGCAATTTCGACGATCTGTTTTTGCGCCACGCTGAGCGTCGACACACGTGCCGACGGATCAATGGAAGGCTCGATCGCATATAATGTCTGTACAACCCGATCTTCCAGTTTCGATTTAATCAGAAAACCAAACCGACTGCGTTCCATTCCAAGAGTCAGGTTTTCCAATACCGTCAGTTCATCAACGACGTGAAGTTCCTGAAACAAGGTGGCAATTCCGCCATCGCGGGCATCTTGTGGGTTGGTTGGTTCGTACTGCGAGCCATTGACATTCATGGATCCGCTAGTTGGTTGCAACGCGCCGGTCAACATTTTGACCAGGGTCGACTTTCCGGCACCATTTTCACCAACCAGGCAATGTACGGTGCCGCTTTGAATGGAGAAGCTGACATTGTCGACAGCACGGACGCCGGGATAGTCCTTGGTAAGGTCTTTAACGGCCAGAACAGGGGCCAGGTCAGAAGAAAGAGCCGGTGATTGGTTATGATCGGTCAATCTGTCTCTCCTTTGTCTGGCTAATTAACGGTTTTCCGGCTGGTGCAATAACATCTCTGAAATTGCCGGGCATCGTAATCAGCAGGCTGGTGCAAAATCAATCGGACCTTGCTTGACCAGCCTGCTGACTGGGAGGGCTGGCGGCCGGTTCACATATGTGAATTTGATCGGCCGCCCGCTTTGGTATTTTCAGACTATTTTCCGAACTGTGCTTCAAGCCAAGTTTTGGCGTCTGCTTCAGGCATCGTCCAGTATGAAATTGTGTAAGCCTTGTAGAAGAACTCTTCAGCGGTCTTCGATGAAGAAGGAACTTTACCTTTGACCACGTCCATGACCAGGTCGATACGTCCTTGAGCAGTTTCAACGGGCGGCAGACCCATTGATACTTTCAGGCTCGAATTGGGGTCATAGATCTGGCCGAATTCAACAGTGTCAAAGTCTACACTGGCAACAATTTCGGTAACCGGCTTGCCGTCTTTAAACTTGCCGCGACCCAACTGGGACAGACCAGCCATTGTACCAACGGTAAGGTTAGAAGCTTCAGAATAGATCAAGTTGACTTCCGGACGTTGAGTCAGGAGATCGACGATGATCTGCTTGGCAGCTTCCTGCCCGGCGCTGGAATCCAGAGCACCAAGATTTTCGGCGGATGGATCAACCGAGAGAACGCCTTTGGCAAACGGTGCGGTACGACCTGAATTCACTTCAGTATGGTTTGGCCATCCAAGCTGCACCATGACGATTGGCTTGTCAGGATGAGCTTCTTTCCATGCCTTCGCCATCTGTGCGCCCATCTCAAATGAAACGCCAGCTTCGTCGCTGCGTGCAGTTGGGATACCGGTATCGGTAATCGGGCTAAAAAATGACGTCATGACGATGCCTTCACCCAAAGCTTCTTTTACACCGGGGGTAGCAGCTTCAGCGTCCCAGATGTGCAATGTGGCTGCATCAAATGCGCCTGCAACAACCTGATCAACGTTCTGCGTCATTACTGCTGAATCAGCCTGTCCATCAAAGACAACGACTTCAGCACCATATTTCTCTTTCGCATAGCGCTGGGCTTCCGCGGCCTGAGACTGGTGAAACACATTCGACAAATCAGACACGAAAAACGCGATCCGCTTGCCATCTGCAGCCGCAGCACCACTGGCCGCTGCCACAAGCGAGGAGGCCACGAGGCCCGCCGCGATTAATTTTTTCCCTATTACCATAACACATCACTCCTTTTGCTGTGATCGGGCCAACCGTTCGGCTGGGCTCCCTTCAAACACTGCAAACAACGACAATCCGTAGATGTAGAATTTGCAATTTCTTGCAGCTTACGGTATTTATTTCACATAACTGAAATAAATGTCAATCAGTAATTTTTATTTCACCCCAATATCTGTTTTCTAACTAACCCATTGAAAATACGGTAGGAAAATTCGAAATAATCCGAATCTCAGTTGAATGCGCAAATTTGGTCGAAAAAAAATTTTGCAAACCAGACTTTTGTGGCGTGAACTTCACTTCCTTTCAGCCTCTCATTGAAGATAATCACCGACACAGTTTCAATCACGTCAGCCCAAAATTACAACGTAAGCGATGGGTCAAAAATCAAACGCCACCAGCCCAGGATGAACCCTATGAAGGTAACAGCATTAGAAACCATTTATGTCGATGAACACCCAAACCTGCTCTGGGTTCAGGTCCACACTGATGAAGGCCCGGTTGGGCTGGGTGAGACTTATTTTGGTGCCGACGCTGTAGAGGCACATATACATGAATTTGTTGCGCCCTATCTGCTGGGACAAGATCCGTTACATATAGAACGTCACGCCCAGCGCATGACAGGTTATGCCGGTCGCGGAGGGTCGGGCGCGGAAATGCGCGGCACTTCGGCAGTAGAAATTGCCCTTTGGGACATCTGGGGTCAGTTTGTTGATCAGCCAATCTATCAATTGCTGGGCGGTGCAAGCCGGGATTCTGTTCGCGTCTATAATACCTGTGCCGGCTACCAATATGTTCGCAAGGCACCGGCACAAACCACGGCCAATTTTGGGCTCGACTCCAAGGCGGGGCCCTATGAAGACCTTGAAGGTTTTTTGCATCGGGCCGATGAAGTAGCGCACAGCCTGTTGGAGATGGGCATAAATGCGATGAAGATTTGGCCCTTTGATTTTGCCGCTGAGGCATCCGGCGGCACTTATATTTCCAATCAGGATCTAAAAAAGGCCATCCAGCCCTTTGAGAAAATTCGCCATGCGGTTGGTGACAAGATGGAAATCATGGCCGAGCTACATTCATTGTGGAATGTCCCCACTGCCCGGCGCATTGCTGAAGCTCTCGAAGAATTTGATCTGACATGGATTGAAGACCCGGTACGCATGGACGACCCCAGCCAGGCGGCAGCGATTTGCGACGCGGTACAGACCCCCATTGCTGGAGGTGAACTGTTGGGACAGAGATATCAGTTCAAACAACTGGTTGAACAAGCACGCATGGGGGTGGTGATCATGGATCTGGTTTGGGGAGGCGGACTATCCGAAGGCCGCAAGGTCGCTTCCCTGTGCGATAGTCACGGCATCCCGTTTGCCGCTCATGACTGCACCGGCCCGGTGGCGCTGACAGCCTCAACTCATCTGGCGCTTCACGCTCCCAACATGTTCATCCAGGAAGTTGTGCGCGCCTTCTACTATGGTTGGTACGGTGAACTTGTCACACAATTGCCGCCAATCGAAGACGGATTTATCAAAGCCCCCACTGGACCTGGGCTGGGCATCGCATTAAACCCCGACATCACAAAGCGCAAGGATGCCAGAACCCGACGCAGCGACTGATTAGATGCGGCAATATTGCCGAAGGTCATGTGGGAATTCAAATGACTGGTGCGAACTTCACCAAACCTGGCCGCGGCAGGCCACATCCTGTATTTCGATGCGGCCATCGCCATGGCGCAGAAAAACCCGGTCAAACAGATTGCTTACCACACAGGCATGATTGGGAATGATCTGAACAATATCGCCAATATTGGGCAACGTCCCGACGCAATTTGAAAGGTCAACTATCCCATGTTCCTCATGAAGTTCCCGGATTGCTGCTTTGGGATATTCCACAACATGACCAAATCCGGTTAGCCCCATCGGATCTGATGTGAGAACCTTCGAACCGGCATCAATAATCATCCGATCATCAGTTGGCCGTGAAACCACCGTTGCATGAACGGCCAGCGCACAATCCGCCAGCTTGCAATCGCCTGATTCCACCAAACTGCGATCATTGTAGATATAGGTCCCGCTTCGATGTTCAGTCGCGCAGCTCACAAGGTGGCTGTTTTGCATGTCCGGCGTTCCACCGTTGCTGACCGTATTAACCTCGAGCTTGTTGCTTTCGCAAAGTTCCACTGCACGCTGTAGAAACTGGTTTACCCGCTCATGACTTTTTTTCGGCGGGTAGGTCATAAACCCGTCAAATAACAGTCCGGGTGCCGCGTCGATGAATGTCGCCAGATGGGCAGCCTGTTCGCTTGTCTGGACACCGCACCGCTGCTGTCCAGTGTCACATTCCACCAGAACCGACAGTTCCACAGCAGCCGTCGCAAACGTCTCAGACAACCCACGAACCACCTGTTCAGAATCTGCAACCACCGTCAGCCGACAGGTTTGCGCCAACCGCCGTAATCGCTGCAGCTTGGCCGTGCCGACAATGTTATAGGTGATCAATATGTCGCCAATACCCGCATCGGCCATAACTTCAGCTTCGCCAATTTTTTGGCAGGTAATGCCAATAGCACCTGCCTCTATTTGCCGGTGGGCAAATTTCGGTAGCTTGTGAGTTTTGATGTGGGGCCTGCTCATGACCCCATGCTCATCAAGATAATCCTGCGCACGGCGAATATTGCGGTCAACAATATCCACATCAATAACAACACAGGGCGTTTCGATATGGTCTGGCAGATATCGACTGTTCATTGGAATGTCTCGATCAACTTGGTCATGAGAAGTCTTCCTGGGATAATTCCTGTGCCATCAACCGGTTGCCTGCCATCAGGCCAGCATCGACCCGCAAACTGGTGCCGGTAATGACCCGGGCAGCAGGTGAGGACAGGAACCAGACAGCTTCTGCTACGTCTTCAGGCGTGGCAACCATCCCAAGCGGATACCACTTCTTCAATAGCTCAAATACATTCGGCTCTTTTTCTATCCTTGCTTTCCAGGCATCGGTTGCCACCGTTCCGGGTAATACGCAATTTGCGCGAATACCCCGTGGACCATATTCAATGGCGACACATTGCATATGACTGATCAAGCCGGCCTTTGAGGCGCTATAAGCAGGATGCCCGAAGGCCGCCAATCCGTTTACCGACGAAACTGTCGTCACAACTCCCGATTGCCGCTGGCACATATGATCAAGTACCGGGGCCGTCAGGTTGTAAACCCCGTTCAGATTGACCGATATTTCCGCATCCCATTTTTCCGGGGTCATGCGTTTCAGATTACCGGTTTCAGTGATAAAGGCGGCGTTGTTGACCAACCTGGAGATTGGCCCGTGGTCGGCTTCAATCCGGTCGACGGCTTCCCGAACTTTCTGACCCTCGGTCAAATCGCACAGCACCGGAATGACAGATGATCCAAACTCGTCCTGCATGGTTTTTTCCAAACGCTGCATCGCTGCTTCATCGCGGTCCAGTGCCGCAACCGTGTATCCCTGCTCAATGAATTTTCGGCATAATGCGACACCTATGCCGCCAGGCGCGCCCGAAATTAAAACGATATCCTGTTTCATTTGATTTCTCCTGATTGAACTGCCGGCTTTAGCGCCTTTGCGGCACCTGCCGCCTGTCCGATGGCTTCCAGATGGTGGGGTCGCAGCAATCCAAAATTGTAAAATGAGACGCCTTCAACTCCGGATTCACTCAATCCGGTAGCTGCCGATGTCAGATCCTGCGGGTCGTTCAGATCCGGTTGCCCGGGACGGAGAATTCCGCGAATGCGTGCATTTTGACCCACCGTGATTCTGGTCTCAGCTGCATCCCTTAAAACTGCCTCTACAGTCGGCTCGTAAAACGGCACTTCCAGCCCATCAGCAACTCGCGCCAAACGCTCAAGATCAGACCCTTCCACCCAACACTGTGATGTCGGTCGGTCGGTTGTAGGGATGACAAATAATTCACAGTCAGCACGCAACTCAATTCGAATCCGGGCAACCAATTGCGACACCGTTTCGCAACGATAGTTGATATAGGCCTCCAGATCGCTGTTGGTCCGGCGGTCATTGGCTAACCGGGTAGAAGCATCTGACTGAGACAAATTATCGGTGGATGCCAGATAGTCGTCGATCATTGCCGCGATTTTTCGCTTCAGACCGTCTGCATCAACTCCCGCCTCTGCCGCCCCTGCCCTACAGTGGTCGCAAAAACACAGACCCAAATGGTGATCCAGCCAGAGATTGGAACGCATTTGCGAGAACTCATGGTGAAAGCCATGTGCGAATGGCAGAAATCCCGGCGTCTCAATTGACAAACCCTTGAGATCATAATTTGCCCCAAGGTCACTACACAAATTGACTGCATAGTGCTGATTATCGGGATGCGACGGACACAAGCTATAGGGGTATGGATCACCGAAAGCGTTGCGAACCGTCTTATCGGGATGTTCAAACCCCAGACGTGTATTGTGGAGCAATACGGTCCAGCCGGTAATTATATGGCGACCGGATCGACACAGCGCTTCCAGCACATCGACCTTTTCGGTAAATGCAGAAACCTTTGGCTTAACCGAACCATATCGGGATTGGTCAGGCTGAAAATAAACCGTGCCGTCTTCAGGAAACACCACCCTCGGCCCGGACTTTGCGGCCGGTCGTATAAATTTTCCCGCGTGATAGCTGGTTGCCACCGCCAGCGCATTGAGATTGCTTTGGTCCGCCCAGTCCTCAAAACCATCGGTAGAGCAACCGTCCGCACCAACTGCGTCCCACGGATAGAACAAAACTCCCCTATGTTTCATGATAATCTCTTGATTTCATTAGTCATAATTCTGATCGAGATTAATTTTGTCTGCCTCGCCATTTGGCCCATTTGATACTCAGTCACCGTAAAACACTTCATCAAACAGACGGTAAGAGGCTGGTTTGGTCTGACGAATTGGACAAATAACCCAGAACGATTTCCTGAATATGCTGCAGGCGCTGATCCAGAATGTCTTCGGAGAACAGATCGGAATCAAATACCACGCCCAGCGTGTAGCGGTTGGACAGGAAGAAATAGCCAAGCGCCACAATTGATATGTAAAAGTGGGTTGTTTCGACATCCTTGCGAAAGATCCCCTGTTCAGCGCCGGTTTTCAGCAAGTAATCGAGCTTGTCATAAACAGGGCGAAACATCTCTCGCATGGTTTTCGACTTTTTCAGATGCTTGCCTTTCATCAGATTTTCCGAATTCACCAGAATGATAAACTCCGGATTCTCTGCAAAATATCTGAACGTGTGCGCGGTCAGCCGCTGAATGCCTTCTACAGGTTCGCAGTCATTGATCACCAATTCGCCATTGCTTTCATTGAGCCGCTGGTAAAGCTCCTCTAGAACTGCGACAAACAATCCGTCCTTGCTGCCAAAGCAATGGTAAATCATCCCCTTGCTGACCTTTGCGCGTGAGCCGATCTTTTCAACCCTGGCCCCGGCATAGCCCGATTTCGCAAACTCCATTCGGGCGGCCTTCAGGATATTTCTTTCAGATCGTGCTCGGTCTCTTTTTGCCATCTTTGTCAGGTCCCTGGAATCGATCAGAATCTATTAGTTTAAACGTAGGCCATTTTGGGCATCAAACATATGTGCCGCCGCCATATCGAACTCGACCCGAACAGCCTGGTCTGGGTGTAGCAATTGCCGGCGAGGGCTCTGGACGATGATTTCCGAGTCAAGAAAGTCGACAACCGAAATTGTTTCCGATCCGGTTTGTTCAACAACCCGAACATGGCCCACCAATTCATCATCCTGGGAATCCACCGGCGTAAGAGTAATACTTTGTGGCCGAATTCCGATTGTCGCGCGGCGTTTGTCCAAGTCACCCATATTGGCATGTGCGCCAACCTGAAATTTTTTCTCCTGGTGCGAAACAAATATTGCATCATTTCCATCCACCCGAAGTTCGCCATCGACGAAATTCATGGTTGGTGACCCCAAAAATCCAGCGACGAACTTGTTGGCTGGATTGTCGTAGAGCTCGATTGGCGTTCCAATCTGTTCGATGCGCCCACCATTCATAACCACAATTCGGTCAGCCATGGTCATGGCTTCAACCTGATCGTGTGTCACATAAACCGAGGTTGTTCCCAGTCTTTGATGCAGCCCACGGATTTCCGTTCGCATGTGCGACCTCAACTTGGCGTCGAGATTGCTTAACGGTTCATCAAACAGGAAAGCCTGTGGATTTCGCACAATCGCCCGACCCATGGCGACACGCTGACGTTGCCCACCGGACAATTGTTTGGGGTATCGGTCCAACAGGTCTCCAAGACCAAGTATCTCAGAAACTTCCTTCAGCGCTACCTCGCACCGTTGCGGAGATTGATTGCGCATCTTCAAAGCAAACAAAATATTTTCTTCAACCGTCATATGCGGATAAAGAGCGTAGGTCTGAAAGACCATGGCAACATCACGCTTTTGCGGCGATACATCATTAATCAGTTCGTCGCCCAGAAGAATTTCACCCCCAGAAACTGATTCCAAACCGGCGATCATCCTCAGCAGCGTGGATTTGCCACAACCTGACGGCCCCACCAAAACAACAAACTCCCCATGTTCGATGGAAACATTTACATCGAACAACACCTGCTGCGAGCCATAAAACTTGGCAACATCCATAACGTTTATTGAAGACATGAGCAGAATCCCTGTTTGATCATTTGACACCACCTAATGACAATCCGCGGATCAGATACCGTTGAATGGACGCGAATATGATGGCCACCGGAATGGTCGCCATAAAGGTCGCTGCCATGATCAAGTTCCATTCGATTTCGTACAAAGTGCCGGTCAAAAACGCGATAGCAACTGGAACGGTGTGGCTGGCATTGTCCCGCAGCAACGTCAAAGCTAGTGCATATTCGTTCCAGGAATTGATGAATGTGAAAAGCGCAGTAACGGCAATTCCGGGAAGACACAGTGGCAAAAACACGCGCATGAATGCGGTGAATTTCCCGGCCCCGTCCAACCATGCTGCTTCCTCGAGTTCCTTGGGGACCGTGTCGAAATAACTCGCGGTCATCCAGATTGCGAAGGCCATGAAAAAGGCGCTCTGCGCGGCGATCAGAGCATTCATGCTGTTGACCATGCCGAGAAATGCAAACAGCCGGAACAATCCTATGATCAAGACGATTGGTGAAATCATCTGGGTAATCAGAAGATAAATTCGGTAGGCATTGCGTCCCTTAAAATGCAATCGGGACATGGCGTAGGCGGCCGGCACCGCAACGATCACCGACAACAAAGTTGCGCCAATTGATATGTACAGGCTGTTTGCCAATGCCCGTCCAAACCCGCGCTCCGTCCAGACCATGGCAAAGTTTTCCAAAGTTGGCACTTTTGGAAACCAGGACTTTTCAAATACAAATATTTCGGATTTTGCGGTCAGAGCCGTTGAAAGCATCGTCAGATAAGGAAACAAAATCACCACAACGATGGGTGACAACAGACCCCAGCAAATCAGGCTGCGTTTAAGCTTTGGAGACATTGAGATCCTCCAAAACTGCATCATCAGCATCCTTCGCCTTTTTCGCGGCCGGATGTTTGTCCCGCGTGATATAGAAATACAAAATGGTGAAGATCACCAGCATCGCAAACATCACCACGGAACCCGCGGCAGCCTTGTCGAGCTTGCCGAACCGAAATGCCTGCTTGTACACATAGGTGATCAATATGTCGGTTTGATTGGCTGGACCGCCATTGGTCATGATCCAGATCAGGGGGAACGAATTGAACACGTAAATGACGTTCAATACCACGGCGATCTGGGTAAACGGCTTTAGCAACGGCATGGTGATATAGCGGAACCGTTTCCATCCACTGGCCCCATCCGTCATCGCCGCCTCATACAATGTGTCGGGGATCGATGTCAGACCGCCCAGAAAAATCGTCACCGTAAAAGGAATGGAAACCAATATTCCGATCAGGATTACAATTGTGAAGGCGGCATCTGCATTGGCGAGCCAAACATAATTTCCATCCATCAGGCCGAGGGAGTTCAACGTCATGTTCAGCGTACCAAAGTCACCATTAACCACCCAAGTCCAGACAACCGCAGTCATCGCCAGGGACACTGCCCAAGGCAGCAGGATAATTGTGCGGGCAACTGAACGTCCGTAAAAATCCTCGTTGAGGATCATCGCTATTGGTATTGACAACAATACCGTGCCACCAACCACCGACACGGTCCAAATGGCCGTCTGGCCAATGGTTTGGAGAAACACATCATCACTAAACGCTTTGGTGAAGTTCCCAAAACCATTAAATTTCTGCAGCTTACCAAATCGATTTACTTTGAAAAGCGACATTCGCACGACATCAAAAATCGGATAGCCAATGACGAATACCGACAGGAAAAAGCTCGGTGCGATCAGCAAATACGGCGAAAATTTTCCAATTCGTTTCATTTTTCCGCCGTATAGATTTTTGAATTTTTAAGTCATCTCCCGCACCCGTTCATTGTCACCGGGTAAGTCGAATAGTGCAAGCTGGCCAGCGGCTGGGAGGGTGTCGCTGGCCAACTCGTTGAGAGCTACTCCGCCAAAAGTTCATCCATTTTTGCAGCAGCTTTCTGTAGTGCATCTTGCGATGACATATCACCGGAATAGGCCTGGGAGAGACCGGCTTTCAGCGCGTCGGCCATTTCTTCCCAATGTGGAACCAACGGAGCAAATCGTGCCACCGGAGACATCTCCAGGAACACCGCCATGTTGGGGTCGTCGGTGAAGAATTTTTCCTTAGCCATGGAATTCAGCACCGGTACAAATCCTTCGATCTTGCCGAATTCAAGACGGTTCTCGTCATTGAAAGCAAATTCCAAGAATTTGATGGCTTCTTCCTTGTGCTGGGAAGTATCAAGAACGGAAATGGTGTCTGTTACTCCATACGTGGCACTGGTTGTCTTGGTCGGGATCGCCGCAATTTCATACTTGATGTTTGGCGCCTCCTCAGACAACTGCTTGTTCAACCATGGGCCCGAAAGCACCATGCCGAGTTTTCCGGCAGCAAACAGGTTTTGAAGATCTTCACGGCTTGATGCTGTGACACCCGGCTGAGTTGCACCTTCTTTGATGAGCCGAATATAATTGTCAGTGGCGGCAATTGCTTCTGCACTGGCAAAACCACTTTTGCCGTTTTCACCAATGATCGCTCCACCGTGGGTCCAAAGTGAATAGAACCAGTACCCTTCTGTATCCAGGTCATGCCCCTGAACACCAATGCCATAAATCTGATCGCCCAGCGCACTGATCTTCTTGGCTGCCGCCAAGGTTTCGTCCCAGGTTTTTGGCGCAGATGAAATGCCGGCCTTGGCGAATAGTTCCTTGTTGATAAACATGCCACGAGCAGATGCCGCAATCAGCAATCCCCATGTATGTCCATCTTGCTTCTGCAAGTCGAGGAAGGTCGGAACAAAGCTTTGTTTAAAGCTGTCTGACATCAATCCTTCGATTGGAGCCAGCGCACCATCCTTGGCAAAACCTGCCATCCAACGGGTGGCCATGTGGGAAATATCTGGTGCAGTTCCGGCCGAAATATCGGTCACCAATTGCTGTTGCATTTCCGGCCATGGCAAATGTTCAACTTTAACTTCAACACCGTCTTGCATGGCGTTGTATTTCTCAGCGAGGCCCTTGAAGAATGGCCCCGTTTTGGTGCTGTACTCGGCCAAGCGAACACGAATTGTGTCTTTGGCATAAGCAACACCGACTGTGGATAATGCGCTGGCTGCAATAAGTGCACCAACAGCGCATGCGGTTAAAAATCTCGATTTCATTTCAAATCCTCCTTGGGTTTGACGACACCTCACCCCATCAACGTTGCGCGGTACTGCCGATGGCAAGGCAAGATAGAGACAAAAATTTTACTTGTCAACTAACTGACCGACCGTTCAGTTAAAATTATTGACAGACCGTTCAGTTAATGTATTTTATGCGGGCAGGCTGTGGAAAAAACTGATACACTTTTTCACAATCGAAACAATTGGAACGGGAAATTCTGTGTCTGAAACACTTCTCATCCGCAACGGCAGGCTCCTCAGTGCAGCCGACAATCTTGATTACGCCCCCCTCGATATTCTGATCGCGGATGGCATCATTAGGGATATTGGGCCTGATTTGAAGGCATCCAATCTGCCGGAATACGATGCGGAAGGAGACATTGTATCTCCGGCATTAATTGACCTGCATACACATATTTACTGGGGCGCAACTTCCCTGGGCGTCAACGCAGAACATGTCGCCAGCCGTTCAGGAACCGGTTCTTTTGTCGATGCAGGATCGGCCGGCGCCGGAAATTTCCTGGGTTTTCGGGAGTTCATCGCCAAAAACAGCGATTTGCGTTGCTTTGCTTTCTTGAATGTTTCGTTTGCCGGAATTTTCGGGTTCGGCAAATCACTGATGGTTGGTGAAGGAGAGATCGACCGGCTGTTGCATGAAGAATCCTGCCAGCAGATTGCCGATGAAAACCGCGATTTGATCATCGGCATCAAAGTGCGGGCTGGAAAAATTGCTGCTGGAGAAAACGGCGCATTGGCCATCGAAATTGGCCGACGTATTGCTGAGAAACTGGACCTGCCCTTGATGTGTCATGTGGACGCCCACCCACCGTCCATCCAACAGGGTTTGGATCACCTGCAAAAAGGGGACCTTCTAACACACTGTTCAAAACCGGGACCAAACACGGTGGTGGATTCACACAAAAATGCCATTCCCGAATTGCTCAAAGCAATCGACCGGGGAGTGTTGCTCGATATCGGTCATGGCATGGGGGGATTCGATTTTGAGGTTTGCCGGGCAATGTTGGAACTGGGGATAAAGCCCGACACAATTAGCAGCGATATACATGCCCAGTCGGTTGACGGACCTGCATTTGATCAACTCACCGCCCTTAACAAGCTGATTGCTCTGGGAATGCCGGTGGCGGAAGCCTTTACAGCCTGCACGTCGAACCCGGCCAAAATTATCGGCCATGACGAACTCGGGTCGCTGGCAATTGGAACTCCGGCTGATCTTGCAGTTTTCAAATGGCAGGCCTCCCCAAAAACCTTTGTCGATGCAAAGGGGCAGACCTTGGATACCAAACGCCACCTTGTTTGTGATCGATTAATGGTTGCCGGAAGAACCATCGGAAAAGACGGAAAAGCCGTGAAATCAGAGAGCTGAACATGGATAAGTTGAACACCACATATGGCCATTTTATTGGCGGAAACTGGCAGGCAGGTCGATCGGGCAAAACCTTTTTTGCCGCAGCACCAGCTACCGGAGAGATTTTGGCCGAGCTCGCAGAAGGCAACAGAGAAGACGCCCGGGCAGCAATTGCATCGGCCCGCGCTGCATTCCCGGTATTTTCCAGATCCGAAATCTGGGACCGGTCACGCCTGTGCCATCGCATTGCCGATGAAATAGTCAAAAACCGCGATGGTCTGGCCATGGTCTTGTCGAACGAACAGGGAAAACCTCTCACCACGGAGGCCTACGGCGAAATTGACGCTGCAGCTACCGGGTTTAGGGAAGCCGGGGAACTAATCAAATGGATGAACGGTGAAGTCATTCCAACTGAAACACCTGGAAAACGGGTGATATCCTACCGGCAGCCACGTGGCATCTATGCCGTAGTGACGCCGTGGAACTTTCCCATCAACATTCCCGTTGAATATCTGGCTCCAGCGATCGCAGCCGGAAATTGTGTCGTCTGGGCCCCTGCCCCAACAACCTCGCTTTGCGCAGTCAAACTATGCGAAATAATGTCAAATGCTGGTTTGCCGGATGGTGTCGTCAATATGGTGATGGGCCCCGGAGCGATTGTTGGCGACGAATTTGTCTCCAACAAGCATGTCAATGGAATCGGTTTTACCGGCAGCCCGCAAACCGGTCAGAAAATTGCTCAACGGGGTGCCGGCAAACCGATGTTGCTGGAACTCGGAGGCAACGGCCCGGTCATAATTTTAGACGATGCCGACCTCGACAAGGCAGCAGAAGCCGCCGCTTTTGGAAGCTTTTTTAATGCGGGACAGGTTTGCGCCGCAACAGGCCGAATTCTGGTCACGAAGAAAACCCACGATGGCGTGGTTGAACGCCTGGAGGCCCTTGCAAATAAAGTTGTCCTGGGGCCTTCCACTCTGCCGAACACGACGATGGGGCCGCTCAATAATGAGGATGTTCTGGCGAAAGTTCAGCTGCACATCGCAGACGCATCTTGCCGAGGAGCAGATGTGGTTTGCGGTGGCGCCAATATGCCCGAGCTGGGAAGCGAATTGTATTTTGAACCAACGGTCGTGACCAATGTTTCAGCTTCGAGCCTATTGAACACAGCAGAAACGTTCGGTCCCGTAGCTCCGGTTATTCTGTGTGATGATGAAGATCACATGCTGGAAGTCGCCAACGCTGCCGAACACGGGCTTGCCGCTTCAGTATTTACCGAGAACCTCAAAGCCGCCCATCGATTTGGCGATGCACTGCAGACCGGAATCGTCAATATCAATGCCGCCAGTTGCTACTGGGAATTACACATTCCATTCGGTGGAGCATCGGGAAAGAACAGCGGTATTGGCCGCCTGGGTGGCTCCAACACACTACGCGAAATGACCGACGTCAAAACCGTGATTTTTGACCTCAACTAAAGCGTGCTGAAATTTCATATGTGAACAAGGAACAGTTTCATGTCACAGACAAAAACGAATGAAAAAGGTGGCTATCGCTACATTAAAGGATTGTTTCAATATTCCGCCGGAGTAGCGGCATTGCCGGGCTTTGAAATCGAAAGGGTTCGGTTTGAAAAACCATTGCCACTGGCTGAAGGATTCAACGCAATCAAATCCCACCTACGGACAATCGGGCGACCGATTGACGCCTTTTGCGCCTGCGAATTGCGGTCTCCGGCGCCGTTTGACGATGACGGATTTCGCGACTTCAACCGCCAGTATATTCGCCCGCTTGAAGATTGGGGAATCGTCGAAAACGACGATAACCCGATTGCCCGCAGCAATGTCTGCCCGAAAGTTAATGCACCAAGCGAGCCGGTATTCTACGCCTTTTCCTACACGGTGCCCACGACAGAAGATTCAAGAGGAAGTTTCGTGATCGCCGGCAGTGCGGAATCGCCTGAGGGAAACACCAAATATGAAGAGGAAACGGTCAGGTGTGGCGAGCAAACCGCTGACGCCATGCAGGAGAAAGCCCAATTCGTACTCACCGAAATGGAGCGCCGCATGAAGGCACTTGACTTTGGTTGGGACGATTCATCCGCAACCCATGTCTACAGCGTTTATGACATTCACCCGTTTCTTGAAGAAGAATTGGTAACGCGTGGCGCGGCAAAGGCCGGAGTTACCTGGCAATTCTGTCGCCCACCTCTGGACGTTTTGGATTATGAAATGGACGTCAGAGGAGTAGCGACGGAACGAGTGATTTGATCCGTCGCACCAATTGCCTTTACATCGATTCAGGGTAACCGAAGCCAGTCTGGCTCTAACCCTCGATCAACACCACGACGGTTTCCGGTCGCACACCATCATATTTCATTGCGGCAGCTCCAGCATCACTTTCCAATAGTGCCTGGAATGCTCCCATATCGTAACTACCCAGCTACCCCAACCTGATGCTTTTATAGACGGCCCATCAGACGGGTCTGAGGTTGAGGATGAGCTGATCAGGCGCGGTTTTCAAGGTTTTCAGGATGTCCCAACCTTGTTTTCGCGCCGTTTCAATGACCGTTCGTAAAGTGCAGAAATTCTCGGCACCAGCCTCTGTTCGAAAGCTTCCCGAGACCTTTTGTCGAACTTTCGTCATTCTGAGATCACGCTCTGCCTCGTTGTTCGTGTAGGGAACGCGCAGATCATTGAGAAAGAGCAAAACCGCTGCTTTATGCGTTTGGAGTCGCAAAGCGAGATTGTGCCCAATCCGCCGTTTCGGGCGACCCCGCTTCTTGCCTTTCGTTGGGCGCGCGAGAGGCGGTTGGGCCTCGTGGAACGCGATAGCACGCTCGCAACAGGCATCAAATCGCCGCTCGATATCCGTGATTGCCTCCGGGCTGACCGCGCTCCGATTTTGGATTCGCGCGACATGCGTGAGCTTCAGTGCGTCGAGCAGAATGGCTTTCATGTCCGGCACCCAAGCTTCTTTTTCATATTCGGTCAATGCCTCCAATTCGCGGGAGATGTGGGCATTGCACAATCCATGGGTCACATTTTCCACTGCCCAGTTGGAAGAGAAACAGTCATGCACTGCCGTTCCCGCCAGTTCTGGTGGCACTTCACCTCGCGCAGTTCCGAGCCGAAGGTGGCTTAGAGCGGTGGAGCATAGCATATGAAGCCAGCGCGTTCTGCCACCAATCCTGAACCCCGTTTCATCCAGATGCTTCACTGCCGTTTGAGGCCCGGACAGCAGGTTCTTCACCGCCTCAGCTAAACAGAGCATCTGCTCGGCCTTTTTGGCAACCAGACTGGAAAGGGTTGCCGATGTGATTGTGACCCCGAAAATGTCCGCAAAAACCTGCGCCAGGCGATTTTGGGGAATGCAGTGCTGCGTCTGTAAATAGGCGGCCAACGCCCCTATTTCATCGCCGTACTGGGCGGGTGATGTTACCCCTTCAGGAAAATCGGCGCGGGTTTTTGCACCGCAATGCTGGCATTGGCAAATATGCGCACGATGCTCGGTCACATAAAGCGGCGGTGGAGGTTTGAGGCCAAACACCTGTCTGCACGCAGAACCTATGGTATCCTCCGCCGAAAGCGCGGCCTGACAGTTTTGGCATTGGTTCGGAAAATGACTGGTGATCTCGTCTGGGTTCTCAACCTGTTTCAGTGTGTTGCCGGGATGTCCGGGTTGGCCGCCAGGCTTTCGATTTGACTTGCCCCGCTGACTTTTGGTCCGCCGTTTCTTATCGCTAGACGGCTTTGCCAGTCCGTCGCTCGAAGGTGGTTTGCTGCTATTACGACTGTTCGATCCCAGACGACGCTCAAGATCTGAAACACGCTGCCTAAGAACCGCATTATCTTCTCTAAGTTGCTCGTTGTCTTTCCTGAGTTGTTCGTTTTCCTTCAGGAGCCGAGCGTTCACCTCCAAAAGCTGCGCATTTTGTTCTTTGAGTTAGACAACCTGACCCACCAGAGCCATGACCACATCAATCAGTTCTGATTTTGAGAAATCAGCAAGAATTTCAGGTGTCAGATTTTCGAGTTTCATCCTCGCAGTCAAACACCAAAATGAAAAAAGTGGAACCTCAAATATGCGCCATGAATCAAATTGTCGCACCTAATGGCAGCAGAAATAGGGTAGCTGAGTAGTTACCCCATATCAGCAATATCCATCGTCAAGCCAACTTGATTTGGCTCTGTTGGGTGAACGAATGTGCGAATGTTTTCCGCAACCCCGCCAAACAGCTCTTCCCGTTTTGGTGAGGCGAGCCAATGGGCAACATCATCAACCTCATGCGTAGAAATAATTCTCGGCATTTTTTCCTCCTACTAAGACAAACAGATACTAGCACATATTGGCGCGTATCAGAAAACCTGGAAGGATTCCGGCCTATCTCCGCGCCGCGACAATCACAGCTGGGATATTCGCTGATTGATTATTCATCCCCTGCAACGAAACAAGCGTCGTAGACTTCCGCAGCAAGTTCCGGATTTTCAGCACACTGTTGATACCCATCAAGCTCTTCAAGATACAGGTATTGAACATAGGGCGAAATCAAATAGCGGCCTTCGCCACTTTTGAAATACCCAAACATATCCAGCTGATCTTTCACATTCGGGTCTGAATCGACGATGGATTTGCGCAAATTGTCATCGACAATGTGGTTTTCCGGCAACTGGTCCGCCGGTCCGTCATAATAGTTATTCACCACCGTATTGGCCCCATGCACACCTATCAAAACCCGCCGATCCAGATAGTGGTGGTTGTAAAATGCAAAACCGGTTCGCTGGCCAACTAGAATGCGGCTGTTCTCGGCAGCGAGGACAAACTGGTCAAGAATACCACTCGTCTCGTCCAATACATAAGCGAACACTTTGTGTGTTTGATTATAGAACAGAAAAAACCGCACACCCGACTCATCGGCAACCAAGCCAAGATAGAGCTCTCCCTCGGCAATAATATCCTTGGGAGGTTGGATGGCAGAGACATCGTTGAGGTTAAACGTAACCGACTTTCCCTTGTAGGCCACTTGGTAAGAAAATGGATCGAGTTTGGTGACTTCAACCCCGTCTTCAATTGTTAGAGGCTTGTACAGCATCTCGCCGGCTTCGCTGGCCTGATTTGCCTGTATGAATGCCGCAAAATGAATTATGCCCTGATCACGGTCCTGAGCCGCAAGGCGCAGGTTTCCAGCATAGATCACCCCATCTGCAGGAAACGTGAAATAGTAATAGTTTTCGGTTGGATAAACCGAAACCTGATCCGGCAGGCGCGAAAATACAAATTCAAACGCATCTTCAACACCGTTAATTTTCAAGCTTTCACCGGCTTGCATATTCTCAATCCAAGACTGGTTTGTCTTGATCTCGGGATTTTCCGCGAAGGCCGACATGGTTAAAGTTGGCCATAATAGTCCTGCCGCGAATATTAAAAACCAGCGGCGCGCGTCCGCAAAATATGATCCTGCTCCACGGCGAGAATATAGTGTTTCAATCATCGATCTTGTCATATCGGAGTCCCTGGAAGCTTGGTCTTCAGATGTTGCCAGTATTTGCACATATTGAAAAAAGTGAAGGTTTACAGTCAATTGGCTCACCGGCAGTTGCCGATGAGCCATCTTGTATTCGCTGCAAAGTGAACAGTTACTTCTTAGTTTGTAGGCGCCTTGTTCAGTTGCAGGTTTTGCGAACGTGGAACCAGGATCCTGGAACCTTTAGGCAAATGGACCTTTGAACCCTTTGGACGATGGATCCGCGAACCTCTCGGACGATGGACCTTGGATCCCCTTGGGAGATGAACCTTAGATCCCCTCGGACGATGAACCTTGGATCCCCTTGGGAGATGGACCTTAGATCCCTTCGGACGGTGGACCTTCGAGCCTCTTGGACGGTGGACCTTCGAGCCTCTTGGACGGTGGATCTTCGAACCGCGTGGATAGTGGACGGTCGAAGCCTTTGGACGGTGAACATTGGAACCGATTGGCCGGTGCACTGGCAGACAATGCGGCAACGGAATTCGGGAAGACGCACCATCAAAGTCGTCGTCTGGATCCGTGTTCCACTGAGTTCCACCAGGAGCCCATTCGATTTCCGCAATGTTGCGCAGACGGCACCTGTTGTAGGAATTTGGCACCCAAACATTGACTTTCAATTCCACATATTGACCGACATTGAGGATGACGTTTGGACGCCAGCACTGCAATTCCGCAGGACCTGCTGTCCAGCAAGACCAAGGTGGCACGGGACCAACACCAAAGTAGGTACCTGCTGGTGCTGCTGGCACCACATCTCTCACCAATATGTCGCCCCAATAGCGGTCGGGACCGGTGTTACGAACAATTATTTTATATTGGCAAGACCAACCACCAAACATCGGCAAGCAGTCTTTTGGCGATGCCGTCTTGGTCAGACGCAAGTTGGTGTGGAATGGATCTTCTGGTGGAGTAAATTCCGGTGGCCAATCTTCTGGTGAATCATCATATGGTGGGAAATAGCCCGGTGGATACTGGTGTTCAGCTGTCTCCAGGCAAGGTTGGAAGATTTCAACATCTCCCATGTGGCCAGCCTTGTGAGAATCGCCAGTCAGGCCATCATAATCGACAAAGTATGACGCCACAGGAGGAACATTCTCCGGGCGAACTAGGTCTGTCGAATTACCTTGGAGACCGTGGACGTCGGCGGGCGTTTCGTCGGAACCATCACTGGCAACCAGACGACCACCGGTCGACCACAACATGCCACCACATTTGTTGGTATGAGCGGAACCAGTTTCATCGTAGTCATAGCCTAGGGCTGCACCACCATTGGCGGCTTCATGGTCTTCTGGCATGCCGATCGCATACTAATCGGGATCAGGTTCCCATGCACCCTCTTCAGTGGTCGATGGAATATAGCGCATCACACTGGCTTTGCCGGGTTCAATAAACTCCGAAAAATTGAAGCTTGCAGTCTGAGGTCCTCTTTGAGCGAGATAAATGCGCCCAGATTTGTCAAACAGCATATCGGTGATCGGGCCATTACTGGACAGATCCTTGACATCGAACTCCAACTTCGCGTCATCGGCGAAACTGCCATCATCCGCGATACCAACTGACCAAACCTGCGGCTCGTTCTGAGTGGCATAATAGACACGACCATTATTGGTGGTCAGGCCCCACACACGCCGTTGCGACTGCGTGTAACCCCAGGTGTCTGTAGCGGTGGCATCAAATGTTGCATTTGCGATGTCGAGCGTTGACCCATCATCAGCGACAGATTCCAGCCCGGCATTTGCACGGCCAGTCACACCATGATCGAACGAATCGATTACGGTTCCGTCTTCGGAAATCCGATAGATCATTCCATTGTCGAGATCAGTTGCAAAGAACTGTCGGCTCGCTGCATCGAAAACAACGTCGCCAACACCCGCACCCGAATTTCCGGGAAGACGAGCAAACTCGGAAATTTCACCGGTAACACCATCGATTTGCCAAATTGAGCCGGCGGAACCGCCAGGGCCAAATTGACCATTCATAAATGTTGCTCCAGGCTCACCGAATTCGAGACGTTCGCCACCTCGACCTTCAACAATATACAAGCCGAACAGCGAGGTCGCACCGAGATAGATATTGGGGGTTTCTCCATCGCCGGCATCATCCAGCGCGATGGCAAAAACCTGTCCAACTTCCTTTGCTGTGATGCGCCGCTTGGCGGTCACAGTGGTCATGGTGCCTTTCGGCGCTCCCGACATCGCGGCCAGGGCCATAATCTGTGCAGATGGTCCGTCAAGGTCGATGTGGAGTGTTGGATTGGTCGTAGTTGGTTGAGCGGTGCCCGAAAAGCCGGTTACGACAGCATCACCTGGCGCCAATACCGAGCCTTCCTGTGCACGTGCATTTCCTGCCAACATGCCGGCGGCAAGAGCAGCTGTACAAATCAGCGTTTAATTGTTCTTACTCATTGTTGGGTCTCCTTCCTAGAGGTTCACGCTGAAGTGGATTCCCCAACGCGTGTTGAAAGCAACCTACCCCTGACTTGCGCAATGATCTGTGAATTCTGGCACACTCATCGCGGCGGACCCTTGAAACGTCCTATCCATTCGTCAAATTGCGCTGCAGACGGTTGCTTTTGAGAAGAGCAGCGCAGGGGTACATTTCCAGAGATCGTCTGAATGCGTATTGAACACTGTGTTCATGCTATATTCAGGTGAGCGTTGCGCCGATATCAGGCAAGTTTGCTTTGATATTGTAATTCGCTGCGCAGTCCCGCCAACCCTCCGGTGCCTCCAGCTTGGCCGACAGAAATGTGGCCACACCGGTTACCGTCCAGCAGGCAGTCAGAAACTGGCTTTCCCGAAAGCCAACTGGTCAGGAAGCCCCCGTTAAATGCATCGCCCGCTCCAGTTGAATCCACAACGGTGGCGGGAAATGCGGGTGACGTGGTCCATTTGCCCTGCTGAAGAGAACGCGCTCCTTCACGTCCGCACTTTACGACAGTGAGTGAGGATGCGCCTTCGACAAGCCCTGACTGTTTCAAAAGCGAATATTCAGAATCATTGGGTAGAAAGACATCAACTTTTGCCAAAAGACTGCTCAATTTGGAGCCTTGCGCCAACAACTCAGCATCCCATGCACAGTCCAATGAGATGGTCATATCCGCTTTGCGAGCTTTTTCGATTAGGCTCGGATACTCCACCAAACTTCTCAGTTCACCGATATGGAGATGCCTGAACGAGCCCTTCGTCAAGTCAATGTCGGGCATCGCCTCGCCGCTCTTATTACTCAGGAAAGCACGGTCATCTTTTCCGGTAATCGCAACAGTCAGTTGCGGTGCGGCCCCCCTAGCTGCGGCTTTGCAATAGTTGATCCCAACGCCCGAATTCTCGATCTCGGTGCGAACAATAGAATCAAAGGGAGCAGCCGGTAGCGTCGCAAGCAGCGACGCTTTCCGGCCCAAGGCACTAAATGCTGCGGCTGTAATGAACGCACCACCACCGGCATGCAACGACAGGTCTTCAGCGAAGGTTTCGGTTCCCATAACCGGCAAATTTGGAACACCTGTAAACACCAAATCGCAATATAAGCGACCAGCGCAAAGCACCGTGTCTGATGAGCGGGTCTCCTTCACCGAAGCACATTTCCGCTATCGGCATCGAAGATGTGTAAATTGGACAGGTCAGCTGAAAGTTCAACCGCCTCGCCAACTTCCGGGGGAGCGCGACCGGACGCCTTGGCAATAATTTCGCCCGATGCGGTTTCAACATATATCAGAGTTTCAGGACCCAGCGGTTCACGGACAGTGACCTTGCCGGACAGGATTGATTGTCCGGCTTCCAGCGTCAAATCATCTGGACGGACGCCAACCAAGACCTCTAGCGAAGTTTCACGGGTCTGGTTGGTCTTAAAACTTCGGCCGCCCTGAAGCTGGACACCATCGCCACTTAATGTTCCTGGAAGCATGTTCATTGATGGCGCACCGATAAACTGGGCAACGAAAGCATTGGTTGGCTGGTGATAAACTTCGGCTGGCGTGCCAACCTGCTGGATATGGCCGTCCTTCATGATGACAATCCGATCGGCCATCGTCATCGCTTCCACCTGGTCATGGGTCACAAAGATAATTGTGTTTCCTACTCGTTGGTGAAGTTTTTTGATTTCCAATCGCATTTGAGTACGAAGTTGGGCGTCAAGGTTTGACAAAGGTTCATCAAACAAAAACACAGCCGGGTCGCGGACCATCGCGCGACCAATTGCAACTCTTTGTCGCTGTCCACCAGAAAGAGCATTTGGCTTGCGGTCCAGCAGCAATTGCATGTCGAGAATCTCAGCCACTTCCTGGATACGAGCCTCTTTTTCCGGTTTCGACATTTTCGATGTCCGCAACCCGAAGGCTATGTTTTTCTTGACCGACATATGCGGATAAATTGCATAATTCTGGAATACCATTGCAATATCCCGCTCTTTCGGCTCCAGATTATTGACCACGCGATCACCAATCATCACTTCACCTGCAGTAATTTCCTCCAGACCGGCGATCATTCTCAAAGTTGTGGATTTCCCGCATCCGGATGGACCAACCAACACAACAAATTCGCCATCCGCCACATCAAGATTGATGCCATGCAGCACTTCGGTTTGACCATAGGATTTCATCAGGTTTCGCACTGCGAGATTAGCCATGGGTCTTAGGACTCCAGCAAAGAGTTGAATGCAGCATCCAATTCGGATACCGCGTCTGTATGGCGATGTGTTCGCACAGCACGACCGGTCGATAATTGTTGCAACTTTGATCGATAAATTGTCAGTGCGTTGGAAAGCGCTTCGGGTGCGGGGCCGCCGGGAAGGTTGCGAACAGCGACAAAGTTTTGCGCTGAAGTGGTGGTTGCGAATTGGTCTTCAGTCATCGCCAGTGTGCGCCCCGTCTCCGATTGGAATGCTGCCTGACAATGTGAAAACCCGGAGCCGAGCGGCATGCCGGATTTGATTACAGCGCGCGCCGTTGCAGCAGCAATTTCGTGGGCCTGGCGAAATGAGAGACCTTCATTGCGAACCAATGTGTCAGCCAGTTCAGTAATTGTGATGCAGGCTGCATCGGTGTTCCGCTTTACATTGTCCTGATTGATTGAACAGGCCGGTAAGAAACTCGTCAGCAATTCCAATACCCGGCCTCCTGAGTGAAAGGCCGCATAGCCGGACTGTTGCACTTCGCCCTCGCTGTCATTCATGTCGGTGAAAGGCGTATTGTGCATCGTATTCACCAACATGTCGCAACGCCCGACCGTGACAGAAGCAAGGTGACGCATATGCTCAATCGGTACAGGATTGCGCTTTTGCGGCATGATCGAGCTGATTTGCACAAGTGAGTTTGGAACATAAAGCTGACCAACTTCAAAGCTTGACCAAACGCCCATATCCTGAACCACACGCCCCAGATGCACGAACATCAGCTTCATCGCTGAATACAGCCCCGTAATGTAGTCGACAGAAGCAATGCATCCATAGGAATTTAGCAACGGTTCCTCAAACCCGAGTAAACCTGCCATGCGTTGGCGGTCGAGGGGGAATCCTGAGGTTGTGATGGCAGCAGCGCCCATCGGACAATGCTCCAGATTTTCGGCCGCCGCATTAAGGCGTATCGTGTCACGGATCAACACTTCAATCATCGCGGCAAGGTAATGACCAAACGTTGTTGGTTGGGCAGGTTGACCGTGAGTATAAGCCACGATGAGCGTCTCCGCCTCCACCTCGGCCTTATCGAGAAGAGCGCTGGTCAATGTTTCGATTTGAGCCAACATCATGGCCGTATGGTTGCGCAATGCGAGCTTGAAAATTGTGTGATCCATGTCGTTGCGGGATCGGCCGGTGTGAAGCATGCCACCCAGATCTTCGAGTTTGTCGCGCAGCGCGGCTTCGACCACGAAGAAGTAGTCTTCGTGTTCACCGGTATATTGCAGGGACGCGATGTCGGTATCCTGCCCAATCTGGTGAAGAGCTTTGGCAATCCTGCAAGCCTGATCTCGCGACAATATTTCCGTCTCCGCCAACATGACCAGATGCGCTTTGTTGATCGACGTGAAGTGGTCGACATAATGGGATTTGACGCCATCAAACAGCGGCGCAAGAACGGTTTTCTTATACGTCGGGTCCGGGAATGTGCTTTCGTCGATCATCCCTTCAACCCCGCCATGACGACGCCACGAATGATGAAGCGTTGGAAAATCAGAAAAACAACCAGAGTTGGGATCGTGCTGATGGCCGCGCCGGTCATGATTAGTTCCCAGGCCACATCCGCCTCATCGCCAAAGCCCGACAACCCCACAGGTATGGTGTACATTTCGGTGGAGTTGGTTACGATCAGCGGCCACAAGAATGCCGTCCAATTACCCAGAAAAACAAAAATTGCCAGAGCAGCCAATGCAGGCTTTACCAATGGCATTGCCACCGTCCACCAGATTTGCAGTTCGTTCAAACCATCAATCCGGGCCGCTTCGATGAATTCATCCGGCACGCTTTCGAAGAACTGTTTCATCAAAAATGTCCCGAAGGCAGTCATCAGGCCGGGAAACATAATACCCCAATAACTATCAAGCCAACCGAATGACTGAGACATTAAATACCATGGGATCACCAGCATTTCAGTGGGGATCATCAGGGTTGATAGTATTGCGATGAATACGATCTGGCGTCCCGGGAAACGAAATTTACACAATGTGTAGCCGACGAGGCTGTCGAAGAACAAATTACAGATTGTGGTTATGGTCGCGATGATGATTGAGTTGACAAACCACCAGTAGAATCGCCCGTCTTCCAATACATATGTGTAATTTTCAATTGTGGGCTCTTCAGGGATCAGATTGACGTTGTAAACTTCATGCGGCCATTTCAGCGATGTCGAGATCATATAGGCGATCGGCATGATCATGATGATCCCGCCAATAAACAGCAGCAACCATCGAACAAGCTGCCCCATGTTTCTTGGTTTACCTTGCCCCGCCGTCAACAAGGTTTCCGATGAGGGGCGAATGGTTGCCGGAATGTCAGTAGCAACAGTCATCATTCACTCCTCAGCAGGCGAAGCTGGATGAGCGAAACCACCAACAAAATTGTAAACAAGACAACTGTCTGAGCAGCAGCATATCCCATGTTGAAACCGTTAAATGCGGTGTCATAGATCATCAATACTAGGGGTTTGGTAGAGTTCAGCGGGCCGCCGGGATTGTTGGTGGTCATGTTGAATACATGGTCAAATATGCGCAAAAAACCGATCGAAGAAAAAACCACGATGAACACCATGGTTGGTTTGAGCAGTGGCAATGTAATCTGCGTCAGTACCGTCCACCAGCCGACACCATCGATTTTCGCAGCTTCATAGTAGCTGGTCGGGATGGCCCGAATTCCGGCCATAAAGATGATGATTTGAAAACCCAGCCCCGCCCAAACGGCGGGTGCCAATACTGCTGGCAACGCATTGGTGGTGGAATTCAAGAATTCAATTTGAGCAATTCCGAATTTGGCCAAGACGTTGTTGAACAACCCGATTGGCACGCCTTGATAGAACCAGCGCCAGACCCAGGCCATGGCGACCGCGGATGTCATGAACGGCAGGAAATAAAGCATCCGCAAAAAACCATGCATGAAGCGCAGCTTGTCGAGATGATAGGCTATGATGAAACTGAGAACTAACGAAACCGGAGTGCCTATCAGCAGATAGACGAAGGTATTTTGAAACACTTTCCAGAATACCGGGTCGTTCCACAATCTCACATAGTTTTCGAGCCCCGCCCAGGTCCGGGTTCCCAACAGATTCCATTCCTGAAATGAAATCACGAAAGCTGTGCCTGTGGGATAAAAGCGAATAACACCGTAAAACAGCACCGGAATTGCCAGGAATGCCCAGGCCCAAACGATCTGCTTATGCTTGATGGTGAGGTTTTGGTAGGCCCTCATTAGGTGTTTCTCGCCGTTCTTTGAAGACCATTCAACAGGGGTGGTTGCCATCCCCAAATCGGCCGGGGATGGCTAGGGAGAAAGCCCTATTTGTAATAGTCGTCCAGAATTTTCTGCTCTTCTGTAGCAGCCGCAGCAATCGCATCAGCTGCCGATTGTCCTTCAATATCCATTCGCGAAACCATGTCCATCAACGCCTGCCGTTGCGCAGATTCATTAGCGAATTTCGTCGTGTTGGCGTATTCCAGCCCACGAATAAACGGGCCGAACACTGCATTATTCGCATTTTCATCGGTCAGACCAACGGATGGTTTGGCGGGCAATTCACCCACCGTGTCCAGCCAAATCTGCATGGAGGCATCAGACGTGACATATTTCATGAATTTGACTGATGCGTCGTATTTTTCACCTTGAGCCTTGGTGGTGATCGCATTCACCCAGTAAGAAGAATAGTTCGACTTGGTTCCATCGGGACCGGCTGGAAGTTCCGCTACTCCCCACTTCAGACCCCGGGTTTTGTTCAGAGACCCAATACGAAATGAGCCATCAATATGCATACCCGCTCGGCCAGCTTTGAAGGCAGCTTGCGGCTCATCCATGAAACCAAATGCGGTCACTTTATGTTTTTTTGCAAGACCCACATAAAAGTCGAGCGCCTTTTGCCCAGCCTCTGAATTGTAGTTCACCGTTTTATAGTCATTGAGATAGGGCTCACCACCCATCTGACGTACCAGCACTTCCCGGAACCAGTGGTGATCTTGCGCATTCATGCCAGCGGTGATGCCAACTTGCGTAATGTTGCCGGCACCGTCCAGTTTGGTCAGTTTCTTGGCCGTTGCAACCAACTCATCCAGCGTCGCGGGAGGCCCGCCGACACCGGCCGCATCAAACAAACGTGTGTTATAAAACAGCGCAAGACTGCGAACGGCTGTTGGTAGAGCCCAGTAATTGTCGCCTTCCTTCATGGCCTGCACCATCGGGAAGAATTCTTTGTCGATATTTGATGTTGGGAATTCTGCTGCCGGCAGTTTTTGAATCAATTTAGCCTGTTTGTAGTCATTCAACCATCCGTAGAACAACTGGACCACATCGGGACCCTCACCGGCCGGAATTGCTGCTGCCACTTTGGTGCGGTAGTCGGCATAGGGGAAATGGGTCATTTTGACAGTGATGCCAGGATTATCGGCTTCGAAGTTTTTGATTATCTGCTCCATGGCCGTTACCCGTGCCTGGAAAAAATACTGCCAGTATTCGATCTCAACGGCCTGGGCGGCGTTGGAAAACAAAACTGCCGTACTGGCCAGGCCAGCGAGTGTGAGCGTTTTAATCTTACGTATCATCTTATGTTTCTCCCGTTGATGGTTTGCTGTGGAGTGCTGTTATAATCGTGCATGGCTTTTGGATTCTGCTTCTTATTAACTCAAGCGGCTTGAGTTATCAAGTGAGTTGAGTTAATTGCTACCCTATGAGCCATTCGCTACCAGTTTCCGGCACCAACGCCGAACGGTCTCGGTCATCAAACCGTCAGGCTGTGTTGGGGCATATACAAAGTGCGGGTCAGTTGGGGCGGGCCGAGATTGCCAGAGCACTTGGGCTGTCGACCCAGGCAGTTAGCAACATCATCGCTGAACTGGCACACGACGGGTTATTGTTGGAAGCTGGAACGAGATCAGGCGGACGCGGCCTTCCAGCGGTTCAGTATGGAATCAACGCCGAGGGTGGCTACGCTGTTGGAATTGAAATTCGTCCCGATGCCATTTTTGCGGCACTTGTGGATCTTCACCGCACTGCCGTTATCACCCGCAGACGAGCCTTGAAAAATACCAAGCCTGACAAACTGGTGTCAAAAATCCTGAAGCTGCGCGACGTGATGTTGGAAAAAACCCGCATTGACGCAGATAGATTGCTCGGTGCTGGCATTGTAATGCCAGGGCCGTTCGGACAAACCGGCCTTTCCGGGCTCGGTTCTGATCTGGCAGGCTGGCAACAAATTGATGCTCGGGCGTTGTTTGAAAATGCTCTGGGACTACCGGTCGAGTTGAGCAATGATGCAAATGCCGCGGCCATGTCGGAGCGGATCGCACAGGGTCCGGCTCGAGGTTTGACCAATTTTGCCTATCTATATTTTGGCGCCGGTCTTGGACTTGGATTGGTCAACCATGGCCAGTTGATGGAAGGTGCTTTTGGCAATGCTGGCGAGATCGGACATGTGCCCGTGATGACTCGCAATGGCCCTGCCCCGCTCGAACAATTGTTGAGTCGTGTCGCAGTACAAAACCACATGAATTTCAAAACTCCCTTGGATATCGCAGCAATTGACATGCTGTATGCCCGCAACGACCCCGATTTTATGGACTGGCTTGATTCAGGGGCCACTGCCTTGTCCCAAGCCCTGGGTTTGATCGAAAACCTGTTCGATCCTCAGACAACCATTCTTGGTGGGGCCATGCCAGAAGTGGTTTTGGATCACTTGATCGCAAACACTTCTCTGCCTGAACTGTCTGTATCTAACCGAGTTGACAGCTCACATCCTCGTCTGCAACGCGGCACATGCGGGCGCATGACCGCGACGCTCGGCGCGGCTTCGCTAATTCTGAATCGGGCATTTACACCCCAGGCCGCGTCACTTTGACCAAGGAAATCACATGCCGCTGACTGATCGAGACCGCATCGCCCGCGAACAACTACAGCCAAGAATCCTGGAACTGTGGCGGGCGCTGGTCCCGCTACAAACCGTCGTGTCATTCATGAACACCGGGGCCCATCCCGACGATGAAACTTCAGCCATGCTAGCCGCCTTCAGCTATCGGGATGGGATCGATATTAGCTATGCCTGCTCAACACGCGGTGAAGGTGGTCAAAACGACATTGGCACGGAAACAACCGAGGCGTTGGGGGTTCTGCGCACCGCAGAAATGGAACGAGCCTGCGATGTTCTGGGATTGCGAATGTATTGGCTCTCTGTATCCCCGGAAGATTCAGTATTCGATTTCGGTTTCTCAAAATCCGGCATCGAAACGATGGAAAAATGGGGCCGAGACAGAACTCTGGCGCGGTTTGTGGACATCCTGCGCACCGAAAAGCCCGACATCGTCTGTCCGACCTTTTTGAACATCCCAGGACAACACGGCCATCATCGTGCGATGACCGAGGCCGCCCATCTGGTCATGTCCCTGGCGGCAGACCCGGACTTTACCGGTAGCGATCTACTACCCTGGCAGGTGAAAAAATTATATCTGCCGGCATGGTCAGGTGCCGGACAATCATATGACGATGATCTGCCACCCCCACCTGCGACCTTAACCATTGAAGCGGATGGATATGATCCGGTCAGCGGTTGGTCCTATGAACGCATCGGCCAGCAAAGTCGGGCATTTCACCGAACCCAGGCCATGGGATCATGGGTGGCCGCGGGAAAAGAGCGAAACTGGCCGCTACATTTGGCCGAAACCCATGTGGAAGGCCCCGATGACACGGTGTTTGCCGGGCTTGCATATGACTTGGGTGCACTGGGATTGCCGGAAGTTCAAAATCACATAGATGCCGCGCGCGACGCCTTTCCCGATTTTGAAGAGGTTTTGAAAGAAGCTTGTCTTGCTTTGAGTGCGCTTGAAGGCGTGTCGATTGCTTCAGAATTTGCGCACAAACTTGAACGCAAACGCCAACAACTGGCTCACGTCATTCGAATCGCTTCCGGGGCAGAAGTTCACGCAGAGCTAAACAAGGACATTTTGAGACCTTCTGATAAAGCGGTGGTATCGATTGAAGAGCGCACCGGACTTGCGGATAGATTGGAGACCTCACTCTCGCTTCCCAACGGCTGGCACGAAACGGCGGATGGCATTAAAATTGAAAATGCAGAACTATCCAATGCTTATCCAGACGTTTATTTACCTCACCAACCATCAGATCCCTGCGTGCTCCTAACATTGGAGACCAACGGAGTTAAAAGCCAGACCCGCAAATCATTTGAAGTGACACCTTTGGTTTTGCCTCATAAATCAGCCGACATTTCCCCACTCAAAGAAGTGGTGAACCGGGCATCAAAGCGGCGTCAAATTTCCCTCTCGGTCAACAATATTGTGCCCAACGGGGCGCAAGCCGGGTTGAGTTTGCCGGAAGGTTGGAAGTCTCAAACTGTTGACACAGGTATCAATCTGTCCTTGCCCCGCGACGTTACGGAAGGCCGCTATGCCATTGCGATGTCGTTGGACGACAACTCGGCACAAACTGTTCGCACAGTCGATCACGACCACGTGGCAACCCGCGCCTTGGTCCAACCTGCAGAATTGCAGGTACTGGTGCTGGACGCCGCACTCCCGGCCGTAAAAGTTGGCTATATCGGCGGCGGCAATGATCGCGTCGACTACTGGCTTGAGCAGCTGGGCATGGATGTGACTGTCCTGAGTGATGATGATCTGAAATCAGACGCGCAACTGGAGCGATTCGACAGCATCGTGATCGGCATTTTCGCAATGAAGCTTCGACTAGGGCTGGTGGAACAGATGCATCGACTGCACGATTGGACTCGAGCGGGCGGCAACTTGCTTACCTTGTATCACCGCCCCTGGGACAATTGGGACAAGGATTCAACACCCCCTGACATGCTGGAAATCGGACAACCGTCATTGAGATGGCGAGTAACAGATGAGTCGTGTGAAGTAACCCATCTGGTCGACCATCCATTGCTTGCAACACCCAACAAGATTACCGACAAAGACTGGCAAGGATGGCACAAGGAACGTGGGCTTTATTTTGCCAAGGCATGGGCAGACAGCTATACGCCATTGCTGGAAATGGCTGATCCTGACGAAGCGTCCCTTCAAGGCGCATTGCTCACCGCCGATATTGGTAACGGACGCCACACACACTGCGCGTTGATCCTGCATCACCAGATGGAAAAACTTGTCCCCGGAGCATTCAGGTTGATGGCTAACCTCTTGGCCAAGCGCAGGTAATTCAACACCAGGCGGTTCATCTGCTTTGCAGGTTTTTAATAGATCTAACAACGGAGCTTGTTGACGTTGCGATATTATGGCTTAGCCTCAAAACCCAATCGCCAAACCAATTGGTCAAAGCGGTCCTGCCCATAAAACGGCTCGCCGTCATATGCCATCAGCGGCACGCCCCAATGTCCCAGATCAAGCATCCCATTGTGATTGTCATCGAGTATCTGGCTTGCAGTATCCCAAGACGTTTTCGCCAGAATATCATCATGATCCAATCCAATCTCTGACATTGCATCTTGGAGAAATTGGCTCTTGTCCCAGCCGGCATTTGCCCCGTTCCACAGTCCGCGGACCACCACATCCAGAAACTGCAGTCCCAACCCCTGGATGTTGGCTCCCACAAACAACCTGTACAATCTGTCAATGAGCGGTTGTTCGGGCGTTGCGATCCAAACTGAACCCGGTTCCAGCTGAATTGGAGACGGATCCGGCCGGGCGTAAGGAAGTTTAAGAAACTCGGCAGTTCGTTCAGTATCTCTATTAAAGTACTGTTGCTCCAACATGCTTCTGTCTTGGGTGGCCTGCGGCATTCTCAAGACCAATCCCAAAACGGGGCGCACAGTAACATCAACCCCCGAACTGGATAAGCCCAGCAGGCGGTCTATCAGAAAATAGCAGTAATCACTCTGCAGCGAATACCAGATGTCAACGCGCTTTCGGCCTTTCATGATCACCTCATAATCCTGTCACCCACGTGATCAACTGAATAAGTCGGGGCCCAATATCAAGACGGATCAGGGAAAATAGATGACATCTACTCCGGCTTCGTCGAGCATTTTTGCTGAAACCTGAAAGCTATGATCAAGAGCCCCGTCAGCTTCGGGAATCGGTGGGCAAACCACACAGCTAATACCTGACTGGATAATTCCCCGCCCGCAATCAGCACAGGGAAACCGGTTCACATAAAGGGTGCAACCCGCCAGGTCAGCACCTGACCTGGCAGCGTTATAAATGGCATTGCGTTCAGCGTGTTCTATCCAAAAAAACTTTTCGCCACTGGAGCGGTCAAAACGCTCATCATCATCGGACGCGACGCCGCGGGGCAACCCGTTATAGCCTGTCGACCGAATTTCATGGCCTGGCCCAACGATGACGCAACCGACCTGAAAATCACGATCTTCAGACCAGCCCGATACATGATCACACAAGCCCAAAAACCGCTCAGCCCACTTAGTTTGCACATCATTCATCGCATTTACCCGGCAAATACATAGGAGGTTTTGACGATTGTATAGAATTCAGAAGCATATCTTCCCTGTTCACGCGGGCCGAATGACGAACCCTTACGTCCGCCAAAAGGAACGTGATAATCAACGCCAGCTGTTGGCAGATTGACCATCAGCATGCCTGCCTCCGAGCGCCGGCGAAATTCCCGGGCTGATTTCAAACTACTGGTGCAGATTCCGGACGACAGGCCAAATTCTGTATCATTGGCAACAGATATTGCCTCTTCCAGATCACCAACCTTGAGCACTGACGCACACGGACCAAAGATCTCTTCGCGGTTGATGCGCATGTCGTTGGTCGTCCCGACAAACAGTCCGGGAGCTTGGAAAAATCCGGGTGTTTCCAGTTCCAGCCTATCGCCTCCTATGACTTCCCTGGCTTCAGACTTTGCAATAGTCACATAGTCCAGATTGGAAAGAAGTTGTTTTTCATCAACCACCGGGCCGATTTGCGTGGTCGCATCAAGAGGGTTACCAACTTTCAGGCTTGTCATTGCCTTGCTCAAGGCATCGACGAATTGATCGTGGATTCCAGACTGAACAATGAGCCGCGAAGAGGCGGTGCAACGCTGCCCGGTTGAGAAGAAGGCACCATTCAGGCAGGCGTCTACGGCCAGCGATAGATCCGCATCATCCATCACAACCATGGGATTTTTGCCGCCCATCTCCAACTGCACCTTTTTGCGCAACCGCCCACAGGTTTCAGCAATTCGATTGCCCACCGGAACTGAACCGGTGAACGAGATTGCCCCGATATCAGGATGGTTGACGAGCGCGTCACCGACGGTCGAACCACGGCCCAGCACAAGATTAAACACACCGGGCGGACAGCCGCATTCATTCAGGGTCTCCGCCAACACATGGGCGCAGGCCGGGGTCAAATCTGCGGCCTTCAAGACCACACAATTGCCAAATGCGAGCGCCGGGGCGGTTTTCCAGGCAGGAATTGCAATTGGAAAATTCCAGGGCGTAATCAGCCCAACAATACCAACAGGTTCTCGCGTGATTTCAACATCAATATCGTTGCGAACCGACGGAAGAAGTTCTCCGGCAAGTCGCAGTGCTTCCCCCGCAAAAAACTTGAATACTTGTGAAGCCCGCATGGTTTCGCCTTTGGCTTCAGCGAGCGTTTTACCCTCCTCGCGCGCCAGCAAATTGCCGATTTCCTCAACTCTCTCGGCCAGTTTATTCCCGACGGCCGCCAGCAGGTCGTGTCGTTGCTGGGGAGTTGATGCGGCCCAACCTGCTTTGGCTGATTTCGCGGCAGCAACAGCTTGATCAACGGCACCATCATCCCCGTAGGAAAATTCACCGATAATATCGGTCGTGTCTGCAGGATTGATATCTGGATTGTAATTGCCAAAGTCGACCCATTCGCCGCCGATCAGTGATTGGTGTTTTTTCATTTTATTCGCTTTTCTTTGCTTCGGTCAGTTGTAGGTTTTGTCTTCAAGTCAGTGAACCAACCATGGTCTGTCGCTCGGTTGGCCGTGCTGGATATGAGCGTCAATGGGCTCATGGCTTGCATATCTGTTGGCATGGGCTCAATCATTGTGATCGGTTGGCCAATGACTGGAGTTCCGGAGGGTCCGGCAGTGGAGCTTGCCCTTTCTTCCATCCCCCAGGGAAATTGTCGGTACCGTCCTCATTCTTAAACGCATCTTCATTTAACTTGACGAACGAGGCATCTTCTTCTGGCACTTCATCGTCATAACGAATTGCATCAACGGGACAGATGGATTCGCACATTCCGCATTCGATGCATTCGACCGGATGGATATAATACATGCGGTCGCCCTCATAAATACAGTCTACCGGGCAAGATGTGGTGCAAATGCCGTCTTTGATATCAATGCAGGGGCTGATTATGACGAGGGCCATAATTCAACATCCCTTCCAATCAGGGCGGCGCTTTTCCTGAAACGCCTTAACACCCTCATCTGCATCTTCTGATTCCAACGCTGCCACAAGTTCCGGCGATTTGCAGCCATAGGCATCGGAAACAGACAGGTGTGCGGTATTACGTACCGTGGCTTTGATCGCCTGCAAGCTGAGAGGCGCGCAAGCCAGTACATCTGCAACCCATCGGTCGGTTTCCGCGTCCAGTTCGTCGGGAGAAACTACGGAGTTTACCAGTCCAAACCGGGCCATTTCGGACGCCGGGGACATCCGGCCGGTCATCATCATTCCCACTGCAATATTACGCGGAATCAGGCGAGGAAGCAGCGTCATGCCACCATCCAGAGGAACCCGGCCCACCTTGGCTTCAGGCAATCCAAATCTTGCAGTCTCTGCGGCAATCACGATGTCGCATCCCAACACCAATTCCAGTCCACCGCCAAGAGCCAGCCCGTTGACCCGGGCAATTATAGGTTTGGAACCGCCAAAGCCAATCGCCTCAAACGATGACCAATATTCCAACCCGGTGCGACCAGTATTTTCCTTAAGATCTGCTCCGGCGCAAAAGGCCCGGTCTCCAACACCTGTCAGAACCGTGCATCGGATGTCGTCATTTGCGGAAATTTCCCGCCAGATTTCCGCCAACCTTTTGTGTGCCGCACTGTCCAGTGCGTTCATGCGCTCTGGGCGATCAATGATCACTCGGGCAACGTGGTCCTCGATTTCAAGGCGGATCGTCATCCTGCCATCCTGTCGACATCAGTGACGTTAATCTCTGCCAGCACTTCTTCTGTGTGTTCTCCGAGCTTTGGTGGAACACGATACACTTTCAGCGGTGCGGCACTTAAGTGAACCGGCGAACCAACAAGCGTAATCTCACCAAGAAGTGGGTGATTTATGGTGTGCAGCATGTCGTTGATTTCAGTTTGTGGATCGTCAAGCGCCTCTCCCAGAGAACGCACAGGGGCGCATAGAAGGTCCTGCTCTTCCAGCTTTGATATCCAATAGGATGTCGTGTTCTTGGCTATTTGCGTGCGGAAGGTCTCCTGCAGAAAAGGCTTATTGGCGCGCTGGCTGGCGAGGTCCGGATAGGTTGGTGACAGATCTTCAAGTTCCAATGCCACGCAGATATCACGCAACGGATTTGCCTTGAAAGCTCCGACCACAACAAGCGCACCATCGGTTGTCTCAAATACTCCTGTCAGCGGCATTGCAGCCCAATTGAGCACTTCGCGGTGCTTCGACCATTGCGCAGCCTCCTGCATCTGCATGGCAATCATACTGTCGTAAAGTGAAACATTTACCTGCTGTCCGGTTCCTGTTTTCTCCCGCATCATCAAGGCGGCCATAATGCCCTGAACCAGGTGCATTCCCGCAGAATAGTCGCACAAAGTCGTTGGATATATGGACTTGGGAATCGACGGATCCTGAGTTTTCTCCATGACACCACTCATCGCCTGGGCCAAGACGTCCTGACCACCCTTATGGGCATAAGGCCCGGTTGGGCCGTAGCCAGTGCCAGACGCGCAGATGATGCGCGGATTCAGCTTTGAAAGGTCTGAATAACCAAAACCAAGCCTCTCCATTACACCGGCCCGAAAATTGTCCACCACAACATCTGCAGTCTTTATCAATTCCAATACTGCATTTCGGCCAGTCTCAGACTTTGTGTCGATTTCAATAGAACGTTTGTTGCGATTGAGAGAGGCAAAAACTGCATTGTTCATCGCCTCTTCGCTGGATTCACCAAAGAAATTCCGAGACAGATCGCCGGCACCGGGTCGCTCAACCTTAATCACATCGGCGCCGAAATCTCCCAACATCTGGGTCGCACAGGGACCCATCATAACCTGGGTGAAATCAATCACTCTCACACCGCTGAGCGGCAATACTGCATCGGTCATTATTCGTTCCTTATTCTGCTGCAACCGGAGGCTCAAGGAGAGCATTTGCCGACGGGACATCCCCCGGGTCGGCACCCTGCGCACGCATTTGTTTTTGAATAGCTTTCGCCTCAACATCACGAAGCGCAACATCGCCATTCAATGCCAGTGACACAGCCACCCCTGCCGCCTCACCCTGAGACATGCATGGCGGAATTTCGCGCGACATCTTTTGGGCGTCGCTGTCTACTGAATAGTGTCTTCCAGCGACGATCAGATTGTCGATACCTTTTGGCAAGAGCGCGCGATATGGCGTGTAATAATCGCGTCCGCGGCAAACCGTATCTTCAAAGTAACGACGCGAAGTGACGTCACTTTTGGACACAACATACTCGCCCTGCAGCAACCGTGTTTGACGAACCCCCATTTGTTCGGCGGCTCCCAACATTCTGGCATTTTCAAATCCGGGAATGTTTTCGCGTGCGAAAGCCAGCAAGTTCATCATGCGCTCGCGCCCTTCATATTCCGCCTTGACCATATCATCGACGGACAATCCATCGTAGCCTGGCATATGTGGACAATTGCACCAGACAATCCCGGGCAAAGGAGTTTTCAACCACCACATTCCCCAGGCTCCGCCAATCACCCGGCGGGCCTGGCGGTCAAGTTTCTTGTATTCCTCAGGATTGGAATATTCGAAGGCCTCAGCCTTATCGGTATCAACATCGCAGAGGCGGAACACCGTGGTCACAATAAACTGCCCGTCGGTGTAGTCAGCTCCGGCCGCAACACCTACATCGAGGTCACCAGTACCATCAATGACCATTTTTGCGCGTATTGCCTGGCGACCAAGTTTGGTCTGGGCGATCACACCGGTAATTTTGCCGCCTTCCATGAGAACATCTGAAAACCATGAGTGGGTTCTCAGGTTCACACCGGATTCCTTCACCATATCCAGGCTGACCCGCTTCCAGGCATCAGGATCAAATGCCACAGCATGAATGATCGGTTGCGGCATCATGGCTTTATGGAAGTCAATACATCCCCATCGCGACCATTTCTGCCACATCTCCCAGTTGGTCTGGCAATCTTCGCGAGGTGGATAAACCGCTGCATCGACGCGCTCAAGGCGCTCTACGAATTCGTCCACGACACCGGTTGTGACAATCTCGTTACCTTCGTTGACCATGTCATCCAGCACCAACACCATGCCGCCGGAAGCCATGCCACCCAAATGGTGATACCGTTCCAGCAGTGTAACCGAACAACCGTTCCGGGCAGCCGATACAGCAGCACTGTGTCCGGCCGGGCCTGCGCCAACAACAACCACATCACAGTCGGCCACTACGGGTATCTGGCCATCACTCACATTTACAAATTCCGTTTGACGTTCTGACATTATTTTCTCCTAAGAGTAGGGTAAAACCCAATTATTTCAAAGATATGCATCTACCAGCGCACGACAAGTTTTTCAGCAATGCTGACGGTCGCAAACAAGATGACCGACAGTCCGGACGACATGAATACGGTCGCGTAGAGAAGCGATGATCGATAATTAAAAGTGCTATCAATAATCAGTGCACCCAGCCCGAGATCGGCTCCAATCCACTCGCCAACAATCGCGCCGATAACGCAGGTGGTTGCGGCAATTTTCAGAGCCGAAAACAGGAACGGCAGGGACGAAGGCAATCGCATCTTCCAAAACACTTCGGTTTTAGAAGCCGACAAAATTCGAGCCAGTTCCAACGCCTGCGGACTAACCGCTTGCAATCCTCTGACCATGTTTACCAGAGTTGGAAAAAAACAAATCAATGCAGCAATGACCACTTTTGCGGTCATACCAGCACCGAAAATCAAAACCAGAATTGGTGCAATGGCGAGTATTGGTATTGTATTAATGAAAACGGCAATCGGGAAAAATGCTCTTTCCACCGTTCGGCTGTGCACGAACGCAATTGCGATGAGAATTGCCGCTAAGTTTCCAACCAAAAATCCAGTGACGCTTTCATATAAAGTTGGCCAAAAATTTCGAAGCAGGAGTGGAAATTCTCGTACAAACTCTGCTGCGACATCAGATGGCGCTGGAGCAATATATTCGGGCACACCAAATAATCTAACGCCAAACTGCCAAACCAAAAGCAGTCCAATTGCTGTTGCGATGGGAATTAGTATTTCAGCAAGCCTGCTGTTCTGGAAATCTGTTTCAGCCGCTTCTGTATCCGAGCTCTGATCGACATTTTGTTCCAATGTTGCCTCCATGTCGGACATCAACATTCCTCCAAAAGTTCGCGAAGTTCACCGCAATATTTATTGAATTTCGGCGTTTCGCGTACGGTGATTTCCCTTGGTTCGGGAAGCTCAATATCCACTATCTTTTTCACCCGACCCGGATGAGCCTGCAGCATCAATATTTTTTGTCCCAAAAAGACCGCCTCGGTAATGGAATGGGTGACAAACAATATTGTCGTGCCGGTTTCCCGCCAGATGTCCAAAATCTGCAAATTCAGGCGATCCCGTGTCATTTCATCAAGTGCCCCAAATGGCTCGTCCATGAGCAGCAGTTTCGGTTGGCAAACCAGCGCCCGCGCAATTGCCACTCTTTGACGCATGCCGCCGGATAGCTCGTGAGGTAATGCGGTTTCTCGCCCTTTCAGTCCAACCATTTCCAGCAATTCCTTGGGCGTCTTGTCTCCAACAGGAATCTTAACTCCACGTTTTCGACCAATCTCGAGAGGCAGTTCCACATTGCTCAAGGCGGACCGCCACGGGAGCAAGGTTGCGTCTTGAAAAACAAATGCAAACTCTCTGGCGAGACGAGCCTCTTCCGTCGACTTGCCCAGAACCTGAAGGCTGCCCGATGCTGCAGGTATCAAATCTGATACCAGTCGCAGCAGCGTTGACTTGCCGCAGCCAGAGGGCCCGAGAATTGTCCAGAAATCGCCTGCATCAATATCCAGAGATATCTTATCAATGGCGGTAAAATTTCCGAATTTTACCGTCGCATCGACAAGCGATGCTGCGACGGAATGATCTTCCGTCGCAATGTTTTGGTTCTCCAACATTTGTCTAGCCGAGCTTCGGACGGACATCTGCGGTTGCCTTCAAGATATCGAGCGTCATGATATCTTCCAGCTTCGGTGCACCATTTTTAAACTGGCCGAGCGAATCGTAGGTGCTGATCTGGTCCTGCCAATTTTCGGCGGTCATCACACCCCAACCTCCAGCAGCGGTTTTTTCGTTGAACGAGTAGCCGAGCACCAGGCCAACGGCCTTCATCTCGTTTTCCTTCTTTAGGTTTGGATATCTTTCAACCAAAGCGTCCACTGCACCTTCGGGATTTGCCTGGGCCCAGCCCCAACCACGCGAAATGGCACGAATTGCACCGACAACTTTGTCACCGTGCTCTGCCAGGACGCTGTCGGTAACATAATATGGATTGGCATAAAGCTGAATGCCGCTGTCCCACAAGGTCATATCAACACGATCGTCACCAAGCACCGACAAAGCACCAACATTTGTCTTCCAACCAGTTGCCACATCTACCTGGCCCGTCATCAGTGGCGACATATCACCCCCCATAACTGACACTTCGACCTGATCTTCGGCGATACCATTTTTCGCCAGCATCGCCCGCAACAGGATCCGAGCTGTTCCTTGGGTCGCGACTTTCTTGCCGATCAAATCCTGCGGTGTGCGCACGTTGCCTTTGCCGCCCAGTGAAAAATACGTGAACGGATGTTGCTGATAGCCAGCGGCGATACATTTGATGGGTATTCCCGCACCGCGCGCAAGCATCAGCGACGGGCTGGAGGAGATCGATCCGAAATTATTGCTGCCGGATGCAACAGACCCAATTCCATCGACATTTGGTCCGCCGGGTACAATTTCAAGTTCCAATCCCTCTTCCTTGAAATATCCCAGTTTTGCGGCTGCAACTTCCCCCAAAATACCGTTTGACGCCAACCAACCCAATTGCATGCGAATCTTGAACGGATCCGCACCCTGAGCAGGAATCACTGACATCAGGGTTCCTGCACTGGCAATCCCTGCAGCTGCTCCAACACCTTTGAGCAAGTCCCTGCGACTTGGGTTAATTAAAGAATCTTTGTTCATTTGTTTCACTCCCGTTTTGCAAACTTTAAATCTTGTGACCCCAAAGAGGCTACAATTCCGATTGCGGGACACATAGTGTCGAATTATGCTAACAGTGGTGCAAAAAATGTACCACCATCAAAACAGGCAGAAAAAACAATGCATAGTAGCTTTTTGCGACATTTTGACGAAGTCGCCAGGCAAGGTTCAATCCGAAAAGCCGCCAAAATTCTCAACATCTCATCCACATCGGTGAACAGGAATATATTGGGCACTGAAAAAAAACTCGGCGTGAAACTATTTCACAGGAGTTCTGAAGGTGTGAAACTGACCAGTGCGGGGTCGATCGTGCTGGAGCACTGTCGCAAAACCCTGTTTGATTTTGAACGGGTGAGCATCCTGATTGAGGACATTCGCGACATGCGAACCGGGCATGTGGAAATTATGACGCTTGATTCGATTTCGCTTGGAATTTTGCCCACCATACTGGACCAGTTTTCTGAAACTTACCCGCAGGTTACCTATTCAGTAACAACAGCGCAGCCAGACGAAATTGTAAATTCTGTATCGGATGACAGCACAGATATTGGCATTTCATTTGTCGATGACGCTCATCCAGGTGTTCGCAGTTTGACGGAAAAGTCCGCACCGATTGGCGTCGTGATGCTGCCAAATCACCCGCTTGCAGAACGCCACAGTCTGAGCGTGGCAGACCTTGCCGGCTTCCCCATGATCCGCTCCATCGACGCGCGCGGGGGCCAGTCGATTATTGACCAGGTGGTTTCCGACATTGCCCCGCTGCTCTCCACAACGATGTTCACAAATTCGCAGCCAATGGCCCGCGAAATGATCATTCGTGGCCGGGGTTTGGGACTCTATACAAAACTTGGTTTTCTTAAAGAAATCGAGGCTGGCATGCTGCGTTACGTTCCTTTGGAACTGGCTCATCTGAAAAGTCTGAAGCTTGGAGTTATTGTTTCAGATCAGATCAATATGGCACCCATTAAACACCTGTTGTGTAATGAAATTGCAAAGGCCTTCAGCTTGATACGACTGGACTCATGAACCGCGAACAATCTGGCTCACCACAGCCTCGTCCCGTGGGCGTGGACCATAGACAAATACCGGAGCCATTGCCTGCCCTGGCTTGGGCAGACGAACGACCTCGAACCCGCTGCCATTGCTGGATTGCTGCCGGATCAATTTATAATCGTTCAAAGCGGCGCCCAAATTCTTGACGAATCTTGCCGCGCGCTTGTGCACCGGATCAACATCCGTTGCTTTTGCTCTGGCTATTTTGAGGTTGTGGTTTTCAGCTTCCCATTCAGGGGGTTGATCCAACGCCCTGGCGAGACTGATTTTTGAGATCGGAATTTCGAATACGCCATCCGATCGAAAGGACTCCCGGCAAAGTTCATTCGCGGCGTCGATTGCCTTTCGAAACTCCTCTGTCTCATCCAGCGTCTTTGTCAGCCAGATCAGCCAGTCCGAAGGCTCCTCGCAGCTAGATTCCGCACGAATAGTCAAAATCGTATGGCCGTAGAGATTCAAGAAGAGGGTCGTTCCACCTTTGAATTTCGGGCTTTGTAGCAAATGCCCACCCATAAACTCACCAACAACTTTCTCGTCAGCACCATCGCTGTACACAACCCGGTCTCCCGGATTGATGCTATCCAACGCGGTCAGGTCAAAGTCCATCAGTTCTGGTCTCCCTAATCCACTTTTATGAGGTAGAATTGTCGGACGTCGTATCCTGTCTGGGCAGGGACAACTCCAGCACGCGCGCCACGTGCAAAGCAGTCGTCTGCGTGCCATCCGCAATCTGATGTCGGCAGGATGTGCCATCCGCAACAACTAATGTAGCCGGGGCCTGAGCGCGCACTGCCGGAAAGAGATCTAGTTCTCCCATCTTCATGGAAATGGCGTGGGTGTCGGTCTTGTAGCCAAATGATCCGGCCATGCCGCAACAGCTGGTTTCCACTGTTTCGACCGTTGTATTTGGGAGCAATCCAAGCACCTGCTCAACCGACGACATGACGCCCGCCGCCTTTTGGTGGCAGTGGCCATGCAGCAGGATTTTTTCTGCTGGCGAGACAAATTGGTTGCTCAAGATCTCCGCATCCACATGGTGGGCGACAAATTCCTCAAACAACAGTGCATGCTGGGCAACAAGATCCGAATCCGGCCCGGGCAGCAGTCGTGGGATTTCATCACGCAGAGTCAGCAGGCAGCTGGGCTCCAGACCGACGATAAAACGACCGGCCCTGGCATGAGGCACTAACGCAGCGAGCAAACGGGTAGCCTCTTCTTTTGCCTGATCCACAAGGCCGGTTGAAAGAAATGTCCTGCCGCAACACAGTGGACGACTATCTTCAGTTGCCTTGGCGATTGCAGTCGTTACACCAGCGGCACTGAGAACCCGAACAGCCGCCCGCAAATTTTCCGGTTCAAAATATCTATTGAAAGTATCGGCAAAGAAGACGACGTCTGGCCCGGCGGGGTCAGCATATTCTGAATCGCGCAGGGCATCGCCGCGCCATGCCGGCAACTGGCGGTGCGCCGAAAAACCGGCGATTCTTTCCAGCGCCTTGGCCAGTCCGGGCACCTTGTTTCGAAGGTTCATCACCCAAGGCAGCCTTGAAGCAAGCCCCGCGTAGCGCGGCAGGTAGGCGACCAGTTTGTCGTGCAATGAAATTCCATTTTTTGCAGCGTGAGCCGCCTGCACCTCAATTTTCATGGCAGCCATATCCACGCCCGTCGGACACTCCCGCTGGCAACCTTTGCAAGAGACACAAAGCTTCATCGTGTCCAGCATTTCGTCCGACGTGATTGCTTCCTCGCCAAGCTGGCCAGTAAGTGCAAGACGCAGGGAATTCGCCCGACCGCGCGTTACATCTTTTTCATTGCGGGTAATTCGGTAGGATGGGCACATGGTGCCGCCCTTCAGCTTCCTGCATGCACCATTGTTGTTGCACATTTCCACGGCACCCAGAAAACCACCTGCTGCACCTGGCCATGGCGACCAATCCAATGCCGGTTTGAATCCCACGGCGGAATAGTCGGGTCCGTAGCGGAAGAGCTTTCTGTCATCCATTTTAGGAGCTTTGACGATCTTGCCCGGATTGAACAACCTATTGGGATCAAACAGGTTCTTAACCTCCTCGAACGCAGATACGATTGTGGACCCAAACATCTTTTCGTGAAATTCAGAACGGACAATACCGTCACCATGTTCGCCTGAGTGTGAGCCTTTATATTTGGCTACGAGGTCAAAAGCCTGCTCGGCGATCGACCGCATGGTTGCCACGTCCTTGTCCAGTTTCATGTTGAGAATTGGTCTGACATGAAGACAGCCGACAGACGCATGCGCATACCATGTTCCTGTCGTGCCATGGCGTTCAAATATTTCGGTCAGCCCGGCCGTATACTCAGCAAGATCGGGAAGTTCAACGGCGCAATCCTCAACGAACGAAACCGGCTTTCCCGCGTCTTTCATCGACATCATGATGTTGAGACCGGACTTTCGAACTTCGGCAATCGCATCTTGCAAGGTGGGGTCAACCACATCGACCACTCCGCCCCATTTTTTTCCGGTTCCCTTAAACGAGAACCCCAGTTCAGCCATGGCATCGTCCAGCTGATCTAGCTTCTTCACGTTCTGATCAGCCTGCAATTCCGCAAACTCCACCAGCAGAAGTGCCTCGGGATCGCCTTTGACAAATTGTTCAACCGTCTTGCGAAAGATCGGTATCTCACGCGCCAGCGCAATCATGGTGGAATCGACCAGCTCAACGGCCTGCGGCTTCAGTTTCACCAGATGCTGCGTGGCGTCCATTGCCTCATGAAAGGATGCAAAGTGACAAACCCCCATAACCTTGCTCGAAATCAGCGGGGACAATTTGAGCTCGATCTCAGAAGAGAATACCAAAGTACCCTCCGATCCAACCAACAGATGTGAAAGATTGTTTGGCGTTGAACCCGGCACAAGCGCGTCGATATTGTATCCACCAACGCGCCTGATTACTTTGGGAAAACGCTGCGCAATTTCATCTGCCTGTTGTCTTCCCAATTCCAGCAGCCTGCCGGACAGGTTTGAAATATTGGGCTCTGCATCTGCGCCGAAATGCGCCCGGGTGCCGTCAGCCATTACACCATCGATTGACAACACATTGTCCCGCATCGTGCCGTATCGAATGGAGCGTCCACCGCAGGAATTGTTGGCGGCCATACCTCCGATTGTCGCACGCGACGCTGTTGAAACATCAACGGGGAACCAAAGTCCGTGCGGTTTTAGCGCGCGGTTGAGTTCATCGAGAACAATGCCAGGCTGAACCCGGCATCGCTGATTTTCCACGTCAAGCTCAATGATTTCACAGAAATATTTTGAGGTATCAATTACCAGTGCGTTATTGACGGTCTGACCTGATTGCGACGTGCCTCCTCCGCGTGCCAGTACCGGAACACCTTCTGCTCGGGCCAGCGAAATTGCGGCTTCAATGTCAGTTTGGTTCCTGGGGACTATCACGCCCACAGGCATCATTTGATAAATCGACGCATCGGTCGCGTAACGTCCCCGACTGAAGCGGTCAAAATGAACGTCACCGGTGATCTCGCGGCGCAATTGGCGTTCCAGTCCGGGCAGCATTAGTGATTGTCCGGCAGTCACGGTCATGCCCAGATCCAATTGCTCATCTCGACGTCATATAGCCTGAACGGCTCTAGAATTCACAATTCAAGAGTCTAAGCGCCGAAGCGTCAAGTTTCCTGAAGTCAAGATACGTTGACGTGCAGATCTCCGACGCCTGCAACGTGTCCATGTATCTTGTCTCCCTTAGCAACGGGGCCCACACCGGACGGTGTACCGGTCAGGATGATATCGCCGGAATGCAGCGTGAAGTGATCGGAAAGGTAGGATATCATTTCGGGAATCTTCCAGATCAACTGATTGAGATCACCTTCCTGACGCGTCTCTCCATTGATCTTCAACCAAACAGCTCCCTCCGTGGGATGCCCAATATCATCGGCGGATACAAGTTCCGAACAGGGAGCAGAATGCTCAAACGCCTTGCCGATTTCCCATGGCCGTCCAAGTTTTTTCATTTCACCCTGCAGGTCGCGCCGGGTCATGTCGAGCGACACGCCATACCCATACACACAGTCCATCGCCTTTTCGGCGGAAATATTGTCTCCGCCGGATTTCAGTGCCACCACCATTTCGATTTCATGGTGAACGTCCTGGGTCATGGGCGGGTACGGGAAATCACTTCCCTGCAGCAGAATGTTGTCTGGATTCTTCTGGAAAAAGAACGGCGGTTCTTTGTCAGGATCATGCCCCATTTCAATCGCATGTGCTGCATAGTTTCGCCCCACGCAATAGACCCGGTTAACCGGGAAAACTTCCTCTTTTCCGCGAATCGGCAATATCGTTTGATTTTGGGGTGGAAAAATATAGTTCATCTTGATTTCTTTCAGCAGTAGAGGTGTTTCACTTTCAAACACCGATAGTTTTACAAATTCAATTGGTTACCAACTCTTGGATATTGAGCTCGGCGGCTATTTCGTTGAGGGTTTTGACCAGATTTGGATGCAGAGGAATGCCATTTTTTTCTCGCTCGGCGCGCACATTACCCCGGTCTTGTCCCGGTATTCGCACAGGACTGCCACCTGGGAAAGACGTAGAGTCGCAAAACGACGCAAAAATTCCATCAACCGTGGACTTGAAAGCATCGACAGGCCCAAATGCCTCAATTGATATGGCTGCTACGAACTGCCCGGTATTGGTTGGAGTAGCGGTCTGTTTGGTGAAATTGACCACATCTTTGCCGAATGCCGCCCCGTTCAGAGTTCCGGCAATCAGCCCAATGGCCATTGCCAGGCCGTATCCCTTTGCGCCGCCAATGGGCAGCAACAGTCCTTCGCTTTGACGCGTCGGATCTGTCAGGGGATTGCCCTCGCGATCAACCATCCAGCCTTCTGGCATTTGCTCACCACGCTGTGCCAGAACCTTGATCTTGCCTGCCGCGGCATTGGTCGTCGCCATGTCCAGAACGAATAAGGGCTTTTCGCCAGCAGGAATTGCAATAGCAAGTGGGTTGGTACCCAAGAGCAGATCAAGACCACCAAATGGGGCTACGTGGTTGGCACTACCGACGGCTCCGACAATTCCGATCATGTCGTGTTCGGCAATCATGTTGACATATAAAGACGCCGGGCCGGCATGATTGCCATTGCGGACCCCAATCCACCCAACGCCACTTTCACGAGCTTTCGCTACCGCCTGATCGGCGGCATGGCGCATTGCAAGATGTCCCAAACCATTGTCTCCATCGACAATGGCGGTTGAGGCGCGGTCAACGGCAGTGTGGACCTTTGCAACGGGATTGTTTCCACCATCCCGCAACCGGTTCACATATTGTCTTAGACGAAACGACCCATGCGTATCGTAGCCCAAAAGGTCTGCTTCGACCATCAAACCTGCAACGGTTTGGGAATCTGCCGCTGGAACCTCAAGAGCCATAAACGCTTCTGCAAGGAATTGCTCAAGCATTTTGGCTGGGAATTTCGCCCCCGACTGAGTCATACCATTTACCTCAGTCTCTGGTACCGGCGTAATATTCGACTTTGCTTTCAAGTCGCCCAATCAGCGTTGAGAACAACAAGGCGAATACAAACAGAATCAGCGTCAATGCCCAGAATTCCTCGAACTGGAAATTGTCCGAAAATGTCCGAAACATCCGACCCAGTGCCACAACCGACAACAATAATTGCCCAATCACGATTCCCTTAACCGCGCGGATCAGACCGAGCCGGACTCCCGCGAGGATTTCCGGCAACGCTGCCCAAAACAGGATCTTGACCAGAAGCTGTCTTTGGTTTGCGCCAAAAGAACGCCCCATTTCCTTTAGGGAATTCGACGTATGGTGAACCCCTGCATAGGTGTCCAGCGCAATGATCCAGATGGAAAACAAAATTACAATCACCACTACGGTCAATTGTCCCAATCCGAACAACAACATCAATACCGGAACCACCGATGACAGCGGAGCACTTGCAAAGATGTTGACCCACATCCCCAAAATGTTGTTGGCCGTCTTGCTGGTACCCATGATAAAGCCAAGCGCAATGCCACCGGTGATCGCAAAGAACATTCCGATAGCAAAGGCCTGGAACGTTTGCCACGCGGCCGCGTGGAAATCGTGACGTAAGATCAATGTGGTCAACTCGCCAAGCACCGATGAAAATGGAGGCAAAATAAACGCCAGGTCCATTCGACCTGCGATTTCCCAAAGGCCTATCCAGATCAGCAGCGAGAAGACAGGGGGATTTCATATCCGGCAACTTTCATTTTTCAGCCCTCCTCAGTCCAGGTATTCGCGAATATTGCCCCAGATTTCCTCAACTGTATCGAGGTAAACCTTGTCGCGACGTATGTCGTCGGGACTGCTGGAGCGATCCAGTTCAGGGCGGATAATCGAATGGATCCGTCCCGGCCTTGGCGAAAGCAGTACAATCTGATCGGAGACATAGACCGCCTCTTCGATTGAATGGGTAACGAAGATCACGGTTTTTTTCTCAACCGAAAGGAGATGCAAAAGATCTTCCTGAAATTTGCGCCGATTCTGTTCGTCAACGGCAGAAAACGGCTCGTCCATCAGCAAGACATCCGCGTCAACCGCCAGCGCACGGGCAAGCCCGACACGCTGTCGCATGCCTCCAGACAATTCGTGCGGATACTTATCCTCGAACCCCGATAGGCCCACTTTCTCGATATAGGTCTTCGCCTTTGCTTCGCGCTCTTTGAGCGGGACGCCGGTCAGTTCCAGGCCAAAGGCGACGTTGCGCGTAACAGTGGCCCAGGGCAGCAGGGCGAAATCCTGAAATACAAACGCCCGTTCCGGGCCCGGACTGGTCACCGTCTTGCCCTTCACCATCACCTCACCGGAAGTGCTGTCCAAAAGCCCGGCAATGATCTTCAGCAGAGTTGTCTTGCCACAGCCAGAAGGCCCCAGCAAAGTCGTCATCTGGCCCGTTGGAAAGTCAAGATTGACGTCTTCCAGAGCATGTACGTCTGAGCCGTAAAACTTCGTGATGCCGCGGACGGACACAATGTTGGCGCTCGGGTCGGTGGGAGTAGTCGCATCTGGCAGTGACACGTGAATTGCCTTGTTCATCGGTGATCTCACTTCTTCAAGAACTGCGGTGTTCATCAGTGGCCTCGTTTCTTTTCAGGACGGAAGTATTTCACTTCGGCCTTTTCCAGCAGTCCAACCATCACCGCTGAAAAAACGATGATTGAAAGAACTGCCGCATACATATGCGGGTATTTGGCGATGGAGCGGTTGTAGGAAATGATGTCGCCAATCCCTGTTGGCGTGATCAGCAATTCCGCAAGAATGACCCCGATGAAGCCGGCCGCAACACCAAGGCGCAGGCCGGCAAAAATGACCGGCGCCGCATTGGGGATGATGACTTTCCAGATTTCCTGCATGCGGGTGCCTTGAAAGGCTCGTGACATCTGTACAAGCACCGGGCTTGCATTGCCCACCGCTTTGTAGGTGTTCAGCACGATGATCGGCGACGCCAGAATAATAACGGCCACAGTCTTGGCAGTAAGGCCAATACCGTAAGCATAAGTGATCAGCGGGATCAGGGCGGCTACAGGAGAAGCCTGAAGCACCACGAAGATGGGCTCCCAAAGCCAGCGTGACTTCTTGTTCAACCCCATTGAGACGCCGATTGCGACGCCAAAAAAGGCAGAAATCCCGACACCCAGTGCCAGTGGCTTGAGCGTCTCAAAATATGCGAGAAACAAACTTCCGTCGAAGATCATCTCGAGCATCGCCATAATGGTGGCGCTGAAAGTTGGGAATGCCGGGCTTATCGGAACATGTCCTGAAATTTCCCATGCCAGGAAAAAGCCGACGATTGACATCAGTCGAAGCTGCAGTCCTGAAAACCTCAGACCCGTGCTGTTTACGGAGGGTTCAACGCCTGCCGTATCGGGACTTGCTGTCGTGGTCATTGAGCGACCCCTAATAGAGTTGGATTCGTTTGATTGAAAGCCCCCGGAAATTGCTCCCGGGGGCTCACAGATACGCTTAGTTTGCGTCCAGCTTGGCTGCAGCAGCAGTTGCTGGTCCAAGGTACCAGAAGTCTTCAACCTTCAGGTCAGCCGCATTGCCTTCGAGCGAGCCCGACGTGGTGAAGAAGTCGAAATCTTCCTTAACTGAGGCAGCGGTACCGCCATCATTCGGGAACAGATTGATCGAAACACCCTGCGAGAATGCTGGCAGGAGCTCGTCAACTTCAACCTTTTCGATATCAGGCAGCACGTTGTATTTGTCGCGCAGGCTGACGATCTTCGAAGGATCTTCGTTGATCTCGCGCCATACCTTGATCAATTCTTCCACGAGAATTGCAACGGCTTCTTCCTCTTTCTCCAGCCAATTTGTATTGGCATAGAGTGCTTCGTCAGTTGCCTTGATATCCGGGATATCCAGGAAGACGAATTTTCCAGGCGCTTCACGTTCCAGCAGGCGCTTGCGCTCATAGTCGACGATCGACACGTCAATCCGGCCTTGCATCAGCGCACCGGCACGTACACCGGAACCGGGCACATAACTGACACTTTCGTATTTCACACCATGTGCTTTGGCCATAACCTGCATCAGCGCCTCGGTACCCGAGCCACGTCCGTGCACGGCGACTTTTGCACCATCGAGATCCTTCCAGCTGCTGTATTTTTCAGCGTTTGCGACTGGATAGAAGCGCAGCATTGAAAGCTGGTAGAACATGCGGATCGGTGCGTTAACCCGTTGAATCAGACCATACGGCGTTCCTACACCGATATCGGCATCACCACTCACGATGGCTTGCGCTGCAAGATCCTCAGACTTCAAAAAGACCGTATCGACTTTGACACCGCGCTCTTCAGCACGGGCAACAGCGATCATGAAGTTGGTCATCTCGCCACCAGGCACGTCCCCGAATGCGACCCGCATGGTTCCCTTGTCCTGCGCAAAGGCAGCTGGTGCGGCAAGAACGAGGCCCGCCGCCACCACGGTGGCCGTTGCGGCCCCCTTCAGTATTGATAATCCAATCATTTTATCCTCCCTGGTTTGTTCATCTATCCACTATGGATTCTTTTCGCCGAATTCAGATTTGCCTAGGCGGCAAATGCCGAAGATCCGGTATTTTGAATGGTATTTGTCAACTCGCCGACGCCTTCGATCTTACAGGTGACCGTATCACCATCGACCAACCAGTGTGGCGGTTCCATTGCATAACCAACTCCCGACGGTGTGCCCGTGGCTAAAATATCGCCGGGCTCAAGTGTGAGCCCCTCAGATAGAGATTCGATAAGCCGGGGAATGCTGAAAATCATATCCCGCGTATTGCCGTCCTGTCGTGTTTCGCCGTTAACAGAAAGACTGATCCGCAAATTGTCGAAATTTGGCAGTTCATCAATCGTCACAATATGCGGTCCAAATGGGCAGGTTGTATCCAAGCCCTTGCCTTTCAGGAATTGCCCGCCATGGGCGCGCTGCAAATCGCGGGCGGTCACGTCATTGATTATGGAAAATCCAAATATGTGATCAATTGCGTCGGCTTGGGAGATGTTTGTGCCGGTTGAACCAAATATCACGGCAAGTTCGACCTCGTAATCCATCTTTTTTGAAACAACTGGATTGAGTTGAACTTGGGCGTCTGGTCCAACGACCGCCGTTGGTGGTTTGGTAAAAAATACCGGAAGTTTCGGGGTTTTGTCTTCTTTCGCCTGAGCCCTGCTGGCTTCAGTCACATGGGCACGGTAATTGCTGCCGACACAAAACACATTCTTCAACGGTTTGGGGATTGGAGCCACCAATATGACTTCCGATGCATTTTCGCCGGTAAAAACCTGGTCTCCTGACCTGACGGCCGACAACACGGTGTTGCAGGCCTGGCTCATTGCATTTCCACCAGAAATAATATCGAGAACGGAGTTGGGTGCTTGCAGGTCAGATGCCAGCAAACCAGATTCCTGCGCCGCCTGAAAGGCTGACGAAACATCAAGAATTCGGCCTTCATCGACAATCAAGCCGGCCCGAAGTTCATTTCCGGACTGATACGTGACGATCTTCAAGCCGCAGCCTCCTATTTAATCCACCCTTGCATCGAAATCAAAATTTTTGACCAATTTCAAATTGGTCAAAAAATCGTGTAATTGATTGCCAGCAGAAAACCTTGCTTTATGTACATTAGTGTGAACAGTTGCACATTGGATAGCCCCAAAATAAACCCAATATAAGGATTGGTAAAGAATGGTCCACCAATCAAGCGCCCGTGAAGATCCGTTGAAAGTATTGAGGGAATTCCTGAACGAACAGGAGCTTGCACTGAATGGCAGGTTGCCGGCGGAGCGTGAATTATGCGACCGGCTTGGATTGACCCGCGGTCCGTTGCGAAAGGCGATGGCTGTTTTGGAGGCGGAGGGTCAGATCTGGCGCCATGTTGGTCGCGGCACGTTTTTTGGACCACGCCCGGTGATGAATCTCAATGATGTTGAATATCTCAATGAACATTCTCGCCCCAGCGAGGTGATGGAAGCCCGTTTGGCGATAGAACCTCAATTGGCCAAGCTTGCCGCAGTTCATGGCACCGCTTCAAATTTTGAAGAAATGCGACGTTGCAAGCGGCTGTGCAAATCTGCAGGCGAGTGGCGTGTGTATGAATCGTGGGACAATAATTTTCATCAGGCCATTGCCAAGGCGACGTGCAACAAGTTGCTGATCAGCCTGTTTGACACGTTGAACATTGTCCGCCGATCAACGGTCTGGGGACAATTACGATCAACCAAGCTACCACCAGCCAATCACGGCAGTTTTGCCGAACATGACGCGATATACGATGCCATTGTTGGACGTGATGCCGACTTGGCAGCAGACCTGATGCGCACCCACCTGCGCTCTGTGCGAAGCCGAACCTATTCGGCCATGGAGCAATAAGAGGAGCGAATGCTCGGGCAATAAAAGCACCTGTTTGGTGGAGAATTGGCTGAAACCAACGGCCCGTTAAGGCATGCGCTGCACATGAAGCGCAAATATTATCATCATGGCCAATGTTGCAATTAGGATCGACATTACAGTTACCGCGTTTCCACCGTCGTCAAAATGACGTATCGTGTTTGCCGTTCAAAGCTATGTTGCGACAGATCTTGTGTTTCCTGCTCTCAACGCCTTCACATCAAATCATTCTAGCTGTTCCCGAAACACGAATGGAGCTGCCGGCAGCCGCCGGTATTTCTGCTTTCAACAGGGATTTCATACCCATGTCCTCACCCTGAATGATGTTGATGGCCCCATTGTGAGGCCAATCCAAATCACGCAAATAGCCCGCAAGCGCCGCAGCGGCAGCGCCAGTGGCAGGATCCTCCAACACACCGCCTACAGCAAACGCATTGCGAGCATGAAACATCTGTTCTGTCTCCGCGAATATCAGCGAGATTGTAACAAGACCGGCAGTGTGCATAAGCTCGCGACCGCTATCTAGATCGTAGTTCATTTTGGACAGTAATTCACGGCTCGATAGCGCTAAGATCAGATGTGTTGCTCCAGCGTTTGCGACAGAGGGTGGTATGCGATTGTCCAGATCTTCAGCCCTGTATCCAAACAGGTTGAGAGCGGATTGAACCAACTCCCTTTTTGCTTTCACGCTGCTGGTGGAAGGCGACTGAAGTGTTGCTGAAACCAGGCCTCCGTTTTGCGTTCCTTCGACCGAAATAGTTGCATCGTTTAAGCTCAGCTCGAATCTGCCATCACCACGCAGCCTGGCAAGGACCGCGCCAAGCGCAATCGTTGCGTGCCCGCAAAATGGCACTTCAGTCTCGGGCGAGAAATAGCGAACCTTCCAGGAATTGTCCTGCGCGGTGGCAAATGCGGTTTCAGAAAACCCAATCTCGGCAGCAATCGCCTGCATTTCATCAGCATTTGGCAGCTTGTCTGCAACAACAACGCCGGCTGGGTTGCCGCCGCTGTTGCCATCGCTAAACGCTGCTATTTTGAATACGTCCATGATACTTTCCTATTCGGCAGTAGATCCTTGGTCAGGCGATTGCCATTGTCCAGTCTTTTGTAGCGCAGCCTTTGAGCCCGATCGTTTGGGCCTGTTCGACCACATCAGTTTTAACGCCAGCACGTTTGCCAGAACGGCTTGGCAGCCTCATTCCAGGCTTGCTCTGCAGTAATACCAATGTCGTTCAACTCCCGAGGCGTCATGCAAGACAATCTCCGGCGTTGTGATGCTCGATCACTCCATTGCCGAACCACCTTCGCCATCCGGATGATGAACGCAACAGCGGAATCCTTTGGATTTAACCTGGCGCGGGTGGGAAAATAATGGATTGTATTTTGAGTTGCGGATTTCATCGTCTCGTCTCCTTGTTTCAAATGTTTGCCGGCCTAAGATTGACTAAGTAAAATTTGTTTTCAAACTGATATATCTGGGGTATAGACTTAGAATTATTATCCCTTAAGAATTTGACCAGCCCATGCGTCTTCCGCCTCTCAACTCGATTCGCGCCTTTGAAGCCGCCGCTAGATTGGGTGGGTTTGCCAAGGCCGCAAATGAGTTGAATGTCACACCGGCGGCAATCAGCCATCAGGTCAAGTTGTTGGAAGCTCATCTCGATGTTCAGCTATTCAACCGCCTGGCCAGGGGGTTGGAATTGACTAGTGCAGGCCAGGAGTTGCTGCCCGAAATATCTACTGGATTCGCTCACCTTGGCCGTGCCATCGGTGCTATCAGCGGCGAGCAATTGGCCGGCCTGCTGACTGTGAATGTGGCACCGTCATTTGCGGCTCTTTGGCTGGTACCGCGCCTGGGAGATTTTACAAAATCCTACCCTGATATTCAGCTGCGAATCCTGGTCTCGGACATCGCACCAGATCTGGATCTTGGGAAAGTGGACATACGAATACCATACGGTGTTGGGAAGTTTCCGGGGCTCAAATCTCGTCTTTTGTTGCGGGATACGCTGTTTCCCGTCTGCGCTCCGTCGCTGCTGAGCAAAAATCCCATCATTCGATTTTCGGATTTACGTCATCACACCCTGCTGCATGATATAGATATCGGAGCTGATGAACCGATGATGACGTGGAACCGATGGCTGCGTGACGAAGGAATGGATTCTGACAAGCCCACCAAGCACCTGGAATTCGGCAATTCAACCGTATTGACCGAGGCAGCGGTGCAGGGGCTGGGTGTCGCGCTCGGCCGATCCTCATTGGTGCAAACCCATCTGGAAACCGGGCGCCTTGCACGGCCATTGAATATTTCAAGACCAGGGGACTATGCCTATTACTTCGTCACGACCGAGGCCGGTGCAGAGCGGCCCCGTGTAAAAGTTTTTTTTGATTGGATCGAAAGGCAAGTCCAGTAGCGGCGAAATTACCTTTGATCGCCAGTCACTGGATTAAACCGGCTGGGCGGTTCTGAGATATGAGAAGTGTTTTTCAAATTCACCGTATTTTGCTGAAGCTTCCGCATCGCTCACCGTAACCGGTATCACAATATTGTCTCCCGGAGACCAATTCGCGGGGGTTGCGACGTTCTGTGCTGCCGCCAGTTGCAATCCATCCAGAACTCTGAGGATTTCATCAAAGTTTCGCCCAATGTTCATCGGATAGGTCAAGGTAAGCTTGAGCTTCTTGTCTGGGCCAATGATCAGCACAGATCGAACTGTGGCGGTATCAGCAGCTGTGCGGCCGTCCGGCAGGTAAGCTTCTGCGGGAAGCATGTCCAATAGTTTGGAAATTTCCATGTCGTCGTCTGCAATGATAGGAAATGCAACATCGGTTCCACCAAAGGATTCAATATCCTTCTTCCAATTGCGGTGTTGTTCAGCCGAGTCGACCGAGATGCCAATTACTTTGGTATTTCGTTTTTGCCACTCATTTTCGAGCTGCGCGACAATCGCGAACTCGGTTGTACAAACTGGTGTGAAATCCTTCGGGTGTGAAAACAGAATTGTCCAGGACCCGTTCATCCATTGGTGAAAATCAATCACTCCCTGGTCTGTTGTTGCAGAAAAATTCGGGATGGTTTGGTTAATTCGAATGCTCATGATTTTATCCTTCGTGTTTTATTGACGGGAGAACCACAGCTCATTGAGACTGCGCCCCTCAGCGCCGTTTTAGGCACGCGGATTGTTCCTGCGTAGTGAAGGATATGTAGTTTTGCCGGTACATATTCTGTACCAGCTTCAATACATTCGCGGGACTGCATTTTTGACGCTGCCAACTGTTAGATGATCGCATCATATTCAAACCGCGGACCGGCTTGTCTCGACAGGTACTCCAGGTGACGGCCAAATATCTTGCTATCCAACACTGTTGGAAATGGCAGTCAGGGTCTGCACCTCTAAGTCAGGACGCACGGCGGTCTGTTGATTGGATGAACCAAAAAGAATGATTGGAAAGAAAATGACAATGAACACTGCTTCCGTTGAAGCCGAAAAAATCGAGAATGACGCGCTTCGTTCTCTTCATGGCGTCGCTGACAAAACGCTTACGGAAAATCTTGGCCTTCGAATGGTTAGTTTGGGCGACACGACGATTTCAATCGCATCAGCGCTGCCCGCGTCTGCAATAACAATCAATCGGACGTTGGGCTTTGGCCGATCGCCGGAACAAGCATTTCGGGACACCAAAACCGCCGTTGGATTGTACCGTCAAGCTGGTGTTGAACGGTTCTTTGTCCAGCCATCCCCCAATCTGCAAGCCAATCAAACAGATTCGCAGTTTCGTCAATCCGGGTTGAAACCAGCGCGGGCCTGGCAAAAATTTTCCCGGTCCGCATCAGAGCCTGTTTCTGAAATAAATACTGAATTCAACATCCTTGCTGTAGACCAGCAGCATTGCGAGAGTTTTGCAGAAATCGTGTGCGATGCTTTTGATCTGGGTAGTCAAGCGGTGCCGTGGCTGGCCAAACTACCAGAGGCTAAGGGTTGGCACGCATTCATGGCATTTTTGGGCGATGCTCCAGCCGGTTGTGGCGCGTTGTATGTGGATGGAGACGCAGCCTATACAGACTTTGGAGCAACGTCGCCAAAGTTTCGCTCAAGAGGCGTGCAGTCTTCACTTCTCTCCCATCGGGTATCCAGCGCGATCGAAATGGGGGCAAAACGGCTTTATACATGTACCGGAGTTGCCGTTCCCGGCGACCCACAACACTCTTATGCAAACATCCTGAAAAACGGATTTAGCGAAACCCATGCGAGAGACAATTGGCAACCCGCCTAGGTAGCACCTGAAAATACAAAGTGGGTGGAAATGGTTTGGCGGCTGACAAGCCGCCTATTTAATGCACGATTATTCGGCACAAATTTGATTCGATAAAATCCGATGCTAGGCTCGTCATGACCTAATCGGCCCACATTCGAACTGCTGCCCTCGCCGGCTAAATATCACCAAGCCTTGTTTCAAAGGGAGTATGAAGGAAAATGACTGCAAGTGGATACGGAATGTTTTGTCCCCTGGCGATGGCTTGCGAAATCGTTGAGCCCCGGTGGACCTTGATAATTTTAAACGAAATGCGCGGCGGGGCTTCCAGATTTAACGAAATCCGACGCGCTGTACCCGGGATCTCACCAACATTACTGTCGCGTCGTCTCAAGGAGATGGAAGCTCTGGGTCTAATTGAGCGATTGGAAGATCATGCAAAAGGTACGGTTGACTATGTTCGCACTGGGCTTATTCCGTTGAAAAACTCATCTGAGAAACGACGGTTTCGTTGATTTGATTTCAGTGCGATCCTGTTTGGGCATTGCTTTACGGGGTTGGGCTTGGCGCCGGGATCAATTTTGCCAGTTTTCTAAGGTTCTGGGCGGTTGCTGCGAGATGGAATTCGTCTCTGGCTCCGCAGGGGCCTCGTAATCGGAGCCGATCCAACTTCAAGATGCGTTTGAGATGGGCAAACAACATCTCGACCTTCTTGCGCAGTTTGCATGAGATTGCATAGTCGATTGTTTGGGCGATCTTGCGGGCGACATCGCGTGATGGTTCGTAAATGGAACGCAAGACTTTTCGCTGAGGTGCCTTTGGGGTGCACTGTGCCTTTAATCCACATGTATCGCAGTCTGACTTTCGTGCGCGATAGCGCATGATACCTTGTTTATCGACGCCGGAACGCGGCACCGCATAGGTTCGCCGGAATTGCCGCAGTTTCTTGCCACCGGGACAAGTATAGGCATCCTCGTCAGCATCATAGGTGAACTGGGCCCGTTGAAAGGTTCCGTCTTTACGCCCGGACTTGTCGATGACGGGAATATGAGGGGCGATACCGCGTCCTTCGACAAGCCAGTCCAGCATAGCTGCAGATCCATAGGCCGTGTCTGCGATCAAACGTTCTGGGTGTAAATTGTAAGATTGTGCCACACGATCAATCATAACACGCGCGGCACCCACTTCAGCCTGGCGAACAGACCGTGTTGCTTCAACGTCAATGATTACAGCATTGTCCGTATCGATCATATAGTTGGCAGAATAAGCGAAATAGGCAGGCCCTTTGCGTGCCGCAGTCCATTGGGATGCCGGATCACAATGGGATGTAAACTTGGGCCGAACCGCAGTGGCAGCACCAAAAGCTGCATCATCAAGTGTTTCCAGATATTCACGCACAGCACGCGGCGCGTCATCTGGATCAATCTTGTTCGGTTCCCATTCTTCTTTCGATGTGGAGTTCTGCCGATTGGTATCGGCTTCGATCAAACTGGCATCGACAGCCAGACGCCGGCCACTGACCAAACCCTCTGTGATGCAGCGGGCAACAACTGTCTCAAACACATGCCGTAACAGGTCGCTATCGCGGAACCGACCGTGACGGTTCTTGGAAAAGGTTGAGTGGTCGGGAACAGGATCAGCCAAATCCAAACGGCAAAACCAACGGTAGGCCAGGTTCAAATGAACTTCTTCGCACAGCCGTCGTTCAGAACGAATGCCCATGCAATAGCCAACCAGCAACATTCGGATCAGAAGCTCAGGGGCAACAGAGGGTCGTCCGGTTGAACTGTAAAATGGGGAAAGGTGAGAGCGAATATCACACAAATTAACAAACCGGTCTATCGACCGTAGTAGGTGATCAGACGGAACGTGCTCCTCAAGACAAAACTCGTAAAACAGCGCCGCTTGAGCTTCCAGACGTCGTCCCATCATGGCAATCAATCTCCCAAATCAATGAGAAAACTGAATCAGCAAAGACTGCCGAGATTAAGGCGAGTTTTTCAACGGAATAGGCTCTCAGAAGAGCTTGATCCGGTTATTGATTTGCTGGGCGACTGGGCTTACCGGCACGTCAAGCCGGAAGTTGCAATGGAGAATCTGAAACCCGACTATCTGATGTGGAACCTTCATAAGGATGTCGTGCAGTCCAACTTGCCCAATCGAAGAACAGTTGTTCGTTTCAACTTTCCAGAATGCGAAAAGGATGAAGCCACATGGTGGATGGTTTCTCGTCCCGGCGTTTCTGTTGAGCTATGCATGATTGACCCGAAGTTTGACGTTGATTTGTATGTGGAGTCGGACCTTCAGGCACTTGGGTCTGCCTGGATGCAATATTCCGACCTGCAGACCGAAATCGCAAACGACCGGATCTATATGACCGGCGACCCCTTACTGATGAGAACCATTGACAGCTGGTTGTTCAAGGATGGCTGACACAACTACCTGATGGTCTGGAAGTCGGTTGGTAAAAAAACTTTCAGCACTCACACCGATTGCAGTCGACGTGTAAATCCATCTAACCGGCACTATCGCATTTCCACTTCCAAGGGCTCTTAGAAGCGGAAATTGCCGCCAATGGGATCATTGGCCAAACAGCGTCGGAGAATGCCGACAATAGATGAATGCTTTCAACACAAATTGTGCTGAAGGATTATCGCTAAATCACCACTAAAAACCGAAAAAACTAGCGCAAAAATCGGACACCGATTCAGAAAGTGTACCGACAGCAGTACTCTTGCTTCACTAGTGAAAACGCGATCTCCAGACCAGATTTGTCGTGTCAAAACGTCAATTCCAAAGGAGATCATCATGACCATGACAACAATAAATTTGGCCCATCGTAATTCGTGGCACAGCTTCGGCAAATCCGCATTCAGCATAGTGAATGGCTTCAAGTCGATTTGGAGTGAATTCAAGAAACGGAAGCATAAACGTCGCGCTGCGCTGCACATGAACAAGCTCGACGATCGACTGCTCAAAGATATTGGCCTGGCACGATATCAGATTGGTGACGCTGTCTACGGCAAGATCGATAACGGCCCCAACTTTCGGGCCAAACACATTCACCAGGCGTTCTAGAAAGCCACGGTGCTTTGAGATTCAGAGCACCGGCAAGGAGCATTCAAAATGGAAATTCTCATCTATTTGGCAAATGGTCTTTACCTGCTTTCTTACATGGTGAAGGACATACTGAAATTGCGGTTGCTGACCGTGATCGCTGCGACCACACTGGTCACCTACTTTTCAATGCAACCAGATCCGATCACAACTATTATTTACTGGAACCTGTTCTTTATCAGCCTGAACGTTTTTCAGATCATATTGATTATGCGAACACGAACCAGCCTGACTTAGAATTGGCAATCGCCCGGACCAAACCACAAAAATAGTCGATAAGCTTGAAACGAGCCTCTCAATTTGGGGGGGGCTCGTTTTGTTTTGTTGGCCAACATCAAACTTCACCGGGCAATTTCATGATCGAACTTTTTCATCACGGTCCAGAAAGTGTACCGGATCCGATACGTTCTGTTTACTAGTGGGGAGAAGGGACTTCACTCATGGTTTCCTTGGCAAACAGTCATACACAAAGGAGACATTTATGACCGATCCAATGGAAATTTTAGAAATCATTTGCGAAAGCTACCAGTCATCCGTCAGCGCAAACGACTCGAACGCATATGCCGAGCAATTTGCTCACGATGCCATCCGGTTGCCACCGGGGGGCAAACCCGAATTCGGGCCCGATCAGATTCGCCGCAACGAGCAAAGAGACTATGATGATGCAACATGGACCATTGAAGTCAGACCGGTCCACGCCATGCGCATAGACGACGACTGGGTATATGGGGTTGCGGAAACCGACATCACCTTGGTTGCAAACTCCGATGGTTCAAAGAAAACCATGACCGCCAATAAGGGGTGGTTGATCAATCACCAGGCTGACGGCGAATGGCGCATCAAACGCGCCATGTGGAACTACCAATAATCGGGCCCCGAGGACTCCAAACCTGCAGTTGCCAAAACACCGGCTTGGGCTGACGTTTAGGCCTCAACATCACGACGAAGACATCAACAACATGTTGATTGATGCCACGCCCCACCAGCAAGAAGACCAGTGTCCGTGATCAGGGTATTTGAGACAGATGGTGGTCTGAGTTAGAGAGACTTTAGCTCATCTGTTGTTTGTATTATGCGACTTGTTTGCGGTGTTGCAAGCGCCGCGTTTCGATGGTTTTTCGTTTAATCCTTTCTCTTCGATTTATTATTTCCGTTCCACGCCCGAAGTAGACGTCTGCAGGTGTGAGGTTTTTCAGGCTCTCGTGGTATCTGTGGTGATTGTAATGTTCGATGAAAGCCTCAATCTGCCGGGTTAAATCACCTGGCAGGAAGTAGTGTTCCAGCAGGATGCGGTTCTTCAGGGTTTGATGCCAGCGCTCTATCTTGCCTTGGGTTTGCGGGTGATAAGGCGCACCACGAACATGCCCCATGCCTTTCCCATCCAGCCACTGAGCCAGATCACTGGATATGTAGCAGGGACCATTATCGGATAGCAGCCGTGGTTGATGCGCAACGTTGGCCCTGTCACAGCCTGAGGCCTGAAGCGCCATTTCCAATGTATCGGTCACATCCGATGTGTTCATGGTGGTGCACAGTTTCCAGGCAATGATGTATCGCGAATAATCATCGAGGATTGTGCTGAGATAAAACCAGCCCCAGCCAATGACCTTCAGATAGGTGAAGTCTGTTTGCCACAGTTGATTGATGGCCGTGGTCTTATCGCGGAACTCACTGGCGGCTTTCATGACGATAAATGCCGGGCTGGTGATCAGATCCAGGGCCTTTAGCAGCCGGTACACTGAGCTCTCAGATACAAAATAGGCCTTCGTGTCTGTGAATGTCACAGCCAGTTCGCGAGGAGACAGTTCAGGTTGATCAAGGGCCAGACCAATGATCTGTGTCCGTATATTTTCTGGTACTCGGTTCCAGGCTCTGTTGGGACCAGAACGTTTGTCTTCCAATCCTGTCTCACCCAATCGCTGATACAAATCATACCAGCGATAATATGTTGGCCGGGAGACACCCAGCTTATCAAGTGTCACCTTGGCTGACAGATGTGATCCCTCAACAAGTCGGATGATTTCCAGTTTCTCAGATGCCGGGTATCTCATTCGATATCCTCCCCATCCGCGATCATGCTTTTTTTGAGAAGACGGTTTTCCAGGGTGAGATCGGCAACACATTCCTTTAGATCACGCGCTTCACGGCGCAGGCCTTTGACTTCGTCGGTGGAAGCTTCACGCACTATATCGCCTGACAGACGCTTTTTACCCGCCTCCATAAATTCCTTCGACCATTTATAGTACATGCTTTCAGCAAGGCCTTCACGGCGGCACAGTTCAGCTATGCTGTCTTCGCCGCGCAGGCCATCAAGCACAATGCGGATCTTTTCCTCCGCACTATACTGACGGCGGGTCTTGCGTTTGATAGTCTGGATCAATTTCTCCGAACCCGATCCCCGGGTTCCTGATTTATGTCTCATCTTCGCTCCATAAGGGCTACGATGAACCAAAAATCATCTCTTAGGCAAAATCACTTCTCTGTCTCATGAATGCTGACGGGGAACAATTCAGCGTTGAACAGTTCGTGCAGCTTTGCCTGTGCGGGATTGTCCTTGGGAGATGTTGGCGACGAGAAGAAAGTGGATGCGAGTGCTTCGGCGCCCAGATCAGCAATCAATGCCTCGTCGCGAAGACCATCTGTGCCCACGAATTTGGTGAACAATCCGCCTTCGATCGACTGCTTGACAATTTTGCCACCAGAATCGCCGGCATAAGCCACCACGACCAGCGCATCACCACCGGCTTGTGACAGTGTTGCCAGTTCTGAGCGATAGCTGTCCTTTTTCTCTTCATGCTTGACGGCCGAAGTGATTTCACCGCCCGCCGCCTTGTAGGCTTCAATGAACGTCCCACCAATGCCTACGCCATAGTCGTTGTTGACGTAAGTCACCGCAACCTTCTTCAATCCCTCGTCAAGCACCATTTGGGCTAGTACTTCGCCCTGATAGTTATCGGATGGGACCACTCTAAACATCAGGTCATTGTCCTTCATGTCGGTAATTGCCGGCGACGTTGCCGTTGGCGAAAGCTGAACAACGCCGGCTGGAATCGATACTGCTTCTGCAGCTGCAATGGTCGTGCCGGACATCAACGAGCCCATGATAATCGGCACGTTTTCGACGTTCACAAGTTTACCGACGGCGTCAACCGCGCCCTGGGCTGAACCCGTGGTATCGCCATACACCGCGACCGCCTGCCCACCAAGCAAGCCACCCTGCTCATTGGCATGCTTGATCGCCAGGTTCGCGGCGTTCTGCAATGGCGGGATGAAGTTGGCGATTGGACCGGTAATATCCATCAGGACACCTATTTTGGTATCCGCCGCATTCGCCGACAATGTCAGCCCAACAAACGCTGTTGCGGTGACCAGTGTTTTTAACATTTTCATAGTATTCTCCCAGATTAAGCCGTTGATTATGACTCGATTTTATTGTTGGGCGCCTCAACGACGGTTGTCGAAAACGCACCGGGTAGACTGACCTCCAGCAACTGGAGATCATCGGAAATTGCACTATAGCATGTCGACATGCCGGGCGGTATGACAAATGCATCGCCCCGTGAAAGCTGAAACGGTTGTTTGCCTTCGCCTTCCAGAATCATGCTCCCGGCCATGACGAAGTTGAACAATATATCGCAGTCGTGACGCGTCCACGGGACCCGATCGCCGGTCGGGCGGGCGACCATGACCGATGCTACGCTCTTGGTATTTTCATTGATCGTCGTATCACGCGCTTCAAAGCCCGGCAGCCGGAACGGCATGTGTTTTCCGGTGGCGCCAATATTGTGTACAAAACGCTGACCGTCCCACTCTCGCTCCGGGTCAACCGTCGGGGTTGGCAAGGTCATTTGATGATCAATCTCGGTGATGTGTTCGGCAGGCACGCCGATCTCGATCACTTCGATGCCCTCGCCCACCTCTAACACACGATGGCGGATTTGCGGCGGTTGAATGAAGCAATCACCAGGGTGCAACCGAAGCGGTCCTCCCTGATCTTCATAAACCACATCTACCCATCCGCCGACGCAGAAAATCAGTTGGAATCCGACTCGATGGAAATGTACCATGTCGGGTACTGGACCATCGGGCACGCGAATATGCGATGCAATCATGGCACCACCCAATCGAGTCGGGATCAGATCGCGGTAGGACATGCCCGCCCGGCCGATCACCCATGGGGCCTGATCGGCCAGACGACGGACTACAAAGGCGTGCTCTGTATCCGGCATCACCATAGGCGGGTTCAATTCGTCAATCTCGATACGGGTGCCATTTGGGGCGACCAGTTCCCGTTCGCCGGCAGCGAAACCGTCGGGGTCATCAGTCAGTATCCTGATTGTACCCGGTGGTTCGGGAGCCCCCTTTTCGATGCGCACACGCAAGCCGTGACCTGACAGGACGGCAACTTCGGGATCATCAGCGGGATAGATTGTGTCCAGCCGCATTTGCAGCGTCTTGGTAAAGAACGGCAAGTCGTCCCGAAGCTCTTGCGTAGGCAGCCGGATTTCTGCACGCATCAGCTCGGCGCCCTTTCAGTAGCGGTCAAAATCAAGTTGCAAATGCACATAAATTTTGCTGTCTGAGTTGGTGTTTTCTCGGCATGGTTATCCAAAGCTAGATAGTACTTATTGCAAATGCAAGTAATTTCGTTACAACTATCCGCCTGTGTCGCAGATCAATTGAGGCCACCTGGCAATGACATCCAATCAACAACAGACCATTGCCTCTCTGGGCGCGGGCTTGCTGACGGGACAGATCTGTGTCGTGGACTGTTCCAGTATTCTGGGGCCGTCCACAACGTTACAACACTTTGGCGCGCAATCTGGTGGCCAGCAACCAGCGGTCGAAATTCACAAGATCAGTGAATATGATGAAGACGGTCCATTTTTTGCCTGGAACTGGCTGAAGGTGGGCGAGCACGCCGGCACCCATTTTGATGCGCCTCACACCGCCGAAAGCGGTCGACAGCATCCCGACGGCAGCACCGAAACTGTCGATCCTCAAAAACTGATCGCCCCGGCATGTGTAATCGACGTCAGTCAAAAATGCGCCGAACAGCCGGGTTGCCTGCTGGACGTGTCTGATGTCGAAGCTTGGGAAGCCTCAAATGGCCCAATTCCATCAGGATGTTGGTTCTTGATGCGCAGCGGCTTGGACGCACGGTCTGTCGCGTCCGGGGACGATCGTCACCCCGGCCCAACAGCCGATTGCATCCGCTATCTCATCGAAAAAGACATTGTTGGATTTGGCAGTGACTGCCTGTCGACCGATGCCAGCGACGCAGATCAGATGGAGCCGCCTTATCCCGCTCACCATCTGCTGCATGCAGCCAACCGCTTCGGCTTGGCGAGCCTTGAAAATCTTGAACGCCTGCCGGTAACTGGAGCAATATTCATTGCCGCTCCGTTAAAACTCTGCAACGGCACTGGCAGCCCGATCCGGGCGATGGCTTTGGTGCCGGCATGACGGACACACCGGGCAACTCAAGAACACCTCGCCTGGGTGAAATCGGCCTCGACAACTTCGCCCCCTATCTGATGAATCGTATCATGGGGCGCTACAATGCAGATCTGCGACAACAAACGGACACCATGGGGTTAACGACACCGAAGATGCGCGCGCTTGCCGTGCTGTCCGTGGTTGACGGGCTATTGATCAGGGAGTTGGCGGTTTATGCGGTTGTGGAGCTGTCCACGCTCAGCAGAGCACTCGATCAATTGGAGACAAAGGCCTTGTTACGTCGCGCACCAGATTCGACCGACAACCGGGCGACCCGCGTCTACATCACGCCAGCCGGACGCGAAGCATTCGAAGCCCATTGGCCCGCCATGGCGCGTGCTTACGAGGCGATGTTTGAAAACATCCCAGACAGCGAACGACATGCATTTGTCAGCACTCTGCAAAAAATCCTCGGCAACATTCGCATCCATGATTTTTGAGGATTGACCAATGGCTGAGCGATCATTTGCGAAGGAAGTGGAGGACCTCAGGCTCGGCGAAGGTGACACCTTTACCGGCGAAGGTATCCTTGCCATTACAAAGGCACTGCTGGAATGCGGCGTCGGCTATGTTGGGGGATACCAGGGTGCCCCGATCAGCCATCTTATGGACGTGCTGTCCGATGCCCAGGAACTTCTTGGCGAGCTTGATGTCCGCTATGAAGCCAATGCGTCGGAAGCGGCGGCAGCTGCCATGTTGGCCGCTTCGGTCCATTACCCGATCAGGGGCGCGGTCACGTTCAAAGGTGCCGTCGGGGTGAATGTTGCCTCAGATGCACTGGCCAATCTGGCTTCTTCTGGGGTGACCGGTGGCGCTCTGGTGATTGTCGGTGAGGACTATGGCGAAGGCTCGTCAATCATGCAGGAACGCAGCCACGCCTTTGCAATGAAGTCTCAATTCTGGTTGTTGGATCCGCGGCCCAACCTGCCTTCGATCGTCTCGGCCGTCGAGCACGGATTTGAACTGTCAGAAGCGACCGGCACGCCGGTGATGCTGATGGTGCGCATCCGATCCTGTCATGTCACCGGCCAGTTTAAAACCCGCGACAACAAGCGCCCGACCTTCACTGTGCGAGATGCATTGGCGGCTCCGCGAAGCGATTGGTCCCGGGTCGTGCTGCCACCGATGTCATATGCGCAGGAGCGGGACAAGATTGAAAACCGCTGGCCTGCGGCCCAAGATTACATAAGGGAGAATGGGCTGAACGAGATATCTGGCCCGGATCATGCACCGATCGGCATCATTTGTCAGGGCGGCATGTATAACGGCGTTATCCGTGCCCTTCAGCGTCTCGGTTTGGCAACCATTTATGGCGACTGCGACATTCCTCTCTATGTGCTCAATGTTACCTACCCGATCGTCGAAGAAGAGTTCATCGAATTCTGTTTGAACAAGTCCGCAGTATTGATTGTCGAAGAGGGCCAGCCCAACTTCATCGAACAAACCTGCGGTCATCTGCTCTATCAATCGAACGGTCAAACAAGGCTGTTCGGCAAGGATGTCCTGCCCATGGCCGGCGAATACACTGGTCAGGTCCTGTTCGATGGGATCGAAGGTTTCCTGAAAAAAGCAGCGCCAGATCATCTGCCGGCACAGCGTCGAGCGCCGAACCAGCAGCAAGAGTCGGACATTCCGGACTTGTCCAACACCGTTCCGATCCGGCCGCCAGGCTTCTGTACCGGCTGCCCCGAACGGCCAATCTTCGCTGCCTTGAAGCTGACGGAACAAGCGACCGGAAAGCATCAGATTGCCGGTGATATTGGGTGCCATTTGTTTGCCAGTCTGCCGCCATTTGAAATTGGTGGTTCCACAATGGGGTATGGCCTGGGGCCTGCCTCAAACGCGGCATTTGATGGTGGTGGTGACAAGCGTTCGATCGCGATTATCGGTGACGGAGGCTTCTGGCACAACGGGTTGTCTTCATCCATCGGCAACGCGGTCTACAACAAGTCGGACGGCGTAATTGTTGTCGTTGACAACTATTATTCGGCCGCAACGGGGGGACAGGACGTGTTGTCGTCCAGAGCAGACAATAAGTCCAAATCGACAGGTCACCCGATCGCCGCGGCCGTTAAGGGCGTCGGAGTGGAGTGGGTTCGCGAACTTGACCGAACCTATGATGTGCCAGCCATGATGGACGTGTTGAACGATGCGCTGACCACCGAGCATCAAGGCCCAAAGGTCATCGTCGCCTCCTCTGAATGCATGCTCAACAAACAACGTCGGGAGCGACCACTGCGTCAGCAGGCAATCGTCGATGGGCGGCGCATCGATATTCCCCGTTTCGGTGTGGACGAGGATATTTGTACTGGCGACCACGCCTGCATCCGCTTGTCGGGTTGCCCTTCTCTGTCCTTGAAGACACTTGATGATCCATTGCGGGATGATCCGGTCGCCAGCATTGATCAAAGTTGCGTCGGTTGCGGCAACTGCGGAGAAGTGGCAGACGCGGCCATTTTGTGCCCCTCGTTCTATCGAGCAGATGTGGTCCACAACCCCGGTCCGATCGAGCGGTTTTTAGGTGGCCTGAATGACGGCCTTATCCGTTGGCTTCAATCCAGACGATCCGGACGGCGATTGGAGTTTGGACGATGATGACCGTGCAGCCCGATCCATCAACAACCACGGTAGACGATGTCATCAAACTGGCGATCATGGCCGTGGGTGGCCAGGGCGGCGGTGTGTTGACCAATTGGATCGAATCCTGCGCGCGTGCGGCCGGTTATCATGTCCAGGCCACATCTGTGGCCGGTGTCGCACAACGCACAGGCGCGACAATCTATTACATTGAAATGGCTCCGGCTACAGCGCGGGAACCGGTGTTCGCGCTGATGCCGTCTGGCGGCGATGTCGACATATTGGTTGCAGCCGAAATGATGGAGGCCGGGCGGGGCATTCTGCGTGGCTTTGTTACGCCTGACAAAACCACACTAATCACTTCAACCCACCGGGCCCTCGCGGTGAGTGAGAAAACAGTGCCGGGCGACGGCATGGCTAACTCTATCGAGGTACAGGCTGCCGCAGAAATTGCTGCGCAGCGGTTTATTGCTTTCGACATGGAGGCAATTGCCCAGCAAAACAGTTCGGTCATATCTGCCAGTCTGTTGGGGGCCCTTGCCGGTTCAGGCGGTCTGCCGTTCCCCAGGGAGGCATTCGAGGCCGCAATCCGGGGTTCAGGGCGGGGGATCGACGCCAGTCTGCGAGCATTTGACGAGGCATTTCGCGTCACGCGTGGCGAAGCCGAGGTGATCCTTGAAGAACAACCATCCGCACTGGTTCCAATACCCGGACCCAAGAAACTCGAGCAGGCTTTTTCGAAGCAAAAGCAACGTGTTGATGGATTTCCAGAAGTGGTCAGGGAAATTGCCCTGGCCGGCCTGCGCGCGGCTGTTGACTTTCAGGACCTGACGTATGGCGATGAATATCTGACGCGTCTTTCCAGTCTCATCGACAAGGATAGCGCGTCCAAAGACTACGCATTTTCGGTTGCGTGCGCCAAGTATCTTGCGCAAGCCATAGTCTATGATGATGTCGTCCGCGTAGCAGATCTGAAAACCCGCCACGCGCGTTTTGAACGGATCAACCAAGAAATGAAAACTCCCACCGGTGCGCGGTTGCAGCTCACAGAATTCATGCATCCTCGTGCGGAGGAACTCGTTGGGCTATTGCCGGCGCGGATGGGTGGCTGGATGATTGCTCGGCCTCGCGCAATGCGTGGAATTGATCGCCTGTTCAACCGCGGCAGGCGGATCAGGACAGACCGGCTGTTCTCCTTCCTCCAACTCTATTTCCTGGCCGGTCTTCGGCGTTGGCGCCGCGGCATGTTACGGCACCAGGTGGAACGTCAGCACTGGGAGTCCTGGTTGGCGCATGCGGAGGGCGAATTGGCGCGTGATTACGATTTCGCGGTGGAACTGGTTCGTAACCGACGGTTGATCAAAGGCTATTCGGATACCCATTCCCGGGGATTGTCAAAATTTGACAAGGTTTCCCAAGGCGCAAGTTTGGTTGCTGGACGTTCCGACGCCGCAGCGTGGGTCAGACGCCTGCGAGAGGCCGCGCTGGCAGATGCGGACGGCGACGCGTTGGAGGGGGCCCTGGCTACTGTGAGGACATTTGCGAATGGATAACGCGGTGACACCAGAGCAAACCAATCTTCACGGCACCCCCATGCGCCGCATGATAACCGGGCTTTGGCCAATGGCAGGTCGGGAACGGGATAGTCGCACACCTGATCTGGACGCTGCAGCTGCGGCCTTGATTGAGTATGTACAGTTTGCCGAACTCCATGCCGCTGCGCCCGGTCCTTCCAAAGAATTCTATACGCTTGAGCCCGATGCCAATGGCGTGCACGGTAGGATCATAAAATATGACCTTAACGCGGAGGTTTCGCCGTGACGGAACCATTGCTGAGTATCAGGGACGTCCACAAGGGCTTTGGTGGCTTCAAGGCTGTCGATGGCATCTCGTTCGATGTGCCGCGCGGATCGATTGCCGGTCTTATCGGGCCAAATGGCGCGGGTAAAACCACGCTGTTCAATATCATATCTGGACTTTATTCCACTGACAGTGGCGAGGTGATACTCGACGGTGTGCGTTTGACCGGCAAGGCACCGCACCAGGTCTTCGGATCGGGCCTGGCCCGAACCTTCCAGATCCCACGACCTTTTCCAGCGATGACAGTTTTGGAAAACTTGATGATTGTCCCCCGGCCACAGGCGGGTGAAAAATTCTGGAATAACTGGATTCGCCCTGGTGCCGTCAAAGCGCAGGAAGAAGAACTGCGTGCCAAGGCAGAACAGGTCCTCGCGTTTTGCAACTTGACGCAAGTCGCCGGCAGCGAAGCGCAGAATCTGTCAGGCGGTCAGCACAAACTCCTGGAGTTGGCTCGGATTTTGATGGCAGACCCGAAGATTATTCTGCTTGATGAACCCGCCGCCGGTGTCAATCCAACGCTGATGCGTGACCTGGTGGACAGGATCCTGGAGTTGAACGCCCAAGGCTACACCTTCCTGATTATTGAGCACAACATGGACGTGGTAATGTCGGTCTGCGATCCGATATTTGTGATGGCGCAAGGCCGCCTGCTCTATCAGGGCAACGCCGCCGGAGTTCGAAGCGATGCGTCTGTCCTGGATGCCTATCTGGGAGAAACCATATGACTCCCCTGCTCGTCGCCAAGGACATCGTCGCCGGTTATCAGCCGGATCTCCCCATTCTCCACGGGGTGTCGATGGAGGTTACGAAGGGCGAAGTCGTTACGATTATCGGCCCCAATGGTGCCGGAAAATCCACCCTGGCAAAAGCCATTGCTGGCCTTGTGCATGTCACCAGTGGGGACGTCTGGGTCGACGGCACAATTGCGACGAATGTTGCTGCTCACCAGATGGCAGGTGCCGGTGTCGGCTTCGTCCCGCAAACGGCCAACGTGTTCACAACGTTGACCATAGAGGAAAATCTGGTTGTCGGTGGCGCGGCATTGGCCAAGCCTGCCGCCAACCGGCAAATTGAGCGGGTTTTCGGACTTTACCCGATTTTGGCTGACCGACGCGGAGACAAGGCCGGCGTGCTGTCCGGTGGGCAGCGCCAGATTCTGGCCATCGGTCGGGCGCTTCTAACGGAACCCAAACTGCTGCTGCTTGATGAACCAACAGCCGGCTTGTCACCAAAGGCCGCCGCCGAGATGTTTGCCACCATTCGCGAGATTGCGACCGATGGCAGCGGTGTGTTGATGGTTGAACAGAATGCCAAGGCGGCGCTTCGGATGTCAGATCGTGGCTATGTGTTGGCAGAGGGAGAAAACCGCATTGACGGCCCCTCATCATCACTGCTCGACAACAAAGAAATCGGCGCCATTTTTCTTGGTGCACGACCGGACGACCTTCTGCCGGTTAACCAGAGGAACGATCCATGATTCTGCAACATATTGCCGACGGCATTCTCAGTGGGGCGATCATCGCCCTGGGTGCGATTGGATTGAGCTTCAGCATGAAGATCTTGCGATTTGCCAATTTTTCCCATTCCGAATTGCTGACATGGGGTGCCTATTTCGCCTTGATCTTTGCCAGCTTCACGGCGGCATTCGGCCCAGGCCTGGGCAATCCAGTCGGCCCGTTTTCATTTGGCTGGAAATTTCTGGCAGCCCTGGTCTTTACAGCGATCGCGACTTCGGCACTGGCACTGGTGTTGCATGAGCTTGTTTTTGATCGGCTGCGCCGGACGGCCAATCACATGACGATGGTGTTTGCCAGTTTCGGAGTGGCACTGCTTCTTCGGCACTTGGTGTTGCTGCTGTTTGGTGGCGACCCGATCTATTACTCCAACGCCCTGCAGTTTGCCGTGTTGTTGCCTGGCGGTGTGCGCGTCATGCCCGATCAGGTATTCTTGTTGGGAGTAACCATTGTTGTCGTGGTGAGCCTGCACTTGTTTTTGACCCGCAGCCGAACCGGCATTTCAATGCGGGCGGTCTCCGAGAACCCCGATCTGGCGCGGGTTAGCGGCGTCAACGTTGCCAGTATCGTGCGGTGGGTCTGGATTATTGGCGCATCCGGTGCCGCCGTCGCCGGTCTGATGTATGGCATGACTGTTCAACTCCGCCCAGAGCTCGGCTTCAGCCTGATTCTGCCCCTGTTTGCCGCGGCAATCCTTGGTGGTGCCGGGAGCCTATACGGGGCGGTCATCGGGGGGCTGGTGGTGGGCCTGTCGGAAAATCTGTCGGTCATGATTATTCCAACAACCTACAAGCCGGCGGTTCCGTTTCTGCTAATCCTTGCGATCCTGTACTTTCGCCCGCAGGGCCTGTTTGGAGAGCGGCAATGATTGGCGTCCTTTCCTATCTGATCTTCTTTATGATTTTGGCCCTGGTATTCGGGATTGCAGTACTGGGCTTGAACCTGCAGTGGGGGTATACCGGCCTCTTCAACGCGGGCGTAGCTGGCTTCCTGGCTATCGGTGGCTATGCCATGGCCATACTGACCGGCCCGTCGAGGGAGGCGGTGTTCGGTGGGTTTGAGCTGCCGTTCCTGGTTGGCCTCATCGGGGCCATGGGCGCTGCCGGTTTGGGCGGAATCATCATCGGTCTGGTCACTCTCCGCTTGCGCGGCGAATATCTGGCTGTTGCAACGTTCGGCATTGCGGTGACCATCCAACTGGTTTGTCTGAACTGGGAATATTTAACCGGCGGCACGCTGGGTCTGATTGGAATCCCCAATCCAACCCACGAATTGGCGAGCGCGCCACTGGCTCAAAATGCCATATTCCTCGCCATGGTGGTGGCCCTGACAGCACTTGTCTATTGGGGCCTGCAACGCATCGTTAACGCACCGTGGGGGCGTGTCCTGAAGGCGATCAGGGAAGATGAAATCGCTGCCGAATCCTTAGGCAAAAACCCTGCTTTGATCCGGCTGACTTCCTTCGTATTGGGATGCATGTTGATGGGCCTGGGCGGTGCCCTGTACGTCGCCTTCATCGGTTTTGTCAGCCCATTCGATTTCTTGCCAATCATCACGTTTCAGATTTGGACCATGTTGATTGTTGGTGGCAGCGCCAACAATCGAGGAGCGATTCTCGGGGCGATTGTTGTATGGGCTGTCTGGACCGGCAGCGGCTATATCATTTCACAGATTGTGCCACCGGAGTTTCAGGCGCAAAGTGGGGCGATGCAAGCCGTGCTCATTGGGCTTATACTGGTTTTGTCGCTACTGTTCCGACCGAGAGGACTGATCGGAGAGAAACTTCATGTGTCGCGTCACGCCAAATTGTGATGGTAGTGAATGTAGAGTTATTGGATTGACGTCGCCCCGGGAAAACCCCGGACCCTAATTAAAGACCACCTGGCCCAAGGCGACAGGATCAGGGAGTGCAAATGTAAGGAAATGATTATGAGAAGATTAGGAAAATATGTTGCGTTGGGGGGGCTGGTTGCCTTTCTCGCATCGATGGGCAACGTCATGGCACAAGAATGCCCGATCAAACTGGGCGCCATCCTGCCTGTGAGTGGTCCGATGGGCCAGGTCGGTGAGCGCATTTCCAACACGGGAGCATTCGCCGTTGAAGTCTTCAACGAAGCGGGTGGCGTAAAAAACTGTCCAGTCGAGTACACGCTCCGGGACACCCAGGGACAATCGGCCGTCGGCGTTGATGCCGCCAAAAGTTTAGTTGACCTTGAAGGGGTGAAGGCGCTGATCGGTGCTGTGTCGTCTGGCGTCAGCCTACCGGTCCTCACATCTGTTGCTGTCCCTTCAAAAGTTGTTCAGGTTTCCTGTTGCTCGTCTTCTGAGAGCTTCACCGCACTGGCCCAGGAAGGCAAGACGAAAGGCTACTGGTTCCGCACCTATGCAACCAATCGCAGTCAGGCCGCTATGGGTGCTCTACTCACCACCGAAAAGGGCTTTAAGAACACCGCTGTGATCTACGTGAACACCGACTTTGGTGTCGGCCTGGCCAAACGCTATGTCGAGGACATCAAGAAGCTGGGTGGTAACATCACCTCAATGATCGCCTACAATGAAAGCCAGCAAAGCTATCGTGCCGAGGTGACCAAAGCATTGGAGGGTAATCCCGATTCTGTGTTCCTCGTGGCGTTTCCGGTGGATGGTGCAACGATTACGCGCGAATGGCTGTCGCTTGGCGGCACCGACAATCTGATCGTGAACAACTCGCTGCGGTCTGACGATTATTTCAAGGCAGTCGGCCATCAATATCTCCAGAACCTGGTCGGCTATGACAGTGCACAACCGCGGTTGCCGTCTGTGACCACATTCAATGAGTTGTTCCAAGCCAAGTTTGACGGCCCGCCAAACGGTCCTGGACTGCACTCGGTATTTGACGCTGTCACCGTGGTCCTGTTGGCCATGGAAGCGGCTGATGAATTGACCGGTGATGCCATCCGCGATCAGATCCGCAACGTGACGGCTGATGGTGGTATTGAGGTTTACCCGGGTGCTGAAGGCATCAAGCGGGCCAAAGCCCTGCTCGCAGAAGGCAAACAGATCCGTTACGTCGGCGCAACTGGCGCGCTCCAGTTCGATGCCAACGGCGACGTCCAGGCTCCGAAAATGACGTGGAAACTGAACGGTACGGAAAATAAAGAAACCGGCTATTATACCACGGAACAGGTGGCCGATTTAATCAAACGTCTCGACAAATAACTCACTCAGGTTTCCGGGCGGCTCAGGCCGCCCGGTCCATCTTTAGGATTGACTAATGGCCAAAGGTCGACAGCATGTGTTCAGCGGCTCGGTTTACGAGGAGATGGCCGGATACGCGCGCGCGGTCGTCGTCGATGATCGCATATTCGTGTCGGGCACCGTAGGGGTTGATTTCAGCACGGGTGATATGCCGGACAGTGCTGCTGCTCAAACGGAGCTCGCAATCAGTACGATCGAAAAGGCCCTGCGGCAGGCGAATTCCGGGCTGCAGGACATTGTTAGATTGCGTATATTTATTCCTGACCCTCAGGATGTCATGGATGTTTCATCCGTACTCAAGGAAAAGGTCGGTTTCACCTATCCGGCAAATACAACCGTCTGTGCACCTCTCGCTGTTCCTGGCGCGAAAGTGGAAATTGAAGCGGAAGCGATCCGTGGATCGGGTGAAGAGCCTGACGCACCATGACAGCAGATACCGCCTCTATCCGAATTGATGCACCGGCACAGATCATCTACGACTATATCCGCGACCCCAAAAAGATGGACCGTTGGTCGTTCGGCACCTGGCACACGACCATTCATCAAGATGGGTTAGTCGAAGGCAGGGCCCTTGGCACGGGCGCAGGAATATTTCTGCGGATCGAAGCCGACCTTGACCGTCTGTTGATCGACTATCATATTGGACCAACAGCTGGCGCTCTTTCGCCGCGCATATTTGCCCGGGTCATTCCCGGAGCAGTGACCGGACATGCGTCCAACACCGCGACTCTGACTTTGACGGCGTTGCGTTCAGCCACCATGGATGACGGTCGATGGCACAGCCTATGCCGAGCACACGCTGCCGAACTTGATCTGATTAAGGGTCAGATCGAAAGCGGCCACGACCCGCGCCAATAGCCAGGGCATTTGGTTTCCGGTGGTAATTCCGGTGACAAAACCCCAATGCAGCAGTTTTTGATCGAGTAAACGGTCTCCCAGATAAAACTCAATTGCGCGCCCATGATCTTTGCGGGGAATATCTTTGGATAATCACACACATCAAATATGAACGGTAATGCTTGTGATCTGAAAACTTCTTGTCACACTGCCTGGATGAAAGGTTGCGTGTGGTCAGTTTGGATTTCCTGTTTGGTTACCCTTTGGGTGCCTGTTCAACCAATATGGGCAAAATCATTAAATCCGCTTCAACAACTGGGACATGATCTTTCACAGCAACATTGTTCACGTTGCCACGTTGTCGATACAAAAAACCTGTTTGCCGGAATCTCGTCGACTCCATCATTTCCACTTCTGGTCAATGAACTGGACGACTGGGAAGAGCGGTTTTTGAGTTTTCATACGCGCCTGCCACACCCGTCCTTCATCCGGTTTAAGGGTGAGGAAGTCGATCCCAACAAACCAGTTGTCTTTGCACCGTTTGAGCTTCAATATTCAGATATCGACGCCTTGGTCAGCTACGCCAAAACGCTAAAACGAGAACGCTAACCAAAATGTATCCTGGCAAATGAACGATATTTGGTTGGGGCTGATAAATGCCTTCAAACTGATCTTGAGCTTCGATGCCGATCTTTACGAGATCGTCTTGCGATCCTTGCAGGTCACCCTGTCAGCCGTCTTCATTGCGTCGCTCATCGGTCTGCCATTGGGGGCCATGTTGGCCGTCAATCGGTTCAGGTTCCGTCGAGCCACAATCGCCTTGCTCAACTCGTTGATGGGGTTGCCACCAGTGGTTGTCGGCCTGATCGTCTACTTGTTGTTTTCGCGCTCGGGACCACTTGGTGTCTTTGGATTACTGTTTACACCGACAGCTATGATTATTGCGCAGGTGATCATCATCACCCCGCTGATTGCGTCGATTGCGCACCAGGCGCTGAGAGACTTGTGGTCGGAATATCATGATCTTTTGATCTCTCTCAACACTGGCAAGCGCCAGCGGATGATGACCCTGATCTGGGATTCAAGACGATCCCTGTTGACCGCGTCGCTGGCCGGGTTTGGACGCGCAATTGGTGAAGTCGGAGCGATTATGATTGTCGGTGGCAATATCGACCACGTCACACGTGTATTGACCACCGCAATAGCACTGGAAACCGGCAAGGGTGACTTTGCCCTTGCTCTCGGCCTCGGCTTTGTTCTCATCGGACTTGCTATCGCCGTCAATATGGCCATTCACGCCCTTTCCAAGACCGAACGGACAGGACAATGGTGAACAATTCCATTCTTCCATTGCGGCTGGAAAATGCGGTTGTCCAGAAACGCAGCAAGACAATACTTGCCGACATATCACTGACACCTGAATCGCGCATTTTTCCCTGATAATTGCCAAACTGACCCTTCTCACAGTCCGGTGGAGATGCCCCACCTGAATGTGTGTCAAAGGTCCCAATAGACTCATAATATGCAGGCTGGAATGCACGATATACCCCATATAACCGCGCCAGTTCAGTGGCTTACCAACGGGTTTGCCAATAAGAGATTAGTGTCAGGGGTGGGTGGCGGTGCTGTCAGACGAAACAAAAAAGTCTCTGATTACCGAGGGATATTTGACCTTCAATTGACACAGGTCTGCCGCAGTTCATTCAAGGTGGCAGAGCGTTTGATCTTGAAATTTTTTTTTGCCGTATAGATGTCTTTCTTGGATGAAGTGGTCGTGAACAGAGGAATGAATGGCAGCTAGTTTTTCTAACTATACATATACCTCAAGTGGAGCTCGGCTCACTCTTTTCGTCGAGCAAATAGATGAAAACTCTTCTTCCGATTGTTCAACTATCGGCCGGTTTCTGCCTCTGTGCATCTTCGACCACATCCACTGCAGCCTAAAATGAATGGGGTATGTCCGTCCCTGCGACTCCAGGTTGAGCATACAACTTCATTGATGCCCCTAAAATTTTTGGTCCTGCCTGTCGGCGATCCGAAATGGAAAGGAATTTCAATCGTGGTGGAACACCCATTTGACACCCAGGCCAACTAATAAGTTGTTGAAGTTCAGATTTGATCTGACAGTTTGCCGTCCGGACGGTCCTGATCTGCCAGGTCAATTTAAGTCAAACTCGTTCTCCTTCTCCTTGCTTATCAGGTTCCGTCTCATCCCGGTCACGCTTCTCCTTAAAGACCTTGTGATGTGCTTGTGATTATTCCAATCCAATGACCCATAAACAATTCGTGGCAACCCCAATTGCTTTGGAACCACATCCATAAAACGTATTTTCCCAAGACATTGATTCCATTCGGCTAACGAAGAGTTCCACCCAGAAGGCTGGAGTGGCCCAGAGCCAGCAATGCATCTTCTCTCAGGTGAATTGGTGAACGTCGGGCTTCGACTGCTGAATCACGTAATTCCTGTTCTAGAAAGTCTAGATCCTGACCCGCCGCGCGCAAAACTGCAATTACAGTCTCGACGGGACGATGACGCGACGCAACAAGCGCCCATAAAATGGCCGCTCGCGTTCCGCTCTTGCAATGGGCGAAGATCGGTTTGGGAAGATCGACCAGAGCCTGTTCGAAGCGATTGATGGCATCCGGTTCAAAAATGTCGTGGTTTTGTGTTGGACTGTGCACATATTCCAAACCGAGACTGCGTGCATGTTTCTCCGCGTCAGGAGCGAGCAAATAGGTTCCCAGTTCGTCGTCGGGCCGCGCGTTCAGTATCGAGGCGTATCCGTCGCCTCGGATCTGTTTGAAGTCACCAACCGACAATTGCGGACCAATCGCAAATTCGGGTGTCAGACTGACAATTTCAAGCACGTCCGTTGTCTCTCCGATTCAATCCGCACTGGTGCCCTTTTCTGCATTGCTTTGCAATCTTAGGTGTTTCCCTTGCCATGCAACATGCCTAAACTCGACTCGAACCAATATTGTTCAACGAAGCCTCATCAGGAACAGAAAGCAAGAAGAATGGACAAAACAGACGCCCGGATCCTCGACCTTCTGCAAACCAATGCTGCCCTTTCCGCAACGGATATTGCCGAACAGCTCAGCCTGGAAGAAAACGTGTGCGCCGATCGCATAGCGCGCCTGGAGGAAGATGGTGTCATCGAGGACCGCGTAGCTCTTCTCAATCCACGCAAGGTCGGCGCGGGTGTGACGGCGTTTGTGGCAATCACCACCCCGGAACACAGCCAGGAATGGCTGGATCGGTTCCATGAAGTCGTGGAGGGCATTCCCGAAGTGGTGGAGTTTTACAGGATGAGTGGACAGGTTGATTATCTGCTTCGCGTCGTCGTGCCGGATGTCGATGGCTACGACAAATTCTACAAAAAGCTGATTGCAGCGGCCAAATTAAAAGAAGTCAGTTCAACATTTGCCATCGAGCAAATCAAATACACTACCAAGCTGCCACTTAAGGTGATTGACGAGTAAGCCCCAACTGCGCGTGGGACAAAACCGGCAAGTCATTCTCCGGCAGCAATTTTGAGACCATCCATATAGCGCAGCAAATCGTTTGTATCGGCGTAAGGAGCCCGGGCCTGTTCGCGCAGCAGGCTGAAATCCGGCAGCCTGACCAGAACTTCCTGGAACTCCCATTCAGCGTCTTCCCGCCTGCCCAATTTGGCAAGTACAGACGCCAGTCCGAGCCGTGCCGGTAAAAAATCAGGATTTTTTGTAAGAGCCGCGTTGAAATATTCAACGGATTCCTGATAGCGCTCCAGGTGAAATAAGGTCATGGCCTTAGTGTGAAGATAAAAGAATGGGAGATCAGTGCTCCGCCGCATGGCATTCTCGATGGCCTCCAGCCCTGCTTGATGTTTACCAGCAAATACAAAAGTGAGACTTTGCATCGAATACGCGTCAGCGTTGTTGGGGGAGATTTCAATCGCTTTGGCAAAGGACTTGATCGATTCCGCGTATTGGCGCCGAGCGCGCAGCAGAAGTCCCCTTGCCAGATAAGCCTGTTGGACATTCGGGTCGAGGCGTATCGCCTCTTCCAGATAGCTTTCAGCAATTTGGGTATCGCGCCCCGGATCTTCAGACCACCCGAACCCAACTTCAAGGGCAAGGGTGAACGCAAAGTTTGCCCTGGGTCGCGCATAGTTAGGGTCAATCTCAATGGCCTTTGTGTACCAATCCCTGGCGGCGCGGAGATCGGCAATTGAGAATGTCGAAAACAGCACATTACCATGCAGCAAATGATCATAAGCTTTAGGATCGGGAAAATGCGGTTTCCGCTCGGTTGACTTTGCTGGTTTTAACGAAGCGAAGTTCGGAATTGAACTGAGTGCCTCGTCGGTGATCACCTCGCTCAGCCTCACCAATTCTTCCCGGTTGGGTTCATAGACCTTTGCCCACAGGCTCTCGCCATTCTCGACATTCACCAGTTGAACGTTGATACGCGTCAAATCGCGATCCCGACGGAAACTGCCGGTAATCATGTAAGTCGCCTCAAATTCCTGGGCCGTTTGGCGCAATTGGCCAATGTTGGATTGCTGCGGTGTCGAACCGCTCGGCGCAATGACCAACAGGTCTGCAGACTGGGAAATGTTCGTCAATACATCTTCGCTGATACCTTCAGCCAAGTAGGAATCTTCTTCACTCTCACCTCGAAATCTCAACGGGAATACCGCAATTGACTGGCTTTGTGAGGAGCGTTTGATCTGTTGGTTTCCCCCCCTGGTCCGTTGATCCCAAATTTGAGGCCTGACGAACATCACGGCGCCTGTGGAGACTGCCGCGATTAGCAGGAGACCGATAATGGCAAGGCGGAATGGCGATTGCTGCAATTTTGCCGATCGCGAGATTTTCAGATTGTTCGAACCAGGCTGATTGTCACCGAACAGCACGCGATAAACGCGGATTTTCCGTTTCAGATTCTTGACTTTGATCTCACCCAGAGATTCGTATGACACATCAAGCAGCGACCGCATTTGATCATACGACGGTCCCGAAATACATATTCCTCCCGGATCAGAAAGGCTTTCGAGCCGGGCGGCAATATTTACGCCGTCACCGAATATGTCATCCTCGTCAACGACTATGTCACCCAGATTAATCCCTATGCGAAACGCAATCTGCTGATCTTCGGGCAGGTCGATCTCGCGCTCGGTCACGGCAGTTTGAATATCGACCGCACACTGTACTGCTTCAATCACCGAAGGAAACTCGACCAACAGGCCGTCTCCCATCAACTTGACAATGCGACCGTGGTATTGGGTCAGATGCGGATCGATAAGCTCTTCGCGATATGCCTTGAGGCGCTTCAACACCCCAACTTCGTCGGCTTCCATCAGCCGGGAATATCCAACCATGTCAGCAGCCAGTATAGCGCTGAGGCGTCGTTCCATCGGCCCAATCTCCCTTTGGGACATAAGCTATCAGATCGTCCCCGCGAAGCCAATTCGCAGGTCACTTTTGACTTCACTGTGCTAAGTGTTCAGCGTCTCCAACTTTACGAGCAGTTGATTGTTACGGTTCAACTTGATCGAGGCCGGATACAGCGGTGCCCAACCTTATATGGCTTCTTCCACTCAGTTGATTCTCAACGAGAATTTACCCCGAGCCCTATGGGTATTATTTGACCGAACCTGACACTTTTGTAGAGTGTGAGATGAAACCTTGAGAGGATTGAAATGCGCGCAATTTTATTGGCTGTTTATCTGTAACTACCCAGCTACCCCAACCTGATGCTTTTATAGACGGCCCATCAGACGGGTCTGAGGTTGAGGATGAGCTGATCAGGCGCGGTTTTCAAGGTTTTCAGGATGTCCCAACCTTGTTTTCGCGCCGTTTCAATGACCGTTCGTAAAGTGCAGAAATTCTCGGCACCAGCCTCTGTTCGAAAGCTTCCCGAGACCTTTTGTCGAACTTTCGTCATTCTGAGATCACGCTCTGCCTCGTTGTTCGTGTAGGGAACGCGCAGATCATTGAGAAAGAGCAAAACCGCTGCTTTATGCGTTTGGAGTCGCAAAGCGAGATTGTGCCCAATCCGCCGTTTCGGGCGACCCCGCTTCTTGCCTTTCGTTGGGCGCGCGAGAGGCGGTTGGGCCTCGTGGAACGCGATAGCACGCTCGCAACAGGCATCAAATCGCCGCTCGATATCCGTGATTGCCTCCGGGCTGACCGCGCTCCGATTTTGGATTCGCGCGACATGCGTGAGCTTCAGTGCGTCGAGCAGAATGGCTTTCATGTCCGGCACCCAAGCTTCTTTTTCATATTCGGTCAATGCCTCCAATTCGCGGGAGATGTGGGCATTGCACAATCCATGGGTCACATTTTCCACTGCCCAGTTGGAAGAGAAACAGTCATGCACTGCCGTTCCCGCCAGTTCTGGTGGCACTTCACCTCGCGCAGTTCCGAGCCGAAGGTGGCTTAGAGCGGTGGAGCATAGCATATGAAGCCAGCGCGTTCTGCCACCAATCCTGAACCCCGTTTCATCCAGATGCTTCACTGCCGTTTGAGGCCCGGACAGCAGGTTCTTCACCGCCTCAGCTAAACAGAGCATCTGCTCGGCCTTTTTGGCAACCAGACTGGAAAGGGTTGCCGATGTGATTGTGACCCCGAAAATGTCCGCAAAAACCTGCGCCAGGCGATTTTGGGGAATGCAGTGCTGCGTCTGTAAATAGGCGGCCAACGCCCCTATTTCATCGCCGTACTGGGCGGGTGATGTTACCCCTTCAGGAAAATCGGCGCGGGTTTTTGCACCGCAATGCTGGCATTGGCAAATATGCGCACGATGCTCGGTCACATAAAGCGGCGGTGGAGGTTTGAGGCCAAACACCTGTCTGCACGCAGAACCTATGGTATCCTCCGCCGAAAGCGCGGCCTGACAGTTTTGGCATTGGTTCGGAAAATGACTGGTGATCTCGTCTGGGTTCTCAACCTGTTTCAGTGTGTTGCCGGGATGTCCGGGTTGGCCGCCAGGCTTTCGATTTGACTTGCCCCGCTGACTTTTGGTCCGCCGTTTCTTATCGCTAGACGGCTTTGCCAGTCCGTCGCTCGAAGGTGGTTTGCTGCTATTACGACTGTTCGATCCCAGACGACGCTCAAGATCTGAAACACGCTGCCTAAGAACCGCATTATCTTCTCTAAGTTGCTCGTTGTCTTTCCTGAGTTGTTCGTTTTCCTTCAGGAGCCGAGCGTTCACCTCCAAAAGCTGCGCATTTTGTTCTTTGAGTTAGACAACCTGACCCACCAGAGCCATGACCACATCAATCAGTTCTGATTTTGAGAAATCAGCAAGAATTTCAGGTGTCAGATTTTCGAGTTTCATCCTCGCAGTCAAACACCAAAATGAAAAAAGTGGAACCTCAAATATGCGCCATGAATCAAATTGTCGCACCTAATGGCAGCAGAAATAGGGTAGCTGAGTAGTTACGTTTATCTATCAATATTCGTGGGCCTGCCTGCAATTGCTCAGGAGGCGGTTTATCTCATTCGTCACGCTGAGAAAGAACTCAGCGGGAACGATCCTTCGATAACAGAACAAGGCAGGGCAAGGGCGCGGGCTTGGGCCGAAGTGCTTCAATATGTGGGGTTGGATATCGTATTCACATCAGACGCAAAACGTACCCAACAGACCGGACAGATCATCGCTGACAAATTGGGATTGTCTCTAAATTCGGTAAACCGTACCGACACGGCTGACCTGACTGATACGCTCAGCTTCGACCATGAAGAAGACGTGGTGCTGGTCGTAGGTCACGCAGAGACAATCCCCGGGATAATACAGAACCTTGGGGTCTCTGGAAGTATTGAGGTCAGCCAATCCGATTTCGCCAACCTGTTCGTGCTGTTGAAACCGGGCTCTGAAGAGGCCCGCATGATCAGATTGCGAATGCCTTGACGAGATGCTGAGATCCGGAGGGTCAGCCGTATATGTCCCTGCAATGTGGATTGTCGTGACTTAGCCCCGGTCAATCACAGACTGGCCTTCTCTATCGACGCGCCTGACAATTTCTGATCCTGATTATCTGATCCGCATTAGAGCCGGTGCAGTACCTCCAGTATCTCGGCCGCTTCCTTCAAATTCGGCTCCAACTGGGGAACCCTGACTTCTTCATATTCAAACTATTGAATATTTATGATTTATTGTGTAAATGAATATCGACAGATTAACAATCATCAGCCCGATCCGAACCAATGCTTGAAATTATGCATCATGAGAGTTGGAAAGGAATAGCGATGAGCTGCCCTGTCGACCGAGCCAGAGCCCATACTGCCGTCTCTTCAAGTAAACATGCGAACCGGCGAAGTTCCGTCCGATGAGACAGGTTGTCCAGTCTTGCAGGTCCCTGCCAACGTCATTTGACGGATCAAAAATCTAAATTAATCAAACACTGGAACCGCTATCATGAACATACAAAAACTGGATGAAGATCTGTTTGTCGCACCTCAAATCAAGGTCCAAGACATCGCAGTTCTCAAGGCACTCGGAATTTCTTCCATCATCGTCGCCCGGCCAGAAAGGGAAACTCCAGATCAGCCACCGATTGAACAAATTAAGAAGGCTGCTGATGCTATGGGCATTGTTGTCGATCAAATACCCATTTTGCCCAATCAGATTACAGACGAGCAAACAGCCGCATTTAGCAAACATCTTAACAAGCAAGAGGGATCGATTCTGGCTTACTGTCGTAGTGGAAAGCGAGCCTGCATTTTGTGGGCACTCCACTCAGCAAGCCAGGGGCGGTCCGTAGATGACATCCTCGATGCAACCCAATCCGTTGGGCATGAGCTTTCCGCCCTGAGACCAAGACTGGAATCTTTGGCAACTGATCCAATCGTCTAGCGCCGTTCCCGGTTAAACGGAACGATTCCGAAGCAGCGCTATTGCGGCGAGACCAGGCAGATTTCAGGTACCGGTCGATCAACATTTCGACAAAACATTCAAACATCTTGTTTTTTGATATGTATCAAGGGATCATCGAGTAACAGGGCGTATCCTGTTCATACTAGGACTCAAACAGGAGGAACCACCATGGCCACCTTGAGAACCCGACTAGTCGCGGCTACTGCAATTGGAGTTGCATCCGCGTTCACAACCACAGCAACAATAACAACTGCAAACGCTTCGGACGTCACCGAATATGTTGTCACCGCAGATTTTGACGACGTCAGACAAGACCTGAGTGATGCAGTAATCAATCGAGGCTACAAGATCGACTATGAAGCCTATATAGGTGAGATGCTTGCCAGGACGTCACAGGACGTGGGCGGCAAGAAGGAGATCTACAAAAAGGCTGAGTTGGTCCAGTTTTGTTCCGCAGTTCTGTCACGCAAAGCGATGGAAGCTGGCCCCGCAAACATCGCTTTTTGTCCCTATGTTCTGTTTGTCTATGAGCGCTCCGATGAAGAGGGCAAGATACGGGTTGGATTCCGAAGGCTCGACGAGCAGGGGTCGGATGCGTCGAAACAAGCATTAGCTGCGGTCAACGCACTACTTGATGAAATTGTTCTGGAAGCAGCCGACCAATAAGTTTCATTGCTCGGCTGACATTTGTCCCGGAACCACAATCACTAAAGACAGGGCCGGCCTAAGTCGTTTTCTTGGCAGTGACCTTGTCTACTTCCCCTTCTGGGCAACAGAAATGTTCATACAGTGTTTCGATTACAGCGACGGCGCGATTGCTCGAAATGGAGTAATAAATCAACCGCTTATCACGCCGCGAGCTAACCAACCTTTGTCGTCTCAATATCGCCAGATGCTGAGACAAAGCTGATTGACTGATATCGATAATCTGTTCGAGTTCCGTGACGGAGTGTTCTCGTTCAACCAAATGACACATTATCATCAGTCTGGAAGGATTGGACATCGCCGCAAGCAGTTGAGTCGCAGCTGAGGCGTTGCGCAGGAGATCTTCGGTAACTTTCTTTTCTCGGCCCACTTGATAGGTGTCTTACTGCGTCAGCTTTATCCGCAACCTGCAAAGCCGTCGGCATCCATTTTAGCTTCGTAAGGAGCAGCGACAGAATCTCCGGTCGTCAGACCAGGCTTCACCGAGTCCCAGTCTTCCGGTTCAATAATGACCATCCAACCGTCATTGTAAGGATCATCATTGGCCATATCCGGCTTATCGACCAGCGCCTCATTGACTTCAACAACCGCCCCGCCGGCAGCTGATTTGGCTGGGCCGACCCATTTTCCCGACTCCACAGTCGCGCAGGACTTTCCAGCTCGGACCGAACGACCGACTTTCTTTGGAGTAAATGCAACCAACTGACCGGCCATGGCCGTGGCAATTGCGGTCATGCCAAGCTTAACCTTTCCATCTCCGGTTTCCTTGAACCAGATGTGGTTTTCGACGTCATACAACAAATCGTCCGGAAGGTGACATCCGCGTACGTCAGGCATGATTGTGCTCCTGTAGTTCATTCAGATCGCTGTCTCCCTCGTTCCGCAGCGGACGGGAGGCACAACAAAATTCTCCAAGTTTTTCAACCTGCATCTTGCCACTAACAAACAATAAAAGATGGTTGGCGACAAGTCCCATCATCTGGAGTCTCTTGGCGATTTCAGGATGGCCTGGTTCCATCTGAATCAGGTTGAAATGATAAGCAACCTCGCGGCAAGTTTCGCGGCAAGCGTTAAAACTTGGCTCGCCCTTCGAGCCTTGGCGATGCAGGGCCAACAGCCGAAATCCCTCCGTTTCCCTGGTGGTCGGTTCCATCTGGCGGCTTTCGGCCCAGTTTTCAAGAACCGTTTCGGAAATCGCAAGAATTTCCGTAGCGCCCTTGCTCGCCGACGCCTCTGTGGCAGCAATATCCAGTCTTTCTGAAAGGGTTGAAAAAGGAATCATGTCAGACCCTTTTCTTTCAGGAACTCCATCGAATGGGATACATTTTCATGCACTCCCACCTGTTTGGCGTTCAAACCGAGAGCCACACCAAGCAATTGCGTGAAGTACAAAATCTTGACGTTGGTCTTCTCACCATATTTCTTCTCGGCACGGATTTGATGCATTTCCAGACCGCTGTGACAGGTCGGACATTCGGTCGCGATGACTTCCGCACCGCTGGCTTCCGCCGCTTTCAGAATATTGAGGACCAGTTTTGTTGACGTGTCGGAGTCCGACAATGTATGGGCCCCGCCGCAGCAAGCTGTCTTGAGAGGAAAGTCAACGTTTTCGGCACCTGCGGCTTCAAGAAGATCGTCCATAAAATGCGGCTCCAACGTAGACTCGCTTCCAGGACCTTGATCTTTTTCAGGAAAAATGTGTCGTGGCCTTGTGTACATACAGCCATAATAGTTGGCGATCTTCATGCCGTTCAGATTGTTTTTGACACGCTCCTTGAGCCCCTCTTCACCGATCGCATCCTTGATCCAGTCAAGCGCGTGGATGGTTTCCACCTCACCGGCCTCATAGGTTTTGTGACCAGCCTTTTTAGAAATCCGTTCAACGACCTCCTTCGACTTCTCGTCCTTTTCCAGATCGTATTCGGCCTTTTTGAGATTGTGATAACAACCGTTGCACGGCGCCATAACCACGTCGTGACCCATTTCATTGGCAGCGATGGAAAGTACCCGGGAGGAAAGGTAGGTCTGGATCTTGGGGTCGATGTTTTTGACCTCCATGGCACCGCAGCAGTTCCAGTTCTTCACTTCGTCCAGTTCAAGCCCGAGCGCCTTGCCAACCTGTTTGGTCGACCGGTTATAGGCATGGCCGGTGCCTTCAAGGGCACAGCCAGGATAATAAGCGACCTTTTTGTATTTTTCGTTTTTCTCAGACATCCCAAAAATTCCTAACTATTGGCCTTGGATTCCAGCGATTCGGTTTCCTGCTTCGCCATTTCCACTAATTCGGTAAGGCCAAGTGCTTCTCTTTGTTCCTCTTGCTTTTCTTCAGCATATTCACTGATCGCGGCGCCAGCAGCGGCCCAGTTGCGGGTTTTTGGTCGCAAAACATTTGCCAAGCCCATCGATATGAGCAACTTGACCGGCAGATTGCTGATCAGATTTTTAACCATCTGAATCATCCAGTCCTGGGTCAGGCTCTGTCCTGTACGCTTGAAAAAGTTTCGGATCGTCCGTCCTTCTTCAATCTTGCCGGTTTCAATTATCTGCTCGGCAAACACTTCATCGAAATGCATTGATGGTGACTTCTCGGTGTGACCCTTCAGTTCAAGCCAGTGGGAAGTCGCTTTCATGACGCCTTCCGGGAACACGTCGCGCGGACAGGCATAAGTGCATTTGTTGCACGATACGCACTGCCAGATAATGTCCTTGTCGCGCAGTAACTCGCTCTCCATGCCCATGCGGATCAGATAGATCCAATAGCGCGGATTAAATTCCGGATTGATGGCGTTTACCGTGCAGGAATTGGTGCAAGAGCCGCATTGCCAGCAGCGGTGAATGAACTCACCGCCCGGAAGCGCTGCAATTTCCTCTTCCATTTCTTCGTTATAGTCGGTGACGACCCGCGATTCGATGAATGTGCTCCAGTGACCTGATACATCAATTCCGTCGATGACGAGATTGTCCTTCGTTTTGATGTTTTCCGGTCGGATCAGGTGCTCTTCGTGAATCGGCATGAAGCGGTCTTTCTAATTAAGCAGTCTGGTGTCATCGAGGACAAAGGATTCCCCGTCGATGGATTTCAGGCGCGTTCTTGAAGATCCGTTCTTAACGCCATCCAGGCCGAGTATCCGCCTTGTATGTTCCATGGGATCGGCTTCGGATGTGAAATCGGCTTTCAGATAGCTGCCTCCCTGGGCATTGATGTAATCGGAATAGATTCGCGCGCATAGCAGATCGACATATTCAAGCACGTTTTGGAAAATGCCGTTGCTCGTCAGGAATTGCGAAAGTTCTTCACGCAAAACCACATAGGTTTCGTATTGATCGGGCACCGGAATTGTCATGTGATCGACGTTGTCGCCATGCCATATCTCGCGAACAACTCCGGTATTTGAGCCCGCGTCCCACACCCAGCGCCCCATCAATGGATAGCGTTCCGGGTCTGTACCATGGAGTATTTCGGCGGCGAAATCACGCACCCAGCGATGGTGTCTGTCGCTTGGAAAGTTGTCACAAAACGCCTTCCATCGCCTGTCTGTGGTTGACGTGTCGGATGCCCCGTCCAGCAGCAGCACCAGGGCGGACCTGATGCGGGTCAATCCGTCACTATCCAGATAGGGAGCAATCCGTCGCCTGACGGTCGACATGAATGTGCAAAGACCCATCAATGCTTCCAGATCCAGATCTTGCACCTTGTTGTCAGCCAATGCGTCTTTGAACAAGGTGGACTTCAGCGACACTGCCTGGGCAAATCTTTCAATGCCGCCAAACTCATCGCAGGTCGTGATCAGCGACTGGAAGGCATTACTCAGCACCGAACCGCTGAGTTCCAGCTGCACCCTTTCCGGGACATCGGTATTTCCACCAAACCTTTTGAGGAGTGTCGCCACGTCAATGCCTATTCAGCTGCCACAATTGAAGAATCGTTAGCGAAGGCATAGGCGCTCATTGCCGCGCCATGGGCCTGGGCAATCGAATCATCTATGGTTTCTGGCCCGGTCGCCGAACCCGCAACGTAAACACCGGGCCGCGAAGTCGCGCCGAGGTCTCCATATGTATTGCCTTTGCCGATAAATCCGTGGGGTTCAAGGTCAACATTAAATAACTCCGACAACAGCAGATTATCTACGTTGGGGTCCATGCCAATGGCATGGACAACCATGTCGAACGGAATGGTGATCGGTCGTTTGACGAGGGTATCCTCGCCCTTGACGATGACCTTTTCGCCATCCGAGGTTACTTCCGCGATACGCGCCTTGATATATTTGACCTTGAATTCTTCCTGGCTGCGCCAGTAGTAACCGGTCTCATAGAGACCATAGGTACGGATATCCATATAGTAGATGTAGACATGGCAATCCGGCAATTCTTCGCGGATCTCCATCGCCAGATTGGCGGATACGGTGCAACAGATTTTTGAGCACCATTCTCGACCAATCTGCCGGTCACGCGACCCGACGCACAACAGAATTGCAACGCGCTTTGGCGTGCGGCCATCCGATGGGCAACGAACTCCCTGGCCAGAGGAGATCATCTGTTCAACCTGGGTTGTCGTCACCACATCGTCATAGGTGCCAAATCCCCATTCGGGCTTGTTGACCGAATCGAAATGAGTGAAGCCGGTGCACAGAATGGCCGAAGCAGCTTCGACCGGCTTTCCATCAGAAAGCTCCGCCTTGAAGTTTCCCGGCTCGCCGGTGAAACTCTGAACCTTGGTCCCGGTTTTGACGGTAATCAGCTTGTTGTTTTTAACCCGCTCCACCATGCCGCCAATGGCATCCTTGGCCCATTCTCCCGTCGGCACCAATTTTGCATATCCTGAAAGGATGGGTGCTCCCCCAAGGATATCTTCCTTTTCAACCAGGATGCTCTTTTGGCCAATTGCGGCCAGCGAATGAGCTGCGGCAAGGCCGGCAGGCCCACCGCCAACGATCAGTATGGGTTTCGTCATGTACGGTTCTCTATTTTCTTAAAGCCTGGTCCTGAAGTGATCATTCTGCGCGGATCGTAGAGGTTCTCCTGTTTTCCTGCTTCAACCACTTTGAGATATTCTTCGAATTCAGCCTTTTTTGATTGCCAATCGATACCCATCTTTTCCATCAGAGTTTCAGTTGACGAGGCGTGCCAGTGGGACTGCACAATCTTGTAAGGGTGGGCCCCGCAGGCAAGTGCCGCAAACTGGCAGTCCGCCAGCACCGGCAAGTCGACTTCCTTGCCCTCTGCCTTGCCAATCCACTGGTTCTTGTCGAGCGTTGTGATACAGCCGGTGTCATGGCCGATCATCACATCGGACTGCGCCTCCTCGATCGCGACCCGAATTTTGCGATCGATAGCGAAGGAGCGGGTAAATTCACGCTCGGAAATAATGTGTCTGAATCCAAATCCGCAGCAATCATACCAGGTGGAATAGTCGATCACCTGCGTTCCGAGCGCTTCCATGATGCCCGTCGATACGGCCACCCGATTGCCTTCCAGAATATTGTCATCATAGATCGCATCCTGTGGCACCATTTTGTAAACGTGGCAGGCCGGATGAATTGTTGAGTGGATGTTCGAACAGTCGATTTCCTGACGGTTGGCGATCCGGTCGCGCATCACATGCACCCACTCTGAATAGTGCACGACTTCCTCGGGGATAAGCAGTTTGCCATCGACAAGCCGATCCAGCTTGCCGAGGATCTTCTTCACTCTCTCGCGCAGTTCAGCCGAGTGCAGCAGGTATCCACGCACCTCCTTGTAATTGCCGAACGATGTTCCGCAATGTACCAGCGGATAATAATATCCCTCCGGAAGGCCTTCCGCTTTGGCGGCCACATAGGCTTGATGAAAGTTGCGCAAGAAAACCGCAGCAAGAGATTCCAGATTGCCAATACCCGATCCATGATAGTTCCAGGCCGTGCAAGAAGTCTGGTCGGTTTCGTCGAGATATTTTATGTCGAGCTCATTCATCAACCACAGCAATGATGCCGGGTAGCCGGGAATATTGCCGCATTGGCCGCAGGACTTGTGGTGCCAAAGCTGTGTGGTGGGAATACGCTTGGTCCAGCCGTAGAGTGTTTTCACATCCACCGGCGCATGCTCTTCCGAAACCCGGTGGACAACGATTTCCCCCTCTTTCTCCAGCTGCCACATGACATCGCGCACATCTTCCACGCGGTCCTTGTTGGTTAGCATTGACCGCTTGTCGATCTTTTGTTCTACCCAGGATGTCGCAACCGTCGCGTCTTCGCTGGACAATTTTGAGTCACGCCATTCCGAACCATGACCGGTGAAACGCTCGCCACCGTTATTTTTGCTGGTGTTGGTCATTTAATCCTCCAAATAGTCCGTGATTTATTCGTCATCCTCGTCTTCCTCTTCCTCGAGAAAGTCTTCCCAGTCTTCACGCTTTTCTTCCATGATATCTGTGATGACATCGAACAGGTTCTCATCGATCGTCTCCAACTGGTGGAGCACACCGGTCATTTCCCAGATGGTGTACAATTCGACGGAGGTCTTTAAGTTTACTTCCCAGGCTGTAGCCGTTGTATTCAGCGTTGGCATTGGGATGGCCTTTCGCAGAATCTTCAGCGGCGCATCGACCTTGCAGATATTCGGTCCCCAATCAGCAAAATGATCCGGGTTGATCATATCGGGCGCCAATTGGTTGCCCGTAGAAATCAGTTTCAGCATAACGCGGGAAAATGGACGCAGCACATTTTTCGCGGATTCCATACCATGCTTGATGGCAGTTTCGCGCATCAACATAATCAGGCCGCCCGGAGAATTTCCGAAAGGACAGCGAGCCGCGCAGGTGTAGCACTGAGCACAAGCCCAAATTTTTTCCTGCATCGCATCGTAGATACCGTCGAGATTTTCTGTCCAAAGCAGTTGCACAATTTCTCGCGGTGAAAAATCGTAGTAATGGGCCGCCGGGCATGTAGCGGTACAGATGCCGCAATTGAGGCAACCGTTTAACTCGTGGTCGTAGCGCAAATCTGACTGAATATCGGCAAAGATCTCTTCCAGTTCATTACGGTCAACTGGAGTTTCGCCGGAGACAGGATCGCCGATGAACGTCTCTACTCTTGTGGCACCTGATGCGGACATCAGTTTCTCTCCCGCCTTAATATGTCAGGACCTTGCAGTCCTCTTCCATGATTTCTTCAATCAGGTGGGCGCCCCCGACAATGCCTTCACATTCCGGGATCAGATCTTCCTTAGTCATGTCAAAAAGATCGAGATTGGGGGAACAACAGTAAAATTTCACCCCCGCACCATGAGCGTCCTTGATGAAATCATAGACCGATTTGGGCGAGCCTTCTTTGACAACAAGTTCCTGAGCAACGCCTTTTCGCATCAGCCTGCCGGAAGTTGCCGTGCAGATGACATCAACCTCATATTCCATAGCTGCCGCAACCGTTGCCTGAAAGATCGGCGCACCCAGTTCTTCACCATTGCGTGGGTCGGTGTTCGCCATCACAATAATTAATTTTTCAGCCATTTGTCCTCCACCTTTGCTGCTGGTGGGCAACCAGCCCCTGCTTCTTCGTCAGGTTCTGCCCAAGCCTGTTTTACAGGCCTTACAATCTCATATTAGAATATTCTAAATTTCGCAAGTTACAAGCACCTTATGTTGGTTTTTCGCTAGCTAATTGTTCACTTTTGCATCAGTCCCGTCATCTGAATCAGCCCAGTCATGATGGGAACAAGAGCATCTTCGATTTGCCGTTTCGATTGTCGCAGGACAGCAAGTTGCTCAGTCGTTTCATCAGGAATCTCATCAAATTCCATAATCAAATCTTCAGCCATTGCCAGTTTGAATCCCGGATGTCCGGAAAACCCGAAACTGTTATCCCCGATCTGAAAAAGTGCCGGGTCACCGGAAGCATCCTCTGCAAGCACTTTCGCGTAAGACGGTGGAATTGGCTTGTCCCGCATGAAGACGGCATTTGGATAACGCGCCGGCAAATACCCGTTGAGGGCGCCCGGGTCACAGCGAGAAGCGTACTCCACATCGAACCGATAGTCAGACGGTTTGGAATCACCATCAGCAGCCAGCGCCAGTATTTGTGCGCCAAGACCAATTCCGATCACCGGCTTGCCATACATCAGATAGGCACGGGTGAGTTTTATCTCTTCTTCCAGCGTCGGCACATCCCGCACCCCGGCCGACCCCCAAGGGCCGCCACCCATCAGCATAAGCCCGTCCCTCATGGCCGATGGCTCGGGAACTTTGCCATCCTCGGTAAATGGTCTGACATAGTGGAATCTGATGCGGCGGCCTTCAAAATGATCCTCCATCAGACCCAGATAATCGGCAGAAGTGTGCTGGATGATCGAAAGGGCTTTCATCTTCGAAGTGTCGGGGTCAGGTCAATGCGTCGGCAATGGAGGCTGAAAAATCATCAGGAGATGCGGTCAGCAATCCAACACCGGCTTTTGCAAAAAACTGGCTTACAGTCTCTGCCTGATCAGCAATTTCTGTTCCGCGCAAAGCGGCTTCCAGATCGTAAATTGTACGCGGGGGCGTAACGAAGAAATCTCCGGTTATGACAACTTCACGGATGCGATTGGCCCGCGGGCCATCCAGTCGGATGTGAGTGGTAATCGTGCCACCCTGGCCAGTAAAACTCCCCGTTTTCACCTCAGCCTGCTCCGATGCGCCGTCAATTTCATGGACGAATTCATCGGTGCCTATTTCTTCATCAAACAATAGTTTGGCGGTTGCTTCTTCACCTTCGGTTATGGCGCCTTCCTGTGGAGAAATTCCAAGTTTTTCGGAAAAACCCTCCAGTATCGCCTGCTTCACTTCACTGATTGGTGGCGGTGTCCCGTTGAACAATTCGCGAAGGGTGACAACCCGCTGCGCTCCGCTGGTCTGGCCTCTTTTGGCCAGTTTGGCAGCCGGAATGTTCAGCAGCGAAGCCATCTTTTGTGCATCCATATCGACCAATGTCGTGCCTTGGTAAAATATCGTTGAACCATCAAAAAATCCGCCTGTACCGGAAATCTTGCGCCCATCGACTTCAAGATCGTTTCGAGGTCGATAGCGCACGTCAATTCCAAGTTTGGACAGGCCTGCCGCGGCAGATTCGCAAATTGCACTGGCCAGTTCTCCCAGATTGGTCAGCCCCAACGTATCCCTGTGGAATACCAGTTCCCAGCCGAATTGACCCTCATCGAGATAAAGTGCCCCACCACCGGTAATCCTTCGGCCGATCCCGACTCCAGCCTCCCGACACGCCTCGATATTGAGCTCGTGAGAAAGGTCCTGGTGGCGGCCTACAAGCACGGATGGCGGGAATTGAAGAAAGCGGATCGTGTCGGGAATATTGCCCGCCTTGTGCTCTTCAATCAGCGCCTGATCAAAAGCCATTTGCTCTCTGCACGGGCGAATGCCGGTGTCGATAACTCGAAAGGGTTTACTCATCGTCGAATTCAAACTCCTCATCTTGGTGATAGGATTCTCCGGGTCTGTTCCGGTCCAATTGATGGCGAACCTTGCGGATATCAATATCCTCAAGTTCAAACGGGTAGCTGGCGATATTGCTCGGCGGGGAGTCGCCATAGGGGCGGTCACAGGCAGAAATATCGTCTGCAAATTTGCCAGGACAACCCGACGTACGAAATGCCAGGCCGGTGTCAATAATCATATCAAGCTCGGCTGCTGGCAGTCCGAAATCGATCACCCGACCTTCCTCATCAAACTTCATGTGCTCTACACGCGCGTCACAATAGTCGATCAGATATCGGCCAAGCTGTACCCGCCGCCATTGATCACGGGGGGTGGCGGGCAGATGGTCCATCAGGGACCCTTTTTCGGGGAAAAAGCAGAACATGTGGCTGTGGCCACCGAGGTCGACCAACTGTTGCACCAGGTTCAGCGAATCATATTCGGTTTCACCCATTCCAACGATAATGTGGGCGCCAAACTTTTGTGGACCGAAAATTTCCCGCGCATCCATCAGGATTTCCCAGTACTTCTTCCAGCTGTGCGGCGATTGCACACCCTTGCCGCGGGTCCGGTCGAAAATTTCTGGAGTTGCAGCATCAAGCGCCACGGTGAATATATCTGATCCCATTTCGTGCAGAAGTTTTACATCCCCGCGAGTCATCGTGGTGGGATTGGACAGAATTGAAATGGGGATCGCTGAGGGATCAATACGGTCTGTCCATTTCTGCAACACTGTCACGGTGTCATCGTCTGATCGTGGATGGGTGATCATCGAAATGCACATGCGATGGAACGGGCTTCCCTCGACATCTCGGGCAACGATGTCGACCACTTCATCCATGGGTACGGCGGGCCAGTCGACACGTATGAAATTTCGATCCGCGTAGTCGCGCTCGGCCTCACGGTGCCGCGCCAACCCACAATATGCGCAGTTGGCCCTGCATCCTTCCGGATATGTCAGCAATAAATTGAGACATCTGGTACAGGCACAGCGATGCATCTGACCGTTTGTGATGCCAAGCGTAATGGCCGCTGCGGTCGACATCTGGACATAATCTGGAGAACGCATATGCGGGGTCAGGATATTATACTTGGGCAGATAGACCCCTTCCGGCGTCACATCATTGGATTTGACCCGCTCTCCGTTTTTGAATTCGGCCGGTGTGGCTGCCGGCGCGCGGGGTTGCATAATTTCTGCCGCATTGAAATCCGCACCATCCTTACCTGCCAATGCAGGCTCCGATCCTTCTGGCTTGAGACAGGTCATGCTGATTTCCTCGTGTCGTTTGCGGCGGTTACGGCGCTTGTCGAAAGCTCCAGACCATCCCGAGACCAATATTGTGGATAGGCGATCCAGCCAGAACGTAATTCGCTCGCTGTGGGTTTTTCGCCGCCCGCATAAGCAGATAAAATCTGACTGCGGCGGGCAACGGCGCGTGCGATAGAAGGTCCAAATAAGTCATTTACTTCTTCAGCGTAGTCACGCGCGGCTTCTTCGTCACCTTCAATCCACGCAAATGCTGCGTCACCCGCCATGCGCCCGGATATGACGGCTGAATTTATCCCGGCTCCGGTTACCGGATTGGTTAGCCCAGCTGCATCACCAACAAGCATTACTGGTGTTTCACCCAACATGCCCGTGGACTTTTGGATTCCTCCAACCGGAATGAGCCCGCCCGTATGGGCCAGTATCTCTGTACCTACCCTACCTTCGGCAACCAGCTTTGCATGCAAATCGTCGAGAATTGGCTTCAGCAAATGCTTGTGGGCAGGAACAACTCCCAGACCCAGATTGGCCACTTCATCTTTTGGAAACAACCAGCCATACCCTCCGGGAATGTCTGCGCACAGAAAGATATCGGTGGCATTGTGGGGCGATTTGAGCGGAACGGTTATTTGCCGTGTTTCAACCAAATCGACGTTGGAAGACCCGATACTCTGCGCCACGGGGGAGCGTGGTCCGTCGGCCCCGATGATCACCTTTGCCCTGAAGAGCCGACCATCGCCGGTTTCGACGAGGCCGTCCTTTCGAACTTGCCGAACGGGTGATGAAAATGAACAACTGGCACCGTTTGCCTCAGCCTGCTTGATCAGACTGCAGTCAAACGCTGCTCGGTCGATCATCTGGCCGCGAAAATCAAGGGTAATATCTGCTGCAGATTTCTCAACATAGGTTTCCATTCGTTCAATGTTCTGCACCGAAGCTTCATTGACTGCTTCGAACCCTTTGCCAGCAGCAATCAGCAAGGGTACAAATTCTGCACATTGCACTGGAAGGCCAGGGCTTGCATTGCGCTCCAGCGCCAGTACCGAAGACCCATTCTTTGCAGCAGCCATGGCCGCAGAGGCACCAGCCGGGCCAAGGCCAACAACAACAACGTCAATTTCAACTATCTCGTTCAAACCGCACACGAGGATGCCTGCATTGCAAGACCTTCCCGCGCTTTGGCGACGGCGCTGCCGCCTATTTTGATGGAACAACATGCATGTTCCTGATGATACTCCCTGCCAATTACCCGCGATACTTCCACTGCCCCGTCCGCAGGAAAGGCAATGCCATCCAGCCCGGCCATGACAGCATAGGCGTCTGTCACGCGCTTATGCATGCCGGGGGGACGGGCGCAGCCAAGCAGCACCTGCTTGTTAGGCAATCTTTGGCGGGCCTGAAGAAATATCCGCCCCACATCACCGGTTGATGGTGTGACGAAAGTTCCGGGTCTTGCGTAAAATGGCATGATCACAACCAGCGCCAGGGCATGAACATCGTGCCGCGAAACAATGTCGAGCGCATTTTGTTCGCCAAGAATTTTGCCATAGTGAAGGCCCACCACAATATGGGGAGTAATTTCCATTTTCGTCGAGCACAAGGCTGCCAGAGTGGCTTCAAAATCTTCGACCGGGCGATCAAGATGATAAACCTGTTTGATCGTATCCTGATGGCCTATGACATCCATCATCGCCGTGTCGACGCCAGCGGCTTCCATACGCTTGGCTCCCACCTCATCGGTCAGCGCCGTATGGATTGCAATTTTCAGATTTGGAAAATCGTGCTTCAGTTTTTCAATGACAGGATAGTATCGCTCATAGCGGATTTCGTTCTTCCTGTTCGAGCCACCTGATAGCAAAAAACCCTGAAGGTCCTGCAGCATAATCAGATCACGAACTTTCTGATCCAGGATTTCCGGTTTTATGGCCGGAATCATCGGGTCCAGAATCTTGGCCTGGCAATGATCACAATCCAGAGCGCAGGCACCCGCTGTGATGGAGAAAGCGGGAAAACTGTTTTTCCCGCAGCCACTCAACTCGCTGCTGTTGTATTCCTTAAATGTCGGTGTTGAAAACCTAATCGGGGGCAAACGTGACGATCTGGAAGCGGCAGCTTGCAAGTCTGCCACGAGTTCGGCATCAAACTCAGCGTCTTCCAGTTCTTCGATCGCGTTAATCTGTCCAAGCCAAGTCATATTTTCGCACACATTAAGATATTCTGATATATTGTTGCATCAGCTTGTCCCCGATATCAAGAGCAGTCCTCGACGGCAACAATCAATCCCCAAGCACCTGTTCGGCAATCCGTTTAACCTCGTCTCGCAAGGGGCCGGGATTATCCGGGTCTGCCAATGAAGTGAGCCAGTGAGACTCCACATCCTCTTCATCAACAAGATCGCATTCCAAAGCTGAAAGTATGTTTTCACATGAATCGGGCAGGATTGAAGGCAGTTGATGCCCATTCAACATGCCCCAGATTCCGGCCCAAAGGCGCGACAAAGTCCATGGATTATAGCCCCCGCCACCGACAATCACGGTCGACGGCGCTATGGAAGTCAGTTGTTCTACGGCCCCGATCAGGCAGCCATTGGAAAGCTGCATGGACGACAAAGGGTCACCCGCGAGGCCATCGGCGCCACAGGTAATCACCGTTGCCTGTGGATTGAATCGTCTGGCGAGTGGTAGAACCGCCGTTTTGATGAGATAATCCATTTCGGTGTCATTGAACTGTCTTGGTACAGGCAGATTTCGGGCATTGCCACCTCCCCGATCATCAACTTTACCTGTATAAGGCCAGCGCTCTTTCTCGTGGATGGATAGAGTGAAAACCCGCGAATCCTGCTCAAATGCGTCCTGAACCCCATCGCCGTGATGGGCATCCAGATCGACGTATAAAACCCGCTGAAAATCAAGCGCCAGGAATGTCAGAATCGCAAAGACCAGGTCATTGAAATAGCAAAAACCGCTGGCCCTGCCAGGCTGACCGTGATGCGTTCCACCCGAAGGGTGATAGGCAGTGCAGCCTGAAGCGGCGCGCTTTGCCGCCTCGATCGAACCGCCTACAGATGTACAAGCCCGTTTGAATAGACCTCTAAATACCGGATTTTCCATCGTCCCAAGCTTGTAGCGTTCCCGAGACTCCTTACTGACGATACCAGCATTTTCTTCTGAGATGATTGCCTGAATGTAGTCAGGGGTGTGAAACTTCGACAATTCTTCAAAGCTCGCCACCGGGCTGTCGACATAACCACCGGTATCCAGCCAGCCGAGATTTTCGCATATATCCAGAACAGTCGCAATTCGGGCAATTGCGAGAGGATGATTGTTGCCGTATCCGGTTGAACGATAGATTTCGCTGCTGATGAATACCGGTTCGATGCCCGATTGTAAGCGGTCTCGGGCATCACCGGTTTTCAACAATTCACTCATTGACCACACCTTCTTCTTCACCAACCGCAGTCACCAACTATTTGCACTTCGAAAGCCCGGTCGCTGAAACTCGATTGTTGACCAATCAATTGCATTTGATTAGCTTAACCTTTACATTCGATTATTCGAATATTGCGATATGATCAATACAGTTGATCGGTGGGATACCACATTGTGCGGACAAGTTGAAACTGTTGATGATGCAAAGAGAGTGCCAAACCATCTGGTAACGGCGAGCAGGTCTGATATTAATCTGTTCAGTTAGCATAGATGCGGCACCCGGTTATTAGGAGAAAATTGAATGACGGCCCACGTACTTGACGCCAAAGGTTTGAATTGCCCACTGCCCATTCTCAAGGCCAAAAAAGCGCTGAATGATGTTCCGGTTGGAGAAAGTCTGGAAATCCTGGCGACAGACCCGGGTGCAGTTGCCGATTTCGAGGCATTTTGCAGACAGACCGGAAATGAACTGGTTGAAACCTCCGAAGAAGGAGATGTCTTCCGCTTCGTGATCAAGCACACGGGATAACTTCCAACAAGGGCGCCCTGAGTGTGGGCGAATAATCGCTGAGGGGGGATAGGCAACCAATGATTGAAAGTCTGAGAGAATCAGTTCTCGAAAATCCGGGCCACATCGTTATGTGGGGTGGCCTCGTCATCGGCATGGTGTTCGGTTTCACCATTTACCGTACCAATTTCTGCACAATGGGATCGATTTCAGACATAATAGCGCTGTCGGACTACAGGCGTTTTCGGGCGTGGCTGCTGGCTGCAGCGGTCGCAGTACTGGGTGCCTGGTGGGTTGAAACCGCTGGCGTAACCGATCTTGCAAATACCATGTACATGACGCCGAACCTCAACTGGGCTGGCAATATCATTGGCGGCGCATTATTTGGATTCGGCATGGCATTTGCCGGCGGCTGCGTCAGCCGCAACCTGGTGCGCACAGGCGGTGGAGACATACGTTCCTTGATGGTGCTCATCGTTACCGGCATATTTGGCTATATGACGATTGGCGGGATCCTTGGTCCAATTCGCGCCAACATTGAAAGCGCGAGCGCCGTTGACCTGTCGGAAATGGGCCTGGAAGATCAGGGCGTCGGGTCCATGCTTGCATCGGTTTCTGGCATGGATTCAGCTACCGGTCACACGATCATGATCCTTGTGATCGTTGCGGTGATTTTTTTGTACTGCTTCAAGGATCAGCAATTTCGCCAGTCCAAGACGCATATTGTCAGCGGCGTGGTGATTGGAGCCTGTGTCACTGCAGGTTGGGTATTGACTGGCCTGGCTGCAGATGAATTTGCTGATGTTGCGGTTCCGGTCGGGTCACTGACTTTCGTACGACCATCGGGAGACGCTATTGAATACCTGATGCGTTTCACGGCGCTTGGCTTTCCCAATTTCGGCATATCGACACTTGTCGGCACTATTTTAGGCGCCTTCATTGCTGCAAAGGTTGCAGGTCGATTCAGACTGGCAACATTTGCCGATTCGACCGATACTTTGCGCAACCTGTTTGGTGCCATGTTGATGGGGATAGGCGGAGTTATGGCACTGGGTTGTACTGTTGGGCAGGCCGTTACTGGTGTTTCGACCCTCGCGTTTGGCTCAATGCTCACATTCGCGGCAATTGTTGCCGGGGGCTTCCTCGGGGTGAATTATCTCAACCGTCTGATCATGGCGGAAATCTGAAGCCTACTGATCCAAATCACAAAACGCCTGAAACTGCCTGTCATAATGATTTCGAACGGCTTCGGGGAACTCGACCGGCCGTCGGGTTTTCCGGTCAAATATCATTGAAGGAGCACAAATACGAGCCACCGGTTTGCCGCTGGCTGCTTCATTCAATTGGTTAGCCAGATGAAGGACATTTTTCGTCATGTGAGGAACCCACGAGACGATTTCATAGGATTGCCCGGCACCAATTTCGTCAAACTGGGTCAATTTCATCTCAGCCGCAATGCCACCGTAATCGCCGCTGGAAAACCACTGGTCTTCAAATCCGACGAATTTCCAAAGCGACATTGCCGCATCATGAAACGCCTTGACCATCAAATCTGTTCGTAGCGCTTTCAGTGGCCCGCAATGATCAACATCCACCGTTCCCTGTTTGGTGATTAAAGCAAGCTGATTGCCAAGCAATGCAGCAGTGTCGGCTGGCTCATAATTTTTCGATGGAAGATTTCTGGGAGCCGCAATGTCGGGAACGGGCCCATCCACGATTGGTATACGACCTGAAGCAGAACCAGGTCGACAAAGGGCTGTTGCGCAAACTTTTCCGCCATCATCTTCTGAAAGAATGTGGAGTAATCTTCTGTCAGAGCCTTCCGCCGTGACGACGCCCGAACGAATATTCGTCCTGTTGCCAGCCAGCAGTTCGCGGTGAAACCGAAACAGCATGTCCGTGGGAAATAAAGCTAACTGGGGTTTCACCTTCTCTTCGAAAGTGCATTGCTGCGTCGCGCTGATAAACCGTTCAACGTAAAACTGAACGTTGAGGTGGCCGTTTTTGTCACACTCGTTGGGCTGGACAATATCAGTGCAGGTTTGGAGATAGTCGCCCGGATTGTAGTGCGCTGGATCGTCTGACAATTGGCTGGCTCAACTTTGCTTTAAAGAACACGAGGATTGGTGGTCATTGAAGATGTGCTCTGATGAACTCTGCGGTGCGCATGTTGGAGTCTTTGGTGGCGAGATCGTCGGCGAAGGTGCGAACTTCAGGAGTGCGAAAATCGAAGCCTCGGCCAACTCCGGGATAAACAATCAGACGAACTGATTTGCCCGCCTGCTTCATAAATGACACCGCCGTTTCGATCGAGCGGCGACGCTGGTACTGCTCGTATTCACCAATGAAGACAAGGGCTGGGACGTTCAGATTGTCCAGGTCGCTGTGATAGCGATAGACCTGCAATGGTTCGGCTGCATTCGGGTCTTGCCAATGGGGATAAAATGAAACGTAACAGGCGACCTGTTTTTCCTGACGGTTTCGATCAACCGCCACCCGCAGCGTGTAGAATCCCCCCCCCGCGTGTGGGACATCAAACATATTTTTGAAGAAGACAGGTCCGGTTGGGCCAGCAAATAGTCTACCCCGGCATCGACATCCGTTTCCGTCATCGGATCATGGGCAAGGGGAAAAGCTTCAATGAACCTGGCTTCGTAGACGTCGGGAGCAAGGACCACAAATCCTCTGGCAGCCAAGCGGCGTGCGAGGCGTTTGACCAAATCATCCAGGCCGCGTCTGCCGTGCTGAAACAAAACGCCCGGAAACTTGCCTTCTGTTTTCGGGCGATACAGAAACGCTGGAACCTCCGTGTCGTCCGTTGGATTAAGATAGCTGACCGATCGTTCGATAACGGAATAGTTCTTCGGGGTCTGCAACTTTCCCTGGTCGAACCAATCATCCGACCACCAGAATTTTTGTTCAATGGGCAGAGTGTTGATGGGTGCATCCAATGACCGCCCAACCATCGTATCTGACGCAACTGGCAGGTCCGAATTCTGGGCGTTGGCCGCAACAGCGAAACTGAACCAAACAATCGACGCCAGCACAGCCAAGACTGATTTTCCCATTATCCTAGCTCCATTCGATGCGAGAATTAAAAGTGCAACAGGATCGCATGGTCCCCGTCAACCTTGCGACTTATACCAATCGGTGAAAGACTTTCGATCATATCCCTTTTCCTGGACGTATCTGAATACACCCAAAAATACTGGCGGTTCAGCGTAGCCCGGCATTTGAAATACAACTTCTCCAAACTCGTCGAAAAAGATTGCCGAGGGCGTCCCGCGGACCAGATAACTTCGTGCCAAGGCGGCTTCTTTCATCTGCTTACCGTAAAGGGCACTAAACTCCCGGTCGCCCCACATGTCCATTTGAACCACAACAAAGTGTTGTGAGATCAAGTCAACGATCTCCCGATTTTGAAAAACGACGTCATGCATTTTTTTACAGTAATGGCACCCCTGTTGTTCCCACAGAAGCGTCAGGATCTTTCCTTGGGTTTTCGCAAACTCCAGATCGTTTTTGATATCGAAACTGGTTTTGTGAAACCAGTGTTGTTGGTAGAAACCATCTATCGCTGTGGACTTGGCCAGACTTGGAAAACCTGTCCCCATCGATAACGCCGAAAGCCCAAGTAGTGAAGAACGCTTGATAAAGTCACGGCGGTTTTGCATGGCATCCCTTGTCCAATTAATAGCAGATATTCGGCTATCAGCCCGGATTTAACATTGGCCAAATGTACGGATAGATCTGATAGCCACCGGACAGACAGCATTTCACAATGTCCGGCAATGTTGATTGCCGCATACCCAACACGTGAACTCAAAGCCCACAACAATACTATACTTTGGTCAGCCCTCGGTTGCCCGAATTGATGGTCTTGGCGGTCGAAATGTATTGATACGAAGCCTGAAGCCAACACACAAACAAGCCTCGGGATCAGTTATCCTGCATCCGTCGGCTCGTCGCGTAGTGTAGCTTTTTAAGGCTTGATGTAGGTATAGCCCATCTGCTGAAGTCTCGACAATTCGGCGACGCCGGATGAAATAATGTCTTCTTCCCAAACATCATAAAGATCATCGGAATAGCTGATTTTGCGACCCTTCAACGTGTTGTTGCAAACTTGGAATGTGACTTCCTGGCCCTTCAACGACGATACCTGTGTCTTGAGGCCATCATGGCTTTTTGCCGTCTTCAGCAATCCCAGTCCATTGCCGTGCAACACAACCTTAATCTCCATGTTTTCCGCACCAACTGCATTGATGTGGTTTTGGATATTGCGCATCACACCGCGGTATTTTTTGGATTCCGGTCCACCATCATAATTGACGTGATAGACAACCTTTTGCTTTCCGTAGCGCTTGGAATCTTCAGCGAAAGCTGTGCCCCACATGGCGACAAGCACAGTAAGGATAGCGGCAAGTATCGTTCTAATCATAATTTCCTCCCGGTTTGGTTTTTGCCCCCTTACCTTATGATATCAAGATACATGAATGCAACGTTCAGACACATCAAAGTGAATGCTGTCTGTGTAGCCGGACAAATTCATCCGCGAACTTGAAACAGTAAGACCCAGAAAATCAAACAAAACAAAGGAAATACAACAAGTTACCGGGAATCAGTTTGGTGTCGTCAGTCAGGAAAGATCAATCTTCACCAATTGATTGGCAGCTTGGGTAATTGTGCCCTGGCCTTTGATATGAGATTCCACAACGTCCCAGACAGGTGGCCCTTCAACCGCCTCGTTCACAGAGGCCCATCCGGCAACCACATAACTTTTTCCCGGATCAATTGCTTCGCCGGTTTTCAGCATGGTCATGTTTGAAATGCGGCTTCCGATTTCCTTTTTAGGCGCACAGGTATATCCCATGCCACCGACGCGCACCATGTCACCACCCTGTTGAAGGAAGGGGTCCTTGTTGAACAGATTATCGCAAACATCTTCCAGAATATCTTTGAACTGCTGCCCGGTGAATTCGAGCCGATAGACCGATGGATAATTCATTGAGGTCTGGGTGTAGAGGTCGTCGACGGTTATATCATCTCCAGGAAGCAAAGTAGTGCCCCATCGAAATCCTGGGCTCAGCGCCAGTTCTGCATCCCGCTCGGAAATCATCGCGTCGCAGATCACATCATCCCATGTCCCGTTGAAATTGCCCCGCCGATAAAGAAGACTTTCAGTCTTCCCGATAACCCGTTGCATTCAGCCTCATAAGGCGCACGTACCTTATCAATATGAGCCTTCATTTCGGTGTCAGAATCGACGACGTCGGAAAGCACGGGGATGAGGGTGGAATTGTGATCCACCACCTTACCGTTTTTGATTTCCAGATCGACGCGTCCGAGATACTTGCCATGTGATCCAGATGAGAGCACTAGCGTGGATCCGATCTCGATGGCCTGGGGAACGGCATCGTGGGTGTGGCCCGTCAAAATCACATCAATACCCGACACCACTTTTGCCAGTTTTTGATCAACGTCGAAGCCGTTATGGGAAAGCAAAACCACAACCTCGGCTCCCGCAGCCCGAGCTGCGTTGACATTTTCCTGCAGGACTTCGGGACGGATTCCGAAAGACCATTGTGGAATCATCCAACTCGGATTGGAGATGGGCGTGTAGGGCATGGCCTGACCAATGACCGCGACCTTGTGCCCACCTTTTTCATAAAAGGCAGTGTGTTCGAATACCGGCTCTTCCCATTCATTGTCGAAAATATTGCTGGCGAGAAATGGATATCCCATATCCTCGACGATCTCCTCGACCCGGTCAGCCCCGAAAGTGAATTCCCAGTGACCAACCATGGCATCAGGTTTCAATAACTTCATGCTGTCGACCATGTCCTGGCCGTTGGTTTGCAGCGAAGTGTAGGAGCCCTGCCAGGTGTCACCACCATCCAAAAGCAGTACCTTGTCATCACCACGCTCGCCGCGGATGGCTTTGACAAGGGTTGCGGTTCTGTCGAGCCCGCCAAGTTTACCGTAAGCCCGCGCCAGGTTGACATAATCGACCATTGTATGGGCGTAAGCCAGCATCGAGCCATTGTTAATGCCAAAGTGATCGAGAAATGTCTGGCCAACCAGATGAGGCGGAATGCCTTCAAATGCGCCAACACCAATATTGGTGTCCGGTGGTCTGAAATAGACAGGTTTGAGCTGTGCATGAATATCGGTCAGGTGTAACAGCGTGACCGAGCCTTTCGCATCAAACTGAAGCAGGTCTTGCTGTGTAATTGCCTGTTGTGCTGCCGCTTTTGTCAACCCTAACGGATTGGCTGCAGCATAAGCGCCGGCCACGGTGGTCCACTGCAAAAATTCTCGACGGGAAAACATAAGCGGGCTCCAAATCTTGAGGAAAGATAAAAAAAAGGGCGGGATCTTGGATGAACCCGCCCTCAAAAAAGGAAAAGCTTGTTTTGCTTAGTTGCGCACAGCGGGGGTTTCGACTGAGAGCCCCTGTCCGCGTGAGGCAAGATAAAGCTCAAGCGCAATAAACTCGTCAGAACCGCGTTTGTAAGCAACGGCCCGAATGTTTTCCATGCAGCCTTTGAAACGTCTGTGACTGGATCCCACTCCACCCCATTTCAGGCGATAGGTCGGGAAACCGTTGATCTGACCCTGGCTGAGATGGTCAGCGCGGATCATGTTGCCGTAATTGTCTTCATGGCAATTTGCACAAGACATATTCAGTTGACCAACGCGGGTAAAGTAAAGGTCCTTGCCCATATCGTGCCACTTGGTCATCGGTCCGTCGGTGGTGACGTTAACCGGCATACCACGTGACTGGAAACCAACCAGAGCCGTCATCGACAACATCTCGGATGATTCCCATTTCCAGGCCTTGGCTTCCATTCGATCCGTACGGCATTCGTTGATCTGTGTTTCAAGCGTGTGCGGCTTGCCGCGCTTGTCGCTCCACTTTGGATAGCCCGCGCGGATACCTTTCATGCTGTCTGACGCATCATTGTGGCAAGACTGGCAGGATTTACCGGCTGCCCCATCCTCGGTTCCCCAAATATCTGTTCCGATATCCACCAAGGGCATGGCAGGGTTTTCGAAATCATCCATCTGCAAGGATTGGGTTTCAGAACTTCTGAACCGCCAGCCCGAATAGATTTTTTCCACTTCCACACCCTCAGGTGCGGCTGCTTCGGTGACCATCGACTGGCCTTCAACAATCAACTGATTATCGTCCGGCCCTGCAGAGGCCGTGCCATAGACACCAGCCGCCACAATACCTGCCGCCGCCAAAATCGACGCAATGGAGTTCCTTGATTTTGCCATCAACTCTGCCCCTCCCTGAGCAAAACGTGGGCGCCCAATTGGGTTAGCCGACCTTGATCTTCTTTTTGGTTGTGTATTTTGATCCGTCATCATCGGTCCAAGTAAACACCACTTCCCCGGATTCGGGCACCTTCATTTTGAACTGAATATACGGATTGGACGACACTGCTGGTTCCATGACCGTCTCGAAAACAGTTGTGCCATTAAACTCGGCCTTGAAGTGGTTTATGATCTTTCGTGGGATCAGCTCACCGCTCTTCTTATCCTTACGCAACCCTGTTTCCATCTTGTGACTGATCAGGGTCTTGATCGTTATGATTTCCCCCGCCTTGGCGGTCTTGGGCACTTTTACTCTTGGCTTGGATTTTGCCATCTTGGTTCTCCCTGAATTCGTTAGCCGCCACAGCCGCCGATGGTTACTTTCACGGCATTCTTGGCCATGAAAAAGGAACCGTCAGACATCTTGGCAACGGCGATCACGTTTTGGGTTTTTGCCAACCGAATACGGGTGGAGGCTGCAGCCTCGCCGCTCAATTCGGTGAATTTGAACACCGCCACATCTGGGCGCGGATTGCCATCAGCTACGATCAACACTTCAGCGACGTGGTCATCGGTGGTCATGGGACTTTCGACCGACACCTGGATAGGAACGGTGTTGCCATTTTCAGCAATTTCGGGTGTACCGAGATCCACGCGACCAGATGTCGCTGCTGCACCACCGGTGAATTTATCGATTACTTGCTGCGCAGTCGGATCGTCCGCCGCTATAGACATTGTTGGAACACCAGCAGCAGCCACAGCGGTGGCACCTGCGCCAAGTATCAGAACCTGTCTTCTGTTCAGCCTCATTTCAAAGCTCCTGTGATTAATTGAATTTGGTATTTCAAAGTCACTCCTTGAGAGTCTTCAGATAGGCGATGATGTCTTCAACCTGTTGAGCCTGAAGTATCGTTTTGTTCTGAAACTTATCAGCAACACGAACGCCCGCTTTAAACGTGTAGAAACCTGGCATGATTGTCTCATCACCCAATACTTCTTTTGAATTGACAAGAATTGCGCGCAACTCGGCAACCTCGTAGCGATCCGCAACGCCATCCATCGGTGGTCCGACTTCGCCGTGGAAAGGTAGTTCTTTCAGGTCTGTCGTTTGGTGACAGGCGAGACAATTGCCCAGCTTTCTTCCAGCATACCATTCACGGCCAGAGGCAGGATCACCCGCCTTTCCAGTTAATGAACTGGAAATTTCACCTTCATTTATCTTGACGTCAGTCGGTGCTGTATCAGCAGCGATAGCGCTGTTTGTTCCTATCAAAGCCGCCAGTAGCACGGCCGAATATTTCCACATTTGAAAACCTCCCATACAGATTCCTCCAAACCTGCAAACAAAGGGTAACGGGCAAAACTGAGATTGGCAATAAAAAATTCGAATTTATGAATAAGTTATCCAAATTCCTAATCCATATCAGGGTTTGGCTCTTCCTGTAATCGGCGGGCATGGTAGCGTTGAAATGATTCCTCACCGTCATATCCCTTGGCCCTTACCCATTCGAACATGTGCCTGGTCGTGCCCTTTCCGAAGGTGCCGGGAATGGCCGCAACGGCAATGGAACCAGCATCCTTATCTGCCTGCGCCGCTTCAGGCATAAACAAAACGGTCGGTGTAAACAGGACCCGCCATTTCTGCGCAGCTTTTTTTTCAGACAGAACCTCGCCGTCAAGATCGGTGACCTCTTCATCTCCGTAGAGATTGTATTGAACCACCATGAAGTTGTCTTTGATGTAGCCGGAAACTTTGGAATCGCTCAACACGTCCTGGTGCAGCCTCCTGCAATATATGCAACCCCGTTGCTCAAAGATGATCGCCAGGCGTTTACCTTCGTCCGCTGCCGTCTGCATGTCCTCGGCAATGTCCTTGAACGTAGTTGCAAACCATGCCTGCTTGTGCAGACCGTCATCGCCGAGTTCAGCCGAGCCAGCGATGCTGCCAAGTGCACAAGCTGTCAACCAGATGGATGTTGAAATACCTAACATTAGACGCTTCATTTTCGCACTCCTCTAAGTATCAACCAAATGTGCCAATGGCAGGGAACCATTCCAGCATGAGATAGGCGATCGTCGCCATTGAATTGGTGAGAAACAAAATACCCGTTAGCACCAGCAATAAGCCAATCACTTTTTCTACTCTGCCCATGTGGTGGCGGTGACGCTGCATCAAACGCACAAATGGCCCTGCAAACAGTGACACCAACAGGAAAGGCAGTCCAATGCCCAGTGAATAAACAAACAGCAATGATGCTCCGCGAACGACATCCGCTTCGCTGCCAGCAAATAATAATATGGCAGCCAGAACTGGTCCGACGCACGGTGTCCAGCCAAACGCAAATGCCAGACCTACCACATAGGCGCCAATAAGCCCCATTGGCCGCGTCGCAGTTTGAAAGCGTGCTTCGCGGGACAGAATCGGTATTCGAATTATGCCTAGGTAATGAATCCCCAATATCAGAATCAAGATGCCCGCAACGTAGTTGAGGGTGCTGAAATGAGAACTCACAACATCCCCCAGCCAGGACGCGGTGGCACCCAGGACCACAAACACCGTTGAAAAACCAAGGACAAACGACAATGACGCTTGAAAGACCCTTGCTGTTACGCCAGACGCTTTTTCATCATCGGTGAGTTGGTTGATTGACACGCCGGCAAGAAATGACAAATAGGGGGGAACAAGCGGCAAAACACATGGCGAGATGAAGGACAAAAGGCCAGCAACGAATGCGCCGAAAAATCCAACGTCAAGATCCATATTCATCAAACCGTGATTTTACATATTCACATGTTATAATGTATATGGTTCATACAAATTGCAATGCAATGGAAAACTTCTAGGCACATAACACGATGTTAAAGCCAGGTCTCATCATTATTACGTTGCTGACGGCTGTGAGTTGGCTGACCTTTGCAAAAACCGAGAAGGTTTCTGCTGCAACGCTTGTCATGTATGAGCAGGATTATTGCGAGTGGTGTGAACGCTGGGAGGAAGACATTGGAGTGGTTTATCATAAAACGACAGAGGGCAAGCGTGCACCACTGCGTCGAGTTGACATACATGACCCAATTCCGGACGACATTTCTCACATCAAAGTAGAAAGGTTCACTCCCACCTTTGTACTGATTGAAGAGGGACAGGAAGTCGGACGGATCAGGGGATATCCCGGGGAAGATTTTTTTTGGGGGCTTTTGGGGCAGATTATGAAAAAACTGCCTTCGCCCCTATACACAAAATAAGACAGGACAAAATAGATGAACTCAGCTGCTGCAACAGCATTTAAATTTGATTTCGACGTCACTGAAATGGCCGACAGTGCCCGGGATGCGACCGACTTTCTCAAGTCGATTGCCCACGAAGGCCGTCTGATGATCCTGTGCCGTCTGGCGGAAGGCGAGTGTTCTGTTACAGAATTGGAAGAACTGTTGTCAGCGCGTCAGGCTGCTGTATCGCAACAGTTGGCGCGGCTGCGAATTGAAGGCATCGTGGGTGCACGCCGTGAGGGCAAGGCGGTCTACTATTCTCTTGCCGATGATCGGATCAAAACCATCATTCCGGTTCTCTACGAAATGTTCTGCAACACCGATTAGCGCTTGATCCCTTTATCATCACCTTTTAATATTCAAGAAATTATATATGTCGGTGGGAGAGCGACATGGAGGAATTGAGTGCGGGAAACATAGCCGCGCTCGCGGGGTTTGTTGGCGGTGTTGTGCTGGGCTTCTGCGCACGTTGGGGCAGATTTTGCACACTGGACGCCATTGAAGGTGCGGTACTCGGCGGCAGTGACAGCGGTCTCAGGAGTTGGGCAATTGCGATTGCTGTGGCAATTGCTGGCTCCTTTGCGCTTGATCAAATTGGACTGATAGACATCACCCAATCCTTTTATCTTGCCAACCCAACTTCAATCCTGGCCACCATTGTCGGTGGATTGCTGTTTGGTGTTGGCATGGCCCTTGTTGGAACCTGCGGATATGGGTGCCTCGCTCGCATTGGCGGGGGAGATCTCAAATCCGTCGTCACATTTCTGGTCATGGGAATTTCAGCCTATGCAACGCTGAGCGGCGCCACTGCCTATTTCAGGCAAGGCCTGTTTCCGGTGCCGGTCGCTCCGATTGAACCCGCATCGTTTGCATATAGTTTGGCCAGCTGGACCGGGTTTTCAACACACGTCACTGCCTACGCCATCGCCACCTTGATTGCGGTTATCGCACTGGTGTCGACTTCGTTTAGAAAGGATCAAAAAAGGATCCTGATTGGTGCACTTGTTGGTTTGATCGCTGTGTGGGGATGGTTTGCCACCGGCTATCTGGCCAGAGACGAGTTCAATCCCTACCCGCTTGAGAGTTACACTTTTTCCGCGCCGATGGGGGAGACACTCATTTACTTCATGACAATGACCGGGTCCAGCTTGAGCTTTGGTATTGGTGCGGTCTTTGGGGTGGTTGTGGGGGCTGCGGTCACCAGCATCATCCAGACACATTTTCGCTGGGAGGCATGTGACGATGCGCGTGAAATGAGACGTCAGATCCTCGGCGGTTTCTTGATGGGAGTGGGCAGTGTCACCGCTTTGGGCTGTACCGTTGGACAGGGTGTTTCAGCCGCATCACTTCTGGCATTTTCTACTCCGGTAGCGCTTGCATCAATCTTTATCGGAGCATGGTTTGGTCTCCACACACTTATCGATGGCACCATTAAAGGACCCTTCCGGGCTCTGGGGGCCATGCTTGAAAAATAATAGACTTCACAGGAGAATTCAGCACATGAAACTGGCAACATCTTTGCTATTGTCAATTTGTCTCGTCGGCCCTGCCATTGCAGAAGCCGATCTGAAAAAGGGCGAAAAAGTATTTAAAAAATGCAAGGCCTGCCACATGGTCGGCGAAAAGGCCAAAAGCAAGACCGGGCCCTTATTGAATGACCTCTGGGGACGCGCCGCTGCCAGCGAAGAGAACTTCAAGCAGAAGAAATATTCAAAGGCTCTCAAAAGGAAGCGCGAAGAGGGTCTTGTTTGGAATGACGAGACCATTTCGGCATTCATTGAAAACCCTAAAAAATACATCAAGGGCACCAAAATGGCGATTAAGGTCAAGAAAGAAAAAGACCGGGTGAACCTGCTGGCCTATCTGAAACAATTCTCTGCTTCAGAAGCTGTTGAAAAAGCCAATACCCAATAGGTTTTTTCAAGGACAAGTTGGCCGCGAACCGGCCCGCCTCTCCACTGAGACCGACTACCTGTCCAAGTTAGAATTTGACTAATACATTCATAAATATGACTATAAGGCGACTGATAGGTCGCCTATCGAATAACTGTGTTCGATCGGATCGCGGGGAACAGCCTGCATCGTGCTCAATAAAGAGCACCAATGCCATGACCCGGACTGGCAATTATTATCGTAATTGCCATCTCGACCAAGCGCCGGCCAGCCTGCTGGCCGAAAGCACGAGACCGCGCATTCGCTGACGCCAAACAGTTTGTGGACACCGAATGCGATGTCGACCTCAGGAAATGAGCCGGCCCTTTGGCGCTCTGCTGGAGGCCTATTGCAAAGGCTTGGATAAGCAATGACTAGAAACACGAGCATTCCAGGACGCCTAATGCCAACCACAGCAGTGGTGATTGCGGCCCACGTGATGATGAGTTCCCATACTTATGCTGAGGGAGATCGGGAATTTGGAGAATATCTGTCAGCCGAATGCGTCACCTGCCACCAGTCAAAGGATGTGGACGCCAAAATACCTGTGATTGACGGAATGGACGCGGCTGGGTTTGCCGCCCTGATGGAGGCTTACCGCAATGAAGAGCTTGAAAATCCAACCATGCGCATAATCGCCAAACGATTAACCGATGAAGAAATTGCCGCTCTGGCGGCGTATTTCTCATCGCTGCCCGAACCCGAATAGAAGCACCAAAATGATGGAGGAAAATTATGACTGATTTTACTAGGCGACAATTTACCGGCCTTTTGGGACTCGGGGCCGTACAGGCCGGATTGAGCCTGCCGGCTTATGCCCAGGGAGCCAAACCGCGTGTCGTTGTCATTGGTGGTGGCGCGGGTGGAGCAACGGCGGCACGCTATAGTGCCAAGGGTTCCAAAGGCGCGATTGATGTAACGCTGATCGAACCATCGAGGAAATATTATACCTGCTTTTTCTCCAACCTGTATCTGGGTGGTTATCGGGATTACTCGATGATCGGCCATACCTATGACGGGTTGGCGGCGAACCATGGGGTCAACGTCATTCACGACTGGGCTGTTGGCGTTGACGGGGCAGCCAGGTCGGTGGAATTGGGGTCAGGGGTTAAAATCGGATACGACCGTCTGGTGATTTCGCCCGGTATTGATCTGAAATATGAATCAGTTCCCGGTTATTCAATTGATGCCCAGGATACGATGCCCCATGCGTGGAAATCCGGCACCCAGGTGGCCCTGCTCAAGGCCCAGGTCGAGGCCATGCGTGAGGGCGGCACATTCGTGATGGTTCCGCCACCGAATCCGTATCGTTGTCCGCCTGGCCCCTATGAGCGCATTTCTATGATCGCGCATATACTCAAAAACAAGAACCCAACGGCAAAGATTGTGGTGCTCGACCCTAAAGAGAAGTTTTCAAAGCAAGGTCTGTTTATGGAAGGCTGGGAAAGACACTATCCGGGAATGGTGGAGTGGATTCCAGCTTCGATTTCCGGAGGCATTCAGAATGTAAATGTGGATGCGATGGAGTTCCAGACCGATCTCGATACGTTCAAGGCGGATGCTGCATCAGTTGTCCCTGCCCAGAAGGCCGGCACCATATGCGACAGGGCTGGAATAACTGATGGTGATTGGTGTCCGATAGTTCCGGCAACCATGCAATCAAGAGCCGATCCGAACATTCACGTTCTGGGCGATGCTTCCGTGGCCTCGGCTATGCCCAAGTCGGGTTTCTCGGCGAACAGCCAGGCGAAGGTCGCAGCCAATGCAATTCGCGGTGCGCTGACCGGTTCACGGGTATTCCCCGCGCGGTTCGCCAATACCTGCTGGAGCCTGATTGAAGACAATGATGGTGTGAAAGTCGGTGCAAACTACAAGGCCGGTGAAAGCAAGATCGAGGTCGTCGACAGTTTCGTCTCCAAAACAGGCGAGGACGACGATCTGCGTAAATCGACATACGAGGAATCTGAAGCGTGGTATTCCGCCATTACTGCGGACATGTTTGGTTAGCCAGTAACAGGAAAAACGAGTTGGGTCGCTCCGCCGGAGCGGCCCTGTTTCTTGTCGGATGAGTTTGCCTACTCAAACTCCATTGCTTCAAATACCCGGCCGGCATTGCGGGTCGCCAGTTCCTCGAATGTATCCAGGTGCGACCAGCGCGATTGGTCCACATGATAAGAATCAACCAGTTCTCCCCCGGCTTCCACATGCGCTCCGATCTTGGCCCTCAGGTCGACCAGATAATCAAGCGTATAGCGCCTCACCTGGTCCATGTTGGTGGGGTGGCCATGACCCGGGATCACATAAACCGCGCCAAGTTTTTCAAACTCATTGTTCCAGGTTTCGACCCATCCAGCTGTATCTGTCCCATCGAAAATGGGCAGCATACGTTCATGGAAAGCCATGTCACCGGCAATAACCAGTTTCTGTTTTGGTAACCAGACCTGGGTGTCACCCGCAGAATGTGCCGGTCCCATCATCAGCACTTCGATGACGAATTCACCCATTTCGATCACATGTTTGTCTGAAAAAGTTTTATCGGGAAGTTTGACGCTGGTACCATTCGCGCGGTCTTTCAGCCGGTTTTTTGCGCTGTCCAATATGTCGTAACCGCGCTCGTCGAACTCGGCGGCAGCATCCTCATGCGCCAGGATTGGCACTCCCTGTTCACCCCAATAGGAATTGCCCAACATGGCATGGCCCTGGCCGTTCTCGTTGATAACAAGCTTGACCTTTTGGCTGGTTATCTTGCGGATTTCGTCATGCAGGGCTTTGGCAAGAAGATAACCGCCACCGCCATTGACCACCACAACGCCCTCACCTGTCACGATAAAATTCAGATTGTTGTTGTGACCGGCATTTTCATAAGCGGAGGGCGACGTCTGACCAATCGCTGACCAGACATGTGGGATGACCTCAATTGGTTTGGAATAAAGCATGGACCCCGGATACTGATCCGGGATGGATTGATCTGCTGATGCAAGATGAGCATTCAATGTCAACACCAAAGCGCACCCGAAAGATACGATACATCTCATTATGCCGCCACCCATTTGTAACCGGAACCCGATTTTTCAACAAATCCTATGCCTGGATAAGGGAAGTGAAATCCGATGAGTTTGGTTTTCTCAACAGCCAGTTGTTCTATCAACGAGGTGCGCGACTTGGCTCCCAGCGCTTTGTCCTGATCTGAATTGGCTTCCCACTGTGGCTGTTCAAACGCCACGTGGTGATTTCCAATAGCATCGCCGACCACTAACAGGCTTTCACTGCGATCGCGAACCTCAAATGACGTGTGGCCAGGTGTGTGCCCCGGCGTCGCGCGCGCAAATATGCCGCTCAATATCTCCTGCTCCGGTTTGAACCGGACAAGGGAATCTTCAATCGCTGCAAGATTTCGGGCAGCTCCCGCTGCAAAGGCCTGACGTGCCTCCCCGATCGTATGAACTGTGTTGGGATCCGTCCAGTAGTCAATTTCGGCCTCTGAAATGTGATAGGTAGCTTCGCTGAACAGTGGATCATCAAAATCGTCCAATACGCCCCAGATGTGATCGGGGTGGGCGTGGGTGAAAACGACATCTGTTACATCGCCAGGATCAACGTCAATTTCCGACAGGGCATCGACCACTTTGCCAGCTGAATCCATGAAATTGGGACCCGATCCAACATCGAATAAAATCGTCCGATCCCCCTGCCGCAACAGCGTCAAATTGCAGTACGGTTGCAGGCCTTCTTTTGACAAGCCGTGACGTTGCATCAACTCGGCGATTTCGACCTCAGGCATGCCGGAGAAAATGAAACTGGCAGGTAGCCTGAGGTGGCCATCACTGACAATGTCCACTTTAAACTCACCGAGATTGAGCGATGAAACCGCCCAGGAAGGCTTTGCCGAACAAAGCAGCGAGGTAGCGGCAGCTGATACAAGGAAGTTTCTGCGATTGATCACAACTCAATGTAACTACCCAGCTACCCCAACCTGATGCTTTTATAGACGGCCCATCAGACGGGTCTGAGGTTGAGGATGAGCTGATCAGGCGCGGTTTTCAAGGTTTTCAGGATGTCCCAACCTTGTTTTCGCGCCGTTTCAATGACCGTTCGTAAAGTGCAGAAATTCTCGGCACCAGCCTCTGTTCGAAAGCTTCCCGAGACCTTTTGTCGAACTTTCGTCATTCTGAGATCACGCTCTGCCTCGTTGTTCGTGTAGGGAACGCGCAGATCATTGAGAAAGAGCAAAACCGCTGCTTTATGCGTTTGGAGTCGCAAAGCGAGATTGTGCCCAATCCGCCGTTTCGGGCGACCCCGCTTCTTGCCTTTCGTTGGGCGCGCGAGAGGCGGTTGGGCCTCGTGGAACGCGATAGCACGCTCGCAACAGGCATCAAATCGCCGCTCGATATCCGTGATTGCCTCCGGGCTGACCGCGCTCCGATTTTGGATTCGCGCGACATGCGTGAGCTTCAGTGCGTCGAGCAGAATGGCTTTCATGTCCGGCACCCAAGCTTCTTTTTCATATTCGGTCAATGCCTCCAATTCGCGGGAGATGTGGGCATTGCACAATCCATGGGTCACATTTTCCACTGCCCAGTTGGAAGAGAAACAGTCATGCACTGCCGTTCCCGCCAGTTCTGGTGGCACTTCACCTCGCGCAGTTCCGAGCCGAAGGTGGCTTAGAGCGGTGGAGCATAGCATATGAAGCCAGCGCGTTCTGCCACCAATCCTGAACCCCGTTTCATCCAGATGCTTCACTGCCGTTTGAGGCCCGGACAGCAGGTTCTTCACCGCCTCAGCTAAACAGAGCATCTGCTCGGCCTTTTTGGCAACCAGACTGGAAAGGGTTGCCGATGTGATTGTGACCCCGAAAATGTCCGCAAAAACCTGCGCCAGGCGATTTTGGGGAATGCAGTGCTGCGTCTGTAAATAGGCGGCCAACGCCCCTATTTCATCGCCGTACTGGGCGGGTGATGTTACCCCTTCAGGAAAATCGGCGCGGGTTTTTGCACCGCAATGCTGGCATTGGCAAATATGCGCACGATGCTCGGTCACATAAAGCGGCGGTGGAGGTTTGAGGCCAAACACCTGTCTGCACGCAGAACCTATGGTATCCTCCGCCGAAAGCGCGGCCTGACAGTTTTGGCATTGGTTCGGAAAATGACTGGTGATCTCGTCTGGGTTCTCAACCTGTTTCAGTGTGTTGCCGGGATGTCCGGGTTGGCCGCCAGGCTTTCGATTTGACTTGCCCCGCTGACTTTTGGTCCGCCGTTTCTTATCGCTAGACGGCTTTGCCAGTCCGTCGCTCGAAGGTGGTTTGCTGCTATTACGACTGTTCGATCCCAGACGACGCTCAAGATCTGAAACACGCTGCCTAAGAACCGCATTATCTTCTCTAAGTTGCTCGTTGTCTTTCCTGAGTTGTTCGTTTTCCTTCAGGAGCCGAGCGTTCACCTCCAAAAGCTGCGCATTTTGTTCTTTGAGTTAGACAACCTGACCCACCAGAGCCATGACCACATCAATCAGTTCTGATTTTGAGAAATCAGCAAGAATTTCAGGTGTCAGATTTTCGAGTTTCATCCTCGCAGTCAAACACCAAAATGAAAAAAGTGGAACCTCAAATATGCGCCATGAATCAAATTGTCGCACCTAATGGCAGCAGAAATAGGGTAGCTGAGTAGTTACACTCAATTCCCATTTCAAAACATTAAAACATATGATTGTTAGAATACATATCATGACCGAAAACTCAAAGACCCGGTCCAAATCCACTCAATCCCACCGGTAAAGTCTATTTGTCGCCTATTCACGCCAAGGCAACAAGTTGCTAATCAATTGCTAGATCAAAAGGGGATCAGTCATTTGTTTGCCAGAGTTGCTCGATCGGTGCCGGTTCTTGCATTCCTGCAGGCCCTGATTTCGGCCTCCAGCCTGGTAGTGGAGATTGTCGCCGGAAGAATGCTTGCTCCCTATGTTGGCATGTCCATTTATACCTGGACTTCGGTCATCGCCGTGGTTCTGGCAGGGTTTTCCGTAGGGCATTGGTGGGGTGGAAGAATAGCCGAGCGAGAACAAGAAGCAGCCCTTTCCTATACGGGCTGGATCCTGATGGCCGCGGCGCTGACTACAGCGGGAGCAGTGCTGGCGCTGCAGCAACTGTCAGCACCAGCGTTGGAAATGATCCACAACCCGGTTCTTGAGGTTGTTGCACTGACATCTGCGATCTTCTTTCTGCCGTCGCTTTTTGCCGGGGTTCCCGCTCCGGTACTGGCTCAACTTGCGGTCAACGACAAGGAACAGAGATCGGGGCGTGCTCTGGGCACCATGTTCGCAGCCGGTTCAATCGGGGCGATATTTGGAACAATGCTGGCCGGATTTTTGTTTATCCCGGCACTCGGCTCTTCCCTGACTTTGTTGGTCGTTACCGTGGCTTACGTTGCGGCCGGACTGTTCCTCATGCTCATCGTCAAAAATCGGCTGGCGCTGATTTCAGCGCTCGCATTGGGATCGCTGGCCATTGGAATGTCGGTTTTGTCTGCAGCCCAGGCTTCTGCCTGCAGCAAGGAAAGCCAGTATTTTTGCATCCGCGTGCTGAATGTTTCATCTGACCCGGCCTCTCCAGTGAAGAGAATGGTACTGGATCACCTGTCCCACGGCACCAGCGCACGCGACGCACCGAGAATCATGTTCAGCGAGTTTACCGCCATGCTGGACGGAATCGCCCGCGGCAGAATGGCGGAGCAAAAGTTTTCAGCCTTTTTCATCGGCGGCGGCAGCTATTCGGTGCCGCGGGCCTGGAGGGATCGTCTGACGGGACCAATTACGGTTGCCGAGATTGACCCTGAAGTGACGCAGACTGCTATAGAGGATTTCTGGTTGGACCCGACACAGATCAATATCGTTGACGCAGACGCGCGACGCACTTTGCAATCTATGAGCAATGAAAAGTTTGATGTCATCATTGGAGATGCCTTCAGCGACATTGCCGTTCCGGTGCATCTGGTGACCAAAGAGTTCTTTGAACTGGTGGAAATTCGCCTGAACGGTGACGGTGTATTTCTCATGAATGTTGTCGATTTCTCCGGCGGTCTTCATGCCCTGGCGGCCATTTACAGGACGCTGGCTGCAGTGTTCCCGGCAGTTGAAATTTGGACCAGGGCTACAGAGCCAAAGCCAGGCGAACAAAGGACCTTTGTTCTTGTGGCCGGGCAGCGTGAAACCAGATTTTCGTCGATCGTCGTGCCGGCACCCAACCGCACCGAGTTCGCAGCACTGCACCCTTCCTTCGCTGAGAATACTTTGAGATCGTTGGGGAATTTCGAGCTAACCGACGATTATGCGCCTGTTGACTATCTGTTGATGAAGGGACGTCCCGCCAACTAACTTTCGCCGACAAGGCAAATCGCATGAACTTCGCTGGCAAAGCTGTCAGATGGGTTGCCGCCACGCATCAAACGGATCGTTTGCCGGCGTCGTTTCATACAGCGTCATAATCCAACAGGCCGTGCAAATGATAAACCTCATGTTCAGGACAAGATCGAATTGACCTGCCCCTATGGCCACCTGCCCGGAGACATTCAGGTTTGGCGGCACAGATTGGGAAGCGAAGGGAAATACGGCCATGTTACCGGCGGTTACGGCGCGCGAATCGAGTGCACATGGGGGCAACGCATTTTGGACCGTGCGTAGGGGCGGTATGCTTGGCCAAGATGCAAGTTCTACTTGCCCAAATCACCTCACCAGGACCTCAACTCATACTTCCCACCAATCCGGCCAGGTGACTTTGTGCGGCGTTCGCGTGGCATCCACGACTACTTTCTGTTCATCAAGCGATAGTTGCCGATCACCTAGTCGAGCAAGCGCAGCCTCTATGATCCACGGCTCAAGCATCATTCGGACAGTATCGCGATACCTGTCCAGTTTCCTTGCCATGCGAAGTGGTTCAAGAGCAGGGCAAACGCTACCTGCCGCGACAAACGAAACTTCAATATCTGGAATTATCTGATCATCGACCAGCTTCTTCGCATCCCGTTTCCTTTCAATAATCTCCATCGTTTGACGGGCAGCTATGACGTCCCCTTCTAGGCCTTTCTTTGATAACTGGTAACTACTCAGCTACCCTATTTCTGCTGCCATTAGGTGCGACAATTTGATTCATGGCGCATATTTGAGGTTCCACTTTTTTCATTTTGGTGTTTGACTGCGAGGATGAAACTCGAAAATCTGACACCTGAAATTCTTGCTGATTTCTCAAAATCAGAACTGATTGATGTGGTCATGGCTCTGGTGGGTCAGGTTGTCTAACTCAAAGAACAAAATGCGCAGCTTTTGGAGGTGAACGCTCGGCTCCTGAAGGAAAACGAACAACTCAGGAAAGACAACGAGCAACTTAGAGAAGATAATGCGGTTCTTAGGCAGCGTGTTTCAGATCTTGAGCGTCGTCTGGGATCGAACAGTCGTAATAGCAGCAAACCACCTTCGAGCGACGGACTGGCAAAGCCGTCTAGCGATAAGAAACGGCGGACCAAAAGTCAGCGGGGCAAGTCAAATCGAAAGCCTGGCGGCCAACCCGGACATCCCGGCAACACACTGAAACAGGTTGAGAACCCAGACGAGATCACCAGTCATTTTCCGAACCAATGCCAAAACTGTCAGGCCGCGCTTTCGGCGGAGGATACCATAGGTTCTGCGTGCAGACAGGTGTTTGGCCTCAAACCTCCACCGCCGCTTTATGTGACCGAGCATCGTGCGCATATTTGCCAATGCCAGCATTGCGGTGCAAAAACCCGCGCCGATTTTCCTGAAGGGGTAACATCACCCGCCCAGTACGGCGATGAAATAGGGGCGTTGGCCGCCTATTTACAGACGCAGCACTGCATTCCCCAAAATCGCCTGGCGCAGGTTTTTGCGGACATTTTCGGGGTCACAATCACATCGGCAACCCTTTCCAGTCTGGTTGCCAAAAAGGCCGAGCAGATGCTCTGTTTAGCTGAGGCGGTGAAGAACCTGCTGTCCGGGCCTCAAACGGCAGTGAAGCATCTGGATGAAACGGGGTTCAGGATTGGTGGCAGAACGCGCTGGCTTCATATGCTATGCTCCACCGCTCTAAGCCACCTTCGGCTCGGAACTGCGCGAGGTGAAGTGCCACCAGAACTGGCGGGAACGGCAGTGCATGACTGTTTCTCTTCCAACTGGGCAGTGGAAAATGTGACCCATGGATTGTGCAATGCCCACATCTCCCGCGAATTGGAGGCATTGACCGAATATGAAAAAGAAGCTTGGGTGCCGGACATGAAAGCCATTCTGCTCGACGCACTGAAGCTCACGCATGTCGCGCGAATCCAAAATCGGAGCGCGGTCAGCCCGGAGGCAATCACGGATATCGAGCGGCGATTTGATGCCTGTTGCGAGCGTGCTATCGCGTTCCACGAGGCCCAACCGCCTCTCGCGCGCCCAACGAAAGGCAAGAAGCGGGGTCGCCCGAAACGGCGGATTGGGCACAATCTCGCTTTGCGACTCCAAACGCATAAAGCAGCGGTTTTGCTCTTTCTCAATGATCTGCGCGTTCCCTACACGAACAACGAGGCAGAGCGTGATCTCAGAATGACGAAAGTTCGACAAAAGGTCTCGGGAAGCTTTCGAACAGAGGCTGGTGCCGAGAATTTCTGCACTTTACGAACGGTCATTGAAACGGCGCGAAAACAAGGTTGGGACATCCTGAAAACCTTGAAAACCGCGCCTGATCAGCTCATCCTCAACCTCAGACCCGTCTGATGGGCCGTCTATAAAAGCATCAGGTTGGGGTAGCTGGGTAGTTACGATAACTGAAGCAAGAAGGCCTCCTCAGCTGTTACCTGCCGTTCCCGTCCGTCCTGCCGGATAATAACCAATTGTCCCAAGACGGCATCATAAGGAAGTTCAGATCGACTACCTTTAGGTCGACCTTTGGGATTGCCGCTTTTTCCCTTGCGGAAACGTGATGAGACAGGTGGCTTTCTGTATCCTACCTGCTCCTTGTCATCATTGTTGCTGGATTGGCTCATCTGTTTCGGTCTCGCGGCCATTTTAGAGTTTCAGAATCGCGGGTGCAGCGCTTGATTTCGCTTACATCCCAGCTAGTTAGAATAGTTCCGCCACGACGACGGCTTATCGCCAATTGGGTCGCCCATGGTTCCAGCAACAGTCGATCCCGGTCCTCTCTTGGTTCATCTGCCCATCTCTGATCAAGCGCAGCGATGTTGAGGATTTTCATGGCCTCGTCAGCGTTGCTAGGGTCGTAGGTCTTGAAAGTTTTGGGTGATGGAGTGGGTAAGCATTTGTTCTTGGCAGTACGTGCTTTCTCCCGTTTCTCAATCATCTTCAACACCTGACGTACAGCTGCTCGGTTTCCTGCGATCGCTTTTTGGTACGTCGTATGTTGCAAGGCCTCATGCATCGAAACTTCTCGAGACACGCCATTGTGGGTAACTGTCAGTGACTGGTTGACGATGACATCAAAAACAGAATCTGAAGTTTCTGCCTTCCTGTTTAGAGGGCGTCCTTTTGGGTTGCCACTTGTCCCTTTTTGGAAACGGCCTTGATGAGGTTTGTCTTTCAAAATAGCCTTTTTACTCACAGCTTTGCCCTCCCACCAATACGGGCTCTTGTCCGGTCATGGCGCACCATCGATCAACTGCAACGTCCACATACGCTGGATCAATTTCGATTCCTCGAAACTGGCGACCGGTTCTTTCAGCTGCAACGAGCGTTGTGCCAGAGCCCAGGAATATATCGAGTACCAACTCCCCTCGTTTGGTCACGTCCTTTATGGCATCTGCCACAAGAGCTGTTGGCTTGACCGTAGGGTGCAGTTCCAGATCTGCTCGTCTGCTACCCGCCATTGAGTTGACGGATGAATAATCCCACACATTGGTGCGGTTGCGACCATGTTTGCCAAGCTCAACAGCATTGAAATTGGGGCCTTCTCCAACGCGATAAACGAAGATCAATTCATGTTTTGAACGATAGAGGGATCCCATGCCTGCATTTGATTTGTTCCAGATGCACAGGTTGAGTAGGCCACCGTAAACTGCGTCTCCAACGACTGATACATCGTCCATATGTCGCCAGTCCATGCATATAAAGTGTACGGCACCGTCGCGAGAAACTTCTGCGCAAGCCCCGAGTGTGTCTACCAAAAAAGCCCGGAACTCATCATCGCTCATCTCACCGGAGGCCATGGCAAACTCCCGGTGTCGACCTTTTGCGTTGACGAATCCGTTGATCGGTACGTTGTACGGGGGATCAAGAAAGGCACAGTCTATGGCGACATCGCCACCAATTACAGCCTTGAGGAAACTAACATCTCGACCATCGCCGCATCCAATGCGGTGATCTCCCAGTCTCCAGATATCGCCTGGATTTGTCCTTGGCGTTTTGGGAATAGCGGGAATGACTTCGTCATCGGGATCGGCAGAATTGTCCAGGATCACATCGATCTCACCGCCTGAGAACCCGGTCACCGACAGGTCAATATCAATATCCAGGTCTGATAGGTCACCAAGTTCCAGCTTCAGCAGATCAACATCCCAACCTGCATTCAGTGCGATCTTGTTGTCGGCCAGTCGTAAGGCACGTGTCTGGGTATCACTTAGATCGTGAAGAACGATTGTTGGAACTGTTTCCAATCCTAAGGATTTTGCCGCCAACAGACGCCCGTGCCCGGCGATGATCGTTCCAAGCGGATCAATCAGTATTGGATTTGAAAAGCCAAATTCCCTGATCGAAACTGCGATCTGTTCGATCTGTTTCTTCGAGTGGGTTCTTGCATTACGAGGATCAGGATCCAAGTCTGCGATGGGTGAATAGGTAATAGCTAATTGATTATAGATTTTCCTTTCCTCGATAAGAGTGGCTGATATCGTATATATAGAGGGAAGGTAATCCAAACACCACAATATATAGTGGTTAAAATATTTTTAATAGAATCGTTGCCGGGTTCACGGACGCAAACTGGACTTTGTTGGCAATGTGAGCATTGATGAAACTCGCCCGGATATTCGGGCTTTCCCTGGTAGCGGCGATACAAATATTAGCCTCCCAGGGAGAATTCCATTTTGAAAATCTACACTCGACCAACAAAACTGTCACAGCTCACGGCCCAATTTACTCAATGTCTGATGACGGATGGGGTCTGCGTTTTGTACAACAGCATCATCCTGTCCGAACAAGGCTCGGTGAAACCCGAACCTACATTCTGTGGGCGTTGCAATGAGCGCGCGTGAATATATTCAGGAGCAAGTGGATAATCTGGAAGACTTGGATTTGGAAGGCCTGCGGTCGGTCTGGCGCTGTTGCTATGGCAGTCCCCCAGGATTGCGTTCAATTCAACTGTTTCGATTGATGCTCGCCTGGCGATTGCAAGCACAGGCATTCGGCGGACTTGAGCAAAGTACAATGGCCCAACTAAACCGGAAGAGGTCTGTTCGTGCGGAAGGGTTGGAACTTGGTGCTGGCGTCATCCTCCGACGAGAGTGGAAGGGGCGTAATGTTGAAGTCGTGGTTGAGCAAAATGGCTTCCGGTGGGGCGGAAAGACGTTTGTCAGTCTCTCCGCTGCTGCCACGGCAATTGCTGGGTCCAGATGGAATGGTCCGCGGTTTTTTGGCTTGAGACAGCCAGAAAGCCGGAGACAAAGATGAGCGTGCCGTTGAAACGATGCGCACTTTATACCCGCAAGAGTTCTGAGGAAGGCCTTGATCAGGAATTCAACAGCCTTGATGCACAGCGTGAAGCCTGTGAAGCCTATGTCAAAAGTCAGGCCAGCGAGGGTTGGCGTTCCATTGATGCCAACTATGATGATGGTGGCATCTCCGGCGGCACCATGGGCCGCCCTGCATTGCAACGCCTGTTGGCTGACATCGCCCTTGGCAAAGTTGATGTTGTGGTGGTCTACAAAATTGACCGTCTGACGCGATCCCTGGCTGACTTTGCACGCATGGTGGAATTGTTTGACCGGCACGAAGTTAGTTTTGTCAGTGTTACCCAGTCATTTAATACAACCAGCAGCATGGGCCGGTTGACGCTTAACGTTCTCTTGTCATTTGCCCAGTTTGAGCGGGAAGTCACCGGTGAGCGCATTAGAGACAAGATTGCTGCCTCAAAGGCCAAAGGCATGTGGATGGGGGGCAGATTACCACTTGGATATGATTCCCCAAAAAAGGGATCACGAGCCCTTGTTGTCAATGAATGCGAGGCCGAGACCGTCAGGTTGATATACAGGACCTATCTGGAACTGAGTTCAGTTCACGAACTGGAACGATGGCTGAAGGCGCGGGGCATTCGATCCAAGCAGCATACAACGCGAAAAGGCAAAAAGACGGGTGACCAGCCGTTTAGCCGGGGAGCGCTGTTCCGCCTGCTGCGTAACCGTACCTATCTTGGAATGATCGTTCACAAGGACACGGTGCATCCTGGCATGCATCCGGCGATTGTTGAATCCGAACTGTTCGAAGAAGTTCAGTCGCTGATGGATGCCAACAAAAGACGGACCAGTGAAAGCCGTAACAATGTGGCCGATGCACCACTTGTTGGACGTATTTTTGATGCTGATGGAGAACCGATGTCGCCGACATTCTCCCGAGGGGCGCGGGGCAAGCTCTATCGCTATTATGTCTCTGCCTCACTTCAGCAGGGGCAAAAACCACCTGCAGACGATTCGATCACTCGTCGCGTTCCCGCAGCTTTGTTGGAGAAAACCCTTCTCGAAACCATCAAAAGGACAATCAACAAGAAGAACGGTGATTCACTTGCTTGTCTCTCACGCGTGGAAATCCACAGAGAAAATGTTCATCTGCTGATGTCAGTAAAATATCTCGCACAGATGCGTACCAATCTGGATGATGGAGAACATGCAGAGCAGGATCCGGTAGATCCAAAACAGTTGCGGCTATCACTCCCGGTTCGGTTTGCAACCAGTCGCGGGCGCACCCAGATTATCGGTGGATGCAGTCAACAACCAAAGCCCGATCCAATCTTGATCAAAGCCCTGCGCACGGCCCACACGATGATCAAAAAAGACAAACACAAATTACCAATGATGATGTTTGCACCAACCACACCCTGGCGTCGCAAGCTCGTGAGGTTGGCTTTCCTTGCACCTGATCTGCAGCAAGCAATTATGGTTGGAAATCAACCAACAGGGCTAACTCTTTCATATCTCATGGACGAAGACATGCCTCTTTCATGGGAAGATCAGCGGCAGTGGATTTGTGCACATTCAAAAACGCAGGCGAACAAAGCACCTGATCCCAAACGTGAAACCCCTGTTACTACATAATTGGATCCCTGTTCATGCCCTTATGGTACCCTGTTATGGTGACTAAAGACCCTGTTATGGTCAATAACAGGGAGCTTCTCAAAAACGCGGCTAAGCCACGGTAATACATAAGAAAAAATTTTTGGACATATAACGACGCCCAGCAAAACACCTGTTCTTGGAGCGTTTTTGCTAAATATTCCCTGTTAATACCTGTTTACGGCGAAACTCACCCCAATCTTCAACCTGCAGAGACCCGCTACTCAATGACCTCAGATACCTGCCCGGAGACGTTCAGGTTTGGCGGCACAGATTGGGAAGCGAAGGGAAATACGGCCCTGTTACCGGCGGTTAGTCGCAGCACCGTCGACTAGAGAAATGTGTCAGGGGTGACTGGCGGTGTATTGACCCCCTTTGGGTTCGAATCCCCTACACCTACCATTGAGTTGCAACAATAATCGTCCTGAAAGATAACAAAATCAAGGTTTTTGTTGCTACGGTATTGGCAGTTCGCATTTCAAATACTGGGTAGCATTGCATTCTTTGTGGAATGTAATACGGTACCATACCGCAGGTTCGAATCCTGCTTTGCCTTCATTGGAAACAGATAATCGCCGCAAAATATGCGGTGATTAAGCCCACTATTCACCGCAACGTGCTACAGATATTGCTGCTCTGATAATCGGAGCAACAGTATCTTCGGATATGTTCCTGTCAGAACAATATTTGGAATCAAGCCATTCAAGCAAAGGCTTTTGTCCCTTACTTGAATTACATCCGCAACAACAGAGCGCTATATTTTCCCTTGTGATTATGGATGCGTCATTAATGATATGCTCCCAACTTGCCGCCGTTTTTCTGGAAACGTTTACTGGCGTAAATTCTGACCTGCAATAGACGCAAACCTTATCACGATCCCGGACTTCTTTTTCCAACCAATCAGGAATATTCCAGTTATTAGCCAAGGTTACTTCTCCTCAGAATTTGTTGTTTATCCCCAGAGGCTGCATACTCATCTAACCAGCAAAATGTGTTGACCAGTTTCATCTGCTCTACAGTGCCGCATGGGATTTCCAGCAGCTTGGGATTGGCGACCACCACAGCCAAACACTGTGCGCGGGAAACGGCAACATTCAGGCGGTTCTTACTGTAGAGGAACTCAATATTACGTGGCAGATCTTCGGCGCTGGATGTCACCATGGAAATCAGCACGATGGGCGCTTCTTGGCCTTGGAACTTGTCAACAGTGCCGACCTTGGCATTGTCCGGCAAGATGGAGCGCAGGTAATTCACCTGCACATTATACGGCGTGACCACCAGAATATCGTCTTCGGTGATCGGGCGCGTGCTGCCATCACGGTCGGTAAATTCTTGACCAAGCAAGGCGTTATATTTGGCTTTAATGATTTCGCCTTCCTCAATGCTTTTTTGCGAGCAGCCTTCATGCTGCGCGGGGATCATGACAATTCCTTCATTGGGCAGATCAACGCCTTGCAGGTTCAGGCTGCGCTCAGCAGTGCTTTCATGGGCTGTCAGTCGGCCATCATAAAAGGCATCAGAAATAAACTGGCAGATGGTTGGACGCATGCGGCGTGTCTGGCCAAGGAAAATACCGCGCTCAGCCGGGATCGTGGAATGATCACCCAACAAGAATTCCAGCACTGACAATCCAGCCTCACCCGGATGGGTGCCTTGGATGGGCTGGCCGAGCTGCATCTGATCGCCGACCAGAATGATGTTCTTGGTCGCTGTGGCCATGGCGACCACATTGGCAGTGGCGACTTGCCCAGCCTCATCGATGAACAGATAATCCAGCTGACCATTAAAATGCGGACTGGCAAAGGTCCATGCGGTACCCGCAAAGAGATCAGCGCTAAGGCTCATATTCTCAGTTTTGGTTTCGGAGCGGATAAACTGCCCATCAAAGATGGTCTCGTCATTCCCGCCACTGGCTTTTTTGATGCCATGGAAATGCACGCCTTTTTCAGCAGCGACGCTTTCTACTTTTTCAAGCAAGTTATGAATGGCCTTGTGGGAGTTGGAGGTAACACCGATTTTCTTGCCGCGCTTGATCAGGTCCACGATGATGTGGCTGCTGGTGTAAGTCTTACCTGCGCCCGGAGGGCCTTGGATAAAGAGATAGCTGTTGTCTAACGCAGCAATGGCTTCCAGCGCATCCCCTTGCAGGTCATCAGAGGTGATAACCGCTTCGCCCGTCTGCTTACCTCGGATGCGCGGTACATTTCGCGCCAGTAGTTCGGTCGCGGCATGAGTGCCTTCCGGCGCTTCCAGTACATGATCAGCATAGCGGTAAATGGCCGAGCGGATGATCTTGCTATCAATCGGTCCCGGTGGGCCAATGGACAGGCTTTCCGGCAATGGCTCTTTGCTGGCCCCACGCTTGATTTTGACGATGCAGGCATCTTCATCAATTTCAACGATGGTGCCTGCGTTCTCCATGACGGCAATATCAACGGCCTGAGCGCCAACCTTTAGCTTGTATTCCTGTGATGGGAAGCGGTAGCTGTATATCAGGGAGCGCTTTTCAGGCTCGGGGCTACCAATCTGCTGCAAGCCTCCAAGGCACTCCGTATCGTCAATCAGTTCATCTTCAAATTTGTTCTGCCGTTCAAAGCTGCTCCACCATTGCGGCTTAGCCTCCCGGTTATGAAACTCCAGCAGGTGCGACAGCCGCTCATTGGTGGGCGGCGGGTTATCCTCGGTCACGCCAAGGCGGGTTTGGTAATCCTCATATTCGATTTCCCAGTCTTTGCGCTGTAGCTCTTCTTCCTCGGCATATTCAGGCAGCCCCTTAAACCACGGCGCATCTTCTGGCTTAAGCGTCAGCAACCAATCACGCAGTAAGTGCGTGGAAACGCAATCCACCTCGTTATAATCAGAAATCTCTTGCAGCAATTCATCGGCACCTGTTTCGCGCCATTCGTTATAGACGATGATACTATCGGCGGCGGTCGCCACCGCATTAGCCCGCTTATCCATATAGAAGGTTTCCATGTTCTTGATGGAATAGCCGGGTTCAGAGGTACGGATGCTTTCACGCACCACCAGATACAGATCAACGAATTTCTGATTGCGAAGCAGATTATCCAGCTGCTCTTCACACACAGCATAACGGCAGGCTAAGCGTTTCAGGGTCGTGGTTTCATAATGGTTGTAATGATAGATATGGGCGTGTGGGTGTTCAGCCAGATGATCGGCTAGAAAGCCCATAAAACGCTTAAAGGTTTGTTTTTCCTCTTCATGGTCATGCGCCCAGAATGGAAGGAACAGTTCTTTGCCATCTTTGAAATAATACACCCCAAACAAATACTCCAAGCCATTCGGGTAAAGTGGATCGCCCTCCATATCAAAGAACAGATCACCGTCATCCGGCACTGGCATACGGGTAAAGCCCTTGCCGGGCGGAAATGCGATGATTTCACATTTATTCTCGCCAGTGGCGGCTTTGTGATGTTGCAGAACAGCTTGTGAGCGCAAGCGTAAAAACACGTCACGGCTCAGATCAGGGATTTTGGTGTCAGGCGTTGTGGCGGCAAGCTCTGCAACAGTGCCGATGCCAGCCTTACGCAGCTTGTCAATCTGTGAGCGTTGGATATTGGCCACAAGGCTTAAATGATCATCTTGCTCCCACTGCGCTTTGCAGCCCTCACGCCATGGGCAGAAATTACAATGACCACAAGGTTCAGGATATGAGTTCGCAGGCAGGTTTTGCAGGTATCCTTCAAAGCGGCCTTTGGCGCGGGTGTAGTAATAGAAAAAGGCAGCCACGCGGAAGCTGTGTTTTTGATGGTCGCCCAGAAACAGATGCATATCAGACGGGCGCAGCCCCTGCAGGTCAGTCAGCAGCTCAGAATAGACACAAAGCTGCATGATATGCTTGGGCTCAGCCGTTCGCCCCAGTTTGGTGTCCAGCACCTCATAGCTGAAATCACCCAAGTCAGATCGTGTATTACACTTGATCAGAAAATCCGCATCGCCTCGCCAAGGCGGTGCAAAGAACACAGCCTGATAAATCACATCCGCACCAGACTGCATGGCCTCCAATGTCAGCTGGGCGCGATCCTGCAAATTACGATCTTTGGGGATTTCAACGACAGACTTACCTTCGTATTTGAGCTGTTGGAGGTAAGCCGCCTCATGCTCCAAGCCTTTTTGCTGAAGTAGCTGAGCAGTGGTGCTGGCCACGGCCTTATCCATATCCTCGCTTAACGCCCTCACATCAAGGTAACTCGCATGGTGGCACCCTAAGAAGGTGACCAAGTCCGATGGTGAGTAGAGAATCTGATCGTTACCGTATTGCTGCATATTTTTTACAAAAACCCCATTACTGTACTTTTTATCATTGACACGCAGAATGTTCTATATTAGATTGATGTTAACAGTAATCGAATTACAGAGTTTTGTCGAGATGATTTTAAAGTTAAAAGATGTAGCCACTGTTTCATCAGGAGTGACGTTTCGCTCTCGGATTGAGGCATCCAAGGATGGTAGCGTTAGGGTCATTCAGATGAAAGATCTTGGTGACGACAACTTCGTGCACCTGAGTGAAAGCATCCACATCGACCACACCAAACCTAAGTCGAATCAGCTTGCCAAGTTAGGGGATATTATTTTCCGCTCTCGTGGCCAGACAAATACTGCTGCACTACTGAATGAGGATGTAGAGAGCACAATTGTGGCAGCGCCATTATTCCGTGTACGGCCAGATGTAAAAAAGGTCGTGCCAGAATTTCTGCTTTGGTGGATCAACCAACCGTCTTCACAGTCTTACCTTGCGTCTAGATCAAAAGGCACCATGGTCAAAATGGTCAGCAAGCAGGGCTTAGAGGATTTGGAAGTTAATCTGCCTTCATTAGGGCAGCAAAAAAAAGTGGCTGAGTTTTTCAGTCTCTCCATGCGAGAGCAGCAACTCTTAGAAGAGATTAAAAATCGCAAAGCGATCTACACCCAAGGAATTTTGATGCAGATGGCATCAGAATCTCGCCAAACCGCGAGTAATAAAAAACCCGGCTTCGATGCGGTAACATCTACTCCGGGTCAAACTCAGTCAAGAGCAAGGAATTAATACTATGACACGAGGAAAAAATCAACATGTAGTGAAGCACCCCGACGGATGGGCCGTTAAGGGCGCAGGTAATAGCAAGGCAACAAAGGTCACCGATACGCAGAAAGAAGCGATTGAACGTGCCGAACAAATTGCCCGCAACCAACAATCCGATACCAAAGTCCATGGCCGTGACGGCAAAATCAGAGCCGGAAACAGCTATGGCAACGACCCGTACCCACCGAAAGATACGAAATAAGCACAAGGAGCACAAAAATGACGAATGAAGCAATTAAACAACAAGACGTAAATAACGCTGCATGGGCTGCTTGTGACACCTTTCGTGGCGTGATGGATGCAGCTGGTTACAAGGATTATATCCTTGTGATGCTGTTCCTGAAATACATCTCGGATGTATGGAAGGATCATTATGAGGAATATCGCAAGCAATACGGTGATGACGATGTGCGTATTCGCCGCAAGCTAGAGCGTGAACGTTTTATCCTACCCAAAGATGCAAGTTTTTACGACCTGTATGAAAAGCGCAATGAAGCCAATATTGGTGAGCTGATTAACATTGCACTGGACTCAATTGAGACATCCAATAAAGGCAAGCTGGAAGGCGTATTTCGTAATATTGATTTTAACTCAGAAGCTAATCTGGGTAAAACCAAGGACCGTAACCGTCGCCTAAAAATGCTGTTGGAAGACTTCCACAAGCCACAGCTTGATATGCGTCCAAGTCGCATTTCCGAAGATGTTATCGGTAATGTTTATATTTACCTGATCGAACGCTTTGCCTCTGATGCAGGTAAAAAGGCTGGAGAGTTCTACACCCCGCACAAAGTGTCTGAGCTGGTTGCCAAACTGTGCAAGCCAAAGGTTGGTGCTCGCATCTGCGACCCGGCATGCGGTTCGGGTGGCTTATTGATTGAAGCTGTCAAGGCTGTCGGTGACCGCAACTACTCTATCTATGGAATGGAAGTGAACGGCAGCACATGGGCTTTGTGCCGCATGAATATGTTCCTGCATGGTGCCGACTCTGCCCGGATTGAATGGTGCAATACGCTGACTTCACCAACATTGGTGGAAAATGATCGTCTAATGAAATTCGACAATATCGTCGCTAACCCACCATTCTCGCTTGATAAGTGGGGCGCTGACGAAGCTGAGGCTGACACATATAACCGCTTCTGGCGCGGCGTGCCGCCAAAATCAAAAGGTGACTACGCCTTTATTAGTCACATGATTGAAGCAGCCGTGGAAAAAGAAGGTCGCGTTGCCATCGTTGTACCGCATGGGGTTCTTTTCCGTGGCGCTGCCGAGGGGCGCATTCGCGAAAAACTGATCAAAGATAATTTGCTGGATGCCGTCATTGGCCTGCCGGGCAATCTGTTCCCGACAACATCAATCCCCGTCGCTATTTTGATTTTCGACCGCTCCCGCGAAAAAGGCGGCGCTAACGAAAATCGTAAGGACGTTCTTTTCATTGATGCTAGCCAAGATTACCAGCCGGGCAAAAACCAAAATGCCCTGATGGATGAAAATATGGAGAAAATCCTAAACGCCTACGAAGCGCGTGAAGAGATTGAAAAATACGCTCATTTGGCAAGCTATGGCGAACTGAAAGAAAATGACTTTAACCTGAACATCCCACGCTATGTCGACACCTTCGAAGAAGAGGCAGAAATCGATATCGAAGCTGTTCAGCAAGAAATCGATACGCTCGAAGGTGAGTTGGCAGAAGTACGTGGCAAGATGGCTAACCTTCTAAAGGAGGTGGCAGCATGAGCAACGGCGAATTAATCATCTACCAAACAGAGGATGGGCTTGCCCAGATTAACTTAACGGCTATTGATGGTACGGTCTGGCTAACGCAGGATGAAATAGCAGATCTGTTTGATAAAGGCAGGTCTACGGTTACAGAGCACATCCAAAATATCCTGACAGACGGCGAATTGGACGAAAATTCAGTTTGTCGGAATTTCCGACGAACTGCCAAAGATGGTAAGGATTACAGTGTCTTACACTACAATCTGGATATGATTCTGGCTGTTGGTTTCCGTGTAAGATCACCTCGAGGCACGCAATTCCGCCGTTGGGCCAATACTGTTTTGAAGGAGTATCTGGTCAAAGGCTTTGCTATGGATGATGAGCGCCTCAAGCAAGCTGATAAATGGGATTACTTTGATGAGTGGCTTGCTCGTATCCGTGACATTCGGGCATCTGAAAAACGCTTCTATCAAAAAGTAAAAGATCTGTACGCTACGGCTGTAGATTACGATAAAACCTCTGAACAGGCGCAGCTCTTTTTCAAGAAAGTACAAAACAAGATGCTCTGGGCGGTAACGGGTAAAACCGCTGCGGAATTGATTGCTGATCGGAGTGATCCCGAAAAAGTGAATATGGGCCTGACTTCTTTCAAAGGCGCTATCGTCAGGAAGGGAGATATTGGCACCGCCAAAAACTACCTACAGCAAGATGAAATTGACGAGCTTAATCGTATTGTCACCATGTATTTAGATTACGCAGAAGATCAGGCGCGAAAACGCAAAACTATCAGCATGGATGGCTGGGCAGATAAACTGGATGCGTTTCTTGAGTTCAACGAGCGGGACTTGTTGACTCATGCTGGAAAACTCAAAATGGAAGTTGCTCAAAAGCTTGCAGCAGAGCGCTACGACGAATTTGATACCAAGCGAAAAGAAGCGGAGGCCATTGCTGCTGACGAAGAAGATATCAAAGAATTAGAGACCCTCGAAAAGAAACTAACAAAACGTGGGGGTGGCGATGAGTAATTGGAGTACGGTGCAATTCAGCGATATTGCTGATTTCAAGAACGGCTTGAATTTCAAGTCAGGAGAAACTGGCCATGCTTTAAAAGTACTTGGCGTAGGAGATTTTCAGAACAGAACCTTCCTTGACCAAGTTGATGAAATATCAACGGTTCATACAGAAAAAGAAATTAATAGTTCTTATCACTTGCAAGATGGAGATTTAGTTTTTGTTCGTTCCAATGGAAATAAAGCACTAGTAGGACGCTGCATGCTGGTTCGTGACGCAAAAGAGAAGATCAGTTTTTCTGGCTTTACTATTAGAGCAAGGCTCACAACGTCAGACATACTTCCAGCTTTTGTAAATCTGCTTATGCAAGCAGGCGTTCTTAGAAAAGAATTGAAGCGAGATGGTCGCGGTACAAATATATCCAACCTTAACCAAGATATGCTCTCCAAAATTGAAATACCTCTGATTAGTATTGATCAACAAAGAGAAATTCTCGATTTTTTCAGTAATTGGAATAAAGCCATCGAAAAAACCGAAGCGCTGATTGATGCCAAAGAGCGCCAATTCGGGTGGTTGGTAACAAGGTTAATTAATAAATCCGGACACAAGAAAAAACAGCTTTCTGATTTTATCTCAGAGGTTTCTGTGAGAAATCGTGGCAACGAGATTGACCGCGTATTGAGTGTTACCAATCACAGTGGATTTGTATTGCCAGAGGATCAATTTGAACGCCGTGTGGCGAGTGCGAATGTAAGCAATTACAAAATCGTACAGCAAGGCCAGTATGCCTATAATCCATCACGTATTAATGTGGGTTCCATTGCACGATTAGATGATTGGGACAACGGAATATTAAGCCCGATGTACACAGTCTTTAAGCTGGACCAGAAAATAGCGCATAGCGATTATTTCTTACACTGGCTTTCATCAAGCGAAGCAAAGCAGAGAATTAAAAAGAGCGCACAAGGAAGCGTGCGTGCGACGGTTAGCTTCGGTGATCTGGGGGCAATTCCAATTTGCCTTCCTGAACTTTCTGTTCAGCAAAATATAGCGAACACGCTCAACACAGCTCAGCAAGAAGTCACACTCCTAAAAAAGCTAGCCGATCAATACCGCACGCAAAAGCGTGGGCTGATGCAAAAGCTGTTGTCCGGTGAGTGGCACATTAAAAACAAGGAGGCCGCGTAATGTCAGGGAGTAATATACAAGGCTTTCGCTTTAACGAAGAATATCTGTCGCAAATTCCTGCGCTGCAGGAGCTGATCGCACTTGGCTATGAATATCTACCACCGGAACAAGCATTGGCGATGCGCGGTGGTAAAAACAGCAATGTGCTGTTGGAAGGCGTACTGCGTGAAAAACTGAAGAAATTCAACCGTATTCACTACAAGGGTAAAGACTATCATTTCTCGGAAGCCAATATCCAGGAAGCCATCCAGAAGATCAAAAACGTCAAATATGACGGGCTGCAAAAAACCAATGAGGTTATCTATGACCTGATTACCCTTGGTACTGCACTGGAACAGACGGTTGAGGGCAACAGCAAAAGTTTTAACCTGAATTATATCGACTGGAAAACACCGTCAAACAATGTGTTCCATGTTGTGCCGGAATTCGCGGTGGAGCGTAACCGCAGCGTCGAAACAGCCAGACCGGACATTGTTCTATTCGTCAACGGCATCCCCTTGGCCGTGATTGAATGTAAATCTCCCAAGGTGGAGGTTGAGCAAGCTGTTTCACAAAATATCCGCAATCAGGGCGATGAATACATCCCAAAATTATTCACCTATGTGCAATTGGTGATGGGTGTGAATAAGAATGCGGCTCAATACGCGACCGCAGGCACACCTGCCAAATTCTGGGGCGTATGGAATGAACTGGAAGACAAAGAGGACAAGATTACCAAAATCATCAATACGCCTTTAAGTGATGATCAAAAAGATGCGCTGTTCTCTGGAGAATTTGCGCCTGCACGTGGGTTTTTTGATGCGTTAGAAAATGAAGGCGAGCGCATGCTCACCGAGCAGGACAAAGCGCTTTACAGCCTTTGTCGCCCGGAAAGACTTCTGGAGCTGACCTATCGCTTTACGCTATTTGATGCGGGAATTAAGAAAATTGCGCGTTACCAACAGTTCTTTGTGATCCGTTCCACGGTTGAGCGTATTAAGCGCCGCGACCGCGAAGGCATTAGAACAGGTGGTGTTGTCTGGCATACGCAAGGATCAGGTAAATCCCTAACCATGGTGATGCTGACACGTGCACTTGCTTTGGATACAGAGGTTGTAAATCCGCGCATCATTCTTGTAACGGACCGAGATGATCTCGATAAACAGCTGGGCAATACATTTGCTGCCTGCGGCCTTTCCAAAGAACGCGCCACGTCTGGCCGTAACCTTGTGAAACACCTGAAAGAAAAAGTCGGCATTATCACCACGCTTATTCACAAATTTGATAAGGGCTGGGCATCCGAAAAATACATCGATGAATCCCCGGATATTTTTGTGCTGGTGGATGAAAGTCACCGGACAAACTTTGGCTCTCTTGCCGCCAGAATGCGCCAGATGCTGCCCAATTCCTGCTATTTGGGCTTTACGGGCACACCACTTCTGAAAAAAGAGAAGAATAACTTCTCAAAATTTGGCGGTCTGATTGAGCCGCATTATTCCATCAAGCAGGCGGTGAAAGATAAGGCTGTACTGCCATTGCTTTATGAAGGCCGTCACGTAGAGATGGAGCAAAATCAAGCCGCCATCGACCTTTGGTTTGATCGTCACACATCAGATTTAAACAAAGGCCAGCAGGCTGACCTGAAAAAGAAATATGCCCGCGCTGAAATGCTGAATAAATCCGATCAGGTTATCTACATGCGGGCCTTTGATGTCAGCGAGCATTATCGCGCCAACTGGCAAGGCACAGGTTTTAAAGCCCAGCTTGTGGCCCCAAGCAAAGCGGCAGCGCTTAAATATCATGAGCACCTGAAGGATATTGGGTTTGTTACATCAGAAGTAATTATTTCACCACCAGATACTCGTGAAGGTCATGAGGAAGTAGATGAAGGTCCAACTGATGAGGTTGGCAAGTTCTGGGACAAGATGATGAAGCGCTTTGGTTCCGAAGAGGAATATACCAAGCAGGTCATCAACCAGTTCAAATATGGTGAAGAGCCGGAAATTCTGATTGTTGTTGATAAATTGTTGACCGGCTTTGATGCCCCCAAAAACACGGTTCTCTATCTATGCAGAACCTTGCGCGAGCATACCTTATTACAGGCTATTGCCCGCGTGAACCGCTTACACGAGGGCAAAGACTTCGGGTATATCGTTGACTATGCCAGTGTTCTGGGTGAGCTGGATAAGGCTCTCACGATGTATGATGCGTTTGAAGGCTTTGACGAAGAAGACCTTTTAGGCACGCTGACTTCGGTTAACGAAGAAGTGCAAATGCTTCCGCAACGCTATTCTGATTTATGGGACGTCTTCCGAGAAGTCAAAAACAAGCATGATGAAGAATCTTTTGAGGTTCTTCTGGCGGATGATGAGTTGCGTGAGGATTTCTACGAAAGACTGGCTGAGTATAGCAAAACCCTCGGGATTGCGCTTTCAACTGATAAATTTATCATGGAAACGGATGAAGCCAAGCTACGAAACTATAAGGCTGATCTGAAACGATTCCAGCACTTAAAAAAATCAGTGAAGCTGCGCTATGCAGAGGCCATCGACTACCGTGATTACGAGCCTAAGATTAAAAAACTGCTCGATACGCATATTCAGGCCAATGAGGTTATTCAGCTAAATGCGCCTGTCGATATTTTTGACGATCAAAATTTTGATGCTGTAAAAAAAGGTCAAGGTATTCATTCTGGCAAATCAACAGCTGCCAAAGCAGATACTATCGCGCATGCAACGAAAAAGGTCATCAACGAAAAAATGGATGAAGACCCCGCGTTTTATGAGAAGTTTTCAAAACTGATTCAGCAAGCCATTGATGACTTTAAAGCACGTCGCATCTCTGATCTCGATTACCTTAACAAGGTGAGTGATATTCGTGACTCAGTTGTTTCGAAAAAGCATGATGACGTACCAGAAAGCATCAGCGGTAATGATGAAGCATGCGCCTACTATGGTGTAATCAAGCCATATTTCATGAAATATGAGGCAGAAGCACAGGAGATTGAGTCTGTATCCGCAGAAACATCTCTGGCTATTCAGCGCATCATTGAAGATCATTGGAAAGTTGATTTCTGGGCCGATGATGATGCTCAAAAATCTGCCAAGAACGACATAGACGACTTTCTTTATGACGAGGTTAAAGACAAGTTTGATATGGCGTTAAGCTTGGAGCAGATGGATGAAATCATTGAAAAAACGATGCAGATAGCCAAAAGCAGGAGGCATGCATAATGAAAAGTATTGCCTGCACCATCAGCTACGGCAAAACAGAAATTGACTACGAACTTTTGATGATGAATCGTAAATCGTTAGAAATCGCTGTCCATCCTGACAAAAGTGTCGTGGTCAAAGCGCCGAAAACCTCATCGCTTGAAGCTATTGAAGGTAAGGTCAAGAAAAGAGCCCGATGGATTAAACGGCAAATTTCTTATTTCAACCAGTTTGATCCAAGGACCCCGGACAGGAAATATGTTGGCGGTGAAAGCCACCTCTATCTTGGTCGAAAATACAGACTTAAAATAGAAGTATCTGACAAAGATAAAGTGCTTTTGAAAAATGGCTATTTCTGTATCGATGCGACTTCCAGCAAACCAGAGCACATAGAGAAGCTTATGGATTCTTGGTACAGAAGACGGGCGAAGATGTACCTGTCTAAAATCTTTGATGATTGCTGGGACAGTTTCAAAAAAGGAGACTTAAACAAGCCAAATCTGAAACTGCAAAAAATGGACAAACGATGGGGTAGCTTATCGGGAAAAGGTCAGCTCACGCTTAATGTCAATCTTATTCAAACACCTAAGGAGTGCATTGAATACGTTGTTATTCATGAGCTTTGCCACCTTATCCATCATAACCATGGGACTGAGTTTTATAAACTGCTTGACCGCACATTACCTGATTGGATGAAGCGGAAACACAAACTTGAGATGGCTTTAATTTAAACCGCGTATAATCCAGCCTCTGCTGCCCGTCGCCGAACCAATCCTTTGAGCTTACGGCCACCAGCCCAGACCCAGCGCATTAATTGTTCTGGCACTTCGGCGTGTTCCTCGCGGTTGATTTTACGGCGCAAAGTTGAGCGTTGGAGTGCGCCACCGCCGAGATTATAGGAGAACGACACCAGTGCATCAAACTGACCGTCTGTCAGCGGTACGTTAATCAGGCGCAAAACAGCACGTTCTGCGATCTGGGCATCTTGACGTAAAAGCTCTTCTCCTTTCGCCTCATCAATGCCTGCCGAAAAGTCCTCGTCGTCTTTGACAACATGACCATAGCCGATGGTCGGATAACCAGCCGGACAAAAATAAACGGTCCGAGAGAAGCCCTCGAACCGTTTGATCAGGTCCAGTCCGTTTTGTGTGATATGTCTCATTTTTCCAGTGTTCCTATAACTTTCAGGTTCTTACTTCCATATTCAAAAACGCCATGCCATTGCTCTTGCCCAAGGACTTCTTTGCGCTCAATCATCAGCGTAAAGCGGTCAATGCCGTATTGTTTGGCAGTGGCGTAATCTTCCAGTGCGTACCAAGCTTTGCGGGCCAGTGTGGTGGCCATTTTTTTGACCGTGTATTCAAAAGCATTAAGCAGTGCTTCCAGCTCTACATCAGTGCATTTCTCGTTTTGAACATCTTCAATCATGGCCTTGTAAAATAGTTTGCTCATAGCGCTATCTCCTTGTTTTCAATTACTTTTTACACTTACAGTAACGCTTCATTCCGGGTGCTTATCAAGTGAATAAGATCATGTTTTTCAAGGGTTTGAGCGGAACTTGGCCAAGGCGCGTTGCCCGAACCAAAAGGACATGACAGCGGCAAATAACGCCTGCGTTTCAGCATCCCACACCGCAATCAGCCCGTCGGTAATTCCGACACCCTGATCCAATAGCTTGAACAGTGCAGCGGTTTTGACGGTAGCGAACAGAATGAAAAACGCGTAGGTGATAATCGGGCGCACAGAGGCACGCAAAGCCTCCACCCATTTCACGCCACTGGGCTGGCTGGCATGGGCATAGAGCGCCTTGCTTTCAGCCACATCGGCTTCCACCTGTATTTCTTCAAGGCGCTGCGTGTGACCTTGACGTTGCGCTTCCATCTGGCGATCTAAAATAGCCAGCTCATGTTTGCGGTCGGCATGATCGCGCCAGAGTTTCAAAAAATCCGGAAACGCGGATGATAAAAATCCCAGCAGGCTTCCAAGTAATGTCAGCATAGTTTTTCTCCTGTTTATTTGGGGGTGAAGGGTCCAAGTTTTGCAGCCACGCCTGCGACCAAGAGCGCCAGAACACCAATGGTGACCCAGCGCACAACGGTTTGCAGAAAGGTGCGTTGCATGGTTTTGATTGAGCCTGCCAGATCACGCAGCGTGCGGATGTCGTTCGCGGCCTCTTCATCTGCCAAGCCAACTTCTTTCAGGGCTTTTCTGGCCCCTCGGCAGGCCGCTTGCTCCAGCAGAGACTCAAATTCTGTACGCGGCAGGCACACCATATCGTCCTGCCGCTGATGGTTATCAGCGGTCATGATTACTCTTCCTGTTTTTAAGGGTTATTGGTCGGCGGTATGGACGACCGGATTTTCAGCAACGGCGCTGATTTCAACGAGCTCACCGCGAGGCCGAACAGCTGTGACGCGGGCCAGCGTGCTCCATTTTTCACCAGCGCCAAAGGCAATATGCGTGCGCTCCTGCAGCTCTCCGGTGTAGGGCGTGAAGTCGAGTTCATCCTGCAAAACCACCTGACTGGGTGTCTCACCGGGTAGAACAAGCCACGGACCCGAAACGCTGCCATCAGCTTTACGCAGACTGATGAAATGATCGCCAAGCTCCTCGGACCATTCCAATGGCTCCGATAAGCTCAGAACATTACCATCAACCGCAGTAACCTCGGCACCTTGGCCCCAGCTTGGCATATCATGGGCAATAGCAATCAGATCACCATAGGTGGGGATCAAGCCTTCCAACTCGGTTTGAAAGGTCACCAAACGCCTGCGATAGCGATTGGCTGCGGCCATATATTTGCCTTCACGAATGGCTTGAGCCTTTTCAGTGCAGCCAAACAATCGCACCCGGGCGGGTTGATCGCTGGTGCTATCCGGCAGGCTGACGGTTTCTTCTGCCGTTTGCCATGTCTCCTTTGAGAAATACTCTACCGTAACGCTATCCGCTGTATCATCACTGGCCAACAGATACTGGATTTTGAGGCTGTTCTTGACGATATTGCGGGGGCTGAATAACGCGACCGGGATCGAACGTTGCTCATCTCTCACAAAGCGAACAGTGCCACTCTGCATGAAACTCACGGTACGACCACAACGTGCTGTTCGGCTTAATGCTTCCCAAACGGTGACTGTTTGATCAAACACAGCATCGAAATAATCGCCGCGAGATTGCCAATTGGCATCCAGCGCCTTTAGCTGCGTCAGATCAATCCGGCTATCATTCAGCTTGCCGCCATATTGGCTGCGGGCGATATCAGCGAGAGCCCATGCAATGGATCGTGTGGTTTGTGGCGTTGACCATCCCGTAGCCTCATCCCAAACAGGCAATTTGCGTGTGACAAGGCAGTTCACCATTCGTGATGAGCGTTGCGATAAATTATCCGTAGCCCGCATTTTCATGGCGATGAGCGTGACATCACCAAAATCAGGTGTTTGATCTAAGACAGCTTTTAAACCGCCCCAGCGAAGCTCATGTCCAGCTCTGGCAGAAGTATCCTTGGCATCGGTTCTCAAAGCTCGCACTTCATAACGCCCCACAGTCACCGCATAATCAAATGTCATGCGTTGCGGCGTATTGGTGGCTGCTGTGAGGGTTTCACTCCCCAATGTTTGCCATTCGCCAATTGCTGTGCCGTCATCATCAATCTGACGCGCTTCAAATTGCCATGTGATGGTTCGATTATTCAGACCGCCACTGTCATTGGCGTAATAAACCCCACGCGGCATGACAATATCGACACTGATCTGGTGGCAGTTGGTTTGTGCGGGGTTGGCCACAAAAGGCCCAACCCAATCACCGCCATCGCCAGTGCTGAGTAATTCCTGTCCGGCGACCTCGGGAGCGGTGACCACATCCGTATCAAATAGCGTTACAGCATCGCCGGGCTGTACGATTTCATAGTCAATTTCTTCAAAGGAGCTGATCGGCGTATCCTCAATACGGATCTGCTCCAGATCATATTCACCCTGACCAATGCAGTGAAGCTGATGCAAATATTGCTCGTTATTCTGATAGAGCGAATATGGCGTTGCGGCCAAGTCGGGATAGACAATGTGCCTACCGTAGACCACCGGGATAGGCTGACTTAATCGCGCCTGATTGCCTTGGGCTTGAAGTGAATAGGTCGGGCTGGCTGCAGGCGTATTACCAAAGCCACTATTCAAACTGGTTGATGGCACAGGCGGCGGCACCAAGACATTCAATAGCGCACTTCCGGCAAATGCCACACCAGCGGTTACCAGTGCAATTCCTACAGTGCTGGTGACACCAATTGCTCCAGCGAGCGCAGCTCCGGCATAAGGGGCCGCAACCATGACGGCAATGGTCAAGACGGATCGTAAAATCTTGCCACCCCCACCGCCACCACCTTGGGGAAGTGTGATAAAGGTGACGATATCAGACAGACCAATGGTTATTTTATGCCATTGTTCTCGTAACACCGCTTCGCCATTAAATAGGCAAATGGTTGGGCGTTCAAATTCTGTAATACCCGCTTCATCCAGCCATTCACGAATGGTGATGGGATGATCGACCGCAAAAATATCGCGTCCGCGTGCTGGCATAAATGGATTGTGAAGCATGTGGACACAAGCAAACATGGAAACCTCGTAATTTATTAAACAGGTTTAGGGCATATCCCCCTGAAACCGATAAAATCCTTCAATTTGCCAGCCTGCGAGTTTGAGGCTGGCCATATTCTGAAACACCACACCATTGCCCTTCACGCAGTGCAGAACGCCTTGTTCACTGGGGCTGATGGTTATCCATATGCCCACATGGATGGGATGGCGGGATTGGCGCATCAAGACTGCATCGCCTTGCTCTGGTGTATCGGTGAGCTGCCAGCGTTTGCGTTCCGGGTGATCCCGAAAGGTCAGTGCAAGTCGTTTTAAATTCCCCTCGGCGACAGGAATGTCGGGCAGGTTTCTGCCAAAGTGATGCTTTTGCGCCCAGACCGCGAGGCTCCAGCAATCAAAAACATCAGGGCCTTTTGCACCAGCCTGCCATGGCAAGCCGATATAGCGACATGCCCAGTGCAGCTCATCTGGCTGCCGGGTCAATTCATTCATGATATGTCCTTTGTGTTGTTTAGCGTGTTAGCCCGGGAAAGCGCGTGGCGGTGTAGACCTCGAGCGGAAAGCTTTTATTACCGATATCCAGCATACGGGCGCGGCCAACAACGCGGCTGACATCGGCTTCGACTTCACTCAAGATCAACGTGATCGGTGGGTCCACCTGCGGCCCTGACAGATCATTGCTTAAATACGGGCGATAGGCGATCTCAATTTTTTCTGCGCTCTCAACAGCAGCATCCAGATGCTTGATCAGCTCACGACTGACATTATCAATCGTGACCGTGATTTCCGGCACTGGCGAGGTATCAACTGGCGGCAGCTCCAGATCAAAGCCCATAGCAATGAAGGTGACATATTCGTCTGGGTTTAAAGGTGCGGTATCCTCCAGCTTGGCTGATAAGTCTTGATGGTCCCGCACCAAACGCACAGCAATGGGCTGGTCTTCATCATCCCTGAAATCAGGATGGCGAAGCTCCAGCGTGTGTAAAATCACGATATCACTTGGCGCAGAAGCATAGGCTTCGGCAATTGCTGCATTTAAGGTGGGATCAGGCATCTTCATCCTCCCATGCTATGTCTGTGATGTAATCCACGGCCACACCTTCCAAGAAAGAGGCTTCGATGGCATCGGACCGTGAGCGCAGCCGTGAGATTTCAGTCAATAACGCTTGCGCTTTTGTCAGCGTTTCTTGTTCATCGTCCGTGAGATCAGAACGCCCGCCGAGCAGATATAGATCGGCCAGCGCATTTTGCTGTTTCCACACAGGGGCAATGTTGGTGATACGGCGTCCGGCTTCTTCCTTAATCTGGCGAATAAGCTGACTGTTTGAAAGAACATCGCCAAGTTCATCTTCGCCCACAGCCTTGCCACCCGATGGTGGGGTTACATCCTCGGCAAAAGAATAATAATGACGTCCATTCAGGTCAGCCAAATGGATTGGTGCGATTTCACTTTCATCAAAGTGTGGCGCACGATCATGCAAATAGGATTTGAGATTCATAAAAGCCTCCTAGAAAATTACGTTTTTGAGAGTTTTGACATCGTGTAGATTGCTACTTTGCGTGCCAGTCTCACCGTAGGAATTGTTCTCCCCACAGGCATCAACACGACCATCGTCATATAAAACGCCAAGCCCCCATGCAGATGTGCCTTGGCCAAAGCAATCCCAATTCTCAATCACACCGGACTGCCCAAGCACGCGTTGAAATGTGTTGTTTGTACCTGCGGTGGAATTAATGCCGATATTGGCATTGCCGGAATAACCAGCGGCCCATAGCTCATCACCAGATTGAACGATGACGCCTTCGTAGCTTGCCCCACCACCTATCCGGACGCGGGATACATTGCCTTGGAAGCTTCCATTCGGTTTGAATGGGGAAAGCTGGTTGGTCGTGTTGCCAGTACCAAGCTGGCCGTAACCATTATTGCCCCAAAGATAGACTTCGCCTTGGTCTGTAATACCACCCGAGGATGGATAGCGCCCATCACCTGCAAAAATATCGGTAAAGTTCTCTGTGCTTGTGATTTGGGTAAAACTGGTGCGGTTCGTAGTGTCACCATGACCGAGCTGCCCATAGCCGTTGTAACCTGCTGTCCAGATCGATCCATCGTCTAGCAGGACTAACCCATGGCCTGTTGGACTTGCACCATCTGTTCGATAACCGCATGACGGCACAGCCTTTATCACATTATTAAAAGCTGGGTTTAGTATGGGAGTTTGGCGAACGGTTGTATCACCAAGCCCCAATTGACCTTGTGCGTTATATCCCCAAACC